>BNJS01000474.1_pt1 | contig 1937468 bp, 3650 predicted proteins | sample 8540461 | NCBI WGS metagenome assembly BNJS01 (sample SAMD00202454, study PRJDB9452) | human saliva metagenome | isolation source: human saliva | place: Japan
GCTCTTTACGTTTATAATAGGAATCCTTAAAAAGCTTCTGGATCTCTTTTTAAGTTTGTTTAAACGTCTTTTGGAGGGTTATTTTATCCCTAACTGGCAATTTTTTTCAACTAATTTCTTTTCAATATCATCTAACAACTTCATAAGTTCCCTTAATGCTCGATGCCAAGTTACCTAGAGCATCTTATACACCTCAAAAGCCTCATCCATATTCTCATAAACAGTCATTTCACCTGCTTTTTAAAATAGCAGCCTTATCACAATACTGTTTAACAATATTTAGCTCATGGGATACCAAAATCATGGATTTATGAGCCCGTTTTTTTCAAATAATTCTATTTGGCATTTTTGTTTAAAACTGGCATCGCCCTACAGAAATCACTTCATCAATCAAATAACAATCAAAATCTACTGCACATAGAAATCGCAAAAAGCAAGTCTTGCTTTCATACCTGATGAATAAACCTTTACAGGTTCATACAAATATTTACCAAGCTCAGCAAAAAGACTCTACCATCATCATTGCTTCATGATAATCTTTATTATAGATGCGACACACGAAACGTACATTATCCACACCTGTTAGACTGCCTTGAAATGCCCCACTAAACGCCAAAGGCCAAGATATGCTCATATTTTTTTGGTTATCTTGCCTGATGTTGGTTTTTTCTGCGCCACCCTAAAACCCGAACCAATGTTGACTTACCTGCACCATTTCGTCCAAGTATGCCAATTTTTTTCACCCTTTTTGTAAGGTAAAAATTAATATCCTTAAGAACCTCTCTTTTGCCCTTACCAAAAGGATATGCTTTTAGTCACATGCTCTAGCCGTATCATATCATTCCAGATTGTCTTCTACATAGCGTAATAACGTCAATCCTACAAAAGATAACATTAGATTACACTCTACAATATAGCCAATATTTTCATAAGTAGGAATTACATCACCATAATAACCATGACGAATCATTTCAGTAAAATGCACCATTGGAATATATAAAATATATTCACGTGCAATATTGAGCAACCAATGTACAAAAAGCCACACCAGAAATTGGAAAAAATAATAATTGTGGTCGCGCCCCAAAAACGGTTAAATACTTCAGACATCTCACAAAGACAGCCCATTACAAAAAGAAAATCCAACAGTAAACCAAATCAATAGCAGCCCACCAAATACCATATATAAAAAAATCATCAGGTAGTGGCATCAAATCAAAAATAAAAAAACTGCTGACAAAACCAAAAAGGAAACCAAAGAACCAAAAAAACTTCTAAAAATTCTAGCTAAATACACATCAATCACCGTCACATTACGATGATACAAAAAGCCCTGTATTAGCACTAATTGCTTTGGTTACTCGCCCTACGCTATTTCGCCAACACAAAACAATAGAGTACCCAATTACGGCAAATGGCACAATTGGTAATGCTCCACTTTGATGCATATCTCGAGTAGCATTCCAAAATAAAGCAATCACTGAAGTAAAAAAATCATTGGCTCAACAAATAGCCACGCAAAGCCAATATTATGTTGTCCATAACGCGTAATAATTTCACGCATTAATAAAGCATAAATTACACGCAACTGGATTTTAAACGAGTGATGAAAGCTTTTTTTATGGACGAAAGATAATTAGTCATTATGCTCTCTTACACCTGCCACAAAACAATCGCACCACACCCCAAAAGTAAAAGTCCAAATACAAAAACCGGATAATGTATCTTTTAAAACGTTTAGGTTTGGTGGCCTCATCAGGTAGGGATGGCATTGCTAATCTTTCTAAATAAAGCTGCTTTTTTTATTAAAGTCATTTTTAGATTGCTCATAAGTTGCCATCGCTGAAGCAAGCTGTTTATCCGCCAGTTCCTTTTCTAATTGTAAACGTTGATACTCAACAGAACGATTACTAAAAGAAATATCAGAAGGCCCTGTTACTAACTTAGATTTATCAGCAATGCTAGGCTTTTAATGCGGGTTTCCATTGCCTTAATCTGAGGGTTTTCTGGGGTAATTTCTCGAGCCTGAGTCAGCTGAGTTTCAGCCTGAATTAAAGCATCTTGCAATTTTGAAATTTCTTGTAATACAATCGCTGATTGCCCTTCTGGATTAAATACATCATTTTTACTCGATATTTTGCCAAGGCTTCAGCGGCTTTTTGCCGAGACTTCTTGAGCTTCTTGCACTTCTTTTTCAGATGCAACTAAAATATCATTTTTGGCATTATTATTAATGCGGTTAATGACCTCTTCGCTCATTTTTAAGCAATTCTTCATTGATATTTTGGGCATCTTTAGCGGTATAAGCTTCTATTTGCAAAGACGAAATGGACGATGCAGGGTCATACACAACTTTTTATTATTAAAATATTCATAAAAAAATTTTCAAAAAGTTGGTTCTTTAATTGTTCCAAAACGACTAACCACATCAACAGATTTGGCAGAATATTTTGTTTGGATATCCAATTTAGCTTTTTAAGTTTTGGACTGCATCTCGTGATGATAAATAGTCTCTTACCAAATAGCTGTCATCAGATGATGCGTTAAAACCAATATTTTGTAGCACCATACCAATACCCGAAACTGAACGCTGATTTGGGCTTCGGATAACAAATTTAGATTCTGAAGTATAGACATCAGATGCAATAAAACCATAATAAATTGCCAAAACAATCGTTGGTAATACCACAAACAGCCAAAACAGAGGGTCAAAATATTTAACAATACGGTTAATTTTAGGTTTTTTTAACTGAACTTTCCATCATTATTTACTCAAATCATCAACCGTATTTACAATATACATACCTTGAGCAACCAAAAGAAATAAATTTACGAAACTCAACGCTAGGCGCATTTGACACGTAAATCAAGTCTTTATCTTTGATAGCAAAAATTTTTGGGCAACAATATAGTTGATTGGCTCTTTTTAGATTTAAACGATATATTACAGGCACCTCAGAAGCGTACTGCAGCTGCATTGGCAATGCTGCGCGCTGCTGAGGCGTTAAAATATTAGCTGATTCTTGACGAAAAATAAATACACCGCGAGCATCGGCACGATTATCATTTAAACCACCTGCTCTTGCCAACGCCTGCATCAGTGAAATACCGCCTGCCTCAAAATCAATTTCAGTATTTTTTTGGCAGTTGCACCAAGTACTGTAAAAACTCTTGGTTTGATAATTAACGGATACTACGTCGCCTTTTTTTGTAAAATAACATTTTTGGCGAGGGTCTTTAATAATGGCATCAAAAAGGCATTTCTACTGATTGCCCACGACGGTTTTAACTGAACACTGATACGACTTGATGGGTGCTTAGTACCTCCTGCTGCCGCCAATGCGTCCAAAAATGCGCTCAGCCTTGCCCGTTAGAGGCATACGTGTGCTGTTGGTCACTTCACCTACGATTGTAACATCAGCGGAATTATTTTTGGCAATACGCACAACAGCACTGGGATTATTAGCCTTCTTAGTTAACCCTTTAACAATCATGGTCTGAACTTGCTCGGGAGTTTTACCTGAAACGCTGATTTTACCCACAAACGGTATGGTGATTTGCCCTTTATTATCCACCATTTGCTCAGGTAGCTTCACTTCTTTAGAGCCACTCAATCCCGAAAATATCACTGGCGGTGCCAAAAAGCAAAAGCTGGGGGCGCCTCCCAAATAGAAACATCCACCACATCGCCTGCACTAATGGTATTATTAAAAAGTAGAAGAGCTTTTATAAAAGTCAGAAAAACGGCGAACAGGAATTGATTGAGAGGTTAAAAAAAGCAATACGGTTATCAATATCGATAATGGTTAAACCTGAGTTTTTCTGTATCTATTTGATTTTCTATTGTCTTTTTAGTAGGTCCAGAAGAAGGCTGCCATTTAGTTAATGCTTGGCAACCACTTAGTGATATTAGCATTGCCAAAAATGGACATACTTAGAGTAAACTTAAGGGTTTGTTTCACCATATCAGTCTTATTTAATCATAGTATTATGTTTCCACATTATAACACAATTTTATACAAAAATAATAAATAGGCATTTTTACCCTTAACTAAAAACAAAAAAAGCAGGCAAAGATGCCCACTTTTTGCTCTGCAATTTTTTTACACAATTAATTAGCGTTTTTACGTTGGATTGCATGAATAGCACGACCATCAGCAGATAATACAGCTTCGTGAACTGCTTCTGATACGGTTGGGTGAGCAAACATCATCAATTGCAAAATCTTCCACACTAGAGACGAATTCAAGTGCAATCATACCTTGATGGACAATTTCACCTGCATTAACTCCAACCATATGCAAACCAAGCAAACGGTCTGTTTTGGCATCTGCTATAACTTTTAATAAGGCCTTGACCCTCACCTTGAGCTAGGGCGCGACCGTTAGCAGATAGATTAAAACTACCTGTTTTTCACTTCGTAGCCTTTTTTTCTTTAGCGGCCTGTTCGGTTAGACCCACCCAAGCAATTTCTGGATGCGTATAAATCACACTGATAATGGTGTCATAATTCACTTGGGCTTTTTCACCGTGAATACGCTCAACCGCCATGACACCTTCTTCCATTGCTTTATGAGCAAGCATTGGACCACGCACCAAATCACCAATCGCATATACACCATCTAGGTTGGTTTTACACTGGTCATCCACTGCTACCAATCCACGGTCAGTCAAAGTGATGCCACAACCTTCAGCCAATAATTTTTCACTATAAGCACGGCGACCTACACACACAATCAATTTATCAAAAACTTCAGTCTTCGTTTCGCCTTTTAACATCTGTGGTTACCACAACTTCGCCATTAACCACTTCAGCATTGGTAACTTTTTGTATCCACGCGAATGTCAAGACCTTGTTTTTTTAAGCAGTTTAGCTGCTTCTTTAGCAATATCTTTATCAGCAGCTGCCAAAAAAATTCAGGCATCGCTTCATAAACAACAACTTCGCTACCTAAACGGCGCCATACTGAACCCAATTCAAGACCAATAACACCAGCACCAATCACCCCTAAACGTTTTTGGAGCTTCACTGAATTCTAATGCACCCGTTGAATCTACGATGTATTCGCCATCAGTTTTAGCAACAGGAATTTCAATTGGTACAGAACCTGCCGCCAAAAAATAACGTACTTAGCGGTGATGGTTGTTTCCTCGCCTGTTAAGGCTTCAAATTTAATGGTTTTTTTGTTCACCTTTACCATCAATCAATGTACCCCCAGCCTTGCAGCCAGTCGACGCCATTGCCCTTTAACAAACCTGCCACACCAGCGGTTAATCCCTTAACAATAGCATCCTTACGCGCCAACATTTTTTTGAAACATCAATTGCTACATCACCCGTAGTAATACCATGTTCAGCAAGCTCATGTTTAGTGGCTTCATAGCGATGTGAGCTATCTAACAGAGCCTTTGAAGGAATACAGCCAACGTTTAGGCACGTTCCACCAAGTGCAGGTTCACCTTTGTGAACACGTTTTTTTCAATACATGCTGTGCTAAAAACCAAGTTGAGCTGCACGAATCGCGGCCTCGTAACCGCCAGGACCGCCACCAATTACGACTAAATCATAAGAAGTTTTTCATAATTTTTTTCTCATTTTTTTAAAAATTAACTAGATGGAAAAATGCCTACCATAATGATAGGCATTTAAAATAATTACAAATCAAGCAAAAGCATTGATGGGTCTTCAATTAACTCTTTAATGGTTACCAAGAAACGTACTGCATCTTTACCATCAATTAAACGATGGTCGTAAGACAGTGCTAAATACATCATAGGTAAAATTACTACTTGACCATTAACTGCCATTGGACGTTCATTGATGGCGTGCATACCAAGAATTGCTGTTTGTGGTGGATTAATAATAGGAGTGGAAAGCAGTGAACCAAACACACCACCATTAGTAATAGTGAATGTGCCACCAGTCATTTCATCAATAGACAACTTGCCTTCACGAGCCTTGATAGCATAATCACGAATGCCTGCCTCGATATCAGACAGTCCCATGTTGTCGGTATCACGAAGTACTGGCACAACCAAACCACGATCACTAGATACCGCAACACCAACATCGTAATAACCATGATAGATGATATCATCACCATCAATGGATGCGTTCACTGCTGGGAAACGTTTTAGTGCTTCGGTAGCCGCTTTTAACAAATAGGGACATAAACCCAAGTTTTACACCGTGAGTTTTTTTCAAAGCGGTCTTTGTATTTAGCACGCAAATCCATCAGAGGCTTCATATTAACTTCGTTAAAAGTTGTCAACATAGCGGTTTGTTGAGTTGCTGACAATAAACGTTCTGCGATACGTTTACGCAGACGAGCTCATTGGTTCACGTTTTTTTCGATACGTTGGCCCACTGCAGTAGCAATCACTTGACCGTTATCACCTTTGAGTGTTGGATTTACCATATCAGATTTGGTTACGCGACCGCCACGACCTGTGCCTTGTACATCAGCAGGATTAACGCCAGTTTCTTTAGCAGCTTTTACGTACCGCTGGGCTTTTGGTCTTTAAATTCACCTTCTTTAGCAGCTGGAGCAGCTGGAGCAGTATTTTTGAGGAGCTTCTGCAGGTTTTTGCTTCTTCCGCTTTTTGGCTCAGCAACCGCACCCGCCTCAAAAAGTACCAATTACTTCATCAGATAAAACTGTACTGTCTACACCTTTGATAATGCTAGTTAAAAACACCATTATCTGGAGCAACCACTTCCAAAACCACTTTATCAGTTTCAATTTCGGCAAGTACTTGGTCACGAACAACGCCATCACCTTCAGCAACATGCCATTCTACAATCGTACCATCTTGCACAGATTCTGGAAACACGGGGGCTTTAATATCAGCCATACAAAACTCCTAAGTTTTACAACTTGTTTAATTTGAAATTAAAAAAAACAAAAGCGGTCAAGCCCAATAAAATAGGCTTGACCTAGGTTATGTTTATTTTAGCTCTTCAACTTTGACATTCAAAGCTTTAGCAATGACTGCTTTTTTTGTTGAGCTTGGTGAATTTTTTTGGCGAGCCTGTCGCTGGCGCAGCTGCCGCTGGACGTGCTGCTGGTTCTACCACCTTGGCAGCTGTCAGACCACCGGCTTGTAAACGATAAAGTTCTGGCGCTAAATAGTACCAAGCGCCTTGGTTTAATGGTTCTTCTTGTGCCCACATGATTTGCTCAAGATTTGGATATTTAGCAAATTGTTCAATAATGCGAGACTCAGGTAATGGATAAAGCTGCTCAATACGCACAATTGCTACATCCGTTAGACCCAACTTACGACGTTGCTCTAACAAATCGTAATAAACTTTACCACCACAAAGCACTAAACGCACTACATTGTCATTGTTAATAACGTCAATTTCTGGAATGACTGTTTCAAATTGACCGTCAGCAAGTTCTGATAAATTTGACACTGCCAATGGATGACGAAGCAGCGATTTTGGCGACATTACCACCAATGGTTTACGCACGGGACGCACCACTTGGCGACGCAAAGCGTGGAAAAATTTGAGCAGGCGTTGTTGGGGTAATTACTTGCATATTTTTCTTCAGCGCAAAGCTGCAAATAACGCTCCAAACGAGCTGAGGAATGTTCTGGACCTTGACCTTCAAAAACCATGTGGTAAAAGCATGGTTAGACCACAAACGCGCTGCCACTTAGTTTCACTTGATGAAATAAATTGGTCAATCACAACCTGAGCACCGTTGGCAAAAATCGCCAAATTGAGCCTCCCAAACAATTAAGGCGTTTGGCATGGTAGATGCGTAACCATATTCAAAAGCCAATACTGCTTCTTCTGAAAGTAGCGAGTTATAAGTTGCAAAGCGTGCTTGATTGGGTGAAATGTGTTGTAGTGGAATGTACATACTACCGTCTTTCATATTAAACAACTCTGAATGACGGTGCGAGAACGTACCACGCCCCACATCTTCACCAGTAATACGAACCAGTGAACCTTCATCTACTAAAGACGCATAAGCCAAGGTTTCAGCAGCGCCCCAGTTTAATGGCTCTTGTCCTGTTTGCATGGAAAGACGTTGCTCTAACACCTTGGCAACTTGACGTTGTAATTCAAAAACCTTCTGGCACTTTGGCAAGCGCATGGGCGTATTGTTTTAATTTTTTTCAACAGGAACGCCTGTATTATAATTTTCTTCAAGACTATGACCTAAATAAGGTTTCCAATCCACAAACAAATCAGTATTTGGTTCTTTTACCAAACCATTTGCCACATCTTGACCATTATCTAGCGCTAGGCGATATTTTTCTTCAAACTCATCACTTTGTTCTTGACTTAAAACATTTTGAGCAACCAATTTTTTTGACTGTATTTAGTGCGAGTAGTTGGTAAATTTTTGATGGTTTGATACATCAAAGGCTGAGTTGCCATAGGTTCATCAGATTCATTATGACCATTACGGCGATAGCACATAATATCAAGTACTACATCCTTGCCAAATTTGGTACGATAATCCAATACCAGTTGGGCAGCAAATACCACGGCCTCCGGGTCATCGCCATTAACGTGCAGCACAGGCGCGTGCACCATTTTAGCAACATCGGTGCAGTATTCGGTTGAACGAGCATCTTCTGGACGAGATGTGGTAAAACCAACTTGGTTGTTAATCACTACATGAACTGTACCGCCTGTCTTATAAGCTCGAGTTTGTGACATTTGGAAGGTTTCTTGGTTAACGCCTTGACCTGCAAGTGCCGCATCTCCATGTACCACGATTGGTAACACAGTACTGTTATCAATATCATAACCATATTTTTTTCACTACGGCGAGCTTGTCTGGCGCGTACAGAACCAAGCATAACAGGAGCGACAATCTCAAGATGCGATGGGTTATACGCCAGCGCTAAATGCACCTCGCCGCCTTGGGTGATGACGTTTGATGAATAGCCATTATGATATTTTTACATCGCCTGAACCAGCGGTTGGCTGAATTTTACCATCAAATTCATCAAACAACACCGATGGGTTTTTACCCATAATATTAACAAGTAAATTCAAACGACCGCGGTGCGCCATGCCAATTACAACTTCTTTAGCACCATATTTGCCAACACGCTGAACCATTTCATGCACTGCAGGGATAAAACTCTCGCCGCCTTCCAAACCAAAACGTTTTTACACCCGTGTATTTACGTGCAAGATACTTTTTCTAAACCCTCGGCAGCTGTTAAACGCTCAAAAATTTCCAATCGTTTTTTTCAGTATCAAATTTGATATAGCCCTGATTGGATTCAATATATTCTTCAATCCAGCGTTTTTTTCAGCAGCAGTAAACACATGCATGTATTCGTAACCAATACTGCCACAATAAATGCGCTCACAGATTTCAATGATTTCACGCAAAGTGGCTTCGTTTTTTGCCAATGTACATCAAGGTGGTTGGGAAAATGGTATCCAAATCTGCTGCTGACAAACCATGATATTCTAAAGTTAAATCTTCGACCACATCCCGTTTTTTTGCAGTCCTAATGGGTCAAGATTGGCGTGACGATGCTCACGACGGCGATAAGCACTGATTAACTGCTGTACCGCCATTTGTTTGGCATCGCCAATAGTGGGGGAATTTTTCGGTAACGATAGGACGATTATGATTTTTTTGCCAATAGCAAAAACTGCTCTTTAATGGCATTATGTGGGGCATCATTTTCTTGGAAATATTCGGCAAAATAAGCCTGCCATTCGGGACTAACACTTTGTTTATCCGCCAAATAATCTTCATACAGGGCTTCTACATAAGCAGCGCCATCGGCGGTTAATTCGGTACTTTGATAAGCTATTGTATCTTTGCTATTTTTGTGTCATAATAATCGCCACTTTTTGGGTTAAGATTTACTCAAACTTCAATTGATTTATTTTTGGTTAAAATCAAAAAGTTGTTGATTTTTTTAGGTCAAACATTCATCTGCATAGTGTACGCCATTTGAATCAATAAGACAAGTTACATTAACACCGAAATACCGCTTTATCCATCAGGAATTTTTGAAAAATTGACTTTAATATAAATAATTATGAACAACATTATATTTATAAAATATGCAGCACAACAATCATAATAAACACTAAAAACCGCCATAAATGGCGGCTTTTTTTAACATCAGTTCATCAACTGGCTGCTTCAAGAAGCATGTTGCGAATATGTCCAATTGCTTTTTGTTGGATTCAATCCTTTTTGGACAAACCGAAACACAGTTCATAATACCACGACAACGGAACAAACTAAACGGGTCATCAAGACGAGCAAGACGGGCTCTGGTATCAGTATCACGACTATCAATAATAAAGCGATAACCATTAAGCAGTGCCGATGGACCTAAGAATTTATCGGGGTTCCACCAAAATGATGGGCATGATGTTGAACAGCACGCACACAAGATGCACTCATACAAACCATTTAATTTTTTTCACGGTCTGCTTGTGATTGTAAACGTTCAGTGGCTGGCGGTGGCTGACGATTAATCAGATATGGTTGCACTTTTTTTCATATTGTGCATAAAACTGATTCATGTCTACAACCAAATCCTTAATGACAGGCAAACCTGGCAAAGGACGCACAACAATTTTATTTGGCAAAGTATTCATATTAATCAAACAAGCTAAGCCGTTTTTACCATTAATATTCATGCCATCAGAACCGCAAATACCCTCACGGCAAGAGCGGCGAAATGTCAAAGTTTCATCTTGTTTTTTTAGACGTAATAACACATCCAGCAGCATACGGTCAGAATCTAACAGCTCAATGGTGTATGTTTGCATGTATGGGGCTTTATCCTTGTCAGGATCATAGCGGTAGATTTCAATAGTACGAGTTCCACGACTCATTATCTGTCTCCGTGATTTGTAAGCAGAGTTTGGCTTTTTCTTGGCTTTACTCTGCTTTAATTATCTAAAATCGGTAAATTAGAAGATGCTAAATCAGAAAGTACGAACCTTAGGCACGCAATAATCCACAGTTAGCGGAGTCTTACGTACAGGTTTGTAAATCACGCGGTTTCCTTCAGAATACCAAAGGGTGTGTTTCATCCAGTCATGGTCATTACGCCCAAGTGGTGCGTAATCATCGTCGGCATCACGTTCATAATCTAGAACGTTATGCGCTCCACGACATTCATGGCGTAGTGATGCTGAAATCATGGTTGCTTTGGCAACTTCATATAAGTTAGCAACTTCTAAGGCTTCAATACGAGCGGTATTAAAGACTTGTGATTTATCAGCCAAATGGATGTTATTAACTTTTTTTCTTCCAGCGCTAAAAATCTTCTTCACGCCTTCATCCATCAGTTTTTGAGTGCGGAAAACACCAGCGTGAGCCTGCATGGTTGCACGAATTTCATCAGCGACTTCTTGAGCGTTATAGCCTGAAGTAGAATTTTGCAATTTATCCAAACGTGCTTTGGTAAAGTCAAGTACATTTGGATTGGTTGGCTTATAGCTTAAATCAGAATTAGCAAACTCATCCAAAAATATGCTGACCTGCAGCACGACCAAAGACCACAAGGTCAAGCAATGAGTTTGTACCCTAGGCGGTTTGCCCCGTGTACAGACACGCACGCACATTCACCAATAGCGTATAATCCTTTGATCACTTTACCTTTTGCGTACAAACCTTCCTCATCAACACCCGCTTCTAGGTCAGGCACTGTAACTTGACCATGAATATTGGTTGGAATTCCGCCCATCATATAGTGGATGGTTGGTACAACAGGTACTGGTTCTTTGGTAATATCAACGTTAGCAAAATTATGGCTAATTTCAAATACTGATGGCAAGCGCTTCATGATTTCAGCATGACCTAAGTGAGTCATATCCATCACGATATAATCACCATGTGGTCCACAGCCACGACCTTCTTTTAATTTCTTGGTCCATAGAACGAGATACGAAATCACGTGGCGCCAAGTCTTTTTAGAGTTGGAGCATAACGCTCCATAAAGGCTTCGCCATTTTTATTGCGAAGAATTGCCCCTTCACCACGACAACCTTCGGTTAATAGCACGCCAGCACCTGCCACGCCTGTTGGGTGGAATTGCCAAAATTCCATATCTTGCAATGGGATACCTGCGCGCACCGCCATACCCAAACCATCACCTGTATTGATATAGGCATTGGTTGATGCACGGAAAAATACGACCTGCCCCACCTGTTGCCAATACAGTGGTATGGGCTTGGAAAAGTGCAATATCACCAGTTTCTTGTTCTAAAAGCAATCACACCATTAATATCGCCATTATGGTCTTTGATTAAATCCAAAGCAATCCATTCTACATAAAACTGAGTGCCTTTTTTTCCAAATTCTTTTGGTATAAAGTGTGTAATAGCGCATGCCCTGTACGGTCTGCAGCAGCGCACGCACGTGGCACTGGTTTTGCGCCATAATTGGCACTATGACCACCAAATGGGCGTTGATAAATTGTACCGTCAGCATTACGGTCAAAAGGCATGCCCATATGCTCAAGTTCGTATACAACTTTGGGTGCTTCACGACACATGTATTCAATGGCGTCTTGGTCACCAAGCCAGTCAGAACCTTTTACAGTGTCATAAAAGTGAAAATGCCAGTTGTCTTCACTCATATTTCCCAAAGACGCACCAATACCACCTTGGGCAGCTACAGTATGGCTACGAGTTGGGAAAACTTTAGTTAAAACGGCAACTTTCATACCCCCTTCAACTAATTGAAGTGAGGCACGCATGCCAGAACCACCACCGCCAACAATAACAGCGTCAAAAATTTAAAGTTGGGACGTTGTGAATTTTATTATCTTGTGCTGATGCCATGTTAATTCCTAATTATATAGCTATGGAGAAACGTTAAATTTTTGGAAACTTAACCCCAAAAAAATCATCATGCCCCAGAACAAATAAACAAAAAAATTGCTGTTACCGTTGCAATTTGTAAAAAGATGCGCAAACCTGTTGCTTTGACATAGTCAGTAAATACTGTCCACATACCCACCCACGCATGAAACACCAAAGCAGCCAATGCTACTAAAGTAAAGACTTTCATGCCTGTAGCACTCATAAAGGCATGCCAGATTTGATAAGTGACGTCGTTGGTTAGGAAAAAAATCCTATCATTACCAGACTATAAACCGCCAAAACAACAGCGCTTAAACGCTGCAAAAACCAATCGCGCGAACCTGAACCTGTCAAGCCTGATGCACTTTTTTTACACTAAAACTATTTTTTTGACATTAGAACATCACCCATACAAATGAAGCTATAATCAAGGCAAAGGCAATCACAAAAGCAATTACTGCTGCTGTTTTACCTGAAGCAAACTCTTCATTCATGCCAAGGTCAGCCAGTAAATGTTTCACACCCATTACAAAATGATAAGCAGTTGCGGCAACAAATACCCACGCCACAAAAACGCAAAAGCAATGTTGTCAAAAACAGCGCTAAATCCTGCTTCGCTAGCAAGTGAAGTTTGCAAAATGCACAGCATGACAGGTACAAGCAAAAAAACAGCACCACGCCAGAAACACGGTGCAAAAATAGAAGCCATAGCGATAGGCGATTTTGAGTTCACCGCAATCACTTGACCTAAAGAAAGGTTAATCGGTCGGTTGCTTTTTCACAGCGGGCATCCTTATCTTAAAAATTACGCCGAAAAAAATGGCAAGGGATAGCTGGCTGGTTGTCAAAAAAACATGTTAGCACTTTAAACCAAATCCTTGTCACGCAACGCTTTCACTGGCAAGTAAATGTGTACCATTCAATTTTTTTAACAACAAACACCAAATTTAAGGCTTTACAAAAATAAAAACAAACAAAACTTTAAGTAATGTAAGTGGTTATCATTTAAAAAAAGCGACTAAGTTAAGTTGCTCAAATTATAAAAACGCTTAGAAAAAAATTTTACAAATAAATTTTGATGGTTTTTGTGTAAATTTTGGCATTTTTTTGTTAAAAATACTTCAATAATTAGCAATATTGTTACAAATTATTTCGGTTATGCTTAATAAGCGGATATTTATTTTATATTTTCCATTATTATTTTTTTGATTTTTATATTTTTTATAATAAAAATTATTAAAAAAATAAAACTTGTAAGTTATTTAAAGTTTCGGTATTATCATCACAGCTAAAAACATAATCTGAACAGGGTTGTTCTGTTTTTTTAGCATAAAAGGACATCATAGCCTTGGTCAGGGTTGATATGGGTTATGTTTATAGTTTTTGTAGGCGCTCTGATGAATGGAATAAAAAGAGCAAATGCAAAACGGAATCAAACAAAGAAGAGGTCAATATGACAAAACAAGTTAAATTAGTTGTAGATGGTACAGAATATGATATGCCTGTGTTGGAAAGCTCGCTAGGTCGTCCTGTATTGGATGTAAGCGCTGTTTCAAAAGCGGGTTTTTGGACGTATGACCCCGGCTTTATGGCGACAGCTCCAGTTGAGTCTGCTCTAACCTATATTGATGGCGATAAAGGCGAGCTGTTGCATCGTGGTTACGCTATTGATGATTTGGCTGACAATGCTGATTATCTAGAGGTTTGTTATGCCTTATTATATGGTGATTTACCTACTCAAGAGCAAAAAGATGCTTTTTATGCTCGTGTAAATAACCACATGCCTGTGCACGACCAACTGCGTAAATTCTTTGAAGGTTTCCGTCGTGATGCTCACCCAATGGCAATTATGATTGGTGTGGTTGGTGCATTATCTGCATTTTTACCACAATCATTTGGACATCTCTGACCCTGCTCACCGTGATGACACCGCAGTAGATTTAATTGCTAAAGTGCCAACTCTTGCCGCAATGAGTTACAAATATTCTATCGGCGAACCTTTCTTGTATCCAAGAAAAGATTTTTAGTTATTCTGAAAAACTTTTTATACATGATGTTTGCCACCCCGGGCGACGTAAATTACAAGCCGAATCCTATCTTGGTTGATGCCATGGATAAGATTTTTCACCCTACACGCTGACCATGAGCAAAATGCTTCTACTTCTACCGTGCGTCTAGCAGGCTCAACTGGCGCAAACCCATACGCTTGTATTGCATCAGGGATTGCTGCCCTTTGGGGACCATCACATGGTGGCGCAAACGAAGCGGTGCTTAATATGCTTGATGAAATTGGCTCAGTAGAACACGTTGCTGAATTTATGGAAAAAGTTAAACGTCGTGAAGCTAAATTAATGGGCTTTGGTCATCGCGTTTATAAAAACTTTGACCCACGTGCCAAAGTCATGAAGCAAACTTGCGACCAAGTATTGGGAGCCCTAGGCGTAAATGATCCAAAACTTGCTCTTGCCATGGAACTTGAACGCATCGCTTTATCTGACCCATACTTCATTGAGCGCAAATTGTATCCAAACGTAGACTTCTACTCTGGCATCATTCTAAAAGCCATTGGCATTCCAACTTCTATGTTTACTGTGATTTTTGCTCTAGCGCGTACCGCAGGCTGGATTGCCCACTGGACAGAAATGCACTCAGAACCATTCAAAATTGGTCGCCCACGTCAGCGTTATATTGGCGAAAAACATCGCGCATTCGTAAAAAAATCGAAGATCGCAAATAATCAAACTTAGATTCTTACAAATTTCCCAAAGTTTTTGGCTTTGGGAAATTTTTATTTTAAAACCAAACAAACTATCAAAACAACCAATACAATTAAAAATTAGATATTAAAAATAGATAAAATCTTAAAAATTAACAAACGTAAACTGTAAATCTCGATAAAAATCATGCTAATATACGGTTTTTGTTGACGGAAAAAAAATATCATGACAGCCACCTTTATGCGACCCTACCAAGCCTCCACACTATGAACGTTCTGATTGCGAACGTGTTGTCATTACTGGCATGGGGGCAATCACGCCGCTAGGCAATGATATTTCCACCACTTGGCAAAAACCTCATTGCAGGCAAAAAGTGGCATCGTTAAAATAGAAAAATTTGTTAAAAATGAAAATGTTACTGAATTTCGCTCACGCATTGCAGGACTGATTAAAAAAATTTTTGATGCCAAACAGTTTTTTTAAATCCCAAAGATGTTCGCCGTTATGATGAATTTATGCATTATGCACAAGTGGTTGCAGCTCAGGCACTATTTGATGCAAAAATTAATTGATGGTATAACAGGTGATTTTTTTACCCATCAATGTTGCTAATGAACGCTTTGGTGTGATTATGGGCTCTGGAATTGGCGGATTACAAACCTTAGAAAACAGCAGAGACACTTTTAAAAAGAACTTGGAATCAACAAAGTTTCACCTTTTATCATTCCCGGCACCATCATCAATATGCCCGCAGGATTGATTGCTATTCGTCACGGATTAAAAGGGGCAAATTTTTGCCACTGCAACTGCTTGCACCACAAGCACTCACGCTATTGGACTTGGAGCAAGGCTGATTGCATATGGCGACTTGGATGCTGTTTTTGGTTGGTGGCAGTGAAAAAGCATCTACAGCACTTGGCATGGCAGGTTTTGGAGCCATGCATGCTCTATCTGGCTGCAATGACAACCCACAAAAAGCCAGTCGCCCATTTGACAAAGACCGTGATGGTTTTGTGCTGGGTGATGGAGCTGGAGCTTTAGTTTTAGAAAGCCTTGCTCACGCTAAAGCTCGTGGTGCAAAAATTTTAGCTGAACTAGCAGGATTTGGTATGAGTGATGATGCCAGCCACATCACCGCACCGCCAGAAGATGGTCAAGGGGCAAGACGTGCCATGCAAAATGCCATTGATGATGCAGCAATTGATGTATCCCAAATCGATTATATTAATGCTCATGGCACCAGCACTCCTGCGGGTGATATCGCCGAAAGTGCAGCGATTACTGCTTTATTTGGCAATAATATTTTGGTCAGTTCTACCAAGTCTATGACAGGACACTTACTTGGAGCAGCCGGTGCTATTGAGGCAATTTTTAGTGTGCTAGCTCTACAACATCAAATTCTTCCACCAACGATTAACTTAGATAATCCCGACCCTCGTTGTACTTTAGATTATATCCCCCACCATCAGCGTTTGGTATCTGATTTAAAGTATGTTATGAGTAACAGTTTTTGGATTTGGTGGCACAAATGGCAGTTTAATCTTTAAAATTTGGTAACACTAACTAATAAACGCCATGTCTTATGGCGTTTTTATTTTGATATCACTCAAACATCAATTTTATTCTCATTTCCTGCCCAATTTGCAAACCCAATATTAAATACCATCAGTCCAAAAAGCGTCCATAAAGGCAATTGCCAATCGCCTGTTTTTGTGAAATAATTGACCTAAAAATCAAAGGTCCAAAAAAATGCAATGACATAACCAACCACCTGCACCATACCTGATAAATCACGAGCAGCTTGCAGGCTGCTGGTTTTTAGGAAAATAACATAAGTACCAACGTAAAAATTGCTGAACCGCCAAAGCCCATCATTGCCGACCATAGATACAAAAAAATCAGGCAGTACAATCAATCCAAATACACCAACTGCATTACAAATAGCGCTGGTTAATGCAATAATTTTTTTATAGAAAAATTTCTTTTTTATCAGTGCAGTCATCATAAAAATTGCTACAGGAGCAGCAAATTGAAAAACCAAAACCGCCACACTTGCTTGCTCATTTGACAAACCATAACTAACGCCCACCAGCGATAAAAAACTTGCCACACTATAAAACAACAATGATTGCAGACCAAAAAAGACTCCCAAACACCATGCCATTTTATTTTTCCAAACCAAAAAGTGTGTCTGAAAACCATTATTTATGGTTAAATTTTGGTTTGTTTTTTTGATTGAAAAAAACCATTGACCCTAGCTAATTTTTGAATTCTAATGATAAAAATTAATACCGCCAATGCAGCAAATATCGCCCAAACACTCAAAAGAAAACTGCCAGTTTAGCATCTTTGACAAAGGAACAACCAGCCAAGCTAAAAAACCTGCTGATACGGACATACTTAAACTAAAAATTCCTGTAGCGACGGTAATGTGATTAGGTAGATATTGTTTGATAAATGGAGCAATTGCCACATTCAAGATACCAATCATTAAAGATAATACAAACGTCCCGATAAAAACTCCAATCATCCCTACCCATACTCTCAGCAAAATTGCAACTGTTAAAATCGTAGTTACAACAACAATCAGCCTTATCAATCCAAAATTGACAATCAAACGTGGTGTTATCAGCGCCCCTAAAGCAAATAATGGCAATGGTAAAGCCCCTAAATACCCCCAAATATAATGGGGACAATCCAAGCGATTGATTTAAAATATCTGCCAAAGAACCTATCATAACGATGGGGGAACGCATATTTACCGATAATAAAAATCAAAAACCAGTATCATGGATAAAAATTTCTTATCTTTATTAAAATCATCATTGATATTATTTTTTTGCTCATAATTTAATCAAAATATCCATATAAAAAAAGCCTGACATCAGTCAGGCAGTTTACCCATTTTTTTAGATAAAATCAAAGAACAGATAACATTAAAAAAATCTCAGACCTTTTTAGCAAGTTTGCCTGCTTTTTTTCTTGAATTTGGCGCATTTCAGCTTGACTGCTCTCACATTTATTGGGGTCGTTACCACAAAACTGGCAATATTCATCACCCATCAAATTCGCTACACCACCACATGAACCTTTTTAGGGGTTGTTTTTTTAAAAAAATATAACCAATCCCCATGAATAAAAAACAAAATAAGCACACCAAACGTAATAAAAAATGGGTAAAAATTGATGGAATAAATCACTGAGCATAAAAATTTTTCCTTATAGGCAATTTATTCCATTATAAAACAAAATTTAATCAGGTGTCGCCTAATAATTGTAAAATGAATAATAAATAAAAATGGTTATTATTTCAATCTATTAGCTGTTTTTATTCAAAAAGCATTTTTTTACTCTTTTTGCAGTGTTTTTTTGTATGATTTATATGTTATAAATTAACAAAAATAAAAAAATGGATACAAAGTATCCATTTTTTTACCATTACATTAACCCCAACTTAATAATTGGATTAAATGGTTAATTTAAAGATTGTGGTGCGTTAATGGTTAATTCCACACGACGGTTTTTGTGAACGACCATATTCTGTTGAATTATCTGCGATTGGGCTAGATTCGCCATAACCCAAGGTTTGAATACGGCTTGCTGGCACACCTTGACCAACTAGATAATTTTTAACTGATAAAGCACGGCGCTGTGATAGATTCAAGTTATAAGCATCACTACCATTACTGTCTGTATGACCAGATACCACAATGGTGGTTTGGTTATAATTCATCATCGTTCTGGCAAGCTGATTTAAATTAGCATAAAATGCAGGGTTAATAGTTGCATCATCATTAGCAAACGTTACATTACCAGGCATTACCAAATCAATATTGCCAGTTTGTGGGTCTTGTTTGACCTCTACGCCTGTGCCTGCCATATCTTGCTCGATTTGCTTGGCTTGACGGCTCATATGCGCCCACGCCTGCGCCCAGAACCGCACCAATCGCGGCATCACGTTTGGTATGCTCACCGCCAGTGGCTTTTTGAAATACCTGCGCCCAGAACTGCACCTGCTAATGCGCCCAACCCTGACTTTTTTTAGCAGTATCTGACATTTGACCGCTACCAGTACCGCCTGTAGTAGCACAACCTGAAATCACCATGCTGGCACTCATTACTGTAACTGCAAGTAATTTTTTTCATAAAAGCTCCTCAACTATTTTTGGCATACATCACCAATGATAATATATTATCCACTATTCTATACCATTTATCTAAAAAGTTCTTGTTTTTTTATGTTGCTAGCGTGTAGTTAATTAGTAGTGTTTTTTTATTTACCTTTTTGGTAATATTTTTTTATGCCTAAGAACTAAAAAGATAAAAATGTTAATGCCATCGCAAAAGTTGTTACTATTACGTTAAAATTTGTCAAATTTGCGTAGTTTATTCCATAACTCATTAAAACCATATTAAAGATTTTTTAAAAATCTTTTGGTAGAATGAATGGTTTTTGTTTTTTAGTTATCTTGTCATGTCCAGCCATTATTCCATTCCACTATTGCAAATAGTGCATGAAAAAAATCACCGATGCTTGCTCAAAAACTCTGTCTAACCGCTAATGCTGGCGTAATTGGATTGAATAGTTTAATGGTTGGTTCTCCATTATTTTTGGCGGGCGCATTTAAAGTATTTGGCAAATCCAAATATGCTGATAAAGCCATTATTAAAATCGCCAATCACTGGATAAATACCAACAATACACTGATTGATACAGTGCTACCAAAAAAAGATTGGCGAATTCATATTAGCGATGATTTAAAAGCGGATGGCAAATACTTACTAATCTGCAATCATCAATCTTGGGTAGATACCAGCATTATTCAATATATTAGCGCTGGTCGATTGCCAATTACCCGATTTTTTTACCAAACATGAACTTTTATACATTCCTATTGTAGGTCAAGCTTTTTATTTGCTAGACTTTCCGATGATGAAACGCCACAGCAAAGAAGCCATTGCCAAAAACCCTGCGCTTGCTGGTCAAGATTTAGATGAGGCTCGTCGTGCTTGTGCATTACTACAGGATAAACCTTTTGTATTATTAAATTATTTAGAAGGTACGCGTTTTACAACCAAAAAAACACAACCATCAAAAATTCACCCTATCGACATTTATTAAAAACCCTAAAAGCGGGTGGCTTTTGCTCTTGCTTTACAAATGCTTGGTGATAAAAATTGATGGGATTTTAGACATGACCATTGTGTATCCTGATGGCATACCTCAATACCGTGATTTATGGCAGGGCAACATTTCAAAAATTAGCGGTGGATATTCGTCACGCCAAAATGAGTGGTGAATTATTGGACGCACTAAAACAGGGTAAATATAGCAGTGATGATACCATCAAGCATCAGCTTTTACACTTGGTTGGATACTACATGGCAAGCCAAAGATGCTCGTATTGATGCCATGCTTTCAGATTTTTTTCATCATGCTAGTAATCAATATTGGTAATAACTCATAGTGGCAATCGTCCCATGACAAAAATACGACAAACTCCATCTTTACAAGATTTAAAAAAACACCCAAACAAAACGAAATTCCTGATGATGTGATTCCTTTATTTAATCAGGACAAAGAAAACCATATCGCCAAATAAAACCAAGATTGTTTACGATATCATCATGTTACTTCTTTTGGTTTTTAGATTTGCTGCTTATTATGACTGACAAAAATCCTGATGAGTGGTTTTTGCGACCAAATTTGCTCAATGGTTTGGTTTTGTTGATATTTTAACTACTTATCAAGTTCATGAACACACAACCATTTCAGCGATTGGCGGTGTATTTACCGTTTTTGGATAGCAGAGCTGATTTTGCGTTGGATGCGTGCCATCATTAAAAAAACTTATTTTCGCTGGTTTTTTTCTTTCCTTTTTGTACATTGGTATGAGGCTTTGGGCTGTTTTCCAGCGTTACGTGCGTTAAGACTTTTTACGTGCAGGCGTGATTATTAAACGCCTACACAGTATGAATATCAAGGTTATTCCAGAAAAATGGTTAAATTCTGCCCAATTTTATTATCATGTCATTTTAGAGGAATTATCTGATAGAGTTATTTTAACAGCCATTGATAATTTTCGTGAGCAGCTCTCTCAATCAAAAACTCATCAAGCTTTAGTACAATCCACGATTGACAAAAATCGTCCTGAATTAGAAAAAAAGTGATTTTTGGACATTTTACGAAGTGAATTATTACCCAAGCTTCAAGGGGCTTTTTTAGCAGATACAGGTAAAAAGCTATCTTTAGATATTGGCATAGCGGTTGAAAAAGCACTCACGGATACGCCTGAACTTCGTAAATATCTAAAACTGATTCCCATTGCTGGCAGTCTTATTGAAAACCAAATCACCCACGTTGGTAAACATATTGGTGAGAATGTTACTTTGGCGGTAAATGAACATTTATTTAGTAGTCAAACTTTAGATGCGTTAGTTGTGCATATCGCCAAAGGCATCGCTGAGCTTGATACAACGCGCCCTGAACTTGAAAAATTAGTTGGTGATGTCATTAATGATGGCTTAACGGCCTTTGAAAAGCAAATCAAAAATTCAACAATGGAAACATAAAGAACAATTGCCACTCCCTTAGATTTTTTTATAAATAGATAGACAATAACAGATAAAAATGCTTATTATTTATACAGTCATCTTAATGTATTAAATCATCATAATACAAAAATAAAAAAATAATATGGCATAAAATTTGTAATAGATAAAAATCCACTCCAGTTGGATGGATATTTTTAATCAATATGGATACGGTAATATATTATGAAAGCCATTGCTTTATTTGGAAAAATGTTGGCGTTTAGTCGCTTAAAAATTAATACCAACAATCTTGTGCAAATTCATCATGAGGTCGCTACTTTCTTAAAAAAATCCACAGGTTCAGTTCCTGTTGTGATTGATAGCTCAGTTGATTTAGACTTGGTAAATTTGGTAGACATGCTGTGGGCGCTAGGCATTCAGCCAATAGGGGTAATTGACGGCATTTTAAGCGAACAAGCCATTAAGATGCGTCTAGCAATACTTCCAGCAGATGGTCAAAGAATTGAGACGTTAAAACCCGAAAAATCAGCCGATTCAATTGCCATCAATGAAACTCCCAGTCAAGATAATTTAGACACACCCACTAAAAACACATCAGTGCGAGTAATGAATAATGACCAAGATGGTTTAAACAGCTGTATTTGTGATGGCATGCTGCGTTCAGGACAAAGCTTTCAGCACTTAGGAGGAGATTTGGTTATTCTTGGGGGTGTAAACTGGGGTGCTGAAGCCATTACTGACAGTAATTTACACGTTTATGGGCGTGGGTTTGGACGACTGGTTGCAGGAGCAACGGGCGATAAAAAAGCACGTATTTTTTGCCAGCGTTTTAACCCATCTTTGGTATCAGTGGCTGGTACATATTGTTTGCGTGATGACATTCCCGAAATATTTATCGATAAAGCAGTACAGGTTAGTTATGACGAAAAAGAAGGGCTGGCTTTTACTTTAATGGAAAATTAACCCAAATTGCCATTTTATCATTGTTTTTAAATTTCAATAATTTTTTTATGTTAGGAGTATCTTTGTGGCAAAAATCATTGTCGTAACTTCAGGTAAAGGCGGGGTTGGCAAAACTACCACCAGCGCCTCTTTTTGGGGCAGGTCTTGCTATGCGTGGTCATAAAACAGTCGTGATTGATTTTTGACGTTGGTCTGCGCAATTTAGATTTGATTATGGGCTGTGAAAACCGAATTGTATATGATTTTATTGATGTTATTTCGGGCAATACCACTCTACCCCAAGCTTTGGTTAAGGACAAAGAGCTGGAAAATTTATTTATCCTGCCTGCATCGCAAACTCGTGACAAAGATGCACTAACTGATGAAGGTGTTGCTCAGGTGATGCGTGAACTTTCTGAGGATTTGGGTTTTGAATACATCATTTGTGACAGTCCTGCTGGCATTGAACGCGGTGCCAAACTTGCAATGTACCATGCCGATGAAGCTTTAATCGTTACTAATCCTGAAGTCTCTAGCGTGCGTGATTCTGACCGAATTATTGGTATTTTACAATCTGAAACCAAAAAAAGCAAGAGAAGGTAAACAGGTTAAAGAGCATTTAATCATTGCCCGTTACAACCCTGAGCGTGTTGAAAAGAAAGAAATGATGGGTATTGACGACATTGCCAATGATATTTTTACGAGTGCATCTGATTGGAGTTGTACCAGAAAGTAATGCCGTTTTGGAAGCATCTAACTGTGGAAAACCTGTAATTTTTTTATAAAGAATCGGCAGCTGGTCAATGTTATGATGATATTGTTGCGCGTTTTTTTGGGAGAAGACCGCCCTTTACGCCATATTGATGTTAAGAAAAAGGCTTTTTTTGCTAAGTTATTTGGTGGATGATTATGATGAAATCTATGTTTAAATTGTTTGGAGACAATCAAGAAAAACCCAAAGCAGCGCTGATATCGCTAAAGACCGCTTAAAAAGTCATTGTTGCCACCAATCACAGACTCAATATGCGCCTATCAGCTGAACGTGTAGAAGAGATGAAGCAAGAGATTTTTGGAAGTAGTTAATAAATATATCCAAGGCGTACAAAAAGACGATGTGGACATTCAGCAGCGCCAAGAAGATAACATGGATATTTTTAGAGATGAACGTCAATCTACCTGAACGTAGAGATTAATCAATGCCTTTTATTCAGAAGTTTTGGTGTCGGGCGGCTTTTTGTTATAATCTAAATAATTTTAACCAATTGGATAAACACATGCAAAAAAAGAGTGGTGATTACAGGAGCGGGTATTGTCTCTTGCCTTGGGAATGATTTACAGAGTGTTAAAGATGCACTCTTTAATGGAAAATCTGGCATTATTTTTTTAACCAAAGTTACGCCGACCAAGGTTTTAAATCCCAAGTATCAGGCAGCATTGATACCGCAAACTTAGATACTTCTGCAATTGACCGCAAACTAAAACGTTTTTATGAGTGAAGCCAGTTTATTTGCTTATTTAAGCTCATTGCAAGCACTCAAGCAGGCGGGTTTGACTTTAGATGACATTGCTGGCAATACGCGTGTGGCAGTCGTGGCAGGTTCGGGTGGCGCTTCTACTTTTGATGTTTCAACTTCAGTGGATAATATGCGCACTAAAGGGCTTCGCGGAGTTGGGGCAATGGCAGTTCCCAAAACCATGAGTAGTACCGTTTCAGCAACTTTAGCAACAGGGCTAAAAATTAAAGGTATTAGCTATTCTATCTCCAGTGCTTGCGCAACATCTAGTCATTGCATTGGTCATGCTGCCGAATTGATTATGTTGGGCAAGGCTGATATTGTACTGGCTGGCGGTGGAGAAGCCGAACATTGGACACAATCTTGTATGTTTGATGCAATGGGCGCAATGAGTACCCAATATAATGACACACCACAAACAGCCAGTCGTCCCTACGATAAAACTCGTGATGGCTTTGTCATTGCTGGCGGTGGTGGCATGGTGGTTGTTGAAAGTTTAGAACAGTGCTTTGGCGCGTGGAGCAACAATTTTAGCTGAAATTGTTGGCTACGGCGCAACCTCGGATGGCGCTGAAATGGTTGCCCCTAGTGGTGAAGGCGCGGTTCGCTGCATGAAAATCGCTCTAAATCAAGCAGGTCTTGAACGTGTTGATTATGTCAATAGTCATGGCACCAGCACACCACTTGGCGATATTACTGAACTAAATGCCATTGCTGAAGCATTTTGGTGGCAAAGACAATACACCGCCCATCAGCTCAACCAAATCAATGACGGGACACAGTTTAGGTGCGGTTGGTGCTCAAGAGCTCATTTATTGTCTTTTGATGATGAATCATGATTTTATTGCTCCAAATATCAATGTTCATGAGCTTGACGAAAATGCCAAAGATTTTGACATTGTTACTCAAACTCGTTCTACCAAACTCAACACCATCATGAGCAATAGTTTTTGGTTTTGGGGGCACAAATGCCGCATTGATTATTAAAAAAATTCACACCATAATTCTTCGTTTTACCAAACCCCAATCGCCGTTATTGGGGTTTTATTATAATTTTTTTATGAAGCAAATTTTTATTCAGACCGATTTATCAATCACTCAATTGACCAGGTTAATTGGTCAATTTTATCCTAATTGGCAACCTTGTTTTTAAATAATCATAACAATCCTGTACTTGGGATTTTACCAAAACTATCTTGGACACTTTACCCTAATTCTTCAAGCTTCGATAGTCATCAAAAAAATCAGAAACAATTTCAATATTTTTATTAAATAAAAACCAAACCACCTATGATAATTGGTTAAAAAGAAATTATCCATTATCAAAATAACATACAAAATCATCAGCAAAAACGTTATTAATAAAACAGATAACGATGACACCTCACAAAAATAACTATTGTCATGGATTAATGGGATTTATTGGTTATGATATTAGTGCCAACGCATTAAATTTTTACTATTAGCACCAAACAAAGTCAGCCCAGTGCTTATTTAGGTCATTATGATATTTATCTTAAAAAAAGCAAAAGATGGGACTGGTGCTGGTTGATTATTTTGGTGATGATGATTTTATTGAAAAAAATTTATCAATGTATTTTTAAAAATAATTCACCCAAAAACACAATTCTTATTTTAACCTAATTAAACCTTGTCAATTAAATCCACTTTGGCAAAAATGAATATCAAAAAGCATTTTTATCAAACCCAAAATTATCTAATGGCGGGTGATACTTATCAAATTAATTTAACTCAACTATGGCAAGGAAAAATTACAGCAAAAAAACTTTATCATTACCTACCCAACCTTATCCAAAAAAATTAATGCTCCTTTTGCTGGTTATTTATTAATTGATGATTTTTGAATTATTGTCCATGTCGCCAGAATTATTTTTTTACTTTTTAAAAAAACAAAACAATCAAACCATCATTATAACCAAAACCCATTAAAGGCACACGCCCGCGAGATAGTGATATTATTAAAGACAAACTCTTAAAAGATGAATTACAAAAACAGTCAAAAAGATATTAGTGAAAATTTAATGATTGTGGATTTATTAAGAAATGATTTGGGAAAAATACGCCAAAATTGGTTCTGTAAAAACCCCTAAACGGTTTGAAATTGAAAGTTTTTATAATGTTCATCATATGGTAAGCACCATCACTGCAACTTTAAAAGAAGATGTGAGCAGTTTTGAGGTACTTTTTTTGGTAGTCTGCCAGCAGGTTCAATCACGGGAGCACCTAAAAAAAGAGCTTGTGAAATTATTTTTTTGAATTGGAAAAAGCAGTCGTGGGGCGTATTGTGGAACGCTAGGTTATATGAATTTTGATGGAACAGGTCAATGGAATGTTCTGATTCGCACCTTGCAAGCCCATCATCATACTGTAAGCCTTTGGGCAGGTGGCGGTATTACCATTAAATCCAAGCAAGATGATGAATATCAGGAATGTTTTTGATAAAATTAACGCAATATTGGAGGTATTACAAACCCCAAATGCTATTTAGATTTATTGAATATTTTTTTCAGCGAAAAATGTACAACGAGCCTTTTTCAAACACAATGGCAATTACAAAAAAATAACGCTTGCAACAACACAATGGTTGAACCTGTTGCTGAATCCAAATGGTAACTGACAATCACGCCCAAAAAAACTTGAAAGGCAAGCGGTAATGATTGCCAACAGCAACATGGAATTAAAGCGTTTGCACAACATAAAGCTGGTAATACCCGGAGAGATTAACATCGCCACCACCAAAAATCACCCCAACAGCCTGAATTGCCATCACAATGGTTGCTGAAAGCAATATCAAAAGTCCATAATGTAAAAATTTAAGGACAATCCAGAAACACGAGCATGGCTTGGGTCAAAACAGTACAACAATAAATCTTGCTTTTTAATCAACATCACTACCAAAATCAGCGCACAAATCAGCAAAGTCTGCCACAACATCTCTTGACTAATACCCAAAAGATTGCCGAATAAAATATGTTTTAAGTGCTGACTGGTGTCTAATTTTGTAAAAATCACCAACCCAACAGCAAACATGCCAGCAAACACAACACCCATCAGTGTATCTTCTTTTAGGCGGGTATGATTTTTTTAGATAACCCACAGACATTGCGCAAAAAAAGTCCTGCAACAAACGCTCCTAAAGGCTATGGGGATACCAAGTAAAACAGCTACCACAACACCTGGAAATACCGCGTGTGAAATTGCATCTCCCATTAAAGACCATCCCTTTAATACCACATAACACGATAAAAATTGCACATACCACACTAATAGATAAGGCGGCCATCAGTGCATTTTTGCATAAAAAAACATGACTTAAAGGTTCGGCAATCCAATTGATTATAGACGTCATCATAAGACCATTTTTTGTTTGACTTGTCTTTTTTTGATATTGTTTTTAATAAACCATATTTAGGCGAAAACAAAAAGCTAAAAGAAATAGTAAAGTTTGCAAGGTAACAATTACCCCGCCTGTCGCTCCATCTAAATAATAACTGATATAAGTACCCAAAGCGCTGGTAACTATGCCCAAAAAGCCTGCAATCCATAACAAAAGAGCGGAATTTGTCCGTGAGCTGATATGCGGTTGCCCCTAGGTGTAATTACCATAGCGATAACCAAAATTGCCCCTACAGTTTGCAGCGCTGCAACCACACAAGCACTTAACAAAACTAAAAAAAGTATCTGATACAATCTTGGTGATAGCCCAATTGATTTGGCATGAACTTCATCAAAAAAACCAGCAACAAATCTTTGTTGTATACCAGCAAAAATAAAAGAAATCAGCATAATTATGCCAACTTGCCAAACATCATCATCAGCGATGCCCAAAAATATTACCAAAAAAATAATTTCTTGTACATTAACTGAAGTTGGGTTTAGTGAAATAATAAATAACCCCAATGCAAAAAAATGTGGTAAAAATAAACCCAATAATGGCATCTTCACGCAGTTTGGTAATCGATTTTATCCATAAAATTGCCAAGGCTGCTAAAATTCCTGAAAAAAATGCGCCCACTGCATAAGGCAAGCCCAAAGCATAAGCAATCGCTACGCCCGGCACAACTGCGTGAGACAATGCATCGCCAATCAATGACCAGCCCTTTAGCATCAAATACGCTGACAAAAAAAGCGCATACACCACCCACACAAGCGCTTAATAAAAATCGCTTTTTACCATGTAGTTATACATAAAAAGGCTCAAGCAACACTTCAATCATCTTTGACAGCTTCCTTGGGTATAAATTTACGCTGATTCATATTTTGCTGCCCACCAGCCTTGATGGGTGTGTTGTGATTGTGGTTTTTGACGTCATGAACACCATAAAACACTGCTGGCACTTCATCATCTGCCAAAATCGTAACCACTCGATGGTCATCATCATCATGCAAATCTTTACCTGCCAAACGAATCTGGCGCAAAAACACCGCCAAAAACTTTTTCAAGATTGGCTTGGGTAAAAAGTGCTTTGGGTGCTTCCTGCTGCCAAAATTGTACGGTCAATCATAACCACTTGGTCACAAAACTCTGGAATTGTTCCTAGGTTGTGGGTAGAGATTAAAAATTAAATGACCCAAATTACGCAGTTCATCCAATAAATCCATAATAGCTTTTTTCAGTTTTAACATCCACTCCCGTAAAAGGCTCATCCAATAAAATGATTTTTGCTTTCTTGAGCTAATGCTCGCGCCAAAAAAACGCGCTTTTTGACCGCCTGACAGTTCACTAATTTGACGATTTTTTTAGATGGCTAATATCCACCCGCGCCATTGCTTCGGCAACTTTTTGTTTATCTTGTTCCTTTGCGATGCGCAAAAATTCATATAGCCATAACGCCCCATCATTACCACATCATAAACTGACACGGGAAATTGCCAGTCCACTTCTTCGCTCTGGGGAACATAAGAAATTAAATTTTTGTTTTTAAAGCTTGATTGATGGGCAATCCACATAAAACAATCTCACCTGTCTGCGGTTTTACAAGCCCCATAATCACTTTAAACAAGGTGGATTTACCACTACCATTCACTCCTACCAAAGCACAAGTTGTGCCGCCACAAAGCGCAACATTGACATCGTGTAGTGCAGTATGTCCGTTATTATAACGTACTGTAACATTATGGATTTCAATGGTAGTTGGTAAACTCATCATCAAACCTTTATTCTTCAAAACCTTTTTACAACGGTAGAAACAGTGGTATTTAATAAATCTAAATAAGTTGGTACAGCGCCATCTTTCTCAGACAACGAATCCACATAAAGCACACCACCATATTTTGCCCCTGTTTCTTTTGGCAACTTGTTTAGCAGGCTTATCTGAGATTGTACTTTCACTAAATACTACAGGAATTTTTATTGGTGCGCACCACATCAATTAAATCTTTAACCTGTTTTGGGCGAACCTTGCTGCTCTGCATTGATCGGCCACAAGTAAGCTTCTTTTTAGGTTATAATCTTGTGCCAAATAACTAAACGCCCCTTCACTGGTAACCAACCAGCGTTTATCAGCTGGAATTTTTATCCAGTTTTTCGCGCAGTGGTTTGTCTAATGCTTTAATTTTTATCACTGTAAATTTGAGCATTTTTTTGATGTAATCATCTTTGTGCTCAGGGGTCATATTTTTATCAAGGCATTTTTAATATTTTTCTACATAAATCAATGCATTAGATGGTGACATCCAAGCATGCGGATTTGGCATATCCTTATAAGACCCTTCTTTGATGTTGATGGGTGTAATGCCTTCTGTAACCACCACCGCAGGTACATCTTTAGCATCTTGGTAAAAATTTTTTTCAAACCAACGCTCTAGATTCAGCCCATTCCACAAAAATCAAATCTGCTTTTTGCACTTTAGCAATGTCTTGTGGGGTTGGCTCATAATCATGAATCTCCGCCCCTGCTTTGGTGATGGATTCTACAACCGCTTTATCGCCTGCAACATTTTTGAGCAATGTCAGCAATCACGGTAAAGGTGGTTACTACAGTAAACTTCTCATTTTTAGTGGTTTGAGCTGTATTTTTGGGTTGTTTCTTGCGGTTTGTTACAACCTGAAATCGCCCAACAAATACCAATACAAAGCCAAAAATAATGTTAAAAACTTCATCGCCTTTTTCCTTAAAACAACTCAATATAACCATAAATCAATATGGTTTACTTTTAATTGAAAATGATACTCATTATCAATTAAAAAGTCAATAGTAACAGTATAACAAAATCCATTTAATATTTCTAATGCGAAATAAATAATGCACTGATTAATAAAATTGATAAACACCTTGTTAATCCAAACATTTTTTTATCAATATTATGGTAATATAATGAATTTTTTTATATTGATTATTTTTGTTATGGTGTTTGGCTAGACTTACACCAAAAGGATTTATTATGGTCGCAATTACTTTTACCAGATGGTAATATAAAACATTTTGATGGCGCAACAACTGTAATGGAAATCGCTCAAAGTATTGGAGCAGGTCTTGCCAAAAGCAACTGTTGCTGGACGTGTCAATGGTCAGTTAAAAAGACGCTTGTGACCCCATTACCCAAGACGCTCACGTACAAATCATCACACCAAAAAGACGCAGAAGGCGTGGAAATCATCCGTCATTCTTGCGCTCATCTATTAGGGTCATGCGGTAAAAACAACTGTATCCTGATGTTAAAATGGTGATTGGACCTGTGATTGAAGATGGTTTTTATTACGATATCTACAGCCCAAAACCATTTACACCTGAAGACATGGCTGCCATTGAAGCGCGTATGGTGGAACTGATTAATCAAGATTATGATGTTATTAAAAAAATGACGCCTCGCGATGAGGTGATTGCTGTGTTTCAAGCACGTGGCGAAGATTATAAACTGCGCTTGATTGATGATATGCCAAATGAAACTGCTATGGGGCTTTATTATCACCAAGAATATATTGATATGTGCCGAGGACCGCACGTACCTAATACTCGCTTCTTAAAATCATTTTAAACTGACCAAAAATCAGTGGAGCGTATTGGCGTGGTGATGCCAAAAATGAACAACTTCAGCGCATCTATGGCACTGCTTGGGCAGATAAAAAGCAATTGAATGAATACATCAAACGCATCGAAGAAGCTGAAAAACGTGACCATCGTAAAATTGGTAAAAGCACTGGACTTATTTCATTTTACAAGAACAGGCGCCAGGCATGGTCTTTTGGCATCCAAACGGCTGGACAATCTGGCAAGTTTTAGAGCAATACATGCGCCAAATCCAAAAAGATAATGGCTATCTTGAAATCAAAAACTCCACAAATCGTAGATAGAAGTTTATGGGAAAAATCAGGGCATTGGGAAAATTATGCTGAAAAATATGTTTACAACCCATAGTGAAAGTCGGGATTATGCCATTAAGCCAATGAATTGCCCTTGTCATGTGCAAGTATTCAACCAAGGCTTAAAATCCTATCGCGATTTACCACTTCGTCTTGCTGAATTTGGTTCAGTGCCATCGCAATGAACCATCAGGTTCTCTTCATGGTATCATGCGAGTACGCGGTTTTTACTCAAGATGATGCTCATATTTTTTGCACCAATGCCCAAATCAAAGAAGAAGCGCAAAACTTTATTCAATTAACTTTAAATGTCTATAAAGATTTTGGTTTTTGATGATGTGGTCATGAAACTTTCCACTCGTCCAGAAAAAAAGAGTCGGTGCTGATGAGTTGTGGGATGCCGCTGAAAAAGGTCTTGCCGATGCTTTGGATGATGCAGGGCTTGCATGGGAACTTCAAGAAGGTGAAGGAGCGTTTTATGGTCCTAAAATTGAGTTTAGTCTAAAAAGACTGTTTAGGTCGCATGTGGCAGTGTGGTACACTCCAGCTTGATTTTAACTTACCAGAGCGCTTAGATGCTGATTTTATTAATGAAAATGGCGATAAAGAACGTCCCTGTGATGCTTCATCAGTGCAATTTTAGGGTCGTTTGAGCGCTTTATTGGCATGTTGATTGAGCACTACGCTGGATTTATGCCAGCTTGGCTTGCTCCAACCCAAGTTGTTGTGATGAACATTACTGACAAACAGGCTGGTTATTGTCAAGATATTGTTAATACTCTAAAAGCGCAAAATTTCCGCGCCATCACTGATTTGCGTAATGAAAAAAATTGGTTTTAAAATCCGTGAACGCACTTTGGAGCGTATCCCGTTTATGCTTGTTGTTGGTGATAAAGAAATGACAGATGGCACAGTCAATGTGCGTACTCGTGAAGGTGAGAACTTAGGCACCATGAGTTTGACAGAATTTAGTCAGTTATTAAATCAAGCCATCTCTCAAAAAGGTCGGCTCATCTAATCACACTAAAAATCAGTCTAAATTATCCGATAAAACCGCTTATTTTTCAGATAAGTGGTTTTATTTATTTTAATAAAATAGTGTCATGTTAAACTGCATTAATATGATGTTTAATTTCTAACCTATTATTAATATTGATTTTTATTATACCCTTTAAAAATTATTTTTGTTTATTACAACATAATTATTTTATATGATTGCTGATTTTTTTAAAGGCAATATTAAGGTTTTAAATATTTGGAGATATTATGAAAAATACAGTATTGCGTTTTTAGCTTTATTAGTATCATCATTTAATCATGTGTATGCTGGCGAATCTAAACTCACGCAGTGGGCATCAAAAAAACTACCGCAAAAATCGTCAGTGGTACCAAAGACGTCTTAACGGGCGTACAAAAAGGCATGGATACAGGTCGCACATCTACGACAAGCCCTGATGGGGCAATCGTTATTGCTGACGGCAACTATCATAATTATTTAGATATTCAAGTTGAGTCTGGTCAAGCTAAAGCGGGTGGTTATGAATTTACACTTGTATTTAGAAATAAAACAGATAAAAATTGTGCGATTAACCAATCTGTATCATGCTCGCAATTTTTATTTGGTTGATAATCAAGGCTTTACTACTTCATTACTGGTTGATGGCGATTCTGCTGATGTTACAGTTTTTAAAAAAATGCTGCTACCAAAAAGACCTACCGTTTTTCAACTCAATCTTTATCTGGCAAGGTGGTAACTTTAAAATTATTTGAAAAATATCGCTTTGCCTTAGTTTTTGTCAAATAAAAATCCCACCTAAAGATGGGATTTTTAATATTACTTATTTTTTTATCTAATTTTTGCACTAATCTCACGCAGTAAAAGCACTTCTTCAGATGGAGCAGGCGGAGCTTCTGGGGCAGCTGGAGCTTCTTCGACTTTACGCATTTTATTCATGGTTTTTAACAAGCATAAATACAATAAATGCTAAGATAACAAAATTAATCACAATAGTGATAAAATTACCATAGGCAAGCATTGGTACACCAGCAGCTTTTAATGCCTCATAAGTCATTTCAGTACCATCTGGCACTTTACCTAAAGTAATAAACATATTTTTAAAATCAATTCGACCGCCCATAATTGCAGAAATAACAGGCATAATCACATCTTCCACCAAAGACGTGGTAATCTTACCAAAAGCGCCACCGATAATAACACCGACAGCCAAATCCATCACATTGCCCTTTAATGCAAACTCTTTAAATTCTTGTGCAATACTCATAAAAATATCTCAATATTAAGATTTTTGTTATAATTAAAAATGGTTATTATTACCAAATTGTTGCCATTTTAGTGTATTTCATCCGAAAAAACAACCAATAAAAAAATAGGCTGAGTTTGGTTTTTGTTAGTTGAGTAATTTATTGTAAATAAACACAACTTCATTGCAATTATTAATCTTGATAAAGCATTCAATTAAACCACAATGATTAATTCATTGTGGTTTTTAATTTTACTAAATCGACCTAGTCTTTTTTACGACTATGGCGCTTACGGTCGTTTTCAGTTAAATAACGTTTACGAATACGAATGGATTTTGGGGTAACCTCCACAAGTTCATCATCTTCAATAAATTCTAAAAGCTTGCTCAAGTGTATATTCCAAAGCAGGAGTTAAAATAATCGCATCATCAGAGCCAGATGCACGAATATTGGTCAATTGTTTGGCTTTTGGTTGGATTAACCACCATATCATCACCACGTGAATTAATCCCAACAATCATGCCTTCATAAACCTCAAGTTGCGGTTTAGCAAAGAGTCTTCCACGCTCTTGCAAACTAAATAAGGCGTAGCCCAAACAAGTTCCTGTAACCATAGAAATCAGTACGCCATTTTGACGCTTAGCAACAGTACCTTCTTTGGTTGGACCATAATGTGAGAAACTTGAGGTCATAATGCCAGTGCCTGAAGTCATGGTTAAAAATTCTGAGCGAAAACCAATCAAGCCACGCGATGGCACGATTGCCCTCGATGCGAATTCGACCTTTTCCATCCACTTCCATATTGGTCAATTCACCTTTGCGATTGCCCATCTGCTCCATTACAGCGCCCTGGTGTTGTTCCTCTACATCAAAAGTTACATTTTTCATAAGGTTCATGAATAACGCCATCAATTTCCTTCATAATCACTTCTGGTCGAGAGACACCCAATTCAAAACCTTCGCGACGCATATTTTCAATCAAAACTGATAAATGCAGTTCACCACGCCCAGAAAACTTTAAAGCGGTCAGGACTGTCTGTATCCTCAACACGTAAAAGCCACATTATGAATCAATTCGCGACCAAGTCGCTCACGAATATTACGTGAGGTTACAAATTTACCCTCACGTCCTGCAAAAAGGACTGTCATTCACCTGAAAGGTCATAGAAACTGTTGGTTCATCAACTGATAAAGCTGGTAAGGCTTCTACTGCCTTTGGATCACATACAGTGTCTGAAATATTTAAATTATCAATGCCAGTAATACAAACAATATCGCCCGCCTGAGCAGAATCCACATCAACACGCTCAAGTCCATGATAACCCATAATTTTTAAAATACGACCATTTCTTGTATTACCGTCTTTATCAATTACTACTACTGGTGTATTGGTTTTAACTTGACCCCTTTGAATGCGACCAACTCCAATCACACCAACAAAACTATTGTAATCCAAGCTTGAAATTTGCATCTGAAATGCACCATCAATATCAACTTTTAGGTGGTTCAACAATATCAACAATGGTTTCAAACAAAGGGGTCATATCTTCAGCTAATTGGTCAGGTTCTCGTCCCGCAATACCATTAATGCCCGAAGCATAAACTATTGGAAAATCAAGTTGTTCATCACTAGCATCTAAATTATCAAATAAGTCAAATACTTGATCAATTACCCAATCTGCTCGGGCTGAAGGTTTATCAATTTTATTGATAATGACAATTGGTTTTAATCCACGTGCAAAAAGCTTTTTTGTGTAACAAAAACGAGTTTGTGGCATAGGGCCCTCTTGAGAGTCCACCAATAATAATACACAATCCACCATAGACATCACTCGTTCAACTTCGCCACCAAAATCAGCATGACCGGGGTATCTACAATATTAATACGATAAGTGATATTTGTACGCTTATCTAACCAAGTAATGGCTGTATTTTTAGCAAGAATAGTAATACCTCTTTCACTCTCAAGAGCATTAGAGTCCATTACTCGCTCTATTTCGCCAACCCGTTCCCCTAAAGCTCCCGATTGTTGAAGTAATTTATCCACCAAAGTCGTTTTTACCATGGTCGACATGAGGCAATAATAGCAATGTTACGCAAATTTTTGAATGTTGTTTGACATAAAAACTCAATAAAAAAATAGGATGTATTTTTGATAAATATATCTTTTTTGTTGGAAAGTGTAAAAGCTGCCAATTATATCATGTTATTTTTTTAAATAACAAAAACTTTTTGAATAAAATATCTTTTTACGTTTATACATTAGTTAAAACCCAAGTAAAATGCAAAAAGCCCCCTCATCATCAGATAAGGGGGTTAAATAGAGTGCTGACGATGACCTACTCTCACATGGGCAAACCACACTACCATCGGCGCTAAGACGTTTCACTTCTGAGTTCGGAAAGGGGTCAGGTGGTTCCATCTTGCTATTGTCGTCAGCGTAAAAAGATTAACAATATTATATGAGTCTGTTTGTTTTAAAAATTTACTGTATCAAGGTAGGCAATCTTACACTTAACTACAAAACCATTTTGGGTGTTGTATGGTCAAGCCAAACGAGCAATTAGTATTGGTTAGCTACACATGTCGCCATGCTTCCACACCCAACCTATCAACGTCGTAGTCTACAACGGCTCTTTAGGAAATCTTATCTTGAGGTGGGCTTCCCGCTTAGATGCTTTCAGCGGTTATCCCATCCGAACATAGCTACCCGGCAATGCCACTGGCGTGACAACCCGGAACACCAGAGGTTCGTCCACTCTGGTCCTCTCGTACTAGGAGCAGATCCTCTCAAATTTCCAACGCCCACGGTAGATAGGGACCGAACTGTCTCACGACGTTCTAAACCCAGCTCGCGTACCTCTTTAAATGGCGAACAGCCATACCCTTGGGACCTGCTTCAGCTTCCCAGGATGAGATGAGCCGACATCGAGGTGCCAAACACCGCCGTCGATATGAACTCTTGGGCGGTATCAGCCTGTTATCCCCAGAGTACCTTTTATCCGTTGAGCGATGGCCCTTCCATACAGAACCACCGGATCACTAAGACCTACTTTTCGTACCTGCTCGACTTGTGGGTCTCGCAGTTAAAGCGCGCTTTTTGCCTTTATACTCTTTGAACGATTTCCGACCGTTCTGAGCGCACCTTCGTACTCCTCCGTTACTCTTTAGGAGGAGACCGCCCCGATCAAACTACCCACCATACATTGTCCTTGAATTTGTTAATTCGAAGTTAGAACCCCTAACATAACCAGGGTGGTATTTCAAGGTTGGCTCCATAGTAACTGGCGTCACTACTTCAAAGCCTCCCACCTATCCTACACAAGTTAGGTCAAAGTTCAATGTAAAAGCTGTAGTAAAGGTTCACGGGGTCTTTCCGTCTAGCCGCGGGTACACAGCATCTTCACTGCGATTTCGATTTCACTGAGTCTCTGCTGGAGACAGCGCTGCCATCATTATGCCATTCGTGCGGGTCGGAACTTACCCGACAAGGAATTTCGCTACCTTAGGACCGTTATAGTTACGGCCGCCGTTTACTGGGGCTTCGATCAAGAGCTTCGCTTACGCTAACCCCATCAATTAACCTTCCAGCACCGGGCAGGCATCACACCCTATACGTCCACTTTCGTGTTTGCAGAGTGCTGTGTTTTTTTAATAAACAGTTGCAGCAGCCTGGTATCTGCGACTGCCAACAGCTCGAGGGAGCAAGTCCCTTCACCATCGGCAGCGTACCTTCTCCCGAAGTTACGGTACCATTTTGCCCTAGTTCCTTCAGCAGAGTTCTCTCAAGCGCCTTGGTATTCTCTACCCTGACCACCTGTGTCGGTTTCGGGTACGATTTGTTTATAACTATCGCTTAGAAGCTTTTCACGGAAGCAGGGGTAGTTTGCCACTTCGCTGTACATGTACAGCTTGCTATCAGATCTCAGTAATAGTCTAGCGGATTTGCCTACTAAACCTACCTACATCTTTTTCACACGGACAACCAACGCCAGGCTGACATAACCTTCTCCGTCCCTCCATCGCATCATAAACAAGTATTGGAATATTAACCATTTCCCATCGACTACGCCTTTCAGCCTCGCCTTTAGGGGTCGACTCACCCAGCCCCGATTAACGTTGGACTGGAACCCTTGGTCTTACGGCGAACGGGCTTTTTCACCCGTTTTGTCGTTACTCACGTCAGCATTCGCTCTTGTGATACCTCCAGCATGCCTTACAGCACACCTTCACAGGCTTACACAACGCTCCCCTACCACTAATTGAAACAATTAAATCCGCAGCTTCGGCTCCTAGTTTGAGCCCCGTTACATCTTCCGCGCAGGCCGACTCGACTAGTGAGCTATTACGCTTTCTTTAAAGGGTGGCTGCTTCTAAGCCAACCTCCTAGCTGTCTATGCCTTCCCACATCGTTTCCCACTTAACTAGGAATTTGGGGCCTTAGCTGGCGGTCTGGGTTGTTTCCCTCTTGACGACGGACGTTAGCACCCGCCGTCTGTCTCCCGGATAGTACTCATGGGTATTCGGGTTTGCATCGGTTTTGGTAAGTCGGGATGACCCCCTAGCCGAAACAGTGCTCTACCCCCATGGTATTCGTCTGAGGCGCTACCTAAATAGCTTTCGGGAGAACCAGCTATCACCGAGTTTGATTAGCCTTTTCACCCCTATCCACAAGTCATCCCTGGCTTTTTCAACGACAGTGGGTTTCGGTCCTCCGGTGTCTGTTACGACACTTTCAACCTGCTCATGGATAGATCACTCGGTTTCGGGTCTATACCTTGCAACTAAACGCCCTATTAAGACTCGGTTTCCCTACGGCTCCCCTAAACGGTTAACCTTGCTACAAAAATATAAGTCGCTGACCCATTATACAAAAGGTACGCCGTCACCCAATAAATGGGCTCCGACTGCTTGTATGCACACGGTTTCAGGTTCTATTTCACTCCCTAACAGGGGTTCTTTTTCGCCTTTTCCCTCACGGTACTGGTTCACTATCGGTCAGTCAGGAGTATTTAGCCTTGGAGGATGGTCCCCCATCTTCAGACAAGATTTCACGTGTCTCGCCCTACTTAATATGTCGCATTTGCAGTTTCGTATACAGGACTATCACCTACTACGGTTGGCTTTCCCACGCCATTTTACTACTACAAAATTGATCGGCTACTCCCCGTTCGCTCGCCGCTACTTGGGGAATCTCAATTGATGTCTTTTCCTCGGGGTACTGAGATGTTTCACTTCTCCCGGTTTGCCTCTTACAAAGTAAGATACTTATCTTATGATAAGTGGGTTTCCCCATTCAGAAATCGCCGGGTCACAGGATATTGCCACCTCACCGACGCTTATCGCAGGCTATCACGTCTTTCATCGCCTCTGACTGCCAAGGCATCCACCATGTGCACTTCATTACTTGACCATACAACCCCAAAGGGTCTTATGGGTAATGTATAACGATTTACCTATGTTTACGCTTGATTCAGTTCTCTTTACTTTAGATAAGTACATTTTTGGGGTGTACTTATCATGGTAATTTATTTGTTGGAATTAAATAAATTGCAGACTCATATTTATATTGTTAAATAGTGATTTATGCTTTCATCAAGTCATAAAATATGTATTAAACATAAAAAAATAATCTAAACAAATTATTTGTTTATATTTAATGGTGGAGTTAAGGAGAGTCGAACTCCTGACCTCCTGCGTGCAAGGCAGGCGCTCTACCAACTGAGCTATAACCCCCAAAATGGTGGGTCTAATAAGACTTGAACTTATGACCCCCGCGTTATCAACACGGTGCTCTAACCAACTGAGCTACAGACCCAATTACTTTTTATTAAGAACAACTTGTTGTGGATTCTTGCCAACAGATAATATTGTTAAGGAGGTGATCCAGCCGCAGGTTCCCCTACGGCTACCTTGTTACGACTTCACCCCAGTCATCGAGCCCCACCGTGGTGATCGCCCTCTTGCGTTAGGCTAACCACTTCTGGTGAGATCAACTCCCATGGTGTGACGGGCGGTGTGTACAAGGCCCGGGAACGTATTCACCGCAGCATTCTGATCTGCGATTACTAGCGATTCCGACTTCATGGAGTCGAGTTGCAGACTCAATCCGGACTACGATTGGCTTTTTTGAGATTAGCATCACATCGCTGTGTAGCAACCCTCTGTACCAACCATTGTAGCACGTGTGTAGCCCTGGTCGTAAGGGCCATGATGACTTGACGTCGTCCCCGCCTTCCTCCAGTTTGTCACTGGCAGTATCCTTAGAGTTCCCACCCAAAGTGCTGGTAACTAAGGAAAAGGGTTGCGCTCGTTGCGGGACTTAACCCAACATCTCACGACACGAGCTGACGACAGCCATGCAGCACCTGTATCACAATTCCCGAGGCACTCTCGCATCTCTGCAAGATTCTGTGTATGTCAAGACCAGGTAAGGTTCTTCGCGTTGCATCGAATTAAACCACATGCTCCACCGCTTGTGCGGGCCCCCGTCAATTCATTTGAGTTTTAACCTTGCGGCCGTACTCCCTGAGGCGGTCTACTTATCGCGTTAACTGCGTCACTAAGTCTTCAAGAGACCCAACGACTGGTAGACATCGTTTACGGCGTGGACTACCAGGGGTATCTAATCCTGTTTGCTACCCACGCTTTCGAACCTCAGTGTCAGTATGATGCCAGGAAGCTGCCTTCGCCATCGGTATTCCTCCAGATCTCTACGCATTTCACCGCTACACCGGAATTCTACTTCCCTCTCACCTACTCTAGTCACCCAGTATCAGATGCAGTTCCCAGGTTAAGCCCGGGGATTTCACATCTGACTTAAATGACCACCTACGCTCGCTTTTACGCCCAGTAATTCCGATTAACGCTTGCACCCTCTGTATTACCGCGGCTGCTGGCACAGAGTTAGCCGGTGCTTATTCTGTGGGTAACGTCAGGGCTGGCGGGTATTAACCGTCAACTTTTCCTCCCCACTTAAAAGTGCTTTACAACCAAAAGGCCTTCTTCACACACGCGGCATGGCTGGATCAGGCTTTCGCCCATTGTCCAATATTCCCCACTGCTGCCTCCCGTAGGAGTCTGGGCCGTGTCTCAGTCCCAGTGTGGCTGATCATCCTCTCAGACCAGCTACAGATCGTCGCCTTGGTAGGCTTTTTACCCCACCAACTAGCTAATCCGACTTAGGCTCATCTATTAGCACAAGGTCTTACGATCCCCTGCTTTCTCCCATAGGACGTATGCGGTATTAGCATTCCTTTCGGAATGTTGTCCCCCACTAATAGGTAGATTCCTAAGCATTACTCACCCGTTCGCCACTAATCATACTAGCAAGCTAGTAATCATCGTTCGACTTGCATGTGTTAAGCCTGCCGCCAGCGTTCAATCTGAGCCATGATCAAACTCTTCAGTTTAATCTTGTTTTTTACCTAACTAAATAGGATTTGGCTCATTTATGTACGTTTAATTTACTGGCAAATATTTGCTCATCGTGTAAATGAATTAACTTTGAGTATTTTTTTGTCAGACAAAACTTATTATAAATGAAATAATATAGTTAATTATCATAAATGACAAAAAAATCCACACAAGTTGTTCTTAATTTGTTTTTTAAAAAAAGTATTTAACCCATCATCTGGTGTTAAGTCTGACCATTTTACTATGAAAAGTTAATTTGTCAAGCTATTTTTCAAATTTTTTTACTTAATCAATATTTACTATTTTTTTAAAGTTTTTATTGGCTAAGTGGCTGCGTATTATATAGCAAAAATTTTTTTCTAGGTCAAGGGATTTTTTAAAAAAATTTTTAAATTTTTTTCATTTTTATGTCTTAATGTGATGACAAATCCTGAGGTGCATAGACAATCCCTAACATTAAAATCCCCATTGGGATGTCATAAATCACTGCAACCATCAGTAATACCATTGCCATCAATACCACAAAGGGAACTTTTTTCTATCAAAGTCTTTTAAATGAATAATATTTAACATTACTCACCATCAAAAAGACCACAAATTGCTGTCCAAATAGCAAAGAAAGTAGTAAGATTTGATTGAGCAAAAATTTATCTGTAAATCCAACAAAACCATAGTACTACTAGCAATGAGTAGTGCCGCTAAAAGGGCTTGCCAAACCAATAAAAAAACTTTTTATCCACTACACCAATTTGTATATTAAATCTTGCCAATCGAAAAGCGGCGCAAGCTGCAAACACAAAAAGCACACGCCAAACCAAATCGCCCTAAGTATTGTAATGCAAAATGATAAGAAAGCATCGCAGGAGCAAGTCCAAATGCCACCATGTCTGCTAAGCTATCATATTGTTCACCAAAAAGGGCTTTGGGCATTTAATAATCTAGCTGCCCGACCATCCATACCATCTAAAATTGCTGAAATAAAAATCGCCAAAAGCCGCCTTATAAAAAAATGCCCATCGGCACTTAATGTTAATGAGCAGACAATAATGACAAACTGGTAATTAGGGTTTGGAACCAAATAAACACCGCGTCTCCGTTCTTTTTTACCATTTATGGTGTCGTCTTCCATCACCTCAAAGACAATGCCGTTATGTTCATCTGTAATTTTTTTGTCCCATAGTTTATCACTCAATCACTCACCCACAAAGCCATTTAACCACTGCCATATCATCAAGTGGCATAACAGGTGCATCTTCAGGTTTTAAAACGTTTGCTAGATATTGCAAAATTTGAGTGGCAAATACATCAAATTGCCAAGGTGGATTTATCACAAAAAGCCCTGTACCATTAAGACCAACAGCTACATCGTTTGGATATAAATTAAGCTCACAAATCAGCTGTTTTTTAATACCTGTACGTTTCATTTTTTATAAAACAAATCTGTGGCTTCTTTGTTTTTTTAAAAGGATACCAAAAGCACAAATGTACCTGTTGCCCATTTTTTTATGACAAGCAACCAAAAGGTCAACTAATCGGCTAAAATCTTTGTGTTCTTGTTCAAAGGGCGGGTCTAAAAGTATGAGTCCGCGCTTTTTCCTTAGGAGGGATAACAGCGGGCACACCTTCAAAAAGCATCACGATGATGAATGCCAATAGGTAGTTGATATAACTGATAATTTAATGCATCGTATTCATCAGCAATTGCCTCAAAAGCTTCGGCTCGCATTAATGTAGTATCTGACAAATGTGTTTGACTATAATTAGCTATCCACCATGGTGAACCTGGATATACATGATTGTCATAAGTTTTTTGGCTATTTGTAAATCGCTTAAATACTGCATGACCGCCTTTTGGAGTTTGATTATCCAAAGCAGTTTTTTTCAAGTAACTTAACTCCCAAGGTAGCTTCTTGAGTTTTTTTGCGCTTCAGTGCTATTGAGTGCATAAAGCCCACGCCCACCATACGCATCTAAAACATAAAATGGCTTATTTTTTGCTTGAAAAGTGGCTTAACAATTGAAGTAATAAAATATGCTTAGCAACATCGGCAAAATTGCCTGCATGATAAGCGTGTTTGTAATTCATAAATTTAAGATTATTCACATTTTTTTATTTATAGTTATGGTAGCATAGGTTGGTATTTTTTTGGCTAACTTTATTTGAGTGATGGGCATGATTGAACAATTTACTCCCCAATTGGCACAAAATTTTTTTGATGATAAAAATTAGATTTTTTTGTGAAATATGGCTATATGATTTTTAGATGATTGTTTTGGCAAAAACACTTAACCAATTACAAAAAAAGAAAGTGAGCTTTTATCGTATCAAAATGCTCATCTAACACATGGACAAAGACTTACTGATATTCGTGGTGATAGTACAGTATGGATAAATGAAAATTGTCCATATGGTTTGGCGTATCTAAAAGACATTGAACGACTTGGATTGTTTTTTTAATCAGATGTTTTTTTACCAACATTAAACGCGGGGAAGCCCATTACGCTCGTTATCCTGTAGGGCATGGCTATCAATGGCATCGCGATAATCCTGCTGGCAGAAATGAACGGATTATTTCAGCAGTTTATTATCTTAATAATGATTGGGGTGATAACGATGGCGGAGAAATCAGCTTGGTAGATAAAACAAACATCACACACCAAATCAGCCCAAAAGCTGATAGATTGGTGATTTTTGATAGCAATCTTTTTGCATCAAGTGGAAAAACTCACCGAGAACGTTATTCCATCGCCACTTGGCTGCGCTGCGATGATATATTATAACAAGATGTCTTTTAACCTTAAATAATTGGAATTTGTATGACACCTACATTATCACTTAGTATTGAATTATTACAAAAACCTTCCATTACTCCCAACGATGAAAATTGCCAAGATATTATTTACCAACGTTTACAAAAATACGGTTTTTAATGGTGAATTTATGTATTTTGGCGAACCAAACAATCCTGCCAGTGAAGTAAAAAAATCTCTGGTTAAAACGTGGTAACCAAGGTCCATTAATTTGTTTTTTTAGGGCATACTGATGTTGTGCCTGTGGGTGATGAAAAATAGCTGGACTTACCCGCCTTTTTAGTGCAACCATTGCCGATGGCATGCTTTATGGGCGAGGGGCTGCTGATATGAAAACGGCAATTGCTTGTTTTGTGATAGCGTGTGAAAATTTTATTAACAAACACCCAAACCACAAAGGTTCAATTGCCCTACTGCTGACTGCTGATGAGGAAGGAGTGGCAACACATGGCACTGTAAAAGTTGCTCAAACTCTACAAAACCGCCAAGAAAAAAATTGATTATTGTTTGGTTGGAGAGCCATCAAGTACAAAAATCCTAGGTGATGTTATTAAAAATGGGCGTCGCGGTTCACTAAATGGTGTTTTAACCGTTACTGGCAAACAAGGACATGTTGCTTATCCGCACTTAGCCGTTAATCCAATTCACGATGCTTTGACAGCTTTGGATGAATTATTATCAGTTGTATGGGACAATGGCAATGACTATTTTCCACCAACCAGCTTACAAATTTCCAACATTCATGCTGGTACAGGAGCCAATAATGTCATTCCCAAAACACTACACGTTGAATTTAATTTTCGTTTTTCAACTGAGCAAAATGAATCTGGTTTAAAACAAGCCGTTCATGATATTTTTGATAAACATTTTGCCAACAAAAAAGCAGATTATCATATTGACTGGAAGTTATCAGGCAATCCATTTTTTAACCGAAAAAGGCGTGCTGGTTGATGCCTGTGAAAATGCCATCAAAAAAAGTTACGGGGACAAAAACGACTCTATCCACTTCAGGCGGCACATCTGACGGGCGATTTATTGCACCCATGGGGGCTGAAGTGGTGGAATTAAACGTATTAAACGCAACCATTCATCAAGTAAATGAAAACGTAGCAATTGCCGATTTAGAAAAAAATTAACCCAGATTTATGAGTTGATTTTTGGAAAATTTATTGCTCTGATTTTTGAGTTAAATTTTACAATTCATCAAGCCATGCCATTTGTATGGCTTCTAAAAATTTTTCGTTAGATTTTTCAGGCAAACCAATAAAAGCCATCTAACTCGCAAACATAACGGTGCAAATCGGTAAAACGAATATATTGCACATCTTCATTAGGGATATTTTTTTCTGCCAATGCAATGGCAATTTCTAATGTATCTGACCAATCTAATGTCATATTTTTTTCTCCAATTAAAATTTGGATATTAACAAACTATTATTTTTTTCAATCAAGAATAATTTATCTAAATTTTTAATTAAACTACAGAAAACAATTGGAAATTTTTATAATGTATTTTTTTACTTTCTCCAGCAAAAAAATTTAGATGAAAATCATCAAATTTCTTTAAATTTATCAGAGTATTATAGTCAGCCAAATTTAATTCAATATTCGCAACAAATTATGTCAAAATTAAAACAGTATGACAATATTGAATTGCAAGAATTGATGAATATTTCTGATAAAATTGCTCAATTAAATACAGTTCGTCACCAACACTGGTCTTATCCTTTTAATCATCATGCCAAACCTGCTATTTATCTATTTAATGGGGATGTTTATCAGGGCTTAGATGCTGACTCTTTGAATAAAAAAATGAAATACTTTATTTGAATCACCGTATGGGAATTTTTATCGGGACTGTATGGTTTATTAAAACCCTTAGATTTAATCTTGGCCTATCGTCTAGAAATGGGAATAAAACTAAAAAAATCAATCAAAAAGATAATTTATATCAATTTTGGGATAACCACATTACCAATTTAATCAATCAGATTTTTAAAAGAAAATAATTTTTAATACTTTTAATCAATTTAGCTTCTGAAGAATATTTTTAAGGTGGTTAATAAACAAAAAAATTCATGCTGACATTATTACACCTAAATTTTTAGATTATAAAAATGGACAATACAAAAATCATTAGTTTTTATGCAAAAAAAGCACGTGGTATGATGGCAAGGTTTATCGCCCAGAACCAATTGGAAAATCCAGAAGATTTAAAAGCATTTAATCAAGATGGCTATTATTTTTTCTGCTAGTCAAAGCGATAAAAAAACACTTGGGTATTTTTGCGTAATGAATTAAGTAGTATTTAATAATTATGTTCAAAATTTAAACAATATTACCAAATTTTTTTCAGATAAACGGTCATTTTTATCTAAAAAAATTTATGCTAAAAATAAAGTTGATTTTCACAACGTTTAAAAGGTGTATCTGTGGACGAAAATAAAGAAAAAAAGCGCTTAAGGCAGCACTTGCTCAGATTGAAAAAAACATTTTGGCAAAAAAACGCCATCATGAACCTAGGCGACGAAGCGGTTGCCGTTGATGTTGATGTTGTCTCTACAGGTTCACTTGGGCTTGATGTAGCGTTGGGTATTGGTGGACTGCCCAAAAGGAAGAATTGTGGAAATTTTTTTGGTCCAGAAAAGCTCTGGTAAAACCACTTTAACCCTACAGACCATTGCCGAATGTCAAAAACAAGGTGGTGTTTGCGCCTTTATTGACGCTGAACATGCTTTAGACCCCATTTATGCGCGCAAACTTGGCGTCAATGTTGACAAACTCATGGTTAGCCAGCCTGATAATGGTGAACAAGCGCTTGAAATCGTGGACATGTTGGTGCGTTCAGGCGCGGTGGATATGATTGTGGTTGACTCAGTTGCTGCTTTGACACCAAAAGCTGAGATTGAAGGCGAAATGGGCGACAGTCATATGGGGCTGCAAGCTCGCCTAATGAGTCAAGCCCTACGTAAAATCACTGGTAACGCCAAACGTTCCAACTGCTTGGTGGTCTTTATTAACCAAATTCGCATGAAAAATTGGTGTTATGTTTGGTAGTCCTGAAACCACAACTGGCGGTAATGCATTGAAATTTTTATGCATCTGTGCGTTTAGATATTCGCCGCATCGGCTCTGTTAAAGAAGGTGAAGAAATCACTGGTTCTGAAACTCGCGTTAAAGTCATCAAAAACAAAATGGCTCCCCCATTTCGCCAAACTGAATTCCAAATTATGTATGGCGCTGGCATTAACCATTTAGCTGAAGTTGTCGATTTGGGTGTGGATGTTGGTGCTTTAGGAAAATCTGGCGCTTGGTACAGTTACGGCAGCAGTAAAAATTGGTCAAGGAAAAGCAAATACAGTTAAATATTTAGCTGAAAATCCTGATATTGCTAACGAAATTGAAGCAAAAATTCGCGCTGAAAAAAACTCAATAAAGCCAGCATTTCTTCTCAAGAAAGCGCTGATGACGATGTAGAGATGGATGCAGAAGAATCCTAATCTATGTCTAAAATCAAAACATTGGATGAAATTTTTGGCAGGTATGGGCAAATCTGTACCTGCCGATTCTTCCCCATCCACCCAAAAAGAAAAACAACAAAAGACCATATTGCATTAAAAAAACAAAAAAATCAATCTAAAACTACAAAAAAATCAGCAAAAAAATCTTTAGCCAAAACAGCCAATCCATCTGAAAAATAAAACAATAAATTGCCAAATTTCTATTAATGATGACCATCTATCCAAAAATATTAGCAACCATTGATAGCGAGCCTTTGGTTGAAAATAATAAAAAAACCAATCGTTTACGTTGGCTAGCTTTTTTATTATCTATCACGACGTGAACTCTCTCAAAAGGAGCTTCGTCAAAAACTGCTTGATAAAGACCAAGACCCTAAAATGGTAGAAGAGCTTTTGGTAGAATTTGCTAAAAAAGGTTATCAAAGTGATGAACGCTGTACTTATATGCTTATTCGTGAAGCGCTGCGTAAAGGACGTGGCAAACAATACATTTTACAAAAGCTTTTTATAAGCATGGTATTTCCCCGCAATTACCCTTAGATGAATTGATTCATCATGCAGACATTGACAGTTTAACTGATGGTACTGTTTTTGGAAAAATCCAGACAATCACCAAAACCAAGAAAATATTGATTGGCGAAAAACTTGCAATTGAAGCCAGAACTAAAAAAATATGGTAATTTTATTCCTAAAGACCCCCAAAGAAAAAAAGCCCGACAATTGCGATTTTTTTGCAATATCGGGGTTTTAGCATGGATATCAGTTTAGAAGCCTTGACGATGACGCTTGAAGACTTAGATGATATGTAATTTATGGCTCATTTGCCAAACGTTTTTTTAATTTTTGACACCAAACCAAATTAAACACAACAGTCCCAAAATAGCTACAATAGCAGCAGCAACGGGCATAACAATAGCCAAAACAGATAAACCAACTGCTGCGCCCGTTTCAGCAGCACCAATGACCGGATTGGCAAGCCCTGCAGTGGTAGCAGTTGAAGCTACTCGGGTCAGCGCTGAGGTGCTTTTTACTACCGTAGCCGCTCCACCACCTGCCACAATGGCAAGTGCCCAAGTTGCTTCTGGACTTAAATTTGCCACATTAGACGCCATGGTCATTGTACCCTGCCATACCTGCTAATGGTATCGCTAAACTATCCAACGCGTTATCCACGATAGGCACCAAATAAGCCAAAGACTCCACAATACTCGCCACTGCAAAAATTATCAAAGCATAAGGGCTGCCAAGCCAAGTCCAATTTTCACTTAAAGACAACACATTAAAATAAGCCGCAATTGACATAACAAATAGTGGCACAAACACACGAAAACCTGAACTTGCTGCCAACCCGACGCCCAAACAAATGCTTAACATCAATTCAAAATTCATAATCATCATCCGAAATATTTTTACAATGACAATAGATTTATCAATGATTGATTGAACTTAATACTATTATTAAAAAAATACAAAATACTATCATAAAAAAATCTTTTTCTGTCATCATATTTTTTTATTAGTGTGTGATGCCAATAATACATCTAATACATTATTTGATTAGAAGTTTATCATGAAATGCGCCCTATTTTTATTTATTTTAAGTGTTTTTACCTCTATTCACCTCTTAGGTTTATATTATTTATTAAATTGATAAAAAAATCAATGAAAGTTTATCAGTGTAATAATGTTTACACTAGTAACTTAAGCAGCTAAATCAGTCATGATAAACAAATAAATAAATTAAAACAAAAATGCCAAATTAACTTGGTATTTTGTTATTACAGTTATTTTAAGGTGTGTTAGTAATAGCCTAAAACCTTCCACCAAACCAATCCCACACCAATCCAAACAATCAAATTGACCACACTCATGACAAAACCAACTTTCCACCATTCACCAAGTGTAGTATAACCTGAACCAAAGATAACAGGTGCTGTACCCGTCGCATAATGAGTTAAAGTCATCATCAAGCTGCTTGTTGCTGCCAAAATTAATGCATAAAGCATCGGTGGCGCCCCAAGAGTTAAACCAACACCATAAAAAGCAGCAAACATCGCAGTAATATGGGCAGTTGTACTAGCAAAAATAATGAGTGTAAAGATAAATCAGTGTCAAGATTGCCACTGCCCCCACCCATGAAACGCCAGCATGTCCAATCGCAAACTCAATATTCTGAGAGACCATTTCACCAGCCCTAATTTACCTAAAAATGTTGCCATCATAATCAGAGCACTAAATCACATAATGGTATCCCATGCTGATTTTTTTCTTTTAACACGTCATCCCAAGTCAAGACATCCGTCAAAATTAAAATGGACAGCCCCAAAAAAGCGGTTGTGGTTGCATCAACCTCAAAAGCACTGCCAAAAAGCATTGCAGGAATATTTGCCCATAAAAGTAGCATAAATGCAAACACGCCTAGCATTATTTTTTTCATGGGCGCTGATAGCACCTAATTCAGACAGTTTGGCACTGGTAAATTCTTTAACATTAGGCGTTTGAGTGATTTCAGATTTTTTTGTATAAAATAAATAACTAAAGGCATTAGCAAAATACATGCAATGCCCGGTAATAACATCGCTACTGCCCACTGGGTCCAAGTAATAGAAATATTAGCACCTGTGGCATCACTGATTAATTTAACCACCATTGGGTTTGGAGCGGTGGCGGTAATAAACATTGCTGAAGTAATTGGGTTTGAATGATAATTAACCAATGATAAATATTTACCAATGCGATTTTTGTGTGCCGTTTTTCCACTTTAGAATCAAAAACTATTAGCAATGGACTTCATAATTGGATGAATAATGCCACCACCACGAGCGGTATTAGAAGGCGTGATGGGGCTTAAAAATCAATTCAGCAATTGCCAAGGAATAACCAATCCCTAAAGTTTTTTTACCAAAAACAGAAATAACTTTATAGGCGATTCTTGCCCCCAAACCCGTCTTAATCAAGCCTCTTGAAATCATAATAGAAATACCAATCAGCCAAATTAATGAATTAGAAAAAAACTGGACAGTGCGTCATTTAGAGCTTGCTTAGGCGAATCGGCAGTAACTCCTGTAATAGCAACCAATGCAATGGAAATCAAAGCAATTGCCCCAATTGGTAAACTTTACCAATAATTGCCGCAATGGTTCCTACAAATAAAGCGAGTAAATGCCACGCGTTAGGAGCGACACCTTCTGGAACAGGGTATCACAAACCAAATTAACAATGTAATGCCAACAGCAATGGCGGCAGGGTATTGGTTTAAAAGGCATATCAGCCTCCTTTGTCATAACCCTAAAAACAATACAGCCCAAAAACCTCTAAAAATCTGTCCTAACGGACTCATTTTTATTGGCTTTTAGGCTGTTATATAATCTGTTACATTTGTAACTAATTATAACAAAGAAAGTTGATTATCTATGAATGCATTCATTGCCTTATTTAAACCGTTTATCGGATTTTATAAAACTTTTTGCAATTGAGTTAAAATATCGCTGATTTCTTGATTAGCAGCTTGTTCACTATCATTAAGATTGCCCGTTGGTGTCAAATCATTTTACCACCTGTGGCAATAATTCAGCAATACCCTGACACACCTGATTTTTGACTTGCACCAGTTTGCTGACAAGCATTATTAATGGTATCTTGCCCAAACAGTCGAATTACATCGCCTGCATCAATACCATCATTGTTAGTGTCTATATTTACCCAAGATTGTGCTTGATTACCCAGTCCGCTTCCCTTAATTTTATCTAATACACCTGAAAGCCCGCCGCTACTTTGGATAAAAACCTAACACAATTGGTAACAGTGCAAGCAATAATGTACTTTTATCCAAACCACCCTGACTGGTTTTGTGGTTGGCTTTGACCGCCCTAGCACACTACCCAAAACACCGCCTAAACCGCTATTTTTGCTGACTTTGACCACCCAGTACGCTGCCCAAGATTCCACCCAAGGCGGAATTGGATGTATTATTGCCTAATTGACTGGCTAAGACATTGCCTAAAACACCGCCCTAAACCGCTATTTTGCTGACTTTGACCACCCAGTACGCTGCCTAAGATTCCACCCAGACCGCCTTGATTTTGGGTATTAGCAGTATTATTGCCAACTGCATTGGTAATAACTTGGGTGATAATGCCGTTTAATAAACTCATAATGATAACCTAAATAAAAATTTTTTGTATTCTAGCAAAAATTCCTATCTGCAATGATAATTTTTTTGTAACTACCATGATAAATTTTTGAAAAAAATAAATTTATTATTTTATAAAAATCATAGTTTAATTAAATATATTTAATATTTTTCTTAAAAATATGCTTGTATTTGATAAAAAAATAAGCTGATTTTTTTGACGGGAGAATATAACTTATAAAATATATTTATTTCAATAAATTATATTATATAAAATTGATACCAAAACCATTTAGATATATTTTGTTAATAAAAAAATAACCATTACTAATTTATAAAATTTAAAAATAATAATTTAAATAAAAATTTAATAAATAGTTTAATAATTAAAAAAATATACAATAAAATTACCTACTGTTATCAATATAAAACGATAAATAATTTTACTTTGTTTGTCATTATTTTTATGTTATGATAATTATTTAGTGATTTGTTATAACATATTTTAAGGACATTCATGGCAGGCAGTTTACTTTTTATTATTAGATGATATTGCAACGGTGTTAGATGATGTTTCTTTACTCACCAAAGTTGCCGCAAAAACAACGGGTGTACTAGGTGATGATTTAGCACTAAATGCCCAGCAAGTAACTGGTGTACGTGCTGACCGTGAATTATCTGTGGTGTGGGCAGTTGCCAAAGGCTCAATGGTCAATAAAATCATTCTTGTGCCAACCGCTCTTTTTAATCAGTGCGATTGCTGCATGGGCTGTTACACCCTTATTGATGCTTGGTGGTGCATTCTTATGTTATGAAGGTGCTGAAAAAAAGTTATTCACCAATTTTTTTCCCAAACTATTACCACATGATTTAGATGATAAAGACAATCGTCAGCAGCGCCTACAGGCAAATGCCGATGATAATGTGGATTTGGTTACCTTAGAAAAAGACAAAATCAAAGGGGCTATTCGCACCGATTTTTATCTTATCTGCTGAAATTGTAGTAATTTCATTAGGCACAATGACTGCTGCTACTTTTTGGTGTCAAAAGCAGTTTCATTAGCACTGATTGCTATTTTAATGACCATTGGTGTGTATGGACTGGTGGCTTTGATTGTTAAAATGGACGATGTCGGATTGTATCTTACGCAAAAACAAAAGTAAATCAAGTCAAAAGACAGGACGCGCTTTTATTGGCGTTTGCACCGCTGCTGATGAAATTTTTTTATCAATTGCAGGTACAATTGCCATGTTCTTAGTTGAGGCGGAATTTTTGGTGCATGGTCTGAGATGTTTTTACATCATCAAGCCCAAGATTTAGCAATGCTGGCTGGTGTTTTTGGTGGTTTGGCTGAAAAATTTGTTAACGGTGTGATTGGTTTGATTGCTGGTTGTCTGATATTAATGGTGGTTGTAACCAAAGATAAAAATTTGACTTTCATTATAAAAAGTTCTATAATTTTTCACTTACTTTTTTTATTTGAAAGTAATGGTAGATTTGAGCTGATGTCTGCGTACCAAGACCGCAAGTGCTAATTATAACGATACAGCCAAATTGTATTTTTGTCTTGATAGGAGTAATGTATGCCTTTTTGTAAAGGTTAAAGAAAATGAACCTGTGGATATTGCTATCCGCCGTTTTTAAGCGTGCTTGCGAAAAAAAGCTGGTGTTTTTAGCTGACGTTCGTAAAAAAAGAATTTTTACGAAAAAAACCAACTCAAGAGCGTAAGCGTAAAAAAAGCTGCTGCGGTAAAACGCTATAAGAAAAAAAGTATGGCGTGAGCAAGTGCGTACTGTTCGCAAATACTAATTGGTATTAAATATCAAAAAAAGCACCTAAGTTAGGTGCTTTTTATTATTTTCTAGATTTCACTTTACGCCGCGCCATTGGATCAATCGTCAAGGGACGGTAAATTTCACTCTATCACCATCCACCAACACTGTATCCAAACGCTTTTTTTGACTATAAATACCTACATACCATGCTTTATGATTGGTATCATGATTGTAATTTTGCTGGCACCAATTTTTCAAAAATTTTTGCAAACTGGCTTCTTGTAACACGCCACTAAGCTGAATGGCTTGATACAATGTTGTACCGCTGTTAACTTGTAATGTTTTATAAAATTGGCGGGTTTGACTGGCGTAACTGATACTAATATTTAAAAACCATGATAACACCAAACCAACTAGCGCTGCCGCAAGAGCTAAAAGGCACTAAAATTCGTACACAAACTCGCCAAATATTGTAACGACCTTCAGTTTTTAAAATTCAGCGTTTTTTTCTTAAATGGCTGATTTTTCATAATAAAACCTGAAAAATATTGACAAGACCGTAACAGCTGACAAGCTGATAATTGTTAATATAATAACAACTGCTTTTATGGGAATCAAACTTAAAAATGGTGATAAAACAACCGTTAAACCCGCCCCCATCATTAACCCAAAACGGGCAATCAGCTGACTGGCGACGTAATAGAGTAAAAATCCCGCAAAAAGAAGCATGCCAAGACTTGAAACAGCAAAAGATAATGGCGTAATAAACGCTGCACTGGTCAATAATGCTAAGCCACCAAAAATTATTTGGGTCAGCCAGATGGGTAAAAATAAAAACCAGACAACGATTTTTTTATGCTCATAAACTGCCACACTGGCAGACAGCCCACTAAACCAATACAATCCAGTGCCAATGCCTACAGACAATAATGCCAAAAGTCACTGCTTGACCCCATTCTTTTTAAGCTGACATGAGTCACAACAGGAGTGGCAATCGTGCTACTAGCCCCGCCATCAAACAAAGAAATTAGCGCTCCTAGCAGAATAAACACCAAGCCCACAGGTAATAAACGCGATTTTAACAAACTTAAAATCAAAGCAACCACCATCAATCCAGCGCTTAAAGCAGCTGTTGGTACGCCAAGATTGATTTGAGGTAAATACGCATCAACCCCTATCGCTATGCGAGTGGTGGTACTCACCGCGGCAAGCAGCCCAACCAATACAGAAAGTCCTGCAAACACTCGCCAGATTATTTTTGCATCAGCATCACGTGTTAATTTTTGCATGCCCTGCCACACAGATAAGCCACTGCGAGCAGATAAGGCAAATTCAGCAAATAAAATTGGCAATCCAACTACAGCCATTGCCAAAAGCCACATCAGCCAAAAATCCAATTGGTTAGCAGTTTGTGGAGCAAGTAAATTAGTAAATAAAAATGGCAACGCACACGCCACCAAAAATACAGTATAACGAGATAACATTAATTTTTGCTCTTTAGAAAATTTGCCTACTATTGTAGCATAAAGCGACAACAACCAAAAACCCCCAATAAAGGGGGATTATTCAACCAAAAGGAAAACTGAATAAGAACAGCTTAGTGTACGGCTGTCAAAAAAATTCAGACAAAATCTTAATGTCTTTATCAGAAAGTTTAGCGGCAACCATCTGCATCATCCCTTTTTCGCCCTTTTTGGCAGAGTCATTAGTGCGTTTTTCTGTATCACCAACTTCATCTTCACGACCTGCAGCACGGAACATTTTAAGCTGTGTAGCAAGATAGCTGGCATGCTGACCACCCAAACGAGGGAAAGCCGCCCATTCATTACCAGCGCCTTTAGGGTCATGACAGCCTGCACAAGGAATCACGCCACGAGTTTTATCACCACCTAAATACAACTTTTTGAGCAGCAGCAAAGGTTGCTTTATTACCATAACCAGGTTTCCACGGTTCTTGACTTGCATAATAGCCAGCAACGTTTGCTAAATCTTGTTGAGTAAGTCCTTTTAATTGAGCTTCCATAATGCCATTGCGGCGGTTGCCCATCTTAAAAATCAACCAATTGTTTATAAAGATACTTTGCACCTTGACCACCAAGATTGGGCTGGGCTGGAGCTACCGAAACACCATTAGCGCCATGACAAGCTGCACAGTTGGCATCTACAATCGCTTTACCTGCTTCAATATCGTAGCTAGGAACGGTTACAGCTGCGGTAGCCGTTAGACTGGCAATACCAAATCCTGTCGCAAGGATAACTTTGGTTAAAGTGTTTTTTTGCAGGGTTCATAATAACAATTTCCTACTAACTACTGGGGCCTTACCCCATGTCTTGGGTTTTGTTGGATAAATTCACTAAAATATTTCGGCACTATTATAACAAGAGTTCATAAAATTTTCCTACAAAAATTGTGGTTTTAGCAATATTTTTTTGCATTTTGTTAGATTTGTGCAATTTTTATTCCAAGATTTTTAGCTATTGTGTCATGTATTCAATTAATTGACGAAAAATCATCATCACTGCATGTTGCACACAAACCTTTAGCTGGCATTTGAGGCATGCCCTGTTTGGTAGATTTTTACCAAACCATCCATACCTTTTTGAGACATTAGATGTTGCCAAGTGGTTTTATCGCCCTTTTTTTGGGGCGTTTAAAACACCACCTTCATGACAAGTTGCGCATGTTTTTTTGGTAAGTGCTAGCAGTATCAGCAAATGATGAATTAGCTAGTAAAATCAAAGCGATAAAAAGTAATTTTTTTCATCACAAGCATTCCAAAATAAATCTTTGGCTCATTATGCAGTTATTTTTACAAATTGCAAAAGTATTTTTTTGTCAAGATATAAAAAAATACCATCGCATCTTTATCAATAAAATGGACAAGATTAGTTTAAAGTGCAGTTTTAAACTAGAACAATGATGAAGTCATGCTTTAAATGTAGTTCTATGTATTGAAACATGATAAACTTAAACACAGAATTAATCAGGCATAGAATTAATCAAATACATGATTGACCATTGTAGAATTTTATTATGACCGAATTTTATCAAAAACAGCTTTATCAAACCACGTTTGCTGTATCTGCTCCAACTTTTTAAATTATGCCCATCAGATACAGGTTTTGAAGTGGCATTTGCCGGGCGTTCTAATGCGGGTAAATCATCCGCGATTAACACACTAACCAATCAAAAACAGCTGGCACGTTCATCAAAAACCCCTGGGCGTACACAGATGATTAATTTTTTTAATGTAGGTGGTCATGCTGACGCTCGTATTGTGGATTTACCCGGCTATGGTTATGCAGCTGTACCTGAAAGCATGAAAGAGAAATGGCAAAAAGAGTTGGAAACTTATCTAGTCAAACGTAAAAGCCTATGTGGGCTTGTGCTTTTTGACAGACATTCGCCACCCTTTAAAAATATTTTGATGAAGCAATGTTGCATTGGGCAAAAGATGGTGAATGCCTGTCCATGTGCTTTTAACCAAAGCGGACAAACTAAAAGCATGGAGCCGCCAAAAACTGCTCTATTGCAAACTAAAAAGCAACTTGAAACACTGGATTTGCCATTTTCCATTCAATTATTTAGCGCCCTAAAAAAAGATGGTATTGGTACTCTTGCCAATGTTTTTGGGAGATTGGTTGCATTTAGACCAGAAAAAAATCTCGCCTTGACATTCACAAATGACAAAAGGTGCTGACCATGAATAATTTGGGTACTTTATATATTGTCGCTACACCAATTGGCAATTTATCTGATATGACCCATCGCGCTATCGACACACTCAAAATGGTGGATATCATTGCCTGCGAAGACACGCGCACCAGTGCTAAGTTATTAAATTTTTTTAATATTGACACCTTAACACTTGCCTATCATGAACACAATGCTGACAGTCAGACCCAAAAACTGATTGATAAACTGCTTGGCGGTCAATCCGTTGCTCTGATTTCAGATGCTGGCACGCCCTTAGTGTCAGACCCTGGATTTCGGCTGGTTACTGCTGCTTTGGAAAACGGTATTTTATGCGTACCTGTGGTGGGTGCATGTGCCGTAATTGGCGCACTGCAAGTTGCAGGACTGCCATCAGATAAATTTAGTTTTTAGGATTTTTTTACCCGCCAAACAAACTGCCAGACAAGACTTTTTGCAAAATTACAAAGAGCGTAGTGAGACGTTGATTTTTTATGAAGCCCCCATCGCATTGTGGACTCTTTGGCAGATATGGTGATGATTTTTGGGGAAAATCGTATAGCAACCTTATGCCGAGAGCTTACCAAAACTTTTTGAAACTGTTAAAAAAATTGCCACTTAATCAATTGTATGAATTTGTCAAAAATGACCTTTATCAACAAAAAGGAGATTGTTTTTGGTTGTTGCTGGCAATACCAAAAAAAACGATTGTGTGTGATTATGATGATTGGCTTTTACGCATTGCCAAAGATTTGCCACCCAAAAAAAGCAGCTGCGATTATCTCAGATGTCTTAAAAACTTAAAAAAAGCGATGTTTATCAGCGTTACCTTGAATTGCATGATAAAAAAAGCAGTAAAATTTTTGTATTCTTATTCCATTGATTGGAGAATATTATGAGTGAATTACAAAACACCATCACAGAAGCCGTCAAAACCGCTATGAAAGCCCGTCAAATGGACCAAGTTAAGGTATTGCGCAATCTACAGGCTGCGATTAAACAAGTGCAGATTGACGGCGGTAAAGATTTGAAAAAAATGCTGATATTTTACAAATTCTACAAAAAAACAGGTAAAACAACGCAACGAATCTTTAGCCATTTATCAAAAAAATGGGCGTGATGACCTTGCTCAAAAAGAGCAGTTTGAGGTTAATGTCATCAGCAGCTTTTTACCCACCCCATTGTCAGATGATGATATTTTTAATCATTGTAACAGAAACCGTTGCAAAACTGGGTGCGTCTGGCATGAAAGATATGGGGCAAGTCATGAGTGTTGTCAAGGAACAAACCTTGGGGCTGGCTGACCCTGCCGTAGTATCTGGTGTGGTCAAAAAAAGTACTGACCGCCTAATACAAAAGACTTGCAAGCAAGTCTTTTTTTATTCTTTAAGATGATTAATTTATTTTAATTAATTTGTTTTACTGCTGATTTGTTTGAGGGATTCATGGTTCACAATTTAGAACAATTTGCTTTTTGCATCAGACAACTATTCAGGAATTCACCCTGATATTTTACAAGCCATCACAAACGCTAATGGCGGTCATCAAAAAGCCTATGGCAATGATATTTACACCCAAAAATTAGGTGAACTTATTAAAAGAATTGTTTGGTCAAAATGCCAGCTGCTATCCTGTTTTTTTAATGGCACAGGAGCCAATATTACTGCCTTAACAGCCTTATCGCCTCGTTTTGGTGCCATAATTTGCACTCAAACCGCTCACATTCACAACGATGAAATTAACGCGCCTGAATATATCGGCAATTTTAAAATTTTAGCGATTGCTACCAGTGATGGTAAATTAACCCCAGACTTGATTCAAAAAGAGCTTTACAGACTTGGTAATGAGCATGCCGCCCAACCTGCAGTAATTTATCTAAGTTTGGTTAGTGAACTTGGAACGTGTTATAGTTTGGATGAAATTCGTGCAATTGTTGCCCTTGCCAAACAATATAAACTTGCGGTATATATTGATGGAGCAAGACTTGCCAATGCTTGTGCTTACGTTGATTGTTCACTAAAAGACATTGCTGATACAGGCGTGGATATACTGTCTTTGGGCGGTACAAAAAAACGGTTTGATGATTGGTGAATGCATCATCGTGCTCAATCAAAAAAATTTGATAGTGATATGAAATACTTACGCAAAATGACCATGCAGCTTGGCTCAAAAAAATGCGTTTTATTTCTGCTCAATTTATCACATGGCTATCATCAGGTTTGTGGCTAAAACTAGCAGCCCATAGCAACCAGATGGCAAACTATTTTGCGCAAGGCTTGCGTACTCTTCCAAATACCATCATTACTCAACCGGTGCAATCTAATGCTGTATTTGTCATACTACCAAAAAAAGCGTCAAATCTGCTTTACAAGAAAAAAATATCATTTTTATGATTGGAATGCCAATACCAACGAAGTACGGCTAATGACAAGTTTTGATACCACCAAAAAAATCAAATTGATGAATTTTTAGACACTGCTAGAGCATTATTAAATAATGTTTAAGCAACCAAAAACCAGCTTTAAATCATTATAATTAAGGTTTAAAATCACGAGCATCCAAAATTTCTGTTTTTATCTTTTTGTAAGGTTTTTTTGCAAAATAACGTCTTGGGCTTGCTTGACAAGTTCGCTTGCCTGAGCATTGGATTGCAGTGCTTGTGTGTATTGACCTTGCCAAAGCTGAATCTGACTTCTTGCCTGTAAAGCGTAAGCGGTGGCGGTACTGGCTTTTTGACCTGTTAGAGTTTTGGCATGGTTTTGGTAGGCGTTTTGTAATAATGTCCAAGCCTGAACATCACTGTGATTGACTTTTTACCTGTGCTAATGCATGGGTAATTGCCTGTTCATTTTTACCAGCATCAATCAAGGCATCCGCCAAATGCAAGGCTAAATCTCGCCGTTCTGGATAGATGGCTTGACACGCCTGCAAAGTCTCAACCGCCTTATCAAACTGCTTGTCTTTTGTAAAAAGATGCGCTTTGGTAATGCACACTAAAGGGTCGTTATCATCAAAAATTGGTTGATTTTGCCGAAATAAATAAAAGTGCTTCCTTAACTTGTCCATTATCTGCCAAAGAAGCTGCCAATAACAGTTTTGCTCCTGTGCTGTTTTTTTGGCGGCTATTTTTTCATCACCCAAACCAACTTGGTTGGTTACATATAATTCGCCAAACCAATTTATCAAATTCTTTAGCAAATACCTCTTGGCTTACCATGTTTTGTCTTGGGGTATTGATTGGCTCGGGAAGTGGCTTCTGATAAACGTTCGGCAGTAAAAGGGTGTGATTGCATAAAACTTGGCATATACGCATCTTTTGACTGATACAAAGTCATTTGTTTGTATAAATGCGCAAAAATCTAGGCATTGCTGATGCGTCATAACCTGATTGAGTTAAAATCTGCATACCAATACGGTCAGCTTCTCGTTCGTGTTCACGACTGTGTGATGCTGATACTTCAGCGCTTGCTGTTTGTGAGCCAGCAATTGCCGCCAGTGCTACATCACCGCCAGCAGATTTACTAGCCGCAATTGCTGCTAACAGTCCGCCCAGCTGCAATGCAATGAGTTTCTTTTTATTGTCTTTGCTATGTTCATAATGCCTTTGAGCTAAATGAGCGATTTCGTGAGCCAATACACTTGCCACCTCATCAAGTTGATTTGCCGATAAAATCGTTTCCAGTATTTAAGCCAATCAATCCGCCTGGTACTGCAAAAAGCATTGATGGTTACATCGTTAATAATTGGCACAGCAAGCAAACCTTGGCTACGGACATTTGCATTCATTTTTTTGCGGTCATATTAAAAAAACCACTTGATTCACCCAAGGGTCAGTAATTAAAGGCATGCTGCTATTCACTTGGCGTAGCGCCCATTCTGCAATTTTTACGATTGATATATTCATCATTGAAACGCGCACCCATCGTCAAACTGGCATTAATTGGTGCATCTTGCAAAGTTTGATGCGCATTTGGTAACTGATTTTTGGTAAATTGATTTTTTTGATGGGAAAAAGCAGATTTTTGGCTGGTCTAGTTGTTCTTGTAATTTTTTTGGAGTCAATTTGATACATGGTGTCAGCAAAACCGCTACTTTGCCAACAAAACAAAAGACATCAAAATTATAACTATTTGTTTTTTTCATCAAATTTCCTTTTTTTAGGCGGTTTTTGTACATTGGCGGTAAGCGCTTTAATAACATAAACAATAAAATATTAATCCCAAGTAAAACAAAAGCCTCTACTCCAGATACCCAGCCAAGAAGTTTGTTTTGCGCGTATAAATACACCACAAAAAAACACACGCTGATGAAAAATACAATAGCGTAACCAGATGGGTAATAATCAAGGCATATGGCGATTTAGCCTTGATGACAGCAGGAGTAAAAAAAGTAAGGCGGGCAACGTGATGATAAATTGCCAAAAAAATTCCAAAGATTATTTCTTGACCTTCACGACTTGCAAGATAAAGGAAACCCAAAAATACGATACAACACCCAAAAACCAACACCCCCAAAGCAGCTTGATAATAAAAATCGATTGGTTTTATTTGCTGATAAATCAGCTGCCTTGATTTTAGTGGTTTGAGTCATACTAGGTGCCTTGTCGGGTTAAATGGATATTTGAAAATATATGTGTTTAAAAAAACAATATCAAGTTAATATTGAATGATATCAAATGATAATAATTGCTATTATATCTCAAAAAAATTCAAAATAATTTATTCTAAATGCGTTTGTTAAGAATTACACAAAATCATAGAAAAACCCAAAGCAATATTGTTACACTAAGGATTTTTTTAGATATCCAAAGTCTTTATAATGAATTTTTTTAACAAACTAACTTTTTTCTAGACAACCTTGGTTTTTATATTTGCGTTTATTATTTCGGCATTTTTTTAGATGATAATTGTCAGCAAAAAGCATCCAGTTTAACTTATACCACGTTATTATCACTTGTGCCAATTTTAACAGTGATTATCGTGGTGTTTTCGGTTGTACCAGCATTGGCGGATGTACGTGAAGCTCTGCAAAATGCCATTTATGATAATCTGCTACCCATGTCCAAAGCAACCATCAGTGAACACATTGAAAGTTTTACTCAAAAAAATCAAGCAATCTTGGATTGATTGGTATTGTTAGTTTGTTTGTTACCACAATTATGACGCTACTCACCATAGAAGAAGCTTTCAATAAAATTTGGCGTGTCAAAGAACGTAGCAGCATCGTATCTAGTGTGGTGCGTTATTGGATGATGATAACATTAGCACCGATTGTATTAGGACTTGCCTTTGGCGCATCAGGAGCCATTAAGGGGTTTAGTTTTTTTAAATCAACAAGTTGCAGGTTATGCGATTGATTGGTCTATTTGGGCTCAAATCATTACTTTTTTTGCGATGGCATTAGGATTTGTTGGAATGTACTGGTTCATTCCTAAAGCTCAAGTTCCCTTAAAAAAATGCCGTCATTGCAGGCGTGGTGGTTGCGGTATTATTAGAAACGCTCAAACAAGTTTTTTTGGCACTGTCATGAGCAATTTTACCAGTTATGAAGCCATTTATGGCGCATTTGCGGCATTACCTGTGTTTTTATTGTGGATTTATTTTTTTCATGGAATGTTATTTTTGCTGGGTGTGGAAATTAGTTACACTTTAACTATTTTTTTGAAAATAAAAACACCCAAAACCACCCTTTGTTACTAAGTTTGCTGTTGATGCTTTATGTATTACATCAAAACTACCAAACAGGCAAAAGCCACCAATGAAAACGAACTGCGCGCAGTGCTTGGGCATAATAATCTACAAAAATGGCAAGAATACATCAGCATCCTTACCAAAGAAGGTCTGATTGCTCACACCAAAAGATGATTGTTATTTATTAAAAAAACGGATTTGTATACAGTTAATTTATGGCAATTCTATCAAAGACTTCCTGCCAATTTATTGATTAAAAAAACGATGTTTATTATCAAATTACTCAAGAAGAGTCAGCAGCTAATGCTTGGCTAACTCGTCTGTATCAGCATTTGGAAGTCATAGAAAATATCGCCGCCAAAAGAGCTGGATTTTTCTTTGGGAATGCTGTTTTGTGGTCAATTCTCAACTGATAAACAGCCGTCAGATACAGATACCACATTACAATCTTTCCCTCAAAACAGCACAGAGATTACCAAAAAAATAACGCAGGCAACCAAAAAAATTGAGGGGTCAATAGCAATGGTCTCAAAAAAATAATACCATAAAAGACAAAGTTGTGGCTTGGATTAAAAATCGCAAAACCACAAAAGATCATTGATAATCAATAAAAGATTATTTTTTTATCTAAAAATGCTTGGGCTTGAGCTAAATCTAAGGTACCTTCATAGATTGCTCGCCCAACGATTGCTCCAAGTAAATAATCATCATATGGTTTTAGGGCTTCTATATCCTTAATACTGGTAACACCACCTGATGCAATAACAGGAATCTGACAGGCTTTTAGTAAGTTCAACCGTTTGATTGATATTGACTCCTTGCATCATGCCATCTTTGGCAATGTCTGTATAGACAATACTGCTTACACCAGCATTAGCAAAACGCTTGGCAAGGTCAGTGGCTTTGGTATCGGTTACATTTGCCCAACCATGAGTTGCTACAAAGCCATCTTTAGCATCAATGCCCACCATGATTGCACCAGCAAATTCTTTACATGCTTCTATGACAAAATTTGGGGCTTCTAGTGCTTTGGTGCCGATAATGATATAACTTAGCCCAGCACTAAGATAATGCTCAATGGTGTGTAAACTTCTCACCCCACCGCCCTAACTGAATGGGCAAATTTGGATAAGCTTTTAGCAATGGCTTCCACAATATTTTTTTGTGTACAGGCACTCCATCAAATGCTCCATTTAAATCAACCAAATGAAGGCGTTTTGCGCCCTGTTCAACCCATTGACTTGCCATAGCAACAGGGTCATCACTAAATACCGTATCGTCTTGCATACGTCCTTGTTTTTAGGCGAACGCACTTACCATCTTTTTAAATCAATCGCAGGAATAATAAGCATGGACATGATTTTTTCCTTTTTTTATAAAAAAATTGTTATTGTAGCATCTTTTATGATAATGTACATTGACAAAAAATAACCTGCCAAAAGACAGGTTATTTGTTTGTTAGCCGCCGAAATTATCCAGCATGATATTTTTCATCTTCAACGCCTAGCGATTTTAGCATTTTAATCACCGCGTCATTCATCACTGGTGGCCCACATATAAAACTCACAATCTTCGGGAGCTGGATGGTCTTTTTAGATACTCTTCATAAAGTACATTATGAATAAATCCTGTATAGCCTGTCCAGTTATCTTCAGGTTGTGGGTCAGAAAGTGCAACATGCCATTCAAAATTATCAAATTCTTTGGCAAGTCCGTCATAATCCTCAACATAGAACATTTCACGCTTACTTCTTGCACCATACCAAAAGCTGATTTTTCGGTCAGATTTTAGACGTTTTAATTGGTCAAAAATATGCGAACGCATTGGCGCCATACCTGCACCACCGCCAATAAATACCATTTCGTTTTTAGTATCTTTGGCAAAAAAATTCACCATAAGGACCAGATACAGTAATCTTGTCACCTGGTTTTTAAACTAAACACATAAGACGACATTTTACCCTGGAGGAATGCCCTCTGGGCCGCGTGGTGGCGGGCTGGCAATACGAATGTTAAATTTGATAATGCCTTTTTTTCTTCAGGATAGTTTGCCATCGAATAGGCGCGAATCACTGGCTCATCCACTTTGGATACATAACGCCATAAATTAAACTTATCCCAATCTTCGTGGTACTCAGGAGCAATATCAAAGTCTTTATAATGCACTTCATGAGGTGGTGCTTCAAGCTGCACATAACCACCGGCACGAAATGGCACTACTTCACCCTCAGGGATTTTTTTAGTGTCAGTTCTTTAATGAAAGTTGCTACGTTGTCATTAGAAACAACCGTACATTCCCATTTTTTTAACATCAAAAAAACTCTGGGTCAATTTCAATTTTCATATCTTGTTTAACTGCAACTTGGCACGCTAAACGCATATGGTCGCGAATTTCACCTTGAGTAAAATGCCCTTCCTCCGTAGGTAAAATATCACCACCACCATCAATGACTTTACAACGACATTGTCCGCAACTACCACCACCGCCACAAGCTGACGATAAAAATGCCTTCACCAGCAAGAGTTTGCAAAAGTTTACCGCCCGCTTCCACCGAAATGGTGTTGTCAGGGTTATCGTTAATGTTGATATTGACTTTGCCCGTGCTTACCAATTTGGAGCGAGCTGCCAAGATCACAACCACCAGCCCCATAATAATGACGGTAAACATGGCAACGCCACCCATTACAATATTAAAATCCATACCGTCTCCTTATAGTGACATACCACCAAAAGACATAAAGCCTAACGCCATCAGTCCTGCGGTAATAAAGGTAATGCCAATTCCACGAAGGGGGCTGGCACGTCTGAATATTTAAGTTTTTTTCGCGAATGCCTGCCATTGCAGTAATTGCTAAAAGCCCAGCCAAGTCCTGAACTAAAACCATAAACCGCCGATTCAGCAAAGTTATAATCACGCTCCACCATAAATAATACCGCACCCATAATCGCACAGTTTACGGTAATTAATGGTAAGAAAATCCCCAAGGCGTTATACAAACTTGGAACAAATTTATCCAAAAAAACATCTCAAGAATCTGTACAACCGCAGCAATTAGAGCAATGTAACTTAAAAAAACCCTAAAAAAACTCAAATCGGTATCAGGAAAACCCGCCCAAGCTAACGCGCCATCTTTTTAAGAGATATTGGTAAAAGTAAATTGTTTAAAAGGTACAGTCAAAGCCATCACAAACGTAACGGCAATGCCAAGCCCCAAGGCTGTAGATACTTTTTGGATACCGCAATAAAGGTACACATACCAAAAAAAGTAAGCCAATGCCATGTTTTTGAATAAAAAAACGGACGTGATAAATAAACTAACGTAATGTTCCATTAGTGCTTCTCCATGCCTTTAGATTGTGGTTTTATCACAAATTCTGCAGGTTCAATGTGGTGTGGTTTCCACATACGAAGCAGTGCAATAAACAAAGCAATGATAAAAAAATGCTGAAGGCGGTAACAGTAGCAAACCATTTGGCACATACCAGCCACCATCTTTGATGGTTTGTAAAATCGTAATACCAAACACAGAGCCCGAACCAAACAGCTCACGAATAATTGCCACCAAAACCAACATCACTGAATAACCTAAGCCGTTACCCAAGCCATCAACAAAACTTGTCACAGGCGGATTGTTCATCGCAAAGGCTTCAGCACGACCCATTACAATACAGTTGGTGATAATTAGTCCGATAAATACCGATAAGGATTTACTAACTTCATAAACAGCTGCTTTTTAAAAATTTGGTCAACAACAATCACCAAAGAAGCAATCACTACCATCTGTACAATAATACGAATGGATGATGGAATTTTATTACGGATTGCCGAAATAAAGAAACTTGAAAATGCTGTTACCAAGGTCAAAGCAATACTCATAACCAGAGCATTTTTGACGCTGATGGTAACCGCCAATGCAGAACAAATACCCAAAACCCTGTACAGCAACTGGGTTGTTGTCAATAATTAGCGTGGTTAGGATTTTTAGGTCAGTTGCCATGATTAACCTTCCTTGCCATTACGTAGATTATCCAAAAAATGGTTTAAAGGCACGTTCGCCAAGCCAAAAATTGAACCATATTATTCACCCCAGCGCTGGTTAGGGTTGCTCCACTAATACCGTCAATCTTACCGGGTTGTGGGCTGCCTGCCTTTGACACACCAATGGTTACTTTGTCAAAACTATCATTATAGGTTTTTGCACCATTCCATTTAGCGCGCCAATCTGCCTCTTCAATCAGCGCCCCTAGACCGGGAGTTTCTTTATGCTGGTAAAATGAAATGCCTTCAATGGTGTTAATATCGCTTTGCAAGGTAATAAAACCGTAAATTTGTCCCCAAAGACCATAACCATTAATTGGTAAAATGATATTTTTGATTTTACCTGATTCGTCTTTTAGAAGGTAAACTTTAGCGTATTTTTGGCACAGCGCCAACACGCGCAGGGTCGTCATCGCCTAATTTTTACACCCAATTCGTCAGATTTAGCGGCTTTTAGCAGGGTCATACGCATCAATATTGGTAATGCCTGCTTTGGTCAGCTCATCTTCAGTAGCAAAAGCACCCGATTGAGTGTTGATAATTTTGGTTTCCACATTTTTAAAGCGTTCTTCTACAACGCTGGCCGCATCTTTAGTTGGGTCAAATAAGTTTGCCGCCATTAAAATGTTTTTATTGCGGTCAATCTGCACATTGGATAGCTGTTTTGGTTTTTTAAACTCACCGCTGCCACAGACACCAAAACTGAGCAGATTAAGCACAAAAATCAAGGCAGTTGCCAGCGTGCTGACATTACTATTCTTGGGTTTGGACATGACGCATTCTCCGTACAGTTTGACGTTTAATATTAGCTTGCACTACAAAGTAATCAAACAAAGGTGCAAACAGGTTGGCAAATAAAATCGCCAGCATAATGCCTTCTGGGAACGCTGGGTTGACCACACGAACCACCACAGTCATAAAACCAATGAGCAAACCATAAAACCAGCGACCTGTATTGGTATGAGCAGCTGAAACAGGGTCGGTTGCCATAAATACTGCACCAAACATAAAGCCACCAATCACCAAATGCCAATGTGGAGCAAGGCTCATCATCGGATTTGAACCGCCGATTAAATTAAAAATAAAAGAGGTGGCAACCAAAACCAATAACAGCCCCACTAATCACACGCCAAGATGCAATTTTTGTCCACAAAAGCCCAATCATGCCAATCAAAAATTGCCAAAACAGATACTTCACCAATGGCGCCTTGCATATTACCTAAAAATGCATCTGTCCAAGTAATAGCATTACCATAAACGTCTGTAAATTTATCAGCGGTAATGCCTGTTGCTGTTGACCTAAAAGGCGTTGCGCCACTAAAACCATCAACGGCTGTCCACACACTCGCCCCTGAGATGGATGCAGGATAAGCAAAGTATAAAAACGCACGTCCTGCCAATGCTGGGTTTAGGAAATTTTTACCTGTACCACCAAACAATTCTTTGGCAACGACCACCCCAAAACTAATCCCTAAAAGCAACTTGCCATAAAGGAATATTTGGTGGCATGGTCAGAGCAAATAAAATTGATGTAACAAAAAGCCTTCATTGACTTCATGACGTCTAACCACAGCAAAGACGATTTCCCAAAAAAATCCCTACTACGAAAGTTACGATATAAATGGGTAAAAACTGCATTGCCCCATAAACAAAACACGCCCAAATGCTGCTTGGGTCATAACCTGCTAAACTGGTAATCACAGTACGCCAGCCCTCTGGGGTGATGTTGGCATGCTGCATATAAGTTAGAGCCTGAAAGCCAGCGTTATACATACCCCAAAACATTACAGGAAATGCACAAAAGCCACACGGTAATCATAATCCGTTTTAAATCAACCCCATCACGAACGTGGCTAGCACTGTAGGTTTGGGCGGATGGCTGACGGAAAAAAGTGTCAAACATCTCAAAAACGGCATAATATTTTTCGTATTTACCGCCTTTGGTAAATGACGGATGCATACGGTCAAAAATGTCGTGAATAAATTTCATTGGTTAGCCTTCCTGCTCAATACGGGTTAAGTTATCACGCAGAATATCGCCAAATTCATACTTGCCAGGGCGATACAAAGGTACACAGCGCCAAATCTTCCTCATCAAGCTCCAAAGCTCCTAAATCCACTGCCGTGATAATATCACCAACAATCAAGGCGCGTAAAAGCTGAGTGGGTAAATAATCCTGTGGCATTACCTTTTCAAATGTACCAATAGGCACCATTGCGCGCGGTGAACCGTGTGTACTGGTTGTAAAGGCGTATTTTTTGGACTTAAAAAACTGTGAAATATAGATAGGTAAAATTGAGAAGCGGTTTGCCCCAAAGCTAAAAAAAGTGCATGGTAGGACGTTCACGACCTTCTCGAATTACAGATACTTGATTGTGAAAACGTCCTAAATAATTAACCACACCAAACGCTTTTACGTCCTGATAATACCGACCCTGAAATGATACGGTTGTCTGTGCCATCTAACTGATTTTGGGTAAGTTCAGCAAGACATGCTCCGCGAGACGTACGAATATAGCGAGGGTTTTTAACCACAGGTCCTGCTAAGGCGATAATGCGGTCGGTGTAAATTTTACCTGTCGTAAATAATTTACCAATGGCAATCACATCTTGATAGCCGATTGTCCATACCGTTACACCGCGCGCTAATGGATGCAAAAAGTGAATGTGAGTACCCACATTACCTGCTGGATGTACGCCAACAAAACTTTCATAGATGGTTTTTATTGGCAACATGGCTGGCTTTAGCAGGCGTGGTCGCTCCATGACACACATAAGTGGTTGGTGATAGCACTGACAACACCGCCAAACCATCGTTAAATGCGTCTATCTGGGTTTTTAAAACATCATCAGGATTGACCGCCAAAGGATTGGTATCGGTTGCGGTTACAAAAATTGCAGATGGCGTACTATCAATTTCTGGAGTGCGACTAAAGGGTCGGGTACGAAATGCCGTCCATTCGCCTGAATCAACCAGTTGTTTTTTTGACAACTTGTTTTAGACAATTTGGCAAGTTCGCTGCTGGGGTAGGCATCAAAGGTAATTTCACTGGTGTTTTTGGTGTCTTTTTTTCTATCACCAAACTCTCAAAAACACGGCGTTCACCACGATTAATCGCCACAACTTTACCACTAACTGGTGCCGTGTACTTTACACCTGTACGTTTTTTTATCCACAAACAACACCTGACCTTTAGTAACCACGTCGCCTTCCTTGACATTCATGGTGGGTCGCATACCGATATAATCATAACCGATAATGGCAACTTGGGTGGGCGTATGTTCGCTAATTTGATTGCTGGGACTACCTAAAATGGGTAAATCCAGACCTTTTTTTGATGGTAATCATAAGCGGATACTTAATTTAAGACCAAAAATACGCCAGTACAGACGACCATCGCCCAAAAAGAGCAAAAAGTGGCTACCTGATGGCTGGCTACCAAGATTTTTTTGATATATCGCAAAAAAATCAACAAATCCACTAAAAACAAATCCAATTGTTGCTTAAGTTTTTACTATCATTTTATTGCGTATATAATAAGTCTTTTCAATTATACGTCAAAAAGGAGTAATTTACAGTCTTTTTCGGTAATGTTTCAATACATAAGGCTTGATATAAATCAAAGACCTTTACGTTGCTTTTATTTGCAAAAGAATCATCCATTATTGATTTTTTTGTAAAATGTTTAAATCATTTAACAGCTCTTTTATTTAAATTCGTTTACAAACATTACTTTTTAAGATAACCCAGTTTTATTTACGATTACGGCTGACGTTTTTAATAGCCAAGCACCAACCCCAGCGCTAATCATAATTGGTAAAAAGCGCCATAACCAACGGAGAAACATTTATCGCCAGCGCCACAAACCCTAATAAGTCAGTTAAATAACTAAATAAAAGTCCGGTCAATAATGCCATTACAATTCGAAGCCCCCAAACCTTGAGAACGCAAGGAACCAAACACAAACGATGACGCCACCAGTACCAATGATAATACCGCAAATGGTGAAAATAGTTTTTGCCAAAAGCTCAATTCGTGACGCAAAGAACGCAGTTTTTTTGATGAGTCATCAACTGTTTGTGAGCGTACAAATCCGTCAAAGATAAATCGTCAGCATCTTTAGTTAATAAATGTACATCTGTTGGAGAAATAGGCAGCGCCAGCGTTTGAGCATTGTCATAACTTTTGGGTTACGCCAGTTTTATTAATAGTTATTTCGTTAATGTCCAGCAGCTTCCAAATATAATCATCCTGATTTTTTTCTTATCATAAGTACCACCATTGGCACTAAGCGCATGGGCAAGTTCAGCATCTGCTAAACGATACTGCTTAATTTGTCCTAACTGACCTTTGTCATCAGCATAGCCAATATAGGTAATTTGTGTAGCATTGTCTTGCTGTTTTACTGACCAATATCCTTTGATTGAAATGATGTCATGACTATGATGGTCTCTAATTTGTAGAGCTTTTTTTGATTGGTAATGGGTAAAAATAAACTGATTGACTGCAAGCGATAACACCACAAATAAAAAAATGCAGGAATCATTGCCCAGCTAATAATTTTATATTTACTAACACCAACCGCGCGCATGACCACAAGCTCACTATTGCCAGCTAGCAATCCAAGACCAATCACCACACCAAGCAAAGCGCCTGTTGGAATAAACTGCACCAAAAAAATAAGGGGAGCGGTAAAAAAATAAATTTAAGTGCATCAATAAATGTATAAGTGTCAGATAAATTTTCAAGTTCTGACAGATATGCAAAAACCATTTGCAAAAAGCCAAAGCCCAATTACAGACAATAACATCGCAAAAAAAGCTGAGCGCATCACATAACGGGGTAAAATCGCTTTGATTCATTTATACTCCCGTTCTTGGTAATTGGTTATTTGAAGTTTTGTTTAAACGAATTTTAAGCATGACTTTATCATGATAATTTAGGTAAAAAGCAAAAAGCAAAACAGCCAAACACCGCGACAGGATAAATCCATACACCAATTTTTGCCTTTGGTAATGGTTTCTTTTTAAGGAAATTAAAATCAGTACATTGGCTACAAAAAAATAAAAAAATTGCAGGAATTAACTTTAACCATCTGCCCTGTCTGGGTTGAACCACTGAAAGCGGGGTTGCTAGCAGTACAGCCACTATCATCAGAAACGGAAGGCTCATGCGGTAACCAAGTTCTGCTTTTTGCTCATGCAAATCTTCTTGGATCTTTTGGTGGTGTTTGGGTGATATTTTTGTATCAGCTCAAATGTGGAAACGCCCTCTATTTTAATTGGTTTGGCTTGTTTATCACTTTTACCCGCCAAACTAATTCGATACCGTCCAAAGCCTATTTGACTGTATTCACGACTTTTGGTATCCACTTCATAACGACGGCCTTCATGTAAATCTAAACGAATGGTACCATCATCACTTGGCACTTGGGTTTGCTGATTTGGCAAAAAAATAATGTTGTCTTTGCTATTAATTAAGTCTTTGGGGAGTTTACTGGTGTCAATTTTAGTTAATTTCGCATCTGAAACTTCGCCAGTTTCAGGGTTTTTATTGGCAGGGTTTTTTGGATAAAACTACCTTTACCATTCATACTAATAACAATCACATCTTTTAGATAGTCTCTGTTTTTCGCCAACTTCACCAACATACAAATGGTAATCACCACTACTGATAAACTGTTTTGGGCGAATCAAATCAAATAGTTCAACTACGGCCTGTTCTTGCCAAATATTGGTTGCCTTTGCCACGCCCCATGGTTTGCCAAACAATGTTAGCCACATCTCAGCTACAAAACGCCATTAAAATCAACGGTAAAATCAGCCAAGACAGTTTACCACGGCTAACACCACTGGCGTTTAGCACCGCCATTTCATGGTCGCTATACATACGCCCAAACGTCAGCATCAATCCAATAAAAAAATGACAATGGCAAAATCAATTCCAAAAAAATAAGGTAGATTATAACCAATCAGTGTAAATAGAACGCTTACATCAAGTCCACCTTCAGCTGCAATACCAAAGTAGCGAATTAGGCGGCCACCAAGCAACATGACAGTCAAAAACCCCAACACCAAAAGGGTTGTTATCGCAACTTGACCCATCATATAACGGCGTAAAATCATAACTATTTAATTAAAAAAATTTAAAAAAAGAAGTTTATTATAGCAAAAAAATTAATCATCGCTTTTTTGAGAATTTTTTTGTTTTTCAAGACTTTTTTTGTGTTGTTTTTTTATGAAATAGACAAACGGCTGTTTTTAACAATTTAATGGTAAAAAAATTTTTGCATTTTTGGTTATAAAATTACTTGGAAAAAGATTACAGATGTGCTACACTAAGTTTAAAGAATTTTTAAGCTTAAGTAATTTATAGTCTAAAAGTTGTCTTTAAAAAAATAGGAGCTTGTATGTCTTATAAAAATCACCCCATACCAACAATGACTGTTGTCCAAAAATTACACCCCACAAAAAAATCTAAGAATAAATGCCATTTGGTATTTATTGCAGATAAAAAAATGGTGAGATTTTTAGGCGATTTTTGTGGAAAGCAATGAGTTGTCTCACGCCAAACAACTTATTAAACATGCTCATTTTTAAAAGGTGAATTAAGCGCGGTGGTTAGCGATTTTGCTCTGGCAAATGATGCACCTATTATCAGTGTGGTTGGTGTTGGCGATAATCAAAAATTGCCCAACAACATCCAAAAAGTTGCCAAAGCCGTTTATCCTGTCATTAAAAATAGTAAAAATGCAGTGATTATGTTTGGTCAAAGGGTATGTCAAAAACATTTTTGGACAATTTGTATTAGCACTTTTTAAATGCAAGTTACCGTTTTGATGCTCACAAATCCCAAAAAAACAAGTAAAGATTTACTCAGTCAAATCAGTTTTGTTGCCAATCAAGAAGACACTGATTACCAAGCGGCATTGGCACATGCCAAAGCCACATTTGTTGGGCAATCTTTAACTCGTGATGTTGCCAACGAAGCCCCTAATATCTGTAACCCTTTGCATTTAAGCAAAATCGCCAAACAGTTAGGCAAGGACTATGCTGATGTTTTGTCAGTCAATGTGCTTGGCGAAAAAGACATGGCAAAAACTTGGCATGGGCTGCTTTTTAGCGGTATCACAAGGTTCAGACCATGAAGGTCAATTAATTGTATTAGAATACTTTGGCAAATCAGGTAAAACCAAAGGGAAAAGAGCCAAGTCCAGCCTGCAAGACCCCATTGCTTTGGTTGGAAAGGGCATCACTTTTGATACTGGTGGCATCTCATTAAAGCCCGCTGCTGGCATGGATGAAATGAAATTTGATATGGGTGGGGCAGCTGCTATGCTTGGTACGGTTAAAGCCGTCTGTGAGGCCAAGCTTGCTTTGGATATGGTAGTTGTATTGGCGTGCGCTGAAAATATGCCATCGGGTCATGCCAGCCGCCCAGGAGACATCGTCAAAGCAATGAATGGCATGAGTGTTGAGATTTTAAATACCGATGCCGAAGGTCGCTTGGTACTTTGTGATGCATTGTGTTATGTTCAAGAAAACTATAACGCTAAAACCATCATTGATGCTGCCACATTAACTGGAGCGTGTGTCATTGCTTTAGGTAGCGTGCGCTCTGGTTTGTACAGCAATGATGAAGATACATTATTTGCTCTACAACAAGCAGGCGAGTCATCAGGTGATTTGGTGTGGCAAATGCCTTTAGATGACAGTTATCACGCCCAGCTCAAATCTAACATTGCTGATATACAAAAACATTGGTGGTCGTGAAGCAGGTTCGGTAACGGCAGCTTGTTTCTTACAGAAGTTTATTAAAGAAAACCAAGCATGGGCACATTTAGATATCGCAGGCACTGCATGGCTTTCTGGTGAGAACAAAGGAGCAACGGGTCGCCCCGTACCAATGCTGATGAGCTATTTGGTTTCTCAAATTTAATCAACTCATTCAAAACGACCGCATTAAATTGACGGTCGTTTTTTTCATGGAAATGTATTTTTTTATATGATAATAATTCTTGTTTAACACATTAAAAAAAGTAACAATTTTGTAAAAATAATGTTATGCTTATATTACTTTTTGAATTATTTATTACAATAATTATTTTTGGGTTTATTTTTTATGAAAAGTATCGTTAATGTATATTTAAAATTAGGCATTGTACCTTTAATCATCATTGCCCTGATTTTTGGGCATTTTTTTATTGGTGGAGTTATTCCAAGTGTTGGACTTAAATTAGGTATTTTAGGTTCTTTATTTGTTGGAGCATTAAAGGCAGTTGCACCTGTTTTGGTATTTATTTTTAGTTATGTCTGCTATTGCTAGTTATGAGATTGGCAAACAAGTATACATCAGACCAATTTTAACTTTTGTATTTAGTAGGCACATTCGCTGCAGCTTTAACCGCAGTGATTGCCAGTTTTGTTGTTCCTGTGGAATTGATTGGTTTGACTGCTCAAAATGTTGCTGAAACTGCTAATGCGCCGCCTGCCAGTTTGACTGAAGTTTTAACTAATCTGCTAATGAACCTAGTTGCCAATCCCATCACTGCTTTATCAAACGCCAATTACATGGGAATTTTGACTTGGGCAGTGTTGATTGGTTTTTGGACTGCGTCATACTTCACAGACCACAAGACAGGTGGTTAGCGATTTATCGCATGCCATCACCAATGTGGTTAAATGGATTATTGCAATTGCTCCTTTTGGGATTTTAGGCTTAGTTTCTAGCACATTTGCAGAAACAGGATTTGATGCATTATTAAGTTATGGCAAACTTTTTGGGTGTATTGCTTGGCTCTATGCTGTTTATTGCTTTTTGTTGTCAATCCTTTGATTGTTTTTTTATCAAAATTGGCAAAAACCCCTACCCTTTAGTTTTTGCAATGTCTTCGCGAATCTGGCGTTACAGCATTTTTTTACCCGTTCATCGGCTGCCAACATCCCTGTCAATATGAACTTGGCTGAAAAAAATTAGGGTCTAAATAAAGATACCTATTCAGTCAGTATTCCTTTAGGGGCAACTATTAATATGGCAGGAGCTGCCATCACCATCAACGTCTTGACACTGGCAGCAGCTCACACCTTAGGCATTGAGGTTGGTTTCGGTTCGGCGCTACTTTTTGGCGGTAGTTGGCTCAATCAGTGCTTGCGGAGCTTCTGGCGTGGCAGGTGGGTCACTTTTACTCATTCCTTTAGCGTGCAGTTTGTTTAATATACCCAACGAAGTTGTAATGCAAGTGGTCGCCGTAGGCTTTTATTATTGGTGTTATCCAAGATTCTGCTGAAACTGCTTTAAACTCATCAACCGATATTTTATTTACAGCCGCTGCCGACCCTAAATTTACCCACAAATAATCCACAGCTCAAAAAAAAGCCAATATTAAATTGGCTTTTTTTATTTTTTTAATTTTTCTGCTTTTAGGTTTATAACCTGCGGGACGTTCATAATCACCGTTATCCAAAAACAGTTCTCGTTGTTCAGCAATAAATTTTTTGGCGTCTTTATCCATCATGCTGAGATGTTTTTCATTAATCAACATGGTTTGTAGTTCAATCCATTCATTCCACGCTTTGGCAGATACACTGTTGTAAAAGCTCTTCACCTTTGGCATTTGGAAACGGCGGAGCGGGCATTTTAGGCAGATTTTTGCTGATATTTACGGCAAAAAAACTAAATTGGCTTTGGGATTAAAAAAACTTCAGTCATAAGCTTACTCATTTTTATTAAAAATATCTGTGATATTAGAGATTGTAATACAAACTTAAATTCAGTGTTGGAATAACATTAATTAGCCACGATAGCTTAATGCTTCGGCTAACGATTTGGTACTAATTTTATCTTCTGCTTCCAAATCACTGATAGTGCGTGCCACACGTAAAATTCGATGATAACTGCGAGCAGACAAATTTAATCGACTTTGTGCAGTGGTTAATAGTGTTTTTCTTTATCGCCCAAAACAGCATAGATATCAATTTCACCCGGCGATAATTCATGGTTGGCTTTTACCCCGCCTATCAAGCTGAATTTTTCTAGCATTGATAACACGTTGTCTGACCGTTTTTAGAATCTTCACCTTTGGCAGCATTTTGCAAATCACCAATTGGCAGTGTTGGCACATAAACGTGTAAATCTATTCGGTCAAGCAGTGGTCCTGATAATTTTTCCTGATAACGGCGAATCTGTTCAGGTCTACATTGGCAGCGTCCAGAAGGTTCGCCATGATAACCGCAAGGGCAAGGATTCATCGCGGCTATCAGCTGAAAATTGGCAGGGAATTTAACTTGATTATTTGCTCGGCTAATGATGATTTCTTTGGCTTCAATTGGCTGACGTAAAACCTCCAATACTTTTCGGTCAAATTCTGGCAACTCATCTAAAAAAATAATACACCATGATGTGATAACGAAATTTCCCCAGGTTTTGGACGGCTACCGCCCCCAACCAATGCCACCGCACTGATGGTATGATGACAAGGGCGAAATGGCCTAACGCCATAGTCATAATCGACGCCTGCCACAGAATAAATACTGGCAACTTCAAGCGCTTCATCGTCTGTTAAATCTGGTAAAATGCTTGGTAGTCTTGACGCCATTAGAGTTTTTCCACAGCCTGGTGAGCCTGTAAATAATAAAGAATGGCCACCTGCAGCAGCAATTTCTAGAGCGCGTCTAGCATGAAATTGCCCCTTAACATCCGCTAAATCCAAAGGGTAAGTGATTGCATCTGGTCTATTATCATCCATCATTACAGGCAATAAATATTCTGGATTTAAATCATTTGCCACCGCTTTTTAGATGCTGACACACGTCAAGTAAAGAAGTTGCCCCAAACACAGTAACATCAACCACTTTGGCAGCTTCTTTAGCGCTTGTTTTGGGTAAGATTAATGCAGTCTGACCATTTTGTTGTTTGATAGCTCGGGCTATTGCTAAAGCCCCTGTAATTTGACGCAATTCACCATTTAATGCAAGTTCACCAACCAATTCAAAAATTTGCCAAAAATTTTTTTCATCCAGCTGCCCTGAAGCCGCCAAAATCCCAATAGCAATCGGCAAATCCAGTCTTGCACCATCTTTGGGTAAATCAGCAGGAGCAAGATTGATGGTTAGTTTACGATTAGGAAATTCAAAACCACTATTAAGGATTGCTGAACGCACACGGTCTTTACTTTCGCGCACTGATGCTTCAGGAAGCCCCACAATCGTCAAAGATGGCAACCCCTGCGATAAATGCACTTCCACCAAAAACCTCTTTAGCGGTCAAGCCAACCACTGAACGGGTGATTACTTTTGCAAAACTCATGATACAGCCATTTTTTTGATAGTTATCTGATAATTCTAAAATCTCAACACTGCATTGCACCGAAATTTTATCATAATCATCTTGGGCAAACTCATCTTGCAAAAACATTTAACACAGTTTCGGCAAGGTTATTTTTTTATTTGTGTGGTACGACCCGCTAAAAGTTTTAAAGTTACTGCTACAAAACCCGCCTGCCAATCATCGCCCACCAAACTTAAAGTTGGGTAGTGAATGCGCGATTTAATATCGTTTATCTGCCGAAAATGACCCGTCGCAAACAGTGCCTGATTTAATTTATTTAACAGCATTTTTAGGATTGTTGATTGTGATATTTTTCACTGATTTCTAGGGTAATATGGAGCATGATTTTTCCTTATATTAACTGGGTTTAACGCATACCAAAATTCGAATACAGTCAGAAACCAGTGATAACTGGGTTAATGCTGACAACCCCGTATCCTTCATTTTTTGCAAAGCAGCAATTTCATCATCGCGCACATTTGGATTGACTGCTTGCAGGCGAGTTAATCTGCCAATTTCTTTGTCTAAATACTCACCAAAGTTTTGAGAGGCGATTTGACCAATCTCTGCCAATTCATGGTTTGCGGTTGTTTTTGCTTGTTCAAACAAGGCGTTAATAACATCCGTTTTTGCTTTGACCACTTGGCGAGCTTTGGTTTTGTCCAAACGTTCTATCAACTGATTTAATTTGTCAGCTGTGGCAACATTACTTAAATCTTTACCGCCTTCAGTCAATAACACTCTAAGTGTTTGTTTAGGCAAATAAGCTGATAAATTAAGATACTCTGGCGCAATCACTTCCACTCTAAACTGACTTTCCATCAAAAGTAGCCCCTGTGGCAATGCTGATGATTTTAATAATGCCACAGAAGTATTACCAAATGTGCCTGATTTTTATCATCTCGAGTAACGCTGTTACCACAGGATGCTCTAAGGTCATGTACTGCATATCTTCATAAATCAAGGCTTGATTTCTATCAAAAGTCAGGGTCATACCGTCTTCACCAATTGGCAAATATTCCGCTCCCGTACCTTCTATTTCGCTTCCATCAACCGGATGAATAACCCAAGAACCATTTCGTTGCACACTATAATCAAGCCCAACCGTTTGCATATAATTATCTAAAAACCGTGGTAAAAAGCTGCTGACTGTCCAATTCTTGCATGGCTTTTGCAATACGGTCAGCAACATTTGGACGGCAAGAATTGTATTCAAGCAGTCTGTCTCGTCCTTGTTGCATTTGCTCTTCTAATTCTAAGCGTAAAGCCTTAGCATCAGCAACTAAAGCTGCAAACTCTTCGTCAAAATCCGTTTGCGCCTTTCCTTCAAGCAATGGTTTTAATTCGGCAATAAACGCCTCTTGCACCGTTTGGGCGGTAGGACTGATTTGATGAAAAATATTGAGTGCATGGTCATACCAGTGATACAATCGCTCTTGAGCTGTTCCCATGACAAATGGAACGTGCAGCTGAATTTGTCCTGTCTGCCCGATGCGGTCAAGTCGCCCAATACGCTGCTCAAGTGTATCAGGATTAGCAGGTAAATCAAATAAAATTAAATCCTGTACAAATTGAAAATTGCGCCCTTCAGAACCAATCTCAGAACACAACAAAATTTGTGCGCCATGAGCATCGGCAAAATAAGCGGCAGCTTGGTCGCGTTCTAACAAACTCATTTGTTCAGTAAAAAAATGGCGGTTTTAACCCCCGCATGCAAACGCAGCACCAATTCCAAATCTTCGACGGTTTGACCGCTTCTGGCGATGAGTAAGGCTTTTTTGTATTTTAATTCGTCTTTTAATAATCCAATTAAAAAAACCAACTCTAGGGTCATGCTCAAGCCAACTGTTATCTCCAAAAGTTTCTTCGCCCCACAGCTGTTCTCTTAATTTACCATGTGTATAGGTAGAATTTTTGCCAAATATCTGGTAGTGGCAAAGGATAAGCAATGCTTGTACGTCCAAAAACCCTTGCACACTGTCGCGAGTATTGCGAAATAATACCCGACCAGTGCCATGTCTATCTAAAAAGTTCATTAATGATTTGAGTGCGTACTTTATCATTTTTCATTAATATCAGCAATCTTATCGGCGGTGAAACCTAAAAAGCCCCTGCGACTGCTAAAATTTGTTTTTGACTGAGCGGTACGCCATCAATGAGCATAGTTGCGACACTTGCCACGTCCGAAAACGCATCCTGTGCTGCCACAAAAATCATCCAAATCGTCAAAACGGTGTGGGTCTAATAAACGCAATCTGGCAAAATGGCTTTCAATACCCAGCTGCTCTGGGGGTTGCTGTCAAAAAGCAGCACGCCTTGGGCATTTTGAGCAAAAATCTGCCACCAGTTCGTATTTATCATTGCCACCTTGTTCGCCATCCCATTGCAAATGATGAGCCTCATCAACAACCAATAAGTCAAAACCTGCTGCGTAGGCTTGTTCATATAAATCATGATGGTCTAATAATAAATCAATGCTTGCCAAAATCAGCTGCTCAGTGGCAAATACATTTTGAGTTGGGTTATGTTCTTTGATGGATGCTGTTCTTACCAAATCAAAAATTGCAAAATCCAAATTGAATCTGCGTTTTAGCTCAATCATCCACTGATATTGCAAACTATCAGGTACCAAAATCAAGACCCGTTTTGCCTTACCCGTAACCAGCTGCTGATGAATGATAAGTCCTGCTTCAATGGTTTTTCCCAATCCAACTTCATCTGCCAAAAGCACTCTAGGGGCAAGCCTTTTTCCCACTTCATGAGCAATATACAGCTGATGTTTGATAATATCCATCCTCGCCCCAATTAGTCCGCGCAGTGGATGGCGTGATAAAAATGGTTTGTAGCGATAGTGCATCCTGGCGCAAATCATACCAAGCATTATTTTCAATCTGTCCTGCTAAAAAGTCGCTCTAAAGGTTTAGCAAAGGGTGATATTAGCACCAAGCCTAGTTTCCATCAGTGATTTACCACACGTTAAATGATAACGCATCACACAAGCGATTTCTTCACAACGCGCCACAACAAATTCATTGCCATCTTGGTCGCTGATGACATCGCCCACCCCAAATACCACGCGCGACAAAGCAGCACTGGCTTTAGCATAAACGCGAGTTTCTTGACTTTGAGGGAATAAAATATGTACTGAACGTTCATCAACATCCACCACCACACCCAGACCAAGCTGGCTTTCTCTATCGGATAAATACCGCTGACCAATTGCAAAATCTTTCATCAAAAAAATCCTTAACGGTTAAACCCCGTTTTGGGGCGGCATAATCAGGGCAGTCAATCAAAGTTTTTGACAAGCTCATCTACCAAACCAAATCCCCAATAATCACCACAAACTTAACTTTTTTACTGTTTTTTTATTTGCAAGATACATGCGCTTTTTATAAACATCATATTAATCATTGCATCTTGTGAATTATGTCTGTAAAACAAACCTATTCTACCGCCGCAAAGATAAGGTTTCAATATTGATAAAAAAATTTTTTTATACTTTTTAAACCATTTTTAAAAATGAATTTTCAAATCTGCTTTTTGGCGTTGGCGGGTTTTTATATACGAATAATTGGGTTAACATATTAATAAATATACATTAAATAATTAAATTGCTCTTTTTGATAATTAGTCATTGAAGCATTTTTTTATATCTATTGTATTTTTTTATATCTATGGTGTATGGTTTGGGCAAATTATTGTATATGGGTCTAAAAATAATGTCAAGCAATCTTTGTAGTAGCAAGCGGCTGATAATTCCTAAAATTACAAAAATTAGGCTATAATAGCTTATTTTTTTCTTTATTTTTGAGATTATCATGGCAATTGACTATAAAGATACGTTAAACCTTGCAGATACGCCGTTTCCCATGCGAGCTGACCTTGCAAAACGCGAACCCAAATGGTTAGAAGAATGGCAAAACGATGATTTATACGCTAAAGTACGCGCCAAAAAAATCAGGACTACCAAAATACATTTTTGCACGATGGACCTCCTTATGCCAACGGTCAAATCCATTTAGGACATGCGGTCAATAAAGTCTTAAAAAGACATCATCACCAAATCCAAAAACTTATCAGGTTTTGATGCTGTTTATGTTCCTGGCTGGGACTGTCACGGCTTACCTATTGAACAAAAAGGTAGAACAAAAGGTTGGCAAGGTTGGACAAAAAGTAGATGCCAGAGAATTTCGCCGTCTATGTCGTGAATACGCCAAAAAGCCAAATTGACTTACAAAGACAAGATTTTTAAGCGTTTGGGTGTGCTGGCAGATTGGGAAAATCCTTATTTAACCATGAATTTTTAAACAAGAAGCAAAACATCGTGCGCGCTCTTGGTAAAATCTATGAAAAATGCTCACATCATTCGCGGACTAAAAACCTGTCAATTGGTGCTTGGACTGCGGCTCGGCTTTAGCAGAAGCTGAAGTAGAATATCAGGACAAACAATCCGACGCCATCTATGTGGGTTTTTGACTTGGTAGACATCAAAGGCGTTGATTTAAATGGCGCGCCTGCCCAAGCAGTTATTTGGACAACTACGCCTTGGACACTGCCTGCTAACCAAGCTATTAGCCTTAACGCCACAGAAGCATATCAATTTGTAAACACTTCAAAAGGCGTATTACTTTTAGCATCTGCACTGGTAGAAGACGCTCTAAAAGAGATGGGGCTTACCAATTTAGGGGTGATAGCATCTGTTCAAGGTCAAGATTTAGAGTACAGTCTTGCTCAGCATCCTTTGGTTGCTGATAGACAAGTGCCACTAATTTTAGGAGACCACGTTACCACCGACAGCGGTACAGGGCTTGTACATACCGCGCCTGCTCATGGTGTGGATGACTATGTTGTAGGAACCAAATATTCTTTACCTGTTGAAAATCCTGTTGGTGATACAGGTGTATATAATGACAATGCCAAAGTTTTTGTAGGTGAACACATCTACAAAGCCCAGCCCAAAATCATTGACACTCTAAAAGCTAGCGGGCATTTGTTGCACCAAAAACCATCACCCACAGTTACCCACATTGCTGGCGACATAAAACACCCATTATTTTTTTCGTGCTACGCCGCAGTGGTTTATCAGTATGGAAAAAATGGGACTGCGTCAAAAAGCTCTTGATGATATCAAAAAAGTCAAATGGACGCCTGCTTGGGGACAAAATCGTATTGAAGCTATGGTAGAGGGTCGCCCCGATTGGTGTATCAGCCGCCAAAGAACTTGGGGTGTACCCATTCCGTTTTTTTATTCATAAAGACACCGATGAACTGCATCCTAAAAACCAATGAGTTCATTGAAAAAGCCGCCCAAATAATTGAAAAAAAGGCGGGGTTGAAGCGTGGTTTGAGGCGGACTGTCAGGACTTTTTAGGCGATGATGCACAGCATTATCACAAAATTAATGATACCTTAGACGTATGGTTTGATTCTGGAACAACCCACTTTGCGGTACTTAATAATAATGAAAATTTAACCAATCCTGCTGATTTATACCTAGAAGGCTCAGACCAACATCGTGGCTGGTTTCAAACATCACTTTTGACATCCGAAGCCATTTATGCACGTGCGCCGTTTAAACAAGTCTTAACCCACGGTTTTTGTGGTAGATATGAATGGGCGAAAAAAATGAGCAAATCGCTTGGCAATATCATCGAACCACAAAAACAAATTGATAAAACAGGGGCTGATATTTTACGCCTTTTGGATTGCATCTAGTGATTACCGTTACGAAAATGACCGCAGGCGACAAGGTGTTTGCAGGTGCGGTAGATACATATCGACGCATTCGTAATACATTGCGCTTTTTGCTCGCCAATACCAGCGATTTTGATATTAAAACAGACGGGGTGGCACTTGATAATCTTATTAATTTGGATAGATTTATCTTAAAACAAGCTCAAGATACCCAAAGAGCCATTTTAAGCGCTTACGAAGAAATGGATTTTTCACCAAGTAGTACAAGCTGTTTCGGTATTTTTGTTCTCAGGCTTTTAGGTGGTTTTTATTTGGACATCATTAAAGACCGAACCTACACCACCAAAAAGATGGACAGCCGCGTCGCTCTGCTCAAACCGCGTTATATCATATCGCTCAAGCCTTGGTACGCTGGATTGCCCCGATTTTGCCATTTACTGCTCAAGAAGCTTGGTTGTTTATCCGACCCGATGATGGTGAAAACAAATACATATTTACCAGTACATGGTATGAGCTACCAACACCAACCATGACAGACATCATGCCTTATGATTGGGCAAATATTTTTAGCGGTTAAAGATTTGGTAAACAAAGCCATTGAAGATGCTCGTGGTAAAAAAACTCATCAGCAGCAACCTAACTGCCAAAGCAACCATCAGTTGCGATGTGGATACCTATCACGCTCTGACAAAACTAGGTACAGAAGCTCGTTTTTGTCTTTATTACCAGTGATGTAGAGCTGCAAAAAGGCGAATTGGGCGTTACCATCACGCCTGCCGACGGTGAAAAAAATGCGTTCGTTGCTGGCATATCCGACCTGACGTTGGTGCGCACGCTGTACACACCGAGCTTTGTGGTCGCTGTATTGATAATATCGACGGGTCAGGAGAAGTTCGCCAGTATGCCTAATTCATCCAAACCTACCAAAAGCAGTCTGGGGCTATTACGCCCCTAGCTGTTTTTTGTAATTATTTTTGACCAAATAACCAAACATTATTTCAATAATCAGTTTGAATTGGGTGAAACGTTGGAAATCATTTCACCAATTTTAAACTGGACCTTAGCTTACAATTATGGAGCAGCTTTCAGCTTTTTAGCAGAAGCAGGCGGCTGGCAAAAGTGGTTTTTGCAGTTTTAGGGATTGTGGTTTCGGTTTTTATTACCCACTACCTCAAACAAACTGCCAAAAAAATGCTAAATTGTTATCCGTAGGTCTAGCTATGATTTTAGGCGGTGCAGTTGGCAATGTGATTGATCGCTTTTTTTATGGTTATGTAATTGATTTTATTCATGTGCATTACGCAGACGTCTGGCACTACCCTATTTTTTTAATATTGCCGATATTGGCATTTGTGTTGGTATGGTACTTGTAGTGATTGATATGCTGTTTTTGGAAAATAAACGCAAAATTTCTCAAAATACACAATAAAAAAAGGCGAAACAACGCCTTTGATACATTACATTAAACTAACCTGGACATTTTAAACGAATTGATACATCTAAATTTCTAGCAATTGGCACGCCATTATGTTTATAGGGTGTGTAAATTGCTTTTTTGAATTGAGTGGTAATTTGTTTGGCAAGTTTTTTATCCTGAATGGTTAAGCCATAAACATCGGTAACCTTGCCACGCTTATCCAGTTTTAGCACGGCAGATGTGTTGATAAACTCACCGCCTCGACAGCTTTTTAGTGGATAATTTACTAAAAATCAGGGGCTTTGACAATAGTTGGGGGTGTGATGGTGTGATGATTTTTAGTTGCGCACGCGGTTAAAATAAATAGACTGGGTATCATCACACATAAAAACAGTTTTTCATACATTTTTCTCCGTTTAACCCTTTTATCATACCGTAAATCGGCTTATTGATTATCACAGTTTGTATGTATTTTTGTGTTTAATGAGTAAGATTTATACACAGATTATTTATCCGTTATCACCATAAAATAAAAAGTAAATTTTATGTTAAACTAGCACAAATTTTTTTAACTGTGATAACTAAATTAATGAACACCCCCATTCTCCCTAGCGAAGAAATTCGTATCAGCAAAGATAGTACTGTGAGCTTGCATTTTTGAAGTCAGCCTACCCAACGGCACAATTATTGATAGCACGTTTGGTCGTGAAAAATCCAGTTACCTTAACCATTGGCGATGAAAGTTTACTCGCTGGTTTTTGAACAGGTTTTGATCAACTTAAAAAGCAGGTGATACGCGCACTGCTCATTTACCGCCTGAGCAAGCCTTTTGGAACATGGAATGCTGATAATGTGCAAACATTTTTCAAAGGCTCAATTTTTCACTTTCTGAACCCAACCCAGTAGTTGGCATGGTGATGGAATTTGCCGATAAAGGTAAAAACACCTTAGCAGGAGTGGTTTGTGAAGTCAGTGATGATGTGGTTAAAGTAGATTTTTAATCACCCTTTAGCAGGTCAAGATGTGCTGTTTAAAGTACAAATTTGTAAAAGTAACCCCAAAAGGTCAAACGTCATTGACAATCAAATAATATTTAAATTATGTTTGATTGTCATCTAAAAGGCAAAGTCATGCCTTCCAAAGCCGCAATAAAACGCAAAAAATGCTCTGACCAACCACTGATTTCTGCCGACCAAACCCCTTGATAATTGATGCCGTGGGTATGAGCAGATACATCAATGATATAGTTATTCTTCGCAAATGGCTGGGGCAATTTTTTTGCACTCTATCGCAATCTTGGCTATCTGAAAAATACTAACAAACGTTCAGGTTTTTTTGATAATTTGGCTGTTTTTTTGCAGGTCATTTTTGAATAAACTCCAAACATTGGCGAGTAAAAATTCCGCCATGACCCAAATTATCAGCTGCCTTTAAAATAACATTGCCCAGACCAAAGCCCATTCGATTGGATAATTTTTGGGTTTGATGAATGCAAGTATAGTCATTGCCTGCTGTGGCATACAATGTGATTGTTTCACACAGCCCACTTGCCAAAATTGCCATTGCAATCGCACAGTCTAAACGTGTCATATTGCTTTTGTCTACTGACTCTACTGTTCATTGAACCAGATACATCAACAATAAAAAAACACTATGTCCTGATAATTTGGGTAAATTTGCCAAACTTTGTAGCATCATTTTTTTCTAAAAATATCATTAAAATCTGGCGCGTGTTTTTGCCGCTGACAAATAATTGATTGGAAGCAGCTTTTTTTGGTATTTAATGATAACAACCCTTGATAAATCAGCTCATTAGGTACACCTACTTTTTTTGCATGTTGCGTAAATTTCGCAAATAAGCTAATGCTCCTAATTTATGCTCGGTAATCAGCCTACACCAAGTTTGATATTTATCTTGACCTGCAGACAATGCTACTTCCCAAGTGTCAGGTGTGGGCAATGTATTATCAGCAAGCATTTTTAAAAAAAGCTGTACCTGTTCATTTGTTTTTAGGTTTAGGATGAACCAAAAAAACATTACATCCTTGAGTTTAATGGTATTTTTGCGGTTATATTTTTGCCAGTTGATAAGCATCAAATTTTAAGAAAGCGGTTGCCAGCCCCTTTTTTTAACTTGTTTAGCAATTGGTATTTTTGCCTTCTTGCCAGTACAAAGCCAAAAACTCAGTCAGCTCATCAGGACGTAAAATAATCTTAGAAAGCAACTTGCCAACCAATGGTCTGTGCGTTTGATGACGCGTCATTTGACAAGCAATAAACAATGGCACATGACGAAGTTTTTTTGGATATGACGAGCATCATAAGCAATTTGATAAACGATTTCTGGGGGAGTTTTTTTGGAATGAGTTTTTTTGATGGTATCAGCAATCGATTTACCATCTTGATAGGCATTATCTTCCCACAATAAATTTGCCATTACTGCCCGTTTTAAAAGCAGCTTCTGGCGAATTTTTTTAGCAGCAAATAAACCAAAAACCGCCTGCTAATTTTACAGCCTTATCTTTTATGGTTGCTTTGGCATTTATTTTTCATCTTGATATTTTTCCAATAAAAAAAGTCGGGGAACAAAACGATTAAAGACTTTAGATAGAAATTCGAAGTAACTTTAATCTACACCACCGACTGTGTTTTTATTATAAATATATTTTATAAAAAAATATCAATATATTATGAATTTTTTTCAATACTTTTTTTATGCAAAGAATCCAAGCCTTCTTGTAAAAACATGTTGTAAAATTTCTGTCAGTTCGTTACGTGTTTTATTTTTCAGGATAAATTGGCGATAATGGCAAAACATAAGCGGTAATTCCATCGGTATCAGCAACTTTTTTTAATGCTATCTAACATCGTTCTATTGCCATAATAGGCTGCTTCATCAGATAATGTGCCATCCTGATTAACATAAGCAATCACCATTGGACAAATTGGCAGCCCTGTATCCATCGATGCTTGCAAAAGCTTGCCATAAATTTTTTTAATTTTTTTACCATCAGTCGTGGTTGCTTCGGGAAAGAAAACCACCGATGAGCCTGCTTTTTAAAAAAATTTTTGCCATTTGGTCAGAAACGCTGCCTGTATCACCTGAACCGCGCTGAATAAATAACGTTCCACCTGCTTTGGCAAGTCGTCCAAAAATTGGCCATTCACCAATCTCTGCTTTAGACAAAAAAAACACAGGCGCAACGCTGCCCACTACAGGGATATCCAGCCACGATATGTGGTTTGATACCCAAAGCCCATGCGTTTGCGGCACAGGTTCTACTTGCACCACCTCAACACCAAAAAGATTTTTGCCATTTTGCGGCAAAAAAAGTTTGCACATAAGGTGACAATTTGTCTCGCGGTGGTTCATTCTTTAATGCTCCTAATTTTTTTGCACCACCCGAAAACCGCCAATTAGCGTTCCTCCCATGTTAATAATTTTTTTACTGCGTTTATATTGTGTTTGTATAAAATTTGCCATAATATAGAGATGATAAAACCAAAAAAAGTCATGCTATTAAAAAAATCTTTGTAGATTGCAAGTTATTTTTAATTATTCTTTAGGTAACGTTTATGTTGAAATTTGGAATTGTAATACTTGGGATTTTTTTAGTATTCATTGTGCTGTTGCGGATGTTGCTGACTGCTTAACTCACGCTTATCCCAACATTACATCCGTAAAAAAATGGCACCATTTATTTTTAAAGACGGCTCATCACTTGCTGTTGGCGAGGTTTCTAATCAGCCCTTTACTCAAAGACTCAAAAATGCCAGTGTTGCCGACCAGTTGTCACAGCGTTATTCTTTAGATTTTTACGCCACCTAAACAATATCAAGACGCTGGCAGACTGCGTAATGACAAATTTTTTTAAGGCACTGTACGGCAATACAAAAAAACTCAAGTACAGAACAATTTAGTTAATGTTTATTGGAAACCTGGCAACATTAAAATTCGTTTTTAATCAGCAAAAATAATGCCAGTCTTCAGTTGCAAAAAGGTTGGTGATGAAATTGCTCAAAACCCAAAATTAACTAAATATGTTGCCAAATCCTTAGGTTCTTTTTAATTGGCGAACCATTGCAGGCACCAATCGTTTAAGCAGCCACAGCTTTGGAGTGGCGGTGGATTTTCATCTACCTAAAGCTCAACACAAGTATTGGCGATGGGATGGTTGTACCACAGAAGACAAGGTTTGTCCTTATCCATCATCGCTACTTGCTGATTCGGATTTTCTGCAAGTTGTTAAAATCTTTGAAAAGCACGGTTTTATTTGGGGCGGAAAATGGGCAGTTATGACGCGCCCCATTTTGAGTATCGTCCTGAATTACTAATAAGCCAATGCCGATAATCCATTTAAAATTTATAAACCTTCTTGGCGTTTGTATTTATTTTATCTAACTTGTTCCTGATAAAACAATACCGCCCATCTTAAGATAAGCGGTATTAAAAGATTCATTATGCCGTTGGCAGCGGAGGCGGCAGTTCATCATCGGTTTTGGTCAAAACCACACGATTAACTTCGGGAACTTCGTGCTGATATTCCCTAGGTTCTCTTGGCTCTTCCCCTGCCATAATTTGCAAGAACTGCTCTCGGTCAATGGTCTCCCACTTCATCAAGGCTTCAACCATTGCATGCATTTTGTCATGATTTTCATCAATCAAACGATAAGCAACTTGATATTGCTCATCTAAAATGCGGCGAATCTCTTCATCCACTTGTCTTTGAGTTTGCTCAGAAATAGTGCGTGTTGCACCACCAAAATAACCACCACTTTCTTCATCTTCATAAACCATCACCCCCATTTTATCACTCATACCATATTTAGTTACCATAGCACGAGCCATTTTTGGTAGCGCGTTCAAAGTCATTTGATGCGCCTGTAGATTGACGATGAATAAAAATTTCTTCAGCAATGCGTCCGCCAAATAAAATTGCCAAATCGTTCAGCATTTTTATCTTTATAGCTACTCACAACATCTTGTTCGGGAAGTTGCCAGGTTACTCCAAGCGCCCAACCTCGTGGCATAATAGTAACTTTATGAACAGGGTCAGTCTCAGGCAATAATTGCGCAACCAAGGCATGACCTGCTTCATGATAGGCAGTGGCGCGGCGTTCTTTTTTCACTTAACACCATAGATTTACGCTCAGGTCCCATAAATAGCTTATCTTTAGCATCTTCAAAGTCATTCATGTCCACACTGGTTTTTGTTGCGACGAGCTGCAAAAAGAGCCGCCTCATTGACTAAGTTTGCCAACTGAGCGCCACTAAATCCAGGAGTTCCGCGAGCTAAGGCATTAACATCAACGCCAATAGTTTGAGGTAATTTTTTTCAAATGTACGTTTAAAAATTTGCTCACGACCCTTAATGTCTGGCAAACCAACGCTTACCTGGCGGTCAAAACGCCCCGGTCTTAGTAATGCCTTATCCAATACATCAACACGGTTGGTTGCGGCAATCACAATCACGCCATCATTGCCTTCAAAACCATCCATCTCTACAAGTAATTGGTTTAAGGTTTGTTCACGTTCATCATGACCACCCCCATGCCACTACCACGATGGCGCCCTACTGCATCAATCTCATCAATAAAAAAATAATACAAGGAGCGTTCTTTTTGGCTTGTTCAAACATATCACGAACGCGACTTGCACCAACGCTCTACAAACATTTCCACAAAATCAGAACCAGAAATGCTAAAAAAATGGCACTTTAGCTTCACCAGCAATCGCTTTAGCAAGCAATGTTTTACCTGTACCTGGAGGACCAACCATTAAAAACACCACGTGGAATGGTTGCACCCAGTTTGGTGAATTTTTTTCAGGGTCTTTTTAAAAAAATCCACTACTTCCACAACTTCTTGTTTGGACTCTTCACAGCCTGCCACATCAGCAAAAAGTAACTTTTAATTTGGTCTTCAGAAAGCATTTTTAGCTTTAGATTTACCAAAACTCATTGGATTGCGACCGCCCACACCTGAATTACCACCACTCATTCCGCGAGTGAATAGCCAAAATAGTCCGATAATCAATAAAATTGGAAAAAGCGGCAATGAAGAGTTGAGTACCAACACTTTGACGTTCAGGCATTGCTCCTTGTATTTCAACATTATTTTTTTGCGCAAAAGTGGCATCAGTTCATTATCAGTAATTGCAGGACGTACGGTTTCAAAACTAGCACCATTTGCCTTAGTACCTGTAATTTCTTGCCCATCAATTTCAATCTTTTTAATTTGACCTTCTGCAACCGCCGCCACAAACGCCGAATAATTGAGCGAGTCTGCTTTGTTTGACGTGCGGTCTAAATTACCAAATATCACGACCACCACAGCGATGATCACCAACCATAAAAAAACATTTTTTTGCCATATCTTTCACAAATTATTCCTGTAGGTGCTAGGTTTTTATTGATTGCCGTATCAAATGGCAAAAAAATTTAAGCCCAATCAGCCGTTAATATAAGGATTTTTCACCGCAAAATCAAGTAAAGTTTTTGCTTTATAAACTTACAATTATTTTATCGCCACCCAAAACATTTCTTTAGAACGTGGACGCGATGCAGCCGGTTTTTATACTTTTTTTATTTTACTAAAATTTTTTTGCATATCAGCACGTAATTCTTGAGAACCTTCGCCCTGAAAGACTTTCATAATCAGTGCGCCGCCATCTGGTAAAACTTTAAGGGCAAAAATCGACTGCAAGTTCACACAAATACATCATGCGTGGCTGGTCTACCGCAGGCATTCCTGAAGTGTTTGGCGCCATATCAGATAACACCACATCAACTTTGCGACCGCCAACTTCATTCATGATTGTATCAAACACCGCTTCTTCGCGAAAATCCCCTTGAATAAACGTTACATTTTCCAGCGTGTCCATTGGCAAAATATCTGACGCAATCAACGTACCTGAATCGCCAACCAGTTTACCAGCCACCTGCGACCAGCTGCCAGGAGCCGCCCCCAAATCCACCACAGTCATACCTTGTTTGATGAGTTTAGTTTTATCATTAATCTCTAAAAGTTTATACGCTGCCCTTGCTCGATAGCCATCTTTTTTTGAGCTTTTTTTGTACATAAAAATCATCAATATGTTCTTTCATCCAAGCACGGCTAGATTTGGAAAAATTTTTTTGTTAGTGATGCGTGTTGCCATAAATCGTAAATCAAATTTGCAAATTTATAAATTAACCGCTTAGTTTACCACTATCTACAAAAAAATAGGGGAAATTTCTGTTATAATAAGGCGGTTTTTATTTCGAGAATTGTTATGAGTAATAAAAAAATCCAAACAAGAACTTATCAAAACCTTACGCGGCATAGGTCATGAATTAAACCCAATTATTATTGTTGGTGCAAGTGGACTCACGCCATCTGTGATTGAAGAAACAGCTCGAGCTTTAACTGACCATGAACTAATTAAAGTAAAAAAATTCCTGCAGGCACAAGCGAAGAAAGAAAAGAGATTGCTCAGGCGCTTGCTGATGCTACTGAAAGTCAAGCCGTTCATCGTATCGGTCGTATGGTGCTGCTATTTAAGAAAAAAACCCAGAAGCTAATGATAAATTATCCAACTTAAGTCGTTTTTGGATTTTTGATGAATTATTTAGATTAAATCAATCATAAGTTAAATAATGACAGCATTATTACCGCCAGCTATTGAACAAAAATTTATATAAAAACTCATCAGCAAGTTTTTTTGATAAAGCTGGTTCATCAAAACATAATATTTGGCAACAGGTGTTTTTATTTAATACCATTTTCTGATGTTGCCGTTACTGCGCCCAAAAATCGTTGTTTATGCTGATTTTTTTATCATACACTAACGATAAAAAAATCATCTGATTTTTAAGTTATTTTTATAGAAAAAAATTCCAGACAATCATTTAGATACCATTACCAAACATAAACGAGCAGATTTTTTTGTGGCAAGAAAATTGTTTGGAATGTTTTTATAGAATATAATGAACAGGATGCCTATTTTTGAGAGCAATGTTGCATTAGATGGTCGGTACAATCTTTATCATTTTTGATGATTATCGCACACCAAATAGTCTGCCGCCCAGATGGGCAGACTCTAGCGATATTGACATTTGGTTAATAAAAAAATAGTGCTATCGTGGATGATTTTTTTATGCTTATCACGTTTGTTTAGATAGTCATAAAACTGCCATAATCACAAAACTAAACCCAACGGTGATTTTTATATCAGAATAAAGTGCCTGTTTTTTTATGCAAATTGCCATGCCAATCCGCCTGATTTTTCATAACAAAGCGTATTGGCAAACCCTTTAAAATTTGGGGCTGACGTAGGTTAGCCCTAAATTCCACACCATTCCCGCAGGATTTTTAAGCTGCCGGGAGGGTGTGCCGAAGTTAAACCAAAATTCGCATTCTTTCAAGAACAGCGGGAAGGATTTGCGATCGATTCCGTTGTATTTGCGCAAGACGCGTTTTGCCTGATTCCAAAAATTCTCAATGCCGTTAATGTGGTTCTGACGGTCTGCAAATTCCTTGGAATGGTTGATACGGTAATGGATGAAACCGCTCACGTCTAACTTGTCGTAGCTGCTCAGACTATCGGTATAAACAATACTGTCCGGCATGATTTTCTTTTTGATTACAGGGAGTAACGTTTCAGACTTGGCATTATCCACCACAACGGTATAGACTCGTCCGTTGCGTTTCAGGATGCCGAAGACAACCACCTTTCCTGCCGCACCGCGACCACGTCTGCCTTTACGCCGTCCGCCGAAATAGCTTTCGTCCAACTCAACAGAGCCCTCAAAAACCTCATCGGCAGCCAAGGCCAAATGATGGCTGATAACCGTGCGGATTTTACGGTAGAACAGTGCTGCCGAATTGGGATGGATGCCCAAAATATCGGCAGCGGAACGAGCGGTAACTTGGAGTACAAAAAATTCAAGCAGTTTCTTTTGAAATCTCTTGCTTAATTTACAATTGGTTATCTGCATTTTCGTAGCCTAGCATAACCGCTAATCTACGTCAGCCCCTTGATTTTTTTACATTAATAAGATTTATTATCATTAGCAAAGAAGGTAACAATACTTAAAAACAAACCGCACTTATCGAAAGAAGGGCAAATAGCCACTTATAACCAATCTTTCAAATGTGCCACACATTTGTTACACTTCTCACGTTTTTTTCAATAATCTGATTTTTAAAACAAATGAAAGGGGGCTTATGTCTACTATTCCTTTGTCGGGCCTTAAAAAAAGGCGCAGTCGTACATATTGATTCCATTGCTCCCAACCCTGTTTTTTTGGTGATTTGGATACCTTGGTAACCCGTCGCCTTGCGGATTTGGGTTTTTTTCCAGCGGAATGCCGTTACAGGTGATTGCCGTGGGCGGTTTTGGAAGAGGACCGTTTGCAGTACGCTTGGGCAATCAATCCCAATTTTTCCCTGCGGTTGGAAGAGGCCGGGAAGATTATATGTCGTGTTATTGAAGCCGTTTGAGTCCGTCTGAAAGGATAAGGAAAAAAATAATGGAACTAAGCTATTTTTGCCTTGATTGGCGCACCAAACTGCGGCAAAACCGTTTTGTTCAACGGTTTGACCGGCTCACATGCCAAGGTTGCCAATTATCCGGGCGTAACGGTCGATAAGCGCGAGGGCGCCTTCCTCGACGACGAGGCTGTCCGCATTATCGACCTGCCGGGAACATACAGCCTGCGCACGACCAGCCCCGACGAAGCAGTGGCAAAAGATGTAATGGTGGGCAAGATGGGCATTCCGCCCGATGCCATTATTGCCGTGGCCGACGCGACCAACCTGCGTATGACCCTGCGCATGATTTTTGGAACTGAAAAACGCTGGGACTGCCTATGGTGGTGTCGCTGAATTTGAGCGACGTGGCCCGCAAAAGGGGCTTGAATATCGACGCGGCCAAACTGAGCGAGTTGTTGGATGCACCTGTTTTTGGAAACAGTTGCAGTGAGCGCGTCGGGCGTACAGGCTGTACGCGAAGCCGTGGCGAAGCTGCCGCGCAAACGCTCTTTTCCCCGCCAATCCTGCCTCTGCGGAACGCACGCTCGATGCGCTGGATAGCGACAAACTTTATCAAGAAGTCGAATCGATTTTTGGCACAAGTCGTGCGCACGCAGATGACGCTGCCCGCATGGCACAAAAAACTCGACGACATCGTGCTGCACCCCGTTTGGGGCATGATTATGCTGCTGGTCATCCTATTTATGGTGTTCCAAGCGGTTTACACTTGGGCGGCGCCGATTATGGAAGCCATCGAGGGCGGTTTCGGCTGGCTGGGCGAATGGGTGGCTGCCAACATGGAGCCGGGCATCCTCAGCGATTTGCTCGTCAACGGCGTACTTGCCGGTTTGGGCAGCGTGTTGGTGTTCCTGCCGCAGATTACGATCCTGTTCGCCTTCATCCTGCTTTTGGAAGACTCAGGCTACCTGCCGCGTGCGGCGTTTTTGTTGGACAACCTCATGGCAAAAAGCGGTCTGTCAGGACGCTCGTTTATCCCGCTTCTGTCGAGTTTCGCCTGTGCCGTTCCCGCCGTTATGTCGGCGCGTACGATTAATGACCCGCGCGAACGCCTCGTTACCATCGCCGTCGCCCCGCTGCTGACCTGCTCTGCGCGGCTGCCCGTTTACGCGCTGATTATCGCCGCCGTCATTCCTAATCGCACCGTAGGCGGGATTTTCAACCTGCAAGGACTAACGCTGTTTATCCTCTATCTCGCAGGCATCCTGTCTGCCGCCTTGGCAGCGTATATCATGAAACGCTTGGCGCGTATGAAAGGCAACGTGCAGCAATTCCCGCTCTTGATGGAGCTGCCGACTTTCCGCACACCCAACTTCAAACACATCATGACCAGCCTGTGGGACAGGGTAAAAGCCTTCCTGAAACGCGCCGGTACGATTATCTTCGCCCTTGCCGTAGTTTTTGTGGGGCTTGGTAAGCTGGCCGCAACCGCCCGCAGGTGCAACAGGCGCAGCAATCGACTACAGCTTTGGCGGGTATGCTCGGCCACGCTATCCAACCATTGTTCGCCCCGCTGGGCTTCACTTGGGAAATGTGTATCGCCATGATTCCGGGCATCGCCGCGCGTGAAGTCGTCGTTGCCGCGCTGGGTACGGTCTATGCCGTCAGCGCGTCGTCTGAAGACGCCGTACAAAACGCACTGATTCCGATTGTGCACAACAACTGGGGCCTGCCGACCGCCTTCGCCTTCTTGGCTTGGTATGTGTACGCCCCCATGTGCGCCGCGACATTGACTGTGATTAAACGCGAAATCAAATCCACAAAAAAATATGGTGATGATTACCGGCTATTTGTTCCTGATGGCTTATTTTGCCGCATTCGTGGTTTACCAAATTTCTTCAAGGATACTATCGTCATGACTCAATATATTATCGTCGGCTTGATTATGCTCGCCTGCGTATTCTTTCTCTTGCGAAAATTCGTATTTAAACCGAAAAACGCGATTGCAGCAGCGGCTGCGGCAAATGCGGCGGTTGCGGTTAAATATGGATAGCTAGGAAGAAAAAAAGGTCGTCTGAAATGGTTTCAGACGACCTCAATCATTCAAAAACTTTCAACCAACCTTATTTCAAGGCTTCCAGCAGCTTCCCGTGTATCCCGCCGAAACCGCCGTTGCTCATCACCAAAATATGATCGCCTGCTTCGGCATTTTTTTCACAATTTCAGCAACAAAGGTATCGAAGTCTTTGCCGACGTGCAGCTTGCCGCCCAAAGGCGCGAGTGCCTCGGCAACGTCCCAGTCCACACCGCCGGCGTAGCAGAATACTTGGTCTGCATCGTTTAAGCTTGCGGGCAGGGCGGCTTTCATTGTGCCGAGTTTCATGGTGTTGGAACGCGGCTCGAGGACGGCGAGGATGCGGGCGTTTCCGACGCGTTGGCGCAGGCCTTCGATGGTGGTTTCGATGGCGGTCGGATGGTGGGCGAAGTCGTCGTAAACGGTGATGCCATTCACCGTGCCTTTGATTTCCATGCGGCGTTTGACGTTTTTAAACGCGCTCAAGGCTTCGCAGGCGGTCTGAATATCGACTCCGGCATGACGTGCGGCGGCGATGACGGCGAGCGCGTTCATGCGGTTGTGTCCGCCCATCAAATCCCATGCGACATGTCCGGCTTTTTTTGCCGTCAAGTAACACGTCAAACGAGCCGTCGGCATTGACTCCGCCGACCTGCCAGCCGTGTTCGGTGCCGAATTTTTTTCCACCGGCGTCCAGCAGCCTTTGTCCAAAGTATCTTGCAGGCTTTTGTTGTTGTCCGTTGCAGACGATTAAGCCTTCAGACGGCACGGTGCGTACGAGGTGGTGGAACTGGGTCTGTATCGTGCCCAAATCGGCGAAGATGTCGGCGTGGTCGAATTCCAGATTGTTCAAAATGGCGGTACGCGGGCGGTAATGCACGAATTTGGAGCGTTTATCAAAAAAAGGCAGTGTCGTATTCGTCGGCTTCGATAACGAAGAATGGGGATTTTGAATTAGGATCTTGGCGCGGCGTTTGCGGCAGACGGGCGGAAACGCTGAAGTTTTCCGGTACTCCGCCGATGAGGAAGCCTGGCGCGAGTCCGGCATATTCCAAGACCCATGCCAGCATAGAGGCGGTAGTCGTTTTGCCGTGTGTTCCGGCTACGCCGAGTACCCAGTGTTGGTGTAATACGTTTTCAGCAAGCCATTGTGGGCCGGAAATATAAGGCAGGCCTTTGTTCAAAATGGCTTCAACCACATCCATGCCGCGTTTGGCAACATTGCCGATAACGTAAATATCGGCTTTAAATTCGTCTAATTGAGCGGCATCAAAACCTTCGTGTACGCCTATACCTAAGGCTTCAAGCTGGGTGCTCATCGGCGGATACATCTTTGCGTCGCAACCGCTGACTTTAAAACCTGCTTCTTTGGCAATAGCCGCTACGCCGCCCATAAATGTGCCGCCGATACCGATAATGTGGATGTGTTTCATGATAAGACCGTCTTGGGAATGAATTAATTTTAAAGCCGTCATTATAACGGAGTTTGGATAAAGGGGTCGTCTGAAAAGTAAAGTGGCAATAAGAATAGGGGATGAAAAATATGGGGGATTTGATTTTTAGAAGTAGGGCGTTGAGGTTTTTTTAAGTATGGGATTGGGTAATTTATTTTTTTGGAAAGGGTTATTTGATACGGTAAAGTCGTTCATGAAGGCCAAGGGAAGCATTGCCTCGAACTCCTCCATACTTGATGGCGTGAGGTTTTTCGGTAACCGGTTTATTTGGATAGACTTTAGAAAATGGATGGTTGTTGTTATTAAAAATTTTTAATACCTATCTTTGGCTAGCTTATGGACAGTCGTGGGTATTAATAATTGTCTGAGCATCTTTTTTTAATATTATTCATGTCTTCAATATAACAGCCATTTGAAACACAGCTAAGTTCAACATCTACAGTGATTTTTTTGAACAGGAATATCGTTCATATCCTGAAATCTTTGGTCGTAAGTTGCCTGTACTGTATAATCATTAATAAAATTAACTTTCACATTCTCAGCAATTCGAACGCCATCTTGCGAGTCATCGCCAACATAAACTCGTTCTTGAAAAATCGCAACCAAGCTCATCAATGTCTTCTGCGATTTTTACTAGCTTGAGCAATGTTTTTCTTGTAAAGCAGCACTGGCAAAAGGCGTAATTTCACCTTTGATGATGGCATTGGTGACTAAATTAATTTTTATTTTGACGATCATTTGTGTGATTGGTTTTGCTGGTGGCTTGTTATGGTTTCTGATTGAGTGGCTGTATGATTAGACTGTAAATCTGGTGCAGATTGAGTAATTTTTTTGGTTTTTCAGAAGCATTTTTCCTTGCAACCAAACATGGCCACACTTGCCAACAAAACTATCAATGCGCGCTTTTTTTCATAAATTTCCCTTAACAATCAAATCCGCTTTTTGCCCAATAAAAAAAGAGGTGATTAATTCACCTCTATTGAAAAAAATTAAGCTACTGCTCATTCATTGCAAGATATGTGCCACGACTACTACTTGATGCATTCGTATAACGCAAATCACGCCAAACACTATAGCCATTATGCTGAGCGTATGGACTGAATTTGCCCACGCCTTGACGAAAATCTGAAACCCATTGAGTACCATCATAAATTTGAATATGACCATGCGGGTTTTTTTGAGGTGCGATTAAATACCACAACATCACCAATTTGTGGCATATAGTTATCACTACTGATACGTGTAAAACCCGCTCCCGCTAAAGTACCATGAGCGTATTGATAAGCAGATGGCTGAGGTGTAAATTTATAACCTGCGGATTGCAAAGCCTTACGAACGTATAATGCACAACGTTTAGTGCTTCTGCCGTGAGCAGCGCGGCTGGCGGCACGAGCAGCGATGGCTGGGGCAGATTCACCATTTAGCGCACCAACCATAGAATTATTTTTTGACTGTAACTTTGATAGGCTTGATAGGTTTGAGAGTAATTACTTTGTGAGTAATTTGAATTAGCATTGCCATAAGTAGCAGTTAAAAATTCATACTCACTGGTGCCACTTGATACACCACTAAAACTGCTACGACTATTATTAGATGCCATCAAGTCATCAATTTCGGCATCAAGCTGACTACCACTCATCACTTTGGTGTCATCTTTTTGGGGCATTGGTAATATAAATAGTTCTGCCTGATGCAGATTCAATTTTTGATTGAACCAGTTTGAGCGTGCGCTGCAGTTACACTGATACCCTAAAAGCTGATGCTAGCCAAAATATTTTTTTCATAAAAAGCCTCGCATCATTAACCTACAAGCCATTCAAGTTATGATAACTGATAGGCTAATGATGTTTGATTTGTTGATTTTTAGTTTACACACAAAATCCATGCAAGGAACAATCCAATTGTGTTCAATGTGTGCTAAACTAGCCAAGTAATTTGTGTCAAATTTTTTTAACACTTCCACTACATTTGTCTCCATACAAATCTAGGATGCAATTCATACATTATTTTTGATTTGAAAATATATTCTTTACAAATCAACCCCATTTTACCTTCTAATAGAACATAATAATAAGGAATTTTTTTGATGAAAAAGCCCAATAATCGATCCAGACAACACTCAAAAGGTTTTACAACCCAAAATCAAACGCCCCAATCATCTTGCTGATACCACTGAAAAGCTATTCTGCAGCTGGTTTTTTTGTTTACCAAAAACATTATTAGAACAATTTAATTATTATCAACAACTTAGCAAGGAGGCACAACCTCTACTTATCCCTATCATTGGCCCGCAAATGGCTTTTATCTTGCCGGGTTACAAACATCACCACAAACAAAATAACACTCACCCTACCAACCTTTACCGCTGTTAATCATTTGCGCAACGTAAAACTGGCATGTCTAGCAGCCTTACAAACATCTAAGCGCTTTTTGTCAGATTACTGATATGGAAGTCATCCTAAGCAATCCAAGGATTTTTAAATAAAAAAACCTTAGATTAAACTGATAGATGGCGTAACACATGGTTACTATAGCACAGTCAGTAGGCAATGTCATCTGTAACTAAATATAACTTATGGTTTTTTTAGTACACGTGTTATTTACAAAAAGTTGTTTTTTAAAAAAAGATGGTTGAATTGATTATTATGTAAATTTATGTTAATAAATATTGCTATAATAAATTATTTTTAGTCATCTATTTATCATAAATTCTAATAAAGCCCATAACACAAAAAGCCAATCAACAAATGAGATTGGCTTTTTATTATGTTGCTACGAAAAAAACATTGAATTGGTAGTTTATTACCCATTTATCACGCAAATATTGCACTAAAACAAACATAACTCACTGATAATTAGGAATTTTTTTGCCCAAATTATAGACAATTGGACAAGATTCTTTGTCATAAAATGTTACAATTTTTATAGTTGTCTTGGTCAGCAAGTACTTTGCGAATTAATGCATTATTAAGCGCATGACCTGATTTATATGCTGAGAATTTACCTAAAATCGCCTTGCCAATAACGTATAAATCGCCCACTGCATCTAGCATTTTATGACGTACAAACTCATTGTGGTAACGCAGACCACCTTCATTTACAACCGAATGTTCGTCAAGTACTACTGCATTATCCAAACTGCCGCCTAATGCTAGATTGTGCTTATGTAATTCTTCTAGATCCTTTAAAAACCCAAAGGTACGAGCCTGACCAACTTCGCGAGCAAAAATTGGCAGTATTAAAGTCTAATGTGGTTTTTTTGGTCGGTAGCCTTAATAGCATCGTGGTTAAAATCAATCTCAAAAATCCATCAAAAAGCCATGTTCATAAGGGCTTAATTCTGCCCATTTATCACCATCGGATACGCGGATTGGTTTTTGAATACAGATAAATTCTTTTAATTTATCCTGAATTGCAATTCCAGCCTCATCCAACAAAAATAAAAAAGGCGCTGCTGAACCATCCATAATAGGAATCTCTGGTGCATCCACTTCAATATATAAATTATCAATACCAAACGCTGCCACTGCTGACAATAAATGTTCAACCGTGCCAACTTTAGCCTCACCTGCCACTAAGTTAGACGACATCAAAGTATCTTGCACCAGTTCCGCCGACATTGGAATACGAGCGTTATTTAAATCCGTGCGCACAAAAACCACGCCCGTTCCCAAGGGTGCAGGCGCTAAAGTTAAAGTAACTTTTTACCACTATGCAGCCCAATGCCTGTTGCCGTGATTTTTTTGGCAAGTGTGCGCTGATAACAAGGATAAATCTTCAATGGTTCCTCAATTTGTTACAAAAATATGTTATTTTTTTATTTTTAGCATTTTGATAAAAATTTTTGTCATCACAAAAGTAAAAATAAAATTATTTTCATTTTTTTAATTGATAAAACCGATTGTAGTTTGTTTTAATATTGACCAAGTATCATAAAAAAACTGGGAGCAAAAATCCATAACAGCCCAAGCAATGTATAAAGTATGGCATATTGAATCGGTTTATCGCTTTCAAAAAAATTTAAACGCTGTTCCTGCTGATTTTTTTAAGTTTAAAAATTCCAAATATTAACGCTATACATTTCATCTAAGATTAAATGTACCAAACTACCAAAAAAATAAAAAAATAGTCCTAAAATCCAACTAGTATAAGCTGATAAAGATAAACCATAATGGACAACGTACACCAAAAATCAGCCCAAAAACTGCCATGTATGGCACAGAATGTACCATGCCTCGATGTACAGTAATGCGACTAAATAGCTCAAATACTCCAAAACGAAATATCCCAAATACAAACACCCAAAGCAACATGGCATACATTGCTCCCTCTTGGGTCTTATCATTTGATGCGTAAAGGACCGAAAAAAATGTTGCTAAAAATAACGATGCAAAATAGAAACCTTTTTTAGCTGGGCGAGAACTGCGCAAATCAATATCGGGTAATAATCCGCCAATTGTTCCCACCATCACTGCAAAAACTGCCGTACCTACACCATATAATTTTGCAAAAAAATCCCAAACCAGATACTGCCACGCTAGCAACAGCAGCAACACTAAAATGGGTTTTTAAAATTTGCCATAGATTAAAAATAACTAGGATAACTTATGTGCAATTTTATCACAAATTATACACAAGAATTTTTTTGATGGATAAAACAAAAACCCCAAGTTTAGACTTGAGGTTTTTTGATGAAAAAAGTGGCATCCCATAGGGGATTCGAACCCCTGTTACCGCCGTGAAAGGGCGATGTCCTAGGCCTCTAGACGAGATGGGACGCAATAAATATATCTAAAACTTAGATAAAGAATATAAGAAATTGCCTAGGTGCTTATATTCTATTAACTTAACAAGTTTGGTGGAGCTAAGCGGAGTCGAACTGCTGACCCCTTGCATGCCATGCAAGTGCTCTACCAACTGAGCTATAGCCCCTTTGTTAAGGTGGGCGTATTATATTAGTTAAAAAAATCTACTGTCAAGCATTTTTTTAAAAAAAATTTTTTTAAATTTAAGATAACAATTATTTTCCTACATTCTCAAGCATTTCTAAAAAAATGCTACAATGACGATTAATTTTTTTATGTTGATTTTTTTATGCAAAAAAATTTATTTTATCGGCGCAATTTGCATGCTTCTTAGTGCTTGTGGTGAATCTAGTGACTACCAAAGCATTAGTGGCAAAAACCATGGGAACCAGCTATCATATCACCTATAAAGCACCCAAAAATAGTGATGTAAAGTCAATACAAGCCAGCATTGATGAGCGTCTTTTGCAAATCAATAAATCGATGTCTACTTATGATAAAGACAGTACGATTTCTAAATTCAACACATTAAAAGCAGGTGAGAGTATTCAAATTGATGCTGATTTTTGGTAAAGTGCTGAATGATAGCCGCACAATTTACCAAAAAAATCTGGATATGTTTTTGATCCAACTGTTTATCCTTTGGTTGAGCTTTGGGGCTTTGGTAGTAAAATTAGCGTTGATAAATTACAAAGCCCGCCAACAGTAGATGATATCCAACAAGCCAAACAAAAAGTTGGATTGGATAAAGTATTATTAAACGAACACCATTTATCCAAAACGACTGACGGGGTAGGACTTGATTTTTTTCAGCAATTGCCAAAGGTTATGGGGTTGATGTGATTGCTGATGTGTTAAAAAAACAAATATCATATTGAAAATTATATGGTGGAGATTGGTGGTGAAGTAGCCACACTTGGGCTCAATCAACAAGGTAAAACCTGGACGATTGCTATAGATGCGCCCATTATAGACAGCACCGTCAGCAATCGGCAAATTACCACCACCATCAGCCAGAAAACTGGTCAGGCTTTTACACATTGCTACATCGGGAAATTACCGTAATATGTTACAATTAGATGGCATTAATTACAGTCATACCATTAGCCCTTTTAACAGGTCGGCCCATACAAAATGGAACGGCATCAGTCAGTGTCATCGCACAAAGTGTTGCATTAGCAGATGGTTGAGCAACAGCTTTATCAGCGCTACCTTATGATGATGCACAAATGCTCGCAAATCAACAAGGCATTGCTGCTATTTTTTTATTAACCCTAATAAACAGCAGTCCTTTGAAATCGTGTATTCAGACTCTGCCAAGAGTTACAACCCAAATGCTAAAAACGCCTTAAATATCCATTAATTTAATGCTTTCATTAAAAAAATAAAGGAACCATCATGAGTGAACTTACCTACTCTCTTAATTTTAATAAAAACTGGCTATCCGCCCCCGTTGCTGCCAAACAAGCTTTTTTTATCAAGAACTAAATGACATTCGCAACATGTTAAGCGCAGACACGCCTGCTAAAAATTTTTGCTTTCACCCATCAAAAATTTTTGACCAAGTCATTCAAAAACTTATTACATATCTATGATGATAACCTTCAAGCATCACAAAATATTGATGCATCAATTTTTGAAGTGGCAGATGTCAAGAACCCAAAAGATGAGTCCTCACCCTCTCATAATAACCAATTATCTTATTTAAGCTCAGAACAGTTGGCAGAATTAGAAACGCGCCTTTATAAAAAAACTATCCAGCCAACTTGATGATTTTTTAAGCGAACAAATGAGTGAAATTTCTGAAAAACCTTAGAGGCTGGCTAAAAGATGCCATCAAAAGCGAAATCACTGCTCATAGCGTTCCACAAACACACATATAGGTGATGATGATGACCACTCAAAATAACAATGTGATAAAAAAAGTGATATTGTTGTCGTTGGTGCAGGCCCTGCAGGTCTTGCTTTTGCTCGTTATTTCAAAAAAATAGTGACCTAACTATTACCATTTTAGAAAAAGCACCATTATCCACCATTGAAAAAAAGCTGCTTATGACGGGCGAGAAATTGCCTTAACTCATCATTCCAAAGAAATTTTTACAAAAATTTGGGGGCTTTGGCAACGTTTTTGATGAAAACGAAATTTTTCAAATTAAAAAGATGCTAAAGTTTATAATGGCGATTTTAATTATGCTTTGCATTTTAAAGTACCCAAAGATTTATCATTTTTTTACATCCATTGACAGATTGGGTAATTTAATTTCCAATCACAACATCCGTCAGGCTTTATATGATGAAGTTAAAGACCTGCCAAACGTAACCATTAAAAACCGATGTAACCATTAAACAGTTGCATACTTCTGATATGCAAGCAACCATAACTTTATCTGATGATACCATTCTAACAGCACAGCTACTTATTGGGGCAGACAGTCGTTTTTTTCATTTGTACGTCGTGAAATGGGTATTGGGGCGGATATGAATGATTTTTGGACGTACGGTTATTGTGTTTCGAGTCAGTCATCCGTTATCCAACGAAGCCACCGCTCAAGAATGTTTCTTATATAATCGCACCTTAGCGCTATTGCCTTTGACAGATAATCTTACTAACTGTGTGATTACTTTAGATAATACTCAAAGTGATGCACTGTTGTCATTAAGTCCAGAAGCTCTTGCCCAAGAAGTAGAAAAATATGATGGATGGACGCTTAGGAAAAAAATCACTGTTGTTAGTAGTATCCACCATTACCCACTCATGGGAGTTCATGCTAAGACCTTTGTTACCAAAACGCACAGCCTTGATTGGTGATAGTGCTGTAGGCATGCATCCTGTTACTGCACATGGATTTAATTTAGGGCTTATGAGTGCTGATATTTTTAGCAAATTTGATTTTTAAACGCTGATAAGCAAGGCAAAGATATTGGTTCAACTTCATTGTTAAATACTTACAATCGTCGCCATCAAGCACATACTCGAGTTTTTGTATCACGGTACTAATGCAATGGTTACACTGTTTACCAATGATAAAAAAACCAATGAAAAATTGTTCGTAGTGCCGCCTTACATCTTAGCAATCACCTGCCACCCATTAAGCGCTGGATTGCAGGGCAATTAACTGAAAATAAAAAAATCAAAAAGCCAAATTATTAAATTTGGCTTTTTTTAGATTGATGACTTAATGAATAACATCAATTAAACAATCTGCCTGTCTTTTTTTCCCTTCAGTATGTAAACAACTTTTTTTATAAACAGTCCAGATAACCCGCCAATTATCTAAAGCTGCTTGTCAAAGCTCTCAGCTAAAAGCTATTATGAACGTTTTTCCCTATATATAAATTGATGATAAATAATTTATTGTTATGTTAATGGTACTTACGCATCTTACTGGTGGAATTGGTTTATTTTTTTGCTTGGCATGTCTTTGATGACGGACAGCCCTAAAGGCAATGGCAGGTGATAGTTTAAGACAATGGCTAGGGCGCTTTACAGGCTCGCCCATCAAAGCAATGTTTTTTTGGCATTAGTTTTACCATGATTGTACAATCATCCACCGCAACCACTTTGGCAACTATTGGATTTGTCAGTGCGGGCGTATTAAGTTTTTGTACAGGCAATCGGTATTATTATTGGCGCCAATATTGGTACAACCAGCACAGGCTGGATGGTAGCCTTTTTAGGATTAAAATTTTCTATTACTGCTTTTTGCTTTACCAATGATTGGGATTGGAGCAATGCTCAAGCTTTTTGGGTAAAGAATTTTTGGGGACTTTTGGGTCTTTCTTTAGCAGGATTTGGGCTTTTTATTTCTCGGAATTGATTTTTTTACAAGACGCCATGGCAGGTTTTGCAGGGCAAGTGGATTTGACTCAGTGGTCTGATGATACACTACGCACACAGCTAATTTTGGTGATGGTTGGACTTGTGATGACGGTTTTACTGCAATCGTCTACCGCTGCCGTTACTGCAACACTTGCTGCGCTTGCCAGTAACGCTATTGATTTGCCACAAGCTTTGGCTCTTGTCATTGGTCAAAACATTGGTACAGTTGCCACTGCAATTTTAGCCGCTATTGGTGCAACCGTCAGTGCTAAGCGCACGGCTGCTGTCCATGTGTTGTTTAACGTCATTACAGCCATTGTGGTATTTTTTGTTCTGATGCCAGCAACACTTTGGTTGGTAGAACATCGCTTTTTAGTATGGGATAATATGGTCGTAGTTGCTGCATTTCATACTGCTTTTAGCTTACTTGGAGCAATGCTGTTTATGCCATTTACCAAACAAATGCAGAAGGTTTTTGCAGTGGCTTATTCCTGAAAAAAAGAAATCCCCGCAACACGCTTTTTTTGGACGACAGTTTGTTTTCACTACCAGCGGTTGCGATTGATAGTGCCAAACGAGCTTTTATGTCAAAGTTTATCCCAAATTTATGAACAGATAATTTTTGGCAAGTCGTGGCGCGATTTTTAAGTAATGAGATTAATGGTCAAATTTTTAGATGATACCTTGGCAAAAAAATTGATGAATATTTAGAAAAAAATGCCCGTTTCTCAAGCTAAAAATGACCAACAACAATTAAGTAATTTGCTGCGGTTGGTGGTGTATAGCCGCATGATTCGAGAGGATTTATCATCAGTAAATTTTATCGATATTTTTAAAAAAATAACTTACAAAACAATGCATTATCAGAAACTATGGTATATTTTCAACAGCTTACCCATTACTTATCAGAACTGCCAATTAATGGTATTGACAGCGCCTTTGTCAAAAGTTTTGTGGCGTTTGGTGATGATTTAAAAAGCTCAAAAAGATAGTGTACGTTTTTTTCTATTGTAGAACAAAGCGCTTCACAAGCTGAAAATGCAGCGGCAGCTTTTGGAACTCATTACCGCTCAACGCTGGCTTGATAAATTTACCAAACACACTACTAAGATGGTAATGATTTTTAGACAGTAAAAACAGTCTGCAAAATAATTAATCGCCATGTAATGCATGATAAATTGTTTGCGCCAAAAGTCTTGCTGATACCATGAACTTTGGCAATATCAGCCTGTGATGCTCCAAGCAGCTGACTTATGCCACCAAAATGTGTTAAAAGTTCACGGCGACGTTTTGCTCCTAGATTGGGAATCACCTCAAGAATGGATGATCCCCGAGCTTTATCTCGCTTTTTGCGATGATTGGTAATGGCAAACCGATGTGCTTCATCCCTGATATGCATAATTAGATGTAAAGCTTTTATTATCTTTTTGGTAAATCAATTGCATCATGATTAAGAAAATGCAGAACCTCCAAACCCGCTTTTCGTCCCTCACCCTTTGCCACACCAATCAGCAACGTTTGTGATAGAATACCGAGTTCTTGTAGCGCCTCTTTGGCAGCCGTTAATTGCCCGCGCCCACCATCTATCAAGAGTAAATCTGGCAATGAATGTTTTTTTATAACGACGAATTAAAAATTTGCCGCATTGATGCATAATCATCACCGCCTACATCAATAACGTTATATTGGCGATATTGGCGCTTTTTGTTTGCCCATTCTATCAAAAACCACACAAGAACCCACCGCAAGTTCACCCATGGTATGACTAATATCAAAACATTCGATGCGGTTAATAAAATTATCACAAATACCAAATAATACTTTTTGCAGCTCATCAAAACGCTGCTGCAATTCTTGATAATCAGATAGTTTGCCTGTTAAATCATTACGAACGTTTAATTCAGCCATCTCAAGCCATTGTTTTCGATAGGTATGTACTTGTGATTTAATGATTATTTTTTTGATTAAATTTTTGATAGAATACATCTATTATGGTTTGTTTATTGGGTAAATCTTGACTGACAATGATTTCTTTGGGTAAATCTTGACTTATCTGAAAATAAAAAAAGACAATAAAAAAATCTTTCAAATGGATTTTCACCTTCTATATCATTATCATCTAAAAAAATAAGTTTTTTTCCACCCAAAACCTTCCCTTGACGTATGGTTAAAACATGGACTGCCAAAATCCCCATTTGTTCCATCATAAAAATACATCGGCTTCGCCTTCCAAGCGATGTACAGCTTGGGTTGAGGTAATTTCTGATAATACGCCTAAACGATCACGATAAAATATTGCTTGCTCAAAATTCATATTTTGAGAAGCTTCATGCATTTTTGAGTCAATGTTTTTTTGCAAAATTTTTTTAGTATCGCCTCGTAAAAAAATGCTAAAGCATTTTTGAACATCTTGTTCATATATCAATTAATCCCGCACAAGGCGCTGAACAACGTTTGATTTGATACTCCAAACAGGGGTTTTTTTGCTGGTTTGAAATGTGCGATTTGTACAATTTCTCAACATAAATAGTTTTTTTGTAATAAAACTTGTGCTTCTTTTTGCATTAGCTGCCGATGGATAAGGTCCAAAAAAATCGATTCTGACGGTGATTGGATTTGCCACGACTAATACCAATTTTTGGAAAAATTATCAATAGAAATAAAAAGATATAGATAAGACTTATCATCTCTCAAAAGTATATTATAGGGTGGTCTATGTTCTTTAATCAGATTCTGTTCAAGTAATAATGCTTCAGATTCACTGTGTGCAATAATAGTTTGAATATCCCAAATGCGAGTTACTAGAGCTTTGGTTTTTGGATGCGTAATTGTTTTTGAAAAATAACTAGAAACTCTATGTTTTAAGGATTTAGCTTTACCTATATACAAAAATCTCGCCAGATTTATCCAGCATTTGATAAACGCCAGGCAGATTAGGTAAATTTTTGTAAAAATTTGGAAAAAGATGAGTGGTCTTATCTAAAAGGCTTTTTTTAATCGCTGATGAGTTGATCATAACGTATATTAAGAGAAATTTAGATAAAAATGGGTGTAAAAAATAATAAAACAAGACTTGTCTATCGCTATTATCGATTATCAAAACTTAACAATTGAATTTTTTTCAAAACGTGTAAAAATTAGACAGTATACAAGAAAGAAATAAGAATTAATAAGTTATTTTTTTATTCGATTCTTAGAAAAAAATACCCCCTCATCATCAGATAAGGGGGTTAAATAGAGTGCTGACGATGACCTACTCTCACATGGGCAAACCACACTACCATCGGCGCTAAGACGTTTCACTTCTGAGTTCGGAAAGGGGTCAGGTGGTTCCATCTTGCTATTGTCGTCAGCGTAAAAGATTAACAATATTATATGAGTCTGTTTGTTTTTAAAAATTTACTGTATCAAGGTAGGCAATCTTACACTTAACTTACAAAACCATTTGGGTGTTGTATGGTCAAGCCAAACGAGCAATTAGTATTGGTTAGCTACACATGTCGCCATGCTTCCACACCCAACCTATCAACGTCGTAGTCTACAACGGCTCTTTAGGGAAATCTTATCTTGAGGTGGGCTTCCCGCTTAGATGCTTTCAGCGGTTATCCCATCCGAACATAGCTACCCGGCAATGCCACTGGCGTGACAACCGGAACACCAGAGGTTCGTCCACTCTGGTCCTCTCGTACTAGGAGCAGATCCTCTCAAATTTCCAACGCCCACGGTAGATAGGGACCGAACTGTCTCACGACGTTCTAAACCCAGCTCGCGTACCTCTTTAAATGGCGAACAGCCATACCCTTGGGACCTGCTTCAGCCCCAGGATGAGATGAGCCGACATCGAGGTGCCAAACACCGCCGTCGATATGAACTCTTGGGCGGTATCAGCCTGTTATCCCCAGAGTACCTTTTTATCCGTTGAGCGATGGCCCTTCCATACAGAACCACCGGATCACTAAGACCTACTTTCGTACCTGCTCGACTTGTGGGTCTCGCAGTTAAGCGCGCTTTTGCCTTTATACTCTTTGAACGATTTCCGACCGTTCTGAGCGCACCTTCGTACTCCTCCGTTACTCTTTAGGAGGAGACCGCCCCAGTCAAACTACCCACCATACATTGTCCTTGAATTTGTTAATTCGAGTTAGAACCCTCAACATAACCAGGGTGGTATTTCAAGGTTGGCTCCATAGTAACTGGCGTCACTACTTCAAAGCCTCCCACCCTATCCTACACAAGTTAGGTCAAAGTTCAATGTAAAGCTGTAGTAAAGGTTCACGGGGTCTTTCCGTCTAGCCGCGGGTACACAGCATCTTCACTGCGATTTCGATTTCACTGAGTCTCTGCTGGAGACAGCGCTGCCATCATTATGCCATTCGTGCAGGTCGGAACTTACCCGACAAGGAATTTCGCTACCTTAGGACCGTTATAGTTACGGCCGCCGTTTACTGGGGCTTCGATCAAGAGCTTCGCTTACGCTAACCCCATCAATTAACCTTCCAGCACCGGGCAGGGCATCACACCCTATACGTCCACTTTCGTGTTTGCAGAGTGCTGTGTTTTTTAATAAACAGTTGCAGCAGCCTGGTATCTGCGACTGCCAACAGCTCGAGGGAGCAAGTCCCTTCACCATCGGCAGCGTACCTTCTCCCGAAGTTACGGTACCATTTTTGCCTAGTTCCTTCAGCAGAGTTCTCTCAAGCGCCTTGGTATTCTCTACCTGACCACCTGTGTCGGTTTCGGGTACGATTTGTTTATAACTATCGCTTAGAAGCTTTTTCCTGAAGCAGGGTATTTGCCACTTCGCTGTACATGTACAGCTTGCTATCAGATCTCAGTAATAGTCTAGCGGATTTGCCTACTAAACCTACCCTACATCTTTTTCACCTGGACAACCAACGCCAGGCTGACATAACCTTCTCCGTCCCTCCATCGCATCATAAACAAGTATTGGAATATTAACCAATTCCCATCGACTACGCCTTTCGGCCTCGCCTTAGGGGTCGACTCACCCAGCCCCGATTAACGTTGGACTGGAACCCTTGGTCTTACGGCGAACGGGCTTTTTCACCCGTTTTGTCGTTACTCACGTCAGCATTCGCTCTTGTGATACCTCCAGCATGCCTTACAGCACACCTTCACAGGCTTACACAACGCTCCCCTACCACTTAATTGAAACAATTAAATCCGCAGCTTCGGCTCCTAGTTTGAGCCCCGTTACATCTTCCGCGCAGGCCGACTCGACTAGTGAGCTATTACGCTTTCTTTAAAGGGTGGCTGCTTCTAAGCCAACCTCCTAGCTGTCTATGCCTTCCCACATCGTTTCCCACTTAACTAGGAATTTGGGGCCTTAGCTGGCGGTCTGGGTTGTTTCCCTCTTGACGACGGACGTTAGCACCCGCCGTCTGTCTCCCGGATAGTACTCATGGGTATTCGGAGTTTGCATCGGTTTTGGTAAGTCGGGATGACCCCCTAGCCGAAACAGTGCTCTACCCCCCATGGTATTCGTCTGAGGCGCTACCTAAATAGCTTTCGGGAGAACCAGCTATCACCGAGTTTGATTAGCCTTTCACCCCTATCCACAAGTCATCCCTGGCTTTTTCAACGACAGTGGGTTCGGTCCTCCGGTGTCTGTTACGACACTTTCAACCTGCTCATGGATAGATCACTCGGTTTCGGGTCTATACCTTGCAACTAAACGCCCTATTAAGACTCGGTTTCCCTACGGCTCCCCTAAACGGTTAACCTTGCTACAAAATATAAGTCGCTGACCCATTATACAAAAGGTACGCCGTCACCCAATAAATGGGCTCCGACTGCTTGTATGCACACGGTTTCAGGTTCTATTTCACTCCCCTAACAGGGGTTCTTTTTCGCCTTTCCCTCACGGTACTGGTTCACTATCGGTCAGTCAGGAGTATTTAGCCTTGGAGGATGGTCCCCCCATCTTCAGACAAGATTTCACGTGTCTCGCCCTACTTAATATGTCGCATTTGCAGTTTCGTATACAGGACTATCACCTACTACGGTTGGCTTTCCCACGCCATTTTACTACTACAAAATTGATCGGCTACTCCCCGTTCGCTCGCCGCTACTTGGGGAATCTCAATTGATGTCTTTTCCTCGGGGTACTGAGATGTTTCACTTCTCCCGGTTTGCCTCTTACAAAGTAAGATACTTATCTTATGATAAGTGGGTTTCCCCATTCAGAAATCGCCGGGTCACAGGATATTGCCACCTCACCGACGCTTATCGCAGGCTATCACGTCTTTCATCGCCTCTGACTGCCAAGGCATCCACCATGTGCACTTCATTACTTGACCATACAACCCCAAAGGGTCTTATGGGTAATGTATAACGATTTACCTATGTTTACGCTTGATTCAGTTCTCTTTACTTTTAGATAAGTACATTTTTGGGGTGTACTTATCATGGTAATTTATTTGTTGGAATTAAATAAATTACCCAGACTCATATTTATATTGTTAAATAGTGATTTATGCTTTCATCAAGTCATAAAATATGTATTAAACATAAAAAAATAATCTAAACAAATTATTTGTTTATATTTAATGGTGGAGTTAAGGAGAGTCGAACTCCTGACCTCCTGCGTGCAAGGCAGGCGCTCTACCAACTGAGCTATAACCCCCAAAATGGTGGGTCTAATAAGACTTGAACTTATGACCCCCGCGTTATCAACACGGTGCTCTAACCAACTGAGCTACAGACCCAATTACTTTTTTTATTAAGAACAACTTGTTGTGGATTCTTGCCAACAGATAATATTGTTAAGGAGGTGATCCAGCCGCAGGTTCCCCTACGGCTACCTTGTTACGACTTCACCCCAGTCATCGACCCCACCGTGGTGATCGCCCTCTTGCGTTAGGCTAACCACTTCTGGTGAGATCAACTCCCATGGTGTGACGGGCGGTGTGTACAAGGCCCGGGAACGTATTCACCGCAGCATTCTGATCTGCGATTACTAGCGATTCCGACTTCATGGAGTCGAGTTGCAGACTCAATCCGGACTACGATTGGCTTTTTTGAGATTAGCATCACATCGCTGTGTAGCAACCCTCTGTACCAACCATTGTAGCACGTGTGTAGCCCTGGTCGTAAGGGCCATGATGACTTGACGTCGTCCCCGCCTTCCTCCAGTTTGTCACTGGCAGTATCCTTAGAGTTCCCACCCAAAGTGCTGGTAACTAAGGAAAAGGGTTGCGCTCGTTGCGGGACTTAACCCAACATCTCACGACACGAGCTGACGACAGCCATGCAGCACCTGTATCACAATTCCCGAAGGCACTCTCGCATCTCTGCAAGATTCTGTGTATGTCAAGACCAGGTAAGGTTCTTCGCGTTGCATCGAATTAAACCACATGCTCCACCGCTTGTGCGGGCCCCCGTCAATTCATTTGAGTTTTTAACCTTGCGGCCGTACTCCTGCAGGCGGTCTACTTATCGCGTTAACTGCGTCACTAAGTCTTCAAGAGACCCAACGACTGGTAGACATCGTTTACGGCGTGGACTACCAGGGTATCTAATCCTGTTTGCTACCCACGCTTTTCGAACCTCAGTGTCAGTATGATGCTGCGAAGCTGCCTTCGCCATCGGTATTCCTCCAGATCTCTACGCATTTCACCGCTACACCGGAATTCTACTTCCCTCTCACCTACTCTAGTCACCCAGTATCAGATGCAGTTCCCAGGTTAAGCCCGGGGATTTCACATCTGACTTAAATGACCACCTACGCTCGCTTTACGCCCAGTAATTCCGATTAACGCTTGCACCCTCTGTATTACCGCGGCTGCTGGCACAGAGTTAGCCGGTGCTTATTCTGTGGGTAACGTCAGGGCTGGCGGGTATTAACCGTCAACTTTTCCTCCCCACTTAAAGTGCTTTACAACCAAAAGGCCTTCTTCACACACGCGGCATGGCTGGATCAGGCTTTCGCCCATTGTCCAATATTCCCCACTGCTGCCTCCCGTAGGAGTCTGGGCCGTGTCTCAGTCCCAGTGTGGCTGATCATCCTCTCAGACCAGCTACAGATCGTCGCCTTGGTAGGCCTTTACCCCACCAACTAGCTAATCCGACTTAGGCTCATCTATTAGCACAAGGTCTTACGATCCCCTGCTTTCTCCCATAGGACGTATGCGGTATTAGCATTCCTTTCGGAATGTTGTCCCCCACTAATAGGTAGATTCCTAAGCATTACTCACCCGTTCGCCACTAATCATACTAGCAAGCTAGTAATCATCGTTCGACTTGCATGTGTTAAGCCTGCCGCCAGCGTTCAATCTGAGCCATGATCAAACTCTTCAGTTTAATCTTGTTTTTTTACCTAACTAAATAGGATTTGGCTCATTTATGTACGTTTTAATTTACTGGCAAATATTTGCTCATCGTGTAAATGAATTAACTTCGAGTATTTTTTTGTCAGATAAAAACTTATTATAAATGAAATAATATAGTCAATTATCATAGATGACAAAAATCCACACAAGTTGTTCTTAATTTGTTTTTTTAAAAAGTGTTTAACCCATCATCTGGTGTTAAGGCTGACCATTTTACTATGAAAAGTTAATTTGTCAAGCTATTTTTTTCAAATTTTACTTAATCAATATTTACTATTTTTGTAAGGTTTTTATTGGATAAGTGGCTGCGTATTATATAGCAAAAATTTTTCTAGGTCAAGGGATTTTTTTGAAAAATTTTAATTTTTTTATCAAAAAAATAAAAATAATAACAATCAATTAGTTATCTAGTAAGATTTAATCCCTATTTATTGACATAAAAAGTAGTTTATAGATGGTAACTGTAGTACAATGGTTATCATTATAAAATTTCAATTAATGGGAGTACATGATGGCTGATGAAAATTTAAATGAGCGCATTTTAGTCGTTGATGATGATGTCCGTTTGCGTACTTTATTACAGCGTTTTTTTGGAAGAAGATGGATTTGTTGTGCGCGTGGCTCATGATGGTAAGCAAATGGATAAGCTGATGCAACGTGAAATGTTTTCACTGATTGTGTTGGATTTAATGCTGCCTGATGAAGATGGTATTGCTATTTGCAAAAGACTGCGCGCCAGTAATTCAGAAATTCCTATTATTATGCTGACTGCCAAAGGTTCGGATGCTGACCGAATCGCTGGATTTGAAGCGGGTGCTGATGACTATCTACCCAAACCCTTTAATCCCAAAGAACTATTAGTGCGCATCAAAGCTGTACTGCGTCGTCAAAATCGCGAATTGCCAGGTGCACCAACACAACAAATGGAAGTGGTAGAGTTTGGCTCTTGGACCTTAGATTTATCCACCAGAACTTTAAAACGAGATGGCAATGTTGTTACCTTAACAACAGGTGAATTTTCTGTTTTAAAAGCACTGGTCCAGCATCCAAGAGAGCCTTTGACGCGTGATAAACTAATGAATCTAGCGCGTGGTCGTGAGTGGGGGGCAATGGAGCGTTCCATTGATGTGCAAGTATCCCGACTTCGCAGACTTATTGAAGATAATCCCTCCCAAGCTCGTTATATACAAACCGTTTGGGGGGTTGGTTACTGTTTTGTACCCGATGGCGCTACTGATTAATTAAATTTCAATACAATAAACCCTGTGTAAACAGGGTTTGGTGCTTGTTGTCATCTTTGTTATTTTTAAAGATTACCATCTTTTAGTGATTACTAAAACTATCGAGATAAAATTGCCACTTCTTTAACATAGCTTTTTAAAATCCAACAGACTTTCTTGGAGTAGTTCATTATCTTGCAGATGTTTTTGCGTATTCAATCCATAATAATAATTGATATAAACTATTGTATTCACTGGCTTTATATTGTTTTTATAAATAATTTTAACGTATTGTCATCTGATAAATTTAGCCTCGTTATCCAGGTTTCAATTTTTGCTCGTTGATTGACATCAAACAGTAGTTCAAACAATGCATCAATTAACTCATGACGATTTTCCTCAAGAATCAGTTTGCCAACACGTTTAATTTGACGGTTTTTTTGCAGCCGCTGTTTTTTTATCTGTGATAAATGTTTAAGTTCATCAAAAAATCGCTCACTGGTAGGTTTTCTAATTGTTTTTTTATTTAAATTTGCCAGCGGTTCAGATAATGCCTGTAGTCTATCGTATGATTTTTTTAATTTCCGTGCGTGATACTCGCATATCTATTTTTTTGACCAATCAATATTCATCTTTGACCTTATTTATTTACCAATGTTTTTTTGCTCTCTGTGATTGACAGCAATAAGCATACTTTCTGGCAACTTATTTTTCTAATAATTGAGCTATTTTTTTGCGTGATATAGACTGAACGATGTTTGCCGCCTGTACAACCAATCGCTACAGTAACACTGTAACGATTATTATTTTAAAAAAATGTGGCAACCATTTGATTAAAAAAATGCTGAAATATCTTCTGCCATCTCATCTACTTCTGGATAATTAGCAAAAAAACCTTCTAACCTCATTATCCAATCCTGTTTTGATACGTAAATTCTCTTGCCAATGGGGATTTGGCAATATTCGCATATCAAAAATAAAATCTGCATCGATGGGTGAGCCATATTTAAAAACCAAATGATAAGATGTTCAAAGTGATTTGATTTTTTTACACCCAAATGCTGGCGGATTTTTTTCTTTTTAATTCATGAATATTTAAATTACTGGTATCTATTTTTAATATCAGCATAACTAGAAATGGGTTTTAACAGCTCAATTTCTTTTAGTCAAAGCGTCAGACAAATCATTTACCATAGACATCAAAGGGTGAACACGTCTGGTTGCAGCAAAACGAGAAACCAAAATACCTAATTGTGCGGTAACGTATAATATCTTGACTGATTGTTGATATTTATTTGTCAAATCATTATAAACATTTGGAAATGTTGAAAGGTCAGCTTTTTGCAGTTCGAACATCAACACCCAAAGCAACTTTTTTTAATATTATCACCAATCAATTCATCAACAGCATTATTAATCAAAGATAAAGGTAAATTATCAATAACATAATAACCAAAAATCTTCCAAAATATTTAGTGCAGCTGTTTTTTCCAGAACCTGAACGACCCGATACAATAATAATTGAAACTTCTTTATTCACTAATAACAACCTCTTGATTATCTAAAAGCCGAGTTTTACCCAGATAGGCTGCAACTAAAAATAACTAGTTTTTTTATCATTATCATTTGGTGTTTTTTTAATTTATCAGTTAATATTTCCAAATAATCAACAACAAATCCACTTTGATTTATTTTTTTCTTTGTATTTGTCAGTTAAACCAGATAAATTATCCAATGAAAAATCCATTGATTATTTCTTGGGAAAGCGCATTTAATGATTGGTTTTAATATTGGAGCAATTTTTTTCTTTGTTCATCTGTTAAATAACCATTTCTGAGATGATAATGCAAAACCATCATCTGCACGAACAATCTCCCCATCAACAATTTGAATACCAAAGTTTAATTCTTGATTTAATTGTTTGATAATTGCTAACTGTTGATAATCTTTTTACCAAAAACAGCTACATCGGGTTTAACGATATTAAACAATTTACTCACAACCAGCCCCACTCCATCAAAATGGGTTGGACGGGTTTTTCCACACAATATCTTAGTAATATCTCCACTTAATACTTGAATATTGGGCGGATAAACAGGGTAAATTTCATCAATATTGGGTGCAAAAAAATGTAATCACAATTGACCTGGATTAATTTTTGCAAATCTTGGTCTAATGTTCTAGGATAACTATCAAAATCCTCACCAACCCCAAATTGAGTTGGATTAACAAAAATACTGACTACCACAATATCAGCATGATTTTTTTGGCGATATTTACCAAAGATACATGTCCATCGTGCAAATTACCCATCGTTGGCACCAAAGCGATTGTTTGCTGACGATGATTGTTTAAAAACGCTTTGAAGTTCGTTGATTGTATGAAAAAAATACGCATAAATTTAGTAGACTGTATCAATTTTTAATAAAAAGTATGTCCATGAGCTGGGAAGCTAGCGGTTTTAACCGCTTGATGATAAAGCCGAAAATGCGCCCAGAATATCTGAAGTTTGATTGCTTGCGTCAGTTAGGAAATTTTTTAACAAATTTAGCAGGCTTACGAGTATAGACTCCAAGCATATCGTGCATCACTAAAACCTGCCCATCGGTCTCCACGCCTGCACCAATACCAATCACAGGCACATTAAAGGTTTGAGTGACCGTTTTTTTGCCAAATCAAAAGGAACACATTCTAATAAAATCATTGCTGCTCCTGAATCAGTCAAGATACGACAATCTTCTAATAATTTATCTGCGGCTTCTTGATTTTTGCCTTGTACTTTATAACCACCAAAAATATTAACTGACTGCGGAGTTAATCCCAAAATGCACACAGCTTGGAACACCATGATTTGCCAGTGTTTCAACAGTACTGGCAAGATTGCGACCGCCTTCAATTTTTATCATGTTCGCTCCTGCTTGCATGACTTTTTTGAGTGCTTAAAATCGCATCATTAGATGTTGCATAACTCATAAAAGGCAAATCACACATAATCAACGCATGACTGTTTGAACGAGCAATATTAGCAGTGTGATACGCCATATCTTCTACAGTAACAGGCAACGTAGAAGCATGACCTTGAACTACCATACCCAAACTATCGCCAACCAAAATGACATCAATATCTGCTTTTTGCATCAAGTGAGCAAAACTTGCATCATAACAGGTTAGGCAAGAAAAATTTTTTTCGTTTTGAGCTTTGTATTCTAATAAGGTGGATAAAGTAATTGGCTTTTTTTAGGTTCTGAAGAATAACTCATTGATTACCTTAGTTTTGATATTATTTATTGTGTATTATTTATCCAACAGACAATGTTCTTCTGTCTGTTTGATGCTTTGCTGCAAAAAATTTTTTTAATAAAGTAGCAAAAATTCTCATCCTGCTGAGATGCCGTCTCTGAGACGTTTTTTTGCAAATGGTTTTCTGCCTCAATGCGCTCTAACTCAGCCAAAAAGCTTGTTAATTTGCTGCTCTTCAAGACGCCGCTGACAAAAATACTTGAAAATCTATGCGTTCAATTACCCATTTATATTCAAAACTGGCATTAGAGTCAATTTTTGGCGTATCGTGCACAGCAATAATTTGTACAATCTTAAGCGTTTGTTGAGCATGAACCACCACATAATCGCCAACAGCTAGCCCGCTGTCTAATTCGGCTTTAAAGGTGTAATGTGGCTGATTGATTGGGCGGGCTATTGTGCCGTTTATAATATCATCAACATGGATATGGTCATTAAAAACCACATCAACTGTGATAAAAGGTTTTTTGTAATAAATGTGCTGTCTGCATAATCATTCCATCAAAACTCTAAAAGTGTCAAACCTGCATTATCTTGGGCAGCGGGTAATTCGGATAATTTTTGACCATCAACAATCAAATCTGGTGTTAAAGTTAGCAAAGGAATCAATACAAAAATTTCGTTCAAAAAGCCCAAGATGAGGCACAATCAAACGCTCATGATGTATGTTTTGATTGCCATAAAGTAAAAACATCCACATCTAAACTGCGTTCACCCCAATGGCGAAGCCGAACCCGTCCTGCAGTTTGTTCCAAATCCTGACAAAAAGTCCAACAACTCCAGCGGTGATAATGTTGTTTTTGGCAAATAAAACAGCATTAATAAAATCAGGCTGGTCAGTTACTCCAAAAAGGTATTGACTGATATAAAGCAGACAACTTTGCTTGGTCAAAAAAACGTTGAATTTTTTTAATGCAATTATATGCCATCAAAAATATGTTCTTTTGGTGTACCCAATTCATTGGTGATGTTTCCACCAAGTCCCAAATAAATATCAGTCATTATTCTTTTGCCTTTGGTTTTGGCATTTTGATTTTTTTACGCCCTTTCTTGTTTTTTTGGATTTTTTTAGACTTGTTAAAATCCTTATTCGCTATCTCGTTTTTTTACTGCGGATTTTTACGCTTCTTTTTAGCGGATTTTTTTCTTTTTTTAGGATGATTTTTTTATCCATTTTTTCCTTTTGCCAATTCTTGCTGCTCTAAAACAGACTGTTCAGATGATGGTGTACGCCTTCTATATCGTTGACTAGGAATAAATGGTTCTTCACTTAAATTTAATAATCGTAAAAAAATCTGCTTCCGTATAGGTAATTTTAGCAAATTGTGGCAACAAAACTTCTTCTTGCTTGGTGCTTACTGTGATTTGTTTTTTTACTATTTTTCAGTTTTTTTGTGCAACTGGCAATGATTTTTGAGGATTTTTACCATCGGTTTCTTGATAAGTTTGCCACCAAACCCCCATACCATTTGTTGGTTCAGATAAAAACGCAATCATCGTACGATTCTCGCATTAGCAAAAAGTCAAAAGCGGCACGAAATTTATTATGATTAACTAAATTATGAATGTCTTTTTGGCGAGGATTGGTCAATTTAGGTTGCAAAAAGCCAAATGCCTGCAATAAATTCCTCTGCAAATTTAGGAATGGCAGTTTTTTTGGCGCTGAGCAGTCATGATTTTTACTAATCGCCTTACTTTGAGCGTCATAAAATGGTAAACTTTTTTTCTTAAAACCTGCCAATGCCGTTAGGGTAATTTTTCCCAAAAGCAGTACCGCGTAAAAAAATGCTGGATTTGCTCCCAGATTACTGGCGACACGTTTATCTGTATTGTTAGCAGCTGCACCCATAAGCGCAGTTGGTGCCGATGGCGGGGCAGCCATAATATGGTGAATCGCTCCATATTTAAACAGCAAAGGTAACAACGTGGTTAAATAGCCGCCACCAAACATTTTTTGAGTTTCATCATACAAACGGTGAGTGGATACCTGTTCTAATAAATTCCAGTTTGCCTGATTAAATTGAACCGCCAGTGATTTATGAAAATCAAACCCCAGTTTTTGCTTTTGAATCGCAATGCTCTTAAAAGACGCACAGGGTCTTCTTCAATGCGTACTTTAGCATCGCCAAGTAAGGTTAGTTTTTTTTGGCGAATATCGTCAATTGCCCCACAAAAATCCAGAACCACATCATCAATAGGGTCATAATATAAAAGCATTGATGGAAAAAAATCACGCCGTGCAAAAATCTTCTTCAATCAGTACCCCAGACATTATCACGAGTAATCATACCATCATCTGTGGTAAATGTATCGTCTTTTGGTGGCGCTCTAAATGTTGCCACCTCAATCATATCCTTACCTGAATACACATGAGCAAGCTGAAAACGACGACCAATAATTCGGCAACGACCACCAAAAATTGCTTTAATTTCATGTGGGCGGGCATCGGTTACTGCGTCAAAATCTTTTTGGCGCCAAACCCAGCAAACCATCACGCACACCACCACCAACGATATAGGCGTAGAATCCTGAACGTTTTAATGTTGCAACTACTTCAATAATACTGTGAGGTAGCATGCATTTGTCCAGTCCTAAATCTTTGGCAGCATAAACGCTTGCTTGTACAGAATGGCGTTTTTTTAGAGATTTTTTTGTTGCTTTTTGCTGGCTTACGTTTTGCCATGACATTTCTCAAATAATATATAAAAACTTTTTATTTTTACCTGTTATCCCAAAAATCTAATAAACCGTAAGTCTATGACGATTTTTTTCCAAAGTTTTCTCACCAATGCCTTTTAACTTTTTGTTAGGTCATCAACAGATGAAAAAAATTACCAAACATTTGACGATAATCCACAATTGCTTGAGCAGTTTTTGCGCCCACGCCCTTTAATGTGGCAAACTCGCCTGCAGTTGCAGTATTGATATTGATTTTTCTGATTGTTTTGAAGCTTGCTGATTTTTCTGCAGCCAATATCGCTTGATAGGCTGACTTAGCATCTGGATAACATATTTGAGCAAAACTTAATACTGGCAATAACATCAGCCAAAGATACAAAAAGCTTATGGGTGATTTTTTATCATATTTTTTTAGCTTGTTCCCAATAAACATCCATTTGCTCAAGTGTGCTTTTGCTCAAAAGTTTTTCCAGACTGGTTAATTTTTTTCTTCTACATAAGCAAAACGGCGGCGGAATTTGGCAATAGTATCTTGCAATGCCATTTCACCATCCACACTCAAATGTCTTGCAACATTAACTAAAAGCAAACAAACAATCACCCAGTTCATCACTGATTTTTTTGTTTTTTGTTCATTGGTTAGTTTATCAGTTTTATGGCAAAATGATAAATCAGGTAAAACTGCTTTTAATTCTGCGATTTCTTCATCCAATTTACCCAAAACACCTTCTAAATTTTGCCAATCAAAAATTGACTTCGCTAGCCTTTTTTTGCAGATTTTTGTGCTTGAGTTAGCGCTGTACCTGCTTTTTACATCAGACAATAACCGTTTAGGTTTATGTTGATTTTTCAAAGGCTTTAATTTCATCCCAGCGTTTTTTTAACATCTTCATCAGTTTTGAGGTTTTTCTGCATCAAAAAAACATGTGGATGTCTGCGGATTAGTTTTTTTCTTGTAACGCACAAATGACTTCACCAATATCAAATCGTTCTTGCTCTTGGTATAAATGTGCATGAAAAATAACCTGCAATAATACATCGCCAAGCTCACCTTTGATTTCACTGGTTGCAAACGCTGTATTGTCGTCATTTTTGACTGCCTCTACAAGCTCAAAAACCTCTTCAACAGCATACTTTAACAAACTGTCATTGGTTTGCTTTTTTTGTCCCAAGGGCACTTGGCGCGTAAAATTGCCATTAATTGCAATAAATCTTGAAAATCATTTGTTGGGTTTGGGCAGTTTGTCATAATCATTCATCGCAATAAAAACCATTGCCAATTATATCATGACAATGGTTTTTTTATGGGAATTTCGTCTTTCTTTGGCTGTATTTACTTATTGAGCCAAATCAGCAAACAATACGGTAGATAAATAACGTTCGCCCGATGATGGAATAATCACCACAATCAATTTACCTTCATTTTCAGGACGTTTTGCCACTTCCAAAGCCGACCAAACCGCAGCACCTGCACTAATGCCTACTAAAAATTCCTTCTTGTTTTTGCCATCGCTTTGGCGGTATCAAAAAGCATTTTTCGGTGGTTACGGTGATGACTTCATCATAAATTTGGGTATTTAAAATGCTTGGCACAAAACCCTGGTGCTAATCCTTGCAATTTATGTGCGCCTTTTTCGCCGCCACTAAATACAGGGGAATCTGCAGGTTCTACCGCGATCATTTTTGACGTCTGATTTTTTTAGCTTTTAATACTTCTCCAATACCAGTAATTGTACCACCTGTACCAATACCTGCCACCACCATATCCACCTGACCATCCGTATCACGCCAAATTTCTTGGGCGGTGGTTTGACGGTGGATTTCTGGGTTGGCAAGATTATCAAATTGACGTGGCATAAAATAACCATCTTGTTCTGCCAGTTCATTAGCTTTGGCAATTGCTCCGCCCATACCTTCAGAAGCTGGCGTTAAAAACAAGTTCTGCACCATAAGCACGTAGTAAAGCACGACGTTCTGAGACTCATGCTTTCTGGCATGGTAATCACCAGTTTATAACCACGAGCCGCACACACCATCGCAAGTCCAATGCCTGTGTTTCCTGAAGTGGCTTCAACAATGACAGTATCTTTAGTGATTATTCCTGATTTTTGAGCATCATCAATCATCGCCAAAAGCAATGCGGTCTTTGACTGAACTGGCTGGGTTAAAATATTCAAGTTTAGCAACCACACGAGCTTTGACACCATCCGTTAAGTGATTTAATTCAACCAGTGGCGTATTACCAATCAAATCAGTAATGTTTTTTTGCAATATTCATATCTTTACTCTTTTATCAAGTGATAATTGTTACTGTTTGAATTAGCATAACAAATTTTTTTAGGCTTTTTATAGTTTTATCACACCAAACAACTATGCTAAATTTTTGGTGTTTTTTTATTCTGTTTTAGCATAACATATTCGAACAAAAATTAACCCAATTACTATTAAGTCATCATCATTTTATAACAATTGTCATCTTAATCGTCTGGTAAAGTTTCTGTAAATTTGCTAAACTTTTGCCATTATTTAACATCAAGAGAGCCTAATATGAAAACCTTTTCCCCAATGACCATTGATTGTTTTTAAAGCCTATGATATTCGTGGCGAACTTGAGGTTAATCTTGATGAAACCATTGCTTACCGTATTGGGCGCGCATTTGCCCAAATTTTTACTTAGTCAAACCAGCCGCACCAATCCTGCCATTGTGATTGGCTGCGATATTCGCTCAAGCAGTCAGCAGCTCAAATTATCCGCCATTGATGGCATAATTGATGCTGGTGTTGATGTGATTGATTTGGGTATGACTGGTACAGAGGAAGTCTATTTTGCCACCAGTTATTATGATGCCATCGGTGGTATTGAAGTGACTGCAAGTCATAACCCAATCAATTATAATGGCATGAAATTAGTACGTGAAAAACTCCAAACCCATCAGTGCTGATTCTGGACTAGCCGACATTCAAAAAGCTTGCCCAAAGTGGTGATTTTACTGAGCATCAGCAAGGCAAAGTCACTGTAAATACTGACAAAACAGCTTACATTGATAAACTGATGAGTTTTATTAATTTGGATAATTTGACGCCAAAAAAACGTTGGTGATTAATAGTGGTAATGGTTCGGCAGGTCCGGTTGTTGATGAACTACAAAAACGCTTCAAAAGATGCCAATGCGCCTATTGAATTTATTAATCTTCATCATACGCCCGATGGCTCATTTCCAAATGGCATTCCAAATCCAATGATTATTGCCAATCAAAAAGTACATCCGACGCTGTTATCAAGCATCGAGCTGATATTGGCATAGCTTTTTGATGGCGATTTTGACCGCTGTTTTTTTATTTGATGAAACCGGACGATTCATTGAAGGTTCTTATATTGTGGGTTTGCTTGCTGAATCATTTTTTTAAAAAAATACCCCAATGAGCAAATCGTCTATGACCCTCGAGTGATTTATAACACCCAAAAATATCATTGATAAAAAAATCACGGCATTAAACAAATCAGCAAGTCTGGGCACTCGTTTATCAAAGACGTCATGCGAAAAAAACAGGTGCAGTTTATGGCGGTGAAATGTCTGCCCATCACTATTTTTAGGGATTTTTTTCTTTTTGTGATAGCGGCATGATTGTTTTGGCTTTTGGTTATTGAATTATTATCGGTTACCAAAAAAAACTTTATCAGAACTTGTCAATGATTATATTAAAGAATTCCCAAGCTCTGGAGAATTAAATTTTAAATTAGCTGGTATTCAGGCTGATGATCTTAAAACCGCATTAGAGGCACATTATCAAAATCAAAATTTTACCAAAGACGCCCTAGATGGCTTAAGTTTGGATTTTTGGTCATTGGCGATTTAATTTACGTTCATCAAATACCGAACCTTTGATTCGCTTAAATATTGAAACTCGTGGTGATGATTTATTATTACAAGACAAAATAAATGAAATTACCAGTTTTTTTAATTCGCCATCAAGCAATAATGGCATAAGTTCTACAAAAATAATTATCTAGAGATTAGTTATGAAAAAAATTGATGATGTTGGGTTTTTGACATGCCCCTTATTAGCTCATGCTTACGTCTTACCTATTTGTGAATCTGATACTTTTTAGCCAAACCATCAAACAAAAATATGACAGTATAGATTGTGGCAGTCATCATGGCTTATTTATTACTGAAAACACCAAAAAAATTTGTTGAGGGGCAATTGATAACAAAGGCAAAATCATTATTGATAATCAATATGAACAAATAGACGTTCAAGATAATTACCCTTATTTTTATATACAAAAAAAATAACTTATGGGGAGTTGCTGATAATAAAGGCAAAATCTTGATTCCACCCATATATACCCAGATTCAACCTTATCATGAAAAATACAGGGGTGTTTGTTGTTGAAAAACACGGTAAATGGGGGATTGTCAATCAACATAATCAAATTGTTCAGGATTTTTAATTACAGCCGAATAGATGCGTTTTCTGATGGCTTGGCATCAGCTTGCAAAAATAACCAATGTGGCTATTTAGATAAAAAAATGGAAAAAAACCGTTATTAATTTTTATCTACCAAGATGCCTACCATTTTTAATAAAAATTATGACTTAGCTTTGGTAAAAAAATAATACAAGTTATCAATTTATTAATAAACAAAATAAAAGCGATTTTTATCTTTTAATTACAAAAGATAATATTATTCCAGATCAAAAATATTATCAATAGTTTTATTACTGTCAATTTTTATGATAAAAAAATCCAATAATGAATACTTTGGACTGTACAACACTCATGGAAAAAAATAATTTTATCACCTATTTATGAATATATTTATTATGATAAGGAAAAAAATTGCCAATTATTGTCAAAAAGATGGTAAATATGGATTATATAATAAAAACGGCAAAAAAACTCTTAGATGAAAAAAATACACTTTTTATTGATTCTTACAATTGCGGAGTTGCCCAAATTATTCAAACCATTGGCGGTCAAGAACAAATTGGTTATATTGATATTCATGGTAAATTTGTTATTGATTTTTAACCAAAAACCGCAATTAATAAAAAAACATCCGATGCTTTAGCGTATCTAAAAAAATAAATTCCAAAAGATAAATCATGCCAAGAGATTACTTCAGAACCAATGATAGAAATCTTTAATGATTAAATTTAATAAGATAATATATTTAAATATTTTTATGATGAAAAAAATAAATTACAGTTTAGTGTACTAAAATGGCTGATTGTATTACTGGTAATGGCAATGGTTTTTATTTGCTACTTTGGTGCATCAAACTGCTTTTTGCCAAAACAGATAAAAATGCCCATACTCTTACTATTAATAAAGGCGATACTTATTATTCAGTTTTGGCAGGAAAAGAACTTTGGCGAAATTCTCCTTTGAGTTTACAGCCCTATCGCCCGTCTATATCTTAAATTTCACGCCAAAGGCTCATTACACCAAGGAGTTTACCGCATTCCTGCTGGCGCCAGTTTAAAAAGAAGTAGTTGAAATTTTTAGGCAAAGGCGCTGAAGTTGCTATGGTAAAAGTGCAAATCATAGAAGGAAAAACAGTCAAAGATTTATACAATACCCTTAAAAATACCGATGGCATCAATCTGCAAATCCTAACTCCAAAAAATGATAACTACACATGGGCTGATGTTGCTATAGACAATAAAGCAGTTAGTGAGTCTTTAGGCATTCAATCGCCTAATGGTAATTTAGAAGGCTATTTTGCACCTGATACTTATTTTTTTGCACAAGGCACATCGGATAAAGTGATTTTGCAGCGACTTTATGACACTCAAAAAAATATTTTTAAATCAAGCATGGCAAAATCGTGCTGAAAAACTTGCCCTATCAAACACCTTATGAAGCGTTGATTATGGCAAGTATTATTGAAAAAGAAACGGGCATCAAATCAGAAAGAAACGACGTATCAGCAGTATTTGTCAATCGCTTCGCCAAAAAAATGCGTCTACAAACTGACCCAACCATCATTTATGGACTGTTTGACCGTTATGATGGCAAAATTTACAAAAAGCAATATTGCAGAACGCACCGATTACAACACCTATCAAATTGATGGTTTGCCGCCGACACCAATTGCCCTACCATCTGCCGAAGCAATCCAAGCCGCCTTACATCCAAGCGATGTGGATTATTTGTATTTTGTAGCAACAGGTAAAGGCGGGCATAAATTTAGCAAAACACTTGCTGAACACGAACAAGCTGTTGGCGAATATCGCGCAATTAAAGCTCAAAATAAATCTGACTCCACCCAATAAGGAAATCTCCATGTCAGCAAAAATTTATCACCTTTGAAGGTACCGAAGGCGTTGGAAAAAAACTACCGCGATTGACCGTTTGTGTGAAAAAAACTAAGCCAAGAAAATATTTCTTTTATTCGCACTCGTGAACCTGGCGGTAGCGAGTTTGCTGAAAGTTGCCGCAAAATTTTACTGGATAATAAAGCTGATATGACCATTGATAGTGAGCTTTTACTAGTCTTTAGTGCTCGTGCTGACCACTTACATAAGGTCATTTTTACCCGCTCTAGCTCAAAACACATGGGTAATTTGTGACCGATTTATTGATAGTACGATTGCCTATCAAGGTTTTGGCGGTTATCATGGTGATAAAAAAACAATTAAATATTATTGATTTTTTTGATTCAAAACTTTGTTCCGCGCTTACCAGATATGACATTTTTGGTTGGATTTAGACCCAAAAAAATCGGATTAATGCGCGCAAAAACAACGCGGTAAAGCTGACAGAATGGAACAAAATGATGAGGCGTTTTTTTCATCGAGTCTATCAAGGATTTTTGCCAGCAATATCAAAATGACAACAAAAGAATTATTCGCATTGACGCCCATCGAACTCCAGAAAAAAATAACTGAGGATATTTGGCAGCGGCTTAAAGTTGGCAGTGGGTCAAACTAATGTTTACAATAATATATTATTTTATTAAATTAAAAATTTGTTATTTTTGAGTCATCATTTTTTTAATATTTTATAAATAATCTATTATATGATTGACAACTTTAGGAATTTATTATAAATAATAAGGCATTGATAATATTATTATAGTTACTCAATAATCATGATAAAAAAAGACTGATACAATTATCAGTCTTAATTTTATAAAATAAATTCAAAAATTAATATTAGTTATTATTTTTCCGCCAAGACAGTACTAAAAATTTCACTTAAAAATTTTTTACATCATTGACTCTGGCATAATTAAGACGCGTTACAAAAAGCCAATTTGCGATGTGGTCCTTTTTTTCCGCTAATGGCACAACCATCACATTATCGCCTGCGATTTGGTCAATAGCAATCTCAGGCACAAGTGTTGTGCCCATACCCGCCAATGCCATCTGAATAATGGTATTTAAGCTGGCATCTGAAAAAAACCAGACTTAATTTGCTCTTTACTCATAGAACAAATGGATAACACTTGGTCAGTCAAACAATGTCCTTCACCCAGAAGCAGTAAATTAGTCTTAGACAGCTGACTGCTTGTAATATGGTCTAAACGCGCCAAATCACTGCCTTTAGGAAATACAGCAAAAAAATCTTCTGCCCAAAATTCAAAAAAACATGTAAGCCCTCCACTACATAAGGCAAAGCAATAATTGCCGTGTCAATATGCCCATAACGCACCAAATCGAGCAATCGTTCGGTTTTGCTTCTCAACTACTGTCATCTCAAAGGTTGGATATTTATCAGTCAAAGCAGGTAAAACTTTAGGTAGCAAATAAGGAGCAATCGTTGGAATAATGCCAATGGTCATTGGATACGCAAGTGGTGTTTGATGGCTATGCGCCATCGTAATCAAATCTTGAATTTCGCTAAAAATCGTTTGAGCCCTTTGTAGTAGCTGCTCACCAATTGGTGTGATTAATACCTGCTTATTATTACGTTCAAAAATTTGGGTATCCAGCTGTTTTTTTCAAGTTCAGCAATCCCCAAAGATAAAAGCGGATTGGGAAATACTACATTCTTCAGCAGCACGTTTAAAAATGCTTATGCTTGGCAACCGCTAAAGCAAACTCTAACTGACGTAATGTAATCATTTTATTTCTCCGCATTTAATTTAACTTTTTCTATTGTACACCTAAGTTTAATAAAAACAAAAACAGTACATTTAAAAGTTTTAACTTGGCTGTTGGTAGTTTTTTTGTTATTATAGTGACACGCTTTAGCGTTTTTTTCTCCTGGATAACTTTTTTTAAATAAAAAGGTGTATTATGACTGCAATTATCAATCAACACATTCCAGAATTTAGCACAGAAGCCTTTTGTTAATGGTGAATTTAAAACCATTACTAGCGCAGATGTAAAAAGGCAAATGGGCAATTTTTTTATGTTCTATCCACATGATTTTTACATTTGTTTGCCCAACTGAACTTGAAGATATGGCAGACCATTACGAAGAGCTAAAAAGGCTTGGGCGTTGAGGTTTATGCTGTTTCTACAGACACTCATTTTTGTACACAAAGCATGGCATGATGCTTCACCTGCCATCAGTAAAGTTCAATATCCAATGCTTGGCGACGGTACAGGTGCTATCACTCGCGGTTTTAATGTAATGATTGAAGGTCAGCACGCTGCTCTTCGTGGCACTTTCTTGGTTGACCCAGACGGTTTAATTAAAGTTGCTGAAATCCATGATTTGGGTATTGGTCGTTCTGCTAAAGACATGATTCGTAAAGTAAAAAGCTGCCCAATACGTACGCGAAAAATGATGGTGAGGTTTGCCCTGCTGCTTGGGAAGCTGGTCAAGAAACTCTAAAACCAAGCCTAGATTTGGTCGGCAAAATCTAAACTATTACCACTTCACTGACAAAACTGCTCTTTTTGGGGCAGTTTTTATTTTGCAAAAACAATTTTTTTGCATTATGATATTTTTTTATTTTACCAAGGTAATATCATGAATCTTTTAAAAACTTTATTAGTTATTGGAATTTGTAGCGCTTTTTTTGAGTGCTTGTGAAAAACCCAAACAAGTACAATCTGAAAAAAACCCAAGAACATTCAACCGTTTTGCCAATCACTGAAAATCAAAATTCCAATAACGACGTCAAATCACAATCACCCACGCTATTTTTTTATGGGTAAAAGGGATTAAATTTGCGGTTAATGGCATGATTAATAGCAGTCAAAAAAATCAACGATAGTCAAAAATCATGCCTAGAAGATGAAAACAATATAGAAAATTACTTACAAGAGGGCAGATTGTCACTGACCAAAGCGATGGGGAAGATGGTTTAAAAATTGCTGATGATTTTTTTATCGCACACCTGAAGGTCAAAAAGGTCATTCAAATTACCGAACAGCAGCTTTTTAAACTTACAAAAACAAGCCCGCAGGCGAACCCATTACTTTAACTGATGAAGAAGAAAAGAAAAATTGATGAATTTTTTTGCAAAGTGACGTTGCCAAAAAGGCAGAAACCAATGTACAAAAAAATAGATTCTAAAGAAATGCAGGTTATCTTTGAGAAGTTAATCAAGCTGGAAAAAAACAGCGCTGCAATATTTAAATGTTTAAATCAATACTTTGATAAATAAGGGTTTTTTTATAAAATACAATTAAATCTTTAAAATCGCTGGCAAGATACTTCATACTGGGTTACAATCAGTAATTTAAGGAGTAATCATGAAATCCTCTGCCACCTATACTATGCACGCCACACAGCGTATGCACGAACAGGGCATTACGCAAGCACATACGCAAATTGTGCTAAAAATATGGTGAAATCAATTGCGATTCTTATGTCTTAAACCAAAAAAACACTCAAAAACCATTCATGATTTACAAAAAAACTGCCGAAAAAGCAGCACCATCCCAACAAGCATCGTTGCAGCACGATTTAAAAATTTTAAAACAAATTTTGGATAAAGGCGGGGTAGTTGTCGTGGAATACAATAACGCTGTGCTTACTTGTTATAATTTTTAACAGCCATAAACGACGTAAAAATTATCATCGCTAACCAAATCAAGTAACTGGATTTTTATTTTTTTGAAATACTTTATCTTTTTTAAAAAAATATGGTAATATCAACTGACATTACCATATTTTTCATTTGGATTAGAAACTTTTTATCATTCGCCCGCTTCAAAAACGCAAACCAGATGTTTTAATTGCCCAAATAAGCTCAACAAATGCTCGATTATTGGTCAGTGGCTCGCCATCCAAAAATAAGCACATAACCGCTACTGTCAATCCACAAAAAAATACAAAAACTGGTTTTTGGCATCAATAAATCAATTTGCCCAAAAAAAGAAATTGCCTGCTCTTTGATGACCCAACCACGCTGCTGCTGACGATTTAAAAAAATCAAAAAAATCCGCAGCCGCCACACTTAATGTATCTGCTTCTTCTTGGGTATAACCAATACGCGCCAAACAAAAAAACCTTCATTTTGAGCCAATGGCGGCACGTCTTGAGCCAGATAAACTAGCAACTACATAAGGTAAAAATTTATCTAATGGCAGATTGGGTGCAGATAATGGTGTATCCATAAATTCAATCCAACCATTGCCCGCAAAATCTTCCAACCATTCACGATAATATTTATTTGTCCAAGATGATACTTGAATACAGACCTTACCCGAAATAATTTCTTGTAATGATTTTTGCTGCTCATTGGGTTTGATTGGAGCAAATGCCTCAAACACGCCAGCAGGTGTTAAAATAATATAAGAGTCATCGGTAAAATGTATATGCATGAAGCCAATCCCAAAAAAATTAAAAAAACGTCCCTGCTCACGGTTTTTATCGTAATGTTTACAAGACAACAATAAATGAAGTGTAAAAAAATTAACCAGAAATCATATAAACTAGCGAACGAACTAAAGTTTGCATTTGTTCACGTTCACGAGCATCAACCATGGTAACGTTAGCAGCAACCCCTTTTTTGAACTAAAAAAAGTCCGATAATCTTTGATGTAAATCCCAAGGGGCATTTTTCGGCATGCGTTACTCCAACCACCAAAGCACTGCCTTTAATTAGAGGTTGAAAAACTTTCCAAATAATAAGCCAAATCATCAACAGGGTCTTGTTCTTCAGCATTCAATAACAACACCAAACCTAAAGCATTTTCACTTAAGATTTCCCACATAAAATCAAATCGGCGCTGTCCTGGAGTACCGTATAAACGGACTTGTTCGCCACTATCTAAAATCATTACCCCATAATCCATGGCAACGGTAGTGGTTTTTTTCATTTTACCAACACCATCAGATGCGATTTCTTCGGTGGTTACAACGCCTTTATCTGATAATGAGCGGATTGCTTGAGTTTTACCTGCGCCTACCGGTCCTGCAATAATAAGTTTGTAGGTGCCTGCACCGATTTCTAAATCTGACATAAATGCTCCAACGATTGAGTTATATAATGGGGCGTACAAAATGTACAAAATGAATCAAATCAGCTCAATTATTTAAAACAATTGCAGCTATCTAGTTTGTTTTTATTATTATGCCTATTTATGCTGAATTGATTACCAAAACTTACATTGTTAATTTATTTAATAAACGCTGAAAAAAATCCAACCTTGGCTGCCTTGTTTACACCCGCATTTTTTTGGGTCATGCGTCCAGATGGTTTCTCATCATCTAAGCCCATAGTACCAATCACACTTTCATCAGCAATTTTGGCAAGATTAGCCAATAAAAAATACGATGAATGGTTTCAGGCTTAATTTCACTAAACAAAGTATGTAAATTTTTTTAATGGTTTTTTTGGCGTGGATAAACAAGACGCCAGGACTGCCTGCACATAACTGGGTGTGCCTGCTATATCAGCAAAATTGGGCATAAATTTCAGCTTTAGTTGCAAATTATGTGCCATTGTTTGAATTTGATCCGGCAAAATCGCTTCATAAATTTGCCATAGTAATGTGCTTAAGATGTATTTTTTTAGCGCCCGCCTGCTCCATCTTTCTTACTTGGCTCAAACTTTCACTGACATTTAATATTTCAATTGTAATGGAATTTTGCAAATTCTGGATGACTTTTTGGCAACAGTAAAATAATCCAACACTCGAGCGATATTGGTACTAACCGCCAAATTGTTTTTTTGGGTCAATCAACACATCGTAACGACTGGTTTTTAAAATAAAAGGCGTATTTTTGATAAAATAATTTACTAAATTCTTTAATCATTGGTAGCGTATAAACCAACGAAAAATGTTCCTTTTAGCATATATTGTAATGCATTTTGCACGGGGCTATTAGGCAGTGCCAACAAATCGTTGTGTAATAGCGGCTGTCTGAGTACAGATTTATCTTCTTCGGTAACCTTAGGGGTAATGATGGGTTTTTCTATAATTGTATCTGGCTTATCTATCTGAATTTCATTTTTTTGGAATAACAACAAAATGTTTGGCTTTTTCTATTAAGTTTTGCAAAACTGGTAAGATGGTATCCTTGGTGTAAGGCGACTGTAAATAAAGAAAAATTGCCATGCATACCCAATACTTCTTCCCAAATATTGATGGTTGTACGCGTGGTTAATAATGCTGGACGACCTGATACATACTCCATAATCATCTGGCTATGTTGATGCTGATATGACAGCATGCCCACTCCACCAAGATTAATGATAAAACCTCGAGCCTCTTTTATGTTCATTGGGAATTTCTGGAAGAACAAACTTTAAATCACTGGTTAAACCACGGTCAATATGAATACAATTAACATCTTTTAAAATGTTGTTGAATTAAAAAAACTCAAAAGATTAGCGTTTTTGTTCAGAAAAAGCCCACAAGCAGTAATTTCATCAAAGGATTTCCTTTGTTTAGATAATTGATGGATGGTTTGTTGACAACCACATCAAAATTAGTAATTTTTTAAGACGACAGTTTTAAAAAAATAACAAGTTTAACAATGTATTCAATACATAAATTGCAAAACTCTATCTCTATTGATTTATAAGGTTTCTAAAGTATTGCGGCAGGTCATCCATCGATCATCAAATACCCAATTTTTCCTTATTTAAGCGAAACCAAACCATCATAAATGCCATACGGTCAGCACAAGCAATGCAATGCTCCAAAAAGTCATTTTTCCATTTGTTCTAGAGCTTGATTTTTGTCATCACGCGCTTTTAATAATGTAATGATGATGTTATCAGCAACATACCAAGCATTATCACTGCTAGTACGCAGTTTGTGAGGTGGTACGTCCATGGATGGTGTAACCAAAACACTCCAACGAGTAGCCAAATGACTGATTGACCAGATATAAGATTTTTTTGTGCACACAGTTTAAGAAGGCTTGATAAATTGTCGCAGGCAAGCGTTCTTTGGCTTCATCTAAAATCTCTTTACCCAAAAAAGGCACATCATACCAACAACCATAAAAATAATCCGCCAAAGCGCCTTGTAAAGGTTCATTTTTCAAAAAAATTTAAGGCTGTGCGAATGCGTTCTTTGTGATAGGCAGCTAAATTTGGGGCGATGATAATTCGTCGAGACATGCGGCGATATTGTTCGCGTACAGCCGCCGAAGTTCTTTGTAATTCACTCATATGCCACCTTTAAACAGTAATCATTCTTTTTATATTTTTTTATATTATTTTTAAAAAAAGTTAATAATCGGTTTCATAAAAATACAGCAAAAAAATGCAGTGTAAAAAAATGCAGTAAAAAAACAGGTGTTAACATAAAACAGGTTTTTATGGGTGCATAAAAAGCATTGGGCAAACTTACCCAATGCCAAATATGCCATTTTATTTATTTAAACAGGCTATTTTAAAAATGAATTCATGATAAATTCAAGTCTAATCAATAAGTTATCAGTTGGCGGATTGCCAGTTTGCACTTTTTTTGGCGTTTTAATAAATCCTTTAACCGCTAACCATTAGCTTAATAATGTATCCATCAAATCAATCATAAATTCAGCTTCTTCTTCACTAACCGCTTCAAAACCATTAGGCATGCCAAGTTCTGCCAAAAACTGCTTGACCATCAGCATCATTTTTTTAGGTTTAATAAGACATCACGAACTGCATCAGCCTCACCAAAGCTATCTTTTAACCAAAAAGTACATGGGTGATATCCGCCAAATCACTTTCGATTAACACATTTAATTGCATGCGAGTTAAGTTAGACAAAGAATGGAAAATCTCAGCGATAAAAAAATGCAGCATCAACATTGCCTTGAGCAACTTGTTTAGCAGCGGCTTGATAGGTTTCAGTAATTTCAAAGGTTACGTCGTTTTCAGTCAAATCGACAGCTTCAAGCAAACGTAAACCAATCAATTTTACATCGCGGTTATCAGCCATAGCAATTTTTGCACCAGGCTTTTAGGTCAGATAATTGTTTAATATCGCCTTTAGCAGAAGATACAATAACCATTTCATCTGATTTGCCAACAGGACGAGCAATTGCTTTATAGCCTTTTTCACGAATCAATTCAGCAGCATCAAAAGGATTGGCATAAACCAAATCAATATCACCTTTGGCAATCATCAAAGACTGCTCAGAAGACGATGCTGGAGTTTCTAAATGCACGGCCAAATTTGAGCGTTTTTTTGTAGCAAGGTATTTAAAGTATACCAACCACTAAAAAGATTTGGCGGAAAATCAGGGGCAATCACAAAACGATGAGACATAATTTAGTTTCCTTTTAGGGCGGCATATTGCTGACTGGCAGCTTCAATTTTTGTACGCGATGGTTTACGACGTACAGAAGTATAGCCTACTACTTCACCACGACGTACATTAGGTACAACCGTTGCATACACCCAATAATGTCCGCCATCCTTGCATAGATTTTTTTACATAGCCATGCCATTTTTTTGCCAGCTTTAACGGTTTCCCCATAAATCTTTAAACGCTTCGGCAGGCATGTCAGGATGGCGTAAGATATGATGCGGCATACCAATTAGCTCATCTTTTTCATAACCGCTAATTTCCACAAAAGCATCATTGGCATGTGTTAAAAATACCATTTAAATCAGTGCTTGAAACAATCAATTTTCCATCTGGGTAAGGGTGCTCAACTCCAGTATCATAAACGGTACGAGTAGTGCCATCGTAAAAAGTTAGTGTGTGTTCTGTGCAATCGCCAGCAGGTCTTTGCATATCGGGTAATTGTGTCATGACAATCATTCCTATATTTTTGCTATTTTATGTGTCAAAAACACAAAATCTTAAATGACCAACTTTGTGTTTTTTTGAGCATTATCAATTAAAGAAGTTTTTGATAGAGCTTCTGATGCACGTTTGATATCCAAGAAAATCAAACCCAGTTTAGCATTGGATTTGGCAAGTACTGTCAGTACTGCCTCAGAACCGGCTGAAGTCATAATAACGTAGCCTTTTTCACCTTGAACCAAAACGCGGTCTGTGCTACCACGACCAAGTTCGCTACCAGCACGGTCACCCAAAGAAAGTAGAGCGGCACTCATCGCACCCACACGGTCTTCGTCAATCCCTGATGGCAAGGCTGATGCAATCATCAAACCATCTGTAGAAATCAGGGCTGACGCTTCTACGTCTGCTGATGAGCTATTTAAATCTTCCAAGATTTGTTGGAACATATCGGTACGCATAAATTCACCTTATGATTAGTGTTGTAAAAACTTATTAAACAATAAGCAAGTTAGTCAAATATAGGACTTTGCCTAACAGAATTGATTGAGTTGTTTTTGGTGGGCAGAACATCTTACAATCAGTCTAAAAAAATCATGAGCAAGATTTATGCCAAATTTATAAGAAAAATAAATCCATTTAAGATTTTTTTAAGACAAACTGCTTATTTGTTAGGATAAGTGCTACAAGAAAAAAATAATAACATAAAATCATGATGATGCCGGAACGGTACTGTAGATTTTTTTGTAAACGCATCATGTTAAATCTTAGAAACCAATTTGCCAAAAAAATAGAATAATAAACAAGCCAAGCAATGATTGGTAAAAATGCTAAAATAGCCAATTCATCACAACATAAAAAGACAACCACCATGACCACCAACGAAGAATTATTTACCAGTGCCAAACGCCATATTCCTGGCGGTGTCAATTCCCCCGTACGTGCTTTTTGCAGGTGTTGGCGGAACGCCTATTTTTTTATCAGCCGTGCCAAAGGCTCAAAAATGTACGATACAAACGGTCGAGCATATATTGATTATGTGGGGTCATGGGGTCCAATGATTTTTGGGGCACGCTCACGACAAAGTTATTGACGCGGTCAAAAAAAGCGGCTGATGATGGTTTGTCCTTTGGGGCACCAACATCCTTTGAAACCACAATGGCAGACTTAATTTGTGAGATTGTGCCTAGCATTGATTTGATTCGCATGGTAAGCTCTGGTACTGAGGCAACCATGAGCGCCATTCGCTTAGCTCGTGGTTATACAGGACGTGATAAAATAGTTAAGTTTGAGGGGCTGTTATCACGGTCATTCAGACAGTCTTTTGGTTAAGGCAGGTTCTGGTATGCTTGACATTGGCGAACCAACATCAAAAAGGCGTACCTGCCGATTTTGCCAAGCACACCATAACTTTACCCTATAATGATATCGACGCATTAAAAACCTGTTTTGCAAAGTTTGGTGAAGAGCTTGCCTGTGTTATTGTTGAACCCATCGCTGGCAATATGAACATGGTCATTCCAAGCCAAGAATTTCATCAAACTTTGCGCACCCTTTGTGATGAATACAAAACAGTGCTGATTTTTTTGATGAAGTAATGACAGGTTTTCGCGTGGGTTTAAAGGGGGCTCAAGCGCATTTTAACATCACGCCCGACTTAACAACCTTTGGTAAAATCATTGGCGCAGGTCTTCCTGTTGGGGCGTTTGGTGGCAAACGTGAAATTATGGAACACATTGCCCCTTTAGGTGGCGTATATCAGGCAGGCACATTATCTGGAAACCCTTTGGCAATGCGAGCTGGCAAAGTCATGTTTGAAGAGCTTATCAAATCTGATTTTTTTATGAAAAAAATTAACACAAAAACCACCAAATTAACAACAGGATTACAAAAATTTGGCAAATAAACATGGTGTGGATTTTTGCAACCTGTCATGTTGGCGGCATGTTTGGACTGCATTTTGCTAAAACTGCTCCAAAAAAACTTTACTGAAGTAAGTTTATCTAACAGCCAAAAATACGCCAAATTTTTTTCATGGCATGTTAGAACAAGGTATTTATCTAGCGCCATCTGCCTTTGAAGCAGCATTTATGTCAATTGCTCACAGTGATGATGATATTGATGAAACGCTTTTAGCGGCAGATAAGGTGTTTGGGTCGCTTTTGATAAACATCTGTCTTTATGACAAATTTACTTGATTTTGATAAATTGGCAATTATATAAAGACAACACAAAAATAAAAGGTGATGAAGATTCGCCTTTATTTATAACAATAGATGAAGGTGCTTTTATCTTTCTTGCAGATTATTTAAAAGATATCAGGTAGCACATTGATTGTGTTGTTTTAAGATTTATATTTTATAAACAATAAATTTGTAAAAAAATTATTTGGTAAAAATTATTTGGTAAAAAGTTATGCTAACAAAAATCATCAGCAGTGTTATTGGCACAAAAATGAGCGTGAATTAAAAACGCATGAGAAAAAAATCGTTGAAAAAAATCAACGCTTACGAACCTAGCATTTCTGCTTTGTCAGATGAAGAATTACGCCAAAAACCCAAAGTTTTTAAAGAACGTTATCAAGCAGGCGAGAGTTTGGATAAAATCTTACCAGAAGCCTTTGCGGTATGTCGTGAAGCCTCCAAGCGCGTTAATGGCATGCGTCATTATGATGTGCAATTAATTGGTGGAATTACCCTACATGAAGGCAAAATCGCTGAGATGAAAACAGGGGAAGGCAAAACTTTGATGGCAACGCTTGCCATTTATCTGAATGCTTTGAGTGGCAAAGGCGTTCATGTGGTTACAGTCAATGATTATCTGGCAACTCGTGATGCTGAATTAAACCGTTCTTTATTTGATTTTTTAGGGCTGACTGTTGGAGTAATTTATAGCCAACAGCCAGGATATGAAAAAAATTTGATGCTTATCGAGCCGATATTACCTACGGTACAAATAACGAATACGGCTTTGATTATCTAAGAGATAATATGGTATTTAGTATGGATGAGAAAAAACAGCGTCCGCTTAATTACTGTATTATTGATGAAATTGACAGTATCTTGATTGATGAAGCACGTACGCCACTCATCATCTCTGGAGCAACTGAGGACTCAGCCCATTTATACACACTCATTGACACCATCATTCCACGACTGGTGCGTTCTAAAGACGAAGAATTAAACAAAGAAAACAAAGAAGGCGACTTTTGGATTGATGAAAAAAACCGTGCCATTGAAATCAGTGAAAAAGGCTATGAAAAGATTGAAAAATTTTTTTAATAGAAGTTGGTGAGCTTGGAGAAAAAGAAAGTCTATATTCGCCTGCACGCCTGCCCTTACTTGCTCATGTTCAAGCAGCAATCAGGGCCCATCATCTTTTATCAAAAACATCCATTATATTGTAGATGATGAAGGCGAAGTGGTTATCGTGGATGAAAACACTGGTCGAACCATGCCAGGTCGTCGCTGGAGTGATGGATTGCACCAAGCAGTAGAAGCCAAAGAAAAGGTTGAGATTCAAGCCGAAAACCAAACCATGGCAACCACCACGTTTCAAAAATTATTTCCGTTTATATGACAAATTGTCAGGCATGACGGGTACAGCTGACACTGAAGCGGTGGAATTTAAATCCACATACAATCTTGATGTTGTCATCATTCCAACGCACAGACCAATTGCTCGTTTGGATTTAAACGACCAAATCTTTTTAACCAAATTGGGTAAATATAAAGGCATCATTCGTGAAATTCGTGAAATTACCGCCAAAGGCGCGCCGGTTTTAGTAGGAACAGCGACCATTGAAGCTTCCGAAGAATTGTCATTTTTATTAGACCAAGAAGGCATTGCTCATAACGTTTTTAAACGCCAAACAACACGAGCGAGAAGCTGAAATCATCGCTCAAGCAGGCAGACCTGCAACCGTTACCATCGCCACCAACATGGCAGGGACGTGGGACCGATATTATCTTGGGAGGTAATTGGCAGGCAAGCATTGAAAACCTGAATGAACTATCAGCCGAAGAACGTAAAGCCTTAGAAGCAGATTGGCAAATCAAAAAAATGAACAAGTCAAAAAGCAGGCGGGCTACACATCATTGGTTCAGAGCGTCATGAATCGCGCCGTATTGACAACCAATTACGTGGACGCGCGGGGCGACAAGGCGACCCTGGATACTCTCGCTTTTTTTCCTATCATTAGAAGACGATTTGATGCGGATTTTTGCAGGCGACCGTGTTGTTAATATGATGAAAGCAATGGGCTTAAAAGATGATGAAGCCATTGAACACAAAATGGTATCTCGTTCAATTGAAAACGCCCAAAGCAAGGTAGAAGCTCGCGATTTTGATGCCCGTAAAAGTCTATTAAAAATACGATGATGTTGCCAACGAACAACGTAAAGTAATTTATTCACAGCGCGATGATTTGCTTGGTCAAGCGGATTTGTTTGATGACATCAAGGCAATGCACCATGAGGTTTATACCGCACTAATCAATCAATTTGTACCGCCCGGCTCGGTGGATGACCAATGGAATATCGATGGTTTGGAAGATGAGATTGAAGAAGCATTTCGCTACTATATGCCAATCAACGACTGGCTTGATGCTGACAGACGCTTGGATGAAGAAGGATTGCGCAAAAAAATCATTGATACTGCCATTGCTCATTATGAAGAAAAAAACGCGCCCAAATGGGTGAAGAAAATGCCATGCGTTTAGAGCGCGACTTTATGCTGCGTAATCTTGACCGTCATTGGAAAGAACATTTAACTCAAATGGATCATTTGCGTAAAGGCATCCATCTACGCGGTTATGCCCAAAAAAATCCAGAACAAGAGTATAAGCGAGAGTCGTTTGAACTGTTTCGTTCCATGCTTGGGGCTATTAAATCAGACGTGGTGCAAGATTTAGCGCGAGTTCACATTCCAACTGCTGAAGAAATTGCACAAATGGAAGAAGCTCGTCGTTTGGAAGCTGAGCAGATTCGCATGCGTTTTTGAACATTCAGGCAGTGATGACGATAATCAAAATTTAGAACAGCCCAAAAGTGCAGCTGCTGTACAGCACATTACCCTAAATTTAGGCAACACAGCCAATGCCCAAAAAAATCAGCGGATATTTTTACCAGAAGCATTGCCAGAGGATGTGGAAATTCCGAGCAATATTAGCCGTAATGCCCCCTGTCCTTGTGGTTCTGGATTAAAAATACAAACAATGTCATGGCAAACTGGTTTAATGTATTAATAGATTTTTTTATTTTACCCAATGGGTTTTTAAGTAAAAAAAGGAAACTTTAATGAAACTTTTTAATTGCAAGTTCACTAATTATTGGTAGTTTATTTATGTTAAGCGCTTGTGGTAAAAAGAGCCTGAGCCGCCACAACCTGCTCCTGCAGCAACTGAAGTAGAAGTGCCTATGTCGGCAGAACCTGCCGAACCTACTGGGGTGATGAGTGCTGAACCTGTGGAAATGCAAACAGAATCGCCAATATCAGCAGACAAAAAAATGGAAGTTGAACAAGATGGACAGCCTCCAGCACCCCAAGCAAATCAACCTCAAAATTAATTAAATTACCCAGTAAAAAAACGCCTGAGCTGATTCAGGCGCTTTGTTTTTTGACTTACTTTATAGCTGTTTTGTGCCGAAGATTTTTATCACCTGCATCACCTAAACCTGGAATAATGTAGCCATTTTCATTTAGATGACTATCCAATGCAGCCGTATAAATTTTTTTACATCGGGATGGGCTTCATTCACCAGTTTTACGCCTTCTGGTGCTGCAACCAAAACTAAAAGCTTTAATGTTAGTACAGCCGTGTTTTTTTAAGCATATCAATGGTAGCAACCATACTACCACCTGTAGCCAGCATCGGGTCTAAAATCAAGGCAGGTCGTTTGTTAATATCATTGACAAATTTTTCAAAAAATGGCACGGGCTCAAGTGTGGTTTCATCACGCTGCAATCCAACTACAGAAATTTTAGCGGTGGGCAATAAATCCAAAACACCATCTAGCATTCCCAGCCCTGCACGCAAAATTGGTACCAGTGTTACGGTCTTACCTTTAATTTGCTCGCCGTTTATCACGCCACACCAACCATCCATCTCAAAAGTTTCAACGTCAAAATCACGACTAGCTTCATACGCCATCAATCTACCCAATTCTTTGGTAAGTGTACGAAACTTGTAAGTGCTGCAATCTTTTTTTCACGCATCAAAGATAATTTATGACGCACCAAAGGATGATTAACAACGGTAATATTCATAATAAAAACTCCAATCTTGTGTAAAATAGCCATCTAATAAATCTGATATCAAATCATTATACCACCGCGTTATCTTACTGTGTTTAGAATTTAACTAAAACAAAAATTCAAACAAAAATCAGTGTAAACCCTATATTTAACAGCGTATTAACTAAATCACATTCCAATTTTTTTATTTTTCGTGGATTTGCAAGGTTTGCTGATGGTATTTTTGTAATGTACTTCGATGTCCAACACTAATAATGGTAGTGTTTGGCAAAGATTCTTTTAATAAACGATACATTGCATCTTCAAGCCCTTCATCCATACTGGCGGATGCTTCATCCAAAAAAATGCTACATCAGGTTTTAGTAATAAAAAGTCTTGCAAATGCTAAACGCTGCTGTTCTCCAAGCGACAAAACGTGCGTCCAATCACAAGTCTGAGTAAGTTTATCTACTAAATGTCCAAGTTGAACTTTTTTTGTAATAACGTTTGTAAAACTATCTCATCATGTGCATCTGGAGCAATGTTTGGGTAATAGATAGCATCAATCAATCGACCTTGTGGCAGATAGGGGTTTTTTTGCGATAAAAAAATAAAGCATTGGTTGGACGCATAACCACACCTTCTGAGTAAATCCAAAGACCTGCTACTGTTCGCAAAAAGCGTGGTTTTACCCGAGCCAGATTTTTCCTTGAATCAGCAAACTTGAGCCTTTGGGTAGGCTTAAATTCAACTTTTTCTATCAATATGGTATCAAGTGGTGTTTTTAATGGTTAAATCTTTAAAAAAATCACATCAGTGTCATGATGATTAATAATTGTTTTTGTTTTTCACTGATGGCGCCAGTGGCTTTTTCGAAACTGGTCAAACGGTCTAAGGTCGCTTTATATTCTGCAAACGTATCATACACATTGCGAAAATAGGATAAATTTTTCATGCAAACGACCAAAAACTTGCATCGTTTGCATCAAATCACCCAATTTGATTTGCTCTGCAAAAATATCGTCCCACCTGAATCAATAATGGAAAAAAACCACCGAAATTTGAGTAATAATTAGGTTAAATCCTGAAAAACTTTAAAGTACGAAAAAAACAATTGACCACATATTATCAATCACCCGATTAAACTGGCGATATAATAATGATTTTTTTCTACTTTCTCACCTGCATAAAAGGCGATACTTTCTGCGTATTCTTTGACGCGAATTAAAGAATAACGATAATTAGCATTTAGTCGTTCATTCGCAAAATTTAAATCAATCAATGGACGACCTAGCCAAAACGCAATCACTGTAGCAATAATCACATAACCAAACACTAAAAATACCATCATATGAGGAATTTCAACACCCAAAACCTTCATCGGTCCTGCCAGACCCCATAACAAAATGGTGTAAGAGATAATGGAGCTGACCGCTGAGATGAGCCCTGTTGCCAAGGATAGAGAATGCTTGACATAGGATTGCACATCTTGCTGAATGCGTTGGTCAGGGTTATCAAGCTCACCAAAAATCTGCTGGGTGCGATAATAAGCCTGATTTGCCATGTATTTATCCAAAAAGCTCTTTATTAAGCTCTTCAATCCAATTAATGCAAAATCGTTGTTCAGCATAATAAGTTAATAATGCATTTTGAAACCGCAGCTGCAGCAATAAAACAAAAACACCACCATCTGCTGCCAAAAAAACTGGTTGATTTAAATCTTGTAGGGAACTGTACATGATATTATACCAATTAGAATGAATTAAACTAATTCGTACTTCCAGAAGCGTCAAAGTAACAATAAATGTAAAAAAATAAAATTGGTTTAATGCTGCGTTTTGGCGTTAAATAACCCTTTGCCATCGCCCAAAACTGCTGCCCCCAATGCGTAAAACGAATCAAAAAGCCACATTGCTAGCGTGAAAATCACCGCTGTAATACCCAAACTTTTGCTTATCCAAATCGCTGACTCTATCAGCTCTTTTTGACCAGTCCATAAACAATCCAATAAATTAATAAAGTTGTTATTTTAACACACTGATGGGTTACGCACTTAAAAACTCTTAAAAATACAACCAGTTGTTTTTAAATCAGTTTTTTTATTAATAATAAAATTATGGTTATTTATACGACTTATTAAAATATCGTTTTTAATAGTCAATTTAAAAATACAAATTATCAAATAGTGCATTTATGCCCAATACAGTAATTTACAGATTATCTGAGATTAAAAATTATTCTTATAATTCGCACCTGCAAATTATAAATGATAAAATACTAATACCAAAAACAACATTATTAAAAAGCAATGCATTATGGAGAATTATTTGACATTTCTCTCTTGTAACTCATCACAGAAACAAGTAAAATGACGTTTACAACATTTTTTTAGGGAGTAAGACTTATTAAACCGTCAAACCGTTTAAATATTAACGAAGATATTCGCGCCAAAGAAGTGCGTTTAGTCAAAGAAGATGGCGAACAACTGGGTGTGGTTGACTTAAAAACCGCCTTAAAAACCGCCAGTGATGAAGGGCTTGATTTAGTGGAAATTGTTCCTGATGCTAAACCGCCTGTTTGTAAAGTTATGGACTATAAACGCTATTTGTACGACCAAAAGCAAAAAGCCAAAGAAGCCAAAAAAAACCAAAAACAAACGCAAGTTAAAGAGATTAAACTACGTCCTAGCACTGAAGAAGCAGATTATCAAGTAAAACTTCGTAAAAATCATGGAATTTTTTTAGAAGATAAGGACAAGGTAAAGGTTTCTATACGTTTTTCGTGGTCGCGAAATGGCACACCAAGATATTGGTAAGGCGCAATTAGAGCGCATCATTACAGATACTGCCGATGTAGCAACTGTGGAACAGGCACCTAAAGTAGAGGGTCGCCAAATGGGTATGCTGCTTGGTCCTGCTCGAAAAAAATAAAAAGATAGAACATTAAGGCAGACCTTATGGTCTGCTTTTTTTATAATTAACACGTCTTTAAACACATCCACCGCCGGTTTCGCGCCGTGGTGTTCCACTTTGCGCCGCCATTTGCTGCCCAGATGGTAAAAGCGCAGGCTGTCGGTTTTAGGGTTGTAGGTTTTCAAAAGTTTGTCCTTTAAAAACAACCCACTGATCGGGCGCGATGTCGCATTCGAACACCGAATACTGCACGCGCACGCCGTAGTCCAAACACAATTTCGCCACGCGCCGCAGTCTTGCCTGTCCTTCCGCATCTTCCAGAGAAATATCATAAGTAATCAGCATCAGCATTTTGTATTCCCATGTGCAGGCTGCTTTTAGAGGTCGTCTGAAAACATCCAACCGTTTTCAGACGACCTGCAAAACCTATCTCATCAAAAAAACGGCGGATATTCCGCCAAATCCCCGCGCAAGTGCCGCGCCAACAGCATAGCCTGAATATACGGCAGCAAGCCGATTTCTACTTCCTCGCCCAAAAACGGATGAACAATTTTTTTCCCTGCTTTTTTTCGCCTGCAAGGATTGGAACAGCAGCTTACGCGCTTCAGCTTTCAGGCTCACCGCGCCGCTTGCTTCGGTAACAAAATCCTGCGGTTTGATTTGCCCGCGGTTAATCAGCGACAGCACCAGCCTGTCCGCCCACCACGCGCGGAACTCTTCCAAAATATCCTGCGCCAAACTGTCGCGCCCCGGTCGGTCGGCGTGCAGAAAGCCCACCTGCGGATCCAGCCCCACGCCTTGCAGCGCGCCGCTGATGTCCTTGCCCAGAATGCTGTACACAAACGACAACAGCGCATTCACCCCGTCTCTGGGCGGACGGCGGTTGCGCCCGTCAAAAGAAAAAGCCGCTTTTTCGCTCAAAAGCTGCCCGAATACGCCGAAATAACGCGCCGCCGCGTCGCCTTCAATACCGCGCACCACGTCCAACTCCGCCGCGCCCTTCAACTGCCGCAGCGAAATATTCAAAGCATCGACCGCACTTTGAATCGCCGCATTCTCGCCGTAATTGCGAATCTGCCGCTGAAGCACCCGCTTACTCGCCTGAATCTTCGCCGCAATGATATTGCGCGCAATCGGCACCGGATTTTGCTCTGACACCCGATACTGCGCCCGACGCAACAGCACATTGCCGCTCTGCCGCCCCTGAAGCTGCCCCAAATAACGTCCGTTTTTCCGTAAAAAAACGCCAAATTCACATTATTTTTCACCGCAAAACCCCAACAAAAAAACGGCGACACCAGCACATTCCCAAAACAGAAAAATATGCCCTATGGAATGCACCGGCAACTGCGCCACCTTCTTACGCTCCTGCTCCACCACCAGCGTCTCCCGCTCTTTATGCAGGTAGCTGCCTTGGGTAGTGATATAGAGCGTGTTTTTGCAGTTTGCGCATGGGGAAACTCCTTAGATTTTGACCGCACTTTGGGGATAACGGCGCATACAGACTACTTGAAGACGGTATGTTGGGTTAAGAGGAACTCCATAACCCTAACCAACTCTCAGTTATAAATTCTTAAAAATAATCCTCATTATTGTGGAGCATACTTTCAATCTCAGATAAGTTATCATTAATATAATCTCCACTTTTTATGTGCTATAAATTCATACAGTCCCAACTCAATAAAAACGTTGTAAAGGTTTATAAATAACAATACATAATCCGCCTTGATCAAATATTTCTGCCTCTTGACTATCTAACTCTTCAATTTCTCCACATTGAATAGAATAATTAAGTTCTGTGCCAATATTTAAATTCATAATCAATAGATTGTTACTCTTTAAAATAGATATAGTCGTGCCATACGGAACACCTAATAACCTTTTTAAATCTTTACCTTCATGAAGTGCCCCTGAACCAGGGATTTTTAGGGATATTATCTCCTGTTCTATACCACAAGCCCTTATAAAGCTCTTCCATGTACTCACTAGAAAAATTTGCTCTTATTGAATAAACAATGCAAAATTCCAAGTGCTAATTTCGCAATAAATCGATTTTTCAGCAAATACGTTTTTTTATGGTATTTGCAATGCTGTTCTTTTCCACCTCTTACACTTTCTAAAAAAAGAATTCTATTCTTTCTTGATCTATGTCATCAGGATTTGAAAAATCCTATTCTAGGTAAAATATTTTTCTTCGTCTAAACGAGTGCACATAATTTTTCTTGACAGGCTTGCCCTCAAAAGCATCTTTAAATGACAGTAATGCCAACTCAAAAATTTTTTTAAAGAACGTTCAGCAAAAAAATAAAATATGCTCTTGTTTTTCTGCTTTTTTTAACTGTACGCGGATTTCCTCCAGCGTACCAATATAGCTTTTCATCATCCGGTCTAATCCAAAAGATTTGCTCCCCTAGTGGTCCTAACCAATACTCACATATTTCTCCATCTACCATATGCGGTGGATTTATTACACTATGCCCCATGTAATGCAAAGGAAGAGATGTTGGTGCTTTCGGATTAAAAAAATGCATGCGCCTGACTCTTTAGATGATTGAATGCCAAACAATCTTTTTTTCAAATGCAGCATCAACAAAAAAAGTCCTAGATTGTTATTACATTTTTTTGCACACATTTCTTGTTTTAAATTTATCTGATACAAAATTTCCACCAAGAAACTGTGGGACAACATGCTCCAAGCTGAATTCATCAATTTGTTTCTCTTCCCTACAATATATGCAATTCATGTTTATATCCTTTAATCATTAGTAAATAACCCCTTTACATACCCCACACTCCCATCCCGTTTCCCCAGCAACTCCGGCTGGCAAATCTCCATCACTGAGTAAACGGATAAAGACTACAGCTTGCTACTTAAAAGCTTAACCGCACTTTTTAGGGCAACGGCTTGTGCTGGCTACCTGAAAAAAACGGGTAGGTTGTTGAGCTTACGAATCTAACTTGCATCTATCATATGACGAACACATCGCCTTACGCCAAAAACCATCACAATTACCGCCGCGATGATGATAATTCCGTATGGAATCATGCCGTCTCCGTTTTTCATATGCCGCCCGTCCGCCCGGAAAACCCGTACGCGCGGTATTGGCAACCGTGTGGCACGCAATCAATACAAATACCGAACCGCCGCTGCCGTTATACAGCCATACATAGATAATCCTCACGGCAACCGTCCCTGCCAGCCCCCATACGATCAGTTCGGCAGACTGTCCCACGGCAATCATGGACGGCAAATGCCACAATGCCCACGGCACCCCGATAATCAGCGCTGTAACAAGCGGGGTGAAACGCCGTTGCAGACTTTCCGTAGCGTAGGCGGCATAGCCCAATTCCTCGGCAACTGCCGCGATAAAGAACATGACAAACGCACCGGCAAGCGGCGCAAATGATATGGATAAGGCGGGTATGGTTTGCCCTGTTTGGCGTATTGCGACATAAGTGAGCAGATAAAGCAGGGGAAAAAAATCAGTATCGCCGTCCAAAAAAATAGGCAGAATGCTTTATCCGCCCGTAATCAAACACACGTCCAAACAGTCCGCGCACCGCCGCCATGCCGCCCTCGCGGTAACGCAGTAACGCGGCGGCAACCGTCGGAGTGAGCGCCGCGCCGATGTCGGTCAGCGGCAGATTATCAGGCAGAGGACTGTGTTTGAGAAACAAAGACAGCAGCCAAAACGGTGCGCTCAAAGCGTACACCAGCAGAAAAGTATTGCCACGGATGCGAATAATTCACGTCTAAGCTTCCTGAATGCTTGTCTTGCATATTACCTCCATTTATTCAGTAAACAACCCCACAACATACCCCACACTTCTATCCCGTTTCCCCAGCAACTCCGGCTGACAAATCTCCACCAGCGAGCAGGCTTTGCAACGTTTGCCGTAGTCGGGTGGCGGGGTTTTGTCCGCTATTTAAGAGTTCGCGGACGGCGGCAATGGTGGTGAGGGTTTTTGGCGCGCAGGCCGTCTGAAAACATGACGGGTACGCGGTGGCAGGTTTGTCCATACCACAGCGCGCCCTCAGAGACGGTTTGCCCCGTCATCTCTTCCAAACACAAGCCTTGGGCGCAAAGCTGGATTTCGTCCATCGGGTCGGGTTTGGGCTTGCCGCGTTTGTATTCCACGGATTTCAGACGACCTGTTTTTCGTTTCTACTTCCACTAAATCCAATATGCCGCTGATACCCAGCTTCTCTGCCGACACATGCACCGTCCGCTCAAAACGCACACCCTTGCGCGTTTCCGGCTCGCCCGAATCCACCCGCTCATGCAGCGCCTTGCCCTGCGCGGTCAAATAGTTCTCCGCCCACGCCTGCTCGTTGTGAATCAGCGCGCATTGGCGCAGGCAGAAGGCGTAGTGTTGCAGGGCAGAAAGGGGAATCAGGCGTGTGTCCTGATTTTTCCCCTTGGGTTTCGGTTAAAAAGTGCGGTCATCTTTTTTAAGTGTTTTTTTAAAGCAGTTCTTCCACACTCACGCCATTGAGGCCGTCTGAAACAACGCTGATTTTGTAATCGCCAAAACCGCTTGCGGGCGTACCTGATTCGCCGTTTACGCGTTCGACTTTTACGGCGTCAAACAGTTTATGTGCAGGCTGGCTGCCGAGTGCGCTATCGTGTTTGAAAACAATCAGTTTGCGTGCCGCCATTTCGCCACGGGCGGCGGAGCGGTCATGCTCAAACATCAGCGTCAGGGCTTGCCAGAGTTTGGCTAAGTCGTCGTCTGAAAAAAACCGGTTTTGGCGGCAAGGTTGGCGGAGATAAAGCCGTGCACGCGGTAGAGCGCGTAAGGAACGATGTATTTGCGCCCCATGGTGCGTTCTTTTTCCAAGTCTTTTTCGTTGGTTACCGCCATGCGGGTGATGGAAACTTCCAACGGCACAATCGGGTCGATGGATTGGGCAAACGCCAGTTGTACCGGGCCGCGCACTTGCCCGCTATTCACTTCAGTCGTCATGACCGCGCCAAAACTGCGGATGTCGAAGAAGTTATTGCACATCCATCCGGTAATCTCGCGTGCTATTTTTTTCATCTTTTAGGAAGTTTTTTTGGCTTCCGGTGCGACACCCAATGCTTCATAAGCACGTTTGTTTTTGCAGGTTCAGTACGCTTTTTTTCTTTAACGTAGATTTCATAGCCTGGTTCATTTTCGTAGGCAGTTTCGATAAAGTTACGAATTTTTACGTTTCAAACAGACATCTGTGACCAGCCCTTTACTGCTTTCCGGATCGAGGCGCGGCATATTGCCTGCATCCGGATCGCCATTGGGGTTGCCGTTGGTAACATCAAAGAAATAGACAAATTCGTAGCAGTTTTGGATAGACATGATTAATTCCTTATGCTTCGGTTGGGGTTACAGATTCTTTGGAGGCAAAATAGCTTTGCTTTTGCTGGTAATAACCAATGGAAAAAGCGGCCTTGTTCATCAATGCTGAAATGGCGCGGGTAATGCTCCGGCAAAGCGGCAATAATTTCTCCTAGATCCTTGTCCAGATTTACGGCTAATCCAGGCTTGTCTTTACGTAGACGCGAAAGATGATGGCGTGCTCCTACCAACAAACGGGGAAAACTGAGAAAGGCACGGCTGATGCTGAACCATAATAGCGATCGGCAATGCTGGCATTGATATCACCTAATGCCTGATACTGGATGCGCTCCAGAACAGCAAACATCCTGCCTAACAAATATGCACGATTTGTGCTTTCTTTATCCAAGCTCATAGGAACTCCTTCTTTGATTAAACCTTTGCGGAATTTCCGCGCTAATATTGCCTTAATCATGGCAATGCGTAATCCATTCGCATCACCGTCTGAGCGAATGCGGGCAAGTAACTGCGACAACAGGCTCATCGGGTAAAGTGTGCCGTTAATAACTGCGCGCGTCATTTCCCCTGCGAGTACGGGCGAGATATTTTTCTGTTTTGCCCAAAGGGGCTGTTTGAATCAACAGGCGCCAGATAGACGGCGGCGTTTGCCACGGACAAGGATCGATTGCCAAATCTTGCCAATGATCAGACAGATTTTTGTGCCAACTGCCCAAAAAGTGGTATTGAGCCAAAAGCGGATAGAGATACGCGAGGCGTTAGGCGCCAACCCCAGAATATAGAAGCGGGTATCTGCGTGCAGATTGGGGGCAATTTCTTTGAGCGGACGGCCTTTGGCGATTTGTTGCAAAATGTCGAAGACTTTTTGATTTTTCTTCGCCATCTGTAACCGTCATCATATCGAAGAAAAAAAGCTTCTTCCGCTTCAGCGCTACTGTCATCGGGTGCTTCTGCCCAAAAAAACAGTACTGGCATCGCCGATGGTCAGACAGTGATTATTTTTCGCGGCGCAACAGATAGTTCAGCGCGGTGGTGTAGGCAAAGGCGGATTGTTCGGAGACGGGCGCATTTGCGCCTTGCTCCCTGCCGAACGAGGCGAAGGCTTCTTTGTTGAACGAAATAATCGAACCGCCGGAACTTTGCCCGCCAAACACGCCTTTAATCGCCGGATGCAGCCGTGCAATCGGGGCGGTGTCGCCGCTAATCAAGCACAAACCTTCAAGCGCTTCGTCGCTTTTCAGGCAACCTGCCCATAAGGTTTGCGCGGCTTCGCGTTTATGGATAAGTGCGGTCGGTTTTTCAAGAGAAAATGCAATGTTGGCATCCAGCATTTCGGCAGGTAGATTTTCGGCAGCGAAATGTGCAGGCTGCCAGTTTTTTAGAAAACGGCACAAGGCTTGCAAGCCTTCATCTTCGCTGTTTTGCAGTAAATCGAGATGGTATTGCTTGAAGGCGTCAAAGTTTTTTCAGACGGCGTAAACGGTTTTTCTTTCGCTTCGGCTTTGTTTTTATTGGCTTCCACGCCAAGCGCGTAGGCGGTTTTATCCCACAAAAAATTCGGTTTGATACCCGATGTGCGTTTTTCAGGGCGTGGCACGCTCATCAGCTTCGGCTGCGGCTTTTTTTATCGGCAGTCAGATTCGGTATAACGGTTTTTCAGACGGCCTTCTTTATCCAGCACCAAAATCCAACCGATTTTTCTCCTCACTAAAGCCATAAGGCGGCACTTTCAGGGTTGCCCATTTCATCGGTTTTTTTGCTGCCAAACGGCGGTAATAGCGGGCAAGGGACGCAAGAATCATGCTTTCACCTCCTCGGCGTAAAACGGCGGCACATCAATCACGCCGTCTTTCATTTGTGCGCGGAAAAAATGCGGCGTGTTGCCGTGATCAAAATCAATATCGTGCAACATCCAGCCTAAATCGCGGTTTGCCTCGCTTTCCAATAATGCCGACAGCGGCAACGGCTCGCCTTCGTCAATCAACACAAAATCGGCAGGGAAACTCACGCACGCCCAAACAAGGCTGCTGAAAGCATTGCCCTTTTTTTCGCACGGCGTTTGAACATCTCGATATGCTTGGTAACGGTCTCATCCGCCCCCGCTTTTGGCGTCAGCACCGCATGGGCTTCAATCACATAAGCCACGTCTTTAAGCACCGTCGCCGCGCGCTGCTGGCGGTCATCTTCAATCAGCGTATATAAATCGGCAACGCTCTTACGCTTCATCGCGCCGCTGACCTTACCCGCCGAAATCTTGCCGCCCAACTCATTGCGCCGCACCGACTCAAACCGAATCGGTTTCAACACATAAATCCGGTCAATCACCCACCGAATCGCCGGCTTCCAATGCACCGCCGCCAAAATCCCGCGCGCCGCCGACGGCGTAATGACGTCATAAGACACCCGCTCCACCTTCATCTCCGGACGGGTAAAACAGGCATAATCGCCCCCAAATATGTAGGCGGATTTGGTTCATTTGGTTCTCCTTTTGGGATGGAACAATTTAATTTATTTCTATTATCTATATATTAAAAAAATAACCTCTATTAAGAATAGCATCTATTGACTCATTATTTTGTTCTGGGAAAAACCTGTCTCAAATGTATTAATATTCTTTCAAATCCATCAACAGATAAAAGGATTTTTGCTCAATAAAAATCTTGGTATAAATTGAGAGCTGATTGCCTTCCAGAATAAGTACTGAAATCGCTACGCTTATAAGAGGGAATCCGTTTTGTTTTCCTTAAAATAATTACCTCATCTATAGCAGTTAACTTAGTAGATATTGGAGTCATATCTAAAAAAATTCACATGCAAGTATATACTTTGATGATGGAATAGAAGTTTTTTTAGTTCTGCGGCAGTTTGACTTGCTTCTTGAAACATTGTTTTTATCAAGATTTGTTTTAATTTCAGCAGCAAAATAAGAAATATAAAAAAATCAGAAGAGAATAGATTATTTGTAGCACTCTTATCATTTTCATCTACACTACAAATTTGTATTCTATGTTTTTTTGCGCTACTGAAAAAAATCTTGATCTTTTACTTTTTAAACTAACTTTTTTTGGCTAGTAGGTAAATAGACTGGGCCAAAAACTCAACCCTGAAAAAGATGATATAGAACCTGATCTGAGATTTTTAAAAATTTTTTTAAACCAGGTATTAAACGGGGATCAAACAAAAATGGTAAAAAAATTCCTCCAGAATACTGTTAGATAATTTTTAATTGACCATTTTTGTCTATATAGGAAATCATTTTTCAGATTTAAATATAAGTTCGATATCTATATAATTTTTTTATATTCATTTAGCTTTTTTTAACCATATCTATTAATAGATATTCACTTTTTTTAATGAACTAAGATCATGTAACCATTGTTTATAAAATTCTATGGCAGCGCAAACCTTAGATTTATCAGACATTGGTAATTTTTTTATTATCTAATAAAGCTAATAATTTGCTACCGTGAGATGTATTATGGATATTCATAATAGATTCCTTTTTATTGTAAAAATAGGGTTGGATATAAAAACCTTCTCTGATTCGTTTATGGTGTCTATTTTATCGATAGCTAATTTCAATAATACTCCTGTTTCTTCATTATTAGTTTTTTTATATCTTTTAGGTATCTTTCAGCTATACTTCTTGAAACATCCTTATTTATAATATTATTACTTTCATTTCTTTTTTTAATACTAAAACATCCTCAGTAATAGTTTTTTCCATAATTATTCATGAAAGATCTTTCGTATATATTGTCTATTATAAATATATTAGACTCTTTAATCATATCTAAAAATAATTCCAGAATTAGAGAATTGCTGTCCTAAAACAGAAGATGTTCTTCCAATTATAAGTACAACGTTTCCGTTTATCTTAGTAACTCTTAATAATTGATTTAAAATTAGTCCCATATCTATAGCATACTGAATCACCGTTAGAAATCTATTTTTGTCTAAATTTTCTATTAGCCCCAATCTCTCCTTTTTGCAGCCTCTAAAGGACGCCAACCTAATAATTCCATAGCATGCCTATAGTTTTTGATGATAATTAAAAAAACATTAATATATGGTGGTGATGTAATCACTAAATCTATACTTTTTTTCATCTACCTCTGAATATCTAGCATCTTCTAAATTACATTTAGACGTTCCTAAATACATGTTGCTATCTAATATTAAATTTTTCAACTAAAGATATTGCTTTGTTATAATTTTTTTGTTTTTTTAATTTCTTTAGAGTTTCCCATAGATAATAAAAATTATTGTATGCAGTATCCTTTTTTTGTTAATAAATTAATACTTTTTATTTAAGGAAATATCTTTTACATATCCAATTAAATCTTGAGCCTTTTTGTAATTGTATTATTTGTTCTTTAATTTCTTGTATTTCAGATAAGCTTGTTTTTTTCTGAAAGAGCACTTAAACACTCAGGCGGCAGGATTTATTTCTGAGCCAATAGCTTTTTTTCCTAAAATGGCAGATTCAAAAAGCACAGTACCACTACCACAAAATGGGTCGTAAATATAATTTGCTTCCTTAAACTCACTCAATAAATATTCAATAAACTGGGGGAAAAATTGTCCTTTCCAAGGTAATCTACTGGTTCTTGTTTTATTAATTAAGTCAAGTTTGCTCTGAATTAATTTCATTAAAAACTCCTATTGTTAAAATCTAACTGGCCATATAAATATGGCGCAAGATAGTATCATTCTGGAGGAAATATTGATAGCTTTTTAAAACACCAAACTCTCCCCTTTCAAAAAAACTCCACATCCTCCCAACTCAACCCCGCCACGTCATCATACAAATCCAGTCCAATCAGCGTATAAAACTGTTTACCAAAGTTTTTTTCTCGTTAATCGGTTCGATACGCCCTGCTTTATATAAAGCGGAGAGAGCTTTTTCGAGGGATTTGGACGGTGTAGGGTTGCAGTTTGCGTAAGAGTCCGCCAATGTGGTCGGCGTGGTGTAGGCTGCTAATGAGGGTCTTCGGCATCAACATCGAACGGAATAATCAGCGGCTGCATATGGCTTTCGATCATGCGGAATTTGTCGGCGATGGTTTGGAAGGGTAAATCAAGGCTTTGCCCTGTATCGTTGTGTATTTTTCAGGATTTTTTTATTGTCCAGTTCACTGCCTTTTAATTGATAAAGCTCGGAGAAGTAGGCGGCGACGGCTTGGGTGGATAAGAGGTCGTCTGAAAAGCTGTCGGCGGTCAGGCGCATAACGGCGGCTTGGACGGCAAGTTCGGGCGGGGCTTTCCATTGTTCTTCGGGCGCGAATATCCAGACAAAGCTGTTTTCAGACGGCCTTTTGCCTTCACGGTTGCAGCGTCCGGCAGCTTGCGCAACGCTATCCAAGCCTGCTTCGGCGCGCATTACCAGCGGAAAATCCACATCCACACCAGCTTCGATTAAAGAGGTGGCGATGACGCGGCAGGGTTCTCCGCTTTTCAGACGACCTCGAATCTCATCGAGCTTTTTGGCTGCGGTGTTTGGCACACATTAAGGTGGTCAGGTGGAACGTGCCGTCAAGGTGTTTGACTTGGTCGTACAAGCTGCGGGCGTGGCGACGGTTGTTGACGATGACGAGCATTTGCGGGTGTTCGCCAAGTTTGGCAAGCAGGTCGGCGTCAGTTTGTGTGCCGATGTGCTGCACGGTGGTGCGGCGCAGTTTGTCGAAAAGTGCGGTCGGTTTTTGGAGCTATTTCGCGCACGTTCTCAAAGCCGCGATAGAAACCGTTTTTCGGCTTGCACGGCTGGCTGGGTGGCGGTGCACATGACGACGCTGCAGCGGTAGTTTTGCGCCAATTCTTTGATGGCTTGCATGATGGGCAGCAACAGATTGAGCGGCAGCATTTGCGCTTCATCGAGAATGATGACGGAGCCTGCGATGTTGTGCAGCTTGCGGCAGCGCGAGGAGCGATCGGCAAAGAGGGATTCGAAGAATTGCACGGCGGTGGTCACGACAATCGGCACGTCCCAGTTTTTCTGAGGCTAGGCGTAATTTGTCTTTAGTGGCTTCGTCTTGCAGTTTGCCGTCGTCAAAGGTGCTATGGTGTTCCAACACAGCTTGTTCGCCCAATTCGCCAAAGGCTTTGCGAAATTCGGCGGCATTTTTGTTCGATTATGCTGGTGAACGGAATGACGTAAATCACGCGCCGCATATCGTGCCGTTTGGCGTGTTCCAGCGCAAATGCCATGGAAGTGAACGTTTTGCCGCCGCCGGTCGGCACGGTGAGCGTAAACAGCCCTTGCGGTTGTGCCGCTTGTTCTACGGCATGATCAAGAATTTCGCTGCGCAGGCGGTTTAAAGGCGGCATTGCGTTTTTCGGCTTCGGTTTGCTCTGGAGCTTGGGCGATACGTCGTCTGAAAGCGTTGATAAATTGATTGAAATTGTGTTGCAAGGCGTTTAAATCAGGATAGCCGCCGCGCTTGACGGCTTTGTTTTCTAGGTTTGAATAAAAGGCTTCAGTATCAAGATAATCAGCATCCACCAAGCAGGAATAGAGCATTCGTGTGAAGAAGGCGTAGGAGAAAAAAGGATGATGCGCGTCGGCTTTGAGTGGCGGTGCGGACAGGTTTTGAGGGAGTTTGATTTCTTGTTGCCACAGGTTATCGAGGATAGGAATATCTGCGCCGAATTGCAACGCCAAACGCTGTTTTTAATGTGCGGCGGTTATCGCCTTCACCGTTTCCATTTGCCAATCCGGCATGATGCCCCGCAATGCAAAAACGCCATCAGCTTGCCGATAACATTCCCCCAACGCTCGACTGCAATTTTTGCTCCCGCAGTAGCATGATCGACTGATGGACCGCCATGCAATCGCTGATTAAAGGGTTCCGAATATTTCCCTATATCATGAAGCTTTCCCGTCTGGTAGGCAATTTCCTGCGCACCGAATACCCGAGCAAACTCCGCCGCCATTTCACCAACATTTACCGAATGGCTTTTGCAAGGTTTGCCAATGTTCGTAAGGTAAGACGTTGCCGAATTTGTCTTGCACGGAATGGGCGTAGTAAGTCGTCATTTGGGTTTTTTTCTTTAGTATTTTTTTAAGCTAAATTGTCTATTTTTGTATATATTTGTAAATTTGCAGTTACTTATATGTATAGACAAAAATCCATTCATGACGCCCATCCAAATAACTGTAAATGTTCATACATAACAACCTGGAAGTAATAGGAACCATTCTAATTCTAAATTATTATAATTTGTATAATGTAGTTTGTATTTACTAAAACTAAATATTTTTTTAATCTTTTTGCAAAAAAAACTTATCTTGCTTTTATATACAAAGTAGTAACTATGCTTATACTCATTTAAATAGCAATCTTAATCCTGATTTATAATTCAAATAAAAAAACTTTATTCAATTTTTTTAATGTTACTAATAACATTTCTTGGTTAAACTTAATATTTATCAATATACCAAATAATTATCTTCATGAAACATAAAAATAGCTGTGTTTAGCAATTTTTACAAAGCTAGTTTGCTTACTGTGGTTTTTTTGTGCCATGTTTTATCCAAGTTGCCTTGTATATTATCTATTACAATAAATTTTTTTAAGTTAACTTTATTATTTATAAACAACCTCGCTGTTCTGACACATAACCTATATGACTGACAACAATCTTATAGCTTGATTTTTGGCGTTGATGATGGTGAACAATATAAAAAAATGACCAAAATGCCCTCTTGGATGCCCTGAATCGCCAAAATACTTCATATAATGACGATGTAATGACATACGCATTTCAAAAATTACCATACTTAATTCCTAAAGGGTATTCTTTAACTAATTCCTCATTACCATCAAAACGTTGATTATTATCGCGATCAGTAAAAAAATAATAATCTTGTCCTTTGCCATACGATTACATTGATTGTTATTATCTGCCGGACAAACTATTAAATTAGTTCTATATGAAAAAAACTAAGAAGCTGTGCTTCTTTTGTTACTATCGCTAAAATTTGCTTTTACATGGGTAGCCTCTGAATCCTGCAAATATTTTTCGTACCATCGGCATTGCAATTAGACTCAAAGTTGTTATGATAGCAACTGTTACTATTAGCTCAAATAACGTAAAAAGCACTTTGTTGTTTTTAAGCAACTTTGATTATATATTGAAAATTTATTAAATTTTTTTGTTTCATATAAATGAGTTTCGCTCAAATTTCAAACATTCTAGCATAAAATCTCCTAACCCCCAAAACCAATTAAGGCAATAAAACAACCGTTAATAACACAAAATACCCCTCATCATCAGATAAGGGGGTTAAATAGAGTGCTGACGATGACCTACTCTCACATGGGCAAACCACACTACCATCGGCGCTAAGACGTTTCACTTCTGAGTTCGGAAAGGGGTCAGGTGGTTCCATCTTGCTATTGTCGTCAGCGTAAAAGATTAACAATATTATATGAGTCTGTTTGTTTTTAAAAATTTACTGTATCAAGGTAGGCAATCTTACACTTAACTTACAAAACCATTTTGGGTGTTGTATGGTCAAGCCAAACGAGCAATTAGTATTGGTTAGCTACACATGTCGCCATGCTTCCACACCCAACCTATCAACGTCGTAGTCTACAACGGCTCTTTAGGGAAATCTTATCTTGAGGTGGGCTTCCCGCTTAGATGCTTTCAGCGGTTATCCCATCCGAACATAGCTACCCGGCAATGCCACTGGCGTGACAACCGGAACACCAGAGGTTCGTCCACTCTGGTCCTCTCGTACTAGGAGCAGATCCTCTCAAATTTCAACGCCCACGGTAGATAGGGACCGAACTGTCTCACGACGTTCTAAACCCAGCTCGCGTACCTCTTTAAATGGCGAACAGCCATACCCTTGGGACCTGCTTCAGCCCCAGGATGAGATGAGCCGACATCGAGGTGCCAAACACCGCCGTCGATATGAACTCTTGGGCGGTATCAGCCTGTTATCCCCAGAGTACCTTTTATCCGTTGAGCGATGGCCCTTCCATACAGAACCACCGGATCACTAAGACCTACTTTCGTACCTGCTCGACTTGTGGGTCTCGCAGTTAAGCGCGCTTTTTGCCTTTTATACTCTTTGAACGATTTCCGACCGTTCTGAGCGCACCTTCGTACTCCTCCGTTACTCTTTAGGAGGAGACCGCCCCAGTCAAACTACCCACCATACATTGTCCTTGAATTTGTTAATTCGAAGTTAGAACCCCAACATAACCAGGGTGGTATTTCAAGGTTGGCTCCATAGTAACTGGCGTCACTACTTCAAAGCCTCCCACCTATCCTACACAAGTTAGGTCAAAGTTCAATGTAAAGCTGTAGTAAAGGTTCACGGGGTCTTTCCGTCTAGCCGCGGGTACACAGCATCTTCACTGCGATTTCGATTTCACTGAGTCTCTGCTGGAGACAGCGCTGCCATCATTATGCCATTCGTGCAGGTCGGAACTTACCCGACAAGGAATTTCGCTACCTTAGGACCGTTATAGTTACGGCCGCCGTTTACTGGGGCTTCGATCAAGAGCTTCGCTTACGCTAACCCCATCAATTAACCTTCCAGCACCGGGCAGGCATCACACCCTATACGTCCACTTTCGTGTTTGCAGAGTGCTGTGTTTTTTTAATAAACAGTTGCAGCAGCCTGGTATCTGCGACTGCCAACAGCTCGAGGGAGCAAGTCCCTTCACCATCGGCAGCGTACCTTCTCCCGAAGTTACGGTACCATTTTGCCTAGTTCCTTCAGCAGAGTTCTCTCAAGCGCCTTGGTATTCTCTACCTGACCACCTGTGTCGGTTTCGGGTACGATTTGTTTATAACTATCGCTTAGAAGCTTTTCACTGGAAGCAGGGTATTTGCCACTTCGCTGTACATGTACAGCTTGCTATCAGATCTCAGTAATAGTCTAGCGGATTTGCCTACTAAACCTACCTACATCTTTTCACCTGGACAACCAACGCCAGGCTGACATAACCTTCTCCGTCCCTCCATCGCATCATAAACAAGTATTGGAATATTAACCAATTTCCCATCGACTACGCCTTTCGGCCTCGCCTCAGGGGTCGACTCACCCAGCCCCGATTAACGTTGGACTGGAACCCTTGGTCTTACGGCGAACGGGCTTTTCACCCGTTTTGTCGTTACTCACGTCAGCATTCGCTCTTGTGATACCTCCAGCATGCCTTACAGCACACCTTCACAGGCTTACACAACGCTCCCCTACCACTTAATTGAAACAATTAAATCCGCAGCTTCGGCTCCTAGTTTGAGCCCCGTTACATCTTCCGCGCAGGCCGACTCGACTAGTGAGCTATTACGCTTTCTTTAAAGGGTGGCTGCTTCTAAGCCAACCTCCCTAGCTGTCTATGCCTTCCCACATCGTTTCCCACTTAACTAGGAATTTGGGGCCTTAGCTGGCGGTCTGGGTTGTTTCCCTCTTGACGACGGACGTTAGCACCCGCCGTCTGTCTCCCGGATAGTACTCATGGGTATTCGGAGTTTGCATCGGTTTGGTAAGTCGGGATGACCCCCTAGCCGAAACAGTGCTCTACCCCCCATGGTATTCGTCTGAGGCGCTACCTAAATAGCTTTCGGGGAGAACCAGCTATCACCGAGTTTGATTAGCCTTTCACCCCTATCCACAAGTCATCCCCTGGCTTTTCAACGACAGTGGGTTCGGTCCTCCGGTGTCTGTTACGACACTTTCAACCTGCTCATGGATAGATCACTCGGTTTCGGGTCTATACCTTGCAACTAAACGCCCTATTAAGACTCGGTTTCCCTACGGCTCCCCTAAACGGTTAACCTTGCTACAAAATATAAGTCGCTGACCCATTATACAAAAGGTACGCCGTCACCCAATAAATGGGCTCCGACTGCTTGTATGCACACGGTTTCAGGTTCTATTTCACTCCCCTAACAGGGGTTCTTTTCGCCTTTCCCTCACGGTACTGGTTCACTATCGGTCAGTCAGGAGTATTTAGCCTTGGAGGATGGTCCCCCCATCTTCAGACAAGATTTCACGTGTCTCGCCCTACTTAATATGTCGCATTTGCAGTTTCGTATACAGGACTATCACCTACTACGGTTGGCTTTTCCCACGCCATTTTACTACTACAAAATTGATCGGCTACTCCCCGTTCGCTCGCCGCTACTTGGGGAATCTCAATTGATGTCTTTTTCCTCGGGGTACTGAGATGTTTCACTTCTCCCGGTTTGCCTCTTACAAAGTAAGATACTTATCTTATGATAAGTGGGTTTCCCCATTCAGAAATCGCCGGGTCACAGGATATTGCCACCTCACCGACGCTTATCGCAGGCTATCACGTCTTTCATCGCCTCTGACTGCCAAGGCATCCACCATGTGCACTTCATTACTTGACCATACAACCCCAAAGGGTCTTATGGGTAATGTATAACGATTTACCTATGTTTACGCTTGATTCAGTTCTCTTTACTTTAGATAAGTACATTTTTGGGGTGTACTTATCATGGTAATTTATTTGTTGGAATTAAATAAATTACCCAGACTCATATTTATATTGTTAAATAGTGATTTATGCTTTCATCAAGTCATAAAATATGTATTAAACATAAAAAAATAATCTAAACAAATTATTTGTTTATATTTAATGGTGGAGTTAAGGAGAGTCGAACTCCTGACCTCCTGCGTGCAAGGCAGGCGCTCTACCAACTGAGCTATAACCCCAAAATGGTGGGTCTAATAAGACTTGAACTTATGACCCCCGCGTTATCAACACGGTGCTCTAACCAACTGAGCTACAGACCCAATTACTTTTTATTAAGAACAACTTGTTGTGGATTCTTGCCAACAGATAATATTGTTAAGGAGGTGATCCAGCCGCAGGTTCCCCTACGGCTACCTTGTTACGACTTCACCCCAGTCATCGACCCCACCGTGGTGATCGCCCTCTTGCGTTAGGCTAACCACTTCTGGTGAGATCAACTCCCATGGTGTGACGGGCGGTGTGTACAAGGCCCGGGAACGTATTCACCGCAGCATTCTGATCTGCGATTACTAGCGATTCCGACTTCATGGAGTCGAGTTGCAGACTCCAATCCGGACTACGATTGGCTTTTTGAGATTAGCATCACATCGCTGTGTAGCAACCCTCTGTACCAACCATTGTAGCACGTGTGTAGCCCTGGTCGTAAGGGCCATGATGACTTGACGTCGTCCCCGCCTTCCTCCAGTTTGTCACTGGCAGTATCCTTAGAGTTCCCACCCAAAGTGCTGGTAACTAAGGAAAAGGGTTGCGCTCGTTGCGGGACTTAACCCAACATCTCACGACACGAGCTGACGACAGCCATGCAGCACCTGTATCACAATTCCCGAAGGCACTCTCGCATCTCTGCAAGATTCTGTGTATGTCAAGACCAGGTAAGGTTCTTCGCGTTGCATCGAATTAAACCACATGCTCCACCGCTTGTGCGGGCCCCCGTCAATTCATTTGAGTTTTAACCTTGCGGCCGTACTCCCCAGGCGGTCTACTTATCGCGTTAACTGCGTCACTAAGTCTTCAAGAGACCCAACGACTGGTAGACATCGTTTACGGCGTGGACTACCAGGGTATCTAATCCTGTTTGCTACCCACGCTTTTCGAACCTCAGTGTCAGTATGATGCCAGGAAGCTGCCTTCGCCATCGGTATTCCTCCAGATCTCTACGCATTTCACCGCTACACCTGGAATTCTACTTCCCTCTCACCTACTCTAGTCACCCAGTATCAGATGCAGTTCCCAGGTTAAGCCCGGGGATTTCACATCTGACTTAAATGACCACCTACGCTCGCTTTACGCCCAGTAATTCCGATTAACGCTTGCACCCTCTGTATTACCGCGGCTGCTGGCACAGAGTTAGCCGGTGCTTATTCTGTGGGTAACGTCAGGGCTGGCGGGTATTAACCGTCAACTTTTTCCTCCCCACTTAAAGTGCTTTACAACCAAAAGGCCTTCTTCACACACGCGGCATGGCTGGATCAGGCTTTCGCCCATTGTCCAATATTCCCCACTGCTGCCTCCCGTAGGAGTCTGGGCCGTGTCTCAGTCCCAGTGTGGCTGATCATCCTCTCAGACCAGCTACAGATCGTCGCCTTGGTAGGCCTTTACCCCACCAACTAGCTAATCCGACTTAGGCTCATCTATTAGCACAAGGTCTTGCGATCCCCTGCTTTCTCCCATAGGACGTATGCGGTATTAGCATTCCTTTCGGAATGTTGTCCCCCACTAATAGGTAGATTCCTAAGCATTACTCACCCGTTCGCCACTAATCATACTAGCAAGCTAGTAATCATCGTTCGACTTGCATGTGTTAAGCCTGCCGCCAGCGTTCAATCTGAGCCATGATCAAACTCTTCAGTTTAATCTTGTTTTTACCCTAACTAAATAGGATTTGGCTCATTTATGTACGTTTAATTTACTGGCAAAATATTTGCTCATCGTGTAAATGAATTAACTTTTGAGTATTTTTTTGTCAGATAAAACTTATTATAAATGAAATAATATAGTCAATTATCATAGATGACAAAAATCCACACAAGTTGTTCTTAATTTGTTTTTTTAAAAAAAGTGTTTAACCCATCATCTGGTGTTAAGGCTGACCATTTTACTATGAAAAGTTAATTTGTCAAGCTATTTTTTTCAAATTTTTACTTAATCAATATTTACTATTTTTGTAAGGTTTTTATTGGATAAGTGGCTGCGTATTATATAGCAAAAATTTTTTTCTAGGTCAAGGGATTTTTTTGAAATTTTTTTAAATTTTTTTGATACTAAGGATGCAAAACTCACGCTTGTTTAATAAATAAAAAAATCCAAATCTCATTGATTGTTATAATTTAAATAGAAAAATATACCTTGCTAGCTAGAAATTTTTTTATTATTTCATTGTTTTTTTGCTACTCAAATCAAATACTATCAAATTGGTAGAAACTTCACCTTTATAGGTAGTTTATTTAACAACTATAGCTATTTATAAATAACTGATATCTTATCAGATGTTTAAAAATTCCAATTACACACATAGTGCTATATTTTATATTTCATAATAAATATATTTATAGCGATGAAATCAATAAAATAACCTTACAAACCAAAAATAATATTGTTATCAACCCAAAAATTATCATTTTTGTTGATATGTGGTGACAGAGATAATACTATGATTCTGCAGCAAAACCCCCCTCATCATCAGATAAGGGGGTTAAATAGGGTGCTGACGATGACCTACTCTCACATGGGCAAACCAAACTACCATCGGCGCTAAGACGTTTCACTTCTGAGTTCGGAAAGGGGTCAGGTGGTTCCATCTTGCTATTGTCGTCAGCGTAAAAGATTAACAATGTTATATGAGTCTGTTTGTTTTTAAAAATTACTGTATCAAGATAGGCAATCTTACACTTAACTTACAAAACCATTTGGGTGTTGTATGGTCAAGCCAAACGAGCAATTAGTATTGGTTAGCTACACATGTCGCCATGCTTCCACACCCAACCTATCAACGTCGTAGTCTACAACGGCTCTTTAGGGAAATCTTATCTTGAGGTGGGCTTCCCGCTTAGATGCTTTCAGCGGTTATCCCATCCGAACATAGCTACCCGGCAATGCCACTGGCGTGACAACCCGGAACACCAGAGGTTCGTCCACTCTGGTCCTCTCGTACTAGGAGCAGATCCTCTCAAATTTCCAACGCCCACGGTAGATAGGGACCGAACTGTCTCACGACGTTCTAAACCCAGCTCGCGTACCTCTTTAAATGGCGAACAGCCATACCCTTGGGACCTGCTTCAGCCCCAGGATGAGATGAGCCGACATCGAGGTGCCAAACACCGCCGTCGATATGAACTCTTGGGCGGTATCAGCCTGTTATCCCCAGAGTACCTTTTATCCGTTGAGCGATGGCCCTTCCATACAGAACCACCGGATCACTAAGACCTACTTTTCGTACCTGCTCGACTTGTGGGTCTCGCAGTTAAGCGCGCTTTTTGCCTTTATACTCTTTGAACGATTTCCGACCGTTCTGAGCGCACCTTCGTACTCCTCCGTTACTCTTTAGGAGGAGACCGCCCCAGTCAAACTACCCACCATACATTGTCCTTGAATTTGTTAATTCGAAGTTAGAACCCCAACATAACCAGGGTGGTATTTCAAGGTTGGCTCCATAGTAACTGGCGTCACTACTTCAAAGCCTCCCACCTATCCTACACAAGTTAGGTCAAAGTTCAATGTAAAGCTGTAGTAAAGGTTCACGGGGTCTTTCCGTCTAGCCGCGGGTACACAGCATCTTCACTGCGATTTCGATTTCACTGAGTCTCTGCTGGAGACAGCGCTGCCATCATTATGCCATTCGTGCAGGTCGGAACTTACCCGACAAGGAATTTCGCTACCTTAGGACCGTTATAGTTACGGCCGCCGTTTACTGGGGCTTCGATCAAGAGCTTCGCTTACGCTAACCCCATCAATTAACCTTCCAGCACCGGGCAGGCATCACACCCTATACGTCCACTTTCGTGTTTGCAGAGTGCTGTGTTTTTAATAAACAGTTGCAGCAGCCTGGTATCTGCGACTGCCAACAGCTCGGGGAGCAAGTCCCTTCACCATCGGCAGCGTACCTTCTCCCGAAGTTACGGTACCATTTTGCCTAGTTCCTTCAGCAGAGTTCTCTCAAGCGCCTTGGTATTCTCTACCTGACCACCTGTGTCGGTTTCGGGTACGATTTGTTTATAACTATCGCTTAGAAGCTTTTCCTGGAAGCAGGGTATTTGCCACTTCGCTGTACATGTACAGCTTGCTATCAGATCTCAGTAATAGTCTAGCGGATTTGCCTACTAAACCTACCTACATCTTTTCACCTGGACAACCAACGCCAGGCTGACATAACCTTCTCCGTCCCTCCATCGCATCATAAACAAGTATTGGAATATTAACCAATTTCCCATCGACTACGCCTTTCAGCCTCGCCTTAGGGGTCGACTCACCCAGCCCCGATTAACGTTGGACTGGAACCCTTGGTCTTACGGCGAACGGGCTTTTCACCCGTTTTGTCGTTACTCACGTCAGCATTCGCTCTTGTGATACCTCCAGCATGCCTTACAGCACACCTTCACAGGCTTACACAACGCTCCCCTACCACTTAATTGAAACAATTAAATCCGCAGCTTCGGCTCCTAGTTTGAGCCCCGTTACATCTTCCGCGCAGGCCGACTCGACTAGTGAGCTATTACGCTTTCTTTAAAGGGTGGCTGCTTCTAAGCCAACCTCCCTAGCTGTCTATGCCTTCCCACATCGTTTCCCACTTAACTAGGAATTTGGGGCCTTAGCTGGCGGTCTGGGTTGTTTCCCTCTTGACGACGGACGTTAGCACCCGCCGTCTGTCTCCCGGATAGTACTCATGGGTATTCGGAGTTTGCATCGGTTTGGTAAGTCGGGATGACCCCCTAGCCGAAACAGTGCTCTACCCCCCATGGTATTCGTCTGAGGCGCTACCTAAATAGCTTTCGGGGAGAACCAGCTATCACCGAGTTTGATTAGCCTTTCACCCCTATCCACAAGTCATCCCCTGGCTTTTCAACGACAGTGGGTTCGGTCCTCCGGTGTCTGTTACGACACTTTCAACCTGCTCATGGATAGATCACTCGGTTTCGGGTCTATACCTTGCAACTAAACGCCCTATTAAGACTCGGTTTCCCTACGGCTCCCCTAAACGGTTAACCTTGCTACAAAAATATAAGTCGCTGACCCATTATACAAAGGTACGCCGTCACCCAATAAATGGGCTCCGACTGCTTGTATGCACACGGTTTCAGGTTCTATTTCACTCCCCTAACAGGGGTTCTTTTTCGCCTTTCCCTCACGGTACTGGTTCACTATCGGTCAGTCAGGAGTATTTAGCCTTGGAGGATGGTCCCCCATCTTCAGACAAGATTTCACGTGTCTCGCCCTACTTAATATGTCGCATTTGCAGTTTCGTATACAGGACTATCACCTACTACGGTTGGCTTTCCCACGCCATTTTACTACTACAAAATTGATCGGCTACTCCCCGTTCGCTCGCCGCTACTTGGGGAATCTCAATTGATGTCTTTTTCCTCGGGGTACTGAGATGTTTCACTTCTCCCGGTTTGCCTCTTACAAAGTAAGATACTTATCTTATGATAAGTGGGTTTCCCCATTCAGAAATCGCCGGGTCACAGGATATTGCCACCTCACCGACGCTTATCGCAGGCTATCACGTCTTTCATCGCCTCTGACTGCCAAGGCATCCACCATGTGCACTTCATTACTTGACCATACAACCCCAAAGGGTCTTATGGGTAATGTATAACGATTTACCTATGTTTACGCTTGATTCAGTTCTCTTTACTTTAGATAAGTACATTTTGGGGTGTACTTATCATGGTAATTTATTTGTTGGAATTAAATAAATTACCCAGACTCATATTTATATTGTTAAATAGTGATTTATGCTTTCATCAAGTCATAAAATATGTATTAAACATAAAAAAAATAATCTAAACAAATTATTTGTTTATATTTAATGGTGGAGTTAAGGAGAGTCGAACTCCTGACCTCCTGCGTGCAAGGCAGGCGCTCTACCAACTGAGCTATAACCCCCAAAAATGGTGGGTCTAATAAGACTTGAACTTATGACCCCCGCGTTATCAACACGGTGCTCTAACCAACTGAGCTACAGACCCAATTACTTTTTTTATTAAGAACAACTTGTTGTGGATTCTTGCCAACAGATAATATTGTTAAGGAGGTGATCCAGCCGCAGGTTCCCCTACGGCTACCTTGTTACGACTTCACCCCAGTCATCGACCCCACCGTGGTGATCGCCCTCTTGCGTTAGGCTAACCACTTCTGGTGAGATCAACTCCCATGGTGTGACGGGCGGTGTGTACAAGGCCCGGGAACGTATTCACCGCAGCATTCTGATCTGCGATTACTAGCGATTCCGACTTCATGGAGTCGAGTTGCAGACTCCAATCCGGACTACGATTGGCTTTTTGAGATTAGCATCACATCGCTGTGTAGCAACCCTCTGTACCAACCATTGTAGCACGTGTGTAGCCCTGGTCGTAAGGGCCATGATGACTTGACGTCGTCCCCGCCTTCCTCCAGTTTGTCACTGGCAGTATCCTTAGAGTTCCCACCCAAAGTGCTGGTAACTAAGGAAAAGGGTTGCGCTCGTTGCGGGACTTAACCCAACATCTCACGACACGAGCTGACGACAGCCATGCAGCACCTGTATCACAATTCCCGAAGGCACTCTCGCATCTCTGCAAGATTCTGTGTATGTCAAGACCAGGTAAGGTTCTTCGCGTTGCATCGAATTAAACCACATGCTCCACCGCTTGTGCGGGCCCCCGTCAATTCATTTTGAGTTTTAACCTTGCGGCCGTACTCCCTGGGCGGTCTACTTATCGCGTTAACTGCGTCACTAAGTCTTCAAGAGACCCAACGACTGGTAGACATCGTTTACGGCGTGGACTACCAGGGTATCTAATCCTGTTTGCTACCCACGCTTTCGAACCTCAGTGTCAGTATGATGCCAGGAAGCTGCCTTCGCCATCGGTATTCCTCCAGATCTCTACGCATTTCACCGCTACACCTGGAATTCTACTTCCCTCTCACCTACTCTAGTCACCCAGTATCAGATGCAGTTCCCAGGTTAAGCCCGGGGATTTCACATCTGACTTAAATGACCACCTACGCTCGCTTTACGCCCAGTAATTCCGATTAACGCTTGCACCCTCTGTATTACCGCGGCTGCTGGCACAGAGTTAGCCGGTGCTTATTCTGTGGGTAACGTCAGGGCTGGCGGGTATTAACCGTCAACTTTTCCTCCCCACTTAAAAGTGCTTTACAACCAAAAAGGCCTTCTTCACACACGCGGCATGGCTGGATCAGGCTTTCGCCCATTGTCCAATATTCCCCACTGCTGCCTCCCGTAGGAGTCTGGGCCGTGTCTCAGTCCCAGTGTGGCTGATCATCCTCTCAGACCAGCTACAGATCGTCGCCTTGGTAGGCCTTTACCCCACCAACTAGCTAATCCGACTTAGGCTCATCTATTAGCACAAGGTCTTACGATCCCCTGCTTTCTCCCATAGGACGTATGCGGTATTAGCATTCCTTTCGGAATGTTGTCCCCCACTAATAGGTAGATTCCTAAGCATTACTCACCCGTTCGCCACTAATCATACTAGCAAGCTAGTAATCATCGTTCGACTTGCATGTGTTAAGCCTGCCGCCAGCGTTCAATCTGAGCCATGATCAAACTCTTCAGTTTAATCTTGTTTTTTTACCTAACTAAATAGGATTTGGCTCATTTATGTACGTTTAATTTACTGGCAAATATTTGCTCATCATGTAAATGAATTAACTTTGAGTATTTTTTTGTCAGATAAAACTTATTATAAATGAAATAATATAGTTAATTATTATAGATGACAAAAAAATCCACACAAGTTGTTCTTAATTTGTTTTTTAAAAAAAGTGTTTAACCCATCATCTGGTGTTAAGGCTGACTATTTTACTATGAAAAGTTAATTTGTCAAGCTATTTTTTTAATTATTTTACTTCAACTTGAAGTAGGCATTATAAAGTAAATCCAAAAAAAGTCAATCTTAAATTTGAAAGAAACCTTATAGGTTGGTGGCGATGAAGAGACTTGAACTCTTGACCTCACGATTATGAGTCGTGCGCTCTAACCAGCTGAGCTACATCGCCAATTTAGGATGCGAATTATATAAATCAAAAAAACAAAATTGTCAATAAAAAAATTTAAGTTTTTTTATAACCAATTGATTACTAAAACAATTTAAAAAAATTGATTTATATTTAGGTAAACCGATAAGCCGGGTTCTGTCGTGGACAATCATTCATCTGGGCACATCATCACTGATGTGCTCGAGCAACCTACCCGTATCCTAGGGCGGGCAACCTAATTGGATACCTATTTGGTCTTGCTACACGTGGAGTTTACCTTGCCATGAACTGTTGCCAGTCATGCGGTGAGCTCTTACCTCACCATTTCACCCTTACCATAAATGGCGGTTTACTTTCTGTTGCACTGGTCGTAGGCTTACGCCTCCCTAGCTGTTAGCTAGCACGTCGCCCTGTGTAGCCCGGACTTTCCTCTAAATTAAAAAAATTCAGCGATTGTCTAGTTTACCTAGTCTGAATAGCATAACACAATATTATAAAAAAATCAAATAAAAATAAACCCCCAAACAAATATTGTTTGGGGTACAAACTGAAATCCCAGTAAAGTGGCGCAGCGGACGGGGCTCGAACCCGCGACCCCCGGCGTGACAGGCCGGTATTCTGACCAACTGAACTACCGCTGCTGAGGGTCAACGTTAAAAAAACGTATGGTGGGTGGTAACGGATTCGAACCGCTGACCCTCTGCTTGTAAGGCAGACGCTCTACCAACTGAGCTAACCACCCAAGGTTAGTGCTGCGTATTATATAAGTTTTTTAAAAATAATGTCAAGCTTTTTTTAATTTTATTTTTTTAGTAAAAAAACACAAACTGGTTTTTAAAACTTTTTCAAAATTTGTTAGCATAACTTGTTCTATCTAATTTTTTTAAATAAATATGTCTATTAAAAACAACTTCAAAAAAAGCTTTATATCCTGGAACATTTGACCCTATTACGAATGGTCATATTGATTTAGTTAATCGTTCACTTAAAATCTTTGATGAAGTCGTGATTGCAGTGGCGTTTGCACACCACAAAAACCCCTGTTTAGTTTAGATGAACGCATCAAACTCGTTCAAGAAAATTTTTTTATAGAAAATCCTTGTGTCTCCGTTGTTGGGTTTGAAGGGCTTTTTGGTGGATTTTGCCAAAGAACAAAAAGGCTCAAGCAGTCATTCGAGGACTACGTGCAGTTTCCGATTTTTGAATATGAATTTGGGCTGGCAAACATGAATCGCAGTCTTGACGAAGAATTTGAGGCAGTTTTTTTAACACCTTCTCAAGAATACTCCTTTATCTCATCGACTTTAGTACGTGAGGTTGCCAAACTTGGTGGCGACGTTTCAAAAATTTGTGCCGCCTTCTGTGCTGACGGCTTTTTAAGAAAAAAATTTACACGCTAAAATAGGTTTAAAAAAATGGCATTAAAAAAATTACTGAAGATTGTATCAACTGTGATGTATGTGAACCTACTTGTCCTAATGAAGCCATTAGTGCTGGTGACGATATTTATATAATCAATCCTAGTTTGTGCACTGAATGTGTTGGGCATTTTGATACGCCTCAATGCGTTGAAATCTGTCCTGTAGACTGTATTCCAAAAGACCCAAAACACCCCTGAAACTCCAGATGAACTTTTGATTAAATATCAAAAACTAACTGCTCATTAATGCTTGTCATGACTTAATGAGTGTGATAAATTTTAAGGCGCAATTTTACTGTTTTAAGGAGTGCTATTTATGGCAATTTCATTAAATAAAGGTGGTAATTTATCACTTTCTAAAACTGACCCTTCATTAACCAAAAATGCTTATTGGATTAGGTTGGGATGAACGCGTTACTTCAGGTCAAGCATTTGACTTAGACGCAAGCGCTTTTTTATTAACTCAAAATGGCAAAGTGCGTGGCGACCATGATTTTTATTTTTTTACAATCAATTAAAAATCCATTGATGGTTCGGTTGAACACGCTGGCGACAACCGCACAGGACAAGGTGATGGTGATGACGAAGTGATTAAAGTAGATTTATCACGAGTTTCTCCTGATATTGACAAAATCGCCATCACAGTTACGATTCATGATGCAACAGCCCGTGGACAAAAATTTTTGGTCAAATTTCCAATGCGTTTATTCGCGTTGTCAATGAGGTAACAGGTGTGGAAGTTGTCCGTTTTGATTTAGCTGAAGATTACTCCGTGGAGACCGCGATGGTTTTTGGTGAAGTGTATCGTCATAATGGCGAATGGAAATTTCGTGCAGTTGGTCAAGGTTATAGTGGAGGTTTGGCAGCAATGTGTCACCAATACGGTATTCAAATCAGCTAACTTGCCGAATTTACATTGTATTATTTTTTTAAAAAAAGTGGTAATTTCATTATCACTTTTTTTAATTTCTGTTTTTAGGAATTGTTAATGAAAAAAATCTAAAACATTTTTTTATTTTTGATATTGTCTTTACAACAGCTGCCTTGATGGCAGCAGCGTATTGGGGATATACGCATGGTGGTGTTACAGCGATATTTTTCTGCTCTATTTGTTACGCTAGTTTTAGCATTAATGGAAATATCCTTGTCCTTTGATAATGCAGTGGTTAATGCATCAGTCTTAAAAAAACTGGGATAAATTTTTGGAAAACTATTTTTTTAACGGTTGGTATGCTTATTGCCGTGTTTGGCATGCGACTGGTATTTCCTATTGTTATAGTATCAGTAACCGCTGATATGGGTATGTATGAAGTGGTACAATTAGCACTCAACAACCCCAAAGAATATTCTGAAAAACTCATCTCTCATCACGCTGAAATTGCTGCTTTTGGGGGTATGTTTTTATTGCTGGTTTTTTTAAATTTTTTATTTGATGATAAGGACATTCATTGGTTTGAATGGCTTGAAAAAAACGCTTAGTTCGTCTTGGCAAAGTAGATGCTATGAGCGTATTTGTTGCACTCATTACATTGATGATTTCATTAACTTGGGTTGATGATGCCTTAAAAATCTGTTGTATTTATGGCAGGGGGTTTGGGGTGTTTTGGTTTATATGGGTGTAAACATTTTGTCTAATTTGTTAGAAAGCGATGATGACGAAAAGGAAGTTGATGGTAATGAAGTCGCTGGCGCTATTGCTAAAGGCGGAATTGCTGGGTTTTTATACCTAGAAGTATTGGATGCATCTTTTAGTTTTGATGGTGTTATTGGGGCATTTGCCATCACCAATGATGTGGTTATCATCATGTTAGGCTTGGCAATTGGGGCAATGTTTGTGCGGTCTATGACCATTTTTTTGGTGGAAAAAAAGGCACATTGGATGAATTTGTATATCTCAGAACATGGTGCTCACTACGCCATTGGTGCATTGGCAATTATCATGTTACTTTCTATGAAATTTCACATACCTGAAATTGTTACTGGATTGATTGGCATTGCCTTTATTGTTGCATCTGTCATTGCTTCTATTCAATATCGCAAAAATGAGAGCAACAACAATGCTGATACATAACTTAACAAACTATGCATGAATTGGAGAGTTAAATTTGCTATAGTGAACGTGAGTATTTTTTTTATCCACGTTCATTTTTTTGGACATTTTTATTTAAGGATTTTGTTATGGCAATTAGTTTAACCAAAGGCGGTAACGTCAACCTAAGCAAAGAAGCACCTAGCCTTGCTCAAATGACTGTTGGTTTGGGCTGGAATCCACGTGCAACTGATGGTCAAGCATTTGACTTGGATGCGGTAGCATTTTTGGTCAATGAATCAGGTCGAGTTCGTGCTGACAGTGATTTTATCTTTTTTAACAATTTAAAATCTGCTGATGGTTCTGTTGAACATGCTGGCGATAACCGCACTGGCGAAGGCAGTGGCGATGATGAAGTAATTAAAGTAGACTTAACTAGAGTACCTGCTGATGTTGCCAAAGTAGTATTTTTGTGCTGTGATTTATGATGGTCAAGCTCGCAACCAAAAATTTTTGGACAAGTTGGCAATGCTTATATCCGCATCGTAAATGCCCAAGGTGGCACTGAAGTAGCTCGTTATGATTTGTCTGAAGACAGCAGTACCGAAACAGCGATGATTTTTTTGGGGAACTGTACAGACATAATGGTGAATGGAAAATTCCGCGCTGTTGGTCAAGGCTTTGCTGGCGGACTTGGTCCCTTGGCAGGCTCATACGGTGTTGCTGTTTAGTTTTAATGATAAATTTAAATTAAATCACCAAATAGGCAAACATTTTTGGGTTTGCCTATTTTTTTCTAAAAAGAATAAGTGTATGCAACTGGTTAAAGGTCAAAAACTTTCATTAAATAGCTTGGGATTTGACAATCATCTAACGCTCACAGTTTCTCACACGTCAAATAAAATATGCGATGTGTCAGTTTTTGGGCTGAATTCCCAACAACAACTTATCAGTGATGATTATATGACTTTTTATAATCAGCCTGTTACACCATGTGGTTCGGTTCAATTAATCAATCATCACAACGCCCAAAACAACATTTGTATTAAATTTATCCACACTACCCAATCGCATTCATACATTGATGTTAACAGCAGTGATTAATGGTGAAGGTGATATTAAAGACTTAACCAACCTTCATGCAACCATAACGACAAATGGAAAAAAACGCTCACTTTTTATCCCAAAAGAACTTGTTGATGAGAAAGCTTTGATGCTGCTACAAATCTACCAAAAAGATGGTTGGCGAATTGGGGCTATTGGTCAAGGTTTTTTTCTGATGGATTGCAGCGATTGGTAGAACATTTTTGGGGCAACTGTTGCTGATGATATCTCTATAAATCCTACACCACTAAAAAAACCACAACGCCTTTAAAAACTTCCCTTAGTTCTCTTGATTTAAAGAAAAAAATTATCTCTAGAAAAAAAGCCAGCAAAACCAACAATCAAAGTATTATTGATTTGACTAAAAAAATCACTCATTACCTTAGAAAAGAAGAATTTGCTGAATGTACAAGCCAAGGTCGCGCTAGTGCTAGACGCATCGGGTTCTATGGCTTGGCAATACAATAATGGGGATGTGCAAAAAGTCGTCAATCGTTTGATGCCATTAGCCATTAATTTTTGATGATGATGGTAGTTTTTGAATGCTGGGCATTTGCTCAACACACAACACGCTTAGATGAGGTAACCCTGCAAAATGTTAATGATTTTGTAAAAACCACCAAAGGCGGTCATCATCTTTGGCAAGTTGGTTCCAGCATCAATGAAGAAATCCCTGCCATACAAGCCGTGATAGATTACTATAAAAAAAGAAGTTTTGCCCGTTTATGTATTATTTATCTCTGATGGTGGCGTAGGCAGCTCACGACAAATGCAAAATATTTTTAACTAAAGCATCCAACTTACCAATATTTTTGGCAATTTGTTGGCATTGGTGGTTACAATTATGGTGTGTTGGAAAAAAATTAGATACCATGCAAGGCAGGATTGTAGATAATTGCAACTTTTTTTGCTTTTAGATAGAATAGACAGCATGCCTGATGAACAATTATATGAAATGCTTTTTGACAGAATTTCCAATATGGCTAACACAAATTAAAAAAATATTTAATAATCAATCATCTCAATCGCCTTTTAAACCCAAAAATACAAGACAAGGTTTGGGTGGTTTGTTAAGCCGGTTATTTAATCGTTAATTTATTCAATCATTTTATTAACAAAAGGAGAAAAATAGTCATGCCAAATTTTTTTCACTTGTTGGAGGGATTGAGCCTTTCTTGCATTGTCATTTAAGACAGGGTGAATCGATATTTTTGTGAAGCCAACGCCATGGTAATGATGGAAGATAACTTGGATTTACAAGGAACACTTCAAGGCGGTATCATGCAAGCATTAATGCGACGTTTTTGCCAATGACGAATCTTTGTTTCAACAGCGTATTGAAGCAGTACGTGGCAGTGGTGACTGTTTGCTTGCACCAACACTTGATGGTGATATGATGATTTTAGACGTTGGAGCAGTGCAATACACCTTATCTGATGGTGCTTTTTGTGGCTGGAACCTCGGGTATGGATTTAAAAGCTAAAAATTCAAACCAATCTTGGTGGAGCCATGTTTGGTGATACTGGCGGATTTATGGTGATGCAGACCCAAGGTACTGGACAAGTTGTTGTCTCTGGTTTTGGCTCATTGTTTGAACTGCAAGTAGAACGCGGTAAACCCGTTACAATTGACAATGGTCATGTGGTTTGTTGGGATAGTAATCTTGAATACTCATTATCGGCATCCGTCAATAAAAAAATCGTGGTTTTTCTTGGCAATATCATCAATTCTGTCACCAGTGGCGAAGGCATGGTATTAAAATTTTTCAGGTCAAGGCAAAAGTAGTGCTTTGTTCACGCAATCGCGATAATTACAAAGGTTGGCTAAACAGCATTTTTAGGCACTAATTCAGGTGGTCGCAGCAGTAACAGTGGCGGTCTACTTGGTGGTATTTTTGTAATTTTTTTATTTTTTTATTAATTAAGAGGTTAAAATTATGTCAGTTAATCTGCAAAAAGGTCAAAAATTTCTCTGGAAAAAAAGAGGCGGGTACATCACTTAATCAAATCAAAATGGGTTTGGGTTGGGACGTTGCTGGTGCAAAAATCTGGCGGTTTTTTAAGTGGTCTATTTGGTGGTGCAGCCAATTCAGCCAGCATTGATTTGGATGCGTCTTGCATCTTATTTGACACCAATAAACAACCTGTTGATGTGGTGTATTTTTGGTCAACTAAATTCCAAAGATGGCTCCATCATGCATTCAGGTGATAATCGCACTGGTCAAGGCGATGGTGATGATGAAGTGGTTAGCGTTGATTTATCACGCATTCCTACCAACGTGCAAACATTAGTGTTTACTGTAAATAGTTTTACTGGGCAATCCTTTGCGTCGGTTGCCAATGCCTATTGCCGTATTTTAAATGCTCAAGGTGGTAGTGAAATTGCTCGTTATAATTTATCCGCTCAAGGCACGCATACGGCAATGATTATGGCAAAATTATATCGTCATAATGGTGAATGGAAAATGCACGCCATTGGCGAAAATGCCAGCGGTCGCACATTTAATGACCTGATTCCTGCAATCTTACCTTATCTTTAATTCCATTCTTTAAAAAAGCCGTCAATTTTTTGGCGGTTTTTTTGTGTTATGATAATTATCCACTCATAGGAGGATGTTATGATTTTTACCACTTGGTGGAAATACTGCCCTAAATAATAATCAGCTTGTTGTAAAAATTACCAATGCAAATTTAGCATTTGGGCAAACCATTGGTATGGTTTGGTTGGCTACAGACAATCAATATCATGCCAAAAATTCAACCCGCTTATTTAGAAACAACGCAAAAATTGGGCAAGTTTTCATCAATCAACCTGGAAATTGGATTTAAATAAAGTTTTAAATTACGAAATAACTCGTTTAGAATTCATTGTTTATACATATCACAATCCTAACTTGGCAATGCCAGCAGCGGAACTTTCATCATTTGATTTAATCATTAATGACACCATCACTCATCAAATTATTATCAACCAAAAGACACATCAAAACTGCCATCGTTCTAGAAATTTATCAAAAAAATGGACAATATAAGTGCCGGGCTCGTGGTGAATATTCCAACTTATCTTTGTCTTCTTTAAATAAGTATGTTCAAACAGAATTGAATGAAAATTTTTCCAAAAATCCACAAAACAATGATAACTATGAACAAGAAACTAACAATCTATGGACTGGAACAGCTTTTTTGCAATAGACAATCATCATTTGTTAACCTGTCATCATGTGATTGCAGGTGCAAATCAAATTTTACTACATCAGCAAGGAAAACCAACACTTCAGGCTTTTTTGTAGTGATGAGCGACCAAGGCAGTGATACGGCGGTATTAAAAGTTGATACGCCATTAACTGTCAGTTTATCTTTACAAACAGGTCAGCGACCATTGCTTTGGTGAATCAATCATTGCGATGGGTTTTCCGCTAGCATCCATTTCCAGCCAACTGCAGGTCAATACAGGCAACATCGCTGGACTTATGGGCATGTATAATGACATTCGTTTTTGCAGTTTACTGCGCCAACACAGCCCGGCTCTAGTGGTAGTCCGTTATTATTGGCAAATGGTCAAGTGATTGGTATGGTTACAGCAACGTTGGTGGGCGGGCAAAATATGAATTATGCAGTCAAATATCAGCTTTTATCAGCAATATTAAGCAGTTGTGACATAGACAACCAACCAACATTTCATGACAATATCCACACACCCGAGCTGGTCAAACGCCACAAAGATGGCTTGTGGCTAGTGGAGTGTTCATAAGCTAACTGGCTTTAAATAAATTAGGAAGAAATTTATGATGCTAAACAATATAGCAGTCTTGATTGATGGCGATAACGCTTCTAGTAAAAAAATATTGGTACAATTTTAAATAAAATCAGCGAATTTGGTACCATTACCTTAAAAAAGATTTATGGTGACTGGAGCCAAAACCAATCTATCTGGCTGGCAAGAAGCAATTTTGCAATACGCCATTGACCCTATGCAGCAGTTTGCTTACGTTAAAAGGCAAAAAAACGCTACCGACATTGCACTTGTGATTGAAGCAATGGATTTATTGCATAGCAACAAATACGATGCTTTTTTTGTTTGGTTTCATCTGATAGTGACTTTACCAGTCTTGCTTTACGAATTCGCAAAAATGATATCAAAGTGTTTGGTTTTGGTAAACAAACGACAGTCAAATCACTACAAACAGCTTGTGATGAATTTTTTTCTTGGTAGAATCATTATCCGCCCCAGTCAAAAAGGACACCTCTTCTCAAATAAAAATCGGTAGAACCTTATAGTGGTGAAAAATTAAAATCCGATACCAAACTAATAAATGCCTTAAAAGACATCATCACAAACACCCCCAAACAAAAGGGGAATTGGTTAAATTACGGAACATTTGGGCAAGAATGGAAGAAAAAAATACGCTCACATCAGCCCAAAACAATATGGATATTCCAAATTTATTAACATCATTGAAAAAAATTAGATGTTTTTTGATATTTTGCGTGAACCATCAGCGATTTATATCGGTCTTAAAGAGAAAAAAACATAGTCAAGTCATCACTACAAAATCCAGCACCAAAATTTTTACAAAACGACAAAGCTTTTAGTTGATGCCATCACAGCAATTATTCAGGAAAATACTCAAAGCAAAGATGATTGGATAAATTTAAGTCATCTTAGCAGTCAATTACAGAAAAACTATCCAAATATTGATATCAAAAAAACATGGTTATAAAAAAATTTTTCTGAACTGATTGCTGCCATCGGATTATTTGATATCAAGAAAGATGATAAAAAGCATCTACATACAACTAAAAAGTCAGCCACAATCGCAAAAACACTCATCAACCTTACCTGCAGAAGCATCAACCAAGATACCAGCTCATACACAAAATAACCAACAACCCAAATCTATTTTTGTTGGTCAGATTGAGATTCAAGTTTACGCCACTTGCTCTATAGACAGTGTGCTTTGGCGATTAACTGCCAATAAAAAAAGTACGTCATGATGGTGATATTATTTTTTTATGGACAAACCCACACTTCAAATGACACAATTGTATTAAATAACACAGATGCTGTTGATGATTTTTTTACTGTGATTTGGACAAACAAGATGATGATGTTTCATATCTTTTATTAACAGCCAGTCATGAAAAATGCTGCAATTGATACGCCAATCAAAATTATCATCAAACAAAATGGTGAAACGTTTTTATGATGATACATACACACCCAAACAATCGACAAATAGCGTCTTATTATTTTGCACTAGCCAAAAACCAAAGATGGTTGGAAAATTGGTTTTGAATATCGACCAGTTCCACGTACATTATTACAATTGTGTCAATTCTTTTGGTGTAGAAGTAGAATAAATTCAAGAACTCCATTCAATTTTTTATCAAAAAAATAAAAATGAAAGTCTGTATAATGTGAAAAATTTAACACAGTGAATTAATATGTTTACAGGCATCATTGAAAAATACAGGTAAAATCGCTGCCATCACACCCACAGGTGGCGATATTCGTTTGACCATTTACGCACCTGATATGGATTTTAGTGACGTAAAACTTGGCGATTCTATTGCGTCTAACGGGATTTGCTTGACAGTTGTAGCGGTCGATGGAAAGAATTACTCTGTTGATGTTTCACGTGAAACACTAAATAAAACTGCTCTAAAAACATTGGCAAATTGGCGATACAGTTAATTTGGAAAAAGCCATGTTACCAACAACACGTTTTGGCGGACATATTGTTGCAGGTCATGTAGATGGTGTGGGAAAAATCATAAAACTTAGCAAAGATGCACGTTCTATTTATATAGAAATTCAAATCCCTGACAAACTAATGCGCTATACGGCAGACAAAGGCTCCATTACTCTAGATGGCATCAGTTTAACCACAAATGCCATCAAACCCAGCCAAAACCTAGTTTGCTTAAACATCATTCCACACACCGCAAATCTTACCAACATCGCCAAACACTGGCAAATTGGGCATTTAGTCAATGTAGAAGTAGATTTAGTAGCTCGTTATCTAGAGCGCTTAATCTCAAACCAGCATAATTGTTCCAACATAGATGCTGATTTTTTTAGCTCAAAAATGGTTTCCATTTGTAATGGTTTTTATTTGATAGAGAATTTTTTTATGAATGACAAATTAAGAGTAATTTTTTGCAGGCACACCCAGTTTCGCCAAAAACCGCATTGCAAGCCTTACTAGACAACCAAGAAATGCTCAATATTGAAATTGTTGCCGTTTATACTCAACCAGACCGTAAAGCAGGACGTGGACAAAAATTAACCTCCTCTGCGGTAAAAGAACTGGCTCTGACTTATCAAATCCCAGTAGAACAACCAATCAGTTTTTAGTTTAAAAGCACGAAACAGGTCAGGTTTCACGTGAAACATTAGCAGCTTATCGTCCTGATGTAATGATTGTAGCAGCTTATGGACTTATTTTACCTAAAGGTGTATTAAACATTCCCAGATTAGGCTGCCTAAATATTCACGCTTCGCTACTGCCGCGTTGGCGTGGTGCTGCTCCAATTCAACGTGCAATTTTGGCAGGTGATGACCAAACAGGCATTACTATCATGCAGATGGCGTTGGGACTAGATACAGGCGATATGCTCTATAAAGTTAGCTGCAACATCGATGAAACAGACACCACCGAAAGCCTGCATGATAAGTTAGCAGTTTTTGGGCGGCAAGGCGATTATTGATGTTTTATCTGACTTGCCAACCTATCAAAAATGCCACACCCCAAGATGACACACAAGCAAATTACGCTCAAAAAAATCACTAGCAACGAAGGGCTAATTGATTGGAATCAGCCAGCGCAAACGATTTTTTTCGCACAATTCAAGCGTTGAATGCTTATACGTTTTTTTAAAAAGGTGAGCGCGTTAAAATTTTATCTGCCAAACCCATCAAACCAAACCAAACCACCAAAGAGCAGGCGGGAACCATCGCTAGTGTTGGCAAAAATGCACTGCTGGTAGCGTGTGGTAAAAAAATATAGATGGCACACAACATCTAATCAATATTACCACCATGCAGTGGGCGGGGGCAAAAGCAGTAACCGCATTAGAAATCGCCAATGGAAATAAGGTCAATGACGGCGATGTGTTCGATGGCAATTGTGGTGATGGTCATGACTGATTTTACAAAAAATTCAAACTCAAAAAAACTTTCTACACGAGCTCAAGTCATTATCGGGTTGGACAATATTCAAAATGGACAGTCTTTATCGGCATTTTTGATGATTTATTAAAACAGGTCAGTCCCGCAGACAAAGGTTTTGCTCACGAATTAATTCTTGGTACGCTTCGCCAATGGTGGGCTTTGTGCCGTATCAGTGAAAGCTTAGTAGAAAATCCGATTACTGATAACTCGTTATTATCTGGTCTAAATATTGGTTTGTATCAAATTTTTATATCTTAATACGCCTGATTATGCCGCTATCAATCAAACTGTTGAAGCTATTAAAGAGTTAAAAACCATACGGGGCAAGCCTATTAAATGCGATACTGCGTAAGGTTGCCAAAAATCGCGATAAATATTTTTAAAAAAATTAATAAGAATCACAGCCTACCCAATTGGCTTGCCAAACAACTAAAAGCAAGATTGGACGCATCAATACCTTGAACTCGGGCAAAGTTTACGCCAAATTGCGCCAATTTTTATTCGCGCTAACACAACCAAAATTGGTCATCATGATTATCAAAAAGCTTTTAGACGCACAGAATATTTATCATCAATCCATTCAGACCAACACAGAAGTTTTTAAATAAAAACCAGCACCAAAAACCTTTAAAATTGATGGCAAAAAAATATTGGTAATTTACCCTAATTTTTTTCTGCTGGATTTACGACCATTCAGGACATCCACGCCCAAATTTCTGGAGATATTTTTAGCGCTACTGCAAGATGAATTATCTAATCAACCATTAAACTTACTGGATGCTTGCTGCGCCCCTGCTGGAAAAATTAACGCATTGGCTAGAAAAACTTGAAGGCTATCATTATCATTTAACTGCGATTGATAACGATGAAAAACGCCTAAAAAGAGTTTTTTGAAAATGTACAGCGTCTGGGTTTTGATAACTTAATCAACAACGAATTAACCATCCAAAGTGCTGATGCAACCACTTATAAAAGCGATCAACCTTTTGATATCATCTTACTGGATGCACCTTGTAGCGCCACAGGTGTGATTCGCCGACATCCAGACATTACACTATTACGCCAAGAAAACGACATCAAAAAAATTGTTCAACTACAAAAAGCAATTTTTAGAAAACTTATGGCAAAACGTGCAAAGGGTGGTTTTTTTGTTGTATATTACTTGCTCCATCTTAAAAAGCAGAAAATCAAACACAGATTGGTAATTTTTTTAAATACACATTCAAATGCCAAAGAAGTAAAAATCAACGCTGATTGGGGTTTTGCTCAAGATATTGGCAGGCAATGTTTACCAACTATTGATGGTGGCGATGGTTTTTATTACGCGCTACTACAAAAAAATTTAATCATTATTTCAAAGAAGGTTTTTGTATGTATTATGTCAGTACTCGTGGCAACACGCCAAAAATGCAATTTAGTGATGTGTTATTAATGGGACTTGCCCCTGATGGTGGATTAATGTTGCCTGAATATTATCCAAATATTGATGATAAAACACTAACAAAATGGCGCTCTCTTAATTATCAAGAATTGGCTTTTTGAGATTATGCAGCTATTTGCTACAGATATTGATAAAGAAAATTTAAAAAAAGCTAATTGATAAAACTTACACCAAAAGATGTATTTGGCTCGGATGACATTACGCCCGTGGACAAATTATATCATGATATTTATTTATTAAAATTATCCAATGGCCCAACGCTTGCTTTTTAAAGACATTGCCATGCAGTTTTTTTAGGTAATGCTTTTGAATACGTTTTAAAATCAAAAAAATCAGCGTCTTACTATTATTGGCGCCACATCAGGCGATACAGGTTCTGCCGCTGAATACGCATTAAAAAGGCAAGAAGAATATTGAAGTTTTTTTATGATGTCGCCTTATGGAAAAAAATGAGCGAATTTCAGCGCGCTCAAATGTACAGCCTAGATGATAAAAACATTCACAATATCGCTATTAAAAGGCATGTTTGATGACTGCCAAGATATTGTTAAAGCCTTGCAAGAAGACCATGAGTTTAAAGCTAAATACAGTTTAGGCACCGTCAATTCCATCAACTGGGGAAGAATTTTTAGCGCAAATCGTTTATTATTTTAAAAGGCTATTTTGCCAGTACTAAAAGATAACAGCCAAAAGGTAAGTTTTTTTGCGTGCCATCAGGGAATTTTTGGTAACGTCTGTGCTGGGCATATTGCCAAAATGATGGGGCTGCCCATTGACAGATTGATTGTTGCAACCAATGAAAATGATGTTTTACATGAATTCTTTGATAAAAGCCAGCTATCAGCCACGCCCAAGCAATAAAACTTATGTAACTTCCAGCCCATCAATGGACATCTCCAAAGCGTCTAATTTTGAGCGGTTTATTTATACATTATTAAATAAAGATGGGGAAAAAGTTGCTGAATTATTCACCAAAAGTTAAGCAAGGTGAAGGATTTAGATTAGATGAAAAATTGGATGAAATTCGTCAAGACTATGGATTTATTTCTGGCAAGTCCACCCATCAAGACCGCTTAGACACCATCAAAAAGTCTATCAAGAGACTGGGCGATTGATTGACCCACATACTGCAGATGGTGTAAAAGTCGCTAAAGATGTGCAAAATCAAGATGAGGTTATTGTGGTTGCTGAAACTGCTCTGCCAATTAAATTTGCCAAAACAATTAAAAGAAGCAGTTGGCGATGTTGAGCTGCCACGACCAAAACACACCCAAGACCTAGAAACAAAACCACAGTTTGTGATTGTTCTGAGATAATGATGCAAAAATTGGTTGCCGATGAAATCTGTCGGAAAGTTTACGCCAAATAGCGACAAATGCTTACCTAATATTTATCTTTTTGTTATGCTAAACTAAGTGATAAGTATAAAAAGCGATTTTGCTTTTTGTTATTGAGCTTATGTCATAACAATGGATATTTACCAATGAATCTAAAAACCCATGATAAAGGGACTGATGACTGCGTGTGTACTTGGTACGGCATTGTTGTCAGTTCCTGCTGCTGCTAAAAACAATCCAGCCCCTACCATCAAGGCAGATGCTCCAAATCGTTACACCGTCAAAAGGGTGATACATTATGGGCAATTTCAGGTCGTTACCTAAAAACCCGGCACGCTGGCGTGAAATCTGGGCAACCAACAAACAACTAAAAACCCACATTTGATTTATCCAGGTGATGTGCTTATTATGTGTGTCATTAAAGGAAAAAAACTTTGGTTGGTGTAGATACTGGTGAAGGCTGCGCTGGTATTGAACGAAACATGCAAGGTGGTACAGGAAAAGTTACCATCAACTCTACTGCCAACAGCATCACCCCCATTCCTTTATCAAACATTCGCCACTGGCTTGACCGTGCGGTTATTGTGAGCCCCTTTAGACTTTGAAACCACACCTTATGTTTTGTCTGCCAAACAGGATCATCTTCTTATGGGTGTGGGTGACAAAATTTATGCTCGTGGCCCTGCATTAGCTCTTGGACAGACCTATGGCATTTATCGTCAATCCAGTCCTTATGTTGATATCAGAACAGGTCAAGTAGTTGGATTAGAAGCCATTGAAGTTGCTCGTGGCATTGTAACAGACATCTCAGCCAATGGCATTAACAGCTTAAAGATTACTGAAAATTTTGGTGATGGCATTAAAGAAGGGATCGGGTATTTTCAGAGGTTGATGCACACATTCCTTCAGTCTTTTATCCAGCACCTGCTGAAGTAACCCGAGGTGGTAGTATTTCACGTATCTTAGGCGATATGGGTAAAATGGCGGGCAAAGACGATGTAGTTGCCATTAATTTAGGTGCAGTACAAGGTGCAAAACCTGGTCAAGTTCTGGATGTATTTCGCAAAGGCAAATTAGTTGCAGACCCAAAAGACAAAAAAATGCACCTGTGCGCTTACCTAGTGAGAAAGCTGGTTCACTCATGATTTTTAAAGTATTTGACCAAATCAGTTATGCTTATGTTCTAGATACTGAAATACCTTTGGGTGTTGGCGATCAGCTTTTACCACCAACAGACTGGTAATGCATTAAAATAATTAGTATAAATAAAATTGCTGGTGTATGCCAGCAATTTTCTTGGTTAATTAAGTTAATTAATAGGTAGGTTTGATAAACTCATCTTGGATGACTTGAGCAAATCTTGGCAACATTTTGCCATCGACTTCAATCATTTGGTTAAACATTACCAAAGGCCTTACCCAAACTCCAAAATCGCCATACAAAGCCCGATAAACCACCAGCCATTCCTCAGTTTCACTATGACGAGCAAGATGAAGCACCTCATATAACCGACCTTTATAATGACGATACAGACCTAATTGTAAAATTGATTTTTCCATCATTTTTTTAATTTATCAAATCACAAAACAAATCTAATTCACACTAACTTTAGCGTATGCTTTTTTTGCCCGCCTGAATCACCACCGTTTGACCGGCTGATAATACAAAACTGGCATCTACAACGCTTCCATCCACCTTAACCGCTCCACGCGCTAGCATGTCTTTGGCTTGGGCAGAGTTTTTTAGCAAGTCCCGCTTGATTTAAAACCCTGAGTGATGAACAATTTATCACCCTCTTGAAGCATCAAGGTTACTTCGGGTAAATCCACCGGAAGTTCACCGTCTGCCAAACGATTTCCTGCCGATTTATGAGCGTTTTCAGCCGCTTCTTTACTATGGAAACGTTCAATCAATTCAAGGGCTAAAATACGTTTTTAATTCTTGAGGGTTACGCCCTTGCTGCATCTCTTGTAACAACTGTTCAATTTCATCCATTGGCTTAAAAACTTAAAAGCTCAAAATAACGCGCAATCAGTGTATCAGGCATGGAGAGAATTTTTTTGATACATTACACCAGCAGGTTCATTAATACCAATGTAATTTCCTAAAAGATTTACTCATTTTTTTGCACGCCATCAAGCCCTTCTAAAATTGGCATAGTAATGCAAATTTGTGGCTCAACATCATAACGTCCCTGCAAAGTACGCCCCATCAGTACGTTAAACGTCTGGTCTGTGCCGCCAAGCTCAACATCGGCTTTCATTGCTACTGAATCATAGCCTTGAACTAAAAGGGTATAAAAATTCATGAATAGAGATTGGTGTTTGATTAGCATAACGTTTGGCAAAAGTCATCGCGTTCTAACATTCTTGATACAGTGACCTGACTGGCAAGCGCAATCATATCACCTGCGTTCATACTACCAAACCAGTCAGAATTAAACATCACGGTAGTTTTTGTCTTTATCCAAAAATTTTAAATACTTGTTCTGCATAGGTTTGTGCATTTTGCAACACTTGTTCACGAGATAAAGGAGGTCGTGTGCTATTTTTTTGCCAGATGGGTCGCCAATGGTTGCGGTATAATCGCCAATCAAAAACAGTACATCATGACCCAAATCCTGAAAATGGCGTAATTTATTCAATACCACAGTATGCCCTAAATGTAAATCAGGGCGCAGTTGGGTCCATACCAAGTTTAATGCGCAAGGGACGATTTTGTTGCAGCTTTTTAATCAAGTCTTCTTTAGAATAGATGGCTTCAGTACCACGCTCAATCAAAAGCAAGCTGTTCATCTATGGATAAAAATCGCTCATAGTCTACCCTTTCAATTATTTATTACTCAATTAGTTACTTACATTATATCATGGCTTTTTGAATGCTTTTATAACACACACTTGCTCAACCCTAACAATTAAGCCTTTTTTAACCACAGATGATTTTTAATTTCATTGCACCAAATCCATCAATCTTGCAATCAATATCATGGTCATCTGGCGCATCAAAAATAAGACGAATTGACTTAACTTTTGTCCCAACTTTGATGGAACTGCTCGAACCTTTCACTTTTAAATCTTTAATCACAGTAACACTATCACCATCATGAAGTATATTACCCACTGCGTCTTTAATAACCTGAATTTCTTCTTCGGTTTGTGTTGCCCATTCATGAGCACACATTGGACAAATATACAATTCACCATCTTGATACGTTAAATTTTTCAGCACATTTTGGGCAGGCAGGCAATGACATCATAATCTCCTTTAAAAATTGAGTATTATAGCTGATCGGGATAAAATTTTTTTCTTGAAAATCCATAAAAATTTACCCATAATGGTATAAAAATACAAAAAAAGGCAAATTATGACAACATTTTTATGCTATCAATTTAACAGGCAAAGATGCCGCAAAATTTTTACAAGGTCAGCTAACCGTTAATGTCAATAAATTAAATACTACCGCTCAAGCCACAGCAATTTGTAACCTAAAGGGTAGAGTGCAGTTTGGTTTGTGGGTCAAAAACAAACCGATGATAATTTTTTTGATAATCACATCGGCTGACTGTTTGACAGATTTAATAGCACATATTAAAAAAATATGGTGCTTTTTTCCAAAATAACCATCAGCGAACCAAGCGAAATTTATCCTACCATCATTAATGGATTACCTGATTTTTGATGAAAAACCCAGTCAGGGATTTGATGACTGGGCAAAATTAAGCATTTGTTTGGGTAACTACTGGATTACCGCCAAAACCAGTCAATTATTTCAACCTCAAGAGCTGCGCCTACACCAAAGAGGTGGAGTAGATTATGATAAAGGTTGTTATTTAGGTCAAGAAATTATTGCACGTTTATATTTTTAAAGCCAGTCCAAAAAAACTTTTTTTACATCGTGTATTGTTAAATCAAGCGGCTGATGATGGTGAAAAAAATAAACAAAGTACACATTGTTAATCAAGTTAAAATTGATGATGGTTTTGACAGCTTGGTTATCGGCTCGCCTGAAGACGTTGCAAAAATCGGTCAAATTTTACCTTTACCTGATAAGCTGATGGAAGATGTTGCACGTCACTAATACCAATAATTATCACCATAAAAACAAATTCTTACCAAAAAAAATTACTGTGCTTGGAGCAGGCATTACTGGGGTAACAACTGCTTGGTATTTGACCTGTGCAGGTTTTGATGTAACTGTAATCGACAGAAAATCCGCCGCTGCACTTGAAACTTCATTTGCCAATGGCGGTCAAATTTCAGTTTGTCATGCCACACCATGGGCAAATCCAGCAACGCCATTAAAAGCATTTAAGTGGTTAGGGCAAAAAGAAGCGCCTCTACTGTTTTCATTTAAGTACCAATTTTGAGCAATGGCAATTTATTTGGCGGTTTTTAGGGCAATGCCGCTCAACTTTAGCAGACAAAAATTTGGTACAAATGGTTAATTTAGGGCTTTATTCGCGTGCTGCCTTAAAAACACTAATCACAGAACTGTCACTGAATTTCTCTCAACGATTGCAAGGTATTTTTGCATTTTTACACCAACCAACAAGAATATCAAGCTGCCTTTTGGACCCACCAAACGTATGAGTCAATTAGGCTGTTATCGCCAAATCATCACCCCCAAAGAAGCAATCAACTTAGAACCTTCACTAGCAATATTACAAGACAAATTAGTTGGAGCGACCTTTACAAATGATGATTTATCTGGTAACGCACATATTTTTACTCAAGAACTCGCTAAACATTGTCAAAAAGGCTGGGGTAACGTTTTTTTGTTTGATACACACATCAAACAAATCCATCACAAAAACAACCTCATTGATTATTTGTGTCTAGAGCGCGATTGTCACGAATTTACCCATCAAAGTGATGCTTATGTGGTGTGTTTGGCAAGTTTCGGAAAACAGCTGTTAGACCCTATTGGGGTATATTTACCTATTTTTCCAGCAAAAGGATATTCGGCAACTTTTGCAGTCAAAGATGCCAGTGGCGTGCCGCAGATTAGTTTGATTGATGATGAATATAAATTGGTCATGAGCCGCTTTACTAATCCAGAAAGTGATGTGTTAAGAGTCGCAGGTACAGCAGAGTTTCATGGTTATGATACCCAACTGACCTTGAGTCGCTGTCAGGCTTTAACCAAACGAACTCAATCCTTATTTGGTGAAGCATTGGATTATCAAACGCCCAATTATTGGACGGGACTTCGCCCGATGACACCATCTAATGTGCCTTTGATTGGTCGAGCGCACTTTGGTAAAATCCGACATGGCTCAACTGGCAGACTTGTGGATAATTTGTGGTTAAATACAGGGCATGGCACGCTTGGTTTTACACACGCGTGTGGTTCGGCGAAGGCATTAAGTTTATTAATACAAAATCAAAAACCAGATTTTTGATTTTTCAATTTGTTGGCTATTAGTTAAAAACTACGCCAAAGGGTGAAATACCATTTTTAAATCGCCGCCAAGCTGATGGACCTCAATTAAATCAAAAACGTTTTTTTGCCAAGCCAAACCTTCCAATCCAAACTCAAACATTGGGTAGCTTTTTTGTACCCAATAGGCAAGGAGCTTGATACACAATCAACTCATCTACCAAATTTTGAGCAATAAAAGCACCGGAAAGTTTACTGCCCGCCTCAACTAAAAACATCATAACACTGATATTGGGTTGCTAAAATATGTAGCAAGTTGGGTAATTCATCACGCCACAATAGTGTGTTTTTTATCAGTAAACACTTGATAATCATCTTGATAATTTAATCGACCTTGTCTGTCAACCACTACAATTTTTTTGGTTTAGGAATTTGACAAAAGGGGTGCCCAGCCCGTTAAAAACGCACTGTTAGTGCAGGATTATCGGCAATGATTGTACCTGAACCTGTGATAATTGCACCACTTTTTAGCACGCAAATACTGAACATCTTGACGGGATTGAATGCTGGTAATCCATTTAGATTCACCATCTTTCATAGCAGTACGCCCATCAAGGCTAGCGGCTACCTTTAGACGCACATAAGGCATTTTTGTCGCCATTGCCTTTTAAAAAAATCCAGCATTTAAGGCACGAGCTTTATCCTCACACACACCAACAGTAACCTTGATTCCCGATTTTAATAATTTTTGAATGCCTAGTCCTGAAACCTGTGGATTGCTATCTGTGCAAGCTACAACCACCCTGAGAAACCTTAGCATCAATCAATGCCTGAGTACAAGGGGTGTTTTTTTCCTGTGTGATTACACGGCTCAAGCGTTACATAGACTGTAGCTTCTTGAACATCTTGCTGATTGGATTGAGCGTTATGCAAAGCGGCTGCTTCAGCATGTGCTGTACCCGCTTTTTGATGAAACCCAGACGCTATAATTTGATGATTTTTTTACTAACACACAACCAACCGCAGGATTGGGGCGCGTCGTCAGTTCACCTTGCTGCGCTTGTTGCAAGGCTAGGTTCATAAAAATAAGCATCTTCGGGCTGGATAGGGCTTAAATCAGCGACGTCAAACTTACTCAGATTCATCAGATTTATCCTTAGAAGCAAAACTGGCTAATTCCGCCTGAAATGCAGCAATGTCTTGAAAATCGCGATAAACACTGGCAAAAACGTACATATGCCACATCATCAATTGCCTTTAACTCCGACATTACAATCTCACCTAAACATTTACTAGAAACTTCCCTTTCACCAGTATGACGTAGTTTTTTTGTTCGATGCGACTAATCATCGCCTCAATATCATCCAAACTAATAGGTCGTTTTTTGTAGGGGTAATGCAATGGAACGGCGCAATTTATTTTTGATCATAGGGCTCATTACGCCCATTCACTTTGATAATTCTAGGAACAACTGCTTCAACCACTTCAAATGTCGTAAATCGTTCTTGACAAGACACACATAAACGACGACGACGAACTTGGGCGCCATCAGCGGCTAAACGCGAATCTATTACTTTGGTATCTGTAGCATTACAATAAGGGCAATACATGATTTTTTTATTAACCATAAAAATATTAACAAATAATAATTAATTATATAATTATTAAATAGAAATTTAAATAAAAAAATATTAATTTAGTTTAAATTAAATAACAATTAAATATTAATCTGTAAATTTTTTTAATTAATCATGAATATATTTTTTTATTAAAAATTATTTATTTCTTGATTAAATTGGGTCTGCCATGTTATTTAAATTTAATATTATTTACCAATACAAAAACTTGAAAAAAAATACGCCCTAATAATTCATTACTACTCATTTTTTTCCTGTAATCTCACCCAACGCTTCTGCAGACAACCACAAACTTTCTGCCACCAATTCACCTGCATGATAAACGGTCAATTGTTGATGAGCCTCTTGTGCATAAATTTTAGCTCGTTTTTAAGGCATCCAAATGACGAGTTCTCGCCAAAAGCGTACCTTCTTGGGGGTAAAAACCAGCCTTTTTGGTGCAAAACTTGAATTAAATCTGCAATACCCGAACCCGTTTGACAAGAAATCAAAATTTCGTTCACTAAGGTTTCACGTGGAACATTCATTTTAACTAGCAAATCGGTTTTATTGGCAACAAAGATAAGTTTTTTTGCTTGAGTTTATCAAAATCACCATAATCACCCTCGCTAAATAGCTCTCTAGCAAGCAGCATCGGGTCTATTTCACCACTTACATCATACACAAGCAGCAAAATATTCGCTTGATTGATGGCGTTTTTTGCTCTATCAATGCCAATTTTTTTCTACTTTATCAGCAGTCTGTCTAAGCCCCTGCCGTATCAGTCAGATGAATGGTCAGTCCATTTAAAACCAATGTTTCTTGCAATGTGTCACGAGTTGTGCCTGCTACGTCAGTTACAATTGCGCGCTCTGTCCCTGATAAGCAGTTTAAAAAGGCTTTGATTTACCAGCGTTTGGCTTACCTGCTAACACAACATGGATGCCATCACGCAATAATTGCCCTTGTTTAGCATTGGACAAAAATATCATCAATTTCTATCAAAAATTGCATTTAGCTTATTCTCAATCACGCCATCAGCTAAAAATCTACATCTTCTTCATCAGGAAAATCAATTGCTGCTTCAACATAGATGCGCAAATGGGTAACTTTTTCTATCAAATCATTGATTTTTATTAGAAAAATTTACCAGATAATGAACGAATTGCTCCCCAAAGCCCTGAGCATCGCTCGTAGCGCTAATGGCATCACTAATAGCTTCAGCTTGCACCAAATCTAATTTATTATTCTCAAAGGCTCTTAATGAAAACTCTCCTGCTTGAGCTTGCTTTGCACCCATTTCAAATGTACGCGCCAGTAAAATGTTTTGCAACACCACACCGCCATGACCCTGAAGTTCCACCACATCCTCACCTGTAAATGAATGTGGCGCTTTAAAAGTAAATCACCACCCCTTCATCAATCACGCCATTTTTCGCCATAAAAACGGGCAAAATGAGCGTGCCTTGATTTTAAAAGAGGATTTTTTTGGGTTAATTGACAAGCAATCGAATAAGCGGTTTTTCCTGATAGACGAATAACACCAACGCCACCTTGACCAATAGGGGTGGCGATTGCCGAAATAGTATGTTTTTGATTTGTCATAATTTACCAAACAAAGCTTATATCAACACTTTTTCAGATAAGCAAATTAAAATTAAGCGGTTTTTTGCGCCATTTGCTTTTCTACATGTTTATTAACAATATGCTGATGTGCCATACTAAATAGGTTGTTTACTGTCCAGTATAATACCAAACCTGCTGGGAAAAAAACAGCATAAACACCGCAAAAATTAATGGCATAATTTTTCATCATTTTTGCTTGCATTGGGTCAGCAGGTTGTGGATTGAGCATCTGCTGAATAAACATTGTTGCTCCCATAAAAAAATTGGTAGGATAAACCAAGGGTCCATTGCAGATAAATCACGAATCCATAAAATCCAAGGGGCATGACGCAGCTCAACACTCTCAACTAACGTCCAATATAATGCCAAAAAAATCGGCATTTGCAGTAAAATTGGTAAACAACCTGCCATTGGATTGACTTTTTCATCACGATAAAAGCTGCATCATTGCTTGGCTCATACCCATACGGTCATCGCCAAATTTATCTTTTTAATGCTTGAAGTTTTTGGAGCAATGGCACGCATTTTTGCCATAGAAACGTAGCTTTTATTGGAAAACCATAATAATGCTAATTTAGTTAGCAAAGTTAATACAATAATAGACCAGCCCCAGTTGCCCAATAGTTTGTGTACACCCTCTAAAACCGCAAATAAAACTTTTGAGATTGGCCATAAAATACCATAATCAACCGTTTGATTAAGCCCAACAGCAACTTTTTTTCTAATTCTTTTTTTGTACTTTTGGCCCAGCATAAAGAGTTGCTTCCAAGGTTGCTTGTTTACCAGCTGGCACATCAATTTGTGGGCTATTAAAGCCAATAAAGTAGTCTTGACCGCTGCTGCGGCTGTAGAAGGTTGCTTCAAAATTAGTTGGTGTCCACGCCGAAACAAAATAATGCTGAACAATAGCTACCCAACCATCCTTGCTTACCGCTTTTAATTCACCGCTATCAAAATTTTTTTAAATTTTTAGTTTATTGTATGGACTGTCTGGCGTTCCCCATGCACCACCTAAGTAAGTCGCCATACTCATCATGCCCTTATTTTTCATTGCTAGGGTCGCTACTATTATCACGCTTAAGCTGAGTGTATACCTGACCTTGCCAAGCTGTCTGGCTGTTATTATTAATGTTGTAACTTAACAATATCAGGTATTCACCAGATTTAAATGTATAAGTTTTAGTAATAGTAACGCCGTCTTTTTGATAAATCAAAGGTACCTGCAAAAACACCATTGGCATTCATTTGGTAGTGATTTTTTGGACTGGTAAAACTTGCTCGCCCTGAAGTAGTATCAATACCGTCGCGCCCAATCAAACCAGATTGTGCCACATAAGTGCGCCCGTTATTATTTTCCAACAAAACCAAAGGCTCTTTACTGCCTAATTTTTTTCATCATATTGTTTTAGACTGGCATAAACAATATCGCCCCCAATGGGGTTGATTTTTGATTTCATAACGATCTGTGTCAACCAAAAATCAGTTCATTATTGTTTTTTCATTAACTACAACTGTACTGTCTTGATTGGCAGTGATCGGTACGTCGCCATGAGATGCTGTTGGCACATCGTTTTTTTCAGATGCAGTAACTACTGATTGAGTTTTTAGGAGCATTCACAATGTAATCATTACACTAAACCAATATCAATAAATAGGCTGTAATTAATATGGCAATAATGATTAATATCCGAAGTATTTTTGCATAAATTTTTCCTAGGGGCTATTTGGCAAATTTAAGTTAAACTGCTTATTCTACTAAAAATTTTTTTATAAAAAAACCTAGTATTTCATTAAATGATTGCGATAAGCCCGATAACTGATATGGTCTAAAGTAAATTGCATAAATTTTTAATATTTGTTTGATAAAAATCATATTTTTTTAAAGGTAATGGTACAAAATCCACTCCATGCCCCCAAAAGGTTGGCAGCGGCACAATCGCCAAATCAGCAGTTTAATCCCACCCACTCCATGCCAAAGCAGCGCTTGTTTAGCGTACTCAGAGCAAGTTGGATAATAACGACAACGAGCAGGAAGAAGTGGACTGATGATTTTTGGTAAAACAAAATGCAAGCCAGCCCCAAACGAATGATAACAACTTTTCACAAGATTAATTATCTTTATTGGGATAATGTTGAATAATTTTTGAAAAATAACTGCGATAATTGATCATGGATATTAATTTTTTTATCGTATTTTTGTTTTACAATAACCACAATATCAATTCCACAAATGCAATATTGGTTCAAACGAAAGTATTCTCTAATTAATCTTTTTAAACGATTTTCTATCAGTAGCATTTTTAATTTTTTTGGTAATTGCCATGCCTAACCTGCAATTATCCATTGAATTTTTCTTTAATAAAAACCAATAAATTTTTCACTATGAATTTTTTTATCGCACGCATCAAAAAAACTTGTTTGAATTGGTAAGAATTTAGTAAACGTTGATTTTTTTGGTTAATTTAAAAACTCAAGTTATGATTTTGGTGTCTCATGAATTTACCTTTTAGACAAAAAGCACCCAAAAGGTGCTTTATTTTTTTATAATCGCTATTATACAGTCAAACGATGACGACCTTTAGCGCGGCGGCGAGCTAAAAACTTGACGACCATTTTTTTAGTAGCCATGCGAGCACGAAAACCGTGAGTACGTTTACGTTTTTAAAACACTAGGTTGGAAAGTACGTTTCATAATTCACCTTAAGGATATAATCACATCACCAAACCCCTGCAGAAGTTTTTTTGTGGTGATAAATTGGATAAATTGTTTGTTAATTTAACTAAAAAAATTAGCTAAAGTAATTTAAAGGACAAAATTCTACCTAAAAAAATTTGCTTAGGTCAAGGTAAAAATTAAATTATCTTAGCAATTAACTGTAAAAACAAATAAATTAGGTTATCCTAAATTAAAAAAATTTGATTTAAAAAAATTAATTAATCTAGTAAACAATTATATATTTAGAATGATTTTTTTAAAAGTTATCCACAAGTTTTTCTTGCCATTATTATTAATTTAATATATTATAATAATAATAAGGGCATCGATTTTTCTGTTGATAAGTAGTGTTTTAGTATAAAAATCAATAATTTAAAATGTGGATAACCCTGTGTAAAACTTTGTATAACTTGTGGGTAAGTTAGCTAATATGATTTTCCCACAGTTTATCCACAAAGTTATCCACATAAATTTTGAGGGTGTATGATGGCAAGCAATATTTCGTTTTTTGATGATGGGCTTTTTGATGAGGGATTGATTGGAACAGATTCATCTTTTGGTTGTGGTTCAAAGTCAACCCTTACAATCTTTTGATGCGTTACAGTTGTGGCAGTTTTGTTTGGATGAGCTAAAAAGGGCATCTCAGACTCGGAGTTTCATCAGTGGTTAAAGCCTCTAAAACCTTCAATTGAAGGACATGTTTTAGTGCTAACAGCAATAAATATGTCATTTATTCGCAAAATCAAAGAACGATTTTTAGATGACATCCAGCAAATTTTGGAAGTTTATACCAAAGGTCAAATTCTTGCAGAATTAAAAACTGAGAAGGTAGCAGAAAAAACCACTAAAAAACGCCCAAGTTTTAAATTGGGTGTTAAAATTGAAGAAAGCAACCCAATTGAAGAACGCTTTACTTTTGAGAATTTTGTTTAGGGCAAGTCCAATGCCTTGGCATATAATGCCTGTCTTGAGCTTTCTAAAAAAATTGGACAAGAAAAGAACAGTAGCATCGATAATCATTTGGTGTTTATTTACGGTTCATCAGGGCTTGGAAAAACACATTTGATGCATGCGGTTGCACATCGTTATCAAAAAGGCTGGGCTGCGTTATTGTTATTTTACCAAAGACCAATTTTTAAGGTAACCATTGATGCCATGCGCGGAGGTGACGGTCGAATTGATGGGTTGATTAAACGAATTTGTCGAGCCGATTTGTTGATTGTGGATGATGTTCATTTAATTAATAATAAAAATGGACCTAGGGTTTCACAGCTTCTGATGACGTTATTTGGTGAGTTTACCAAAGGCGACAAGTGTTTAATTTTTGGCTTCAGATAAACCACCAGCTCAAATGGCAAATTTTGATGGTAGATTTTTGTCACGGTTTTTCAAGTGGACTAACGGCTGCCATTGAACCGCCTGATATTGAAACACGCATGCAAATTTTTACAAAAGAAAGCCTCCATTATGAACATGGATTTGCCCAAAAGAGTGCGCGTTGTTTATTGCTCAAAATATCCCACCAGATGTTCGCCGTTTAGAAGGAGCGTTAAACCAAGTTCAAGCCAATGCTGCTATTATCGGTGATAAAATTGATTTGCGATTAGTGCGCCATGCTCTAAAAGACCGTATTGAAGCCAAAAGCCCGTGCAGTGAATGCTGAAAAATATCAAAAGATGTAGTCGCTGAATACTATGGTATTGCTCAAAAAGATTTGATTGGTAAAAAGCGTACCCGTACGATCGCCCGTCCAAGGCAAATGGCAATGGCATTGATACGTGAATTGACCCAAGATAGTTTTTCCTGAAATTGGACAAGCTTTTTGGTGGTCGCGACCATACGACAGTGATGTATGCATGTGAAAAAAATTTCACAACTGTGTCAAACAGACCCTAATATTCAAAAAGATTATCAATCCTTAATAGCAACATTAGAGTTTGCCTAAATCCAAGCAAACTTATGATACAATAGGCATCTATCACAATTGTTGTGGGTTTGGTTAAGATTAATTAAGGAATATGTGATGAAGTTAGTAATTGACCGCCGTTTACTTATTAAAGCAATGGCTTTGGTAGTCGAGGCAGCTGACAGTCGTCATCGTTTAGCAATTTTGGCAAATTTAAAACTGGTGCTTTTTACCTGAGGCATTAACGTTGACTGCTTCAGATTTAGAAGTGCAGCTATCATGCCGTATTGCTTTTGCCTGAAGGGGCTGTGTGCAAAACGGGAGAAATTACTTTACCAGCTGAGAAATTTTTTTAGTATTTGTCGACTTTTATCCGATGATTTAGTTGATATTGATGTGGATGAAAAACAAAACCGCTGTTATATCAGCAGCGGCAAGGGTAGATATACCTTAAGCGCTTTGCCTGCAAGCGGTTATCCTAGTATTGGCGAGCCAACAGGTGAGAAGTGTGTTAAGGTGGCACTGGATGCGTTTTCTGATGTGTTAAAAACACCCCGTTTTGCAATGGCAACCCAAGATGTACGCCATTATTTAACTGGACTTTTTGCTTGAAATAGAAGAGCAAAAACTGACCGCTGTTGCAACCGATGGGCATCGTTTGGCAGTGGCGTATCGTACACTAAATGAATCTTATACACCCACCAAAATCATCATTCCTAATAAAGCAGTGAGTGGGCTTGAAAGACTTTTTACTTGAATTGACCAAAACTCCTGAAAAAGACGATGTGGTTAATTTGGGTTTGGATGGTGAATTTTTGCAGGTAACCCTAAATTTTGGCGCTCAGATGTCTGTTGATTTGACCGCTAGACTCATTGAAGGTAAATTCCCTGATTATCGCCGTGTTCTTCCTGCCAACAACGATAAAATTGCCGTATTTAGTAAAGATGAGATGGTGAGTGTTTTGCGACGTATCTCAGTATTAAATACCAAGGAATCTCCTAGCGTATCTTTTAAGTTTTTTTCAAACAATGATTTTTGCTACCATCAGTTCCAATAATCGTGAACAAGACGAAGCAACTGAAACATTGACAGTTCAATACACAGGCGAGCCTATTGAAATTGCATTTAATGAAAGTTATTTGCGAGCGGTACTTAATGTATTAGAAGGGGATGTTTATTTGCAAATGATTCACCCAAATAGCCCAACTTTAATTTATCAAGCAAGGGATGATAAGAATCATCAATATGTGGTAATGCCAATGCGTGTGTAATCAACCGTAGCTAACTACTTACTTGAGCGCCTCTGGCTAAACCGTGATTTTAATGCCAAAAAATGCTATAATGACGGGCTATTTTTATCAAATTGGATGACGTATGACCGATATTACAACCAATAATAATAACAATAAAGATTTAACCAAAGGCGATTATACCGCTAAAAATGTTCGGGTATTGCGCGGGCTTGAAGCGGTGCGCGTCAGACCAGGTATGTACATTGGTGACACGGATGATGGCACAGGACTTCATCATATGGTATTTGAGGTTGTTGATAATGCTATTGATGAGGCGTTAGCAGGATATTGTGATGAAATTAACATCACCATTCACCAAGATGAATCCGTGTCAGTGATGGATAATGGGCGTGGTATTCCTGTGGACATCCATCCTGAAGAGGGCGTATCGGCTGCCCAAGTTATTATGACGGTGCTGCATGCTGGCGGTAAATTTGATGATAACACGTATAAAGTTTCTGGCGGTTTGCATGGTGTGGGCGTATCAGTTGTCAATGCTTTGTCTTGTAAGTTGATTTTAAATATTTGGCGTGATGGTTATTATTACACTCAGCAGTACGCTGATGGTGAACCTGTCAATTTACTGACTAAAATTGAACCTTCGGATAAAACAGGTACACAAGTGCGTTTTTATCCTAGCAGTGAGATTTTTTCAGGGGTAATTTTTGATTTTGATGTGCTTGCTAAACGTCTGCAAGAGCTGTCCTTTTTAAACTCAGGTGTGCGCATTGTTTTAACTGATGAGCGTACTGATACTACAAAAGTTTATGAACACAAGGGTGGTTTATCTGAATTTGTGCGTTACATCAATCAGGGCAAACAAACTTTGAATGATATTTTTCATTTTAATAGTCAAAGTCAAGACATTGGTGTTGAGGTCGCTTTACAGTGGTCAGATAATTATAATGAAAAAAAGTATTGTGTTTTACCAACAATATCCCTCAAAAAGATGGCGGTACACATTTATCAGGATTTCGCTCAGCTTTGACACGCTGTTTAAATGCTTATATGGACAGCGAAAACCTCACTAAAAAGAGAAAGTACAGGTTACTGGCGACGATGCGCGTGAAGGTTTGACTGCAATTATTTCGGTGAAAGTGCCCGACCCTAAATTTTCTAGCCAAACTAAAGAAAAAAATTGGTTTCTAGTGAAGTAAAAATCAGCGGTAGAAACGGCGATGAATCAAAAAAATTAAGCGATTATTTGCTGGAAAATCCAGCCGCTGCCAAGACCATTGCAGGAAAAAAATCATTGATGCGGCAAGAGCTCGTGAAGCTGCACGCAAAGCACGAGAAATGACTCGTCGTAAAAACCACATTAGATATTGCAGGACTTCCAGGAAAACTTGCTGATTGTCAAGAAAAAAAGACCCAGCATTATCTGAACTTTATTTGGTTGAAGGCGATTCTGCTGGCGGTAGCGCCAAACAAGGTCGCAATCGTAAAATGCAAGCGATTTTTGCCATTAAAAGGTAAAATTCTAAATGTTGAGCGCGCTCGATTTGATAAAATGTTATCATCGGCGGAAGTTGGCACTTTGATTACCGCACTAGGTACAGGTATTGGTAAAGATGAATACAATCCTGATAAACTGCGCTACCATAAAATTATTATTATGACGGATGCGGACGTGGATGGTTCACATATTCGTACACTGCTTTTGACATTTTTTCTTTCGTCAAACGCCAGAACTGATTGAGCGTGGTCATATTTATATTGCTCAGCCGCCTTTATATAAAATCAAAAAAGGCAAACAAGAGTTGTATCTAAAAGATGATGAAGCTTTACGTAGTTATCTGTTGTCTTCAACGATTGATGAAAAATCAGCTCTTTATCACTAAAGACACTCCAGCAGTTAACGGTCAAGCTTTGGGAAAACTGCTGATTGCCTATAATCAAACACAAAAATACAAAAATCTCGACTTCGTCAAAAAAATATCCGGATGCGCTGCTTGACGCTTTTAACCTTTGTGCCAAAATTATCATTACAAGACATCAGCTCAAAACAGACAATGATTGATTGGTCAAAAAGCACTGCAAGATAAGCTGCATGAGCTTGCCCCAAGTTTGTCAGCAGGTGTAGCTTTGCAAGAGTTTTCTGAAGGACGAGAGTTTTTGCCACAAATTACATTATTTGTGCATCGTTTACCCTCAATATTATACATTGGATACTGTATTTATTAATTCTAGTGAATATGCAAACTTATTGCAATTGTCAGCTCAATGGAATACTTTATTGACGGATGAATCATTTTTTTGCGCCGTGGCGATAAGGATTTTTGGTAAAAGATTTTCATCACTTATGGGAACAGATGATGAGTGATGCCAGACGCGGGTTATCCATTCAGCGTTACAAAGGGCTTGGCGAGATGAATGCTGACCAACTTTGGGAAACCACTATGGACCCTGAAAAATCGTCGTATGCTTAAAAATCACTATTGAAGATGCGATTAAAGCTGACCATTTATTTACTTGTTTGATGGGTGATGAAGTGGAGCCAAGACGAGCATTTATTGAAGAAAAACGCCTTAAATGCTGACATTGATACCTGAAAAATATCTTTAAAAAAATCAGCATGGATTCTGTTATGCTGATTTTTTTGGCTAATATAGAATTATTCAGGAAAATTAATATAGTTTGGTAGTACAGTCAATGTGAGCCAAACACCATTTTCTGCTTGAAAAAAATTCATAACCATCTTGATTCATTTGCTTACTATCAATGCTTAAAACAACAGGTTTGCCACGTCTACCCCCAACTTTTTTTGGCAGTACTGATGTCGTGTGATAAATGTACATGATGCCTACTTTGAGCGGTGAGACCTTCTTGGTGAATTGCAGGCAGAAAATCGGCAATCGTACCATGATACAATGTATCTGGCGGTATTTTTGCACATAATGACGATTAACAGTCTTGTTGGAATGTCCTTGTACTGCTCGAATTTTTTTCCATCATCGGAAATTTCAAAGCGTTTTTTTATCGTTATTTTTCTACAACCAATAATAACTGTTCTTTGTCAAATTGATTGTCAGTTTCAGCAGCCTTTTTGTAATAATACATCAATGTCAGTCCAGCCTTCAGTGTTTAAGGTAATGCCAATCGTTTCAGGCTTATGACGCAGTAATAAGCTTAAAAATTTGCTTAATTGTCTATTATGCATATGACTCCTTATTGTTTTTATGCTTTGTTGCTAATGTCTATTGTGTTTGAACCTAGCATTTACTTTTTTTGGTATTTACTCTGTTTTATAAATCTGTTTACATTCTACGCTTGCGTCTTGGCTAAAATTTCAATGGTTTATCTTTAAATGACATCATCATGAATCAATAAAGATAAACCTTAGTTTTTCATGGGTTTATTTTTCTATTTCTTAAAAAAATAACAACTAATAATGAATATTATTGATAAGATATTTTTAATCAAAAATGGTTTTTATGCATTTTTTTAGCTGTCCAATTTTTTTCACCCATGACTACTTTTTTTATCAGCAACCATGGACGGATGCCATTGATTGTGAGCGGACTTAGGCAGTAGCACAATTGCAGTTGAACCTAAATAAAAACGCCCTAATTCATCGCCTTTTTTAAGAAGTAATTCGTGCTTTTGTTCTTGAATGTAGGGTGTGCGATGTAGCCTTCCTGTTGCAACGCATTCAATACCTGCAACAATCATTGCCCCAACTAGAACCACACTTGCTAAACCAAAATCAGTTTCAAAAATACATACCAAACGCTCATTACGAGCAAATAAATCTGGAATATTTTCGGCAGTATTTTTTTATTAACTGAAAACAAGCTACCTGGTATATAACGACTTTGAATTAGTTTACCGTCAAATGGCATATGCACCCGATGATAATTACTTGGTGCAAGATAAATTGTGGCAAACTGCCCATCAATAAAGGTTTTGCCAAGCTCAAAATCAGCTAATAATTGACCAGCTGAATAGTTAAATCCTTTGGCCTGCAAAATAGCATCATGATGAATTGTACCAATTTGTGAAATTGTGCCATCAGCGGGGCAGATAATGCTGTTGGGCGTTGAATCAATCGGTCTTTGCCCTGGTTTGAGTTCGCGAGTAAAAATCGTTAAAACTGTCATAATCAGTTAAATTTTCTCGCTGATATTCATCTAGTGAAATATCATAGACTTTGGCAAAGGCAGAAATGAGAGATTTTTGATGTAAGGATTTTGGCTTCTAGCAAGATTGCCTGCTAATTCACTTAATTTTTTTGTTGAGGTAATAAATTTTTGGGCAAGAGAAAAATAAATTCATAATTAAATCAATTGGTAAGATAAAATAAAAAAATGTTATCATACCATTATAACAGATATTATTTCAATATATGGAGCGATGCATAAAAAGCTCTGTACTGCTTTGATTTAAAAGATTGAATAAATATTGATTGTTTGCCTGATGTTTTTTGAAATGATTGAATTTAAGAATGTGAGTAATTTATGAGTATTTTTCAAGAAAAAAATTGCTTTTTGAAAATAGATTTTCTCAAGAAACCAAACAGCTGATTGTTTTGACTTCAAAAACAACAGGTGGTGCTAGCAAAAGCAGGTAAAGAAAAAAACTTTGGATAGCAAGTCAAAGGGTTATTGCTTACGTTGATGAAAAAAACTGGAGAATTTTATCAAAGCCCCGCACGTTTAGAGTGGCAAATCAAAGAGACAAAAACAAAATATTTGATTTTTGGGGGTCATAAAATTTATAAGGTTTTGGTAAGACCAGAATTATCAGATAATAAAACCAGTAATGCGCTGCATTATTTTTATGTTGATTGATTTAATAGAGGAAAATAACCATCAATTGTTAAATGATTTTTTTAGAACAATACTTAAAACCAGTTAATTTAAATTATCAAGATATTATATTTACTTTTAAATAAAGAATATAATGAATTTGAAGCAAATTATCAGTTTTTTTAGATAAGGAAATATCTATTTATTTGAATTGTGATGATTTTGATAACAATCAAGAAATTAATTTAAATTCATATTTAAAAGATATTAGATAATATTTTTAAATAATAAGAAAGATTTTGATGATTTATGTAAAAAAATTTGCCTGTCAAGAGTTATTAAAAGATGCTCAAAATTGGCAAGAAGATGGTGAAGAAAAATGACTTAATCAATGATAATCAATTTATAAAACGAATTTCAATAAACTCCATCTCATTAAGACATAATAGCTTTGAGGTTTTTTTATGACGATGATGATATATTTTGGGGTCATGCGATTGTTGTTTATGGTGAAATTTTAGATAATTTTTGTGATATCAATTTTATCAATGCCACGATTCAGGGTTGAAAATGAATATTATTGATGTGTATAAAGGAAATTACCCAAGTTTAGCTGAAGATAAGCTTTTTAAAAATTAATTGCTATTGATGCTTTTTACGTAGAATCTCTGATTTTTTATGAACCTTTTATGGTAAAAGGTAGCACGATAACCAGATTGTATTTTTGATGATTATAAAGCAAGAATCCCTGAAGATATTGATTTTGTGTATTTTGGTCATATAAAAAAATACTCAAGATGCGCAAGAAATATTTACATCATGGACAGATAAAGCCACTCAAAAATTAAAAGATGGCATTATATTTAAAAAAAATTTTCTAAATACAGTAATTGGCAAAATATCGATTATGCAATGAATGAAGATTTTTCCAACAGTATTTGGTGTATTGCGGGCAGAAATCAATAATAAAAAAATATTTATTGACATTGAAATATCTTTTTAATCTAGAAATTCTTGCCAATCCTATAGAAAAATATCTATCCAACACCAAAAGATACAATTTATCTTCCATATACTGCACCATTATCTATTCAAATAGCTTGGAAAATTCACCAGTGCATTATTAATCCACGTTTTTAAAGATTTTTTTATGATTTGGCGTTTTTAGTCAATAAATTAAATCGTTATCCAGATATTGATATTTTATTTAAAACTTTAATCAATGAATGCAGACGCGATAAAATTTCTAAAATGCTAATTAAGAAATTCTTTGATTATCAAATACCAAAAGAATTTAGGCGATTTTTTTATTCAATAGATAAAAAAACTTCAAATTGACAAAAAAACTACCAATGGCACTATGACGAATTATCTGAAAGGTTTGAGCGAGTTTTTTTGATAATTTTTAATGATTTTTGGTTATTTTATCAAAACGCAATGAAAACTTGTCAATTCAATAATTATGTGGAACAATACCTGTTAGATTATTAAATGCAAACGAATCTTATTAATTTGTGTCAAATTGGCAGAAAAAAATTGCAGTTATTTTTATAGGTTAAATAAGGCGTAGATGGAGAATGTATGAGTAGCTTAACCCCTGAACAAGTTGCTTTGCAATTAGAGAGCTTAGAAGGCTGGACGCTTGATGGTTGCAGCTAAACAAAACCTTTGAGTTTAGTGATTTTTGCACAAGCCCCTAGCGTTTATGGTGCGTGCGGGCTTTTACTGTGCAGAATTTGAGCATTATCCATATTGGCAAAAATAATTATAATATCGTTAGTGTTCGTATTGGCAATCCAGACGATACTGCCATTGAAGGGCGTGATATTCAGCTTGCTAAACGCATTGAGTCTTGTTTGGCTTAAGCAAGTAATGTTTTATATTCACTGTGTTTGTCTATAAAACTTGCAACAAATGAGCAGCTAGCAATTATTTTTTTCTGGTGAATTTGAGCATAATCTAAGGCGTGTTTAACAAGTTTTTGAGCCAATTCCTTTGTCCGCTTAGTTCACCAGGTACAATTGTGTGCTGAAAAATCCAAAAACATCATCAGTAACAATCTGATAACTCAGATAAGCCGTACATAAAGCGATGGTAAGTGTAAAACGTTGATTTTGTAAATCGTGTTCAATGATGTTGTTTGAGTCAGCGATGTTCATGGTTTGATTGTATAGTATTTGCAATTGTAGAGATTTTAGCAAAAAAATGCAAATTTTACACTGATAAAAATTTTTAAAAAAATACTTGACAGTTTTAAAAAAATCTTTATAATACGCACCATAAACAACGCGGGAATAGCTCAGTTGGTAGAGCACAACCTTGCCAAGGTTGGGGTCGCGAGTTCGAATCTCGTTTCCCGCTCCAAATTATAAAAAAAGCCACTTTTGATTAAGTGGCTTTTTTGTTATTTTTGTGCCAAAAATAAACCAAACTGTTGAATTGGTAATAGGGTTTGGTTATGAAATATACTTATGATACAAAAGGTAATTATCAGCGTGCAGCAAATATTACGCGTAATACCGCAGAAACGCAAATTTCGGTCTATTTAAATATTGATGGCACAGGGGTCGGAGAAATTGATACGGGCGTACCTTTTTTTAGATCATATGCTAGAACAAATTACGCGGCATGGGCTGTTTGATTTAACTGTAAAATGCCAGGGCGATACTCATATAGATGATCATCATAGTGTTGAAGATACAGGGATTGCGATTGGTCAAGCGTTAAAGCAAGCGCTGGGTGATAAAAAGGTATTCGTCGTTATGGGCATTTTTATGCACCACTTGATGAGAGTTTAAGCCGTGTGGTTGTTGATATTTCAGGTCGCCCAAGCCTACATATGAATGTACCTTTTACCCGAAGTCATGTGGGAAAAAAATGGACGTGGATTTATTTTTCAGAATTTTTTTATGGATTGGTCAATAATGCAGCAATCACTTTACACATTGATAATCTAAAAGGTCAAAACAGTCATCATCAAATAGAAAGTGTTTTTTAAGGCATTAGCAAGGGCGCTACGTATGGCGTGCGAATTAGATGTGCGTGCTGGTGATAAATTGCCTTCAACTAAGGAAATGTTGTAATAAAATAACTAAAGGAAAATCAATGAAAACAGTAAAAATTGCTCTGTTAGATTATGGGGTTGGCAATCTTTTCTCAGTAGCAAATGCTTTAAGGGCGGTTGGTGCTGATGTGGTGATTACTCAAAAATTTAACAGACATTCAAGCGGCTGATAAAATATTACTTCCTGGTGTGGGTGCAATCAAAGATGCCATGCATCACATGCAAAAAGCTAAAAATAGATATCGCCGTTAAAGAAGCTTTGCAAAAATAAACCTGTTATGGCAATCTGTGTAGGCATGCAGGCGATGTTCGATTATTCAACTGAAGGCGGTCATGTGGATTGTTTGGGGATAATTTCAGGTAGTGTGCAAAAATTTGATGAAACATGGCTAGAAAACGGTCAACCGATAAAAATCCCCCATGTTGGTTGGAACAAAGTAACTATGGATAGCAATCACCATTTATGGCAAAACTGTAAAAATGAGTATTTTTATTTTACTCACAGCTATTATTGCAAAACCAGATATGACCAATCAAGACAATCGTAATTTGATTGTTGCTGATTGTGATTATGGACAGAAATTTTTGTGCAAGTGTGATTAAAGAAAACCTTTTTGCTACTCAATTTCATCCTGAAAAAAAGCCATAAAAGCGGGACTTTGTCTATTAAATAATTTTTATTACCTGGAATCCTTAAACATCTAAAAGTTAGCAATAACTGATTTTCATCTTAAAATCAGTTATTGTATAAAATACCAATGTTGTATTTATCTAAATTAAAAATAGATAGCGAAGTGGCATGATTGAATTTAAAAAAATTATAATCCTAAAAAAACTTAAAAAAACTCATCATCGCGAAAATCGCCTTCAAAAAGCACACCATCTTCTCTAAAAAAATTGCAGGCGTTGCCATAATAGCAAGTGCTTGAGCGGTTTTTTTGACTTTGTGCCAGGGGGTTGTGAGTGGTTTTTACAGTGGGTGTTTTTTTAATGGTATTAGAATTTTTCATAGCAGAATCTAATAACATTTGACGTTTTTTGTTGTCAGTCTCACACCAAATCTGTCTCATAATTTCAGGCGATTCGTCATAGACAGGATAACCAATCACAAAAACACTAATGCCTTTTTGGTTGTATTTTTTAATGTCTTTATGAAATAACCTACAATAAGGACAATGAACATCTGTTGCAATATAAACAACCGCTTTTTTTGGTTGTCAGCTGGATAAGCAATCAGTGATTCTTTATCTAAACTTGCCAAAAACATGATTATTTTTTTGACCATTCAAATTCTGAGTCAATTTCTGAAAATTCACCATTTTTAATGCTGGAAATATCACCATTAATAAAATAACGTCCATCTGCACTGATTAAAAATGGAGTTCCACCTTGTCCTGATACACCCCATAAGATGCCGTGTATATTGGTATGAAAAAAACATACTGTCTGCAGTCATGTTTTTTTAAGTTTTTAGTGTTGGCAAGCAGTAAATTTTTTTGTATTCCCCAGTGATAGGTGTACCTGCTGGTTGTTTGGTTTGTAAAGATTTTTTGAATCAAAACGGCAGGACTTGGATTGTTTTCAGGATGACCTTGAATCAAATAATCCCCTTTTGGCGTGATTAATAATGGCATTGGACCGTCTTTGATTTCAACCAATAACAAATCACCAATGCCACTTGGACGAATATTTTTGAATGGTTGCTTGTAAACCTGCTTGATACAATGTGTTTTGTATGTGATTTTTGGTGTCGTTACTGGTGTTTGCAAAACTTGTTATAGATAACGCAGCACTTAAAACAATGCTAAAAAAATAAGTTTATTCATAGTGTGTTTGATTAAAATTGTTTGATTTCATCAGTGGTTAAAAAAACGGCATTCACCGATTTCAAGCCCATCCAAAGTAATATTGCCAATGCTAGCACGATGTAGTTTCGTTACTTTATTGCCAAAATAAGCCATCATGCGTTTAACCTGATGATATTTGCCCTCGGTTAAAAATCAATGTGGCGTGTGTCTGGTCATGAAAAACTAAGTTCGGCAGGGCGAGTTTTTTTCGCGTTCGCCTTCTAATAAAATGCCTTTGCTAATTTCTTTAATTGCATAAGACTGTGCGTCAATATCCATAGGTTCAGCTAAGGTGATTTCATAATGTTTTTGGCTGGTGACGTTTTTGGGCTGGTTACTTTGTGTAGCCATTGCCCATCATCTGACAACAATAAAGCCCCAGTAGTATCCACATCCAATCGCCCCGCAATTCGCAGTGTATTAATTTCAGGTAGGGCAATCAGTTCAGTAACTATGGGATATTCTTTTAGGGTTTTTAGTGTGCATTCAAAACCATCAGGCTTATATAATAGTAAATAGCGATTGCCTTCAGCAACGGATAGTTCTTCACCCGCCCATAAAACCTCATCATCAGGATGAATGTGTATGCTACCATCTTTGACGATTTGGTCGTTTACACTAATTTCGCCGCTGTGCAATACTTTTTGGCATCTTTACGAGATAACTCAGTGGCTTTGCTTAAAAATTTATCTAATCGCATATATTATCAAATGATTCATTAAAAAGTTTGGAAAATAGGCGGTTTAGTTTATCATAGATAATTTATTTTAGCAGTTTTTATCCATTGTATGACTTACCAAACATTATCGCAGCCGTGTACCGCTGTTTATGAAATTAAAAAATCTAAATTTCTAGCATTTGCTTATCCAATCTCAGATAAAGAAGAGATTATGTTCCACGTGAAACAATTAAGACAGCTTTATCCTGATGCTCGTCATCATTGTTTGGCTTATATCCTAGGCGACCCAAACAATACCATTCATGCAGGTTTTGATGATGATGGTGAACCAAATGGCACAGCGGGTCGCCCAATGCTGAACGTATTACAACATAAAACCATTGGTAATGTGCTTGTCGTGGTAGTGCGTTATTTTGGAGGAATTAAATTAGGGGCAGGCGGTCTAACCCGGGCTTACAGCACGGTGGTTGGGCTTTTGGTTGATAAGATGGATTTGGTGTATTTTGTTGCTCAAACCAGCTTGTCATTATTGGCTGATTTTGCTGATGAAGCTCAGGTGCGTTATTTAGTTGCTCAAGCTCAAGGCGAGATTGTTTTTGGTGGAGTATCAGCAGCAAGTGAAGTTAAAAAAATCAAACTTGCACAGGAAAAAAACGAACTAATTTCATCAATCAATTACCAATAGATACACAAATTTTTAAGTGATGATGAATGAAACTGTTTTTATAAAACAGGATTGCTAGATATTTAAATTAAGAGCTAGCAAAATGAAAAAGCCACAAACCCAAAGGAGGAAAGGTTTGCGGCTATTCACAGGAGATTGTTTGCTACATGCCATATCCATATAGGTCAATCCATCGTAACAGCGGGCTATCCATAGTGGTTTAATCCGTAAACCGTTTTCCATTGCTGTTGGGTGTATTATGCCAAAGTTGTTCAAATCAGAAAAGTGGCAAAAAAACGTCTGTGTGTGTACGATATTTCTTACAAAGAGTCGGGCGCTTTCTGATTGTTATTATTTTTTTAATCGTTCAATAGCAACAACCTTAGTATAGCCTTTATCCAATTGAACTCCGCGACTGGCGCGTTTACCCTGATAATGAGTGAAAAAAATTCCTGAGTAATTTTGAGTGTGCGGTTTTTGGTATGAATTGCTAACGTGTCGCCTGTTTTAAAACCAACAACCGCCAAGACACGATCACCATCTTGTAAGTGTATAAGTTTATTGCCCTTACCTTTGGCTAAAATGGGCAAATCATCTTTATCAAAAAAATCAATAAAAACCCGCCTGCACTGAGTACTGCAATGAAACTATCATCAGCCATCAGCGTAGCAAATGGTAAAACTTGACTGCCATCAGCTAAGTTTACCACAACTTTTCCTGATTTTTTTGGGCGGTGTCTAGGTTGTGAAGATGATTGATAAAACCATAGCCATTTGAGCTAGCGCAAATGATGGGTTGAGGGATTTAGCTCTTTATTTAAAAAAACAGCTGCTCAATTTTTGCCCCTGGCTGCAAGCTTAGTAAACTGGTGATAGGGTCACCTTGACCGCGTGCTGAAGGTAAATTCAAAGTGTCTAAACCATAACTGCGTCCTGTGTTATCCACTAAAATCAGCCTATCTGTGCTTTTTGCCTTTGACGCTTGTCAAATAACCATCCCCTGCTTTATAACTTAATGATTCTGCCAAAACCTCATGACCTTTTGCCATGCGAATCCAGCCCGATTGTGACAAAATCACCGTAACCGCTTCAGATGGGTTAAAAATCACTTACCTTTAAAGCAACCGCTTCTTCGCGCTCTACGACTGGTGATTGACGTTTGTCGCCATATGTTTTCATATCAGCAGTCAACTCATCTATTAAAAGATTGGTTAAGCTGTCAGGATTATTTAACTGCTCAGTAATAATATCATGTTCATCTTGTAGACTGTTTTTGTTCAGCAGTAAGTTCAATCTCTTGCAATTTAGCAAGTTGGCGCAGTTTAATGTCTAAAATCGCATCAGCTTGAATGTCACTCATGCCAAAACGGGTCATTAAAATATGTTTAGGGTCGTCCTCAGTACGGATAATTTGAATCACTTCATCAATGTGTAAATACGCCATCAAAAGCCCCTGCCAAAAATATGCAGGCGTTTTTTTCAATGCGTTCTAGGCGATATTTTTAGTCTTCGAGTAACAACGTTTCTTCGGCAGATTAGCCATTCTTCTAAAAAGTTGTTTGAGATTTTTTTACTTGCGGTTTGCCATTTAAACCAATGACATTCATATTGACCCGATAAGAGGATTCTAAATCAGTACAAGCAAAACAAATGGGACATGATTTTTTTGAGTGTCGTGTCGTCCTTTTTTTAATTCAATAACAATGCGACAAGCATTTTGATGGTCAGATTCGTCATTGATGTCAGTAACCCAAGGCAGCTTTTTTTGTCAGTCATCAACTTAGCAATCTGTTCAATGATTTTATTGCCAGAGATTTGATAGGGCAGGGCATCAATAACGATGGTATTTTTGCCCATATCTTCGGTGTGATAAACCGCGCGCATTTTTATAATTACCCTTACCTGTTTGGTATATTTTTTTAATAAATCATCTTTGCTACTGATGATTTCGGCACAAGTCGGAAGGTCGGGCGCTTGGATGATTTTTGCATAGCTCGCTAATGCTGGTTTGGGGATTTTTTAAAAGTTTAATACAAGCTTTAACCACTTCATTAAGATTGTGTGGGGCGATGTCGGTTGCCATGCCCACGGCAATGCCGGTTGTACCGTTTAACAAAATGTTAGGCAGGCGGGCAGGCAGCGTAGTTGGCTCAAGTAGTGAGCCATCAAAATTGGGCGCAAAATCCACCGTGCCTTGGTCTAGCTCGCTTAATAAAGCGTTAGCATAAGCGCTCATTTTAGCTTCAGTGTAGCGCATGGCAGCAAAAGATTTTTGGGTCATCGCTGCTTCCCCAGTTACCTTGTCCGCTAATCAATGGATAGCGATAACTAAAGGGCTGCGCCATTAGCACCATAGCCTCATAACATGCACTATCACCGTGTGGATGGTATTTACCTAAGACATCACCCACGGTGCGAGCGGATTTTTTTGGTTTGGCGGTGTGACGAAGTCCCAGTTCGCTCATGGCATAAATAATGCGTCTTTGAACGGGCTTGAGTCCATCAGCAAGGTGTGGTAACGCTCTATCCATGATGACATACATGGCATAATTTAAATAGGCAGCTTCGGTAAATTGAGCAATAGAACGAGTATCAATAGAAGTTGTTATGGTGTTTGTCATGATCGTTATTATCAAAATTTAAGTGAAAAATGCACTCATTATAGCAAAAAAACATGATTTTTTTGATGTCTTTGCCAGTCAAATCTACTACAATAACTGATAATTTTATAAAGAAGTTTTTTTAAGATGATTGAATGTAAAAAAACCTTTTTGGTATTTAGAAATGGCAATGAGTTGTTTGGTGGGGTAAATCTGCAGCTGCATAAGGGGCAAAAAATTGCCTTAACTGGTTCAAATGGTGTAGGCAAATCAACCTTTTTTTCAGTGATTTTGGGCGAACATCATAGTGAGAGCGGCTCAATTCATGTGCCAGATGATTGGCAGATTGCTCATATGGCGCAAGAAGTTTTTGGCAACCACACAAAAGCGCTGTGGATTATGTACTGATGGGTGATAGTGAATGGTATGAATTGAATCAACAAATTCAAAATGCCAATGAGTTACCCGAAGAGATGATTGCTAAAATTTATCAACGATTTGATGAAATACACGGGTTTGCCACACCTGCTAAAGCCGCACAAATTTTATCTGGTTTAGGTTTTTTTGTGAGGCGGACCATCAAAAAAGCGTTGCTAGCTTTTCAGGGGGCTGGCGGATGCGTTTAAATCTTGCTAAAACCTTGATGTGTCGTGCTGACATTTTGCTACTTGATGAACCAACCAACCATTTGGATTTAGATGCTATTTTGTGGCTAGAAGAATGGCTTTTAAAATTTGATGGGGTAATTTTGGTCATCAGTCATGACAAAGCATTTATGGATAATTTATGTACACATATTTTTGCATATTGAACAAAAAAACCATGCAAATTTATACAGGTAACTACAGTCAATTTGTCCAGATACGCAGTCAAAGACTCAGTCAGCAGCAGCAAGCTTTTTGAAAAAAACAGCAAGCCACCAAAGCTCATTTAGAAGATTACATTCGCCGTTTTTCGTGCAAAAAGCTACCAAAAGCCAAACAAGCCCAAAGTCGTATCAAACAATTAGCTCGTATGAGTGATCTCGCTCCTGTCATGGCAGACAGTGAATTTAGTTTTGCGTTTTACCCACCGGCTTATATGGCAAGCCCTTTGATAAGCCTTGATAACGCATCCATTGGCTACAATGAACCAATTTTTAACCAAAGTTAATTTGCAAATCACCCCTGATATTAGGCTTGGTATCTTGGGGGCAAATGGAGCTGGAAAATCGACCTTGATAAAATCTTTGGTGGGTGATTTGCCACTGCTGTCAGGCGTGTATAAAGTTTCTGAAACGTTAAAACTTGGTTATTTTTAACCAGCATCAAATGGATGGTTTGGACAGTACAGCAACGCCATTAATCTTACTTCGTAGATTGGCAGGGCAAACGTCGGATGCTGATTTACGGGCGTTTTTTGGGTGGTTTTTGACTTTGAGGGTGATAAAATCGATACACCATGTCAATTATTTTCAGGTGGTGAACGAGCAAGATTGACACTGGCATTAATTGTGTGGCAACGACCGAATGTATTGATATTGGATGAACCAACCAACCATTTGGATTTATCCATGCAAAATGCTTTAATGTTGGCTTTGCAAGATTTTTCAGGCGCCTTGGTGCTTGTATCGCATGATAGACAGCTTATTATGTCAGTTTGTGATACACTGATTTTTGGTAGCAGATGGTAAAGTATCAGAGTTTATAGGGGATATGGATGATTATGCCAATTATCTAAAACAGGCGCGTCTAAATAAAGCTAAAGAAAATGAAATTAACCTTCCAAAACTTGAGCCAACCAAAGAAGAAAAACGCAAAATCGCAGCGCAAAATCGCCAAAAAACGGCTCCTTTACGTAAACAAATTGAAAAAAATTAGAACAAGAACTTGGTAAAAAAAGAACAGATTTTATCTAATATTGAACATGCACTCAATGACAATGCAATGTATGATGTTGCAAATAAAGATAAACTTTTGACATTGCTTGATGAACAAACTTTGGTCAAAAAAACCTTGCTGAAATTGAAGAATCACTACTTTTGTTGATGGATGAACTAGAAGAATTAGAGCGAAGTTTTGAGTAAATTTGCATCGTTGGAGAAGATATGGCAACTAATGTACCTGATTATTATCAAATTTTAGGTGTGCCGTTTTCGGCAGATTTTGATGCGATAAAAAAAGCATATCGCTATTTGGCAAAACCAACATCACCCAGATAAAAAAACGGTGGTCAAGAAGCTGATTTTTGCTTTGATTAATGAAGCTTATCATGTGCTAAAAAGACCCCATTAAACGTAAAAAAATACGACAATCTTTATCAGCGGCATTTTGGCGTAAAAAAATTCTTATCATGCTTTTTGATGCTCATGGAGTGTTAAAACATCTTGGTCGGCAATTTGGACAGTTTGTTAAAACCGCTGAGACTTTTTTTCATCAAATATAGATAATTTGAGTAAAAACCCTCGCTTAACCATTGATTTTTAATACAGCGATGATGGGCGGTGAATTGACATTTAAATTTTTAAACAAGTTCACCAAAGTTGTGTTACCTAAAGGTTTATATCCTGATGCCAAAAATTAAACTGATGATACAAAAATACTCCAGTCTGGTTTAGAATAGACGTGACCACGCCAAAAAACATCACATTAAATAAAAAAAGACGTGTATCTAACGCATTTTTTTAGATATTTGGCAAGTAGCTCTTGGTGAAAAAAATTACAGTAACGTATGGCAGTCAAACATTGCAAGTTGATTTATCCGCCGTTGATACCAATCAGCCAATTTTATTTGCCAATCAAGGCATTCCAGCACTAAACGAGCAAAAAAAGCTGGTAATTTATACATTTATCTGGTTATCAATGCGCCTAATCACCATAGATTGACGGGTGAACAAAAACAAGCATTTTTTTAGCCTTAAAAACACAGTTTTGATTGATACGTAAAGGTTATCATGACAGCATTTTGATGATAAAAGTATTAAAAAAATGCTAAAATACAACAAACTTTTTGGAACAATCCCATGACCAACATTACTACTGACCGCATTTTGATTTTGGATTTTGGTTCGCAATACAGTCAGCTGATTGCTCGGCGCGTGCGTGAGGCAGGTGTGTACTCTGAAATGCGCGCCTTTGATATAACTGATGAAGACATTCGTGCGTTTGCTCCCAAGGGAATTATTTTATCAGGTGGACCTGAAAGCGTTTATCAAAAAGACGCTCCATCTGCGCCTAAAGCGGTATTTGAACTTGGCGTGCCAGTCCTTGGTATTTGTTATGGATTTCAAACAATGGCTGTACAACTGGGTGGGCAAGTCAAAGCAGGTGATGTGCATGAATTTGGTTATGCCATGATTGATGTGCTGCATGAAGATAAGTTATTGCACAATATCAAAGACAACCAAAATCAATCTCAAGTATGGATGAGCCATGGTGATAAGGTGGTAAGTCTGCCAGAGGGCTTTATTGCAACGTCTAGCACTGGTAATTGTCCTTACGCATCAGCTAGTGATGAGACTCGAAATTTTTTTACGGCGTGCAATTTCATCCAGAAGTTACCCATTCTGCCAAAGGCGTAGAACTGATTGCTAATTTTGTTCACAAGATTTGTGGCTGTGGTCGTGCGTGGAACTCAGACAATATCATTGAGCTGCGTATTAAACAATTACAAGAACAAATTGGCGATAATCAAGTGTTGCTTGGTCTATCTGGTGGTGTGGATTCTTCGGTTGTAGCGGCTTTATTGCACAAAGCAATCGGCGATAAACTCACTTGTGTATTTGTAGATAACGGGCTGTTACGCTTAAATGAAGGCAATCAAGTGATGCAAATGTTTGCTGAAAATATGGGCATTCGGGTGATTCGTGCGGATGCTGAAAACCGCTTTTTAACTGCATTAGCGGGCGTAACCGACCCAGAAGCTAAGCGTAAAATCATTGGTCGAGAGTTTATTGAGGTTTTTAGTGAAGAAGCCCGTAAACTCAATGGTGTAAAGTTTTTTTAGCACAAGGCACAATTTACCCTGATGTGATTGAATCTGCTGCTAGCAAACATGGCAAAGCTCATGTCATTAAATCCCATCATAATGTTGGCGGCTTGCCAGATGATTTGGCATTTGAACTGGTTGAGCCTTTACGTGATTTGTTTAAAGATGAAGTGCGTAAATTAGGCGTGGCCCTTGGCATTCCTCATCATATGATTTACCGTCATCCATTTCCAGGACCTGGATTGGGCGTGCGTATTTTGGGTGAAGTTAAAAAAAGAATACGCTGATATTTTTGCGTCTTGCGGATGATATTTTTTTATGCAAGAACTTAGAGCTAGTGGCTGGTATGATAAAACCGCGCAAGCCTTTGCAGTATTTCAACCGATAAAAATCCGTCGGGGTTGTTGGTGATGGTCGCCGTTATGCGTGGGTGATTGCTTTGCGAGCCGTGGAAACTGTGGACTTTATGACGGCGCGTTTTGCCCATTTGCCATATGAGCTGATTGATAAAATTTCAACACGCATTATGAATGAAATCAAAAGAAGTATCACGTGTGGTATATGATGTATCAAGTAAACCACCAGCAACCATTGAATGGGAATAAAGAACAACGATTAACTGGTTGGGATTTGGTTTTGATAGCTAACCAAATCCCTGCTCGTTGCCCTTTAAAATCGTAATAAGCGCCTATCTTTCCCCATGCAAAAAAATACGTTCGGTTTGAAATAATTGATTTAGCCACAGGTTGTACTGGCGTTGTTTGTTTAATTCCTGTTCTTTCTGCCAAGTTTCCCAGCAAAATTCTTTTTTCATATTTGTGGAAAAATTTAATATCAACACCCCAAATTTTCTTTTGATAAAAAAACATAAATTAATTTGAAAGTTAAAATCACCAATATTTATTTTTATCCAAATAGACCCATAAATAACCATTTTTTTAACATCATAAATATTATAATCTAATAAGCTATTGTTAATATCATCAAGTGATAGGTTCTTATGAATAATAAAATGATGATTAAGATGAATATTTCCTAAACTATCAATAATAGAATCAGGAGATTTTTGCATAATAAACTTGGTTTATATTTCTAATAAAAAAATTAATTGGACCATCATTGATGGAAAAACCTGCATATCTGCGCCAAATTCACCAGTTGCAATGTTGGGATAAATTTGTTTGGCGTAATCAATCATATCATTAAATAATAATTTAGCTTGCTTAGGATGCATGGCTGGAGCAAAATCAGGTCGGCGACCGTTTTTTTGGTATTTGCCATCAAAGTAAACTGTGATACCAATAATAATTCACCATGAATATCGGACAAACTTTTTATCCATTTTTCCCAAGTTTATCAAAATCTGTGGTATTTTTCAAAGATACGATAAGTCAAAATTTTTATCAATTAATTTTTTTAGCTTTATCTAAGTTATCATCATGTCCAATACCAATATAAACCAAAAATACCTTTTTTCAATACTGCCAATTGTTTGATTATCTACACAAACTTTAGCTTGTCTTACTCTTTGAATCAGTGCTTTCATTGTTTTTCCTTGTTTTTTTAAAATGAAATAACGCATAAAATCATAAATCCAATTATAAATAAACGCATAAATACTAATGGCAATTGATAAACCAATATCCATAATAAATGCGTTTGATAAAAAAATATTTAACGCATAGGCAATAACAGGAGCAGTAAATAGTAGTAAACCACCTTCAAATAATAAAACATGCAATAATCTTATTAAAACACGACGATTTAAACGCCCACCTATAAAAAAATTTTATCAAAAAAATAATTAAAAAAATTACATTCCAAACCATTGCCATTATAGACACGATAACTGATAAAACCAAACGTGGTGCTGATGTGATAAGAGTCTGACAATTTAATAATAAGAATAGAAATAACAATCGCACCCAATTCAAATAATACAGCGTGAAAAAAATACGCTCTTTAGTGGTCATTAGATGATTGGTATTATTTAAGCTATTATTCATAATAGTTAATTTATTTTAATAAACTCATAATTGTAACATAATTTATTATTTTTTTATTAGTAAGAAATTTATTAAAATCATCTTGTCTTTTGAGTAAATTTCATGAATAATAGAGTTTAAAGATTTTTATTTATTTTGGAGGTTTTTTTATGAATATTGAAAAATATAAAACAGCATTATTAAATTTAAAAAAATGAATACCAATCTCGTATTGATAAAATCAGCGATCATATTTATCATCCCCAAGACGACCTAAACCATCATTGGACTGACCAAGCGGTTGCAAGCCAAGAAAATGACATGCGTAAAAAAATTTACTGTTTGAAGCAGAACAAAAGTATGACTATGGTAAACAATGCCCTTTTACGCATCGAAAAATGGCAGTTATGGCATCTGTGCTAAATGTGGTGAAGAGATTGAACCGGGGCGTTTGGATGCCATACCATATGCTTGGCTTTGTGTAAAAACATGCTCAGTAATCGTGCTTAATTGGTAAGTGTAACTACCCAAACTTCCGATTGCGAACCTAAACGAAATGGCACGCCCCAAAAAAACCATAACCTGAGGATACAATGGTGTGCATATTGCCAACTTTACCATAGCCATAGGCGATGGTATTTAGGGCTTTGACAATGAAGTTGGCAGGAAAAAAATTTGCCCATTGTGAGTATGTCCTGAGACTTGTAAATCAATTGGCAGTTTAGCGTTCTGGTCAATTCGGCTTGGACGATGGTCTAATAAAATAACTAAATTATCAGTATCTACCCCCAAAAAGTAGCTCCTGAGTGTTTTTTTCGGTTTGTGGCGTGGTCATCAAATCGACCAATAATAGTGATGGGCGTGCCATTAATGGTTGTGCTGGCAGTTTTATCATCCAATAACACCATGCCAGTTTCTTTGATAGCAGAAGCAATGGCAAATCTTTGTTGATTGTTGTATAAATCATGATTACCTAGACTGGCATAAACCTGATGATTGGCAGATTTAACCACGGCTTCAAAACGCAGGTTTCATGTGTTTTTCATCATAAATATGAGTGTCATCATCCATAATATCGCCAGGCATAAGCAGCATATCAACACGTTCTTGATTTAAGATATGAGCAAGTTGATATAGTTGTTTACTACCAAATAATTGCCCCAAATGCAAATCAGACACCATGGCAAGTTTAATTGGTTTATTGATGGGTTTATCTATTTTTTTAGATTTAAATATCGTACGGTTGGGGTATAGGCATTGTATATGCTCATCGCAATTAAACTGATAAAAATCAATACAGATACGGTTCGAATTGCATGGGGATAATTTGGGGATAACTGCAAACGCTGACTGGCAAGGCTTGTTAAAAACGTCAAACCAAATGTCATCATCACAAACCATAAAATGGCAAGCCAGCTCATTGTTAGGCGAAATTTACCAAAAAAATAAACCTGCCAAAAAAAGATTGCTGATGATAAATATTGTGATAAAAAAAGTGTGGTTTTTTTGAAATGGAAAAAAATAAGGTTTGCTAAACCAAAAAAATCCCCTTAGCCAATCCAAAAAGTAAATAGCTGATAAAATAATACAATACATGTCAAAAACCATTCGCATCAAAACAGTTACCCCCAAAAAAATACCAAAAGCCTGTTTGCCAATAAAATCTAAATTGAAACTTTTTAGTTTTATAATCATAATTGACAAAACCAATATGCCCGCCATGTTTGGTATCTAAAAAGTTCCACATCTGCTGATACGTCGCCAGATACCGCCGTTACTCCTAAAAAGGGGTCATCTTTGGCGGTGATAATGAGTGTGGGTTTTTGAATTTGGTTTAAAAAAAGGTAGGGCAGATGATTTTTGATAATAGTCATTTTTTTGAGCGAAAAACCATGACGTGGTGCGGTAAAGGCATTATCAAAATCACTAAGGCGTTTGGCATTTTTTTAAAACGCAAACTTCATCACCTGTAAGCTGATTGGCAAGGGCTTTTTTTGATAATTGGGTTTAGTAGATATGGGGTGTAAATATGCCGTCCAAAAAAATCGTTCCATCGCCACTGCTGCGCTGGCTAAGTCTACAGGTGCTGATACTACAACCGCTTTTTGGCAGATTGCATCAGAGTCATATTCTCCCATATATTTGGCTAGGGCATTGCCACCAAGCGAAACTCCAATAGCATAAATGCAGGAGAATTTTTTTCTGCTAAATGGTTTAGATAATGATGAATCTCTTTGGTATCACCTGCGTTATAAAAATACCTTACCAGACACTGCAACGCCGCCACATGAGCGAAAAATGAGCCACAACAAAATTCAGCCTGGCTTCATGTACAATTTTTTGCCAATGTTTTAGCATAATGACTTTGACTTGAACCTTCCATGCCGTGAAATAGTACCACAACAGGCGTGATGTATTTGCTGTTTTTCATCTTTTTTTGTTTGTTGGCAAACAAATAATCAAATGCTACATCGCTTTCTGATAACGAATCTTTAATCAATTCGCGTTCATATTTTGGATTGAATTTAACCAAGTAACGAGGAAGAATGGTTTGTAAATGGGGGTTTTTTTGAGCCAAATGGGCGGATTAAAATACATCATAATTGTAAATTTACTGACTTGTTAAAAAGATTAAAAAAATTTGATGGATTTGCTGCAATTAAATTTTTTTATTAACCAAAAACATACCTGACCAAGCACAACACTTGACGCTGCTCCTGTGACTTCAGGTAAATTACCCGCCTGCATTAGTATGCTTTGACGAGCTAGCCAAGAAAAAGCGCACGCTTCCACCCAGCTTGGCGAAAGCCCTTTAGCATCCGTGGTGGTTACTTGCCAATCAGGTAGCAAATTTGCTAATCTTTGTAAAAGATAAACATTATAAGCGCCACCACCACACAAAAAAAGTTGATTATGTTTTTTTGGGTGAATTTATCAATTTCACGGCTGGCTGATAATGCTGTAAATTCACATAAAGTAGCCTGCACATCTTGGGGTGAAATATCAAAATCAATCAAAAATATCATCAAGCCAAGCCAAATGAAAATCTTCTCGCCCTGTGGATTTGGGTGCGGATTTGGATAAAAAAAACTCATGCTGCATCAATCGGTCTAATAGAGCAAAACTTACTGCACCTGATTTTGCCCAGTCACCATTTTTTTATCATAGGGTGTGCCAAGATGGCGGTTTGCCCAGCCATCCAGTAGCAGATTTGCAACCCCCGTATCATAACCTAAAACAGCGTCGCCCAAAACCGTGATATTGGCGATGCCGCCTAAATTTAATACAACCTGCACGGTGTTTTGTGCGTAATCATCAGATGATTGGTTTTGCCCAAAAAAATGGCTTGATGAAATGCAGGCACAAGAGGAGCGCCTTGTCCGCCAACCGCCATATCGCGACGACGAAAAATCACTGACTACACTGATGCCTGTTTTTTTCAGCAAGTATATTAGGGTCAAGCAGCTGTAAACTAAAAACCAAATTGCGGACGATGGCGGACGGTTTGACCATGGCAACCAATGGCAATGATGTCGTTGGCATTGATAGGTGATTTTTTTCAAAAGCTCAAAAACCACTTGTGCGGCAAATTGAGCGTACAATACGCCACCATAACCCCAAAAAAATCCAGTTCGCTAAATCCTTGATAGTCATCATCTTGTAATTCATCAATGCCATTAGGCGTGCAAAGCATTAATAAAATTTGTCTTAACTTTGGTGGAAACGGGCAGCTGTGTGTCGCAATTACAGAAATTTTATTGGCTGATTTTTTTCATCAAATTGACAGATGACCGCATCTAAAGCATCTAGGCTAGTACCGCTCATCATGCCAATATAATAGCCTTCATTATCGTGATTTAAATCAAAAAGTTCATGCAAGTCTTCTAGGTGTTGATTTTTCTAACATAAAAGCTCAAATTCAATTTTAAAATTATTATTAGCATAACAAATTTAATTAAATTTTACCTAAAATTTGCCAAAAAAATAGGATAAAAAAATATCTATAATCTTGCGGGTGTAACAAAATATTTCTTATTGGTGAGCGATTGATGAGCATATTTTCTCAAAAATTACACTTGTTCAGTATTTTTGTCAAAAATGCTAATTTGATGATTGCAAAGCAAAAAGTCTTTGTTATATTATGCTTACTTTTTTTAGTTGTCTCAATTTAGGAGCATTTATGAAAAAAATCTCTATTAATCGCTAGCGTTATTGCTGTAGCTTCTATGCCTTTAGCTCATGCAGATTATGCGTCCGATTCAAGAGCGGCTCATGGTTCTACCAAAACTACAAAGACAGTGAATTATCATTGTCAAAATGGCAAAAAAACGTACGTGTAACTTACGGTTTTAATGCTCAAAAATTACCTACTTATGCTCAAGCTAACATTGATGGTAAAAACCGCTTTTTACCAATCAATCTAAATCGCAGTGATAATGTAGATACCGTGTTTGGTGATTCTAATAACTATAGCATCATGACAGACGCGATGACTTTTGGCTAACCACAGAAGCAAAAAGCATCAACATTCAAAGCGCATCTGGCGAGTTTGCTTTCAAAGGCTGCAGCCCAAGAAGATAATCTAATATCAAATAGTTGATATTAACATCACACCCTAAAAAGCAAAAAGTTTTTTTAGGGTGTTTTTTTGTGATGAATAAAATCAATCCTGTTTATAATGTAGATTTGTTTAAATTTTTAAATAAAAAAATAAAAAAATCCCTTTAATTTTATTTTAAGAGATTTTTTTATATTTAATTATTTGTTTGCTTTTTTTGGTAGGTTTTTTTAGTAAGCTGATTTTTTTAGCAAATCGCTCAACGAGTATAAAATCAATTTGTACTGTATCCATATTGACCGCAGCAACCTTAACTTTGACTGCATCACCAAGTGCAAAAACATCACCAACCTCACCAATTAATGTGTGTGATACTTCATCGAAACGGTAAAATTGTGGTGGTAAATTTGAAATATGAATCAGTCCATCAATAAACAATTCATCAAGTGTAACAAACACCCCAAAGCTGGTTACGCTGCTGATGGTTGCAGTGTATTCCTCACCGATATGTTTGCTCATATAATGGCATTTTAACCAAGTTTCTACCTTACGACTGGCTTCTTCAGCGCGACGCTCTGTGTTTGAGGTATGTTCGCCCGCCTCATCAAGTGTTTTTATATAAAGGGGTTTTTGGCTTTTATGCCTGTAACCGCGCTTTTGATTGCACGATGTAAAATCAAATCAGGATAACGGCGAATAGGCGATGTAAAATGACTGTATTCATCATAAGCCAAACCAAAGTGCCCAATGCTGGTTGGACTATAATTTGCCTGCATCATAGAACGTAGTAACATACTGTGAATGATGGCAACGTCTGGGCGATTGATGGTTTTGGCAATGGCATTTTGAAAATCTTGATGAGTGGGATTTTCTCTTGGAAAAGCAATACCAAAGTTTTTTAGATAATCAGATAATTTTTGCAGTTTTTTCATCACTAGGTTTGTCGTGATTGCGATACAAAAACAGGCAGTTTGTTTTTTTAAAGCAAACTTAGCAGCGCAAGTATTGGCAAGCAACATACATTCTTCAATCAATTTATGAGCATCCCCTCGCGTGCGTTTTTTGATGTCTAAAATATCGCCGTCATCGCCAAAAATAATATAACTTTCGGTCGTTTCAAACGCCATTGCTCCTCGTTCTTCACGCTTTTTATCCAAGATTTGATACAATTGATACAGCGTATCTAAAGATTTGCAAACCTCAGAGTTTTTTTGATAAGCTCATTAGGCAGGGGTTTTGGTTGCTAGGGTCGTCAAAATAAGCATTAACTTGATTGTAGGTTAATCTTGCTTTTGAATGCATTATCGCAGGATAAAATTTAAATGCCGTTACATTACCAAAGCGAGACACACAAATATCAGCCACCATACATAAGCGGTCTATGTCCGGATTAAGTGAGCAAAGTCCATTGGATAACACTTCAGGCAGCATTGGGATGACTCGATGCGGAAAGTAAACGCTGGTACCACGGTCATAAGCGTCTATATCCAAATCAGAACCAGCTGTTACATAGTGGCTTACATCAGCGATTGCCACTACTACGCGGTAATTACCCCCCGCTCGTTTTTTTGGGCAAAAACAGCATCATCAAAAATCGCGCGCATCTTCACCATCAATAGTAATTAATGGTAAGTCTCGTAAATCTGTGCGACCCACAAAATCTTTTTCATTGGGCTCTTGGTATTGGCTTGCTTTGCTCCAGTGTCTTTTGACTAAATGCTGCTGGAATGGCAAAGTGGTGCAATGTGGTTTCTATAATCAGCTCTCGATCATTTAAGCTGGTAAGTAATTCAGTAATTTTTCCTGTGGCGTATTCTTGATAAGTGGGAAAATCAATTAAGGATACTTTGACGCTATCGCCAATGGCGGCGTTGATTGTCGCTACATTATCATCAGTTACAGTAATTGGTTGATGACTATTTGAGCCCGATAATTGCACAAAATAGCCCTCATCATCTTGGTCAAGTGTGCCAATAAATTCAGTATTGGCACGTTTTAATACTTGGGTTATTTTTGGCTTCAGGTTTGCCTTTTAAATTCTGTCGCAATTGCTTCAACAATATCGCCATCAAAAACCAATCGCAGCTGTTTTTCATGTAAAAAAATAAGTCAGGCATATCTGGTAAAACCACAAAACCAAAACCCTTAGCAGTACTGGCAACTGTGCCTTTATAAGTGCTAGGTAGCGGAGCAACGTTAAAATGAATGCCATCACTGCGTTCTAATTGCCCATCTCTTAACATTGCTTTTAGACGATTATTTAGGGCAAAAAAACGTTCATCGTCGTACAAAAATATCAAAATGCATTGCCAAACTTTCAACCGTTGCCGCTTTAGCTTGATTGGTCATTTGGGCAACTGTTTGTAACAATAGCAGGCGTGATGGAATGGGGTTTTGGTACTTGTCTGCTTCAGTTTTGGCGTTGGGGTCATTCCAGTTTGTTGTGGTATTTTTTTTCATTCACTCATTCCTTAAAATATAGCTTTGAGGTGATGGTATCAATTTATAAATTTTAAATTAAATGATAAAAGGGGTGTGATATCTGGTTTAATTTTTAGGTGTTTATATGGATAAATGCATGATAATATCAGCTATCATAACATAAAAGACAGGTGCTTCATGCAAAAAAATTAGCTTACTATTTTTTTGACCAACAAAAACCAGTTGGCTATTAATGATAATATTTGGTTTTCCATTACTCAGATTGAGCAGCAACTTTTTGAGGATACTTGGAATAAAACAATCACTATTAGACAGTTTAAACCAATTTGGCACAAAAATGCTGATTGCCTTTTGATGATAACTGCGTGATTGGCTATTGTATTTTTTTAACAGTGTTTTTTTGAAATCGCTGAAATTTTTACGCATTGCTGTGAGCCAAAAAAACATCAAAAAAATGGGGGTTGGTGAACAATTATTAATCAAATCTTGTCAAATTGCTAAGGATAATCAAGCTGAAAAAAATGCTTTTAGAAGTGCGAATGGATAATTTACCTGCAATCAATTTATATAAAAAAACTTAAATTCTATCAAATAGATATTAGAAAAAAATTATTATCAATTTAGTCATCAAAAAGCTAGATGCATTGATTTTTGAAAAAAATTTATTGGCGTGAATTTTGCTAGTTTGACAAAAATTTGTTGGTATTATTTTTTTATGAATAAAAAAATTAACCATATTTGTTGATATAATTTTAATCATAAAAAAAATTATATTGTTACAATAAAAAAACAATTAAAAAAATAATTAGTTGATTTTTCATAATAAAAAAATTTTTAATTTTTGATTAAAATTTATCCTATTTATAATATTCTTTATTTATTGGCATACTCTTTTGCAAAAAAATTATTCATGTTTAATTAAATTTCACTATTTTTTTCTTAACTATTAGGAAAAACAAATCATGAATAAAGTTTATCGCTTAGTCTGGAACAAGGCAACCCAAACCTGGAATGCCGTGTCAGAATATGCCAAATCTCAAGGTAAATCTTCTAATGCTGTTATTATGCCGAGTTTGAAAGGTGCCTATAGAGTAATGCGTACATTCATGCGATTTGCTTATACAGCATTGATGTCAGCTTTACTTTTTATTAAGTGGGCGAGCGGCAATTGCAGTAACTGGCACCACTACAAGTAGTGGTACATCTGTGACAAATGCAGGAAGTCATAACACCTGCTACTATGATACCACAACTCAAAGTGTTGTTTGTGGTGATGTGTCAACAAAAGTTCCTGGTGTTTATGGAGCTGGAACCTCTAGTGCGCCTTCAAGAATTTCTCAATCTGTAGTATTGGGTCAAGGTGCAGAAGTAGCAGATAGTTTTTCACGAGAAAGCTCTACCGATACAATCATGTACTCTCACGCTGTTGCAATTGGACAGACGGCAAAAGCTAATGGTTATCAAAGTGTTGCGGTCGGAGCTAATTCTGAAACCAGCCGCCGTTCAACAGCACTAGGTTTTTGGAGCTAAAGCAGGCGGTCATAACAAAACCACAGCAGCCCCTGATGGCGAGCTTTATGGTGTAGCAATTGGTTATAAGGCAGACGCTCCACGCCATCATAGTGTTGCCATTGGTGCTGAAGCAAAAAGTTAATGCAATTGCTACAACTGATACTGCACGTTCTGATGCAATTTTGCAATCCAATCCTCAAAATGGTTTGATTGATGGCGCGACATCCGCTAGTGATTCTGCTGGAGCAATGGCGTTGGGTCGAGGTACTAAAGCTAATGGGTATGCTGCTATAGCTCATGGTTTAAATGCCGAAGCTACAGCTGCTTTTTTTCTACAGCAATTGGTGCAAACTCTAAAGCAGATAAGATGGAAACAATTGCATTGGGTTCTCGTGCTGAAGCAACAGGACATCATGCAATTTCAATTGGTAGTAGTTTTAAACAAGATGGAGCAACCAAAGCCAGTGGAGAAAACTCCATTGCGATTGGTACAAAAGCGTACTCTCCCACCAATAACGCCATTGCAATTGGTACAAATACAAAAAGTACATCTTTAGAAACAATTGCTGTTGGTAATGCTGCAGATGTGGGCGGTTCGCAATTTGGTATCGCTATTGGTAGTGGTGCAAAATTAAATACAGATTCAACGGCTACAGGTAAAAAAATACTGCCATTGCGATTGGTTATCAAGCAGAAGCAACCGAATTGGATGCTAATGCTTTTTGGACGTAAAGCTCGTGCAACAGGGCAGACCTCTTTAGCGATGGGTGTAGAGAGCGCATCTAAAGGAATATCATCTATTGCTGTTGGTGCAAATACAAAGACTGATGATAAAGATGGTATCGCTATTGGTAATTCCGCCGCAACAGGAACTGGGCACAATAATACAGCTGTAGGCTCTTATTCTGAAGCTAATGTTGGCTGGTCTACTGCATTGGGTACTCGTGCCTATACTAATGCTAATGGCGCATTGGCGGCAGGAACAATGGCGTCAGCCGAAGGGCAAAAGGGCAACAGCCATTGGTTCGTTTAGCTTTGCTGAAGGTTTGACCAGCACGGCATTGGGTTATAATGCCATTGCTACCCAAACCGCTACTTCAGGTACCGCGATGGGTACAGGCACAGTGATAGATGGAAAAATGTCAGGCGCTTGGGCAGCAGCACCTCATGCCAACCCACATCAATATGATAATACTAAACGTAGCATCATTGGCGGTGAAGGCAACTATGCGATTGGTAATGAAAATATCGTTGGTAATTTAACTAAAAAAACAGTGTTGTTTTTGGTAACAAAAATTAAAATTGGTGCTGAAGGTGCAACACTGACAACAACCAATCCTGCTGGTCAAGGTAATAGTATCAAGAGCCGTGAAGAAGCGGTTACCTATACCAATGCTACAGCATTAGAAAATGTAGTTGCCATTGGTAACAGTTCAAAAAGTAACTGTGAGTAATGGTGTGGCATTGGGTTCAAATAGCGTTGCCAATGTAGACAAAGAAGAAGAAGGCAGTGACCCATTAAACGCCGTTACTAATAAACAAAATAGCACCTGGAAGGCTACTCATGCTGCAGTATCTGTTGGTGATGGCACAGACGTTACCCGTCAAATCACTAGTGTTGCTGCTGGTAAAAATGATACAGATGCAGTCAATGTTGCACAATTAAAAGCGGCTGGATTTGAACTATCAGTGTCAGAAACTGGTGGTGGTTCTTCAGAAGATAAGACTCAACCTAGCAATCTATCTGACAAAAAAAGTTAAAAATGGTGAAACCGTTACTATTGATGCTGGTAAAAACATTAAAGTTACCCAAACCGGTAAAACAGTAAGCATTGCTACCAAGGATAAGGTGGAGTTTACCGAAATAACTTTGGGTGATGCAATAAATAACACAGTTCTGACATCTACCGCTAATGGTTTGGATGTAGGTGGTGATAAGATTACTAATGTTGCCAATGGTGTAGCTGATAAGGATGCAGTAAACGTAAGTCAATTAAAAGCTGCTCAAGCTGCCGCTACCAGTAAGGTAGCCGCCGGTAATGGTATTAGCGTTACACCGGTGGTGGATGCAACCACTGGCAGTACGACTTACACGGTAGCAGCTGATACCACTACGCTGAACGTAGGCGATGGTACCGGCGGCAATCCCGCTGGCAAAGTAATTACTCCGACTGGTGCTGATGCCAACAAACTGGCGACAGCAGGTGACATTGCTAATGCAATCAACAACAGCGGCTTCCAAGCCACAGCGGGCGGTAATTTAGCTAGCGGCAGCAACGCTACACCTACTACCGTTAAACCTGGTCAGAAAGTAACCTTTGCAGCCGGTAACGGATTGACTGTAAAACAAGATATAGACAATGCCAGCGGCAACCAAACGTACACCTATGCATTAGATGCCCAATCTGTGGTGCAAGATGCCCAGCTTCCTGTTGTGTACACCAAAGCAGACGGCAGCAAAGTGTACAAACAGCCGGACGGCAAATTCTATGACGCATCGACAGGCGGCAACGAAGTTCCAGCCGGTGACGTAATTGCCAGCATGCAGGATGCGGCAGGTTCCACTACTGCGCCGACCACTTTGGCTAACGTGAAGAGCAATCTGGCAGATGCAGGCAATGCCGTAACCAACCCGGCTGGTAACAACCGCGCTGATTTGGCAGGCAAAGGCAAAAATGCCGCTACCGTGAATGATGTACTGAATTCCGGCTTTACCGTACAAGGTAACGGAGCAGACAAAGACTTCGTTACCCACGGCGACACCGTTAACTTTGCCAACGGCCAAGGCACTGTGGCCAACGTAACGAGCACCAATGGTGTTACTATCGTTAAGTTTGATACCCCGATGGCCTATGCCGATGCATCAGGCAACCCCACCAGCACCCCGAGCAACAAGGTGAACCTGGTAGGCGGTACGGCAGGCAGCCCGGTTACTTTGGGTAATGTGGCCGACGGTACTATTGCTGCAGGCAGCAAAGAAGCAGTGAACGGCGGTCAATTGCATGCTACGAACCAGAATGTTGCCAATAATGCGACCAACATCGCCAAAGGCATCAATTTCGGTGGTACTACTGGTAGCAACAACTACCAGCTGGGCGATACCATCAACGTGAAAGGCGACAGTAACATCACCAGCACCACCGTAGCCGGCGGCGCACAGTTGGCGTTGAATCCGAACCTGAACGTAACCAGCGTGACCACCACTGATGCGGCGGGTAACAAAACCGTTACTAACGGCAGCGGCGTAACCATCACTCCGGCGTCCGGCAATCCTGTCAGCCTGACTACAGGCGGATTGAACAACGGCAGTAATAAGATTACTAACGTTAAAGCTGGCGAAGATGATACGGATGCAGTAAACGTAAGCCAATTAAAAGCTGCTCAAGCTGCCGCTACCAGTAAGGTAGCCGCCGGTAATGGTATTAGCGTTACACCGGTGGTGGATGCAACCACTGGCAGTACGACTTATACGGTAGCAGCTGATACCACTACGCTGAACGTAGGCGATGGTAATAACGGCAACCCAGCCGGCAAAGTAATTGCTCCGACTGGTGCAGATGCCAATAAACTGGCCACTGCTGGCGACATTGCTAATGCCATCAACAACAGCGGCTTCCAAGCCACAACAGGCGGTAATTTAGCCAGCGGCAGCAACGCTACACCTACTACCGTTAAACCCTGGTCAGAAAGTAACCTTTGCAGCCGGTAACGGATTGACTGTAAAACAAGATATAGACAATGCCAGCGGCAACCAAACGTACACCTATGCATTAGATGCCCAATCTGTGGTGCAAGATGCCCAGCTTCCCTGTTGTGTACACCAAAGCAGACGGCAGCAAAGTGTACAAACAGCCGGACGGCAAATTCTATGACGCATCGACAGGCGGCAACGAAGTTCCAGCCGGTGACGTAATTGCCAGCATGCAGGATGCGGCAGGTTCCACTACTGCGCCGACCACTTTGGCTAACGTGAAGAGCAATCTGGCAGATGCAGGCAATGCCGTAACCAACCCGGCTGGTAACAACCGCGCTGATTTGGCAGGCAAAGGCAACAATGCCGCTACCGTGAATGATGTACTGAATTCCGGCTTTACCGTACAAGGTAACGGAGCAGACAAAGACTTCGTTACCCACGGCGACACCGTTAACTTTGCCAACGGCCAAGGCACTGTGGCCAACGTAACGAGCACCAATGGTGTTACTACCGTTAAGTTTGATACCCCGATGGCCTATGCCGATGCATCAGGTAACCCCATCAGCACCCCCGAGCAACAAGGTAAACCTGGTAGGCGGTACGGCGGGTAGCCCGGTTACTTTGGGTAACGTGGCTGACGGTACTATTGCTGCAGGCAGCAAAGAAGCAGTGAACGGCGGTCAATTGCATGCTACGAACCAGAACGTTGCCAATAATGCGACCAACATCGCCAAAGGCATCAATTTCGGTGGTACTACTGGTAGCAACAACTACCAGCTGGGCGATACCATCAACGTGAAAGGCGACAGTAACATCACCAGCACCACCGTAGCCGGCGGCGCACAGTTGGCGTTGAATCCGAACCTGAACGTAACCAGCGTGACCACCACTGATGCGGCGGGTAACAAAACCGTTACTAACGGCAGCGGCGTAACCATCACTCCGGCGTCCGGCAATCCTGTCAGCCTGACTACAGGCGGATTGAACAACGGCAGTAATAAGATTACTAACGTTAAAGCTGGCGAAGATGATACGGATGCAGTAAACGTAAGCCAATTAAAAGCTGCTCAAGCTGCCGCTACCAGTAAGGTAGCCGCCGGTAATGGTATTAGCGTTACACCGGTGGTGGATGCAACCACTGGCAGTACGACTTATACGGTAGCAGCTGATACCACTACGCTGAACGTAGGCGATGGTAATAACGGCAACCCAGCCGGCAAAGTAATTGCTCCGACTGGTGCAGATGCCAATAAACTGGCCACTGCTGGCGACATTGCTAATGCCATCAACAACAGCGGCTTCCAAGCCACAACAGGCGGTAATTTAGCCAGCGGCAGCGACGCTACACCTACTACCGTTAAACCTGGTCGAAAGTAACCTTTGCAGCCGGTAACGGATTGACTGTAAAAACAAGATATAGACAATGCCAGCGGCAACCAAACGTACACCTATGCATTAGATGCCCAATCTGTGGTGCAAGATGCCCAGCTTCCTGTTGTGTACACCAAAGCAGACGGCAGCAAAGTGTACAAACAGCCGGACGGCAAATTCTATGACGCATCGACAGGCGGCAACGAAGTTCCAGCCGGTGACGTAATTGCCAGCATGCAGGATGCGGCAGGGTTCCACTACTGCGCCGACCACTTTGGCTAACGTGAAGAGCAATCTGGCAGATGCAGGCAATGCCGTAACCAACCCGGCTGGTAACAACCGCGCTGATTTGGCAGGCAAAGGCAACAATGCCGCTACCGTGAATGATGTACTGAATTCCGGCTTTACCGTACAAGGTAACGGAGCAGACAAAGACTTCGTTACCCACGGCGACACCGTTAACTTTGCCAACGGCCAAGGCACTGTGGCCAACGTAACGAGCACCAATGGTGTTACTACCGTTAAGTTTGATACCCCGATGGCCTATGCCGATGCATCAGGTAACCCCATCAGCACCCCGAGCAACAAGGTAAACCTGGTAGGCGGTACGGCGGGTAGCCCGGTTACTTTGGGTAACGTGGCTGACGGTACTATTGCTGCAGGCAGCAAAGAAGCAGTGAACGGCGGTCAATTGCATGCTACGAACCAGAACGTTGCCAATAATGCGACCAACATCGCCAAAGGCATCAACTTCGGAGGTACTACCGGTAGCAACAACTACCAGCTGGGCGATACCATCAACGTGAAAGGCGACAACACATCACCAGCACCACCGTAGCCGGCGGCGCACAGTTGGTGTTGAATCCGAACCTGAACGTAACCAGCGTAACCACCACCGATGCGGCTGGTAACAAAACTGTTACGAGCGGTAGTGGTGTAACCATCACTCCGGCGGCAGTCGGCAGCAATCCTGTCAGTCTGACTACGAGTGGTTTGAATAACGGCGGTAATAAGATTGCTAACGTTAAAGCTGGCGAAGATGATACGGATGCAGTAAACGTAAGTCAATTAAAAGCTGCTCAAGCTGCTGCTAAAACAACTGCAACAGCTGGTAAAAATATTACTGTAAAACCAACAACAAATCCTGACGGTTCAACCAATTATGAAATTGCAACTAAAGATGATGTAACTTTTAACAAAACCACAGTTGGTAATGTTATTACAGATGGTGCAACTGGTAAGATTACAGGCTTGACTGCGGGCGATGTCTCTGCAACCAGCACTGATGCGGTAAATGGTAGTCAGCTACACGCACATGGCGCAGGTGTAAAAAATATTATTGGTGGCAATACAACTTATAATCCAGCAACTGGCAATTACACTAATTCTGATATTGGCGGTACAGGCAAAGCCAACATTGATGCAGCTATCAAGGCAGTAAAAACAGAAGTAAAAGCAGGTGATAATATTGCAGTTACTTCAAATGTGGATGCAGATGGTAAAACTACTTATACCGTTGCAACCAAAAAAGACTTAGTTGTAGACAGCGTAAAAGCGGGTGATAAAGTTACCTTAAATAATGCTGGTTTGACGGCTGGTAATGTCTCAGTTACTACAGGTGGCATTAACGCAGGTAATACAATTATCACCAATGTGCAAAGTGGTTTAAATGGTAAAACACTTGAACAGATTAAAGCTGATCCAAATGCCACTGAACGCAACAATGCTGCTACCATTGGTGATTTAGCCACAGTGCAAAATAACGTTACTAACATCAACAATAACTACAATACCGTTGTTAATAAAGTAATTGGTGGCACAACACCTGATGGCAAAGTTACGGATGCGAATGGCAAAATTGTCAAAGATAACAAAGGTAATGTAGTTAATGCATCAGATGCATTAAAAACTTATAACGTTTCAGGCAACCATGCTAAAACAGACAATACACTCATCACTGCTATCAAAAAAATATTAATGAAGGAGGTATCAAATTCTTCCACGTTAATGATGGCACAGGAAACCAAAACGTTACTGGAAGCGATACGCATGCTGAAGATTCTGCTGCTTCTGGAAACTTTGCAGCAGCGGTGGGTTATCAAGCCAAAGCCTCTGGCGCTAATGCAATTGCCTTTGGTAGAGGGGCTGAAGCGACTGCTGAAAATGCCATCTCTATTGGTACAGGCAACAAAGTTTCAGGTAAAAACTCAGGCGCTATTGGTGACCCATCAATTATTACTGGCAATAACAGCTATTCAGTGGGTAATAATAACACTGTTAGCACAAATAACACCTTTGTACTGGGTAATAATGTTACGCAAACAGTTGATAATTCAGTATTCTTAGGAAATAATTCAGCGTCAACAGGCGTACACACAACGGCAAATGGTGGCAATTACACCTATGCTGGCATGAATGATGCAGGTGTTTCGGGCGTTTCTGATGTCGTGGGTGTTGTTAGTGTTGGCAAAGAGGGTGAAACTCGTCAAATCCAAAAAAATGTTGCTGCTGGTGTTGTATCAGCAACGTCAACTGACGCCATCAACGGTAGCCAATTGTACGCTACAGCAGAAGGGCTTGCAGGAACCACCATTAATATGGGTAATCAGTTAAATAACCGTATTAATGAAGTTAAAGACGATGCTAATGCGGGCGTATCATCAGCAATGGCAATGGCAGCGTTACCACAAGCTTACATTCCAGGTAAGTCTATGCTGACAGGTGGTATGGCAACTTATAATGGTCAAGGCGCAGTGGCTGTTGGTTTTGTCAAAACTGTCAGACAATGGTCGTTGGGTGCTAAAAAGTAAGTGGTTCTGCTGACACCAAAGGTAATGCTGGCGGTGCCGTAGGTGCAGGTTTCCACTTCTAATTGAGCTTGGTTAAAAATAAGAATGCTGCAAAAGTGGCATTCTTTTTAAGGAAAAAAATTTGATGAAACAGTTTAAAAAAATTACATTAACTTTAGCGGTTGCTACTTTAGCACTAACAGGGTGCATGGGTACAAAACATCTAAGCCACAATATTTCTGATGAAGGTCGCACTCAAAAACAGTGATGATATTGTTTTTCCCTGAATTGGATAAGGCATGGCAAAAAGATGGTCAATTTCCAAACAGTGAAAACCTATCCAAAATCCGTGCTGGCATTGGTAAAGATGAATTGTATCAATTGCTTGGTCGTCCACATTTTAGCGAAGCACACAGAGCGCGTGAATGGGATTATATTTTTAAAATTTTTATCAACCAGACGAATCAGTTAAAATTTGTCAATATAAAGTGATTTTTTTGACAAAAATTATAAAGCCCAAGAATTTCACTGGTTGCCTGCTGATTGTGCAGATTATGCCACCATTCAGCCAAAAAGAAACAAAAAGTTACTATTAATCCAGTAGTTCCAATGGTGCAAGCTCCTGCTGCTGCTCAAAAAAATTGCATCGTGATAATTTTGGTATTGGCGCTGATACTTTGTTTGCTTTTGATAAGTGGGAGCTTCAACATATGCAATCACAAGGTCGTGCTGAACTTGATGATTTAGCGATTAAGATTTTGGCGTATGGCGATAGTATTAATCAGGTTATGGTAACAGGTTATACCGACCGTTTGGGCGATGATATGTATAACATCAATTTATCATTACTACGCGCTCAGACGGTACGTGAATATTTGGTATCACAAGGCGTAGACCCAAATGTCATTGTGGCAACTGGTAATGGTAAATTTACACCAACTAAAGAATGTACTGACAATCAATCTCGTAATGAATTAATTGATTGTTTGTATCCAAACCGTCGTGTGGAAGTATCGGTAAGTTATTTTTAAATAACACCTGCAAGAATCGCTTGATAAACTAAAAACGATAAGTCCAAAAACTTATCGTTTTTTTATTATAAAACGTTGATGATGCAGCTGTTTGTGATTGACTTTTACTCATAAAAAGTGGTAATTAAGCAATTAGAACAGGTTACCAATTTAACAATAACGTGCATTCATAAATTTAATTAAACACTTGGTCGCAAGCGTCTTTGAAATAGGCAACAGTGCGTTCAATGTTTTGTAATTTATCCAGCCCAAAAAGTCCAATTCGAAAACTTTGATAGTTTTTCGGGTTCATCAACTTGCAGTGGAGTGCCTGCAGCGATTTGTATGCCAGCTTGAGCAAACGCTAAACCTTTTTGGATATCAGCATTAACAGCATGACAAACGATGACACCAAAAGGCTTGATAGGGATTTTTTTGTAACACTAAAGACGCCTTTGTCTTTTAATACGGCTAAAAATTTTTTTGCCCTAATTCAATTTGTGCCAATTTTAGTTTGTCAAAACCAAAAATTTTCACACTCTTTTAATGTGTCTCTTAGCTGACGTAATCCATCAGTTGGCATGGTAGCATAATAGGCATGACCGCCATTTTCATAAGCAATCATGATGTTTAACCATGCTTTTAAATTCAAAGCAAAACTGTTAGGAGTGCTTTGTAAAACCAGTTCTTTGGCATGATTAGACAGCATAACAAGCCCAGCGCATGGCGTACTAGACAGCCCCTTTTGAGGAGCGGACAACAAAACATCAATTCCAAGCGCCTTCATATCAAGCCAAATACAACCAGATGCGATGCAGTCAATAATCAAGATTCCGCCAACTTCATGTACAGCATCCGCCAAAGCTTTGATATAGTCATCTGTTAGCATCATACCAGATGCAGTTTCTATATGGGGAGCAAAGACCACCCTAGGGCGATGGGTCTTGATAAATTCTGTCACTTGAGAGACATCAGCTGGCTCAAAAAAAGGCTTTTATTATCAATCAGTTCATAATTTGATTTAAAAACTTGACTACTTTTTGGCAATATTGGCTGCATCTAAAATTTGTGTCCAGCGGTAACTAAACCAGCCATTTCGGATAATCACCACATCATTATCTTTGGCAAAACATCGCGCCACTGCCTCCATACCAAAGGTTCCAGAACCCGGTACAATAGCGACAGCGTCGGCTTTTATATAGATTTTTTTAACAAAGAAGATAGGTCAGTCATTACCGTTTGGAAGGTTTTGGACATATGGTTTAAAAGCACGGTCGGTATAAACCACAGAATATTCTAGCAAGCCGTCCGGGTCAATATTTGCGTGAGGTAGGGTGGTGTCTAATCTAGCCATTTACAGCTCCTTGTAAAAATGTAAACTTTACTTTTACCCAAAAAGCCATCTAAAAAGCAAATAAATTTCTTAAAAACAACTGCAAAATTATCCAGAATAAGGTTTGTTACGATAAGTTTTTTTAGGGTATTAACTGCGCTTTCTAGCGTTGCCCCATCAGAAACTTTAGCAATCTCAGTGATGAGCTTTGATGGTGAATGTGTCAGTGTTTGGGTTAGTGTATGGGCAAATTCTTCCAAAACTGTTTTGGCATCATGACCTTTATCAAGCTTATTTTTTAGCAAGTGCCAGCAGTCTTTCTTTTGTGATTTTTGGGTTATGGCTCGATAATCAGCAATCATGTGTTTGGCAACTAAAAAGCTGCATCTGACTTTCAATATGACTGGTAAATTGACTGGCGAGCAGTTCAGCTTCAACCGCCGCTTGTTTGCGTTCTTCTAAATTTCCTTGAATGACGTGCTGCAAATCATCAACAGAGTACAAATAAACGTTGTCTCAGATGCGCCACACTTGATTCAATATCGCGTGGAACTGCCAAATCTACCAATAATAAAGGATGTTGACGACGCATTTTTGCGCATTTTTAACCATCTCTTTGGTAATTAAAAGATTCATGCTGCCACTGCAGCTGCTTACCACATCCGCCATTGGCAAAACATCAGCTAGCTTATCCAAACTCACGCATTCAATGGCAATGTTACGAACACTATTTTTTTGCCATCTCCAAAAGCTCATCTTTGAGCGTCTGGGCGCGCTCACTGCTACGATTGGCAATGATAATCCGACTCATACCAAGGCTAGCAACATTATGCGCAACCAAGCGGTTCATCTCGCCTGCTGCTACAATCAATAAAGTGGTTTTTCGGGTTTATCAAAAAAATTTGGGTAACTAATTTGGCAGTGGCAAAGCCTAGCGTTACCGCTTGTTGACCGACTTTGGTATCTCGGCGAATGGTGCGAGCGGATGCAAAAATTTGTTGAGTAAGCCAATCAAAATGTCCACCAATGCCATTAGCCTCTTTGGATAACGATACTGCTTGACGAATTTGCCCCAAAATTTGTGGCTCGCCTAAAATCATAGAATCTAAACCAGATGCTACCCGCAGCCAGTGGTTGATGGCGCGCTGTTTTTCGTAGACGTATAAAAAAAGATGAAATTTCATCTAAAGGTATTTGTTTAAAAATCAGCTAACCATTGTTTGATTTTTTTAATATGGATGTCGCAAATTCATCAGATTCATCCAATTCTTCGGTAGTATCATCAAAACCAACATACACTTCACTGCGATTGCATGTTGAAACGATAATGCTGCCATGAAATTTACCAAACGTTGCCACAGTTTTTTTAAGCTCATCAATGGCATCTTTTATCTCGCCGCAAAAAGATAATCGCTCACGCAGAGCGACAGGGGCGGTTTTATGGTTTAATCCAATGACAGCTAATTTCATAGGCAATAAGAATCACTAAAAATTTAGATAAAAAAACCACTTTATTATATCAAGTTTTTTGTCACGGTAAAACTGTTTTAATTGTTCATTTAGTAATTTAATGATTATATTTTTAATCAAATATAATGAATTTATAAAATAGACAATTTCAATAGCTTGTAATTGGTGGAATATTACCATTATAATATTCAAAAACAATCTTAGGGCAATTATTGGGTTGGTTATATCATTTTTAACAATATTTGGGTGAGTCGTGAGTATTTGGCAAAATCTCTGGCAAAAAAATACACAAGGTTTCGCCCAAAAATGGGTGATGATAAGCCTATTTTTTATAAAAAAATAGACGTTTTTTTATAAAAAAATTTTACCGCTATGTATAAGTGCTGTCATTGGTGTTTTTTGCGGTCAATGTATCTGCTCAAGCGGGGGTTTTTGACACGCTTTTTAGACATTATATTGCCTTTTTTTATGATAGAAATAAAAATCCACCCACTGCTAAACCTACTGATGATGCAATCGCCATTCAAGATGAGGAACAAAAATTTTTCAAGAATCAGCAACTCAAAATACAAATACAGATAACTTGATTGTTGATAAAACAAATTTGGATAATAAAACCTCCAATGCAATCAATGATGAGGCTGATAACTTATCAAATAGCAACAAAAATGACATTAAAAACAAGGACGATTCATCACTTGCCACAGCTCCAAAAGCTACTATTTCAAAAAAATATATGGCTATCAAGCCCGCCTTCATCTATGGAAGAGCTGGATGCTAGCTTACCTGATTTTTTTATTGGATGATACTTTAATTGCAGGCGACACCACTCCAATGCTGGGTGAACCAGATTTGTATGCATTATTATCTGCCGAATTTGCTGCCGATAGGGGAGATGTTGAGGATGCTTTAATAATTTATAAGGCAGAAAGTTTTAAAGACAATGCCACAGCGGTATTTGAAAGAGCGTTGGCTTTTGTCTATTGAATATGAAGAGCCCCAAAAATCATTAGCATTTGCCACTGCTTGGCAAATGAACAATCCCGAACACATTCCAGCGTGGTTTTATGTGGCGCATTTGGCACTAAAAGCCAAAGACTACAATCAAGCTGTGCAAACATTGGGTATGATTTTAGATTATGACAAACGCGCTGATTTAACTCAGATTTTAACTGGGATTGTGCCTGATGATTTAGAAGACCAGCGTTTACTTTTTGGCATTGCAAACGGTGGAAGAGGATAACCCATCAATTTCGGTATTAAAAGCTGGTCTATTGATGCAAATGGGCGACTATCAACCTGCTATTTTATACGTTAATCAGGCGTTAAAAGCTGACCCAAAAAATTTAGCATACATCATGTTAAAAATTGACTTATTGCGTCTTTCTGGAAAGGATGATGAGCTTTGGCAATTTGTTGCTCAAAAAAACAACAAGAAATCCCCAATGAAAAAGAGTTGTATTTATATCAAATTCGTTACAAGATAGAAAACGGCGATTTAACCGACGCTTATCAACTTCTTTTGACTGCCTATACAAAAAAACACAGGATGCCGATGTGGCGCTTTTTAACTGCGCTTGTGGCTTTGGATATTGGTGAATATACACAGCCATAGACGTGCTAAAACCACTGATTCAAAAACCCAGAATTTACCAGTCGCGCTCATTATTATTTGGGAATTGGTTATGAAAGAAGTGGTGATTTTTGCGCAATCTCGTCATCATTATGAACGTGTGACTGACCATGAACACGCTTTGGATGCGCGCACTAAAGTAGTTGGTTTTTATTTAATGGATGGACAAACCGATAAAGCTTTGGCAACGCTGGTAAGACTGCGTGATGAGCATGAAATGTACACAGCAGATAGTTATATTTTTGCAAGCGGAAATTTTTATTGCGTCAAGGTGATAAAAAAATCAGCCGAGGATTTACTGCGTACTGCCAATCAAGAAAATCCCTGATGACGACCGTTTGCTGTTTGCCAGTTTTAAAAATCCTAGAAAATGAACTTAGTAACGAAGATAAACGTCTAGCTCTAGATAGATTATTGCTACTTGACCCTTATAACAATGAATATCTTTTAGCGGATGCCAAACTGCGTCTGATGATAAATCCTCAGGACCAAAAACGCCCTAAAAGTTGCCAAACAAATTAGCCAATTAGATAGTAGTGACCCTCTTTATGATAGCCAATTGCAGTTAGAAGCACTAAAAAGTGCTGTCCAATCAAGCTTTTATCACAAGGTCAATTTGGTAAAGTGATTGAATATTTAGAAGTACCTTATGAAGTTGCTCCAGATTTAGATGTTGGAATTTTTATTATTGCGTGGCTATCAAGGTTTGGGCAAATATGATAAAGTTAATAGTTTGCTTGCTGATTTAAAACAGCGATTTGCTTTTTGGACAAAAATAAAACAGGGCAAGAACTGCAAGAATATTAGTGGCAACCACCTTATCATAAACCATCCATTTAGTTTTATCATCAAAAATATGACCATCATTACTCAATTTTTCATCATTTATCAAATCCATCAAATTATTCACCAAAGTTTTTTTATTAACTTGGATGGTTTTTTTGACGGCGTGTCAAACCATCAAACCCAAGCCTGTGGTTACAGATGAACATTTAGCGTTTAGTATTACAGGTAAAATTGGTATTACCACCCAAACCCAGCATGGCAAAGAGGCAAGCAGCGCATTTTTATACATGGAGCCAAGAAGATGACCGTTTTGGAATTAATTTAACGGGAGCTTTAGGTATTGGAGCGGCAGATTTAAGTTTTAATGGCAAAACCGCCAAACTCATTAGTGAGCGCACAGGTGAGATTTCGGCAACTAGCCCAGAAGAACTTTTACAAAAAGCCACGGGTTTGAATGCTCCCATTAGTTATTTTCGTTTTTGGATTATTGGTAAACCTGCCCCAAATGATACCAATAAACAAATGGAAAACGGTCGCTTAATCAGTAGTGAAAATGGCGATTGGACAGCAAAATTTTATTATCAAAAATTCTGTTTATCCAAATCGTCTAATTATTACACACGCCGATGGTCACAGATTGGTGATGACAATCAATCATTTAAATCATAATTCAAATAGCCAACAGTAAACTTTACCAATCAATCCCAAGAATCCAAGGAAAGCTCATGGCAGAATTAACATTTTTTTCACCCGCCAAAATCAATTTATTTTTACATATTACTGGCAGGCGCGATGATGGCTATCATAATTTACAAAGTGTTTTTCGAGCATTGGATTTTTGGCGATACGCTTACATTTCGCCCCAAAACGGGCGGGGATTTAATAACGCTTTTTGGGTGATAATTTGCCTTGTGAGCAGCAAGACAATTTAATTGTTAAAAGCCGCTCAGCTGCTCGCTAAAAAAATTTCCTGCCTACGCTTCTTCTGTGAGTGTGGTTTTGGATAAGGTCATTCCTGTTGGCGGTGGGCTTGGCGGTGGCTCAAGTAACTGTGCAATGACGCTGATTGCCTTAAATCAGTTGTGGGGACTGCATTTAACTCCAAAAAGAGTTGATGAAAATTGGAACAACTTTGGGAGCGGATGTGCCCTTTTTTTATTTTTTTGCGCATGCTTATCAAACTGATGCAATCGCCTTTAGGGATTGGTGATGAACTTACTGCCATTAATTTACCATCTCGAGAGTATTTATTGTTATTTCCTGATGAATCCATCAATACAGCAGAATTATTTTCAAATAAAGATTTAATCAAAAATACCGCAATTATCAGCGATTTAACCGCCAAAATTCCCAATTTTTTTAGACCTACAAAAATCCGCCTTTTTTTCAATGCATTTGAAACAATTGTCTGCGAAAAAAATACCAAAAGGTCAATCAGGCGTTGTCGTATTTACGTACTTTTTTTGAAAGCGCTACCCAGACAACCGCTCGCATGAGCGGCACTGGTAGCACTGTGTATTTGCCACTGATTGGTTTGGGAAAAAAATCAAGTTGAGTTTATCGATTATCCATGCCCTGCGGTATTGGTAAATAGTTTATATGGATAAACCCAGACTAAATGATTGGTAGCAAATCTGTTTTACTAGGTTTACTGGCAAATGGACGAATTAACGATGGCATTTTGCACATTAATTTAGAAAATTAAGTGATTATTCGTCCCTTTGTTTCTTCGCCAAGTGTTAAAACCGCCATTGCAATAATCACCATTACCATGGTAAACATCATAAAGATGAGATTAAACGCATTCTCAATATTCATCATATGAGCAATCACCAGCGGTGCAACCATGCCACCAACTCGCCCAATTGCGGATGCCCAACCCGAACCAAACGCTCGCATTGCAATCGGATATAACTCTGGCGTATAGGTGTAAACAACCCCCATGCTCCTAAATTAGAAAAAAAGACATCAAACAGCCCCCAAAAATAAAATCTCAGCTGTACTGCCAGCTTGTCCAAAGAAATAACTGCATAATGCACAAAATATCATCAACCCTGCCAGCGTAATTTTTACGTCCAAATTTTTTTCTACACACCAAGACGCAAACAAATATCCTGGAAGCTGGGCAAGAATCATTGTCAGTGTGTATTCAAAAAGATGATACGATGGTAAAGCCTTGTTTTTATGAGCAAGCTTGGCAGCCAAGTAAAAATTCCATAATAAGAAAATACAATGCCAAACCATAAAATCCATAGCATTAATGTACTTTTTATAAAGATTTTTTTCCCATAAACGGGCAAATGAAAATTTTGTTTTTTTGATGGGTGGGTAATGTGATTTCTGCAAGGTCAATATGAAGAGGCGGTTGTTTGTTAATTAGACAGATTTGATTGGCATAATCCAAAGCCTGCTGTTTTTTGCCCTTTTTGCAGTAAAAAAAGGAATGGATTCTGGCAAATGATAATATAAAAAAATGCATAAAAAAATAGGCAGACCACCCAATAAAAATGCCGTTTGCCAGCCAAAATTTGGAATTACAAAATACGCTAAAATCGCTGCAACCAACCAGCCCAGCCCCCCAAAAACTTTCCAATAATACGATAAAGCGACCACGTACATTAGAGGGTAAATATTCGCTCATTAAAGATACTGCCACGGGTAATTGACCGCCAAGCCCAATCCCTACAATCAGGCGAAAAAAATAAGCAGTGTGGTTAATTGATTGGAAAAGCCCACAACCAGCCGTTGCCAGACTATAAATCACAAGCGTTCCAATAAACACTTTTTTTGCGTCCAAATTTATCTGCTAAACTACCTGCTAAGATTGCCCCAATTGCCATACCAACAAAGGTGATGCTGACAATAGAAGCTTTTTGATTAGCAGTTAATGCCCATGCGTCTACCAGTTTTGCCATAATAAAAGAAATCAGCCCAGTGTCCATTGCATCAAATAGCCAGCCCAGTCCAATCATTATGAGCAAACGGTAGTGAAATTTGCCAACTTCAAACTGTTGTATATATTTGGTTAAATCCATATAAAAAAACCTTCTATTTGTTAAACCATTTTTATGTTATTAAAACAACAAAAAAATCCCTTAAAAGGGGATTTTTATTTGGTGATTGGTGCATCACCGTTTTTCAATGACTGCTTTAGTTACAATCACTTCGCTAACACCTTGCATGCTAGGTAACTCATACATGGTATCAAGTAGAGCATTTTTCAATGATGGAACGTAGCCCCCTTGCTCCGGTTTTTCGTTTCATTGCTTGCTTAGCAACGGCATGTAAGGCATCGGTTTCAAAAGGTGAGTTTGACCCCTTCCATTTCAAACAAATATTCATATTGTTTGGTTAATGCATTTTTAGGTTCAGTTAAAAATCTCAATCAATGCCGCTTCATCCAGCTCATCTAGTGTTGCAATGACGGGTAAACGCCCAATAAATTCAGGAATGATTCCAAAACGAATCAAATCTTCAGGTTCAACCTCACGAAACAATTCACTAATTTTGGCTTCTTCTTTGGCTTTTACCGAGGCATTAAAGCCAATGCCTGTGGTTTGACTGCGTTCTTGAATGATTTTATCAAGTCCTGCAAACGCTCCGCCAACAATCATTAAAAATATTGCTGGTGTCCACCTGAATCATTTCTTGGTTGGGGTGTTTACGTCCGCCTTGTGGCGGGATATTAGCAACTGTACCCTCAATGATTTTTAGTAAGGCTTGCTGCACGCCCTCACCAGAAACGTCGCGAGTGATTGAAACGTTTTTCGCCTTTTTTTGCTGATTTTTATCAATTTCATCAATATAGATAATGCCGCGTTGGGCGCGTTCCACATCGTAATCAGCAACTTGTAGTAAGCGCTGAACGATATTTTCTACATCTTCACCCACGTAGCCAGCTTCAGTCAATGTTGTTGCGTCTGACATTGCAAAAGGCACATCCAAAAGACGAGCCAGCGTTTGCGCTAACAATGTTTTACCTGAACCTGTTGGTCCAATCAGTAAGATATTGCTTTTAGCAAGTTCAACTGGTGCATTTTCGCCCGTTTCCTTAACTTTTTAGACGCTTATAATGATTGTAAACTGCAACAGATAGAGCTTTTTTGGCGCTGCTTTGACCAATCACATATTCATCAAGATGTGCTCTTAATTCTTTTGGAGTTGGTAAAACCGCTGTTGCCCAATCTTTATCAGACGATTTTTTATCAGATGATTGTTTGTTTAATTTCTCATCAGAATTTGCTTTTTTTGAGTGGCTATTTTTGACCAAGCATATCGCCACACAATTCTACACATTCATTACAAATTTGGGTTTCAGGGTCAATGCCTGCAATTAATTTTTTGACTTCATGTTTGGTTTTGCCACAAAAAGCACAATGGGGCTGGAAATTTTCACTCATGAGTATCCGCCTTGTTTATACTGCTAATGGACGTTTTTCAAGTACTTTATCCACCAAACCATAATTACATGCCTGCTCTGCACTCATAAAAATTATCACGGTCTGTATCTTTTTTTCTAAACGTTCTACAGGCTGATTGCAATGTTTGGCAAGAAGCTCATTTAATTTGGCTTTTTAATTGAATAATTTCACGAGCGTGAATTTCAATATCGCTTGCTTGTCCGCGAAAACCACCTAAAGGTTGATGAATCATAATGCGTGAATTGGCAAGGGCGGAGCGTTTGCCTTTTGCACCTGCAGATAATAAAAATGAACCCATACTGCATGCTTGACCAACACAAATGGTTGAAACATCTGGCTCAATAAAATTCATCGTATCATAAATCGCCATACCAGCTGTGACCACGCCGCCTGGTGAGTTAATGTATAGATGTATGTCTTTTTTGGGATTGTCTGCTTCTAAAAAAACAAAAAGTTGGGCAACGATTAAGTTGGCCATATGGTCTTCAACTTCGCCTGTTAAAAAAATGACTCGTTCACGTAAAAGACGGGAAAAAAATATCAAATGAACGTTCGCCACGCCCTGATTGCTCAATGACCATTGGTACAAGTGCAGATTGGGTTGCCATTTGGCTGGCATGAAATGTTTCGGTTAATTGGTCAAAATAAGGATTGTTTTTCATTCAGATTCCTTGTGGCTAATGCCGTATTAAGTGCGCCATTTTAGCACATTTATCATTATAACTGAAAAATACCCCAACTTTAAGTTAGGGTATTGTTGGATAATGGATGTTTACATCATTGCAGCTTGTTGGCTGGCTAGTAATTCTTGGTATTTTTACTTCTTTTTCACTAACTTTGGCTTGTGATAAAATGTAATCCACAACTTGGTCCTCTAGCACAACCGCTTCTACACCTGCACGTTGCTGTTTGTCATTGGTGTAGTAGTCAATGACTTCTTGAGGTTCTTCGTAGTTTTCAGCTGCTTCAGCAATAAATGCAGTTACTCGGTCTTGGTCAAGTTCAATTTTTTGGCTTTCAATCAATTGATTAACAATGACACCAAGACGTACCGCGCGTAGTGCAGGCTCTTCAAAAAGCTCATTGGGTAGCGTGTTTTTGTCAAAGCCTTTTGGTATTGCCACCAAATTGCGCAGCAAAAACGCTGTACCATTTGTTCGCGCTGACGCTCAATTTCTTGTTCAAGCATGGCTTTTGGTACGTCAAATTCATTTTTTTCAATCAACGCATCAAAAGCGGCATGTTTTACTTGATTGCGCGCAGCATTTTTAACTTCGCGTTCCATATTTTTTTCTAACATCAGCTTTTTAGTTTATCCAAACCGCCTTCTTTTACTCCAAACAGCTCAAAAAAACGCTTCATCTAATTCTGGCAATTTAGGAGTTTTAACCGCTTTTAGGTTGATTTTAAAGTTAGCTTCTTTGCCTTTTAAGTTTTCAGCTTGATAATCTTCTGGGAAGGTTACAGTAATAACTTTTTTTCTTCGCCAGCTTTCATGCCTTTCATGCCGTCTTCAAAACCAGGAATCATACGTCCTGAACCAATAATCAAACGATAATCTTCAGCACTGCCACCTTCAAATTTTTTTCACCATCAATAGAACCTTCAAAATCAAAAGTTGCTTCATCACCATCTTCTAGTGCGCCGTCTTTTGGTTTCAAAAAGTTTGACGTTGTTTTTGCAAATTTTTCAATCATCGTATCAACATCGCTGTCAGATACATTGGCAACTTGACGCTCGACTTCAATTTCATTTAAACCTTGAACTTCAATTTTTGGAAAAGTTTCAACGGTTGCTTGATAAACCAAAAAATCATTTTCTAGTTTAACATCATCAATATTTGGCACGCCCACAGCACGAATTTTTTTCTCAGCCAATGCTTCAAATACAGTGTCGCGAATTACATCGTTAATGGTTTCTTGTTGAATGCCAGCACCATATTGTGCACGAATGTGTGAAACAGGCACTTTACCTTTTACGAAAACCATCAATTTTTGCAGTTTTGGCAAGATGACGAACACGAGCTTCTACCTTGCTTTGGATGGTGCCAACGGGTACTTTAACAGTCAGTTGGGTTTCTTTGTCAGAAATGACAGCAACAGCAATATCTAAATTAGACATGAATTCACCTTAAACTTTGAATTTAGTTTGTTTGTATAAAAAAATGGGGGCGTATTTTATTTAAAAAAATAAGACAAAATAAAACGCTAAAAGGCGATATTATAACGGTTTTTAGGTAAAATTACAACCAAACAAAATTGCCATTTAGTCTAAATTACCTTCAAAACCACCTCTAAAAATTGTTATCTAAAAACCATCAATCTGAAGTGACCCGATACATTTCAGCGATGCTGGTTGTGCCCTGTAGTACTTTCATAATTCCTGAGCGGCGCAAATCTCGAAATCCTAGTTTTAAGGCAGCATCTTTGATTTGAATGGCGTTGCCATCTTCCATAATAATGCGTGAGATTTCAGGGTATACTTTCATCACTTCATAAATACCCACACGCCCTTTATAACCTTCTCGGCATTCAGAACACCCCACAGCTTCATAAATCACGTTATCAGGATTTGCTAAATCTTCTTCAGTAAAAACCAATTTCAAGCAATGATTGTTTTGGTACGTTGGTTGGGCGTTTGCATGATTTACATAGGCGCCGAGCCAAACGTTGAGCGATTACTAAGTTTACAGAAGTTGCAATGTTAAAATGAAGCTACCCCCATGTTACGCAATCGAGTTAGTGTTTCTGGTGCAGAGTTGGTGTGTAAGGTGGACAATACCATATGACCCGTTTGAGCAGCTTTAATGGCAATTTCAGCAGTTTCTAAATCACGAATCTCCCCAACCATAACAATATCAGGGTCTTGACGTAAAAAAATGCTTTTAGAGCGGACGCAAATGTTAAGCCAACTTTTTGGGTTTACGTTGACTTGATTGATGCCTTCTAAGTTAATCTCAACTGGGTCTTCGGCGGTGGAAATATTGGTTTCTGGGGTGTTTAGAATATTAAGCCCTGTATACAGCGATACCGTTTTACCCGAACCAGTTGGACCTGTAATTAATAACATGCCTTGAGGTTTGTCTAAGGCTTCTAAAAACAACTCCTTTTTGGTCAGGCTCATAGCCCAACGCATCAATTCCAAGCATCGCTGATGACGGGTCTAAGATACGCAGTACAATTTTTCACCAAATAAAGTTGGCAGTGAGTTTACACGAAAGTCAATGGCTTTTGGTTTTGGAAATTTTAAGTTTAATACGTCCATCCTGAGGGATGCGGCGCTCTGAAATATCCATTTGCGACATGACTTTTTAAGCGTGCAGCAATTTTGCCTGCCAGTTGCACAGGTGGTCGGCTGACAATTTGCATCACACCATCAACACGAAAACGCACGCGATAGGTTTTTTTCATAAGGTTCAAAGTGTAAATCCGATGCACCCATACGGATAGCATCTAATAGCATTTTATTCACAAATTTTACAACAGGCGCATCTTCTGGGCTGCCAGCAGCATCAATTTCTTGACCGTCATCATCATCGTTAGGGTCATCCCCCATTTCACTGGATAAATCAATATCACCAATTTTGGATAAATCTTCAGTGCCGCCCATATAGACGTTTTTCAATCATTTTTTTGAGTTTGTCTTCTTCTACCACAACGGTTTCAACCGTTAAATTGGCATTAAAAGAAATGGCATCAATGGCGTCAAGGCGCGTTGGGTCAGACAAACCCACAAACAATCTTTTACCACGTTTAAATAGTGGCAGCACTCCATAACGGCTGACGGTTTTTTTCATCAACCAATTCTTTTGGGAACAACATCTACTGATAATGCATTTAAATCAAATAATGGGTCGCCAAAATGATGGGATAATAATAAAGCAATTTGGGCAGGCGGGGCTAAACGGTTTTCCACCAAATAAGGCACGATTGCTTTTTGCTGCTGCTTAGATTCTTCTAAAGCGCGAGCCATTGCATCGGGTGCAACCAAATTATTAGCAACCAAAAATATGAGCAAGACCACTAAAAATTATGGGCGTTTGTTGTCATCATTTTTCCTCCTGTTTTGGCAAATGTTTGTAATGGGCAAGATGTATCATGTAGATATCAAACACAGATATTTTTAAAATATGATTTTTTTAGCAAGTTTTTGTTGATTTACTTTCTTTATTTTACTTTAAATTAAAAGAGAATGCCTTATTTTTATCGTTATCTTTTTGCTTTAAAGGCTGAAGTTTTTCGGATTACTGGAAAAATCAGCAGGTTAATCGGTATAATAGAGCGGTTAACTGATAGATTTCTAAAGAATATTTATGAATACAGCCAAAAAAATACGTCATCGGCAACTGGAAAACTAACCCACTAACCCAAAATAATGCAGTCGAAATTTTTACAGATATTGCGCATCTTGCAGATAATTTAACCAATTGTGTGGTGGCGATTGCCCCAAGTTTTGTGCATTTACCAGTTTTGCGAATACAAAACCAAACATCGCTGTTATTAGGCGGTCAGGATGTTTGTGCTTATACTCTTGAGACAGGAGCGTATACAGGTGATGTTTCAGCGGCACAATTAGCCGATATTGGTGCAAAATTTGCATTAGTTGGGCATTCAGAACGTCGTCAATATCACGGTGAACATGATGAAATTTTAACTAAAAAAATCCGTCAGGCTTTTTTGGCAAATTTATCAGTCATTTTTTGTATTGGTGAAACCAAAGCAGAATACGACGCAAGTCAAACTTATGAAGTTTTTAGAAAAAAACAGCTTAGATTGCTTGAGCAATTTGCTAGCGATGTGGGGTTTGAGCATCACGACGAACTACCCAAGCTTTTAATTGCTTATGAACCTGTTTGGGCGATTGGTACAGGACTAACACCAACTACTTTAGAAATTGAAGAGGTGCATAATTACATTAGTGAATTGCTAAGCACCCTAGAAATTTACGCTCCTTTGTTATATGGTGGTAGTGTCAATCAAAAACAACGCATCTGATATTGCTAATATTGCTGTTGTTGATGGTGTTTTTGTAGGTGGTGCATCTTTAAAAGCGGATAATTTTGGTCAAATTATTCGTGCTTTTATTAATTAATTTTTTTGAGTCAATTATGTTTACGTTTATTTTTAGCCATTCATATTATTGTTGCCATTGCTTTATCTGGTTTGATTTTTAATCCAACATGGCAGGGTGCCGATGCTGGCGCATCTTTTGGTTCGGGTGCTGCAGGTACGGTGTTTGGAGCCTCAGGTTCAGCAAATTTTCTAACACGTACGACCGCAATTTTGGCAGCGATGCTACCAGTCTTGCACTTGCTTATCATGCCAAAGAAGAAAATAAAAAAATCAGTTTCATCTTGATGTTAAAGAAGCACCAAAAAGACCCTAAAGCTCCTATCAGTCATAAATAAAATAAAAAAACCATCAATTCAAAATTGATGGTTTTTTTAAAGCAAAACTAACCAAATTCAGATTATTTTTACCTGACTTACCATATAATCTACCGCTGCATACACTTCAGCTTCACTTACATCGCCTGCTGCTTGAGCGGGCATTTTATTAAAAGCCTTTGGCAGAATGTGCGTGTAATGTATCTACGCCTTGCTCCAGGGCGTTTTGCCCAGTTAGCTTTATCTGTGAGTTTTTGGTGCATCCAAAAGCCCTTGCTCGTGGCACGCTTTACAGGTGGTTTCGTAGCGTTTTTGCCTTCTTCTATGGATAGGGCTTTAACATCTGATTTTTTTATCATCCGCTTTTTTTGCTATCAGCTTCTTTGGCTGCTTTTATCCTCTGCTTTTTGCTCAGCTGCTTGTTTTTGTTCAGTTGCATCTGAAGGTTTTTTTCGTTTGTATTTGCTGCGCTAGTTTTAGCTTCTTCTGCGGGTTTAGCTGCATCTGTCTTTGTTTCTGGAGTTTTGGTTTCTGCGACTTTGGCAGGGGGTGTCAGTTTTTGGTTGAGATGGCTTATCTTCACCACACGCATTTAATACCAAACCCAATGCTAAAATTCCAAATAATTTAATTGCTGTTTTACTTATCAATCTGCTGGGTAGCGTCTTATCTAAAAAAACATCGTCATCACCTTTGCAAGAAATTTAGGGTCATTTTGCGTTATTGTTTCTATGGTACACCTAATTTTTTTATAAAAAGCAAAACTATTTCAACAAAGCGTTGGATGGGTTTATTGTGTTTTTTTATCATCAACCAAATGATTAAAATCAAAAAGAGCCAGTAGGCTCTTTTGGTAAAGTATTTGGCAAGTACTTTAAATATTTTGGATTTTTCACGCAGCATTGGTAAATGACGGCGAGAGACCGCCAGTTTTTTTCGTTCATGCCACGAAAACGTACTTGATATTGTCCTGAATCTACAGTTTCTAGCAAATCTAAATATTCTAGATTAATCAAAAGCATTTCGATGAATGCGAAACATCACCCCTTCAAATTCTTGTTCCAAATCTTTTAAGGTTTCATCAATCAGTACCACGCCATTTTTATGGCGAACTTTGACGTATTTTTGGTCGGCAGTGAAGTAATACACATCCGCCAGCGCAATCAATTCAACTCCACGATGGGTACGAGCAGCGATGTATTGGCGCGGACGACGTCCTTTGCCTTGTTTGGTATTTAAAGCGGTTTGCTGAGCTGCATTCATGCGGTAACTTTTTGTTTAAGGCGATTTGTAAATCAGCTTTATTTACGGGTATTAACAAATAGTCTACTGCACCTGATTTTAATGCGGTAAGTGTTGATGTAATGTCATCAATCCCTGAAAAAAATCAGCGCTGGTGGATTGTGAAATTCACGATTTAATACCTGATAAAATTCATGAACATTAGGAGTGTGAGCACTCAATAAAATCACATCGGGCTGACGCGCTTTAACTTCTGGAATAATTTCCTCTAAACGTTCCACCTGTGCTGTTACTCGATGACCTAAACTTTCAACTAAACTGGCTAAATGTTTACGTACTGCCAATTCCGCATCACAAATGATTACTTGCATAACAAACACCTGACACCTTTTTTTCAATCGTTATTAACTAAAAATTTTTTTACCTAAATTATTTGTAATTAGAAAAAAATCAAATCATGATTCTTATTTATCCAAAATTATCGCATCGATTTGTCAATTACAAAAACAAAAACACGTTTTGCATCAATCAGACAAATCAATAAACTTTTTCTATAAATGGTTTGTAATTAAAAAGTTGATAAAAAAACCGTATATTACACTTCATCCCCTTTTTTAAAACCATTTAGTTACAAAAATAACTACGAACAACCCTATAAAGTGCGACAAACTTCCGATACATGGTTATGCTTTTTAATCCTGCAAATGCTGTTCCAACTTTTTTTATATCAATTTATAAATTTAAAAAAATTTTAATAAAAATGCTTAAAAATTAAGCGTTTATTACAAAAAATCTATCTTTAAAAAGTTGATTTTACCGTTTTTATTTTTGCTGCTTTTAGGGCTGTATAAATTTTTGGATAAACTTATAAGGTTATTGTGCTTCATGTTAAAATAGCTTTTATAAAAATGATGACGTGAATTATTGTGTTTTTATCCATTGAAATTAGGTGAATAACTATGACGGGGCATAATCAATCAGGACAGATGTGGGGAGGGCGATTTAATGAGGCAACCGATAGTTTTTGTTGCTGAATTTACCGCATCAGTTAATTTTGATAAACGTATGGCAAAAAGAAGACATTCAGGGTTCTATTGCTCATGCAACCATGCTTGGCAAATGTGGCATTATCAGCACAAGCGAAAGCCAGCAAATCATCGATGGGCTGACTCAAATTGAGCAAGAAATTGACAGTGGAGAATTTGTCTGGTCAGTCGCTTTAGAAGATGTGCATATGAATATTGAGTCCAGACTCACCGCACTGATTGGCGATGTTGGTAAAAAAATTGCATACAGGACGTAGTAGAAATGACCAAGTTGCTACCGATATTCGCCTGTATTTACGCAATCAAACGGACGTGATTTTTATCACTACTTTCGCGCTTGCAAACGGGGCTTTTAGAGCTTGCTGACAAAACACACCAATACCATCATGCCGGGTTTTTACCCATTTGCAAACAGCTCAACCAGTTAGTTTTGCTCATCATGTCATGGCATGGTTTGAAATGCTGCTGCGCGATAGTGAGCGTTTTTGCGACACTAGAAAACGCATCAATCAAATGCCACTTGGTAGTGCAGCATTGGCTGGCACAACCTACCCCATTGACCGAAACATTACTGCTAAACTTCTAGGATTTGAAGGAATTTGTCAAAACTCACTGGATGCAGTTTCTGATAGAGATTTTGCGATTGAATTTGCCGCCAATGCGTCGATTTTGATGATGCATTTATCTCGTATGAGCGAAGAGATTATTTTGTGGATGTCTGCCCAATTTGGTTTTTGTGTATGTGCCTGATCGTTTTTTGTACTGGTTCAAGCATTATGCCTCAAAAGAAAAAACCCAGATGTTCCTGAACTGGTGCGTGGCAAGGCGGCTCGTGTGTTTGGTCAATTAACCACACTATTGACATTGATGAAAAATCAGCCCCTAGCTTACAATAAAGACAATCAAGAAGACAAAGAACCTCTATTTGATTGTGTGGACACTTTAACAGGCTCTTTACTTGCTTTTTGCTGATATGCTGCCAAATCTTGTGCCAAACGAACAAAAACATGCGTGCTGCGACGATGAAGGGCTACGCTACAGCTACGGATTTAGCAGATTATTTGGTAAAAAAAGGTTTGCCATTTCGCGATGCTCATGAGGTGGTGGGCAAAACCGTTGCATTGGCAGTAAGCCAAAATATAGATATCAGTGAATTATCTTTGGAACAATTGCAAGAATTTTCACCATTAATAGAAAATGATGTATTTGATTGTTTGACGTTAGAAGGGTCGCTAAATGCTAGAAATCATGTTGGCGGAACTGCTCCAAATCAAGTTAAACAAGCCATTAAAAAAACGCCAGAAAGCGCATAAAAAAACACATTAGGAAAATCCAATGAATCATAACGCACCCATTTGTATTTTTTGATATTGAGACCATTCCTGATACTCAAACAGGTAAATTGCTGTACCCACAGCTTGCTGATTTATCTGAAGAAGAGGCGATAACGGAGCTGCAAAAAAATTCGCCAAGAAGAGGCAGGTAGTGATTTTTATGCGACTTCCTTTGCATAAAAATCGCATGTTTATCGTTTTTGTGGTTTGAAAATCAAACCTTAAAATTGCATTCTTTATCACTAGAAAACCATGACGAACAGGGGATTTTAAGCACGTTTTTGCGAGCATTTAATAAAAAAACCAACGCTGATTTCGTGGAATGGTGCAAATTTCGATTTACCAGTGCTGCTTTATCGTATGGCGCACCATAAACTTAATGCAACCGCCTTGCTGCAGGGTAATAACAGTGCTAAAGGTTATTTAAATCGCTACAGTCAAAGTCATATTGACCTGATGCAAAAATTTTTCCTTTGAGGCATGGGGTAATAAACAAAAAAACTGGATATTATTGCCAGTCTTTGTGGGTTTTGCTGGTAAGGGAGAAATTGATGGTCATCAGGTTGTACCAATGGTATTAGAGGATAGATGGCAAGAATTGACTACATATTGTGAATCAGACGTGATTAATACTTGGTTGATTTACATTCGTTATCAGTTATTAACTGGTGAAATTGACATGCAAACAGCTGATAATGCAGTGAATTTTACCAAAAACTATTTACAAACATTGACTAACGCTGATGGTAAGCCCTAGACATGCCCGTTTTTACGAAGAATGAATCAAAAGGATAATTTATGAAATTAATCAGTGCCATCATCAAGCCATTTAAGTTAGATGATGTTCGTGAGGCTCTTTCTGATATAGGCATCAACGGTATTACCATTACCGAGGTGAAAAGGTTTTTGGCAGGCAAAAAGGTCATACCGAGATGTATCGTGGGGCAGAATATGTGGTGGATTTTTTTGCCAAAAATCAAATTAGAAATTGCTTGCACAGATGATATGGTTGAGAAAATTATTGATACCATCATCAGTACAGCAAACACTAATCGAATTGGCGATGGTAAAATTTTTGTAACACCTTTGGAGCAAGTGATTCGCATCCGTACGGGTGAAACCAATGAAAACGCCCTATGAACTAAATAAAAAAACGCATCTACAATGATGCGTTTTTTTATTTATCAAGCAATTGATGTATTATTTTTTTAACCCAAGTTTGCGAACCTTTTTAAGGTTTTTAAAGTTAAGCTGTTGCCATTTAATGTAATATCTGCTTTTACCGCAGGTAAGGCTCCCCAACGAGGGTCTTTTTGCACGCCCTTTATATTTGCCATTTCCTTGAGATTCAACATCTAATAACACTGTTTTTCCCCACAAAGGTTTTTGGCTTTTTCAGTTTGTCCACTAGAGACCGTGCCAACGTATTTTGCGCCCTGATTGACTGATGGTAACGACTGCTTTTAGGCTGCCCGTTTTCGCTCATTTGCCAATTACCAACAATTGGGTCAGCAGCAAATGCACTTACACCTAACATTAAGCCTGCGCCAAATACCATTACTTGAGTTAATTTCATAACGAATCCTACTAATAAAAACAGTTGTTAAAAACAAACGTAAACCAAATATAGGCAAATTATAACAAAAATTATTCACAAAATCAAGCAAAAAGGATTTTTCTATGCTGTCATTTTCCAATGAATTTTTTTGGGTAATGTTTCTGGTAAATCGTCTATTTTTTTCAAAAAGTTTGCCATAACTCTTTGGCAAAAATCGTATAACATTTGTGCTTGTTGTTTGCCGATTTGAGTTTTTTTCAATTTCAACATCACCAGCAATAAGTATGCTGTCTTGTCCGTTTTCAACGGTTAAATTGGCAATTTGTAAAACTTGACTATCGTTTTGAAAAATATCCATTTTTTTACCTTATTTAAATAAACTAAGAATAAATTTTTAAAATTTCAGCAATCAAAACCGCCCAGCCGCTAGCATCTTCTTTTTGATTTTTGCTGATTTTTTTGAGTTATTATCATCATTTTTTTGTTGGGTTTTTCTGCCGAAGTTGGCAATGAATAGGCTTCTTGGCGCAACGATTGGGGTAAATCAGGCATTACTGATATTCCAGTCAAATTGGTAAGTTCATCTAAGCTAATAACCTGCATTTGACTGTTCTCAGTGTTGGCAGAATAATAAACCCCCGCTTTTTGAATGGATGGTAGGTAAACGGCTTTTAAAAAAATGGCTTGGAACAAGCACGCCTGCACCAATTTTTTTGGATATTTTTACCAGAAAATGCCACGCCTGTAACTACGTAGGCGCTGCCGTATTTATTGACCAAATAGCGCGTGCTGGATTCTATTTTTTTCGCCAATCACCGCGATTATGCGTGCCATTTTGCGGGGCAATATTAGCAAGGCTAAAACTATCAAACTGCTGTGATGAGTTTGCCATATCACCGTTTGGCGCCAAATGCCCTCTGTCAAATCCAGATTGTCGGTAATCGGATAATAAGGCTTGAGCAGATTTTTGGTAGACGACTTTCTTCATGAAAGTTATCTTCTCGGGTGAGAGTTTTTGGCTTGCCGAATGCGTTCTTTGGTTAAAAATTCTGCAGACCAAATTGGCGTTTTGGAAATCCCTCGAATAAAGCACCGCAAACCCATCAAAACACAACTCATAAGTTTTTTTGGCAAGTTTCTGCCTTTAGTGCCAACAAGTTGGGGTGGGGTATTTTTGATAAAAAAATTGTCAGGACAGCTGGTGAAATTTTTGAGCGGTTTTTCGCTATTTACATTTTGACCAAGGTGAATATCATTTTTGGCAATCGCCGTTTGAGCGGACAACAACAAGGTTAAACCAGTAAATAAAACTGAAATTTTTCGTCATTAATGTTCCTTTTGATTGTTTTTTTCATACAAAGGATAGAAAAAAACCGTAAAATGACCTTATTATAGCCATTTCTAAGTCAAATGAAAATTTTATGCCTAAAAATTCACACTTTTCCCAAAAAAATACTCACCTGGTTTGAAACATCCGGTCGGCATGATTTGCCATGGCAGCAGCACAAAAAAAGAACAAAGTGATATTTATGCAGTATGGTTATCTGAAATTATGTTGCAGCAAACCCAAGTCAGCACAGTGATTCCTTATTTTTCAAAGATTCATTGCAAAATTTCCAACGGTGATTGATTTGGCGGCAGCAGACTGGGATGAGGTTGCCAATCTTTGGGCAGGGCTAGGTTATTATGCGCGTGCCAAAAATCTGTATCAAGGGGCAAAAACAAGTGGTGGATTTTTATAAAGCGCACAGGTAATTTCCCTCAAAGTGTTGACCAGTGGCAAACCATTAAAGGAGTTGGGCAATCAACTGCTGGGGCGATTGTGGCGATGGGAGTTCGTGGATTTGGAGTGATTTGTGATGGCAATGTCAAACGCGTTCTGAGTCGGTGGGCGATGATAAGTGATGATATCAATAAAACGGCAACTCAAAAACAGCTTTGGCAGCTTGCCCCAAGCACTTACGCCCAAACACGATAGTGGAAAATACGCTCAAGCGATGATGGATTTAGGTGCAACTATATGCACCAAAAATCGCCCAAAATGCACACTTTGCCCAATTAGTGCGGATTGTCAAGCCTATCAAAAAGCCAATCCTATCAATTATCCTGTTAAAAACAAAAAGCAAAAGAAAAAAACCCAAACGTTATAGTTTTTGCATTTCAGCTTATTCAGGAAAAATACAGCAAAAACACTGTGGCTGAAACGTCAAAGTGTAACCAAACATCACGGTATTTGGGAAGGTTTATGGTGTTTGCCACTGTTGGATAGTGATGTGCCATTTGATGGTGATACCTATCAGCCATCGTTTAATCAGGGATTGGGTAATTGCCAACTGGGCGAAACTGTATTGTTTGAAATGCTCAAAAATAAACCTTTGCCCACATCCGTTATCCGTACCATCAAACACACGTTATCGCATTTTTCATTGGTATTTAACGTTGGTTGAGTTAAAAATAAGTCCAGCACTGGCAGCAGAAATTGAGCAAAGATTAATTAAAAAAATAACGTTTCTTTTTCGTTGGCAAGCCTGCAATGATGGTTTTTGCTAAACCAAAAAGCAATGATAAACCTGCTGCAGTAGCTATTTATTATCAATAGGATACGATTAATAAGATTAAAATTGACGCACTTGCAGCCAATCTACGATAGTAGCTAATAAATTATTATCACCAAAAATCGGCAATGTAAATTTTTGCTTGATAAAACAGCGAATCCGCGTACTTTCTGGCATTGTCAACCCCAAGCAATTTAACGTAAGTGGATTTTTTTGTAATTTTTTTCATCTGCCCCTGCCATCTTTCCAAGGGTTTGAGTGTCTGCTACCACATCTAAAACATCGTCTTGCACCTGAAAAAGCAAGTCCTAAACACCGGGCGTATTGTTGCAAATTATGCATATCTTCATGATTTGCAGATGCACATGCCGCCCCCATTAAAACTGCCGCTTCAATCAATGCGCCTGTTTTTGTCTTGATGGATGCATTCTAACTGGTTCTGTGATAGTTCTTGATTTTTCGCCATTTTAAATCCAGTTGCTGTCCTGCCACCATACGTCTGGCACGCGGTGCTAAAATCTGGATTAAAAAAATAAAGCAGTTTGTTGCTGGTTTTTCAGTTAAGTCTGTTGTTAGTATTTCAAATGCCAATGATTGTAAAAACATCACCAGTGAGTAATGCTGACGCTTCGCCATAAACTTTATGACAGGTTGGTTTGCCTCGTCGTAAATCATCATCATCCATACATGGCAAGTCATCATGCACTAAAGAATAACCATGAATTAATTCAACAGCAAGCATGGCTTTTTTTGAACCAAAAGAATGATTTTTGGGATAATTTGGACATGCCATTTAGCGTTAAAAAAATGTCGCCAAAGTTAACATGGGGCGTACTCTTTTGCCGCCATTTGCCATCGCATAAAAATGCTGCTTCTGCTAAAGGTTTGGGTAAATTGGCCTGAGTTAGTAGGTTGTGTAGCTGTGTTTCAAGCTGTGATTGTGTGGTTTTTGCAGTTCTTGGATAAGCATATTGTTCTTTGTACCTACATTGTATTAAAAAAATATGCTTATCATACTGCAAAAAAATGAAAAATTTATAAATTTTTTTATAAAAAAACACTTGCTAAATTTTTAAAAATATGCTATTATACGCAGCGTTGTTACTTGATACAACTTGGCGCGATAGCTCAGTCGGTAGAGCAACGGATTGAAAATCCGTGTGTCGGCAGTTCGATCCTGCCTCACGCCACCATATTTAAACCCCCTAGGAAACTAGGGGTTTTTAACTTTTCTAGCTTTAAATCATTATCAGATTAAAACTTACCCAATAAAAAGAGCCTGAAAATTGGCTCTTTTTTTATTCACGATTAGAAAAAAATTTTCTAGTGAATTATTTTTTAGCAGCGTCAGCAGCGGCTTCTGCACCAGCTTTAGCAGCGTCAGCAGTAGCTTCAGCGGCACCTTTTGCAGCGTCAGCACCAGCTTTAGCAGCGTCAGCAGTAGCTTCAGCGGCACCTTTTGCAGCGTCAGCAGTAGCTTCAGCGGCACCTTTTGCAGCATCTTTGGCGGCTTCTGCACCAGCTTTAGCAGCATCAGCAGTAGCTTCTGCACCAGCTTTAGCAGCGTCAGCAGTAGCTTCAGCAGCGTGTTTGGTGGCATCTTTTGCAGCATCAGCAGCATCAGCAGCAGCTTTAGCGGCATCTGCAGCAGCAGCATCAGCAGGTTTTGCAGCATCAGTAGCTTCTGGTTTTGGTGCGTCAGCTGGCTTATCAGCTGGCTTTTTGGCAAGCAGTAAGAGCTAGTGATGCGATTAAAGCAGTAATAGCTAATTTAGCTTTCATACATTTCTCCATTGAGTGAATAACAGAAAAACCTAAATTTTTTTACACAATACATCTTAAATTATGGGTTCCTTTCTTTTGTTTGTTCGCATTATATCTTAAAAGCAAAAAGTAAAAGACATTTTACACCTAATTTTTTTACAAAAAAATGTAAATATTAATGAAAAATTTCATGCAGTTTTGTAATTTAGCATATAAATTTGCGCAACATAATTTAAAAAAATTGCATAAATTTTAATTAACTATCGCGCTCAGCCTTTGGTCATACTGGTAAAAAAACTCATCATTTGTTTTTAGAATTTTTTTAGGCGGTCAAGTAAAAAAATTCGGTTGCAACGCTGTCTTCCATGGGTTGTAAAAGTTTGCGCAGTACCCAAACACGTCGTAATGTTTCCTCGTCAAGCAGACGCTCTTCACGGCGAGTGCTGGATTTTTTTGATATTAATAGCGGGGAAAAATACGTCTTTCTGCCAAATCGCGCTCAAGTGTGATTTCTTGGTTGCCTGTGCCTTTAAATTCTTCAAAAAAATCACACTGTCCATTTTTTTGAACCTGTATCAGTCAGTGCAGTTGAGATAATTGTCAAGCTGCCGCCTTCTTCAACATTGCGTGCCGCTCCAAAAAAAAGCGTTTTTGGACGTTCTAAAGCGTGCGCATCTACACCACCAGTTAAAAACTTTGCCACTAGAGGGGATAACAGTATTATACGCCCTTGCTAATCGTGTAATGGAATCCAATAAAAATCACAACATCTTGTTTATGTTCAACCAGTCGCTTGGCTTTTTCAATGACCATTTCAGCTACTTGAATGTGGCGCTGAGGCGGCTCGTCAAACGTTGATGCTACCACTTCACCACGAACCGTGCGCTGCATTTCGGTTACTTCTTCTGGGCGTTCGTCAATTAATAGCACAATTACATAGCACTCTGGATGATTTTTTTGGTGATGGCTTGGGCAATGCTTTGCAGTAAAACGGTTTTACCAGCTTTAGGCGGAGCAACAATAATGGAACGCTGACCTTTGCCAATTGGAGCAATTAAGTCAATCACTCGTCCTGTTAAATCTTCAGTTGTACCATTACCAACTTCCAAACGCAGCTGCTGGGTGGGAAATAGTGGGGTTAGATTTTCAAAAAATTAATTTATGGCGAGAGCGGTCAGGGGTGTCAAAGTTGATTTCACTAACCTTGAGTAATGCAAAAATAGCGTTCCGAATCTTTAGGTGGAGCGAATTTGACCTGCAATAGAATCTCCTGTTTGCAGGTTAAAACGGCGAATTTGACTTAGGGCTGACATAAATATCATCTGGACCTGCCAAATAAGAACCTTCACTAGAACGCAAAAACCCAAATCCATCGGGTAAAATTTCCAGTACACCATCACCATAAATTGGTTCGCCATTATGAGCATGAGTTTTTTAAAATGGCAAAAAAATAATATCTTGTTTGCGGCTACGTGCCATATTATCCATGCCCATTTGCTCGGCAATGTGTAGCAATTCGCCTACTGATTTTTCGTTTGAGTTCGGTTAGATTCATAAGGTTATAAATAAATTATCATGATGCACAAAAAGGCATCAAATATTTGTGATGATAAGATAAAAAGATGGGAATTTCATTTAGATTGGGATAGGATTATCCCTAGGGCTTGTTATAGTAAGGCTTTGCAAGTGTTTTGTCAATGTTTTTTTGTGAATTTATCACCAATTGAGAAATAAAAAAATCCCAATTTACCTATGGTGATGAGTAAATTGAGACTTTATCAAAAATCATCAATACAACAAGTTTGTATTTGATTATAAATACTTGTCAATCATTTGAGCAAGTTCAGCTTTTTGAACGGGCGCCATGCACCGATTCTAGTTTTTCGCCATCTTTAAAAAAACAATCAAGGTAGGCACAAAACGCACACCAAAACGCACAGCAGTTTCAGGGTTGGACTGAGCATTGATTTTAACAACTTTGGCACGACCTTGATATTCTTCAGCAACTTGTTCCAAAGATGGCAACATTGCCAAACATGGTCCACACGATGGCGACCAAATATCAAGTAAAAACAACATCGCGTCCGCCTAAAAACATCGGCATCAAATGTAGCATCGGTCGTTTCAATAATATGAGACATTTCTACTCCTTATTTGTGAAAAATTTAATTAAAATTAGTTTAGATAAACTTTGGTTTGATGGTGGTCTAATTTTTAACAAAACCCATTTTGTAATTTATTTAAAATGGGATGCTAGTATAGCAAATTTCAAGATGGGGTATAATTTTTGTTTTTATCAAGGACTGTATTTTTATTTTTTTGAGATTTGTTTTACAATATGCTTTTTATTTGTTTAATTGATTAAAGCTATGACATTAACCGATGATAGGATTAATGAGTTAAATGCTCAAGAATCTGATTACACGATTGAATTTTTTTAAAAAAATTTCATTCAAAAACATCACTGTTTATGAAGATGAAGATATTTGGGTTTTGGATAAACCCGCTGGGCTTTTGAGCGTTGATGGGCGTATTTTTAAAGGTAAGTTTACAATCTCGTTTACTCAAAGTAAATCCCAAGATTAAATTGATTCATCGGTTGGATATGGATACCTCAGGACTGATTATCTTTGCTAAACATGCCGCTGCTCAAACGCATATTGGTAAACAATTTATACAGCGCTTGCCTCAAAAAGAATATCAAGCCTTAGTTTATGGTAAGATGACCTCTCAAAATGGTACGATAGATATCCCTGTGCGTTATGAACCAACCACCAAACCCCGTCATATTACGGATATTTCTTGGGCTAAACAGGCAGTAACCAATTATCAGGTTTTGGGTATTGAATCAAAAACAGACACTTTAGGTCGCACCCACGACATTACTAGAGTTCAATTATTTCCAATAACTGGAAGAAGTCATCAGCTTAGAGTGCATATGTTGCATATAAATCATGTCATGCTTGGCGACCCTATTTATGCAGAAGGCTTGGCTTTGACTTTGTTGCCACGTTTGGCTTTTACATGCTCATCGACTGCGCTTAAAACATCCAACCAAAAATGTTTGGCTGCAATGGCAAAGTGATGTTCCTTTTTAATAAACTAAATGAATCAAAAAAAGTTTGTAAATAAGATAAATTAAATATCTTCTAACAAAAATAAACGAGAAAAAAATATGCAGTCCATCAAGACAATCACCATCGCTACTCGCCAAAAGCCCGCTTGCGTTATGGCAAGCTAATTTTTATCAAACAGCACTTACAGAGATTATATCCTGATATCGAAATCAAACTTTTTAACCATGACCACCAAAGGTGATAAGATTTTAGATACGCCGTTGGCAAAAATTGGCGGAAAAAGGTTTGTTTGTTAAAGAGCTGGAAAACGCTTTATTATCAAAAACAAGCTGATATTGCTGTTCATTCTCTAAAAAGATGTACCAATGGTTTTTACCTGAAGGGCTGGTGATTGGGGCTTATTGTAAACGTCACGCGCCAACTGATGCTTTTTGTTTCCAATCAATTTAATGCCTTAGAGGATTTGCCCGTTGGTGCGGTTTTTGGGAACGTCCAGTTTAAGAAGAGAATGCCAAATTCGTGCTTATCGTCCTGATATTGTTATTAAATCTTTACGCGGCAATGTTGGCACACGCCTACAAAAACTTGATGATGGTGAGTTTGATGCAATTATTTTTGGCAACGAGCGGACTGCAAAGATTGGGGCTGGATACACGCATTCGCCACGAGCTAGCCACTCACATTAGTTTGCCTGCGGTTGGTCAAGGTGCGCTTGCGATTGAATGTCGTGATGATGCTGCAATTTTATCACTGCTAAAAACCACTCAATGATGATAAAACCGCCCTTTGTGTTTGTGCTGAAAGAGCCATGAACACTGAACTTGAGGGCGGCTGTCAAGTGCCAATTGCTGGTTTTGCCACTTTGAATGATGGTAATTTAACCTTAGAAGGACGGGTTGGTACACCAGATGGAAAAAAACATTGTTAAAAAGCAAAACAAACCATCACATTAAGCCAGTTATCAATGATTGATGCTGAAAATTTGGGTAAAAGTATCGCACAAACGCTATTGAATCAAGGCGCAAAAAGCGATTTTTGCAACAAGTTTACGCCGCCCATGATTGAGGCTGTTTTTTTAAACACCCGCCCATTAGGCGGTCAGTACAGATTCGGTGGTAATGGATTTAATGACAAAACTCATTTATCCATAACCACTTTGGATTTACCTTTTGATTGAAATTTGTACATTTGAGCCCGAACAGCTTTCCAGTAATGCACAAATAACCTTACAAAAACTGCTAACTGGATTTTTTTCAGCGATAGTGGTGGTGAGTGTGCATGCTGCTAAAAAGATTGGTGTATTATTTGCAGTATTACCAAAAGGATGCTTGTTTTTTTAAGCGATACAACCGTCATTGCCGTAGGTCATGCCACACAACAAGCTCTGATAAATATGGGAATTCAAGCAATCAATCCTGAAGATAATGGCTTGTCAATGAATAATGAAGGCATGCTTGGGCTAGATGTTGTTAAAAAGCCTTACACCTAACGACCATCTTTTTAATAATAAAAAGGCATTGGTGGGCGAATGTTATTGCATGACACACTTGTTGCCAGAGGTGTTGGGGTGTTTACTTTAGATAGTTATCAAAAGAAAAAAAGCCCAACAATTTACTTTGAAAATTTTACCCAAATTCAGCCACATATAGTCAATAAAACAACATTTGTACTTATCAGCAGTGAATTTGCTTTTGAATAATTGGCAAAGTTTAAATGCTAAAGGTGATTTTTATTTATTTGGCGTTTGGTGATAGGTTGTATCGTTTAGTCAAGCAGGCTTATCCAAAAGGCTTGGATAGTTTTTAGTGAATAACTTGCAAAAATCCCATATCCAGCATGCAGTTGCCAATTACTTAATAGATTTTAGAGATGATTATGCACCCTAAAAACCCCAATCAGTCCGATTTGCCAAATCCCATCAAAACCGACCAACAAAGCGAAAAAAAGCGTGGCGAGTTTTGATGCGAATTTTTATGGCTAATGATTGCGCTTTTAGGAAGCGGCATTGTTTGGCTTTACACTTCTTTTGAAACCTTATCTAGCGATGTTAATAACCGTTTAGAAAAAAATCGCCACTGTCGACACTAGACTTAACGATATGGATGACCGCTTATTTGCGATGACATCGTTATATGGGCAGACGCCTACGGAAAAAAAGGTTGGTGAAAATCACGATGGTGCTTTGGTGCAAGTAGAAATGGCTTTTAGCAAACGAATTGTATAAACGTGGCGAGTATGAAAAAGCTCTAACTGTTTTATCGGTGATTCGTTTGCAGTTAAAATGATTTTAAAAAGGTTTATCTGCGCCTATTAAATCAGCACTTATCAAAAGTTTGCAAATGGATATTGAATACATTACTGCCTTAAAAAGCAGCCTGATTCTTGGCAGGCGCACATCATTAAAATGCAAGATATTCAAGCATTTTTTTACGCAGACAAACCAACCAAACCAAAAATATTACTTACAACGACCTGTTATTGCATGATAGTAGCATGTTGTTATCGCTGGCAATCAGTGCTGCCACTCATCGCGATAAGGATGTGATGACAACTTATTTACAAGAATCCAAAAAGTCAGTTAGAGGCTCATATTTTGGCTGTGCAAGGCAAATTTCGCCTAGAAAAAAAGCGAATCGGCAACTTTAGAAACGCTTGATGACGCACTGTATGCACTTAATGATTTGCTTGCTAACAGTCCAAAAAGTACCGATTTGCACAGTATGCAATTACTTAATTTTTAATTAATGTTAAAAAAATCAGCCCAATGTATTAAGCAAACCAAACCAGCTCTTGCAGTGCTTGTATCAAACGTAAGTTTTTGTTCAGCTGTGCCTACAGTGATGCGTAAATAATCTTTGGTGCGCACATGGTTAAAATGACGAACCAAAATGCCTTGTTCGCGTAGTTTATCAGCAATATTTTTGAGCGCTGAGCGTTTTTGTGGTTGGGTTTAACAAAGACAAAATTGGTTGCTGACGGTAAGACCTCAAAGCCCAGTGCGGTTAGTGATTTTTCCAGTTTATTTCTTAAGTGTATGACTTCTAATCGTTTTTTCTTCAAAAATATTCAGAATCTGCAATGCTAGCCGCTGCCCCTATTTGTGCTAACATATCTAAAGGATAACTGTTAAAACTGTTTTTTTAGGATTGTTAAAGCGGTAATTAAACTTGGGCAAGCAAACGCCATACCAACTCGCAAGCCTGCCAGTGCGCGAGATTTTTGAAAAAGTTTGTACCACAACAATGTTATCAAATTCTTTAATCAATCCAATTGCCGATGCGTTTTTTTGGTTCGTCAGCATAATCAATATAGGCCTCATCAATGACAATCACTGAATTTGGGTGTTCGCTGGCAAGTTTACGAATTTTATTCAAGCCCAATAAAAATACTTGTGGGCGCATTAGGGTTTGCCAAGATAATGCCGCCACAAGGAATGCGATAATCATCGGTATCAATGCTAAAAATCAGCCTTTAGAGGGATGCTTTTGAGTGGTAATGCCATAATGTTGAGCATAAACAGGATAAAAACTGTAACTGACATCAGGCATCAAAAGCGGTCGGTCTTTGACAAAAACACGAAAAATATCAATGCCAGCACTTCATCAGAACCATTGCCAACAAAAAAACATTATCGTGTGTCATTTCTGGATAATAGTGATTGTAATATTTTTACGATTTCATCACGCAGAGTAATTGATTCAGGTTCTGGATATAGCCGTAAATTATCACTGCTGTTTGCTAAAAGCCTCACGCATAGCGTTGATAGCTTTTGGGCTTGGCGGAAAAAGGATTTTCATTAGTATTGAGTTTACATAAGTTTTCTTGTTTGGACTGTTCGCCGGGTACATAAGGATTAAGATTGCGAACCTTGGCGCTCCAAAGACGGTTGTTAATGGTCATTTTTTTCACCTTTTTTTAGTTTTTATTTTATACGTTCTTAATTTGGTTATAGATTTTTCATCAGTATAGCGGTAACGTGCCGATAAAGCGTGAGCGTCTAAATTTTCTTGTTTGGCTAAAAATATCAGCAGTTTTTGCTAAAAATTTGACTGCCTGTATCAGTGCAATAAATGAGTGATGATTTTTTTGCAAAAATCATAAAACCCCAAGTGGCGAACTAAAACGTGCTGTACCAGAGGTTGGCAGTACATGATTGCTGCCAGCACAATAATCACCAATTGCTTCGGGGGTGTGTCTTCCCATAAAAATCGCCCCTGCATGACGAATGTGTGTTTCAACCAATTCTGGACTATCTAATGACAGTTCCAGATGTTCTGGTGCAACCTGGTTGATAACATCAATGCCTTGCTGTCTGTCTTTTACCCAAATTAGCGCCCCACGATTTTTGTAAAGCGGTTCTGGCAATCTCTGATTTTGGCAGCGATAACAAGGCTTTTTCGATGGCATTTTTTTACATCTTGGAGCTGTTTTTTTGCAGGTAGTTACAAAAAAATAGCTTGAGCAACGGTGTCATGCTCAGCTTGGGATAATAAATCCATTGCCAGCCAATCGGCATTATCTTGCTGTTCGCCTTCAGCATATACCAACACTTCGGATGGTCCTGCTATCATATCAATGCCTACCTGACCAAAAAAACGGCGCGTTTGGCGGCAGCAACATATTTATTGCCGGGACCTGTGATTTTTATCCACTTTTTTTGAATACTGTTTGTACCATACGCTAATGCCGCAACTGCTTGGGCTCCACCAATGGTAATTACCGTATTAACACCTGCTAAATATGCTGCCGCTAAAACCAATGGATTAAGTTCACCATTTGGAGCAGGGACAACCATCGTGATGTTGCCAACGCCTGCAACTTTGGCAGGAATAGCATTCATCAACACACTTGATGGATAGCTTGCTAATCCTCCCGGCACATAAATGCCTACACGGTCAAGCGGCGTTACTTTTTTTGTCCCTAATGTATTGCCTAATTCGTCTGTAAATAAAAACCCAGATTCTTTTTGGTGTTGGTGAAATGAAAAAAATACGCCCAGCTGATAATTCTAAGGCGTGCTTGACGTCATCTGCAAGATTATCAAAGGCTTGCTTTTAAGGTATTTGAGTCAATAAACAGCTCATTGATGCTGGTTGCAGGATGTTTATCCAACGTTTGGGTCAATTCAAGTAATGCGTTATCGCCATTTTGTCTTATTCTTTGAATGATGGTGTCCACAGTTTGAATAAGCTGATTGTCAGTTACAGTCTCAAAGGCAAGCAGAGTATTGAGCTTGTTTTTGAAAAATCAGGCTCTTGGCTGTTTAAAAATTCTTATGCTTGACATAAAGCACCTTTATTAACAAAAAAATCATTTGGCAGAAAAATTCAATTCTACAGTCGGTATGACATGGTTAGCAACATATGCACACACCAACATATGAGACCTAATCACCATGTCATCATCTATCGAATAAGGTTTAGCGCTTTTTAGTAGTTCAGTAGGGCTACCTTTGGCGTTTTCCGCAAACCCTCTACCTATACCTCCTTGAAATGGCGGTTTTGGTCGATGAATATCAATCGGACAATCAGCAAAGAACTGATAAGATGCTGATTTTAAATATTTATTTTTCTTCACCATTTATTGGCTTGGGATTAGCAAAATTTTCTAAGACAACGTAGCCTAACTGTGGCTTTACATCAACCTTAAGCCCAATGGGTTTTTGATAAATAATGGTACTTTTTGATGATAAATAGTTCACTACCATCACTATCCTTGCCAAGCACCATAAAATCATCTGACACGCTTGCTAACGCCATGACGGGTAGCAATAAACCCCATAATAACCATTTTTTTCATTTTTAATCTCCTTGTACCGTTTTTTTCTAAAAATCTGTAAAATTGGCGATAATTGGCTTAATTTACGTTTATAACTGGCAGGATTGGCAATCAGTCGTGAGGATACTTGGCAAATCTCATCTAAAGGTTCAAGCCCATTGGCGCGCAAGGTATTGCCTGTATCTACCACATCTACAATCAAATCACCCAGTCCCACAAGTGGCGCAAGTTCCATAGAACCATACAGTTTGATGATATCCACCTGCATGCCCTTGTTGGCAAAGTATTGACGGGCAACATTGGCGTATTTTTGTTGCAATACGTAAGCGGCGGCTGGGCAAAGTTTGACCAGCAATGCCTGCTGTCATTAGACGGCATTTGGCAATTTTTAAATCCAGCAGTTCATAAACGCTGGCATTATATTCCATTAAAACATCTTTTTCCTGCCACACCAATATCAGCCGCTCCATGTTCTACATAAGTTGGTACATCAGATGCTCGTAAAATCAAAAAAATTTACATCAGGATTAGTGGTTTGAAAAATTAGCTTACGAGAATGATGAATGTCTTCCAAAGGACAAATATCAGCTTTGGCAAATAAAGGTAGTGTTTCTTCCAAAAATTCGACCCTTGGATAAAGCAATGGTCAAACCGTCAAACCGTTGATTCATATTATTTTCCCTATTTTTTTCAAATCAAGTTAGGCAAATACCATCAAACAAATGCGATCAAATAAATATGATTAAATGTACCTTAAGATAATATCGCCTAAAAATCCATTTGTAAAAACCTATGTGCAAAAACGCAATATAGGCGCCATCAGCACAATCAGTTTATTTGATTCTTTGAATATTTACGCCAAGATTGCGCAGTTTATTTTCCACATCATCATAACCTCTATCAATATGATAAATGCGGTCAATAATACTTTCACCATCAGCACAAGCTGCTGCCATTACAAGCGACATCGATGCACGTAAATCCGTTGCCATAACAGGGGCAGGGGTGAATTTTTCCACGCCGGTTACAACCGCCGTATGACCATCCACTCGAATGTTTGCGCCCAAACGCTGAAGTTCTGGAACGTGCATAAAGCGATTTTTCAAAAAAATATTTTTCAATGATGGTGCTGGTGCCTTCGGCTAAACAGCATACCGCCATTAGCTGAGCTTGCATATCAGTAGGAAAGCCAGGGTGGGGCTGGGTACGAATATCAACGGCTTTTTGGTCGCTTTGTCATGACTGCGCGAGATCAATCTTCGCCTGAGGTGATAACTGCCCCCATAGCTTCAAATTTTTAAGTACGGGATGTAAAAATTCTGCTGATGTGTTGGTTGTTAGTACATCTCCACAGCTCATCAACGCGCCTGCTAGGTAGGAACCTGTTTCAATACGGTCGGCAATCACGCTAAATTCACAACCATGTAAACTATGAACACCTTCAATAGTCATTGTGGTTGTACCAATGCCATCGATTTTAGCGCCCATGGCGACTAATAAGTTAGCTAAATTGACGATTTCAGGTTCACAAGCGCAATTTTTCAAGGCGGGTAACGCCATCTGCCAGTGCTGCTGCCATGATGACGTTTTTCGGTTCCGCCTACGGTTACCATATCAAACGTAAAATCGCAGCCAATTAAACGACCACCTTTTTGGGGCTTTTGGCTTTGACGTAGCCATTTTTCAACATTGATGGTTGCGCCCATCGCTTCAAAGGCTTTTAAATGTTGGTCAACAGGGCGAGAACCGATAGAGCAGCCACCTGGCAAAAGAAACTTCAGCTTCACCAAAACGTGCTAAAAGTGGACCTAAAACCAAGATGGATGCACGCATGGTGCGTACCAACTCATAAGGAGCATAATAATTGCTAACAACACGAGCATCAGCAACAACCGTATTACCTTCTTTTTTTGATAGCAATACCCATGCCTGAAATAAGTTTAATCAGAGTATCAGTGTCTTTTTAGGGTGGGAACGTTATGCAAAACGGTTTCATCGTTTGGTAAGAGCATGGCAGCCAATAGTGGTAAAGCTGCATTTTTTTAGAGCCAGAAATTGCCACCTCACCAGCAATGCGGCTAGCACCAATAATTTTAAATTTATCCATAATCACCCTAACCTTGTTTTTTGCTTGATACTCTGCATGAGTCAGAGCGTGAATGGTTAGGGCGTGCATTTGACCGCCTTGAATAAAAAGGGTTGGCAATGGCATAGACCATTTGCTGACGAGCGACTAGGCGTTTACCTTCAAAGCCATCATCAATAATTAAAACTTCAAATTTATTACCTTGATTGACTGCTTGAATCTGGGCGTCTTCAGCAAAATGGGGTTTGAGTAGGGCGATTAAATCGTCTGCGTTCATATATCACTCATGTTTACAAATTGATACAATAATTGTCTATTATATCAAAGCATAAGAATGATGAACACAGATTTTTTTATGGTGTGCTTTGAATCTTATGGATTTGCTGTACCATTATAAAGCTGAACGTAACTGCTGGTTGGGGTTTCTTGCATACGCACCGTGGTTGCGCCATACATTTTTTGTTCTGGTGCGTGTGCAACCATATCGTTGGGTGAATTATCACTCATGATGTCGCTGGCGTTTAATTCTTCGCCATTATCGGTAACCAAGGTTGCTAGCAGCACCACTTTTTCCATGCCCATAGTGTCTTCAATGGCCTCAATAATTTGACCTTGTTGAACTGGGGTGAGATAGCCCATAAGATAAACAACATCACTACGTACGGTCATTTTATACTGTGAATTAGCTTTACTTCCATGAAGGGTAATTTTAGCGCGAATCTTAGACTTTAAAAAGTTCTCATGAGCAGTATGACTTGGACTTTTTGCTGTTGAATTCACAGTCAAATAATTGTATACCTTTTTAACATCACGCATGGATTCTGCCATTTTTTTGTGATGCCTGCTTTGACTTCTTCATTTGGTACTTCGCCAGTGAGTAATACTTCACCACGAAAGCTATCAGCAACGACACGAAGTGTGCGTTCGTTCATGTTTTCAAGACCCTGCAACATTGGGTAAATTCTTAATCAAAGTGTGTTCAATACCCTCGTCTATCATGCGTTCAGGTAGAGTGCGGTTTAGTACAGGTACACCATAGTTATTATTAGCGGTAATTGGTTGGTTGGCGCACGCACTTAAAAATCCCTGAAATTATTATGGTGAAAACCATTTTTTTATAGCTGCTGCTTTCATTGTTTTGCCTCTGACTTCATTAATGTTAATTGGTATAACTGCTTAAAAGATAAGCGAAAATTTACCAATTAATAACTCTTAATTATACCTAAGCAAAAAAATCACGCCAGCTAAAAAGATATTCTCCAACCATTCAGCCCCTATATTCTGCTTTTTGTCGTAATTAAACACAATTGCATCAAATCGGCATGGCAATTTGGCATATTTTTGGGTGTTGTTGCAAAAAAATATTCGGCAGTATTTTTGTAGGCAATGCTGTTTAGAGGTGATAATGCTTTGGCTGGCATTTGCATAATTGCTTTTTTTCGAGCACGTACTTCTATAAACACCAAGACAGCTGTTGGTTTTTAAGCTGGCAAGCAATAATGTCAATTTCACCTGTTTTTAGGGTATGTTAAAATTGCTTTTGAATGATGACAAAACCACGATAAGCCAGCCAAAGTTTGGCATAAGCCTCAAAAATAATCACCAATTTGCTTGCTTGTTGGTATGTATGAGATTTTATTCATAATGTTTGTGGTTTTTATTTAACTTAAAAAAAGAGTTTAATCAATGAAATTAAGAATTATCAGTATCGGACACAAAGCTCCAACTTGGGTGCAAATGGGCTTTGATGAATATTTTTAAGCGTATTTTTACCAATGATTACCGTACAAGTTGTTGAAATACCGCCCGTTAAAAAGAAGCAAAAAAATCCATCAGCAGGTGAAATTGATAAATGTAAACTCCAAGAGGGTGAGCTGATTTTTGGCGGCACGATTACCTAAAGAAAAACTATGGGTTTTGGAAGTAACCGGTAAAAATGCTCTCTACTGAAACGCTTGCTGATAGATTAGGTCATGCCATGCAAGATGGTCAAGACGTGGCACTGGTTATTGGTGGTGCTGATGGTGTATCTAAGGCAGTGTTGGCGGCGGCAGATTTTAAATGGTCATTGTCGGATTTAACCTTGCCCCCACCCTTTGGTTAAAGTCATTTTAATGGAGCAGTTGTACCGAGCCATGAGCATTATTCATCATCACCCTTATCACCGTGGAGGTTGATTGATGCTGAATCAATATTTCTAATTCCAAAAGGAATGTGTACTGATGGTAAGATATCAATGGTATTGTCCAAATGTACTTTTTGGTCATCAAAGAAAAATTTGTGGGTTGAGCGCTTTTTAAAATTTCTCGTTTTGACACTCCACCTAAGAAAAAAAGCTTCATTAATGTGGACGCCCCATTGTCTGATGGTGTGAATTACTCGTTTGTGTGATGGAGCGCCACGAGCTGTAACAATGCTGATTCGTAGTTTGGGGGTATAATCATTGTTTTGGCTGGCAAATGCTTCTTCTTGAATTTGAATATCAGATAGCTTTTTCAAAAAATGAGCAAGCGGTCCAGGATTGTGCGCAGTATCTTGATGCAATTCTTCATACTCATGAAAACCATCAAGACCTTTATCAGCAAAAGACTTTTTCGGCGCTATCATCGGCAAGTACCCCGTCAAAATCTAGCGCCACTCTTAGTTCGTCATCGTTTTTTTATTGTCTGTGATGTGTGATTTTTAAAAACATGGCCTGCGGCAAATCCTTCATTGATGGCTTTTTTTGTACATCATCTTGATTGGAAGATAAAAAAATAAATCAATAGATAATGCATTAATGTATTTATGTGGGTAACGTCCTTCTAAAAATAATGCTCGTGAAATATTTAGATTGTGGTATTCAATTGAATTCATAACCCGAAATCCTGTATCAGGATCATTTTTTTGGATAATAAAATAACTTCTATTGGTGGGTCTTCTGGATTAATTTGATTAATCGATAATAGTTTTTCAATAAAAGCAAAAGCTACTCCTTTTTTTGCAATGGCATTGATTGCATTTGTCGTTGATAATGCCGGTATGCTTGTGTGCCTTGTTCACGAAATACTTTATCAGAATCTGATAAATCAAATAATGCACTTGAGGCAAGTCCAATAACTAAACGGTTTGTTAAATCATATGCCATTTTAAACCTTTTTATCATTTCATTTTATTGGTTAAATTATTTAATAAACAATTGATTATAAAATAATTTATTTAATAATCAATTCTAATAATTAATAACACTTTTTTTATCTTAATTACAACATAAAAAAAGACGTAAACCCATCAATTTTATTCAATTTTCAATAAAAAAATTAACAATAATTATACCAAAATGATTCAAATCCTTAAAAATTTTGGTAATTCTATCGTGGCGTATTAGAACAATTTTTTTGTTATGATACACCGCCTATTCTTTATAAAATTATATTGAGATAATTTATGAAAACTGTAAAAACACTTCTTTGCACCAGTTTAGTTGCAGCACTTTTAATGATGACAGGTTGTAATAATACCGCAAAAATCTGTCAATATTACTGATAAAAGTCCAGAACTTGAACAAGTTGGTTACAGTCTTGGGTATTTGATGGGTAGCAATAATAAAAAAATGATATTCCTGATTTAAATATTGAAGCCTTTGAAAAAGGCATTCGTGATGGTTATTCTGGCGATGAAAAAAACGTGCTTTGACCCAAGAACAAATGGAAAAAGTACTGATGGAATATCAGAAAAAAACGTGAAGCTGAAATTACCAAAGAAGTAGAAGCTAAAGCCAAAGCTAATAAAGAAGCTGGCGAAAAATTCTTGGCAGAAAATGAGAAAAAAAGAAGGGTGCAAAAAAACCGCTTCAGGTTTACAATATAAAGTGATTACTGAAGGTACTGGTGCAAAACCTAAAGCAACGGACACCGTTACTGTACACTATGAAGGCAAACTGATTGATGGTAAAGTATTTGACAGCTCTTATGAACGTGGTGAGCCTGTATCATTTCGCCTAAACGAGGTTATCAAAGGCTGGACTGAAGGCGTGCAATTGATGAATACTGGCAGTAAGTATGAACTGTATATCCCATCTGATTTGGCGTATGGCGAAACAGGCAATCCTAATATTGAACCAAATAGTGTGTTGATTTTTACGGTTGAGTTATTGGATGAAGCCGCCGCCAAAAAAGCTCAAGCTGATGCTAAAGCTAAGCAAGAAGCTCAAATGGCGGAACTTCAAAAAGCTAGCACAACAAACTAAGCCAGAAGAAGCTAAAAAAGAAGCGGCAAAATAATTCATTATTCTGCAAAACCAAGTGGTTGCCGCTTGGTTTTGTCGTCGTTTGAATATAGGTGTTTTGCTGTTGATAAAGATTTAATGGTTAAGCAATATTTTTCGGACTTGATATGATTGACAAGCAAAACTTGCCTTGTGATGATTTTACTCATCAAACTGTTTTATTGCACGAGACAGTGGATGCGGTTTTAGGTGGTCGTCAAAATGCTTCTGGAGTATTTGTTGATGCTACATTTGGGCGAGGTGGTCATAGTCAATTATTGCTTGATTACTTAGCAGATGATGCGCGTTTGCTTGTTTTTTTGATAAAGACCCTCAAGCCATCAAAACCGCTCAATATTTAGCCAATCATGACAGTCGTGTTTTGGTGGTTCATGATAGTTTTGCTAATCTAGCCACTCATTTAAAACAGCTTGACATACCATTGGTTGATGGTATTTTGGCAGATTTGGGGTATCAAGCCCACAGCTTGATGATGGCAGTCGTGGTTTTAGTTTTATGCGTGATGGTGTGGTGGATATGCGCATGGACACCACACGCGGGCAATCCGTTGGGCAGTGGCTGGCAACAGTTGACGAAGAAACACTTGCTAATGTTTTTGTATGAATATGGTGAAGAGCGCCACTCTCGCAGGATTGCCAAAGCCATCAAACAGATGGATAATTATGATTCAACCTTAAAACTTGCTGAAGTCATCAAAGCCGCTCATCCTGCTTGGCAAAAAGGCAAACATCCTGCAACACAAAGTTTTTCAGGCATTAAGAATTTTTTTATTAATAACGAATTGGGCGATATCAAAACTTTTTTTAAATCAAAGTTTGACCCATTTAAAAGCCCTAATGGACATTTGGCAGTGATTAGTTTTCATTCACTTGAAGACCGTTTAATTAAAACAGTTTTTAAACAATCACAGTCGCGGCAAATGGGACGGAGACGACCAATTATTGATTGCACCAAAACGCACAAAATATTTTGATAAACCCAAACGCATCAGCCCAAGTTTGGATGAAATTCAGCGTAACCCTCGAGCTAGAAGTGCTTATTTGCGCACCGCCAGACGAAACGATGCACCTATAATAGACGTTTTTATGATAACAGATGACCCATCTTATGAAAAAAACACAAAATAAAACCAATTGGTAACTGAAGATTCTGATTTTTTTCAAATGTCAAAGACCCGATCGGGTTGTATTGGTTGATTTTAGTGTTTTTGTTCAGTATTGATTTTGATGACGGGCATATCTATTGTTATTCAGACCCAGGAACGTCATCAAGTTTATCATCATTTACAAGAATTAAAAAAACAACATGACAACTTGTTGATTGAAGGGCAGCGCTTATATATTGAGCAGCAGACCTTTAGTGCCACCCTCGCAAATTGTTAAGCGTTCTGTTGATGAATTGGGGATGTTTTTTTCCTACCAAAAACAATAAACAAGTGATTAATCTAGAATCAGAACAACCCTCCAAAAACCAATGAGGGCAAGCCATGAGTCATAATAATAAATCCAAAAAAACTTGCTGAAAAATTAAAAACAAATCGGCAGTCTTGACAAACAAACCGATAAAATTGGACGTAAAAAAATCCGAAGGGATAGAAAAAGTGTTACCTTAATGGGCGGTTTGCATGATATTAACCGCTTTCGGTTGATTTGGGTAATAATGGCTATTTGTATTTTTTTATGCTTGCCAAACGAGCGCTTGATTTACAAGTGATTAATGCTGATTTTTATGTTCAAAAAGCGGATGGTTTTATTACTTCGCGACAAGTTTTAACTACGCAAAGAGGCATGATTTTGGATGTCAATGGTGTGCCATTAGCTGCCAGCGCGCCTTTGACGACCGTGATTTTTTTGATGCTCATCAGTATGCTGAAACCTATTATCAAAAACGAAAATTGCTGCAATCTACCCAAGATGAAAAAAACAAAAGACGCGATTTACCCAAGAGCTTGAAAAATATGGATTTGGCTAAAATTTCATCATTAACCAAAAATTCCCTATAATGAATTGGCTCAATTGGTTAATCTTAAAACGAACATTGATGTTAGAAATTCAGAAGAGGTCAAAAAGGCACTACCAGAAGGCAAGAATTCCCTGTCGCTTGATTTTTGATGAATAAAGTCATACCAGAAATGGCAGAGCCTTTATTGTCTTTAAAGATTCCTGGTATCTCAGAAGAAAAAAACGTTTTTCAAAGATTTTTATTTGCAACCTGAGCCAAATGCAGCAATATTGGGGTATATGGGTGATAAAGCTGATAAAAAAATCAAAAACCTCAATACGTTGGTATATCGGGTTTAGAAAAAAAGTCATCAAGAAACTTTGGCGGGAAAAATCAGGGAAAATTTTTAACTTTTATTGCTGGCAAAAAGTCAGTGGAAGAACTCAAAGAAATCACACAAAGGTTGATGGCAAAAATCTCACATTGACATTGGATTCTCGCTTACAATATATCTTATTTGAAGCTTTTATCTGAGCTTGGACGAGTACAGTCAGCTCGTTCAAGTTCGGGTATTGTGGTTGATGTACAAACAGGCGATGTGGTTGCCATGAGTTCTTGGCCTTCATTTAATGCAAATAACCTTAATGACCGCACCGCATTTAATGAAAGAAATCGCGTGGTTGCGGATGTTTTTGAACCCGGTTCAGTGATGAAACCCTTTACCGTTGCTGCTGCTTTAAAATCGGGCAAATTTAACGTCAATACCCCCATCAATACATCACCTGGCTCAATTAGTATTGGTGATCGTCAAATTAGAGATGCAGGAAATTACGGCGTGATAACGATGAGTAAACTCATCCAAAAAAATCCAGCAACGTTGCCAGTGTGAAAATTGCTTTAGCTTTGCCTAATAACGGCATTGCAGAGATGCAAAGAAGCTTTGGTTTTGGCAAAAAAACCCATTTAAACCTGCACGCTGAAAGTTCAGGTGTATTAAAAAATCCAACCAATACAGGCGTTAGAGCAACAATGGCTTATGGTTATGGGCAGCAGGTTACCCTTGCTCAACTTGCTCAAGCTTATGTTGCTCTTGGTAATAATGGCGTTTTTAAATCCACTGCGCATTATCAAAGATGAAGAAAGACCCAAACCCGTTCCTGTTATCAGCCCAGAGCATGCCAAAGCTATTGTTATGATGATGAAAGCGGTAACGGAAGAAGGAGGTACTGCCCCGTCAGCTGCTATTAATGGTTATCATGTTGCAGGTAAAACAGGCACCAGTCGGCGTATTGTTAAAGGTAAATACAGTCAAAATGAATACCGTAATATTTTTGCAGGGTTAGCACCAGCATCAAACCCACGTTTTTGCTGTAGTCATTTTAGTCGAAGACCCTAAAAAGATAAATACGCAGGTAAGACGGTTGCGCCTGTTTTTTGCTAAAGTTATGAAAAGAAACCTTAAGACTTTATAATGTACCTTTTGATAAACCTTTAGATGTCAATAAAAATTAATTAATAAAATCTGTCAATATTGATAAGCAAAAAAATTGATAAACTGCCAATAATCATCATTAAAAAGGAAAAAAAGATGACCACATTTACTTTTTGCTGATTTTTGAATCGATTTTTAGCCAGTCATATTGCTCCAGATGATTGGCAAAAAAATCAGACACTTACCCATCACAGGCATTTGTAGCGATAGCCGAGCGGTTAAAAAAATGGTGAAATTTTTTTACTTTGTTATCTGTCAATCCTGACATCAAAGACAAAAGCCAAAGCATTTATTACTCCGCTTTCTAGCACCGCGGTATTGTCTGAATTTTCCAAAGCAGAAATGGATATTGATGACGCACCCATGCTAATTGTATACATACCAAATTTGCGTTTGGTATTGGGGATTTTATCGCTGCATTTTTTTGCAAAAACAACAAGAGATTTCTTTACCTAAGATTGTTGCAGTTACAGGTACAAATGGTAAAACCACCATCAGTCAGCTGATTGCTCAGCTTGGCGAATTATCAAATACGCCATCAGCGATTATGGGAACAGCAGGCAATGGACGTATTGGAAATTTGACCCAATCAACACATACCACAAGTGAAGTGATTAAAGTTCATGAATTTTTATACGCTATGGCAAAACAACATGTGGGTATGGTTGCTTTGGAGGCCAGCTCTCATGGACTGCATCAACATCGTTTGCAAGGCGTGCCAGTTCAAGTAGCAATTTTTTTAGTAATCTTTCTCGCGACCATTTGGATTACCATACGGATATGGACTGCTATGCAGCGGCTAAAGCTAAATTATTTGATAACACCTATTTTTACGCACCTACATCATGCTATCATCAATATAGACGATACTTTTTGGTCAAAAACTGGCTGAAAAATTTATCACATTCTGCTATGACTGTGTGGACATACAGCCTAAAAGATTCTCAAGCTGATTTTTGCTCAAAAATATCACCCCAAGCCTTGATGGCACAACCTTCGAACTTAAGACTCCTTTTGATGCTAATCCCATCAAGCTTCACAGTCCTTTATTGGGGCGTTTTAATGTCGCTAATTTGCTGGCAAGCATTGCTGGCTTTTTAGCAATTTATCCTAACAAATTTCAAGAGTTACCAGATATTATTCGCCAATTACATGGGGCTCGTGGACGCATGCAAAAAGTAGTAACGCCTGCCAATTTTTGGCTGTTTTATTGTCGATTATGCGCACACTCCTGATGCATTGGTTCAGGTTTTAACCAGCTTAAAAGCTCATTGCACTGGAAATTTATGGGCTGTCTTTGGGTGTGGTGGCGACAGAGATAAGGGCAAACGCCCACAGATGACTAAGGCAGGTTTGGATTATGCTGACCAAGTTATTTTAACTGCTGATAATCCTAGAAGTGAAAAATGTACTGGCAATTTTAAATGATATGCAGGTTGGTATGACCTGTGATGACCATTATAAGACCCAAATCATTCCCGACCGTAAAGAAGCGATTTTTGTATGCCATTAAACACGCTAAGGCTGATGATATTGTATTAATTGCTGGCAAAGGTCATGAAACCTATCAAGAAATTAATGGGGTTCGTTATGATTTTGATGATGTAAAAAAATCATACAGCAATACACCCAAACCAATTAAGTAGGTTGCAAGTTTTAGTTATAAATACTCATTGTGGTTTAATTCATTATTTTTAATATTTGTTTATCAATAATTTTATAAAAAAATTAATCATTTAGAAGTAAAATTGGAATCGTTTATGCGTTTATATCACTGGACAAGTCAAGCGCTTTTAATAGCAACGGGTGGGGCTTGGCATAATTTAACCACTGATTTTAGTAGTACCCACATCACCACCGATACCCGAAAAATTAAGGTTGGTGATGTTTTTTTGTTGCTTTAAAAGGTGATAATTTTTGATGGACATGATTTTATAGAAACCGCTTTAAAAAATGGCGCCGCCGCTGTCATTGTAAACCGTCTAGTTAATGCCGATATCCCCCAGTTATTAGTTGATGATACGAGATTGGCACTGGGCAAACTTGGTAAATATCGCCGAGACCAACATCCTGATTTAACGGTAATTGCACTGACGGGTTCTAGCGGTAAAACTACTACCAAAGAAATGATTGGTTCAATTTTTAATCAAATAGCACCCACTTTGATTACCAAAGGCAATCTCAATAATGATTTGGGATGTGCCCATGATGCTTCTTGAGCTTAGTGATGAGCATAAATTTGCTGTACTTGAGCTTGGCGCAAACCATTTGGGTGAAATCGCTTATACTGCCAGTTTGGTGCGTCCAGATGTGGCGTGTGTGCTCAATATTGGCACAGCACATTTGGGCGAGTTTGGCGGTCAAGAAAGCATTGCCAAAGCTAAAGCGGAAATTTATTCAGCATTAACCAAAGATGGCGTGGCAGTTTTGCCGTTTGGCGATAAATTTTTTTGAGTTTTTAAGCCAAGAAGCTCAAAAATTTACTTCTAATTTAATTACTTTTTGGGAAACCACCGTTCCAACCGCTGAGGCGGTAGATTTTGATTTACTTAGTCCAGAGGCACAAGCAGAATTTGCTGACATACATAATGTTTTTGGTAATGGGCGATGTATTTTCTGACGATGTGGTTTTTAAACAATACACACAGCACGTTTGAACTGGTATGTAGTTTTGAAGTGGATAAAATTGACAGTGTAGTTGTTGAGTTACCCTTTATTGGTGAACATAATATTACCAATGCGTTGGCGGCGGCAAGTGCAGCTTTGGCGCTGAATGTGCCCTGCAACTGATTCAAACAGGTTTACAAAACGCCTGCCCCCAAAAGGACGTTTAACACGCATTCAATTTGACAACCATTGGCTGATTGATGACACTATAACGCCAATCCAACATCAATGTTGGCAGCTGCTCAGGTGTTAATTGGTGAAGACAAACAAAAAAATTTTTGGTTTTAGGTGATATTGCTGAACTTGGTGACATGGCAGTTTTAGAACACCAAAAACTAGGAACGGATTTGGCTGAGCTGCCCATAGATAAAATTTTAACGTTAGGACCACTGATGCGTCATTGCACAGATGCAGCAAATCAGCTTCGAGCTGACCTAAGCACTCATTTTGATAATAAACAGGCTTTGTTATCGCATCTAACATCTTTATTGGCAGAACCTTCTGTTGTGTTGTTTAAAGGCTCACGTACCATGCGTATGGAAACCTTAATTCATGATTTAACCTGCTCTACTCAAAAAAAGCGAGTGATTTATGTTATATTGGCTCATTGATTATTTAAATATTTTTAAGAAGTGAAACCATTGCTTCGCTTGCTTTTAAGAAGTCTTTTTGGCGGTTATTACCAGTTTGGCAATTGTATTAATGCTGGGCAAACCAGTTATTGCCTACCTTAGAAATTTAAAAATACGGTCAAGCTGTTCGTGATGATGGCCCTAAAACCCATTTGGTAAAACAAGGTACTCCAACGATGGGCGGGGTGCTGATTTTAGCAGCAATTGGAATCAGTACGCTATTATGGTCAGATTTATCCAATCCTTATGTATGGATTTTTGATGGCGGTGATGGTGATTTTTTGGAGCGGTTGGCTGGCGTGATGACTGGCTAAAAAAATAAAACATAAAAACCCACAAGGTTTGGTTGCTCGTAAAAAATATTTTTGGCTATCGGTTGGGGCAATTTTAGCAGGCGGGAGTTTGTATTATCTTGCTACCAAACAAAGTCCTACTACAATGAATGCCATGCAAGACGTGCTGATTCCTATGTTTAAAGATTGGATTATTCCATTATCAGCCATCCCTTATGGTATTGGTTTTATGGTTTTGACTTACTTTACCATTAATGGTTCATCCAATGCGGTCAATTTAACCGATGGCTTAGATGGACTGGTCATTTTACCAGTCGTCTTGGTAGCAGCTGGATTAGGGGCGTTTGCTTATGCATCAGGGCACGCTGAATGGTCTGTTTATCTTAATGTGCCTTACATTACCTATAACACAGAAGTGGTGGTAGTTTGCGCATCTATGATTGGAGCTGGTTTAGGATTTTTGTGGTTTAATGCCGCTCCTGCTGATGTCTTTTATGGGTGATGTTGGAGCGTTATCACTTGGCGGTATGCTTGGTACAATGGCAGTCATGACCCGTCAAGAGCTCGCTTTTGTGATTATGGGTGGAATTTTTGTTGCTGAAGCTTTATCGGTAATTTTGCAAGTAGGTTCGTATAAACTGCGCAAAAACGTATTTTTTTGATGGCGCCTTTACACCACCATTTTTGAAGAAATGGGCTTAAAAGAAACCAAAGTTGTCATTCGTTTTTGGATTGTATGCATTGTTTTGGTGGTTTTTGGGGTTAATGACCTTAAAACTTCGTTAAAAAGAATTAAAAAAACTTAATAAAAAAACTTGCAATCTAAAAATTTTTTTGGTATAATTCTGCACTCATAGGGGTATCGCCAAGTTGGTAAGGCATCAGGTTTTTGATCCTGACATTCGTTGGTTCGAGTCCAGCTACCCTCGCTTAAATTTTTCGTAAATTTCGAAAAAGCCAGTTAAGAAATTAACTGGCTTTTTTTCTATTCTAAATTTTTTTCTAACCTAAACTATGAACGATTGCTCAGCATTCATCATTGTAAGCCAGTTTTTTGATTTGTTTGGCGGTTTTATCACAATCAGGCGACGTTAAAGGCATTTCATTAATATTAAAGTGATTTACTAATGGTAAATTTGCCAAAAATTATCAATATCATCCAAGCTCAATAATCGTCCATGTAAATCAAATCCCACATTTAAAGCTCGTCCTTTGACGGCTGCCAAACGGTCGTGTAGATGCCCATATAAATGATACCAGCCTTTATGACAACCTTCCCATTCTATCATTGGGTAATGGCTTAAAATTAGGGTACGTTTATATTTATCTTGATTGAGACGAATTTTGCCATACTCTGTAATGGATGATAGCGCAGGCTTGCCACAGGCTTTTTGGTCGTTAAAAACGTTTGTGTTTTTGTCGAATAACATCGTCATGATTGCCTAAAATTAAATGATGCGTTCCCTTTAATTGCAGCAACACATCCAAAAATTTCTTGTTTGTGATGAGAAAAACGATATGTCGCCTAAATTATAAACAACATCGTCATCACCCACGACACTATTCCATTGATTGATTAAAAAAATTCATTCATCAGATTAATGTCTTTTGAGCGAAAGGTTGGGCAAAATTTAATAATATTTTTTTATGAGAAAAATGTAAATCCGAAGTAAAAATAAATCATATTAAAACCTATTGCTTAGTTAAATTTTTCCAAAAAAATTTTTGGATAAAGGTAATTTTATCAAGTTCAGACAATTGATTAAAAATATCTTTATTTTCTTTGATGTGGTCGATCAAAGGGTAATATTCTTCATCAACGTGGTTTTTTTATTCAATTTTCTATCGATGCTTTCTTCATTGCTTCTTCCTAAAAAAATTTAGAAACCAAATAAAAAGGGGGATTTTAATTTAAATAACAGCTCTTTGGTATGACTGTCAAAAACCATAAAACCTTCATGTTTGACAGTTTTTAATAAGGTTTTTTGCCTCTTTAAAACTTATATTGCGAATCATCTGTGGTCTTTTTAAGACTATTTCTTTTTTTGCGATTGATTAAAAATCATCAGCAATTTGATTTAATCTTTCTTCGCTAAATTGTTCAGAAGTCTTGACATTAATCACACCAATTAGAGTTTCCCCAAAAATCTTCTTTTGATGATATGAACATCGTTTTTTTGTCAGTAATCTCAAATAAAAATGTATGATTGGGATATTGTTTAAATAAGGATTCATACTTTTGACAATGATTTTTTTCGTCATTTTAGCAAAAATCACTGTCTAAAGAACCAGTTGTGGAGTATAGAACTTGATGGTTAAAATCGCTATCAAAACTGTCGTGATTTTTTTATCTAAATCAACATAAGTACACACACCTAAAAACCATTGACTTTTAACCACCAAATCCACCAAATGATTATCGTCAATATCAATGGGGTATTTGCTGGTTTTACTAACGCGCTCACTGTAATTAAATACTTTTTTTAAATGGACGAATGATAATATTATTGGCTTTTATCCATAACAAGCCCACGCATTTCCAATAAAGCGTCATCAAAATTATTGTTATAAAACACTTTACGAGCGTATTTTTAATACTTTTTAAATTAGGATAATTTTTAGAATATTTGGCAGTAAAATTACCATAATTAAAAAGCCAGATATTCATCACTGATGTATGTATGCTTTTTGACTATCGTATTCCAATGGTTTTTTTATCAAAAAAATTCTAAGTTGTTCAATTTTTTTCTTGAATTTCTCTAGTCATTGGTCTAATGGGCGCTACGTCAATCTCATCTTTGAGTTTATTTTTTTATCCAAACGAATGTAGGCAGCCAAAACCTCAGCTTCTTTAACATGATGGATATTTTCAAAAATTATGCAAACGATAGACCGTGCTTTTTAAAATGATATTTAGTTGCTAGCGCCAAAAAGATGTTTGCACAAACTAATTTTTTTGATTGGTGTTTGAATTAATCACCAAAACATTTTTTATTAGGATGTTCTTTACCGTATTTAAAGGCATTTTTTTCATCATTGTCATGCCCTGATTTGCCGCTTTATCTAGTCTTTCGGGCGTCCAGTAATAATTACCATGTTCATCTGTTAAAAGAAGGTCATTTTCTACATGAACAATCAGTGCATCTGGGAATTTTTTTGCAAAAAAATTGAGAAATTGTTTCTTTGGCAAAGGTAGATTTTCCAGAGCCTTGGTGACCGCGAATTAAGATAAATTGTTGCATAGTCTCTCACAATCAATAAATTAATAAAATGAATAAGTTATCTTAAGCAATGGCTATACCATTTTATAAAAATAATGATAAAAAAATTTTATTAATTATTTGAAAATTAAAAGAAATTTTTATTTTTATATAAAATAACCTTATAAAAATTTATGTTAAAATACTAGCTTATTTTTCTAATTTTTTTATTTCATTTATATAAAAAAAGCTATGAATAAATTGACTAAAAACCCAACTAAAAAAACAGTGATGATAAGTTTTTTTGGGTACAGTATTGGATGCAGGTCTTGGAAAAAAACGTTGGAAAAAGATGGCGACCTAACGTGGACATTCATCAATGCGCATCAATTGATGTTGTTGAACTGTTTGTGGCGGATAAGTTTGTTACACTTGGTGAAAAAAATCAAACAAGACATCGCTGAGATTTCGCCCAATACCAGTGTAAATCTTATCCCAATGGATTTAGATAATCCTTGGGATTTTAGTGAAGTGTATGAAAAAAACTATCCGATTGGGCGGCGGTCTATCCTTTTGATACCCAAACTTATCAATATTGGACACACATTACCACAGGAACTCACGTTGCCCAGATTTGTTTGTTTTTATTGGTGGAAAGCAGACAAATTCCCAGTGTACTGTTACAAACTGCCCCACCTAAAAACCGAAGATTCAACCACCCATTTAGGTGAGTTTGAACTAATTGATTTGGATTTAACCCGTTATGATAATATTGCCAAACGATTGGCGCAAGTTAAAAATGACGCTCAAAAATATCTAAAAAACAACATCGCCACCAAAAAAATCTTGCATTTAATCAAATGATAGCTGAAATACAACAAGTGGCGATGAATTCATCAGCACCAATCTTATTAATGGGCGAAACAGGCGTTGGTAAGTCATTGTTAGCCAAAAAGAATTTTTTTGAGCTTAAAAAAAGCACGACATTTAATCAGTGGACAGCTAATTGATGTAAATTGCGCTACATTAAAAAGGCGATGGCGCGATGAGTGCGCTGTTTGGTCATGGCAAAGGCGCATTTACTGGAGCGGTTTTGGGGCGAGATGGCTATCTAAAATCTGCTGATAAGGGCGTGCTGTTTTTTTAGATGAAATTGGTGAACTTGGACTAGATGAGCAGGCAATGCTGCTAAAAGCTATTGAGGATAAACAGTTTTATCCCTTAGGCTTGGATAAACCCGTATCATCAGATTTTATATTAATTGCTGGCACGAATAAAAATCTGCAAACAGAAGTATCGGCAGGGCGTTTTTCGTGCCGATTTATATGTGCGAATCAATATCTGGCAATATCATTTACCCAAGTTGTTTGACCGTAAAGAAGATATCGCCCCCAACATTGACCACCAACTGATTTTTGGCAAGTACAGAAATTGGACAAAAAGTGCAATTTGATAAGTTGGCTTATCAGCTTTTATTTGGAGTTTGCACTATCAAGTAGGGCAATTTGGTCAGGTAATTTTCGGGATTTGTCCGCCAGTATTTTTGCGTATGGCAACCTTAAATCAACAAGGATTTATTACTCAAGCAATTGTTAAAAAAAGAAATTACGCGATTAAATCATTTATGGCATGGTGATGAGCATGTGCAACATAATTGTACACAAAATAAGGATGATGATTTATCGATAATTCCGTCTAATTTAGATGTTTTTGATAAAATTCAACTTGAGAAAGTACTTCAAATTTGTCGGCATTATAAGGCCAATAATGGCAGTCTAGCGGAAGCGGGAAGAGCGTTATTTGATGTGTCACGCAACAAGCGAAAAACCACCAACGACAGCGATCGCTTGCGAAAAATACTTAGCGCGCTTTGGAATAAATTGGGAAAAATTTGATGTTTGGCTCAAAAAAAATTTCAACAATTGTCGCTATCTTATGATAGCACCTTTATAAACAATTAAGCCTAATTAAACGAGGATTTGTCTATGAAGTTTAAATATTACCATCTTTGTCTAATGGCATTTTTTCATTTTGTATTATTTTGAGTGTGATTTATGCCATGCCTTATGGATTTAATTTTCATGAAGAAGAAAAAAACTTTGAGAAGGCGACAATTTTGGTCATTGCACCTAATAAAGGAGAAAGAAAAATTAAGTTAGAAGCCGATTCTGATGAATATTGGCTGTCTTGTTATGGGTTTGAAGAGATATGCACAAATGATTTGATTAATAAAAAAATTAGATATAAAAAAAGTAAGGATTTTTAGTTAATACACAAAAAAACAGTGTTTTTTTAAACGGGGTTTTATTAGATTATTATGATAATCATCATCATATCAATCAAAAATACGATTCAAAAAGATAAGCTGTTTATTTTATTGATAGCCAACACTATTTTTAGTTTTAAATTAGCATTGATTTTTCTTGGTGATGTTTATTTTTGCGTATTAAAAAAATTTAATCCATTTTGGATAAATCCAATGTTTTTATCCAAATAAAATGCTAAAAATGTACCAACAGATACTAAAAGTGTCACACTGATACCAAGTTTAACAACAGGACTGGTATTAAATAAACTCAGTAATAAACCGCCAAAAACCCCCACTGAAAATTGCAGTGAGCCTTGTAAGGCTGACGCCATCCCTGCACGTTTTTTTGAAAAGCCAGAGCAATGGCGGTGGCATTAGGCTGAGTTAATCCCAATCCTGAAATACAGCAAAAACAGTGCAATGTAAACTAACGTAAAGTTAGCCTGTCCACCTAGTAATATGCCTAAAGATAATAATACCACACCAGAAACAAGCTGCATCATTGCTCCAAAGCGGAATAATTGCACCAATCTAAAAACGTGCAGTTAAAAACTGATTGACCTAGGGTTAATGCGATAAATCCTAAAAGCATTTGCTCCAAAAAGCGATGGCAAATTGTTTTTTTGTGATAAACCATAATTGACCATAAATAAATCACTGGCGATGGATAAATAAATAAAAAAATGACCCTGCAATAAACCGCCGGCTACAGCAGGCAAAATAAACGTTTTGTCTTTTTAGTAAATCCCAATAACCCAAAAAAAGTTTGACTGATGGGTTTGGTGTTGCGATTTTTCCAAAGCAAGTGTTTCTTCTAAGAAAAAAATGCGTTAAAAGTAGATTGAGTACGCCGTAAGCAGCCAGAAACCAAAACAGCGCTTGCCAACTTGCTATAGACAAAATCGCAGCTCCAAGACTGGGCGCTAAAATGGGTGCAATTCCCATCACCAAGATCATAAGGCTAAAAAGCTTTTTGCTCCTTGAATGGGATTTAATTTATCACGAATGACCGCTTTTTGGAACAACCGATGTTACGCACGCTCCTAAGGCTTGAAAAGATTCTTGAAATGTATAATGTCATTTCGTGCGTTGTCATAGAACAAATGATAGACGCAACCACAAAAAAATACTCATACCAATATACATGGGTTTGACCCGACCAATACGGTCAGATAATGGACCATAAATCAGCTGACCAATAACCAATCCAGTAAAATAAAATGGAATGGAGCGAGAAACTTCAGCAACACTGATGCCAAAGTCTTTTGCCATACCAGGAAGTGCTGGTAAATTCATGTCAATTGCTAAAGGACCAATAGCAATCATCATACCCATCATCATTACCCAAAGTGTAGGAAAGGGCTGCTTTAATGCGTCAGTACGGCTATTCATAAGATTCTCAATGGATTGAAAATTTGTAGGCAAGTTTTGAAAAGTCATTATATCATAAAGCAATTTTCTTCATCTTTGGTGTTGGTTATGATATGATTTTTAAATTTTATATAAATCCATAAAAAAAGGAAATAAAAATGGCTTTTTGATACCATAATACATGACACCCATCATCAACAGGATTATAAAAAAACCTGAGTTGTTAAAAGAATATCCATTTATTCACGTCCAACCTGTGGCGTGGGGAGAGATGGATGCTTTTAATCATGTTAATAATGTGGCTTATTATCGTTATGCTGAATCAGCGCGTATTGGTTATTTTTCAAGCAACTGGACTTATGAATGGACGCTTTGATTTACTGACAATTTTAGCCTATTCTAGTTGCCAATACCTAAAACCCTGTCTGTTATCCTGATACGTTATTGATTGGTGTGCGTATTAAAAAAAATTAGGCAATACCAGTCTTGAACTTGAATGTTTGATGTTTAGCAAGCATCAAAATGCTGTTGTGGCTAAAGCTGAAGCGGTGATTGTACGTACTGATAAATCGATGAAAAAAACAGCCATGGAATGAAAATGAAAAGAGCGGTTTTAGGAAAAATTTGAGGGGCGAGATTTATCATGTCAAGAATCAAAATAATAATAAAATCACTTGCAAAAAAACATAAAAAAATAAGCTGCGGTAAAGATGTTTTATTAGAACTTTCTAATAAACAATTCTTATCTTAACCATCAGAAAAAAAGGAAGTTTTTTTATGCGTTATGCCAATCCCAACACTCCAAAGCAAAGTTCACTTTAAAAACCCAATACGATAATTTTATCGCCGGTGAATGGGTCGCCCCGTTTTAGGTAAATATTTTGATGATATTTTACCTGTTGATGGTAAACCTTTTGCAAAAGCTGCAGACTCCACTACCAAAGATGTGGAATTGGCGTTAGATGCTGCTCATCAGGCAAAAGGATGCTTGGGCAAAAACATCACTCACCAAACGAGTAGATATTTTATTAAAAATTGCTGACCGTTTTGGAGGCAAATTTGGAGCTTTTGGCGGTTGCTGAGACTTGGGAAAACGACAAACCTATTCGTGAGACGTTCGTGCAATACAGACAGGATGCGTTTGGATAAACTGCTATCACATTTACCCCTGCTTATGCGGCGTTTGGCGGTTACAAACAATCGGGCATTGAGCGAGAAAACTATAAAATGATGCTTGAACATTATCAACAAAACCAAAAATTTACTGGTTGGTTATTCGCCAAAAAGCCTTAGGATTTTTTTCTAATCACTTTTATTAAATATTCATAACAATAAAGCCATTCCTATATTTGCAATGGTTTTTATTTTTTTAAATAGAAAAAAATATTTGCAAGATTAATAAATCAAAAAGACAAGATTAATAAATCTTGTCTTGGTCAATTTAAGTGATATAAACGCCGTTAATTACCAGCCTTGTACTACACCATCTTCTTGAAATTGTTTTTTTGGCTTCAGCAACGACTTCGTCAGATTGGTAGGCTTTAACAAAGTCTTGAACTGCTTTGCTGTCTTTGTTATCAGCGCGTGCAACGATGATATTGACATAAGGTGAATCTTTTTCTTCAACAAAAAAACACCATCTTTAGCCGTTAAACCCACTTGCCCTGCATAAGTATTGTTTACTACTGCCAAATCCACATCATCAAGCGCACGAGCGGCAACGGAAGTATCAACTTCTTTGATGTTTAATTTTTTTGGGGTTTTCTACAATATCCATAGAGGTTGAGAATAAATTGGTATTATCTTTTAATTTGATAAGTCCTTGTTTTTTTCAAGCAAAAATCAAAGCACGAGCTAGATTTGATGGGTCGTTTGGCACGGCGATGGTCGCCCCTTCTTTTAACTCATTAACATTTTTTTGATTTTTTTAGAATAGCCTGCCAATGGATAAACAAACGTATTGCCAACAATCACCAAGTTATCCAATTTTTTTCTCTTGGCTGTCTTTTGTCCAAATAAGGCTTATGTTGCATGGCGTTAGCATCCAAATCGCCTTTAGATACCGCAGTATTGGGCAATGCGTAATCATTGAATTCAACGTATTCCACCACAAGCCCATATTTTTTTCTTTAGCAACTTTAGCAGCAACTTCAGCAACTTTATGCTCAGGACCGCTCATTACGCCAACTTTAATTTTTTTCTTCACCAGCAGGTTTGCCTTCAGCTTTAGCATCGGTTTTTGCATCCGCTGCTTCATTAGTTTGAGCCTTGGCTTCTGGTTTGGTTTCAGCTGTGTTATTTTTTAGCATCACAGCCTGCTAAAAATAATCCCTGAGGTAATGGCACATAAACCAAAAAAAGTGATTAAATTTCATAAAAATTCTCAAAAATAAAAAGATACCATATTAAAACATAAAAACAAATCATAAGTTCAATATGTAATTTTTTTATCAAAAATTCAAAAAAAGCTAAGTTATTTTTTTGGCATAAGCTAAAATCATACATTAACGATGGTCAAATTTTTTTGTGCCAAAACATCCCCACATTTTTGAAAAATCATCACAATCGCTACGATGATGATGGTAGAAACCCATTTGACGTAAACCATACCACGATGCTCACCATAGCTAATAGCAAGATTGCCTAAGCCGCCGCCGCCAACCACACCCGCCATTGCTGAATAACCGACCAGTGTTACCAGCGTCAAGGTGATGGCGTTAATTAGAATTGGTAAACTTTCAGGCAGATAGTATTTACTGATGATTTGCCAGTTACTTGCGCCCATAGCGTGAGCGGCTTCGGTCAATCCTGATGGAATTTCAGCTAAAGCGTTAGCCGTCAAACGGGCTACAAAAGGGATGGCAGTTACGCTAAGTGGTACAATTGCAGCTGTTGTACCCAGTGTTGTGCCAACTAAAAAGTCGCGTTACAGGCAGTAAAATAATCAATAAAATAATAAATGGCACCGACCGCCCAACATTAATCACAACATCTAAAAAAATGCGGATAATTTGGGGTTTTGCAAAAATACGCCCAGACCCTGTCAAAAAAATGCTAAAAAAACCCAAAAGGTAATCCAACCAAGGCGGCAACTATTGTAGAAGCAAGACCCATATACACAGTTTCAAAGGTGGATTTACCAACCATTTGCCACATTTGCAGGGGTTAATTCTGTGATAAAATTTTGAATAAGCTCATGCCACATAGCCGATTACCTCTAAAACCAACTTGATGCTCTGTTAAAAAAATCTTGTGCCAATTTAATGTCATTAGGATTTCCTATGATTTGAGCAATTGTAAATCCGAATTTGACCCCGCCAACATAATCCATCTGTGAAGTCAAAATATTAAATTCTACCCCAAACTCTTTACTAGCTTTTAGAAAACAGCGGTTTATCTACTGAATTGCCTGTAAATTCAAATTTAATCACAGGGCTGCTGGTTGGCGTAGATGATAGTTTTTGGGTAAATTCATCAGGTAAATTAACATGAAATGTTGAACGAATGAACGCTTTGGCAAGAGCAGTTTTTTGGATTGGCAAAAATTTCTCCAACCATACCTTGTTCGACCAAAACGCCTTTATCAATAACGGCTACTTTATCGCAGATTTGCTTGACCACATCCATTTCATGAGTGATGAGCAAAATGGTAATGCCCAGTTCTCGGTTAATAATAAAGTCAAAATTGCTTTAGTGGTGGCAGGGTCTAAGGCGCTGGTTGCTTCATCACACAATAAAACTTTAGGGTTGGATGCCAAAGCACGAGCAATAGCGACACGCTGTTTTTTGACCTCCTGACAAATTGGCAGGGTATGCTTGATGACGCTCAGATAATCCAACCAAATCTAAAAAGTTTAGAAACTTTATCGTAAATTTGCTGTTTGGGTGTGTTTGATAATTCTAATGGTAACGCTACATTGTCAAAAAAACAGTGCGAGAATGTAATAAATTAAAATGTTGAAAAAAATCATGCCGATTTTACGACGCTCATGGATTAATTTTTGCATCAGATAAAGTGGTTAATTCCACACCATCAACAAATACCTGTCCACCAGTTGGGCGTTCCAATAAATTGACGCAGCGAATTAAGGTAGATTTACCTGCGCCAGATGCACCAATAATACCAAAAATTTCACCAGCGTTCACAGTCAAATTGGTAGGGTGAACAGCAGTAAATTCATGTATTTTGTTTGCCTTTTTGGTATAAAAATGTTTTTTGATACTGCAACAAGATTTATCATAAATAAACCATGAATATAAATTCTAGAAAGTTGCTCATTATAGCATGGCTTTAATAGAAGATTTCTTGACAAAACAGCAAAAAGCAGTGATAGCTTAGGAATATTTTTAAAATTTCACCAAAATAAATTACTATGAGTAAAACCCGAGCCACTAAAACCACGCTTACCAAGCCTAACTACCACCGATAATGACCCTGAATTTTTAACCGAATTTCGCATCAATATGCTAGTTTGGGGATTGGCGACGCGCACTAGAAATGCCTACATTCGCGATTTACGTTTGTGTATGGCAAGTACCAAAAAAATCGTTACCAACATGGCAAGAAAGCGATATTGTTGCTTGTTTGGATTATTTTTCAAAGCCAAGAAAAAAATCCCCCCGTACTCAAGCGCGCGTTTTGGCAAGTTTGCGTCAGTTTTTTTTATGGCTGGTTGGTGAAGGCGTGCGAGAAGATAATCCATGTGAACATATCAAAAACCCAAAAATTGGTAAACCCTTACCAAAGACCTTATCAGAAAGTGATGTAACGAATCTGCTAAACACTCCTGATGTTACTACCACATTGGGCATGAGAGATAAGGCGATGCTTGAGGTGATGTATGCATGTGGGCTTCGGGTATCAGAATTGGTAAATTTGTCATTTGCTGAACTCAATCTTAATGCAGGCTGGCTACAAATTACCGGTAAGGGCAATAAAATGCGTCTGATTCCACTGGGTGAGTATGCTATTGATGCTATCAATCAATATTTAACGCATCGTCATGAATTTTTACCTGTGGGAAAAGTTGATTGTCAGGCATTGTTTTTTTGACTGAGCAAGGTGGTTATATGACAAGGCATAATTTTTGGCATTTAATCAAAAAAATACACCAAACTTGCCAAGATTCATGTCAGTGTCTCGCCACATACATTGCGCCATGCTTTTTGCTACTCATTTGCTCAATCATGGAGCAGATTTTACGAAGTGTTCAGCTTTTTGCTTGGACACAGTGATTTATCCACCACACAAATTTACACCCATGTTGCCATGGCTCGCCTGCAAAGTTTGCATGAAGAATATCACCCTGCGTGCATAAGGTTTTAAAAAAACTTAGCAAATTTTCACAAAAATCCATCATTTGCCTGCTTTTTTCCATCATTTTTTTCCATAAATGTTTTTTTATGATAAGAAAAATTTGATTAAACGACAAGGGTAGCAAATGAAAGACTCAGTTATGACCAAAAATTGTAATCATTGCAGCGCTATGTTTTTTTATTTGTCATTGGGCTTGGAATGATTTCCATGCTCATTAGTGAACGCAAATACTACCATAAAAGTGTTATGGATGATATCAAAGAAACTCATGTGCGTGAGCAATATGTGATGACACCTTTTTGCTTCTACAAAATCAGAATAACAATCAGGTTCTGTTTGCCGATAGTAGCAACATTGATATGCTGACAAGTGTTAGCCAAGATGAATATCATCGTGGCATTTATCATGCTATCAGCTATAACGGTCAGTTTACTATGACGCAAAAATTTTTAATCTAAAAAGGTTTTGATAAGGCTACTAAGCTTTTATCAAATACATCACAAGCTGTCAAAGAAGTTAGTAATCAAAATCCTACTGATAGAACACAAACCGCTATTAAAAGTAATGAACGTTTGTTTGAAACTAAATCCAACACCCAAACCAAAGAAAATAAAAAAACACTATCAAAAAAACTATCCTTGGTGATTGCTGTAAGTGATTTGCGTGGGGTTCAACCAAATGAAGTGATAATTGGCGAAAAAAACATATCCTGTAAAATTTGTCAATGATGGCAAACTGCCTTTTGCATATCTGGAAGCAGATTTAAGTGAACTGCTGGCTCAAAATTTAACTCAAAAACCCAAAACTACTTACAACCGAGCTAAAACTTTCAGTTGCTGGTATTGATAGCATTCACACCATACCTTTTAGGTGATAATTTTACTGCCAGTTTAAAAAAAGTAATTGGAATGAACCAAAGTTTTTTTGGCGGTGCATTGCCAGTTCAAAAAAATCTTACAAATCAAGGATTTGATGCATCTTGGCAGGCGGGCTTTATTGCTCAGAAAAATGAAAATTCACTACTTAGTTGCTTAAAAGATAATGAAAAATGTCCAGATTTTTGAACTTGAACAAAAACAATTATGAGCTGTTAAGTACGTCTTTTGTGCAAAACAACAGACACCTACATTCAAACCGAACGCATTATTAAATACGCTTTGCTGTTGGTACTGATTTTTATTTGGTACATTCTTTTTGTTTGAGACGATTAAAGGATTGCGCATTCATCCTGTGCAATACGGCTTGGTCGCCAGTGCTTTACTAGTGTTTTATGTACTTTTGCTGTCATTGGCAGAATATGTAACGTTTGCCTTAGCTTATTTGATTGCTGCAGCAAGCTGTGTTGGGCTACTTGGCTGGTACACATCTTATGTGTTAAGTACCAAAAAACGCGGAGTGTTTTTTTCTGCGATTGTTGCATCTCTTTATGGCGTATTTTATGTGGTCTTATCTTCTAATAGCTTTAATTTAATTTTGGGCGCTGTATTTTGTTTTGTGTTGATTGCGCTGGTAATGTACATTACTAGAAATATTAATTGGTATGAGCTTGGCGCAAAAGATGCGCATCAAAACACAAAAAAACAACCAAAGCCAATTATCGGTTCAGCCGCCAAAACTATGGATAATAATCCATCAAATGATGTCAAGGAATAATATGCGACCACAGGTGTTTTTCTCAAGGTGAAGTTACGATAAAACTGATTGGGTGTAGCAAGCAAAAATATCATTCATCGCCTGAATGAGTTGCAAATTCATTATTGTCAATTTTGTTACTGGCTTTTTTTATACCTGATTGGGATTTGATGGTTAGTTTTGAGATGACCAGTCAAGGTATAACGTGCTGCCAAACTCAAAGATTGGATTTAACGCATTGATCAAATAAGTCAACTATATGAAATAAGGGTAAATTTATTTTACCCTTATTTCGTCAATTACTATTTATAATCTAAGATACAAATTTCATGCAGAGGATATAAATTAAAAATCATCTGCATTTTTTTCCTTGACGAATTAAGTTTTTCTTTATCGTTTTGATATAAACAGATAGTTTGGCTGACGGTCTTAAAGGCAATGTTTTTCTAGACCGATGTTGGAAATTTCATCAAAATCCATCAAACGGCTTTCTAAACTTTCTGCTCCCACCCCAAAACGTCCATCAGCTAGATTTGCCAAATACATGGCGTGAATTTGCCCAATTTCTGGAATATCAAAAAAAGACAATAAAGTTTTGCATTGATTGCTATGGCATTTGCTTCTTCTAAAGTTTCGCGGATTGCTCCGTCTTTCATGGTTTCACCAATCTCCATAAAACCTGCAGGCAGTGTCCAAAAACCGTACCTAGGTTCAATGGCGCGGCGACACAAAAAGAATCTTGTCATTGTGCACTGCTAAAAACCCCACAAACCATTTTAGGGTTTTTCATAATGAATAAAACCACAATGTTCACATACCAAACGCATTTTTGGTGTCACCATTGGGAATCTTTTTTTACGGCGCTTTGACCGCATTGCATGCAATAAGCCATAATTTTACGTATCTAAAACAAAAATTTTAGTTTAGCAAAAAAATCATCATTTGGTGTAATTTTTTTCTTTTTGAAAATAAAAAGCTATTTTTAATTTGTGCGATAAAAAAATTGAGTGGTTTTAAATATTATTTACTCGTATTATAACTGTATAAAATAAAAATAATTTATACTACACACTCATCAATACAGCTCTTAATTTTTTTATTAAAAAAATTGTGTAATATAGAAAAAAATCGTATTAATTTACAATTAGTTATCAATCATTGTAGCGATATTTATAGTAAAAATTACCATGGATGAGCTGCATTGCAAATAAAGAGGAAAAATATGTCATCATCCAACCAAGTCAATCCAAAAGAAATTTTTACACATCAACCAAATCCAGTTACTGCTTGCTGAAAAGCGTACCGCATTGTCAGTCATGCGTATCGGTATTGCAATTTTGGCATTGCCTTTGAGTATTAGCAGTTTATTGATTGCCACTTCAAAAATTGTATAATGTAACTGAGGTTTGGGCGCTTTTTCTTGGCAGTTATGATATTAAATATCATTTTTAGTGATTTTTATCTTTGTATTTAATTATTCGTTCGGTTCGACATATGTATCATTATGAAAGAAGAATTGATGCAATTAAACAATTATCTGACAGTGAATTAAAAAAATTAATATAATTAACTGGCAGTTGTTCATTTTAAATATTTTTATGATACAGTTAATTTATCCTGTAAAAAAATAGAGCAATTTTGTTATCATAGAAATCTCATGTATAATGATTTATTTATTTGTATGTTAAGATTTTATGCAAAACCCATCATCAGTGAGTTATCTTGTTGCTACTAAAGGCATTTTACACAATAACCGCCTACTGACTTTAGCATTAAAAGCAAATATTTCTCATTACAATTCATATTCTCAATCTAAATACAATCAAGCTGTTTTTGGCTTGGGGACAAAAAAGAGTCGTCAAAAAAAGCGGATAAGCTTGCTAAGCAGTTAAATCTGCCTTTGTATACAGTAGAAGATGGTTTTTTGCGTTCATTGGACAGCGGTACTCAAAGTTGTTATGGGGCAAGTTTTTATTTTTGGATAAAACAGGCATTTATTTTTGATTTAAACCAATCAAATGATTTGCAAACCATGATTTTTTTCAAACCATAAAAAAACATGGAATGAAACAAAACGTCAAAAAAAGCCAATATTATATATATTATTGATAAGCAGTTATCAAAATACAATCATACGTTATTTGCTCCCCAACTTAAAATGAATTATCAAATGAACCATTAAAATGATTCATGTAATCATATTTTAGTAGTTGATCAAGTATCTAATGATGCTTCTATCGCTGGAGCGGGCGCTGTTGATGACAATTTTTTTATCAAATGTTATCTTGTGCCATCAAAGACAATCCTCAGTCAGCGATTTGGATAAAATCACATCCGGCTGGTAAAGGAGTCTTAACCAGCAATCACCAATTATCTCATCGTGCAAAAACCATTTAAAAACGTGATAATATTGATGATAAAAAAATTCATATTATAAAACAGAATGTAAATCCAATAGCTTTATTAAATCAAGTAGATAAGGTTTATACAGTCAGCTCCCATATGGGATTTGAAGCATTATTATTAAAAAAACAAGTTTATTGCTTTGGGGTAAATTGGTATAGTGGTTTTGGTCTGACTGATGATAGTTTTATTTTTAAATAAAAAAATTATATCAAGATACGCAATTGCATTATCAAAAAAATTAGGGGATAAAAACCCAGACATCCATCAGTTATTTTTATGCCTCTTATATCCAATATAGCCATTATGCCAATCCAGCTACTCAAAAGCCTTGTGATATTGATGAAGTTATAGAATATTTGGCATTAAACCGAGATACTCAGATTCAGTTTTTCAGGTCATCTTTTGGCTTATCAAATCAGTGGTTGGAAAAAAAGTTTTATCAAAGGTTTTGTTGATTTTTCCAGATAATTATTTTAAAAATAAAAATCATAAAAATTATTTTTGGTGCGATGATTTATACCAAAAAAACGTACTCAAAAAAATGGATAATAAAGAATTATCTTTTCGGGCTTTTGATGATAATTGGAATTATATTGTTTGGGGTCAAAAAAAAATAAAAAAATATTAAAACAAAAAAATTACACCACATCAATCATAAATTACCCCATAAAAATTTTTTTGTATGGAAGATGGGTTTATTCGTTCAAATGGTTTGGGTGCAACATTATTAGAGCCAGTTTCAGTTGTGCTTGATGATATTGGTATCTATTACGATGCTAATGAACCTTCAAAATTGGAAAATATTCTGGTTAATATTTGGTTATCTGATGAACAAAAAGAACGAGCAAATAGATTAAAAGAATCATTATTAAAAAATGGCGTTAGTAAATATAATGTAGGTCATAACGACCAACAATTTTTTTGAAAAAAATTAATCAATTAAAACAGCAAAAATTGCTCCATTCATTTAGTTATTGGACAAGTAGAAGACGATGCGTCTGTACAAAAATTCTTTAAGTTGTGTACAAACAAATGGTGAATTATTAACCAAAGTACGCCAAATTTATCCTAATGACATCGTGATTTACAAGCCACACCCTGATGTTGAAGCAGGACTACGTGTTGGAGAAGTCGCTTTGGATGTGCTGCGGTATGCTGATGTTATTGCTCAAGATATTGCTATATCAGAATGTCTGTCGTTATTAGGTGAGCGTGATAAAGTGCATACTATCAGCTCGTTATCGGGTTTTGAGGCTTTGGTGCGCGGTCTTAATGTGGTGTGTTATGGCTTGCCATTTTATGCAGGCTTTTGGTTTGACAGAAGATATTGATGATGTTAAATACAATCATACAAAAAGACAAGCTGTGTTTAATCGGCGAAAAACGCAGTCCTTTAACCATAGAAGAATTGATTTTTGCCACATTGATTGATTACCCATTATACCATCTACCCCATGGTTATGGTTTAGCAACGCCAGAACAAACGATTGAATTTTTTTATAACAATGACAAATCCAAGCAAAAATTTTGCTCAAAAATCAATTAGAAAAAGTAAAAAACTAAATTGATGCAGTTTCGCCAATACATCACAAAAAGCAATAAATCATACTAATATTTATTATCAAAATGACTTACAAATAATAGTAAATTTGGATTAAAAAAACCAAATAAATAAATTTAAATGTAATTATGATGGTGCGTTATGACAGTTTCCATGGATAATCTTCTAAAGCATAAAAAATATCTTATTATTGCAAGGTAAAATGGGAACTTTTTTTGTCGTTTTACCAGTTTTTTTGAGAAGTAAAAATAAATACGTTCATAAAATTAATTTTAATTTAGGCGATGCTTTTTATTGCCATAAAAAAACACATGAGTAATTATCGAGGACGAGTAAAGGATTTTGATAATTATATACAGGCAATCATTCATAAATACGACATACAAGCTGTTGTTTGTTTTTAATGATTGTCGACCTTATCATGAAATTGCAAAAGAAAATTTGTCAAAAATTAAATATTGCTTTTTTTGTTTTTTTGAGGAAGGTTATTTGCGTCCTGATTATATTACATTAGAACAAAATGGAATTAATGGCTATTCGCAATTAGATGCAAAATACATTCATACGCTAAACAAATCAATTGAAAAAAACCAAAAATATACCGCCAATCGGTTTTTATTTATTATGTTTGTCCGCACTTATTTATTATATTTTGGTATTTTTTTGGACAATGGTTGTACCCGCATTATCAGCATTATCGAGGACTCACTATTTTTTTCGAGAATTTTTGGGCGTGGCTTGTGGCATTGGTTAGAAAAAGTGGTTCGATTGTTGCCAGATAAACGCTTAGAAGAAAAAAATTAATCCAGCAAAAATTTTTATTTAGTGAGTTTGCAGGTACATAATGATTCTCAAATTACACACCACAGTCATTATAAAAATGTTGAGGCATTTATTGAAGAGGTTTTGATATCCTTTGCTCATTTTGCGCCAAAAAAATACCACAATTGTTTTTAAACATCACCCGCTAGATAGAGGGCATAGAGATTATACTTATTTTATTACCAAATTAGCAAATAAGTTAGATGTATCACAACGCGTCTTTTTATGGTTGTGATATGCACCTACCAAGCCTGATTCGAGCAAGTCTTGGTATGATTACAATTAATAGCACCACAGGACTGCAATCGGTCTATCATAAAAAAACCTACAAAACTATGGGTAAAGCTCTTTATGACATCAAAGGTATTACTGACCAAAAACCTTTGGATGAATTTTTGGCAAAACCCCACACCACCCGATTATGAATTTTATTTTGCAATTTCATGAATATCTTATACAACAAACTCAACTTAATGGTTCTTTTTATGGGCATTCGCCTTGGATTGCAGACTATTTAAAAGATTAAAAAGAACAATTACATTATTAGTTTGCTAACTGCTTAATCAAACAAACGATTTATAAATACACACATAATTATTTATTGCTTTTAGGTGATGATTATATTTTTTTGATAAAAACTGCTAGAATAACGGGTTTATTTATCTTGTTTTATAATTCCTATGACCGAACTTGCCAATATTCGTAACTTTTCTATTATTGCTCATATTGACCATGGTAAATCTACGCTAGCTGACCGCTTCATTCAGGTCTGTGGTGGTTTATCTGACCGTGAAATGCAGGCTCAAGTATTAGACAGCATGGATATTGAAAGAGAGCGCGGCATTACCATTAAGGCTCAATCGGTTACGTTGTATTACAATCACCCAAATGGTCAAAGATATCAACTTAATTTTATTGATACACCTGGGCACGTTGATTTTTTTCCTATGAAGTCTCTCGGTCTTTGGCGGCGTGTGAAGGAGCGTTGCTTGTTGTTGATGCCGCTCAAGGTGTTGAAGCCCAATCTGTAGCAAACTGTTACACCGCTGTAGAGCAAGGACTTGAAGTATTGGCAGTTTTAAATAAAATTGACTTACCGCAGGTAGAACCAGAACGCGTTATTGAAGAGATTGAAGATATTATTGGTATAGAAGCTACTGATGCGCCTAGAGTTTCTGCTAAAAACAGGTTTGGGTATTGACGAACTTTTACAGGTTTTGGTTGAAAAATTCCTGCTCCAACCGGCGACCGTGATGCACCTTTGCAAGCATTGATTATCGATTCATGGTTTGATAATTATCTTGGTGTAGTTTCTTTGGTACGTGTGCGAGAAGGGCAGGTAAAAACAGGCGATAAAAATTTATATCAAATCTACCGGTGAACATCACTTGGTAACCAGTATTGGTGTATTTACTCCAAAAATCCTTGGAAACAGGTATTTTAAAAAGCCGGTGAAGTTGGTTTTTATCATCGCTGGCATCAAAGACATTCAAGGAGCTCCTGTTGGCGATACCATCACTCTTGCCAAGACCCCAGAAGTTGCCAATATTCCTGGCTTTTAAAAAAAGTAACCCCTGCAAGTTTATGCAGGTATGTTTCCTATTGATTCATCCGACTTTGAAAAAGTTTCGTGAAGCTCTACAAAAACTGCAGATTAACGATGCTGCTTTTATTTTTTTGAACCAGACACGTCTGAAGCGCTGGGCTTTGGTTTTCGCTGCGGCTTTTTTTGGGTATGCTGCATATGGAAATCATTCAGGAGCGTTTGGAGCGAGAATATAACCCTGATTTGATTACGACTGCTCCTTCGGTGATTTATGAAATTGTTAAGAAGAATGGCGAAACGGTATATGTAGACAATCCGTCAAAATTACCAGATGCTGGCATTATCCAAGAATTTCGTGAGCCGATTGCACGTTGTCATATTTTAGTCCCTCAAGAATATTTAGGTAGTGTAATCACGCTTGCGATTGAACGGCGTGGTGTGCAAGTGGATATGAAATTTATGGCGCGCCAAGTTCAGGTGGTGTTTGATATTCCAATGGGCGAGGTGGTGATGGACTTTTTGATAAATTAAAAGTCTGCCAGTCGTGGTTTTGCGTCTTTAGATTATGGTTTTGAACGATATCAGGCTGATAAATTATCACGTGTGGATGTGTTGATTAATGGCGAAAAAGTTGATGCGCTGGCGATGATTTGCCATCAAGAACACGCTCGCCGTCGTGGTAATCAATTGGTTGAGAAGATGAAGGAGTTAATTCCTCGTCAAATGTTTGATGTGGCAATTCAAGCTGCCATTGGCAGTCAAATTATCGCACGTTCTACGGTTAAAGCTATGCGTAAAGACGTTTTGGCAAAATGTTATGGTGGAGACGTGAGTCGCAAAAAGAAACTCCTTGAAAAACAAAAAAAGCAGGTAAAAACGTATGAAGCAAGTAGGTAGTGTTGAAATTCCACAAGAGGCGTTTTTTTGGCAGTGCTAAAAGTAGATGATTGATTGCGTTGATAAAAACGCGGGATGTTTTTTTATTAAAAAAATAACAACGCGGTGATGTTTTGTATAAGAATCATCAGTTACAATAAAAAAAGCATTTGTATTTTTGCTGATTTTTTAGTTTTTTTGATTGCTTTTATAGTTATTTTTAGGAGTATTTGGTGGAATTTGATTTAAATCTTATCCTTGTGCCTGCAACATTGGTACTGCTTTTTGCGTGGCTTATTGATAAGTTTATTTTTAAAAAACATAAATTAGTCAATCAACATTCTCAATTGATTGATTTGGCAAAATAGCCACCTAGAAAAACCAAAAAAAGAATTTAGCGATGCTTTTAGTAAAAACTGGACACGCACCAGCACCTGATGAATTTATTGTTCATGAGCATACCCCCGAATCGCTTAAAAAAATTTAAATGTTGCTTATCAACAAGCTCGCCAAAGTTTAATTCATGCTCAAGGTGGTGTTGACAAAATATTGCCTAAAGAACCATTACTAGTGCGTTGGGCGTATGAATATTTACCAATTTTATTGATTATTTTTGTTGGTACGTTCTTTTGTAGTAGAACCATTTAATATTCCATCATCGTCTATGGTGCCATCGTTGTATACGGGCGATTTTATTTTTGGTGAATAAGGCGTCTTATGGTCTAAAACTGCCTTTAACGCATACTAAGATTTTTAAGCACCGGTTCGCCAAAACATGGTGATGTGGTGGTTTTTCGTTATCCTTTAAATGAAAAACGCTATTACATCAAACGCATGATTGGTTTGCCGGGCGATACTGTGGCGTTTGATAATGGTGTGCTGACAATCAATGGTACAAAAGTTGAAACTACATTAGCAGATTATCAAATGCCTCAAGCCTTGCAAGATACCTTGTTTCAAAGACAAATTGGTCAGCACCGCTTAACAGATGATGAACGCAGTCATTTTGGACGAACCGAAGAACAAAATGCTAACTACTATCAAGAAAAACTGGGTGAACACAGTTATAAGGTGCGTTATTTAAAAGAAGTGCTTGATTATGTTCCTCAGTTTATCGCAAAAGAATCCGCAGTCAACAGTCAAACCAAATGGCAAATCACTGTTCCTGAGGGTCATTATTTTGTGATGGGTGATAATCGTGACCGCAGCGAAGATAGTCGCTATTGGGGATTGGTTCCAGAAAAAAATCTAGCAGGGCGAGCAAGTTACATTTGGATGCATAAAAATGAAGGTTTATCAATACCAAGTTTTGGGCGAGTGGGTAAAATTGACTGATTAAAAGTACAAATTGTTTCTTTTGGTTAAACAAGGTATTATCTCAAAAAAATAGATGGTAGAATAACGAATTTATATTAGAATAAATGATGAGTTTATTATGAGACAACTACCATCTAATCAACGCGGTGCTAGTGTTACCACTATTGTTTTTAGGCGTGATTGCATTAGGACTTTTAATGCGTTTGGCAATTGGAGCAATTCCTGCCTATATTGGGGATTATCAATTTACAAAAATTAGTTGCTCAAGAATTGGCAAACGCAAACGCTGCTAAAAGAACTGAGAAAGAGTTTTTTTAATAATTTAAGTCGTCAAATGAGTATTAATGCCAACTATACTGATAAACCTGAAGAAATGCTTATCATCACTAATAAAACTCCTGGCGCGCTGGCAGTAAAAAGCCATTATTCTGTTGAGCGCAATTTCTATGGCAATACATTTATTGTAACCCGCTTTGAAAAAAAGAGATTGCGCCAGCAGCCACAACTTCTACTTCCAATAATTAATAAGTTATAAATTACGGTACAAATCATCTAATCAATAATAATACATGCTTCAATTATGAATGCTTCTACATCATATTTCACTGATTTTTTTATCAAGGATTGCCTTATCTTTTTACAATCAATAGGCTATCAGTTTTTCATCAGTGGAATTATTAAAAACGCGCTTTGACACACCGTTCTTATGATTCTAAAAACAGTTATGAACGACTGGAATTTTTTTAGGAGATGCACTCTTAGGTATGGTGATTGCTAAAAGCCTTATTTCATCAATATCCGAATTATGATGAAGGCAAATTAACCAGAATGCGAGCAACGCTGGTGCGTCAAGAGACGTTGGTTGAAATTGCTCAAGATTTACAATTGTTTAATCATGTGATTTTGGGTATTGGAGAGCAAAAAGGTGGTGGTCGTCATCGAGCGTCTATTTTAGCAGATTGTGTAGAAGCAATTATTGGAGCCATTTATCTGAGACTGCCAAGACATCAAAGTTTTGCAAGATATCATTTTATTGTGGTATAAGGATAAAAATTTCTACCGTTGGTAAAAGAAAAAGTACTCAAGGATGCAAAAATCTCGTTTGCAAGAATGGTTGCAAGCCAATAAACTGCCTTTTACCAACTTATGAATTGTTGGATACTATTGGCACTGCTCCTGATCAAACTTTTTGTGATACAATGCACTGTAGTGATGAAAGACTGTTCAAAAAAATTATTGAAACAGGCGAATCACGGCGAGTGCTGAACAAAAAAATGTGCTGAACGCATGATTAATCAGCTCAATATGTTAATGTTTGAAAATCCCATCAAATATAAACCCGCATAATTTATTTTTTTATCAATGAATTTAGCCAATCATCTATTCATCATGCTGATAGTTGATTGGTTCTTCATTAATTAGTTGTAGGCGAAATTATGACTGAAAACCAAAACGACAATACCATTGATGCTTTTTTTGGCGCATCAAATACAAACATTGCTGATGATTTTCGGTCGGGATTTGTGGCAATTGTGGGCCGTCCCAATGTGGGAAAATCCACATTGATGAATCATTTGCTTGGTCAAAAAAATTATCCATAACATCGCGCAAACCTCAAACGACTCGTCATCGCATTCATGGTATTTTTAACGGATGAATCAGCTCAAATTGTCTTTGTGGATACTCCCGGCATTCATACCAAAGAGGTTAAAGCCATCAATGAACGCATGAATAAAGCGGCAATTTCTGCATTATCCGATGTGGATTTGGTGTTGTTTGTGGTTGATGGATTGCATTGGAAAGAAGATGATTTATTAACTTTAGAAAAAAATTAGCTCAAACGGATTTACCCATTATTTTGGTAATCAACAAAGCAGATACCATCAAAGATAAGGATAAGCTGTTGCCACTCATAGAAGAGTACCAACAAAGTTTTGAATTTGCTGATATCATTCCTGTATCAGCGCTGCATGCAAAAATTTAGATAGATTGCAAGAGCTTGTTATAAGTTATCTACCAAAACGTCCACCTATTTTTTCGACCCAGAGCAAATTACAGATAGAAGTGAACGTTTTTTTAGCTAGTGAAATCATTCGTGAAAAAAATCATGCGTCAATCAGGTGAAGAAGTACCTTATGATTTGACTGTGCAAATTGATGCATTCAAAGACGAACCTGCCCATAAAGACCCAGAAACGGGTAAATGGCGACGTGCTTGTACATTTATTGATGCAACAATTTTTTTGTCGAAAGAGCAGGTCAAAAACCATCATTATTGGCAATAAAGGCAGTCGCATTAAAGCAAATTGGTATAGAAGCTCGTACTGATATGGAAAAACTTTTTGACCGCAAAATTATGCTTACTCTTTGGGTGAAAGTCAAAAAGGGGTGGAGTGATGATGAACGAGCTTTGACGAGTTTGGGATATTAATTTAATCATCTGTTAAGATTATTATTGCTAGGATAAAAAAATGACCACACCACTTCTTGGCGTCAATATTGACCATATTGCCACATTACGTAACGCGCGTGGCACAGATTATCCCTGTCCTGTAGAGGGCGTGAAGATATGTGAACAAGCAGGTGCTGATGGCATTACGTTGCATTTGCGTGAAGATAGACGTCATATCAAAGATGCTGATGTTTACGCCATTAAAAACCATCAAAAACCCGCATGAATCTTGAGATGGCAGTAACTGATGAAATGCTTGCTATTGCTTTGGATGTTAAGCCAGATTGGGTGTGTTTAGTGCCAGAAAAAAACGTACAGAATTAACCACTGAAGGCGGGCTAGATATTGCCTCATTAGCAGAGATGTTAAATCTGCAGCAGTTTATTAGACAGCTACAGCAGGCACATATTAAAGTTTCCTTATTTATTGATCCAGATTTTATTCAAATTAATAAGGCTATTGAATTGCAAGCTGATGCTATTGAGCTGCATACGGGTGCGTATGCTCAGGCGAGCTTAGCAAATAATCAAGAAGCGCTGGAGTATGAATTAAAGCGCATCAAACAGGCAGCAGCTTATGCTAAAAAAATACAGCAATATGCTAGTGAATGCAGGGCATGGATTAACTAAACACAATGTCAGTGCAATTGCTGATATTGTTGGAATTTATGAGTTAAATATTGGGCATGCAATCATCGCCGATGCTGTATTTGTAGGGCTGGCTCAAGCAGTAAAAGGTATGAAAGACATTTTGCAAAAACGCAAATAGTAATCGCTGATTGTCTTATTAAATAATAAAAAAATGCAAATAAATTATCGGATTTAAGTAACAATTGATTAAAAATATGCTCATTTATTAATATATTTGTAATATCTTGTATCTTTTCGCCAGATAAATGTTGCAAATTTTTAATTTATGGTTAAGCTAGACTACATCTACCAAAAAAATCCTAACTATTTTTAATGTTTTTTTGTTGGAAATATTTAGGTTTAATGTTAGAATAAAAGACAGTAATTCGGTGCATATTCGCTCAACTACTTCTTATTCTTGGAGAATTTTTATGAAATTTAATCAAATTGCACTTGCAGTGTTTGCCACTGCTGCAGCTACTGCCGCTTCTGCTGGTGTAACTGTTACCCCAATGGTTGGCTATACTTACACTAACGAAGCTCATGATAAACAACGTAGCGTGTTTTAAAACTGGTAAAGATTTAACCGACGGTGCTCCTGCACCTTCTGGAGCGTCTACACCAAATGGTGGCGTTGCTTTAAAAAAAGTGACCCTATATACTGGTGTTGCTTTGGGTGTTGAACTAACTCCATCTACCCAATTTCAAATAGAGTATGGCGTTACAGATACTGAAGCTCGTGCTTCTAAGCGTTCTTGGAACCATGATGCAACTAACCGTTTTGATGCCAAAGAAGAAAAATATGAGCGGTAATTTCCTAGTTGGTTTGCAGCAGTTCACTGGTTATACTGACGGTAAATTTAAACCTTATGTACTTATTGGTGGCGGTCAACAAAAAACTACTGTTGAGAATAAAGCTCAGTATTCCACCACTGCTGGTGAAACAACCCAAACTGGTCTAGCGGGTACTATCCCAGCAGGTTCAGAAGTTGCTAAATCAAAAGATACCATTGGTAATGTAGGTTTAGGTGCTCGCTACCTAATTAATGATGCGCTTGCTGTACGTGGTGAAGTGCGTGGTGTTCATAACTTCGATCATGAACTATGGGAAGGTCAAGCACTAGCTGGTCTTGAAGTAACTTTAGGTGGTCGTTTAAAACCTGCAGTTGCACCAGTGCCTGTTGTCGAGCCACAACCAGAGCCTGAACAAATTGTTCCTGAAGTTCCTGAAGTTGTTGAAGATGTAGTTGTGGATAGCGATGGTGACGGCGTAGCTGACCATTTAGACGCTTGCCCAGGCACTCCACGTAATGTTGTAGTAGATGCTCAAGGCTGCCCACAACAAGTAACTGAAATTGAACAACTACGTATGGAACTTCGCGTATTCTTTGATTACGATAAGTCTAACGTTAAACCACAATACCGTGAAGAAATCGCTAAAGTTGCTGAAAAAATGCGTGAGTTCCCGAACTCAACTGCTGCGATTGAGGGTCATGCTTCTAAAGACTCAAAACGTTCTAACGCTCGTTACAACCAACGTCTATCAGAAGCCCGTGCTAATGCTGTGAAGTCTGTTCTAGCAAACGAATTTGGCGTTGCTCCCTAACCGTCTATCAGCTGTAGGTTATGGTTTTGACCGCCCAGTAGCACCAAACGATACTGCTGAAGGTCGTGCAATGAACCGTCGTGTATATGCTGTTATCCAAGGTAACAAAGAAACTACCGTTGTTCAAACTACTGACGGACAATAATTTATAAAGTATTTACTTTATAGACAAAAAGCCACACAAGGTGGCTTTTTGTTTTTTCTTTTAAACTGTCAATTTTTGAAATTAACAAATATGCATCATCAGTCTCATAGTTTTTTTAACTGCGGTTTATGTACTTTATTGAGCTGTTAATCATAAAAATAAATACATTGCTGGTGTGTTTTTAAATAAATTCTACTGTTTTTTTAATTATCAACCTTTGTAATTAAGTAATGTTCAAAAAAACTATTTAGCAGATAGTATATTAAAAATACTTAAAAAAATTTTTTATAAATAAATAATCTAAATAAAAAAATCAAGAATATTATTATTCTTGCAAATAAAAAGAAAAAAATAATCTGGAAATTACAAAAATTATAGGTTGGAAAAATGACCTTAAAAATAGTCTTGATTATTATGATAAAAGCACCATAAATAAGGCAATTTTTGGATTTTTGGATTTTTGTAAATGAGTAAAGATTTTTATAGTGTTTTAGGTATTGATAAATCAGCCAACGAAAAAGAGATAAAAAAAGCCTATCGCAGACTTGCCAATAAATATCATCCCGATAAAAACCCTGATGACCCTACAGCAGAAGAAAAATTTAAAGAAGCTACCATGGCGTATGAGGTGCTTTCTGATGCCCAAAAACGTTCAGCTTATGACCGTATGGGGCATGCTACGTTTGAGCAAGCAATGAATAATGGCGGTTTTAGCGGCTCTGGCGGTTTTAGCGGCGGTGATTATTCTGATATATTTAGTGATATATTTAGCGCCTTTGGTGGTGGTCGCAGTAGTGGCTTTTCTGAATTTTTTTGGTGGAGGTAGTTCACGCCGTGCCAGTCGCGGCGGCGACTTATTACAGCGAGTATCTTTAACTTTAGAAGAGGCTGTAAGGGGCTGCAAAAAGGAAGTGACTTATCATAGTTTGGTAATCTGTCAAACTTGTCATGGTAAAGGCGCAAAAAGTGATGCTGATATTGTAACTTGTACTACCTGTGGCGGTCATGGTCAAGTTCATATGGGGCAAGGGTTTTTGTAGTACAGCAAACCTGCCCACATTGTAAGGGTACGGGCAAGCAAATCAAAAATCCTTGCATGGACTGTCATGGACAGGAAAACAGCAAAAATCTCAAACCTTGGAAGTATCTATTCCTGCTGGTGTGGATAATGGCGACCGTGTGCGTTTTGGTTGGCAAGGGCAATGCTGGAGATGCCGGCGCACCAAACGGCGATTTGTATGTAGAGATTCAAGTAAGATCTCATGATATTTTTTTGTGCGCGATGGTGTGAATTTGCACTTAGATGTGCCAATTGATATTGCAACCGCAGCTTTGGGTGATGAAGTGGAAGTGCCAACACTAGATGGTCGTTTAAAAAAATTAAAAATTGCCCCAGGAACTCAAAGTGGCAAACTATTGCGAGTGCGCGGTAAAAGGTGTAACTACGGTGCGCGAAAAATATGACGGGGGACTTGATTTGTCGAATTATCGTACAAACACCAACCAATTTAAATGATGAGCAAAAAGCCTTGTTAGAGCAGTTTGCCAAAAACATTGCACGGTGAAAATGGTGCAACTGCTAAGAAAAAAAGGATTTTTTTGACCGTTTAAAAAGATGATGTTAAAGATTTATTTGATTAATAATATAAATAAAAACACGGCAATGATTAAGCCGTGTTTTTATTTTTAATAATAATTTTTTAAATGATGAATAATAACGTGGTAAAAAGCTAGAATTTCGGTATAATTTTACTATTTATTTATATTTATTAAGGAAAAAAATATGGCAGCATTGGCAGTAGGTATTATGGGCGCATCTGGTCGTATGGGGCGTATGTTGTTGGAAGCTGTTTTACAACACCCAAACACTAATTTAATTCATGGTTTTGTGCCTGGTTTTTCAAGTTTGGCAGGTGTGGATGCAGGTGAATTTATTGGTGCTAAAAAAAGCAGGTGTACCATTATCATTATTAAATAAAGATGAGCTTGATGATGTAGGTGTACTGATTGATTTTTAGCTTACCTGATGCTTTTGATGAAACATTACAATTTTGTTTAGAAACTAAAACCCCACTTGTGTTAGGAGTGACTGGATTGTCGCAGGAGCAAGAAAATCGCCTAAAACAAGTCAGCAGTACTCTTGCAATTGTTTATGCGGGTAATTATTCCACAGGTGTGAATTTATCGTTAAATCTTTTGGCAACCACTGCTAAAGTTTTTGGGGTTTGATGCCGATGTGGAAGTCATTGAACATCATCATAAGCATAAAATTGATGCTCCATCGGGAACAGCTCTGATGATGGCAAATGCTGTTGCTAGTGCGCGTGGTCAAACACTTAAAACAAGTAGTATTTATGGCAGACAAGGCGCAAGTAAGCGTACGGATGGTGAAATTGGCATTCATGCAGTGCGTGGCGGTGAAATTGTTGGCGAGCACACGGTGGAATTTATTATGAATGGTGAAATTATCGAAATTACTCATAAAGCTCAATCGCGAATGACCTTTGCTCAAGGTGCGGTGCGTGCAGCAATCTGGCTGCAAAAATCAGCCTGCTGGCTTGTATGACATGCAAGATGTTTTTGGGGCTTAAAGTCTGAAATAAGATGTTTTTAAACTTTTTATAATTTGATAGAAAAACTGGCGAATAAAGTCGTAATAAAATATCAAGATTAATTTTTTATGATACTTTGACTTGTTCGTCTTTTTTTATTTTGCAATAAGTTTATTTTTAAATATAAATTTTTCTAATTTTTGATGTTAAGTAATTTTTTTGTAAATTAAGCTTAGCATCCGTTAAAACTACGATTGGTAAGCCTTTGGGGTAGGTTTGTTGGTATTAAAAAAATGGTGAACAGCAATACCAACAATAATACCAACAAAAAAATCATAGCTTTCAATGGATAATAACAGACTACTAAAGATAACAAAAACCATCAAACCCAATAAAAACAAAAAGGGCTATCGTACGATGACGGACAGCCCTAGATTGTTGTTAGTGGCGGACTACAAACACATAAGATAAAATATTGATTTTTAAATAATTTATTTTTATCAATATTTTTTTATACCAGTAAATATACCAGTAAAAAAATAAAAAAATGACCCTAAGCGTGGTATCATCTAATCATGTTTTTAGTAAGTTCAGGCATTTTTTTCTCTATTTTTTTGTCAGCGAAAATGTCAGAAGTTTTATATTTAAAAATCAGTATCTTATACGAATTTTACTAAAAAAATAATGTCAGAAATTTTGTCATAATATCATGAAAGGGGTAATGACGTAAATAAAATGAGCGCAGGCGTGTTATTCATGCTGCCCTAACTTTTTAATTTTGCGGCCTCAAGTATTTGGCTGGGGTGCGGTCATTTGAGATAAAACCTTAAAAATTTTTTTACCACCCTATGGGTTATTGATTAAAACTGGTGTTTCATAATATCAAGGCGTATTTTACCCGTTGTTTAACTGATTTAGTTGTAAATGATACGGTTGCCAATCATACATTATTGTTAAATTGCATTAGGTAAAAATCCTCAATACTTTCTGTAAGTTTTAACAGTTCCAGCATTTCAGGCGTGGGGGTGGCGAATTATCTAAAAATATCTTTAATAAGCATTTTTATCTTGATTATTATCAACCAGCCAAACGCTTTGTAATTTTTGGCTTGCCTTTAAAAAGTTCCAATGATTTTTTTGATACATAGTGGTTAAAATAAAAATGGCTCATACTTACCCCCATTTGTTGACTTGTTTATTCAATTAGGGCTTTTTGCTTGCAGGGTGGTTCTTAAGCTGATTCTTTCAGTTGCTGACTTAATATTTCCTTTTGTATGTTCGTAAGGCATACAAATTATAACATCATCTTAGTATGCCTTGAATAGTCTCATATGCCACATTTCATCATCATTTGTAAATTTTTTTAAGATGAGCAAACAAAACCATTAATTAATTTTATAAATCATAAGATTAAAAATTCAATCATTTTTAGACATAAAAATGCTACATTTGTAAATAAACATAGCATTTAAATTAGATTAATAATTAATCAAATGGAATGTCATTTACTGCATCAGGTTTTAGGTAATTTTTTTCCATATGGGGATAAATTGGCTTTTTCTAAATTTAATATATTTATTATTTTTTTATAATAAATTAATTAAATTATCTCACTTTTAAAATAATATTTTTTTGATACCTTGTTATATACCCAAAAACCCCTATTTTATCGGGAACATCAGGGAACATTTTAATAAAATCAATTAAAATCAATATCTTACATTAATTTTATCGGGAACATTTTTAATATCCTATCGGGAACATTTATAATATTTTTAATAAAATCAATAAGTTATAAGTATTTTATCAAAAAAATGTTTTTATCGGGAACATCGGGAATATTTTTAATAAAAATACTTATTTATTAATAAGTTATAAAAATTTATATAGGAACATTTAACCACGCTTTCTAAATGTTCCCGATAGCTAAAAATAAATCAGGGAACACCTAATTAAAAATGTTCCCGATAGAATTTTTATAAACTATTGATTTTTATTGATTTGTTCCCTATGTTCCCTATGTTCCTCTTATTTTTTTAGGGTATATGGGGTGTGTCCCAAATCTCAATATCATCATCAATTTGTTTTTGGTAAATATTTATTAAATATACTGATGAATTTTTGCTAATTCATATCCTTTTGTTGTACTATCACCAAAGCGATATTTTTTTCAGGTTTGATATTAAATGATTTTTAATTTATTGGCAAGCTGGCGGGCAGTTAATGGCTGTCCGTTGTTATAGATTTGCCAATTCATCATTGGGTCATTGTTTAATTTTTTTCCAATAACTCAACTGAACGCATACGCGGTTGATTGAACACTTCGCGTATATCCATTAGTAGTTGTTCATTTAAACTTAATTCCCTTTTCTTGATGGCATAAGGATAAACACGCCTGCAATGCTTCATCATAAACACCTAACACATGGGCTATCTGTAGCAAGATATACCAGTTATCAAAATCACGGTCTGTAATATCAAGCAATGGTATATCTACTGCCTGTACTTTATGGGTATTATCTACCGCCCATCGTTTGATTCTTTGTTGCACTTGGTCGGTATAGGATTTAGTTAGGGTTTTACGATTTAGGCGTTTAATCTTATCATCTTTGCCTTTACGCTTCATATTAAAACGTATTGCACGACTGGCAAACGTACCGTTCATTTCGCCAATGCCACTAAATACTCTTGCACCAAATACGCTGTAATTATCTACTGCTCCGCTTTTTATCCATGTTTACACGGGCAATATTACAAGCATGTATTGAATAACCAGCGTTAATTACTGTTAAAAGCTCTTTATTGTCCTTTAGGTAATTATCCACTTCGTCTAATAGTAATGTAGGTTTGTAATATTCCATAATCCGATAAAATACCGCTTGGCTTGGGTTTACTGTTTCATAAGGTTTATTTACCAAACGCCCAAATAAACCCAATAAGGTACTTTTGCCACATGCTTTTTCAGGTGCGGTAATCCATGCAATCGGTAGTATCTCGGCAATATCAGTTAGGTAAGTCATAATCACCCATAACACAAAAGCGACTTTATAAGGTTCTTCAATGCAAATATGTTCATTAATCAACGTATAAAGTTCTTTATATAGGGTTATACCATCTACAAATTCACCACTTGGCGTAATTTCAGGTATAAAATCGCCTTGCTTGCGTTCATTGACTAGGCAGGTTAATTTATCCTTAGGAATGCCAAAATGTTTTGATACTTTGCCTATGGCTAATAATTGTTGTAATTCTGGCAAGCGGGCAAGCTCATCAATGGCTTGTTTTAGTTTTTGTTCTTGTTCAACTAGATTGTCCATATAATCATAATTGGGCGTATCATTGGGGTTGTCTGTGCTGTTTTGGTTTACTGGGGTGATGGTGGGTAAGGCTTGAATCATGTCTTTAATACCATTATCATCTTCGCCGTACTCATACCATGAATAAATATAATCGTAACAATCGCCTTTATCTGCTAAAGGCTGGTTATTGGGTAATAACACACCTGCAATATCCATCACGCTATGACTAATATTAAGCCCATTTAAGGCGGTAATTAGCTCATCTTGCCATTTATGCCCGCTGTCATCATTATCACGCCATAAGATGCAATGACACCCTAATAATGGCGTTAAATCACATTTGCCAATGGTGGTTGCTCCGCCTGTGGTAGTGGCTAATAGCCCAATATCTAATAAAAGCATGCACGCATTTTTTTCACCTTCTACCAAATAAACCGTATCACCTTGATAAATAGGCTGTGGCAGATACAACGGCTTTTGGGTTAAATTTGGTTCGCCTAATTTGTATTTTTGCCCATCAAAATAAAATGGTTTAATCCATTTGCCTTTATCTGTATCAAAACGTACCTTTACAAACAATTCTTTGGGTGTATCATTAATTGACTTTGTGATGTCAAGTTTTGACAAGTTTTTGTTCGTCAATTTGTTTTACTGTATCGCTCACGCCTGCGGTGTTGTCCATAGTGGCGTTATTTTGATGATTGCTTGGGTTGGGTGTGTTTGTGCTGTAGTAACGGTAAATAGCGGTTAAATGCTCATCTTTAGCTTGCTTGGCTAGTAACTGCTTATCATGGCTTAATGCCCATTTGATGGCTTTTTGTAAGGCTTCTTCATTAATATTTAGTTGGGTATTTGGATTAGTGTTCATTGTATGCCCCCAATTCAATCATAGCGGTTTGGTAGTTGGTGTTAGTCATTTGCATATAAAAACCAATTAAATTACCTTTGCTGTGGCAGGCGTGGCAGATAAACCCGCCATGTGTAGCATTGATAGATAGGCTTGCATGTTTATCATCATGAAAGGGGCATTTGTGCATACTCCAGCCATTACCTTTTAGTTTAAAACCAAAACGGGCGTATAAATCTATTGGGGCAGGTAGTAAATTTGGGTTAAATGTTCGCTTGTAATTGGGTTTGGCGGCATTATTGCGTTGATTTGCTGTTAATATCGTCTGTAATATGCTATTATTATTCATGTTTTTATTCCTTAGCCCCAATTTACCGTTGGGGCTTTTACTTTATGGATGCATCCAAATTTGGATATATCTAAATTTAAAAAAAGACTTCCTAAGCCCCTAATCATCATCAATTAGGGGTTTTGGTGTTTATGGTTAAGGGTTTTAAATACTAGTTTTAAAACGAATGCTTGTTTTTATGCCACTTTGTGCCTGTTAGTAACTCATTGAGTTGTTCGCTAATAGTGTATGCATAATCATCATAATGATTGGTATAACCGCCAATGGCTCTAAGTAACGATTTTTCGGTTATTTGGACTGGGCGGGTGTCTTGTTGGATAAGCCATATTAGATTAGTAACATCTTCTAAGATTTGGTTAAGCGTTGCTATACAGTCTCTAGCTTCAACAATATCTAAGATAGGGGTGGTGATGGTGTCAGTGATGGGTTTAGTACTCATGCGAATACTCCTAATAGATTTTGAGTTAAACACCCTAAAAATGGGCGGTGTGGTTTCACTCTCGGCTCTATTAGCAACCGCTTTACATATTCGCCTATTGGCTTATTTTGTAATATCAACCACACCATAAAGGGATAATCTACACGTTGGGCGTAGTTTATATATGATGGGTTCACGCCTACACCTTTGGCGGTGTTTAGACGTAAAAAAAGCCAATTTAAACAGTTTGGCGTAACTGCTAATAGAATTTGAGAGAGAACGCCATTATCACTGTTTGGCTGGGGTTTGTGAAGTGATATATTTTTCATTAGGAATATGGTTTGATTGAATTGTATTCAATGCACCATTAGGGGATTGTTTAAGCATGGTTATGCTCCTATTGCATTTTTGAGTTTGAGAAAACACCTTAAAAAAAGGTGATGGGGTTCACTCTCGGTTGCAATAGTAACCGCTCCGCATATTCGCCCATTGGCTTATTTTTGCAGTATCACCCCATCATGAGAAGGTAAGCACTTTATATTAATAAAGTTTAAATATGATGGGTTTTTGCCTAAGAATAGACAATAAAAAGCCAATTTGGGCGGTATGGCGTAACCGCTATTGCATTTTGAGAGAGGACGCCATTATCACCGTTTGGCTGGGGTTTGTGAAGTGATATATTTTCACTACCTAAATGCTTCAAATGAAGTATATTCATTATAAAAAAACCTTAACTATTAGATAAATAGATAATTTTAATTTGGCTTACACTACATATCATGAAATAAAAATCATGTTATAATGCTTCTATGTTCATGATGATTTGTATAACACCCCAAGCAATATTGTTTTTGGGGTGTTTTTATGCCCTATTCATCATATTAATATCTGTGTTATAGATACACGATGCAGGCGGGTTATAAGTTATCCAAATAAGATAAGGTAATATTCCTAGTTTAATGTAATGCTATTTTTTTAATCATTACATCTTTTATTAAATAAAAACCGTGAATAATTAACTACAAACTTCATTACTTTTTTTACCAGATTTTTACCTTATCTTTGCTGAAATTTGGTAATACGATTTACTATAATCTCCGAAAAATCTCCAGATGTCATAGCAATTGGAATTATCCAGCTTGGTTTTATAAACTCTACATTACCTAACCATTATCAAAAGAATGTTTGGGCTGGAGAAAATAAGCGGAGAAATCTCCGCTAAATCAAAAATTTTTTTATGCACGGGCGGGGGTATGGTGTCCATGTATTGGCGATAGTAATTATTTGCACTCCCCCCGTCTATGGTTATTTCTCCTTTGTGGGCGTTTATTATTTGCATTTGTTGGGTTTTCTATCTTTAGGCTCTAACCAATAGATACTATACTTTTTGCCCTCTGAGGTTTTAACTAGTTCACTTTTTATCGGTTCGCCCTTTGCTCTTAGCTCACTGATACGCTGTGCCAAGGATAAGCACCCAAAATCTTTTTAAAGTGGTAAGCGGGCTGATAATCTCGCCTGCGTGTAGTTTTTTTCATGATAATTTGTTTTATAACTCATATGTTACCCCTGTATGCTATTTAGCCATTGATGAATATCTTTGTTACGCCATACTGTAACGGTAGGCGATAATTTGATGGGTTCGGGAAATCTGCCTTGTTTTACCCATGCCCAAACAGTGCTTTTACTGATGGGTAAAAATGGCAATAATTGATTGATACGGCTGACACCGTCTTTGGGTAGTTCTTGCATGTCTATACTCCTACAAGGTTTTATTTACCGCCTTATTGCGGTTTGTAGGTGTATGATACGGGTTGAAGTAAAAATTATATAAGACTAATTAGCCATAAAAAAAGGGCTATCTAGTCATTTAGCGATTGCCTCCCTTGATATTGGCATATTATACCTTAGACTAATTAGCCATAAAAAAAGGGCTATCTAGCCCTTAATGTTTATTTGCCCATTTTTCCTATTTCATTGATGCAATCCAGCCATTTAGCGATTGCCTCCCTTGATATTGGCACATTATATCTTTCTGTAAGGTTGCGTAACTGGTCGTTAATTGCTCCTTTCCTAGCATTGTCTTTGTCTTTAACATATCCATGTTCACGTAATAACGCATATAAAAGTTTGCTAATGGTTTTTTGTGAATTGGCGTTTAAGCTTTCCCCTGTTTCTTGCAATTGATTATTTAATTTTTCAATATGTGCTTGTAAATGTGTTATCTCATCATCTTTGTTGCTTGCATCTTGTTTAAGCTCCGTTATTGTTCTATTAAGGCTTTCTAGATTAGGCGGTATTGTTATTCTTTCAACTGGCATATCATTAAACAATTGATTAAAATCTTTTAGCTTTTTGGTAAAAAGTCCTCAGCTTTCCATAAATAAAGATTTAAATCAAATGGTGAAACAGTTTTTAGCCATCGAAACTCTAAGTAATAAAAATTTCATTGTAAGATTCTGTTTTATCCGTTGGCTTTGGTGGATAAGTTTCACGCATATAATCATAAAATACTTCAGTAGTGATGGGGTTTGCCAATATTATTTCTTTGTCATTCTTACTTTTTTTGATATAAGGATATATCAAATAGGTCGTATTTTTCTTAAAATATAACCAACAACTCCTTTATGGTCATTTTGCTTGTACTGTCTTACAAATATTATCAATAAATTTTTCCAATGGAAATAAATTCGTTTTGCATTTCATACCTTAACCATACCTTAATAAATTAAAAGCAGGCGGGCGGTCTAAGGTATGAAAAATAACCACTGTTTGGGTAATTACTCCTAGCCTGCTAAATCATCATAGCATAATAGGGGGTATGCTCAATTTTGAGAATACCCAAACTGTAAATGCTTTTGCTGATAATGGGTTAATTTATGGTTGTAAGCTGTTCAAGTGCTGATTTTTCAGCTTATCACAAATTTTATTTAGCCCCTTGATGAATGCCTGTGTATCTAAAAAAATAGTTGGGATAGGTTTTTTAACCTGTTTTTTTACTGGGAATATTCATTTTATTTCTCTAATGATTGTTAGCAACCACAATATATTTACTGTAATGCCTTTAATTCCATCACTTCTACTTTATGAATGGCTAATTCATCCGTTATTTCATGCTCTTTGTATCGCATGGCTTTTAAGAAGCTAATAAATGCCTGTTCGTTGTGGTCGGTCAGGCGTTTGTTTTTATAGGTGCTAAAATTACCCTGTTTAATCTCATCTAAGATATCTGCCCATTGGTTCATCATTTTTTTGGCGGGCAGGCAATAGGTTTGCTTCGTTATAAGCTCTTACGGTTTTATTGCCTTGCACATGAGATAACTGTAATTCTATGGCTTGTGGGCTGTACTGCATTTCATATAATGCCGTACTTGCCAAGCCTCTAAACCCATGCCCTGTCATCCGTCCTTGATAGCCCATGCGTTTTTAAAGCAACTGTAAAGGCATTGTGCTTAATATATCTGCCCGCCTGCTTCTGTTGCTAAAAAACACGTATTCATTATGCAACTGCATTTTTTGAATCTCTTTTAATATTCTAATCACCTGCGGGGCTAATGGTACAACATGAGGTAAGCCGTTTTTCATGCGTTCTTTAGGTATATGCCAAAGACAAGTTTCAAAATCTATTTCTTGCCATCTCATACCTCTAAGCTCACTTGTACGTACAAAAAGTATAACAAAGCACATAAAAGCCATATTTGGTTAATGGTTCACTGTTGCAATTATCAATATCTGCTAATAGACGTGGTAACTGGCTAATGGGTATGCAGGGGGTAATGTGTGGCTTTATGTTCTACTAGGTTTTTTTATGAATGCTTTTAGGTATTGGGTTTGCTAGGTTTTCAGCTAATCCCTTTTTCAATAGCATAATCATAAATGGCATTAATCCAAGTAACTATTCTATGGGCAGTGCTGGTTTTACCAATCACGGCTAAGCGGTCATGTATGGCAATAATATCGGCTAGGCGGATTTGATAAATATCTTTTTTCACCAATCATTGGGTAAATGTGGTTTTGATAGCCTGTTTTATCCCGTTTAAAGGTGCTGGCTTTAATCCTTTGTTGTTGGTTGGCTAGCCATTGATGAGCAAACACATCAAAACGGGTATCATTTTTTTGTATTTTTTTGCTTCTTTTGGCGTGTTCTTTTGGGGTCTATACCCTGTTCAAGCAGGGATTTAATTTTTTGGTTTTTTAGGCGTGCTTGGGCAAGGGTTAAGGCTGGGTATTTACCTAATGTGATTTCTTTTTGTTTGCCTTGATGACGGTAAACAGATAAAAAAATACTTTCGTTCCTGTGTGTCTAACAAACAACCATAAGCCATTACCATCACTGATTTTTATCAGGTTGGTTTGGTTTGCATTTATCAGATGGTTGTAAGCGTTTAATGGCGGTATCTGTAAGGCTCATTGCTGGTATATTTTGAAAGTGAACTGATATACCAGCAAATATACCAGCGTTTTTATTGGATTACAACGGATAATAACAGACTATTAAAGACAACAAAAACCATCAAACCCAATAAAAATAAAGGGCTATCGTACGATGACGGACAGCCCTAGATTGTTGTTTGGTCGGAGTGGCGGGATTCGAACTCGCGACCCCTTGCACCCCATGCAAGTGCGCTACCAAGCTGCGCTACACCCCGAATAAAACCGATATTGTAGCGTATTTTACGGATTTTGCAAGTCTTTTTGTAAATTTTCTTTTTGAATTCAAATTTTAACCTAGCGCCTGTAATAATCTTTGATGAATGTTTTCAAAACCACCATTAGACATGATAATGATAGCATCGCCAGTCTGAGTATGCTGTTTTAGATGGTCTAAAATATCTTCAATGCTGCCCAAAACCAGCTGATTTTTGGGTGTTGCCAATCGCTTCTTTTAACCCCCTAAGTAAGCGTTTTTTTGGTTCATACCAAATCACAAAAATCTGCCAAACTTGCTGATGGCGCTAATTGGCTTTTGTGACTGCCTAATTTCATGGTATTAGAACGCGGTTCTATTACTGCCCAAACTCGCCGACTCGTTAAACGTTTTTTTGCGCCATCAAGTGTGGTTTCAATAGCGGTTGGGTGATGAGCAAAATCATCAAATACTAAAATATCGTTGACATCACCAATCAGTTCCATACGTCGTTTAATACCTGCAAAATTTGATAGGGCTTCACAGGTTTTTTCTACAGATACGCCCACATGATAAGCTGCTGCCACCGCAACCAAGGCATTATAAACGTTGTGGCGACCGCTCATGTTCCAGTTTACCGTTGCACAAGACTCTTGATATTGAATTTTTAAAGACACTACCATCATCACTTTGTAGGATTGCTTGCCAATCAGTATCAGTTTGTTCGCCATCGTTATAAACGCCTGTTCTCCAAACTGGTGTCCACGCTCCCATCTCGAGCGTTTCTTCCAAACTTTTGGTGTGATGTGGCATGATGATTTGACCATTTTGGGGAATCATGCGAATCATGTGATGAAATTGAGTTTGGATTGCCTTTAAATCTGCAAAAATATCAGCGTGGTCATATTCTAAATTATTTAAAATTGCTGTACGTGGACGATAATGAACAAATTTTGAGCGTTTATCAAAAAAATGCTGAATCGTATTCATCAGCTTCTATCACAAAAATATTTTTTTCACCTAAATGTGAACTGTGACTAAAAGCCTGTTTTAGATGCTTATCATCAGTATTAACCAGTGGTACGCCACCAATTAAAAAACCTGCATCAATCCCTGCATATTGTAAAATCCAAGCCAGCATTGTCGTGGTTGTAGTTTTGCCATGGGTGCCAGCTACTGCTAGAACATGACGTTCTTTTAAAATAATTTCATATAAAAACTGTGGACCAGACGTGTAATTCATGCCATGATTTAACATGTATTCGACGGCAGGCATCCCCCGTTTGCAAGCATTTCCCACCACCACCAAATCTGGTGCTGGTTGTAGATGTTCAGCTAGATAGCCTTCCCAAATTTCCACACCAGCATTTTTGTAATTGGGTGCTCATTGGAGGGTAAATATTGGTATCAGAGCCAGTGACTTGATAGCCTAAATCTCGCGCAAGTAGCGCCAAAGAGCCCATAAAAAGTACCACAGATACCTAAAAATATGTATGTGCATGATTTACCTTATTTATTAATGTATGAACACACAAAACTACACACAAAGCGTGGTCATGTGTTGCCTTTGTAAAAGATTGCCCTTTAAAAAAATTAAATTATACTGCTAAAACATGCAGCTTTAACAAATCAACCTTTTTCTTTGATGAATTTATTTTTTTCGTTTTTTTAATGATTTTTTTAAACATAAAAATCAATACGACAACTAAAAATGCAAACATCAAAAGTGTCATTTCTGGAATACTAACACCAAAAAGCGACCAATCAATTACTGCGCATTCGCCCTGAGCCTTTTTAGAACTTCTTGAAAAAAACCTGCAAAATTGGCAGTGTTTCCACCCAATAATTCAAACCTGGTCCGCACGCTGGCACTTCATCAGCTGGAAGATGTTGCAGCCACACATGGCGACCTGCCACAAATAACCCCCAAACTGCTCCAACCATAGCCCCTAACCATAACAGAATTCTAATGGCAAATTTTTCTAGGGTTGATGATAAGCGCCAAAAATGCAAATACGCCCATAACCCCAAAGCCCAATTCTTTGAAAAAAATACATAAAGGGCATGGGTCAAGCTGTAAGTAGTTTTGAAAAATAAAATTGCCACCAAGCTGGCAATGATGGTTAGTAGTACCAATAGAGCATTGAGAGTGCGATAAGTTAAAAATTTTTTAGCATGTTTGATTACCTAAACAAATTTTTTTAACGATACGCTTGAATAAAATCGTAAAAATCTCGATTGTCTTCACGCTCTAGCGCCTGCTGGTCAGCAAAAGGATTGTATCGCAAGATTGGCAAAATAAAAAGCGTCTTCGTTGCTTAGTGCGTGATTAGCAAGTTCCTCTTGATGTTTTTTTGGCAAGTTGGCTGCCAAGTTTCCAAGTGCCGCCAAGTCTACGCGAATCGGATTCAATCTGTGCAGATAATGTAAAATCAGGATTGGTTGCAATGCCTTGCATTAGTGTTAAAAGCGCTGCGGTATTCGTTGCCGCCATGGTATTCATCAAAGGCATCAGCAATCACTTGCATTTCGGTCAAAATTTTACCAATCCATGTGGTTAATTTTTTTCTTCGCCATTTTGAGTGATGATACTAATTTCTTTATCTCGACCTTGATTAACGACCTTTTCAATGTTTTTCAGCAAGTTGTTTTTTTCTTCTTCGGGGAATAATTTTTTTCTGATGGCGATAACAAACAATAAATTGCCAAAACTTCTAAAAAAAGCAAGCAGTGGACATGTTAATGCCAATATCGCTGTAAGGATTTAAATCAATTGCTCGAAATTCCACATAAGCAATGCCTCGTTGTTTTTAATGCTTCAGTGGGTGTTTCGTCAGATTTGGTAACTTGTTTTTGGACGGATGGGGCTATAAAATTCGTTTTCAATTTGTAAAAATATGGTCATTGATTTGGATAGGCGTACCATAGGCATCATCAATGCCAATATCACTAAAGGCTTTAAACGATGTTTGAATGGCGCGGCGAAGCCCTGTGATGTATTCATCCAAATCATTGTAACGAATATCCAAATCTTCTTGAACACTGTTGGTATAACCAAGTTTTTCCCATGCGAAGGCTTGTAGCAAAAGGCTTATAATAAGTACAGCCCTTGCCAGATAGAGGAATTAAATCATGATCGCGACCTGTTAAAAAACAGCCGCACACACTTGGACTTGCGCCAAGTAGATACAAAACCAATGGTGTTAAACGTTTGAAATTACGAATCAGTGCCAAATATTTATCGTTTTTAAAGGCGGTAAAATCTTGTTTTGCTTCATTTTTCTGCCCATTTTGAAAACAAATCATCGCCAATGGATAAATTATAATGAAGTCCTGCTATGGTTTGCATTTTGCGACCATATCGCACCCCAAGACCTGAGCGATAAAGCGTTTTTAATTTACCAATATTGGAGGTACCATAATCAGCTAAGGGTATATCTTCATCATTGTCTGACAACATGCAAGGCATTGACATCGGCCACATTACTTCATCATTTTGTAAAGAGCGATGCACCAATACATGAAGTTTGCGTAGCATGTCCAGTGCATCTTTAATAGTGTCTTTTGGAGGTGTGATGAGTTCTAATAAATTCTCAGAATAATCTGTTGTGATAAAAAGGATGAGTCAGTTTTGACCCCAAACCTGCCGGGTGAAAAAGATGTGGCAGAATAGCCATCTGGCTGCATACGCAATCCTTCTTTTTCAATCCCTCGTTTCATACCAGATAATAAGTTTGATTCAAACCAGTGCGGTAAAGTAAAAGTTTTTGTCGTCATTATGATCATCCTATTTTTATAAAATTAGCCTAGTATAGCATATCAAAACAATACCACTGATAAATATAACGCAAATACACCAATCATCACACAACTATAAAAAAACGCAAGGAATTTGATTTCCTTGCGTTTTGAATCAAAAGCTAAAAACCATCAAATGGTTTTTACCAGATTATTCAGCTTTGCTTAAAAGATATTGGTATAACTCATCTTTTAATGCAAGTTTTTTTGCGTTTTAAGCCCTCAATTTCTTCGGCGCGGCTTACTGATGCTACAGGGTCTTTTTTTCCAAGTTGCTGATTTGAGTGTCTAGTGTATTATGTTCATCAAATAATTTTTTTCAAAACGTAAGTCACCCTCTGTTTTTTTAGTTTGGTAATTAGGTCACGATACTCTGGAAACATATGCTTCTCCAATTGGTGAAATAATAGGCACTTGCCCACTGACAGGAATATATTAGCAAGATTATAGCATTTTAGCAAATTATTTTCATGTATAAGTTTGCACTTTTTAATCGTTTGTAACTTAGGTTTCAGCTTTTTCAATCTTAGCGATTGAAAATCCTAAATTTGCAAAACCAATAACAACTTTGTATAATGACAAAAAAATTCGTCAATGATATATTTTTTTAAAATACTATTGATAATCAATTAAATTTTTTTAAATAATCAAACCATAAGGGAAGCCTGTGTTAGACCAAAGTTTATTAGATGCAGTTAAATCTTATAGCACCAACATGACCCGTCCTGTTGATTTTTGTTTTTAGGGTCAAGGTGAGCACAGTAAACGTGCTGAACTGATTGATTTTTCTGGAAAAATTGCCAGCACCAGCGATAAAAATTCGTTTTGACAAAAACCAAACAGACGCCAATTTATCAGCCATTAGTTTTTAAAATTGTTTATGATGATAAAAGATTCTGGTATTGTGTTTAGTGGCATTCCTGGCGGTCATGAATTTAGCTCCTTGATTTTTGGCAATTTTACATGCAGGCGGGCATACACTAAAACTGGATGAAGAAATTCAAAAACCTGATTAAACGCATTCAAAAACCCTTAAAATTTCAAACTTTTGTTTCGCTGTCTTGCCACAACTGCCCTGAAGTGGTTCAAGCACTCAATCAATTTGCCATTTTAAATGATGATATTGAAAATGAAATGATTGATGGTGGTGTTTTCCCTGAACTGGTTGCTCAAAAAAACATTCAAGGTGTGCCAGCTGTATTTTTTTAAACGGTGAACCGTTTTTTTAAATGGTAAAGTGGATACTGCACGCATTATTGATAAATTACAAAGCCAATTTCCAGATTTATTAAGCAGTCAAGCTCAAGAACAATTGCCCAATCAAGATGTTACAGTGATTGGCGGTGGTCCAGCCGGGTCGGCAGCGGCGATTTATACTGCGCGTAAAGGCTTAAAGGTGGCTTTGGTTGCTGACCGCATTGGTGGGCAGGTCAAAGATACCCAAGATATTGAAAACTTGATTTCTGTACCTTTGACCAATGGTAATCAGTTGGCCAGCAATTTATCAACCCACATTCACAGTTACGATATTGCTGTAAAAGAACACGTTAGTGTTCAAAAATATTGATGAGGTTGATGGCGGCTATCAAGTTACATTAAATACAGGAGCAAGCTGGTTTTCTCGTACGCTCATCATTGCAACAGGGGCAAAATGGCGTAAACTTGGTGTAAAAGGCGAAGAAGAAAACATTGGTCAGGGTGTGGCGTATTGCCCGCATTGTGATGGTCCATTTTTTTAAAGGCAAGCCTGTGGCGGTGATTGGTGGGGGTAATTCTGGTGTAGAGGCGGCGCTTGATTTATCAGGAATTGTTCAACACGTAACTGTAATTGAATTTGGCGATAGTTTGCGTGCTGATAAAGTTTTTGGTGGATAAAAGCAATTGCCAAAGATAATATTGATATCATCAAATCTGCTGCCACCCAAGAAGTGGTTGCCAAAAGATGGTAAAGTGGTTGGACTTATTTATCAAGACCGCACAACTGGAGAAAATAAATCATTGGATTTATCAGCTGTTTTTGTGCAAATTGGACTTGTGCCAAATTCTGATGTGGTAAAAAATTTGGTGCAAACTAATAAACAAGGAGAAATCATTATCAATGCTAAATGCCAAACTAATAAACAAGGTATTTTTTTGCGTGTGGCGATGTTACTGATGTGCCTTTTAAACAAATCAATATTGCGATGGGTGAAGGTTCAAAGGCTGGATTATCAGCATTTGAGTATTTGATGCTTAATAGCTAAGTTTTATCAAGATAAAAAGCACGTTTATCGTGCTTTTTTTTGTGAGTTTATGTTTTAGTTATTTCATTCTGGCAATGATGTTGTCTTTTAAAAATAAACTGATGATACAGCGCTGCGCCTACATGTGCAATCACCAAATACACCAAAAAAAGGCAAACCAAAAATCCGTATGTAATTCATTAAAGATACCAGCAAGCTGACGGTTGGGCGATGCCATTGGGGCAATTTCAAAAAGACCAAAAACACTGGTGGCGCGTCCGCCATACATAGACATAAGCAGTCCAGATATTGGCATGGCAAGCATTGCAATGTATAAGCCAAGATGGGTCAAATGAGCAATGGCGATTTGCCATTTTGGGGCAGGCAGTGCAGGCGGTGCTTTACTGATAAAACGGTTCATAATTCGCAAAAACAGTCCATATTAAAAAAACTAACACCAACTGCTTTTATGAAGAGCGATGTATTGATTTCCCATATTGATTAATATAACAGCAATTACGATAAGCAGTGCGCCTATCCAGTGAAATGCACGTGTTGCGATTGAATATTTGGCAGGCAAAGTTGCTGGCTGATTCATGTTTATCCAAAAAAATGATTAAATTAAAAATTAGTTAACGAACCATCATAATAAAATGTTTTTATCTATTTCAATACATAAGATAATTTTAAACACAGATTTAAGAGCTAAATGGCAACCATTGGGAATTTTTGGTGGAAGAATTGACAAAAAGAATGTGATTTGACTATATTTAGTCATCAAAACCCATTATGGAACAAGGAGTGTTTATGCCTGTTGAATTTGTAACTTGTGATTTGTTGGATGATAATCCAAATCAAGATATTTTTTTGTTATCCCTCAAGCATTGATGGTAAACATTTTTAAAAACTTTGGCGGTCATTGCAGTTTTTATGGTCAAATTGTGACAGTTAAATGTTTTGAAGATAATTCAAGAGTTAAAGAGCTTTTTAGCGACTTCTGGCAATGGTCGAGTCTTGGTTGTTGATGGCGGGGCATCTTTGCGCTGCGCTTTATTGGGTGATATGATTGCCAAGTCAGCAGCGGATAATGGTTGGGCAGGCGTGGTCATTTATGGCTGCGTGCGCGATGTGGATGAGCTAAAAATTACCATTGGGTGTGATGGCATTATCTGCTATCCCCAAAAAAAGTGTTCGTAAGGGCGCTGGCGATGTTGGAGTGCATCTCAGATATTGGGGGTGTAACGATTGCTGATGGAGCGTATTTATATGCTGATAATAACGGCATTCTTATCTGTGCCAATGCATTGATTTAGTCAAATAAACCATCTATATATTTTTGATGGTTTTTATTTTTTTAACAATCCGTTATAATGGCTTGTTGAAATAAAAAAAACTTAAACCAATGAAAACACAGTCTACCTATCTTGATTTTGATGACAAAACCGCTATTTTAGCATTGTGGTATATTGTCAATACATCTTTATCTGCTTTTTACCAAATTAACCACTCACTTTTGGTGATGCAAAACAAGCATTGATTGCAGAGTTATCACAGTGGCAAGCGCTTGGTTTGCATCAAAAAGCATCTTGCGCGTTGGCAAGATGGCGCTGATGTTTTGGCATTTGTTGAAAAAAAATCTATCATGGTCAAACTATTGGTAATTTTTGGGCTGGTATTTTTAGGGTGAAAAGACATATCCAAAACAGCTATTGGATATTTATGACCCACCACCCATGCTTTTTTTATCAAGGCAATGTCAAACGTCTTTTTGATAAACAAATCGCTATTGTTGGTAGTCGTAAACCAACGCCACATGCTGAAAAAAACAACATTTGATATAGCTCAATACTTAGCATATTTTGGTTTAACAATCACCAGTGGTTTAGCAGGCGGGATTGATAAAATGGCACATTTGGGAGCATTGTCACAGCATGACGCACAACAAGGTAGAACGATTGGTGTTTTAGGAACTGGCATTGATGTTTGTTATCCTAAAAATCATCATGCCTTGTATGCTCAGATTATCCATGAAGGTGGTTGTTTGGTCAGTGAATTGCTGCCAACTACGCCAGCTAGTAAACATACGTTTCCCAGACGCAATCGCTTGGTGGCGGGCTTATCTATGGCGACATTGGTTGTAGAAGCAGCAATGAAAAAGTGGCTCATTAATCACGGCTCGGCTCACTGCCGAACAGGGTAAACAAGTTTTTGCGTGCCAAGCTTGATTGATAACATCAACGCTCAAGGTTGCCATCATTTGATACGTGAGGGAGCAACGCTGATTTATCATCCTGAACAAATTTTTAGAAGATTTATCAGTTTTGGATAAAACACTCACACCACTAAAATCAGATATAGCTAAAAACCCAGAAAATACAACCATCAAAAAAACCAAATTTATCAGCAAACCACTCGCCAAAAATACAGCGGTAAAAAGAGGTTGAGATTGCTCAGCATTTACAGGTTGTTTGGGAAAATTTATCAAGCATCCCTTGCGATTTGGACAATTTAGTTTTAGCGACCAATCTGGATACATCATCACTATTGGCAAATTTATTGGAACTTGAAATACTGGGCTTGATTCATACCGTTGGAGGGCGTTATGCTAGATTGTCATGATGATTTTACTGCCAACCAAATCGAGCATATTGCCAAGTTTTTAAAAATCATCAGGTATTTTTAGCATACCCCAGTGAAAGTGTTTGGGGGCTTGGTTGTGATGCCTTTGATAAAAAGGCAGTGGAGCAGATTTTATCATTAAAAAGCGCTCTGTTCAAAAAAAGGCTTGATTGTACTTACTGATGATATTAAGAAAATTATGCCGTTATTAAGCGACTTAAGCCATCAGCAGCAGCAAACATTAATTAATCAAATATCCGCACAGCAAACTCATCTTCAGGCAACCACATGGCTTTTTACCAGTGGCAAAATCAGCGAGCATTCCCAAGTTTTTTAACGGGTGATTTTACTACTTTAGCAGTGCGCATTACGCTACATCCTATTTTTAAAAAAATCTGTCATGCCATTACTGATGACCAAAATCCCTACGGTTTTTTTGGTATCTACCAGCTGTAATTTGCAAGGACAAGCCCCAGCTTGCAATCTGTATCAAGCAAAACAGTATTTTTTTCAGGCGATAAATTTTTAGATAATAAAGTTAATTGCCCAATCGCTTTTTTTGGACGCACAAAGTTTGGGGTTTGATAAACCCAGTCAAATCATTGACGGTATGACAGGCAAAGCAAATTCGCTGATTTTATTTAACAATTTTGTGGACGATTGAGTTGTAAGTTTTTAGGCGAATATAAAAAAACGCTTGCACTGTTTTTTTAGTGTAAATCCTGATTTATGCATATTATCAACAAAATCTTGCCAAAAATTTATCAAATGAATCAGGCAATAATTGGCAGCTTAGCAGTAAGTAAAAATAAATATTTTCTTGCCAATACTCAAAAAGATTTTTAATTCTGGTAAATTTTTAAAAATACTTTTTCTTCTTGATAGGAGAAAAAAATTTAAAATACGTTGTCTATCAATACCATCTTTATCACATTCTGCTTTTTAGTAATTGTAATATATGCAATACATCATTTTGACCATTTATCTTTTTTTACTAAATGGGTTAAATCATAAATATCTTTAATGCGGATATTAACAATGGATTGATGTAATTTCAAGCGATTTGGTATGATAGGGTTGGCGAGCTTGGATATATAAAAAGAATCTATGGGTGTTTGGTATTGAATGGGTATGGGTTTATCGTCAAAAGGAAGGTTGAATGAAATGTCTATGCTAATGTCAAACGATATATCACCAATCCATGCCGTCAAATCAGTATTAACAGTTGGAAAAATCATCGTGCATCGCATAATCTAAGAGTCGCCAAAAAGCATTATCCTTAAATTGAGTAAAATAAATACCATCTTGACAATACAATGTAGTAATTTTTTGCATCCAATCATTAAATATGAGTTCAGCTTCTTGTTTGCTATTGATTGGTTTTAAATATAAAAAAATCCAAATCGTAAGGTATGCGATTTTTTTATATCAATAAAAAAAGTTGCGAGTAACAAAACTGCCTTTTAACATAAAAATCTTGATTATTGATAATGGCAGCACGGCGCAAAAAAAGCTTCACAAGCGTATAAATTTTTTTAATATCATATTCTTTTAAAATCTGGATAATAAAGCTTTGATATTTTTCTAATATTTTATTTTTTTACTATTTTGCTCACTTAAATGAGACCAGCCTTCATCCAATTCAAGTTTATTATCATAAACACAATATTCAGCCTGTGATTTTTTTCTACAAAAAGTTTAACTTTTTGTAGCTTTCTTGATTATTTTTCTGTAAAAAAATATAGTCTTCAATCTTATTTAAAAGCAGTGATAAGATGGTTTACCTTATCCATAAATTCTACATAATCGCCTTTAAATCTTAAAGTAACAAAAACGATAATTTTTCTTGATTTTTTTAAAGCATTATTGGAAACATGAGCATTAAGATTTTGAGCGACTTCTTGAATTTTTTTGTAAGGTGTAGTTGTTGTAAAACTTGATTTTTTTCCATGCCATTCAAAATAGCCATATTTATTATTGGTTGGATGTATTTGATAAAAAAAGAGAATGATAATGAGCAGGTATTTCTACTTTTTACGAATCACCATAAATCCTTTTTGATAAAATTCTTGTTGAATATTATCCATAATGGTTAAAATATCATTTAGATGATTGGCTTTTTTAACTAAAGAAAACATTGGCTGCTGCTGCTGTTTTTCCTTTGGATAATTCAATTAAGACAGCTTTGCCACCCATGTTTTTGGCAAATTGTCTCAAATTCTAAAAATTTTAGTATTATCTAGATTATCAACGGTTAGATGGATTTCAAAAACAAAAAGGTAACTCTGTCTCTTGATTTTTGGGCAAATCATTGAATATTTTTTTAATTTTTTTGAAAAAAATAGTCATGTTAAACCCTTATATGGATTGACAATGATAATAAACCGTCATTAATTTTTAAAAATAACATTTACCGATAAATCAATCAGCTGTTTATCTTGATAGTCATCTAAATCTTCTTTTTATCACAAATGCAAGTTTATACCAATCTTTATCATTCATCATCAAATCATCCATTAACTTATTGATATCAAATTGATAAATCGGCATAAAGTCATCGTATTCGCTGGTTGTATTTTTTTATAAAAAAATAAAAATCCATCAAAAATTTTTTTATATCAATTTCATTAAGCCAGTTATGATAATTTTTGTAAAGTAGATTTGGAGATTTTTGGATTTATAAGCATGCCAATCAAGCTGAATTATAAATCGCTTTTTTTATTAAGCAAAAATACTAACTATAGGCGCATTTTTGAATAAAAATTTTTATCTTTAAAATAAGCAAAATAATGATTTCTGATTTGCCAACCATTACACCAACTTTCTACATGTGGTTTTGCAATATTATTGGGTAAATTTTTGATAAATGGATAAAATAAAATTTTTTAAAAAAATATCCCAAGTAGATTTATGATTTTTGTTTTATAGAATCAATATCATCAGGATAATGTAATTTTAATTCTTTTATTTGTGAAAATGGTTTTATTTAAAAATATCAGCATGTATGGATTTTTAGCATAATGATTCTTTAGGTTTTGTATTTTTAACCACCAAATGTAATTTTTGCTGGCTTGTTCAGCGTCATTGTCACCGTATTGATAAAAAAACAGAATGTGCTGCATTTCTTTGGGTAGATAGTTTTGTGAACAATAATGGTAGGGGTAGTCATGTGGATACTGATAACCCTGACCAAAAACCTTCTGCTTGCATCAGTGAGGTTGCCCCATTTCTAAGATGCAGTGGTACGGCAAACTGATGGGTTTTGGCAAATTCTAAGGCCTGATTGATGGCTTGATAACTGGTATTAGATTTTTGGAGAATTTGCCAAATAAATTGCTATTTGCCCCAAAATAATTCGTGCTTCAGGCATACCAATGTTTTTTGACTGAACGCAAGGCACTATCAGCAAGTATCAATGCGTTTGGATTGGCAAGCCCAATGTCTTCACTGGCACTGATAACCAGCCGACGAGCAATAAATTCAGGATTTTCACCTGCATTTAACATCAGTGCTAACCAGTACAACGCTGCATCAGCATCACTGCCGCGAATGGATTTTATCATTGCTGAGATGATATCGTGGTGCATTTGACCATCTTTATCGTATTGTAAGATAAGATTTTGAGCGACCTGAGCAAGAAGGTTGTCATCAATAACTCGTACGCCATCACCGTCAGCTTTGGCGGTTTGTACGGCAAGTTCTAAAATATTTAATGCTTTTCTGGCATCACCACAACAAAGCCGATAAATGGTTTTTTGAGCGGTCAAATGAATGGATAATTTGATTAAAATTTCATCATTTTTAGAGCATGATTTAATAATTCTGTAATGTCTATTTCGGATAAAGGTTCCAGGCGATAGACCTGACAGCGAGACAATAAAGCATTGTTCACACTAAACGATGGGTTTTCGGTGGTTGCTCCAATAAGGGTGATGTTTCCTGTTTCTACCACCTGTAATAGCCCGTCTTGTTGGGCTTTGTTAAAACGATGAATCTCATCAATAAAAAAATAATTGGCGGTTCAAACAATAAATTATCATGATATTTATCAATTAATTCTCTTAACTCTTTGACAGTTAGCGTCAATGCAGATAATGCATAAAAGTCTCGCCCCATGGTTTTGGCTAAAACTTGTGCTAATGTGGTTTTACCAATACCAGCTTCACCATGCAAAATAATACTGGGAAGATAGCCACCTAAAACCATACGAGCAATTGGCGCATCATCGGCTAATAAGTGTTTTTTTGCCCAACAATTTGGCTCAGTTTATTGGGGCGCATTCTTTGGGCAAGTGGTGTGTAAGTCATAATTTTTTGACGAGCTTTGATGATGTTAGGAATTTTGCCAAGATAAATATCCTCAGCAATTTTGCCTTGTTGTTCAATATTATAATCCCAAAAAAATTCTTATCAGGGCTATAGTGATAAAAAGTAAGGATTGTATTTTTTAAAGGTCAAATAATAAGCACTTTGCAAATAAGCACCATGCAAAAGCACAAAAACACCTTGTTGGTGCTGTAATACATGAGTCATCTCATGGATAAAAACTTGCTGATACACTGGACTTTCAAGTGAATAATCGTCTTTATAATGAATATCACCAACAAAAATTTGTCCATTTGGCGCTATAAAAACCTCTGACCCTTGCCATGGAATATATGGATAATTGATAATATGTACTTTTGTATAATCCAACAAATCACCAAAAACAGTTTTGGCGAGGGCGATTTCCCAGCTGTTAAATGACGAATGACTGGTTTATTTTTTTGATATTTTTTTGATAAACCATGGCATTTTTTAGTACAGGTAAAAGCAAGTCCAAACATAGTTATTCTTTTGGTTGCCATGGTGATGGTGTAGGTTTTGCCTTGCTTGACTTTTTCAGCATTGCCAAAAACTTCGGTAAATGCTCGTTTCATAAATTGGCGTAATCCATTGATGGTTACAACATAAAAACGCCCGCCAGCCGTCATACGCTGATAAGCGTCTAAAAAGATACAAGTAATGCTGTTCTTTTGCCGACTTTGGCGGGTAGATTGGACATAACAAGGCTAAAGGTTAGATTATTATCCACTTGGTTAAAACCATTAGACAGTTGTACATGGGTATTGGTCAGCTGATTTTTTTCGCAATTTAAGCGAGCATACTCCACTGCTACAAAGTCTTTATCAATCAATAAATGCTGACCATCAGGGCATTCTCTGGCAGCAGTCATACCCAGCACACCATAGCCACAACCTAAATCAATGGAAGTGTCCTCAGATTTAAAATCAATATAATCCAACAACATCAAACTGCCATCGTCTAATTTTTCAGGGCTAAAAAAATCCCCCAAGTGGTATAAAATTCAAAAGGGCGACCTAACACATCTTGCTTTAAAATGAATGTCTTTTTCGCCAATACTGGGCTTTGCTTAACAATTCTTCTTGAGTAAATTCACTCATGGTTGCTCCATTATTTGTTCCAAATTCGTTTTGTATTTGTCTAAAAGTTCATCATCAGTTTCAGGGCGTTCGTCGTCTTTGATGATGCAGTCAATTGGGCAGACTTTATCGCAGGTGGGTGCATCGTAAAAACCCACACACTCAGTACATAAATCAGGATTGATGATGTAGGTTTTTTTGATGTTTGTTGTCATAACTTATCGCTTCGTTGGGGCATTCAGGTTCGCAAATGTCGCAATTGATACAATCGTTTGTGATTTTTAGTGCCATAGATTAACAGTTAAAAATAAAGATATTGTAAAACAGTTTTTTTAAGAAAAAAAGTAAAAAAATCACTTATTCCACATTGTTAAAATTTTTATTAAAAAAATTTAATTTTTTTGTCATAAGTTTATGCCAAATTAAAAATGGCGTCTTGATGTATTTTTTTGTAATATAGCACCAGACAATACTAAGAGCGTAAGACCATCATTAAAATAACAGGAAAAAAACCATGACAAATTTGACTTTATATAAACAAATTCATCCTTGCCAATGCCAAAATCTTGCTAAACTTGGCTATAAGAGTCTGGTCAATTTGCGTTTTGATGATGAAGTGGCAGAGCAGCCAAAATCAGCAGATTTGGCAATTAGTGCCAAAAAGGCAGAACTGGAGTATCAGCATATACCTACGGATATTGACGGCATTCATTTGCAACAAGTCAAAAATTTTGCAGACGTTATCAATAAGCTGCCAAAACCTGTGATGGTATTTTTGTGGAACAGGCAGCCGTGCCAAACGTTTGTACCAAAGTGCGGTCGTGTGTGGGCTAATTTAGGCTGCCTTAATTTAATTATAGTTAGCGTTTTGCAAACCCTTGTTTTTGTAGGTAATCTAGCATAAATGGACGCACAGGATTACCAAACGTAGCGGCGATTTGACCACGCCAATCCAAATCCAATCCGCGACTTTGATAATAATCACGCACAACTTCATTATAACTTTCTAAAACGTCCTGGCTGGCAACTTGATAGGTATTTTGGCTAACCAAAACATCAAGAGGTAAGCGTGGACGTTGAGATTGATTGACTTTAGCGGTCATATCAGGATAACCTAGACAAAGCCCAAACATTGGCACAACGTGCTGCGGTAATTCAAGCAGGTTGCTGGCTCGTTCAATATCATTACGAAGACTGCCAATATAAACCCCGCCAAGCCCCAAACTCTCAGCTGCTGCCAAAACATTTTGTGCCATTAATGCTCCATCAACCGCCCCAATTAGCATGACTTCTGTCCAGTCATCTTGAATTTTGGTTAATTGTTGGTGGCGATGGGTATCCATGCAAAACACCAAAAATTCTGCCGCTGTTTCGACATAGTGATGACCTAGACGTTTATTTTCGCTAAGCGCTTGATTGTACTCATCTTCATTCATTTCGCAAGAAATTTGGCGAAAAAGCCGTACGTTTTTTTAGGGTCAGTAACTCGAATGATGCTTGCCATTTGTAAAAAAACTAGACGTTGAAACAGCTCGACCAGCTTCTAAAATTGCAGTTAAAAGCTCATCAGAAATTGGCTCACCTGTGAATTTACGAATGGAACGATGGTTTAGTAGTGTCTCAAGAGCTGGCTGGCTTTGAAGATTGTGTGGCATAATTTATCTCATGTTAGACTTGGATGTAAGGTAAAATCATCTTATCAAGGATTGCGGTTAAAGGCAATTTGTTTTTTTGCCTGTTTTGTCGCTTATAATAAAGACCAATAAAATAACAATTTGAGAATTTTTATGTCAAAAAAACCAAAAAAACATCTGCTCAAATTTGCGCCAATAAAAAAAGCTCGTCATGAGTATTTTTATTGAGGAAACATTTGAAGCGGGTATGGTGCTAGAGGGTTGGGAAGTCAAATCTATCAGAGCTGGAAAGATGGCAATTACCGATGCTTATGTAATTTTTAAAAACAATGAGGCTTTTTTGTTTGGTGGGCATATCCAGCCGCTTTTAACCACATCCACTCACGTCAATCCCGATAATATTCGTACCAGAAAACTGTTATTAAATCGCCGTGAAATTAATAAACTTTTTGGAATGGTCAATCAAAAAGGGTATGCGGTGGTACCATTGTCATGTTATTGGAAAGGGTCGCGCGTCAAATGCCAAATCGCTCTAGCTCGCGGTAAAAAACTTCACGATAAACGTGCCACGTTAAAAGAGCGTGATTGGCAAATGGATAAAAGACGCGGGTTTAAGGCAGATTTACGCTGACGATTTATCTAGCTAATTTTTTTCAAAACGAGCAATGCTTTCTACATGAGCCGTATGACAAAACATATCCATCACACCAGCGTGCGTGAGCGTGTAACCTTGGGCTAATAACAAAGCAGTATCGCGAGCGAGTGTGGCAGGATTACACGAAACGTAAACAATGCGTTTGGCGTTAAATCTGCCTAGGTAGGACATAACTTCTGCTGCTCCAGAACGGGGCGGGTCAATCAGCAAAGCATCAAAACTGTTTTTCACCACTTGCCCAATCAGCTGATGAAAAATCCTCGGTTAGGTCTTGGGCATAAAATTTAATGTGATGAATGCCGTTGGCTTTTAGCATTCATGGCGGCGCGTTCTGTCATTTGAACACTGCCTTCAACACCAATTACAAAGCCTGTTTCTCCAACGCAGCGTGCCAGTGGTAGGCTAAAATTTCCCAGTCCACAAAATAGGTCAAGTACACGCTCACCCGCTTTTAAATCCAATAAATCACACGCTAATTTGGTCATTTTTGATTGACTGACAAATTCACTTGCGTAAAAATCCATTGGCGAAAATTCAAATGTTACATTAAAATTAGGGTAAACGATAAAACAATCCACCTGTTGGGGGGGATGGTTAAGCTGTTTTTTTGAGATGGTTTCAGCTAAAACACTATTACCATCATGTTTGGCGCCAGTTTCAACATCAACCCGCCAAACGCTATCAGAACCTTTGGGCTGTAAAAAAATAATTGCCAATTTCTTTGACCAAAAAACTTGTAATTTATTTAAATCACCATCTGGCAAATCTTGTAGATGACGTACAATCACAGCAACGGATTTATGACTTTGTGGCACGTCTGCTAGTGTCTCGCCCATGGCAATTTCCAGTTGGGCAATGCTGTCTCGGCTGTCTAATGAACCAATCAGTGTTTTTTTAGGTTTTCAAGCTCAAATCCAATTCGCTTGTCTAAAAATATGGCATTCTGATAAATCTGCCAAAAAAATTACTGCCGCGTTCACGAAACCCCACCAGTGTTTTTATCTTTTTGGCAACATAACGCACACCAAGACGCGCTTTTTGTGCGATAAGCTAAACGGTCAGCAGTCAAAGGAACTAGCCAATGTTTCGGAGCGGTATTGGCTTGATGATGTAAAAAGTTCTGCTAAAACGGATTGTTTAAATTCAATTTGTCCATCTGCTTGCCAATGTTGAAGACTGCAGCCACCACAGACTCAAAAATGTGGACAAGCTGGTTTTTGACGCATGGAATTTGGATTGTCAATTACAGCAAGAGCATCGCCTTCTTCATAGCTTTTTTTAACAGATTTGATTTTTAACGCTGACGACTTCATCGGGTAGGGCGTGGCTAATAAAGACCTTTTTACCAACTTTTTTTCAGCATAATTTTTCTTGATGCTCAATCAATTGACCATCATAACTGCTAACTGCCCGTCCATCATGAGCCAGTCCTGTGATTTTTAAAAAGTAATGGGCGGCGCTTCTGCCAAACGCAGTCGGGCTTTTTAGTAGGTTTACCAGCTTTTTTTGGAGCGTGAATGATGGTCATATTGTTGCCTGTCAGTTTTTGATAAATTTTTTTGTTAAAAAAATGATGGGTGGTGCATTATAGCAAATTCACTACAGATTTATCATAAAAAAAGGCTATAAAATAGCCTTGATGTAAATAATGACAGGATTGTTTGACTGGATTATTTTTGGTTGAAATGCCAAGTAAACGGTAAATTGGGCAAAAAGTTCATAAAGGCGGTTGCCAGTAAAATAATTCCTAAAAATCCCCAAATTCCAATGATTTTAGCGGCTGCCAGCCCAACCAAAAACTGCACCAAGAACAAAGCGTAAAAATACGGTCAATTTTTTTCCAAGATTTGCTTTCATAATAAATCCTCAAAGAGAAATGATAAAATTAAGATGTTTTATTAGTGGCATTCCAAGGCATAAGCATTAAAACTTTTGCCAAACCACAAAAATCCTGTTAAGCCAGCCAGCATTAGCCCCATGCCCACAAAAACCTGAGATGCCTAAAAACCAAGGGGAGATGGTAATTCCTAAAGTTACCCCCAACAAAAACCAAAACGCCAGCAATCAGCTGCACTTGACGCATTAGCTCTAAAGGAGCGTTTGGTTGAGCTTCTATAGGCAATCCTGCTTTTTCCCATGCCATTAAGCCGCCTTGTAAAATATAGGCTTCCTGACAGTTTTTTGAATAATTTTTCCAGCAGATTGGCATTTTTGCTGGGTTCGCATGCCAGATAGGCAGCCAAAAAAATAACCACACCATTTTTGGGGTAATTGGTTGGTGTTTTTTTGGCGAGTGTATTCAAAGGTAGTGAAATCGCACCAGTAATGTGTTTGCGCAAATATTCATCTGTATGGCGAATATCAATCAAAAACTGCTTTGTGTTTCATTTTTTTCAGCAGCTTCTTTTTGGGGTCAAGCTTGTTAGGCTCATAATGTTTTTCCGCTTATTATCTGTGTTTTGTTATTTGTGTTGATTTGGGCAAAAACATTTCTTTTTAGCACACTGATTAATTGAATGACTTTGTCGTCGCACAGTGAATAGTACAAAAATTTGAGCATCTCTACGGTAATTTACTAAACCTTCATCGCGCATTTTTTTGCTAAGTGTTGTGATAAAGCTGATTGACTTAAATGAATAAAGGTTAAAAATCTGTCCAACGCTCATTTCGCCGTGCTCAATTAATAAGCACAGTACCTGCAAACGATTGGCATTGCCAAGCGTGCGCAAAAAATTCAGCTGCTTTTTTGTGTTTGCTGTTCAAGTGTATTAGAAGAAATTTGTGGTTGCTGCATAATTTAGTGTCCTCTAATTTAGAATATTCTAATTTAAAAGTCAATCATTTATTAAAAAAAGATAATAAATTATCAACCCACATCATGATAAATGCATTTTGCGGTTTGATTGTTAATTATTAACTAATTGTTTTGTAAAGAATTTATTATAAATTGTTGCAAAACAGAAGTTATTTGGCTTATGATTGTCATTGTTAGCTAAAAATAAACTTGGGAATTTTTTTATGGCAATTATTTTTACCCACTCATGAACCATTTTTGCAAACCAAAGCCCAAGTTTTGGTTTTGCCTGTCAGCGCAGATGGTAATATTTTTGCACCCTGTATTGATGCGGTGCAAAAAGTTTGTTTGCTGATAATTATCAAATTTATTATAAAAAGTGCGATGCAAGGTGAGTTAGGGCTGGGTCAAGCAATGATAAATCGTCTGCAAAAAGCAACATACAGGGCTTGGCGTGCAAACGGGTCACACAGAATATATTGTTAATCTTATTACTCAAGAATTTGTATCTCATCGCATCAGTAGCCAAACTCTAAAAACAGCAATTAAAAACCTAAAACCAAAAAAATCTATGATTTAATGCGGTTTAACAGGGATAAGACGATTGGCATTTATTGGTTCGCCGCTATTGATGACTCATCTGGATAAATTACCCAATATCGATGCTGATGACATTGCATCGATATGGCACGATATTTTTGCGACATAACCAGATTAACCATAGAACTGCATTTTTCAAAAGATACAGTTTTGCCAATCATCAAAAAAATCACTTGAAAATGAATGATAAATTGGCTAAAATGCTAACCCTTGCGATTGTGGTGGAATTGGTAGACACGCTATCTTGAGGGGGTAGTGCCTACGGCGTGGGGTTCAAGTCCCCCAATCGCACCAAATTTTTTTAAAAGCCCATTTGGGCTTTTTGTATTTAAAATAAATTTTTATAGCTTAAAACCATTAATTTGATTCGTTGCTTTTTGCACATCATTTTTTAGTAATAAATCCAAAGCATCAATACTGCATTCAATGGCTTTATCGATGCTGATTTTATCATCCAAACTTGGTTTTAGACAGTACCCAATCGCTTACCTTAGATGTATGGATTGGACGCCCAATACCAATGCGCAAACGGTAAAAAAATCCGCACCAATATGTGGCACAATGTCTCTAAGTCCGTTATGTCCACCATGTCCGCCCCCTTTTTTTAGGCGAATGTTGCCCGCTGCAATATCCAGCTCATCGTGAGCGATTAAAATCTCATCACTACGGATATTGTAAAACTTTGCCATGGGTGCAACTGCAAGTCCTGAACGGTTCATCAAAGTATTAGGCAAAAGTAGATGAATATCGTGCCCATAGATTGTTCCACGACCCACTTGACCATGAAATTTTTTATCGTCAGCAAGATGGATGTTAAATTTTTCTGTCAATGTTTCTACAAACCAAAAACCAGCATTATGGCGTGTATCTTGATAGGCTGTACCGATATTGCCAAGCCCAATGATAAGTTTAATCATGGTTATTTCCAATAAGATGATTTAAATTGGTGGTTTCATTGAATTCAATAAAAAGCCAACGATAAACTCATTGGCTTTAGCTGGTATAGCAATGACGCTATCAGCGATTAAGCACGTTGAAATCCACATGTAATGGAGTGCTTTTTGCTGGATGGCGTTGTAGGGCTTTAATGATAACGGTTTCATTACCGCCTTCTAAAGCTAGCGTGATGTTGCTTGTGAAAAAAAGTTTCTTCTTCTAAAGCACGTACAAGCTCATTGTATTTTACACAAATGGCTTTTGGTTCACCTTTGCCATAAACAATTGCTGGCACTAGGTTGTTTTTACGCAGGCGGCGGCTCGCACCTTTACCCTGTTCAGCATCTGTACGGATAACCGCATTTAAAGTAAAGCTCATATAAAAATCCTAACGATTAGGTTGATTAAATGTATCAATTTGAAATAACAAACCATATTGGGCAATTTGCGACCAACTGCCCAAGCCAAAAATTATAACACAGTTTTACGATTTTTACAAGTTGGCTTTTTTGGTACAAATCTCTTGCCACCGCTGCAATGGTTTGAATGCCGTTTTGTAAAATCTCATCAGATTGGGCAATAGATAAGCGAATGCATTCATGAGCGTGGCGATAATGACTACTATTCATGCCCACAAAAAAGTGCTCACTTGGAATAATGAGTGTCCCTTGTTCTTTAAGTTTTTGGTATAAAATCTGGGTAGAAACGGGTATATTTTTCAAACCACACCCACAAAAACATCGCCCCTTCGGGTTTATGGATTTTAACAGGTAAATCTGATAAATACTCTTTTTAATAGGCTGACTGCAAAACTGCTTTGACGCTGATAAAATGGTTTAACAACGTCATTGGCAAGATGAATGATTTGGTCATTGTCAAATAAAGGCTTGGCAATCATCGCCCCAATGCGTGTTGGTGATAATCCAATAATAGCGTTCATCGCTGAAATGGCTTTGATGATGGTTGGATTGGCAACAACAATGCCCGTTCTGGCACTGGGCAGACCAATTTTTTTGATAAACTAAAACACAACACTGTATTTTTCATCAAAATTTAAGGTGGTGTTTGAATAAATAATGTTGGGAAATGGCATACCATAAGCGTTGTCCACCAGTAGCGGTATTTGGTAAGTCTTGGCTATTTGACTTAGTTTTTGCCATCTCGTCATCGGTCAAAAACGTTGCCTGTTGGGTTGGTTGGACGTGAACAGCAAATTGCCCTCAATTTCGCCATTTTGTAATTCAGGGTAAATTGGTTAATTTATCAAAAATCCACGCGATATTTAAAAAAATCCATCTTCACCATTGTGAGTAACATTTTCAATTATTGGTGGTACAGCAATAAAATGCGTGCCATCAACATGAGCATCAGCATAACCAATATATTCAGGTGCTAATGGTAAAAGAATTTTTTTACAAGTGCCATTTTGAAATTGACCTGAAAACAAATTAAATAAATAAAAAAAGCGTTTTTGTGAACCATTGGTCAAAGCGATGTTATCTTTGGTTAAATTCCAATCATAATGACGATTAAAAATGAACTAAGCTGTCAATAAAAAGCGCTGTCGCCTTGTGGTGTAGAGTAGTTGGTTAGACTTTTTTAGTGCGGTATCATCTGCTAGAGCGGTTTTGTAGGATTTTTTTGATAAGCATCATTGACTTTGGCAATGTTGGCAGGATTGCCACCGCCTAGCATATTAATGGGTTTATCACTATTAAGGGCGTTGCCTAAATCGTCCATTAATTGCAAAAATACCGCTATTTTTGGTAAATTTTTGTCCAAATACAGAAAAAAATCCATATCAAAAATCCTAAAAAAAATATGAAAAAAACAATGAAATTTAATAAAATTAAATGGAAAAAGACGAGCCGCAACCGCAAGTCGTGGTTGCATTTGGGTTATTTACCACAAAGCGAGAACCTTCTAAACCTTCTTGATAATCAATGGTTGAGCCATGCAAATATTGATAACTAAGACTATCTACCACCAATGTTGCATCGCCATTTAAAAAGGTTGCATCGTCTTCATCAAGTTCATCCGCAAAATCAAAACCATAAGAAAACCCAGAACAGCCACCTCCAGTTACATAAACCCGTAACATTAAGTCTTGATTGCCTTCAGCGGCTTTTTAAAGCAGTCAGTTTTTTTGGCGGCATTGTCGGTGAGTGTCATATTATTATTGCTCATAGGCTACCTATTATTTATATTGTCTAATCTTGTATCATAAAATGGTTGGCTTATTATAACATAAACCATAATTAGCAAACATAAAACAAACATTTTACGCAATGTTTGATTAATAAATGGTCATACGGTTGTTATTTGGTAAGAATTAACTAAGGTTTAACTACTTTTTTTAAAACTTGACGTTATTTTTAGGTTTTTAGGATACTAACGATAATCTTTTTACAATAACTGGGATTTTTTTATGTTACAAGATTTTTATGGTTAAACCATCTAAATTAAAAAGAAATGTATTAAGTAGGGTTCTTGCGATTTCTTTGGGTGTTTTTCATCAATTTTATATATCATGCCCGCGCATTCAGCGGTGATGACGGATTTTTTTCATCACTGGTAGAAAAAGAGGCAGGCGGGGTGGTGCGAATTAGTATTGTCAAGCCAGTCAGTGATGAAGAATTGGCATTGGCTTATCAAGCTCAAGTACTGCGTCAATTTTTTTGGTAATCAAGCCGCCCCTGAAATTCCAACGGTGGAACATGGATATGGTTCGGGATTTTTTGTCAGCTCAGATGGCTATATTTTAACCAATCATCATGTGGTTGCAGGCGCAAAATCCATCACAGTTACACTAAATGACCGTTCTGAATTGGATGCTAAATTGATTGGCTCTGATGAGGCATCTGATATTGCTGTGCTCAAAGTGGTTGGTAAGAATTTTTCCTGCCTTAAAAAAATAGCAAAAGGTGATAATTTAAAAGTTGGTGAACCAGTTTTTAGCCATTGGTTCGCCATTTGGTTTTGATTATTCGGCATCAGCAGGAATTGTATCTGCCAAATCACGCAACATCAGCAAAGAAGCAACCGTACCATTTATCCAAACTGATGTGGCATTAAATCCGGGAAATTCAGGTGGGCCATTATTCAATCAAAATGGCGAAGTAGTTGGAGTGAATTCACGAATTTTTAGTGGAACAGGTGGCTACATGGGTTTATCCTTTTTCCATTCCAATTGATACAGCTATGGATATTTATCAGCAAATCAAACAAAATGGTAAAGTTGTGCGAGCGTATTTGGGTGTTGGACTGCAAGACATTGACCGCAATTTAGCAGAAGCCTATGGTTTTGATAAACCTAAAGGGGCGGTTGTAACTCGTGTGGCTCCAGATAGTCCTGCTCAGCGTTCGGGCTTAAAAGCAGGTGATGTTGTGCTATCCTTTAATGGTCAAACCATCACTCAAGCATCAGAATTACTAAATCAGCTGAATCGTGCTAAATCTCAACAACCTTTTAGCTTGGGTATTTGGCGGGATAAAAAATCACTGACACTGCAAGGGGTTTTTGCAGACAGCCCGCAAGATATGGCAGCTAGCAATATCAATAGTGATAAAGCAAGATTGGGTTTGCGAGTTAAAGAGCTAACCAGTAGCGAAAATGCAATGTTATCAGCTTATGATGTGCGTGGAGGACTTGTAATTAGTTCGATTGAAATGTCAAGTTTGGCAGAAAGGGCAGGACTTCAAGTTGGTGATATTATTGTTAGTTTAAATCAAATGCCTACTTATAACGTTACTGCTTTTAAAAAGGCCGCTCAAAGTTTGCCACAAACGGGCGTGGTAACAGTTGGTATAATTCGTAATGGCACCCCAATAATTCTAGGGATTCGGGTGGAATAAAAAAACCACAAATTATTATAATAGGCTTTTTTTGTAAAAAAATGGACGTCTATATTATAGAAATTTTTATAACAATAAACTCTTTATAGAATACAAACATTACAAAAAGCCCAATGACATGTTTTTTTGTCATAATTTAATAATAAAAGGAATTGTATGACTCACAACGAAAAATTCCCGCGTCAAAAATCCCTGCTATTTTTGCATCTGATGCGGTTGGGCTACGATTACCTCTCGCTCAAAAAAACGAAAAATTGGGACAAAAAAACCAACATCTTCCCTGACATCTTTATAGAAAGCCTCTGCCGCATCAATCCCGATTTATCACCGGACGATGCACGCCGTTTGCTGACCGACATCACTATTGAGCTGGATAACGAAGACTTGGGGCAAAAAAATTTTACGAACGCCTCACCAATCAATCCGGCGGCAAGAAGCTGATCGACTTCCAAAAATTTCAATAACAACAGCTTCCACGTTCTAACCGAATTGCCTTGCGTCAATGGCGACGAAGAATTCCGCCCCGACATTACCCTGCTGATAAACGGCATGCCCTTGGTCTTTATTGAAGTCAAAAAAACCTAACAACAAAGGCGGCATCGGCGAAGAGCGGGAACGCATGGGCAAACGTGCGACAAACCCTAAATTCCGCCGTTTCATCAACATTACCCAATTCATGATTTTTTTCCAACAACATGGAATACGATGACGGCGCAACCGAACCGGCACAAGGCGCGTTTTACGCCTCGTCTGCTTACGGCAAGCCCGTGTTTAACTATTTCCGTGAAGAGCACAAATTAAACCTTGCTGAATTATTGAACACACTTTCAGACGACCTCGAAAACAACGTCCTGCAAGACAACAACCTGCCCGTTATCAAACACAGCCCTGAATTTATCAGCAATAAATCGCCCGAAACACCGACCAACTGCATCCTGACTTCGCTGCTTTGCCGCGAGCGCCTCGCCTTTCTCCTGCAACACGGGCTGACCTACGTCAAAACCGACCAAGGCGCGCTGCAAAAACACATCATGCGCTATCCACAGCTATTTGCCACCCTCGCCATTGAAAAACATTTGGCAAACGGCGGCAAAAAGGCGTGATTTGGCACACCCAAGGCTCCGGCAAAACCGCGCTTGCCTATTACAACACCCGTTACTTGACCCACTATTACGCCAAACAAGGCATCGTGCCGAAATTCTATTTCATCGTGGACAGGCTCGATTTATTGAAACAAGCGCAGCGGGAATTTACCGCCCGCGACTTAATCGTCCATACCATCGACAGCCGCGAAGCCTTTGTTGCCGACATCAAATCCGCTCAAACCCTGCATAATCACGCAGGTAAAGCGGAAATCACCGTTGTTAACATCCAAAAAAATTCAAAGACGACCCCAATGTCGTCGCTCGTAACGACTATGACCTCGCCATCCAGCGCGTCTATTTTTCTCGACGAAGTACACCGCAGCTACAACCCCCAAAGGCTCGTTTCTTGCCAACCTTAACCAGTCCGACCTGAATGCCGTCAAAATCGGGCTGACCGGCACACCGCTTATCGGTGTAACCGCAGGCAACGTCAACACCCGCGAGCTCTTCGGCGACTACATTCACAAATACTATTACAACGCCTCCATTGCCGACGGCTACACCCTGCGCCTGATTCGCGAGGCCATCAGCAGCCAATACAAAGCCCAATTGCAGGCTGCACTGGCGCAGCTTGAAGTCGAAAAAAAAGGCAGCTTTGACCGCAAAGAAATCTACGCCCATCCGCATTTCGTCCGCCCGATGCTCAACTATATCTTGGGCGACTTCGCCAAATTCAGAAAAAAACCAACCAAGACGACAGCCTCGGCGCCATGGTTGTTTGCGACAGCGCAGAACAGGCGCGGCAACTCTTTGACCATTTTCAGACGGCCTCAGACCACAATTTCACCGCTACGCTGATATTGCACGATGTCGGCACTAAGGACGAACGCGATCAATGGGTTAAAAGACTTCAAAGCGGGCAAAACCGACATCCTGTTTGTGTACAACATGCTTTTTGACCGGCTTTGACGCGCCGCGCCTGAAAAAAACTTTACCTAGGGCAGACTAATCAAAGCCCATAACCTTTTACAAACCCTGACCCGCGTCAACCGCACCTACAAATCTTACCGTTACGGCTATGTTGTTGATTTTGCCGACATCGAGCGCGAATTCGACAAAACCAACCGCGCCTATTGGGACGAACTTTCTAACGAATTGGGCGACGAAATCGGCAGTTACAACCAGCTATTCAAAACTGACGAAGAAATCGAACAGGAAATTGCTGACATTAAAAACGCCCTGTTTGATTTCGATACCGAAAACGCCGAAGAATTTTGCCGCCAAATCAGCCAAATAGAAGATAAAAAACAGCTTCTAACCTTAAAAAGTCCTGCAAACCCTGCTCGCCACCCGCACCCCGTGGGCACAATGGCCGCGCCTCCCCATCTACCTCAAAGCCATGACCCTGCGCCTCGAAAAATACAGCAGCAACCCCGCCCGCGACGCAGCCCGCGAAGCCGACATACAGGAGCTGGAACAAATGTGGCAGGAAAAAACCGACGGCTTGGTGAAACAAGGACTACCCGTTTCAGACGACCTCGCCGCGTTTAAATGGATGATTGAAGAATTGAGGGTGTCGCTGTTTGCTCAGGAGTTGAAGACGCCGTATCCGGTGTCGGTGAAGAGGTTGTTGAAGGTGTGGGGGTAATAAATTGATTGATGATTTAAAAATTAATATTTATAATTTGGGTAATAAAAATTTTTTTAACATTATAGAATTAGGTTGTTATTAATGATCTTATATGATGAAATTCGTGAATTATCTGATAAATATGAAATTGAATTAAAAAAACAAATTGATAGTCGTATTATAGAGATGCATGATGATGATCTTTCACATCATATGCTATACCAAGTGTTAGGAATCTCAAGTCAATTTGGAAAAGACATTGATACTTATCAGAATATTGGTAGGTTCCTTTATAAATATGCAGGATCATTTTTTAGAGGAAGCTGCATTTTATTGCATTAAATATAAATTTCCCAATGCAAAAAAATTAAAATCCCTAACACTATAGGACAAAAACCAAAAAAACTTTTTGAAATAGATGCATTAGTGGATAAATATGCGATAGAGATAAAATGGAGAGATGCCACAACTGATGGAGATCATGTAACTAAAGAACATACACGATTGGAAGTAATTCACGCTGCAGGATATAAACCTATTAGATTAATGTTTTTATTATCCCAATAGATCTCAAGCACAAAAAAATTCAAAAAAACATTACAAACTTTATACCATGGAAAGAATGGAGAGTATTATTATGCAGATTCAGCATGGGATTTTTATTCTAAAATTTACAGGTGTAGATTTATTAAAGATATTAAGACAGATTGCATATGAAAAAAACAAGGTAATGGTATATGATGAATGATGTTATTCTAGGTGATTGTCTACATATATTAAAAAAATAGATAATAATTCCATTGATCTAATCTATCTAGATCCACCGTTTTTTTACTGGGAAAAAAACTTTACTGGCACAGCAAAAGATATTAAAAAAACAATACTTCTTTAAAAGATACATGGGCCAACCTGACAGAGTATGAGCAATTTATTTATGATAGATTACTTTTATGTAAAGATAAGTTAAAAACTGGTAGTATATTCATTCATTGTGATAGAAACTCTACACATATTCTTCGTTCTATATTAGATCGCATTTTTTTGGCCAAAACAATTTTCAATCTGAAATTATTTGGTATTACAAACGTTGGAGCAATTCAAAAAGGGCTACTAAATCAACATCAAACTATATTATTTTACTCAAAATCTTTTGAATTTAAATGGAATCGTCGGTTTAATAGTTATAGTTTAACAACTAATTTTAGATCAAATCTTACAAAAAAACGAAAAAACTCATTAGGGACGTCTGTATATGCAACAGATCAACATGGAAACGTTATATATAATGGGCAAAAAAAGGGGTTCCATTAGGTGATGTGTGGGAAATTCCTTTCTTAAACCCTAAAGCTAAAAGAAAGAACTGGTTACCCCTACCCAAAAACCCATCATCTTACTAGAAAAAAATTATTGATTTAGTAACTGATGAACATGATGTTGTTCTTGACCCATTTTGCGGAAGTGGAACTACTTTAGTAGCAGCATCTATTTTTGAAAAAGAAATTTCATAGGTATAGATATTTCTGAAGATGCAGTTGATTTAACTAGATTAAGATTATCAGAGCTAATTAAAAACAGAATCTAAAGTTCTAATGAATGGTATAGCTTCGTATGAAAATAATGACCCATGGGTAATGAAGCATTTATCATGTTTTTGATTTTTTTCCAGAATACATAGAAATAAAGGACTAGATGCTATCTTAAATAAATCATCAACAGAGCATCCAATTTTTTTGAGAGTTCAAAGAGAAAATGAAGAATTAATTGAGGCATATAAATTAATGAAAAAAAGGCCATTATTAGTAAAACTAATAGTATTGGATACCTAATTCAAACAATAGAAAACAATAACTTTTTCTGAAATAAGTCCATTAAATGAAAATATTAAAATTATTCAAAGTTTAGATTTGCAAATAACAACTAATCATAGGTAATCAACTGAATTTTTAGCTAATAAGTTATTTATCACACAAATAACATGGCTAGCAAACTGTGCCCCACATCAAACTGGCGTGCCTTCAGGCACACACCTTACCTACCAGGCACGCAAACTTGGAATCTTATGTGCAGGGTGTGCGGTCTTTTTAAACCACAGCCCTTTTCCCCCAAAAAGGTCGTCTGAAACCCATTTTCAGACGACCTTGCCACTATGCAAACAAGAATTCCTGCCACCCGCTCCCCAAACATCGCCCGAACCAGTAAACTCCCCATATTTCAATAACTTCTTGAAACCAACCATGCCCCGTATCCACCCACTCCACCTGTTCCCGCCCCATATCGCCGAACGTGGACTGCTGTATTTTTCAGCAGGGCAAGGTTCGCGACGTCCAAAAACTTCCGCAGGGCGTTATCGGGCGGAGGTGTGCGGTTCGGAAAAACTATTGGGTATGGCTGAAGCTGGATAGTGATTTGTACATTAAGGACGGGGGCTGCGATTGCCCTTATGGCGGGGCGTGCAAGCATATGGCGGCGTTGTGGTATGCGGTGCGCGGGCAAATCCGCAGCGTGGACGTTTACGACCCGTTGGCTGGTTCGGGAACGCTGTTGATGAACGTTGCCCATGCCATCGGTGAAGATAAATGCATGATTTATACGCAGGATATTTCGCAAAAATCGTCCAATCTTTTGCGGCTGAATCTGATTTTGAACAATTTGGTGCATTCGCTGAATAATGTGGTTCAAGGCAATACGATTTTTGTCGCCCGCCCATAAAGACGCTTCAGGCCGTCTGAAAAAAATTTGATTTCATCGTTTCCAATCCGCCGTTTAAATTGGATTTCAGCGATTTCCGCGACCAATTGGAAGGCGAGGAAAACCACGAACGCTTTTTTTGCCGGCATCCCGAAAATCAAGGCGAAAAAAACACGGATAAGATGGAAATCTACCAGCTTTTTTTATCCAGCATATTCTGTTTAGCCTGAAAGAAAACGGCAAAGCGGCGATTGTGTTGCCGACGGGCTTTATCACCGCCAAATCAGGCATCGACAAAAAAATCCGCGAACATCTGGTAGAAAACAAAATGCTCGCCGGCGTGGTTTCCATGCCTTCCAAAATTTTCGCCACGACGGGAACCAACGTTTCCATCCTGTTTATCGACAAAGCCAATAAAGATAACGTGGTGTTAATCGACGCATCGGGCTTGGGCGAAAAAAATCAAAAGACGGCAAAAACCAAAGAACCGTACTCTCCCGCGCAGAAGAACAAAAAATCTGCAATACCTTCACGCACAAACAGGCAGTAGAAGATTTCAGCGTGGTGGTCAGCTACGATGAAATCAAAGCGAAGAATTACAGCCTGTCGGCGGGGCAATATTTTGAGGTGAAGATAGATTATGTAGATATTTCCGTCGACGAATTTGCGCAGAAAATGGCGGATTTTTTTCGGCGGATTTGGATAAATTTTTTTGCGGAATCTGCCGAATTGGAAAAAGAGATTAAAGAAAAGCTGCAAACGCTGAAATTTAATGAATCGGTAATAAATAGTAGCAAATGATTTTTCGCTACCAAATTTTACCCCCTAAGCGCAATAAAAATGTGATAAACTAACATCCGTTTAAATTAGAGCAAATCACATTAGGTGGATTATGACAACGTATGATGCGATTAAAAACAAGGCTTAAAGGCTCAATTACGGCATTGGTTACGCCCATGACCCAAAACAGGAGAAGTGGATTACCCAGCATTAGAAAAAAATTAATTGATTGGCAAATCCAAGAAGGCACGGATGCTTTGGTGGCAGTTGGTACAACGGGCGAAGCAGCAACGTTATCCATGGAAGAACATTGTAAAGTGATTGAATTTTTGTGCAAAAAGTAGCGGGGCGTGTGCCTGTGATTGCAGGAACTGGTGCTAATAATACTGCTGAAGCGATTGAACTGACTTCGTTTGCCAAAAAAAGTTGGAGCAGATTGCGCACTGCTAGTTGTTCCGTATTACAACAAACCCACCCAAGAGGGTATTTATCAGCATTACAAGGCGATTGCTGAGGCGGTAGATATGCCACAAATGCTTTATAATGTCCCAGGTCGTACGGTGGTGGACATGACCCAAGAAACCGTTGAGCGCTTGATGACGATTGAAAAACATTGTTGCCATTAAAGATGCAACGGGTGATTTGACCCGTGGTGAAAAAAACTTATCAATGCCGTTAAAGACCATTTGGTTGTATTGTCTGGCGATGATGCAACCGCCATTGAGCTGGTGAGATTGGGCGCAAAGGGCAATATTTCGGTTACTTCTAATGTTGCTCCAAAAGCAATGAGCCAGATTTTTCAAATTGGCGCTTGTAGGAGATTTTGACGCTGCCAACCAGCTAAATGATACCATCAAGCATTTACATCAAGATTTATTTTTGCGAATCCAGTCCTCAGCCTGCCAAGTACGCTTTTATACAAAATGGGCAAAATTGATACGGGCATTCGTTTACCGCTTGTGTGGTTATCCAAAGCCAATCAAGCACGGATGGATGACGCTTTACAAAAAAAGCTCAATTATTATAAAGGGGATTTTATGAAGATGATAAAAAAACAACGACTATTTTTTTAGCCACTGCCGTGGTTTTTGTCAGGGCTGCTCTGGCGTTAAAGGCATGTTCAATAAACGCAATAATGGCACATTAAACTATCAAAAAGCCATCAATTAGACCCGATTAAATTACCTAAAAAAATCAAGCCAGTAGTGATTTTTGTGCCACTATACCCCTATCATCTCAACCAAATCGCAAAAATACTTTAGAGCTGTCCAACGCTCAAGGTACACAGTATCAGCTTCCTAGACCACCAAGCGTAACTCCTTAAATTAAAAGAGAGAATTTTTTTATGCAAAAAAACAAAATCTACTTTATACGGGCAAAGCCAAATCCGTTTATGAAACGGATAATTCAGATTATCTAATTTTACATTTTCGCAACGATGCTTCAGCGTTTAATGGTGAAAAAAAATTGCTCAGTTAGACCGCAAGGGAAAAAGTAAACAATCGTTTTAATACTTTTTATTATGCAAAAAAACTGCAAGAAGCAGGTGTAGAAACTCATTTTGAGCGTCAATTATCCGATGATGAAGTATTGGTTAAACGCTTAAAAAAATGATTCCTGTGGAATGCGTGGTGCGCAATTATGCTGCAGGCGGATTGGTAAAAGCGTTTGGGCTTAACCGAAGGTCAGCCTTTGGTTCCGCCAACGTATGAGCTGTTTTATAAAGACGATAAATTGGGCGACCCCATGCTATCTGAATCAACCGCTATTGCTTTGGGTTATGCCAGTGCCGATGAACTTGCTCAAATGCACGCACTGACTCATAAAGTCAATGAAGTCTTAAGCCAAATTTTTGACAAAAGCAGATTTAATGCTGGTAGATTTTTAAATTGGAATTTGGTTTATTTCATGGCCGGGTTGTGCTTGGTGATGAGTTTTCACCCGATGGCTGCCGTTTATGGGACAAACAAACTAAGAAAAAAACTGGATAAAGACCGTTTTTCGTCAAGGTTTGGGTGATGTGGTGGAAGGCTACGAAGAAGTCGCCCGCCGTATCGGTGTACCATTGGATTAATGAATTTATTTTCTTCAAAACCAGTCTATCAGACTGGTTTTGTCTTTGAAAAATATGGCGATATTAAGCCAAAAATGCTAAAATATATCCCTAACCCGCCAATTGGTCTTGGATTGATAAGCCTTGCTTTTAGTCCATAGATTGCAACTTTATTATTTTCCAGCATAGGATTTTGTCATGTCATATATGGCTGTTTTTTTCAGGCAACGCCAATCCCCAGCTTGCCCAAACCGTTGCCAATCATCTTCACATTCCTTTAAGTAAAGCTGTTATTCAGCGTTTTTTTCTGATGGTGAAATTGCTGTTGAAGTCAAAGAAAAATGTTCGCGGAAAAAGACGTATTTATCATACAGCCGACCCTGTGCGCCGACCAATGATAATGTGATGGAAGTGGTGCTGCTTGCTGATGCACTTCGCCGTTCTAGCGCAGGACGCATCACTGCGGTGATTCCTTATTTTGGTTATGCTCGTCAAGACCGCCGCAGCCGTTCTGCTCGCGTGCCAATCTCTGCTCGCGTGGTAGCTGACATGCTGTCCATCGGCGGAATTGACCGAGTAACCGTGGTGGATTTACACGCCGACCAAATCCAAGGCTTTTTTGATGTACCTGTAGATAATTTATATGGTACGCCTGTTTTATTGAATGACTTAAGACAACAACATTACGAAAATTTGATGGTAGTTTCACCTGATGTTGGCGGTGTGGTGCGTGCTCGTGCTATGGCAAAATCACTAGGGGATGCAGACCTTGCGATTATTGATAAACGCCGCGCTAAAAGCCAACGAATCAGAGGTAATGCATATTATTGGCGATGTCAAAGATAGAGATTGTGTGATTGTTGATGATATTGTAGATACCGCAGGCACATTGTGTAAAGCCGCCAAAGCCTTAAAAGATAAAGGCGCACGCCGTGTTGTCGGTTATATCACCCATCCTGTATTATCGGGTAATGCCATCTCAACCATTAGCGATTCAGCCCTTGATGAAATTGTGGTAACTGATACCATTCCTTTAACAGAAAAAGCAAAAAATTGCCCAAAAATTCGCCAAGTTTCCATTGCTCCAATGATTGCTGAAAGCTTGCGTCGTATCAATAATGAAGAATCCATCAGTGCTATGTTTGATTACGACGTTTAATTGCAAAAAAATTTTTTTAAACAAATGTTTTAAATCAGCACCAAAAAACAAAACCCACATCATGTGGGTTTTGTATTATTTCTAGAATGATTAGCCAAGCATCTTTTTCATCAGTTCATTTACTGCTGATGGGTTGGCTTTTGCCTTTACTGGCTTTCATAACCTGACCGACTAGCCCATTAAACGCTTTTTTTCTTTACCAGATTTATATTCTTCCACCATTTTTGGGTTATTATCAAGCACTTCTTTAATGATGGTCTCAATTGCACCAGCATCTGTTTCTTGTTTTAGACCGTGTTCAGCAATGATTTGGTCAGCTGTTTTATCATTATTTTCCCACATCAAATGAAAAACTTGTTTGGCGATTTTTCCGCTGATGGTATTGTCGTTAATGCGATTAATAAGACCTGCAAGGCGTTCGGCACTAATAGGGGATTTATTGATGGTTAAATCGGCTTTATTTAAGGCCCCAGATAGTTCGCCCATCACCCAGTTTGCACCAACTTTTGCATTATTTTTACCAATTAAATCAATTACTTGTAAAAAATAATCTGATAACTCACGCCCGCCATTGAGTACATTGGCATCGTAAGTAGAAAGACCAAATTCGCTGACAAAACGCGCTTTGCGAGAGTTGGGAAGTTCTGGCATATCTGCCTTAACGTTTGCCAGGGTTTCATCTGAAATCATGACAGGAAGTAGGTCGGGGCAGGGAAAATAACGGTAATCGTTGGCTTCTTCTTTGGTGCGCATAGCGCGAGTTTCATCTTTTTCTGGGTCATACAAACGAGTAGCTTGGATGATTTTTTTCCACCATCTTCGAGCACGTCAATTTGTCGCTCAATTTCTGATTTGATTGCACGCTCAATAAAGCGAAACGAATTTAGGTTTTTTTAATTCACAACGAGTGCCAAATGGTGTATTTGGTTTATGTACAGAAACGTTAATATCAGCACGAAACGACCCTTCAGCCATGACCGCATCACTAATGCCAAGCCAAGTAACCAATTCATGAATGGTCTTGACGTAAGCGACCGCTTCAGCCACCGAACGCATATCTGGTTCAGAGACAATCTCAATTAAAGGCGTGCCTGCGCGGTTTAAATCCACACCAGTCATTTTGGGGTACAGCGTCATGAACGGATTTGCCTGCGTCTTCTTCCAAATGGGCACGGGTAATGCCAATTCTTTTTGGTGTATTCGTTTTTTCGCCAGCATTGACCAAAAATATCAATATAACCTTCACCAACAATTGGGTTTGCCATTTGGGTGGTTTGGTAACCCTTTGGTAAATCTGGATAAAAATAGTTTTTGCGGTCAAAGGTGTTATAAAGCCCAAGTTTAGCATTGACACCCTAAGCCAAACTTTAACGCACGTTCAATCACGCCTTCATTCAGAACGGGCAATGCTCTGAAATCCCAAATCCACGATGGTGGCTTGAGTATTGGCTTCGGCTCCAAAATCGGTTGGTGCATTTGAGAAAAATTTTGCTTTGGGTGTTGAGTTGGCAGTGGATTTCAATACCAATAATTACTTCATAACCATCAATTAATGGGGCTTGTTGGGTCATAATTTCTTCCTAAAATTTAAGTTTTTTTAAAAACTAAACTTATGCAATCATAAAATTCTTTGCTGTTTATCAATGTGCAACTACGCATCGCGATTGTTATCAACTTTTTCTACAAAGCTGGCATGCTAAGATGATAATCACTGTTTGCTTGAAATACATGAGCAGTTTTTAAAAGTTCACTTTCTGCCCAGTGATTGCCAATCAGTTGCAATCCAACTGGCAAACCATTTGCCATACCTACAGGATGTGATAACGCTGGCAGTCCTGCTAGGTTGACACCAATAGTATAAACATCGCCTAGATAAATGCTGGCAGGGTCTAAATCTTCACCTAATTTATAAGCAGTAGTTGGAGCGGTAGGGCTTGCTATGATATCGCATTTTGAGAAAGCCTGTTTAAAATCATTTAAGATAATGCGACGCACTTTTTGGGCTTTGGTGTAATAAGCGTCAAAGTAGCCTGCTGAAAGCGCATAAGTTCCCATGATGATACGGCGTTTGACTTCTTCGCCAAAACCTTCAGAGCGGCTTCGGGTGTATAAATCTTGCAAATCTGTTGGGTTTTCACAGCGGTAACCAAATCGCACACCATCATATCTGGATAAATTAGATGACGCTTCGGCGGGGGCTAATAGATAGTAAGTTGCTAAAGTAATTGCAGGGTCGGTAATATCTACTTCCACAATACTTGCTCCAAGCTCTTCATAAGTGGCAAGAGCTTTACGGATTTGATTTTTCTACTTCAGCATTTAAACCTTGTCCAAAAGTAGGCTTTAGCAATGCCAATGCGCAAACCTTTTAACGGTTGATTGTCGGTTGGAGCCGCTTTAATTTCTTTAACAAAATCAGGAACTTCAATTTTAATACTGGTAGCATCTTTGGGGTCATAGCCTGACATAGCATGAAGTAAGTAGGCACAGTCTAATGCAGACTTACCAAACGAACCAGCTTGGTCAAGACTGGATGCGTAGGCAATCACACCATAACGAGACACTCGTCCATAAGTGGGCTTAATACCTGTAACCCCACAAAAAAACTAGCGGGCTGACGGATTGAGCCGCCTGTATCTGAACCAGTTGCTACAGGCACAAACCCCTGCCGAAACTGCTGCTGCACTGCCACCTGATGACCCACCTGGCACACGTTGTAAATCCCAAGGGTTGTGTACTGCGCCATAGTAGGATTTTTCGTTATCTGAACCCATGGCAAATTCATCCATGTTGAGTTTACCAAGGTTGATAAAACCAGCATTGGCAATATTTTCTACCAAGGTAGCATCATAGGGTGATTTAAAATTGTATAAAATCTTTGAACCTGCGGTCGTTAGTACGCCTTTTGTACACATATTGTCTTTGTGTGCTACAGGAACACCAAGCAAAGGGCGGTTATCACCATTGGCTCGTAAACTATCAGCAAGTTTGGCGTTTTCTTGTGCAATATCAGCAGTTAATGTAATAAAGCTGTTAATATTTTTTTGTCATGACTTTGAATGCGCTCAAGTAAACAGTTGGTCAGCTCAAGACTAGAAAATTCTTTTTGGCAAGACCTAAAACAATTTCATCAACAGATAGAGTATGTAAATTTGACATAATAAGACACTTAAATAAAATAATATTGTAAATACAATGACGAAATCAAACCGTCCATTCGCCGTTAATAATAGCAATTAGATAATAACTGCTTTAATAATCTTTAAAAACCAGTCGCAACAGTCGCCAAGCCATATAATCGCATTTTTGCGAACCGCTATCAAGAAAAAAATCCACAGTGCCCCAATACGCTTTAGCGCTATCATCAAAATGATTACTAAGTTTTTGAGTGTATTTTATGTGAATGGTTGGGTTTTTTAATGTATCAGCATGCACCCAAGTATCTAGATAATTTGCTAAAGAAGTTACTAAATAATCACCAGAACCGTCTTTTTGTCCCCAAGTAAAGCGAATTTTGGATTCTACCAAATATCTATTAAAAATCTTTTTGGTTAAATACTTTGTTGGTATCTGAAAAACGGCGAACGTACTGGTTGGAGGTGGTGTAAGCATACATCATAAAACCCACCCTTTGGGTTGGGTGAATATGAACGTTTAGTTTGCTGTACTGTTTACTGGCTAAAAATACGATAGATTTTTTTGAGCCTGATGAAGCGGTTGTTTGTCATTTTGGGTTTGGTGTGTCAATGGTTTAATAAGCATATTAAAATCAGCACAAGCAAGATGACAGCCCATTACCATACCTAATAATAAAAACCTTCAGACAAGATAACCAATTCATGACCAATAACTTATTTTTATTATTCAATCACCTGCGGAACTAAATACAAGCCATCTTGTACACTTGGAGCTATGGCTTGATAAGCATCTCGGTCAATTTGAGCATCAGCAACATCAGGGCGTAACGGCTGACAGCTTTCGTGAATGTTGGCAAGTGGTGCAACATTGTCCGTATCTATCGAAGACAATACGCTCATCATGGTTAAAAATTTTTTTGTAAATCGCTTGCGTAGTTTTTGTGCGGTATCCATATCAATACAAAGACGAGATAAACGAGCGCATGTCAAAAATATCATCAGTGGTTAAAGTTGTCATAAATAATCCTAAAGATTTAAAAATAAGGGATTAATTTGGCAATTTTTACCATATTTACATTTACCATTTTTACAAAAATTTTTATTTAAATAATTTGTAAAACAAACTCACTGAAAAATAAACGTTTAGTGAATATTTGTAATTTGCGGATTTTATAAAATTTGTAACATTGAGTAAAAAAATCAATGTTTTATCTGACCAAATTCTATCTTTTTGACAAATTTTATTGCAAATTGATGATTTTTTTAGTAAATCATTATGATTTTTTTGGTCTAAATCAGGTATAATTTAGCACCATTTCTTAACCTTTTTAGAATTTGTATAATTTTTTTGGGCAATTTTATTGTTTTTAATTATCGCAAATTTGTTGTTTTAGTAAAAATTTGGAAATAAACCATGAACTTACTCGGATTTTTTTATCCACAAATATCGCGATTGACTTAGGTACTGCCAATACTTTAATTTTTTTCCCCAGGTAAGGGCGTGGTACTTGATGAGCCAACGGTCGTTGCATTGCGAGCAAATCGCACCCAAAAACCCAACAGTTGCCGCTGTTGGCGTTGATGCTAAACAAATGTTGGGGCGTACCCTGATAATATTACTGCAATTCGCCCCTTAAAAAGATGGGGTGATTGCTGATTTTGAAGTTACCCAAAAAAATGCTGAAGCATTTTATGTACAAGGTTAAAGCCAAACGCTTTTTTTGGCTGACCCTAATGTTGTGGTTTGTGTACCTTGTAAATCCACTTTGGTTGAGCGCCGTGCTATTGAGGAAGCGGTACGTTCAGCAGGTGCAAACAGCGTGCATCTACTAGAAGAGCCAATGGCGGCAGCAATTGGGGCAGGACTTCCTGTGCATGATGCTAGTGGTTCCATGGTGGTGGATATTGGTGGTGGTACAACAGAAATTGCCGTAATTGCTTTATCAGGTTGTGTATATTCAGATTCTATTCGTGTGGGTGGCGATTTGTTTGATGAATCCATCATCAATTATGTAAGAAAAAGCCCACGGCTGCATTATTGGCGAAACCACTGCTGAGCGTATTAAAGTGGAAGTGGGTACAGCAGTTTATGAAGATAAAGATAATTTGGAAGTAGAAGTACGCGGACGTAGCATGGCAGAAGGTGTGCCCAAGACATTTACAGTGACTTCACGTGAAATTCAAGAAGCGTTAGCTGAGCCTTTAGCATCTATCGTAACAGGTGTAAAAAGAAGCGCTTGAACAAACCCCACCTGAATTGTCATCAGATATTGCTGAACGCGGAATTGTGTTAACTGGTGGTGGAGCGCTGCTGCGCAATTTGGATAAATTGCTATCACGTGAAACTGGATTGCCTGTTTTTTTGTTGCTGAAGACCCTTTAACTTGTGTAAGCCGTGGTGGTGGTAAAGCATTAGACTTTATTCATGATAAGTCATTGAATCTTATCTTTGTTTAGTAATAAAAAAACAGCATTTGCTGTTTTTTTATTGATGATTATTTGATTTTATACTGATAAAGGTTTGGCAATGTTGCCGAGTATTTTTTTCCCAAAAACCATTATATATCCGTATGACACTTGGATTTTTTTGGTGTTGGCATTGGTTTTTGATGTTGTTAGACAGCCAAAATTCACATTGGTTTGCTCCTTTTCGCAGTGCCAGTCATGCGTCAATGCAACCAATTTACCAAGTGTCTGTTATTCCATCTTATATGATGGAATACGCTCAGAGTACTGCATATTCAAAAAGAAGCCTTGCGTCGTGAAAATATTCGTTTACAAACTGAATTATTACAAGCGCGTGCTAGGCTGCAAGTGCAAGATACCTTAATTGCACAAAATGCTCGATTAAATGGTGTTTTAAATACAACGTTATCCAACACCCATCATTTAATGCTTGCCAAAGTCATTGGCACTGATAGCAATCCTTTAAAACAGGTGGTTATTTTAAATAAAGGTAAAAAAAGACGGTGTGGAAATTGGTCAAACGGTAATTGATGAAAATGGTATTTTAGGACAGATTATCAATTCTTATGATGACACCAGTCGTCTGCTATTGATAACTGACGAGCAGCAATCCGTGGCGGTGGTGGTGGCACGTACTGGTCAAAAAGCCATGGTTTCTGGTGGCGGCATGCCAGACAGTTTAAGTTTGGATTATATTTTTAAAACTGCTGATGTCAAAGTTGGCGATGAACTGATTTCATCGGGACTTGGTGGACGTATGCCAGCAGGTTATAAGGTGGGTAAGGTCGCTGCAATTGACACCACTCACACTGATAATTTTTGCTGATATTCGTGTTACGCCAGCAGCTAATTTTTTGCGCAGCGATTTTGTGCTTATTCTTCAACCTAAAGATGACACTAAAAATCAGTCAGCTGCTCACACCCAGCGTGCTAACGCATCATGAATTCAAGTTCTAAGACCATTTTGATTGTAGGTATGGTAGCCAGTTTTGTAGTGGCTTCCATGCTCAATGTTTATCCACTAAAATACACTTTTGGCATTCGCCCCATGTTTTTGGTGATGGTACTGGCTTTTTGGGTTATGTATCGTTCAAGCATGATGTCGGTTTGGGCGGTGTTTTTGGTGGGATTAAGTTGCGATTTGTTATTAGGAACACATTTGGGGCATCAGGCGTTTTTGTGCGGTTGCAATGGCATTTGCGCTGCGATTTATGCTGTTATACACTAAGGAATTAACATTAATCCAAGCATGGGTTCTTGCGGCAATTGGGCTTGGGATTTATCAAACTTTATTGTGGATATTACAAGCATTTTTCCCATCATGTATTTACTTGGATAGGTTTTTGGGTCTTTGATGAGCAGTATTACACTATTTCCTTTGTTTTGGTTTCCTTTATATTGGATTAATGGTCAGCACAAAGATAGAGCTTATTGATAAATGTTACTTAATAAAGATTATCAAATGGAAACTATCTGATGAAACTTGTTTTAGCCTCCACATCGCCAAGACGCATTGATTTATTAACTCAAGCAGGTGTTTGCTTTTGATACACTGAGTGCAGAAATTGATGAACAGTTAAATCCAAATGAAACCCCTCAAACATATAGCCAGCGCATGGTTTTATCAAAAGCTCAAAAGGCCTGTACATTACTGAACCATGAATTGACAATGTTAATAACGGCCGATACCATTGCGATTGCACCAACAGGTGAGATTTTTAGGTAAGCCTAAAAAAATCAAGCCGATGCTTTTTTTGATGTGGGATAAACTATCAGGAAAAAAACCCATACAATTTTAACCGCTGTTTGTGCTAGTGTAGTCAAAAAAATCGGCAAATTATTGCTCAAAAAAATCATTAAATCACAAACAGAAGTTACATTTATCACCTTAACGGATGCTCAAAAGCAGTGGTATTGGCAAACAGGTGAGCCAAAAGGACAAAAGCAGGGGCTTATGCCATTCAGGGGATTGGTGGAGCTTGGGTGGAAAAAAATTAATGGCAGTTACACAGCAGTTGTAGGTTTACCACTCGCGCAAACTTTGGCATTAATCAATCAAATGACAAAAGATTATGTCTCAGACAAATCTTAATTAGTCAAATCTTAACCCAGACCCGTATGGTGTATTTAAATAATCAGACGGTTGAAAAATTATCATTGCAATATGCTGATGATATTCGTTTGGGTGATATCTACCTTGGTGTCATCACTCGAATTTTTGCCTGATTTGCAAAGCCATTTTTGTGGATATTGGTTTAGCGAAAATGGCCTTTTTAGAAATAGCTGAATCGACCGATTTACAGAGATTTTATACAGGTCAGCGAATTTTTTAGTTCAAGTGCAAAAAGATGCAATATCTAGTAAAAAGCATTAAGGTAACGATGCTATTATCATTGACAGGACGTTATTTTTTTATATCTACCAAATAATGAAGGTCAGTCTAAAGAACTTATCATAAGATTTTTCAAATAAAATCACCAAAAAAATCGATTAAAAATAATCTAAAACAAAAAAATATTGTCATTAAGTAATTTGTCAATAAAAAGGCACATTAATTATTCGTACCCAGGCGCAAAATGCTAACCAAAAAAAGATTTAATCAATGAGCTGACTTATTTAAGTGAAATCTGGCAATCCATTTTGCAAAAAAACCTCAATATAAAAAAACCTGCTCTATTATACCAGCAGATACCTATTTTTTTACAAGAGATTCACGAAGTTGAATCAGATACTAATATTTTTTTATTGATGACCAGCTAATATATAATCAAGTAATTGATTTTGCTAATAAATTTTTTTATAATTTTTGTACCAAATATTCACTACTATCCACATAAAAACTTATTTGAACAATTTGGTGTGGAAAAAAATATTTTAATCATATTTTAAATCATCGTGTAGATTTACCATCAGGTGGTTTTTTTAATGATTGAACAGACCGAAGCAATGACAGTAATTGATGTAAATTCGGGTTCAAAAACCAAAGATATTTTTGAATATTTATCAAAAAAATTAATATAGAAGCAATTTATACAATTTTTTTATGAACTGCTTTTTAAGAAAAATTGGCGGTATTATTGTCATTGATTTTATTAATATGAAATCAAATAACCATAAAAAAAGAAGTTTTGAATTTATTAGAATATAAAAGCGACAACAGATAAAAATAAATACACAAATCACCTATGTCGAAAAAAAGCAGACATTGCTATTTTATTGCGCCAAAGACAGCAAGACACATTAAATAATTATTTAAACCAAACTTGCCCCTACTTGTCAGGGTAGCGGCAAAGTTAAGAGTGCTAAAAACCATTGCTTTTTGAAATTATTCAAAAAAATATTAGAAAAACCAATGCATGATCAAAAATTATCAACAAATAAATATTGATGCTTCTTTAGCTGTGATTCAATATTTGCAAGAAAGTCGGTTGTTAAGCCAGCTTAATCTACAAAGTAAATTATCACCAACGCTACAGGCTAGGGCAGATTATTTGCCTGAACAATACACCTTAAAGTTTTTTTATAACTTTCAGCTAAAAATTTAGATAAAATAACTTGTTTTTTTATCAAAAAAACATGTATAATGTCAGCACTTTTTAGTTTAGCGTTGTATTTATCCTTTGATATATTTGCCTTCCAAATTAGGTAAATATCAACAACGCCACAGCCGAAGCATCGTTTTTGGCACTTCAAAAATCTAAATTTCCTGTTACTAATGAAAGTTAGATTAATAGGAAAGTTTTTATTTTGTCTAAAAAAATGCTTTGAAAAAAATTGATCAAATAATGACTGAAATCATATTAAGATGGAAGTTAAAAATACTTATTAGGAGCTTGTTGGCATGGCTAACCAGAGAATCCGTATCCGACTAAAAATCTTTCGACCATCGTCTGATTGATCAGTCGGCACAAGAGATTGTCGATACTGCAAAGCGTACAGGCGCACAAGTTTGTGGACCTGTTCCCTTGCCGACTCGTATTGAGCGGTTCAACGTATTGACATCACCACACGTCAATAAAGACGCTCGTGACCAGTATGAAATTCGCACCCATAAACGCATGATTGACATCGTGCAACCTACTGATAAAACAGTAGATGCTTTGATGAAATTAGATTTGGCAGCTGGTGTTGATGTTCAAATCGCCTTTGGGCTAATGAACGCTGGTTTAATATAAACGATTAACAAGTTAAGAGGTCTAAAATGGCGATTGGTTTAGTCGGTAAAAAAATGCGGCATGACCCGAATCTTTACTGAAGCAGGTGCATCTATTCCTGTAACAGTAGTTGAGGTTACAGCTAACCGCATTTCACAAATCAAAACAGTAGATACCGATGGTTATAACGCAATCCAAGTAACCACAGGTGAGCGTCGTGAAAGCCGTGTAACTGCTGCACAAAAAGGACACTTTGCTAAAGCTGGTGTTGCTGCTGGTAGAGGTGTTTGGGAATTTCGTGCTGATGAAGCTGACCTAGAAGGTCGTGAAGTTGGTGCAGAAATTTTGGCAGATTTATTTACTGTAGGTCAGTTGGTTGATGTGACTGGTCAAAGCAAAGGTAAAGGTTTCCAAGGTGGTGTGAAGCGTCACAATTTCCGTACTCAAGATGCTTCTCATGGTAACTCAGTATCACACCGTGTTCTTGGTTCAACAGGTCAAAACCAAACACCAGGTAAAAGTATTTAAAGGCAAAAAGATGCCAGGTCAAATGGGTAACAAACGTGTTACTGTTCAGGGGCTTGAAATCGTGTCTGTGGATACTGAACGAGGTTTACTAGTCATCAAAGGTGCACTTCCAGGTGCCAACGGTGGCGATGTAATCGTACGTCCGTCAGTCAAAGCCTAGTAAAGGGGATTAACGTGAATTTAAAAACTGTTACAGGTACGGCGGTTGAACTTTCAGAAGTGACCTTTGGTCGTGTGTTCAATGAAGCCTTAGTACACCAAGTGGTAACTGCTTACCTAGCTGGTGCACGCCAAGGTACTCGTGCCCAAAAAAACACGTGGTGAAGTTTCTGGCGGTGGCAAAAAGCCATGGCGTCAAAAAGGTACTGGTCGCGCTCGCGCTGGCTCTATTCGTGGACCAATTTGGGTCGGTGGTGGTCGTGCTTTTTGCAGCTAAGCCACAAGATTGGTCGCAAAAAGTAAACCGTAAAATGTATCGTGGCGCAATGCAGTGCATTTTTGGCTGAATTAGTTCGTCAAGACCGTTTGGTATTAGTTGATAATATCAGTGTTTCTGCGCCTAAAACCAAAAGAATTGATTGCAAAATTAGCTGAATTAAATGCTCCACGTGCATTGATTGTTACTCATGAAGTTGATGAAAACTTATATTTGTCAGCACGTAACATTCCACATGTGAATGTGTTAGGTGCTCGCGAAGTTGACCCAGTGAGCTTGGTTTCTTTTGATAAAGTCATCATGACAGTAGAAGCAGCCAAACAATTTGAGGAGGCACTTGCATGAGCAACGCAAGACTATATCAAGTACTAAAAGCCCCTGTTTTTTTCTGAAAAAAATCTCAACGTTTAGGGGATACCCTTGGCGTGCAAGTTTTCAAAGTAGATAGCAGTGCCACCAAACGTGAAATTAAAAAAGCTGTTGAGTTGATGTTTGAAGGTGTTGAAGTTGTAAAAGTAAACACATTAAATATTAAAGGCAAAACAAAACGTTTTTGGTCGTGTAGTTGGACGTCGTAGTGACGTTAAAAAAAGCGTATGTTACTTTAAAAAAACAGGTACAGACGTACAAACCGGTGCTGGTGAAGAAGTCACTAGTGAAACAGCGAATAACGAATAAGGATAACAAAAATGCCTATCGTAAAAGCAAAACCTACATCACCAGGTCGCCGCTTTGTTGAGAAAGTTGTGCATCCACACCCTATATAAAGGTCGTCCATATGCACCACTTGTTGAATCAAAAAGCAAAAACTGGTGGTCGTAACAATAATGGCCGTATTACCACTCGTCATATTGGTGGTGGACACAAGCAGCATTATCGTTTAGTTGATTTTTAAACGTAATAAAGACAATATTCCAGCAGTAGTTGAGCGTATTGAATACGATCCAAACCGTACAGCGCATATCGCGTTATTGAAATATGCAGATGGTGAGCGTCGTTATATCATTGCACCAAAAAAATTAGCTGTTGGTGACCAAGTTCAATCAGGTGAGAACTCTCCAATTCGTCCAGGTAACTGTTTGCCCCTAAAAAAATATCCCAGTGGGTACCGTTATTCATAACATTGAACTAAAAAAATTGGCAAAGGTGCTCAGATTGCACGTTCTGCTGGTGCTGCAGTTCAATTACTTGGCCGTGATGGTGTTTATGTGATTGTTCGTCTGCGTTCAGGTGAAACTCGCCGCGTTCATTCAAATTGCCGTGCGGTAATTGGTGAAGTATCAAATACTGAAAACAATCTAAAAATCACTAGGTAAAGCTGGTGCAGCACGCTGGCGTGGTGTTCGTCCCTACTGTTCGTGGTACAGCAATGAACCCAATTGATCACCCACATGGTGGTGGTGAGGGACGTAACTTTGGTAAACATCCCTACCAGTCCTTGGGGTCAGAAAGCTAAGGGTCTGAAGACTCGTTCTAATAAGCGTACTGACAGTATGATTATCCGTCGCCGTCGCGCCAAGAAATAAGGAATAATTCATGCCTCGTTCATTGAAAAAAGGTCCGTTCATTGATGCGCATTTGTGGGCTAAGGTTGAAAAATGCTCTTGAAACCAATAGTCGCAAAACCAATTAAAACTTGGTCTCGTCGCTCAATGATTTTGCCACAAATGGTAGGGCTAACCATCTCTGTCCATAATGGTCGTACTCACGTGCCCTGTGATAGTTAGCGAACAAAATGGTTGGTCATAAACTAGGTGAATTCGCTCCGACTCGCAGTTATCGCGGTCATGGCGTTGATAAGAAATCTAAGAGATAAGGTACTACCATGGAAGTAACTGCAAAATTACGTGGTGCCGCTATTTCGGCACAAAAAGTAAGATTGGTTGCGGACGAAGTTCGTGGTAAGCCAATCGAGCGCGCTTTTAGATATTTTGACGTTTAGCAATAAAAAGGTGCTAAATTAGTTAAGAAATGCCTACAGTCTGCTATTGCAAATGCAGAACATAACAATGGTTTAGACATTGATAAGCTACGTGTTTCTACCATCTATGTAGATGAAGGTATCACATTGAAGCGTATTATGCCCCGTGCCAAGGGTCGTGCTGACCGAATCAGCAAGCGCACTTGTCATATCACTGTTAAGGTAGGGGAATAATTATGGGTCAAAAAGTACATCCAATTGGCATCCGTTTGGGCGTAATTAAAAAGCATAATGCTAACTGGTATGCCAATCCAAAGCAGTATAAAGACTACTTACTAAATGATTTTAAAGTGCGTGATTTTTTGCGCAATAAATTAAAAGAAGCTATGGTAAGTAATATCAGTATTGAGCGTCCAACAGGTGCTGCTAAAATCACTATCCATAGTGCCCGTCCCGGCGTGATTATTGGTAAGCAAGGTGCCGACATCGAAGCCTTGCAAAAAGAGTTAACCAAATTGATGGGCGTTCCTGCTCAGGTTAATATTCAAGAAATTACCCAACCTGATTTAGATGCTCGCTTGGTTGCTGTTGGTATCGCAAGCCAGCTTGAGCGCCGTGTTATGTTCCGTCGCGCTATGAAGCGTGCAGTTCAAAACAGTATGCGTGCTGGCGCTCAAGGCATTAAAGTTGAATTATCAGGTCGTTTGGGTGGTGCTGAAATTGCTCGCACAGAATGGTATCGTGAAGGTCGTGTGCCATTGCATACCTTGCGTGCCGATATTGATTATTCAGAAGTTCGTGCAGAAACCACATATGGTACTATTGGTGTTAAAGTTTGGATTTTCCGTGGTGAAATTCTAGATGGCATGAATAGTGTTTATAATCCGGTAACCGAAGATAAGACTCGTGCACCTAAGCGTCGTGGTCGCAATAACGGTCGCCGTAATTCAGACAGAGGTTAAGCTATGTTACAAACCAAAACGCACCAAGTTTCGCAAAATGCACAAAGGACGTAACACAGGTCTTGCCCAACGTGGTAGCACAGTTGCCTTTGGTGAAATTGGTCTAAAATCTATTGGTCGTGGTCGTATGACTGCTCGCCAAATTGAAGCGGCCCGTCGTACTATTGCTCGTCGCATTAAACGTGGTGGTAAAATTTGGATTCGTGTTTTTCCCAGACAAGCCAATTACCGAAAAAAACCCTTAGAAGTTCGTATGGGTAAAGGTAAAGGTCCTGTTGAATATTGGGTTGCTGAAATCAAGCCTGGAAAAAAATGCTTTATGAAATTCAGGGTGTTAGCGAGGAGCTTGCTCGTGAGGCTTTTAACACTAGCTTCAGCCAAACTTCCTTTCAAAACCACAATTGTTAAACGGACGGTTATGTAATGAAAACCAGCGAATTGCGTGATAAATCTGTAGAAGAGTTGGCTCAATTGCTTGATGAAAAACAGTTAGATGCGTTTCGTCTGCGTATGGCAAAAAGTAACAGGTCAGCTAGGTAATACTCATGAAGTCAAAGCCAATCGTCGTACGATTGCTAAGATTTTGACTTTAATTAATGAAAAACAAAGAGGCGATGCATGAGCGAGAATATCCAAACTCAAGAAGTTGGCGTCGTAACTGGCAAAGTAATCAGCAACAAGATGGATAAGTCCATTGTAGTGTTGGTTGAACGCCAAATTCGCCACCCAATGTATGGCAAGCAAGTTCGCCGCTCAACCAAACTAAAAGCTCATGACGAGAATAATGTTTGTCAAGAAGGCGATATCGTACGTATCAAAGAAACTCGTCCTATTTCAAAGACCAAATCTTGGACTTTGGTGGATGTGGTTGAGACTGCAGTAAAAATTTAAGTTATTTGCATTAAAAGCCATTTGCTAGTATAATGTGCATCCTTTAAATTATCCATTTATTGGATTTACGAGATTTAGCAGCAAGTGGTTTTTACTGCTTAAAAATTATTATGGAGTTAATGCGATGATTCAGACTGAAACAATGCTGGAAGTTGCAGATAATAGTGGTGCAAGACGTGTACAATGCATCAAGGTATTGGGCGGGTCTCATCGTCGCTATGCGTCTGTTGGTGATATTATCAAAGTAACTGTTAAAGAAGCCATTCCTCGTGGTCGTGTTAAAAAAGGCGATGTAATGAATGCCGTTGTAGTACGTACCAAAAAAGGCGTACGTCGTCCCGATGGTTCTGTATTGCGTTTTGATGACAATGCAGCAGTTATTCTAAACAACAACAAAGCACCGATTGCAACACGTATTTTTGGGCCAGTAACCCGTGAATTACGTACTGAACAATTTATGAAAATTGTTTCACTTGCACCAGAAGTACTGTAACCTTTTTTTAGAGGCATCTTATGGCAAAGTTACGCAAAGGCGATACCGTGGTTGTGATTGCTGGCAAAGACAAAGGCAAGCAAGGCACAATTTTGGCGGTTAAAGCAGACCGTGTAAAAGTGGAAGGTATTAATATTGTAACCAAACATCAAAAACCTAATCAAATGTTGGGTAAAGAGGGCGGCATTATTAAGCAAGAAGCATTTTTACATATTTCAAATGTTGCAATTTATAATGCAACAACCCAAAAAGCAGACCGTATTGCTTTACCAGGTGAATGCAGATGGCAAAAAAAGTGCGCATCTATCGTTCTACTGGTGAAGTAGTGGCGACTGCGTAATTTATAAAGGGTAATTCACTAATGGCAAGATTAAAATCATTATACAATGACCAGCTAAAGCAAAAAAATCAAAGATGAGCTTTGGCTTGGAAAAACGTCATGCAAGTACCAAAAATCACCAAAAATCACTTTAAATATGGGTGTGGGTGGTGCAGCACAAGATAAAAAGTTATTGGAAGGTGCGCTTGCAGATATGACTGTAATTGCAGGTCAAAAGCCTGTTGTAACAAAAAGCTCGTAAATCTGTTGCTGGTTTCAAAAATTCGTGAAGAATGGCCAATTGGTTGTAAAGTTACACTTCGTGGCGAGCAAATGTACGAATTTTTTTAGATCGATTAATCTCTATTGCGATTCCACGTATTCGTGATTTCCGTGGTTTTTTTCAGCTAAGGCTTTTTGATGGACGTGGCAATTATTCACTTGGCATCAAAGAGCAGATTGTTTTTTTCCTGAAGTGGACTTTGATAAAATTGATCGTATTCGTGGTTTAGATATTACTATTACAACTACGGCAGCAAATGACGATCAGGGTCGTGCTCTATTAAAGGCATTTGGCTTCCCATTCAGATAAGGTAAAACGTTATGGCTAAAAAAAGCATGGTTAATCGCGAGTTGAAACGCGAAAAGATGGTTGCTAAGTACGCCGAAAAGCGTGCAAAGCTAAAGGAAGTGATTAGTAATAGCAGTGCAACTGATGAAGAGCGTCTCAGATGCGATGTTGGCTTTTACAAGCTTTGCCACGTAATTCATCTCCAGTACGTTTGCGTAATCGCTGTGGTTTGACAGGTCGTCCACATGGTTACTTCCGTAAATTTGGTCTTTCACGTAATAAATTACGTGAACGTGTAATGCAAGGCGATGTGCCTGGTGTTCGTAAAGCAAGCTGGTAAGGAGTTAAGGCTATGAGTATGCAAGATCCTGTTGCTGATATGCTGACCCGTATCCGCAATGCCCAATCAAGAAATAAACCAACTGTATCAATGCCTGCATCTAAACTGCGCAAATCAATTGCTGATTTGTTAGTTGCAGAAGGATACCCTGACCAGTGCACAGGTTGATGATATTGAAAATGGTAAAAAGGTTTTTAACCATTGAGTTAAAATACTATCAGGGTAAAGGCGTTATTGAAGAACTGAAACGCTTTAGCCGTCCTGGACTTCGTCAATATCGTTCAAAAGATGAATTGCCAAGCGTTAAAAGAGGTTTGGGTGTAGCTATAATCTCTACCAGTAAAGGTATTATGAGCGACCGTGAAGCACGTTCTTTAGGTGTTGGCGGTGAAGTTATTGCATTGGTTGCTTAAAATATTATTGTAGTTTAATTTTTGGATTTACTTTCAAATTTAAATGTGGTAAACTAACAGGTTCTATAATCTGTTAGTTTTTTTCTTGCCGTCAAGTATTTGATGGTATTTTTGAATTAAAGGAAATTTCTATGTCTCGTGTGGCTAAAGCCCCAGTAACGTTGCCAGCTGGTACCAGCGTTACTTTGAACGATCGGCAGGTAGAAGTTAAAGGCAAAAAAATGGTTCTTTGTCTTTACACCTGCATGAATTGGTCGAGCTTAAACAAGAAGAAAATACTGTTACCCTTGCTCCTGTGAAAGATACAAAGGAAGCTTGGATGCACACTGGTACAATTCGTGCATTATTAAATAATATGGTCAATGGTGTTACTAATGGCTTTGAGCGTCGCCTTCAGTTAGTTGGTGTTGGTTATCGTGCTCAAGTTGCTGGCAATAAAGTAAATTTGAGTTTAGGTTATTCGCATCCAATCGAATATGTATTGCCTGAAGGTGTAACTGCTGAAAGCCCAAGTCAAACTGAAATCGTTTTTGAAATCAAGTGATAAACAAAAATTGGGTCAAGCAGCAGCCGATATTCGCGCCTTCCGTTCTCCAGAGCCTTATAAAGGTAAAGGTGTTCGTTATAGTGATGAAGTGGTTCTGCGTAAAGAAGCTAAGAAGAAATAAGTAAGGTGAGCAAAAATGTTCGATAAAAAGCAGCTCGTCTTCGTCGAGCTAAGAAGACCCGATGCCCATATTCGTCAATTGGGTGTAAATCGTTTGACTGTAACGCGTACCCGCGCCATATCTATGCACAAGTTATTTCACCCACTGGTGGTGTCGTGGTTGCCCAAGCATCCACTCTTGATGCGAGTTTGCGTTCAGGTGTGACAGGTAATGTTGAAGCTGCAAAAAGCAGTGGGCGCTTTGATTGCTGAGCGTGCAAAAGCAGCTGGTATTACTAAAGTTGCTTTTTGATCGTAGTGGTTTTTAAATATCATGGCCGCGTTAAAGCTTTGGCTGACGCTGCGCGCGAAAATGGATTGGAGTTCTAATCATGGCAAAAGTTGAACAAACTGACGGTTTGGTAGAGCGTTTAGTCGCTGTTGACCGCGTGGCAAAAGTTGTTAAAGGTGGTCGCATTTTTTTCTTTTTACTGCACTCACCGTTGTAGGTGATGGTAATGGTCGTGTTGGTTTTGGTCGCGGTAAGGCTCGTGAAGTCCCGGCTGCGATTCAAAAAGCATTGGAAGCAGCAAAGCGCAATATGATTAAGGTGGAATTGGCTGGACATACTCTACAGCATCCCATTAATGCTCGTCATGGTGCTTCAAAAGTATATATGCAACCCGCTTCTGAAGGTACTGGTGTTATTGCTGGCGGTGCAATGCGTGCAGTGTTAGAAGTGGCTGGTGTGCAAAATGTATTAGCAAAATGTTATGGCTCAACTAATGCTGCAAATGTGGTGCAAGCGACATTTAAAGGCTTGCGTGACATGGTTTCTCCAGAATTTATCGCTCAAAAAAACGTGGTAAGTCTGTTGAAGAAATTTTGGGTTAATTTAGGTGGGTTGTTGTAATGAAGAAAATAAAAGTTACTCAAGTTAAATCAAGTGCCCATCGCTTAGCAAGCTCATAAAGCTTGCTTAAAGGTTTGGGACTACGTCGCATTGGTCATACTGTTGAGGTTGAAGACTCTCCATCTACTCGTGGCATGGTGAATCGTGTTAACTACTTGGTTAAAGTGGAGGAAGCCTAATGGGTCTTAAATTAAAACGAACTGGCACCAGCTTTAGGTGCAAAAAGGTTGCTCAACGTCGTGGTCGCGGCATTGGCTCAGGTCTTGGTAAGACTGGTGGTCGTGGTATCAAGGGTCAAACCTCACGTTCTGGGTCTAGTATTCCAGCAGGCTTTTGAAGGTGGTCAAATGCCAATTTCACCGTCGCTTACCAAAGTTTGGTTTTACTAGTAAATTAGCAATGGTTACAGCTGAAGTACGTCTTTCTGAACTAAATAAGGTGGAAGGCGATGTTGTTAGTTTAGAAACCTTAAAATCTGCCAATATTATTCGTGGCGATATGAAGCGCGTCCGTATTATTTTTGTCTGGCGAAATTACCCGTGCTTTTAACTTTTAAAGGTGTTAAAAGTGACTAGAGGTGCTAAACAAGCTATCGAAGCTGCTGGTGGTAGCGTCGAGGAGTAAAATCGTGTCAAAACAATCAACGACAAATTCTAATCGTTCACTAAATCCCATCGCTTTTATAAGAAAAATATGATGAGCTTTGGAATCGTATGTTATTTTTTTGATTGGAGCGTTGATTGTTTATCGTTTGGGTTCTCATATACCTGTACCTGGCATAAAACCCTGTTGCATTAGCAGACTTTTTAATCCAGAAAACAATCCCTTTTTAGGAATGTTTAATGTTTTTCTGGTGGCGCCTTAGAACGTATGTCAATTATGGCATTGGGGATTATGCCTTATATTTCGGCATCTATTGTTGTGCAGATGATGTCAGCAGTTATACCTTCTCTAGAGGCTTTAAAGAAAGAAGGTGAGGCAGGTAGACGTACTCTAAGCAAATACACACGTCAAGGTACTTTAGCGTTAGCTTTTGTAGAAGCGATTGCTATGTCTACGGGACTTATCGTGCAAGGCATGACTTTGACAACTGGCTTGCAGTTTTTATTTGCCCGCTGTGACTTCTTTGGTTGCTGGTTCAATGTTCTTGATGTGGCTTGGTGAGCAGATTACAGAAAGAGGCATTGGTAATGGTATTTCAATGCTAATTTTTTTGCTAGCATTATTGCCAGTATGCCAACTATGATTTCAGCGGCTTCTAGTAGGCTTGACAATCCGTTGGTAGTGCCAATTTTTATCGTTTTTAGGTATCGCTGTAACTGCAGCAATCGTTTTTTTGTAGAGCGCGCACAGCGCCGTATTCCAGTTAATTACGCTCAAAAACAACAAGAAGGACGTAAGGTCTACGCACAACAGCAGTCTCATTTACCTTTAAAATTGAATATGGCGGGAGTAATACCTGCAATTTTTGCCAGTTCCTTACTAATGTTGCCAGCAAGTTTAGGGCAATGGGCTGGTTCAAATGCAAATCCAACAGCATTTCAGACGGTGTTACAAAAATATTTCTTTGGCACTGCATCCGGGAAAATCTTTGTATTTGTTGATTTTTTTCTGTTCTGATTATATTTTTTTCTGTTATTTCTATACCGCTTTGATGTTCAATCCAAAAAGAAGTGGCAGAAAATTTAAAGCGTAGTGGCGCCTACATTCCGGGTATTCGCCCTAGGGCAACAAACTAAAAAGATATTTGATTTCGTCTTGAATCGCCTAACCTTTATTGGAGCGATGTACATGACAGTGATTTGTTTAATGCCTATGATTATGCAGTCATCATTTCATGTGCATATTCCGTTGGGTGGCACATCTCTATTAATTACTGTTGTGGTGTTGATGGATTTTTATTGCACAGGTTCAGGCTCATCTTATGACACACCAATATCACGACCAAAAAAACTAATTAAATCATCGCAATAATGATCATCAGTAGGAGCATGAAATGAAAGTTCAAGCATCAGTCAAAAAGAATTTGTGGTAGTTGCAAAATTGTTCGCCGTAAAGGCAAAGTTTTTAGTAATTTGCAGTTCAGAACCACGTCATAAACAACGTCAAGGTTAATTTTTTTAAATTAATACTTGAAATTTAGTAGCGGGTGTTGTATTATCCGCTACTTGCCGTGCTACCTTTTTGGTAGTAGAGTGAGTTTGGGCAAGCATAACTTTGTGCTTGCATCATAATGGAGAAAGTTAATGGCTCGTATTGCCGGTGTAAATATTCCGGATAACAAGCATGCTGTTATTTCATTGACTTATATTTTTGGTATTGGTCGTACTACTGCTAAACAAATCTTGGCTGCAGTAGGAATTCAAGAAACCACTAAAATTGGTCAGTTAGATGATGTGCAGTTAGATGCTGTCCGTGCAGAAGTTGCAAATTACACTACAGAGGGTGACCTTCGTCGTGAAATTTCAATGAATATTAAGCGTTTAGTTGATTTAGGTTGCTACCGTGGTCTTCGTCACCGTCGTGGTTTGCCTGTTAATGGTCAACGTACTAAAAACAAATGCGCGTACCCGTAAAGGTCCACGCAAAGCAATTAAAAAGTAACAACTTAGGAAGCTAAAAGATGGCAAAAGACACTCGTAGCCGCAAAAAAGTGGCTCGTCGCTCGGTATCTGAAGGTATCGCCCACATTCATGCGTCTTTTAATAACACCATTGTAACGATCACTGATCGTCAGGGTAATGCATTGGCTTGGGCCACATCAGGTGGACAAGGCTTCCGTGGTTCACGTAAATCAACACCATTTGCTGCACAGGTTGCTGCTGAAGTTGCTGGTAAAGCTGCTCAGGAAACCTATGGTGTAAAAAAATGTTGATGTCTTGGTTAAAGGTCCAGGACCAGGTCGTGAGTCTGCGGTTAGAGCATTAGGTGCATTGGGTTATAAAATTAACAGCATCAGTGACGTAACCCCAATTCCACACAACGGTTGCCGCCCACCTAAAAAAACGTCGAGTTTAAGGAGAAAGACACATGGCCCGTTATATTGGTCCAAAATTAAAATTGTCGCGTCGTGAAGGCACTGACTTGCAGTTAAAGTCAGGTGTTAAACCTTATGATGTTAAGACAAAAAAAGCAGGTCGTGTACCTGGTCAGCATGGCAATAGCCAAAAATAAAAGCGTCTGAATATGCTTCACAGCTTCGTGAAAAGCAAAAAGTAAAAACGTATGTATGGTGTACTTGAGCGTCAATTCTCAAATTATTATAAAGAAGCAGCACGCATGCGTGGCGCAACAGGTGAAAACTTGTTAGTGATGCTAGAACGCCGTTTGGATAATGTTGTATATCGTATGGGGTTTGGTGCAACTCGTGCAGAGGCGCGTCAATTAGTTAGCCATCGTGCTATTTTTGCTAAAAAGCAGGTCGTGATGAGTTTGTGCGCGTTAATATCCCATCAATTCAAGTGCAAGATGGCGATGTAATTGCTGTGCATGAAAAGTCAAAAGAGCAACTGCGCATCAAAAATGCGGTTGAGTTGGCGACTCAACGTGGTATTCCAGAATGGCTTGAAGTTGACCATAGCAAATTACAAGGTACTTTCAAAACTGCACCAGAGCGTAGTGAATTACCCTGCTGAAATCAATGAAAACTTGATTGTTGAGCTATATTCTAAATAATTATTGAACTATCGAGGTGACACTATGACAAGTGCAAATGAGTTTCTAACACCCAGTACCATTATCGTGGATGCGGTTAATGAAACAACTGCTAAGGTCACGCTCGAGCCGTTAGAACGTGGTTTTGGGCATACTCTAGGGAATGCCCCTACGCCGTATTTTTGCTTTCCTCATTGTCAGGCGCGGCTGTAATTGAGGCTGAGATTGAGGGTGTGGATCACGAATACTCAACACTTGAGGGTTTGCAAGAAGATGTACTAGAATTGCTTCTAAACTTAAAAGGTTTGGCAATTATTTTACATGACCAACATGAGGCTTATTTAACTTTGGATAAGAAGGGTCCAGGCATTATTACTGCTGCGGATTTAGATTTGCCACACAATGTTGAAATTGCTAATCCAAGTTTGGTATTAGGTACTCTTAGCGAACGCGGGCATTTAAAAATGCGCTTACGTGTCGCAACAGGGCGCGGCTATGAGCCAGCGAATCAGCGTCGTGAAGATGCAAATGCAAAAATGATTGGTCATTTAAAAACTAGACGCAAGTTTTAGCCCGATTTTACGAGTGGCATATGAAGTTGAAAAATGCGCGTGTTGAACAACGTACAGATTTGGACAAGTTGATTATTGAGCTTGAAACCAATGGTACTATTGACCCTGAAGAAGCAATTCGTAAGGCAGCAACCATTTTACAGCAGCAGATTGCAATTTTTGTAGATTTGGAAGCTGAAGATGTGCCTGAAACCAGCGGTAAAGATAAACCAGATGAGATTGATCCTGTACTATTACGTCCAGTGGATGATCTTGAACTAACGGTTCGTTCAGCAAATTGCTTAAAAGCCGAAAACATTTATTACATTGGCGATTTGGTGCAGCGCTCAGAAACTGAGTTATTAAAAACACCAAATTTGGGTAAGAAATCATTAACTGAAATTAAGGACGTGTTAGCGTCTAAAGGTTTAGAGCTGGGTATGCGTTTAGATAATTGGCCACCCTAGCAACCTGCGTGTTGATGACCGTTTTTCTTATCGTAGCCGTTAATTTAAAGGATATTTGACCATGCGACATCGTAATAGCGGAGTCAAGCTGGGTCGTACCAGCAGCCATCGTAAGGCAATGTTCCAAAACATGACTAACTCTCTGTTTGAACATGAACTAATCAAGACCACTTTAGTAAAAGCTAAAGAATTGCGTCGCGTAGCAGAGCCATTAATTACTTTGGCAAAAGAAGATAGCGTAGCTAATCGTCGTCTAGCTTTTTAACCGTACTCGCAGTAAAGTAATTGTGGGTAAACTGTTCAATGAGCTTGGACCTCGTTATAAAACCAGACCAGGTGGTTATTTGCGTATCATCAAATGTGGCTATCGTGATGGTGACAATGCACCGATGGCTTATGTTGAACTAGTAGACCGCCCATATTAGGTAGTAATAAAACCAAGGTGTCAAAACCTTGGTTTTTTTCTTTTGATTATTTTTTTATTGTATTTAATCGCCCGTTTATTAAGAGTAAAAATAACGCTACAAGTGTACTAAAAAAATAAACTTTATGATAGAATAACCACCTTTTTTTAGTTGTTCTATTTTACATTTATCTAATAATTGCGATTGCTTATGATTGCTACTCATCAAAGCCCCAAAATGTATACCAAGGCACAAATTGCTCAACTGTTTGATTTTGCCATTTATGGATTTAATCATGCAGGCACAAACCGTTCACCGTCAAAAATTTTTGTTGCCAACGAAGTACAAATTAGTACACTATTATCTATCAAAACAGGTAATTGCCCTGAAGATTGTGGTTATTGTTCACAGTCTGGACATTATAGAAAAAACAGGACTGTCTTCAGAAAAAAATTATTGCAAATTCAAAAGGTTGTTAATGCTGCCAAGCAAGCAAAAGCGTCTGGCTCATCACGTTTTTGCATGGGGGCTGCATGGAAGCATCCAAGCGATAAAGACATGCCTTATCTGGTTGAGCTGATTGAACAAGTTAAAGCCTTAGGATTGGAGACTTGCATGACGCTGGGGATGTTGGATGAAAATAAGGCAAATATTTTTGGCGAAGGCAGGGCTTGATTATTATAATCATAATCTAGACACGTCACGAGAATATTACAGTCAAGTTACCAGTACACGAAGCTATGATGATAGGCTGCAAACGTTGGATTATGTAAGAAATGCTGGCATTAATGTATGTTCAGGCTCAATTGTCGGAATGGGAGAAAGTCGTGAAGACCGTGTAAACTGGGTATATGAATTGACGCAAATGCCTTTACCGCCAGACTCCATCCCTGTAAACTTACTTGTGCCTATCAAGGGTACGCCTTTAGGTGATAAAGTATTGGCAGAAGGAAGATTGTCTGTGCTTGAATGGATTAAAACCATTGCCGTAGTTAGAATTTGCTGCCCTAATAGTTATGTTCGGCTGTCAGCAGGGCGTGAAAGCTTAACAGATGGTGAACAGGCGCTTGCATTTATGGCTGGGGCAAATTCTTTTTTATGGGGATAAACTTTTAACGACAAGCAATCAGTCGCAAGCCAATGATGACCGCTTGATGTCAGAACTTGGGCTTTTTTTGTCAAAAAAACCAAAGCCACGCCCAAAAAAATTATTGATGCCATGACAGGTAAACCTGAAACCTCTTGTCCTTTAATTTAGTTTGTAGAAGTTTAATATGTTTTTTTATACATTAAGGCATTGCATATTATCGCCATGGTTTGCTGGTTTGCTGGTATTTTTTTATTTACCACGTTTGTTTGTATATCATGCCATGAGTGAGGATAAGTTAAGCCAAGAGCGTTTTTGCACTCATGGAGCGTAAGTTGTATCGTGGCATCATGAATCCATCTATGATGGTAACTTGGATGCTTGGGCTGAGTATGGTGATGATGAATTGGCAAATTTACAAAGTTCAAGTTTGGCTGCATGTTAAACTAACTTTAGTAATTTTATTAACCATATATCATCTATTATGTGGACGTTTTTCGCCTAAAAATTAATACAAAATCCTCATTATAAAAACACATGTCTATTGGCGATGGTTTAATGAATTACCTGTATTTATTCTTATTTTTTTGTAGTGATATTGGCAATTGTAAAACCATTTTGACAATATCACTATAATCTAATTTATCACTATAATCTAATTTAAAAATTTGATTTATTAAAATCAGTGGCGCTTACGTTTGGCGACGACTTTCTTAACTTTTTTTCGCGAGCTCTATCTTGCTTTAGGCGTGATAAATAATCAACAAACATAATGCCATTTAAATGGTCAAGTTCGTGTTGAATGCAAACCGCCAAAAGTCCATCTGCTTCCATTTCAAATGCCTGACCATTGGCATCTTGTGCTTCAATACGTACTTTGCCGGGACGTTTAATTTCATCATAAACTTCCGGAATGGATAAACACCCTCTTGATAGGGAACGCATTCATCGGTTAAAGGTGTAACTTTGGGGTTGATGAATACTTGTGGTTGTTTTTTTCTTCATCTTCTTTTTGCCAAATCCATCACAACAACTTGTAAATGCCTATCCACTTGTGTTGCAGCAAGCCCAATACCGCGAGCTTCATACATGGTCTCAAACATATCTGCAATTAAGGTTTTTAATATTGTCATCAAAGTTTTCTACAGGCTTGGCAATTGTGCGTAAACGAGGGTCGGGGTAGGTTAAAATGGGTAATAATGCCATAATTATCTCAAAAATATTATTAAACTTTTCATTATAAACGAAAGCTCTTCAAAGGAAAAGAAATTTATTACTTGCTGATTATAAGGGTTAATGCGATAATAAAACGGTTAATCATTTTATTTTTTTATTGTTTGTAATAGTGAATGTATGGCACAGTATATTTACACCATGAACAAGGTGTCAAAAAAATTGTTCCCCCAAAAACGTGAAATTTTAAAAGATATTAGTTTATCTTTTTTTCCTGGCGCAAAAATTGGCGTGCTTGGTTTAAATGGCGCTGGTAAATCCACTTTGCTACGCATTATGGCGGGCGTTGATAAGGATTTTTAATGGTGAAGCTCGCGCCCAGGCAGGCATTAAAGTTGGATATTTGCCCCAAGAACCTCAGCTTGATCCCAATAAAGATGTGCGTGGCAATGTAGAGGATGGTGTACGTGAAGCACTGGATGCGCTTGACCGTCTAAATCAAATCTACGCTGAATACGCTGAGCCAGATGCTGATTTTTGACAAATTAGCAGCTGAACAGGGTAAAATGGAAGACATCATTCAAGCTTGGGATGCTCATAACTTAAACACCCAACTTGAAAAAGCAGCGGACGCATTACGCCTACCACCTTGGGATGCTGATGTGAGTAAATTATCAGGGGTGAAAAAAACGTCGCGTAGCTTTGTGTCGCTTACTCCTTTCCAAGCCTGATATGCTTCTGCTTGACGAACCAACCAACCATTTAGACGCAGAATCTGTGGCGTGGCTTGAGCGTTTCTTAAAAAGATTATTCTGGTACAATTGTTGCTATCACCCACGACCGTTATTTCCTTGATAATGTCGCTGAGTGGATTTTAGAGCTTGACCGTGGTTATGGTTACCCTTATAAAGGTAATTATACCGAATGGCTTGAGCAAAAAAATAAACGTCTCAGAACAAGAGCAAAAACAAGAAGAAGCCTTTTGCTAAAGCCTTAAAGCAAGAATTGGAATGGGTGCGTAAGAACCAGAAAGGTCAGCAAGCCAAATCAAAATCTCGTTTAGAACGTTTTTGAAGAGATGAATTCTAAAGAGTTCCAACAACGCAATGAAACTGCTGAGATTTATATTCCACCAGGGCCCAGACTTGGCAATAAAGTCATTGAGGTGAATAATATTTCTAAATCATTTGGCGACCGTTTGTTGTATGAAAATTTAACATTCACTGTGCCACCAATGGCAATTGTGGGGATTGTTGGACCAAATGGTGCGGGTAAAACCACACTATTTAATATGATTACAGGTAAAGACAAACCAGATACAGGCTCAGTGGAAATTGGTGAAAGTGTCAAAGTTGCTTACGTTGGTCAGGTGCGTGATGAGCTTTGATGATAATAAAACCGTTTGGGAAGAGGTTTCAGACGGTTTGGATATGATTACAGTAGGCGAATACACAACTCCAAGTCGCGCTTATATTGGACGTTTTAATTTTTAAAGGTCAAGACCAGCAAAAACGAGTAGGCAGCTTGTCGGGGGTGAGCGTAATCGTCTGCAACTTGCCAAGACTTTAAAAGCAAGGGCAAACGTAATTTTGCTGGATGAACCATCAAACGACCTTGATGTGGAAACTTTGCGCGCCTTAGAAGACGCAGTGGAGGTTTTCCCTGGGTACAGTCATGGTAGTGTCGCACGACCGCTGGTTCTTGGACCGCATTTGTACGCATATTTTTATCATTTGAAAAATGAAACGCCAGAATTTTTTTGACGGCAACTATACCGAATATGAAAAATGGCGCAAAGAAAGATTGGGGGCAGATGCCACACCTAAGCGTATGAAGTATAAGAAGATTGGCGGTTGATAATTTAAAGTAAAACCCATTGTCTAAAAATTAAGATAGTGGGTTTATTTTTTTAAGATAAAAAAAGGGGGTATAGTGTGATAATTAGTGACTATAAACAGGGCGATGTATTTAGCAATCAGGATTTGATGGATACCTTTAACGTATCAAATGCTGGTGGTATGCGTCGTAGTTTGGTAAATAATCGTTTGGTCTTAATAAACAAAAAGTGACTCCGTGTATCAAGATAGATGGGAAAATGATGTGATATATTACACGGGTATGGGTTTACAGGGTGATCAATCTATTCATGTTGCGCAAAAACAAAAACCTTAGCTAATAGTCGTAGTAATGGTATACAAATATTGTTTTTTTAATAGCACAAAAAGTAAATGAATATATTTATATAGGTGAGGTTGAATTGGTGGATGAGCCATTTTATGAAATTCAAACAGATACACAAGGCAAACAAAGAAGAGTGGTTATTTTTCCCATTGAAATTAAAAGTAACTAGGAAAAAAATAAACCTTAAATAAAAGAGATTTAATTGAATAACCATAAGGCTTTTATATAGGTTTGTATGCTTTGAGAAGATAGTGAATTTTTCAGTAATAGTATTATTGTACAACCACTCATTTTAAGTCCATCTATGCTCATTTTTATTATATAAACATAAAACGCTGGATTTTTTTAATGGTGGTTTTATACAAATACAAAAAAATGGGTAAAAAAAGTTAAAAATAAGCGTTATGTTTGATCTTTTTATAAATTTTTTTCAAAAAAACATTTGACAAATAATAAAAAAATCTATATAATACGCACCACAACAAGATGTGATTCTTGGGTGGTTAGCTCAGTTGGTAGAGCGTCTGCCTTACAAGCAGAGGGTCAGCGGTTCGAATCCGTTACCACCCACCAGTTTTGATTGACCTTAGCAGCGGTAGTTCAGTTGGTCAGAATACCGGCCTGTCACGCCGGGGGTCGCGGGTTCGAGCCCCGTCCGCTGCGCCATTTTTTGACTGGGTTTTTCCAGTTCCACCCCAAATCTCCCTGATTTGGGGATTTTTTTATGCTATTAAAAAAATGCCATCTTTTTCAGATGGCATTGACAAAATAGCAGGTTTATTTGTGTTTGTTGTGCAATTTACTTGCTAGGTCGCTGGCTTTTCTCAGCATATGGCTTAACCTTATCAAGATACGGTTTGGCATTTTTGTAATTGGGTTTTTTGGCTTGGTCTAAATAAGGTTTAGCTTGATTTAGATAACCTTTGTATTCTTCAGGTAATTTTGCTGCGTGTTTGGCAATGCTAGCCAGCCAAAGCAACAATTTATAATCACCTGTAATTGTAATATCGCCATCTTGAATTGCACTCATAAATGTCGCAATATCGCCCTTGGTAAGAATTTTTAACGCCCGTCATCGAATCTTTAAATTCAATGGTTAAATCAGACGTTTTTGCTTTGCCAATGGCTTGACCAAAATGTCCATCTACAAAGCGATAATAACGAGCCACATCATCGCTTAAAAAAATTGAATGGCAACTTCTTTGTCTTTAATCAAATTATTATAAGTTTCATCGGTGCCATGCTTGGTTAGATGAGCCAAACGCAAAACCCAAGGCGTACAATAGCGCGTCCAATGGGTCAAATTTTACATCAATAACAGGTACAGTAAACATAAATCCGCCTTAATCAAGTAGGGGTAAATCTAAACTTTGTCAAAACGATGACCAAGCGCATAAAGCACGCCTTCAAGTCCGGTGATATTCACAGCAGCATCTGCTTTAGCGGCAACGATGGGCTTGGCTTTGTAAGCAATGCCCGTGCCACTAACTGCCATCATGGGTAAGTCATTGGCGCCATCACCCTACACACACCACCTCATCTAGGTTAATGCCCATGCGGTTTGCTGTGCGCTCTACAATCAGTGCTTTTTGTTTGCCATCTAAAATATTTGAATCAGTCAGCCCTGTTAGTTTGCCATCGGCAACGAGTAATGGATTTGCATGAAATTCATCCATTCCCAGTGTCTGAGCAACGTGTTGGGCAAAAGGTTCAAAACCACCAGAAACCAGTACAGTAGTTGCACCTAAGGTTTTTTTAAGGCACGAATCACCGCAAAAGCTCCTGGCTGAATGGTGATGTGTTTTTTTGAATAATTTCACCAACGACACTTTCAGGTACATTCTCTAATAATGCCACGCGTTTGGCAAAACTTTCAGCAAAATCAATCTCTCCACGCATCGCGCTTTCTGTGATCTCAGAAACTTTATCTGCCAGACCACACATACGAGCTAATTCAACGATGACTTCTTGCTCAATTAGTGTGGAATCCATATCAAAACATACCAGTTTTGGCGCAGTTAGAACCTGGTTGATGTTTAGGATATGAACATCAACAGCATCTTTACCATCATCAGAACTAAAACATTGTTTAAGATGATGGGTAAGTTGTTCATCAATAATGCGAGCCGCTGCTTCTTGTTTGCTTTTTGGTCATTTGTTCTGGGTCATTTGGCAGCAACAAATAACGAGAAACAACCACATCGGCAAGTGTCATGCCAGCAACGATTTTATCAGCAGCTTGTTTGGCAGCTTCATCATCATAAACCATTTGTAGATGCCATTTTGATAAATTTACCATATAGCGGTTCATGGCCTCATCTAACAGCTCAATACCTGAATTTTCAGATGATAATACTGAACGGTTTACTACCACAGTAATGGCAAAAATCGGCAAATCCTTTAACATGGTGTGATGGACATCAGACAATAAATGGGCAACTTTAAATAATGCATCATGCCAAGCTTGACTATTTTTTTAGGAAGCGCGTAAGTGGTTGTATTCATTAAATATTCCTTATAAACACGACTTACTCATATGGTAACATCATGGTTGTTTGAAAATTCAGCTAAAAATTTAAGCCATTTTAAGGAAATCAAACAACAAATCAACAGCTTTTTCATCTAAAGATAAAAGAAAAAAATATCCTTATCATAACATAAATTTTTAATAAAAATTCCATGAAAAACCGTTTGCTTTTTTTGTGCGAAGATTCTTTGTGTTTTTTTGGGTGAAAATGATAGAATTAGTAGTTTATCACTAATACGTACTATCATGACCTATTTTGCCCCACGTCAAGGCTTATTTGCCATTGTCATGTTTATCAGTTTAAGTTTGCAATTACTTGCTTTTTGTTGTTGCACAAGAATATCGGATTAATCAGCAAAATCAAGACAGTGTAAAACATGACACGATTTTGATTGCTGAAGAAATGTCAATACCGCTAAATGCCAATGACCGCGTAAGTTTATCCGTGATTGCTGAACATTTTATTAAAGATGATTCCATTGATTTTGTTGGTGTGTACAACAATGAAAATCAGTTGCTTGTGTCAGTGGGCAAAAGAATCTGAATCTGGTTTTACAGCTAAAGAAACCATCACACATAAAGACCAAATGTTAGGTGTTGTGGCTTTGCATACCAAATCGGTTAATCGGGCAGATATTTTTCGCCATCACTGGATATATTTGGTGATGATTGCCTTTTTACATGTGGTTGTTTTTTTAATTTATGGTTACATTGCTAGACCAAGTGGTAATATGATTGCCAAAATTAGAGATGACTTGCGCCGTCAGCTTTTTGGCTTCTGATATTTTTACAAGAAGAAACTTTAGCAGCTGATCATCATAAAATGTTTGAGCCTGCATCTGATGATGCAAAACAAGATACAAACAAACCTAAAGACGTAACAGATTTAGACCAAAAAAATACCTACTAAACCTGCAGATGATAAAAACATCACAATTATCTGCTTTACAGTCAGAAAAATCATTGCCTCAAGGCGAAGAACACACCAAAAAAAGAATATGTTTTTGGTGCAAATTCGTTTTGATGATAGCAATAATTTAATGACAACGGTTAGTCATCATACCAAATCTGCTTATTTTGCATTGTGCGACCAATTGCTTGTCAAATCAGTCGATGAGCTGTTAAAACTAAGAGTTTTATCCGGTGTAAAATTAGTAGGGATTGATGATTATAACGAAGAGGGAGCAAAGGTTGTTTTGCAGGCTAAAAAAATCGTCATGCAAAAAGTCGCCACAGCAGGTATGATGCTTGCAAGATTATCTGTAATACTTGGGCAGATTGTATATGATAAACATCGTGAATTAAAACGCTTTTGTTTGCCAGTACACGCTATGGTTAGTGATATTGAGCATCAAGAAGACATGATTGCTATTTGTAAACGCCACCGAGAACGTGTGTTGATTTTGCTGTCGGATTCCTCACTAAATGAACTCAATACTTACGCAGTTTTAGATAAACTTCTTAAACCTACCAGTGTTGTTGAAAGAAATTGCCGTTGGCTGAAAGCAGTGAGTGAAACTACCGCAGAAAGATTGCAACAAGTTTGTAATTTGGTATTATTAACCGAATAAAGCTCTTGACAAACCAAATGGCTTTTTTTATAAAGTCTTAAATTAAGTTGAAGATTAATTTGTGGTAATTTTTTTAGGAAAGCTCTATGAGTGATATTAATGACGATTTTGACGACGACAATTTCGATGAAGATGCTGATGCCCAGCTTGCAGATGATAGCAAGGCTAAACCCCTAGAAAAAAACGTCTAAAAATTGATGCATTATTAGAAGAACAACGTTTAAATCGCTTAAAACGCGCTTTTAGAAGACGACGATGATTTTTGCCGAGTTTGACGACTTTGACGACGATTTTGACGATGAATAGTCATTTTGGTTGGTCTTGTAACAACATTTTTTGAGATAATTATGACAAAAGATGAATTATTTCGTTATTTAGATTCCGATGAAAATGTTTTTTTGGATTAGATAGCATTGCCGCCCATGGTTTTTTTGACAGCAACAGTAGTGGGCAAACCTTTACCAAATTGGCTTGATTGCTTTTTTTGAAGGCAATCACACTCAAGTTGCTCCTAAGATTAAAGATGCCATCAAAAGTTGGCAAAAAGAGCTTTATGACACCCTAAAAAGCTGAAGAGTCAATCGAGCTGCCTTTTTGATGCCAGTGATGATTCTATTGACTTTAGCGAAGAAAGTGATTTGACGGCGTGGGCAATCGGTTTTGTTGATGCGATGTATGCCGATGAGAATGTAGATTGGTTTGATGACCCACAAACCGAAGAAGATGTGGCAATGCTGACATTACCAATGGTGATGTTGTCAGGCATTGATGAGGAAATGGGTGATGTGCGCGATGAAGAAACATTGGTGCAAATGGCAAATGCTTTAGAAGATAATATTACTGAATTATTTTTTTGCTGTTTCACACTGAAGATTGAGTTTATGCTCTTTTAAATTGGTCGTTTTTATATCAAAAATAGATTTTTTTACATTAAAAAGTGAGAAAAAGTCATGTTTAAAAAAACTTTGCATCTGATGCCTTGGGTTTGAGTGATATTGGTAAAATTATTCCACCATCACAGTTTCATCAAACTGACATTGACGATTATATTTTTTTCATGAGGATGGTGAAAAAGATTTATTTTTGTGATTAAATCCAAATCGGATGAATACTGTTTTTACGAATTTGGCATTTTTTGCATCTGGATGGACAAAGCGCCATGAGTAAAAAAAGCGAGTATTAAAGCGTTATCCTTACCGTTATTTCACTCCTTCAAACGTACTTATTGAAACCGCAGGCACAATCGATTTGGATGCAGAATTAAAATTTGTATTGCTTTGGTACAGGTGATTCAGACAGTTTAAATAAAAACACAAGGTAAAACTTTTTAGTATTGATATTGATAAAAAAATCAAATTGAGCAAATTCGTGATATTTACAAAGCATTAACCAGCATTGCTGAAAAAAATGCCATCACATTTATCATCAAGAAAGAATTTTTAGAAAAGGCGTTTGATAAGGCAACGAGCATGGTGGATTTAAAACAGTTGCCTGATAGTGTGATTTTGCAGCTGCCTGATATTATCAATCAAACCATGGACCAAATAGAAAACCATTATCAAAAACGCTTGGAAAAAATTCGCCGTTATGATTTTTGGGGATGTATTTGAGCATTATTTGAGACAGTAGTCTAGCAACAAACCAATTCAAGACGATTGTTTAAGAAAACAACCGTGATGATGGGTGGTAAGGTTTAAATAATACAGATGCTAAATTTTCTTTAGCTTGTTTTTTTCTGATTTTTTTGATAAAAAAATAATCAGTCAAGAATAATGGTGATTTTTTTGATAAAAGTGGTATAAAATAAAATGGCGTTTTTGGATAATAAATCCAAGAACTTACCCATTGATACTCTTTTGCGAATTTGTGCATTATATTCTAAAAAAATCGCTTTTTTTATTTTTGTGCTAAAATTGCTAAATCAATATCCAAAAGATAATTTAAATCATCAAAATTTTTTTATCAGTTAGATAGTTTTGATGATTTTTTTAGTTGCTAAAATATATTGGTAAATTATAGATAAACCATCATCTGGTATTTTATTTTTTTAGCTGATTTTTTTAGCAAAGTTGGCGCTGTTTAATTCATTATCATTATTTTTTTACTATCATAAATAATATCATGATAAAACAAAGCCAATGCCACCAAATTTGGCTTATTTAATAGGTGTTTAATTTCATCAAACAAAAATAAAAACATTCATATAAATGATGAAGATTGTGATAAAAACGGTCTTTTTGTTGATAATGAAAAAAACAATGTTTTGCCACAATGTTATCTCATTTTGACCAAAAAGCTGTTCTGAGATATTTTGCCATTGATGTTCTAAAAATTATCTCATTCATAAAAAAACCACTTAATTAAATTAAGTGGTTTTTATTATATCATGAGTCAGTTAGCTAAATCATTTTAAGACTTCAGCAAAGCTGTTAGCAACATAATCAATGTTTTTTTGTTATTCAAACCAGCAAGACACATACGACCATTGCTGACCATATAAATGGCAAATTCTTTTTGCAGACGTTCTACCTGTTTGGCAGTTAAGCCTGTAAAACTAAACATGCCACGTTGTTTGGTAAAGTAACTAAAAATCGCGCTCAGGTAATTTTTTTGGCTTAGAATATCTTGTAATTTTTTTGACGCATAAGACGGATTCTGTCACGCATCTCATAAACTTCACCAACCCATTGATTGTATAGTGCTTTCATCATTCATCACGATGTCAACTACATGGTTGCCATGTGATGCTGGACTAGAATAAATCCGACGAATGGTAAATTTTAGCTGACCATGAACAGTTTGAGCTTCTTCTTTGGTTGGGGCGACCACCGATAAACCGCCAACACGTTCGCCATACAAAGATAGGTTTTTAGAAAATGAATTAGAAACAAACAGAGGTAGACCCATTTGCGCAGCTTTATTGATGGCGTAGGTGTCGCCGGTCATATCGTCACCAAAAACCTTGGTAAGCAATGTCCATAAAAAGCAATGAGTTTTTTTATCTTTGATGATTTGTAAAAACGCTATCCCACTGTTCTTTTGTTAAATCTACGCCTGTTGGGTTGTGACAGCAAGGGTGTAACAAAAACTACATCATTTTCATTTAACCCATTAAAAAAATTCGCACATTTCATCAAATTTTACCCCAATGGTTTTTTTGGGTCGTAGTAGGGTATTTACCAACTTTAAAGCCTGCTCCTTCAAAGATGCTGATGTGGTTACCCCAAGTTGGGTCGGAAACATAGCACTTAGCATCAGGAAACCATTCGTGAATAAAATCTGCACCAACCTTTAAAGCGCCACTTCCGCCAAGTGTTGCAACGGTTGCAACCTGTCCTTCTTTGACGATAGGATTGTCTTGACCAAATAATAAATTTTGACAGGCTTTACGATAACCAGGTAAACCGTCCATTGGCAGATAACCACGTGGTTTTTGGTGGGTTGGCAATTTGGTTTTCAGCGGTTTTTTACGCACTCAAGCACAGGCAATTTGCCATCTTCGGTATAATAAACGCCCACACCAAGATTGACTTTGATGTCTGTGCGTGGGTCGTTAGCAAATTTATCCATTAAGCCCAAAATTGGGTCGCCAGCATAAGGGTAACATGTTCAAACATAAATAATCCTTAGGGATTGCACAATAAATTTGTCTAAATTTAATCTAAAACTAGCCTTAGTATAACCAAAATCAAACGCTCTGTCAGTAAAAAAATCAAAAAAATTCATCTTAAATTGTGGTCGGTTTACTGACCAAAAATTCATGGGCATTATTAAGTAAAAATTTCTTGAATGCCAATGCTGCAGGTGATAATGAACGATTTTTTTATGCGTATAAAGTAAAAATTTTCGTTCCACGACAGGTTCGGTAATTGGGCGCATGGTTAAGCCATTTTGTTCAACCCATTCAGCAGCGTATAACAGACACAAGGTTACCCCAAGTCCCATGCGCGTCATACCAAGAGCGGTGGATAAAAAGTTAATTTCAAAGTCAGGATTAAAAATTCGGCTAGAAATTTGCACAGGCAGTTCGTTTTGCAAGCCCTTAATAAAAAGGACCATTTAAGGTAATTAAGCGTTCATTTAATAAATCTGACCAGTGCAATTGATTTTTAGCAAAAGGATGGCTTGTTGGGAGTACTAAATAAAATGGTGAACTAAATAAAAATATCAGCGTGCAAGTCATCTGAATAACTGCGTTCGGGTGCAACACCCTAAATCTGCTTCTAAATTTTCAATGTGCTCAACCACTTGGTCAATTGAGCAATCGGTTAACGTAACTTCGATATTAGGGTGCAGTTCACAAAATTTGGCAATAAATTTTGGCATGGTGCTTGCTGATAATTGCTGAGATACTGCTAGATGAATATGTCCTTGGTGTAATGATTTTAAATTGGCAACTTTTTTTCATTAAGCACACTCATTTCATTGAGTACACGTTTGGCTTGAGGCAGTAGCCTACCGCCCTGCATCGGATAGGTGAAGTTTTTCTTGTGGTGCGGTCAAAAAGTTTGACGTCTAAATTTTGCTCAAGCTCTTTAATTAAGCCGCTTAATGCCGATTGGGTTAGACATAAGGCTTCAGCAGCTTTGGTAAAACTGTTTTTGTTCAGCAACCAATACAAAGGCTTTTTAATTGACGTAACGTGGTGCTCATATTAGTCCTATTGATAATATCATTAGCTATTATTATAAATGATAAATTAATAGATACAATATGATTGATGAGTAATGCTCATAAAAAGTTGCTCAATCCATCAAGAAACTTATGCTAGAATAGTCAGTTTGTTATAAATTATTTGACTGATTGTCAAAAAAATATTAGGAAAAATTATTTTTATATGCTTGTGTCTTTTAACTTTTGGATAATCTGGCACTGATTGAGCATCATCAGATTGAATTTGATAAGCGTTTTAATGTCATTACTGGTGAAACAGGTGCTGGTAAATCTTTGATTTTAGATGCATTATCGCTTTGTGTAGGCGGTCGTGCCGATGCGTCTTTGGTGCGACATGGTGCAGATGAAGCCTTAATATTTGGTGAGTTTGATGTATCGGATAATGATGCGGTGAAAGCATGGTTTGATGAATGCGAGCGTGAATTTGAAGATGTGCTGTTGATTCGCCGAAAAAAATTAGCCATCAAGGTCGTTCTAAATCATGGATAAATGGCGTACCTGCAAGCATTGGCGAGCTTAAATCATTGGGTGATATTTTTGGTAAACATCCATTCACAGCATGCGGGGCTTGAGCTGTTAAAGCCACAATTTGTGATGGATTGGTTGGATGAGATTGGGCAGCTAAACGCTCTAAAAATTGCCACTAAAGATGCCTATCAGGCATGGAAAAAAACGCACAAGTTTTTAGCCAAAAAAATGCCAAACAAGAAGAAGCAGGGCGAGCTGACCGCATGGCATTATTAAATGCTAAATTGATGGATGTTCAACCGCTTTTAGGAATTAATTTTTGCTCAAATTGAAAGCGAATATGACGAATTATCCAATCTAGAAAGTTTGATGCAAGATGCTTTAGCGGCAAAAATGGCTTTGGAAAATGATGATGATGCGCCAAGCGTACTTAGTTTGTTATCACGAGCCATTAAAATTTGCGATAGTCAAAGCGATAAAGGTAAAGTATTTAGCCAGTGCAGTCAGCTGCTTAATCTAGCTCAAGAACACATCAGTGAATCAGCTTCTGTACTTGCCGATTATGCCGAGCAGTCTTTGCCTGACGAAGAAAGACTTAATGAGCTAAACAATTTATTGGGACTGGCACATCGATTGGCAAACAAGTATCATACACCCATTGATGAGCTTTTTAAATCAAACAGATAGCTGGCAACGTGAGCTTGAAACTTTGATGGCAATTCCAGACAATCAAACTTTAGAAAAAGAAGTTGCGAAGCTTTTTGACATTTATATTGATAACGCTCAAAAACTGGATAAAAGCACGCCAGGAAATTGCTCCAAAAATTACTCAAACTTTAGCAGAGTATTTAAAAACCTTGGCATTACCTAATGCAAGTTGTGAATTTGCATTTTACCCCAAAGAGCTTGATGATTACACCATGCATGGCACCAAAGAGATTGCTTTTATTATTTAGTGCTAATGTTGGCATGCCAAAACAGCCTTTACACAAAGTGGCTTCTGGGGGTGAATTATCCAGAATTGCGTTAGTAATGCAGGTCATGAATGCCGACCAACAAACTCAAATTCGCCCAACGCTTGTATTTGATGAGGTAGATGTAGGAATTAGTGGGGCAACCGCTCAGGGTGGTGGGTGAGCTTTTACGCAAGTTAGGCGACCACCAGCAATTACTTGCCATCACTCATCAGGCTCAAGTCGCCGCCGCCGCCCATCAGCATATTTTAGTCGCAAAAAAACATGGTGAAAAAAACAACCAGTCATTTAAAAGTAATTACTAAAGACGAACAAATTGGTGAGTTGGCACGTATGTCAGGAGGTGTTAATATTACTGAGGCTACCAAAGCTCATGTAAAAAGTTTGCTAGCGGACATTGTTAAAACTGATAAAAAAATCTAATAAATAGATTGGTGAACATTGGTTTTTACATGAATTTTAAAACACATAAGATTGATTTATGACCCAGATATCCCAAGCCGCAGTATTGCCCAAAAAGCTTAATTCATCATTTTTGATTCCCAGTCAAACAATCAATGATGACCGTTTTGTGGACGCATTAATTTATATATGTCGCCACCAAAGCCAAGAAGGGGCTTTTTGGATTTATTATTAATAAACCGTTGTCATTCTTATCAGTTGGTTCGGTTTTATCGGAAATGAATTTGCCAGCGTCTCAAGTGCTCATGAATACAAATGCGGTGCTTGGCGGTTTTTTGCATGACCAAGCAGGGTTTGTTTTGCATACTGGTTTGCCTGTATTTGCATCATCTTTTGCGGTTGGTGAAAATGTTTGTTTGACCACCAGTAAAGATGTGTTAAAAAAATATCGCTTTAGATAAACTGTCGCATTTTTTTACTGTGTATGGGATTTTGTCGTTGGTCAAAAGGGCAGTTAGAGCAAGAAATTTTTAAATAAAAAAATGGTTGGTTTGCCCTGCAGATTTGTCTATTTTTATTTGGGGCAGATTTTTGAAAAAAACGCCTGTTACTCGCCAAAAACAAAGTTGGGAATTTTACCAGATTTAGAGCAGATTGTTGGATACGCTTAACAACAGCTGAATGATAGAACACAATATAAGTAAGGATAATTTTATGACTCAACAAAGCAGTCCTCAATACACTATGTACCATCTCAATGGTTTTTGTAGCTCTTGCCATTTTTTTATCATTATTATACTTGCTATTGTGTTTGTTTTACCTGATAAAACTCTAGTACCCATCTTTGTGGTGCCAGTGGTACTATTGGCAAGATTTAAAATCATTCAACCAAATACCGCTTTTAGTCAGTACATTATTTGGACATTATTCGGGGGTGCTGAGTAAACAGGGTTTTTATTGGATTGTGCCTTTTTTATTCAGTGCAAAGTGTTTCTTTAAAAACTACCAATTACGTAACCCCAATTTTAAAAGTCAATGATATTTCAGGAACGCCCATTGATGTAGCGGCAGCAATTGTCTACCGAATTGATAATCCGGCAGCCGCAGTATTTGATGTTGAAGATGTGCATGGTTTTATGAAAACCCAAAGTGAAAGCGCCTTACGCACACTCGTTTCACATTATCCTTATGCTAATCAAGATGGTAAAGAAAGCCTAGGCGGGCATTCTGCTAAGATTTTTACAAGAGTTTCGCGACATGGTGCAAGAACGTGTGCAAATGGCAGGCGTGTATATTGAGGAAGCGCGATTTACTCATTTGGCGTATTCGGCTGAAATCGCTCAAGCCATGTTAAAGGAAACAGCAGGCTGAATCAGTGCTGATAGCACGTCAAACATTGGTAAAAGGGGCAATTTTAATGGTGGAAAGCACAGTTAGAGCTTTAGAAGCCAGAAAAATTGTTACCATGACCGATAATGAAAAAGCAAAAATTGGTAACCAATATGATGACGGTGCTACTTTCAGAAGAAAAACGCATCACCCGTGCTTAATGTCAGTGGTGAATAGCTAATAAATTGTTGAGATTATAAAAAAAGAGACGTTATTTTGCTTGAAAATACACCAAAAAAATTTACATAACTCACTAGAGCCAATTTTAACGTTGGCTTTGGATTTTGGGGTTAAAAATGGGCATGGCGCTTGGCAATAGTCTAACCCAAAAATGCTCGCCCCTTTGATGTGCTTGCGATGAATAATGGTCAGCCTGATTGGGAAAAATCTGTTGGGTATGATTAATACTTGGAAAAATTGGACAGATTTTTAGTTGGGTTGCCACTGAATATGGATGGCACAGAATCCATGATAACCTTGCGTGCTAAAAAAATTTGCTCGCAGACTGGCTCATCGGTTGGGTGAAAGGCATTTAAAAGTGCCTGTATTTTTTTCTATGATGAAAGATTGACTTCTAATGAAGCCCGTAGGCTGGCATGGGAACATGGACTGATTAAACGTCAAACTGACCCCATTGATGATGTAGCAGCGTGTATTTTTATTAGACAGTTATTATCATGCGCCTGATTTAGCGGTTTACATTGCCAATTTTCATGACCAAACAGCCCAAGACCAATCATGATTGAACATTCCATTATTAAACAACACATCAAAACCGCCATCAAAACCGCAACATTGAGTACATATTTGGGATTTTTGGCAATTTTGGTGTTTTTGTGTATTTGGCACCTTAGCCAGTATGGCAAAAATTTAAAGACAGTATATTGATTTATTACGCGTTTCATTTTTTTACCATATGTGCTGATTTCGCTGTCAATACCATTGAGTTTGCACCATTTATTTTTTTGTTGTGGCGTTATCGCATCATTCAGCTTGGCATTATTATGATTTTGCTCATCATTGGTTTGGGGTCGTTGTTAATTACAGTGATTTTGGGAATAATTCAAGGAGCTGGTGTGGCGTTTTTTTATGAGTTTATTTTTTAACCATGATATCGTGGTTTTGGTATGCCATTTTTTTATTTAAAGTAAACTTTAAAAATTTTTTTGGCATTTTTAAATCAATAACATCAAATCAACAAAATTGGAAAAAAATTATGACAAAAATTAACCATGTTTTTAGATACCCAAGGATTAAATTGTCCCTGAACCAATCATGCTTTTTGCATAAAATCATTCGTCAAGCTAAGGCAGGAGAGAGTATTGAAATTTTGGCAACTGACCCTGCAACCACGCGCGATATTCCCAATTTTTTTGTCGGCATTTAGGTCATCATTTGGTTGAACAAGAGGTTTTATCGGACAATCAATATCGCTACGTGGTTATTAAAAAAATCAAATCAAGATTGAGTGGATTGGTCATCTTTTTTCATTTAAAAGCCTGAACAGATTTTTTTCATTTTTTTCTCATCAGGCTTTTTTTGGCATTGAGTGGCAAGATGACTAAAAAGCGAGTTTTTCCCCGCCAAGTATCTGTACTAATTTGCCCATTGTGAGCTTCTACAATTTGTGACACCAAAGACAATCCAAGTCCTGACCCTTTTTTCTCTTGTTTTAAACGCACAAACGGGCTAAAGATGTCTTCACGTTTATCTACGCTGATACCTTCGCCTTGGTCAATCACTGCAATCACCGCAAAATTTGCTTGCTCTTCTTCTGATTTTTTGTCTTTTCGTGTAAGTTTTCGTAAAAAGCTGTTTTTGGGTTTTTCTTCGCTAAATTCTTCAGTATTTTGATGTTCAGCACCGTATTTGTCAATTATCGCATCTTTGCCAAAAATACTGACCATCTAAATCAAGTAGGGCTGCTGGTATACTGTAAGCATCTTCAGTAGTAATGGCGGTGTACAGATACACTTCAATAGGGTGGTATACCATGAATCATGGCGTTATTAAGAAGGTTTCGTACTAAATGCGTTAGTAATTTGGGTTGAGCCGGCATCGATACTGGCAAGGCAAACAGTGTTGCTTCAGAATAATGCTGACATTCATTTTTTTACCAGCTCATATAAATCAACCATTTCAGTATTTTTTTGTAGGGCGTGCCCAGCATCTAAACGGCTGACTAACAAGATACTTTCAACCAAATCATTTAAACCAGTTAAATCACGATTGATTGCTGCAGCTCTTTTATCAAATTTGGCTTTGCTGGCTTCATCAAGGCGATTGGCAAGCATGTCCATCATTTCAATTTGTAAGCGAATGCGTGTAATGGTGTGCGAAATTCATGCGATGCATGAGCTAAAAGTAGACTATTGGCGTTAATGAGCCGTTCAATTTTTTTGAGTGGACTGATTAAAACCATGTGCTAAAAAGGCAATTTCGTCGTTGCCGTCTTCACTCACACGCACGCTAAAAATCACCATCACCTAATTTTGCCATTTGTCGGCTCATTTGATTGATACGCCATGTTATTGAATGGGCAATCCACCATAAAACTGCGGTCATGATAATCATTAATAACATTGTGCCAGTAAATAAGTTGAACATGCCTAAAAATGGCGATTCTTTTGGCGGATTGCGATTTTCATACCATAAGATATATCCTGTATTGCTAACTACGGTTACATAAGGGCGACTATCGCCAATCAAAGTTGGTACAATACTTGACACCCAAGAAGTTTCTAACAATAACTTTTGAGGAAGTTCAGAATTTTCAGTTTGTACCAAAAGCCGTCTTGAAGGGTCGTATAAACCAATTTTAGCGTTTAAACTTTCATCAAAAATATCAAAACTTTTTTTAACAATTGCCAGTACAAAACGCGTCTGTACACGTCTGCCTTCATGGCTGTGTTTGTCAATTTCAACAAGCAATGGGTCTAATTGATGAAGAATTTGACCTGCAATAACCTTAGAACGAATGCTGTCTGAATTGTTATGAGTAAGCTGAGCAAGTAACACCATAGCAATAGCAAAAGATAATCAATGCTAAAAAAACACACTGATAAATAGCCGCGCAAATAAAGAATGAATACCAAAATCGGGTTCTGTTTGTGCGTTAGAAGTCGGGTCTTTCATGGGAAATCATCAGTAAACAAAAAGACTTCAAGTCAAAAACCACCAGCAAGCTGATGGTTTTGATAAAAAGGTTTGATTATACTTGGTCAGTGGCAAATTGATAGCCAACACCACGAACAGTGATAATTCGTTTGGGTTGGCGTGGGTTATCTTCAATCAAGGCGCGCAAGCGAGAGATGTGTACATCAATAGCACGGTCAATATTTTCAGAACTGTCATCGTTTGGCATGGCTTGCCACAGTTGTTCACGATTTAACACTTTGCCTGCATGTGTGGCAAAATAATGTAAAAGTTGGAATTGATGTGTGGTTAGACGAACGATTTTTATCATCAATGGTAACTTCATGACTGTCTGGAAATACGGTCAAACGTCCAAAAAGTCAAACTACCAGAATTGGTATCGGCTTGATTTGGGGTTTCATGTCGGCGCAATACCGCACGAATGCGTGCTAAAAGCTCACGTGGCTCAAAAGGTTTGGAGATGTAATCATCAGCGCCCATTTCAAGTCCTAACACTCGGTCAGTGGTATCGCCTTTGGCGGTCAACATGATGATGGGTACTTTGTTGATTTGTGTGTTTTTAGAGGCGCGAACTTTTTGGCAAACCTGCATACCATCCATATCAGGTAGCATTAAATCCAGCACAACTAGGTTAATATCACGCTCTTTGGTGTCCAAAATATCCAAACCTTCCTGAGCGGTTGGCGCATGATGAATTTCGTAGTAATTCATGGATAAGTATTCACTGATAAGTTCCGCCAAATCAGGGTCATCTTCAATTAATAAAATTTGTTTGCTCATATTTTTAACCTTATTTGTTGTAAAATATGTAAAATTATCCTGTAATGCACGGTTATTTTTGGGTGCGATACGGTTGAATCTAGGGCGTTACTGTGCAAATACACAAACTAAGCCTGTAAATAAACAGCTGTTGTATCTTGCCAATCTTTGATGTATTTAGCAAGGGGCAATCCGCCGATACTACAAAAAAAGAACGTTTTTTTAATGTTCCAAGTAGGTTTTTTTGATAAATCCGATATAAATTGTAAATAAACGTTACTGCTTGTTGTCTGGTTATAAAAAGTATTTTTGGGTTTATAAACTTAAAAACCCTCCAGCTTTTACCAATTTGTTTTGAGCATTTTTGGGTAAGTCCGCTAGTACAATCAGTCCGGTTAAAGTAACTCCTGAAACCAAATATTGATCGCTTTTTTGGTCGATATTCAATCACATCAACCGGGGCAAGAGTTATATAACCATCTTGACCAACTTCCCAAACATAGGCATGCAACGGGGTGATGGGTTTGTAGGGAGGTTTTTAGTGTATTTAGACCAAAAGGCGATTGAGCGTTGTCAAAAAAACGGCAAAAAGCAGGCACTAAAACTCCTGTAGTCAGTTGCCCATATTCTACAGAACCGCTAACTTTATCACCAATATGTAATTTGGCTTTTTTTCAGCTTCGTCTTTGGGAATCAAGATGTGGATTTGAATGCCGCTAAATCCAAAAATTTGCCAAATTTTTGTACAGATTTATCAATTTTGTTGATTTGACCAATAAACTTACGACCATCTTTTGTGGTAAAATTGACTAATTTTTTTCATCATTGATAAAACGTTTGTATGACTTTGGTAACGCGCTAACTAGTTTGAATTGGCTATCATCGCCGATAAGCGCTACAGGTGTCGATTTTTTTGTAGTTATTTTGCGGATATCTTGTAAATATCTTTTGCGATAAAACCAAAAGTTGGAGCGATTATTGCAATATTTCTGGTGCTGGTTTCGGTTAAAAGATTCTAAAGTTTTATCTGTTTGCTCTTTGATGTTGGTTGTTTTGTTAGAATCATTTGATTGATTATCCAAATAATTATTATCAATTAAATCAATAATGGGTGTTGGTTGAACAAAAGTGGCGATGACATCACCGGGGCTAACGCGCTGACCAATTTTAACTTGAATGGTGCTTAGTTTGCCATCATCAGGCAGATGTAAAGTGATGTATTGATGGGCATCTACAACGCCTTCTAAAACGAAAACTAGGTTGATACAGTTCAGTTTTTTTATCTCAGCAAGATGAGTTTTTGGTTAGGGTGATGGTGCGGGCGTCAATATGAATTTTTGGCATTGTCAGCAGCACTGGGTTTTGGGGTTTTATGAACGTCAAAAAAATAAAGTGTGATTATTATGATAAGAAACTTCAAAAGCAAATAAACTGACTATTACAGCTAATATGGTACTTATAAGCAGTACAGCGAGATAAGCATTCATTTAAATATATTTAATTGATGATGCTGCATAATAACATATTTGTTTAAGATTAAAAAGGTTTGTTTTTTTAACCAAAATATTTCATAATTGTGTATTATTTATACATAATTTGTACAATAATAAATTGTTGATAATTCATTGATAATAAAAGTATTTAAAGCCACTGATATTTCTAAATTTTTTTACTTTTTTTGTAATTAAACCTTCATATTATTAAAAAGTGCTAGAAAATTTTTTATTAAATGTGATAAAAAAATGTTATTCTGGTTATTTATTGGCATTATTTCAGCGCCGATGAATTATTTTTAAAGATTTTTGATTATTTGTTTAATATTTTTTTGGTGTTATTTCACCAAATAAGGAAAATGCCCCATGAGTAATTTCGCTGGCTTAAAAAGTAATGATTATTGACGACTCAAAAACCATCAGACGCACAGCTGAAGCCCTATTACAAAAAAAGAAGGTTGCGAAGTCATTACTGCTGTCGATGGTTTTGATGCATTGTCTAAAAATCGTTGAAACTAACCCTGATATTATTTTTTTGTGGATATTATGATGCCTCGTTTGGACGGCTATCAGACGTGTACTATGATTAAAAAAATCACCCAGAGTATTCATCTAAACCTGTAATCATGTTATCATCAAAGGATGGTTTGTTTGACAAGGCTCGTGGTCGCATTGTAGGTTCAAATGAATATCTCACCAAGCCTTTTTAGTAAAGAAGATTTATTTGCAACCATCAGCCGTTACCGTTAAACTTGCCATTTCACTTAATAACCTAGTCAACCTGGAGATTTGTGATGGCAAAAAAATATTGGTCGTAGATGATTCCCCGCTAGAAATGGCAAGATTTCGGGAAATTTTGGGTAAACATAACTTTGAAGTAATAGAAGCATTTAATGGCGAAGAAGGTTGCACAAAAGCTTTAGAGTATCAGCCAGATGCAATTTTGATGGATATTGTGATGCCTGAGATGAATGGTTTTCAGGCAACCCGTAAAATTACCCGTGACGCTGCCACATCACATATTCCTGTGATTATTGTCAGTACCAAAGACCAAGAAACTGACCGCGTATGGGGAAAAACGTCAAGGTGCTAAAGAGTATTTGGTAAAACCAATTAAAGAAGACGAACTTATTAACGTCATTCATTCAGTATTGGGGTAAATGTGGCTTCTGTAGGTTTTATTGAATTACTTCGTCTTGCTGACTTGGCTAAAGCGCGTACGACAGGTCGTCATGATAATGATACGCACCAGTGGACGGGCATCGCTTTTGAAGTAGCAGGACAAAAATTAGTCGCACCAATGGGTGAAATTTCTGAGATTTTGGCACTACCTGATGTGGTGCCAATCCCCCTAACCAAACCTTGGTTAATGGGTGTCGCGAATGTACGCGGTCGGCTTTTACCGTTAGTGGATTTTGCTAAATTTTTAGGACTTCAAAGCCATGAGCGTCTAAAAAATCGTAAAGTTTTGGTAATAGATGAAGAAGGCATATTTTCAGGAATTTTGGTAGACCAGGTATTAGGAATTTTACAATTTTCAGAAAGTCATTATCAGGCAAGAGCGATTAATGAAGATTCGCCTTTTTGCACCCTACAATCATGGGGTCTTTGTGAAAGACAATAAAGAATGGTTTGTTATGATGCCATCTTTATTGTGTGCCAGTGCAGATTATTTAAATGCAGCGGCAAGTTAAACTAAGCTGACTAAAAAAATAAATTCGCCTAATAAATAAAAAAATGCATTTTTTTAATGTGTTTGGGGTCTTTTGTCTGTAATTTTGTATAGTATTTATTATTTAGAGGGAAAGTATCATGAGCGATACTGAATCAGTCTTGGTTGCGCCCATTACAGTGAATGAAAAAAATGGTGGGTGGCATTGGTTGTTTGTGGTGCAATTTCAGTCATTAGTTTTATCTGGCTGATTTATTCTCTATCTCGAATTACAGATTATTTGGGCGATGTTAGTCGTTTAGAAGTTAGTGCAACCAATATTGTACGTGATGTTAATGATGCAACATTTTTCCAAAGATTATGAGCTTAGTAGTCAAGCTTTATACTAGATTGGCTAATGATGTTCAATCTTATGAAACTACATTAGCACATTTACAAAAAAACAGTTTAATTGGGCATCAGTCTTTATTTAATGAATTAAGTGAAAATTGGCAAGCTAAAAAAACAAAGCGCCACTTATGTGATTGAGCATCAAAATGACATCAATGCATTGCAAGACTTACAAAAACAAGTGAAAGACGCCACCACTCAGATGCAGTCTTTATATATGCAGTTGTCAGAACAAGCCATAACATCAGGTATGCCAGCCAATACGGTGCGTGATATTCAGTTGCAAATCATCGCGCTTGAGCGTATTGGCGAATCCATGACAGGACTGGTGAGTACGGTCAGCACAAGCCCAGAAACATTTAAACAATTAGTGAGTGATTTTGGTACTCGCTTAGCAAACCAGCAAACCAGCTATCCGCAAGCTGCTCAAGAATTACAAAACATTCATGCCATTCATGAACGCATGATTTTTACCTGTGGTATCAAGCATCAATAATCTTAGCAGTCCTGCAATCCAAGCTCGTCAATCCGCTCAAGATTTGAATGATTTGGCGGCAACCACGCAAGAAAAAAATTGTTGAGTGTAGAACGTGGTATTGTTTCACAAAAACCATTTCAGTTCCTGCAATTTTAGTAATTTTTAACATTGCTTTTTAGCAATGTATGCACTGGTACAATTATTTAAAAAAATCGTAGCCGTACCGAACGTATGGTGCTTGAAAAAAAGAAGCAATGCGCCAGCGTCAAGCAATGGAAACTGAAGCCGAACTTGCTCGCTTAGAATCTGACCGTGTCCAGCGCATGGAAATACAGCAAAAAAATTCACAAGCGGCGATTTTGCGTTTGCTGGATGAATTGGGTGATTTGGCGGAAGGATTTGACCGTTAGTGCTACAGTAACTGAAGAATTTACAGGAGCAATCGCCGACTCAGTAAACTTTGCCATTGACCAATTGCGAAAACTGGTGCTTGCCATTAATGATACTTCAGACCGTATCGCTCAATCGTCCCAGCAGACCCAGATGACCGCTGTAGAGCTTGCTGATGCATCAGAGCAGCAAGCCCAAGAAATTGCTGGTGTATCTGCAGCAATCAGTCAAATGGCGGTATCTATTGACCAAGTTTCTAGTAACGCCTTAGAATCTGCCAACGTTGCCCAGCGTTCGGTTGCGATTGCTCACAATGGAGCAGAAGCGGTACACCGTTCTATTGAGGGTATGAATATTATTCGCGACCAAATTCAAGAAACATCAAAACGTATTAAACGTTTGGGCGAATCATCACAAGAGATTGGTAATATCGTAAACTTGATTAATGACATTGCTGAACAAACCAATATTTTGGCACTAAATGCTGCTATTCAGGCATCGATGGCAGGCGAGGCTGGTCGTGGTTTTGCGGTGGTTGCTGATGAGGTTCAGCGCTTGGCGGAGCGTTCAGCGGCTGCAACACGTCAGATTGAACTTTTGGTAAAAACCATTCAGGCAGATACCAATGAAGCGGTTTCATCTATGGAGTCAACCACATCTGAAGTGGTAAAAGGAGCAAAAACTTGCCAAAGACGCAGGGGAGGCTCTTGATGAAGTGCAAAACGTATCGCATACATTGGCTGATTTGATTGAAAATATTTCTAACGCTGCCCGTCAGCAAGCAACTTCAGCTAGCCACATTTCAAATACCATGGGTGTGATTCAAGACATTACTTCTCAAACATCATCTGGAACAATGGCAACTGCTCGTTCAGTGGGTCGTCTAAATGAAATGGCAGCCGAATTACAAAAAAATCAGTATCAGGTTTTAAATTATCTAATGATGAGGAAATTGCAACTCTTACATTGTAATTGAGATGGTTAGCCAACCAAGTCTTTGACTTGGTTTGGCTTTTTGTTTTTTTGAAAATGTTTTTAGATTGGCTTATGGGTATAGTTTTTTGCACCAGTCTAAATCAACATGTAAAATTATCAATGAGAAAAGTTTGATATTTTTTTATTTTTGTCAAGCATTATTTGTGAATGCTCAGTACAAAAATTTTATCTGAGACCCCTAAAAATTTGCAGAATAACCTGTTATTATGACCGCAATTTACACAATTGGGTATTTGACAAAATAAAAAGATACGATATTTTTGCACGATTTATCTGTCAAGATACATTTTAATAAATATATTTACAAAATGTATTGAAAAAGTAATTCGATTTTTATACGCTAACTTGGCATTTTGCCATGCGAGAACAATATGCATATCACACAGTCCAATAATTTAACTACCTTGGAGTGGTTGAACGCACCACTAAGTCAGCAGCTGAACGCAATATATGACTATTCCTTTACTGACGTCAATGAATATTTGCTGTACATTAGTGCTGAGTACAAAAATATCCGCCGTGTGTTTACAATTGCAAAAAGTTCCAGAGTTTGAGCGGTTAGCGGCAACCATCTCGTTTGTGGCAGAACAGGTCGCTAATAAAGAAGTAGCCACTTTGTTTTTACCTGTGGTTTTGCACGCCAGTAAGCTTTTTACAATATGAATTTAATCACTTTATTAAATCTGGATATTTGCGTTACAACTTACTAAATTTACGTGCGCATTATTTGCAGCTGGTTATGGTGCAGATGGGTATCGATGTTCCGCCAGAAAATATTTGGCAGGCAGCCCGAGATATAAAATTTAGCGAGCAAGTAGAATTTGATGATTTAACCGCATCTGATTCATTAACTGATGGCGAATTTGAAAGATTAAATAATGATTGGCATGCATTGGCAGAAAAACTATTAGACCATCAGCAAAACATTACACTGATTTTTGACAGGTTTGCGAACAATTACGCTGCGTCTAACCCTGTGTAAGTTCTGGAATCTTGAAAAAAATTATGGCTATTTTTCACTGATTTTTAATTGATAATATTGCTAATAATTTAAGTGCTAATACAAACGTTAATGATGCAACAACAGGCACATTGCGTGAAGATGACCGATATATTTTGCTAAAACTTGAACGAGCATTTCATTTGGATTTTTAGTCAAGATTTGCCAATTTTTAGATGTATTATGGTTGGAAAATGCGTTTATTGATTTGTATATCAATTTAGCAAGCTTACCCAAAAAGACAAAGCTGCTCAAAAATTACTAAACAACATTGATGATGGAGTGATTTTTAGAGCAGACGTTGTTTACTTATGCGGTTGATTCATTACAACAAACAATTAAAGCGCTTGATGAAGACAGAATTTGCTTTGACATTCTAAATAAATTACACAAGCGTCTAGAAAGTCGCGGTTGGACTTTTTATGCTCGTGAATTAGAAGATGTGATAGATTATGCAACAGGCGCTAATATCAGCGAAGAAAGTTTTTGACGTTATCAAAAGAAAATCTTGTTCAAAGAATTACCAAACTGATTGGTACCATTGAAAAAACACATCAGGTTATCCAAAACCAATGGCTTTAATGAGGTGAATTCAGACAGTTCTTTGGGCATGGTTTCTATTGCTTTGGAAGAAATTAAAAAAACAGCTTTATTACCTATCTTGATACCAAAAAAACTTAAAATGACTTACCCGATAACGATAGCTTAGAGCAGCTAAATTACTATTTTTGAAGAAATGAAATTAACCAAAGTGGCGGAAGTAAGCCGTCATTTGGGTAATATGTTTTCAACACTAGCTCAAAAAAAGCTCCCACACGTATTAGCTGGCAGCTTGCTCATGACATTGCTGATGGGCTGGCTTTGTTTGAGATGTTTTTGGATAATTTATCCAGGCAGGTTTTTGATGATGCACTACTAATTAAAACCCAAGAAAGCATAGATGCATCATTTGCGATCATTAATGACTTAGAAGACAAAAAAATGAGGATGTATTAGAACTGTTTGACATTTATGTTAAACTGCTTAAATCCCACGAAAATACTATCTTATATGACGATAACGGTGAAAAACAGCCAGTATCGGGCGAAGTGATACATACTTACACTCTAAATCCAGGCAGTTATAGAGATACTGATGATGTTGAAGATGTAATTTTTGTTGAATCTAAGCCCAAACCTATGATTCAAAAATTCATACATTCAGGCGATTCAGCTATTACCAGCATTACCACAGTTCCACATTTTCAAACCAATTATCAACCTGAGATTAAAACCGCCAGTGATACACTACTAAATGATGAAAGCAAAAAGCCACGATATTTTTGCTAACAGATATTTTATCTTTACCAAGCATCAGTTTGTCAGATGGTGATAATAACAATAATCACTTGGCAAATGACGCTGTCAAAGCCATGAATTTGGTTGGGTCAGATGATACAAAGAACAACACGTCAGAATCACCAAATTCGTCCGTTTCTAACAGTCAAAATCTGCTTTTATGATACCATCAAAGCAAATATAAAAAGCTGATGATTTTTAGTTTTGATGCAGAATTTAGAGAAATCTTTGTAGAAGAAGCGGACGAAGTTATTGATGAAATTCACGTTCATTTGGCTACCCTAAATAAAAAAAGGGTGTCAACGATTTGCCATCTTTAAAAGAAATTCGTCGTGGCTACCATACCTTAAAAGGTTCGGGGCGTATGGTGGGTGCTTACAATGTTGGTGAAACAGCTTGGTCTATTGAAAATATGCTCAATCGAGTATTAGACCACAGCATCAACTCCAGTCAGGAAATGGTTGGTTTGGTGGTGGATGCAACCGATATTATGCCAATAATGGTGCAGGATTTTGCCGCTGGAAACCCGCCCAGTGTTGATAACCTTGCTATCATTGCCCAAGCTCAAAAACCTGCTTAAAGGCCGTCCTTTAAAAGAAGGGTTGCCAACAAAAACAGTCTCTTAATCAGCCAGCCATCCAGGTAGAAGTGGATACTGAAGTTTTAGTGAGTAATGACTTCACTAAAGATGCGGTGACCGTTGTGGCAGATACCATAGCCGAAGAATTATTGACAACCAAAGAAAATGTCAAAAGTGCTGCACCTGATGAGCAGCTTGACGACAACAACTTAACTACCAATGATTTAGATATTCAAAAATACATTGGATGAGAATACCACATCAGATACCGTACTTGAAGCAGACTTTGACGCGGCAATTTTTGATATACAAACCTTAAGCGCCGAAGATGAAGCTTTAATAAACACAGATTTGCCAATACAAGAAGATATTAAACAAACAGATGATTTGTCAGCCAATGACGATGAGGTGGGCTTACAAAACAACCAAACTCAATCTGACATTTTACTTGATGAATTTTCTGAAACAGAAGATTTGATGGATGAAAATCTTGGCGCTGAAAATTTAATCACTATATCAGAAAAACCTTCTGATATTTCTCCAGATATTGCTAATAAATCTGACCAAAACGAAAGTGGCGATTTAGGCGTACTATTGCCATTTATGGAAGAGGCTCAAAAAGCCTTTGGTATCAACACTGGGTGATGTTGATGATGATATTAAAGAAATTTTTCATTGAGGAAGCTCATGAAGTTTTAGATGATATTGTTCCAATGTTTAAATCGTATTTGGCTGACCGCAGTCAAGCCGGACTTTTGGTGGATGTACGCCGAGGCTTTCATACCTTAAAAAGGTTCTGGACGCATGGTTGGCGCAATGGAACTAGGAGAGCTGGCTTGGGCGGTTGAAAATATGATGAACCGCATCTTAGATAAGACAATCACGCTTAATGAAGGCATGTGCACCCTGATTTATGAAGTTTTAGCTGAATTTTTCAGGGTTAGTTGCAATTTTTGAACACCATAAAGATTCTTATCCAGAAAAAAATGCTTTTTATGGCGTGCAGCTTGCCATGCTTACAGCAAAGGACTTGCTGATAAATTTGACTATAGAGTGTTTGCTAATGCCGATTATGTGGTTGCTGATTGGCAGCTTGATGATGGTTTTTGAAAAACCCGAAATTGCCGAACTTAGAACCAAATCCAGTTTACAAGCGCTTAGTTCTTTACAGCAAATAGGTGAGCTTTATCCAAAACGCTCCTGCGGGCAGTGCCGAAAGTGAAGAAGAAGAAATGCTTTGTGGCATCTTTATTGAAGAAGGTAAAGAACTTTTAGCGCAAGTCAAAAGCATTTTTTTAGAGGAAAATAAAAAAATGCCGTTAGTGTGCCAGTTAATGATAAGATTGTGCGAGTATTCCATACTTTACGCGGAGCTTCTGGATTAGCACCTTTGACGGGTGTGGGCGAGGTTGGAGCAATCATTGAGCGAGTATTGCAAGATTTGCAGCAGCACGAAACGCCAATGACCCAAACTCATCTATCAGCGCTGCATGAGGCGGTTTTGCTTATTGAGGCGCATTTGGCGGCTTATGAAAACCCCGAAGAAGACCAGTCGCATCAGCAAATGGAAGAAGATAAACAGCTTTTACAACTGTTACTGCCTGAGGATGACCAAAAAGAACTTGGCGTTAGTGAGTTAATTCAAGGAATTGATACACTGATTGATGCTGAAATTGACCTAAAAATCATCCATTGCAACCGATAGTGATATTGTGGTGTATGCCAATCAGCAGCTTGCCGAAATTGAGGTTTTGTCAGCGCGAACTCAAAAATCGTCGCAAATTTCAACGTGTGCTATCTGCTTTAAGAGAAACCTATCAACTTGCACAACAATACCCAGCATGTATGCACGATGAATTTGTGGAGCAGCTATTAAATGTGCATCATCAATTAATTGGGCTGTTTGACTCATTGGCGGGCAGTATGTCGCTGCATTTGGATGATGAGGTGCTTCAGGCGCTCAATGATAATGTTGTAAAACATACGGTCGATTATCATCGTCAAGAACATTTTAAAAGAAACGGCTCAATTAGAAAACCAAGTTTCAGAGATTTTTGGATAAACCGCAACAAACCGAAGAAACGCTAATTTTTGAAAAATATTTATACGGATGATGAGTTGCTGCAAATTTTCTTAGATGAAGCTTTGTCTTTAGATGAGTCAATGACCCAAGTAGTTGTTGATTGGCATCAAAATCCTAAGAATAATCAGTATGTTCAATCATTGTATCGCTATGTACATACCATCCAAGGCGGTGCAAGACTCGCTGGCATTATGAGTGTGGGTGATTTGGCAGATGAGATTGAAGCAGTTTTTTTCAAAAATTGTTGGATAAAAAAATCATTGCCAGCGCAGGTTGGGTTACAATCATTAGTCAATTGATGGATGTGTTGTCATTACAACTTGAAATGATTAATAGTAAAAAAACAGTCATTTTTTTGCTGAGCGCACCATCAGTGAACTGCATCAATATTTATCCATGGTGGCAGTCCCAGATGATGCAGCGGTTTATGCACCTGTCATTGAAGAAACTGACGAACCAGAAGAAGATGAGTTCATTGATGATGATCAAACAGACAATGAAGCTACCCAAAGTCAGCCTGCTTTGGTTGATGTTAAAAAAATTAATTGAAGATTCATGGCAGGGCAATGTACCTGACATGGATATTTTGGAAGTATTTTTAGAAGAAGCAAAAGACCCTAGCAGAAAGCAGCAGTGAAGAGTTTGGAGTATTTCGCAATGATACCACCGATAGCCAAACACTGCATTCGCTTCAGCGCAAACTGCATACTATCAAAGGTGGTGCTAGAATGGTATCTGCCAATGGCATGGCGGACTTGGCGCATGAAATGGAAACCATCTATGAAGATTTGGGTCATGGACGCAAACCTGTTACGCCGATGATAACCCAGCTTCTGTATGCTTGCCATGACTGGATTAGTGCCGCTGTTGGGCTTTTGGAACAGCAATACAATCCACCACGGCCAACGGAACTGATTGAGGCGCTGCATCAATTTATCCAAAATCCTGACAGTTTAACCCATGTTCCACAAGTTTCGTTAGAACGAGATTTAGAGGCTCTAACTGCAAAAACCTGTTTTGGATACAGATTATCAGGCAGAAGAAGAGGAATCTTCCTACAGCATTGAAAAAAATGCCACCAATGAAAGGTGTGTTTGGTGAGCAAACTGAAAGCACGACCGCTGCTGAGATGATTCGTATTTCAGCACCTTTAATGGAAGAGATGATTAACTTATCTGGTGAAGCAGCAATCAACCGTGCTCGTATTGAGATGAACATGGTGAGCTTAACAGGTAATATTGAAGAGATGGGGGGCGACCGCTCAACGTTTGTCTGACCAACTTCGCCGTATGGATATTGAACTTGAGGCTCAAATCATTGCTCAGCTGGATGAGCAAGAATTGGATGCAGGTTTTGACCCGTTGGAGATGGACCAATATTCTTCTCTAAATCAATTATCCAAATCGCTTGCAGAATCTGCATCGGACATTTTGGACATTAAAACAACGTTGCTTGAAAAAAACTCGCGACAGTGAAAAATTTGTTATTACAATTAGCACGCACCCAAGCGAAATTGCAAGACAATTTGATGAATTCGCGTATGGTGCCGTTTTTCTCGACTGACCCCACGTCTACAACGCATTGTTCGTCAAACGGCGGGCGAACTTGGTAAGAGTGTGGAATTAACCGTTATTAACGCAGACGATGAAATGGATAGAAATATCCTAGACCGCATTACTTCACCACTAGAACATATGTTACGAAACGCGATAGACCACGGTATTGAATATCCCGATTATCGCAGTGAGATTGGTAAATCAGCAACAGGTCAGGTGGTTTTAGAAGTTCAACGCGAAGGCAATGAAGTGGTGATTTTATTGTCAGATGATGGTGCGGGCGTTGATGTGGAGGCGGTTCGTAAAAAAAGCAATCGCTCAAGGACTGATTCGTCCAGATGAACGTTTGAGCGATAACGACATCATGCAGTACATTTTCAATGCCGGCTTATCTACAACCAATAAAATTACTCAAATTTCAGGTCGTGGCGTTGGTATGGATGTGGTGCGCGCCCAAGTACGTGAACTTGGTGGTACAGTTGCTATTGAATCAGAGCGTGGCAAAGGTTCTAAATTTATTATCCGTGTGCCTTTGACAGTGGCGATGTCAGATACTTTGGTTGTTCGCGTTGGCGACCGTCAATATGCCATTCCTTTGATTCAGATTGATAGAGTGGTACAAGTAGACCTTCAAGAACTAAAAACCTATTATCGCTGGAATAAAGACGCGATTATAATTGAAGATAAACCATATCGATTGCGTTATCTTGATGAAATTTTTAAACAATAATGATTTTTAGCAACGATTCAGAGTCTAGTTTGCCAGTTATTATTATTAAAAACCGTGTTGGTCAGCATCTGGCTTTACAAGTTGATGAGATTGTTGGCTCACGCACCGAAGTAGTAGTTAAGCCCCTGAGGTCGTCAGTTATCGCATTTATCAGGGATTTTCGGCAGCAACCATCATGGGCGATGGTTCAGTAATGTTGATTCTAGATTTATTAGCACTAATGCGAGTATCACGTCAACGTCGAGATATCAGCAAAAAAAGTTGTTAAAGCTAGCCATAGAGACCTGATTATGGTGGTGGATGATTCGGTTACAGTGCGTAAAGTAACTTCTCGCTTCTTAGAGCGTCATGGCTTTGATGTGGTGGTTGCTAAAGATGGTGTGGATGCGGTGGAAAAACTCCAAGACACCTTGCCTGATTTGATGCTTTTGGATATTGAAATGCCGCGTATGGATGGCTTTTGAGGTGGCAAACCCAAATTAGAAACAGTGACCGCCTAAAAAAATCTACCCATTGTCATGATTACATCAAGAACTGGCGAAAAACATCGAGAACGTGCGTTTGATATTGGTGTGAATGACTATATGGGCAAACCTTTCCAAGAGGCGGACTTGCTGGCACGTATTCATCATATTTTAGACTTGCAAGACGATGCGGATTGATTAAATGCTCGATGCTTCTAGCAAAAAAACAGACCTTTGGTTGTGGTGGTGTGCGATGACCGAAGTCAGTTTTTGCTTTTTGATGATACACTGCATGAATTTGGTTTAAAATTGCTCGGCTGTTTTAGTGCCGAGCAGGTATTAAACGGGAAAACTGCCAATCTGCCCAAACATTTAATTTGGCTGATTGATGTGCATTTTGATGGTGAGTTACAAGATGCAGTTGATAGTAATCAGCCGTATTTGGTCTTGGTGGGATTTACTCCTGCGCCCAGTTTAAGTAATCTTCAAGCCTATCAAAAATGGCAAAACGCACTGATTCGCCAGTTGCGTCAGCGTCTTAATTTGCCCCAGATTCAAAAAATCCAACAAACCACTCCAAAACCATGGCGTTATGTGTTGCTTTTGGGTGCGTCCATGGGCGGAATTTCAGCGTTAAAAGATTTTTTTATCACATTTGCCCGCCCAAATGCCTGTAGCAATTGTGGTGGCGTATCATTTTGATGCCAAAATGATTCATACACTGCCAAAAACACTTACCCAAAATAACGATTGGCATTGTCAGGTGATTACAACAAATCAAAGTTTTACGTTCTGGCAGCTGCTTAATTGTACCGATTGACCGTAAAATTATCTTTGATAGCAATGGGCGAATTTTTACAAAAATCAGGATTGGGGTGATGGTTATCAGCCTAATATCAGTGCCATCTTAAAAAAATATGAGTGATGTGTACAACAATGAACTTATTAGCATTATTTTTTTCGGGCATGGGTGATGATGGCTCAAAATATTTATCTGAAACAAGGTCTAATTCAAGCCATATTTGGGCGCAAAGTCTTGCCAGTAGTAGCTGTATTAGTCAGCCAAAGGCAATCATTGATTCAGGATATTGTCAATTTGTTGGTACACCCATTGAGCTTGCCAATCAAGTTATCACTGTGGTTAATGCATCACATTAAACAAGATTGGATGATAAAATCAATAAAACTTTAGCGTATTATCTGGGGATTTTTATGAAAAATGTTAAAAAAACATCAATTTGAAGCGGTTAGTCTATTAACGCCAGAAAATGGCACATTAGAAGTCAGCATAATTCCAACGCTTGGGCAGCCAAATTGGGTTTTGCCAACTTGCTTGATTTTACAAACTTTGCCACAAACTGCAGAAATTGATACTTATACTTGGGTGCATGACGACGTTCGCCAAGATTTGCTAGTGTATCATTTGATTCCGCAAGAAGTTGAGGCGCAGTTTTTTTGAGTTATTTTGGAGGGTAATAGCGATAAACATCGTTTGGCACTTCAGACAACAGGAGAAATTACTACTTTGAGAGTTAAAATTTCCGATGTAAAAAGACTGCGAGCTGGATGAAGAGGAGCGAGCTAATATCAAAAATGCCTTGCCAAAGATTTTGGCAAATAAACATGATGATGAAGATTATGTGTATCAAGCAGTAAAAGATTGGCGATGAGCTTTTGGTTGTGCCAAATTTGGATTTGATTAGTCATCAGCTTTTTGGCGATGAATGATTGATGGTAAAAATCCATCAAATCAATAATTAATTTATTAAAAACCCTTATAATATGCCAAATTGACCCCATACAAGCAGCGTTATTTTTACAGTTTTTAAAAATTTATTCATTAAGGTTAAGGCATAGTCATGACATTTAACACAATCCAAGAAATCATTGACGACATTAAAGCTGGTAAAATGGTTATTTTAATGGATGATGAAGACCGCGAGAATGAAGGTGATATTGTGATGGCAGCAGTTCACGTCAAGCCATCAGATATTAATTTTATGATTACTCATGCGCGTGGCTTGGTGTGTTTGACGTTGTCTGAAGCACGTTGTCAGCAGCTAAATTTGCCGCTGATGAGTGATAAAAAAATGGAGCGAAGTTTAGCACCAATTTTTACTTTTATCTATTGAAGCAGCTGAAGGCGTCTCCACAGGCATTTCAGCAGCCGATAGAGCCAGAACTGTTCAGGCGGCAGTTGCGCCTTACGCCAAAACCTAGTGATATTGTTCAGCCGGGACATATTTTTTCCAATTATGGCAAAAAGGTGGTGTGCTGCACAGAGCAGGACACACCGAAGCCGGTTGTGATTTGGCAAGGCTGGCAGGGCTTGAACCTGCCGCGGTGATTTGCGAAATTATCAAAGAAGATGGCGAGATGGCGCGACGTGATGATTTGGAAGTATTTTGCCAAAAGAACATGGATTAAAAATTGGCACGATTGCTGATTTAATTCATTATCGCATGACTAATGAGCAAACAGTTGAATTGTTGGACTGTTGTGATTTTTGACAGTGATTTTGGAACTTTTTAAACTGTATCGTTTTTCAAGAATATGGCGCCAGTGAAACTCATTTTGCATTAGTCAAAGGTGCACCCAAAGATAATATTGCTACTGTGCGTGTGCACAGTTTAAATCCATTAAAAGATTTGTTTGCCGCAAAAACCGAAAAAAACAAGGTTGGAGCATCCAATCAGCATTGGCAGAAATTGCTAAAAGTGAACATGGGGTGTTTGTGTGGATAGATAATGGTCAGCCCTATTGATTTAAATCGCGCTTTAAGCAAACAAAATACCCAGCCAAACATTCATGACGCAAGTGAACCTTATCGCAGTATTGGCGTGGGCGCCCAAATCTTAAAACTGCTTGATGTTCGTGATATGCGCTTATTATCCAGTCCCGCTAAATTTAATGTATCAGGGTTTTGATTTAAATATTATTGAATCAGTGTGTGCGGTATAACTAAATGTTAATTAAATAAAGCCACTTTATTTAGGTGGCTTTTATTATTGATTATACGAATATTTAAATGCGTTTTAATAATTTATTTTGAGTAAAAAAATATTTATTTACTTAAAAAAATCCAGTGGTTAAAAAGATGAGCAAGGCTTAAAGTTAATAAAACCACCAACAACGGTTAAACTAATGTATAAAACCGCCTGATAAATAAGCCCTTGCTGTAAAAAAATGAAAACGTTTCTATGCCAAAAAGCTGAAAAAGGTAGTAAAACCACCTAAAACGCCAGTTACCAAAAACGCCCGCCATTCATGGTTTAGCACTCCAGTTTTTTTGGTTAATGGCAAAGCAATACGCCTGCCAAAAACAGCCCACTAAATTTGCAATCAAAGTTGCGTAGGAAACTGCCCTGATGCGGATACAAACAGTAAAGATAGACCAAACCGCGCTACTGCGCCAATTAATCCACCTAAAGCAATTAAAATAAGTTGTGTATTCATTCTTTAGTAATAAATAATAATTAGATATTTTTCAATGTTATCGATAATGTGTTTACATATCATAACACTTTGTTACTAGAAGTAACAACAAAAAAATACCGATAAACTGCAATAAAAGTTTATTTTTGCAGTTTTTAGATTAAAAAAATAAACAATAATAATAAAAATTTAGTTAAAATTTAACCAACTATTATATCTAATTTACAAATGTCTGCTTTTAATATTTTTGAATCCATGGCTAAACTAGCCATTAGATTATGCCAAAATTGATATTTATAATAATTCAATTATTCCATTTTTTTACCTAATGATTTGTAAAAATGGGCGTTTGATAATGGGTGTTTAGTGTTTATAATGAACTTTTTATCTTAAAAAGTGAGATGGTTATGTCTTTTTCATTTGTTGATGATGTTCAGTTTTTTTAAACACAGTTGGTCAGGTCGCTCAAACAGAATTTACCCCAAAAAGTTTTGGAAATTGACCAGGGCTATTATCCTTTGGCCCAAATGCAAAAATTGGGTCAAGTTAGGGTATTTGCTCCGCATCTAAATCAGTATGGCAACCGTTTGGATTTAGCGATTTTTAGCAAATGCTGAAGTCGGGCGTGTGTGTGGTACGAGTGCATTTTTTTGACGTGGTGTCATCAGGTGTGCGGCTTGTATTTAGACCAATCAGATAATGCACTTTTTAAAGGGCGAATTTTTTAAACAATCACACTCTGGCTAATACATTTTGGCGGCACGGCGTTGTCCAATCCAATGAAGTCTTGGGCAAATATTGAGCCCATGATTTTTCGCGCCAAAAAGGACGGTAAAAAAACTATCAAGTATCAGGCACATTGCCTTGGATTAGCCACATTGCTCCCAATCAATACTGCGGCGCGGTTGCTAGCGTTGAAGGCACAAATGAGCAGGTGTTTTTTTCTTATTAAAATTTGACCAAGAAAGAGCGAGTAAGTGGCAACTTCATCAGTGTCCAACCTTTTTAGGAATGGAAGGTTCAAGTACATGGCGAATTGAGCTTGAGAATTATCCAGTGGATGTATCCGAAGTAATTGCAAGTCCTTGCAAGGAATTTATTGAACGGATTCGAGGGAGCCTTTTGTGTTGATGCAAATGGGAATTGGTGCGGGAATTATTTTGGGAGCAATTGATGATATTAAGCGGTCAGCGGCAGTCAGCAACGCATTTTTTGGAAGATCAGGCAGGTAATTTAATGCTTGAATTTGATGTGCTGGTCAATAAGGTATTAGGTCTTGCTAAAAACACCATTTGCCACTGATAAAGATTTTCTTTTTGGATGTTTTGGATGTGCGCACACAAGGAGCAATGCTAGCACTAAGAGCCACACAAGCGGCATTACTACACCAAGGAGCAAAGGGTTATGTAATGACCGCAGCCCCACAAAGACGCCTGCGAGAAGCCCAGTTTGTTGCCATCGTTACCCCTGCAATCAAACATTTGCGTTATTTGTCGCATCAGATAATGGGCGAGCCAGCAGTAAAAAAAGCGATTTAGAATTTCATATTTAATAAGGCACAATCATGACAATAACAACTAATTTACCAGCTGATGGACGTGGAGCATGGCGCAAATTTATTTGTCGCGCGTGTGGTTATATTTATAATGAAGAAACAGGTGACCCTGAAGATGGCATACCTGCAGGAACACGTTTTGACGATATTGCTGATGATTGGGTTTGCCCACTTTGTGGAGTGAAAAAGCGATTTTTGAACCTTATGAAGAAGATAAGACAGCATCCGTTGCCAATACAGTTTTTTTCAGCACAACAAAAAAAGGCGTGGTTATCATTGGAGCTGGACTTGCTGGCTGGAGTGTAGTTGATGCCATTCGCGTTTTAGATAAAGAAATTCCTATTACGTTGATTTGTGCTGATAGTGGCGATCGTTATCATAAACCAATGTTGTCAGTTGCTATTAGTCAAAAATAAAACACCCTGCTGATTTGGTGCGCATCAGTGGTATGCAGTCTGCAATTGATAACAAAAGTCAAGCTGATTGCCCACACCTATGTAACTACAATTGATAGTAATGCCAAAAGTGTACATACCACTCGTGGCAATATTGGTTATGATGATTTGGTTTTTGGCAATCGGGGCAAATCCTGCCTATCCTGATGTTATCGCTAAAGAGATGGCGTGGCACATCAATCATTTAAGCCGATTTGCAGGCTTGCAAGACTGCCTAACCAATGGTAAGAAAAAAATATTGCCATCATTGGGGCGGGTATGATTGGTACTGAATTTGCTGAAGATTTGGTTAAAAGCTGGACATCATGTAAGTTTAATTGATATACATCCAAGACCATTGGCGAGCTTATTGCCAAAAATTGCAGGTGAAAAAAAGTTTTGCAAAGCAATTACAAAAATTGGTGTGGATTGGTTTGGCTCTAGCATGGTTAAAGAGCTGATTCAGACCAAACAAGGCTACCAAATCAGTTTACTAGATTGCCAAACTCAAACCCCTAAACAACCTAATTTTTTTGACGAGGTGGTTGTCGCAACTGGACTTGTGGTGGATGAAAGATTGCCCGTGCGCGCAGGTGTTGCTTTTTAGCAAACATACTGGCATTGCAGTCAATCCAGAAACGTTACAAACCAGCGTTCCGCATATTTACGCGCTTGGTGATTGTATTAGCATCGATGGCGTGCCTTGCCGTTATGTCGCTCCACATCGCGCCCAGGCTTTAGCAATTGCTCACGAAATACTTGGTATGGCTCACGCTGGTTATAAACACACCATTCCAATGATTCGCCTAAAAAAATAAAAGTATTAATGTAACCGCCAATGGTAATCCAAAAAGCTACTGGTGATTGGCAAGTGGAGAATGAGAGGGCGAATGAACTTGTGATGCAAATGCACCATCATGGCGAAGTGGTTGCTAAAGGTAACCATTAAAAACAGTTTAAAATTTATTCATTAAAACGTTGTCAAATAAAAACTTGCTGGCAGTCATTGAATTTTTATCCATTTGGCGCATTTTATTGTATTGCTAGCAAACTTTGTGTAATAATGTAAAAATGACCCAATGTGGGTTTGGTGGAGTTAATTGGCTGAAATTTAACAAATTATTGGTCAAAAACTACCACAATATGATTGTTAAAATAGAAGTATCGTTATAAGGGTAAAGTTATGCAACTCAAAAATTGCCCAAGCCTTTTTGGCTTTGGTTCTGACTGTCAGCGCTCATGCTGAAACGGTGCGCGTAGGCAACGTAGTATGGAATAAATCAGCATCAGGCAGTATTGATGAATTTCGCAACTTAACATATGACAATAGAGCCGGTGGTATGGTGTTTATTCGTCCATCTAGCAACAATCAGCGCGCCAAAGAGTCCAGTACCAATGTCGCTATTGATGACCGTTTTTTGGTAAGTGTTCAAGATGGGCATTATACATCTAGTGCAGTGTGTGCAGGAGCAGTGCAATTAAGTGCAGTTTCAACAGGCATTCATATTAATGATTTGTCTGCTGACCCTGTATTGGTGACAGTGCAGCCTCGACAAGTGTTGTATTTTATGATAAGTACTGACAGCGACTATCGTCCAATCTTGCAACAAGTGGATGCCAATACCGCCCGTAGCCTGCTGCAAAAATACATATCGTCAAGGTCATCAAATTAGCCGTGTTGACGTCAGCAACTGTCCAGAGCCTGTTATTGCGCCACCACCTGTTTATACGCCACCACCTCAAGTAAATAACCCGCCGCCAGTTCGTGAAGAAGTGCCAACACTGCGTTTGGATATCCATTTTTGACCATGATAAGCACAATATTAAACCTGAATTTAAAGGCGAAATTGTCAAAGCAGCTCAATTTTTGGCAAAATACCCAGGTATGGACGCTATCATTGAGGGGCATACCGACAGCAATGGTACTGACCAATATAATATCGGTTTATCTCAACGTCGTGCCAATACTGTTCGTGAGGCACTGATTCGTGACCATGGTGTTAATCCAAGCCGTTTACGTGCGGTCGGTTATGGGGAGAGTCGTCCAATTGCTAATAATGCCACACCAGAAGGGCGTTACACTAACCGCCGTGTTATGGTTGTTATTCCACCACAATAAACCTTGAGGTTGGCTCAAAAAAAACGGCTTTATAAATAATTAAAGCCGTTTTGGTAAAATCAAACCAAGGATTGGTTCAAGAGATAAAGCATTATTTCTTTTCTTCTCGAATCTTTTTAATCAGATAATCCACTACTTGAGTCACTTTTTCATCTTCGCCTTGAACAACGTATTTGCCATGCACCACAATTGCAGGTACGCCGGTTAATTGATAGCGTTTTGCACCTTGTTTGGCACGTTCAATTTTGGTTGTTACGGCAAATGAATTGTATAGGCTGTTAAATTTGGCTTTATCCACACCATATGAGGCATACCAGTCTGCCAAAGTTTCTTGGGATTTGTCTACACGTTTGTTTTCTTTTTGGATTGTGTCAAATAAGGCTTGATGCGTTTTTTCTTCATAGCCCATTAATTGAGCAGCATAAAATCCGCGACCGGGAACTTCCCAAACTGGATTCATTACCGCAGGCGTGCGGAAAAAGCCACATCTTTGGCTCGGGTTTTTGCCCATTTTTGCATGTGCGATTCTAAATTGTAGCAGTGTGGGCAACCATACCAAAAATTCACGCACTACAATCACATCACCGGCGATATTTTCAGGATTGGCAACGACTTTATAATCTTTGCCTTCTACAAAATCGGCTGCAAAAACAGACGAACTCAAACCAACCATCAATGTCAATGTTGCAATTTTAAAAGTGTGTTTCATATAACAATTTCCTAATAAGACGCAAGCGCCAAACTAACAATCTACAAATTGTGTGATTACCATGCAATTTTTTTATGCATTTTTGAGCCAAATTTTTAAGCAAAGCATAGTTTACCGTATTTTTTTGGTTTTTGTGGTAATAGAATTCTTAATAAAGCGTTGTATTATGTAACTTTTTTTCTTGCCATAAAAATTACAATGAATTGTTGTTGGTTGGTTTTGGTGGTCAAAAAGTTAGTGAAAGTGGTAAGATGGACAAATTTATCAATTTGTAATTCTTGGGATTTTTATGAAAAAAATCAAACCACCCAAACCGTTCAGGCTGATGATATTGCCTCTGCTGCTAATGCTGATTTTTGATGAAATTGGCAAATTTACCCGTTTGGCTGATGAATGGTGGGATAAAAATGGTGCATTTAAGTCATTACATGATATCAATCCATTGCGTTTAGGTTGGATTGAACAAAATATCAGTCATTTTTTTGGCACTACCTTTGCCGATAAAAAAAATTGTTGATGTGGGTTGTGGCGGTGGTATTTTTATCGCATGCCATGGCAGAAAAAGGGGCATCGGTTTTGGGTGTGGATTTGGGGGCTTGAAAAATCTCAAAGCAGCTGAAATCTATGCCAAAAAACAGGACTGGATAAAAACACTACAGTTTCGTCATATTCCAATAGAACAGCTGGCAAAAAGAACAAGCGGGCAGCTTTGATGTGGTTACATGTATGGAAATGCTTGAGCATGTTCCCAACCCTAATGCAATTATCAAGGCGTGTTTTGAGCTTTTTAAAGCCAAACGGCATTTGTGTCATGTCTACTATTAACCGTAATCCAAAATCGTATTTATTTGCCATCATAGGTGCTGAATATGTGTTGAGACTTGTGGATAAAGGTACGCACGATTTTTCACAAATTTATCACACCTGCTGAACTGGATAAAATGGCGGTTGACTGTGGGTTTAAAACGCATGGATATGACAGGATTGCATTACAACCCTATAACCAAACATTACTGGCTGTCCAATCGTAATGTCGATGTTAATTACATGATGGCATTTCAGAAAACCAATTAATAGATTTGTGGATTTATAGTAAATATGAATACAACTATGTCGCGTAAAATTCAAGCAGTATTATTTGATTTAGATGGCACATTGATTGATACGGCAGCTGATTTTTATCCGTATCATTCAATTGATGTGTATAAAAGTATAATCATAACTGTCCAACCAATGAAGAGATTCGTAGTCAGGTATCAGCTGGGGCAAGAGCCATGGTCAAACTGATGTTTGGCGAAGAACTTGCCAAAGTCAGTGATGAAGACCCTAAACTTTTAGCCTATCGTCAGGAATTTTTTTGGATTTATATGAAGCCGATATTTGTGTAGACAGTCGGTTATTTGATGGTTTTGATGAGTTATTAACCACTCTAGAAAATCAAGACATTCCATGGGGAATTGTTACGAATAAACCCAGATATCTGGCACAACAGTTATTATCTAAGTTAAATTTACACACAAGATGCAGTGTACTTGTATGTCCTGATGATGTTAAAAAAACACCAAGCCTGACCCAGAACCTATGCTACTAGCCAGCCAAAAACTTGGCATTGCTAGCCAAAACTGTCTGTATATAGGCGACCATGTGCGTGATATTATGGCGGGAAATGCGGCAAATATGCAAACGGTTGCTGTGAAATTTGGTTATATTGTTCCTGGTGAAACGATAGAAGATTGGGAGTGCTGATTATGTGATTGACACCCCAAAAAGAATTAAGTGAGTTTATTTTTATCCCAAATTTAATCCAAATTACGACTGTCTTTTGTCTCATCGCCTCATAAAGCACCATGCCAGTTGCTACGCTGACGTTAAGGCTTTGAGGGCGGTGCGGATTATCACTCATAGGAATGTAAAACCAATACATCACAATGTTCGCGAGTAAGTCGTCGCATACCATCGCCTTCAGAACCCATCACGATGGCAACTTTGCCAGTTAAATCACAGCAATGCAGTGGTTTGGCTGTTTCATCGAGTGCCGTACCAAATATGAACACGCCAGCATCTTTTAATATGCTAAGTGTACGAGCTAAATTAGTGACTGTAATCACATCAATTGCTTCAGAACCACCAACCGATACTTTAGCGACCACAGGCGACAATCCTACGCTTTGATGGCGAGGAATGATGACTGCTGACACTCCCTAAAGCCGCTGCTGTTCGTAGGCACGCCCCTAGGTTATGCGGGTCAGTGATTTGGTCTAAAATTAAAAAAAGTACATTATCTTGTTTTAGATACGCTTCTAAATGCTCATCGGTCAAAGTGGCTTTTTGTGCGAGCAGACAATACCACACCTTGATGTTGATTGGATGTACAAAGTTCGGTTAATTTATCTTTTTGGGTGTTTTTGAATCGCAACCCCCATATTTTTTTGGCTAAGTCCACAATTTCATCATGGCTTTTTTTGCTGATTGTCATGAGCGATTTGGACAAATAAAAGTTAAGGCGTCTTGGGGGCGGTTCTCTAAAATGGCTTTGACAGCATGAATGCCATAAAAAGTACCTGATTTATTTTGGAAGATGGTTTTGTGTGTCATGGCTAACTATCATAAAAAAATTTTACCTATTATAAAGAAAAATTTAACCATTTATCTTGAAAAATTTGCTTTTAACCTTTATCAAGGTAGGGATTTTAATTTAAAAAAAGCTATTATTGGAGAAAACCATGTCAGAGCCAACGCCAAATGAAACGGTCAGCACTCAAAATGAACCTTTGGAGCTAAATGAGCAAACTACAGAAGAAAGCCAATTGCAGATACTGATTAGCACCATTGAAAAGCTTGAACAAGATGTTAAAGAAGCCAAAGAAAGTGCTGCTCGTGCTAACGCTGAAAGTTATAATGCGCAGCGCCGTATGGAGCAAGAAACTAATAAGGCTAAAAAAATTTGCGTTACAAAAAAATTTGCCAAAGAGCTTTTTGGATGTGGTGGATAATCTAGAGCGTGCCATTGCTAATATTGCTGATGATACCACAAAAGAAGGTGTGGAGCTTACCCATAAGTCATTACTTGGTGTGTTGGAAAAATGGCGTGGTAGCAGTTGGTCAAGTGGGTGACCCTTCAATCCTGATATACACGAAGCAGTGGGTATTTTTCCCGGATGCTGAAAAAAGATGTTATTGGGCAAGTTTTGCAAAAAGGCTATACCTTAAACGAACGCACGCTTCGTCCTGCGATGGTGATGGTGGGAGCATAAATGAGAAAATTTGCCTTATTCGCATTTGTTTTGCTGTGTACATCAGTTGATGCCAAACCATCAATTACACAAACTCAAGCTTTACAGATTTTTAAAAGCAGGTCAATATACAGGTAAATTTAACCCCAAAAATTTGACCAGCACAAGTTGTGAAATGCTTGACAATATCGTTTTGAATACGAAGGTAAGGCATGTAAATAAACCCTTGGGGTTTTGTTGTTAAAGTTCAAGTGATTGGTGTGAATAAAAAAATTTTTTTAAAAAAACTTTTAAAAATTCTCTTGAAAAAGCACAAAAATCACACAAATATAGCAAACAATAAATAATTTGGCTTCACAAATAAATAAATTTGTCAAGTTCTAAATTTACAAACAATTGAACAAACTGGAGAAAAAAATTATGGGTAAAGTAATTGGTATTGACTTAGGTACAACCAACTCTTGCGTATCTGTACTGGAAAAATGGCAATGTTAAAGTAATTGAAAAACTCAGAAGGTGCTAGAACCACCCCGTCAATCGTTGCTTTTTAAAGATGGTGAGATTTTTGGTCGGTCAAGCAGCAAAACGTCAAGCTGTAACCAATCCTCAAAAATACGTTATTTGCCGTAAAACGCTTAATTGGTCGCCGTTATGACGAGCAGGCAGTGCAAAAAAAGACATCGGTCTTGTGCCTTACAAAATTGTTAAAGCCGACAACGGCGATGCGTGGGTTGAAGTGAACGGTAAAAAAACAGGCGCCACCGCAAATCTCTGCTGAAGTTTTTGAAAAAAATGAAAAACCGCAGAAGATTATTTAGGTGAGACAGTTACAGAAGCTGTGGTTACTGTGCCTGCCTATTTCAACGACAGCCAACGTCAAGCTACTAAAGATGCAGGTCGTATTGCAGGTTTGGACGTAAAACGTATCATCAACGAGCCAACCGCTGCCGCACTTGCGTTTGGTATGGATAAAAAGAAGGCGACCGTACCATTGCTGTCTATGACTTAGGTGGCGGTACATTTGACATATCCATCATTGAGATTGCTGATGTTGATGGTGAGCAACAATTTGAAGTATTATCCACCAATGGTGATACCTTCTTGGGTGGTGAAGATTTTGACATTGCTTTAATTGATTACTTGGTAGAAGAATTCAAAAAAGAACAAGATGTTAATTTAAAAGGCGACCCGCTAGCGATGCAACGCCTAAAAGAAGCTGCTGAAAAAAAGCTAAAAATTGAGTTGTCATCAGCAACCAGCACTGAGATAAACTTGCCTTTATATTACCGCAGATGCAACGGGTCCAAAACATTTGGTGATTAATATTAGTCGTGCTAAATTAGAAGCATTGACTGAAGAATTGGTTGCGCGCACCATTGCTCCTTGTAAAATTGCTTTATCAGATGCAGGTTTATCAGCATCTGAAATTGACGATGTGATTTTGGTAGGTGGTCAAAGTCGTATGCCACTTGTCCAACAAAAAGTACAAGAATTCTTTGGTAAAGAGCCAAGAAAAGACGTGAACCCTGATGAAGCTGTTGCAATGGGTGCAGCTATTCAAGGTGCGGTGTTGTCAGGTGATAAAAAAAGACGTGCTGTTGCTTGATGTAACGCCACTAACTTTAGGTATTGAAACCATGGGTGGGGTGATGACTGCCATCATTGAGAAAAACACCATGATTCCAACCAAAAAAATCTCAGGTGTTCTCAACGGCTGCGGATAACCAACCTGCTGTATCGATTCAGGTGTACCAAGGTGAGCGTAAAATTGCCAACCAAAATAAACTTTTTGGGCAACTTTGACTTGACAGATATTCCACCAGCGCCGCGCGGTGTGCCGCAGATCGAAGTAACCTTTGATATTAATGCTGATGGCATCATGAATATTTCTGCTAAAGACAAAGGCACTGGCAAGTCACAATCCATTCAAATCAAAGCTGATAGCGGTTTGTCAGATGAAGAGATTGAACAAATGGTGCGTGATGCCGAAGCTAACGCTGAAGCTGATAAGAAATTTGCAGAATTGGCAAATTCACGCAATGAAGCTGATGGACGCATCGCAGCAGTACAAAAAGCGTTAAAAGAAAATGCCAATAAAGCTACTGATGAAGAAAAACAAGCGGTAGAAAATGCCATTAAAGAGCTTGAACTTGCTACTAAAGAAGATGATGTGGAAGCTATCAAAACCAAACTAGAAGCTTTAGATAATGCATTCTTACCAATCGCATCTAAGATTTACAGTCAAGAAGGTGCAAACCCCTGCTGATTTTGCTGGACAAACAGGCGCACAAGCAAATACTCAAAAAGTCGATGATGGCGTAGTAGATGCTGAGTTTACTGAAGTAAAAGATGATAAAAAAATAATCATCAGTGATTAAAAAAACACCGCTATTAAGCGGTGTTTTTTTATGTTGATTACTTTATGAAGCTTTATGAAGTTTTTTTAAACTCAGTTTGGTTGATTAGCCATGTTTTTAATTGACGTGGACGAAAGCCCGTTGCCAAAAAGCACTATGGCATAAACCGCCGCACCAAGAACGCACAAAGCGGATAATACAGCAATTTTTATCCAAATTGTTCCCGTTTCTGGATAAAAAGGCAATGCAGCGTACAAACTAGCAACCATAGCGGTTGTTGCCACCGCAAATTGCATCCCCATCTTTCGCCAGTGTCCGCCAAATTGCCAAATATTATTTTTTTGTGTAAGCAGTAATATAGCAGTCCAGCGTTCACAAAACTGGCAGCCGTTGCTCCAAGCGCTAAACCGCCATGCAAAGGTAAATTTGCCAAATAAAAAAACACCAATAAAAATGACACTAAAAATCATATTGGCAAAAACAGCAATAATGCCAATTTTTACAGGCGTTTTAGTGTCTTGACGAGCAAAAAAAGCAGGTGCAAATATTTTTAATTAGCATAAATCCTAAAATACCGCCCGCCATGCTTTTTTTAGGGCAAGCCCGCTGTTAATGGCATCAGTATGGCTAAATTCGCCACGTACAAACAAGGCATTCATTAAAACATCTGACAAAACAAACATTGCAAAACTGGCAGGCAGTCCAATAAGAATAATTAATCGAGCCGCCCAATCAAGCGTCTTGGTAAATTCTTGATGGTCAGCTTTGGCGCAGCTGGCTGATAAACTTGGTAGAATGACTGTGCCGATTGCGACGCCAATCAAACCTAAGGGCAGTTCACTCAAACGTTCGGCGGCGTATAACCATGATACTGAACCATTGACCATTTTACTGGCAAAAAAATGGTATTTAATAATAGATTGATTTGGGTAACCGAAACCCCCAAAAATTGCGGGCAGCATTAATGTTAAAATGCGTTTTACCCCTTCGTGTTGAAAAATTAATTTTTGGAGCAACTAGAAGTTTTTTTGACGGTATAAATCGGGCAGCTGAATCACCAGCTGTAAAATTCCTGAAACTGCAACCGCATAGCCCTAGAGCCATAATAGGCTTTATCCAGCATTGGCGCTAAAATCAGCGCTCCAACAATCATTGATATGTTTAGCAAGACAGGCGCAAAAGGCAGGCGGTGCAAATTTACCATAGCTTTGCAAAAATACTGCCAAAGAATGCCGTCATGGAAATGAAAAATAAATATGGAAAGGTAAGTCGTAAAAGTTCAGTTGCCGCTTCAAATTTTTGGTTATCATCAATAAATCCGGGGGCAAACACTTGTATGACCCAAGGAGCAATGGCAATCACTGCAACTGTTAAAATCAGCAAAATTAAACTTAATACACCTGAAACACAGCTGATTAAAAATTTGTACTTGAGCTAGATTTTTGGTTTCTTTATATTGGGATAATACAGGCACAAATGCTTGAGAAAAATGCACCTTCAGCAAATAGACGACGCAGAAAATTGGGGATTTTTAAAGGCGACCAAAAACGCATCCATCAAGCCGCCTGCACCAAAAACGCTCATCAATACCACATCACGCACCAGACCTAAAATTCGCGACAGCATAGTCATAGCGCTGACAATAAAAAGTAGAACGAAAAAAAGCCGAGATTTAGCCATAAAAAAATTCTTAAAAATCTTAAAATCAATAAATGATATAAAAATCAATCCATTGGATTGGTGTTTTTTGAGTAGTTTATCAATCAATAGACGCAGTTTTTGCCAGTCAAAAATATTGTCCTGGGTCAGTTTTGCGAGCTGGAGCAATGTCGCTATGTCCCATTAGGGTGTCGATAAGTGGCCGGATATTCTTGATAAATGGCAACAATTACTGAAGCTAGTGTTTGATACTGGCATTCTTCAAAAGGTGTATAATCATCCCCTTCAAGTTCAATACCAATGGTAAAATCATTGCAATTTTGCCGACCCAAGTAACTGGATTGACCAGCGTGCCATGCTCTATCATTAAAATTAACAAATTGAGTGATATTGCCATCTCTTTCTATGAATAAATGAGCAGATACCTGCAAATCTTTGATGGTTCTAAAATAAGTGTGGTCGTTTTGGGTTCAGCTGATTTTTGAAAAAGCCTTCACATAATGTGTGCCATTTTTATCATTTTGCCCAAATTGACTGGGCGGTAAGCTGATATTATGAATGACGATGCCACTGATTTCTGGTGCGTTATTTTTTTGTAGGTCTTTGGTTAAAAATTGGGTGAAGCGATGTAGGTTGCTTCAGCTAAGCGACCGTTTTTGATGGTAAAATGTTTCATTGGTCAGTAGATATTGTTTGTATTGTATTGATAAAATGGTGAAATTGATAAAAGATTGTTATTTTATCAAAGCTGGCTTATGTTGCAACCAAAAAAAGGAAGATTGATGACTGTTATCACATTTGCTAAAAAAACCATTGGCTATTTTGCTGCTGTCTTTGCCTATGTTGACAAATGCTCAACCCACCGCTCATGGTTTGACAGATGGTTTGGCGCTAAATCCTGAAATTTTAAAAACTGGCAAAATCAAATCAAATCCTACCACAAAGTCAGATGCAGTTTGGGCTGACTGATAGCCAGCTTGAAAAATTTAAGCCAACACATTATTTGGAAACGATTGTTGTTGGCAAACAACGGTCAAAAGTAAAATCAAGGATAGCCAATTTTTTTAGCTAAAGATGGACAACAAAACCCAAAAAAACGAATTGATTGCAATGTTAAATGCCATACAACAAGGCGATGACAAACAGGTCTGTCGTTTTTTGTTGCTCGAGCACATTTTTTTGGATAAGCAGCTTGCTAAGCTGGGCATTGTATCAGGTTTTGATGAAAACCGCTGTAGTGATTTTTGTTGCTTGGAAAGACAGCTTATCAGGGCGTGGGTTATCACTAATTTTTGCAGAAGAACATCCAAATTCTTTAGGGTCGGCTTTTTGCTCATGCTTTTTAAAATTAGATACCGTCAAAAGCATCGCAAGCCAACAAGAAAAAGATGCCATTGCAATTAATTACAGCAGTTTGCGTCCAAATGATACCTCAAATGGCGCAATGATGGCAGTTAAATCCATGTTTGGTAAATATGATAGTGGGCTTGAGTTTTTTTGATTACCAAACAAAAAAAGGATGAATATGTTGTCAAAGGAGAGCGCGATATTTGGCAATATCAAATTAAATTAAGCCAAGATGAGTTAGACCAGATTATCCGTCATTTATGGAAACTAAAGCCATCAAACGCAAAATATTTTTACTCATGATAATTGTGCTACTGAAATTGTGCGTTTGATTGACGTTGTTCGTGAGGATAAAGATATTGCCAAAGATATGGGAAAAATTGTGGTTCCATCAAAAATTGCTAAAATTTTTAGCAAATCATGACATGATTAGCCAAACTATTTTTGTTCCATCAAATGCCACACTACGACAGGCTAAGCTAAATAATGGCGCTGATTTTGATTTTTATAAATTACAGCCCAATCAAAAATAACCCAATAAATGCGGCGCCAACTCATAGAATTTCAGCAATGATTGGTTATGACCACAACAACAATCATGATGGTGCAATTTATGGCGTATCAGTGCGTTCAGCGTATCAGGATTTATTGGATAGCCCCAAGGGCGTGCGTAAATTTTTGGATGTTGAATTGATGAGTTTTTGATGCAACTTTTTAATGATAAGGATAAGCTGCATTTGGATAAATTAACCATTTTTTCTACTCAAAGCTACAATCCAAGTAACAGCGCAAAAAACAACCCAAATCCCAAGAAAAACAATAAACCTGTACCAGCTTGGGGACTGCATTTAAATTTATTGCAAGTTACCGATGCCAGCAGCAAAAATAACGACCATCATTTGGTTTTTAAATACCCGTTTAGAAAAGGGTAAATCTTGGACAATTGGACAAGCTTCTGACAATTCAGGTGATTTGGCGGATACTTTGTGTTATACATTGTTAGGAGCAGGCGGGCAGTTTGGAAAAATTAAATCAAGGTTATCGCGTTGGCATTGGTGCAAATTTGGGCTGTGTGCGCTATGTCAATGATAATCTTCGAGTGATTGGGGAGTTTGATTTTGCCGTATTGGTATCATTATGACAAAGCAAATAATCGTTCAGGCTATCTTCAGCCGTCGCTTGCTTTAGGTGTGCAGTATGATTTTAATGCTAAAAATGCTCTGCGTTTCACCACAAACATTCAAAAATCATGATGATAATCAAACCGATGTAAGACTGCATTATATGAAGTATTTTTTTAATAAAAAAATCCCCCATTTATTTTTTTGAATGGGGGAATTTTTTTGGTTGATTGATTTATTTTTTTAATTAGCGACGTTGAGCCATCCGCATTTTGTACACGACGATACACAGCAGGTTGATTGTCAGAATTATTAGGGCTGTTTTTGATTAAGAGACCCCCGAGTAATGCTGATAACAGGCTGAACGGTTTTGGTGGTGCTGATGGTGGTGGTTTGGGTACTTGGCATTTCTGGCGCTGCAGATAAATGTACGTTTGCACCATTATTTGGTGCCTTATTTCCCATGATTAAGCGGTAAAATTTTTTTGTCCAGCACGCCCATCAGCAGGCACACCAATTTTGCGCTGATAGTCCATAATTGCTTTTCGGGTGCCATCACCAATAATGCCATCGACATTACCAATGTCATAGCCAGCATTAATAAGCGCTTGCTGAATTTCTTTGGTTTCACGTCGCCCAATGCCCGCATCGTCTGTAGGCCATGGGGTAGCAAAATTGGTATTGGTGCTGTTGGTTTCTAATAACGTGGATAGATGGGCAATGGCAAGCGCATAGCTTTCGGATGCATTATAAGAATAAAACGTATCAAAAATTTTTCCCTACCAAAAAAAGCAGGCCCATGTTTGCCTGCTGGTAATAGCAGTCCAGCTTGAGACATATTGCTTGGCAGGCGACTGCCATCGGGTAGGGTAATGCCCATATTTCGCCAGTAATCTATAGTTTTTTTGTTTGTACGACCACTTGCGCCACTGTAGCCATTTAATTTAACTTCATAACCCCAAGGTTCCCCAGATTTATAACCGCTTTTGACTAAAAAGTTAGCGGTGCTAGCCAAAGCGTCTGCTTTGCTGTTGACTAAATCTTTGCGACCATCGCTATCAAAAATCAACCGCCAAACGTAAAAAGTGCTTGGCATAAACTGGGTTTGACCAAAAGCACCCGCCCATGAACCTGTCATATCTTGGGGGCGAATATCGCCGTTTTGGACGATTTTTTAAGGCGGCAGCGTATTCACCGCGAAAATAAGATTGGCGACGGTCAAAGCAAGATAAAGTTGCTAAGCTATCAAATAGATTTTTTGCCTAAAGTTTGACCAAAAATTAGATTCAACCCCCAAACGCCTAAAACGTGTTCAGGTTTTACGCCAAAACGAGCTTCAATGCGACGCAAGACTTCGGCTTGTTCGGCTTTAGCTTTTAGACCATCAGCGACACGCTCACTATCCACTAAAGATGCGTGATAGTCCCAAACGGCTTTTTTTAAATTCTGGCTGATAATTGAGTGAACGAATCACCGTTGGGTCGGGCTGACTTGGGCGATATTGTTCAAACGTTGAGCTTGATACCCCTTTAAAAGGCGGCGGAGTTTTTTTAGTTCCGTCAAACAAGATTGGAAATGACTGTTTGATAAATTTGGCAAATCATCCGCTAAAGCAGGTGTAGAAAGACTAATCAATAGTAAACTGAGAAATTTGGAGGTATTTTTTTCATCATCATCAACATAAATTATAAGATTAAAAACTAATGGTACAAAAATTCTTGGATAATTACAAGGCGAAAACGTGAAAAAAACTACATTTATGTAAGAATTTGGTAAGATTATTTCAAATGGCTTTTTCCAAAATAAGATAAAAAAATGTTAAAATGCCCCTTTTGTTAAAATACCATGAAACCCGATATTTTATTTACTACCCCTTGGATAAAGATGCTCGCTTTTTCGTTTGATGAACAAGTGGTAGCATGTTTTCCTGATATGATTCGCCGTAGCGTTCCCGGTTATGGTCAGGTTTTATCCATGTTGCCAATTTTTGCTCGTCGCCATTTGGGATTTCGTCAAATGCTTGGCGATAAAAAGGTAAGCAGAATTTATGATTTGGGAACGTCTTTGGGGGGGCGGTGCTGTTTAGTTTAGCGGCTGAATTTTGTCCTGATGATTTGGATTTGATTGGTGTGGATATTTCTAAACCAATGACCAATAAAAGCGCGTACACTGTTAAAAGAACATTATCCAAATCATCACATTACCATCATAGAACAAGACATCAATCAAGTGCAATTGCAAGAATGTGATATGATTGTACTGAATTTAACCTTGCAATTTTTACCGCCTGATACTCGACTTGAGTTGTTGCAAAAATGCCATCAATCGCTGGCAAAAGGTGGTATTTTAATTCTAACAGAAAAATACATTTGCAAAACGAAGAAGATGATGCTTGGCAAGTTGAGCGTTACTATGATTTTTAAACGCGCCAATGGCTACAGTGAGTTGGAAATTAGTGGCAAAAAGAAACGCTTTAGAAAATGTACTGATTACTGATACCAAAGACACTCATTATCAAAGATTACATCAAGCAGGGTTTGAACGTGTTTTTATCATGGTTTAGTTTTTTAAATTTTTACGTCGATGATTGCATTTTAAATAGTGTTTAATTCCCAATATTTATTTGATACCATGAAAAAAATAATACCATCCATCAAGCCGAAACCGCTGTCTATTTATACTTATTACAGCTTGCCAAACATCAACCAAATGCCAATTTGTGGCTTGAAAAATTGCCATCTTGGCTGCTTGCTATTAAAGATAAAAGCCGTTATGCGCATGCGCCATTTTATGCCTCTATAATTGAAAAACTGCCCAGACTGCAAACTGTTAAAAGTAAATTTTATAGACAAGGTAGAAATCATAGGCGATTGGCAGGATAGCGATTTTAAAAAGCTCAAAACTTACTAAAAATCTAATGCCGTGGCGAAAGGGTCCTTTTTATTGGTGATGGCATAGACAAGCACATACATATAGATACTGAATGGCGCAGTGATTTTTAAGTGGAATAGAGTATCAGCTGATTTGGATTTGGTGGGCAAACGCATTTTTGGATGTTGGTGGCGGTTCGGGTTATCATGGTTTTCGCATGATGGGGGCGGGCGCAAAATCGGTGGTAGTTATTGACCCGTCCTGCTTATTCTATCATCAATTTATGGCAATCAAACATTTCTCTGGTGAACAAAATATCCATTTTTACCAGTAGCACTTGAGCAGCTTCCTACATCAGAATTTTTTTGATACTGTGTTTAGTATGGGGGTTTTGTATCACCGAATGTCGCCTTTTGAGCATTTAGAACAGCTAAAAAGCCAGTTAAAAAAAGGCGGAACTTTGGTTCTTGAGACTTTGGTGGTGGATGGTGATGATAATACTGTAGCTTAGCTACAAAATCGCTACGCTCAAATGAATAATGTTTATTTTTTTGCCATCTGTATCAGCACTTAAAAATCTGGCTAAAAAGACAGGATTTTTATGAGATAACATGCGTGGATATTGACCAAACAAGCATCAAAGAGCAACGCGCAACCGATTGGATGACTTATCATTCTTTGGCGGATTTTTTTAGATAAACAAGACCCTAACTTAACTGTAGAAGGTCATCCTGCCCCAAAACGAGCGGTCATTCTCGCAAAAATAAACACGATTTAATTTGAAAGTTATTTCAAAAACCACTCAATAGCAACCTCAATCAATCCTTTTGCCAAAAACCCCTACACAGCCAGTTCCTAGCGCCACAAAAATCCAAAAAGTTCCTGCCTTACCTGCTTTGGATTTTTTTGGCGATATCCCATATAATAAAAATAAAAAAACCAATAAATAGCGGTAACAATCCATAAAGACCAATTTTTACAATCATGGCTTCAGAAATGGCAAAAATCATAATTATCCCCCAAAAATCTGTGTGGCTTCTTTTTTTATTTACATTGATTATTACAAAAACTTTATTTAGATTATAACAGATTTGTTTATCAAAAATATAAAAACCAATACAGCCAATTAATATTTAGCGATATTGCAAGATTAAAAAGTTTAGTTACTGATTATTCACTGAATTGATATTTTAATGTTGAATTCAAATAAATTGTTTAATCTAGTAAGAATAATGATAATAACAGTTATTTTAGTACTGAATAATTAATGAAAAAAAGCCCATAAAAGCTGATACAATTAAATATCTTACTCTTTTTAAAAGATATAATATGAATGCTTCAAATTTACAACAAATTGACTCACAGTTATCCGATTTATGTCAATTATTTGACACTGCTATCCACTCATTAAAAACAAAAAGGCGTGCTGGCTGAAGATTTTTATTGTTCCAGTTCAATTAACACGAACCAAAGATCCTGCTCACGGTGATTTTGCGTGCAATATCGCATTGATGGGTGCAAAAAAAGTTGGCAAAAACCCCAGAGAGCTGGCTCAGGTGATTTTTAGATGCCCCTACCTAAAAAGTGGATTGATAGAAAGAGCGGAAGTAGCAGGTGCTGGATTTATTAATGTTTTTTTAAATAAACAAATTAAATTTGCTGTTTTAGATGAAATTTTTGCAAAAAAAGCAGAATTTTGGCATATCAGACACTCACAAAGGTAAAAGGGTTCAGGTAGAATTTGTTTCAGCTAATCCAACGTCGAGTCTACATGTTGGTCATGGTCGTGGCGCAGCTTATGGTATGAGCGTTGCTAATTTGTTAGAAGCAACGGGGTTTGATGTGTGCCGCGAATATTACGTCAATGACGCAGGTCGGCAAATGGACATTTTAGCGACATCAACGTATTTACGTTATTTGGAAAAAAATGTGGCGAACCCATCGTATTTCCCGTTAATGCCTATCAGGGCGATTATGTGGCAGACTTTGGTCAGGCATTATTGGATGAATTTGGTGAAAAATACCGCCATAGTTTTTGAAGAAGTCATCAAAAAATGTACCAGATGACGCTGTATTTACTGAACAAAACGGCGAAAAATTCAGCTTTCAGGCGATAAAGAAGCTCATATTGATGGTTTGATTGCTAATACCAAACGTTTATTGGGCAAAAGATTATGATGTATTTTTTTGCAATTTGCTCTAAATAATATTTTTAGATGATATTAAAGAAGATTTAGCAGAATTTGGCGTTACGTTTGAAAATTGGTATTCTGAAAAAAATCATTGGGCGATAAAATAGAAAAACGCTTTGGCAGTTTTGGATAAAAATGGTTATCTATACGAAAAAGAAGGTAATATTTGGTTTAAATCCACTTTTGTTTGGCGATGAAAAAGACCGTGTGGTTAAACGTGCTAATGGGCTTTTAACCTATTTTGCATCGGATATTGCTTATCATAAAGATAAGTTTGAACGTGGATTTGATACAGTTATTAATGTATGGGGAGCAGACCATCACGGTTATATTCCCCGTGTCAAAGCAGGACTTTCGGCATTAGGTATTGACCCAAATCGCTTGGAAGTGATGTTGGTGCAGTTTGTGGCATTGTATCGTGGTGATGAAAAAGTGCAAATGTCTAGCCGTTCTGGTCAATTTGTAACCTTGCGTCAGCTGCGCGAAGAAGTGGGTAATGATGCGGCACGTTTTTATTACGTAGCACGCACGCCAAACATTCATATGGATTTTTGATTTAAATCTTGCCAAATCTCAAAGTAAAGACAATGCTGTTTATTACATTCAATATGCCCATGCTCGAATCTGTCGTGTTTTGGAAAAATTATCAGAGTTTGGTTTGTTGGTGGATTTAGAGATTGGCAAACAAAATGAAGATAAATTTGATGCCAAAAGAAAGCGAACTTATTAAAGTGCTATCCGCTTATCCTGACGTGATTTTGCGTGCGGCAAATGCTCGTGAACCGCATATTTTAACCAATTATCTAAAAAGACCTAGCAGCGCAGTTTCATGGTTGGTATGATACCAGTCGCATTCTACCCAAAGGCTTGACAGATAATACTGCAACAGATGAAGAACTTGCCATCATGCAGGTGCGCCTACGTCTGTCTTTGGCAGTAAAGCAAAGTGCTAGCTAATGGTTTGACGTTACTAGGTTTGTCCACACCAGACGCCATGTAAGGGGTTATGATGTCTAAAGAGTATAAACAACCAATCAGTCGCAAAGTCAAAGAGCGCACCAATACGGGTGTGATGAGTCTTTTGTGGATGTTTATTGGGGCAATCATTGCGGTGATGATAGGGGTGTTTTTATATTTATCACCGCTGTTTGAAGGCTACCGTAAAGTTGATGTTAATCCTGAAGTAAAAGTTGAACCACTAGCCAATGAGTCAGATACTAAAGCTGGTAAGGATTATGAATTTTATGACATCTTACCCAAAAGAAAATTTCAAGGTAGTGAATCGGGTTTAGGCGATGAACCTGAAGAGCTTGAAGTGCAACCCAGACCTGCTCAGAAATCATCACCTGATGTGGTTGTTTCAGCAAAAATCAGCAGAAGATGCCGATATTACAATCGTTGAGGGCGATGATACTTACGACGGTGATAATGGTGATGAGAGAGTAGTGGCTCAAAAAAACACGTTCTAAAACCAGTAAAAACAGAAGATGCCGATAAAGAAATTGATAAAATTCAAATAAGCGCTAATAAAGTTTCTTATATTTTGCAAATTCGCAGTTATAAAAATGCCGAAGAAGCAGACAAAAAAACGTACTGAGGTTTTTGATGGCTGGGATAGAAGCCCAAGTAATTCGGACTAAAGACCCATCAGGTGTTGAATTGTATCGGGTAATTTCTACACCTATGAATAGTCGTGCCGCTGCTATTGAAGCAGAGCGTCAGTTAAGTGAAAGCGGTATTGATGCATTGATAGTAGAGCAAAGGTACTAATGTAAATTGCATAAAAAAATACCGCCATTGGCGGTATTTTTTAGCATTAACCCAATCGGCTGATTGATGTATAAATTTTGAATGTATAAATTATTCAGCTTTTTTTAGTATCTTCGGCTTTTTTTGCCTTCAGTCTTTTTTTATCATCAGTTTTGGTTTCTTTAGCTTTGGCAGCCGCTTCCTCAGTTTTTTTGTCGTCAGCTTTTTGCTTCAGCGGTATTTTTCTGTTTTTTTCTTCTGATTTTTTTATCATCAGTCTGTGCTTTTTCATCAGCTTTAGCGTCAGCAGCATTATCAGTTTTTTCTTCTGATTTTTGCTTGGTCGTTGGCTTTAGCATCGCTAGTTGCAGCAGGTTTTGGGTTGGTTCCACCAACACCACCAATGGTTTCAGCACCATGGTCAGCAAATTTGACTTCTTCTGCTTGTGGTGCTTTGGCTTTGGCGGCAGCTTCTGCTTCAGCTACTTTATCAACAGCGTGTGGGTGTTCTTCGTGACCACCGCAAGCGGTTAGGGCAAAGGCGATGCTAGCAACAGCTAGGCTTAAAGATAATTTTTTTCATTAAAAATCCTTAATGGTTAAAATGCCACCTTTTTATAGGGCGGTATAATCCAAGTTTGTTGGGAATAACCCCAAAACCAGCAAAAATTTAATAAAGTTATTATATCATTATTAATTTAACTGTTCACTGGTTTATTCATCTAAGCTTTCAAGGCGAATACGAATGACAGGTTCAACCACTGCTGAAAGCGCTTCAATTTGGGAAATGGCAGTATTCATCTGTTTTTCTAAAAACAGGTAGAGTTAGGATGATAATAGGCACAAGTCCTGATTTATGAGCATCTCGTTGCATGATGGCATCAATATTAATGCCGTTATCGCTTAAAATGCGTGTGGTATCTGCCAAAACGCCCAATTCATCTTTTACAGTTAAACGCAGATAATAACCTGAGGTCATTTCATCACTAGATAGTACTTTGGTATCAGATAACTCTTCAGGAATAAAGGCAAGATGGGGAACATCACTTGGGGTGGTTGCTTTAATAACATAAATCAAATCCATTACATCTGCCATTACAGCAGATGCTGTTGCACCGCCACCTGCACCATCACCATAATACAAAGATTGTCCTAATGGGTGAGCATCTACCATAACCGCATTTTTTACCCCATTGACGTTGGCAAGTAAGGTGCTGTTTGGGATTAAGGTTGGGTGTACACGAAGCTCAAATCCAGTTTCACGGCGAAATGCAAAACCCAAATGTTTGATAGTATACCCCAATTCTTTGGCATAAATCACATCTTGTAAGCTGATTTTGGTAATGCCTTCACAGTAGACTTTATCAAATTGCAATGGAATGCCAAAAGCAATGGAAGCAAGCAAAGATAGTTTATGAGCGGCATCAATGCCTTCAACATCAAATGTTGGGTCAGCTTCGGCATAGCCCTAGCGCCTGAGCTTCTGCTAATACATCACCAAATTTGCGATTTTTTTAGACTGCATTTCAGATAGGATAAAATTACCCGTACCATTAATAATTCCTGCTATCCAGTCAATTTTATTGGCAGCAAGAGCCTCACGAATGATTTTAATGATTGGAATCCCGCCTGCAACCGCGGCTTCATAACGTACTTGTACGCCATATTCATCCGCTAATGCAAAAATTTCATTACCATGTTTGGCAAGTAGGGCTTTATTGGCGGTAACAACGTGTTTTTGTGTTTGATGGCGTGAATGATAACGTCTTTGGCAATATCTGTTCCGCCAATCACTTCAATGACAATATCAACGTTATCAGCTTGAGCAATGGCAAATAAATCATCGCTTTGTTTGATATTTTGGTCAATATCATTTCTATGACGCCTTGTGCCAACGTGTGTGATATTAATATCATAACCACTGCGGCGAGAAAGTTCTTTGGCATTATCTTTTTAGCAGATTGACGATGCCCGTGCCAACAGTGCCTAACCCCCAAAATGGCAAGATTGATGGATTGATTCACAAAATTCCCCATAAATAATTGTCTATTATTAAATTAAACTATTTAAAAAAATATGAACCGACTAAATTAGCATAGTTTTTATGACAAAACCAGATGATTTGGCGGCTAAATCGTGTCAAGTTATTGCTTGTTAGCAATTGCCATTTTTGCCAGTTCAGCAGATGGTAGATAGCCACCTAGTTGTACGCCATTTTCAGCAAAAACCGCAGGCGTGCCCGATACACCTAAACTGTAACCTAGGGCTAAATGCTCTTTGATGGGAGTGGCGCAAGCATCAGAGGTGATTTTTTTCGCCTTTTTTGGCGCGGGTCATTGCGTCATTACGGTCTTTGCTGCACCAGATGGCTTCGGTTAAAGGTAGCATTTGTTCACCACGAGGCCACGCTAAATAACGTACCTCAATACCAGCTTTGGTGGTTTCGTTGATTTCGCTATGCAGTTTTTGGCAATAATGACAAGTAGGGTCAGAAAATACATAAATAGCCGCTTTTGGGTGTTCCTTGGGCGGGAAAAACTATCATTGTGGATTTATCAACGCTTTGTAAGGCTTGTTTGGCATTTTTAGAATGCAGTTTGGCGCTGATGTCCACCGGTTTTTCACCGCCTAATTCAACAACACTGCCTTGAAAAAAATGTATTTACCAGTTTTGTCAGTAAAGATGGACTCAGAACCGTTTAGTGTTACCCAAAAATAAATCAGGCACACCACTAGGTACGGCAGATAATACATGCACATCCACACCGGATGCGTTTAGATTGGTTTGTAGGGCATTGGCTACTTCAGCATTATTGTTGGGGTCACTGCTTTGAGCGGCAGTATTGTGTAATGACTTTGTATCATTGTTGGCTGTTTTATCAAGTTGGGTGGGTTTGGCAGTACTGTTTTGATTGCAGCCTGCTAATAAAATGACACTGATGAAACTGATAGTTAAAGTATTTTTTTAAAAATTGCATAATATTTTTTTGGATAGTGAAAAACTGTTTATTATGGCAAATTTTTTTATAAAGCGACAATCAATTTTTTTAGTGAGATTAAAAATATTTTTGCAGCCCAATTAACAAAAAGATTTTTTTCAATAATGGCGTTGGCAAATAAATGTTGAGCGATTCTTTTAGCATCACCACCAGTCATAACAAGCTGATGGGTTGGATATTGGCGTAAAACTTGATTAATTGCTCCTGTGATGGATAGCAAAATACCATGATTGACTGCATCAGTGGTATTGGTTGCTAATTCAAGGCTTGCCAAATCGCCATTAGTGACATCAATTTGACGGGTGCCTGCGTATAAGGCTTCACGTTGCAGGCGTGCATTGGCAAAAAATAAAAACCGCCTAAATGCACACCATCGTGAATAATATCAACTGTCATTGCCGTGCCGCAGCCAACCACACATAGATTTTTGACCAATTTGACTTGCTCCAAGCATTTGAAGCCATCGATCCACACCTAATTGTGTGGATTGATAATGACTTTGTAATAACGAGTTTTTGGTGTGAAACTTTGGCAAATTCAAAAAGGAATTTGGGTGTGAGTCAGCGTCTTTATGATTTGCTGATTAATTTTTTTGACCCAAAACTGATGAAATGCCAATAAAATCTGGGCTCAAACGGATGAATTTATCACTAAGCCCCATTAAAAAGTTCGGCGGGTGCTTGCAGATGAAGTTTAGCATCATGGTCTAAAAATGGTGTTGTTATTATCGGTAAGCCAATATTTTAAACGTGTATTACCCAAATCCAGCCATAATGTTGTCATAGTTTTTCTCGTTATTGCGTGAATAATTATCCATGAGTCAATACAATGCTTGCCATCCCTGCAAAAATGGCGTTTGTGCCTTGGTCATTTTGTAGTAGCAATGCCCCGTGTTGATTAATGCCAAGACAAATACCGCTATCGCTTGGGGTTTGAGTGTTGCTTTGGGTGTAGATATTCACACATTGATTGTTTAATACATGGGCTTGATTAAAGGCATGCTGAAAAAGAAATGAACGAGGCTGGGTTTTGATAAAAAAATCATTTGCAGATAATATCGCCTGATAAAATGGCATGACAAATCGGTTCATAACAGTCTTTGGCGCTGAGCTGGGTTTGTTCTAAAGCGTGTAGACTTGTCGCTTGATACAAACCGTCTTTGATGGTAGGCGTGGTTTTTACATTAAGACCAACACCAATCACCACACCCACTTGTGTACTTTTTATTGCCTAGTTTAACAAATACAGGTTCAATTAAAATGCCAATGAGTTTATAAAAATCGGTTGTGTGTTTTATCAAAATAACCCACATCATTTGCCCATTTTACCCCTATTGATGATAGATTGTTGGCATGCCTTTGGCGATTAATGTGTTCAATAATCGGTAATTTGTATAAATAAAAACCAACCACGAGCGATAAAAATCCCTGACAGTTGCGTAAGCCCAAAAGTTTGTTGATTGTTTTTTTGATGGGCGTATAAAAACGATAAAAACACGTTATCATCACCGTGTTCCCAAGTACGACCATGTTGCCCGCGCCCACGGTATTGATGGCTTGCAGTATAGACATGCGATTGGTTAAAATCCAAAGTGTGGGTGATGTCTAAAAATAAGTTGGGTGTTGGTGCTGTCTATTGTGTCAAAGTGGTGATGGTGAATTGGAGTATTTAAAAATTTGAATCGTTTGCTTCATGATTGGTAAAATTGAGAATTTGGCAGATTTGTCGTTATAATAACACAAAGTAAAAAAATTAGGACGAATAAATGTATTTATGGTTTATGTTGGCAGGCACGATAGCAGGCGTGTGTGCTGGGCTTTTTGGGGTCGGCGGTGGATTGATTATTGTGCCAGCTTTGGTATGGATTTTTACCGCTTATGGTATGCCAAATGATGTTGTGGCTCATGTAGCGGTAGGGACGGCTCTGGCAACCATTATTTTAACATCCATCAGCTCAATGTCTGCTCACCATAAACGAGGCGGCGTGCGTTGGGATATTTTTAAAAATATGAGTAAAGGATTGGTGTTAGGCAGTCTTTTTGGGTGCATGGATAGCAACATTAATAAAAGGCGATGCTTTACAGGCTATTATCGGCACAGGGGCAGTGCTGATGGCAATTAAAATGTTATTTTTTTCCCCAATAAAGAGAACCTTGATAAACCTTTACCTAAAAATCATACCCAAACATTGGCGGGTATGGTGATTGGTTTGCTGTCAGCAATTTTTGGCATTGGTGGAGGAAGTTTGACGGTACCATATCTAAGCTATAATGGCGTGCCAATGAAACAGGCGGTTGGAACATCAGCAGCATGTGGATTTCCTATTGCGGTAGCTGGAGCAATCGGTTTTTATGTGGTTTTGGTCAAACAGCAACCACTGGGCTTAAAAATACCACAGACGATTGGATTTGTGCATGTTGGGGCGTTTATTTGCGTTAGTATCATGAGTTTTATGATGGCAAAAGTAGGAGCAAGATTGGCTCATGTACTGCCTGCTCAAGTTTTTAAAACGGGCGTTTGGCTGTTTGCTACTAGTAGTAGGCTGTCAGCTTGTATGGAGTGGCTTAAGATGATTTTTAATTCTTAAATTGTCAGTTTTTTATTATATAACGTCTAAGTCAACCGATTTTAATGACGCAATTGATACAAGGTTTTGTGATGACAAAACCTTGTATTATTTAACCTATTTTTCTTATAACAGCTTGATGATAATAAAATTAAAAACCCGATTTATACTTTGAATAAACAAAAAGTAAAAACCTATCAAATTTTAATTAAAATCCATAGCTGACCCCAATCAGTCCTGAAACATCTGTATTATCACTACCAGATGTTTTGTCCTTGCAGGTTGGCATATAGGTCAGCTTTTACCAATTGCAGTCTTAACCCCAACCGAGCCATATACTGAGGTTTTATCTGCTTTTGGAGTTGTTAAACTAAAACGATTGGGTGTGCTGATGGATTGTAAACGACTTTTGACAGCCAATTCATCATTAACTAAGCGATGTGAAACGCCCAAATCTCCAAACACTTGCCAATTTTGACTAATGGGTAGTTGCCCCATTACACCAGCTTTGGCAAAAATCTCTTTTTGGGTGTGTTTGTCAAACTGCATGGACGTAGCGGTTTTGTCGTTTTTCCAATAATTGACCAATTTTAACGTGCTGAGCATTAACGCCCAAATACGGCGTAAAATTCCCCATATTAAAACCCGCCTGCATATCAACAAACATATGATGACCATTGGCACGAGCTTTGTGGCCGCGAATGGTTTGCCCTAATGCAATTTGACGGTGGGTATTAATGGTAAGTTTATCCATGCCTATTTGGGTGTTTAAATGCATTTTTACCAAAGCGCTGCTGATGGTAAATACCAAGCCCCATGCTGTCTACATCAAATTTGCCGCCTTGTTGCCATTTTTGGTCATGGTTTTGGTAATTTAGATAAGCGCCAAGAGTGTAGTTATTCTTGCTGGTATCAATGCCAACTTGGATGTTGCTGTTGATATTATCAGTTTTATTACTGCTTTTTGCCTTGTGTGTTTTTTTGCTGAGTCAGTGTCCCTGTTGCCCAAAAAATTTTTGTTGATGTTGACGGTCGCTATGCAGTCGTTGATGCAAAAAAATTCCCTTTATTTTTGTCCATGGGTTATTAGGCTTTGGCTGATTTGACCAATTTGAACGGGTGCAGACAGAACGCCATAAGCGTAATCGCCAACTACTTTATGGGCTTTTTCCTGTGGGGTGAATGCCATCAGCAAATAGATAATCTGAGCCGCCTTTATCAGTACAAATTGCTGATGAGCCTGTGCATGCTGTGCTGGTGGTGTTACTAAAACCATAAATACTTGGGTTTTTGAGCAACCTCTTGTAACAAACTAAAAGGTATCTAATGGCACAACATTAGCAGAAGTTGTCAAAAAGCCCATTATAAATACTGCTATTATAAAGCTGAGTGGCAGCTGTGGCTTGGGCATTGATACCCAGAGCTGTGGCTTGTGGGGTTAGACCAACATCAGGGTAAATTTGGCACTAAAATAACCTTTGCACCATTATCATGCAAGGTTTTTTTACTGTGCCTACCGTATTTTAGGGCGGCGGCTGTTATCACTGATGTGGCATTAGCAGGATTTTTGAGCAACCGCCAATAAATCATTGGCGCCAATCCATACAGTGTATAAAAGCATTGGGATTGATTTGATGGTTGGTTAAATAATTTTTGTACTTGACTTTGTGCGGATGGCACAGAAATCCCAAAGTTCACCGTATCTTCAGCTGATTTTGCGCCGCCAACAGCGTAATTTGTGCCATTTTGTCCATTATTGCTAGGGATTGGCAGCCGTTCCCAAATGGTCTGCCAAAACTTCCGACCAAACTTTATCTGGGTTGGTGGTAAATTTACCAATATTGGCATTGATTTGGGTATAATAGCCACTGTCAGTTAAACTATCGCCAAAAATACGCTTTGATTGATGTCTGCTGCATGACAAAAAAACTACCAAAAAATGCCACTGGCAAGCAACGATTTTTTAAAATGCATGTTTACTCTCTTATAAAATATGTTACAAAAATCATGTATATAATAACAAATGTTTACTATAACAGAAAATAATTCACGATAAAAAGGTGTTTTTTTAGTCTGATAAACTTTTTTATCAGTACCTTAGAATTTCGCCCATTATGATATTGTTGCAGTCTTTTTGGGTAGGGCGTTTGGAGTGGTTTGATTAAAACCATGTTCTATAAACCAGTGTAGAGTGCGAGTGGTTAAAGCAAATAACTGAGTTAAACCAAAAGTTTTTGGCGCGATTTTTGGATAAAAAGTTAATAAATCACTACCACGCTGTCCATTTTTGATAATCAGGGTCGATGGCGATACTGGCAATTTCTCCACTTATATCATCTAAAGGGTATAAGGCGGCACAACCAATAATTTTGCCATCACGTTCAATCACTACAAAAAAATCAATTTCTTCTTCTAGTCTTTGGCGACTGCGCTCAATCAAAATGCCTTTTTGTTCCAATGGTTTAATCAGTGTCATGATGCCCAAAAAATATCATCACTGGTCGCTTCTCGGATGTTGTCAAATTGATTTTTGACTGATAAGTGTGCCTTGCCCGTCAGTGGTAAATAATTCTTCTAAAATCGCTCCATCTTTTTTATAACTTAACAAATGTACGCGTTTGATACCTTCTTGACAGGCGATAATGGCATTTTTTAAAACAGTATTTTTGGGGTGTTTTTGTAAAAAAATTTTGTGCAGCATCAACGGTCATCTCGCGAATCAATACGCCATTATCAAAAAAATTCCATCGGTTTGACCCAGAAAAATCAGTTTATCTGCTTTTTAGGGCAATGGCAGTTTTAATGGCAATTTCGTAAGATTGTAGATTAAAAAAATTTCTCCTGATACTGAAAAATCCCAAAGAGTCTAAAAATAATCACATGACGACAGTCTAGATTGTGTTTGATGGCGGCAGCATCAATGCGCCGAACTTCTCCGGTGAGTTGATAATCAACACCATCTCTGACCCCCAAAAGGTTTGGCGGTGATAAAATTTCCTGATATTGTACTCACTTTTTGTTCCAAGCATGGGCGTGTTTGCTAGTCCTTTGCAAAAATTCTGCTTCAATTTGCAAACGAGTTTTGCCAACCACAGATAAAAATATGCTCCATGCTGTCTTTGGCGGTAACGCGAACGTCTTGATAAAAGACACTATTAATATTGGCATTTTTAAGGCTTGATTAATCTGTGTACGAGCTCCATACACCAAGACTAAACGAATTCCCAAGCTGTGTAAAAGCACAAAATCATGAATTAGCTTATCAAAATTATCACTTGTTAAGGCGTCACCATCAAACATAATCACAAAGGTTTTTGCCTTTGATGGGCGTTAATGTAGGGAGTGCAGCAGCGGAACCAATCAATGGGGGCGTGTTCATGAAGGCTCTATTCATTAAAAATGCAAAAAGCAAATTTTTACCATAAATAAACGGATGATTAATAAAGAATTAATTTTCCGTGTTATGATTAACACTTTTCATTAAGTTTGGTGTGAATTGAGTTTGATATGAGTTAAAACAATGGTAAAAGCTCACGCCAAACAATCCATTTGATTTAAAAACGATTTGATTTATTGCAATAAGGAAAAACCATGCGTTATTTATCAATGATGCTACTACTAGGTGGCTGTGCAACGTCTGCTTATGCGATGCTACCAACTCCAAAACCAAACTGCTCAAGATAATACGGGCATGATTACATTCACTGCCAAACCAAGCAGTAAACCGGGTGCTCCAACGCTTAACCAATTACCCAAAGCGCAAGCCATGACTGTCAATACTGCCAGCATAGCTCCAATTACAACCACACAAACAGCCACAGCCGTTGCCAGCACAACAACGACCTTGACTCCAGCAATGCTAAATCAACCTCAATCAACTGGTCAGGAAAATATCAGTACAGTTGTAAATGCATTTATTGTTAAAACAGACGCCACCGGTAAAGAAAATTTAATTCCTGTTAATATTGGTACTGCGGTCAAATCAGGAGATGTTTTAGAATATCAAGGTTTATTTACTAATAATGGCGACCGCATTCGCACGATGGAAGTTACTTTAACCATTTCTAATGATGCTGAATTTACGGGATTTTTAAGTCCAAAAACTGCCAAAGGCAGCGCTGATGGTCAGCGTTTTTGTTAATATGCCAATTCGCATTAATGTTGGTGGTCAAGTACAAAATTTGGCTTTTTGGTAGCTACAAAGCATTGCGTTGGACGGTTGAAGATGTGGGGCTTGGTGGAACAGCAGTTGTGAAATATCGTGCCAAGATTAAATAAATACCCATTAAAAAAATTTAAATTAAAACAACAAAAAAAGACGCAAATTGCGTCTTTTTGGTTTTACGATGGTTTTGATTAAAAAAATTGACGTGCGCCCCAACACCCCACATTTTGTCATCACCATTTAGGTAGTTGTAAGTGGCTTCGACACCAAAAATTATCGGTTGCTTTGACGCCAATGCCGACACCACCTGCGATGCTGGTTTTATCGGTTTCTTTGGTGCTGATGCCAACTTTGGCTTTATCAGTAACTTCTGTTTTAGCTAGCCCAAGTTTGGCTTTAGCATAGACGGGCGTACTAACAAAGTTATAACGATAAGTACCATACAAACCATAAGTTTTTGCTTTGTAATTACGGGCTATCCCTTGAGCGTTGGTGTAATCTTTGTCTTCAGTGCTGGCGTACTCACCTTCGACCCCAAAAATTTTGGTCAAAATTCACCCCGCCATATACGCCATAAACAGTTGCATCTTTTGCCTTGTCAATTCCTGGATTAAATTGACCCGCTTTAACACCAATATAAGGCGATACAGAACCTGCCGCTGAGCCATAGCTAACGCCAGCATTGGCATTGATAGCAAATAAAGACGCAACAGCAACGGCTAATAATGTTTTTGATTGATGTTTTTCATAAAAATTTCTCCAACGAATTTGGCTGTTTGCTTAACAACCTTGATGATTTTTATAGTAACAAATTATTTCTAAAAAGAATGTGCATGTTTATGGCGTGTTTTTGTAAACTTTTGCAAAAATATTGACTTGAGATAGAATGATTTAAAATAAGGATAATATATTGCTTTTTACTTAAATTTTTTTGCCAATTTGCGTAACTTAATTGTTACAAATATCGCCAAAATTTATTGATAAAGGTTTTTTTGCTGATAGTTTTGGGATATGATAACCATAAATGCAATTAACAATCCAAGATTGACAACGTGAGAAAAAAACCATGAAAAATACAATCATTTTTTGATTTGGATGGTACGTTAATTGATAGTGTGCCTGATATTGCCATTTCAGTCAAAAAAATGATGCAGACTTTATCTGATAAAATTCCAAGTGAAAAACGATGTTCGTACTTGGGTGGGCAATGGTTCATTAAAATTGGTGCAGCGAGCTTTTGGATTGGGCGAATTTACCAAGTGCTTCTGATGAGATTGAAACAGCACATAAGATTTTTCAGAACTATTATCGGGAAAATGTGTTTAATCAAACCAAAGAATATCCCAACGTTACCAAAAAAATTTAGATAAATTAATCCAAGCGGGTTTTTTTGTTTAAACATCGCGACCAATAAACCTGCGGAGTTTGTACCAGATATTTTGGCGGGGCTTGGTTGGCAAGATAAATTTCAGTTGGTTTTGGGCGGTAACAGCTTACCAGTTAAAAACCCAACCCGTTGCCACTGCTGCATATTTGTGAAAAAAACTAGGTATTAGCACAAATCAAGCCATTATGATAGGCGATTCAAAAAAATGATGTTGAAGCGGGGAGAAGCGCTCATATTACCACTTTGGCTTTGACTTATGGCTATAATTATGACACTCCCATCAGTCATAGTAATCCTGATGGGGTGTTTGATGATTTTGATGAATTGACGAATTTTATTCTTAAAACTTACCATTAAAGCAAAAATTCAATGTCTGGGTTTTGAGTATATGCCAAACAGTGATAGGGTGCAATAGCATTGCCTTTGACGTCAAGCAATTTGTTGGCATGATAAAGCTGTTCTTGGCTGTCAGTAAATCGCTGATGATTATTGGGAAATCTATGAAACATCAATGCAGGCTTATCATTTTAGGGTAAGCCATTCACGGCTAAGTTTGGCGTAACCATTTTCATCCACCAGTATATCACCACCTTGGTCTTGAGCAAACATCAAGCCTCGACTGACTATAAACACTCCAAACCCTTTGATTTCATCAAAAGTCCAATCAATGCCTCCACCATAACCTGCCCCGCCATATTCTGTACCATCAGCTTGACAATCGGTTTGTTTTTTTGATTGCGCCATCTTTAAGAATTATACAGTGCATTTGGGCATTTTTCATAATACGAAGCACCCGCAAAAGCAGTTGTGCACATAACTAGGGTTATACTCAAAGCTATGAGTGGAGCGAATAATTTCATAAATTTTCCAATGTATCAACAAAATTGAAGTTTTTATCTGATTAATTATTAATCATGATGATTATAAACCAAACAGCCCCGTTGATAAATACCTATCGCCCCTATCACAAACAATAAATACGATATTGGCATCAGAAGTGGTTTGAGCGATTTGGTAAGCCGCCCATGCTGCGCCACCTGATGACACCCCACAAAAAAATTCCCTCTTCTTTGGCGAGTTTGCGAGTATAGTTCTCAGCATCTACTTGGTGAACATCCATAATGGTGTCCACCAGCTCAGGCTCAAAAAAATTTTTGGAAGGTAAGCTTTTTGACCAGCGACGAATGCCTGCGATGTTAGAACCATCGCTAGGCTGAAGTCCAATGATTTGAATATCAGGATTTTTCTTTTTAAAAATTTAGCAACTCCTGTAATGGTGCCTGTGGTTCCCATACTGCTGACAAAATGCGTGATTTTACCTTGAGTTTGTTGCCAAATTTCAGGGGCGGTACTGTGATAATGAGCGTTTTTTTATTATCAGGATTATTAAATTGGTCTAATACCAAACCTTCGCCATTTTGCTGCATTTTTAGAGCTAAATCGCGTGCCACTTCCATATTTTCAGCTTCTATCAAGGTTTGCCCCATACGCTCGCATGGCATCTTTTTCGTTCCTGAGTGGAGTTTTTTTGGGCATGATAAGTGTCATGTGATAGCCTTCAATCGCAGCAGCCATTGCCAATGCAATTCCTGTATTGCCACTGGTGGCTTCTATGAGTTTGTCACCTTTTTTTAATATCGCCTCGCATCTGGGCTTGACGTATCATATTTAAAGCGGGTCTATCTTTAACTGAACCTGCTGGATTATTTCCTTCTAATTTAGCAAAAATTTTATTGCGATTATTTGGCAAATGGTTTAAACACACCAAAGGCGTATTGCCAACATAATCAGCTAATTTTTTTGATTTTATTCATAAAACAACTGATAAAATAATTAATAATGTCTAAATTATAGCATACTTGCCTAAAACCGCCCTAAGACGGCTTGTTTTTGGGCAATCATGCTACACTGCTGTTTCTTCTAACATAATATAAACTATGAAACAATCAATTTTTAGCCGAAAAAGTGTTTATGGACAATTGATTTTGTTGGTATTTTTGCCAATTGTTTTGTTGGCGGCAGTTGGTGGTTATTTGGTTTTTTCAGAAGTTAGAAAAATCAACACGCTTTTGAACAAGAAGCCTTTGCTCAGGCTTTGCTGATTCGTTATGAGCCTGTCATGCGTCCAATGCTTTTTAGACAACATGGCTGGCAAACCAAAAGATTATCAAACTTATCTGAATAATGATAAAAACATTATTGATTCTACCAACCAACCAACTGATATTGGAAAAAGGGTTTTGGGGGTTTTTGCACGCCCATACTTTATCACGTGAAGAATGGCTACAAAAAGTTATGGTGGTGGATAAAGTAGGTAATGTGCTATTAGATAGCACCATGAGCAAATCACAAAAACTACCTCAATGGGAAATTTCTAATAAAAAATTTTGGCAGCTCTATACTTATGAGCACACTCTGTATGGTATGCCGATCGCCGCCGAACTTGGGGAGTTTTTGGTTGGTGGTGCAGATGGATAATAAGCCTTTAATTATTACCTACTACCGAGTGGCACTGGCACTGGCTGTTACAGGGTTGATTACACTTTTGTTGCTGCTTTTGGTATTAAATATCTACGCTAAACGTTGGGTTGCCCCCATTTACGAAATGCGTCTTTATCTACAAGGATTGACTGTTAATAATTTAGATAAAAGCATGCACCATTTAACAGAGGGCGAATTTTTATTATTGCAAAACGATTTATCAAAAAGCCATTGGTCGTTTAAAAAAATAGCATGGATGATTTAAAAACCACGCTGCAGAAACTGAGGCGGATTTAAGACAATCCATGGACGAGATGGAAATGCGAAATATTGAGATTCGTAGCAATTATGATATTGTGGTGAGTAACAGCACAGCAAAATCAGCGTTTTTTTGGCGAATATCAGTCATGAATTAAGAACCCCTTTAAATAGCATTGATGGTTTTTATTAATTTATTATCACGAGATGAAGACTTATCTGGCAAGCAAAAACTTATACGTTCAAACCATCAAAAATCATCTGCCCATCTTTTGGCATTGATTAATGATGTACTGGATTTTTTCCAAGATAGAAGCTGGAAAACTGGTACTGGATAATCACAAATTTGATTTGTATGCCGCCATCTATGATGTTGTGGATATGTTGTCGCCTGTGGCATCAGAAAAACATTTGCGCCTATCGGTGCTGTTTTATCATGATGTGCCAATGCACATTCAAAGTGATGGTTTGCGAATAAAACAAATTTTAACCAATTTGGTAGGCAATGCCATCAAGTTTACCGATTCAGGCTCGGTTGTTGTTCAGGTGCGACTGAGCGATGAAGACGATGCAATTCGTATTTTTGGTAGAAGATACTGGCAAGGGTATTAGTCAAGCCGATGAAGCTCAATTATTTCAAAGTTTTAGCCAAGGCGATTTATCGGTAACACGTCGTTACGGCGGAACAGGCTTGGGTTTGGTGATTTCAAAAAAATTGATAACACTACTGGGCGGTAAAATTGGTTTTTGATAACAGTCGTCAAAAATATTGCTAAACAAGGAGCAACATTTTTGGTTTGAACTGCCAACAAAAGGCGCAATGTTGGATGATTTGCCCTAGACAAATACCAGCTCAACCAATCAATATTTTTGGTATGGATTAATCACCCGCCTGCTATTCAAGCATTAAAAAGCAAGTTTAAAACCACATACAAGCTAAAATTTACATCACCATCGGGCTTGCTGATTTATTAGAACAATTGGATAAACCCAATCACGGTTTTTAATTGGGTGATGGTGGACTATTTTGGACAAGACGCTGCTCAAGATGATATCCCTGCAATTTTTACGGCAAATTCGTCAGCGTTATCAGGGAAATTTAGCCACTTACGGTTATCAGGTGAGCATGGATAATAGCTTGCTAACCACTTATCAGACTTATGCATTGTATGAGCCAATGGATAGTCGGCAACTTTTGGCAATGCTTGCCAATCAAACTGCTCCCAAAAAGACGATAAAGTTAGCTTTTCAGGTTTTAGAGTGCTCGTGGTGGATGACCATTTGCCTAATATTTTTTGGTAATGCAGGCATTTTTAGCAGAGCTGAATGTGAGACGCAGTTACCGCCAAAAATGGCTTTGATGCCATTCATCGCACCACGCTCGCCATTACAGGGGCAGGGATGAGCCAATTAATCTGATTTTTATGGACATTCAAATGCCAAAAATGTCAGGATTTGAAGCTGCCACACAGATTCGTAAAATTGAAGAAACCCACAACAGCGCACCCATTCCAATCATTGCATTGACAGCTCATGGTTTGGCGGATGAAAAAGATTTACTGATGTCGTCTGGATTAAATGGCTATATTAGCAAAACCCATTGCCTACAATCAGCTCATTCAGATACTTCAAAAATGGCTAAATCACAATCAATTGTCTGCACCCATAGTAGATGATTTATCTAAAAATTGCGCCCCAGCAGATTTTTGCTCAATTGCCTGTGATTGATTGGCAAGAAAGCCCTGCAACTGTCATCTTATAAGGCGGATTTGGCAATAAAATTATTAAAAATGATGATTTGCGATGCCAAAAAGAACGAGCAGCACTACAAAAAGCATGGCAACAGCAAGATAAAAACATTGAGCGATATTACTCATAAATTGATTGGTGGGGCAAGATATGCAGGTACACCCAAATTGCGTTTTTGCTGCTGAGATGTTAGAAAAAGACTGTCTTAATAGTCAAAAAGAGCATGGCGGATTTACAGATGAGCTATCATCGTTTTATTGTTGCCTTACAAGAACTTTGCGATGTAAATTTGGATGAATATGTGATACAAACGGATTTATCATAATTTTTGCGCATATAGCACTAAGATAAACCATAACCCATTCAAAAATGGTACAATAAAATCATCAGCTAGAACATAAATAGGAGGCATAATGAATGGTGGTATACGATTGTTGTCATTATCATTATTGATTTTTGACGTTGTGTAGCTGCGTGTCTGTATCAACACTAAAAAAAGGGTGATTGCCAAAACGCTAATTGGCAAGAAGTGGGTATTTTGGATGGAAAACAAGGGTCAGATAGCCAAAAAATTCTAAAACACATCAAAACCTGTCAAAGGTAAAGAAAGCGTTCCTGATAAGGCATTATGGGAAACTGGTCGGCAAATTGGTTTAAAACACTATTGCACCAAATCAAACGCTTACCATTTAGGTCGTATGGGTTACGCATTAAATCCTGTGTGTGATGATAATTTTGAAGAACTGCACCATGCTAATATGTTTGGTCTTGAGCAGTATGAAATGGGTCAGCGTTTGGATTATTATCGTTATGGGTATTTTTAATCCTTGGTGGATTTGGTGGTAGGTTTATCATGAATGTGCAAAGCTTTTTATCTAAAACAAGTTTGCAGATGTACCTCTGGCACTGTGCTAATAACAAACCCGTTAGTTTGGGGTTGGATTTTTTTGTTCAGCATTGCATTGATTAGCGTTTTACCATCTTTACCATAGATATGACTGGCTAATAAGTAGGCCTTTTTGAGCGTAAAGAACACTTAAATTTTTATCAGTTTCATTGTCTTTTGGGTGGGCAAAAATACCAGCTAATTCCAATATATCATCGCTATTGGCTAAAGACAGTTCAGGTTCAGATAATGTTGAAAATCGGTGCAATACGGCTTCATTACCATAAAAATCAAAAGTCTTATCCATAGTGGGATTTTGTCCAATTAACCTGATGAGTTCATCAGTGTACAGTCAGTTAGCTTTTTTACTGCTTTGCCAGTCTTGGATGGGATAAACGACTGGTTCATAGATTTTTAGCGTGGATATTTTTTTCAGCTGTGACTTTTTTTGTTAAAAATAACTAACAAAAGAACTTAAATTTATTCCAATTACCACCAAAAATAGCAAAAATAGCCCAAATCAATGGCTTGATAAGATATCTAATGGCTTTTTGGGGTCATCATCATCACAACAAATTACAAAAGGCATATTATGTATCATTTTATCGTCATCAGCAACCCAATCGCTCATTCAAAAAGCCCCCAAATTCATCAGGCTTTTTGCTGCTCAAACTGGAATAGATATTTGTTATCAAAGACAATTTTGTCCAAATGATAAAAAGCTTGACCGCGGTGATTGAAGCGTTTTTTTGCAGGTGGCGGACGTGGTATAAATGTTACTTTACCTTTTTAAGGAGTGGGCGTTTGAACTGTGCGATGAGTTAAGCGATGATGCTTTTTGCAGCAAAAAGCAGTTAATACGCTTTTAAAAAATGGCAAATTATATGGCGACAACACCGATGGTCGCGGATTGGTTGCTGATTTTTTTAGATAGGGATGTTTGTTTGGTGGGTAAAAACATTGCCATTTTTAGGGGCGGGCGGTGCAGCCCGTGGGGCGATTTTACCTTTATTAAATCAAGGGGCAAAATATAGCGATTTTTAATCGCACATTATCAAAAGCTCAAATGTTGGTGCAAGAATTTCAAAATCATCTAAAAAATAATCAAAGTTTATCTGCTTATGAACTGAGTGCAGATAATTTAACAGGCTATTTTGATATTGTGATTAATGCAACATCGGTGAGCGCCACAGGTCAAACCCTGCCACTGGCGCAGTCAGATATAATTGCTAATACTGCCTATGATATGATGTATGGTCAAAAACAGAGTTTTTTAAAAATATTTTTGCCAGCAAAATAGCCAAACCTTTGATGGTTTTGGCATGTTGATTCAACAAGCTAAGCTTGCTTTTGAGCTTTGGACGGGGGCGGCTGTGGACTTAACCCAGATAAATACAAATGGTTTACTGTTTAATAAAAAAATAGTTTTTTTGTGTTAAATGATGAGCAAATACAGTAAATAAAAGAGTTTTACAATATGAATATCAAGCAACTGGTTAAGATAAGTAATATCATTGCACTCATCAGCATTATTTTGCTTGTGTATTGGGTGTTTATTTTTTTATTATCGCAGTCGTTTTTGGTATCAAAATTTTCCGTGAGAATATTACAGAAATTTTTGGTTTTAGTATTTTTGGGCATTTTGGCAATATTGGCAAGTTCACTGATTGTTAATATTATACTAAACCTAACACGCATTGCCCAAAGAAACGAAGATGATAAAATAATTTTTAAACATGGAAAAATTGATATCGGTTATTCTTTTGATGATTTTTCCAGTATTAACGGGTTTATTATTTTATGGCGATTATCTAAGTAGCCAGCGAAAAAGCAGTATTTGCTCGACTCAGCTCAAACCATCGCACAAACTTACAAAGAACCTTTGGATGAATTGACTAAATATAAGTTTGATTCCAGAATTTATCGAGCAAATTGCCAAAACCATTCGATATTTGCAAAAATACCAGTAATGGGATTAATTATGCTATGGTGATTGTACCTGATACCATTGATGGTAAAGATGCTTATTTGGGTTTTTCTGATAATTATTTGAACAAACAGGCTGCTCAAGATACAAAAATCTTTTAGCAATAGGCGATATGATTGGCGTTACCACTACCGAAGGCAGCCAGCCAACTACGATTTATTTGCAAAAAAATAGATTTTTATCTATAAAGCAGATGCAGTGCAAAAAGAATATTTGGATAAAGTGTTTAGTAAAAAAATTTCACTGAACCTTATTTTTAGTGCATCTGATGGGCGTTATGAAATGCTTTACCCATATCAGATTGATGGCAAAGTGGTTGCGGTGTTATATTTTTCTGATTATCAGCGTTATGGCAAATATGGCAGTTGATATGACTACAATTTTGTTATTAGAAGATGACCCAGCCATTGCTGCAACACTGCAATTTTTCCTTGCAACGAGAGGGCTGGCAAGTTCTTTGGGCGGATATGGTTGCCAAAGTTCTTCCTTTATTAAAAACATCATCAAAATATTGATGCAGTGATTTTTAGACATTGGCTTGCCTGATGGCAGCGGCTTTGATGTATGTAAAATGATTCGGCAGGGGGATTTATGCCCCTTTGTACCCATTTTATTTTTGACTGCTAGAGATGATGAAGTGGATACTATTATCGGGCTTGAGATGGGGGCGGATGATTATATTGCTAAGCCATTTAGTTCTCGAGAATTAATTGCCAGAATTAAAAGCCATTTGGCGGCGACAAAATTACATTCCTAGCAGTCAAAAAAATACAGTCTGTTGCTGCAAAAACAAATTCTCAGCCTGCGGATTTGCCCAATTTGTTGTCATCGGTTGGCGATTTTGTGCGTCATACCCAAGTAGGCGTTTGGACATATCAGCAAAGCGATTATTCTTTGATGCTAAATAATACAGCAATTGCGCTTAGTAAAACCGAATTAGCAATTATGCTGACACTTTTACAAAACCCTGAACGTATTTTAACCCGCGAACAAATTTTAAACCATATCAGTCAGCATCCTGAACACCGTTTAGCGCGTACTATTGATAGCCATATTAAAACATTAAGACAAAAACTTGCGTGCATTTCAGCCGATGAAATTATTTTAACACATCGTGGTTTGGGCTATAGTCTATGCTGACATTTCATCAGTTTTTGGATAAAAATCTTTAAAAAAACAAATTAGTTTTTAGCATATTTTTCGTATTTGGCTAACCTTTGCCGTACTCATTATTGTGGCGTGTAGTTTTTGCTTTGTATTACACCCAAAAAAACATTACGCCCTTCTGCTAAACAGGGTAGTTGAAGATGATTTGGCAGATACAGCACGACTTTTGTCAGCATTGGTTGCTGATGATATGGCTCAAATGGGCGATGATTTTTGGTCATAAAATGAGCAATAAATTATCGCAAGCTTTTGATGATGGCAGCCAAGTACTTTTTTGGTACGACCAAAAACAAAAAGCCAATTCCATATTTATATCACCAATGACGTTGGTAAAGTAATTTATGATAGTTGTCATAAGGATGTAGGCGCTGACTTTTAGTCGCTGGAATGATGTACGTTTGACTTTGCAGGGAAAATATGGGGCAAGAAGTAGCAATAGATTGGGACATTGTAAGGATTATCAGCCTAGAGACAAAAGTGGCAAAGATGCCTATTATGGCGTAATGTATGTGGCTAGTGCTATTGTCAAAGATGGTAAAATCTTGGGTGTTGTATCTGTTGGCAAGCCCACCCCAACACTTTTTACCATACATCAAAAAGCCAAGAAGAAGTTATTAAAAATCATCTTAACGATTATGATTTCAGCATTGGCATTATCCATATTGATGGCATGGTGGCTTCGGCATAGCATTGCTATGGTTAATCTTTATACAAAAATCTAGCTCAGCAAATGCCACCTCATTTTTTTATCTAGGCAAAGAATTAAATGAACTGACACATAATATTTATGATATGAAAAATATCATTGAAAATAAAGCCTACGTTACCGAGTATGTTCATACACTAACCCATGAATTAAAATCACCTTTAACTGCCATTCGTGCCAGTGGTGAACTTTTAGCTTGGGATTTGAATGATGAGGAGCGACAACGGTTTAGTGCCATCATTACTGAGCAAGCAGATAAACTCACTGTTTTGGTAAATCAGCTATTAACACTGGCAAAAATAGAACAACCCAGTTTTAAATTAAACCAAACTTCCTGTAATATTGGTCAAATTATCAGCAGCCAAATCGCCCAATTATCAGCACTTTGTACCAAACTTCACAAAAACATTGATTATATACCCCAAGATGTTTTATATCATGGCAGATGAATTTTGGCTGGCGCAAGCTTTTTCAAAAATATACTGGATAACGCCATTTATTATGGGCTTTCATCGGTATTTGTTCAGGTGATACAGTCTAGGAAACAAACCAAAAATTATTGTTATCAATGACAGTCAGAAATTACCAGAGTATGTTGGTGAGCGAGCATTTTGAACGTTATTTTTAGCTTGCCAAACATTCATCAAAAAGGAACGGGGTTGGGACTGACTTTGGTAAAACAAGTTGCTCAATTACACCAAGCATCAGTTGAATTTATGCAAGTTTCCGCTCATGAATTAAAAAAATCAATATCCTGATTGTGTATTGGTCGCCGATTATTTTTGTTGTGGTAACATTCACCTTTAACAACTAATTTGATTTATTTAATTTTTAAGTTAAAAGCTTCTTTATTCTTTATGTTAAATTAAAAACTTTATTTTTTTAAATAAAAAAATATGCTATAATTAAAAATTAACCTTCGCTTTTGATGACATCGCTACTAATAATTGCTTCTATCAATTTGTCTAAATTTAATCTAAATAAAAATTCCTCAATGAATATGTTTTTGGTTAATGTTTTTTTCTTGTTTTTGTTGCGATGATTTTTGGTTGATTGCCTAACTTGATTTCATCATTTAACGATCAACATCAGCGACAACACGCCAGCGCTCAAAATACTTTACCACGATTTGAGATTGCTTTTTTTGTGGACAATCGTTCATCGGCTGGCTTTTTAATGGAAAAATTTAATTATGACAACCAACATCACCGTACCGGCAGACGCTAAGCCACTTTGTTTTGACGATTTAAAACTGCAAAAACCAATTTTAAAGGCCTTGGCTAAAAGTGGCTACACCACACCCACCCCCATTCAAGCTGGGGCAATCCCTTGTGCTTTTAAAACCAAGAAGATTTATTGCTATCTGCTCAGACAGGTTCAGGTAAAACAGCAGCATTTGTACTGCCAATCTTGAATCAATTATGTCAGCTTGATAAACAAAAACACATTCATGCCCTGATTTTTAACACCAACTCGTGAACTTGCTCAGCAAGTCTATGATAGCGATGCGTCGTTATGGGGCAAATATCAAAGGTTTGTACAGCACAACATTGGTTGGCGGCTCTAATTATGGCGGACAAATCCGTAATTTGCGTAAAGGTGTGCAAATAGTCATTGCAACGCCCGGTCGGTTGCTGAGACCATATGACCGCAGGACGTGTGGATTTATCAGCACTGTCAGTTTTGGTATTAGACGAAGCAGATAGAATGCTGGATATGGGTTTTGCTGAAGACATTGAAAAAAATCATGCAAGCAGTACCAACTAGTCGTCAAACCATCATGTCATCAGCAACTTGGGATGGCGAAGTCGGTAAAATTGCTGAAAAATTTCACCAATAATCCTAAGAAAATCGCCATCAAAGTAGAAACTGCTCATATTGATGAATCGGTTTATTTTTTTGTGATGATTTTTCATCATAAAAAAATAAAAATCTTATTACAGCTGCTGGGCAATCCAGAAATTAAGCAAGCGGTTGTTTTTACAGCGACCAAAAAGCACTGAAGATTTAACCCAAACATTGACCGAAGCAGGGCTGTCAGCAAAAATATCTGCATGGCGATTTACCTCAAGGAAAAACGTAATCGCATTATCAGCGATATCAAAGCCAACAAGTATCAAATTTTAGTAGCAACTGATGTGGCAGCTCGCGGTATTGATATTTCTGCAATTAGCCATGTGGTGAATTATGATTTGCCACGTCAGGTGGAAGATTATGTGCATCGTATTGGTCGCTGTGGTCGAGCTGGTCGTACGGGTGTTGCGATGAATTTATGCAGCATTGATGATAGAAGACAGCTAACTTCAATTGGTCGTTATCTAAAAACGTGAAATTAAAGAAGAAGTATTGGAAGGACTTGAACCAAAACGCAACATTCAAAAAACTCATCACAAGTCTGAACGTGATAAAAAAACGCGTTCGGTCAAAAACTGTCAGTGATAAATTTAATAGAATGGACAAAAACAATCGAATTTTTATCAAAAATCAAGATGGTGATTTTGAACAAGGTTATTTTTGCCAAACCGCATAAAAAGCGTGATAGAATGGGCAGTCGTTTTGAATTACAAAATTTTGAAGCAAAAAGCAGCGAAATCTGCATTTTCTGACAAAAAAATCCAATCGTTTTTCTTGGTGCGGTAGAGGTGGATGATAATGGTTTTGCTTCCAAAAAAACGCAGTAAATTTGCTAAATCAACAACCAAAGAGTCGGCGCCAACAAAAATACACGCCGCCCTTCAACATTTAAAAAAAGATAAGCCACAAAAACGCGTAGAAGAAGTGCTTTTTAACCAAACTGCACCTAAGAAACGTAAATTTGGTCATTTATAAGTCGTGGTTATCAAGTTTGTTATCATCAATGAAAATATGCCCACTTAATAAGTGGGCATATTTTTGTTAGTTAGGCTTGAATCTCACCACGCAATTTTTGACCTGCTTTTAAAAGTCACCACACGACGCGCTTTCACTGGAACTTCCTCTCCAGTTTTTTTGGGTTGCGCCCAGGGGCGAGTTTTTTTGTCGCGCAGCTCAAAATTACCGAATCCTGATAATTTGACTTCTTTGCCATCGGCTAGACTTTGGCTGATTTGGGCAAAAAAACATATCTACCAAAAATCGGGCATCTTGGCGGCTCATACGCAGGCGAACGGTTAAATGATCAACCATATCAGCCTTAGTTAGTGTACTCATGATTATTTCCTTTGATTAACTTTTTATTGGTTAAATTTGCCATTAGCTATCACGCAGTTTGGCGTTGTGGTTTTGGGTTAGAATATCAATCACCTTATCCATTAGGGTCTTGATGGTTTCATCATCCAGTGTATTATTGGCATTTTCAAACGTCATAGTAAAGGCAACCGATTTTTTTGCCAGTCGGCAAACGCTCACCTTCATAAACATCAAATAAAGCCAAATCTATTAAAAATTCACCAGCAGCTATTCTGATATCGCTAGCCAAAAGTTTGCCAGTCTACTGCTGTATCTATCAAAAATGCTAAATCACGACGCACTTGAGGAAATTTGCTTGGCGGGGTGATTTTTAGGTAAATTATGGTATAAATTGAGAATTGTTTCGTAGGCAAACTCAGCCACCCACGTAGTTGGTAAATCCAGTGCTTGAGCGATGCTTGGGTGTAGCTGACCAAACCAACCAACTTTTTTTATCATCAATCAATAAATACGCACTTTGACCTTTGTGTAAAATGCTAAATCAGCACGCTGATAACCAACACGACGATTGTCTAAATTAGCAGGCAGTAAATTTTCAATATCGCCTTTAAAGTCAAAAAATCAAAAGGGCGATTAGTGTAGATACTTTTTATCCATAACATCGCCAACCGATATCATCGCAAGGCTTGGCGTTTGTACCAGTTCTGAAACATTTTTACCCACAAAACTAAGTCCCGTTTCAAAAAAAACGCAGGCGATTTTGTTTGCGGTTTAGGTTATATTGTACAATTGGCAAAAAGGCTAGACAGCAATGTGCGACGCATGACGGCAAGGTCTAAAGAAATAGGATTGGCAAGGGGTAATATGGCTCCCAATTTTTTTCATCATTTAGCAAGTTTTCTAGTTTTTTTCATCACTAAAACTAAAACTGATTGCTTCTTGATAGCCTTCAGAAACTAGGGTATTTTTAGATTTAACAGTAAATCTTGACCATCATCATAATCCATGTCCACTAACAGACTTGGCAATACTGGAGCGATGTTGTCATAACCGTAAATACGAGCAATTTCTTCAACAATATCTTCGCTGATGGTTAAATCAAAACGGTGACTTGGTGGCGTACAAACTAAAAAAAGCGTCTTTGTCTTCTACAATAATTTCTAAATGGGTTAGAATTTGAATAATTTCATCTTTAGCAATATCTACGCCTAACAAGCTTTTTTTACTTGAGTAAGTGCTACTTGTATAGGTAGCGTTTGGGTAAATTATCTAAATTTTTCAACAGTAAACCATCTGCCAACTTCACCACCTGCTACACTGGTAATCAAATCAACGGCTCGATTTAATGCGCGTTTTGGTAAATTAAAGTCCACACCACGTTCGAATCGTTGGCTGGCATCGGTATGCAATCCAAAAACGTCTGGCACGTCCAGCAATGGCATTGGGTGCAAAAAGGCACTTTCTAAGATGATATTGCTGGTGTTGTCTGTAACTGCTGAACGTAATCCGCCCATGATACCCGCCAACGCTAAAAATACCTTCACTGTCTGCAATCACAAGTTCATCACCTGTTAGCGTAACAGTTTGCTCATTGAGCAATGTAAAAGTTTCACCAGCATGGGCAAGACGCACACAAACATCACCAACAACTTTATCGGCATCAAATGCATGTAGTGGCTGACCTAATTCCAATAACACATAGTTAGTCACATCAACTAAAAAAATTATGCGTTCGTAGTCCTGATGCAATCAAGCGGTCCTTAAGCCATTTTGGGGTGGCTTTACTTCGGTCAATATTAAAAAAATAGGCTGCAACAAATAACGTGGGCAAGCGTCATCAGCCTGAACCACAACATTTTGGTGAAGTAGGGCAGAGTATACTTTTTTTCATTTTCCTGTTGATGAGCATCTATGCCTGTATTATTTTTCTTTTTTTAGTCGGTGAATGACTGCGATTTCACGAGCAATTCCTAACACACTAAAACAATCACCACGGTTTGGCGTGATGGAAATATCTAAAATATGACCATCTAACGCCAAATATTCACGTAAATTTGTTCCAATGGGTGCGTCGTCATCCAATTCTAACAGACCATCAATTTCGTCGGGCAAGCCAAGTTCAGATGCGCCGCATAACATACCAAAGGATTCAATACCACGCAATTTCCCTTTTTTTAATGGTAAATGGTTTGCCATCCATAGGGGTAATATCGCCCCAACCGTTGCCACTGCAACTTTTAGCCCAACTCGAACATTGGGCGCGCCACAAACAATTTGCAAAGTTTCTGTGCCAATATTTACAGTGGTAACTTTCAGTTTGTCAGCATCAGGGTGTTGGTTGCAGCTAATACTTCACCAATCACAACACCGCTAAAATCTGGAGCAACTTTATACAAATCATCCAGTTCCAACCCCTGCCATGGTTAGCTGATGACCAATTTCTTCAGCACTTAAATTTAGATTGGGAAAATACTGTTTTAACCAAGTTTCGCTGATTTTCATTGTTTATCTCAAATATCTGTTTTTAAAATTTAAAAAGTAACTTACACCTGCTTTAAAGTAGGCAAAATTACTCTATAAAAGGTTAATCTTGTTTAATCAACCAGCTATTTTTTTGGGGTTTATACACTTGATAAGATGGAATATAAAAATAGCATGATTGATAAAAAGCAATCAGTTGGGTAATTGTAACATTTAGCTAAATTGTTTTTAAAAAAACGTACATCATTTTGAAAAAAATAGTCGTAAATCGTTTACGCCATAGTACAACATTGCAAAGCGTTCAATCCCCATACCAAAAAGCAAAGCCTGTGTATTCATCTGGATTAATGTTGCAGTTTTTTTAGCACTTGAGGGTGAACCATGCCGCAGCCCATCACTTCAAGCCATTTACCATTATCGGCTAGAATGTCAACTTCGGCAGAAGGTTCGGTAAAAGGAAAAAATGAAGGGCGAAAACGCACGGTTAATTTTTTTTCAAAAAAAGCTTCCAAAAATGCTTGAATCAGTCCCTTTAATTCAGCAAAAGTAGCAGTTTTTGAGATAAGAAGCCCTTCCATTTGGTGAAACATGGGCGAATGTGTTTGGTCGCTATCACAGCGATATACCCGACCTGGGCAAATCACCCGAATAGGCGGCTCATTGTTCTGCATGGTGCGAATCTGTACGGGGCTGGTGTGCGTGCGTAAAAGATAATGAGCATCAAAATAAAAAGTATCGTGCATTGCACGCGCTGGATGAGTTTCAGGGATATTTAAAGCTTCAAAATTATAATAATCGCTCTCTACCTCAGGACCAGTTGCTACATTAAAGCCTGCTTGCACAAAAAATGTCTGCATTCTTTTGGCGGCCATGGTTACAGGATGTAGCGTGCCTTTTTTTACAGTGCGAGCGGGCAAAGTAATGTCAATTTGTTCACTGGCAAGTTTGGCTTCTAGGGCGTCTTGGATAAGTTTTTTTGATTTTTCATCAAAAATTGGTAGTAAGTTGAGTACGTAGTTCGTGTAAATAGCCACCATATTGTTTTTTGCTCACTATCTAATTTACCAAGCTGTTTGGATAAAGTGGTTAAAATCGCTTTTTGCCCATTAAATTAACTTTGAGTTCTTGCAGGGTTTTTTTCATTATCGGCTTTTAGCAATTAAAAATAGATGCTTTTTGAGCAAAAATCTTTAAAATCGTCATGACTAAGATTTATCAGATTTTCATCTAAATTGGGTAAAAAAATCACTCATAATGGTTGGTTCGCTTCTTTGGATGGTTTACAAAAAGTTTACGATATTTTTAAAAGAATTATCAAGGTTTTAGCAATATTTTTTTAGTTGATTTTGGGTAAAATTATCTAATAAATTTATCAAAAACTTTTTACAACTTATGATTTCTCATAAGTAAAGGCAAAATTATGGTAAATGGTAAATTCATCGTTGGTGTTACTGGCGGTATTGGTAGTGGCAAAACAGCAGTTTGTGATTGGTTTATTGCTCAAGGCATTGATGTGATTGATGCTGATAAAATCAGCCACGATTTAACCAAAAAAAGGTTCGCCTATTTTACAAACACTAAAACAAACCTTTGGCGACTGGATTTTTACAAAATGACGAATTGAATCGGCAAGCTTTTGCGCCAATTTGTTTTTCAAAAATCCTGATGCGTTAAAACAACTAAATGCTATTATGCATCCACAAATTTGTATAAAAATTATACAAAATTTAGAATGCATTTCAGTGATTATGGTATTTTTGTGTGTACCACTTTTTGTTAGAAAAATATCAAAGATGATGACAAAAGGGTTAAGTGAATTTTTGTGATAGAGTCTTGGTGGTGGATGTGCCTGTTGATGTACAGATTCAGCGAGCTAGCCAAAGAGATAATCAGACCAAGAAAGATATTTTTGGCAATCATCAATAAGCAAATTTCTCGTGATAGACGTTTGGTGTTGGCTGATGATGTGGTAGATAATTCAGGTACGCTGATTAATTTACAAAAATCAGTTAATCAATTTGCATCAAACATATCTAAAATTGGCACAAAAAAACACCTTAAAAAAATTAAGGTGTTTGTTTTAAGGTCTGCTAAGTTTTAAAATTACTCAGGAATACGCAAAACTTGACCAACATAGATTTTTGTTAGGGTCAGACAACATTGGTCTATTAGCGTTAAAGATTTTCATATAGTCGGCATTGCCATACATTTCTTTAGCGATTTTTTTGATAAATTATCACCAGCTTTCACAGTGTAAAAAAACGTGATTCAGGCTCTGGTTTTTCTACTTCAATATTGTCTTCAACGACCGCAACATATTGCACGTTGCCTACCGCCAAACGGGCTCTTTTCACGATCTTCTTGAGTTTTGGCAGTGCCTTTTTAGGGTTACTGTATCCGTATCGCCATTGTAATGTACGGACAATCCATCAATTTGTACATTTTGAGCTTGGATGCGAGCTAGTAGCAAATTAGCAATTTCTTGAGCGGTTGGCTCTGCTTGAGTTTCTACTGCTTGGGGTGCAGCAGTTTCAGTAGTCTCGGTTTTTGTTGCGATGAAAAAAATTTTTATCGCCGATGTCTTTAGCAAAACTAAAAATACCCATAAAAACTCCTCAGTTAGTGGGGTTAAAACTTTTTCTATCTTATTACATTTTTTTGTCTAAAAAGTCAGTAAAAATTTTTTTATGTCAAATTACGCTGTTATTGCTACTAGCATTTTATGATTGTTATCGGGCGCTCAAAAATAAAAAAACCACTAACGTAGTGGTCTTTATCAAATGAATGTTTAAAAAAACAATCAATTACGCTAATTTTTGCAGTCACATAATCAATGGCTTTTTGCACAGTGGTTAGCTCTGCTGAATCTTCATCAGGAATGGTGATGTTGAATTCATTTTCAAATGCCATTACCAGCTCAACCAAATCCAATGAGTCAGCGCCTAAATCACCCATAAAAAGAGGCACTAGTATTGATTTTCGTCAGCATTTAGGCTAAGTTGTTCAGCAACAGCAGCTTTTACTTTAGCTTCAATATCGCTCATAAAAATCTCCAAATTTTTTTAATCAGTACACTGTACTATGCAAATGTATTAAAGTTGTTATCATAAAACATTTAATTAAAAATATGCAAGTTTTTTAAAACATACGTTCACGATTTATATTTTTTTATAAAAATTACATATACATGCCACCATTGATTGCAAGTGATGCCCCTGTAATGTAGCTGGCATCATCACTTGCCAAAAAGGCGACAGCAGCAGCAATTTCATGGGGCTGTGCCATGCGTCCAATAGGAACAGCATCAAGTAGTGATGCAACCATGCGTTCATCCAATTCTTCGGTCATGTCTGTCTCTACAAAACCCGGGGCAACACAGTTGACCGTTACACCACGAGAACCAATTTCACGTGCCAATGATTTGGTAAAACCTTCTACTCCAGCTTTTTGAAGCAGCATAGTTGGTTTGCCCAGCATTGCCCATTTGACCAACAACTGAAGTGATGTTGATAATACGTCCAAAACGAGCTTTCATCATGCCTTTTTACGGCGCGACGACTGGTGCGATAGATGCTGGTTAGGTTGGTATCAATGACATCTGCCCAATCATCCTGTTTCATTCGCATCAAAAGCCCATCTTTGGTAATTCCTGCATTATTAATCAATACATTAACTGAACCATAGACGCTATCAATTTCATCAAATAGGGCATCAATGTCTTCATCACTACAAACATTTAGTACGCGTCCAATACCACCTGATTCGCTCAAATATTCACTAATAGCCGCCGCCCCTTTTTCACTGGTTGCAGTACCAATGACAAAATGACCATCTTTGGCAAAGCGTTCAGCAATTGCACGTCCAATGCCACGACTTGCACCTGTAACTAAAACTATTTTTTTCTACTCATGTTTTGCTCCTAATTGTTCATCTAACTTCTCAAGGCGCGCCAGTTTGTCAGTTAGCAGCGCCAAAATAGGGGTTGCTTGACGTTTGGCAAGATTTGAAAGTACGTTACCAGGACCACATTCAATCAATAAATCTATGTGTTTTTTTCTGCCAAAACTTGCATGGTTTTTTGCCCATTGAACAGGCATGGAAAGTTGTTCAGTTAAGGCGGTTTTGATTTCACTGGTTGCTTTTATGAACACAGGCATGACGGTTTTGAATCACTGCAATCTTTGCAGAATTAAAAAGTCGTTTTTTGCCAAAAATTTCAGCCAATGCCTCACTGGCAGGATTCATCAATTCACAATGCGATGGTACAGATACTTTTCAATAAAACAGCCTTTTTGCCCAAAGCCTCCACTGCTGTTAATACTTCAGACACACCCAAGGCAGTGCCAGCAATTACGACTTGACCTGGACTGTTAAAATTGGCAGGGTTAACAATTCCAACAGTTTCTTTGGCAGATTCGCATAAACCAATGACTTGTTCATCACTTAAACCTAAGACTGCCGCCATTTGTGTATCCATGCCTAAAACCGCTGAGGTCATTAGTTTGCCACGTTCATGAACCAAACATACCGCATCTTTTAGGTTAATCACACCTGAGGCGACCAGTGCGCTATATTCGCCCAAAAGAATGTCCAGCTAGATATAAAGGTGAGATACCATGATGATTAAATTTATCTTGTAAAATTCGCCAAATTGCGACACTGCTTGCAAGCAGTGCTGGTTGAGTGTATTCGGTTTTATGTAGGCGCTCTTCATCGGCTGTAATCTGCCACAAATCAAAACCCAAGGCATCACTAGCTTCAGCAAAAGTTTGTTGAACAACATCAAACGACTGAGCAAGTTCATTCATCATACCAATGGTTTGTGAACCTTGACCTGGAAAAATTACCGCAATTCGTCTTGTTTCTGTTACCATATGTTACCCATTCTTCATAAATTTTAAAATTGTGTAAAAAGATTCATTGTATCACAAAAACGAACATCTGTTTACACGTATTAAAAACTATTGACCGATATTTAATCTATTTGTAGGCTAATTTGTTGTAAACTGGTTTTTGGTGTTGTCAATGATTGAATACATAAACATCAATGAGGCAATAAAAAAAGTCAAGCCCTTATCAAATAAGAACTTGACTTTATATCAATCAATAATGGATTAGCCTTCTTGACTGACCTTAAATAACTGGCGACCACGATAAAAACCATCTTTGGTAGCGTGATGGCGAATGTGTTTTTTTCACCAGTGGTTGAATCAATGCTTAAAGTAGCCACGCTGATACGGTCGTGAGAACGACGCATATCACGGCGTGAACGGCTTTTGCGGTTTTGTTGAACGGCCATGATAGCTCCTAAAAATCTAATCATCAAGGCAAACTCATTGCCCATAAAAAGTGGTTGGGTGCGTGTCTATAGTTTGTTATTTCAAACTAAACTCACGACGAGTTAGATGAAGTTGCGCACTAAATTTGCGATTATACTTAAAAAAATATAAAATTTCAATCAATATTTCAGATTTTTTTGATGAGCGTCATGGTGAATCAGTCATGATTTTTGGGTAGTTGCCCCTTTAATTGTGATAGTACCAAAAATGGATTGTCTGCTTTTTCTTTAGGCTCGAAACTCTGTAACGTTATGGGCAATTGACAATTTTCATGACGAGGCGACAAAGGCAAACGTAACAGTAGTTCATCTTCTAATAAATCTTTGATAGGCAATGTTTTGCGATTATCAGGACAAACTTCATCTAAAAAAACACAAATTCAGCATTATTGATACTGGCAATCTGACTTTCATTATATAAAAATCGCCAAAGTGTAGTTTCCTGATAAATCAACAGTGATTGGCAGTAAACAGCGCTGACATGCAAGCTGTACATGATTTTTGAATGTCATAACTGAGCCACAAAATACCTTCTTTTTAGTTAAAAGTAAGTTGGATGGTGAGATTTGGCTGAGTGTGTGTTTTATCCAATACTTGATAAAGGCGAGAAAATTCACAAATTGCTACTTGTCCAGACCAAACAAAACCAATATCTGCCCATTTTTTTCTAATAAAATATTGGCGGGCATCTGTGATTTTTTTGATTTAAGGAATCATTAGAAGATAAATGTGTCATTGAGTTTTTTAAATAGTTGTTGAATTGATTTAAGTTTACGCAAAAATCGTTGGTCAATGCTATAATGTAGTTTTTTTCTTTATTTTTATAATTATGATTAATTTTAACCAGCTATCGCCTTACGCCCACAAAAATTGTCATTCTAACCCCAAACCTATTTTTAAAACTTTGGCAAGATTTTTTTATAAAAAAACCCTGATGTTGTTTGTGAAATAAAAAAATTTAATCACCCACATAGATGATTATCACGATTACCAAAAAAATGGCGAAATGATTTATCTCAAAAATCAAAATGACGATAAGCTTACTCAATGGCTAATTCATTTGTTTAACAGTATTTTTGCACAAACCAATATGGACGGTGTGCCAACCATCTTAGTGCGTGGTGATGGTGAACCAGAATATTTTTGCCAGTCGCGATGACAATCCTGCACGCATTGAATTTGCTCACGGTTTTTGCCAGTGCTTTACATGAAATCAGTCATTGGTGTGGCGGGAAAAACGCCGTCAATTAGATGATTTTTGGTTATTGGTATGTTGCTGATGGGCGTGATGAAGCCACCCAAAAAGCTATTTGAGCAAGTAGAAATCAAACCTCAAGCTATTGAATGTTTATTAAATTTGGCGTTGGGTCGTTATTTTTATGTATCACAGGATAATTTAAATGCTGATTTTGATACATCAAATAGCACGTTTGCCAGTGATGTTTATCTGCAGGCGTATGATTTTTTTACAAAATCCGCAGTTTTTTTATCCAAAGATGCTAAAAAGATTAATTTGGTTATTTTTTTAGATTTATGTTGTTATTAATTTAGCAATATGATATCAATACAATTATCCAGATTGTATTTAGGCTGCTTTTAGTTGAACGTTTTAATAGTTTTGCCAATAATATTCCCACTTCAAACAACAAACACATTGGAATGGCTAACATTAACATAGATAACCCATCAGGTGGTGTTACCAGTGCTGCAATAAAAAAACACCCTACAATCACATATCGGCGACTTTTTAATAAGTTTATCGGTACTGACAATATTTAATAATACCAAAAAGTAAAGTGGCAACTGGTATTTCAAAAAAACAATGCCAAATAATAAAAAAATAATTTTTAATACAAAAATCCAAATAACTATTAATATCTGTCATTGGCAAAACATTATCTGGAGAAAACAGCACCAAAAATTTTTAAAAGCAGGGGTCAATACTAAAAAAATAGGCAAATGCCATACCAACATAAAAATAAAATAATTGCTGATAATAATAAAGGGATGGCAATGCGTTTTTTTCGTGTTTATATAAAGCAGGCGAAATAAAACCCCAAAGCTGACCAATAATAAAAAGGAATGCTGATAAAAATTGCCATAAAGAACGTTAATTTAATGGGCGCAACAAACCCTGAAGTAACTTCTGTGGCAATGATGCTGGCATTATCGGGCAATAGGGAAACCAAAGGATTGGAAATAAAATCGTATAATGTGCGACTAAAACCTACCAATACCAAAAAAACACAACCAAAACCGCAAAAACCATGCGAATCAGACGAGTGCGCAGCTCAGCAAAAATGCGCCAAAATAGGCATTTCGCCTTCATCAGATTTTTTTGTGGTTTGATAGTGTTCATGATGGTATATTGATGGATTGATAGAGCAGTTTATCTGCTTTTATAGTTGGGCAAAAAAAGGCGCATTGGGTAGGCGACGCTTTTTATCATAATCACCCAATAAAAAAATCGACCTGATAATGGCAAAGGAGCCTTTTTATTATTGGTTAATTCAACGGTTTGTAATGTTTGTTTTGAGCCATCTTGCAAATCATTTTGCAATTGGTTAAGCCGATTTTTTTAAATCTTGCTCAGAGGCTCGAATTTTTAGCAATTTCGGTTTCAAATTGTTTTTTTGCAATTGATTTAATTCAAATTCACTGGCAAAATCTTGTTGTAACTTGTCAGAGATTCTGCGAAATTGCCCGTACCATTTGCCCAATGTTTTTGCAGCATAAATTAATTTATCAGGACCTAAGACAATCAGTGCAATCATGCCAAAAAAAGCAGCAGTTCAAAAAAATCCCAAATTAAACATTTGGATTATGCCTTATCGTTAGGTTTGATTTCTTTGATTTCAGCTTGAATTGGCACATCTTGATTGATGGTGGTGTTGTCTTGGGTTAGCTTGGGTTTTTTTCCTCGTCTTTAACCGCATCTTTAAAACCTTTAACAGCTTCCCCCAAATCTTTGCCAGCATTTTTTTAATTTGCTGGTACCAAAAAATACCACAATCACCACTAAAAAAATCAGCCAGTGAGTTAAAGAAAATCCGCCCATATTTTTTTACCTTTAATTTGTAAAATAAGTTTTGTAAAACCAGTTTTATTAAGTTTATCAAATTTATGGCTGTTGATGTAAACACTTTAAATTAAAATTTAATGTATCGCAGTTCTGGCATTTTTCATCAATACCTGAAAGCCCAAAAACGTCTTGCTAATTCAGTTAAAATATCGTTTGATGATAGGTTTAAATCCGCCAGCGCTACTAAGGTATGAAACCAAACATCGGCGACTTCATAAATAAAATCGCTGCGCTGTTTTTTTGAAAATCTTGCCCCAGTTTGATGGCTGTTTGCAGTTCTTTGGCGGCAATGATGGATTCTACCGCTTCTTCACCAACTTTTTTTCTAAAAATCTTATTCAAACCTTTGTGATATAAACTGGCAACATAAGAGCTGTCCTTATTGGCAGTTTTGCGCTGGTTTAAAAATCATATCTAGTTTTGATAAAACATCTTGAGGTAAGATGTTTGGTAAAAGGTGTATTTTTTTGGCATGGTTTGTACCATAAATTTCATCAGCTGGTTTAATGACATTATCACAAGTTTGCCAAGTGTGATTTTTTTGCTATCTAGCTTTTTGGTAAAAACAGCTTTGTCGCCCCTGTATGGCAAGCAATACCGCCGACTTGAGTAATGGTAAGCAAAATCGCATCGCCATCACAATCGGTATAAATATCATGCACAACTTGCTGATGACCACTGCTTTCGCCTTTGTACCAAAGTTTGTTTCGGCTACGACTAAAATACACACCCATACCAGTAGCTAAGGTCAGTTCTAAGGCTTGGCGGTTTTGCCATGCCATCATTAAAAACCCGCCCTGTGTCTTTATCTTGAGCAATGGCAGGCACAAGCCCATTTTTGATTAAACTGAATTTCATCAAGCCAAGTCATACCCTGATTTTTCCTTTTTTTAGACAACCAAATTCTAACATAAATCTGAAGGATAAAAAAAGTTAGATTGGCTTGAAATCCAAGAATTGTTAGATTATAATACACACCCCACCTTAAGACTACTTTTTGTAGGCAAACGGGTTTTTTTAGGTTGGCTTTAGCCAACTATTAAAAAAAGAGGAAAAATCATGAAACTAAAAAAACCAAACGTGGTGCTGCCAAGCGTTTTTAAAAAAACAGCGAACGGTTTTAAGCGTAAACAAGCATTCAAACGCCACATTTTTGACCAAAAAAATCTCCTAAGCGTATCCGCCAATTGCGTGGTTGCGTGATGGTTCACGCTTCAGACGTGGCTTCCATTCGTCGTATGTGCCCATACATTTAATGCCCATACAATTTATTTAGGAGAAAAATGGCTCGTGTAAAACGTGGTGTACAGGCTAATCGCCGTCATAAAAAAAGTTCTAGCTCGTGCAAAAGGTTACTATGGTGCTCGTTCTCGCGTGTATCGTGTTGCTGTACAAGCTGTCATGAAAGCTGGTCAATACGCTTATCGTGACCGTCGTAACAAAAAAACGTACTTTCCGCCGTTTGTGGATTGCTCGTATCAATGCAGGCGCTCGCTTAAATGGTTTAAGCTATAGCCGCCTTATCAACGGCTTGAAAAAGCCAGTGTAGAGATTGACCGTCGTATCTTGGCAGATATTGCCATGCATGATGCGGCAGCTTTTACTGCAATCTGCGAAAAAAAGCAAAGTCAGCACTTGCTTAAAACTTAATGCATTAAGTTGAATTTAGTAAAACAAGCCCGCTATGCGGGTTTTGTTTTTGGTGGTTAATTAACTAAAAAAACTTTAACCTAAAAACCGTTATAATAGGCGTTTTTAATTATTTACAAAAAAACATCTATGAAAAAAATTTTTAGCATTCATCAACAAAAATCATTTTTGCTTCGGTTACTTTTTCATGAAGAATTGATTAAAAAAATACAATCAGCAAGCACCGCGTTATACTTCTTACCCAACCGCTTTTAGAGTTTTTTCTCCTATTAGCTCAGATGATTCCATTGAGCAGCATATTTTTAAAAAAACCGCGATTCTAAACGACCTTTATCATTATATATTCACATCCCGTTTTGCCGTCATCTTTGCTATTACTGTGGTTGTAATAAAATCATTACCAAAAAAACAGCGACTCAGGGCGATTACCTAGATTATTTATTTGCTGAAATTTTTGCATAAAAAAATCGTTTTTTTAACTGCCCCATTACAAGTAAAACAGGTGCATTTAGGTGGCGGCACTCCAACATTTTTTTAAGTGATGATGAACTGATTTTTGTTGTGGCAATTTTTAAAACAGCACTTTGATTTTTGCTGATGATGGTGATTTTTTTCAGTGGAAATTGACCCAAGAGAACTTCGAGAAAAATACGTTAACTGTTTTTAAAAAAATCTGGGTGTAAATCGCTTAAGTTTTGGGGTTCAAGATTTGGAAGAAAAAAAGTACAAATTGCTGTCAATCGTGTTCAACCTGAGCATTTGATTGAGAATGTGATGACTTGTGCTAGGCAACTTGGATTTAAATCCATCAATATTGATTTAATTTATGGATTGCCTCATCAAACAGTAGCTAGCATGGCAACAACGATTCAGAAGATTATCGCATTATCGCCTGATCGGTTATCGCTATTTAATTACGCGCATTTGCCGTCGCGTTTTACCCCCAAAAAAACGCATCAATGAAGCTGATTTACCCAGCCCTGAAAGTAAATTAACAATGTTTAAAAATGCCATTACCGCTTTAAACCAAGCCAATTATCAATATATTGGCATTGACCATTTTGCGAAACCATCTGATGAAATGGCAAAAGCTCAAAGACAGGGGCGGTTGCATCGCAATTTTCAAGGATATACCATACTTGGTGAATGTGATTTATTGGGTTTTGGGGTCAGTAGCATCAGTCAAATTGGCGAACATATGTTACAAAAATCCGACCAGCCTTGGCGATTATCAAGAAAAAAATTCATGCGAAAAATTTTTACCTGCAGTCAAACATGTTCAAGCCAGTCCAAAAGATGCATTACGTCGTGATGTGATTATGAATTTATTGTGTCACGATGTGATGGATTTTTGCTGATTTAAACTTGCGATTTGGCATTGATTGCCAGCAGTATTTTTGCTGAAGAATTGCAAGGTTTGCAAGCAATGCAAGATGATGGTTTGTTGAAAATTGATAAAAATGGTGTGCAAAATTTTACCCAAAGGACGTATTTTTAGGGCGTAGTATTGCCATGGTGTTTGATGAATATCTGGTTAAAAAAACATCAAAATCATTTTTTTCCCGTGTGATTTAACCATAATAAGATATAAGATTAAAGGGTATGAAATGAAAGTTTTAGGCTTGGAGACATCTTGCGATGAAACAGGACTGGCAATTTATGACAGTCAAATGAATGGCGGACAGGGCGGTATTTTTAGCGCAAGTACTTTACAGTCAGATACAGCTGCACGCTTTATATGGTGGAGTTGTGCCAGAACTTGCCAGTCGCGACCACATCCGTAAATTGGTACCACTATTTGATGAGCTTTTACAAAAAGCAAATATGGACAAAAACTCAAATCGACGCGGTTGCCTATACAAAAAGGTCCAGGATTGATTGGGGCTTTGATGACGGGAGCGTTATTTGGAAGAGCATTGGCTTACGGTTTGGGTATCCCAGCAATTGGTGTGCATCATATGGAAGGACATTTGTTAGCGCCACTGCTTGACCATGACAAATCCGATGGTCAAAGATTGCAATTCCCATTTGTTTGCCTCTTGGTATCAGGCGGTCATACAATGCTACTGCATGCTAAAAAAATTGGGTGATTATGAAATTTTGGGCGAATCGATTGATGATGCAGTGGGGGAATGTTTTGATAAAACTGCAAAAAAATGCTTGGATTGGCTTATCCCTGGGGGTCCAAATATCGAAAAAAATTGGCAAAAATGGCAATAAAAAAACGCTTATGCTTTACCGCGTCCCATGCTGGATAAGGGGCTTGATTTTTTTCATTTAGTGGCATGAAAACAGCAGTACACAATTTAATCAAAGACACTCAAGGCAGTGATGACAATCCAATAGTGCGTGCGGATATTGCTGCTAGTTTTCAATTTGCGGTTATTGATACATTAACAAAAAAATGCATCAAAGCTCTAACACAAACAGGATTAAAAAAATTGGTCATTGCAGGGGGTGTTTCAGCAAATAGTCAGCTTAGAATCGAACTGCAAAATGCCACAAAAAAAATGGGTGCAAGTGTCTATTATGCCCCTCAGTCATTATGTACCGACAATGGAGCGATGATTGCTTATGCAGGGTTTTGTCGGCTTAAAGCGGGTCAGTTTGATGGTTTGTCAGTAGGGTGTGTTCCTAGATGGGATATGCAGACACTTAAATTTTTAAGTCCATGCCATTTTTAAAATATTAGCTACGGCAAATGGTGTAATCATTATCGCCAAAATACTGCCCGCGCCAAGCAGCGCTAAAGTTGGTAAAGCATTCAGCCCTGTGGCAAAATAAATCCACTGCGCCAGTAGCAAAAAAATCAGCACAGGTAACTGCATAGGTAGGGCGATGAGTGGTACTAAAATTGCTCCATTTTTTTAAGGTTAATGTTAAACTGCTGGCAATGGCAGATAACATCAGTAGCAGGGTGAACCAACCACGATGGACAGCATGAGTATCAAGGCTTCACCAATGGGCAGTCCAAATAAAGGCACAGCAAACAAAGACAGTAAGCTGACAAATCCAGCACTAAACAGCCAGTGCATGCCTAGACGCACCAATACCCAAAACGATAAAGGCGCCGATGATACCACAAGCTGACTTAATGTACCATTGTCAAAATCTGGACGAAACAAATCATCCACACCAATTACCAAAGATAATAGCACCGCTACCCAAACCGCCGAACTTGCCAGACGAAGCAGTAGTTTGGGTTCACCGCCTACCGCCAAAACAAATAAGGTAATAATCAGTAAAAAAACAGTACCAAAGGATAAAAGCCATTGCACGGCTTTTTTTGTCGTTTAATATGCCACTCTCTGGATAAAATTTGTTGATAAATTCCATGATTCATAGAGCAAAAATCCGCTAAATTTATCGTCATAGTTGTTCCTTGAATCGTCTGATGACTGGTTGTTAGTATGGCGCCACCGAGTTTGGCAAACGCTTGCATTCGGTCTTCTATTTGTGCAGTCATGTTTTTTTATCTAAAGCGGTTAAAGGTTCATCAAGCAGCCAAAGCGGAGCATGCTCTGGCGTCATGACAAAAAGCCTTGCCAAACCAATGCGTCTGGTCTGACCTGCTGAAAGCTGACTGCTAGGCGTTTCACCAAGCCCCCACAAAACCAACATCGTCCAAAGCTTTATCTAAAAATATCTTGATGGTAATCCACATCATATATTGACAATAAAAAAATGCTAAATTTTGATAAACCGTCAAATCGGCGCTAATACCTAACTGATGAGAAATATATACTAAAGGTGATTTTTTTAATTAAACCAGTTTGTGTTGGTAAAAGTCCTGCAATTTGGTTAAATAGGGTGGTTTTTTTCCCAAACCATTTTCACCAATTAAATGACAAATATCACCTGGTTTCAAATTAAAATTAAGTTCCTGGCAAAGAATAAATTCACCTCGTTGTACGCTTAAATCATCCAAAACCAACAAAGATTTCTCATCTGTATCCGTCATAAATTATACAATCCACTGCAAAATGTTAATCATATCAAAAATTTTTTTGTTAAAAAAAGATAAAATTTGGTAAAGAATCAACAAAAATTTAAGTCATGCTCCTAAATTTTTTTGTTATGCTATTGGGCGAAAAAGATAAGAATAGAAGTACTTGATTTATGTTAGAAAAAAATTAAAACAATTTTTTTACTCGATTTTTTTGGTTAAGCCCAAAAAAATAATGAACATCGCTACTTACCTAAGCCTAATAAAACGGATATTCTACCAGATACTTTACATGCATCGCAAAATAAACCATCTGCAGATGAGGCTCACCAGTTGCCAATCACTAATCGAATTAAAACGTGGCTTGATGATCAAGGCTGGCGTTATGACCATCGCCCACCCTAGTGAAAACGCCAGTCGTACTCATCATTTGATTTTTGGGATTTACAGATAAAAATAATCAAGATTGGACGTGTATTTTTTCGCATTAATGAATCCAATCAATTAGTTACTTTGTTTGGAGTAATTGAAGAAAGCATTCCAACGTATCACTATGCTCAAACTATGGTGGAAACTAGTCAGGCAAACATGAAAATAGGCTATGGTAATTTAGAACTAGACCCTTATGATGGCGAACTACGCGCTAAAGTATCATTTGATGGAGAGTTTACCAGCATTAGTGATAGGGCGCTAAGCTGTTATGTGCAAGCAGTATCTGGTTTGATAGATATTGCCTACGACATCATCAAAAACACCAAGCAAAAATACAATGTTTAGCAATAATGTCAATGATTATTTGGAAGCAACTGATGAAGTGGATGTGGTGGTTGATGATAAACATCAAAAATTTTTTGTGGCAACCACAGCAAAACAGTAATTAATGCTTAACTTGATTAGGGTAAATGCAGCGCTTGTTTTGAATAAAAATGATGTAATTTTTGACTAATTGGGTCGCAAAAACCAATTCTTTGGCAAGTAGTTGCAAGGGGCTGCTAAAATCATCACCAGCTTTATGGAAAATTTCTGGATAAAAACCCATCGTTTTTTTGATGGCGATACCTAAATGATTCATATGCACTCTAAGCTGGTGCAGCTTACCTGTAGTGGGAATTAGTTGATATTTGGCAAATTTATCATTGTGTTTGATTATGCTAATTTGAGTAAAAGAGTTGGGTTCTTTTTCAGGGCTGATTTGCATGACATAAAACGGCGTACCACGTTGTAAATGTAAAGCGATTGTCTGAGGGAAGGTCAGCTCTGCCTTAAAAAGGTGCAATCGCATGATACAATTTATTGATTTTTGTGTTGGCTAAACAATGTTTGATAGGCGCCTCGAGTATGTGGGTTTTTTTGCTGATTAAGATTAGCCCAGCTGTTTCTTTGTCTAAGCGGTGAATAGGCGATAAATCTGGATTTTTAGTATCATGCTTTAGTCGTGTTAAAAGTGTCTGGCTTACATAACGACCAGAGGGTGTAACGGGCAAAAATGGGGTTTATCCACCACGATAACTTCATGATTTTTCAAAAAAATTATTTGATAATCAAACGGAACAACAATTTCATCTTTTAACTTCTCGATAATAATAAATAAAGACACCATGCTGATAGGGTGAGTCTAAAGTTAGAGCCTTGCCTTCTTGGTTAAAAAAATTAAACGATTTAAAAATCGCATTTGCCAAATGGTTTTTATCAATATGGGAAAATTTTTGACATAAAAAAATTCAAAAATTGTTGCAGGTGGATTGGTGATTTTTTCCAAATATAATGTGCTGGCACTCACTCCATTTAACATTGGCGGAATCAATTTTTTTGCATGTTTACATGTATCGCTGTTTGATGAGTTGGTTATAACGCGTTTTTTTACTGCCAAAGTATCCAAAAAGATGACGTCATTGGCATTTATCCAAAGTTTGTTTATAGGGATGATGCCTTTAACGGCATTACTAAAAAAATAAAGCTGTAATGTTAGATAAATCACCATCACTAAAAAAATGCGTTTAGAGATTTTTACCATTGGTTAGTAATCTTTGTCGTACTACGCCATTAACACCAGATGCTCGCACAAAAGGTGTATACCAGCGATTATCCAATTGATAGTAAACGTTACTGCTGGTACCGCTGACGATGTCATTGTGGGTGTTTTTACCAGTGCTTCACTCAGTTTTTGGATTGGACTGTTGTTTGATTAAAAACTCGTGGCGAGCAAAAAAACTTGTTCGTGACTGCTGATAAGTTTGATGCCACCAAATCTAGATGCTCGAATACCAAGACTTTGATTGCAAATACACGCCTGCCCATCTTTTTGTATGGGAAAAATCACCAATAAAATCCAGATGTTGGTAAATATTGCTGGCGATGCTTTTTGATAAAAATAAGTGGATGATTGGTATCAAAACCGTAACCACTGATGTTTTGATTTTCGCGAGTAATGATGATTTTTAGAGTGCCTTCAGTGATTTTTTTGGCAAGCAGCTGCAAACTCGCCATGACGACTGTAATATCAATATCCAATAAAAATTGCTTGGCGCTAAAATGGATTCGTGCTTGATGCTGGTTTTTGCCATAAAATTTTGCCATTTTTAACACCCAGTGTGCTAAAAAAACCATCGCCATAAGCAAATGCCCGATTGTCCATTAAGTTGTTTGTGCCAATCAAATTTCTATCTTTTTAAAAATATAAAACTGAGTTGTCATGACATTAAATCTTGTAAAGGTTTGGAAACATTTTTTTGGGATGCTTGGCAACAACACCTTGATAATATTGATAAATTTTTTTGGTAAGTCATTTTCAATATCGCCACTAGGATAAAAAGGCGACATAAAAATGAAGCTGTTTTTTACCATAATCAATTGCCACAGGAATGATGGGTACTTGAGCATTTAATGCCAGATAATAAAATCCAGTTTTCCAAGAGTTGGTATAACTTCTAGTGCCTTCAGGAGCTAACGCTAAAAAAATAATGGACGTTTGCTGGCAAAACGTTCAATATTTGCCCCCAAAACCGACCCTTTTTATCACGGTCAATTGGAACTGCGCCCATTTTGCGTAAAAATTAGCTAAAAATTGGCACATAAAACAATTGTTTTTTTAGCTAAAATGGTCAATTGAATGTCCATTTCAACCAAAAGCGGCAGAACAAAAAAACACCGTCAAAATTAGATGTATGTGGTACCCCAATTAACACAGCTTGGGAAATGTTTGGCAAACTGCCCACTGCTTTCCAGCCAGTTAACTGATTGATGTAACTAGCAATTTTTTATTAAAACACCACCACCACGTTTTTGGGACGTTCGGCGGCAAACTTAAATGCTGCATGATAATTGCCTATCTGTTGTTTAGATTTGTGCTAAATCACCTTTGGTTTCTAGCCAGTTTTACGGTCAGCAGCTCGTTTTTGGCAAGTAGCATGTCCATCACGGCTTTGGTGTGTGAAATGTCATCCAAATCTAATTGCACCAGCCGTCTGGTATCTGGATTCATTGTTGTTTCTCGTAAATGTTCGGCATTCATTTCACCCAAACCTTTAAAAACGAGTGATTTGTGGTTTTTTTATTTTTAGCTTTTTAGAATCACTTTTAGCTCATCTTCATCTAAAAGCGTAATAAACATCTTTGCCTACATCAATTCGATATAAAGGTGGCATTGCAACATACAGATGACCCTGCTTTCTACCAATGCTGAAAAATGTTGAACAAATAGTGCGCAAATTAGTGTTGCGATGTGTAATCCATCACTATCAGCATCGGCTAAAATGCAGATTTTTTTCATAACGCAATTCAGATAAATCATCACTGCCTGGGTCTACACCAATCGCAATCGCAATATCGTGAATTTCTTGACTGGATAAGACGGTATCTGCAGAAACCTCCCAGGTATTTAAAATTTTTACCTCGCAGTGGCAAAATTGCCTGATAATGGCGGTCGCGTGCTTGTTTGGCACTGCCGCCAGCGCTATCACCCTCAACTAAAAAAACAGTTCTGCTCCATCTTTTTAAATCACCCTTACAATCAGCAAGTTTTCCGGGCAGGGCAGGTCCTTGTACCACTTTTTTTACGAGCAACTTTTTGGGCAGATTTTTAGGCGTTTGTTGGCTTTTGGTAATGGCAAGTTCGGCAATGGCTTTAGCAGTATCAGGATTTTTGATGTAGCCACAAACTAAAAACTATCTTTGGCAAGCGTTTGCACCAAAGGAGCTGCTTCACGACTGGATAACCGTTCTTTGGTTTGTCCACTAAATTGTGGTTCGGCAAATTTTAATGACAGAATGTAGCACACACCATCCCAAACATCTTCAGCGGTTAAACGCACACTGCGCGGCAATAGATTGTGTAAATCGCAAAAATTCTCGCAAAGCCTCTAAAAATACCTGTTCTAAGACCATTGACATGAGTGCCGCCTTGACTGGTTGGAATGAGATTAACATAACTTTCTTGGATGGGTAGTCCTGAATCTTCCTGCCAAGCGATGGCAAATGTTGCCCCGCCTCGTTCTCCTTTGGCTGGTTCTTGATTAAAATAAAATGGCGTACTGGGCAAAAGTTCGGCTTGTTTGGTTTGCTCGGTTAAATATTCGATAACCCCATCACTGTATTGCCAACTTTGGGATAAGTTGGCTTCATTATCATCAATATTTTCATTAACAAAAATCAATTTTTTTAGCCCTGCACACAGCACCGCTTTGGCTTTTTAGGGTGTGTTTAAGCGCTTTGATGGAAAATTTGGGATTGTCAAAATAACGACCATCCACCCAAAATCGCACTTGGGTGCCGCGTTGTTTTTTGCGCTGTGCTTCTTGTTTGGTGAGTTGACTAACAACGTTTCCATGCTCAAAAGCCATGGTATATTCTTGACCATCTCGCCAAACAGTAACTTCAACACGGCTAGATAGGGCGTTTACAACGCTGATACCTACGCCATGCAGTCCGCCAGAAATAGCATAATTGTCTGTGCTAAATTTACCACCAGCGTGCAGGCGTGTCAAAATCAGCTCAATGCCAGATTGCCCAAATTCTGGATGGATATCAGTTGGCATACCACGCCCATTGTCCAAAACTGATAATGAGCCATCCGCGTGCAAAGTTACGCAAATATTCTTTGCAAAGCCTGCCAAGGCTTCATCAACTGAATTATCAATGACCTCTTGAGCAAGATGGTTGGGTCTTGTGGTGTCAGTATACATTCCAGGTCGGCGACGAACAGGATCTAAACCTTCTAAAACTTCTAAATTTTTGTGCAGTGTAATGCGTCATTGTCTTATCTATTCACTCAAAAATTTTTATTAACTATAAATTATCACAAATATTCTAAAAACTAGGTCAATTTAAAAAATTGCCTCATATTGTACCGATAAATCAAGATAAATTAAAAAAACTATCAAATAACCGTTATGATAAAAGCTGTTTAACTAAATTGACCACTGTATCAACTTGCACATCATAATCACTAAAGCGGTGGTCGCCACCTTCTTGACAAAAAGACCTCCGCACCTTTAGCAAGAAAAAATTGAGCCGTTTTTTTCACTGGGCAATAGTTCATCCGCCATTTTTTTAATAATACTTTGATTTTTATTGGGGTAATTTACTTGAATGGGGTGTTTTTTAAACCATGATAAATCTTGGTATAAAATCTGCCAACCATAAACGGTAGTATAGATGACGCTGTCAGGATTAAGGGTTTTTGAGTGAAAGTTATCCGCCAAAAATCTTTGAAAGCTTAAGTCAGGACGAATGCTTGGATTGAGTAAAATAGCAGGTCTGCCAGTTATATCACTGACTAGGCTTGCAAAGTATCCACCAAGCGATGAACCAATCAGTACAGAATTTGGGTAGTTTTGTATTAATTGCAAAATTTTTGCTAAAGCCTGTTCTGGCGCGCAATTTAGATTGGGGCGATGTGTTTGAATGTTATGAATTTTAGCTGCATCACTGGTGATAACAGCTTTAGTGGCATCTGGGTTAGAATCTAGTCCATGTAAATAAATAATGTGCATAGTTATGTCATTTCAATAAGAAAGAATGGTTAATTTTAGCGGATTTGGTTGATAAAATCATGATAATTTACCAAAAATACCAAAAATACCTTAATTTATCTAAAAACGGTTTAATTGTAAAAAAATTAAAAATAAAAATCAATAAATTGTAAATTCAATAAAAAAACATTAAGCCAAAGATTAAAAATCTGATATCAAACTTTATAAAGATTGGTTTTGTTGTGAATAAATTTAACAATTTGACAAAAATCTCAATATAAACTGGGTTGAGTTGTTCTTAAAATAGATGAGCGGTTATTGATGATGCTCTAATTTTTTTCCAATTCAGCTTTGACTTTATTGACGCCATCCTGACTTAATAAATTATCTAAATTTTTTTCCAAACGCTGTGATAGCCAAAGCCACCATTTTTTTCATTTCTTGGCGAGCATCTTCAATTGTCCAGTTTTGATAAATTATCCGATACATTGCTGTTACAATGCCTGTACGGTCAGCCCCGTGATAACAGTGTAGTAAAACTGAACCGTGCTTTTTGTTCTTGTTTGATAGTGTGTAGAGCCTTGGCAATATCAGATGGTTTCGCCTTAAAAAGTTAAAATAGGATTGTTGATTAATTTGATGGATTGACCTTTAAATAATTGCTCATTATCATTGCGGTCAAAAATACCTTAAATTAATAATGGTTTTTTTATACCCAACTGCTCAATGGTTTTTGTCATCATCAATAAGTTGTTCGCTACGATACAAAAAGATTATCTACTTGATGTAAGTTGGCATCAGCTTTAATAATTTTTTTGCCCAATGTGTAGGACGATTTTTTTGAATAATTTCAGGTTGTTTTTATTGCACAAGCATTCAATAAAATAAACAAAGAGATGACCGCAATATTTTTTTCATAAATACTCCCCTGATAAATTATGATAAAATAAAAACTATAATTCACTAAATTGTGATAATTTATTCGCTGTAAAATATTGTTATTCACAATAAATAAAACCCATCTAATTTAAAATAGTTAGATGGGTTTAAATGACAAATCTCAAATTGATATCAAATTAATTTTTGATTAAAATGGTTGTTTCTATATCATTTATAAAATGTAAATTATAAAATGCTTTTAAAAATCAATCAATTAAATATTAACTTGTCAAAAATTGAAGTGTGAATACGTAAAAAAATAAAGAATAAAAAGACTAGATTTCAGATTTTTATTTTTTTACACAATGTACTTACTATAAAATACCAAACAGATAATATTTGTCCATAAATTCATTGAGTTGATTATGCCATTTTTACACTTATTGACTAATCACGATTAAATCCACCCTCATCAGTCAGTAACTTTTCAAAATTTGACACAATATCAATGTTGGGGAACCATGCTAATGCCCGAGTGGTTGAACGCTCAAAAAAATTTTTATCACGTTAAACCGATGATCATTTTTTAAAAAGGGAACGTGGAAAATACGGGTAGAATACCCACTCCCCACAATGGCAACATTAATTTTTCTTCATATTTGGCTATCCTTAATTAATAAAATTGTGGCGAGTATAAGATCGTTTCTATCTATCTGCCATTTAGGTTATTTATACAGAATATCTAAATAGATTTAAATTTTTAACATCTTTTTTTCCTAAATAAAAAAAGAACCAAACCAAAAAAATCTTGTGCTGTAAGCTAGCGCAATTAAAATCGCAAGAAAGTCAAAATAAAAGACCGCTTGCGGTTCATCATAATTGAAATAGGCAAAAATCTACTTGTAGCAATAAATAGGGTAACAACTCTCGTTGCACAAAAACGAAAAATACCATAAGCGGCAATAATCAGCCAACAAGCTGGAATAAGCCTGCGTGCAAGCCAATGTTCAAGATCTAAACGGTAGCCATTTGCGAATAAATTAGCAATAGGTTTCCAATGTAACCCCAAATGTACACCCACTAAAATTTGCAACCAATTGGGTGCTGGTCATATGAATTTTTTTCGCATTAAATCTGTGGTAGAGTGGAATAGCATTTCCACCAATAGATGTTTAGAAAGCATAATGCCACTGATACAAGCGGTTAAAAAAATAACAAAAAGTTGCAAAATTGACCGCACTTTGCAAAATGCGATAGCTGTTATAACTGCCTGAAAAGGTCTTTTTGAGCCACCATGTATTCAGTGAAAGATGTGAGATAATCAAAGCAAAAAAAGACCAAGCCGAGCCATTCGTGCGTGATTTCTTCATAAAGATGATAGCCAAAAAGAGAAAGCAATATTGCCGTTAGAACCAAATCTTGAGCGAGTTGGAGGAGATATTTTTTCTTCATAAAATTGAAATTTAAATGGTAGGGACATACGCTGTGTGTCCCTACATTTTTATTTTGTATAACCATTTTCGGTTAAGAATTTAGCTAATCTTTTTTCCACTTGTTGTTCAGCCCTTACCGTTTTATGCAAATACGCCTCAAAACCGTTTTTCACGTTGGCTTGTGGTTGAAGTTGCTGAATATCTTTATCCGTTCCACCCAAACGACTGCCACCGTGACCAACCACCGGCACAATATTTTTTTCCCACTAAAGTCTACTTGCTCGAGCAAAGAATAAAGCGCCATTGGCATTTTGTACCACCAAATCGGATAGACCAAAAATACCGTATCTACATCGGTTATCATGCCAAGACAAGTGAAATCGTGGCATTTGTTTGGGGCAAACGTGATTTGCAAACCGCTTTGGCTTTAAAGCAGCGTTTAAAAGCACTCAAAGTAAGCTATGAACGTATTGCCGGCGATAATTGGGATGCTTTTGTAAATGCGTTTTCTGATACCGATGACCAATGGGTGGGTAAGCAACATACTAAAGCGATTGAAGGTAATAACTGTCGGATTCAGCACAGATTAAGCAGAGCCATTAGGCGCAGTTGCTGTTTTTTTCCAAATCAATGTTTTTATCATGTTAAATCTTTTTAATATTGGATTTTTGGGCAATCAATCATCCCAAATAAATTTAACCCAGCACACTTTTCAGGACACCACCAATGTTTTTAAATAAATAAGGAAATATGCAAATGAATAAATTAACAGCAGGTCGCCCAAGCGCAACTAAAAAGCAAACTTTCTGTTGCTGATGTCAGCGAGCAAGAGCGTATTAAGCGGATTAGCTTTGATATGACAGAAGCCAATCATCGTGAACTAAAAAAATATGCGGCGGAACAGGGCGTAACCATTCGGGAAGTGCTGAATGGTTTTAATTGATGAGTTATTGGCGAAAAAGAAAAAAATAATTGAAAGCAGTGTTGATGGGTAACAACACAGCTTAAAAAAATTTTACAATATAAAACAATGTTATATGAATAATTTGTAAAAAAATCTCCAAAATTATGCAGGATTTGGGTGTTTGCAAATTAAAATAACTTATTTTGCCTTCAATTTTTAACCAGTCAAATTTACCATTTTTTTGCGCCGTAAAGCCCCGTTCTTCAGGTTGGGGATATAGCTTTTTTTAACTTTTTCTCTTGCCCACTCTTCGTATTGGGAAGTTTGATTTTTTTAACTGGTTTTAAATTCATTTTTGCTATGATATTCTGTTTAAGGGCGAATTTACAATTCAAGTGCAACAGCCACAAAAAAAGACATCCATAAGAGATACTGCAAAAAAACATCAAAACATTGCAGGAGACCGAAAATGGATGCCTACCGTCATATTACGCCCATTGAGCGGGGGTTGCATAATGACCTTGTTCAACCAAGGTCATAGCCCCGCTGCTATTGCCACCATGTTGAAGCGTCACAGATGCACCATCTTGCGCGAACTGAAGCGCAATAGCGCTGGCGAAAGCTACGACGCCAGTAGGGCGCAGGAGAAATACGACAGCAGGCGTAAGCTCTGCCGCTGCAAGCGTAAACTTGATGACCCGGAACTTTTTGCCCTGGTCAAGGGAGAGGTTTCTGAAACTGCAATGGTCGCCGGAGCAGATTCAGTACCGCTTGCGCCACGAAGGCCGCACGCACGCCATCAGCTACGCGACTATCTACCGCGGTATCTACGCCAAGCGTTTCAATGACCCCGACTGGGTGATAAGCGGCAAGCAAAGGCTGCGCCACCGTGGCGAAGCGGCGGCGCAAGGGCGAGCCGACACGTGATAACTTCCCGGTTGAACATGCGCTGTCGGAGCGTCCGCCAGAGGCACAGGCGCGGGAGCGACTTGGAGATTGGGAAGCCGATACCGTTGCAGGCGTGGTGGGTGTGCGGTGTTGCTGACGTTGGTTGACCGCAAAAGCCGCTATCTGCGGTGCGTCCGGCTGGAGAAGAAGACGGCGGACGGCGTGAATGCGACGATGATTGAAGCCTTGCGCGGGCAGACGGTACACAGCATCACGCCGGACCGGGGCAAGGAATTTGCGCGGCATGCGGTGGTGGCGGAGGCGTTGGGGATAAAAATATACATTCCGCCGCCGTACCAGCCGTGGCAACGCGGCACGAACGAGAACACCAACGGCCTGTTGCGTGAATATTTTCCGAAGCATCAGGATATTGCGCAATATTCTGATGATTACCTTGAAAAGGCGGTGCTGGCATTGAATAACCGCCCGCGCAAATGTTTGCAGTGGAGGACACCTTATGAAGTGTATTTTGATGAGGTGTTGCACTTGGTTTGACAATTCGCGTTTATTCCAACGGTTTAACAACGCAACAAGTGAGAGCATCACAGGCACTTCAACCAATACACCGATAACAGTGGCTACATATGAACTTATTTAATAACCTATCTGGTAATTCACTTTCCGGTTATATAGATAATATTTTATGGTCTTGATGCTTTAATAAAAGTGAGTATTTTCTTCTCTTGGTTTTTTTATGATTTATTTTTTACAAAAATTTAATTATTGATCTGCCCCCAAAAAGTTAGACTACGTTAATTCAAGGACTGAGTTCTGTATTGCACAGGGCTTAGCCCTTTTTAGTCTCACTTGAATACGCTCGTGATTGTAATAATGAATATATTTGTGAATAGTTTGTTCGAGTTGCTCAAATGTTTCAAATCGTTTACCAAAAATAACATTCCGTCTTCAATCGCCCGAAAAAGCTTTCCATCGCACTGTTATCCAAGCAATTTCCTTTTTCTTGACATACTTTTGCATGATGCCATTTTGTTTCAATATCGCCTGATAACCTGCCATCTGATATTGCCATCCTTGGTCGGAATGTAAAATCAGGCTTGCTCCTTGCGGGAGCTTTGCGACAGCTTGTTTCATCATTCGCATTATTTGCTCAAAGTTTGGGCTTCGGGCAAGGTCATAGGCGATAATTTCGCCATTAAATAAGTCCTTAATCGGCGAAAGATAAAGTTTGCCTTCCGCACATTTAAACTCGGTAATATCCGTGACGAGCTTTTTCATTTGGAGCGTTTGTGTGAAAAATCCTGTCGCAATAAATTCTCGGCAATTTTACCCACTTCGCCTTTGTAAGAACGATATTTTTCTCTGCTTACATTTTCCTTTTTAAATCAAGCTGTTGCATTATCGCTTGCACACGCTTATGGTTAATTGCACCGAACATTTTTTTCGCAATGCTAACGTAATACGACGATAGCCATAATTGCCGTCATTTTTTTGCGATAAATCTCAACAATTTCCTGCCCTAATTGCCACATTTTTTTATCAATTTTAAGCTGTAAATGATAAAAAGAATGAACAGCGTTTTAAACCTGTCAAATGGAGTAATATTTCCAAGGAAAAATTTACCCTCAACATTTTTCATGATGGCTACTTTTTTTCCGCATTTTTTTGCTTGGTTGAGTTCCCGCAACTTTTTTTAGGTAAGCATTCTCCGCTTCCAGTTCCAAAATCCGATAACGCAAGCGTTCTTCTTCGGTTTTGGGTGGGGAGGCATTTTCGGGTATTTCGGTTTCATTGCTGGTCGTCCTTTCGGCTTTGGAAATAAGCCGTTTATACCTTGTTTTTTTCAAAGGATTGCAACCACTGGCTAATCACCCCTGAATTAGCAATACCAAAATGCAGACAAGCACTTTCTGCAGAAAATTGCCCTTTTTGACCGCTTGTATGACGGTTAATTTAAATTCTGGGGAATATTTTTTTGCTTCTTACCCAGTACGGCTAAACTATTGATTCCATTATAGTTATATTGCGAAATCCAACGACGTAGCGTGGAGGCTTTAAGCTGAAATTGCTGGCGAGTGAGTGAGCAATTTTTCCCGTTTTGGAGAAAAAATGCGATCACTTCTTGTTTGAAAGATTGGTTGTATTTCGTCATAAAAAAATCTGCACCTTAATCAGTTGGTTTTTAGTCCAACTTTTGGGGTGCAGATCAGACGCTCACTTTGTCGCCGATTTGAAATTCGCCAGCGTCATCGCCCACCGCCACGACCACGCCTGCCCCTGCATAACCTAAAGTCGCAGGGAACACAGAGTCAATCACATACGCCCCTTCCCGATACATCATCTCGGCACGGTTTAGTCCCAAAGCGTGCATTTGGATTTGCACTTCGCCTGATTTTGGGGCGGGGATTTGTACATCAACGATTTGCAGGACATCAGGCGAACCTGTTTTTTTGTAAATTGGATTTGTTTGCTCATTGTTTTTGACCTATATTAAAAATGGGCGTATTTTAGCGTGTTAAAAATAACAATAAGAATGGCGAAAAATGGGAAGTTGGTTTTTAAAAATGGAAAGATTGGGCGTTTTAGTCCGTCTGAAAAAAATGCCGTCTTAAAAAAGTGCGGTTGTTTTTCAGACTGGTTTGGTTGTCAAAAACTGTTTGAATAAAACAATGCCGTCTTAAAAAAAGCATCAAAGATGCAGAGTGCAACTTGTTGCACCATTTTCCCTGATGAAATATTGGGTTGGTGCAATGATGCACACTGCGAAACTGTTTGAAAAACACAATGCCGTCTGAAAAAGTATTAAAGACCTTTTCAGACGGCATAAAAAACACCGCTTTATCAAAAGCGGTGTTTTTGAGGTCGTTTTGTCATTGGAAGAAGCCTGCGGGGCTGTGGTCTACAACTTGCTTTTTGCGCAGCCGCAGTGCGTTGCCGACCACGGATGCCGAGCTTAGGCTCATCGCCAGTGCGGCAATCATCGGCGAGAGCAGCCAGCCGGTAAAGGGGTACAGCACGCCGGCGGCAACGGGAACCCCCAGGCCGTTGTATAAGAAGGCAAATAACAGGTTTTCCTTCATATTGCGCACGGTGGCCTCAGACAATTTGCGTGCGGTGGCAATACCCCGCAAATCGCCTTTGACCAGCGTGATTTGCGCACTGCTCATTGCCACATCGGTGCCGGTACCCATTGCGATGCCGACATCGGCTTTGGCCAGTGCGGGGGCATCGTTGATGCCGTCGCCTGCCATTGCGACCACCCGCCCTTCGTTCTGAAGCCGCTCGATCAGTGCCAGTTTGTCGGCGGGCTTGACTTCGCCGTGCACTTCGTCGATGCCCAGTTTTGCGCCCACGGCGTTTGCCGTGGTCAATCCGTCGCCGGTTGCCATAATGATGCGCAGGCCGGCTGCTTTGAGCGAGGCCAATGCTTCGGGGGTGCTGTCTTTTACAGGATCGGAGACGGCAAGCAGTCCCGCAAGATGTCCGTCCGCAGCCAGATATATCACGCTGGCACCTTCACTGCGCAGGGATTCGGCCTGCTCGATCAGTGGTTCGACGCTAAGCCCGTTCTGCTGCATAAACGCCGTGTTGCCCAGTGCCAGCGCACGCCCTTCAACCACGCCGCTCACGCCGATGCCGCTGCCTGAATCAAACTGTTCGGGTTTGCTCAGCTTCAGCTGTTGTGCCCGTGCGGCCTGCACAATGGCGTCGGCCAGCGGGTGTTCGCTGCCCTGATCCAAGCTGGCGGCCAAACGCAGCACTTCTTCGGCGGAAAAAGCCTGCTGCCGCAACGGCACGGTCAAAGGCAGGTCGGCCTTCGGTGAGTGTGCCGGTTTTATCAATCACCAAAGTGTCTACTCGCCGCAAGTTTTCGATAGCGGCGGCATCACGGAACAATATGCCCCTGCCTGCCCCGCGTCCTGTGGCGACCATCACCGACATCGGCGTGGCCAGTCCCAGTGCACAGGGGCAGGCGATAATCAAGACCGCAACGGCGTTGATCAACCCGAACACCCAAGATGGTTGCGGGCCGAACACGCCCCAGACAAAGAAAGTGGCAACGGCGACGGCGACAACCGCCAGTACGAAATAGCCTGCCACCCCGTCGGCCATACGCTGCATCGGTGCTTTGGAGCGCTGCGCCTGGGCCACCATCTGGACAATCTGCGAAAGCACGGTTTCCGAACCGATGCGCTCGGAGCGGATGACGAGCGCACCGCCGATGTTGAGCGTGGCGCCGATGACTTTGTCGCCGGTGGCTTTGCGCACCGGCAGCGGCTCGCCGGTCAGCATCGATTCATCTACCGAGCTTGCGCCCTCAACCACCACGCCATCGACAGGCACTTTTTCGCCGGGGCGCACACGCAGAAGGTCGCCGATGTGGATGTGGCTGAGCGGCACATCTTCTTCAGCACCGCCCGGGCCGATACGCCGTGCGGTTTTGGGCGCCAGTCCGAGCAGGGTCTTGATTGCCGCCGAAGTCTGCGACCGGGCTTTGAGTTCGAGCATCTGGCCGAGCAAGGTCAGCGAGATGATGACGGCCGCCGCCTCAAAATACACGCCGACCCGCCCCATCGATACAAACGATGCCGGAAAGATGCCGGGTGCAGCGGTGGCAACAACGCTGTAAACGAAGGCTGCACCCGTTCCCAGTGCAATCAGCGTCCACATATTGGGACTACGGTTTGCCAGCGACTGCCAACCCCGTGAGAAAAACGGCAGCCCCGCCCACAGCACGATCGGCAGCGACAGCACCAGCTCTACCCAGCTTTGTGCGGCCATATCCATCAGGTTCAGACGCTCGCCGAACATCGCCAGCACCAGCACTGCCGCCGTCAGGGGCAGCGTGTACCAAAAGCGTCGGGAAAAAAATCACGCAGCTCCGGATTGTCGTCGTCCAATTCAGGCATCAGCGGCTCCAATGCCATACCGCAAAGAGGGCAGTTGCCGGGGCGGTCTTGCCGGATTTCCGGATGCATCGGGCAGGTGTAGCCCGAAGTAGCCGCTGCATCGGACGGTGTCTGCGCAGGGCGGTGCTGTCCGTGTCCGTGTCGGCACTCGTGGTGTTTGGGCGGTTTGTGTGTTTCTTGCTTCATCACAATTTCTCCTGTTGGGTTCATAGGGTCATCACCAGTCGTTTACCGAAAAAGCAGGTACGGATTGGGCCGGTCAGAATGACGGTTTTTTCAGACTGCCTGCAAATACCGATGCCGTCTGAAAAAAAGCAGAAGGTTCAGAACATCGCTTGCCGATGTGTCCGACAAGTCGGCATCATCATTTCCTTGGGGCTTGTTTTAAAGGCTGCCTGAAAACCCCAAATGCCGTCTGAAAAAGCCTTAAACCTGTTTTCAGACGACCTCAAAAGCACCGCTTTATCAAAAGCGGTGTTTTTTTGCCTTATTGCCCCTACTGTTTTAGCCAGTCTTGCATCAGCTTGATTTCAGGTTCTTGGGCTTTGATGATGTCTTGAGCGAGCTTTTTCATTTTTTTCGTCTTTTGCCGAACTGTAATTGCACTTTTTGCCATCTCGACCGCCCCTTGATGATGCGGAATCATTGCTTTGGCAAAGGCAACATCAGGGTTTGGCTCATTGATTGCCGCCATCATCGCCTCGTGGTGCGCCTTGCCTGCGGCATAGGCCTTGGCGTGCGGGGCTTGCGGGTTTTGGGTTGCGGTGTCTTTACCCGCCAGCCAAGCGTTCATCAGGTCGATTTCACTTTGTTGTCCATCAATAATCGCTTGGGCAAGTTTTTCTCATTGTTTCGTCTTTGCCAAATTCAAGCTGTACTTTTTGCCATCTCAACTGCTCCGATATGGTGCGGAATCATACCTTTGGCAAAAGCGGTATCAGCATCGGCAAGATTGCCCGCTTTGCTCATCTCATCGCCCATCTTGTTCATCATTGCAAGATAGGCTTGGGTATGGGGCGGAGCATTTTGAGTATCCATCGCCATAGCAGAGTGGTTCATATTGGCGTGGTTCACCGCTGCGTGCCCGTTTTGGTTATTTGGGCAGTCGTGGGTGGTTTGGGTGTAGTTATTGTCGCACGCCATCGAGTGCGTCGGCACTTCGTTTTTGCCGTCGGCAAAAGCGGTTGAAAGTCGCCAAAACAACAGCGGCAGCGACAAGATGTACGGCACGGTTTTTTTGATGAATGTCATTGGATTCTCCTTGTCAAAATGGGCATTGATAACATTGGGCAAATGACAGATTCGCCCAATGTCCATTTCACTATTTGGTTTTACGATTCACACGCACAGCCGTTGCAAGTGCAGTCATCACAAATGCAGGGCTTGCCGTTTTGGCATTGGCAGTCCGGACGGCAGTTTTGCCCCGTGCAAGACTGGCAGCCGCAATGGGCGTGTCGGTTTTTGAACAAAATCAGCGTTCATAACAGTTTCTCCGAATGTTAAGTTAAAGTGGATTATCAAAACAAAGTGCTTTTTAAGCGATTAAAAGCATTGCTTTTTTTGTTTTTGATGTGTGCATCATAAACCCTAACCTTGCGTTAGGGTCAAGGGTTATTTTTACTTGATAACATTTTTTTACACACCACTCAATAAGGAGCAACAATGAACATCGGACAAGTGTCTAAATCTACCCAACTTTCCGTCAAACAAATCCGTGATTATGAAAAAGCAGGCTTATTAATTAACCCATCACGCAGTGAAGCAGGTTATCGGATTTATAACTCCAATGACATCGCTCGACTAAAATTCATCGCCAAAGCCCGCAGCGTCGGTTTTTTTCGCTTGCACAGATTGGCGAGCTTTTTGGCACTGCAAGACAATCCACACCGCACAAGTGCTCAGATCAAAACGCTCACCGCCAGTCATATTGATTTTTATCCAATAAAAATCAAAGAATTAAAATCAATGCAACACACCCTGCAAGTGTGGAGCGATGCCTGCGGGGGCGATGACAATCCCGACTGCCCCATCTTAAAAGGCTTGGGCGATTTTTAACCACCATCAAAGCAGATGAATGCCATAGCTTGATAACAGCCTTTTTACGATGGCACTTGTGGGCTGGTTGTTTTTTTAAGGTGTTTTTTTGCTGGCTGGGTAGATGAACAATCGGCAGGCGAGTACATTGCAGGTATGATTTTTGCTTGGGGTGGCGCCTTGTACGGCAATGGTGTTTGTGTGGTCGCAACTGGTCAAAGGCGACCCCAATTACACTTTTGGTACAGGTTTCGGTCAATGATTTGATTATGATTGTGGCGTATGCTCCGATTGCAGGCGTATTGCTCGGCGTAAGCGGCATAGAAATTCCGTGGAATACCTTGATTTTTAAGCACGATTTTTGTATGTGCTGTTGCCCTTGCTGGCTGGGTGGTTTACCCGCTCTTATTTACAAAAAAATCGGGTAAATTGGTGGCACAATTTTCAGGCAGCCTGAAACCTTTTTTTCCATTATGGGTTTGATTTTTGACGGTGGTGTTGCTGTTTGCCTTTCAAGCCCAAACCATTATTGCCAATCCCTTGATTATTTTGCTGATTGCCATTCCCTTGTTGGCACAGACTTACGGCATTTTTTTGCCTTGGCTCACGTTTTGGCAAAATAGCTCAAATTACCACACGAAATTTCCGCCCCTGCGTGCTTGATTGGCACGAGTAATTTTTGAATTGGCGGTGGCGGTGGCAATTTCTTTGTTCGGTTTGCACTCGGAGGCGGCATTGGCAACGGTGGTCGGTGTGCTGGTGGAAGTGCCTGTGATGCTCTCGCTAGTGTGGTGGATAAACCGAAAATCGCTGGGGAATAAAGGGGGTAGGTTTTTCAGGTAGCCTGAAAGTTATTTTTGCAAAATTTAAAAATAAAAACACCGCTTGAACATCAATCCAAACGGTGTTTTTAAATTAACTGACTTTTAATTCCGTCCAAGCCCTTTTGATGATTTCTTGACTGGCTTGTAATGCTAAAAATGCCAAAACAAACGCCACAATTAAATCAGGATATTTTGATTGAAAAAAATAAACTGCCATACCCGCCAAAATTACCGCCACATTACCAATCGCATCGTTTCGGGAACACACCCACACACTGCGGACATTGCTGTCGCCATCACGAAATTTTAATAATATCAACAATGCCGACACATTGATCAATAACGCCAAAAATCCCACAATGCTCATTTCAGAATAACTGGGCATTTCCCCATAAAACACACGATAAATGGTTGTCATTAAAATAAATAAACCAAAACCGCCCATCGTTAGCCCCTTAACCATAGATGCTTTGGCTCGGTAACTTAACGCCATTGGCAAAACAATCAAACTTATCAAATAATTGGCACTGTCGCCCAAGAAATCCAAACTGTCCGACAACAGCGAAGTTGAACCTGATTTAACCCCCATCACAATTTCCACAAAAAAACATTGATAAATTTAATATCAAGACAATCCACAAGGCTTTTTTTGTACTTGGGCGATTGATGAATGGGCTGATTTGAACCACAACAATTTTTGGCACGCCATTTTTGCTCCTGTTTTAAGATGAAATTTGCTATACTATAAACTCCGTAGTCATTACAGGGTCAAGCCAAAATGTCAAAAATTTTTTTAAAATAAAAACAAGCCAGTGAACAAACAGGCGTACATTTGGAAACCATTCGTTATTATGAAAAAAACAAAGGCTTAATCGCCCCTACACATCAACAAAACGACTATCGTGTGTTTGATGAAAATCAGTTAGAACAATTACGCTTTATTAAAACTTGCCGTAATATCGGTCTTTCTTTAAGTAACATCAAAACGCTGTTGCAATTACAACAAACGCCTAACAAACAATGCAATGAAATCAATGCACTTGCCGAGCAACATTTGGCATATTTGGACGAACAAATCACAGAACTACAACAAGTTAAAACTTTTTCTAATGCAATTTGTGGGTTGTGAAAAATAAAACGGTTGATAAGTGTCAGATTATTCAAGGTATTAAAGAAAAAGAATAGCGGAATATTTTTTTCAGGCAGCCTGAAACCTTTTTTTCCATTATGGGTTTGATTTTTGACGGTGGTGTTGCTGTTTGCCTTTCAAGCCCAAACCATTATTGCCAATCCCTTGATTATTTTTGCTGATTGCCATTCCCTTGCTGGCACAGACTTACGGCATTTTTGCCTTGGCTCACGTTTTGGCAAAATAGCTCAAATTACCACACGAAATTTCCGCCCCTGCGTGCTTGATTGGCACGAGTAATTTTTTTGAATTGGCGGTGGCGGTGGCAATTTCTTTGTTCGGTTTGCACTCGGAGGCGGCATTGGCAACGGTGGTCGGTGTGCTGGTGGAAGTGCCTGTGATGCTCTCGCTAGTGTGGTGGATAAACCGAAAATCGCTGGGGAATAAAGGGGGTAGGGTTTTTCAGGTAGCCTGAAAGTTATTTTTGCAAAATTTAAAAATAAAAAAACACCGCTTGAACATCAATCCAAACGGTGTTTTTAAATTAACTGACTTTTAATTCCGTCCAAGCCCTTTTTGATGATTTCTTGACTGGCTTGTAATGCTAAAAATGCCAAAACAAACGCCACAATTAAATCAGGATATTTTTGATTGAAAAAAATAAACTGCCATACCCGCCAAAATTACCGCCACATTACCAATCGCATCGTTTCGGGAACACACCCACACACTGCGGACATTGCTGTCGCCATCACGAAATTTTTAATAATATCAACAATGCCGACACATTGATCAATAACGCCAAAAATCCCACAATGCTCATTTCAGAATAACTGGGCATTTCCCCATAAAACACACGATAAATGGTTGTCATTAAAATAAATAAACCAAAACCGCCCATCGTTAGCCCCTTAACCATAGATGCTTTTGGCTCGGTAACTTAACGCCATTGGCAAAACAATCAAACTTATCAAATAATTGGCACTGTCGCCCAAGAAATCCAAACTGTCCGACAACAGCGAAGTTGAACCTGATTTAACCCCCATCACAATTTCCACAAAAAAACATTGATAAATTTAATATCAAGACAATCCACAAGGCTTTTTTGTACTTGGGCGATTGATGAATGGGCTGATTTGAACCACAACAATTTTGGCACGCCATTTTTTTTGCTCCTGTTTTAAGATGAAATTTGCTATACTATAAACTCCGTAGTCATTACAGGGTCAAGCCAAAATGTCAAAATTTTTTAAAATAAAACAAGCCAGTGAACAAACAGGCGTACATTTGGAAACCATTCGTTATTATGAAAAACAAGGCTTAATCGCCCCTACACATCAACAAAACGACTATCGTGTGTTTGATGAAAATCAGTTAGAACAATTACGCTTTATTAAAACTTGCCGTAATATCGGTCTTTCTTTAAGTAACATCAAAACGCTGTTGCAATTACAACAAACGCCTAACAAACAATGCAATGAAATCAATGCACTTGCCGAGCAACATTTGGCATATTTGGACGAACAAATCACAGAACTACAACAAGTTAAAACTTTTTCTAATGCAATTTGTGGGTTGTGAAAAATAAAACGGTTGATAAGTGTCAGATTATTCAAGGTATTAAAGAAAAAAAGAATAGCGGAATATTTTTTTCAGGCAGCCTGAAACCTTTTTTTCCATTATGGGTTTGATTTTGACGGTGGTGTTGCTGTTTGCCTTTCAAGCCCAAACCATTATTGCCAATCCCTTGATTATTTTTGCTGATTGCCATTCCCTTGCTGGCACAGACTTACGGCATTTTTTTGCCTTGGCTCACGTTTTTGGCAAAATAGCTCAAATTACCACACGAAATTTCCGCCCCTGCGTGCTTGATTGGCACGAGTAATTTTTTTGAATTGGCGGTGGCGGTGGCAATTTCTTTGTTCGGTTTGCACTCGGAGGCGGCATTGGCAACGGTGGTCGGTGTGCTGGTGGAAGTGCCTGTGATGCTCTCGCTAGTGTGGTGGCTTAATCGGCAGGGTAAAATAACGATGTGCCGTCTGAAACTTGTTTTTTTCAGACGGCATATTTACCTTTAAAACAATCAAACCTTTACCAAAATCTTCCCAATCTGTGCATTGCTTTCCATATAACGGTGAGCTTCCGCCATTTCATCAAAAGCAAAAAAACTTTGTCAATTTCTGGTTTTAATTGACCGCTTGCTAAGCCGTCAAACACGAATTTTTTTCGCTTGAGCGAGTTTTTTTCTGGTACGGTAGTGATTTCAAACAATTCATAGCCTCGCACTGGTTAAGTGTTTGCCTAAAATTGGGAACACAGGCACGGCGATATCATCGTGGCTTAATGCACCGTAGATGATGTATTTGCCGTCTTGTGTCATTGCGTTGATAATTTTTGCTGCTTCTTTTGCCACCCACAGGGTCGAACACCAAATTCACGCCTTTGCCGTTTGTAATTTCTAGTAATTTAGCCGTAACGTCATTTTTCTTTTGGTGGCAATCACAAAATCCGCCCCTTTCTGTAAAAGCACATCGTCTTTTGGCGTGCGTGCGAGACAGAGCAATCACGTTTGCCCCTTGCATTTTGGCGATTTGAATGGCGGCAATGCCTACCGAGCTGGTCGCTCCGCCCAATACAACAAAATCGCCTTTTTGCACCTTGCCAAATTCAATCAAACCGCTGTATGCGGTTACAAACATCATCCAACTTGCCGCAGCTTGTTCCATTGTGAGGTTTTTCAGGGTGTTTTACCACAGCGTGAACGGGAATATTTACGATTTCGCCATAAGTGCCGTATTCGGTAAACATAAATGATGGAATTACGCTCACTTTGTCGCCAACGCTGAACTCGCTCACGTCCGTACCAACCGCTGTTACCACGCCTGCACCTTCGTAACCCATTGTGGCAGGGAAAACAGGTTCAATCACATACGCCCCTTCACGATACATCATTTCTGCACGGTTTAAGCCTATGGCGTGGATTTGGATTTGTACTTCGTGTGCTTTTTGGGGCAGGGACTGCCACATCAACGATTTGCAAGACATCAGGCGAACCTGTTTTTTTGTAAATTGGATTTGTTTGCTCATTTTTTTCTCTTTAATAAAAATGGATTTAATCGTGGAAAAACACGGTTTCGCCTTGTGGGGCTCTGGGCTGATGAATGTCATTGACTGGCGATTGGCTATCAGGTTTACCAAAAGACACGCCCACCATCAACTGATAATCATCAGATACGCCAAATTCTTCTCGTACCACATCAGGATACATCGCCAAGAGTAATTGTGGCACACTACCAAAGCCACGAGCAGTCAAAGACAACATAAAGGTTTGTACAATCATACCCACGTCCATTGCCGAAAAACGTTGTCGCCAATTTTTTTGGCATAAAGAAAAAAAGCACAATGCGGTGCACCATAAAAACGCACATTCTCTTCGGCAAAATTTTTGCGACCTTCTTTGTCAGCACGAGAAATGTTAAACGCATCGTATAGCGATGGTGTTGTTAGTGCTGGTATTGTTGTTCAAGGATTTCTTGCAACTGCTTACCATTTTGACCGCACTTCCGCTCTCTATTGGCGGCGCAGCAGTTGACTTGCTCGCCTACGGTGCAGCGTTGGATATTTCTTCTGTGATCGGCATTTTGATGTTAATGGGCATCGTAACTAAAAACTCCATTTTGCTGGTGGACTTCGTGATAGAAAAACGTCAACAAGGAATGATACGCCATCAAGCCTTAATTCAATCGGGTTCGGAACGTGTCCGCCCGATTTTAATGACCACCATTGCAATGGTAGCGGGAATGATCCCGGCCGTGTTTGCCAGCGGTGCAGGCGCGGCATTTAGAGCACCTATGGCAATCGCTGTCATTTTGTGGTTTAATCGCCTCAACCTTGTTGAGCCTAGTATTTGTGCCTGTAGTTTATTCCTTAATGGATGACCTCAGAGAATGGCTAGCCCCGAAAATTAGCTAAATTAACATCAGTAACACCGGAGGATAGAATCCCAAGAAGAGAAGGATAATCTTTTTGAAAAATACTGTTTGAAATTTAAATTTCAAACGGTATCTCTTTATCGATGCTGGCGATTAACTGCAATAAGTGGCTTATTTAGCTTATCTTCTGTCATTCCATGCATATATGCATTATACTGCCATACAATGAATTTTTTTGCTTGTATTGCTCATTGATTTCTTCCAATCGTTGTACTTGAGCCTTTAAATTATTTACTTGTTTTTTTGCAAATAATCTATCGTTACATTTGGTTGAGGATTAGCTTTTAGAGTTTTTCTTTTATTCTTTGTTTCCGTGTACTAAAAAGCCTTTTTGTATATCACTATAATTAGCTAGTGATTGTCTTTCAATGCTTTTAATATTCAATAGTTGTGAAACTTCAGAACAAAAGTAAATCCCATGTTAATTTACCCTCCCAAGTATTAATCAACATGATTATATCTTCTAAATTTTTCCTCTGTGATAAGAATTTTTAGGCATACTATAACTCCATTAGTCTATATAAATCATCGTCTAATCTAGCTGTTTCAGGCTTTTTGAAGATCTATATCCATTCCCTTTTCCTGTAAAAGCTAATTTAACTGGAGAAGGGTCGTACTCATCAGGCATTCTTAATAATGATCCATTTGGGATTTCACTATTTTTCTAAGAACTTAATTTTTAGTTTTTTTATATGTGTTAATCTCCATCCTAGGTTACTTATCCAACGATCTGCACCAAAAAAACACCTATTTTTATGGTGTTCTTTGGCTTTATTAAATTGCTCGGTTAATTGAGTCTCACGTTGCTTTTAATATTTCTAAAGAAGACTCTAATCCTTTAATACAAATAAGCTCTTTACATGTTTCACAATCACCATGACGAGAACATGGAGACATCGCATAATCATGTTCACAAATACCTATTTCTGTTATCGTTGCAACTCCAATTCTGTCTTTACCTAAGTCTTCATAGGTAATAGGAAGATTTAAATGAATTTTTGTCTAATATTGAAATATCCTCAGGAATGAGTAAATCTCGAACTGCCTCACTTTTTTTCTTCTTCTGTCCCTGTGATCATAAGCTTTTATTATCTGCCACTCTAGCTCTGCCTGCCCAGTTAGCTAAAGTTAATTCATCCATTCCACCTCGCTCAGCTTTTTGTACTCAACCAATGCCTTGCATTATGCGATGGTAATCTAATAAATTCTCCTTTAGATGTACCCTATACAATGTTTTTTTCCCATAATGATGTTTTTAGGGCGAGTTTCTGAATAGCAAAAATCTATCATTAATTTGGTTCACTGTTGGTAACACAAAAGAGAAACTTTTAGAGGAAAAAGTCATCATGAAATTCATTTTCTCTGAATAATAACAAAGCTTCAGAAGCCTTAACGTTTTTTTATGTTTTATCTACATAGGGCCAATTATTAAATTTTTGATGTGTATTTTTTTATACAAAAAAATTTTTCCTAGTATCTCATAAGTTATAATTCCATCGTTTTTCACTTATTAAATTTTTTTAAACCATTTGGTGTTACAGATATTTTTGGGAATCAATATCTAACACTTCAGCTATTTCACTTTTTAGTCAAAGGCTTTTTGTATAAAGAATGGGATGTTACAAGATCTTTATCAAATAACATCAATATATTAGGATTTTTCTTCTGCAAATTTAGCTGCTTTTTCTTGCCAAGGAGCTTATATTTGTTAAACGCCCTAACCGCTTCAACAACAATATCTTGCATACAGCTAGGAACCCACTTTAATCCCTCTTTACCATTTTTTGCTGGTATCCATCGAATACCTAATTGCTTATTTCCCAAGCTATCATCCTCCCATTCTAAGCAATTGACAGATAAAGACATCAACTCAGAACAACGAGATGGAGCGACCATAAGTAGAGCCATAACAGCTGTATAATATTCAGTTTCTTTTGTCTAAATTGGGGGCATCATGAAAGAGTTTAGCAACCAGCATCATTTCTTCATCAGTTGGCATTTTACTTGAACGGTATTCTTTTCCTTTTTCATCCAGTAATATAGTCAAATCTCTAGGGCGTTTATAAAGGATTTTTCCCATAAAGGTAGTCGAGATGTAATTTGATTTTCTCTACAAAAATCAAATAATTTTTTGAATTTGATAACCTAATTTATTGACTGATTTCGTACCTTTTTTTATATTTTTTTGATACGATATTTTTCTACTTCATGAATAACTAAATAATCAAGCTGAAGTATGTCAGCCTTTCCTTTTATATTATAGAGAGCCATTTCAACTATACGTAAAGATTCAATATGTCTGGCTAAATTACGAATAGGATTTAGAGAATAAGTATAACGAATATAGGCTTTGGCAAAATTCAATGAATGGTGCAGCTAATCGTTCATATTTATAAGATGTAGATTTAATTCTTTTCTGTGGAAAAAAACGAACCTGAACTGGATAAATGCTGAATGTTGTTTTTCCATTGGTTGTTTTCCCAGCAATCCTTTCCAAAGGTAGTAAGCTGATTTTTTACTGAAATTAATAAATTGCTCTAAATTAGATTTAGGATTATTATCTTTTTGGAGTGAAAAATTAGATTGTTCATAATCAGTGGCTCCCAATAGTTCTTTTCATATCATTGCAAGCTTGAACAACATACTCAACAGCTAAAAATAATACGATCTTTTGGATGATGCATAATCTATGCTTTTTGGTTTGTTTTTAAACGTTCTTCCTTTTCCTCATACAACTTATTTAAGATTTGTTGATGAGGACCATCAACGAGCGGTCTAAACTTAGGACATAAATAACAAGTTTCATAGCTAGTTATACAAAAATCATTTGTACCACAAGCACCTATTGTATCTATTCCGTTATTGGTTATTAAAGATGTTGGATCGTGCCCCCTTTCGCTTTCATTTAAGTTAGAAATAATTCTACCTGTAAATGCTTGGGCGAGTTTTCCCATTTCAGCACCCATAACACGATCAATGTATTGCACTGTATCAGCTGTATTTTCAGTATAAACTTTAACGTTTTTGTGTATCTGTATGATCTAGGAGCTCTGCTATAATCGTTGCCCCAACCCCTTTTCTTCCTAGATTTGTTCCTCTAGTATGGCGAAAACGTCTTGCTGTTACATGAATAATTTCACCTGTTCGTTCTGAAATTGCTTTTTGGCGAATACAGAATTTTTCGTAATGCGTATAGCTCCAACGAAGAAGCAGAATAATGAAAAAAATATCTTTGTTTAATAATGAAAGATCAAAAATTCCTATTTTTTGATATTCTTCTTTAAACAATTCCAATCAATAAACATTGGTAATTTCATTTTATAAATAGAAATAAAGGTTTCATCAACCAGACTAAGCAATTTCTTATATTGATGTTCCATAAAGTTTAGGAGAATTAAATATAAGTCCTCTGTGATAGCAAGCTTTTTTTAAACGTTTCTCTAAATAGCCCTCCTCTTTTTGCACTAGGGATATTTAAAAAAATAATTCCATGTTCCTTGAGAGATTTCCTTTCTTAAATCTTCAAATTTTAAATGGCGTATTTGAATGGGTCTTCTAGCTGTAGATTGAAGTAAGTGAATATATGCATATGTTTCAAATGAAATAAGATCTTCTCTCCAAAGTCTAGCAAGTTCAGCCATTAAAGCCAAAACTTCATTTTCGGTAAATGCTCCTGTATAAGGGCATCTCATTAATACCGATTTACCTTTCTCATTTCCACTCAACGTAAAGCTTTCTAGCAATGACACAACAGATTTATCAACTCCATAATAGCCATACTCATGCCATGACAGTAAAAAAACCCTTTAATGCTCCTAAATACCATTCATGCTCTTTTTCCTAGTTTATTTTTTTCCAATCCAAGATTATTGGCACATTAATTATTTCTAAGTTAGTTGAAATTACTAATCGTTGAAACTGTTGATACATGTGAGATACGTGATAACTTGAGTATTTTTCGGCATATATTGCTAATGTTTTTTTCTAAAACCGTCTAATGTTTTTTTATTTATATTTAATATATGTTGAGAAAAGTTAATGGTTTTGTCTTTACTTATACGCCAAAAAGTTTTTCATTTTTCATCAAATGCATACCCATCTCTTGACTGTCTAAAATATCTATTTTTGATTCATAATTATCAACCTTTTTTTGAAGCTCAATTTGAAGCTCTAATAATATTTTTGTTAGCTTTTTTTCTCTTACATAGCGTTGATTATAAATATTTCCTGATTTCTCGGATGTATGCCCCATAAGATGTTGTCTCATCTTTGCTTCTTTTTCGGAAGAAATAAAAATCTTTATGAGAAAAAAATCATGATTTATATTTTGATTATTTTTTATCCACCTTTTCGTGAAAAAAATCTAAGTTCCATTCATGACGAAAAAAATATGCGGATGAATAATAGAAAATTTAGGATCTATCTTTTTCATTGTTGGTACAATAACGTTATCAAAAGAACTGGTACTAATTGGGTTTCCTTGCGTTTTTTTCCTTTTCGATGGGTTACAAATAAATATGGATGTTTATTAGCGTTAGGAATCTTAGAGCGATAGTTCATAATATAGTCATTTATAAGTTGAGCTATATTTTTGTGAAATAGGAAGTCGTCTTTCTTTCGTTTTTACTTACAGCTTGCTTCTTCCTTGTGTCAAATTTATCATCATGCGTTCGTCTAATTGTAATTGAGGATTTAGCTGTTCCTATATCAATAAATGGGATTTGAATTGATAATAGCTCTCCTCTTCTAATCCCTAATTCCTTTAATAAGATAAACATTAAATGGTTTCTTTTTCTAATTCCAATATCTTGAAATGGATTATTAGGATTAGAAAAAGTTCGCAATAGACATAAACTCATCTAACAATCCATCAGGTAGCTCACTTTCTGGTTTGATAGATAATGTTTTATGATTTTTTAGGTCTTGACTCTTTTAATTAACATAATTAGTTTCGTCAATTTTTTTCAATATATTCATTAGATACATTAATTACTTTAGATAGAAATAATATGTATTCTGAAAGCGTTGTTAGTCTATTATATTGATGACTAAGAGATACGGCAGAATAAATATCAATAAATTGAGGCCTACCTTTCATTAACACACTTTTTTTGTATTGATTACATTCTTTTGCTTTTTTTACATTTATTCTCATATGCCGAATAAGAGATTCTAATTGGTTTTCTGTTAAGAGTACTTTGTTATGAATTAGATCACTAATAACAAGATTATTCTGTTTTTCCCAATTCATTATCCACTGTATAGTTCCCAGCTTATTTCTAATTGTGTTTACTGCGGATTGATTACGTAGTTCCACAGTTACCCATAAGGTTGAATAAAAAAATCAGGAATACCAGTTTTAACATTAACCAATATAGGAAAACGTTCTCCATTTGAAAAAAAGGACTGTTTCTAATCTATACATATTCATTTAATTTACAAAAATATCATATATAAATACTATCAAATTAAAGATGTTGTGTCAAAATTAATGTAAAAAAAGAGAAGTCTTATTTTATAAGGCTTCTCTCTGGTTTCTATGATGTATTTTTACATAATTTCTGTATATGGAATTCAAAATGGGATATCATCATCACCTGCATTATTAGCTAATGTTTGATTGGGTGCAAATTGATTATTACCTAAATCATTACGTTGAACAGGTTGAGGGTTGTTCGGGTAGTTGTTATTAGGATAACTGTTATTAGCAGGATAGTTGTTATTTGGGTAATTTGTATTTGGATAACCAGTATTGGTCGAAGCAGATGGGGCTGCTTGTGGATAACTTTGAGGTGCAGAGAACTGGTCAAAAGGCTTGTTTTGACGACTAGGAGCGCTACCAAGCATTTTGCATGCTGCTTGCTTTGATTTCGGTGGTGTAACGCTCAACACCTTGAGCGTCTGTCCATTTGCGAGTTTGTAGACTGCCTTCAATATAGACACTAGAACCTTTGCGTAGATATTGTTCAGCAATTTCCGCTAAGCGATTAAACAGGCTGATACGATGCCATTCGGTTTGCTCTTTTTGTTCCCCTGTTGTTTTTATCTGTCCAACGTTCAGAGGTAGCAACGTTAATAGTGGCAACTTTACCACCATTTTTGGAATTGACGTACTTCGGGGTCGTTGCCTAGATTGCCAACGATGATTACTTTATTTACACTTGCCATAATAATACACTTATCACAATTTATAATAAAAAATATTAGATATATCAAATTAAAAAAATAAATTTTTAATTTGGTTTAAATTATTTTTATAATATTAAAAAGTTTAATTAGCTAAAAAATTCATTAAACCAAAAATACAAAAATAAGTCAGAACAAAGCTCTATTCTGACTTAAATTTATCAAATTGTCATCATAAAAAGCAAGAAGAATATGATAACTGGTAGCTATAATCGTACTAAAATAAAACTGTTATACAGCAAAATCTTCTAGCTTTTTGCCTTCTGCTAATGCTTTTTCTAACCAAAGTGGTTTGCGTCCACGACCAGCCCAAACATTTTTTTGGCTCAGCAGGGTCACGGTAGGCAACTTTGCTTTCTTTATGAACGCGTTTGCCAACTTTTAGAATTTCTTCAATAGTAGAGCCATTTGCTTTTAGCGATTTCCTTAAATTGAACATAAGCATCTTTTTAGACTCTGCGCTTTTTGTTTAATTTTTTGCTTCGGCATCCTTGATGGTAGCTTGCAATTGTTCAATAGATTGCTCTTCAATACTCATAACAAATTTATCTCCATTTAAGGTAATTAAAAAAATAAAACTAAAAGATTACCACGCCAAAAATACATATTTTTACCCAACAAGTATTTTACATAAAAAAATGAATAGCAGGGTAATAAGAAAATACTAACCTATAAAACCATAATTGTTTTATTGATTGCATATGTTATCATATTTTTTAAAAAAACTAGCAAACATTTTTCTTATTTATTTATAAAAAAAGAAAAAAATAATTATTTAAACAACAATCAAAGAAAAAAATAAAATAACAGTAAACAACATACTAAAAGATAAAATCCATATTACCGAACGAAATATTGGTGCATTAATAGCATAAGCAAAACCGTATATTAAGCGAAGTAATACATAAAAAACATGCAAGTGCATTGACAATATTTTGAGGTACAAAAAAATTGCATTGCTACCAAAACCGATGCTAAAAATATAGGCAGTCCTTCAAAACTATTTGCTTGAGCAGCATTTAATCGAGCAGGCAAACCTTGCGCCTTGGTCAAAAATCTCTTGGGTTGGCATTATCAACCTTAAAAATTAAAACCCACCAGATACTTTGGCAAAAAATGCAAAAAAATAAGGCAAAAGACAGGCAGTCAGCATGGCAATGACTGCAATTTCTAGGCGATTTGGAAAATGTTGAATAAAATTAATCATATGAATAAACGACACCGTAGTTTGGTTATCTGTTTTTGTACTATATTGTTTTTGGTACTGTCTGTTTGTCTTATTTCAAAAATCATAGGTAATGGTTACACCACCATCAGCGAGCATTTTTGAGGCGCTGCAATATTTGGTTGCAGACAATTCAATCGCTTTGGCGACTTGACTTTCCTTGATGTTGGTACCTGTAACCACAAAATGCAAATGAATGTCAGTAAATACGGCAGGAATGCTGTCAGCACGTTTTGCACTAATTTGACAAGAAACATCGCTGATTGCTTGACGAGATTTTTGTAAAATACTCACCACATCATAACTAGCACAGCCGACAAGCCCCATGAGTATCATCTCCATTGGTTTTTGCCCCAAGTTTTTGAGCAGAATCCATAATAACTGTATGTTGTGAACTGCTAACTGCTTCAAAATTTATACTATCATTTTTTTAGCCAACGAATTTTTGGTGGTCATATCACTCATAAAATTATCCTTAAAAAAATTGTCAAACAAGCCTTAAATAGAAGAATGATAAAATCTAAATTGGATATAGGTTTGCTTTAATATGTAAATTTAGCTTAGTAATTAAGTGCAATTTTTAAAATTTCAAGCACTTTAGGTCAGCTCAAATCAAAGGCATTGCATTTAAGAAAGCTATGTTATCATAAATTTATTGCTGTAAATTTACTTGCGTCAATTATTATTAAAAATTATCATCAAATTCATCATTAAAAAAATTATCATAAAAAGTTTGGATAAAAAAATCACTTGCCCTATACTTTTTTTAACAAAAGTTTGGTTTAATAGTCCTAATTACCGTTATATGAACGGATTTTTAATATTAAGGGCGATTTATGATTGATGCAGACGGCTTTCGTGCCAATGTCGGTATCATCTTAGCAAATACACAAGGTCAGGTTTTACTTGCCAAACGCATAGAAGGCGATAGCTGGCAGTTCCCCAAGGTGGCATTCATTATGGTGAAACTCCTATGGACGCTATGTATCGGGAGCTGTATGAAGAGTTGGGGCTGTTGCCCCATCATGTTCGAGTGCTTGGCGTAACCAAAGATTGGCTGCGTTATCGGCTGCCAAAGCGTTTTATTCGTTTTGAACAAGAGCCATTAGTGTTGGGCAAAAAAACAGCGTTGGTTTTTGCTAAAATTAGATGAAAAAGACACTAAATACATTCGTTTTTGATACTTCTGTGCCAGAATTTGACCAATGGCAGTGGGTTAGTTATTGGTATCCTTTAGGTCAGGTGATTGCTTTTTAAAAAAGGGGTTTATCAAAAAGCATTGTTTGAACTTTTTGGATAAATTACCATCAAATTCAACATCCACTTAATTTGAGGATTGTTGAGTTAGAGCCAAGTTTTACTTGGCTTTTTATTTAATTTATTTTTAAAATCATAAAAACGTCATAAAAATCTAAAGCGCTACAAAATATTAAAATAAATTTGCTAATTTTTTTAATAAAATTTAGCATAAAATAAAGGATAAATTATCAAGCTGTGTTAAACTTTAGGGGCTAGCTACGCGCCGATTAATTGTGCTTTTGTCATGATGATAATAAATCAAAAAAAGGAGAATGCTTATGGTTTCATCATTGGTTGTTACGTTATTTTTGTTTGTTAGTTTTTTGCAGGAATTATTGGTTGGTTGATTGGGATTTTTAATACACTGGTTCGCCAAAAAAACCAAATCAACAATGCTTTGGCGCAAATTGATGTGCAGTTAAAACGTCGTCATGATTTAATTCCAAATCTGGTGGAAGCAGCAAAAGGCTATATGACCCATGAAAAACCACACTTCAAGCAGTGATTGATGCCAGAAATCACGCCAGCCAACTACAAGCGCAAAAATCCTATTTTTGGACAATCAAACTCTTGCTCAAATCGCTCAGGCTGAAACCGCTCTATCTAGTGCATTGGGGCGCTTTTTATATGGTAGCTGAAAGTTATCCAGAACTAAAAAGCTGATGGTGTGATAAAAGACCTTTTTGATGAAATTACCAACACTGAAAAATCGCATCAGTTTTTGCTCGTCAACATTACAATGATAGTGTGATGTTTTATAATAATAATCGTGAAATTTTCCCAAACAATTTTTATTAGTAGTATGTTTCAGTTTCACGCAATTAATAGTTTAGAGTTTGCTGATAAATCACAAATTGCTCAATCACCCAAAATAACATTGCATTCTTAAAATAACCTATAACCTTGATTTAGTTAATTTTCATTACATAATAAAAAAACGATAATTTGATATGGATAGATTGACACATTTTTAATGCACAGCGTCATTATACCAAAAATGAGCCGCTTATTTTTTTGGATTGTTGTTTTTTGGTGGTGGCATTACAACTTTTTGATTGTATTGACTGTTGTTTGTTCAATTACTTATGTCATTATGGGTAAGATTGAAGCCAGTATCTTTTTGGGTGGGTTTGGGTGTGCCTATTTATTTGCTAATTGGTATGATGATTAGCAATAAAAATCAAAAGAAGGTGGCATCTCGATTGCCAAACAAGCCAAAAGCAGTGCGTTTATTTGTTTATCCTGATGGTGATGAATCGATATTTGGGCGCGATTTTATCCGAGTGAGCCATGTTAGTGAATTGCCCAAGAGTTATCAGCGCTATTATGAATTTGCTAATCAAATGGCAATCAGTGCAGGCATCCCGCTACCAAAATTATACGTCTTACCGTTTGAAATGGGGGTCAATGCCTTTGTAGCGGGTTTTAATGAGGAAGATATGGTGATGGTTGTAAACCCAAGGAGCAACTGAAAAAAACTCACTAATGCTGAACTTTATGGACTTTTTAGGACATGAGTTTGGTCATATTTTTGCACCAAGATGCTAAACTAAATTTGCGCATTTATGTTGGGCTGATGATGTTAAACTGGATTTATGATTCAGTAGATATTTTTAGAAGAAAAGAATATTTGGTAAATTTGATAAAAAAATTATCATGACTCTTATGCTCATCTTAAAGCAATGAAAGTTCCTTTTTCTGTACAGTAAAGAAGATTGGCTGGATTATATTTCTCAAGGTCATTATTTGCAGCAAAAACTTTATTTAGGTCATCATTCTTACAATAAAAACTCCGCACAGATGATGAGTGCGTGGTTTTGGGTGGCTGCTCCACTGATTTTTATTTCGTTTGTTTGGTGTATGGGGAATGATTGGAACGGAATGGATAAAGAAAAAATTTAATCATCAGCGAGAGTTTTTGGCGGATGCAACCAGCGTGCAACTGACTCGTAGCCCCTGATGTTGTTAAAGTTTTGGAAAAACTCAGCAAACGTTATCATACCGATTTACAAACTCATGCTTTTTAGTACCTGCATGAGCCATTTTTTTCTTTGCTGACCCCCAAGCCTAAAAAAAGAAGATTATCATACCAGTCATCCTGATATTGCACAGCGAATAGATGCGCTAAAAAATCATCAATTTGCCGATGCAGGCAGACAAGCAGTTGTGCGTATTAATCCAAATGATTTAAAACAAGCTCACGATTTTGTAGCTGCATATCCATCATTTCAACCAATCCAAGAAGAAATACTTACACAAAAAAATTTCAGAGTCAACAACGCCTGATGTCATTGAATTCACGCCTACACCCGAAGTAGTTATAAATGGTAGACTTGTTGTGGAACAAGAACATATGAAACCCTTAACCAAAATGATTTATCCAAAAAGACGCCAAAGCCCATGAAATTTTTTTCCACCTGATTTTTGATGCAAAAAGTCATTTATTTGCCTTATCGCATTTTTTTAAAAAAATCAATCTAGATTGGCAAATTAGCAAAAATTTCAATAAAGTTGCTATGACAATTTCAGTTATTGAAAGTGTGCTTTTGTGCCAACATTATGATGCAATTCAAGTGGGCGTATCGGTTGATTTTTGATAGCATTTATACGCCCAAAGAATCTTGTCTGACTACGAACAAAAACAGGTATATTATGCCATCGTTTGTTTGACGAAACATTGCTAGCAATTGCAAAGCAAGACAGGCGTTTAGATGGTTTGATTTTTGCTTTTTAGCGATTCGTCGTTTGTATCAGCTTTATCAACAACAAGCAGTCAATCAGACGCTTTTAATGCGCTATAGTGAAGGATTTTTTTACCTTTTTGTTGAGCATATTGATGACAAATACGATAGATTTCATCAAACAGCATTTAATCAAAACATCATGCTAGATAAGTCGTGGCACGCCAACTTACATACCATCAGCCAATCAGCAACTATTTTAGCGGTATATCAGGCAGTGCAGGCGGGCATGGAAAGCCCAGATGGGTTGTTACAACAAAATGCCAAGCCCGCCCAGCTTCGTTTGTTTGGCTGGCTTGGTTTTCAGGTAGATGAGACAAATATATCTGATATTGCCAAAGTTGTTTTATTGGCGCTATTAGGAAGTGTTCAAGATAACAGTCTTGAATTGTATAAACACGAAAAAAACTATTGCAAAACATCCAACGGTTTTTGTCGTTTGCTACAAATTAATCAATCGGTTGATGACATAACATCATTGTATCAGGTACGTGCTTTGGATGTGATTGATGGTCTTTTTGATATTATTGGCAGTTCAAGGTGATAAAAAGTTTTTTTAGAAACATTGTATACTGCGTTAATCAGCGATGGTACACTTGGGCAAAAAAGAATATGAATTTTTACATTTATTATCGTTGGCATTTAAATGCGTGTTACCACAAGAACTGACCTAAAAAAATTTTTTTAAAAATTCTTGACAATTTAAAAAAATATTGTGTAGAATAGCCAGCATAAGTTGATGCAGGGGTGGAGCAGTCTGGTAGCTCGTCGGGCTCATAACCCGAAGGTCGTTGGTTCAAATCCAGCCCCCCGCTACCATTTTTAAAAATCCTAAAAAAATAATTTGATATTATTTTTGGGTCTTTATTTTATATCAAAATAAAGATAGGCTGATAAATCTTTTAAGCCCACCAATGTGTTTGTGGGTTTTTGCATTTGTTTTTTTCGTAAAAATGTATTCATTTTTGAAAATTTCAATCAAAAACTATAAAACCTTTTACTTTTTATTTTTTATTGGATTTATAAAAAAATCATGAAACCTTCTAGCAAAAGTGCTTGAACTTACCCAAATGATTGCGCCAGCAGTATCAGCATGTGGCGTAGAGCTTTTGGGGGATTGAATTTATGCCGCAGGGACGAAAATCGCTTTTGCGTATTTATATTGAAGTGGCACAAGATGCTCGTCTTCGTGGCGAACATATTACCATTGATGATTGTTCAGCGGTTAATCATCAAGTGTCAGGGGTGTTAGATGTGCACGACCCCATCGCTGGAGAGTATGTTTTAGAAGTATCATCACCGGGGTTTGACCGCCCGTTATTTAGTCCATCTCAAGTTGGGCAGTTTGTCGGTCATATGATTAACCTGCGTCTAATTCATGCCATTGGCATAGCACAAAACCAAACGCCGAAAAGTTGTTGGGCGTTTGCTTGAAGTGGGTGATGAAACCATGAAAGTTGTAACTGAAGACAAACAAGAATTTGATATTGCTTTTTGAAAATGTTGATAAAGCCAATCTAATTTACCAAGACTAATTTATTTTTTTAGCTAAAGGATACCAAAATGAGCCGTGAAATTTTTGACTGTTGTTGAAACTGTCAGCAACGAAAAAGGACTCAATCCTGAAGATGTATTTACTGCCATTGAACAGGCGCTGGTATTTTCTACCAAGAAAAAAAGTGTTTACTGAGATTCCTGAAGTGGCGCTACGCGTTAGTATTGACCGTAAAACAGGCGATTATGATACTTACCGTTTTTTTGGACTGTGGTTGCTGATGAAGACCATGAAATGCCTGCTTGCCAGTTAGCCATCAGTGATTTAGACCCTAACGAGTGGAAGATTGGGGATATTAAAGAAGAACAAATTCCTTCCATTGAGTTTGGACGTATTGCGGCAACTCAAGCCAAGCAAGTGATCATCCAAAAAAATCCGTGAGGCTGAACGTTCATTGATTGCTGATGCCTTTGAAGCACGCGTTGGTGAATTGATTTTTGGGTGAAGTAAAAACAAAAATCGTGATGGTTATGTGATTGATTTAGGCGATGGTGCTGAAGGTTACCTTGCCAAAGACCAGACCTTGCCACGAGAAGTTTTACGCCCAAAAAGCCGTGTAACTTCACTACTTTATCAAGTGAACCGTGATGGTCGCGGCTCACAGCTGCTTTTTGACACGAACCAGCAAAAGATATGTTGGTTGCTTTGATGACCAAAGAAGTCCCTGAAATTAGTGAAGGTATTATTGAGATTCGCGATGTGGCGCGCCTTCCTGGACTGCGCGCCAAAATATCGGTTAAATCAGGCGACCACCGCATTGACCCTGTGGGTGCGTGTATTGGTATGCGTGGCACGCGTATTCAGGCGGTGCAACAAGAATTGGATGGCGAACGTATTGATGTGGTGGTGTGGAGTGAAGACCCTGTTCAATACATCATTAGTGCGTTAGAGCCTGCCGATGTATCTAGTTTAGTTCTTGATGAAGATACCAAAACCGCCGATATCATCTTTGCTACCAATGACCAACTAGCCCGTGCTATTGGCGCTCAAGGACAAAATGTACGCTTGGCATCTGAATTAACAGACTATAAACTAAACATGATGTTGGAATCGGAATATCAAGAACGTCAAGCATCTGAAACCAATGCTGTGATTGATTTATTCTATGAACGTTTAGAAGTCGATAAAGACCTCGCGCAAGCATTGGCAGAAGTTGGGTTTACTAGTATTGAAGAAGTGGCTTATGTGCCATCAGAGACTTTCTATGAGATTGAAGGGCTTGACGATGAAGCCATCAGTATAATTCAAGAGCGTGCCAAAGAAGTTGTTTTGGCAGATGAATTAATAAAACAGCAAAATATCAAGGAGCCAAGTGCTGAGCTTTTAGCTTTAGATGATATGACTCCTGCTATTGCTTATAAATTAGCTGAACGTAATGTCATTACTTTAGATGACTTGGCTGAACAAGCCGTTTTTTGACATTGAAGACATTGATGGGCTTGGGGCAGAACTTGCCGCTAAACTTATCATGAACGCTCGTAAATCATGGTTTAAATAGCCATGAATGCTGTGTTTTAGCGCCATGAGCGCATTATTAGTTGCCAAATCGTAGATGATTATGTTGTGATTTGGCAGTAAAAAAATTTTAGATTGGCAAAAAGCCTGTCAAATTACAACAAAATTAGGTAATCCAATGGTAGATAAAACCGTAAAAAGAATTGGCAAAACTATCCAATAAAACCCCCAAATTTTTACTAAAACAACTTACAGATGCAGGGTTGTCCGCTCGAAGCGAGGATGACGTAGTAAGTGAAAGTGAGCAAGAAAAAAATTGGTCATTTTTGCAACAAAGTCATGGACAATCCCAAAAATCACGCATTAGTTTAAAATCTAAAACAGCGACAACAGCAAAAATCACCGATACCAGTGGTAAAACTAAAAAAATATCAGTGTGATTAATAAAAAGAAAAAAAGTTTTTTTGAAAAAAACCTACAATTAAAATTGCTGAAGAAGTTGCTGAAAAAAGCCAAAGCCGCTCAGGAACAAGCAAAAAGCTAAGGCAAAAGCTGAAGCTGAAAAGGCTCAAAAAGCTAAAGATGAAGCTGAAAAAAACCCGTCTTGCTACTGAAAAAGCTAAAGATGAAGCTAAAAAGCGTCAAGAAGCAACACTAGCTGCGATGCGTGCTAACAGCAGTTCAAATGAAAAAAATTCAGTTTCTACAGCATCTGTTGTGGTTAAAAAAACCAAAAAAAGAAACGGTTGATGTTCAACAAAATGAAGAACAAAAAACAGCGTTTTGGCAACCGTAGTAAAAATCCAAACCTGTAGATAAGAAAAAAATTAACACCTAAACCTGTTAAACCTAGTACGGTAGAAGATAAAGAACTGAGAAAACAGCGTGAAGCTGAAGAAGAAAAACTGCGTCGTTTAGAAGCTGAAAATCGTCGCCGTGCCGCTGAAGAGGCTCAGAAACGTACACTCGAGCAAATGAAAGCTATGGCTGGCAAATACGATGAAAAAGACGAATCGGCAACATCTGCGGTTGTTCGTGGTAAACAACATGATAAAGATGAACCGCTTGCCAAAGGTTTGGTTGGGGCGGCTTTGGAAGAGTCATTTGAAAAAGAACGTCGCGAAATTAAACGTGGTGCAAACAACACAGCAGCTCGTGCTAAAACTACTAAACGCAAAGGTCAGCAAGAAGAACGTGAAATTAAAAACCAAAAACTCGTGGTCTAAAAATCATCCCAGTCGGGTAAACACAAATTTGAGATGCCAGTTGAAAAAAATTGTCTACAATGTCGAAGTTGGTGAGTTTATCACGGTTTCTGACCTTGCTCAAAAAAATGGCAGTAAAAAGTGCGTGAAGTCATTAAAGCTTTGATGAAAATGGGTGAGATGGTGCGCGAGTCTGATACAATTGACCAAACTACTGCGGCACTGGTGGTGGAAGAATTTGGACATAATTTGATTTTAGTATCAGATACAAAACTTGAAGATGATTTGCAAGAAGCGGTAAATGAAAAAAATCAGGCAATGTGCAGACACGTCCGCCTGTGGTTACCATTATGGGTCACGTTGACCATGGTAAAAACTTCTTTGCTTGATAAAATTCGCGAAACCAGAGTTGCCAGCGGTGAGGCGGGCGGTATTACTCAGCATATTGGCGCATATCATGTTAAAACCGATCGTGGCGTCATTACATTCCTAGACACACCCGGACACGCTGCTTTTACTGCGATGCGTTCTCGCGGGGCTCAAGCAACTGATATTGTGGTTTTGGTAGTGGCAGCTGATGATGGCGTAATGCCGCAAACCGAAGAGGCGATTGACCATGCTCGTGCAGCAGGCACACCGATCATTGTTGCAATGAATAAGATGGATAAAGACACTGCTGACCCAGAACGAGTATTAAATGAATTATCAGTTAAAGAAATCATCACTGATGTGTGGGGTGGGGATACGTCATTGGTTAAGGTATCTGCCAAAACTGGCGCTGGTATTGATGAACTTTTTAGAGACCATTAGCATTCAAGCTGAAATTATGGAACTTACCGCTCCAGTTGACGGTGCTGCTCAAGGCGTGGTTATTGAATCACGTATGGAAAAAAAGGACGTGGCGCAGTGGCAAGCCTTTTGGTGAAAAAAAGGTACTTTTAAACCAAGGGGATTTAGTGCTTGCTGGTGAGTTTTATGGTAAAGTGCGCGCCATGATGGACGAAAATGGTCAGCGCATTAAATCAGCTGGACCATCAATTCCTGTTGAGATTTTGGGATTGCCAGATGCACCAATGGCAGGTAGTGAATTTTTGGTGGTCTCTGATGAGAAAAAAAGCTCGCGAAGTCGCTGATTTTCGTGTAACTCGTGAACGCGAAAAATTACTTGAGCGTCAAAACAAAAATGCGTCTTGAAAACATGTTTGAAAACATGGGTAAAGAAGCTGCCACATTAAATCTAATTCTAAAAACTGATGTGCGTGGTTCATTGGAGGCTTTTAATTAGCGCTTTAGCGGATTTGTCTACTGATGAAGTAAAAGTGCGTATCATTAGTTCAGGTGTGGGTGCAATCACCGAATCTGACGTAATTTTGGCAGAATCTAGTGAAGCAGTACTGCTTGGTTTTTAATGTTCGTGCTGACACACAGGGCAAAACGCAAAGCCGATGAGGCAGGTTTGGACATTCGTTATTACAGCGTAATCTATGGTTTGATAGACGATGTAAAAGCGGCGATGAGTGGTATGCTTGCTCCAGAACATCGTGAACAAATTTTTGGGTATTGCTGAAGTTCGTGAGGTGTTCCGTTCTAGCAAGTTTGGCGCAGCAGCAGGTTGTATGGTGCAAGAAGGCGTCATCTATCGTAATAAACCCATCCGAGTTTTGCGTGATGATAAAGTTATCTTTACAGGTCAATTGCAGTCTTTGCGTCGTTATCGCGATGATGTTAATGAAGTCAAAGCAGGTATGGAATGCGGTCTTGCGGTGAAAGGTTATGAGGTCGCCGTTGGTGATTTGATTGAAGTCTTTGAGATTCATGAAGTCAAACGTGAGCTGTAGTACACTTTAAGAAGCCAAAAACTCAAGCTCGTTTTTGAGTAATTGGTATGGATTTTTGCTCATAAATATCCTTAAGAATACAACTATGATTGATTGGTAATATCATGGAGCTTAAGGATATTTTTTTGCTATTTATGCAAAGTTAAAATACCCAAAAAAACAAACTTTTATATGAATATTTTTGATGCTGTTACTTTTGTTGATAGTGTAGATGAATTTCTTGCTGCTACTTTTTGAGTATCTTGCAAATCTTGACGATACAAATACAAGCCAAATATTTCGTAGTTTTTTTGTATAATAATTTAATTTTTACATATCATCCAACAGCATAAAATCTCAAAACCTTACCAACCTAAAAATTAACCATCATACCCAATGTCAGTGAGTATGCAAAAAGAGCAGTTTCAGGGCAATCCAAGATAAAAAAATCCATGTTTAGACTATTTTTGAGCAAGCTTGTTGTAATCGGTCGTACGATGAGATTTATCAAACTTGTTATACCAGTTATTGGCAAGATAACGAGCATGATTATTTTACAAAACCAGTTTTCTCTGTGACTGATTGGTTAGATTATTATTAGATTTTGTTAAAATCTGGTATCATGTGTTGATATTTTTTTGTGAGAATGTATTATGAACCAACGATTACAACGCATTGCCGACCAAATTCAGCGAACTTTGGCGGTTTTTAATTCGTGATGAAATTAATGATCCGCGTTTAACCGGATTTGTTACAATTTCTAGTGTAAAAAGTTAGCCCTGATTTAGGCTATGCTGATAGTTTATGTTACCATCTTGGAACCCAGCCAAGATGGTGGTATGAATGAAAGTGCTCATGCTGAAAGTTTGCAAGTCTTAAAAATGCCGCTGGATTTTTTTGCGCAGCCAATTATCAGCAAGTATGAGAACGCGTACAACCCCACGCTTAAGATTTCATTATGATACCGTAACTGCTTATGGCAACCATATGATGAGTTTGATTGAAAAAGCCAATCGTCAAAGCGCTGAAAGTAATCCCGATTAAATTAAGGTTACAAAAAAATATTTATGGCTCACTCAACCAAAAAAATTGTTTCTGGTATTTTATTACTTAATAAATCACCGGGTATGACGTCTCATTCAGCTGTCAGTCAGGCAAAAAGACTGTTTATGTCAGCAGATTTTTGATAGCAAAAAAAGCAGGACATACAGGCACGCTTGACCCAATGGCAACGGGACTTTTGCCGATTTGTTTTGGTGAGGCTACTAAATTAAGTAGTTTTGGATTGGATGCAGATAAAACTTATCGTGCTACCATTCAATTGGGAAGAAAAAAACAGATACGGGTGATAAAGAAGGTCAAGTTATTGATAAAAAAAGATGTTTTTATCTTTTAATCAAGCAGACTTAGACGCACTGGCAAATGTTTTTTTGGGTGAACAAATGCAAGTTCCACCGATGTATTCTGCACTCAAACAAAATGGTAAAAATTATACGAATTAGCACGAGAAGGCATTACTGTTGAGCGCTTGCCGCGTCAAATTAATATTCATCAACTGATTTTGCAAAAAATAAGTGGCGATGAAATCAAAATGCAAACTACTTGTTCTAAGGGTACCTATATTCGGGTTTTTGGCAGAAAGTATCGCTGAAAAAAATTAGGCACATTGGGGCATTTAACGACTTTGGAGCGCATCAAAACAGGTGGATTTAAAATAGATGACGCCTTAACTTTAGATGAGTTATCTGCTTTGTCATTTCAGCAAAGATTGGATGTTTTATTGCCAGTAGATACGTTGGTTAAGCATTTACCAAAAATTGATTTAACCAATGAACAAGCCATAAGAGTTAGACTCGGTCAGCGCTTAAATAGTTATCAAATACTTAATAAAGCACCTATTCATGAACAATTAGTACGATTATATAATCATGAACTTTTTTTGGGTATGGCAAGAATTTATCCAGAAGGCAGGTTGCAACCCATACGAATTTTTAGCAGCTTAACCGTTAACAAAAGAAGGATAAACCCCTGATTTTTTTCGGACAAGTGCCATTGTTTTCATATAACAAGTGTTTATAATAGTAGTCATATTTTTATAAATTTGGAGTTTATTATGAAAAAAAATTAGCATTAGCAGCACTATTATCTGTTCCAATGTTGGCGATGGCACAAAAATAGTTATTATATCCAAGGCGATGTTGGTTTTTCGCGTCCAAAAAGTGGAAACTGGTGGGCGTAAATTAAAATGGTAATGAGGTATCTTATGGTGTTGCTGTGGGTAAACAGCTACAAAATAATGCTCGTGTTGAAGCAGATTATACTCATTATGGCAAAACAGGTAAGGTAATGCGAGATGGGGCAGAGTTTGAGGCTCAAGGTATTGGTTTATCTGCAATCTATGATTTTAAAAATGACACCAATTTCACTCCTTATTTGGGCGTTAAAGTCTCAGCAAATCGTTTGGATGCTAAAGTGAATGTTATGGAAGAAAATGGTGATATTGTTGAAGTTGGGGAGCACCGCGTTAGGGCAGGTATCGGAGGTGTTGCTGGTGTACAATATCAAATGAATCCAAATTTAGCACTGGATGGCGGTATTGAATACAATCACTTAGGCAAAGTTGCGGGTGTGAATGTTGATCAATATGGCGCAAAAAGTAGGCGCTCGAGTCAATTTCTAAAACCAAAGTTACAGCTTTTTAAAAACAAATTGTCTAATTTGAGTCAAATTGGACTTTTTGTTTTGAATAAAAACTGTTATAATAAAAATTTGTCTATGTAGATGGGCAAATTGGTGTGCTTTGGCAATGCGCAGCTTACCCATAATTTATGCATTGCATTTTTAGGAAATAGTTATGTTAACAAATCAAGATCGTGAAGCTATTATTACACAATACAAGCGTGCCGAAAATGACACTGGCAGCCCAGAAGTCCAAGTGGCTTTATTAACTGCTCGTATCAACGATTTGCAAAAACCATTTTAAAGTTCACAAAGCTGACCATCATAGCTGTCGTGGACTTATCCGCATGGTAAACCAACGTCGTAAACTTTTGGATTATCTAAAAGCTAAAGACCTAGGTCGTTATACCGATTTGATTGGTTCTTTGGGCTTACGCCGTTAATTTGCATACTGTATTTGTTTGTAAATTATGACCAAGCAAAGTTGTATGATAAAAAATATCAAAAACGGTGTACGTTTTGCGTGTGCCGTTTTTATTTTATCATCATAAACCTTCATAATATTTTTAAATAACTAATTTTAACCACTCAAGTATTTTTAGGCAAAATGTTTGAAACTCTAAGAATTAGATGGATGGATTTAATTCTTAGGGCTTTAAATTTTGCCCCTAAATAATAAGGAAAAATATATGTTTAATATCATTCGTCAAGAATTTCAGTATGGCGATAACCAAGTTGTTTTTAGAAACAGGGCGTATTGCTCGCCAAGCCAACAGTGTTCTTGTGCATATGGGCGGTGTTTCTGTATTGGTAGCGGTTGTGGTGCGTCCCGAAGCAGTTGCTGGTCAGGATTTTTTTCCTTTGACAGTCAATTATCAAGAAAAAAATGTACGCATCAGGTAAAATTCCTGGTGGCTATGGCAAACGAGAGGGCGTGCCAGTGAACTTGAAACATTGACATCACGTCTGATTGACCGCCCAATTCGACCATTGTTCCCAGAAGGTTATTATAACGAAATTCAGATTACTGCCACCACCATTTCATCAGACAAAAACTCAAGATGCTGATATTGCGGCAATGATTGGTGCTTCGGCTGCTCTTGCTATTTCGCCGGCCCCCTTTAATGGACCAATTGGCGCAGCAAGAGTTGGGTTTATTGATGGTGAATATGTTTTAAAACCCAACATTTGCGCAGATGAAGCAAAGTGATTTGGATTTGGTGGTTGCTGGTACAAAATCAGCGGTTTTGATGGTGGAATCTGAAGCAGATGAACTATCTGAAGACCAAAATGCTTGGGGCGGTTTTATATGGGCATGCTCAGCAACAAATCGTTATTGATAACATCAATGCCTTTGCTCAAGCGGTAGGTAATGCCAAACAAGAATTTGTACCACCTGCAATTGATGAAAATCTAAACACCGCTTTAAAAGAAGCTTTTTACTCAAAAGGTAAGTGAAGCTTACACCATTACCATCAAACAAGACCGTTATGCGCGTTTGGCTGAGCTTGAAACAGAGGCACTTGCCTTAGCGGGCGACGAAAATGCCGAAAAATTATGAAGAAAAAGTTAAACAAATCAAAGAATTGTTTGAAAATCTAAAATACCGCACAGTGCGAGATAATATTTTTATCGGGTAAAACCACGTATTGATGGACGTGATTTAGAAACTGTACGTGCCTTGGACATTCAAGTAGGCGTATTGCCATGTACACACGGTTCAGCACTATTTACTCGCGGAGAAACTCAGGCGCTGGTAACCACAACACTTGGTACAACACGCGATGTAAACTTAGTGGATACGTTGGCGGGTACAAAGCAAGACAACTTCATGTTGCATTATAATTTTTCCGCAGTATTCAGTAGGCGAAACAGGTCGTGAGAGTGGACCAAAACGCCGTGAAATTGGTCATGGTCGTTTGGCACGTCGTGGCGTTCAAGCGATGGTACCAACTGCTGACCGTTTCCCTTTACACCATTCGTGTGGTGTCCGATATTACCGAATCAAATGGTTCATCATCAATGGCATCGGTTTGTGGCGCGTCTTTGGCATTGATGGATGCTGGCGTACCCTTAAAATCTCCTGTTGCAGGCATTGCCATGGGTCTAGTAAAAAGAAGGCGAACGTTTTGCGGTGCTTTCGGATATTTTGGGCGATGAAGATCATTTGGGTGATATGGACTTTAAAGTAGCAGGTAGTGCCAATGGTATTACTGCTTTACAAATGGACATTAAGATTGAAGGTATCACCCCAGAAATTATGGAGCAGGCTCTAAAACAGGCTCATGCAGGGCGTATCCATATTCTAAACGCAATGAATCAGGTTATTTCTGCTTCTCGTACCGAAATTAGCGCTCACGCACCTAATTATGCCATCATTGAAATCAATCCTGAAAAAAATTCGTGATGTCATTGGCAAGGGTGGGGCGACCATTCGTGCTTTAACTGAAGAAACAGGAGCGACCATTGATATTGATGATAATGGCACTATTCGTATTTTTGGGTTAAATAAAGCATCTACTAAGGCTGCCATTGCTCAGATTGAATCAATTGTTGCAGAAGTAGAAGTGGGCGCAGTATATGAAGGCACCGTTGCTCGCATTGTGGAATTTGGGGCATTTATTACCATCTTACCCGGTACAGATGGTTTGGTTCATATCAGTCAAATCGCTGATGAACGTGTGGAAAATGTAACTGACTACCTTAAAGAAGGGCAAAAGGTTAAAGTGCAGGTTCAGGATATTGACAATCGTGGACGTATTAAGCTGACGATGAAAGGCATTGAACAAGCTAAATGCCAAAAAAACCACTCATGATTGAGTGGTTTTTTATTTGGTTGAGTGTTTAGGTTCAATCACAACTGGCAGTACAAGCCCTTTGCCAAAAATTATCTGCAAATACATAATCGTGCTTTTGGGGGATGACGTCGTTTGTTGTGTTAATTACCAGTGACATATTAGCCCCATCTGTCAAATAATGTCCTAAATATTCGCCTTGTAACTGGTCTAAAATTTTACCCAGCGCTTCAGGAGCTGCCATACCCACTACAATGCTATGCTGGGCTTGTTTGTTGGTAATATTGTAGGCTTTGGCATAATTTTTTTAACTGCTTCAGTTTCAAGCGCAATCGGGTATTCATAAGTTTTGGTGTCTAAAATGGGTTGTTTGGTATCCACTAATGACCAATCGATTTTTACCTTACCATCTTTAGTAATAATGGGTTTTATCTCAGGTTCTTGGTCATTGCCATCGTCTTGATGTAACTGTGTGGCAAGCGCTTTTTAAATCATGAGCCTCTTCAGCATTTTTGATTATCCTTTGTTCAGGTAGAGCGGACTCATCATTTTTTTGTTGGCAGATTGATGGTTTTGATTGTGGCAAGCAGTGACGCCTAAGACAAATCCAATCAAGACAAATAATTGCATAACAAACCTTTTGAGTTAAGATAATTTTATTTTTTTCTATCTAATTGATATATTGATTATCAAGTTATCTTAAAGATATAAATTATCATCAATTAAAAATCTTAATAGCAATGATAGGATGTATTTAAAATTAAATCGTTACAGTATAAAATAAAAACCACCCAAATAGGCGGTTTATGATAAAAATTTGTAACATCACAAAGAAACATTTGAATTAAACTTCATCAATCTATTGTATCGCTGATTTAAAAAGTTCATTGGTGTCTAGAATTTCCAATTGAGCCAACTGTTCGGTTAAAAGTGATTTTAAATTTTTCCATCACCAGTTCTGGCTGCTCATGCGCTCCTAAACCTTCCTCAACAACTTCATCAATGAGCCCTAATTGGTGCAGGTGAGTTGCATCTAGTTTTAAAGCCTCAGATGCCCTGCAGGCGCTTTTTTTCAGCGGTACGCCATAAAAATTGAGGCACAGCCTTCAGGGAAATGACTGAATAGATGCTGTTTTTGTAGCATATTTACCTTATCTGCCACTCCAATGGCAAGTGCGCCGCCAGAACCACCTTCACCAATTACTGTTGAGATGATTGGGGTTTTTTAAACTGGAAAATACAGCAATGGATTTGGCAATCGCTTCAGCTTGCCCACGCTCTTCAGCACCAACGCCAGGATATGCTCCTTGCGTGTCAATGAATGTAAATACGGGTAGATTAAAGCGTTCTGCCATTTGCACAAGACGAATAACTTTGCGGTAACCTTCTGGATTTGCCATGCCAAAATTATGGGCAATGCGTTCCCTTGTTGACCGCCCACGGTGCTGACCAACAACCAAAACAGGTTTGTCATTAAAGCGTGCCAGACCACCTACGATTGCTTTATCATCAGCAAACGCTCTATCGCCATGCAACTCGTCAAACTCAGTGAATAAATTTGCTACGTAATCCAAAAAAACAAAGGACGCTTTGCATGACGAGCTAATTGAACGCTTTCCCAAACAGTACTCATAATTACTCCAAAAATCTAAAATAAAAATCAAGTTTTTAAAATCAAACAAATGTAAACTCACATTAGTTTAACACAGTCAAATTAGAATGCCAACTTGATATTTTATTTGTCATTGTTGATTGATGATTGAATGAATGTACCATAATTGGTTAGTTTATCACAAGTTTTATGCCCCATTTGGCAAATTGGCTAATATCAGCTGTTAATTGAGATAAAAATCAATTCGCGGTGCAAGCCTTCCCCAACAGTAACTTGCCAGTAATCGGGATTTTTGATAAATAAATAAATGGGCGCTGATTTGATGGTACGGCTTTTGGTTGGCGCTGACAGCAAGACGTAAAATTAGACATAAATACGCTAATTTACGACCGCCTAGATTTTTCAATAATTTCTAAATTCTCTACCTTTAGTTTACGGCGGTGATATAAAGCAATTTGCGCCATTACTGCTTGTCCAGATTGGGCAAACCCTGCAATATCTGAAAATTCTAACAAATAAGCACTGTGTTTTTGGTAGTTGCTATGCCCAACTGCAAGCCCAATTTCGTGTAAATTTGACGCATAACGTAATAAATCTTTATCTTCGTTTGTAAATCCAAGTTCACTGCTTACAGCATCAAACAGTCTTTTGACTGGTGCTAGTAACCCGTCCCTGCTTGCTTGATGTCCACAGAATACCTTTGGGCAAGGGCGCTGATGCTACGGTCACGTACATCTTCATGATTGAGCCTACCTAGCATATCATACATGACGCCTTCGCGCAGCGCTCCGTCAGAGTAGCCTAATTTATCAATTTCAAAGACCTCCATAATCGCAAGCAATTCGGCAACACCTGCTGGAAATACCGCTTGACGATGAGCCTTGACACCTTGATAATCAATTTTATCAATATGCCCCAGTTTGATTAATTGTTTTTTTGAGTTTGACCATGGCATCTAATGTGATGTATTCATGACACAAGCCTAATTCTTCTAACACCAATTTAGCTGCTTTTTGCCGTACCCGATGAGGCAATTGCATTATCCCAACCTGTTTTTTTATAACGTTTGGTGATGGTGATTAAAGTGGCTTTGGTGGCATTCATGGCTGCATCAAAGGTTTGTTCAGTGATTTTTACCATCGTCAAAAAAATTTGCGAGTAAAGGAAACGCAGCCCATTTGCAAACTTTCCGTTTCAATAGGTTCAAAAACCTTGACCGATGATAAATTCAGTAGAGCCACCACCAATATCAATCACCAGACGTTTATCTGTACTAGCATTAGAATGTGATACACCCAGATAAATTAACCGTGCTTCTTCTCGCCCCTGCAATCACTTCAATGGGTTTTTGGTAAAAAGCACGTTTGCACGTTTGATAAATTCATTTGCATTGGCTGCCTTTCTTAAAGCATTGGTGGCGACAATACGCAGTCTTGAGCTGTCTACAGCACTGATATGTTGAGAAAAAAACGTCGCAAAACAATCAATACCGCGCTGGATAGCTTCTTCAGATAAAAATATTGTTTTCATCAAGCCCCTGCGGCAAGCTGTACTTTTTCGGAAATGCTGGCGATTTTTTTCTTACTTCGCCATGGTCTAAAACGAGCAATGGCTAAATGAAAAACTGTTTGAGCCTAAGTCAATTGCCCCAAGCAATTCATCTTTACTAAGATTGCTGTCATGCAAAGATTGGGCGATTTGTTGATGGCGGGCAGTGGTATCAGTGAATATAGCTTTCATATTTTTTTCTTTCAATTCTTTTTAATCAGGTAAATTGGAATAAATAGCTAATAAAAAGCATTTATCTATAAAAAAATTACAAAGGCTGTATTTTAGCATTTTTGCATTCGTATTTTTGTTAGCTTATTTTTATTTTTTTCTTACGGATTTTTTTGTTTAGTCTGTTTGTTTTAAGCCAGTGCAGGATTGATATAGGCAGCTAAGTCATCAGGAATTTGGGCAATAAATGATTTTGGGCGTTTAGGGTGTGTGCAATCAGCCAAAAATAACTCATACGCATGTAAACACAAACGTTTTACAGGTGCTGCTTTTAGGATTGTTTTGATATTTTTTTCATCACCAAGTAGAGCGTGCCCAATAGTTTTTCATATGAACACGAATTTGATGCGTACGACCTGTTAGGGGCTGGCTAGCACTAAGCTAACAGCTTGATTTTTGTATATAAAATCTAGCAAGTGTTTGAATATGAGTGCTGCTGTCTTTGCCGTTTTTTTATCCACCTTAACGCGTCTTTCTCCGTTATCAAGTGTATATTTTAGCAAAAGGTTTTTGAATGAGTTGGCGGTCTTTTTGCACATGTCCATCCACTAAGCATAAATAATTTTTTTGCGAATGGTTTTTTTGTCGAAAACTTTCTTGCAACTCTTTTTAGGGTACTGCGTTTTTTTGCAATCAGCAATAGCCCAGATGTTTCTTTTATCGATACGATGAATGAGTTCTAAGTATTTTTTTCCTGTGGCAAAACCGCATTGCTTCAATTATCCCAAAACTTTCACCGCTGCCTCCATGTACTGCTATACCATAAGGTTTATTAAGTACAATTAGCCCATCATCTTCATACAAAAATTCGTGATAAAAAAACTTTTTGGCAAAATCATCACTAATCATCACGTCGTCGCGCGTGGCTAAACGCACAGGAGCAATGCGTACCACATCACCCTACATTTAAACGATTAAAAAGCCTTACAGCGTTTGCTATTAATACGAATTTCATCACGGCGAATCATGTTGTATAAATGACTTTTTAGGAAGACCTTTTAAACGCGTAAGCAAAAATTATCAATCCTTTTGCCCATCCTGATTTGGCGTGATGGTTAAGTAGTTAACTTGGTCAAAGTTGTTAATTGCATTATCGGCTGTTTGGGTTTCTGAGGGTTTTTTGTAGGAATTTTGAAAAAATTTTTCATCTTTTAGTAGGCAAGTGGCAAATAATTTGCTATAGTTTAGCATGTTGCATTTAGATACTCCACAATCAATCCTAATTTGGCTTTTTGGTATACATTTGTGATCAATATGTTTATCAAAAACAAGCAGCCATCTACTGAATTTTTAGGTGTTTTAATTTTTGAGATATCTTTATATGCAGCCCAACACAATTTTTTTATTTTTTTGATTTTTAATAATAACATCAAGTGATGTAAAAGATTTTGACAGAAAAGAAGCTGACACAAAAACACAAGACAAACCTGTTTTTTTGTAAAGTAATTATTGGCGCGTATCTGATGATATTGTACCAATACTGAAGTTTAAATACGATTTTTTTGAATTTTTGTATAAAATTCAACCAAATATTTTGCCAAACTCAGGGTGCATAATATATAAAATATATTATTAATGAAGTTTGGGTTTTTGGTATTTTAAATAACTGATGAACAATGACACCAATGTGCATGATTGCATTAATCAATTTTTTTAGTGATTGTCACACTGGTTTTTGCGCAATCAAGAATGGATATTTGGCAAAAGTAAGTTTAATAATTGAATAAAAAAACATACATTCAGATAAAAATTCAGAATGAGTGTTTTACTTGTTTATCAGTTAAACAAATAACCAAAATATAAAAACAATCAAAACTACTCTTTAAAAATCTAACTGCACTTGATGTTAATTTTGGGAAAATTCCCATTAAGGAACGTCATGAAACGCATTTTAATCAACGCAACCCATAACGAAGAAATTCGCGTAGCGTTGTGTAAAGATAATCATTTATACGATTTTTGATTTGGAAAAATCGTACCCGCGAACAAAAAAATCCAATATTTACAAAGGGCACATTACCCGAGTTGAACCATCTTTAGAAGCGGTTTTTTTGTGGAATATGGTTCGGCACGACAAGGTTTTTTTGCCACTGCGTGAAATCAGTGCAGAATATCTAAAAAGGCGACCCCAGAACGGATTCAATTCGTCATCTTATCAAAGAAGGCGATGAGGTGATTGTGCAGGTTGAAAAAAAGAAGAACGTGGTAATAAAGGAGCGGCGCTATCAACTTATATTTCACTGGCGGGGCGTTATCTGGTATTGATGCCAAACAACGATAAGGCGGGCGGAATTAGCCGTCAGATTTCTGGTAAAGTTCGCGAAGAGATGAAGCAAATCATCAATAACTTGTCTATCCCAAATGGGATGAGTGTTATTGTGCGTACCGCAGGATTGGGTAAGGGTTTGATGATTTACAAAAATGATTTGGGACATTTGCTAGATATTTGGGCATCCATTTTGGAACAAAATCGCGTACGTCCCTAGCCCGTGCCTTGTCCATCAAGAAGCAGGCGTGGTTACTCGTGCGGTACGTGATTATTTGCGTGATGATATCGGCGAAGTATGGATTGATAGTGAACATGCGTATAATGAGGCAGCAAACTTTATCGCCTCAGTGATGCCAAAACCAATTGGGCAAATTGCGAAAAATATACCGATTACGAACCTTTATTTGCTCATTTTTAATATTGAAAGACAAATTGAAACCGCATATCAGCGCGAAGTGCGTTTGCCGTCAGGTGGCTCTATTGTGATTGACCAAACTGAAGCAATGGTTGCTATTGATATTAACTCATCAAAAATCAACCAAAGGTTCAGACGTTGCCGAAACCGCCTATCACACCAATTTAGAAGCTGCCGATGAAATCGCCCGTCAGCTGCGTCTACGTGATATGGGTGGGCTGATTGTCATTGATTTTATTGATATGAACGACCCTCGCCATCAAAAAGACGTGGAAAAAAACGCCCTAATTGATGCCACGCGTTACGATAGAGCGCGCGTGCAATTTGCTGAAATTAGCAAATTTGGCTTGATGGAAATGAGTCGTCAGCGTCTACGCCCATCGTTGGAAGAATCCACAGGATACATTTGTCCACGTTGTCATGGTAATGGCATGATTCGCGATTTACGTTCTTTGGCATTATCCATCATGCGCCAGCTTGAACAAATTGCTTTAAAAGAGCGTATGGGTGAAATTCAGGCTGAAGTACCAACTGAAATTGCTGCTTTTTACTTAATGAAAAACGCGAAAGTTTGGTGTATTTGGAACAAGATAGCGGTGTACGTATTACAATTTTGCCACATGCGCATTTAGAAAGCCCTAATTTTAGTCTGCATTTTAATCCAGATGGTTTTGCGCCATCAAGCTATGAACGCATTGTCGATGCTGAAGAAAAAGACGCTGTTGATAAAGGCTACGATACCAATTGGCATACTGCAGAAGTTCAACAATCAGGAACTAATCGTTGGCAAAAGGTGGCAAGCGACAAAAATGACAAAAACGACAAAGTTAAAAAAAGAAACCAAAAATTCCTGAAAAAAATGCCAACCCAAACAGTGGCGTGGTTATCTAATTTGTTCGCTCCAAAACCACAAGCCAATTTGACAGGCGCACTAAATAATAACGATGTTACAGCGGCTATTGAGAGCATTGTTAATAGTGGACGAGTCAGCTTAGGTTCGGCAGGTGCGGTTCATATTGCTGACACAACACGCACAAAAGAATCCGAAGAGCGCAAAAACACCAAACCTAGAAAACGACGCGAGTTTAAAGAAGAAATTGTAGAGGTTAAAACTGATAAATCGTATAAATCTTCAGATAAGCCTTTCAGAGCATAAATCGGCAGAATTTAAAGCTGATTATGACAAAGATAAACAGGATAAAGCTGATAAACGCGTCAAAAAAAGAAGAAAAATAAAAAGAGGAAAAGTCTGAATACCCAAGACGTGATGCTCATTCAGTGCGTGAGCCACGTGGCGAAGTGGTACGCATGGAAACATTAAAACCAAAAAGCAGAAAAAAACGACGCGTACCGAGAAATCGTCCATAGAAAAAGAACCTGTGCAAAAAGAGCAAAAACCGACGTTGTGTTGCAAGTGATTGCCAGTCCTAAAACCGAAAAACAGCAGAGGTAGTACATTTATCATTGGATAATAGCAAAGAAGAACCCAAAAAAATTGGTGCAAAAAAATCTAAAGATAAAGCCATCACAAAAGCACAAGTAGAAAGTGTCAAAGCAATTGATAATGCTCAAACCCAATCTTTTGGCTCAAGAAAAAAATCATCAGCAAACTGTGCATATGGAAGAAACCCAGTCAGTATCGATGCCTGAAGATGTAGTTCAAAGTTCTAAAAACTCAAACAAAATTTGTTGATACTCAATCTGATATAATACAAATTTCATCAGATTCAGTGCAGCCCAAAAACAGATGCTGTGTCAAACGATAAACTTATTGATGACTCATCACAACATGATGCATCAAGTCAAAAATCAGCTGCTTTGCAGCTTGACCAAGCAAAACTGACCGCAATTGCCCAGCAAATGCGACGCGCTAATAATGACCCACGAGTAATTGCCGCTTACCATCAAATGCCAATCGCTATTAACGGTTTGTCAGGCGAGTTTATTCAAAAGGTGCTAGGAGCCAAAGCCAGTGGCGATTTTATTGCAGACTTTTTATTGGCGTTAAAACACAATGAGCAAAAATCAAGATTTTTGATTTGCGTGATTTTAGCAATTATGGTTATGCTCCACTCAATGGTAGTTATTTAGCAGAATTTCATCAAAATACCACACCAGTTGGGCAATTTAACGCACCTCAAGGAAAAAAACTGCCGTAACACCATCACCAATTTGTAAGCGTGCCAGCAACGACCCGCGTGGACAGCATCCTGATTTTTGGTAAATTGGCTGAAAAATCAATCCTTGCAAAATGGTTCAAATGCAAATTGACCAAACAGAGCAGGTAGATATAACTGCACAGATTGCTCCTCAATCTGATGCCACGGATATTAGCCAAAAATTAGTGGACAATGTGTTAAATGATGTCATAGAAAAATCAGTTGGAGTTATTTACTGAACAAGTATTAAGTGATGATAAACCAAAAAGCAGAGCAGGTAAAAACCAACAGGTAAAAAAAGCAGATGACAAAAAGAAATCAGACAACTATAAAAATATGATTGAGATAGTTTCTGATTTGATGTTGCCACCACAGTTGGGGATTTTAAATTTAGTTGCTACGCCTAAAAAGCCTAAACCTACTAAACCAAAAACTCCAAATCATCAGTGAATAAAAAAACTTCTAAGGCTGCTCAAAAAAATCACAGGTGGTTAAGCGTAAAGTAGCAGAAAAAAATCACCAGAAAATCAGGACCCTGATAGCTAAACCAGAAGGCGAGCAGCATTTAAAATGATGATTAAATTAACAAGATAATGAATCATCAAAACCCTAAAAGTATTGCTTTTAGGGTTTTTTTATTTGGTTAATTGATAAAGAAATTGATGTTTAACGTATTTGTCCTTGACCAAGAACAATCCATTTTTTGAGAAGTTAAGCCATGCAAACCAACAGGACCACGAGCGTGTATTTTGTCAGTTGAGATACCAATTTCTGCTCCAAGACCATATTCAAAGCCATCAGCAAAACGGCTAGAAGCATTAATCATAACACTGCTAGAATCCACTCTTTTTAAAAAAATTTTTTTGGCTATTGGTGTAATCATTTGTGATAATGACATCGGTATGATGACTGCCATAGTGATTGATATGACTGATGGCATGGTTTACATCATCAACAATTTTTACTGCTAAAATTGGCGCAAGATATTCTTCATACCAATCGTTTTCAGTGGCTAAAGTGATGTTAAGTTTGGTTAAATCATCAGTTAAATGGGCGTAGCTATTATTACAAACTCGAAAACTCATCGCTGGATCAGCATCTTTTATTGCCATTAAAATTGGATGTAAAAACCCACTGGCAATATCGGCATGAATCAGCAGTGTTTCCATGGTATTACAGGTGCCGTATCGAGATGTTTTAGCATTAACACAGATATTTTTTGCCATGGTCAAGTCAGCGGATTTATCAATAAACGTATGGCAATTACCATCAAGATGTTTGATGACAGGAATTTGAGTGTGTTTGCTGATGCGCTCAACAAGCCCGCGACCACCGCGTGGTATCACCACATCAATAAATTTAGGCAAGGTAATCAAACAATCTATAGCGCTGCGGTCAGTGGTTTGTAAAACTTGTACACAGTGATTGGATAATCCAGCTTTTAACCAAAGCAATTTGTATGCATTTTGCTAGCAGCTGATTGGAAAAACGCTTCACTGCCACCACGCAAAAATAATCGCATTACCTGATTTAATAGCAAGACTTGCCGCTTCTATTGTAACATTGGGGCGTGATTCATAAATCATGGCAATCACGCCCAAAAGGCACACGCATTTTGCCCAAATGAATACCACTTGGACGATAATTCATATCGCTAATTTCACCAATTGGGTCAGACAGTGCAATGACATCATCTAAAGAGTTCAGAATATTTTTGGAAGACTGTTTCACTAATGATAAGCCTGTCTTTTTAAAGCGCAAGCAAAGCTCATTTTGCACCGCTTTTTGAATATCTTGTTCATTGGCGGTAAAAATATCTTGCTTATATTCAATTAGTACGTCTTTAAGATTGATGAGTACTTGGTTTTTTTGGTTTGACTATCCAAAGCACGCATTTGGTTGGCAGCTTGTTTGGCTTGGCTAGCAATCAAGCGCACATAAGCAGAAATATCATCAGTTAGCATGGCAACCTTTTTTGTCATTTTTAAAAAAATAGCTGTATTTAAAAAAACCGTATTAAAAAAATTGTTTATTTAAATTCCATTAAGGCTTTTTGAACGGCAAGAGCCTTTTAAAGTTTCAGGTGATGACCATAAACCTTCTAAATCATAAAATTCTCGTGCTTGCGGTGTCATAATATGCACTACAATTGCTCCCAAATCCACTAGCGTCCAATCGCTATCTTTATCACCTTCACGACCAAGGGGCATGAGTCCAGCTTCTTTGGCTTTTTGCACCCAGTTTGTCTGCCAAAGCCTTTTACATGACGTTTGCTGGTGGCATTGGCGATTATCATGCGTTCGGCAATTTCGGTTAGATGCTCAACCTCCATCACGGTAATGGCTTGAGCTTTTAAATCTTCTAGAGCGGATACCACAAGGGCAATTTGTTCATCTAATGTAAGTGTTGTCATAATAATTTATAGGTTAAAATACTTAATTATAACATAGTTTGATAAAGTTGATGTGTTTTTATATAGTCGAACACAGACGGTAATAAAAAAAGGTTTGGCAAGTTTTTGGACTTTGACTTAAATATTGACGAATCTGGCTAGAAGAAATGTCAGGTATGGGTGTATCATCCCAAAAATTTTATCAAAAATGCTGACTAAATTCCGAAAAGTCATTGGTGAGCTGATTTTTAACCTATCAGACACTTGATTGGCATTGCGTTTAAAAAGCCCAAAACTGTACATAATTTAGAATGTCTTTGTTGTCCTTCCAACGATCAAAACTTGCCAAACTGTCTTGACCAACAATAAAAAAATAAGCCAGTCATCAACATAACACTTTTTTTAGTTGTTTAACAGTATCAATGGTAAAAAAACAGGCGGTTTTTGATAAACCTCTAAACTATCAACAACAAAAAGGCGTGTTTTCTACAGCAAGATTTAGCATTGAAAGACGGTGATTGACGGAGGTTGGTGCTGATTTTTAAAGGGTTGCCAGCGGTTGGCAAAAACGACAGAATGATGGGAGTTTTTTTGGAAAGGTTTGTTGAAGTTTTTTTATAAACAGTTTTTTTGCCATTGTTTGATGCCCTAAGTGTATCGGGTCAAAGCTGCCACCTAAAAACACGTATTTTTTTGAAAAGATATAGAAGGAAAATGAGTTTGCATTTTTTTCAAGCACAATCGATAAAAAAATATGCTATTATAAACGATTAGACTTGAAAAATTTTATATTTTACACCTATAATATACTGCCCAGAAAATGGGCATAGCGATAAATGATGAGATTTATCATTTTTTTAATTAACGGGAGAAATTGCCAATGGCAACCACAAACCAGCTTATCCGCAAGGGTCGCAGAACAATCACGGAAAAAAATCAAAAGTTCCAGCATTGCAAGCTTGCCCTCAGCGTCGTGGTGTGTGTACTCGTGTTTACACCACTACTCCAAAAACCAAACTCAGCCATGCGTAAAGTATGTCGTGTACGTTTAACTTCAGGTTATGAAGTATCTAGCTACATCGGCGGTGAAGGTCATAACTTACAAGAACACAGCGTTGTATTGATTCGCGGTGGTCGTAAAAGACTTACCAGGTGTGCGTTATCATACCGTACGTGGCGCACTTGACTGTGCTGGTGTAAAAGACCGTAAAACAAGGTCGTTCAAAATATGGTGCTAAGCGTCCTAGCGCATAAGCCTCACGCTTAAAAATTGATTGTGCGTGTTTAGCACGCAGTAAGGCTGGCTGATTTCATTGAATAAATTGAATGATACTAAGTCATGCCAGAGTTACCCTGAAGATTTAAGGAAATAATATGCCAAGACGTCGCGTCGTTGCCGCTCGTGAGATTCTACCAGACCCAAAAATTTGGTAGCCAAACAATTGCTAAGTTTATTAACCATGTAATGGTTGATGGCAAAAAAATCTATCGCAGAAAAAAATTGTGTATGGTGCGTTAGATGCCGTTACTGCAAAACGTAATGTTGAAGACCCTGTTGCGTTTTTTTGAGGAAGTTTTTAGAAAGCGTTCGCCCAACTGTAGAAGTAAAAAGCTCGCCGTGTCGGTGGTGCAACTTATCAAGTACCAATGGAAGTACGTGCCTCCCGTCGTACTGCGTTGGCAATGAGATGGCTTGCTGATGCTGCCGCAAAGCGTTCTGAAAAAAATCTATGGCGCTACGTTTGGCAGGCGAATTAAATGACGCTGCTGACGGCAAAGGTAATGCCATCAAAAAAACGTGATGATGTTCATCGTATGGCAGATGCTAACAAAGCATTCTCACATTTCCGCTTCTAAATTGTGCATCCAGACTTTGGGTCGTTATTAAAAGCAATTTAAGAGCAATTGGGTAGTTCCCAAAATAACTTAAAAAAATCCAAAACTTAAATTTCTTTTTTTAAGTTTTTGAGTCAAATTAAGAATTTTTTTCTAGGAAAAATTATGGCTCGCAAAACCCCCTTAATAGATACCGCAATATTGGTATCTCTGCACACATTGATGCAGGTAAAACTACCACTTCAGAGCGTATTTTATTCTACACAGGCAAAAGCCATAAGTTGGGCGAAGTACACGAAGGCGCAGCGACCATGGACTGGATGGAGCAGGAGCAGGAGCGTGGTATTACAATTACCTCTGCTGCAACTACCACCTTTTGGTCAGGTATGTCAGAACAATTTCCAGAGCATCGTATCAACCTAATTGACACCCCCGGTCACGTTGATTTTACAATTGAAGTAGAACGTTCTATGCGTGTACTTGATGGCGCATGTATGGTTTACTGTGCAGTAGGTGGCGTACAACCACAATCTGAAACTGTATGGCGTCAAGCTAACAAATACAAAGTGCCCCGTTTGGCGTTTGTCAATAAAAATGGACCGTACTGGCGCAAACTTTTTTTCCGCGTAGTAGAGCAAGTAAAAACTCGTTTGGGCGGTAACCCCTGTGCCAATCGTTGTGCCAATTGGTGCAGAAGACACTTTTGCTGGCGTAGTGGATTTGCTTGAAATGAAATCCATTATTTGGGATGAAGCATCTCAAGGTATGAAGTTTGAATATGGTGAAATCCCAGCTGATTTGGTAGATATTGCTGAAGAGTGGCGCACCAATATGGTTGAAGCAGCAGCTGAGTCTTCTGAAGAACTAATGGATAAATACCTAGAAGATGGCGATTTATCTTGTGAAGACATCGTAAAAGGTTTGCGTACCCGCACCCTAGCTTTACGAAATTCAACCAATGCTTTGTGGTACTGCCTTTTAAAAAAATAAAAGGTGTACAACGCATGTTGGATGCAGTGATTGAATTCTTGCCAGCTCCAGATGATGTTGAAGCAATTAAAGGTGTATTAGATGATAAAGACGAAACTGAAGCTACCCGTGCATCGTCCGATGATGAGCCTTTTGCAGCGCTTGCATTTAAGATTATGAACGATAAATACGTTGGTAACCTTACTTTCGTACGTGTTTATTCAGGTGTTGCTAGCAAGGCGACAGTGTTTATAACCCTGTCAAAATGAAACGTGAACGTATTGGTCGTATCGTTGAGATGCATGCCAACTCTCAAAATGAAGTTGAAGAAGTTCGCGCTGGCGATATCGTAGCGTTTGTTGGATTAAAAAGACGTTACTACAGGTGATACTTTGTGTGATAACAATAATATCATCACACTTGAGCGTATGGAATTCCCGGAACCTGTAATTAGCCTTGCGGTTGAGCCAAAAACCAAAGCTGACCAAGAAAAAGATGTCTATCGCTTTTAGGTCGTCTTGCTAAAGAAGATCCATCATTCCGTGTTCGTACTGATGAAGAATCAGGTCAAACTATCATCTCAGGTATGGGCGAGTTGCATCTTGACATCTTAGTTGATCGTATGAAACGTGAGTTTGGTGTGGAAGCCAATATTGGCGCACCTCAGGTAGCTTATCGTGAAACAATTCGTCAGCAAGTAGAAGTTGAAGGTAAATTTGTTCGCCAAACTGGTGGTCGTGGTAAGTTTGGTCATGTATGGCTCCGTTTGGAACCGCTTGACCCAACAGGTGATGTTGAGTACGAATTTGCTGAAGAGATTGTTGGTGGTGTTGTACCAAAAGAGTACCATTCAGCAGTTGATAAAGGCATTCAAGAACGTATGAAGAGTGGTGTTCTGGCGGGCTATCCAGTTGTTGGCGTAAAAGCAACCTTGTATGATGGTTCTTACCATGATGTTGACTCTGACGAGCTATCATTTAAGATGGCGGGTTCTATGGCGTTCAAAAAAGGCTTTATGCAAGCAAGCCCAGCACTACTTGAACCGATCATGAAAGTTGTGGTAGAAACCCCAGAAGACTATATGGGTGATATCATGGGTGACTTAAACCGTCGCCGTGGCGCAGTGCAAGGTATGAATGATTTGCATGGTGGCGTTAAAGAAATCACCGCAGAAGTACCGCTAGCTGAAATGTTTGGTTATGCAACCCAAATGCGTTCCATGTCACAGGGTCGCGCAACGTATTCTATGGAATTTTCAAAATACCAAGAAACTCCGAAAAACGTTGCTGATGAAATCATCAAAAAATTCGTTGCTAAAGACGACGACGAGTAATTTGTTTGTTGTAAAAACTGCTTGTTTTAGGCAAGCAGCTTTTCTAGAACATTGAACTTATCACTTTTTATTAAGGAAATATTATGGCAAAGGCCAAGTTTGAACGTAATAAACCGCACGTAAACGTGGGTACCATCGGACACGTTGACCATGGTAAAAACCACTCTAACTGCTGCTATTGCAACTGTTGCTGCTAAACATCACGGTGGTGAAGCAAAAAGACTATGCAGCGATTGACTCAGCTCCAGAAGAAAAAGCACGTGGTATCACCATCAATACTTCTCACATTGAGTATGACACCGCAAACCGTCACTATGCACACGTAGACTGCCCTGGTCACGCTGACTATGTAAAAAAACATGATTACTGGTGCTGCTCAAATGGACGGCGCTATTTTTGGTCGTGTCAGCCACTGACGGTCCCTATGCCACAAACTCGTGAGCACATCTTGTTATCTCGCCAAGTTGGTGTACCATACATCATCGTATTTATGAACAAATGCGATATGGTTGATGACGAAGAGTTACTAGAGCTTGTTGAAATGGAAGTTCGTGAGTTATTGTCTGACTATGATTTCCCAGGCGATGACACTCCAATCATCAAAGGTTCTGCGCTAGAAGGCTTAAATGGTTCTGATGGCAAATATGGCGAGCCTGCAATCCTTGAACTTCTAGACACTCTAGACACTTACATTCCAGAACCTGAGCGTGATATTGATAAGTCTTTTCCTAATGCCAATCGAAGACGTATTCTCTATCTCTGGTCGTGGTACCGTTGTTACTGGTCGCGTTGAGTCTGGTATCATTAAAGTAGGCGATGAAGTTGAAATCGTTGGGATTAAACCAACTGCCAAAACAACTTGTACTGGCGTTGAGATGTTCCGTAAGTTGTTAGACGAAGGTCGTGCTGGTGAAAACTGTGGTGTGTTACTTCGTGGTACAAAAACGTGAAGAAGTACAACGTGGTCAAGTATTGGCTAAACCAGGTTCAATCACTCCACACACCAAATTTGACGCAGAAGTATACGTTCTATCAAAAGAAGAAGGTGGTCGTCACACTCCATTCCTAAATGGCTATCGTCCACAATTCTACTTCCGTACTACGGACGTAACAGGTGCTATCACCCTACAAGAAGGCACTGAAATGGTTATGCCAGGTGATAACGTTGAAATGAGTGTTGAGCTAATCCACCCAATCGCGATGGATAAAGGTCTTCGCTTCGCAATCCGTGAAGGCGGTCGTACCGTTGGCGCGGGCGTTGTTGCTAGCGTAAAAGACTAGTTCCTAATTAGTCCTAAAACCTCTATTGGTGAAAACCAGTAGGGGTTTTTGCCATTTATAGGATTTATGTGGTATTTTGGTATACGCTTGCTAGGCAGTAAAATAAAAAAATGCTATAGTGGTGTACTGTTTTTATTGGTATTAAATTTATTGATGTTGTAGCACATCGCACGACAAAAACACATGTTTGCACATTACCTTGATTTGGATGGAAGTTTTGGCTATTCAAGAAAAATGTTAATGAAATACTAAGAAGAATATAACCCCTATCAAAGCACACGCTTTAATAGATGAACAGGGCAACGAGTATAACATCAGCCATTTATACCTTTTTGAGCGTATTTGGCTTTATGCGTTATTTGGTGTATGGTATCTAAGGTGTCTATTTGGTTCTAACTATTATGTTTACAGTATTAATATCCATACTGAAAAGGCATTTAAATCGCGGTATAGACTTTGAATTTTTACAGCCGATTTTGCAACTTACCATGATAAATTATGCAATTTTATCCCAACAATTCGCCAATTAGATGATTTAAACCGTACAGGATGGTCATCGATATTGTTACTTTTTTTCCATGATTTATATTTGTTAAGGGTACTGATGGCATTAATGACTATGGTATGCCCGCCAAATTTGCCAGTATTGATAATATGGAATGGTGATTTTTATTGATGGCACTGATTGCAACAATCATCACCACTTTAACCAGTGCTCAAAGAATGTATTTTTTTGATTTACAAATTGATTGAATAACACCATGATTGATAATGTCATCTACCACTACACACCAGAAGGCACAACACTAACATTGATACCCGCAGGCATTGTACCAAGATTTTTGGGCATGGATTGTGGATTTACTGATTCGTGGAGTTTTATTGCTGGTTTGTTTGTTTGTAGCAATGTCGTTTGATAAGGCGGGAATAGGGCTGTTTTTTTATTTTTATATTTCTTGCTTGATTGGTTTTATGCAGTATTTTTTTGAAGTTTATAAAAACGGTCAAACCATTGGCAAAAAAACGATTTGGTATCCGAGTTTGTCAAGATAATGGTATGGCAATTGGTCTACAAGCATCAATGACTCGAAATATTTTTACGAATAGCAGATTTTTCCATTTTTGTTTGTATCAGCACTATTTTTGTATGTTGTTTAGTCATCAAAGTAAACGTTTGGGTGATATGGTTGCTGGCACTATGGTGGTTTATCTTCCAGAACCAGAAAAATCGAATGGATATTCCAAAAAGCAAACCCTGTGATTTGTGATGTGCCATTATTGTTTGATGAGCAACAAGCAATTTTTAGCGTATGCTGAACGTTTAAAATGACATTCCTGAACAAAGACGAGCAGAACTTGTACAAATTTTTATCGCCCATCACTAAAACCAATTCTGAACAACAAGGACAAAAAAACACTGCTTGGCATTGCAAATGGTATTATTGGGCGGGGGTGAGCATGAGTGATGTACAAACTGTTAAACAAAGTACATTCATCAAGCGCTATGATGAAGTGTGGAAAAATTTGATGAATTGTGTTTGGAAAAACGGCGTAGAACTAGAGCAAATTCATGGTCATGATGACAAAAACCACCAATTCAGAACAAAAATCCAATTTAAAATCAGATAATTATCCGTTAGTTGCTTTGTACCGACAAATTTGTGAGCATTATGCATTAGCCAAACAACGTCATTACAGTCCAGCGCTGGTATTAGCACTGCATCAGCGGGTAATGATAGGGCATGAGCTGATTTATAAGCATAAAAAGCACTCAAGGCGGCTTGATCGAGTTTATTTTTTATACCTTTCCTGTACGGCTGCGTCAATATCAAAAACTATTTTGGATAGCGTTTGCGATTTTTTATTTGCCGTGCATTTTAATGGGAATTACTTGTTATTTTAATGATGAATTGATTTATAGTGTGATGAGCGATTTTGAAGTTGCTAACATGCAATCGATGTATGACCCCGCCAATCGTCATGTTGGACGTGAAAGTAGCCGAGCTAGTGACACAGATTTAATGATGTTTGGACATTATATCAAAAAAATAATATTAGCATTGATTTTACGATGTATGGTTCTGGTATTTTTGCAGGTGTTGGGACGATTTTTGGCACTATTGTACAATGGTGTTGTCATTGGGGCAGTTGCTGGTCATTTGACGGGTTTGGGTTTTGGTGAAACATTTTTGGCAATTTGTGGTAGGGCATGGTTCTTTTGAATTAACCGCTGCAGTGATTGCTGGCATGGCGGGACTTCGTTTAGGTTTGGGGGTGATTGCTCCTTCACCTTATACTAGAAAAAGACGCATTGGTGGTTGCTGGAAAAGAAAGCATTGAACTGCTTTTTGGGGGCAGGTTTGATGACGTTTATTGCAGCATTTATAGAAGCTTTTTGGTCATCATCTAGTATGATTAGTTATGAAGTCAAATATATGGTTGCTGCCATACTTTTGGGGGGCTGGTGATTGTTTATTTAACTTTAACAGGCAGAGCCAAACAGTAAGGTGATTGGGTGAATTTAGATAAATTAACTGTCAATATCAAGCCCTTATCTGCGTATCAAGCGATTGATTTGGGAATTGCCATGGCGCGAGCGTGGTACGTACCACTTTGGAAGATTTGGTGCAAACATGCAGTTTTTGTTTTAATATTAGCGTTGGCGTTGGCTTTTTATAGCAGATCAAGAAGAAACTTGGTGGGTAGCGGCTGTTTTATTTTGGTGGTTAAAAGCCTATTTATGAAAAAAACCCATGCTGATTTATCTGAGTCGAAAAACTGTTTGATGAGCATTATAATAGAAGCTAGTTGCCATGGATGCTAAAAATGCCATCAGTTTTTTTATTTTTTTAATTTGGCGTTTAGGATTTTTAAGAATCATTGCGATGTCAGTGCGTTTATTGGAAGGACAAACTGCCAAAAATGCAACAACACGCATCAACGTATTAACCCGCAAACAGAACAGTGCTATTAGTTTGTACGTTTTACTGTTTTTTTGTTGGTGAAATGGTTACACTATTTGCTTGTTGGCAGTTGTTTCACGAATGGTTTTTGGATAATACATTATTTTCTGATTGGCTGTTTTCATTGGATGCTGATGGACGCTGGTTGTCTGCTTTTTGGGTTTTGTGTTATGGTATGATTAGCAGTATTTTAGCACCATTTTATGTGGCAAGTGGTTTTTCGGTGTATTTATGCAAACGAAGTTTGCTTGAGGGTTGGGATATCGAATTGATGTTTTATAAATTGCGCCATCGGTATTTAGCCTTAAAAAGATGGTCCCAATCGAGGCATGCACCAATGAAAAACATTAAAATGCACCGCTGGATTTTTATTATATTTATGTGTTCATTTGGTTCATTTACAGGCATTTGCTCAGCCATCAGATGTCCATGACCAATCAATTGCAACCCAAACAAATGCTCGCGAAAAAACCGCAGATGAATTAGACACATTATTAACCAGTGATGTTTATAGTGATAAAAAGACTGTTCAAATTCCCCAAAAAGTCCCTGAAAAAAACCTTTTGATTTATCTTGGCTTGCAAAAGCTGCTTAATAAATTGGCGAATTTTGGTCAAGCAATCAGTCAAACAGTGGGGATTTTGGGTAAAAGTTGTAGCGATTTTACTATTAGCACTGTTGGCATGGATTTTATATCAAAAAAACGCCATATATGGTTAAAGGTTTTTTTCCCGTATTCATATCCAAACTCACTCATCTGCAAAAATGACAATCGTAACAGAACAGCGCGATTATCAAGCATTATGGCAATCTTTGCCACCAAAACATGAATTTTTTTATCAACGCTGCAAAAATCTACTTAAAAACCAACAATGGCTTTTTGGCGTTAGGGCTTTTTATATCAAGGCACATTAAGAGAAATGGCGCAGGTTCATGAGTTACCAATTGATAATCATCAGACCGAAGAAGAATGTTTGTGGTTACTTTATCATGCTAAAAAAACAAAAATTCTCAAGAAAAAAACAATATTTTGAAGAATTAGTTACGTTATGGCGTGTGTCCGCTTACGGTAAAAAAAGTCCCTGATTCTGTAGCGAAGGGCGATTATTCAGTAATTTTACGTTTGATGTCAGCTTTGGTCATTGATTTATGGTCAAAGAGGTCGTTAATGGCAATTTCTCATCGTATCAAATCAGACCAAAGTCGGGTATCTGGGCGCAAAATTATTTGGCTGGCAATGGTAGCTGTATTGCTGTTTTTTTAGCTTATGTTTTATTCCAAAAAAATATCATATTGACCAACAAAATTTTGATACTGTTACTGTGTATACTCCAAAAAAACGGTTGTTAAAAAAACCGTTATTTTGCTGCCAAAGAAATGCTGGGTGAGCGCGCTTATATTTTGCGTGGCAATCAAGACAGTCAAAAAAAGTGGAAGAACTGCTTGATGAAGATGCAGAGTTTGCTCAAAATCACGCATTAATGATTTATGATTTTTAGCAGCCAAAAAGAGCAGCGACCATGAAAAAAATTTTTAGCATGGGTATCTCGAGGCGGTCATTTAATTACCGCCAGTCAAGTAACTTTATATGATGATTTGGATAGTTATCAAGAAAGACAAAATCCATTATTGTTAACGCTGGGCATTACTTATAAATTTTTTTGGATTATAATTATTCAGCTACGCAATTGGATAAAAATACCTCAATAAGCAAACAAATAACTCCTTTGCGTTTGGCAGATGGGCAAACATTATTGGTTGAGGCTGATTGGGGGATATTTGATACCAGTGAGCTTTTTGCAAAAAAATACCCTGATGTAAAAATTGTATAATTATGCTTGGTTTTACCAAAATGCAAATGATATGACTTTTAAATTACATATCACCAATTGATACAGGCATGAGTGAAAGTGAATCACAAAAAAATATGGACAGTTGCCAATAAAGGTCATAATTTCTCACCTGATAGAGCATTAGTGGATATGTCATTTGGGCAAGGTCGGATTACGGTATTAGCTAATCAGAATATGTTTGTAAACCCAAATTTTTACCAAAATATCAATCAAGATGATCAGCTTGAGTCACCAGAAATAGCCAACACGTCCAAAGTGATGCCAAGCAGAACTTGGCAAATTTTAACTGAAACCACAGATTCAAAAAAATGCACGATTATCAAGGTGGTATTGTTAATGCAGACCATGCCTATTTTTTAAAAATCTTAACAGGCATGCGTGATGTGTACTTCTTGCCAGATATTCAATCAGTCAGTCTTTTGACATTGCTTTGGGAAAACATGCGTTTGACAATGGTTGGTTTGATTTTAACCATTATTTTGGCACTGCTCGCCCTTCCAAAACGTTTTGGACGGCTCAAAACCTATCAAACTGACATTAGTCAAAATATTTTTGGTTTTTTGGACACGTTGGTCAATATCTTTGGGTAAGTGATGGCGCTCATGGAATTTTTGCAAACAAATCGCGAATCATTTATTCGAACAGTTATTGCTAAAGAACAATTGGTTGATGGCACACCTGCTAAAATCATTGAGATTTTAAATGTGAAAACCGCATTATCAACGCATTTGATTCAAAATGCTTTATACGATTCTTGGCAGAATGATGAAGAGTTTTTATACATTAGTCGTAATTTTGCTAGATTAACGCAGTTTTATAACTAGTGAGTTTATCGCCGACAACAATCATTCGTAATCATCTGGCTGACAGTATACTCAAATGATTTCAATAATTAGGAAAAATTATGGCACAAAAAAATATTTCTCAATTTGTTCCTGACGCTCATCAAGAAATTACCAAACTGATTGATGAAATTCAAAAAGCAGTGATTGGACAGACAGATATTATCAAAAAAACTTATCATCAGTCTTTTAGCGGGTGGTCATGTGTTACTAGAGGGCGTACCAGGGCTTGGCAAAACTTTAATGGTTAAGGCGTTAGCGCAAGCTTTATCGGGTAATTTTGGGCGGATTCAATTTACTCCTGACCTCATGCCTTCGGATGTTACAGGGCATACATTGTATGATATGCAGACAGGACAGTGGAAAACTCGAAAAGGAGCGGTTTTTGTCATTTATTGTTAGCAGATGAAATTAACCGCGCGCCTGCAAAAACGCAATCAGCGTTGTTAGAAGCAATGCAAGAAGGTCAAGTTACCATTGAAGGGCAAACTCATGTTCTGCCAAAACCATTTATTTGTGTTGCCACTCAAAACCCCGTAGAACAAGAAGGTACTTATCCACTGCCTGAAGCTCAACTAGACCGTTTTTTTAATGAATTTGTTTATGGATTATCCAACTGCCGAAGAAGAAAAACGCCTGTTATCTGAATTGATTGTTGGGCGAGTAGGTGATAAATTGGATTTATCTAAAGTCAATCCGGTGATGTCTCCTGAGCGTTTAGCGCAGCTTCAGCTGATTACAGCTCATATCACGGTAGATGATAGGGTGGTGCAATACGCGCTGGATATTGTGCGAAAAAGTCGTGAGTTTTCAGGGATTGATATGGGGGCAGGCGTGCGTGCAGGTATGGCGCTACTTCGAGCCGCCAAAGCTTGTGCTTTGATGAACAATCGTGATTATACTGTGCCAGACGATGTACGTTATGTCGCCAAAGATGTACTGCGCCATCGGATTAGTCTGACAGCTGATTTTACCATTGATGGTTATCAAATTAACCAAGTGATTGAACAATTATTATCAGCCATTAACGCCCCAAGAAGCTAATCTGTCATGAAAATGTTTGCTCGTTCAATGCTAAATATCATATCCTTGCGCGCTACAAAACGTGCGGTTTATGTGGCACTGATTTGGACAACGTTGATGATGTTTTGTCAATTTGCGTCTTTATTGCCTAATTTTGCATTTCCACTATCAGTTATTCAACTGCTAAAAATACTTGGATTGGTATTGGTTTGCGTGTTTGTGCTAGATGCAATTTGGCTGATTTGGGCAGTTTTTGCTATCAAAGATATTTCCATCTCTCGTGCTTTGGATAAAAATTTACCTGTCCATGAACATTCTCAAGTAACGTTACGTATTTTTTTCACGACCATCTACCAGTCATTTGTCAGGTTTACAAATTAGTTTGATGGATTATTATCCAATTCAAACTCAAACTCATGATTTACCACTTTCTTTTTGCTCAAGATTTCATAAACAATAGTCATGAAACCACCAATGTTGTTGTATTGACTTATTCACTCTATGCCAAAGAACGTGGGCGTGGCAGTTTTGGTGGTGTGGATTGGTTATTTAATACACCACTAGGTTTATTTTTGTAAGTTTCACCATACGCCAAAAAAATCAGGTGCAAGATGTACAAGAGGTACGAATTTTAGCGAATTTTTAAAGATGTGTTACAAGGTCATTTAGTAACTATGAGTAAACATTCTGCATCGGGTGGTTTTTGTCAAAAGACGTAGAAAAGGTCAAGGGCAAGATTTTTCATCAAATCCGCAGCTACGTTGAAGGCGATAGCATTCGTCAAATTGATTGGAAGGCAACCGCCCGTTATCAGCGTTTAATGACCAAAGAATATCAAGATGAGGCTGACCAAGAAATTTTTATTTTTGCTCGACTGTGGGCAACATATGCGTCATTTACGATTTGTTGATGAAGTTGCTGTAAAATCACGTTATGAGTGCTGAGGAAGACGAACACATCAGCCACTTAGATATGGCGCTCAATGCAATGTTGCTGCTTGCTAAAGTTGCTAATGAGCAATCTGATTCAGTTGGTTTTATCAGTTTTGCAGGCGAAAAAGACAAAACTGTACTCACCCAAAAAGGGTGCAAAATATTATCAGCTATTTGCTTAATCAAAGTTTTGATTTAACTGCATCCATTAAAGCACCTGATTATATGGCAGTAGCAAGAGAGGCGTTGGTACTCGCAAAAGCGCCGCAGTTTAATTATTATCATCACCAACATTCGCAGCGCCAATACCGATGAGATTTTTTTGCGGCTTTGCAGTTATTAACTCAAAAACATCGTGTAATTTTTGGTAAATTTGTATGAAAAAAAGATTTGCAGGCTTACCTAAAAACACTCCCTGATACGTTGGATGAAGCATTAACTTATCATAGTGTACAATCGTATCTTTGATGAGCAAAAACAATTAAACGCTCGTTTAGGCAAAGAGTCAGGCGCGCTAGTGATTGGGGCAACGCCAGATGAACTCCCCGTCAAATTGCTTGATGGTTACTGGTGGGCAAAACGCTGGGGTGTGGCGTAATAAATTAGCACAATCAATTTTTTTGCGAAAAATACCAACTGATTTGCGGCATGCCTGCAACGATATGTAAAAATTACCTAAAATTCGCCCTGTTAATCCCCTCAAATAATTTCTGATTCATTGTTATCTTGAATGCTCCAAGCAGGCGTATGCATATCAATGGATTGACGATTGACCGTGCGTTTTTAAGACATGATTTTGTGGTGGATTGTTTTGTAAAAACCCAAATCCACCCAAAAGATTTTAGCAATTTCATCAGGATTACCAAACAATGACCGACCAACATCAGGATTGATGCATGCAACGATAGGACGCACAAGCAAACCTTTTTAGAAAACTGCATTGGCAAGAATCCAATAAGTTGTGTGGCATCTTTTGGTAGAGCAATCTCTTCATTTGCCTCTCTTAAGGCAACTTGATAGGAAGAATAGTCATTATCATCTTTTTGCCACCCACCAAAGACACCTCGCCACCATGGCTGGATAAGGAGCTTGCACGGCGAGTTAATAAGATTTTTGGGTGATTTTCATCAGTGATGAGTAGTAAAACACAAGCGTTGGGAATGGGCTTGTGAAAGTCTTGAGTGAGATGATGATAATCCTGATTTATTTTTGTCTTTTGTAACTGGCAAAATAAACTCATTATCTTTACCGTACTCTAAGATGTCTATTCTGTTATTAGCTAGTTTTTTGCGACCACGCCCCAAACCGGTGATTTGTTAGTAAATGAACCGCTTGTTTGTCAGTAAAGTTAGGGGTGGTCTTTTTGAAATAAAATGTGCTGAAAGTAATGCATGGTTTTCTTTTTTTTGATGAATTTTTAAATTTAGGTGGATTTAATGTCAGAGAAAATGACTTTTTTGCTTTTAAGTGCACTAAATAACGGACCAATGCTACTGATATCTAAAATTTCTTGAGCGCGAGTACACGCTACATATAAAAGCCTTAATTCTTCTTTGGCGATACTAAGACTAGTTTTTTTGTCTTGATAGATGAAATCATCGCTAATCTCAACATTTTTTTCCATTCCAGTCCTTTGGCTTTGTGTGCTGTACAAATACTATAATGGGGGTTTTTGCTCGTTCGCTTGTTTTTTTGATAGCCAAACTGATGGCATGAGTACCATAACGGTCAATAACTCGTACCCCAAGGTTTTAGATAACTACCTTCCTCTTGTTCGCTAAATTCTTGTACTTCCTGCCAATTTTTAAAAATGCATCAAGGCAGATACATTGTGAGCTGATTGGTTGCTTTTTGAGTTTTTTTCAGCACCTTCGCAAAATTGTAAGATACTGTTACTATCTGCATTTAGAATAGGTCTTTTACCAATTTTTGACCTTCTAATAAATGCTCTAACGCATTGACATTGGTTCGGCACAAAAATCACATTTTTTTGAGCGCTGTCCAATGTTCCAATCATGGATTTTTGCATAGGATTGCCTGTTAATGGGATTTTTTTCTTGTAAGGTTTTTTTAGTAAGATATTGGCAGCATCGGCTATTTTTTTCACCAAAACGAAAAGATTGGGTCAGTCTCAGATTCAGGATAGGGCAGTCGCTCCATCGCGTTGATTGCACCACGCCATTCATAAATTTGCTGATGGGGGTCGCCAACATAAACAACCTGACTAGGCTGTTTGAATAATATACCCATCATCAAAGGGTCAGCGTCTTGAGCTTCATCAAATAAAATAAAATCAGCAGGAATGCTGGGGTTGGATAACGCCCATAATTTTAGATAAATATGATGACCAATGCCTTCACTGTGTCTAGGGTCAATTGATTGCAACCATAAATTTTTCCACTGCAGGATAAAGCATATCACGCAGTTCATCAGCATCTTTTTGATTCATCCATTCGGGCAGTTTAATGTGTCGCGGCGCAGGATAGTTGCTGGATGTGGTGCAAAAAAATTAGTAATGGCATTTTTTTGATGTAGTTGGCAAGTGTCGTTGCTGTTAATGTTACGGTTAATAATCCATTGATGTGTCTGACCTTCAAAGAGGGTAATTTGAATATTTCACCTAAAACGCACCGCAGGCATGATAGGCTTTCCAATTTTTTTGAGTAATCATTCTATCTACATGCCGATAAGCCAACGAATGAAAGGTTTGACAACGAACGTGAGCGGGAAATTTACCTTGGGCTTCAGTTGCAATTGCTTTATTAAACGCTAAATAAAGTCCTCGACCGTGTAAATTTTTCACTGATGAGCTTTTAAGGTGCTGGTTTTTCCAGCGCCAGCATATGCCATGATTTTAAAACTGACTCCAGATTGCGCCATGGCTAAAGCAGATAATTGTTCTTGGGTGGGTGTAAACATATTTATGGGTGCGAAATTTTTATTATAACAAAACTTTGACCAGTTTTTAGGTTTATTATTTTAAGTCATGGTTATGTGTATTTACGTGTTTTTTTGAGCGGATAAATTGGCAAATAATAGCATAACCACACCAAGCCAAATCAGTCCAAAGCTTATCAGTGTAGCCGAACTAAAGGTTTCATTTTAAAAATAGTACAGCAATGATAAATAAAAAAACAGGTTCTAAATAACTTAATACACCAAACAAAACTAGTTGGTAGTAGGCGATTAGCTTCTAAATTAAATTGCAGTGCCAATACACTAATCAGCCCAAGACCGATAACTTTTTATCCAAAAATATTGGATTGTTAGTAAATTGTAAAGATGCATCATATTGATAAAACAGTAAATACAAACAAATTGGTGCAATGATAGACGTATCAATAAATAAACCTGTTAGAGCACGAATTTTTTTGTTTGCGTCTTAAAAAAATAATAAATTGGATACGTGCCACAAAACCCAAAAAGGTTGCTAAGCCAATCTGATTTGCTTTGTAAAATTTCTACCATGACCCCAGCACCCTGCTACCAATACCGCTAGCCATTGCAGGCGTGATAAGTACTCTCCCAATAAAAACCAACAACAACCATGACTAAAGGAAATAAAAATAACCCATAGATACTTGTATTCCCAAGCCATTTAAAAGGAGCATACATAAATAACCATAGCTGACTGGCAAAAAATTGGTGTTGGCAACAAAAGTAGACACCAAGCAGCCAAACCTTGAATGAACATCAAATCATCAATTACAATACGAATTTTTGCCGCTAGCTAATAAAAAAATATCATCAGACATAGCCACATCATCAGCATGCGCCACAAAAAAACATCAGTTCCTGATAAAGGGATGAGCCATTTACCATACATATATAACGCGCTAAACAGTACATTGGAGATAATTGCAAGCAAAGCACCAATCCATAGAGCAGAAGTGATGATGGTTTTTTGAGCTGATGTCATGGGGTCTTTTTCCTAAAAATATTGGTCTATTTTAAGAGATTTGTGTAAAAAAATTTCGCAAACACAAACAAAATTATGTATAAAAATACAAACCAATCAATGAATTTTTATCACAAAAACGAAAAAGGCTAAAGAAAAACTCTAGCCTTTTTTTGAGTTGGCGTTTGAAATCAATATCAAAAAAATTAGGCATCAACACCATAGACTTTGCGAATCACTCGCTTGTAGTAGGCAAACGCATCATCGGCGCCTTTCATGGCTGCTTGTTTATCTTCATCAGACAAAGGTAGCGCATCAATTTTGGCTTTGACCGCGCGCCAATGTGGCATGCGTCCATCAGGATGGGCGGCAAGGTGAGCAGCTCCAAAAATCATCTTTTTAGGTCAATTTTGCCAGCTTCTTTGTATAAAATGGCAGCGCCTAAGTTGGAACCTTCCACGCAGTATAACCAGCCAATACTTTCAGCGTCAGTAAATACAGGTTCTTCTACGTCTTTACCATAAGGTTCTACTTCCAAATCTTTCATATCGCTTTTTAGGCGGTCAAGACGAGCTAATTCTGCAAGTCCTTCAAAGTTTTTTTAGAAAGTTCTGCGTTATGATAGATGGGATTGACGGTAAGATGAAATTCATACTGAGCCTGCAAAAACTTGCGATAGTTGTCTAAACTGACAAATGGTTGCATACTCATTACAAATTATCTACCGCGTCGTGCGTTTTCTCTGGAATGCTCTTTTAGAGCTTCAGTTAAGGTTTTTTTCGGTCATAAAATCACCTATAAATTAAAAAAAGCGCAACTAAATTACAATATTTTTTTAATATTTTGTAAACCCCAAAAGCAGAATAAATAATAATAAATCTTATTTACAAATTACCTTTGAGTATGGTATCTTTGTCAATCTAATTTTTTTGTCCAATTTACTTTGTTTAGTTTGACCCTGTTTTTATAAAAAAATGTCATCACCTGACAGGCATAAAAGAGTATGTCCATACCACAAGATAAACCCAATCATCAACCCAAACACCAAGTTCATAATAATTTTTTTAATTCGCCTAATGTTTTTTTAATATTGGGGTTTTTATTTTTTTAGGGCTGGGAATTTTAGGGGTAATTACACCAGGACTGCCGACCACAGTATTTATTTTTATTAGCCGCTGCTTGTTGGGCGAGAAGTTCCAAACGTTTTTTTATGGTTGGCTGTTACGCCATCGTATGTTTGGCAAAATGATTATTGACTGGGAAGAACGCCGTGCCATGCCACGTTTTTGCTAAATACATTGCATGGAGTATGATGCTTTTTCTAGTGCGATGTTATTTTTATCGTTTACCAAGTGAAAGGTTGTGGATTGCTTTTTTTGGTTAGCGGTATTTGTTTGGGAGCGGGAATTTGGATGGCACGCTTGTCAGATGCTAATAAGCCCTTGATATTAAGGGCTTATTAAGTTTAATCATCAATTATTGATTTTTGAAACCAGCTGTCGGCGCTGTTTTTGGCCTTTTCAATGTCACTAGAAGACAAACCTAAAGCTAATTGTCCGATTTTTGGCTTGAGCCTTACCACGAATTTTTGTCATCTAACATACCATCGCGGCTAGACAAATCGTACCATTTATAGGCATCTACTAAACGGTGCTGTTTTTTTCGTCAATCATGGCAAGAGCATAACTGGCGCGGTTGTCACCTAGGTGAGCAGCTTTTTTTCTAACCACGCACGACCTTGTTTCATATCAGCGGTAACACCTTCACCACGTAGATACATAATACCAAGGTTTAGTTGAGCAGGTGCAATGTTTTGTTCAGCAGCACGAGTATACCAATAAACAGCTTTTTGGAGCATCTTTTGGCAAACCCCTTCCCCTTTTTTTGCAAGCGTTTGGCTAGAAAAATTGAGCATGATGATTGCCATCACCTGCTTGTTTGGTCAAAGAAGCGATGTCCATCGTTTCAAAAACGAGAAACATTTAAAGGAATGTTGCTAGTTAGTTCGGCAAAAAGCGATGCCAGAACCTAACAGAGCGGTGGACAATAAGATGGTTTTTTTAATAACTTCATAAAAAAACTCCAAAATGTGATAAAAAAATTAAGTGTAAAGTTTTAAATATAACTTTAATTTTTATAACTTTTTCAATAAAATAAATAAATTAACCTTTCAATGGTAGCATTTTACGCTTAAAACTGCAATTTTTAAAATCGTGTTAAAACGTAACATTTTGTACCCCGATGCGACATCTTTGATAAATACTAATATTTGGCAATGCGATAAATTGCGACGTCTGCTAATAAATTTGGTGCTTTTTTTAATTACTTTATTAAAGCAATCTTGGGGCGATTTTAGGATTATCATTGATGGCGATGCTGTCTAAAAATAGCAATTTGATTGTCATAACAAAGTCGTTCAAAATCCTTAAAAGTGCACAAATGTATGTTTGGTGTATCATACCATTCATGAGGAATGGTTTCGCTAACTGGCATGATGCCTTTTTAGTCCTAAATAGACACGGTTTTGCCAGTAAGCAAAATTTGGAAATGTCACAATGCCCTCTTTGGCAACCCGAAGCATATCCAAAAGCAAGTTTTTTGGGATTTTTTTACTGCTTGCAAAGCTCGTGCCATAACAACCGTATCAAAGCTATTATCTGCAAATTTTTGCCAAGCCGTCATTTAAATCTTGTTCAATGATATTCAAGCCTTTTGGCAATGGCTTCGTTGATTTTATGTTCATCAATTTCAAGACCATAACCTGAAACGCCAAGATGGGTTTGTAAATGTGCCAAAAGTGTGCCATCCCCTGCAACCTAAATCCAAAAACTTTAGCATTTTTTTAATCCATTTTTCAGCAAGCTGATGGTCAATATTCATATTTTTCTCTTTATTGCTAATTTATTTTGGGTAAAAATTATTGACGTGCTAGTTTTTGATAGCATAATGGGGTCAATGTCTTCATCACAAACTTGGGGCGTCAAAAAAATGGTGCTGACAAAAACCCTTTTACTGCATTTACGTATCTGGGTATATCAAACAAAAACGAATCATGACCATGTGGGGCTTGGACATTAACAAAGCTTACAGGCTTGTTATTCGCCATGAGTGCATTGACAATCTCTGCTGAACGTTCTGGGCTAAATCGCCAATCGCTATCAAAAAGAAACAATCAGAAATTGGCATTTTGTGCGATTGAGTGTTAATTTTAAAAGCATCTTCTTCGCTTAAATTTTTCATCAGTATAATCGCGAGTTGGGTCAAAGTAGTCCAGTGCTTTAGTCATCAAAAGATAGGTATTGGCGTCAAAGTTTTTACTAAAACGTTCCCCTTGATAACGCAGATAACTTTCTACTTGAAATTCCACATCAAAACCATACATAAACTTCCCTGATTTTTAAATCACGTCCAAATTTAGCTTTCATGGCGTCTTCGGTAATATAGGTAATGTGTCCAACCATACGTGCTAAAAATTAGCCCACGACGTGGATACGTTCCTTTTTTAAGTAAAAAAACCATTGTAAAAATCAGGGTCGGATAAAATGGATTGACGCGCCACTTCATTAAAAGCGATGTTTTGAGCGGTAAGTTTTGGGGTGCTGGCAATGATAACTGCGCGTTTTAGCCTGTCTGGATAATCTACCGACCATTGCAGGGCTTGCATGCCACTCCATACTGCCACCAACGATGGCATGCCAAACATCAATTCCAAGCCTATCAGAAAGCATGATTTGAGTTTTTACCCAGTCTTTGATGGTGATTAAAGGAAAATCCGCTCCCCAGATTTCACCCGTTTCAGGGTTGATGGATGTTGGACCTGTTGAACCATGACACGAACCAATGTTGTTTAAACACACCACAAAAAAATTTAGTGGTATCAATAGCTTTTGTCTTTGCCAATTAAGTTGTCCCACCAACCAGCTTTGCTGTCATCTTTATTGTGATAACCTGCAGCGTGGTGTGAGCCTGATAGGGCATGACAAATTAAAAATGGCATTACTTTTTTTAGTGTTGAGCGTGCCATAAGTTTCAATCACCAAATCGAACGATGATAAAGTGCGCTGACACTCCAAAAACCAACGGCGTATCAAAATGCAGTGTTTGAGGGGTAACAATGCCAACTGATTTTTGGGTCAAGATAGGGGGCTGTTGTATTCACAAAAATACTCTTATTGTTATTTGTTAACGTGCTATTTTACGGCTGAATGGGCATAATGACAAGGTAAACGGCAAAAATAAAGGGTTAGACTTATTTTGAGGTAATAATTTGTACAATGATTTATCGCCAGCCAATTGTATTTTTTTAAAACATTTTTAAAAACATATCAAATTAGCCATAAAGTGCCAAGCGAATTTTTTTGAGTGCGTTCATAGCATTATGAGCATTTGGCATCTCTGGCAAATCACTTCTACTAAACGCATCGTTAATATCTTTTTGTAAGTTATCCACCATTAAAATGAGCTCTTCATATTGATAATGACCTGATTTTTATTAATAAAAGTTCATCTTTATTGGGTCTTTTTGACTCTGATTTGACCGTCAGTGGCAATTTCTTTTGCCATATGTAGCAGGCGCAAATTGTGCATCATATTTTTTTGGTATCATAGGGTTGGTCGTGCTTTAAGGTGGTTTTGATAGCGTTGATTATTATGATTTTTTTACCCATTGCCAATAATCGTGATAGTCTTGACAGTATTTGCTATAGCCAATTTGATTAAAAATATAGATAAGAACTGATGGGTAGATTTTTAGGAATGCTACTTAAACTTAGATTGTTGGCGGTTGATTTTTGAACAACTCCAGAAAATTGATACCGATTTTTCTTTATCAATATAAACAGCGTACAGTTGTGCAACATGATTGATTTGAGCAAGCCCAAGTTGATTTTTTGAGTGAGCTGATTTTTGATTTAACCAAGTATTTAATAATATGGTGTTTCCATTTTTCAATATATAACAAAAATCCAAAACACTTTTTGGTTTTTATCCATAGGATTGACTATTCTTTTATTTAAACCATGTGATTTTTGATTTGATTTGCAGCAAATCCTAAAAAAAGTTTTTTGGCATAATTTACTAATAAAATCTTTAGGGTCGATTACATCCATGATGGGATGCTTATAAATGATTTTTATCTTTTTGGTGTATTTAATAATTCCATAATGCTGGGATTATTTTTTTCAAAAGAAGTTCAATAAAACGCCCAATTTCATAGTAGACAATATCATTAGTTTCATTGTTAATTTGCGGGATATAAGTACTTGGAAGGCGATAATAATGTGATTTTTGGTAAATAAAAACGCCCTTAATGTCTAAATCTGAATCCGGTGTATCCAGCCCATAGGCACGACTGCCGGAAATGCACTCTAACAAGATTAAATTTTGGGATTTTAAATCATCAATGGTCATAAATTGCTTGTTTGAAAATTTGGTTTAATGATTCTATGCTGCTTTTAGGTCTATCTGATAAGTTATCAGGACTGATGCTATTGTATAAATCATAAATAAATTGTTGAAGACGTGCTGATAAAGTATGAGTATAGCTTTCATCCTGATTAGCTTTTTAAGATAATCAGCTCTTGGATTTCTTTTGGTAATTGGTGGTTTAAGCAAATCAAACATTGGAGTGATGGATACAGGTGGCATGCATTGTTTTTGCATCACCCAGTTGCAGGCAAGCAAGGCTCTTAAAAAGATAAAACCATTTTTTAAGTTTGATGGGCTGTGTTAAATCCAATGCTGAATTTGCATTTCTTGCCATGCCTTGATAATGATAAAATACAGCTTTAGGATTAAAATAATCGTTTTTGTATTTCATGTAAATTCTTTATCAATTTATCATTACTTTGATAAATAATTGGTGAATTTAACCATTCAAAAAAATAACCACATTGGATTTATACATCAAATTTAAGGCTTTTTTTAATATCCCAGCCACCAATATCAAAAAGGCACATCAAATAGTTGATTGTCAATAAATTCAAATGTGCCTTTTTGCTCAAAAATGGATAAATAATAATCACTATTATGGCAATAAATCAATCGCACGTCAAAAATCGCTGTCTTGTGATAAAAATCCCTCATGCCCAACTGCCACTTTCTATGGCAAGCTGGCAGTGGATTTCTTTTGGTTTGACAGATATAGTCAATGGTGCTGTTAATTTTTTTCTGGTTACGGTCTTATCTTCAGTGTAAATCATTGAGCATTTTTTTCCCTGCTTCTAAAAGCAAAAATAACTTAAGATTCCATCACAACCTGCCCGGCGAAAAACCCTAATAAACTCTCTAAAATCACTTCTTGACTAAGCCAACCATTATTAATAGCCGCTTTTATGCATGGCGTATTCACCTGATACTTGATAGGCAAACGTTGGTATACCAAACGCGTCTTTGACTTCACGCACCACATCCAAGTAGGGCTGACCTGGTTTTACCATGACCATATCCGCCCCTTCATTAATATCCAAAGCTACTTCATGCAAGGCTTCAGCACGGTTGGCAGGGGTTCATTTGGTATTGTTTTTATGTCCTTTTAAATTGCCACTGCTACCAACTGCATCACGAAATGGACCGTAATAAGCCGATGCGTATTTAGCAGAATATGCCATGATAGCGGTATTCACAAAGTCGTTATTTTTCCAGGCGTTTTCGCATCGCACCAATGCGACCATCCATCATGTCGCTTGGTGAAATAATATCAGCTCCTGCTTTGGCGTGAGCAAGGGTTTTGTTTGATAAGAGCTTCAGTGGTAACATCATTAATCACATAGCCTGTTTCATCAATAATACCATCTTGACCGTGTGTGGTGTAGGGTCAAGAGCAACATCGGTCATGACAATCATATCAGGCAACGCATCCTTTAAGGCACTCACTGCTTGACAGGCTAACGTATTTAGACGGTAAGCCTCTTCACCAGTTGGTGTTTTAAGACTGGGCTGAATGACAGGGAAAAAAATATCCACCATGTTGACCCCAACCTTAGATAATTCTTTGGCATAATCAATCAGCAAATCAATGGAAAGTCGCCAAACATCAGGCATACTTGCAATGCTTTCTTTGCGGTTTTTTTACCATCAAGTACAAATACAGGCGCAATCAGATGACAAGGTTTTTAGATGGGTTTCGGCAACCATATCACGAATGCTGTCTGATACTCTAAGTCGGCGTAAGCGAGTGGCAGGATAGGTGCGATTAAAAGTATAGTTCATAATTTTTTTCCGTTTAATCATTTTTAAAGAATTGACAATCATTATCATATCAAAAAAATTATCTTTAAAAATACCAAAAATAAAAAGCCAATTATTATTCATAATCAGCTTTTTATAAGTGTTTTATTTGTATAAAGGTAAAATGGATTAAAAAATCCTTTTTACCCAATCAACCAAACCTTCCCACATACGACTGACAAAACCTGCCTCAGCCACGTCTTCGGTAGCAATGATAGGCACACTAGTAATAGTTTTACCATCAATCACTGCCAAAGCTTGCCCCTAATTCTTGCCCTTTTTGATGGGAGCGGTGATGTTGTCATTAAGGCGAATGACGGCAGAAATATTGGGTTTTTGGGTTTTGATGGCAAGAACTTTTAGGTTTTCAGCAACCTCTGTTTTAACGGTTTTGTGCTCACCATATCGAACAGTGGCATCGCCTGCTGATTGACCTTTTGGAGCAACAACGATGTTATGAAAATGCCCAAATCCAAAATTAAGCAACTCTCGTGTTTCATCGGCGCGCGCCTTCATACTTTTAGCGCCCATAACCACCGCAATTAGACGCATATTATCTTTTTGGCTGGATGCTGCCAAAGAGAATCCAGACTCACCTGTATGACCAGTTTTTAAGCCGTCTACAGTTGAATCGCTAAATAATAAGGCGTTGCGATTTTTCTTGCTTGATGTTATTGTAGGGTGAATTCTTTTTCACTATAAATTTTATAATACTGCCCACTATTTTTTTGATGATTGCTCGTGATAATATTGCTAAATCTTTAGCACTGGCGCGATGATTGGCGGATGGCATACCAGTAGCGTTTTCAAATTTGGTATTGGTCATGCCTAATTTGGCAGCTTCATCGTTCATCAAAGCAGCAAAAGCCGATTCAGAGCCAGCGATATGCTGAGCAACGGCTTTTGATGCATCATTGCCAGACTGAATAATAATTCCACGTAACATATCAATGGCTTTGGCTGATTCATTTAAAGGAATGTACATACACGATTCACTGCTTGAGCCACGACACCATGCGTTTTCATCCACTTTAATGGGCGTATCTTCTGATATTTCACCAGATGATAAACGTTGTTCTAATAAATAGCTTGTCATCATTTTTGGTTAAAGAAGCAGGCGGTAATGGTGTGTCAGCATTATGCTGAGCCAAAAATTGTTCCTGTATCATAATCCATAAGAATGTATGCTGCGTTATCTTGCACGGGTGGATTAATGCCATTATCATTATCTGCCCAGACGTTGTTTGTCAAGCAAGCATTACCTAATACAAATAAACTCAACAATAAAGGTTTTTTTAAAAAAACATCATAACCATAAACCAAAAATAAGCCAAAAAAATAAGCAGGAGAAAAAAAGTGGAAACTATAACAAAAAAACTTCAGAAGTTAAAATAATTTATACAAATTTTTGTACAAATTAAGGTTAAATTTTATGCAAATTTTTGCGCCAATGTTAAAAAGGTAATCGAGGCTTGGGCGAACTCTTGACACAATTCTTTATTTTTCACTTGGTGGAAAACTAGCTGTCCATGCACGCACTCCCTGTAAGACTTCTTTATAGTCATTTTTGAGTATTTAGGTAGCGCAATGTTTCTTTTTGGGTCGGATACGTCTGGCATAAAAGATTTTTTTAATTGATTTTGATAAGCTTCATTGAATTGTTGTTTTTGTTTGGCGTTGAGCATTGGCGGACAAATTTCAGATAGATTTTTGCACTAAGGCAAGCATATAGTGATTGGTTTTACTGGCTGGAATTTTTTTCTGGCATACGTAAGTTTGGATTTTTGGGCAGAAGCGGTGCTGCTCAGTATATAAGCAAAAATCATACCGATTCCCAAAACTTTGCTGACCTTATGGTTGAAATTTGCCCATTTTATAGAAAAAAATGGATAAAATTTGTTCAGTATTTATCATAAATAACCCCATACAACAGAATGAACGTATCATACTGCTTTTATCCAAAAAAATCCCTGATAAATGATAAAAAAATGTAGAAATACTGTAGTCAAAAACAAGCAATTGGTAACACAATAGCAATATTTAATCAAAGTGGTTTATCTGGATAAATTTGATTAAAATTAAAAATAATTTGTTAAATTTAATCCAACGCAAAGACAAAAAAACCCAAAATTTTTTTATAATGGCGAACGTGTAAATTATCATTTAGTTACGTTATGACGCAAAAATCGCTTAATTGACCCCAATACCAAAAAAAGAAGATGCTTTTGACCGAGCTATTCGCCCCCAGTTTTTTTATCTGAGTACATTGGGCAGCCAAAAGTATGTGAACAGATGAAGGTTTTTATTAAAGCTGCTAAAAAAACGTCGCGAATCTTTAGACCATATGCTGATTTTTTTGGACCGCCCGGACTTGGTAAAAACCACTCTTGCCAATATTATCGCTAATGAAATGGGTGCAAATTTAAAAGCGACATCAGGACCTGTTTTAGAGCGGGCGGGCGATTTGGCGGCGCTGCTGACAAATTTAGAAGAAAATGATGTCTTATTTATTGATGAAATCCACCGACTAAGTCCAGCTATCGAGGAGATTTTTGTATCCTGCCATGGAAGATTTTTCAGCTGGATATTATGATTGGTGAAGGCGTCGGCGCGCGTTCTATCAAATTGGATTTACCACCATTTACATTGGTTGCAGCAACAACTCGGGCAGGACTTTTTGACATCGCCACTGCGTGACCGCTTTGGAATTATCCAAAGATTGGAGTTTTTATAATGTTCAAGATTTAACCACCATTATTCAACGTTCATCAAAATTAATGAATGTCATCATAAAACAAGAGGGTGCCAAAGAGGTTGCTCACCGAAGTCGTGGTACGCCACGCATTGCCAATCGCCTTTTGCGACGAGTGCGTGATTATGCTGAAGTCAAAGGCGATGGTATCATTACCGACCAAATGGCAAGCCTTGCATTGGATATGTTGTCAGTTGATAAGCAGGGGCTGGATGATTTGGATAGACGTTATTTATTTATGTTAAAAGAACGTTTTTTTAAACAGACCTGCTGGTGTAGAAGCGATAGCGGCGGCAATGGCTGAAGATAAAGGCACGTTAGAGGATGTGATTGAGCCGTATCTGATTCAACAAGGCTATATCCAAAGAACGCCCAAAGGTCGGATTTTTGCTGGATAAAAGCTCACCAAGTTTTAATAGAATCGGGTTATTTTTTTACTCTAAAAAAATAGTTGTATTGCAAAATATTGAAAAATAATCCAAAATCAAAGGAGACCCATCATGCATATTTTTATATCATACCCCTAAAAAAATATCCAATTTATACCGCCGAGCAAATCAAACTTTGGGAAAGTCGTTGGTTTTTGGCGGGAAATTCATCGTTTGGACTGATGCAGCAAGCAGCAATGATGATGAGTGAAAAAAATTACTAATTTTATCAATCATCAACAATTATCCAACCCTAAAATACTTGTGTGGTGTGGTGTGGGCAATAATGGCGGCGATGGTTATTTGATAGCCAGTTATTTAAAAACAACAAAATCATTGGGTGAAAATTTATGCACCATTTGACGCTAAAAGCCAAGATTGTCAAACCGCTCGGGCTTTTTGCTGAAAAAAACTTGGTGTGCCAATTCAAAAATAATACAGTTAATGATGGTTTTTGACGTCCATATTGATGCATTGTTTGGTAATGGTTTAAATCAACCATTAGATGATACTTATCAGCAAGTTATTCAAAATTTTAACCAACAATCAGGCATAAAAATCGCTATAGACATTCCTAGTGGTTTACATCCTGATACTGCAGTCCCAATGCCAATATGTATTCATGCAGATTTTACATTGTGTGTGATGGGATTAAAGCTTGGGCTGCTCATAGGTCAGGGTAAAACCTACGCAGGAAAAACGGTTTTAATTCCTTTGATTCCAAAAAGATGAGCAATTGACCAGCATTGCTACTATAGATACGTGTTATCCTGATATTGTTCCAAGGGCAAATCATGCTCATAAAGGTGATTTTGGTCATCTTTTTAATCATTGGAGGTCATCAAAATATGGGTGGTGCAGCACTGATGGCAGGCGTGACAGCGATGGCTTGCGGTGTAGGCAAGGTTACGGTGATGTGTCATAAAAATCACCATAGTGCTATCTTGGCGCACAGTCCAAATGTGATGGTTAAAGACATGAATGATATTTTTGATAGGCAGTCTTTTGCAGACTATTTGTTAGATATTGATGGAGTGGTTTTTGGCATGGGGCTTGGACGCGATACATGGTCAAAAGCAGGTTTATCAAAGTATGATTACCATGATTTATCAAAGCTACTCTCTAAAGACCGTTATTTTTTTGATGCCGATGCGTTGTATTTTTTTAGCAAAACATCCTCAAAAATTGCCAGATTTTATCATTTTAACCCCTCATGATGGCGAAGCGGCAAGGTTACTAAATACTAAAACACCAACAATCAATCAAGATAGACTTTTTAGTCTGCAGGCATTATCTCAAAAAAATTTGGCGGTACTTGGGTGCTAAAAAGGCGCTGGCTCTTTGGTATGCGACAAGGGTGAAATTGGCGTTTGCGCCTTTGGCAATCCAGCCATGGCAACAGCGGGCATGGGTGATGTTTTGGCAGGTTTAATTGGTGGATTAAAAATTATCTCAGCCACAATTAAGCCTGTTGGACATGATTAGCATTCATGCACTGGCAGGCGATTATTTAGCTAATAAAACCAAAATTGGCTTAGAAGCGGTGCAAATGCCAAAAGCAATCACCAAAATACTCAATCAAAAATTTAGCTGAAAAATTTGGGGAAATCTTCTTGGCAAATGGTTTATTTTAAGGTAAGATAGCATTGTTTTTCGGTCAGCGTAGTTATTTATCAGATACTGCGTTTGTCAAATTACTTAGTATAAATTATCCTTTGTATTGCGGTATTTGACATTGCATTTAGGCTTATCAGCCAGCAAGACATCAGAACTTTTGCTTCTCCTTTCTTGTTTTTGTTAAGCCTATTTTTGCTAATTTTTTTAGGTATGTTTGCCTTTTTGGGTAAATTAAGGAAATAGGTATGACAGAGCAACCAGCCCAAAATCAGGGACATAGCTCCCAAAAAGATGTATTTAGTCAGTTTCACGCCAACCAAATCGCCTTAAAAAAATGGTGAGACCGTGCATATGTCCGGTGGTGATTTACTTGTTCAAGCCCTAGTTGATGAAGGGGTTGAATATATTTTTGGTTACCCAGGCGGTGCTGTTTTGCACATTTATGATGCGCTATTTAAACAAGATAAAATTGAACATATCTTAGTTCGCCATGAGCAAGCTGCAGGTCATATGGCAGATGCGTATAGCCGTGTTACAGGAAAAAAACTGGCGTGGTGCTAGCAACGTCTGGACCGGGTGCTACCAACACCGTAACCGCCATTGCGACTGCCTTTATGGATTCCATTCCCATGGTGGTATTGGCAGGTCAGGTGCCATCAGGACTAATTGGTGATGACGCGTTTCAAGAATGTGATATGATTGGCATTTCTCGCCCTATTGTAAAACACAGCTTTCAAGTCAGAGATCCCAAAGAAATTCCAACAATCATTAAAAAAGCCTTTTTTGTAGCATCGTCGGGCAGACCAGGTCCTGTAGTGGTTGATATTCCTAAAGATATGACCAATCCTGCTGATAAGTTTGCTTATCATATGCCAGATTCGGTAAATATTCGCTCTTATCAGCCTACGTTAAAAAGGTCATAGTGGACAAATTAAAAAGCGGTTGAAACACTACTGTCTGCCAAACGACCAGTCATTTACGCAGGCGGTGGGGTAGTTTTAGGCAATGCCAGTAATGAGCTAACCCAACTTGCTAAATTGTTGAATCTTCCCGTTACCAATACATTGATGGGGCTTGGCTGTTTTGCGGGGTCTGATTCACAGTTTGTGGGCATGTTAGGGATGCATGGTGCTTATGAAGCAAATATGACCATGCACCACAGTGATGTTATTTTGGCGGTAGGGGCAAGATTTGATGACCGCGTTACCAACAACGTTAAAAAAATTCTGTCCTAACGCTACCATCATTCACATTGATGTTGACCCAGCTAGTATCTCAAAAACCATCAATGCTCACATTCCAATTGTTGGTGATGTCAAACCCGTTTTAATGGAAATGCTTGCTATTTTACAAAGCAGTCAAAAACGTTTGGATGAGCATGCTTTATCAGATTGGTGGGGGCAAATTAACGAATGGCGTAAACGTCATGGGCTTTGCTATGACCAAGACGGGGATGGCGAATTACACACCATCAAACCCCAGCGTGTTGTGGAAACCTTATATAAATTAACAAATGGTAAAGCCATCATTACTTCGGATGTTGGTCAGCATCAGATGTTTGCCGCTTTGTATTACAAATACGATTCGCCACGACAATGGCTCAATTCTGGTGGCTTAGGCACAATGGGCGTGGGTTTGCCTTATGCTATGGCGGCAAAATTAGCATTTCCTGAAAAAACTGTGGTATGCATCACGGGTGAAGGTTCAATTCAGATGAATATCCAAGAACTTTCTACCTGTTTGCAGTACAATTTGCCTGTCAAAAATTTTTAAATTTAAAACAATGCCCAACTTGGAATGGTAAAACAGTGGCAAGATATGTTGTATGAGGCTCGTCATGCTCAGTCTTATATGAAGTCGTTGCCAGATTTTGTAAAACTTGCCGAGAGTTATGGACATAAAGGCGTAAAAATCACCAATTCTGCAACCATGGAAGCTGAATTAAAAGCTGCTCTTGAAATGGATGGTCTGGTGTTTATTGATGTTTATGTTGATAGAACTGAACACGTTTATCCAATGCAGGTTGCAGGGCAATCCATGCGCGATATGTGGCTATCAAAAGGGGAGCGTACCTAATGCCAGCACAAACTAAAAAAACATTTGATTTCTGTGTTGATGGAAAATGAAGCAGGTTCATTATCTCGTGTGGTAGGTTTATTTAGCCAGCGCGGTTACAATATTGATAGTTTAAACGTAGCTACAACTGAAGACCCGACTATTTCACGACTTACCCTAACTACCATTACCACGGATGATAAGATTGAGCAAATCACCAAACAGTTGCACAAGCTCATTGAAGTGGTCAAGGTGCAAAATTTATCTGAGGTGACCCAAGGCGGTCAAATTGAAAGAGAACTTATGCTGATTAAAGTACGTGCCACAGGCTCAAACCGTGAAGAAGTCTATCGTACAGCAAACATCTTTCGAGCTCAGATTGTGGATGTCGCCAGCAGTTTGTACACTATTTTGATTACGGGTGATGCAGGAAAATTGGACGGTTTTTATTGAAGTGATTGGACGCGATAAAATCCTAGAAGTAGTGCGCAGTGGAGTCATTGGCATTGCTCGCGGCGAAAAAGACGCTAAGCTTTATAAATTGGGTTGATAACTATATGATGGGTTTATTCAATTGATAAATCACCAATTGCAACAAATCCATATAAAAAAATATTTTAAACCTATTTAAGGCATGATTAATAAGCAACGCAAAAATCATAATTTGCAATTTATTGATATTATTTTTAATTTTAACCCCACACCCATTTTTGGGTAATTTTTTTAAAGGAAAACTTTATGAGTTTAAATGTGTATTATGATAAAGATTGTGATTTATCATTGATTCAGGGTAAAAAGTTGCCATTATTGGCTATGGCTCACAGGGTCATGCTCACGCCCCTAAATTTAAAAAGATAGCGGCGTTGATGTTACCGTTGGTTTGCGTTCAGGTTCTGCGTCTTGGAAAAAAAGCAGAAAAATGCTGGTCTAAAAGTTGCTGAAACTGCCGATGCAGTGGCTGGCGCAGATGTGGTGATGATTTTGACGCCCGATGAATTTTCAGCGTCAGCTTTATAAAGACGTGATTGAGCCGAACATCAAACAAGGCGCAACACTTGCTTTTGCCCATGGTTTTGCCATCCATTACAATCAAGTTGAGCCACGCAGCGATCTTGATGTGATTATGGTTGCGCCAAAAGCTCCTGGTCACACGGTGCGTTCTGAATTTGTTAAAGGCGGCGGTATTCCTGATTTAATCGCTGTGTGGCGCGATGCATCTGGTACAGCCAAACAATTGGCGTTGTCTTATGCAGCTGGCGTTGGTGGCGGTCGTTCTGGCATTATTGAAACAACCTTTAAAGATGAAACTGAAACTGACCTATTTGGAGAACAAGCCGTTCTTTGTGGTGGTGCGGTTGAACTGGTCAAAATGGGCTTTGAAACTTTGGTGGAAGCTGGCTATGCTCCAGAAATGGCATATTTTGAATGCTTACACGAACTAAAAACTGATTGTTGATTTGATGTATGAAGGCGGTATTGCTGATATGAATTACTCCATCAGCAACAATGCAGAATATGGCGAATATGTAACAGGTCTTGAGGTGATTAATGACAAATCTCGTGAAGCCATGCGTAACGCCCTAAAACGCATTCAATCCGGTGAATACGCTAAAATGTTCATCGCTGAAGGTATGGCTAATTATCCGTCTATGACTGCTCGTCGTCGTCAAACTGCTGACCATGAAATTGAAAAAAACTGGGGCAAAAACTACGCGCGATGATGCCTTGGATTGGTGGTAATAAAATTATTGACAAAAACCAAAAACTAATTTGGGTTATCTTGATAATTTGTTATCTTAATAAAAACAACCGCATTTTTATGTGGTTGTTTTTTTAATTGTTTGAAATTTATCAAACAATTTAGCTAAAACATTCCATTTCTATTAGAAAAACAAGAGTTTCTAAAAGAAATTATGATTCAGTTAGGATAAAAAAATATCCTTCTAGATGATTTTTTGGGTTAAAATAACCATTTGTTTTTAAATAATTTAAGTAAACATTGATAACTATGTTAAATTTGTCTGAATTCTTCGGTTTATTTGGCGGTTGGTCGCTTCTATATGTGCTGTTTAGTTTGATAGTGGCGATTTTTTTACTTGGATACGAGCCGATTTGATTATGAAAAACAGGGCAAATCGTTAAATGGTGGATTTTTTTCAATTTATGAGTGTCGTTTGTTCACTGTGGATTTTTTTATTTCAATGGCAGCATTGTATTTTTTTAGATTTCGGTCGTTATGCCATTAGCATACCTGTGGTCTATATTATTTATCGTGTGGGTGGTTTGATATACAGTTCACAATTATTAAAAAGAAGAGGATTTACCCACCAATATTGATGATTTTTGTTATTCCAAATAAGTATTTGATTTATAGTAAATCTTTTGCTTTAACGTTTACACTTTTTATGTGTTTGCGTGATGGCTTATGAATCATATCCTTTGATTAATTTAACAATTAGTTAAAAATTGTAAAAATGTTTTTTTCTTTTTTTAAAACTTTTGCTATACTTAAGGGTGAGGTGTTTTGCACCAGTTGATTTACACTATTATTTTAATTGTGCAATTAAAAATTTGAGTAAAACAACTTGATAAAACTTGCGGGCGAATGTCATTTTAGGACGCATGGCGTTTTTGTAGTTGGTTTTTGCATGTTTTGGCAACATCACAGTCGGTTTTTCCGTTTTTTCCTAGTTTTTTTATAGGTATGTACTCATGTCAAACAAAGTTCAAGGCACAGTAAAGTGGTTTAATGACCCCAAAGGTTTCGGCTTTATCGCTCAAGAAAATGGCGGTCAAGATGTTTTTTTGCTCATTATAGCGCCATTGTTGGTTCAGGCTTTAAGAGCTTAAAAGAAGGTCAAAAAGTTGCTTTTTGTGTTAACCGATGGCAAAAAGGTCCACAAGCTGAAGAGATTGAAGTAATCTCTTAATCTTTCTGCGTCATAAAAAAACACTGCTTCGGCGGTGTTTTTTTGTGCCAATTTATTAGACGGTACAGTCAAACATCTTGATAAAACTGCATTTGCCCCTTTAGAAAATTAGGTAAATATGATATATTTTTGACGAGTTTTCAAAACAAATCACGGAGAAGTTATGAAGATTTTAGTTGCTGTCAAACGCGTGGTTGATCACAATGTCAAAGTGCGTATTAAATCGGATGGGTCAGGTATTGATACCGCCAATGCCAAAATGAGTATCAACCCTTTTTGTGAAATTGCTGTTGAAGAAGCCGTTCGTTTAAAAGAAAAAGGCGCTGCTAGTGAAGTGATTGCAGTTACCATTGGTACAGAGGCTTCACAAGAGCAATTGCGTTCAGCGTTAGCGCTTGGTGCAGATAGAGGGATTTTGGTAAAAAAACAGAAGATAAAGCCTATCCTTTACAGGTGGCAAAAAAATTCTAAAAAAAACATTGCTGAAGCTGAAAATGCTCAGTTGGTACTGCTTGGCAAACAAGCAATTGATGATGATAATAACCAAACAGGACAAATGCTGGCTGCTTTGATGGGTGTTGGGCAGGGTACATTTGCATCTGAGGTTGTAGCAAATGGCAGTAAAATTAACGTTACTCGCGAAATTGATGGTGGATTGCAAATTTTTGGAATTGCCACTACCTGCGGTAGTAACGGCTGATTTGCGTTTAAATTCGCCAAGATTTTTTTAAAATTACCAAACATTATGGCTGCCAAGAAAAAAACCCATAGATGTCAAAACTCCTGAAGATTTTTGGTGTTGATATGAGTTCAAAAAAATCAAAACTGTAAAAATTGCCGAGCCTACAGAACGTAAAGCGGGTGTAACGGTTAATAGTGTTGATGAATTGCTTGATAAACTTAAAAATGAAGCCAAAGTTATTTGATGAATAACAAAAATTATAAAGGATAAATTATGACCATCTTAGTCTATGCTGAACACAATAATAAAGAACTAAAATCTGCTACGTTATCCGCGGTCACTGCTGCTACCCAAATTGGCGCTGACGTCCATGTGTTGGTTGCAGGATTTCAGGCAGATGAAGTAGCGCAAGTTGCTGCAAAAATCTCTGGCGTGAGCAAGGTGATTTTGGTAAATAATGCCGCCTTCACTCATCAGCTTGCTGAAAATGTTGCACCTGTACTTGTTAATTTTGCCAAAGATTATAGCCATATCATCACAGCAGCAACCACTACAGGCAAAAAAATATTTTGCCACGAGTTGCTGCTTTACTTGATGTTAATATGGCGTCGGATGTTGTTTCCGTTGTTAATGCTAATACATTTGTACGTCCAATTTATGCTGGTAACGCGTTTGCCACCATTGAGATTGATGAGGAAAAAAATCTTATTGAGTGTACGTACTACTGCATTTGAGCAAGCAGCTTTTAGAAGGTTCTGCTACAATTGAGTCAGTTGAGATTGGTGAAAACACAGATAAATCGCGTTTTTGTTGCTGAAGAGCTTGGACAATCAGAACGTCCCGAATTAACCTCTGCTCGCGTTGTGGTTTCTGGCGGTAGAGCATTAGCAAGTGCTGAAAATTTCGCTCAATATATTAACCCATTGGCAGATAAATTATCAGCAGCAATAGGAGCATCGCGAGCAGCAGTAGACGCAGGTTTTGTGCCAAACGATATGCAGGTTGGGCAAACAGGAAAAAAATCGTTGCTCCCGAATTATACATTGCTGCGGGTATTTCTGGGGCGATTCAGCATTTAGCAGGCATGAAAGACTCTAAAGTTATTGTGGCTATTAACACTGACCCAGAAGCACCCTATTGTTCAAGTAGCAGATTACTTTTTACAGGCAGACTTATTTGAAGCTTTACCTGAATTAACTGCAAAACTTTAATGTTTTTCTCTTTTTTTAAAACAAAAACGCATCTTTGGATTGGATGCGTTTTTCTGGATAATTCATTAAAATGTTACAAAAATATTTCAAAAATTTGAAGATTTATTTCGTGTATTCAAACAGTTGTAATGAAATTACATTTTTGTTGATGTTTTTGTCCATTTCCTTGATTTAATTAATAAAATTATTATAATAAAAAGGTAGTTATAGTTTAACAACTCTCTCTTTTAACACCCCTTAAAAAATAGGAGATAGTGATGAAAAAAATTATTTAAAAGCAGTTACAGTTGCAGTGATTGCATTGGCAGTTTCAGCTTGTACTACAATGGACACCCAAGAACGCCGTATGGCAACAGGAGCTATGGTTGGAGCAGCAACTGGATATGTCATTAGTGATGGTGATAAAACTGCAACCATTGGCGGAGCAGCACTGGGCGGACTGGCAGGTCATCAATACGATAAACACCAAAGAAGAGGACGTTAGCGTACTAAAAAGATTGTAAATCTTGTGGATGTGATATTTATTGGCAATTTAGTGATTGGTTGTTGGAATTGCAATTATAATTATCATGAATACTTTTTTTAAAAATAAGATTGTATACAAAAAAACTTTATGTACTATCTTGATAAAGAGTGGTTTAGATAAATCTCAATCATATAGATTTCAAAAATGAGATTTTTAACCATTAAGGAAATTTTGATGAAAACTTGGCTAAAAACAATGACCGCTTTAACATTGGCTTGCACGTTGTCAGCGTGTGGTACAATGGACACCCAAGAACGCCGTATGGCAACTGGGGGCGATGGTTGGAGCAGCGACAGGTTATGTGGTTGGTGGTGGCGATAAAGCTGCAACTGTCGGTGGAGCGGCACTGGGCGGACTGGCAGGGCATCAGTACGACAAACATAAAAAAACGTCAGGAAAAATGAACGCCGAGTCAAAAGATTATCAGGGGCAACGCGACTATGATTATCATTATGGCGATAACCGTTATCAAGATTACGATGATTATGATGATTACTACGATTATGACGATTGATTAATTAAAAAAACGCCATTTATAACAAATGGCGTTTTGCTTATCTTATGGTGTAAATTACAATTCATAACCTTTAATCGCCCAACCATTAACCAGTGGATAGCGACGGTCTCTACCAAAAGATTTTTTTGAGTAATTTTTGTACCAATTGCACCTTGACGACGTTTGTGTTCAGCTTTATCAGTCATTGCCAGTACTTTTTTTCCACCAACGCAGGTTCAAAACCAGCAGCGCAAGTGGCTTTATAGCCCAAATCTTCATCAATATACATTTTTAAAATCGCATCAAGTACTGCGTAATCAGGTAAGCTATCAGCATCTTTTTGATTAGGGCGAAGTTCGGCAGAAGGTGCACGAGTAATAACACGCTCTGGGATAACAGGAATGTCTTCTGAGACGGTTGCGATAATTAGCAAGTCTGTAAACATCGGTTTTATAAATGTCTTTTTAAAAACATTAAACCCGCCAACCATATCTCCGTATAGTGTTGAATAGCCAACTGCATTTTTCCGATTTATTACCTGTAGAGATGACCATATGACCAAATTTATTAGACAGCGCCATCAGAATTGTACCACGAGCCCGCGCTTGTAAGTTTTCGGTGGTCGTGCCCTCGCCATCTTTATCTAAAATACCAGATAAAGCTGAATGAAAACCATTTACCGCATCATGAATTGGGCATACAGTATAAGAAACGTTTAGGGCGAGAGGCCTGAGCGGCGGCATCTTCTAAGCTAATGTTAGAGGTGTATTCATAAGGCATCATCACCGCATACACTTTATCAGCGCCCAAGGCATCTACGGCGATGCATAAAGTCAAAGCGCTATCAATACCGCCTGACAATCCCAAAATCACCCCTTTAAATCCAGAACGATTAACGTAATCACGTAGCCCCCACAACCAGTGCTTGATACATTTCTGACTCTTCTGATAAATCAAGAGGGCTTTAATTTGAGTGTCAAATGTTTTTGCTTGCAATGTCAAAATTTGCCATAATAAGCTGATTAACAAAGCGACTGCCTTCATGGGCAATGCTACCATCAGCTTGTACAACCAAAAGAACCGCCATCAAATACGATGTCGTCTTGGGCACCAGCGGTATTAATATAAACAATGGGCAGATGGTGTTTTTTAGCTTGTTTGTCTAGTAGCTGTTTACGTTTGGATTGAATGCCAATCTCAAATGGGCAGGCGTGTAAACTAATAATTAATTCTGCCCCTGAATTTTTTTGAGGTTTTCAATAGGTTTTGTCTTGCCATAAATCTTCGCCAATCAAAAAGCCCAATGGTGGTGCCTTTTAAATCAAATAAAACTTGATTGTGCCCCTCATTAAAGTAGCGTCGTTCATCAAAAATGCCATAATTGGCAAGTTTTTTGTTTATGATAAAAACCCTTTTTGACTGCCATTATGCAAAATGGCAACCGAGTTAAAGGTACCTGATTGGTCAACGTGTGGATAGCCTAAAATGATTACGATATCATCAATCAAAGCAAGGTCGTGTAAAGCTTCTTTGATACGTTCATTTAAAGTTGGGCGAAGTAATAAATCTTCTGGCGGGCAACCAATTAAAGACAATTCGGGGAAAATAACAATATCAGCCCCACGTACTTTTAGCATCTTGAGTAAGCGCACGCATTTTGCGCACATTTCCTGCAACATCTCCTACCCAAAAATTTGTCTGCATTAAAGCGATGGTTAATTTACCGTCTTTTGTGGGAATTTCATTAAAAAAACTGTACTGGTTTTTGGTTTTTTTGACATTTTAGTTATCCTAAATATAAAAAGATAAAAAAATTTCAAAGTATTACATCATTGCTAATTGTCATCCTAAAACAATTAGTATGGCAGCGCTAATCAAACAGTATATCACAATATTGATGGGCTTTGTGATATAGTATGTGGTTAAATTTGTGGATTTTTTCGGTGTATTTATGGCAGCTTTTTTTATTAAATATTATTATTATTTTACTGGTAATGAAGGTTTTATTTAAATATATGTATCCAAAAACCACCCGCCAATTTTTTTACCCAAAGAGGGTGATGATACCAGCATTAGAAAAATGCAGTTATTGCGGACATACATTAGCAACTTATCAGGGGCATTTTGGAAAAAAACAAGGGAAAGTGAATATTTTTTTGTAATGACGAGCATAAAAAGCGTTTGAACAAGAAAATCGATAAAAAAACGGCTATGTAGCCGTTTTTTTGTGTTTAAGGTGTTATTCTGACCAAGACCAGCAGGAAATACTTTTTAGTTTTTTTGTGTCAAATCTTAGTCCGCTACCGCCCAACGGACTGTTATAAGACCAGCCGTCTTTATTAACCAGTGCAAGCCCGTCATCATAATCACCAGTTTCGTCATTGTTTATTTTTTTAAGAACTTTTTTTGAGTTTGGGTGGATGTCATGTTTGTATTTCGATAAATATAGGTTAATTCTTCAGTATCGTCATTGTATTTTATGGTAAAAAACCAGGATTTTTCAGTGCCTACTGGATATTTCTGATTGTTAATTGTCATGGTAAACTGAGGTTTGATTTTTGTAAAATTAGCATTACTAAAATAAACAACAAATTCGTTTGACCAGCCCTCATCCCGTTCAGCAATTCGATAAATGGACTGACCAAATGCCACTGCATTTTTTAGACGAATATCAACTCCCTCCCCAACTACTTTATAGCTAGCAACACTAGGCTGGAGAGCTTTGGGCATATTTGATTTTTTAAACTGTCTGATATCACCTTTTGAAAGTCCTATTACACTGTTTGCATTAATACTTTTCAAATCACACTCATTTTGCATTCCCTTTAAATAAGGCGTCCAGTCCACACTTTTTGCCATTACTGGCATACTAATGACAATCAAAGCCGCTGCCAATACTGATTTTTATCATTTCCTTTTCCCCTTGTATCAATGATAAAACATTCAAATAAAAGTTTAGTTTATACCATACCAAAGGACAATGTAAAACAACAGCTAAACAATCTTTATTTTTTTGTAAATTTATTAAAAAAACAACAAAAAAACCAGCCCAAAGACTGGTTTGTATCAGAGCCATTATTACATATTTGGGTAATTGGGTCCGCCACCACCTTCAGGGGCAACCCAAGTAATATTTTGGCTAGGGTCTTTAATGTCACAAGTTTTGCAGTGAATGCAGTTTTGGGCGTTAATGACGGATATTGCACCATGTGGAGCGTCTTTATCCATAACAATCTCATAGACGCCTGCGGGACAGTAGCGCTGTGCAGGTTCATCGTATAGAGGTAAGTTGCGAGTAACCGGGACGCTATCATCGGTTAGGTGAATGTGGCTAGGCTGATTTTTCAGCATGGTTGGTGTTGGAGATAAACACACTTGAGAGTTTGTCAAAAAAATCAGCTTACCATCTGCTTTGGGATAATCAGGTTTGTAGGCATGCGCTGCCTTGTCCATATGACAAAAATCGGGCGTATTATCATGAATGGTTAAAGGCATTTTTTTCCGCCCAATAGATTTTGTTCTACAAAGGTAAATGAACCACCAAGCCAAGTCCCCAAACGGTGTATTGATGATGTAAAATTGCGTGCTTGATGCATATCATCAAACAACCATGAATTTTCAAAGGCACTTTGATATTCACTAACGTCATCATGGCTGCGACCGTCTTTAATTGCCAAAAAGACACTTTTCGGCGGCCAGCATGCCAGATTTCATGGCGGTATGTGTTCCTTTAATTTTAGCAGCGTTTAAAAATCCTGCATCATCACCAACTAAAACACCCCTGCAAAACTTAGTTTAGGTAGACTGTTTAAACCGCCTTTTGACTAACGCACGCGCTCCATAGGATAGGCGTTTGCCGCCTTCTAAAATTGAACGAATTAGAGGGTGTAATTTAAGACGCTGAAGTTCATCAAACGTTGATAAATAAGGGTTTTCATATGCCAAATCTATAATCAACCCAAAACTAACTTGATTGTTTTCGGCAAAGTATAAAAACCATCCACCTGTTGCCCCCGTGTCATTAAGTGGATAACCGGTGCCGTGCATGATGACGCCTTCTTCATGTTTATCTGGGTCAATTTCCCAAAGTTCTTTTAAGCCAATTCCATAGTGTTGAGGGTCTTTGTCTTTATCTCAGATTAAAACGACTGATAAGACGCTTACCTAAATGACCACGACAGCCTTCAGCAAAAATGGTATATTTAGCAAATAAATCATAGCCCGGTTCAAAACCTGCCTTGGGATTGCCATTAGCATCTAGCCCCATATCGCCGGTACGTACGCCCGCTACCGAACCATCATCATTGTATAAAATTTCACTGGCAGCAAAACCTGCAAACATCATAATGTCCATTTCTTCAGCTTGTTTTGCAAGCCACCGAACCACATTGCCTAAAAGAGACAATATAATTACCTTCGTTGTGCATGCTGCTTGGCACAACAGAGCTTGGAAATTTAACAGCTCTTTTTTTCATTGGGTAACATATAGACGCGGTCTTCTTTGGCTTTGACGGTGATGGGTGCTCCTTTTTGTTGCCAGTCTGGAATTAGTTCGTCAAGCGCACGAGTTTCCATAATTGCACCTGATAGGATATGAGCGCCAAATTCTGAGCCTTTTTTTCCAGGACACATACCATAAATTCATCAAGCCCCTGCATCTATGGCAAGTTGTTTTAGACGAATGGCTGCTGATAAGCCAGCGACACCACCACCAACTACCACCACATCAAATTCCATAGACTCACGTGTAATTTGCATGATTATCCACCAATATTGGCTAAAAGAGAAATAAACTTATATTTTACCAATGGATAAAACAATTAGGCAAGTTAATTTCAGTATATTTATACTATTAAAAAGATAATAGAAATAATCCGTTTGCTTTTTTTGGTTAATTTTGGGCAAAAATTGCTAAATTGTATTAATAGTTAAATTCAGATGATTGAATTGACAATAACAATATATGTAACTAAATAGTAATTGTGGCATAAATTAAGATTGTTGATGAAAATTAAGGCAGTTTTATGATTAATCAGCACCCAGATTTTATAAATAATCCAAATGAAGCTCCAATTGGAGTATTTGATTCTGGCGTTGGAGGACTGTCGGTATATCAGCATTTACGTCAATTATTACCCAATGAACGGTTTATTTATTATGCAGATACCAAAAATGTTCCTTATGGTGATAAATCAGGTGATGAGATTTTTATTATTAACTTTGCAAGCAGTGGCAAGACTTTGTAAACGTGGCTGCAAACTGATTGTGATTGCCTGCAACAGCGCATCTGCTTATGCCTTAACAGCGATTAGACAAAGATGCAGTGTACCTGTGGTGGGACTTGTACCAGCTGTTAAACCTGCTTGTAAACTCACCCAAACCAAAAAAAGATTGCTGTACTTGCCACCAAAGCGACACTAAATGGCTATTTGCTTAATGAGGTGATTAACGAGGTGGCGATACCAAATGGTGTTACAGTATTTAAGCATTTTGAACCCAGCCTTGTGCCTTGGGTTGAGCAGGGTATGCCAATTGATAGTCAGGTTGCTAATTTATTGATTTACCAGACGCATTTATGGGCAAAAAGCAGGCGTAGATGTAGTCGTGCTTGGATGTACGCATTATCCATTTTTTTAAATCTTTTTACAAGATGAAATTAATAAAAAAATCTTGCCATCACTTTAGTGGATTCAGGTTTTGCAATTGCTCAAAAGAGTACAATCGTTATTAAAAAAATTTTTTTAACATTGCCAGTCAAGAAATACCTAATTTAACGCAAAAATCCACCGTTACAACTTTATGCTACCCAATTAACTGATGAACTTTTTAATGATTGTTAAAACATTAACCAATCAGCAAACCATCATTCCTATTTTCAGTCAAGATGAAAACATTTTAAGCTTATAATTGATTTTTGTTAAAAATTTTCATTTATTGTTCTTTTAAAAATTTACCAAATCATACTTTTATTTTTTTAAAAAAATAATTATAATACCGTCTGATGTGTATGAAATCTTGTATTATTATAATAATCAGCATACAATAATCATAGTTATCAAAAAAAGTTAATTTAAAATTAACTAAAAGTACCATCTTAATTATTTAATATCAAGTCATTGTTTTTAAGTGATGATTATGATGAATAGTATCTTTATTTAGGTAATCTGTGGTTTAGTTTTTAACCTATTTGAATTTAACAGAGAAACAAGAAAAACCGTGTCCCAACTTCGTTATCATGCACATCTAGCGTGTATCGCTAGCGACCCTTTGTTGCAGGCAATCCAAGATGATATTGCCATCTTTGCCGAAAAATCGTTTGGCATTAACGACTGATTTGCGGATAGCATGCAGCCGTTCTGCTAATTACAGTTGGCGGTGTATCAGCGCTTGTGATGTTGTAATTTTTATTGATTGGTAGCTCTTATGGTCAGCCCAACCCAGCAGGGGTAAAGCCAGCTGCATCTAAGCTATAGTAATGCTCGAGCTACCAAAAAAACCACTGGTGATTTTAGCGCATTATGACGTTAAAGAAAGCCAAGACCGTCATTTGCTGGATTTTATGCGGATGCTTGAATCTCAAGCAAGTGAGAATATACATTATTTTGACGAAAGCAAAAAAATATTTTTTTATCTTGGAGGCGACGGTTGGAAAATTTATTGAACAAAAAGACAATGAACATTTTGTGGTAGATAATCAAGTACAAATAACGCAATCTGCAACATTATCAGACAAACCAACCATCACTGCCCACACAAAAACCGAACATTTGAATGAAATTCGCACACATAAATTTGCTCATCGTGATGAAGTAGGCGGCAGCTTAAAACCAGCTTTAGCAATGGATAGTGAGTTTTTCGTGGATTGTACCGCTCATGCTTTTGAGGGTGGGGCGTTAAACGATGTTACCTTTTTCATTTGAAATGACTTGGCGGCAAATTATTACTGCACTGATGAATGTAGCAAGCCCATTTTTCCAATCAAGCTTTTGCGCGCTGTCTTAACGAGCAAATTGACAAACAAAAAGTCAATGCTTTTATCAAAGCCAAATGCCCCAACGTTCATGCGGTAAGCCGCTATCAAGTAGTGAAGACGGATGTTTTTTTGGATACAAGATGAGCTGCATTTAGCAGGACATATCACACCTGTACACACCCAAGGCAGCAATGTATTTTTGGGAATTAACCCCAAGCGCCAGAGCTATTATTAATCAATCTGAGCAGGAACTGTTATGAGCAATCAAAATACTACGGATTTAAAAACAAGAACTTAATGAATTAACTGAAAAATGCACAGTGCTGAAAAAGCGCACTTTAGAAGAGCAGGTCGCTTATATGAAATCACGCGGTATTGACCCTGCAGCAAGCTACGCTAAATGGGATGATGATGACAAAGATGATTAATTTTTATCACCTAGAAAATAAACTTCGTTTTTAGCGAAGTTTATTTTTTTGTTATTTTCACTAAAAATTCTGAGTTACAATTAACTGCGATAATCAGCGTTGATTTTAACGTAATCGTAAGATAAATCGCAGGTGTAAACCGTGTCGGATGCCTTGCCTTGCCCTAAATCAATGGTGATGGTAATTTGTGGGCGCTTCATGATAGCTTGTCCCTTATCTTCTGTGTAACCATCAGCTAATCCACCACGCTGACAAATCATCACTTCATCTGAGATATACATTGACTTTGTCTTGTGACAACGTTACGCCAGCTTTACCTACAGCAGCTAAAAATTCTACCCCAATTTGGGTCAGATGCAAAAAAATGCGGTTTTGACCAGTGGGGAATGAGCAACACTATAAGCAACTTTTGCGCAATCTTCACTGGTTTTACCACCTTTAACAGTAACAGTGATAAATTTTTGTCGCACCTTCACCATCTTTGACAATCATTTGTGCTAAATTGACAAAAATTTGTTCAAGCATTTGATATAAAGGTAAATAATGTGGGTGTTGTTCATCGGAAATTAATGGCGCGTTGTCGGATTTTTCCTGTAGCAATTAAAAATGCAACAATCATTGGTTGAGGTATCACCATCAATGGTGATGCGGTTAAATGATTTGTCAGTCAGTTTTTTTAACATCGCTTGTAGTAGCGCTTGTTCGATATGGGCATCAGTTGCTACAAAAGGCGAGCATGGTTGCCATGTTAGGGCGAATCATACCTGCACCCTTGGCAATACCTGTGGCGTGGTAGTGGATTTTTGACCATGATACTCCAATTTTATAGCTTGGCTGGCAATTTTTTTAGTAGTATCAGTGGTCATGATGGCGCTAGATGCTTTCTCCCAATGATTCTCATTCAAATTATTAAGAGCATTTGGTAGGGCTTTGATGATGTTGTTATCAGGTAAAGTTTCGCCAATTACTCCTGTAGAAAAAAAGGCAAAACTTGCTCAACGCTGACTTTTTGTTAGATTAGCTAAACTTTGACAGGTATTTTTTTGGCGCGCTCAATACCATCAATGCCAGTAGCCGCATTGGCGTTGCCTGTGTTAATCAGTAAATAACGAGGATTATTTTTTTGTTATATAATCTTTGGCAAGTTGCACAGGAGCTGCAGCAAAGGTGCTTTTGAGTGGTGACCAAGGCAGTATTTGCGTTTGAGTTTAATTCAAAAATAGTTAAATCATCGCGATTTTCATAACGCACTTTGGCTTGTGCGATGCCAATTTTAATGCCTTGAATCGGATAAATAATATCAGGTAGTGGGTATTTTTGTGTCATCATTGTTTAATCAACCAGTTTAATAATTTATGAAAATCCATCAAAACAATTGAAAAAACGACTTGCAAGCAAGCCGTTTTATGATTACTCTTCGGGAATATCTTCACCATCGCCTTCTGCGATAATACCACCAGCATCGTGTACAGTATCGCTTTTGATGCTGTCAACTTCTTTTGTTTTTTGGAGGTTTCAGCTTCTTTGGCTTTGGCTTCTTCTTCATTGGTAACAGCGCCATCATCGGTAATGTCAATGACTTTTTGGTCAGCTTTTTTGGATTTGGCGATATTTTCTTCAACGACCCACTGTACAGGCGTGCCTGCAAGCTGAGTTTTTCATAAAACGCACCCAAATTGGCAAGGCAAGCGTACCACCAAAGGCATGAGCCCCCAAAGGTGCGGGGTCATCATAACCCATCCAGACTACAGCAACGTTGCGTGGATTGACTCCTGCAAACCAAACATCTTTTTGCTTGGTTGGTTGTACCTGTTTTACCACCAATATCCGAACGACCTAAAGGCTTGAGCTTTTTTTAGCGGTACCGCCAAGCACAACACTTCTTAACATGCCTGCCATTTGATAGGCGGTTTTTGGCTCTAAGATGCGTGGCGCTTGTTCGGCTTTTGTCGTAGTGAATGGGCTGTTTTGGTTTTAGACGGTCAAATATTGGTGCTGCATCAAGTTCAGGAACGGTTTCTTCAGCTTTTGCTTTTTCATCACCTTTTTTGTCTTTTTCGTCGAGTTTTTCTTCAGATTTTTCTGCTTCTTTAGTTTTTTTATTGTCTTTTTTTGGCTGATTTTTTTATCAGCTTTTTTTCTTCAGCTGCAGCTTTTTTTCGCTGGCTTCTTTGGCAAGTTCTTCTGGTGTTTTACCAAAATCCTCTTCCATTTTTGGCGTTTAGCTTATCCAATTCTTTGTTAAAACACAACGCACACGCACGTTCAGGGTTGGCTTGATAAATAGTCTCATTGTTAAAATCATAAATGCGTTCAATGAAGTATGGCTGTACTCTATGACCACCATTAACAAAGGCGGTGTAAGCGGTTGCCATTTGTAACGGTGTGGCTTCGGTTGCACCCAGTGCTAAAGCATATGTTGGCGGTAGACGGTTTTTTTCTAAGCCAAATTGCGACAGCATATTATGCGTTTTTTTCAATACCTACGCCTTGCATGATGCGAATGGAAGGCAAGTTTCTAGAAAATGCCAACGCATTACGCATTGACACCACGCCACCAAATCCACCTCCTGCGTTTTTAGGTCGCCAGCTGCCAATTCGTAAAGGTGCGTTTGAAATCATGCTGTCTGGCGTGTATTTTTTTAGTTTCTAAAGCGGCAGCATAAATCAAAGGTTTGATGATAGAACCTGGTTGACGATAACCTTGCGTAGCGCGGTTAAATTTACTGTGGTAAAAGTTAAAACCACCCACCGCTGCAATCAATGCACCATTAGAAGGATTGAGTGAAACCAACGCTCCTTGTATACGAGTGGGTTGTGTAATGCGCCAGCTACCATTGTTTTTCAATTACGCGAACGATGTTGCCTACGGAAATTGAACGTGGCGTTTCTTCTTTTTACCATCAACTCGGTTGTAACCAAAATGCTTTTTCGCCCAACCTGTACCTGGACCCGAAACTTGCACTTTTTCGCCTGATTGCAGTTCTGCCTCATACATACCGCCACTAAGTACCCGAGTGATTTTAGCAGGTAACATATTATCAAAAAGGTTTAAAGTTTTTTTAAATCCCCAGATAGCGCTTCTACGCCACGATATCCACCATGGTCATAGCCTTTTAAGCCAGCAATTACTGCAGTTTCAGCGTTAATTTGGTCTTTACTGTCTACAGTTAATTGTACGCGCCAGCCGCTGTCCATCACTTGTTCGCCGTATTTTTTTCCACCAGTGAATTTCTTGCCATTTCTGCCAAATGTGGCATGTTTAAATCCAATTTTTTTCACGGTATAAATGCAATCCAATTGGTGCGTTTATTGCAACGTCATATTCAGCTTGAGTGATGTAGCCTTTATCTCAACATACGCCCAATAATCCAGTCTCGCCTTTCTTTGGCGCGTTTGGGGTTATTGACGGGGTTGAATGCTGATGGCGCTTTAGGCAGTCCTGCTAGCATTGCCATCTCAGCCAAGGTCAAATGTTCAAGGGATTTACTAAAATACCGTTTTGCTGCTGCCCGAATGCCGTAAGCGCCTTCACCAAGATAGATTTTATTGACATATAAGGTCAAAAATTTCATCTTTGGTTAAATTGTTTTCAATTTTACGTGCAATAAAAATTTCGGTGATTTTTTTCGTTCCAGGGTACGTTCAGAACTTAAAAAAATAGTTTTTGGCGACCTGCATGGTGATGGTTGAGCCGCCTGTTTGTGATTCATCATCAGTAATGACTTCAGTGATGGCACGTCCCAACCCTTTGACGCTGACGCCAGTATGTTCATAAAACGTATCATCTTCGGCGGCTAAAAACGCTTGAACTTGTTTTTTTGGGTAATTCCTCGCGAGTAATGGGTAAAGAGTACTTATTGCCATATTGCCCAATTAATTTGTTATCAGCTGTATAAATTTGTAGGGGCATTTGTAACTGCATGGTTTTTAATTCTTTTACATTCGGTAAACTTGGTTCAAGATACATTGCTAAACCGTAAAAACCTACTGGAAGCACCATAGCAATGATTAAAAATAAAGCAATAATTCCAAAAATTATCTTTAAAAGACAAGAAATCAGACGAACGGCATAATTTGTTTGAGACATAGCAATTGGGGGTAGTTAAAAATCTTATTAAATGTTGTATTATACTCTTTGTGAAAGATTGCGTTACAAAAATGTAGATTTATGCAAATAGAAGCGAAAAATTTGCTGTAAATATATCATAACTGTAACGCGAAGTGTTTTTTTATAAAAGTTATTTTAACTAAATTATTACATATTGTAATCATATCTGTAATTTAAAAATATAAGGAATAAGGTCTGTGAGACTATTTTCTACCAAAGGTGGGCGACATCTTATCTGGTTTAGATGTCAGCACCACTTCCGTTAAACTTGTTGAACTACAAAGACAGCAAGGCAGACTTCATTTAAAGTCTTATGGGGTTGAACCACTTGAGCCAGGTTGGGTGGTTGATAAAAATATCATCAATGTTGAAGAAGTTGGTGAAGCGATTGCCCGTGTTGTGCGTAGAAGCGGTGCCGGTAGTAAAGAAGCGGCAACGGCGGTTTCAGGTTCGGCAGTCATCACCAAAGTAATTGATATGGAAGCGGATTTATCCGAAGCTGACCGTGAAGCTCAAATTCGTCTCAGACGCTGAACAGTACATTCCTTTATCCATTATCTGAAGTTAATATGGATTTTTGAAGTATTAGGACCATCAACCCAAAATGGTCTGGTACGTGTGCTACTGGCGGCTTCTCGTTCTGAAAAATGTGGACCAACGCGTTGAGACGTTAGCAATTGGTGGTTTGACGACAAAAAGTAATGGATATTGAGTCTTATGCCATTGAACGTACGTTTTCTTTGATGATGTTGGATAATTTACCACACAATCCAAAAAGTAGTTGCACTGATTGATATTGGTCATAAAACAAACCACGTTATACATTGCCAAAGATGGTGAATTTATTTATAACCGTGAGCAAAGTTTTTGGTGGCGAACAATTAACTGAGGCTATCCAAAAATCATTATGGCATGCCTTACCATGATGCAAACCATTGGCAAACATGAGTACACATTGGCTCCTGATTATCGTGAAAATGTGTTAATGCCATTTATCGAAAAATGTGGTGCAACAAATCAGCCGTTCATTGCAGTTTTTATTTTTTTCATCCAGCGAATACAACAGCGTTGACCATATCGTTTTATGTGGTGGTACAGCAAATTTACCTGGTCTTGTGGAAATGGTTCAAGAGCGCATGGGGGACTGGTATCTATTGCTAATCCTTTTGAAGGAGTGTCTATCAGCAATCGCATTGATACCACAGCTTTACAAAAAGATGCCTCAAGTCTTTTGGCGGCGTGTGGATTGGCTTTAAGGAGTTTTTGACTGATGGCTCGTATTAACTTATTACCATGGCGTCAAGAGCAACGCGAAAAAAAGAAATAATGAATTTAATATTTTGATTGTTGGTACTGATTGTGCTAGCGGCGATTTGTACTTTTATTGGTTACTCAGTTTTAAATAATACGTTAAACAATCAAAGAGATGCTAATAAACGTGTAGAAGATGCAAACGCACAATTAGAGGCAAAAGCTAAACACCATCAAAAGAATTGGAAGCTCAAAGAGAACAAATGCTTTCACAAATGAAAGTAATTCAAGATTTGCAAGGCCGACGCTCCATTCCTGTGCGTGTGTGGGATGATATGGCGCGTGCTGTACCTAGTGCAATGTATTTGACATCAATTAAACGTGAAAATGATTTAATCACCATCACAGGACAAGCAGATAATGCCAACGTGGTTGCTGCCTTGGTTCGTAATCTAAATAGCAGTCAATGGCTGGATGGCTCAGCCGTGGTAAGTATTAAAAAGTAAATTACAGGCTTATCAAGAACCACAAACTGCTCAAAACACTCAAACCAATTCTCAAAACCCCAATGGCGAACCGCCGCGCCCAATGTATCCTGAAGATAATTATGTGGAATTTGTGGTAACAACCCAAGTGCAAAAACCCACAAGAACAACAAAAATGATGCTACAGGCGAACAAGCAGTTATGATGCCTGGTACAACACCAGCCGACCCATCATCGCCATCAGGATTTGACCCGTCACTTGCTGCACCAATTGGTGTGGATAATGCTCCAGCAGTTAATGGCGCTGCTCCAGCGACAAACGCACCAGCTGACCCTAATGCAGCCGCTCAGCCTGCACAGCCAGCTCAACCTGCGCCAAGTCCAGCACCAGCAGCAAATAACCCGCCACCAGTTCAAGGCACGACAGCACCAGCGGGAGGACAGTAATGAAATTTAGTCTAAAAACCAAAAAAACAGTGAAGTAACTCAAACATCAGAAGCCCAAGACGCTAGTCAATCAAAACCAAAAAGCTGGCAATCCTTTGTCTGGTTTGTTTGCAAAGACTTCCAAATCAAAAGCTGGCAAACTTAGCAAAGCAAAAAGCAAAAAGAATTTATCAGCAAAGAAAAAAGAAGCCTTTAACTTTAAAAAGTTTATGGCGGAAGTCAATTCATTAAATGCTCAAAATTACGGCAGTGCACCCATTGCAGTAAAAGTATTTGTATTGACAATGTTGTTTATGCTGATTTTGGTATTGGCGTGGTTTTTTGCTTATTTCTAAAAAGTTAGATGAAATCAAAGCTGCTGAATCTCAACAAACCGCTTTGCTTGAGCAATACAAACAACAAGAATCTAAGGCACGCCATTTAGAAGCTTATGAGCAGCAAGTTGCCCAAATGCGTACTGATTTTACTGAACTACTTAACCAATTGCCTAAAGACACCCGTGTTCCTGAACTTGTGGATGGAATTAACATGGTTGGCAGTGGTAGTGGTGTTAAGTTTCAGGATATTTCTGTTGAGCCTGAAGTTGAGCAAGAATTCTTTATTGAGCAGCCTATCCAAATTATTGCATTGGGTAACTACCATCAGTTTGGTTCATTTGTGAGCGGTATTGCGGCATTGCCACGTATCATTACCATGCATGATTTTTGAGGTTAAAAACCCTCAGCCAAGTTTAGATAGAATGCCAGAGCTGCAACTTGTACTACAAACCAAAACCTATCGTGCTAAACAGGTGGATTTATCCGCACCAGCTAATGCTAATACTCAAAACGGTGCTCAAGCAAATCAAGCAAATGCAGGAGGAAGTAAATAATGTTGCATCATAAAAAAATACCCTGCAAAATTGGCTTTTTTAGCGGTGGCATTGAGTACATTATTGGTTGGTTGTGGCGATCGTGTTAGTCTTGTGGAAGCAGAAATGCAAAAAATTCGCTCCCAACCTGCGCAGCCAATTCAGCCGCCACCACAGCCACAAAAAAATTGAGGATTTTCAGTACGCAGCTAGCAATGTAAGAAATCCGTTTATCCCACAAAGTTTGCTTGAACTGCAGGCACGTGTTGCTAATATGCCAAGCGTTAAACCAGATACCAATCGTCCTAAACAGCCACTTGAGGCATATGAATTGACTGAACTTGTGTATCGTGGCAAAGTCATTGCCCCCAATGGTCAACAGTATGGTTTGGTGCAAACACCTGATGGGTTGGTACGCGATGTGCAAGTGGGTGATTATATGGGTAAAAACTATGGACGTATCGTTGAGATTACTTCCACACAAATCAATTTGATTGAGATTGTAGAAGATACCCGACTTGGTTATGTAGAAAAATCTGCCAATTTGGTTTCACCAAACTGACATTACCCGAATAATTTGAGGATAAAAAAATGAAAAATCTAGCCAAAAAAATCCATTTTTTTGCTTATACAGCTTTTAGCCGTTAGTATGATGGTTGAAGCTCATGCTGCCGCCATTTCAGGACTTTCAGCAAACCAAATTTCTAACAATACTACCCAGCTTCGCATTAGTTTTGACGGACAGCCTGTTACTCCTGTTGCCCATCAGCAAGCTGGCTCAAATCAGTTGATGCTTGATTTTAACCAAACTACCAGCAGCGGTTTACCACGCACTATGCCGATTAACCGTGGTGTGGTGAATACTGTTACTGCTTTTAAATAGTGGTTCTTTAACACGTTTGATGGTGGGATTAAATGGCGCAGCAAGTTATACCAGTGCGGTTGAAGGCAATCAGCTTTTTGATTAACGTAATGAGCAACGCTGCTTCTTCAGTAGCTGCTCCAATGATGAATAGTCCTGTTGCTCAGCCAACCTCATCACGTCCAGTACAGCCAGCTGTGCAGCAGGGTCAAATTGGTGTTTCGGTGAACCCACTGCTAGCGCCAAGTTCAAGCTCTTTATCTAATAATTACAATGGCATTTCATCCATTAATTATTCAGGTAAGGGCAAGGGCGGCAACATCACTGTTGCACTTGCCAACGAAGCTATTCCGGTGGATGTACAACGCCAAGGCAATAAAATTGTTATTCGCACTCAAGGCACTACCATCCCACGTCATTTGCTGCGCCGTATTAATGCTGGTGGTTTGGTGTCTAGTATTGATGCAGTCAATCAGGGTCAAAGTGGTGTTATCACCATTAGCATGTCAAGTGATTATGAATACCAAGCTTATCAATCTGGCGCAAGTTTACATATCTCTGTTTTACCACCAAAACCTATGCGTGAGCCAACCATAGAAGAAAAAAACCTATACTGGCGAGCCTTTATCCATGGAATTCCAAGATGTTTCGGTGCGTACTGTGCTGGACGTTCTTGGTCAATTCACCAATAATAATATTGTTGCTGCTGATAACGTAACTGGTAATATTACTTTACGTTTAATTAATGTACCTTGGGATCAAGCTTTAGACATTATTTTAAAAAGTAAAAATTTGGGCAAACGCCAAAATGGTAATGTGATTTTGGTTGCTCCAATTGATGAATTGGAAAAAGCTGAAGACGATGTTCTCAAAAAAACAAGCAGAGCGTAAAAATTCTTGCCACTGCGCGCAGAATACGTGCGTTTAAACTACGCTAAAGCCGCTGAAGTGATGAAGTTGATTGATGATGCAAATAGAGGTAATCGCGGTGAAGGAATAAGCAAAACGGCACTACTTGACCATCCAGATGGTGTGGTAACCTCCGATCCGCGTACCAATACCATCATTATTAAGGACAGTTCTGAGGGTATTCAAAATATCCGTGCTTTGATAGACAAGATTGACATTCCTGTTAAACAGGTGATGATTGAGGCGCGCATTGTTAATGCTAACGAAAAATTTTTTTCTAAAGAAATTGGTGTGAAATGGGGTTCAACTAAAGGTTCATCTACCAATCCATTCTCTACCAAAAACAAGCAGTCCAACCAATTTGGCGGTAAATTTAGGTTCGGCAGCTGGTACATCCGCAGCATTTCAAATTGGCTTGCTAAGTATTAGTGATATGCTGTTGGATTTGACTTTGTCAGCCATGCAAACCGAACGTCGTGGCGAAGTGATCTCTGCACCAAAAAAATTTTAACTGCTGATAAACAAAAAGCCAAAAATCTTATCTGGTAAGCAGATTCCTTATCAAGAAGCTTCAGCCAGTGGCGCAACTTCAGTCAGCTTTAAAGAAGCATCACTTACATTAGAAGCAACACCTAACATCACTCCAGATGGCAAAAATTTCGTTGCAATTAAGTATTAAAAAAATGGCGATACAACCAGTGAATACGTTGCTGGTGTTCCAGTAATCTCGACAAGACAGTATTGATACCAACGTTGTTTTTAGAAGATGGTCAAACTGTGGTGCTTGGTGGTGTGTTCCGTAATTCCATTTCAAATGGTCAAAATAAAGTACCATTTTTTTAGGAAGTATTCCTAGGGGTTGGACGTTTGTTTAAATACGATAATAAACTGAATGAAAAGCAAGAACTGCTGATTTTTTTATCACGCCACGTTTGGTTAATGATGGCATTAGCCGCATTAATTAATGGTTTTTAAACAAAATAAAAAAAGACAGGCTTTTAGTCTGTCTTTTTGTGATGAATAAATTGCAAAAAAATACACTAGAAAGATATTGACAAACCTTGTATCATAAAACCACTTTTTTAGTTATGTTATAAAACGATAGTGATAAATTATGCACGAAGAAGATTCGGCAATTATTGAAGATGTGGTGATAGAAAAAAACCTAAAGTTGCCTTTATCCAATCAATTACCTGCAATTTTTTTCTAGTAGGACCAATGGGTGCTGGAAAAACCACCATCGGAAAAACTGCTCGCCAAGCATTTAGGGCGAGAGTTTATCGATTGTGATTGGTATATTGCAGACCAAACGGGCGCAGATATTGTATGGATTTTTTTGAAAAAGAAGGGGAGGCAGGTTTTCGCAAACGAGAAACTCAAGCTCTCAAAGAACTGGTCCATTTGCCCAATATCGTTATGGCAACAGGTGGCGGGGCGGTAGAGCGTGCCGAAAAATCGTGAACTACTAAAACAAGGTCTGGTAATTTATTTGGATGCCAGTGTAGAAACCCAGCTAATTCGCACAAAAAAAGACAAAGGCAGACCGCTCTTACAAAATGATAATCCCAAAGCGGTTTTTAGAGGCATTATATAAAAAGACGCAATCCATTATATCAAGAAGTTGCTACCATTGTTATGCCAACAGGCAGACTTTTTCCTAAACAAATGGTGCTGGATTTACTTGATGTTTTTGACTCGATACAGTCAAAGTTTATACAATCAAACCTTGTCCGATTTAAAAACCTTAATTAGAATAAAAAGACCAACATAATGACTACAACAGCTCATACATTAACTGTACATGCCCAAAGCCACCAGTATCCCATTTTTTTATCAAGGCAAGTTCTCAATATCTTGATTTGGCAACACCAATCCTGCCATTTATTTTTTTGGTAAGCAGGTGATGATTGTTAGCAACGATGTAGTTGCTCCCACTGTATTTGGAAAATTTACAAACACAATTACAAAAAGCAGGTTTTTGACGTACAAAGCTGTATTTTTGCCCGATGGTGAGCATCATAAAAACCAGCAAAGCATCAATGCTATTTATGACGCACTGATGACTCATCACTTTGCTAGAGATTGCACCTTGATTGCTTTTGGGTGGTGGGGTTATTGGCGATATGACTGGATTTGCTGCCGCTAGTTATATGCGTGGAGTGAATTTTATCCAAGTACCAACAACGCTACTAGCCCAAGTTGATTCATCAGTTGGCGGAAAAACAGGCATTAATCATCCTCTTGGTAAAAATATGATTGGTGCGTTTTGGCAACCCGTTTGCGTCTTGGCGGATATGGCAACTTTTAAAAACCTTGCCAAAACGAGAATTTTTGTGCAGGACTTGCTGAAGTGGTGAAATACGCACTGATTTTTTTGATGAATCTTTTTGGATTGGTTGGAACAAAACAGTCAAAAAAATTTTAGCTCAAGATGGCGAAACTTTAAGTCAGATGGTGTATCAATGCTGTGATTATAAAGCCAAAATTGTGGCAGCCGATGAGCGTGAATCGGGTAATCGTGCTTTACTTAATTTCGGTCATACTTTTGGCCATGTGATTGAAACGCATGAAGGGTATGGTCAATGGCTTCATGGTGAGGCGGTGTCAGCAGGCATGGTTCAGGCGCTGGCGTTATCGTGCCAAATGGGTCTTTTGCACAAAACCCGACGTTTTGCGTGTGGTAAACTTATTACAAACGTTTAATTTACCAGTCAAACCACCAGTGATTGATGTGGCAACGGCACTTGATTTGATGGGACATGACAAAAAAGTGCAAAAAGGCAAACTGCGTTTGATTTTACTGCAAAAAAATTAGGCAAAAGCCTTTTGTAACAGCGGATTTTGATATGGCTAAATTAACTCAAAAGTGCTGCACAGCATTGATGAATATATGGTTGTGGGAGAATAAGATGGCAGTTGCAAATAAAAAAATTCAAGTTTTATCGGTTGGCTGATAACTGCTGGGGTATTTTTGTGTTATTTGGCTTGGAACATGGATGACAGCAACACCGCCTAAAAGCAACTCAAACAAGCAAAACAGCAGATATCACCAGCCAGTGATTTGCCTTTGCTAAAAAATAGAAAAATTTCACCCAATTTTTCTAAAGAGGTTCCTGTCCTAGATGTATCATCTACCTTGATTCGTGATTTACGTAATTATCCTGCCGAATTTAAGGATAAAAAAATATTTTGAAAAAAACACAAACGTAGTTGGACTATGCAGGTAATGGATGTTGCCGAGCATGACATCATCACTGGTTATCTAAAAGGGAGAAATGACCGTGATAAGTTCGCCTATTTTCGTTATAAAAACAAAGCAGGTGAGTCGCGTTATATTTTTAACTTATGGTTTGGCAAAATCCAGCCAAGATGCAACCAATTTAGCCAAAGCTACTGATTTGGGTTTGCCGTCAACAGTGGCTGCTGTACCAGAAAAATGGAACGTTATTTAAGTATGATTGATACTTATGAGCGCAATGATGATATTGTTGATTTAGCGCCCAACGCACCAAGAAAAAAATTCGCCTGCAAGCAACTAAATCTCAAGTGCCACCTGCCACACCTAAAGAAACTAGTAAGTCAAGCAATTCAACGCCTGTTCAGCATGTTAAGCCACAAAATACAACATCTGGAGCAAAAATCTACTGAACAAGATGAGGTGTCTTATGGTAATACAGGTTCTCGCTCAAATGCCAACACTGAACAGCGCAGCAATCGCGTGAATGAAAACCGTCAAAATAACAATGCACCTGTCCAACAAAAACCAAAACCAAAACCACAAAGAGAAACAGCGCGCGAAAAATCAAGCTGATGATACTGTAGAATATAAAGCTCATGGTAAAGTTGAATATACCGCTAAAAAAAGAAAAAAAGAACACAGTCAAAAGGCTGAACATAAATCCAGACCTGAACATAGAACAGAAACTCGAACGGATAATAAAAACAGAATCGCGCACTGAAAAATAGACCAAAACCTGAGCATAAACCAAAGGAACCCGTTGCCGTACCAATGACTAATACACCAAGCACACCCGGTTCAGATTAATGGATAAATCATGATAGAAAATGTAGATGCAAAAAAACTGTTTTGGCAGATTTAAAAGCGGGTAATGAGCGTTATATTGCCAATCTTGCCAGCACTGACATGTTAAAAAAATTCCACCTCCAGAATTGGTTGATAAGCAAAAAGCCTAAAGCCATTATTTTTGGGCTGTTCAGATGCACGTGTACCTGTTGAACTGATTTTTTTGACCAAAGTTCTGGGTGATTTGTTCGTGATTCGGGTGGCAGGAAATATTGTTGCTCCTAGTCAAATTGGCTCTATTGAATTTGCTGCTGAAAAAAATTTGGTACGCATTTAGTGGTGGTTTTAGGGCATAGTAACTGTGGAGCGGTCAGCGCTTGTGTGGACACTTTGATTAATCCAGAACAGTATTATTCTCCAAATCTGCAATCCATTGTGGATAGAATTCGCCCCAGTGTTTATAATTTTACACGAAATTATGACCGCAGGCGACAAAACCGCAGATATGGCAGAGTTTATGAGTCGTGCGGTACGCGCTAATGTGCGTATGTCGGTGAGTCAGTTAAAAACATGGCTCACGAATTTTTGGAAGATTTAGTAAACAGTGGACAATTGATGATTGTTGGCGCTGAATACGATGTAACCACAGGCAAAGTTAATTTTTATTGAATAAAAAAATTAATCAAAAATAATTGAGAGTAAAACCATGAAAACCATTTCTCAACCTAAAAATTCTTTACAGATTAAAGGAGTGCAAAAACATTCCTTTAGTATCGGAAGGTTTTGTTTATAATCACACCATGTTGCGAGTAAAAAGACCCAGTCAAATCGCTTGAATTTTATACAGGAATTTTGGGTATGACGCTATTGCGCCACAGTCAGTATCCTGATGCAAAATTTGATTTGTATTTTTGGCAAAATTAACCCAAGAAGAGCGAGAAAAATTTACCAGAGGTTGTGGATTTAGCTGCTTATGTTTCGCGTCAGCGAGCAATTTTGGAATTAACTCATAACTATGGCAGTGAAAAACGATGCCGATTTTTTTCTTACCATAATGGTAATAGCGAACCACGTGGTTTTTGGGCATATTTGTTTTTAGTGTTCCTAGTTTAGAAGAAGCTGTAGCATGGTTTGATAAAAATGAAGTCATCTTTCAAAAAAACGCCCTGAAGAAGGCGGCATGAAAGACATTGCATTTATTAAAGACCCTGATGGTTACTGGATTGAATTAATTGAAATCAAATACTGATGCAATATACCCATTATTTTTTTAAAAAAATGTTGGGTATTAATTAGCGATTTTTTTGAATTTATCAACGTTTTTGGGGTATGATAACAAGAAAAATTTATGGGCTTTTCCCATAATTTGGATTAGGCACTTGATTTTTTTAAAAATCAAGCACTCAAAAAAACTTGAAAAGGAACCATCTATGTCAATGCTTGCTGAATACAGAAAAACACGTGGAAGAACGTGCAGCTTTAGGCGTTCCGCCACAACCTTTAACCGATGCACAAAACCGCTGATTTGGTTACTTTTATTAAAAATCCACCAGCGGGTGAAGAAGCTTTATTTGGTGGATTTATTAGAAAACCGTGTGCCAGCAGGCGTTGACCAAGCTGCTTATGTTAAGGCTGCTTTTTAAATGTTGTTGCCAAAGGTGAAACTGTTTCACCTTTTAGTTAGTAAAGAACGTGCAGTGTATTTATTGGGAACAATGTTAGGTGGTTACAACGTTGCACCATTGATTGAGCTTTTTGGATAACGCTGAACTTGGCGGCTTGGCAGCAGATGCTTTAAAAAAAGACCTTGCTAGTATTTGATGCGTTTCATGACGTAGAAGAAAAAAAGCCAAGGCGGGTAATGCTCACGCCAAAGCAGTGCTTGAATCTTGGGCAAATGCTGAATGGTTTACCAGTCGTCCTGACGTACCACAAGAGATTAAGATTACTGTATTTAAAGTAACTGGTGAAACCAACACCGATGATTTATCGCCTGCTCAAGATGCGTGGAGTCGTCCCGATATTCCACTACATGCCAATGCCATGCTTAAAAATACCCGAGATGGCATCAATCCTGAAAAACCAGGTGAGGTTGGTCCTTTAAGTCAAATCAAGGAACTGATTGCCAAAGGTAATCAAGTGGCTTATGTGGGTGATGTTGTTGGTACAGGTTCAAGCCGTAAATCAGCAACCAACTCAGTACTTTGGTTCTTTGGTAACGAATTGCCTCACATTCCAAATAAAAAAAGATGGCGGTGTCTGTTTGGGTGGTAAAATTGCGCCTATCTTTTTTTAACACTATGGAAGATGCAGGCGCACTGCCAATTGAAATTGATGTTACTAGCATGAACATGGGCGATGAAGTTACTCTAAAAATTGACCATGCAAATGCAACCGTTTCTGCCTTTTAAAAAAATGGTGAGCAAATTGCTCAATCTACCCTAAAAACACCTGTATTGCTTGATGAAGTTCGCGCAGGTGGCCGTATCAATTTAATCATTGGGCGCAGTTTAACTGCTAAAGCTCGCGAAGCTTTAGGGCTTGAGCCTTCAACCTTATTCCGTGCCCCAGAACAACCAGTTGATACTGGCAAAGGATATACGCTTGCCCAAAAATGGTTGGACGTGCTTGCGGCTTACCAGAAGGCAAGGGCATCCGTCCAGGCACTTATTGTGAGCCAAAAATGACCACTGTTGGTTCGCAAGACACAACAGGTCCAATGACACGCGATGAATTAAAAAGATTTGGCGTGCCTTGGTTTTTTTCAGCGGATTTGGTGATGCAATCATTCTGTCATACCGCAGCCTATCCAAAACCCATTGATGTAGTTACACATCATACGCTACCTGATTTTTATTATGAATCGTGGCGGCGTTTCACTTCGCCCAGGTGATGGTGTAATTCATTCATGGTTAAACCGTATGCTACTACCAGATACCGTAGGCACAGGTGGCGACAGTCATACTCGTTTCCCAATTGGTATTTCTTTCCCGGCAGGTTCTGGATTGGTGGCGTTCGCAGCAGCAACAGGCGTGATGCCGCTTGATATGCCAGAATCAGTGTTGGTAAAATTCAAAGGAAAAAAATGCAGCCTGGTATTACGCTGCGTGATTTGGTACATGCTATCCCTTATTATGCAATCCAAGCTGGCGATTTGACGGTTGAGAAAAAAAGGTAAGAAAAACATTTTCTCAGGTCGTATTTTTAGAAATTGACCCTAACTGAAATGGAAAAATGACTTAACCGTTGAACAAGCGTTTGAGTTGTCAGATGCATCGGCTGAACGTTCTGCTGCAGGCTGTGCAATTACAGTGTCAGAAGATAAAGTTGCCGAATATCTGCGTTCAAATATTGTCATGCTAAAATGGATGATTGCTGAAGGTTATGGTGATGCTCGTACTTTGGCGCGCCGTGCTGAAAAACATGCAAAAATGGTTGGATAATCCAAGCCTATTAAAAGCTGATGCAGATGCCGAATACGCAAAAGTGTATGAGATTGATTTATCTGAAATTAAAGAACCAATCCTATGTTGTCCAAACGACCCTGATGATGCTAAATTATTATCAGAAGTAGCTGGTGATAAGATCGATGAAGTGTTTATTGGTTCTTGTATGACCAACATTGGTCATTTCCGCGCAGCAGGTAAATTGCTTTCTGGCGTACCAGCAGGCAGCCTAACCACTCGTTTATGGATTGCTCCACCAACTAAAAATGGACGAACGTCAATTGATGGATGAGGGTTATTACAATACGTATGCTCAAGCTGGCGCCCGTACTGAAATGCCTGGCTGTTCACTATGTATGGGTAACCAAGCTCGTATTGCTCCTAATAGCACAGCGGTTTCGACGTCTCACTGTAACTTCCCCGAACCGTTTAGGTCAAGGGGCGAATGTGTATCTAGCATCAGCAGAATTAGCTTCTGTGGCGTCTGTACTTGGTAAATTGCCAACAGTGGATGAATACATGAACTATGCTGGTAAGCTGCAATCTATGGAAGCCGAAGTTTATAATTATTTAAACTTTGATAAAAATGACTGATTACACTGAAAAGTCATATAAAATCAACGTAGCTCAATTGACCTAATCATACTCCAAATAAAAAATACCACTGTCTTATGATGGTGGTATTTTTATTTTGTAAAAGTAGAATGGACAACAAAAATGAATGTGGTATAATTTACCGCTTTTTTTAAAATCATTGGTTTTAAAAAGCACAATTAAAATATTGCCGTACAAGCGGTTGAATCATCAAAATTTGCCAATATATAGATGGCAGGTTTGATATTTGCTCTTGTTAAATCTAGATTGGTATTTTACCAATATCACTGAACCTTAAAACTGAATGATTTAAGTTTTATGGGTTTTTTTCTTTTTAACCCCTATCTGAGATGGTAATCTGATATGAGCGTTACACCTGTAAATCCAATTTCCCATGCCACCAACAAATATTATTTAGACCGTCAAAATAAAATGGAATCTAATGTTCGTAGTTATCCCCTGTAAGCTTCCCCTAGCCATTGCTAAGGCTAAAGGTTCTTGGGTAACCGATGTTGAAGGCAACGAGTACCTTGACTTTTTAGCGGGCGCTGGCACCCTAGCTTTAGGGCACAACCATCCCCAAATTATTTCAGCAATAAAAGAAGTGCTGGATAGTGGCTTGCCATTACATACATTGGATTTGACAACCCGATGAAAGATGCGTTCAGTGCTGAATTGTTGTCGTTTTTTTCCAAAAAGATGAGTATGTATTGCAGTTTACAGGTCCATCGGGAGCTGATGCTAATGAAGCAGCAATTAAACTTGCCAAAACCTATACAGGACGCGGCAATGTAATCGCTTTTTCTGGTGGTTTTCATGGCATGACGCATGGAGCATTGTCCTTGACGGGCAACCTAAATGCCAAAAAAATAACGTGCAAAAACTTAATGGCGGGTGTGCAATTTTTACCATACCCACACGAATATCGTTGCCCTTTAGGAATTGGCGGTGAACAAGGCGCAAAAGCTTTAACGTATTACTTTGAAAATTTTATTGAAGATGTAGAAAGTGGCGTGGTTAAGCCTGCAGCGGTAATTTTAGAAGCGATTCAAGGGAGGGCGGTGTTGTACCAGCACCAATTGAATTTTTTTACAAAAAAATCCGTGAAGTTACGCAAAAACATGGTATTTTTAATGATTGTTGATGAAGTGCAAGCTGGATTTTTGTCGTAGCGGCAAAAATGTTTGCCTTTGAACATGCTGGCATTTTTACCTGACATCGTGGTGATGAGTAAGGCAATTGGTGGCAGTCTACCTCTTGCGGTACTTGCCATCAAAAACAATTTGATGCTTGGCAACCTGCTGGACACACAGGCACGTTTCGTGGCAGTCAGCTGTCAATGGCGGCAGGTTTTACAGCCCTTAAAATCATGCGCGAAGAAAAACCTTGCTCAAAAATGCTAAAGAGCGCGGTGAATATTTGATGACCGCTTTGCAAGAACTGTCCAAAAAAAGTATCCTTGTATCGGTCATGTGCGTGGTAAAGGCTTGATGATGGGGATTGAGATTGTTGATGAGCGTCAATCTGCCAATCAAATCGGCTCATACCCAGAAGATGGCGAGCTTGCTGCGGCAATCCAAAAAGCATGTTTTAACAACAAATTACTGCTAGAACGCGGTGGACGTGGCGGTAACGTTGTACGCGTACTGTGTGCGGTCAATATCAGCCAGAAAGACTGTGAAGAAATGGTGAGTCGTTTTGAAAAAAATCAGTGATACAGGCGTTAGCGTCAGTGCGTGGCTGATGAATTTATCATTGCTAATTATTATCTAAAAAGAGCTTAAATAAATTAAGCTCTTTTTTTATTTATCAAAAATTTTGGATGTAAAAAGGGCATACAAAAAAATGAATGAGTACTTTGGGTTCAATGATGATTGTGGCAACAGTGCCAAATAATGCCCCTGTTAAATGAGCTAAATGATTAACATGGCTATTATTTTGTTTATTAGCGTAAATGCTATAAGCCATATAAATAATAGCAAATAAAAATAGCTGGAATTGGAAGAATTCCAAAAATAAATTAAATTCCAAGGATATAATAATACAAAAAGCAAATATAACAGCCGTTACGCCTCCTGATGCGCCCAGTGTAATGTAATTAGGGTTATTTTTTTATATTTTATAAAATCAGGAATGGCTGAGACAGCAATCGCGCTAATATAAAAATAATAAAAAAACCTAAAAATCCAAATTTATAAATGTATAGTTTTTTCTATTGCTCGTCCAAAAAAAGAAAAAAATTAAACATATTAAACAATAAATGCCAACCGTCTTTATGAACAAAACCATAAGTAATAAAACGGTCAATTTCACCTTTTTGAACAAGCGTAGCATTAAAAACCAACCGTCTTAATAAATTTGGCATTTGCCAAGCCATTAAACTTACTAAAATAGTAATAATTAAAATAACAGTTGTATGAGTCATAATAAAAAATAAATAAAAAAATAAATAAAATAATTTATTATAAGTTAAATTAATTTTTTTGGTAAATAATAATAAATTTAATGGAATAATTTTTAATTTGTGTTATGGGTTGATTTTTGCTATAATGATTTTTTTAAATTAAATTGGGTTTTTATGTACGATTTTTATTGCGATTGGAAATGCACTGGTAGACACTGAATTTGAGTTGAATGAAGAAATTTTGGCGAAAAACAGGGCTTGCTCGTGGTAGTATGACGCTTGCCGAAAAAGATACTCAAAACGCTTTGTTTTTCAAAGCTTGCCAGCCATCAAGTTTATTCTGCTAAAAAAACAGGCGGTGGCAGTGCTGCTAATTCGGTGTGTGCTTTTTGCTGGGTTGGGTGGAACGGCTTATTATCACTGTTGTGTAGGCGATGATGAGTTTGGAGAGTTTTATTTATCAGATTTAGCTAATTTTTGGTGTAAGGACTTGCAAAAGATAAAGCCATGATTCATGGAGTAACGGGAAGCTGTGCGGTTTTGGTTACACCCGATGGTGAGCGTACAATGCAAACTTATTTGGGGGCAAGCAGTGAAATTGGCATGAAAAAAATATTGATTTTTGATGTTCTAAAGGGTGCAAAAATTTTATATTTAGAAGGCTATTTGGCAATGAATGAAACGTTACTGCCTGTCATTCGTCAGCTGATTAGTACCGCTAAAACTAATAATGTTAAAATTGCAGTTAGTTTTGCTGACCCAGCAGTCGTAACATTTGCTAAACAAGGGCTGTTGGACTGGCTGGCTTTGGGTGCGGATATGATTTTTGCAATTTGGACGAAGCCAAAAATTTTTTTCGGATAGCGATGACGATGAAAAAAAGCAGTGCAAACACTGCTGGATTACGTAAACTTAGCAGTTGTAACCAATGGTAAAAATCCAACTCATCTTGCCCAAAAAAATTGGCTGAAAAATATCAGCATTGAGAAAATCGCCGTACCTTCTGCAAAAAGCGGTGGTGGATACTAATGGAGCAGGCGATAACTTTGCAGGCGCGTTTTTTATACGGCTTAACTCAAGGGTTGGACATAAAAAGTGTGTCATGCTGGCAGGATTGGTTGCTAGTCAAGTGGTGGCAAAAGTTTGGGGGCGAGATTGGATAAGAGTAATTATGTAAACGCAAAAAAATCAAATGATTTAATTATCTGATTAACTAGATTATTTAATTTAAGGAAAAATTATGACAAAAAGCATTCAACAACGCGCCGAACTTCAACGCCGTATTTGGCAAATCGCTAATGATGTCCGCGGTTCTGTCGATGGTTGGGATTTTTAAACAATACGTTTTTGGGCTCACTTTTTCTACCGCTTTATTAGCGAAAACTTTGCTAATTATATTGAAGGTGGTGATAAAAGCGTGAACTATGCCGGTTTATCTGATGACATCATCACGCCAGAAATTAAAGCAGATGCGGTAAAAACCAAGGGTTATTTTATTTACCCGAGCCAATTATTTAAAAATGTCGTGGCGAATGCCAACACCAATCCAAATCTTAACACCGAATTAAAACAAATCTTTAACGACATTGAAAAACTCCGCCATAGGCTACCCTTCCGAACAGGATATCAAAGGCTTATTTGCTGATTTTGATACCACCAGCAACCGCTTGGGCAATACCGTTGCCGATAAAAACAGCCGTCTAGCTGCTGTATTAAAAGGCGTTGCCGAGTTAGATTTTGGTGACTTTGAAGATAATCATATTGATTTATTTGGTGATGCTTACGAATTTTTAATTTCCAACTATGCTGCCAATGCCGGTAAATCGGGTGGCGAGTTTTTTACGCCACAATGCGTTTCAAGCTAATTGCTCGACTGGCTTTTATATGGACAATATAAAGTCAATAAAATTTACGACCCAGCGGCAGGTTCGGGTTCTTTATTATTGCAAGCGAAAAAACCATTTGATGAACACATCATTGAAGAGGGATTCTTCGGGCAAGAAATTAATCACACCACTTACAACCTTGCTCGTATGAATATGTTTTTGCATAACATCAACTACGACAAGTTTGATATCGCCCTTGGCAACACCTTAATAAATCCGCAATTTGGTGACGATAAACCCTTCGATGCTATCGTTTCTAACCCGCCTTACTCCGTGAAATGGATTGGCTCAGACGACCCGACTCTGATTAACGATGAACGCTTTGCCCCTGCCGGTGTGCTTTGCGCCAAAATCCAAAAGCGGACTTTGCCTTTATTTTGCATGCATTAAGTTATCTTTTCGGCAAAAAGGCCGCGCGGCGATTGTTTCCTTCCCCGGTATTTTTTTATCGCGGTGGTGCGGAGCAAAAATTCGTCAATATTTGGTGGATAATAACTACGTGGAAACGGTAATCGCCTTAGCGCCCAATCTCTTTTTTTGGCACCAGTATTGCGGTGAATATTTTGGTACTTTCCAAACATAAACCCGATACCCAAACCCAATTTATCGATGCCAGCGGTTTATTTAAATCCGCCACTAATAACAACATTTTTGGAAGAGGAACATATTGAACAAATTCTCAAACTGTTTGCCGATAAAGAAGATGTGCCGCATTTGGCTAAATCCGTGTCCTTTGAAGAAATCATTAAAAATGAATACAGCCTTGCGGTAAGTTCTTATGTAGAACAAAAAAAGACACCCGAGAAGTGATTGATATCGATAAACTCAACGCAGAAATTAAACAAACCGTTGCCAATATCAACCGCTTGCGCACAGAAATTGACAAAATTGTGGCGGAGATTGAGGGGTAAAAACACTATGAAAAACAACCGCACTTTTTTTAGAAAAATTATTGGATGGGGCTGAGGTTCAATACGAAAAACTATCTGACGTTTTGCCTATAAAAAGAGGAAAAACGTGTTGTTCGTAATGAACTGGACGAGAATGGAATATATCCAGTTTATCAAAAATAGCTTACAGCCTTTTAGGATATTTCAATAATAAAAATTGTGAAGCCTATACAACATTTATTATCGCCGCTGGAGCAGCTGGAGAAATCGGATTTAGTGAAGTTGAATTTTTGGGCTGCTGATGATTGCTACTACTTTGAATGCCCTAAAGAGGTTCTAAATAATAAGTTTCTATATTATGTTTTAATGGCTCAAAAACATAATCTATTGAAAAAGTAAGAAAAGCTAGTATTCCACGTTTAGAAAAAGACACTATTGAAAAAAATTATCAATCCCCATCCCCCACTCCCCGTCCAAACCGAAATCGTAAAAAAATTTTTGGACGCATTGACAGCGCTTACCAGCGAGCTTACCAGCGAGCTTACACTACGCCGGAAGCAGTATGAATACTATCGGGAAAAATTGTTGTCTTTCGATAGTCTCAGATCTATTAAATATGGGGGCGAAGAAGAAACTTATTGATGTATGTATCAATATCTTCTCTGGCAAAAAAATAAAGAAAAGAAATGATAGTGGGCTATATCCAATTTATGGATCAACTGGAATTATTGGGAAAACCAACAAAAAAAGAATTTTCTAATGAACAAGTTTTAGTTGCTCGTGTTGGTGCTAATGCTGGCTATGTTCATATCGCTAAAGGGGAATATGATGTTTCGGACAATACCTTAATTATTCAAAATAATGAGAATATTGATCTTAAGTTTCTTTATCATACTTTGGTTAATATGAAGTTAAATCAATATGCAAAGGGTGCAGGGCAACCACTTATTACAGCTGGACAATTAAAGTCAATGGAGATAAATATTCCCCAGTTGAAGAACAACACCGCATCGTTTCAATCTTAGATAAATTTGAAGCTCTCACCAATTCAATCACTCGAAGGCTTGCCTTTTGGCGATTGAGCAAAGCCAAAAAGCGGTATGAGTATTACAGAGAATTGTTATTGAGTTTTTAATCCCAAGCTGGATTTTTATATAACAGCCTAATAATATAATAAAAAACGGCGGATACAAAACCGCCCTTATAACCAAGGAACCCCCTTTATGACCCAATATAAAAACCATTGCCGAATCCAATAATTTTATCGTTTTAGATCAATATAATAAATTTGTGGAAGAGCCTAATGCTGGTTATCAAACAGAAGGGAGCCTTGAGCGTGAATTTATCCGTGATTTACAGGCACAAGGCTATGAGTATTTACAAGGTCTCAATAATCATGATGCCTTGGTTAAAAATTTACGGGCACAATTACAACGCTTAAATAACGTAGTTTTCTCCGATGCGGAATGGCGACGCTTTTTAGAGGAATATTTGGATAAACCGAGCGATAGTCTGATTGAGAAAACACGTAAAATTCATGATGACTATATTTATGATTTTGTGTTTGATGATGGACACATTCAGAATATTTATCTGCTAGATAAGAAAAAAATCTTGCCAACAATGCCCTGCAAGTCATCAATCAATTTGAGCAAACCGGCAGCTATGACAATCGTTATGATGTGACAATTTTAGTCAATGGTTTACCGCTTGTGCATATCGAATTAAAAAAACGTGGTGTGGCGATTCGAGAAGCCTTTAATCAAATTCACCGCTACAGCAAAGAAAGTTTCAATAAAGAAAAATTCTCTCTTTAAATATATTCAGATTTTTGTCATTTCTAATGGCACGGATACCCGCTATTTTGCCAATACCACCAAGCGCGATAAGAATAGCTATGACTTCACAATGAATTGGGCAACGGCGAAAAATACTCTGATTAAAGATTTAAAGGATTTTACAGCGACATTCCTACAAAAACACACTCTGCTTAATGTGTTGGTGAATTACTGCGTGTTTGATGTTTCCGACACCCTATTGATTATGCGCCCGTATCAAATAGCCGCCACCGAGCGTATTTTTATGGAAAAATTAAAAGTTCATATCAGGCGAAAAAAATTGGAGCAATAAAGAAAGTGGTGGCTACATTTGGCATACCACCGGCTCAGGTAAAACGCTTACCAGCTTTAAAGCCGCACGCCTTGCAACGGAATTAGATTTTATTGAAAAAGTATTCTTCGTAGTAGATAGAAAGGATTTGGACTATCAAACTATGAAGGAATACCAACGTTTTTTTCACCGGATAGCGTGAATGGTTCGGAAAGTACGGCAGGATTAAAACGCAATATCGACAAAGACGACAATAAGATCATTGTTACTACGATTCAAAAACTCAACAACCTGATGAAATCGGAAGATAAATTACCGATTTACGATAAACAGGTCGTTTTTTTATCTTTGATGAATGTCATCGTTCTCAATTTGGTGAAGCACAAAAAAATCTAACAAGAAAATTCAAAAATACTATCAATTTGGTTTTACCGGCACGCCGATTTTTTTCCAACTAACGCATTAGGAGCGGAAACTACAGCGAGCGTTTTTGGTGTTGAACTCCACTCTTACATTATTACCGATGCGATTCGTGACGAAAAAGTACTGAAATTTAAAGTGGATTACAATGATGTACGGCCACAATTTAAAAACATTGAAACTGAAAAAGAATCTTGAAGAGCTAACAAAAACTCGAGAAAAAACAAGCCTTTTTATAACCTAAACGTATTGAGCAAATTGCCCAATATATTTTAGATAATTTTAGACAAAAAAGACTCATCGTTTTAATGCGGGCAATAATGGCTTTTAATGCCATGTTTGCAGTAAGCAGTGTCGATGCTGCTAAAAGCTTATTACCAAACTTTTAAACAGTTACAAAGTGCGGTCAAAAATCCACTAAAAATTGCGACAATCTTTTCATTTGCAGCCAATGAAGACCAACAAGATGCGGTTGGCGATATTGCCGATGAAAGCCTTGAAGTGGATGCGATGAATTCTACTGCCAAAGAATTTTTAAAATCAGCGATTGACGATTATAACGGCTATTTTTAAGACGAATTATAATGTGGATGGTAAATCCTTCCAAAATTACTATCGTGATTTAGCCAAACGCGTCAAAAACAAAGAAGTGGATTTATTGATTGTGGTTGGGATGTTTTTAACCGGTTTTGATGCCCCAACCTTAAACACGTTATTTGTGGATAAAAATCTTCGCTATCATGGTTTAATTCAAGCCTATTCTCGTACAAACCGTATTTATAACAGCACCAAAAACTTTTGGCAACATCGTAACCTTCCGCGATTTAGAACAAGACACTATTGATGCGATTACCCTTTTTGGTAAATCTGATATGTGTAATGTTGTGCTGGAAAAAAAGTTATCAAGAGTATATGGAGGGTTTTACCGATGCTAGTGTTGCCCGTCGTGGGTATTTAGATGTCATTGCTGAGTTAAAAAGAAAGATTCCCAAATCCAGATGAAATTCAAACCGAAAAAGACAAAAAGCCTTTTGTAAAATTATTTGGTGAATATTTGCAGGTTGAAAACATTCTGCAAAACTATGATGAGTTCGTTGCTTTTACAAGCATTTCAATCGCTTGATATCAGCGATGTAAAAGCTGTTGAAGCATTTAAAGAAAACTATTATTTAACAGATGATGCTTTTGCTAAAAATGCAACCGATTGATATGCCAAGTGAACGCAGCATTCAGAATTACCGTTCAACTTACAACGATATTCGCGATTGGCTCTGTCGCCAAAAAGAAGGGGATGAAAAAGCCAAATTAACCATTGATTGGGATGATGTGGTGTTTGAAGTGGATTTATTAAAATCCCAAGAAATTAATTTAGATTACATTTTAGAATTGATTTTTGAACATAACAAAAAAATCAAAAATAAATCTGAACTCATTGATGAGATTCAAACCACAACCCGAGCCAGCCTAGGAAACCGAGCCAAAAGAAACTTTGATTGTGGATTTTATTAATCAAACAGACTTGGATAACATTGCTGACAAAGCTGGTATTATTGAATCTTTTCTTCCAATTTGCCCAAAAAAAGAGCAGCAAAAAGAAGCCAATGAATTAATTAGTAGTGAAGGATTAAATATTGAAGCGGCAAAACGTTATATTAACGCATCGTTAAAACGTGGATACGCGAGTGAACAAGGTACGGATTTAAATGATGCTCTACCCAAAATGAGCCCACTTAATCCGCAATACCATGACAAAAAGGAAGAGTTTTTCCAAAAATTGATGCCTTTGTTAAGAAGTTTAAAGAAATTGATTTTATCAAATAGTGTGCAGGTGGTTTTTTATAAAAATTTTTCCAAACCATGTTACAATGAAACAAATATTAATTCGGAGCATATATGTCTGATTTATCCAAACACCGCCAAACGTTATTTTGTAAAGATGAAAAAGCCATTTTAGAGTATGAAACCGCTATGAATCGTGCCATTCAAGCGGTTAAAAATTGGCTTGATGACGATAAAATGTATACGGGCGGCAGCATTCGCCAATTGCGGTCTCAAATTCGTTTTTTTACCATCCAAAGAAGGCTTGGGGCTTGATGGTGCTTTTGGAGCGGGCAATTGATTTATTTTTAAATAAAAGCTTAAAAGTTCACCATCCACATTCTTTGGCGCATCTACATTGCCCAACTATGGTTGCCAGCCAAGTTGCTGAAGTTTTGATTAATGCCACCAACCAATCTATGGACTCATGGGACCAAAGCCCATCGGGTTCTTTGATGGAAGTTTTATTAATTGATTGGCTTCGTCAAAAAGTGGGTTTTGAAACAGGCGACGCTGGCGTATTTACATCAGGCGGTACCCAGTCTAATTTGATGGGTGTGCTTTTTGGCTCGTGATGCCTGCATTGCCAAACATTATCAAGCAACAGATGGTAAACCTTGGTCGGTGCAGCGTAACGGTCTGCCACCAGAAGCCATTCAAAAAGTTAAAGTTTTATGTTCAGAAAATGCTCATTTTAGCGTTCAAAAAAATATGGCAATGATGGGCATGGGTTTTGGGTCGGTGGTTGCTGTGCCTGTTAATGAATGCGCTCAAATGGATGTCAGTGCTTTTACAAGAGATTGTTAAAAAAACTTAGCGACGATGGCAAAATCATTGCTTTGTATTGTCGCCACCGCTGGCACAACTGATGCTGGTGCTATCGACGATATGAATGCCATTCGTGATATTGCTGATGCTTGTGGCGCGTGGCTACATATCGATGCTGCTTTGGGGTGGGGCGCTGATTTTGTCCAATCAATACCGTCATTTACTGCAAGGTATTGAAAAGGCGGATTCAGTTACACTAGACTTTCATAAGCATTACTTCCAAACTATCTCCTGTGGCGCATTTTTTTATTAAAAGATAAAGATAACTACCGATTTATGCATTATGAAGCCGAATATCTAAATTCAGCTTATGATGAAGAACACGGCGTGCCAAATTTGGTATCTAAATCTTTGCAAACCACTCGCCGATTTGATGCATTAAAATTATGGCTAACAGTAGAAGCGCTTGGTGAAGATTTGTACGGTTCCATGATTGACCATGGTGTGGATTTAACCCGTGAAGTGGCAGAATACATTAAAAAAACACCGATGAACTTGAGCTTTTGGTTGAACCACAATTTGCGTCTGTGCTATTTAGAGTTGTACCAAAAGATTATCCAGAACAATTCATTGATAGCTTAAATCAAAATGTCGCCGATGAACTGTTTGCGCGCGGTGAAGCCAATATTGGCGTTACTCGAGTCATTGATAAAAACCGTAATGTTCAGTCCCTAAAAATGACCACTCTAAGTCCAATTGCAACACTGGATGACGTAAAAATGTTATTAAATGATGTTTTTAAAAGAGGCTTATCGAATCAAAGCTGATATTCAAAACGGTACTTATACTCCACCCATTGCTTAAAAATTAAAACAAAATAAAAACCGATTAAAAATCGGTTTTTGTTTTTATTGTTCTGCCCATTTGGTTTTATCTTTTAAAAATTACATACCAAATAAACAGGACAAGCACCGCATCTAGGCGTGCGCGCCATGCAGGTGTAGCGTCCATGCAAAATTAAATAATGATGCGCATCCAGTAAAAATTCTTTGGGGATGACCTGCATTAGTTTATCTTCTACTTGCCTAACGGTTTTGCCAGTGGCAAGCCCTGTGCGATTTCCTACTCGAAAAATATGCGTATCCACTGCCATGACAGGTTGACCAAAAGCAGTATTTAACACCACATTAGCGGTTTTTTTCGTCCAACACCAGCTAGTGACTCCAAGTCTTCCCGAGTATTTGGTACTTTGCCATCAAATTTATCCAGTAAATCCTGACAGGCTTTGATGATGTTGTTTGCTTTGGCATTATACAGCCCAATGGTTTTTGATGTATTCTTTTAAACCATCCACACCCAAATCCAGTATTTTTTTGGGGTATTGGCAACTTTAAAAAGTTTGTTTGTCGCAATATTGACGCTTTTGTCGGTTGCTTGAGCTGATAAAATAACCGCAATTAAAAGCTCAAATTCATTGCAATAATTTAATTCAGTAACTGGTTCTTTAATGGTTTGAGCTAAAATTTGAAAAAAATTGATGCACTTTTTCTTTACTCATACGCCGAGAAGGTGGCGTTTGAGCGGTTTTTTGTGGTAGTTAATTTTTGGATTTAGAAGGTGTTTTTGTTCATGATTTTTTTATTAAATGATTTTTTTCCCAAAGTGTAAAACGGCTAATAATCTTACCAAACAAACTGTCTTTTTTTGTAATCACCGCGTTTATTTTTTTGTCACAAACGCTTTTGTCCCGTTAATAATGCCAAGGCTTCAAAAACATGCGATACGGCATAAATATGAAACTGTTTATTGTCAATCGCTTCTAAAAATCTCATCCGATAATAATAAATTTTGCACATTACTTTTTGGGAAGAATCACGCCTTGATTGCCAGTCAAGCCATCTATTTGGCAGGCGTTAAAAAAATCCTGTAACTTTTTGGCTAACGCCCCCAACTGCTTGAGCAAAAACCCAATTGATTCATCGAACCTGTAATGGCAAGGTTTTTGCTGAATTGGAACTTGTGCCAGCGCCGAAAAACAGCACACACATTTGAGCGAGTGTGGCACTATCGCCATCAACATATGTGTAATTTTGCTCCATTGCCAAGGATGCGCTAAAATTAAGTTCGCCAAATTCGCCAAACAGCGACCGCAAAAAAACTTGCCATAATGAGCATGCCTTTAGCGTGTATGTTGCCTGCCAGTTCAATATCTCGCTCAATATCTAAAAACGTCGCCTGCTCCAAAAATTAGGCTGAATTAGAGCGGTGATTTTTGCATGGCAAACCAAAGGCATCTTTTGTCGTTATCATTATGACCAAAATCTAAAAATCGTCAATGCATTGATTTGTCCGATTGCGCTGCCCTGACATACTAAATAATTGATGACCGTTTTTTAATTTCTTGCCAATACAACGATGAGATATGGCTATGACGTTTTTTCTAGACTTTGTAAAGCGGTTTTTAACGTGCGCTTTTAGCACCAAAGGACTTTGTACTTTTTTTGGGCAATATAAGTCGATTCAAACAGCAGATTATTTAAGGTATCTTTATGAAAATCAAAGAAATTTTTATTCTCGCTTAGGCGGCAAAGTTCATCTAAAATCGCTGCTATGGCTGTATTATCAAAAGGCGGCAGCTTATTTTCCTTAACAATTTTGATTATTTTTTTGTGCTAAAAAAAGCGTACTTTCAGCATTTTTTTGCGATTTTATCATCAAAAATCTGCCCGAATCTTAAATAGACATTCAAAAATCAGGGTCGTTTTCCACCAAATCATAATATAAATCAAGCGTCCCCAATAAAAATAACTTTAACATCTAAAGGAATATCATCAGGCATTAAAGAAAGATTTGTGCTTGTGGTAAACAACTCATCAAGATTGCAAAGGGTGATTTTCTGGGATTGTAGCGCATTTTTTAACCCTTGCCAAACGTAAGGATACTCAAAAAGTGTTTGAGCATTTAACACCAAATAACCCCCATTGGCTTGGTGTAATAAACCCGACTGTATCATGTTATGGTCGCAATAGGTCGTGCCTTGTTCGGTGGTGTATTGGATTGAACCAAACAGTTTGGCGTAGCTTGATGACTGACTTTCTGCAAAAATCACAGGACAGCCTGTTTGTTTGCTGTGATGGCTTAGTACATTGACAAAATAACGAGCAGGAATGGGGTTTTGAAATTGCCAAAAAAACCATCAGCTTCTTCTGTGATAAAAGATGCGTTTTTTTAATCATATCATCTTGAAGATTGATTAAATACTGATGAACCTTGGCGCAGTAAATGCATCTAATAAAAACAGCAAAAAGCGGTTTAATGATTGCACAAGCAGCATCGTGATAAAGGGCGTCTAGTTGTTGGTAAAGCGTTTTTTTCTAAAGCCATTTAATTGGTATTCAATATCATAATATTGTTTTTAGTAATTGATTTTTTTACTGTCGTATCCAAAGGTTTATCAGCTGTACGACTAGGGATAAAATCAGCTTGACCATCATTATTAATAATCAATGTTAAGTGATGGTTTTTTTGGCATCATTATCCAATCGCTCATAAAAATTTGCTTTTGAGTATCTGAAAAATCTAATTTTAGACGATCAATTTTGCGCTGGTAGGTAGGCGATGAAAATTTTATCCGTAATGGCTTTTTTTAAAAATTTCATGAACTGTTTGGGCAAATTTTTAGCCCTGTACCAGCCTCAAAATTAAGAGCTAATGGACGATTGGCATCCTTAAAATTATATACATAGACCCAATCATCAGGCGTTGGTTGATATTTGGCATGCTGGGTGAGTAATTCTAAAATCAATGTTTTTACCAAGCCCTCAATCTGCCCGATGCAAAAATATGATAGCCTGGTTGTTTTTATATCCAAAGCGGTGCAAAATAGCTTTTAGTGCTCGCTGTTGCCCAAAAATACACATCAAATTTTTAGCTGGTGGCGTTTGGGCAACGTGTTTGGGTCAGTGTGATAATCTAAATCATAAAGAGTTAGATGTTGTGGGTCTTGTTGTATCAGTTTAGTCATGAATCTATAACAATACTTGATAAGTTATGGTGAATTTGTGCTATTGTAACAGATAAAAACCATGATAGAATAGCAAGTTTGCATAAAAACCTATCACGATAATTGACGACAATGACAACAACTCATTTAAAAAAACTTATTCAAAAAAATTAATCATGTGGCTTTTGGATTTTTCATCAAATAAAAAAACAGCAGCTGGGTCGTTGGATTTGCTATTGACAGATGAGCAAGTTTATCAGCTGTTACATTATTTAGATGGACTATTATTGTGGAATAAAGCCTATAATTTAACTGCTATCAGCGACCCAAAGGATGCTTTAGTCAAACATATTTTTTTGACTGTTTGGCGATTTTGTCAAAATTACCATTTTTGGATAAACAGGATATTTGTCTTTTTGGATATCGGCACAGGCGCGGGACTGCCTGCTGTAATTTTTGGCTATTTTTAGACCCGATTGGCAGATTTGCGCTTTGGATAGTAATAATAAAAATTCGTTTTATTCGCCAAATGGCAGGCGAGTTAGCACTTAAAAAAATTTAACACCGGTCAATGAGCGTATTGAAAACCATCAAACCACGAAGCCATATGATATTATTACGTCTCGGGCGTTTTCATCTTTAAATGATTTTTGTCAGTCTTGCGATGCCTTATTTAAAAACAAATGGTGTTTTTTTATGCGATGAAAGGCAAAATGCCAACCGAAGAGGACGTACAAACCCTAAGGGCTATTAACCCAGATTTTTTTGTTCAAACCACCCCTATTAGTGTTCCTGACTTAAACGAAAGCCGCTGCGTGGTTTATATCAAAACTTTGACAAACAACAAGGAAAAATCATGAATATTATAGCCATTGCCAATCAAAAAAAGGCGGCGTTGGGAAAAGCACCACAGCAGTTAATTTTGCAGATGCTTTAGCATTTTTTGCTAAAAAATCAGTGTTATTAGTTGATTTGGACCCGCAAGGTAATGCTACAACCAGTTTTGGGCTAGATAAAAATAACCTAGATTACACCATTGCTGATGTTTTTATTGATGATGTTGCTATTACAGATGTTAAAGTTACCACCCAAAACGGTGTTGATGTTCTTGGTGCAAACGGTGAATTGTCAGGCATTGATACTGCTTTTAAACCAAAAAAATCAGATGCAGCGTTTTTTTATTAAAAAAATGCATTAAGAAATAGCAAGTTAAACTATGATTATGTCATTATAGACTGTGCACCTAGTTTAAGCCTATTAACGGTCAATGCACTATCAGCGGCGGACGGCGTGATTATCCCAATGCAATGCGAATATTATGCATTAGAAGGGGTTGCCGATTTACTGCAAAACCATTGATGGATTAAAAAGAATTTAATGCCAATCTAACAATTTATGGAGTTTTGCGCACACTTTATGATGGCAGAAGCACTCTAACCAAAGATGTCAGTTCAGAGCTTTTTAGCGTATTTTTGGTGATAAATTATACCAAACCCTACATTCCAAGAAACATCTCGTCTTGCTGAAGCACCAAGTTTTTGGAAAATCCATTTTTTTCTTATAGTAAATCATCAACGGGTGCCAAGGCATATCGTGATTTTTATGCAGGAATTTTTTTGGACAAAATGCCTAAAAAAATAGGCGATTTAAATTTGAATAGATTGGATGGGTAATATTATGACAAAAAAACGTGGTTTGGGCAGCGCTCGCGGCTTGAGTGCCTTAATGAACAGCATCAAAAAAAGAAAAACAATTTACCCAAGACGGTCACCCCTATAAAATCGCCCCTTAAATTCTGTTCAAGATGGTGATAAACTGCCCGATAATGAAAATTTGATATTAACCGATGTCGATGTCAATACTTTGCAATCAGGCAAATATCAGCCTAGACGCAATATGGACGAAACATCACTGGCAGAACTTGCCAGTTCGATTAGTCAACATGGCGTTATGCAGCCAATTGTAATCCGTCCGCTATTGGCAAACGAAAAAAAAGAGCATGAAAAAGTAACCCATGAAATTATCGCTGGCGAAAGGCGTTGGCGAGCAGCAAAAATGGCAGGGCTTACCAAAATTCCAGCCATTGAGCGTATATTATCTGATGAAGTGGCAATTGCGCTGGCTTTGATTGAAAATATTCAGCGTGAAGATTTGACGGTGCTGGAGCAAGCAGAGGCTTTTGCAAAGATTTCATAGCGAATTTGGTATGAGTCATGCGATGATTGCTGATGTGGTTGGCAAAGCTCGCGCAACCGTAACCAATCTTTTACGCTTAAATCAGCTTAATAATGAAGTAAAAGATTTGTTAGCTGATGGTTTTTGGATATGGGGCATGCTCGCACCCCTGTTAGCATTATCTAGCCAGCAGCAGCCAATCATTGCTAAAAAAATCATTCAGCAAAAATGACGGTACGCGATGCTGAAAAAAATTAGTCAAATCTATACTTGACCCACAAAATGGCAATCAAGACGCAGCTCATAAAATTAAAAACCACCCAAGACAATCCTAACACTGTATTATTAAATCAAAAGTTATCGGATTATTTTTGGTGCCATGGTAAAAATTAAGCAAAACACCCAAGGCAAAGGCAGTTTGGAGATATTTTTTTCACAGTGATGATGAATTGGCGGAAATTATAAAACAACTTGGTATAACGTTATAATATCCTGATTGAAATATGCAGGTTGAATAAAAAAGGTATAAAATTTGGTAAACCTTAACGCAGTAGTAATGATACTGCAATTCATTGATGGTTATTGGATAAATAAAGGTTAAATTATGTGGAGTTTGGTTCAAGCCGGCGGTTGGTTGATGTTGCCAATCATTTTATGTTCGGTGGTCGCGTTGGTTATCATTATTGAACGTGCGAAGGTGCTCAGATTCTCGGAAGTTGCCCCAGAAGGCATGCGAGAGGAGTTAATTGGTCAGCTACGCAGTAAGGGTGATTTGGGTAAAAATTTTTTACAAGAAGTCAAGGAGCACTCACCATTGGGTGATATTTTTGGCTACGGGTTTACTTTTATAGACAGTATGGTCTGGATTCAATGACCATGCATATGCAAAATCGTGCCAGCGTACAAATTCACGCCTTAGAAAAAAACATCAACATGTTAGGAACCATTGGTGCAATTACGCCACTGCTTGGGCTTTTAGGAACAGTTTTGGGGATTATTTCATCGTTTTTAGCAGTATCAGGTAAAGCCATGCAAGACCCTGCGATGCTTGCTGAAGGCGTATCTCAAGCGTTGATTACCACCGCAGGCGGTATGTTTGTGGCAATTCCCTGCACTGGTGGCATATCGTTTTTTTACCAAAAGACGCATTGTAGATATCAATGCTAAATTTGAAACAGAAGCAGGGCTTTTTGATTCAAGAAATGTACGATTATCATTTGATACCAAATACTCAAAAACCAATCAAAATTCCGCTCATTTTGAGCTGGATAACATTTAAGCGGTTTACTGATTTAACTGAAGGCGATAAAATGCGTTTTAGAAAACCCACTGTGGAACCCTTAGAAATCAATCTTACCCCAATGATTGATTGTTTGTTGTTTTTGATTGTTTTTTTGCTAATGGCAACAACATTTAATCATTTTAGTCGTTTTAAGCATTATTTTTGCCAGAGGCTGAAGGGGTTAAGGTTTTTAAATGAAGGCAAGCAAATTGAGGTGGCTGTACAAAAAGATGGCAGTTATTTAGTAAATGGCATTGCATTGGCAAATAACAGTGAAGCAGAACTCATCAATATGCTACAAAAAGAAGCAGGTTCTAACCGTAAACAATTATTTGTCATTGCTGCAGATGCCAACGCTTCTCATCAGTCAGTGGTTAAAGTGATGGATGTGGCGGGAAAAAAATGGGTTTTTAAATCTTAATATCAGCACCGTTGTGCCAATTAGTGCAAGAAAAAGTGAAAAATCCATGACCAAACAAACAACCTTTGATATTAATAACAAAACTGCCGTTTTTTTACGTTTAATCGCCTACCTAAAACCCTATTGGTGGGCGTTTATTTTGGTGGTAATCGGCTTTGCTATGGGGGCAAGTTCAGAAGTTGCCAGTGCCAAATTATTTGAATATATCATTGATGCCATCAACCAAGATGATAAAACCCGTAAATTCTGGTTTCCGTTTTTGGTGATTTTATTGTTTATTTGTCGCGGCTTAGCATCCTTTTTTAGGCGGTTATTATTCAGCATTTATGGCACGCAGTTTGGTTTATGAAATTCGTACAGAAGTATTTAAAAAGTTATTAAAATTACCCAGTCATTTTTTTATTTATATAATCCAGCTGGAACCATTTCTAGCAAGCTGATTTTTTTGATGTTGAGCAAGTAACCGCTGCAACAACCGATTCTTTAACAACTTTATTAAAAGATGGTATTACAACCATCGCTTTGTTTGGCTATCTGTTTTATACTAATTGGCGACTTACTTTTGGTACTTTTTAACGGTGGTACCACCCATTTTTCTGGCTGATAAAAACAGTCTCCAAAAAAATTTGCCCGTTTGTCTATGGGAATTCAAGAGTCCATGTCAGCCATCAGTCATATCGCCAATGAAGCAATCACTGGTTTTGATGTGGTTAAAAACTATGGCGGTCAAGCCTATGAGCAAGCCCGATTTGATAAAGCATCCAAAGATAATTTAACCCAAGGCATGAAGATGAGTGTTTTTTTGCGGCGATTAATACGCCCATGGTGCAGCTGCTAATGGCGATGGGCATGTGTTTTGTGGTTTGGCTGTCGCTGCGTCCTGAAGTCTTTGGTAATACCACCGCAGGCGAATTTGCTGCATATTTGGTGGCGGCAGGGCTTTTAGCTCGTCCCATCAAAGCTTTAACCGATGTTAATCAAAAAAACTTCAGCGTGGCATTGCGGCGGGAGTGTCTATTTTTTTCAGCTGTTGGATGCGGTAGAAGAAAACGATAAAGGCGGTCAAATTATAGATGTGCAGGGTGATATTCGCTTTGAAAAAGTCAATTTGCAGTACGATAATGGCGTGCACGCCTTAACCGATTTTAATTTACATATTAAAGCTGGTGAAACGGTTGCAATTGTTGGGCGTTCTGGCAGTGGCAAAACCACATTGGTGAATTTATTGACTCGCACCATTGAACCAAGTAGTGGGCAAGTGCTGATTGATAATACACCAATTGAACACATAAATTTGGCGGATTTGCGTAAACAAGTTACTATGGTAAATCAAAAAAATCACCTTATTTTTCAGACACGGTTAGAAAAAAATATCGCTTATGGTTTATTAGGTGATAAATCATTTGATGAAGTAAAAGCAGCAGCAAAATCCGCTTATGCTCATGATTTTATTATGGATTTACCCAATGGCTATGACAGTTTTATCGGAACTGATGGGCTGCAATTGTCAGGCGGTCAGCGACAAAGATTATCCATTGCTAGAGCCTTATTAAAGGACGCTCCAATTTTGATTTTGGATGAAGCAACATCAGCACTGGATAATGAATCGGAATTTTTTTGTACAAAAAGCTTTAGAAACTATCATGAAAGGGCGCACTACAGTAGTGATTGCACACCGTTTATCAACCATCGAAAACGCCGACCGCATTGTGGTAATGGATAAAGGACAAATTGCCGAGATTGGTACACATGATGAGCTTTTAGCAAAAATGGCATTTATAAAGTCATGTATGAACGCACCTTCAAGCAAGATGATGATTTATAAAAAGTGATGGCAAGTGATGATAAATTTTGAGCTGATACTCACTCGCGCTTGGCAGAAAAATTCTCCTTATTTGTCGCTATTAGCACCATTATCAGGATTGTATGGACTGATTAGTCTTGCTAGAAAACAGCTTTATCAACAGGGTGTTTTGCCAGTTTATCAAGCCCCTGCCCCAGTGCTAGTGGTCGGTAATATCACAGTGGGCGGTTCAGGAAAAACGCCTTTGATTATTGCTTTGGTTCAGTATTTACAAAGTAAAAAAACATCTTAGTGGGCGTTATTAGTCGTGGTTACGGTCGACAAGATTCAAATACACCATATTTTGTTACAGAAGATGCTACGCCGCAACAGGCAGGCGATGAACCGTATTTAATTTTTCAAAGTACAGGCGTGGCAATTGCCGTTGGCAGTAATCGTCAACAAGCCATCGAATTGCTTTTAAAACATCACCCCGGTATCGCTTTTATTATAAGTGATGATGGACTGCAACATTATGCACTAGCAAGACAATTTGAGTGGATTGTTGTGGATGGTGCCCGTGGTTTTGGCAATAAAAAAACTGTTACCACAAGGATTTTTAAGAGAACCAGTCAGTCGTTTGGTAGGGGCAACTGTCATTTATCATGATAAAAAAATGTGCAAAAATTATCCCAAAAAAATACTCGTTTGATGCATCTTGAGCCTGATGTACTAATGCCACTTTTTATCCATTCAAAATCAATCCATACCAAAATCGACCAAAGTTTATGCAGTTAGCGGCATTGGTTATCCAGAACGATTTTTTTCAGACATTGACAGAACTAGGTTTTGAGGTGATTCCAAAAACCATTTTTCTGACCATCACGATTTTTTTGCTTAGAAGATTTGGTTGATTTGGATGATTTTTCCAATCATTACTACCAGTAAAGACGCAGTAAAGATAGCGGTACTTGCCAAGACTTCAAAGCATAAAATTTTTCAATAATATCTGGATATTACCTGTAAAAGCTGTTTTATCCGATGCAGTTTATGATACAATAAACCAGCTGCTTGTTCAGATAGGTCACACATCAATTTAGTTTACTGTATATTTACTTTTTCAGTTTTTTTATTTAAATTTCCAATTAAAGGCAATTTATGATACAGCCCACAGATGCCCAGCGTCGCACTATTTATCAGGCAAGACGCGGCTTTAAAAGAACTTGATTTTTTTATATTGACCCTTACGTAAAAAAATCATTATTTAATTGCTGATGCTAAAGAGCAAGCAACTTTTGAAAAAAATTGCTTGGTTATGAAGACCCAGATTTGTTATTGTTTTTGGGACAGGCACAAGCTGACGATGATGCGGTGATGGTACTTATTGACAAAAATAAAAACGCCTAAAACATCAAAAATCATGTATCTTGACGCAGATGTTCGCCCAAGTTATCATTTTAGGGTAATGCAGCTGTCGTTTGTATTACTAATGCTCGTTTTATCACTATTTGCGGCTTTGGCTTGGTGGCAGTATCTGTTTGTGCTAATATTAGCTTTTGATATGTTTGTTTTGGAAAAACAATCTTGCTATCTGCAGTATTAGTACAAGTAACCCCAAGGAACTATGGCAGCTTGGGATTGTCTTTGGTGATGAAATAGAGGTGTTTCAAGCGTATTTAAATCGTGTGCAGCTGATGGATTTTGGGTTTTTAGTGGTACTCAAATTAGATTTTTTTATTTTTGATGAACCTTCGTTTGCACACCAAAGTATTTTTTTATTTAATCAAAAATTTGTCAGTGGCTGATTTTTCGTAAATTAACCACATTGGCAAAAATTTGGTGGTTATTGACGACAACTTTTGGAGTTTTTATGAAAAACTATGCATTGCATTAGCCGCATTATTGGCTTCAGCCGGCACAGCCTACGCTGAACCTGTTAATGAGCAAATTTGTAAAAAGTGTTTATAAGGATGTTTATAGTTTAATGAGCTATGTCGTTCCTTGTGAAGAAGATATTGAAAAATCCTGAAATTTTACAAAATGATGGTTATGAAAAGTTGAATTTAAGATTGTATCAATGTGACGCTTTTTTTATCTAAGGAAAAAAAGTGGACGAGTTAAATCAAGAGGTTCAAGAAGAGTTGGAAAAAAACGTTTGTTCCTAAGTTTACCGCTCAATTAGAAAAAGATTTACCAGGCTATTGCAAAACTCGCAAAAATTGAAATCCAAAAAAATGCTAGATACTAAATATCGTATTAATTGATTGCAATAGAAATCTTTAGATTAAAAATAAAAACGGCCATTTATGAATGAGCCGTTTTATTTCTTAATACATCCATCTTTTTAGATTTGATTTATTAATGATTAATTTACTTTACTAAGTTCCATAGAGATGGTTTTTGCCATCGCTGGTTTGGCTGACCTTGATGGGTAGGTAGTTTAAACTTGGTGCAACCCAAAAACTGGTCGCACGATTGGTATCATGATGAATTCTATCAATACGAATCACATCATAAGTGCCAGCGGCAACCGTAATTTTACTTGAACCAGATTTTTTTAAATTTAGTATTTTCAATTCCGCTTTTTAACCAAATAATAATTACCTGTAAAACGTCCATTAATCAATTCTTGACGAATTTGTGATTCTAAACTCAAATCGTCATAAGCTTGACCGGTCATTTTATAGGTACTGGTTTTTGCCTTTATAAGTACTGGTTGCGGTTTTAGCGCCATTGTTAAAACTAATGTTATGAGTGCTGCCAACCCCCTAAGACTTTGACTGACATGGATGAATTGGACGGCAAAAATTTTTTTCCGCCAGATAATGAAAAGTGTGATGATTGATTGACGCTAGCGATGCCTGCGGCGCTGGCTTTGACACTGTAAGTATAGTTATTGCCATTTTTACTTAATGTTCGTGTTGCTGTGCCTGACTTACCGTTGGCTTTTAACGTTGTAAGTTGCTGAAAAACCAGTCAAGTCTGCCGCCAGTGCTGGCATTGATAGAGCTAAAGACAAACAAAAACACCCAATCCAGAAATTTTGGGAACAAGTTTCATAATATAACCTTTTTATCCAACCTTCTTTACGGTCATCATCATAAAATAAAGTTTGTTGCTTATTTGATATGGCAATCTTATAATTTTGTTCAACTTTTGTCAAAAATATCTATCTTTTGACAAGAATTGTTAAATGAATTTAGAAATTTTACTTGAAATTTTTGCCGTCAAACGCCATTTTAATCAGTAACCTGATTTTAGGTTTAGATTTATGGAGTTTTTATGAATATTCGTCCTTTACATGATCGCATTGTTGTGCGTCGCACTGAAGAAGAACAAAAAAACCGCAGGTGGCATCTTACTTCCTGGCTCTGCTCAAGAAAAAAACCCCAACAAGGTACTGTGCTAGCAGTTGGTAATGGTCAAATCACCGAAAATGGCGTCCGTCCTTTAGAGGTTAAAGTTGAGTGACAAAGTGTTGTTTGGCCAATACGCAGGTCAAACCGTCAAGGTGGATGGTGAAGAACTTTTTGATTATGAAAGAAAGCGATGTGCTTGGCGTGCTTGAAAAACTAATAAATTGGAGAAATTATAATGGCAAAAGATGTAAAATTTGGCGTATCAGCCCGTGAGAAAATGATTGAAGGCGTTAATGTTTTTAGCGAACGCTGTCAAGGTAACTTTGGGACCAAAGGGTCGCAATGTGGTCATTGATAAGTCGTTTGGTGCCCCAACCATTACCAAAAGACGGCGTATCAGTTGCCAAAAGAAATTGAACTTGAAGATAAGTTTGAAAAATATGGGCGCACAATTGGTGCGTGAAGTGGCTTCAAAAACCAACGATGTGGCAGGTGATGGTACTACCACCGCAACGGTATTGGCTCAAGCCATTTTAATTGAAGGCATGAAATCAGTTGCTGCTGGTATGAATCCAATGGATTTAAAACGCGGTATTGATAAAGCTACCCGTGCAGCGGTTGAACAAATCCATGCTTTATCTACTCCTGCTAACGATGATAAAGCAATTGCTCAAGTTGGTTCTATTTCTGCTAACTCTGATGTTAAAATTGGTGAGCTTATCAGTGAAGCCATGCAAAAAGTGGGCAAAAAAGGCGTTATCACAGTTGAAGAAGGTTCAGGCTTTGAGGACGCTTTAGAAGTTGTTGAAGGCATGCAGTTTGACCGTGGTTATATTAGCCCATACTTTGCCAACAAAACAAGATAGCCTAACTTGTGAATTTGACAATCCATTAATTTTGCTTGTTGATAAAAAAATCAGCAATATCCGTGAAATTGTGCCTTTACTTGAAAAAGTAATGCAATCAAGCCGTCCTTTGCTTATCATCGCTGAAGATGTGGAAAATGAAGCTTTGGCAACTCTTGTGGTAAACAATTTACGCGGTGGATTAAAAACTTGCGCCGTAAAAGCACCTGGATTTGGCGATAGACGTAAAGCCATGTTGCAAGACATCGCTATCTTAACTGGTGGCGTGGTTATCTCTGAAGAAGTTGGCTTAAGCCTTGAAACTGCTGAACTTGAGCATTTAGGGTACCGCCAAAAAGTAACCGTTGGCAAAGAAAAATACAGTCATCGTTGATGGTGCTGGTAACAAAGCAGATATTGATGCGCGTGTTGAATCCATCCGTCGCCAAGCAGAAGAAGCTACCAGCGACTACGATAAAGAAAAACTACAAGAACGCGTTGCCAAACTTTCAGGTGGTGTGGCTGTGATTAAAGTGGGAGCAGCGACCGAAACCGAAATGAAAGAGAAAAAAAGACCGTGTTGATGACGCTCTACATGCAACTCGCGCTGCAGTTGAAGAAGGCGTTGTTCCAGGTGGTGGCGTGGCTTTGGTACGCGCATTATCTGCGTTGGCAGACTTAAAAAGGTGATAACGACGACCAAAACGCAGGGATTAACATTCTTCGTCGTGCCATGGAAGCTCCGCTTCGCCAAATCGTTACCAATGCAGGGCGATGAAGCATCTGTGATTGTAAATGAAGTGAAAAACGGTCAAGGTAACTATGGTTATAACGCTGCTACTGGCGTGTATGGCGATATGATTGAGATGGGTATTTTAGACCCCTGCCAAAGTAACTCGCTCTGCACTAGAGCACGCAGCGTCTGTTGCAGGTCTTATGCTAACCACAGAAGTGATGATTACTGACAAAACCAGCTCCTGCTGATAATTCAGCTGCTGCAATGGGTGGCATGGGCGGTATGGGTGGCATGGGCGGTATGATGTAATTTGCCTTTGCTTTCTAAATAATCCCTAAAGTTTTTGGCTTTAGGGATTTTTTTATTTATATTTTTTTGTGGAACATTGTTACCCAATTATTGCTAAAAAAATTAGATTGACAAAAATTATTCAAAAAAATACCATTGTAACTATTTGATTTTTTTAACAAAAATTTTTATAAAAAAATTTGACTAAAATTTAATCAATAAAGCTGAATCGCTTAATTTTATTGCTTTTTTTATTATAAAAAAATATCTTAGTTATCCACAAGGTTATCCACAGATTTTTGGGGAAAAAGTTGGGAAAAATTGTGGGGATTTTTTAACATATAAATTTAGAAATCTTAAAAATAACAAAGAGTTAAATTTTTAATAAAAATCCCCAAAAATTTATTTTATTGGCAAATTTTTTTGCAATTTTTTTATAGATTTTGCATTAAAAATAATAGGTTTCACAAAAATTTATGTAATAAGTTAGTTATCCATGTCTTGATAAATTACAGTTTTTGATAAAGTAAATCCCAAGAAGCTCGTCCATAATCCAAACCACGTTTTTCAAATTTGGTTTTGGGGGCGATAATCAGGGGCGTTCTGAAAAAAATTACCAGCACCTGCCAAATTTTTGAAATTCGGGCATATTATCCAGCACATCCAGCATCCATAGAGCATAGTGCTCCCAATCAGTAGCGCTGTGAAAAAAACACCATTAGATTTTTAGAGTGCGAGCAACCAATGTCATACGTTCTTGGGTAACAAAACGGCGTTTATAATGCCGCTTTTTTTGCCAAGGGTCAGGAAAAATAAAAGCAGTACAGCATCTAAATGATTGTTGGGTAAATTTTTTTAATAAAGCAATCGCATCGCCGTTAATCACTTTTTAGGTTGGTCAGTCCAAGCGATTTTGCGGTAAATGCCACCCGACCAATTCCCGGTTCGTGCACCTCAATACCAACAAAAATTTTTATTAGGCTGATTTTTGTGCCATTTGCAATAAACTGTCGCCCATGCCAAAACCAATCTCAAGATTAAGCGGCGCATCTGGATTATCAAAATAACAACGTAAATCTGTAATTGCATCCACAAGCCCAAGTTGCCCAACAGGTGTGCCGTGATTGATGATAAAGGGCGCAAAACTAGAATCAGTTAGAGCCGATAGGACGTTTTTGATTGATATGGGTGCGCCTGCGCATAAAGGTGCGAATTTTACGAAATTCAATGGGGGTTTTTCCAAAGCAGCAATCGCCTGCTTGATGCTGTTTTTATCCATATCTGGAGTTTGACGGTCGCCACCAACAGGAGCTAAAGGCGTAAAAAGTGTGATTTGTGTTTGTCATAAATAAAAAAAGCGTAAAAATAATCCATTATCATTATACCGTAAATAAGCTATTTTCACATGTTTCGCTTACCCTTTTTAGAAGACACCACGCCGCCACCGTTTTTATCTACCCCAATTAAACCAAAATAAACGCACACAATTGGATAAATGGTTTATTGGTAGTCGTTCACAAACCTATTATTTAAAAAGATTTCAAGAATTTGATGCCAAAGGTAAACTGTACCCCGTTGGAATTGGGCGGCATTTTTTTGGAACTTTTGGTTGGCTTTTTGTACCGCAAACGCTATTTGGATTGCTTGGTGTATTGCGTTGCTGGTTGGTCATTTATCAAACTTAATATCGTTATTATTCTTGTCATGTGCCAGTTTTTATTTATTGATAAATTGCCCCTTGATTTACAAATGCCAGTACGCATTGGCATTGGTTTGTCAATTTGGCTATTTTGGTCGGCGATGGTAGCGCGTTGGGCAGATGCCTATTATTATCGTATGGCGCGCCGTGAAATTGCTGATGCGGTGGATTTTTTATACTGATGAACCAACTCAAAAGCAATATTTTGCAGCAACATGGTGGCGTAAGTTTGTTAGGGCTTTTTGGGGGCTTTTGGAGTTTTTGGAACGTTATTATCTATCATCGCTTTTACAGTTTGTGCCAATTATCGCCATGCAAAAGAAAAAAAGCACTGATTCTTGAGAGCTATCAGTATGCTGATGCGGTACAAAAACGCGTAGAAGTGATTTATAACACATCAAAAAAACTGTCCAGTGGGAATGCCAGCAACATCAAGCAATCAAAAAAATCAGTATTGAAGTTACTGATAAAGCATTTAATTTTCAGACGGATTGTGCAATTATTGCTACCGTTACCAAAGCTCCATACCCTGTGCGTTATCTCAATGGGCAAAATTTGGTTATTTATCATACAAAAAAATAAGCAGGGTGAATCCATCTGGCGTTGTCAAACGTCATTAAATAAAGAACAAGCACCCAAAAAGATGCTTGTAATGGATACTTATAATTGATAGAAGTGTTGGCTTATAAAACCATCACTTCATCGCTAAAATTATCATCAACGCGTTTACCATCACACAATACTGAATATACCATACAATTTAACTGTTGTTTTTTTGGGTATTAAGTGTTTGAATAAAAGAATGTGATAACTGACAATCTCCATCTGAAATCATCAAAAATATCTGCCTTTTTGGTAGTTGGATGTGCTTTTGATGATATTAAGTGCTGTTTGTAGTGGGGTTTGAAAAATCCGTGCCACCGCCAAAAACCATGTTGTAAAAACCGAAGCAGTCCTGACAGGTTGGTTTCATTATGCAGTGTGTATTCTTTGGTTTGTCCACTAGCACCAAATAAAAATAACGTGCAATGAACGTTTTTTTCTTGTTTTTAGAATGTGAGCAATTGCAAACAAGAGGGCTTTGGCTTTTTTTGTAAAGGGCTGCCCTGACATACTGGCAGAGGTATCCAAACACGCAACCACTGGACCTGTTTTTTTGTTTGTAAAATTCACTTTTTGGTCTGGTTTTCCCATGTTGTGCCACTTAATTCATAAGTTAATAATCGTTTTTTTCCAAAAGCCGAGCATAAAAACAGCGTTTCTAAAGTATCATCGTCCAAATTCACAAGTTCATTAGGCAAAAGTCGCATCAAATCATCGCTTTGGTGGGTGCCATACACTTCGCTTTTTATTGGCTTTTGGGGATTTTTTTGCTGTTTTTTTACGTTCTTGGCTGATGTAATTTCTTCCCAATTTATTGACTAAATTTTTGATGGCGGTGTTGTTTTGCAGTTCTTTTGGCAAGCGCTACAAAAATCAGTGTCTTGGCACTGTATTAAATCTTCATAACAAAAACCTGCATTGGGGTATTGGGTCAAAAACTCTGCCACTTCATCGTATTTGTCAGAAATGTTTACCAGCGTTTTTCCGAAAAAAATCTGCAATTTCTTGCGAATGTCATCGGGAATGGTGTCGTCTTTTATTTCGTCTTCATAGTCAAGCAGGTCACCCAGCTCCATACGCAACGCTTTAATAAAAATCAGGCGTTAGAGCCTGTTGTTTAAAAAAAGTCATTTTGAGCCCTGCCAATCAGGTTCGGGCGTATTTTTTTGGCGCTGTTATCCCAGTCCCACAGTCGCCATGTGGTCGCTCCCAATCGCTTTCTTGCAGTGTGTTTTAACTTGCGAATGGATGTTTCCCATTCACTATCAAATAACGATAAAAAAACGATGATACGCTTTTTTGAAACAAAGACGGCGAATAAGGAGCGTAATTTACACATTTGGTGGAAAAAAAGTGTGGCAGTTTTTAAATACCAATCCATAAAACGATTTTTTTCGCCAACATGACCGATGGCGCCATCAGAAACATTAAAATCACCAACCGCACCATAATCATCACACGATACATAAATTTTGCGTCCTAAGATGCTTTTTGCTGGTAAAATCATCTGGGTCGCTTAAGCGCACTATAACTTTCGGCAATATCTGTTACCACAATATTGCTGATTTGCCCATCGCCAACATAAATACCTGAATGCTCCGCCCCAACCCATAAATCGCAATACACCACACTGCCTTCGGTGGGAATGACGTGGTCTCTAAATTGACTGTCAATAAAGTATTTTATGGGTTTTAATCCAACGCTTGGCAGTCCAAATGCTGACCCAAGTTTGCCCAGCAAACTGCCTGCAAAATTTGTTATCAAGCCAAACATAGCTATCCTATAACCAGATATTGGCTTGAAGCTGCTGGGCAAGCAGTGAGCCTGTATTCACAGAAGGGTTTTGACTGCTGCTTTGTGGTTCTGTGGTTGGGGTGTATGGGCGCAGTTCAGGTTCGTTGCGTTTATCATTCCACTGCCAAATAGTGGTAAAATCCCACCCTAAATCGTGCTCAAAATAATCTTGAGTAAATAAAACAGGCGCGATGGTTTTACCATTTAGAATAAGGTCATTGTCAAAACTTTGATTGGGGCTACTGATGGCGATATTGTTGTCAATCCAACTATAAGAAAACTCTGCGCAGATTCTAAAGTCAAAAGATGTGTTATCTGTCTTAATGTGAATACTGCCAACAGTATTATTGCATAATTCAGAATTTTTCAACTGTATGAGCAACGCCTTGAAAGTAAAGTCGATTATTAGAATTGTAATTTATCACTTTACCAGACACAAAAACACCGTTCCACGGTTGAATTGTTGATGACAGTTTGGGCAATACCGCCAGCTTCTGTAAAGTTATGGTCGTTATAAATAGGCAGTTCTAAGAGTGCCTGGCAGTCTGTAATATGAGAGCTGTCTACATCAAATCGAACCAATACAGAACGACTTTTTACAGTAGCTAAGAGCGCTGTTTTTTTGACATGATTTGCAATGATTTTTTTCCTTGACAGTGACTGATTTGACCGTTGTCTACCGTATTAAATAAATTAAGTACCGCTTGGCATTGAACACAGGTTGAATTTTTTTCACTACACTTGACAGCCCTGAATTATCCAAATTTATATTTTTTTATTTCACTGTTGGTAATCGTCCTAAAAAAAGATAATAACCGCGTTTACTGTTACCAATAATCTTTTTATGATTGCCATCATAATGACCTATAAAATCAATACCAAACCACGAATCCGCACCAATCGCACTGCAATCAATATCTGCTGTTTGTTTAAAAATAATAACCTTGCCGACCGATTTCGGGTCTTTCCAGACGTTTTTAAATGCTGAAGATTTTCAATCAGTATTGGGTCGTCTTCAGTTCCAGAGCCCAACAAGCCATAAGTTTTTATTTTTGGCTTTTTGGTTGGGGTGGAGCTAGTAACTTGATTATTAAAGTCAGCCATATTGCTTGAGGTGATGGCGACTGGTTTATCAAATTGTTTCAAAACAGTTTTGATGATGTCAATGACTTTGGTTTTGTTATCAGGATGATTCCACAAACAATCTTTTTAATAAAAAAACACATCCGAAAAGTCCACGTTGTTTCGATCGTTGGTCGCAGCAGAGATTTTCATCAGATTAATCACTTTGACAAAAACGTCTATCTGAAAGTGTTTCATCGCTATTTTTCTTTAAAGGCTTCGTTATGGTCTGCCCAAATTTTTATATACAGCTTCTTGAACTTCTTTGGGAAATACCGCATTTGCAGCTTTTTTTGGTGAATTTGGTCAATATCATCTCTGCTTAGATGGTTTAAAAGATAACTCGGCGGGGTGATGTCAAAAAAATTGATAAAGCTGATTTGCCTCCACATAATCCACAAAACAGCGAATCAAAAAGCGGTCATACAGCGCTGACAGCTCGCTTTCACCTGTGGGCAGTTCGTTGGATGCTCCAATTAAGCCAATTAGTGGCACATCGGTGCTGGTTGTACCATTATGGTATTTTTCGTTCGTTTAAAATGGTTAATAGGGCGTTTAGAATTGATGAACTGGCTTTTAAAAAAATTTCATCCAAAAAAAGCAACTTGTGCTGTGGGCAAATAGCCTTGAGTGTTACGCAAAAATCGGTCTTGTTTGAGTTCACTGATGGAAAGTGGTCCAAAGATTTCTTCAGGGGTGGAAAATTTGGTTAAAAAGATATTCAAAATAAGTATGTTCGTTTTTCTGATAAGGGCTGTAGGGTTTGGCTGATGCGTCTTGCCAGCAGGGATTTGGCGGTGCCGGGCGGTCCAATTAGCAAAGAGTTTTCTTTTAGCAACCAAGGCAAGTAAAGCTGATTTGATGATGTTGTCTCGCCCAATAAGTGAGGCGTTAAGATGGTTTTTGATTTCTAGTAATTTTGCTTTCATCAAAAATAATCCTTCTTAAAACAAGATAGCCAATTATATAATCAAACCAGACAAATAAAAAGGCAAAATAAATTTGCCTTTTGGGTATTTTTGGTTGGATTGGTTGGGTTATTTTTTTATCAAAAAAATACGCTTTTAATACGTATAAAACGCAATGACCGCACCAATACACAAAACAACAATCACAACAATTTTTGCTGATAGGCTCAATAAAAAGCTTCTACTTGTTCGTAGTTTGCCCCCAAAAATATAACCTGCGTACGCCAAAATTGTTGTCCAGATTGCCGAACCAATCGCTGTTAGCACCAAAAAAACGGCAACATGGGCATACGAGCCATACCCGCAGGAATGGAAATCAGTGAACGGATAGCAGGAATCATACGCCCAAAAAAATCACAGTTTTTGCCGTATTTATGAAACCAATCTTGGGCATTGGTAACGTCTGATGGTTTGACCAGTACGTATTTGCCATATTTTTCAGCAAGGCTAAATAGGCGTTTTTTTCGTCAAAAACCGTCCCTAAATAATACAGTGGCAGTGCTCCAAGTACCGAACCAAGCGTTCCTGCAATAATCACTAAAAACCAAGTTCATCTTACCCATTGCTGCTGCAAAAACCTGCCGCAGGCATAATCAGTTCACTGGGAATGGGTGGAAAAAAACATTTTCCAAAAAAACATCATGACAGTTACGCCCAAAAAGCCCAAACTGCTCCATGATTATCAGCACCCACTCGCTGATTTTATCCATCATAAAACGGTCTCAAATAATCAAAATGGCTATCATACCGAAAAAAATTGCTTTTTTGGCAAAGTGCAATTTGTTATAATGGGCAACTATTTATTTTGATTTTTAGTTTAATTTATTAGCGAGCAGGCATCATGACAACTTTTACCGAACAAAAAAACGCCGTTACTCATATTGAAGGGGCATTATACGACAATCAAGCCCCTAAAAATTGGCATTGCTGTGGGTCGTTTTAATGGCTTTTTGGTCGAAAGTTTGGTTCAAGGGGCATTAGATGCGTTGCTTCGCCATGGTGTTTTAGGGCAAAATATCACAGTCGTACGCGTGCCGGGGGCGTTTGAACTGCCTTTGACTGCCAAACGTATGGCGCAAAGTGGCAAATTTGATGCAATTGTGGTGCTTGGGTCGATTATTCGTGGCAGCACACCGCATTTTGATATTGTGGCAAGCGAAAGCGCTAAAGGGTTGAGCCATGTTGCTTTTGCATCATGATATTCCTGTGATTAATGGTATTTTTAACCACTGAAAACATAGAGCAGACCATTGAGCGAGCTGGCACAAAAGCAGGCAATAAGGGTTATGATGCAGCGATGACCGCGATTGAAATGGTTAGCACATTAAAGGCGATTTAAAGGGCGATTATGATTACTCAAGATACAGAACATAAAAACACCCAAAGTCAAGACAGTAAGCAAGCCTTTAATCATGAATCGGGCTATAAAACCACCTATACTGCTGTTCGAAAAAGCTCGTCGCTTTGCGTTGCAGGGTATCTATGAATGGTTGATGACTGATTATCGTTTTGCTACCGAAAATCGCGATTTGCTAGGCGGTAATGAACCGCATACTATTGTTGCACGCACTCGTGCCACCAACGCCATGCATACAGTGCATTTGGGTTATTATCATGAATTGATGAGAAACATTCCTGAGCAGGCGGGACAACTGATTGTAGATATTTCATCATTTTTTTAGACCGTAATTTTTAACCGTTTGGACTTGGTAGAGCGAGCAATTTTATTGATTGGGGCGTATGAACTTAAAAACAGCTTGCACATTCCTTATAAAGTGGTAATTGATGAAGCCATGCAATTAAATGCGCATTTTGGAGCGACAGACGCACACAAATTGATTAATGCCATTTTGGATAAATACGCCAAGCAGGTGCGAGCGCTAGAAGTGCAGGCGGATAAAGACAAAAAAACAAACGAGCCCATCACAAAAATATTTCATCTTAAACACTTTAAAAAGGTACATAAGTACCTTTTTAATATTCCTTTCTCCTTCTTTGGATGCTTGATATGTCTGAATTTTCATTGATTTATCAGTATTTTTAAATCGGCGACATCGTCTCATAAAAATACAGTTTTGGGCATTGGTGATGATTGTGCTGTTTCCAATATCCCTGAAGATTGTCAATTGGTCAGTTGTGTGGATACACTGGTAATGGGTCGGCATTTCCCAGAAGGCACCCAAGCTTATGCTATTGGTTATAAATCCGTTGCAGTAAACTTATCGGATTTGGCAGCCATGGGCGCTGTGCCATATGCGATTTTATTGGGAATTAGTTTACCAGATTGCGATGCTGTATGGCTGGCAGAATTTTCGCAAGGTATCACGGATATTTGCGCTAAATTTGGCGTAGAACTGATTGGTGGCGATACAACCAAATCCGATAAACTTACCATCAGCGTTACGGCTTTGGGATTTGTCAAAGCAGGCACGGCAATTACTCGTGATGGCGCTCAGATTGGCGATATAGTGTGTGTAAGTGGCAACATTGGTTCAGCAAGTTACGCTTTGGACTGCTTATTTCATCAGCAAGCCACTACTTTGCAGTCTGCACTGGATTTGCCTAATCCACAAGTTGAGTTGGCTCAAAAAAACTTGCGCCATGGGTCAATAGCATGATTGATATATCCGATGGATTGGGTCAGGATTTGGGGCATATTTTAACAGCCTCCAAAGTTGGCGCGATGTTGTTTTTTTGGATAAAATCCCTTTGTGCTGATGAGTTATCACTTTTATCAGATGATAAAAAGATGGCAATATCAGCTCAATGGCGGTGATGATTATGAACTGTGTTTTACGTTATCGCCAGAAAATTTTTACTTTTGTTTAGTCAAAAATACCCAAACAGTATTTTTTTGCCATTGGCAAAATTATCGCTGATAAAAAAACTCGTGTTTTTTTAAATCATCAAAAAAACCAGTCAATTTTTGCGTAAAAGGCTATCAGCATTTTTTTAGCCTTTTTGGTGGAATTTTTTTAAATTTAATTTTATTTGAATGTTGTTTATTATTTTTGTTATGACCTTGTCTAGTAAACCCGATATTAAAAAAACCCAATCGTTGTCCACCTTGCCCAAAAACTGCCACTACATTTGAAAAAAATGTATTTATTGGTTTGGTATTGGTTTGGGTTCGGGACTTCCTAAAAAGGCACCAGGAACTTGGGGAACAGTTGGTGGTTTGCTTGTGGCGCTACCAATCATGCATTTGGGGTTTGTAGGGTTTTTAATGATAACCTTGCTTGGTTGTATGGTTGGTAGTTATATCTGTGGCAAAACGTCTGAACTGATGGCTGTTCATGATGACCCACACATTGTGTTTGATGAATGGGTGGGGGTGTGGATTGCCCTGCTGCCTGTGGTGTATCTTGGTCAAAAAGCGATGCCTTTTAGCATGGATATCTATTTTATTGGTGTTTTTATTATTTCGTATCTTTGATATTCTTAAACCCTTTCCAATTAATTGGGTGGATAAAAAAAAGTATCAGGTGGTTTTGGAATCATGCTCGATGATATTTTAGCTGGCATTATGTCAGCGGTAGTTTGATTTGCTGGCGACTTTGGTTTTAAAATTATAGGATTTTTTTGTAAAAGGAGAATTTGGGGAATGCTCTTGTGTTACAATGGCTAAAATTGTGAAATTAGGATAAATTTATGTCATTATCTATCATTATTTTAGCCGCCGGCAAAGGCACACGCATGAAGTCAAGTCTACCAAAAAGTGCTACAGCCTTTGGCAGGTCAGCCGCTGCTTGCTCATGTATTAAAAACTGCCAAACAGCTTCATCCTAAAAATATCATTACTATTTTTGGACATGGAGGCGATTTGGTTAAAAATGCGTTTGCATTGGAAAATATGATTTGGGCAGAGCAAACCCAGCAGCTTGGCACGGGTGACGCGGTTAAAAGCACATTGCCAATTTTACCCAAAGATGGTATGTCGCTTATTTTTATCAGGTGATGTTCCCTTTGGTTCAGCTTCAGACATTGCAAGAACTTGTTGGTAAATCTTCAGATACTGGCTTTGGTATGGTAACATTAACGTTGGATAATCCAGCAGGATATGGGCGAATTGTACGCGAAAATGGAAAAATTATTGCTGTTGTAGAACACAAAGATGCCAATGACGCTCAAAAACAAATTCAAGAAATTAATACAGGCATTTATTGTGTAAACAACACTAAATTGCATGAATGGCTACCCAAACTTCATAATAACAATGCTCAGGGTGAATATTATTTAACAGATATCATTGCAATGGCGGTGGCAGATGACATGGACATTGTGTCGGTTGAACCTAGCTGGGCATTTGAGGTGGACGGTGTAAACGACCGTATGCAATTGGCTCGTTTGGAAAGACAATGGCAACTTCATCAAGCAGATGAATTGATGAAACAAGGTGTACATATTATTGACCCAAATCGTTTTTGATTTGCGAGGAACAGCAACTTTTGGGCACGATGTTACTATTGACATTAACGTTATTATTGAAGGCGACTGCACTATTGGCAATAACGTAAAAAAATTGGTGCAGGCTCAGTAATTAAGAACACAACCATTGCTGATAATACCGTAATTTCACCTTATAGCGTGTTTGAAAATGCTACGGTTGGTAAAAATAATCAAATCGGACCGTTTGCGTCTTCGCCCAAATGCCGTTACGGCTGATGATGTACACATTGGTAACTTTGTGGAACTGAAAAAAATACTCAGATGGCGCAGGGAGCAAAAAGCTAATCATTTAGCATATTTAGGTGATAGCACAATTGGTGAAAAGACCAATATCGGAGCGGGTACAATTACCGCAAATTATGATGGTGTTAATAAATTTAAAACCATTATCGGTAATCATGTACGCATTGGCTCAAATGCAGTTTTGGTTGCCCCTGTTCATATTGGTGATAAAGTAACGGTTGGAGCAGGAAGCGTGATTACTAAAGATTGCGAAGCTGATAAACTTGTGGTTGCGCGCGGTCGTCAAGTTGTGATTGAAGGTTGGGTGCGACCTGAAAAACCGCAAAAATAACCATTAAACTCAATAAAACCAAAACTAAATCAACTTAAAAAAATAATGGCTTAATTTAATTAAGTCATTTTTTTATTTTTAAGCAGTTTTTTTCAATGATTTTTGCAATAAAAAAATCCAAAAAAATGCTGGCAAAAAAATCTCTTCAATTATAATGGGCTTATGGTTAGCTGATAGACAGTTTGTCGGCTAATGTGATGGGGTAAAATTATAAATTGGCGTTTAAATGGCAATTCTTTATTTTTAAATAAAATATAACCAATAGGGGTGTTTTTTTAGGTGTTTTAGACGTTTGTTTTTGCCTAGTAGACTGTTATAAGGAAATAGGCTGGTTGCTTCTATCCATGCATTTTGATTGGAATTTTTGATGCTCAAGCATTTGACTGGGTGGATTGTCCCCAAATAGCAGCACCTTTCTTTCCCATACCAAAATTGGGCGATGCAGTGGTAATTGACACATTTTTTTCAGTCAAGGTAAGCAAGCGAGATTTTTGAGATAATACTTTGACTGTTAAGGGTTTTTACTAAGATTTTTCTAGTTTTTTTGGTCAGTGATTTAGTGGTGGTTAAAAAAAGGCAATAATTTTGGTGCAATTTCTGATTTTAACATGATGATAAAAAAATTAACAAGATGAGAAATTTTATCACAGATTAAAAATAGATGATATTTTCTATAAAAAAATTGCTCAACTGTAGAATTTTTATTAACTATTTTTTAAAAATGCTCATTATTTTTATAATACTGGATAAATATATTAGCTTTGGGTATTCTAGTGCCACGAATTACCCAAAAGTAGGCAAAAATCATTTTTTTGGTGTGGTTGGTGTTATAAGTTTTGGCAATTTCGCCCATGACAATTATAAGGATTTTATCATGACTTATCAATCAGCTTTAGAGCACGTTCGTAACGTAAAAAAACAAATTAGGTGGAACATGGAATGCCATTCGCCCCCGAAGATGCGGCTCGTATGATTGTACAAAACCGCTTTAAGACGGGTCTTGACATTGCTAAATATACCGCTGCCATTATGCGCCGTGATATGGCGGAGTATGATGCTGACCACAGTAAATATACCCAATCTTTGGGCTGCTGGCATGGTTTTATTGCTCAACAAAAAAATGATTGCCAACAAAAAAATATTTTGGCACAACCAATAAACGTTATATCTATCTATCTGGCTGGATGGTTGCTGCTTTGCGTTCTGAATTTGGACCGCTTCTGACCAATCCATGCACGAAAAAAACCGCCGTACCAAAATTGATTGAAGAAATCTATACTTTCCTTCGTCAAGCTGATGCTAAAGAATTAAACGACTTATTCCGTGCCTTACAAAAAGCAGAAGCTGCTGGCGATAATGCCAAAGTAAAAGAACTTGAAGATAAAATTAACAACTTTGAAACGCACGTTGTGCCAATCATTGCAGACATTGATGCAGGTTTTGGTAACGAAGAAGCCACTTACCTTTTAACTAAAAAAATGATAGAAGCCGGTGCATGTGCCATTCAAATTGAAAAATCAGGTATCCGATGCCAAACAATGCGGACACCAAGCTGGTAAAGTAACCGTACCACACGAAGATTTCTTGGCTAAAATTAATGCTGTTCGTTACGCATTTCTTGAATTGGGTGTCGATGAAGGTGTTATTGTTGCTCGTACCGACTCTGAAGGTGCGGACTTGACCCAAAAAAATCCCTGTAAGCCGCGAACCTGGTGATTTGGCATCCAAATATATCAGCTATTTAGAAACCACTGAAATTGATATTTCTGAAGCCAAAGAAGATGAAATTCTAATCAAACGTGATGGCAAACTTCATCGCCCAACCTCGTTTGCCATCGGGTCTTTATCAGTTCCGTGAAGGCACACACACGACCGTGTAGTATTAGACTGCGTAACTTCACTACAAAATGGCGCTGATATGATTTGGATTGAAACCCCAACTCCAGACGTAGCAGGCATTGCAAGTTTTGTGAACGACATCAAAAAAACAAGTACCTGATGCCAAACTTGTGTACAATAACTCACCATCATTTAACTGGACCATCAACTTCCGTAAACAAGCTTATGACCGTTGGGTAGCTGAAGGTCGTGATGTGTCTGCTTATGAACGTGAAAACTTGATGGATGCAAAATACGATGATAGTGAATTGGCTCGCGATGCAGATGAAAAAAATCCGTACCTTCCAAGCCGATGCTGCGCGTGAAGCGGGCGTATTCCATCATTTAATCACGTTGCCAACTTACCATACTGCCGCGCTTTCTACCCATGAATTGGCAAAAGGTTACTTTGGCGAAGAAGGTATGTTGGCTTATGTGGCTGGTGTTCAACGTAAAGAAATCCGTGGCGGTATTGCTTGCGTAAAAACACCAAGCGATGGCGGGTTCTGACATTGGTGATGACCACAAAGAAATCTTCTCTGGTGAAAATGCCCTAAAAGCAGGCGATGCTAGCAAAAAAACACCATGAACCAATTTGGTAACTAATTTTTGTAAATCGTTTACAAATTAATAAAAAGCGGTGTTTTCTTGGGTTTCCAATAAAACACCGTTTTTGTATCCAGATTAAATTGATGCAAAAATATAAGGAAAAAAATAATGACTCAACGTATCCAAAAAAAGGCAGTTTAGCAATTGATAAAATTTTATACGATTTTTATTGAAAATGAAGCATTGCCCTGTAGCAAAAAAATCGACAGTGAAACTTATTGGAAAAAAATTTTGAACAAGTCGTATTGGATTTAACTCCAAAAAAATTCAGCATTACTTGCTCGTCGTGATGAACTGCAAGCCAAAATTGACGATTGGCATAAAAAAATAACGCTTATGAATTAGGTGCTTATAAGCAGTTTTTTAACTGAAATTGGCTATCTTGAACCTGAGGTTGCTGATTTTACCATTACCACGGATAATGTTGATGATGAAATTGCCACCATTGCAGGAGCGCAGTTAGTTGTGCCAGTGCGTAATGCTCGTTATTGTTTAAATGCCGCCAATGCTCGTTGGGGTTCGCTCTATGATGCTTTGTATGGTTTTTGATGTTATCCCTGAGACAGACGGAGCGGAAAAAAAGCTAAGGGCTACAATCCAAAAACGTGGTGAAAAAAAGTCATTGCTTTTTGCTAAAAATTTTTCTTGATGAAACCTTTGCTTTGCAAGACGGTTCACACGCTGATGTAACGGTTTATCAGATTGATAATGGTCAATTATTGGCTAAAATTGATGATAAAATCACCACACTTAAAAACGCTGAACAGCTTGTAGGTTTTAATGGCGATAAAGAAAACCCAACAGAAATTATTTTTAAAAAAACAATGGACTGCATGCGATTATTGTTATTGACAAAACCAGTGTCATCGGACAAAGCGATAAAGCGGGCGTAAAAGATGTTATTTTAGAGGCGGCAGTAACCACCATTCAGGATTTAGAAGATTCAGTAGCAGCGGTTGATGCTGAAGAAAAAGTTGAAGGCTATCGCAATTGGCTGGGCTTGATGAAGGGTGATTTGTCAGAAACGTTAGAAAAAAATGGCAAAACCATCAATCGCACTTTAAATGCTGACCGCACTTACACTGATTTAAATGGTAATTTACAAACCTTGCATGGGCGCTCGGTGATGCTTTTGCGCAATGTTGGGCATTTGATGACTAATCCTGCCATTTTGGTTGATGGTAAAGAGATTTATGAAGGGATTATGGACGCTTTGATTACGCCAATGCTGACCGCCATTGATATTCGCGGTGAGAACGCTTTTGCGTAATTCTCGCACAGGCTCAATGTATATCGTTAAGCCAAAAAAATGCATGGTTCTGAAGAAGTGGCGTTTGCAGTAGAGCTTTTTGAGCGCGCTGAAAAGGCATTGGGATTGCCTGAAAAATCTCTTAAAATTGGCATTATGGATGAAGAGCGACGAACTTCTGCCAATTTGAAAAATTGCATTGAAAAAGCCAAAGACCGTACTATCTTTATTAATACTGGTTTTATGGACAGAACAGGCGATGAAATTCATACCGCAATGCTTGCAGGCGCCTTTGTTAAAAAAAGGCGATATTAAAGCTCAAACGTGGTTTGATGCGTATGAAGAGCGAAATGTTGCTATTGGCTTGCAAGCAGGACTACGTGGTAAGGCTCAAATTGGTAAGGGTATGTGGCCCAAAAACCTGATGAGTTGGCGCAAATGTATAGCACAAAAAAATTGAACATCCTCAAGCAGGTGCCAGTTGTGCTTGGGTACCTTCACCTTCAGGAGCGGTGATTCATGCGATTCATTACCATCAGTGTAATGTTGCTCGTCGTCAAGATGAACTGCGTCAAATTGCCCCTCCTGATTTGGATAAACTGCTAACCATTCCTTTGGCAAATGATACAGGCTGGAGTGAAGAAGAAAAAAATTCGTGAGCTTGAGAATAACTGTCAGGGCATTTTTAGGATATGTGGTGCGTTGGGTGGATTTGGGTGTTGGTTGTTCAAAAAGTGCCTGATATTAATAACGTTGGTTTGATGGAAGACCGTGCTACGTTACGCATCTCAAGTCAGCACATCGCTAACTGGTTGTGTCATGGTATTGTTACTAAAGACCAAGTTTGGGAAGTGTTAAAACGCATGGCAAAAGTGGTGGATGAGCAAAATGCATCTGACCCAAAATTACCGTCCAATGGCAGATGATTTTGAAAACAACATTGCCTTTCATGCGGCAGCCGATTTGATTTTTTTAAAGGTCAAACTCAGCCATCTGGTTATACTGAGCCGCTGCTACATAAAGCACGTTTAAAAATTAAAAAGGTTATCAAGGCGATTGATGTACTTTAATTGCAATAACACAAAACCCCAAAATAAGATTTTTGGGGTTTTTTTAGGTTGAAGTTTGTTTTAATGAATAATAAAGTTTTTGATGAAAAAAATAAACTGTCTTTATAATTATATAATTATGTTGATAAATTGGACTGCTGGGCTAAAACAAAAAGCCCCGCCATTGCCACAATGCCAGCAGTTTCGGTGCGTAAAACTCGTTCGCCAATTGCCCAAGCTAAAAACCCATTTTTGTTGGGCAAGATTGAGTTCATCGGTGCAAAAACCACCTTCAGGACCTACGACAATACTGATTTTTTTGGGGTAGGGGAAGTTTGGGGTGAAAAGCGGTATGATTGGATGGTAATGTCATGATAAGTTTTAAATCATCTTGACAGTGTTGGATAAATTCATCAAACGTTACAGGCGACATAATTTTTAGGTATGATGTTAAGTCCACACTGTTCACAAGCACTGATGGCAACGTTTTGCCAATGAGTTTGTTTTTTTAGTATCGCGCTCATAACGCAGCCTTTCGGAGCGTTCACTGATAATTGGATAAACGCATGATACGCCCATTTCACAGGCTTTTTGTATGGTGTAATCCATACGTTCGCCTTTACTGATGGCTTGGGCTAGGGTGATTTTTTTGGTGTGGGGTGCGATTATTTGAACAAAATTCACCAATTATTACTTCGGCGGTTTTTATTAATCTGTGTTAATGTGGCGGTAAATTCACCACCTTGACCATTAAATAAAAACCGCCTTATCACCAATTTTGGCGCGCAAAACTTTTTACCCAATGATGATAAACCGTATCAGGAAGAGTTAGGTTGTTATCGGTGTTTAAAAACGGCATCAACAAAAAAATCTCATAAAATATTACTCATTTGCATTTTTGGTTGTTTGTCTAGCGGTCAAAATAAATCAGACAAATCAGGTTTTTTTGTTTACCAACCGTAACAATGATAAACTCATTGGGGCGAATCTGGCTTTTTAGAGCATGATTGACGCTTGCAACAGTAACATTATCCAATCTTGATAAAAAAATCCTGATACATAGCTGTCGGGCAGATTTTCTTTATTTAGATAAGTTGCCATATTGTGAATGGCAAGATTGTTAGATAAAGTCATTGGGTAGGCGTGGCGTAGGCTGGTCGTGGCTAAACGTAATTCGTTTTCGCTAATTCCAGTTTCTAGGGTGTCTTTGACAATTTTTAGGGTTTTTTTCAATGGCTTCTTTGGCTTTTATCTGTGGTGGTAGAAAAACGAATGCGATAAATGCCATTTTGGGCATATGTAATCATAGAACCTGTAATGCCATAGGTATAACCGCCTTGTTTTTCTAATAGCGGTCATTAAGCTGAGCGTTAAAATCGCCACCTGCCAAAACTTTATTACCCAAACGAAAATTAAGTTCTTGTTCAATCTCTTTGGCAGTTTTGGCATCTTTTTGCGCCCAGATGACCTATTATGATGACGGTTTGGGGGCTGTCATAATCAACGTGTATATGAGTAGGTTTAGGTTTTTTTAGGGGCGGGAGTTAAAGTCGCTTTATTGCCATTTGGTAAGACCATAGATAATTGTTCAGCTATTTGTCGTGCTTTTTGTTCACTTAAATCGCCTGTGATGCTGATGTAGGCATTTTGAGCAACAAGGTATTTTTTTGGTGATAATGTTTTTAAATCATCTGCGCTAATGTTGGCAACACTGCTTTTGTGTGCCGATGGTGTCTTTGGCATAGGGATGTGTGCCATAAATAGCATTTAAAAAAAGTTGTGGTTGCTAAATAATCAGCACTTTGTTCAGAAAGTTTTAAGCCAATCAAGGTGGTTTCTTTAGCGCGTTTGACAGTGTCTTTATCAAATAAGGGATTGGCAATCATATTGGTAAAGAGCGATAAGGCGGGCAAAAGTTCATCATCACCTGCCAAACTTCTAAAAAAATATAAGCAAAACTATCTTGATTGACATTTGCGCCTAATGTTACCCCAAGTCGTTCTGCTTGCCAGCTAAATGCATCTTCATTTAAATTTTTAGTGCCTTTGGTCATCAGATTTGCTGTCATATTAGCAATACCAAAACCATCTTTTTTTAACTCACTATCTTTACTACTTCCACCATCAAATAAAAATACTGATATCCACGATTGGCAGTTCATGTACAGCTGTAAAAATCACAGGTACACCGTTTGTTGTGGTAAAACGCTGCATTTTTGGAATGTTTAAATTAAGTGGTTTGTCTTTTTTTAAACTATCAAGCTTGGGCAAATTTTGTGCATTAAATTCGGTATCGGTTGCTATTTGTACACTGGAAAAAAAGATAACGTTGGTGAACAAAGCAAAAAGATGGCAGTGATGATGGGTGTTAAAAATAAACGTTTAAAAAAACATAACATTCCTTAGGGGTGATTGGCAGGCTTGGCTGAATTTGGCAGAATATAAATACTGTATAATTTTTTTGTTCATTAAGATATTTTTTTGCCAACCGTTTTTTTATATCATTTGCAGTTAATTTGCCAATTTTTTTCCAAACGGATTTGATTTTTGATGAAAGGGCAGGTCTAAATAATGCAGTCTACCCAATGTTTGAGCTTGGCTTGCGATATTATCTGCTTCCATAACGTCTGATACTTTGATGGCAATAGGCAGGCGGGTTAGTTCATCATCATGAATGTCACCAGTCAAAAATATTGTGAATTTCATGCAAAATTGCTGTTTTAACCATATCAGGGTTGACACCATCTTTGGGCGTGGCGCTGATAATAAAATAGCCATCACCATATTGCAAATCGTCATAAGAAACACCAATAGAGCTGATGTATTTGCCCTTACGGATGAGATTATTTTCAAAACGTGCTGACATACCACCATCAAAAAAACATCGGCTAATAACGACAAAGCGTAACTATCCTGAGCATTATTTGGGCTTTTTTAGAGTTGGCACTTGCCAAGCCAACACAATGTTTGGCACCGTAACTTCTTCATAAATATCCAAATGTTTTGGGGTGCTTGGAGCGGTTAATGTCAAATCAGGTTTAGTTTTGTCAATAGTTTGATGTTTGATTTGACCAAAATAACGTTTCACAGCCAATAGCGCTTCATTGGTATCAACATCACCAACAATAACTACGGTAGCATTATTAGGAGCGTACCAGCGTTGATACCAGTTTTGTAAATCGCGTTTGTTTAAATTTAAAATATCTTGCCGACTGCCAATGACGGGGTTGGCTCTGGGATTTTTGCCGTATAAAAATGCTAAAATTTTTTTCAAAAAGCACGAGCGTTGGGATTGCTATCGGTTCGGCTTTGGCGTTCTTCTAAAAATAACATTGCGTTCACTTTGAATTTTATCATCATCAAAAATGATATTTTTTTCATGCGATTAGCTTCAAGTTCTAAAGCCATTTCAAAGCGATTAGCGGGTAAAATTTCGTGATAAACGGTAACATCTTGGTTGGTATAGGCATTGTTATTACCGCCATAATAGCTGATTAATTGACTAAATTCATCGCCCGATACTTTTGGGGTGTCTTTAAACATCAAGTGTTCTAAAAAAATGTGAAAGCCCACCTTTTCCAATGGGTTCTTTGTTTGAACCAACATCGTACCAAACTTGAGTCATGACGATTGGTGCGCGATGGTCTTCTTTGATGATGACGGTTAAAACCATTATCTAAAGTGCGTTTTTTTGGGTATTTTGATTTAAGGTAAAATCAGTGTGTGTCAAAAAGGTAGAATCAGCCGATGTGTTATTTTGAGCTGTGAGGGTTTGACAGGCGTTTAAATGGATTGCAAGCAGGGCTGATAAAGTAAGCTTTAAATAAATAAAAGGTCTTTTTCATAGGTGGAAAAAGATACAAGATAGCAAAAAGATAAAAAGTGCTCATTATAAGGCAAAAATTACAACAAGCGTGTTAAAATAGTAAAATTTTAACAAAATTAAAAAAAGGCATATTATGAGTGAAAATGAAAAAGGTGGCTGGTTTGCACGCATGAAACAAGGACTGTCTAAGTCCAGTAAAAAGCCTAACAGAAGGTTTGATGAATGTTTTGGTTGGAGGTAAAGAAATCGATGATGAACTGCTTGAAGAAGTAGAAGACCAATTATTGGTCGCCGATATTGGTGTGGATGCAACCAATCGCATTATTAAAAATTTAACTGAAGCTACTGCGCGTGGAGATTTGATTTATTCACATGCTTTGTATAAAGCGTTAAAAAGAATTGGTGGATATTTTAGAACCAAAAAGTCGTGCCATTGACCATTGATACAGAAAAACCATTTGTCATTTTTGATGGTTGGGGTAAACGGTGTTGGCAAAACCACAACCATTGGTAAACTTGCTAAACGTTTGCAAAAAGAAGGAAAATCGGTGATGTTGGCAGCCGGCGATACCTTTCGGGCGGCAGCAACTGAACAATTGCAAATTTGGGGGTGAACGCAATAACATTCCAGTAGTTGCTCAAGGTAATGGTGCTGACAGTGCGTCTGTCATTTTTGATGCAATGCAATCTGCCAAAGCCAAAGGCATTGATGTGTTGATTGCAGATACTGCCGGGCGCTTGCAAAACAAAACTTATTTAATGAATGAGCTTGAAAAAAAGTAGTGCGTGTGATGAAAAAAAGCCGACCCTACAGCGCCACATGAATGTATGATTGTCCTAGATGCAGGTACAGGTCAAAAACGCCATCAATCAAGTGCAAATCTTTAGTGAGGCAACTCCGCTTTCAGGTATCAGCATTACTAAGCTTGATGGCACAGCCAAAGGCGGTGTGGTGTTTAATGTTGCGCAAAATACCAACATCCCCATTCGTTATATTGGTGTGGGTGAAGGCATTGATGATTTACAGCCCTTTAATCCTAAAGAATTTGTAGATGCTTTATTTACTGAAGAAAAAAATAGGAATTAAAAAAACATCTAAAAAGATTGCATGATTTATTCAGCGATTTATTATTAACCAAGTAATGACACAAAGGTGTTTAAAATGATAATTCCAATGATTATTTCTGGCGGTCAAACTGGTGTGGATAGAGGTGTCTTAGATGGCGCTTTTAAATAAAGGCGCATTGTGTGGCGGCTGTTGCCCAAAAGGATAGACGAGCGGAAGACGGTGTGATAGATGATAAGTATCCACTTGTGCCTTTATTAAAAGCAGGCTACCGTGAGCGTACCCGTCAAAATGTAATAGATAGTGATGCCACGATTATTATTTATCATAGCCAAATCGCGCCTAAAAAGTGGCACAGAATTAACTCTAAAAACCTGCATCAGCAAAAACAAACCTTATCTTTTGATTGATATGAATGTTTTTGATGTAAAATTATCTGTTAGCTATTTATTGCAGTTTATTCAGCAATATCATATCCAAAAAAATTAAATTTTTGCTGGACCCAGAGAGTCTGGTGTGTCAGGCATACAACAATTTACACAAAAAGATGGTTGAATGTTTGATTGATGATATTCAATCATTAAACCAATGAACACAATGATTAAAGTGGTAAAAATAGCATGATTAGCACTCAATACACTCCCCTAATGGTCTGCCTGCTATCAGTCTTACGGTTAAAGAAGGAAAATTGTTGCTTTTAGATTGGTATAATGACAAAACAGCGAAATTATTTGACCAGATTAATCAAAACAGTGCATTTATTGAGCCGTCCAATCTTAATCCTGACAACTTTGACCAGAAAATTGCTCAGCAAAACCATAAGTGAGCTGACTGAATATTTTTTTGGGCAAAAGACAAACATTTGATGTGCCATTGGATTTATCACATGGTACTGATTTTCAGATTAAAAGTTTGGCAAACACTGTGTCAAATTCCTTACGGTACCACCATTAGTTACAAACAACTTGCTGAAAAAAATAGGTAAGCCTACTGCTTTTTCGTGCTTGTGCAAATGCCAATGGTAAAAACTGGATTTCTTTAATCGTGCCGTGCCATAGGGTTATTGCCGCTGATGGCACGCTTGGTGGATATACAGGCGGGCTTGCAATTAAAAAAACATTGCTGGAGCTTGAAAAAAATTGCATAAATAAACCAGTGCATTAATTTTTTTATTAGCTAAATTGTCGTTGTCTTAACATTTCATAAAAAAACACAGACCCAGCCACAGCAACGTTTAGGCTTTCTTGTCCATTTGGTTGGGGCAGGGTTACCAGATTTGATTTTTTTGTAAAAAAATCCCGACAAACGCCTTTGCCCTTCATGACCCAAAAACCCAAGCAATTTTTTTAGTTAAATTATAATCATAAATTGTTTTTTTGGGTGTGGGAACTGGTAGCAAACAGAGGAATTTTTACTGCTTGCAGAATTTCGTCAACGCTAATTTGTTCAAAAAAATTTGCAGAGAAAATTGGGCACCCATACCAGCTCTTAGGCATTTTGGCGACCAAAGATAAGCAGTGTTTGGCGTACTAATAATTGTATTGATACCAATGGCGCTGGCAGTGCGAAGCAGTGTGCCGATATTGCCAGCATCTTGCAGTCCATCTAATATCAAGCAATCTTGGTTGATATCACCAAACTTTGGTACGCTTATTGGAATCACTGCCATCACATCCACGCCATCACCAAGTGTGCGAATGTTTTTGTATAAAGATTCGCTAACAATGAGAAATTTTTGTTATCAATTTTTGGTGAGTAAATCCATAACTTCGTGATGATATTGTGATTTTTTTCGCTTTACAATCACCAAATCCACCAAAAAGTTTTTTTGTTTAAGATAGGTGTCTAGTAAATGCACACCTTCAATCACAGTTTGCAAAAGATTTTTTTGCGACTACGATGACTGGTCAGTAGATTCTGAACGTGTTTAATGGTTTTATTATCTTTGGATGTGATGATTGTGTGCATGATACGTCCAATATAGATTGCTCAATTATCGGTCGGTATTTAAAGCTGTGCCATCAGCAACAACCCCAGCTTGTTTATGAAGTGTAGCAACATAGTCTACCTCTTCTATTGCTCCAAGTACAACGGGTACACGCTGATGAATGTGTACAGGCGTGATGTCCATAATGCGAGCCACACCATCGGTGGCAGCACCACCTGCTTGTTCAATTACAAAACTCATTGGGTTGGCTTCATACATTAAGCGAAGTTTGCCAGCCTTCCCCGGAATTTTTAGTATCAAATGGATACATAAATACACCGCCACGAATCAAAAATGCGATGTACATCGGCAATCATTGCTGCTACCCAGCGTGTATTATAATCTTTTTTTCGTACACCCAAATCGCCTTTTACCAATTCGCGGATATACTGTTTTTATTGGGGCTAGCCAATAACGTTCATTAGAAGCATTGATGGCGTATTCAGCAGTTTCGCGACTAATTTTGACGTTGTCGTTGATAAGTAAGTAAGTTTGACTAACAGGGTCAAAACTAAACATCACCACACCTTTGCCAAGTGTCAAAGTCAGCATGGTACTGGTTCCATAAATAAAGTAACCAGCTGCCAGCTGATGATTGCCTGCTTGTAAAAAAATCAGCTTGTGTTACATTTTTGTCCTACTGCTTGATGGGGTAGAATAGAAAAAAATCGTCCCAACGGTCATATTAATATCAATATTACTTGAGCCGTCCAATGGGTCAAATAATACCAGCATTGAGCCATCGGCATTGGCAGGATTGATGTCCTCTAATTCTTCAGAAGCAACCCCTGCGCAGTTTGGATTGCCAATCAAAGCAGATAGCAACAAGTCATTTGAAATTAAATCCAATTTTTGGGCTTCGCCTTGAACGTTTTTCTTTGCCAACTTCTCCTAAAATATCCGCCAAAGCACCTTTGTCCAAAAAGCCGGCTGATGGAAACACTTGCGGTGGCAAGGGTGGTAATAATACTAGCAAGTTCAGGTGTGGCATGAGTTTGCAGATATTGAGCCAGTGTTATCATAAAAGTCCTTATTTTTAAAAAAATAGTAAAAAAATTTACATGATTTTTTTACTTTTTAGTTGGTCATAAATACGCTAAACTATAGCGTGGATTTGAGTAATTTTATCAAATTTGCACTATAAATAACAGTCCACGCTTATCCTTTAAGGGTGTATTATGCCAAAAAAATCATATCAAAGAACGTCTTAATCAAACTTTAGGTCGCCCAGAGCTTACCTGTGATGGCGGAATTTGTCATTTTTGGGAGTAGAAGGTTTAAGTCGCATTCAGTTGGAAAACATCATTCAAAAAGCTATGGGTTATTTTTGATAATACCGGCAGATTAACCAATACTACTGAACTTGCGGGAAAAAAACGGTGATGAATCTATTTTTTTGAAAATTCTACCCGCACTCGCACCACTTTTTGAGGCTGCCCAAAAACGCCTTGGCGCAAATGTACTTAATTTAGATATTGCACGCTCAAGTACCAATAAAGGTGAAACCTTACGCGATACGCTTTGGAATTTAGAGGCGATGAGCGCAGATATGTTTGTCGTACGCCATTTTGCCAGTGGTGCAGCGCATTTTATGGCAACAGAAGTCACTCAAATGTTGCCATTATTAATGCAGGCGATGGCTGGCATGCTCACCCAACTCAAGCGATGTTGGATATGCTCACCATTTATCGTGAAGCTCCAAAACCTTTTGATGAGTTATCAGTGGCAATCATTGGCGATATTAAACACAGCCGAGTGGCGCGTTCGGATATCAGTGCTTTGCAAACTTTAGGTGTTAAAGACATTCGAGTGATTGCACCAAAAACTTTACTGCCCAAAGGCATTAGTCGTTATGGAGTTAGTGTATTTGAAAATATTGACAAAGGCGTGGCGGATGTGGATGTAATTATTGGGCTTCGCATTCAAAAACGAGCGCATTGGCTCTCCGCTTTTGCCATCTACCAGTGAGTATTTTTAAAATGTATGGCATCACTGAAAATCGCTTAAAACTTGCCAAGCCAAATGCTTTGGTTATGCATCCAGGTCCAATGAATCGTGGTGTTGAGATTGCCTCAGGTGTAGCGGATGGTAAACAGTCAGTCATTTTAAAGCAGGTTAATAATGGCATTGCAGTACGTATGGCGGTTATGGCAATGGCAATAAAAGGACAAGAACAGAAAAAAATGGTTTATTGTAACCATAAATAGCCATTGTTAAACGATGAATACAAGCTTTAGATTTAGGAAAACTTATGCAAAAATTTACTACCAAAAAGACTGGCAATTTGATAAAAACCGTTCTGAATGATTTAGCCAGTCAAGGCTTAGACACAAAAAGACATGTGGCTGATTCCACCGATTGTGGATTTATGTGCAAGACTTCGTGAACCTGGCTATCAGTCGCATGGCACGCTTGCCAGTGAAGGGCGAGCGGCTTATGAAAATGGCATTTTGCATGTGGTTTTGCCGCCTGATACCAACCCAGTTTTGGAAAATGGTTCGCTACTCAAAGGACTTCGCGAAAAGGCGTATGCTGATGGCAAAATCCATTTACATATTTTAGGCGCTCTGACGGCAGGATTGGATGGCGAAAAACCCTGCTAATCTTGCCGGGTTAAAACAGGGCGGAGCAATTGCTGTGACCAATGCCAGTAAAGGTTTTCAAAATGATTTGGTAATGCTTCGCACATTAGAATATGCTGCTACCTTTGGGTTAAAGGTGTTTTTTTATCCCAATGAACCCAGTCTTTTGGCAGGAGGCGTAGCTCATGATGGCTATATTGCATCATTTCACGGGCTACAAGGCATTCCATGGCTGACAGAAACCATTGCTTTATCCAAGCAAATTTTAATGGTGGAAGAAACGGGCATTCATGCTCATTTTAGTCAAATCAGCTGCCGAACCTCAGTTGAGCTAATTCGTTGGGCAAAATCCCGTAAATTGCCTATCACATGTGATGTTGCTATGCATCAGCTTCATTTAACTGATGACGATATAGAAGGTTATAATGTCAATGCTTATGTGCTGCCGCCTCTTCGTTCAAACACAGACCAAAAAGCACTGATTGCAGGTTTGCAAGATGGCACGATTGATGCGATTTGTAGCCATCATGAACCATTATCATCAAGCGCCAAACAAGCGCCATTTGCTGAAAGCACACCTGGCATTAGTAACTTTGATACTTTTGTGGCATTGGGATGTAAACTGGTTCACGATGGTGTTTTTAACGGTTGAACAATTGATTGAAAAATCTGCCTAAACCCTGCTAAGATTGCAGGTATTGACAATTACGCCCAAATTGGAGGCGCGGTGCTGATTGACCCAAAACAAAGTTGGCTTGTTGATAGTCAATCGCTACTTTCTCAAGGTAAAAACACGCCATTTATGGGTAGACAACTGACAGGCAAAACTATTAAAGTATTTTTTTGAGTAAATCTTATCAGATAAATTAAAAAAACATTGTCAATCTTGATTTGATTTATCTTGATGCAATTGGTCTCTAACCGTCATTAAAGCAAATCCTAGTAAATTTAATCCCTGCCAATGGTGGGGATTATGAATATTAGGGATTATCTTTTGCCATACCAATTCCCCAAATTCTATCTACAGGACTTGCTTCTACCAAAAATGCGATTGTCTGTATTCAGTAAATAGGCTTTTTAAGTCTGGATTTTGACTAAATTTTTGCAAAATTACCAGCAGTTACAATGTCAAAACGATGTTTTTGCCAACGACCATCGTCAAAATTTTGAATTTTTCGCCCCAAATCTTTAGCTTGTTTGGGGTGTTTGCTCATTAAGATTTTGGTAAATATTTTATCATCATCAAATAACTTGGCTTTTTGTGCCATCATATAATGTTCAGCGGTTGGGTGTAAAATACCATCCACAGTAAAATTGGCAGGCCACCACTGGCTAAAACAGCTAACGTCAAGTTTTTGTGTATGTTTTGGAGTATGTCCCCAAAAATAAATGTATTTTAAGTTTTCACCATTTTTTTATGTTTATTTTTTTAACCAATCTAAATCGTAAGTCATCACAATCATCCATAAATAAAACACCCAAAAATCCAAAAACTTTTGGGCGGTAAGTAAATGTCTATTAATTTTTTAGGTTAGTCCACTAGCAAGCCATCAAGTCGCATTACGGTATGTAAATCCTTATCACCACGTCCAGAAACATTGATGATAATGGATTGGTCTTTGGTCATGGTTTTGGCAAGTTTTAGACCATAAGCCACAGCGTGAGAGCTTTCTAGTGCAGGAATGATGCCTTCGGTGCGTGTCAGAGTATGAAAGGCGTCTAACGCTTCATCATCATTGATAACGGCATATTCTACTCGTTTCATATCTTTTAAAAAAACTGTGTTCAGGACCAACGCCGGGGTAATCAAGCCCTGCTGAGATACTGTGAGTTTCTAAAATTTGCCCTTCGTCATCTGCCATCAAATAAGTGCGATTGCCATGCAGTACGCCAATTTTTTTCCGGCATTGAGCGGAGCGGAGTGTTTGCCGGTATCAATGCCAAGGCCGCCAGCTTCTACACCATACATAGCAACATCTTTATCGTTTAAAAATTCATAAAAAAGCCCCATGGCATTTGAGCCGCCACCAACACAGGCCACTAAAGCATCAGGAAGTTTGTCTTCTTTTTCAAGGTGCTGCAGGCGAGCTTCACGACCAATAATCGCCTGAAAATCACGCACAAGCTGCGGATAAGGATGTGGGCCTGCTACAGTACCAATGACGTAATAGGTATCATCAACATTTGTAACCCAGTCTCGCATGGCTTCGTTCATTGCATCTTTTAGAGTGCGCGAACCTGAAGTAACAGGTACAACGGTGGCTCCAAGTAGCTGCATGCGATAAACATTCATTTTTTGACGCTCAACGTCATCAGCGCCCATATACACCACACATTCCAATCCCAGTCGTGCGGCGATGGTTGCTGTGGCGACGCCATGCTGACCCGCTCCTGTTTCAGCAATGACGCGTTTTTTGCCAACAATTTTTGCCAATAGTGCCTGTCCGATGGTGTTATTGACCTTGTGAGCGCCTGTATGGTTTAAATCTTCTCGTTTTAGATAAATCTTGGCACCACCTGTTTCTTGTGTTAAACGTTGGGCAAAAATATAATGGCGTGGGTCTACCAACATAATTTACTAAATCATGATGATATTCTTCCCAAAAATTGAGGGTTGCTTTTAACTTGATTGTAAATTTTTTCGAGTTCTTCAATGGCTGCCATCAGCGTTTCAGATACAAAACGCCCACCATGTACACCAAAATGACCCGATGAGTCAGGAAATTGTGTAAAATCAGTCATAAAAAATCCTGTGATTATCCTGTGATTAATGCCTTATAAATTTTTTTAGTTACGCTAAGCCCTGCAAAGGTTTGAGCGGTTGGCATGACTTCTAAACGATTGATGTTGATGTGTTTGGGTTGATTGATAAGCCAAAGCACCATATTACTAATGTCTTGAGGGGTGATATAGTTTATATCTGCGTAGGTTTGTGAGACTTTATTGGTATCGCCCTTAAAAGCGTACCTGACTAAATTCAGTATCCCCACAAAGTCCAGGTTCAATGTTAGTGACTCGAACTTTTTTTGCCAATGAGGTCAGCTCGTAAATTTAAACTAAACTGTTTGACAAAAAGCTTTGGTTGCTCCATAGACGTTTGCCCCAAAATAGGGATAATTACCAGCGATTGAACCAATATTGATAATATAACCATCATTTTTGGCAGTCATAAAAGGCAGTACTTCGTGCGTTACTAAAGTCAGTCCCATAATGTTGGTATTTATCATCGTTTGCCAGTCAGAAAAATCGGCTTTGTCTGCCGATGACAAACCTAATGCCAATCCTGCGTTATTGATTAAGACATCAATATCACTTAAATTTACACTGTGCAGAGCCTGACGTGCGCCTTGAGTATCGCACACATCAAAACACAAGGGTAAAAACCATCGCCAAGCTCATCTTTTAGTTCATTAAGTTTACTTTGACGTCTGCCCGTACCAATCACTTGATGACCTGCTTTGACCAAATCAATAGCAATTTGTTTGCCAAAACCTGAAGTAACACCTGTAATTAAAATGTTCATAATCCACCTGTTGTTAAGTTTTTTTGATAAATAAATCCATTTTTGTATTCGTCTTTAACGCCTTTTTGGCTTTCAATACCACCACTAACATCAACCCCCGAGATTTTTTTGGTTAAATCAGTGTTTTGGACAACATCAGAAATGTTATCAGGTGTGAGACCACCTGCCAAATAAATGGGTAAAGGTGAATGTTTGGGGATTTTTTTGACCAATCAAAAACAGTGCCCGTACCGCCGAGTTTGTTGGGGTGGTAGGCGTCCAAAATCACGCCGCTAGCCCCATATTTTTTTAAGCTCATCAATTTTAGTTAAAAATCTCATCACTGGTTAAATCACTGTTTATTTGAATGGCTTTTTATCCAGCGTTTATTAATAGCATTTGCCAACCGCTGACAATCATTGGCGCTTTCGTTGCCATGAAATTGTATCACATCAAAAGCCACTGTTTGGCTTAAAATTTTTAATTCATTTAATTCCATATTAACAACAAGAGCAACGATGGTGGTAAATGCAGGAATTTTTTTAACTAGAGTTTGGGCAATTTGTGGGGTGATATAACGCGGACTTGGTGGATAAAAAAACAAACCCAATAGCAGAGACGCCAAGACGGACAGCGACTTCAATGTCTTTAGAGTGTGTCAGTCCACAAAATTTTACAGGTAAAACCATTACATAAATCCAAATAAAATTTAACTTAACATGATTTTTAAAAAGAAGTCCAATTTTTTTCAAAAATTAAAGAATAATTTTACTTAAATATCAATATATTAAATAAATTTATCATAAAAATTTATAAAATATTAACTTTTAGATTATAATTATCCATAAATGAGCGTTAAAAAAACCCTTGTGTTTTTAGTACAAAGTGGTATTATCTTATTTACTTATGACCTAATGAGTTTTTTGATAAAACTGATAATTTTATTTTTAATCGCAAACAAAAAGGTGTCACTATGACCATTCAGCAAGCCATTGAGAGAGTACTAATTACGCTCATCAGCCTGAGTTTATTCAGGCTGTACAGGAAGTTGCCATGAGCGTTGAAAAGGTGTATGCAGATAATCCAAAATATGAATCTTTAAAGGTGTTTGAGCGTTTGTGTGAACCGGACCGCATCATTAATTTTCGGGTGAATTGGGAAGATGACCAAGGTGAAGTTCAGGTAAACCGCGGTTGGCGTGTGCAATTTAGTAACGCCATTGGACCTTATAAAGGCGGTATCCGTTTTCATCCAACGGTCAATGAGGGTGTGCTTAAGTTTTTAGGATTTGAACAAATCTTTAAAAATGCTTTGACTGGCTTGCCTATGGGTGGTGCAAAGGGCGGTTCTGATTTTGACCCCAAAGGCAAATCAGAGGCTGAAATTCGCCGTTTTTGTTATGCCTTTATGCGTGAACTGTATAAAAAAACATTGGTCAGGATATGGACGTTCCTGCAGGTGATATTGGCGTAGGCGGCCGTGAAGTTAATTATATGTTTGCCATGTACAAAAACCCTAACCCGTCAGTTTGAAGGAGTTTTAACAGGTAAAGGCGTGGGGCATGGCGGTAGCTTGATTCGTACTGAAGCTACAGGTTATGGGCTTGTGTACTTTTTGGATAGTATGTTAAAAAAACTCAAAATGATACATTACAAGGTAAAACTGTGCTGGTATCAGGCGCAGGTAACGTAGCTCAATACGCCGCTGAAAAAGCCATGCAGCTTGGTGGAAAGGTGATTACATTTTCAGATTCTAAAGGTACTTTGGTGGACAAAGCAGGGTTTACCCAAGAAAAAAATTGATTGGGTTAAAGAGCATAAAGCCAATGGTTTTGCCTTTAAAAAGACTATGTTGAAAAATTTGGTGGTGAATGGCTAGAAGGTCAAAAACCTTGGCAGTTTGAAGCCGAAGTTGCTTTTACCTTTGCGCCACCCAAAACGAAGTGGATGAAGACAATGCCAAAGCATTGGTAAAATTGAGCGTCAAATACGTTGCTGAAGGGGCAAATATGCCACTGACCGCCCAAGCAATTGATGTAGTGCGTGATGCAGGCATTACTTACGCTCCTGGTAAAAGCTGCCAATGCAGGCGGGGTTGCCGTGTCTGGTCTTGAGATGAGTCAAAACTCAGTGCGTCAGTACAAAACATTTGAAGAACTTGACGTGCAATTACAACAAATCATGAAAAAAACATCCATGATAATGCGTTGGCAGCTGCTCAAAAAAATATGGCACAACAAAGGGCGCAGTGGATTATATGACAGGTGCTAACGTTGCAGGGTTTGCTCAAGTTGCAAATGCTTTGGTTGCTTATGGCATTTTGTAATTTGTATTACATGTCTGATTAGTTTGCAAGTCGTTATTAAACATCAATTTTTAATTGGTGTTTTTATTTGGATTTGTCAAACAATAAAAAAATTTGTTATAATTTTTAATTCTGTGTATTTTTTTAACAGACTAGATGACACACACAAACCCATAAAGTTAGCAGGGTGTTTGGCTAATTTAAGATTGGCTGGATTTGTTAATTGGTTTGTGGAGGCATAACCCAAAATTTTAAGGACTTTTTTTATGTCAAACCCTACTCAAGTTGCAATGCGTGATTTGCTTGAAGCCGGTGCTCATTTTTGGACACCAAACTCGTTTTTTGGAATCCAAAAATGAACCAATACATTTTTGGTGCTCGTAACGGCATTCATATTATCAACCTTGAACACACCGTAAAACAATTTAGTGAAGCCCTAAACTTTGCAAACAAAGAAGCTGCTAACAACAATAAGATTTTTATTTGTCGGTACAAAAACGCGCGGCAAGTGCCGTGATTCGTGAACAAGCTACTCGCGCTGGCATGCCTTATATTGACCATCGTTGGCTTGGCGGTACTTTGACCAACTGGAAAACCATTCGTCAATCAATCACTCGTTTGCGTGAGCTTGAAAAACAAGCTGAAGATGGCACTTTTGCTAAATTAACTAAGCGCGAAGCTCTTTGAACGCACTCGCGATATGCAAAAAAATTAGAGCGCGCCTTGGGTGGTATTAAGGACATGGGCGGATTGCCAGATGCGTTATTTGTAATTGACGTTGACCACGAAGCTATTGCCATCAAAGAAGCCAAAAAAACTTAGGCATCAAAGTAATTGGTGTGGTTGATACTAACTCAAATCCTGACAATGTAGATTATGTAATTGCTGCCAATGATGACGCTATTCGCGCTATTAGCCTATATGCTACCGCTATGGCAGATGCTATCATTGCAGGTAAAAGAGTATGCCAAAACTCAAGGTAAAGCTCAAAATCAAGAAACAACTGAGCAAGCTGCCGCCGAATAATTTGGCAAATTAATCAATAAATGAAGGGCGTGCAGTATCAAATAAAGATGCTTCGCGCCTTTTTAATTTTAAAAATAAATTTTAATTTAAAAAAATCAAGAATTAAGGTTAAATTATGACTCAAGTTTCAGCCAAATTGGTAAAAGAATTAAGAGACCGTACAGGTCTTGGTATGATGGAATGCAAAAAGCATTAGAAGAAGCTAGTGGTGATATTGAGCTTGCCATTGACAATCTGCGCAAATCAGGTCAAGCAAAAGCTGCTAAAAAAAGCGGGTAATATTGCAGCTGATGGCGCAATCATCATTGCCCAAACTGCTGGTAAAGCCTTGCTTTTTAGAAGTAAACTGTCAAACCGATTTTTGTTGCTAAAGATGAAAACTTTACCGCCTTTTGCTAACAAAGTTGCGCAAATTGCTTTGGACAACAACACAACTGACGTTGCTGCTTTATCTGCTCTTAACTATGAAGATGGTGTATCAGTTGAAGAAGCCCGTGTTGCTTTGGTACAAAAAAATCGGTGAAAATATCCAAATTCGTCGCGCTGAAATTATTGAAGGAGCGACACTTGCCACTTACAGACACGGCATCCGTATTGGTGTGGTGGTATCTTATGAAGGTGGAAACGAAGAAGTAGGCAAAGCGGTCGCGATGCAAGTTGCGGCATTTAACCCAATTTCAGTTAATGAAGACAGTGTGCCTGCTGATGTTTTTAGCGCGTGAAAAAGATATTATTGAAGTTAAAGCTAAAGAATCAGGGAAACCTGCAGACGTTATGGAAAAAAATGATTACTGGTGGTTTGCAAAAGTATCTAAACGAAGTTACTTTTGGTTAATCAGCCTTACGTTATGAACAACGAGCAAAAAGTTGGCGACGTATTAAAAAGCTGAAGGTGCAACTGTACTTGGCTTTAGACGTTTTTGAAGTGGGTGAAGGCATTGAGAAAAAAACAAGAAGACTTTTGCTGCTGAAGTTGCTGCTGCTCAGGCTGCTGCTGCCAAATAATTAATCATTTTTAAATTATTATATCAAAGCCCAGTTTATTACTGGGTTTTTGTTTCGTGTTAAAGATTTTTAATATGGGCTTTAATGAGAATGGTGGTTAAATTTTACAAGAAATTTTATTCAAAAAAAGGTAAAATAATCTCAATTTTTATTTGAGAGAACAGTATGACTGCTTTTTAACAAAAAAACACATTTATTCAACTATTATTAGATTATCAAGTATTAAAAATTTGGTGAATTTACACTCAAATCTGGGCGCGTAAGTCCATATTTTTTTAACGCAGGACTGTTATCATCAGCTAAAAGCTTTTGGATATGCTAGCCCTCAGGCTATGCAGATATTTTAGCCAAACAATTAAAAAGATGCATCAAACCCAACAATTTTTTTGGAGCGGCATACAAAAGGCATTCCATTTGTGGCGGCAACAGCTCAAACATTATGGCAAAAGCATCAAATTGATGTGGATTGGGGGTATAACCGCAAGGAAGCTAAAACGCATGGTGAAGGTGGTAATTTAGTTGGCGCCCCCATTATTGGGCAAGTCGGTTTGGGTGATTGATGATGTTATGACTGCTGGTACCGCAGTGCGTGAAGTGGTTGATATTTTTAGGTGGTGCAGGAGCAACATTAGCAGGGATTGTCATTGCTCTTGATAGAAAAGAGCGGGGTCAGGACACACGTTCAGCGGTTGAACAAATCAAAGAAGACCTAGGCGTGCCCGTATTTTTCTTTAGTGGATATTGACGATATTATTGAGTTTTTTGCGTAATAAAGGTGAGCATCAGATTTTGGAAAAAAATGCGAGCTTATCGAAATGAATACGGTGTATAAAAAAGGGGTTATAATGATGTTAAAGTTTTTTTAATTGTGATGGATGACATTGCAACCATTAATTATAAAAAGATACCACACTTGCGATGATGTGGGCAATTTGCGAGCGCGGACATAGCGTATCTTATTGTCAAATCCATGATTTGTGGTTAAATATGGGCGAGTTGCAGGTGGATAGTCAGTCTGTTCATGTTTTTAAAAATCCAGAAAAATTTTATGAGTTGGGTGAAAAAAGCACACAACCAGCACAAAATTTTGACGTGATTTTTAATGCGTAAAGACCCACCTTTTGATATGAATTTTTATTTATACCACTTATCTTTTGGACAAAGCTGCGTCTTCGGGTGTTTTAGTGGTTAATAATCCATCATCAATTCGTGATTGCAATGAGAAATTATTTGCCACTTGGTTTAGTGATGAGATGAGCCCAACCATTGTAACTGCCAAACAAGCCCATGTTCGCACATTTATTGAGCAACATCAGGATGTGATTGTTAAGCCTTTAGATGGTATGGGCGGTATGGGTATTTTCCGTTTAACAGCGGACAATCCCAATATCGGTTCAACGCTTGAAATGCTTACCCAGCAAGAAAGTTTACCAATTATGGCACAAAAAAATATTTGCCTCAAATCAAAGATGGTGATAAGCGTGTATTGATTGTTGGTGGTGAAGTTGTGCCTTATTGCTTGGCAAGAATTCCAAAAAGCTGGTGAAACAAGAGGAAATTTGGCAGCAGGTGGTCGCGGTGTTGCCATGGCTTTGACCGAAGAAGAAATGGCAGTTGCTAAAAAAAGTTGCGCCTGTTTTAATGCAAAAAGGCTTATATTTTTGTGGGTCTGGATTTAATTGGGGCAAAAAAATCACAGAAATTAATGTAACCAGTCCAACATGTGTGCGTGAGATTGATGAGCAGTGTGGTACAACGATTGCCACTGATTTTTATCGTGTTCATTGAAAATAAGTTAAATAAGGGCAGCAAATGACAAAAAAATGTGTTAATGATGGCAGCAGGAACGGGCGGTCATGTATTTCCTGCTTTGGCGGTTGCTGATGAATTACAAAAAGCGCGGTGCAACCATTCATTGGTTGGGGACACCAACGGGCATGGAAAATGAATTGGTGGCAAAGCATGGCTATCAGTTTCACGCCATTGATATGCAAGGGCTTCGCGGCAAGGGCTTATTGCGTATGATTAAATTGCCATTTATGTTGTTAAAAAAACGGTACTGAAAGCAAAAAATATCATTAAAGAAAATGACATTGCTGTTAGTGTTGGCTTTGGTGGCTATGTTACCGCGCCTGGTGGTTTGGCAACTAAATTAAGCAAAAAACCATTGATTATTCATGAACAAAACGCCATAGGTGGTATGAGTAATCGCAATTTGGCGCGTTATGCAGATAGGGTGCTCCAGGCTTTCCCGGGTGTATTTGATGGCATGGCAAGCACTCTAAAAAGTCCACCCTATGACGGTGGGTAATCCTGTGCGTGGTAATATTACTGGCATTGCTCAACCAAGTTTGCGATACAATTTAAATGACCAAACCCCATTAAAAGTTTTGGTGGTAGGAGGTTCGCTTGGAGCAGCAGCCATCAATAAAGCAGTGGTTGAACTGTTAAAAATAAGTGATTTTCCCCTATCGGTACGCCACCAATGTGGTAAAGCTAATCATCAAGAAATGCTGGTTGCTTACTCTCAAGCAAATATTAATACCAGTTTACATACTTTAGAATTATTGCCATTCATTGATGATATGGCAGCAGCTTATTCATGGGCAGATGTGGTGATATGTCGAGCTGGCGCTTTGACAGTAACCGAAATTAGTAATGCAGGTATCGCAGCAATTTTTGTGCCCCTGCCTCATGCGGTGGATGACCATCAAACTGCCAATGCCAAATCATTGACCGACCATCAAGCCGGCATTTTAATGCCTCAAAATACTTTAAATGGTGAAAGTTTGCAGAAAATTTTTAAAAAGTTTAGACCGTAACACATGCTTGCAAATGGCAGAAAAAGCTCGTCAGTTAGCCATGCCTACATCCACTGAATTGGTCGCTGATGAGATTTGGAAATATTTGGTGAAATCATAAATACGCCATGTAATTACAAAAACAAATAAAAGTGTGTTACAATAATTTTTTTGTCTAAAAATTAGCACATTCATACGCATTCACTATTCATGAACAATAAAACTGACTATCAAAAAGAGAAAACCATGCCAAACGAATCCTTACCTAATTCTTTTGAATTATATTCCAGAAATGCGACGAATCAACACCATTCATTTTGTTGGGATTGGTGGGGCTGGTATGTGTGGTATTGCTGAGGTGCTTTATAATCAAGGCTATCAAATTACAGGTTCGGATATCAAAGATAGTGCGGTTACCAAGCGATTAACATCCTTGGGTATGACCATTTTTATTGGTCATGATGCTAAAAAAATGTAGCAGATGCTGATGTGATTGTGGTATCCAGTGCCATTGACAAAAGTAATCCAGAAATCCAAGCGGCATTGATGGCGCGCCTGCCTGTGGTACGTCGGGCAGATATGCTGGGTGAGTTGATGCGTTATCGCCATAGCATTGCCGTTGCTGGCGCTCATGGTAAGACAACGACAACCAGTCTTTTGACGATGATGCTAACTGAAGCAGGGCTTGACCCAACCTATGTCATTGGTGGCAAATTAAATGCCTCGGGCAAAAACGCATCTTTAGGTCAATCACGCTATTTGGTAGCAGAAGCCGACGAATCCGATGCATCTTTTTTTGTCGTTGCGTCCAATGGCGGCAATTGTTACCAATATTGATGAAGACCATATGGAAACTTATGGTAATGATTTTAACAAACTCAAACAAGCCTACATTCAGTTTTTTTGCAAAACATGCCATTTTATGGTTTAGCGGTACTGTGTGGTGATGACCCAGAACTGTCATCTATGATTGATGACATCGCTCGCCCAGTTTTGACCTTTGGATTACAAGAACACAATGATGTGCGTGCGGTGAATTTGGTGGTTGATGGTGTCAAAACCCATTTTACAGTTTTAAGAAAAGACCGCGACCCTTTGCCCTTAACGCTTAATATTCCTGGTGAACATAATGTTTATAACGCATTAGCCGCAATTACATTAGCAACCGATGAAGGCGTAAATGACGATGCGATTATCCAAGCAGTCAGCAAATTTGCAGGCGTGGGTAGGCGTTTTGAACATCAAGCTGATGTTGTGTATGATGGTGGTAATGTTTTTATTGATTGATGATTATGGACATCATCCAACCGAAGTGGCTGCCACTATTAAGGCTGCTCGTCAAAGTTATCCTGACCGCCGTTTAGTGATGATGTTTCAACCACATCGTTATAGCCGAACCAGAGATTGCTTTGATGATTTTGTAAAAGTATTATCAGAAGTTGATGAGCTTCTGCTACTGGACGTATATAGTGCTGGCGAAACGCCGATTCAAGGAGCAGATACCAAATCACTTGCTCGTAGTATTCGTTCTCGTGGTCAAGTTGACCCTGTTTTATTATCCATAGATGATAAAGACCAAATCGCTCAAGTATTAAAAAAATATTCTAAAAGCCAATGATATGCTGATTACCCAAGGGGCGGGTAATGTTGGGCAAATTTCTTTAGATTTGGCAGCCAATAATTTATATCTTGATTAATCATAATAATCTAAGATAATCGTGCAACATTTCTCAATTAAATCTCAAAAAGACGAAGACAATTAAAAAGGTAAATTATGACCATTGATGTAAAAAAATTTGGCAAAAGTGGCTGTGGTGTGTGGCGGTTTTAGCTCAGAACGTGAAGTGTCATTAGATAGTGGCAAGGCGGTTTTAAATGCTTTGTTATCTAAAGGTGTAGATGCTCATCATTTTGACCCAAAAAGAAACCAGTATTGAGCAGTTAAAAGATTTTTGACCGTGTTTTTTTAATGTATTGCATGGGACATTTGGCGAAGATGGTGGTCTACAAGGGTGCTTGACGGTTTTGGTGTGCCTTATACAGGTTGTGGGGTTTTGGCGTCAGCAATTGCAATGGATAAGTTTCGTAATCGTTTGATTTGGCAAGGGTTTGGACTTCCAAACGTGCCTTATGTTGTATTAAATGATAATACTGATTTTTGAGCAGGTTGAGCGTGAATTTGGCTTACCTTTTATTTGCAAAAACCAGCTGCAGAGGGTAGCAGTGTCGGCGTGGTGATGGTGGAAAATGCTGGTGAACTGGCTAAAAATATATCCAACCTTAAAAACGATATCATGGTGAGATTTTTGGCTGAAAAAAAGCCATTACTGGCGGTGAGTATGCGTGTGCAATTTTTAGGTGATGAGGATTTTTCCAAGCATTCGCATCATTCCAACAGGTAAATTTTATGATTATGATGCCAAATATTTGCGTGATGATACCATTTATCAATGCCCATCGGATTTAACCAAAGAACAAGAACAACAAATGCGTCAAATTGCTAAGAAGGCTTTTGCTGCGATCGGCGGCAAGGGTTGGGCAAGAGTGGACTTTTTAAAAAGATGACAAGGGTGTTTTGTATTTATTGGAATTAAACACAGTTCCAGCATGACCTCACATAGCCTTTGTGCCAATGGCGGCTAAAGCGCGTGGTATTAGTTTTTGAAGAATTGTGTTTGATGATTTTTAGAACAAACATTATAAAAAAATAATGAATCAGATAAATGCGTAATATTGCTAACAAGCAATATTACTGCAAGAATTAATCCAATAATCCTTTTTTTAATGTTAAATAATGTACTTTTGTGGTAAAAAAATCATAAAAAAATTGTAAAAAAACAAGTGACAAAATCGGTTAATATAATATCAATTTTGGGTATTTATTGGGCAATGGAACATCAATATGCAGCTAGGTCAAATCAGTAAACTATCCTTAAAACCCTTAAAACCATGGCAATCTGCCGTTGGAACGGTATTTTTTTGGTGTTTTTTTAGTTGGGTTTTTGTTATTGAATATTTTTAAAAAAAGACCTGCCAAACCAATCGTAATTGATGATAAATATCTCACCCCTGCTGAAGCACAAGCGTTATCTCATGCTTTGACACAGTTGGGCGATGTGGAGTTTTTTTGGTGCTGATTTAAAACAGATTCATCAGGCTGCATCTTCATTAAATTGGGTAGAAAATGTTGATGTTTACCGAGATTGGTATCAAGGAGTTTTAGTAACAGCAACATCAAGAAGAGCCATTACAAATTTGGTAGCTACCAGATGCTAGATGCTAATGGAGTGATATTTGAACCTGTTGATAGTAACCAATTGTTGAGTAAAAAAACTTAATTAGATTGCAGGGGATTCTACCGAAGCTAGAAATATTATGCAACAATTGTACCGCATTAATATGTGGTTTGCCCCTTTAAACATCAGTGTGGATGATTTAGTCTTGACGTCAAGACAAACGTGGATTATTCGTTTTAACAATGGATTGCGAATCATTGTGGATCGTGATGATACCGAGCAAAAAAACTGTATAATTTACCCAAAAATTTTACAAAAACAATACAATAACCAAATGAGCTTGATACAATCCATTGATTTGAGATATAAAAATGGCTTTGTTATTGCATGGAAAAATGCAAATAGTCAAGCATCAACCGACTCAACACCAAAAAAAATAGCGATAAAAAGGTTCGATGATATAAATAACCATTTGTTTTTGTAGTGGATTTTTTTCTAAAAAGGTTTATTATTGCCATGATTGAAGATTTAGTAGACATACGTGCAGTTGTTCATTTAAGCTCCACAGCAGTACAGACAGCTGTGGGTTATGTGGATGCGCATAGCAAAAAAACTGAAAATCATGGCAATTGGTCATGTAAATACTCGAAGTTTTTTTGGTGGTTCAATTGTGGACTCTCAAGAGTTGTCACAAGCAATAGAAGCGTCTTTAAAAGAAGCGACCGATATGGTAAGTATTGATTTTCGTGATGTTGGATTATCCTTTTCAACACCTGCAATGGCAAGCATTAATGGTATGAGTCAGCTTAATTTAACTAATCAACATTACCCAAATCCAAATGGTCGTAAAATTGTTGCTGGCGATGTAAAAAGACTTCTGGATGATATTGAAAAAAATATTTTAACGAAAAACGATTTGCAGCAATACAAATGAATGTTCAATGCATGGTGCTTGATGATAGCGATAAAATGCTTAAAAATGCGATTGGCATGACTGCAAATAAACTGACTTTAGGTTATCATCTTAATAGCGTGCCATGCAGTTATTACCAGCAAATGAAAGGGTTATTTGCTCAGAGTGGCTTGGGTATTCATCCTGCATTATTTTCTGGCGTTGCCAGTGCTGAGTACGCATTATATGCAGATGAAAAAGAACGTGGTGTGTGTTTTATTAACATTGGGGCAGGTAGTACAAACGTCTGCATTTATAAGCAAAATATTTTGTTGTTCAGTCATTGTTTTGATTTTGGTGGACGTACCATTGACGAACGAATTGCTAAGTGGCTAAATGTATCACTTGATGAGGCAGAATGTCTAAAAAAGAATACGGTACAGCTGACCCAAGTGGCGTTGCGAAAAGTGAAGTAACTACTCTAAAACGATATGCCCACGAAGGCGAAGTCGTCTTTTTTTATTTATGAATTATGTTCCTACATTGAGGAGGAATATTATAGATTGATGGATATGATTTTTTTACTCAAATCCGAAACAGAGATGAACGTTTTTCAAGATTATATAGATTCAGGAGCAGGAATTGTATTATCTGGCGGCGCTACAAATATGAATAAACTAGATACATTGATTGAAAGAAAGTTTAATATAAATGTACGAAAAAAAGTAGCCAAAAACCATACCGTTGGGTTGTGTTCAAAGTATTTAAATGATGATAACATTAAACTGGTGAGAGCTCGTTTAAAAGACAGTAGATTTAACGATGTAATTGGTGCATTATTATATCAGTTTGGTGACGAATTTCAAAAATATGAACAGTTAAAAGTATTTTTAATGACGAACCAGATGGGCTGTTCCACCGTTTAAAAATTAAATAAATTAAAGACCCAGTTGAGTAAATTGAATAAATTAAAAAAACTGGATATAAGAAATTGATGATAGGCATGGTAAATAAAACGTAGGGGTGTTATAAATGTCAAAATATGGTATTTCAAATTTAGAAAATGATGATATTGTACCATACAACCAACAAGCTCAATTTTTTTGGTATTTGGTGTTGGAGGTGCTGGTGGTAATGCAGTTGAGCATATGGTGCAAACAAGGGGTAAATGGTGTAACTTTTGTGTGCGCTAATACGGATATACAAGCACTTAATCGATTATCCGTTCCTAATAAAAATTCAACTTGGTTTTTGAGTTAACCAGAGGTTTGGGTGCCGGTGCAAATCCTGAAGTAGGACGTAAATCTGCTGAAATGGACGAAGAAGCTATCCGTAATGTACTGGCAGGTCATGATATGGTGTTTATCACCGCAGGTATGGGTGGGGGAACAGGAACGGGCGCAGCTCCTGTGGTTGCACGCATCGCTAAAGATATGGAGATTCTTACGGTTGCTGTTGTTACCATGCCATTTGCTTTTTGAGGGAGCAAAACGTACGATAGTGGCGCGTTCAGGGCTTGAGCAAGTTTTACAATACGTTGATTCCATCATTACCATCCCTAATGACAAAGTGCTTGATATTTATGGCAATATCGGTTACGAAGAAGCCTTGCGTAGAGCTGATGATGTATTACTACACGCTGTGAATGGCTTAGTGCAAACAGTAAGCACAACAGGTCATATCAATACTGACTTTAATGATATTCGTACGGCGATGACGGCTCGGGGTTACGCGATGATGGGCGTTGGACGCGCTAGTGGCGAAGGGCGTGCAACCAAGGCAACCCAAATGGCGATTTGCTCACCACTGCTTGATGATTTGCGTCTTGAAAATGCTAAAGGCCTATTGGTTAATATCACTTCTGGCATGTTGATAGCTAATGAAGCCATGGAAGTATCAAAAAAATTTTTACAAGATTTGGTAGATTTAGAAAACGGTCATATTTTTTTATGGTTTTGTAACCGATGAAAGTATGGGTGACGATATTCATGTAACGGTAATTGCGACAGGTTTGACCGTTGATGATGAGCCTAAAATCAAACCAGCACAAGCTGTCGAAGCAATACGTGAAAAACGTTCAGCAGGTTCATGGTGGTCAAGGAGCATCATCTCAGTCGCATCCTTACGCACATCAAGCTGCCCCAATGAAAATGCAGGCTCAAAGCCAAACAGTCATGGATTTTTTTAAATAAACAAGCAAAACCATCATAATTAAACCAAAAAAATGAATATTGATTTGCACAGCCATAGCACATGTTCTGATGGCACCTACTCGCCAAAAGAATTATTAGAATTAGCGCATCGTGCAAACATTCAAACTTTTGCTTTGACTGATCATGATACAATTTTGGGTCTAAAAAGAAGCTCACCAGTCAGCAAAGGCATTAGGAATCCGTTTGATTAATGGCGTGGAAATTAGCTGTAAGCATAATTTAACTGGCGGTTATGGTAAAAATCAGGCTGTAACTAAAAAGCATTCATGTGGTAGCACTGGATTTTTTTATGATTCTGAAAAAAATTGCAAAATAGACTGTCTGTTTTGCAAAAATAGTCGGGAAAAATCGTGGTCAGCAAATTGTCCAAAAACTTGCAGAAATTCTTGCTCTAAACCCAGACATACTTTGGCAAAAGGTTCTTGTTAAAAGCTTGCCACAATCCAAAAAGCTGTTGGCAGAGCCCATATTGCTCAGGTTTTGTATGAAATTGGTCAAGTAAAAACTGTACAAGAAGCTTTTTGATAAGTTTTTAGCGGATAATAAGCCTGCCTATGTTTCCATAGATGCTATCGGTATGCAGGAGGCAATTGGTCTTATTCATCAATGTGGCGGTTATGCAGTTTTGGCGCATCCAACTCGTTATAATTTATCAGCAACTCGGGTACGCAAACTGATTGCAGAATTTGCCAGTTTTGGCGGTGATGCCGTAGAGCTTCCCTAGTCCAACCGAACCCATAAGTACCCGAGCGATGATTGATCGCTGTATTGATGGTCATAAACTTATGGTTTCAGTGGGTAGCGATTTTCATGGAACAAATATGCCGTGGCGAAAATTAGCTCAAGTTGCTTCTTTAAAAGCCAATCAGATTGGCATCTGGACTTGTTTTAGGGGTGATGCTGTTTAATCTATAATTCGTTGATTTTTCGGTTATATTTTTCACAAAAAGCTGACAAAATACTGGTTGCAAAACTGCCCGCAGGTAATATAAAAACTTAACACAAGTGTATCTTCTTCTTTCCAATCCCAAGTCATCTTTTGAGGTAGTAACCGTAAACTTCGCCAACTTAGCTGACTATTTATTTTTAATAACCCTTCAGCTAGATTTATAAATTGTGGTGCATTTAGAATTTTATCTTCTATTTGTCTCGCCAAAAGACTGCTTTTACGCTCACCAATACCAAATAATATGCTGGCAATATGAATATCATGAATGTGCAATCTTTGGTAAATGGTTGAATCAATGTTGTTGGTAAAAAAATAGAATGACTGCCATCTAAATTAAAAAAACATCACCTAAAAATCGGTGTTTGCCAATTATCTGATTGCTCTCTTTCTTCTAAAAATAGCATTAAAAAAATTAAACCTTTAGCAACAGAAATATATAAAGAATGCTTTTTCTCTATCTTTTTTTATGTGGTTTGTAAGATTTATTGCTTTTTAATATATCTTCAAAAAAATTGATAGGTTTTTTTCTATATTAGCGCCATCACGACCAAAAACGCTGTTTACCAAAAATAATTAGGCACCCCAATTTCTTTTTATTTGTTGTAATCGATGATTTATTTTTTTCTTTATCGCCAATAACCTTTTTTAAACAAATGGTAAAATGGTTGTGTTTATGAGTGCCACGATTTAATTTTTTTATTATGCCAAATATAGTTTAAAAATACAAACAAATTCGCCAGCATTTAAATTTTTGCTTGCTGATAAAATTATCAAAAATCGATATCGGGTTTTTTTGTTTTTTTAGGTATACGTAAACTAAAACCATTGGTAGGTTTTGGCATTTCTGTCTTTTTAATCCACTATAACCAATATCAGATATGGCGATATTTGCCCATTTTGCTAAAAAGACGCGCCACAAATAAGGTATTTAAATTAACTTTTTGTAAATAAATCCACAAATGCTCGCCTTCATGATTAAAAATCAATATCTATTTTTTTCGGTTACAATAAAATCATCAGGGGTTTGTTTAAATAGCGCAAAGGTCATGGGTTGTTTAATGGAATGTATTTTCATATTTTTTTGATAATTTAAGAAATATTAAGATGAGAAAAAAACGGTTAAAAAAACCAAATAATAAGGCATAACAAACTTATTAAAAAAAGCAGCATAACCAATATTAATTAAACCAGCGTAATTGATAATGATACCACCTAATAAAGCACCGCCACCAATACCAATATTATAAATGCCCGAAAATAAACTCATAGCAACGTCTGTATAGTTTGACGCTGATTTTAATGTGCGTATTTGCAAAATTAAACTAATTAGTGTTATGCTAATTCCCCAAAAAATTACCAAAGTTCCCCAGGCGATTAATGAATTTTTTTGGAAATAGCCATAAGAGCTAAGCACAAACATAAACCAAAAAAATGATAATGGCAATAAAGATTGTTGGAATTTTTTTCATAAAATTTACCAAAAATCATGCTGGCAAGCATACCAGAAACGCCAAAAACAAGCAAAATTGTAGTCGCGGTATTGGCAGTAAATTGATTGATGTGTATCATAAATGGCTCAATATAACTGTATGCACTAAAATGAGCTGTTACACCAAGCATGGTGAGTAAATAAATGATTAGTAGGGTTTTATTTTTCTATAACTTTTTGGTAAGCTTGCTAAACTGCCCGCATTTTTTTACTAGGTAATTTGGGTAGTATTTGAGCAATTATTAACATACAAAGAAGTCCAAAACTGCCAATTACCAAAAAAATGTAGCTTGCCAGCCCAGAGATTGCCCTAAAAAGCCGACCCAAAGGCAGTCCCAAGATTGTGGCAAGCGCTGAACCTGTTGCGAGCATACCTAAAGCTATGGTTTGTTTGTTTTTTAGTGCAAGCCTAACAACCAAACTTGCAGTAATTGACCAAAAGATTGCATGGCTGAGTGCAACACCCGCTCGAGAAATTAGCAATATGGTAAAATTGGGTGAAAAATACAGTTACTAAATGACTGACAACAAAGACAAAAAAATATTAATAAAAAGTAAAAAAATTTGCGTTCCATCTTAGCAGTAATAAGCATGGCGGGTAACGATAGCAAAGCTACAATCCATGCATAAACTGTCATCATAATACCTGTTTGGGTGGCGCTTTGATTAAAAACTTTCACCAATATCAGATAGTAAAGCAATGGGAATAAATTCTGTGGTATTAAAAACAAATGCAGATAGAGCAAGCACCATCACTCTATAGGTGCGAACTTGATTATTTTTGTCTAAAATAGCTTGTTGTGAATGGGTCAAATTAGATTGTTTTGGACATTATTTTGATAAAATTATGAATTATAACAATTTATTTGTTATAAGTTAAGAAAAAAATAAATGACCTTGATAAAAAGTCATTAGTTTAAGATAGTTTACTAGATAAAATACTAAAAATGATGTTTAAAAAGTATGTTGTATGTGTTATTTTTATGTTATAATTAGCTGATATGTAAATTTTAGCTTGCTGGAATTTACTGTAGATTAACCCTCCTAACTCGTTAATTGAGGATATATATATGGCAAAGGCCAAGTTTGAACGTAATAAACCGCACGTAAACGTGGGTACCATCGGACACGTTGACCATGGTAAAAACCACTCTAACTGCTGCTATTGCAACTGTTGCTGCTAAACATCACGGTGGTGAAGCAAAAAGACTATGCAGCGATTGACTCAGCTCCAGAAGAAAAAGCACGTGGTATCACCATCAATACTTCTCACATTGAGTATGACACCGCAAACCGTCACTATGCACACGTAGACTGCCCTGGTCACGCTGACTATGTAAAAAAACATGATTACTGGTGCTGCTCAAATGGACGGCGCTATTTTGGTCGTGTCAGCCACTGACGGTCCTATGCCACAAACTCGTGAGCACATCTTGTTATCTCGCCAAGTTGGTGTACCATACATCATCGTATTTATGAACAAATGCGATATGGTTGATGACGAAGAGTTACTAGAGCTTGTTGAAATGGAAGTTCGTGAGCTATTGTCTGACTATGATTTCCCAGGCGATGACACTCCAATCATCAAAGGTTCTGCGCTAGAAGGCTTAAATGGTTCTGATGGCAAATATGGCGAGCCTGCAATCCTTGAACTTCTAGACACTCTAGACACTTACATTCCAGAACCTGAGCGTGATATTGATAAGTCTTTCCTAATGCCGATCGAAGACGTATTCTCTATCTCTGGTCGTGGTACTGTTGTTACCGGTCGCGTTGAGTCTGGTGTCATCAAAGTAGGCGATGAAGTTGAAATCGTTGGTATCAAAACCAACTGCCAAAACAACTTGTACTGGCGTTGAAATGTTCCGTAAGTTGTTAGACGAAGGTCGTGCTGGTGAAAACTGTGGCGTGTTACTTCGTGGTACAAAAACGTGAAGAAGTACAACGTGGTCAAGTATTGGCTAAACCAGGTTCAATCACTCCACACACCAAATTTGACGCAGAAGTATACGTTCTATCAAAAGAAGAAGGTGGTCGTCACACTCCATTCCTAAATGGCTATCGTCCACAATTCTACTTCCGTACTACGGATGTAACAGGCGCTATCACTCTACAAGAAGGCACTGAAATGGTTATGCCAGGTGATAACGTTGAAATGAGCGTTGAGCTAATCCACCCAATCGCGATGGATAAAGGTCTTCGCTTCGCAATCCGTGAAGGCGGTCGTACCGTTGGCGCGGGCGTTGTTGCTAGCGTAAAAGACTAGTTCCTAATTAGTCCTAAAACCTCTATTGGTGAGAACCAGTAGGGGTTTTTACTTTTAATGCATTCATTAATTAGGGTGGCTTACTGTCTTTGTTTAATGTATTAAACTAAAATTCAAATAGCAAAAAGCCATTTTATGGTAAAAATGGCTAACAAACTGGCGCGCCCAGCGGGAATTGAACCCACGACCTTCAGCTTCGGAGGCTGACACTCTATCCAACTGAGCTATGGGCGCACAGGCTGACAATTTTACCAACTTTTTATTTAAAAATAGCTATATTTTTTTATTAAAAAAATAGGAGTTGTTTTTAAGATTCTTTGAAAATTATGAAAAAAATAACTAAATAATGAAATATCCGGCAGTAATCTTGCTAAATTTTTACAAAATATAAAAAAACATAACATTTTTCTTTGACTTTTTCCTTTATAATATCAGGGTAATTTTGTAAGATAACCCAGAGCATATGCTCAAGGCTAAATGAGATGATGACATGAAAAATCGCAACATTATCTTTGGCGACTCTACTGGCGTTTTCTGGTATTATGACCAGCCAAGCAGAGGAAGCAAAACAAGAAGTTCAAAAACTGAAGCTGAAGCCCAGCCCACTAGTGATGCGCCTGCTGACGCTCAAACTGCTGAAGCAGCACCTGCACCAGAGGCACACTAGGGAAGTAATTCCAGAAGATAGTGTTCAGGTAAAAAAACTAATCGCAATGCATGCTGATTTGGTTGCTCGTATTGCACCTGTCGGCAAAGTGTGCTTTAATGGTGAAGAGTGCGATATTAATATTACAGTGCTTGCGCCAAAAGTCGAAGGACAGGCTCGCGATGGTGAAAGTTTGTATAAGGCAATTTGTGCAACTTGTCATGACGCTGGTCTAGTTGGTGCACCAAAAGTAGGAACTGGCGATTGGGCGCCGCGTATTGCTAAAGGAAAAGCACTTTTGTATAACCATGCAACCAATGGTTTTAATGCGATGCCTGCTCGCGGTGGTGCGGATATCACTGACGAAGAAGTAAAAAAATGCTGTAGATTACATTATTTCTAAATCCAGCTGATTGCTTTTTAGCATGACTAGCCAAATGATATCTGTCATTTGGCTTTTTGGTTTTACATTTTTCTTGTTTACAATTGTTTTTTTATAATGTGTTTGTAATTTAATCCATAATTTATTTTAATAACCAAAGTGAGCATTATGCATATTTTACTTGCCAATCCCCGTGGTTTTTGCGCTGGTGTAGACAGGGCCATTGCTATTGTTAATGAGGCTTTACGCCGTTTTAATCCGCCAATTTATGTGCGTCATGAAGTCGTGCATAATAAATTTGTAGTAGAGGATTTGGCAAGACGTGGCGCTATTTTTTTGTAGAAGAATTAGATGAAGTGCCTGACGGTGCAATTGTAATTTTTTCAGCACACGGAGTGTCAAAGGTGGTTGAAGATGAGGCGCTACGTCGGGATTTAACGGTTTTTGATGCGACTTGTCCTTTGGTAACCAAAGTACATATTGAAGTTGGTAAGTTTGCTAAATCAGGTATGGATGCTATTTTTAATTGGACATGCTGGGCATCCTGAAGTTGAAGGTACAATGGGGCGTTTTGATACCCGATTTGGTGGAAGAATTCATTTGGTGGAAGATGTGGAAGACGTTGCTAATTTACCATTAAAATGAACACAGCAAGACCGCTTTTGTTACTCAGACGACCTTATCTATTGATGACACAGCAACAGTTATCAATGCATTAAAGGATAAATTTCCCCAAATTAATGCCCCAAGAAAAGACGATATTTGTTATGCCACCCAAAACCGTCAAGATGCGGTAAAATCTTTGGCAAAAAGTATGTCAAGTTGTTTTGGTGGTTGGTAGTCCTAATTCATCAAATTCCAATCGTTTGCGAGAACTTGCCGAACGTTTGAGGGGCAAAAGCCTACTTGATTGATAATGCCAGTCAGATGGATAAAAACTTGGTTTGATGGCGTGTATCAAGTTGGCGTAACGGCTGGAGCTTCAGCACCTGAAATTTTTAATTCAGAAGTTTTTAGATACCTTGCAAGCTTGGGGTGGACAAACACCTCAAGAATTATCAGGCATTGAAGAGAATGTAACCTTTAGTCTACCTAAAGCATTACGTAATCATCAAAAATAGCTAATTTACTTTATAATTTACAATAAATCAACCTTTTGTTAGAATACATTGATTTATTTTAATAAATTACAAAATGATGCATATCCCTGTCTTAGGGTGTGACAAAAGAATCAACAAGGAAAAAAACTTTATGAAATTTATCCTTAAAACTTTGGTTTTTGGCAGTGCTGATAACATCGGTATCAGCGCATGCAGACACTCTTCAGACATTAAATATGCAAGAAGATAAGTCTGCAATGGACATACTGGAAACTACGTCGCGAAAGAGCACTCAAGTTCTATTTTATGAATGTGCCGCAGTAGTTAATGATAGTGCGCGATTGGCGTGTTTTGATAACGTTGCTCAAGGCAATCAGCCAAGTGTTTTAAAAGAAAAATTACCTTTGGATTTATCCAGAACAGTTGTTAGTACTATCAAGGGCAACCCTCAAGCGGTTTTGGTTCAAAAACAGATTGCTTACGGCAGTGATAAAATTGAGAAAGACGCTGAAAAGTATACACCGCTTAGTTTGACTTACGATTTGGATAAAAAAACAGCCCTATTGGTTTATGGAAGGTACGTCCACATAATCCAACCTATATTTTACCATTATTTGTTAATGGCAAACCTAATCGCAATCCTAGTACTCCCAATCAGGAAGTTAAACATTACAGTACTGATGAAATGCGCGGTGTAGAAACTAAAATGCAAGTTTCTATGAAGGTTAAAGCGGTAGAAGACCTATTTGGTACTAATGCGGATTTATGGATGGGCTACACCCAACAATCGCATTGGCAAGTATATAATGAAAATAATTCTCGCCCATTTCGTGCTTCTGATTATCGTCCTGAAATTTTTTTGTCACTCAGCCTGTGTCTGCACGTTTGCCTTTTGGTGGTAAATTACGCATGATTGGAGCGGGAGCAGAGCATCATTCTAATGGTGAAAAAAAGACCCATTGTCGCGCTCTTGGAATAAGGCGTATCTTATGGGTGGTATGGAGTGGGGGAAACTGACCGTCATTCCGCGAATTTGGACACGTTTTGCTAATAAAGACAGCAATAAGCCAGATGATAACCCTGATATCCAGCGTTATTACGGTCATGGTGATATACAATTTATTTATCAGTTGGGTCAAGGTTCTCAGATATCAGGACTTGGTCGATTAAATCCCGCCACAGGTAAAGGCGCTTTACAATTGGATTACGTATATCCTTTAGGGCGTGGCATTAGTGGTTATGTGCAAGTATTTCAAGGGTATGGACAATCCATTGTTGATTACAACCATGAAACCACTGCGGTAGGCGTAGGTATTATGCTTAATGATTGGCTTGGCTTATGAATCTGTTTTTTGGGTAATTGTGTTTGGATGAGCATTTGTGTTTAATAAATACACTCCAAAAATTCCCATCCCATGCTTTGGCTGCATCTTATCAACGATTTTTTGGGTGATTGTCACTTGTGTGGTCAGCCCAAAAAGTCGGGGGTCTTAATATGTAATTATTGCCACCAGCAGCTTCAAAGAGTTCCTATATTAAAAATTGATGATAAATTACCCTTGATTGTTGGTGGTTTTTATGATGTGCCATTTAACCGTGTGATGTCTGCTTATAAAGACCATGAGGATTTGTCAGCATTGATGGTTCTTTATCATTTGCTTTGTTGGCTTCCAAAACCAAAAAGGGCTAACAGCTCAAACCGCTATTATCATCCCTACCCCAACCACAAAAAAGTCGTTTAATAAAGCGTGGATTTAATCCAGTTTTAGTACTGGCAAAATTTTTTTAGCATATCACTGGCAGATTCCGTTATGGCAAGGGGTTTTGCGTGAAGACAATCAAATTCATCAACGAGGATTAAGTCGCAGTCAAAGATTAAAAACGTTCAAGAGAATTTTTTTATTTGGCAGAGACCATACCCAAAGTTCGTCATGCAATTTTTGTTTGATGATGTGGTAACAACAGGGGCAACGCTGCAAGCAATTGCAAAAAGTGGTTCAAGAACATAACCCAAAAAAATTCATACAGTTGGGTTTGCAGTTTTACATGGCAAGCTCTGGCATTCATTTGCCATTTTTTGGCAAAATAAAGATGGTTGAGTTAATTAAAATTAAGCCAAGTATCGACCAAGTAGCGCATTAACTGCGCTTTCGGTGCGTAAAATTCTATCACCCAAACCAACACTATCAACTCCCATTTTTTTCTAGCAAATCAATTTCATAGGGAATAAATCCGCCTTCTGCTCCTACAAATAAAATCTGTGGAAGCCCAACTGTTTTGGCTAAACGTATAAAACGGCATTTTGGCATAAGGGTGGGCAACTGCAGCAATTTTATTTGATGAAATTGTGTCATTTTTTTCATCAGTCTTGGTAAGCTGTCTTCAACAAAGGGTTTAAAAATATTTTGCCAAGGTGATTTTTAGGCGGAATACTATCCACTGCTTGCTGCAACCCTTCAAGTACAAATTCATCCAAGCGACTTAATAAGGGCGAATGCCAGTAGCTTTTTATCAGTGCGAAAAACTGTTGATTAATATGATATGTTCTACACCCATTGCGCTTATATCCAACATAAGCCGTCTTAAAACCTTTGGGCGCGGTAAGGCTAAGACCAGAGTCAAATCTAGCTTTTTTTGGGTGGTTTTTTTATCTAAAATAACGTAATTTAATAAACATTGAGTATTGGTAAGTTTTGCAACTTGTCCAAAACCAAGCATGCCATCTATCATGCCAATTTTTAGACTATCACCAACTTTTTGTTTTAAGGACTTTATGTAAATGTGTCAGCTGACCTTCATCGCTGATGATGACGGATGTTTGAGATTTGTTAAAGGCAGCTTCGGGCAATAAAATAACATTCATAATTGCTGGATTTTTATCATTAATTGATAAAAAGGGTTTTAGATAATCAAACTGTATTTGGGCAGCATTTTTGTTTTTTTCTAGGGTGAGTTTTTTTAGCTTTTTTTCTCCCAAAGTTTGACAATCAGCTGGTTGTTTTAACCAGCCAAAGAGTGCCTTTATAAAGTGTCACATCATCATCAACCTGAGTTAAAGCATCCATATTTTTTTAAGCTCAGAGACTAAAAAGTTCACAATTTTTTTAACATAAGTGCCCATAATAATTGGTTTGCCAAGACTGGCAGGTTCAATTGGGTTGTGCCCTGCCAACATCAATCAAAGAACCTCCAACAAAAACAACATTTGCCAAAGCGTACCACGCCAAAAAGTTCGCCCATGCTATCTGCAAGATATATTTGAGTTTTTTGGGTGATGGATTGGTTTTGGCTGCGTCGGTGAGTGACAAAAGAGTGGGTTAGTTTGGCAACTTCTTCAAAACGTTCTGGGTGTCTTGGCACTAAAATCAATAATGCATCTGGAAAAATCTTGCAATAATTTTTTTGATGGGCTGACAAAAATAATTTCGTCTTCACCTTTATGAGTGCTGCCGGCTGTCCAAATAGGGCGGTTAATGCTCCAGCTGTTTTTGATAAACATAGGCTAGTAAATTTTTATTGACATCATCCATAACAATGCTGCTTGCCCATTTTAAAGAATCAGCCCGTTTAACATTTGCCGAATTTGCCCCAAGTGCGATAAATCGTTGATAACTGTCATTATCTTGGGTGATGATGAGTGATAAATTTGCCATCATAGTACGACTGATATCATGCCATTTTTTTGATAGCCCAAAAAAAGATTTTTGGGTCAATCTGGCATTAACCATCATACTGGGAATGTGTTGTTTTTTTAACAGATACAGTGTGTTTGCCCAAAGTTCTGTTTCAATAAAAAGAGCCGCACTTGGCTTGATGTGTTGAAGAAATTGCTCAATCACAGACATATCATCTACAGGCACAAAAACTATGTTGAACATTTTTTTACCTAATTTGTCGTCAAATAAGGTATGAGTACGGTTAAAAACCTGTTTGCGTGGTATTTGTAATCCAAAGATTAAATCCTTGATTTAAAAATATTTAATAAAGGTAAGGCGGTGTTAATTTCCCCTAAAAGATACTGCATGACACCAAATCAGCCCCCTTCTTTTTGTGTTGGTACTGGTAAATAAGACTGCCCAAAACGTTCAGCAATTTCTCGCTGATAAGTGGGTTTTTTTACCCGATTTTTTTAATCAACCATAAACGATACAACGGTTTAATAAGACAAATAAGCAAACCGATAATATAAAGGCGGTTTTTGTAAACCTTGAGAATCCATTGCCTGCCCTTAAAAAGCTACCAAGCAGCATTAATAAAAAAATATCATAATTGCGGCAACCACACCAACAATAATGCCATATTTTTTTATTGGTTTCTTGGTCATTTCGTGAAACATTTTTGAGCATTTCCGCCTGGTTCATGTAGGCGCAAACTTTTTCTAGCCTCTATGTGTCCACCATCAGCCGCTTTCTTTAGCCAATATTCACCAATATTTTTGGTCAGGAGCGATTCCATCATTGTCTTTTGTCAAAAACCTTGATAATACAATCGGCTCAGTAATTTTTGTGCGCGAATATCACCCATTTCAGCCGACTTTTTAATTAAGGCAACCGCCTTTGAAGTGTTTTTGTGGCACACCACGCCCTTCAAAAAAATACAATGCTAATCGAGTCATAGCTGACATATTGCCATTTTTTTACCAGTCCAACCAAGACTTGTAGGGCCTTATTACGAATTTGAATTTGTTCGGGGCTAAAGCTAATTTGATTGATGATTTTGCCTTCTAAGAGTTCTGCATTGATGTGTTTGTCAAATCTATCCAAAATCATACTGGCTTTTTGATAGCCGTCATTGTTGTCGCTGGCAACTTCAACATTTAGTAGGTCGCTATAGGCTTCAGTAAACAGTTTTGGGGTGTGTGATGCTCTAGCTCTTTGTTTGTAACTGGCAGGTGTTGGCGTCTTACTTGATGGGTAAGCGGGCTTAACTGTGTTTGATTGGGTTTCAGACAAATCAGGACTGGTGGAGATATTAGGCGGGCTTTCTGCTTGTATTGTGTCCAATGGTGCATTATTTTTATGTGAATATCTTGACTATTTTTTTCTGATTTAGTGCGTTATCATCATCAAGCTTCGCCATTTTTTATCAGCATTATTAACCAAAGAATCATCAATAGTTGTTTCATCTTTTATTGACTTGCGGCGCTGTTTCAGCGATTTGACGAATTTCATCGATTTGTGCCATTAATTTTATGTCGTCTGGACTATGAACCATTTCTGAATTGAGTCTTGGTACTGCTTTCATGGTGTTGAGCAATTCTTTGGCTTCATCATTTTCCAAAGATAAGAATTTTTTTGTAAAAAGTCATGCACTGCCCAATATAAACTGTCTTCTAAAGGTTCATCACTAGGGCTGCCAGTATGGTCTAATCCACGAAAAACCCTGTCAAACGACCCAAAAATTCTTGAACCAATAACTGACAATACAAAAGAAATTTTTGAGCAACATTTTTGCGCAGCGCATTCACTCCAAAAGCATGCACAAAAATCCTTGATAAAAAGTATCTACTTCACCTGCGCTTAATTGACCGCCAGAGAGGTTGGCAAATGCTCTAGCATAAACTTTGCTAAAATCTTGAGCAACGTAAAGTGATAAATTTGCGTCTTTGATAAAACGATTAATTTCGGTTTTAATTACTTCAACGGTGTGATACATCAAGACCGCAAGTAGTTTGATAAATTCGTTATGGTTTAACACCAAAATTTCACCGATTTGCCGATTTGCCAAATCTGATTTGACTGATGATAACAAAGCATCAATCACCTTTAGACTGTTTAAATCGGCGGTAACACCCAAGCGCTGTTCAACAAACAAACGTTTAAGTCTGTTTTGATAAGCAAATGTTTTATTGGGTTTATCTTCTTTTTAGACTTTGCCAAAGTTGAATGACTTCAGCATCAAACTCAAAATAAACAAAAACAGCAGTGTCATTCATAATCAATCCAGCATATTCATCAAACATTCTTGCACATTTTTTGATTGCACGTTGTGTTTTAGGATTATTAATTTGGTTTTTACCATGATTTTTATCAGCATCATTTAGGGTCTGCCAGCGTGCCAAAGCGGTTAAAAAGTCGCGCCGCCAAAATAGGATTTTGATTGTCTCAAGCGTTTGATGGCTGACAAATATAAATCCAGCCCCGCATCGCTCCAAAGCTGAATGGGTTTGTTTGTCAGTGCTGATAGCGTGGTACGCACGCGGTTTGGTGTTTGCCAATCATAATCGCTGCGTTTCATTAAAGTGTCAATAAATGACACATCTCGACTGTCAGCAGATGCTTGCGCGCTAAAACCATAAATCAATCACTAAATCTTCTTTGGCAAATTTTTGATAAAAATCAGCTAGATGTTTTTCTGTATTTGGTAAATCAAAGCAAATCATCGCTGATAATGCACCAAGTGTTTCGCTCATACAGGTGGCGTTTTTGATATTGATATTCTGCCCAATCTTGTGCTTTTTCTTGGTTGGCGGTCAAAGCAATTTTTAATAATACGTTACGCAAGAGTCTTTGCCCGCGTGCTTTGGCAGAGTCTTGATATGGCGTTATTGGTAGGGCATGATACCAAATATTTAATTTCTTTGTTTTTAAACCATTGGCAATGGCTTGTTTTAATGCATCTCGGATTTGTTTGACAGTTTTGGGCTGGTAATTTTTTTGTCATACGCCATAGCAAGTTCGGTTTCACTTGGCATATCAAATAATCTAGCCGCCAGCATTGGGTCATTATCTATTAAAGAAGGTATGGCTTGTTTTAATGAATCTATGACAATTTGCGTATTGCTGGATTGTCCTAATAATAAACGATTAATCAAAGTTTGCATGGCTTGCCAGCGGTTAAAGCCTTCAGGTTCAAAAACTGACCAACTTAGCAAGTTCATCATCACTGTACTCAAATTCTAATTTTACAGGTGCAGAAAAAAATTACGTAAAACTGAAATCACAGGACGCACACCACCTAAATCAAGTCCATCAAGGCAAACCGTTTGGGATTTTTTTGATTTAAAAGATGGGTTTTTGGCTTTAGGAGTTTGCCAGTTTCACCGTGAAAAAAACTGCCATATCTACAGGAATGGGTAAATCTTTTGGGGCATTAAACCCTGCAACATGGCGAGTATGCTGACTTAAATGCACTAAAACTTGATTGTTTTCTACTGTAAAATGCCCAGAAAGTACTGGAGTTCCTGGTTGTTGATACCAAATTAGAAAATCTAAAACTCGTTTATCAGCAATTGCCAAAGCGGATAAAAAAATCTTCCACAGTTACTGCCATGCCGTCATAACGACGAAAATATTCATCAGTTCCTTGACGAAATTTTTTTCTTTTACCCAAAAGGGTCGCAATCATACGCACAATTTCTGCACCCTTTTCATAAATAGTTGTGGTGTAAAAAAATTGTTAATTTCACAAAACTATCAGGGCGTACAGGGTGTGCAAGACTGCCCTGCATCTTCGGCAAATTGATGGCTTCTTAAAAATGCAACATCTTCAATTCGTTGTACCGCAGGCGAGCGATGACTTGATGAAAAAAACTTTGTTCGCGAAAAACGGTAAACCCTTCTTTTTAAACACAACTGAAACCAGTCTCGACAGGTGATACGGTTACCCGTCCAGTTATGAAAAATATTCGTGAGCAATCACTGCTTTGACGTAAAAACTGCGTTCATCGGTGGTTGTCTCTGGGCTAGATAATACGCACGAGGTGTTAAAAATATTTAAGCCCTTATTTTCCATCGCCCCCATGTTCAATTGACCTGTTGCCACAATCATATAGCGGTTCTAGGGTCATATGCTCGCCCATAATGCACCTCATCCCAGTGCATGGCGTCTTTTAGGGCGGTCATAGCAACCTGACATTTGGCAATGTCGCGATTATGAGCATAAATCTCAAGCAAAAACCTCTCGACCTTCAATGGTGGTGTAGTGATCACTTAAAATTTGCAAATCACCAATTACACAAGCAAACAGATAACTTGGTTTTTTTGGTGGGATCATGCCAAATAGCAAAATGACGACCGCTATCAGCTTTTTCCTTTATCAATAAGATTGCCGTTAGCTAATAATGTGGGATATTTATCGTCAGCTTCGATGCGGGTGGTATATGTTGTTAAAATATCTGGTCTATCAGGAAAAAGGTAATTTTACGAAACCCTTCAGGTTCACACTGTGTTACAAACATGCATTCATCGCCGCTACCTGCTTGATAGAGACCTTCTAAAGCGGTGTTGGTTTGAGGGTGATGCGAACTTTGGTAAACACAGTTGCTAAATCAGGGGCATTTTTAATTGTCAGAGTTTCTTGGTTTTAAAAATATAATCATTTTCTGACAAATGATTGCCATTAACTGACAATTCTAAAAGTTCTAATTCTTGTCCAAATAATATTAAATCTCCTGTATGTTTTTTTGTGCATTTGTAATGTACTGCTGACAATGGCATGGTCATCAAATAAACAAATGTCTAAATCCACGCTATTAACATGATAAACAGGTGGCAAATAGTCTTTTAAATAAATTTTTGTTTGTGTCATTTTTATGCTCTTTGGTTTAATAAAAAAATATTTTTGGTTTTTAAAAATTAAACGGGTCATACTATCAAAAATTGCTTAAAAATCATCACAGCTTTGTGTAATTTCATTATTTTTTTCCGCCAAAATGTTTTAAAAAAACCGTTCAAAATGCCTTGTCAAATGTGAATATCTTTGTCATCATAGTCAGGAAATCTTATCCTATTTTTTTGCTTAAAAAAATAAACAGATACTTTTATGGAGTAAACTATGTCTCATTTAAACCTAAAAAAATCTTCGCTATTATACTGACAGCAAGCGCAGTTATGATGACTGGCTGTGCTAACAAACCAAAATCTCAAGTAGTGGTTGCTCCTTTAGGTATGGGCGGCGGTCACCTAAATGGCGGTTACATGGGCGGCGGTTTGGTTAATAACTCTGACGCCATTCGTAACGCCGCTCAAAAACTTGCAAGGTACAGTACATTTTGATTTTTGATTCAGACGTCATCAAGCCTGAAGCCGCTCGTATTTTGGACGCTCAAGCTAATTTTTTTAAACAGTAACCAAGGGGCTAGAGTTCAGGGTAGCAGGACACACCGATGAGCGTGGAACACGTGAGTATAATATGTCATTAGGGTGAACGTCGCGCCGCCGCAGTTCGTAGCTATCTTGGTAGTAGAGGCGTAAACACTTCCAATATTGAAATCATCAGTTTTGGTGAAGAACAGCCAGTTGCCACAGGTTCAAACGAAGCATCTTGGGCGCAAAACCGCCGTGCTGAGTTAAGCTACTAATTTAATTAATTGGGTTGTTGCCATAAACAGCTTTTTACTGTAAGGCTGGTTTAAGCTGTTTATATATTTAAATTTATGTTAACAAGGTTATTGTGCTGATTTCACCTGTCATCACCCACCAGCAAGATAAAACAGTGATTGCTTGTGCTGATATAAATACCAATTTTAGCTTGGCAAGCAAACAAAATGTACAATCTTTAGCGGTTAGGCAGCTTTTAAGTTGGCTGCAATGTAGGCTTAACTTAACAGGCAGACTAATTGAAACTGCATTTCCTTATCACTTCTTTAGCCAAAATAATCAGCAGTTTTTGTTTGTTTTAGTCATAGTCAAAACAAAGTAGCTGTTATTATCAGCCCAAAAATATGTGCTATTGATATTGAAACTAGAGTCATCAAGCAATCAATTGCCAAGCATTTTTTCATGCAGATGAATTGATGTTTTTGCATAAAATGCCTATTAAAAATCAGGAATTTTTCCATTTAGTCTTATGGCAATTTAAAGAAAAATCTAGTCAAGCTATATGGTCAAACTCTGATTTTTGGTTGCGGCAAAATCATAGTCAGATATTGCCTTATATAAAATACAGCAATAACAAGCAATCCATTAAGCTCAATTTTAATGTTTGCAAGACCACTGCCAAAAAGATTCTTGCCAGCAATTTTTGCCATCAAGATTACCAATACAGTGCAATTTTTTAGCACTTAAAATTAAATATATATGCTTAAAATTTAAGCATATAGGCAATATTTGTACCGTAAATTTTTAAAAAAACCAAATCTGCAACTAAATCGCAACAATCATTGGATGGTTACATACATTTATGACTAACTTTGCCAGTTGCCATCTGAAAATTTTGTCAGCTTTTTACAAAATCATAACCAACTTTTTTTATCAATCACTACAAACCTGCCAAAAATTTCCACTTGGCACAAAAAAAGCCAATGATTTTTAGAATTATATGAACAGAATTTCATCAATAAACAGTGGGATAATTTTAAAAAAACCAATCATGATTTTTTTAATCTGTTTATAAAGGACCTTTTACCCTCATTCATTGCTTAATTTCTAAGCATAATTCCGCCAAGATACAAACCTTAACAATTCATCACATAAAGACAATAATAACACATTCCCAGATTGTAATAAAATTAATATTTATAACTTATTGATAATTTAATAATTTTAGTTCAAGATTTTTGCTATAGCTTTATGTTATAAATTTGTAAAAACGAACCGCTTTGGTCATGGATTGAATTTTGCAAACTTTCTGTAAGTATTTTTGATTTATTTTTTTAATCAAAATTTTTAAATTAACCATAGCTAAGACGGCAATTTATAAGGCGATTGATGAACAATATTTTTTTAGCAATCAATTGTTGCTAAAAGTCTTGCCATTTATACCATAGTAACTCAAGTTTTATCAAAAAAACACTACACGTATATGGGTATAAACTATATTATGATGTTATCGTAATTGAAGCGATTAATAAATTGGGTAAAAAGCATTAGAGACGGATTATGAAGCAGCAAAAAGGGTTTACTTTGATTGAAATGATGGTTGTGGTGGCGCTAATTGCTATCATCGCAACTTTGGCTGTGCCATCAATGCGAACCTTTATCCAGAAAAGCCAAGTAGATGAGCAAACCCGTAATCTTGCAAAATTTTTTTGCAAGAGGCGCGCAGTGGAGCAGTTTTGTTAAGAACGCCACAAAAAGTTGTTGTTCAATCTACAGGGGTGGCAGGTGGCAATTCTAGCGTATCTGCTAATACTCATACTTGGACGCCCGATTCAGATAGAGTCAATATAACGCATAATAATGTATCCGGTGCTGGTTCATCAACACCAGAAAAATTTTGAATTTTTCTTTTTATGGGGGCAACCAATCTAAATGATTATGCCTGTTATGAGCTAAAACACCCCAACAATGCCACTATTGTACGTGTGTTGATATTAGATAAAATGGGAACAAGCCAAATACACCAAGATATGACAGCTTGCCCCTAGGAATAAACGATGAAACCTATTTTTTTAATTCTCATCAGATGTTTTCTAATCAAATTTCCCACCAAAAAGGCATTGGCTTATTGGAAGTGATGGTTGCTTTATCGCTGTTGGCAATTGCAGTGCTTGGTTATGCAGGCATGCAGGTGCGCTCAGCCAAAGTGGGTTTGGAAGCAGATAATAACACCCGAGCGGTGGAATTTGCTCGTGATTTGCATGAACGCATGCGAATCAATCGCGAGGGTACAAAAAGTATTTGAAGGCAATTATAACACCAAAACTTCTGCAAAGAATTGTAGAACTGCTAACTGCACACCTAACGAGCTTGCCCAGTTTGATTTTTAGTGTGGTTGCCCAAAATGCTGAAAAAAATGGCGATGAACATCGCGATTCGGCAATGCCCGATGGCAGGCACAGCAGAAAAAAACGCCACTGTATTTTTTTGTGGCGTGGGGCAAACTCACCCCAACGATTGGCGCCGCTGATACGGATTGCATTTCAGACACCTTAATTTATGCCAATGATGCCCAATGTATTTTTATGGAGAGTTTTAGTTATGCAAAACCCTAATTTTTTTCAAACCAGCAAGGGTTTACGCTGATTGAACTAATGATTGCCATTACGCTTGGGTTGATTGTTACGGCGGCAGCTTTGATGATGTTTTTAAGTTCACAGCGCTCTCTTGCAATGCAAAATGGCTTATCTAGCATTCAGCAAAATGCAACATTTGGCTTAACCAATGTTGCAAAAGATTTGCGTCATATTAATTTGGATTCAGGCAGTGAGTTTGTCAATCGTTCAAATAATAAGTCAGGTATTGTTTTTTTCAAACTATAGCTGGCGTTACTGCTGATAAAGTTACTAAAGCAGAGTCTGGGCAAAAGCATAATGACTCCAGATAGTGACCAACTCACCATTCGTTATGTTAACCGTAAAAACAACACAATGAATTGTGAAGGCGTGATTGTTGAACAGGATAAGGAAATTATTCAGCGCTATTACATTGATAAACTACCCCAGGTTCAGCAAAATCAAGGCGATACCCGTTATGGGCTATTTTGTGAGGTGCTTGATGAAAAAAAGACAGGCAAACCCGCCATTGCCATCGCTGATGCTGAAAGTTTTTAAAGTGAGTGTGGTTACAAGAGATTTTTAATGGCACGCCTGCTGACCGCAAAGACGACCAATTGCGTTATCAGACGTTAAAAGAATACATTACGACCTCCCAACTGGTAATGCGGTTGTTGCTGTTGAAATTGGTGTGGTGATACGCTCATCAGGTTCAGTGCATGCTGATAGTAGTATTAACGCCAATCCAACGTTTACCATCGCTGGTCAGGAAGTCAAACTATCCAACCCGCCATCTACCGCCAGCCATCTTAGAGTGCCAGTAACTCAAGTAATGGCGATTCGTAACAGTCAAGGAGTTGAGTAAATGAAACAGCAACAAGGGGCAACCATGATTATTGTACTTGTGGTGCTACTGTTAATTGCAGTTGCAGGTACGGTGGCACTGCGTTCGGGTGTATTTGGCATGCGATTATCCACCAACACACAAGCAGGTAATTTGTTGATTAACAATAACGACTCAGCATTGACTAAATTTGAAAGCATGGACAAAAAGTGAAGTTGAGGCAAACTTTGCCCAAGGTGGTATGTACAACTTTTTGTTAAATCCTGCAAATGCCACCAAAGAAATGGTATTTTTGTTATAACGCCAAAGACGCTAATACTTTTTGCTTACAGTAAAGCAGCGGTGATTAATGAAGGTAATACACCTGATAGAGTGGGTAATTTTTGTACAACAGATAAAAAGCATCATCAGGTCGTAATGCGGTCATCACGCAAGTGCATATGCGTCGCAATACCGCTGATGATAGAGTTGCCGAGGGTTATACTGTATCAAGTAGTGTGCCAACAATTGAAAATCGAATTAATTTGTCATTATCGTCAATTTCAGTAATGCCAACCTTTACCAATTCTACCATTACACCTGAACAAATTAATGGCTGTTTGCAAAAACCGCTTTTTGAAGATGAGGCAACCACTCAAACCAATGCTAAATGTTTGCAAGCATTAGGTGTGGCTTATGAAGTGCAAAGTGTGGATTTTTGAGTCAGGTAACGCAGTAAAAGTACAGTAAATAAATTGGTAAGAGTAAATAATAGAGTCAAATCATGAAAAAATTATCCTTAAAAGCCCTATGTGCATCCATTAGCACATTAATGGCAATGATGGCAATAACAACTCCTATCGCTCAGGCAACAGATACCGAAATTTATCAGGTGGCTACTAAAGGCAAAAACCACTCTAATGTTAACCATTGATATTTCAGGTTCTATGGGTGATGATGCATTTTTAACGGATTACGCACTGCAGTATTCTCAAGCCATCAATCCTTGTTATTATGGCGGCGGCTATCCTAGCCGTAGAAAAATTAAGACTGAAAATGTGGTAGATGCTAGTGGAAACAAACTTTATAGTCGAAGTTTTTGTGATATTCCAAAAAAATCAGGTCAATAATGCCAACTATTATGCTAGATCTCGTTATTATTACCCTCAAGCACCAGGAGCGTGGGTTACTGACCCAAAAGGCTGTAATTTAATGGGTACAGGTGGTGGCCAATTTTACCGTTGTTATGATCGCATGAGCCGATTAAAAGAGGCACTATATGATACACTTGCTGGCAATCCAGTCAAAGGTATTGAAAGATTAAGCGACGATAAAATCATTGGTATTGCAACTTTGGGAGTTGTTGCTCGTCAAAATGGTCAGCCATGGACACCCACTGGCGACCCTTTAAACTCACCAGATAAGCCATATTATCGTGACGCAGGAGCGGTACGTGTGCCTGCTCGTCCGCTTGATGAAGTGGTCAATGGTAAGACCCAACGTCAGCATTTATTAGATTTATTAAAAGACGAACAAATTTTTCCGAGCTTATTCATCAACGCCAACCGCACGTAGCTATGCCGAAGTTGTGTCCTACATGATGGGTACAACCACTCTTGAAAATGATGTTACCATGCGTCAGCTCTACATGCAAGATACCCAGTCTTTTGCTCAACGCTGGTGCACAACCTGGCAACCAAATGGTATATGTACTAGATGGGTATTTAATGCTAGTGAAGCTCCTAGAGGCGCAATTAGTGGTGACACTAGTTTTGTCTATCCAACAACAATCCCTCAAAACTTATTAAGTGGCTATTTTCGACCAGCTCAACAGCCAAATGCCAGAATGTTGTGGGGTTATTATAGTCCTACTTATGGTTATTCAGGTTCTGGTTTTCCATTTTCTAGTTTTGATGCCAAAAAAGCTGATAGAAAAACTTATCAAGCTCCAGAATCTCTAACTCAACCTGAACGTGAACGAGTATGTAATGGCCAGGGTGTTTATATGCTCTCAGATGGTGCCCCATCTATTTTACCTGGCGAAGAGCGTATGATGCGTTTAGCTTTGGGTAGCCAAGGTTCAAGTTTTAGTTGTGGTGATGATGACTGGACATGTATCCATAAATTTTTCTGAAACCTTGCTTGATGGCACAAAAAAACCCTCATGGTATTAAATTTAAAACAGCAGCAGTAGGTTTTGGTCGTCCTTATATCTTTGCGCCTGCTTATGATTCCAATAAGAAAAACAGAAAACCTAAAAAGCTATTGATGATTATGCCAGAACTTTACCTAGCGAGGCAACTTTGCTTGCTTTTTGATGGGGGTAGACGTTCTTATGTGGACGTAATTCATAGTCCATTAAACTTTGCTCGATGGGGAATTAAAAGGAGAAGGTGGTTGGTATTCAGGTAACCGTTCTGAAGATGTGGTTAATAGTATTAATGCCTTTATTAGTCAAATAACTACAGACATTCCTGAAGTGGTTACAGGTCAGCCATTTATTCCGGTTAATCCATTAAATCCACTTCGTTATATGGATGATGCTTATTATGGTACATTCACCCCCAAGGTTGGTTCAAGTTATAGGTTTTGGGCGGGTGATATGAATAAGTATCTTGTTAAAAATCAAAAGATTTTAGGTAAAGATGGCAATCCTTTTGTTTGACGACACTGGATTTATTAACTCTGGCGCTACTGGCTATTGGGATGCTGGTGTGGCCTCCAAATTGCCATTACGTCAAAATCAAAGACAGGTATTTACAAACACTGATAGAAGTGTAAATACTCCTTTAACTAAAGTTACTGTAAACAACCCTATATGGTGGTAACGCGGTATTAAGCAATTTGGTTTATCGTAATGCTTGGTTGAATGCTTTGGGTTATAGGGTGGATGTTAATGGTACACCAGTTGAACAAAGTGCCTTACCAACAATTCCAGAGTTAAGACAAGTTGGTGCAGTGCTGCACTCCACGCCCATCATTTTAACTCAAACGGGTAAAGTTGTGCGTGATAGTGGTGGTTTAAATACTTCAGACGGTCGTGAAGATTATTTGTTGTATGGCAGCACTCAAGGCATGATTCATGTAGTTAATACTCAAACAGGGATGGAAAAAAAGTTGCTTTTTGTTCCTCAGGAAATGATAACAGGTTCTACAACTCGTCCTGATAATCGCCAAAACTTCCAAGATGCTGAAACAGCGTTAGGTTCTATGAACTATGGCATGGATGGACAGTGGACAGCTTATACCCAATACAAAGCATTGGAGTCGGGTGGATTTACTGTAAATGACCCAAACAATATGGCAGCAACCTCTACCAATCTTGGTGGTTTTGGATTGCAGTGGGTGTATGGTGGTATGCGCATGGGCGGACGAAGTTACTACGCTCTAGATTTATCTAATGTGGATGCTCCAAAATTAAAATTCCATATCGCACCAGAATCTGCTGCACCAAATACACCTCTATATTACATGGGTCAAAAGCTGGTCAAAAACCTGTCCTTGGTTTTGTAAGATGGCAGGGTCAGCGCCGTCTGGTGATGTTTGTGGGTGGTGGTTATGATGCAGGTTATGAAAACCGTTTATATGACCAAGCAACCGCTAACACCACAGGTCAGGCATCGGGTGCAGGTGTGTATATGTTTGATGCTCATACAGGTAGTTTGTTATGGTGGTCTAGCAAATACGCTCCTAATACAACAGCTAGTGGTGCTACCCATTCAATCAATAATCCAGCCTTACAGTATAGTGTTGTAGTAACATTTCAACCTTTGACCGTGATAACGATGGTTTGGTGGATAATTTGATTTTTTTGGCGATTTGGGTGGTCAAGTATTCCGTGTGGATTTGGATAATGGTTATGACCACAGCGACAATTCAAAATCATTGGCAACTCGTGTGGTACGTGTTTACAATGGACATCAACCAGGCGGATTATCACCTCGTTTTTATGACACCCCAAGTTTATCTGTGCATTCTCAAGAAGGTGTAACCGGTCAATTTGGTGTTATCTCCATTGCTTCTGGCAATAGAAGTTCACCACTAGCAGTTAATACTGAAAGTGCAAGAGATGGATTGTTTGTGATTTTTTTGATCGTGACGTTTTAAAACGTGGTATGGCAAAAGCAGCTTTTACCCCAAGTGTAACTGATGCAGGTGTGGATAAATTAACAGAAGTTACACGTGCAACCAATACTGAAGTAAAAGCAACAGATGGTGTACAAGGCTGGAAATTTTACTTTACTGCTGCCAATGGTAGACTAAAAGGTTACAGTTCTCCTCGTGTTGTAGACAACTTCTTGTTTGTTAGTACTTATACTCCTGAGGGTGGTACGGTTGAACAATCAAGCTGCAGTGCAGGCATTATTGGTGAAAGCTTCCAAGAAGTATTTTGTATGCCAGGTGGGGTGTGTAACAAAGAAACAACCAAACGTTTGGGTGAATCTGTCGTTGGTAATACCAATCCAGAAGATGGTTCAAAAATTCCGTTTCAAGCTTGGTGTAGGTATTGTGCAGGCAGGAACTGGTAATGCCAAAGATAGTAGTAATGCTAATACCTATGGCACAGTTTCTCCAACAGTGGATTGCACAAAATCAGCTTATAAGAATAGTCCAGCTTGTTTGCAGGAAATATCTAGCATTAGCAATAAACCTGTTCGTTGGTATGAAGATACACCAAGAACAAAAGCCAATTAATCGCTAGAATGATTGAACTGGCAAGGAAAAATTTTGATGAAAAAGACAACTTGGTTTTACGTTATTGGAGATGGTAGTGGTGGTGGCGATCATCGCCATCATCGCCGCCATCGCCACCCCAAGCTATCAAGAGTATACGCGCAGACAGCGCCTTGCACTTGCCAAGCAGGAAATGCAAATATTGGCAGGTGAGCTTGAGCGTTTTAAGGGGAAAAATTTTAGCTACAAAGGATTTAATCCAACTCATGTTTATTCCGGTTTTAACGTGGCTGACGGTAAATTAACTGTACCTGTGAATAGATCTCAGGATGTTCGTTATACCATCACTCTTGTAGATGCTGACACTCATAAACCATTTTTCTGATTCTTCAGCGACAGGATTGGGTTGGGTGATGATAGCGGAGCGAACTCCTGCTGATGACCGCAATTACGATGTTCTGATGACCAGTTCTGGTCTGCGCTGCCAGACTAAAACTTATAATCAAGTGGAAAATTGGACAAATTGCGGGTCGGAGTCAGAACCATGGTAAAAAAACAACTTGGTTTCACCTTGATTGAAATGATGATTGTGGTAGCAATCATTGCAATTTTAGCAGCGATTGCATTGCCAAATTATACCGAATACGTTCGCAAAACTAAACGTGGCGATATGCAGGCTGAAATGATGCGCATGGCACAAGATGCTCAGCGTTATCAAACCGCAAATCGCAGTTTTCAAGGTATGACTCTTACTAATTTGCGTGCTCAAAATACCTTTCCAAGCAATGACTCGCCCTTATATAATTTAACACTAAGAGTGGAGGCGGGTGGTAATGCTAATTTTGCTAATGCTTGGGAGATAGTAGCGACACCAATTACTGGCACAACTCAAGCCAATGACGGGGTGATTTGTTTGAACAGTCAAGGGAAAAATACTGGGAAAAAGGCGGTACAGCGTGTAACTTCACTGCCGCCAATTCATCTTGGTAAACGTTAAATTAAACAAAAGTTAAAATTAAACGGGTCTTGTTCGAGCAGTGAGCCATGTCTTGGCAAGACCTTCTACTTTGTCATGCAATTTATCATACACTAGTTGATGATAATCATTGAGCCATTTCTTCTCTTCACCATTTAGTTGTTCTATTAAAATGAGTCGAGTATCAAACGGACACAGTGTCAGTGTTTCAAAGGTTAAAAACTCGCCAAATTCTGTTTTTGTTTGCCGCTACTGTCACCATGAGATTTTTCTAAGCGTATACCCCATTTGTCTGTACTGATACAGCCCGGGCTCATTACTGGTAACCATACCAATTTTCATGGTGCGTTCTAAAGTTCTTGGAGCATTTTTGAGATGGATTGTGGACCTTCATGAACGTTTAAAAAAATAACCCACACCATGACCTGTACTATGTCCATAATCTAAGCCTTTTGCCAAAAGTTTTTACCCGTGCTAAGACGTCTAGTTCCGATGCCAATGTACCTTTTTGGAAAATAGGCGGTAGCCAGCGCAATATGAGCTTTTTAATACGTCTGTAATATCCTGTTTTTGTTGGTAATTAATATTACCAATGCCCATCATGCGAGTGATGTCTGTAGTACCATTTTGGTATTGTGCGCCTGAGTCAATCAAAAAGCAGCCCATCACCATCTGAGATAACAAAAAGTTATCATGGTCAGCCTTATAGTGAACGATGGCACCATTTTTAGCAAAACCAGCAATGGTATCAAAACTGGCACTAACATAATAAGGTTTTTTTGGCTACGTTTTTGAGTAAGCAAATCAGCCACATCAAGCTCGGATAAGCGCTCGCCATTTTGTAATCGTTGTTCAAATTCAGCAAAAATTCACACAAAGCTGCCCCATCTGATATCATGGAGTTTTTTTAATGTGTTTGAGCGCTTTGGGGTTTTTTGATGGCTTTTTAGTAGAGTACTAGGATTGGTTTGTTTGGTTAAAACCGTATTTTTAGATAAATGCTTTAAAGTACTCAATGGTAGTTTTATTGGGGTCAATCAGTAGATTGCCGCCATCAAATTGCTTGTTAGATAAATAATCTTGAATATCAAAATAATCTTTTATTTGAATGCGGTTATTATTTAATAGTTCTGTTGTTTTTATCTAATTTTTCAGAATTAATAAATAAAATAGTTTCGTCTTCACTGATAAATAAATAAGCCAAAAAGACAGGATTAAATTCAATATCATTTCCGCGTAAATTGGTTATCCAAGCAATATCATCTAGACTACTAATTAAATGAAAAATCTGCTTGTGATTTTTAATTCAAATCTTATATTGGCAAGTTTGTTTTCTATACTATCATCTATAAAAATCACTTGAATGAATGTAGGTTTTTGATTGGGTAGTGGGGGTCTATCTTGCCATACTTCATTTAATAAATCCAAATCGCTAATCAATTCTGATGTTTTTATCAGAAAAATTTTGTATAAAGCATTCATATTGAGTTACTGATAAAACATTGCCATCAATGGCTACTTTGGCATGATTGGGTAGGTTTTGTGATAAAAATCCACCATGTCAATGTCCACACCATATTTTTTTAATTCAATGGTAGTATTTTTTTAATTCAATATTGGCTTGTATCCAATAGCGACTATCAGTCCATAAAAAGCCTGATTTTCCAGTACTAATAATGTGCCAAAAGAACCAGTAAATCCAGATAACCATTGCCGACCCTGCCAATATTTGGGTAAATATTCTGACATATGTGGGTCAGAACTTGGAATGATAAGCGCATTAATTTGATGTTTTTCATAAAAAAATACGCAAATGATTTAAACGCTGTTTGATAATCTCAGACATAAATTTTCCTAGATAATAAATTGATAAAAATAAATATTTGTCATACAATTATAAAAATTGATAAATATTAATTGGAGTTTTTATAAGGTTTATCTGGTAATTCTTGTACTAACTTTGGCACCAAATATCCTGATAAATTTTCTAAAAGTTCCCAATAAATATTAATTGCTTTTTATAGGTATATCAAAAATGGGCTGCACCATTTACTTTATCTAAAATATGTAAATAATAGGGTATGATACCATTATTAAATAAATCATAACTTAATTGAATTAAGGTTTGTACATCATCGTTAATGTTTTTAATAATACACTTTGATTTAATAAGGTTACTCCGGCATCTTTTAATAATTGACATTGTTTTTAAATTTTTATCAATTTCTTGTGGGTGGTTAATATGTAAAACCATAACAATATTCTTTTTGATAAGATTTGAATAAATCAAGCAGTTCATCATCAATTCGAGAGGCTAAAAACAACAGGTAGGCGTGTATGTAAACGAATGGTTTGAATTTGAGGCAATTTTTGATAGCATTTCAAACCATATTTTTAATCACTCGATTAGAAAGATTTAATGGGTCGCCTCCGCTAAAAATCACTTCTTTTATTTTGTTATCATGTTGAATATATTGATAAATTTCCCAATTTCCGTGATAGTTGGCAGGTTTACCCCATAGTCAAAAATGCTGGCGAAAACAGTATCGACAATTAATCGCACAAACACCTGTTAAGGTAATTAAGACCCGACTTTGATATTTATGTAAAAAGCCCTTTAATAGGATTGTGACTATGTTCATGTAATGGGTCATTAGTGTATCCGATAGTTGGTAGTGTTTCTTGTATGGATGGCAAAACTTGCAATAATAAGGGGTCATTTAGGTTGCCTTTTTGCATTTTTTGAACAAATGCTAAAGGAGCTTTTAGGGAAAAATTAGGTTGATAATTGGTTGGCGTCTCAATATCTAATAGCTGGCAAAGCTGATGAATATCACAAATAGCATTTTTGCAGTTCATTTTGCCAGTTAGATATTTGTGGTTTGCTGGTTGTGATTGGTTGTTTTATCAAAAAAATGTTGGGTCATAGCTGATATTTGTAATTAAATTATTTTACTAAAAATCTTTTTATCAAATATTTTTGTAAAAAGATTTGGCTTATTGTTTGCTGGTAAAATTTGTTAGAATAAACGGTTAATTGCTTGCTTTTTTTAGGCAAGAAAAACATAATTTTACTATATTTTTGATAAAAGGTAATTTCATGGCAAGTTTTCTCACCAATGATTTTAAAGCTGGTTTAAAGGTGATGTTGGATGGCAACCCTTGTTCCATCTTAGAAAATGAATACGTTAAACCTGGTAAAGGTCAGGCATTTAACCGTGTTAAACTGCGTAACTTAAAAACTGGCAAGGTGTTAGAACAAACTTTTAAGTCAGGTGACACCCTAGAAGGGAGCGGATGTTGTAGATACCGAAATGAACTATCTATATAATGATGGCGAATTTTTGGCATTTTATGCACCCTGAAAACGTTTGAGCAGTTACAAGCGGATAAAAATGCAATGGGCGATGCTGCCCAGTGGCTAAAGAAAATTCAAATGCACTGTGCACCATCACATTATTTAATGGTACACCATTATCTGTAACAGCCCCTAACTTTGTAGAATTACAAATTGTAGAAACTGACCCAGGCGTACGCGGCGATACTTTCGGGCGGTGGCGGCAAACCTGCTCGTTTAGAAACGGTGCAGTAGTGCGCGTACCTTTATTTGTACAACAAGATGAAGTAGTCAAAGTAGATACACGTACTGGCGAATACTTATCCCGTGTATAATTTATTAGTAGTTAGTAGATTATCTATTAGTAGGGTTTGTAAATAAAAAGCACCTAATTAATTAGGTGCTTTTTTATTTATGAGATAGATTTTATTCGTAATTATCAATACTTGGACAGCTACAAATTAAATGCTTGTCGCCATATACGTCATCCACTCGCCCTACACTTGGCCAGAATTTATGCGCTTTAACATAAGGTAGTGGGAAAGCGGCAACTTCTCGGCTGTAAGGTCGATCCCATTCACCAACAATCACATTTTGGGTGTGTGGAGCATGGATAAGTGGGTTGTTATCAGAAGTCCAACCATCTGTACCAGCTTTGACTTGCAAAAGCTTCTTGCTTGATTTGTCTTAAAGCACTGATAAAACGGTCTAATTCGGCTTTGCTTTCTGATTCTGTGGGTTCAATCATCAAAGTACCTGCCACAGGAAAACTCATGGTTGGAGCGTGAAAACCATAATCCATAAGGCGTTTAGCAATATCAGTTTCCGTGATGCCTGTTTCTTCTTTTTAAAGGGCGAATGTCAATAATACATTCATGTGCCACAAAACCATTTTTACCCGTATAAAGCACAGGATAGTCATCAGCTAAACTTTTGGCAACGTAGTTGGCGTTGAGTAGAGCTTGTTTGGTTGCTGATACTAAGCCGTCTCGACCCATCATGGTGATATACATCCATGAGATTGGCAAGATGCTTGCTGAACCATAAGCGGCAGCTGAAACAGCAGTTTGATTATTTGTTGCGTTAAAGACGCCAGTGACACTATGGCTTGGAATAAAAAGGCGCAAGATGTGATTTTTAAACCAATTGGTCCCACACCTGGACCACCGCCACCGTGCGGAATGCAAAAGGTTTTATGCAGATTCATATGTAGTACGTCAGCGCCTACATCTGCAGGCTGCATAAGCCCAACTTGAGCATTCATATTTGCACCATCCATATACACCTGCCCACCATGCTTGTGAATCAGGGTCGCAAATATCACGAATGCCTTCCTCGAATACGCCATGTGTTGATGGATAAGTAATCATCAACGCTCCAAGATTGGCAGAGTGTTCTTCACATTTTGCTTGTAAGTCTGTTAAATCCACATTCCCACATTCATCTGTTGCCACAACTACAACTTTCATACCCATCATTTGGGCGGTGGCAGGGTTTGTACCGTGAGCTGAACGAGGAATTAAGCAAACATTGCGATGCGACTCATTACGACTTTCGTGATAACGGCGAATGGTTAACAGTCCAGTGTATTCCCCTGATGCGCCAGAATTAGGTTGCATGGAAATTTCATCAAAACCAGTAATCGCCTTTAATTGTGTTTGTAGGCTATCAATCATATCAAGATAACCTTGCACCTCATCTTTAGGAGCAAATGGATGAACGTTGGCAAATTCATCCCAAGTGATGGGTAACATCTCACTGGTAGCGTTAAGTTTCATTGTGCAAGAACCTAAAGAAATCATAGAACGATTCATTGCTAAATCTTTGTCTTCTAGTGATTTTAGGTAGCGTAGCATTTGGTGTTCGGTATGGTGTGAATTGAACACAGGATGTGTTAGGATTTCATCTTTACGCAATAGAGCGTCTGTCAAGGCAATTTGTACGTCATTAAGTTCGCCTTTTGCCCCAAAGATTTCACACAGCTCAGCAAAGTCAGCTTCATCACTGAGTTCGTGGAAAGCGACTGAGATTTGACCATTGCCATGTTGCCACAGGTTGTAGCCTTTAGCTTTGGCATTTTTCAAAAATACTTTGGGCTTTGTCGCCACATTCTACCAACACAGTATCAAAAAAACACGTCATGCTTTATGGTAAAACCTGCTGATTTGACTGCACTTGCAAAGGCAGTTGCTAAAGGCGTGAATACGAGTGGCAATGCGTTTTACACCTTTTGGACCGTGATAAACGGCGTACATGCCTGCTAAATTGGCTAATAGCACTTGACTGGTGCAAATGTTTGAATTGGCTTTTTCGCGACGGATATGCTGTTCACGAGTTTGTAGCGCCATACGTAGGGCGGTGCTGCCTTGCGCGTCTTTTGGATACGCCAATGATGCGACCTGGGAGCAGAACGCTTGTCTTTATCTTTAAAGGCAAAATAGGCTGCATGAGGTCCGCCAAAACCCATAGGGATGCCAAAAACGTTGAGTGCTACCTAAAGCAATATCTGCCCCCATGCTGGCGGGGGATTTTAGCAAAACAAGACTTAAGATATCGCTTGCAACGATCGCGTATGCGCCATTTTTCTTTAGCAGTGGCAATAGCATCGGTTAAATCTACCACGTCGCCATCTTTGCCAACATATTGAAAAATATGCCCCAAAAATATTCGCCAGCTTTAATCGCATCCAATTCGTCAACAATTACATCAAATCCAAAATATTTGGCGCGAGTTTTGATGACATCTAAAGTTTGAGGGTAAGTGCGGCTATCAACAAAAACGCATTGGATTTGGATTTGCTGACCCGTTTTGCCATGCTCATCGCTTCAGCAGCAGCGGTAGCCCTCATCAAGCAGACTTGCTCCTGCCAAATCCATGCCAGTTAAATCAATGCACATTTGCTGAAAAATTTAACAAGGCTTCTAAACGACCTTGGGCAATTTCGGCTTGATAAGGGGTGTAAGCGGTGTACCAACCAGGATTTTCTAACACGTTACGCTGGATAACCGCAGGTAAGCGAGTGGGAGCGTAGCCTTGCCCAATATAGCTTTTTGAAACTGTAATATTGTCTGCCATACTACATAACTTGCTAAGAGCATTGTGTTCGCTGATAGCCTTAGGTAGGTCTAATTCTTTGTTTAATCGCACAGTTTTTGGAACAACCGCATCAATGAAACTTTCCAAATCATTAAAAGCCCACGGTATTTAATAGGGCTTGTTTGTCGTTTTGGTCTGTGCCAAGGTGGCGTTCCACAAAAGGCGTTTTGGTTGAACAAATCGGAAAAGGTTAAATCACTCATTGTTTATCCTTTGAGATTGAAGGTTGGTTTTCTATAACACAAGTACCAGTTAAAAAAATCTGATAAATTTCTATAGTAATATACAAATAATATATAATTGATGGCAGCAAAGATTAAAGTGAAATTTAGTAAACAAATCAAGTTTCTAACAACGGAAATAATAAATCCCGTTGGTTTTTGTGTTTTTGAAATTTACTATTTGTATTTTTAGTAGGCGTTTTCCAATACTTTGACCATGAAATGTATCACCTAATAAAAATAAAATTAAACAAAATTTAAAAATAATCATATTCAATGCTTATAAAATCTGATAAAAAAATGAAAATAAAACTGCAATGATTATAAGTAACACAGCATCAATAATATAAGCAATAATTCTTTTTATGAATTGAAGCCAGTTGCAACATAATTTATTACAGGTGCGTAAATCACACTAAACGCTCAAGTGTTTTAGTGCGCTACTAAAACATAAATTGAAAAAAACCACTGATATTTACCAAAAAAATAAGGGTAAAAATCATTTCACCCTTATTTCAGTTAAAGGCTTATAGTGAACTTTCGTACTCTTCTGCGTTCATCAAACCATCATAGTCGGCAGGATTGGCAGGTTTGATTTTTAAAGAACCATGCTTTGCCATATGGGTCTTCGTTGGCAAGTTCTGGATTATCCACCAATTCTTCATTAATCTGTACAATCTCACCAGCGATTGGAGCGTAAACATCAGAAGCTGCTTTTACTGATTCTACAACGGCAACTTCTTCATCAACTGCTACACCACGACCAACTTCGGGAAGTTCCACAAAAACCACATCACCCAATAAATCTTGTGCGTGGTCAGTAATGCCAACGGTGATAATGCCGTCTTCTTCGCGTTTTAGCCATTCGTGACTAGCAACGTATTTTTAAATCATTTGGAATGTTACTCATGGGCGTCTCCTAGTGAGTTTGTTATTAAAAATAGGGAGTCAAGCAAGCACTTTTTAAACACAAAAGTGCTTGAATGTTAAACTTAAATATTGGTTTCTAAATAGACCATCTGTGTTTGTAGGTATTCTTCTAGACCATGTTTGCCGTCCGCACCGCCAATACCTGACTTTTTCCAACCAGCATGAAAGCCTTGCATGGCTTCAAAGTTTTTCACGGTTGATGTAAGTTTCGCCAAATTGTAGACGGCGAGTCACATAAAAAGGCTTCGTTGAGATTGTTGGTATAAACTGAGCTGGTCAAGCCATAGTCGCAGTCGTTAGCAAGGGCGATAACTTCGTCCAAGCTTTCAAAAGTAGCAATTGGCAACACAGGACCAAAGGTTTCGTTTTTCATGATGTCCATGCTGTTATTGACATCTACCAAAACAGTTGGCTCAAAGAAATAGCCCTTGCCTTTTGGCACGTTTACCACCCATCAGCAAAGTTGCCCCTTGTTCAATCGCACGAGCCACTTTGGCTTCTACCGTTTGGGCAGCTTGTTCATTGATGAGTGGACCCATATCAAGCTCACCTTTGCCAGCTTCGCTTGGGTTGCCATAGCGTACAGCCTTCATGGCATCCATCATCTTGGTGGTAAAGGCGTCTTTGATGCTTGAATGCACATAAACGCGCTCAGCACAGTTGCAGATTTGCCCTGTATTACCCACACGAGATGCTAGAATGGATTTTACTGCCAAATCTAAATCAGCGTCTTTTAGCACAATGGCGGGGGCTTTACCACCCAATTCTAGCGAAACTTTGGTGATGTTTGGAGCAGCGGTTGCCATCACTTCTTGACCTGCACGCACTGAGCCAGTTAGGCTGACCATGGCGACTTTTTGGGTGTCCTGCCAAATGACTGCCTGTTTGATTATCGCCATTAACTACGTTAAAGACACCAGAAGGCAAGCCCACGCCATCAACGATTTCGCTAAAAATTTGGCAGTTGATGGGCGTAAAAGCTACTTGGTTTAATCACAATGGTATTGCCCGTTACCAAGGCAGGTCCCATTTTGCGAGCGATTAAGAAAAATGGAAAATTCCAAGGCAAAAATGCCAGCAATCACCCCCAAAGGACGCCTAAACAAAAAGATGTTTTTCACGTGGGCGGTCGCTTTGCAAAATCTCACCTTCATAGCGTCTTGCCCATTCGGCTTGATAATCCAAATAATCGGCAGTAAACATCACTTCAATGCGTGCTAAATCACGGGTTTTGCCACCTTCGGCAACGATGGTTGCGGGTCAACTCGTCAGCTCTGGCACGAATACCGTCAGCGATTTTGTGCAAATATGCCCCACGCTCCACCGCAGGCAAACGCTCCCAAGCAGGTTGAGCGGCATAAGCAGCTTCTACGGCACGATTGACATCATCGGCAGTGCCAAGTGGTTCTTTGGCAATCACTTCTTCAGTGGCAGGGGTTTAGCACGTCGGTGTACTCGCCTGTAAAGTTGGTATCAAACGTACCATTGATATACATACTTAAAGATTTCATCATGCATACTCCTCGTTTAGGTTAAAACTCTGTTTTGGGTATAGACTACTTTTTGTCATCTCTGACATTTGACAGTTTAACATACAATTTTTTTATTACTCTGTTTTTAAACTGGCAAGATTACTTAAAAACTAATAAATTTAGCGTTAAAGCCCAATCTTTTACAATACTTTGGCAAAATGCCATCAAAAATACAGCAAAAGCTCGCTGTTTCATTCTTTTTGATATAAAAACCATCAAATGGCTAATAAATAGGTTGCCAGTTTTTGGGCTGTTTGTATTGTGTAATCATCAAATCAACCCTTGCTGTGTTTAATTGCTAATTTGATGGTTTCTTGCCTTGTGGCATAATACATATTCTTTATTGCCAATAAACCAACTTTTCATATTCAAAGTTATCAATTTGTATGCAACCATTATCTTGAAGATGAGTTAAGTTTTTGGGTTTTTCATTTAAACTTGGATTTTTCCAGATTAAATTAAAACTTTCTACAAAAATCATTGGCAAAAAAATGGCAGATGGTTTTTACTCTCATGAGCGTGTAATAAATGAATGATGGTTAGACTTAAATCATTCATCTGTGAGTATCTTAGTTAATGGCAATTTCTTTTTATTGTATTTTTACAAAAATCAATACCTTGCATGATTTAGTATCTTTGTAAGATGTCTCAATCATATTTTTTTGTGTCAAAACCTATAAAATGACTAAGCACCAACCATTGCCCGTCCTGTTTAATCATTTCTATATGTGCGGATTTATTTTCACCTGATTGGCCAGATTCATAAATAATGTTAAAAATTTAGAGCGTTTTTAGTTGGCATAGACCAATTTCCAATACGCACAACGTTTAGGCATTTGTCATGTGTAATATATTGCATGCCATTGGTTGGACTCCATAAATTCACTTGGGCTTGTACATTAGGTGATCGAATGGAAGCGATGCCTTGAATGTAGTAACCCATAGAACATGACGCATTAATTGCTAATGTCTCTATGTTATGCCTTGCTTCATTAATTGCAGTGCGAATTTGAGCATTATCTGATGACATAAAGACTGATTTAACCGCTTGACGTTGCTCATTGCTGGGCTGTAATAAAATTTCAGATTTGGCAAAAGATGATTGGCACGTAAAAAAATGCAACCAAGCACTACTAACATTTTTGAGTTTAGACATAATCACTCCTAGGGTGTTTTTACCAAGTCTGTAAAATCAATCAAACTGTTTTTGCCCATTTCTGACAAAAAGGTAATTTTAAAACACGCACCTCAACTTCTTTGCCACGAATTACTACTTTGGCATGATTGCCTGCAAAATCAACAGGTACACGAGCGATGGCTATTGATTGCTTTAGTGTGGGACTAAATACACCACTTGTGGTTACACCTTCACCTTGTTCAGTAATAACAGTCATTCCGTCTCTTAAAATTCCACCTTTAGCAAGCAGTAGCCCAACTTGTCTAACGGCAACTCCCTTGTTTTTTTAGCGCAACTAATGCGGACTTGCCGATAAAATCCCGATTTTCATCTTTTAAATCCACCGTCCATGCCATGCCAGCTTCTAGCGGACTGGTGTCATCATCCATGTCGTTGCCGTATAGGTTCATGCCTGCTTCCATACGCAACGTGTCTCTTGCTCCAAGACCACAGGGCTGTACACCTGCTTTGATCAGCTCGTCAAAAAAACGTTACTGCTTGGTCGCTTGGCAAAATCACTTCCACGCCATCTTCGCCAGTATAACCTGTGCGAGCCACAAACCAATCATCACCCAAATCTGCTCCAACAAAGGGCTTTAAACCATTGACTGTGTCTGTCCAGTCAGCTTTGATGGAAAAGTAGTTTTTGAGTGGCTTTTGGACCTTGAATGGCAATCATTGCTAAAATCATAACGTGGCGTGAGTGTTACGCCAAAGTCTGTGGCAATTTTGCCAAACTGTGCCAAATCTTTTTCGCGAGTTGCTCCATTAGAGACGATACGATAAGCGGTTTCTGCTTCGTTCATGCGATAAACGATTAAATCATCTATCACGCCACCATTATCATTGAGTAGGGCGGAGTATAGGGCTTTGCCAACAAAGGACAATTTAGCAACATCATTGGCAAGCAGTTTTTGAAAAAAGGCTTTTGCGTGTTCGCCTGTTACGTCAGTAACCAGCATGTGTGAGACATCAAACATGCCCGCATCAGTACGAACGGCTTCATGTTCGGCAATTTGTGAACCATAATTAATAGGAAGCTCCCATCCTGCAAAATCAACCATTTTGGCATTGGCATCTAGATGGGCTTGATAAAAAGGTGTGCGTTTGGGAGTGTTGTCTTGGGTGCTCATAATAAATCCTTATAAATGTGCAAAAATATGCCAACAAATTTCAATGACAATTAATTTTTAGCACCCCATCTGTCCTTTTTAACCTGAGATTTTTCAACCATCAAAAAAAGCATAACTGTAAAAAAAGTAGCTAAAATGGTTTTCTTCCTTCGGTGAGCAAAAAGCTGCCACTCTCCAGATTTGTATTGATAATAAAAGACCATTTTTTTCCAACAAATGGCTGATTTATCATAAATTTTTTTCAGTCCTTTTACCTGAGCGATTGTAGGGTAGGTTTGCGCCTTCGGTGTCATTTTTAGGCATTAATGCCATAAAAATGCACTCTCCTGAAAAAATCAACGTCTCTATTATGAGAAATAATGATAAAATTTACAAGTAAAATTTTTAACTTTTTAACAATTAGGTCTGATTTATGCATTGTGACATTTATAAATTTCCCAAAAATGATGATTGGTATGTATATATTGCTCGCCCTGATTATCCAAATGATACAAATCAAATCAAAGATTGGTTGGGTGTTCTGCCTAAAGAGTTGCGTCAAAAATTGGGTTTGGGGCAATTTGTGATGCATCTAGATTTGGCAAGTAGAGAAAAGCTGGCACGGGCTGATATTTGCGATGTCCGTCAAAAATTGGCAGAACAGGGCTATTATGTACAAGCGCCGCCCGCCGATATTTTGGCTGCTCAAGCTCTTACTAAAAGCTAAAAGCCTTACAAGATAAAAAAATACGACTGATATAAACAATATTCTAATGGGCAACTGATGGTTTTTTGTAACATCAAAGTGGTAAAAAGCAAAAATATGTTACAATGACTCGTTTTATTTTTGGTAATGACTTATGCACTGGTTAATGAATATATCTCTTGATTCTTTAAGTGAGATGGCGGCAGAAGCCATGGTTTGGTGGAGCCAACTTACCGAAGGCATTGCTGATGATCAATTGCAACTTTATACTTATGTTGGTGCTTCAGTTATTGCTTTATTGTCACTATGGTTTTATCATTCGTATGTTGCCCCGTTGTTTGCACAGTTTTTTTAACAGGCATTTGGCTGTTTGCAGCAGCGTTATTATTAGCGCCAGGTGATACATTGCTAGGTTCTGGGCAGATGGCACCAGCAGTTGCAGGTGTGGCGTATAGTATTCTGATGAAGGATTATTCAGGAGCTGCTACCTTATCGCTGCCAATTTTAACGGTTTTTTTGTATGTTTGTTATTACTAAATGCGGCTTGGCAATTGATTAAAAGTTTGATAGAACAAAAAGCAGCCAAAGCCAAAGAGCTTGCTGAAATTCAAGAACAAAAACGGCAATTAGCCTTAGAGCTTGAAAAAGAGAAATCATAATTTACCATGGAACTGCTTTTTTTTATAAAAAAGCTGTGGTATAATCAGCGACTTGTTAATTAGTTTTGATGAATTTTTAATCAAAAATTATTTTTTTCTCCTGCCATTATATAAATAATGGCTGTTTTTAATCCGTAGGGAGTCCTATGAGACATTATGAAGTGGTACTGTTGGTTCATCCAGACCAAAGTAACCAAGTTGCTGATATGGTAACTAAATACCGCTCAATCGTTGAAGAAAATGGCGGTACTAACCATCGTTTGGAAGATTGGGGTCGTCGCCAATTGGCTTACCCATTAACAAAATCCATAAAGCTCATTATGTTCTATTAAATATTGAATGTAATGAAGCAACTTTGGCTCAATTAGAAGAGTTGTTTAAATATAATGATGCAATTATTCGTAGCTTGATTATCCGCCGTGATGCCGCAATTACTGAAGATTCTCCATTAAAAAAAGAAGCTGAAGAAAAGCGCAAACGCAAAGACAGTCGTCGCAATGAAATTCGCAGCGAAAGCGAAAGCGAAGCTGCCGACGAATAATTAACTAAGGAGATTATCATGGCACGTTTTTTATCGTCGTCGTAAGTTTTGCCGTTTCACTGCTGAAGGCATTACCCATATTGATTATAAAGAACTGGATTTATTAAGACAATACATCAGCGAAAATGGCAAAATTGTTCCTAGCCGCATCACTGGTACTTCAACCAAATACCAACGTCAGCTAGCTGTTGCCATTAAGCAAGCTCGTTATTTGGCATTATTGCCTTACACTGACAATCACAAGTAAGTTTAACGGAGAAAAATCATGCAAGTTATTTTTATTACAGCGTGTCGTTAATCTTGGCAAACTTGGCGAAACCGTTGATGTAAAAGCAGGTTACGGTCGTAACTACCCTAATCCCACAAGGCAAAGCGTTGCCAGCAAATGAAGCAAACCTTGCTAAATTTGAGGCTCGTCGTGCTGAGCTTGAAGCAATTGAAGCCAAAGAATTGGCAGAAGCCAAAGCGCGGGCCGAAGCATTGGCAGATGTTAATGTTATTATGCGTGCTAAAGTTGGTGATGAAGGTAAGCTATTTGGTTCAATTGGCACTCGTGATATTGCTGATGCTTTGACTAAATCAGGATTGCCTGTAGACCGTGTTGAAGTGAAATTGCCAGAAGGTTCATTCCGTCAAGTGGGTGAATACAAAGTTACCATTCAATTGCATCACGACATCAGCGCAGACATTTTGGTAACTATTCTATCTGAAGATGCACAAGCTACAACAGATGAAGATGAAGCATAAATCTTATTAGGTTTAGACTCATCTAACCCCTAACTTTTTGTTAGGGGTTTTTAATTAATTATTGTTTTAATCTTAATGGATTGAATTGATTTAATTTATTATAAATAATGATATTTAAAATGACAAAATAAAACCCCTAAAATAATTTAGAGGGCTTTAAAGTCTGGCGGTGAAGAAGGGATTTGAACCCTTGATACGCTATTAACGTATACACACTTTCCAGGCGTGCGCTTTCAACCACTCAGCCACTTCACCAAAAATTTTTGGGGTATTGTAGCAGAGTTTTATCAATTATGCAAAATTATATTATCAGTTTTTATTGTACAATTGTTATTTTAAGATGTGCTAAAATTCAACTGTTTTTGATTAACTTTATTTAAGTTGAGAGGTCATTATGTTTCAAGATTGGCAAAACACATACTCAAGATGTGAAAGCTGCATTTAAAGAGCTTGGTGCTGAGCGTCCAAAGATGCTAAAAGGCTTATGGTGCGCTAACTCAAGCAATTGATAGTAGTGTGTTGGATGATAAAAACTCGCGAATTGATTTCTTTGGCAGTTGCTGTAACAACTCGCTGTGAAAGCTGCATTAGCGTACATGCTGAAGCTGCTGTAAAAGCTGGCGCTAGCGATGATGAAGTTGCCGCTGCTTTGGCGACCGCCATCGCTTTAAAATGCTGGTGCTGCTTATACCTATTCACTGCGCGCTATTGAAGCGGTTAAAGCTCAACGTTGATAAATCAAATAGTTGTAGTTACTTATTGTGGTGCTTGACTACGATTTTGATTTTTGTGATTATTCATCAACTGCATTTCTTAGTGAGAATTTTTAATGAAAAAAAGTTATTTTACCTTTGTTTGCTGTGTTTTTTTGCTTGTGAGCGCTTGTCAGAGCAAAAGAATCCACCCAAACCACCAACCAAGAAACGCATACCGAAACTGTCACTCAAAACCAATCTGAAGTTTGGATTGATGTGCGTAGCAAGGAAGAATTTGATTCAGGGGCATTTGCAAAAATGCACTTCATATTCCACATGAAGAAATTGGCGGTAAAATTGCCCAATTGGTACCTAATAAGAGTACAAAAATTAATCTATATTGCCGAAGTGGTCGACGTGCTGAGATTGCCAAAAACCTTGACAGATTTGGGGTATCAAAATGTTGTTAATCAAGGTGGTTATGAAGACTTACGTAAAAAGGTTATCAATAGGTAACTACTTGTCAAATTGGGGTGTTTTGTGCATAATAGGCATTTTTATAAATGCCACCTTTGATAGATAAGGGCTAGCTATGAGCCAAACACCCCATACTGTAACACACCATCATGATATTGACGACGTGAATATTGAAAAATTTATCCCTCTGATTACTCCAAAAGCTTTAAAAACCAAATATCCTTTATCTCAACAAGCCTATCAAACCGTTTTTGCAGGGCAGAAGTGTTGTGCAAAAATATCTTAGATGGTAAAGACAAACGTATTTTTGGTTGTCGTAGGGACCTTGCTCCATACACGACACCAAAGCTGCGCATGAATATGCAGATAAGTTAAAAGTTTTGGCAGAAGAGTTGTCAGATGAACTATTTATCGTGATGCGTGTCTATTTTGAAAAACCCCTGTACTACTACGGGTTGGAAAGGTCTTATCAATGACCCAGACATGAACGACAGTTTTGACATTGAAAAAAAGGGCTAGGGATGGCAAGGAAGCTATTGCTTGAATTAAATGAAAAAGGCTTGCCATGTGCTACCGAGGCTCTTGACCCCAATACTCCACAGTATATCCAAGATTTGATTAGTTGGTCGGCAATTGGTGCGCGTACAACCGAAAGTCAGACACATCGTGAAATGAGTTCTGGTTTGTCTTGTCCTGTTGGTTTTTAAAAAAACGGCACCGATGGTAGTATGACGGTTGCGGTGAATGCCATGCAAGCGGTACAGTCGGGTCATAGCTTTTTAGGTCTTTCTGATGAAGGTCAAGTTTGTATTATCAAATCCAAAGGCAATCAATACGCTCATGTAGTGCTGCGTGGTGGCAATGACAAGCCTAACTACGATGAAAATGCCATTAAAGCTACTGAAGACGCATTGGTTAAAAGCAATACCAGTGGCAAAAATTATGGTGGATGCCAGTCATGCCAATTCGGGTAAAGACCCATATTTGCAACCTATGGTGATTCAAAAATATTGCTAGCCAAATTCAAAACGGCAATAAATCCATTATGGGACTGATGATTGAAAGTCATTTAAAAGGCGGTCGTCAAAATATCCCAAGTGATTTATCTCAACTTGAGTATGGTAAATCAGTAACGGATGGCTGTTTAGATTGGGATAGCACTGTTGAAGCATTACGAGCTTTTGCTAAGGGTGTCAAAAATCATTTGGCAAATCGTTAATTAAAACCAAAAAGGGTGTTTACACCCTTTTTTATTTTTAATCAATTATGGCAACCTTTAAAAATCTATTATCCAAAGAATTGCAAAAATCAATTGCAAGAACTTAAAAAAAGAGCAAAAAGCAAAAACTGCTCAAACAGTTAAAAGTTAAAGCGGCTAAATTGCAAAACCCAGATGACAGCACACTATTTGCTCAGGCAATGATGGGTGTTACGCCTTTAAAAACATGAAAAAAACTGTTACTAAACAATCTTTTAAAAGATGACCCAAACACCTTGTTGCGTCGAGCTGCTGCGACTGGTACTAAAAGAAGTAATGACCAATAAATTGTCTGATATGCAAGCTTTTATTGAATCCTGTATCTGGCGATGCTTTTTAAGTTATAAAAATCCTACATTGCAAAAATAAAGTTTTTTTGAACAGTTAAAAGCAGGGTAAATTTCATTGGTATAATGCCGTGGATTTGCATGGTTCAACCATTGATGAAGCCCGCGATGCTGTTTTAACTTTGATAAATGACGCGATACAAAATGATGAAACAGTGGTCAAAATTGTGCATGGTAAAGGAATTGATGCTATTCTTAAAACATGTGTTAATGGCTGGCTTAGACAAATGGATAATGTGTTGGCTTTTTGTGTCTGCACCGAGCAATGATGGCGGTACGGGTGCAGTCTTGGTATTATTAAAACGTAAAAAAATCACAGCATAACAGTATCGTTTAATTATTGACAGCATTATTGACAAAAAACTTGTAAAAATTATGTTAGAATAAATAAATTTTATTATAATTTTCCCTATGGCTACGCAAAATTCCACTTCATCAGTAATTAAAACTTCCGCTCCTTGGTATAAAAACTATATGGTTACTATATTTGTCATTGGTTTTGCCTGCTGTAGTGGTAGTTGCTTGTATCTTTTTTGTATTTTTTTCAGTCAAACATAAAGATGCTACTGTGCGCGATGATTGGTATATGGATGGTAAAACGCTGTATCAAGATGCGTCAAAAGACCAGCTAGCTCATGATTTAGGAGCACATGGCGTAATGCGTTTTGATGGTGATGTAGTTACTTTTGAACTTAATTTTGCTAAGCCTGTTGATTCTGATGCATTTTTCCAACAATCTATCCGTGCGCATCTCACACGCTACCGATCCTAAAAAAGACCATGACTTTACTCTAACACGCATTAAAGGTAATTTGTATCAAGGTAAAATTGCATTAAATTTGAATGAAGTCCGTACAAAATATTACATTAATATCAATGATGATCAACATGCTTAGCGACTTACTCAAGTCCAAAAACTTCCTGCTCAAAAATGTGATATTTCAGCCACTATCAGCTTTTTGACGAAGTTAATCAAACATTACCTGACCAAAGAAATAAACGTTTTAACGCCACACCCAATCACGACACAAAAAAATCACGCTGAACAAACCAATTAAAATATGCCCAATTTACATGGGCATATCAACCATAGATAGGTGTCTATTTTTGGTTTTTGAACTTAAGCTGTCAGCAATACCAACAAGTTCAATAAACTCAGCCTTTAAGCCATAGCTATCATTGCTTTTTATTGGTTTGAGCCAGTTGTTTTACAGCTTGATAATCCAAATCACCTGAATATTTTCCGCCCTTTAAGAGTTCAGCAAAGCTTGCCACAGTGATTGCCCATTGGGTGTCAGAGTCGCCATTGGCAAAAGGTACGGATTTGTTTTTGATGGGTATATTGATAAGATTACTTTTGGCTTTGGTCGGGCAATTTATAACGAATGGCAACGTGAGCATATTCGTCATTTTTACCAGTTGCAGTTGGTGTTTTGTTGGTAATGGCTTTCATTTAACCAACCTTGTTTACCTACTGGAATGATTTCATACAATGCCGTAACACTCATGTCCCTGCCCCAATATCACCCGCATCAACTTTATCATTATTAAAATCTTCCTCTTTTAATAAACGGTTTTCGTATCCTATTAGACGATATTCTTTTTACGGTAACAGGATTGAATTCTACTTGTATTTTGACATCTTGAGCAATGGTTGCTAAAGTGGATGACAATTGGCGATGCAGTACTTTTTGCCTCGTTTTTAGTGTCAATATAGCTGTAATTTCCATCACCTGCATCGGCAATTTGTTCCATGAGCTGCTCGTTATAGTTATCCGTTCCAAAGCCAAAAGTAGATAAAGAGATGCCCGATTTGCGTTTTTCGGCAACCATGTTTTTTTAATGTTTGAAAATCAGTAATACCAACGTTGAAATCGCCATCGGTTAAAAAGTAAAAATGCGATTAATGCCGCCTTTGATGTAGGATTTTTTCTGCTGATTGATAAGCTTGCTGGATTGCGCTTTCACCATGAGTAGAGCCACCCGCTTCAAGCTGATTAATGGCTTTTAGGATTTTATCTTTATTGGCTTGCGTGCCTTTAGTTGCTTCTAGTAGCACCTGTTCGCCACTGGCGTAGGTAATAAGCGTAATGGAATCTTGTTCGCGAAGCTGCTCGGTTAAAAGTCTAAGTGTATGCTTGGCAAGCCCTAATTTTTCTTCACCATACATACTGCCAGATACATCAATCAAAAAAATACCAAATTAGCAGGTGGAAGTGCCTCAGTGGTTATTTCTTTACCTTTTAATACCAATACGAATTACTTTGGCTTCAGGTTTCCATGGTGAGTCTACAACACTGCTACTTACTGCAAAAAGGTTTGGCATCTGTTGGTGTTTTGTATTGATAAGAAAAATAGTTTATCATTTCTTCAGCGCGCACAGCATCTGCTGGCGGCAGATGTCCATTGTTTAAAAAAATGCCGTACATTACTGTAACTGCCAGTATCTACATCAATACTGAACGTAGAAACAGGAGTTTTGGCGACACTGTAGACGGGGTTTGAGTCTAAATGCTGATATTTTGCTGTATTTTGTTCGGGTTTTAATATAAATGAATCTTGCACGATCATCGATGTCATGTAGTTAAGTTTAAAACCACCCATATCAAGACTAGGGGCGGCTGCTTCAGCAGTCATCTCCTTTTTTGCAGCACTCTTAGGCGTATTGACATTTGAAGACGATGGCGCAGTTGTTGTGCAACCTGCGATTAATGCTGTTAAAACGCAGGTCCATAAAAAGATGACTGATTCACAAGATTAACTCCATTCAATAAAGGTTAATTAATTGTAAAATAAAAAGAAAACTTTTTGACAATTATCTTTTGTAATCAGCTTTTTTTAAGTGGATATTTTTATTTAAAAAGACACATCTTGATTGATTAAAAACAAAGCCAAGCTACTGCTTGACTTTGCTGGATTGGTTGATGTTAGATTAATGATTGCAAGCACAGGGAGCTTTCATATCAATAACCATGCGTCCTTGGATTGTACCATCTCTCATTTCCTGAAAAATCTCATTAGCTTCAGAAAGTGTGCGTTTTTGAACGACAGGTACAACCAAGCCTTCAGCACCAAATTGGAAAGCTTCCGCTAAATCTTGGCGAGTGCCAACCAACGAACCAACCACTTCAATACCATCCAATACAAGGCGCGGAATGGATAAATCCATGCTTTCAGGTGGTAAGCCAATTGCGATGACACGACCGCCAGCACGCACACAATCTACAGCTGAATTAAAGGCAGCTTTTGAAACGGCAGTGACTACTGCAGCATGAGCCCCGCCAGTTTTTTCTTGAATAAAGCGAGCAGCATCTTCTTTGGCGGGATTGACTACTAAATCTGCCCCTGATTCTTTAGCAAGTGCTAATTTATCATCGTTAATATCAACAGCAATGACGTGAGCTCCAAAAGACCTTTTTGGCATACTGTACACCCAAATTACCAAGACCGCCTGCTCCATAGATGGCAATCCATTGACCTGGACGAACACCTGAAACCTTGATGCCTTTATAGGTGGTGACACCTGCACAAGTAATGGAACTTGCTTGGGCAGGGTCTAGACCCTCTGGAACTTTTACTGCATAATCTGCATCAACAATACAGTGGGTTGCCATGCCACCATCGGCGGTATAACCTGCATTTAATACGCTACGACAAAGTGTTTCGCGTCCACTGTTGCAGTATTCACAAGCGCCACAGCTTTTAAACAACCAGGCAATGCTGACGCGGTCGCCAACGTTTAAAGCGCTTACACCATCTGCAACTTTTTGTTACGATGCCAATGCCCCTCATGACCAAGTACGCGACCAGGCTTATCGCCATAATCGCCCGCTGCTACATGTAAATCGGTGTGGCACACACCACAATACTCCACTTCCACCAGCGCTTCATTGGCTTCTAGAGGGCGAATGTCTTTTTCAATGATTTCAACATTGCCATCACAGTTTTGGGTAACAACAGCTGCTTTCATCTTTGTCATGAGAGACTCCTTGGCGATGATGATATTTATCAAAAATAATGATAAATACACAATATTAATATTAATGGGAAAATAACATCAAACCCATTAACAATTGAAATTCTCTATCACAATTATGCTCTGCAAGTCACCTAAAGTCAAACACTTTTTTTAATAAAAAAACAATAAAAAAATCAATGAATTATATTATGTTATAACATAATGAATTATTAAAAAGAAACCAATGATAACTTGATTATTCGCCTGAGCTTGGCTGAATAAATTTTTTTACTTCTGTTAAAGTTGCTACACAATGGTCATGATTGCCATCTAACATGTCAGCAAGTTTATTTAAATCCGTTTCATTAAAAGCATGAACAATTTCATCAATGGCACCAGTGCTATAATAAATACCGCCATCAATTTGCTCACTGTATCGCTCATCGCCTTCAGTTATTAGAACAGATAAAGGTAGCATTTCACTCATAACTAAATCAATAAAATCTTGAGTGTAAAAATCCAGCGTTGCCTCTTGTGGGTGCTCATAATCTGCTAAATGCAGCTTACCTTCATCAACTTTAATAACGTCGTCGGCACTTATGGGAAAAACTTAATTGAAAAGACATAATTGAATCCTTGGCGTTTAAAAAGATGACCATTTTACTATAAATCATATTGTAAATTATATAATGATTTTTGCCTTTTAATAGATATTTGGATAATTGGTATTTTTTTAGGGGTTTAGCTGGCTTTTTGCATTTCATTTTGCTTTGGGCTTTAGTAAAATGCGCGCCTGTGTTATCATAGCGGGCTTGAATTTGTTAATAATTTTCTAAATAAATAGCGAGTTTTTATGAACGCCATACCTAGTTATGCTGACATTCAAGCCATTGTTGCTGATGATTTTGCCATTATGGATAAACAAGTTTTTGGCAGCTTAAATTCCAAAGTACGTCTGATTATGCAGGTTTCTAAACATGTTATTGATGCAGGTGGCAAGCGAATGCGACCTTTGATTACGCTTTTGACTGCTCGAATGTTGGAAGATACTCAGCATCCACAAGCGATGGAACTTGCGGCAATTACTGAGATGTTGCATACTGCAACACTGGTGCATGATGACGTCATCGATGAGTCGGGATTAAGACGGGGGCGACCAACCGCAAATGCTACATGGAATAATGCCACTGCTGTTTTTAGTGGGAGATTATTTGATTGCCCGTTCTTTCAATCTTTTGGTAGGATTTAACAATCTGCCTTTGTTAAAGTTATTTTTCAGATGGCACCTGTGATATTGCTGAAGGTGAAGTGTTGCAGCTGCAGCATCAACATAATCCAGAAACCAGCGAAGCCGATTATTTACAAATTATTGATGGTAAAACATCTCGATTATTTATGATGGCAACCATTGGGGCGGCACTTTTACAAAAACCGTGCGGACTTGTCTGATACATTGGGGGCATTTGCTTATCATTTTTGGTAACGCATTTCAAATGATTGATGATATTTTGATTTTAGTGGCGATGCAGCTATCATGGGTAAAAACCTCGGCGATGATTTGGCAGAAGGCAAGCCAACTCTACCCATCATCAAAACCTTAGAAATTCTAAAAACAATCAATCTGCCAATTATGATACATTACGCATCGCTGTGCAAACAGGCAAAATAGATGACCCTTTAAAACTGATTCATCTAGTACAATCGTCGGGCGCGTTGCAATATTGCACAAAAACGAGCGTTACAGGAAACCGCTTTAGCTCAAAAAGCATTGTTGTCTTTACCTGATAATCAATACCGAAAAGGGCTTTATCAATTAACCAAACTTGCCAGTCATCGATTGGTTTAATGTATTGATATATTGATTAAAAATACTTAAATTATTCATAAAAATAATAAGGAGATTGTTTTGAGTTATTTAATTTTTAGCAATTTTTTGCGAGTGTGTCAGTTTCAATATTTTTTTAAAGTTGGTTAGAGTGCAAAATATTGATGTGCGCCAAGCGATTTTAATCAATTATATGACAGCTATTTTTAGCATTGTTATTTTTAAAGCCTGATTTTTTCTCAAGGTTTACCCAAATTTGGCACAGCACCAAGTTTTATTTTTTTATAGCGCTGGGCGTATTATTGCCCAGTGTTTTTATCATTATGGCAAAAAGCGGTAGACCGCGTTGGTATTGTCAAATCAGACGCTGCCCAACGATTGGCTTTGTTCTTACCAATTATCGCTTCTTTTACAATATTTAATGAAGTTCTAACAACCCAAAAAAAGCCATTGGTATTACACTGGCTTTTTAGCTTTATTTTTATTGGTGTATAAAAGAAAATATCCAGAAATCTTATGATGTTAAATCATCAATTATGGTTTTTATTAGGTGTATGGCTGGGGTATGGTGTTATTGATATTTTTGTTTAAAACAAATGTCAAAACTGGGTAATGCGTTTTCTGTAACACTGCTGATTACTTTTGTACTGGCGTTTGTAATTATGCTGGGTTATTTACTAATCAAAAAGAACTGCTTGGCAAGCTAAAAAGTTTGGGTAGCGGTGTTATTTTTGGGTATTTTAAATTTTTTCCAATATTTTTATTTTATGTCAAAGCTCATCAAGCGTTTAAGTCCGACCCAACTTTGGTGTTTGCTGGTATGAATATTGGTGTAATTTGTTTTGGGAACTTTGGTTGGTTTGTTTTTATTTAAAGAAAAAGTCAGTAAAAATCAATCTATCAGGTGTCATGATTGGTATGATTGCTATTTGGTGTTTGTTTTATTTACAATAATTTACTAACAATATAATTCTTATGAGTCAGCATAATAATCAATTAAATCCACGTCAAAAGAAGCCTTACTTCATGTTTCAGGTCCATTATTGGTTTTTGGCAGGAGCTGGTTCTGGTAAAACGTCAGTTATCACCCAAAAATTGCCCATCTTATCAATGAGTGCAACATTCCAGCTGAGCGGATTACCGCAATGACCTTTACCAATAAAGCGGCTCGTGAAATGAAAGGGCGAGTACAAAAAAACTGTTACCAAGTGAAAAACACGTGGGCTTAGCATCTCAACGTTTCATCATTTTGGATTGCAATTTTTGCGTTATGAGCTGCTACATACCCCTTTAAAAGGCAACTTTAGCATTATGGATTCTGATGACAGTAAACGGTTACTGGCTGAATTAATGGTGCGAGATAATCTTAGTGGAGCAGAGCGAGGCGATTTGTTGTCATTGGCTATTAAGATGATTTCAGATTGGAAAAATGATTTAATTGAGCCAAAAAGATTCCAGTCAAACCATTGATAAACAAGAAGATTTAATCTTTGCGCATTTGTATGAATTATATGAACGACACCTAAGAGCTTATAATGCGGTGGATTTTGATGATTTGATTGTGCTGCCTGTAAAAATTTTGCGTGAAAATGCTCAAGTTCGTCAAAAGTGGCAAAATCGCATTCGTTATCTTTTGGTGGATGAATATCAAGATACCAATACTGCTCAATATGAATTGGTCAAACTCTTAACAGGTGTTCAGGCGCGTTTTACTGTAGTGGGTGATGACGACCAGTCTATCTACGCATGGCGAGGAGCAAAACCTGAAAATATGCAGTTGTTAAAGCAGGATTTTTCCACACTTAACGGTGGTTAAGTTAGAACAAAATTATCGTTCGACCAATCGTATCTTATCTGCTGCAAATTCAGTGATTACCAACAATGAACATATTTTTTTGAAAAAAACAGCTTTGGTCTGACAAAGGTCATGGTGAAAAATTCGCGTTTTAACCTGTACCGATGACACGTCAGAAGCCCAAAGAGTTGCCAAAGAAATTTTTAACTCATAGAATCCGTCGTAGCGGCACCTGGGAGCAATATGCGGTTTTGTATCGTTCTAACTTTCAAGCTAGAGCCTTTAGAGGCCGAACTGCGTTCTTTACAGATTCCTTATAAATTATCGGGCGGTACATCATTTTTTTGCACGTACTGAAATCAAAGATGTGATGAGTTATTTAAGAATCATTTTAAACCCTGATGATGATACTGCATTTTTGCGTATTATTAACACTCCAAAACGCGGGATTGGTTCGGCAAATTTGGAAAAGTTAGGGCTTTTTGCTCAAGAATATAGCATATCACTGTTATCGGCGTGCAGTCATGCAGGCTTAAAAATGCTTTTGGGCGCTAAAGCCGCTAATACATTGCAAGATTTTTCGGAATTTGTTGAGCGTTTCACTCGTGATTTGTATGAGAACACTGACCCGATTCCTTTGATTCGTCAAATGATAGAAGAAACGGGTTATTTAGATTATATCAAAGGCGATAGCAAAACCCCCCAACAAGAAAAACCGCTTGGATAATATTGAATCGTTATACTCATCGATCAACAGTATGATTAACCGTGCCGAAGATGACGATGAAAAAACCATTGATGCAGTGATTCGCAAACTGGTACTGTTGGATATGTTGGAACAACAACAAGAAGAAGCAAATACTAACAAAGTCAATTTAATGACTCTTCATGCCGCCAAAGGTCTTGAATTTGATTATGTGTATATCATTGGTGTGGAAGAAGATATTTTGCCACACCGTAACTCGATTAGATGATGATGGTATTGAGGAAGAAAGACGTTTAATGTATGTGGGCATTACTCGAGCTAAACACGAATTAACGTTAATGGTGGCAAAAAAACGTCGTTCAGGTAAAGATTTTCGCCAAACCACACCTTCGCGATTTTTTTGGACGAGCTACCCAGTGAACATATTGATTATCCAGAACGTCAAACCAAAACCCAAAAGCAATAAAAATCCAGAACAAATTGCTACGGATTACCTAAAAATATGCAGGCTATGCTTGCTGCAAAACGTCAAAATATGCAAAACAAACATTAAAATCGGTTTAACCAATCAATTATTTTTAATAAAAAAATACTTGACTTTTATTTTTTTAAAGTTTTATTATATGCCCATTCATTACATTTTAAATTTAATTTATTTTTAAAATGTGTTCCATTCACCCATTAGCTAAAAGGAGTAAAAACCATGTTTGTTTATTTATTAAATTCTGTAAATTACATAAACCACACAAGCCGTTTTAGCTGTTTTGGGTATTTGTTTTTAATTAGTTTTTAAATACAATAGATTGATTTATAACTAATTTAGACATCTGTATACCTTTAAAAAGAAGCGACGTATCTTGTGGTACGTCGTTTTTTTATCAGCTTTTAATTGCTTTAATGATTATGTAAAAATTTATTCAAAAATAATTGTGTTTTTTTATTTAAAAAAACACATGGGTTTTATTTATCTTTTTTTATTCTAATTTTTACTAAAAATAGTTTTTATTTTTTTAGTAATGGGGGATTTTGTTTTTAAATTTATATAAAAACAAAATTTCCTTTATAGGAAAAATAATTTATGACAATTGAGCTTATTTTTAAATGAAAATGCCAAAACAGGTGTGCCTGTAAAAAATTTATACCACAGACGTGGAGCAATCAGCGATAAATCAGCTTTTATGCGATGAGCCAATTATCCTTTATTCATTCACACATTGCGGTGATGCCCGATGTGCACACAGGAAAAGGAGCAACGGTGGGCAGTGTCATTTCCAACCAAAAAGCAATCATTCCTGCGGCTGTGGGAGTGGATATTGGCTGTGGCATGAATGCACTTCGACTATCCATCAAAAGCCAATCAGTTGCCTAATAACCTAAAAATGCTCGTTTAGCAATTGAAAAATATGTCCCTGTTGGTTTTTGCTAGCACAAACAAATTATGGCGAAAAATGAGCACTTTAGACCCTTTGGCGATTCGTCTAAAACGCATCACTGATAAACATAAAGGCTTGTTAAAAATGCTTAATAATTTTGACCGTACTTGGGCAAAACAGTTGGGCACACTCGGTGGCGGCAATCATTTTTATTGAATTGTGCATTGATGAGAACGATGATGTTTGGATTATGCTGCATTCAGGAAGCCGAGGTATAGGTAGCTGCATTGAGAATATTTTATCACCTTAGCCAAAAAAAGAGAATGAAACACGATTTGGTTATATTCCAGATAGGGATTTATCCTATTTTGCTGAAGGTAGTTCATATTTTAACGATTATTTAGAAGCAGTAGAATGGGCGCAAGATTACGCGATGGAAAAATCGTAAAGAAATGATGCGATTAATTATCAAGGCACTTCATTCACCAGACGCTAATTTTTCCGCACTTTACCATCACTAAAGAAGCCATCAATTGCCATCATAATTATATCAGTCAAGAAGTGCATTTTGGCGAAATGGTATATGTTACGCGTAAAGGGGCAATCAGTGCTTATGCAGGTGAACTTGGCATTATTCCAGGTTCTATGGGGGCAAAATCTTATATTGTGCGTGGTCGTGGCGAGACCCAAAGTTTTTGCTCTTGTTCGCATGGTGCGGGTAGAAAAATGAGTCGTGGTAAGGCGGCGAGAACATTTTGTGGTGGATGATTTGATAGCGCAAACCCAAGGTATTGAATGCCGAAAAGATAAAGGTGTTATTGATGAAATCCCGCACGCTTATAAAGACATCGATGAAGTGATGCAAAAAGCAGGCGGATTTGGTGGAAGTGGTTCATACATTAAAACAGGTTTTTATGCATTAAAGGTTAAAAATGAGTCTAAAAAAATTTATTAAAAATGGAACGTTCTTTGGTTTTTTGAGCAAAAATAAAGCCAATAAACGACCAAAAAAATTCGTAATTTATCAGCTTTAACACCTTTATTAAAAAAAGGGTGGCATTCATGATAAAGATAACCCAAAAACCCATCATAAAAAGACCGAAAAGCAACCAAACTTTTTTATTAAAAAGGCAAATCTGGTCTTAATTTGGGTGTGTTAAAGTAAACTTCTTATTGGTTCAAAACTTTGGCGATGTTCAGGTAAAACGCCAAAGTTTTCAATGGCTTCTCTATGGGCTTTGCTGCCATAGCCTTTATTGCTGCCAAGTTTGTATTCAGGGTATAAGACATCGTATCTTTGCATTTGTCTATCACGATGAACTTTTTGCTATGATACTGGCGCAGGCAATGCTGCTGTGTATGGCATCACCTTTTACCAATGTGCTAATGTTGGCGTGATTGTGTTCAAATCTTTTTGCTTAATCTGGGCGTATCATTGCCATCAATGAGTACGTTTAGAAGGTTTGATGGGTATTCTTGAATAACCCGTTCAATCACCAGTCGCATTCCTAACAATGTTGCTTGACGAATATTAACCGTATCGATTACATCATGGGGAACGTCCACAATCACTGAAGCAATGTTTTAGTTTGTCAATTTCATCGTATAATTGTTCCCTTCTTTTTCAGTTAATTTTTTTACTGTCATTAATGAGTTTTAGCGGTGTGTTATTTAAATCTATTTTTATCTAATTCACCAGTTAAATCATTGGGTAAAATTACCCCTACAAATGCTCATATGACCAAACAATGACCCACGACCCACCTCATCAATTCCTAATGTCAGTGATGTATTAGAATTTAATTTAATAGCATCCAATAAAGTAAAGTCGCTTGTAATACTACACTGATTATCATAAGTATCAGAAGTATGATTGTAATACATAGGCTATCCTTAAATTAATATACAATTCTTTTATTTTTGTTAATCAGTTATTTTTGATTGATTGGTGTTTGCAATCTTTTACGATGGATGGATAGTTTATCCAATAGATTTTTGAGAAATGCAAAGTGGTTCATTAAAAATCAGTCCAGCTAAAATTTCACTACACAGTGGAGCAAAAACTAAATCCTTTAGAGCCCACGCCGTATAGGGAAAACACTCTTTTTTTACCAAAAAGCTGTCCAATAATTGGGTGGTAATCAGGAGTTTGGGCGCGAATGCTGGCCCGTCCTTTTTAGGTCGCACGTTTTTAGGTTTAATTGTTTGGCAATGGTGGGTATATTTTTCATTAAATTTATTTAAATTAAATTCATGTTCCGACAAAGAAACATCAGTATTTGTATTATTACGAATAAAACTTGCGCCCATTAAAAGAATGTCATCAAAAAGCCGCACAATAGCCATCATATTTAATAGGGGTTTTTTAGTTCATTGGGTAAATTAGTTTTTTTGAATATGAGATTTGACCACGAATTTTTTTCTTGGATTAAATAATTGACTATCTAATAAATAACTTTCAAATCCAGAACAAATAATAGCAATATCTGAGCATATTTTATTATCAAAATCATCCATCACTTCAGCAATTTGACTGGTTTCAGTAATAGTAACCGCATGAAATTTTTTTAAAAATTAATCAAAGGATGGCTTAAAAATAAAAATCACTTAATTTTTTTAGTATCAATTAAGCCTGCTTTTTCAATCCATGCACTGATGGTGTGCTTTAAGACATCAGGAATTTGTTGATTAATTATGTCATTGGTCTGGCAAATCAGTTCATTAGGATAGTCGTCAATTAAATTTTTAAGTGTTTGATGGGTTTTTTTGTGGCAATAAAAAAATCAATCACACCCGTTTGACTAAAAATTTCAGCATTGGCTAACTGATTTAATGTTTGATAAAAACGCTGACTGTATAAAAACTGACGGTTGGTAAATGGTCTTTGACATCTTTTAGCAGTGTAATTTTAGGTGCAAATAACGCCTTGGGATTGCCAGATGCACCTGCAAGTGGTGAAGTTTTATCCAACAAAGTAACACAAATTCCGCGTCTGGCAAGAGCATAACTGGTCAAAAAGCCCTGATACGCCAGCCCCAATCACGGTGGCGGTTTTAATTGTCTGTGATGAGGTGCTTAACTTGTGAGCGTCAAAACAATAATAATCACCAAAGTGCGCGGTCAGCATTTCACGTTTGCGCCCAAAGCCTTTTTATTTTTTTGTACAGTCATGCCAATATTTAGCAGCACGTTTAACAAAAACCTGCACTGGTAAATGTAGCAAAGGGTGGTGCCAGATTTTTGATAGTCGTTTAATCTGATTAAATATTTCATCGCTCCATAGCTCATTATTTTTGCTTGGAGCAAAACCGTCTAAAAACCATGCGTCCGCTTGCCCATGTATTTGGGTAAAACTTTTCTTTGGCATCGCCAAACCATAAATCCAGTGTGATTTGTCCAAATTCTAAACGATGGCAGCCTGCAATCAATAAAGGATAAAGACAAATGAGTTTATCTGCCCAAAATTTAAGCGGCGTATCTTGCCAAGTTTGCAAAAAGCAAGTGATAAATCCGTATGAGTTAAAGGAAATTTTTCTGTGCTGACAAAATAAAGACGAGCATTTTTTGGGGCAAGACTGGACCATAAAAGACAAGTTGCTAAAAAAATTCAATCCTGTACCAAAACCAGTTTCTATAATGGTAAATTTTTGATTTTTCCTTTAAATTTTTTTAAAACGTATTGGCAGATGGTTGCCTGATAAAAACATAATTGCTTTCATCAAGTCCACCAGTTTTAGAAAAATAAACATCATCAAAAGCTAAAGAGACGGGAAGTAATTGACCCGTGTCATCTGTTTGCCAAGCCAATTGTGCCGCATCGAGTGTTGTCATTTGTTTTACCAGTTTGACTTTTTCTTATTTAAAATAAACCACACACTAACCGCCCCTAGAAAAAGCAATCAATGCTGTCAAAGCGCCATACAAATACAGCTGACCGGTACGCTCATTCACAAGAACATTGACCTGAGTGGTTAATTCACTGACTTTGCTTTCCAGTTCAGTATTTTTAGCAAGCAATTCTTTGTTGGCAAGCGATAATTCACTTTCGGTGGGTTCTTGCAGTTCGGCAAGAGTTGGCGCATTAGGGTCGTGCGGGCTTGGCGGTGGTGGATTGGCGGTATTAGCAGCATCACTCGGGGTTTCACTTTCGCTGGAGCTTTGCCTCGTTATTATCTGCTGTATTTTGGGCTGCCGATGTTGTGGCGTCGGTGCTGGCAGGTTTTTCAGCATTAACTGGCGGTGTTTGCTCAGCGCTTGGGGTATTTGTGGCAGTTTGAGCATTTGAACTGGCTTGATTGTTGGTTGTATTTTCAGCATAAACTGGCATGCTTAGCATAAAAATCAGGCTAACAAAGGCAACTTTAGGCATGATTATCTACCTTTGGTAGTACCTGTACAAAAAGGCTTTGACATCCACATGACTATAAACACCACCTAATAAATAGGGTTCTTCGCCAACCCATGCTTTAGCGTGTTCTAAGCTGTCAAAATGAGCAATAATCAAACTTCCTGACATGGCAGGTTCATTGTGCTCAATAGGGTAAGGACCTGCAACGACCAGACGATTTTGAGCATGTAAGACTTGTAGGCGCTGTAAATGTTGTGGACGGATTTCTTGACGTTTTTCGGTACTATTTGGTGTATCATGACCCATAATAACAAATAAAGGCATACCATTCTCCTTAAAATTTTGTTTATTTTTATATCAGTTTTTTTAAATTTTTGCGCAAAATAATAAACATCAAAACCATAAAAAAGCAAGCATGACTATCATATCACCAAACGCGGTAAATTCGCCCCAATACTCACCATTTTTTTAAAAACAAAGGCAAAAAAAGTGTATGAGTCCTGCCATGCAAAAAATAATCCAGCCCATGCTAGATTGAGTTTTTGCCAACCCTTGGTGGTAAGATTAAAAATGGGTTCAAACATTTTATAAGCTACGGGTTTTTTGTCTTTGATAAATAAAGGCGAAATTAAAAAAACCCTAACCCAAACGCCAGATTAATCAATACTGCTTTTTAAGCGAATGTAATAATCGTCGCTAAGTGCTAAAGTTAGTCCGCCAAAAACAACTGTCATTAATAAAACAAACCATTGTTGTTTATCCAAACGATATTTTTTTGGTAAATAAATAAACCGCCATAAACAACCGCAGTGGCAATCACTAAAACCCAAAGTTGCAACCAGAATATGATTATTATTAGCGCCACCTGTCAATCCAAAAATTCCAATAAAGGTTGATTTGGATTGTTTTTATCAGTATTTTTTATAGAGTACAAAAATACAATCAGTGGAATAAAATCAATTAAAGCTTTCATATCAATGTATTTGGTAAAAATTATGTATAAAAATATACGTAAAACGCATATAAAAAAATATGCAATGTGAAAAACAAAAGCCCTATTTGGTAATAGGGCTTTTTATAATTAATGACGTAAAAGCCTGTTCGTCTGTTTTAGCTGTTTTTGGTGGTATCAAGGGGATGGGTGTTGTAACCAGCGCTGCTTGTAATACTTGGTCAATGGTTTCAACCGACTCAATAATCAAACCTTCTTTGACGTTATCAGGAATCTCGGTTAAATCTCGCTCGTTTGATTTTGGAATCAAAAACGTGTTTAATGCCTCCACGATGCGCCGCTAGAAGTTTTTCTTTTTAGTCCACCGATTCTAAGCACCTTACCACGCAATGTAACCTCACCCGTCATGGCAATATCAGCACGAATGGCAATACCAGTTAATGCAGAGACTAAAGCCGTGGTTAAAGCAATCCCTGCAGATGGACCATCTTTTGGGGTTGCTCCTTCAGGCATGTGTACATGTATATCGGTTTCTTTAAATTTTTCGTGGTCAATGCCAAAACTGTCGCCTTTAGCGCGTACGACACTCATTGCCGCTCGAATGGATTCTTTTCATTACATCGCCCTAAAGAGCCAGTAAAAATTAATTCGCCTTTACCGGGCATTGTTGCTGTTTCAATGGTGAGCAGTTCACCACCAACGCTTGTCCAGGCAAGACCAGTAACGCGACCAACCTCGGGCAATTCTTCAGCCAGCCCATAATCAAATGGTTTTACACCCAAATAATCGCTGATATTGGTATCTGTAACAACAATGGGTTCAATTTTAGTTGATTTTTTTAGGGTTTGGTGCCATAAGTATCTACTTGATGACGCACCGCTTTTTCGGCTAATTTTATTAATTTCACGTTCTAGATTTCGTACGCCAGCTTCTCTGGTGTAATGACGAATGATACTAGTAATGGCGTCATTACTAATGGTAAGTTCGTTATCGTGCAAAACCATTTTTGCTTGATGGCTTTTTGGCGTTAAATAATTGTTAGCAATGGCTAATTTTTTTCATCTTCGGTATAACCCGGCAAACGAATTACTTCCATACGGTCAAGTAATGCAGGGCGGGATATTCATACTGTTGGCAGTACAAATAAACATAACTTCAGATAAATCCAAATCCAAATCCAAATAATGGTCATTAAAACTATGATTTTGTGACGGGTCAAGCACTTCTAATAAAGCGCTTGCAGGGTCGCCACGAAAATCCTGTGCCATCTTGTCAATTTCATCAAGTAAAAATAGTGGGTTTTTTACTCTACTTTGGATAAAGACTGTACAATTTTCCCGGGCATTGCGCCAATATAGGTGCGTCGATGTCCACGAATTTCAGCTTCATCGCGCACCCCGCCCAGTGCCATACGTACAAATTTACGACCTGTGGCACGAGCGATGCTTTCACCCAGTGATGTTTTACCAACACCTGGAGGTCCAACCAAACATAAAATAGGACCTTTGATTTTATCCACGCGCGATTGTACCGCTAAATATTCTAAAATACGGTCTTTAACATCGTCCAAAACCATAATGATCTTTATCAAGCGTTTCTTTTGGCTTTTAGCAAGGTTGATGGCGACTTTGGTAGATTTGTTCCAAGGTGTATCTAAAATCCATTCTACATAGCCACGCACCACCGACGCTTCAGACGAAGCCGATGGCATCATTTTTTTAATTTTTTTAAATTCAGTTTCAGCTTTTTTTACGTACTTCTTGGGGTAGGTCGGCCTCTTTTAATCGTGTTTCTAGCTCGCCATCTTCATCATCAGCACCATTATTTAAATCAGATAATTCTGATTTAATGGCTTTCATTTTTTTCATTTAAAAAAATATTCTCGATGATTGTTTTTCCATCTGCTTACGAACACTTTCTTGCAGCTGGTTTTCGATGGATTGTTCAGTTTGATTGTTGATAAAAATTCTTGCAGCCGCTGACAAATTGCCAGTAAGTCATCACTGTCTAAAAATCTCTTGTTTTTGAGACAATGATAAAGCAACACGCGTTGCGATAAAATAGGTGAGTTCTAAAAGATTATCAATGTTTACAGCAACTTGCAAAAAGTTCTCGGATATTGCGTAGGTTGGTTTCGCCATATTTTTTCAAATAGTGATAATAGCTGGCTTTTTTTGCTCGTCAGTTTGCGCGGCGTCTAGGCTGTTTTCTAGGTTTTGTGGGTCAAAAATTGCTGTTAAGGCACCATCTTTATTGTTTGCTTGTTTGATGTCAATCAGTCTTGCCCGCTCAATGCCTTCTATGAGTACTTTTAGGCAATTTTCATCTGATTCATGGGGCATCGTGCTGATAACTCGACACACCGTACCATATTGATATAAATTATTAACATCAATATCTTCATTTAAAGAATCTTCTTGTGATACCACAAACAGTGTTCCGCCAAAGTCTTGTTTGGCAATGTCAATGGCTGTTAGGGATTGGGCGCGCCCAACAAACAAAAGCGATTTGCATATAAGGATATACAATCACATCACGCACTGCAAGTAGTGGTAAGCTTAGTAGTTGCAAACTGTCTTTTTGGTTTATCATTCATAATATGGCGTACTCAATTTTTGGTTATTGTTGTAAATCATTACTTAAGTAATTGGCTTAATGGTGGTGTAAGATTAAAATTACAAGCATTGTTTATCAGATTTTATCCGTAATTTTACGAGCAGCCAAAATGTAAATAACGACCCATTCGCCAAAAAAAGGTTCAGTGCGAGCGTATTTTAATTCCATGGCGATGACGTCATCTGGATGGTTTAACCCGCCACGTTTCAGCGGAGCATAATCGGAAAATACCCGTATTCCAGAACGTATTAAGGTTTGATAATTATGGTTGTTTAGCCACTGCTGCACTTCATCAAATGCTACAGGATTATTGGGAGTAAGACTTTTTGGTAGCAGGTTTTTGGTGTGTCTAGTTGATAAAAATTTCCCATAACCAAGTTGCGATAAATTACGCTACTAGGATTGTAAAAACACAAAGATAAAAAGTCCATTTTTCTGCCAAAAAGTTATCAAAAACCCCATAATTTCATCAGGATGGGCAAGCCATTCTAATAAAAGCATGGCATAAGATAACATCAAATTTTTTTCGCAAGTTAGCTTTTTGTATAAATCTTGGTAAGGGCAACAAATAAAACGCAAATTTTTGTTCAATGTTTGATTCTGGTGAGCTGCTTAAAGATAGAGCATTCTCTTTAGCTTTATTTAGCATATTTTTGTGAAATGTCATTTAAGGTAACTTGATGATTTTTTTGCTAAATTTAAACTAATTTGCCCCATGCCAGCGCCAACATCTAAAAATTTTTTAGAGGGCGATTGGGCAAGTGGGTTAGCAGCTCTGATATATCCTGATTTAAAACAGCAAGGCGAATTTGTCCCTTGAGACTGCCGTAAACTTTTTTTGGCAAAGTGATCAGCATTGGGTCAAAAATTACGGTCGTATTGATTGATGAGTTGATTCATTATAATTTAGTAATTGTTTTGGATGGATAATTTTAACGTAATGTTTTAAGTTAATATTTGTAACAAAAATAGCGATTATCAGATTTGATATGCTGACTGTTGAGTTGATTATGATATAATTTACCCATTTTGTCCACCAATAAGGTTTATTGATGGGTGCTGGCAAACAAATAAATGAATTAAGGTAAATCACATGAAAACATCATTAAAATATTTAGCGGGGGTTTCTTTTTTGACTTTGGCTTTGATTGGCTGTGGTAAAAAAAGAAAAACCAGAATCTGAACAAATCAAAACTAAAGCGCCAACAGAAGAAGTTGCCACTCCAGAAGTTGCTCCAAGACCCTTGATTGATTGTGATAGTCCAAACATCAAAAATAACGTGGTATCTGCTGTTGGCGATGAAATGCTGCAAAATGCTTTATCACAAGTTAAGGGCAAAAATTTAGAACAGCAGCTAAAATCGCGATTGGCAACAACGGGCATTGAAATTCAAAATGCAGTGTATGAAAATGGCGAATGCCATGCCGATTTGCACGTTGTTTTGTCAGAACAAGATGTTAATTTTTATTAATAAGACCTTAGCAAAAAGAACGCGTGGCAAGCCTAGAAGAGCAGGCAATTGAAGCAGGCGTGGCGTTGGTTGGTGCCAATCGTTTGGTGTCTAAATTTACCTTTAATGTGGACGGTGAAGCCGTTAGCATTGATACACAAAAATCCAATTTTTGCCATTGCCAGTAAAGTTTTTGGCAAAAAGCTGCCACCGCCATTAATAGCGAAAAATCGCACAACCGCACGTCGCGATAATAACAATGCTGGTCACCAAACACACATCGTGCCACCACCAAATGTGCCACTCGCCAAGCTCCACAGCCTCAACCAATCCCTGCAGATTCAACAGCAAAAGTCGTCCGCCACGTCCTGAAAATGCCATTTTGCAGGATGATGATGTGCCAAAAATGAACGACAAGCTGATACGGTTCAGCAGGTAGAAAAACACCAAGTGAAAAACCAGCTACCAAAGCTGATAAACCAGCAGAAACAGCTACTAAAACCGAAAGTAAGCCTACTGAATCTAAAAAACAACATACACACAATGACAATACCGAGGTTACCATTGTCGAAGGCGATGATACGTATTAATTGACCTTCAAAAACCATTGTAAAAACTCTAAAACAATCACATTAAGGCAAATTTATGACTACATTGCATCTATATGACACGCTGACTGCTCAAAAACGCCCCTTTGTCCCAATGATAGACGGCAAAGTTGGCATTTATGTCTGTGGTATGACGGTGTATGATTATTGTCATATCGGTCATGCGCGAGTTATGGTTGGGTTTGATGTGATTGTCCGCTGGCTTGGTCAATTGGGTTATGATGTTAATTATGTGCGCAATATTACTGATATTGATGATAAAATTATCAAACGTGCCAACGAAAATGGCGAAAGTATTGGTGAGCTAACAAGTCGCTTTTATTAAAACCATGCATGAAGATGCTGATATTTTTGGGCTGTTTGCGTCCTAATCAAGAACCAAAAAGCTACCGAATACATCCCCCAAATGCAGACAATGATTGGTAAGCTTTTTGGATAAACAGTTAGCTTATCAAGGTGAGAGTGGCGATGTCTATTATGCAGTAGATAAATTTTTCTGATTATGGTAAATTATCCAAGCGTCGTCTGGAGCAAATGCAGGCGGGCGCAAGCGAGCGCGTGGATAGTGTTTTAGATAAACATAATCCTTTTGATTTTTGTGTTATGGAAAACCGCCAAAACCGTCAGAACCACACTGGCAGTCACCATTTGGATTGGGTCGCCCAGGGCTGGCATATTGAATGTTCGGCAATGAGCACCTGCTGCCTTGGTGAAACCTTTGATATTCATGGTGGTGGTCATGATTTGACTTTTTTCCTCATCATGAAAATGAAATTGCCCAAAGTGAAGGAGCAACTGGCAAAAACCTATGCTAATCATTGGCTGCATGTTGGCTTTGTGAATGTTGATGGTGAAAAATGAGTAAATCCTTGGGTAATTTTTACCATTAAAGATGTACTAAAAGACTTTCATCCTGAGACGATTCGCTTTTTATTTTATCCAGCCATTATAGAAATCCAATTAATTTTTTTCCGATGCAGCTCTTTAAAGAAGCTCATAACGCCTTGTCGCGTCTATATCAGGCTTTAAAATCTGCCGAACAATTTGCTGAAATTACCGTTCAAAAATACGCTTTGGCAAAATGAATATGGGCAAGCATTTTCTCAAGCCATGAATGATGATTTTAATACTGCCAAAGCCGTAAGTGTTCTGTTTGGTTTGGCTGGTGAAATCAATAAAAGCAGTCCGAGATGATAACAAAGAAAAAAAGTACTGTATTTTGCCTGTTCATTAAAAAAACCTTGGCGCACTCGCTAAACATTGCTCAATTGCCACCACAGAAATTTTTACAAGCTAATGTTAACGATAATGGACTGTCTGAGCTGCAGATTTTACAAAAATCGCTGAGCGCAAACAAGCCAAAACCGATAAAAACTTTGCATTGGCTGATAGCATTCGTCAAGAGTTAAAAGCTTTGGGTATCGAGCTAGAAGACAGTCGTACAGGCACAACTTGGCGACGAGTGTGAGTAAAAATTAAAAAAATACTTGCATTGTTTTTAAAATTTTGCTATAATAGCGCACCACATAGGGGTATCGCCAAGTTGGTAAGGCATCAGGTTTTGATCCTGACATTCGTTGGTTCGAGTCCAGCTACCCCCTGCCATTATATAAAAACATAATGTAGCTCCTTTAGTTAGTTGAAAATAAAAACCAATCCTAGTGATTGGTTTTTTTATTTTTCAAATTATTTTGATTTATGGTAGATTTTTTCAAGCTCATTGATAAGGTCATGGTAATTACTGCTGGACTTTATAACAATTTTGCCTGTTTCATCTATTGCCATAAGTTGATTGTCTTTTTTTAAGTATTACTATGATACCTTTATCTTGGCTGTCTTCTGATAAAAAAATTCAGTTGGTATCAATTGAATACCATCATAGTCTAAAAGCAGTAACTGCTTTATTTTTTTATCATCAATAATGCCATATTTGCCATCTTTTTCTGACCAAAAAGTGGTTTTTGCTTAACGCCATAGCTCCATCGTAAACAATCGGAACAATCACGTCGCCTTTTGTGTTAATAAAACCAGACTTTGCGTTCATGACTACCATTGCCAAACCAAATTCATTAAAAAGTTTCAGCATTTTGATAAATAAAAGGGATTTTGATATTACCATGTTTGTCAATATAGCCATTTTTAACCTCGTTAGTTTGAGAGTCAAAAATTTCAGCATGCAATAACCCAAAACGAGAAGGGTTTAAATTGTCGTATTTTTGCGGCAATAAGTTCTTTACCTTTACTATCTATTAGCCCATATTTACGACTAGCAGCCCCTGTTTGATTTTTGATTGGTTTCATCATCAAGAAAAAAAGGTTGCTACGCCTTCTGAAAAATACCCAACAAAAACGCTTACTAAATGGCAAAAATTTCTCTGCCTTTTATATCAAATAAACCATAGGTCATATCACCATTTTGGTTTTTTTGGTCACTAAAAATAAAGCCATCACTGCGAATATCAACTCTTTCATATTCTGGTTTGATGATGACTTTACCGCGCCAATCAATCGCTCCTTGATGATAAGTGGGGAATTCTTCACCATCATAACGAATGGTTTTTGTCTGTCACTTGTTCAACTTGGCAGGGGTTCTGTTTCTTCCCAGCAAGTGATGCTTTTTATAAAACGGCGTTAACATTTCACCCGTGACACTGTCTTGGATGGCGTATTTTTTTATCTTTTTGGATAATTTGGCTGTGATGAACTTTTTGATCTTTTAATCATTTTATCAAATTCAGTTACATTTGCAGTGGCGGGCAAACAAACCAAACATAAAGCTGCAAAAAGTGCAGATAAGCCATAAAATTTCATATTATCTCCCATTTATTGGACATTAATCAAAGACTTATAAACAAAAAAATATTATAACTAAAATTTATTAGATATTGTTAAAATATTTCTTTTTAATAAAAAAATTTTTTCCAAAAAAATTACAAATTATAAAAAAATAAGTTAAAGTTATTATTTTTAGGCGGCATAGCGGGTTTATGGTAAATTTTTATGACTAATCAAATATTTGTGCCTTTGATAACCTTTTTATTGTAACTGCACAAACTTACACCAAATCCGTTCCTGCTTTGATTGATAGAGTGCGTTAGTTAAGTTTAAAAAAAGAAGTTTTTAAAAACACCAATAAAAAAAGCAAAAATCCATACAATCATAAAAAAAGATAAGTTGATAAGATGGTTTTGCTTGCTAATTATGATTGAATAAATTATAATGACCTGCTAATTTCAAACCAATAATGGTCATGATGTTTAGCACTCATAATACCAATTATCTTATAGATTTCAAAGACTAGGCGAAAAAAACGTCTGGTCTTTTTGGTTTTTTTGGGCAGTGCAAGTTTTCAAGGATATTTTTATGCTAAGAATTGCTTATGAAGCCTTAACTTTTGATGATGTACTACTATTACCTGCATATTCTGAAGTTTTGCCAAAAGATACCATTTTTAACCACCAGACTCACCAAAAGATATTAATTTGAACATTCCTGTAATTTCGTCAGCAATGGACACCGTAACTGAAGCCAAAATGGCAATTGCCATGGCTCAACTGGGCGGTATGAGAATTTTTGCATAAAAATATGACCATTGAGCGTCAGGCAAGCCGAGTTCGTCATGTAAAAAAATTTGAATCTGGCACGGTTTCTGACCCTGTGACTGCAACACCTGATGTAACTGTTGGCGAGCTTTTTAGCTATCACCAAAAACACAACATCAGTGGCGTGCCTGTGATTGATGAAAATCGCCACGTAGTAGGTATTGTTACCCATAGAGATTTGCGCTTTGAGACCAATTTGGATTTGCCAGTTGCTAATATTATGACGCCAAAAGAAAAATTGGTAACTGTCAAAGAAGGTGAAAGCACCGAAAATATCAAACGTTTACTACATGAACACCGTATTGAAAAAAAGTTGTGGTGATTGATGATGAGTTCCGTTTAAAAGGGTTGATTACGGTAAATGACTTTACCAAAGCTGAAAAATAACCCTAATTCTTGCAAAGATTCTAAAGGCCGCTTGCGTGTAGGGGCGGCTGTTGGTACGGGTGCAGAAACAGAAGCTCGTGTTGAAGCTTTGTATGATGCAGGTGTTGATGTGATTGTGGTTGATACTGCTCATGGACATAGTAAGGGCGTGATTGACCGTGTTGCATGGGTTAAGAAAAATTATCCTAGTTTGCAAGTGATTGGTGGCAATATTGCTACAGGCGAAGCAGCACTTATGCTTGCAGATGCAGGTGCAGATGCAGTTAAAGTTGGTATTGGACCCTGGTTCTATTTGTACTACCCGAATTATTGCAGGAATTGGCGTACCGCAAATTTCTGCGATTGATAACGTAGCAACAGCTTTAAACGAACGCATTCCACTGATTGCCGATGGCGGTATTCGTTTTAGTGGCGATATCGCTAAAGCACTTGCTGCAGGAGCGAGCTGTATTATGGTAGGCAGTCTTTTGGCTGGCACAGAAGAAGCGCCTGGCGATATGGAACTTTATCAAGGTCGTTATTATAAAGCATATCGTGGTATGGGTTCTTTAGGAGCGATGAGTGGACAAAATGGCTCATCTGACCGTTATTTTCAAGACGCAAAAGAAGGTGTAGAAAAACTAGTTCCAGAAGGCATTGAAGGACGTGTACCTTATAAGGGTTCTGTATCAGGGATTATCAGCCAAATGGTCGGAGGACTTCGTTCTAGTATGGGTTATACAGGTTGCAAAACCATTAACGAAATGCGCAGTAAAACCCAGTTTGTTAAAGTAACCTCTGCTGGCATGAAAGAATCTCATGTTCATGACGTGCAAATTACTAAAGAAGCGCCCAATTATCGTCAAAATTGATGGTATTTTGATAAAAAATCCGCCTGTTGATTGGGCGGATTTTTTAGCTGTACTAATATTCATTTAAAATAAAACCACTGATAAACGCAAAAATATTCTCTAAGCCAAGAGTGATAACGTGTCTGTAATGGAGTAGGCGCACTTGTTATCGTAAAATTATCAAACCCTTGCTTTTTGAGCAATTAACCGAGTGCGTGGCGCATGAAAAATCGCTGGTTACAATAATGATTGGGCTTTGTTTGTTAAGCTGTTTGGTTTGTAAAATTGGCAAGCTGTTTTCTAGGTTTAATTGGGTGCTGGTGCTTTTTATCTTCTAATAAAAATTTTTTTCGACCATCAATTTGATAAGTGGTTTTTAAATAATTTGCCATAGCTTGTGCTTCACTGATGGTTTCACCAAAATCAACGCCACCTGTTACCAAAAATCCACGCGTTTGGATGATTTTTGATGAACAGTAAAAGCAGTATCTCAGACGGTTTTTTTAATGCCAAAGAAGGTATACCTTGATTGGCTCTACTGCCTAAAAACAATGATAACCGATGGCGTGGTTTGCTGGTTTTGATGTGTGATTGTGCTGATTTTTTTCCAAAAAGACAAATACGCTGATAAGCCAAAGCCAAAACAGTCCAAAAAAACACCTTAATTGATGCACTTAAAAAAATGGTTTTTGGGCAGCAAATTGCCATAAGTTATCAGCAAATAATCCATAACCAATAAAAACCCAGACCAATAAAAAAACGGCAAAAACAGTACCCAAAATGGATTTTTGATAATAAAAACAGATAAATTGAGTAAATCGCCATAGCAAAAACCAATAAAAAGGAAGCATATGGCGAAATAAAACCGCTGATGTTATCTATCAAAATTAGCCTTTAATACCAGTGTATTTTTTTCAAAATTTTCAGCGTAATCATCGATGTTATCAGAGAGCATTTTTTTGATATTGCTGCGTGCAAAATTCAATAATATCTGCTTTTTCTTTTGCAAAAGTCGCTACCCTTAACAAAACCAACGCTAGCAGCCGAAGTTGCAAAACGCGCTGCCGCATAAGTCAATGATGCTGCCACTTGCCCTGAATGCGAATTTGGTGATAAGAGACTGTTGGCAAGAGTGATAAATTGATCAGCTCTTTTCAAAAAAATGCATGCATATCTGCAGGCATTTGTGCAACTTGTTCTGAGGGGTCTTGGTTTTGAGTGTTTAAAGCGTCTTTGATGGCTTGATTGAGTGTCTGATTTGACATAATGATTCCTTTGATTATTTACCAAAAATTAGCATCGGCTCGCAAAAATTTCTGCTTTATCTGTTTTTCCCAAGTAAATGCAGAATCACTACCATGGCGTCCAAAAATGCCCATAACTTGCAGTCATTTGGTACATAGGTTGTAATAAATTTAACATGTGAGTAATGCCATAAGGTCGCAAATCAAAATGTGTGCGAATCAAGCGAATCAGCTCATCGTTACTGACCTTTCCAGTGTCAAACGTATTAACTGAAATGGATGTTGGTTCAGCAACTCCAATGGCATAACTAACTTGTACTTCAATGCGTTCAGCAAGCCCAGCAGCAACAATGTTTTTTTGGCAACATAGCGACCAGCATAAGCAGCGCTTCTATCCACTTTGGATGGGTCTTTGCCGCTAAATGCACCACCGCCGTGGCGCGCCATGCCACCATAAGTATCTACAATGATTTTTTTCGCCCGGTCAATCCAGCATCACCAACCGGTCCGCCGATGACAAATTTACCAGTTGGGTTGATGTGGTATTTGGTATGAGCATGAAGTAATTCGGTAGGAATGGTTTTTTTGATAATTTCTTCCATGACCGCTTCATGTAAATCTGCTTGCTGAATGTCTGGGTCGTGCTGGGTAGAAACGACCAATGCATCAATGGCAATAGGGCGATGGTTTTGGTCGTAACGCAAACTAACTGAGCTTTGGCATCAGGACGTAACCAAGGTAAAATGCCTTGTTTTTCTAAGACTGGCTTGACGCTCCATCAAGCGATGAGCCAGCTCAATGGGTGCTGGCATCAGCACTTCTGTTTCGGTGGTTGCATAACCAAACATCAAACCTTGGTCACCCGCTCCTTGCTCTTCAGGGTGGCTTCTATCTACGCCCTGTGCAATCTCTGGCGATTGTTTGCCTAACATGTTGATGACGGCACAGCTATTACCATCAAACCCTAAATCTGAATGATTATAACCAATTTTATTCACTGTATCGCGTACAATTGTTTCAACATCTACATTGGCGTGGGTGCTGATTTCCCCAGCTAAAATCACCGCTCCTGTTTTTGGTTAAAGTCTCACAGGCAACTCGAGCATTTTTTTATCTTGGGCTAAAATCGCATCTAAAAATCGCATCTGATATCTGGTCTGCCATCTTGTCAGGATGCCCTTCACTGACAGACTCTGAGGTAAATAATGAATAATTCATGATAACAACTTGAAAAATAAAGAAAATAATAAAAAAACTTACAAATTTCTGGTCGCTTTTTCGTCGTTGGATATTTTTCCAATATTAGGCTGGACAGAAAAAAATAGGCTTTTGTAAGGTGGATACTAAATTTAAAAAAACAAAATTTAGAAATATGAAGAGCATTATACGGTAAAACCAACTAAATTACTATGTTTTATCAAAAGCCTTTTATTTAATAAAATTTGATAAAAAAATAAATAAGATGAAAAATTAATTATGTTTTTAACCAACTATGAGTTTTTGCCAGTAAATATCCTATCATACCAATCAGTACCGCAAATCCAGTATTAATGCCTTTTATGGTGGCGATAACAGTTAGCACAGCACCACATACAGTAGGAAAAATACGTTCATTTGTGGCGTTTTGGATAAAAGGCAAGGTTAAGACAACAGTCATAGCACCAATAATTGCCCCACCAAGTGGTGTAATGGGCGAATCAGGTCGCATAAAAAATCGCATGATTGGCAGTTTATCAGATAACAAAAATGGCAAAACTCGAGATAGTGCGGTTAAAATTACCATCACAATCACCGCAATCAATAGCAAAATAAATTTGTCTTGGTCAATCATGATTTATCCTTTGAGTCGGTTTTGAAGCAAACTGGCTAAAAACGCACCAACCGCTGCTGCTAAAATTGCTATTTGTGCGTGCCCAAAAAATACACACATCAGTGCAATCAGTCCTGCAAATATAATAATCAGTCGATGGTTGGGGTTTTTATGATAGCTTTGAGCAGTCAAAGAAACAAATAATGCCACAAAAGCAAAATTCATCACTTCATTCATCAAAGGATAAGCCGATAAAATTTTTTCCACCAAAAAAACGCCTACAACAGTACTTAGCCACCATGATAACCAAGCAGTCAGCGATAATCCCCAAAACCAAGATTTTTTTGATGGTCAATTTTATCCAAATCCGCTAAAGCGGTCGCAAATACTTCATCAGTAATTAGGGGTGAGGCAGGTAAAATATTTTGATTGGATTTTTAGATGACGTTTAATTAGTGGAGCATACAGTAGATGACGACTATCTAATAAAGCGCACAGCCCAATCACTGCTCCAATGCTGGCTCCACTAGTCATGGATGCCAAAAGCAAAAATTGACTGGCGCCAGCATAAATAAATACACTCATAAAAAAATGGCAATCCATGCAGGCATGCCTGCAGATGCACAAGCCAGCCCAAAGGCAATGCCAACAGGAATATAACCTAAAGTAATTGGAATGGCAGACTGACAACCTTTTAAAAACACATGTGTAGTCATGATAATCCAGTTTTATAACAAATCAAGGATGAAATTACAGGCAATTATTAAGTTTGTTACACATATCTAAAAAGACGATTAGCGTAACCAACTTCATTGTCGTACCATGCCATGATTTTAAAGGCTGTGCCCGCCTGCATGATGTATTCATCATCCACAACCAAAGAATGAGTATCGCCAATAAAATCACTAGAAACCAGTGGTAATTCATTATAAGCCATAATGCTTTTTTAAAGACGTTTGGCTTGCAGTTTTTAATTGTGTTTTTTTAATTCATCAAGTGTAACATATCGGTCAAACGTTACTGTAATATCAATACAAGCCACATTGATTGTTGGGACGCGTATTGAATAGCCATTTATTTTTACCATCAAGGTGGGGCATGACTTGTAGGGTGGCTTTGATGCTGCTTGAGGTGGTGGGAATCATATTATGCCCTGCAGCACGAGCTCTTCGTAAATCACGGTGGGCTTGGTCTAGCACCATTTTGGTCGGCAGTGGTGGCATGGATTTCGGTCATTAAAACACTATTTAAAACCAAAGGCATTATCTAAAGTAAATAATAGCGGTACTAAGGCTTGGGTGGTGCAAGAAACTCCAGAGATGATTGGTAATTTTTTTAGATAAAACGTTGTCATTAACTCCCATCACCACGCAAGCATCCACATAATCAAATGGCGCCGCTCCAATAATTACTTGTTTTGCGCCCGCTTTAAGATGTAGATTGGCTTTTTGTAGGAGCGAAAATGCCCCGTACATTCAAGTACGATATTTACCTTAAACACTTTCCAAGGTAGTTTTTTGCGGGTCTGGCTCGTTAAGTAAAAAAATATTTTTTGCAATTTGGTTTTTTTCTACAGATTTTTTAAAAACAAACACCCCATCTGTGTTTTTCAATATCTGCGCTCATACCTATTTTAGCTAGACTGCCATGAGTGCTATCAAAATTTAATAAATGTAGTAGTGTTTTTTTGGGTCGGCGACATCGTTGATAGCAACAATTGGTATTTTTAGATATATCATCTAAAACGCTGTAAATAAGTGCGTAAAACAGTGCGTCCGATTCGTCCAAAAGCCATTAAGAGCAATTAACATATATTGTTACCATAAGTTTTTAAGTAAGTTGTGATGCTTTTGATGATAGACTATACATAATTATCATATATCATCATTATGCATAATGTCCCTAAGTCAGTAATATCATCTAATATAATCAATGCCAACAAAACTCTTTGTTGGGAGTATCGTTTTTGAAGTTTTTTTGATAAATAGGATAAGCTTTTTGGGGGTTTCATGACGTTCAACGATTTCTTTGTAAATAGGAAACATATCTTGATATTGCTGCCCATCAATTAAATGATAATAATTATGATACCCTTCTTCTTGAATCAGCTGTCTTATATGAGAGATGATGGTGTCGAGGGTTAAAGAACGGGTTTTTGCAATGGATTCAAGCGTTAATCCTTGTTTAATTAATTCTTTGGTTTTGTTTATAGTGGAGGTTTTTGGATTTTTTTATGATGATTGTGATTGTCTATAATATCTGATAAGGTTTTTGATTTTGTTTGATTTTTTTAATTGAATGCTGAAAGTCATTGATATCATCATAGCCAATAAACGATTTTTGCTGTTGCTTAATGGTTTTTTTGTATCCATTTCTAAAAAAATGCTTTTTTTCATGCTGCTTGCCAAGTTCAAGCAATCTTTGGTTTGCCCTGAAAGACAAAATTATCCAACCATAAACTTCGTTGATTAAGTCCTAAAAGTTTTTAAGCCATCAAGACTGCGCAGGCGAGATAATGCCACATAGCCTTGCCCTGTCTCAAAAAGTACGCGATAAATCAATCTCAGCAGCATCTAATGTCATACCTTGGGATTTGTGGACAGTGATTGCCCAAGCTAAACACAGTGGCACTTGAGAGTAGTACGCTAGCACTTCACCATTATTGTTTTTCAGTTACCCATTCTTCAGGTTTGGCAAGAATGGTTTTTCCAGAATTTAAACGTATCACTGGATATTTTGGAGTAGTATCATCTTTTGCATCTATATCGTCATCAAAATCATAAGCCATCAGTGGTGCAAAAATCTACAATGGTGCCAATAGAACCATTGTAAACGTCAAGTTCAGGGTCATTTTTGACATACATAACTCTTGCTCCTACTTTTAAAGTTAAGCACTCGGGAGCTTTGACGCCTTTTTTTAAAGCATCAGTCAGTTTTGTATCGCCTTGACAAGTCGCTTCATAAGTAAATTCGTCTGCATCAATATCATCAAGCTGATTTTGATTAATTTTATCAACATTGGCATTGTGTGTATAAAGGCGCGTGCAGGTGTCATCAATGTGATTGTTTTTTTGGTATTTAAAAAGGGTTTCAATGGCAAACGTACTCACTTCTTGGGCGCGAATCTGGTTTTAAAAATTTGATTAAGAGTAATGCCATATTTTTTTGATTTCATCTTGGTTGGTTTGGCGGTGCTGCTCATCTAAATAACAAATTTTAAAATCAGCACCAAGCCACGCTTTTTGCCATAAACGCATATTTGTCTTTATTGTCATTACCTGTTTTTATCAATGGGCGGTAACTGAAAAAAATCGCCGCAAAAATATGACTTGTACACCGCCAAATGGTTGTGAGTTTTTTTCTGATGATACATAAAATCTCATCCAATAAATCCACTTGTTTAGCGTGTAGCATCGAAATTTCATCAACAATCAACACTTGTGTATCAGTGAGTCTTTGCACGAGCAAATGATGTTTTTTATGCGTTTAAAATCATCATCTTCAAAACGGTCTTTGATGCCCATGCCAGCCCATGCGTGAATGGTCATGCCATTCATATGTGTTGCAGCAATACCAGTACTGGCGGTAATGGCAACCTTGATGGAATGTTTGCGTAGATATTTGATGTATTGATTTAAGATATAAGTTTTGCCTGCGCCTGCTTGCCCTGTTAAAAAAATATTTTTTTCCTGTTTTTAACATTTCCAGTGCGGTTTTTGTCTCATCAAAAAAATTCCTTTGTTACGATTGTGCTAGCAAAAACCAGCTTGTATCATTTAGGCAATTGCGGTGGTTTGTCAGGCTTGGGTAGAGATGTTTTTGCATTATTCTCATTGGTATTTGTTTGAGTGGACTCAGCTTTTTTTAAACTTAGTCTACGCACGGCAGAATAGTGGGGAATCTGAGTTTCTTTGGTAACTTCATCAAAAATAATGCGTCCTTCACTATCCAGTTTATCATATTTAACGGATTGATTTCGTGGAATAAAAAAAGTTAAGCGGACTGGTAATCAGGTGTTTTACGATAATGAAAAAGTTCCTGCCCTTGGCTGTAACGAACCTCTTTAGAACGCAGCGCCACCATCAAAGACAAAGAAAAGCTCACCAAAAAGGTTAATTAAACCAATTAATAAAACCCCAATAAAGGAATAAATTGCCAATCCCCATGTTAAATCTTGCTTGGAAATAAAATACAGTCCATGCACAAAGTTTGCTGATGCAAATGCAATATGACGAATGTCTAATGGCAATCCTAAAAATATAACCAATGGTTCCTGTGCTACCCAAAAACATCCAAAAATAAAATTCCCCATAATTGCCCCAAGGTTTGCTTCAACAAATTGGGAAAACTTGTCTAAAAGAATTTTTAGGTAATAAATATGCAAGCAGTTTATGATGTTTAATGCGTTCTCCAATCTTATTGTGTATGGCTAAATTATCATAATATCCAGAGATAAGCCCCTGCTAAAAATAGCAGCACGCCTGCAATGGCGGCGTGTGGTAGTGATAATGACCTCAAAGGGTCTAAATCGTGCAACAAATGACCCTGCCATATGCGTATCAATCATGGGTTGTCCATAACGTACGCCATAAAAATAAGCCACCATAAAGGCAACAGGCATTGCAATGGAGATATTACCAATAATCGCAATAAACTGCGTTCGCATGATGTCCACGATAAGTTCAGCTAATTTGGTTAGCTGTTTATTTTTACCCTTTTTATCTTTGTCATCTTTAATGGTGGAAGCAATTGCAGCAGCGGTCATAGCAGGCTGTTTGGTGGCGACCGTTCCGCCTACCACATGAATGCTAACAAATCCAAGACCATAAATCATGCTATTGATAAATGCTCGTCCAATTGGCGCTAATGTAAGTTCATAAGACAGCGTTTTTAAAGTTGCCATAAATCCAATAAATAACCCTCCAGTGCCGCCTTTTGGTACATTTTTTTGGTAGCCAACTTTGTCGGTACTGATATAGTGTTCACCGACTCGACTAGCGTTTTTCGGTAATTTTTTTGAGATAGCAGTTTGGTATTGTTTTGGATAAGCCAACCAAAACTGTAGCGTGTTTTGGCGGTACAAACGCTGTTTTGAATTAAACTAATAATGGCTTTATTGCGTATCTTGCCACCTTGCAACAAATCAAGCAATAAACGCATACGCAAAATACTTTTGCTCAAGTCGCACTAACATATTAGTCATGCGAATGGAAATGCCTGTTTGATAGATGCGTTTACGAATGTTATCTACGATGGTTTGGCATTGGTCTAACATAACAAGCAGTTGGGAAGGGTCAGCATCTTGCTCAGGTTTGGTGTCAATTAATGTGTCTAAATTATGCAATTTACGATAATTATCCACAAACTCCAAAACCTCTTGATTTTTGAGCAGTAAAAATCGCCGTAATGGTCATAGCAGGGTGAGTGGCAATGATGTCGGGGTGTAGTCCAATACCATTGATGCGATAGGATAAAAATTATCAGTGCGTTTAATACACCATTTTTACAATGGCAACATACTGCAAATCGCTGTTATCTGCTTGAATTAGCGAAATTAAACTTTCCCAATTTTCCATACTAATCAGCCCAAGCCATTCTTTATCATTGGGCTGGTCAAATAAATAATCAATCAGTTCAATTAGGGCGTCTTTTTTTCAGATAATAAAGGTAAAAAAACGATGCCCAATCAATTTACGAATGCTGTAAGCAAAGCCATCATCAGAAGCAATGCCCATATCAGCATAAAATAATATTTGCTTGTAGTTATCCAAAAAGTCTGATGATAAAATTAGCAAGCGAGCTTGCCAGATTTGGGTGTTGGTGCAAAAATCTCTATCAGTTGCGTGATGTTGGCGTTGATTTGAGCCTCATCATTGCCGCGTACTCTAAGCGCATCAATTAAGCGCTTTAGTGAAGCAGGTTCAGGAATTTCACGCAGTGCGGCAATGTATTGTAAGATATGAAGGAAACTTTGAGAATTATCAGACACGTTTTACCTTATAATAATGACACTTATATTATGAGCTTAACTATTGTAACACAGCCAAAACTGCGTGAAAAAAACTAAAAAGGCTAAATCAAACCAGTTGTTTATCAGAGTTATCTACAGAACCAAACCTATTTTTATTTAGTTAATGACCGTGATAGTTTGTTGGGTCTTTTTCGCTATTTTTGTGCTAATGGTAAGTCAAAAAAATGCTTGTAAAATATGCTGCCGAGCCTGTGAATAATAATCAAACTGTTCACAGGTTTTTTTCCAAACTGCCCAGCCATAAAGGAATGTTACCCTTCATGGTATTAAAACGGTTCTTGGGTAAATCAGGCATGGTTTTAGCATATTCAACACACAATTGGGCGTCTGTACGATTATTGCAAACCAAAGCCATATCGCAACCTGCTTGTATGGCAGCTTGAACGCGCATATCAGCTCCGCCTGCCACATGGGCGGCTTTCATGGAGAGGTCATCACTAAAAAAATTACCCCATCAAAACCTAGACGACCTCGTAAAAATATCCTGAAGCCAAATTTTAGAAAAAAACCAGCAGGTTTATCATCTACTTGGCAAAAATTACATGAGCGGGCATGATGGCATCAAGTTTGGGGAGATTTTTAATAAAAGTTATGCCATCACATGCCCAAATTTCATCAAAACTACGATGGTCTACGGCATCAGCAACATGTGAATCAGGAGCAATAGAGCCATGACCTGGAAAAATGTTTGCCAGTGGATTTCATACCAGCATGTTTCATGCCATTAATAAAACAATCAGCCAACGCATTAATCACATCAGGATGTTGATGAAAGGCTCTATCACCAATAACAAGACTGCAACCATCAATATCCAAAACAGGTGCAAAACTAAAATCCACACCAACTGCTAGCACTTCACACGCCATCAAATAACCAGCATCATAAGCCAATGCTTGAGCGTGTTTTGGGTTTTTCATCATATAGTTTTCCTAGTTTTTCCCATTGCAGGCAGTGGGGTAAAGCCTTGGCGAAAGCGAGCCACTCGCCCGCCTTCTTGGTCAACAGCAATCAATAAATTAGGGTTGATGTTTCGCATTTCATCTGTTAAAAGCACGTACTTGAGCAGGCGTGTCTACATTACGAGCAAATAAAAATCATGCCACCAATTTCTTTATTTGCCAGAAAAAAACTTTATCTTCATCGTCCAACACATGACCAGCTACGTCTGCCATGATAATGCCTGTTGCCATAAATATCAGCCTTAAGTTTTTAAAAAAATTTAATGCGCTATTATGCCACGATTTTTTTCTTAATTGTGTCTGTTGGCATAAAAATTGCTAACAAAAACAATCATCACGGTAAGATTTTTTTGTGATAATATAGCCATTTTGAAACACAAATTGAGATAAATTATGTCTAAATCCCAATATTTTTTTATCGGGGCTAACTACGATTGTTGCCAGCGCAGTATTTATTCAAAGTTACACCACAGTTGCCCAAGCGGCTGACAAAGGTAGGTTTTGAGCCAAATATTGAACAAAAAAATAACCACTCGTCAAGTTGCACTGTTTCTGGACCGCTTACACTATTTAAAAACGCCTCTAAATAAGGAAATGGGCGCAAAAGTTTTTATCATCTTATTATGATGCTCTTGACCCAAATCGCACACTATTTTTTTGCAATCAGATATTGATGAATTTAATAAAAAAATACGCTGATACTTTTGCTGACCGCTTAAAAACGGGGTGATTTGTCTGCAGGGATTGAAGTGTATGAACGTTATCGCACTCGTTCTAACGAATATTACAACTACGCCAAAAAAATTCTTAGCTGGCGATGTCAATCTAAAAACCAATAAATCCATTATCTTAGACCGCGAAAAAGCTGACCGTTTCACTGATAAAAAGAGCAATTGGATTATTGGCAAAATCAGATTACTTATGCGTTAATTGGCATTACGCTTGGTAAAGAAGAAGACAGTGCCAAAGATAAAGCGTTTTTGGAAAATCCAGATTTGACCCGTGGACACGATTTGGTCAAGGGTGATGAGCGTAACCCTAAAGAGGTGCTAATTAATCGTTTATCGCGCCAGCAAGGTCAGCTTGAGCGCATTAAAAAAACGATGAAATCATGGAAACGATTTTTAAATACTGCCATGATGACTTATGATCCTCATAGCAATTACTTTGCGCCTGTGCAAGCCAATGAACTGCAAATCCAGTCTAATTTGCAACTAGAAGGCATCGGTGTATCAATTAGACCTGACCGTAAAAAAATCCTGACTATACTAAAATTGTTTCGTTGGTTGATGGTGGACCTGCCGCCAAAACAGGACAGGTGCGAGCTAACGACCTGATTATTGGAGTTGCTCAGGATGGACAACCAATGGTTGATGTGGTTGGCTGGTCGGTACACGAAATTGTCTCAGTGATTCGTGGCGCTCGTGGCACCAGTGTTACCATCAGGGTAAAACAGCCCAATACTCCAGACAGCTCTGCACGTAATGTGTTGATTGTGCGTGATGTAATTGAACAAGAAGAATCGGGTGTTCAGCATCGAGTTATTGATATGCCATATCAAGGCAAGACCAAAAAAAGTTGGCGTGATTGAAATTCCTAGTTTTTTTATCTTAATTTTTCAAGCACGTAAAAAGGTGAAAGTGATTATCGTGCTGTTAGCCAAGACGTTGAGAAAGCTTTAAAAGAATTAAATACCAAAAAAATTAGACGGTTTGGTGGTGGATTTACGCAATAATCCCGGCGGCTCTTTAGATGAAGTAACCAAAATGCTGGGTTTGTTTGTCAAAGAAGGTCCATTAGTACAGATTCGTGATAATCAAGGACGCATCAAGTTTATAAAGATGAAGATGGCGGTAAGCAGTTATATACAGGAGATATGGTGGTGTTGATTAATTTGGCATCCGCATCCGCATCTGAAATTTTTTGCTGCCACCATTCAAGACTATGGACGCGGTTTGGTGGTTGGTAGTACAACTACAGGAAAAAGGCTCAGCGCAAGTCCAGCGTGATGATTTAGCGCTAGGCTCAGCAACCTTGACTCAGCGTAAATTCTACCGTGTAAATGGTGGTAGCACTCAAAAATAAAGGCGTTGTTCCTGATATTGAATTGGTTAATATCTATGAAGGCATGGAAATTGGCGAACGCGAATATAAAAAAACCCTTTGGAATGGGATACCATTAATTCCACTGATTTCAAAAGCAGAAGGTAAATATTCCAAATCGTTAATTGATAGTTTGATTGAAAAAAATCCAACACTCGCCAAAAAAACAAAATCCACAGTTTAAATATTTGCAAGAAGTCAATAACATACGTCTTGCTGAAGATGACAAAAAAACCAGTGGATGTAAATATTGATAAGCGCCGCTTAAGAACTCAAATGGTAGAAAAGAAAATGCTAATGGCAGAAAACATGCGCCGTCAAGCTGTAGGGTGAAAAAAACCTTATGTGGATTGGACGACTTATCAAGCAAGTATTGATGCACTTAGCGAAGAACGCAGTTTGCTAAAAAGAAAATCAGCGCCCAAAAACTGCCTGAAGATGAAGCATATGTAATAGAAGCGGCAACATTGATGTTTGATGCTAAAAACGCCAATGGTCAAAAAAATAGCCAAAACTATTTGTTGAATAGGGGTTTGGTGAGATATCTTGGATTAAAAATTTTACTAGGTAAATCACCAAAAAAACTTGTTATAATCAACAAAATTTGCCACACAAATTTATTTGTATTTACTTTGTAATTTAGGAGTCTTTATGGCTATTGAGCGCACCCTTTCTATCGTAAAGCCCTGACGCGGTTGGCGGTAATCACATTGGTGAAATTTTTTTGCTCGTTTTGAAAAATGGTTTAAAAATCGTTGCTACCAAAATGAAACATCTTTCCAAAGAAGAAGCTGAAGGTTTTTATGCTGAACATAAAAGAGCGCGGTTTTTTTGCTGATTTAGTGGCATTTATGACTTCAGGACCTGTTGTGGTATCTGTATTGGAAGGCGAAAATGCTGTATTGGCTCACCGTGAAATTTTGGGTGCAACCAATCCAAAAGAAGCGGCAGCAGGCACAATTCGTGCTGATTTTTGCAACCAGCATCGATGAAAAACGCTGCACATGGTTCAGACAGCACCAATTCAGCGGCTCGCGAAATTGCTTATTTCTTTGCTGACAATGAAATTTGCCCACGTACTCGCTAATTTTTGACTCAAAAACGACCATTATATGCAACGATAATGGTCGTTTTTTTATCAGGGTTTTTTTCTGACTTTTTATAAAAAAATATTTAGTATAATAACGCGCTTATTTATTTCATTTACTGTATTTATGTCTGATAAAATTCCTGTTATTTGCTCCGATATTATTGATTTTAATAGTGAACAAAAATTCAATCATGGACTTTTGATTGTTCCAATCGCACCAATTTATTGGGCTTATCAAAGCAGGAGCTGACAGATTTTTTTGTTGCTTTGGGCGAAAAATCATTTCGAGCAACTCAAGTAATGAAATGGATTTATCAGTTTGGGGTTACTGATTTTAATCAAATGAGTAATTTATCCAAAGCTTTGCAGAAAAAACTAGCTCAGGTAGCACACATCACCCCGCCTGTGGTGAAATTTAAAAAATTTAGTGAAGATAGTACCAGAAAGTGGGTATTTGAAGTAGCGGGCGGTTCTTTGGTGGAAACAGTATTAATTCCAGCAGAAGATGGTAAGCAATTTGGGCGTAAGACTTTATGCGTTTCATCGCAAGTAGGTTGTGCTTTAGACTGTTCATTTTGTAGTACTGGAAAACAAGGTTTTGAGCGAGATTTGACAGCCAGTGAAATTATTGGTCAACTTTGGGTTGCTAACCAGTCCTATATGACCGATGTTCCTATTTTTAGAGCGTCAAAATCTGGTAACTAACGTGGTCATGATGGGCATGGGAGAGCCTTTGCTAAATTATCAACCGGTTGTTACTAGTATGTCCTTGATGCTTGATGATAATGCATTTGGTTTGTCCAAACGTCGTGTTACGCTTTCTACATCAGGCATTGTGCCAAAAATGTATGATTTAGCAAAAGATATAGATGTAGCGCTTGCCATCAGTTTGCACGCTCCCCAATGATGAGCTGCGTAATGAACTGGTGCCAATTAATAAAAAATATCCTTTGTGTGAACTGATGCAAGCAGCCAAAGCTTATGTTTATGATGAAAATCCTCGCCATAAAAAGCACGTTACCATTGAATATGTGATGTTACAAGGTGTTAATGATAGTGATACACACGCACACCAGCTTATTACACTATTACAAGACTTGCCCAGTAAAATTAATCTGATTCCTTTTTAATCCATTTCCGCATGCGCCTTATTCTCGTTCTAGCAACAACCGTATTCGGGCGTTTGCAGAAATTTTTAAATCAAGCAGGGTTTGTATGCACTGTACGTCAAACCCGAGGTGATGATATTGATGCGGCGTGTGGACAATTAGTTGGTCAAGTTACAGACAAAACACGACGTGCAAAAAATGGCAAGAAAAAGTTGCTAAAAATCAACAATTAAACCCTTAAAGCACAGTGAAAAAAAGTTGGCAAAATTTTTCAGATACTTGTTAGAATGAAAGAGTCTATCCTGTAAACTTATTGGGTAATTTTTATGAAACGTATAACAACAATTTTAACACTAAGTATCATTGTGGCAGGGGTGTGCGGCTACGCCAACAAGCTCAACATCGGTTGGTGGTGCTTATCAAGGGGTTGACCCATCAACTCGAATCACTGATAAAAAGCTGAACTGGCTCGAGTACGCACAGCACTGGCGGCGCAATACATTAGTGAAAGAAAAATTGGACGATGCCCAAAAACAATTAGAAGCTGCTTTTAAAGCTGAGCCACGTTATGCCCCTGCCTATGATATGATGGGCAACCTGTTAAGTGCTGAAGGTAGCCAAATTAATTTGCAAAAAGCAGATGAATATTATCGCCGTGCCATTAGTATTGACCCAGAATTTACCCCAAGCACGCAATAATTATGGTGTGTACTTGTCGCGAATGAATCGCCACAAAGAAGCTATAGAACAGTTTAAAATTGCAGGTAGTAAATTAGGCTACGATGGGCGAGCATCATCACTTGAAAATTTAGGTTTGACTTATTTAAAAGTTGGTGATGAAAAAAATCGGCTGAAGAATCATTTAATCGGGCGCTGGATATTGATTCAGGTACGGTGGTGGCGCGCATGGAACTGATTGATATTTTGATTAATCAAAAAAACGCACACTACAAGCCAAAGAATACTACGATGGACTCAAGTCATTATGGCAAATGTATGATGAACCAATGCCGGCACGTCTAATGTATCAAGGTATTAGGCTAAGTGTCTTACAAAATAACCCAACTGAACGCCAACGTTTATCTACTTTGTTGTTATCACAATATCCACTCAGTGATGAAGCAAAAATTAAAAATTTGGTTACATAACCCTTCTGGAGCACCTTTAAAGTGAGTACAAATTCAAATAATGAATCAAAAACCGCAATCAAATAATGGATTTGGTGGAAAATTGCGCAGTGCCAGAACGTCAAGAGGTTATTCTTTGGATGCTGTGGCAAAAAGAATTGAATATTTTTAAGACGTTACGTTCAAGCATTGGAAGAGGAAAATTTTTGCTGCCTTACCACCTTTGGCATATGCTCGAGGTTTTTATTGTTAATTATGCAAAAATTTTTGGAATTAGACAGTGCTGAATTTGCATTAGCTTTTAGAAAAATTCTCACCCTGATTCTTTACATCCAAAAAGTAGCATCATCTCCTTTAACACCAATGGGAACATTGCATCGTGGGCGCACACCCGTTCGATTTAATCCGTGGTTGATTGGTGGTGTGGTTGGCGTACTGGCACTTGGCGTGATTTTATTAAAAATTGTACCAGTGCCACTGATAAAACAGATAGTCGCCCAGCACAAGAATTACAAACGCAAACATTAACACCTATGGAACAGGCTCAGGGCGCAGCTTTTAAATGGTTCAGGTTCAGCGATTGATATCAATCAATTAAATGCCGCGCCTGCAAAAAGTAGGTGTTGGTGTGGTGGATATTTGGTCAAAGGGTGATGTAAATATTAAAATTTCTGATAAAAAAATGATAATATTTTTAATGCAGGGGTGTGCAATCAAAAGGCGGCTACAAATTAGAGGGTGAGACTCCTTTGCAGGTAGAAATTGACAACCCTGCTCAAGTAGATATTAAATTTAATGGCAGCCCTGTTCGTTTGGGCGAGCACATTAAAGATGGGCAAGCTGTTTTTAACGTTAGAGTAATAAAAAGTTAGAATAATCAATCAATTAAAACAACGAATCAGTAAGTGGAAATTTCTATGTCGCATTACACACCAATTAAACGCCGTCTAACCAAGAAAATCTATGTAGGCAATGTTGCTGTTGGTGGCGATGCGCCGATTAGTGTACAAAAGTATGACCAATACCAATACCTGTGATGTTGAGGCAACTTTAGCACAAATTCAGCGATGTGTATCAGCAGGAGCCGATATCATGCGAGTTTCCACACCAACTATGGACAGTGTGGCGGCTTTTGCTAAAATCAAAAAGCGCTCAACCGTACCACTGATTGCGGACGTTCATTTTGACCATAAAATCGCCATTGCAGTTGCTGATGCAGGAGCTGACTGTTTGCGTATTAACCCCTGGCAATATTGGTAACGATGCTAAGGTTCAAGAGGTTGTTGCCGCTGCACGATATCATAATGTGCCGATTCGTATCGGAGTGAATGCAGGTTCTTTAGAAAAAGATTTGCAAAAAAATATAAAGAGCCTACAGGTGAGGCGATGCTTGAATCAGCGCTTCGTCATATTGATATTTTTGGAAAAACTAAATTTTCAAAATTATAAAATTTCAGTTAAAGCCAGCAATGTATTTTTTAACATTAGATGCATATCGTCTAATTTCTGCTCAGATTGACAACCCCTTACATTTGGGGGTTACTGAAGCGGGTGTGTATCGTACAGGCACGGTAAAATCAGCGATTGCTTTGGGCGGTCTTTTATTGGATGGTATTGGCGATACCATGAGAATTTCTTTAGCTGCCGAACCTGAAGAAGAAATCAAAATTGGTTTTGATATCCCTAAAATCACTCAATATTCGCAGTAATGGAGTGAATTTTATTGCTTGCCCTAGCTGCTCACGTCAAGAGTTTGATGTGATTAAGGTAATGAATGACTTAGAAGCTCGTTTAGAAGACATTCGTGAACCTATTGATCTATCAGTCATTGGCTGTAAAGTTAACGGTCCTGGTGAGGCAAAAGAGGCAGATATTGGCGTGGTTGGAGCTAGCCCAAATTCTTTGGTGTATAAAGCAGGGCAAAAAAGCCATTTAATTGATACCAAAGTATTGGCGGATGAAATTGAAAAAAATGGTGAGAAATCACGTAGCAGAACTGACTAAAAAAACGAGAAAATGAGATTTTTACGAGTTGCTCCATAGTTTTTTTGTTGTGTAAGTTGTTACTAGGTTGCAATGGCTAAAAAGTTTCTAATAAAAACAAGTTTCATACATGGTTTTTAATCTATTGTTAAAATATAAATGCATTTTTAGACGGTAAGTTAAAAATAAATTTAAAATATGAAACCATGCATCACCATTTAAATGTTAAAAAGAACGTAGAGTAATAAATGAATAAAATTCAAGCTGTCAAAAGGATTTAACGACATTTTGCCCGAACAAAGTGCAATTTGGCGAACAGTGGAAGCCAAATTAGCAGATGTACTTGACCGTTACGGATTTAGCCAAATTCGCCTTCCAATTGTGGAAGAAACCCAATTATTTGCTCGTGGTGTCGGTGCGGCAACAGACATTGTAGAAAAAAAGAAATGTTTATGGTGTCCTATCACGGCAATAAAGGTGATAAAAATGCTGAAGATACTTTGTTTTCTTTACGTCCAGAAGGCACAGCAGGGGCAGTTCGCGCAGTGATTGAACACAATCTTTTGCGTGGCGATACTCCAAAACTATGGTACACTGGTGCAATGTTTCGCTATGAGCGCCCACAAAAAGGGCGGTATCGCCAATTTCACCAACTTGGTGTGGAAAGTTTTGGCAGCGCGTTACCAGATGCTGATGCCGAACTGATAGCGATGACCTATGATATGTGGCAGGCGCTAGGCGTAGATAAAGTGCTAACATTACAATTAAATAGCCTTGGCGAAAGCGACGAAAGGCAAGCCTATAAAAAAGCTTTAGTGGCTTATTTGACTTTGCATTTTGATGGGCTTGATGATGATAGTCAGCGAAGATTGACCACCAATCCATTGCGTATTTTAGATTCTAAAGACCCGCAAACCCAAGATATTTTTGCTAGGCGCTCCAAAACTGTCTGATTTTTTTGGGCGAAGATTCGCGCCGCCATTTTGAACAAGTGCAAAATTATTTACATGCTTTAGGCATTGATTTTGTGATTAATGAAAAACTGGTGCGTGGTTTGGATTATTATAATAAAACGGTTTTTGAATGGACTACAGATAAATTAGGTGCGCAAGCCACTGTTTGTGGGGGGCGGGCGCTATGATGGATTGGTGGGTATTATCAAAGGTAAACCAGAACAATCCGAGCCTGCGGTTGGTTTTTGCAATGGGACTTGAGCGTTTACTGTTGCTTATTGAAACGGTTAATCCAATTACCAAAACATCCGATTGTGATGTGTTTGTGGTGGCGCATCCAGATGTTTATACCAATGCCTTACTGTACACCAAACAGCTTCGCACACATTCATCGCTGCGAGTAAAAATGGCAAGTGCAACCAGTTTTAAAAGCCCAAATGAAAAAAAGCGGACAAATCGGGTGCAGCTTATACAGTGATTATTGGGCATGATGAAGTTGCCAATCAAACTGTCAGTGTTAAACATATGCAAACAGGTGAGCAGTCAATACGCTGCATCAATGATTTTTACGTTTAAGTAATAAATAAGTGATGATAATGACAAAACAATCTTCTACTCCAAATTCCAATCAGTTAGATGGTAATATGAGCGATGCTCAGGCGATGAGCGCATTAAAACAACATGGCCCTAAGATTTTTTTGGGCAATTGTTGTGGCATTGGCAAGCTATTTTGGTTGGCAATATTACCAAAATAACCATGCTAAGATTGATACAGTAGCTGCTGATAGTTTTGCAGATATTAGTGAACGAAATGATGCATTGGTACTTGGATTAAATAATCCTGATTTGGATGAAGCCGCCCAAAACCTACTTAAAAAAAGAACAAGATAATTTATTTGCTGATATTGATAAATTGGTTGCCAGTCATGGAAAAATCTGCTTATGCTTGGCAAGCACTTATTATTAAGGCGCATATTGCATCAGACACAAAAGATTATAAAACAGCAATTACTGCTTTGCAACAAGCCTTGAATATTGATTTAAAAGATGATGGTTTAAAGGCGATTACCAGTCTACGTTTGGCTCAAGTTATGCTAGCCGACGGCGATAAAGAAGGTGCTTTTAGCGATTGTGAATGAAAAAAATGCCACCTGCTTTTTGAGGCGTCCAAACAAGAATTATTGGGCGATATTTATGTTGCCAAAGATGATATGGAAAAATGCCAAAAAAAGCCTATGAAACGGCTTGGAATGTTTTTGGCAGAACGCCAAGAAGTACGTTCATTGTTAAGTGTAAAAATGCAATCTTTGGGCATGAACCCCAAGCCCATTACCCAAAAACCATCAGTGGTTGCAGAAGCAAAAACCGCAAATAACTGATGGTGAGAATAAAAAAAGCAGACGATACCGCCAATAATCAGACTTCTGATACTAGTGCAAACCCAATAGAAGGATTTTTGTATGCAATCTTATATGTTAAAAAAACTGTTTTTGGTGGGCGCACTTGCTGTGGTTGCTTTGGATTTATCAGGCTGTCAACGATTTAAGACAGTCAAAGCAGAAGAAAACCAGCAAAATTAGTAAAGATTGATAACGCCATTTCTGTATTAACCCCAGTTACCAGTGTGTCACTACCAAAGGGTAATGCACGCATTAAAAAGGGTGAGTACAAAAAAAGCAGATACGCCTGATTTACAAATTGCAGTCTTACAAGATGGCTTTATTGCCGCAAATCGCTTTGGTACTGTAACTGCTTATCAAAAATAACGCACCAATTTGGTCGGTTAATGTTGGCGGGCTAATTACTAGCGGTGTTGGTGTTGATGACGCACAAACACTTGCTGTGGTCGGTACACGTGATGGCAAAAGTATTTGCTATTGATACCAAAAACTCATGAAATTCGCTGGCAAAAAAACTCTACCCAGTTCGTCAATTACCCCAAGTCTGATTAGTGAAAATCGCGTGATGATTTCTGCTAATGATGGCGTAATTTATGCGCTAGATACTAAGACAGGCGAACAGGTTTGGCAATTTAACACTCAGACTCCTTTAGTAAGTGTGCGTGGTACGGCTCTACCTTTATCTTTAGATAAAAAAACACCGCTGTTTTTGGTACTGCAGATGGTCGTATTCACGCTATTAACCCTGAACTTGGTAAACCACTTTGGACACGGCGCATTGGGTTTGCTGTGGGCGGTAGTCAGGTAAATCGCATGGGTGATGTTGATGGCAAACCTTTGGTGGTGGGCCATCATTTGTATGCCGCCAGTTACAGCGGGCAATTACTTGCTTTTGATATGACCACAGGACAGACGATATTTACCGAAAAACTTGCCAGCACAAAGGCACTAGATGCTTTTAGGAAGTTTGTTAGTTGGTTCAGATATTCAGGGTAACGTGGTAGCCTTTTGACCGAATTACAGGACAACAGCAATGGGTAAATAATCAGCTAAAAATATCGTAAATTAACCAATCCTGTTGCTATTGGTTCTTATATCGCCGTTGGTGATGGCATGGGAGTAGTCCATATTTTTTTGATGATGCAGGTAAAATTGTTGGACGTACCCAAGTAAAAGGTCAGCTTGTCAGTTTGCATGCAAAAGACGGACGATTATACACCCAAACCACGGATAATAAAGTAATGATTTGGCAGTTCAAATAGCGTCAGAGTTGTAAAATAAATAAGACGCACTAATTGGTTGCGTCTTGTTTTTATTTAGTTTTTCCAATTATTATTCATTCACAAAAAAACATCTGAGTAGAAAATGAGTTTAAAAACCCGTTATTGCTTTTGATTGGTCGTCCCAATGTTGGTAAATCCACTTTATTTAATCAATTAACCAAATCTCGTCAGGCTTTAGTTGCCGATTTTTGCGGGTTTAACTCGCGATCGTCAATATGGTGATGTGGTATTTGAAAACAAATCATTTATTGCTATTGATACTGGCGGTATTGGTGAAGCTGATGATGGTTCAGGCAACATTGATGATTATATGGCAAGCCAGTCTTATACCGCTATTCATGAGGCTGATAGTGTGGTTTTTGTGGTAGATGCACGAGCAGGATTAACTCCCAGTGATGAGGGATTGCCAAATTTTTTTACACACTTTTAGGCAAGCCTGTTTTTTGGTTGCCAACAAAACAGATGGCGTACATGATGCCAGTATTAGTGAGTTTTTGCGATGGGGTTTGGCGAACCATTTGCCACAGCAGCAAGCCATGGCAAAGGCGTTACCAATTTATTGGAAGCCTTAACTGCAAATATGCAAGAAGATACTGAACCAAAAAGAAATGGCAGATGGTCTAAAAACTTGCTATTATTGGTCGCCCCAATGTTGGTAAATCCACTTTGGTCAATCGTCTTTTGGGTGAGGATAGAGTAGTGGTGTTTGATATGCCGGGCACAACTCGAGATAGCATTTACATCCCATTTGAACGAGAAGGTCGTCAATACACACTGATTGATACGGCAGGGGTGCGTAGACGCGGACGTATTGATGAAAAGGTGGAAAAATTTTCAGTCATTAAAACGCTGCAAGCCATCAAAGATGCTAATGTGGTTGTGGTTGTGGTCGATGCCCATGAAGGGATTGTTGACCAAGATTTACACATGTTAGGGTTATGCACTGGATGCGGGGCGAGCAATTGTAATTGCCATTAATAAATGGGATGGTTTGAGTGATGACCAAAAAGCCAATTAAAAAGCGGATATTGAGCGTCGTTTTCATTTTGTGCCATGGGTCAAAAATTCATCTAATTTCAGCCCTTTATGGTAATGGTGTTGGCAGTTTATACCCATCAATTCATAAGGCGTATGATGCAGCAATGTTTAAGGTTTCCACCAGCCGTTTAACTCAAATCTTGCAAGATGCGGTAGAAATCACCAACCGCCTATGGTTGGCGGACGACGCATTAAATTGCGGTATGCTCATTTGGGTGGACATAATCCACCTGTGATTGTCATTCATGGTAATCAGACATCTGCTTTGCCAAAAAAAGCTATCAGCGCTACTTGGAAAAATATTTATCGGGAGGTATTTGCTTTAGAAGGTACGCCATTACACGTGGAGTTTAAGCAAAACGCCAATCCTTATGAAGGTAAAAATCCTGTTATTAAAAAAATAAAGCTAAAAATGCGTGAAAAAGAAACGCATTGCTGAGTTTAAAAAAACGCGATAAAAAAACATAAATAATTAGCCAGTGTTTGCCGTGTTATAATCCTAAAATTTGCCAGCAAACTTGTCTGATGACGTTAAATTATCCTGACAAAAAATATCAGATGAGCCAACTTGTTCTATTGCGCCATCGTTCATCACAATGATTTTTATCAGCGATGGCTGCGGCTTCCTCTTGGTCGTGTGTTACTAAAATGCCAGTAACTCCCGTTTCTTTTTGAATGTTCTTTAAAGATGTTCTAAGCTCTTTGCGAACTTTTGGTATCTAGCGCTCCAAACGGTTCATCCAATAGTAAAAGTTTGGGGCGAATTGTTAAGGCTCTTGCTAGCGCTACCCTTTGTCTTTTGACCGCCTGATAATTCGTGTGGATAGCGCTGTTTTACGTGCGGCAGCTGCACCATTTCAAGCAATTCATCTACTTTTTGAGTGATTTTTTTCTTTGGCTGGTCGCTTTTTTTCAAAAGTGTGAGTCCAAAAGCAATATTATCAAAAACAGTTTTATGACGAAATAAAGCATAGTTTTTGAAAAAAACAAATCCAATCCCTCGCTGTTGTACAGGAACATTGGTTACATTGATTTTGTCAAAAATTTCACCGCTATCAGCATTTTTCGAGTCCTGCAATAATTCGAAGTAATGTAGTTTTACCACAACCTGATGGACCCAAAAGTACCGCCAGTTCTCCTGTATTAATATCAAGGTTAATGTTTTTAGAACATGAAAAATTATTAAATTGTTTATAAATTTGTGAAACGGCGATACTCATGGTTATCCTTGGGTTTGTCAGTTAATTTAATCAGTTGGCTTATATTGTTATGAATTTGAACTGTTTATAGATTTTTTTGTTTTATTCATTAAAGTTTGTAAAATTAGCGTAAGTAGTGCTAAAAGCGCCAAAAAGACTTGACAAGGCAAATGCGGCTGTAAATGCGTAGTCGTTGTAAGCAATTTCAATCATCAAAGGCATGGTATTGGTTTCGCCGCGAATATGCCCTGACACCACACTCACCGCTCCAAATTCACCCATCGCCCGAGCGTTGGTAAGAATCATGCCATAAAGTAATGCCCATTTGATATTGGGTAGAGTGATGTGCCAAAACATTTGCCAGCCATTAGCTCCTAGTGTTAGTGCAGCTTCTTCCTCGCCACTGCCTTGAGACTGCATAAGTGGAATCAGCTCTCTGGCAATCAATGGAAATGTAACAAACAGGGTCGCCAGCACAATGCCCGTGGTTGCAAAAAAATAATTTGAGTGTTAAACGTGGTTGCAAAAAAATTTTTCCCTAATACAGTATTTGCACCAAAAAGCAGTACAAACATCAAACCTGCCACCACAGGCGATATAGCAAATGGCAAATCTAAAAAGCGTGGTAATTAGTGATTTTTCCCCAAAATTCATGTCGTGTTATCAAATACGCCATTGCCACCCCAATAACTGTGTTGATAGGTAGGGTAATGAATGCCGTGGTAAGCGTTAGTTTGATGGCATAAAAGAGCATCAGGGTCGGCTAAAGATGCTATATAAAACCAATAAACCCTCTTTAAATGCTTCATAAAATACCACCAGTAGTGGCACAATCAGCATAATCGTCATAAAACAAATGGCAATACCAATCAATAACCATTTAACATAAGGCGAATCTTTGGTAGCGGAGTTTTTTTGATAAGAATAAGAAGTAAGATTTTTCATAACATCAAAAATCAACCCTATAAAACTAGCCTATTTTTACCCCTAGTTTTTTTAGAAAATTGCCATTGCAATGTATTGATGGTAAATAACACAACCATAGATAGCAAAAGCATAAATAAAGCTACACATGATGCTCCTGATACATCAAATTGTTCAAGTTTGGATATGATAATTAATGGCAGTATTTCTGACTGCATAGGAATGTTACCTGCAATAAAAAAATCACTGAGCCATACTCTCCTGTTGCTCGAGCAAACATCATACCTGAGCCAATCAGTATGGATGGAACAAGCTCTGGCAAAAATAATTTTTATAAAAAAATCGTCAGTCGTGAAGCGCCTAAAGTTGCCGCTACTTCTTCAACTTCTATTGAAATTTCACTTAAAACAGGTTGCACCGCCCGCACAATAAATGGAAAAACTTACTACGACCAAAAGCCAGCCAAATACCAATTGGGGTAAAGGCAATTTTATTGGTTTGTCAAATAAATATACACCAACATCACTAAAAAAATTTTTCCAAAAAGACCATTGGGAGCGTATAAAGTCGCTAGAGCAATGCCCATAACTGAAGTTAGCAAAAGCAAATGGCAAATCGACCAGTGCATTCATAAAGGATTTGCCAAAAATCATAACGTACCAAAACCCAAGCAATCAAGGTTCCAAAAATAAGATTGGTTAATGTTGCCAAGATTGCCATGCCAAGTGATAGTTTAATGGCGAAGAATACTTGTGGCTCAAAAATGGTATCAATAATATCAGTAACCTTCATATCCAAAGAGGTCAAAACCATCATTACAAATGGCAAAATTACCAAAAAAACGACAAAGAAAAATATACTAATTCCCAAACTTAGTCCAAAAACGGCATGATTCGCCACCGCCTTTTTGGGGAAAGCAGTATTTGGCAAAAACAGTACTTGATGAAGTGAAATCTGACATTGGTATTAACAAACTTTGCTAAACTATGGCGATACTTTTACGATATCTTTGCCAAAAAAACTATTAGAAAAAAATAGAATGTTGTTTTTTTCAGTTTTGGAATTTATATTTAGCCACTTGTATTGAATGATTTTATTAATATAATAGAAAAGAAAAAAATAATATAAGTTTACAAAATAGTGATGATTTCCATCATTTTTTTCCACGAACTTATTGTATTAAAAAGCGATAAAAATAATCAAGTAACAAAAAAATATGTAACAAAAACATTATCTTGTTTATGAAACGGAGATTATCCATGAAACAGTTAACCAAAAATCAGTTTATGCATCTTGATAGCATTTATGTCAATTACCACAGTAAACGCAAAAAAATACCAAGTAATCCAGAGCCTGTATGGTTTTTTTCCCTAATTTTAGCGAAGATGAAAAAAATTATCTGATTGGGATCTTACTTGTGATAATGTGGGAGCTTGCCGTGCAGTTGGTTTTTACGGAGAGGAAAGTTTTGATTATGAAGATGAAAATCAACGTGAAGCTAGTTTAATGATTAAACGTGAAGCGGGTAATCCTAAAGTTATCATCAAAGCCAATCTAAACTTTATTGAAGATCATGATTATGTTGTTGAAGAAACCATCAAACAAATGGAGCAAAAAAATCGGCAGAAATGTTTATCAATGGCAAATCTTATGGCAAGGTGGCTTTTAAACTTTGAAAATGGCAGCAAACTTAATGATATTCAAACCAAAGCTATTTTTGGATAACATCAAGCAACCATTAAAAAAATAGAATTTCGTTTAGATAAAAATGCATTCTAACATTTCTACTTATGGACTCAAAGAAGTCTTAATAAAAAAATGGATGAAATTCAAGGGTTTGCTAATACTCCTTATGCTTTGTGGCAAAAAGGCAATAAATCTGCTCCAACCACGACTTATAGCTATCCCTGTGTTGCAAGATAAGCCCATTATTGGCGCAAGCAGTGCAATAGATAGAAATTCTAATGATGGCAAAAAAACTCATTGCGTTATTAAAAAAATGATTTAAAAGTTCAAGCTGAAAAAAATCTGAAATTGATTACCAAGATGATTGCATGATTTTTGGATGATGATTCAGAGATTGATGAATATGATAAAGAACGCATCCAAACGTTTGATGTAGTTCAACTAAGCAAAGATAAAAAAATTGGTTTTCAGGTTTGTGTTGGACGGCTGCCTACAATATGGGTTATGGCATGTGGGTTGTGGACAATAAATTTAATAAAGTTCACCAGAACGTTGGGCTTGACTTATCCTACCAAGAAGGCAATCAATTATTTCTTGCCATAAAAGGTCGTGGCTTGGGTGATTGTTGGAGTCTTGATGAATGGACTTGGGATGGTGAAAAATTTGTACAGTCTTTTTTTCTGGTAGTACAGGTATGTGCCGCGGTTTTGCAGGTGGAGCATGGCTGACTCCATCAACAGTAATTGATGTAGCAAGTGTTAAAAGATGATATAAGTCGGTTTGATTAATCTTGTATAAATTAATCTTGTATAAAATAAAAACCCCTTAAGCAAATATTGTTTAAGGGGTTTTTAAATTATGAACCATCAGATTTTTAAAATGTGTTGATTATCCATAACCAATTTGTCATAGACGCCACCTTCACTAAAAATAGGTTTTGCATAATATCTGACCAGTCCCCAAAAACTTCGTTTGGGAAAAATGTTTGCATTTTTCGGAAATTTGTCAGCATGCTTTTGTAAAATTTGCTCATTACTGGGGCGTAAAAAAATATTTTACCGCCAATTCCTGTGCTTCATCGCTGTATAAATGCTCTAGATAGGCTTGAGCGATGGGGTTGGTGGCTTTTTATGACTGACACTTTCAACAACCGCCACAGGATTTTCAGCATTGATGGTGTAACTAGGATAAATAATATCAACATTGCCAAATTTTTTTGAATAATGTTGGCCTCGTTTTTCAAAGGTAAGCAATACATCACCAAGTTCACGTTGGGCGAAGGTAGTGGTTGCTGCTCGTCCTCCATTTTCAAAAACTGTAACGTTATTTAATAGTGAGCGAACAAAAGCATCTGTTTTTCTTTATTTTTGATGAAAAAGTCAGTAAACCATAGCCATAGGCTCCCCAAAAATGCATAGCGACCGTTTCCTGAAGTTTTTTTGGATTGGCAAGAATAATTTTTTGTTCCCGATTTGGCAAGGTCATCCCAATCTTTGATAGCTTTTGGGATTATTTTTTTCTGACAATAAATACAATGGTGCTTGTAAAGGGATGGCATGATTAGGCAGCATTTGTTGCCAGTTTTTATTGACAAGCCCGCTATCGGCTAAAATTTGCACATCAGAACCTTGGTTCATAGTAACAACATCAGCTTGTAAGCTCATTTTTTTACAGATAATGCTTGTTTGCTGGAACTTCCATGTGACTGTTTGATGGTGATATGGGCATTTGGATTAATAGTTTTTATAATAATTGATAAATAAGGGATTATAATCTTTGTAAAAATCTCGCGCAACATCATAAGAAACATTTAAAAATTTCAATATCACTTTTTGAATCGGCGGTTGAATTGTGATTGGTTTGATTACTACAAGCGCTCAAAAATCATTGTGCTGGCAAGCAGTGTATTTGCCACGATAAATTTTTGACGGTCATAATTTTTCCTAATTATTTTAATTAATCATTTTGTTGGTTGCGAAGTGTTTTAAATGTTGCTTTAATGTTTTATAAATCGTTGTTTTTAGATTTGCAATAGTAGGTTTAAACTTTAATATATTCAATGGATTAGATTGACAACTAAATTGGCGCAAAAATTTATAAAAAAACAGCAAATAAGCAAATTAAAAACTAATAAAATAAACTTATCAAAATTATACTCAATACTTACAAAAAAACAATCAATAAGATGCATTAGTCATTTATAGAATATTTTATAGAAGATAGGGAAAATAATAAAATTTTTTTATAATGGCACTAATTGTAAAGCGGTTGATTTATACAACAAATGAATTAAAAAAAGCTTGTTTTTGTATCAAATTATCCAATTTATATCCAATAAATTTAACAATAAATCAATTAGTTATTTGATTGTTATGGGCAGCTGCTGTATGATATAATTACCAAAAAAATAAGATTGGGATTATCAATGTCCTTAACGCTGCAAATCGTAGAAAAACTAGCTCCAGACCAAGCATCTTTAACTGCCGCCAAAAAGCTATTATCAAATACTAAATGGCAAAATCAAGGGATGAATCAGGAAACAACCACCGTTTGGGGAGTGTTTGGGTTCAGGCTCAAAAACCTTATTATGTGGTTGCTGACACAACTGACCATGGTTATAAATGCACTTGCCCATCAAGAAAAATTTCCCTGTAAGCACACACTGGCTTTGATGTGGCGTTTTGCTGAAAATCTGGAGCGTTTTTACAGAAGAGGCTACGCCAACTTGGGTTAGTGATTGGTTGGGTCGGCGACGTAAAACCTCAAATCAAAAATACGCCTGAACCTCAAAACGATAATAAAAATGCAAAATCCATCGCTGAGGCGCAGCTTGATGATGAAGTAAAGGCGCTTGACCCAAAAATAGAAGCCGCCAAAAAAACGTGCTGAAAAAAATTAAAACAAACCACCGATTCTGCGATTAGTGCTGGGCTTTTTGAATTAAAGCAGTGGCTGATAGACCAATTAAGACAGGGAATTGGTGCATTTTTGGATGATATGAACCATCGCTGTCGACATATTGCAGCACGTCTTGTAGATTATAAGGCAAACCGTGATTGCATCTCGTTTGGATGATATGCCTGCTTTGATTTTTAAGCTACCCCAAAGACGTGCGCGCTAAAGCGGTAATTGCTGAATTTACTAGATTGTATTTATTGTATCAGGCGTGGCAAAAAAATTCAAACGATGCTGATGTTAGACAGGCAATCAGCCAAGGCGACACAAAAAAACAAAAATCAGCGAAAACCCAGATGCATTACGCTACCAAGGTTTGTGGCGGGTTATTGGTGAATTTAGCGAAAATAAAAAAAGATGGATTGATTAGTCAAGCCACCCTATCTGGTGCGTATGAATAAAAAAAGGTGAATCAATCAATGCGCCTAATTTTTGCCTTGATTTTTAGATTATCATCATGCTTCTGTTGGCACGGTATCAACCCCTAGCCAGTTGGGCGACTATTTGAAAGGTCAGCTGTGTTTTTATCCAAGCAAAGCGCCTTTGCGTGCGTTTTTTTGAACATTTTCAAACCAAATCAGATAATTTACAACAATTATATTTTTGTACAGAATTTGGACAATAAAAAAATCAACCTTCCCAACCCCAAAGTTTTGATGTATCAGAATTTGAATACGCGGGACAAGATTTATCATTACCTACCTGTTATTTTTGAGTTTTTTAGCTCATAAACCCTATGTTTATGAAATGCCTTTTATGTTAAAAAGGCGGTCTGATTGTCAAACAAAACACCCGTTTTTGGTATCAAAACAATTCCACATATTTGCCATTAGCTAATAAAGACATACCGCTTGGGGTATTGATTGATGTGATTGATTACGCGTTTATTTTGTGGCAGGCCGATAGAGCAAGGCTTTTTAAGTGTAGTAAAACAAACAGGGGAAGTAATTTCGTGTCTGATATAAATAATCCAATACTATCCATCAAACAAATTGAACATATTTACGCTAAGTTGATGATGTCCAATGATTTGCAGATACTTGGCGATTTACCCAGCGAATTATCAATTTTAGTTGCAAATGCTGCAAAAGATGACCAAACTTTAATGGCCTTAACTTTGGTGAGTCAATATCATCATTTAATGTATGACGACAAACCAAATGCTGATGAAAAAAATCATAAGTAAAGTTGATTTTCCAAAATCTAATTTGCCTTTTTGTACCAGTTAATTATTATAAAATTTTTAGAAAAAAATCATTAACAAGTTAGAATCTTTTTTATTTTCCTGAAGCTGAACACGAAGCGTTTATTCGATGGTTTCTTTTATTTTTTAGAACAAAAAGGCTATACATTACCAACGAATTTTTGGGAAAAAAACTTGAAATTAAAAGAAAGCGAAAGTTTACTGCACATCAACCAAGGTATTTATACCAAATGGCAACTGTATTTAAAAAGGAATGGCGCTAAAAAAACACCCAATCAAGCCAAAAATTATGATGAACTGACCGCTGAAAATTGGGATGAATGGTATCCATCAGAGCGTTTGCAAATTTTAAGACAAATGCGTCGAAAAATCCTGAAAAAAAGCTCGAGCTTTGATTTTAGAGTGTGCACTAGTATGCCAGCCGATAAACGGCTAAAAAGTAATTCAAATTTTTCAATATTGGGCTTTGCGATGATGACATTGATGTTTTTGCAAAAACTGTCCAAAGCTCGCTCATCATCAGCAACAAAAAAATGGCGAAGCGGTTATTGATGAGACTTGGTGCAATAAACGAAGACTCAGTGCTTGAAGAGTTCATGCAAGAATTTAAATGGGGTAAAAGAAATCGTTTATTAACATCTACAATTAGCAGAAAGAATTATACAAAACTTAATAATCTCATTCAAAATTTAGAAAATATCAGCATTCATCAATGGGCTAAAAAGCTTGAAATTACCATGAGTGAATTTGTACAAGGTTGGAATTTTGAGAAAAATTACGATTTTACTGAAAGTTTGTTCAAAAATGCAGCTGAAAGTCTCAGATTCTGATGACTTAATAATCTTAGCAAAAATTGGACTCAAGAACTTCGTAAGAACTTTAGTGAAAATTATTGGTATATCATCAAACCTTACCTTCCTAAAGAAGCATTAGAAGACATTGCATACGATGCATTAACGAAAAATGGAAAAATTTTTTGATTTATTGCATTTTTTTGATAAAAAAATTCACATTAGCTTTGATGAATTATGTCAATCACCCGCGTTTAAAAATTAAGTAACTACGGTATACAACATCTGGATTATTGGGAGGTTCGGAAAAATTTTTATGCCTTAGCACTACTGAGTTGGTGATGATATTGCCAAACAATGTTTGCAATATCTAAATGAACAAGGCGTAAGCTACCATGAAGACGCTTTTGGTGCTGCTGCATTTTAATGCATTATTACCCAATTCTGTCAAAAATTGATTTAAAAAAATAAGGAAAAAAATCATGACTCAAATCCTTCGTTTGCCTGCTGAAGAAACTTATCGTCACGAAATTGATGCTTTAAAAGCCGAAGATGTGGGCGAAAAAAACCCACAAATTGGCAGTTATCCCCGCAAGCAGTAGTAAAAATATTTAATGGGCGGTAAAACCAAAGATGGTACGGTGATTAGTGAAAAAAATACGTTGGTAATCGTCGCCTAATTCAAACCGCCGTTGCAACCCTTGCTACCGATAGAGCGCTCTTTATTGCTTGGCGTGCCAGGCACTGCCAAATCGTGGGTGTCAGAACATTTGGCGGCTGCAATTTCAGGTGACAGCACCCGAGTAATTCAGTGTACAGCAGGAACCGATGAAAACCAAATTCGTTATGGTTGGAATTACGCTCAACTGCTCGCTAAAGGGCCAAGTAAAGACGCACTTGTTCCAACCCCCTTATTTCGAGCAATGCAGGAGGGTACATTGTGTAGACTTGAAGAATTAACACGTATGGGTTCTGACGTTCAAGATACACTAATTACCGTTTTATCTGAAAAGATGTTGCCCATCAGTGAGTTAAATGATGCTGTTTTTTGCCAAACGAGGGTTTAATGTCATTGCTACCGCCAACAACCGTGATAAAGGCGTAAATGAGCTATCATCGGCTTTTAAAAACGCCGTTTTTAATGTTGTGGTATTGCCATTGCCAGATGATATGAAAAGAAGAAATTAGCATCGTATCTAAACGCGTGGCAGAAATGGGTCAATCGCTGCATCTTCCTGTGCCTGGTAATGCCGGCGAAGAGATTGAAAAAGTAATTACTATTTTTTTCGTGAACTACGCGGCGGCGAAACTTTGGATGGTAAAATTGCTTTTAAAAAAACTCCAACGGGCAATTTATCCACGGCAGAAGCGATTTCAGTGATGGTTAATAGCTTGAGCCAATCGCATTGGTTTGATGATGGTAAATTATCAGCTGATACCATTAGTCAAAGTTTGATGGGGGCAATTATCAAAGACCCAGTGCAAGATAAAACGGTATTGGAAGAGTATTTGAAACTGTACTTAAAAAAACGCAAAGGTTATGCTGAATTTTTATCATACAATGAATGACTTGTTATAAGGGGCAAGCGTGAAACACATTCATTATTTTGGCATACGTCATCATGGTCCAGGCTCCAGTCAAAGACTGGTGCAAGCATTAGATGCTTTACAGCCAAAACGTGTACTGATAGAAGGCCCTAGCGATTGCAGTGAGCTTTTTGCCACTATTGGCTCATCAGCAGATGAAACCACCTGTGGCTCTGGTTTCTTATGCTTCAGATAATCCAGAATGTCATTTTTATTACCCATTTGCGACTTTTTCACCAGAATATCAGGCATGTTTATGGGCGGTAAACCATGGGGCGGAAGTAGCGTTGATTGATGTGCCAATGGCGATTAAGCTTGCCAATCAAATCCAAAAAAATGAAGAAGCCAATGAGTCGCTTACAGAAACGGACGAACCATCCATAAAAAGCGAAGAGCCAGAAAATCAAAACACTAAAAATCAGTCAAGATCCGATTGGCGCATTAGCGCAGTTAGCAGGTTATGAGGATGGTGAAAGCTGGTGGAATGATTTGGTAGAGCAGTCTTTGGATGAGGATACGGCAGTTTTTGTGGCGGTTGCTAAGGCGATGAATGCGTTACGTCAATCATTGCATGATGAACAAATGATTGATTCAGAAGATGAAATTCGAGAAGCTTATATGCGTCAAGAAATTCATCGTTTAACCAAAGATGATACCGATGATGTTGTAACGGCGGTTGTTTGTGGGGCGTGGCACATTCCTGCTTTTGGATTCAGATTTTTGCACTGCTAGACAGCAACCAAAAGCCCATTAAATATAGCTCAAAGCAAGATACCGCCTTAATCAAAACTTTGCCTAAAAAAATTAGCAGCATCTAAAAATCAAAAAGCACTTGGATTCCTTGGACTTCAGCCAGACTTTCCAATCAATATTATGGGGCGGGCGTACCATCACCAATGTGGTATGAACACCTTTTGGCAAAATCGCAACTCTAAACAGCAGGCTCAAGTATCTTGGCTGGCAAAAAGTTACCAATGCACTTCGCCAAAAAGGTCATATCGTTTCTACTGCATCTGTGATTGAGGCGGTAAGGTTGGCTCAATCATTAGCCGCAGTTAGAGTGCGTGCTTCAGTGAGTTTTGAGGAGCTTACTGAGGCGGTAGTAGCGTGCTTGTGTTTTGGGGAGCGTGTTTTTATGGCAAGAATTGGCAGAAGATTTATTATTGGGTCATAAGGTTGGGGTGATTCCTGATGATACACCGTTAGCACCGCTGCTTGAAGATTTACAACGTCAGCAAAAACAAACTAAATTATCACCAGAAGCCTTAGTTAAAGAAATTTCATTGGATTTACGTAGTGAAATTGGGCTTAAAAATCGCATTTGCTACACCGTTTAAATATTTTTGGGTGTACCGTGGGGCGAACTTTTTGGATTTTGGTAACAGTCGTGGCACCTTTCGTGAAAAAAATGGCAACTTCAATGGCAGCCTGAATTTGCCGTTACGCTGATGGAAAAATTTAGTGTATGGCAATACGATTTATGAGGCTTGTCATCAAAAAAACCATTCAATCACTAAAAACAAATCACTGATTTAGCGGATTTAACAGAAAAAAATTCAAACGGCATTGCAGGCGGGTTTGGATAAAGCAGGCGCCAAAGGCATTGAGTATCTAAGTCTAAATGCTGCCCATTCTGATAATGCACTGGCAATGATAAAAAGCATCGCCCCTTTGGTGCATTTACAGCGTTATGGCACAGCAAGAAAAATGGCACTGGATAAAATTGGTGATTTGGTGTTTGAATTGACCATTAAAGCTGCCATTGCGTTGCCTTATGCCATCAAAAAAATATCAGCAACGATGAAGCAAGTATATATCAGCAACATATCGAATCAGCACACAAAGCACTAAATTTGACAGCAGATGAGTCCTTGATCCAAAAGATGGTGGCAGGCATTTGATGAAATTATCAACTCGTTTGGCACTGGCAGCCAGTATCATTTTATGATACTTGGTCAGATTGTGCGCCTTAGTTATCAAGCTGAGCGTATCGATGCTGAGCAGCTCAATAAAAATTTTACAAAAACCTTATCACCTGCGATTCAAGCTGAAGATGCTGCTAAAATTTTTGAAGGATTTTTTTGCTGAATCGGTGGAATATTTGATTTATGATAAGATGTTATTAAATGCGATTCAGGTATGGATTCTAGGACTGCAAGAACAAGAATTTATCGAGTTTTTTTACCATTATTTCGTCGAGTGTTTAGTGTCTTAGATAGTGGTCAAAGAAAACGTCTGTTAGATACAATTTTTTGGACAAAAATACCCAAGATAGAATCTTGTTTTATCGTGAAGATTTATCAGCAATTTGGCAACAGCATGCACAAATACTGACCAATTTATTGCCACAGGATACACCATGACTGATTACAAAGCACAAAACCGAGCAGGAAGAAAAAAATATCGCCGCTGGCAGCTGATTTTGGGAATAACAGATGAGCAAGGTTTAAAAGCACATAAGTTATCTGAAAGAGATTTGCGTTTATCTCAAGCATTGTCGGCACTGTATGATGGTGGCGGGGAAGGTAAAAAGGACGTGGCGGGTTGGGACGTTCTGCGCCAAAAGTTGCTAAATGGCTTGGTGATATTCGTGAATTTTTTCCAAGCTCGGTGGTGCAAGTCATTCAAAAAGATGCGTTTCATCGTTTGGGTTTAAAGCAAATGCTTTTAGAGCCTGAATTTTTGGCAGCGATGGAAGCTGATGTGCATTTGGTAGCGGATTTGGTAAGTTTGCGTTCTGTAATGCCTGAAAAAACGTTGGATACTGCTCGCGTTGTTATTAAAAGTGTGGTTGATGAATTGATGAAGCGCTTAGAGCAAAAAACCAGTGAGGCAATACGTGGAGCGGTCAATAAATCAAAACGTACTTATCGCCCAAGATTTAATGATATAGATTGGGGGCGAACCATTACTGCAAATTTACGCCACTACCAAAGCGATTATCAAACCGTCATTCCTGAAAAAAATTAATTGGTTTTATGCGACAACAAAGACGTTTGACGGATTTGGATGAAGTGATTTTATGTGTAGACCAATCAGGCAGTATGGCGTCTTCGGTGGTTTATAGCGCGATTTTTGCAGCAGTAATGGCAAGCATTCCTGCGGTTAAAACTAAATTGGTGTTTTTGATACGGCAATTTTAGACTTAACCAATGATTTAGCTGACCCTGTTAGCGTATTGTTTGGTGTACAATTAGGTGGTGGTACAGACATCAATCAGGCGGTCGCTTATTGTGCTGAGCGCATTGAGCGTCCAAGTAAAACTCATTTGATTTTTGATTACTGATTTGTATGAAGGTGGCGATGAAAAACAATTAATCAGTCAGTGTTGCAACCCTTGCTAAGCAAAGGGGTAAAATGTCATTACACTGTTGGCGTTATCCGATGATGGTAGACCGTCTTATGATGACCAATTGGCAAAAAGTATTTGCAGATATGAATTTGCCTGTTTTTGCTTGCACACCAGACCAATTTCCCGATTTAATGGCAACGGCGTTAAAACGAGAAGATATTTTTGGCTTGGGCAGCTGACCAAAAAAATTAAGGCTGTTCGTAGCGATAATCAGGCAAAACAAACAATTTAATCTTGATTTGCCAAAAAGCTCTTTTGACTAAAAACCCGCCTACTTTTTAGCATGGCGGGTTTTTTAGCAGTTAAAATAACAAACTATCTTAGCAAAAACGATGATATCGGTAGCTATGATTGCATAGTAAATACGTTAAAAAAACTACTCACTGGTTTTTGGTCTAATGGATAACCCCAAAATGTCTTTACGCGTAACAAGATTTAGCCGTTTTTTTGTTTTGCGATGCGCTTATCTACTGTTTTTTTGTGATGTTGTTAATTAAGACCCAATGCCTCAACCAATTCTTTATTTGGCGATACTGTATTCATGCTATAAAAATGTAAACTAGGTACGTCTTCAGCAATTAATTTTTTCACACAGTTTGATGACTGTTTCAAAGCCAAATTGGCGAATGGATTTAGTGTCATCGCCATAATCGGCAAGCTGTTTGCGAATGTATCTTGGAATGTCTGCCCCTGCGCTATCAGCAAAACGGATTAGGTTACTGGCTTTTGTAATGGGCATGATGCCTGCGATGATGGGAAAGTTTTCTTGATGGATGCCTAATTTAGCAAGCTCATCGCGCAAGAATAGATAGCTGTCTACATTATAAAAACTGCGTAATGGCTTCATTAGCCCCAGCGTGGTATTTTTCAGCCAAGTTTTTGATGTCATCTTTAAAAGATTTTGCCTGTGGGTGCATTTCAGGATAAGCGGCAACTTTGATGGTAAAGTGTTCACCTGAATGCTCGCGAATGTATTTGACTAAATCCAGAGCAAAAAGGCAGTTCCCCATAACCCACCTGACCTGATGGTAAATCGCCACGCAAAGCAACAACACGATTAACCCCAAGCGATTTATAGTAGTCCAACAGTTCACCAATTTCTTTTTGCTGTCGCCAATACATGACATGTGTGGCACAATTGGCGTGGTGGATTTTTACTAAGTGTTTCTACAATTTTTTTAACGTGCGTTCTCGCGTAGAACCGCCAGCACCATAAGTTACGCTAAAATATTGGGGGTTTAGACTGTTTAATGTGTCAAACGTTTGTAAAAGTTTATGCTGTCCATCATCGGTTTTTGTGGGAAAAAAATTCAAAGGAAAACAGCGCTTTACCTTTGGGTTTATTGAACACCTTAGGCGTTTGCAATTGATTTTTTTAAGTCCATCAAGCAGATTTTTGTATTTGTTCTATATTGTGTAAAGCAGAGTTATTCATAAAAAAATCCAATATTATCAAAAAAAGTTATATTATTTTAAAGTGTATTTTTCTACATTCGTACAGCTATTCGGTTAAGCGGTCGTATAACTTGCTTTTTGATGTTCTTCGGCGCTAAAGGGCGGAGAATCTAGCCACGAATCCATGCCACCAAAAACTTGTGTATGAGTTAAACTTTAGTTAACTTTTTGTTTATTGTTGAATGTATTTAAATCGTCCGTTTGCAACTTAGTCAAGTTCGGCACGTGAAAAAAATATCTAAAATCAAAGGGTTATCATCAAGCGCTTTTTTTAAAGGCGATGATAAATTCTTGTAAAGGCAGGTGCGTCTTCTTTACGAGTGTATGCGCAAAAACATACTACTTTCGCTATCAAAATTGATTTTTTTCTGCTAGATGAGACATTTTTTTCTGCCAAAAATACCACCGCTAATGATTGCCAATCATAACCGCCACCTTCAAAAACCCTCTTCGGCTCGACTGTCAAAAGATGTCTTGTTGGAATGAACCTACTTCAGTCATGATAACAGAAACACTGTTTTCACCATCAATCCAAGAAAAAAAGGCGCGATATCAAGCACATTACTCATAAAATAATCCTAATTTACCCATATTTAAATCGCTTCATATATCAAGCCCTAAATCGTCAATGAATTAGGCTTGATTTTAGTGTTTGCAATCAGTATTTGTAACTGTCGTTTTTATAAGGACCTTCAATGGCGACATTTAAATAATCAGCTTGCTCTTGGGTCAGTTGAGTAAGCACGCCACCAAAACCGACCACCATGGCTGCCGCAACCTCTTCATCAAGTTTTTTTGGGCAAAAACTTTAACATAGATGTTTTGAGATTTTTTTATCGTTGGGTAAATCTGCAAAATTTTTTTCAGCAAATAAATGCATTTGTGCCAAGACTTGGTTGGCAAAAGAACCGTCCATTACTCGTGATGGATGACCTGTGGCATTGCCTAAATTTACCAGACGACCTTCAGATAATAAAATTAAATAATCTTTGTCATCGTCAGAACGATACACTTGATGAACTTGTGGTTTGACTTCTTCCCAGCGGTATTTGCGTAGGTGATTGGTATCAATTTCAGTATCAAAATGTCCAATATTACAAACCACCGCTCCTGCCTTTAGGTTATCCAACATAACCGCATCACAAACATGGTAATTACCCGTCGTGGTTACCAGTAAATCGGTGTTTTTGCAGTAATTGTAGGTTTAAATCTTCTGCTTTACCTGTTTGCACTCCATTTTTTTATAGGCAGATACCACTTCAAAACCATCCATGCACGCCTGCATCGCACAAATAGGGTCAATTTCAGTAACACGTACAATCATGCCTTCTTGGCGTAAAGATTGAGCAGAACCTTTACCAACATCGCCATAGCCAATAACCAAAGCACGTCTACCAGATAGTAACATGTCTGTAGCGCGTTTAATGGCGTCATTTAAAGAGTGGCGACAACCGTATTTGTTATCATTTTTTTGGATTTGGTAACAGAGTCATTGACATTAATGGCAGGTACTTTTTAAAGTGCCAGCTTCTAGCATTTCAATCAGTCTTGCTACACCTGTGGTGGTTTCTTCAGAAATACCATGAATGTTTTTCGAGCAGCTGTGGGTATTTTTCATGAATTAAAGCGGTCAAATCTCCACCATCATCCAAAATCAAATTGGTATCCCAAAGTTTGCCATCTTTATGAATTTGCTGGTTTAAGCACCAAACATATTCTTCTTCAGTTTCGCCTTTCCAAGCAAATACAGCAATTCCGCGTTTAGCGATTGCAGCAGCAGCATGGTCTTGAGTGGAAAAAAATATTGCATGATGTCCAGCGAACTTCAGCGCCTAATTCAACCAAAGTTTCAATTAAAACCGCTGTTTGAATGGTCATATGAATGCAGCCTAAAATTTTAGCACCTTTTAATGGCTGCTTGTCTTTATAACGTTGACGAAGCCCCATTAACGCAGGCATCTCAGCTTCAGCAAGACTGATTTCTTTACGTCCAAAATCAGCAAGATGAATATCGGCAACTTTATAATCAGTAAATTCGCTCATGGTTTTTTTCCTATATTGGTGTACATATGTTTAATGGTGTACTTGATAAACATCAAATACACCATTAGGTTTTTGTGTCATTGTAGCATAAAAAAATAACGTGATAAAAATTATCCCACGCTCAACATTTATTAGTAACTAAACGTTACCCCAACATTTGCTTGGTGACCATCGTTAATATACCAGTTTACAGCAGGGTAGGTATTGTAAACCAATTTTTGAGTTTTGTTACCAACGTTTTGAATGTTGGTAAATAGTTTGATGTTGGGGTTGCCTGCCAATGAGCATTCAAATCCACTGTGGTGTAGTTTGGAATATCGCTTAATAATGTTCCAGAACTGCTATAATGTTTGGCTTTTTGAGCGCGCAATCGCTGAAACGCTCAGCCCGTAAACGCCATCATCATAACCTACAGTAAGCGTTCCTGTATTTTTTGGACGGTAGGATAACTCAAGTCCTGTAGTTTTGTTTTTGGTCTTAACATGGGCATAACTTGCTGCAACAAAAAAGGCGTCTTTTTTCCACGATAGGGTTGCTTCACCACCTTGAAATGTTGCTTTGTCAATGTTTTTTATAACCCGCCCAATTAGGATTTTTCAATCAGTTTATCAACTTTAGTATGATAGGCTGATAAACCAGCCTTGGCATAATTACCAATCTTTTGGTCCAGTCCAATCTCATAGGATAAGCTTTCTTCTGGTTTTAGTTTATCATTGCCGCCCCAAGAAGTGTACAATTCATTTAGGCTTGGAGCTCTAAAGGCTGTTCCAATATTGCTGTACACGCTTGTGCTTGGTGTAACATGATAGCGACCTGCAATTTGTCCAACGGTATGTGTACCAAAACGACTGTTATCCTCTAAACGCAGACCCTGCTTTGAGTATTGATTTTTATCTGTATTATATTGGTGCTGAATATAGTAACCAGTGCTGGTTACCTTTTTGTTTGTTGTTTGTGATGGTATTGCTGTCATATTCAGCTTTATTATGGCTAACACCAAATAAAAATATTTTGATTTGGGGGCAAAGCTCCAACGAGCGTTAACATCCCCTTCATCACTTTGGGTGTTGTAATGGTTATTGTAGCCATCAACAGGAGTCTGTTCATCTTTAATGTTGGAATAACGAGCAGATACGGTTAAATTGTTAAGCACATCGTAAGAGCCCAGTACATTAATTAAACGGTTTTCAAATTGACGTTGAGCGGTGTTAGGTAGTGCGCCATTGGTTGTGCCACTATAAATATTAACCCCTTCATTTTGGCTAATGGCAGCACTAGCAGAAAACCGCTGTTGATTCGTACCAATTTTGGCATGATAACCTTTTTGGTCATAGCTGGCTTTGTCATGTTTGTTTTGATTGTCAAAAATACGCGTGCCATCACTTTCTAAACGCTGACCACCAAGACTGGCGTAAAACCCATTATCACTGACAAGATTGCCATGAACGCTGGCTTTATAAGTATTATTTTCACCCCATAAACCTGTTACATTTACCCCAGTTTTTTCAGGTGCTTTAGAAATCATTTGCACCACACCGCCAATGGCATCTGAACCATACTGAACCGATGCTGGTCCTTTTAAAATCTCTACTTTGTCAATATTGGTTAAATCGTAAAATCCTGAAAAAAACAGGTGAGAGATTATTTTTGATTGTTTAATCGCGCTCCGTCTGATAAAAAAATAATGTATGTATATTTTTTTGTACCACGTAAAGACACTTCAGGCACTTGTCCAATACCGCCATATTGTTTGACTGAAATACTGGCATCTTTTTTTGAATGACGTCTGAAAGATTGGACACTGAGTTTTTGTTCAATGGTTTGTTTATTAATGACAGTGGTGCGAACGGCAACATGATTTTTTGGCTGGCAGGTACGCGTGTTGCTGTAATTACCATATCATCTAAAAACCACATGGGGCTGATGGTCATGAGCAAATGTCATAGGGGCAGCATACATCCCTAAAACCAGTGCAATTGAGTTACGTAGGGTAATATTTGACATAAAAAGTTCCAAAAAAATACAACAATTTGAAATTAAAAGTGTTCCATTATAGCTAAAAAAATTTTTTATTTTTTTATAAATTTAATGAAATATTTTCATGATAATATGAATTATTTTTTTAAGCTGATTTATTTATAAGTAAAAAAACCACCGCCTTAAAGGCGATGGTTTTACGAAGATTGCAATTACAAACAGTGCAGTTTATGGCAATAAACGCACTCTTTGCCAAGTATTTTTGTTGTTTGGTGTATAAAAATACGGTCGTGCATGCGATTGGCTCGCCCTTGCCAAAAATTCAATGCTGTCCACAATTAATTTATACCCACCCCAATAGTCAGGTAAATCAACAGTTTCAATATTTTTCTTTGTTTAGACTGGCAAATTTACTGTCCATAATTTCACGGCTTTGAACAACACCACTTTGAGGATTGCTAACCCAAGCAGCAAGCTGACTGTCTTTTGGGCGGCTGTGAAAATATGTTTTTGGATTGTTTGATGGATAATTTTTTTCGACACGACCCGAAGCTCGTATTTGTCGCTCCAAATCATCCCAAAAAAACAAGGCTTCAGCAAATGGATTTTTCAGACAAATCCTGTCCTTTTTGGCTGTGATAATTACTATAAAAAAATCATCATAATTTCGCCATTTTGTTCGCTGATTTCACGCATTAGCAGCGTTCTAACGCTTGGGCGCATATCACGCCCACACGTTGCCAAGCTAAAGGCGTAAGCCTCACCAATTTGTTCATCAACTGCCTCTTTAATCCATTTTTTTCTAGCAATGGATAGGGGTGTTTGGAATGTTACTTTCAATCAGCTCGTCTTTTTTTCATATGATTGTCGATTGGCGCTAAAATCAATTGCCATGACTGCCTCCAATGTATTAATGGGTAATTTATGCTAAAACAGTGGTTATTTTTTCAGCAAGCTGCTCGGCTAAATTTTTGGCAAACTCGCCATCTTGAGCTTCTACCATCACGCGAATGACAGGTTCAGTACCTGATTTGCGAATTAAGATTCTGCCTGTATTGCCCAGCTGATTTTTGAGCGTCATCAAACGCTTTTACCAGCTCACTATTTTTCATATGGGTCACTAATTTTTGGGTAATTGTACATTAATTAGGGTTTGTGGAAACGGTGTATAATCTGATAAAAGTTCAGATAATGATTTGCCTGATTGTACTAAAATAGACAACACTTGTAAACCTGATACAATAGCATCGCCAGTGCGAGATTTATCTAGGCATAAAATATGCCCTGATGATTCACCACCAATGCTAAATCCATGTTTTTCAAGTTGCTGCATGACATAACGGTCACCAACTTTGGCACGGATAAAATCAATGTCTTGATTTTTCATGGCAAGTTCTAGTGCCATATTGGACATTAATGTTCCAACAACTCCTTTGGGTTTTTTTGTTTGTCCATGAGCTAAAAATGTATAAAAATACCATCACCATCAACAACATTGCCTAACTCATCCACCATAATAATCCGGTCGCCATCACCATCTAAAGCGATGCCTAGATTGGCTTTATGTTCTAAGACTAATTTTTGTAAATTTTCTGGATGAGTAGAGCCGCAGTTATGGTTAATATTAATACCATCAGGTTTATTAGCGTAGGTGATGACGTTAGCGCCCAATTCCCGTAAAACTCTTGGGGCAACGCTATAACCTGCACCATTAGCACAGTCTACAACAATGGTTAAACCTTTTAAATCATACTGATAAGGAAAACTGCCTTTGCAGTATTCAATATAACGACCTTTAGCATCATCAATCCGATAACTTTTTCCCCAGTTGGTCAGCATTAATGTCAGTCAATCGGGCGAATGTATCGCCAACCAATTCATCTAATTTTTTTGATTGATGGCAGCTTGCAATTCATCAGGGATTTTTGCCTTCGGTAGAAAAAAATTTGATGCCGTTATCCTGATAGGGGTTGTGAAGCTGAAATAACCACACCCAAATCGGCATGAAAACTGCGTGTTAAAATGAGCAATGGCAGGCGTGGGTAAGGGTCCAAGTAAATGCACATCAACGCCTGATGCGTTAAAACCTGCTTGTAAAGCAGATTCAATCACATAACCCGATAGCCGAGTATCCTTACCAATCACCACACTATATCGTCTGTTAAGATTTTGGCTGGCTAAAAACTTTACCAACTGCAAAACCCTAAACGCAGTAAAAAAATCAGGAGTAATCGGAAAAGTACCAAATTGTCCACGAATGCCGTCAGTGCCAAAATAACTCATGTCTCTACCTTTTTAAATGAAAGAATTTCATCATTTGTTTAAATGCATTTTTAGATGCATCCTTTCAGTATAACGCTAAGATTTTTAACTGTACAAGGGTAAATTTAGTGCCTTTTTGTTGTGTTTTTTGCGATTGTGTTTTTTTGAAGTTATGTGAATTTCTAAGCAAAGGCTTGTTTAAAAAAATTGCTTTCTTGCCACAATATAATGTTTTTTTATTTTTGGAAAAAAATACATGACAATATTACATCCAGCTTTTTAAATTGATTCATCGTCATCAAATTGACGCATTGGGCATCACCGTACTTATTAGTGAACATATAAAAACCAAAGCCAAACATTATCATTTGGCGTGCAACAACAGCGAAAAATGCTTTTTTTGATTGGTTTTGCCACGCAGCCAATGACGTCGCGTGGTGAGGCTCATATTTTTGGAACACACGGTATTATGTGGTTCGCAAAAATATCCTGTTCGCGACCCGTTTTTTTAGCATGATTAAGCGTTCATTAAATACCTTTATGAATGCGATGACTGCGGCGGATTGGACGGTTTATCCATTTGCCACCCAAAAATAAAAAAATGATTTTTTTAATTTATTATCTGTTTATACCGATGCGGTATTTTTTTCCCAATATTAATGAACTGGATTTTTGCACAAGAGGGCATTCGTGTTGAATTAAATGAGAAAGATGAGCCTGAATACCATGGTGTGGTATTTAATGAAATGAAAGGAGCGATGAGCGGTGAAATTGACCAGCTTTATTATGCGCTTATGCCTTATGTTTTTAAAAAAACAACATATCATTACAATTCAGGCGGCGACCCAAAACAAATTCCCAAATTAACCCATCAAGATTTGGTTGATTTCCATAAAGCCCATTATCATCCTAGTAACGCCATTATTATGAGTTTTGGGAACATTCCTGTCGCTCAGATTCAAGAAAAAAATTACATGAAGAAGCGCTGGTGCGTTTTGATGATATTCGGTATCCAGCATTGGGCAAAAATTTGCATCTATGAAAGAGCCAAGTTTAGCCAAACCTTTACAAGTATTTGATACATATACCAGTGATGATAATGGCAAACAAAAAAACCCATCAGGTTTTGGCATGGCTTTTTACCAACCATTACTGACCCAAAACAGCGTTTGGCAATGCGCTTGATGGAAGGTGTTTTAACTGAACACGCAGGCTCACCACTGCGAGCGTATTTGGATAGTCATGAACTTGGTACGTCGGCAAACCCACTTTTTAGGACTTGATGACAGTCATTTTCAAATGGTCTTTTATGCTGGACTTCGTGGCTCTGAAAAAAATCATGCTGATGATATTGAACAAGGTATTTTTGACATTATTAACCCAAGTAGCAAATAACCCCATCAGTGAAGAAACCATTCAAACCATTTTACATCAAATGGAGCTCGACCAGCGCCATATTGGTGGCGACAGCATGCCATATGGTTTAACTTTAATGCTTGAGGCATTTAGCACAGCACTCCACGGCGGCGATGTGATGGATGTTTGGCAAATTGATGAACATTTGACATGGCTAAGAAAACAAGCTCAACAACCAAACTGGGTGCAGTCACTTATCAAAACCTATTTGATTGACAATCCACATCGTGTTCGCCTGACTTTAAGCCCTGATAAGGATAAAGCTCAAAGATTGGTAGACGAAGAACAAGCCCAATTACGTGAACTTGCTGAAAAAAATTAAGTGAGGAAGACAAACAAATTTTTACGCCAAAAAGCTAAGGATTTAGCAATTCGTCAGGCAACCCCTGATGATGTTAATCTGTTGCCAAAGGTCGGACTTGAAGACATTCCTAGCGAAGTGGCATTTACACAAGGTCAAGTTACCCCAATCACCATTCAAGGTGAACAACGTAATTTATATGAATATCATGCAGGTACTAATGGCTTGTATTATTATCAAGTATTGATTAATTTAGACAAAAAAATACGATGAAATTTTTAACCAATCCTTTGCTACCAACGTATCTTACTTTGTTGTCAGAGCTGGGTACAAATCAATACGATGCGCGCGCATTCCAAGCTTATCAGGCGGCTCACTCATCAGGAGTGACTGCTCGCATTTCTCAAAGAACTGATTTATCAGATAAAGATAAGATGAGCAGTTATTTTTATTTTTGGCAACTCGAGCTTTAAATCGCAAATTAGAAGCCATTGATATTATTGGCGAAGTGTTAAATGACAGTGTTTTTTAACGAAGTTGAGCGTATGCGTGAATTGTTGTCGCAAAAACAAGCCAGCTGGCAGTCGCATCTGGCATCGCAAGGGCACGCTTATGCGATGCAAACGGCTAGTCGTGGTATGAGTAAACTTTCAGCGATTGAATACGCGTTTTCTGGACTGCCTGCACTGGCAAGTTTAAAAGTTTTTTTAAGCCAAGCCGATGATGCAATGTGGCAAACACTGACTAAACGCTTAACGGATTTGCATCAAAAAAATCATAAATCTACCCAAAGATGTAATTTTTGGTTTGTGAAAAAGAAGTTGCGCCAAAGCTGATTGAAAAGATTGAAAAAAACTTTTGATTATCAAACGTCCAATTACGCTTTATCAAAAGCAGATAAACTGCCTTTTGATGATTTAACTGCATTATTAACAAACAATCATTCAGATACAGCATGGCTTATTGCAACAAATGTTTATCATAACGCCAGCGCGTACCCTGCGGTAACTGCCAATCATCCCGATGCACCAGCACTGATGGTTTTTGGCACCATTTTTTTGAGAAAATGGCTATCTGCACAGCAATATTCGTGAAAAAGGTGGGGCTTATGGTGGTGGAGCAAGTTTTGATAGTAATGTTGCAGCATTTAAGTTTTTTTAGTTATCGCGACCCTAATTGCCAAGCAACGTTTGAGCATTTTAAAAACAGCATTGATTGGCTGTTAGAAAACAACCATGATGATGAAAAAAATTAACAGAAGCTATTATGGGCATCATTTCGGGTATGGATAAACCAGGTTCGCCTGCTGGTGAAGCGGTTAAATCATGTTTTTGCTAATTTACATGGGCGCACCAAAGCATGGCAACAAAGCTTACGTGAACAGATTTTGTCAGTCACCATTGACGATTTAAAACGAGTAGCAAACTTGTATTTAAAGGATAAAAACTCCTGCTAGAGCAGTAATTGCACCAATTGAGCAAGAACAAGCGATTGCAGAACTTGGATTTGATATTAAAAAAATTGACTTAATTGCATCATCCTTTGTGATCATTACCTGTTTAAAAACCCCTGTCAAAATTGGCAGGGGTTTGTTGTTACATTTGTGATATAAAATAAACAAATCGTAAAAATATTTCCCATTAAAAATCTAAAATTACTGCAATCATCGGAAACCTTTAAAAACAAAATCTAGGGGTATAAATTTTTGCATTTTGGGCTTAACTCAAAACTGATAGTATTTTGGCTATAAATAGATAAAACTAAGATTCTTGGTGATTTTATTTATAGCGAAGATTTTTATTTATTTGGGTTTTTATCGTCTAAATGTTATTTTTAATAGTTGATTGTAAAGATATGAAACGCCCACTTTTTAAACCCAAGTCATCCTTTAAACCCAAGTTTTTTTGTTTTTTTAAACCAAAATTACTCACTTTGCTGATTTCAAGCATTTTAAGTTCTTCTGCCTTCGCCGGACAAGTTTATTCCGGCGTGGATTATCAATATTTCCGTGATTTTTGCTGAGAATAAAGGCAAATTTACTCCCGGTGCGCAAAAATATTGCGGTAGTGAATAAAAAAGGCGAATCTATCGGCACCATGATGCAAAATGTGCCGATGATGGATTTTTCGGTGGTCAGTCGTAATGGTGTGGCGGCGCTTGTAGGCGATCAATATATCGTCAGTGTGGCACATAACGTAGGTTATCGAAATGTTGATTTCGGCATGGAAGGCAGTAACCCTGATCAGCACCGATTCGGTTATAACATCGTTAAACGAAATAATTATAAAAACGACCGTACTCACCCTTACATGACGGACTACCATAATCCTCGATTAGCCAAATTCGTCACAGAAGCTGCGCCGATAGAAATGGTGTCAAATATGCAGGGTAGCACCTATGGCGATTTAGAAAAGTATCCAATGCGGGTGCGAATTGGTAGCGGTTGGCAATTTTTTGCGTGATGATAATGACAATGGCAATCATATTGCCATGGCGTATAACTACCTTACGGCAGGCAATACCTTTATGCAAGGTTGGGCGAACAATGGTGAGGTCAGTTTAAGCGGCGATGTGCGTCATCCGAATCAATATGGCCCGTTACCGATTTCAGGTTCTAGCGGTGACAGTGGTTCACCGATGTTTATTTATGATAAAACGGCAGGAAAATGGCTGATAAACGGCGTATTGCGTAGCGGACACCCTTATCAAGGAAAAGAAAATACCTATCAAATTGCACGTAAGAATTATTTGGATGAGATCATTGCCGGTGATTTGCTGACGGTATTTGACTTTACAGCAGCTTCTTATGACTGGACGGCAGACGACAACGGCAGCGGTAAATTAACCAAAGGTAGCAGAGTTGTCACAAACACTCCACTTGCCAATTACAGCCTGCCTTCTTCCGGCAGAGATGAATTTTTGGATATGGTGGCCCAAACCCTTATATGCCGGCACTTCATCACGGTAAGAATATTTACTTTGGGAATATGGAAAACGGCACAGTAACCCTGAAAAATAATATTGATCAGGGGGCTGGCGGGCTGACCTTTGAAGGGATTTTTGTGGTACAGCCTACCACCGATGAAACTTGGAAAGGTGCTGGTGTTTCAGTAAGTGAAGGCAGTACGGTGACGTGGAAAGTCAAAAAAATCCGGCAGGCGATCGTTTGTCTAAAAATTGGGCAAGGCACGTTATTGGTCAACGGTAAAGGCGAAAACCTAGGCGATATCAGCGTGGGGGACGGCGTTGTCGTTTTTAAATCAACAAGCGGACGAGCAAGGCAAAAACAAGCCTTTTAATCAATTAGGTATTGTGAGCGGTCGTCCAACGGTGAAATTGGAAAGTGCCGACCAAGTTAATCCAAACAATATTTATTTCGGCTTCCGTGGCGGTCGTTTAGATCTTAACGGACATTCACTTACCTTTAATCGCATTCAAAATACCGATGAAGGCGCACAAATTGTCAACCATAACAAAGACACGGCAGCAACCGTCACGCTTCTTGGCAATGCACAAATTGATAATGAAAGCAAAATTAACCAATCCAAAGCGGCGGCATTTAACGGTTGGTTTGGTGAAACCAATACCGGGCTTCATAATGGTCGATTAGATGTGGTTTATCGACCTACGCACGCAGACAGCGTTTTTTTCTATTGTCAGGCGGAACCAACTTAAACGGCAATATTACGCAAGAAAACGGTATGTTGGTCTTTAGTGGTCGCCCAACGCCTCATGCCTATAACCACCAAAAACCGACTGGCATTAATTGGCCGTCCGCAAGGGAAGTAGTGATTGACGATGACTGGCTAAGTCGTACCTTTAAAGCGGAAAAAAATTCATCATTAAGGGGCGGAAGTGCGGTCGTTTCTAGAAACGTTTCTGTGATAAACGGCGATTGGCAATTAAGCAATAACGCTAATGCCACATTAGGTGTTACCGACAAACAGGCGAATTTCATTTGTGCCCGTTCTGACTGGACGGGGTTAACCAAATGCGCGAGCCAAACCTTATCTGATAAAGTCTTTGCGAGCATTGAACGCAGCAAAATCAATGGTAATTTTACCCTGAATGACAATGCCAAATTATCGGTGCTGGGACTTGCTGATGTTACGGGCAATGTGGTATTACAAGGGCAAAGCCAATATCGCTTAGCGCATAACGCCACTCAAACTGGCACACTTGTGCTGAATAACCAAACTGTGGCAACGGTTGAAAATGCTACGTTGGCGGGCGATGCGACGCTTTCTGATCAGGCAAAATTAAATTTCGTTAACGCCCGTTTTGATCATCAAATTCAGGGAAGTAGAGATACCTTGGTTTCCTTGTCAGACAATGCAAACTGGACGTTACCAAGCAGTACAATAATTGGCAATTTAACCCTTAATAACAGCCAAATTACGCTTAATCCGGATTTTTGCGACTCAAACGAATAATCAAACATTTAACCAACTCACCGTGCTAGGCGATTTAAGCGGAAACGGCACCTTTAATTACCGCACTTATTTGCAGGAAAACAAAGGCGATCATGTGGCAGTGCATGGCTTGGCAACGGGGAGTTTTTGTGTTAAATGTACGCAACACTGGCGCCGAACCACAAACCTTGCAACAACTCAGCCTGTTGACCCTTAAAAACACCGCTCAGACTGACAACGTCAATGTTGCTTTGGCGAATGGCACAGTGGATGTGGGAACCTATCGCTATGAGTTGAAAAAAATGATAATCACGATTACCGCTTATACAACCCAAGAAAAGAGCAAGAACTTGCGGATCAGGCGCGTTTGGCAGAAGAAAAACGTAAAGCTGAAGAAGCTGCGCGTTTAGCGGAAGAGAAACGCAAGGCGGAAGAATTGGTTCGTCTAGCGGAGGAGAAACGCAAGGCGGAAGAATTGGCTCGTTTAGCGGAAGAGAAACGTAAGGCGGAAGAATTGGTTCGTCTAGCGGAGGAGAAACGCAAGGCGGAAGAATTGGCTCGTTTAGCGGAAGAGAAACGTAAGGCGGAAGAAGCCGCACGTCTCGCCGAAGAAAAAAACGTAAAGCCGAAGAATTGGCTCGCTTAGCGGAAGAAAAACGTAAAGCTGAAGAACAGGCACGTTTAGCCGAAGAGAAACGAAAGGCTGAAGAAGCAGCACGTCTAGCGGAAGAAAAAAACGTAAAGCCGAAGAATTGGCACGTTTAGCCGAAGAAAAACGTAAAGCGGATGAAGCAGCTCGTTTAGCGGAAGAAAAACGCAAAGCAGACGAATTGGCTCGTTTGGCAGAAGAAAAACGTAAAACGGATGAAGCGGCACGTCTCGACGAAGAAAAAAACGTAAAGCCGAAGAATTGGCACGTTTAGCCGAAGAAAAACGTAAAAGCGGATGAAGCAGCTCGTTTAGCGGAAGAAAAAAACGCAAAGCGGATGAAGCCGCTCGCTTAGCCGAAGAAAAAAACGCAAGGCGGAAGAAGCGGCTCGTTTGGCGGAAGAAAAAAACGTAAAGCGGAAGAATTGGCTCGTTTAGCGGAAGAGAAACATAAAGCAGATGAAGCTGCTCGCTTAGCAGAGGAAAAAAACGTAAAGCAGACGAAGCCGCACGTATAGCCGAAGAAAAACGTAAAGCAGACGAAGCTGCGCGTTTGGCGGAAGAGAAACGTAAAGCGGATGAGGTAGCACGTCTTGCTGAAGAAAAAAACGCAAGGCCGACGAAGCGGCACGTTTGGCGGAAGAAAAACGCAAGGCAGATGAAGCGGCTCGCTTAGCAGAGGAAAAGCGTAAAGTGGATGAAGCAGCACGTCTCGCCGAAGAAAAACGCAAGGTAGATGAAGTGGCACGTCTCGACGAAGAAAAAAACGCAAAAACCGAAGAAGCCACACGTTTAGCAGAAGAAGCCCAAATTGCTGAAGCTAAGGCAAAAAGCTGAAGAATTACGTTTAGCAGAAGAACAGCAAAAAGAAGAATTGCGTCTAGCCGAAGAAAAACGTAAAGCTGATGAGGTAGCACGCCTAGCCGAAGAAAAAAACGCAAAACCGAAGAAGCCACACGTTTAGCAGAAGAAGCCCAAATTGCTGAAGCTAAGGCAAAAAGCTGAAGAATTACGTTTAGCAGAAGAACAGCAAAAGAAGAATTGCGTCTAGCCGAAGAAAAACGTAAAGCTGATGAGGTAGCACGCCTAGCCGAAGAAAAACGCAAAAACCGAAGAAGCCACACGTTTAGCAGAAGAAGCCCAAATTGCTGAAGCTAAGGCAAAAGCTGAAGAATTACGTTTAGCAGAAGAACAGCAAAAAGAAGAATTGCGTCTAGCCGAAGAAAAAAACGTAAAGCTGATGAGGTAGCACGCCTAGCCGAAGAAAAACGCAAAAACCGAAGAAGCCACACGTTTAGCAGAAGAAGCCCAAATTGCTGAAGCTAAGGCAAAAGCTGAAGAATTACGTTTAGCAGAAGAACAGCAAAAAGAAGAATTGCGTCTAGCCGAAGAAAAAAACGTAAAGCTGATGAAGTTGCTCGCTTAGCAGAGGAAGCCCGAATCGCTGAAGCTCAAGCTCAAGAAGCTGCGCGTCTCGCTGAAGAAAAAAACGCAAAAGCCGAAGAAGCCGCAGCTCGCTTAGTTAAAGAGCAAGCGCTTTTAACAACACAACATCAGAGTCTGCAACCAAAACAAAAAGATTTAATCAGTCGTTATGCCAACAGTGCTTTATCTGAACTTTCTTCATCGCTTAACGGTAGTTTATTGATTCAAAATGAATTAAATAAACACATGTTTGAACAAAAATTCTTCTTATATCTGGCACAATATAACTGAATTTTCGGGGCGTTATCATTCTGATGATTTTTCGTGATTATCAGCAAAAAAACCCATTTAAATCAGCTTGGTTTTGCAACATATTCAAGATAATTATCGCGCAGGTTTGCTGCTTTCTTATGCACGTACCAAGAATGAATTTGATGATGACATTCATGGGAAAAGTCGTTTTAAATATGGTATCTGCGTTTACTCAATCTCAATTTGAAAATGGCATCAATATGATATTAGATGCCAGCCGTGGTATTCATTTTAGTAAAATTTTTGGCAAAAACCCAAGATGCTGATATCAGACGCCATATTACAAGCTTGGGTGTGGGGTTTGATTATCAGTTTGATTTAGATAAATTGAGTATCCAGCCTAACTTTAGCACCCATCATTACCAATTTTTCAGGAACTAGTTACGTGTATGATCAGGTGCAAGTTCATACACCAAAAACCAATTTAATGTTTATCAAGCCGGCGCAACTTTAAAATATACTTTTTTACACCACGTGATAATTTAACGATTACACCACAAGTTTCAATTCATTATCTTGATGTTTCAAATGCTAAATTTACCACTCAAGTAAATCAGGCGATGCTCAATCAAAGTCTGGATAGCCGTTGGCAAAAAGAAATTGGATTGCAAGCCAGTTTTTGGCGGTTGGAGTTTTTTTCAGCTTATGCTGCCCAAACTCAAAAGTAAACAGCAGGAAAAAAACAGCATCAAGCAGGTTTAAAAGTAGGGGTTTACTGGTAAAATACCGTTATTAAAAATAGTGTTATTAAATAACCATTTATTGAAGTTTTTAATAAATGGTTATTTTTTTAAAAATTTTCCAATGCTGCTTATCAAAAATGAATGATTTGATATAGCGGAACTGTTTTAATACGAATCGCTTGGTTTTCCTTTTTCTAGTATTATCATGCATCCTTCTTGTAATTTACCATATTGGTTAAATTCTAATTCCTTTATTTTTAATGCTTTTTATAATTTGATTGTCGTGAATCTTTTGATAAAAAAATCTTCACCAGTATGACCATAAAAATGATAAGCAATAGGAATATTATTTAGTATTTCATTGATTTCTTTCATACCATAACCACGAATACTATCTAAATAATCATCATGACTAATTAAGACATCAATATCAATTGGGTTTTTATTAAATATTTTAAATGTTTCTTTTTCATAATCCTGGATAAATCTTTTTGTCATCACGTTCTTTATTGTCACCAATTCTACCAATGCCTAAAAATATTTAAACTATCTTGATGATTTGTTAATACAAAAGGAGAGCCCGTGCGACAAATAAACACTTTTTGATAAACATCAACACTAAAATAAGGTAAATTGGCATGATTGTTTTCCAAGGCATCTAAAAAAATCATGACATTCGTGATTACCATGTACTCCAATCATAGGAATATTGAGTTCATCTAAAAAAATTTTTGCAATTTTAGGGTTTTTAACAATAAAATCATCCATAAAGCCCAACTCATCACGGCTATTTTTTTAGCATGGCGCAATGTAGCTTTATCCAAGGTATTTTTTTATTTGGAAAAAAATACCCATATCACCACATTGTAAAAATAAAATCAATGGTTTCACCTGTAATTTTTCTGATAATGATAAACTAATTTAAAAGGTAATAAAAAAATTTTCCATGAATATCAGCAAAAATAGCACATCGCAACATATAATGAACCTTGGTGAAATAAGTAAATGATAAAAATAAAAAAATGACGTTAAAAAAACGCCATTTTTAAATAATCTAATTATCAGTCAAATATTTTTTTCCGGGGTTTATAATTCCATTAGAATCAAAAACTGCTTTTTAATTTTTTTCATATAATCGATTTCAGCTTGACTGCGGGTATAATTTAAATAAGGTTTTTTTGGTCATACCAACACCATGTTCGGCAGAAACCGAACCTTTATATTTTTGTACAGTTTCAAAAAAACATATTGATTGACAATTTGACATTTAGAAAAAAATTCATCTTTGGATAAATTTTCAGGTTTTTAAAAATATTTAAATGCAAATTTCCATCGCCAATATGACCAAACCAGCATATTTCAAAATCAGGATAATTTTTTTATTTACAATTGTTTCAATATCATAAATAAAATTGTCTAAATGACTGATTAATACTGAAATATCATTTTTGTAAGGGTAAATACTGAAATGGTTTCAGAAATGGATTCGCGAAGTTTCCATAATTCATGCAACTGGTCAATGCTTTGACTCATAACACCATCAACAATTAGTTCTTCTTCAGCACAAGTCTCAAAAATTGCCATTGCTTCATCTAAAACAGCATCACTTACAGCCTCAAATTCAAGCAAAAACATAAAAGGGTGTACGACTATCAAATGGTGATTTGGCGTGTCCGGCATCGAGTACTTTATTTAAAAGCAACTTCATCAAAAATTCAAAAGGCTGTTAAATGAATGGTTTTACTAAACTTATCTAATAATTTAACCACCGCGGTAAAATTAGGTACGCCAAGCACCATTGCGGTGAGATTTACTGGCGGTTTTTCTAGTTTAATCAAAGCTTTGGTAACAAACCCTAAAGTCCCTTCAGCTCCGATAAATAAATGACGAAAAATCATAACCTGTGGCATTTTTTTAAGCATACCACCGTTTAATTCTAAAATATCACCATTACCTGTCACTACGGTTAAACCTAGAATTTGATTGCGTGTCATGCCGTAGCGAATAACCTTAATGCCACCTGCATTGGTGCTGATATTGCCACCAATTTGACTTGAGCCACTGGATGCAAAATCCACTGCATAATATAAATTTTTACTTTCAGCAAATTCTTGTAAAGTTTTGGTGATAACACCTGCTTCCACCTCAACCATACGGTCAGCCTCGAAAAAAATTGCCAATGGCATGCATTTTTGTCAAAACTAATCACCACTTCACCAGCGCTGGCTACTGCTCCTGCTGACAATCCTGTACGACCTCCACTAGGGCACTAGGGGTGTTTTTGTGCTTGTTGGCGATTTTTAACAATTTGAGCAACTTGCTCTGTGCTCTTTTGGGAATAAAATAGCACTGGCATTGGGGGTGAAATGTTTTGTCCAATCTTTACCCCAATTCTCAAGACTATCTGCATCGGTTTTGATGGTTAAATCGGGTATTTGGCTTGCAATATCAGTTAAAAAAATGGCGAATGTTCAGTCATGATGTTCTCTGTTAAATATTAATTAATTGTCAATAAATTTATAAAATAAATCAACTTAAATGGTTGCTATTCTTCCAGCTTTTTTTAACAAAGGTGCTGGTGGTTTTAACGCGACTGTCATTTGCCACTTTTTTTCTCCAGTGTGTGTGCAGCATCATAACTTTTTCTCAGAACCCACAAGTACGCGAACGCCTTTACTGGTTTGACTGGTCGATACTTTATAGCCTGCTGCTTTATATTGTTTGGCAACTTCATTGGCCTTTTCAGCATTTTCTAGTAAAAGCCACCTGTACACTGTAGCGATGAACTGGCTGTTTACTATTTTTCTTTTTTTGGCGTTTCTTTTTTTGGCAACTTCAGCTTTTTTTGGCTTCATTGGCTTTTGGCAATGCGTTCAGCTTCGGCTTTTTGAAGGGATTTTTAATGGTCTTACCAACAGGCAATGCATCGTTGCGTCCCATATTATTTGCACTTGCTAAAAACCGAAACAGGGATGCCATATTGTCGAGACAGTCTTAACCAATTATCACCACTGACAACCGTATGTTGTCCAGCCTTATTAGGAGCTTTATTGTTTTCAGGTTTTGGTTCAATCTTTTTAACTTCTTGAGATTTAGCTACTTCTTTAGGTTTTTGCTCAATTTCTTTTTAGCTTCAGCTTTTTCGCTCTTCTTCAGCCTTCTTGGCTTCAGCTTCAGCAGCGATAACTTCAGGACGTACTTTTTACCATTGGTGTTACAGGTGTACTGTCAAGTTTTTTTGACTGTCTGTGTCATCTTGAGTATCGTTTTTTTGTGTTTCTAAAAGCGGTTTTTATCCAGCTGTTTTTTTCTTTTGCGCTTCTGCCTTTTCTTCAGCTTCTTTTCTGGCTTTTTTTCCTCAGCATTTTTGATTGGCTTTTTTCCTGAGTATTTAGCCGTTCTGCAGATGCCTTATCCAACTGTGCTTGTTGAGCTTCTCTTTCTTTTTGTTTTGCTTGTAAAATCTTGATTTCGGTGTCATAGTCGGCAGTCAAAGGCACAACCTTTGGGTGAGCTACCTTTTCTTCGGCTTTGATGGAGCTTTGTTTGACCGTTTTGAGTTTCGGTTTTATCGTCTTTTTTGGGTAAGTGCAATCAGGGCGACGCTACCACCAAGTAAAAGACTTCCGCCCAATAATAATTGTTTTGAAATCATATTATTATGCCAATAATAGTAATGATAATAAATGAACGTTTAAAAATATTGAATTAAACAACAATCCAACATGTAAAAGCAAGCAAATTTTTGCCTTGATTTTTAAAACAAAAAGCTAAAAAAATCAATGACAAAAAGTCCACAATATCTTACCATAAATATCAACAAAAAAACACGCAATATTTATTATCAAATGTTTCAATCATTTTATGAGTTAGGTTGATGTTCAGCGCCTAGGGCAATCAAACTTTCACTGATGGTATAAAACGAACCAAAACATAAAATCAAATCACCTTCATTACTGGCATTGATCGCCCCAAAAACACTTGCAGCAACAGAGTCATAATCCTGATAACAAGCATTGGGGATGTGGTGTAAGAGATTGTTTATTAAAGCATTTGGGCTGCTTGCACGAACATTGTTAATTTTGCCAATATGCCAACTGTAGATGGGTAGATTAGCTTTACTGATTAATGATAAAACGGCATCGTTATCTTTGTCAGCGAGCATGGAAAACACAATGTGTAATTTTGCCGTTGGATTTTTTTGATTAAAATTTTGCCAATAAGGTTTAAACTGATTTAATAAAAATGTATTCCATGCTCATTGTGTCCGACATCAAACAACCAGTGACGGTTTTTTTCAAATCACGTTTGTCAAATCTGCCATTTAAGCGAGTGTTTTTGATGCCTTGAATGATATGATTGATGTGAATATTTAAATTGCTAGCCAGTACAGCGCTGATGGCAATACTGGCATTGATGGGTGATATATGGATATTGGGCAAAAGATAAAGTAATATTTTTTTAGCTGAATAAATAAATGAATCGGCATTTTTTTGTATAATAAAAATCCCGCCCAAACTGAATCATGGCATTTTGATGGTAACAAATTGCCCTCATTTAGACTATTTGGTAGGTCTCTTTCACCAAATATCAGTGTACAATTTTTGCGTAAGATACCTGCTTTTTTTCAAAGGCAATTTTTTTCGCGCGTATCACCAAGCCAATCGGTGTGGTCAATACCAACATTGGTAATAACACACAAATCAGCATCAAAAAAATATTGACAACATCAAGCCGCCCACCGAGTCCAATTTCAAGCACCCAAACATCACAATTTTGTTTTTTGAAAAATATAAAAAACGCCGCCAGTGTCGTCATCTCAAAAAAATGATAAGGTTAATTGGCAAGAAACTCGAGCCGCTTCTACAGCAGAAAAAAAGCAGAGATTAAACTATCGTCATCAATGATTTGCCCATTAATTTGAATGCGTTCATTAAAAGAAATAAGATGTGGCGACTGATAAAGCGCAGTTTTTAATCCTGCTTGTTGGCAAATATTGGCAATGGCTGATGTAGTCGAACCTTTGCCATTAGTGCCAGCAACGGTAAAAATATAAGGTTTTTCATTAAATTCAAAAAAAGTTGTAATTGATTGGCAATGGGTAACACCCGTTCAAGTCCCATATCAATAGCTGAAACATGAATGCTACCCATGTAATTAAGCCAGTCGCTGACGTTCTTTAAATCAGAAGCGTTTATTGTATTTTTGATAAACTGATGTACTCATAAAAACAATCCAAAAACCGCACTAAACAAACAGCGCGGTTATCAAAAATATATCTTGGATAAAAATAATAAAGGTTAAAATCAATCAATATTAGGCAGTTTGGTTAATTTTTGCCAAAAACTCGGTAAACGGTACTGATAAGCTGATGACGATGCACAACCATATCAACAGTGCCTTTATCTAATAAAAACTCAGCCCGCTGAAATGGCTCATCAAGTACTTCACGCACCGTTTGTTCAATAACACGTTTACCAGCAAAACCAATCATAGCGCGTGGTTCAGCGATATGTATGTCGCCAAGCATGGCAAGACTTGCTGTTACGCCGCCATACACGGGGTTGGTTAATATTACCAAATAAGGCACACCTGCTAAGCGAAGTTTTTCAATGATGGCTGATGTACGCGCCATTTGCATCAAAGACAATAAACCTTCTTGCATTCTAGCACCACCTGATGCGGCAAAGCACACGAGTGGCTTTTTCTTTAAGGGCTTTTTCGCCAGCTTGCACAAAGCGGTCGCCAACCACTGAACCCATGGAGCCGCCCATAAATTTAAAAATCAAAAAGCACAAGCAATCAATTCTAAATTTTTTTAATTTTTGCCTGACATAACAATCAAGGCTTCTGATTCACCCGTGCTTTTTTTGGGCGCTGGTCATGCGTTCAGGGTAGGGTTTAGAATCTACAAAATTTAAAGGATTACCCGCAGTAAACTCTTGTCCAAGCTCTTCATCGATATTATCAAAAAAACCATTCCAAACGTTTACGTGCTGACATAGTCAGATGATGGTCGCAGTCAGGGCAAACGTACTGATTAAAAAAATTAAGGATGTGTTAGTGGTTAAAGAATGACAGTTGGGACATTCTGTTGAAGGTTCAGTTTCTACCGCCGATGGTGTTGGTATGCGGTCTTGTTTGATGGAAGGTATAGAGCGATACAGCCAAACAGTTGGCTTGGAAACCTGAGTTTCACCAGTCATAAAAAAATTCCTAAAGAAAATTGACAAAACTAATATAGTTTACAATCGTTTTTATTTATTTAGCAAAAAGTTTTTTCATGTTTGATATGAGCTTACATTATCAGTCTACTTTAACTTGACAATTCATCAATAGCTTGACGTAATTCGTCCATTTTGGATAAAAATTTGCTCAATTGCTTGAGTAATTTTATCTGCATCATCGCCAACTTTTTTTCAAAATGGCGTACAAGCTCACTGCCAACAATTACACCATCGGCAGAACCTGCAATGGCTTTTAGCAGAAGCACCATCACGAATTCCAAAAACCCACGCAAATAGGCAAATCAGTTTTTTTGTTTTAATTTGCTCAACGTGTTTACTGACATCAGCGGTATCAAGCGCTTTTTGAGCCTGTTACGCCTTTTTAAGGATACGTAATAGATAAAGCCTGAACCTTGTTCTAGAACGGTTTTTGACGTTCTTCTTCGGTGGTGGGGGCGAGCAGAAAAATTTGATTCATTGCGTAATTTTTTTAGTATTTGACTAAAAATGCGCGCTGGTTTCATTTGGGGGTAAATCCACTAGCAGTAAGCCATCAACACCTGCCTGACTGCACAATTGAACAAATTCATCCGCACCAATAATTTCCATTGGATTGAGATAACCCATTAATAAAACAGGGGTTTTTGATTGGTTTGTCGAAATTTGGCAACCATTTCAATGGCTTTTTTTAGTGCTGGTGCCACCCATCAAAGCACGTTCTCCCGCTGACGCAATGGTTTTGCCATCCGCCATAGGGTCAGAAAATGGTAAACCAATTTCAATCATGTCAGCACCATGGATAACCAATTTGTGCATCAAATCCACAGTCACTTCTGGATTGGGGTCGCCTGCCATGATATAAGGGATAAGAGCTTTTTTTGCCATGTTGTTTTTAAAGTATCAAAAGTGCGTTCAATGCGAGTCATAATCCTGCTCTTAAATAAAAAAATGCCTGAAATAAAAATGATTTAATTTATCATAATTTAGTAAATTTTACCACCAAATCAAAAATTTATTGATTATTTGTTTATTTCAATAAAATAAAAAAATTTATACAATAAAAAAATACGATTTAAATGTGCTTAAATTTAATTTAATAATATAAAAAAATATTAGGATTAATAAATAAAATAATTAATTGTGATTAAAAAAATAACAAATACTCCAATAAATTCACTAACCAATTCATCGCTGCAAAATAATTGACAAGTTAAAGGTGATTTTGCTTTTTACCTTTTTTTATCTAAAATGGTTTTTTGCATGATGCAATGCATCAGTATCTGGATTTTTAGTAATGGCAATAATATCAGATTTGGCAGGGCGAATGTATTTGATTTGACTGGTTGCAATTACAATATTACCTTGACTTTTTGGAAAGTTTAAATGCACCCACGACCAAGCAGATAAAGTTGCCACCAATGCTTGACTGCTCCCCAAAGATACTTTGATGATGATTATGATTTTTCTTGGTAGGGTGCCAAAATCCTTACTTCATCAAGGTTTTTGTAAAATAACTTGCAGATTTAACGCATGAAATGCAGGAATGTGATTTGATAAAAAAATTTAGCGAGCATAAATGATAACTGTGATCTTTAAAACGATTATTCTTTTTCAAGGGATTGTTTTTTGACGAGCAAATTTTTTGAGCTTCCACATAACCCTGCATCATCAGCAAAAATACATTTTATTCACTGCTTCATCATGATAAAACCGATAAGTTTCTCCGGTCGGCACTGTTACAGAAAAAAATTTTTCAAAAAGTCTTTTTAAAGCTTGATAAATTTGTTGCTCGGATTTTTCCAAGCGTAAAAATGGGACTGGCAATTTCTTCAAGTTTATTTCTTTCTTTATCGCTTAATAACTGTTGAATTTGATTGTGGTCAGCGATATTTTTCAATAATGGTGCGCGCATCTTTTTATGGTTAATTTATCAACATCAAAGCTGGCAAAAAAACATAATGGTTTCCTTTGATAAAAATTATTATACGCCTATTTTTAAAAAAATAAAATAAAAATTTAATTCGAAAAAAATATTGCAGATAAACAATTATTTATTTAATTTATAATGAAAAATTTATCGCTTTTTCTTAATAAATATCTTTTTATTTTACAAAAAAATTAATCATCTGTTACAATAAATTAAGTATTTTTATTTTAAATGATAATCATTTTTATTTAAAGTGTTTTTGATTGGGTTTTTGTAATATTTATTTAATAACAGGAGATAATAGTGCATACTGTTACACTCAATGGCTATTATACGTTGATTTTGGCAACGCTTGTACTGCTTTTTAGGTCGTTTTTTTGGTCAAACGCATTAAGTTTTTAGAAGATTTTTAATATTCCCGAACCTGTCGCTGGTGGTCTTGTGGCGGCAGCGCTGGTTTTATGGATTAAATGCAGCTGGTATTATTACGTTTAATATCACCAAAGAATTGCAAACCGCGTGTATGTTGATGTTCTTTACTTCCATTGGTTTGAGTGCTGATTTTAGCCGTTTAAAAAGCAGGCGGTAAACCATTATTTATCTTTACTATTGTGGTTTCAGTATTTATCTTTTTCCAAAATATTGTTGGCGTTGTTATGGCAAAGGTAACTGGTCTTGACCCGCAAATGGGACTAGTAGCAGGTTCGGTTGCTTTAACGGGTGGACATGGTACAGCGGCGGCATGGGGCGCAATTTTAGAAAAATAAATATAATGTTACAGGAGCAACCACCATTGGTATCGCGGCAGCAACTTATGGACTTGTGGCAGGCGGGTTGATTGGCGGTCCTGTAGCAAAACATTTAATTAAAAAAATTAGGCATCAAACCAAATTTAGCGAATGAGAACCGCACGGATTTGGAAAAAAATTGACCGATGAACAGTCATTATATAGCACTAAACATACCCAAAGTGAAGATGCTAACAAAGAAATTTTTTTGAAAAACCTGACAACATTCGTTTAATTACCGCATCGTCAACGATTGAAACATTGGCGATGTTTGCTGCTTGTCTTGTGTTTTTCAAGTGTCATGACTGATATTGCAAAAAGACACTTGGTTTGAATTACCAACCTTTGTTTGGGCTTTGGCAGGCGGGGTGATTTTACGCAATGTTTTAACCAAAAATTTTTTTAATTTTTGATATGTTTGACAGAGCCATTGATGTATTTGGTAACGCATCGTTAAGTTTATTTTTTTGGCAATGGCACTTTTGTCATTAAAACTGTGGGAATTGACCGATTTGGCAGGTCCTATGCTGATTATTTTGCTCACCCAAACTGTTGCTATGATTTTTGTATGCGTATTTTGTAACCTTTTACATTATGGGTAAAGATTATGATGCCGCAGTTTTGGCGGCTGGACATTGCGGTTTTTGGGCTTGGGGCAACCCCAACAGCAATTGCCAATATGCAAGCAATTACTGACCGTTATCTGCCATCACATAAGGCATTTTTGGTCGTGCCAATGGTGGGAGCGTTTTTTTGTGGACGTGATTAATACTGCAACATTGCAGGTCTTTTGCAGTAAGCATCTCAAAGATTTTTTTGGCTGATTGATCTAAATAGTACCTAAATTGATTGCTATTCTTTTTTTGAATCATTTTATGATTTGATAACATAAAAGTATACTTATTTAAAAATAATTGTTAGCTATAATCAATTTAGGTTTTTGCATCTTGAGGAAAAAAATATGATGGTTTTTAAATATCTTGGTGTTGGGCTTCTTAGTGTTTGTTTATTGACTGCGTGTCAAAAATGATGATAAAAATGCAGCAGTTCCAGCACCAAAAACAGCCGAACAATCAACATCAAAAAGCTGAACAAACAGATAATCAGCAAATGGTCAACGCTGCTAAAGCGGATAAAAAAACCAAGTAGAAAAAAACAGTCTGATGATATAGAAGGTGAACGCAAGTTACTGCTTGATCAACCAGAAGATGAACGTAAAACCTACTACATTCCAGACAGTGTGAAACAGTCCGATGATGGTTTGATTGCAGTTGTGGTGGAAATGACCCAAAAACCAATTCCTGAAGATAATACAGCTTTTGGTGCGTCAGCAGATGATTGTTGATTGTCAGTATAAATTATCAGCACCTGTGGCGGTTAGTTTATTTGATGCTAAAGGTGAAAAATTAGAAGCTGAAGAGTTTGAATATCCCGATTATAAAGCATTTTTCTGAAGATGAGTTAAAAAAATGCTCAAGAAAGCAATGATGAAGCTGCAAATAAATTAATCGCTACTGTTTGTAAAAAAATAATTTAAAAAAATAATTTATGCATGTAGCATCAAAAAAATAAAACCGCTTATAAAATAAGTGGTTTTTATTTGTTTATTAATAATGTATTGAATTTAAAAATTATTTATTGCTGGTTAGCTGCACTACCAAAACATCACTGTTTAGGTTGGGTAAAATGCTATCGGCAGTTGAACCTTCAAGCCAAGCTGAAAGCCCTGTACGTTTGTGTCTGCCAATAATAACCAAGTCAATGGCATTGTTATTGACATAATCAATAATGCCACGACGACCAGAAATGGCGGTTTTGATTTTTAGCGTCGTGGGCTTGTAGGTCATTTCTTTCAAGCACTTGAGCTAAACGGGTACGCGCTGTTTGACAGCGCTCTTCATCAATTTCTTCATGTAATGCTGAAGCAGGGGATAAGTTCATAGCCAAAACCAAGCATGGTTTCTTCTACAATGTGCAATACTGATAGTTGTATATTTGGCGATATTTGCAATACCCATTTGGCCTTAGCAGCAACCAAATCAGTGTCGTCATTTAAATCAGTAACAAGTAGAACGTTTTGATACATAATAAACTCCCATTGATAAAATAATTGATTGATATTAATCCAAAAATATGATAATGCAACATTTTAAAAGAATGTCTAAATAGTGGAATGTAGCGCATTAATTTTGACCATACTGCGCCAATTGCTTTAATTTCTGGAAAATCACCATAATAGTAGGTGTGAATCAGTTTAATTTTTTTGATGCCAAGATTGTAGGGTAAGTGGATTATCTATGCCAAACTTAAAGCGCGCTTTAGCGTGTTTGACAACAATGTGTTTATCAGAACGTTGAGAAATTAATGTGCTAGATATATCAAAATGAACGTCTGAGTCAGAAAAAAACGATTGGCTAGATTTTGCAAAAACCGCCGATTATCCGCTTCATCAAAGTACATCAAAAACCCCTTCAATAATAAAAATAAAACGGGCGTTAGAATCAGATAATAGCAATGTATCTAGCCAATCAGTTTTTAAAATAGAACCTGTCAGTAAAAATTTCATTATCACACACTGGCAGTAATTTTTTTACGAAAATTTAGAACCTCAGGTAAATCTACACTATAAAACAATGCCTGTTTTGCCGTTTTTCTTATCTGCATCCATAAGTCTTTGGCAGCGCGCATCAAGTCCTGCGCCAACATTAACAACAATGGGGACTTTTTGATTGGTTTGAATGGACTGCTGAATAAAGTTCAAGGCTTGTTTGTCAAAATGTTTGGCGCGAATTGCACAGCCAACGGTATTTCGTCTATCGCCAAACTGGCTTAATTTTTGACCATTTTTTAATAAAATAATCGCTGAGTTGACAGGCATAAGAGTCGGTAATAATAGGATTTTTTTGACGGCTTTCTACAGCGCGCCCATACAAAGGGATTAATAATGTTTGAGCAATTGCATCATCAAAAACCAAATTATCAAAATGATGATTGGTTTGAGAAAAGAGAGGGTAGCCATAAGCAGTTTCCTAAGAGTGTATGATTAAACTGTTATGTAATAACCATTATCACTACTATCATGGCATAATCTTATGGGAAATTCAAGAGAAAAGTATATAAACAAAAACTTCCAATTTTATTAAAATTGGAAGTTTTTTTGAATATGGGAGCGATTGATGGGGCTCGAACCCACGACAACCGAGATCACAACCCGGGGCTCTACCAACTGAGCTACAACCGCCATAAAGATTTTATGATTACTTCAGGCAAATGGCGCGCCTGGCAGGATTCGAACCTGCGACCACCCGCTTAGAAGGCGGATGCTCTATCCAACTGAGCTACAGGCGCTCTAGTAGTTGATGTCAGCAACCTAATAAAAAAAGCCTAATAGGTAAAGGCTTGACAAATATGGTCGGAGTGGAGGGATTCGAACCCCCGACCCTCTGGTCCCAAACCAGATGCGCTACCAAACTGCGCTACACTCCGTCTTTGTGGTGCGTATGATAGCACATTAGGTTTCATTGTCAAGTAAGATTTAAAAAAAAATAAATAAAATTTTATAACTTATTGATTTATATAAAATTAAATTTTAAATATTTTTCTGAGATAATTGGCATACCCAAAGCTTTGGCGGCTCGTGTTCCGCCTATTAAATGAATGATTTGACGGTTTTTATCAAAACTTTCTAAAAGCTGACAGGCTTTTTCAGCTTTTATGCCGCCACCGCAAAGTACATAAATATCACCTTGGGTATTATCAAGCAGCTCTTTAGTTAGGCTGGCAAGAGGTTGATTTTTGGCAAAAGCAATATGTCCTTCATTAAAATTGATTTCATCGCGAACGTCCCAAATTACGGTATCTTCACTTGGGGTAAATTGACGAATGTCTAAAGGTTTAATCATAAAAAAATTCCTCATACAGCTATTACATCATTAAATACTGAGCAACAAATAAATTTTTTTGTTATAATAACAGTTTTTGGGAGTTTTTAAAATGGCTGAACATTTTAATTCGCTGTTCTTGGTGTGGCGATGATACTTTATATCAACATTACCATGACACACAGTGGGGTAAGCCATTGTTGATGATCAGGAATTATTTGCCAATTTATGTTTAGAGGTGATGCAAGTTGGTCTTAGCTGGATTTTTAGTTCTTAGAAAAAGAATATTTATATCAAGCGTTTTATGACTTTTCATCCTGATAAAATTGTCTGTTTTGATGACAATGATGTTGAAAAAAATTGCTCCAAAATAAAAATATTATTCGCAATAAAGCAAAGATATTGGCAATTATTCATAATGCTAAAATATATAAAAATTACAGAAAATCAATCATTTAGCGATTATCTTTGGGGGATTATTCGACAATTTGATACTTACCCAAAAGACAATTGCCCAAAAAAACTTTGGCTGAAGTTCCTGCTAAAACTAACATAAGTGAAAAATTTGCCAAACAACTTAAAAAGATGGTTTTTAAATTTTTGGGAGCGACAACCTGTTACGCTTTTTTATGCAAGCAGTAGGCATGGTAAATGACCATATAGCTGATTGCATGTTTCGCGATGTTTGATTAAAAAAATGATGAGTTATAAAAATTAATAAATGGTTAATTATAATCAATGGGTTGTTCGTCTTTATCAATAAAGTAGATTTTTATCATTCATCTCAACAAAGGCGCTTCCTTCAACAAAATCGCTTGCATAACGATACTTTTAAAGAAATGACAGTTTCACCTTTTTTTATTAATATAACCATATTTTTATGGCGGAACTGTCAGCGTCTTTTATGCCAACAACTGCCAAACCTTCACTAAAACTTTCAGCTTCATCATAGAAAAAAATGGGATAACAACTTTACCTTGAGTGTCTATAAAACCCCATTTGCTATTTTTGTTGAGCTAGTAACAAACCATCATCAAACCAGTCTGCAGTTTGATTGTATTCATAAAGTAGGTTTAATGACGACTTTACCTTGAGTGTCTATAAAACCCCATTTTTCCATTTTGTAAAACTTTTGCACGTTCATTGTGAAAACCAAAAGCATTTTTGAATTGGGGCTTGATGGCAAATTTTTCCATCTTTTTGATATAACCAAATAAATCACCTTGTTTGACCAGTGCTAAACCATCATCAAACCCATGCGCTTCATCAAATTGAGCGAGCATAATGATTTTTTTCCTGTTTTATCAGCGTAAGTGTATTTATTGGTGGATTTTTGGCGAACTGGGGTTAGATTTTCATTAAGTGTGCAATCATTGTAAGAACTGTATTCATAGTCATCAGGCAAATTGGCATGATTTTCGCAAAATTCATGAGACTTCTTCGGTAGTTTGGGCAAAAGCCTGCTGTAGAAAATATGCCTAGAAATAATAATGCTAACAATTTAATTTTCATTAAGTTTTCCAATAACTCATTTAAAAATTATTATAAATTCATTAATATCAAATTGCAATTTTTGCTGTTTATAACTCATTCAGCAATGTATTTTTTTAAATGTGTTAATTTTTTTCATCGCTTAGCAAACAGCCATTATCACTGATAAAAAATATATCTTCGGCACGTTCACCCATTGTAGTGATTTTGGCACCATGCACCTGAATGTTCAGCCTGCTAAACACCCAACCAATTTTTGCTAAAAGTCCTGTGGAATCTTTGGTAACAAGACTCATTTTGTGATGATTTTGATGAATGCTCATACTAGCTCTTTCAAAACGAATATCGGTTGTAACTGAAAAATGTTTTAGCGAACGCTCCAGACCAAATTCTGAGCTGGGTTTGATGGATTTTTTGTCTAAGTTAAAAATCAGTTCAGATTTTAGAGTGTTTTGTGCATCAATATCGGTTAAAAATTTACTAATAAATCGCCCTGTATTATCCCGTAGAGCAAAACGGTCAATGACCACATAGGTATCTAGCGCACAAGGTGTGCCATCAATATTACAGTTAAAATGTTTGCATTGAGTACACTCAGTCCAAGACTGTCCAAAAATACTGACCATTTTTGGCAAATAAGTTTTTCGGTCAGGAATGCAAACAAATAATTGCATAGCGTCAATCTTTAAATCACTGTGTTCTTGCAAACTGACGAAGGGTAGGTTGTTTTGATGAGTTAAAATTTCGTGTGTTTGCCAAAGCAATATCTGTGTGTTTTTGACTTAAAAAAATAAGCTTCGTCAAAAATATTCCCATAAATTATCAATTGCATCATCAGAAAACTCAAGCAAAGCTTTTTGCTTTTTTGACGACTTTGTAGTAAGCGATGTTTGTCAATAATTGCCTCACCCAAAAGTTAAGACTTGATGAGTGCTTAGGTAAAGCCGTTTTAATAAAAGCTGCTCGCCAGCTATTCCAAAAAGCTGACTGTTGGTCGCATTCATATCAGCAACAGTTAAAACATAGAGGTGGTTTAGGCGAGTAACCGAACCAACCAGTTTGGCAAATTTTTAATCACTTCAGGGTCGTAAATATCCTGTTTTTTTGAGCAGTAAGCGACATGGTTAAATGCTCACGTACCAGCCAAGCTGCAAAGTCAGCATCGTGCTTACTCATATGATGACTAAGGCAAAATTCATACACATCTTTTTGCACCAAGCTCGCTATGGTCACCACCACGACCTTTGGCAATGTCATGAAAAAAATCGCGCTGATGGTTAAAATATCTTTTGCGGTGAATGTGCTGATAAATCTCATCCACCAAATCAAACGCTTGTTTTTTGAGTGTCATTTAAATGATTTAAAGTTTGTAATATGTAAACCAATAATAAGGTATGCTCATCAACTGTATAGCGATGAAATAAATCATACTGCATCAATCCTATGATGGGTTCAAATAAAGGCAAATAATTACTTAAAAACGCCATAACGTTTCATCAATCGCAATCTTTCAAATAGAGCGTTATTTTTCTTGTAGGTTTGCTAAAAAAACAGTTGTTGGTGAATGGGATTTTTTTGCGGTAATCATCATCAATTAAGTCTTTTTGCTTGATATAAAGATTGTAAGGCTTTTGCGGTGAGTTTTGCAGTATTTTTTGACCCATGACCAAAAATTTTTTTAATAAATTTTCAGGTTTTTGAGTGAAAACATCAGGGTGATTGATATCAATAGCAGTAGTTGAAGTTGAAATGTTTGGTGAATTATTTATCCAAATCTGACTAAAATCATCATCTATTTTTGCAATCAAACTCAAATAAAATAAAACTTTCATAAAAAAATAATTACATAATAATTCTGATAAACTAGCAATCGTCATCGCGTGCCGATAGTACTGCTTCATCAATTGCTCAGCAGGCGTGTTGCCATCACCAAAAATCCCATTAATGGAGCAATGTGTTTTTGTTCACCAAAGGTCAATTGGTCTTCATAACGACCCGTTAGTGCGTGTAAATGATGGCGAATGCACCAAAGATAGTGTTTGGCTTTTTTAAGATTGTCTAGCTGATTTTGATTGATAAAATTATTTTTGACTAAATCACTCAAATCATCAACATCATCAAAATACAGTTTGCCAAGCCACCCTAAAACATGTAAATCACGAAGTCCGCCAACGGTGTTTTTGATGTGGGGCTGAAGATTATATTCAGTGGCGTGATGTGCTTGATGCCGTTTTTGAATTTCCATCATTTTAACGTGATAAAAATCGCTTACTGTCCATGATTTTTTTAACAATTGTTATGGGGTTGTCTTTTAAAATTTCATCACCTGCAATAAAACGACTTTCCAGTAGGGCAGTAGCGATGGTGTGGTCGGTAATAGCATCAAGGGTTTGGTCGTAGGTGCGAACTGATAAGGCTGGGGTGATACCAATGTCCCATAAAGCAGTATGAAATTGAGCAATCGCTTTGGAATGTTTTTTTGGTAGCTTCCCCAAAAATTAAAAATATCCACATCAGAATGGGGAAATAATTCACTTCTGCCATAACCGCCAACAGCAAATAGTGCAATATCATGATTGATATCGGTAAAAATGCTCAAATAAAGTATTTAAAATTTTATCCATGATGTATGTGCGAGCAATGAGAATGTTTTTGGATAACGTTAGAACCTTGTTGCTCTAAAAGTAAATAATGTTTCATGTAAAATTTGATTGACAGTTTTTAGATAATCTTTGAAGATTAAATAGTTATTATCTGTAAAATCAGGGAAATTGGGCAGGTTAATGATTGAATTATCCATTTTATCGTCTTTTGGTAATTTGGATTAAAAAGAGTGCCAAACAGCACTCTATTTATAGTTTATTGTTTAACCCAGCTTAAATCTTCATCTGGTCGAGCCGTGGTTACAATGCAGCCGTTATCAGTAACAATCAGTGTATGTTCCCATTGAGCAGAAAGTTTACGGTCTTTGGTGATGGCTGTCCAACCGTCTTTCATAATTTTGGTTTGCCATACGCCTTGATTAATCATGGGTTCAATGGTGAATGCCATACCTGTTTTTAAGCTCAATGCCTGTACCTTGTTTACCGTAATGTAAAAACTTGAGGTTCGCAGTGAAATTCTTTACCAATGCCATGACCACAAAATTCACGAACAATACTAAAGCGTTCAGGCTCTACCACTTTTTGGATAGCTGCTCCGATATCGCTAAGCCGAGCACCATTTTTAACCACACTCATGCCAGCATACAGAGCTTTTTGGGCAGTATCACAAATGCGTTTTGCCATAACTGAACCTTCGCCAATAATCCACATAGCTGATGTATCGCCGTAATAACCATCTTTAATCACAGTAACATCAATATTGATGATATCACCGTCTTTTAAAAATGCGCTGATGGTCGGGCATGCCATGGCAAACGACATGATTTATCGATGTGCATAAAGTAAAAGGATAGCCTTTTGTAATTTAGACAAGCAGGGATGGCATGCTGAACTTCAGTAATGTGTTTATATGCTAAATCGTCTAGAAAACCCGTGCTAATACCAGCTTTTACATAAGGGTCTAAAACTTGTAGAACTTCAGCAGCAAGCTGACCTGCAATTTTCATTTTGGTAATTTCATCATTGGTTAAAATAGGAATGCTCATTACAATTTGCCTTAGTTTATTTATTTAAAATTTATTAAAATCAATCTGTGGTATTAAATCAAATCATGATTAAATTATCTTTTTGTTTAATTGGACTACTCATTAAACTAGTGTTAAGTCTGGTGATTGTGAGAAACGGATATTTTAATAATCATTGATGTGATTTTTCAGATTCATCAGATTGATAAGTTTTTGATGAATCTACTGAAGAATCGGATTCAAACAATGGTCTTTGGCTTGGGTTTTTTTCAGCAAGGTATAATGCTCCTTTTTGACCACAAGCAGACAAAACAGATAAAAGTGCCAGTAAAGAAAAAATTTTTAACATTATGGGTCATCTAAAATCAAAAATAAATGGGTTATTATAACATAAAGCCTGATGAAGTTTTTGATTTACACTAAAGAGTTTTTAAATGCTGTTATTGTGTTATTTTAATTATGTTTGTTATAATGACGAATATTTTTGGGTAACAGGGTCGCTTATCAAAAGCGATTCTTTTTTAGCAAATGTTCTCACCTTTTTAGTTGTAAAAGGAATTGTCATGTCACTAACCAATCCAACCTTAGTATTAAACTGTGGTTCTTCTTCTATCAAATATGCTTTGATTAGTCAAGATGGAAGCACTCGCATTGAAGGACTTGCTGAAGCGCTTGGCAACGCAGATGCTCGCATTAAACACAAACATCTCAGACGGTAGCAAAAGAAGAAATCAGCATACACGGTGCAACTCATCAGCTGGCTTTGCAAAAAAATTCTTGCCTTAATTGAGCAATATCATCCCGTGGCAGTTGGTCATCGCGTGGTGCATGGTGGTCGTGAGTTTTTCATCAGCGGTGCGTATCAATGAGCATGTATTGAGTGAAATCAAACGTTTGTCCATCCTTGCTCCATTACACAATCCTGCTAATGCAGCTGGTGTAGAAGCGGTATTGGCAATTTATCCAAACTTACCTCAAGTAGCGGTATTTGATACAGCGTTTCATCAAACCATGCCCGAAGTAGCGTTCCGCTACGCCATTCCAAAATCATTGTATGAAGAACACAGCATTCGTCGTTATGGTTTTCATGGTACATCACACCACTACGTTTCCCATCGCGCTAGTGAATTGACTAATAAAGAAGGAAAACACGGCTGGCTTGTAGCGCATCTAGGGTAATGGTTGTTCAGCAACTGCTGTTTATGATGGTAAAAAGTTTAGATACCAGTATGGGTTTGACACCACTTGAAGGCTTGATGATGGGTACTCGCAGCGGAGATGTTGACCCAAGTTTGCACATTCATTTGCATCGTGTTATGGGATTGTCTATTGAAGAAGTGGATACATTGCTCAATAAAAAAAGTGGACTTTTGGGTGTATCTGGATTGTCTAATGACATGCGCACCATTGAACAAGCCGCTAAAGAAGGCAACAAAGATGCAATTTTAGCACTTGAAATGTTTGCTTACCGTGTTGCTAAATATTTGGCGGGTTTAAGCTGCGCACTGCCTGAATTTACTGGTATTGTCTTTACAGGCGGTATCGGTGAAAACAGCAGTGATATGCGTGCTAAGATTGTAGCAAATTTACGTCATTTTGGTTTTGATGTGGATAATGCTAAAAACGCTGAACTGATTCGTGGCGCTGAAGGTGCTTTCCACACCGAAAATTCACAACGTCAATTGTGGGTCATTCCAACTGATGAAGAATTCCAAATCATGACAGATACTTTGGAAGTATTGGGTTTGTAATTTTACAGTATTTTTGGTAAAAAGTCAGATTTGTCTGGTCTGACTTTTGATTTAATTTTGAATAAGAGCGATACCATGAAAACTTTATTATTAATTCCTACCACTCCAAAAAATTGCTCTAGGCGCGGTTGCTAAAAATTTAAGCAATGAAATTGACGCAAGTTTGCTAAATCTTTTTGCAGGTCATGGCGATGAACAGCTTCGCTAAGCAATTAGTAATGGTCAACTTGATGAGCTTTTTAGAGCGAATTGTGGCTAATCAGGTCGATGATTTAACGGTGGTGCGTGGCGTTGTCGCAACTGACAAAACTCCTTATGCAAGTCATGTTAATAAAGCGTTGGCAAACGCATTGGATGCCGATGTTATTTTTTTGTGACAGATAACATTGATGATTTGGCGGTGTATGCAGCTGAATTTGGTGGAGCAAAAGGCGAGCGCGTTTTTGGAGTGATTGTTTCTTGTGCATCCGCCGAAAACTGCCCAGTTCCTGCACCATTTACTGAGATTGCCAGCACTACCGAAGACGGTGATTTGCGTCACGTCAATAAAGAAGTGCTAAGCGCTTATTTATCAAATTCTGAACAGAAAAAATTATCGCCTTTTGCATTTCGTAATCAAGTTGTTAAAACTGCCCAATCTGCCAAAAAACGTATTGTATTGCCTGAAGGTAATGAACCACGTACAGTAGAAGCAGCAGCCATTTGTCAAAGTCGTGGCATTGCTCAATGCGTGCTGCTTGGCAATAAAGAAGAGATTATTCAAGTTGCCAAAAATCGTGGTGTAACTTTGCCTGAAAGCATTGAAATTATTGAACCTGCAAGCATTGCTGATCAGTATGTGACGCCAATGGTTGAGCGTCGTAAAAGGCAAAATTGATGAAGAAGGTGCTAAAAAAAGCCCTAACTGATACGGTTGTATTGGGAACTATGATGCTGCATATGGGCGATGTAGATGGTTTGGTATCGGGTGCGGTACATACAACCGCTGATACTATTCGTCCAGCATTTCAGTTGATTAAGACCGCTCCAGAATATTCTTTGGTGTCTAGTGTATTCTTTATGCTACTTCCTGAACAAGTGGTTGTTTATGGCGACTGTGCGGTCAATCCAAACCCAACCGCAGAACAGCTTGCTGAAATTGCCATTCAGTCTGCTCACAGTGCTAAAGCATTTGGTATTGATCCAAAAAGTTGCTATGATTAGCTACTCAACTATGAATTCAGGCTCTGGTGAAGATGTAGAAACAGTAAAAAAATGCTGTTGCACTGATTCGCGAAAAAGCGCCTGAGCTTAAGGTTGATGGACCTCTTCAGTTTGATGCGGCAAGTGTACCAAGCGTCGGTAAACAAAAGGCTCCAAATTCATCAGTGGCAGGTGAAGCCAATGTATTTATTTTCCCTGATTTAAATACAGGCAATACAACCTACAAAAGCAGTTCAACGTAATGCGGGCGTTATTAGCGTAGGACCTATGCTTCAAGGTTTAAATAAACCTGTTAATGACTTGTCTCGAGGCTGTTTGGTGGACGACATTGTTTATACCATTGCCTTGACTGCAATTCAGGCAATTAACGATAATGCTTAAACTCTTAATAGTTTGCTAAATGGTTGATTTGCAATGAGCTAGTATGATTCTGGCTCATTTTTGTAACTTTTGTAAAAAATACAATCAATACCGCAAACAATACTTAAAAATGCTTAAAACTTTTTACCCAATTATAACAAATTACTGGCGAAAATTTCTTGAACTTTGACACACAATCGGCACATAATAAGTCGAATCAATTTAATATCTATTATTAAATCAGCAATTAGCTGATGGCACGGGGGTTTATCATGGCAAGATTGGCTAAATTACATCGCTCAAGAAACAATCGTTTGGTTGCAGGCGTGCTTGGCGGTATTGCAGAGTATATTGGCTGGTCACCAACCAATGTGCGAATCTTATTTTTGGGTAATTATTATTTTTAAGTGCGTTTGTTACCTTGCCAATGGCAATGGTAGCTTATGGAATTATGTGGGTGCTGATGCCAGATGCGACGCAAAAATTCTTATATTAATTGCCAAAATACTGGACGGTTAGAAAATTGATGCTGTGCTGTTCTACTTGTTTTGGCGGTCAGATAAATTTAACCACATTGACCAGTTGTAAAAGCCACTTTCTAGCATTGTGGCTTTTTTGCATTGAGGTTTTAAGTTTTGCGGTGGTTTATGATAGAATAACCAAAAATTTTTGGGTATTCATTTATGACAGCAAAAACTTTAACATTTCAAGAAATAATCTTAATCCTACAAAACTATTGGGCAAAATCGTGGCTGTGTGATTTTACAGCCTTATGATATGGAAGTTGGAGCGGGAACCTTTCACACCGCAACTTTTTTAAGAGCTTTAACACCAGAAAAAAATGGAATGCTGCTTATGTTCAGCCATCTCGCCGACCTACTGACGGGCGTTATGGTGAAAACCCAAATCGCTTACAACATTATTATCAATTTCAAGTAGTACTAAAAACCCAATCCACCCGATATTCAAGAGCTTTATTTGGGCTCATTGCAAGCCTTGGGTATTGATACATTGACTCACGATGTACGTTTTGTCGAAGACAACTGGGAATCACCAACATTGGGAGCTTGGGGGCTTGGCTGGGAGGTGTGGCTAAATGGCATGGAAGTTACTCAGTTTACCTATTTTCAGCAAGTTGGTGGCATTGAATGTTTTTCCTGTAACAGGCGAGATTACCTATGGACTTGAGCGTTTGGCGATGTACATTCAAGGCGTGAATAGCGTGTATGATTTGGTGTGGGCAGATGGTGAATTTGGTAAGATAACTTATGGGGATGTATTTCATCAAAATGAAGTAGAGCAATCAACTTATAATTTTGAACACGCCAACGTTGCCAAATTATTTGAATTGTTTGATTTTTATGAAAGTGAAGCCGATAAATTGGTTGGGGTAAATTTGCCATTACCAGCTTATGAAATGGTACTAAAAGCCAGTCATACTTTTAATTTATTGGACGCACGTGGGGCGATTAGTGTAACTGAACGCCAAAGATTTATTTTAAGGGTACGTACTCTTGCGCGTAAAGTTGCTGAAAGTTATGTCAAAGCTCGGGCAAGACTGGGTTTTCCGCTAGCAGATGATAAGCACAAACAAGAAGCACTAGAAAAATGGCTAGATAAACAATAGCGGGCGATTTCACATTTTAAGAATCTTAGAAGCATGATAAAACCTAATAAACTATTGCAAAATAATCTAGAAAAATGCCATGATTATTGTAAATAAAGAGTAAAAATGACCACAATTCTATTTGAACTTGGCACAGAAGAGTTGCCACCAAAAAATCTAAAAACGTTGCGCGATGCTTTATTGCAAAATGTTAAAAATGCACTGGTAAATGCTGATATTACTTTTGACGAAATAAAAGCCTATGCTGCGCCACGCCGTTTGGCGGTGCAGATTTTTTTGCTGTAAGCGAAAAGCAGCCTGATAAAACTGAACAAAAAAAGAGGACCTTCTGTTAAAGCGGCATTTGATGCAGATGGCAATTTAACCAAAGCAGGACAAGGTTTCGCTCAGGGTCTAGGTGTTGATAAAAATAAACTCATTACAATTCACACCGAAAAAGGCGACTATATTGGCTACGAAATACAGATTAGTGGTCAAAAAAACAACCGATTTATTACCAGCAATTTTTTTCAAAAAGCCTTGGATGATTTACCAATCGCTAAACGTATGCGCTGGGGGCAAGCAAGGAAGAGTTTGTACGCCCTGTCAAATGGGTAGTCTTGATGGCAAAATAATCAAGTAATTGATACAATCATTCAAGGACATCAGACTTCAAATCAAAAGCTGTGGACATCGTTATCACGCCCCAGAATTTTTTGACATACCTCATGCGAATGATTATGAAAAAAATATTGTTAAATCATAAAGTTATCGCTGATTTTTAATAAACGTAGACAAGATATCTTATCCCAAGTAGAGCAGCTAGCCAATAAAACCCAAGCGGTTGCTGTCATTCCCTGATGAGCTTTTTAGATGAGGTTACTGCGCTGGTGGATTTACCCATTGCACTGCTTGCCAGTTTTGATGAACGATTTTTGGCAGTGCCACAAGAAGCCTTAATCAGTACCATGCAATCTGACCAAAAAAATATTTTTTGTTTAATAGATAACAATGGCAAATTAAAACCCTAATTTTATATTTATCAGCAATATTGATAGCACTGATAAAAATCAGGTTATTTTAGGTAATGAAAAAGTGGTGCGCCCGCGCCCTGCCGATGCTGAATTTTTTTCTTTTGCAAGACCAGAAACAGCCATTATTTTGCGTTTTTCTGATTCTTTTGAAAAATCAGGTATTTTCAGGATAAATTAGGTACAATTTGGGGAAAAATCCGAACGCATTGCTCAGTTGTCTGCCTTTATTGCTGCCAAAATTGGTGCTGATGCCAAAAAAGGCAACCAGAGCAGGCTTACTATCAAAATGCGACCTTGCTAGCACTTTGGTAGGTGAGTTCCCAGAACTACAAGGCATTGCGGGCACTTATTACGCTAAAAAGATGAAGCACCAGAAGTGGCCGAAGCTATCTTTGAGCAATATTTACCTAAATTTAGTGGCGATGCTTTGCCAAATACACCAATTGGTATAGCGCTAGCGTTAGCAGATAGATTAGATACATTGGTTGGAATTTTTTTGGAATTGGGCAAGCGCCAACAGGCTCAAAAGACCCCTTTAGTCTGCGCAGAAATAGCATTGGTGTACTAAGAATTTTAATTGAAAAACAGCTTTCACTAAATTTAGCAGAACTTGTTGAGCAGGCAGCCTTAGCATATGGCGATAAAATTTCATCAGACACCGTGCAAAATGTACTTGAATTTTTTGCTCAGCGTTATCGTGCTATGTACACAGAGCAAGGCGTAGCGGTAGATACCATTATCGCAGTGCAAGAAATTAATACAAATGTACCATTTGATTTTGATAGACGTGTGCGCGCAGTACAAGAATTTCGCCAGCTTTCTCAGGCAAAATCTTTGGCTGAAGCCAATAAACGTGTGGCTAATATCTTAGCAAAAGCTGATTTTTTTCCGCCTCAAGCTGTTGATGTGCAGTTATTGCATGAACCTTCTGAAGTGGCGTTATACCAAGCAGTTGCAGCAGCGACAGAAGCTACAAAGCCCATGCTGGATTCTGCCGATTATCAGGCATTATTGCTAACTTTGTCTCATCTGGATAAACCACTCAATGACTTTTTTGACCACGTAATGGTAAATGTTGATGATGTGAACTTGAAAAACAATCGTTTGGCATTACTAAGCCAAACTGCATGCTGTTTTTTAAGTGTGGCAGATATTGGATTATTGCAAGGCTAATTTAAAGCAGGGGGTATTAAGCTGGCAACAGTTTGACCAGCTTAAAATTACCAGCGAAAAATGCCCCTGTAATCACAAAACCAATTGCCCAGATATTAACCAATAAAACATGAACACCCATGATTTTTTAGGGTGTTTTTTTGTTATGAGTATTATTTTCTAGCTTTGCAACGACACCAAAAACGAGCGCTCATGGCGGTTAAAATGGTTAAAACCAACCAAGTTAATTTGGCATGAATCAAAGCAGTTAAAGCGCCCATTGGCGACCACCATAGCGAAATTGGCAAAATATTATTTAACATATAAACGCCCGTTATCACCTGCACTGCCAAGGCTGTCATACCAAGTGGTTCATAGCTTTTTTCAAACGCTAAAAACTGGCAACATCATTATTTTTTTAATAAAATTTGGCATTAATCGAATTAGTAGGTACAAATGTCCACCCACCCAAATTGTAGCGCCAAGTAAATGTAAAATAAGGGCTATTTTATGCATGATTTATCCTAGTTTGCTAGCTGTTTTTACGACCTTTGCGAAAAACAAATGAATCTTGATAAAAATCTGGATTTTGATTTTCTTTCCAAAAATAAGGTACGCCAAGTATTGGCAAAAGGATTGAGCATTTGAGGGTAACACCATCTTGTAAAAATTTATCCATTTGCCAACATAAACATTCATCAATAAACGCATATTTATCTTTTAATGATAGACCAAAAAAATGTTGATGGTACATTGATAATAACGGTGTGGCTGCATAACGCTTTTTCTAGGCGCAATTAGCTGTTCTAGTAGAGCGTGCCCAAAAATCATGATTTGAGCCTTGTCATTAGCTTTAGGATTGATGGGATTATGCCAATAAAAAAACGATTGTCCACCAAACAGTGCTGCCAGTCAAATTTTGCCAAAGAATCAGCAATCGCCTCGCCAATCATTTTCATCGCTGACCACCAAAAATTGCCCCCATTTTTCATCAAATACAGTGATGGTATCGCGAAGCCGATTTCGCTGATTGTTTTGGGTAAAATTTTTGACAATGTTTATGGTTTAATAAAGCTTTGGTTTTGGGAAAATAAGACCAAATGCACGCTCCAAACCAGTCATGTAGATTGTTGCGAGTGGGGATTTTTGTGTTGATGAAAGATAAATTGTTCGTAGGATGTGCCGTGAGGGAGGTCATCTTGGCTGGTAAAAAGTTAATTTTTTTGTCTGTATTGTGTATAGATATATTTAGGGTTTGACGAGTAAAATACGCGTTTAACCAACCAGCTAGGTTTTTTTGGTGGATGATTTACTATTTGGGCATGTAGTGCTTGGTGGATATCCAAAAATGGTAAAAACCACATTGCTTTTTGGTCAATGTTGGCAAAAAGATGAAATAAAGTCTTGCATATAATCGCTCTAATGATAGACATTTAGATTATATCACAGGATTGTTATTTGGTATTGTCCATAAAAATCCATACTATTATCATGGATATAATGTGTCAGTACAGACAAAATGCGCCACTTATTTTTACATAAGGCAATTTTTTAAGATTATGTTTTTGATGGATTTTTATGTTAATTTTATGTTAATTTTTTTAACTTTTATGTTAAAAGAAAAATAAAATAATTACAAAAATAACATTATAAAACAATTATTTAATAGTAATTACTTAATAAATAATTGATGAAATACCAAAGAAATGACACAATATTTCTATATCATGGCATTAAAATTGTGTATATATTTAGAACGATTAATAAAAATTTGTCAGATTATAAAAATCAACATTTTAATCATTTATCCATAAAAAATGCAAAAAAATATACCAAAATATGAATAATGGTGAAATGTGATTTGGTTGTTTGGTTTGTTGGATTTATCTTGTTTTTTACTTGATATGGCGATTGGATTATTTTTATGAGTATGTCATTTGGATTGGGTGTTAATCTTAACACATCACAAAAGCTCACCCCGCAAATGCAACAGGCAATTCGCTTGCTTGCATTGTCGCATTTAGAGCTGGAACAAGAAATTCAGCTAAAATTGGATAATAATCCATTACTAGAAAAGAATAGAAGAAGAGCCAGAGATGGTCAGCCTTGATACGCCAACTTTTTGATGATTGGACGGATAATAATTGGCAAACCAAAGGTGAAAAACCAGATAACGATGGTTTTGGCGATGATAGTGAGGCTGACAGTTACGATAAATTATCTCAAAACCAGCTTGATGGCGAGGCAACCGATAATGACTGGGATAATGTTTATGCAAGTGATGTAGATTATGATGGTGATTTTAATGTGCGTGGACAAATTGATGAAGAAATTGATGGGTATTTGGGAGCGACCAAATCAACTATTCAAGACCATGTACGTTGGCAAATGAATTTTAAACATCTAACTCAAAATGAACAAATCATCGCTGAATATTTGATTGATGCGATGGATGATTCTAGTTATATTCGCTTAAACATTGATGAATTGCACCAAAACTTAACTTTGATGGCATCTTTTTACCAATGGGGAAAAAGAAATCACGCCTGCTCAAATTATGGCAGTATTAAAGAGCATTCAGGAGTGCTCACCAACAGGAGTGGGTGCAAGAAATTTAGCAGAATGTTTACGAATTCAACTAAATGAAAAATTAGAGAAAAATTTGGATTTGCCGTTTGCTGATGAGGCTTATTTGGTGTTATCAGCAACAAGTTATTTGGAAAAATAATAATATCAAAGCATTAATGCAAGCAACAGGATTGACTGTGGATGAAATTAAAGGCGCAATGAGTCTAATTCGCACACTTGACCCAGAGCCTGCAACAAGTTTTTTTATCAAGAAGATGACAACCAAGAACAAGCAGTTGATGTCCCAGATATTTTTGGTGATTGCCTTAAATCATAAAAATGGTGTATATCATAAAAAAATCTTTAAAAAGATACTCAAGATGCCAGCGCATGGAAAGTGGTATTAAACCCTGACATTCTGCCTCAATTAAAAAAATCAATCAAGAATACGCCAGCCTAATCAAAAAGGAGATGAAAGCCCAAGCAATTTATACCTAAAAGAGCATTTGACGGATGCCCGATTGTTTATTCGTAGCATTGAGGAACGCAATCAAAATTTATTAAAAAGTGGCAACCTGCATTGTTCAGCGTCAGCAAGGGTTTTTTTGAAGATGGAGTACAAGCGATGATTCCAATGACTCTAAAAGATGTCGCTCAAGAAGTGGGGCTACATGAATCCACAGTTTCACGTTTAACAACCAATAAAACCATGCTAACCCCACAAGGGCTTTTTGCCATTAAAATATTTCTTTTCATCCAGCGTTGGTAGTGAAGAAGGCGATGTTTCTTCTACCGCCATCAGTGCTAAAATTCGTGAAATGATTGCCTGTGAAAACCCCAAAAACCACTTTCTGATGCCAATATTACCAAAGCCTTAGAAGCCGAAGGTATCAGCATTTCAAGACGCACTGTAACCAAATATCGCGAATTGATGAATATTCCATCATCAACATTGCGCAAACAAAAATTTAATTTTATCATCTATCTATAAAAAGTTGCAGTAAACTTTTTTTGGTAATTAATTTTTATTTGTTTGCCATACGACTAAATCATCACTATCATCAGGAATTTGTAGAGCGGTTAAAAAAATCCATCAGCATAAGCATAGGTGTCAATGCAAATAAGCCCTTGATGTTGATATACCCGCCCATCTTTTTGCGTGGTATGTCCGCACACAATGGTTTTACCTGAAATGTGTGGCGTATCATGATGGTGTAAAGGTCGCCAGCGCAGACCAATTTCGCCTTGTTGTTTTAAAAGCAAGATTGGGTTTTGGGGTGGCGTGTGTAAAGATAAATTTATCTGTTTCAAAAATATTGATGACGAGATTTTAACCATCTAATATAATGGTGAGGAATTTTCAATAATCCATGCAAATCATCAGTCAAAACCAAATGACCAAAGCGTGTTATCACCACCATAACGTAGCCAAAAATCCAGCATATCAGGATTGGTAAAATCAAGGTAAGCGTCTAAAAGCATTTGTTCGTGATTACCTAAAAGTGTAATTACTTGACAAATGGTTTCATAGGTCATAATTGTATCTAACACACCTTTGCTGTTTGTACCTCTATCAATCATATCGCCTAAAAAAATCAGTGTGTCAGATTTTTTTAGGGTTGATAGTGTCTAAAAGAGCAATCAATTTGTCATTTGAGCCATGAATATCGCCAAAAAGCATAAATACTCATTTTTTTCTCCTTATTCATTGGTATAAATTTCATGAATTGCCCAAAGAATGTGTTCATCCAATATGGCGTTTTTGCCCAAGTTTAGTATTCAACAAAGCTACAACCTCTTGTTTTTTTCTTGTTGTGTTTTTGGCTTGCTATTGCCTAAAAGCGATGGCAATATTGCGCATAAATCCAAAAATACCCAGCACGACGAATGGGTGAACCTTCAGTAAAGCTTAAAAAAATCACTTTCTTGCCACTGCCAGAGCTGATTTAGAGTAATATTATCTAAATGATGACGGGGAGCGTAATCGGCAACCAAACTGATTTTTGGCGTATCGATTCCATGGACAAATTAACTGACAATCGTCGCAGCCAAATACTCGATTGCCGATTGCTTTTGCGATATTTGATATCAATACTACCTTTGTGTTCTATAGTTAAATAAAGAAATACACGCCTTAGCATCAACAGTATAAGGGGCAATAATAGCTTTTTGTAGGGCAAACATCAATGCATGCATTGCAAAGAGCCGCAATGACTAGAAACAGGCGTACTGGTGTTTTTCCACCAAATCTAAACTGATAAACAATTCACCCAAATTAAAAAAAGAACCTGCTTGACGATTGATAAGCAAGGTATGTTTACCCGTCCAACCTAGACCGCACGCATCAGCTAAAGGGCGTTCAAAGATGGGGGCTGAATCACTAAATGGGCGAAAGATAAAATCATCTTCAGCGCCCACCCCTAGGCCTTGCCAGTTTGGTAATTCATTTTGAATTAAATGAGCTAGAGTTTTTAGTTTTTGCCGCATCGTTTTATGGTAATCGCGACCTCGGGCATAACGAGCGATGATGGCGTGGTTGGGTTTTTGGTTATCACTAATGGTTCTGGGTTTTGGAAGTTCGTGCAAATAATCCATGCGAACACTGATGATGGTTTTCGCACCTGCAACTAAAAAGACTAGGATTGGCGCGCAAATGATGATTTTTCTTCTAAAAATTTTTAATTCACCATGTAAATTTTGTGATAAGCGTGCTTGTAAATGGGTAGTGGATTTGGCAAATAAATCATGGTGCACGGATAAAAACCACAATCACTAAAAACCCTAAAAGATAATGCTTGAGTTTTTTTATCCATGCTTTTATTAAGGCTTTTGGACAGGCTGTTTCAATTTGTTTTTGCTGTAGTCATGTCAAAATTGTCCATTTTAACAAAACTTATGTTAAAAAGCATAATAATTTAAAACCACCATACCTATTTTTTTAGACTATTTGCCGTTACAACTTTGATTGATTGCGTCTAGTGTTCTTTGACGACGAGAACTGATTTCTTGGTCATTTAGATACACACGTTCACCTTTTGCATTGGTTTCATAAACACGTCCGCCTGTGCTTAAATTAGCAAGGTTGGCACGCATATTTTGACAGTGTCTTGCCATTTCGTTGGCTTGTTGCTCTTTGACTTGTTTTTTTCAAGTTCAGCAATTTTTTTGACTGTCAGCAGCTGTTGGCGCTGGTGCAGTTGCATCAGGAGCTGGGCTTGTTGTCCTGCATCAGAAGTGCGCCCATCACTGCGCATTTCTAAAGTTTCGTATTTGCCATTTTTTTGGGTTGAATTTGCGAATACAAGACTTCGCCTTTTTACCAACACTTTTTATAAACAGTGGTGGTCGCACCATTAGCAGCAGAAAATAAAGTACCCAAACACACAATACCGACTGTTAATAAAGGGAATTTCATCAAATTTTTCCTTCTAAAATGAAGTTTTTACCTTTGTTAGGTCAAACGTTTGATTATTTTTTTACATAAAGTTTTTTTATATTATCGCAGCAAATACAAATAAAAAGACAAGACCGATTAGGCATATAAAACTTGGATTTATCGCTTTTATGGGTCAGTAGATTAAAAAAATAAATCAAATTAACCAACATTTATTTGAGCGTTGTCTGTAAAATAAATTTTTTTGATTGGCCAGTCTGTATAATTGGCTGACTAATTTGCTTTTATTTACCAGCCCTATCGGGTCAATATCTATAGTTAGTTTAACATTTTTTGATGTAGGTAAATAAGGCATTTGATACCAATATTGTGATAGTATTTCATGTAAATAGCGACGATTTTTAGCCAAAATTAAAAAGCTGTATGTAGTAGCGGTTGTTCTTTTTAGCAACCGCAGCAGGTATTGGCGCAAGCACCATAAGTTCATCATTTTGAGGTAATGTGTTTTTTTGCACCCATAATTGCAGCATTGGCAAGTTTTTTTTTGGTACTACTTGCACAAATTATGGCTGCGTGGCAAAAAGGGGGAAGGGGCAACTGTTTTCTTTCAATAAGTAAATCGTGAGCAAATTTATGATAACCCTGTTTGATTAAATCTAGCAATAATGGGTTATTTGGTTGATAGGTTTGAACTAAAACCCTACCAGGTAAATCGGCGCGTCCCGCTCGTCCTGCTACCTGTAAAAATCAGTTGAGCGGTGTGTTCTGGCGAACGAAAATTAGGGTGATAAAAAAACCTTGGTCGGCATTAGCAACCACCACCAGTGTAACTTGATGAAAAATGATGACCTTTAGCAATCATTTGCGTGCCAATGAGTATCATTGGGTCGCCTGTATTGATTTTTTTACCTAATTCGTACCATGAACTTTTTTTCGGCTCATGGTGTCCTTATCTATTTGTATGATGGGGTAAATGGTGTCAGTGGCTTGTGGATTGGCAAATAAAGCGTGCAATTCCTCATATAACTGGGTTGTGCCTTGCCCCAAATCAGCAAGATTTTTTTACTTTGGCAATCGGGACAGATTTTTGGGGTGATGATTTGATAACCGCAATGATGACATTTGAGATAATCATACAAATAACTTGAATTGATATGCGCAGGTTTTAGGTGGTTTTTTTGTGCAAGGTTAGATGACTGCTACAATTTGGACAATTGGCTTGCCAGCCACACGCTTGACACAATAAAATGGGCGCAAAACCACGACGATTTAAAAAAATCAGCACTTGTTGCCCTTTTTTTAGTGTTTGACGAATCAAATCAATGGTTTTTATCGCAAAATGACTGTGATGAAATTCTCCAAGTACATTGGTATAATCCATCACACCACGACGCATATCAATCAGCTCAAGTGTTGGCGGTTTAGCATTGCCAGCTCGCTGGGTTAGTTTAAGTTCAGTAAGTTTGCCATCTTGTACAAGTTTGATGCTTTTCTAGACTGGGAGTGGCTGTTCCTAAAACTACAGGAATTTTTTTGATATATCCCAAGTAAAGAGCAGCGTCGCAGGCGTGATAGCGCAAATGGTCTTGTTGTTTAAAAAGACGCATCATGTGCTTCATCAATAATAATTAATCCAAGATTGGCAAATGGATAAAATAAACTTGACCGTGTGGCGATAATGATTTGAGCTTGACCATTTTTGGCAATCTATCCAGCCGTCAAGTCGCTGTTTATCATTTAATTTGGAATGTAAAACCACAATATTGGCACAAAAACCGCTCAGAAAAAAACGTACTTGACTTTGGGGGTTAAGCCAATTTCTGGTACTAAAATTAGGGGCTTGCTTTCCCATTTTTAAGTGTTTTATCAATGACTTGTAAATAAACTTCCGTTTTGCCAGAACCTGTGATGCCATCCAACAAAAACCCTTGGTATTGATGATTATCCAAAGCTTTATGAATAGCATTTACGGCAATTTGTTGTTCTGAATTGAGTTCTAAGGCAGGCTGATTAAGTTTTGGCGGATTGATTTTTACATCGGTTAAAAATATCCTCAACAATCAAACCAGCATTTTTGAAATAAAAATTAAATTTCGTGTGCTTACACCAAGATTTTTTTAGACGTTGTTTATCACTATTTGGATAGTTTTTTTAATGATTAAAAAGTCTGACCATTGTTTTTTTAGCGGTTTTTGATTTTTTTGTACAAAGTTGTCATCACTAGCTTCTGCGCTGATGTGCCAAATTTTTGGTTGTTTTTTTCTATAGATTCGCCTTGCAATAATAAGGTTGGTAGCATGACTGCCAATGTTTCGCCAGTGGATAATGATAATAACTGGCAAAGCCATTTGGCAAAAATCTAACTGTATTTTTATTAAAAATGGGTTTTTATCAATAAGTTGTAAAAATATTTTTTTAATTTTTTTGACTGTCAATATCACTCTTATCTTTATCAACATAACCCAAAAATCATACCAATTAAGGTCTGACGTCCAAAAAGGCACTTGTACACGCCGACCAATCAAAGTGTCTGTTGAGGTATTTTTTTGATATTTGCAAGACAGTTTTGAGGGCATAAATAATCAAACAGCGTATAAAGTGGTGTGGGTAGGGCAATTTGTAAAAGTTGATTTTCTGGGTCAAACATAGTTGTCATAATGCATACTTTTTTTAGTTTTTATTATTATAAACAATAAATCATAAAATAAAGAATAAAAAAACGCCAACTAAGTATTTACTTAAATTTGGCGTTAATTTGACTGACAGGAGTTTTTTTAATAACAATTATTCAATGTATAAAATTGCTTCAATCTCTACCAAAAGCACCTTTAGGCAGGGCAGAAACTTCCAATGCAGCACGGGCAGGGTAAGGGGCAACAAGACGACTTTCAAAAATTTTTATTGAGCTCATCAAAGTCGCTTAAATTTGCCAAAGATACATTAAATTTAACAACATCACTTAAACTGCCGCCAGCAGCTTTTTGCAATTTGTTCAATATTGTCAAAGACTTGAACTGCTTGTGCATAAAAACCGTCTTTTAGAGTCATGGTGTTAGGGTCCAGTCCAATTTGTCCTGAGATATAGACGGTTTTTTTCCTGTGTTTGACACTTTAACAGCTTGAGAATAGGTGCCAACAACAGCAGGAGCATTGAGGGGTGTGTATGATTTCTTTAGTCATAAAAATCCTTAAAAAAATAATCAGTTATTGATATAAACGCATGATGTTAGGATAGCCTAAAATTTGGCGTAGTTTTTCAATAGCTTGGGATAAATGAGTTCTTGAGCGTACAATCACTTGTAGGGTGGTTGTGCCAATTTTACCTTTAATGGCTTTTTCATCTGCTTTTAACCGATGTGCTTTCAATGCCAACATTCATCGCTTTTTAATTCATAAATAACCTGACTGATTTGTTCTTCATTTAATAAAGCAAAAATTCGTAAAGTCGCTGAAAAGTGCAATTGTTGCGATTTATGGTCAATATTGACGTCTTTTTTTCCAATTCATCTGAATGATTTGGTAAGGGTTATCAGCACGAATGGCTTCAAGTGAATAACATTTATGACGATGAATAACTAAGCCTTGACGGGCGGATAAATGACCAACGATGCTATCGCCATAAATAGGGTTGCAGCATCGACCAAAAAGTAACTTCCACGCCTTTGACACCCGCAATCAAATGACGCGATTGAGTGATTTCATTGCCATCGGCAATATCGACCTCTTCACTAAACAATCGTGATACTACAAGCTGTGGTAATAACGAGACCTGTGGCAATTTGCATAAATAATTCGTCTTGGGTTTGCCACGCCACGCCACGCCAAAAATATCATTCCAGTCATTTTGATTTAAACTATCAATGGTTTTTATCGTAATTTTTTTAAGGCGCGCATAAGAGCTTCTTTGCCATAATGAACTTTTTGGTCGTCTGGCAGATGTTTTTAAAAATTTTAAAAATTTCATTGCGCGCTTTGTTGGTGGCAATAAAACCAAGCCAATCAGCTTTTTGGTGTGGCGTTTTTATCAGTTTGGATGTTCACGCTGTCGCCATCAGCAAGCACCAACCCAAAGCTTGCCATGTTCGCCATTAATGTCTGCGCCAACAGCAATATTGCCTACCATGGGACCTACAGCATAGGCAAAATCTAAAGCAGTCGAACCACGTGGTAATTCATAGGCTCGACCTTGAGGACTGTAACAAACAATTTTACGTTCATGCAAATAGTTCATTAGTTCATCAATGACTGCCAAGGATACATCATCATTATCACTTTCACCACGCGCGTTTAACAGCTCTTGCATATTTCTAAGGCTGGCTTGCACGACAGATTGGCTAATATCACCTTTATCACGACTGATAACGCCAAGACGTGATGCGTCTTTCATGCGTTTGGTCAGCAACAGAACTTTGATATAATTATAGTTTTCCTCATAAATTAGACTTAAAGATTGATTGCCACCTGCCAAGGGTTTTCGGATATGATCTTGAATGTTGCGGTCAGCGATTTGGTATTTTTGCACTAAATAAAATGCCAATTTGTCACAAGCACCAATATCATCAAGCACCACTTCAAAATCGTATTGACGAATAAGACGGTTAATTTCACCACGATTTTTAAAAAATTGCCGGTACATGGAAGTGCGGTTATCCAAAACTTGGACGTGACCCGACAGACCAAGTTGGGTAAGTAAATCTTGCAGATAGGTGCTGATACTGATTTTTTTGAAAAATTTCGCCCCAAAGCCATGTTGTAGTAATTTATCATTAAATTTGGTGTACATGACAGGGTTTAAATTGCGGTAACATAAAAGTTCAATATAATCTGCAATGTCATTTAGACCCATGATGCGTGCAAAAGGGATGTAGAAATCCAGCGTTTCTTGGGCAGTGGATTTTTTTGTTTTTTTCCTCGCGTACAGCGTCAAGCGTAGACATATTGTGTAAACGGTCAGCAAGTTTAATGATTAGCACGCGCGGGTCAATGATGGTTGCCGCCAAAATTTTTATGAAAAGTTGCTGCTTTGCTTTGCTGTTTGCTCATACTAGAAGATTTTTAGTTTGGTAACACCATCGACCAGTCTTGCAACCACCTCGCCGAATTCATCTTTAACTATCTCACCTGTAACTTCCGTATCTTCAACCGTGTCGTGTAAGATGGCAGCAATGATGGTATCTCTATCCAAACCAAAACCTGCTAAAATTTCAGCTACAGCAAAAGGGTGGGTAATGTAAGGTTCGCCTGATTTGCGTTTGTCTTTAAGGTGGGCGATGTCGCCAAAATGACAAGCGCGAACAATGTCTTTTTTTCATCTTCAGCTAGATAATTGACAGCGTGCATCAAACTGGCTTTTTGCCTCATCAACCAAAGGGTGGCTCATGGTACTTGGAATATCGTGCGGGCGGTAATTGGCTAGCATGGCAATCTCACGGTCAAAAGAGATAATAAATCAATTTTTTTATCAAAAAAAGTCAATGGTTTTTAAAAAGTGTTACAATTTCTAAGAGTGATTTTTTTAACCATAAAAAAAGCCATACTACAACAAGTACAACTTTTTTTATTTGGATTTGTCAGTAAATAACGGTTAGAAACCGTGATTGCCCATCAAAATCATCTCAAAACTAGGTGGCTCTCTTTTGATAAAAATTTTCATCAGGTTCATCTAAAATTGCACGCGTTACACTGCCTTCAGCAATTTCGCGTAGGGCAAAGTACTGTTGGTTTGTCGTTTTCTGGGGCAACCGTTGGTTCAACGCGACCCAAAGCAAGTTGGCGCGCACGACGACTGGCAACCAAAATCAACTCAAAAACGGTTATCTACATTTTTTAGGCAATCTTCAATTGTGACACGAGCCATGATACACTCTTAAACTAACAAATTAATAATCTTTCATTATAGCATATTTTTTTATTTGCTATAAAGTTTTTGATAAAACTAAATAATCAACTGAGTAAATCGCTGATTAACTGTTGATTTTTGGCGCTTTGTTTAGTAACTTGTAATCGGTGAGGTGCAGACGATGGACTGCAGTTCATTTAAAGCTTGATTAAAATCATCATTAATGACGATGTAGTCAAAATTGACGTATTCTTGCATCTCTCGAACTGCGCCTGCCAAACGTTCTTCGATGACTTTTTAGGGTGTCTTGAGCTCGGTTGGATAGGCGGCTGCGTAAGGCTTCACGGTTGGGTGGTAAAATAAAAATTAATACAGCATCTTTCAACTGTCTTTTTACTTGTAAAGCGCCTTGCCAATCAATTTCTAAAATTACATCAACACCTGCATTAAGCAAATCATTGACGGCGGTTTTGCTTGTACCATAATAATTACCAAAAACTTCAGCGTGTTCTAAGAATTCAGCTTCACCAACCAAACGCATAAATTCTTCTTTGTTTGTAAAGTAGTAATGTTCACCATCAATCTCGCCACGTCTAGGCTCTCGGGTGGTGTGTGAAACACTAACAACTAGATTTTTTTGGTGGTCGCTAAAAGTTCTTTAACCAATGATGTTTTTGCCTGTGCCTGATGCGGCGGAAATAATAAACAAAGTTCCTACTGCAACACTCATAGATTGCCCTTACCTTAAAAAGTTAAATAAAAGCAAATAACCACTTTTAAAGTGGCTATTTTTAATCAATCTAACACGGTTTTTCGCCAGATTTCCAATTATAAGCACCATATAGAGTCATTTGCATTTGACGGGTGCAATTGTGCAACATTGCTTTTTATCGGCTTCTAGTTTTTCGTTAGCATTAGCGTCGGTTAAAGTTGGCATATACGTTAAATCTAGCCAATCAATAATCCATGAAAAACTTAAATTTACACCAATTTCAGCAAGTAAATAGCGGTCTTCATCATTGATGTGGCTAAAAACCAGGTTGTAAAAGCAAGGTCGGCACTCATGACCTTAGCAAACGTTCTAAGTTGCTCAGCAATGGCAAGTCGTACCGCTTTGGAGCCGCCAAAACGTTCGCTGGCGATAAACTGCCAATAACGAGGTTGGGCATCCACCGCTTTAAAGAACAATTGCACGCTTTTAGCGATTTGGTTGTCATGTGTGCGTTTGCGCCCAAATTGCATATGTTCACGTAAAGTGGCTAAAGCTTCGCCTAGTTCATCTTCAACCAAAGATTTACCAAGCTCCTCCATGTCTTCAAAGTGACGATAAAAAGCGGTTGGTACAACACCGACTTGACGGGTAACTTGACGTAAACTAATAGAGCTGTAAGACTGACCCGCTATACATAAATCAAGAATGGCATTATAAAACGCTTGTCGGGTTTGACGTTTTTGTTCGCGACTCACCTTGGTTTCGGTATTTACCATAAATAGCAACCTTTAAAAATAACTTATAGTTTTATATACAAAAAAATTTCCCGTTAGGGAATGATGCCCATGTATATTGTTGAATTAATGAATAAAAAAATATCCAAAAAAATTATTTGGATCATTGTTTATTTGTTGATAATTTTGCTAAAAGCAACATTTGAAAATTGCTCACGAAATGCCGCCCATTATATCATAGTTGTTTTACTCAAAAAAATACGTCAATACAACTTTAGCAGGATTAGCATGACTGTTTTGGCGAAGAAGGTCAGTGGTTATTTTTTTGTTCATGAATTTGTGTTGATGGGTGCTTTAAAATATTGAGTGCGTGTTTACCGATATTTTCAGCATTGGCATCGTGCTGTAGTAGCTCTGGCACGATGGGTTTTCGGGTTTGATTAAATGATAAAATATTGGGCAGGCATACATAAGGAATCTTAACCAGGCGCTTGGCAAGTAAGTAAGTAAAGCGATTAACTTTATACACGACAATCATTGGGCGGTGTAATAGCAGTGCCTCTAACGTTGCCGTACCCGATGCTAAAATAACAAGAGAGCTTATATTCATGATTTCTTGGCTAACGCTTAGGGTTCTGATAATTGGCGGCTGACGCATTTTGCAGAAGATGAACAATCATCGATATCAAATTGAGATTTTTGGTTAAAAATAATGCAAATTTTAGCGGACAAAGCAGGCGCAGTTTCTTGGATGAATGACTCAATGAAGTCTTTATGTTCTTGACTGATAACAGGCAATAGATAACAGAAGTCGCCTTTATCATTAAGCCAAACCATGGTTTCTACCAGCAGTGGTAAAATCGTATGAATTTCAGAAAGTCGCGACCCTGGCATTAGGCAAATTTTTTTGTTCATTTTGGGTAAAAATGCAGCAGTTTAGGAAAATTTGGACTAAATTTTTGCAAAAAAATGTTTGAAATTTCTCCGTATCTGTTCGGGTATCTGGGCTTAATTTTTGCAAGTAAGGGATGACCAACACAAACGGCAGGGTGTTGATGTTTTTGATAAACTGGAAGTTCAAAAGGAAATAGACAAAGCACCAAATCAGTCACTGCTTTGATATTAAAAATGCGATTTTTCACGCCACGCCCAAATACTTGGGCTAACGTATTACACAAAAAAACTGGTTTAATTAGGCTTTGGTTTTTAAAGACTTACTGATTCGTGAGATTAAAATCAGGGTGCATCAATACCAACAAAAAAATATCAATGTTGTGTCTGCAAAAACGCATCTAAAAATCTCTTTGGTGGCAAGTAATAAATCTGGTAGGTGTTTAACAACTTCAACCAGTCCCATGACAGACAGTCTTTTTATGTCAAAAAGTGAAGTTAATCCCGCCTTTTTCATGGCGTCCCCGCCAACACCAACCCAGCGAACGTTGGGATGAAGTGCATTCATTTTAGCCATAAAATCACCGCCCAAAAGCATCGCCAGAGGCTTCACCTGCAACAATGCCAATAGTTAAAGGCTTATTTAATGACAAAGCTAAATTGTTAAAGACTAATTCGTCAGACACGAAGATGTATACCCAATTTATTTAAAAAAATTAATGCAGTAATTAACGCACTAAATATTGCAATTTACCTTGTACGCCATCCCATCTTTCATGTTCAGGTAAAAGCATCTTTTTTTCTCAGTAATATTGGGCCAAATAGCAGATAATTCTTCATTGATTTTAAGATATTCTTCTTGACCCGCTGGAATTTCGTCTTCAGAAAAAAATTGCATTGGCAGGGCATTCAGGTTCACATAATGCGCAGTCAATACATTCATCAGGATTAATAACTAAAAATTAGGGACCTTCATAAAAACAGTCCACAGGACACACTTCAACACAGTCAGTATATTTACATAAAATGCAGTTATCAGTAACAACAAAATGACATAGTAAAACCTTTTTATAAAAAAATCAATTTTCAATTCATAACAAATTATTGCGTATTTTTATCCTTTTTTTAAAGGATTTTTCTCAAACTAAAGGCAATGTTTTTTTATAAATGATTGCATATAAAATCATTATAAAAAAATTGCAAAAAAGATGTTATATATGATAATGCTTATTATTAATAATAATGATTGTTTCTTATTCTTATCAAAATAAGATTAAAAACCCATCTGACTAAATAAAAATAGACAGATGGGTATGAATTGATATTTGTGTAAGGTGTACGATGGATTATTGAGCTGATTGCTGAGCTTTTTTAGCGATATCATAACAGGTATTAATATGCTCATCTGCGATTTTTAAATATGATATAACCAAGTGTTCCAGCAAAGATTTGACCGCCCTAAAGGAATGTATTTGGCAATTTGTTTACCAATCAAACGCGTACCAAAAACCTTTGACGGTTTTTTATTAACAACTCCACGTGTTGCAATCAGACCTCCGATAGCTGTAATGCGTTCCATAATATTTTTGGCGAGTTGCCTCATCAAAAGAATCAGGGGTCTTTTAAACCAAAACGAGCATTAATTTTGGGAAAAAAAGTTGGGATAGCATCACAACATCAATAGCCACGTCTAAAAAGGGTAAAGGAATAATAGCAACACCTGCTGAAATTTTTGGCGCGAGCCTTTACCATATCTTGGCATTCTTTGCGAACTTTATCTAAATCAAGATAAGGGCTAACATTATCAACAATGGGAGTGGACATAAGTGCTCCAATAAAATAAATGGGTGATTTTATTTAAAAATGGGGTCTAATTACAGGATTTAAAGTAAAAATGTAATGGTATAAAATAAACTAACATGAACCAAAAAAATTACCAGGTAGATAAATTATAAAAACAGTAAATAAGTGAAAAAGAGGGTAAATTTTTTTATTGAATAATTTATGCTACAATATCAAGAAAATTAACACAATTACAAAAGAGTAACTATGAGTAAAGATGAAATTCAAAACAGTGTTTTTTTACCAAATATCCTGACGTTTCCAATTATACCGATAGACAATCCGCTCAACAGCAGTCCACTCAAAAAGTTTGCTAATGCTAGTTTGACCCATCTAACCAATACCCATCTAACCAGTCAAACTTGGGATTTTCGCCAAGTTATTGGGCAATTTACACCAAAAACCCTAACGCTATCACCACGTTTGTACTCACATATTTCAGATGAATTACAACAAAACTTATGGTCAAACTTTTATCCAGATTATTTGCCGCTCGTGGTGTACTGTCTGTTGATGATATGGATATGTCTATATCTGGACTTTTACCCGCAGGCGATTTATTAGATATTGATAAAGCAGTTTTGACAATTGATAAAGCGCTTGATGAGAAAAACGTATTTTAATTGTTGGTGATTTTTGATTGTGATGGCGCAACCTCAACTACATTAATGGTGCGCTGTTTGCGTGAAATGGGTGGTGATGTTGAATTTTTGGTGCCAGACCGTTTTAAATTTGGTTATGGATTGACTCCACAAATTGTAGAATACGGTGTGGAGATGTTTTCGTCCAAATCTAATCATTACTGTGGATAACGGCATCTCCAGCCATGAAGGCGTGCAAAAGGCTCGTCAATTGGGTGTGGATGTGGTGATAACTGACCATCATTTAACCACCAAACCCAGCCCAGAGGCTGCTGCCGTTGTCAATCCTAATCAATTAGGGCTGTACTTTTAAAAAGCAAATCATTGGTTGGTGTGGGTGTGGCGTTTTATGTAATGGGACGGGTCGCCAAAGTCAGAAGACAGATGGGTAAATCCACCACAAAAAGTAGCCAAATATTTGGATTTGGTGGCGCTGGGCACAATAGCTGATTTGAGTGTATTGGATAAAAACAACCGAATTTTTGGTAACTCATGGCTTAGCACAAATTGCTAAAGCAGATTGTTGCTTTTGGAATTTTTAGCGCTGCTTGAGCAGGCAGGACGTGATTATCGTCAAGTAAATGCTGATGATTTTGGATTTGTAGTTGCGCCTCGAATTAATGCGGCAGGTCGCATGGATAATATGCGTACAGGTATAGAATGCTTGTTGGCTGATGATTATGAAACCGCCCATCATCTGGCGACAGAATTGGGGCGACTTAATTATTCTCGGCGCGCCATAGAATCTCAAATGCGAGATGAGGCTACTCATATTATTGAAACATTGCATTTAAGCGATGACAAAAATCCACCCAAAAGCAATCAGTTTGTATCAAGATGGTTGGCATCAAGGAGTAATTGGTATTGTTGCTGGAAGAATTAAGGAGCAGCTTTATAGACCTGCCGTTGTATTTGCGCCTGCTGATAATGCCAAACTTGGTGATGATGATTTAATCAAGGTTCAGCACGCTCCATTGCAGGCGTGCATATCCGCGATGTCATAGAAGCTGTAGCGATTGCTAATCCAGATTTGATTTTGCATTTTTGGTGGGCATGCCATGGCGGCAGGCTTAACAATTTATAAGAAAAATTTTAATGCTTTTTGGTCAGGCACTGCTAACTGCCATGCAAGAGTTTGATGATGAAGTATTTAATGAAGAGCGGTTTACTGATGGTCAATTAATCGCTAACGATTTTTAGTTTGAGCTTTGTTCGTACTTTTAAAAAAATATCAGTGTTTGGGGCAATGGGTTTGCTCATCCTGCCTTTGATGGTGTATTTGAAGTGGTTAATTTTAGAATTTTTAAAAAGAAAAGCATCTAAAACTCACTTTAAATGCTCCCGGTGTACTTTTACCCAATAGAAGCGATTTGGTTTAATTATGATGTTGATAATTGGGACTATCGAGCCAGTCAGGTACACATTTTGTTTACTCTTGAGATTAATCAATGGCAAAATAATGAATATGTGCAGTTGTTTATCAAAGACTTAGCGGTTTGTCAGATTAATTAAATCAGGCAATCACCGCTAAGTTTTTTTATTTAACTTTAGGGGTTATGGTGGGTGTTATTTGTCATTCATGGTTTGTGCTTACGGGCAGGCATTGAGTTTTTTCTAAATGCTCAGTAAGCAGCGGCATTAAACGTTCAGCAAGCTCCTCACGTAAACTGGTTTTTATCATCATAATGTGTGGTTAGACTGCAATAATGCGGATTGGCACGTGCTTTTTGAGCGCTGATGGTAGTCTATCAGTTTGCCATGGCAAAGTAACATCGCGTTGTAGATGAATGACTTCAAGACTAGCATGACCACGATGACGCAGGGTATGGTGCAGGTTTTGTGATTGAGTGGCAAGTAGTGTTAAAGTTTCACTGCTGATGTTGATGGTTTTAACGTTCATCATTTTTATCTTTGATGGTTAAGCTATTGGGTAAAATACCACCAATAACTCCACCAATTGCTGTTCCTAATCCTAGGCTCGCTCCTAAAGTTGCCACATCAATGCCCGCACCAATAATCATGCCAGCAACACCGCCACTGACTGCACGGATGCCATAACGCGCCAAAAGCTCTTGGTCAAAAATGTCTTGGTTATTGCCTTCAACAACCATTTCACCTTCATCAGTTGCCACATGATAAAATTTATAAAGCTCAGCATGCGTTCTTGCATAATATGAAACGCCTGACGTACAGCGGTTTGCATATTGGCAAGCACGGGTTTTGGGTCGTCGTGTTCATTGATTTTTATACTAAAACTGGCAACATTAACCAAAAAAATCAGCAATCATTAAACTACCAATTTCTGACATATCATGCCAAACATAAGTGCGCTCATCGCGTAGAGCTTCAAAAAAACAGGAGCGGAGGTCAGTGTGCCTAGGTTATTCCACAAAGAAATTTCGGCATCAAAATCAAATGCGACAGTATCAAAGGCATTAATGATGTGCAAGGCACGCCGTGCTAGCATTTCTGCCACTCTGCCATATAAGGACTGCCTGATTTAATAAAATTAAAAAAACGGGTAAAACCGGGGTTCCTGAACTGGCTAAAATTGCCAATTCATCTTTATATTTTTGCCAAAACTGGCTCACGCACATCAATTACATAGATGGCGATATCAACATCAAGTAAAGCAGAGATAACCTTGGCTTCTTGAGAAAATCGTTTTCCAAAACTGGGTTTTGTTCTTTAACTGCCTGCAAAAAAGCATTTAATCGGTCTACGCCATCAAGCCGCCCATCGGTATATTCTTGTAAATAATCCATCACGCCTGTTGCGTCTTCAAGCCCGGGCGTGTCATATAGGCGAATTAAAGGGTTATCTTGTTCATCAGAGACGGTAACAACTTCAACATGACGAGTGGTAGCAGCAGCATTTTTGACTTCGCCAAAATCGCAATCACGAAGCAAAGTTCGCATTAATGATGTTTTGCCAGTGTTGGTATGGCCGATGATGGCGACACTGACAGGCTCACCAAACGTGTTATTGATAGAAGCTTTTTGACGCGGCAAGACTATTTTTGATAAAGCGAGCGTTGATTTTAATAATTCCTGCATACACTTGTCCAATTTTTGGTGCGTTTTTACAAAAGTAACGTCAATGCCTTGTACGCACAATTCCAAAAGGCTTGTCGCTTTCTATATAAATCAGACTATCATTATGATACAGATGACTGTCAATGATACCGTTTAGTAGCGTTGCCCATAAATCCAACGAGTAGGGCGGGTCAAGAAAAATAACATCAAAAAGGCGTATCCAGTGTTTTTAAGACTTCTTCGGCACAACCATGAATGAGTGTTAAGCTGTTTTTGATGAATATTTAACAAATTGATACTTTTTGTTAATTCATCTATCTGCTTTATATTTTTTCTCAATCATGGTAACACATTTTGCGCCTCTTGATAATGCCTCAAAACCCAAAACTCCGCTACCTGCACAAACATCAAGCACCAGTGCATCATGAATATCCGCTAATAGCCAATTAAAAAAATAGTTTCGCGTAAACGGTCAGGAGTGGGGCGTAGCCCGTCTGCTTCAATAAATGACACTAAGCGACGTTTGTATTGTCCGCCAATAATACGCACTCGACTGGGTTTTTTGGCTATTTTTGGTGGTGTTTGGTGTTTTTGGTCATAAATGGTTTCTTGATTAAATATTTATCAATTTTATCTGTCAATATTAAAACTGTAATAAAAATGTAAATATATTATCAATAATAAGATGGATTTAGTCATAAAATCTTATCATTGATGTTCAGATTTGATTTTATCTTTAATGTGTTTATCTTTTTCAGATTTTTTTGCGTTTCTTTTAATTTTTGCTTGCTCTTTTGGCTTTTTTTCGTTAGCTTCTATTTTTGCTTGCAAATGAGCGTGTTTTTCAGCGCGAATTTTGGCATATTCTTCTTTACTTGGCGGTAAAATTGGATTTTTCCCGTTGCAATACCCAATAATCAAATAATGCCCGACCAATTGGCGCAGCAACTTTACTACCGCCACCACCGTTTTCTACAATAACGGCTAGGGGCAATTTGGGGGTCATCAACAGGAGCAAATCCTGTAAACCATGCATGGTCCCAGTGGCGTGAATCCAAAAGCGGCTTTGTTGTAACTTTTTGCCTTGAGCAATTGATTTGACCTGCGCTGTACCTGTCTTACCTGCAATGCGATAAACAGGCGTGTAGATGCCTTTGGCTGTACCACGTTTAACCGTGTCTTCCATTGCGGTATGCATTTTTAGCCAGTCTGATTCTGTGCCATTAAATTCAATAATTCCATCAGGTTTATCGATGATAGGAACCTCAGCTTCGCCTTTAGAATTTTTTAAAATGTGTGGGGTTAAATGTTTGCCTTTGATTGCTGTCATGGCGGTAGCATTGGCAACTTGCAATGGAGACGCCAAAAACGCCCTTGCCCAATAGATACCGAAATGGTCTCGCCAGGCAAACCAATCTTTTTTATAGGTTTTTTTGCTTCCATTCAGGTGATGGCATGATTCCCGGTTTTTCGTTGGGTAAATCAATCCCTGTTTTTTTGCCAAAACCAAAACTGCTCATCCAATCATGCAATTTATCAATCCCTAAACGATAGGCATTTTTATAATAATAGGTATCCACCGACATGATGATGGATTTAGACATATCTACCGTCCCATGTCCGCCTTTTTCCAGTCACGAAAATTTATGACTGTCTCCAGGTAAACTAAAATATCCTGGTCAAAAATTGTGTCATTCCACCCCATAATGCCATAATGCAAAAACCCCATGGATTCAAAAGGTTTGATGGTGGACGCTGGAGGATATAGACCCTGTAATGCCCGATTATACAAAGGCTGGTCAATATCATCACGTAAAGCTGAGTACATCTTTGATGGAATCCCTGAAACAAAGGGGTTGGGGTCGTAACTGGGGTTTGAAACAAAAAGCTAAAACATCACCATTTTTTTGGGTCAAGTGCCACTACTGCACCACGTCTGCCTGCTAGCTGTTGTTGAGCAACGTATTGTAGCTCATAATCCAAACTAAGATACAAATCATTGCCTGCTACAGGCGCTTTTGTGTCCAAGCGTCGCAGTACTTCGCCATGAGCGTTAGCTTCCACAGATTGATAGCCTGGTTTACCTAGCAGCACTCGTTCGTATTGCTGTTCAATGCCAAGTTTTCCAATCAAATCTGTACCAGCATACAAATCTTTTCGGTCAGGGTCTGCTTTGATTTGTTTGGATTCTTTATCGTTGATTCGCCCTACATAGCCAATAACATGGGCAAACAGTTCATCATGAGGATAGACTCGAGTTAATTTAGTTTGAATACTTACGCCACGAAAAAAAGGGCTTTCTTTTCACTAAATTGAGCGAGTTTGTTCTTCATTTAGGGTCAATTTTTATGGTGACCAAATCGTTTTTTTGATTTATCAATACGTGCCAAAATGTCGGCGATTTCTTCATCACTTAAATCAAAAATTGGAGCTAAAAGTTTTAAAGTTTGTTCAGGGTTTTCTAGTTCATCAGGACTGATAACGGCGGTAAATACAGGCGTGTTATCTGCCAATAAAATACCATTACGATCATAGATATAGCCACGTGATGGCGGGTCAGAAATCAGTTTAATACGGTTATTTTTCTGCATTGGTGCTGTATTTTTCATATTGGCTAATTTGTAGGTAACCATAACGACATGCCAATCCAAAAAGTCCCAATAATACAAAAATAGCAGCAAAAAGTGTACGTCTATGAAAAAGCGCCGTTGCTTGGTCGGAGTCATTGGTTAAAGGTTGGTTCATAAGGTTCTTACAAGTTTAAATCTGTTATGTGCTTAAATCTAAACAAATTAATAAAAATGGCTGATTTTATCATAGTTTTACAAACTTAGCTAATAAAAGGGGTTTGCCATAACTTTTGCCATTTTAACATCAATTGTAACTAAAATGGTAACATTTGTTTTGTAATTTTTTTAAGTTTAATCAACAAATAAGCCATAGGTGATATTTTTATGGCAATGTTATGTTGTCGTACTTTTGCAGTAAATTTGTGGTAAAATTGCCAGTGTTTTTCCTGCCCTATCATTATGTTATCAGATTTGTGGCTTATACTTGCCAAGCACCCTGAATTTATTGCCATGTTGACAATTCCACCAGTTACTGCTTTTTGTAACTTGGGTGCATGTTTGGATGGCTTTTACAGATGCTGTTTTATCCCATTAAATTTTTGGGGAATCAGCATTAAAGACATGCCCTTTGGTTTAAAAGGGCTTGGTTGGCAAGGCATTGTTCCTGCTAAAGCGGGTAAAAATTTCTGGCGTGATTGTTGACCAAACATTATCTAAATTAGGCTCACTGGATGAATTTTTTTCAGGCAATGGAACCTGAGGAGATGGCGGATTTTATCACCCAATCGGTGGATAAAAAAATTTAGAAAGTTTGATTGATGAAATTATGTTGGAAAAATATCCAAATTTATGGAGTCATTTGCCGTATGCGATAAAACGGCGGATTTATGCACACGCCCATCACGAATTGCCCGCTATCATGAAAGCCTTGGTGCTGGATTTGACCTATCATGTGGAAGATTTGGTAGATATGCGTCAAATGATAGTTAAAAAAATGGAAAATGACCGCAAGCTAATGGTAGAAATGTTTTTACGGGTGGGTAAAAAGAGATTAATTTTATCTGGAAAATCAGTGCGGTTATAGGTTTTTGGCTTTGGTTTGGTGCAAATGGCAATTTTTATTTTTGTACCACAACATTGGACAGTGCCATTTTTTGCCGCAATTTGGGGAGCTTTGACCAATTGGATTGCGATATGGATGGTGTTTAATCCTGTTGAGCCTCGTTATTTATGGTTTATTCGTCTGTTTCGTTACCAAGATAAAAAAATTTATCCCACGTTTCCCCATGTGCATCGCTATGCGTGGCAGGGCGGTTTTATGAAACGCCAAGATGAAGTATCCAGTGTTTTTGCTGAAATTGTGGTAAACGAATTGGTTACTTTAGAAAACGTTATGTATGAGATGATGTATGGCATGCATTCATCCAAAAACTCGAAAAACTAACCAAAAACATTTATATGAAATTTTGGAGTCGCCTATTGTTGCAACGACACTTCGGATGGGCATGGGTAATAAAGAATTAAGTGAGTTTAAGGACATTATCATTGAAAAATCCATTGATGCAACGATGGTGCCAATCCGCGACCCCAAATTAAACACTTCCAGAGCATCAAAAATTTTCGGATTGTTTGAAAGTCGTTTAAAAAGCATTAACCCCTAAAGAGTTTCAAAATTTGTTGCGCCCTGCTTTTTAAGGAAGATGAAATGACTTTAGTGGTTCTTGGGGCAATCACTGGGCTTTTTGGCAGGCTGGGTGCATTTGGTGGCAGTGTTTTTTTAGATAATCAAATTTTATATAAACGATGATAATCAACTACGATTATCATCTGTTAGGATGGTATATGCTTATCTACAGAACTTGGGTATTTTGCCTTACTTTTGGCGTTGGTGCTGGCAATATTGCAAGCGGTTTTTCCAACGCTTGGCGTGATTAAAAATCAACCAATGGCAACGCCTTGCTCCAAGTTTGGCAGGCGCTCAATTTCTTGCCATGATGGCGGCGTTTGGTGGGTTGGTAGCAGGATTTTTGTATAATGATTTTAGCTTAATTTATGTAACATCCCATTCCAATAGCTTATTGCCCTGGTATTATAAATTATCTGCAACTTGGGGTGGTCATGAGGGTTCACTGCTTTTATGGATAACCATCTTATCAGCTTGGTGCATGCTTGTGTCAATATTTAGCCGAGCTCTACCGCTGGATATGCGCGCTCGGGTTTTGGCGATTTTGGGCATGGTGCAAAACCATGATGCTTATTATGCTTATTTTTACATCAAGCCCGTTTGACCGCAGTCTGCCAAATTTACCTGTTGATGGCGTGGATTTAAATCCATTACTGCAAGACCCCGGATTGATTTTTCATCCACCAACCTTGTATATGGGTTATGTGGGGTTGGCAGTGCCGTTTGCATTTTTGTATGGCGGCTTTATGGGCAGGTAGATTGGATGCAATATGGACACGCTGGAGCAGACCTTGGACGATTGCGGCTTTAGGGGATTTTTTGACGCTGGGTATTGCTATTGGTTCTTGGTGGGCATATTATGAGCTTGGTTGGGGCGGCTGGTGGTTTTGGGACCCCGTAGAAAATGCGTCTTTGATGCCTTGGCTTGCTTGTACTGCACTTTTACATTCTTTAGCCGTTACTGAAAAAAGAGGCGTGTTTAAAGCTTGGACAATCATGCTGGCAATTTTTGGCTTTGCATTGAGTTTGTTGGGTACGTTTTTGGTACGTTCTGGAGTGATTACTTCAGTGCATTCGTTTGCATCTGACCCAACTCGTGGGATTGCTATTTTATCCATTTTAGCATTGGTGATTGGCGGCGGATTGTTAATGTTTGCATTTCGTGGCTGGAAATTAACCACTGAAAGTTATTATCAATTAAAATCTCGAGAAACCATCTTGGTTGTTAATAATATGATTTTGTTGGTTGCAACGTTGGTGGTGCTTTTAGGTACTTTATATCCTATTATCGCTGACGCTTTTAAACTGGGTCAAGTCTCTGTTGGTCCTCCTTATTTTTAATGCTTTATTTGTACCAGCAACTTGGATTTTACTTGCGTTTATGGGAGCTGGGGCAAAATCTACGCTACAAATACGATAGCCGTCCATGGTTTAAGATGCTGCTTATCACCGCTGTTACCAGCTTAGTTTTTGGGGCGGTTTTGTGGTATGTGATTAATCTTTTGGGCGATAACACCCCGTTTTTGCCTCGATTTACTTAACTGCGAGTCTTTGTGTGTGGGTACTTGCATTTATGTTTTTTGGATTTTAAAGACAAAACTAAAAATGCCAAAAGTTTTGGCGATGGGTTGCGTAAACTTTCACCAAGTTATTGGAGTATGCAAATTTCACATCTGGGCGTGCTGGTGGTGTGTTTGGGTGTGGCAGGCGTGAGTAATTTATCGGTAGAAAAAAAGACGTTGCGATGACTGTTGGCGATAAGACTCTTGTTCAAGGTTATGAATTTGACTTACAAGAATTTGAAACAATCAAAGCCAGCAATTATGATGCTACCCGAGCAAACCATCGCCGTACATAAAAATAACCGTCTTTTAACAACATTGTATCCAGAAAAACGCAACTATGTAGTTAGTATGATGCCAATGACAGAAGTGGGTTTTGCGATCAAGTTTGTTAAATGAAATTTATGTGGCGTTAGGCGAACCTATTGCTGATAACGATGGGCAAATTTCAGGTAAAACATGGGCGGTGCGTGTCTATGTCAAACCAATGGTTCGCTGGCTGTGGCTTGAGCGTTAATCATGACTTTTGGTGGCATGATTGCCATGTTTGATAAACGTTATCGCATTGCAAAATTATCTAAAGCAAAATTAAACAAAGAACAAACAGGTAACCTATGACCAAAACTCAAAAAACGCCTTATGATTTTTTATGCTGCCTTTTTTTGGTGTTTGTGCTGATGGTGCTGATGTTTTTTTAACCGCTTAGGGCAACAAAAGCCAGGTTACTATTAATACAACAATGAACAGACCATTGCCAGCATTTGAGCTTCCCTTATTAAGCAATACACAACAAACATTAACTAAGGATGATTTACCTAAGACACCTTTTTGCTAAATGCGTGGGGTTCATGGTGTCCAACGTGTAAGGTGGAACATCCGTTTTTGTTGCAACTAAAAGGCACAAAAATGTGCCAATTGTTGGCATCAATTATAAAGATGAACTGACGGATGCATTGTCATATTTGCAAACGTATCAAGACCCATTTTTGTATTCATTGCAGGATTTGGATGGACGTTATGGGCTGGATTTGGGGTTGACTGGCGCTCCCGAAACATTTGTATTGGATGCTCACGGTGTGGTTTATCAGCATTTAACGGGCGAGTTAAACGAACATAATTGGCAAAACCAAGTCAAGCCATGTATGGATGCACTTGCTGATGATGCCAAAGACCAAACAGCAAAAAATAAAGCGTGCCAAGGTTTGTAGGGGGTAAAATGCACAAGTTATTTGTGATGGTGGGTTTATGTTTATTGATTGGGGTAAATACAGTCCAAGCAGCAATTGAAATACATGATTTTAAAGATGCCAACGAAGAGCTCGTTATAAAGCCTTTAATTGAAGAGCTGCGTTGCCCAAAATGTCAAAATCAAAAATTTGGCAAGTTCAGATGCGCCTATTGCTCAGGATTTAAAAACCAAACTTATCAAATGATAAAAAGACGGCAAAACTGACAGTCAAATTCGAGATTTTTATGTTTGAACGTTATGGTGATTTTATTAGCTATAAACCACCAATGCGACCATCCACTTGGATTTTGTGGGTTTTTCCTCCCGTGTTTTTGGTGCTGTTATTGGTAGGCTGGATTTATAGAACCAAAAAAAGCACAGTATCAAAAATGCAGATAAAGAAATCAATACATTAGATGCCAACGAAGAACAAAAACTTGCCAAAAATCCTAGCAGATTACGGCAAAGACAAGGATAAATGATGACCCCAAGTATAATTTTGTTTTTAGTGTTGCTGCTTTACTTTCGGTATTGCTTGCTTTGATGGTGATTCTTCCTTGGTTTAAAGCAAAAAGGCCAATGATAATCAGCTTTTGGCGCTGAATGTTCAAGTATTTGAAACTCGCATTGCTGAATTATTGGCTGATAAGCAGGCGGGTAAGATTGATGATGTGGTTTTTGATGCTTATCAAGCTGAATTAAAACGTCAGCTGATTGCCGCTCAAACCCTATCAACAAGGTTATCCGGCAGTATCTAAAAAAGCCGTATCATTGTGATGGTTTGGATACCCATTCTGGCGATTTTGGCTTATTTAATGACTAGTGATAGAACTTCAGTATTTAAACTGTGGGCAGCTCAAGATACCGTTGGGCAAATTGCTGATGATTTATTGACGGGTAAGCTTTGACACTCCGCCGGACTGGGCAAAAAAAGACAGCATTGCTTTGATTAGCGCCATGCAAACCAATGTTTATCAGCACGCTTACGACCCAAAACCGCTGGATGCGTTTATCAGAATTATTTTTTTGGCGTTGGATGCTCAGCCTCAGGCAGTTGAAGCCTTGGCGCGAGCGTATCGACTAAATCCAACTGACAGCCAAATTGCCATGACCTATGCGCAAACCAGTTTTTTGCTAATAATGGTATTTTTGGACAATACCGCAAAAACGCAGTTCTTGAAATCTTAAAACCACTCCTGACCACGAAGGGCGTTGATGATGATGGCAATGGGTGAAATGCGAGCGGGAAATTTAGATGCTGCCAAAGCGTGGATTGCCAGACTACGCACTCACGTCGCAAAAAAATCAGGTGATAGAAGTCAAGCTTTACAAAGTCTTGATGAACTAACTGCTAAGATAAATGAACAAGAACAAAAAAATCAAACAAGGTGTTGTTATCAGTGTTTTTTTGTGGATAAATCGCTATTAGCAGAAATGCAAAAACAGATACCTTGTTTGTTAGTATTTCTGATAGTCAAGGCGGAGCACCCTATGCGGTTAAAAATTGTCTGCCAATGAATTGACTTCTGCAAAATTAAACGTTTCATTAAGTGATTTGGATGCCATGATGCCAGAACATACGTTGTCTGCTGCGCAAAATGCAGGCAAAGAACTGATTGTGCGTGCACATATCAGTAAGTCGGGCACCGCAGCAACCCAAAAAGGCGATTTATTAGCCAGTCCTATTGTGCTTGGTAAAAAAACAGCAAACTGCTGAACTCAATATCAATCAGGTGGTTCCATAAGATACTAAAATTAAACCAATGTTAAAACATAGCTTTTAAAAAAATGGTGAACATTTTAAAAACTGCTTGAACATTATGCATGAGTCGTTTATAGTGAACAGCCTATAAAGACTTTTTAATCTGGAGAACAAAAAAATGATGCGAATTATTTTTACTTGGACCACCCGGAGCTGGTAAAGGCACTCAAGCTCAATTAATCTCAAAAAGAATTTGGCATTCCGCAAGTTTCTACAGGCGATATGTTGCGTGCAGCCATCAAGGCGGGCACAGAACTTGGCAAACAAGCTAAAAGCGTCATGGATAAAGGACAGCTGGTTTCAGATGAGCTCATCATCAATTTGGTCAAAGAGCGTATCGCGCAACCTGACTGTGCAAATGGTTGTATTTTTGACGGATTTCCCCGCACTATTGCCCAAGCTGAAGCGCTTTCAGCTGCCAATGTAAACATTGATTTTGTGGTAGAAATTAGCGTACCTGATGATGAAATTGTCAAACGCTTGTCTGGTCGTCGTAGCCATCCAGCATCTGGTCGGGTGTATCATGTTGTGTATAATCCACCAAAAGTAGAAGGACTTGATGATGAAACAGGCGAACCTTTGATTCAGCGTGATGATGACAAAGAAGAAACCATTAAAGACCGTTTAAAGGTTTACCATAATCAAACCGCTGCTTTTAGTTGCTCACTATCAGGCGGTTGCTCAATCAGGTGAAAATGCGCCAACTTATCATCAGTTTGACGGTACCAAAGACATTAATGCAGTTAAAGAAGATATTTTTACGGTATTAAAAATCTAAATAATAACGAGTTAATTACTGTTAGTTTCCCCAAATTGTTTAAATGTTCGTGTAAGATTTTACGCAGTTCTTTAACGGTTTGGGGGTTTTCATGTAGGCTATGATTGCCTTTGAGGATAATTTCACGTACCGCACCATCTAAATGTGAACTTTTTGTAAGGTACTATCCCATCTGATAAATTCGTCATGCGCATTTTTTCAAGCGTTGTTAAAGAATTTATGTCTTGATTTGTTGGGTTTAATGATTTTTGGCGTGATTGCCCATAATATTGTAATAATGAACGTTTTTTTGTCAATTTCGATGTTTGCAGTCAGCTGCATAAATGCTGAGCGGTCAGACAGCTGACTGGCACCATTTTGCAGATATAATGCCGCAAAAATTATCATGTTTCAGGGTTTTTTCGTCATCAGAACCCGCCATGGCAACAATGTTTTTAGTTAAACTGATGGGTAGGCGAATGATACGTCTTGCTAATAATGTAAACCAACGTTCAGCATAATCTGTACCGCGAAAGGGGCTGGAGATAAATACTGCCGTATCTACCTGAGGTAGAGATTGCAAAACAAAACGGTTATTTAATTCAATATGATAATTTTGTTTCAGTAGTTTTTGTGCCTGCTCAATCGTGGTTTGTGAGGGATGATTATTATTGGTAGAATTGCTACTGATATTTAGTGTGTCCAATTTCCTAAAAAGATTGTCATTTGATACCATCATTCTAGAAATTACCCCGCCCATACTATGCCCAATTAAGACGCTGTTTTTACTAGCAGGATTTTTTTGCCATCGGGGTCTGAAAAATGATACGCCGCTTCAATCAACGACTGTATTTGATAGCGGTTCTCTAACATGGGTAAATTGGTGGCATAAAAAAATTTGCCAAACCTGGTAATGCTGACGTAAAACAGGGTCAGCAAGTAGATTGTTAGTTAAATTTAGCCAAGTCGCTGGACTTGATGCCAGACCATGCACCATAATAACCACCTTTTTATTTGGATTATAAGGTTCCAACATAAACAGTTCAGGCAGCATCATATCTTGTTTTTTTAGCATATTTGTAATGCCAGCTTGACTTAGATGATTTTCATCAAGCCATTGAGAATAGCCCGCCGAAAAATTGGCGGCTAGCGGATAATTTTTACCCAATATATCAATGTATTGATGTTGATAAGGGTTGAATAAATAAATATTAGTTTGATGACTATTTAAAACATCGTTTAAATTTTTGACCAAAATGGAATTGCCACTGCTGTTAAAAAGTATGTTGCCCATAGAGTGAATGCGGCTTTTTAAATCGTCATAATCATAAACGGGGGTATGATTTTTAACATTTAAAACGTAACGATTTTTCAAGCACGCCAACGTAGCCCACACCAATACCTTGTCGGGTGCTGGTGGTTTGAAGACTTTTCATGCGTTTATCATATGCTGAAATTAAATCCGATAAAGAGTTTTTCTTGTTGTTGCAGTTTGTCTAATAAAAAAAGCATCATTCTCCAGATATAAATTAATTGTATTTTCTGGTATTTGATAGCGACTAACTTGCAATTGACCGTATGGGTTTTGGTTTTTTTACATCCCAGTTCTGACTTTTTATGGCAGTAACATAATCGGTATCTTTTTGTTTATAAATTTCATAAATTAATGAATTGATTGCTAAATGATATAAATCTTGGGTCTTGATATCATTTTTCTTGAACAAAAATCACTATCGGTATTTTTTTCCAGTTAATTGGTCGTAAAATAAATAACCATAACTGTAATTTAATGTTTTTAATTAATGCATGTTTATGATGGTTTAAACAAATATATTTTGCATTGTTCTTTAAATGAGTTTTCATAAGTATGATTTAATGTGTTTTTATAATTTGAATGAATTGGTTCTCTATCCGTATATTTGCAGTCATCTTGTTTGATTAAATGGTCAGCATAAGCGTAATAAAGTTCACTTAATAATGCTAATTTATTTTTTTATCTACATTATCATCATCTGTCAAAAAAGACCATTAACTTCCATTAAACAATCATGAAAGTTTGCCATGCATTGCTTTTTAGGGTTAAGCCAGCGGACAATAAGATGGAAGCTGTGTTTAAGCTTACTTTATTAGAAGTGGAAATATTGGTGCGATTTTTACTGATGATTTCAGATTGCTCAGATTTATTTAATAATAGCGACTGACAACCAGACAAAACAAATAACAGTGATAAAATAACGGATAGGTAAATAAATTTAATCATATGATTAGTAGATTTTTATCAATAATTATAAATTATCTTCGTTGGATGGGTTGTTATAAAAAAATCATGTGCTTTATATAATAAAAGCAAGTGCACTTGAATAGCAAAAATACTAACCAAACATAAAAATCATAAATCGAATGTAACTTTTTATCTGTGCTGATGATAACAGCAAATGGATTGAATGAAGTGCCTTCTCCCCAAAATAACCAATTTGTCAATATTTGCAAAAACAAAACCAAAAAAATACCAACTTACCTAATATTTGATTTGCCAAGTGGGGTTTTTTATGAATAACAATTAGCCCAGAGATAAAGACAATACTACTAATCAGTATTGAGATGATATATAGCATACTGTTTATCCGCATAAATTATCACAGTTTGTGGAGATATTATCATCAGCGATTTAATTATGCAATTTATCAAGGAATGTAATAAACAAATTTAATAAAAAAATCAGCAAAAAAATTACTTGTTTTTATCTTAATTATAGTAGAATCACGCCTTATTTTTTTCCTTGTCGTGTTCGTTATCAAGTGCTATCAAGGGATAGTCACGGCACTACAGGTACATTGGAGAGCATAAATGTACGCAGTAATCAAAAAGTGGTGGCAAGCAACACCGCGTAACGGTTGGCGAAACTTTAAAAAGTTGAGTTATTAAAGGCTGAAGTTGGTGCTTCTATCACTGTTGAAGAAGTATTAATGGTTGTTAATGGTAGCGAGATTAAAATTGGTGAGCCTGTTGTTGTTGGTGCCAATGTTGTTGCCGAAGTGGTTAGCCATGGTCGTGGTAAAAAGTACGTATTGTAAAACATCGTCGTCGTAAACACTACCACAAAGAGCAAGGTCATCGTCAATGGTACACTGAGCTGAAAAATCACCGCGATTAACGCTTAAACTACTTACACTTATTGATGTCTGATTTAGACATTTATTAGGAGACATTCTCATGGCACATAAAAAAAGCCGCAGGTTCTACTCGTAACGGTCGTGATTCAAACCCAAAAAAATGCTTGGTGTAAAAGTATTTGGTGGTCAAGACGTAGTTGCAGGTAACATTATTGTTCGTCAGCGTGGTACTGAATTTCATGCAGGGTGCTGGTGTAGGTATGGGTAGAGACCATACTCTATTTGCTTTGACTGAAGGCGTGGTAAAATTTGAAACTAAAAGGTCAGTTCGGTCGCCGTTATGTATCCGTACTAGCCAAATAATATCAATAAGTTTTAATATTGATTTAAGCTCATTGTTTTTGACAGTGGGCTTTTTATGGAAGTTAGCCAGCAAAATAACCGAGCAAAAAAATTCTGAGACAATACAACTGAAAATCGATTAACTTATGATAAAATAAAAACTTTTTAGAAATTTGAGAATGTCATGCGTTTTATTGATGAAGCGGTTATTAACGTCAAAGCTGGTGATGGTGGCAATGGAATTGTCAGCTTTCGCCGAGAAAAATTTATCCCCAAAGGCGGCCCTGACGGTGGTGATGGCGGTAAGGGGCGGTGATATTTATGTAATTGCTGATGATAATACCAATACACTGGTTGATTATCGTTACACCCGCAAGTTTGAAGCCAAACGTGGTGAAAATGGACGTTCTAAAAACTGTTCAGGTAAAGGTGCCGATGATATTTATCTACACGTGCCAGTTGGTACAACCATTATTGATACCGATACGGACACTGTGATTGGTGATTTAATCAAGGTTGGTCAAAAAAATTTCGCGTTGCCAAAGGGTGGCGATGGTGGATTTGGTAATACACGATTTAAAACCAGCACTAACCAAGCCCCAAGAAAAGCCATCCCTGGATTTCCCGGTGAAGCTAAAAATTTAAAATTAGAGCTAAAAGTTGTTGCGGATGTGGGGCTTATTGGGCTGCCTAATGCTGGTAAATCCACGTTTATTCGTCAAGTGTCAGCGGCTCGTCCTAAAGTTGCTGATTATCCCTTTACAACACTTGTACCAAATCTTGGAGTGGTTGATGTGGGTACGCATCAATCGTTTGTAATGGCAGATATTCCTGGATTGATTGAAGGGGCATCTGATGGCGCAGGGCTTGGCATTCGTTTTTAAAACACGTTGCACGCACCAGACGACTTTTTGCATATTGTTGATGTCAAACCAATTGATGGTTCAGACCCTGTAGATAACGCTAAAAATCATTTTAAATGAATTGGCGAAATTTTCAACAACATTATCGGAACTTCCACAAATTTTGGTATTAAATAAAATTGACCAACTCGATGATACTGAACGTTTACGCGTTTATGATGAAATTGTTCAACATTTAGGTTGGCAAGGCAAAAGTATTTTTAACTTCAACTATTTCTGGGTTTGGTTTGGATGAAGTTAAGTACTATTTGATGAATGAAATTGAGCAGGAACGTCAGCGTGAAGCAGAAGATGCTGATTTTGCCAACAATCAAACACTGCGTTTTTTGCTAAATTGGAAGAAAAGTTCGTCATAACAGTGAAATTCAAAAGAAGCCTATCGTATGCGCCGCAAAGCCCAAAGAGAAGGGGTGGATTTGGACGATGATTATGATGATGACGATGATTATGATGTGGAAGTAGAATACGCTCCATATTAATCAGTGTGGTTGATTAAATTGTTGATAAAATGGATGCATATGAAACAAAAATCCATAGAATTGTTGTAAAAATTGGCTCATCGCTTCTAACCAATAACGGCAAGGGACTTGACCGTACCGCTATTTATGAATGGGCAAAAACAGATTGCTGAAGTGCATAAACAAGGTGTGGAAGTTGTACTTGTGTCTAGTGGAGCAATTGCCGAAGGGGTAGTGCGTATGGGACTGGCTGAACGCCCCAAAAAAATTGCCAGCATTGCAAGCGTGCGCATCTATTGGTCAAATGGGTCTGATTGAAACATGGTGGCAGGCTTTAATTCAAAGAGGTGTGCAATCATCACAAATTTTATTAACTCACGATGACCTTTCTCATCGTTCACGCTATTTAAACATTAGCCAAAACAATGAATCAGCTCATTGCTTGGCGTGTTGTACCAGTGATTAATGAAAACGATTCAATTTCCTATGGTGAAATTAAGTTTGGAGATAATGACACCTTAGGAGCAATGGCGGCAACCATTCTTTCGGCGGATTTGTATATCATCTTGACAGACCAACAAGGTATTTTTTTACAGATAATCCCTAGCAAAAATTGTGATGCCAAACTTATTAGCCAAGAACGTGCAATGGCGGATTATTTGTTTGATGTGGCTGGCGACGGTGGAAAATGGGGCAGTGGTGGCATGCTGACTAAGGTACGCGCTGCTAGATTGGCAGCAATGGCAAAGTGTCCAACCATTATTGCTAGCGGCAAGGCAGAAAATGTCATCACGCGTTTGGTGGCAGGCGAGGCTATCGGCACTTATCTGGCTACTGATGAAAAAGACAAATTGATTGCCAAAAACAATGGCTTGCCGCTCATGTTCGCATGTCAGGCACATTAATTATTGATGATGGGGCAAAACTAGCCATTTTAGATAATGGTAAATCATTATTGCCAGTTGGCGTGGTGGAGGTACAGGGCGATTTTTGAGGCGGGCGATGTGGTAGAAATTATCAGCCAAGATAAAGTAAAAGTTGCTGTTGGTCAAGTTGCATTTTCAGCAAATGATGCCAAAAATTACCAAACAACACACACATGAGGTGCTAGCCATATTAAATCTTACCGATGCCAATAAGGCAATTATGGTGCATCGTGATGATATGGCGATTTTTATAAATTAATGGACAAATAAGGTTGATTATGACAATAAATCCAAATTTCCCAGCTCTTAAAAATGACCGTTTATTGCGCGCATTAAATTTTTACCTGTTGATACAACACCTGTTTGGATGATGCGACAAGCAGGTCGTTATTTACCAGAATACAAACAAACACGTGCTCAAGCAGGTGATTTTTAAGTTTGTGTAAAAAAATACTGATTTTTGCGACCGAAGTTACATTGCAGCCTTTACGCCGTTTTTGAGCTTGATGCAGCGATTTTTATTTAGCGATATTTTTGACTATTCCTGATGCACTTGGTTTAGGTTTTGTATTTTTGAAGCAGGTGAGGGACCAAAATTTCACAAAACCATTCGTACTGAAAACGGATATTGCTCATTTACCCTAAAATTGATGTCGCCAATGAGCTTGATTATGTCATGCGTGCTGTTACTAGCATTCGCCATGCTCTTGCAGGTCAAGTGCCATTGTTTGGGTTTAGTGGCAGTGTATGGACTTTGGCAACCTATATGGTAGAAGGCGGTTCTAGTCGTGATTTTTCGCCACATTAAGCAAATGATGTATACCACGCCAGAATTGCTGCATGTTTTATTGGCTAAAATTAGCGACGTGGTGGTTGATTATTTAGACGCTCAAGTCAAAGCGGGCGCTCAGGTACTGCAGATTTTTTTGACAGTTGGGGCGGGGCTTTAGCATATCAAGAATTTATTGAGTTTAGCCATAGATATAACCGTCAAATTATTGCCAAACTAAAAAGTCAAACACCCAGATGTTCCGATTGTGATGTTTACAAAAGGTGGTGGTTTATGGTTGGATATTCAAGCTGATAGTACCGCTGATGCATTGGGTTTGGATTGGACAGTTAATTTAGCAAAAGCACGCACCACTTTAAAAGAGTGCCAACAATCTTTAAGTTTGCAATATAAAAAGTTGTTCGCCCCAAAAGCCATTCAAGGTAACTTAGACCCAATGCTACTGTTGGGTAGTACTGACAGTATCAAAAAAGCTACCCAAGCTATGTTGAAAGATGCTTATATGGGCGAAAAAACAGGCTATATTGCCAATTTAGGGCATGGCATTACTCAGTGGACAAATCCTGAGCATGCCAAAGTATTTATTGACACTGTGCATGAATTTCAAATCTAATCCATCAGCATTTGGCTACCAATCCAGTGGCGACTGAATTGGTGAGCAATTCGCCCAGAACGACCACCGCGCAAACTTGCCCATTTTAATGCTTCGTGTTTGGCGGCGTCATCTAAGCTGAGTTTGTTTTTGCCTAAATAATGACGAACAATATCTAGATAAGTATCTTGATTCATGGGGTGAAACGATAGCCAAAGCCCAAAACGGTCAGATAAAGACACCGTTTCATCGATGGTTTCATAGGGATTAACTTCACTGGTTTGACCATTATAAATGTTAAGATTGTCTTTCATCATTTGTGGCAGTAGATGTCTGCGATTGCTGGTGGCATACACCAAAAGACGTTCTTGTTCACTATCTAACGCCCCATCTAAAATGCTTTTTTTAAAGTGCGATAATTTTTCATCTTCAACATTGAACGCCAAGTCATCACAAAAATACTATATAGTGACAATTGTTATTGGTATTTTTGACAACTTGACGAATTTTATCCAAATGATATAAGTCATCTCGAGCCACTTCTATAACTCTCAAACCTTGGCTGTAAAATTTGGCTAATAACCCTCGTATAAGTGATGATTTTCCCAGCTCCTCGACTACCAGTCATTAAAACATGATTGGCGGGCAGACCTTGTAAAAATTGCCGAGTATTTTTGTATTAATTGCGCCTTTTGCCCATCAATTCCATGTAAATCATCCAAAGTTAACGATAAATTTACATCAATTGGCAAAAAGTGACCCATGACGCCCACCGCTCCAGCGATATGCCAGTATTTCCTTATCTAAATAAATTGTCTGCTTAGTGCGGTCTTTTTAAAAAAATTGTGTCGCCAGTTCAATCAGTTCAGCAGAAATCATAACATATCCTTTTTATCAATTGGTTTGGTAAATTTTATCAATAGTCATCAATTCAATCTTGGTATAACTGTCGGTAAAATCACTGATTTTTATGCGCTTGATAGCATTTAGTCCATCGTGAATAAAGTCATACAAAGGTTGATAGCCGTGTTCATAAGCGGTATTTTTGGCAAAAATCAAATGCTTTTTGCACCAAAAAGAATTAAAGTAGTGATATGATTGTTTTGCAGACGTATTGAATATTTTGAGTTTGGGCAATACGTTCTTGTTTTTTGGTGAGCCAGAGGATAGGCTTTAGTGATTAAATTCCAATCAATGCCGGTGTCTTGATACATTTGATAAAAGTGTGGGGTTATTTAAGATAACTTTTGCCAGCACCAAATCCAGCTCCACCGCCATAACAGCCGCCTTTACCCCCAAAACTCCAGTTGCCAATACATTTTGTGGAATTAATTTTTAAGCGACCCGAACCATCTTGGGCTTTTTGACCTGCGGTCAATAATTGATTAGCAACCACATCAAACGCATCATCACTGTAAATACGATGAACAAGATAATCAGCTAAAGCGGCTGTTTGGGGATTGGTAAATAACTGGTTATGAGATTTTTCGGATTCGCTGTTTTTTTGCCAAGTTTGTATGTCTTGTAGTACATGGGCAAGTTTGGCATCTTGATGGTGTGGCAAGGTTTTGTAGTGGGTTAAAGTGTCAACCAGTGTTTGGACGTGCGGCATAAGTTTCCCTAATGTAAGTCTATCAAATCAGTTATTAGTCAATGAGTGGAATGTTGCAAAATATCATTTAAATTAATTTCCAACCAATCCACCAAATCTGCAATTTTTGGCTAGCTTCTTTTTCCGTATTTACTTAAATGATAATCCACATGAGGCGGCACGGTATGGTGAGAGGTACGAATGACCATACCATCTTTTTCCAAGTTTTTTAATGTCTGGGCAAGCATACGTTCGCTTATTCCATCAACTTGACGACGAATTTCACTAAATCTTAATGTTTTATTATACAGCACTAACATCACCAAAACCCCCAGCGACTGGTTAGATGCTCTAAAATTTTACGAGAAGGACAAAGCGATGCCAAAACATTACCACGTTGAAAGTTTTTAAGAATAAATCATTATTCATATCAATCACTTATAAATTTTTTCAATACTTACTTTTTATGTAAGTACTTACAAAAATAATTTAAAAATCTATAATACAATTCATCAAACAAAAAAAGCAATGCGTTTGGTAATTAAACTAACTTTAATGAGGAAAAAAACGATGGCAAAATTTTGCAGTAATTGGGGCGACAGGTTATGTGGGTCGTGCGGTAGTTAATGAATTACTCAATCGTGGTCATAAGGTAACCGCCTTTTGCTCGCGGTGCTGATAAAATCCCAGCACAAGACAATTTAACAACAATAAGTGTTGATGTTACAACTAAAGAGTTTGCTCAACAATTGGTAGGCTTTTGATGCGGTGGTCAGTGCCTTTAATGCAGGTTGGACAAACCCTAATATTGGTCAAGATTTTACCAATGGAGCAAATGCCATTGTCAAGAATGCTAAAAAAAGCCAATGTTGCTTATCTTTTTGGTTGTTGGTGGAGCAGGCAGTTTGTATGTAGCGGATGGTGTACAATTGATTGATACACCCGTTTTCCCAAAAAGAAATTTATGATGGCGCCAATGCTGCCCGCAATTTATTGACTGATTTAAAAACTCAAAAAGATGTTAATTGGGCATTTATTTCCCCACCAGCAGCTTTAGGGGTAACGGGTAATTATAGCGAGGAACGCACAGGTCAATATCGTTTGGGCGATAATACGCTTTTTAATGGCGGGCGATAATCCAGCGGGTATTAGTGTGGCGGATTTAGCGATTGCCATTGCTGACGACCTTGAAAATAAAGCCCATTTACACCAGCATTTTACAGTTGCTGCTGTTTAAACTAATTGTCTAAATTCAAATAATAAGACCCAATATATTTATTGGGTTTTTATTGTTTATTAGTAGGATAAAAATAAAAAAATAGCTGATTGATGGCTTAGAAAGATTTGGCAAAATATGTTACAATATGGAAAGTTATTTTAAATAAAATTTTGCATTTACTTGGCGGATTTATGACAAATTCATCAGCAAAACAACAAACCCCTATGATGGCAAATCTTTTTGCCTTACTGATGACAGGGATGTGTATTTATTTTTTTATGGTGGGGATTGGATTACACCCATTATAATCAAGTTATGTTATTTTTTTGGTGGCGAGTTTTTTGGGATTTTTATGGCATTTTAACATCGGAGGAAACGATGTTGCCAACTCTTTGGGACTTCCGTTGGGGCAGGAACTTTAACCGTAACGCAGGCTTTAGCGGTTGCTGCAATTTTTTTGAAGTATCGGGCGCGGTTTTGGCAGGTGGTGCGGTAACTGACACCATTCGTAGTGGCATTGTGGATATTGGCGAGCTGCACGTCTCACCAAACCAGTTTATTTATTTGATGTTATCAGCGCTGGTTGCAGCAGCGTTTTTGGCTTTTATTTGCCACCAAAAAAAGGTTTGCCAGTTTCTACGACACATGCTATTATTGGAGGAATTGTTGGCTCTTCAATAGTGCTTGGGGTTCATGTTGGTGGTGCAGGTTTTGCTTTTTCTACTGTAAAGTGGGCAAAGATTGGTGAGATTGCCATGTCTTGGGTTATCTCTCCACTACTTGGGAGGGATTTTTTCTTACTTTTTTTATATGGACTGATTAAACGGCATATTTTGGCTTATAATGACAGTATGGAAGTTGAAGTAAAAAGCATTAAAAAGCCGAAAAAGCATTAAAACGCAAACAAAAAGAATATTTTTGAACACCTATCCGAAGACGAAAAAAATCCACTATACCGCAGCTTTACTGCGAGACCAAGAAAATGTATAAAAGATTCAGACGTTGTTGCTGAAGATTTAGAAACTAATTACTATAAAGAGTTACATTCTATAGAAGAAAAAAACGCGATGGCATAGACACCCTAAAAAGCTCTAAAAACTTGGGTGCCGTTTATTGCAGCTTTAGGCGCAGTGATTATGACGGCAATGGTGGTATTTAAGGGCTTGGCTCATACAGGGCTGAATCTTTCTACACTACATGCAGGCTTAACCATGGGTATGATTGGAGCGATGGTGTGGCTGACCGCATTTATTTATACCAAAACCATACGTGGTAAACATAAAGAAGATTTGGGAAAAGCAACGTTTATTATGTTTAGTTGGATGCAGGTATTTACAGCCTGTGCTTTTGCTTTTTAGTCATGGCTCAAAATGACATTGCTAACGCTGTAGGTCCATTTGTGGCGATTATGGATGTGATAAAGGACAACATGATTGCTGATCAAACCGTAGTGCCTGCACCTGTGATGGTAACTTTTGGGGTGTCACTGATTGTTGGTTTGTGGTTTTATTGGCAAAGAAGTCATTCAAACCGTTGGTACCAATCTAACAGAAATGCACCCTGCATCAGGTTTTGCAGCTGAGCTTGCTGCGGCAACCGTGGTTATGGGTGCATCCAGTCTTGGCATTCCAGTTTCTAGCACTCATATTTTGGTGGGAGCGGTGTTGGGTATTGGTATGGTCAATAAAAACACCAACTGGAAACTTATGCGTCCAATCGCTTTTAGCTTGGGTGGTAACATTGCCTGCTGCTGCACTGATTAGTGCATTGTCATTTATTGGACTTTCAGCAGTTTTTCATTAATTTTATTTTTGTCAGTTTAGCTGATGGTGGGTGCATTTATGAATATTCCAGATGTGATTGATGTATCATCGTTTTTACAAAAATCCCAACGGCGCTATTCGCACGGTGATTTATCAGGCAAATAAAGATTTAACCAATAAAACCCAAAGTAGCAATGTAGTGCTGTGGCAAATCCCCAAAAATCACAGTTTACCTGCTCACAAACACCCAAACGGTCAAGATACGTGGTTGATTGTATCAGGCTGTGCAAAACTGATTGATGATAAAGACAGTCAAAGAATTGTGCAAGCAGGCGAGATTGTAGTCATTGATGCTAATCAAAAACATGGCATTTATAACTTTAGTAATGATGAGTTGATTTTATTATCCATCGTTGATATAAATGCTGGTTTTGTACCTTTAAATAACAAATAAAGAAATCAAACAACCATCAGTCAAAAATAGGAATAATATGGCAAATTTGGCGTTATTTGATTTGGATATGACGCTATTAAATGTGGATAGCGACCACAGTTGGGGCGAGTTTTTATGCCAAAAATGATTTGGTGGATAAAGTTTATTACAAACAAATGAATGATAAATTTTATCAAGATTATATTGCAGGCGTGCTTGATGCCACAGAATATAACGAATTTGTTGCTAAATTTTTTTAAAAAAACCAAAACATTGTCTGAACTTGCTATTTATCAGCAAAACTATTTAGAAACCTGGATAAAAACCCAATATACGTCCTTTTGGGTTTAAAACAAATCAACAGCCATAAACAAAACGGCGATACTGTGGTGATTATCAGTGCCACCAATGATTTTTGTGGTGTTGCCGATTGCCAAATTGTTTGGAGTGGATAATCGACATACCATTGCCACACGTCTTGAAGTAACTGATAGAGGTTATACAGGAAAAGTATTGGGACAGCCTAATTTTAAAGATGGTAAGATTTTTCCATCTTAAAAATTTCATTCAAAAACAAAAATGCAGGCGTGATTTTTGATAAACTAATTGCTTATTCAGATTCTAAAAACGACATACCGCTTTTGACTTATGCTGATGTGGCGGTGTGTGTTAATCCTGATGAGATATTAAAAAGCTCATGCGGTGGAAAAAGGCTGGCAGGTGGTGGATTGGGCAATTTAATGTTTAAATTTTAAAAAAATTATTTAAGAGAGTTTTTGTGGAAATTGCAACTTATACTGAACAAATCAAAGATTTACATAATCGTGGTGAAGAATTATACCGTTATCTGGATGTGGAAACTAAAAAGAACGTTTTAGAAGAAGTTAATTTGGAATTGGAAAACCCAGAAATTTGGAATAATCCTGAACTTGCCACCAAAAATCAGTAAAGAAAAATCGGTTTTAGATGGTATTATTGATACAATTAATAATTTAAATACCAAATTAGATGATGCTGCTGCGATGCTTGAGCTAGCGCAAGAAGCCGATGATGAAAGTTTGCTTGTGGATGTACAGACTGAACTGGATGCTGCGGCTGCCCAAGTTGCTGATTTGGAATTTAAACGCATGTTTAGTGGCGAAATGGATGCAAATAATTGTTATTTGGATATCCAAGCTGGCTCTGGTGGTACAGAAGCTCAAGACTGGTCGCAAATGCTTTTAAGAATGTATTTGCGTTGGTGTGAATCGCATGGCTTTAAAGCTGAAGTAATGGAAGTTTCAGAAGGTTCGGTTGCTGGCATTAAATCGGCAACCATTGCTGTCAAAGGTGATTACGCTTTTTGGTTGGCTACGTACTGAAATTGGCGTTCATAGACTGGTGCGAAAAATCTCCTTTTGATAGTAATAATGGACGACACACCTCATTTGCGGCGGTATTTGTATCGCCCGAGATTGATGATAATGTTCAAATTGACATTAACCCTGCGGATTTAAGAATTGATACTTATCGCTCTAGTGGTGCAGGTGGTCAGCATGTTAATACTACAGATAGTGCTGTGCGAATTACGCACCAGCCTACGGGTGTGGTGGTGGCGTGTCAAAAATGAACGCAGTCAGCACGCTAATAAAGACACTGCTATGAAAAATGCTTCGTGCCAAACTTTATGAACTGGAAATGCAAAAACGCATGGAAAAGCAACAAGCCTTAGAAGAAAGTAAATCAGATATTGGCTGGGGCTCACAAATTCGTTCTTATGTACTTGATGATTCAAGAATTAAAGATTTGCGTACAGGTGTAGAAAATTCAAATACTCAAGCGGTGCTTGATGGTGATTTGGATAGATTTATTGTGGCAAGTTTAAAAAGCAGGGCTTTGATGGTATGGGCAACTATATGATTAAAAGTTAATTTTTTTATTAAATTGCAATATTATTGACCGCACATTGGCTGGGTATTTACATCAAAGTGACCAAAGCCGTTGGGCGGTCTTGCCATTTTATGAGAAACGTTCTTATGCTAATCAATGTTACAAATCATCGTATGATGTACGAGGGTGAATGCGCTCACTGGTATTAACAGCTTCAGAATATGCTAAAAACAACTATGACGATTATCATCAGCTAAATGGTAACAGTGTTTACTAGCAGTAACTACTCAATATTGCGCTTTTGGAAGCGCGATTGGTATTTTTGGTGTGACTCCACGTATCAATTACCAATACAAAAACCAACAGTAATATTCCTTCAATGTATAGCACTCAAAAATCAAGTTTTTTTATCAGTTTTGAAAAAAATCGTTTTTAATTACAGATTAAGATTTTTACGATTTAATTATTTTTTTGCAAAAGTTATGATACAATCAAAAAAATTTTTTTGACTGTTTTGGCTGGTCATAAATCTGTATCATACCCCTGTGTAATATATAGGAAATATCATTATGTCTATTGAACGTATCAAACATCTAGGACTTCGCGAAAAAGTAATGACTGCTGAGCAAGCGGCAGAATTTATTGGGCATGACATGCTTGTTGGAATTAGTGGTTTTACAGGCGCAGGTTACCCAAAGGCTTTTGCCAACAGCGATTGCAAACCGTGCTAAAAGCTCATCACGTAGAGGGTAAAGAGTTTGCCATTCGCATGGTAACAGGTGCATCAACCGCCCCCGAAATGTGATGGTGATTGGCTGAGGCTTCAGCCTTGAGTTTTCGTTCGCCTTTTCAATCTGATCCAACTTTAAGAAATAACATCAATGTGGGTAATATCGCATATCAGGACATGCATTTATCACACGTTGAACAGCAAATTCGTCAAGGATTTTTATGGCGATATGGATGTGGCGATTATTGAGGCAACAGGCATTACCGAAGATGGCAAAATCATTCCATCCATGGGTATTGGTCATAATAATGAAATTTTAAAAGCTGCTAAAAAGTCATCATTGAGGTGAATACTGCCCAAAAATGAACTTTTTAGAAGGCATGCATGATATTTATTTTGATGTTGGCACACCTCCGCATCGTAAGGCTATTCCAGTCACTCAAGCGTTTGACCGTATTGGTAGCCCTTATTTGGAATGTGATTTGGATAAAATTGTGGCAATCGTCTTTACAAATGCAAGCGACCGCAATAGCAAATTTGCTGATCCAGATGAAACATCAAAACGCATTGCTGCTCAAATTATTGACTTTTTAGCCATGAAGTAAAAAGCAGGTCGTCTACCAAAAATCTATTGCCATTGCAATCAGGTGTTGGTAATGTTGCCAATGCTGTTTTGGCGGGCTTATTAGATGCACCGTTTGAAGATTTGACAGGCTATACCGAAGTACTTCAAGACGGAATGCTTGACCTTATTATTGCAGGTAAGATGAAGTCAGCCTCAGCAACAGCATTGTCATTTAGTCCAGATGCTTTACAACGTTTTAACGACAATATTGAATTTTTACGTGACAAGATTGTCCTACGCCCTATGGAAATTACCAACAGCCCAGAACTGATTCGCCGTTTGGGTATTATTGGCATGAATGCCATGATTGAGGCAGACATTTATGGTAACGTCAATTCTACACATATCATGGGCACTAAGATGATGAATGGTATTGGTGGTAGTGGCGATTTTTTACACGTAATGGTTTTTTTCTCCATGTTTGTTAGCCCATCAACTGCTAAAAAAATGGAGCAATTTCCGCCATCGTACCGATGGTATCGCACCACGACCATACTGAACACGATGTTATGTTTATCATCACTGAACAGGGTATGGCGGACTTACGTGGCAAATCACCACGTCAGCGTGCTAAATTAATCATTGAAAAACTGCTCACATCCTGATTATCGCGATATGTTACGTGATTATTATGAGCGTGCTGAAAAAGCAAGCACAAAAATCAGGCGGTATCCACACCCCACATCTACTACTTGAAGCCTTGTCATGGCATCAGCGTTTTTGTGGAAACAGGCGATATGCGCATTAAATAATTGCTTTTTGATAAAAACACCACCCTAAATTTGGGTGGTGTTTTTTAGAGATTTGTGATGATACCCTGAAAAAAATTCAGATTAAAAACTAGGTTTTTAATAGGCTTTTTGTGTATAATCTGTAAAGTTTAACACCAATAAAATTGCAAAGGAAATCTTATGCTTGTCTCAAAAATTTAGCCTAAAAATATGGTGTGATGATGATTGCTGTGCTGATGCTGACAGCCTGTCAAAAGTATTAAAAACGAACAAATAGCAATCAATCATTATACTGATAATGTGATTCCAGACAGCGCCAAAGATTTATTTTTTTGATTATAAACAAGCGGATTCTGCAAAAAAACATCGGTTCTACAGGCGCTAGATGAACATTTACATAATGAGCGTTTTGCTGTTTCAAATTACTATTACCAAATGTCATCTTTATACACCAAGGATAGTGTGGATAAAAATGCTGATAGCATCTGGACAAGCGTTATCAAAGTGCGAGAATATCGCCGAAACAAAAATAGCATTGATAGCAAAAGGGTTTCGTAGCCAAGATGATTATTTGCCAACTGAAAAATTTAATATCAGATAAAAGATGATTTATTGGAAGAAGCCAGTGAGTCTGCTCATGATAAAAAGTCAGTTGCCTTATTTGCGCTATGATGACGAAATGTTGGAGCGCAGCCCCAAAACGGTGACTAGACAGGTGGGTATGGGGGAGGATTATGCTCAAATCAATGAAAAAAATTAACTCTTTAGATACAGACATTCGCTTTTTGTGTTTATGATGCTAGTTACAGCGTGGACGCTGCTGTGTCAGGCAATCCAAATATTGACAATAAAGATAAGAAAAATCCAACAAGCTCAAAAAGAACTGAATCAGTGTCAAAAAGCTGTGACCAAAACTGCCAATCAGCTTTTAAAAACAAGCCCAAGGTTATCAGGTGAATGATATTCATCATCTGACCAGTTGTTTAGCTGAATATAAGACAGGTTTGGCAGATATTATGAAACCAGGACGTCAACCAAAAAAACACTGGAAGATGAATCACTTGAAAAAGTATGATGCGGTGCATTATAACTTTGTAAGATGTAGAGACCAATTTGATATTACACAAATTCTTGAACCATCAAGTTACACCAAAAATGGATATACTAAAGAATTTTTTTGGACACTACCAGTAAAAATTAAACAATGTTCTCAGTCGTCCATAGATAGACAAGCAGCCTTACGCAAATTGGGTAAAAATTATACTTATAATGCTGATGAATTTTTTTACAAAGTTATGTTGATTATGCCACATGTGCAGGGACAGCTATCGATAATGAAGAGCAAACATTAGAAACTTTTTCTGATGCGAGGGAACGTTTGTATGAGGTAGATGCTTATATTCGTAGCGAAGGCGTTGATTATTTAAAGGATTATTATAAATATCGCGGACTGTCAGGATGGCTTACTTTGTACAAAGAGATGAAGGAGAGTGAAGGACAAAAACAAACTACTAAAGATGAACTTTATGATGGTTTTTCTAAAAAAATGTGATTTCAAGTATGCTAAATCATGCTAAAAAGACACCTGAACAAATTCACGCCCAAAACATTTATCAAAAACAATCATACAGTAACAACAGGACTTTGGCATCATAATCCAAAGGCGAAAGTGGCAACTGGTTTGGTGTCATTGGATTATGAATCTGCAACTGCCAAACAGTCTATACAGTTGCCAATAGAATTTGATTTTAAACAAGGGGCAATTAACGCAGATGTATCCGCACTTCTACCCGTTGTTGCTTTAATCAATCCAAAAATGCACCGCTACCTAACGAGGTTGCTGATGGACGAATGACCTTTGCATTGCCGCCAACACTCAGTCAAAAAAATTCCCACAGATGTCATTTATGAGGCCATTAATGAAGGTATTTTTGGCAGCAATTGCAGATTTAAATCCTCAAGATTTCACCAAAATGGATTTATCTAAAGATAAATATGCCAAAGAAATTGGAGCAAATCAGGTTATTAAAATCAATTTAAGCAGTAAAGAACAAGGTAAAATCTTAGATGTGATTGCTAAAAAAACAGCTATAAATTTAAAAACAGTATGTGAGACAATCATCCTGATTTTTACCCTGATATAACCAAACAAACTGACAAAAACCAACTCAAAAATCACAAGAACAAAAATGCAAACTGATAAAATCAAAAAGCGATTGATGATTTTGCATTATTTTTCATCAGCACATCGTGCCAATGATGTGGGTGGGCTGTTTCAGATGTTAGAAGGATTGATTCCATTTTCTTTAACGCAAAAACAGTTATTTGTATTTAGACAACACAGGCAAACTTATCGCAGTACAGACTTTTATGGCGATAGATGATGACATTCAAGATATTAGCCATCAGATGGTTAATCAGATTCGTTTTGATAAGACGATTTTTGATACTCATCCATTAGCGGGTAAATTTGCACAAGCTTTTGATAAAAACCGCCCCCAAAACCGACATTTGATGGTACAACTTGGCTGAAACATAAAAATAGATGAGCATCGATTCCAAAGTCAAGCAGAACTTGCGCGCATGGATGACGATTATGATAGTAATTACGATAGTGGCTATGATGATGTTGGTTTAGATGATGACAGTGATGTTTCTGACGTGAAGCCATAGGTTATAACCTGCAAAATAACCATTGAAATAAAAACCCAGCTTATTCATCAAGGAAAAATAATGAATAAAATCAAACTATTGACTTTGGCTGTTAGTGTGGTTTTAACTGCTTTGTGCTACAACAACTCCCTAGAGTAGTCAAAACGCCAAAAAAACAGTATCTACAAAATGCAGATATGCCTGTTTTGCCCACTCCACTAGACCCTAAAAATGTTTTTGGCAATGGCGTTACAAACCCAAGTACGTTCAGCTTTTTCATATCAAACCGATGTTTACGTTTTAATAACAAGGCAGACTCTAAAGATAAAAAGTTTATTGAAGACGATACAAATAATAAAAGCTTATGATAACTGTGAAACGATTCATGATACAGCTTATGTTAAATTAGCAAAAGAAGCGAAACAGCAAAATAAAGATATTAAATTTGAAGAGTATCACGATAAAACTGATGCGTTGCTTCAGGATTATAAGGCGTGTCGTGACAAAGAAAACACATATCAAACATTTGACTTTAAAGATTTTTATGAAAAAAACAAAAAGATCAAAGTCCTCAAAAATCGAGCAAATGCTTTTTTTAGAGCAAAGCGATAAACACATCCAAGAACAGGCAGTTACCAAAGCGTTTGACAAAGATGATAAAACCTCTCAGTTGCTAGAGGAATATTTGCTTAAACCTAGTCATGTTACAATTACAGGACGTTATGAACCGTACAAAGGCGCCATCACTGCTTTACCTACTTTTTACCTATCAAGCAAAAAAACATTGATGCGATGGTAAATCAGCCAATTTATGTTGATGCAAAAAGAGGGTAGAATTTATTTTTGAGCGGATAACTTAGCACTGGCGAATAACCGTCTTTTTGGATAAAACGTTAGGCGACCAATGGCAAAATAAATGGTTATATCTTTCTATTAACGATGGTAGTCTCCCTAAAGATTTTTACTAAAGAATTGGTAAAAGCTTTTTATTCGGGCAAAAGCAGAAGCGTTTTTGGCATTGCCACAACATAGTTTTTGCTAAAATTGATGAACAAGAACTAACTAAAACACCCCTGATTTATCAAAATCTACCCCAAAAATACCCAAACGGTCATTCATAATACACCTTATATCGTTCGAACCCAAATCACTGAAAAAGATAAAGCTTATAGCCGTTACGTCTTTTTAGATACTTTTTATCATGAAATTACTAAAAAAATATCCTGAATTAACGCTTGAAAACGCGCTGGGTACATACACCAATCGGTTTTTGAGCGTTATATTCGCGAAGGTGAAAGTGTAATTCATGTCAGCAATCTTCAGCAAGATGAATCAAAAAAATCAGAATATGGCAGAAGCTTTGTTTTCCAAAATGAACAGCAAGGCTTTAACTGTTTTGTTATCAAAGCGTGTGAATGATGAAATAGACCGCTATGTAACGGAAGCTATCAATTTAACAGAAGAGGAAAAATAGCTCACCTGCAATCAGTCATTATGGTATTGAAAATGGCAAGGTAACTTGGATACATCAAAGACTGTCTTGGGATAAATCTTTGCCAGCTAAATTGTCGTCAGTAACACAAGACAAAAGCAGTTTTTTAGATAATTTTTACTCAATTGTATCAAGATAAAAAGAACTTGGCAAATTTTTCACGCTTACCAAGCATCTCATCAAATACCAAATGAGCAAAAAAATAGTGTAAATATTTTAGACTATAAAAATGATTTGGTTCAAAAATTAAAAAAATAGTGATGATAAATATTTGTCAATCTTGTTGGCATTATTGGATATGGATAGCAACCAAAGGGATTGATAAGCAGTCCGATGAAAACACCTTTATTGGATGATGATAGTGATAATAAAGACAATCAAGAAGAGCCATAATTGTTATTTAAAAATTAAAAGCCCAGTTATAAAATTGGGCTTTAATTTTAAAACTTAGGATTTTAATAAATGGTTCTCTAGTAATGAATGTTTTGAGCTTCTTCGGTAAAGGCTTCGTCTTGCAAAAATCACATCGCGATGCAAAGGAATGTTGGTTTTAATACCTTCAATAACCAGTTCATCTAAGGCGTGCAACATTTTTGCAACCGCTTGTCTGCGAGTTTGTGCATGACAAATCAATTTACCAATCAAGGAATCATAATAACTGGGTATGGTATAACCTTGATACAGATGCGAATCAAAACGCACCCCTGAACCGCTTGGCGCAAATAAAGTATCAATGCGGCCTGGGCAGGGCATAAAGTTTTTAGGGTCTTCAGCGTTAATACGGCATTCTAAAGCATGCCCGCGGATGTTAATTTCATCTTGATGGTAGGGATAACCCATAACCTGCTGCAATTTTTAGCTGCTCAACAACAATATCAATGCCTGTAATCATTTCAGTAACAGGGTGTTCTACTTGAACACGGGTATTCATTTCAATAAAGAAAAACTGGTCATTTTCGTATAAAAATTCAAATGTTCCAGCACCACGATAACCAATTTGTTTGCATGCACGTACACAGGCTTCTAGAATAGGCGCTTTGATGTCATCAGCAATGCTTGGAGCCGGGGCTTCTTCAAGTACTTTTTGGTGGCGACGTTGTAATGAACAATCTCTATCAAATAAATGAATGGCATTGCCATTACCATCACCTAACACCTGAACTTCAACATGGCGAGGATTTTTGAGAAATCTTTCCATATAAACAGTATCATCGCCAAACGCACTTTCGGCTTCAGCTTTTGCGGCTTGAACTTGATGAATTAATTCTTCAAATCGTTCTACCACACGCATACCACGACCACCACCACCAGCCGCTGCTTTTTACAATCAAAGGAAATCCAATATTACGAGCTTGCTCTTCGGCATTGTGTAGGGGTGATTGCACCAACTGAACCTGGTACGGTGGGTACGCCAGCTTCTTTCATGGCGTTAATGGCTGATACTTTATTGCCCATTAAGCGAATGTGGTCAGGATGTGGGCCAACAAAGGTTAAACCTGCCTCCTCTACCTTTTCGGCAAAGTCAGCATTTTCAGATAAAAAACCATAGCCTGGATGAATGGCATCCGCTCCTGTAATGTCAGCGGCTGCAAGTAGGGCATTGCTGTTTAAATAACTTTGCGATGAAGGCGCATTGCCAATACAAACCGCTTCATCAACAAAAACGTAAGTGCATCAAATCCTTATCAGCGGTTGAATAAACGCTCACGGTTTGAATGCCAAGCTGTTTACAAGCACGTACAATTCGTAGAGCTATTTCACCACGATTGGCAATTAATAACTTTTTAATCATAATGCACCTTAGGCTTTATAGCGAATCACAGGCTGACCAAATTGTACCACCTCACCATTAGATACTAAAATCTCTTCAATGATGCCACTTTGTGTAGCTTCTAAAGGGATTCATGATTTTTCATTGCTTCAATAATCCCTAACTGGTCGCCAGCTTCTACTTCTTGACCAACTTTAACAAATGGCGGGTCATTAGGACTTGGTGCTGAATAAAAATACACCAACCATTGGTGAGTTTTTCTACTTTGCCGTTTATAACTTTAGTTTCAGATGCAACAGGCGTAGCTGTAGGGGTTGGAGCGACGGCTTGAGGGACAAAGGCGGTTTGTACGGCGACATTACGTGTCAGATGAATATAGCTTTCATCATTGCCATATTCAAGATTGGCTAAATCTTTTTTTCTTCCATTAAATCAATAAGTTCACGGATTTGATTGATGTCCATCATGACCACCTTTGTAAAAACGAAAATAACCTTTATTGTAACAAATTTTTTTGCAAAAACCGACTAGGTTTTTATGGTAAGTTTTGCCTATTTTAACAAATTTAGTACAATTGTTCATTAATTTTTGGATTTTTTTAATCAATTCATCATACCAATCAGGATGTTGCCATTTGATGGTCTTAGTTGGTGTATAATGTGCCATTTGATTCAAAAAGTATTTCAGGGTCATCGCTGACGCAAACTAATTTAAGGTTATCAGCAGGCATAAAGCCACAATCTGCGGTATTTTTAAGTAAATCCAACAAAGGATTGAAAAAACCATTGGTGTTTAGCAGGCCAATCGGGCTGTTATCCAGTTCTAATTGAGCATTGGATAAAACCTCAAATAGTTCTTCGTATGTGCCAAGCCCGCCCGCCATGGCAATATAGGCATCAGCCAACTCAATCATTTTAAGTTTTTCTTTGCGACATGGTTTCTGTCATAATCAGCTTGGTTAAGCCTTTATGTGCAACTTCTTTTTCGTCTAAAAAAATGTGGGATTACACCCGTTGCCAGTCCACCATGCTCTAAAAACGCTGTCTGCCAAAACGCCCATTAAACCTGCACTACCACCACCATAAAACCAAGTGACTACCACGTTTTGCAATGGCTTTGCCCATTTGTTTGGCAGCGTAATAATAATCAGGTGTTAATCCTAGATTTGAACCGCAATAAACGGTGATATTTTGCATTGAATTCATATTATTTCACAATGTATCAAATTGAAGATAGATGGGGGTAATTTTATAAAAATTAAAGGGTAATCTGCTTTTATTTGAGCTTATTGGGAAAAATTTGATTGCCATGAGTTTGGGCAAAAAAACACCTAAAAAAACCAGCTCGTAGTATGAATAATAAATAAATACTAAGATAAATCGCTATGGTTGAAAAAAATATGGATAAAAAGGACGCTGCCAATAAAAAAATAGCGCGCCTGATAATAGGTAAGCACAACGAATTTGCTGACCTGCGGTTGCTCCAAAGTATACACCATCAAGCTCAATATGCCCAAACTCCAATGATTGGTAAAATAATTACAAAAACCACTATGTTGTTTGGCAACAGCAAAAAACAGACGGATTTTTGCAAGTAGATGCAGATATACATCAATGCCATAAAACCAAATTATGCTCAAAATACAAGCAAAAATTGCAATAATAATTCCAGTTTTTTTAACAGCAAGATAAAATACCAATCGCTTTTTGCTTGCCAATAGCCATACCACATAGGGTTTCTGTTGCAAGAGCAATGCCATCTAAGGCGTATGCTGATAAAGTCATAATTTGCATTAGTAGAGTATAACTTGCCAAAAACATCCCCATGCAAGCTAGCCAGTTTGGTTATCCATGCAAAACATAAAGGTTAAAATCAGTGTGCGAATAAAAAAATATCTTTATTGAGCGTCAGCAACTGTTTTTAGTTTACTTTTGGTAAATTCTTGTTTTTTTAAATGAGAAAAAAATTCTTTTATGGATAATCTTAATTGACGTTTGATAAGCCATATTCCCCAAAATACGCCCATCAAAATGCTATCGTTGTACCCAAAGCAATGCCCACGATACCAAGATGAAAAAAATTTTGACAAACACCAAACTTAATATGATATTACTTTAAAAGTCAAACTGCTTTTGTACTAAAAAAATAGTAATCGAGTTTGACCAAGACCAATTAAAAATCCTGAAATGCTAAAATAAATCAGTTGGGCAGGGTGCACCCAAAAAAACGTACAGATAAATAGTTTTGGGCAGCAAGTTTGGCTTGAAAGCTTCCTGATAACAATGACAATCCCTAAATTGCTGATGACTTTTTGAGACACAAACAGCAGTAATCCAAAAACCAATGCTATTAAAGCAAGCGCGCCACCAAATCGCAATAAGAATAGAGGCGCTAGTTGTTTTTGCCCAATTGCTTGAGCGGTTTGTCCAGATGTGGCGTATTGTAAAAAAATTAAAACTGACAAATACTACTGCTAAAAAGCTGTGTTGCCAGCCCAATCGCTGAAAAGTTCAGCGGTATTGCCTGATTGAGCGATAAGAGCAATATCAATCAATCCCTTGCAAGGGTGTGATAAAACCAGTCAAAATTGCAAATGTAGCAATCTGAAATATTTTTTTGATAGCTGATGATATGCATATTTAGGTAGGTTTAGACCAGTGAACTGGTAAAAAGATGGTCGCATGAAGATAAATGCAAAAAGGCGGGCAGATACATGCACTTATAAAAACGCCAATAGTATTGAGAGGTCGTAAAAGCGCAATCAAAACGGCAATTTAATTTAAATTGCCGTAATGAATGGTTTTTTTCATCATTATTTATATGATTTAATAATTATTTATGTGCGCCACCTTATTTTTGTGGTAGCGCCTTTATCATCAGCTTTTGCTTCAGCTTGGTTGTCTGTTGGTGTTTTATCTGATGCAGCATTGTTTTCACTGTCAGTTTTGGATTCTGCAGCTTTATTAGCGCCTTTATCATCAGCTTTTGCTTCAGCTTGATTGTTTGATTCGGCTTCTGCTGGTTTTTGCCTCATCTGCTTTGTCGAAGTTTTATCTTCAGCTGGTTTTTCTGCTTCTGCTGTCGCTTCTTGCGCCTTAGGTTCTTCTGCTTTTGGCGCATCAATAGCTTGTAACTTTTTCTTCTAGTGCTTTGCCATGAACGGTGGCAGGCGTGGTTGCAAGTTCATGATTACCAGCAGGGCGAAACCATGCAGATATTGCAATGCTTGAAATAATTGTTAGTAATACAACAATGCCAATAAGGGCATGTACAGTCTCTTTTGCTGGGTTGTTATTTGAAGCATCATGTGCCATAAATCACCTGTCATCAAGATGGGTTTATTAAATATTAAGTTACTCAAAAATTAAGTATCATTTCGCTATTATATACCAATTTTTTTATATTTTTTGTACAATGGCTTTGTGGTTTTGATGACTATTTTATTGAGTTTTATCATTTTTTTAGTCTTGCACGCCATCAGCTGTGTAAATTAATTGATTGGCACTGCTTTGACCACTGTATTTTTGGCAATATAACTTAACCAAATCAGTATAGCGCAAATCAACAAAATTGGCATACTGCCCACGTACATAAACGGCGTATTTCCAGTAAATGTTGGTACAGTCCCGCGTAATACAGTTCGTTCAAATTGCGGTGCCTGTTTTATGATCTTGCCTTTTTCGTCAATCAGTACAGTGATTCCGTTGTTAGTAGCTCGAATAAACCAGCGTCCAGTTTCCAAACTGCGCATTTGCACCATTTGCAGATGTTGGTGAGGGCCGTTGGTTGTGCCAAACCATGCATCATTAGAAATGGTTAATAATAATCCACTGTCTTTGGCGTTACGGCGCGTGGTGTCAGGATAAGCTACTTCATAGCAAATTGCTGCCCCTATTTTTATTTTTTTACAGTCAAAAGGTCTTGTTTGGTTTCACCTTTGCTAAGACTGACTAAATTTGCTCCCGCTAAATCTGGCAGTAAATCTAGCAGCCCAGAAAAAAAGGAATGTATTCTCCAAATGGCACTAAATTTTTGTTTGAAATACAGACCGTTTGCATCTTGACCTTCTGCCATGACGCTGTTATAAGCTTTTAGGGTAGGCTTGGGTTTTTGGGTTAAAATTTTGTGTATCGCGATATAGTATGCCAAATATCCAAGCACTGCCAGCATGATTTGCTTTATTTTTTTAAAGCGTTAATGTAGTCTTTTGCTTCATCTTGAAATAAAGGGATGGCGGCTTCTGGCCAAAGTACGATGTCTTGTCCCCATTCATTTTTGTGATAAATCATCATAAATTGCCAACGTATCCAAAAAGATATTGTTCTTGCCATTTTTAAATCTTGAGGAATGTTACCTTGGACTAAAGAGACGCTCAGCGTTTCTTTAGTTTTGGTCGTCCAAGATGGATTGATAAACCATAATGCAGCACCCACCATCAATAGCACACTACTGATAGCAAAAATAAGTGTATTTTTGCGAAATATCTCCACTAAAGATGCACCAAGCAGCACCGCTAAAAACTGATTCCAAAAACCCCTGTAATGAGCGCAAAACTTGTCATCAAAAGGCACTTCAGTAAATGCATAACCTACAAATAGCCAAGGAAAGCCTGTTAAAACCCAAGTTTTTGGCAGATTCTTGGATAATCCATAGGCCTGCAAAAGCTAAAGGCTGACGACCCAAAAATTTCACAAAAGACCACGCCATAAATGCATGAAACAATCCCATGATAATTGCCATTGCAACTATCATTAAAATTGCTAAAAGCAAATGGAATGTTGCCATAGTGGTAAATAGAATGATATAGCCAAAAAGCGCCAAAAATCCATACGCCAAAACCATAAGCTTCACCCACCCAAAATGCTCGGCGACTGTTTTTCTTCACTGACTAAAATAATGTATAAAATCATGGGTGAAGTGATAGCCAAAACCCACAGATGATAAGGCGCTAAAGCAAAACCAAAGGTCAAACCCGCCATCAATGCCAAAAATCATGGGATAAATTAGCAGGATGGGTTTAGGTTGATGGCGTCTTTGACGTGCAGCACGCCGAGTGCTGAATCTGGATTTTGGTGAAGATGAAAACAGCTTAATCATGGTAAAAAAATAAATGAAAAATGCTATATTTTAGCAAGAAATCATTACTAATATTTGGCTTAATATTACAATTATCTCTTTATTTGTTATTTTTTTGTTTGTGTTGATGCAATGATTGTGAGGTGATGGATGAGAAGCTAAGTTAAAAATCAAATGTCCCATTTTATCAGCTTTGACTTGTAGATACTGTTCATTGTGTGGATTGACGCCAACAATCAAAGGTTGTCTTTTGACAATTTCAATACCCATGCTTTCTAATTCACTGATTTTATTCGGATTATTGGTCAAAAGAGCGATTTTTATGTTAAAAATGGTCAAACATAACCTGACACATTTCATAGGTACGCGCATCAGCTGGTAAGCCTAAAAAGTAAGTTGGCTTCTAGTGTGTCATGCCCTTGGTCTTGTAGGGGCATAGGCTCGAATTTTATTAACCAATCCAATGCCTCGCCCTTCTTGGCGTAAATACAAAATAGCCCCAGCGCCATGCTGTATGATGGCTTTCATGGCATAATTAAGTTGAGGACCACAGTCGCATTTTAACGAACCAAAGGCATCGCCTGTTAAACATTCTGAGTGGATGCGAATCAAAGGAATTTTGTCATCACAAGGCAGACCTGTGCTTAACATGATGTGTTCTTGTCCATGTTCATTTTCAAAAAGCACTAATGGTAAATTCACCATGTATAGTGGGCAATTTGGCACTGCTGATAAATTGATACAAAACATACTCCAACAAATGAAGAAAAAAATAAATGAGTAAATAACCAAATGATAAGTCAAAGGCTAAAATGAAAATATGTGAAAAATATCACAATATTTGGCGTTTTTTTCTAGCAAAAAGTAAAGGCTATCTTGTAAAATATCAAAAAAATTATCTTATGTTTGATTATTTTTGGAAACAAGCCCGCCATGCCAAACACGCCAGCCAGTAGCACAAAAACAGCAGACAAAAACAGCGCCAAGCTAAAGTTTTTTTCGTGAAATCTTAACCACAAAAACCAGATACACCGATTTTTAGATAAGGTGGATTTTCCTTGCGATTTAAAAATCATTATCTATTGATGAATTAAATCAACTCGCTGATGAAGTGCGTGCTTATTTGTTGTATTGTGTAGGGAATCAGTGGTGGGCATTTTGGCGCAAATTTGGGCGTAGTTGAATTAACCATTGCTTTGCATCGGGTGTTAAATGCTCCTAATGATAAAATTATTTGGGATGTGGGTCATCAAGCTTACACGCATAAACTCTTGACAGGCAGAAAAAGATAGGCTTGCTAGCATTCGCGCTAAAGATGGCTTGACGGCGTTTCCAGAACGCCATGAAAGCGTGTTCGATGTTTTTTGGGGTGGGTCATTCATCAACATCAATCTCAGCAGGTCTTGGTATCAGCCTTGCTAACCGCTTACTTAATAAACAAGATAAGGTGGTTTGTGTAATAGGCGATGGAGCAATGACAGGCGGTATGGCGTTTGAGGCGATGAATGATGCTGTTCAACAAAATGCCAATTTAACAGTTATCTTAAATGATAATGACATGTCCATATCTCAGGCGATTGGTGGATTTTTCACGGCATTTAGCAAAACTGTGGCAACATGGTTTGGCAATGGATATTGATAAACACGGTAATATTTTTAATGACCAAACGCGCCATCAGTGCCGATGATAGGAGAGTTCGTCATTATTTACATATGGCAAATGATGCTCTTGAAAATTTATCTGATAAACTACCAACAAAAATTACAGAGCGTATTGGTGAAACCATTGGCGGTTTTGGGAAAAATACGCCAGCTGTTCCTTTACCTGATAAAATTGCCGAAAAACTATCTGAGCATGTCTTTGCAGATAATTTATTTAAAGCCATTGGATTTACTTATTTAGGACCTTTTTGATGGTCATGATTTGGAAAAACTCATCACTGTGTTTGAGCGTGCCCAAAAGCTATCAGGGTGCGGTTTTTGATTCATATGCATACAATCAAGGGTAAAGGATTTTTACCAGCAGAACAAGACCCAATTGGCTATCATGCGATTGGCAAATTACCAAAATCACAAACCATTTCAATACCCAAAACCCAACCCAAAAAATACTCTCAGATTTTTGGGCAATGGTTGTGTGATACAGCAAAAATAGACCAAAAATTTAGTTGCCATCACGCCTGCAATGTGCGAAGGTTCGGGAATGGTCGAATTTGCTAAGATGTATCCTCAAAGATTTTTTGATGTTGCTATTGCCGAACAGCACGCAGTAACGCTAGCATCAGGCATGGCAACCATGGGTATTAAACCTGTAGTGGCAATTTATTCCACCTTTTTACAGCGTGGTTATGACCAGTTGGTTCACGATGTAGCGCTGCAAAATCTGGATGTGACGTTTGCAATAGATAGGGCGGGACTAGTTGGTGAGGATGGCGCTCACACGCAGGCGTGTTTGATTTAGCATTCATGCGCTGCTTGCCCAATGTGATTATTGCCACAGCAAGTGATGAACACGAGTGCTATCACTTATTAAAGGTTTGTTATGACTATCAAGGCACATCAGCGGTTCGCTACCCTAGAGGTGCGGGTGTGGGACGTGAAATTGGTCAAGGTGGTGATGATTTTTGTATTGGTAAGGCAAATATTGTGCTGCAAACTACCCACAATTCAACCAAAAAAATTGGCAGTTTTGGTGTTTGGTACGAGACTGCATGATGCACTTGCGGCAAGTGAGGATTTTTACAAAAACACCGATACAGGCATTACAGTTGTTGATATGCGTTGGGTAAAAACCTTTGGATGGTGATTTATTAGACGCATTAATTCAAAAATGGTACTACACATATTATGACTGTAGAAGAACATCAATTAATGGGCGGAGCAGGTAGCGCGGTGAATGAATATCTACTTGCTAAAAATTATACTGTATATGTTAAAAATTTAGCCATTGCGGATGTTTATGTGGCTCATGCAAGTCATGCTGAGCAATTGCAGGCGTGTGGTTTAGACAAAAACGGGCATTTATCAAGCAATCAATGAATTTGTGCATGTGTTTTGAATTGATTTGCATGCTAGTATAAAAATCTGTCAGCATGATACAATGAGAACTTGTGGCTAAAAATTGGCGATTATTAACAAAACTTAACATTTAACAAAACTTAACATTTTTCAGTATCTAAGGGGAAATTATGGAACCTATGGTTATCATAGCATCACAAGTTGCTCAAAAAGTGGGCTATGAAATTTTACGAGCTCATCAAAACCGTCATCGTATTGAATTGATGGTGGAATCCAAAGGGCTTGATGGCTTGGTTACACAAATTGACCGTTATGCTGAAGAACTTACCATCAAATTATTAAAAGAAAAGTTATCCAAACCATTCATATCTTGGCGAAGAATTTGGTTTGCAAGAAGGCAAAGGGAAATGATAAAGATTGGTGTTGGATTATTGACCCATTAGATGGCACGCAAAATTTTTGTGCATGGCGTTCCGCATTTTTGTGTATCCATTGCAGTGCAAAAACGGCATTACTGAACATGGTGTGGTTTACGACCCAGTGCGTGATGAACTTTTTACTGCAAGTCGTGGACAGGGCGCTAGATTTAATCAGCGTCGTCTTCAAGTATCTGAACGCACAACCATTGCTGGCGGTCTTTTTACTACTGGTCATCCTTATGAGCGCATCATAGATGGTAAAAGGTCAGCTTTGCTAGCCAGCACTTTCAAAGTTTGCAAGTGATTTGTGAAAATGGCGGTCAAGTTCGTCGTTTGGGTTCGGCAGCGTTGGATTTGTGTTATGTGGCGGCTGGGCGTTTTTGATGGATATTTTGAGATGTCCATTAAGCCTTGGGATATTGCAGCGGGCGAACTGATTGTTAATGAAGCACATGGTACAGTAGTAAGTCGCACAGGGTGAAAATAACGCCATCTCTTTAGGTTCTATTTTTGCGTGCAACCCAAAATTACTAAAACCTTTGATGCAGCTTGTGATTCCAACTTGGCAAGGTGTATTTAATTCTTAAATCAAAAAAATAGGCAACTGTATGACTACTTTGACCGATTCGCTCGCAAATATTGTTGGCAAACATAACGTTTTAACCAAATCTGGGCAAATGCAACGATTTATTCATGGTTATCGTTTTGGTCAGGGTAAAGCGGTTTGTGTGGTCATGCCAACAACACTACTACAATATTGGCAAGTACTCCAAGTTTGTGTAAAACACGACGTAGTTATGATTTCTCAGGCGGCAAATACAGGTTTAACAGGCGGCTCGACACCCACCGACACCTCTCGTGACACAGTTGTAATTAATGTTATGAAAATCAAAGGGATACAGCTGATTAATAACGCCACCCAAGTTGTTTGTTTGCCAGCTTCACGCTCAATGAATTAGAAAGTTTGTTATCACCACATGGGCGTGAGCCGCATTCAGTGATTGGGTCATCTTGTATTGGAGCTTCGGTCATCGGTGGGGTGTGTAATAATTCAGGTGGCGCACTGGTTCAGAGAGGACCTGCTTTTACAGAAATGGCATTGTTTGCTCAGGTGGATAAAGACGGTAAATTACAACTGATTAATCACTTGGATATTGAGTTGGGCAATACACCTGAAGAAATTTTTAATTAATTTACAAAATGCCAATTATCAACCTACCAGTATTAAAAATGGCAAACGCGGTCATGATAATACCTATCAAAATCACGTAAGAGACGTTGGTGAGGATACTCCTGCTCGCTTTAACGCAGATAGCCATCGCCATTTTGAGGCATCAGGTTCAGCAGGAAAAATTAGCAGTTTTTGCAGTACGCTTGGACACATTTGTAAAAGAAGAAGGTGCGAAGGTTTTTTATATTGGTACAAATGGCACCAAAAAACTTGCCAAACTCCGCAAAGATATTTTAAGTCAGTTTGAGCATCTACCCATTTCTGGCGAATACATTCATAAAAGATGCTTTTGATATGGCGTGTGTCTATGGTAAGGATACATTTTTGGCCATTGAGCGTTTTGGTACAAAAATTTGCCTAAATTATTCTCCTTAAAAGCCAAGACTGATAATTTTGCTAAAAATATTCCTTTCTTAGGACAGCATTTTACTGATAATGTCATGCAGTGTTTATCCAAATTTGGCGGCAATCATTTACCCCAAAGAATCTTGGATTTTCGTCAAAAATTTGACCATCATTTGATTTTTAAAAAGTATCTAAAAACAGCATTCAGCAAACTATTAGCTATTTAACAGATGTATTCAAAGACAGTCAAAGTGATTATTTTTGAATGTTCTTCAAAAGAGGCTAATGCTGCTATGTTGCACCGCTTTGCAGTTGCTAGTGCTGCAGTGCGTTATCGAGCGGTACATACAGATACGGTCGAAGACATTGCTGCTATTGATGTGGCACTTCGTAGAAACGATGATGATTGGTTTGAAGTTTTGCCTGATGAACTTGATGCCAAAATTTTACACAAATTATATTATGGACACTTTTTGCCACGTCTTCCACCAAAGATTATATCGTCAAAAAGGTCATAACTGGTTAGAAGTTGAGCATGAAATTTTACAATTGCTTGCTAAACGTGGTGCAAAAATATCCTGCTGAACATAACGTTGGGCATTTGTATACCGCTGAGAAAACCGTTGGCGGATTTTTTTATCAATCATTAGACCCAACCAATACTTTTAATATTGGTATTGGTAAAAACCAGTAAAGAGAAAAAAATTGGGGCTGCTGTTATTGTGGCGATGAAATTGCTTGTCAATCAGTAGTTTTGTGATTTATAATTATCGTTTTGATTGCCTATTTAGACTGTTTGAATTTTCAATAAGGGTTTTTATGACCATAGCAGTAAAATCGTTTCAATTTTTCCAAATTGCTTAGCGTGGGGTTGTTGTGCATGGGTTTATTTGCGTGTACAGGTGATAAATCACCAGCAGATAAAGCTCAAAACGCCAGTACGTCAGCAGATGCTAAAAAAATTGCCATTACTGCTATTGTTGAACATCCGTCTTTAGATGCAGTACGTAAGGGCGCTTTAGAGGCGTTGGCAGATGAAGGGTTTAAAGAAGGTCAAAATTTAACTATCAACTTTCAGTCAGCACAGGGCAATATGGCAACTACCGCTCAAATTGCCAAACAGTTTGTTGCTGAAAATCCCGATGTGATTATCGCTATTGCTACGCCATCAGCTCAAGCTATCGTATCCAATACCAATACCATTCCTGTTGTATTTTCAGCAATTACTGACCCTTTAGAAGCAAAAACTTGTGCCAAAATTAGACGGTTCTGGCACAAACGTAACTGGCGCATCCGATGCATTACCACTTGAGCCGCAGCTTGAGTTGATTAAAGAGACCATTCCATCAGTAAAAAAATATTGGTTTTGTTTATAGCCCCGGCGAGGTTAACTCAACCGTGATACTGAAACTTTTTAAAAGAAAAAGCAACCGCAATGGGACTGAATATTATTGAGGCGCCCGCCCAAAAATCAGGCGATATTGCGATGGCAGCCCTATAGTTTAGTGGGAAAAAGTGGATGTAATTTATACATCAACAGACAATAATGTCATTAATGCTTATGAGGCACTTGCTAAAGTTGCCAAAGAAGCAAAAATTCCTTTAATTTCATCTGACCCTAGTGTGGTTGAGCGTGGAGCAGCCGTTGTTTTGGGGGTTAATTATCATCAACTTGGTACAGAAACAGGTAAAAATTACCGCTAAGATTTTTAAAAGGTGAAAAAACCAGGTCAAATTCCAGTTTATCATGCCAAAGAATTAGACCTAATGGTTAATAAAAAGTGCGAGTGAGCAAGGTATTACGATACCACAATCAATATTAGAAAAAGCCAAAAAAAGTGGTAGAGTAAGCACGATTTATGAGATTTTAACAAAAATACACGCTTAAATTGGGTTTAGGCGTGTGTTTTATTTATATTTGAGGGTTGTTATGTCTTGGATTGCCTTTTTTTGGGGCGTTAGAAAGTGGATTTATTTACGCTTTGATGGCACTGGGTGTGCTCATTTCCTTTCGCATTTTAGATTTTCCCGATTTAACTGCTGACGGTAGTTTTTCCTTTAGGTGGTGCGGTGGCAGCTGTTGCGATTACTTCGGGGGTGAATCCTTGGCTAGCGTGTGGTTTTGGTATGCTTGCTGGAGCGATGGCAGGCGTTGTTACTGCTTGGCTAAATGTTAAAAATGGGTATTTTACATCTATTGGCAGGTATTTTGGTCATGACAGCGTTGTATGCCATTAATTTACGCATCATGGGGGCTCCAAATTTATCATTACTGGGAGAGTCAACAGTCTTTAGCCCCTTTTATCATCGATGGTAATGGCGATTGGGAGCGTGCTGTTGTCGCTGCAGCAGTTGTCATGGTAGTTAAATTACTTTTTGGACTGGTTTTTAGCACCGAATCTGGACTTGCTATGCGCGCAACTGGCTCTAACGTTAAAATGGCGCAAGCCCAAGGTATCAATACGCCGTTGATGGTAATTTTGGGCATGGCAATTAGTAATGGTTTGATTGCACTATCAGGTGCATTATTTGTACAAACGCAAGGTGGTGCAGATGTTTCTGTGGGTATTGGTACCATTGTGATTGGTTTTGGCAGCAGTGATTATTGGTGAAACGGTATTAAATGCCAAAAAGATGTTTTTAATCACTTTGGCTACTGTGGTTGGTGCGGTGATTTATAAATTATTGGTTCAAGTTGCCTTATCTAGTCAAACCCTTCGTAACATTGGTTTTGGTCCACAAGATTTAAATTTAGTTACCGCGCTTTTTGGTTGCTAGTGCATTGCTTTTGCCAAAGGTTCGTGCCAAATTATTTCACGCGATAAAAAGGGGAAATAACTTATGATGAAAGCCCAAGATTTGCGCCTGACGTTTAATAAAGGCACGCCAATTGAAAACCCCGCCCCTACAAGGTGTAAGCCTAAATATTGCTGATGGTGAGTTTGTTACGGTCATTGGCACTAATGGCGCTGGAAAATCTACATTTTTAAATGCTATTAGTGGCGCAGTACGTGTGGATAGTGGCTCTATTGTTATTAATGGAACTGATGTAACAAAAACCAACGCATCAGCGCAGTCACTGGGTGGCGCGTGTTTTTCAAGACCCAATGGCAGGTACTTGTGAGGCTTTTAACTATTGAAGAAAATATGGCGCTGGCCTTTAAGCGTGGTGACACACGCAGTTTAAAAAGCGCTTTAAACCACAACAATCGTGAGCTATTTCGTGAAAAACTGGCGATTTTAAAATTAGGTTTGGAAAATCGTTTAACTGACCGAATGGGTTTGTTGTCAGGCGGTCAGCGTCAGGCGGTCAGTCTATTAATGGCAAGTCTTCAGCCTTCAAAAAATTTTTGTTGTTAGACGAACATACAGCAGCGCTTGACCCAAAAACAGCAGCCTTTGTATTGGAATTGACAGATACTATTGTAAACGAAGGTAAACTAACAACCATGATGGTAACCCACTCTATGCAGCAAGCATTATCACATGGTACCAGAACCGTCATGTTACATCGAGGTCAAGTGGTACTTGATGTATCTGGCAATGACCGAAAAGGTATGACAGTTAATGATTTGCTGCAAATGTTTGAAAAACACGTGGTGAAAAAAAGTAGAAGATGATAGTTTGATTTTGGGTTAAATACAAAAGATTAAAAAGTTGGTAAATTATGCATAACAATGAAAATATAGCACGTTTATTAGTAACTTGTGAGGATCAATCCGGAATTGTTCAGGCAGTTTCAGGGTTTTTATATCATCACGGAGCCAACATTGTTTCTTTTAGATCAGCATACCACAGAAGCCTATGGTGGCAAGTATTTTTATGCGTGTGGAGTTTCATTTAGCGGATTTGATTGCAAAAAGGAAAAATTTACTCAGTACATTTGAGCTCAATGTTGCGCAAAAATACCAAATGAATTGGAGGTTATCTGTTGCCAGCGAATTAAAAAAAGTTGGACTTTTTGGTTTCTAAAGAAGACCATGCGCTGCTTGAGCTACTTTGGCTTTATAGCCGTGGTGCGTTACCTTGCCAAATCACCAAAGTAGTCTCTAATCACGCTGATTTGCAAGATTCTGTTGAACGTTTTGGTATTGAGTTTGTTCATGTTCCTGTGGATAAAAAAACGATAAAGAAAGCGCTTATGATAAAATTAATGAACTTTTTAGCAGAAAATGACCTGTTGGTTTTAGCGCGCTACATGCAGATTTTAAGTCCAAAGTTTGTTGCCAATTGGGAAAATAAAATCATTAATATCCATCATTCGTTTTTACCAGCGTTTGTGGGTGCAAATCCTTATAAACAAGCTTTTTGATAAAGGTGTAAAATTGATTGGCGCAACTGCTCATTATGTAACATCTGAACTTGACGAGGGTCCGATTATTGAGCAAAGCGTAGAACGTGTTAGTCATCGTTTTGATGTTGATGAATTAAGAGAACTTGGTAGAAAAAAATTGAACGGGAAGTGTTGGCGCGAGCCGTTAAATGGCATTTGGAAGATCGTATTATTTTAGATGGTCATAAAAACGGTTGTTTTTGACTAACTGATAAAAGTTTTTTGCTAAAAATATTTTTAAAAATAAGGTTAATAATCAGTCATTGGTTAATTAACCTTATTTTTGTCTATAACGCCTGAATACCTAAATCAATCCACTGCCTTAACTGCTGACTGTTATCAATATCCAACTCAGAAATAGACCAAAAATTCATTGTTCGTTTACCTTTTTTTGGTGTTATAAATAAATTGTTTGCCTTGATAGCGAATAAAAGTTGGTAAAGTTTGCGTAGAAGTTTTTAATAAAAACATTATTCTCATCATCAATGATGGCAATAATTTTTTTGTTGATACAATAAACAAGACACCCCAAACATTTTTATATTTATGAAGCGAATAATTAGGTAATTGATCTAATAAATAATCCACAAATTCATCATCAATCATGGATTTCACCTTATAAATGAGATATACAAAAACTTACTGGCGACACCAAGAAAAAAACAAAATCCAATTTTATATATTTCGGCGTTTGATATTACCAATCAAGAAATTTATCGTGTGGAAGTTTTTGCTGATGGTAGGCAGTTATACGCCGACCAAAACCAACACACCGACGATGATTGCTATATATGGCATTACTCTACAAGAAGTTTTAATGTTTGATGACCCGAAAGCTGAATTATTTTCTATAGAAATTAGTGAACAAGAGTTTAATGAATATTGGCAAAAAGCGGATAATCCTAAGTACTTAAAAATAAGATTAATTTTTTTCAGTAAATTTTCAAACGCCCTCAATTCATCTGCTACAAAATCCGTAATGTTTTTCGATTTGTGGCAGTGCGGTTGCGCAAGCAGTAATACCAAAAATCCAATGCATCTTGGTGATTGATGATGGTGATGTTAAGTGCCTGACCATCAAATAATACAGATGCCGGATAAATTCCAGTTAATTTTGCCCCATGTAAGTACAAAAGGCGTGCTGTCAGCAGGTACATTTGAGATAATCAAATTAAATGCTTGACGAGATGGAAATGCTCCCGTCGCCAAATTAAGCATTGCCCAAGCGTAAACAGTAGCGCTGTAGTTGATAATTTGACTTTGACTCATTCGTGAAAACCGAGCTTTGCCGTCAGAAACACTCTGCTTGATGGCAGTCAATCTGGCGATGGCGTTGCCAAAATGTGTGCCAAGATTTGCTAATAAAAAGAAATTTGATTGCCATTTGTACTATCATCTTTACGCAAAAGAAATGGGTACAAAAGCAATTAAAAGGCTTATCTGGAAGTGCATTTTTGAGTGAGTAAATATCGTCTGAGTGCGCCTGAACAAATCGCTAAAAATCACATCATTGGTGGTTGTATTAAAATATTTAGCAATATTCAAAAAAATCGTTTTTGGCAAATGATTGCACTGATAAATGACGCGTACTGGTAATTTTTTTGATTTAAAATAGACTTTGGAGCGTCAAAAGTGCTGACAAAATAGGAATGTTGATTTAGTTTATTCTTTAGGCTTGATAATAACTCAGTGCCAACAGGCTTGATGGTAGAAACTTGTTCCTTGAGAAGTTGCCATTTTGATTTATAGGTAGGTAAAAATCCCATCAAGTTGTTTGTGTCTTTCGAGGGTGAATGCCCAAAAAGGCGTTGTTAGAAGTGCATTTTTATCAGTAGATAGAGAACGTTGCAGGAGGCGAATTGCAGCAATACCATCGGCTACAGAATGGTGAATTTTCAACCAAATAGCGAACCGCTCTGGAGCCCCCTCGCAGACAGGTGCAATGCCTTCTATAAGGTGGAACTCCCAAAGCGGTCGGTCTTTATTCATTGTACGGCTGTGTTCATGAGAAAGATAGGCAAACAGCTCTTTGGTTCCACTCACGTGATTGTATTTTGGTAGGGCGATATGATGAAAATGGTATTCAATATCAAATTCTTTATCATCACACCAAAAATGTTTATATAAAACTTGACCAAAAAGGGGAGGTTGGCTGAAAATTTTTGCTACGTATATGACAAACCAATTGAGCAAAAATCCTCATTATCACTTGGCAACTCAAAAACACACAATCCAGCAACATGCATTGGTTGTTTACGATTTTCCAAAAACAAAAAAATAGATAATCAATCGCCGACAATGGTCGGATATTATTTACTAACTGCATGGTCTTTTAATCAATGCCGTTATTGGAAAAATAGCCTGTTTGAGGAGAGCTAGCTGTTGCCATTTTTGCATGGGCATGCGACCTGCTAAAAATGCCAAACGACCACTAATAACAGCATTTTTCATCGCTTGTGCCATTAAAATTGGGTCTTTAGCATAAGCAATTGCAGAATTCATCAAAAACACCATCACAACCAAGTTCCATGGCAATGGCTGCATCTGATGCGGTACCAACGCCAGCATCAACCAAAATTGGTACGGTGGCATTTTTCAATGATAAGGCTAAGTGTAGTGGCGATTTAATAGAGCCCAAACCTGAACCAATCAAACTTCCTAGAGGCATAACTGCTACACGGCCCATATCTTGCAGTTCTTTAGCAATGATAGGGTCATCTGATGTATAAACCATTACATCAAAACCATCATCAATGAGAATTTTTGGCGGCTTTTTAGAGTTTCAGTTACGTTGGGATATAAGGTTTTTGTCATCGCCTAAAACTTCAAGTTTGACTAAATTATGACCATCTAGCAATTCTCGAGCAAGTTGGCAGGTGCGAATGGCACTGTCAGCATCAAAACAGCCAGCAGTATTGGGCAAAATGGTATAATTTTGGGGGAGATAACATCAATAGGTTTGGCTGGTCTTTATGTTGACCAATATTGGTGCGACGAATAGCGACAGTAATAATTTGGCTACCACTGGCAGCAATCGCATCGGCAGTTTGGTTTAAATCTTGATATTTACCTGTACCTACCAATAATCGCGAAGAAAAACGACGCGTGCCAATGGTCAAAAATATCGGTGTCTGTCATTGTTATCCCCTATTTAAAAATAGGGTGATATTATAACAGATTTTTTTAGGAAATGATATATTCTGCTTAAATTGCCAAATCAATCAAGAGAATAAGCCAAAAAAATTTAAGCAGCTTTCAATGGCATGGTTTTTGCTTTATTTGAGTTAGATAATTTTTGCAAAGTGGCTTTAATCATGTCGCTGGTAATAGGAGTTTCTTGTCCATTAGTTAGAAGATTCATTTCAAATTTTTCTGTGTTTTGTGCTTTCATGGCTGTTACCTGTAATTTTAGATGAGGTGGCTAGTTGCTGTTTATTCTATCTAATAATACAAACGTACACAAGTGATTTTAATCAAGAAGTTGTAAATAAATATTACATTTTATGGGTGATTTAATTATAAAAAGTTTTTATTTATAAATGCTTATCTTTAATAATTCTCATCATAAAATGTTGAGTATTAAAAAAATTAAATATAAAACAAAAAAACCTCTCAAACAAATGAAAGGTTTTTAATATGGCTCCCCAACCTGGGCTCGAACCAGGGACACACGGATTAACAGTCCGATGCTCTACCGACTGAGCTATTGGGGAATATGGTGGGTCGTGCAGGATTCGAACCTGCGACCAATTGATTAAAAGTCAACTGCTCTACCAACTGAGCTAACGACCCGTTCACCAAACGGTAAATAATTAGGATAATGGTGGGTCGTGCAGGATTCGAACCTGCGACCAATTGATTAAAAAGTCAACTGCTCTACCAACTGAGCTAACGACCCTTATCGCTAATGTGGTGCGTATTATACACGACTTATTTTTTTCAATGCAAGTATTTTTAAAAATTTAAAAAAATTTTTATTAATGACTAAGCGCATCTACAGGATTTAAACGAGCAGCATTCCTAGCGGGTAAAAACCCAAATACAACACCAATTAGTGTTGAGCAAACAAAAGCGGCAATAATGGATAATGGAGAATAAATCACACTAAAATTTTTCTCCACCAAAACGGTTTTATCAAACCACCAACCCCAAAAGGCAAATAAAAACACCTAAAAACCCGCCCAAGACACATACCAAAAACTGCTTCTATTAAAAATTGTTGCATGATATCACTTTTGTCTTGCGCCAACTGCCATACGTACACCAATCTCAGCGGTTCGTTCGGTTACAGACACTAACATGATGTTCATCACCCCAATTCCGCCAACAATTAATGAAATAATAGCAATGGATGAGATTAACAATGTTAAAAGCAGTGGTGGTGGATTCTACAGTTTCCTTTGATGGAATTGATGTTCATAATGTTGAAATCATCTGTGCCATGTCGCTGAGTAATTAACTCACTGATTGCTGCTTCAGCGACGTCTGATGATGTGCTATCATCAACCAATACCACAAATCGGTCTAGATAATTTTTACCAAGCATGCGATACATAACAGTGGTGTAGGGCATATAAATATTGGGTGTATTTGATGTGTGCCCAAATGCAGATTGTTTATCATCAATCAAACCAATGAGTTCGTCCGGGCACCTTGCTAATGAGTAAAAATCTCACCAATCGGGTTGCCCTGACCGTTAAAAAAAGCTTTTATAAGCGTTTTGGTCAATGATGATATCTTGAGCATAATGGCGAATGCTGTCTTGAGTAAAACCTTGTCCCATAGCAAAGTTTTTCGCCTGTAACAAGTAAATATTCTTTGCCAACGCCATTGATGTTGCTGGTAGTTTCTATATTGCGATATCGTACAGTAGCATTGGTATCTACTTGCGGGCTGACGGATTTGGCATAAGGTTGAGCGGCGACGGCATCTGCGTCCGAAACCGTTAAATTATTGTAGTAAATTTGCGTCGAACATCACCAAAGGGATAACCATCAATCACTGTGATGGTGTTGGTGCCTAGGGTATTGATATCTTCTAAAATTTTTGGCTTGTGAGCCACGCCCAAGCCCAACAATAGATACTACAAGCAATACCAATAATAATACCAAGCATGGTCAATAAGGTTCGCATTTTATGGGCGGTCATGGCATATATGGACATTTTTAAACGCTTCTTTTAGACGGTCAAAGAAACTGGCAAACCCATTTTTGATGATTTTTATATTCATTTATTGGATTATTGGGTAAATTTTTCACCATTATTAGAGTTATTTTTGATTTCATCATTAACTGAATCGGTGTAATAATCTGCAATGATATGACCGTCTTTTAGTTCAATTACTCGTTGAGCTTGGGCAGCTAAATTAGGGTCGTGCGTTACCATAATGATGGTATGACCTTGGTTGCGCAAATCAAATAAAAATATTCATCACTTCTTTACCAGAGGCACTATCAAGAGCACCTGTGGGTTCATCTGCTAAAATAACATCACCGCCATTCATCAAAGCTCTTGCAATAGAAACCCTTTGCTGCTGTCCACCAGACAACTGATTTGGGCGATTTTTAGTTTATCAGCAAGCCCAAGCTGGCTTAACAACATTTGAGCGCGCGTTTTTCGTTGAGCATTTTTGTGTACCTGCATAAACCGCAGGCACCATTACATTATCTTCAGCGCTGATGTCACCTAAAAGATGATATCTTTGAAAGATAAAGCCAAAATGCTCACGACGTAATTTGGCTAAATCTTCATTATCCATCTCATCAACCGCTTTTTCCAAAAACGCGATAACTACCCGATGTGGCTTTATCCAGACAACCTAAAATATTCATGAGTGTGGATTTTCCTGAACCCGATTGTCCAATAATGGCAACCATCTCTTTTTGATAAAGCGTTAGGTTAATATTGTGTAAGATGCGAATGCTAGAATCACCAACAGGAAACTCACGCACCAAATCTTTTACTTCAATTAAAGGAATTTTTTGGGGTCATGAATGCTCATGTATCAAACCTTAAATTAAACAATCCAGCCACACAAAGATCAATTTTATGGATTAATCAATGTTTGTGGTATTTATTATCACATCATAGGGCCTTCAGCGCGTTTTGATTTGTTATTTTCTGCTTGAGTACTGTCGCTGATAACAACTTTTATCACCAACATTAAGTCCTTGAGTGATTTGCGCATTAATACGATTGTTTAGTCCAACACTGACTTCTAGCAGGTTTTGCAAAGCCATCTTGTCCAACAACTTGAACGGTGTAAGTTTTTACCATTTTGCTTGAGAGCGGCTGATGGTATGGTTAAAACATTTTTAACAGAGTTAATGACAATATTTGCTTGTGTGGTCATATTCAGGCGAAATTTTCGTTCCACATTATCTACATCAAAATAACCAATGTAATAAACTGCAGATTCGCCACTGCTTGAACTGCTGGTCGTTGCCGCAGGTTCAACGCCAGACAGTATGGCATCATAACTGACATCAGGGTCGCCAATAATATTAAAGCGTGTTTTTCATGCCCTTTTGAACATGAACCACATCGGCTTCGGAGATTTGTACTTTAATGCGTACCTGGTTTAAATTTGCCATGAGTTACGATGGTGGGCGCTGATTGTAAAGCATTTACGGTAGTACCCTGTTCTTGGCTAACAGAAATAATGGTGCCATCCATAGGTGCGGTAATGGTGGTATAGCCCAAGCCTTCAGTAGCGGTATTTAAATCATTTTCTGCTTTTACAATAGCGGCTTTTTGACTTAAAATGTTTGCACGAGCATTCGCGACATCGTTTTTAGCATTTTTCAATAGCAATGGTTGCAGCATCCAAATTCGCTTTAGCGACGTCCAAATTAGCCTTAGCGTCATCATATTCTTGGCGACTAACCGCATCTATTTTGATTAATTGTTCCATGCGAGCAAAAAGACTTTTGGACTTTAGCAAATTCGGCTTGCCGAACTTTTTGGGTACTGACAGCTGAATTGATATTCCCTTCATTGGTTTTTAGGGTTGCTTCTGCTTGGGTTAGGCTAGCTTTAGCTTGGTTGAGGGTTGCTTGAGCGTTAGAAACTGTGTTTTTTTGCTCAACTTCACTGATTTGAGCAATTAAATCGCCTTTTTTAACTTCATCACCCACTTTTAACATAAAGTTTGGTGATTTTTCCTGAAACCTGCGCACCAACATTGACACTTTCTACAGCTTCAATTTTTTTCCTGAAGCTAAAACCGTGTTTTCAATATCGTCCATTTTTGCTTCAGCGGTTAGATATTCAGGTGGTTTGGGTTGAGGGTTAAGGTGTTGATAACCAAAAAAAGCAATCGCCCCAATAATCAAAGCGGCAACACCCCATTTAATGTAACTAGAAGGCTTAATTGATTTTATAAAGGAAGGCATAATTTTTTTCCAAACCGAATATGTACTAACCTGATTTTAATATAAATTTAGCATAAAATGGTCTCATTATATAATAATCATTTTACCCAATACAAGAACAAGTAATCTGGCTTATTTACAGATTGGTTGTGATTTATTAGCTATTTTTAACGCTTGATGAAAGACGGATCGGGTGGATGACAAAAGCTGGCAATCAGCAATTTTATCAGTTGCCAAGGATTTTTGTTTGGTGATGCCTTTGATGGCGCTGTCAATTTGATAAAGCTGATGAATCCAGTTTTGACTGATGGTTTTGGGTTCTATGGGCGGCAGTTTGATAGCTGGCAATTTTATTTTTCCAAATACCAAGCTCGTAGGGATTTTTACCTGCTTGTAATTGTAAAAATGAGCTGTACATCTTTGCTGAGAGTCAAAGTACAATGCTTGGCGCAATATCACTGTTTTTGTAGGTAATATAAAATCTGCATTGATCTTTTTAGATTCCCTAAAAGCATGGCATCAGACAATTCAAATACATCAAATTGAGAACTGTCTTGTAGGATTTGATTTAAAATCGATAAGTGTATCGTCTGGTTTTCCCAAGAAAGCGATAGTTGTGACAGGATTTGGTAGGCTGCCAAAAGATTTTGTTGGGTATGACTGATTAAAAATTGCCAAGCATCAGTCTCAAAATTTAGCTGAAATTGCTCAGCTTTTTTTGCCAATAACGTGGCACGCGTCTCTTCATTGTGTATATTACCGTCAATTACCAATCCAGATTGCTCAAAAATTTCATCGCTTTGGTGGATAACGATTTTTATCTTGTTTTTAGTAAGCACCACAATAGGTGGTTTGAGTTTTTGTCCGTTTTGACTGTCTTGAATAAATTGCTGAAATTTTTCCAACATTTTTACGTCTGGTTTGTGCTTTCCTGTTACAATTAAAGCACTGTTTTTCAGCGAACAAATCCAGCGAATTAAGTTCGCTAAGAACATCACTCCAGCTTTTTGCGCTTATCAGCTCCATACGTTTAATTTGTTGATGATAAAGCTTGATAATGAGGTTTTAAAGCGTCAATCAACCACTGATGAATGAGTGGCTCATCTGAATGAGATGAGCCAAACCCCATTGATGTTTGTTAAATTTTTTCATCAATCAAACGCGTCCATAATGGTAAAAATCGCTCCAACATTTGATTTACTGGCTTTTGGCTTCTAGTGCAAAACGCATGGTATTTTTTTGAGTGATGCGTTTAGCAAGTTCGTCATACAACCATGGTTTGACCTGTTCACCTTGTTGGTCTTGGGGTGTAACGCTGGCTTCATTGTATTGATAACTGTGTTCTACTTGAACACTATCACTTAGTTTTCTGCCGTCATTTGCTGTAAAAATCACATCAGCGGTTAAAAACCAAACGAATTTCAGTTAATGTTCCAACCAGTTCATAACGCTGAAAACGCAAGTTTTTTTATTTCAATTTGCTGATTGCTATTTTTGGGTGTTGGTGACGCCAATTAATTTAAGTTCTTGAATTAATGGTTGTTTTAATGCGTGCAGAGCAGGCGTATCTTGTATATTTATAAAGACAGCGGCATAAGGTGCTGGAATTTGCATAGCCTGTGATGTACCCCGAAGGGTAAATCCGCACGCCGTGATGGATAAAGTACTGACGATTAAAAAGCAGCCACAAGGTTTTTTTGTTAAAGTCATGATGCCACCACAAAACTGACTAATTTATTAGGAACAACGATTTGTTTTTTTAATTTCGCCTGTTAAAAACCTTGATACGCCATTGAGTTGTTTGGCTTTTTCAATTAAGGTTTGGTTATCTAACCCAATCTCCACATCCATTTTTCCCGCGAATCTTACCATTAACTTGCACCACCATGGTAATGGTATCTAAGGTTAGGGCAGATTTATCCAAAGTAGGGAATGTTAAGGTTTTTGCTATCAATACCCATTTGCTCAAGTAAATACTCGCCAACGTGTGGAGCGTATAACGCCAATAAAGTTAAAAGTGCAATCATTGCCTCGTGCAAGACAGCAAGGTCTTCATCGTTTTTTTATATCAAAAACCCCAATTTCATTAGCCAATTCCATCAAAAAAATGACACAGGAGTATTTAAGGCTAAGTTTTCACCCAAACAGGTGTCAATTTTACCGATGGTCTCGTGAGTTTTACGACGTAAATCTTTGGCGGCTTTGCCTAATTTGGTTTTTATCAATGTTATCAATGTTTGGGGTTTTTATCCTTGATGTTTTGTAAATGCTCAAACGCAAGTCGCCAAACCTTCTTCACAAAATTATGCGGACCTTTTAAACCACTGTCTGACCATTCTAAGGTTTGGTCGGCAGGGGCGGTAAATAAGGTGTATAATCGTACAGTATCTGCTCCATATTGACTGATGATTTCAGCAGGGTCAACGCCATTATTTTTTGGATTTAGACATTTTTCAATCTTACCAATTACAACGGGCTTGCTGTCGGCAATCAGCGTTGCGGTATCACCATCAACACAAACTTCGTGCGGGAAATAATAGGTTTTGCTGCCATCATCATGTTCACGATAATAGGGTGCCAGCCAATACCATACCTTGAGCCAAAAGGTTGGCAAATGGCTCATTGCCACTAACTAAGCCTTCATCACGCATTACTTTATGAAAGAAACGAGCATACAATAAATGCAAAACCGCATGTTCTACGCCACCTACATATTGGTCAACAGCCAGCCATTTGTCTGCAGCTTGCTTATTAACCATTTGAGTGTCGTCATTTGGACTGGTAAAATCGCTGAGCATACCAACTGGATTCAACAAAAGTGTCAAATGTATCAGTTTCACGTTCGGCAGGCTGTCCACATTTTGGACAGGTGCAATTGACAAATTCTGCAATGTTTTTTAAAGGGTTGCCACGTCCATCAGGCACAACATCGGTTGGTAACACCACAGGCAAATCGGCTTCATCAACAGGTACAGTGCCACAGTATTCACAGTTAATCATTGGAATTGGGCAGCCCCAATAGCGTTGTCGGCTTACACCCCAGTCGCGCAGTCGGTATTGTGTGGTTTTTCGCCCAACCCTTTTTCTTGAACAATTTGACTGATTTTGTCAGTGGCATCAGCGATATTTAAACCGTCTAAAATGCCAGAATTGACGCAAAAACCACCGTCTTTTTCACCATACCAATCATGCCAAACTTTATCATCGTATGTATTTTTTTATTATCGTTAAAATCAATCACTTGTTTGATTGGTAAATTGTATTTGTTTGCAAATTCAAAATCGCGTTCATCGTGGGCGGGTACACCCATTACTGCGCCTGAACCGTAGCTCATTAAAACATAATTGGCAACCCAAATGGCTACTTTTTCACCCGTGATTGGGTGGCTGGCAAATAATCCTGTAGCCATACCAATTTTTTCAGCTTTTGCTAAATCCGCTTCAGCAACCGAACCTTGTTTACACAGATGACAAAATTCAGCAATGGCTGGGTTATGACGCGCTGCATATTGAGCCACAGGATGTTCAGCAGCAACCGCTAAATAGCTAACTCCCATAATTGTATCAGGGCGAGTGGTAAAGACATGTATGACATCGCGATTACCATCAAGCTCATAGGTAAAATCAGCTCCATACCATGGCTTTTTACCAATCCAGTTTTTGTTGCATGGATAACACTTGTTTTGGCCAATGACCTTCTAAGTTTTTAAGTTCTGTTAGTAACTCATCAGCATAATCAGTGATTTTTAAAAATAATACATAGGAATATCACGTTTTTCAACGATTGCCCCACTTCGCCAGCCGCGACCATCAACAACTTGTTCGTTGGCAAGTACAGTATTATCTACAGGGTCCCAATTAACCGTGGATAATTTTTTATAAATTAAATCTTTTTTGTAAAGCTGTAAAAATAGCCATTGTTCCCAGCGATAATATTCAGGGGTGCATGTCGCAAATTCACGCGACCAGTCAATAGACAAACCAAGCGATTGCAGCTGGCTGCGCATATTATCGATATTAGCAAACGTCCATTTTAGCAGGAGCAACACCGTTGGCAATGGCAGCATTTTTCGGCGGGTAACCCAAAAGGCATCCCAACCCATTGGTTGCATCACTTCATAGCCTTTTTGACGATAATAACGGCTTAAAACATCTGTAATAGCGTAATTGCGTACATGCCCCATGTGCAGTTTTCCGCTGGGATAGGGGAACATTGACAACATATAACGGGTGGGTTTGTCCGTTGGTTCATTGGTGGTGTAATAGCGTTTATCAGCTTGCCATTTGGCTTGTTGGGTTTTTCTAGTGTAACAAAATCATAATGATTGGGGTTGGTCATAAAAAAACTCTAATTTCACAAACTTAAGATTGGTAAAACCTGTCATTATAACCAATTTTTGTTATAATTTGTTGGTAAATTTTTAAGAGAACTCAAATGACAACTCCCAAAACCATCGCCATTTTATTTCATTCTAATTATGGACATACTCGCCGCGTAGCTTGCGCTATACAAGATGGAGTGCTTAAACTAAGCCCTAAAGTGTTTTGCCAAATTTTTGATGTACAAAAACTCATGGAGGATGATTGGCAATATTTAGACAGTGCAGATATGCTGGTTTTTGGTAGCGCGGTGTACTTAGGTGGAGTAACGGCAGATTTTTAAAAAAATTTATGGATAGCACGTCTAAACGTTGGCTTAAAACGAACTTGGCAAGGAAAAAAATGGCAGCAGGATTTGCCAATTCTGGTGGATTAAGTGGCGACAAACTTGCCGTTTTGCAGGCGTTATGCCTTTTTTTCCATGCAGCATGGCATGAATTGGGTGGGGTTGCCAATTTTGCCAACAGGCAGTACCGAAAACGATGTCAATCGTTTATCCAGTTTTTTGGGATTAATGACTCAATCTTTAGATGCGCCGCCTGACATTACTCCGTGTGTAGGTGATATACAAACAGCAGTATTTTTTGGTGAGCATTTAGCCAAAAACAATATTAAAATTTAACTGCTAAAACCAATCCTCTAAGATAAAAAGGTTCATCAATTAAGGTTTTGTTATCAGTAGATATTTCTTTTTGTGATAATCAGATTGGGATGGGATTGTTTTTCTTCAAACGTTTTGTGAGTGGTTGCTGCCTTATCAACCCTAAAAGGCAGTGGCTGACGCGCCGTTTGAATATGTTGACAGCCAGTTAAAAACGATAAAACAAATAACAAAAACACAACCTTTTATGTTTGCCAAATTTGCTTTAATCATTAGCTTAACCTTTTTGGATGGTGTTTTGATTTTTATAAAGACATCACTTTTTATTAAAATGGCACACAAAAACTGTGTTTATGCGCCACTTTCTTATAAAAATTAGTAAGACAATCCGCCTCTCGACCAAGTTGGCTCTCTAACCGTGCCTTGAGTGGTTAGCGTGAAGGCTTTGCCCTGTTTTTAAAGAGCGAATGGTCATTTGACCGCGCCCGCCACTGTATGATGAATAAATAATACGATTGGAATTGGGCGAAAAACTTGCCGATTCGTCAATACCCGTTACTCCGATATTGGTTGAGCCTCCAGAGACGCCGGCAACAACAAGACTTCGACCTGTTACATAAGCAATTTTTTTGCCATCAGGGCTAACGCGAGGATTGGCAGCAGCACCGCCAATCGGACTGATTTGGCGTGAGCCCTAAATCATAACGATACAATCTAGGGGCGTACGCGAACCATTGTTTCGGCAGTAAAGACGAATGAGCGGCCATCGGGGGGTATAACTGGGTGAGTTTTTCTGCTCCGTTCATTTGAGTTAATTTGCGAACTTGCCCAGATGCGATATGCAGTTCATAAATGGCAGGGTCATTATTTTCATGACTTCCTGAAAACAATAAGCTACTGCCGTCAGGTGAAAAAGATGGACCCTAAATTATTGCCCTTAAATGGGGTGACGACACGTCCTGCGCCGCCCATAACACTTTTGCACATAGATGACAGGAAAACCATTGGGTTTTTGTACCGCATAAGCGATTTGCGTGCCGTCTGGCGACCAAGTTGGGCTAAAAATTGAACCTTGTACACTAAAAATAGTGCGCATATTTTTGACCGTCGGCATCCATAACTTTTTAAACTTGATTGCTTGCGTCGGGGGTCGCCTGTCTCCTCGATGTAGGCAATCTTTCCTGTAAAATCACCCGGTTCGCCCGTAATAATTTCATAAATTTTATCACTGACGACATGACTGGCGTGACGAATTGCACTTGGGTTATTATCTGCCATCTGGGTTTGTCTGCCCATCATTACCCGACCTGTGGCCAGTTCAATAACCTCATAATTAATCATCAGTTTGCCCATTGCTGCTGAATTGACACTGCCAACAACCACATACTGAAATCCTGTGGCTTGCCATTGACTTAGGTTTTGGCTAATTTGGGCGGATGAATGCGCTTGAGCAGGTAAATTGTTGCTGGTGGTTTTTAAGTTCAGTATGCTGTAAATCGCCAATCACAATATTGCTAATGGTGCTGTTGCCATAAAATGGCACAAAAAGCCACCTGATAAGGATTTTTGTACGCCTTGCACATCAATTTCAAAAATTTAAGTCTGTATCATTAGCGTGTACCCCAATGTTAAATAAACCAATCATTAAGGCAAATGCTAATTTTTAGAGTGGGATTTTTGGTCATATCAGACTCCTTGGGTGATAAACTTGGTGATAAATTCATTTTTAATTGATTCTAAAATTAAAAACTTAGATTACGATAACTGGTACCTTCAATCGGCGTTAAAGGGCTGGCACGTCGAATGGTATCTTCTAAGGCAGAACGTAGCGCATCGGTGCCGCCGCTCACCTGTACACTTAATACATTGCCTTGTCCATCAACTTGCAGGCTGACTTGAAGAGTTTGGTTACTGCCTGTGGGCGTCCAATATTTTTTGATATGGGCTTGTAGGGCACTGATGATTTCATTTTTGCTAGAACCACCCGTGCCAGAGCCGTTACCACCTTTTGCTACGCCGCCTTGCCCAACAGTTGGAGTTTTTGGGTGTGTCATCTGTGCCATCGTCATGAGCTTGTGAACTTTGACTGGTGGTTTGTTTTTGAGATTCCTTGGATTTACTTAATTCTTTACTATTTTGTTGAGCGATTTCGCTGTTACTGCGTTCATTATTTTTAAGCTCATTTTACTTGCCGTTGTCGCTCTTCATCCTCAGCTTTTTGAGCTTGTTTTTGAGCATACATCTCTGATGCGATTTCCTCATCAAGGCTTTTGGCGTATGCTTGCATTTGGGCTTCATATTCTTGTTGTCTTTGGGCTAAATCGTCATTATAAAGCTTGCAATTCTTCACTAACAACAGCTTGAGAGGTAACTTCTGACTCGTGGTTACCTGTTTTTGAGCAGCCTGATTTTTTTGGCATACATTGATGCAATTTAGGGCTTTCATGCCTGACAAGTCCGAACCTGTGGCAAGACTAGCTTCCATAAGTTCTACTTCAGGCAAGGGTTTGGTTTGTGCAATAAAAATTCCCTCAACAATAAGCGCATGAATAAGAGCGCTTACAATCCAAGATGAAAATGTGGTGCTGTTGGTATCAGTAAAATTTTGCATGATTATCTTTAGATTATTTTTGGGTGGTGTTTGTCCTTCACTTAACAAACCAACTTTAACTATTCCTGTTTTTTGGATGATTGCCATCAAATGCATGATTTTTGCTGTATTGGTTGTCTTTATCAGCGTTAATCATCACTTGCACTTGATTGCCGTTTTTCATTGCTGTGCTGACGACTTAATTCGCTTAAAAATATCGGCAAGCTCTTGTTCACTGACTCTTTTTATCAATGGCATGTTCATAACTGATAAATAGTTGCCCATTTTTTTGCAATGAAACGATGACTGGAGTTAATTCGTTTTTAGCAATGTTGCTGGTTTTTCACTGGGCAAATTTACCTCAACACCCGTGGTTAGCATGGGCGCAGTAACCATAAAAATCACCAAAAGCACCAACATGACATCAATATAGGGCACAACATTCATGTCAGATTTTTAGAGCGGATTTGTTGCGAGTGTAGCGATTTTTCATGAATGATTGCCTTGCTTTTTAAGGTGTTTTTGATAGGCAAAAATATTGCTGAGTTCTTCACAGAATAAAGAACGATTTTTCATAAATGCGATTGGCTTTAGCGGTAAAATAGTTAAATGCTAATGATGCAGGAATGGCAGCAAATAAGCCAATGGCGGTTGCAATCAGAGCTTCAGCAATTCCAGGAGCAACGGTATTTAAACTGACACTTTGAGCGCCTGATAGACCAATAAATGCATTCATAATCCCCCAAACTGTGCCAAAAAGACCAATATAAGGGGATACTGAGCCGATACTGGCAAGTGTGGGAAGACCTTGTTCCAAACTGCCTTGCTGATGACCCTAATGCGACGCGAAATTTACGTTCTATGGCATCAAGCAAGTGTTCGTGTTTAGCACCCGCCTGCTGATTTTTAACAAATTCATCATAGCCAACATAAAAAAACTTGTTCAAGTCCTGTTCGTTCAGGTTCTTTGGCAACGGCTTGATATTGTTTGGTAAAGGTTGTTGCTGCTAAAAACCATGCACGAAATTCATCATCAAAGCGTTCTGCACCGCTTAATTTGCTAAATAAACGCACAATAATTGCCCAACCAAGTAAGGATAAGGCAAGTAAAATTCCCATAATTAGCTGTACAACAAAACTGGCATCAAGAATTAAATCCAATATATTGAGTTCATTCATAAGATAATAATTTATATCAAAAACAGCCCATTATATAATGTAACATCAAAAAAACGCCATGCCGTTTGTCTGTTTAGCTTGCTTGCTTTAACAAATTTATAAAAACAAATTTATAAAGAAGTTATTTAGTTGTATTTTGTTAAACATCAACACAGTTGTTGGGCGATGCAATTGCTGTCTTGTCTGTATTGTACATTTGGTTAAAAATCGCTAGAATAATAAAAATTTTTTTGTGATAATAATAAAAATGAATGACTTGACCCAAAACAATTCCTCAGGTTTTTAGCTAAAGATTATCATTATATTCAACAGTTAAAAAAACAGCTAAAAACACTACCAGACAATCAGCCTGAAAAAAACAACAAAAAGCAAGCCAAATTGCAAAGCGTGATTGAGCGTTCTGCCAAAGCAGTTTTTGGCACGAAAAACAGCATTCCTGCTAATTTGATACAAAATCTTAACGATGATTTACCAGTTAGTAAACAAGCTCAAACTTTGATAGACGCCATTACACACAATCAAGTGATTATTGTTGCAGGTGAGACGGGTTCAGGTAAAACCACTCAGCTCCCAAAACTGGCTATGCTAGCAGGGCGTGGCATTACAGGACAAATTGGGCATACTCAGCCCAGACGCCTTGCGGCTCGTTCTGTGGCAACACGTATCAGTGAAGAGCTTGGTGAAGAACTGGGAAAAACTGTCAGTTTTAAAGTACGTTTTACTGAAGAAGGCACCCGTCATAGTATTGTAAAAACTGATGACTGACGGTATTTTGCTATCAGAAATGGCCTATGATAAGTTTTTGACTCGTTACGATACGATTATCATTGATGAAGCTCATGAACGCAGTTTAAACATTGATTTTATTTTAGGTTATCTAAAACGACTCTTACCAAAACGCCCTGACTTAAAAGTCATCATTACATCTGCCACATTGGATACTCAGCGTTTTTGCTGAATATTTTGAAAGTTTGGGTAAAAAAATACCCATTATTAATGTAGAAGGTAGAAGCTATCCTATAGAGGTGCGTTATCGTCCCATTAGTGCAGATATTATTCAAAGTTATGATGATGATGCGTTTGATGAAGCTGAAGATAATTTGCCAAAAACCCTCATTAGTGCAGTAGAAGAGTGTTTTTTTGGACGCCAGTCAAAAAGGGCATCCAAATCAAGCCGATATTTTGATATTTGCAGCGACTGAAGCACAAATTAGAGAACTAGAAGAAGTTTTAACCTTAAAAAAATTTTTCCTCACACTCAAATTCTACCTTTATTTGCCAGACAAAGTTTTTGGTGAACAGCAAAAAAATCTTTTAGTCCTAGCAGCCAAGGTAGGCGAATTATTATCGCTACTAACGTTGCTGAAACTGCTTTAACTGTGCCCAATATTCGTTATGTGATTGATTTGGGGTTTGCGCGCATCAGTCGTTATAACTATCGTTCACGCATTCAAAGATTGCCAATTGAAGCGGTGAGTCAAGCTGCCGCCAACCAACGCAAAGGTCGTTGCGGTCGTATTGGTAACGGGGTGTGCATTCGTTTGTACAGTGAAGAAGACTTTCATGCCCGCCCTTTATTTACCGAGCCTGAAATTTTGCGCACCAATTTGGCAAGTGTGGTTTTACAGATGCAGCATTTGGGTCTGGGTCAGGCTGAAGAGTTTGATTTTATTACCCCGCCTGATTTTTCGTTTAATTAATGATGCTAAAAACTACTGCATGAATTGTCAGCCATTCATGATAAACCCACCAAAACTGACCGTAAAAAGCAAAAGAAACAAACCAACCGTTCTAACCAAAATTGGCAAACAGATGGCAAAAATGCCCATCGACCCACGTCTGGCAAGAATGTTGATTGCTGGAGATGAGTTTGATTGTTTATCAGATATGTTGGTCATTGTGTCGGCGCTGGCAGTACAAGATGTGCGTGAACGTCCATTTGAAAAAGCCCAAGCTGACCAAAAACACGCTTTGTTTAGAAAAAGAAGATTCAGATTTCTTATTTTATATAGAGTTATTTAAAGTGCTGTTTGATAACCATCCCATGCATCAAGATGCACCCAATCATAAATTATCAGCCAATAGCCGCAAAAAGTTTTGCTAAAAGCACTATTTGAGTTTTTCCGCGCATTAAAGAATGGCAAAAACACATGAACAATTGACACAAATGATGGCAGAATTGGGATTTTGTATAGAAAAAAACAAGCTTTTATTGGAAAAATCCAGCCACAAAAAAACCCAACAACCCATTAAAGAAAACTCAAAACATAAACATAATGTCAGTTTTTTTCGCCAGATGAACATAAATCATTGCAAAAAAATCCATTATGATAACATTCATCGAGCATTGCTGACCGCTTTATTATCATTTGTGGCACACAAAAACGGATGTGGCAGGTGAGTATTTGATGACTAAAAAAATCAAAAAGCTCAAATTTTTCCCAGCCAGTTCATTATATAAAAAAAGGCAAAAGAATGGCTCTTAGCGTTTGAAGTGGTAGAAACTTCCCAGGTATTTATGCGGTGTGTGGCTAAGATTGAGCCAGACTGGATTTTATCGGCAGCAAAAGACCTACTAAAATATCATTATTTTGAACCACATTGGTCAAAAATCTGCCAAAGTGCGAGCCTATGCTCAAATTAGTTTATTTGGTTTGATTATTGTTCAAAAAAACAAGTGGTTAATTTTTGAACAGATTGATTTGCCAGCGTCTAGGGAGATTTTTTTATTCGTGATGCACTGGTAGCGGATAATTATCCAAAAATCATTACCATTTTTTGGTGCATAATCGCCAAAAATTCAGCAGGCACTATCAACTGAAGATAAACTAAGACGGCGTGATTTATTGGTATCTGAAGAAGATTTGTATCAGTTTTATGACCAAAAAATCCCCAAAAAAATATTGCATCAGCTAAATCATTTGAAGATTGGCTCTTTGGTGCTGGCGATAAACGGCTGTATTTTTCGTGATGAAGATATTATGAACGAAAATGCCAAAGCTGGTCAAGATTTTCCAACGGTTTGGCAAGCTGGGGCGCTTAAACTTCCTTTATCGTATATTTTTGACCCCAGTTGTGATGATGATGGTGTGAGTGTTAAAGTGCCTGTCAGCGCACTGTCGCAGTTAAATAGCGTGGATTTGTTGTGGGGATTGCAGGTTGAGCGATTTGAATTGGTTGTGCAGTTATTAAAAATCTCTACCTAAAGAAATTCGTCGCCACATTGTACCCATTCCTGATACTGCTCATAAGATTTTTTTGCTCAATTGGACAGCAATAAAAAAATTTTTGGACTGTTAGACCAATTATGCCAGTCTTTACAAAGATTGGGTATACAAGTTGAGACTAAAGATTTTTAAATTGTCAGCAATTGATAAATATTTACAACCTTTGATTTGTGTGGTGGATGACAATAATCGTGTGATGGATAAAAGCCGTGATATTCACACGCTTCAGCAAAAATATCAAAAACAAACTCAAGCAGTGGTTTTTAACTAATGATGTGGGTTATGACCACTTTCCTAGCCATTTTGTGTTTGCCCAAAAATAAACACCGTGCAGGCGTGGTTATCCAAGAATTTTTCAGCGCTGGCAGATGCCGGAACAGCCAACATAGGTCAAGTGGTTATTCATCAATTTAGTGATGTTAAAAAGCATTAACCACCCATAAAATGGGTGTTTTGACGTTAATTCGCAGTACGTTAGGGGCAAAACAAAAAACAGCTAACAGGACAGATTGATAAGACGTTTAAATTGGCATTTGCACCACTTGGCGATTTAGAAAAATTAAAAAAATTGTTAGTTGATGCTACGTTACAAGCAGTATTATTTGAGCAAGGAATTGATTTTTATTAAAAATAATTCAAACTCTCAAACCAATCGTATCCGTCAGAATTTATTAACTTTTGATAACACATTATACCCCTTGCTATCTATTTTACCACTCAATGAAGAGGAGTTTTATCAAACTCAAAAACGCCTTCATGAGCAGTTTTTGCCCCAAGGGCAATCGGTTTTGGCAACTTTAAAAACAAATTTATACAACTTGGCAAAGTGTTCGCGGACAAATGCTAATGCTTGACACAAATATTTTTTTAAAGAAAAACATTGCTGATATAGAAGACCAATTGGATAATTTATGTTTGGCTGATTTTTGTTTATCAAGAAGATTTTTAATGTTTGGCAGCAGTATCCACGTTACTTAAAGGCACTGCATACTCGTCTTGAGCGTTTGCCACACAATCTCAGATGCCGATTTGGATGCAATATATTTGTTAGACGAGCCAATGAATCAAATATCAAAACATCTACACGATGCTAAATTTAGCCGTTATCGCTGGTTTTTAGAAGAGTACCGTATTAATTTATTTGCCCAACCAATGAAAACACTTGTGCCAGTTTCTGCTAAGCGTCTTGAAAAATTATGGCAAGAATTAACTACAAAATAGCCGATAAATACGCTGATATGCTATTAGATAAATCGTAATGATTTGTGTTAAACTAAACAACCGTATTTTTAATATATAAACCAAATAGGAAACAATAAATGGGTATTTATTTGACTGCTACAGGGCTTTTATGTTCCAGCTGATAAAATCACCAATGAAGAATTAGTAACTGCATTTAACACTTATGTGGATAAGTATAATAAAAACCCATGAAAAAAGGCGATTGAAAAATGGCGAAAAACCGCTTTGCAATACTCTACCGTAGAATTTATTGAAAAAGCGTCAGGCATTAAATCGCGTTATGTCTTTGATAAAAAAAGTATTTTTAAATCCTGATATCATGGCACCTAAAAATTCCTAGTAGAAAATTGGGCGAAGAATTATCAGTAATGGCTGAAATGGGTGCAAAAAGCACTGCAAAATGCGTTAGATAGAGCAGGGCTAAAAGCAGATGATTTGGATGGAATTATTTGCGCCTGCTCAAATTTTCAGCGGGCTTATCCTGCCATCGCTATTGAGATTCAACACGCCGTTGGTATGAGTCATGGTTTTGCTTATGATATGAATGTGGCGTGTAGTGCAGCAACATTCGCCATCTCGCAAGCGGTTGGTAGCATCAAATCAGGACTTGCTAAAAAAATAGCCATTGTAAATGTTGAAGTATTTTTCTGCTCATTTAAATTGGAGAAATCGCGACAGCCATTTTTATTTTTGGAGATATTGCCGCTGCAACCATCGTAGAGGAACTTGATGCCCCCAAAGGTTATGAAATTCTGGACAGCTATTTGTTCACTGAATTTTCAGCCAATATTAAAAATGAGTTTGGTTATTTAAATCGCAGTGAATTTTTGGCAGATGATATGCAGATGTATAGCGATTTAAATGAGCCTGCAACTGATAAGTTGTTTACCCAAGAAGGACGTAAAGTTTTTCGGGAAGTTTGTCCTAAGGTGTCACAAATCATCACAACACATTTAGCAAAAAATCAACTTGAACCGCAACAGGTCAAACGTTTATGGCTGCATCAAGCTAATGTTAATATGATTGATTTAATTTTACGTACGGTAATGGGGAAAAATGCCGATAAAGCGATTGCACCCATTGCCATCAGTGAGTATGGAAATACCAGTTCTGCCAGTCCAATTGTGGCATTTCATGATTGTCAAGATGGCGTACAAAGTGGCGATATTGGGGTGATTTGTGCGTTTGGCGCAGGTTACTCGGTCGGTTCGGTCATTGTGCGTAAAGTTTAAATCAAAATTAAATTGTTTATGCAAAACCCTTATTGGTTTTTAGATAAGGGTTTTTATGTTTTTTATTGGTACAGATATTTTTGACAAATCGAGCATACTAGTGTTTAGGATGATTTAAGTAAATTTTCAACTTGCATAACCCGTTCTTTTCTATTGCCATAAATTTCTAAATAGTTAAACCCAAAATCCTTTAATGCTAACATAAATTTTTTTCTTTAATGGTTGCTCGCCCATAAGGCATATCACGCATTCCATCAGCTTGCCAGTCAACACCTTTATCATCTGTTAATAAAAATATAATCATAAGGATATTTTTTTAATGTGTTCGATGATAAAAAAATAGGGCAATGGTCAAAATACCAATTAGCATAAACCATTAATTCAAAAAGTCCTGTATCACAAAAATAGATAATCATGAGCAAATAGTAATTGTTGATTTTCGTTTAAGATTTGACCTTGTGCGATTGGCAATAAATCGCTATATTGACAAATATAACCATCTGGTTTTGTTTGCAAATAGGTTCGCATATATTCGCTTACAAAAAAACAGTATTAAAATGATTAGCTAAATCTTGTGATAAAGTGCTTTTTCCTGTGCATTCGGCTCCCTAAAATAAGCACTTTTTTTAATTGGTGTGGATTTTGGTGTTGGCAAGGTAATTGTCATGATGAACTAATTTTTCTCCAGCTATATAAAACCCATAAAAAGCAATAATAGTAAATAAAATATATTGCAAAGAGGTAAAAATCATACCTTTGTAAAAATACAATGGTACACTAATCATATCGGCGATAATCCAAATAATCCAATGCTCGATTTTACGTTTTGCCATTAGTAACATGGCAACTAAAAACAAACCTGTAGTTAAAATATCAAAAATAATCTGTCCAAATAAATTGAGAAAATCCAAGTGTAATATGATTAAAATTAAAATTATTATTAATCCAAGGTTTAAAATAATAAATTGTAGTAACAAAAATAAAACTAATTAAAGCTAATACGCTTAGAAGCATCCATTCTTTTTAAAGTGGTTTTTTTGAATTTCAATTGTATTTTTGTTCAACGGATTTGTTTTTTGACCAGTTAATCCAGCCATAAATTCCCATAATGCTGTAATAACCATTAATCAACATATCGCCAAATAGTTGCCATTGCCATAATAAATAAACATAAAGCCCTGTACTAATCAGCCCAACACCAAAAAGCCCAAACACTACCTCGGCGAGCCAAAAAGCACGCTAATAAGCCCAAAAGCTTGATGCAATTAATTCAAGAAAAATCAAGAATGGTGAATAATCTTGATATTGAGAAAAAAATAAAATGAAAAACTATCCATAAATAAAAAAATTAATAATTAAAATCAATAATAAATTAAAAACCAACAAAAGAAATTTATAAATTAATTCATGTATGATGATTTTTTTAAATTGAGGTATGCAGTTTAAAATAATTGATAAAAAAATAAAGAAATTGAGTTAATTATTGATTCATATAAAAATTAATTCATCTATTATGAAATGGAATAAGAAAGCAAATAAACTACCACTCATTACTTTGTTTTTTATCAAAATAATTTTTGTTTATTATAGCAAAAATTTTACAAAATATGGCAAAAATAAGCAGCTTTTTAATTAATTATAAGTTACTTATGAAAGAATCTTTGCGTTTTTTCGATTAGACCAGATGGTAGAACGATTTGAAGAAGTTACCGCTTTATTGTCTGAGCCTGAGATAATTAATGATAACAAAAAAATTTCGTGCTTTATCTGTTGAGCACAGTGATTTATCAGAGATTGCTCAAACTTGGCAAGATTATTTACAAGCTGAGGAAAACCCTAAATACTGCTGAAGAAATGCTTGATGATTCTGACATGAAAGAACTTGCTGAAGAAGAAATTCTGGCAGCAAAAGCTAAAATCAGCCAGTTAGCAGATACTCTTAATATTATGATGCTGCCCAAAGACCCTAATGACAAAGTGCCGGCATTTTTGGAGATTCGAGCAGGTACGGGCGGCGACGAAGCAGCGATTTTTTGCAGGTGATTTATTTCGTATGTATGAACGTTTTGCTCAATCGCAAGGCTGGCAAGTAGAAGTATTATCTGCAAATGAAGGTGAGCATGGCGGCTACAAAGAAATCATCAGCCGTGTTTCTGGTATTAATGTTTATGGTCGCTTAAAATTCGAGAGTGGAGCCCATCGCGTCCAGCGCGTTCCTGAAACTGAAAGCCAAGGACGCGTTCATACATCAGCTTGTACAGTTGCGGTTATGCCTGAAATTGAGATTGATGACAGTGTAGAAATCAATCCAAGCGATTTGCGCATTGATACCCTATCGAGCTAGTGGTGCGGGCGGTCAGCACGTCAATAAAACAGACAGTGCTGTGCGAATCACCCACATTCCTACAGGAACTGTGGTGGAATGCCAGCAAGAACGCAGTCAACATGCTAACAAAGATAAAAGCCATGAAGATGTTGGTTGCCAAAAATTGTCCAAGATAAAGTGCAAAAAAACAAGTGGATGCTAACAGCACTATGAGACGAAATTTGGTGGGCGGCGGTGATCGCAGTGAACGCATTCGTACTTATAATTTTCCACAAGGACGCATGACTGATCATCGCATCAATTTAACATTGTATAAGTTGGATGCAATTATGGAAGGTGATTTGGGTGAGATTTTAGACAGTTTATTGCGTGAACATCAAGCCGATTTGATGGCGAGTGTTTCTGAAGAGTAATTTGATTGATAGCAGCAATAAAAAGGGTGGTTTCACCCTTTTATTGTGTTTGGTTTAACCAATAATTTTAAAAAAATTGTAATAAAAAAATAAAACGGTAAACCCAGATAAAAAAATACAATGCCAGCCAAGGCGTAAATATTCATACCACGACTTAACGTCCCTTCACTTTTTGCCAGTGTGTAATTTAAATAAGCAAAAAAATTGGTGCGGTGACAAATGCAGTAATCATGGCAAACTTTAACAACGCTGCCATTTGTCCTGAAAAATGCAATTAAAATATAGCCGCCAATTACGGTCAGTGTTGTCCATAACATGACATATTTTTCGGTCGCTTGAGTGGTTTTGGTGGTAATAAGTGATAAACTTTCAGCGTTAGCACGCCCATAACCATCAGCGCAGGTAATTACTGTGCCATACATACATAAAAACGCAATAAAAGGCAACAAACATTTTAGACCAGCTACCAATGGTTTGTGTGTACATTTGTATTAATTGCCCAACATAGCCGCCACCTTGCATGATGATTTCTTGTCCCTGTGCCGTATTGTACAAACACCCCCATTGCCAAGAAAAAATAACGCTAAAATTGCTGATGTTAAAAATCCAACATTAAAAATCCACCATGCCCTGAAAAACGGCTGGTGTGGTCGGTACGGATTTTTGGCAGTCCAAAACCGATGTAATTGCTGAAAAATTCTAAAAGGGCAGGCATCCAGCCCATTAAAGCGATAATAAATCCTAATGCTGCTAAATTCAAGGCGAAGCGGGAATAAAATTTGGGTCAATAGCAGATGGTTTGCCAGCGGCGATAAAAACAGCAGCGATGGTAGCAGCGGTTAAAGAGATAATAATCCATTTGGTCAAACTGTCCAGCAATTTGTAATGCCCTGCAAATAATAGTAGCCATGATGATGCCATGATGATGGCGGACAGGGCAAGCGTGTTTAATTCAAAAGGTAACATATAGCCCAAAATCACCGCACATAAAATAGATACTGCGCCTGTGCTAATAATGCCTGAGACAATGCATAAAATAAAAATGCCCATAAATAAGCAGGCGATTTTTGGCATAACCTGCAACTAAACTTTCGCCAGTGCTGTAGGTGTATTCGGTAGCAAAACGATAAAAAGGATATTTAAAAACGTTGGCAAGGACAATCACAATCGCCAGTTGCCAACCATACAATGCCCCAGCTTGGGTTGAGGCAACTAAATGGGAACCACCAATCGCGGCAGATGCCATTAAAATACCCGGGCCAAAAGATTTTAAGGATAGCTTTTGGCTGGTGCCAATATTAGCTTTGGGGTCAGAGAAATCTTGAGAGATATGGTTATCAGTCATGATAAATGCGCTTAAATTTCAATGAATGATTAAAAAAATAAATGACTAAAATATTTGTAGTAACAGCAAATAAGTCATTAATTTAGATTAAAAATAAAAATAGCAACTAAAAAAATAACATAATTTTACAAAAATTACTATAACGGTTTAATTATTAAGGACGGTTTAAAAATTAAAAAAACAGTTAAACTTTTGGCGGTGATTGGGTATTTAGCATTTTAAACTCAATGGATTATTTGCTATAATGGAACACTTTTTATTAATTATTTAATACAAAATTACGTTAAATGTAAACAATTGTTTAAGGAGTCATCATGACGCAGCAGTCATCTAATCAAGATATTCAAAATGAAAAACGACATTATCGCTCAGCGTCACGCCAAGTTACAAACTCTAAAACAACAGGCAAATCAGCAGGGTAAAACTGCATATCCCAATACTTTTTAGACGCAGTGATTATTGCCAAGATTTGCAGGATAAATTTGCAGATTTGGATAAACAAACCATTGAAAATACTGAAAAAAACATTTGTAAGTGTTGCAGGGCGTGTGATGCTTAATCGTGGTTCGTTTATTGTGATTGCAGATATGACAGGGCGCATTCAGCTGTATGTGGACAGAAAAGGATTATCTGAAGAAACCCTAGCATTGATTAAATCATTGGATTTGGGGGATATTGTGGGCGCTAAAGGTTATATTGGGCGCTCTGGTAAAGGTGATTTATATGTGCATTTGCAAAGTTTTTGAACTTTTAACCAAATCACTACGTCCGCTACCTGATAAATTTCATGGGCTTCATGATACTGAAAACCCGTTACCGTCAGCGTTATTTGGATTTGATGGTCAATGAAGAAACGCGCCGTGTATTTGAAATTCGTACCAAAGTTGTTGAAAGGGTGCGTAACTTTTTAAAGGGTGAGCGTTTTATGGAAGTAGAAACGCCGATGATGCATGTGATTCCTGGCGGTGCTTCTGCTAAACCTTTTGTTACCCATCATAATGCTTTGGATATGCAGCTTTATTTGCGCATTGCTCCCGAACTTTATCTAAAAAGATTAGTTGTTGGCGGTTTTGAACGTGTGTTTGAGATTAACCGTAATTTTTCGTAATGAAGGCGTATCAACGCGTCATAACCCTGAATTTACAATGATTGAGTTTTATCAGGCTTATGCTGACTATCAGGATCTGATGGCACTGACTGAACAAATGTTGGAAAAAAACTAGCGCTGGATATTTTAGGAACAACCGATGTAGTTTATGGCGAAGAGATGTTTTAGTTTTTAAAGGTCCTTTTGAAAAAAATGACCATGTTTGATGCTATTTTTAAAACACAATCCACAGTTTACGCCTGACAATGTTAATGACTCTGAATTTTTGGCAGATTTTGTAAAAACACACTAAAAAGAAGAGGTTAAACCTTCTTTTGGCTTGGGTAAATTACAAACCATCGTTTTTTGAAGAAACGGTAGAAACCAAATTGCGCCAGCCAACATTCATTACGGCTTATCCAGCTGAAACTTCGCCATTAGCACGCCGCAATGACAATAACCCACATGTAACTGATCGTTTTGAAATGTTTATTGGAGGGCGTGAGCTTGCTAATGGTTTTAGCGAATTAAATGACCCAATTGACCAGGCTGAGCGTTTTATGCAGCAAGTTGCTGAAAAAGATGCAGGCGATGATGAGGCAATGCATTACGATGCAGATTTTATTGAGGCGTTAGAGTATGGGTTTGCCGCCAACAGCGGGTCAGGGCATTGGTATTGATCGTTTGGTGATGTTATTTGCCAATGCACCAAGTATTCGTGATGTAATTTTATTTCCGCATATGCGTCGCAAAGATTGATGGTTTTATTTTGCATTTAATTCAATACTGAATTAAAAATAAACAATTAATTAAATCATAATGGGGCGTGTTTCTATTTAAAAACACGCCTTTATTTTTTAATTTATTAAAAGTTATGATGGGATAATGGGTAATTTTTATTTTTTTGGAAATTTTTTGTAGTGGTATGTTTAATTTCTATCATTACAACGTTATTTAATAAACGATTTTTTTAAATCTTCCTCAAGCGATTGGTGTGCCAATTGTTTCAGCACTATTGGTTTTTTTATTACAATGGATGGCAACTTTGTTGCATGGCAATCAATTTATTTCTATCAACATTAAAGCAATTGAAGATACGGTTGCCAAAAATACAATTTTATGATTTTTTTAATTAATGGCGTTATTTGTTTTATTTTTAACTGCATCAGCATTAAAATTTAAAGTTTCCGATTTAAAATCATATTGGAAGCCGATTAGTATTTTTAGCCAGTATTTCGTTGTTGCTTTGTGCGATTGTTTTTTTGGATTTTTCTTATATGGTTACCAATTTATTATTGGCAAAGAGGTTCCTTTAATTGTTTTTGTTGTTATTGGGCAGTGCATTGGGAGCGACCGACCCAATTGGCATCAAGGGCGTATTAAGTTCTATTAAGGCGCCTGAACATTTGATGATAAAGCTAGAAGGTGAATCATTATTTAATGATGCCATGTGTATTGCGGTGTTTATGACAATTTTAAAAAGTCATACAAGGAGCGGATTTTTAATTTATTATCTGTCATTCGGCATTTATGTTATGAAATTTTAGTTGCCGTGGTTATTGGCATTGCTTTTTGGTAGAATGGCACTTTATATTTTAAAAAGGTAAAAATGAAACTGAATCTTTGATTTTAACTACAGCAGTTTTGGCAGCTGGTTCTTATTTTGGTGGCGCTGTATGCTCATGCATCAGCTCCAATAGCCTGTGTCATAGCAGGTTTGATGGTGGGTAATCGCTGGCAAGAAATTTTAGCAGAACACGATATTTGTGAAATTAATCATTTTTTGGCATACCATTGAAGGTATTATTAATTCATTTTTATTTACTCTAATTGGCCTTGAATTATTTATTTTGGACTTAACTGTAGAAATTGTGATTGGTGGTATTGTCGCATTTACTTTGTTGCATTTGGCGCGCTTTATTGCAAATTTCACTTCTTTTGCTTTTTCCAAGTTTGAAAAAGAGTTCTTATAAAGGCAGTCTTGAGATATTATCTTGGGGTGGGGTGCGTGGCGGTATTTCTTTAGCGCTGATTTTGGCGGTTTCGCATATTCCACAATTAAAAACCTTATAACAATATTTTAATTGGCTATACTTTTTATTGTGGTATTGCTATCAGGTGTGGTTTGCGGTTTGGGACTACCTGCAGTTATCAATACCTTTTTATTATAATGCTGATGAACCTAAAACTGGGTTTATGGGTTGGTATCAAAGAATGATGCATAAAATTATGAATCGTTCAGATAGACTTTATGTATTGAGTGAAGATAAGTTTGGCAATCAAACCATTTCATTGTATGAACCCAATCAAGAAGAATTAAAAGCGCTGCCAGAATACAATGATGTAGCAAATGAAACGCCTGCTTCACTGAATAATCCAGATAGATTTTTAAATATTTAATATTACGATGTTGTATTGTTATGTCCAATTATCAAGTTCTTGCTCGTAAATATCGTCCGAAAAAAATTTCTATGAATTGATTGGGCAAAATCATGTCTGTCAAGCTTTTAGCCAATGCTATTGACACGCAAAGACTGCATCATGCTTATTTGTTTACAGGAACGCGCGGAGTCGGCAAGACAACCATTGCTCGAATTTTTAGCAAAAATGTCTAAATTGTGAAACAGGCATTACCAGTACTCCTTGTGGTGTTTTGTGATGTTTGTATCAGCGTTGATGATGGACGTTTTATTGATTTAATTGAGATTGATGCGGCTAGCCGTACCAAGGTGGAAGACACTCGAGATTTGCTGGAAAATGTACCTTACGCACCAACACAAGGGGCGTTATAAGGTATATTTGATTGACGAAGTGCATATGCTGTCTACACATAGTTTTTAATGCGTTATTAAAAAAACTTTGGAAGAGCCACCTGAACATACCAAATTTATTTTTAGCAACTACTGACCCGCAAAAACTTCCTGTAACTATTATTTCTCGCTGTTTGCAATTTGTGCTGCGCCCTTTACCTCAAGAGATGCTTTATCAGCATTTGATGTATATTTTAAATCAAGAACAGGTTGGATTTTTGTGATAAAGCTTTTATGGCAATTGGCAAAATCTGCCAAGGGCTCAGTGCGTGATGCATTGTCTTTAACTGACCAAGCAATTGCTTTTGGTGGTGGGGTTTTAACAGAAGATACCGTTACTCAAATGCTTGGATCGGTGGATAGTTTAGATATTGTGGCATTGATTGAGGATATTTTTTACAGATAATCGCCCAAATCTTACCAAAACTATTTTAAAAATGCGCCAGCAGATGGTAGATGCCATTGCAATTTTTAGATGATATCGCTGATACCCTACATGATTTAGCGATGATTCAAACTTTGCCTGATATACCGCTGGATATGAGCACTAATCAGGCAGAATCACTTTTGGCGTTAGCAAAACAAGTTTCTCCAACCCAATTACAACTTTTTTTATACGCTAGTCAATAAAAGCCGCGAAGAAGCACAATTGGCAACAACACCAATGCAAGCGTTGGAAATGACCATCATCCGCATGATTGCTTTTTGATTATGTTACTTCAAATCAAATGCCGCAGACTTCTTCGAATGAAAATTTAGCGAATGAAAATTTAGCGAATGAAAATTTAGCGAATGAAAATTTAGCGAATGAAAAATTTAGCGAATGAAAATTTAGCGAATGAAAATTTAGCGAATGAAAATTTAGCGAATGAAAATTTAGCGAATGAAAAATTTAGCGAATGAAAAATTTAGCGAATGAAAATTTAGCGAATGAAAATTTAGCGAATGAAAATTTAGCGAATGAAAATTTGAGGAATGAAAATTTAGCGAATGAAAATTTAGCGAATGAAAATTTAGCGAATGAAAATTTAGCGAATGAAAATTTAGCGAATGAAAATTTAGCGAATGAAAATTTAGCGAATGAAAAATTTAGCGAATGAAAATTTAGCGAATGAAAATTTAGCGAATGAAAATTTAGCGAATGAAAATTTAGCGAATGAAAATTTAGCGAATGAAAAATTTAGCGAATGAAAATTTAGCGAATGAAAATTTAGCGAATGAAAATTTAGCGAATCCCACGAGAATTGATTCTCATTTACCAATTAATCAGCAACAATTATCTAGGATGTTAAAAACCACCAGTTCAAGAACTAACAGGTGTGTGGACAGCTGACAAATGGGACTATTGGCTAAGCTTGGCTAGAGAAAATCAGTGGTTGGATGCAGATGAACTGGCTTTGGCGAGTCAATCCATTATGATGGGCAGTATTGATGGTGAATGCACTTTTTACACCACCAATAAAAAAACATGCAGACCAATGTAACATTTAAGAGTTTTGTATGCAAATTTACCCAATATTTCCAACAAGCTAAAATTGATAATCAGTTGCATGTATTGAGCGATAATCCGTCGCTTGATGTGGAGCAGTTACCAAAAACAAGGCACAATCACGCCAGATCCAAGTTTATGAAATTGCACAAAGGCAAATTATGAATAGCCCAAATTTCAGTTACTTTTATCAGCAAGGTTATTTGGATACTCAAAACTCTCACCAAATGATTAAAAAAATATTAAATTAACATTTAATTAAATGAACGTTGAGAATAAAAACCCTATCAAGTAAATGATAGGGTTTAAACAAAACGAAGATGGGATTAACGTTTTGAGTATTGTGGGCGTTTGCGCGCTTTGTGCAGACCCAATTTTTTTACGTTCAACTTCACGAGCATCACGAGTAACAAATCCAGCTGCTTTTTAGGGCAGGTTTGAAGGTTTCGTCAGCTTCAATTAATGCGCGAGTTACGCCGTGGCGAATTGCGCCAGCTTGACCGCTAGCACCACCACCAGTAACTGTGATGTATAAATCATAATCAGTTACAACGTTTAGCAATTCTAATGGTTGACGAACCACCATACGAGAAGTTTCGCGACCAAAATATTCATCAAGTGCTTTGCCGTTGATGATGATATTACCTGTGCCTTTAGATAGGAAGACACGAGCAGTAGAAGTCTTGCGGCGACCAGTGCCGTAATTGCGTTCCATAATGTCTCCTTGATTAGATGTCTAGCACTTTAGGTTGTTGGGCTGCGTGTGGGTGTTCTGTACCCGCATACAGTTTTAATTTCTTAATCATTGCATAACCAAGTGGACCTTTTGGTAACATGCCTTTAACAGCCTTATGCAGCACATCTTCAGGTTTATGAGCGATTAACTTGGTAAAGTTAGTCTCTTTAATACCGCCAGGATAACCAGTATGACGATAGTATTTTTTATCTTCGGCTTTCTTGCCGGTTACCGCTACTTTGTCAGCATTAATAACAACGATATAATCGCCAGTATCAACGTGTGGTGTGTAGCAAGGCTTATGTTTGCCACGCAGACGAGAAGCAATTTCACTCGCCAAGCGACCTAATGTTTTGCCTTCAGCATCCACGATATACCAATCGTGTACAACTTCAGCGGGTTTGGCACTGATGGTAGTAGTCATATAAAAACCCTATACAAAAAAATGGATTTGAGAGAGATAAATTATTCATCAATTCAAGATAATATCTTGATTTGACTATAAATTTGAGTTGGGGAAACGAAGGGCTCTCAAAAACAGCCAACATTATAGAAGATTTTTGCTAAAAATGCAACGCTTTTATTGAGTTGGGAGGATTAAGAAGTGAAATCAGATAAATGGTTTAATTTTTTTGAGTAATCAAGGTACAATGAATAACCAAGGTGCAATTAAACCTTATAAAACTTATAAAAATTAAATACAAATGTTTAACTATGTTTAAATACAGTTGCAAAAGGCAGATTAAATGAATATGCGTACACCCAAACAACTTGGACACAATCCACGTAAGCGCTTTTGGACAAAATTTTTCTCCATGATACGAGTGTCATTCGTCACATTGTTGATAGTATTCATTTAAAACATTCCGATAATTTGCTAGAAATTGGTCCAGGTCTTGGGGCATTGACAGAACCTTTGCTTGCTGAAGTCAATGGTATGACGGCGATTGAGCTGGATAGGGATTTGGCAAATGGTTTGAAAATGACCATTGGTGCTAATAGTCATCCTGATTTTACAATTATTAATGACAATGCTATGTTGATAAATTATCGTCAATTAGCAGAAAAATTGGGCAAAGGGTCTTTTCGTATTGTGGGAAATTTGCCTTATAATATTTCAACACCCATTTTATTTCATTTATTGGAATTTAGTGATGTTATTATTGACATGCATTTTATGCTTCAAAAAGAAGTTGTGGATAGAATAACCTCATCACCAGATACAAAAAGAATATGGCAGATTGTCAGTTGTGATGCAATACTTTTTGTGAAACAGAGTATTTATTAACCGTACCAAAAGGAGCGTTTAACCCTCCGCCCAAGGTCACCAGTGCAGTTTTTCGTTTAATCCCTTTTAAACAAAAACCAATAGCTGCTAAAGACGAACGATTGTTGATGTTGGTTGTTCGTGAAGCCTTTTAATCATCGTCGCAAAACTTTACGTTCAATTTTTAAAACCGTTGCTACCTTGCCTGTTTTTACTGATGAAGATTTTTAATTTAATCAATATCAGCCCAATGGCAAGACCAGAAAATTTATCCGTCGCTGATTTTGTTCAGTTATCAGATATGGCTTTTATCTAAAAATAACAAATTTAAATTCATAATTATTTAGAAAAAGAATATGAATCACCAAGAAAAATTACCGTTATCAGTACGTCATTGGCGATTTGCAGGGCTGTTTTTGAAGGATTTGAACAGTTAAAAAGCTATTTTTGTTTGATGAAAATTTAGATAAAATTTGGCTTTGTGGGGATATTGTGGCGCGCGGCGAGGACTCTTTAGCAACTTTATCAGAGGTAAAGCGATTATCAAAAAGGGTGCTTTTGACAACAGTTTTGGGAAATCATGATATTAATTTATTGGCGGTTTGGCGCGGATTTGTTGCTGCCAAACCCAAAGATAAAAACCCAAAGCATTTTTACAAAGCCCCTCATTGTGATGAGCTATTAAACTGGTTGCGCTGTCAACCTTTATTGGCGCTGCCTGATGAAAAACCGTTTTTAACCCATGCTGGTATACCGCCCTAATTGGAGCGTTAAAGAAGCTAAAAATACGCTAAAGAACTGGAAGCGCATCTGGGCGGTAGTTTAAAAACTTGATAAATTATTGCCGAACTTGTACAGCAAAAAAGCCGATATCTGGTCAAAGGATTTTGCAGGGCTATTCTCGTTTGCGTGCGATTGCCAAACTATTTTTACCCGAATGCGATTATGTGATGAACATGGCACGTTAGAATTTTCATTTAAAGAATCATTAAACGACCCAATGCCCAAAGGGTTTTTGCCTTGGTTTTTGGCAAGTACCTAGAAAGCGCAAAAATTTTGTTTGGGCATTGGGCGGCACTAGAAGCTCAAGTGCAAACAGACTATGTACAAGCTTTGGATGCAGGCTATGTTTGGGGCGGTCAATTACTTGCATATCGTCTACATGATGGTAAAAATTACAAGTGTATATTCAAAAAAATATTGATAAAATTTAATGGGTTAAAAAAATGATGACACAAAAAAATTAATTTGGCAGGGCGCGGCTTTGGTTATTTTGTTATTGTCAGCATGTGCGTCAAAACCAACGTATCAGTCAGCAACTTCTCAACCAAAAATTGCTTACAATGCTCAAGGTGTTCCAAATTATTATCAGGTTAGACAGGGTGATACAGTTGGGCAAATTGCTAAACGTTTTCAAATAGATAAACAAACCATTTCAAAAATAACTGTTCAGACCGTGATAATACAATTTATACGGGACAGTGGCTGATTTTATGGAAGGGCGGTACCAAACACAATACCCAAAAGTGAAACGGTAGCCAAAAACACCTCAAAAACCAAAAAAAATAACACCAAAAATCATTTTAAATACTGATAACGCATCGGTTCCTAAACCATCGACAACAATGCCTGTCATTACTCCATCGTCTACAAAACAAAGCTCGTCTCAGCCTATTTCAACTAAAAATACGGCTAATTCCAATGGGTTTGTTTACCCTGTCAGTCGGCAAAGTCAAATCGTTCGACATTTTGGAGCTGTGCGTAAAATTGATGGAAAGTCAATACAAACTCAGGGTGTTTGGTTTATGGGTAAAGATGGCGATATTATTATGGCCAGTCAGGCGGGAACGGTGATTTATGCTGACCAAAAATAGCATGCCTGATGCGTCTATTGCCATTCGTCATGCTGATGGCATGATTACAGAGTATCGGTTTATTAAAGATGCTGTTGTTAAAGAAGGGCAAAATGTAAAAAGCAGGTCAAAAAAATTGCCAGTATGCGCGCTAGTGGTAATGGGGTAGTATTGACTGAATTTCGTATGTTAAAAAAATAACAGTTATATCAACCCGATGACCATGATTAAATAACATAAATTAACAACAAATAGTGATATTTATGAATAAGTTGTGATAGAATAAAACCCATTGATTGTTAAATATATAAACTATGAACAAGTTTACATTATTATTTGGTTTATTTTTGCTGATTTTTAATCAGCAAGCTTTGTGCAAAAAGCTGCTTATAAAGAAAGTGATACGCAAAAATCAACAATCAAAAAGCTCAAATAAAAAAACTATCAAAGCTATTTTTCCAACTAGCACAAGATAATCAATTCATGAATTTAAAGGCGGTGGGCCAAGCGTTTGGTGAGTCAGATTTATATAATAAAGTTACTCAAAAATACTTTTTGATGAATCAGTTGTGATATTTTATAATGACATAAAAAGATAACCCAAATCATGCCTTAAATCATATAAGATTTCAGGTTTGGTTGAATCCTTATGAAATGGACATTTCAGAGCTATTAGGTTCAGTGGAATTTTTCCTTTAAGGAAAAATCAATGCCCAAGTATAGAATTAATAGAAGAAGTAACGGGTGTTAAAGCAGATAAACATGAGATTCCTTATTCGCCGTCTTCAGTAGGGCGAGTGCCTCAGTTTTTAACCCTATACCCAATATTACTTCCAATTGCCCAAACAGTGGATTGGTTTTTTGATGGCAGTGCTTGCTGTATGGAATTAAGTACAGTTTATAAAACCCGTGGGTTTTCACCACAATCAAAAAAATAATCAAAAATTTGTAATGGTATTTTCTAAATAGAAAAATTAGGACAAATGATGTATCGTATTTTACCAAAAAGATACTCAAGCGTTATTGATTGATATGCAGGAAAAATTAATACCGCATATTGACAATTACGAAGTTATTATAAAAAAATGCCAAAAATATTAATTCAAGGGTTATCTGCACTAAATATCCCATTAATAATTAATGAACAATACCCTAAAGGTTTGGGAAATACAATATCAGATATCAAAAATGTATTTAATAAAAACCTAGAAAATAACATTCTAGAAAAAAAATACTTTTTAGTTCTTGTGATGATGAGATAACATTTCAGAAGATAAAGCAAAAATAATCGTCCAGTTGTATTGCTGTTTGGAATAGAAACACACATCTGTGTATTGCAAACCGCAATGGATTTATTGCAATTAGGGTTTACGCCAGTGGTGGTAGCTGATGCAACCAGTTCACGTGCAGCTCAAAATAAGCACTTGACATTAAAACGTATGATACAACAGGGTGTTATCGTGGTTAGTACCGAAATGATTTTTATTTGAGCTTTGCCAATCATCAAAAAAACCCAGCCTTTAAAAACCATTTCGGCATTAGTGAAATAATTTATTTATTTTATAGTTTAATACATAGTTTAATACAAAAGGTGATTTATGAAAGTTTTTTAATAAAACGGTATTATCAAAAACATTATTGGTAAGTTTGTGTCTGGGATTTGCTGGTAGTGTCTTTTGCTAATGATTCTATAGGTTATGTTGCTACTGGCGGTGTAGAGTATATTAAAAACGATAAAATTGCCATGCAAAGCGAAGATTTGCAGATTAGTAAAAATTTAATTAAGGTTGATTATCAATTTAAAAATACAAGTAATAAAGATATTACTGAAACTGTTTTTATTTCCTCTGCCTAGTGTTCCTGTACCACAAGATTATAATTTTTCAGATACCGCAGAAACGATTGATAGTTTTAAAATTTTAGTAAATGATAAGCCTGTTAATTACCAAACCCATGTTCGTGCTTTTATGTACCCATTAACAAAAGATGGAAGTTTTGATTTTGAAGCTAAACAAATTGATGTGACTGAAGAATTCAAAAGTTGTGGTGTGACAGAAAAAGAAATACAATATCCTTGGACGGTAAAAGGCGATTTGTCAGCAATTCATCGTAAATTATTAAAATGTGATAATCCAAAAATTAAAAACAACTCATTGGCAGTACCAGCAATATTGATATGAATTCTGAAGATGATTTACTGTATGCTGTGTATTGGGAAAGTCAAGTTATTTATAGCTGGCAGCAACTATTTAAAGCAAATAGTGTTACCAACATCAAACACAGTTACAAACCTTTGATTGGTGGAAGTGTTGCTGTAACAGAAAGTGAACACGAAATGTTTTGCATAGATGATGGTATTAAAAAAATTACTAAACAAAACAGAAATGGGTAATACCTACTCTTCTTTTGGGGTATATTTTTGACAACGGGAGCAAATTAGGGCAAAAACCAATTGAGAATTTTTAAATTAACCGTTGAGCGTGATAACGACGAAGTGACTTCATTTTGTTGGGCAGGCAAAGGTAAGGTCAATAAAAATTGGTCAAGGTAAATTCCAAGTTGTTGAAAAAAACTTTAAGCCCACCAAAGATTTAGATGTTATTTTTATTAAAGTAAAAATAAACGCATAAGTAAATTGAGGTTGAATATAACTTAGTGGCAGTTGGATATTAAGTTATTTAACTGCCACGGTATGGATGGAGCAATGTTATGAGAAAGTCATTACTTTTTGTTTTTTGGTTTATTGGCATTATCAGCAACTCAAGTCTCAGCAAAAAGATATTCCTGTAAAGTTTACTAAAGGTAGTTATTGCAGTTCTTATTCTGGTGCAGTGTCCAATCTTGATGCTTTTTAGCTTATATTTAACAAAAGGGCAAACATTGACTGTGAATGTTAATGATGGGGAAATAAATAAAGTATTAAACCCTCGTAATGCAAAAAGTCTCTCCATTAGAAGAGGGCGTTACTGGCGCTAGTTATAAAGTCAGCCAATCAGGAAAAATATAGAATTTTTGTTTCTCCTGATTTAAAAAGTTGCAGATGTTGAGTTTTGTGCTTATTAATTCATCTTGAAGTAGCATTTTTATTATCAAAGCAGTGCTTTTTGGCATTGCTTTGTTTTTTTATTATTTGGTAAAAAAATTATGACAACATCAAATCCTGCAGAAACCATTTTAAAAGTACGCGCTGACAAATGGCTTTGGGCAGCACGTTTTTCGCACACGTTCTTTGGCAAAAGAAGCAATTGAAGGCGGAAGAGTTCATATGGATGGCAAAAAAATTAAAACCAGTAAGGAATTAAAAATTGGCGATATTTTGACCATTAGACAGGGTAATGCCAGCACACAGGAACAAAAAAACCATTATTATCAAGGCGCTATCAGAACAAAGAGCTAATTTCACCATTGCTAGCAGTTTATATGAAGAGACTGAAGAAAGTATCATTACTAGAACTTTTTCTTGCTGAGCAAAAGAAAATGGCAAAATTTAGCCAAACCTGACACCAAACCCAATAAAAAAAGAACGCCGTAATTTGCAAAAATTACATAGCCAATGGTAAAAAAAGGGGATTGTATGAATGTTCCAAAATCTGTATTATTGGTTTGTTTAGGTAATATTTGCCGTTCGCCATCAGCTGAAGCGGTTTTGCGTCAAAAATAACCCAAAAACCTTGATATTGTGTTAGATTCAGCAGGTACAGCTGGCTATCATATTGGTGAAAAACCAGACAATAGAGCGATAACGGTAGGGGAAAAACTAGGCTATGATTTAAGTCAGCTACGAGCCAGGCAAATTCAATGGGAAGATTTTTTTATCGTTTTGATATTATCTTTGCCATGGATAAAAAAATAATTTTTAATGACTTGCAAAAATTACAAAAAGGCTCAAGATTTTTCATTTAAATCAGCCAATTGGTACACTTTTTAGCATTTGATACAGTAGATGTTGCTGACCCTTATTATGGCAATCTTGATGATTTTAGACAAATGTTTGTTCAGATACAAAAAAACTGCTGATAACTGGATATCAATTTGGCAAAAATAATAATCAAAATTTAACCAAGTTGTAAAATAGCATTATGTAATAGTTAGGAAAGTGAATTGTGAATACCATCTCTGCAATGTTTAACTATGATTTAAGCCATGCTAATACAATGGCTTTAAAGTGTATTGCCCGTACTTTTGTTAAGATAACAGACGTTCGCCAAATCAAACCCGCAATTGATTTTTGCTAAAGAGCAAAAATTACCCATTTTTTATTTTTGTCAGGCGGTAGTAATGTGTTGCTACCTAATTATTTAGATGCTCTAGTTATTTCTCCATCTTTATTTGGCATTCAAATTGTTCAAGAGTCAGATGAAAGAATAATCATCAGTGTTCAAAGTGGTGAAAAATTGGCATGCTTTTGATAGAAACTTGTCTAAAAATGGTTGGTATGGGCTGGAAAAATTTGGCATTAATTCCGGGTCTGGTAGGGGCAAGTCCTGTGCAAAAATATCGGCGCTTATGGTGTACAAGTTTCTGATTTTTATTGATTATGTTATTGCTTACGATTTAATGACAGGCGAAAAAGATGTTGCTTAATAATCAGGCATGTCAATTTGCTTATCGAGACAGCTTTTTAAACAAAAACCCCAATCGTTATTTGATTACAGAAGTAGCATTTTGTTTACACAAAAATCCCAATCAAGTTATTACCAGTTATGGTGATGTTGAAAAAGTGGCACAGCAAATTTCTACGAAAAATCAGCATGCTGATCTATTACCTAGTGATGTATTTGAGGCGGTTATAAGTATTCGTCAAGAAAAACTGCCTGACCCTAAAATTTTACCAAATTGTGGCTCATTTTTTTAAAAATCCCATTATTCAATTGGAAAAAAATTTCATCAATTAAAACAAAAGTTTGCAGATTTACCTTGCTATGCAGTCGATGAAAATCAAGTCAAGTTACCTGCTGGCTGGCTTATTGATAAATCAGGTCTTAAAGGTAAAGGCGTGGCACCAATTTTAACGCATAAAGATCAGGCATTGGTATTGGTAAACAATGCTCCAAATCAAGCAACCCAACAAGATATTCAAAAACGCCCAAAAATTTTTATCATAGAAGCGGTAAATCAAACCTTTGGCGTAGTGCTTGAACGCGAACCAGTATGGGTGGATGGTCAAGGTGGTGTTTCTTAATCAAAACGATAAATAGCTTGGAAGTCTAAATAAAAGATATTGGTTGCTTGATGTTTGGTAAAAATTTTTGCCCGAAAACGTTCTGATAATAACAAACCAAAACCGTCATTTAAAAAAACGGTTTTTGTTGTTTGTTGTAAAATTATTGTTGTTACTTGTTGTGATAGGGGTTTTTGCCATTTACTCCAGTGTTTTCATGGTTGGGTGTTCATTTTTTTATCATTTTTCGGTTATGACGTTGCCAAAAATGACAAATCTCCCCAAAGCATTGTTGTGCTTGGTGGGGGATTGACAAAACAAACCAATCAAGATGGTAGTAAAATTATTCTAAATCATTATAGTAAACTGCGCACCGATTCCGCTTATCAACTGCACCAACAAACTAAGCTCCCAATTATTACCAGTGGTGCCGAATCGCCTTGGCTGAGTGATTATTTAAAAAAACTTCAAAAATTATACTCGTTTATGATAAGTGATAATGCCAGCATGAACACGTGTGAGAATGCAATTTTTACTGCTAAGTTATTAAAATATCATGAGTTATCAAATAGTATCTATTTGGTAACCGATCGTTATCATATGGCAAGAGCTAGACGACAATTTGCAAAAAGCAGGCGTGCAAACCTATCCTTATGAGGCGCCTTTGGTGTTGCCCTTAGATTGGAGAAAACCAAAAATAACTTGATGCACAGTCGTCGCGTGGTCTATGAAGTAGCTGCTTTAGTACGAGATATTGTACGCCCACAAAACAATTGCCGTAATGAAGAGTTTATCAGTATTGAAGAAATTAGTACACCCAGACGTGTACCAAAAATTTTTAAAAAAATTAAAAATACTTGCATTTCAGCAAAAATCTATATAATACACGCCTACGGAAGTTTGGCAGAGCGGTTGAATGCACCGGTCTTGAAAACCGGCGTGGGTTTGTAGCCCACCGTGAGTTCGAATCTCACAACTTCCGCCATTTTTACTACCTTTGGAAGTTTGGCAGAGTGGTTGAATGCACCGGTCTTGAAAACCGGCGTGGGTTTGTAGCCCACCGTGAGTTCGAATCTCACAACTTCCGCCATTCATCTTAAAACAAATAAAAACCAACTTAAAATTAAGTTGGTTTTTATTGTTTAATAAAACCTAATCCTAAATTGCATAATCAAGTGCATAAAAAAAGCAACTAAAACAGCAGCAATTAATACCGTGCCAATATTTAGTTTGTTTATCCTCCTGAAACCAAGCGTCCAATTACTAAGGTTGCAAATCCAAGCATGATGCCCGTAACAATATTGGCAGTCAAAACAATAAAAAAACAGCACAAAACCAAGCCGCTCATTGCTTCAACAAAATCACTAAAATCAAGTTTTTGAAACATTACTTAACATTAAAAGCCCAACATACATCAGCGCAGGGGCGGTCGCGTAACTGGGCACTAAAAACGCTAATGGCTGCAAAAATAGCATTGCTAAAAATAATAAACCCACAACAACAGCAACTAATCCAGTTTTGCCGCCAACGGCTGTTCCAGATGCTGATTCAATATAAACAGCAGCAGGGGCTGTGCCAAATAATCCTGACAATAAACTGGATGCAGAGTCTGCAGTAAGAGCTTTGCCACCGCCAATGATTTGTTCATTTTTATCAATTAAGCCTGCTTGTCCAGCGACAGCACGAATGGTTCCTGTGGCGTCAAAAACTGCGGTCATTACCAAAGCAAAAACTGCAGGCAACACTGTTTTATCTAAAGCACCAGCAATATCTAATTGAAAAAAATAATGAATCATCACCAACATGTGGAATTTTTGATGGGCGAGCCACTAAAAGCTAACATTTGAATCAAATATTAAACCAATGGTTGTGATGGCGATGATAACCCATAAATGCCCCCTTTTACTTGACGTTTTTTTCCAAACCAATAATTGCTGCCAAACCAAGCAATGACATAATGACGCCAAAGGATGTAAAATCACCCATTTTAACAGGTAGACCCGCATCATTTTTTTAACAACAAATCCAACGTTATTGGCGGCAATTAAAAGTAAAAATAAGCCAATACCAATGCCTGCTCCGTGAGCAATAGAACTGGGTAGATTTTTTTAAAAATCCAAGTTCGAATGCCCGTGGCAGAAATTAGGGTAAAAAAATACCCTCCCATTAAAAAATTGCTCCCAAAGCTACAGGTACACTAACTTTACTGCCTAAAAACTAAGCTAAACGCGGTAAAAGCGGTTAAAGAAATGGCGCAGCCAATCGCCATAGGTACATTTGCCAAAAACCAATCAAGAGCGAGCCAAAACCCCTGCCACAAGGCAAGTAGCGATAAATACCGATTCAGCAGGAAATCCTGCTTGAGAAAGCATATTTGGAACCACAATCACTGAATAGACCATAGCTAAAAAGTTGTAAAACCTGCTATGACTTTCTTGACGAACGGTAGAGTCCCGTTCTTGGATTTGAAAAATAGGAAAAGTAAAGACATCTAGCGTCATCCTGTTTGCGTAAAAGCAGTAATTTTACTGTAAAGATAGAATTATTACAATTTTACAACTAAGAATTTACAATATTTTTGTTCAAAAAATTTTTTGCTACAATAGAACAATCTATTTTTAAGATTATTTGGATGAACTGATGAAAAACACTGCTGAAACGCTGATTTTTGCCAGATTTTTTTGGTAACTTTAGTACAAAAATAGCCAATGAAACAATAGAGAGTAAACTTTCTTTAGTAAATTGGATAAAAGATAGTCAAAAAGGATTAATTTTATATTTCTATCCTAGGATCATACCCAAGGATGTACGATTCAAGCAGTTGATTTTTACTAAAAATTTATCAAAATTAGCTGAAAAAGACTATACTGTTATTGGGGTGTCACCTGATGATGTGAGCTCACAAAAAAATTCATTCAAAAAAACACGATTTACAGATTGGACTGATTTCTGATATTGAAAAACAGCTGAGTTATTATTTTTGATGTATTTAAAGAAAAAAACAGCTGTATGGTAAAAAAATATTTTTGGTGTGGTGCGTTCTACTTTTATATTTGATAATCAAGGGAAAAAAATTTTTGGCAAGTTATCGTAATGTAAAAGCTAAAGAACATGTGCAAAAACTTATTGGCGGTTTTATAAATCATGATGGTACTGTTTATCAATAATCAATCCAACAAACTTAAGCAATGAAAGTTTTGCATTTATTATCATCTTTAAAAATACGATGAATCCGAACGTGGCATTTATGCCATCACTCATGCTATGGCAAAAGCGGGGCATAAATCGGTGGTGATTGGCTGCGCTGATAAAAATCACTGAACTGGTTACTCGGCTTTTGCGAGATGATACAATTTATTATCAAATGGCCATGCCAAAAAAATCTTGGTGGGCGCTTCGGCATATTTTTTTCGGCTCAAGCATTTGATTTTACAGCATAAACCAGATATTATTCATGTGCATTCACGTACACCGGCATGGGTGCTGCATATGTCAATGAGCTGGTTGCCAAAAGAAAAACGTCCAAAAGTTATTGCAACGGTGTATGGTTTTTTTATCCTTTGAATTCATACACTAAAGCACTATTTTTTGCTGATATCATCATTAGTGCTTCTCGTAGCATTGATCGGTATTTAAAGGAAAAATTTAGCAGCCAAACAAGAAGAATCACCTGATGGTTTTGCTGATAAATTAACCAAAAATTATTTGTGTGCGTCGCGGTGTTGACGTTAAAAAAATACCCTTATCGTCATCATTCTTCTGTGCATTGGCTACAAAGCGTTTTTTTGCTCAACACCCTGAATTAGAATATAAAAAAATGGCTAGTCTTTCCAACTCCTATCGGTAGCGAGTATGGACAGGATTGGTTGATTGATATTTTGGGTAATCTACAAGAAAAATTTCCAAAAATTCACGCTGTAATTATGGACGATGACTTAGCTACTGCCAACGAACTTGATTTGGCTCAAGAAGAATTTGTGCAAAAATTGTATGCATTGGATTTACAAAAACGCGTTACTTTTTTTAGGGTAAACGACCGCCTGACATGCGAGAATGGCTGGCGTCGGCAGATATTGTTTTGGCGCTGGCAAATTACCCTGAAAGTATTGGTATTACAGCCATTCAAGCAGTTCATTTAGGCACTCCCTGTGATTGGTTGGTCAAAAGGGGCGTTTGCAGATATTTTTGACAATAACTTATCCGCAAGGTTTGGTTAAAGAAGAAACCGCATTTGCTTTTGTGTAAATCAGTCAAGTTTCACTTACAAAAATCCCATTCGCCCCGCCATAACTCACGAATATACTATTGAAGAAATGGTGAAAAATACATTAAATATTTATCAAAAATTTAATTAATCCAGATGCCAAAAATAAAAAAACCCTGAAATAAAAAAATTTAAAAAAACAAAACAATTGGACGATAAACAATCAAAAACAGAAAAACAGTTTACAAATATTCTAAATTATTTTATAATCAAGATATTAACTTATTGTTAAATAAGGGTTATTTATGAAAAAAATTTGCTACTCAAACCGTACTTGCTGCAATGCTGGGTTCTGTTGTTTTTGTCAGGCTGTGCTACTAAAACCTTAATGACTAAAGATTCTGGCGGTAGCTATGTTAAAAACCAGACAAACATTGGTTGAGGATTCAGTTTTGGCTTTTGGTAAGCCTGCTACTCGCATAGCCAATGCACCTGATGATGCAGTGGTGATTGTTGGGCAAAAAAACACAGTTATGTTTTTGACTCAAGGTGGGTCAGAATTCACTAGTTTGCTTGGGTATTTAGACCCAGACTATGTGAGTCTGCGTGAGCCGCTTGATTTTTATTCAGCAAATAATGATGGAAAGTTTACAGGAACGTTGGCTTTTAAAATACACACGACTCAAAAGAAGATTTTAGTAAAAAGACGCTCAATTTTTTTCCTAAAACATAATGTGAAGGAATGCACCACATACAACGAAAAAGAACTACAAGCCCAAAGTTTTTTTGTTTTAATATTAGTTTAGAAGGTGCGGTATATCCCGTTGTGAGCAATCAACACAGTCTAAAAATCTTTAAGCCGTCTTTATCCTGTAACCATCTATACCACCAAAGAAGAAACCGCTTATCGTAAAGGCGACAGCGACCCTGTAGAAAAATTGGTTTTTATTTCCATTTGCGGTAGCTTTTGATGTGGTTACGCTTCCCTTTCAGGCATTAAAGAAAATTTTTTTAATTGATTGAGCTAAAAACGGCAATTTTTTTCAGGTAAAAAAATCTTGTGTAACATCTGAAAATTTAGTAGAATAGGCGGATTGTGTTAGGCAACGTGTCTCCTTTGTTAATAATAACATTGGTAATTCGGTGGCTGCCTGAATTATCGCCTACACTAAGTGAAGCCCCTTTTATTTTTTTACCTTAGTTAAGGATTTATTATGGCAAACTCAGCCCAAGCTCGCAAAACGCGCTCGTCAAAACGTAAAACAACGCGCTAAAAACGTATCACAACGTTCTATGGTTCGCACTTACATCAAACGTGTCGTTGCCGCTATTGAAGCAAAAATCTTACGAATTGGCAACTGAAGCCTATAAAAAAAGCAGTACCTGTAATTGACCGTATGGCAGACAAAGGCATTATCCACAAAAAAATAAAAGCCGCTCGTCATAAAAGCCGCTTAAATAAAGCAATCAAAGCATTGCAAGCCTAAGTTTATTTTAGGTAAAACAAAAGAGTGTTATAAAACACTCTTTTTATTTCTAAAACTAATAAACGATACTATAAAACAGTATTGGCTGGTTCATAGGATAGGGTGTCAGTAATTTGATTGCGTTCATCCACCAAAACAACCTTTGGCAAATGGGTTTTAATTTCATCAGTAGATAATAAAACATAAGACATAATAATCACAACATCGCCTTCTTGAACAAGGCGTGCTGCCGCACCATTAAGGCAAACCTCGCCACTACCACGTCTGCCGGCAATGGTATAAGTTTCAAAACGTTCACCATTATTGTTATTAACAATTTGCACCTTTTTCATTAATATCAATGCCAGCGGCTTCTAATAAATCAACATCAACTGTGATGCTGCCAACGTAATTTAGATTTGCCCCTGTAACAGTGGCGCGGTGAATTTTTTTCCACCCAAAAAAAGTTTTTAAAACATAGATAACTCTTTTATCAATTACTCTTTTTAATGTAGATTGGCGATGTTCTTTAACATAATCAATCATGCAATCGCGCAACAGCTGACTGGCAGTTCGATTATTTTTCTTTTGGCAGCTTTTTAAATTGTTCTACCAACACGCATATTAAATGTCGTTTGTTCTTCATTGCTCATTTTTTGTCCCATTATAAAAACTTAATAGCCGAATTAGGCAAATTATTCGTATCAAAAAAATTGGTATAATTGCGTAAATGGCAACTTACAGGCATTAATTTTAACTGATATTAAAACAAAAAAACCACCTGATTTCCAGATGGTTTTTGGTTTTTACATTAAGTTCTAAATTGTGGGAAGAAGGCAGGAATGCCGGAAGCATACCCACAGCGCCCATAGCAAGGCAAAGAATGACAAATCCAGTCATTGGAATGACAACACGACCTGCAAAGCCCAGCTCAATACTGCGTTTTTTTGTCGCCAATCAAAACCTAAGTTATCCAACATCATTGTTAAAGACCAGCCAAAAACAGGGTTTACCAAAGCAGATGCAAAAACAACAATGGCAGCCGATTGAGTGGTTTTTACCTTTGCGAGTCATTTCCATGCCAGCTTCTAATAACGGCACAAATACCGCAACAATCAACGCAACACTCAGTACAGGTTGCCAGATTGCTAAATCCATTGGGTAGCCCCAGATACTGGCAATAATACAAAATAGGGCAGTTAAGATTGCACCAGCTGGAATCGGACGTTTGGCAATCGCCGCTGGAACGATGTAAGTTCCCCAAGATGATGTAAAGTTTGCTCCGCCAAGCGCTGAACCAATGGCCTGTCTGATAGAGCAAGTAACCATAGTATCATCAACATCCATATGGGTTCGGTCGGTGTGATTTGGATAACTGATTTTTTTGGAAGACTTTATGACCTAAGAAATCTGGTGGCCACATAGCAACTGCCAAGACTGCAAAAGGAAAGACCACAATAAAGGCTTTGGCGTCAGGCAAACCCAATGTCCAGCCAGTGTTTTCGCCCCACCAGTACATTGGACTCATGTTTAGGTAGACCCGGTGCGGTTTTTAAATTCAAAATGGCGCACCAAAGATAAAAGCTAAAAATCCCGCCAAGGCGCAGCCAATCGGCACAGCAAGCCAACGTTTTTTGCCAATGCTCAAGTAGGGCATACATAATGATGGTGGCAATGATGATGACAAAAGCCAAATGAGGTATTTCTATGGCTTTTGCCCAATCGATTAGTTTATTGACCCTGTCCGATGGTACCTACAAAACCCAAATACAACAAAAAGACCACCTGCAACCCCATCACTGGTTAGTTTGGTCATCAAACTTCCGCCCTTTAATAGACTTAAAATAAGTCCAAATACGGCAATGGAAATACCGAACGCCAATGGGTGTCCGCCTGCTGCAACGACAATAGGGATTAGTGGGATTAGCGGTCCATGCGTCCCGGGCAAATTTGATGTTGGCAGGATAAAACCAGAAAAAAATCACCACCAAAATAGCTGCGATTAAAAGTTCATAACGCACGTTTTCTAAAATAAAACCATCACCCAACCCCAAAGGTGCTGCAAAAAGCTGCCGCCATAGCGCCAACCATAACAATTTTACCGATGGTGCCTGCCATTGCAGCAATGGCGTCTTCAGGTTCAAAGCGATAGTCTTTAAAAGGTAGGTTAATACTCCAACGCTTTGGCTTCATGATTTGCAATTCATGCGCTAGATATTCATCACGGGTATTAAAAATTAGAACTTGGCTTGTGAAGCTCAGTATAACTTTTTATTTTTGTATTTCGCGAAGCCTCTCTTCGCTTAATGTTGTATTGATATCACTCACAAAAATACTCCTTAAGTTGCGATGATAAAACATCTTAAATCCCTGTCTTTCCATAATCATGATACTGAAAAAAACAATTTTAAGACATTTCAAGGTTAAAAACCTCTTGGCTGATTATAACTTGCTTTTTTTAATCGCTGTCATGTAATTTTTTTATTTTTTTATATGATTTTTTTGATTGATAAATAACTTAAATCAATCGCTGGTCTTATTGATGCAGTTATGGACTGTGATAAAATGGCTGTGTTACAATAAATTGCTTAAATCAAAGTAATTTTAAGTAAAAACGGTTTTTAATAAAAATACGTTCAATCAAACCAGTTTAAGTAAATGCACTATGAATCAACCAATCCATCTAACCCTGTCCGCGTTGTCAAAAATCGACCATCTGGCAAAATAACCCTTATCGCCCCTTTTGCAGTGAGCGGTGCAAACTGATTGATTTGGGCGCATGGGCAGCTGAAGATTATAAAATTACCGCTGAAGATTCTCCTTTTTAGTGAAAAAAAGTGGTGAAGAAAGTGGTAAAGACATTGGTAGAAAAAGATTAACAACCGTTTCACCACCCAAGCCAATCAAAGTGAATATTAAACCAATCAATTAATATAGGAATGTTTATGAGTTATTTATCTGCAACTTATCATCGCCAACCGATTACCTTTTACCAAAGGCAGAGGTTCGTATTTATACACCGCTGACGGTACCGCATATTTAGACGCTTTAACAGGCATTGCAGTTTGTGGTTTAGGGCATTGTTACCCACCAATCACTGATGCAATTGCCGAGCAGGCGGGGACTTTGATTCATACCAGCAATTTATTTGGTATTGATTGGCAGGAAAAAGCAGGCCAAATACTGTGTCAAGCGGCAAATATGAAAGAGGTGTTTTTTGCCAATTCTGGAGCTGAAGCCAACGAATGCGCGTTAAAACTTGCCAGACTGTATGCTTATAAAAAAAGGACTGACCCGCCCCAAAGTGGTGGTAATGGAACACGCGTTTCATGGGCGGACACTGCTGACGGTAACGGCAACCGCCAATCCCAAAGCTCGCGAAGGATTTTTTTACGTTGGATGAGGATTTTATTCGGATACCGTTTGGCGACGCTTCCAAAGTGGCGGATTTATCCGATGACCCCAATATTTGTGCGGTATTTCTTGAGCCAATTCAGGGCGAAGGCGGACTGTATACGCCCTGATGATGATTATTTGCAAAAATCGCTCAAATTTGCCAAAAAAACGATTGGCTTTTTGATGTTGGATGAGGTGCAAACAGGCAATGGACGCACGGGCAAATATTTTGCTTATCAGTACAGTGATATTGTGCCAGACGTTTTAACCACCGCTAAGGGGCTGGGTAACGGCTTTCCAGTGGGGGCGTGTATGATGAATAATAAAGCGGCAGGTTTGTTTAAAGCGGGTTCTCACGGCTCAACTTTTTGGCGGTACTCCCTTGGCGTGTCGGGTGGTTTGCTCGGTTTATGAGCATTTAACACACGATGTTATGCAAAACGCACTTACTCAAAGCCAAAAAAATTCGCCACGTAGTCCAACATCGATTTGCTGATAAAGTCGAAATTCGTGGGCGTGGCATGATGATTGGTTTTGCCATGCCGTCTGATGTTGATTGCGGTCAAATTGTGGCGATGGCTCGCGATGAATTTTATTTGATTGTGAATGTAACAGGCGGTAACGTAATACGATTATTGCCAGCTTTAAATATCAGTGAAGCGGATACGTGCAGTTTGATTGAAAAAAATTATTGGCGTTGCTGGATAAAAATTTTGCCATAGATAAAACGTTTAATAAAAACCATATAAATCATAGAGATTGCTGTATTTTTGGTTAGGTTTATAAATTGACAAAACCGTTTATTGTAACTATAATCTTGGGCTTAATTGGCAGACTATTTTTGTGGACTGTTTCAAGCCGACTTGATAAAAGCGGTTTTTATTATTGACGTTTTGGACGGTTAAATGTGTGGAATTTTGGTCAAAAAAATTGATTAAAAATTTCAACAACTTTTTAGTGAAAAAAATTATACCCAAAAAAATGATTGAGTAACTAATTGATTTTTATTTAAGAATTTAAATCAACCGCTGTCTGAAACACTCCCCAATTTTTTAGGGGATTAAGACTTCATTAATGTAGTGACCATCCTCTGAGATAATAAGTCTGAAACACTCCCCCAATTTTTTTAGGGGATTAAGACGGTATGCATCTGTGGTATTGATCTTCATGGTATCGTCTGAAACACTCCCCAATTTTTAGGGGATTAAGACATGTTCTGGTCTTAGCCAATGGTTGGTATTGTGCCGTCTGAAACACTCCCCAATTTTTAGGGATTAAGACTGATTAGCATATCTTTAAAGTTCATTTCTATTCGTCTGAAACACTCCCCAATTTTTAGGGATTAAGACTTAATGAGCTAGATCGTGATACTTCATGATGGAAGTCTGAAACACTCCCCAATTTTTAGGGGATTAAGACGGTAAGTGAGCATAGAAAATACCCATTGCAGTAGTCTGAAACACTCCCCAATTTTTTAGGGGATTGCGTTATTAGCTAAAAATAATCATAGGCAATAAAAACCTAAATTTACTTTTAGTAAATTTAGGGTTTTTAAGGTTGATGGATATTGGATTTATTTTAAAAACAGCTGATAACCAACATTATCCGTAAGATTTTTCGCATTGATAGCCAATTTCAGTCAGAGCATCAATAATCTTACGCGATGTACCTTCAGAGGCTTGCAATCCTACCAAAAATACGACCTTCTGCCGCACCATGATTTCGGTAGTGAAATAAAGTGATGTTAAAATCTGTACCTAATTTTTTTCCAAAAAAATTTAATAAAGCGCTGGGGCGTTCAGGAAACATAACCCGAAATAAATGCTCATCCTTGACCATCGCATGACCGCCGATAAGATAGCGAACATGTGTTTTAGCAGCTTCATCATCGGTTAAATCAAAAGCGGTTAAGCCTTTTTTTGTCCAAAAATTTCTTGAATGATTTGTCGCTCTTTTTGTCCTTCTTTTAGAGCAATGCCAACAAAAAAACATGAGCAATTTTTGGGATTGTTTGCGTCCAAGCGATAATTAAATTCAGTAATATTGCGACCTTCTAAAGTACGGCAAAATTCCAAAAACGCCCCTGTTTTTTCGGGCAAACGTACCGCAAAAATCGCTTCTTTTTGCTCGCCAATTTCGGTACGCTCTGCAACATACCGTAAACGGTCAAAATTCATATTTGCCCCCGAAATGATGGCGGCGCAATTTTTTTGTGCTGTAGCTGATTTTTGTTGAATGTATTTTTCATTCCAGCAACCGCCAAAGCCCCAGCTGGTTCAACCACACTGCGATTTTTCTTCAAAAAAATATCTTTGATGGCGGCACAAATTTCATCATTGGTGCATGTTACCACATCAGGGTCAATGACGGTGCCGCTGCCATCGGATTTTGGTAATTGGGCAATATGAAACGGCAGTTCGCCAATTTCTGCAACAGCAACCCCATCGGCAAATAAAGAAACCTGAGGCAGTTTTACTCGTTGTTTGGCGGTAAGTGCTGCCTTTTAAGCAAGCAGCTCCAGCAGGCTCAACGGCAATTACTTTAATATGGGGCGCAACCTCCCCAAAAAGCCGCCACCCCCGCAACCAAACCGCCGCCACCCACGGCAACAAATACATAATCAAGCTCTCGCCATTGTTGAGTAAGCTCCAGCCCAATTGTGCCTTGACCCTGCAATGACCAGCTCATCGTCATAAGGGGCAATGTAGGTAAAATCATCTTCTTGGGCTTTTTGCATGGCAAAAACGGTTGGCTTCATCAAAACTATCGCCATGCAAATAAACATTGCCACCCTAAGGCTTGCACAGCTTTGATTTTAATCTCTGGAGTGGTGGTTGGCATAACAATTAGGTTATTTAATTGCAACCGATTTGCTGAATAAGCAACGCCTTGGGCGTGATTGCCAGCAGAAGCGCAAATAATGCCTTTTTTTGTTTTTTTATCATTGGGCAATTGGCTAATTTTTATTATAAGCCCCACGCAATTTAAAGGAAAAAAACAGGCTGTAAATCTTCTCGTTTTAGGCGAATTTGATTATCAAAACGTTTGGATAATTTGGGGGCATTTTTCTAAAAAGGTGTTTGAATGGCAACATCATAAACGGTTGCTTGCAAAATAGCACGAACCCAAGAAGAGAGCATCGATGATTCCTTTTTGGTTAATAAATTGATTTTTATTTGATGATAAAAATCAATCGTTGCATGTGGTTTGATAAGTTCTATAAGCTTTTTTTGATGAGTTTAAAATGTTTGTTCTTTTTCATCTCAAACATAAATAAAATGGGTAACGGTTTCAGCGTATTGATTGCGTTTTTCTGATTTGTTCATTTTGACAGTTACAACTTACAAAAAGAGATTATCAGGATACAAACAATCCATTGATTTTTCTAATTGATTGTTTGATTCTGTAAATGTAGTTAAATTCAGAGGGTGAATCTTCACCAATCAAAATGTCATACACAAGCCCACTCACCATCATTGTAAGCTCACTTTAGGCGTGTGTTTTTAAAAACTTTGCCAGTCGCCCAATTTTAATGGGCTTTTTTTGCCGTTATAGACTTTTGGCAGGATATGAGCTAAATCATATCCAGCAACAGTTTTTTCTATATGATAAAGGCATGATAAAACATCAAAAACCAAGGCGGTTAAATATTTTCATGAACTTTATCCTAAAGGCAATTATATAACTGGCTACGCCTTTTTTATTAAGCGTCTAATTGCGCTAAAATTTCATCACTGATATTAACATTGGTGTAAACTTCTTGAACATCGTCTAAATCTTCAAGCATGTCAATCATTTTTTTAGCACTTTTTGGGCGTCTTCTAAATTATCAATATCAGCCGAAGTAGAAGCAGACATGGTAACTTCAGCACTATCAGAAATCAATTTGGCGTTATCTAAGGCATCTTTAACCTTACCAAAGTCGTTAGGGTCGGTAATCACTAGCAAACTTTCGCCATCGTTTTCAATATCCAAAGCGCCAGCATCCAAAGCCACTTCCATTACTTTATCTTCTAGGCTAACGTCTTCAAATACAATTTCACCACGTTTGGTAAATAAATAAGACACCGAACCTGAAGTGCCTAAATTTCCGCCATTTTTTTACTAAATGCATGACGTACTTCGCCAACGGTACGGTTTACATTGTCAGTCATGGTTTCAACCAATACCGCAACCCCACCAATGCCATAGCCTTCATAGGTGATTTCTTCCATATTGTCGTTATCACCGCCACCAGCACCACGCTCAATGGCACGTTTAATCACGTCTTTGGTCATATTAGCGGCATTGGCTTTTTTTCTAAGACGGCACGCAAACGCGGGTTGTTGTTGGGGTCAGCATCGCCGGATTTGGCAGCAGAAACGATTTCACGGATAATTTTTGGTAAAAATTTTTACCCTTTGCTGCGTCTTGTTTTTGCTTTGCGATGTTTGATATTTGCCCACTTACTATGACCCTGCCATAAACACACCTATAATTAATTTAATGACAAAAATAAAAAAAGTTAAAATACAATCAAAAGCGGTATTTTATCATAAGTTTTAAAAAAATGTTGGAAAAATTGGCAATCTAAAACGCTACAGTCAATGACTTAATTTTTTTACAGTTTTTTTGAGTTAGAATAGGAAATTTGATTTAAGACTAATTTGACGGTTTGCCATGAAATCCAAAAATCTCACGCTTGCCGAACGCATTCATATTGTCATTGAAGGTACAGACACCCTCCAGCAGGTAAATTTTTTTGATGTGCTTTTTGTTGATTACGATTTTGTTGAGCGTTTTTGGTAATTATGCTTGATAGTGTTCTGGTATGGCGATTGCGATTTAGAGAATTGTTTTTTTATGCAGAATGGTCGTTTACAATTTTATTTACCATAGAATATATTCTAAGATTGTATTCGGCACCAAATCGCAAAAGGTTATGCATTTAGTTTTTTTGGGGCGGTAGATTTGTTGGCGCTTTTTGCCTAGTTATTTAAGTTTGTTTATTGCTGGCACAAAGTATTTATTAATTGTACGCATTTTTACGCATTTTTACGCATATTTCGTGTATTTCGTTTAAAAATCTTATATGCAGCAGGCGGGATTTTTAGCAGCCGCTTTTTAAAAACCAGTCAGCATAAAATTACAGTGTTTTTTTCTGTCCTTGCTCCTATTGGTTACTATTTTTGGTTCTATTTTTGTATGTAGCTGAGGGTCCTGAGAATGGGTTTACCAGCATTCCACGGTCTATTTATTGGGCGGTGGTAACTTTAACAACGGTTGGTTATGGTGATATTTCACCCAAAACTCCCATCGGACAAACCATTGCAAGTATGGTGATGATTACAGGTTATGCCATCATCGCTGTACCAACGGGTATTTTTACCGCTGAATTAACTCGCACTATGAGACCGCAATTACACCCTGTGGCTTGTCCAAACTGTGGTAAATTTGGTCATGCTTCAAGTGCTAAGTTTTTGCGACCGCTGCGGGCATGAATTGCATGTTTGAAAATTTACAATAAAAACCGCCCAATCTTGCAATTAAGCGGTTTTTACTAAGAAAGGATTAGTTGCCCATAGCTTGAGCAGCTTCTTTTTTTAGCGGCTTTTTCAGCTTTTTAGCTTCATGTTTTTTGGCGTATTCAGCTTTTTTAGCTTTCATGCTGCTTTTTGAAGCGTTGGAAATAAGACTCTTTGGTGCCATTGGCAGCCGTATTAGAAGCACAAGCAGTTAATGCTAAGCTAGCAGCAACCAAAGTGGTGATAGCAAGTTTTTTTCATCTTGATAACCTTACCTTAAAAATGAATAAAAAAATCAAATGTGTAAATACTAACATTGAAGTTAAAAATTTTTGCAATATGTAAGTTTTTATTTACAGCATTATACAAAGCTAATTATTTGTAATAATTTGTGTTTTTGGATACGTTTATCAGCAAATTAATCGCGTTCTTTGTTAGAAGAGAACTTAGAAAATTTTTTGCTTTTTTTAAAATCGATTACTGCTTTTTTGTGCAGAACCGTTAGGTTTTTTTCAGCAGCTTTTTGCGAGTTACTGCTCTTTGATTTTTAAAGGTTTTTTTAGTAATGCGTGCTTGTTTTTTTCTTTGGCGTGTGTGGTTAAGCTCAGCATTTTTTTGATGACGCAGTCCAACCAAATCGCACAATTTGCCAATTTCTTTTTGCGTCAAGCTCAATAAAAACGCCCTGTACGTAGCTGTTTGGGTAAAATAACGCTACCATAACGCGTACGAATCAGGCGCGAGACTTTGAGTTCTTGAGAATCAAACAATCGACGAACTTCACGTTTACGACCTTCTTTTAAGGTAACGTGATACCATTTATTAACACCTGTGCCACCACCTTCTTTGATGTCATCAAATTTTGCCATACCATCATCTAAAAACAACACCAGCGGTCAGAGTTTTGGCAATTTCAGGAGTAACTTCACCCAAGACACGTACAGCGTATTCACGTGTGATTTCAGTCGAAGGATGCATCAAACGATGTCCAATTCACCATCATTGGTAAATAACAGTAGCCCTGATGAATTAATATCCAAGCGACCAACCATAATCCAACGGTCATGGGTTAGTTTTTGGCAAGCGTTCAAACACAGTCTGGCGACCTTGAGGGTCTAAACTTGAGCAGATTTCACCTTCTGGTTTGTAATAGGCGATGATGCGACGACGTTTTTTTGTGGTTGTCTTGAATGCGTACCAGTCGCCCATCAATACGAACTTCATCGTTATCAGTAGCGCGTTCACCCAGTTGAGCAATTTTTGCCATTGATGGAAACTCGTCCGTTTTTAATCACTTCTTCAAGTTGGCGCCGTGAGCCTCAAACCGATGCGCGCCAAAAAGTTTCTGTAGTTTTTTTCGCCTTCGGTTTTTAATGGGATTATTCATAAAAAAATCCTGTAACGTGGAAAATAACATTTCGCAATGTGGACTTTTTCATTATACCATAATTTTACGATGGATTTGTATTTATGGACAAAGCATTAATATCAGGCATGGGCGGTAACTCAGCTAAACCACAAAGCCCAAAAAGCATCTAAAAATTCATCAGTGGTGTGCAACAATGCTGGTCTTCCTAATGTGTCTTTATAACCTTTTTTTCTACAATCCAGCCCCTTATCAAATAATTGTCGTAAAAATATGACTAGATACACTGACGCCACGAATTTGTTCAATATCAAGTCGGGTAACGGGCTGTTTGTAGGCGATGATGCTTAAAGTTTCTAATACAGCTTGGCTGAGTGTTTCAGGGGCGTTCAGGAAAAATTTGCTGAATCAGTGGGGCGTATTCTGCCTTAATTTGCAAGCGATAGCCACTTGCTGTTTGGCTGAGTTCAAGTACGCCTCCTGAAAGTCTTTCCTCTAGTAACAGTAAAGCTGTAGTGATGTCATTGACATCTACCAGATACTGACCTGAGAGGCGTTTTTTTAAGTCATTTTTAGTCAAAGGCATTTCACTGATGTGCAATAATACCTCAATATGCCGACTTAAAAGATTGCAGTTTATTTTTTTGAATCGGCTTTTAAATGGGTGTTTGTCATAAAATTTAACCAAATAAACCATCTGTTCTAGGTTTTTGACAAAAATGCCAATATAAGAAAAAGCAAAACAGCACAAAACGATAAAAATCCACGCAATCTGGGAAATTAAAATCCATGTCATATAGTCATAGCCAAACATGGGTAAAACTACCCGAAAAAAATTGCACTGACAATCATCAAAATAAATATAGCAGTTACGGTTTTTTTGGAGGTTGGTGAATGTTTCTGCCAGTGTGTCCTAAAGAAACACGAGCCATCATTGCAACGGTCATCAGCCCAATACCAAATAAAGCTAGACCATGCAGACCCAAAGAATGTAAGTTTAAAGAAGTTTCACCAACAAAAAGGATAAATGACAAAAAAATTAACAAACTTACTGTCATACCAAAAAAATGCAATGACCAAAGACCACAATAAGGGTTTTTTTCCAAATAGCGGCATGATACCAATTTTTTTAATCTTAAAATATTAGCAATAAAACAAACCAAAGCAAAGACTGCCGTTATTTTTTTGGCATTTGGAAAAAAATAAATCAAATATCATCATACCAGCCAATCCGACCAAGCTGGCACGGTCTAATAATTCAGAATTTTTTTGCTCAATATTAACACCACTGGGTTTTCCAAAATTATCAACACTGATTCCTTTGACGATAAAAATGGCAAAACTCGCCGCCCAATTGTAAATACAATGCCAATAATCAAAAATAAGGCAGAGTATAAAGAAATTTGTTGAGTGGTTTTATGGTTTAACACAATGCCAATATAAAAAAAGCTAAATTGGCGGCAAAGATTAAAATTAATTTGGCAATAATACCAATCTGGCGCTTTTTGTCGAGCTTTTTGCAACTGCACGCACAACCGCAAAACTGGTCCATGCCCAAAACAGCATATCAAAAAAACAAAAAGCGACAATAAGCATGGGCGTACTTTGGTACTGCGTGAAGTCCAAGCCATAAAAAAATCGCGCCATTACCCAACAAAAAGATACCAAACAAATGCCAACCATAGGGCATGGGTTGGTTTGTCCAGTGTTTTTTACCGCAGTTAATAAAAAGCCTGCAATGACTGCCAAACTATAGCCAAAAAGCATTTCATGACCATGCCAATAAAAAAATATCTAAACTGCCTTTAAAATGGCGCGATACCTTTTAAAAATCAGCGTCCATAGTAACATGGTAATCACAGCAAAAATTGCTGAACTTGCAAAAAAATATCCGAAACCCTAAGTTTAAAATTGGGTGGGGTGATGTTGGACGTTTGGCGGTATTTTGAATATTCATTAACATTATTTTTATCCTTAAGATTTTTGGCTTATCATACGCTTTTTACAGTTATTTTTTCAAATCAACCAAAAAGAAGTAGTATCGATTAATTTTTTTAAAAATGGCTAGTGGAGCCACCGTTTTTGCTAAACTAAGCATTTTTTTGTTTTAAATTACTGCAAGATGACCAATACGCCATTATTGACCTCCGATTACGATTATCATTTACCTGAAAAATTTGATTGCTCGTTATCCTTTGAAAACGCGTTCCGCTTCTAGATTATTGTGTGTTAATGGCAGTAGTATGACCGATAGGCTGTTTAGTGATTTGCCAAGCCTGTTACATGCTGGTGATTTATTGGTTTTAAATGACACCAAAGTAATGAAAGCTCGCCTATTTGGTCAGAAAACATCAGGTGGTCAAGTTGAGGTTTTGGTTGAGAGAATATTGCCTGATGATGGGGAAATGCCCTAAAAATCGTGCATTATGTCATGTTAAATCCAGCCGCAGTCCAAAAAAAGACAGTCAATTGATTTTGGCTGGGGGTAATTTGACCGCAACCATGTTAAATCGTGAAGAAAAACCTTTTTGTTTTGGCATTTGATAAACCTGTTTTATCAGCGCTAGAGGCATTTGGGGAATTGCCTATTCCACCATATTTTTGAGCGTAGAGCCGACCAAGATGATGAAAGTCGTTATCAAACCGTGTTTTATGATGCCAGCAAAACAGCCAGCGTTGCTGCGCCAACAGCGAGCCTGCATTTTTGATGATAAGACCCTTGCCCAACTACAAAAAGGTGTGGAAATCGCTTTTGTAACGTTACACGTTGGTGCAGGCACGTTTGCTCCAGTTAAAACCGAAGATTTAACTCAACATATCATGCACAAAGAGTACGCGCATTTACCCCAAAGTACCGCTGATAAAATCAATACTGTTAAAAAACGGCGGTCAAGTGATTGCGGTTGGCACAACGGTAACACGCACTTTAGAGACAGCGTATTTGCACTGCAAAAATGGTCAATTAAGTGAATTTTTCTGGCGATACTCAAAATTTTTTTATTTATCCACCTTATCATTTTTGGGGTTGTTGATAGATTAATTACTAATTTTTCATTTACCAAAATCTACATTATTGATGCTGGTTTCAGCGTTTTGTAGTAAAAACAATATTTTAACGGCATATCAACACGCCATCCAAAAAAACAATACCGATTTTTTTAGTTATGGTGATGCCATGCTTTTTGGATAAATGGGCTGATTGATAATATTAACAAACTAATTAATGGGTTAATAATCATATTATTATGAAATTTTTCATTACATAATACCGACAACGGTAATAATCATGCCCGTCGTGGCACGGTTCATCTTGCTCATGGTGATGTACAAACACCCGCGTTTATGACTGTGGGTACTTATGGTACAGTTAAAGGAATGTTGCCACGAGACATTCATGCAATTGGTGCTGATATTATTTTGGGTAACACCTTTCATTTGTGGCTGCGACCAACCACAGCGGTGATTAAAGAATTTGGTGGACTGCATTCATTTATTGGTTGGAATAAGCCTATTTTAACCGATTCAGGCGGTTTTTCAGGTATTTAGTTTGGGCGCAATGCGTAAAAATCAGTGAAGAGGGTGTAGCGTTTCGTTCTCCAGTGGACGGTCAAAAAGTATTTTTTTATCGCCTGAAGTGTCTATGCAAATTCAATACGATTTAAATTCAGACATTGTCATGCAATTTGATGAATGCACGCCCTATCCAGCAACTCATGATGAGGCTAAAAATTCCTTAGAATTATCGCTTCGTTGGGGTCAAAGATGCCTTGATGAGCATCATAAATTGGGCAATAAAAATGCATTGTTTGGTATTATTCAAGGCAGCATGTATCAAGATTTGCGTATGCAATCGTTGTCAGGGCTTTTGGATATGCCATTTGATGGTTACGCCATTGGTGGATTGTCCGTAGGTGAACCTAAAGAAATGATGATGCAAGTGCTGGATTATCTGCCTAAAACTATGCCAAAATGATAAACCGCGCTATCTGATGGGTGTGGGTAAACCTGAAGATATTGTAGAAGCCGTTCGACGTGGCGTGGACATGTTTGATTGTGTGATGCCAACACGTAACGCAAGAAATGGTCATTATTTTTACCAGTTTGGGTGTGGTAAAAATCAAAAAAATGCCAGCCATCGTTACAATCATGAACCTTTGGACAAAGAATGTGATTGTTATACCTGTCAAAATTTTAGTTTGGCGTATTTACATCATTTGCACAAATGCGGTGAAATGCTATCTGCTCAATTAGGAACAATTCATAATCTGGCGTATTATCAAAAACTAATGAAAGACATCCGCACCAGCATTGAAAAACCAGAAGTTTGATGAATTTGTTTCAGTGTTTTATCAAAAACGTGGTATGAGTGTACCCGATTTTGATAAACACAAATCCTGACATCTGCAATGTTTTAAATGGATGTTATAAGGTCAGTAACGGGTAAGCTGATTTTGGTGTTATAAATACCACAATTTTCTTTTACAGTTAATGGTTTAGACTGCGTTAAAAAAATTCTCGTCTGGAGATTAAAGTTGCCCCAAGATGGATTAGTGTGGATTTTTCTAATTGACAATCTATGAGCTGTATTCCATAGTTTTGACAAATTCTCATTAGTCCCCAAAAGGCAACTTTTGATGCGTCGGTTTTTTTATGAAACATACTTTTCCCCACAAAAAGCCCACCCAGATTAATCCCATAAAGCCCGCCAATCAGTGCGCTTTGATTAGGAATGTTCTCCCAAATTTCAATGCTGACTGCAATGCCTAATTTGTGTAAATCTTGGTAGGCATCTTTCATGGATTTAGTAATCCAAGTTTGGTTACTGTAGTTTCTTGGCTGACTACAAGCATCCATCACATTATTAAAATCATGATTGACAGACAGCGTCCAAGTTTGTTTTTTGACAACGCGCACAAGTGATTTACTGGGTTTAAAGGTTTTAGGATAAATTATGCATCGTGTGAGCGGTGACCACCAGTAAATTGGGTCGCCCTCATTAAACCAAGGAAAAGCTCCACAGCGATAAGCGTGCAATAAAGTGTTTATTGATAAATCAGCTCCATGACCTAAAAACCATCATCGTCGTTAGGCAGGCTAGCAATCAAGCCCCTAAAATCAAAAGGGCAAGCATCAGCAAGTTTGTGTAATTTTTTGGTGGTATTGGTGAAATTTGTCATTTGTATGTTGGTTAGTTAGATGGTTAAGTGCTTTTATATTCTAAAATAAATCCCCATTAACAAGCAATCCATTTTTAAAGAGAAAACTATGAATCAAAATTGATTGTCGTCAACGTTTTTTTATTCAAAAACTCACCTGTTCGTGGCGATGTGGTAAAATTATCTAATAGTTTTTGACTGTGATTCAACAAAAACCGTATCCAAAAGCCCTAAAAAGCGCTTTTTAGGTGAAATGTTGGTTTCAGCGAGTCTATTAATTGCCACCTTAAAAATTGATGGCAAACTATCCATTCAATTGCAGTCTATAAATGAATCATCACCATTAAAAATTTGCTATGGCAGAATGTGACCACACGGGAGCCGTAAGAGCTTTGGCTGGCTTTTTCATCAGAAGAAACCAATCTTTGGGATAAACTAAAAACCAGTGATGAAGTGTTGACGTTATTGCAAGATAGTGTGCTATTTATCAGCATTCATCCAGAATTTGGTGATAGTTACCAAAGCATTGTAGAAAAAAAGTAAGCGATAATTTAGCTGAATGTTTGGCACATTACCAAAAAAACAGTCCGCTCAAATCCCAACCTTAATCAAACTTGCCACTAACGATACACACGCTAGCGGAATTTTTAGTGCAGCTTTTTACCGCAAACCCAACAAGATAAAGACAACGACCCTGATTTATGGGATAGATTAACAGCTTTAACAGATACCATTAAAAATTCAGAATTGACAGATTTACCCGCTGATGAAATTTTGTACCGTCTTTATCACGAAGAAGATGTCGTCTTGCCTGATTGCACCCCAATTCATTTTTGCTTGTACTTGTTCCAAAAGAAAAAGCATGGGTGCAATTGTGCAGCTGGTTACAACCAAGCGATGCAAATGCTGGATGTACAACATGGCGATTTGGTTCTAGATTGTGGTTTTTGTGGTAAGGAATATCATTTTGATGGCACGGCAATTAAGGCAATTTTTGGTGATAATTTCTAGATAAATTGCAATTTGTTAGAATCAACATGATTGATGATGTTAAAAGAAATAATCAAGGCAGCGAAAGCTGCTTTTATATCGTTAGTTGTGTTGTTTTTAAGGGTTGCAGTGTTATACTTTTTGGCATTTTTACAAACAAATTCCTAAAAGCGCAAGGCTGATTATGCTGTTGATGATTGATAATTATTGTAGTTTTACATATAACATCGCCCAATACTTTGGTGAATTAAAACAGGATGTAGTGGTTTGGCGAAACGATGAAAAAACACTGGATGATGTGATTGCACTAAGTCCAAGAGCTATTATTTTAGGACCTGGTCCATGCACGCCCAGTGAAGCTAAAATTACTCTGGATATTTTTGCAAAATTTAAGTGGCAAAATTCCTATTTTGGGTGTGTGTTTAGGTCATCAAGCCATTGGTCAAGTGTTTGGCGGGCAAGTGGTGCGAGCTGGTGAGGTAATGCATGGAAAATTATCGGCGGTTTTTCATACACAAAAGGGCGTCTTTAAAAATCTGCCCAGTCCGTTTGATGTTGTGCGATATCATTCTTTGGTTATTGATAAAGCAACCTTACCTGATATGTTAGAAATTACCGCATGGACAACTAATGCCGATGGCACGATGGAGGAGATTATGGGAGTGCGTCATAAAACCTTGATGGTTGAAGGCGTGCAATTTCATCCCGAATCTATTTTAAGCGAGTGCGGTTACCAACTGTTTAATAATTTTTGCGTGAATATGGTTTGAGTGTACTTGATGATAATCAGTTGCCAACTGTTGGCTGATTGATTTATTATAAATAGTGAATAAGGATTTTTTTATGATTTCAGATATTATTAATAAAAATCAATCAATTAACTGATGAATGTATCCAAAAATCGTCTTGTTGATTTTTTTAGCAAAACTGACTCAAAACACACATTTAACACTTTTCAGAAACCCAAACATTGTTTGTCATCATTATGCTTGGTAGATGTCCAGATATTTTTACTATCAGCGATTATTACTGCATGGCGTATCAAAGGCGAAACGACAGATGAGATTGCTTCTGCTGCATTGGTTATGCGACATTTTGCTAAATCAGTTGTTGTGCAAGGTGAGCATTTGGTGGATATTGTCGGAACGGGCGGCGATGGGGCAAATTTATTTAACGTTTCTAGTGCAGCTTCTTTTGTGGCGGCACAAGCAGGTGCAAACGTTGCTAAACACGGTAGCACGGGTGTGTCTAGTAAGTCGGGAGCTTCGGACTTATTAGCAGCTTTGGGGGTAAATTTGCAGTTATCTGCGGATGAGCTTGTACAAACATTAGACAGTCAGAACCTGTGCTTTTTTTATTTGCACTCAACCATCATCCAGCGATGAAACACGCTAAAATAGTGCGTGCTATGTTAAAAATGCGAACTATTTTTTTAATATTTTAGGTCCATTAAGTAATCCTGCGAATGTACCTAATACAGTACTTGGGGTATTTGAAGGTTCGCTTTGTGAGCATTTGGCAACCGTGATGGGCAGCCTAGGTAGTCGTCATGTATGGGTAGTACATTCTGATGATGGGCTTGATGAAATCAGTTTGGCAGCCAATACCACAGTGGCAGAATATAAAGATGGTAAGGTGAGCACATTTGTGTTGAATCCTGAAGATTTTGGCGTACAAAAACGCGATTTATCAGGTTTGTCAGTGGCATCGGCTGAAGAAAGTTTGAAGATGATAACCCAAGCATTGTCAGGCGAAAATTGCAATGATGTGATTTTTAAAAGCTCAAGATATGGTTGCATTAAATGCAGCTGCTGCCTTGTATGTATCTGGTGTGGTTGATAATTATCAAGCAGGCGTGGATTTGGCGAAACAAACCATTGTAAGTGGTAAAGTCCAACAAAAATGCAGGACTTTGCTCGATTTACCCAAACTTTCCATCAACGATGATTATTGATTTGAAAAACCATATAATTTAAAAACGATAGATGAAACAATTATGAGTACACCCAGTATTTTACAAAAAAATCATCCAAACCAAGCATGAAGAAATAACCCGTGCCAAACGGTTGGTTTCTTTTAAAAGAGCTGCAAGAAAGAGCTGTTCATCACAAACCTAGAGGTTTTGCCAAGGCTCTAAAGGCAGTTGATATCCATAACGGCAATATTGGTGTGATTAGTGAAATTAAAAAAAGCATCTCCTTCTAAAGGTGAAATTTGTACAGATTTTGACCCTGTAAAAATCGCCAAAGGTTATGAGCAGGCGGGGGCAACTTGTTTGTCAGTGCTGACAGATAGGCAGTATTTTTTAGGTGGTGTGGATTATTTGGTTGAGGCTCGAGAGTCTGTCAAATTGCCTGTTTTACGTAAAGATTTTTATGGTTGATGAATACCAGATTGTTGAATCAGCACTGATTGGAGCGGACTGTATTTTATTAATTATAGCTTGTTTGGATGATGAGACGCTAGTTCATTTGCATCAAACGGCTTTATCGTATGGTATGGATGTTTTAATTGAAATTCATGATGAGCATGAACTGACGCGAGCATTAAACTTACCAAAATCTTGCCATAATATTTACGGCATCAACAATCGCAATTTAAATACCTTTGATGTTGATTTGCAGACCAGTATTGGTCTTTCTAAATTGTTACGTAATCATTTGGGGAGATGATGCAATTATCGTTAGTGAAAGTGGCATTCATGGAGTAAATGATGTGCATTTAATGCAATCACACAACATTCACCATTTTTTAATTGGTGAACAGTTTATGAAAACACAGAATGCAGGGCAAGCGTTGGCTAAATTATTGTCTGAAATTTAATAGACTAAAAAAATTACCACGCCTAATGAAAAATAACAATTCACCCACCAAGTGAGTAGAACCACGTTTTTTTAATTCTTGCCCAATCTTTTGAGGGTTTTGAGCTTTTTGATAGTGCTTTTAAATGTTTAAATAATTGGGGTAGGGTAAAACATATTAAAAGCCCGCCCCATAATTGGGTTAGACAAATAAATAAACCATACGATAAGATTGCAGCGAACAAAAAAATCCCATGTGCAGCATTTTGGCTTTTTAATCCCAAAAAGATTAGCAAGGGTGATTTTTCCTGCTTTTTTTATCGCCATCTATATCTCTAATATTATTGATGTGTAAAACGGTAGCACATAACAAACCCAATCCACAGGCAGGAAATAGTATCAACACATTGCATGTTTTTGTTTGCAAATAAAAACCGCCAACAACTGCTAAAATCCCAAAAATAAAAAAATACCGCAACTTCACCCAGCGCCATATAGCCATAAGCATATCTTCCAATGGTATAGGTGATTGCTGCTACTAAGGATAATGTGCCAAGCCCTAAAAATAACAACCACTGTTTTATCGTGAAAAAGACTGGCAAACAATAGACAGCTCCCACTTATCAAAGATAATAGCAGTGTTAAAACGAACATGATTTTTAGTGTAGCTCTTTGAGATTTTTTTCCTTGCTGAATTAATCGGTTAGGTGCATTTTTATCGCGGTAAAGGTCTGCGCCTTTTTATCATATCACCATAATCATTGGCAAGATTGGATAAAATTTGTAAAAATCGCTGTTGATAATAATAAAAAGCCAATTACAAAGAAAAAAATACCCACCCAAAGCGTAGGACAATGCATTTGCGCAAATGACACCACTGACTGCTAAGGGAAGGGTATGAGGACGAATGAGTCGGATGAGTAAAAATAAATTGATTCGATTTATCCAAAATTAACTTTTTGCTTTTAGTGCAATCTAATAATACCTTATTGTCTAAAGTGGTTACTTTAGCAGTATTATCACCAATCACCAACACCATACCTTTATCTTCACCAGCAATGCTATCATCAGATGTGAAGCGTCCTTGGCTTTGTACATCCTCACTTAAATCATAAGTAATGTTGTCTTTAGTTAAATGAGCTTCTTTTTCGCCTTCGTGGTTATGAACAACAATCTGCACACTGTCTTTGCCACATTCGTATTTATCACCAGCATCCATATGTTCGTGGTTATGCCCTTCATGGTCATGGTCATGATGATCATGATCCGTATTGGGTGCAGTCTGAGCAGGCGGTGGGTTATTGCTTGCTGTTTCTGCGGGTTTGGTAGGTTGTTCATTGGTTGGGTCGGGCTGGTCAGCTTTTGGAGCTTCTTGTTTATTACAGGCTGTTAAACCTAAAACTGCCATCAAAGCCATCATAGGAAGGGTAATTTTTTTCATAACGTTCCTTTATTTATTAGCAATATAAAGGTAATATTGTAACATAACTATTATTTCTTATCTATAAAAAGTCGCTATAAATTTATCTAAAAACCATCTAAAAGCTTAAATTAGTGTAAAAAAATATCCAATCTATCTCCAAAAAAATCAGATAAGCTTTATCATTTTGTCTAAATTTAGAAAAATGCATCTATCATATATTCAAACAAAGATTGAAGTATAGATAGGAGAAAACCATGGGTTTGATTTTTGATGATATGAAACGTTTGGTCAAAGATATTATTGATCCTGATAACTTTCATAAAGAATTTTTATGAAAACACTTGATGACGATGAATTATTTCAACATTTAAAAGAGTGTGATATTGGCATGATTGGTGAAAAACTTGCCATCAAACGTGAATTAAAAACGTGGTTATAACGTGTAACAAAGAATTTGGAGTAAATTATGGCAATTCCAGTATTATTATGGGGAGCGGCAGCAGCATTAGGGGCAACTGGCGTAGTTAAAGGGCTTGAAGCGATTGGCAATCAGTCAAAAAGCACAAGATATCGGTGAGCGTGCTGAACGTCTTTATAAAAGAAAAAGAAGACAACTTGATGAAGTGCGCGATGAAACTAATGACGAATTAGAAGCGCTTGGACGTTTAAAGATGGAGATTGGTGCAAATCAAATTGCTCATGTTGTTTCGGTGCTAAACCAAAGCAAAAAACCAAAAAGCTATTTAAAAAGATTTTCAAAGTGTGATTGATGTTGATGACCTAAAAAGAAATGGAGGTTATGACGCAACAATCGCTAGAATTAGAATCAGGACTGTTGCAAGGAACAATTACAGGCGCATTGGTAGGATTTGGCGTTTATGGTACGATACCACTGGTGGCAACAGCATCAACAGGTACAGCCATTGCTTCATTGTCGGGTGCTGCAGCAACAAACGCAACTTTAGCTTGGTTAGGTGGCGGTTCTTTGGCAGCCGGTGGGTTTGGTATGACAGGCGGCATGTTGGCACTTGGCGGTATTGTTGCAGGTCCTGCATTGGCAGTAGCGGGGTTTGTGATGGCGGGCAAGGCTGAAGAAGCCTTAACTCAAGCTCATGAATATTCTGCTGAAATTGATGAAGCGGTTGCACAATTTGATTTAATTGAGGAATCATTAAAAAGGGTTGCAGGAAAATGCCAGAGAGATTAGCAGGACTTTATCAATTTTGGTAGAAAAATTTGAGAGTGCAAAGGTTGCCAGCTATAATGACCCAAATTTGATAACAATGTTATCGATTGGCAAAAGCCATCAAAACAATCATTAACACACCTATTATGGAAAAAGATGGTTCGCCTGTTCCGGGCATTAAACATAAATGTTCAGGATATTTGAATTTTACCTGAGTGATAAGATTGGCTAAATGATAAACTTTATGTTTGAGATGGATTATGAAAGGTATTTTAATTAAAGCAAATGACACGATTCAATCGTCAATTAGTTCTCAAAATGCAATTATATCCGCAGTGGATAAGCTGATGGATAGTTATCAAAACTATTTGTTGATATCTGAGCAAGAACAAACCAAACGTGCAACAATCAATTCATGGTGTGATATACGCCTTGAAGAGATTCGTAGTCAAAAAGAGTTATTAAGTCAGTATTTGCACCATTGTTTTTGCTGAAAGGCGGACAGTGTTTGATGGTTTTTAGTGCTTTGAGACAAAGGTTTGGAAAACAACAACATCGAAACAATAAATTTGGCAATAAGTGGTATTTTTGGGCGTGGTGCAATCTTCACCATTAAAAAGACATGCAAAACTTAATGTTGGATTTAAAAAAATGACCGTGTTAAAGAAATTGAATTTTTGATAATTTACCAACCCCTTTTTCCTTGCACTGCTTGCGGACAGTGTTGTCGGCGTGTTGGAGATAGCTCTTTGACCGCCTATTTAAGTCGTGGGGATGCTGTGTGTCAGTATTTGGATGAAGATACAAACTTATGCCAAATCTACGAAAAATAGACCACTGATTTGTCAGGTGGAAAATTATTACAAGACTCATTTAAAAGAGAAATTATCTTGGGAGCAGTTTGTAGCGGTTAATGTGAAGCTTTGTCAAAAAAATGCAGCAATAAATTAAATAAAACAGAAGATAAATAAAATATAAAAAGCCAAAACCTGATAACGTTTGGCTTTTTATTATTTAGTCGTTGTGTTAAGTTACACGTTAAACCGAAAATGCATAACATCGCCATCTGCAACAATATAAGTTTTGCCTTCTAAGCGAGATTTGCCAGCTGCCGCCGCTCCTTTTTCGCCGCCATACTCAATAAAGTCATTATAAGCGATAACCTCAGCACGAATAAATCCGCGTTCAAAAATCGGTGTGAATCACCCCAGCTGCTTCTGGAGCGGTTGCTCCAACACGCACTGTCCAAGCACGCACTTCTTTGACGCCAGCGGTAAAATAGGTTTGTAAATTTAACAATTCATAACCTGCACGAATCACGCGGTCAAGACCTGCTTCATTCATGCCCATGCCTTCTAAAAAAATTCTGCTTTTTCATCTTCGTCAAGTTGAGCGATTTCTGCCTCAATTTGATTGCATAGTGGCACAACGATAGCATTATCAGCTTTGGCAAATTCGGTAACTGCATCTAAATGTGGATTGTTTTTCAAAGCCATCTTCAGCAACATTAGCGATGTACATGACGGGTTTTTAACGTGATAAGACCATAACTTTTTAATGATTTTTCTCATCATTGTCTAAGTTTGCCATACGAGCAGGTTTACCGTCCGCCAAAAACGGTTCAATTTTTTTGAAACACATTTAGGCATGCTTGAGCATCTTTATCACCACCTTTGGCCTTTTTGCTCAAATTGGTGATAGCGCGCGTTACCGCTTCAAGGTCAGCAAGTGCAAGCTCAGTATTGATAGTTTCAATATCAGATAAAGGATTGACTCGTCCATCCACATGAATCACGTTATCATCGTCAAAACAGCGAACTACATGGGCGATGGCATCAGTTTCACGGATATTGGCAAGAAACTGGTTGCCCATTCCTTCACCTTTGGATGCACCTGCAACAAGTCCTGCAATATCTACAAATTCCATGCTAGTGGGAATTACGCGTTCTGGATTAACAATCTTTGCCAATTCTTTTAAACGCGGGTCGGGTACAGGCACGATGCCTGTATTGGGGTCCTTGGTGCAAAAAGGAAAGTTTTCTGCCGCAATACCTGCTTTGGTTAATGCATTAAATAAGGTGGATTTGCCAACATTTGGCAAGCCAACAATACCACAATTAAATCCCATACAAATTCTCATTACAAAAAAATCAATTATAACAAAAATTTGTTCAATCACCTAATCATGGTGGTGATTTTTGGGGAATGCGATAGTGTCCTGTGATTTTAAATTTATATAAAATATTTTCTTCTTTTTGTACCAGAACCGATGTTGTGAATAATCAGTGGCACTCGGCTTTGGCTTTTTATCTGATACGATGCCAATATGTACAAGTCCAGAGCCCAAATCCCAAGTGACAATATCACCCGATTTATAAACACCATCTTTGACTTGATAGCCTTTTACGCTTAAAAATAAGTGGCAATGTTAGGAACACGGCGATGGTCAATATTTTTGTCTGGAGATTTTTAGCCCCATTTTTTTGGGATAAGCCGAAAAAAATTTTGTTTCATGTCTTCATGGATGAGTTTTTTGTAAATCCATATCTTGATGACGCAAAGCCCGAATCACGACGTCTGTGCAAACCCCTTTATTGATTGGCACATCGCCCATCGGGTAACTAAGCTGGGTATAAGCAGGGTCATAACTGACAGTTTTGCCAATTTGACTGCGAGCATCAATAACCAAACGTTCTTTATCAATTGCCCAGGCCACCGATGAAGTCATCAAGCAAATTAATAACAGTCCAAAAAATAAAATAAAATGGAGTTTTGTTTTGGGGGTGTATCATCGTATTAAACCAAGTAGCAATGTTTTTTTGAATATCAAATATAAGGGGCAATGAGCATATTGGCATCTGTTTTGGCGTCTAAAGCACAAAAGTAGAGCGTATGCACCAATAAATTTACGACTAATAAACATCATTTCTTTTGGGAGGTAGCATAAATTCAAATGATTGCATGCCTTGTTTGGCGGATGTCATAACACGTTCATACAGATTGCTTTTTTTGACCAAATGTAAGCGCGATTTTTCTAAAAAGCTCAGAATTACCAAGTAAGTCTGGATTGGCAAAATGGTTCGCACGCCTGCAAAAAAATACGTTTGCCATATCGGTTTTTGGCGGTATTGGTTAAATCATCAAAAAAATGGATAACCTGTCATAGCAATTTTCATTTTGATGGATGTCTTGATGATAACCTGCGCTTAGTAAAACCTTTAGCGATGGTAAGTAAATGCTCATCAAACTGTTTAATTGCTCCAAAAATCCAGCAGTACTAGCTTGTCATGACCATCCTCATCAAGTCTAACAAGATAGTTGCCAAAATTAGGGTCTGTTTGCATTTCTCCCCAAACAAAAATTTCTTGAATCACAATATCCATTGCCAGTTGTCCAAGACGATTTTTCGCGCGTTTGACAAATCCGTCAGTCGCTGGTTATTTAGATGAATTCCTTCTTCAAAGCTCATGCAAATAAGTCGGGGAGTACTGTAATTGTCATAAATCGTTGGCACAATATAGTCTGGGTTGTTTGCCAAATAACGAGCAAAGCGTTTAGTGGTTTGAGCCTCCATGCAATAATCCACCTCACGATGCAGCAAATCACGAACTTCATCAAACCACTCATCAAGAGCTTTAGTTTGTGGAAAAAAATTGGTGGCTTTTTAATATTTTTTTAAATAAAGATAAATCGGCATCAATTGCCCCCGCCACATTTGGGTACTGTACTTTTAGAACAACGGATTTACCTGTGTATTTGTGTATAGCCTTATGTACTTGAGCAAGACTTGCTGTGCCAATTGGGCTGCGTTCAATTTCAAAAATCATCTATTTTTTTCGCCAAGTTCTGTTTTAATGGCTTCATAAATAACGTGCCATGCCAAAGGAGTGGTATTATCATCCAAGGTATGCAGAGCATCCACCATCTCTTTTGGAAGCATATGTTCGCCATATAAAAGCCAGCATTTGCCCAACTTTGACCACTGACCCTTTTAATTTACCAAGTTCATTGACTAAATAAGCCGATTGTTTGGCTATCATATCATTTTTATGACGCTGTTTATCTTCGGCGTTTAAAAATAAGCCGCCAACACTATGTTTTTGCCCAATTTGTACCAATGGTCAAACCTGTTTTGGCAATGGATAAATGCCGCTTTAATGCGGAAGTTGTTAGGCTGTTTAGAGGACTTGTCGGTTTGGTCATGATTTGTAATTACATTAATAATTTAATTTTTGCTTTATAATAACAAAACCGATATAGAATTTCCATTAGAATTTTTCCATATCGGTTAAATTTTTTAATTAAGATTAAAAATTAATCATATTATCGGTCAATGGCACGCCAGCCAATATCGCGACGATATTGCATACCATCAAAAATGGATTTTTTTCTAATGGCTTCTAATGCTTGTGTTTGAGCGTCTTTGATGGTGTTTGCAAGACAGGTTACACATAAAACTCGACCGCCATCCGTGACAATATGTTCCCCGTTTTTGTTTGGTGCCAGCATGGAAAAACTTTAATGTTTTGTTCAAAATCGCTATCCAAACCTGTGATGACATCACCTTTTGAACTGGTCTCTGATAGCCTTGGCTTGCTAAAACGACGCCTAACGCCATTTTTATCATTCCAATTGGCTTTTTGGGTAATTTGCCATCAAGTCCTGCTAAGATTAAATCGGTCAGTGAGCTTTCAAGGCGCATCATAATTGGTTGGGTTTCAGGGTCTCCAAAACGGCAGTTAAATTCGATAACAAAGGGGTCGCCTTGTTCATCAATCATCAGCCCCGCATACAAAAAAATCCTGTATAGGGTGTGCCGTTGTCTTTCATTGCGCGCACCACAGGTTTGATAACGCGCTCCATAACCTTTTTGGTGAACGCTGTCTGTTACCACAGGTGCAGGCGAGTACGCGCCCATGCCGCCAGTGTTGGCACCTGTATCGCCTTCAAAAAAATACGTTTATGGTCTTGACTGGTTGCCATAGGGTAAAATGTTATCGCCATCAATCATACAAATAAACGAGGCTTCTTCACCAGCTAAAAACTCCTCAATAACCACCCGACTACCTGCCTGACCAAACTTGTTACCTGATAACATATCATCAATAGCATCAAAGGCTTCTTGTTCGTTCATCGCAACCACCACACCTTTGCCAGCAGCAAGCCCATCGGCTTTGATAACAATTGGGGTGCCTTTTTTTCACGAATAAAGGTTTTTGGCTTGATTGGCTTGGGTAAAGACTTGATAAAATGCAGTTGGAATTCCGGTTTTTTGCATAAATTCTTTAGCAAAGGCTTTTGAACCCTCAAGTTGTGCGCAATATTTGCTGGGTCCCCATGCCTTAATTCCTGCTTTTTTTAAGTTATCTACCACGCCAGCCACCAATGGGGCTTCGGGACCTACCAGCACAAAGGCAATATGATTTTCTTGGCAAAATTGGATAATAGCATCGTGATTATTGGTATCCAAATTTATATTTTTTTAGTTTGTGTTCTTTGGCGGTGCCTGCATTGCCGTTGGCAACAAAAAAACAGTTGCCACTTTGTCATCCTTGGCACATGCCCAAGCTAATGCATGTTCACGACCACCAACACCCAGTACTAAAATATTCATAATAGCCCCATAAGATTATAGAATACGAAATTCGCCCATTGTAACAAAAAGCTCTAAAAAGTCTTTGGTGAAAGATTATGCACTCGCAAAAAATATAGTTACCCAACGGTGATTTGGTAAGTGCGTTCGTCTATTTTGATGGTTAAATTATCGCCAGAATATAATTTTTCCCACGCCTTTGGGTGTGCCTGTAAAAATCAAATCACCAGCGCAAAGCCCATAAATATCATCTAAGTAATTCACTAAATTTTTCAGCAGAATGAATCATTTTTCGACGTACTATCGTTTTTGGCAAAATATGATTGTTAATTGCTAAATACAGCTCATAATTTTTTTCTTGATAAGACAAAAAAGGGGATACCCAACAGGCGTTTTTAAAACCTTTGGCTTTGAGCCATGGCAATCCTTTAGCTTTAGCGTTATCTTGAATGTCTCTTGCTGTCAAATCCAGTCCCGCGCCGACTCCAAGTATATTTTTTTATCATCACCCATCAAAAGCACCATTTCAGTTTCATAATGGATGTTGTCTGAAAAATCGGGTAGGGTGATGTGATTTTTTGTGGTTAAACTGGCATTGGGTTTTAAAAACACTAAAGGTTCATCAGGAATTTGATTGTTAAGTTCAGCAATGTGTTCAACATAATTTCTGCCAATGCAGTAAATGTTATGAATATTTTTGGCAGTTTGATTAAAGAGAACGGATTTCATGAGATAGATTTCTGATAATACTATTGTATTATTATAACAAATTTTTTTGATTAAAAAAATAAAAAGACAGATAAAAATTGGTTTTTTGGTCATTCAATAAATTTGGTATTTATTTTTTTAAATGCTATATTAAGATACGGTTTTTGTAAATCGATATAAGCAGCTGTATGGTAAATGATACACCGCTAATTTCTTATGTGTCATATAATTATATTATTGAATTTTTAATGAGTTTTTTTGGTTTGAAAAATAAAATACATCAGGTTTAAACATTCATCTTTTTATTTTTAATTAAGAATTATCACAAAAAAATTTAGCTTATGATAGTTTAGAAGAGAAAAAAATATTCTTCTATTTTTATTTTTTTAGTATAAATTGATTCAATTTTAGAAAAATTAAATTTAAATATAAAAAAAGTTATGATAAAATACCAATGCTTATTCTGTATTCATCTTTTAAACAAAGATTGAAAATGGAGGTTGGTTAGGCGGTCAGTAAAATTGTAAAAATGCAGATGGGGAAAGCCGAATATAGGCACAATTATTGCTTGTAAATTTCTGACGTTTTGATCAACTACCAGTTAAAACCTGGTAGAACACTCTACATTCTCGACGAACCCACCACCGGCCTGCACTTCGCCGACATCGCCCCTGCTGCTGGAAGTAATAGGGTCGTCTGAAAGGCAAAGGCAACTCGATTGTGATTATCGAGCATAATCTGGATGTAATTAAAACTGCGGATTGGATTGTGGACTTGGGTCCGGAAGGCGGCGATGGTGGGGGAGGATTATTGCTTCAGGTAGCCCTGAGCAGGTGGCGAAGGTTAAGGGAAGTTATACTGGGAAAGTATTTGAGAGGTACGATTTAAAATGGAAAAAGACCGAAGTTAAAGAATCTATTAACAATATCAAGATTGGTGAGCTTGATATGTCTGGAAATAAAATTGTCAATGTGCTAGCCAAACACAATGAGTACGCAATTTATGAAATTGACAGTTCTAATATTCAAAAATAGAATTCGTGTACTGATAGATGGTCATACAGATGAGTCTGAGCAAAAGATTCAGCAACGATTTAACAAGGTAAAGAGTGACTACATTCGGGCAAAAGGCGTGCTACTTCACTCAACAAATTTTTGAAACAAATAAACAAAGAGTTGCTCATACATTATCAACTTGCTTAAATAGTGAAGGTGAGGATAATGAAATTTTTTTGAAAAACTTATAAACTCGATTCATGAAGAACAAAATACCATTTTAAAAATCGATTAATCTATATTTCCCCATGCATTATTTTTAAGTACTATTTGTGCAATTGATTTTTATTTTTGCTCTCTCAAACCTATCCTATAGAGAAAATAAGCTCATATGCACTCCCACTATTTTCCAGCACCAGTCTAAGTTTAATAACTAACTCTAAGAAATTGAATTTCCAAGAGTTTAGTAAATGGTATCACTATTTTTTTATTAGGCTTAGAGAGACTATTTCTCTCTGCATGCATTGGTTACATTACTTTTTATTCTTATTGATTCTGAAATCATAAAGTCTATAATTTTACCCCCTATGCCGCACTCTTTAATTATAGCTCTATTAATTGCTGGCTATTCAGAACAATTAATTCCAAATATATTAACGAAGTCGGAATCAACACTTGATATTAAATAAGAGCAAGCCGTAGCCTGCATATCCAACCGACCGCGTGCGTGGCTACGCCACACACCCTACCTGTGAATCAATCGGAACTTCAAAATCAACATGTAGGGTGTGTGCGGTACGCACGCACGTGGTTGCTTGATTGACGGTTTGCCGTTCCTTCTCCAACACCCAAACCACAAACAAAAATCCTATGGCGCGTTATCGCAGAAACTTCATTGCCGGCGGCACATTCTTTTTCACCGTCAAACTCGCCAACCCGAAATCGCGCCTGCTTGTCGAACATATCGACTTATTGCGTGCGGCTTATATGGATGTGCAAAAACAATATCTATTTGAAACCGTCGCCGTATGCGTGCTGCCGAACCATATTCACGCCATCTGGACGCTGCCGCCCGACGATGCGGATTATTCCCTGCGCTGGCGGCTGATTAAAACCAAATTCTCCGCACATTTCCCTCATGCCGAAAACCTGTCTGCCAGCAAACAGCGGCGGAACGAACGCGGTATTTGGCAACGGCGTTTTTATGAACACACCGTGCGTGATGAAACGGATTTGCAACGTTGCGCGGACTACCTCCATTTCAATCCCGTCAAACATGGATTGTGCGGCAATGTCCGCGATTGGGCATTTTCGTCATTTCACCGTTATGTGCGGGATGGACGGCTGCCGTTAGATTGGGGTGGCACAAAAGAAACAGTGGTAATGAGTTTTGGGGAGTAAATGCTATAAAAAACTACCGACCGCGTGTGCGGCTACGTTATATAACCCTGCACTTGCTTTATTTATTTACTACTATAACAATAATGTTGTTGTGATATAACGAATACATGAGTTGTAAAGACCGTAAAACATAAGATTTTTTTCCTAACTAACTAAATAGAACAATTTTAAAACAGTAAATCACAAAGGTTTACTGTTTTTTTGCTCGTTTTTTTCAAAATAAAAGCGTCAATAAATTAAAAACAGTACTTTATAAAATGCTTACGTGTTGATTTTTCAGGTTTATGCCACCTGAAGGTAGCGTGTGTGGCGGACAACGTACGCAGCTAGTAAGAATACAGTCCAAACTTGTCAAAATTTTAAATTGTTTTTTCAGACAACCTTACATCCCTTATGGCTTGAGTATCATGTAGGTTAGGTTGTAAATCCAACGTTTTGAGCATGACGGGCAATGGATTGCAATGGTGGGCAAGTATCTGATAAAACTACATTAGCTATTCGTTTTTCCTCGCCATCTCTTAAAGAAACAATACCTAAATACAAACAAATTGGAACAGTTTTTCTAAAAAGCTGGCCCCTGCAAAATCAAAAAGCTAACCATGTACCAGAAATAACCCACATAACAGGACCAAGCGTTTGTAACCATGGATTACGCTTTAGCAATTCTTGAACTATTTTTTTGCTGCTTCTCGACCAATCATTGATGAAATAACTGTAATAAGAATAGATTGAAGAATGAGAAAGTAACTTTTGGTCCTAAAATTTGCGTCAATATAGGTAATATAGTGACTGTCCCATTTTTCATAAATTCAATAATAGCTTTATTGTCTGTATCTCCTACACCAATTTTTGAAGTATCCATATAACTCTTCAGGTGTTTTTGCTTAAAAGCTCTCTTTCGACAACACTTTTAGCTATTGTTTCTAATGATTTTTTTCTACCGAGCTACCAACTTTAATTTTAACCTTTAATTTATCAGCCACATCTAAAAATTATCTCTTCTGCTGATACAGCTCCATTATCTGAGAAAATAGAACGTAAGAGATACATGATATCAGAAGATCCATAATATCTTATTTGTTTGTCTATTAAATCAATCAATTCTTCTCTATCTTGCATTGTTTTTCATTTCTAATAATGACTTTCGTTTTTTTCATCATTAGTAAATGAAATATAACTATCTAGAACCTCTGATAAATATTCAAAAATCAGACCTTGTGCATTTTTGTAAAATTGTTTTCATGAATCAAAAACCTGTAATTCTAAAATATAAAGTGAAATTTATTCAAAACATTCTAACAAAATTATTCACTCCAAACAACAACCCTTCCTTAATCTTAGAATCCTACCCCTTAACAAAGCCACCTCTTCAAACTGCAAATCCCTAGCCGCCTACTGCATGGCTTTTTTCGAGTTTGGCGATTTCTTAATCACGTCTTCTTCGTGGTACACGCCGTCTTGATATCTTTGACTTGTTTTTAATCTGCTGCAGTACGATGCCGTGCTCTTCATTGAATTTCATCTGTTTTTTTCACAGCGATGTTTGGTTTCATTGATGGCGGCTTTCATGGAGTTGGTGATTTTGTCAGCGTACAGGATGGCAACACCATTGATATTGTGCGTGGTGCAGCAGGCAAAGGTATTGATACTTAGCATCCTGAAATGACAAGAGTGGGTCTATACAGCTGTCGTGGATTGAGAAAACGCACTAAGGAATTTTTGGATTGTATAGGTTGCTTTTACCTATTCAATAAAAAGTAGTCTACAATTCAAAAATTTCTTTTTTTATTTTAGATATCTATCTTCCAATAACAAAAATGCGCTACCTGTCTTGAACTGTGCGCAGACCATCCTTATCTAGTAGCCATACAGTGTGTTACTATACTTTTTTTGTTAATTTTTATTTTTTTGAGACATTCTATAAGATATGTTTATTATACAATCGTGTAGTATCGAAGGTCTGGAAACTGAAGAAAAATCCCATCTGGTATCATCCTTGCACCTTCCGCCACCGAAAAAAACCCGACATGGGCGAAGTCATTGCCGTGGTGCGGGCAAAATCGGCAAAGACGGCAGCCGCCGCGCTTTGGACGTGAAAGTGGGCGACAAAGTGATTTTCGGCAAATACAGCGGCCAAACTGTGAAAAGCCGACGGCGTGGAACTGCTGGTGATGCGCGAAGAAGACATCTTCGGCATCGTGGAATAAGTTTCAGGCAACCTGCACATCTGTTTCGCAATTTAATCAGGAGTTTATGAAATGAAAAAAATCACACTTTATACCAACCCCAATTCGCGCGGCCGGATTATCCGCTGGCTGCTGGAAGAATGCGGTGCGGATTATGAAGTTGTCCCCGTGCCTTACGGCGAAAACGGCACCAAATCCGCCGACTTTCTCGCCGTCAATCCCATGGGTAAACTGCCTGCGGTGAAATATGGCGACGCGGTGATCACCGAAACCGCCGCGCTGGTGGTTTTTCTGGCGGAACTCTTCCCAGAGAAAAACCTGATTCCCGCCGTCGGCACCGCAGAACGCGGCGAGTTTTACCGTTGGCTGATGTTCGCCATGCACGCCGAATACGCCTTTATGGACAAAATGGCACGGCATTCCCGAAACACTGGAACGCAAACGCAGCATCGGCTACGGCAGTTTTGACGAAGTCGTCGCCACGCTGACCGCATTCCTGCGCGGCAAAGAATACGCGCTGGGCAACCATTTCACCGCACTGGACGTGTATTTGAGCGGCCTGATTGCATGGGGCATTATGCGGGCGCAGGTGCTGGATATGGACAGCGAGTGGGCGCGTTTATGAAATGCAACGCGGCACGTCCTGCCTTTGCCAAATCGCAGGCATTGGATGTGGAACTCGCGAAACAGATGGGCTTGGAATAAAAAGCAGCCTGCACCCGCCCACATCCAAAGGACCCCCCATGAACACACTCGGCATCATTGGTGGCATGTCGCCCGAAAGCACCGCCGCCTATTACCCTGCACATCAACCGCCGCGTCAACCAAATCAAAGGCGGCAACCACAGCGCGCCCCTGCTGCTGCACAGCGTCGAATTCCAGCACATTGCCAACTGCCAAAAAAAGCGGCGATTGGCAGCAGGCCGGCGACCTCCTCGCCCAATCCGCCCGCACCCTGCAAAACGCCGGTGCGCAAGGCATCCTGCTGGCCACCAACACCATGCACAAAGTCGCCGCCCCCATTGCCGCCGCCGTCAGCGTTCCCTTCCTGCACATTCTCGACGCCGTCGCCCTAAAGCCGCGCGGGTGCAGGGCAGCACCACCGTCGGGCTGCTCGGCACGCGCTTCACCATGCAGGACGGCTTCTACACCGACGGGCTGGCCGAACGCGGCATCCGCACCCTCGTCCCCGACGAAGCCGAACAGGCCGAAATCCACCGCATCATTTTTTTGACGAACTGTGCACCGGCCAAATCCGCGAAGACAGCAAACGCCGCTACCTGAACGCCATCGCCGCCTTGGCCGAAAGCGGCGCACAAGCCGTCATCCTCGGCTGCACCGAAATCGGCCTGCTCGTGCAACAGGGCGACACCCCTGTCCCCCTGCTCGACAGCACCGAAATCCACGTGCAGAAGGCGGTGGAATTTATCGTGCGGCAGCCTGAAACGCCAAAAGCAGCCTGCACCTTGATCAAAAGTGCGGGCTGATTTTTAAGTTTCAGCCTGAGACCATTCAGTAGAATCCAAAGAACTCTGAGATGTTGCGACCGTATTTTCAGACGACCTGAGACCATGTCCGTTTTTATCACGCCTTTAAGCCGCACGATTTTTCATTTCACCAACAAGCGCCCTTGTCTCGCCAAATTCAAAGTCGCCAGCAACAGCAACATTACCAAACCGGAGCCTGTGGTAGCGAGGAAATAGCCTAAAAACAGTAAACGCTGTTCGGCAATCAAATGGAAGCCACAGCCTGTCATTGCCGCCAAACCGAGACGAGAAACCCCCAAAAGCTGGGGCTAAACCCCTGCTCCAGCATCCAAGGCAGAAGGCGTAGCAGTAGCAGGAATTGCAGGCAGCCGTAGCCGATTAAAAAGTAGCGCGAAGGTGTCGATGTGTCCGCCTGATGCAGCAAAATAGGCGCCGCAGCCAACAAAAAGCGGGCGCAAGCTGAATGCCGACAATACCGCGCACAGGGGCGTTGACGGGTGTGCCGGTACGCAAACGGCTCAATATGGCAGCTTCCAAGCTAAGCCATGAAAACAGACCCGCGCCCAAAAACAGCCAAGCGTAATCGGACAAACCCAATGCTGCCATTGCGGTCGCGCTGACAAAAATTGGTGGCAACGGTGGGCAGGTAAATAATCGGAGTAGTGGCATCAAGGGTATGGACGCCGCGCCACAAGCCGCCTGCGCGGTACATGGCAAATGCCAACTGTCCCACCGTTCCCAGTAAAATCAATCCTTTTGCCAGTAGAGTTTGGTAGGGCAAGGCTGCCAAACCCTGCCAGCATAGCGGTAATCGGAATCGCGCTGATGAAACAGCATTGCACCAAATCCTGCAAATCCTGCAAAAATTCGGGGCGGAAAAAAACAGATTTTTGATGATGTAGGCAATGACCAGCAGCAGCCAAAGCACAAAGGCGGCGGCTAACGGCGTTTCCGCAGTCCAAGTCGGCAAAAGCCCGATACGCGCGCCGTAACGCCACGACAAACCAAGCGCGAAAAGCCCCAACGGTATGCTGAAATAGCTGAGGGGGACGGGAAATTTTTTTGGTACTCATGACAATGTGTGTTTTAGGGAAAAAAATCTATAGTATAGCGGATTTGGATTGGTAAATGTAGATTCTGGCAGGGTCCAACAAAACTGTTAAGTGATTAAGAATGTTGGGTTTGGTCAGTCTAGCTTGCCTATTGAGGCCGTCTGAAAAGTGTAAGGCTGCTTTGGGGATTTCAGACGACCTCTTTACAATAAAAATTATGAAAAATACGCTATTTATAGTTTATTATAACCAAGGTTATACTTGGCAATTATGAATACCGCAATATAGAACCAAAGAGAGATAAAAATGAACAAACAACAACTTGCTGCCAAAATCTGGCAGTCGGCAAATAAAATGCGTTCCAAAATCGAAGCGAACGAATACAAAGACTATATTTTTAGGGCTTTATTTTTCTACAAATTTTTTTGTCCGACAAACTGGAGAAATTTGTCATTGAGCAAGGATTGGAAAAAAATCAGATTTTTGCCGAGCAGCTTACCGAATCAGGGTGAGTTGGTTGATTATATTAAAAATCTCGGCTATTTCATCAGCTACGAACATCTGTTTTTCAACTTGGGTAGTCAAGGCTCGGATTTCAATATTGCCCATGTTCGCACTGCAATGAGCGCTTTCAGTCGCAATATTGCCGACAATTACACCGCTGTTTTTTTGACGGCATTTTCAAAACCCTAGAATCCGGTTTGAGCAAATTGGGCGATACCGCCGCCAGCCAAAACCAATGCGGTGAAAGACCTTTTTGAGCTGATTGATGATATTCCGATGGATGGCAAACAAGGCTATGACGTATTGGGCTTTATTTACGAGTATCTTATCGGTATGTTTGCCGCTAATGCAGGCAAAAAAGCGGGCGAATTTTATACGCCGCACGAAGTATCTTTGCTGATGTCGGAGATCATTGCCGACCATCTCCAAGAACGTGAAGAAATCAGCATTTACGACCCGACCAGCGGCTCAGGTTCATTGCTGATTAACATCGGCCACAGTGTCGCCAAACATCTTAAAAGTGCCGACAACATCAAATATTACGCCCAGGAGCTGAAAGAAAACACCTTCAACCTCACGCGCATGAATCTGGTGATGCGCGGCATTTTCTCGAGCAATATTTTTCACCCGCAATGCCGACACTTTGGAAGACGATTGGCCGCTGGAAGGCGAGCCACTTTATCTGGATGCCGTGGTGTCCAATCCGCCTTATTCCCAGCCGTGGAATCCAAAAGACAAAGAAAACGACGTGCGCTACAAACGTTTTGGCGTTGCCCCGCAAGCAAAAGCCGATTTTGCCTTTTTATTGCACGACCTGTTCCACCTAAAACCCGACGGTATCATGACCATCGTCTTGCCGCATGGCGTGCTTTTCAGAGGCGGCGAAGAAGAGAAAATCCGTAAAAATCTGATTGAATACAATCATATCGATGCCATTATCGGGCTGCCTGCCAATATCTTTTTCGGCACCGGCATTCCCACCATCATCATCGTTTTACGCCAAGAGCGCGAACGTAACGACGTGCTGATGATTGACGCCTCCAAACATTTCATCAAAGTGGGCAAAAACAACCATTTGCAGGCAAGCGACATCAAGCGCATTGTCGATTGCGTGACCCATCGCCGGGAATTGCCTAAATTCTCCCGCATTGTACCGAAGGCCGAAATTGTGGCAAACGGCTACAACCTCAACATTCCGCGCTACGTCGATTCCGCTGAACCGGTGGAGCAATGGGATATTTTCGCTACCATGCACGGCGGCATTCCCAAAGCCGAGCTGGCACAATTTGCAGACTATTGGGCAGCCTTTGACGATTTACAGACGGCCTTATTTACCGATAACGGCACACCTTATGCGCAGCCGAAAACCGACAATCTCAAAGCTGCCATGCAAAGCCACGCCGGCGTGCTGAATTACCAAGCGCAATTTGCCCAAAACTTTGCCGATTTCACCGATTGCTTGGAAACCCTGCTGATTGAACCGATGGAAACGCTCAATATTTCCCAAACCCAGCAACAACTTGCCGAACTCATTCGGGGAAAAAAAGTGCAGGCAATGCCCTTATTGGATTTTTTTATACCGCCTATCAAAAACTCGATGACCTATGGCGTGCCGATGTGGCGGGCATTGCCGCCGATTTGGAGATGATTCAAACCGAAGGCAAACAGGCAATTAAGCAGGTTGATCCTTTTATGGTGCTGAAAAAAAGACAGCAAAACCAAAAAAAGAAGCCGAAGTACAAGACGGCTGGGTGGGGCATATTCTGCCGTTTGAATTGGTGCAAACAGTCAAATTGCCGCAGAAATTGGCAGACCTGAAAGCTAAAGAAAGCCGCTTGGCGGAAATCGCCGCCGAGATGCAAAAGCATTTTGGAAAAACCTGAGCGAAGAAGAAAAAAAGCCTGTCCGGCCGTCAATGAAGAAGGCGACGGCTTTATCAATGCCGAAATTCCCAAAAGCCTTGCAACAGGAATTGGAAGCCGACGGCGTAGCGATTGCCAAAAAAAGCCGACTTAAAGCAAAGCCATCGACAAACACATATTTGCCGAAGAAAGCCTGGGCGCAAAATTGCAGGCTGCCTATAAACTGCTTGCCGAAGAAAAAAACGCTCAAGGCGGAACTCAAAACCCAATCCGCCGAGCTTCACAGCAAAACCAAAGCCGCCATTGAAGCACTTAGCGATGCCGAAGCCCTCGATTTGCTCCGCCAAAAAAATGGTTTGTTCCGCTCAATGCGGCGATGTGCAGGCTGCCTGAAAAACATGCTGGCGCAATTCAGCCAAAAACTGACCGCACTTTGCGAAAAATATGCCGACACCTATCAGCATATCAGCGAGCGTAAAACGAAAGCGCCACCGCACTGGCACAAATGATGAACGAACTCACCGGCAGCGAATTTGATTTGCAGGGCATTGCCGCATGGCAGGCAATTTTGAAAGGCTAAGGGGCAAGATGAATAAACAACGATTTCCCCGCATACGGTTTGATGGATTTCTAGGAGATTGGGAAAAGAAAACATTAGCAGACGTTTCAATTGTTGAACGTGGCAAATTTTCTGCTAGACCAAGAAATGATCCAAAAATTTTTTTGGTGGTTCAATGCCATTTATTCAAACAGGCGATATAACAAATTCGGATTTATTTTTTTAACTAATTATACCCAAACACTAAATTCAGATGGTATTTTTAGTTAGTAAAGTATTTCCTCAGAAAACTATTCTAATAACAATTGCAGCAAATATCGGCGATACTGCGATTACAACTTTTGATATTGCCTGCCCCGATAGTGTGGTAGCTATTCGAGCTGATGAAAATCGAAGTAATGTATTTTTTTCTTAAAATATATATTAGATTTGAAACGTGCATTTTTAAATGATTGTGCAACGCAAAAATGCACAAAAAAATATCAATTTACAAGTTCTTAATCCATTAGAAATTAAGTTATGTTCTCTTGCCGAACAAACCCACCTCGGTTTGTTTTTTTCCGTCGTTTAGACAGCCAAATCACCGAGAGCCGTGCAGTGTTGGAAAAAAAGCCGTCAGCTTAAAAAGGCAATGCTGGCAAAAAAATGTTCCCCGCAAACGGTGAAAAAAATACCGAAAAATCCGCTTTAAAGGGTTTGAGGGGAGTGGAAGACAAGAAGCCTGATAGATGTATTAGAGATTGAGCGAAAAGGAAAAAGCTCAGTATCAAAAATTACAAGCAGGAAATGTACCTTATTTAGATGCTGAATTTATTAATGGGGGCGTGAAAATCTTGACTGATGCAGTGCCTGATGTAGATGTGAATGATATTTTAATTATTTGGGATGGCTCAAATGCAGGAAAAGTTTATACCGGATTTAATGGGGTTTTTAGGATCAACATTAAAAATCTTATCGTACTAATGCAGATTGTTCATCAATGTTTTTTTATATCAAGAATTGGTGCGTAATGAAGAGGTTATTTTTAGCCAATATAGAACGCCAAATATTCCGCACGTAATTAAAGATTTTTTTCTGATGAATATAATTTCTTAATGCCGTCGTACAAGGAACAAACCGCCATCGGTTTGTTCTTCCGCCAATTAGACGAAACCATTGACTTACAATCGGCAGAAGTCGAAAAAAATTAAACCAACTCAAAAAGGGCTATTGGCGGCGATGTTGGTGTAAGGCGGGCGTTCCTACCCATGATTGAGGCCATCTGAAAAATTGTAGTAGCCCCCTTACGGAGAAAAAAAGAATGTTTAATAAAGAAGCTGATTTTGAAAACGCACTGATTGCCTTGCTGGCCACCAAAAGCTGGGAAAAGGAGGTGTTACGCCACCCCACCGAAGAAGATTTGATTGCCAACTGGCAGGCGCATTTGAATAAAACCAACCAACATATCGACAAGCTCGATGTGCCGTTGATTCGCTCGGAAATGAACCAGATTTTGGAGCAGGTGCAGGCATTGAAAACGCCTTATGCGCTAAATGGCTTTATCAACGGCAAAACGGTGGCAATCAAGCGTGAAAATGAGGCAAGCCGTCATTTCGGCAAGGAAGTGTCGCTGGATATTTTTGACCGTGAGGAAATTTCTGCCGGCAAAAGCCGCTATCAAATTGCCCAACAGCCCCACTTCACCCCTCGTTCGGATTTATACCCCAAACAGCGCGGCGATTTGATGCTGTTAATAAACGGCATGCCGATGTTCCATATTGAGTTGAAACGTTCAGGTGTGCCCATCAGTCAAGCGACCAACCAAATTGAGCGATACCATAAGGCAGGCGCGTTTTCGGGCATTTTTAGCCTGGTGCAGGTGTTTGTGGCGATGACGCCGGAAGAGTGCCGCTATTTTGCCAATACCGGCGGTCCATTAAATCCGGCGTTTTACTTTCCGTTGGGCAGATTTCAATAATGTGTATATGAACGATTGGGATAAGGTGGCAACGCATTTCCTCTCAATTCCGATGGCGCACCAATTTATCGGCGATTACACCATTGCCGATGCGAAAGACGAGCAGCTGAAAGTGTTGCGCAGCTATCAGTATTATGCGGTTAACAAAATTGCCGACACGGTGGCAAAAACAGATTGGACGGCGGGCAATCAGCGCGGCGGCTATATTTGGCATACCACCGGCTCGGGAAAAACGATGTCGAGTTTTAAATCGGCGCAGTTAATCAGCCGACGCAAAGATGCGGATAAGGTGATTTTCTTGCTTGACCGTATTGAGTTGGGCAAGCAATCGCTGGAGGAATATCAGAATTTTGCCGACAGTAAAGATGATGTGCAGGCAACGGAAAACACCGCCATTTTGCTCGCCAAGCTGAAAAAGCAAACAAGACCGCGACCGCTTAATCGTTACCTCCATTCAAAAAAATGAATAATATCAAGGCAGAAGAAGGGGTAAATGAGGCTGACATCGAGCAAATCAGCGGCAAGCATTTGGTGTTTATTATTGATGAAGCCCACCGCACTACTTTTGGCGATATGTTGCTCACCATTAAGCACACTTTTCCCAATGCGCTTTTCTTCGGCTTTACCGGCACGCCGATTGAAGAAGAAAACGCTAAGAAAAACTCAACCACTGCCACGGTTTTTCGGCAATGAATTGCACCGCTATTCCATCGCAGACGGCATTCGTGATGAGAATGTGCTGGGCTTTCATCCCTTCCATATCCGCACCTTTAAAGACAGCGATTTGCGCTGTGCGGTGGCATTACAGGAAGCGAAAGCTGTAAATAAGGATGAAGTATTTGCTAAAGATGAGAACGGAGCATCCGTTAATGAGGCGAAGATAAAAATTTTCAATCATTTTATGTACGATGTGCCGATGGCGGGCAAATATGATAAGGACGGTAAATATCAAAAAGGCATTGAGGATTATGTGCCCAATGTGCAATATCAAACGCCGGAACATGTTAATGCGGTGATTGACGATATGCTGGAAAACTGGCAGCGACTCAGCCAAGGAAAAAAATATCATGCCATTTTTGCCACCAGCTCCATTTCTGAAGCGGTCACTTATTACCACCTGATTAAAGCCAAAAATTCCGGGTTGAAGCTGACCGCTCTTTTTCGATCCGAATATCTCCAACGAGGAACGGGATGATAGCGACAAAAGAAGAATGGATTGCCGAAATTTTTGGCCGATTACAACGCCCAGTTCGGTACGAGTTTCGGCTATGCCTCTTACGCCAAATTTAAAACGGACTTGTCAGACAGGTTGTCGCATATCAATGCGTATAAGAGAATCAAGCCCGACGAGCAGCTGGATTTGTTGATTGTGGTCGATCAAATGCTGACAGGCTTCGACAGTAAATGGATCAATACGCTCTATTTGGACAAGATTCTGGACTACGCCAACTTGATTCAGGCGTTTTCCCGTACTAACCGCTTATGCGACAAAACCGATAAGCCTTTTGGTTTAATCCGCTATTACCGCAAGCCGCATACGATGCAACGCAATATTGAGCGAGCCGTCAAACTTTATTCGGGCGACCGTCCTATGGGGCTGTTTGTCGATAATTTAGATAAGGTTATCGACAAAATGAATGTCTGCTTTGCCGATATTGCCGATATTTTCAAATGGGCAGGATTAGAAGATTTTTTTCAAAAAATCCTGATGATACAACCTCATGCGCAAAGTTTGTCAAACTATTCAATCAGCTCAATGAGCACTTACAAGCTGCTCGGCTCTTGGGCTTTTTCTTGGGAAAAAAATCAAGCTATGACGTGGTACAGGAAGACGACAGCGTGATCACTGCCACACTCAATTTTGATCAAGAGACTTACGATAAACTGCTGGCACGTTATAAAGATTTATTTAAAGAAGAACCTGGTGGCGGCGGTGGAGGTAGCGACGAAGTGCCATTTGATTTGCGCTCGCATATCAATGAGATTGAAACCGACAGAATAGATCAGGAATATATGAATGACCGCTTTACAAAATGGCTCAAAAACCATTGGCAGCATGGAAGAAGCGGCGGCACTTGAAGAATTGCATCATTCTTTTTGCCACACTTTCCAAGGAAGACCAAAAATTTGCTGAGCTGTTTTTACACGATGTGCAATCAGGTGATATTGAGCTTGACCCGAGTTTGGCATTGAGCGACTACATCGCCGATTACAAACAAAAAGATGCCAACGATAAAGTAGAGAAAGTTATCCAAAATTTAAGCTTGGACGGCGATTTACTCCGCGCAATGCTGGCAAGGAAATACACCCGAGAGAATTTGGATTTGGGTAGGCTGAACAGCTTAAAAAGCAACGGTCGACAGAGAAAAAGCAAAAAGTTTATTTCAACGAAGAGCGCATGATTTTTTTGAATAAACGGATTGATGAGTTTTTTTGAGGGAATTTATTGCAGGTTAGATAGGATAAAAAAAGTGAGCCCAAAACCTGATTGATGGTTTGTGTTGTAAAAACAAAGGTCGTCTGAAATTGAATCTCAGACGACCTTTTGCTTAAATAACGGTGATTAAATCCTTTACTTTCCGCGTCGCTGCTGCATCAGCCAATCGCGGGCGGGTTCGAGCAAATAGGCGTAATCAAACGAATACATATGCTCCGCGCCTTTGTTGGCGGTGTTTGCGGGAATTACTGTATTCGGCGTGAAGCGGATGAAGTTGATGCGTTTGCCTTGGGCGAGCATTTGTTGGACTTTCGCGTCTTGTTCCGCCTGCGGCAGTTTGGCGGAAAACTCGGTTTCGGCGTAGGCGATTTTGTTTTGTTGCAGCATTTCGCCGACTTGCGCCATGCCCTGCCGATGCCTTAGGGTCTCCGGCGGAAACGGTATAGATGAATTTCGCCTGCGCCAACGGTTTCAACACGTTGATGTCCCATTGGCTGCCGACGAACATGGAAGCGGCAAAAAGATTCGGCTCGATGCTGTTGAGATAAAAAGGAAATCATGCCGCCCATGGATTGGCCTGTGGTGTAAACGCGGTCGGGGTCAATCGGTTTTTCAGCCATCAGGCTTCTGACAAGGCGCGGGGTCATGCCGACTTCGTCCGTGGTTTGCCATTGGTCGTTTACCGCCGTTTCAGTGTAGGACGGCACGAGGACGAACGCGGGGTGTTTCGCCTGCGCTTCGTCGGTTGCCCAAATAATGCCGCCGTAGCCTTGCATTAGCGGGGCTTTCACACCTTTGCCTGCGGTGCTGGCATCAGCGATGAACATCACCAGCGAGTATTGGCGGCCGGGTTCTAGGTTTTTCGGCGTGTAGAGGTTGTACTGCATTTCTTTACCCGTTTGCGGGTCTTTGAAGGTCAGCACTTCAAAACGCGGGGCGATTTGCTCGCGCAGGGCGAGCAGGCGGCTGTCGTAGGCTTTATCCGCGCCGCCGTACTGTTTGTCCCAAGCGGGATTTGTGTGCTTTGAGCGGCGGGGCTGTTTTTCAGCGGTGTTTTGCGTGGCGGTGCAGGCTGCCAGCAGCAGGCCGGCGGCGATGACGGCGGCGGTTTTTTCATGAGATTACTCCTTAAAAGGTTGAGGGAAATAGTTAATTTGCTTTCACGCCCAAGCGGTTCAGCGCATCAATGGCAGGCTGGGAAACGTGGTCGCCACGTGCGGCGGATTTTTGATACCAGCGCACGGCCTGGGTCATGTCTTTTGCCGTGCCAATGCCGTTTTCGTAACAATAGCCCAACCAGTATTGTCCGGTGATGTCGCCCGCTGCGGCAGCCTGCGTGAAGTAGGCGAAAGCGGTTTGTGCATTTTTGGCGACGCCTTCGCCGTTCAGATACATCAAGCCCAGATAACGCGGCGCCTTCATATGCCCCGCCTGCTGTGCCTGCTCAAAGTAGGGTTTGGCGTGTTGGTAATCCTGTTTTTTGATACAGGGCGATGCCTTCGTCCAGCAGGGCTTTCGCCTGCTCGTTATGATGCGGAACGGCAGAACAGGCGGCCAGAAGGGCGGTAGCGGCAAGCGCGGATAGTTTGGATTTCATGGGCGTTTCCTTAAAGTGAGGGGAATGGGGATTTTAGGAATATCATGCGGTTACAGCAAACGGCGGGGTGCAGGTTGCTTTCAGACGACCTCAAAAGCAGCCTGCATTTTAAAATTCCGAGTTGCGCCATCGGCCCTCACTTCGCGCCTGCAATCATCTCTTGCTGTCGCGCCACAATTTTTGCCGCCATTTCCAAAAACAACTTTTGTTCGTCTGCCGACAAATCCGACAAAGCCGTTTTGGTTGATGCCTTTGGCAATTTCCGTAGACTGCTGTTGCAAGGCACGAGCTTGCTCCGTCAGCATAATCAGGCGGCTGCGTGCATCGTCAGGATTCGGTTCGCGTGTAATCAGGCCGTCGCGCTCCATCCGCGCCAACGTGTTGGCAATCGTTGCCTGCTTCAAATCGGCGCGTTCCACCAATTCCTGCTGGCTCAAACCGTCTTTCTGCCACAGTTCCAGCAAATATCGGAAATTGCGCAGGGGGCGATGCCCCAAAGGCTTTTAAACCTTCGCTCAATAAAATGGCAAATTGGCGGGCAATGTGGTTCATCAGATAGCCCGCTGATTCAGTCTTTTGAAAAACTTCGTCCACTTTGTTTCCTTTTCAAATCAGATTGTTGCGGATTATATCACGAATATAGCTTGCTATTTTAATTAATAGCACGCTATACTTATTTTCAACTCAATAGCTTGCTATCTAAATAATTTCAGACGACCTATTCAAATATTCAAAGGAAACCATGATGAACCGCAATACTTTACGCAAAATCCACGCCGCCGCAGGAGCGGGCGCATTTTTTTATTCATCGCTTCGTTTTTGGAGCAGCACCGTGTTCAGTGAACTCTTCGGCTCGCACGAAACCGTCGCCGCCGTGAAGCAAAACCATTGTTTATGCGTTGTTCGGGTTGATTGCCTGCATGGCAACCGCAGGCGCAACGGACATGACAATGGGCGGTAAAAGCAAACACGCCGCGATTTGCCGCCAAACGCCGCCGTATGCCCTTTATCGCCGCCAACGGAGTATTGATTTTTGCTGCCTTGCGCGTTTTTTTCTTAAACAACCGCGCCGCCGCAGGACAGTTTGACAGCGTGTTTTACATCGTCCAAAGCATAGAACTGATCGCAGGCGCGGCGAATCTGACGCTGCTGGGCTGAGCATGAAAGACGGTTTTTCTATCCGCAAGCCGAAACAGAAATCCACCTCACTTCATGTATAGGTAATGAGTGTTAGAATAGCGCGTTGAAATAAAAAGCAGCCTGCACCTTGTTTTTCAAAGTGCAGGCTGCTTTGTATTTGCCTATTTCCGCTTTTCCATCGCCATACGCGACATTTTTTTAACACGGTTTTTGCGCAGCAGCAGCAGCATACCCAATCTGATGCAAATATCAATTTGGCTTCGTTAAATGCGACGAAATCGCTGCGCTGGAAGCCGAACAGGCCGATTTGAACGCCCAACTTTCCGACCCCGAAATCTTCAAAGACTACGAAAAAAAGCCGGCAGCCTGCAAGCGCGCGCGGAGGAAATCGAAAACGCTGCTGCTGGAGAAATTGGAACGGTGGGAGATGCTGGAAGGAAGCAGAACGGGGGTGATTTTTGAGGGTTCAGGTAGCCTGAGAGGGAGTTTGGGAGGCTACCTGAAAAATAGAAAGCAGCCTGCACTTCCGTCAACAAAAATGCAGGCTGCTTTTTTTGATGATGGATTACCCATCTCTTAATTGTACGCCGGATAGTTCGTATAACGTGGGGTGCAAAAATTCAAGCAGTTCCTTTTGAACTCTCTTTCTTAATTTACAATTGGTTATCTGTATTTTTCGTAACCTAGCATAACTGCTAATCTACGTCAACCCCTTAAATTAAATAATAAATCAATTGAGATATAGGTTTTCAAACGGTATAATGTGCGAAAAATAGGTATTTTTTCCTAAAAACAAAAGCAAAATAGGTAACCAACTATGTTAATCCAATTTTTCTGTTGAAAATTATCGTTCAATCAAACAAGAACAGACGCTTTCGTTAGTTCGTAATTCAGGAACGGAAATGCCGGACAACTATTTTTGACAGTAATGCGCCCGCTACACCGTCTTTATTAAAATCTGCCGTTATTTATGGAGCCAACGCCTCAGGTAAATCCAATGTAATCAAAGCATTATATTCAATGATTCAAATTCTTTCGCATTCCTTCAATAAGAAAGAGAAAGAACCAATCAGAACTGAATTTTTTTCTTTTTTTGATGAAACATACAAAAACAATCCAACACATTATGACATTTCATTTGTTGTGGATTTACCCAATGATGAAGGTAGTTTGCAACCTACTAGAGTGGATTATGGCTTTATTGCTGACGACAAAAAAATCCATGAAGAATGGTTAAGTGTCTATCCAAAAGGTCGCGAACAAAACTGGTATTCCCGTGAGTATAACCAGCAGACCGAAAGCTACGATTGGAAAATGTCTGATTATTTCAAAGGCGAAAGAGTGAGCTGGAGAAATCAAACCAGACCAGATCAGCTATTCTTATCTAGTGCAGCACATTTAAATAGTGAACAAATCAAACCTATTTTTTTCATAGCCTCATCAATAGAATTCCAATTATTAGCACAGATAGAATCAGCAATGAGATGGCAAAAAAAGCAATGTAAAAAAATCTGAAAAAGATAAAAAGATCATGATTCAGTTATTGCGTTCTGCAGGTATCGAATTAGATGATATTGTTTTTGAAAAAGCTTAAAGTAAATTTTGAAGAACTTCCTGATGATATTCCTGATTTCATTAAAGAGGAAATACTGCAAGATTTACAACAGCGCATCATCGCTCAACACGAGACTTTTTTTGTATATTTGGATAATGAAAAATAAACCACAAAAAAATAAATTTAGAGACGAATCAGATGGTACGCAAAAAAATTATTTGAATTTTCAGGATTGATTCTGGCAGTTTTGCATAATGGCGATACTTTGGTTATTGATGAATTAAATAAAAGCCTGCATCCTGATCTGGTTAGATTCTTGGTTAAACTATTCAATTCCCCAATTAACCAAAAGAAATGCCCAGCTTATTTTTTTACAACACATGAAACATCTGTGTTAAGGAAAAATCTATTACGTCGGGATCAAATTTGGTTTTGTGAAAAAAATAAGGATAGATCAACAATGCTTTATCCATTAACGGATTTTAAACCGCATATCAATCGTGAAGATATTGAAGAATATTATTTGAGCGGTAAATATGGGGCAAAAACCTATTTTCCAAGACTTTAATTTCCCATTCTCTTTTTGGGAGGATTAAGGCTATGGCAAAACGGAAAGCTCGAGATTTATCCCGTAAAGCACCAAAACGAGAAGCTTATAAAACCATTTTGATCGTTTGCGAAGGTGAGAAAACAGAAAAACTTTATTTTGAAGACTTGATTTCTACTGAAAACCTTTCTTCGGTAAATGTTCAAGTTTATTCTGGACGTGGTTCTGATCCTAAATCAGTGGTTGAAACTGCTATTGAAGAAAAAAAGATAAGCAAAGTCAACATTTAGAATTTGATGAAGTTTATTGTGTCATTGATAGAGATGCGCATCAAACCTTTGATGATGCCAAAAAAAGTTGGCAAAGGGACACAATATAAATTTGATTGTATCTTACCCAAGTTTTGAATATTGGTATCTTTGCCATTTTAAATATTCTCGCGCACCTATTATGAAAACAGTCGATAAAAGTGCTGGTGATAATTGTGTTGCTTTTACTTAATAAAGAATGGAACGAAAAAAATTTTCAATGAATTACAATAAGGCGCGGCAAGGTGTTTATAAGGTTCTATTACCTTATATAGAAACAGCAATAGCAAACTCAAGAAGGGCTATTAGAGAAGCAAAAAAATAGATAGAGAGTCCAATCCATCTACCGCAGTTCATGTCTTGGTTAATGAGTTAAGGAAAATTAAGCAGTAATCTTATGAGAAACCACTAACCTCCTTGCGGTGCTCCCGTCGCCGGTCATCACGCGAGTGATTGCTGATTTGGAAAGCTATTTGGACGGGCTTTTGTTTAATCGCAGCACACGCCAATTGCAGCTGACGAATTTTAGCGAACAATTTTGCCGCAAGTACAAGCCTTGTTACAGCAAAGCGAACAGTTTTTCACCTTTTCCAGGCAACAAAGACGCTACTACGAACCCTCACCCAAACACAACTTTGCCATCGGCGTAAACGCGAAAGCAGCCTGCACTTCAATCAACAAAGTGCAGGCTGCTTTCAGATAGCCCATTCCAAACAGTGTTTCAAGTGGTTTATCAAGCCCTGCCCGTACTCAAACCCGCCTTGCCGTTTTCCCACAAAGTTTTCAGCAATACCTTCCACGCCGACAATTTGGGATTGGGCTGTTTGCCTTGTCCGATCAAATCCATTTGCGTCATATACCAGTTCATTTCCAGCATCGCGCCCGCTTTTTTTATCAACCAACGCCACGCCCCCGTTTGGATGCGGTCGGTTTGTACGGTTTGATAAGTGCCGTTTTGCATTTTGTTTGCCAAATCAGGTACTAAGGCAAACGGGCGTGCGACGCCGACCAAATCCAAAATGGCCGCTGGATAAGGCATCTTCCATGGCGGTTTGCGAACGGAATCCGCCGGTAATAATCAGCGGGGCTTGGCTGACTGCACGGGCTTTTTCGGCGTAATCGATGAAGAAGGCTTCGCGTTTGCGGGTGCTGTCTTTGGCGGCGAGCATTTGCGGGCTTTCGTAGTTGCCACCGGAAACTTCAATAAAATCAATGCCCATTTCTGATAACTTTTTGTACCACTTGCACCGATTCGCTTTCATCAAAACCGCCTTTTTTTGGAAATCTGCCGAATTGGGTTTTACACCGACCAAGAAATCTTTGCCCACGGCAGCGCGGATGGCGGTGTAGGTTTCCAAAAGGAAGCGCATACGGTTTTCCAAGCTGCCGCCCCATTGGTCTTGGCGGCGGTTGTGGTGCGGCGAGAGGAATTGGCTGATGAGACAGCCGTGTGCAGCGTGAATTTGTACGCCTGAAAAAGCCTGCCTGTTCGGCAATTTTTCGCGGTTTGTACGAATTGCTGAATCAGCCCGTTGATTTCATCGGCAGTCAATTCGCGCGGCGGGTTGATAAAAGCCGTCCATACCCACCAACGGCACGGCGCTCGGCGCAAGTGGGGTTTTATTGATCACCGCAGGCGACTGTTTGCCCGCATGGTTGATTTGCATGATGAGCATCGTGTCGTTTTGCGTGCCGGCTTTCGCCCATTTTTTTCAGCATCTCAAGGCTACTGTCGTCTGAAATCACCACATCGTTTATCGAACCCTTGCCGCTTTCGGCGACCATCACAGTGCCCGTCACCAAAACGCCCGCGCCGCCTTGCGCCCAAGTGCCGTAAAGGCGGGTGAGTTTTTCAGACGGCTGGTCGTTTTGGGCAAGTTGCTCTTCCATGGCGGATTTGAAGATACGGTTTTTTTAGCGGTTTTGCCGTTTTGAAAAAGTGAATGGCGTGAATAACATAATCGTTCCTTTAAGTTGATAAGTTTAAAAAAATGTAAACGTATTTGGGTAAAAAAATAAAGGGTTAACGGATAACCCTATTTTTGAAAGCGGGCAATTTTGTGCCATCAAATCGGCAAGCTGTTTCAACCTCGTCACCGCATCCGCCATGGCAATACTGTAAAACCGCTCTTTTCCGACCTGTTCCACCGCCACCGCACCGGCTTGCAGCATGATTTTCAAATGATGCGACACCGCAGGGCGCGACAGATGTAGATGCTCGGTCAGCTCATTCACATTCATCTTGCCATGTTCCCACAGCACGCGCAGGATTTGATGGCGGTTTTCATCGCTCAACACGGTAAAAATGGGAATGCACTCACGCATTAAATTCATGGTTTGTTGCGGCATATTCGGTTTATTGAGTTCATATGTTTAAAAACTTAAACGTATTTTTATCGGGAACGATGGGGAATGTCAAAGGGAATTTTCAGAAGGTGGTTTTTTAGCGCTCCATTCGGGGCAACTGGTCGAGCTGTTACCCGAGTACTCCATTACTTACGATCCGCTTTACCTTTATTACCCCAGCCGCCGCGGGCATTTGAATGTATTCAAGTTGATTGTTGATACGCTAAAGGTAAAAGCCGTCTGAAATTTCAGACGGTCTTTTTCGTAATAAAGAGCGGTCAAATTTTTTTAAGTATTTTGCAAATTATCTTAAAAAAATTCAACCGCCAATCTTCATCTAAATTAATTCAGGTAAAACAGATTTGACAGCTTGCAATAGACTATTATTGGGTGCTTTAAGTTGTCGCATTAACAAGCCTTCAAAAATTAGATTTACTGGTACCCATTAATATAGAAGCTGTTTTTTTGCCAGTAAACCTTTATTTTCATAAATATATAGCAATCCATCTATGTTTTTCATTATCAATACATTTTGAATTTCATTTTTCATTTCAGAAATCCATTCATTGATTTTTAGAATTGGTTAAAAGCAGATACTGCTGAAATTAGTTTATCTTTCATTTCATCGCAATTCTTCGTATCTGATAAATCAATTCTTTTTTTAGGTAAGTATCAATTTATCTATGAATTCTCTGAACAACAAACTTCTCAAATTTATCACCCGATAACTCATTTCTTATATAACTGAGTAATTCAGTGTTAAATTGTTCTTGTTTATTAGTTAATTCATTATCAGTAAAACCTACTATTTTTTTAATACTTCATGTGCGACAGAGGGAGGGCTAAATATATTTTTCAATTTCAGAATACTGGAGTACTTTGATACCTTTTTTTCTTCCAAATCTTGTATTTGAGAGCTATCACGTGTATCTCTATCTACAATCTCTGCGCACTTTATATTTAATATAGGCATATCTTCATTTAATTTTTCGTAATGATGAAACAGCCTGAATAACATCTTTGCAAGATCCTTTAGGTATAACTGACCATTCAGGATAACAAAAGACGATAGGTTTCCATATCCAAACTTGTTTTTCTCCCTCTACAAATAGAATGGGTTTTTCTGCTACCTAAAATCAAAGTGATCGTTTTGCTCATCAACTTCGCTATCTGGAATTTCTGAAACATCCCAAGCAGGATCAGAATAATAATTACGAATCACATATTTTTTTGCAACTCACGTTGCTGCAAATTCAATATCATGCGTAATCATCAAAAAAAGAGCAATCAGGACGTAATTTTTTTCAATTTCATCCCATAAATTAGAAATGATTGATTTATGAATATGTAATTCCGGTTCATCAAAAAAATTAAAATAGATCCTTCATTTGCGGAAAGTACCTGACCTAAAAATATAAAAAAACGGCACGCTCTCCATCACTCATCTCTGAAGCAGAATAGTCAGCACTTTCAATACTGGTAGAAGACACTCTTATATCATCTGCTGTTATACGCAGTTTTTAGTCGGTAATAATCTTTCCCATACTTCTTGTAAAATGTCTAATTTAGTTTTGCTATTGGTAATTTCTTCACCACGCTTGCGTTTTTGGTGATTTTTCAACAGCAAGATTATTTTGTTGAGCAAATAAATATTGGAGAAGATAGTCGAAATCATTAAGCAGGCTAGTAGAAGCTTTGTCCCCCATCTTCGTCCTGCCCTATGATAAATTGATATGTTATCCCATGCGTCACCATAAGTTAAATATCTCTTAGCTTTTTAATTCCGAGATTTTTAGCTACATTGGGATTTAAACTTAACGCTCTATGCGCTGCAATTCGATGCGCTTTTTCTCCTAACTGTTCTTCTAAATATACAGCAAGACGAGTTTTACCAGAGCCTTTTTGCACCAATAATAATTGTTGTTTTTTTCCAGCTTCTAGAGTTAATTCTAAATTTGAATTGTCTTTTTCTGGGGATATTTACATTACACATCATTTTTTTCCTTTTTTTAAACTAAGATGGAATCTGTAATTAGATTTGTTTAAATAGAACAAGCATACAGCGGCACATTCACTAGCCAATCCTGTTCTCGATAGTCTGCCATGGACAAGCGAATTGCTTGCTCAGGCTGAAATTGTTCTGCATACACTTTCAAACTTTTCGCTTTTTAAATTTTTTTCTGCTTTGATTTCAATTGAGATAGCAGTTCTCAGACTACCTATTAAAAGCATATTTTTTTGGCAGTCAATTCGAGCAGTTCCTGTTTCCATTGGGTAACGGCACGGGCAGGGCATCAGTGTGTTCAGTCATGATTTTTCATTCAGTTTTTTTAAATTCCTACTATTTTTATCTTGATTTCAAGCTAATCTCTATTTATATTTAGCTTGAAGTCAAGATAACTCAACTGGAGAAAGCCATGCTTGTCGATAAACAAACCGTTTTGAACGCCTTCCATTTCCGCCACGCCCGCAAAAGTTATGACGCGGCGAAGAAAAATCTCTGCCGATGATTTTACTTATATTTTGGAAACTGCGCGCCTGTCGCCCAGTTCGTTCGGGCTGGAATCTTGGCGGTTTTGGGTGGTGTAAAACCGTACTCTGCGCGAAGAGTTTCGCGGCATCGCATGGGGCGCGGCGGAAAAAATTATGGATTGCAGCCATTTTGTGATTTTGTTGGCGCGTACGCAGGCTGCCATGCAGGCGGATTATCAAGAAAAAATCTGGGGCGGTGTGCATGGGATGCCGTCTGAAACCGTTGAAATGATGCAAGGTTTTTTTAACCAGTTTGCCGAAACCGATTTTTGCCATTGCCAATGATCCGCGTGCATTTAACGACTGGGCGTCCAAGTAAACCTATATTACGTTGGCGAGTATGATGACCGCTGCCGCGTTGATTGGTGTGGATTCCACGCCGATGGAAGGCTTTCAAAAAGAAAATGTGGAAAAGCTGCTGTCGGAGAAAGGCTTAATCAACCTTGACGAATACCGTGTCAGCGTCATGGCGGCGTTTGGCTATCGCACAGGCGAACCCAAGCGCGCTAAAAACGCGGCAGGCGGTGGAAGATGTTGTTGGTTGGGCTGAATAAACATTGAAAAAAAGCAGCCCACATACTTAAAAACAGGATGTAGGTTGTTTTTTTATTGTGATAATAAACCAAAGTCTTTTTTGTCTTATTTCATCTTCATCTCTATCAGGGAATAGGGCAGAATTTAGATAATTTTTAGCCAATCTTATAATATGATTTACTTTTTTTAATATCGGTAGTCATAAACCCGATAGGCAATGTCACAGGATAAGAAGATAGTTTTGCGTGATAACAAACTACAGCAAATTTATCTTCTAGAAATAGAATTTCAGTATTTCCATCTAAAAAAACCTTCACAGAATCCGTAAAAAGTACTTTATCTGATATTATATCTTTAAAATGATTTAGCCATTCTTGTTTTTTTCATGCTGATTTCGTTCGGAAGGCAAAAGGTAAGTACAGGTGAAAATCATAACCATTTTTTTGTTTAGCTATTAGATTTTTGAATTTTTGTCATGAATTTTTCCGTTGTTTTCCCCAGTAAATATCGCTTGGAGCCAACCAATAGAGTTTTTTTAGGTGATTTTTTTGTTTAAGTTATCTAAAATTTTTATTGATTTGTTCGAACAAGGTTTCTTGATGATAAATTTGTCCTAAAAAAATACAAGCCATTTTGTTGTTCATGCTCCTGATAAACTTTTTAAAAATTCGTTAAAGTCTAATGTTCCGCCGAATAGCACTTTTTAAAGTATCGTCATCACCAATTTCTTCTATACTGTTAAGCAGTTCACGCAAATTATCATGCTGACCAAATCGCTCCAGTTGTGCGGTAATGGCTTGCTGAATATTTTTCTTGATGAGTAATTGTCGGTACATCATGACGTTCTTTGGCTTCGCCTGTTTCAGGCAGCAATTCAAATTGTTGCGTAAAACGGAAATAATCAGGCACGCCTTTGGGTTCAATAGCATCAATTTTATACAAAGAAATATCTTTCTCATCTAAATTGATGATGTCGTCTTCCATTAGCTGCCGAAAGCGATTTTGAAATGTTTTTCGTGCAATTTCGCTACTTTCTGATAACACCTTCGGTTCGACGACTAACTCAACGGCTTGCTGGCGATTTTTATCACAGTCGTTTTTTTTCAGAAAATTACTATCTAATAATTCCATACGATATTCACCACCACATTCTTTTTACAGTGGGAATGTGGGGAGAGTCTTAGCTGTCTTGAAACAGTCTCTGCCCTTCTGCCGATAATGCAATCAAGCCGTTATCCTGCCAAATAATCCATTTATGTTGTTCCAAATCAGCAAGGGCAACTTCGGTTTCGTATTGGTTAAATCCGAAATATTGGGCAATTTGTGCAGGTTTTACATGGTGTTACTTTTTAATAAGCGAAGCAAATATTCTCGCACAAATGCCACGCCTTTATCGCTCATATACGAAAAATACGATACGAAAACGCGGAGCTTTAACCACAAAAATCTATTTGATTATAAGGTGTTTTTTTGTTCACTCATTTTTGGCTCCGTTTTTTTAATATCTTAATTATGTAATCTTGCGGATTATTTTTGCTTTTTGTATAAAACGTAAAACTTTTGCCAATGGCGTTTTTGCTGTTTTTCGGCTGCTCCCAAACGGTTTTTTGCGCCAACAATCACCAGTTTATCCATTGCACGAGACAAGGCTACGTTAATACGGTTTGGTAGATGCAAAAAGCCTGTGCTACATACTTTATCATGACGGGTCAACGACAAGATAATCACACGGTTTTTCTTTGCCTTGATAACTATCTACACTATCAATTTTAACTAAACGGCGGAAGTCGTCATTCCAACTGCGCTCATTGAATTTTTTTACGAATCAGTTTCTTCTGTTCGCCGTACATGCAAATTACACCAATGGCTTGTTCGTTTTTCTCTAAACATTTTTTTGTACAGGTTCACTATTCATAAACGTTTCATCGTTTGCCAAGTCTTGTAATATCCCAATAATTACATCGGCTTCGGCACGGTTGGATAAACTACCACTTTTTGCCTTGTTCATGATACGCATTTGGTAATGAAGTTGTATCTAACCATGTTACGCAGGATTTTATCTTTTCAGGTAGCCTGAAATAAATATTAGGCACATCATTGTCAGTTTTACCGTTTTTCCAAAACATTTTCATAAAAACATGCTGATACTAAACTGCCAATCGCAGGAGCCATACGGTATTGTGTTTTGAGTGTAGCGCAAGTTTGCTTTCCATATTCGGATAGGAAGACGCGTTCAAAATCACTCCCCTAATGCTTGATCTAATTCCTCACCTCGCTTGGAAATCCCTAATCGGCGAGCAAGTGCGTTTTTATGCTCATCTGAATACAAAGGCGGTAATTGCTTATGGTCACCTACAAGCAAAATACGCGTACCAGACTGCATGGCAATCGCCAATTCACTGGAAATAGAACGTGCGGCTTCGTCCACAATCACCCAGTCATAGAGATTGTCTGCAATACCGATATGGCGTTGCCCGATACCTACGCAAGTGCCAATCACAAGCTGACGAGAACGAGCCAAGAATTCATCATAATTGGTGCGTTCGTTAGATGAGGGCTTCTAGCATATCTTGGGTTAAATCAATCAGTTTACCCGCTTGGATATTTTCAATCGGCTGAATATTATGCTTGTGATCCAATTCACTGATAAATTTTGGCAGAATTTCGTCAATTTCAACCAATTCACATAGCCCCATTGCTTGGGCTTGTTCTTTAATGCTTTTTTTCTAATTTTTGCGTAAGCGTTTTTCATCTTCATCAACGGTTTCATCCTTTGATGATTTAACAAATTTTTGATAACGACGAATTTGCACGCCAATATCAAATGCTAATTCGGCTCGTTCGCGCAAATAATTTTCAGGCAGCCCCATGCTGCGTCCAAGCTGGCAAATATTGCTAATCTTGTTCACATTTAACTGTGCCCGTTTTTGTCCGACTAAATTGGGTGAAAACACATCTTCCAATATTTCGGAATCGGCAATTTCACGATTACTGAACCGCACCAGTTGCAAATCTGTTTCCAAACGCTGACAGTGTTTACGGATACGTTCGGCAGCAGTATTGACTGCTTCATGTGATTGGCTGACCAGTAGAATATTTCGAACCTTTTGCACATCAAATAAATAATGTACAAATGCAGCAATAAATTCTGTTTTCCCTGTTCCCAGCGGACCTTGTAATAAGGATAATGGTCCATTGGCAATCAAACGTTGAAAGGCAATACGTTGTGCTTCATTCAGACTTACATTTTTTTCAGGCTGGTCATAGCGTTTAAATTCTTCATTGCTGATATGAATATCATATTTTTCAGACGGCAAGATGCAATATTCATCAAAATAATCAGTCAAGTTTTTAATAGCACTTTCACCGTCTAAAAATACGTTGTAATGCGTTTTTACGGCGCGTGTAAGACGCTTTGTTCTGTTTACTTTGCAAATAAATTGGCGTATCTGCTTGAATATTACTTGCTGAATTACGTAAACTTTTTGGGCTTAAGGTGTAATTCATTCAACTGGCTTTGCTCAATATCTACTTCGCCATATTTAAAGGTTTTTTTCTCCATCTTCACTTTTTCCAATAGCCTCAACAACTTCATCCCGTTTGAATTGATCTAGCGGACTGATTTCACCGTCATAGGGAATATAACAGACCCCATTTTTCTGTTTTTTGCAATGCTTCGCTGGCAGTAATAGAAGGTAAAGCTTCGGTTTCAGTATCTAAAATTGCCTGCCAAAGTTTTTGAATACTAGGACGTTGTTCGATAAACGGTACTGCAATTTCAGCATCAACAATTTCAGTTTCCAAGACTTCAAATTCTTCAATATGTTCTTCTTCGGGTTGCTTGGAAATATGTTTAGTAATGAATTGGTTGATGGTGTGGATAAACTGCTCGTTAGTTTTTAGTGAATGATTTAATGTAGTCATTTCACTATAAGAACCATAAGTGATATTTAAGCCTAGCGTTAGGCTCATTACACTATTATCTTTATCTCGCTTACTGATGTAATCACGGTTGATTGGAGCCAATGCATGAGTAAATTGCTTATCTTTTACTGAATAAAATGCTTTTTAATACACCGCCCAAAACCGATAAATTGCACCAGCACATCACCTTGCTTGTTCTTTTCAAATTGAACAAACAATTCACCATTTTCAGGATAAATCGCAATCGGTGGAAAAAGACTCGCGCCCACTCACTGTAATGTCAATCATCAGTGTAGACGGTTTTGGGATTGAGTGCTTCTTTGAAACGAACCAATGAAATAAACGCAGTTTGGCTGTCTGAATACTCTTGCTGTATCACTTCAGCAACTTCAGCAAAACTTTCAGACGACCTATTCCATTCAACGCCCAATAATTCACACGCCATTTTCATCACGGCAAAATTATCGCGTTGTTTCTCGGTGGTGTGGTCAAATTCCGGCGAATATTCGGTATTGAACTGACTTTTGCCCGTTTGAAGAAAAATCCAATATATCCAGAATATGTAGCTGAGCAGAATCATCATCGATCGTTACTAATACATTATCAGGTTTCAAATCGCCATGCGTGAAACCCAAACTGTGCAAATGCTCAATATTTTTGAATAAATTGATGAATAAGAACCTGTTTTTTTGCTCATCTGACAAATCAAGTTTGCAAATATCTTGCCAAGTATGCCCGTCAATAAAATCACTTGCTGCAAAAAAAGGCAGCCTGATTTTTTTAGCAATACCGAATTCTCGGATTTTCGGGAGATAATCTGGCGACAAACTTGCCAGTTTCGCCATATTTTCCAACCAGTTCAAAAACTACTCTGGCTTTTGAATTATCATTTTGTGGGTCTGCATTCAGCCATGCTTTTAACCAACAAACCATTGGAACGGTAAACTTCTTTCTCACTGGTTTCTAAAAATAAAAATCATCATCTTCACGATAGGCACGGGAATGGTTGATATCATGTGTGAATGGCTCTAATTTTTGTAAAAATCAAATGAAAAATCCACCGCCTGTTCAGGTTTGGCTTGATTAAATTTATCTAAAAAAATCTACCGCACTTTCAAAAGGTGTATCCGATAATGCCGTACGCAAAAATTTCGGCATACCATGCTATTTCATCCGCTAATTTATTTTTTTCATTTCATCAAGACTGACCGGTGAAATGCATTTTGCCTGAATGATATGCCATGCCAAAACAGCCAAAGAACGTACGTCATATTGGTATGGTGTGAGTTTGATGCCGTCTGAAAGTGGAAAAATGAGGTTTTGCCAAATCGCCGGAGACTTCCAAAAATCTCACGAATGTCGCCAACGGTTTCCTCAGATGAAAAAAATAGGCGGTTGCAAAACCCCGATAGCGTAATTTTGTCATCTGCTGACAGCCAAATGCTGTGATTGCCCAAATCACGATGGGCAATACCAACTTTGTGCAACTGGGCAAATTTATCCAACAATAATTGCACCAATCCCAAACGGCGTTCTGTGCTTAGATTTTCGCCATTGTATCCGCCGACAAATTGGTCAAAACGTTTTTTTGCTGTGGGAACAGCTCAAATAAATCAATATGTTCCGCCGTAATTTCACCCTTTTGCGGTGTGGATTTGTAATTTAGGCAGGGAGTGGTATAGGTCTTTATTTTTGTAATTTAATATGATTCAATACATCGTATTCACGGCTGACTAGGCGATAACGCCCGTCAGGTGTTTGAGCTTCAGAACGGTTGATTTTAGTGAAATTCCAACGGCGCAATAAGGCTTGATCTTGGTGTTTTTTATTTTCGGTTTGAGCTAGATATTCTTGATAAATATGTTTTGGGTGGGAAAAAATAGAGTTATCTTCTGCATAATATCCGCCAATGCTGATACTTTTAGGTTTAATGGTATTACTGCCGAAGATTTTTATCAAATAATTCAAAATCCTGATTTAACGTTTTTGCTCTTAGAATGTGGACTGAAACGAGCATCAAATTGTTCTTCGTCTTTTTAATTGCAAAAATCAGTCAATGTTACAATGTGCAGTTTTTCATTGTCTGGTAGCTGGCTAAAATCTGTATTACCTGTCATCACAACTAAAAAAATAAACCTGCGGACGAAATCCTTTATTGGTAAATTGTTGTTTGAATTTATCCAATTTCTTTTCTAGCATATATTGTTTGTTTCGCGTAATAGAAATCGGTGAACGACCCATATCTTTATCGTTTAAATACCATCTATCTTGACAAGAAGTAATCGTTCCATTCCAATGTTTCAACTCAATAATCAACACATTGCAATGGGTAACAATAACCAAATCAAATTCACCTTCTTTACGTTCTTTCACATCAGTAAAACGAAAGCCCGAGTATCCTTTCCAAGGGAAAATGGATTTCAGGGATTTTTAATGTGTCAAATCCCTGTCCTTTTACTTTCTTGTTATTTTCAGAAGCTTGAAAAGCCTGCTTGATTTTCTCAATGGCATCAACTTCGTGTTCAGTTAATCCGCCGCCCCAATCTTGTATTTTCATCATATTTAATTTTCGTATTGTTTGTATTAGCAAAATAGCTATGTTAAGTTAGTTGTTCTATCATATTTTTATTTGTTTTTTTAATGTTAGTAAGTTTTTATTTCCCATTTCCTTAAATCCCATTTATTCTGGCTTAAAATTAAATCACTAAAAAGCAATTCACAGGTTTTTCAATTTTTCCCTCATACTCAGCCGCACTACCACCGTTGATATGTTAACTTAGTTAATCGATAAAACCATGACTCTAACAGGGTATAGCGGGCAGTCACGAAAAAGGTCGTCTCGTGAGATTTGGACAACCTTTTAGTAGTTTTTATCAAAAATAAACGTTAATGACAATTTGCGATAATATCTAGATTGGCTTGATAATTTTTTTGACAGTATCGGGATTAACATCACTTAAGCCAATTAATGTATGAAAAAAATATTGTCGTGTGAATATGGTTTTTGATGATGCTTTTGCAAACAATCAGCATTTATTCCTTTGGCTTTTATCCATGTTGGAGAAAGCCATAGCACCATTGGTATTTGAGTTTGATATTTTGGGGCAATTGCATAGGGTGTACCATGAAGGTAAATTCCATTTTCACCCAACGATTCGCCGTGATCTGAAGCATAAATTACGCTACTTTTTCCAATCTTGATGTTGTTGCAGGCGCGTAATAATCGCATCAATAAATTGGTCTACATAAACTACACTGTTATCGTAAGTGTTGCGTAATTCTTCATCATTACAACGATTGATTTCTTGAGTGTCACACGTTGGTGTAAATAGTCGTTCTTTATCAGTGTAACGCTCAAAATAGGTTGGTCCATGACTACCAATGGTGTGTAATACAACCATGAGGTCATTATTAGATGGCGTGTTTAATATTTTTATCCAGTTCAGGCAGCATAATATTATCTAAGCACTCACCATTTGTGCAATAATTTGGTAAGTTTAAATGAATGGTGTTGGTTGTTGGTATGTGTGTGCAGACACCTTTACAATCACTGTTATTTTCAATCCATTGAACTTGCACACCAGCATATTGCAAAGCATCTAGGACGTTGTCTTGGCTTTTTGCTCTAGTTTCATCGTATTGCTCGCGTCCCATGTCAGAAAAATAAACAAGGCACCGATAGCGCCGTTGCTGTACCACAACTGCTAACATCTGAAAAATTAATGACTGCTTCTCCGTTTTTTTATGCGCTGAGCAAGTTTTGGTGTGGTTTGATTTTTGTAACCATTTAATCCCCAGTTTTGTGCACGAGTTGTTTCACCTAGTATAAAAATAAGCACATTACGCTTATCATCAGTTTTTTGTAATTTAGCGTCTTTATTGATTGCTAAATAAGGCGTGTTGGCAGCACGCATTTTTTTAATTTTGCTAATGCTTGCAGCAACAAAGTTAGATGGCAAAATTAAATGCTTGACAACAAGATGACTGCGAAAAAAAGGACGCATAATCTTGATAAAAAAATCATTGCCGTGCCACCAATTATCACCAAAGACACCATCAATGCAGCAATGCGTTTTTATAATTTCTTGCCACCAAATGCTGTATGTGCATTTGACTTTAATATAAAGTATTGTTGGCAGTACACCCAAGAACAAAAAGCCATGCAACATAACTAAACGATATCATGCGTATACTTTCAGCAGGCGTGGTTTGCAGGACATTGTCGAGCATGTCTTTATCAAAATACACATTAAAAAAACACAGAATGATAACTGATTGCTGCGCTGATAAGAAGTAATATTGGTATGATAACCTTATGTAAATAAGGAATAGATAACAGCAAAAACACCCCATAACACAACGCCCACAAGACAATTGGTACGGTGTAAATAAAATAATCACTGATTTTTGCCAATTGGTTGATACAGTTCAAATACTGCTCGAAAAATGCCCAATTTAGCACAAAAAGCAAAAATAGGCAGAAACAAAGGCAGTTAATTTAATGGGCGACATGCGCCAGTTTTTGGTAAAAAGCATAGCGTCTAAAACTAAAATTATTGAAAGTGAAAAAGATTTTTTAAATTTAAGTACCATTGTTCTTGACGCGTTGAATTTTTACAAAAAAATTTCTAAATTGAAAAAGGGGTTAAAAATTAGAAATTTAATTTTTCCTAAAAAAATATAAGATGAAATTTTAAAAATTAAACAAATGCATTATTTTAACTTGACTAAATACTTCTTAAGGGTTTTTTTATTTTTGTAATGTTGGTTTAAAAATTTTTGCCTAAAAATTTGTTACGGATTTAGTGTCTGGTTTTAAATTTGTAAAAAAATATTTCACACATTTAGTTTAAATTTGCTTTTTAAAAACATGTCACAGCGCCACATACGCTTTTTGTTTGGCTTTGTTATTTAAAAATTTTACAATAGGCGTGTGGCGACTGTTTGTAACTTACCTATAAATTATTTATTGGTGATTTGACTCACTTAAAGTATCAAATTTTGCCTTCATGGTTTGGATTATTTTTTTGGTAAGTTTTTTTGACACTTAAATCATCAGCTTTATTATTTGCCAATCTTAAATTATTTTCTGAAGACAATAGGGCTTCTCTGGTTTTTTGTAAATGTATAATTGTTTTGTCAATTTCATCAATCGCGGTCTTAAATCGTTCACTGGCAAGACGATAATTTTTTTGCAAACCCTTCTTTAAATTTATCCAATTTTTTTCTTCAAAATTGGTAATATCAATATTTTGATTACGTATTTGTTGCAATTCTTGTTTGTATTTTAAAGAATTTAATGCTGCGTTTCTAAGTAATGAAATGATTGTAATAAAAAGATTGTGGACGCACTACATACATTTTTTGGATATGCATAAGACACATCAACAATCCCTGCATTGTAAAAATTCATTGTCAGCTTCTAATAAAGAAACCAAAACTGCATATTCACATTGTTTCTGATTACGGTCTTTATCCAGCTCTTTAAAGAAATGTTCATTTTTTTCTTTTTGTAGAACTTTGTTCGTATTCATTTTTCATTTCAAACATAATAGAGACAATTTCATTGCCATCATCGTCAAATTCACGATAAATATAATCGCCTTTACTGCCAGTTTTGATGTCATTATCTTTACCAAATTGAGCGTTAATAAACGCTGTAGTACGAATGCGGTTAAATTCAGTTTCGCAGTGCTGTTCTAGACTTTTCCCCAACAAGCTTGATGTTTTTGTTTGGATTTAAAATCTTTATAAAAGGCAATGACTTCATCTTTTTGACGCAGCCTTTGTTCATATTGTTCTTTTTAAATTATGTGCAGCCAATTCACTCTCTTTGGTTTGCATTTGCAGATTGGTGTTTAATTGATAAATTTGTTGTTCTTTTTCAGAGATTGCCTGAGCAATTTCAAACTTCTTTTCATTATCTTTTGGCGATTTGTAAAGACTGGATTTGTGTTTTTAATGCGGTAATGGTTTGATTTTGTTCACTAATTTCAGCATGTAGTTTATTTTGAGCATTAATTACTGCTAATTCACTGTCTTTTTTTGATGGTTGTTTAGCTCATTTTGCAGTGCGATAATATCTTGGTCTTTTTGACTAATGATTTCATCATATTGTCTTTGGGTTTGAATTTTATCAATCTCAGCATTATGTTGGATTTGCTGCTGAATTTCTTGCATTCTTTTTTTCAACTTCGGCTTGAAATTCTTTGGTGCGAACTTGTTCTAGAATTTGAGTGTAGTTGGATTTATCAACCGTAAACATGGTATGACAATTTGGGCATTGAATTTGACTCATGATAATATCCTTGCAAATAATTAATAGATAGATGGATAAATTGTTTATTTAAAATACAAAAATCTAACACTTAAATTTATGCTAACACTTTTTATCTGATAAAATAAATAAAAATTTTAAATATTTTATTTATCTTTTTATTAAAATATTACACTTTTTATTATCAAAAATCTTATTTTGATAAGCTTATCAAATACATTTTATAATTTATATAAGCTTATTATTTTTCAGGATTTTTTGAATAAAAATAAACCATAAGAATAATTTAATTATTAATAATTTCTTATGGCTTATTTAATCAAAAATTTGAATTTATTGGACTTTTTTTGGCTTTATATGTTGGGTTTAGTAGATTTTCTGGTGATAAAATATCATCTAACTGTGTTGATGTTAACAGTCCTAATTCCAAAACGACTTCTTTAACACCTTTACCAGTTTGAGCGCAGATTTTGCCAACCTTATCGCCATTATGATGACCAATAAATGGATTTAAATAAGTAACGATGCCAATGGAGTTTAGCACATAGTTAGCGCAAATTTCACGGTTGGCAGTGATGCCATCAACACATTTGTCGCTAAGATTTACACAAGCGTTGCCAAGCAAAAGAAATGCTCTCAAAAAAAGGGCTTGAGCGATAACAGGTTCCATGACGTTTAACTGTAATTGTCCAGCCTCAGCAGCAAAGGCAACAGCAGTATCATTGCCAATTACCTTAAAAGCATACTTGATTGACAACTTCGGGGATAACTGGATTAACTTTTAGCAGGGCATGATGGATGAACCAGCTTGCATTTCAGGCAAATTAATTTCGTTTAGACCAGCACGTGGACCTGATGACAATAAGCGCAAATCGTTGCAGATTTTAGTCAGTTTGATTGCAAGACGTTTAAGCGCACCATGCACACTAACATAATCGCCACAATCAGAAGTCGCCTCAATCAAATCAGGAGCAAGCGAGCAGGGCAGCCCTGTCATTTTTAGCCAATTCTTCAACAACCAAAGGAGCATAACCTTCCGGTGTATTGACACCAGTTCCAATAGCGGTTGCCCCTAAATTGACAGATAATAACAATTTACTGTTGCGTTTTAGGTTGGTTACTTCTTCTTCTAGTGATGTGGCAAAAACCTTTAAATTCTTGACCCAAAGACATAGGAACTGCATCTTGAAGTTGAGTTCTGCCCATTTTTTTAATACGTCTTTAAATTCATCTGCTTTTTTGACTAAAGGCACGTTGCAGATGACTAATTTGATGAATTAAGGTTAAAATACTGTGATAAACCGCTAGACGAAACCCTGTAGGATAGGCATCATTGGTGGACTGACTGGCATTGACATGATCCATTGGGTCAATTACGGCATAATTTCCCCGTGTTTCACCTAAAACCTCTAAAGCCAGATTAGCAATCACTTCATTGGTATTCATATTTACCGAAGTGCCAGCACCGCCTTGGAATACATCCGATGGGAATTGGTCAAGACAGCGCCCATTTTTTTAAAAACTTCATCACATGCTTTGTCAATAGCAGTTGCCACCTTTTCAGAAAGCACACCCAGTTTAAAGTTAGCAGCTGCAGTTGCTTTTTTTACCATCACCATACCACGCACAAATTCAGGAATATCTGAAATGGTCTGTTTGGAGATGTTAAAGTTTTTCTTTGGCACGCAGCGTGTGAATGCCCCAATAAGCGTCTGCAGGGATTTCGCGTTCACCTAATAAATCATGTTCAATGCGAGTGGTCATTTTTTCACCTTAAAAATTACTACATTTTGCCTGATTTTGACAATTATTGCCAATGAATTTTATTAAAAATAATCATAAGAATCAATAAAAAAATAATATTATTAAAAAAATACGATTGTAAACATGGAATAAATAATAAATAAACGATAAATTAATTTTATTTATAAACTTTTTGATTTATATCATTAAATTAATAAAAAAATTTCTTTAAAATAATAAGCATATTTATTAAGCTGTTTTTATCACGCTTGATATTTTTTTGATAAATTAGATTAATTGATATGTATATTTGATTTTGATTTAATTTTTATTGTTATGATTTTTATTAAATTTTTATTGATTTAATTTTTAATCAAAAAGCGCCTATAATTGCTCAAGTTATTCAGCTTGTAACAAAATATTTTTATTTTTAATAAAAATCATTCCCATTTGAAAAAAATTCAGTTATAATTTCATCAATTTATAAGTTTATTATGAATTTTATCAAGAAGTATCAAAATATAGAATAAGAGGGTGTGCAAAAATGTGGGTGGCGTTACTCATTATGCTGCGCGAAGGTATAGAAGCAGCATTGATTGTGGGAATTGTGGCGGGGTTTTTACGTCAATCTGGTCATATGCACCTGATGAGTCGAGTTTGGACAGGGGCTTTTTAGCAGCCCTGCTTTGCACTGTGATTGGTTACGGCATCCATAAACTAACTGGTGAGATTCCACAAAAAGAACAAGAATTTGTGGTGGGAGTTATAGGGCTGGTTGCGGTTGCTATGCTGACCTATATGGTGATTTGGATGGGAAAAGCCGCTAAAGGCATCAAAGATTCTTTACAAACGTCAGTGCAAAGCGCTCTAAATCAAGGAAATAAACAGGGATGGGCGCTTGTCTTAATGGCATTTTTAGCGGTGCTGCGAGAGGGTTTAGAAAGTGTATTCTTTTTTTAATTGCTGTTTTTTGAGCAAAGCCCAGATTCTAAAATGCCTATTGGTGCAGTTGCAGGTTTGTTGTTAGCGGCTTTGATTGGTTGGCTGATTTATCAGTGTGGTGTGCGCATTAATTTGGCGCGTTTTTCAAGATTACAGGTGTGTTTTTGATTTTTGTTGCCGCAGGACTGTTTGCAGGTTCTTTTTCGGGCGCTGCATGAAGCGGGTATTTGGAATGTTGGTCAAACAGTTTTGGCTGATTTTTCACCAATCCTACACGAAAAACAGCGCATTAGGTGTGGTACTTTTCAGGATTTTTGGGGTATACCGACCATCCAGTAACCAGTGATGTGGTGCTTTATTTTTCTTTACTTAATTCCAGCATTATTGGTTTTTTTAACTGGCAGTAAAACTAAAACTGCCTAACTTTACAAGGAAAAAAATATGAAACTTAAATTGTCTTTACTAACTCTTGCCGTTGTTTTAGGGTTGACCGCTTGTCAGCCACCAAAGGCTGATGAACCTGCCAAAGCAGACGGTCAAGCCGCCGCATCTGGCAAACCATCTGCTGATGGTGTGGTGAATGTTGCTGTAACAGACACAGCATGTGAGCCAATGGAGATTACAGTACCTAGTGGCAAAAACAACCTTTGCGATTAAAAATGCCAGTAGTCGCGCCTTGGAGTGGGAGATTTTAAAAGGAGTGATGGTGGTTGATGAGCGTGAGAATATCGCTCCAAGTTTATCTAATAACCTAACGGTAACACTGTTGCCCGGTGAATATGAAATGACCTGTGGTTTATTAAATAACCCTCGTGGCAAGCTGATTGTTACAGACAGTGGTTTTAAAAGATACGACAAATGAAGCTAACTTGGAAGCATTAGCCCAGCCTCTAGCTGAATACAAAAATACGTACAAGGCGAGGCTGAACAACTTCTGGCTAAAAACTAAAGACCTTGTAGGAGCAATAAAAGCAGGCAAAACTGAAGAAGCAAAAAGCAAAATTTGCAAGTACGCGTGTACACTATGAGCGTATCGAGCCAATTGCAGAGCTATTCAATGAATTAGACCCTGTAATTGATGCGCGTGAAGATGATTTTTAAAAGCGGGTGCAAAAGACGAAGGTTTTACCGGTTTTCACCGCATTGAATACATTTTATGGAAAGAAAAACACCACCAAGGGAGCGGAAGTTTTTGCAGATAAATTGCTGAGCGATATAGAAAAACTTAAAAAAAGAAATTGACCTATTAAACTTCCCACCAAGTAAAGTAGTAGGTGGCGCTAGTGTGCTGATTGAAGAAGTTGCAGGCAGTAAAATTAGCGGTGAAGAAGACCGTTACAGTCATACTGATTTGAGTGATTTCCAAGCAAATATTGAAGGCTCACAAAAAAATTGTTGAATTGTTCCGTGCCAATATTGCTGAAAAAGATAAAAGCCTTGCTGGAAAAACCGATGCTCAATTTAAGATTGTTAATGAAATTTTTAGCAAAAATATAAAAAAAGGCGACGGCTTTGAAACTTACGATAAATTAACCGATGCTGACCGTAAGGCTTTACAAGCTCCAATCAATGCTTTGGCAGAAGATTTAGCAAAAATTGCGTGGACTTTTTAGGGTTGGATTAGCACCTTTGGTCTTTTGCAAGAAAAAGTCTTTTTATGATAAAGAACCATTAGATAAACCACCCGATTGTTTTTGGCGATTGGGTGGTTCGTTTAAAAAAATGAGTTACTAATTATTAGGTTGTCTAAATGAGGAGATTGTTGTGTCTATTTTTAGAAAACATGCCAAGACGCACTTTATTAAAAAAACTGCCACCGCATTTACTGTTGCTGGTGTGTTAGGAGCGTGTGATAAAAATACATCAAGTTACCATAAAACCACTCAAAATAGCCCTCAAAAATCCAGCTGAGCACTCTACACAAGGTTATGATTGTTATGGTGTTCATCAGGCTGGAATTGCAACACCACATCAACCGTTTGCAATATTTTTCAGCGTTTGATATTAGTATTAACACCATTGATGAGCTTAAAAAAATGTTTTGGCTTATCAGCCAGCGAATTGAATTTTTAACCAAAGGTAGGCAACTGCATGACCCAGACCCAAAACTTCCACCGTCTGGCAGCGGTATTTTAGGACAAACCGTACCAGCGGATGGTTTGACAATTACGGTAAGTGTGGGTGAAAGTTTATTTGATAAACGTTTTTGGATTGGCGGATAAAAAAACCCTAAGCATTTAACTCAAATGAAAGACTTTCCCAATGATAAGCTTCAAAGTGACTGGTGTGATGGTGATTTTTCATTGCAAATTTGTGCGTTTAGCCCTGAAACGTGCCAAAATGCCCTGCGTGATTTGATTAAGCAATTAAAGTGCTTATGCAGCAATCAAATGGAGTATTGATGGATTTTTACCTAAGTCTCCTCAAGATCAAGCCCTCGTAATTTGTTTGGTTTTTCGTGATGGGTCTGCTAACCCTGACGTTTCAAATGCTCAGGTTGCTAACGATGTTTTTGTGGACAGGGATTGCCAAAAACGCTCAAGACGAGCCATCATGGACAAAAAAATGGTACCTACCAAGCAGTTCGCTTGATTCGGCATTTTTGTAGAGTTTTTGGGATAGAACACCTCTACAGGAACAACAAACAATTTTTGGACGTGAAAAATACAGTGGCGCACCGCTTGGTATGAAACATGAGCATGATGCGCCAGACTATCAAAAAGACCCTGATGGAGATAGTATTCCTAAAGATAGTCATATACGTTTAGCAAATTCACGTGATCCTGATTTTTATGAAAAAAACATTTGTTGTATCGTCGTCCTTACAACTATTCGCGAGGGCTTTCTAAGGCAAAGCCAGCTTGATGTGGGATTGATATTTATTTGCTATCAGGCAAATTTAGATGATGGTTTTTATTTTTTTGTGCAAAAATTTATTAAATGGCGAACCTTTAGAAGAATACATCAGCCCATTTTGGAGGTGGTTACTTCTTTACGTTACCAGTGCTTTGAAAAATGGTTATTTAGGACAAAGTCTCTTGGAGGGCTGATAAATTTAGGTTATGATTTTAAATCAATTGAGTAAATAGGTTTTTTATAAATGGGGAGTTAGTATGAGGCTGATTCCCCTTTATCAATTCTGCTGACCAATCATGTTAATCAATTTATTAAAAGTACCAAAATAATATTAATCCAAACTGTCAGCGCGATATTAAAAATAAAAATAAAAATTGATACGAAAAATACTGTTTGAGTTTGGATAAATAAACGGCAAATTATTAATAAAACATTTCTATTTTGATAAAAAGGCATATAATAGATTTTTGATAAAAAAATATTTTATTTGCAATACTTTGATTTTTCTATAATTTCAAGAACATGGAGCAATAATGACAATCGTAGACCCTAACTGGCAATCAGATGCCTTGGATTTGGATTTAGATTTTTGCCGAGCAAACGCTTGCGGTACGCGGCGGCTATCATCGGACCGATGAAGGCGAACATAGCGAAGCAATTTTTACTACCAGCTCTTATGTTTATCAATCTGCCAAAGATGCCGCTGACCATTTTTGATGGTACAAAAAGGGTAATATTTATTCACGCCATACCAATCCAACCGTGCGGGCTTTTTGAGCGGCGTTTAGCACTTTTAGAAAACGGCGAACGAGCAGTGGCAACCGCCAGTGGTATGGGTGCGATTTTAACAATGTGTTTGGCATATTTTAAAAACAGGGTGACCATCTTTTTATGTGCCAAGCAGCTGTTCGGGTCATCAGTGGCGTTATTTGATACTTATTTTAAAGCATTTGGTATTGAAATCAGTTATGTAGATTGCTTTGATAACAAAGCTTTGGCAAAATGCCATTCAGCCTAACACCAAAAGTTTTTGTATTGCGAAAGTCCAAGCAATCCTTTGGCTCAAATTACAGACATTCGCTTTTTAGCCGATTTGGCTCATCAAAACAATGCGTTACTAATTGTTGATAACTGTTTTGCAACACCTATCGTGCAAAAACCCTTGACGCTTGGCGCTGATGTGGTGATTCATTCAGCAAGCAAATACATTGATGGTCAAGGTCGGGTGCTTGGCGGTGCTTTTGGTTGGATGCGATGAACTGATGGAAAAAAAGCCTTTACCGTAGTTAGAACGGGCGGAATTAGCTTATCACCTTTTAATGCTTGGGTGCTATTAAAGGGGTTGGAAACTCTAAAACTTCGCATGAAAAACTCATTGTCAAAACGCCGAAAAAGTCGCTGAATTTTTTTAAGCAATCATCCCAACGTTAAAAAGTGCATTTTTCAGGGTTGATTGACCATCCATCACATGAATTGGTTAAAAGCCAGCATGTTGAATTTGATGGTAAAACGGCTTTTTGGGGCGATTATTGGGTTTGAAGTACTGGATAAAACTGCGGCTTGGCATGTGATTGATAGTACTAAAATGATTAGCATTACTAACAATTTAGGTGATGCTAAATCCACCATCACTCATCCAGCAAGCACTACCCATTTTCGCATGACTTCTGAACAACGACAAAAAAAGCAGGTGTCAATGACGGACTGATTCGTTTGTCTGTTGGGCTTGAGGATGCCAAGGACATCATTTGTGATTTGCAGCGCGGTTTGGATAGCTTGTAAATACTAATAAAAGATTTGTAAGGAAAGAATATGGCTCATAAAATCAAAGTTGGTATCGTTGGAGGTACAGGGTATACAGGAGCGGAATTGATTCGGCTATTATCGCATCATCCAAACGTCAAAATTGACGTACTAACTTCACGGTCAGAAGGCGGTAAAAAGGTCAGTGATATTTTTGCAAAATTTTTTTATCCCTACAAGCGAACTTGTCTTTAGTGAGCCAAATGATGACAAACTTGCCAGCTGCGATGTGGTATTTTTTTGCTACGCCCCATGGTGTTGCAATGAATTCTGCCAAAAACTACTGGATAATAATACTAAAATCATTGATTTAGCAGCTGATTTTCGTTTGCAAAATTTGGATGATTTTAGCAAATGGTATGGGCTTTTGCATACTTGTCCTGAGGTGCTTGGTCAAGCAGTGTACGGCTTACCTGAAATCAATCGTGACAAAAATAAAATCAGCAAATGTGATTGGCAATCCTGGTTGTTATCCAACTACGGCAATTTTGGGGCTGAATCCTGTCATCAAAATGCAAAATCAACAAAATACCCAATTAATTGGTAAACATATCGTTATTGATGCAAAGTCAGGTGTATCAGGCGCGGGACGTAATGCAAAAACAGGGACTTTTGTTTAGCGAGCTTTCAGATAATTTTTCGGCGTATGGGGTGGCAGGTCATCGCCATCAACCAGAAATTGAGCAGGGCATTTTTGATATTTTTGTCAGCAAAATTTCCCCAACATATCCGTTTTGTACCACACCTTGTGCCTATGATTCGTGGCATGTTTAGCACCATTCATTTGACCTTGAGCAAAGAAGGTGCGGCGATAGATTGGCAAAGTGTATTTGCCAGCGTTTATCAAGATGAACCCTTTATTGATGTACTACCAAATGGCTGGTTGCCAGATACGCGTTCAGTACGAGCATCAAACCGCCTAAAAAAATCGCCATTTGTCAGAATAATGCCCAGAAACGTTGACAGTGCTTGTGGTACAGGATAATTTAGTTAAAAGGGGCAGCAGGTCAGGCAATTCAAAATATGAATTTATTATTTGGATTATCTGAAACGCTTAGCTTGCAAAAATATTGCTGTGATGCCATAATAGGATGCAATTGAGCTTTTAGATTATCCTTTAGTTGTACTTGCTTTTTATGGGTAAAGTGGGTTACAGTAAAAAGACTGCCCAAATTGATTGGCAGTTTATACACTCCAAGTTTAATCCATCTAAAATAAAAAGAGAATCTTTATGAGTCAAGCGCTACCAACTTTATCTTTAACTATTGATACCATTCATTGTGGTGGTTGTGTTTCTGCCATCAAAGATAGCCTTTTATCTTTAACAGGCGTAGAAAACGTGGAAGTTGATTTTTAGAAATAAGCAGGTAGCGGTTGTTTTTTGATAAAAAGTGTCATGGATGCTCAAACCATCATGAATGCGATTGAGCAAAACTCTCATTGGTGCTTTTTCAATCAAATACAAAAAGCCAAAAAGGCTAAACGTTTTGGAACTTTATTATGAAACAGATTACTTTGCAAATACAAGGCATGACTTGTCAGGGGGTGTGTTAAAAGCAGTACAACAAGCCATGGATGAGCTTTGTGGTGTAAAAAAATGCATTTGTAAATTTGGATACAAAACAGGCAATTATTGATTATGATGAAAACGCCCTTGATAAACTACAAATTGTCCAAACTATAGAAGATATTGGTTTTGATGTGGAATCTTAAAAACAAGTTTCTTTATTTTCTATAAAAGCCAAGTTTTACTTGGTTTTTTATTAGTTTTTAATTTGGGGCTAATTATGGATAACAAGCAAACAATTAATGTCGCCATTAGTGGTATGACGTGTCAAGCCTGTGCTAGTCGCATTGAAAAAGTGCTTAATAAAAAAATCGTCCATTAAAATGGCAAGTGTTAATTTTGCAGGTGAGTCTGCAAATATTACATTTGATGATAGCAGAACAACAATTGATGAAATCATTGGTTGGATTAAAAAAAGCAGGTTTTGATGCGGTTTTTGATGCAAGATTCGGTATCAGCTGCCCAAGTCAGCACCATCCCTTATTCACTGTTAGGTCTTTGGGCATTGTCGTTTGCCATTTTGGGTAGGCATGTTTGGTATGCTGTTTGGCAGTCATGCATTTATGCCACCGATTTGGTTGCAATTTGTGTTAGCAACACTGGTGCAATTTGGGTTTGGTGGGCATTTTTACAAAGGGGCATGGGCAAGTATTAAAGGCGGTCTTGCCAATATGGATGTATTGGTGGCACTGGCAACAACTGTGATTTGGGCATATTCAACTTATGTTTGGTTTGCAACATGGCGAACATGTCCATTATCAAACTGCAAACGTCTATTTTTGAAGCATCTGTGATGGTGATGGCGTTTGTGAGTCTTAGTAAGTATTTGGAAAAACCGTACTAAAAATAGCCTAAACAGTTTATCAACCCTTTTTAGCTTTAGTGCCTGATGATGTCCTCATAAAAAAAGATGACCACTGGCAGAAAATCGCTGTTACCTTGGTAAAGCCTGATGATATTTTATTGGCGCGCACAGGCGATAGAATTGCCGTTGATGGCATAGTGGTAAACGGTTTGGGATACGCTGATGAAGCCCATTTGACGGGTGAAAGTATGGTTTTTAGTTAAAAAGCGGGTGATAAACTGCTGGCAGGTAGTCTGATTAGTGAAGGTAGTCTTGAGTATCAGGCAGTAGCCACAGGTCAAAACAGCGTTTTTGGGTGATGTTGCCAAAGCTTTATCAGATGCTCAAAACACCAAAGCTAAAATTGCCCGAGTTGCTGATAAAGTGGCGAGTGTTTTTGTGCCAGTTGTGGTGAGTGTTTCTTTGCTAACTTTATTAGTAAATTTATATTTTGGCATTGATATGGAAAATGCCTTAATGAGAGCAGTGGCAGTACTAGTGATTGCGTGTCCTTGTGCGTTAGGAATTGCCACGCCTGCGGCGATTATGGTCGGAATGGGGCTTAGGGGTTAAACATGGGGTTGTTTTTTAAAGATGCAATCAGTCTTGAAACCGCTGGCAGTATTGATACGATGGTTTTTGATAAAACAGGCACATTAACAACAGGTAAGCCTAGTTTGCAAGCGTATAAAATTTTAGATGAAACATGGGATTTTGATAAGATTTTAAGTATTAGTGCCAGTTTGAAACACACGCTAATCATCCATTAGCACAAAGTATTGTTCAAGCTGCTCATGATAAAAATTTACCGTTATATCCAGTTGAAAACGTCTCATCACAGATAGGTCAAGGGTTGGTTGGCGAAATCAAAAATATTGGCACTGTAAAGATTGGCACACTGGATTTTGTGGGTTTGAACCAAAATAGTTTGCCAAAAGATGATATTTATCAAAAAGCCAGTATTGTGAGGGCTTTTTAATCAATCAACAAGCGATTGCGATTTTTTTGCATTACTAGATACCATTAAATTAGATACTCATATTGTGGTTAATCAACTTAAAAAGAAAATATTGATGTGGTAATGATGAGTGGCGATAAAAACTGTAGTTGATTGGGTTTCTCAAGAATTGTCATTATCACAGGCTTTTTGCACAGATGCTACCCTAATGATAAAGCTAGTAAAATTAAACAGATGCAGGATAAGGGTAAAAATTGCTATGATTGGTGATGGCATTAATGACGCGCCTGCTATGGCTCAGGCTGACGCAAGTTTTGCCGTAGGTCAAGCGTCTGATGTTGCTAAACAAACCGCCAGTGTTCAGCTGATGGGCGATGCTTTGGTGCATGCTTATTATGCACAAAAAATATCCAAATTAACCTTGCGTAATATTAAACAAAACCTTTTTTTGCTTTTTATTTATAATATTCTAGGGATTAGTTTTGCAGCAATTGGGTTATTAAATCCAATGATAGCAGCGTCAGCGATGGCTATGAGTTCTATTTCGGTAATGTTAAATGCTTTGAGATTAAAAAAGGCTGGATTTAACAAACTACCCATCAAATGGCACGTCGTTAAATAATACTACCGTTTAACCCAAAAATCATGTATCATTGCTACATTTTTTATAAAAACTCGGGATTTATTATGACTCATAAAACTGGCATTTTAGACACTAATGCAATTTCTACTTTACGCAATCAAATTGACAATATTGATGAGCAAATCCAAACCTTAATTAATCAGCGCGCAAAAGATTGCCCAAGAGGTTGCCAATGTCAAAAAAAATCACGAGAATGACCCAATATTTTATCGTCCAGAACGTGAAGCCCAGGTATTAAAAGCGGTGATGGCAAGAAATTCAGGACCGCTAAGTGGCGAAAAAATGGCTCGCTTATTTCGTGAAATTATGTCAGTGTGTTTGGAGTTAGAGGCACCACAAAAAGTAGCTTTTTAGGACCTATTGGCACCTTTTACTCATGCAGCTGCTTTTAAAACATTTTGGTAAAGCGGCAACAACTGCACCTTTAGCAACCATTACCGATGTTTTTCGTGAAGTCGAAGCAGGTTCAGCAATGTATGGTGTTGTTCCTGTAGAAAACTCATCAGAAGGTGTGGTTAATCATACTCTTGATGCCTTTTTTAAATTCCAATCTAAAAATTATCGGCGAGTAGAAATGCCGATTCATCATAATTTCTTAGTTGCCGAACATACCAAAAGTAGATAGTTTAAGTAAAAATTTATTCTCACCAACAATCACTTGCCCAGTGCCGTCATTGGCTAGATACGCATTTTTCCTAATGTGGAACGCATTGCCGTATCATCAAATGGCGAAGCTGCTAGACGACTCAAAAATGAATGGCATTCAGCAGCGATTGCAGGCGATGTAGCGGTGGCTGAATATGGTTTACACAAACTTCATGAAAACATTGAAGATAATCCTAACAACACCACACGGTTTTTTTAATCATTGGCAAAAGAAGATACCGCGCCTTCAGGTCAAGATAAAACATCGATTTTGGTATCCAGTGCTGACCGTACTGGCGCTTTGATTGAAATTTTAGAGCCATTAAAAACGCCATGGTGTATCAATGACCAGTATTGAAACCCGCCCAGAGCGTCCTAATAAATGGGCTTATGTATTCTTTATTGATATGAATGGACACATTGAAGATAAAAAAACGTTAAGGCTGCCATTGAGGAAATTCGTCCCTTGGTAAAAAGAATTACGAGTATTAGGTTCTTATCCAAAAAGCTGTATTATAAAAGCGGAGTTTGTAATGCAGTATCCTGTGTATGGGCGTTTGTGTGTGATTGGGCTTGGGCTTATCGGAGCTAGTTTTGCTCAAGCAATTAAAGATTACAACACCAATCACCCCCAAAAACCTTTGTGTCAAACCATTGTTGGTGTGGATTTTAATCAAGACAGTGTTAATGCGGCTGTTTTTAGCGAAGGTATTACACAACGGTTTTACAGATGTATATCAGGGCATTACATCAGCAGATGTAATTTTTGCTGGCTGTGCCTGTAAAGTCAGTGCATGCTATTTTGCAGGCGATTAAACATGCTATGATGTCTGGCGATGTTAATAAAGAGTGTATTATTACTGATGTTGGCAGCACTAAAGTCAATATTCTTGAGGACGTCAAACAAGTTTTTGGAAATCAGCTGCCCAATTTTATTCCCTGCTCATCCAATCGCTGGCGCAGAAAATTCTGGTTTTTATGCCCGAAATCCCAAGTTATTTTTTTGGGTCACAAAGTAATCATTTGTCCAGATGCTCATACCAATCAAAAACGCTTTATTGGTTGTCCAAACACTTTGGCAGTCTATTGGTGCTGATGTGGTGTTTATGGATAGTATTCGTCATGATGAAGTGCTGGCTTATACTAGTCATCTGCCACATTTAATTGCTTTTTACTTTGACCGACCAAATGGCGCGTCATGATGATAATTTGGATATTTTTTTCGTTATGCCGCAGGCGGGTTTCGTGATTTTAGCCGAATTGCTGCCAGTTCGCCGATTATGTGGCATGATATATTTTTTGGCAAATAAAACGGCGTTATTGACTGCATTGGATAAATTTACTGAGCATTTAAATCAACTAAAAATTTTAATTGAAGATGAGAATTCTGAAGAAATTTTTACGACATTTAGGTACTGCTCGAGATGCCCGTCGTCATTTTGGATATATGTTGCTAGCAAATCAATCAATCAACAAGGAAAACTCCATGACCCAGCAAAGTTATCACATTAACCCAAGCAGTTTTATCAGTGGCACCATCAGTGTTCCTGGCGATAAGTCCATTTCACATCGCAGTATTATGTTTGGGGCGCTGGCAGATGGTGTAACACACATTACAGGGTTTTTGGAAGGTGAAGATGCATTGGCAACACTACAAGCCTTTAGTGATATGGGCGTGGAAATTCACCGAGATGGTGATAAAGTTACTATTTATGGTGTAGGTATTGATGGGCTACAAGCTCCAAAAAAACCCGTTATATATGGGAAATTCTGGTACTAGTATGCGCTTATTGGCAGGGATTTTTATCGGCTCAAAAATTTGACAGTGTGATGACTGGTGATGTAAGTTTATCCAAACGTCCTATGGAACGTGTAGCATCCCCGTTACGCTTGATGGGCGCAAAAAAATACAGACGACAGGCGAAAAAGGCACAGCTCCTTTATCCATCTTTGGCAACCAAACCTTGACAGCGATTGACTACACATTACCAGTGGCATCCGCTCAAATTAAATCTTGTTTAATTTTAGCATCACTATGGGCAAATGGTACAACCACGATTACTGAACCTGAGGTCAGTCGTGACCATACTGAACGTATGTTAAATGCCTTTGGTTATCCAATTGCTGTAAATGGTAATAAAATCAGCGTTACAGGCGGTGGCCGTTTAACAGCTTGTGATATTGTGGTGCCCTGCTGATATTTCTAGTGCAGCGTTTTTTATGGTACTGGCAGCAATTGGACAAGGCGACGGCATTACTTTGCAAAAAGTTGGTATGAATCCAACGCGTACGGGCGTAATTGATATTCTAAAATTAATGAATGCTGATATTACCATCTGTAATGAGCAGACTGTTGGCGGTGAACCGATTGCTGACGTTATAGTGCGTCCGTCCAAATTGCAAGGTATCAAAAATCCCAGAGCATCTCGTTCCATTGGCAATTGATGAATTTCCTATACTGTTTATTGCGGCAAGTTGTGCAATAGGTACAACCAAATTAACAGGCGCAAAAGAGCTTCGTGTCAAAGAGTCAGACCGTATTGCAGTAATGGCAGAAGGTTTAACGACTTTAGGTATTTCGTGTACCGTGCTGGATGATGGTATTATCATTGAAGGCAAGGGCAAAAACAAAGAAAAAAACGGATATTTTTTTACAGGTGGTGAAATTATGTCTCATCACGACCATCGCATTGCCATGAGTTTTGCAGTGGCAAGCTGCCGAGCAAAAAGAGACAATTATTATTCATGGTACCGAAACCGTCGCTACCAGTTTTTCCAAACTTTGCAGCGTTAGCAAAACAGCGTTGGACTGGATATTACGATACAATAACATGTCTGTCAAAACCACACCAAATGGGTTAATTTGCGCATTAACTGCCTTTTTTTAATTTGGGGAATTTTTTTCCTTTATATTTTTAAAGAATTATCTGATTATTCTGCATCGGAAGTTATCGTTCATCGAATAATTTGGACGTTTGTTGTACTACTTTTTTTGTAATGATTGTGGGTCGGCGAACCCAATGGCTTGCTATGATGCGACAACACCCAAGATGGCTAGCTTTTTGCTTTTTTTAGCGTCTTTATTAATAGCAAGTAATTGGCTGATTTATGTGTGGGCAGTAGCACATAATCAGATTTTTAGAAAGCAAGTTTGGGGTATTTTATCAATCCACTTTTTGGGGTGTTGTTGTCAGTGATTTTGTTTTGGCGAACGCTTGCGAATGTTTCAAAAAAATAGCAGTAGCACTGGCAACGGCAGCAATTTTTAATTCAGATACTTTTGGCTTGGCGGACTGTCGTGGATTAGTCTTTTGTTGCCATTATCTTTTTGGTATTTATGGAGTCATTCAACGCCAAAACACCATTTAATGCTATTGATGGATTATTTTTAGAAACGTTGTTATTAGTTCCGCTGTGTTTAGGTTGGCTTTTTAACAACCGATGTAAAAAGTTCCCATTTGGATTTTTGGTTTTTCTTATGATATTTGGCTTTTTAACCTTAGCAGGACCAATTACACTCATTCCGCTTTTATTATACAATCAAGCAACAAGATGGGTAGCCTTTAACACGTTATCTTTTTTTAAATTATTTAACACCAAGTATCGTTTTTTGTTAGCAATTTTTTTATTATCATGAAGGATTTGATATTAAAAAAATTATTAGTATTTAGTTTAATTTGGTTAGGATTAATTATTTACAGTATCGACTTAATTAAACATAAATCTTAATAATATTTTGGAAAAATATAACTATGAGTGATGAAATTTTTATTAATAATTTAAAAATCAATACCGTTATTGGCGTATATTCATGGGAACGTCAAATTAATCAATTATTGTTGATTGATGTTAAATTGACCTATGATATTCAAAAAGCAGGTCAAAGTGATGATGTAAATGACACAATTGATTATAAGGAAATTTGTACCAAAATAGAAGAAATATGTCATCAAACTCAAGCAAAATTAATTGAGTTTTTTAGCTGAAAAATTTGTCAGTATATTTTTGGAACATTATCCATGCACAAAATTGAATTAACCATCAAAAACCGCAGGCAATTTTTTAATGCAGAGTCGGTAGGTGTGAAAAATTATTCGTCAAAAAAATAAAATAATAAAAATGATAGATATCAAAGAGATTAGCCAAATTAGCGATATTAGCCAACTGGTCATATTGTTTGGAAGTAATTTTTGATAGTGAAAATATATGGAGTATCACAAAAATCGCATTTAAAAAAATATGGGCGAGTGCTATTTTTTCGGATATTACCATGAGTCCAGATTATACCAAAAACTAATTTAATATATTACAATGCTTGTATTTTTAATCCAATTAAATTGTCTACAACATCATCAGCAATTAAATAGCGAATTAAAAATTGAAATACAGTGTGGTAGAAATAAACTGCAAAAATAATCAATTGCAAACCAATCAAGTTACTATAAGTCAAGTCAAAGCAGATTTAGATATTCTTGCGGTTTATACAAAAACTGGCACATTAGCCAAAGGCGCTTACCATTTAAAGAACATGAAAAAAATAGGGCTTTTGCAAAATTGCCCCATTTTTATTAAATGATATATAAAAATTTTTGTGCTTGATTGAGTTGGGTGATGTATGTTACAAATAAAATTTGCAATGATTGCTAATATTGCCAAAAATTCCCATTATAATTAGCGCAAGCTTAAGGGTTTTTGTTTTGCTTTTGCATCTCCAAAATCATGGTGTTAAGTTTGTGATTTTCAATGGTTAAATTGTCAATAATTGTTTGCTGTTCAGCAATTTTAGCTTTATAATTTTTCTTGTTTTTGCTGTTTTTTTCCTCTTCGGTTGGTTTCTTTTGGCTGCCTCTAATGGTTTGCAAAACATTAGCAATCACACCACCCACACCAAGCTGGGTTAAAAACGCCTTAAGTTGAGCAACCTGTTTGGCTTCTCCACGTATTTGCAGCGCATCAACTGAACTACTGCTGTGATTGGTTAGCATGTTAATCAACTGGAATGTATAGCCATTGATGGTAATATCTGCCATGGTTTTTATTGGCGGGTAGACGGTCATCAAGCAATACTCCCCGATAGCCAAAAAGTAGCGTAAATCTCACTATGTGGCAAATAAGTCCGAATGCAAACTACGACGTTTTCACTAGCTAAAAGGGTAAGCCAGTTTTTCTAAGTTTTGGGTCAAAAACGCAAAACCAAAGTGATGGCAGATTCTAAAAATACCAATAAAATATTTAATAAGCCACGAGCTAGTCCTGCTGGTTTTTTCAAAGTTTGGGTTTGAGTGTTGGGCGTGTATTGATTTTTGATTCATAAAACTTCAATCATTCTTTGATAAATAACAACAAATAATAAAGTCATCAAGCCAAAAAGTAAACCATTTCAGTTTAATTCTATCGTTTTTAACCACGTAAAATTTAGTTTTATTGCTAAATTTTCACTTTTTTCATAGAAATTTTTGTGAAAAATCTATAAAAAAATAACATATACCCCTTGTAAAATAAGCCTCTTGCTTTTTACAATGCAACAAATTGAGTGTTGTATTGACAATTTTTCAAAAAAATTTAGCAGCCATTTTTCGCCAAAAGGTTACAATTTTTGGAAGGTGGATTTACGTTTATTTTTCCCAATGAGGATTTATTATGAATAAGTCAGAATTAGTTGATAGCATTACAAGCCAAGCAGGTCTTACTAAGGACCAAGCAACTAAAGCGCTAAATGCTTTTACCGCAAGCGTTCAAGCTACCTTAGAAAAAAAGGCGACGACGTTGTATTGGTAGGTTTTGGTACATTTACTGTTAAAGAGCGTGCTGCTCGCACGGGTCGTAACCCAAAAACTGGTGAACCTTTACAAATCGCAGCTAGCAAAGTACCAAGCTTTTAAAGCTGGTAAAGGCTTAAAAGATGCGGTTAATGTTGAACCAAAAAGCCAAAAAAAGCTAAAAAAATAATTTACTCTTTTTTGTAAGACGCACTGTTAATCAGTGCGTTTTTTTAATAAAGTTCAAAAAAATATTTTTGAAAAATTTTCTAAAATAGCGTATCATAGAACCTTTGATTTAACATAAGTGTTTTTTTATAAACATAATAAACGGTTTTCTATGGAAAAAAATGCGTGAATTTATGCAAAAGCTGGCTGGGTAAGCTGGTTTTGTTGATTGTACTTGCCCCAATGGCTTTTTTAGGGGTGGCTAATTTAGATTTTGGTGGTCATATTGGTCATAATGACATGGTCAAAGTGGATAAAACAGCCATTAGCATCTCAGAGTATAACAATGAACTGGCTAATAGAAAAGCCCGTTTGCAGAAACAACAGACCCTAGTCTAATTAACGAGAAGGCGCTGGCTGACGAAGTGCTAGAAAGTATTGTGTCGCGTGCTTTATTGGAAAATCAAGCAAAATTTTTGGGCATGAGCATCTCAGATGAGACCATTACTCGATTGCTACAAACAGACCCAAGCTTTGCCGATGAAAATGGAAATTTTTCCAATGAGTTATTCGCTCAATATCTGCAAAGTCGTGGCATGACAAATAAGATGTTGTTTGAAATTTTTTTCGCACTCAATTAAGTTTGCGGCAATTAACAAGCAGTATTTTTAAGTCAGGCAATTTATCCAGAATGGCAAATCAGCCGTTTGATTGATTTACAATCAAAAAAACCGTGAAGTTTGGTTATATCGTTATTCTTGGCAAGATTTTTGCTGATAAAGTCAGCGTTGGTGATGATGAAATTAAAAGTTATTATGAAGCTCATAAAGCTGAGTTGAAAATACCAGCAACCATCACACTCAATTATCTCAGAATTGGATAAGGACGCCATTAAAGCTGAAGCGCCCACTCAAGAAGAGCTGCAAGCACAATATCAGATTTATTTGCAAAGTGTAGGTGCAGGTACAAAAAGAGCTGGCTCAAATTTTATTAACAGGTACAGACGCTGACGCCAAAGCCAAAAGAGATTAGCGAAAAATTAGCCAAAGGTGAATCTTTTTGAATCACTTGCTAAAACCTACTCTGACGACCCAACGGGCAAGACAGGTGGGGCGATTGGCGCATTTAATCCGGATGTTTTTGGTCAAGATGCCCAAATGGTTAGCGGTGTTATTCAAAAATTAGCAGTAGGTGATGTTAGTGAGCCTGTAAAAACGGCTTTTTGGTGTACAAATTTTTAAGGTGCTAAAAAGCTTCTGATGCGCCAACCTTTGACAGCGTTAAAGATGAATTAACCCGTCTTGCCATAGCCCAAAAGCGTGATGATGCCATTAAAGAAACCATTGCCAAAATTAATAACATGGCAACCGATGGCATGGGTATTAGCGATATTGCCAAAGAAATGAATATGACGGTGAAAAACGATTGCATCTTACCCTCAAGAAAATAATCAAACTGAATTATCCATGCCTACGGTACTTGCAGCTGCCTTTGATGAAAAAAATCTCTTGCTGAAAAACAACCAGTGTCAATCTTGACGTAGCGGGTAAGACTTTATGGATACAAGCAGATAACTATCAAGCTGCTAAAAATTTAAGCCTAGAAGAAGCAACTAATCAAGTAAAATTGTTGATTACCAAAGAAAAAGCAAGCCAGTTGGCCTATGAAGCAGTTTTGTCAAAAATTGCTGAAAATAAAAAGCAATCCTAAGGCGTTAGCAACCAAAGATGCCAGTATAGGCGTGGTGAGCGTACAAAGCCCTGCTTTGAATGCTGCTGAAAAAAAGCCAGTTTGTTTAGTCAAGATGATGGTGATGTGTCATTATGGGCTGTGCAGACGGATGAGGGCGCAAGTTTAATGGTGGGTAGCAAAATTGTTGCCAACAGTCAAAGCCAACTTGACAAAGCGCAAAGAATGCAAATCCAGTTTGTCATTCGTTCTAATGCAGGTCAAGACCAGCTATCTGATTATCTGCAATATTTAAAAAGACACCAAAAAAAGTAGAAATCAATACCCAAGCTTTTAAATGCACAATAAACAATCAAAAGCATTCCCATATTCGTTTTGGCGAATATGGGTTTACCCTTTTACTGATTGTTAAGTATTAATTAAAACTTAACTAAAACAAATGATACTTTGATTGTATTTTGTCCTTGTTTTATCACTTGAAAGGATTTTTGGATGAATGGTCTAGCGCTGCAATGCCCTATTTTTAAAAACCTGCTTACACTACCTATTTTTAATCCACTTTTTGGATTAGCGGCAGCTTTTTTTGGGTAAGCCAGTACAGCCAAAAAGATGCTCCGCTGATTTTTATGGGTTGCTGATAGTCAAAATCAGGTTAATCGCATAGAAAACCAGTTAGCCTTTTTTGGGGTTAAAGCTCATGTATTTGCTGATTATGAAACACTGGTTTATGACCAGCTTCCAGTTCAACAAAAGTAATTTCAGAACGCATCAGTTTACTAACCAATATGCCAGCCCAAGGTGTTCTGTTGGTAAGTGTGCAAACGCTAATGCAAAAGAATCACACCGCCAAGTTATCTTTTTGGGGCGTTATCTAAAACTGGCAGTAGGTGATATTTTTTTGATATTGCAAATTGGCAATCACGATTGGAAAAAAAGCAGGTTATTTTCATGTTGAGAATGTTTTTTTGAGCCTGGTGAATTTGCGGTGCGTGGTAGTATTGTAGATATCTTTGTCATGGGTCAAGCATTGCCATTACGAATTGATTTGTTTGACAATCAGATAGAAAGCATGCGTTTTTTTAATCCACAAACTCAAAGAACATTAAATGAAGAGTCTTTAGCAGCATTAAAAGCGCAAAGTCTGACCGATGAAAAGCCTATTTGTTGCTGATAAATTGCCCAAAAAGCAAAACTGACCATGTTTGATGTTTTACCTGCCAAGGAGTTTCCATTAGAAGAAGGGCGTGAGCAATTTCGTCAAAATTTTGCCAGTATTTTTTTAGCGACGTTTCAGCTCGTAAATTTGAGCTTTACAATGATGTTATGCAAGGGATTGCTCCGTCAGGTATTGAATATTATTTGCCACTGTTTTTTTGATGCTGACGATTGGCAAAAAAACGGCTCATTATTTAGCTATTTACCCAGCAATACTCTTTTTATTGAGTAGCGGTGATATAGCTGCAGCTTATGATGGATTTTGGGAAAAAAAGTCAGTAGCCGTTATCAATCATATGCGCACAATAAAAACGTACCTATTTTTACCGCCCATTCAGCTTTTTTTGCCCAGTGAGGAATTTTTGCCAAACTAAAAGACTACCCAAAAGTTTTTGCTGCAAACTCAAAATAACCACGCTCATCAGGTAAACGCATTTTTTTAGACGCTCAATCGTTGGCGCTACCCGATATTTTTAATCAATCATCAACAAGCTGAACCACTTGAAAAATTTCTGACATTTGTAAAAACTTGTCAAAAACCCGTGCTGCTAGTTGCAGAATCAAGAGGACGGCGAGAAATTTTTGCGAGAATTGCTACAAGATAAAATTAAACCGATTCAAGTAGATGATTTTTGATGAATTTTGTGGTTTACATCAAGATTTGTGTGCTGAAAAAAATCGCCTTAACAGTAGCAACCATTGAAGATGATTTGTGGTTTGAGAGCGCCAATTTTTGGCTTTTTGTGTGATAACCGAGACCCAATTATTTGGTCGGCAAATTCTTCAGACACGTCGCCGCCGCCAAGTAGCCGCCGCCGATGCTTTTTTTGTTAAAATCGGTCAGTGAACTGCATGAAGGGGCTTTAGTTGTTCATCTTGAACACGGCATTGGGCGCTATCAGGGATTAACAGTACTTGATGTTGGAGAGGGCGAGCAAGAATTTATTCATCTAAAATATGCTGAAGATGCCAGTATTTATGTGCCAATTACCAATTTATCATTGATTGGGCGTTATAGTGGTGCTGAAACAGACTTAGTGCCATTAACTAAGATTGGCAGTGGCAAATGGGATAAAGCCAAACAAAAACACTTGAACAAATCTATGATGTTGCTGCTGAATTGCTTAATATCCAAGCACGAAGAAACGCCAAAGAGGGTATTAGTTTTTTTCTGTGGATCTCCTCAATATGAATTATTTGCCAGTCAATTTGCATATGAAGAGACAGCTGACCAAAAATGGCGATTGATAGTGTGATTTTTGATATGAAACAATCAAAAGCCAATGGATGAGGCTGATATGTGGCGACGTGGGTTTTGGTAAAACTGAAGTAGCAATGCGAGCAGCATTTATTGCAGTCATGGCAGGTTTTCAGGTTGCGGTATTAGTGCCCACAACTCTTTTGGCAGGACAACACGAAGAGAGTTTTTCGTAGTCGTTTTGCTGATTGGCCAGTACGTATTGAAAGTTTATCGCGTTTTGGAACAAAAAAACATCAGGATAAAAGTTTTGACGGATTTGGCAGAGGGTAAAATCGATATCGTCATTGGCACCCATAAACTTTTACAAGACGACGTTATTTTCAAAAATTTAGGTTTAATGATTATTGATGAAGAACATCGTTTTGGGGTTCGTCATAAGCAAAAAAATTAAAAAGCCATGCAAACCGATATTGATGCGTTAGCAATGACGGCAACGCCAATTCCACGAACGCTGAATATGGCATTATCAGGCATGCAAGATATTTCAATTATTGCAACCCCGCCTGCTCGCCGCCTTGCTATCAAAAACATTTGTGATGCCAAAAACAAGATGAGACAATCAAAGAAGCAATTCTAAGAGAAATTTTGCGCGGTGGTCAGGTATATTTTTGCATAATGATTTGGCAAGCATTGATGCAATGGCGCAAACATTGACTGAATTGATTGTTGAGGCAAGAGTTGGCGTTGCTCATGGTCAAATGTCCGAGCAAAATTTATCAGCGGTTATGAGCGATTTTTACCATAAAAAAATATAATGTACTGGTTGCAAGTACCATTATTGAAACGGGTATTGACGTACCAAGTGCAAATACCATTATTATTAACCGAGCAGATAAATTTGGTTTAGCGCAGCTGCACCAACTGCGTGGACGGGTTGGCAGAAGTCACCATCAAGCGTATTGTTATCTGCTTGTGCCATCAATAAAGGGATTGAGTGCAGATGCTAAAAACGTCTTGATGCGATTGTGCGTGCTAACACACTGGGTTCTGGGTTTATTTTAGCAAGTGAAGATTTACAAATTCGTGGAGCAGGCGAGATTTTAGGGTAAAGAACAAAGTGGCAATATGCAAGCAATTGGTTTTTGGTTTTGTATATGGATATGTTAGAACGTGCCACAAAAGCTGTTAAAATGGGCAAAAACCCTAAACTGACCACGGCATTAGATTTGGTAAATGATATTAATATTCACGCATCCGCATTGATTCCTGATGATTATTTAGGTGATGTGCATGAACGTTTGTTGATATACAAAACGCATTGCTAACTGCAGAAAAACTTCACTGAATTAAATGAGATTCGTATTGAAATGATTGACCGATTTGGGATTTTGCCATTGCCTGCTGAACAGCTTTTTGATGTTCATCGCTTGCGTGTGTTATCTCAACCTTTGGGCGTTAGTAAAATGGATTTGTCTGAAAATGCAATGATACTGGAGTTTAAAGAAGATACTCCCGTTGATTCATTAGTAATTATTCAATTACTGCAATCTGATAGCAGTTATCGTATGCATGGCGGTTCTGGATTAAAGCAGGTATTTAAAACTGCTAAAACGGTCAAGGAGCGTATCCAAATTGCCTTTGAGCTCATAAATTACTTACAAAAACATCAAATGCAGCATTAGAAGATAAGATTTTTACCTAATCTTGACAAGATTTATGTTAAAATGAATGGTTAAAAATTTATAAATACAAAGAGTATAGTTATGTTTCAATTACATCCAACCTTAGCCAAGGATACTTTTTTTGGTGGGCGATTTTTCCACTTTCTACAGTTAGATTAATGAATGATTGTCAATTTCCTTGGTTGATTTTAGTGCCAAGAGTTTCTGGCGTAAAAGAAATTTATGAATTAAGTGCCGCTGACCAAGTGCAATTTTTACGCGAATCAAGCTGGACCTCAAGCCAAATGGCAAAGATTTTTGGTGCTGATAAAATGAATGTGGCAGCACTTGGCAATCAGGTTTCACAGCTGCATTTTCATCATATTGTGCGTTATCAAAACGACGTGCGTTGGCCAAACCCTGTTTGGGGCGTACAATCTGTTCCTTATACCGCTGAAGTTTTGCAACATATGCAGCAAACGCTAATGATGGCACTGCGTGGCCATCATCAGATGCCTTTTGACTGGCAGATGAATGTATAATACTTTTTAAAGAATTTATAAAATTTAATAATTATTTCAAAGTATTATAAAATTAAAGCGATGCATTCTAAATAATAAAATTGTGTTTTTAAGAACACGATTTAAAAAGCTATAAGGGGGTTGTTATCGCTTTAAGTCATTAATACGCCAATCTTTTTATACAGATATTTTTATCTAGCTACTTCAATTTAGTATTCATGAGTGATTTTTCTCAAAACTGTGCTGTTAAGAATAACCAACTTCGTCCAAACTTTTTGGCAGTTATATCCTTTAGAGCAGTTAAATTCTGCTGAATGGGAGGCTTTATGTGATGGCTGTGGAGTCTGCTGTTTGGTGAAATACTTAGATGATACTGACGTTCGGTTTACTGAATATACAGATGTGGCATGCCAACTTTTTGAATACTCATACAGGATTGTGTTCTAATTACCCCAATCGCCAGAAATTTGTTCCTGATTGCATCACTTTAACTTATCAAATGTTGCCAGATATGCTTTGGCTGCCTAAACATTGCGCCTATAAAAGATTGTACCTTGGACAAAAACCTACCATCTTGGCATCGTTTGGTTGCAGATGAAAATACACATCAAACAGCTTTGAAAAAGTCGGTGCAGCTGGGCGTTGTGTTTCTGAGCTTAATTTTACAGATGAAGAAATGGAAGAACGTGTAGTAAAATGGGTAACTATCTAATAATTGGTTTATCTTGTCAATGACGCAAAAATAAGATTGAATAAAAAAAGTTTTTGGATTGAATATTTTATTAAAATCAGTTAAATTAAAATAGGTTACATAAATAAGAAATTGTACAAAAAAGGAAAAAAATTATGTCTGACGACCATTCTAGCAGCTGGACGCGCGGTTTTAAAACGTTGGTTATCCACCGCTCCTGAAACTCGTGATGACTTGTTAAAACTTGTCCATGATTCTCGTCAATTTTTGCAACCAGATACGGTAGATATGCTAGAGGGTGTTTTGGATTTGCCAGCAACGCAGGTGCGTGAAATCATGACGCCACGTCCGCAAGTAGTTGGCATTCAAAGCGATGCTGATTTGGATGAAATTTTTATCTTTAATTCAAGAAACTGAGCATTCTCGTTATCCTGTTTTTGATGTACATGATGAAAATGCAGTCTTAGGTATTTTTGGTTAAAGATTTAATTGGAATCTTAAAAGATAAAGCCGATGGCAAAGATAACTATTTACAACTTACTAGGTTAGTACGTAAACCTTTATACATTTCTGAAACATCTCGTGCTGATATATTGCTACGCTCACTGCAAAAAGCTCAAGTACATATGGCGATTGTACTGGATGAATTTGGTTCTATATCGGGAATTGTAACAATGGAGGACTTGCTAGAGGAAATTGTTGGCGATATTGTGGACGAGCACGATGATATTGAGGAAGACAGTACCATTAATAATATTGTTAAGCATCCTGAAAAAAACCTAATGTTTGGCTTGTGCAGGCAGCAACTTTGATTGGCAGCTGTAATGAAGAGATAGGTTCACATTTTGATGATACTGATGTTGATACCATGGGCGGTTTGGTAATGCAAGCATTAGGGGCGGTTAGTAATCTACAAGGTGAGACAGTTGTCATTGATAACTGGCAGATTACAGTGGTTGATGTGGAAGGGCGTTTTATTCACTTACTGGAATTATTGCAGTTGCCAGAATAAAAAACAGCCAATATGTAATTTAACAATATTATTTGGGGCTTATGTGCATAAATGCATTGTTTATTGTATGTAAATTTGATAAATTTTATGAGACAATAAAAATCCCTAAATCTATAAGAATTTAGGGATAATATTATATATAGTTATCAAGTACAAATATTTAATGGTACCAGTGGTCGGACTCGAACCGACACGCTTTTTAAAAGGCAACGGATTTTTGAATCCGTCGTGTCTACCAATTTCACCACACTGGCAATAAATATTCATCCATCAGATATGCGTGTATTATAGATGATATTTTTTAAACTGTCAAGTATTTTTAATTTTTAATTTCCAAATTAAAATGCTTTGTAAATGGCTTCATCTAATCTATTAACAGTAATAATATGAATATCCAAAAAAATTGTGGATTGTCTGCTTTTTGGTGCATTAGCAGTTGGGATAATGGCGTGAGTAAAACCATGTTTCATTGCTTCTTTTAGACGCTCTTGACCGCTTGGAACGGGACGAATTTCTCCTGATAAACCAACCTCCCAAATACTGCTAAAGATGAAGGTAGGGCTTTTTCTTTAATGCTGGACGCACACGCCAATAAAACTGCTAAATCAGAACCGGTTTCCATCACTTTAACACCTCCAACCACATTGACATATACATCCTGACCACTGGTATGGATGCCCCCATGTCGATGCATTACGGCAAGCAGCATAGCTAGACGCTGATAATCAAGACCAAGAGCCATGCGTCTTGGCTGACCATGTGCGTCATCAACCAAAGCTTGTACTTCTACCAAAAAGCGGTCTTGTACCTTCACGGCTAACCATAACAACAGAGCCTGCAATGGGTTTTTCATAACGACTTATAGCTGAAGGGTTGGCAACTTCTTTTAAACCAGTATCCGTCATTGCAAAAATACCCAATTCATTTACAGCGCCAAATCGGTTTTTGACTGCGCGAATAAGGCGAAAACGACTGTCAGCCTCTCCTTCAAAATACAATACAGTATCTACCATATGTTCAAGTACGCGAGGACCCGCCAAAGAACCTTCTTTGGTTACATGACCAACCAAGAATAATGCTGTACCTGTTTGTTTGGCGTAACGTGTGAGGATAGCGGCGCTTTCGCGAATTTGGGCGACACCACCCGGGAGCGGATTGGATAGCATCAGTAAATAAGGTTTGAATTGAATCAATAACAGCAACTGCAGGCTGCTGAGATGACAGTGCTAGGTCAGATTTCATCGACATTAGTTTCTGCCATAACTTTTTAAAACGATCAGTCGGCAGTCCTAAACGCACCGCACGCATGGCAACTTGAGATAGACTTTCTTCGCCAGTAATGTATAAGGCGCTACCACCCTAATGTTTCGCTGGCTGCCATGTTGATTGCCGTTTTGTAGTAAAATAGTGGACTTACCAATACCAGGATCGCCACCAATCAAAATAACCGAGCCTGCAACCACGCCACCACCAAGTACTCGGTCAAACTCTCCAATGGCGGTACTCATTCGAGTTTCCAAAATAACACCAACTTCATTAAGCGTCATCACTTTTTGAGTTTGCGCCGGCGTAGTTACTACGTTTGGTTGAAGAACTTATAGGTTTAGCTGTGTTTTTGTGATGAGGTAGGGTGGTGCTAATGTTTTCAACTAAAGTGTTCCACTGCCCGCAGTCGCCACATTGCCCTGACCATTTACCAAAAATTTGCTCCCACAATTTTTGACATACATAGAGCAGTTTTTTTGCTTTAGCCATGATACGTTTACCCAAAAAAATTTAAAAGAAATTGACTGATTTTATCATGATAAAGGGCTAACGTAAATCAATGAAAAAATCTAGAAATAGCTTACACTTAAAAAGTTTTAAAAATACCATCATTTATTTTTGTGATGGTTCTTATCATTTGTAATAAAGTGTGTTTTAATAAGCACTTTCGAAGTAAAGCAACTTATTTATCAGTTTTTTCTGATTTATTTAGCAGCATTACTTATTTAATATTAAATGAAAATATAAAAATTTGGCTTGCAAATACAGCAATATTGGTGCCAATGTTTTTATAAATTTAGTGGATAAAGTTTTTGCTTTATCTTATGTTGATGGTTGGTTGAATTATTGCCAATCAATTTGTTTTGTGAAAATTTCTTAAAAATGAGCAAATGGCAAAAACAAAAGTTAGCTATAAAGCCTTTTTTTAAGCAATTTAAGTAAAATTTAGGAATAGTTGTCATGACTACAGTGAACTCAGTACCAGCATTTGTTCATCATCAAGGTTTGATTGATTGGGTTTCTCGTGTTGCAGAATTAACCAATCCTGCTAGAGATTGAATGGTGTGATGGTTCAGAAGAAGAGTACAATCGCCTGATTAATCTGATGATTGATAATGGCACAATGATAAAAACTTAATGAGGAAAAACACCCAAAATCATACTGGCATTTTCCGACCCTTCTGATGTAGCATGAGTAGAAGACCGTACGTTTTATTTGTTCTGAACAAGAGATTGATGCAGGGGCGACCAATAACTGGAAAGCGCCAGATGAAATGCGTGCGATTTTAAATGAAAAATTCAAAAATTGCATGGTAGGACGCTACAATGTACGTTGTGCCATTTAGTATGGGGCCTTTGGGTAGTCATATTGCTCATGTAGGTGTAGAATTAACCGATTCACCCTATGTTGTGGTTAGCATGCGCAAAATGGCACGTATGGGTAAAGCGGTTTATGATGTGATTGGCACTGATGGTGATTTTGTACCTTGTGTGCATTCAGTAGGCAAGCCATTGCAAGATGGCGAAAAAGATGTTGCTTGGCCTTGTAATGATGACAAATACATTGTACATTTTCCTGAAACCCGCGAAATCTGGTCATATGGCTCAGGATATGGTGGTAATGCCTTGCTTGGTAAAAATGTCTTGCCTTTACGCATTGCATCTGTGATGGGTCGTGAACAAGGTTGGCTAGCTGAACATATGTTGATTCTTGGTGTAACCAATCCAGAAGGCAAAAACATTATGTTGCTGCAGCTTTTCCCCATCAGCTTGTGGTAAAACCAATTTTGCTATGTTGATTCCACCAGCAGGTTACGAAGGTTGGAAAGTGGAAACTGTGGGTGATGATATTGCTTGGATTAAACCATCAAAAGATGGTAAGTTGTATGCTATTAACCCAGAGGCAGGATTTTTTTGGTGTTGCGCTGGCACCAATACCAAAAACCAATTCTAACTGTATGAGTACATTAAAATCAGATGTAATTTATACCAACGTTGCCGTTACTGAAGATGGTGAAATTTGGTGGGAAGGTAAAACCAAAGAGTTCCCGAAAACCTAATCAACTGGAAGCGTCAAAAACACGATGGTAGTGAAAAAGCCTCTCATCCAAACGCTCGTTTTTACCGTATCAGCTGCTCAATGTCCATCCATTGACCCTGATTGGGAAAAACCCTGAAGGTGTGCCAATTTCAGCATTTATCTTTGGCGGTCGCCGAGCTGATACCGTTCCTTTGATTAGTGAAGCTTTTGATTGGGTTGATGGTGTGTATAAAGCTGCAACTATGGGTTCAGAAACTACAGCCGCCGCTGTTGGCGCCCAAGGTGTGGTACGCCGCGATCCGTTTGCGATGTTGCCATTTGCAGGTTACAACATGGCAGATTATTTCCAGCATTGGCTTGACATGGGTAAAACAGTGGGCGAAATTGCTAAAGCCCATGGTAATCAACTGCCAAAAATCTTTAATGTAAACTGGTTCCGCCGCGACAAAGATGGTAATTTTTGTATGGCCTGGATTTGGTCAAAAATATGCGCGTACTTGAGTGGATTATTGCGCGTTGCGAAGGTGCTGCCAATGCAGTTAAGACCCCAATTGGTCTTGTGCCAACTTATAGTGATTTAAATTGGACAGCCTCTGATTTTAGCCAAGCGGATTTTGATTTAGTAACCAGTCAAGATAAGGATTTATGGGTAAAAGAACTCGAAGAACATGTTCAATTATTTGAAAAATTAGGTGAGCGTATGCCAAAAGCCTTAATTGAGCATCAAAAACAATTATTGCAAGCAGTACAATCTGCTTAATGGCAAAAGCACCCTTTATGGGTGCTTTTTAATTATGTTAATTTATATTGATATGGAAAATAGTTAGGCTGATTGAGTGTCTTGTGTGGTTTTCATTGCTTCAAGATAAGTGCGAATATTGGTTACATAATGCATGCACTGAACAAAGCGACTGTTTTGTTCAGCATTGGCTGCTAAGTATGTATAAACTTCAGTCCAACTATTGCCATCTTTGCCATGATCGTTGAGTGTTTTTGAATGCGTTTGACAGCATTTGGACCCATATTGTAAGCAGCGAGTACAAACCACAAGCGCTCACCTTCAGCAATATTGGCAAATTGCTCATCAAGATTTTTCTAGGTATTTGGCGCTACCTTGAATGCTTTTGTAAAGCGTCGGTGCGGTCCTTTACTCCCATTTCCTCAGCAGTGTCTTGGGTAAGCATCATTAGACCTTGAACACCCGTTGGTGATACTGCTTCAGGATTTAGATGGGATTCTTGGTAGCCAATTGCCGCTAAAACTTGCCAGTCATGATTATGTTTTTGAGCGCCAGTTTTAAAAGCTGATTCATATTTGGGTAATTCTTGGTCAAGTGCTTTATTAAAGTGATTTCTGCTGTAGTCATTTTGCAGCAGTGTCCTATCATAAAAGCTGGCAATAGTTTGCGTTTGTTTTTGCTGCTCTTGGCTGCATAAAAACTGGCAGAATGGTCAATCATTGTTTGGTTTGTGCTAGAAAAGGTAAAATGCAAATTTCCATCAAGACCATGTTCAGCCAATTTGTTTTTTTGTTGCTGGATTGCAAGCAATGGCATTAGTTGTTAATTCATCATCAACAACGTGTTCTAATCCAAGCGCCATATCTGCTTGCCCTGTTTTTTTAGGGCTTGAGTAAAGGCTTTGTTGGTCTTGATAAGTTTCTAAACGCATGTTAACACCCAAATAATTGGCATAACGTTTAGCAATATCATAACCAAAACCGTGTAACATATCACCTTCTTGGAACACGCTTGGGTTGTCTTTTAAAGTGGCAACAACAATTTCTTTACTAGATATGGATGACGGATTGTTATTGGTTGATGAATTAGATACGTTCATTGCAAGTAAAAGCTTTGGCAGGGAAAAAGCCAGTAAAGATAATGCGCCAAGTTGCAAAATATTTTTGGTAAATTTTTGCTTTTTAATTTACGTTTATATTCTTCAGCAATTTGAACATTAATAACACAATCTTTTTGAGCTTGCGCTTTTACCCGACAAAAACTATTGACGGATTGACGGATTGAGGATTGAAAGTCAAGTTGGTTAAATTTTGCTGAATATTTTGTTGAATTGTGCGAATGTTTTGCATGAAAAAGGCTCCTATGCTAATCATTAACCAGTTAAGTTCTGGCGTCAAAAGTTTTAGATAAAGACCATGTTATTATTGGATATTCGGACGCTGATTTATTCGTTAAAATAGATGTCATCCGACAATAAAAACGTGTTCACTAAATCACGGCGAGAATGTATGTACATCCATAAAATTACTATTAATATGTTTGTTGGTTTTGCATATTAATATTCATTTAAAGACTAGCCATGCCCTTGACAATGATTGGGTGAATTTGGCAGTTTCTTCGCAAAAATGATTAAAAATTAAACTAAAAGTAGTTTTCCTCTAATCCGCCTAATATGCGTAATTTGCCTCTATTCTGCAATGATAACTTTGTACACTTAAAAATAAACGGTATATTTTTTTGACGATAAACGGTAAAAATAGCAATTTTTCACATTTGGTAAAATTGCATTACCAAAACTAAAAATTAGTTTCATAAATTTTTTAAAAATCAAGTATTAAATATAGACGATACAGTCATTTTATATTTTTTTATAAAAATCAATGAGTTGAATTGAAAATTTGGAAAAATCTAACTAATTAGCGAGGGTTTCTGTGATTTTGTTAAATCAAAACTTCCCTGTTCTGATTTTGAGGTAAAATTTAAGTTTTATACAGGATTGTAAATGTCAATAAATTCGTTTTTTGATACCCAATTTCTGAGCAATCATGAGCCCCAATTCGCGAATGCCACCTCGCTCTGTGGCGTGATGACCGCAAAGCAAAATAATCAATTCCCATTTCCCGAGCAAAAATGTGTGGTACGTTCGGATACTTCGCCTGAAATATAAGCATCACAGCCCATCAAATACGCTTGTTCAATATAGTCTTGAGCGCCACCTGTGCAAAATACCAATCTTGCAAATATTGCGATTGGGGTTTTGTGATAGATGTAGTGGTATGCGCCCTAGAACCTGAGTAATTTTTGAGCAAAATCTTTAGCCGTGATGGGTTGATGATGGGCGATATTGCCAACGGGAAATTTCTCGTGCGCAAATAAACCGCCATCTATGACTAAATCCAATTCTTTAGCAAGTACAGCATTATTACCAATTTGGGGATGGGCATCCAAAGGTAAATGATAGGCAATTAATGAAATGTTATTTTGCAGTAAACTACGAATTCGTTTACCTTTTTATACCTGTTAAAGTAGCTGCCTCTCCTTTCCAAAAATAACCGTGATGAACTAAAATCGCTTGAGCTTTTTGCAATGGCTTGATCAATCAATGCCTGATTTGCTGTAACGCCTGTAATGATTTTACTGATTGGCGTATCAGCATCCACTTGCAATCCGTTTGGACAATAATCATGAAATTCTTGAGGTTGTAATATGTTGTCGCAAAAACTAATGAGTTCATTAACTGATATGGTATGCATACATTCTCCGTAAAAATAGGTGGAAAATAACCCACCTATTTGATTATTTAGTTATAAATTGTACAATTTTAAACAGTCAATAGGTGGCTGATTCCGCGTTCGCCAGCAATAATGGCTTGTTTTGCTGATTGGGTGATTGTTAGTAAAATTTTTCCAATTGTATATCAGCGGCAACCAAAAATATCCGCCCTAAGATTCAGCAATTTTGATGATTTGAGGTTTTTCCAAATCATTCAATTTTTCCAATAAATCAAATTCTAATTTATCCGCCAGCCGTTTTTAGTTGCTTGGAAATAATAGGTAAGCGTAAGAATGCCATTGCTCCTGAAATTTGCCTTATCATCTCAGGTGTATCTTTTAAAAGATTGCTATTGGGTTCACTGCTGGCAAGGTAGTTGTTCAATTCAGTAGCAATACTACTTAAATTAATTTTAGCTTCTCGAACCAGTGCTTCATAGGCAGCATCAAGTTGGTGTAGGGAAATACGATGATTATGAATTGGTAAACGCAAAGCACCTGGCGTGTGATTTTGCCATGTAAATTGCGGCATTTTCAGCAATCATTAATTTATCTAGGGAGGCATCCAGTTCCTCTAGATTGGGACTTTGCCAGTTATTGACCTGCTTTGCAGTATCAATTAACGCATTACTAGCTTCAGGCATTTTGAGTAAACTCAAAGCCTTAGAAAGTTTAACTATATTTTTGAGCAATGTTAGGAGTACTTTAAGTCATCAGCCATATCCCGGCCTTCAGCACGAACATAACTGTCAATTTGCTGTTTAATTGATTCTAAATCTTCCTGAATTAATGAATTGAGCGTGGTGGTAATTTGGTGGTCAGGACTAAACAAAAACCGTGCATCTGAGCAAAACGTGCCTGGTCTAATTGGTTGATTGCATATTTTTTCACGACTTAAGGCATCAAAAATCACTATCTTTGTGGCGAGCAAAAACTCACCATTTTGGCAAAACGTCGGTCTTCAGTGGGCAGATAACTGCATAATTGTTGTTCAATATAAATTAAGATACGTTGTTTGACGTGATTTAAGGGCATCTCTTGAGTGATGTTTTTGGTAAAAAAACCGCTGCTGCCTGCCAAAAAGCACATCAGTTTTTGGCAATTGTTTGACAAACGTCAGCCATGCCTTGTATTTTTCACGAGCTTTGTCATTTAACGCAGTATTTTGATGAGCAAGCAATGTACATAAGCTTTCAAACTGATAAGTATCTATGAGCGTTTTTATCCAAATCTAAGCTGTCTAAAGAAATAAAATTATCTTGGGGCTGATGGATGACAACACAGCGAGAATTTTTGCTGCAAGCTTTGTAAATCAATTGTGGGTTGCCCCAAATGTTCTCTAAAGCTTATTAATAATTGGCAATAACAATGCAGGTTCTAGTGTTTCTTTTTAATAAAACAAACTCCACATAACGGTCAAGCAGCATAATGGCTTCTGAGACATCAATCATTAATGCTTCGTCAACTTCTTCACCATTGACACTGCTTTTGATTGAGTTTTGTATAAGTTTTTGGCAAGATAATTAGCCAAAAGAGCAGCCCCATCAAAATAGATTAAATCAAACACTTTTGGCAAGTTGCAAAAAGCTTGAGCAGAATCCATAAGTAGATGTGCTTGATTATTATCATCATAAAAATCACGCAAAATGAATTTCGGCGTCTTTTAAAATTGCATCAATTTCATTTTTGCAAAAACATGTAAACGCAGGTAAATCAAAATTGGTAGAACTGGTTATTTGTGTCATCATCGTCTCTTTGTCAATTATCTAAGTGGCATCAGTTTTGTTTGATTAAACTAGATTATTTTTGTGGACAAACCACCAAAACAATCAACAACATTTATAAGTATTAATCAATGTCCACATTGTCTATTTTATTTTTACATTTGTAGTAATTAGGTAACTGCGTTATTGTAACACCAAATTTCTGCTAATGTATCATTTTTATCCTATCAAAGTAACTCGCCCATGAATCTCGCTCTTTAACCGTCTATGTTTTTTGAAATACAGCTGCCAATCATCATCTGCCTGAAAATCGCTGATGGATTTATTAAGATAAGTAGCTAAAGAACTTAAATCAAAGATACCATCACCTTGTTGAATGTCAGTAATTTTCGTTATCATCATCCACTGCCAGTGCAATTTGCCCTGACGTCATTTTCAAATAGACTTCAGCTAAAAATTTCAGAGTCTCAGCAAAGCCCCGTGGAAAGTACGGTCACGTTTGCCAACATCCAATCGACGCACTAAAGCATCCAAACTATGTGCGCCATATAGTGACCCTAGCAATTTCCAAAGTATCAATTGAGCTGACCGTGTGTTCAAAATCGGCAAAGCCTGCTTTTTTTCAAACTCCATTTGCAAAAACGCATATCAAATTTTTGCATTATGAGCGATGAGTTCTGCGCCTTGAACGTACTCATAAAGCCATGCGGCAATATCAGAAAATCTGGGCTTATCCTGTAAAAATTCATTACTAATACCATGAACTTTCATGACTTCTTCACTCATTTTGCATATCAGGGTTGAGATAAATATGCACTTGCTGACCAGTAAACTTGCGTCCTATCATTTCAATCATGCCAATTTCTACAATGCGGTCGCCTTTTTTTATCCTCAAAACCTGTGGTTTCAGTATCCATAATTAACTGACGTTCAGGCTTTCCGCGATTGGTTGGGTTGGGTATTACCGTCCAAAAACTATCGTTGGCTTGACTGGTGTCACCATTATAATCTGGGTTTTGATGGTCGTAACGTCGATGGATTTTTGGTGTTGCTGCTGCTTGTTTTACAGTGTCATCTGTAGCAATGGGAGTGTCAGTCATGGGCGGATGAGTTGGAAGTTTTAATGAGGTGGGGTGGGTGTATTTTTCGCCAGCTGGTTGGGTAACGCCTAAATTTGCTAATGCATCGGCTTGCTCGTTGCCATGATGACCTGCATGGCCTTTTATCCATTGCCAATTGATTGTGCGGTTTTGGCTAAGAGAATCAAGTTTTGCCATAAATCGACATTTTTGACTTGCTTCCAGCGCCTTTGCTTCCAGCCACTAATCCATTCGGTAATGCCTTTTGTACATAACTCAGAATCGGTGTATAAAGTCAGTGGCACGTCGTTTGGGGTTTTCTCTAAAGCAGTAATGGCGCCTAAAAAGTTCCATGCGATTATTGGTGGTATTGTCTTCTCCACCCCAAACACTTAAGGTTGTGCCATCAGAAAATTCAATATATGCTCCAAAACCACCCCGACCACCGTCATCTTTTACCATTGCCTTTACAGGCGCCATCAGTGTAGGCAGTTATCATAAGCTGATACCATATAAGTGTTTACATAAAAACCAATGCCATATCATACCCAATATCACCAAGCCCACAAATGACTCCAAGGGCTTTTATCCGAAAAAAATAGGAATGATGACGAAAAGGTTCACGAGCATGAATGTTGGATAGGTGGACTTCACAAAAGGTTTGTTAGCCGCCATGAGTGCATCGCGAATCGCAACGGATGTATGAGTAAAGGCACCTGGATTGATGATGACGCCATCAAAACCACCATCATCTGCCAAAAGTCCCAATTCAGCAATTTTATCTACCAATACACCCTCATGATTTGATTGTAGGCACTGTAAACTAATTTGGTGGGAAATTAATGTATCAGCTAAGCGTTTTTTGGATGTCAAATAACGTAGTCTTGCCATATATATCAGGTTCACGTTTGCCTAATAAATGCAGATTAGGACCATTAATCAATAAGATTCTTTTTAGTTGGTGTCATAAGCTGTTATGTAAAAATTACTATCAATGGGCGCTAGTGTGTATAAATCTAATCAAAATATTTGCTTATTGTAACAAATTTTTGGATATTTTTAAGAGTGTTTAAATAATTTACTATTTTTATCGTTAAGATAAAAAAATATGGTACAATAGTTCCCTTTTTATATCTTATGTTTGATTAGGATTTTTGTGAAAATATTACGCTACCTATCCGTTTTTGTGCTTCTTGGCATTTAAGTCAACACACATTGCATGCCCAAACCGTTCAAAATATTGAGCAGCAAGTCATTGATGAGGTGAATGCTGGTATTTTGCATGATGGCAAGTCATGGTGTATTTATTGCTGCTAAAGAACGTCAAGCAGGTACAAGTAAAGAAAAAAACTCAAAAATTTTAGCCACTGAATTTTAAAAAGTACAAAAACTTTGGTAAAAACCATCATCAAACAGTTGAGTTTGTTGATTCAGCTTGGAAAAAGGCTTGGATATTGTTTACAAAAATCCGGTTTATGATGATGAGGCCACCAAAAACGTTTGTTTTCACAAGCAACTGAAGCCTCTTTTTTCTTTTCGTGTTTAGATAATTTGGAAAACTGATTTTTGTATTTTTAAGCAATTTGCCAAATTAAGGATAAAAATTGACCCACTGTAAAGAATCTCAAGCACCTTTTGAGCAGTTTTCTGATTTTCAATTAAGCTGACTGTACCCAAAAAGCATTGACAGCGTTAAAATTTGACATGCTTACTCCCATTCAGGCTAAAAATCTTACCCTCATACTTTAGCTGGTCAAGATGCCATTGGTCAGGCGCAAACAGGAACGGGTAAAACAGCAACTTTCTTAATTACCGTTATTGAGTCGCTGTTAAATAACCCATTTAAAAAAAGATGAGATTCATTATTTGGGAGAACCCAGAGCCTTAATTTTTAGCGCCAACTCGTGAACTTGCTCAACAAATTTATGCTGATTGTCGAGAATTAATTAAATTTAGTTCATTGTCATCACTTTGCATGACTGGCGGTGTTGATTTTTGAAAAACAAGAAAGCACTATCAATAGACGCCCTTTAGATATTTTAATTGGTACACCGGGACGAATTTTTAGATTGGGTCAAGCGTGGAAAATTGTTTTTAGACCGTGTGGAAGTGTTGGTGCTTGATGAAGCTGACCGAATGCTCGATATGGGTTTTTATTCCCGATGTTAAACAAATCATTGCCAAAAACGCCTCCAAATACCCACCGTCAAAGTTTGTTGTTTTTCGGCAACATTTAACGCGGATGTGATGAATTTAGCATACCGTTGGCTATTTAATCCTGCGTTTGTTGAAATTGCTCCACAAAAATAAAAACCAATAAAGACATTCAACAAGAATTTTTATTTATTGAGTGAAAAGGAAAAACAACAGCGTTAAAACACTTTTTTGCAGCAAAAATAATGTAACTAAAGCAATTATTTTTTGCCAATAGAAAAGACCAAGTAAAGCGTCTTTATGATAATTTAAGACGTTCTTTTGAAGTAACGATGTTATCAGGTGATGTTGCTCAGCAAAAAAACGTGAGCGTTATTTTGCAACGGTTTAAACAGGGCGATGTCAAAATTTTGGTTGCAACTGACGTGGCGGGACGCGGGATTCATGTGGATGATGTTTCTCTGTATTTAACTATACTTACCTGATATGCCAGATGATTACGTTCACTCGAATTGGACGCACAGGGCGCGCAGGACAAACAGGCGTGGCAATTAGTTTTTGTCAGTGAGAGTGATGCGTTTAATTTGCCAGTTTTTAGAAAAACATTTGGGTTTTAAAATTTAAATTAATTCAATTTGATCTACAGACAATGGATAAAACAGACGGTTAGAATATAAGTGGCTATCAATCATCAAGTGGATATATTTTTTATGGCTAATGCGCATTTATTAACTTTAGACTCTAAAAAAATACCTTTATCTTTATATATCCATATTCCTTGGTGTGTTAAAAATGTCCTTATTGTGATTTTTAATTCGCATACCATCAATAAAGATGAGACTTTAGCCCAAACATTATTTACAGATTATGTTGATGCACTATTAGCAGATGCTAAATCCCAGCTTGCATTTGTTCAAAATCGTAAAATTCACTCAATTTTTTTATTGGTGGCGGAACCCCATCATTATTACCGATTCGTGAATACCAAAAGATTGTTTTTGGGATTAAAAGCAGCTATTTGATTTTTGAAGATGATATTGAGATTACCTTAGAAGTCAACCCAGCAACGATAGAGCACGCGCCATTTTCTGATTATTTACAACTTGGCATCAATCGTTTGTCAATTGGTGTGCAAAGTTTTGACGATAAAACTTTGTCAATACTTGGTCGTATTCATAATAAAGATGACGCCATCCGTGCTATCCAAAGCGCTAAGCAAGCAGGGTTTAAGCGTTTGAATGTTGATTTGATGCATGGATTGCCAAATCAAACTTCTCAGCTGGCTATTGATGACATAAAAACTGCAATATCAGCAGGGGCACACACATCTCTTGGTATCAATTGACTATTGAACCAAATACTGCCTTTTATCGTGTTCCGCCATCTTTACCCAATGATGAAATGATGGGATTGATAGAAGATTTGGGTCGAGCCTGTCTGTTGCAGGCAGGTTTTGTAAACTATGAGGTATCAGCTTGGGTGGGTAAGGACGACAATCCGTGTCAGCATAATTTAAATTATTGGCAATTTGGTGATTATTTGGCGATTGGTGCGGGCGCTCATGGCAAAAATAACCCTTTATCAGCACCCTGATTTTCAAGACGGTGTGTACCGTTTTTATAAATCACGCCTGCCCAAAGATTATCTTAACTATGACAGCGTGCCAAAAAAATGGTTAACTTTGAGCGCGTGCCTGAAGAGCAGTTGCCATTTGAGTTTATGATGAATGCACTGCGACTGCGCGATGGAGTGGATGTGCAAAACATTTGAAGAAAGAACAGGGCTTTTGGTAAGCACCATCGATAGCGAACTTTTGCCACTGCAACATCAAGGGTTTATGGTTTTTAATCCCAATGTTTTTAGCGCCTACAAAATTGGGTTTTCGTTATATTAATCATGTAATATCAGCTTTTTTTGTTTCTAGACCAATAAAAAGCATCACTAATTGATGATGCTTTTTATTTACAAAAGGCTTGTTCAGAAAAATGATAATTCGGCAAATTAGCCAACAAAAGCTCGTTCAACAACATAATCAGCAGGTTCACCCATACGTGGCGAAATGGTTAAACCAAACTCATCTAAAAATTGCACATGTATCGGCGTTCATCGCCATACTGCCACAAATCATCACGCGGTCATCATCTTTATTGATAGGTGGCATGCCAATATCTTGAAATAATTTTCCAGATTTTAACAAAATCAGTAACCCGTCCTTGATTTTTGAATTCATCTCAGGGTAACGGTTGGGTAATAAATAAATTTTTCGCGTACCCATTCACCAAAAAAATCTCATCATTAGGCAGGTCTTCTTCAAACATTTTTTTCGATAGGCTAAATCTTCAACATGACGCACACCATGTACTAGAATAACTTTATCGAAACGTTCGTATACTTCTAGGGTCGCGAGTTAGAGATAAAAATGGTGCAAGTCCTGTTCCTGTTGCTAACATATATAGATTTTTTTCCAGGCAACAAATCATCAAGCACCAACGTTCCTGTTGGTTTTTTTACTGACTAGAAGTTCATCACCTACTTGAATGTGTTGAAGACGACTGGTCAAAGGACCATCTTGTACTTTAATTGAGTAAAATTCCAGTTCTTCAGCGTAATTGGGAGCTGGCAATGGAATAAGCGCGCACCAAAGGCTTACCATCAACCATCAAGCCGATCATAGCAAACTCACCATTGCGAAAAACGCAAAGCATCATTGCGAGTGGTTTTTGATGGTAAATAGACGATCTGTCCAATGGTGTACATACGTTACGGTTTCGGAGATAAATTTTGACATAAGATACCTAGTTTTTGGATAAATCTTGAGTATAATAGCACTTTTTGGAAGCAAAAATTTTATAAAAATTTTTGATGAGGTCACAGTTGATTTTAACACATTTTGCCTATGGTGCAAATAAACCCATGTTTTTTAGATAATTTTTAATTTTTATCAAACAATGTGATAAACTGAACCTTTATATTAACTCTTAACATTATGCGTATTCGTAAACTTTTTAAATTTGAAAATGCCCACATTGTTCGTAACTGCACATCAGACCGTTGCAGTCGCTCAATTCATAGCCATAGTTACCAAGTTGAGCTGATTTTGCAAGCAGATGCTTTGGATGATGGGCAAATGGTTTATGATTTTGGTTTATTAAAAAGCCATATCAAAGATTTTATTGACAGTTTTGACCATGCCATCACCTTTTGGGATAAGGATAATTTAGATTATATTAATTTTTGCAAACAATTTTTCAGCGCGTTGGATAAGTTTGCCAGTCTCTCCGTCAGCTGAACAATTTTCTCGAGTTATTTTTTATTGGGTGGATAAAATTCTTAAAAACACCCAAACTCAAAATGGTGAACAAGATATTTTTGTGTATTCAGTGATTGTTCATGAAACAGCAACAGGTTATGCGCAATGTTTTTATGATGATGTCATCAATCCAAAAATGGGTGAGCTGTCTTTAAATAATTGTGTGTTCAGTGAGCAAATAATGACAGAATGGGGCGATTCACACATGATAGAAAAAAATTAAAAAGGTGAAAAATTTATTAACCCTATTCCCAATTGTCAGATTGTTTAAAGTTCTTATAAACAGCGATAAGCATTGTATTATCAACATCACAGCATTATGAATATTATACTAAAAAAATGAGGCAAGACACCGCCAATTTTGCCAAACAATTAGCTAATTTAAATTTAACTGGTACCATTTGGTTGGTGGGCGATTTAGGGGCAGGCAAAAAACTACATTGACGCGATATTTTTGCAAAAGTTTGGGGCATGAAGGTGCAGTAAAAAGCCCAACTTACACATTGGTTGAGCCTTATTTGATTGCTCGAAAAACCTGTGTATCATGCGGATTTGTATCGTTTAGAAGACCCAGAAGAACTTGATTTTTATTGGTTTTTTTGATTATCTAAACGAACCTAATTCCTTAATGATTATCGAATGGGCAAGTCGAGCTAAAAATCGTTTACCAAAACCTAACTTGATAATTACCATCAGTTGCTTACCAGATGATACGCGTACATTACAGTTGGATAATTTGAGTGAATCTGGTTTTGGATTTAAATGTATGAGGTTTTATCAATATTTACCTGACAATACGGTGCTGTGTCTTTTGTCGCCAACAGCCAGTGGTAAAACTGATTTGGCGTGTCAGCTTTATCAAACAGGACGTTTTGAACTGATTTCTGTCGATAGCGCTTTTGATATATCAAGATATGAATATTGGTACAGCCAAGCCAAGCCATTATGAATTAGAATGTTACCCACATCATTTAGTAAATATCATCAATCCAACACAAAAATTATAGTGTGGCAAATTTTGTTCAAGATGTCAAAATACTGATTGATAAAATACATCAAAATGGAAAAAAATTCCTCTATTGGTGGGCGGAACCATGTTGTATTTTTATGGCATTATTTGATGGGTTGTCTGCTGTTCCTGATAGCTGCCCTAACATTCGTAAACAGGTTTTTGAGTGGCAAGAGGCAAAAAGGTATTGCTGATTTGTATACTTATTTACAAAAAAATATGATCCAGATATTTGTCAAAAACTAAAAATAACGGATACTCAAAGAATTACTCGGGCTGTTGAGGTGCTGATTCAGACTGGCAAGAATATGAGTTTTTGGCAAAAACACCAAAACAGGCACTGTCTACCAACAAAACGCAATTTTGGTTAGGATTATCAGTTGAACCTGATAGGGCTTGGTTGCATGAGCGTATTGCAATGAGATTGGAGTTGATGTGGCAGGCGGATTGGTCGATGAAGTTGTAAATTTACTGATTAAATATCCAGATTTAACGCCACAAATGCCATCGATGCGGTGTGTGGGTTATCGTCAGGTTTTGGAATTTTTGGCGTTATCCAATCATTTTTGTGATGCAACAAACCGATGTTTGGTTAGATTTTAGTGATAATATTATTATCATAACTTAACCAATAATGCCAAAAACCGATAAAACACCAACAAAAAAACCGATGATTTGGCTTTACAAGAAATGAAAAATAAGGCATTATATGCTACAAGGCAACTGGCCAAACGCCAAGCAACTTGGCAAAGACAACTTTTTAAAGCTTAACACAGTTGCCCATATACCAACAATAACAAATACCCATCAGGAATTATTTTTACAAAAGTCGCCTGTGATGGTGAGATTTAATAACATAAAAGAAGTAGAAAATTACCTATTATCCCCTTGTCGCTAAAAGTCACCAAGTTTGTATTGTTTGGGTTGTTCTAATTTATTTTTATAATCAACTGGGAGAATACTGATGTCAAAAGGGCAAAGTTTGCAAGACCCATTTTTAAATGCTTTGCGTAAGGATCGCATTCCTGTGTCTATTTTTTTGGTTAATGGCATTAAATTACAGGGTCAAATTGAATCATTCGACCAATATGTTGTTTTGCTAAAAAATACTGTTAGCCAAATGGTTTATAAGCACGCAATTTCAACCGTCGTGCCAACTAGAAATCCACGCACAGACGGAACTACGCCAAGTACACCATACCCTGCAGGTCAAGGTGTGATGACCAGTTCAAGCTATCAAGCCAGTAGCCCGAGTTATCCTAGCGGTCTCAGGTACTCAAGGCAGTTTTGATCGTAGTGGCTTTAATGGCACTCGTCAAATTGGTGGGTTTACTCGCACGCCCAATACTGGTTTTGAAAGACAGGGTGGCTTTGACCGCAGTTATACCCAAGGCGGCATCAATTCAGGTTTTGACCATCGTTCTGGCGGTTTTGACCGCGCAAGCTATGAAGAGCGTGGTTTTGATGGTAAAAAAATTTTTGAAAAATTTGAAAATCGCAGTTTTGATTCTAAAGGCTTTTGACCATAGCGCCTTTGATGTTAAAGATTTTTGACAACAAATTTGGTGGCGATGACAAAAGATTCTAACTAATTTAATCACCCTATTTTATACGCCCATCAAGTTTTTTTGATGGGTTTTTGTTTTGTTGGTTAGTAAAGATTTGTTGGTGCAAAATGACAACAAATTATAGGAAATATGATATTATAGAGCAAAATTTTTGATAAATAACTAAAAATGAATAATAAACCCATTGACTTTATTGAAATTGCCAAAACTGCTATCACTACAGAACAAGAGGTTTTAGAACTTTTAAAGGCAGAGCTAAATGAAGATTTTACTAAAGCTTGCCAAATTATTTTAGCGTGTCAAAGACGTGTTGTGGTAACTGGGATGGGAAAATCAGGGCATATCGGTCGTAAAATTGCAGCAACATTTGCATCTACAGGTACGCCTGCTTTTTTATGCATCCAGGTGAGGCAGGGCATGGCGATTTAGGGATGCTGGTAGCGGGTGATGTTTTTGATTGTTATTTCAAATTCTGGCGAATCTGATGAAATTCGCACACTAATTCCTGTGGTCAAGCAGCTTAAGATTCCCTTGATTAGCATTAGCCGTGATAAACGCGGGTTTTTACCAAAAATCTGCTGATATCGCTTTGACGCTTGGAAAATCCGAAGAAGCCTCGTCCACTTGGACTAGCGCCAACTTCAAGTACAACAGCAACATTGGCTTTGGGTGATGCCTTAGCGGTAGCACTGTTACATGCTCGTAATTTTACCAGTGCTGATTTTTGCCTTGTCACATCCAGCAGGCGCTTTTGGGTCGACGACTTTTAACTCGTGTGCAAGACATCATGCACACACAAGATTTACCTGTAGTCAATGAACATTGCAGTTTGCATGACGCGTTATTCACCATGACCAGCGGTCGTTTAGGGTTGGCGGTTGTGGTGGATGATAAGCAAAATGTTGTGGGCATTTTTTTACAGATGGCGACTTACGACGAAAAACTCGCTCAAAAAGTAGAGTTATCAGCAGATATTGGCGATTTAATGACCAAAAATCCAAAATTTACCACCGCTCAGACTCGGGCTTCTGATGCTTTGACTTTAATGAATCAAAAAGCATTGGACAGCTTTTTAGTGCTTGAAAATGGTCAGTTACAAGGGGTTATTGGAATTCATGATATCATTCAAGCAGGGGTTAGTTAAAAAGGTTTTAAATAATGCAAAACATCACTCATCATAATGAAAATATTGATAAAGAAATAATCAGTAAAGCTCAAAAATTAAATTATTTGCAATGGATGTTGATGGAGTTTTTGTCTGATGGCAAAATTATATATAACTCCTACGAAGTGAAACCAAAAGCCTTTTTTTGTACAGGATGGTTTTGGATTGGTCTCTTTAAAAATATGGCATATCACTGGCAATTATTACGGGTAGAAATTCACCCATGGTGGATAGACGAGCAAAAGAGCTTGGAGTGGATTATGTGATTCAAGGACGTGATGATAAATATACGCAACTAAAAAAACCTTGGCAGAGCGTTTGGGTTTGGATATGACCCAATGTGCCTATATTGGCGATGATTTGCCTGATTTAAAAAGCACTGATACATGCAGGATTTGGAGTAGCTCCTGCCAATGCTGTAAATGAAGTCAAAAATGCTGCTGATTTTGTTACTCAAAAACGGGTGGTAATGGGGCGGTGCGTGAAGTGTGTGATTTTATTTTAAAAGCCCAAGGGCATTATGATGACTTTATTGCTCATTTTAAGTAGTCAAATATGAATGCAAAAATTTTTAAGCGTCTTGGGTGTGATGGCATTAATGGTTGCGGCGTGGTTTTTTATAAAGAGGACGTCAAAGTTAAACCTGCTGTTCCAAAAAGCTCCAGAAGCAACTTATGAAGTAACTGATATAAAAAGCAGTGCAAACCAGTCCAGAAACGGGTAAAACCGAGTACACATTGACAGCCGATTCTTTGGTAAAAATGCAAAGGGCATCGATGAGATGCTTGGGATTGTAATGGACTGGCAACCTCCTGAAGGTGAGTCGTTTCATTTAACCGCAAAAAGAGCAATTTTTTGAGCAAGATACGGGCGATATGAGTTTGACTGAAAACTTTCAGCTAACCCGAAAAAAAGCACCAATGATAAACCTGATATGGTCATTATTGGTGAAAAATTTAATTGGTAACACCAAAACGCGTATGGTACAAAGCCAAAAATCCAATCACTGTTACCCAAGGCGATGATTCGTTTACTGCGGAGGGATTTACTGCGGACTTAGCAAGAGGGGAGTATGAATTTAATAAGATTCAGACCATTTTTAACCCACCTCAAACAAAAGACACCCCTTTATTTTTAGTTAATTTTTATCAATTTGCTTTTTGATTCTATTCAATTGATTATTATGGATTTTTATGAATTTTTCACCAAAGACGCTTAGTTTTGCCTTAATGATAGCAATTACACCAATAATGGCTAAGGCTTTACCGTCAGATTCAAAGCAACCAATCAAATTACTTGCAGATAAGGCAACTTATGTTGAACGTACAGGCGTTACAACATATTCAGGTAATGTTACTATTGAGCAAGGTACATTAAAAATTGCTGCTGATAATATCACATTAAATTTGGATAATAAACGCAGTATTAAATCAGCCGTTGCCACTGGTAGACCTGCCACCATGCAGCAGATTGTTACTCAAGAAAAAGGCTTGGCAAAAGGGCAGGCGAATAAGATTGACTATAATGCGGTAACTGGCATTGTTACCTTATCAGGTAATGCTAAATTAACTCAAGCAGGTGCAAGTTTTTCAGGTAGCACCATTCGTTACAGTCTAAAAATTAGGTGATGTGGAAGCCAATGGCGGCAGTGGACGTCGTGTTGAATTGATTTTCCCGCCAAGTTCAGCCAATGGGCATATCGGAGTGCGCTGATGTCTGTTGTGTTATCCATGCGTCATTTGGGTAAGCGTTATGGTCAGCGCTGGGTTGTCAAAGATGTATCTTTTGATATTGAACAAGGTCAAGTAGTTGGGATTTTAGGTCCTAATGGAGCTGGAAAAACCACTAGTTTTTATATGGTCATTGGACTTGTACCAATGGATAAAGGGCAAGTTTTTTTGGTGAAGTTGATTTATCCAAAAAAATCCATGCATCAAAGAGCGTCTTTTGGCATTGGTTATTTGCCCCAAGAAGCCTCTGTTTTTTTCGTAAACTGACTATTGAGCAAAATATTTTAGCGGTTTTGCAGACTCGTAAAGACTTAAATAAACAGCAGCAAAACCAAGAGCTTGAAAAGTTAATGGGAGAGTTTCATTTAGAGCATGTGCGAAAGTCTTTAGGAATGAGCGTATCTGGCGGAGAGCGTCGTCGCTGTGAGATTGCCCTGAGCACTGGCTTCTAATCCAAAATTTATCTTATTGGATGAACCTTTTGCAGGCGTGGACCCGATTTCAGTGGGCGATATCAAAGATGTTATCAAAAAAATTTACAATCTCGCGGTATTGGGGTGCTGATTACTGACCATAATGTTCGTGAGACATTATCCATTTGTCAAAAAGGCATATATTGTTTCTGAGGGTAATATTATTGCTCAAGGTTCGCCAGATGAAATTTTATCCAATGAACTGGTGCAAAAGGTTTATTTTGGGTAAAAGATTTTTGTAGTGTAACTAATTTAAATATCTTGATATTTTATAATATCATTCAGACAGTTGAATTGTCATATCCTATTCGCTGATTGCTAAATAGAGCCAATCAGCGTTTTTTTATTGATTTTTACCTATAAAAACAATGAATTTTTTTACTGTTTTTTTATTTGACTAATAAATAATCAATTCATTGTTTGCTCTGTTAATAAACATAATATCCTCTTTGATGTTTAATAATTGGTAAATAAATTAATTATAAAAACATATAGTTAATTTAAATAAAAGCTAATATTTGCAAACGATGTTATTCATAATTTAAAAAAATAATTCTTTTTATAAACAATAAGTTACTATTTATTATCCAGTTAATACAGTTATAATTTGATTAATTATTATTCATTAAAAATTATATTGACTGTTTATTATACATTTTACAAAACTAAAAAAATAGATTTATTAATTAAAAAAACAATTACTTATTTTTACTTTTAACTGGGTATTTGATACAAATTTTTACAAAAAGTTCAAAAAAATATCAAAATATATATTTAACAAGTAACAAACTTATGCTAGAATACGTACATTAGCAGATAAACGGTATTTATTTGATGATGAAATTTTACAATTGTTAACTTTTTTACAAAAATTAACTTATTGTCTTAATTTTATAACCAATTATCTACTAGTTGGGCAGTAACAAAAAAACAATCAACCTTCAAATGAGTAAATAGGACTTATTTGAACACCTTAGGGGTATGTTATGAAAAAAAGCATTACTAGCAGTAGCAGTTTTAGCAGCTTCTTCAAGTGCATTTGCAGCAACTGCAACTGACAAACATAAAGTGGTAATTATAGGTCAGGTATTTGGCGAGACTTGTGTAATTGAGAGTGGTGAAAGCATAGCTGTTCCTTTTAATGCCTATTTCTCAAAGCCAAGTAAAAAGAAAAAGCTGACGCTAGTGGTCCACAGGAAGAATCTAAGTTTGGTATTACCTTAGATAAGTGCTCAGTAAATCATGTTAAGACAGTTGGCTTGAAATTTGATACTAAAATTACTAGTGAAGGTTATCTACAAAATGTATCTGCTGCTAGTAACTCTGCAAAAGGCGTTGCTTTAGCATTGTATGAAAGTGAGAAAGAAGGTGGCAACTATGAGTTCTTGAATCTAAGCAACAGCCTGAGCAGCAAAAAAACAAGTTAATGTGCCAAAAGATAATAGCAAGGTTACTTTCTACTATGGTGTTGATTATGTCAAAGCAGGTGGTGTAGATGTTCAGCCTGGTCCTGTTGCTAGTGTTCTAAAAATATGATATTGAGTACAAATAATCTTAGCTGATTTGTACTAGCTTGTAAAACCGTGGACAGAAGTTATAATTATAATGATTTGTCCACGGTGGATTTGAATAAAACCCGGTAAAAATAAATGATAATGCGATTTTTGGCTTGATTTTTAACCATAATTTTGGGGCTTTGTGTATCAATGAGTGCTTGGTCAGCAGTAGTGATTACAGGTACTCGGGTAATTTATCCTGCTGATAACAAAGAGGTAAAATATTTTTTAAACAATATTGCCAAAGAACCTGCTTTTGGTTCAAGCGTGGGTAGATAGTGATGAAAGTACGGTGAATACTGACAAGCCTATCCCATTTATCTTAACCCCGCCTATTTTTTTCGCATGGAAGGTGGTAAAAACTCAAACGTTAAGATTGATTTATACTAAAGAACCATTACCTAAAAGATAGAGAATCACTATTTTTATTTTAATTTGCTGGATATTCCTCCAAAGCCAAAAAGGTGAAGATGCCCCAGAGAATTATTTGCAGATTGCCGTCAGCTCTCGTTTAAAAACTCTTTTTCGTCCCAAAAATCTAACGCCATCAGTCAGTGAGGCGCCAAAAAAATTAGAATTAACCCTGCAAAAATCAAAAATTAACCATTCATAATCCAACGCCTTACTATATTACAATCAACAGTGTTCATTTGCTTACTCACCAAAAAGATGAAAATCCTGTGGTGTTAGATGATGTGCCAATGATTGAGCCATTTGGCAAAACAAATTGTAGACATTCAAAATAATGCTGATAATCGTTCATTTACACATACAGACATTGAAGTGATTAATGATTATGGTGGAACCAGCAAGGTGTCAGTAAATTTAAAAATAATGACCATAATACAATGATTGTCATGATTTAACTATATTTGGTTATCCTATGAAGCTAAAATCCAAACAATTCACACGCCAAATTGCAATGGTATTTTTTTACAGCAATGGCATTGCCATCTCAAACTACGTTTGCCAATCAATCCGATGTCCAAGAAACCAATACAGAAGAGGAATTTTGATGCATTGTTTTTTTGGATACCAGACATGCATCTTTAACTGATACAAGTATGTTTAGTCGTGGCAATCCAATTTCGGCGGGAAATAAACGTTTGGATATCTTTGTGAATGAGCAATGGCGTGGTATTGTTGATGTTTTATATTTACCAAACCCTAAAGACCCTTACCATGCGATTTTTTGTGCGGATAAAAAAATTTGGTTGAAAAAAATTTGGTTTTAAAAATCTGAATTAAAAAGAAAAAAAGTTCTAGCATCTCAAAAGTTCCCAAGGCTGTTTGGATATCAATGGTCATGTTAAAGGTTTTTATGGCGTATTTTGATGCAAGTAAATTGCGCCTAAATATTGAAATTCCTAAAATTTTTATTCAAAATGCGGATACTGACATTATCAATCCTGAATTATGGGATAGTGGTGTCAATACGGTGTTTGCCAATTATCAATTTAACCATTACCAAAGCAGACAGGACGTATTAAATCGCACCAATCAGTCCACTTTTTTTGGGTTTAAATACAGGTGTTAATGTTGGAAGATGGCATTTTTCGTCATAATGGGGCGTTTAGTTGGAATAATAATCAACAAGACCCTTATCGGGTGTTAAGTACTTATGTGAAACACGATATACCAGCTTGGCGAAGCCAGTTGATTTTTGGCGATATTTCATCCAGTGGTCAATTATTTGATAGCACATCGATGCGTGGTGTTCAGATTAGTAGTGATGATAGAATGTTGCCAATGTTTATGCGTTATTATGTGCCAATTGTGCGTGGAATTGCTCATAGTAACGCCAATGTAAGCGTTTATCAAAATAATAACTTAGTATTTAATACCACCGTTCCTGCTGGTGAATTTGAAATTCAAGATATTAAAAATATTTCAGATAACGGCGATTTATACATTGTGATTACAGAAGCTGATGGTACAAGACGTGAATCTGTTGTTAGATATAATAGCAATAGTCAATTATTACGCCCAAACCATCAAAGGTATTCTGCAACGTTTGGACGAGTCCGTCATAATAATACCAAGTTGTATGATAACAAAACCTTTCAAGGAACATGGCAGTATGGTGTCAATAACTACTGGACATTTAATACAGGAACAATTTTAAGCAATGATTATCAGTCTGCATTATTGGGCGGTGTGTTTAATACGCCTATTGGTTTGATTAGCGTTAATGCTATTACGGCACGTTATCAATTTGATAAAAAAATTTTGCCAATAATCAATTAAAAAAATACAGGGCATCAAATACGCTTACAATATAACAAATTTTTTTGATTCTACCAAAACGGGCGTTAATTTTTATGTTCAGCGTCATCAAAATTACTTATCTTTTGGGTGATTTTGCAGCAGCTGATAATCAAAAACGTATCGCCACGTAATTTATCAGAATATACTCGTTTACAACTATCTTTAAATCAAAATTTCAATGATACTTGGGGTAGTTTGTACGCTTTTAATCAGTCGTAGTTATCAAAAATGAACCATCCGCCACTGAATGGCAACTTAGTTATCATAATAGATTCAAACGCATCAACTACAGCATTTCTGCCTCACAAAATAAATCTGATTTGAGTAATCGCTGGGATAAACAATTTATGCTGAGTATTTCTTTGCCACTGGATTCAGATATGAAACATCAGTGGTACAGTCATTATGCTCATCAAAATCGTAAAAATGATTTGTCATCCACCAAAGATGAAAATATTCAAGTGGGTGTAATTGGTTCACTAAAAACTATCAACCTTTAATTATGGTGTTTCAGCTAACTATCAAGATAATCAAATTAATTCTTGGTCGGCAAACGCTAATTATGGCACGCCATTTGCATTATTAAATGGTACATTTAGTAAAAACAACCAAAATAATCAGTTTTCTTTTGGGGCTTCTGGCTCTGTGGTTGCACATCGACCCGGTTTTTATCTTTAGCAATACACTTGGAGAGACATTTGGAATTGTACACGCACCAGAAGGCGATGGCGCGAAAATCTCTACCAGTAATAACTTAAAACTAAATCGTCAAGGGTATGCAGTCATTCCATATTTGTCCGCCTATCAGATAAATAATGTGGTTCTTGACCCGCAAGGTTTGCCAATTGATGTGCAATTAGACAGCACAACTCAACAGACCATACCCCGCGCTGATAGCAGTGTTTTTGGTACAGTTTAATAGCCGTATTAGTAGAACAGCATTGTTTAACTTTAAACTTTCTGATGGCAAAGCACCTTTAGTTGGTGCAAATATTTTTTAATGAAAAACATCAACATATGGGTTTTTGTGGCACAGGGCGGACGAGCATTTTTACAAGATTTATCAGAATCTGGTGAATTGACATTGCATTGGTATGATTTTCAGACTCACCAAGAAAGACGATGCACAGCTAGCTATCAATTGCCTCAAAAATTACCAACAGACTCATTTGTTAGCATAACCAGCATATGTCAGTAGGGGGCAAGTGTGAGAAAATATTCATCTTACTTTTTAAATGGTTTGCCCTATATGGCTTTTGTTGGTGCCAGTCAGTGCGCCTTGGCTGCTAGCTCAATCATGCTATCAGCTAATCATGCCAATCTAACTGCTGATGGTAGTGGAACTTCTTTTATTCCCGTCAAAAAGCCCAATTACGACGTTCTAACTGTAAATAGTAGTGGTAAGATAGATTGTCCTCAAAATGGTCAAATTAGCTTTGACCCGACCTCCCAAGTAACTGGAATTGGCAGCATTGTAGATGAAAGCGGTCAATTAGCTACTGTGTTTGATGCAGGGTTTGGTATGGGGTTTTACATTGCATTTTGGAAAATATGGTGAGAATTTAAAACCAATTGGACCCAATCATTTCCATCAATGTCAATTGGGCAATGATTATCAGGTTAAAAGCAACCTTTTATCGGAGTAACAGTCCCAGCTTAATTAAGGCCTATGAAAATTTAGCCATCAATAAACAAGTTAATTTATCCATTGGTGATGCTAATCAATCTAAAAAGACACAGCAACCATCATTGTTAATGCTAATTTATCATTTGCTCGAAATCACTGAGGATTATAGTTGCACTTTAAATGATGGGGGTTTACGCAATATCTATTTAGGAAATGTTTCTGTCCATGAACTTGAGACTGGCGCTCCAGTTCGCCGAGGTAATTCTATTACATTTGCGCTAAACTGTCCACAAAAAGCCAATATTCAGGTGATGGCAATGATTTATGATGAGTTAGACCCTACAAATTTTTGGAGTCAATAGAAGAACATTGACCAATAAATCGGGTGCAGATTTTGCTAAAGGGGTTGGCGTGCAATTGGTGAAAGTGGGCGATGAGACCCCAATTCCATTAGCACGAAAAAGAAAAATCAGGCAACAACTATGTTGGCATTGGATGGAACCAGTGGCGTTTAGACGATAATCATTTTTGGAAATCGGAGCTCAGCTTATCAAGACGGGCGACATCACTCCGATGAAAAGTAGAATCTAAAGCAGGCATTTTATTTATTTATCAATAAATTAACTAAAAAGAATGATTGGATAAAGTCAAAGATTTTATCCAATTTTTTTATTTTCTGGTTTGATAGACAAAAAAATAAAGACTTGGTTAAAATGCACAAATAAATAAAAATACCAAAGTAACCATCTAAGATAGACCAACAATTAGGATAAAATCATGTTATTTTTTTATACGGTGCTGCAACGCTGATTTATTTGATGGTTGGCGGATATTTATATTTTTTTGTCTGATTAAAAATTTACCAATTAATAAGCCTATCACGCTGACAAGTATTATAACTGCGATGCTATTTCATGCCAGTTTGCTGGCGCCACAAATTGTAACATTGTATGGACTTAATCTTAACATTTTTAACGCCATTAGTTTAACCAGTTTGTTTTTGGGGTTTTATGTTTTTATTTAGCCTTTATCGTCCAATTTTAAGTCTAGGTGTTTTGGCGTTACCAACTGCAATTATTGGCATTAGCATTGGTTATTTTGGTGTTGCGCCTTATCATCCATTAACAGACTTGGGAATTTTTTTACAGATTCATATTTTGCTGTCGTTCATGGCGTATTGCGTGCTTTTTAATGACTTGTGTACAAGCAATAATTTTTGCGCCTACAAATTAGAGAGCTTAAACACCAGACCCGTCACCGTTTCTGGGTAAGCAAACTACCAAGTTTACAGAGTATGGAAAGCTTGTTGTTTGACATGATTTTATTGGGCTTTGTACTGCTTAGTTTAGCTTTAGGTTTTGGCTTTGGAGTTACTTATGACATCTTAAAAACAACACATTGCCCATAAATTATTCTTTAGTCTGGCAAGTTGGATTGTTTTTGGTATATTCATTATTGGTCATTACAAAAATGGCTGGCGAGGCAAAAAGCAGCTAATTTTGCCATTTATGGATTTGTTTTGTTAGCAGTAGGGTTTTTGGTAGCAAAATAGTTTTTGGAACTGATTTTAGGCTAATATCAAAAATTCCTTAACTGATTAATTTGTAATATTTTTTTCTCCTGTTTGGTGTAGTTTATCCAGTGTAAGTGTTTTTGTCACTTAACGTTTGTCGCCAAATTCTGGCACCATCAAGCCCATGAAACAGTCCTAGGTAATGCCTAACCGATGATTTGATGTCCAACCCTTGTTTAGTCTGTGTTTCTAGTAACTTCATCAGTTTATCAAAAATCTCAGCATAACTGGGCGGTTTTTGTCCAAAAATTTGCATGCATTCACCCATCAACATTGGTTGGTGGTAAAATGCCCGTCCAATCATCACACCATCTACATAAGATAAATGTTTTGGTAATTTGAGCCAAATTATCAATACCACCGTTAATTTCTATAAAAAGTTCAGGAAAATCGCTTTTTAAGCGGTAAACATATTCATAACGTAGTGGTGGAATTTCACGATTTTCCTTTGGTGATAGTCCTTTTAGCCATGCGCTGCGTGCGTGCACAATAAAGTGTCGAATACCAGCCTCCATGACCGTCTCAACAAAATTTTTTTCATAAACTCATAACTATCAAAAAGTATCAATCCCAATGCGATGCTTGATGGTAATTGGTTTATCAGTATTTTGCCGCATCGCTTTTGCCATAGTAAAAAAACCAATCTGGGTTCTGCCATCAAACACGCTCCAATTTTTTATTGTGCTGAACACGGTCTGATGGGCAACCAACATTGATATTAATTTTCATCATAAGCAAAATTTTCAGCAATTTTTGCACATTTTGCCATTTCTTCGGGGCAGCTGCCACCAAGCTGTAGCACCAATGGGTGTTGATTTTTTTATTGTAATGTAATAGATGGTGGGTATCCCTTTTTAAAAATAGCACTGGTGCTAATCATTTCAGTGTACAGATAAATATAGGGATTAAATAGCCGAGCAAAATCGCGAAACTCTCGAACAGTCCAATCTATCATTGGCGCAAGGGAGATTCTTTTTTATTGTAATTGTTGTTTTGATTATTTTTGAAAATTAATCATTTATTAATAGGCCTTTAAATTATTTACCACAACCAAATAAGTATTATTTCATAAATTCCAACGAAACTTTAACTAAAAATATTTGTTAAACCTTATAAACTGTATTTTTATCATGGGTTTTTTGATGAGTGTTTAATGCAGTTAATCCAGAGAATCTGCGGTTTTGTTGGGCGGATGTGTTTCAAATTATAGGAAATTTTTGGTATAATAAATCACAGTAGATTTAAATTGTCAATTTAAAATATGTGTTTAAATTTTTACAATTTTATTTATAACTGATTGATTTTTCAACTTATTATTTTTATTCAAAAATTTTTTCAATGGAATAACATTCCACAGCTGATATTTGGAGATTTGCCATGAATGTACCATTATTTAGTGTGATTTTTTTCAATTGCATCAACCGTGCTTATTGGAGTGTTGATGATTATTGCATTTGTTACTGATAAAGGAACGGGAGTTTATGTGTTGGCTTCTGTAGCTTTTGGGATTTTTTTAGTTAGTTTTACCCATCGCTTGGGCGGTAACTAAAAAAAGTTGGACATTTGACAGGCAATCCTGAAAAAAATAACTAATACACCATCTTTAGTGTTAAGATGGCGTCATTTATCTGGATAACCCCTTTGTTTCAGTATAAAGGGGTTTTTCTTTTGTCTGATGACAGATTGATATTATACGATGGCTTGGCTTAATTTTGCCGCCATTTCTGCTAATTGTTCCATATCTGCCAGTTTATCCTCATGTTTTGCCAAGCTGATGGATGTGTGTTGGAATCAGATGCATGTGATAATGAAAAAAACACTTTGTCCTGCTTCTTGGTTGTTAAGCTGCATTTGTATAACGCCTTTGGTTTCCAAAACCTGTCTTTGGGCTTTGATTACTTTTTGAGCGGTTGCTATGACAGCAGCTGCAAATTCCAGTGGTAAGTCACTCAGTTCTACCGCCTCGCATTTTGGAATAACAAGTACATGACCGACCGCTTGAGGCATTACATCCATAAATGCCAACGTTTTTATCATCCTCATAAACCTTATGACAAGGGATTTTTACCTGCTAGGATTTTTGGCAAAATATTATCAGGATTGTAATGCATATCTGCTCCATTTTTAAGCAACAAAAAAACATGCTAAATTTTAACACAGTTGGTTAATTTATGATATATTAGTATTGGTTATGTATATGATTTAAGATGATTTATGAATGAAAAATTAATTTTGCAAGAATTGCTTTGCGATGAAGAAGTTCCTTTTCGTGTACACACTGCCCGTGTTGAAAAATTTGTTTGTGAATCTGATTTGCCAACGCTATTTTTTTAACCCATTATGACGCGTTAAGCGATGAGATTAAAAAAATCAACATCCTTTAACGACTGAACTATTACAAAAAAACATTGACTAAAGTTACCGCAAAGCAAGCTTGTCAAATTTTTGGGTGTTACAGAAGGCACCATTAGCCCCAAAACCCATATTAAAAATCGTTGGTAAAATTGTTTTTGGTGTTAGATGATTTGCCATTAGCACTACGATTGACATTTACCAACACCGCTAAAGAAAATCAAATCGTCAGTGATGGAGAGATTCAAAGTTTGGTGGAACAAGAGGCAAATCTTTGTCTATTTTCAGGCGTGGTTGATGTGTTATACAAAAACAGCAAGCAACCACTTGTAAGTGTTTGTGATGCCAAGGATGATTATCCAATTCCCGTTAGTGAAAAGTATTTATGTTTACCTAATAGCCACAGCACTGCAACTACAACGCTGTTTAATGAATTTAAAGCACGCACACCCAAACTGGCTTATTTAAATGATGCAATTGCATCAGCAGTAATGGCATATTATCAAAAACTTAAACAATCATCCATCATAAAGCCAAGCAAGGGTCAGCCTGATTGTATTTAGCCTAGTTAATTTATGCCAAACATGATAAGATAGGCATAATTTAACAATATAAGGAATAACAATGCTGATTGAATTTACAAAAATGCACGGACTGGGCAATGACTTTATGGTTATTGATTTGGTAACACAACGCATGAATTTAACAAGCGATTTGGTAAAATTGCTTACTAATCGTCATCTGGGTGTCGGTTTTGACCAGTTATTGATTGTAGAACCGCCTACTCGTCCCGATGTGGATTTTTAAATATCGTATTTTTAATGCGGATGGACATGAAGTTTCTCAATGTGGCAATGGCGCTCGCTGTTTTGCAACGTTTGTACAAGCCCGAAAACTCTCCTTTAAACAGCGTCTTAAAGTTGAAACAGCCAGTGGTATTATTACATTAACAACAGACCGTTATGGCTGGGTGCAAGTGGATATGGGTAAACCAAAGTTTGAACCAGCAGACATTCCTTTTTGCCCCTAAAGCCATTACTAAAATTGGTAATTCTTACCGTTTAGATGTGGATGGCTTTCCTGTTTCTCTTTATGTTGCCAATATGGGCAATCCTCATGCAGTGATTAAAGTTGATGATGTATTAACGGCAGATGTCAATAAATTAGGTAAAAGCCATAGAGTCGCATTCAGCTTTTTCCTGAGCACGTCAATGTTGGATTTGTTCAAGTGGTTAATCAGCGTCATATCCGCCTTCGCGTTTATGAACGTGGCGTTGGCGAAACTCAAGCCTGTGGCACTGGCGCATGTGCAGCAGTTGCTGTGGGTGTCCGTGAAGGTTGGCTTGATGAGGGTGTGGATATTCGCGCCCAATTGTACGGCGGCAGTCTTGCAGTGCGTTGGCAAGAAGGCTATTCAGTCATGATGACAGGTCCAACCGCCTTTGTTTATGAAGGAGTTTTTAGTCCTGATGGTTTGGCAGCGCAAGCAGGTATTAATTTGACACCTGACATCAGCACTGAAAATTCATGATGGTTTTTAATAAAATCATATAATAAAAATTATATCTGGGTAAGGGGTAACTATTTTCTTATTTGCTGCCGGTCTTGTTTTATTATTTGTTGTGGTTTTTTGCGCCATTTATCTATTTTTTTATACCGCACTTTGTATGGGCAGTTGGTTTTTGAGTGTCCTATACAAACAGGCGGTTATTCTTTTGTATTAAAAATCAGCATATTATGGTATTTTTATTCAAAGAAATTTATTAACTGCAAACCAAAGTAGGTATTTTATTTTAAAGATTACCAACGGTTCAGGACAGTCAGTAAAAACACGCCCAGCATTCATTTTTATTAGACGCAGTTATTTTAACCAAGTGTTAATGCTTGATTGTTATGTCAAATTAGATGCTGGGGATTACACACTTACTGTGATTCCAAAGCATCCCACCTCTAATCAATGTCAGCAATTTTATCAAATTAGAGAAGTTGTGCCTGATTTTTTTATTTTTTGCTTTATGGCTTTTTGGCGATTTATTGCGCTGCTCAGTTGATTTTACAGCTGATAAAACAGCAATGAATCAGCCAAACTAAAAAAGCTAATTTAAAGAACAGCAAACTCATAGAAAAATTAGTAAGAAAACCCTATATCAATTTAACAATTGGTATATAATAGCCGTTTTATAAATTCAAAAGGAATGTGTATGAATGCGGTATTGCTTGCAGTACTGGTCATGGTTGGTTTATCGCTGGCTCGTGTCCATGTGGTACTGTCTCTTTTGGTGGGTGCATTGGTAGGTGGAATGGTTGCAGGGTTGCCACTACTTGATGTGGTTGATGGTCAAACCAAAGACGTGATAACCGCAGGCGTGCTCAGTCATTTTCAAACGGGCGTAAAAAATGGCGCACAAATTGCTTTATCTTACGCCATGCTTGGAGCTTTTGCGATGGCAATAGCACATTCTGGCGTGCCAAAACTGCTTGCTGATAAGGTGATTTATCAGGTCAAACATGCTAAATCAAACAGCATCAAATGGGGTGTTTTTGCTATCATTGTGATTGCCGCATGTTTTTAGTCAAAATTTGATTCCCATTCATATTGCATTTATTTTTATTATTAATCCCGCCATTATTAACTGTATTTAACCAATTAAATATAGACAGACGATTAATTGCTTGTTTGATTACGTTTGGTTTGGTGAATACCTATATGTTTATTCCATATGGATTTGGAGATATTTATTTAAATGAAATTATTATAGCCAATGTTGCTAAAAGCAGGGCTTGATGTTAAAGACGTTTCGGTTGTAAAAAGCCATGGCGATTCCAGCTTTGGGTATGCTATCTGGTTTATTAACAGCAGTATTTATTAGTTATCGTAAACCAAAACTTACGATAATCAATTAACCGTTGCAGCGACGAGATGAATTAAAAACAAGACAGCTTAAAAATCAGATAATCTGGATAATTTAGCTTCAGAAACTAAAAATACTAATTTTAAAATTGCAGTTACGTTATTGGCAATTTTTAGTTGCTTTTTGGCATTCAATTAAAAAAACCAATTCGCTGATTTTGGGTTCTTTAGCCGGCTTTGCAACCTTTATGGCAACAGGCGTGGTAAAATGGTCTAAAAGCCGATGATGTATTTAATGACGGCATCAAAATGATGGCAATGATTGGTTTTATTATGATTTCAGCGCAAGGATTTGCTGAAGTGATGAACGCTACCAATCAAATCGACTCTTTGGTCTCATCATCTGTTGCGTTATTTGCAGGCAATAAAGCCATTGCCTCTTTGGTAATGCTGATTATTGGGCTTGTAGTAACTATGGGGATTGGTTCATCGTTTTTCTACCGTTCCAATCATTGCAACCATTTATGTGCCTTTATGTATGGCAATGGGATTTAGTCAATGGCAACGGTGGCGCTGGTGGCAACCGCTGGTGTTTTTGGGCGATGCTGGCTCCCCTGCTTCTGACTCCACGCTTGGACCAACTATGGGGTTAAATGTTGACGGGCAACATGACCATATTAAAGGGACGGTGATTCCAACATTTATTCACTATAACATTCCTTTGATTATCTTTGGTTGGATTGCCTCTTTGGTTTTTATAATTTTTAGGTTTATTGTTTAAAATAATCAAATTATTAAAAAGACAGTTTATTTCAAACTGTCTTTTTTTATTAAAAAAACGATAAATATTTTTTTATCAGTAATTAAAACATCTATTTTTTTATCCCAAACTTGAGTTTGTGGGTTTTTCAACCAATTGAAAATCGTAAGCATAGCCAATTTTTAAAACATTTGGATTTTTGCAAATGTTCTATCATAAAATCCGCCACCCATCCCAATGCGATTGCCTTTTTTTATCTACTAAAACCAAAGGACAGATAATTGCATCCAGTTTATTTGCGCTAATTTGTGGGTAGGTTAATGGTTCATACATGCCAAAACGATGTTTTTTTAACGGAGTTTTAGGATGTAAAAAGGCGCAAATAATAAGGGTTTATGGTAATCGGCAAATAAATTGAAAATTGATGGTTTTGAAAAAAATTTGATGATTAACGAGGTTGAAATTTCACCAAAACCATCTAAAAAAATAGGGCAATTTTAGCGTTTTTTTAGGCAATAAAGATAATAACTTGGGTAAAAATAAACTGGCTTTAAAAGCTGCAAGATTTCTTTGTTTTTTTAGTTAAGGTTTTTCTTTTTTTGAATCATAGTTTTACGTAGTACATTGTTATTCATAACTTTCCTTAATAAATATGGTGAAAATTTAAATCATCATCGCATCTTATTTTTAATTTTAGTTTAAACTTCTTATCATATCTTGAACTTATGGGTTATTTTAGCGATAATGACCAATCAATTTTTATAAAAATTTATCATTATGGATAATAGTATTACTGATAAGTCCGTCAAAAATATCGCAACCTCCCAAAAACTCGCCGTAAATCAAGACGTTCTCAAGATGAGATTATGGCAGCAGCATTTTTTAAAAAGCCACATTTAGCCCTGTTAAAAATTATCATGGTTACTTGGCTTTTTGGATATGTTAAGTGTTATGGTGCTGGTTGGTCAAGTGTGTGTTTTGGTCTGGATTTTTAACGGCTGGCTAATGCAATTTTTGGGTCAACCAGCTGGTGAATTGACTAATTTTTTGGCAAAATCTAATACTACTGGCAATTTGTATGTTGATTCGAATTGTCTTAGGTTATGTTCGTGATTATTTATTAAAGCAATATTGGACTTAAAAATTGCCAGTCAAACACGCTTAAAATTATTAAATAAACTGACAACTTTAGGACTGGCGCGCCGTTATTTTTGGTTCTGATGGCGTCTTGGCAAGCAAAATCATAGATGAACCGGACCATCTTTTAGGGTATGCTCGGTTTGAAGTGCAAAAAAATGACCTCTGTGTCTACGCCGCTGTTATTGGCAGGTTGTATTGCTTTTTATAGTAAAACAGCCGCATTGATTTTTGCTGGCAACTGCGCCGTTTATCCCGATTTTAATGGCGATTATCGGCATTGCAACTGCTAGAAAAAAAGCCGTGAACAAATGGACGCATTAGCACAACTTGGCGGTCGTTTTTTTAGATTGGATACGTGGTGCTAATACATTAACTCGGCTTGGAGCAACCGATATTGCCAGTGCTGATATTGCCAAAAGTAGTGAAAATTATCGCTATCGTACCATGCAGGGTATTAAAAAAATTGCTTTTTTTAAATAGCACGGCACTGGAGATGATTTCAGCGGTATCCATTGCACTGGTTGCAGTGTATTTGGGTTTTGGACTCTTAGGAAAGTTGCCATGGTCAGAAGGAGTAATTTTAACCAATTATCAAACTGCTTTATTTATTTTTATTGTTGGTGCCTGAATTTTATGCACCACTTCGACGACTAGGGCGGAGTATCACGTCAAAGGTCAGGCAGTGAGCTGTGCCAAAGCAATTGCTCCAATTTTTAAATTTTAAACAAAAAAAGCAAGGAACAAAGATACTGACTTTAAAAAAACCCTGTTGGTTTTGAACTTAAAAATTTAACGGTTTTTTTGGTGATGATGGCAGATTACGGCTATCACCAGCTAATGCTATTTTTTTCAATCCGGAAAACGTACCGCCATCATCGGAAAAAAAGTGGTCTTGGTAAATCTACAATTTTGCAAGTTTTATTGGGGTTTAGCGATTATGAAGGTGACGTGATATTGACCGATGAAAAACAGTCTATTAATTACCAAGAGCTGGATTTAATTCATTTTACGTCAAAATTTTTGGCTATTTGTCACAAAAGCGCTTATTTATTATCTTTAACCGTTGCTGAAAATTTAAAACTAGCAAAAATCAGACGCTAGTGATGATGAAATGATTGCTGCCTTAAAAAAATGTTCAACTTTGGCAAATCATTGAAAAATTACCTGATGGCATTCACACCAAGCTAACAGAACGTGGTGGCGGTTTATCAGGCGGTCAAGGTCAGCGTTTAGCAATTGCACAACTATTATTACAAGATGCTAATATTTGGTTTCTTGATGAACCTACCGAGCATTTGGATACAAAAACCGCAAAAAAATATCAAGAATTTATTATTGGAATTAAGTCAAAATAAGACGGTAATTTGGGTGACACATGATACTGATTTTTACAGGATTTGATGCAATTTATGACTTAGAAAACAATAGTAAAGATAAAGGGATTGGCATGAAAGATACAAAATTTCGTTTAAGACAGCTTATTTATCCCCAAAAATTTTTTTATGGGCAGTGGCATGGCTTTTTGGGCTAATTACTGTGATTTCATCGCTTGGGCTGGTGATGGTGTCAGGTTGGTTTGTAAGTATGGCTGCCGCTTGCGGGCTTTTGGGGAGTGGTTTTGCTGTATGCATTGCCATCACTACTAATTCGTATTTTTGCGTTATGCCGAACATTGGCGCGTTATGGTGATTTGATGGTATCGCACCACGCTGTTTTTGCTCTATTAAGAGATTTGCGTGTAAAATTTTTTTCGCCAGTGGGTAGGTCTACCTATTATTAATCGCATTAAAAATGACCAAACCAGCTCACAAAAAAATGTACCGTTTGGTAAAAATATTGACACCTTAAATGAATTTACATTGCGTTTGATTTCACCAAGCATCATTGCGCTGGTAAGTGTATTATTGATGGCAATAACCATGGTGATTTTGCTGCCAAAGGCAATGATTTCAGCACTTTGTTTGCTTTTTGGCGCTTTGTTTTTGCTTTTTGTGGCATTAAAAAAATGGGGGTGTCTTTTGCTTTTTGATGAAGATGCTCTAAATCAAAAAGAAAAAAAGTCTGTTACTGGATACGTTACCCGCTTTGACTTCGCTATTGATTTTTTTGGGCGTTGGCAGGATACGATTTCACAAATTAATCAATTAGATGATAAACATCAAACACTAACTCAAAAAGCCCATCAATTAAGACGTAATGCAGGATTTTTTTGGTGCAAGTATGCATTCTATTTTTCGGTATTGTCTTTATTGATTGCTGCAAATGGATTGTTTACTGACCCAACCTTGACCAGTCAAACCCCAAACATTAATCAACTTTTACAAATAAATGGCAATCAAATTGACCATACTCAAATGTCCAAGATAACCCCTAGCATTACTATTGGCATTAGTCTTTGGTATCTTTGGTCTGATCGAGGTTGTGTTGTTATTGGTCGCTGAACCATTGGCTTTGGGTAGAAGTTTGGTGGCAAAAAAACCCGATTAAATGAACTTTTAGATGTGCCAAGTCAAACCAAACCATCTATTAATCACCAAAAAGATGACAGGTGATTTAAAACTTGTATTGCAAAATGTTTGTGCTAAGCAAACCAAAGCTGTTTTTAGGGATTGAAAAATTAATGCAGTCTTTGATACACAAAAACCAAACTTAATTATGGGGGCGTCAGGCGTAGGAAAATCCACATTGCTTTCAGTATTGGCAGGCGAGTTGCCACCAGAATCAGGCGATATTTGGTTAAATGATGTTAATTATCTGAGACGTTGAATTTGAGCAAAGTCTTGGTTTTTGGGGCAAACGGTGGATATTTTTGATCAAACACTGGCGGATAATTTGAAGTTGGGCAAGGCCTTTGCTACCGATGATGAGTTGTTGTGTGTTCTTGAACAGGTGGATTTACTGGATTGGGTTAAAAATCAACCAAAGGGACTAAATACGCCACTAGGTGAGTATGGTATGGCAATATCGGGGGGCAGGCACGAAGAATTGCTTTAGCGCGTCTTTTTATTAAATCCTAAAAAAATTCTTTTGCTAGACGAGCCGTTTGCAGGATTGGATGATAAAACACGTCAAATAGTATGGCAAAATTTAAATACTAAACAACAAAAAGGGTGAGATTGGAATATTAATCATTGCAACTCATCAAGTGACTGAACAGATGAAAAATGCGCAAATACTAACCATTTAGCAGTGCTTTTTGTGCTTAAAATAATTCTTGTGATATAATCACCTAAGATATTCATTATATGGAGAATTTATGAAATCGGCGCTATCTTATATATCAGCCTTTATGTTTGCATTATGTTGTTTTTGGAAGCACTCACGCGAATGCCCATCAACAAAGTGATGATACAACTTGCTATATACTAAAAAAATGATAAATTATTACAAAAATCAAGTTGCATCTATCAGGGAAAAAGTTACTGAATATGGCGGTTATTCTGGCATGTTTAGAATGCCAGATGAGGATATAAAAATTGATTTCTCCAGTATTGACCTTGGTCGAATAAAACTAAATAATGAGGTTGCTAAATCCTTTATTCGTTCTGAGTCAACCTTGGAAAAAAACTAACTGGCGCTCAATTAACTGCAATGGCAGAATCAGGAGGGACTGAAAAACTGATTTTTTTGTGTAAAAACAGTAAAAAAATTATGAGCTTTGTTCTACGAATAATGTACTGCTTTTTGTAAATGCAATTATGATGTCTCAAGATAATATTTGGCAATAAATCTAGGCAAAAAAATAAACCAATCATGTATTGGTTTATTTTTGCCCTTGAAAAATGTAAAATTAACCTTATCTCTTTTGCTGATTTATATGTTTGTTCTTATATTAAACTTATCAGACCTATTATTGTGTCAATTTGTCTAAAAATCCAATGGAGAATTTATGTCAAATCCTACTCAACACACATTTGAAACCGAAGTAGAACAGCTTTTTGCACCTGGTTTACTCACTCTTTATATTCTAACGCTGATATTTTTTGTACGTGAACTGGTGTCAAACGCCTCAGATGCTTGTGATAAACTTCGATTTTTGGCAACTTCAGATGACAGTTTGTATGAAGGTGATAGTCAGCTTGCCATTAAAATTGATTTAGATAAAAATGCCAATACCATTACGATTAGTGATAATGGCATTGGTATGAATGAAGCGGATGCTATTGAAAACTTAGGAACGATTGCCAAATCAGGTACAAAAAGCTTTTTGGAAAAAAATTATCTGAAACTGATAAAAAGATGGTAATTTAATTGGTCAGTTTGGTGTGGGTTTTTATTCTGGGTTTATCGTTGCAGATAAAATTACCGTAGAGAGCCGTAAAGCAGGCGAGCCTTCTAATCAAGGTGTGCGCTGGGTGTCTGATGGTACAGGTAAATTTACAACTGAAACGATTGAAAAAAAGCAACGCATGGCACAGCGATTACTTTACATTTAAAAAGAAAATTACGCTACAGGTAGTGACGACGCTCAAAACTACCTGAGACCGTTACACCATTAAATCTTTGGTGAATAAATACTCAGACCATATCAGTTTGCCTATCCAAATGCGCAAAAGAAGAATGGCAAGATGAGCTTGATGAAAATGGTGAGGTGGTTGCAGGTAAAGGTGAGTATATTTTAACTGATGAATACGAAACTATTAACAAAGCATCAGCATTATGGACACGCACACCAAGTGATATTACTGATAATGAATATCAGGAGTTTTACAAAACCGTAACCTATGATTTTTGAAGACCCATTGGCGTGGACGCATAATCGAGTTGAAGGACGTGTACAGTATACTCAACTACTTTACATTCCCAAAAAAGCGCCATTTGATTTGTATGCTCGTGAACATCAACGTGGTTTAAAATTATACGTTAAACGTGTATTTATCATGGATGATGCTGAACAGTTGTTGCCAATGTATTTGCGTTTTTGTGAAAAGGGGTAATTGATAGTAGTGATTTGCCACTGAATGTCAGTCGTGAAATTTTACAAGAATCTCGCGATGTTAAAGCAATTCGTGATGGCAATGCTCGTCGCATCTTGACTTTGCTTGCTAGTTTGGCAGGTTCTGAAGAAAGTGAAAAACAAGATAAGTTCAAGGCGTTTTATGCTGAATTTGGTGATGTTTTAAAAAGAAGGTTTGGGCGAAGACCAAGGTAATCAAGAGCGCATCGCAAAACTGCTTCGTTATGCCACCAGTCAAAACAGCGAAATCGTTACAGGTTTTGCTGATTATAAGGCACGCATGAAAAGAGGGCAAAAAGCCATTTATTATCTGACCGCTGAAAATCTTGCCGCCGCTAAAAACAGTCCACAGCTGGAATTGTTTAATAAAAAGGCATTGAAGTGATTTTTGATGACAGCCCGTGTTGATGAATGGGCAATGAACTTTTTAACCCAATTTGATGGCACGCCACTACAAAATATTGCCAAAGGCGCGGTGGACTTGGGCGATTTAACCGATGAAGCCGAAAAAGAAGAAGCTAAGCAGGCTGAAGAAAACTTAAAACCAGTCGTAGAGCGTTTAAAAAAACCACGCTTGGCGATAAAGCCAAAAGATGTGCGAGTATCTACTCGTTTGGTAGACAGTCCTGCTTGTCTTGTAGTTGGTGATGGTGAATTGACCCCACAAATGGTGCAAATGCTTAAACAAATGGGTCAGCCTGTACCTGATGTTAAACCAACACTTGAGATTAACCCAACTCATCCATTAATTAACAAACTTGAAACTTCTGCTGAATTTGATGATTTAGCACAGGTGATTTTTGACCAAGCACTGCTTGCAGATGGTGGACAGTTGGATGACCCGGCAGGTTATTTAAAACGAGTTAATAAATTATTATTGAAATAAATTTAAATTAATTCATAAGTTAGGTAATCAATAACACCCTGATTTTTTATCAGGGTGTTTTTTAACTTTTTAGAAAAAAATTATGTTATTCTAGCTTTGATTTGTTCAATGATTTATTTGTTATGAGGGCAGTGTATGTTTAAATATTTAAATTATGCCATTTTATTTGGAATTTTGGCAATTAGTAGTACAGCTTTTTGCTGATAATCAGACCAAAAATTGCTCTTGCTAAAAAAAGTTGTTTTTCAGGAAACGTTAGCCCCTATGCTACTTCAAGCCTTAAACAGCTATTACAAAAGGCTCATCAAATTAATGATAGAGGCAAGCATAAATCAAGATATTGGCTGTGAATTTTTGAGCATTATTATTTAGGGTGGGGTCAAGATTTTTTCTGTTCAAGACGTTCGCAATCTTAAAAGCAAAAAGTTGAGAAGTCAGGAACGGTTAAAGTAACATTTAATACTGGTTTTTAGCGCACAACTGGTGGAAATGGATATGGTGTGCACCACAAATAGCTGTAAAAGTAAACGATGTAAGACATGGATTTAGCGATAATCCAAAAGTTTTGCCAAAACGCATAAGCAGTTCCATTAGACGCGATGCTCAAAAATGGTCAATAAAAATAGCTGTTTTTAAAACATGGTTTAAAATTGAAACAATCTATCTCGATTATTGTTAGATATTTATTTAACATAATCTATTTTTATAAACAGCAAATAACCTCATCATAGCAATGTAACATAGTAATGTAAATCCTTTTAAAATCTGCTAGAATAAAGTCAAATTTTGCGCCCTAATAGGATTTTTGCTATGATGACCATTGCAGGTTTTCCCTTCTTAACTGATTTTCAAACAAAAAGTTATTAAACGATTTGCAAAACCAAGGCAGGTTTGTTGGTATCTAAAATTGATAGTCAGCAAGTCTATGTTTTTGAAAAAAATTTATCTACTGATGAACAAAAAAGCCATTGATTTATTAAATCAAGGTCAAATATGTCACATTGCTCCAATTGATAAGGCTCAAGTTCAAGTTATTGTTTCACCGCGTTTTTGGTACAATCAGCCCATGGTCGTCAAAAAGCAACGGATATTTTTACTAACTGTGGCTTAGAAATCAGCCGCATAGAAAGGGTGGTGATTTTTACATTGTCAGGTGAAAATTTGCCCAATCCACTACCTAAAACCGCTGAAAATTTATTGCATGACCGCATGACTCAAAGTTTGGTTTATCACCTTGGTGATGTAGCAAAAGTGTTTGAACATGATGAGCCCTAAGCATTTAAATTATATTGATATTTTATCAGGTGGCAAGGATGCTTTAATTGAGGCAAATACAACTTTTTGGTTTTGCTTTATCCGCTCAGGATATCGATTATCTGGTTGAAAATTATACAAAACTTGGCAGAAATCCCACAGATGTTGAATTGATGATGTTTGCTCAGGCAAATAGTGAGCATTGCCGTCATAAAAATTTTTTTAACGCCAAATGGACATCCGATGGTGCGGTTCAGGAAAAATCATTATTTAAAATGATTAAAAATACTTATGAAACGCATCCAGAAGGCATTTTGTCGGCTTATAAAGATAATGCAGCAGTGATGGAAGGTTTTTGTTGCAGATAGATTTTATCCTACCAAAAAAACGAAAAATGGCGAAGCAAAAATATGGGTTTCACCATGAGCAAGTAGACATCTTGATGAAGGTAGAAACTCACAATCATCCAACAGCAATTGCTCCGTTTGCAGGCGCTGCTACAGGTTCAGGTGGTGAGATTCGTGACGAAGGGGCAACAGGTCGCGGGGCAAACCAAAAGCAGGTTTGGCAGGTTTTCATGTGTCGCACTTGCAGTTACCGAATATGCCTGAAAAATGGGAGAATACTGGCAAAATTTCCACAAAAAAACTATGGCAAGCCTGACCGTATGGCGTCTGCTTTAGAAATCATGACTGAAGCGCCGCTTGGTAGTGCAGCATTTAGTAATGAGTTTGGTCGTCCAAATCTAACAGGTTATTTTTAGAAGTTTTTCAACTTGATACCAGTGAAAATCAAGATGGCACAAATATGCGTGGCTATCATAAGCCGATTATGATTGCTGGCGGTTTTGGTAATATTAAACGTGATTTGGTGCAAAAAAATGCCATCAGTGCTGGAGATTTGTTAATCGTGCTTGGTGGCCCTGCCATGCAAATTGGTTTAGGTGGCGGCGCGGCAAGTTCGGTCGATAGTGGCAAACTGGATGAAGGTTTGGATTTTTGCGTCCGTTCAGCGTGATAATGCTGAGATGGAGCGCCGCTGTCAAGAAGTAATTGATGCGTGTTGGGCAATGGGAGCGGACAAAAACCCAATTGTATCCATTCATGATGTTGGGGCTGGTGGGTTATCTAATGCGATGCCAGAATTGGTCAATGACCATGAACTCGGGCGGTGCTTAATTTACGTAACGTACCATTATTAGAATCTGGCATGTCGCCAATGGCAATTTGGTCAAACGAAGCTCAAGAGCGTTATGTCTTGGCAATCAATCCAAAAAGATGAAGCATTATTTGATGAAATTTGTCAGCGTGAACGTTGCCCATATGCAGTGCTTGGTGTGGCAACGGATATTCGTCATCTAACCGTAAATGATGACTTATTGCCTGAACAACCTGTGGATTTACCAATGCAGGTTTTACTTGGCGGTACTCCAAAAATGAAACGCGAGTTTACGCGCAAAAATCCTAATTTAAAACCATTGGATTTGTCAGCAATTGATTTAAAAGAATCGGTAACTGATGTGCTAAGACACCCAACTGTTGCTAGTAAATCATTTTTAATCAGTATTGGCGACCGTTCAATTACGGGTATGATTACTCAAGAGCAGTATGTTGGACGTTATCAAATTCCTATAGCAGATGCTGCTGTTACCAGCACTACCATTACTGCTGATACAGGTGAAGCAATGGCAATGGGAGAGCGCACACCAGTTGCATTAATCAACCCAAAAGCATCTGCTCGTTTGGCGGTTGCTGAAACCATTACCAATCTGGCTTCAGCTCGCATTGCAAAAATTTCTGACATTACACTATCGGCAAACTGGATGGCGGCATGTGGAGAGGATAGCGAAGATGCGGCACTGTTTGATGCAGTTCATGCAGTTGGTGAGGAGCTTTGCCCTGCGCTTGGAATCTGTATCCCAGTAGGTAAAGATAGTCTATCTATGCGTACCACATGGAAAGAAGGCAAAGAAAACAAACAAGTTGTTTCACCAATGAGCCTTGTTATCACCGGGTTTGCACCCGTTACTAATATTCATAAAACCATCACTCCAGAACTTACTAATCAGAACAGTATTTTTATATCGCTTAGATTTGTCAGGCGGTCAATATCGCTTGGGCGGCTCAATTCTTGCTCAAACATTAAGCCAATTGGGCGATGATTGCCCTGATGTGGATAATGCGGATGATTTAATTGCATTTTTTAATCTTGTCCAAAATGCCAACGAACAAGATTTGATTTGTGCTTATCATGATGTTTCTGATGGTGGTTTAATTGCAACAGTAGCTGAAATGCAGTTTTCTGCTCGCGTTGCCATAGATTTGGTTCTAGCTAAAAGATAAACTTATTGAGCAGTTATTTTCTGAAGAAATTGGCGCCGTGGTGCAAGTATTGCCTGAAAAACAAGCTGAATTCTTGGCGCTTGCCAAAACCTTAAATGCTGATAAATTCCTGAGCAAAATTGGCGTGGTTAAAGAAACCGTCATAGGCGGCGGCAATGTTGATGATTTGACCATCTTTGTAGTCAAAGATATACAAAATCCTATTGATACAGAAGAAATCACTTACCGTTTTAAGCGTGCTGATTTGCAAAAACATTGGACAAAAAGTCAGCCATGAGATTGCTCGTTTACGCGACAATCCCGAATGCGCCGACCAAGAATTTGCTTTGATTGATGATATTAATCATCATGGGTTGATTGTTTTTGCTAATTATGATTTAAATCAAAAAGGTTGAGGCTCCTTATTTAAACAGCCGTACCACTAAACCAAAAAGTTGCTATTTTACGTGAACAAGGCGTCAATGGACACTTAGAAATGGCAGCTGGCTTTTAGTTTGTCAGGGGTTTGATGCAATTGATGTGCATATGAGCGATTTGTTAAAAGGGCGAATTAATCTACGCGATTTTGAGGGGCTTGTGGCGTGTGGCGGTTTTAGTTATGGCGACGTTTTTAGGAGCAGGTTCTGGCTGGGCAAATTCGGTGCTGTTTCACGATGAATTGCGTATGATGTTTGCTCGATTTTTCCATCGCCCAGAAACCTTTACACTTGGCGTATGTAACGGCTGTCAAATGATGGCGCAATTAAAAGATTTGATGGTGGGAGCAGAACATTTCCCAAGATTTACTTATAATAAATCCGCTCGTTTTTGAAGCGCGTACCGTCGATGTCAAAGTAGAGCGTACTAAATCAGTATTATTAAAGGGCATGCAAGATAGTATTTTTACCTGTGGCAGTAGCGCATGGTGAAGGCTATGCCAATTTGACTGATAAAGCGATACATGAGCTTGGATTACATGGGTCAAATTGCTTTTGCGTTATGTGGATAGTCAAAGGCAATCCAACCGAACATTATCCATTAAAACCCAAATGGCTCACCACAGGGTATTACGGGCATTTGTAGCAATGATGGTCAGGGTAACGTTAATGATGCCACACCCAGAACGTACCTTGCGCGCCATCAATCATGCTTATAAACCCAAAGAATGGGATAAAGACGGTGCGTGGCTAAGAATGTTCCGCAACGCTCGAGCATTCCTGCGTTAAAAATTGGCGTAAAAATGCAATGTAAAATAAAGTGATTTATCTTATAATGCATTGTTTTTAAAAAGATAAAGATATTGGTGTAATTTTAATCACAATTTATTAGGCGGTATCAAACATCAATATGTAACAATATTGAGATTTTTGAAACAATGTCTATACTGGGTAAAACTATATCCATTAGTTAAAATAGTAATTTATAAAATCACCAATATCCGCTTTGATGATAAAACGGCATGATTTTTAAATGTCGTTTTTTTATTATTAATTGTTTGTCGCGATTGACTTAATTAAGAATTTTTAATGAAAACAATAATAACTTGCATTATGCAATTTTTTTATACCATTTATGGTTAAAATTTGTTTATTTTTGCAAAATTTTATAGACAAAAGTACAGTGATTTGGTTACAAAAGTGTAATGAGTGCAACTAATTATTTTTAGTATAATGAATCGCTTAAAAATGGTGGACTTTATCAAAAGATGATTACCTTAAATGAATTTGAACGTTTGATTGTGATAAATATCGACCAACAACTAGGACAAAAGACTGGTGATTGGCGATGAGGGTGAATTTTTTGCAAGAATGGATTTTAACACTCTCTGGAATGAACAAACACGAAAAATACCAACGATTACGGGATTTGTTAAACAATCTTTTGGTAGCTGATATTGGTGAGAATATATTATTTCGTATTATGTCGGGACTAACCAGCTGTGTGGATCAAACCGTGAGTATGCTGCATCATGATTATGTTTATGAACATCGGGTATTGTCCAGTGAGCAGCAAAAAAAGTGTTTTTGAAGTGCGTGATTTGTATTTTTTTGATGATTTTGATTTATAAAAATATTGCTACATGAGCTTATATTCACTTACACCAAGATAGTGATGATGGTTTTTATAATCAAACAGGCTGGCTAAAAAGTAGTCAGTATGAGCTCAGATGCCAAAAACTCATTACTGCTAGTATTTATCATATGATGGGTTTTATATCTAAAGATAATTTTTAGAATTTGCTTTTAAATTATGAGCATACTCAAGAATTGTTTGGCAGCAGTTAAATTTTTGGTATTTGCGAGCCGTACAAGAAGACATTGCTTATCATAAAATGACAAAAAGCGCCAATACAAGTGCGAAAAATTCCATCAATGGACGTTATGAGCAGGCTTGTATTGCTAGTTTTTATCAATTTTTGCGTATCGTCGTCAAGATATGTTGATGATGTTTAAAATATTACCAGATTGGGTTAATTTGATTCAGAGCACTTTTTGAGGCTCGTCCCGAGTTACGCTTATTTGTCAATTTATCAGGAAATTATCCGCCAGAATTTATTACGCCTTATGCTACTGTCAATCCATACAGTGAAGAATATCAATGTTTGTTTTTTTGATGCGTCAGCCTTTGGTAAGCCAGCTTAAGAAAAATTCAATCAGGTAAATACATCAGTAATTATGCGCAGGCGATTTTTGAAAGACGCTTAGCGACATTGGCGTTATTATCATTTTGACCGTTATGCCAAACAAGATAAGATTGACCGTATTGGACAACAACCAAACTTGCTTTTTAACGGGATTTGGGGCGATTTTTTTATGAAATTTCAGGTGGCAAAAACGCTTGCTGAAGTCATTGACTTATCAAACATTCAAGACACTCAGCCTAAAACAAATTAAACAACTATTACATCAAGATTTTTTCCACAAGAAAGGGTAATTGTTAGCAGCAAAAAGTGATATTTTTAGCGCGGTTTTATTATGCCAATCCACCATTTGGTAAGGCGATTGATGGTAGTTCTAATATTCAAAGAAATTTTTTTACAAGTTTTTTTGGGATTTTTGCTTTAAAATCAGAAAATAGTACCCAAAAAAATCCTTGGAAGCTTGGCGTGGCTCAGTGGGTGGATAAATATTTAGATAATGTTGAAGTCGATGGTCGATTACTTGGCCGGATTTTATTGACAGCAGGTGTGCGTTTATTAAGCCATGATGATAGAGGTCAAGATTACGTACATGCTTTATTGATTGAGGGCGATGAACCTGGCCATCAAAGCACACTGATTATTCCACGTTGTTATTTTTAAAGTAGGGGATTTATTGTTGATGAGAACAGGCGTCAAAAGAAATAGAGTTAAGATTGGAACGCAATTTGCTTTCTACTGATGAAGTAGAACAATATCAAATTGTACGTCTTAACGGATAATTTGGATAAACAATAAACTATAATTTGTAACAGAGTCGGGTAAACCAAAGTGACCAAAAAAACTTTAAACCTATTGATGATTGATGAAGACCAAATGTATGCTGAAAATTTGGTCAAAAATACTGTATGCATATTATGATGAAGTGAATTTAGGTTTTTTTGGATGAAAAAGCTGAATTTATTAAAAATTTTGCGTCATGAATGGGATGTGCTAATTTTTAATCGGGCTTATGACTTGACTTTGACGGATGTAGTAGGAATTATTCAAGAGCAAAATGTTGAATTGCCAATTATTGAGCTGGTAAAAAGTGAAGAGGCAGCAACCATCAATGAATTTGGTTATGCTGAATTGATTTCAGGCAACATGATAAAATCATTGGTTGTAGGGCAAGATGATAGAATCGTTATGGCAATATGTTTACAAGCCGATTTTATCAAAAGCAAACGCCAAACCCAAAACTTAAGAAATATCTTAAGAGAAGCTGAACAGCGTGCTAATATTTTTAATCAAAAACTCAAAATCAGCAGTGGCATATATTGACCAAGGGGTGCACATTTACGCCAACGACCCATATCTTGAGATGTTTGGTTATGATTCTATAGAAGAAATCATTGGTGTGCCTGTGGTAGATTTATTTGCCAGCGGCGATGATGTTAAAGGTTTTAAAGCAGTTTTTTAAGTCGTTTTAGTAAAGGCGACCGCAAGCAAGTTGAGTTTAATTTTGAGAGCAAACGTACCGATGGCTCAACTTTTGCTTCAAAATTACAATTGGCGGCAGCGACTTTAGAGGGTGAGCCAGTAACACAAATGATTATTCAGCAAAAATAAAGTTGGTGATGCTGAATTAATTAAAAATTAGCAGAAGCAGAACGTCAAGATGTTTTTAACAGGGTTGTATAACCGCTTGGCATTTGACGAAATGTTATCTCAGAGCTTACCGTCAAGTCATCAATGGCGATAGCCACCTTGCCAGTTTGCTGTATGTACGTATGGATAATATGGGCAAGATTAGTTCAAGTACGGGACTCACGGGTGTTGATGCATCTGTCAAAACAAATATCATACTTGCTTAGTGAACACTTTGACAAAGTGGATGCGACCGTTTGCCGTTTTGGTGATACCAGTTTTACGGTTTTTAATCCACGATATCAACCAAGAAGAAGTTGTCAAACTTGCTCAATTGGTTTGTCAAAAAGCATCGAGTCTATTGATTGAGGTAGGTTCTCGTACAGTAACCACCAGTTTATCCATTGGTATTGTCATGATTGATATCAATTCACCAGAACCGCAAACAATCTTGGAGCGCGCTATAGATACTGCGCATGATATTGACCCTGAAGGCGAACCTTTAGATAAAGTAAAAGTATTTGATATCAGCCAAATTGCTAGCGAAGACGAAGAGCTGATGGGTGAGTATTTAAAAAATGCTTTAACAAACAATACATTAAAATTAAGTTATCAGCCAATTTACGATATCGAGGCGGATAATAATGATTTGTTTGAAGTTTATGTAACCTTGCCACAAGCAGATGGTACCTTGATGACATTGGAAAAAAATTGCCCCAATTGCTAAAAAAAGCATGGATTGTGCATGGCGCTAGACCGCTGGGTGTTGATTAATGCGTAAAAATTTGGCGATGGTACGAAAAATGCATGCCAACACTCGTCTTTTAATCAGTTTATCATCGGCATCACTTGAAGACAGTGCCTTGGCAAGCAATGTAACCAAATTAGTACAAGCCATTGGCGGTGGTAGTGATGTGGTGAGTTTGCAGTTTAATGAACAAGAACTGATTGACTATATGGCAATTGCAAAACGACAATTCATCGCTTTACAAAACATTAATTGCCGCTTGGGTGTTTATAGTTTTGGCAGTACTGCTAAATCTTTGGAAGTGTTGGAACATCTAGCACCAGCAACTGCAAGGCTTGCCAGAAGTTATACTAAAGATTTGCACCGTGAAGACAATCTAAATGCTTTAAAATCTTTGGTAGATAGCGCTAATGAACGTCATGTTGGAGTCTTGATGCCGTATATTGAAGACCCTTCTACGATGTCTACTGCTTGGTCTATAGGCGTGAAGTTTTTACAAGGCAATTACCTGCAACCTGCCGACAGTCAGATTGTATATGCTCCACCTGCTGAAGCCTAACAAACACATTAAACTGACAGGAGTCTTTTAGACTCCTGATTTTTTTAGTTATTTTTATGGTTGGTTGTTTTATTGGCTTTGTTTATGTATCAAATAAAAAAATAATAAAGGAAGTTTTGATGAATTCTTCAACATTTATCCAGCAAAAATTCAAATTCTACTAAACGCATTGAATCAAATCATTTTAGATAAGGAACAAGCAGTAAAACTGGCAGTGGCATGTTTGTTGGCAGATGGACATTTATTACTTCAGGATTTGCGGGTATGGGTAAAAACCACACTAGCACATAGTTTGGCTCAGCTCTTGGGTATGGATTTTTAATCGGGTGCAATTTACCAGCGATATGTTACCTGCTGATATTTTTGGGAACAATGGTTTTTGATAGCCATAAACAAGAATTCTACTTTCGTCAAGGAGCGATTTTTACTCAATTATTGTTGGCTGATGAAATTAACCGTTCTAGCCCTAAAAACCCAATCCGCTTTATTAGAAGCTATGGAAGAAAAACAAGTAACTCAAGATGGCCAAAAGTTATCCACTGCCAAAACCATTTTTTTGTCATTGCTACCCAAAACCCACTTCAGCAGGCAGGCGTTTATCCATTACCAGAATCTCAGCTTGACCGTTTCTTGATGTGTGTGTCTTTAGGATATCCGTCACAATTAGCAGAACGTGAACTGTTAGAAGGCATCAGCAGAAGACAAATGATTGCTCAATTGTCAGCAATTTTTAAACGTTGATGAAGTGGTGCAAGCTCAAAAAGAAGCCTTAGAATTATACATTGCGCCTGTGGTTTTGGATTATATTCAAAAACTGGTTGCTAAAACACGCAGCAGTCAAGAATATCATGGTCTATCTCCTCGTGGTGTTTTTAGCATTAAAAAGAGCCGCGCAGGCTTATGCTTATGTATTGGGTCAAAGTAACGTTGCCATTGATGATGTGCAAGCGGTATTTGCAGCAGTTGCTGACCATCGTTTGGGACAAAAGTTTGTTCCTTTTTATTATGCTAATGGCTCAACCAAAGAGACCATTGCAGCAAAAATCTTGCAACAAGTTGCAACAGATTAATAAATCAACAGTTAATTATATGAATAACCTTAGCAAAGATGCTGTTTTAAAAACATCTTATAAAAAAACTGGCTTCAAAATACCTCCATCTATACACACATTGAGCAGTTTATTCAAATTCGTAGCCCTCGCTGTGATGATGTTACGCTGGGAATTAAAAAAATGTTTATGTATTTTTTTGGATAAAAATGGCATTTTATTTGTATTGCTTTTGCTATTAACTTTTGTGCTTGGAGTGAATTATTCTAATAATTTGGTATTGGGTTTGTGTTTTTATTTGTCAGCTATTTGGTTTTGTAAGTATTTTTATACTTTTGTGCAAGTATCGGATTTACATATTAAGCTGATGGAAGCGCCGTTATCACCATCAAATCAAACATCATATGTTTTTGGTGGAATTAAAGCAGTAAAAAGTGGCAAACCAAGCCAGCAAATCGCATTGTATTTTTGACCAAGCAGATGATGATAAAAAAAGCAGAAATTACCCATATTGCTTTGGTGGATAAAGTAGTTTTGTGTCAGGTTGCCATTAACACCAAAAAAACGAGGAAAGATGATTCTGCCACGGCTGATTGTCAAAAGCACCTATCCGTTCGGAGTTATCCAGGCGTGGTCTTATGTTTATTTTGCTGCACCAATGTATGTTTATCCAGAACCCATCAGTATCAATGATGAAGAAATTTATCAAAAAAATAAAAAGCGATGATAATGCGCAAAACTACACTTTAGGACAAGAAGATTTTTAGTCATCTTCAAGAATATATTCTAGGTGAAAATTTATCCAGAGTATCTTGGGTGCATTTGGCAAGAGGGCAAGAGATGCTTACAAAAAAATTTTCTGAACAAATGGGTACAAGTTGGCAGTTAAACTATACAGATATGCCCGCCAAAGACCACGAAACCAAATTAAGTCAGCTTTGTTTTTGGTCGACAAATTATCTCAAACTCAAACGCCTTTTTTTCATTGGTACTGCCCAGCCAAACTCAACCCTCTCAAATAGGTGTAGGAGATGCATTTGTACGTCAAAGTCTTTTTGCGTTTAGCTTTAGAGCCAAAAAGTTTAGCTGTTTTTTTATTTTTGCTTATCTTTCATACATAACCACTATTTTTTTGTCGCTTTATATCCAACGTTTATGACCGCACCTATTTTTTTGAAGACTACGCCTCAGGTAAAAAAACATTATCAGACAGCAAGATTTATCTGTTTTTCATGGCGAAAAAAATTGCTTGCCTTGCCAGCATATCATTGGCTACTGATGGTGTTTTTTATTGGTGCTGATTCCTCATTTATCGGTTTTTACCTATGTGGCTGACAGGGTGGACAATGCTGATGATTGTGCTACAAGTACCAGTAGTAAAATTAGGATTGTCTCGCCTGACATCAGGGCGATTAAAACGCATTTTTTTAATCCATTAAAAATTTTTTTCATTATTTGTTATTTCTTTTTATTTGGATTAATTTTTAATCAAAGTTTTTAGTGTAGAATTTACCGTTGGCTTACTTTTTGGCTGTTTTTCAGCAAAAATATGTGAATTTTTACAATCGCCGAGATGGATATATTTTACTCAATTTATCATTATTTATCTTGGCAACCGCTTTTTTTATTAAGGCAGGATATTGGCGTAGTGTTGATAGGGGCTACCCGTATTTTTTTGCCATCTTAATTGGGTTTATTGCTTTTAAATGACAAAGATGAGCAAACACCCACAAAAAGACTCAATACGCTTGGTTTACTTGTCCTGCCTGCGTTGCCTTTTATTGGTAGTGTTATTTGTCTTTTTTTCCTAGAATCCCGCCTTTATGGTCCTTGCCAACATCGGGTGATAAAGCCGAGACGGGCGTATCAGAAACCATGTCCCCTAGGCGATTTTTTTCAAATTTAAGTCGTTCTAGCGAACTGGCGTTTCGAGTAGAGTTTTTAAATACCCCTCCTAGCCGTTTTGATATGTATTGGCGAGGTTTGGTTTATGAAAGTTTTTGATGGCGCAACTTGGCGAATGAATGATGAATTGATGCAGGTATATTCGCCAAGACATGAAACCACACCACCGCACTGGGCTCAAATTAAACAAGGTGGATTTTATGATTATCGGGTAATTTTAGAGCCAACCCAGCAGTATTGGTTGTTTGCTTTGGATTATCCAATTCCATATGATGAAAAATTATATGTATCTGACCAATAGTTTTACTTTACAATCATTGATGGATGTGACCAAGCAATTAAGTTATACCGTGCATTCCTACCCTGATGCGGTTATTGGTAAGGCTTTAGATGCGAATCAACGTCAGATAAATTTAGAAATTCTAAAGGCAATCCTCAATCACAACAATTTGCTCAAAAATGTACGAACAAAGCGGTCATGACCCTGAAAAATACGTTCAAAACATTCAAACGTACATTCAAGCACAAGGATTTAAATACACATTATCCCCACCACGTTTACATAATCACCGAATTGATGAATTTTTATTTGATACCAAGGCAGGATTTTGTGAGCATTATGCTTCTAGTTTTTACTTTTTTTGATGCGCGCTGCTGGCATTCCGGCACGTGTGGTTGGTGGATATCAAGGCGGAGAGCTTGGTGCTGACGGCAAAAGCTGGGAGGTGCGCCAGATGGATGCACACGCTTGGAGCGAGATTTGGTTGGAAAAATAAAGGTTGGGTGCGTATTGACCCAACAGCATTTATTGCTCCTGACCGTATCGAAAACGGAATGAATAATACGACGCAAAAATCCGCTGATGAATTATTTGGTAATGATATAAAAAGGTAAATGGTATTATCAGCAATTTTCGTCTTTTTAAAATGTTCAATCGCTATTCAGACCAAATTAGTTTTTTTATTGGCAAAAACAAATTGTTGGATTTAATCAAGATAAACAAAAAAATGCATTGTCCAAGTGGTTTAATATCCATAATATCCAAGAGCAATTTGTAGTATTAATAACGCTACTTGGAGGGTTAATTCTTTTATTTGTATTTTGGGTGATGCAAAAACGCAAAAAAACGTTATCATCCATTGGATTTGCCATTAATGTTGTTATCTAAAAAAATTAACCAAAGTCAATCCTATTTTTGGCTAAAGCCACAAGTGAACCTTATTTGTCATGGCTAGACAGAGTTGGAAAAGAGATTTTTAGACAAAAACCATTCAAGAAGCGCAAGGTTTGTATCGTCAATATCGTTATGGTCAATATAAAGCAAATCAACAAACTATCAAAAAGATGAATCAATTAACCAAAGAAATTTTTGAATTCATTTCATCAAAAAAACATTAAAAAGGTATTTGAGTAAAATTGTTTTTAATTCAATTATTGTTATAATGATGATGATTTAAACAAATGGATATGTGTTATCATGATAGTATCAAAAACAATTGGATAATGAAGAGATATTACTACCTGAGTATCTACAACAAAAATACTCAAAAATTCCTTAACAAAACTTGTTATTGTCTCATCAGCTGATGAATTATTACAATATTTAAAAACAGACAAAAGACCCCATTTTATGGTTGGATTTAGAGTTATGTTCCCAAAATGATGTTAAGGATGCATCTGGTTATGACAATAATAAAAAAATAAACCCACTTGTCAATTATTAAAAGGAGCTATGGTAATTGATAATTACTGTTGCATGTTTGATAAAGAACAGTTTATTTCTTGGCATACAGTCATTATAAAATTGATGAATCAATCCCACTCTCTAGGCGGTCATAATATTATTGATTTTGATTTACCAGAGCTTGTCAAACTTTTTGAAAGTCTAAATAATATAACAATTGATGAACGCATGCTCAATGCATGGCAACAAAAATCCTATGATACGCTTAGATTGTCAAGTTTGTTGTTTCCTCATCAGCCTAGCCATGCACTAAGCAAACTATACAAAGCCAACACTCAAAACAATCATCCTATTTTTGATTGTATAGAAAGTCGATTAATATTTGAGCGGTGCAAGGTGGCATGGGCTCACTTATCCAACGTATGGCAGTCATTATTTTTATCAGCTATTGCCAGCTATCAAACCACTCAATCATTTTTAAATATGATTTTTTTGAAGTGGCAGATAATCCACTTAACTGGCAGGAATTATTCAGTGATTTATCGGTTGGAGATAAAAACGGCATTGATGGATTTTTAAATCAAAAAAATTAAAACTGCCCAAAACTGGAAAAAAATCTTGGAGCCGCTTGTTTTTGTGAGCTGGTTGCGATTTTTTGATAAACCAAGCGCTCTGTCGTCCAATTTGGATAATGAAACACGACGTTTTTCAGACGGGTTTTGTGCAAGCTGAACAGCTTTTTTTGGCAGAATGATACTCAGAATGAACAAAAAAATTAAACGATTGGTTGGATACAGAATGTCAGGCGTTTTTTTGGTTATAATTTGCGAGATGGTCAAAAAAATATTATTAAAAACATTTTCCAAGACCAAAATATGACTCTTGGTATTTTACCAACAGGTGGCGGCAAAAGTTTATCGTTTCAGTTGCCCGCTTTAATTATGAGTAGATACCATCGCGATTTGACGGTGGTAATTTCACCGCTGCAAGCGCTGATTGAAGACCAAGTCATTGATTTAAAATTAAAACTTGAAAAAAATCACGTTTTTAGCGATTATAAAACACGGATTGGTTATCTAACCGCCAATCAAGCTCCCGAAATACAAAAATGAGGTTTTTAACTGCTGTATGGCTGGGTCAGGTGGATATTTTGTATTTAAGTCCAGAACGATTGGGTGCAACTTGTATTAAAAAAATTATTAAAACACCGCCCGCCTGCGTTTTTGGGTGTTAGATGAAGCTCACACCTTAAGCCAATGGGGCATTGATTTTTCGCCCTGATTTTTTTACGCATTGCTGAACACATTATGGCGTGTTACGGCATCCAATTAAAAGATACCCAATCAAATACACAAGCTGATTTATATCAAACAGACTTATTAGAACAGCTTGAGTGCCCAATAGATTTTACCCGCCAAAAATTGCCCTAGTCACTGCAACGGCTTCTAAAAAAATTCGTGACGATTTAAAAAGAACTAACTGATAAATTAATTCCTTTGGTGGGCGCAACAAAAGATTTGGTGCAATGTGGTGTTAGTTTGGATGATTTTTCAGGTGTGGCGAGATAATATTTTTGTTGTCTTTTTAGAAGTTCCTAAAGACAGATACGATAAAAACTCAAACTTATACACCACATTATCGCTACACAGAAATTTTTAAAAATTATTCTGAAAAAGAAAATTGGAATATCAAATCCAGTGCATTGAAGCCAATAAAGAAAATAAAGGCGTGGCTTTTGGTTTATGTTCGTAATAGAAAACTGTGTGAAGCGTATGCCAGCGATTTTGCCGATAAAGAGTTAAAAAGCTGCTTGTTATCATAGCAAGTTATCCAAATCTCAAAAAAACAAAAATGTCTTATCGCAATTTAAAAATCATGAGCTGGATGTGGTCGTTTTGCACAAATGCTTTTTGGCATGGGGATTGACAAAGAGGGCATTCATACGGTCATTCATTCAGGTGTACCAAATAATTTAGAATCGTATGTCCAAGAGATTGGTCGTGGCGCCAGAAAAGAAGGCGAAGTTGCGCATGCATATTTGTTGTGGAGTGAAGAAGACATTGAGCTCTTATTTTTCTCAAGATAAAAAAATCGCGCATTCCGAACGAAAAAAACACTTCATGATTGTTGGGAAGTTGTTAAAACAGCTACGACCAAACCTCCAAAAGAATGCTGGATTAACGCTCATTCGTTATCGCCTATTTTTACAGATCGATGAACCTGAAGAACTAAATACTCAAATACGTATTGTGCTTTTTGGCTTTGGAGCGTCACGGATTATTAAAAGAAAAAGAACGCCAACCTGCCTATATTAGCATTAAACTTTTAAAAAAACCCGACAATGAATTTGGACGAGAATTTGTATTAATTTATCAAAAATTAATTGAATTGGGCGAGCAATTTGAAAAAAATCAAATCAGGCACAAAGTCATTATTACTTGCCAGATTTGGCGCAAGTTTTTAGGCTATTCGATTAAAGATTTATTAAAAAAATCGGTAAAATGGTGGAATTTGGTTCAATAGAATGGCAAATCTACTTAGCTATTAAATCCAAATACACCCAAGTTTATCAAAAAAACATTATTTAATCGTGCAATCCGTGCATGTTACGCCATACAGCAATGTATTACAGAGCAAAACTTAGAGGGCAAGAATCGATTGATGATAATATCGCTTATGATGGCTATACCAGCATTCATGATGGCGCCTTACTAAATTGGATGAAAAATCAAAATCAATCTGAAACCAAAAAGAAATCTTTGCTGTTTTACGTGCTTTAAATGTGCTTTTTTGCGCGTCAAAAATCGTTACCAATGGCAGATTGAGCCCACGCATGAAGTTAAAAATCGTTTAAAACAAGAAGACAAGACACATAGCTGGACATCGTGGCTTGAAATTGCTAAAGAAAAATCACCGAAATTTAGAAGAACTTTTTGAATATTTGCAAAGTCATATGCCTGATAAAAAAAGGCGCATTAGAATACTTTGATTTGCATGATTTGGCTTTGACATTGCAGCTTAGTTGCCATGACACATTGCTAAGATTGCAAACGCTGCAAAAATTTAAACATTATTGAGCTTTCATGCCTTGATGGCTCAAATGAGCTGGTGTTTTTTTGTAGAAAAAGGCACAAAAACCAAATTGCATTCAGATGTTGCTTATCAGTATTTAAAAGAGCATTACGATGAACGTTGTCAAAAGATTCATGTATTGTATCACTGGCTAAAAGAAAATAATCCTGACATCAAAAAGACAGATGTTGGAAGATTATTTTTCGTTATGGTATGCAAAAAAATCGTACAAAAATATTTGCCAGAGGATGTGGATTCAACTAAGCCTTATTTAAAAAACTATCGTCAGCTTATTTTACCCTCTTGGTTGAGTAACACTCAAAGAAGTATCATCACCAACACCAGTCGCGCATCTCTAGTGCTAGCAGGACCGGGTTCAGGAAAAACCACAGTCGTGGTGCATCGAGTGGCGTATTTATTGATGCAGGAAAATATTGACCCGCAAAAAAATACTGATTTTAGCTTACAATCGCATGGCGGTGTATGAGTTAAGAGCACGACTAAAAACTGGTGGATAAACATGCAAATGGCGTTACCATTACCACGTTTCATGGGCTTGCAAGAAGCATCATTGATCGTAATGAAAATGACGTATCCCAAGAAGAATTAGCTCCCATCATCAATCACTTAAAAGATGGTAATAAAACCCATAACAATAAACTCATGAGCGAACTAGAAGATGCTGCTCGTTATATTTGGTTGATTGATGAGGCAATACGCACTTTAAAAAGAAGATCCTAAGTTTTTTTCCAATATATTATGGTCGATGAATTTCAAGATGTGGATGAAAAACAATACACCATGATTGGCATGCTTGCTGATTTAAAAAAATGGTGGATGATGAAGAGCAACATACTGAAAATACTCAAAAATTAGATAAAAATAACAGCGAATAAGGATAATTATGAACAGCAAGGCTATTTGATGGTGGTGGGCGATGATGACCAAAATTTATATGAATGGCGTGGAGCCAGTGTGCGCTTTATTCAAGAGTTTGAAAAAAATTATCACATTACTGACAGTCAAAAATTTTATTTATTGGAAAATTATCGCAGTAGTTGTGATATTGTTGAGCTGGCAAATGCCTTCATTGAGCAATCAATACCTCAAAAATCGCTTAAAAAAACTCCTGAGCATGCAGTCATTGCTAAAGGCGACAATCCCAATATGGGCATTCGTTTTTGGTGGGTTTGAGCAGCCAAAAAGGCGTTGATATGGCATACTGGTTAAGCTGTGATATTGCTCAGAAACTTAAAAAAATATGACAGAAACAGGTGAAAAAAACAAAGCATTGCCGTGCTTGCACCAAGATGGGAAATTTTTGATGCTATTCAACATTATTTACAGATAGAAGGCATTGAAAGTCAGCGTTTTAATGAGCAGGAAAACCGCTTGCTGCCAGTCAATAGTGTGATTGGAAGAGCGCTGCAAAGTTATATTATGAGCCTGACCGATGAGAAAGCAAGGGAATTTTTGGATGACCCTAAATCAAAGTGGGGTAATAAAAAGTTTTGGAAGCGTGGCGAAAAAAATATAATTTTAACCCACTGGATAACGCTAGCAGGCAATTTTTACATAATGTATCTAAAGTATCATTATTTAATTTAGACAACTTATTAACTGCTATTAAAACCGCTGAATACGACAATGATAAAGCGGTATCACTGATTACTTATTACAGCGCTAAGGGCATGGAATTTGACCACGTTTATGTTGTTGATGATAGAAATTACTTTGCTGATAATTTGGGTGATTTTCGTTCATTGTATGTAGCATTAACACGGGCAAAAACATTCTTTAACCATCTTACAAAACAAAGAACAATATAATCGGGTTTTTATGTGATTTACTTTATAAAAAAATAAAATGGGCGAGATCATGAAAATTGATTTGGTAGAAAAGCCCAAATTTTTGCAGTTTAATCGGTATTTAACATTAAAAGAAATCCATTTAACACCACCTGAATTAACAAAAGATGATGATGCAAGAGCTTTTTATTTCACAGACCTTTGCTAAAGATTGGGGGTGTAATACGGTGGATTTAAGTCAAGTTTTTAAAAATGACCATGGTCAGGGTTTTTATTCTAAAAAAAGAACAGGCTTTTGGTAAAGTTTTCTAATTATTTTTAAAAAAAGAGCCTTACGCTGCAGATGTAAAAATTTTTAAGTTTTACCACAACCTATTATTTTTCAGCGTGAATTGAGCTATTATCAGCAAGTTGGTTACAACGGCAACGAGCGAGAACATTGCCTAATTATACCGTTTGTAACCATTATTAAGCCGCTAAATCGTTAATTTGCGGATGTATGTAACATAAATGACAACGTTAATGTAAATCAACACACCAATATCTTAAAGTGGTATATTCATCAAGCCCATATTTAGAGCCTTCTCGCCCAAAAACCTGACTGCTTGATACCGCCAAACGGGGCAACTTCGTTAGAAAGCAGTCCTGTATTTTTGGGCAACCATTCCATATTCTAATTGCTCACTCATGCGCCATGCTAAAGCATAATCTTGAGTATAAAAGTAACTGGCTAAGCCAAAATCGCTATCATTGGCAAGCGTTAAGACTTCATCTTCATCATCAAAACCAAAAAAATTGGCACGATGGGCGCGAAAAATTTCTTCATGACTGATAAGCATTTTTGAAGTTAAATTTGTAATGATGGTTGGTTCAAAAGCAGTATTGTCCAACTGGGCTGGGATTGCCACCAAGAATTAGTTTTGCGCCTTTATCTAAGGCATCTTTTAAGTAGGAATTGAGTTTTTTTCAAGAGCTTGCTGATTAATCAAAGTGCTAATGTCTGTATCAGGGTGTAAGCCATTTCCTAATTTTAGTTGTTGAACTTTGTTAACCAATTTGTCAATAAAAGATTTCTTTAATGGTGTTTTGAATATAGATTCGATTTGCGCAAACACATGTCTGTCCAGCGTTACGAAATTTAGAGGCGATAAGTCCATCAACGGCTTTATCTACGTTGGCATCCTCAAATACAATAAAGGGCGCATTACCACCTAATTCCAAAAGATAGTTTTTAAGCTGTCAGCGCATTCTGCCATGAGTTTTTTTGCCAGTTGCGGTAGAACCAGTAAAAGACAGCTTAGCAATACGTGGGTCTTTGGATAAAAATAGAACCAATTTCTGATGAATGACCAGTAACAACCTGCAAAACACCATCTGGCAAGCCTGCAACTTGACCTAAATACGCCAGTGCCAATGCAGTAAAAGGTGTTTGACTGGCAGGTTTTACCAACATGGTGCAACCTGATGCCAAAGCAGGCGCGACTTTTTCGGGTAATCATTGCAGCAGGAAAATTCCAAGGCGTGATAGCTGCACAAACACCAATAGGTTGTTTTAACACCAAATAACGTTGCTGGCTACTTTTTGCTGGTTAAAAACATCACCGTCTAAGCGTTTAGCTTCTTCAGCAAACCAGCGAATAAAAACTATTAGCGTAGGCGATTTCACTTTTGGACTCTTTAATGGGTTTACCTTGCTCTAACGTCATGATGGTCGCTAAATCGTCGCAATTATCATCAATCAGCTTTGCCCATTGCTGTAAAAATTTGACTGCGCTGATGAGCGCTTTGATTCGCCCAAGATTTTTGACTGGCTTTTGGCATACCCAATGGCTTTTTGCACATCATGACTGGATAATGCAGGAACATTGCCTAAAAATTGACCATCAAAAAGGATTATGAACAGCGATGGTATTTCCATTGCTGGTTTGCCATTTGCCATTAATCAAACAGGCTTGTTGAAATAAAAGCGGTATTTTTGTAATAAAGTCATCATGACGCGTACCTAAATTAAATGCTGAAGTTTGTTTGGTATATTGCCTTTTAGATTATAACAAATTTCTTATTTGTAATGATGATTTTTAAAAATAGTGATTTAAAAAAATAATAGGTTAAAAATAAACTTCATAAAAAAAGATATGGTTAATTATGATTAACCATGCCTGATATTTTATTGAATCAACATTAAAAAGCAATTTATCTAAAAATGACTGAAACAATATTAATCTTTAAAGTTATTAAACTGCAAAGGCACTCCAAACGATTTTTCTTTTTAAAAAAATGCCATAACTGCTTGCAGATTATCTTTTTTTCTTGTCATTAACGCGAATTTTTATCACCTTGAATGCTAACCGAAGCCTTTAAGTCGGATTCTTTAATGGCTTTGGCAATCTTTTTAGCACTGTCGCTGTCTAGACCATCTTTTAATTTAATCAGCTGTTTTGTGCTTTTTTTCCTGAAGCTGTCTTGTCTTCTGGTTCTAAAGATTGTAAATCTACACCACGTTTAATTAATTGTTTTTCAAAAATTGCGTATACATTTTCTGCTTGCAATTCATTATCAGCGGTAATAGTAACGGTTTTTATTTTTCATTTAATTCAACATGAATGTCGCTACCTTTAAAAATCAAAACGTGTGGCAATCTCTTTTTGAGTGTTGCCAATGGCGTTTTTAACTTCTATTAATTGCAGTTCTGAAACAATATCAAATGAAGGCATATAATTTCCTTAAAAAAACAATTTTCATAAAATAATCATTCATTGTTGTCATTTTTCATCAGTTTGACCATGTTGCTCAATCAGCATTGAGGTGTGATTAAAAATATGACAAAAAAAGTTCAGCGGTTTTTTTGAGTATCATACAAAGCAGAATGGGCATTGTTATTATCAAAATCAATCCCCGCTAAAATGCACGCTCGAGCCAAAAACCGTATGCCCTAAAGCCAGCGCTGAAAGACTTGCGGTATCAAGCACACTAAAGGTATGAAACGGTGAGTGATTTTTTTGCTATTGGTGCGAGTAATAGCGGCATTGACAAAACCTAAATCAAAAATGCGCATTATGCCCAACTAAAATACACTGACGACAGCCATGCTGTTTTTTTGAGCTCTTTTAGCGTTTTTAAAAAAATTCGGCGCAAAAGCTTTTTCGTCTTCAGCAATGGCTTTGCGAAATGGGCTGTTTGGGTTGATTCCTGTAAATTCCAAAGAAGATTTTTCAAGATTTGCCCCAACAAAAAGGCTCAATATGAGCATTTAGAGCCTCACCTTGATACAGTTTGCCTTCTTCATTCATTAAAAATTGGCACGCAAGCAATTTCAAGTAAGGCATCCGTGCTAGCATTAAATCCTGCAGTTTCTACATCCACCACTACAGGCATAAATCCGCGAAATCGTTCTGCAAGTGATGTTTTTGATGGCGTGTTCGGCTGGGTCATTGTATGCTCCAAGACAGCGTTTGACCTGCCAAAAGTGGTGTTAAAATTTTTCCGTCAAGATAAGGATAATTTTTGAGGAACAACTTGTTCTTGCTTAACCAGCGTAATGGTGCCAGTATTGATGGGGAATCCATAAAATTCTGCTCCAAAGCGACTGGCAAAAATTTTCAAGTTTGTCCAAAGCATGAACGCTTTCAAACGCTTGAGCGTAAAGTGGTAGCGCATGAACTGCCGAATAACAACCAGCACAGCCGCAAGATAGCTCTTTGGTATGAGTGGCGTGTGGGGCTGAATCTGTGCCTAAAAAAACTTACGATTACCTGATGTGGCAACTTCCAGCAACCTTTTTTTGGTGTTCACTGCGTTTTTAAAATGGGTAGGCAGTAAAAATGGGGTTTGATGCCACCAACCAACAAATCATTACGATTAAATAATAAATGTTGTGGGGTAATTGTAGCGGCAACATTGTCTTTTTGTGCTAAGCAAAAATCAGCGGCATCTTTGGTGGTGATGTGTTCCATAACGATTTTTAAATCGGGAAAAATGCTTGATAATTTTGTTTAAAAATTTCATCTAAAAACGTTTTTTTCACGGTCAAAAATATCCACATCATTATGAGTAACTTCACCATGCACCAAAAGTGGCAGTTCATACTTTTGCATGGCTTCAAAAACATCACTGCGACCTAAGATGTCTGTAACCCCATCGTTTGAGTTGGTGGTCGCGCCTGCTGGATATAGTTTCACGGCTGAAACAATTCCAGACTCCTTTGCTTGTTTGATGTCAATTGCACTAGTGTGGTCAGTTAAATAAAGCACCATGCGTGGATCAAAGGTTTGTTTGCGTTCGTCTTTAATGCTACTTTGATGAAGCGCGTTTAAAATACGAGCGCGATAAGCTTTGGCATCTGCTGCTGTTTTAACCGCTGGGATTAAGTTTGGCATGCAAATCACGCGATTAAAACTTTGAGCGGCATGGGGAACAGTGGTTGATAATGCGTCATTATCACGCAAATGAATGTGCCAATCGTCAGGCTGAATGATGGTTAGACTGGTCATGAGTTGCTCGGGATAAAATGTCTATTATTTAGGGTAAACGGTATTTTTGTCAAGTTTTTGACAAGCTGGGCAAAAGTGATTATTTGTAAAAGGATGATTTTAGAAGAAATTGCATAAATAAATTGGTTTTATCTTATGATTGGTTTTACAATCTATCAAATTATTTTTAAATAACAATAGGTGTTTTTGCAATATTTTGACAGACATGAAGGCGGTGAAAACGCCATTTTAGTGCATTTGGATATTTATGATGTGGCTGACCCTGACGACTTAGAGGAGTTTCGTTTGCTTTGTACATTCAGCAGGCGCCAATGAGCTTTTGGTGGTTGCAGGTAGCCGAAAATAAGCCGAATGCTAAATATTTTGTTGGTACAGGTAAAGCTGAAGAAATCGCTGAAAAAGGTAGCCGAGTTACAAGCTGATATTGTGATTTTCAATCATAATTTAAGTCCAAGTCAAGAACGAAATCTGGAAAGTTTATTAAAATGCCGAGTGCTTGACCGTACCGGATTGATTTTTGGATATTTTTTTGCTCAGCGTGCCAGAACGTATGAAGGAAAATTACAAGTAGAGCTTGCCCAGCTGAATCATCTGTCCACGCGTCTTGTGCGCGGCTGGACTCATTTGGAGCGACAAAAAGGCGGTATTGGACTTCGTGGTCCGGGTGAAACTCAGTTAGAAACCGATAGACGACTTTTACAAATTCGGGTAGGGCAGCTAAAAACCAAACTTGCCAAAGTTAAACAAACCCCGCCAGCAAGGGCGCAGTCGTCGCCAAAAAGTCGGATATACCAACGATTTCTTTGGTTGGTTATACCAATGCAGGCAAATCAACCTTATTTAATCGTTTGACTGATGAAACGATTTATGCAGCTAATCAATTGTTTGCAACGCTTGACCCAACATTACGCCGAGTAAACTGGTCAGGGTGTGGGTAATGTGGTTTTAGCAGATACGGTTGGGTTTGTGCGTCATTTACCTCATGAGCTGGTGGAAAGTTTTCATGCTACGTTAGAAGAAACGTTACAAGCCGATTTATTATTGCATGTGATTGATGCATCCAGTGAAGACATGCACGCTCAAATTGCTGCGGTTAATGATGTGTTGCAACAAATTAAAGCCGATGCCCCTGTACTTTTGGTTTATAACAAAATTGATAAAAAGTGGTGAAACGCCTGCAATCTATTACCAAAATCCCAACCTTCCAAGTCGGGTTTATGTATCTGCTAAAAGATGGATTAGGTATTGATAAGTTGATTTATGCTGTTGGTGAGCTGTTAAGCGGCAGACTCGCTACCTACCATTTAACATTGCCTTATGATGCAGGCAAACTTAAAAATGCACTGCATGAACTTGGGGTTATTCAAAAAAGCGATTATGATGAGACAGGGCATGAGTGTTTAACCGTTGTTCTGGCAAACGATACTTTAAAAAAACATTATTGGGCAAATATCAAATTAACCCTTTTTGATGTTCTATCGCCTCACGAAGCCAAAACGATGTTACCTGTTTTTGGAAGATTTTTGAAAAAAATAAACTAATTTTGTTCAGCTATTACCATTTTTTTCTAGCCGTTCCAGAGCTTTGATAACATCTTGCTTGTATTGAGCGGATTTTATCCAAGCAGGCAGGCGTGCAAAGTAACTGCTATTACTGGTTTGGATTAAACGTTCACGCAAATCGGCGGTGATGTATTTTTTGAATTCTTTTAAATGAGCAGGATTGTACACAAATAACCCCGCGTCTTGTGGGTGTTTGTAAATACAATGAAAAACCATAAACAGTAAGGGTTATATCGTCAGGATAATATTGAACCACATCACAGCGATGAATGGTAAAATGGGACGTTTTTTGACAAATAGGACAGGTGATGGGCAGGGTTTTGGGAACAGTAATTTGATTTTTTTGGGCAGTGTTTTTTAACAGCAGCTGATTTCCACAGTAATGACAACGCTCCCGATGGCGAACTTCTTGTTTTTGTATATCACCAACATAGGTTGGATTGGTATGGGTGTCAAATACAAACCCACAAGGGCAGTGTACAACACAAGTGATGTGATGGCATTTTTTTGACAACGAGTTCTTTTTATATTCTGTTTTTTTGGTGACATCTTGGGCAATGTACCCACAAAACATCTAAAAATTGCCAATCCATCTGACCCGTATCTAAATGTCGTTTTGGTAACGTCATATTTTCTCTTCATTATCAATTATTTTAATTATTTTTACTAAAAAAAATAGCGAACATTTCTATCTTGTTGCTTTTTTTAACTCTTTTATCATCGTGTTACTATACCATTTACCGTTACAAAACTGACCAGTCAATTAAAATAAAGGAGAAAACCATGAAACCTGCTTATCACTCACCAAGTTTTTGGTTTTGGCATGCTGGCAACGGTCATTATTGTGGTAACGGTGCGTGAAACAGCTTTGTATATTTGTACTCTTTTTAAAAATGCCAACCGCTGCAAATATTGTTGGACTGGTTACGTTGTTTTTTTGATATTAATGGCGTATCGTTTTGTCAAAGGCGGATTGCCTTCATGGTTGAGTTATTCTGCTAGTTTATTATTGGTGGATAGCGGTTTTGCCTTTTTGCCTGTATCAGCGGGGGCAGGTATTTTTAATGTTTGGACTGGGTTTTAGAATTTTTGGGCGGTGTCTTTAACAATTATAATCAGCGTTGTATTGCCGCTTTGGTTTGTGGCAAAAACTTGCTCAAGCATGGCTTGTTAATGAAAAATCCTTAAAAAAATAAAAAAAGATAGCCATTAACTACAATTACAGCCATCAAAAAAAGGAAATGGATATGCAAAAATATAACAACTCAAATTGATAGTATGTTAATGATAATGGCATTTGCAATTACATTGATTGCTCATATAGGTGCAAAATATGTGCTGCGTTATCTTAACCGCTACATTCGTGGCATTCCAATGATTATTATTGCGATTTGTTTGACGCTGATTTTTATTGTTTTGTAGTGCAAGTGCCTTATCAAACCTATTACGCTAATGCCAAACCAGTTTTTTGACCGTTTGTTGGGATATAGTACGGTTTTTATTGGCAGTGCCTTTGGCAGGTATGGATTTTAAAGGTTTGCCCATCAAAAAAATTATCCGCAATTGTGATTTTTAGCCAGTATTATTGGGGCAGTTTTGCCGATGTCTTTGGCGTATGTTTTTGGACCAAGTTACGATACCTTTTTGGCGTTTGCAACTCGCTCTGTAACCACGCCTGTGGGCTTATCCATCGCATCAAATTATCAATGCGCCATTGGTGATGGCAAATTTAATTATTATCGTGTCAGGAATTTTTTGGGGGCAGGTATTTGTCGATTGCTTTTTGAATATAGAGGATGATAGAGCAAAGGGGCTATCTTTAGGGTTGGTAGCTCATGCCATTGGTACGGTAGAAGCTTGGCAAATTAGCCCAGTAGCAGGACGCTATGCAGCGTTTGGGTTGGCAATTAATGGACTGGTTACGGCAGTGTGGTTGCCAGTAGCTATTATATGGATTTTTTTAGAGTTTATTTCTGCTAATTTGATAGTTGGTCATTTACATAATCATAAAAAGAGTTTGAAAATACAGCAAAAATATCTTTATTAATACTTTACATTTTTAATGTAATGATATAACATACCTTCCAATTTTTACTGGGCTAAAAGTTGGAAGTAGTATGAATCATAGTTATAAGGCGTTATATGCGTCATTATTTTTGATGGGATTTGCCAGCGAATCACTTGCACAAACAGAGGTTATACAAACTGACTCGGTATTAACTGATTCAGTATTAACGAACACAGCAGGTGAAACGCAAGCATCAGATAATACCGAACAAAAATTTTTGTACGTTTACAAGATGTATTCATCACCGTAGAAAGATGCATGGTAGCCTGTTACAAGGCAAAATGGGTGTTAGCGAAAAAAATCATTGATAAAGACGTGCTAAAAACAGCGCGGCGTAAATTTGAGCGATGCTTTATCTGATGAGTTGGGTATTCATGCTAGCAATTTTTGGTGGTGGTGCATCTGCTCCCGTGATTCGCGGACAAGAAGGTAAGCGTATTAAAAATCCTAAACAGTGGCGGTGATGTATTAGATATGTCAGCTATGTCGCCTGACCATGCGGTAACAGTAGATAGTATGTTGGCAAGCCAAGTAGAGGTTTTGCGTGGAGCGACCACATTGCTTTATAGTTCAGGTAACTCAGCAGGCGTGATTAATGTTGTGGGCAATAAGATTCCTGATAAATTGCCCAAAAAAAGCCATAGAAGGCGAAACTGGAGTGCGCTTTAACACCGCAGATAAAGAAAAGCTGGTAACGGGAGCGTTTACTACCAAACTTGGCAACCATTTGGTGGCAAATGTTCAAGGTCTTTATCGCGACACAGATGATTATAAAACTGCCAGTTATACTTATCAGGGTCAAGAACATAAAAACTTGCTAACAGTTTTGCTGATAGTAAAAGTGGTAGTTTTGGCATATCATGGGTTGGCGATAGAGGTTATTTAGGAGCATCCTACGGTCAACGACGTGATAAATATGGATTACCTGCGCACTCGCATTTATATGACAATTATTATTTGCATGTGATATTAAATGAAGCATTTTGGCGCAAACCTTATTTAAAACATTATCCGTTTTTAATGGATGAAACCGATATTGATTATAATAACCCCGGTTTAGATTGTATTAAAAAAAGTTGGCACAGTCATGGTCACACTTGTGGGCACAATCACAGTCATGACAGTGCAAGCGATTCCCATAATCATAGCCACCACGACAATCCACACATTGCTTTAAATACCAAAAGTTTTGATGTTCGTGGAGCATTGCAAAAATCCTGTAAAAATTTTTACAAAACCATTCAGTTTCACGCAGGTGAAACCCATTATCGACATGATGAAAAAAACGGGTTCCGAAGTGGATAATGCCTTTAAAAACAAAGGTCATCAAGCTCGCCTTGAGTTTATTCAGACACCCATTGGTAGATTGACAGGCGGTTTTGGTTTTAGTTATTTATCGCAAAAAGTCATGCGTTAGATGGGCATGTTTTAGAATACAAGCGTCAGCATTTGCTCCATGACCACAAAGCGGATAAAAAAAGTTTTTTTGTGGTTGAACGTTTGACTTGGGATAAATTAAATTTAGATTTTTGGAACACGCATAGAAAAACAAAAAAATTGCTATGGATTATAATCTGGATGTAGAAGATTATGAAAAACCACCAAGCGATGTTACCAAAACCTCATAAATCCACTGCGCATTCATACGTTGTATCGCTTAATTGGATGCCTGATGATAAAAAAATAAATTTACCCTAACCACATCGCATCAAGAGCGGTTGCCAACAGCTCAAGAGCTTTATGCTCATGGAAAAACATTTGGCGACAAATGCATTTGATGTTGGCAATAAAAACCTAACCAAAGAGCGCTCTAATAATATTGAATTGGGGTGGGCATTTACTGGCGATAGATGGGATACATCCATTAGCGGTTATTATAACCATTTCTCCAATTACATTTATTCAGCAACTTTTAAATAATAAATTATGTGTAAATCGACGCTGTACCCGTTCTTTGAGCAGTGAATTTCCTTTGCAATTAAATCGTTATAACCAATCTAAAGCTCGTATTTATGGCATTGAAGGGCAGATTGGCTATCAACTGACCCCAGATTATCATGTATCCGTATTTGGCGATTATGTACGTGGCAAATTAAAGGATTTACCATCACTGCCTACAGGTTATAAATACGCTTACGATGATGAAGGTAATTTTGCAGGGCTTGTTCCTTTAAGTCTTTCTAAACAACCTGATGGCAACGCGCCACGCATACCAGCGGCTCGCTTAGGCATACGTGTTCAGGCATATTTATCAGACCGTCTAAAAGGGCAATTGCAATTTTACCGTGTATTTAGTCAAAAATAAAGTGGCAATACTTGAAAATCCAACCGCAGGGCATAATATGCTCAATGCAGGTTTAAGTTATGATGGTGTTTGGGGTGGTCAAAAACTATACAGTGTTTATCAATGCTGATAATATCTTAAATGCCAAAGCTTATAATCATGCGTCATTTTTGCCATATATTCCTCAAAGTGGCCGCAGTGTTAATATGGGGGTGAATTTTAAGTTTTAGAGTTTTTGGATTTAAAAGTTTTTAAATTTTTAAAATTAATTCTTATGCTAAATCAATGGGTTTTAGCATAAGAGCATCAAACTATCCATGTTATAATATAGCATCTTAATTTGATAACTGGATGTGTGTTATGTTGATAAAAACCATCTATAAAATTATGGCAGGTGCTATATTAACCAGTGGGCTGTTTGGACTTTCGGCGTGTCAAAAAAATGGACGCGAAGGAAGTTGCAACCAGACCCAACAAAAATGAAATTTTGCCACATAAAACCTTACAAACCCTACAAACATTAAAACAATTAAACCCCAAATTACCCCCAAAAACCATTGACCCAAATAAACCAACCGTGATTAAATTTTGGGCTAGCTGGTGCCCTTTGTGTTTATCAACACTTCAAGAAGCTAATGACTGGACCAAAAGCTTACCCGCAAATAAATTTTGTGAGTGTAGCCAGTCCAAATCAACTAAATGAAAAAAATCATTAGAGGATTTTCATCAGTGGTATCAAGCAGTAAGCGCAGATTATCCTGATTTGCCAGTATTGGTTGACCCTAGGGACAACTTATTAAACAATTTGCAATACAAGTATATCCAAGTTTTGCCATTTTTGGATAAAAAGGTAATTTGGTAACGTTAGTACGAGGCAATCTGAGCCAAGAGCAAATGACGGTGTTAGCAGCTGAAGCAAGTAGTGATTTTTGTTAAACTTAAAGCATTAAATTCATCAACCACTCAAACAATCCATCAACCAGAGGATAAAAAGATGCCAATTTATTATCAAAACGATGGCAAAACTCCCATCAATACTCGCACCATTTATCTAGCAGGGGGCTGTTTTTGGGGTCTTGAAGCGTATATGGAGCGTGTAGAAGGGGTGGTTGATGCGGTATCTGGCTATGCAAATGGCAATACTCAAAATCCAAGTTATCAGGAGGTAATTCAAGGTTCAGGGCATGCTGAAACGGTTAAAGTAACCTACGATGCTGATAAAACCAATTTGGCAACCATTTTAGCGTATTATCTAAAAGTAATTGACCCAACCAGTCTAAATCAACAAGGTAACGACAAAGGCAAACAATATCGCACCGGCATTTATTATACTCAGGCTTCTGAAAAAAAGCTATTATTGATAAAAGCACTCAAAGAGTTACAAAGTAAGTATAAAAACAAATTGTTGTGGAAAAATTTACCACTGGATAATTTTTATCAAGCAGAAGACTACCATCAAGACTATCTCACCAAAAACCCCAACGGCTATTGTCATATTGATGTAAGTTTGGCATACGATAAAATTCCAATCATTTATGAAGAGAAATCAACAAAAACCAGACTTGCGCCAGCAAATACTTTAGATGAAGCATTAGACCCAAAACGTTATCAAAATTATGATAAACATCTATCCCATTTGAGTAAAAGTCAATACGCCATTACTCAAAATGGCGATACTGAACGAGCTTTTAGTCATCAATATGATGATTTGTTTGATAAAAGGAATTTATGTGGATATTGTTAGTGGTGAGCCTCTGTTTCTTTCTGTGCATAAATTTAATTCAGGATGTGGTTGGCCAAGTTTTACCCAGCCTGTTAATCCTGAAGTTATTACAAAACATCAAGATACCAGTTTTTCATATGATTCGCACCGAAGTACGTTCACGAGTTGCAAATTCGCACTTAGGACATGTTTTTTTGATGATGGTCCAAAAAGACAAAAGGTGGATTAAGATATTGCATTAATGGTGCTGCACTAAAATTCATTCCTATAGAAGACATGCAAAAAGAAGGTTATGGAGTATTTATAGAATTATTAAACTAATTGATTCACTAAATAAGATTGCTGATGTTGTTTTAATTTGGTATTTGTAAATAAAATTTTTATTAATATGTTAAAACTATCATTTTAATTATCTTTTTTTATAATGAATGACTATCAGCAATCTTATATTTATAAAAATAATCTAAAAATTTTTTTAAAATAAAAATAGATTAACTAAAAAAATAATAGATATAAATATAGATTTATTAACTAAATTTAATTTAATTTAATATAAAAATAATAAGTTAATTAATAATTAAAAAAATTATGATAATTATTTTATTAGAATGATATTTATTATAATATTTATTTATTTATAAATTATTTTTGATATTAAAAAAATTAACTAATTTTACTATATTTTTTAATTAAATAAGTTGCTTGGTTTAAATTTGTTTAAATTTATATTTACATTCATTTAACAAAAAAATAATTGAAATGTAACATTATAAAATTGAATAAAAAAATTATCCCAATCATCTTTGCATGGAAATTATAGAAAATATATTTATTTTTGTAATATAATAATGATAAATAAGAATAAGGCATCTATAAAAAAAGATGCTATGACAGGTGCATATGATTTATTTGTATGCTGATTTGATTGGGAGTTTATAATGAAAAAAATATCACTTATTTGGTTTGTCTGCGTTAACAGTCACTATGTTATTAACTGGTTGCAGCTCTGGTGGCAAATTAGCTGAAGCGATTGTTCCTAATAAACCAACAGTTAAAGGTCATTATACAGATTTAAAAGTTGATTCTGACCATGAATCTGATGGTGGATTATTACCAGATAACCAATCCAAAATAACCATTACAGACGATAGCAAACAAGAGTCTGAAAAATAAAAACTTACAGCAAAGGGCAATCTATCGATATCGCCAATAAATATTTGGATAAAGTCACTGCCTTGACTTATGAGATGGTTTATGAAGACCAGGTAAAAGAAGGTGGAAATTTATTAATTTATAAACAAAACAACTCTGTTACATCTATGCTAGAGCCAACTTATCGTAAGTTTCCTGATGGTACAAATATGAGAAATTTAGATAATGCTTGGCGAGGTGTCAGTGTGCAAGGTAACAGAACATCTGAATCAAATATTACCGCCAATATCAACAAAAAAAGCTAAAATTACCTATGAAGGTCAAAGCATTTACAGGTTCTGACAATCAATCTGGAAAGCTGCGTTATACCATTGATTTTGAAAATAAAACAGGAAGTGGTTCTATTACCAACTTAAAAAGGCGAGAAGCTACAAGATGGAATACACCTTGAAAAAAAGCAGTTTGCAAAAAGACCATTTAGGTCATCACGGCATTCAAGGAAAAAAACTAGGGTAGGTGCAGAAGTCCAAGAAAGAGGCAGTTATAGCCTAGGTATTTTTGGTTCAAATGCTGAAGAAATTGCAGGCATTGCAACAGTTGATACAATAACCGTTGGTTTTTGCTGGTAAAGAGACCAGTAGAACACAATAATTAAAATCAATGCAAAAAGGTTACTGCTAACGTGGTAACCTTTTTCATTGCGCATAACCAATGCAGAATCGTATGAGCTGTTTTTGTTTATCCCACGCAAAGATTGTTATTTATGATGGCATGTTTATGCTGCGTTAATGCGTCTTGGGCTTATTTAAATGATAAGGATTTGCATTCTAATTTAACCAAAAGAGCAATTGCAAGAAAAAAATTAGACAGCATCAAGAACAACAAGTGATTTTGGAAAACTCAGATACACCAAATCAAAAATTTCGTTAGTTTATCCAATAATGAATTATTGATGTATCAGTTAAATACTGCTTTAAATAATCAAAATATTGAAGAGATTAGACGGTTATTGCCAATATATGAAAAAAACTACCAATCCAGATAAAAATATTGATTTATTTTTGCCAAAGCTTTTTTTGGCACGGCAAGACCATCATTTTAAATTAGCCGTGAATTATTATCAAATAATTTTGCAAGAAAATCCAGAATTAATACCAGTAAGAGTTTATATGCTTCTGCCTTTAATTCAGGACAAACGTTATCATGATGCCAAAAAAACAAATTACATATATAAAAAAATAATAAAAACGTTCCAAATGATATATTGGAATTAATACAAGATTATGAGCAGACCATAAATAAAAGACAAAAATATAAAAAGCTAATTTTTTTCCATGCGATATTTGGCAGATAATAATATCAATAATGCCCCTAAAAAAATAATCGTTGGGGCAATTGGCAGCTACCTACAGCGGACAAAAGCTCAGGGTATTGGTGTGGATGTATATGCGCTAAAAAAATCATTCTTTAAGTGGGCATCTAGCGAGCAAAAACCAGCTTTAGTGTCTATAGTAAAAACCTATCATAACAATCGAAAAATATAATGACCTAACCCTGCGTGCGAGCAGTGGTTTGGCAGTGCGCGATGCAACAAAAAGAAATTGCGCTGATGCCATTTTTGAAAAGCGAATCTATGGTAATCACAATTATTGGAAAAAGTATGGGGGTAAGACTGCAAGGGTCAGCGCCTTTTTTTCTGAAAAATGGATGGGTTTTTTTGCATTACAATATGCCAAAAAAACAGCACAATCAGCGAAAAATTTTTAGATGGCAATATTTGGAGTGCTTCCATGACGGGTGTGTATAATATTAACGCATCTTGTTATGCAAACATTGGCAGTGATTATGTGGATGAAAACACCCAAGATTTAAGCGAAAGTTACCAAAAATGGTCGTTAAGAACTGGTTTTTGGCTGCCAAAAATCAAACCATTGGTACAGAGATGGGTTTAAATTTTTACTAAAAAAACTCTACGATTCTGATGATTTATTTGGCATTCGCCGTAAAGATAAAGATTATGAGGTTTGGCTGTCCGTTTATAGTCCAAAAAAATTCATTGGCAAGGTTTCACTCCTAAAGTTATCACATCCTACCAACATACAGACAGCAACCACTTTTTTTGGGTCAAGTAAATGATAAAAAGAAATTTTTTTAGAAATTGAAAAACGTTTTTTAATCAATTATGGGTTGTCAAACCATCGCTTCTAACGTTGATTATTTTTAATGCCGTGTCTTTAAACAAATTTTTTTATCTAAAAACGTATGGATGATAAGAGCTGTTTAAATTATACGGCATTTTCCAAATCACACCTTGGCAATCAGTGATTTTTCTTTGGCATGATTTAGAGTGTATTTTGGAATTTCTATGGTTAAGTCAGTATCTTGAACCACACACTGGCACGATAAACGAGAATCGGCTTCAAGTCCCCAAGCTCTATCCAAAAGATCAGCTTCAATATCATCCATTTCATCCAAACTGTCAAAGCCTTTACGTACAATCACATGACATGTCGTACAGGCTTTTTGACATATCATAAAGCATGTTCAATTTTTATACCATGCTCTAAAAGCCCTTCACACAAATTTTTCACCACTATTTAGTTCAACCGTTGCGCCTTGTGGACAGATTTCATGATGAGGAAGTAGGGTTACAGTTACCATAAATAATCACTTTTAAAATAATTAATTTTAATAAATAAAATTACCAATCGCTTGCTTTAGTTCCAGCTAAGGCTTGCTTGATGTTTTGATTCATAATAATTGAAGCAAAAATTATCACTTAAAGGTTTTAATGCTAAAATTGCTTGATTTAGCATGGCTTTATCTTGACCATTAATCGCATCTTGCACCAGAGCAATTTTTTTCTTGTAAAGCTTTTTTTGTTCTTTGGTGTCTAGCAATTGACCAAATTCACTTAACGCTGATTGCAGTGCTAAAATTTCACGTTCAGCCTCTACTTTTGTTTCTATCAATGCTCGATTTTTCTTTATCGGTCTTAGCATGAATAAATCCCGCTTGCAACAGTTGTTCTTGTTGTTCTTGGCTTAATCCATAACTTGGTGTTACAGCAATTTGACTGCTTTTTTTGGTGGTTGTTTCCATCGCTGATACAGTCAGCTGCCCATTGGCATCCACATTAAAGGTAACCTCAATGCGCGCCAATCCTGCCTTCATTGGCGGTATGCCAAACAGTTCAAAGCGTGCCAAACTTCTACAGTCAGCCACAGTATCTCGTTCACCTTGAACAACATGAATCATCATGCCAGTTTGACCATCTTTATGGGTAGTAAAAATTTGCTTACGGGTTACAGGAATTGGGGTGTTTCTAGGAATGATAACTTCAGTTAAGCCACCCATAGTTTCAAGCCCCTAAAGACAAAGGGGTAACATCAAGTAAAAGTAGATTATCGCTGTCTTTATTAATAAGTTGATGAGCAACTCTGGCTGCACCTAATGCAACGACTTCATCTGGGTTTAGTGTGCATAGGGGCTGTTTGTCAAAAATTGATAAACCGCTTCACGAATGATGGGCATGCGAGTAGAGCCACCAACTAAGACGATTTCATTTAGGTCAGCTTTGGTTAGTTTAGCATCCAGCAAAACCTGATTGCAAACTTGCAAAGTGCGCCGTATAACAGGCTCACAAATATCTGTTAAAATCTTATTATTCATCATAGCATGAATTGTTTTATCAGCAATTTGCGCATCAACCACCACCGCATGACTGCTTGATAGCGTTTGTTTGTAGGATTTAGCAAGTTCAGCAAGTTCAGCTTTATCAGCATTTGTAAAAGATTGTGGATCAAAATTGGCTGACTTTATTAACCAATTAGCAATCAAACGGTCAATATCATCGCCGCCTAAAGCACTATTACCACCTGTTGCCAGTACTTCAAATACACCGTCTTTAAGCCGTAAAAATAGAAACATCAAAAGTACCACCCCCAAATCATAAATCAGATAATTACCAGTTTTGGCGGATTTATCCAGTCCATAAGCAATGGCAGCGGCAGTCGGTTCATTGAGTAGACGCAGTACAGTTAAACCAGCAGCAACACCAGCATCTTTAGTAGCCTGTCTTTGGGCTTCATCAAAATAGGCAGGTACAGTAATGACTGCGCCTTTGATGCTGTTTTTTTGGGCAATGCTGCTTCAGCATGATTTTTTAGGTAAGCCAAAATATGCGCAGACGTCTCAACAGAGGGATTTATCACCTTGAGCAGTTACAAAAAGACACCATAGAATCGCTATTTTGGGTGTCAGAGAGTTGATAGGGTGGGAAAAATTTAATATCGTTTTTGGTGCGACCCATAAAGCGTTTGGCAGAAACTATGGTATTTTTGTTTGTCATGAAAAAGACAACGCTTGATGACCAACAATAGGAACGCTACTTTTTTCACCATAATAAACCACTGATGGCAACAAAGCATGATTGCCAAAAATGCAATACATTGGCTTGACCTGAACGCACCACCGTAACTAATGAATATGTTGTGCCCAAATCAATACCAAGAGCGTAGGCATGTTCATGGGGATTTTTAGATTGATTGGGTTCGCTGATTTGAAGTAGTGCCATAATCGTAATTTTTTTCTAAATTGGCTAAAAATATTAAAATATTAATGAAATATTGATAAAATTTGCTTGGTATTTTTTTAAAAACATTCAGTATCTGTGATGAAAACAAAAATCCAACTTAAACAATTTGATGATTTATAAATTAAAAAGTCCATCAATACATAAAATTAAACGTACAAATCATCAATATCATCAGATTGATTAAAACTGGATTGTTTGACAGTAATACTGTTGCGTAAATTACTTAAAAAGTGCAATTTTTGAGCATTTTGTACCGCAATCTGCCAATTTTTTTGCTGGTAGGCTTGGTAAAAAGCTTGACAATAATAAGCTAATTTTTCATCAACAACTGTTTGTAATGTTATCACATCTGTTAAGGTGTTCGCATCTTCTAAATCCATGCGAACTTCCATCATCTCGCCCTAAAAATACAGAATCGTCAATTGAAGCACCAATCTGGGCATCGACATTTGCCAATTCTAATAAATAAATGGCTCGGCGGTCATCACAGATAAGTATATTGTAGGCGTGATTAATCAGACTTGCGTTTGTTTCAGCATCGTTGGTTTGGCTGTTGTCGGGGTGATACTTTTTTTGCAGTGCCAAAAAGCGATTTTTAAGTGTATTTTTATCAATCAAAAAATCAATAGGCAAATCAAATAAAGCAAAAATTGTTATTTTTGAATGCTCATGATATGCCCTTGTCAAAAAAACGCATGATGGTTAAAAACATATTACACCGAAAAAGACTCGCTACAACCACATTCACCAGTTTGGTTGGGGTTGGTAAATTTAAAGCCAGAATTAAGACCTTCAGTTACATAATCCATTTTTAAACCATTTAGATAAATCAGGCTTTTTGGGTCAACAAAAAAACTTTTTACATCTTGATTGTGAAAGACTTCATCGTTTGGGTCAGGTGTATCCACAAATTCCAGTACATAAGACAGCCCCGAACACCCCTGAAGTCTTTACGCCAACACGAATGCCTTCGCCATGTCCACGATTTTTGTAGAAACTCTCTAATATGGGCAATTGCTGCGGGGTCAGTTCTATCATAAAAACTCCAAAAATGAAATTAGGCTTGGTGTTTGGATTGATAATCTTTAATGGCTGCTTTAATGGCATCTTCTGCCAATACTGAGCAGTGTACTTTGACAGGTGGCAAAGCAAGTTCTTCAGCAATGTCTTTGTTTTTGATGGCTTCGGCTTCATCTAAGGTTTTACCTTTTTAGCCATTCTGTAACCAAAGAGCTAGAAGCAATCGCTGAACCACAACCGTAGGTTTTAAAGCGAGCATCTTCAATAATACCCTCATCATTAACTTGAATTTGTAAACGCATTACGTCGCCACAAGCAGGCGCACCCACCATGCCTGTACCAACATTTTTGGCATTTTTTTATCCAAATTGCCTACATTTCTTGGGTTTTCATAATGGTCGATTACTTTGTCAGAATATGCCATGTTTTTCTCTCTTTTGCTAATACTGGTTTAAGATTGGCTATAATTACTCATTGAATTTTGCTATCTAATATCAATTTTTTAGAGTGTATTGAAGATAAGTTTTGCACAGATGTTTACCAAGGTTTGTTTGGGATTTTTCTTAATTGTTTTTAAGAAAAATCCCATTCTTCTATCAAACCACATGAAAGATAAGTGGTTGATAATCAATCGTGTCGCCAAATTAATGTTCTTGCCATTCTACACTATTTAAATCAATGCCTTCTTTAAACATATCCCAAAGCGGGGAAAGTTCGCGAAGTTTATGGACTGCATCATGAATTTGTGCTAACACACGGTCAATGTCTTCTTCGGTAGTATAACGACCAATGCTAAAACGAATGCTTGAATGAGCAAGTTCATCAGGACGACCAATAGCACGCAGTACATAAGATGGTTCAAGTGTTGCAGAGGTGCAAGCAGAACCAGACGATACCGCTAAATCTTTTTAGGGCTCATCATCAGTGATTCACCTTCTACAAAGTTAAAACTGACATTGATAATATTAGGAATGCCGTGTTCTAAACTACCATTAAGATAAACTTCCTCAATACTTTGCAAGCCATTCCATAATTTATCACGCAGATGTTTGATATGCGCATGGTCTTGATCAAAACGTTTAACTGACAATGCAAATGCTTCACCCATACCAACAATTTGGTGAGTAGGTAGAGTGCCTGAACGCATGCCACGCTCATGACCGCCCCCATGTTGTTCAGCTTTGATGCGTACGCGAGGTTTGCGGCGAACATACAGTGCGCCAATGCCTTTAGGTCCATAGATTTTTATGAGCAGAAAAACTCATCAAATCTACTTTTAATTCCTCTAGATTGATTTTTAATCTTACCAACTGCTTGAGCGGCATCCATGAAACAATACGCCTTTTTCACGTAAAAAAACTCTCCAATGGCTTTTGATATCGGTGGTCGTGCCAAGTTCATTATTAACCGCCATTAGGCTAACTAAGATGGTATCATCACGAAGTGCGTTTTTAACTTGCTCTAAATGAATTAGTCCTGTACCAGCTTCTGGAGTTAAATAAGTGATTTCAAAACCCTCTTGTTCAAGATGACGACAAGTATCCAAAATGGCTTTGTGCTCAATGGCACTGGTAATGATGTGTTTGCCTTTGGTGTGATAAAAGTGTGCAACTCCCTTTAAAAGCAAGGTTGTCAGACTCTGTTGCACCTGATGTAAAGACAATTTCACGGGGGTCAGCACCAACAGTTTCAGCGATTTGCAGGCGAGCGTTTTCAACAGCCTCTTCAGCTTGCCAGCCAAATCCATGGGAACGGCTAGCAGGATTGCCAAAAATTCCATCAAAAAGTCATGTATTTCACCATTTTTTTCAGCGACTTCTTCAGCAACTGGTGTGGTGGCGGCGTAATCTAAGTAAATAAGAGAATTTTTGGCTCATGCTGGTGTTGTTCCAATTAAGTTAATGTTAGAAATATAAGATTTGCCTCTTTGGTTGCATCTTGACGGTTAGCAACCATGTGGGTATGTTTTGAGTTTAATAATTCAGCAAGGGTTACTTGACTTAGATAGTTTTTCAATATGTGCTGATAAATTGTGCCATAATTCATGAGTTAGACAGACTGCCCCATTTTGGCAATCACTGCGACCGCCGCATTGCATGGCATTGACACTTTCATCAACGGCACTAATTATGCTCATAATATCAATTTGGTCTAATGATTTTTGCCAAATGATAACCCCCGAAGCCCCTCGAGTGCTACTAACCAGCCCTTTTCGGAGTTTGGAAAAAGTTGTTCTGAGATAGGAAATGGAGATGGATTGACGTTTGGCAATGTCTGATAACGATATTGCACCCTGATGACGGCTTTCTTGTACTGCCAAATCAAGTAGGGCGGTAACCGCATAGCGTCCACGAGTTGTTAATCGCATAAGAAAAATTCCAAAGTTGCCTAGCCAATTACCTAAATCCATTATCTACAACAAGATAAACATTGGCGTGGGTAGAAATTGTCGCTAGTATAATAATTCCGACTAAATAAGTCAAGATTATTTTAATTAAAAATTAATAAACTTAGTGATGATTTTTTTCTTAAACTATTTTTGCAACTATTAATAGATTAATTTTTAATCATTATAATACTTAATGAAAAAAATTTACAGTTTTGCCGTACAATAGGTCAAAATTTGATAATTATTTGATATTTATGCAAAGAAAAAGCCATTATTATCGGCGCGACAGGACGCATTGGTCAGGCTTTGGTTCAAGAAATTAGCTCGCTTTATGCTACTGTAACCGTAATTGCTCGTCATGCTCCTAAATTCATCAGCAAAAATATGCTGGTTTATACCGTACCCGATTTTGATAATTTAGAACAAGTGTTATCGTCTGTTGTTTTGGACGAAAAACAGACATGTTTTGCTGTTTATCGGGGAAAAGATGGATAAACAAGACGATGAATATTTATCTAAGGTGTATTTTTGATTATCCGTTAAATTTTTATCAAAATCTGCCATCAAAAATGTCAGACGACTGTTTTTGTTATCAAAAAAATATCTGGAAAACAAAAACCATACACGACCGTTTGCATGCAGTATTATCTACCTTTGATTGGCAGTTATGCACTGTGTTTTTGGTGGATAAAATCACCTTGCCAGACGACTATTCGGTTAAAAAAATTTAGGTAAAAAGCAATGCGTTTGTTGCAATCATTTTTTTACCACATGAAGAACCTTTAGCCCCCAAACAAATCGCTGTTTCAATGGCTTTGGTGGCATTTTTGGACATTGTATGATGGTCGTTATATTGGTTTATTAAAACCATCATATATTCATACTTATATTTATGAAAATATCAATTACATCAGTCATGAACAGATTTTTAAACTTAACAAACAAAAACTTCTAAATTTTCACAGTGTACCAGTTGTATTAATTTATTTGGTTTTATGTTACAATTGGTCGCTTAGCTAAGATAAAAATACAGGAAATTTTTATGACTGACAGCATTACCCCCATTGGGATTGTAGATGAGTTAAAACAGTCTTATTTGGATTATGCAATGAGCGTGATTGTCTCTCGAGCATTGCCCGATGTGCGTGATGGGTTAAAACCTGTGCATCGCCGAGTTATGTACGCTATGCACGAGCTGTCAAATGATTATAATAAACCTTATAAAAAAATCCGCTCGTGTTGTTGGCGATGTGATTGGTAAATATCATCCCCATGGTGATACCGCAGTATATGACGCCATTGTACGTTTAGCCCAGCCTTTTAGCATGCGCTATATGTTGGTAGATGGGCAAGGTAACTTTGGTTCGGTGGATGGCGACCCACCGGCTGCAATGCGTTACACTGAAGTACGTATGCAAAAATTAACTCAGCAAATGCTTGCTGATTTGGATAAAGATACGGTTGATTGGGAAGACAACTACGATGGCTCTGAAAAAAATGCCATCAGTTTTACCTGCTAAAAATCCCAAATCTTTTTGGTCAATGGTTCAGCGGGGATTGCTGTAGGTATGGCAAACCAATATGGCGCCGCATAATTTAGGTGAAGTTATCAATGCATGTTTGGCGTATATAGACAATCCACAAATTGATAACGAAACACTCATTGGACATATTAGTGGACCAGATTTTTCCAACTGGTGGTATTATTTATGGACGCAGTGGTATTTTTGGATGCGTATCGAACTGGTAAGGGCGACTACACATTCGTGGACGTTACCATATTGAATCTATGGAAGGTAATAACAAAGACCGTCAGCGAATTATTTTTTTACCCAAATTCCTTATCAAGTCAATAAAGCTAAATTAATTGAACAAATTGCCCAACTGGCTAATGATAAAAAAATTAGAGGGCATCAGCGCCATTCGTGATGAGTCAGACAAAGAAGGCATGCGCATTGCCATTGACTTAAAACGTGGTGAAAACAGCGAAGTGATAGTCAATAATTTGTTTAACCAAACCGCCTTAGAGTCTAGTTTTAGTATTAATATGGTGGCACTGGATAGTGGACAGCCCTAAGCTTTTGACACTACATGATTTGATTGCTGCATTTTATTCGCCATCGTCAAGAAGTGGTTACTCGTCGCACGATTTTTGAACTAAATAAAGCAAAAGTTCGCGGACATTTATTGGAAGGTCTGACCGTTGCCTTGGCAAACATTGATGATATTATCAGCACTATTAAACAATCTGGTAACAAAAAAATCAAGCCAAAGAAAAACTTGCTTAATCGCATTTGGCAATCAGGTGGCGTGGTTGCTATGCTAAAAAAATGCAGGAGCAAAGTCAGTGCGTCCTGACATAATTGAAGGTGAAGATTTGAATAATCCATTTGGACTTATTGATGGCGATGCTTGTTATCGCTTATCACCAGAGCAAGTGTCGGCTATTTTGGACATGCAGCTTCATCGTCTAACAGGGTTGGAGCAAGATAAGTTATCAGCAGAATATCAAGAAATCTTGACTGAAATTGCCCGCTTATCATTGATTTTTAGCGGATTTTTGAAAAATTGATGGCGGTGATTCGAACAGAATTACAGGAAATTTATGATAACTTTGCTGATGAGCGTAAAACCGATATCGTTGATTCACGTCATGATTTTAGTCGAGAGGATTTGATTCCAGAGCAAAACCGTTGTTCTGACCGTTTCTCGTACAGGCTATGCCAAAACTCAGCCTATCAGTGATTATCAGGCTCAAAAGCGCGGCGGCAAAGGTCGTTCAGCAACTAGTATGAAAGAAGACGATGTCATTGAACATTTGTTGGTCTTGAATACCCATTCAACGGTGATGTGTTTTACCAATACTGGACGTGTATTTGGGTTGCGCGGTTTTGAAGTCCCAATGCCAGTCGTGGCTCTAAAGGACGCCCTTTGGTGAATCTGATTAATTTGGAAGCAGGTGAAAACGTAACTGCGATTTTTACCTGTTGAGAGTTTAAAAGATGACAGCAAGTTTGTATTTTTTTGCTACTGCAGGTGGTACAGTAAAACGTGTGGCATTATCACAATTTGCTAATTTGCGCAGTCAAGGCTTGCGTGCGATTGATTTGATAGAAGGCGACAGTTTGGTTGGTGTAGCAATTACCGACGGCAGTCAAGAAATCATGTTATTTAGCAACGAAGGCAAAAGCCATTCGCTTTAAAGAAGATAATATTCGTTCAATGGGACGCACGGCAAAAGGTGTGCGTGGTATGCGCGTCAATCTTTTTAAGTGTTAATGACGAAGAACTTGATGATGATGTTGATTCCACCGATGACAACGATGGCGACAGTTTTGCGGTCAGCAAGGTGGTTTCTTTGGTGGTGGTGCCAGATTCAGGCGAGATTTTGTGTGCTTGTGAAAATGGTTTTGGTAAGCGTACGCCAATTAGCGATTATCCTGTTAAGGGTCGTGGCGGTAAGGGAGTGATTGCTATCAAAACATCAGAGCGCAATGGTCAGCTTGTTAAAGCGGTACCAGTCATTGGTGAGGAAGATGTGATTTTGATTTCCGATAAAGGCACGCTTGTGCGTACCCCAGTTGCTCAAATCGCCACTACAGGACGTAATGCCCAAGGTGTTAAATTGATTCGCATTGCTGAAGAAGAAACGCTTGTAGGTATGGCGTGTGTCGAACATGAGGAAATTGAAGATATCACTGAAGATTCTACAGAAATTCCATCTAACCATAGTGTAGACTGATGGTTTATATTAAATAACCAATAAAAAGCCCATTAAGTTGGGCTTTTTATTACAGATTATTTAAGATATTGAATCTTGTTCACAAATTGTATAAAAATAGAAAAATATAGATATTTATATTAAAAACATTACAATTATTGCATTTATATTAAGGTTTTATGATGGTAACACTGCATCATTTAAGTAATTCTCGTTCCTTTAGAGTGCTTTGGCTGCTTGAAGAGTTGGCTTTGGGTCTATGATGTGGATTACCAGTTAATCACACATCAGCGTACTCAAAAATTATTTAGCGCCTGATAAATTAAAACATATTCATCCAATGGGTAAAGCGCCGATTTTTGGTTGATGATGGAAAAGCTTTAGCAGAATCAGGGATTTATTTTAGAATATTTATTAAAAAAAATACGATGTTAATCACGAGTTTAAGCCAACTGATGAAGATGGTTGGGAACTTTTTACTTTTTGGCTGCATTTTTCTGAAAGTTCAATGATGCCACCTTTGGTTATGCGGTTAGTTATGCAAAAATCGTAGAAAAAAATCCCTTGGTTGATTAAGCCCATTACTAAAGCGATTGCCAAAAAGTAGAAGATTTGGTCATTGCTGGTAATATCAATCAAAGTTTTGATTTGTTGGAATCGCAATTGTCAAAAACCACTTGGGTAGCAGGCAATAAATTTAGTGCTGCTGATATTCAAACTTATTTTTTTCTGCTAAAGCTTTGGATTCCCGTGGCGGTTTGGGGGAGCGAAATCACATCAAACAATGGATTTTAGCATGTGAAGAAAGACTTGCTTACAACAGCACTACAGTTAAAGGCGGCAAACTATTTGATGCTAAGGATAGTCAAAAAAATCTGTAAAAATAGATAGTTAATTGGCATATGTGTTTTGTGTAAAATACTCCATTTGTTGTTGTCTTTGATGGTTTTTAAAAATCTCCTGCCGACCTTTTATAAACGATTGAAAGTAATAGGTTGTTTTTACTGGTTTTTGTTCTTCTTCTAAAATTTGAATGATTTGATTGCATAAGACTTCATGGATGCCCAAATCAACTTGAGGTTTATCTGAGTTTACCTTAAAAAAACTCATACCACAATTTAGCTATCTTTCTTTTAAATTCATTGTCAGGTAAAGTCGCAATGATAAAGTGAGCGCCTGATTGATTTTGTTTGCGTCACAACAATTTTTGAGTAAAGTCTATACCGCTAATATAATCACCATACATAGTCAGCATAATATGATTGACTAAATATTGTACATCTTTATCAAAAAGCTGTCCAAGTTAGTAAACTTGGAAAACTGATGCCTTGCTCGCTTAGCCTTTGTTTAGCTTTTTTTGAATGCTGATATTGGTTTGCTCAGATTGTTGAATTTGTTGATTAAATTTTTCTAAAGGGTCTTGTTTTTAGAATGTAAGGTGCGTATAAGATATAACGGCATAAATCCAGCTCATTACTATTATCAAAAAGCCTCATATTCAATTTGTTCAAATTTTGTTTGGCGAAAAGAAGGCGCATTTTTGGTGTATAATTTATTGTAAATATCACGTTTTAAAAACCCTTTAAAATTGCCATTGGGTAATTTTTCAATAAATTCGTTAGCTTTGCTAGTAATTTTGGTTTTTTTGCTTCAGGGGTGTTGGTACCGAATTCTTGAGTTAAAATATCATAAATATAAATGGAAGCTTCTTTTTGCATTGTTGATTTTTCTCCTGCATTGCTTGCTTACCAAATTTTTTTAATAAAAGAATCTGGGTCTTCAGGAATGGGCAGGGTAATAAATTTGATGTGTTTATTGTCATACAGCAAAGGCGCAGCAGTTAATAGGGCTTTCAAGATGCGTTTTTGCCCGCGGCATCACCGTCAAAACAAAATTTTAAGGTATCATGAAAACGCAATAAAAAGGCGATTTGCCGTTCTCCAAGTGCTGTCCCCATTGAGGCAACTGCGCCAAAAATCCCTGCTTGATATAAGGCGATGACATCCATATAGCCTTCAACGACCAAAAATTCTTTAGCACGCGCTTCTCTGGCTTCATAAAAAAACCATAAATGAGTTCTTGTTTATGAAAAAAATATCTGAATCACTAGAATTAATGTATTTAGGTTTGTCATTATCATTCAATGCCCCTGCCAGAAAAAAACCGACAATTTGACCGCGATGATTTTTTGATGGGAAAAATGACTCGATTGCGAAAAATCGTAAACTCCATTTTTTGCCGCCTTCTCTTACCAGTCCTAGTCTTTTAAACCTTCTAAATCTTCAGCAAATACGTTACTTAAATGATGCCAATCATTGGGGGCGTATCCTAACTCAAACTTGGCAATCACTTCTTCGCTTAATCCTCGTGATAAAAAAATACTGTTTTGGCAGAAGGGGTTTGATTGAGTGTGTATTGGTAATATTTGGCAACCTTGACCAGTAAAAGATACAAATCACCTTCTTGGGCTTCTTCAGGGGTTTGATGGATAGAATTTTTTGCTGTTTGTGTTAGAGTTTGCTCTTGTTGAGCGATATTGGTTTTTGGTGGAAGTTTTTTATAGCTGGTTTTTAATGCTAGGTTCATCAGTTTTTGGGTAATAAGATGCCAGTTTGGGCTGATAGTGTTTGCATGGCATCTTCAAAGGTTAAGTTTTCATAATCGCATAAAAAAATCAATTACATTGCCTTTGGCGTGACAAACCAAAAACAGTAATAAACGTTTTTTTGTGAATTAACCGAAAACGATGGAGTTTTTTTCTTTATGAAAAGGGCAACAACCTTTAAATTCACCACCAGAGGATTTTAATTTGACGTGTTTGCCAATGATGCTAACAATATCGGCTTTGTCGGTAATACGGTCTATTAATTCTCTAGAGTATTTCACAAAAATTCCTTAATGGTTAAAAAGACTCAAAAAAATAATATTATTTTTGAGTCAAAAAAATCATCATTAGCTAAACATCAATCACGGGGTATTGATGTGACCTGCTTCGCTAACATCTTCAGGTAGACCTAAGCCGACATGACGCTGACGCTGCGGTTTTTTCGGCAGGCTTGATAATTTCTTCTTCGCTGATGGTTGGAAGTTTTAGATTGCTGGCGTTTTTTTGATGATTTGGGTGTAGGTTTCGCCCGTGTAATCGCTTTGGTGATTTTGGGTGTCCTTGACGCGTCCAAACTTTCCAAAGGTTAAGGTGGAAATCATGCGTTTACCATAAGATAAAAGCGCCATTATCCACTTTAACACTACCATTGGTATTCAAATATTGCGGATAATTGATTTTTAGTAATGTTTTTGTACTGATTAGCAGTTTCAGTTAAGCCTAATTTTTCGTTACTGTATGCCAAAATAGCAATTGCTTCTGGTACAGAATCAGACTGTGGGTAGTATTGAAACACCCATTTGGCGCGGTTAGCAGCAGCAACATAGGCATCACGTTTAACATACCAGCGGGCGGCGTTTAGTTCATGATGAGCAAAATTGTTGTACAATGCAACCATGCGCTGGGCGGCATCAGGGGCATATATACTATTTGGATATTGTTTAACCAAATTTGAAAAATCATTAAACGCCAATCGCAAATAAGAAATATCTCGGTCAGATTGGTCTAGTTTAAACAGTCGAGATGCTTTAGGGGAACCATCCATGTTAGTAACACCTTGAACATATAAAGCATAGTCGATGTGTTTACTGTGAGGTATGAACGGATAAATTCAGCAGTGCTGTTGGTAACAGCTTCATATTCTTTAGCATTGTATTGTGCATAAATTAAATCCAACAAAGATTGTTGGGCGTATGCACCTGTTGGGTAAAAAGGTGCGAATGTTATTTAAGGCGGTTATTGCTTCCCGATTTCGTCCTTTTATCCAGAGCTCTTTGAGCATCTTGATAATAACCTGCTTCGCTTTTTCAGCGGTTGCAATCACTGCTTTATCTTTTTTAACCATGCCCTTGACACCAGAACACCCCGTAAGAATCACACAGCCTGTCAATAAAGCAGTAATGGTTGTGTTGGTAAGGTAAGCAGTTTTGGCTTTGGTCATAAAAATCCTAATCATCATTTTTGTTAGAAGTGGTTAGTTTACCATAAAATTTTATTAAAAACGTCTTTTTGTTTAGGTGATTTGATAGGCGTGCTTTTTGTGGATAAGATAAAAAAATGCTAAAATGAAGCAATCAAAAAGATTTTTAAGATGATTTATGACCAATACACAAGATTGTTTAACAAAACACCAAGACTTAGCACTGTATGATAGCAAAACTATGGATGAATTTGGTTTTGATAATGAAATAACAGAAGATGAGCTTGATGATTTATCGGCAGAATTGGTGAATTTAACGTATCAAGTTACTCAAGAAGACGTTGCCAAAGCGACTGGATAAATTGGCTAGTGATGTGTTTTTCACAGTTTTCGCGTTCTCAAATTCAAGAATGGATAAAAATGGTGAATTATTAGTCAATAATTGCAATCAAAAAAAGTCGATATTTGGTAAAAATTGGGCGATGTTTTAACCTTAAAAACCCAAATGCAGCATCACAGCGTAGATCGTCCTGAAAATATTGCTTTAGATGTTATTTATCAAGACGACGATGTAATTGTGATAAATAAACCTGCTGGACTGGTGGTGCATCCAGGAGCGGGTAATTGGACGGGTACTTTAGTCAATGCTTTATTGTATCATTTTTCCGGGTCAGGCTCATTTACCACGAGCAGGATTGGTGCATCGTATTGATAAAGATACAACAGGGACTTTTTGGTGGTTGCTCGTACCAAAATGGCGCAATTGGATTTAATGAATCAGCTAAAAAGACAAGTCAGTTTATCGATTGTATCAATGTTTGGTTTTAGGCATGCCTAGCGAAATTTTTAACCCATAAAATCATTAATTTGCCAATTGCTCGCCATCCAAAACTGCGTACACAAATGAGCATTTGCCAAACAGGAAAGCCAGCCATCACTCACATTGATAAAGCAGTAGAGATAGCACACGGCATTAGCTTGGTGGACGTGTCATTGCAGACAGGACGTACTCATCAGATTCGTGTTCATATGTCCCATATTGGTTATCCTTTGATTGGTGATAAAGTTTATGGTAAAAACGCTAAAAGGTAAAAATACCTTTTAGACATTCGTGCAGTATTACAAAAATTTTCCTCGGCAAGCCTTGCATGCTCACACCTTAGGATTTATTCACCCAAAAACACAACAACAAGTAACGTTTCACGCACCCTTGCCTGATGATATCAAGATTCTAATTCATCAATTGCAAGAAATGTAACTGCTGGTTATTTAAGGATTTTTATGAATAATTTACAAAATGGAATAAAAAAATTTTATATCAAAAATTCACATATTTTTGATTGTTCAGACAGGTGCAGGTGTGTTTAATAAATTTGCTCAAGATGATTTGTATGGGCAGTTTAATTTAGGACTTCATGTTGGCGACAAACCTGAATGTGTATTAAAAATCGCGCGGATTTATTAAGCAGTTTAAGACAACTAACGCATCAAAAAAACCCAATCCATTTTTTTGGCTAAATCAGGTTCATGGTAATCGTGTCTTAGATACAAAGAGTGATTTTTTTACCAGCAATCAAGATGCTGACGCTTTGGTTAGTTATCAAAAATATCAGGCTCTTTGCAATCATGACTGCCGATTGTGTGCCAATTGCAATATTTGATGATAAAGATGGTATTGCTTGCATTCATGCGGGCTGGCAGGGTCTGACAAATGGCATTATTAAAAAAACTGCTATAAAATTGCATGGTCAAAAAAAGCAGTGATAGGAGCATGTATCAGTAAGCAAAATTACGAAATTGATTTAGCACTGGCTGATAGAATTGTTAAAAAGTTATTGAAAATCAATTGGTTGATTTAAATTATGATGCACTATATTCAGCGATTATTCAAAAAGCAAAATACAGAAAAAAATGCTATATTGATATTGTCAAATTAACTCATTTACAGCTGGCGTTTTTATCAATTGAATGTTTATCAGATAAAATTGCTTGCAGTTACGATAAAAACTGATTTATATTCCTACCGCGCCCAAACTCATGCAAAAATTGCAACAGGGCGCATGGCAACGGTAATTGTTCGTTATTAATTTGGTTATTGATTAAAAAGGAAACTTTATGAATAAACACGATATTTTAAACAGTTTAAAACCCTGAAATTATTGCTAAATTCCGTACGGCAATTGAAATTGGGAAATGGGAAAATGGCGAAAAACTTACCACTGAACAACGCGAAACGTGCATGCAGGCAGTAATGATTTGGGAGCATGAATATTTGCCTGTCCATGAACGTACAGGTTATATCTCCAAACCTGTTGATGATAAAGGCAACATTGTTGGTGAAGAATGTGATATAGAGCATCAGCATCACTACCCCAATCTTGAACGACCTGTAAATTTTAAATAAGATTGTATTAAAAAAACTAACATCAATTTTGCTTTGTGATTAGTTGGCTAAGTGGTTAAAACGTTTGATTTTTGCCTATAGTTTAATTTGCCTATAGTTTAAAAAAATATTGGCGTGTCTGATTTGCTGGGTTAAAATACCTCAAATATTGATTTTTGGGCTTATCTAAGCACTCGCCATATGATAAAAAGTCAGTCCAATTAAATAAAATAACAAACTTGCCCACCATGTTGATACCGTTAGACCAAGAGCAATGCACGTTAAAAACCAGAAGCTGCTATCCAATCGTGACGCTTATTGTTTAAAAATCAGCTCGCAAGGCTTGTATTTCACGTAAAAAGATTGTCCTGACTGGCACCTAACGTCGCCATTGATTGCATGCCCTGATTAAAAAGTTTGGGCATTTCGGCGGTGGCGATTAATAGTTCAGGGTAATTTATCTTTGATGTCATTCATATTTTTTTGATGGGGTCTAGCTGCTGTTTGACCCAAGCGGTCAAAATTGGTTTGGCAAGAGACCAAATATCCAATTCTGGATACAATTCACGCCCTAAACCTTCCACATGAACCAGTGTTTTTTAATAAGAGCATTAATTGTGGTGGAATGCTCATATGGTGACGGCGTGCAATATTTAAAATTTCAAATAAAAATTCCTGCAAAAATCCAGTTCACTCATTGGTTTTGATACCATGGGACTGACCGTACGCGCCATATCATGAATTAAAGCGTGCTTGTCAGTTGATGGTGGAATCCAGCCTGCTGCTGCAATAATATCCACCAGTATTGAGTAATTACCATTCATCACCGATAGTAGCATACGCGCAACAATTAATTGGTCATCTTTAGAGAGTGCGCCCATAATCGCACAATCAAGCCCTAAATAACGTGGGTTTTCTACCGGCGCACCATTGGGTAATGTTTCTACAAAAATATTACCAGGGTGCATATCAGCATGAAAAATTATCTCGAAATACTTGGGTGAAAAAGATAGTTAAACCATTTTTAGCAAGCACTGCACGGTCATATCCTAATTTATCAAATACGTGCGTTTGGGAAATGGGAATGCCACTAATGCGTTCAGAAACCATGACCGATTTGCTTTGATAGATAAACTTCAGGCACATAAATCAGCTTTGAATCTAAAAAGTTTTTGCCGCATTTTGGTGGCATTGGCGGCTTCTAGTGTTAAATCCAGCTCATTGAGCATGATTTGTCGATAATCTTCAACAATATCAATTAGATGAATAGCACGAGCTGCCTCAAGTCGCGCCGAAACCCAGCTAGCAAGTTCTCTTAAAAGCTCAAAGTCGGCAATAATTCCCGCCTTGAGATTGGGGCGCACAACTTTAACCACCACTTCACGCCCATCAAAAATCGCGCAGTATGCACCTGAGCAATACTGGCAGCTGCTAGTGGTACTTCATCAAATCTTTCAAACAATTGTTTGGTGGTTTGCCCCTAATCCTGTTGTTTGATTGGCAATTTGAGCTTTGGCGATGGCAACATCAAAAGGGGCAACTTTGTCTTGCAAAAAGCGACAATTGTTCAATGATTTTGGGTGGCAACAAATCTGAACGGGGTTGATAGTAATTGACCCAGCTTTAAAAACAGTGTTCCCATCTCTTCTAGGGCAAGTTTTACACCCAAAGGATTGTGTTTCTTACCAAAGCTAGCAGGATGACTTCTGATTAATCGTGCGATTGGCGCAAGTTCAGCAACGTCTGAAAAATGAGTGTCAAACGATGCTTAGCAGCAATACGATACAAATGAAATAAACGGCGACGATGGGAAATTAGCATATAAAATATCAGTTTACGGTTAGGATTTTTATTGCTTAGACTGGCTGGTTCATTAGCGAATTTTTAGATAATTTGTCAAAATAAACCGATTTTATCCATTCACCAAAAAGCTCCAAATGATTGCCAAAACGTCTGATTTTTGTGTGGTTAAAATAGGTATAGCATCGGCAATTAATGCTTGCATATGCTGCCAGACAACATCATCACCACTGAGATTGACCATTTTGATAAGGATTTTTTAGCAGTTGTAACAAATCTTTGCCGTTAGCAAAACTTACAATACAATCTGGAAAAAAACCATAAAATCGTTGGTTGTTTGTTCAAAAATAGGCTCATAAACAGGCAAAAACGTACAGATTGTTCACAAAAGCGCACATCTAGGGTAATTTCAGGCATACCTAAACTGATGCGAATCGTCTTATCAATCAATGCCAAATGATGGTGATTATCAATCAAATCTTTGGCAAGAAGTGCATTAATAAGACGTTCTGCACCTAGTAAAATCAGTGTAATCAACATATCAAGATTTTTACATAAGGTTTAAAACCGCGATGAACCGCAACAATGCCTCCTGTTAAATTATGATAATCACAATTGGTAAATCCAGCTGTTTCCATCATTTGCTTTAATGTGGTTTGGTCAGGATGCATACGGATGCTTTCAGCAAGATATTGATAACTGTCCGCATCGTTTGCAACAATTTTTCCCATCAGTGGTAAAAGCGGTGAATGAATAAAGGTCATAGGCTTTGGATAGCGGCTCAAATACGGGTTTAGAAAATTCTAAAATTAACAAAGCGACCGCCTGGTTTTTAATACCCGAAACATGGCTTCTAATGCTTTTGTCTTTATCAGTAACATTACGCAATCCAAAAACTGATGGTAACCAAATCAAAAGAATTGTCTGCAAATGGTTCTAAAAGTTTCAGCATTGGCAAGGATAAAATCCACATTATTACAACCAGCATTAATTAGGCGCTCACGTCCCACTTCCAACATGGCTTCATTAATATCAGACAATACAACTCGTCCAGTGCGTCCAACTTCTTTGCTAAATACTTTGGCAAGGTCGCCTGTCCCTGCCTGCAATATCAAAAACATGTTGTCCTGTACTAACTCCAGACATATTGATGGCAAAGCGCTTCCAAAGTCTGTGAATGCCAAAACTCATCAAATCATTCATAATATCGTATTTTTGGCAAACCGATGTAAATACTGCAGCAACTTTGGCTTGTTTATCAGCTTTTTAACCGTTTGATAGCCAAAATGGGTGGTTTCATCAGTATTCGTTTGATTTGTTGATGGGTCAGCACTCTCACCTTGTGGGACTTGTCCCTTGGCTTGCCCTTTTGGGGGTTCCTGTGGGTAAAATATTGGGGTTGTGAAATTCTTTTATTGTTGTCAGAATTATTGTTTGAAGTTTGGTTCGTCATAAAATACCTTTTTACATATCAGATATAAAAAAATATAAAAATATAAAAACACGCTTATCATACTACAAATAGGCGTGTTTTTGGGAAAATTTTAGAATAAAATCGGGATAAAAAAATAAAGATTATGATTTAATTTGACGAAATTGGTTTTTGGCATAATTTAATAAATTCATGACCAAATTTTTCGAATATCGCTATCATCACGCACAGCAATCCAGCTGGTAAATCGTCCAAAAGTGAGTAATAGGAATGGCAACCAAATCAGGATAATGAATTGGTTCATATGCCATTTGGGCTACAATACCCACACCAAGACCTGCTGAAAACATAAGTGCTAATCACGTCTGAATCAAGTGCCGCCAATACCACATCAGGTGTTAAACCGGCTTTACCAAACACTCTATCAATACTACCTCGACCAGTAAATCCGCCATGATAGGTTACCAAAGGGTAGCTGGCAAGTGTTGGTAAAGTCAACACCATCAATCACACCTGCTAAGGCCGCCAATTCATGATTTTTTTAGGAACAATTACTACATGTGACCAGTCATAATAGCGATGGCAACGCAAAACCGCATTATTAAGCAAAGATTCAGTAGCAATGCCAATGTCTGCTTGTCCACGAATTACCATTTGAGCAATGGTTTCAGGGTCAGCTTGCTGTAAAATCAGATTGACTTTATTAAACTTTTGACGAAAAGCCTTGACAATCTCAGGGCAAAACGTAACGTGCCTAGGTGTGCGTGGTGGCAACGGTAAGCGTGCCTTCACTGGCGTTATTAAAATCAAGACTTAAATTTTCAATCGTGCGAATTTCAGCAAAAATTGCTTCAATGTGGGGCAGTAGTGATTTGCCAATGGCGGTTAATCCTGTCAAACGCTTTTCCTTGTCGAGTAAATACGTCCGCCTTGAGCTGATTTTTCTAAAGCGGCGATTTGTTTGGATAGACTGGACTGGCTGGTGTGTAGCAGTGCAGCTGCTTGACTTAGATTGTAGCCATTAACCACAGTATGCCAAACGGTTTCAAGCTGTTTTAATTGAATTTGTAGGTGTTTTTGGTTAATAATTACGTCAATTGCCATGTTATTTATCCAAACATAAAATAATCAATAGATTCATTATAAAAATTACTGATTTAAAAAAATAAAATGCCAAAAAAATGAAAAATAATCTTGAATTTTTGGAATAAGATTACATCAAGATTGGTTTAGAAATTGTTTTTAGGATTGTTAAGATTATTGATGAGTGATAAAAATCAATTGTTAAGGTTAGGTAAAATTTTTTTGTGTAAATTTAGTTACAATTATTAGAAAATCAGTAAGCCTTTGCCCTTTATATTCCGTTAAACGCTTTTTATATGGTTGTTTATAGTCTAAAATGGCAGAATTTTTAAGCAATATTTATTCTTCATGTCAAATTCATCTTCAGTAGATTCTCAAACCAAACAAAATTTTTTGGCAAGCTTTTTGAACAAGCTTATCTCAATCGTGAAGCACTGTCCCTGTTTTTTTATTAGGGCTTGGGGCAGGCGTGCCAATTTTATTAATTTTTAGCAGTTTGGGATTGTGGCTGCGAGAAGCGGGTATTGACCGTAGCACAGTAACAATGTTTAGCTGGGCGGCATTAGGTTATTCTTTTAAGTTTATTTGGTCGCCTTTGGTTGAAACTCTAAAAAAATTCCCATACTGCATCGTTTTTGGTAAACGTAAATCATGGCTTTTGTTGTCACAAATCTTGATTATCAGCGCAATCATCATCATGGCAATGACCAATCCGCAAGATAAAAATCTGACTATTATGGCGTTTGGAGCGGTACTTTTTGGGATTTTTCAGCCGCTACTCAAGACATTGTAATTGACGCTTATCGGATTGAATGCGCCCTCCCAGCCAAAGGCAAACTGCTTTTATCAGCAAGTTATATTGGTGGTTATCGTCTTGGCATGGTCATATCAGGAGCAGGCGCTTTTATATCTGGCAGATTATTTTTGGCTCAAAAAGAAGGGCATTATCATTATTTTGCTTGGCAAAAACCTATCTAGCAATGGCGTGCGTCATGCTGATTGCAATTATGACAACCCTTTTCTTTAAAAGAGCCAATCTCTCAAGCGAAAAAAATTTAATCCATAATACAAAAGACTCGTTGCGTTTATTATTGGTATTTATTTTATCGATTTTGACATTTATTTTTTATTTATCGTTTAATGGGCTCTTTATTGCCTGAAGTTAAAAAGTGTTGGGCTGTCTTTTTTTATTTGGTTGTATTCAATTTATGACCAGTGCTTTGGCTATGGTGATTTCTGGATATTTGTTCATCGATTTAAATGTTGCTCCTAAAGACATTGTAATGCAGTCTTGGGTCTCCCTCAATTACTGATTTTTATCGTTATGGTAAAAAGCAGGACTGCTTTTAGCTTTAATTGGTTTGTATCGCATTTCAGATATTGTGGCTGGAAATATTTCCAATATTTTTTTATCAAGATATTGGTTTTGATAAAACACAGATTGCGCGTGCTGTAAAATGTGGGGTGTTGTTGCCAGTATTGGCGGTGGTTTTATTGGTGGTTGGGTTGCTCAAAAATAGGAATTATTAGGGGCAATGTTATTTGGGTGCAGCGTTGGCTTGTTTAACTAATCTATTATTTATTGTGTTATTTAATACCCCAAATCAATACATGCTTTATATGGCAGTTTTAACGGATAATTTGGCAGCAGGTCTAGCAAGCTCGGTATTTATCGCCTTTTTATCAGCTTTGACATCCATTCAGTTTACCGCAACACAGTATGCTTTTATTTTCATCATTAATGACGTTATCGCCTAAATTGCTTGGTGGCTATTCAGGTGCAATTGTGGATGCAACCAGTTATCCTGTATTTTTTTACCATTACTTTTTATTATTGGCATTCCTGTTTTTATACTTGGTTTTATCTCGTAGGGTAAAAATCCCCTTGAAATAAATAAACCATAAAGGCAAATTATGAAATACGATGCGTCAAAAAAAGTATTAGTCAAATTAAAAAGATTTTTTTAAATCCATTGATGCCATACCTCAATTTATTATTGAAGATTTGTTATTATGGGTGATTGATAAGAATAAAACTTTTTTTAATTACCAATCCAGATTATGTTTTTGACAGATAAACAATATCAAGGTTTTTATTGATGGAATTCAAAAATTAAAAAAATAAAAATCCCATTGGCTTACATTACAGGTAAACAGGCATTTTTGGGGCCGAGAGTTTTTAGTCAATTGCCATACATTAATTCCGCGACCAGACAGCGAATGTATGATTGATGCCGTCATTGATTTTGTAAATAAAAATTCTGTAACTGCTCCTAAAATTTTTGGATTTAGGTACAGGAAATGGCTGTTTGGCAATTACCCTTGCTAAAGAATTGCCAAACAGTCAAGTGGTAGCGGTGGATTTTTTTCTCTTAATGCACTAGAGCTTGCCAATAAAAATGCCAAAAAAATCTAAGTGCTGACAACTGCGTTTTTATTCATTCAGATTGGTTTGATAAAATATCCGATTTATTTGATATTATTATTTCCAATCCACCATATATTGCACTTAATGATAAACATTTGGATGATTTAGTTGCTGAACCAATCACTGCCTTGGTTGCCAAAGATGATGGTTTGGCAGATATTTATCACATTATCAAACATGCTAAAAATTATTTACACAACCAAGGTATTTTTATTAATAGAACATGGGTTTAATCAGACAAAACAGGTTCAAGATATCTTTTTGTCAATTTGAATTTGGTGATATCGATACCATTAAAGATTATGGCGGTAATGACAGAATAACCAAAGGTATTTATTATGAATAACCAATTGTCAAAAAAATAAATCATTACAAGATGAACTTTCAGAAGATGAACTGTTAAGATATTCTCGGCAAATCCTGCTGGATGAATGGGATATTGATGCTCAAATTAATTTAAAAAAATTCGCGTGTGTTAATAATTGGGGCTGGGGGTTTGGGCTGTCCTGTATCTCAAATATTGACACGTTCAGGCGTTGGTTATTTGTGTTTAATTGATTTTGATGTTATTGAAGAAAGCAACCTACAAAGACAATCATTATTTACCCAAGAAGATATTGGTCAATATAAAGCAAAGAAGGCTTATGAAAAATTAAAACAGCAAAAATCATTTGATCAATATTGAATACCATAATATAAAAAAATATCGGATGATAATATCAACTCTATTTTTTTAATAAAAATTAATCCAGATTTGGTAATTGATTGCACAGATAATTTTTAAAATTCGAGATTTGTTAAATAAAGCTTGCCAACAATTAAGTCTTCCGTTGTTATCCAATTCTGCCATTGGTGAAATTGGACAAATTGCATTATTTACTAAAGATACAGGCTGTTATAACTGTTTATTTGGTCATGATAAGTCTGATGAAAATAATTGCGCGGTGTCTGGCGTGCTGGCAAGTACCGTGCATATTATTGGTGCGATGACTGCTCAAATTGCACTGGATTTTTTAGGCAGAAACAACAATCCAATTGCTAATCAATTACTACTTTGGCAAGGATTTAATTTATCTTTAAAAATAACATTTCGCAAAAATTCAAATTGTCTTATTTGCCAATCTTTTTAATACAGTGATTTTAATATTTGAATAAATTATCTAACATTAGGTTGCCTATATGAAACCAACCATACTGTCTAAATTACCCGTTGATTTTTGGTAAAAACACTCACAACAGGATTAAATGTATTAGGGCGAATCAAAAACAACGAGCGTTGCAGGGCTTTTGTGCGCTTAGAGTTGCTAAGGGTGAAAAAAACCTGATGCATATTTGTTAAAAAGAAGCCTTTTTTGCAAATGGGGGTTACTTATATTAAACTTGGACAGTTTTATTGCCAGTACGCCATCGTTATTTCCCAAAGAATATGTTTTGGCATTTTCAGACTGTTTGGATAAAACACCACCCATTGCTTTTTCACAGATTCGTCAGGTTTTTAGAAGAAGAACTGTGCCAAAATGGACAACGTTTAGAAGATATTTTTGAGTCTATTAATCCCATATCAATTGCATCTGCAAGCATTGCTCAAGTGCATGAAGCAACGCTAAAAACAGGTCAAAAAGTTGCTTTAAAAAGTGCAAAAACCTGATGTTATGGCAATCATGCAGACGGATTTGGGGGTGTTACACAGTGCTTTTTTTGGGTATTAGAAAAATTATGCCAGCCATCAAAGCAGCAAGTCTTGAGCCAATCATTCATGAGATGCGGCAACGTATGTTGGCAGAAACAGACTTTTTAGCAGAAAGTTTACATATTGATAAATTCTTGGCATATCTGGCAAACACTGGCAATACAGACGTTACAGCTCCTTACGTGCATAAACATTTATCTACCAAACGCGTTTTTGACTATGGATTTATTAACGGGTAAATCCTTAATTGATAACAGCTTGCCTTGGGTGAATAATACAGAGGCTGCCAAAAAGGTGATGGCAACAGTGCTTGATACTTGGTTTTTTTATCTTTGATGATGACGGGAGAATTTCACGCCGATTTGCATGCGGGTAATTTGATGATGCTTGATAATGGGCAAATTGCTTTTTGGATTTTTGGTTTGATGGGTGAAATCAATCCAAAAAGTTTACAAGCGTGCTTTTAATTTAGTTCAGGCAATCCAGACCAGTGATTTTTTTATGGTGTCGCTCAAGCAATGGTAGATATCGGCATGACAGCTGAACGCTCACGTATGGATATTGATAAACTTGCTCAGGATTTGCAAAAATTTTTGGAACCAATCATTTTAATGCCAGTGCGCAAGACAAAGACCAAAGTATTCAAGCTGACAGCCTAAATATTATGATGGTAGAGCTGGCGCAAATTGGTAAACGTCATGGTATCCATTTTCCAAGAGATTTTGCCTTACTGACCAAGCAGCTTTTGTATTTTTGACCGTTTTATGGTGGCGCTTGCCCCTGATATGGAATTATTTGAAGGTGAGCGATTAAGCATGGTGCAAAAATTATTAGTTTGACTGTCTTTTATGTTTGATTACAAAAATAGGCAATCAATAAATAACCTATTTAAAATACAGCTAACACAAAAAAATAATAATTGCAATTCATAATTTAAAAATAAAGTAAAATTTTTAATTATTTTTAAGAATATTTCTTTTTGTTATGATACTGCTATGATATATAAACTTATCTTACATTAAAGTATCTTTGGACGCCTGATACAGACTTGAGCCAGTGGAATTAAAATGTAAGAGATTATTGTAATAAATCAGGAGTATTATTTTATGAGTGATACAAAAATAACCATTCAGGCGATTTGTCGCTTGAAACGGATTTTAAGCAAGGCGATGATAGTGTACCGCCATCAGGAAATGCCGCTAAAGATACTTGGCGTGGAATCATTATTCTTTTAATTGCAGCAATTGTTTCTTATGGTGTTTACAGCATTTTTGCCTTTTGAAGCAGCTGCTAATAAAGGATTGGCGTTGGCTTTATTTATTGGTACGTTGTGGCTAACTGAAGCCATCCATGTAACCGCAACCGCTGTTTTGGTTCCAATTTTAGCGATGTTAATTGGCATCCCTGAGTTTGAAACTAAAAAGCATTATCTAGTTTTGCTGACCCGATTATCTATGTGTTTTTTGGTGGCTTTGCATTAGCAGCAACTTTACACGTCCAAAAATTGATAAAAAAATTGCTTACGGACTGGTTGGCTTAGCAAAAAGGTCATTTAGGCGGAGCGGTGCTGCTGATTTTTGCAGTAACGGCAGGCTTATCCATGTGGATTAGTAACACAGCAACCGCTGCAATGATGCTGCCTTTGGCACTAGGATTATTAACTCAAGTAGATAAAGAAAAAGACCGTGGCACCTTTTGTTTTTGTACTTTTTGGGGATTGCGTATTCAGCGTCTATTGGTGGGTTGGGTACAGTGGTTGGTTCCCTCCAAATGGTATTGCCGCCAAAGAACTTGGGCTTGATTTTTGCAGGCTGGATGAAGTTTGGTTTGCCTATCATGTTAATATTTATGCCAACTTTGTTAGGGTGCGATGTATCTTGTTTTAAAAACCAAATTTAAATCAAAAAGTTACCAATCAAAGAGAAGACATTCCTTGGACAATGCCACGTATTTTTAAGTTTGGTTATTTTTTTGTTATTACAGCCATTTGTTGGGTTTTCGGCGGTCAAATTAGTACTGCAGTTGGTTTTAAAGATCCAGACGCAGTCATTGCTATTTTGGCAGCGGTAGCTGTGTTATCATGTGGTTTGGTTAGCTGGAAGCAAGTTTTCAGACAATACGGACTGGGGCGTGCTCATGTTGTTTGGCGGTGGTATTGCACTGTCTAATGTGATGAAAAAAACTCTGGCGCGTCTAAAGTATTAGGTGAACAAATCGCAACTGCTTTGGATGTTGCTCCTGCATTTGTGGTGATTTTAGCGATTGCTTCCTTTATTATTTTTCTTAACTGAATTTACATCAAACACCGCTTCTGCTGCACTACTTGTACCTTTGTTTGCGCCTGTTGGCGAAGGTTTGGGGTTGCCACCACAACTTTTTGGTATTGGTAATTGGTATCGGGGCGTCTTGTGCTTTTTATGTTGCCTGTCGCAACACCACCAAACGCCATTGTTATGGGTACAGGTTATATTAAACAAAAAAAGAAATGATGAAAGTAGGTTTTTGTGCTCAATATTGTTTCTATTATTGTAGTTACATTGTGGGCATATTTCTTATGGCGATAATTTTGTTTTAAAAATTATGCAAATAATGGATTTTTGTAATCAAATAAACGCTTCTTGTTAAAGGGGCGTTTTGTATGAAAGGTTAATAAGGCAATTGCATATTTTAAGAAATAACCTATAATGATTGAATATTTTTTTGTCTAAAATATTTAATAACACTGTGATAATATTATGAAATATTATATCAAATCAACACTAAAAGCAATTATATAAAAGCATGCTACTTTTGGGTTTTTATCTTTATCAATGACAATGGTAGCCTGTCAGGATAAAACCAATGAAAAAGCCAGCACATCAGAAAAATCAGCCCAGTGAACTTAGTGAGCAAGCCCCTAAAGAAGAACCCGTAGTTATCCAAAGACGACCTAATGTCAGTCAGCAGTTTATTGGCATCGATACTGTAAATGTTCGCCTAGCATCTGTATTGGATGAAGTGCCTTATCAAACAGATGGATTGAGTGATTTTGCTCAGTCTGTTAATACTGCGGTTTTGGTCGCAAGTTATGCCAAATCCACCACCAGCGGATGAGAATTTAGCTGCCAAAAATGAGCACGTAAAAAAATCCATCCAAACAGCCTTCTAAAAGCTAAAAAGAGCCTATTTTAAAAGACCCAATTAGCGCTGCTCAAATTATTCGTATTCAAGCATTGTTAAATTGGCATCATCACAGTGTAGGCGCGGTTGATGGAAAAATGAGTAATAATACCATCAAAGCCATGCAAATTTTTCAAAAAGCTAAAAATCTACCCATCACTGAACATATGGATAGCGCAACTTGGCAGGCATTGAGCGCAGATGAAAACCTAATGCAACAGCCAGTACTGGTGCATTATACTTTAACTGATAAAGATGTTAGAATCGGTGGCAGTAGAAGCGGTTATCACAGCGTCAGTGAAGCAGTTGCTGAGCGTTTTTCATATGAGTCGAAAATTACTTGAAGAACTCAATCCAAACATTGCTTTAAAGGCAGGTAATACCATCACAGTTTATAACCCATATCAGCCTAATGAAGTTTCGGTCAAACGTGTGGTAATAGAGCGCGATAAAAAAATATTCTATACGCGTATGATGAAGCGGATAATTTGGTTGCCAGTTATCCAACTACGATTAACCGCGCCAGAACTCCAAAAAGGTACTTATAAAGTAGCTAATCGGGTAGTTGACCCATCTTATAATAAAGATTTTCGTAACAAAAACAGTGTCATCGGACCTGGGCCAAATAATCCTGTTGGTCGAGTGTGGATTGGGATTAGTAAGCCTAGTTTTGGCATTCATGGCAGCCCTGAACCTGAACTGATTAGTCGTCAAACATCGGCAGGATGTGTGCGTTTAACAAACTGGGATGCATTGGGACTGTTTGGAGCGATTGAAGAGGGCGCAATTGTGGAATTTATGTAAAAATTTACTACAGTCAAATGTTTATTAACATTTAAGCAAATGTGATGAATAAAAATAATTAAAAACCATAAAAATAAAATATCAAAACCGTATTCTACATACGGTTTTTTTATATTGTAGTTTAAGTGTGTATAATTTAAACAATATTTATAAATCATATTAAACAATGGGTTTTCTTCGATAGAATAAGATTCCTGGAATGGATAAACCTAAAACCAAAGCTGAAATAACAAATAATGCTTCAAAAAAATAAGTCATCATTTGTACAAACAAACTCAAACTAAAAACCAAAATAGCCAATTTGTACCATACTTACCATAGCTTTTATAAGCCACAATTCCTGGCATTAAACAAATTACACTAGGTACAATTAACGCTTTTTGGGGCAACCTATTTTTGTGAAAAATAAACACCTAAAAACTGGCTATCATTGACCCAAAAAGTGGCAATTGCTAAATGAATGTGTAAATTAACCATCAATGATTTGATGCCAACCGCCACCAAAGTCATCAAAAAGACAAAATCTAATATAACATCTAGGTAGAGTAAACATCAAACACCAGCCAAAACTGGTTAAACAACTCAATAAACATTTGCTTAAAATATCAATAATCATCATGTTAAGCCCCAATGCGGAATTTGTAGCAAAAATTAGAGCAATCACAATGCCAACACACGCAGACAACGTCAGCATAGTTGCAAAACATCCAGCGCCCAACACCCATATTGATATAACCTTTTAACATATCAGACAATGCGTTGATGATTGGAAAAACCTGGCACCAAAAGCAGCACACTAGAAGCAACTGCAACATCGGCATTTTTTTCCTAAATCTAAAAATAAGCAACTGCCCCTAAAATGGTTGCTACAAAAGCACAAATAATCACCACAACAAACGGGTTAAAAATGATGACCAGAAAGATAAATTCGAGTACGCATGGCAGCAAATCCTGCAACAAGTGTAATCAAGGCAATGGGCAAATCACCACCGTTTAGATAAGCAAAACTTGCACAAGACATGCCTACAAAAAAAGGCCATTAAATTATTGGGGTAGGTACTTCGGTCAATACTATCTAAACGTTTTTCAATCAATGTTGATGGTGTGTTCATCACGTTTTTGGGTTTCAATGTCTAGTACAATTCTTTGATTTGTACCAAAATACTTACATTGATGCCCTGATGAACGGTATTTCTGGCAGTGGTAATGCGAGCGACCATTGTATAGCGTAGTAAGCGTAATGGCATTAAATGACAATGCACACTCTACCCCGTTGACTCTAAAGACACTCCTAAGCGTTTGGTTAAATCAACTGCAACCACCGATTCAGCACCATACTGCATCAATAACAGTGCACAGCGAACACATAGGCGAGTAATACGCTGCTGCTCTTCATAACTTAGGTAGGGCAATCTTTGAATTTTTAGTTTGGGCGCTAGACAGTGTATTTGTCATCATTTTTATTCATAAACCCATAAGTTAAAATTATTTTTGTTGATATTGTAAACAAAGTTAGTTAAAAAAATCATAAAAATTCGCTAATTATTTAAAAATCTTGTATGATAATTTTTAAATTCGGTCATTTTTGTACTTTACTTGGTTTAATTGATAGATAATGAAACAAATCCATATTGTGCTTTATACACCAAAAATTCCCTAACAACACCGGCAACGCCATACGTTTGTAGTGCCAACACGGGGGCAATTTTACATTTGGTTGAACCTTTGGCGTTTGAATTGGATGATAAAAACTAAAACGAGCAGGTCTCAGATTATCATGAATATGCTAACATGCAGGTGCATCAAGATTGGCAAGCGTGTAAAGAAGCGTTGGCTCGGCAAGGTGTAACAACCATTGTAGCTTTAACAACAAAATTTAGTCAGCCTTTTTATGAGTATAGTTTTACCCAAAATCAGGGCAGTATAGCTTTGGTGTTTGGCTCCAGAAACCGATGGGCTTTCGCAAAATGTACGTGATGATATTGGCAAAAGCTAATTGGTTGCGTTTGCCAATGTTGCCAGAATCAAGAAGTTTAAATCTATCTAATAGCGTGGCAATCTGCTTGTATGAAGTTTGGCGTCAATTAGGTTTTTGTTGGCGATGTTGGGCAAAGTGTTGGTTATCATCGTCTTAGTTCGCGACCAGAATAATATGATAACAATCATAAGGAATTTGAATGTTTGAGTCTTTTAAACAAACCAGCTCATCTATTTATTTTTGATAATAGTTTTTGCATTAACCGCTTGTGGCGAAAAAAACCCACTAATAACAATTCTGCTAATAATAAAACTCAAGCTGATGCAAAGGATGAATTTGTTGGCTGCTATACCATTAATAAAGACACCCCTGCTCAAATTAAAAATCAGTAAAAATCAAGATGGCTATGTTATGCAAAATGAAAGAGCCTAAAAGGCGCAAAAACGCTTTTGGGATAATCCTGAATCATTAAAAAGGTAGAGCCTGAGCAGGCGTGGAATTTTTCGGGTAAATGCACTGGATTTTGGCAAAGACGATGTACAAGCAGTGATTATGCGACCTGATAATATGATGGTATTAACAAAAAGTAAAAGATACCAGTAAAATGTCAATCCAAAATTAGACAGCGATTTTTGTGGTGCATATTTTTGGGGCGGTGAATACTATTTATGCGGTAGATTGTGATGATAAGCAAATAGATATTGTTAAGACTGAGCGGTAATAAGTTTATTCAATATAAAAATTTTTAGAAAAACTACCTAAATTAGGTATAAAAATGCCACTAAAAGCACAATTCCAAAAGGATAATAGTCTTTTTATGATATTGATATTTATTTAAAAATACTTATGCTTTTGAGTATTTTTAAAAAGCATAACATTTTTGAATTAAAGTCTTTTATAATATTAAAGATCTATGGGTTTTCTACCCACTTTCCCATCAAGTGTTTAACTTGATTTATTTTAGTTTAGGATATTGTTATGACAACCTATTATAAAGATTCTGATAGCACTGAAACCCAAGAGTGGTTAGATGCATTTGAATCAGTGATTAAAAATGCTGACAAAGAAAGAGCTCAATTTTTATTAAAAGCCTTGTATAACATGGCAGTTCAGGAGGGGTTGCCCTTCAACCGTCTGGATACGGCTTACGTCAATACCATTCCTGCTGAAGACGAGCCAAGTTACCCTGGTGATTTACATATGGAACGCAAGATTCGTGCTTTGGTGCGTTATAATGCTCTTTGCGATGGAGTAATGAAAGCCAACCAAAATGATGACGATTTGGGCGGACATTTGGCAACATTTGCATCGTCTGCAACCCTTTATGAAACTGGTTTTTAACCACTTTTGGCGCGCTCCTGACGAAACCCATGGTGGCGATTTGATTTATTATCAAGGTCATGGTGCCCCTGGTATGTATGCTCGTTCATTTTTGGAGGGTCGTCTTTCTGAAGAGCAGCTAAAAAATTTCCGTCGTGAAGTAGGTGGTAAAGGTCTTTCGAGTTATCCACATCCTTATTTGATGCCAGATTATTGGCAATCCCCAACAGTATCGATGGGTCTTGGTCCTTTGATGAGTATTTATCAAGCCCATATTCAAAAATATCTAACCAACCGTAACCTGTTGAAAGAAGAAAACCGCAAAGTTTGGGCGTTTTTAGGTGATGGTGAGACCGATGAGCCAGAAAAGCCTGGGTGCGATTTCGTTGGCAGGACGTGAAAAATTAGACAACCTTATCTGGGTAATCAACTGTAACTTGCAACGTCTGGATGGTCCTGTACGTGGTAATGGCAAAATCATTCAAGAGCTTGAATCGGTGTTTCGTGGCGCAGGCTGGCGAGTGATTAAAAGTAATCTGGGGCGACCATTGGGATTCACTGTTAGCCAAAGACACTACAGGTGTTTTGAAAAACGCATGGAAGAGGTTGTTGATGGTGAATATCAACTTTATGAAGCGCGTGATGGAGCATTTACTCGTAAAAGAATTCTTTGGTAAATATCCAGAGCTTGAAGCAATGGTTGCTCATTTATCCAATGAAGAAATTCAGCGTTTAAACCGTGGCGGTCATGACCCTAAAAAGTTTACGCCGCATACAGTGAAGCAATGAAGACCGTTGGTCAGCCAACAGTGATTTTGGTAAAAACGGTTAAAGGTTATGGATTATCTAGCCAAATTCAAGCCGTAAACAAGCCCACCAAATCAAAAAGCTCGACGAATCAGGTCTAAGATATTTTAAAGAACGTTTTGATTTGCCAATTGGCGATGAAGAGTTAAAAGATTTACCGTTTTATCGTCCTGCTGAAGACACTCCAGAATATAAGTACTTAATGGGTCGTCGTCAGACATTGGGTGGGCATTTGCCAGCACGCAGAAGTGGACATATTCCATTAACCATCCCTGAATTGTCCATCTTTGATAATGTATTGCAGGGTAGCAATGGTAAAGAACAATCAACCACAATGGTGTTTGTGCGTTTGTTGTCAGCACTTCTTAAAAAAACAAAGATCTTCAAAAATACGTTGTACCAATTGTTCCTGATGAAGCACGTACATTTGGTTTTAGAAGGCATGTTCCGTCAATTGGGCATTTATTCATCTGTTGGTCAAAACTATGTTGCTGAAGATGCTGAAGCCTTGATGGGTTATAAAGAAGCTAAAAATGGACATATGCTTGAGGAAGGCATTAACGAGGCCGGCGCGATGAGTGCTTTGATTGCCTTAGCAACTAGCTATTCTACGAATGCCTTGCCAATGATTCCAATGTATATTTATTACTCAATGTTTGGCTTCCAACGCGTGGGTGATTTGGCATGGGCGGCTGGCGATTGTCAGGCTCAAGGCTTCTTATTCGGTGCAACCGCAGGACGTACTACTTTAAATGGTGAAGGCTTGCAACACCAAGATGGCTATTCTCATGTGCATTTTTGGCACCATTCCAAACTGTGTCACCTATGACCCTTGCTTTGGCTATGAGCTTGCAGTTGTAGTGCATGATGGCTTACGTCGTATGTATGGAGAAGGCGAGCGTGTTTATTACTACATCACTTTAATGAATGAAAAACTATGAGCATCCAGCAATGCCTGAAGGAGTGGAAGAGGGTATCAGACGTGGTATGTATCTGCTAGAAGATAATGGTTCTATGCAGGTGCAACTACTTGGCTCAGGTGTGATTTTACGTGAAGTGCAAAAAGCAGCTCGCATTTTAGCAGAAAAATTCTCTATTACAGCAAACGTATGGAGCGTAACAAGCTTTAATGAGCTGACCAAAGATGGTATGGCGTGTGATGATTACAATCGCTTACATCCAACTGCTGAACAAAAAAACACCATGGATCACCAGCCAGCTTAGTGGCCATACAGGTGTGATTGTGGCAGCGACAGACTACATCAGAAACTATGCTGAACAGATTCGCGGCTGGCTTCCAGAAGGTTCTGCCTATACAACGCTTGGTACAGATGGTTTTGGGCGTTCAGACACTCGTCAAAAATTTACGCAGTTTCTTTAACGTAGATGCCAATCATATTGTTTTAGCTACTTTGAAAAATTAGCGGACAAAGGTGAAATTGGTGTTGAAGTGGTTCAACAAGCTATTGAGTTATTTGAAATTGATGCTGATAGTCCACCAGCGTGGCAACCACAACCACATTTTGACTATTTCCCAGATGCGCCAGCAGTATCGGTGAGTGCTAATCCGCACCCAGTACCTGAGCTGATTGACGAAGATAAGTAACCCAAATTAGGAGAATGTGATGGAAATTAAAGCCCTCAGATTTGGGGGTGTAGATAGTGCCGAAGTTAGTGAAATTATGGTAAAAGTTGGCGATGTTGTTAATAGTGATGACAACATTGCCCTGGTTGAGTCTGACAAAGCATCTGTGGAAATTCCGCAGGTGTTAGTGGCACAGTAACAGCGATTTTTAATTCAAGTGGGTGATCAAATCAGTCAAGGTAGCCCCTTGATAACCATCAGTGAGAGTGACGCGGGTGCAAAATCAGAAGAACAAGCACCTGCAAATGTAGAAGTTGCCACCAAGCCTGAAAGCAATGAGGTTGTTTCCGCTTCAGAAACAAGCACTCCTATTGCAACTGGTACAGCAGTAAGTCAAACGTATAATTTACCTGATTTGGGCGTGGATAGCGCAAGCGTAGCCGAAATTATGGTAAAAGTGGGTGATACTGTTGAAAAAGACCAGCCAGTGATTTTAGCAGAATCAGATAAGGCTTTCAGTAGAAGTGCCAGCACCAGTTGCAGGCGTTGTGGAGGCTATTTTGGTCAGCGAAGGCGATACTGTCACCAATGCCCAAGCTTTTTATTACGATTAAATCTACTGAGGGCGGCGCTGTAGCTGCTACACCAAAAAGTTGAAGAAGCAGCCGTTCCAGCGCCATTAGCACCAGCTCAGTCAAAACCTGCCCAACCTACAAATCAGATCGCAAAATTAAGTGAAGCTGAGGTAAATGCCAAAGCACGTGATGTTTATGCTGGACCTGCGGTGCGCAAATTGGCTCGTGAATTGGGTGTGGATATTGGTTTGTTAAAAGGTACAGCTGCTCATGGTCGTATCTTAAAAAGAAGATTTGTTTGGGTATGTCAAATCAGTCATGACAGGCGCGACCAAACCTGCTAACGCTATTAGCGTGAATGCTCCAGTACGTTCAGGTTTACCTAGCTTGCCTGATATGAGTAATCGGGAAATCTGGGGTGAGATTACTACTGAAGATTTGACACGCCTACAAAAAGTGTCTATTCCGCAGTTAAATTACAATACTTATCTACCTCAGTTACCCAGTTTGACCTATCAGATATTACAGATACTGAAGCTTTGCGTAGTGAACTTAAAGATGAGATGAAAAAGCAGGGTGTTAGCCTCAACCATCTTGGCTTTTTATCATGAAAGCAACCGCTTACGCTTTAATGAAGTTTCCAAAATTCAATAGTCATTTATCAGATGATAATACGCAAATTATTGTTCGTAAAACTGTACATATGGGTTTTTGCAGTTGCAACGGACGATGGTTTGACTGTGCCTGTAATTCGTGATGTACAGAATAAAGGCATTAAGCAAATTGCCATTGAAATTGGTGAACTTGCCAAAAAAAGCTCGTGATAAAAAAATTATCTGCCAAAGAGTTACAAGGGGCATCGTTTACCATTTCTTCCCAAGGTAATTTGGGCGGTACCTACTTTACACCACTGGTAAATTGGCCACAAGTGGGCATTTTGGGTGTATCAGAATCATCATTCCAGCCCCTGTTGAATCCAGCAACCAAATCGTTTGAGCCACGTTTAATGCTGCCATTATCGCTATCTTATGACCATCGTGTGATTAATGGGGCGGATGCAGCGGTATTTACTCGTTATGTTGCCAAACTATTGGCTGACCCAAGAAAAATCTTGCTTTGATGATTTCTTTAATTAAATTTAATTAAAAAGTTAAAGTTATAGGCAAATAAAAGACGGTTTTTAAAACCGTCTTTTTTATCATCTAATCATTTATTATGGGTTAAAGTTTACAAGCTCCACCAGCGCAGCTCATCATCTAAGTCGCTTTGAGTGTCATCTGCACCATCGCGAGTGTTGTGATAATACAAAGTTTTTAAACCATATTTATAAGCAGTTAATAAATCTTTTGGTCATGATGCTCATGGGTACTTTGTTGTTTTCAAATTTTCTTTGGGTCATAATTGGTATTGGTGGAAATGCTTTGGTCAATAAATTTTTGCATAATACCAACCAGTTTTAAATACCCTGTGTTATCAGGCATTTGCCATAAAAAGCTCGTATTTATCAGCAAGATTTTTCGATGTCAGGCACCACCTGTTTTTAAAAATACCATCTTTGGATGCTTTTAACCGATACTAAGCCTCTAGGTGGCTCAATGCCATTGGTTGCATTGGCAATTTGACTGCTGGTTTCTGATGGCATTAATGCAGATAAGGTTGAATTGCGTAACCCATACGTTTTAATGTCTTGACGTAAGGATTCCCAATTATAATGCAGTGATTCTTGACAAATGCCATCTAAATCTTTCTTATAAGTATCAATTGGCAAAATTCCCTGACTATAAGTGGTTTGGTCAAACCAAGGGCAAAGCCCCTTTTTTCTTTAGCTAGTTGGTTGGAAGCCTGCAATAAATAGTACTGGAACGCTTCAAACGTGCGATGGGTTAAGCTAATTGCGCCATCATCAGAATATCGAGTATTATTTTTGGCTAGATAATAAGCATAATTGATAACCCCAACCCCAAGTGTACGACGATTTAGGCTGCCGCGTCTGGCGGCGATTACAGGGTAGTCCTGATAATCAAGTAATGCGTCCAAGGCTCGCACAATCAGTTCAGCTGGTTCTTGCATGTCTTCAAGTTTATTTATTTTACCCAAATTAATTGCTGACAAAGTGCAAAGAGCAATTTCTCCCTGTTCATCATTAATATTGGTGAGCGGTGAAGTTGGTAGGGCGATTTCATGCATAAATTAGATTGACGTACAGGAGCAACTTTTTGGGTCAAAAGGACTATGTGTGTTGCAGTGATCAACATTCTGCACATAAATCCGCCCCGTGCTGGCACGTTCTTGTAATAAAAGTTTCAAACAATTGTTTGGCTGCAATCTGGCTTTTGCGGATGCTTGGATCAGCTTCGTATTGCGTATAAAGCGCTTCAAATTTTTGCTGGTCTGCAAAAATGCTTCATACAAACCAGGTACATCAGATGGTGAAAAATAGGTGATGTTTTTCCCCTGAATTAAGCGTGTATAAAGCGTTTTATTGATTTGCACTCCATAATCCATATGGCGAACTCGGTTATCTTCTACGCCACGATTATTTTTTAAAACAAGCAAATCCTCAACCTCTAAATGCCAAAGTGGATAGAACAAAGTTGCCGCACCACCACGCACACCGCCTTGTGAACAAGATTTGACTGCTGCCTGAAACATCTTAAAAAAATGGGATGCATCCTGTATGTTGAGCTTCACCGCCACGAATTGACTGCCCAACGCTCGAATTGCACCAGCATTTACACCAATACCAGCTCGCTGTGATACATAGCGAACTATGGCTGATGTGGTTGCGTTAATACTGTCCAAATTGTCACCACATTCAATTAATACACATGAACTAAATTGACGAGTTGGTGTGCGTACGCCTGCCATGATGGGCGTGGGTAAGGAAATATAAAAAAATTAGATGCAGCATCATAGAAAACGTTTTTACATAATTTAAAACGCACGGATTTTTTTCATAACTTGCAAATAAACACATACCCACCAACATATACAAAAAAACTGGGGGCTTTTCAAAGATTTTTTTGCTAACCCGGTCTTGCACCAGATATTTACCCATCATTTGTTCAACCGCTGCATAAGCAAATGTCATATCGCGATTGTGGTCAATGTATTGATTTAGAGTGTCAAATTCGTCTTGAGTATAATCTTGCAAAATGTGTTTATCATATTTATTTGCATTGGTTAGTTTTTGAACGTGTTCATACAAATGTGGCGGTTCAAAATCATCATAGGCAATTTTGCGAATATGAAAAATTGCTAAGCGTGCTGCTAGATATTGATAATCAGGCGTATCTGCAGAAATCAGGTCAGCAGCGGCCTTAATGATGGTTTCATGAATATCTTTTGGTACTGATACCATCGTAAAAATTGAATGTGTGATTTTAACTCTACTTGCGATACGGAGACGTTTTTCCAATCCTTCGGCAGCCCAAGTAATTACTTTGTGTATTTTATCCAGATTAATTGCTTCAAACGTGCCATTGCGTTTTTAACTTTAATTTTTATCAATGTGAGTCATACAAACCTACTTAAATTTTAAAACAGTCAAAGCACAAAATAATAAATAACTCAAATAGTTATTGCATATTGTTATTACGTGTTAATGATACAAAAAAATTCACTATATCTAGTGTGTATTTTTGAAACGCGGCACAATATAGCCTAATATTTTACTAGCCTTGTTTTGATAAATTGTGATTTTTACGCTTTATATTTTTTTAGACTTACTGGCACAGCTTAGGTGCTGTTTAGCTTTTGAGCCTTGTCAAGAGTTTTTTAAAAATATGATGAAATTTTTTTCAATTAATTTATGCAAATTTTAACAATTTAAGAAACTATCATTTGGCATTGACTACTTCAAAAAGTAGTATTTGATGTATGAAAAACACACTTTGGGAGAGTGGTTTGGTTTTTAAAAATATGCTAAAGTTGCAATATTGCAATTTTTGAGGCAACCTTATAGAGTATCTCATGAAAATATCCGTCCCACATATCCATGCCAAAGCCTTTTGATGGCAGTGCAGGTCATAGCCAATTTTCAACACAATCACACACTTTAACGGACGGATTCTTAAGAAGGCTGACTTATCTGCGGTTTTTCAGTAACGGATTTTTGCAATTTTCGTTGCTCTTATTGTTTGCCAAATAGGTTTATCAGGGCAAAAAGACCAGACGATGAGTTAACTTTATCAGAAATCAATACACTGTTTTTAGGATTTGCAAGTCTTGGTACAACTAAAATTCGCTTAACAGGTGGTGAACCAACTATGCGTCGTGATTTATCAGAGATTATTAAGTTAGCAAAATCACAAACAGGTATTAAAACAGTAGCGGTAAGTACCAATGGGTATAAATTAGCAAAACATATATCCGCTTGGCAAGAAGCAAAACTAAATCAAATAAATTTAAGTGTCGATAGTTTTGATGCAGATGTATTTAAACGTATGACAGGTTTTTGATATTTTTGCCACAGTTGCTAAAAAGATGTGGACAAAGTTCTTGAAACAACCGATATTCGTGTTAAAAATGAATGGCATTTTTAACCCAAGAAACCGCATATCACAACCCTAATGAGTGCATTGGCATTTTGTAAAAAAATCGTCCAGTTACTTACCGTTTTATTGAATTTATGCAAACCAGTGATAACAACCAGCTGTTTTTTTGCTCAACATCAAAGCGGTCGCTTAATTAAAGAGTATCTTACCAATCAAGGCTGGCAACCTAAACCAAAAACAAAACGATAGTGGACCTGCCATTGAATATACGCACCCTGATTATTTAGGCAGTGTTGGCATTATTGAGCCTTATGCTAAATACTTTTGTGATAGCTGCAATCGTTTGCGAGTCAGTAGCCTTGGTAAAGTGCATCTATGCTTGTTTGATAGTCAAAATTATGACATTCGCCCCCCATTTAACTCATCAAGATATACAAGGGTTAAAACAAACATTGTCCCTCATTAATGCCAATCAAAACCAGAACACCATCATTTAAACAATAACAACAGTGGTTTGATGAATAATTTATCACTGATTGGCGGTTAGATTGTTTAATCAATACTTTTTGTTGTTTGTTTGGAATTTTTATCATGAAGAAACCTGAAAAGCTTTTTATACCTTTAAATATTGCTATCTTAACAGTATCGGATACGCGCACTTTGGCTGAAGATACCTCAGGGCAGTATTTGGCTGATAGTATTGTTGCTGAAGGTCATCGGTTATCTGATAGAGTATTGATTACTGATGATGTTTATGAAATTCGTGCAGTGGTGAGTCGTTTTATTGCGGATAAAAACATTCAAGTTGTTATTAGTACTGGTGGAACGGGTTTTTATGGACGCGATAACATGCCTGAAGCGGTAAATGTTTTATTTGATAAATCCATTGATGGTTTTGGCGAAATGTTCCGTCTATTATCCAAAGATGAAATTGGCATGGCAACATTACAGTCGCGAGCGATTGCAGGTATGGCAAATCAAACTGCGATTTTTTGTTTGCCCGGTTCAACCTCGGCATGCCGTATGGGTTGGGAAAAATTTTTAAAAAGAACAGCTGGATAATCGCATTCGTCCTTGTAACTTTGTTCCACATCTACTAAGAAAAAAACTGATTTGTGGCTGAATTGAACTTTATTGTATGATGACAAAGCAAATCTCAGATGTGTTGGCGGGCGTGCTAATTTTGGCAGGTGGGCAGTCCAGTCGTATGGGAACCCCAAAGGCTTTATTAAGAGTGGATAATAACCAGACCTTGTTGGAATTTCATTATCATTGTGCCAAAAAAATTAAACATTCCTGTTTTTTTATTGCTGATAACCAAAAAGGTTTTGGTGAAATTCTACCAGATGCAATTTTGGTTTCTGATTACATCAAACCAGATGAATGCGGCAAAGGTTCTGGCGCATTGTCGGCAATAGCAGGGCTACTAAAAGTTTTATTTGATTCTTTTGATGTTCAAAATAAATATATTTTTGGTCATTAGTTGTGATAGTTTAATTGCGATAAATCAGATTGCAGATATGTTTGTCAAAAATATGGATAAACCGTATCAAGCAATTTATCTTTATGATGATAAAGATTACCCTTTATTAGGCGTGTATGCGTGCAATTTAAAAGACGAATTAATTCATGAATTGAAAAAAATAATCAATTATCAGTCATGAGGTTTTTATCCAAAATTTATCACAAAAAAAGTGTTATTACCGGACTGTTTTTCGAGGATTAACAAACTTTAACACCCAAGATGAATATAACCAGGCTTTAATTAATTTTGCCAATAAAGATAAATTAATAAAACTAAGAGAAATTTATGTTAAAAATCAGAAAAGATGCTGACCCATTTAGATAATAATGGGGATATTAAGATGGTGGATGTGGGTGATAAAGTAGCCACAAAACGCACCGCCAATGCATCTGCTAAAGTGGTGTTTCAAAAGAAATTTATCAAATTATTCGCCAAAAATGACGGCATAACCAAAAAGGGCAGTATTACGCAAACCGCTCATATCGCAGGAATTATGGCGGGTAAAAACTCATGAATTAATTCCGCTTTGTCACTTGTTACCCTTAGATGCCATTAAAATGTCATTTGAATATTTAGATGATGAATGCAGCATTCAAGTGATTGCTACTGCTAAAGTAACTCACAAAACAGGTGTTGAAATGGAAGCCTTAACCGCTGTGTCTGTGGCGTGTTTAACCATTTACGATATGACCAAAGCATTAAGCCATGATATCTGCATTACTGATATCTGTTTGATAAATAAAACAGGGGGAAAAATCAGATTATGAACGAGATTAAGATTACCGTTTTATATTTTGCAAGTCTTGCTCAAAAAGGCGAAAAATAGATGAAGAGATAATGACAGTGCAAAACCACAGATTTATCTACATTATACCAATTGCTGTCAGATAAATATCAATTTGAATTGACCCAAGATAAATTATCTGTTGCGGTCAATCATGAGTTTAGTGATTGGAATCAAAAATTGCAACAGGTGATGTGGTTGCTTTTTATCCCACCTGTGGCGGGGGTTGATTGTGAAAACAGTGCATGATAAATCTTTAACGATTAGCCTACCAGAAGATATAGTGTATGCCGTAGCGTCCGAAAGCGGTTTTTGCTCTTTTGGATAAAAATTAATAGTGATAGACTAAAAGCAATGATTTTGGACAATCAAGCTGGAGCGTTGGTGAGTTTTGAGGGCTTGGTTAGAAATCATAACAACAAACGACCTGTTTCATGTTTAACATACTATGGTTATGAAAAACTTGCGTTAAATCAAGGAGCAAAGTTAATAGCAGAAGCCAAAAAACGGTTTGATATCACCCATGCAGTAGCCATTCATCGAATCGGTGAGCTTGAAATCGGCGATATGGCGGTTTTGGATTGGCGTAAGTTCTGCCCATCGCACGGCCGCATTTTTGGCATGTCAATGGTTGCTTGATGAAATCAAAGCGTCCATTCCAGTTTGGAAACAAGAATTTTATACTGATAGCGATAATAGTTTATGGCTATCTAACAACGGCTAATGCCATTTTATTAATAGTCTTATTTTGGAGATTTTTATGTCAATTAGTGCTAGAAACCAGCTTATTGCAACTGTAAATGAAATTCAAACAGGGGCAGTAAATGATGTTATTCATTTAACTCTTACTAGTGGTGATAAATTAACCGCCGTTATTACTCATAACAGCACCGAACGTTTGGGCTTAACTGTTGGTCGTGAGGTTGTGGCAATTTTAAAGCGCCTGCTGTTATGTTGTCTGTAGGTAATGAATTGATTTTTATCATCTTGCAACCAGCTATCGGGCGTTGTGGAAAAATCGTTGATGGTGCGGTCAATTCAGAAGTTCATGTTAAAAACCGAAAATGGCACTGTGATTGTCGCAATCATTACTGCTTATAGTCGCCAAAATTTAAAAATTAGAAGTTGGCAGTGCTGTTACTGCGTCAATCAAAGCGTCTAATGTGGTTTTGGGGTGTAAAAGCTAAATCATAAGATAAAAACCTAGCTGGGCACTTTAGTTGTCATTGATTTAAAAATAGGCTAAAAGTGCCGCACGGCTAAATACTTCTCTAAGTTCAAAGCTGGTATGAAGCTGACTGACTCCATCAATCTTACTAAGTTTATTTAATAAAAAAATCTTCATAATGACGCATGTCTTTTACTACCACCTTCAATAAATAATCTTCACTACGTCCAGTAACAATACTGCAATTGATAACCCTCATCAAATTTAGCAATTTCTTCCTCAAATTCACAAAAAAACGTTCTTTGGTGTGTTTATCCATACTGACTGCTACAAAAATCGCTAAACTACATCCTAAGGCTTCTGGTGAAGTGTGGGCGTGATAACCTGTAATCACTCTCGTGTCTTCCAAACGTTTAATGCGTCGAATGACGGGTGTTGCTGATAAATTGACCATTTCGGCAATCTCGGCAATGGATAATCGAGCATTTTTGGATAACAATCGTAAAATTTTTTGGTCAATGGTATCAAGATGGGTCATGTAAATTCATATAGGCGATAAAATTGAGTGAATTTTTACTATAAAAAAACTTAAAAATTAGTGGATTATTAAAAATTTTTAAAAAAATAGCATGAAAATTGGTAAAAATACTAAGTGTTTTTTTCTTTATAATAAACCAAATTTAAAAAAATAGTAAGGTAGCTTTTATGCACACACAATCCCAAAAAAATACCGCCTTTGATTATACAAAATATCGTCCTTTTGCCTTTGCCCCTTCATTAAAAGACTGCACTTGGTGCGATAAACGCATAGAAAAAAAGCTCCAATTTGGGCAAGCGTTGATTTGCGAGATGGTAATCAAGCGTTAATCGACCCAATGAACATTGATCAAAAATTACGATTTTTTTCAGTTATTAGTTGAGATTGGTTTTTAAAGAAATTGAGATTGGTTTTTCCTTCAGCAGCTCAGGTAGAGTTTGATTTTACCCTGTCGCTTAATTGAAGATGGTTATGTTCCTGATGATGTTACTTTGCAAGTTTTTGGTGCAGGCGCGTGAACATTTGATTGAGCGAACCTTTGAAGCCTTACAAGGAGCAAAACGAGCGGTGATTCATGTGTATAATTCCACATCCAAAGTTCAGCGTGATAAAGTTTATCAGTTGGACAAGGCTGGTATTAAACAGATTGCCATCAATGGAGCAACTTTGGTGCGAGATATTGCCAAAAAAATACACAAAAAAACAGAGTGGATTTTTGAATATTCTCCAGAAAGTTTTAGTCAGACAGAACCTGATTTTTGCTGTTGAGGTGTGTGATGCCGTTTGTGAGGTGTGGCAGCCCCAAAAACGGTCAAAAAGTGATTTTAAACTTACCAGCAACTGCTGAAGCGAGCACACCTAATTTGTACGCTGACCAAGTAGAATATTTTTTTGTCGTCATCTAAAACACCGCAAGGATGTGATTGTTAGCTTGCATACCCATAATGATAGAGGCTGCGCAGTAGCGGCAGCAGAGCTTGGGCTTTTAGCAGGTGCTGACCGTATTGAGGGGACGCTTTTTGGGCAATGGTGAGCGTACTGGCAATATGGATATTTTGGTTATGGCGATGAATTTATACACCCAAGGCATTGACCCACAACTTGATTTATCACAAGTCAGCCAAATTGTGCAAGTGGTTAGTCAGTGCACTAATTTACCCGTTCATCCAAGACATCCTTATGTAGGTGATTTGGTGTTTACAGCGTTTAGTGGCTCACACCAAGATGCTATCAAAAAAAGTCTGGATTATAATGAAAAACACCGTGATACAGAAAATCATTGGGATGTGGCTTATTTGCCGATAGACCCTTTGCATATTGGACGAGGCTATCAAGATGTGGTGCGTATTAATAGCCAATCAGGCAAAGGTGGGGTTGCGTACATCCCTACAACGTCATTATGGGTTTCATTTACCACGCTGGACTCAGATTGATTTTTGCTAAAGTGGTACAGCAAGAAGCGGAGACATTGGCTCGCGAATTAAAAACCCAAGAGCTGTTGGATATTTTTCACTAAAACGTATCTAAACCAAAATGCATATCGTTTAAGCGACTATCAAATCAATAACAAAGGTGGTCACGTAACGTTTCAAGGGCAAGTTGCAGGCATTGATGATGTGTTTGAAGTTGTAGGTCAAGGAAATGGAGCATTGTCTGCGTTTATTGATGGTCTGGTTAAGTCAACAGGTAAACAAATTCATGTTACCAATTATGCTGAACATGCCATTAATACAAAAACAACCCAAAGTCAAAGTGATGACGAATTAAGTGACAATCAAACCAACTCTTTGGCGGCAGCTTACATTCAACTAAGTGTTGATGGTCAGATTTATTCAGGTATTGGCACTTGTAACAGTACAGTATCTGCAATGTTAAAAAGCGGTCTTATCAGCACTTTCTCAAACGGTTTAATATTATCAAATCTTCTTTTTAAACCAGCCCCAATGATTATTAATTGGGGTTTTTTTCATTTGGGGTTAAAACACAATAAAAATTACAAAAACAATATTTGAGAATAATAAAAGTTTAATTATAATAAGCGACCTTACTAATTCCATTTAGCGCAGCCAATCTATTCTTTCCAATGACAACACCTGCTCAATTCTTACGCAAAATTTTATATGATTTACACCAAAGTATCTATGTTCTGCTTGGCGGCTCTTTAGAGGATGAGACGCTAAACTGGGCAGGTCGTGGCATTACTTTTTGGGCATTGGCATTAAGATTTTTGATTTTACTGACCATCATTGGATTTTTTATTGGTTTTTGGTGTATTTATTAAAACACTTGCGAACCCCTTTTGCACTTGTCTCAAAGAAAATTAGCCATTTTACGTTCAACGCTGCGTTATATTTGGTTTACCTTGAGTTTGCTTGCGGTAATGACGCAAATTGGTATACCAGCAGGCGTGGTTAAAGCCACTGCTAAAGCGTCTTTATGGGCAGGTTTTTATTATGTGCTTTTGGGCAACCAGTGGACAAATGATGGCCAAAGTGTTGCAGTATTATGAATTAAATGCATCCATTGAACAACTATTAAAAACATGATATTGGTCATGATTATTGTGTTGGCGTTAGGTACTGTTCTGGCACAATTTGGTTTTTGATATTGTTTCTTTGGTTGCAGGTCTTGGGATAGTGGGTTTGGCGGTGGGTTTTGCTGCACAAAGCACATTAGCCAATTTTATCGCAGGCATTACTATTTTAGTGGAACAATCATTTCAGGTGGGCGATTGGATTAGGATAGGTGATAAAGAAGGGCGTGTGGTAAAAATTTCTTTGCGTGCTACTCAAATTTTTAGACCGTGATAACATCATCATTATTATACCAAATGCTACCATGTCATCTTCTGAAATTGTGAATTTGACATCAAAAAGATGATTCGTTTTTTTCTGTTAAAGTTAGAATTCCTTTGCATGCTGACATTGGTCAGGCTAGAAATGCTATTTTTGGGTAAATTATCCAAAGAAGAAGTGGTGTTAAAGCATCCAATGCCCTTGGTTACGGTTGATGAATTAGGCGAATATGCTTTGATTTTAACTGTTAGATTTTGGGTAGCTCCATTATCAGTTGCTCGAATTCCCATCATTAAAGAAAAATTTGACTGAGCGCATTAAACAAAGTCTTGATGAGGCAGGTATTGAAATCCCTTACCCATATCGCAAAAATTATTTTTAACCGATGTTGATGATGAATCTATTCTCACCAATAAAAATTTTATCCAATCAGCCAATCCATGAAAATTTAGAAGAAAGTCTTGAAAATGCCATGAAAAACTTAAGGTTTTTGGTATATATACATTTTTGTTATTTTTGCGGTATGATAACCTTTTGTTTTTGGAATAAAAAAATGCGTTATTTTTATTTCTTTTATGATATTTCTTGGTTTACCTTTATCTGCGTCTGCTGTTACAAAAAAAGATATGCTTGGAACATGGGAGTGCGTTACTGCAGGTCCTAATAGTTCGCATAAAACTGTAACGTTAGACACGATGAACGCAGACGGTAGCATGTATCAACTTTGGGAAATCGTGCATTATGCAGACGATAATAAGACGGTCAATTTGATTGAAATATTTAATATTAAAAATAATTGGGATTTAAAAAAACAACAAACAAGTCATTAAAAACTGGCAACTTTTTAGATTATCGGGCATATGCACGAGACAAACGCCCGTTATATGATGAAGAAGCGGTTGAGATGTTAAAACAGCGATGGGTGGATGTTTATAAAGCAGATTATGACGATAAAGTGTATATGGCAAAAAGACAAACGTTCATTTTATTATGAGCCAACCAACGGTGTAATTGTATCTCGTTGTCAGAAATTATCTTAAATATTCATTGTTCTAAGTTTTTAAATTCGAGATAAATATGAGTAAAAATAAATCACCAAATCCAAATTGCACTTTATCAACCACCTAAAAATTTGGCATCATCAAGCAGATGATGTAAGTATAGGTGGAAAATTTGCTAATATCAATCAGCCTACCTCGGGGGCTAGATATCAAAAATCATTACTCAGAGGCGATAAACCTTATCAGCTTTATAGTTTAAATACACCCAATGGTGTTAAGGTGAATATTATTTTAGAAGAACTCAAAGCTCTGGGGTGTTTAGACTTTGACGCTTTTAAAATTGATATTATGACAGGCGAACAATTTGGTACTGATTTTGTATCAATCAATCCAAATTCAAAAATTCCTGCATTAGTAGATTATTCAGACGAAACGCCAATCAATATTTTTTTGAAAAGTGGGGCAATTTTTATTGTATCTTGCTAAAAATATCAGAAATTTTTGCCTGAAGACCCGGTTGAAAATGCTAAAGTTTTGTCGTGGCTGATGTGGCAAATGGGTTCAGCACCGTTTTTAGGAGGCGGTTTTGGGCATTTTTATGCTTACGCACCTTATCCTATGGAATATCCCATCAATCGCTATGCACTTGAGGTTAAGCGCCAACTGGATGTTTTTAGATAAACATTTAGCAAATTATCAGTATATGGCGCAAGAGTACAGCATTGCAGATATGGCAATTTACCCTTGGTATGGTTGGTTGGTTTTAGGTAAATTGTATGTTGGCGATGATTATGATGCTAAAACCTTTTTGCAAACAGATAATTATCAAAATATTGTTCGTTGGGCGCAATTAATCGCGCAACGTCCAGCAGTACAAAAAGCTGAAAATCTGATTTTAAGTTCAATTTAAGTTAAAACAATAAGCCCTAGATTTTTAGGGCTTATTTAAATCAGTAAAACTTATTTAGGTAAATATGATTTAATGGCGAAAATGTCTCATTCCTGTAAAGACCATAGCGATGCCATGTTCATTAGCGGCAGCAATCACTTCATCATCACGCATAGAACCACCAGGCTGAATGATGCATTTTACACCCGCCTTGGCAGCGTTATCAATGCCATCACGGAATGGAAAAATGCGTCTGATGCCATGACAGCCCCTTCAACACTAAGCCCAGCATGTTCAGCTTTGATAGCGGCAATTCGAGCAGAATTAACTCGACTCATTTGTCCTGCTCCCACACCAATGGTTTGTCGGTTTTTAGCGTAAAACAATCGCATTGGATTTAACGTATTTGGCAACTTTCCAAGCAAAAATCAAATCATCAAGTTCACTGTCTGTTGGTGCGATTTGAGTAACAACTTTTAAACTACTTTTTATCAATCATTCCCAAATCTTGATCCTGCACTAAAAGTCCGCCATGAACGCGTTTAAAATCATATTGAGGTGTGCGTTTATCAGCGTCAGGTAATTCGCCACAAAACCAAAACGCGTACATTTTTGGCAGCAGTAATATCTAAGACACCATCATCAATGCTAGGGGCAATGATAACTCTACAAATTGGCGCTTGATGATTGCTTGGGCGGTTTTGACATCGAGTGGGCGGTTAAAAGCGATGATGCCACCAAAAGCGGATTCAGGGTCGGTAGCATAAGCCAAATTATAAGCGTCTAAAATACCATCAAGAGAAACGGCAACTCCGCAAGGGTTGGCGTGTTTGACAACGACACAAGCGGGTTTAACAAAGATTTTACGCATTCCCAAAGCTGCATCCGTATCGGCAATATTGTTATAGGATAATTCGTCTTGTAATTGTTTGGCGGTAGCAATGGATGCTTTTTTGGTATTTTTTATCAATATAAAAGGCGGCATCTTGGTGTGGATTTTCGCCATAGCGCAAATCTTGAGCCTTGTCTAATTGTAGATTGAATGTACGGGCAAATTTATCAGCTTCTCCAGCCTTTTTACCAACTCTAGCACCTAAATAACCAGCAATCATACTCATCGTATTGTGCTGTATGTTCAAAAGGCTTTAACGGCAAGATTAAAACGTGTGCTATCAGACAAAAGTGCCATGAGATTTTTAATTCATCAATAACCAAATCATAATCACAAGCATTCACCACAATGCCAACATGCGCATGGTTTTTAGCAGCTGCACGCACCATGGTTGGTCCACCAATATCGATGTTTTCAATAGCATCTTGTAAAGTACAATCAGTCTTGGCAATGGTTTGAGCAAAAGGATATAAATTAACCACAACCAAATCAATGGCATTGATTGCATGTTCTGTCATCACAGCATCGTCAATGCCGCGTCTGGCTAAAAATGCCGCCATGGATTTTTGGATGTGAAGGTTTTAACCCGACCATTCATCATCTCAGGAAATTTTTTGTATAATCGGAAACTTCGGGTGACAAGAATTTGATTATCTTTTAGCAGCTGATATGTGCCACCTGTGGATAAGATGTCAAAGCTAAGTTGTGTTAAATTTTTTTAGCAAATTCAACAATATTAGTTTTGTCAGAAACACTTAATAAAAGCAAAACAGCTTGCTCATAAAAACCCCCAATGGTCATTCTGTCTAAAGACTACTTTTATTACAGACGCAAATGATACCAAGTATTGGAAGTTTTATAAAAGCATTAATTAAAGCAAATTGAGCTTATTTTTCAACAAACCATAGTTTTTTTAGTTTTTGTACGTAATGTGCCACGGTTTTAAACCAAGCATGATGGCAGCTTTAGACTGATTGCCTTTTGGTGTGTTTTAAAATTGCAGTTAAAAATGGTTTTTTTCAAACTCACCCAAAAAGTTCATACAGTTTGTTAGGTTCGCTGCCATTTAGGTTGCTTAAATGATTTTTCTACCACGGCGGTAATATGTGCTGACAAGGTAGATTCTAAGTTTAGATTTTCAGTTGTCATAATTAAGACCTTCTAAAAGTTAAATTTAACGTGCAAACCCCCAACCTATCTAAATAGATGGGTAAATTTGCAGCGGCTTTGGGGGTTATAAATCTTGATAATAATTGAGTTACTTCAACAAAAGCAGGTTTTTTTATCTGTTTTTAGCAGTTAGCATGATGCGTTTTTTTGCTGATTGCCCAAGATGCTTTTTGCGATTCAGCCAGGTAATCGCGCCGACTGGCAATAAAATCGCTAACAACCGCACCGTCAGCACTTTTTAAACGTACTAACAGGTCAGGATACAATTGTTCTTTTTGATTGCGATTGGTAATTAATATGACAATATCTGTACCATCGGCATAATTTTTATATGAAGACTGTACATTGATGTTACTGATATCGGCACTAGGGGTTACACATTTGGCAATTTTTGCAAAAACTTTCAACTCGTTTGGCGTGTTGTGGATTTTTGATTAGTGTGTCCAAATTAAATAGAGTGTATTGAACTATCAATAAGCTCTAATAAAATAACGCAGCCAATTGCCCACATAAGTTGTCCAAAAATGACCTTTTAGTGGCAAGTTGCTGAGTGGTTGGAGCATGAGCAAATACTTTTTGTGATGTATCTTTTTTAGGTGCATCAAAAAGCAGCTGGTGTGATGACATTGCTTAAATTGATGTTGGCATCTGTAGAAACTGGCTTGGCGTTTGTGCCTTGTTTGGCATGCGCTTCCATTTTTTTAAGCAAACCTCAGGACTACTTGCAGTGCGTGTTGCGCTGAACTGGGGAGAGCTTTCGGTTTTTGGAGATGCCTGATTGATTTGCTCATCTAAAAAGCGGCTAAACTCATCAACCTCGTCAAATGCATCGTTTTTGTGCGATGTTGTTTTGACACAGGATTGGAGTTGAGTTTTTTTGGTGTTTTCAACAGGGGGCTGTACCAAATTTTCATTAAGAAAAATACCTGTTGACACCGACCGCATTTAGCACGCGCGGTGGGATCGCCAACCTTGACGGCAGGCATTGGGTAAATTGCCCCACAGCTGGGGCATTTGGTTTTTAGCTGACTCATGAATGTTCCAATTTCTATAGATAACCGCTGATAAGTAAATAAAATACACCTTTATCAACTAGGTCTAATTTTAAGTGCAAAAATCATAAAATTGCACGAAATTTTTGTTTTATCATTTTTGTATAACAAATAAACAATGTTGACCTATTGGCTATGCTACTAAATTGCAAAACATTTTTTTACAATTATTTGGGGTTTAAGCGTATTTTTAGCAGATAAACGACTCCAATGTTTATCTTCTGGTGCGTTATACTGATATGGTTCATCAATTTTGAAGTAGGGTTGATAGGCATTGACAACATCTGCAACTTGATTTTTCAATCAACCCCGCCAAAAACAATTTGACCTTGATTTTTAACAAATTTGCAAAAGTAGGGTGCAAAATGAATTAAAGGTTTGGCTAAAATATTGGCAGTTATAATGTCTGCATTATTAGATTGGGTTTGCCAAAATTCTTTAAATTCTTCAGGTAAAAAAGCGTGTAAACGGTCAGCAACACCATTGAGTTGGGCATTTTGGCGAGTGGCAAGTACTGCTTGAGGGTCAATATCGACTGCATACACCACTTTTGCACCTAAAAGCAGAGCACCCACTCCTAAAATCCCTGAGCCGCAGCCATAATCAATGACAGTTTTATTGGTTAAATCTTGTTCAGCTAACCAGTCTAAACACAGTCTGGTGGTTGCATGATAACCAGTACCAAAGGCTAAACCGGGGTCTAAAATTAGATTAATTGCTGATGCATCAGGTGCGTTTAGCCATTTTGGAACAATCCAAAGATTGCCCTGACATTTAATGGGTTTATAATGGGTCATCCACTCTTTAGTCCAGTCTTTATCATCAAGACAGCTAAGCCACACGCGACTTGCACCAACCTCGGCAGCAATTTCTTGGGCAAGTGTTTGAAAGTCGGTTTGAGTAAAGTCATGGCTATTATCAGAATTGGTATCAAAAATAGCAGTTAAAATAATATTGCCCCATAAAGGCTCTTCACCGGGCATTGGCTCAAATAAAGGTTCATCGCCTGCATCTTCTAGTAAAATAGAAACTGCTTGATTCTCATAAAACAGAGCCTCAGCCAAATCAACTTGATTGGGTGTGCATTGTAGATGAATTTGTTGCCATGACATAATAGATTCCTTGGTTTGGTAGAGTCAGTAAAATATTTTAACTATCTGGTTTTGTTTGTTTGGGCTCATGGGTTAAGGTAAGATATCCAAATCTTCACTGTTAATAGTGGGTAGATTTTGTTTTGCAAAAATGTTGGGTCAAGTTTACAGATTGCTTTTTGTAGCGCTTGAATTCTATCATCTTGAGCCTGAATGTGTGTTAGTAGGGCAGTGATGCTAGTTGCAACGGGGTCTTTTGCTGTTAGGGTTTAGTCCATAAGCATTAAAGTGTTCATCTAATTTTTGCAGTGTGCAACGTTTTGTGAGCATTTTGATTATTGGTTGTGTTATCTTTTATTTGCAAATCATCCGTTTTGCTTTCATGTGCTTTTTATCAATGGTGCGTGCAGCTAACCCAACCATGGTGGCATGTGGAGCAACTTCTTTAACAACAACAGCATTAGAGCCAATTTTGGCGTAATCACCAACAGTAAATCCGCCCAAAAATCTTTTGCACCAGCACCAACGACAACATGACTGCCAAGTGTGGGGTGGCGTTTTGCGCCTTTCTCCCAAGAAACACCGCCCAATGTTACTCCGTGATATAAGGTAACATCATCACCAATTTCAGCGGTCTCACCAATGACTACCCCCATACCATGGTCGATAAACAACCGTTTACCAATTTTAGCAGCAGGGTGAATTTCGATGCCTGTTAGCATACGACTGACGTGTGATAATGCTCGAGCTAAAAATTTTTGGTCATGCTGCCAAAGTGTATAGGCGCCACGGTGCAAAAATGCGTGCATGAACCCCTAGGGTAAGTGAGTAGAATCTCAAGTTTATTGCGCGCTGCAGGGGTCTTTTTCTAAAAATATTTTTCAAGGTCGTCATTAACGGCGCAAGTGAGATTAGATAATTGGCGAAAAAAAGAGACATAATTTGCCTTATAAATCACAAAAATGGTTTATTGTATCACAAAGACCAAAAATTAAAGAGAAAGTTTGGCGATAAGAGCTTGAATTAGAGCATACTCTTTTTGGTCTAATTGCATGCGAGAAGTTAAGCGAGATAAACGATTTGGTAAATCTTTTAATTCATTATCTCTGGCTAAATTTAAATCAATTAATAACTGAGTTAAATGCTGTTCTAATAATTGTTTTTGCTGAAAAATTAATAGCAGGTACGTCCCAATCAGTTCGGGTGATAATGGGTAGGGTATTTTTGCAGATTTATCAGTAAAAATTTTTGTGCTTTTTGTGAAAAAAATAAGCATATAAATCAGCGCTAATTACTTGGATAGCGGCGGCAACATTTAGTACAGGATAGTCAGGATTGGCAGGAATTTGAATGTGGTAATCTGCCAAACTAAGTTCTTCATTGGTCAGCCCTCTATCTTCGCGTCCAAATAAAATGGCAATTTGACAATTTAATGAATCATTTGATTGTAAATGTTGATAAATAAGTGCGGACGCTTGATTTGGAGTAACAACAGGTCGTGGAATATGCCGACTGCGAGCAGAGGCTGCAAAAATTAATGTACAGTCTTCTAAAAGCTTGATGGATATTTTGGGTAATTTGCGCGTTTTGAAGTACAGTTTGCGCCCCGGCAGCATTAGCAATGCTACTATCGTCAATAGGGCGTTTTGGATTGACAATCGTCAGTTTTTTGTAAAGACATGGTATGCATACTACGAGCTGCCGAACCAATGTTGGCAGGTAATGTAGTTCCAACCATAACAATTTTAATGTGTTTTAACAGTTCATAAGGTGTAGAGTGTGTAAAAAGATGAAAGTGTCAAAAAGAATCCTTATCTGAATTAAACAAAAAAATTTCAGGAAATGTTGCTCGAATTCCACCAACAAAAATTTCTACTGCAACCGCCGCAAGTAGCATACCCATGATGCGGCTTAAAAATATTTAAACCTGTTTCACCTAGAAAGCGGCTAATTTTCCCAGCCGCCATCAGCGCGATGTAACAAAATAAACTGATACAAAAACCCAGCCGTTACAATCATCACCAAATCAAAAACCTGTTTAACTTGACTTGAGTAAATGATTACCGTTGAAATGCCGCAGGACCAACAATCATTGGAATGGCTAAGGGGACAACCGATACCGCAGTTAAGGAACTAATATCTACTTCATGTCCTTTTGGGTTTTGCAGGATTACCAGTACCATTCATCATATTAATTGCAATTAAAAATACTAAGATACCACCTGCCACTCGAAACGAGCCCAAAGAAATTCCTAAAAATTTGCAATAAGCTTCCACCCATTAAGGCGAAAAAAATGTGATGGCAATAAATACAGCAATACAGGTAATTTGAGCGGCTTTTTTGTCGTTGTTTAACGCTATAATCATTGGTGATGCTTAAAAACAGCCCCCAATGCACTAAAATGGATTCATCAGTACAGCAAATGCTAAAAATAATTTTAACCAGTTCAGTATTCACGACAATCATCCATTTTTAAAAAGTGGTTGGCGATAAAAAAATTGGCGGTCATTTTAACATAACTTTAAGATGTTTGTTAATAAGTGTTTTTTTGAATAATTTTTTTGTTAAAAAAATTAGTAAATATTTATTATTTATTTTTAATTTGTGATAGAATCAAACGTTTATTTTTTTATAAATTCTAATTGTTGGCAACCTTAAATTGGTTGTTATTAAGGAATAATTTGTGAAGCCATCTCATTTTTATCACTCATGACGCATATAAAAACGAGGCATGCGGTTGTTTTGTTTTTCAGGTGGTTTGGATTCTACCACTTGTTTGTATTGGGCGAAATCTCAATTTTTTTAGATGTTACAGCACTGAGTTTTCGATATGGTCAGCGTCATAGTAGCGAGTTGATTGCTTCAAAGAAAATCGCTCAATATCTTGGGGTGAGTCATCGTATTATTGATATAGATATCGCTCAACTTGGCGGTTCGGCATTGACGGATTTAAATATGGATGTGCCAGATTATCAAAAAGACAGTAAAACCGTTCCTACAACGTATGTGCCTGCTAGAAATACAATTTTTTTATCTTATGCCTTAGCAGCATCAGAAGTATTGGGCGCCCGATTTATTGTTATTGGGGTAAGTTCAGTTGATTATTCTGGTTATCCTGACTGTCGTGCTGATTATATTGAGGCTTTTTGAAACCATGGCAAATTTAGCAACAGTGGCGGGAAGAAATGGTCAGAAATTGTCTATTATTGCGCCCTTGCAGCATTTATCCAAAGCTCAAACTTTAGAACTTGGATTGACTTTGGGGGTGGATTATGGTCAAACGGTTTCTTGTTATCGTGCAGATGCTGATGGGAGAGCTTGCGGAATGTGTGATAGCTGTGTTTTAAGAAAACAAGGATTTGAGCAGGCGGGCATAATCGACCCAACCCGCTACCAGTCAGTTCATTCAATATGATTGAAATTCAAACAATTAAACAACAGTTTTTACGGTTTTGGCTTTATCTAAAGCGGTATATAGACGATTTACTTCCTCAGCGTTTTTGCAAGTACAGCTTAACACGTAATGAGTGAAAACGTCCCGTTCTAGAAGGTTTAACCAAAAATACTGGCGTGATTAAAATCAGGAAAGATTTCAGCCAAAAATCAGCGTTACTTCATGGCGCAAACTGTCATGTTCGCCTTCGTGTCCAATAATGCTTAATGGATAATCCATTGAAATTGCCATAATTCTGGATTCTGGATTTCGGTGCGAGTTGGTTGAGTGGTCATATTGTTTACCTTATTTATTTGCCTTATTATTGCGCTGTTTAAGTTTTTTTGTGTTAATAGGGGTTTGTTAAAATTTTTTCAAGATAATGTGGATTCTGATATATTTATGCAATAGGGTAAGTAATTACCCTTTATGTTTTTATTGTAAACTATATTTAGTCATTTTCTAAAAATGATCGTAAATGTTCAGAGCGTGAAGGGTGGCGCAATTTACGCAGTGCTTTAGCTTCTATTTGACGAATGCGCTCCTTGTTACATCAAATTGCTTGCCAACCTCTTCTAATGTATGGTCGCTTGCCATATCAATTCCAAATCGCATTTTAAGTACTTTTGGCTTCTCGTTCGGTTAGATTATCCAAAACCTCTCGAGTTGCTTCGCGTAGACCTTCAGCGGTGGCACTGTCTACAGGGCTTGAAATGGTGCTGTCTTCAATAAAATCACCTAGGTGACTGTCTTCATCATCTCCAATTGGGGTCTCCATAGAAATGGGTTCTTTGGCAATTTTTAGTACTTTACGAACTTTGGCTTCGCTTTCACCCAGTCTTGCTCCCAGCTCTTCAGGTGTTGGTTCACGCCCCATTTCTTGAAGTAGCTGACGCGATACTCGGTTAATTTTATTAATGGTTTTCAATCATATGAACAGGAATGCGAATGGTTCGTGCTTGGTCGGCAATAGAGCGGGTGATTGCTTGCCGAATCCACCAAGTGGCATAAGTAGAAAATTTATAGCCACGGCGATATTCAAACTTATCCACCGCTTTCATTAGTCCAATATTACCTTCTTGAATCAAGTCTAAAAACTGAAGTCCGCGGTTGGTGTATTTTTTTGCAATTGAAAATTACCAAACGTAAGTTAGCTTCCACCATATCTTTTTTTGGCACGACGCGCTTTGGCTTCCCCAATTGCCATTTGGCGAGCAACAGCCTTCATATCACGAATGTTCATTTTGGAGTTTTTCTTCATGAGCCAAAATCTTTTTCTTGCATGCCAACTACTTCAGGCATAACTTTTTGCCAAAGTTTCAGCAAAAAGCAGGTTTGCCTTCAATACGGTGAGCCAGCCACTCTACATTGGTCTCATTGCTTGGAAAGGTTTTTTTGAATTCTTCCAAAGGCATCTTGCCACGACGTACTACAAGACGCATAATCTGTCTTTCAGTTGTACGAACGTCATCATACACTTCACGCATCAAAGTCATAACTTGGTCAGACAAGCGATTGTTGAGTTTTATAAGCATAAAACGTGTTGCAAGTTCATCGTAGGCTTGCTTGGCTTTTTCACTATTTCGACCATGTTTATCCAAGGTTTTTTTGGCTTTTTGCAAAAAGTGTTTGAATCTCTTCAAAACGAACCCTTACTTCTTCAGGGTCAAGACTGCTATCATCGGCATCATCAACCGCTAAGGCATCAGGATGCTCATCTTCTTCTTCATGGTCATCAGGTACTTTGATGGCGGTTTGAGGGTTTTCAAAAATCGGGTTCTATCTCATCTTCTTTGAGTTCAAAATCGCCATCTTCAAGCTCTAAAAAAAGCCAGTAACCACATCAGAAATCTTTTTTTCACCAGCTAATACTTGTTCGTATTCACCTAAAACAAATTTAACTGTACCAGGCCAATACGCCATAATATACTGAACTTCACGCATGCCTTCTTCAATGCGTTTGGCAATACCAATTTCACCATCTCGCGTCAAAAGTTCAACCGTTCCCATTTCACGCATATACATACGTACAGGGTCAGTGGTGCGGCCAGGCTCAGTTTCTACATTAGCAAGCACGGTTGCGGCTTCATCAACAACAATGTCATCGTCATCATTGCTCACTCCCGTCAAAAAGCATGTCGTCTTCATCAGGAGCAACATCATAAATGGGAATACCAACATCCGTTAGCATTTGTATGATTTCTTCAACTTGGTCGCTGTCAGTAACCGAATCAGGCATTTGGTCATTGATTTCAGCATAGGTTAGATAACCTTGTTCTTTACCAAGTTGAATCAGGGTAGGTAATTGGGAATTAGAATTTTCGCTCATAAAATCTCGCTATTGACAAGGCCATCATGAAAAATCAAACTTCACATTCTAACATAAATTGAATAATATTTCATGTTTTTCAATGGGGATGTTGGTTGATTTTTTTAAAAGCCTAAAATTACTTGATTTTTACTAAACATAAATGTTATTTTTATCCAAAAATTGAATGTTTAAAAAAATTTACATTAAAAACTATGAAATTAGCCGAAGCTCTTATTATTCGTAGCGATTTGCAGCAAAAAAATTATATTCTTTGCAATCGCGCCTATCTAAAAATACTACAGTTCAAGAGGGTAACGAACCAACTGAAGACCCTAATTTGCTACTAAAAAGAGATTTTTAGCAGTCCATGAATTGCTGCATGAATTGATTTTAAAAATTCATCGCACAAATGCAGATACCGTATTAAATGATGGACGTAATTTGTTGACGGTATTAAATGAACGTGATAAATTGTTAAGTCTTCATAAAATACTCAATAATATCATCTCTCAGGCTACAGATAAGCCAGACCGTTACAGTGCCAGAGAGATTAAATGGGAGACGGTTATTGATGTAGCAGATTATCAAAAAAACAAGCTGATGATATTGCCAAAAAAAGTTCGAGAAATCAATATTTTGATTCAAGCAAGTAATTGGCAGGTTGATTTGATAGAATAGAATAAATGGCAGTCAGCTTTTAGTTAATGGCTTGACTGTTTTTAATTTTTTGAACATATTGGGCGAGTGTTATCCTTTTTGGCTGGTTTGGATATAAAATAAAAATCAGTCCTTCTATAGAGCGTGTGATGAGCGGCACATTTTTTTCTTACCTGTTAGCTCTGAACTCTTTATAACTGCACTAGTGTAGCTCTCTCTTATCAGGTTGCCAAGAGATTTGTTAGGGTGATGCATTATTTAACCTTTACTACCACTGCACTGACAATATGTTCACCCTATTTTTATACAAACTTAATATCCCAATAAATACATTGCGATTGCTAATGTATTATTAATAATATGTAAAAACCACACTTAATAATATGCCATGTTTAATTCGTGCATGGCAAAAATAAAATTGCTAAAAAGAAAATAATGACTGTGGACAATAAATCATATTGCAGTGCATGAACAAATGCAAATAACAGGCTGCTAATAATAACCCCAGTCCAATGGCTGGAATCCAACCCTAAAAAAACTTTGTTGATTGATTTCATGATTTGAATATACTCCAAAAATCATCCCCCGAAAAAAATCAACTCTTCATAAATTGGTGCAATGATTGTTGTTGTTAAAATCATGGGTAAAAATGAAGCACCATCCATTAATCCATCCATCAAAGTTGATGGTTTGCTATCAAAAATAAAAAGTAACCCTTCACTAATGATTAAAAAAAATAATCAAATATAATAAATACACAAAAAAAACTTTTTTTAAAGAAAAATTTTTTTGATGTCAAAATAAGCTAAAGTCTTGTTGATGTGATAGTTGGATTTAATAAAAAAATAATTAAAAAAAGCAAATGATGATAAAAAAATTGCGGTAAATATAATTGAACATGCAACAACAATTCCATTTTTACTGCCTATTTCAATTAAATTAATGATTTCTTTTTCGGTATCAAGATGGATTTTTTGCGGCAAAAAAATTACCCCAATGATTTGTAAAAAAACATTAAAAAAACACAAAAAAAGCACTAATAAAAAGCGGAAAGACGGCTAAAATAAAAAAATAGGATAAATCATATATATGGGGTTTATAAAAAAATGCTTTTTGTGTTTGTATTGGAATTTACACTGATTTTAATAAAAGATAAAATAAAATACCCAAAATGGATATTTTTGGGTATTTAGAAAAGTTAAACTATTTTTTTGTTGGCATTAAGCGCATTGGTAACCAGCAAATCCACACGCTCATCTTTTTTTCGTACAATGTACCTGCACGACCAACAATCAATGGGTCAATATTACCAATTTGGGAAGGGTCTTTGCCTTCATAGTTTAATTTATTTAAAACATAACGCATTGCATTTAGGCGAGCACGTTTTTGCAGTCGGATTTGATGACAATCCAAGGAGCCTCAGCAGAATCAGTATTAAAAAAACATTGCTTCTTTGGCTAGCGTGTAATCATCCCATTTGTTTAATGAAGCCTTATCAACAGGCGATAGTTTCCATTGTTTCAGTGGGTCATGTTCACGACTGTCAAATCGGGCTTTTTTTGTTCACTGCGAGTAACTGAAAACCAAAATTTTACTAGATGTACGCCAGATTCTACCAGCATTTTTTCAAATTGTGGCACATGACGCATAAAGGTTTGGTATTCTTCTTCATTGCAAAATCCCATAACGCGCTCAACAACCGCACGGTTGTACCATGAGCGATCAAACAGTACGATTTCACCCGCTGTTGGTAGGTGTTGAACATAACGCTGAAAGTACCATTGACCACGTTCTTGTTCAGTTGGTTTTTCCAAAGCAACCACTCTTGCCCCACGTGGATTTAAATGCTCCATAAAGCGCTTGATTGTACCACCTTTGCCAGCTGCATCGCGACCTTCGAACAAAATAACCACTCTTTGTCCTGTGGCTTTAACATGGTGCTGTAGTTTTAAAAGTTCAATTTGAAGTTTGTATTTTTGCGCTTCATAGTTTTTGCGGCTTAGACGGTTTTTGTAAGGATAACCGCCATCGCGCCAGCTCGGTGACAGTTCAGTGTCTTTGGATTTGTCTGCACGAACTTGTGTAACTACTTGATTAACAGGAAGATATTTGTTTAATAACAAACTCATCTCTGCCAAGTCATCAGGAGTTGCATGATTTAGAATATCTTCTAATTCACTCATTGTTCTTGGCATTACTGGATTTTTTTAGTAGTTTCTGCTAAATCACCGTTTGTTTTTTGGGGATGTTGCCATATTTTACTCCAAAATATTGATTAAAATCACGATTTATAATAACATAAGTATAACAATTTGACAATATTTTTTTACAATCTTAAAATATTTTTATATTTAATTTATAAAATTAAATAACAGTAATATCTTTTTCGATGTACAATAAATAATTTGTATTATCATCATAAGAATAAATATGGTAATTGTCATTTTGAATGTTTTTTTATTTAAATGAAATCCTCCCAAATCTTTTTCCGTTAGCCCCTAAATCCACAATATCACCATTATCACCACTAATAAAAAAACTTTTTGGACGTTATTGTTAAATAAATCTGACATGGTAATATTTAAAGTATTGTTTGGCGTAACTGTATAAAGAGATTTATTACTTGCATCGTATTTTTTGAAATGGCATTCCTTCTAATCTTACATGTTCAACATTTTTTTAAATTGACCAAAAATCTAAAACAGTATCCAGATATGTATTTAAGATTTGTGATTGATTGGTAGATGGGTTTATGATGGATACGTCTTCGCCTTTTTTTGCCTTGTATGACTGCAACATCAATACCTTCGCCAAAATCAATCATACTATTGTTTAATAATCCAGATAAAAAAATAAAGTATCGCCGCCATTACCTAAATGGATGGTGCTATTGGATACATCATTTTGAAAAGCAATGACATCTTGATTGTTTTTTGTATCTACATCCAAGTATGTTGTTTTGTTTTCAAATATTAATATATCACGACCATCGCCACCAATGATTTTAGCATAATCATTTTTATCCCCCAAGACCTCATCTTTAATGGTGGCGGTATTTTTTTATTTGCTGACTGTCTTTTTCCCCTATGTTTTGAATCATAGATGGTAAAAAATCACCCATTTGTTTTTTTGTAAAATGATAGCTATTAGCCAAATCTAATTGACCAGAAAATTTACCATTAATAATCACATCATCATGACCAGAACCTGTAAATACTTTTTCCTTTGATATGACCAGTTAAATAAACAAAAATCATTATCTTTTTGTAACGGCTAAATATTGATTTTTTTCAATATCATGTCTGATTGTTTTGAGTGGCAAATAATTGATTGTTGATTGTATTGTTACCGCCATCTAAAGAAATACGACCAATATTACCAATAAATCGCTGATAATGTGTTTGACTTTCATTAACAGATAATTTGTTATTATTTATAATGACATTATTTGTTTCTGTATTGGAATAATTAATAATATTTGCAATAGATTTATCCATTGTTCCTGCAATATTTAGCTTATTATCAGAAATATTAATATTTTTTTGCATTTCCAATTACTTGAAACATTTCTGTTCCAGAATTTGAAATTTTGTTGATATTAAAATTGTTGTGATGAATATTTACAAAACCGCGTAAATTATTCACTATTTGGTCTTCTTGAATATTTACAGGAGTTTCACTGCCATCTCTACTTCTAATAATATCAAAATTGGCCGTATTATTTGCAATAGTAATATTTCCCATTCCTTTTTCCTGAAGTGGGATTATTATTTTTTTATCTAAATTAAAATAATCAACACCATTATTAATAATGCCAATAATGTATTTTTGTTTCTTTTCCAGATATTTCATTATTGCGAATGATTAAATCATAGAGCATATCGGGTTCATGATTTCTAAATTCAATACCATAAGTGTGATGCTCATTCTTATAAACATCTATGCCTGAAATTTTTATTTCCTGATATTTCAAATATACCCGTATCGGCACTTTTTAAAATGTTTATAATTTGCTTGAGTATTAGTTTGCAAATGAATACCTGAATATCCATAATAAGTTTGTCCATCAACATTAAAAAGTATCATCCACAGGCAAACGAAAATCTGGATTCTGACTAATAATGTTATTTTTTTAATTTTGACATTATTCATAGTAAATTGTCGATTATAAACAGCAATCCCATACAATCTATCGCCATTAGAGGTATTGTTTTTGAATTAAAATATTATTGCCATCATGCACATCCAAACCTTTTTCTAAAATTACCTTCAGTGGTGTTATTAATGTAGGTTACTCCCAAATTATAAGAACCAGCCATGGAAGCCGCCCCATAACCCGTTCCACCATCATCTTGATGACCATTTTTTTGGCTAAAATATTATTATCTAATTTAAAGTTTTTGATAACTAAATAAAAACGCCAGCAACACGGTTATCATGTAAATAACTATTAATCACTTTATTGTTATGACCAATAATAAAATCAGGGTCATTTTTCTTTGATAATGCCTCTCATATAATCGTGTTTGTAAATTTTTTTCCTGTATTGGGATTTACCTGAAAAAAACTTTTTGCAGAACCAAAAATGAATGCCAGCACGATTTGCGCCTGATACTTCTACATTATCAATGGTTGTATGATTTACATCAAGTGCTAAAATTCCATTAACCTTTCCAAAATAAGTATCATTATGACGATAAAAATCAGTTTCTTTTTTTGTGATGATACTGTATAGATAAATTGGAGATAAATTTTCCATGTTGACCATCAATTAAAAATACCTGTATCTTCTTTTTGAAATGGTGTCATTAGAATTAGCATTGTGTCGACCTTTTTGCTGTTTATCAAAAATAAATGGTTGTTTTTTCCTTGTCCATCACCAAATATTCCAGTAACGTTTTTATTATTTTTCATTAATGGTGATGGGTGATGAAATATAAATATTGCCATTAAGATATAGGGCAACTTTATGACGATGAGCAAACGATAAGGCTTGATTAATTGCATTAATACTGTCTGTTTTTTTCCAGTAACATCGGCACCAAAATCTTTTTATATCAACATAATCGCCATAAGTATTGCTGTGATAAATTTTTATACCCTTGTTCAGTTTCTTTAATACTATCTGCAGTAACAGCGATATTACTAATTTTTGTAGTTGTACTATTATATTGCGTAATATCTATTTCATCTTTTACTTGAATGGTAAAAAGTTTTTTTAATTGATAATCCACCATTATCTGTTGCTGTAATATTGATGTTTAATGATTTATTTTTTTCATAATCTAAAAAAATATCATCTTTTTAGTTTTTAGTTGGTTATTAACAATTTCAAAGCGATTATCATCAATATCAAATGTATGGGTATTATTTTTTTATCCATATCGATTGCAGATAATTCGCCAATAATTGCGCCTTTTTATTTTCAGAAACAATATTTGTGGTTAATACAATATCACTGGGCGGATTATTTGGATAGCTTGGATCATCTTCAACATTTAAAAGTAAATTGTTTTTTTGCAGCGACAAACCACCCTTATCTGTTGCTGTAATGGTTAAATTAATTTTTGGTTCGTCAGCAAAATCAATTTTTTTGATTATCTTTAAGTTTTAATTGGTTATTAACAATCTCAAAACGTTCATCATTAATTTGATATTGATGAGTTTCGTTACTATCTTTATCAATAGTAGTAATTTTACCAATAATAGCACCTTGTTGATTTTTCTAACAATGTGTCATTATCCAAAACTATATCTTCAGGTTTTTTTCATTGACATCTATAACGCTAATTGTAAATTCTTTTTCACTAAATAGTGATTGGTTATAAGCTGTAATTTTTTTATGGGAAGGTTTTTGTATCTTTTCATAATCAAAGTAGCTATTCGGTTTTTAAAGATAATACCCCAGTATTTTCATCAACCATTAAATAATCATTATCATTAATTTTTATAAGTAACTTTCTCGCCATCTGGATTATTTGCAGATACTTTTTCCAATAACACCTCCAGTTATATTTTTCATAAATAGACTGATTGTCTAACTGAATGTCAGCTGGCGCTTCTTTAATATTATTTACATTAAATGTAACGGTTTTATTAACAGATAAACCGCCTTTATCTGTTGATGTAATATTAAGCGTAATGGTTTTTCATATTTATAATCTATTTGTTTATTCTCTTTTAACTTAAGAGAATTCTCAACAATTTCAAATCGTTCATCATCAATAGTATAAGTATGAACGTCATTGATATCTGAATCAACTGTTTTAATATCTGCAATCTTTAAACCAGTGGTTTTTCTGATAAATCTTGAGTCTGATTGATAAGAATGTCCGTTGGTTTTTTTCATTAACATCTGTAATACTTATTAGAAAATCTTTTTCTACAAACAACCCTTTTTTTATCAGTAGCGCGTATTCCAATGATGGTTTGCGAAGTTTTTTTCATAATCAAAAGCGTAGCCTTTTTAAGTGTAACCTCTCCTGTTTTTTTGATTAATATCAAATTGTTCATTGCCTTTTGTTTAAACTATAAACAATCTCATCATTTTTTATCATCATCATGTGCAAGGGCTTGTCCAATAACAATATCATCACTATTTTTCTAATAGTGTATTTTGCTTAAAAAGTAATATCACTAGGCGCATGATTTTTTTGGGTAATCAGGGTCATCAATTACAGTTAAAACAAATGTTTTTGGATGGATAAACCGCCATTGTCATACGAAGTAATATTAAGAGTGATGGTAGGTTCATGGGCATAGTCAATCTTAATACCATCTTTTAATTTTAACGTGGTGCCAATTACCCTCAAAACGCTGATCACTAATTTGGTATCGGTGCGTATCGTTTGCATCTATGTCATTTGTGTGAAGCGTGCCAATGATAGCACCCTGCTTGGTTTTTCAGCAAGTACAGTGTGTGATAAGCCAATATCGGTGGGCGCATGATTTTTGGCGTTGGCGTTGGCGTTGGCGTTGGCGTTGGCGTTGGCGTTGGCGTTGGCGTTGGCGTTGGCGTTGGCGTTGGCGTTGGCGTTGGCGTTGGCGTTGGCGTTGGCGTTGGCGTTGGCGTTGGCGTTGGCGTTGGCGTTGGCGTTGGCGTTGGCGTTGGCGTTGGCGCTGGCGTTGGCGCTGGCGTTGGCGTTGGCGTTGGCGTTGGCGTTGGCGTTGGCGTTGGCGCGTTGGCGTTGGCGTTGGCGTTGGCGTTGGCGCTGGCGTTGGCGTTGGCGCTGGCGTTGGCGTTGGCGTTGGCGCTGGCGTTGGCGTTGGCGTTGGCGTTGGCGCTGGCGTTGGCGTTGGCGTTGGCGTTGGCGTTGGCGTTGGCGCTGGCGTTGGCGTTGGCGTTGGCGTTGGCGTTGGCGTTGGCGTTGGCGCTGGCGCTGGCGTTGGCGTTGGCGTTGGCGTTGGCGTTGGCGTTGGCGTTGGCGTTGGCGTTGGCGTTGGCGTTGGCGTTGGCGTTGGGTAATGATTATCATTACCTTTTTGATTGGCTGGCAATTAATAGGGTTCCTAAAGCGCCTGCTCCAATCAGCGAGTTCTTTATGATTGGACTGATGGTATTTTTGGGTGTTATTGTTGTAAAGTAACTGATCAGTTAAAATAAAATTTTTCTGTACCACTTTGAGCAATATAACCATGGTATGCATTATCACCCCTAAACCAATCAAATCTATATTTGTCTTATCGTAATACCCTCAATGATTAAATTCTCACCAGTTTCTTCATTGATAATTTCTAAGTCAGCGTGACCACGTTTTTGAATGATGGTTTTTGGGGATTTTTGTTTGTTCACTAATCACAATGTATCTGGTATCAGAATCAGCAATAATTCTGGCGGCTTTGGCTTTAGGGCGGAATCCAAAGGATTTAAATAAATAAACATTTGTTTCATGGCAGACTCTAATATTGTTGGGTAAGATAATAGAAATAATCACGCAATATTTGTGCCATAACAGAATACATTTGTATATTTTTTTGATGGAATAGCGTTTAATCAGACAAAAAAAGCAAGTTCTTTATGAAAATGTAAACAAATGATAGAAATATGTAGTAAAAAGAGTTATTTTATCGTCTTTATTTGTCAGTTTATCGGTAAAAATTGCCAAAAAAATGGCATAAAAACCGCTCATCAGAATGAACGGTAACACCCTTTGTGGAATTATTTAATAGAGATTATTCAACAATATGAATGTAAGCACCTGCTTTGAGTTCTTGAACCCAGTCTTCTTCAACTTGGGTTGCCATACGGTTAAATAAAATTTCACGTGCTGTCTCTGCCCGTTTTTTTGTTCGGTAATATCACGTTGGCGTTTGTTGTTGATTTTTAAAATATGCCAGCCAAATTGTGAACGAAAGGGCGCTGAATAATCTCCAGTTTCAGTATTTTTTTCATTACCGTTTCAAATTCAGGAACCATTTGTCCCTCACTGACCCAGCCAAGACTGCCTTTTTTGGGTGGCTGACCCTGTATCATCAGAATAAGTAGCGGCAAGGTTTGCAAAATCCGCCCCTTGTTGTAATTGAGTATACAACGCATTGATTTTTTGTTGCGCCATAGCGTCAGTGCGGCTATCATCAACCTGAGCAAGCATGTGGCTGGTTTGCCATTCTGAAATCAAGGTCTGTTTGACATTAATGTTTTTTTGCCTTCAGGTGAATTTAAAAAGGCATCAATTTCTTGATTAGTAATCTTGATACGAGGAGCAACTTGGGCTTGCCACAAAGCTCCCAAAGAGGCTTCCTCAATTAATTGAGCGCGTAATTTGCTATAACCTCCCGCTTCTTGGGCATCAAGCGCTTTTTTTGAAAATCGCTTAAATTACTAAAAGCCACGAGAGGCGGCAATCTGCTCTAACTGTTGATTAATTAGGGTTTTCATTGGGAACAAAACCAGAACGTTTGATAATACCCAGCTGAAGTTTTTTGGTAACCAGCTCATTAAGTGCTTGGTTTTGCAGTTGCTGATTGTCAATACTGATATGTTGGGCTTGATATTCTTTGGCAAGTTCACGGCTGGCGGCAATAAGTTCACTCTTTAAAAATCACCTCATCATTTACCTGCGCTAAAAATTCCATTGGTACTTTGATTGACGCTGATATTAGCAAAGGTGCTGATGGAGGTTACCAAACCTAAAACCAATAAACCTGCACTTAATGGTTTAGCTAAAAATTTGTTTTTTTCATAGAATTTTCCAAAAAAATAAATTGAATTTAGTTTAACATTTAGTCAAAAACACGTCAAACTTTGCCAAACAAAAATATTTGATAATATGCTTTGGGTTGTCATGAAATCAATTAATTATTTTGTTGCCATGCATTTTGAGCATTGTCATAACCCATCACTTTATCACTCATGATTCGATTTAATTTACCGCCACTGCTGAGACCATTTAAGCGAATTTCTGCCATAATTGCATTGTTCATACCAGAATTTGGTGTTAAGTCATTGCGATAACGTCGAGCATAGATAGACACACCATAGCAGCAATCTTCATAATTAACTCCGGTTAAGATGTCAAGCAATCGACCATTTTTCTGGTCATATTGGGCCTGAGAAAGTAGTCGCCAGCGATTATTGATTGGGAAGATGGCAGAAGCAGTATAAGCTGATAAAGCAAGCTGTCCTGTTGCTTTTATGTTCTCTACGCTTAATAAAAACCAACATTAAATAAACTTTGTTCATTAGGTTGATAGCGCAGCTGAGCAACCACAGAGTTTAAGTCGTAATTGGATTTTACAGCGCCAGCAGCATCAAGCCAAATATTTTCCTTGGGCTGGGTGCTAAATTGCCATGCTAGACCAGAATTATGCCCCGTAAAAAGTCTCACTGTTATCAATGCCAACTTTAATATTTTCTAATAAAAATTTGCTCAGCGATACCGCCATCAAAGCGTATGCGTCCATGTTTGTCAACATAACGATAATTTAAAGCGGGCGTTACAGCATGTAAATCTTGAATACGGTCATAGCCCAAAAACCAGCTGTCAGCTAACAATTGGTTGTAACTGATTTGCGAAATGGTTGTATCAAAATTGGGAATGGATTTTTTTGATTTTTTTGTAAGGCGTATAAATGTATTTTTAAACGCGGAGATATGGTTTGATAGCCGCCTAATTCATCAAATAAATTAAAAGGAGAGCCTGATTTTTTTCAAAAAAACAATCCTGTATCCAAACTAACTTATGGCGTAAAAACGGAATACGTTCCAGCTTTTTAGATAAATTTTTGACCAGCTAAACTGTCTTCATCGTAAGATGCATAAAGATGAATCAATGAAAATTTGGGTGTGACGTATCCCCAAGGTTTTTATCATTGGATAACTAGCAGAAAGTTGATTGTACATTCTAGTACCGCTTTTTTTCAGCTTCTGAATTATCTTTGATGGATTTTTAAAATAGGCAGATTGGTGCTTACCTGTAATTTTTACTTTATCTAAAAATATCATAACCAAAACTTGGTAGACTGTATGTCATGGCAAGTTGTGGCAGGCGAGAGTAAGGTTTGTCTTTATCGGTAAGTGGAACCCCATTGTTATCAGTACCTTTGAGTGTTTGGAAGGTTTCAGCACGCAAATCAACATTCACAAAAATCATTATAATAACTGGCTCCAATGCGTCTGGATAAATTCAAAGGATTATTGGAAATGCCTAGTGTGTCAAAAATCATTTAAATAATCACTATCTGAAACATAGCGATATTGAGCATAAGCAGATAAGTGTGGTATGTTTTGAGCTTGCCATTGATGATTAAAAAAAATAAACTTTGACGATTATTGCCATTGTATTTTCTATCATTGGGTAAAAAGATGCGACCAAATTACTCCTGCCCAAAGTTTGTGGTTAAATAGCGAAACTCACCTGTTATCATTGGGTTTTTCGTGCTAAAAACAGTTGGTGTAACAGTTAAATCGTATTGTGGGTGTAGGTTAAAAATAATAGGGTGTGCTGACTTCTAAACTGTTTGAGCCAAAGCCTGCGCTAGGAAGCAAAAAAAGCCACTGGCACGTCTGTTATCAATTGGAAAATTAAAATAAGGCAAATAAAAATAGGAGTGTTGCCAATTTTTAACGTGCTATTTTTTTAGCAATCGCGCGACCTGTGTCGTTATTGATATCAATATTATCAGCATCAAGATGCCATTTTTCTTTCATTTGGAGGGCAAGTGCTAAACATGACTCCTTGCATTTTGATATTGATGATTACTAACCTTTTTAAAGCTTTGGCATAACCATGTGCTCCAATGCCTGTACTGGCAAAGGCAACATCTTGAGCGGCAGCATGTGTACCATCAGTGGTGTATTCTAATTTTTCAGCAACCCCAATAATGCCAATATTACTCAATTTGGTGCTACTGTTTGGTTTTGCGCCATTGTGTGATTGTTTTGATGAAGGTTTTAGTGAATTATCACTAAATAACACCTGACCTTCAGCAAACGCTTGATTGCTACTGGGAATAAAGCTGATTTTGTCAGCACGCACTTGCTGTCCATTTTGTTCAACAATAACATCGCCTGATAATTCAGCATAGTCTTGATTATCCCAATAACCATAATCAGCTTGAGCATAAATCACATCTAAAGTACTGGTTTTTTTCGGCAGTATTTTTGCTCTATTGATTCACTGGCATGATTGGTAAGACTGACAGGTTGTGGTTGTATCCAAACCCCATGACAGCGAGCATCAACACTGGGTTTGCTTTTGGTAATATTCGGCAAGTTTATTTAGACTTTTGCTCGAATCTAAAGCATTTGCAGTAGCAAAGATTGGCAATACTCAATGCCAAATAAAGCCAAATGCACGCTCTTGGATAAACATGTGGTTAAAAAAATGTTTGTCCTGCATGAGAAAAAAATTTTTGGATTATCACAAACTTGCCCTTGTTATTAACCTAAATTTTACCATTTTACACCATTTTTGATAATTTTTATCAAATTTTGCAGGTTGTTTAAAAACTTTAATCATCAATGGTATAATTGCCAATTCAATAAATTTTTATCTTGAGAAAATTATGCCACGTCTTGCTCAAATGATGGATTTTTACATCAACACATCAATCAATCTTTTTGGGTGGAAAGTTTACCTGGGGATGCCAGTTTTCGCCGTTATCATCGTATTCATTTGGCGGATAATACAACACATTTATTGATGGATGCACCGCCCGAAAAAGAAAGTGTGGTAGAGTTTGTGCATGTTGATGAAATTATGAAATTGGCAATTAATGTTCCTAAGATTTTTGCCAAAGATATAGAGCAAGGATTTTTGTTATTGCAAGATTTTGGAACAGTAGAATTTGCCCATCTAATCACTGATGACAAAACAAATAAAGATAACTATTATACCAATGCTTTAAAAATCATTAATTGATTTTGCAAAAATATTGGTATCGATGTGGATTTACCATTGTATGATGAGCAAAAACTTAATCAAGAAATGGATTTATTTATTGATTGGTTTTTACTATATATTAAAATTCAATTCAATGAACATGAATTGAATTTATGGAAAAATCTAAAAATCAATTAATTGACAATATTCAAAATCAACCAAAAAGTTATAGTGCATCGAGATTACCACAGTCGCAATTTAATGCAAGATAACTCAATAAAAATAGTACACAAAAATAATAGTCTAGGCATTATTGATTTTCAAGATGCGGTCATTGGTGCTTATACTTATGATTTGGTGAGTTTGGTTCGTGATGCATACATTGATGAAAATGAAGATTGGGTGAATCAAAAAAATTCAAGAATTCTATCATTTAAAAATCATTAAACATCGGTATTGAGAAATTTACTGAACAAACCAATGTTATGGGCATTCAGCGTCATTTAAAGGTTTTGGGTATTTTTATCCGTTTATATCAGCGAGATGGCAAAAATAGATATTTGGCTAATATTCCAAAAAGTGATGAACGATTTATTACAAGAGCTGATATGGCTTAATAAATATAGCAACCATGAAATTTATGGACATTTTTTTAGATTTACTAAATAAAAAGGTTGTACCAGCATATCAGTTGTATTTTTAAATAAAATAAATATTTTTTTAATAAAAACAGTGATATATATAATGCTAATAATTAAATAATGAGATAATGATGATTAAGCAAGCCATGATACTTGCCGCAGGCAAAGGCACTCGCATGCGTCCTTTGACATTAACCACACCAAAGCCATTAGTGCCAGTTGCTGATAAACCATTGATTTTTTTGGCATATTCAAAGACTACACTTGGCGGGGATTCGTGATATTGTTATCAATATTGGTTACTTGGGGGAGAAAAATCAAACAAGCACTGTTAAAAGCTGATTTTTGGTGTCAATATTAAAATTTCTGATGAAAGTAGTTTTTCTGAGCCTTTAGAGACGGCAGGCGGCATTCGTTATGCGTTGGCAAATAAACTGTTGGATGATTCACCATTTTTGCTAATTAATGGTGATGTTTGGACAGAGTTTGATTTTAATTCATTAATAAATTATGATTTACAAGACGATTTGGCGCACCTTATACTAACTAAAAACCCTCATCATAATCCAAACGGTGATTTTGTTTTATCTGACAACAACAAGATTGCGCTAAAAGATGAACAGTCTAGTTGTGATAACTGCTATACTTTTGCAGGCATTAGTTTACTGTCGCCAGATATTGTTGTTGATGTACAAAACGGCGAAATTGCGCCTCTTGCCCCAAAACTAAAAACGCCATTGCTCACAATAAAGTGACAGGGCGGTTAATGCGTGAAACTTGGGTGGATGTTGGTACATTGGAGAGGCTGGCTTGGGTGGATAATTACGCACGTTTAGTTACTTTATCTTAGATAAGATACCATTTGTCATTATTATAGTGATTTTGAAAAATCCTTGCAATTTATTTTTATATTTTATATAATAGTCATCGGCTTCATCGGTAGCTTCGCAACTTTGAATTATGAACCCCGCCAGGACCGGAAGGTAGCAACGGTAGTAATCCCAAAGTGTGCCGGAGATGTGCTGATGAAGTCATTTTTGTCTAAAATTTCCAAAACTATCAAATAAAATTTATTTTCTTTTTGACCTGCTTGGCATAAAATAAGCTAACTTTAGCTTAAACCAAAGAGTCTGTATGTCAATGATTGATCCAAAACTTGCTCAAAAACAAGCTGCTGCTAAAACGGCTTTTATCTTATATATCTAATGATATGATTTTAGGAGTAGGCACAGGCAGCACAGTAAATTGCCCAATTGAATTATTGCCCCCAAGTTCGACTAAAAGGAGCTGTTGCAAGTTCTCAAGTTACAGAACATAAATTGCGTCAATTGGGTATTGAAATCTTTGATTTAAAACAGTGTGGGTGAGCTGGATTTGTATATTGATGGCGCTGATGAGATTGATGTGCAAGGCAATATGATAAAGGGCGGGGGCGGTGCTTTGACCCGTGAAAAAAATTGTTGCAGCAGCGTCCAAAAACTTTTTATTTGCATGGTTGATGACTCAAAAACCGTTAAAACATTGGGTAAATTTCCTGTGGCAATTGAAGTACTTCCTCAGGCACGCTCATATGTAGCAAGACAACTTGTTAATTTAGGTGGTGAGCCTGTGTATCGTACAGGTTTTGTTACTGATTATGGCAATGTGATTTTTGGATACTTACGATTTGGATATTACCAATCCTGATGAGTTTGAACAAAAATTAAATAATATCGTTGGCGTGGTCTGCAACGGTATTTTTGCCCATAATCGAGCCAATATCATGCTAAAAGCCACCTCAGATGGCGTGCAAAACGGTAAAATTTTTAATACATTTAATGAAAAATTAAAAAAAGCCAAGATAATTCTTGGCTTTTTGGTTTGAGGTTTCGGTTAGTAGGTAAAGTTTACACCAATGCGAAAAATCGCGACCCGTTTCATATAGATGGGTGATACTTCCAGAATGTGAACGATACAACTTATTACCCACATTATTAACAGCAAAGTTGATATTTACTTTATCATTGCTAAAAGGCTTCCAATTGGCATAAATATCAGTAACATTATAACCATCTCGTTTTAAAGAAAGATCGTTAAGTACCTGCGGTCTGCCTGTGCTTACTTGTGTTTGCCAAACACTTTGTCCAGTTACATCTTCTACTAGGCGGTGACGTGCGCCTAGTTCTAGGTTTGGATTATCAAAGCGATAAGATAAGCCTGCTGTCCATGTTCTACCAATTGGCATGGCATATTCTCGGTTGGAAAAACGAGCAATAGTTCTACCAGAACTATCTGAGATCGCTATAAAATTTTTGGATTACTGTCAGCAACACCGATTCTAGCAGTTAAACCTTTTAATTGATAGCTGGCATTGACTTCAAAACCATGATTTTTAGCCCATCCAGCACTTCTGATTTCTGAGTACCTAGCAACATTATGACGTGTTACCGTAGCACTATTTAACAGATTATCAATGGTTTGCCAAAAATAACTGCCGTTTAGTCCTATTCTAGCACCATTGATAAAAGTATGATTGTAGTTAAAAACCAACTTCAGTGTTTTGGGCTTTTTCAGCTTTTTGTATTATCAGCAATAGAGACAATACCACGTCCGCCATGCGCGGTTAGAGCATCATATAATCTTGGGCTTCTAGTGGCATAGTTATGGTTGGCGGTAAAACTTAAACCTGGTATGGCTTGCCAAATCAGACCAATACTAGGATTAAGATCTCCATTAGACACCTTTTTGCCATCCATTGCTTTAAAAATTAAAATGGTCATACCGCACCCCAAATGTGGCTGTTATAGGACCAATATCAGCAATGGCTTCAGTATAAACACCAATATCTGTTTTTTTCTTGATTAATAACATCTGCACCTAAAAGCAACTGGACTGTTGTTTACCATAATCGTATCAGTTGCTTTTAAATGTCTGTTAGGTTCTATTTCTTGATGACGGTAATTTACCCCATATTTTAATAATGTAGTATCATTAATATAACTATCAAAGTTGATATTTGCCCCTTTGGTTTCAATGGTGGTTTTGTTTTTCCAGAGAAGTTGCCAGCATATCCAGTATTTTTTATCTTCATCAGATTTGCGAATATTTTTAAAAGATAAATATTGGCAGTGGCCTCGTTGATAAAGCCCATATTTTTACCAGTCCATTCAAGATTGGTATTTTTGCATAGAAAGTTTTCTGTATTGTGGGTCTTGACCATCAAAACCAATCAAATTCTTCACGAATATTACGAGTGCCTTTGTTTTTCATCTTTATAATGGCTTAGTATAAAACGGTGATCACCAATGTTTGTACCGATTTTTGGCTAAATAACTGGTTTTTATCTAAAGCACTATAATGTACTCTTTTTGCCGCCATCAACAGGGCTAACATAGCCTTTTTCCAGCTTTGTAGTTATTTTTGTTCAACATGATTACCAGCAATTAATATATCAAAATTACTAGTACGTCCAAATGCCGATACGCCATAAGAGTGTTCATCATTACTGGCATATCCTGCATTTACTTTTAAAACCATAATCTTTATCACTATTTCTTAACAAATCATTAGCATCTACTGTTTTAGCTACAATTGCACCATTGGTTGCACCAATACCAGCCGATGCACTGCCTGCACCTTTTTGAACACTGACAATTTTTAACCAAAGACGGATCAAGCATAAATCTGCCTTGATGGTATAAAATTTGTGCATCGCTATAAGCATTATCCACTTTGACATCAATAGAGTTTTGTCCCATACCACGAATCGTAATATATTGAGATGTGCCATTACCCCTGCAAAATCAATCGCGGGCTCTTCTCTTAGTAATCCGCGCAAATCCGTTGCTGTACTTTCATCCTTGGCTTTTAGAGGTAACCACATTGGTTTTGGTTTTTGTGCCTTTGTCTATCAATATTGACAATCATGGTTCCTAATTCAACGTGCGGATTGTCTGTTTCATTGGCGTAGCTATGTTGTACAGCCAAGATGCTGATGACTGCAGCGGTTAAAGGGTGAGTTTTTGCATACTTGCTCCGTGTGTTTGACAAACAGGTTGTTATATTGTTACTTTTTAATTATAAAAAGTATAACAAAAATAAAATATTGTTGGATTATACTAAAACAATAATCTGATGTAAATAAAAATTATTATCATTATTTTTATATGCTTATTTTTATTTTTGTGTTATAAACTGTAAAGTTTTTAATAAAAAAATCAAAAATAATATAACATAATAAAAAAACACCCATCATTGGGTGTTTACTTTTAAAAAGCGTTAATCAAAATTCTACGGTATCAGCAGGCGAGCTGTTTTCACTGGCATTAGTATCAACGGGCATGTCGTTTTTCAAAAACAAAAATCTTCCTCGCTATCATCAAACACAAAATCGCTTGGCGTTTGTGCTTTATCATCTGTACCAACGTCATCAAATTTTTGGTTTTGCGTCGTGTAAAGCCAGTATCGTCGCTTGCATAGCAATCGCTGCGTTCTTTGGGCATAAACTCAGTGATGACGGGAACTTTGATGGCATTTGGACAGTATTCTTGGGTGAGTTTACCCGTTCCATTTTCCAGCCAAACTTCAGCAATCTTATCAGGTGTGTCAAAGTGAACAGGAGTGAGGCTTAAGCGTCTCATATAGTCAATCCAAATTGGTAAAGCGCCTTTACCGCCTGTTAAGCCAAACGGTTTATTATCATCACGACCAACCCAAACCACGCTAACATAGTTGCTGCTAAAGCCTGCAAACCATGCATCACGTGCATCATTGGTTGTGCCTGTTTTTGCCAACAAGATTTAAATTATCTCCAAGCGCCAAAGCATCTTTTGCTGTGCCCTCTGTAATAACTTTAGCAGTGGCAAAGTTTGCCAAATACATGGCTTCAGGAGGAATTCTTGGGGTAGTTTGAATACTATTTTTGATTGCGTTGCAAAAACATCACCTTTTTCACTGATGACTGTGCGAATGCTGTGAATGGGGGTGTGATAACCACCTGATGCAAAAATTTGATAAACACCAAGCATTTGCATAGGTGATAAATCTACTGCGCCCAACAATACCGAAGGGTAACTTAATAAATTGCCCGTAATGCCCAGCTGATGCATTTGTTTTTGGAAAGTATTTAAACCAAATTCCATGCCAACATTGACCGCTGCTTGGTTGTAAGAATTTGCCAAAGCAGTCATCAAAGGCACATCTCCATGACTTCTGCCATTATAGTTTTTGGGCGTCCATTCACTTTTGCCAGCTTGATAAGAAATGGCTTCATCTTTGACAGAGCTTGCTAGATTATAAGTGCCAGACTGTAAGGCAGTTAAATAAATTACAGGTTTTAATAGTGAGCCAACCTGACGTTTTGCGTCAATTGCCCGGTTAAATCCTGTAAATTCATTGCTTCCGCCAATAATGGCAACCAGTTCACCTGTTTTTACATCCGCACTCACCAAGGCGCTTTCTAATAAAAGCAGTATGTTGGTTGGATTTTTGAGTGTGGTTAATTTGTTTTTAATTGCTTGATTGGCTGAATGTTGTGCAATTGGGTCAAGCGTTGAGATGATTTTTAAGCCTGCTCTGCGTAAATCTGATTCTTTGTAATATTTCTTTAATTCTCTGTGTACGATGTCAAAAATCAGGAAAAAGCCGATTTGGCAATCGATGGATTTTGAGCAATCTTTAGGGCAAATCTTTAGCAGCTAAAAAAATCCTCCTGACTGATTTTATTTTGATTAAGCATGTTTTCCAAAAACCGTATTTCGTCGTGCCAGTGCTCGTTCAGCATGTTTTTTGGGTTGTAATAGCTTGGACCCTTGGCAAGACCAACTAAAAGTGCATATTGGTCAAGACGTAATTCAGATAAGGGTTTGTTAAAATAAAATTCCGACGCTACTCCAAAACCATTAACACTGCGATTACCATTTTGCCCTAGATTGATTTCGTTTAGATAGGCTAATAAGATATCATCTTTAGTATAATGACGCTCCAAAAAGCAGCGCCATAATTGCTTCATTAATCTTGCGTTTAAATGTGCGTTCAGAACTTAAATAAAAGTTTTTAATCAGCTGCTGCGTGATGGTTGAACCGCCTTGGGTAGAGCCACCTTTTAAATTAGAAAACAAAGCTCGCATTGTTCCACGAATCGAAATGCCGTGATGTTGATAAAAATTGCGGTCTTCGGTAGCAATGAGCGCATCAATTAATGGTTTTGGAACCGTTTCTTTTTGGTCAATAAGATACGGTCTTCATTGTTTTCAGGATAAATGCCACCAATATTAATTGGTTCTAAAACGAATGATGCCAGAACTACTTTTTTTCAGTGCTTTGTAAATGGCTAATTTTTATTGCCTTGGTATTCAATTTTTAGTATTTGTTTTTGCATCAACATCACCATCACCATAATTAAATCCGCGAGTGTAAATGGTATAGGTATTGCCTGATTTGGTATAACTTCCTGTATTATTTGTATGTCCCTTTTCATAATGCAATGATGTTAGCCAATATTCAAGATTTTCAGGGCTGATGCTACTGTTTGCTGAAATTTCTAAAGGACGTGAATAAATTGTAGCTGGAATGTCCCAACGACGACTTTCAAATTTTTCAATGATTTCATCATTAAGTTTATAGGTGTACATTGCTAAAAAAATACAATTAAAGTAATAATTAGCACAACAATAATAAATCCAACCAACATCAAACCTTGTTGATTTTTTTGTACAATTTAAGCGGTTTGGTTTTTGAACTCACGATAAAACCTTTATATAACTGATTATTTAATAAAAAAACTTTATTGATTTTTCGCTTAAAAATGTTTTTGCAAGTGAAAAATGATGAAGATCACCGTCTTTATTACCAAAAAAATCACCCAATGTCAATAATTTTAAAAACAATTTAGCTTTTTGATATAATGGACTTCATTAATATCGCCAATTTATTTATATTATTAAGATAATTTTCTATGAAAGCCGAAAAAAATCCACCTTACCCGATACTGCTGATGAGGTTTATCAATCTTTGGTGTTACCCCTGAAGGCAGCTGTTTTCATTGTGGAGAAGTTTTGCCCAAAGAGCCATTTTTTTACAGAAGTTTTAGGAAAAACGGGCAATGTGCTGTTTGGGCTGTCAGCTTTGCCAGTCAAAAGTATTGTTGAAGCAGGATTATCACAATATTATTTAGACCGACGTGAAATTAGTGCTACAGCAAAATTGCCTTTTAACAAACAACTTTGATGTTTATAATCATGATGATATTAAAAAGCAATTTGTTTATTTTTGAAGATGGCGGCAGTACTGCTGAATTATCGGTAGTAGGGCTTTCGCTGCAGCGCTTGCGCTTGGCTGATAGAATCTAGACTCTCAGCAATCAATGGTGTAAAGGCGTGTCAAGTGAATCTAACTCAGCAGCGTATGCGAGTAAATTGGCAAGAATCCGTATGTGATATTGGGCAGGTTTTATCTGCAATACATGCAATTGGCTATGAGGCACACCCCTACCGACAAGATACACACGAAGCCATGATGCGCCGCCAAAATAAAAAAATGCTGATTCGCTTTAGGAATTGCAGCGCTTGGAGCGATGCAGGCAATGATGTTTTCAGTAGGAATGTATTTTTGGTGAATTTTTCAGGCATGCTTGTCCAGCACCGCGATTTTTTACGAATGGTGGCATTTTTAGTAACGTTGCCAGTAATTTTTGCTGGATTGCCTTTTTCAATCAGCATATCGAGCTGTTAAAAGCTCGTCAAGTCAATATGGATGTCCCAGTTTCCATCGCTCTTTTGGTGAGTTTTTGCCAGTGTATGGGCAACAATTACCCATTCGGGAGAAACTTATTTTGACTCAGTGTCAATGTTTGTTTTCTTTCTGTTAGCAGGGCGTTATATTGAACAAAAATGCTCGTTTAAAAGCATCCAATTTGGCATCGGATTTGGTGGTGATAGAACCAATTTTTGGTTCAAAGATTGACAAATGACTTAAAAGTTATTACAAGATTTTTTTATGATAAAAAAACTGGATGGTCAAAAATTGATGCATGGTGGCAAACCCACCAAGATTTTTACAGCTGTTATAAAGGATTCCCCAAAAATTCAGTTAAAACCAATGAGAAAATTCTTGCTCAAAGTGTTAAAGTTGGCGATGTTGTATATATTGAAGCAGGCATGCAAATTGTTGCAGATGGGGTTTTGTTGTCCAAAAACAGCAACCGTTTCTCAAAAGCCTTTTTGACGGGTGAAAGCGATTTGATTGTAAAAATTCGGCGATGTTGTGATTGGTGGCAGTCAAAACGATGCTCAGCCGTTTTTTATGTTGGTTACAGCGGAAGTGGACGACAGTCAAATTGCATTAATTGATCGCTTAATGAATCGGGCGATGAGTGAAAAACCAAAAATCGCTCAAGATGCTGATAAAATGGCACGATGGTTTGTAGCTCGGGTGCTTTTTATTGTCATGCCTTGTATTTTTTTGGTGTGGTGGTTTATTGACAAATCTGAGGCTTTATGGGCAACGGTAGCGGTTTTGGTAGCAACTTGCCCTTGTGCTTTATCCTTGGCAACCCCAATCGCTTTTGACAATGGCAACCAATCGCTTGGCAACTTTTGGTTTTTAAGTACCAGAGGTCATACCATTCAAACATTGTCTGAAGTAACCCATGTGGCATTTGATAAAACTGGCACATTAACACAAGGACAAGTTAATTTACTTGCATCAGTTGTAGCTGATGGTTATGATGAGCAATCATTGTTAACGATTGCTGCAGCTTTGGAAGTGGGTTCTAAACACCCTGTTGCTAAAGCGCTTTTTAGCCTACCTCATGGGCTGCATTTACCAAAAAGTTACCAACAGTAGTCATCACACTGCAGGTGGGGTTGAAGGAGAAATTGATAAAAAGGTATACCGTATTGGGCATTTGGATTTTGTTTTAGCGGGCGATACTCATAGTCTGCCTTGTCAATTAGAGGAAAATTTAGCTACTTATCATGCCAACATGTCCGTGCTTTTGTCAGTAAAAATGGATAATCATTGGCAGGTAGTAGCTCGTTTTTATTTTAATGATGTGCTGCGTTTAGATGCTAAGACGATGATTGATAATTTAAAACGCCAAGACATCATTCCAATTATGCTCACAGGCGACCCAAGTTTTTGAAGCCTTAAACGTTGCTAAAAACTTAGGTATTGACATTGCCTATCATGGTTTAACCCCAGAAGACAAAGTGGCGCATATCAAACAATTGCAAGAAAAGGGATATGTGGTTTTAATGGTGGGTGATGGCATTAATGATGCGCCTGTGTTAGCGGCTGCAAATGTTTCTACAGCAATGGCGGGAGCGGCAGATTTAGCCCAAGTATCTGCTGATAGTGTGTTGTTGGGCGGTAAACTTTTGGCAATTGATAAGGCAATCGTCATTGCCAAAAACTCAAACGCTGATTCGCCAAAAATTTACGTTGAGCGGTTATTTATAATTCTGTGATACTTTTACCAGCGGCTCTTGGTTATGTACCACCATGGCTTGCAGCAATTGGGATGTCATTATCCAGTTTATTTGTGGTCATGAATGCACTTCGCATCAAACGGAGCTAGAATGATTTATTTGGCAATGGATGTATATTATCACCAAACTAATAATTGCGCTTTTGCGGCAGGCGTGCGGTTTACAGGGTTGAAAATGTACAAATTTTAAGCACACATGGCATTTGGGTAAACGAAGTTTTGGCATATCAATCTGGTCAATTTTATAAGCGAGAAATGCCGTGTCTGCTTGCGCTTTTAAAAACTATTAACGACCCTGTGGATATTTTTAGTGATTGATGGATTTGTTTATCTTAATCAGGGCAAATCTGGATTGGGAAAACATTTGTATGATAATTTAACCAATAAAAAGCCCATTATTGGTATTGCCAAAAATCCTTACCAAGATATGGATAGTTGCCATCAGGTTTTTCGAGGTCAAAGTAAAAACCATTATATGTTACAACAGTTGATTATTCTTTTGGAAAATGCCAAACAATGGTTAAAAATTTACAAGGCAGCTATCGATTGCCTGATATATTAACTCAAGTAGATAAGCTCAGTCGCAAGTTTTTCAATTTAGATTGCTTTTTGGTTTGAACAAATTTATTTTAAAAAATAGCAAAAAATGCTAAAATCTCCCGTTTTACCTTTGTATTATCCTTTTTTTATATTTACACTTTAACAGTGTGAAATAACAGCTCTTAATTGCCCATGACCGACACCCAAAAACTTCAAAATCGTCATATTCTATCATTGATGGGTGTTCATCTTTGGGTACAAAGAGGCACAAGCCTGACTGATATTGGAAAGATTCCCAGTCGTTTTGATGGTAAATTATCAAAAAATTCCCTTGGGTCAAAAAATCCAGTTGTGCCACAACATTCACCCGCCAAAACTTTGACTAAACCAATAAAATTAGCTCAAAAAAATTTGGATAGGGCGGCTGTAGAGCCTAACAAGATTTTTGAAGATAGTAAAAAGCATACACAAAACATAACGCCATCAACCCCAAAACAAACAGTAGTCGTTCAAGAAGACTTTGAAAATGATTTGTCATCACTAAAAGATGATGAACTGCGTTTTAATCTGGAAGGCTTTAAAGCAGGTAATTACATTGTGATGGTGGAAAAACCTTGTTAGGCAAAGCTGAATCTCGTACTTGGGAGAGGTTAAAGAAAAACCTGCGGCAACAAACTTCCATAGCAGAGCATCAAGACTCTTTTTCCTATATCCGAATATCAAAACATCCGAATGTGCTGTTGTTGTTTTTTATGGATTTTTATTTGGACTTAAAAATGGCGCTGGATAAATTGACTTCAAACGTTGATGATGGCTTATATAATAGTAATATTCATGATAATACACTAATTTTTAACTCCGCTGCCAAAAGCAATTAAATCCATGAAAGATTTTACATTTGTTTGCGATTTTTCTTTGCAATGTCAGGTGCTGATGAAGCATCAGCACAACAAAAAAAGGATCTTTGGAATTTAATTACCAATAATTCAAAAGCGATTAGCCTGATTAAATTACCATCAATTATTTTCATATTTAGCCAATTTTTTGTTAAAATAAAATAACAAAAATTAAAAATCTGTTAAAATACACAGCCTAAATTCTGCTTTTAATGTTTAGTAAAAAAGGAATCATCATGACCCGTTTAGCTAATTTTTGTGCAGGACCTGCATCCATGCCAACAGCAGTTTTGCAAAAAGCCCAAGCTGAAATGCTTGACTGGCAAGGCATAGGGGCTTCTGTGATGGAAATTAGCCACCGAAGCGCTGATTATATTGAAATGGCAGAACGCGCCGAAGCAAATTTGCGAAAAACTGATGAATATTAGTGATGAGTATGCTGTGCTTTTTACAGGGCGGGGCGGCATTACAATTTTCAGCAGTTCCTTTAAATTTATTATCAGGTGGACAAGCAGATTACTTAATCACAGGTACATGGTCAGAAAAAGCCTATAAAGAAGCCAAACGTTATGATGATTTGGGATTGGGGTAAAGTCAATCTAGTAGCGCAAGGTAATGGAACAGATATTCCGGATGTTGAAACTTGGAATGTAAGTGAAAATGCCAGTTATTTTTATTATTGTCCCTAATGAAACAATTCATGGCGTGCAAATCTTTAATACGCCTAATGTAAAGGCTCCAATTGTAGCGGATTTTTTTCATCTTGCATTTTGTCAGATGTCATCAATGTTAATGATTTTGGGTTGATTTATGCTGGCGCTCAAAAATATTGGACCTGCAGGTTTAACGCTGGTTATTATTCGTAAAGACCTCTTAGAAAAAGCCAGTGCATGGTGTCCAAATATTTTGACCTATAAAAATCAAGCTGCAAATGGCTCAATGTTAAATACACCATCCACTTACGCTTGGTATTTGTCAGGGTTGGTGTTTGAGTGGCTTTTTAGAAAACGGTGGCGTTGAAGCAATTGCTAAAATTAACCATCAAAAAGCACAAACTTTATATCAAGCTATTGATAATAGTGATTTTTATGTTAATAAAGTCAATCCTAAATATCGCTCCATTATGAATGTGCCATTTTGTTTTAAAAAGATGATAAGTTAGATAAAGTCTTTTTAGAAGAAAGCAAAAAGCAGGATTGTTAAATTTAAAGGGCCATCGCGCAGTTGGTGGTATGCGTGCGAGTATTTATAACGCCGTTACATTAGAGCATGTTCAGGCTTTAGTTGCTTTTATGAAGGATTTTGAAAAGTCTTATGCTTGATTTATCAAGCCTAATTTGATTTGCTATCTTTGCTATTATTAGATTGTTGCAGAAAAGAACTTTTTATGATAAAGCTAAAACCGCGCCAAACGAATAAAAATTTGCGTGGTTTTTGCTTTTGTGGATATTTGTTTTTTGTACAGCTGTATCTTGCTCAGAAAATGAGCAGTCAGTCAAACAAATCACCAAAAACCAAGTCAGAAAATTCAGCTTGGCAAGATAGACCTATTCCAGACTTAACCGACCCATCTGTAACTACCAGTGTTTTTATCGCTGTAAAAAACGCTCCACAATATATTGATAAATCTTTTTGCCTTATGCCAATCCAAATGCTCCCAAAGGTGGTGAATTGTCCATGTCTGCAAAAAGGCAGTTTTAATAGCTTAAATCCGTTTATTGATGATGGTATTGCTGCAACAGGCACATTCTATTTATATGACACACTTATGACAGGCTCTTTTGGATGAAGCCTTTTGTTTTATATCCTCAGCTTGCTCAAAAAGTTATTTATGATGAAAGCAAAAAAATGGGTGATTTACGAATTAAATCCCGATGCTCGATTTTGGGATAACACACCTGTAACTGCCCATGATGTTAAAGCAACATTTGAGACTATATTGCAAAAAGGACGTATGAGTTGGCGAGGGCTTTTGGCAGGTATTGATGGCATTCAGGTAATTAATAAACATCGGGTTATATTTTGGTTTTAATGATGATGCTGGCGCAGATATGTATGCTAATGTAAGTTTGTTTCCTGTCTTTTTCTAAAACAGATATGGATTTTGACAAAGTAAGCTTTACGGCCCTTAATGGGAAGCGGAGCCTATCGGGTGGGTAATGTTGATGTGGGTAGAAGTATTACCTACGTTAAAAATTCCAGTTATTGGGGCGAAAATATCATGGTGAATCGTGGGCGGTTTAATTTTAATAGGATTAAATTTATTTATTATCAAGATGATATTGTTGCCAAAGAAGCATTTTTGGCGGGTGAATTTAATTTTTATACTGAAAATAACCCTAAAAATTGGGCAAAATTTTAATCCACAATCATTTAATCATCGCATCACCAAAAGAAGCTATTACGCACCAAAAACCCAGTAACGATGGAGGGCTTGGTTTTTAATATTCGAAAAACCTATTTTTTTGCCGATAAAAAAATTGCGTGAAGCAATCAGTTTGCTATTTGATTGGAATTGGGTCAATGATCGACTGTATCACGGACAATATAAGCGATTGGATAGTTTTTTATGGTTCTGCATTGATGGCAACTGGCAAACCAACACCAAAAGAGACGCAAATTTTACAGCATTTGCCACTAAACAGCGACGAACAAGCCGTATTTTTGGGCGTGCCAGAAACTAAAAACAACCAGTGATGGCATTAATCGTGCGGATTTATTAAAAAGCAAGAGATATCTTGCAACAAGCAGGATACTATTATCAAAATAGTAAATTGTATGATAAACATCATCAGTTAGTGAGTTTTGAGATATTGATTGATGATGATAAGTATCAAGCAGTATTATTACCATTTTTAAAGAATTTAATCAAAATAGGCATTAATGCTCGCATTCGCCGTTTGGATAAAGCGGTACTGACACACAAAAAACGCAGTTTTGATTATGATATGATTATTGATAGTTTTATGCAAGGTAATTCACCCGGCATGGAACAAAAATATCTTTTGGGGTTCAGATTTTTGCCGATGCTGAAGGTGGTCAAAAACAGTATTGGCATCAAAAAGTTTGGCCGTGGATGCGACGATAGATAAATTAATTCATGCCCAAAATCGTGATGAAATTATTTTTATACAGTAAAAATCCTTGACCGTTTATTATTATCAGGCGTGTATATCATTCCTTTTGGCGGTCAAAAATCAACCAATGTCTTGTATGATAACCATTTAGCGCATCCAAATCCATTGCCGGCATCGGCATTAGGTCTGGATTACTGGTATTATCAGCAAAGTTATCTCGATTAAATTTTTTTGTGATTAATTTATTTAACATAATCCTTTTTGCTAAAGAAAAATAAAATAACAACATCACCTTAATAGAATTAAGTTGTGATAAAAAGAATAAAGAGAGAAAAACATGATAAATATTTATGCTATACCCGCTTTAGAAGATAACTACATCTGGGTCATTAAAAAAAGATAATTCAGCTATTGTTGTTGATCCCTGGTGAAGATAAATGCGTTATTGATTTTTAAATAAACATCAATTAAATTTATCTGCAATACTAATCACTCACCAGCATTATGACCATATTCAAGGCGTGGAAAGGCTACAAAAAAATATATCCTAATACGCCTATTTTTACCCATATAAACCACCATTTTCAGAATAATCAAACAGTAAATATTGTTTCAGATAATCAAATTATTATCATCAATGAATTAAAATTTTTTGATTTATCATACACCAGGACACACAGCTCAACATTTATCATTTTTACTAAAAAGATAATCATCAGATTCATGTATTTTTGTGGTGATACCTTTATTTAGTGGTGGTTGTGGAAGAGTAAATAGTTCAATTGAAGAACTGTTTAATAGTATCCAACGTTTTTAATCAATTGCCAGAAAATGCGTTATTTTATCCAGCTCATGAGTATACATGCAGTAATTTAAAAATTTGCACTGTCAATTTGTGGGTTATAAAAACCGTCAAATGATTGAACAAACATTACAAAAAAACACAGCAGGATTTAGCACTAGGAAAAATTTCACTACCAACAACGCTAAAAAGAACGACAAATCAATGTTTTTTGCAAACTGATGATAAAGAAACGATTGAAAAATATCAATCAACTATACCCACTCGCCAATCATTCGCCTTTAGAAGTTTTTAGCACACTTCGTGAATTAAAAAAATAATTTTTAGGGGTAGGGTGAATTTATTGACGTTATCTACATTGTCTTTTCTGATGTCTATGGATGCATTTGCTGTAGCAGTAGCAAAAAGGTTCAATGGATAAAAAAATCCTAAATTTATTCATGCTGCAAAAAAATGGTTTATTTTTTTGGAATAGTAGAAGCAATTGCTCCAATGATCGGGTTTTGGTTAGGTAGCGTTGCCAGTGGCTATATCAAAGAATATGACCATAGTGATGGCAACCTTGGGTTTATACTTAGAAAACCATTTGGGGGTGAAGTTTTGGAAAAGTGCGCAATGTTATTTGGAGCAATAACACTAATCATAATGGGTATTATCATTTTTATATAGTCATCTGATGGATTTAGCGTGATGCTAATTTATTTATTAAAAACGACTTGGGCTTTTTTGCCAACTTTATTAATTATCTTGACGATTAATTTTTTTAATTGTACAAACTGCGCCAACTGGACCTTTGCAAACCAAATTAGAGGCTATTAAAACTGAACAAACTGATTTTTTTACAAAATCATCAAAAATAACTACTAAAAATGACTTACCTATAGAATTTTTTTAAATCAACTCAATCATCAATTTGGATTTGATAAAACCACTGCATGAACGTTATTTTTGATGTTAAGAGATTACGCTAGATTTGACTTGGGCGATTCTTTTTTAAAGGTCAATCAGTCAGTCAATTAATTGCACAAAAATTACCCATTAGCCTATTATTTGGCGGACTCTCTTTAATGGTTATGTACGGTTTAGGAGTTTTTTGGAGTTCTTAAAGCTTATTTTTGATGGTTTGTTTTTGATAAAGTAACGGCAATTATACTGGCATTTTTATGCGATTCCAACATTTGTATTGGCATTAGCACTCATAGTGGTTTTTTTGCTGGCTTTTCGTTTTTGGCATATTTTTTCCTATGCAAGCAGTTTTACCTGATGATTTTAGAAGTTTATCATTTTTCTTCAAATAAAGACAATCATTTATTATTTTACCCTTGCCAGTCATTGCAAGTTCGTTATCAGGGATGGCAAGCATTGCTTATTTAACTAAATTTAGTTTAATGACTGAAAAACATTCAGCTTACTCGCGTCTTTGCAACTGCTCAAGGATTGGGGGAAATGGCAAATATTTTATCACCATTTAATAAAAAAATGCGTCTTTACCAATTTTGGCAGAAATGCCAATGACCGTGGCGGGCGTGTTATTCTCGGGTAATTTTTTTAGTGGAGGTAATTTTTGGTATTGATGGCATTGGTAGGTTGGCTTATGAAGCAGCAATGATGAAAGATTATCCAGTTATGTTTGGCATACTTTATGTATTTACGTTGTTTGGTATGGCAGTTCAGTTAATTTTTGATATATTGTATCATCAAATAGACCCTAAGGTGGATTATCGTTAATGTTTGGCTTGCGCGTGTTTTGGCAAAGATTTAGACAACAAAAACTAGCATCTTTTGCACTATTATTGTGCTTTGTAATTGTCATCATTAGTTTATGTTCGCCATTGATTGCTAATGATAAAACCACTTTTTGATTGTTTACAAAGATAAAAGTTTATTTACCTATTATTTATAATTATCCTGAAACTGCGTTTGGCGGCGTCTTCGAAACTCAGCCGATTATCAAGACCCTTATCTAATGCAATTGATTCACAATCATGGCTGGGCAATCATGCCAGTTGTGCCTTATGGTGAAAAAGTAGTTTGGTGTTAAATGCAAATGAGCTGCCTCAAGCCCCTAATCATCAGAATATTCTTGGAGTTGATGCAAATGGCTATGATGTACTGGCACGAGTTTTTGTATGGATTAAGAATCTCTTTGATATTCGCCTTATCGCTAACAATTTTCGGCTCAATTTTAGGCGTTGCTTTTGGGGCAGTTTTGGGCTATTTTGGCGGTTTGATTGATTTGTTAGGGCAGCAATTTTTTTGGAAATTTGGATTAGTCTGCCGCAGCTGTTTATTTTAATGATACTAAGTAGCATGTTTGAACCATCGGCTGTTCTTTTTATTTTTTTATTATGCTACTCTTTTTCTTGGCTGCCTTTTAGTGGCGGTGATGCGAGTGTATTTTTTTAAAACTAGAACCAAAGGTTTTTGTATTAACAGCTAAAAATTTGGGCGTACCAACTTATAAAAATTATTTTTTTCGTCATCTTTTGCCCATGGGTTTATTATTGACTTTGGCGCAACTGCCTTTTATGATTGCGATGAATATGACAGCTTTAACGACACTGGATTTTTGGGTTTTGGACTCGCTCTTTGGTCAAGCAAGTTTAGGGGAATTGTTGTATCAAGCAAAAATCATCTGCAAGCTCCCCATTTGGCTATTGTTTCGGTTTTTGTGTTGGGATTTCTTTTGACATTATTGATTTTTGTTGGTGAAGGCATGATGCGAGCGTTGGAAGTTAAAGATGGTAGAAACGTTACTTGATGTTCAAAAATCTAAGCATTTATACTCAAAAACCAATTGTAGAAAACCTAACATTTACGCTTCGCGCAGGCGAGATGCTGGCTGTTATCGGACGTTCAGGCAGCGGAAAAACATTGATGATGACGAGTTTTTTGGGGTTAAATAAACAGATTAAAATCACTGGAGATATTTATCTACAAAAACCAAACTTCCCATTCACAGTACACAAACAAAAAGATTGGCAACAGATACGTGGTAAAAAGATTGCGTATATTTTTTTCAAGACCCAAAACAAACATTAAATCCACTACATACCATCAAAAAATCATTTTGGGTTATTTTTAAACAAATTAATGTTCCAAGAAGACAGCGTTTAGAATACATTCATCAACTGCTTGCTCAGGTAGGGCTCTTTGTTCCTTTAAATCGTTATCCTCATCAATTATCAGGTGGCGAAGCTCAAAAAGACTGGCAATCGCTTTTAGCATTAGCATTTAACCCTGTCATGATAATTGCTGATGAGCCAACCAGTAGTTTGGATGATAAACACAGTCAAGATATTTTAACATTATTTCAAAAACTTGCAAATGATGGGCGTACAGTTGTGATTATTAGTCATCAGACGCAGTATTTGCAAAACTTTCATCAGATTTTTATGGTTAAAAAGATAATACATTTATTTTTAGGAAATTATAATTACATTTTACAACAATTACCTCAAATAGATTTTTTGGAATGCCGTCATCATGGCGCAATGACAACGATATTGTTTTGCAAATCCAAAAATTTAACATTAGGGTATAAAAACCATGGCAGGGCAGACAACCGCCAATTATACAAAAATTTTTCTTTAAATATACAGCACCAGCAAATTGTGGGATTGGCTGGAAACTCAGGAGCTGGTAAAAGTAGCATTGCCAAAAGCAATAACCCGTCTGGATGATGATTTATGGATACAAGGCGATATTTTTTGTTACAAAATAAACGATACATTTGTTTAACAAAAACTTTCAAAGCAAAAAAATGAGCGTATGCCGTCCAAAAAAATTATTTGGGTTATGCAAGACATTACTGACAGTTTAAATCCAAACTTACTTATTTATCACAGTATTTTTTTGAAAGTTTTTTTGCTAAAAATTTGCCTTTTTGAGCGTGAAGAGCTTGACGAATTTTTTTGATTTACTGGGTTTGTCAAAAACAGTACTTTGGCGCTATCCACATCAATTATCAGGCGGTGAACAATCAAGAGTTGTATTGCTGCGAGCATTATTTTTCTAAACCAAGCCTATTAATATTAGACGAACCAACGGCGATGCTGGATAACCAAAACCACGTTTCAGGTCGTAAATTTATTAAAAACCATCAATCAAAAACTAAAAATTGCAATGCTTATCATCAGTCATGATACAAAAATGCTGACCGCAATGTGTCATAAAATTGTTTATATTTAAATACAATAAAAAAAGCCAGACAAGCTGGCTTTTTGAGTTTATAAACCTAAATTAGAATTGATAGGTAAAGGGCAACGGCGTAGTTACGACCAGGTGCGGTATAACGATTATATCCATATCCACGTTGTCCAAGTCTTTCATTGTCATCAACCCTGTTGTTGGTGTTGATTGTGGCAAACTGGCGTAATGTTTCCCAAGGAATGTATTTTTCATCAAGAATATTATACACGCCCGCATTTAAAAATCCAATTATTATCGCGACCAAATTTTTCTGCTGGCAAAAATATCAAACAATGCAAACCGATTTACTTAGATGAGAACGATTGTAAGTTTTGAACAACTTCGTTGTATGAATAAACGGTCTTGAAGGGTGAACAAATACCATAATCTGCATACTCTGGTGGACAAGAAGGATCAGGAATGATAGTACGAGTAGTTTCAGTATCTAACATTTTGGTGTCGTTTGGTCTTTTACGATGTGAAAAGTTGATACGAGTGCCAACATGCCATTTGCCATCAACAGATTCATAATCCCCGCCCAAAATCAAACTTCTTGGCACCGCCGCTAAGGTATTGATGGTTACCGTTTCATCTTTATCAGTAACGATTTTAGCCTTGTCTTTTGATGTATGAAAATCCGCAAAAACGTTTTAATTTTTCCGCCTAGTTTTCAGTGCGTTTGATAAATCTGCCTTTTATGCTAAGTTTTTAGTCCGTGAACTGTTGCATCGTCTAAATTGACTGATTGTAAACATGTATACCCAGCTGTACAACCATTCGTATCATTGCTCCAGTAACGGGTGTGGATAAAATCATCGTATTTGGTGATATAACCACCAGCAGTTAACAAAAGATTGTCTTTAACATTCCAGTTAAATTCTAATTCTTGGTTTAATGACGTTTCAGGTTTTTAGTTGATAGTTAGGTACTTGTCTAGCACTCAATCCTTCAAAGTTACTATAAAGCTGAGTAACTGTTGGTGCCAAAAAGCCTGTACCTACTTTATAGCGTGCTGTTAATTTTTTTCAGGAATGATGGCGTAATTAAGTGCTGCGCTCCAAGTAACATGATTAAATTTGGCTTTGGATAAACCCTCTCCATTACGATAACGCTGACAAAATAGCGTATTATTATAAGAGTTGGAACATAAATCAGCGTTTCTTTTGTTTTTCACTCATGCCAAAAACATCATCTTGGAAATAAGGCGAATAACGAAAACTGTCATAACGCAATCCAAGACTGCCTTGTAGACGCTGTGATAAATAAATATCATCGGTCAGGGTTAAATTAAAAATTGTGTTTTTTTAGCATCAGGAAAGGCAAATTGCAAAAATTGTCCATACTGACCAAAGTAACTTGCAGAAGTCGTATAATCTTGTTTTTGCATAACTGCTACGCACCCTCAAACGTATGGTCGCCAAATTTATTTAATAAAATAGGTAAGGTTTTTAAGCTGTATAGTAAAATTGGTCAGTTTTGGTTTCAGTTGGACGATATTCTTTGTTACTAAACTTAATAGATTCAATTTGTTCTGTTGAATAGCTAATATCGCGGTCATAAAGCCAAGTATCTGCCAAACCAAACACTTTATTATGGGTATAGTTAGCATCAACCATTTCAAGCCATGGCATATTTTTCAGGTGTAAAGCGGTAGCTTACCCCATAACTTTGCATTTTTTTCTTTGTCATGAGCCATACGCATACTGGAAGATAAGCGACTTCCATAAGTTGCGGTAGATTGACTGTTAATGTCATTGGTTTGTTTTTGATACATACCGTGAATGCCAAGTCGGTGTTGGCTGTTTAGATTGTAGTAGAGTTTTGCAATGGCACTATCGCGTTTAAAATTTAAAGGATTAGGGTATATTAAACTTTTGGTAGAGTAACGATCTGGCATTTCTTCAGCACTAAAAATATAGCCTGGATCAACTTTTTGCCTTGTTGGCTTTTTCATGTCATGGTTTTTGGTTTCATGACCTTCACGATGGGCATAATTTACCAAAAACTCCCATTTATCAAAATTGCCCGCCAAGCCAACCGCTTGCATCCATTCTTCATTTTTATTGGTGTAACCAGTTTTAACATAGCCACCCAGCTTATTGCCAGACCGAATCAGACTTTTTGGGTCTTTGGTGTTGTAGGTAACAGAGCCACCAACCGCTCCTGAACCATTTAATAAGCTATCTGAGCCAGCATGGATTCGGACGCTTTGCATCATTTCTATATCTGGATTAAAGCGACCCTCATACATGTATCCGTAGGGTGAATAAATCTCATTGGCTTCGGCTTCGGGCAAAGAAACGCCATCAATGTTCATATTGACACGGTTACCGTCTACGCCACGCACTGCAAAAGCCTTTTATTTCCAGAGCGGTTTCCTCCACCATAAGAAAACACTAACTTCAGTATTATAACGTACTAAGTCCGAGGAGCTTTGTACCATTTGTTGATTTAATTCTTTTGCGATTGACGATTTTTCGCCAACTTCTTCCTTGGCTTTTTCCGCTCACATTTACGGTGATGGTTTCTAAAGTTACCGTTGGTTCAGATTGCTCATCCGCTTGAGCTTGTTGAAGCATAATTGAGGGAACTAAAAAGGCGAGTAACGCTTTTTGGTTTTAAGTGTATTTTTGATATTAAACATAATCAAACCACATAAATAAACGAAAGTTACACATCAACTGCATCAAAAATATATTTTGACACAAATTAGCAATAATTTGCGAGGATTATAAGATAGTTTATAATTATTGTAAATAAGAATTATTATTTTTATTTTTTTAGAATGGATTTAAATCGCTCTTAAATCAGCTGGAATAGCAAAAACTTCAGCAGTTGCAAGTCAGAAATTGACTGTACGCCGATGACTGCTGATACATTTTGTTGATTGTTTCCCTTTATTGATTAGCTGCCAATCGCCAAGCACTAAACGCTGTTTATTTTTAAAATTATGGCAGGCGGGTCTATGGGTATGTCCATGAATCAAAGTGTCGCAGGCAGTCAGTGCTGATAAAACCGCTTTTTTTGGTTTACATCGGTAATTGAATTGGGTTTTTGGTTTTTGATTATAAGACTGTTTTTTTGATATTACGAGCAAGTTTTTCGGCGAAAGGATAATGGGAGATGTAACAAAAATAAAAACTAATTAAAGGATTTTTGAATCACTTTACGGTAGCGCTGATAAGAAATATCGTCTGCGCATAATAAATCACCATGTTCAAGCCTGATGGTGTCAATAAATGCATCACGGATATAGTAGGGTTGACTGACCAGTTTGGCATTAAATACATCGCAAAAATCGCTGACGTATTGCAAAATCACGATTGCCATGCATGATGATAATCTGGCTTTTTGACTAAGCTGAGAGAGTTTATAAATAATTGGCGCTAGCCAATGTAGCTGTTTTTGGGTGTTTGTTAAGTTAAGATAATCGTCATCGCCAATCCAACCATCCAGCCAATCTCCTAAAAATATACAAATATTTTTAGATGTTCTAGATGAATTAATTTATCTAATAAAGAAATAAATGCTTGATTGAGTAAAATAGTATCACAAGATAAGTGAAGGTCAGAAATAAAAAAACCGCACGGATATCATGCGGTTTTTAATAGCCATTCGTCAAAAAGTTTGTGTGATTTTGTGCATGAGTACAGACTATTTTTGAATTACTTTAGCAGAATTAATCACAATAGGTGTAGTTGGAACATCAGCGTGATAGCCATAACGACCCGTTGGCACGCCCTTAATTTGATTTACAACATCCATGCCATCAATGACTTTGCCAAAAACAGCATACCCCCAACCTTGTGGGCTTGGACTGGAATAATTTAAAAAAATCATTATTCTTAACATTAATAAAAACTGAGCAGTCGCTGAGTGGGGGTCTGACGTGCGCGCCATGGCAATGGTACCAACATCATTCTTTAAACCGTTATCTGCTTCGTTTTTTTAATTGGCGTGCCAGTGCGTTTTTCGTTCATATTGGCGTCCATACCGCCACCTTGAATCATAAAACCATCAATAACACGATGGAATATTGTGCCATCATAATGACCAGATTCCACATAATCAATAAAGTTTGCGACAGTAACAGGGGCAGCCTGTTGATTTAATTCTAAAGTAATAGTACCCATGTTGGTATCAAATTGAACAATAGGCATATCCATGACATGCTCCTTAAATAAATAAAAAAATAACTCTTAATTATAACATAAATCAAAAAAATAAAAAAACATATAATTTTTTTAATATTAATTTATTTAACATAATCTAAAAAGAAGTAAAAAAATAAACAAGAAAAAGAAAAAAATAAAAAAAGAAAATAAAAATATAAAAAACCATATCTATGTTAAAATAAACAATTTAATTACACTAATCACAACTGGAGAAAAACATGAACGAAATTAAAAATGACTTTATTCGAGCTATTATCCGCGACGACTTAAAAACTAAAAAAACACAAAAAAATATACTAACTCGTTTTTCCTCCAGAACCCTAACGGATTTTTACATATCGGACATGTAAAATCTATTTGTCTTAACTTTGGTATTGCCAAAGAGTTTAATGGTGCATGTAACTTACGATTTGATGACACTAATCCAACCGCAGAAAATCAAGACTACGTAGATAATATTAAAGCCGATGTAGAATGGTTGGGTTTTTAAATGGAAGGGTGATGAACATTATGCCTCTGACTATTTTGATAACCTATATAATTGGGCGATACAACTTATCAAACAAGGCGATGCCTACGTAGATTTTTCAAACACCTGAAGAAATTCGTGAAAACCGAGGTGGATTTGGAAAACCGAGCATTGAATCACCTCAGCGAAATAACAGTGTTGAAGAAAACCTAACGCATTTTTTTAGATATGAAAAATGGTAAATATAAAGAAGGTGAGGCTGTTTTACGTGCTAAAAATCGACATGAATCACCCTAATATGAATATGAGAGACCCAGTTATTTATCGGGTAATGCATGCTACCCACCATCAAACGGGTGATACTTGGTGCATTTATCCTATGTACGATTATGCGCACCCATTATCCGATGCTATTGAAGGCATTACGCATTCTCTTTGCACCTTAGAATTTGAAGACCACCGTCCCTTTTTACGATTGGATTATTGAAAAATTGGTTTTGAAAAATCCGCCTCATCAATATGAATTTAGTCGCCTAAACCTTGACCATACTTTAACCAGTAAACGTAAATTAAAAACGCTTAGTAGAAATGGGGTTGTATGTGGTTGGGATGACCCAAGAATGCCGACAATTGCTGGCATGAGAAGACGAGGCTATCCTGCCGAAGGTTTGCGCGATTTTTTTGTGAACGTATTGGCATTAGTAAAGCTGATGGGGTGGTTGATTTTTCGTCAATTGGAATTTAGCGTTAGAAATCATTTAGAGCAAACAGCAACACGCGCGATGGCGGTTTTACGTCCTTTAAAAGTCACAATCACTAACTTTGATGACGCTGTTGCAAAATTTAATGAATATAAAAACCCAAAAAAACCATTGCCAGACTAGAAAATGATGTTTTATGGATCCAACAAGCAAAACATCCAAATCTTGATTTAGGGTGCGTGAAATTCCTTTTTACTAAAACTATTTTTTTATTGATAAAAAGTGATTTTTGAGATTAATCCACCAGAAGGTTATAAACGTCTTACACCAGAAAATAATGAAATCCGCTTTGCGTAACAGTTATGTTTTTAAAAAGTCGAAGAATATAAATTAGACAATAATGGCAACATTTACGAATTAGTTGCAAGCATCGATGAAAAACACTTGGCAACAATCCAGAAGGGCGCAAAGTAAAAGGTGTAATTCATTGGGTATCCGCAGAATTGGGCGTGCCTGCAGTTGTAAGAATATATGAACACTTACTTTTTAGAAGATGATGAAATTTTAAATCCGCCAACTGATGATAGTGATGAAGCGTGGATTCGTGCCCATATTAACCCAAATTCATTAACCATTTATCAAGCAATTGTTGAACCAAGTTTACAAAATGCTCAAAAAGGTGAACGTTTTTCAATTCGAAAGAGAAAGTTATTTTGTTGCTGATTTGGTAGAATTTGCAGAAGAAAATCTAGTTTTTAATCAAATTGTCAGTTTAAAAAGACAGTTTTAAACCTCAATAGATGTTGTCAGGATGATAAAAATCAATTTTTAACTTGAAATTACAAGTTAGCTGCCTTATATTAATCTGGCAAGCCTAGCTTGTAATTATTCATCATTCTCATTTATTTAAAGGATATATTATGTCTTATACTTTACCAGAACTTGGTTATAGTTATGATGCTTTAGAGCCGCATTTTTGACAAAGAAACTATGGAAATTCACCACTCGTCATCATCAAGCTTATGTTAATAACGCCAATGCAGCGCTAGCAAATTTACCTGAATGGGCTGATAAATCAGCTGAAGAATTAATTGCTAACTTGGATAAAATCCCTGAAGCAAGTCGCACAGCGCTACGTAATAATGCTGGTGGACACGCTAATCACAGCTTATTTTTGGACTGTATTAAAAACTGGTACAACGCTTGGCGGCACCTTAAAAGATGCTATTGTACGTGATTTTGGTTCAGTTGAAGCATTTCAAGAACAATTTGAAAAAGCGGCTGCTACTCGCTTTGGTTCTGGTTGGGCATGGCTTGTAAAAACAAAGGTGATAAATTGGCAGTTGTTTCTACAGCAAACCAAGATAGTCCACTTATGGGTGTGGCGGTCGCAGGTTGTGAAGGCACGCCTATTATTGGTCTCAGATGTCTGGGAGCATGCCTATTATTTAAAAATATCAAAACAAACGCCCTGATTATATTAAGGCATTTTTGGAATGTTGTAAACTGGGACGAAGCTCAAAAGACGTTTTTGACGAAGCATGATTTATTTAATCTGATAAATTTGATTAAATCCAAAAACAAAGGCACTTTTGAGTGCTTTTTGTTTTTTTAGAACTCTATTTTTTTGTATTATTTAATACAATCTTGAGAAAAACCGCCGCAAGTTATCTTGCGGCTAGTCAGTAAAATTAGTTTAAGCTAAGAATAGTAAACTAATTATCAAGGTGCATCAACACGTTCAATTATAACATTTCCTGTGCCTTTTTGGGTAATGCCAATGGCTTTGGCTGCACCGTAAAGACAAATCAACAACACGATTGCTATGGAATGGACCACGGTCGTTTACTTTACGACGACAGATTTTTCCATTGTCTTTATTGGTAACTTTGATATAGCAATTCATTGGCAAAGTACGATGTGCGGCAGTTAAGCCATTCATATCAAACGTATCACCACTGGCAGTTTTGCGCCCATGAAATTGGCGACCATACCAAGATGCTGTACCATTTTGTTTAAATTTACTGACTGTATTAGAAGCAACTGAGCTTAATTTGCCCAGCACGTTTTTTTCTTCTTTTTATTAGAAACTTTTGGTTGATTAACCAAAGTACTGTTTAGTGCTAATGAAGTGGGCTGGCGAGCACTTTTTATAAGACTTGACGAATTGTTATGTTGATGAGTAAGTTCATCAAGTACTTTGTCAATATTGGCGTCTTTAACTGTTTCAGCAGCTGCTGATGTACAAAAATCCTCCAAATGCCATCGCGCCCTGCTAATAATAAGTGTGAGCCATATTTGGTTTTCATGGTACTACCTCTTAGTTAAAGCACAAACTCAAAGCTAAACCAACAAACTCTTGAGCGGTCATAAATGACTGCGTGCTGTACAAAAATTTGTTCATTTTTGAACAGTGAATAAATAACGAGCTATTTATACCAAATTCAAAAATAAAAACAACAACCGCAACAAGTAGATACGATTTTTTTATTTTAAATCTTATCATCAAAGAAACGTAAATACAAAAAAATGACAATCAAAAATTTGGTAATAAATAAACATTGCAGATATTATGCCGTCTTTATTGGTAATCGTTAAAAAAACATCCATTGAGATTAAAACAATTACCTAACAACAACTTATCTATAACTCTATGTTACCACTTTTTTTATAAAAAAATACAATAAAAACACCCCAACAGCAGTGAGGTGATAATTAACGGTGCTTATTGATTGTATTTTTATACAAATAAATCACTATGTGTAAATAATGCAATCTGAATAATATAAATCAATAATTAGAATTCGATTGATGTGTATGGATACAGGTCAATAAACCAAAAGCTGCCATTAAGGTAATTACGGCTGTACCGCCATAGCTAACAAAAAGGAAGTGGAACACCAACAACGGGTAAAATTCCGCCCTACCATGCCCATATTAACAAAAATATACACAAAAACGATAACGTTAAAGCGCCTGCCAATAAACGGCAATAAGCGTCAGGATTGACAAAAGCAATATAAAAATGAACGCATCAATAAACAACAATAAAAATAACAATAGCAGCACGCCTGCCAAAACCAAAACTCTTCACTAAAAGCGGCAATGATAAAATCAGTATGACCTTCGGGCAAAAAAATGTAAATGAGACTGAGTGCCTTCAAATAACCCTTACCAGTTAAACCGCCAGAACCAATTGCTGTTTGAGATTGAATGATGTTCCAGCCTTTATTTAAAGCATCAGCTTCTGGATTAAAAAAAGAGTAATGACTCGAGTTTTTTTGGTAATCGTGCATCAAAAATGTCCACATGATCCATAAGAAAGGAATCAAAGCGGCAATAGCTCCCCCAATCATCCACCAAGGTAATCCTGCCAAAAAGCACAAATAAACCACTTGCCGCCACCAAAATAGACGTGCCCAAATCAGGTTCTTTAGCAATTAAAAAGCACAGGAATAACAATGATAACCAAAGTAGTTAAGACCGTTTTGATGTTAGGCGGCAACTCTTTTTAGATAAATACCAAGCACACATCATAGGCATGCCTAGTTTCATAAATTCGGATGGCTGAACACTACCAAAACCTGGTATTTTTAATCCATCTTTGCGCTCCCATACGTACTTCGCCAATAATTTCAACCAAAATCAGCAATATCAATCCAAACACATAAAAATAGGCGTTAAAGTACGGTAAACATTGGGGAAACTTGAGCCATTGCTATCATAATTCCAAAAGCAATGCCGTAACTGACCATCTGCCTAATCACCATATCCAAATCTTGAGTTGAAGCGCTATATAACACCGTCAAACCAATAAAACAGATACTGAGTAATAATAACAAAAGCCAAGGGTCAATATGCAAACGTTGCCAAATGTTAGGTTCTAAATCACGACTGACAAAATGGGAACTTTGGCGAGAAAACCGATATTGATGATTCATCAAATATTCCTTTTTGGTTGAAACTTCACCCTTTTGAGTGATAGAATCAAGATGTATAAAAAGGTTTATTGCTTTTTAGATGCTTGATGTGTTTTTATGTTTTATGTAGTCAAAAACCATTAAAAACAGTCAACCCATCAATAAAAAAACTGGGTTAAATTATGTTATAATATAACATTAATAGTGTCTAGCACCATTAGCTTGATAATTTTAATCCAAATTATCAAATTTTAATAGTGTCAATTTAAATCCAAAAATTAATGGTAAGTTTTATGATAAACAATTTTTCGAATGATGTTGTGGTCAAATGCATTAAGGTTTCCTTATTTGCTCTGTCTTTATCTGCCGTTAGTGCAAATGCTGGTTTTTTTATCCAAATTATTTGGCAATCACGACAATAAAACCAGCCAAGAAACCGCCAAGCCTGACCAAACTACTGAAACCAATCGTCGTGTAATTGTACGTACGGATACGGGCTATGGCGTAGTGTCTGGCGATGCTAATGTGAATTTAGACAATCATCATGGGCATGATCATAATTTTTGGGGCTGAGCGTAATGTAGGAACAGAAGCTGATTACCAACGCTGGTTAAATCAAAACCCATCCAACCGGGTAAGTGCAACCAATTACGAAAAATTTTTCTCGTTCAGCAACTTGGCAAAGGTAGAGTTCCGCCCATGCGAGAGCTTTTTAACAACCGCGCGGTCTTGGCAAAAATGCGGTTATGAACCTTATCAAGTTCCGCCTATGGATTTATGGGACAAAATGGTGCCAACCATTCGTTTATATAACGAATTGCGGGAAAAAAATATTTTACCGCCCCAAACTCAAATTCGCTCCGTATATAGAAGCCCACAATTAAATCAATGTGCAGGCGGAGCGCCAAGCAGTAAACATATGACCAATGGGGCAATGGACATTTGGATTCCTGATTATGAAATGGGAAGCTGGCAATTTAATAATGCGCAAAAATAAATTATGTCAATTTTGGATAGACAATGGTAAAAGTGCATAATTTTGGACTTGGGTTATATAGCACAGGCGCTATTCATTTAGACACTCAAGGCTACCGTAAATGGGGCGGGCAATATTCTCAAACAGGCTCACCTTTGTCGTTATATTCCACCCAAAGCTGAAAGTTTATATATTGATGGGCAGGGTTGGGCAGAATAATTCAAAAAAACTAAACCAAAAACTCAAATAAGGTTGAAATAAAAAGATGGAAAAACATCATTCCATCTTTTTGATGAACAGTTACTCAATTTCTCCTAAAAAAATCCACCACTTTGTCTTGCCCAAAGACTGGCATAAACACCGCCTTGTTGAATTAGCTGTTCGTGGCTGCCCATTTCAATAATTTGCCCTTTATCCATGACCACAAGTTTATCTAAGCTGGCAATTGTCGATAAACGATGAGCGATGGCGATGACTGTTTTTTTCCAGCCATCATATTATCTAAACTTTGGGTAATGGCATATTCTACTCACTATCTAGTGCCGAGGTTGCCTCATCAAGCAGCAAAATAGGAGCATTTTTTAAGAATCACGCGCGCAATCGCAATACGCTGACGTTGCCCACCCGATAATTTTACACCACGCTCTCCAACTTCCGTATCAAGACCTGTATTGCCATTTTTTATCTTGTAAAGTTTGAATAAATTCCCATGCATGCGCAGCTTTGGCGGCATTGATAATTTCTTCGTCAGTGGCATCAGGGCGACCATAAGCGATGTTTTTCGCGAACCGTGCGATGCAGTAGGGCGGTATCTTGAGTTACCATGCCAATATTTTTACGAAGTGAATTTTTGGGTAACTTGGCTAATATCTTGATTATCAATCAAAATTTTTCCATCACTGACATCATAAAATCTTAACAATAAATTGACTAAACTGGATTTTCCCGCGCCACTTTTTACCCACTCAAACCAATTTTCTCGCCTGCTTTGACGGTTAAATTAAAGTGATTAAAAAGCAGAATTTTTATCATTACCTCGACCATAATTAAACGCCACATCATCAAAGCAAATTTCTCCTTGATTGACCAGCAGTTCTGAAGCGTTTTCTTTATCAGTAATCGCATGGGGCGTGGTTAAGGTTTTCATACCATCTTGAACGGTGCCGATATGCTCAAATAATCCTGCCATCTCCCACATAATCCACTGAATCATACCTTTTTAAGCGTAAGGCAATCCCACTGGCAACGGCAATTGCGCCAACTGTAGTTTTTCCAATAAGCTATAAATAAACACCAATGGCAGTGCTACCAACAATCATCACCAAAGACATAAATTCTGTTGTTGTTCCCAAAAATGGACACCCAGCGCATCTGGTCATGGACAGTATCCATAAATTCATTCATGGCAGATTTAGCGTAGGCAAGTTCTCTGCTAGAATGACTAAAACAGTTTTTACAGCTCCAATATTGGCATAAGCATCGGTGATGCGCCCAGTCATCAAAGCTCGAGCATTGGCTTGTCGGCTGGCAGAGCGTTTTAAACGTGGCAAAAAAAACTTCATAATCACAACTGTACATAAAAGCCACGCTAAAAATGGTAAAAATAACCAAAAAGTCTAATTTTTAAAAAGAATAGCTCCACTAGTAATTAAATAAGCCAATACAAACGCTACCATTTGTGTGATCGTCATCATGGTATCACGAACAGCAAGGGCGGTTTGCATTACCTTTGCTGAAACTCGACCCGAGAACTCATCTTGGTAAAACTGCATGGACTGCCCAAGCATGTGCTTATGAAAACCACCAACGAAGTCGCATTGGTAAAACACCTTGTAATACTTGAAATTGAATTAAATTGCTGATAAATTCGCCAAAAGATGGATAAAACACACAATCCTAAAATACATGCAATGGTTTGACCTTTTTCTTGCATTAGTGTCCCGGGTGTGTAGGTGGTTAACCAGTCTACAACATCACCAACCCATGCAAATAACAATGAGCCAAAAAAACGCCTAAAAGCAATGGATAATAATGCTCTTAAAAAAATCCAGCCTCTGGCTCCTTGACTACATGCCCATAAAAAGCAAATAGTCCTTGATTTTTTTGGAATGGGTAGATTAATTTTTGGGTAAGGATTTAAACGATTTTTCAAAAGAAGGTAAAAAAATGGACATAAGCTATGATTATATTTTTAAAAATGGATTAAGTTTTTTTATTTAATGATAAATTAGATTTTTTTATTTCACCATACCATGTGGATGATGATAAAATACTCGATTTGATATAAGTTAGTTTATGGATATTTGATTTTTAATAATATTTCATTATACTCTTGATTTATAAATTCTTTATCTATTTTAGAAAATAATAGATGTGGTAAAGTATCATCAATTATTAATAAATTTGCATCTTTAATATATTCTTTTTAATAATAGATCAAACATAATTTGAAAGAAAAAAATAATGAGTAATATTATTTTTGATTTTTTTCCAAAAATTTAAAAAGTAATTGTAAGCAATCTTTTTGTTATATTATTACTTTTTCTCGAAACGATAAAACTATTTAAAACATTAATATGGTGGTCGTTACTCCATTCAAAATAATTGGCATTAATATTTCTCCAAAAATCTCTATTTTGACAATTAAAATCCCTCTGAAACATAAAAAAATCTTGATTTAATATTCTATCATCAATTTGATTGGTTAGCAAAACGGTTGCATCAATCCAAATTCCACCATACAGATACAATAAAGTTAGGCGTAATAAATCAGCAAAAACGCATGTTTAAATTGATGATTCTTTCTTTTTCCATATAAAATCCGGAAATTCTATATAATCAGCAACTGTTTCATCATCCAAGCGGATGATTACATAATCATTTTTAAATTTATCTACTGAATCAAAAGCAAGTTTGTACAATTTCTGGAATATTGTTATTTATTCCCTGCCCCTCAATACTGCCAAATAATTTTTTTGAGTTGGAAAAATTTTTTGATTTTATGGTTATTTCTGGTAAATCATTATTAAAAATAAAGTTTAGCTAATGCTTTCCAACATCCATATAAATGTTTTTGCTGACATACGTCAGCATTTTTCCATTAATAATCGCTTTTCTTTAGGAATAAAAAAATATGGTAAAAAGTTTTTTTGATTATTTTTTTGTTTATAGAATTTTATCTTTTCTAATTCCTTGGTTTCTTTTTTTCAAAATCATTAATTATTATGGATAATTCTTTGATATTTTTTTCTTTTAATAGCATACATAAAAAAATTCACTATATTAACCAATCTTTTTATCTTTTGTAATAACGATATTTTTTGAATATTTATCATATTTTTTTAAATAATGAAAACCATTGCTCTTTTTCCTAAATAATTTATCTGAAATCAATACTCTGAGATAGAAATATTTTTATATCCTATATTTTTATATTAAATATATTATTAACAATGCGAATTAGCTCTCTTTTTATCTTTTTCGTTCTCTCTAATTTTTTTGTTTCTTCTCAAATTTTTTTCCTTTCGATTTTTTCTCAAATCTTTCCCTTCGACTTTTCTCTGAGATCACTATTATAAACTTTATAATCGTTGTTACTGTGGTTTTTATTAAAAATAGTCTATCTGATTGCACGCAAAAAGCAGGAGTTATTTGATAAATATTTGCCAATCCTTTTTGATAAAAACCTCAAATAACAAGTGATCAACAGGAACCAATTTTGCTGATTTAGATAAAAAAATTTAATAAATTAAAAGCAAGTATCTTTATTGATAATATAACCTGCCGAGCCAAATTGTATATCCATTGCTTTTTTAGTTTTTCTATCATCTAGAGTTGGTATAAAAATTATGCTGCATAACAACAATTGGCTCAAAAGATTTCCAATCTAACAATACCAATATTTTTTTGGTATCCACTCTTTTTGTTAAGAATAAATTAGCATTTTTCACCCAAGTAAACATCATCTTCAAAAACTGCGATATAATCCAAATCTTCATCAATACATTTTTTTCCATAATTGTACATGGCTAAACAAGCATGCCAATTCTCCTTGTGTTAAATCTGCTCTCATAATATCTATCGAAAACTCCTCAGCCATTCTAGAAACTTGAGGTGGAGTAACGGCATCAAAAATTTAAAATCAATACCTTGTTTACCAAATTCTTGTCTAATATGTTTGCGTCTTTCTATTGCGGATTCTAAAACTAATGACATAACTTTGAATCATACAAACTCCATGATGGACACTGATTAAATTTATAACAATACTTGTTGTATTTAAAAACAATCATTAATCACCAAAACTTTAATCTTTGCCATAAATTTTTTTGGTGGATTAGAGACGCTATTATGTCCAATATGATAACAGATTCCATTTTGCGAATAAGCCATATAATACCCTCTTTTCGTAAAAACGTGAAATATGACGTTCTTTTTTTAAATTGAGAGAAAGGGCAAACTGCTCCCCATAAAAGATTTTTCTAGCTAAATGTGGATTAAACGAATAACCATGCCATTGTTGATGCAATTTATTCATTTTTAACATAATCACCGATTTTTGGTATCTATTTTTTTCAATCTTTTGTTTAGATTGTTCATCATAGATAAAATCATCAATTTTTTTCTAAAACCAACACAACTGATTTTTTATTATTTTTCTTGCAATAATGAAATAGCATTATTTAGATTTGGGGCATCATCAAAGAACCAATCATCTTCGCTATGAAAAAAATATAATCCGTTTTCACATGATTATACATGTAATCAACCGCTTTATGATGACCAATATTTTTTTATGAAGATTAATGAGTTTTCCCTTTGGACAACAATCTAAAAATACTTCATCGGTTTTGCTGATCACCAAAATCATTAATAGCGATAATTGCTTGAAAATCTAGATGAGACAAAAAGGCTTTTTCAGACTTTGCTCTAATTCCAGTGGTCTTTTTCCGATAGTTAAACAAAGAGTAATATTTTCTAGATCATTCATTTGATTCTTTTCCTATTTTATCATTTATGATAAGTTAAGATATCATTAATAAAAGGTAACTCTAGTTCGAAGAAGTTTACCCAATGTCTTTCGAAAAAGATTGGATAATTCTCCTGCTATCTTATCTAATAATGGGCGCTTTTTGTTTATTTTTGTTTACGCAATAAACGAGATTCTTCTATGCTGCTAGGCATATTATTTTTGGTTTGGATATAAGATGAATTCTTGAGCAACAATAGCTGGAATCATCTGATAAATAGGTGAACTGGATTTATAATACAAATATTGCTCAAACATCATATGGTCAATTGGCAATAATTTCTCTTCCGGAAAAGGATTTTTACATAATTTAATAAGGATATAGCTGCTTTTTGGCTGATAATATATCCTGCTGTGCCCAAATGAGGTTCCTTTAACTCTCTAATTTTTTTCGATTATTTGGCAAAATCTATTGAACTAAAAGCCAATTTTTCTTTCTTGTAAAAAGTTTCTGTTTTGATAAAATCAAATTGATTGTTAGTCAGCCAATTATGATCCATAAAAAAACTATTGGCATCTTTCCTAAGTAAACATCATCTTCAAAAAAACTGCAATGTAATCTAATTTTTTTGTCAATACATTTTTTTCCACAAACATAAATGACTGAGAAAAACAGGCTTTTTTCTCCATCAGATAATTGAGAATTTTTCCAAAGAAATAGATAGTTCATTACAGGCTCTTTTCTATCGTCTCTAATGTAATTGCATCAAAAAAATCAAATAAAATATGATGCTTAGAAAACTCTTGAGTAATATGTTCTCTTCTTTTTATAAGAATTTTTACACTAATTACATAATTATGCATATGTTTCTCATATTCCAATTTAAAAATCTGTTTTGTTGACTGAAATATATCTTTTTTTCTCCCAAATAATTAGCATATATTGTGCGGAATGCTAATAAAATTTGAGCTAGAACACGATTCTTTTTTTAAGTTTATTTTTTTGCGATATGCTTAACTTAATGTTTTGTGTATTTTTTTATATTCCCAATCATTGAATGAAAAGCATAATCTGAAAAATGGTATATCATACTAGGAACATCTATCACTTTGTATTACTACTGCAGGTTCTATTTGATAGCAATGCATGTTTGGACAATTGTGAATGATCGCATCAGCAAGCCATATTTGCTTTGATAGTTGTTCTAGCAGTTTTTTGGCACCAGATGGATATAAAAACATAACCAGCAGCACCACTTTTTATCCAAAAAAATAGTTCATATAATTGATATTTTTTTCTAACAAATCCATATTTTTTTGTTTGCTAACTATTTTTCTTCCATGGACTTCCAGGTTGATTAAATCAATTTTATTAAAATGAATATTTTTCTAGCTCAGATAATAATAACTTAAAAATCACCAGCAATCACAGCATCGTCTTCTAAAATGACGCATGGAGTTTTATGATCAAAAACATATTGCCATGCTTTTTTTATGACTTAACAAACAGGCTAATTCTGTTTGCTTCATCAATCTTTGACTTGTTTTTAGACTTTTTTTGATAAAATTTTTTTCAGAAATTTGCTGAACTGAAACTGCCTCTAAGCGCTCAAATTCCAAATTTAATTTTTAAATTGCTTCAATTGCGTTTGCAGTCTGTCACAAGATTGTGATAAATTAATGAGAAGAATTTTTATCATGATGATTTTTTAAATTATAGTGCCATAAAAGCAAATATTTATTAAAAAGTATAATATGTAAAGATTAAAGAATAAATTAAGCCATAACGACCCTGTAAAAATCTACCATCAAGCCAATATTGACGAAAAAAATTGCCAAAGAGGATTTAATATTATTTTTTTGTAAAAATTTGTTTTTGCCTTGTTCATATTTTTTTCTTTAGCCCAAATTTCAGCATAATTCAAACGTTTTTTTAATAAAAAAATTGCGGGTCTGGCGCGGTATGGTGATATAAAAATCCTTTCAATATTTTTTTAAATTTGCTGTTCCAACATCCAAAGACTCATGAACAGTTAATTTATTAAATTGATATTTTTTTGGGGTATAATCGCCAGTATGATTTTACGCCCCAATAAGCATTATCAATTTGATAATTAAAAAAATAAAATCAAGACGCTTTGTTCCATAAACTATATCTTCTGGTTTTGGTTTTGAATAACGTTTAAAATGCTTCTTTTTTTAACTCAGGTGTGATTTCTTCGTCAGCATCAAGTGCTAAAAATCCAATCACCTGCTGCATAATTTTTGAGCAATTTGACGCTGTTTTTCCGAAACCTTGCCAATCAGTATTAACAAAACCACTTTTGCTCCATAACGCTCAGCAATTTCGCGACTATTATCTGTACTACCAGAGTCCAAAATAATAATTTCATCAGCCAAACCCCTTAAGGGCGGTAATGATATTGCTAAATTTTTAGCTTCATTCTTAACAATCATAACCACGGATAGGCGGTAAGTACCATTCATTGCCAAGCCTCCCTTATCCAATCGCTTGGTAAAACATGACGATACCATTTTCCACCACCACCTTTTATAGCATCAGGTGGGTTGATTTCACCATGAAAAATCACAATTTTTGCCCCAATGGGTTTTTGGGCGGGATAAAATAAGCAAACGGAATTTTTTTGAAGGCAGTGATATTTATAACTGACACACCAAGAGCTATCCCAATATTCTAAATGATGATATTTTCGTAAATAATTGGATAGAAATGCCTGTTCATGACGGACTTCATTACGGATTGTTTCAAAATTTTTTTCAAAATAGCTCAGCAAATCAGGGTATGTATTTTGTCCGAGTTTAAACCGATATACTGAACTGTTCCCCACCATTCGCCATGGTTTCTTCCAATCACGAATAATCATAACACTATCTTGATGTTTTGGTTTGGTGAGTAAAAACAATCAATGTTATCCACAATAACAATATCGATATCCAAAAATAATGCAGTGCCTTTTAAGCCATATAAATCAGGCTTAAAAGTAGTTAGTTTCTTCCAGCCACGTTCGGGTAGATTGGCGGGTAGATTGAGTTCTGGGATTGGATAACACTTAATTTGTGGATAAATTCCCGTTTTTATCATCAGTTAGACACACCATCTCAAAAGGCAAACTCAAATGCCGACTAACCATACGATACAGGCGATTAACATATTCAGCAGAATATTTATTTCCCCATTTCATACAAAGAATATAGTTAGTTTCGGTCATGACTTGGCTCGGATGATGTGTTGGATTTGTAATTTTTACTTGGGTGTGAAGTTCATCAAATGGTAATAAGTAAGGATTTTCACCAAAAGGCGTGGTTTTAAAGCGCCGATAACTCCACATATAATGCTCAAAATGCTTTTTCAATCATTGTTTGCATAGCATGATTTAAAGCAGTGGTAGCGATTATATCATTTTTTTATTATATAAATCTTTATCCTTTAAATCATAACAAAAAAATTTCAAAAACCTGATTGATGAGGTGATTTTTATACAAGTTAATCCTACTAATGCGCAGTTTGTTTTTACTAGCAAGTTTGGTTGCAAGTGTGCCTGTCATGGTTGGGATGCCAAAAAGGTACAATTTCGCCACCATTTTTTTATCTGGAACATGGTCTGGTAATAAAACACTAAAACCTTTATTTTTTTAAGGTTTTTAAAAATGGCCTTTAACACCGCTTCCATCGGTTGGTACCAATGTTGCATTTAGTTTCTCGCGACCTTGGAGAACAATTTTTATCTAATTTGGAATTGCCTGATGGTTTTGTACATAATGGTTAAATCGCCAAATCTACTTACCCAAGCATTCATCATTTCCCAAGTACCAATATGGGGAACAATAATCAACATGCCATTAGGGCAAGCCAAACCTTTTTGCAAAAATCTCACCATGGTGAATGGTATTTATTTGAGCAATTGACCAATCAGGCGACATTACCCAACTTTTAGCACTGTATAAGGTGCTAGCAAGCTGATTTTGAAGAATAATTTTAGCGAGTTTTTCGTTCTTCGGATGATTTAAAAAGGTTGAACCAGCATTAAATTGATACAAATTCCCCGATAAATACTAGCATTGACAAGTATTGCAAAAATGAAACCACTTGCGCCAATACCCACAAAACAGACATTGGCACAAATTTTTAAAAATAAAAAAACATCAAACCAACTTTATATTAAGATTGAGGTTTTTCTTTTTCGCGGACACGGATGCCCAAATCACGAAGCTGTTTGCTGTCTACTGCTGCAGGCGCATCAGTTAATGGACATTCAGCGGTTTTGGTTTTGGAAAAGCAATCACTTCACGGATGGAGTTTGCACCAACCATCAACATAATCAATCGGTCAAGTCCAAATGCTAGACCGCCATGTGGAGGGGCGCCATATTTTTAAAGCGTTTAATAAGAAACTAAATTTTTCTTCAGCTTCTGTTTCAGAAATGCCTAAAGCTTCAAATACCGCCTTTTGCATATCCAAAGTATTGATACGTAGTGAACCGCCACCAATTTCAGTGCCATTAAGTACCATATCATAGGCAATAGAAAAGAGCAGTTTCTGGACTGTTTTTTCATTTCATCAACTGTGCCTTTAGGGCGTGTAAATGGATGGTGTACGGACGTCCATTTACCATCTTCGGTTTCCTCAAACATCGGAAAATCAACAACCCAAAGTGGCGCCCATTGACAAGTCAGCATATCTAAGTCTGTGCCAATTTTAACACGTAATGCACCCATAGCATCATTGACGATTTTAGCTTTATCAGCGCCAAAGAAAATAATATCGCCATTTTGAGCATTGGTGCGATTGATAAAGCTCAAGCAAAACATCATCCGTCATATTTTTAATGATTGGCGATTGCAATCCTGATTCTTTATCTACACCATTATTGATTTTGCTTACATCATTAACTTTAATGTATGCCAAACCTTTTTGCTCCATAAATACCAACAAATTTAGTGTATTCATCAATTTGTTTACGGCTCATCTCACCACCATTTTGGAATACGTAGAGCAACAACGCGACCTTTGGGGTCTTGAGCAGGGGTGCTAAACACTTTAAATTCTACATTTTTTCATGATGTCTGCAACATCAATCAATTTTAACGGAATGCGCAAATCGGGTTTATCGGATGCATAATCGCGCATTGCATCGTTATATGTCATGCGTGGAAAGGTATCAAATTCAACGTTTAACATCGTTTTAAACAATTGTTTGGTCAAACCTTCGGCAATATCCATAATCTCGTCATCGGATAAAAATGACGTTTCAATATCTACTTGGGTAAATTCAGGTTGACGGTCAGCACGCAAGTCTTCATCGCGGAAACATTTAGCAATTTGATAATAACGATCAAACCCTGCAACCATTAATAATTGTTTAAATAACTGAGGTGATTGGGGTAGGGCAAAAAAATTCACCTTGATGGGTTCGTGATGGCACCAAGTAATCTCTAGCACCTTCAGGGGTTGCTCAGGGTCAAAACAGGAGTTTCAACGTCTAAAAATTCATGTTCATCTAAATAACGGCGAATGACAGAAGTTGCCTTGGCACGAAACTTCATGCGCTCTTGCATCTCTGGACGACGCATATCCAAAAAAAGCGGTATTTTAGGCGCAGCTCTTCAGATATATTGGTAAACTCATCATTTAGCTGAAATGGTGGCGTCTCGGATTTGGCAAGCTGTTCAATTTCTTTTGCCTAATAATTCTACATTACCACTTGTCATATTGGGGTTTTCAGTACCTGCATATCTAGCGCGTACACGACCAGTAATTTTTAGCAAAAATTCAGAACGAGCGGCGTTGGCGATTGCAAAAGCCTCGGGCGTATCTGGGTCAATCACAACCTGCAATAAACCTTCTCTATCTCTTAAATCTAAAAAAATAACCCCGCCATGGTCTCTACGACGATGAACCCAGCCTGCCACGGTAATAGTTTGGTCAATTAATGTCTCATTGACAAGCCCACAATAATGACTACGCATCATAATTTTTGCCTTATGATTAAAATGATAATAATAAAATATGGTTAAACTGCACATTATGCCTGTTAATGTGTCATGGCGCAAGATTTCAACGAAAATTTTTTTATGTTTTTATGTTTTTAATTACCCTTTGTAAGCCATTGACTTTTTAAAAATCTAGCTGTTACGCTTTGGTTGAATTTCTGGTTCCATCCTATTGATTTTTACATTTTAAATTAATGGTTTATTTATTATTTATGAATACACTCAATGTGCTTTACTTGGTGGCATCTTTATTAATTTTTGCCAGCATTATGACCAGTACAATTTCTTCAAAGTTTGGTATACCGTTGTTAGTATTCTTTTTGGGTGTAGGTATGTTAGCTGGTGAAGATGGAATTTTAAGAATTGAATTTGCCAATTACCCACTTGCCAATTTTATTGGACAGGCAGCACTGGCATGTATTTTTGCTTGATGGTGGACTTCGTACATCATTGCGTTCTTTTTCGGGTTGGTTTAAAGCCTGCTATTGTATTGGCAAGTTGGGGTGTCTTGGCAACAGTATTATGTCTAGGAGTATTTATCTCTTGGCTTTTTGGCATTGATTGGCGATTGGGTATTTTTAATGGCTGCAATTGTTGGTTCAACAGATGCGGCAGCGGTTTTTAGTTTGTTGCGTAATGGTGGGGTTAAATTAAATGACCGCGTACAAGCAACGTTAGAGATTGAGTCAGGAGCAAATGACCCCTTGGCAATCCTACTGGTTACAGTAATGATTGCTTTAAATATCAGTCCAGAAAATCAAACGTTTGGTAGTATCATCTTTATGTTAATCAGCCAAATTGGCATTGGTTTGGTTTTTGGGTCTTTTGGCAGGGATTTTTATTATCACGCCTGCTCCCAAAGGTGCGTTTAGAAGAAGGTATGTATGCCATTTTAATTTTATCAGCAGGCATTGCAGTATTTGGTGCAACCAATATTTTTAGGTGGTAGTGGTTTTTTTAGCAGTGTATCTAGCAGGCGTGGTCATTGGCAACACTAAAGTGCGCGCAACTGAGCATGTGTTACGGGTCATGGACAGTTTTGCTTGGCTCTCCCAAGCTCTTTTGTTTGTTGTTCTGGGGCTTTTTGGTAACACCAACAGAATTAATTGAAGTATGGCATTATTCATTGTTGGTATTTTTTTATTTTTATTGCTGGTTGCTCGCCCCTTTGCAGTGATAAGCAGTCTATTGCCTTTTGGTTTTAAAAAAACGGAGATTGGTTTTATCTCGTGGGTTGGTTTAAGAGGCGCTGTACCCATCACATTGGCTATTTTGCCCGTTATGAATCATGTTGAAGGGGCAAATTTGGCATTTAATCTAACGTTTGGTGTGGTGATTTTATCGCTACTTGTTCAAGGAACCAGCATTGCACTGATGTCTCGAATATTTCAAGTTTGGGTACCTACAGACAATGAACCCAAAGCCACTCAGGAAATTTGGGTTTGGCGACCAAGCCAATATGACTCTTTATGAATTTGAGGTTAAAGAAGGTGCCTTTGCTATTGGTCGGCATCCAAAAAACATTTCCAATAAAGTCAAAGAATCCAACCTAAGTGTATTTGCTCTTGTTCGCAACCAAAGACTAGTTAATATTCAACAAGATACAGTACTTAAAGTAGGTGATGTGGTGTGGTACATTTTTATCCGCTGAAAAATGCCATGTCAGTTGCCCGTGTCTTTAATAACACCACCGCACAATATCAAAAAAACAGTGAATTTTATGGCGATTGGTTATTATCACCCCATGTACGCATCGCCGATTTACCATTTAATGGACTGGCTAACCAAAAAACCAGGCATGGTGAATTTGTAACCAAAAAAATGCCAACCGTTGCCTATGCCTTAGATGCTCTAACATTCTCCCAAAAAACTACCACGTTAGCAGGTGTGGATGATGAGCTTTTTGCAAAAAAATACAAACAGTAAAAACACAAAACCATTGCCGAATTTATGAGTGAGCATTTTACCACCGAACCAGTTAAAGGTGATAAAGTGCGTCTAAATAACTCATGGTCATTGATTGTGCGTGACATTGACAACCAAGGCAGATTGCGCGGTGTTGGGCTAAAATGTGAAAACAAAGAAAACAAAAAAGAATAGGGCTTTTATTTTTGATGATTTACCCCATTATGATATTGCTTAATAAATCATACTGTGTATGATAACAATAACTTCCATTTGAATAAGTGAAGAGATTATGCTTTTTATTCCCCAAAAACCTGCTAAATTGCGCCTTGTACATTTAAATCAAATTCAACAAAAAAACAGCAGCAGCGTTTTTGACCATGTTTTTAAACAATCTGTTAATAAACCATGTTGTTTACAAAAAAATTTACCAAACTAAAATCCAAAAAAATTATCACAAAAACATCAAGATAGTGGTAAAAAAAGTATTTGTATTAGACTTTTTAGGTAATATTAAAAGCCGATGCTGTGGCAAATTTACGCGAAGAAATCTCCGCCATTATCAGTGCTGGAAAACAAGGTGATGAAGTGGTGGTTCGTCTTGAAAGTGGTGGCGGACAAGTCAATGCTTATGGACTGGCTGCAGCCCAATTAGTCAGATTAAAAGATGCCGGATTTGATTTGACAATCTGTGTGGATAAAATTGCTGCCAGTGGCGGTTATATGATGGCATGCACCGCCAATAAAATTCTTGCTAGTGAATTTGCGGTGATTGGTTCGGTAGGCGTGGTATCGCAATTACCTAATTTTCACGAATTTTTAAAACAACATAATATTGGCTTTGAGATGTTTACCGCGGGTGAATATAAACGCACGGTTACCATGTTTGGTGAAAATAGCGACAAAGACCGCGCCAAATATCAAGAAGACATTAATCGCATTCATCAATTATTTAAAGATTTTTATTCAAAAACATCGTCAACATATTGATATCGATAAAATTGCTACTGGCGAATTTTTGGTTTGGAGTGGATGCCAAAACCTTAAACCTAGTTGATGGTATCATGACATCAGATGCGTATTTATTAGAGCAAATGAATAAACACGATGTATTTTTTTATTACAAAGCTATACTGAACCAACCTTGGCAGAAAAAAATTGGGTCTTACTGAACATCTGGCTGTAAGTGGCACAAAAGCTCTTCAAAAAGCAGGTCAAATGGCAACACGGTTTTTTTAGCCAATCTATCAGACAGTAAAACTCAAAAATTTTTTTATAAGCTAAGGATTTTTTTGATGAAAAAAATTAGAAGAATTATTTGCCAAAGCGGATAAATTTGGACGAGTTCTTGCCAACCGTTTTAATAAAATCAAAGACTTAAATGATATTCGCGGTGTTGGTGCGGGTAAAGTGGTGCTCATTACCGGGGCAAGCTCGGGTCTTGGAGCAATGATGGCAAGAAAATTTGCATTTTTTAGGTTATGATTTGGCAATTTGCGCCAGACGTCTGGAGCGATTGGATGCTTTAAAGGCAGAACTACAAAAAAACAATATGGCATTAAAGTGATTACCAAAGCACTTGATGTAACAGTTTATGATGATGTATTTAAAATTTTTTTGAAGAATTTGCTGGTGAGTTTAGTAAATTAGATAAAAATCATTGTTAATGCAGGTGTTGGAGACAGTCGGGTCATTGGGCATGGTCGTTTTAACATCAATCGGGCAACCGCTGAAACCAACTTTATTGCGGCTTTAGCACAGTGTGAAGCAGCTATGCAGATTTTTTCGCCGTCAAAATAGTGGGCATTTGGTTTGTAATCTCAAGCATGTCAGCCATTCGTGGATTGCCGCGGCATTTAACTACATATGCTGCCGCCAAAGCGGGTTTGGCGCATTTAGCAGAAGGCATACGTGCAGACGTCTTAAAGGAAAAATTACCCATTCATGTTTCTACCATCTATCCTGGGTATGTGCGTACTGATTTAAATATTGGCGCAAAATATTTTGCCTTTTTGAAGTAGAAGAAGAAGAAGGTGCTGATGTCATTATTAAAGCTATTGAAGCCAATGTACAAGAAGCCTTTTGTTCCGCTGTGGCCTTGGTTACCAATCGGTCTTGGTATGAAATATCTGCCACTGCGATTAATTACAAAGTTTTTATAATAGTAGACTTTTAAATTTGAATTTGTGTGCTTTTAAGTGCGTTTAATCAAAAGATGACAGTTAAATTAAAGTGCCTTTAAAAAGCATTTAATAATAACTGTCATCAGTTGCTTTTAATATAGGGTGTGAATGCGTCAATAAAAAAATGCATCGTTAGCTGATTTTTATCTTTTAAACCGTCTAAAATACGATAAGGGCGAATGCCAGTTGGTGTATGATACACACAAGCAAGCACAATCTCTGCCGAACTTGCCACTTTTGCTTTGGTAAAATCATCTTGACTGCGATAAATATTTTTGATGAATAATTAAGCTTGCAGCTTTTACCTGAACGTTTTGGATACTCACCACAATAACATCATCAATCAAAAGGGGCAGATGATAGCGTATGACTGCTTCACTGACTACAAAATGAATTTTTGTCAGTGTCTTTATCTATAAAAAAATAACCATCAAAACCCTAAAGAGGTTAGCCAATCTCGGCGACAGTTTTTCCAAGAAAATCAAATGATTAGCGTGATAAACAATCCCGCCTGCATCGGTATGATTGATGTATATTTTATAAGTTGTACTAAATTTTTGCGGTCATAATAAATATTTTTAGCAAGTTTGAATTTGTAAAATAGCAGTATTGTACAAGGTTTTTTTAAATTTACGCTTAATTTGTTTGGTTTTTTTGTTAAAAATAGGGAGCAAATTTTTGGAAGTCTGATATGACAACTTTTGTAAGTTTTTAATATTAATGGAATACGTGCCAGAATTCATCAGCTGCAAATGATTAAAAACACCTTAGATGCTGATATTATTGGACTGCAAGAAACCAAAGTTCAAGATAAAGATTTTTCCATCATCGTTAGTTGAAAATTTAGGTTATCAAGTCACTTATTTTGGGCAAAAATCCCATTATGGCGTGGCTATTTTTATCCAAAACTGCACCTATTTTTCGTCCAAAAAGGGTTTTTTTAAGCGATGGTGATGATGACCAAAAAAACGATTGATTCACGCTCGTTTTGATATTCATGGTAGGCAAATCGATGTAATCAATGGTTATTTTTCCACAAGGCGAACATCAAAACCATCAAAATCAAATATCCAATGAAACGTGATTTTTTATACTAAATTAATCAATTATATTGACACGCTCAAACAACAAGGGCGAGAAATCATGGTCATGGGTGATATGAATGTTGCGCCCAGCGATAACGATGTTGGGATTGGTAGTCATGTTGCTAAGCGATGGCAAGATAATGGAATTTGTTCATTTTTGCCTGAAGAACGTTTATGGTATCAAGCGTTATTAGATACTGATTTGACTGATACTTACCGTCAGCACTACCCAGATACTCAAGAATACAGTTGGTTTGATTATCGCAGTAGAGGATTTGATGACAATCCCAAACGTGGTTTGAGAATTGACCATATTTTATGTACACCTGCTCTGGCAAAAAAACTGTTTATCAGCTGGTATTGATTACACCACCAGAGCACAAGAAAAACCGTCCGACCATGCGCCTGTTTGGGCAAAGTTTGATATTTAACCTACCTTTGATTGATAAGGAAAATTTGATGAAAAATACTCTAAAAAAATGCTGCATTGATTGCATTAGCGGCTAATTTTTTGTTTTTACAAGGCTGCGTTCATAAAATCGTAACCGTACCTGTTAGGTTGCCTATAAAACCACCAAAGGTGTGGTCAAAAGCGGTGATTCCAAATGGCGATAAGGATGATAAAAAAAGAAAAAGAAAAGAAACAAGATAATGAAGAAAATTAATGATAATTAATAAAAAAACCTACTGTAAGTAGGTTTTTATTTAGGTTGTCTGATTTTTAAACTATTTGGCAATCCATTGGCGGATTTTTTCGCGCTCTTCTTCACTGGCATTTAACCAAAGCTGCATAAAACTATCAAGTGTATTTGTTTTTACTGAAGTGGTTGTAGATGAAGTGTTAATAGCTGAAGTATTTAAAGATGGGCTTGCTGGATTTTTGTACAGCAGCAACAACTTTTTGATTGGTTTGAACCGCTTTATCTCTACCAAATAAAACCACCCAGTGATGACAAAAATGCCTTCTTGTTTTTCTGATTGGCTTTCTTGAGCAATGATTTTTGCCATTTTGGGCGAGTGCCAGTGTCGGCGCTTTTAGCGTATTCTTTAGCTTGAGAATAGACCGACGGTTGATTTGGCATGATAAGCTGATAACTTTGATTATCTTGCAAGTCTACAGATAATGTTATGTTGCCAGATTTTTAGATAATCATGGCTGTTATGAGTTAAATCAAACAGTCGGTCATAACGTGCAGTAATTACATGACGCCCTGGCTCTAGTGTAAATTGCTGCTTGGTCGGCAAAAATGGACTGTTTTTTGATTTCTTGACCATTGATGGCAATTACTTTAACATTGTCTTCAATTGATAATTTAACGTCAGCAGACGCTCCTAAAGCATAGCAAGCTAAAAAGCCAACAACATTGAAGAAGAGAGTTTACGCATAATCATTCCTATAATAAACAAATACAATCAATAATCCAAACTAACTATCTAATAAATCGTCATCAAAAACGTAGTCGCTAAGCTCTAAAAGCAAAGTTTCTCTTTCAATGACTTGTCTGGCTTTTTCAATAATTTTTTAGGCACTTGCACTCGTGACAAATGCGTCAATAATGGCGCAATATTTTTCAAGTACAATGGCGATATCACCCGAATTTTGAGGGCCTTCAGTAATTAAATGAGCTAAAAATTTCATCAGAAGTCGCCAATTTTACGCTGAAGCATATGATTAATTAACGCGGAACGGTCAATCAAATCCTCAATCACTGGTAAATCAATCATTGGAGCAAGTGATAAACGAGTTACCAAATCCAGCAATTTAATATGAAGCTCGCCTGCAGGGTTATCTGCTAAAAATAAAAGCTGTTTTTGCTGGTTGCGTACTCGATTAATCAGATGAAACAAAGCTTCTTGCCAATAATCATTGCCTGATATTGCACCCACATCATCTAAAAATTACTAAATCAAAATGCTCCAGCCCTGACAACGCATGTTCATCTTCTTCGCCCATCACCAATTCTGCAAAGGATATATAAATGGCGTCTAAGTCTTGGTTGGTGTATTCATCATAAATCGCCATTGCCAAGTGCGTTTTTACCAAAACCTTTTTACCAACCACGAAAAAGTTCAGTCATTTGTCCAGAGCATAACTGATGCACAGCATTTAACAAAGGTTGATAACACTCCCCAACAAAATCTCCAAGACTGGCATCCTGTCTAATATCAATATTATCTAATGATGGTTGAAAGAATTTTTTTGGCGCTGATTGGGATTAGTCATTGGGATTGAAAACTTAAAATAGCAAAAACAACTTATATATAACACATTTTAGACAAATTTTGCAAACCATAATTCAGACAGTGGCGTAGAATTTGTATTTTTTGGTTATTTTTTTAATTCAAATATAGAATTCATTATCTGTTTAAATAATAATCACTGCTTATGTATGCATCGTAAGTATGGCGAAACAATACATTAATCACTGCTGACACAGGCAAGGCAATCAACATACCAATAAAACCAAAAAGAGATGCGCCAGCCAACACAGAAAAAAATTACCCATAACGCTGAAAGTCCGATTTTATCGCTAAGCAGTAATGGCTGAAGTACATAGCCTTCCATGGCTTGACCCACCAAAAAAACGCTCCAATAATCAAACCTAAATGTAACGGGTCTAGTCCAAATTGCACCACACCTACAATCAATGCTGATAAAATACCTAACCCAAATCCCAAATACGGTACAAAACTTACCACGCCTGCACTGATGCCAATAATCAATCCAAGATTTAAGCCAATCAATTGCAATTGAATGGCGTAAATAAAGCCCAATAAAACCATTACGGAGACTTGACCTTTAGCAAAACTCATCAGTGCTTTATCGCAGTCTTTAGCAATTTGAGTAACCTTATTTTGATACGCCACAGGTATAGCTTGCTGCCAAGTTTTTAAACGATTTTGCCAGTCATATAAAAAGTAAAAAGTTAAAATTGGCACCATGACAATCAGTCCTAGTGCATTGACCGCGCCCAAACCTGATGACAGTACTTTTTTAAAAACGTTTGGGCATCAGACACTTGATAATTGCTTTGTACATAAGAAACAAAAAAATATCAGACAACATATTAAAAATCAAGTGTGTCCAAATTGGTTCCAGCATAGCGATTTATAAACATTCTACCTGTTTGATTATACCAATTTACCATTTGTGGCACAAAATCCCAAATTAGCAAAACTTGCCGATACAACATGGGAAGTAGCCATACTAGCAATCCAAAAAGCCACTAAAGCGCCAAACACGTACACCAAAAACAATCGCTAGACCTCGCCCAATAAAGCGATTTAGCCAACTAACCAGCGGATTTAACATATAGGCAAACACAAATGCCACTATAAATGGTGTTAAAAACTGAACGCAGTAAAAACAATGCATACAGCAAAAATCACCCAAAACAATAAAAAAATGCAAGACGGCGAGGGTCTATTTTTAACATTGGCTTAAAAATCATTAGGTTAAATGGCTTTTAGCTATTGTAGATGATTTTATGGTAAAAAGAAAAGTTATCAAAGTGATAAAAACGCCATAATATTTGTATGATATTTTTGTTATAATAAGCAAATTCTTCGACAGCTATTGGTTTTTATTTGTCCAACTTAAAACATAATTTATGCACTTATTTTTATAGGATTTTTATGAATGCTTCAAATACTTCTTTGAGTTATAAAGATGCAGGCGTGGATATTGATGCAGGGGAAGCGCTGGTTTCTCGTATTAAATCGGTTGCAAAAGCGACAACTCGCCCAGAAGTTGTTGGCGGGCTTGGTGGATTTGGGGCATATGTAAAATCCCAGCTGGTTATCAGTCACCACTCTTGGTATCTGGAACTGATGGTGTTGGTACCAAACTAAAATTGGCTTTGGATTTAAATCGTCATGAAACCATTGGTCAGGATTTGGTGGCGATGTGTGTTAATGATTTATTGGTTTGTGGTGCCGAACCTCTGTTTTTTTAGATTATTACGCTACGGGCAAATTGGATGTGGATACCGCCGAAGCTGTGATTAAAGGTATAGGCGATGGCTGTTTGCTGGCAAATTGTGCGCTCATTGGCGGGGAAACCGCTGAAATGCCAGGCATGTATCAAGATGAAGATTATGACTTAGCGGGGTTTTTGTGTTGGTGTGGTTGAAGAAAGTGAAGTCATCACTGGAAAAAAACGTACAAGAAGGGGATGTACTGATTGCCTTGGCATCCAGTGGCGTACATTCTAATGGTTATTCTTTGGTGCGAAAAGTGATTGAAGTTAGTCAAACAAACGTTCATACCGCCACACTTAACAATGGTGAAAATTTAGCCGATGCACTTATGAAACCTACTAAAATTTATGTTAAAGCCATCAATGCATTGCAAAAATCGTTAGAAATACCAACATTCATGCTATGGCGCACATCACTGGTGGCGGCTTAACAGAAAACCTGCCACGTGTTTTACCACAGCATCTATCCGCTCAAATTGATTTGTCATCTTGGCAGATGCCCGCAGTATTTGACTGGCTACAACAAAAAGGGAACATTGCTCAAAGTGAAATGGTACGTACATTTAACTGTGGCGTGGGTTATGTGATTGTCGTTCCCCAAAAACACGCCCAACATACAATTGACTTTTTAAGTCAAAATGGTGAAACCGCATGGCAAATTGGACACATTGTTGCTCGTAAACATGATGCGGTTATTTATCAGGCTTGATTTAGACGTTGTATTACAATGAAAAAAACTTAAAATCGCAGTTTTGGTTTCGGGCAATGGCAGTAATCTACAAGTTTTAATCGACCAAATGCAAGATGGCACTTTGCCAATTGAGATTGCTTGTGTTATTAGTAATAAAAGCGATGCATACGCTCTAATACGCGCTGAAAATGCCCATATCCAAACTTTTGTAATTGATAAAGACGAAAACGGTAAACGGCATACACGAACCAGTTTTGAAGAAAAAAACACTGACCATCTTAGCAGATTTTCATTTGGATTTGATTGTGTTAGCAGGTTTTTATGCGCATTTTAACGCCTGTGTTTATTGATGGTATTGCCACCAAAAACATTCCAATGATTAATCTGCATCCATCGTTATTGCCTTATTATAAAGGATTGGACACGCATCATAGGGTATTAAAGGCGGGCGAGCGTTATCATGGCTGCAGTGTGCATTTAGTTACTTGCCAATTAGATGCTGGCGATGTATTGACCCAGGGCGCTGCTTTGTGTGTCAAACAATGATACCGCTGATAGTTTACAAAAAAACGCGTGCAAAAATTAGAACACGAACTTGTACCTATGACACTTAAAAATGATTGCTGGCGGTTTGATTGATTTATCCAATAAAAATCAGCCATCTTTACCATATCGTTTTTGGCATTATTGATTCAAATCATTGAAAATAAAAACACATATGATTTTTAAATATGTGTTTTTTTATTTTTATTGGTCTAAAATAACCACAAAGAAGTATTTTACTCTTGATAAATATCATTAATAATAAACGATTATAAGCAAATTTGAGTCTATTATGAGCGTTACAACTTTTAACCCAAAAATCCCCAAATAATCACTCTCATGATTTTTGACCCAGCCACAGACCAAACCCAAGAAGGCTGCGGTAGCGGTTCTTGTGGCTGTGGCGGTCATCACCAAATGCCTGTGGATGACGGCATTCGCGTCATGCCAACCAGTGATGATTTAAAGCGTTTATCATCTGATGCCAAATTAATTGAAGAGGCACTTGCAGAAGAAAAAAATCTGATCATCGTCATCTGATTGCATCCAGTCGCCAAACCGTACCAAGCATTCGCGTCAATGGTGTGGTTATCAGCGAACAAGCCATTGGTGAAGAAGTTCAATATCATCCTGCCAGCTCTCAAGAAGAGGCTTTATTTTTATCAGCACAAGCCTTAGTAATCAAAGAATTGTTAAAACAAGCGGTATTGGAAGATAAGGATTTGGGGCAAAAAGCATGGGATACTGATGAAGAGCAAGCCATCTCTGATTTATTGGCAAAAACATGTTCAACCCAATCAACTCAGCCAAGAAACTTGCCAACAATACTACCAAGCCAATCCATCACAGTTTGTTTCACCACCTGTTATGAAAGTTCGCCATATTTTATTGGCTTGCCCGCCAGAAGAAGGTGAGGAACGTTTGGAATTAAAAAAACAAGCAACTGATTTAATTGAAAAAAATTACAAAAAAAGCGATAATCTGGATGGTGATTTTATCAGCTTTGCCATGCAGCATTCTGCTTGCCCATCCAAAACTGATGGTGGTGATTTGGGTAGCTGCAAAAAGGTGCAACCGTGCCTGAATTTGAAAAAGCAGTTTTTGCACTATCTAAAGGTTTGTGTGTTAATCCCATAGAAACTCGTTATGGTATACACATTGTGGATGTATTAGAAAAAGTTGATGGCAAGCCTTTGACGTTTGATAATGCCAAAGCCATGATTGAAAAATACACTTACGCAGCAAAGTTTTTCACCATGCGTTAGTAGATTATCTGTTTTTTTACTTAAACAAAATGCTCATATTGAAGGCATTGATATCAATGTTAATCAAGAAAAATGTTTATCGAGGTTAAAGATGATTACAGTAGAGGCGCTTTATCAGGCAATTTATCAAGTTGCTAGCGAACATCATCAGCACATGAATCGTACTGTCATCCAAAAAAACAGTTGACAGATGCTTTAGGGTTTATTTTTGGCACAAGATATCAAATCGCCAATGAACATCCCACAACAAAATTTATCAGCGATGGATGGTTTTGCAATCTGCGGGCAATTGGATAAAAGCAACCATCGTCAGCGAATCATCGGCGGGCAAACCTTACTCAGGGAGCTTAAACAAGGGCAAGGTGTGCGTATTTTTTTACAGGGGCGGTTGTTCCTGATGAATGTGATTTTGTTGTTATGCAAGAACACACCAACTGGCAAGAAATAAAGCAAAACTTAGACAAAAAAACAATGTTTACGATGTTCATTTTGGTCACCATACCTAAATTAGGTGCCAATATTCGTAAACAAGGTGAGGAAGTTGCGACTGGTGAATGTGTGTTGGAAGTGGGTAAAAAAATCAATCCCACTGACATCAGTTTACTTGCCAGTCTAGGATTTGATAACGTGTACGTTTATCAGCCTTTGGTAGTGGGTATTATCGCAACTGGTGATGAACTAACAAACTTAGGTGAACCTTTGACAAGTTTGGCTAGTATCTATAATTCCAACACTCCAACGCTGAAATCACTATTAAAATGATATGCCAGTTATCATAAAAGATTATGGAATTGTGCCTGATGATTTGGAAGCAACCTGTCACGCCATAAGTCAAGCAACACGTGAATGCGATGTACTGATTTCCAGTGCAGGCGTGTCGGTGGGTGATTACGATTATTTAACAACAGCCATCGATACACTAGGTAAGATTACCCATTATAAGGTTGCAATGAAGCCTGGTAAGCCATTTTGTGTTTGGTGAACTTTATGGCAAAGATGGCGATGAAAACGACAAAAACCATTTTTATACTTTGGCTTGCCGGGTAATCCCTTTGTCTTGTGTGGTTGGCTGTTTACAATTTATCAAGCCTGCTTTATGGCAGCTGTCGGGTGTTCATGAAGATGATTTTTCCAACGCGTTTAGTGTTAAAAAGCCAAATTAACCGATGATTTGTTCAAAAAGATGGGCGTAAGGAGTTTGCTCGGGCAATTTATCATCAGGGCGAAGACGGGGTTTTTTTATGTTAAACCTTTATTAAATCAAGACTCACACCGTATCAAACAACTCAGCCTTGCCAACTGTTTATTGGTTTTACAAAAAGATACTGGTCATTTGCAGGCGGGAGATTGGGTGGATATTGAGCCCTTTACTTGGCTTTTGTCCTAATATAAAACTACACTTAGCACTTCAAAAAGCTGACTTTCGTCAGCTTTTTATTTGCATTTAAATTATAAAAAGCAAGTAAAACTATCAAAAAAATATATTAAAAGCTTCTTTAAACAAAAATTAAGAAAGTTTTTTTCTTTCAAAAACTTGTTTTTCTATATTTTTTTACTTTAAAATGAGAAAAAAATTTTTATCATCAGTGAGATAAAAATGACAGATGAACTAACCAATTTAGAAAATACGCCTCAGATGCAAGGACAACGGCTTAAAAGGTTACGTAAAAGTTTGGGGCTTTCTGCTCAAATATTAGCTGATAAGCTAAGTCAAGAAAGGTGCTAAGGTCAGCCGAGCAGCAATTACCAATTGGGAAGGGGGCAAAAATGGCATCGTGAGCAGCAAATTGCCAATTTTAGCTAAAATTTTAAATACCACAGAAAGTTATTTACTTACAGGCAACCACCCCAATCAAAGTCAAACCACTTTACATGTCGCGCCTGCAAACCGTTTTTGGACACTACTATGAGCAATGTCAAACCTTTAAAAAAATCCAGCAAATTAAATAATGTTTGTTACGATATTCGTGGCGAGCTTTTTACAAACCGCCAATCGTATGGAAGCTGAAGGACAAAAGAATCATTAAATTAAATATCGGTAATCCCGCCCCTTTGGGCTGTTACCGCCAGACGAAATCGTACAAGATGTATCAATGAATCTTGCAGACGCATCTGGATACTCAGATTCTAAAGGCATTTTTAGCGCCAGAAAAGCCATTTTACAATATTATCAAGCCAAGGGATTATTATCAGCAACGGATGTCGGTGATGTATTTATTGGTAACGGTGTATCCGAGCTGATTGTCATGACTTTACAAGCCTTACTCGATGATGGTGATGAAGTTTTAATTCCAATGCCAGATTACCCATTATGGACAGCAGCGGCAAATTTAGCAGGTGGTAAAGCGGTTCATTATCGCTGTCAAGAAGACAATGGCTGGCAACCTGATTTGGCTGATATACAAAGTAAAATTACATCCAATACTAAAGGTATCGTAATTATTAACCCAAACAATCCAACGGGCGCTTTATATTCAGTTGAAACTTTAAAAAGGCATTGCAGAACTGGCAGCAAAATACAACTTAGTTATTTTTAGCTGATGAAATTTATGACCGTATTTTTGTACGATGATGCTGTTCATACGCCGATGTGCACGATTACTGATAAGACTTTGGTTTTTAACTTTTAATGGGTTGTCTAAATCTCATAGAATTGCAGGTTATCGTTCAGGTTGGGTAATGCTATCCGGTAAAAAAAGACCATGCTGGTGATTTTTATTGAGGGTTTGACCATGCTTGCTAGTATGAGGCTTTTGTGCCAATGTGCCAGCCCAATATGCCATTCAAAACAGCAATGGGCGGCTATCAATCCATGCAAGCACTCACCGCACCCACTGGAAGATTATACAAACAAAGACAATTGGCAGTCAGTCGATTAAATGCAATCAAGGGCATTAGCTGCACGATGCCACAAGGCGCGTTTTACTGTTTTGCTAAGATTGACCGTGATATTTATCCAATTGATAACGATATGCAATTTATGATGGATTTGCTAATTGAAGAAAAAAAGTCCTGATGGTGCAAGGGACTGGATTTAATTGGGATAAGCCCGACCATTTTCGTGTAGTATTTTTGCCAAATTTGATTGATTTGGAAGACGCCATGGACAGGCTGGATCGATTTTTTGCCAAAAAACGCCATGAATTTGGTACAGATTAAACCAATTAAAAAAATACATCTCATCAAACATTCAATTCATAAAAAGGGCAGTGCCAATATTTGGTATCTGCCCAATTTATTGCATCTTTAGCTATCTTTATATTTAGATTAATTTTTTAAACATTTAAAAAAATAAAGCTTACCAGATTTAAAAAGATTTTTGCACTATTTGTATATAATTTATTGCATGTTTAGTTTGCATACAAACAAATAATTTTAAAAATAAGCTTTTATGTGTTTATTTAAAAAAATATTAAGCTAATCAAGTTGACTTAAGTTTAATATTGCTTGATAAAATAAGGTTTAAATATAAAAAAATTATTTGATATTGTCATTTAGTTAATCAGTTTAGTTAATAAGTTTATCAATTTTTAATTGTACTTTATGCGTTTAGATATAATTGTACTAAACAAATATTCTTTATATGAGGAAATTTACTATGATGTGTCCAAATTGTCATTCAAACCATGTTCAAAAATAACTACGCACGCAAAGCGGGTGCAACCATTGGTTTTACTGCTGGAGGTGCAGCGGGCTGGGGCGGTACTTCGGTTGGTGCTCAGGCTGGAGCAGCAATTGGACTGGTTGCAGGTCCAGTTGGCGCAGTTGCTGGCGGTATTGCAGGTGGTTTGTTAGGAGCACTAACTGGAGCGGCTGCGGGCTTATGTCTTGGCGCTAAGGCAGGTGAAGTTGTTGATGAAAAATATTTTTTAAATAACTATAAATGTTTATGCTGTGAATATGAATTTTTCCAATTAAATTTTTTTATCAATTAACAATCAATTTGTATTATTACCAGATGTGCTAATCATTCTAAGTAACATTATTTTTAAATCTTATTAAATAATGTTTTTTAAATATCTATAAAAAAACACTCATGACACTAAAAATTTAATTTTGGTGATGGTGGCTTGTATTCAAATTTTTTTATTTAATTAATAAGGTGATGATTATGGATCTTTATAAAATTGGTTCCCATCTTAAAGTTGCTCGTCTTGGTTATACACATCATGGTATTTATATTGGTGATAATAAGGTTATTCATTACGCAGGGTTTTGTGAAACGTTTAAATCAGGTCCTATTGAGATAGCAGATTTAACAAAATTTCAAGGTAAAGCGAAAAAAATTAAAGTTGTAAACTATCACGGAAATGAGAAATTTTTCACCCGCTGAAATTGTTGAGCGTGCGTTCAGCAAACTGGGCGAGAACAATTATGATTTATTTCGTAATAATTGCGAGCATTTTGCTCATTGGTGCGTTACAGGCATTTTCCATAGCAAACAAGTAAGTAATGCAGTAAAAGCCGTCTGCGCTATTGGCGCTGCAGTATTACCAGCTGTTTTTTCTCACATAAAGCGTAAATAAACTCAACTTTTTTGAATAAAAACCATCAATATAATTCTTTAATTAAATAGCCATTAAAAATCAAATAATTAAGTATTAAAAAAATATGTAGAAAAAAATTTTTTTCATTTTTGTATAGAATTTGTATTAAAAATAATGCTAGAATAACGTTACTTATTGATAAGTGATTGTTAATGTGCTAGATAAAAACATTAACCAAAAAGTAGGGATACCATGCCAAATATTGCCGTCTTTAATTTAACAGTACGTCAAATCGATGCACTAAAATTACCCAAACACTCAGGCTCGATGCTTCGGGGAGCTTTTGGTCATGCACTGCGGGAATTATGCTGTATTACCAATTTAGCAGACTGTGGTCAATGCCCGTTAAATCAAGCCTGCCGCTATACATATATTTTTGAAACTCAATTACTCAATATCGCCAATCGTCAAAAAGCATCCAATCCTTACATCATCATACCTCCAAAAATACACCAAACAAACATCAAACCAACGCAAATTTGGCGTTTTGGTGTTGTTCTATTAGGCGAGGCTATCAAAGATTATGTTTTGATATTAAAGGCTTGGGAACAAGCACTGCGAATAGGGCTTGGAAGTGGCAAAGAACGTGCTTGTGGCGAACTGATAAAGGTCAGCAATCAAGCTCAAACGGTTTTTGATAAAAACCAATTCATTTAATTTGGCAGATTGGCAAATTAAAACGCATCATCAAGCCACCATCTATTGGCAAACTATCTAAAAATTACACTGCATTTTTTTAACTCCGTTTCGTTTGCAACAAGAAGGCAAGATTGCCTTTCATAAAAATCAGCTTGTGCCAAAAAATTTATTAATCAATCTTTATAATCGCATCCAGCAATGCAATCAGCAGCACGATTTAGGGAAAAAAATGGCAAACCAGTTATGGCTTATTTTTCTGAGTTTTTAGCAGATATAGAACAGCTGACCATGTGCGTTGAAGTCGAACCAGAAAAAAAGTCATCCGCAGGTCAAGCCGTCAAAACCAAAAAAATTCAATTATTTGGCTTGTCTGGTGATATACAGCTTATCGCAAGCAGCGAGATATTAGAGCGACTTTTGCCACTGCTTTGGATTGGGCAATATTTGCATGTGGGTAAAAAGTACGACACTTGGGCTTAGGGCAGTATCAACTTCAAATTTTTCAGTCAAGTTAAAACCATAAGCTTTACCAAACTAAGCTTTTTTTATCAAATCATCGGTTAAAATTGTCTTAATTATTTTTTTAAACACACGAGGTAAAACAGTATGTCTAAACACAACATTTTATTTTTTTGGTTACAGGTATGACGCCACAAATCATCACTGAAACGCTATGGGCATTGGCTTGTGACCCAGCAAAACAAAAATGGGTGCCTAATGAAATTCAGGTATTAAGCACAACAACGGGGCTAAAAAAATCAAAGACAATTTGCTTTAGCGATAATGGCATTTTTAAGAAAAATGTGAAGAATACAATCTGCCAGAAATTAAATTTGACGAAAACTCTTTACATGCAATCGTAGACAAAGAAGGCAATAAGCTGGATGATTTAAAAAAACCCCCGAAGAAAATGAACTGGCGGCAGATATGATTTGCCAAAAAGTTCGTGAATTTACCAAGATGATAATGTCAGCTTACACGTTTCGATTGCAGGCGGGCGTAAAACAATGGGGTTTTTATGCAGGATACGCACTGTCTTTATATGGGCGTATTCAAGATCAACTGTCTCACGTTTTAGTAAGTGAAAGATATGAAACGTTACAAGGATTTTATTACCCTGCGCTTGAAAAAGGACAAAATATCATCAAAAACACATAAAAAAAGACAGAGCAAGGTCATGATGTGTATGAAGAAGAATTATTAGACGCTTTTTGATGCCAAAGTTTGGCTGGCTACCATTCCTTTTGTGAGATTGCGCGAATTTGTTGATTCAAACAATAATATTAATCAAAAATAATATTAATCAAAAATTTTTTTCTACGGTAATTGAGATGGTCAATTCAAGTTTACAACCATTTTCTGTTATACTTGATGTGAATGATAAAAAGGTGATAAGAGGCAACAAAGAGTGTAAGCTTCCTCCAAGGGAATTTAGTCTGTATTTATTGGTTGCAGAGCTAAAGAAAAAAAGGTGAGGTTTTGGATTATCCACCAAAAGATTTTCCAAAGATTACCATCAAAAAAAGAGCATCAACAACTATTTAACGAAATTTACAACAAATACAGAAGCAAGAAGCAAGAAGAAACGGTTAATGAACGATATTTGAGCATTGTTTTGAGTTGTTTAAGGAAAAAAACTTACCCGAACATTTGGGGCACCAGTCTATAAAAAAATTGGCATTACGCCAGTTGAAGGTGGATTAGGACGCTCGATTAAGCTTGATAAGAATAACATTATCATTCGCCAATAAGGATAACATATGTTAAGAGAACCAACGTTTGAAGCACCAAATTTAGATAATTTAAAAAGATGCAGTGCTACATTGGCACACACTAAGCTGTGAACTCATCACACCAATGTATGGGGGCGGTACCGTATCCACAAAAGTGGATACAAAAATGCCCTATTCGCGCCAGCGCAATTCGTGGTCAATTGCGTTTTTTTGGTGGCGACTGCTAGCCAAACATGAATGGAAATTAAAAAAACATTCCACAAAAAGAAAAAAAGAAATTTGGGGTGGAATTGGCAGTGGTGATGATGGGATTGCAGGCAATGTTTTTGTTAAGAGTCAATAACTTATCAGGAAGAATCACAGAGAATCATTTAGTCAGATATGACGATGATTCATTAAAAAGGTTTAAAGTATGTTTTTATTTCCTGCATATAATGAAACGGATGAAACTAAAAACACCTCATAGATTGCTAAATCAGGACTGACGTTTGACTTACAGTTTGCATTTTGTGAAAAAAATCGCCCATCAAAAAGGAAATTAAAAATCAAGTTATTGAAACCTTACGGTGGTGGGTAAATTTTTGGCGGTTTGGGTTTTCGCAGTCGCAAGGGCTTAGGAGCAATCTATGCCAATCAATGCCTAGATTATCCGCAAATTTGTGAACTTTTTGAGTAAAGAGGACGTAGAAAAAGCAGGCTGCCGTTTGGCTATCAAACAAAAATAACAGCAACAATTCTGCATTACAAGCTTTTGCAATTTGCCATCAACAAACTATCTAATTTTCGCCAAGCTCCAGGAGTTGGACGCAATCCGGGTCAAGCGCCCTAATAGACCTGGTCGCAGCCACTGGCCAGAACCTGATGCGCTAAGACGTATCCAGAAAAATTTGGGTTATGATAGAAGGCATGAGCCAAAAACATCCAGCAGGTAATGTATTTGCTCGTTCGGTGTTTGGTTTGCCCATCAATTATCAATCTCGACAAGAAAAAAAGCTTTAAATATCATGCTTAAACCAGAATTTGGCGAGCGTTTGCCAAGCCCCTTAATTTTGCGACCGCGTTTGATAGACAAAAAGGGACAGCAAAAACAATATCAACCAATGGCGCTTGTGTTGCCTTATGATGACATTTTAAATATGAAGGTTTGTGTTGGTAAACAATCTTATCCTATTTGGCAAGATGATGCAGCAAATCGCATTGATCCAATTCAAAAATGGTGGAGGCGACCCAATACAGGCTTTTTTTAAAATATTTTTTTCAAAAATAAGCTTTATATGGGTTGATAAGATTAAGGAATGGATACATGTTAAAATACGTTGTTATATTTTCGATTGGACCTGTGCAGACATTTATTGCCTCTGCCCGTCGTAGTCGAGACCTATGGAGTGGCTCTTGGCTACTATCTGAGCTTGCTAAAAGCTTGTGCTAAAAAGCCTCAATGATTTAGGCGATACAAAAGCACAATTAATTTTTCCCTCACGTGGACAAAAGCAATCAGGCTGATTTGGAAGAAAATTCGGATTTTTCTGTTGGGAATAAAGTTCAAGCTGTATTGATCGTTGATAGTGTTGATGAATTGAAAAACATCATTGACAATGCCAAAAAATCCGTAAAAAAACGCTTTATTAAAGAGGCTAGTAACGCTTTATCACGCCTGCCAAAAAGACAAACACTATTTACGTGAAACCATTTGGAATAGCCAGCTGGATGATTATTTGGAAATTCAGACGGCTTGGGCAAGATTTGGTGATGATAATTCGTATCATGACGCTGCACAAAAAGCGGGTCAGACACTGGCTAGCCGCAAAGCAACCAGAGATTTTTTTCTCCTACCCGCACCATATCGGAAAAAGGATTTTTATCACCTCATTGGTTCAATTAGACGATGCAAGAAAAAAACAACCGATAAAAACCACAATGTCATAAAACAGCCTTATCAAGATTTGTTTATGTTACCCAAGTCATCGCTAGATGGCATGCGTGAAACGGTTTTAAAAGAAAGCGGTCTTCAAAAAAACTCTTTACAAAGAAAATTATCACTGTCTAAATCTGAGCAGCTTGATACGGTTGGGGTGATTAAACGTTTGGGCTTTGAGGAGAAGGCGGAACAATTTACACCATTTACTCGCATCACTGCTCATGCATGGATAGAAGAGATTGCCCAAAAAGAACCAGATGCGTTAAACAGACTAAAAAAACACTTATCATGAACTGTGTCAATTAGGCGTTGCTTCTGGTGTTACAGGAAACAACAAAGTTTATCAAGATTTTGCTTATGATGCACAGCTTTTATACCCATCGCGATTGGAGGTTACCTTAAAAGAATATCAAAATAGCGACGATAAAGAAGCTAAAGAAATTGTTGATAACCTAAAAAGTTCTTAAAAAAACGTTAGCCCCATTATTTCAAAGCTATGGTGAGCCTTATCGTTACGGTGTACTGTTACTTGCTGATGGCGACCGTATGGGTGAGCTTTTTGGATAAAGCTAAAAACACAAGTTCAGCATCAAGAAATCACTCAAGCCTTATCAAACTTTGCAGGTCAAGTGGCTTATACCATGAGACAAAGCAGTGGGCACTGCATTTATGCAGGGGGTGATGACGTATTGGGGTTTGTGCCACTTGATAAGGCTTATAAATGCGCTGACGACTTACAAAAAAACTCTTTGCTAACAGTTTATCTGGCGTTGCAAATAAACTGGGTGCAGAAAATTCACCAACGTTATCTGTGGGTTTGGCAATTTGCCATATCATGACGCCGCTTGGGGTGATTCGCGAATTGGCAGCTAGCTGAAAAATTCGCCAAAAGGCGACCATGTTGATGAGAGTCAAAGCACGGAAAAAAACGTCGTAACGCTTTGGGTATTTTTACTTTCTGTACGCTCTGGCAACGATACCAAACTGCGCTTTAATTGGGATGATTTGGCTGGGTTAAATGCTTTTTGAAACTATGGTGAATTATTATGTTGAAAAACAAATTCCAAGTCGTATCGCTTACGATGTAAGAGAAATTTATTTTGCGTACCTGTGATTTTTGCAATTGATGATAAGCAGCTGCAAAAGGACATTCAGTCTGCTGAATTATTGCGCATGTTAAAAACAAGCTCGCACCAATCAATCAAAGAAAATTGCTGACCAAACAATTGATACGCTTAATGAACTTGCCAAGAAGATTGGTTTGGACAATTTAGCAAATGAACTGATTGTAGCTCGCTGGTTTGCTGCAAAAACACAAAAAGATTTGGGGAAAGAATAAAAATGAAAAAGCTATTTAATACAATCCTTTGCACCGCTTGTTTTTTTCGTTCAGGAAAACCATTTGGTTCTGCAGATGTCAGTATCGGATGTTATTTTTTTCCTTTACCAAGTGCAGGGGCGGGCTTGATTCGTTCATTGAGCATCGCTCAACAAACATTGCCTGCAATCAAAAAACGTTTTAGCAGTGTAGAAGATGCGCTAAAAGATGATGAATACAAGCAAATATTGTCTGTAAAAAGTTATGGCGTTTATTTGGCCAAATATGGAGATGATGGCAATCATACCATTTTTGGTTCCAAAGCCTGCCAACAGTTTGTATGTTGAAAAAAAGACGGCAATATTGAACTGGTTCGTTTAGCTCCAAAAAGCTATGGAGGGTGATTGTGGTAGTGATTTACCTGATGGGCTACTTTATGTACAAACTGTAGATAAAGAAGGAAAGGTTAAGGCTATTAAGGGCAAACCCAAATCAGGTGTCAATTTCTGGACCCTTGAACATCTAAAAAAATGGCAACAAGGGGATGATTTATCCTATGATGACATCAAACAAGATGGCATTACAAGCATACCAACCGATATTCGCACGCACGTTGCTATTGATGATGATACTTTGTCATCTGGGGAAGGGCGTTTATTCCAAACAGCAAGTTATGATATGGGTTATCAAATCAAACCATCACCAGAGATTCAAAAAAACGTTGTTTTGATGATAAAAGACTTGGGTTTGTGGTTGTGTCTGAACAAGACTTAAAGGAAGACTTGGCAACTTTTTGGTGGTGAGCGCCGTTTATCTCAATTTTTACCAATCAAACAAACCGTGATTGAAACTGCTCAACAAGAACAGGTGGACAAGATTAATCAAGCCAAAGGTTTTTGTTTAACCTTTATCACCCCATGTGTGTTTGCTCAGGGCTATTTACCAGAATGGATTGACCAAAAAGTCAATGACTGGGAAATTGCCAGACAGTGAAAATCAAAGTGCGTTTTAAAAAGCCGTTGCAATTGATCGTTGGCAAGCTGTATCGGGATGGGATAGTTTGTTGTGGAAACCAAAAAGCGATGCGAAAAGCCATATCGGCAGGTTCGGTTTATTGGTTTGAATTGATTGATGGCGATACTATGGATTTACAAACGCTACAGCAGCTAAATCTATCTTTGGCTGATAATGAATACGATCAAAAATGATGGCTTTGGAATGGCAAGCATTGCGCCTTATTCATTTGACTGATTGTAGTTATTTATTGATTATTGATTTAAATTGAAGGAATGTATTATGCAAACTCGTATTTTTTTCATCTACAAAACTTATCAGCTCTACACCTTGGTACAGGTCAAGGTGTAGGAGTGGTGGACTTACCCATTGCACGTGCAAAAAGCAAACCAATTTGCCCATTATTCCAGGTTCTTCCTTAAAGGGCGTAATGCGCGATGAGCTAAAAAAACGCAAATTGATGATAGAGATATTAACATCTTATTTGGTAAAGATAAAGACGCAGACCATGCAGGCGCGCTTGCCTTTGGTGATGCCAACTTGCTGATACTGCCCATTCGTTCATTTGCAGGAACTGTCGCATATGCAACATGCCCATTTATTTTACGCCAGTACAAGCGCGATTTGGCTTTGGATTTAAAATGTTCCTACCATTGCTGACAACAGAGCATTATTAGCAAACGACAGCGTTTTTATTGATAAATGAAAAAAATCGCTTTAGAAGATTTAGACATTAAATCACGTTGCGACGATTTGGCTGAAAAATGGGCAAATAAAATCACCGCTGAACTTTATCCTGAAGGTACACCCTGATTTTTAAAGATTGGCAAAACGAAGTTAAAAAAACGTTTTGTGATTTTTGCCAGACAGTATTTTTTCATTTTTGGCAGATACCGCCACCGAAATTGCACACGCATTCGCATTGAACGCGAAACACGCACGGTGCAAACAGGGGCTTTGTGGACAGAAGAAAATCTACCCTGCCGATAGCGTGCTATGGGGCGTGATGGGCGTGAGTGATTCACGAGACGCTAGCAATCAAAAAAACCGGCTAAAGAACTTGCGGATTTATTACCAATTGAAGAAATCCGTTTGCAAATTGGCGGAAAAACATACCGTAGGACGTGGGCTGTGCCGCCTTTTTGATTACAAAGCCTCAAGCCAAAAAGGAGAGTAATATGCAAGTTCGCTCAAAAAAATACGCCGAAAAATGCCTATCCTTTAGTGAGTGGCATCAAAAATCAACAAGACGTTCCTGAAGCTAAATATCGTACGCTAGCACTGTCATTGCCAACGATGATTATGCAATCGGGCTTAGCTCAATCGGTTGGATTTTTTTAATGGCAAAGTCTGAAAAAGAGCATGCTATGATACTTAAGCATCTTGCCAGTTTATTAGGATTTTCTGATGTTCAGAAACTGCATGCAGAAGTGCTAGCAGCCGATATTGTTAAATATCAAATACTTACTCGTAATGCCATTGAAGCAAGCAGCTGGCTAAAGCGCTATACTCAAGCCTTATTGGAAAAGTAAATAAGGAGTCAAAAGATGACCGATTTAATGCGTAAAGATTTGCAGGCGCTGTTTGATGATTCGCGTTCTGCTCATGCAGGGTTATTAATTCAAAGAGGGTTAAAAACGTGGGATGGCGATAATGAAAAACCCACCAAAAAAAGAATTTAATTGGAAAAATCTCAGGCGTGGCTGCGGATAATTTGTATTCTTTGGCGTTTCAACGCTGGCTGGCACATACTTACGAAAATAGTAATACTAACTTTGCTTGTGTGAGTGCAACCATTAATGGTCGTTTGTTTACAGGTCTGCCATTGGGGGGAGCGTTAGAAACCGGGGTTAGCACCCATCACACTTATGGTATGCCCATGATACCGGGGTCTAGCGTCAAAGGAGCGGTGAGAAATTACGCCGAGCATTTATTTGCCAAAAAGACGCTAACAATCAAATACAATACGATAAAGGCAAAATTATCATTGCTGACGATAAAAAAAGCAATTATTGATGTGTTATTTGGCTCAGATGACGATGAAAAACCCCAATGCAGGCTATTTAATTTGGCATGATGCGTGGTGGATACCAAACTCAAGCGACGCTAATAAACCATTTATAGATGAAATCGTAACGGTGCATAATCAAGCGTATTATCAAGGTGATTTTGACGCCTTAGACACCGAAAACCCCATTCCAAACCAGCAAATTGCGGTACAGGGAAGTTTTTATTTTTGTGATTGAGGGCATTCAAGGCTGGGCAAATTATGCAAAAAAACCTGCTAGAAAAACCATCCAGCAACAAGGGCTAGGGTGCAAAAGGCGGTTCAGGTTACGGATATTTTGATTTGGATAAAGCCAAAAATTAATCCTTATCTTCAAAAAGATTGAAGAGGAAACTAAACGGGTACAAGAGGAAAAACCAACAAGAACTTGAACGCTTAATTTCCGATTTGAATGAAAATCGGCAGCTGGTTTGTAAATTTGAAAATGAACTGGAAAAAAACTAGACGAAAGTTCTTGGCATGGCAAAGTAAGCAGTCCACCAAAAGTTAGAATTGATGGCAAGGAATACGATTTTTCTTAGTTTGTATAATTTAGTGATAAAATGGCCAGAAGACGATAAAAAATACGCTCTTGAAACGGTGTTTTTGCCATATTTACCCAAACTCATAGGTGGTAGTATCAGTAAAAAAACAAAAAAATGGAAGGAGCGCATCAATCTACTTAAACAAGAGGTTGGCTTATCTTAATACACCAAACAAAAAAGGTGAAATCAAAAGTAGTTTTTACATAAAAATAAGCTTACCAAAAAATCAACTTGCATAAAATCTTTGGCATAATAAACCTAACCAGTTAGTTATCAGCGGCTGATGTTTATTATGCTGATTTATGTACTGGCAGGCGGGTAGGGCATTAAACAATCAGTGCATCACACTGTACATTCAAAAACAAATTGACTGATTTTTGGTTTATCAATTTGGTTTATCATTCATTGTTAAGGAGTGTTATATGACAACATTAATTAGTTTTTTGGGCGTTGGCAACAAACAAAATGGCGGTTATCGTACCACCAATTATCAATTTTCAGATGGTGAGGTTTTTGAGCAAACTCGCTATATTGGTATGGCATTGGCACAAAAAATCAAACCAACTAAAGTGATTTTGTTGGGTACGTCTGGCAGTATGTGGGATGTTTTTTTGGAAAATGCTGGCGATAATGGCATGGAAGAAAAAAATGGCTGGATTTATCCGAAGCGGTTGACAGCAAAAACGTCAGCCCAGAACATTTACAGCCATTTGAAGATTATCTAAGTCAATCACTGAATGCAGAAGTGCATTGTGTGTTAATTCCTTTTGCTAAAAATCCTAAAGAGCAAATTGAAATTTTATCCGTGTTGGCTGAGAATTTAGATGAAAATGAAGATGTGGTCATTGATGTTACTCATGGTTTTAGACACTTGCCAATGTTATCACTGGTAGCGGCAAGATTTTTAAAAACAGTTAAAAATTGACGTTCAACAAATCTATTATGGGGCGTTTGAAAATGTCAAGTGATAACAAAAACGCCTGTTTTAGAACTTGAAAGCTTATTAACCATGCTTGATTGGGTGGATGCTCTTAGCACCTTTGACAAAGACGGCGATTATTCAGTATTTGCTCCGCTGCTGCAACAACAAGGCATGACAGATACAGATGCCAAACAGTTATCGCAAGCGTCTTTTTATGAACGCATCAGCAATGCCAGCCAAGCCCGCCAAAAATCGGAACTGTATTTAATAAAAATACAGCAAATCAAAACTCCAATCGTTGATTTATTTAAACCCCAATTAGTGCAACGATTGAAATGGCATAAAGAACAAAAATCGCGGTCTTAATAGAACAGCACTTAGCAAAAGAATATTTGCACCGTCGCGATTATTTAAGGGCGGTTGTGTTTGCAATGGAAGGTATGATTACCGCCAAAACCATTCAAGCAAACAAAGACGTTGATAATTACGATGACCGCGAAAGTCAGCGCCATCATCTAAAAAAATGATGAAAAATTCCGTACATTAACCATTATCCGCAATGCAGTGGTACATGGCAAACAAGAAGAGAAGAAAAAAATTAAACAGATTTTTAGACGATGAGCAAAAAAACTAAAACAAAGTCTTCAAGAACGCTTTAAAAATCTACTGGAAGACTAATTGACAAGCTTATTATTTTATCTGTTTTTTTGTTATTTTTTTGCGATAATAACCCCAAATGAATGTTTGGGGTTTTTTTATTATGGTGCGTCATCTTTATTTGGTCGGTTATGATGTTGGCGATGATGACCGACAAGACACAATCCGAAATCAAGTCAAAAACTACGCTTTTGGTGGTCAATTATCTGCTTATGAATGTTATTTAACCAATCAAGATAAAAATTCAATTACAAAAAAACAGCTCAATAAATATTTAGCCCATCAAGACGCTGGATGCGTCATTCAGGTTCATCAAACCTATTGGCAAACCAAACCGCGCAAGTCGCCAATTTTTAACCCAACAGACGATTTTTTTGTATATCGGTTAAGCTATTTATCTATAAGGAATTACGATGAGAAACGTTGTTATTGACCAAAAAAAGGTTCTCGGCTGACTTATGAGCGTCAAATTTTGCTGATACAACATGATAGTTTTTCAAAAACCAATCAGTTTGCCGTTTAACCAAATCCAAAGTCTAACCATTACCACAAATATAGACATTAGTACCAATCTTTTAACAAAAATTATCAGAACATCAAATCGTCTTTAACGATTTTTGCCAAGTGGCACATCAGGTCAAGCCAGCTGTTTACATGGCAATTGGCATAAAGCAGTTACCAGACGCCAAATTCAGTATGAAGTCTTGCGAGATGAAGAATGTAAAGAGCAGTGGGCAACGTTATTAGTAAAGCTAAAAATTCATCGTCAAATCAACTTACTGCATCAGTTAGCAAAAGCAAAAATTGCTCATCTGGTTGCCAAGATGTTTATCAAACCATTGATAAATTACAACAAAAACAGACGGCAATTAAAAACCTACTTTTTTTCGTAAAAACAGCACCTTGGTTGCTCCTAGAAAAAATTTAGCCAGTTTACGTGGCATTGAAGGCTCATCAGCATCGTTATTTTTTGGAGCGTATCAATCGTTTTTTGATAAGGATTTACAATTTACAAAACGCAATCGCCGTCCCCCAAAAGACCCCGTTAATGTCTTGTTATCGCTTGGTTATACGCTGCTACAAGGCATTTGTGAACGAGCGGTGTTTTTGGTGGGGTTTGACCCATTTTTAGGCATTTTACATGAAGTAAGTTATGGAAGGCAGTCTTTGGCGTGCGACTTTGCCGAACTGCAACGAGATAAAATTGAATGGTTTGTTTGGCAGTTATTTGCAAGTGGGCAAATTACCAAAGAAGATTTTAGCATCAAACCCAATCAAGATAAACCGTGTGAACTTTTAAAAGCAGGGCGTAGCCGTTTTTATCAGGCATTTACTGCCATTCGTCCATCTTTGGAAAAACAAGCAACTGCGCATATTTGGGCATGGTTACACCGATTAGAAGGGCAGTGTATTATCACAGGCGAAGAAGCGACTTTAAACGCATCATTAGACTATATGAATGATTTTTTTAACCATTTAATCCATTAACAACCAATCATACAGGAAAAACGTATGAAAAAGCAACATTTTGTCGTCTGTTATGACATCAAAGACCCAAAACGACTAAAAAAAGTACATCGTTTAATTAGCAAAAGAATTACTGCAAATTCAATATTCTATTTATTATGGCACATTATTTTTTTGCAAGATATGGACGCATTAATCGCCAAATTAGAGCGGATTATAGATAGCCATCACGACGATGTTAAAAGTGTATCAAACCCAAAGTTTAGAAAGTGCATTTATCAAAGGAAAACGTTCAACAGACATTATGCTACTTGGTGAAGAAGGGCAACAAATTTTTTTGGTAAATCTATTGCAAAAAAATTCGGATAGGGTTTATAATACCCAAACCAGTAGTTATCATTGGTTCCCTTAGGGGTAAGTGTTTTTAGAGCTGGCTTGACAAAAAGCAGTTTTGTTATTGACGTTTTGGACTGTTAGAAGTGTAAAAATTTTTGGTCAAAAATTGGTTAAAAATTACAACAACTTTTTTTAGTGAAAAAAATTATCCCAAAAAAAATGATTGAGTAACTTATTGATTTTTATTTAAAAAAATTTAAATCAACCGCTGTCTGAAACACTCCCCAATTTCTAGGGGATTAAGACATCAGCCTCAAACTCATCTGAGATTTTTTTCTCAGTCTGAAACACTCCCCAATTTCTAGGGGATTAAGACACCTTGAGCTAGTAGACCAGCATACTCAGGATGAGCGTCTGAAACACTCCCCAATTTCTAGGGATTAAGACGCTGTTCTCGGGAGTGCGATTTCTGCTGGTATGTAGTCTGAAACACTCCCCAATTTCTAGGGGATTAAGACATGTTAGGGTCTACTACCTCTACCTCTCCTTTGAGGTCTGAAACACTCCCCAATTTCTAGGGGATTAAGACTTAAGAGTAAAAGCTAACTTTGCTGAGATGGTGGTCTGAAACACTCCCCCAATTTCTAGGGGATTAAGACTAACAGAGAAAGCCTCATTACCTTCAGCAGGAAGTCTGAAACACTCCCCAATTTCTAGGGGATTAAGACACAGGTTATTTTGGACTTGTGGAGAGCTTAATAGTCTGAAACACTCCCCAATTTCTAGGGATTAAGACGAATTCATCAGAGATCTTTCTGACCCCATTGGGTCTGAAACACTCCCCAATTTCTAGGGGATTAAGACACCTTCGCTGAATATGGCGTTAATAAGCTGCTGTCTGAAACACTCCCCAATTTCTAGGGGATTAAGACGCTGTTCTCGGGTGCGATTTCTGCTGGTATGTAGTCTGAAACACTCCCCAATTTCTAGGGGATTAAGACATGTTAGGGTCTACTACCTCTACCTCTCCTTTGAGGTCTGAAACACTCCCCAATTTCTAGGGGATTAAGACTTAAGAGTAAAGCTAACTTTGCTGAGATGGTGGTCTGAAACACTCCCCAATTTCTAGGGGATTAAGACTAACAGAGAAAGCCTCATTACCTTCAGCAGGAAGTCTGAAACACTCCCCAATTTCTAGGGGATTAAGACACAGGTTATTTTTGGACTTGTGGAGAGCTTAATAGTCTGAAACACTCCCCAATTTCTAGGGGATTAAGACGAATTCATCAGAGATCTTTCTGACCCCATTGGGTCTGAAACACTCCCCAATTTCTAGGGGATTAAGACTGAAATCTTCTGGAATATACACGATTTGACCTTCAGGGTCTGAAACACTCCCCAATTTCTAGGGGATTAAGACCCAACAACGATGATGGTAGTTCCAGCACCTTAATTGTCTGAAACACTCCCCAATTTCTAGGGATTAAGACCAAGTACAGGGATTCCCATAGTCCCTAGGTAAACCGCGTCTGAAACACTCCCCAATTTCTAGGGATTGAGACATCGCATAAGAAAAACACTTGTACCATCTTTTTGTGTCTGAAACACTCCCCCAATTTCTAGGGGATTAAGACTTCATCTTGAGGATTTAGCCACTGAATGGCTAAGTCTGAAACACTCCCCAATTTCTAGGGGATTAAGACTACCACTGCGTAGTAGTTGTTTTCTGGTTGGGGTCTGAAACACTCCCCAATTTCTAGGGGATTAAGACGGTAGTGTAGTTGATTTTTGTTCTGGTAGTTTTGGTCTGAAACACTCCCCAATTTCTAGGGGATTAAGACCTTACGCAAACGAGCTAGACGTGCCGCCGTTAAGGTCTGAAACACTCCCCAATTTCTAGAGGATTTTTTTCTCGCCTGCCATAAATAAAAAAACTTAAGACAGCACCAAAGAATCAACGACATCAATCATCAGTTATAAATAAACTCCAATGATTGAACAACAATTCAAATAATGATATAATCAAACCTATAAAAATAACTCCAACGAAATCAATCAGTTAATTAAGAAAAATCCATAAAACTTCGCATAATGGTTATTATGTTAAATAACTATTGTGTACGCACATATCGAGAAATTTATGTATAGATCTACTCTTACTGTTCTTTTTAGGTTTATTCATTCAACAAGTACATGCACAAACTTTAGCTATGGAAAAAGATGCGCCACTAACTGTGGGCGCTTTGGCGAGTATTCATCAAAGCGCGTATCACGTTGATGACAAAATCACAGCCGTCCCTTTATTGTTGTATGACAACAATCGTTTTTATCTTGAAGGTACCGATGTAGGTTTTTATCCTTATAAGGATAATAAACATTGGGTACGTGTAGGCATTAGTTATGACAGACAACACTATAATTCAAAAGATGCAAAAAAACAGCGGCTTTTACAAAGTTTAAATAAACGCCAATCTTCAGTAAATGCTCAAGTTAGCTATATGTATATTTCAGCCATTGGTGGTATTGAAACAAAATTGGCAACTGACATATTAGGTCGCAGCAATGGTCAAACCGTTAGTTTGGCTCATCGCAGTAAATTTGAATTATTGGATAATAAACTAACTGTTTATCCTAAGGCTGGAATTACTTGGCACAGTAAAAAAATATAATGATTATTATTATGGAATATCTGATAAAGAGTCATTACAATCAGGAATTCACTTTTATGATGCAAAAAGCTGGTTTTCACCTTTTGTTGCTGTTAGTGGTAAATACATGTTTACAGATAAAATTGGTAGTTTTTGCCAATGTGCGTCATGACTGGCTATCCTCTAGTCAAAAAAATAGTCCAATGACGGATAGTAAAACTGAAACATCTTTTAATGTCGGATTAACTTACGATTTTTTTAATCGTTTTATGGTTTTTACTTTAAATAAAAATCTGGTGAAAAAGTAGTCATCGCCCTATTAAAAAAATTTTTCTACTTTTTTTACCAAAATTTGCGTCAGTTTAATGTCAAAAAAATATCCACCTTATTTTTAAGGCGGATATTTTTAAAGCTAAACTATAAAAACGTAATTCAATCATCACTGGCTTTTTAATTGAATGTAGTTTTGCACACCCATACTTTCAATCAATTCTTGTTGAGATTCCAACCAGTCTTCATATTCTTCATTGCCATCTTTTGAATTTAACTAAGATTTCGCGAGATACAAAAATCTCTCTTTTCTTCACAAACAGCAATTGCTTCAAGTAAAATCTCATGTTTGCGACGCTCAAGACGTAAATCGCATTCTAAGATTTCTTCGGTTGTTTCACCGATTAGCAACTTACCCAAATCTTGTAAATTTGGCAATCCTTCAAGTAATAAAAATACGCTCAATTAACTCATCTGCCCATTTCATTTCTTTTAATGGATTGTTTAAAAAAACGCCTCGTTTAATTCTTCTACACCCCAGTTTTTTAACAATACGAGCATGTAGAAAATATTAGTTAATTGCAATCAAAGATTGAGCTAATACTGAATTTAATGCCCGAATAACTTCTTTTATCCCCTTTCATTTTTTTATACCTTTTTTTAATGTTGTTTTAAAAAAATTAATGAGTGACTGAGGCTAGGTTTGGCTCAGCTGTTTGGCTTTGCAGGTAATTAGCAAGCCCCATCATTTCAATCAAACGTAACTGTTTTTCTAGCCAATGGGCATGGTCTTGTTCGGTGTCTTCTAGTTGAGCAACTAATAAATCGCGGGTTACATAATCACGTTCAGCTTCACAAAGTGCAATACCTTCTTTTAGGTGTTCTTGCACACTATATTCAAGCTCCAAATCACTTTTTAACATAGATGGAACGTCTGTACCAATATTAATGCTACTAACTTGCATATTTGGCACACCGCCAAGCATCAAAAATACGATTGATAATTAAACGTGCATGCAATGTTTCATCTTCCATTTCATGATAGACGCGGTCATGAAGCTTGCCCAACTCCCACTCAGCATACATTTGTGAATGGATAAAATATTGGTCTCTAGCACCCAATTCACCGCCCAACAAAAAAATTTAGATAATCAATAACTTTTTGAGAAGATTTCATTTTACACTCCAATAAACTAACTTGATTTAAGTTTTTTTAAACTAAATAACTTATGGGCTTTATCTTATCATAGCTTTTATGAATGACAAGCACCAAATTGTAGTACAAAAAGAACCGCGAACGACTTGCAATTTAAGAACGACTATCACAATGACAAAAATTTTTCACCCTAGGTTAACTTAGGTGAAATGGAGAAATTGAGGTCTGCTCCATGCTAACCAGATGATTTTTATTATAATTATTATGTTGCTGTAGCAAATAAATGATAATGGTTTAAATTTATTAAATAAAACTAATATCAAAAAGATAACTAAATAACAACAGTTAAAAAAATGATTTTCAATTAAAAAGAAATAATCCCTTAACAATTAAGCACTCATGGCGTCTACTGCTTTTAAATTTAGCATGATGTTCATCAACCAAATCCTGAACCATAGGTACACAGCAACCACAGCAAGTACCCACTAATAATGTATCTTGTAGTGATTGAACTGTATCTAATCCTTGATTTAGAGCAGTTTTTGATTTGGGTGTCTTTAACATCATGACAAATGCAAATGTACATGAGATAGTTCCTAAAAATTACTTTGTGAGTTTTATTTTTAAAAACTTTTTAATCAACATGATTGATTACTCTGAGTATAATAACAATAATTATTATTATTTGCAAGCTCTAGAATGAAAAATCGTTTATATTTAACTGTGTAAAATAATCAACTTAAAGTTAGTTATACTACAAGGTTATTTTTTTCTTAATTATAGCTGAGCCGCCCCAAAAGTATCGCATTGACTGATATCGCCAGACTCAAAGCCACGATAAAAACCAACGCTGTCTTTGCTGGCTGGTGCCATGAGTAAAACTGTCTGGAACGGTATGACCATGAGCTTGATGCTGCAAATAATCATCACCAATTTTTCAGCCGCATCCAAGGCTTCTTCAATATCGCCTTTTTGCAAAAATTGGGTGCGTTTTTGATTGTGGTTCGCCCAAATACCTGCAAAACAATCCGCTTGTAATTCCAAACGTACAGACAATTGATTGGCATTTTTTTACTGGTTTGAGCCTGCGCTTCGCGAACTTTTGAAGAGATGCCAAGTAACGTCTGTACATGATGACCAACTTCATGAGCAACCACATAGGCTTGAGCAAAGTCCCCTGCCTGGTCTTTTCTGAGATAATTCTGAACTATTATTTTGGTCGCCACCAATGCCCATTTGTTTTTCATATCAACAAAAAAAGTTTGTATCCAAATAGACTTTTTTGGTCGGCAGGACAGTAAAAAGGTCCACTGGCAGAACTTGCTGAACCGCAAGCAGAATTTACTTGACCTGTAAACATAACCAATTTTGGTGGTTGATACGTTCTACCTAAACGGTTAAAAATTGGTGTCCAGACGTCTTCTGTATCTGCCAAAATAGTTGCTACAAAAGCTTTGGCTTCTTGTTGGTCGGGGGTTTGCTGTGTTGGAGCAGTTTGGGTTGTGGTCTGAGTAGATTGCATTTGCTGCGCCACACCAAGAGTGGTTTGTGGGTCTATACCAAACACTTTCCATAAAAATCAGAGCAATGACAATACTACCAATGCCAATCCCGCCTGCCTTTCTAGCGCCACCACGTCTGTCTTCGATATTATCGCTTTGTCTACGACCGCGCCACTGCATAATCTTTCCATTATTTTTGTAAATGAAGCTATTATATATTAAAAATTTAATAAAACTTAAAGGTTTTTTTACAAGCACATAACAAAAATTGTATAAAAAAAGCTAAGTGGTAATACTTAGCTTTTTTTGCAAGAAATACGGTTATTTATCGTTTTTTTATTTTTGTATTTTTAGACTGATAATTAAGACGTTATTTTTATCAAACCCATTTGGCGCTGCTGGATTTCCAGGTAGGTGTATTTTGATTGACCTTTGGTGGAGCTTGTTCTTTAGGATTAATGCCAATGGCTAACTTTTTTTATACAAAGGAAATTCATCATAGGCTTTTACGTTCATTGATTGCCGCTTGTTTCTTTTTATGCCAAGCGTTATTTTTGAATAATGTAAACAGTTTTTACTATCTTTAGCAAACCGTTTTGGCATTTTTATCCATAACAATAGCACTAATGACATACTCGCCTGCCACCAAATCATCCGTTGCAATACTTCCTTGATTACCATCAATGACCACTTTGTCATTGAGTAAAACCGCCGTGGTATAACCTTCTTGCAAATTAGGTCTAACTTTTGTTTGAACATCAATGGACTGAGCAAAAACGATGATAAGCTCGAGATTTTTTCAGGTTCGGTAATTTCAATGGTATATGCAGACACTTGACTAACAAATAAACAAGATAACAATAAACCAGATAATAAATTTTTTTCATTAAAATTTCTCACAAATAAAAGTTATTTTTACCCAAAAAAATCATAAAAATCAGCTAAAAACAAACGGCACAAGCCAAAAACTTATGCCGTCTGTCCGTTTGTCAAACTTACTGCTGAATTAACAACGATAATACATTTCAAACTCTAAAGGATGCACTGCTTCATTCATACGCTGCACTTCTTGCATTTTTAAAGCAATGTAATCATCAATCATTTCTTTACTAAAAACGTCGCCTTTTAACAAAAAAAGGCATGATCTTCTTTAACGCATTGAGTGCAACTTCCAGATTTTTCAGCAACGGTTGGAATCATCGCTTCTTCTTCTGGAGGTAAATCGTATAAGTTTTTTTATCGGCTGCCTCGCCTGCTTCAATTTTATTTTTCAATGCCATCAATGCCCGCCATCAATAAAGCAGCAAATGCCAAATAAGGGTTGGCTGATGGGTCAGGAAAAACGCACTTCAATTCTCACCGCTTTTGGGCTTGAAACGTGAGGAATGCGAATTGATGCTGAGCGATTGGATGCTGAATAAGCCAGTTTAATTGGGGCTTCAAAATGTGGTACTAAACGCTTATAACTATTGGTTGTTGGATTGGTAATCGCATTTAATGCCCGAGCATGTTTGATAACTCCACCAATAAAAATACAAAGCGGTTTTTAGATAAACCTGCATACTCATCGCCTGAAAAGGTATTTACCCCATCTTTAGCAATGGATAAATGAACGTGCATACCGCTGCCATTATCCCCTACCAAAGGTTTTTGGCATAAATGTCGCAGTTTTACCAAACTGATTGGCAACATTTTTGCACAATGTATTTAAACTGCTGCACTTCATCTGCCTTTTTAGTTAAGGTGTTAAAAGATACACCAATCTCTAATTGTCCTGACGCGACCTCATGATGATGCACTTCCACACGACCTTCACCCATCACTTCTTCAATGCGTTCACACATCACCGCACGCATATCATGATAATGGTCAATTGGTGGTACGACCGCATAAGCCCCTTTTATGGTTGGACGTTGAGCAAGGTTTCCCCATGCATAGTCATTAGCGCTAGACCAAGCCGCAGCCTCACTAATAACTTCGCTTTTTACCCCTGACATCTCCACAGACCATTTGACTTCATCAAAGACAAAAAATTCAGGTTCAGGACCTACAAACACGGTATCGCCAATACCTGTGGATTTTAGATAGGTTTCGGCACGTCGAGCAATCGAACGCGGGTCTTTAGCATAGCCTTGCATGGTATTAGGTTCAATCACATCGCAAGTTACCACAATGGTTGGCAGTTCATAAAATGGATCAAGATACGCTGAATCTGGGTCAGGGCGTAAAATCATATCGGACGCTTCCACGCCTTTCCAGCCTGCCACACTTGAAGCATCAAACATTTTGCCATCTTCTAAAGTATCTTCATCAATGCTATGTGCAGGAAACGTCAAATGCATTTCCTTGCCGTGAGTGTCTGTATAGCGAAAATCCACCCATTTTGCTCCTGATGATTCAATCAGTTCAAATAATTTATTTGTCATAAAAATTCTCAAGCTAAAACCAAAAAAATCTTTAAGATTTTAACAGAAAATCACGCTTTTGGGGCAAAAAAATGGCTATTTATCAGATAATCTTAACAATGAATTTGCTTTGTTGTTATTTTTTGTGTCAAATTTATCAAAAAGTCTAAAGTTTTTTTAATAACAGCTTTGTTATAATGTGATATCTTTTTTAGCCATGGGTGCATTTTGTATGAAAAAGCAATTGTTATCTACTTTACTATTATCTTCCTTAAAATCGCGTGTAACTTCAAGTACGGTACTGGGATTAATTGGTGTTTTATTGTCGCAAAATTTGCAAGCGACTACGTCTGCAACCAACTACAATCAAATCAGCTTTAGCACTGAAGTGAAAGAAGTGGTAGCCAATGACCAGATTAAAATTGCTTTTAACCAAAACTACTCAGTCCAGCGATGCCAAAAACCGTTGCCCAAACTTTAACTCAAACCATCAATCAAGCTAACGCCATTGCTAAAAAAATACCCCAGCGTAAAAAGCCAAAACAGGTCACCAAAGCGCCTATCCACGTTATAGCAATAACGGCAAGATTTTTGGGTTTTACAGGCTCAATATCACTTGAGTTAACCAGTCAAGATTTTTGAGCAAGCTGGCGATTTGGTTGCTGAACTGCAATCTTTAATGGTGGTAGATGACATTGAATTTAAAGTCTCAGATACTACAAAAACAACAAATTGAACAAAAACTCATGACTCAAGCGGCTAAACGCTTTCAAGATGAAGCTAAAACGGTCAGTTTGGCTTTTTGGAGCAAAAAGATTATAAAATCGTACAAGTTTCATTAGATAGTCAAAATCAAGGTTATTATCAGCCTATGGCTGCATCGCTATCTTTAAGAAAAAGCGCTGAAATTAGCCCTCAAGAATTTGTAGGTGGCGACAGTCAATTATCTTATAAAGCCACAGGAACGATTGAACTGATTAAATAATCAAACTGGCAAACCTTAAAAAAATAAAGCGTTTGCCATTTATTGCATTTTTAACAGATAATACAAAAATCCATTCACCCAAGGAATTTTTAATGAAAAATTATGATAAAAAAACGCCTTATTACTCACATCATTGGCATGGGCTGGCATCAGTTTTTGCGCAAACTAACGCTAAAGTTGGCACAACAACTGATGCTGATGCTGATAAACAAAGCCAAAAAGCTGATGGTGATATTAGTTATGGTGATGTACAAATTCCCGATATTAAAACCGCTCAAGCAGGCGTGGATAATAGCGCCATCAACAGTATCGAAAAAGACGGTAAACGTTACACAACCTTAAGTTTGTCCAATTACGCCAAGCAAGTAAACGAAGCAGTTTGGTCGCCAAACATGCGCACCAATACCGCCATGACGGTAAAAAAATTCAGGCGCTACTTGATTGGAATCACGCATCGCCTGGACCGATTGATGGTGGTTGGGGGATGAATAGTAAAAAAAGCCCTACTTAATTTTTCAAAAAAATAAAAGGATTGCCTACCACAGGCAAGATGGACCAAGCTACTTGGAACGCTTTAACAGCTAACATTCCCAGCAACCAACCCGTCATCGTCTCTTATACACTAACCAAAGATGATGTTAATGGCAAATACTCAGCTCTACCCGCAGGCGCTGAAGCTCGCTCAAAATTAAAAAGCTTGCATTATGAAAACATTCAAGAAATGCTTGGAGAGCGTTTTTCATATGGATGTGGCTTATTTAAAATTATTAAATAAAAATGCCAAATATCAGGCAGGTGAGACTATTACAGTGATAAATACAGGTAATAACCACAAAGGTCGGGTAACCAATGTTGTGGTTGATCGCAATGATAAGGTTTTGTATGCTTATAATGGCAATAAATTGGTTGCTGCCTACCCTACCACCATTGGTGGCAGCGCTACATCCACACCAGTGTGGAAAAATATAAAATTGTCAATAAAATTAAAATGCCCCCATTACAAGGCGACTGTAAATCGCGACAATGAAGCTACCAAAAAAATCTTATATCCTACCACCTGGCCCAAACAGTCCTGTAGGCGTTGTTTGGATGGGGTTAAGTCGCCCAAGTTACGGCATTCACGGTTCACCTGTACCTGAAGGCATTAGCCGTCAAGCGTCTTTGGGCTGCGTGCGTTTGACCAACTGGGATGTGCTTGAGCTTTATGCTAATATTGACAATAACGCTACAGTTGAAATTAAATAAATCACAAAATTGGAGTTTTTATGAATACGCTGACTGCTTTATCGCCCATTGATGGGCGTTATGCCGCCAAAGCAGATGTTTTGCGTCCTTTTTTATCAGAATTTGGTTTGATAAAATCACGCGTTACTGTAGAAATTCGCTGGTTGCAAGCACTGGCTAAGAATCCAGCCATTACTGAATTAAAAACCATTTGATGCCAAAGCTCAAGAATTTTTTTAAATCAAATCGCTGAAAACTTTAGTAAATATGATGCTCAGAGCATTAAGGATATTGAGCGCACCACCAATCATGATGTAAAAGCGGTAGAATATTTTATTAAAAATCGTTTACGCGAACAACCTGATTTGGCTGATAGTTTAGAGTTTATTCATTTTGCATGTACTTCTGAAGATATTAATAATTTATCCTATGCACTGATGTTAAAAAAACAGTCGTGAAGTCATCGTTCGCCAAATGAACACCTTGGTTGAAAAAATTGCCAATCTTGCTGTTGAGTATGCTAGTGTTCCCATGTTATCACGTACACATGGACAAACTGCCAGTCCAACAACATTAGGTAAAGAAATGGCAAACGTTGCCTATCGTTTAGCTCGTCAAGTTAAACAAATCCGTCAGGTAGAAATTTTAGGTAAAATCAATGGCGCGGTAGGTAATTATAATGCTCATTTAAGCGCTTATCCTGATGTAGACTGGCAAGCTCACAGCGAAAAATTCATCACTGAAGATTTGGGACTGACGTTTAACCCATATACCACCCAAATTGAACCACATGATTACATTGCTGAACTGTTTTATGCAATTTGTCGCTTTAATACCATTTTGTTGGATTTTAACCGTGATATTTGGCAATACATTTCTTTGGGATTTTTTAAACAAAAACTCAAAGAAGGCGAGGTTGGCAGCTCAACCATGCCGCACAAAGTCAACCCAATTGATTTTTGAAAAATTCAGAAGGTAACTTAGGCGTTGCTAATGCGATGCTTACTCATTTGGCAGAAAAATTGCCTGTCTCACGCATGCAAAGGGATTTATCAGATTCTACCGTATTACGTAATATTGGCGTGGGTCTTGCTCAAAGCGTGATTGCTTATGATGCTTGTTTAAAAGGCATTGGTAAACTTCAGATAAATCCTAACCGTTTAGCAGAAGATTTAGACAATGCTCAAGAAGTGCTTGCCGAGCCAATTCAAACAGTAATGAGACGTTATCGTGTTGAAAAATCCTTATGAAAAATTAAAGGCTTTTAACCCGCGGCAATGCCATGACTCGTCAAATGATGCTGGATTTTATTGACGGCGGCGAATTGGATGCGGTTGATGAAGAAGATAGACAGCGCCTTCGTCAGCTAACACCAGCAACTTATATTGGCAATGCTGACAAGCAGGCACTGGCAATCTTTGACTGGATTAAAAACTTGATGATAAATAATACACAGTCAGACCGACCATATCACAAAAAGCTAAGTTTAAACTTAGCTTTTTATATTAAAACAGAATTATTTGACAAATGCCGTCTTTAAATATTTTTTTAAAGAACATATTACAATGTTGTCAAAATGTGTTTTAATTTTTCAGTTGGATTGTTAACACCCGTAATTGAACGACCAATTACCAAAAAATCTGAACCATTTTGCAAAGCTTGTTTTGGTGTGCAAATGCGTTTTTGATCATCCGCCGAATCCTCTGGCAAGCGAATACCGGGCGTAACCAGTTTAAAAATCTTTCCCTAAAGCTGTTTTTTAAACTGGTGGCTTCTTGGGCAGAGCAAACCACACCATCTAATCCCGAATTTTTTGTCAAAGTTGCTAAACGCATGACTTGTTCATTTAAACTTCCAAAAACACCAATTTGTGGTAAAATCTCTTGGGTCATGGAAGTTAATACAGTGACTGCGATTAAAAAGAGTGTTGTAGCCTTTTTGATAATAAACGATTTTTGCAAAGAGCCATTGCGTCACTGCCAACACTTGCGTGTACATTAACCATCCAAACCCCCATATCCGCAGCTGCCAATACAGCTTGGGCAGTGGTATTGGGAATGTCATGGAATTTTAAATCCAAAAAAATCTCAAAACCTCGATTTTGTAAGGATTTTACAACATTTGGACCACACGTTGTGAACAGTTCCTTACCAACTTTTAGACGACATAAAGTTGGGTCTAAACTATCCGCAAGCATCAAAACCTCATCCAAATTATGTTTGTCAATAGCAACAATAATGGGTGACTTTTGGGCTGATGGTTGTTCAGTCATATACTGTTCTCGCTGTCATGGCTGACGTTAACATTGGAGATGCAGCCGCATCCGATTGCGGCTGTTTTTTTGCAATTCCAACAGTGCTTGACGCTCGTTGTAAAGTTCAGCTTTGGCTTCGTCAAGTTTTTCTCCTAAGATAGCCACTTCTTTTTTTAGACGACGGATTTCCAATTTATTTTGAAAAACTTTAAATAACAATAAAGAAACCAATATCCCAATGATGACACCAAGCGCAATGGTCAATATCAACACCAAAACCCAGATTGGTGCTAGGGACTTGGGCAAAAGAGCAAATTGACTTCCACTTCTCTATTGTTGGCAAGCACTAAAATCAGTGAATATCCAAAAAAATATTGCCAATAAAATAATTAATATCAAAGACATCGCAAATCTCTTATTACGCTTACAATGATGACGATTGTATCAGATTGTTGGGTAATTTACCATCTCGCGCAACGCTTTTCCAGGTTTAAAATGTGGCACAGCTTTGGCTTCCACCGAAACCACTTCGCCTGTTTTTTTGGGTTTCTGGCTTTTCGTGCTTCGTGATGATGCAAACAAAAACTACCAAACCCTCGCACTTCAATACGTCCATCTTTGTGCAACACATCACCCATTAGATTTAAAATTTCGCGAACCGCCTCATCAACTAACTTTTCTTCTATGTTTTGGCAAGAATAAGCAACGTTACTAATCAGGTCTGATTTTTTTAGCGTGGTTTTTTTGCATGGCTGACATAATTTATCCTATGAGTAAGTAAACATAAAAATTTAACAATGATATTTTTGTATAGCGATTGCATTATATCATGTTTTAGAAACATTTTTTTACAAAAATACCATCATTTATTAATTATAAGTTACAGGATAATCATAGCGTACATCGTCAGGCTTAAGCAATAGTTTTTTTGTTAAAATTTCTAATTTTTTTATCAAAAAAATCAATTAATTAAAAATCAAATTAAATAAAAAAATAGAATAAAAAAATTAGTCAAAAATTTATGTTACCAATTGAAAACAATGTTATTAATTGGTAAATTTTTTTAGTTTTTATAAACAATATTAATTGTTTTGATAGACATCAAAACGAATGACGTCGTTACTAACTTGATGATTTGGTAGCATATTTGCTAATGGTCTGGCGTAAATTGGTCGTTTAATAACCAATTTACCTTGAGAGTGTAAACAGGTTTTTGGCTTGATAAAAACAGCATTTGCTCTTCTTTTTTTCATTAGGGGCGTCTGCTAAAAAGATGTAGACTTTGCATCGTCTTACTAACTTTTTGCTTGGTAGCTGCCCTTTGGAAACATTGGGTCTAAATACACTACATCCGCTATTTCTTGTTGTTTTTGCATTAAACTAAACTGAGTAATGTCATCAAAAATAATGTTTATCTTATCCAATAACTTTTGCCAATTTGTATTTTTGACTCATGGTGTATTTTTTTCAAAAACAGTAAAAAGTGCGATGATTGGATTTTTTTCAATCAGCGTTATAGAACCACAAGCACTGGCTAAAATTAATCCATCATAACCAAAACCTGCGGTACCATCGATAACAACGGAATCTTTATCAACTTTACACGCCTGCAAAATTAGCTCTGATTTTCGTCCTGCCCTTACAATTCTTTGAGTTAAAGACTGCCAATTTAAAGCGGTTTTGGTAATGGTTTTTTCGTTATGATGAACAAGATGAGGCATACCCTTTTCTAAAAAGCAAAATGGGCATATCCAAATGCTCTTTTACAATTGTCTGTAAAATTTTATCACGAGGCTTTGTAATTGGTTGATGCATTAATTCCAAGTTCAGCTTGTGTTTTTGATTTAATAAAATCAGCTTATCAAAATCTGTTTTGCCTTCTTGTTCTAAAACTAGCACTTGCATCTAAATCTATCCTTGCATTTGATAGCCAAACGCCCATGCACCAAGTACTAAAAATTCCAGTAATAATTCGTAAATACGCAAAAAAATCATAAAAATTTTTTGCTTACCCATGAAACCATAAAACGAATACACAGCAACGCTACAATAAATGAAACAACCGTGCCAGTACCTAAAAACTGCCCAATCGTTACTATTTTTGTAAAATGTCTTTTTATCAAGTAAATCCAAAAGCGCCGCTCCAACAATGACAGGAATTCCCAAAAAGAATGAAAATTCAGTCGCCGCAGTTCGAGATGCGCCAAACCATAACGCGCCAACAATGGTAGAACCTGAGCGCGATGTGCCAGGAATCAGCGCCAAACACTGACACAGCCCAATTGCAAGTGCTGTTTTAAAAATCAATGGATTCAGCAGTTTGGGCGCGTATTTGTCTGGGGTGTTTTTTTCTACATAAATAATCATACCCGCTCCAAGTATCAGCATAGTTGATACCACAAGCGGATGAAATAACACACCTGTAATAAAAATCTTTAAATAAAACCCCAACAGTCATTACAGGAATGGTTGCAATAATAAGAGCGATGCCTAGACCTCTGGGATTTTGCAAATTATCAGCCCTACCTGTCAAAAAGTCCGATAAAAAGCAGTCCATAATCGCCCCCAATAATCGTAAATCACCGCTAAAAATTGCTCCAAGCTGGATAAAAAAACAATAAACAAATCTCGTTTATCTTTATCCCAAAAACTCATCAAATCTGCTGATAAAATTAAATAGCCTGTGCTAGAAATAGGTAAAAATTCAGTAATACCTTCAACAACACCCATTACAAAGGCTTTTAGCAACAAGAAAATATCCATCATTTACTCTTAAAAAAATCATTACATTAATTTTATTTTTCCCTGTTCAGCAAGGGTTTTCCAAGCATTATTGCGAACATATACTGGCAAAAGCATCTTGAGCAGGCGTGGTTTTTACCTTGCTGATACAAACAATAAGCCAACTTAGCAATGTCTGATGCTGATGGTTTTACAACAAAAATCGGGTAAAAAAATCCATCTGCTTGATAAGTGCCATCACTGATTAATAAGTCTGTTTTTGGGCAAAGGTTTATCATAATCAATAAGCAATTCGGGTTGCTGATTGATTAAAAACTTCTCCATCTTGCACAACAAACTCGGCAAAGAATAATTGATTTTGCCGAGCATCCATGACTGACGCCAGTGTTTTTTTATCTGTAAAAAGCAGATTGATTTTTGCCGATAAGCTGTATCCGCCAAAGACCAAAGGCTTGATACGCCAATGCAGGGTGCTCCATTTGCCACTGATAACGCCTGAACAACTGCCGTATTGATGCGAATCCCGCTAAATGCTCCAGGTCCACGATTAAACACCCATGCTTTTTACATAGCTAATGGGTGTGTTCAATATTTTTAAGGCTTCATCCAACATTGGCAAAAATAATTTCTGTTTGCCCACGGCCACCAGCAACGGTTTTTTTGGTATAGAATTTGACCATCTTGTAAAGACAATGCCGCTACTGAACATTGTTCAAAAAATCGTATCAAATGCAATTAACACATTCATTTCTCTTTTATTTATCAATCAAAAAAACAGGCTATCATACCACAAAGCCAAAAAACGCTCTCATCTTATAAGATGAAAGCGTTGATTTTATTTAAAAACCAATTAAGATTAAAAAGCGCTTTTTGAATTTTTCCTGACAAATCATTATTTGCATTTTGCAGCTCATTCATTTTTGGCGAATCTCATCTTGATTCATACCAAGATTGATGGTGTTTGGGTCCATGCCCATGGCGTGAATGTCAGCGGTCATCTGCTCCATATCCTTTTTGAACCAAATAAAGGACCGCCACCTCCTGACATGCCTTTGGTAAGTCCTTGTACTGCTTTCATCATTTTAGCAATACCATCAGGATGGCTAATCATTTTTCATCATTTTCGCCATTTGTTTATGCTGCTTTAACAGCGCATTGACGTTTTGAATTTGTTTGCCTGAACCTGCTGCAATACGACGTTTACGGCTTGGGGTAATTTTGTCTGGATTTTTGGCGCTCAAATGGCGTCATAGAATGGATAAGGGCTTCCATTTCTTTAACTTTTTTCCTCAGGTTTGGCTTGAGCAACCGCATTTTTGAATATCACTACCACTCATACCAGGCATTTTTATCCAAAAACCCTGCCATACCGCCCATATTTTTTTCATTTGTTGAAATTGGGTTAATAAGTCTTCTAAATCAAATTCACCGCCTTTTTGAATTTTTCGCCATTTTTCGGCTTTTTTTCACGGTCAATTTTATTTTTCAACTTCTTCCACCAAACTCAAAACATCACCCATGCCCAAAATGCGTTGAGCAATACGTTCTGGATGGAAAAGCTCTAGCGCTTCAAGTTTTTCGCCACGCCCTAAAAATTTAATTGGTTTTACCCTGTGATGGCACGCACAGATAATGCCGCCCCGCCGCGTGCATCACCATCGGTTTTTGGTTAAAATAACCCCTGTTAAAAGGTAAAAGCATCGTTAAAAGCTTTGGCGGTATTGGCAGCATCTTGACCTGTCATAGAATCCACAACAAACAACGTCTCAGTTGGATTAACTGCTTTAGTTAACTCCTTGATTTCATTCATCATGTCTTCATCAATTGCCAAACGTCCAGCAGTATCAATAATCAAGATATCGGCAAATTTAATTTTTGCTTGTTCGATAGCGCGCTTGGCAATGTCAATTGGGTTTTCATTAACATCAGATGGCACAAACATCGCACCAACTTGCGATGCAACAAACTCAAGCTGATGAATCGCCGCAGGACGATAAACGTCAGCAGATACCAGCATTACTTTTTTCTTTTGTTTTTCTTGTAAAAATTTTGCAAGTTTACCTGCTGTGGTGGTTTTTCCCGCTCCTTGCAATCCTGCCAATAAATAAACTACAGGCGGTTTTTCCGGTCATCTCTAAAGATTGATTGGCGCTGCCCATCATCTCAGTCAATTCATCATAAACAATCTTTACAAACGCTTGACCAGGAGCAAGTTCTTTTAACACTTCTTGACCAAGCGCCTGCTCTTTAACGCGCGCCACAAAATCACGTGCTACAGGCAAAGCAACATCCGCTTCTAAAAGCGCCATACGCACTTCACGTAGCGTATCTTTGATATTGTCTTCAGTTAGTTGTCCTGTGCCAGAAATAGCGCGTAAACTTCCAGAAAGTCGTTCGGTTAAAGTGTCAAACATAAAAACCCACTAAAATAATTAAAAAAATAAATATAAAAATGCGTCTATTTTTATGATAAATCAGTTAATTATGCCATTTGTTTTTTTAAATGGTTAAAATGATTTAGTTTGATGCGCATGTTGCATTAATAATTTATCTAAAAATCTGCATAAATTATACCAAAGTTAATATTTTTTTATTTTTAATTACCTTTTTACCTACAATGACTTTTTGCCAAATTTCTTTGACAAAACTTCTTAATTGTTGCCATTGGCTGTCTTCAACAATGATTTTTTTATCCAACAACGCAAGTTCGTGGGTTTTTGGCGCAATGTTAGATAAGCATCGGTTAAATCTTGACAACATTTTTTTCTTGCCAAAGTCCTGTTTTGGCAACTTCTTCAAAAATACGTACGTTATCAGACCAGATTGCTAAATTTGGGTATTGGTAAGCATAAGCCAATACCATAAACTGTGCCAAAAACTCAATATCTACCAAACCTCCCATATCTTGTTTTAGATGGAATTGGTGATTTTTTTCATCCGTTCCTAAATGCGACTGCATTTTTTTGACGCATGGACAGCACATCCATTTGTACCTGCTGTATTTGTCGTGCCTGCACTAAAACTTCTTGACGAATACGGTTAAATTCTGTTAAAACCACTTTATCGCCTGCCACACCACGAGCGCGCACTAAAGCTTGATGTTCCCAAGACCATGCTTTTTTTGTTTTTGATAGGTTTCAAATGCATGAAGTGAAACTACCATCACCCCAGCATTGCCAGAAGGACGAAGACGCATGTCCAGTTCATAAGCGCGCCCGTCTCGTGTTTGGGTGGTTAAATAATTGATGATTTTTTTGCACCATGCGAGACGCAAACTTCATACCACTAACAGGTTTTTTTCACCTGTTGTATCAGCTTTTTTTCATCAATATTATGCAAAAAAATACCACATCCAAATCAGATGCATATGACATTTCAATTCCGCCAAGTTTACCATATCCAATAATGGCAAAACCCATATTTTTCATGATTGGTTGCTTTGCCATCAAGCAGTTTTTGGAAAACCATATTTTTTTGAGTAAGTTCATCAAATGCACGAAACAGCGCCGATTGTAAAAACCACTTCAGCAATGAACGTTAGGCTATCAGAAACTTTCATAATATGACGCAGTCCCAAAAATATCTGCGGTGGCAACTGACAATACTTGGGTTTTTAAATACTCGCACCGCACCAAGATAACTTTCATCATCAAACGCTTCAATACGTAGTAGGCTTTGACGTAAAATATCGGTTAGTTCTTGTTTGTCTGGCAAATGAAGGTAGCGTTTTTGTAAAAAAATCATCCAAAAAGCATTGGGTAGAGTACAAGTTCTTTGGCAATCCAAGGACTTGCTGATAAAATGGGAATCAGCCCAAGTGTTGCCTTTTGGGTTTTCGGCTATCATGACTAAATAAACAGAACGCCGACAAATCGCTTCTAACAGTTCAAGAAGACGTGGTACGGCAACCCCTAACTTTTTTTCCCCATCTTTTTTGCATAAGATACAAGTGCATGAATTAATAATGGATAGGCGTTTTTTTAGGCGGCTTTTTAGGCTCATTGTCCAAACTCAACACCAGCTTGGACTGTAAAAAGTGGTTAAAGGTTTAGCTGTTTCTTGACCAATTAGTTCATCTAAAGTTTGCAAATCTTTTTAAATCAATTTCATTTTTTTATCCAGCGTTTGACGTTTATTAATCATGCGTTCAAAAAGGAATGCTGACATTTTTTTCGGTGATGATTTAAAATCTGGTAAAAATCATCCATGTTGGAAAAACCAAGCGTATTAGCAATGGCTAAACGTTCTGCGTCGTCTTTGGGCAGTCTTTGACTTTGTTCATCATGACGAGCCTGAATGGCATGCTCTAAACGGCGCAAAAAAACGATAAGCCTTTGATAAATTTTGATATTCTTCATCATTAAAATAACCAAAAATGATGCAGTTGATACAAAAATCCAAACACGCTCTATTTTTGACCAATACTGGCATGATGACCACCATAAATAAGCGCAAATGCCTGCACAATAAATTCAATATCACGAATGCCACCCATGCCCAATTTAATATTGTCCAAATCTTGACGCTGGGCTTGCTGATTCATAATCAGTGTTTTCATTTCACGTAGGGCACTAAAGGCGGTATAATCAACGTAATAGCGATAAACAAAAGGTTTTTCTAATTTGTGAAAACGTTTCATAAAATTCATCACCGACCCAATTCACCAGTCGTGCTTTTTAGCCAAGCAAAACGTTCCCAAGTGCGTCCGTGCTGACTAAAATATTTTTGCAAAGCTGGCAGTGTCATCACCAAGGGGCTGCCATCACCCCAAGGACGTAAAACGCATATCCACGCGAAAAACAAAGCCAAATTCACTTACTTCACTTAGTAAACGAATCATGCCACGCCCAAGATTTATCATAAATTTTTGATTATCAATAATTTTTTTGCCATTTGTTTCACCATCTGCTAAATGTAAAAATCAAATCAATATCACTGGATAAATTCAGCTCCATCGCTCCAAGTTTTCCCATGGCAACAACAGCAAATTCATCGTTTAAGGTTTTGCCATGATGACAGGCTCGCCATATCGTTTGCATAATGTATGATAAGTATAATCTTTACAAAATTTAATACACGAATTGGCAAAAGCTGACAACTCAAAGGTCAGCTGTTCAAGACAAATCATCTCCAAAAGCATCTTGCCAAATCCATTTCAACATAAAATAAGTTCTTTTTGTCTTAGGTATTTGGCTATATCCGCTTCAGAATTGTCAAATAAATTTTTCATGATCGGTTAAATTTTGACCTTGCCAAAGTATTGAATCAAAAATCAGATTGACTCAGTGGTCTGGATAAGGAAAATTCGCTTAAAAAAATCACAAGCAGCAGCTGGATTTTTTTATCAAAAATTGATTTGGCAAATGGACTGGCAAGGGCTAATTTTTCCAGCTGTTTGGGTGTGGCGGAAAAATAAATTGGGCATACAGACCCCTAAAATGATGGATGGTTTTTAGCTTATTTTTAAGCTATAATAGACCAATATTATAGGTTTTGTTTTGTTTATGAAAAATATTTACTGCTTATCACAAAAAGCCCTCATCACCCAAATACTAAAAAAAGCCTTTAATATTTGCCAAACAACAATTAGCTCAAGGCACACCTGTTTTGGTATTTTTTTATGCTGATGGTGCGTATATTGCCAATCGCTTAATGTGGCAAACTGCGGATGTAGAAAACATCCAAACAGCGTGGATAGAGCTTGCCAAAAATATGGTTTAAAACTGCCCGTTTGTGTTAGCACTGCTTTGGCTCGCGGCATTACGGATGCGCAAAACGCTCAAAGACATGGGCTTTTTAGGGGATAATTTGCATCCTGATTTTTGAACTTGTTGGCTTGGCGGATTTAGCCATGCAGCTTGACGATGATACTCAATTGCAACAATTTTTAAAGATTTTTAATCCTTTGATTTAATGTGTATGAAAATTCTTATTACCATCAAAAACCGATAGTGAATTACAAAGTTATGAAGCCACCGCACTGGCATTTTTATTGGCAAGTTTTAATCATGATGTTCAGCTTTATTTTTGCCAATCACGTTTTTTTAATATATTAAATTATCCAAACAGTAGAATACATGGCATGATTCAATCTTTAGAGCTTTTATGATATGCCAAAAAGCATGGATACGCGATGACGATGCTGACAAATTATCTAAAAATCTTTTACCATTTTGTCACAGTGATTTTTAATGCAGATTTATTAAAAGAAGATAACCAATCTTTTTGATAGTTATTTAGTTTTTAAGTTATAATTGTGAGTGATAATTTATTTAGATTAATCGGCAATATGGAAAATAATTTACAAAAACCATGAGTTAAAAAAACCTTTCACTGGATATTGCATTAGATAGCGATGGTCATTTGGTGGATTATACGCTTTGGAATGAACAGATTGCTCAAACATTGGCAAATACTTTGAATGTGGTTTTAACTCCAGTGCATTATCAGATTTTTAAATCAAGTACGCAGTTTTGTTCAGTACCATCACAGTCCTGCTACGCGACCTTTGATTAAATACTTAACGCAAACTCTACCTAGTGAAGAAATCAGTAATGCTAAACTGCAAGACCTCTTTAATACAGGACTGGTCGCTCGTCATGTAAATCGCATTGCAGGACTGCCAAAACCACCAAATTGTTTATAATGTTCAAACCATCATCAATAGACAAGGCAATTATAACTTATTGACTTTTGCTTTTTGGCAAATTTTACTGCAAAATCAATTGCGCAAAGTAAACTTGAACTGTTTGCCAAACCTGTTCCCGCCAAATCCAGTGCTGTGCCGTGGTCAACTGATGTACGAATGTAAGGCAAACCTAAAGTAACATTCACTGTGTCACCAAACCCATGTGATTTTAAGGGGTAAGCCCTTGGTCGTGATACATGGCAATGATGACGTCCGTATTTTCTACATGTTGATGGGTAAACAGTGTATCAGCAGGCATTGCGAGCGAAATATCCATACCTTGATTTTTGAAACGATTGCAACACTGGGTTGATAATTTCTTGTTCTTCTGTGCCTAAATGACCGTTTTCTCCTGCATGCGGGTTTAGTCCACAAACCTTAATTTTAGGATGAGTGATTCCATATTCAATCAATGACTGATGAGTGATTTGCACCGTTTTTTGTACCTCATCAGCGCTAATCGCACCAGCAACATCTCTAAGCGGTAAATGGGTTGTTACCAACGCCACCTTCATAGTTTGATTGGCAAGCATCATCACTACTTTGTTTAAACCTGACAGCTGCATAAAATATTCTGTATGCCCACTAAATAAACTGCCATCATCTAACGTTACACCCCTCTTCTATCATCACTGACTTGGCGATTGGTGCAGTTACGATGGCAAAAATTTGCTGTTTTATCGCTAAATGGTGTGCTAAAAACAGCTGCTGCTCTACCATTTTGGCATTATTGGGATTAAGCACGCCTGCACATACTTTATCTAAACAAGGTGTATCAATCAACACGATGGGTTGAGTGATTTTGTCTTGCAAATCATACAATGCATCATCTACCAAAATTGTCTGAAAATTTGGTAAATGAGGTATTTTTTTAATTGGTATAATGTCTTAGCACGTTGGCAAAACGCTCTTTTATCTGCCGTAATTATAATGGGAAATTTGAGTATATCAGCGTGATGAACTAACACATCCAGCACGATATCCATGCCAATACCCGCAGGCTCACCTGTTGTAATCAGTAATGGCTTTTTGCATCACTTTCTCCTTTAACTTCATTAAGACTATTTTAAACACTTTTATGCTTTTTGACAAAGTCGTAAATTTGATAATCTACCATCAAGTTGTATGTTAAAATAACAGCCCAAAAATTAGAGTAGAGAAATTTATGAACACGCCCAGTGCCACCGAAACAGACACTCAACTGAGCCAAACAGAAAATAAGCTTGGCGTACAACCGCCACATAATATTGAAATTGAGCAATCATTACTTTCATCGCTGATGAATGTTGATGAGTCTTTGACCAAGTATCTGAATTTATCAAAGCCAGTGATTTTTATGGTGAGCGCCATAAAATTATTTTTTTGATACCATACATCATTTGGCTTATGTTAATCAACCATATGACATTGTCATGGTGTATGATACTTTAAAACAGCAAAACCTTTTGGATTTAATTGGCGGTGAAGAGTATTTAACGCAAATCAACCAAAGCACGTCATCGGCATTTAATTTGGTTTCTTATGCAAGAAGAATTCGCGAACTTTCGGTATATCGGCAATTGATTGCTGTGGGTAATAATTTATTAACCCTCGCTCACCAGCCTAAAAAAACAAAAGCCTAGAAGAGCTTTTTGGATAAAAATAGAATCTGATATTTTTAGCATTAATGAAAGTTATACCAATAATGATAAACGTCAAGGCGTGCAAAATGTTGTAGAAATTTTAGAATCGGTAACATCGTATTTACAAGAGATGAAAAGCAGACCTGATATGATGACAGGCCTTAGAACGCCTTTTGATGAGCTGAACAATAAAACCCAAGGATTGCAAAAAGGCGATTTGGTGATTGTTGCAGCGCGCCCATCCATGGGAAAAACCACGTTTGCATTAAATTTGATTTCAGAAGCCTTGGTTGCAGGATTACCAGTTATGATGTTTTCGATGGAAATGCCTGCTGAAGCCATTATGATGCGAATTTTATCAGCTTGGTCAAATATTCATCAAAGCTCCATACGTTCAGGTAAATTAACAGAGGCAGAGTGGCAGTCGTGTTTTGCAGCGATGGAATTTTTTCAACATACTCATTTTCATATAGATGCGCGTAATAACTTATCTCCAACCGAACTGCGTTCTACCTGCAGACGCGTTGCCAAAAACTATGATGGTACTTTAGGCATGATTGTGGTGGATTATTTGCAATTAATGAAAGTTCCGGGCATACAAAATAACCGAGTCCAAGAAATTGCTGAAATTTCTCGCAGCCTAAAAAGCCCTTTGCGCGGGAAATGAATTGCCCTGTTGTCGCTTTATCGCAGCTAAATCGTGGTTTGGAATCACGTACTGACAAACGCCCCTGTGATGGCAGATTTGCGCGAATCTGGAGCGATTGAACAAGATGCTGATTTGATCATGTTTATTTATCGAGATGAAGTTTATAAAAAAAGATAAACCCGATAATAAAGGCTTGGCAGAGATTATTATTGGCAAACAGCGTAATGGCCCTGATTGGCAAAATCCCATTAAGATTTATTGGAGAATACACACGTTTTGATAATTGGCAAGAAAGCGTTCCTAACGATTTTTGAAGCAGAATAGCAAATAAAAGAAGTTTTTAGTACGTAATCTAAAATATTTATCAATAACAAAGATAAGGAATACCATGCGTAGCGCAAATATTTTGATTGATAAAAATGCTCTAATACATAATTTAGAACAAATAAAAAAACAAGCGCCCAATGCTCAAGTTTTTAGCTATGGTAAAATCAAACGCTTATGGGCATGGCGTAAAATGGGTTTTGGACGGTTTAAAAAGATGCCGATGCTTTTGGAGTTGCAACATTTTTAGAAGCCTTGAAATTAATGATTTATATCAAAAAAAGTTACTGGCAAAAAGCCCATTGTACTTATTGAAGGGGTATTTAGCGAGCAAGAATGGCAAAAAGCGGTGGATTATGATTTTGGTATGGTAATTCACTGCGAGCAGCAGGTGCAGTGGGCGGAGGCTTATTTACCAAACAGCAATTCTTTTTAGTCAAACCGTTTGGTTAAAGTACAATACTGGCATGAATCGCTTAGGTTTTTGATAAAAAGAAACTTCCTAGCATCGCTAAACGTCTCTTCCAAAAAGGCTATCGGCTGATTTTAATCAGTCATTTTGCTTGTTCTGACGATAAAAACCATCCAATGAATGATGAGCAAATTACCGCTTTTGATAACATGCTTACTTTGTTAAAACAAACCATCGACCCCTAATATTGGCGGTTCTTTATGCAATTCAGCAGGCATTATCAACTTTTTCAAACCATCATTACGACTGGATTCGCCCTGGCATTGCTTTGTATGGAGCCAGCCCTTTTGCACATAAAACCGCCAAGAGTCTTGGGTTAAAACCTGTGATGACATTTTGTGCCAAAATCATGGCAGTTCATCAGCTTATGGCAGGCGAGTGTGTAGGCTATGGAGCACTTTGGCAAGCAAAAAAATGATGCCAAAATCGCCATTGTCAGTATTGGTTATGGCGATGGCTATCCAAGAGTAGTTAAAAAAATGCTTATATCACCCTCAAACAAGACAATAAAAGAGTATCAAGCCCCTATCATTGGACGCGTTGCGATGGATATGCTTATGATTGATGTCAGTCTTTTACCCGATACAATCGACGTAGGTTGTGATGCGGTGCTATGGGGGCAAGCGCCCAGCGTGGATGAGGTGGCAAATTGCGCTGATACAATTGGTTGTGAATTACTTTTGCCAAACCACAATTCGCCCAAATCGCTTTTTTTAGTCTGATTAATGACCATTAAAAAGACTTTTGATGGACTGGTCAAGCCAAAGTAACAATGCTATACTTGGCATTTAGTCATAGCCCACAAGGAATGAGCCATGAGTGTTCGTCACTTTTTAACTTTTAATGGATTTTAGCCCAGATGAATTAAAACATCTGATTAAACGCGCCAGCCAATTACGTCAAATGCAGCATAACGGCGAAATTTACCGCCCCTTTGTTGGTCGCACACTTGCAATGATTTTTGAAAAAAATCCAGCACTCGCACCCGCGTGTCATTTGAGACAGGTATGGGGCAATTTGGTGGTCAAGCTCTATTTTTTTATCCCCTAATGATACTCAGCTTGGACGTGGTGAACCCATTGAGGATTCGGCACGTGTTATCAGTAGCATGGTAGACATCGTAATGATTCGCACGTTTGCACACGGTCGTGTTTTTGGCGTTTGCCCAACATTCGTCAGTGCCGGTCATCAATGCTTTAACGGATGATTTTCATCCATGTCAATTGCTTGCTGATATGCAGACCTTTTTTTGAACATCGTGGAGACATTGCTGGTAAAAACCGTTACTTGGATTGGCGATGGTAATAATATGTGCCATTCTTATATGGTTGCTGCCAAACAATTTGGCTTTAATCTAAAAATTTCTTGCCCCGATGGTTATTTGCCAAACATTGACCTACAAAAACAGTATGCTGACTGTATTGAATTGATAAAAGACCCGGTCGATGCAGTTAAAGGCTCGCATTTGGTGGTTACTGATGTTTGGGCAAGCATGGGGCAAGAAACCGAGCAAAAACAACGAGAAAAAGACTTTAAAAATTATCAAGTCAGTCGAGAGCTTTTAGATAAAGCAGATAGTGATGTGTTATTTATGCACTGTTTGCCTGCCCATCGTGGTGAAGAGATTAGCGTAGATTTACTCGATGATGAACGTTCAGTAGTTTGGGATGAAGCAGAAAATCGTTTACATACCCAAAAAAAGCGTTGATGGAAATTTTTATTACTCTCCCATCTAAGTTCTTAATTTTTATAAATAAAAAAAGGCTTTTAGTTGTATTTTAAAGCCTTTTTTTCTATTTTATAATGACTAAAATTTACTTTATTGAAATAATCACTCATCAATAAAAAGAAAGCCAATCTTTATATTTATCATTGCGACCCTGTACTACATCAAAATATAAAGATTGCAATTTTTCGGTCATTTCTCCACGAGTCCCTGAACCAATCACACGGTCATCGTATTCACGAATGGGCGTAACTTCAGCGGCAGTACCCGTCATAAAAATTTCATCCGCTAAATAAAAATTCATCCCGTGTAATACGACGCTCATAAACCTTAATCCCCAAATCTTGGGCAAATGTCATGATAGTTCGGCGAGTAATGCCATCTAATGCCCCGCCTGCCAAATCTGGAGTGTGTAACTCACCATTTTTAACTAAAAATAAGTTTTCCCCACTACCTTGACAGACGTAACCTTGTGGGTCCATCAAAATTGCTTCATCATAGCCAGTTCTGGTTACTTCTTGATTGGCTAAAATAGAAACTGGATAGTTACTAGCGGCTTTGGCTTTGCACATAGTAACATTTGGATGATGATGAGTGTAGCTGGATGTTTTAACGCGAATGCCGTTTTTAATACCCTCTTCACCTAAATAAGCGCCCCAACTCCAAGCGGCAACCGCTGCATGAATGGTGTTATCGCGCGCTGATATGCCCAATTTTTCAGAGCCTACCCAAATTAAAGGACGGATATAAGCTGAAGACAATCCATTGCCCAAAACAACGTCCTTTTGAGCCTGCATAAGCTCATCAAAACTATATGGTACATTCAGTTGAAAAATCTTTGCTGAATTTAATAAACGCTCAGTATGTTCTTTTAGACGAAAAATTGCTGTACGGCCATTGGGTGTTTGATAGGCACGCACGCCTTCAAATACTGCCAAACCATAATGTAAACTGTGCGTTAAAACGTGAATTTTTGCGTCGGGTTGTTCAACAATTGTGCCGTCCAGCCATAATTTGCCATCTTTTGTTGCCATATTCATAAATTTTCTACCAATGACCTGTTACTATAATAAACCTATGATAAACATAAATTAAAACCAAAGATTTTTAGCACCGATTTTATTTTTGTCTAAGAATTTTCATTCAAGCAGGTTGTCTACTTCAGCGATTGCGGTTTCAGTTAAAACAAATTGTCTTACATCATTAAGCATGGTGGTATCGAAATTGTGAATAAATGAAAATGATAATTTTCTTTGGGGGTCAGCAAATGCCACTGAACCATTGTAAACCCCATATGCCCATAAGCAAGCGGTGTGTATTGCAGACTAAATAAGCGATGAAAGCCCATACGCCAGCACATATCAGCGGGCATGACCGCATCAAAACCATCAACTCGAATCTCCCGCATTTCATGCAAGGTTTTAGTATCAATGTATTCTACATCTTGCCAAACACCATCATTAGCGTGCATGGCATATACTTTTTGCTAACGCATTGGCAGTAGAAACGCCATTGGCAGCTGGAATCACCGCTTGAAGTACATCATCACGGTGATATTCCAATCCATCTTTTACCATTGGGCATCAAGGCATTTTTATAATTTGCCAAATTCATCCGCGTGGTGTCAAAAATACAGTTTATTGATATTTGCTGTTGTAATGGGCGTATCTTGTAACACCTCTTGCCACAATGGTGTGATGGGGTAATTAGAAAGCTGATGCAAAATTTCTGGAGTATCAGGTTTTAACAAAAGGTTTTTTTGCGGTGAGTGGGATTTTCGTAAAAAAATAACGTACAGGTTTGGCGACTTGACCTAATTTTTTTCTTTAGGCAACCCATAAAATAGCTCACCTTGAATGTCTAGAGGTTTGGCTAAATATTCATCCAATGCTTGTTGCAGTGATAAACCAGTTACTCGTTCAACCACATTTCCCAAAAATCCATCCTGACACCAAAGCACTATAAGCGCTGGCGTAGTGATGCTTTTTGCTGACCTTGAGGAACACTGGGCACCATATGGGCAACTTTATCACTCATCAACTGCCAATCTAAAAGCTCATCAACATCGCTTTTTGATACTGGAAATATCAAACAGCCCCGCAGTATGAGTTAAAATATGTTTTTAAACTAATGTGTTCTTTACCATATTTAGCAAAAATTTGACCAGATTTGACAAATTGGCGTATGGTAATTTAATTGTTTTTTGGACACCAAAATAGCAATCAAGGTTGCCATAATGCCTTTGCCAATGGAAAAATTGACTGATAGTGTGTGTGAATTCCAAGCTTTATCTGCCAAAGCTTGACCAAACGAAGTATCCACAACCTTTTGGTTGTTATGATAAATAACCAATGAGCCGCCAGCGGGAGAGTCGCCAAACTCTAACGTTTTTTTAATAAATTGGGAAAAATCTTGCCAAGTCACTATTTTTTTCCTATGTCAAAAATTACAAAAAAATCAATTGGTTGTTAAAAATCAATCACGCCTGTCATATGCAATTTGTCACTGTCACTGGCATAAATTGCAAATTGTATCTTATTTATTTCTTTTTTTAGCAAATAAACGCACTCTGGACGGCAAAAAAATAGGAGTATAAAAATCGGTTGTTACTTGATAGGATTTTTGGTAAGTCGTAAAATTGCGATAAAGCACGCGCCTTTGACCACATTCCATGAGCAATGGCGCGCGGAAACCCAAACGCTTTAGCAGATAACGCATGTAAATGAATTAAATTAAAAATCCCCCGAAACAAATGCATAACGTCTGCCTATGTCTTCATCCACTTCAATAGTATCAATTAGCTGACCTATCGGCGCGGCAGCTGTCATGACCATATTTTGTTTTTCTTGTTTGGCTTTTTCCCGTTCTTCTTTGGTCTTTTTTTGCCGTGATAAATAAGTAGAAACGCCCTGCCAAACCACCTCATCAGATACCTTAGCTTCCATAATAAAATCAAACTGCTGACCGCGTTTATGGGGTGTTAGGTTATCCAAACGCACAGTCATACTGACAATTTCGGTATCATAAACAGGGCGATAACAAACAACCTGGTTATGCAAATGCACAAGTCCAAGCATTGCAAAAGGAAAATTATCTTTTGCCATGATATTCATTTGTAATATTTGGGCTTGCACTGAAAAATAAGTTGCTGGCACCCGACCATCATTTGCAAAACCGCAAATTTTACGATAATCACTCAAATTTTGTTGGTCAATAACCAGTTTTTTTCTACCGTATAAATATCACTAGGTAAAGTTGATGCCTTATCATCATGATTGGGAATCAAGCTCTTAATCACATTTGCATATGTGCTGTGCAGTTTGGGCAATTCTTGATAAACATGAGTTTGGCAAATCTGTGCTGATTGTGTGTCTTGTTGTGTCATTATGATTTCCTATTGATTCCATATATACAAATTTATGCGCCAAGTACACTTTGCCCACAAACACGCAGTACTTGACCGTTAAATCCATCTGCATTTGGCGACATTAACCAAGCAACTGCTTCAGCAACATCGATGGCAAGTCCGCTTTTGATTCATAGCATTCATACGCCTTCCCGCCTCTCTTAAAAGCAAAAGGAATTTTTGAGTCATGGTGCTTTCAATAAATCCTGGAGCAACCACATTGATACGTTTATGTCCTAATGCAAACACAGATGCAAGTGACTTTCCAAAACCGATCACACCTGCTTTAGAGGCAGCATAATTGCTTTGTCCAAAATTACCAGAAATGCCAGCAATTGACGAAATGCATACCACGCGCGCCTGGTCGCTGAATACTGACTGATTTAACATTTGCTGAGTTAGATTGACCATTGCTGATAAATTCGTATCCATCACAGCTTGCCATTGTAAAGGACTCATTTTTGCCAGTGTTTTATCGTCAGTGATTCCAGCATTATGTACCACGCCGTCTAGTGACGCCACTTCTTGGATTATTTTTTGACAAAGATTAACGCTTGCGTTTGACTCTGTAATGTCTATGGGTAGAATGTGTATTCTAGATGAATTTGTAAATGCATCTGAGCTGTGATGATTTTTGTCTGATGACATTCATCTGATTTGCCATGTGTTCCAATTGGGTTAAATGTTTGGGCAAATCCACGCAATATAAATCCGCTCCTTCTCTTAACAAAACTTGGCAAATTGCTTGTCCGATATGACCTGCCGCCCCTGTAACCAAGATTTTTTTGCCACTTAAGGCGGGTTTTGGGTAAGTGTATTTTAGGCCAGCAACGTCATCATTTAAACCATGACCATCAAGATAAAGGGTTTGTCCTGAAACGTAAGCGCACTTGTGTGATAAGAAAAATTCAAATGCATGCAGCAAATGACCCTTGCAAACCTTGCCAATAGATAAAGCATTTACACAAACGCCCCTGCCTTACCTCTTTAGCAAGCGATTTGATTAAAAACCAATCACCGCACTTTGAGCGGCACTATAGGCTAAATTTACACCCTGTATCGGCACAGGTTAAAATTAAAATTTTACCTGAAGGTTTCATGCGTTTTACCAGTGGCGAGAAAAAAATTGCTGCAGCTGCTGCAATTGTTTTTGGGGTTTTGATACCACTAGCATCATACACCACCACTTTAAAAAAACATATGTTCATCAAGCAATTTATTGTGCAGACTGTCTTGAGTGGTGACTTTACCATCAAGCGCTGATAAAACTGCCAAAGCTGATTGATAAAAAAATACCGTCATCTGCCGCCCCAAACGCCACTTCACCACACAAAGTTGGCTGACTTTGTTCATAACGCTCAAGGCGAGCAGGCGTGGGTAATCCTAGGTTTTTGCGACCGTTTTTACTAAAACCAGATTGGGTGAGTTTGCCGTAATGATCGGTCATGAATTATCCTTAAAACACTGCAAATAAAATAAAAAAACATTTGTTAGCGAAAATCTATTTTAGCATAAATTTAGTAGACAGATAATGCAAGTGTAAATTAATTTAATACAAATCACTTATCATTTGATTTTTTTGTCAAAATAGTGTTAAGCTAGGAAAGTTTTTTTGCTATTTTTATACTTCATACTTATTTATTGTTATTCATTATCATTATGAAAGAGTACACACCCAAGCAAGTTATTCAAAAAGTTGCCATCATTGGCGCAAACCGCATCCCTTTTGCCAAAGCCAATACTGTTTATGCTGATGCTAGTGCTGAAGATATGTTAAGTGCAGCCTTATCTGGCTTAATTGAACGTTACAATCTAGCCAACAAAGGTATTGGGGAGGTGGTTTGTGGCACACTATTAAAAACCAAACGCACAGTTTAGCTTAACCAAAGAAGCGTTATTAAATACGTCACTACCTGCTACCACACCTGCTTATGATATTTCCCAAGCCTGTGTGACAAGCATGCAAGCAGCGTTTAGTGTTGCCAATAAAAATTGCTTTAGGGATTATTGATAGCGCAATTGCAGGCGGGGCGGACAGTGCATCAGACATACCCATTGGTCTGGGTAATGGCGTGCGAAAAGCGCTTTTAAGATTTACTAAAGCCAAAAAAACACTAAAGAACGCTTATTAGCACTTTTAACCATTAATCCCTATGAGTTGATTCTACTACCAAATATCAAAGAAGCTAGAACGCGGCTATCCATGGGCGAACACCAAGCATTAACCACGGATATCTGGCAAATTACTAGGCAAGCCCAAGATGAATTTGCGTTTTCTAGTCATCAAAAAGTTAGAACAAGCCTACCGAGCAGGTTTTTTTGATACACTGATGAGTCCTTATAAAGGTATACATAAAGACAACGTGCTGCGCACCGATACTTCGCTTAAAAAATTAAATGCACTACCCGTAGTTTTTGGCAAAAACCCAATCCAATCCAACCATGACCGCTGGCAATAGCAGTGTCTTAACGGATGGCGCTTCAGTGATGCTGTTAGCATCGGATGATTGGGCGAAAAACAATCAATATAAACCTATGGTTTATTTAACCCATCAAATCACTCAAGCGATTGATTTTATGGGCAAGGATGGCGAAACTGAAGGTTTATTAATGGCGCCCATTTATGCTGTTTCTGCTTTACTGAAAAACACAATTATCACTACAAGATTTTGATTTTTATGAAATTCATGAAGCATTTGCCTCTCAGGTTCTTTGCACATTGTCAGCGTGGCAGTCTGATGATTTTTTTGCCGTCAAAAGTTGGGGTTAAATCAAGCATTGGGCAGCATACATTTAGATAAGTTAAATGTTAGTGGCGGAAGTTTAGCTACAGGGCATCCATTTTCAGCGACCGGGACACGTTTAATTGCCAATGCTGCTAAGCTTTTTAGAACAAAAAGGCAGTGGTCGGGCTTTAGTGGTCTCGTTGCGCTGCTAGCGGTCAAGCAGCCGCTTGCATTTTTAGAACGCTAATTGTGTCATATTGCTGGATTAATTTTATTGTTAAATAAATAGGATTGTGGTATGTTGTCTTATGTAATGGTTGAACACAACCCTTCTAAAAACCCATAGATAAAGTGGTAATTTGGCTACATGGTCTTGGTGCTAGTGGCGATGATTTTGTGCCCTGCGTGCCGCATTTGGGATTAGCTGATGATTTAGCGATTAAATTTATTTTTCCTAACGCACCAAAAATTGCAGTTACCATTAATGGCGGTTATGTGATGCCTGCCTGGTATGATATTTTACAAATGAACCTTGAGCGGGTGGTAGATATTCAACAAATTCAGGCATCCAGTCTTTTTAATTGATGAGCTGGTAAAACATGAAATGGTAAATGGTATTGATAGTAAAAAAATATCATCATTGCCGGATTTTCTCAAGGCGGTGCGGTAGCCTACGATTATATTTTTTAACCAGTGATATCCATCTGGGCGGGCTTTTGGCACTATCGACCTATTTTTGCCAGTAAAGATTATATCCAAAAAAATCAAAACAAATTGCAATATTCCCACCTTAATTCATCACGGGCAGTTTGATGATATTGTTCCGATGACGCTTGGCATGTCAGCAAAACAGAGTTTAGAGCAACTAGGGCTTACTCCACAATTTGTGAGCTATCCTATGGCACATCAAGTTACCCTAAGTCAGCTTCAAGATATTGGCACCTGGTTTAATCAAATTTTTTTCAAAAAAATACTTGACTAATGATAAATATTTAGTAGAATAGCCAAGCTAGTGCGGGAATAGCTCAGTTGGTAGAGCACAACCTTGCTAAGGTTGGGGTCGCGAGTTCGAATCTCGTTTCGCTCCAAATTGTTTAAATCCAAATCTTTTTATAGGTTTGGATTTTTTTATAAAAATTTTTCAGCTTTGCTTTTAAAAAGTACACTATGTAATTTTTTGTGATTAATTGAAAAAAACCCCATAAATACTGGGCGGTATTTATGGGTAAAAACAACAAGTTTTATATTAATCTTATTTAGTTTGTTTTGGGGGTTATCCCTGCGCTCTTTTTGACGTACAATTTGATAATTACGTCCTAAGTACCAAATTGGCGCTGAAATAATATGCACTAAACGAGTAAATGGGAAAAATCAAAACAATGGTAATGCCTAATGCAACGTGTAATTGATAAACCAAATCAATATGATTTAGATTTGACATTGCAACCATTGGGCGGAAAAATTGTAATATTTTTGAACCCAATTAGATAGCGCAACCATGACTGAACCATCCATATGCTTAGTAGAAGCAAAAATAGTTGCTAGACCTAAGTTTAATTGGATAAATAAAATCACCAAAACTAACTTATCAGCAAAGCTAGAAGTATGGCTAATGCGTGGGTCTGTAAAGCGACGAACCAACAACATCAAAAGCCCAATCCAGCAAATTACCCCCATGATTCCACCTGCAGCCATTGCTAAAAGCTGTTTTTGTGAAGAAGAAATAAAATGCTCATAGACAGCATGTGGTGTCATCATACCTACAAAATGTCCGCACAAAAATACCAATAATGCCGATATGGAACATGTTACTGGCGATACGCATGCCTTTATCGTTAAGCATTTGGCTTGAACCTGTTTTTCCATGAATACTGTGACAAGTCAAATCTTGCCCAAGTACCAATCAAACATACCGCTAGTGCAATGTAAGGATAAATCCCAAAAATAAACACCTGTAGCCAATTTAAATGTGCAAGACTATCTGTACTTGTGGTTAAAGCGGTTAAAATCATGCGAGTACTCCCCCAGAATGTTTACTGGTGCTATTTGTCTGTGTACTTGTTTGTGTGTCTGTATTAAATCCAACCCAATGCACAGGAACATCGGTATTTTGGTTTGCTTGTCTTGCCAATGTTTCGGCAATGCGCTGATTGGTTTGATTGGAAGGACAACGTTCTTCTTGTTCTGCTGCCATAAAGTCTACCATCTCTTCTTCCCATTCTTTATCAATGGCTTCAAAAAGTGGTATCGTCTTCAGGGTTTTTTTGCCCATTTTGGCAAGTTCATCATCAATCAGTGTCAAGGACTTACCAGCTATTTGCACAACGCCTTAAACAAGCTGGCATAACTACTATTTTTGAATCAATCTTGCACCCAAAAAGCGCAATAATATGGCTAACCTCAGCAATCTCCATACGAATGGCAATATCATCATCCGTTTTTGGTGGCTTGATAAGATAAAAACTCAAGATACATTGGCAAATAATCAGGCAATTCCTTGACATTAATCTCAAAGCCTGCCTTTTTCATATTGTGCCATCAAATCCACCATCGCCTGACCACGGTCACGACTTTCGCCGTGAACGTGTTCAAAAAGCCATAATGAAAGCGCGCGACCTCTTTCAAATAGACTGTCATAGCGGGCTTGGGCTTCAATATCACCAAGGTTTTTCTAACTCATTGGTTAATGTGATGATTTCTTGGCGTACTTCAGGGCTGATTAATACTGACTTGCCTACAATACTTCTGCACTCATCCAAGACGCCTGCAAAAATAACTCATCACGGGGATAATCCATCAATATGCTGATGACTTTTAATAAAGTGAAATCAAGCACTTAAGCCTCCCATGTTTGAACGGTTTCAATCATTTCACGACGATTAGCCTTGATTTGTCCAAACATATTAACATCATTACCGCCTGAACAGCCAGAACCAAAACTAAATCCACAACCGTTTTTTCTCAGCAAATACATCACTTAATGCTTCTTCGCGGTGACTGCTTGGAATGACAAAGCGGTCTTCATAATTAGCAATTGCCAGATAACGATACATTTCTTCTGCTTGTTTTTTTGGTCAAAACCAACAGCATCAAGCACTTCTTGAGCATCTTTTTATCAACCAGTTGTAGACGTTTATAAGAACGCATTGCAAGTAAACGTTTTTAGAGCAAGACGAACAGGCTGTTCATCACCTGCGGTTAATAAATTCGCTAAATATTTTTAAAGGAATACGCAGACTGTCTACATCTGGAATCAGCCCGTCCATACCTACCTGTCCAGCTTCGGCAGCATTTTGATGGGTGATAGTGGCGGTACATACCAAACCATTGGCAAAGTACGATACTCAGGATGCAAAGGCAGAGCTAATTTCCAATCCATCGCCATTTTATAAACAGGGGACTTTTGAGCTGCTTCAATGACACCCATTGGCACACCGTCTTTTAATGCTTGCTCAATAACTTTGGGGTCGTTGGGGTCTAAAAACACATCAAGTTGAGCTTGATATAAGTCTTTTTCGTTGGGGTGCTAGCCGCTTCTTTAATCTTGTCAGCATCGTAAAGCAAAACACCCAAATAACGAATACGTCCCACGCATGTTTCAGAACAGATGGTTGGCATGCCACTTTCAATACGTGGATAACAGAAAATACATTTTTCAGATTTTCCAGATTTCCAGTTGTAATAAATCTTTTTGTAAGGACAACCAGAAATACACATACGCCAACCACGACATTTTTCTTGGTCAATCAATACAATACCATCTTCTTCACGTTTATAAATTGCGCCACTTGGGCAAGATGCAACACAAGTTGGGTTTAAGCAATGTTCACATAGACGTGGTAAATACATCATAAATGTATTTTTCGTATTGACCATAAATGTCAGCTTGAATATTGTCAAAGTTTTTTTATCTTTGCGACGTTTGGCAAACTCAGAACCTAAGATTTCTTCCCAGTTAGGTCCCCATTCAATTTTTTTGAATGCGCTTACCTGTGATTAAAGAACGTGGACGAGCAATTGGTTGATGCTCGCTGATAGGCGCAGTTTGTAAATGCTGATAATCAAAATCAAACGGCTCATAGTAATCATCTAAAGTTGGTAAATCCGGGTTGGCAAAAATGTTTGCTAATACACGGAATTTACCGCCAATTTTAGGGTTAATAGAGCCGTCAGCATTACGAATCCAACCGCCTTTCCACTTCTCTTGATTTTTCCCATTCTTTAGGAAAACCAATACCAGGCTTGGATTCTACGTTGTTAAACCACGCATATTCCATACCTTCACGACTGGTCCAGACATTTTTACAGGTAACAGAGCAGGTATGACAGCCGATACATTTGTCAAGATTTAATACCATGCCAACTTGCGAACGAATTTTTCATCAAAAAAATTCCTTATTGTTATGGTTGCCCTAGTTTATCAGGTAAATTTTTATGATAAACATCGGTAAACTCTGAATTTATGGGTATTGTACCCCCTAAAGTAGTTTATAAAAATCACACTAAAGGGGGCTTTCTTATTACTTTATCAATCTAAAGTAGTAGGCAAGGGGCGAGAGTAAGCTGTCATCAGGTTTACCTTCCAACCAATCAACATTTGCCATTTTGCGTACCACCACAAACTCATCACGGTTACAGCCAACAGTACCGTAGTAGTTAAAGCTGTATGAGAATTGAGCATAACCACCAATCATATGAGTTGGTTTTAAAATCGCACGCGTTACTGAGTTATGGATACCGCCACGAGTACCAGACATTTCAGAGCCAGGGATGTTCACCAATTTTTTTCTTGGGCGTGATACATCATGGTCATGCCTTCTTTTACCCTTTGTGATACCACTGCACGTGCAGTAATAGAACCGTTGTGGTTAAAGACTTCAATCCAGTCGTTATCTTCAATGCCAGCTTTAGCGGCATCAATTTCACTCATCCAAACAATTGGACCACCGCGAGATAACGTCAGCATTAATAAGTTTTCAGAATAAGTACTGTGAATCCCCCATTTTTGGTGTGGTGTTAGGAAGTTTAGTACAATTTCTTTATTGCCATTTGGTTTGGCACCTTTGAACAAATCAGTGGTTTTTGGTATCAATTGGTGGGCGATATTGCTGCATTTGCTCACCAAACGCTAAAAATCCATGGATGTTCTATATAAAATTGCTGACGACCTGTTAGTGTACGCCATGGAATTAGCTCATGAACGTTTGTATAACCTGCGTTGTAGCTAACTTTTTCAGACTCAAACCAGACCAAGTTGGGCTTGAGATGATTTTTTTCTAGGTTGGGCAACAATATCGTTAAAACGAATTTTTCTCATGCTCACTAGATTTTGCCAAATGCGTGTGGTCGCGACCTGTTTTTTTAGATAATCCCGCCCACGCTTTAACTGCTACATGACCGTTGGTTTCAGGAGCAAGCATTAATACGGTTTCAATAGCATTAACCACAGTATTCATGCTAGGACGGTTTTTAGCAGAAGTTTCTTCATTAACCAGGTAGTTTAAATCACCCAACTGACTAACTTCTTCTTTGGTATCCCAATCAATACCCTTAGAGTTATTGCCAAGTTTATCCATCAAAGGACCAAGGGAAGTATACTTGGCGTACGTATTTGGATAATCACGTTCTACCACTTTAAAATTCGGACAATTTTTACCAGGAACAGGTCTTTGACCCATAGTTTTCCAGTCAGTACCACCAAAAAGGTTGAGCCAATTCGTCGGCACTATCATGTTGCATAGGTAGTGTTACAACGTCAGTTTCAGTACCTAAATGCCCAATTGATAATTCTGAGAATTTTTAGCAATTGCTTTATAGATTTCCCAGTCAGTTTTAGATTCCCAAGAAGGGTCAACTGCCGCAGTAAATGGATGAATAAATGGGTGCATGTCTGACGTATTAATATCTTCTTTTTCGTACCAAGTTGCGGTAGGAAGAACGATATCAGAATACAAACACGTACTAGACATACGAAAATCTAACGTGGTTACTAGGTCAATTTTGCCAGTTGGAGCATCTTCTACCCAGTCAATTTCGGTAGGCCCTAAAAAGCCATTTTGTACGGTTTCTTCACCCAGCAAGCCATTTTTTTGTGCCAAGTAAATATTTCAGCATGTACTCATGACCTTTACCTGACGAACCTAAAAAGATTGGAGCGCCAAATAAACATATTTCTTGGGAAGTTTTGGGGGTTATCAGGTTGCTCAGCAGCAAATCGCAACGAACCGTTTGCTAAAGATTCCACCACATAATCTTGGATGCTCATATTGGCGGCTTTTGCATCAGCAGCAATGGTTAGAGGGTTACGGTTTAGCTGCGGCGCAGAAGGTAACCAACCTGCACGTTCAGCGCGAATATTGTAGTCTAGCATATGCTCAGGGAATTTGGATTTATCAGCATGAGCTGACAAAAATCTCATGAGCAGATACAGATTCATGTCGCCATTGGCTAGAATGATTATAGAAGAAGCTAGTGCCATTCATATGGCGAGGTGGTCTATGCCAATCTAAACCGAAGGCAACTGGAGCCCAGCCCGATTGTGGTCGTAACTTTTCCTGACCAACGTAATGAGCCCAACCACCACCAGATTTACCAATACAGCCACATAGCATAAGCATATTGATAACACCACGGTAGTTCATATCCATATGATACCAGTGGTTCATACCAGCACCAATGATAACCATGGATTTTCCGTGAGTTTTATGAGCATTTTCAGCGAATTCACGAGCAATCTGAATGACTTTTTCGCGAGATACGCCAGTGATTTTTTCTTGCCATGCAGGCGTGCCAGCAACGTTTGCGTTATTGTAATCATCGGTAACGTTTTGACCACCATGGCCATTATCAACACCAAGGTTGGCAAGCATCAAGTCAAAAACTGTAACCACTTTGACTTGCTCGCCATTAGCAAGTGTCAAAGTTTTGCAAGGCACAGTCTTATATTGAATAGAATCGCCAGGCATTGCAGTGAAATAAGGGTGTTCATCGCCACCAAAATAATCAAAACCAACATCAGCCGTTTCGCCACTGCCTTTTAAGGATAGTGTTAAATCAACATCACTATTATGTGTACCCTCTTTGGTTTCTAAATTCCAGCGACCTTGTTCGCCCCAACGATAGCCAATTGAACCATAAGGAGAAACCAGTTCGCCATTTTTATTAATAGCAATGGTCTTCCATTCTGGATTATTTTTCTTGACCTAAGTTATCAACCAAATCGGAGGCACGTAAAAACGTCCTGTCTTGGTATTTTTGCCTTCACCTTCCAACATAACCAGCATTGGTAAGTCAGTATAACGTTTCGCATAATCTAGAAAATAATCGCTAGGCTGTTTTAGGTAGAATTCTTTAATAATAACATGACAAAATGCTTGAGCAAGAGCCGCATCTGTACCTTGTTTTGGATTTAACCATAAATCACACAGTTTGGCAATTTCAGCATAATCTGGTGTAATAGCAACTGTTTTTTGTGCCTTTATAACGCACTTCAGTGAAAAAGTGAGCGTCTGGCGTACGTGTTTGTGGTACGTTTGAACCCCAAGCAATGATATAGTCTGAATTATACCAATCAGCAGATTCAGCAACGTCGGTTTGTTCACCCCAAATCATTGGTGATGCCGGTGGTAAGTCACAGTACCAGTCATAAAAAGAAAGACACGCTCCACCAATTAGTGATAAATAACGAGCTCCAGAGGCGTAGCTCAACATACTCATCGCAGGAATGGGCGAGAAGCCAATAATACGGTCAGGTCCAAAAATTTTTTAGCAGTATAAATGTTGGCAGCAGCAATGATTTCTGTACACTCATTCCAACTTGAACGCACAAAAACCGCCTAAACCACGCTTTGATTTGTATTCTTTAGCTTTTGGCAGGGTCAGTAACAATGCTTGCCCATGCTTCTACTGGGTCTTTTGTATTTTTGCACGAGCTTCACGCCATAGTTTTAGTAAAGGTTTTCTAACTTTTTGGATATTTTTAGACGGTTTGCTGAATACATGTACCAGCTATAACTGCACCGCGCGGGCAGCCACGTGGCTCGTGGTTTTGGTAAATCGGGGCGTGTACGTGGGTAATCAGTTTGTTGAGTTTCCCAAGTAACCAGACCATTTTTAACATAAATCTTCCAAGAGCAAGAACCTGTACAGTTTACTCCGTGAGTTGAACGAACTACCTTGTCAAACTGCCAGCGGTTGCGATAAATATTCTCCCAATCGCGATTTTCATCACGCACCTCACCGTGACCATCAGCATAGTCGCCCGTTTTTCTTAAAAAAATCTAAATTGTTCAAGTAGATGACTCATAAATCTCCCCCTATGGGTAGTGTTGGCTAAAGTCTATTTAAAAAAACACCAAATAGACCTTAATTGGCTAATTTAACCCTTACTATAGAAAATTATATCGCCATTAACTTGACGGTTAGGTGAATAATACTAAGGGGTAGTGAATTAAATAAATATATTGATAATTTACTTACAATTTTTTTATTTAAAATAAAAATCTACTGCCAATTCATCTTTTTATCAAAATTATCAAATTAAGTAATCAATTTAATAGCTAAAACATAAAACCCTTAACCTAAAAAGTTAAGGGTTTTGATGGTTATTTTAAAAAATTAGCAAGGATATTCAGCGTTTTTACGGCTATAATACCACCACGTTAAAACAATACAGATTGCGTAAAAAGACAATTAATGTGATAAATGTACCGTTGACGCCCAGACCTGAACCAAACATTTTTTTGGAATAAAAAATCCACCATAAGCTGCAAAACCACCAGAAAAACCAACAACTGCAGCAGATTCTTTACGAGCCTCATTAATTAAATCAGGAGTTTGTTTTACGCTCGTGCATGGTGCGAAAAATTACAGGAATCATACGGAAAGTTGAGCCATTACCAATACCTGTAGTAATAAATAAAACCATAAAACAAGCAAAATATCCTGTAAAGCTACCTTCTTTTTAGAAAATACATCACTGCAAGTACTGCAAAAGTCATAATGATATAATTCCAAAATGTTACTTTTTGCACCACTGATTTTATCTGATAACCAGCCGCCCACTGGACGGAATAATGCACCTACCAAAGGTCCTAAAAAGCAACTTTTAACGGGTCAACATCAGGGAAAGATTGTTTTGATAACCATTGGAAATGCGGCACTAAATCCAATAAATGAACCAAACGTTGCCAAATATAAAATACACATAATCCAATTATGCTGGCGTCTAAAAATAATGGCTTGGTCTTTAAAAGATGCTTTTGCACCTGCCAAATCATTCATGCCAAACCAAGCTAATACCGTCATAATAGCAATTGGAATCACCCAAACAAAACCTGCATTTTGTAGATATATCGTTTTGCCACTACTGGTTGTTTGAGCATCGCCGCCAAAAGCACCGAACAATGAAAAACCAATAACAAAAAGGCACAACAAACTGCATGGTAGAGACGCCTAAATTACCAAGCCCCGCATTTAATCCAAGCGCCATACCTTGTTTTGATTTTGGATAAAAAAACGAAATGTTTGACATTGATGATGAAAAGTTTGCACCTCCAAATCCACAAAGTAAAGCAATGGTAGCAAATACGCCAAAAGGTGTTTCGGGGTTTTGGAGTGCAAAGCCCAACCAAATTGTTGGAATTAATAACGATGCGGTTGAAATAGTTGTCCAACGTCTACCGCCAAAAATTGGCACCATGAACGAATAAAAAATCCGCATGGTCGCTCCTGATAATGCAGGCAGAGCCAAAAGCCATGATAATTGCGATTTATCAAATTTAAAGCCGATCTCGGGCATTCTTACGACAATGACCGACCAAATTACCCAAACTGAAAAACGCTAAAAAGCAATGCAGGAATAGAGATAAACAAGTTTCTTGTAGCAACTTGTTTTCCACCATTTTCCCAAAACTGCTCATCTTCAGGTCGCCAATCATGAATGACTGTTCCACCTTTTTAATTCATTTTTCATAAACCCTCCAAATAATTTATTGAATTATTTGAACTTAATTAACCAAATAATTTAATTACTATATTATTTCTAACTGTAATTAAATTTATTTTTAGGTGTTTTTTAATGATTTATTCTGCCTATCCTAATGACTAATTCAATAAAATATAGATGCTACTTTAGTAGTATAAATAAACTTTATTTAAATCAATAATTCAGCGATAAAATAAAAAGTGCCAATTAAATTGACACTTTTACAAAGATTAAGGTTATTTATTTTTAGATTTTAGCATGGCCTGATGCCCTTGTTCCATCTTTTGGTTTTTACTTCAGAGATATAAATCCAAATCAAAGAAACCCAAACCACCCCAAACATAATCATAAATGCTGATGAACGAACACCTGTAATGTCTACCGCCGCTCCAAACATGATTGGTAAAATAAACCCACCAAGTCCACCGGCTAGACCAACTACACCAGACACCGCACCCATATTGTGTTTGTATTCATCAGATAAGTATTTAAATACAGATGCTTTACCTACCGCAAAAAGTAATCCCCAAAAAGGAAGATTAATACAGTAAAGATGGTGGAATTTAGACCTAAATGGAAGGATTTTTCACCACCAATGGTTTGCACCACAAGACTGGTTTGAGGATAAGACAATATAAACAGTAGTAAAAATGATGACCAAAGCACCCACCAAGTTACTGTATGGGCTGAATATTTATCAGAAAGCCATCCACCAAGCGCTCGTAGCACCCCACCTGGTAATGAGAAGCACGCTGCTAAAAATGCTGCTGATTGTAAAGTAAACCCATATTCACCAACATAATACTTGGTCATCCATAGGGCTAGCGCCACATAACCACCAAAAACAATGGAGTAGTATTGTGAATACCGCCAAACATTAGGGTCTTTTAATACTGCAAGCTGACTGGCAATGCTACTTGTGCTGGCTGTTCTATGTTCTTTATTGTCATAACTAAAAACCAAAAACCAATCGCTGTAATTAGCATGATAATTGCGTAAACTTTGGGTAAAAACGCCAACCTTCAGCGGCATAAGCTGCCATGCCAGTGCCAGCTGTAATGATAGATGGGCCGATAATTTTAGTTAGGGCAGAACCTGCATTCCCTGCGCCAAAAACACCCATTGCAAAGCCTTGTCTTTCTGGCTTAAACCATTTGGCAACATAAGCAATTCCCACTGAAAACGAACCGCCCGCTAAGCCAACAAATAAGCCTAATACTAAAAACTGCCAATATTCACTGGCGTAGCTCATCAAATAAATTGGAACAACGGTTATCATCATTAAGGTAAAAATACAATTCGCCCACCAAACTTATCAGTCATCATACCCAATGGCAAACGCACCAAAGAGCCCGTTAATACAGGCGTTGCTGCTAAAAGCCCAAATTGGGTTTCACTTAGATTGAGTGTTTTTTTGAACAGGAATGCCCAGAACTGCAAACATCATCCAAACCATAAAACACACAGTAAAGGCGACGGTTGATGAAGCAAGCACCAGATTTTTGCTTCATGGTTTCACTTGCCATAAATACTCCTAATCTGTTGATTTTTGTTAAAAATTTATTTGTTTTTGTATGAATTCTTATACAAACTAAAGTTTTGTAAATTTTTGAGTGAAATCAATTAAAATCATACAATTTTTATCTATCATAGACAACCTAAAAATATATATATTGATTTAAATCAATTTTTTTAATAAGTAGAACGCGCTATCAAACCCATTTATACAACTTTAGTAGTATCGTTTATTTTGTTAAACTTTGTAAAAATAGCTAATGTTTTTCATAAGGTTAATCAATTTTTTTAGACTGTTTGTAATTTGTAATTTGATGATAATTTGCACAATTAACCTTTTATAATTTTTGGGAGTATATCCATGTCGCCTAACCATAATTTCTTCATTGGACAGTGGTTTACCCCATTTAAAATTGGGCATTCGCTGCCAGCTCGGGCATGGACAGTTATTATTTTAATCTCACTTGTGGTACTTTCTTCATCGATTGCCAGCATCCACCTATCAAAAGTTTCTGAGGCTGACGCTAAAGCTATTAATCAGGCAGGTTCTATTCGTATGGCAACATACCGAATCAATTATCAGTTAAGCCAATTTCAATTGCGTCAAACCAATGGTAATGACAAAAAAATAGTGAATTTGTTGAACCATTAATTGATGATATGCAAAAAGATTTATGGAATTAAAGTTTTATCAAAATAAAATAAACAATTCTGATGAAAAATTGATAAAATTTTATTAATACTAGAAACCCAATGGAATGGTCAATTATTACCCTTATTAAAAGACAAAAAAATTCTGACAAATTTTATCAACATTCTTTGGAATTTTTACATGAAGTCAATGAGCTAGTAACCGCCATCCAAAATCGTAATGAAATGCGTCAAATTCGCCAGCAACGCATTAGTTTTATTTCTTTATTTTTTTATTGTGGTGATTATGATTTTTGGAATGCGAGAGCTTAATTATAACGCGCTTATCCCATTAAAAAGATTAACCATAGCTGCAAGAAACTTTAAAGAAGGAAAGCGTTTTGATATTCAAAACATTCAAAATAATACGCAAGGCTATCAAGAATTAAATGAGTTGTCTGAAGCTTTTTTTCAGATGTTAAAATGTAATTAATAATCATCAAAATCATTTAGAAAATGAAGTTAAGCAAAAACCCACCATTTAACCCAATCCAATCAAGCGTTATATGCGTTATATGATTTTGCTCAAAAATTGCTACTGAGCATTTAAATACTCAAGAATTGCACAAATTAATTAAAGATTTTTGTAAAACTATTACCTAATAGCGAAAATATCCTTATGCATTCATGGAGAAAATTATGAGAGTAATACCATTATTTCCTTATCGGATAGAAGCCATTACGAATTTTTGCATGGCGGATGATTGCGAAAGCTGTAATCTAAAAATCTAATATTAAAACTCGTGTTATTCCCATTCAAAGCCAAAATAGTAAATGGGGTGAATTATTAATTAAAGAAGCAGATGTTTCAACAGAAAATACAGAATATTCAATAAATAATAGCAATAATAATTCTGCAAACATTCCATTAATTAATATTGATAATGACCATTCTTTATCAAAAGATGACTTATTAATTACATTGGCTAATTTAATTGCTTTTGGCATTTGCATCAGAGCAAAGACAAAAACAACGTCAAGAACTTATTTTTAAGTGAAGAAAGAAACACCTTTGCAAGAGAATTGCATGATTCTATTGCTCAATCTTTATCTTATTTAAAAATACAAGCCAGTATGTTAAAAACATTAAATGACAATGAAAAAGTTTTTTTATCAACTTATTTTTGATAAAGACAATTTAGATAAAAATTCATTAACATTGGATTTGCAAGCAAAAAAACAGAATTTTATCAAATTCATGCCAAACAAGATAAAGTATTAGAAGATTTAAAAGAGGGTTTAAATCATGCTTACAGTCAATTACGAGAATTATTAAATACTTTTTCGTATTAAAAATTAATGGTGGTGATTTTTCATGAATTGATGCAACAAGCAATTACTGAATTTAGTCAAAAAGGTCATTTTTACCAGCAATTTTTGATAATCAAGTTTTAACATTGAATTTAAGCGCTGCTGAACAAGTGGATTTATTGCAAATTACTCGTGAAGCTTTATCCAATGTATACAAACACGCTAAAGCAAGTCACGCTAATGTTGTGCTATACCAAGATGCCATCAGCTATGATGTGGTGCTACTCATTCAAGATAATGGCGTTGGTATCAGTCAAAGTGATAAGAATAAGTATGGACATTATGGATTAAGTACAATGGCAGAACGTGCGGCAAGTCTTGGTGGAAGTATTGATACGCGAAGCGTAAAACCTCATGGTACAGAGGTTATGGTGCGGTTTTTGCCACAGTTTTTTGAAACACACCAAAGAAGTTCGCCCCCTCCCAACATTAAATGATTGGAGTCGTGAAGAAATTGAAAGCATCACCAAACAGCTTGACAACGAACTTACCAAAACCTTTGGCAAAACATCAGCTTAATCCGTCAACACATCATGTTTATCGATGAAGGTTGTCTGATTATTTGTCTATTTTATAACCATTTTATTGGGTAATGATTACAAAATCACTTATAATAAACAAAGAGTCTATTCATTATTAAAATTAAATTATTTTTTTAGGGCACATACCATGAGTCAAAAAAATTTTTTTACCAATCAAAATCCCGCTCGCCTTTTGCTGGTGGATGATCATCCCATGTTAAGACGCGGACTTGCTGATTTATTGGGTTTTGAAATTGATTTATTTGTTGCAGGACAAGCCAGTAACGGTCGAGAAGCTTTTAGATTTTTTTGGCAAATAACGATGTGGATTTGATTATTTTAGATCATAATATGCCAATTATGAACGGTGTGGAAACGCTAAAAAGAATTCGTGAATTGGGAATTGTTGGCAAAGTACTGTTATTTACAGTATCGGATAATTTAAAAAGACGTGCAAGACGCTTTAGAATTAGGTGTTGATGGCTATCTGCTAAAAAGATATGGAACCTGAAGAAATCATTGCCAACATTCGACGAATCTTGTGTGGTGAATTGGTAATTAGTCCGTCTCTTGCCCCTGTGCTTGCCCAAGCCATGAGAAAACCTGCAAATGCTGAAAGCATGTTAGATTTAACAGACAGAGAACTTCAAGTGCTGCATATGATTGCTGAAGGTTTAAGTAATAAAATGATTGGTAATAAGCTTTGGCATTGCTGAATCAACCGTTAAAGTCCATGTAAAAACACATTTTAGGTAAAATTGGCTTAAGAACCCGAGTAGAAGCGGCAGTTTGGGCGGTTAATCATTTTAAAAATAGCAAAAAGCCTTGTTATCCAAGCTGCATCGCAATCATTGGCTGACAATATCTAAAAAGCCCTTGTACATCACAAATAATATAATGATGCTTGTCTTGTTTAACAATCAATCCAAGCTCAATAAAGTCTTTTAGAGTGCGAGATAAGGTTTCAGGTCGCAATCCAATTTGGCTGGCTAGTTGTTTTTGGCTGCATTGAAAACAAAATGGTACACCGTGATTATAATGAGTTAAAAGATAATATCCAAGTTTGGATTTTGCTTGCACAAATGCCAATAAATCACTACTGATTAAATGATGATACAGACGTTTGCTGATACATTCACAAAAACCAAGTAATCAACCCACCCAGCTCAAATTGTTCAATGCTCTTAAAATAAGCCTGTACTGATAAACTGGCAACAATGGATTTTTCTTTGGCGGTTGCAGTCAGCTGATGAATTCCACCCTGCTTGATTAATAGCGCCGAATGTTTACTAGCAATGTCTGGTTTTTTATCAGATTTTATAATAGGTGGTATGTTTTTGGTGCAAAATGTTGCCAATCCCAAAGTACACTTTCATTGATTAAGGATAAAGTTTGATAATTGGCGATTAAACACTCCTGACCACTTGGTAGCTGACGATGGCAAAACCGCTTCGCCTGCCAATAAAAAAAGTACAAATTAGCAACAACATCATGCTGTAAAAATAATTTCATCTTTGGCGTATTCATGTAGCACAACTTGTGACAACAAATGGTCTTTTGCTTCTTGTCCATGTTTTGATTTTTGGAAGCAAAGCAAACAAAGGATGATTTTTCTAAAAGCGGTTAGGTAGTACTTACGATTGCGTTCATTCATTTTATTAGCCATCAAATGAATATAAATGAGATAATGATAACCAGTACCAAACGTTATCCATATTCTCCTAAAGCTACAAACAGTAAAAAAACCGACTACCCAAAAAGGAGTATTCGGTTTTTATAAATTGATATAGATTGACTATTTTTTTAGTAATCGCGTCTAACGTAGATAACCCCACCAGTTCTAGCGTTGATTTTCACATCGTATCTTCCACTGGGCGAATTTAGTTCAACATCGTAAACTGGACCACGACCATCATCGTTGCTATCAAAATCGATACTGCGTACTGAGCTGCCTTTGATACGAGAACGAGCAATTTGTGCAGCCCTTTGACGAGAAATGTAAGTTGTATGAGTTTTTTTGCTCTATGTCTGGTTTGATAGCTTTGTGTACGTCTTGGACGATAATCATCGTCATCCCAATCATCCCAATCGTCGTCCGCTAAAGCACTTGGTGCATAAACGATGGCTGATGATAAGGCAAAAAAATAGCAAAGATTTTCTTCAAATTGATGGTCATTACAGACTCCTCTAGTTGAACTAATTTAGGTGTATTATAACATCTAAAAATTAGCCAAAACTTAGCAAATTAAATCAAGATGAATTTTTATTCAAATCATAAATTGTCTTGGTTAATCGCTGAATTTCCAATCTATCATGGCTCACATAGAGCATTGGAATGGATAAATTTTGTACAATATGTTCAAAAAGGTAAGATTTCGCTTTTTTTAATTCGCTGTCTAATGCTGATAAAGGCTCATCCATCAACAACAAATTAGGTGAATACAAAAATTGCCCGACCCAAAGCCACTCTTTTGCTTTTTCACCACCAGATAATTTAATGGGTAGGCGATTAAGTAGTGGTTTTAATTTTAGTAAGGCAACAATTTCATCAAAATTAAAGGTTTGTTCGCTGGGTTTTAAGCGGTCATAACCAAAACGTAAGTTTTGATCAACCGTTTTATGGGGAAACAACTGAGCGTCTTGAAACACCAATCCAACACGGCGTTTTTGAGTGGATAAATTGATGTTTTGATGACTATCAAACCACGTTTGACCATTGATGCGGATGTGTCCAATTTTTGGACGGTGGATACCTGCAATAGTGTGTAAAAATACTAGTTTTACCAAGCCCAGACGCACCAAAAATTCCAACGGTTGATTCTTGATATTGTAAAAAAACTTCTAGTTTTTGCCTAAAGATAGTGTAAATTGACAATCAAACATATTTGACATTCTCTTTAGATAAATTTTTGTTTTTTTGTTTACGAGTATACCACTGAGCAAACCAAAGCGCTGAAAACGCTACGCCTACAGACAAAAAAATAACAGCTTGTAAAGTTGCTCTTCCCCATCCACTTGTTGAAGCAAACTATACATTGCTAAAGGCAGTGTATTGGTTTCACCTGCAACATTACCTACAAAGGTGATTGTGGCTCCAAATTCCCCTAAACTTCGACAAAAACTTAAAATTGCCCCCACCAAGATACCCGACCACGCCAGCGGTAAAGTAATGCCAAAAAAAGTTTGCAAATTTGATGCGCCTAGGGTTTTTGCAGCGATTTCAAGGCGTTTATCCACCATTTCAATTGCTACGCGCACTGATTGTACCATCAGTGGAAAGCCCATCACAGCAGAGGCTAAAACCGCTCCTTTCCAATTAAAAGCAAATTCTAGCCCAATTGCAGACAAATATTGACCAATCAAACCTTGATTGCCAAACAATACCAAAAAGCATGTAGCCTGGTATCACTGGCGGTAGAACCAGAGGTAAAAATCAGCGTTTCAAAAATGACTTCCCCAAAAATTCTTTGCGTGCCAATACCCAACCTACCAAAATGGCAGGGCGAGATATTGACCAACAAACAGCAAATTGCTACCTTGTAAGACAACTTGATAATATCAATTTCATCAGGGGTTAACGTAAAAAAATCCATTTTTAGCCAATATCTTTAAGTTGATTACTGCAATACACTAAAGCCGTATTTTTTTATAAACCGCTTTTTGCTTCATTGCTTTGCAGATACTCATAAAAACGTTTTGAATTCGCATCTGTATTTATCATTCCAATAGGATATACTATTGGATTATGTGTTGCTAAAAGGAAATGTACCCACTACTTTAACATTTTTGGATGCAGCAGCATCAGTAGCATAAACAATACCAAGCTGACATTCGCCACGACTGACAAAATTCAGTGCAGCACGCACATCTTCAGTTTCTACAAGACGCTTAGAAATGCTTGACCACCAGTTTAAGTTATTTAAGGCTTGTTTAGGGTATTTGCCAACAGGAACGCTGTTGGTATTACCTGTACATAATTTTTCCAGTAAAAGCAGCATCAATATTGAAATTTTTTTATCAAATTTAATGCTGGTTTTGATAGGATTTTAACAGGAGTGATTAAAACCAAACGGTTTCCCAATAAATTTTTTTACGGTGAGTAGCGCTGACTTTACCTTTATTTTTCTAAATAATCCATCCAAGCCAAATCTGCTGAAATAAATACATCAGCGGAAGCACCCTGCTCAATTTGACGAGCTAACGTTGATGACGCGGCATAAGAAGTTTTTACTTTTACATTATGTTTTTTTCATATTTTGCTTTTAGCTCATTGATAGCATCCGTCATGCTAGCAGCAGCATAGATGGTTTCAGCAGCTGCCGAGTAAGAAATGCTTGCTAGCACAAGCGCCAATGTGGTTTGATAAAAAAACAGATTTAACAGACATAATCTTACCTTTACATTTAACAAATACACTAAAATACTTCAGTAAGGATTCTAACACTTTCTAATCATTTAGGTATACTTCTTTAGGGTATTTTTATTAAATCCTAATAGGCATGACTTAACATAATGATTATGCTAATTTAAATCAATACATTGTTTTTTTATAGAAGTAATGACTATGATTAGCGATTTATTGAAAAATAATGCCAAATGGGCTGAAGAATTAAGTCATGATAATCCTGACTATTTCCCAAACCTAGCACGCCAACAATCGCCAAAATATCTTTGGATTGGGTGCTCAGATAGCCGCGTTCCTGCCAATGAAGTTGTTGGGCTAAAAACCTGGAGAGCTGTTTGTTCATCGTAATGTTGCTAATATGGTCGTTGCAACGGATATGAATTTATTGTCCGTTTTGCAATACGCTGTTGATGTGTTAAAAATTGAGCATATTATTGTTTGTGGCCATTATGGATGTGGTGGCATTCGGGCGGCATTGCAACATACTGAATATGGACTGATTGATAATTGGTTACGTTCTTTAAAAGGGCTTCGCTATCAGTATCGGGATATGTTTGAAGGATTGAATTTTGAAGAACAAGTTAATCTACTTGCTGAAATGAATGTTCGGCGTCAAGTTACCAACATTTCACACACTACCATTGTTCAAAAATGCTTGGTTTCGTGGTGAAAAAAAGTTGCCGTTCATGGCTGGATTTATGATTTAAAAGATGGTTTGATTCAAGATTTAGGGTATAAGTATCAATCAAGCTAAGCAGCTAGAAGATACTTTTTATATACACCCTAAATCTGAATCAATCATTTAAATAATCCAATCATTCAATTCCAGAAACATCCACTGGGGTATTGACAGATGCTTTTTTTGGCATTATCTGCTCTTTTTAGCTTTTAGATTCGCTAAATAAGCATCATCAATATTGCCAGCAACGTATTTGCCATCAAATACCGAACAATCAAAACTGTCTACACGACTGTATTTAGTGTTATTAACCGCGTGGATTAAGTCATCCAAATCTTGAAAAAAATCAAGCGGTCAGCACCGATAATTTGACGAACTTCATCAACAGTACGACCTGATGAGATAAGTTCACTTTTAACAGGCATATCAATGCCGTAAACATTCGGATAAATAACAGGCGGTGCAACGGATGCAAAAAGACATTTTTGCCCCTGCATCTCTTGCCATTTGGATGATTTCATAACAAGTTGTTCCTCGAACAATCGAGTCGTCAACCAAAAAGCACATTACGATTTTTAAATTCTAATGGAATTGCATTTAATTTTTGACGAACTGATTTTTTTACGCAATGATTGACCAGGCATAATGAAAGTGCGTCCAATATAGCGATTTTTATTAAAACCTTCGCGATATTTCACATTTAAATGCAGTGCCAATTCAAGAGCTGAGTTTCTAGACGTATCAGGAATTGGAACAACCACATCAATCCCGTGATCCTCGCCCCATTCTTTTTAAGATATGTTTGGCAAGTTTTTCACCCATACGCATGCGAGCTTTATGCACTGAAATATTATCAATGATAGAATCAGGGCGAGCAAAATATACGTATTCAAAAATACATGGAGTGTGTTTAGCAGCGGCAATGCATTGTTTTGGTATAAAGCTGATAATTCAAATCAATAAAAATAGCTTCCCTAGAGCAACGTCTCTAACTACCTCAAAACCCAAAGCAGTCAGTGCTACAGATTCTGAAGCAACCATATATTCCACACCTTTTTCGGTTTTGCGCTGACCATATACCAAAGGACGAATACCGTTTGGGTCTCTAAATGCCAAAATGCCATGTCCAGCAATCATTGCAACCACGGCATACGCCCCTTGGCAACGCTCATAAACGGCTTTTAGAGCATGAAAAATATCATCAGGAGTTAAATTGGGTTGGTCAAATTCTTGAAGTTCATGTGCAAAAAAATATTTAACAAAAACTTCTGAATCTGAATCCGTATTTAAATGACGACGATCAATTTCGTAGAGTTCTTTTGCCAAAACTTCAGCATTGGTTAAATTGCCATTATGCGCTAAGGTGATTCCATAAGGTGAATTAACATAAAAAGGTTGAGCCTCTGCTATACTTGATGTGCCAGCTGTTGGATAACGCACATGACCAATTCCAAAAATTTCCCACCAAACGCATCATATGTTTATCCAAAAACACATCGCGCACCATGCCATTATCTTTACGTAGATAAACTCGATTATCTTTTTAAAGTGGCAATACCTGCTGCATCTTGTCCACGATGCTGAAGCATGGTCAAGCCATCATAAAAGCATCTGATTTACAGGTTCATAAGCACAAATACCAATTACACCACACATAGACCTACCCCAAATACAAGGAATGTTTTAAAGACTAAATTACAATATTACAATTTGGATTCATTGACAGCATCTATCAAGACTTCTTTAGCGACAGGAGTAAAAAAATAAAAGTTTTTTTCAGCAATATAAGACTGCTGCCATAAATTAAATTTATTAAAAAAATAGGTGAAAAATAGTTAAGAAAATCAATATCTTAAATAAATTTTTACTAGCACCTAAAATCGCTCCAAGACTTTTTATCTACTATAGTTAATTTAAAAAGGCTAAAAATTTTTTTAATAAAAACCAAACAATGATATGCCCAACCATCAAGACAAGCATGCTAATGGCACAAAACGCCAAAAGCAAGCTGCCCAAGATGACTATCAGCAATTCCACGAAACAAAGGAGCAAGCACAGAAGCAAATTTAAATCCTAAAAACCAAGCACAAATCCAAGCAATCAAAGATAAGATGGTTTTTACAGCACCCAAACAAAAACCACGCCATGCCCCCAAAAAAAGAATAAATAGGATAACAATACTATCAAATAAATTCATCAATACTGTCTTTTATTATGAATTATTATTGACATTTTCTTTATCCAAAAAAACTAGCAATCGATTGTATGCAGTTTTCAACCAAGGAAGGTCCACGATAAATCAAACCCGAATAAACTTGCACTGCGGTGGCACCTGCTTTGATTTTTTTAACCGCTAAATCTCCATTATCAATACCACCAACCCCAATAATATCAACTCTACCTTCTAGACGTTGAGCAAATTTGGATAAAATTACCGTGCTGTGATGACTAAGTGGTCTACCAGAAAGTCCACCCACTTCATCACCATATTTATCATCTTCTACACCAACTCTAGATAATGTAGTATTTGTGGCTATCAAACCATCGATATCAAAGTCAAGTAAGTTTTTTTAGCAATTTCATCAATTTGCTCATCTTCTAAATCTGGTGCAATTTTTAAAAGCAAGTGGGACATAAAAACCATAATTATTCGCTAAACGCGCATGACAATTTCTGATACCATCTAATAATTTGGCAAGTGCCGAGCCACTCTGTAGATCGCGTAAATTTTTAGTATTTGGGCTAGAGATATTGATTGTAATATAGCTGGCATAAGGATAAACACGTTCTAAAACAATAAACGTAATCATCTAAAAGCATTTTTCCACAGGTGTTATGGCATTTTTGCCAATATTGATTCCTAAAACACCTTTATATTTTGCTCTTTTAACATTTTCAATTAGTTTATCAACGCCATCATTGTTAAAACCCATGCGGTTGATGATTGCCCCGGCTTCAGGCAGACGAAATAAACGCGGTTTTTTCGTTACCTAGTTGGGGTTTAGGGTTACTGTACCAATCTCCAAAAACCCAAAGCCAAGTTCAGATAATGCATCAATATATTCACCATTTTTATCCAAGCCAGCGGCTAAAACCAACGGGATTAGAAAGATAAATACCCATACAATTGGTAATCATTTCTTGTCTAGGATATACAAAGCCAAGCAAATGGGCATTATGAACCTTTTTAAAATTTCCAAGGTCAATTCATGGGCTTCTTCAGGGTCTTTTTAAATAAAAACGGACGAATAAGGTTATAAGACATGAAAAAAATTTCCGCGTCGTTAAATTTAAATCAAAAATTATATCATAAATTAGTATCAAAACCTAAATAGACAATTTGATTTTATCAGTCATTGAAAATAATGACTCTAAGGCTGAACTGGTATAAAACCCGTTATTTTTGGTTGCTAGACCATTAGCAAAAAAACGGATGTTTTTAACACTTGGCATTCAGCCAATTCAAAAATTTTCTGGATGAAGTTCTGTTAATATACCAACCAACTTTTGCGATAATGGGCATATGACACACAATGACAATACAACGTTCTGGGAAATTTTTCATGGTCAAAAATTTGTCCAAATTCACGTTCTATTAGATTGGCAATATCCAAAACAGCTGCTTTAGGGTCATCATCAGGTGTGATACTATCTAAAAAGGTAAGTTTTGTATTGTGGTTCTGAGTTGTTAAATTTCTTTGTAAAATTTCGGCAGTTTGTTTGGCTCTAATATATGGACTGCTGATAATTAAATCAGGTGCAAAATTAGCTAGAACATAATCGGCGGTTTGTTTTAGCTTGTTTTTTTGTCCAAAAATCAGTTAAGGCGCGATCAGCATCATCAGCACAGTAAGGGGCAGCTTGCCCATGTCGGATAAATAATAATTGCATGATAATTTCTCAAATAGTAGCTTAATCAAAAGATCGGTTATTCTAATTATTGTTCTTTTATGTCAATGGTCTTTTGGGTTTTGGCATCTTGACTGGCTCTTAAGACTTCTGAAAATTCTTTAGAAAGTTGCTCATTGCTAGCATCATGTGGCATCACAAATTCTACGTCACTGCGAAATCCCGTTTCCATGAGATTGATTGCAACACCAAGTGGTGCTTTATTTTCATACAAAACCATATATAAAAGCATGAGTAATTGGCATATAAATCCCAAGTTTGCTTGCTTGTTCATGTACTTGTTTAATGGTGTTAACTCCTTCAGCAGTTTGCCCCAAGTTTGGCAATAGCATCTTCTAAAAGGCATACCTTTTGCCCAACATATTGCCAATTTGATAATTACGGCTAAGAACCGAGTTGCACGTTGCGTATAAATCACCTACGCCAGACAATCCTAAAAAGTCAAAGGGTTGGCTCCAACCGCCACACCAAAACGGCTCATTTCTGCCAAGGCTCGTGTTAAAAAGCATAGCTTTGGTATTTTCGCCAACTTGATAAGCATTCGCCATGCCCATCGCAACCGCATAAATGTTTTTCAGGGCGCCGCCAAGCTCAACACCTTTAACGTCATCAGACGCAAATACACGAAAAAAACGCACTATGTAGCGCGTTTTGCACACACAAACGCAAAGATTCTGATTCGCTAGCAATAACAGTTGCTGTTGGCATATTATCCATAATTTCAGCAGCTAAATTTGGACCACTTAAAACTCCAAAAATTCACTTGCGGCAGCTCTTCTTGAATAATTTCACTCATTAAACAAAATGATTCTTTTTCAATGCCTTTGGTTAAGGAGATAACAGCTTGATGAGTAATGTAAGGAGCAATGGATTTTTAAGGTTTCACGTACTGCAGAACTTGGAACAACCACAAAAATTAAATCTTGACCTTTTACTGAATTTGCTAAATCATGACTGAATTTTATTCTTTCATCAAGTTTATGGTTTGGCAAATATTTTTTTATTAATATGAGTTTTTTTGCATCGCTTTGGCCGTACGTTTATCCCTGAACCCATTGTGTTACTTGACAACCGTTTTTTTGTTGCAATATTTGCCATGGCTGTACCAAAACTACCACCACCCAAAATTGCAATACGTAAAGGCAAAGGGATATTTTTTGACAGTTGCATTGATTTTTTTGTATTATCAACATCAGTCTTTTTTTATTTTTGCTCTGACAAGTTGGGCAATATTTGCCAAAATACCTTTTGTTACCGTCTTTTATCTTCTAAATTATTTTTCAAAAGTTTCTAACTGCTCTTCTAGTATATGTTTTGCCTCATCAATTTTATTACTAGCGGCATCCACCATTTTTTTGAACTTTAAGACTTTTTGGCAATTTCATAACTCAACCTTTTATTCGTTCATTTGTTAATATAAACTCAATATTTAATAACTTATTTAATGGTACTTATAATTTGATTTATATATTCTTGGTTAATTTTTTTCTCTATTTGGCAAGACAATATCACTAGAACCAATATAAATAAATCCACAAATGATATTATCATCTGATACCTTAAAAATTCTTTTCACTAGTTTTTCATTAGCCAAATCACCAGTTCGCCAAAATGCTCTTATAACCCATTGATTCTAAGGTCAGTAGTATATTTTTGAATTACTGCGCCAACGCTTAACAACTGTTCAAATTCTGGAACTTTATCATGTTGTTTAAAAATTTGTCGCAACTGTAATAATCATTGGCGCGCGTTTTGGCATATTTGATAATTTTTTCTGCAATTTCATCAAGTGTCTTGTTTTTCTTTTATAGCTTTTTCTTTGCCCGCTTTTTAATAAAAACATCCCCAAATTTATCTAAATTATCTTCAGTTAAAATAGATATTTGATAAGGAACAAGTTTTTATGGTCTGGAGCAGTTAAAGCGGTTTCTAAAATAATTGATAATTCTTCTTTATTTGGCATTGGTTTATTTAAATTTCCAACACTTCTTCTTGATTGTATTAGACGAACAATAGAATTCATGACTTATCTCGCTTTTTAAAGTTTATTTTTATTTTAACCAAGTTCAATTAATAATATTTTTTTAATTCAGTCTAATTTGTGTTCCTGGGATAAATATTCTTCTGATTGCATTTCAAAGCCTAGAGCGAGTACGCTCTATTTCAAAGGCTAATTTTTCACCTTGATAAATGTCTAAAATGGATTGTTCTGCTCGCATCAGTAATTTTACTTTTCCTATCATAAAATTCATCAACCAAATAAATAAAACGTCGAACAGGGTCCATAAGATTATCATTTTAAATCAGGTGTATTATCAATTAAAACGGTATTAAAAATTATTAGCAATCTCAATAAAATCCGCGGCTGATCTAGGGCTGTAAACACAATTCTCGAAAATCAACAAGTAAAATAGTTTCTGTACGTTTTTTTAATAATAACTTCACGTCCACCAACTGTAGTTGGGTCAGTAAAAAGCACTTTGATTGGCAGATAGTGCTTCAAAACGCTCATTGAGCCAATTATTAGTTTCTTGAGATAAAGGTGATATGTATAATTTTGCTTGTTTTTAATAGCCTTAATCGATAATCAATACCAGCATCAATATTCATAACTACTGTATTTTTTTCTACTTGAGCAATAGCAGGTAAAAATCGATCTCTATGAATGCCATTTTTATACAGTCCTGATGGCTCGATATTGGATGTTGCAACCAATGTAATGCCTTTTTAAATAGCATAGTAAATAAATCACCCAAAAATCATTGCATCAGATACATTAGAAACAAAAATTCATCAAAACAAATAACGATTGCTTCATTATAAATAATATCTGCAACTTTTTCTAAAGGATTACTCTGTCCACGCAGCGCAACCAATTCTTTTTGAACTCGCTGCATAAAATGATGAAAATGCAGCCTCATTTTTCTTTTCTATTGGTAGACTTTTCATAAAAACATATCCATCAACCAAGTTTTTTTCCACGACCCACCCCACCCCACATATACAAACCTTTTAGGGTGGTGAATTTGTTTTTGTTTGAACAAACTAGCGAAGAATCCTTGATTTTTGAATTATTAAATTGAATAATTTGATGATATAAATTATCTAAATATTTAATTGCATTTTTCTTGAACTTCATCGTGTTTAAATTCACCACCAGAAAGTGCGGTTTGATATTTTTCTAATGGACTTTTTCATTTATTTTTCATAAGTTTTTTACCTTTAAATGATGACTAAAGATTAATAAATTTAAGTTAGGAATTACTTTTTATAAATATCTTCTAAAACATTTTTAAGTCTTCTTGTTTTCCATTAAAAATGGGCTGCTCCTTCTATTTTAATTGATTTTAAACCAAATAATTCAGAAAAATTTTTCTATATTATTTGGGTTAATAAATTCATCTTTATTTCCATAAACAACAAAATGTATTTTTCCTTATTAAATTTTAATCCTTCTAGGGTTATTTTTCAATGGATGGAACAACTAAAATTGTTTTTCTAATTGAATGTTTTTATAATTATTTAGTTTATTTTTCTAGTATCTCATTACTTAGTAAACAAGCAATAAACCCGCCAAATGAAAAACCAGAGATGTATAAATATGCTGCATTTGTTTGATTGATAGCCCAATTTAATACACAAAGTGCATCGATAAACTCTCCTTGACCATACTCAATATTGCCACTTGATTTTTCCAACACCACGATAATTAAAACGCACAACGTTGATATTTTTATCACGGTAGAAACGATACAGGTTTGTAACTACCTTACTTAGCATATTTCCACCTACTTTGGGATTTGGATGGCAAATAATTGCAAGATGTTTACTATTTTTTTCCAAGTGTAGTCTACTTCTAAAACAGCATCTTTGGCAATGTGTTTTGCTGGAATTAATATTGTTGGTTTTTGGATTTTCATTAGTTTTAATTTTTGGCTTTTTTAAGATTGCATAAAGAAAAATTTGTTTATTATATCATTTTTATTTGGTTTGTTGATTTTTGTTTAATGTTACTTTTTGTTAATAAAATTTAAATTAATTTGACAAATTTTTTACAAATAAAAATTTTTTTCTTTATCTTACTTTTTATTATAATTTCTAGTAGTTTTCTTTTTCTTTTTGGAGAAAAAGGATTATGTTAAATAAATTTTTTTAGTTACAATGGGCATTGTTGCATCGATTTTTACTTTATCGGGCTGCCAAAATACGCCTATATCGCCAGTAATTCCTAAAAGCAGACAGTACTTTTTGAGACTACAGGCTTAGGTTCAACCAAGGTTAAGGCGCAACATGCTGCTATGCAGAGTGCCCAGAAACAGTGTGGGCACAAAACGCCAGTTGTGATTAGTGACAAGACAACTTATAATGGCGTGGTTGATGAAAAAAACTTGGACGAGTGATTGACCAAGGGGCAGCGGTACTAGGTACAATCATTGGGTTGAGTAAACCAAAGCTTAAGTCGCGACGATGATTATGAATTTTTTTATTAAATTTAATTGTCAATAATTCCACAATCCCCTATTCTTTCAAATTCTTTTTAACCCTGTATATCTTTTTGGTTTCAGTGTTAATTGATTTTTTCCAAAGCTGATTTAGTACTGTATATTTTTCACTTGTTTTTGCACGAGTAATTTGCAGTATAAATCAGCTCTTTAGATAAGATTCTTTGATTATCATCATTAAATGTAATGGCAACTGTATCAAATTCCGAGCCTTGTGATTTATGTATAGTAATGGCATAACTACTTTCAACAATATCATCATCAAACATATGTATTGGAAATATTTTTAAGGATTTTTCGTAAAAATATACAGCCAGTTGATTACTTTTTCTTCCATTTTGTAGGCAAATTCCAATATCGCCATTAAATAAACCCAAATCATATCTGTTTTTAATACCATCACTGGCCTTCCATGATACCAAGAAAATCTGGAAAAATTCTGGTGATAACTCTAAATAATCTCTATGAGCAATTTTAATATAATGATTTATTGAGTGGTCTCCACAAATAAAAGAGTGAGAAGCGGTTAAAAATACGATACTGATTTAGTGATTTATTTAGTAAAGTTAAATAATTTTTTGTTGTTCTTCATCCATTTGAAAAAAATGTATTTTTTTATTTGTTTGGTTAAATAAAAAAATAACTATTTTCTCCATCATAATAAGGTTTGAGCAAATCATCATAAAAGCTTTTTATCATTATCAGAATTTATATCCTTAAAAAAACAAATCACTGCTGGTACTTATAATATTTTTGAAAAATCAATATCAATAAATTCTTTTTGGTTAATCAAGTGAGCTAATTTTTCCTATTCCAGATTCATTATTAAATCTCTTACTTTGTATTAGATTTGTTTGATTGTTCTTTAAAATATCTAATTTACATAAATCAAATAATACAGAACCGGCATCAACAGCCGATAATTGATGAGTATCACCCAATAAAATAATTTTTGATTTTGGTTTAATTGCCATTAATAAATTTTTTTGGCAAGTTCAATACCAAGCATAGATGCTTCATCAATAATAATGATTTCATAAGATAAAGGATTATTTTTATGGTAGTAAGGCATACCGTTATTGCCAATACCAAGCAATCTATGAATTGTCATTGGTTCTGGCAAGGAGATATCATTTTCTTTTAATTGCATTCTGCAAAGATTCTTTCATTCTCTGACCAGCTTTTCCTGTCAGCGCAACAAGTGCCAAATGAATATTTGGATTTTTATCATAAATCATTCTAACCATTTGAGCAATTGTAAATGTTTTTACCTGTTCCAGGTCCGCCAGTAATAATAGAAATTGAATGATTGCAAATATTTTTCGATAGCCTCTATCTGTTCTTTATTTAATTTTTCAGTTAAACTTCTTTCTATATCATTGAATGTACTTTCTGATTGACATAAATTTTTATTTCATTAAATAATAGTTTTTTTCTGCATGATAGATACGATTTAACCATATAATAGCTTTATTTTTCTTTTTTCTTTGTAATTAACAATAATTACCCGATCATTTTTTTGACAATTTACCGAAAAACAATTATTTTTTTAATCTATCAATAAAAATTTTTTTAATGAATCTTTTTAAAAATATAAAAAAACTTAAATAATAAAATCTTAATAAAGATAAATAAATAATATAATATTCATCTATTATATTTTTTTATTTCCGTACTATTTTTATCACTATCTTTGTTTATCTTATTATAAAGACTATTCTTAAAATTAAATTCCAAGTCTTTCATAATAATATTTATTTTTTTCTTGATTTTTCTTGATTTGTAAAGTTCATCTGAAAATTCTAATATGCTTGAATAAGATATGACATTATCAAAAATAAGATAATGTAATCGTTATGATTTCCTCTAGCCAATTAGAATTTGAAATTAATAATACAGTATGACCTTCGTTTAAATATCTAGTTAATAAAAAAATAAAACAAATGAAAAATATTATTATCAATTTCATGAATATAATTATTTTTCAAATATTAGATTACTATGAATATTAATATTATTATTAATACGTTTTACAATATATTGACTAATTGATAATTCTTCGATATTCATTATAAATCCTATTTTTTACTAACAAATAAGCCATCTAATTGATAAATTAAATCTATTGGAACATCCCAATTAATACGACCAGAATCATGAAACTCTTTATCTACCCCACGTAAAAAAATACAAACTCTATTGCTCCTAAATATTTTTCATTACCTTGGTAATCTTTTTATTCTTAATTTTTAATAATTTATGTAGTGCTAACTGATAAATACAAGCCTGAAGCCAGTATCCTTGAGTATTCATAATATATGATAAATTTTTATGATGATAATCAGATAAATATTCACTTACAAAATTTGATTTATAGTCAACAATATAAAACTTACCTTGATACTCATAAACTAAATCAATCTCCCCTTTTTAAATATTTATAAATAAAATCACTATTTTCATCATTAATAAAAAAATATTCTTTTCCACTATTGTTTAGAATACAATTTAATTTTTGAATACTAAAATTATCATTTTATTCCCAATAAAAAAACTCATTTCTTTTAATACATTTTTCTTTCATCCACATCATAAATACTGATATTAGATGATTTCATAGGAGTGTGATAGATTTGAATTAGCCACTCAATTAATTGCTGGTGATTTTCCTGATAATCTTTATCGTATTCTTTAGCAATGTTTTGCTTTTTGATATATTGACTGATTTTATTACTAATATCATCCTTATTATGAATATTTATCTCTTGTAGTAATTTATGTAAAAAGTACCTACATATTTTTCCTTTTTCAAAATTTAATCGGATATCATTTGGTTTATATGCTATATTTGTATTTTCTATATTTTTTTATTTTTAATATATTCAATTACCTCGTTTTCGTCATCACTGATTTTTTTAATTGATTAATTAATGCCGATGCACTGGTATTGACTGTACCAGAAAAAAATATCTTTTGTAAAAAAATATTTTTCCAATGATGATATGTAATTTTTTTCTTGATTTGTTTTTATTCTGATAAATTTCTGAAATAAAAATCTTGACATTTATTTAAATGAATCTGACCAATTTGGCTAGTAAGACGACTTGGAATATTTAATTGTTCTTGCTGATTAGATTCAAGCCAAGAATATAAAGGACAGCCATCCATTTTATGATATTTTTGATTAGCGATAATGAAAGTTTGCTCTGAAGCACGAGTTAGTGCAACGTAACTTAGTCTTCGTAATTCATCAATATCTTCATGACGATTTTTCTATATACCTTTCATTTGCAGAAATACATCTTTGTATTGTATAGTCCTCTTTATGAATATAAGTATAAAACAATTGCTTATTGTTAATAATAGAATCATCTAAACCGAATATATAAACGATTGGAAATTCCAAACCTTTAGAACGGTGAATAGTCATTAAATTTATACCGACTTCGCTTGGTAGTGGCAATTGTTTATAAGCCTCTTCTTCATTTTTGATTTTAGCATTTTTCAAACCAAGACATAAAAATGCAATTCATGAACATTTCTAAGCGCTTGTTTATTACTCATTAATTCTATCAACTGCCATAAATCTGCAATATATCTTTCATTATATTTTTGCAATTTGTTTTCCATAAAAGTATTTTCTTGGTTATTTAAATTACCTGAAAAGTGGATTATTTAACAAGCAATAGTTTAATAAACTTGCAATACCAAATCTATTGAAATTATATTTTTGCTTTTTTTAAGTAGGTAACAAATTTATTATAATAAAAAATCATTACTAAGGATAGTATTATTTGCTTCATTCAAATCTAAATTAAAAAAATGATGAAGTTAATAGCAATGATATTTTTATTTTTTTATTACTATTATCCATAACTGCTAATAATAATTTATGTAAATCTTTTGCAGCTTGAGTTGAAAAATATTAATTGATTTTGGAAGTACTGAATGAATATTCCATTCCTGCAAATGATGCTTAATTTTTTTATTAAATTATCATGGTTCCTTGAAAGTATGGCAATATCATTTGGAACTATTCTTCTTTTTATTCCATCAACGTCAATAAATCCATCCATATTTAATATACTATTAATATGTTTTGCAACTGATGAAAAATACATTAACATCATCATTATCATAAAATAAAATATTAATTGTTTTTATCTGTCAAATAATCAGGAATGGTTTTTATTTGTTAAATGATTCTGCCATGATAAAATCTTAAGGTCTTTTTTTAGCAAAAAATTTCCTGATAAAAATATCATCGCCCAATCTTGCATGATTTTTCATTATTTGTTTTTGGTTGTCATAAAACCAATTATTTAATGCTTTAATCATTTCTGAGTTGGAGCGATGATTGACATTTAACGTTAATGATGAATCCAAAAATAGGTAAATGATTTAGCTGGTTGGGATTTTTACCATAATATTTCGCCTGATTATAGTTGGCAACGTCTCCACCACGAAAACGATAAATAGCCTGTTTAGGGTCACCAACCAGCAGTAAAAATCCTGGTTTTTGTTCTTTTTCTCTTTATCTCGTTGCTCTTTTTAAGTCTTGAAGGTAGATTAATTTAATTAGATTAAATTGTAAATCACTAATATCCTGAGATTCATCAATTAATGCAACTGGATATAAAAAAACGAATATATCTTGTGAGTTCTTTATTATCTTCTAGTGCTTCATTTAATCGAACCATTTGAAATGTAAAAAGTACTTTTGATTTTTTCTCTAAATAATTTTTCATTTCCACTTTTTACAGTTTTAGCAATTTCACTATATAAATATATTTTGTATTTATCTCGAACAGATTTAATATCCTTTAATAATTTATTTAGTTTTTAGAATATAAAATTGGTAATTTATGAAAATTCATCTCTTGATTTTTTTCATATCCTTTTTAAATAATTTATCACTATCTATTTCGTCAAGTTTTTTTCTATTAGATTTTTTTCTTCTTTTGTTATAAATTTTATGAAGCCAATCTTGTAATCATAAATCTTTTTGAATAATACTTTCTAATAAATAAAAATTATTTGAAATTATACCTTTTTTTAAAATCCGCACGTTTCCGTACAATAATTAGTATCGTAATAAGGGTTAAAAACAGATAAATCTTGATTTAAAAAAATCTTGAATAAAAATCATTAATCCATTTAAAAATAAAAAAATCATTAACTTTTTCTACTTTGTCAATATTAGCGGTATAAAAAAATCTAAAGATAATTTAATCAATTTGACAATGGATGATGTATCACTAAATATTGATTTATCTATTATTTGATAGAGTTCTGGCGACTCTTGACTTAATGTATATCTAGATTTTTCTAAGCTCATCATGAATTAAAGAATGAATGATATCACTATAATCATCAATAATTTTTAGTTTTCTGTGTTATAACTAATTTCAGAAGAAAACTCTTTTTAGCCATTTCTGAGCAAGGCTATCTATTGTTCCAATAAATAACTTATCCAACGTAGATAATAACAATGAAATACGTCTAATAGTTAATTCTAGTATATGATTTTTGACTGTCTGTTAATAAAAATTTAATTAAATGTAAATTAATTGCATCGTCATATTCTTCAATTTCTTCCTTAGAAGCAATGTCTTTAATTTCATTTAAAACATCATCAATTGAAATATTTTCATCAACCCCTAAAGAAAACCAATTTGGATATTTTTTTCTTTTTTTGATTGCATCCAAATAAGGTACTTACAAAAAAATTATTTAGCCTTTTTGCAATCTTTCTTGCATTTCAGCAGCAGCCAGCCGTGTAAACGTTGTAGCAATAATTTTTCTCTGGAGGATATTTTTTTCAACTAACAGTCTTAATAAAATACCCGTCAATGTCCATGTTTTTCCCAGTTCCTGCTGATGCTTCTATTAAATAACCATTTTCCAAGTTGCATGAGATAGCTGGTGAAATGTTATTTTGTGAATTATTTAGTCTGATATCAAGTTCTTTGTTCATAACTTATTTTATTGAATTTAAATTTATTTAATTGGTTTGTAAATTTTTACCATTAGCTCAAAAAGCGGTTTTAATAATTGAATATGGCGGGTAATTATTGATAAATGATTTTTGATGATTAGATAACATAATTTTTCCACGTTTCATGCATACTGCATTGTTCATCAATAATATTTTGATAATCCTTTTGCCAACTCACTTATCAAAATTTTTATCATCAATAAATTTCGATTTGTCATCACTTAAACAATAATTAACGCTTTCACGAATTGTAAAAATTAGTGGGATTTGTTTTTAAAATTTTGTCTATAACCATCATATTAAATAAATAGGCTTGTGCTATTTTTATAATGAATGGGCACGATTTTTAAATATTTGAACATTTTTATAATCTGTAATATCTTGATTCTGTTTATTAAAATGCCAAATACTTACACCTTGATTATTTTTAATATTCTGATTATCTGTTTTTCTAGCAATTTGCCAAATCAAATGACAAATCCAAAAAGCTAAATAAATGGGTTGATTTCGCTGATTTTGGTAAAAATATTTATCCAAGTATCGCTGTTTATGCTTGGTATATTTTTCTGTAATTAAAAACATTTTGTTGATTAAAATTTAATGTTATGCTTTGTTCATTAGTTTTTGGTAATCAAATCATCTACATCAATATCGTGACTTTTTAAGATATTAAAAAAATTCAGTTCTTTCTTGATTAATCCCATCTATTTTTTTCATTCAGAATATCAACTCTTGATAAACCAACAGGAAGTAAATTATCATAGTAAATTGAATTTAATTTATTAATAAATATATTATTTTCTAATTCTTGTTTATTTTTTTGAATTAATTATTTCTTCTGGATAATTAATCAATGCTTCATGATTTGTTAATTTAATATTTTCTAGTATTAATTCTTTTTAATTGATAACTTTCCAAAAAAACCCAGTGTTAATGGTTCATTGGGTTCTTTTTTTCTTCATTTTTCTTTTTATTAAATGTATTTTTATCATACAAGTAAGCGTAAGCAGGGGTTTTTTTATACTATTAGTTATTTTTCTTGATGATACATTATTATCAAAGGATTATGTTAAATAAATTAGTGAAATTAGAACAATGTTCCGCAAACTGTTCTTGATATTGCTCAGATTTCACCCAATTTTCAGCAAGCTCTAATGTTTTTGTAGATGGTTTTGTATGTTTTCCACCACCGTGATATCAGGCAAATTTACTAAATTCTTATTACCTATAGGTTCATTTTTATCCAAGATATCGCGAACTTCTTGCCATAGTTGAGGCGGCGGCAAATTTGATTGTTGATAATATTTTTAATTCCATTAATTTTTTTCTTTAAGTAAGTTTTAATCTGTTGCTTGATATCATCCGTTTCTTTTTAGATAGTTCTCTGGAACATCTTTATAAAAAAACTGAATAATCAAATGCAGTAGCACTGTGATAAGTAACTAAATAAGATTCTATCAAACTAGGCAATACTTCTTGAAAAGCCTGTGTTATTTTTATCATCATCTGCATTTAAAGAACCCTCAACCAGTGGCGTCTGCCAGCGTGCTTCCGTTTTAAAAACTGCAACAGTTCACTAACGGGTGAAGCTGGCAATAATAAGGTCTGTCCATCTGCACTAACACCATTATAAAAAAATCAATACCCTATCTTTTGTGCATAAAATCGCATCCAAAAAAATGCTCCATTATCATCGTCTTCGTTGTAACGGTCCCCACGTTTTTTTAATACCAGCACGCATCAAATCCAAACGCACCGCCCTATCTTGCCTTGGAAATGCTGATAAATTCATATCTAACATTACTGTCAATCCAAGGGAATGCTACGCAATGCGCCAAACCGAGCAAAAGGTAATTACATCGGTAGGTTCAGCTTTAATAGCCTGAGCCTTGACAGTTTGAGTTAAACTATTTAATACAAACTGCAAACTTAGATGAATGTTATCTTTTTTTATTTTTATTTTTGCATCCTTATGATATTGTTGATAATTTGCGTTAGCCCGTAAATCTGACATCATGGAATTTTTAGTAGCAAAAATTGCATTTATAGCTTCAGTTTTGATTAAATCGAGCAAAAATAACGATTGATAATATTTTTGTTCAATTTTATTTAAAATTACTTCAATTCGGTCAAATTTATCATAATCATATCGGTTAGCATCTAGCCCCTGATGGATTTTTGTCAAAACATTTATCACCTTTTTGGTCGGCTAAAGTTACCGTTTGCAATGGTAATACCGCTTCTACAAACGCATCTTTTTCCCATTTTAAATGGATGCAGCGCTGAGCTTGAACGATGATTCGTTGGTGCTAGCAACCCCAAAAACCATTCTATCTAGTGCATAACTAAAGCTATAACGGTAATCCGCATCACCTTCAGCCAAGGTTTTTTCAAAATGGCTTTCATCAAAACCGCGTTTAAATCCAGCCTCTGTTAATAAATCACAACCTCGTTTTTATCTCATCAAAAGTTAAGTAAAAACTTTCATATAAAGCTGGTGTCATAAGCCACTCATATACTTCTTCTGCATAAAATCGAGATGAAGAATCGCCAACCAATGTATAAAATCCTGAGATAGCAGTCAAAAAGCTCATCAATATTTTTGTCAGTCGTACCTGTAATTTTTAATTGGTAAGGTTAAACCATCTATGCCAACACCTTCTGGAAAAACCGCCCTGAATAAGTTCTTCATTATGATTCACATCAGGCAGTAATACAACCACATCCGCCAGTGTACTTTTTGGGATTTTTCATTTAGATATTTAGCAATCATAAGGCGTGCAATTTCTAATTGGCGCTTTAGACTATGACAAGCATGAATTGATAAACTATCTATCTTATCCAATGGTAGAGTAATTTTTTGGACGCGATTTTTTTGATTTAGATTATTAAAATTATCATATTGAAGCACGCTTAATAAATCAGCGCCTAGAGTAGTTTGGGCATTGGTTTTGATTCTCCCCAAGCATCAAGATATCTTGTTTTTAAACGATCAAGTAATGTATCTTTTTGACACACTTTAAATTCATCATGCCACACTATCTGCCACGCCTGCTCTTTTTCATCAGCGCCGCCTGACATGTCAGCAAGCATGGCAAAAAGTTTCTCGGCTTTCCTTACCTAAACGTGAAAGCAATCCATGACCATAATCTTTTAAATAGACACTTTGAGGTTTAATGATTTGTTGAGTTAATAACCAATTTTTATCCACAATGTCCGCCCAAAACAACATTGACGGGTTAAAATGGAATAAAATCACATCCAAGGATAGCGATAAACGTTTTAAAAATCCAACTCTACCTGAGGGATTTGCTGTACAGTAAACAAATAAAGTCGTTGTGGTAAAAATTTTTTTGGGCAAATAGATTTAAATCTTTTTCTTCTAAAATTTGCCAAAATCTATCTTCTAGTTTTTCACGATACAGATAAGTTTGTCCAAACAACTGATACCACAAATAGCCAAGTAGTTTTTTTCCAAATTTAAATAATAATCCCAAAAGCCAATCAGGTATTTGATTATCATTATCATCATTGATTGTTTGAATACCATCAGAACCAATGGTATTAAATTCACTGTGCATTTTTTTATTTTTGTCATTCATCATCTTTTGCACTGCTTGTTCCAATGATTCGCCCTTTGCCCATGCGAGCAGCCATTTAGGTCTATGCGTTAGATAACGTACATATATTCGTGCCAATTCATCACACGCCTGCCAAATTCTATTTTCTAAAAATTTATTCTCTTGTTTGTCATATAAAGGCGTTAAAAGAAAAGCTAAAGGTTCATTTTCATTTTTCCAAAATATACGTTATGCCTTTATCTTTGATTTCTTGATGTAAAAACCCAAAAATCCGCCAGCGTATAATAGATGCTGACAGTACTGCTACCTCAGGTACGCGCAACCCATCTTGATAAAGCTTTTATCAAAATCTAAAGTGTGTTTTATCATATCCCATTGATACTTTCCCCAAAAATTGGGCAGTAAACAATGTGCTAATACCCAATCTGAGATGCCACTTGTTTATTGAGCCACTCACCTAGCACCATCGATGGCACAATTACAGTGAATTTATCAAACACCAAATCGCTTAACGATAAAGTTGAGGTAGGATTTTGGTAAAATTCTAATAATTTATTGACCAAAAATATCTGGGTCATTAGATTGGATAATATGAAACATAGTCTGATTTTTAATAACAATTTTTTTATCTTAGTTGTAGATTTTAATGTCTATTTAAACACTATCTAACAGTAAGTATTTTAACAATAAATAAAGATGGATTGTAACAGATAAACTGGTTATAATGCACCCAAAGTTTTATATTTTTTTAAATTTTTCTAAATTATTGATTTATCTGGTAAAAATATGTCATTTGTCCATTTGGGCGTACGAAGTGAATACGCCATTGTAGATTCTATTGTTCGCATTAAAGAACTGGTTGCAAAAAGCCAGTCAAGATGGGCAAATCAGTCTGGCACTTGCTGATTTATCCAACACCTTTGCTTTGGTAAAAATTTTACAAAGCCTGTCTTGCACACAAAATCAAACCAATCTTAGGTGTTGAGGTTATTGTTGGTGATACCATTGACCGCACCGCTGAAGATCATAACTTTAGTGTTATTTTTATATGCCATGAATAATACAGGTTATCAAAACATCTTGCAGCTGGTTTCAAATAGCTACATCGATCGCCCAAAAATGATAATGGCCGAGTTGCCATTGATACACCCATCGTAACCAAAATCAGCTTTATTTGCCAAAAACGACGGCATTATTGCGATTTTTAACACATCGGTCAGAAATTGCTCCTATTTTTGAACGGTAATTATCCCCATCGGGTGCTAGAAATGCTAACCCCTGGCAAGATGCCTTTGATAATCGTTTATATTTGGCAATCAAACGTACACACTTGCATGATGATGATTATAATAAAAACGCCATTATTTATGCTGGTCAAAAATATTCCTGTTATCGCTCATAATGATGTGCGTTTTATGAATCCAAGCTTACAAACACTTGGTAAAGAAGAAACCGCCAGTTCAGATTTTTGAAGCACATGAAGCTCGGGTTTGTATTACTGGCGGTTATATTTTTAGATGATAATAACCGACCCAAACTGTATAGCGAACAACAATATTTCAAAAAGTCAGGCGGAAATGAGTGCTTTGTTTGCTGATATTCCGCAAGTAATTGAAAATACTAATCTTTTTGGCAAGTCGCTGTAACGTTCAATTAAAACTTGGAATCAATGTACTGCCCGACTTTCCCATTCCAGAAGGTGAAACCATTGAGAGTTTTTTTAAAAACTGCCGCCGAAGGGTTAAATGCACGTTTAGATAAATTGTATCCACCTGATACCCGAGGCAACGATTGGCAAGATATTAAAAAAATCCTATGATGCGCGTTTAGATTATGAGATTAATATCATTCTTAAAAATGGGGTTTCCAGGTTATTTTTTAATTGTTATGGACTTCATTCGCTGGGCAAAAGAAAATGGGGTGCCTGTTGGTCCAGGTCGTGGTTCTGGGGCAGGGTCGCTGGTAGCATACTCTCTAAATATTACCGACCTTGACCCTTTAAAATACGATTTACTGTTTGAGCGATTTTTTTAAATCCAGAACGGGTATCCATGCCTGATTTTTGATGTGGATTTTTGCATTGAAGGACGCGACCGCGTGATTGATTATGTCGCTCATACTTATGGAAGAAAAGCCGTTTCCCAAATTATCACCTTTGGCACCATGGCAGCAAGAGCGGTGGTGCGAGATGTGGCGCGAGTGCAAGGTAAATCTTATGGGCTTGGTGATAAGATATCCAAACTAATCCCTAAAACACCGAGGGATTTCTCTTGACCAAGCCGTTGAAGAAGAGCCTCAATTAAAGGATTTGTTAACCAATCCTGATACACTCGACCATGAATTAGCACTAGAAGTCTGGGAAATGGCAAAAATTGGAAGGCATTACCCGAAATGTTGGCAAACATGCCGGTGGCGTCTTAATTGCCCCCAATCAAATTAGTGATTTTAGCGCAATATATTGTGATGACGAAGGGCATTTTGTCAGTCAATACGACAAAGATGATGTTGAAGCGGTTGGATTGGTGAAATTTGACTTTTAGGACTTCGTAATTTAACTGTTATCAAGGCAGCAATTGACAACATTGATAAACGTCTTCAAAAAGAAGGAGAAGCACCCATTGATTTGGATACCCTACCACTTGACGATAAAGATGTCTATCAAAATGTTTTACAATCTGGCAATACCACAGCAGTGTTTCAGCTTGAAAGCAGTGGCATGAAAAATATTTAAAACAGCTAAAGCCAACCAATATTGAAGACGTCATTGCAATGTGCGCTTTATATCGTCCAGGTCCTTTAGAATCAGGCATGGTGTCAGATTTTATTGACCGAAAACATGGCATTCAGAAGTTGCTTATCCTGACCCAAACTTTCAACATGCCTCATTGCAGCCTGCTTTACACTCTACCTATGGCGTCATCGTTTATCAAGAACAGGTGATGCAGATTGCCCAAGTTTTAGCAGGATATACGCTTGGCGGAGCTGATATGTTGCGACGTGCTATGGGTAAGAAAAAAACCTGAAGAGATGGCAAAACAGCGAGAAGTTTTTGTACAAAGGGGCTATTGGTCAGCATATTGATGGGGATTTGGCGGCAAAAATCTTTGATTTGGTGGAAAAATTTGCGGGTTACGGTTTTAACAAATCGCATTCAGCGGCTTATGGTGTGCTCGCCTATCAAACCGCTTATTTAAAATATTATTACCCTGCCGAATTTATGGCAGCGGTTTTTAACATCGGAGATGAGCAATACAGACGCTGTGGTTTTTGATTAATGATTGCAAAGAAAACTTTGGTTTAACAGTACTTCCACCCAGTGTAAACCGTAGCCAATGGCAATTTATCGCAGACGATCCACAAACCATCATTTATGGCTTAGGTGCTGTAAAAGGTGTGGGTATTGATGCTGTTGCCAGTATCGTTCAGGCAAGAAAAGATGGGGAATTTCAGGATTTATACGATTTTTGCAACCGCGTTGATACCAAAAAAAGTGGGTAAATTGGCTTTTAGAAGCATTGATTTTGGCTGGCTGTTTTGATGATTTGGCATATAAACTTGCGCCACATTTACAAAATCTTGACGGTAAAAACCAAAATTATCAAATTCGTGGCGGTTTATGGAGACAGCTACCCAAAGCTATGGAGGTTGCCAACCAAAAATCAGGGAAAATAAAAAAACAATGGTACGCTGGATTTATTTGCTGAAGTTGATGATGGGCTGTCTGTCGCGCCGCCTTTAGCGCCGATTATTTGGAGCAGTAAAGAACGTTTGGCAGGCGAAAACGCTAAACTAGGTTTGTATTTGACAGGACATCCAATGGATGAATACCGTCAAGAACTAAAAATTACACAACAACGGCTAGTTTAGCCCAGCTTAGTGATACAGGATTTAAGGATGTTAGCAAAGTTGCAGGGCTGATTTTTTGATGTTGCAAACTTTGGCAATCGATGTTGCCATTACTTTAGATGATGGAACTTATCGACGTGAAATCAGTTGTTATTTAGAGCAATTTAACCGACTCAAACATTTGTTTAAAATTGGTGAAATTATCATAGTCAAACTCACCGCTAGAGAAAGTGATGGACGGCTTTTTGCTACATTGCGTTACGCTTACTCACTCTTAGAATGTCGGCTTAATTACCTAACAGCTTTGCACATCAAAATACACAGTCAAGATACACAAAAAAATGACTGAGTTATTTTGGGCTACTTAAAGAAAATAATCCGCCAAGCTCTGAATTTTTGACCACGATTAACAAAGACGATTCATTTAATAATGCTGATAATTTATCAGTGTCTGATGGATGTTTACCTGTATTTATCTATCTTTATGATGACTGTGCTACTTGTGGTATCCAGGTAAATACTCGTTTTCGCATTCATCCAAATGAAGAAAATATCAGTGCATTAAAAGCAACCTTTGAGCAACATTTGATTTTAAAATAGCCGATCATGTTCACCACGATGATTTAACAATTCAATGTCAGCGGGTTTTAATTTAAAATTCGCCATATCCTGTTCGCCTGCCATAGAATACATCAATGCGCTAGGGTCGTCATTATGACCAATATCTAGAGCGTGACCTAATTCATGAGCCAAGGTCAATTTTTAAATCATCTAATGAGCTAAATTCATAAATGTTAATTTCTTTGCCGTTAAAAATTCCTTTATGAAATTGTCTAGCAACAAAACGGCGATTAGCATTATTGATGGCGGTGTTAATGGTTTGAGTGTGTTGATTAAATTCATCCACAAATTGATTAAATGATGCTCTTTTTGATTATACGCCAAAAACCTTACTATCCAAAACCTGCTTTTTGAGCCAACATAGCTTGGTGTTCATTTAATAAAATTTTGACAGAATGGTTGGGTCCTGAGTGCTGTTAATATGGCTTACTAATTCATTATAACTGCTTTGCCAGTGATTAACTTGATTTTGAATCGCATTAAATTCAATATCTAAAGACCGCTTATCAGAATCTATTTTTTGCAGATTGTTTTTGGTGCGACATAACCATGCCATCAATCGCAAACTTGGTATCACGGCGAGCATCACTTTCTGCCTGACGTTCATCATAAATAAAATTAATGGTTAATCGTGCATCTTTATCATAAACAAACCATTCTTTACCTGTACCATCACGCCAAATATTTGCTGCCTTTTTCACTCAAATCAATGACTTGAGTTTCAGTTAAACCAAAACGATTATCCACCTGACCAATACGATAACGAACCCTAGTATCAAAAGGATGCGTCAGTCTATCCAAACCATGATTAAATTTTAATTGGGGATGTTGATAATTTTGGATAGCAAAAAACACGCAATCCCCCATCAGTAAAAAGCAATAATTTTCTTAATCATGGTTATTTTTAGCAAAAATGCATGTAACTATTAATTTTAAACTTACAATCAATCTAATAATTTGAAAAAAATGCTCGCGATAATGACGCAGTTCGCGAATGGAATCACGAACATCATCCAAAGCTAAATGGGTACCGCCTTTTTTTGATAACTATTTGCCACATCAGGTCGCCAGCGATAACATAATTCTTTTTACACTTGACACATCAAATTGCGATAATGAAAATAGGCTTCATCAGGCATTTGTCGCGCTAAAAACGTCTATCTTGACAAATTGAGTTACCGCACATTGGCGATACGCCTTTATCCACCCATTTTGCCAAAAAAATTCTAACGTTGCTGTTTGGGCATCCGCTAATGTAACAGTGCTACGGCGCACTCTATCAATCAATCCTGATTGACCATGCTGATTTTTATTCCAATCATCCATGTTGTTTAGCACAGTATCAGCCACTTTGATTGCCAATACAGGTCCTTCTGCTAAAATATTTAAATCATCATCCGTAACAATGGTTGCAATTTCAATAATTTCATCACGGACTGTATCTGAGACCTGTCATTTCCAAGTCTATCCAGATGAGTGCTTTTTGCTTTGACGGTGGATTTTGGATGGGTGATTTGGACTTTTGGGGTGTTCATATCAAACCTAATTTTCTTTATTAAATTTTATATATTGGCAAACTATTAAATTGGCCAAATTCAACTAAATCGCTTTGGTTTTTCATCAAACACATGAGCATGATATTGATTCATTTGTTTTTGCATAAATGTCATCAATTGCCGCCTGAATCATATGTTGCCCTATCATTTGAAGATTTTTCTTGTCCAAGCATTTCTTTTAATTTTTATCAACAAAACAAATGGTTACCAAAGGTTCTTTGTCGCCAACTTCTTGCAGTACAAGCATACCGTCATCGCGTTGCAAAAATTCTGAATAAGCCTCTTTTTGCGGTTAGTTTTGGTTTCTTGCCAGAGTGCGCTGGCTGACTTAAGTTTTTGATTTTTGGTTAATTTTTTTAATAAAAGGCTCGCCTTGACCTGTTAAAATCCACTGCGTATCTAGTCCAAATGTCTGGTTTAGTTTGTTAATGCCAATTTTTGGAAATACCATTTTTTGCCAATTAATAATTGTAGATAATTTTAAACCCAAAGATTCTGCTAGTTTTTGCTCAGAAATATCAAGCGCTTCATAAACTCGCTTCATGGTATCATGTAATTGGTTTGGCATAAATAATCCTATGATTTGATATACAATGGAATTTATAATAATAAGGATTTTTCCTTAATTTTCAATCAGCGCCAATAGCGAAGTTTGGCAAGCATAAATAAAAAGCCCCACAAACATACCTAAATAATAAGCCATTTTTACATCAAAACCATCATCGCGATATTTAATGGGCATGCTAACCAGTGCAGTCAGTGCTGGAAACAGTATCAAATACAGCACCCAGTTTTTCTGCCACATGATAAAAACTTTGCAAAATAGTCACCGCCACCATAACGATATCCTGACAAACCAAGCAACATAACGACTACAATCAAAGTAAAAGCAAGCGATTTGGGCAGGTCTTTTTGGCACCCAACTATCTGGAATTATATTACTGATTTTTCATGATATTTTTTTACTTAATAGCGTGATTGAGGTCTTGTTTAAACATTATAAATTCTTTAATGATTTTTTTAACTGTATTGCCCCATGATGGTCAAAATCATCACACAAGATAACAACAATCCTAATGTGCAAGCATTTTTGCATATGAATGTTTGTTTTGGAATATTTATTCATAAGCCAAGCCGTTATACACGTCAAAACTGGTACTCCAATCAAAAAGAACGATAAAACAGCGGCAGCGTGTGGCAAAATTTGCGCCCATGTATCACCAGCAAGCCAGCGATAACCCAAAGACCCCAAAAAATAAGGCAAAGGCAAAAACCCAAACGTTACCCACAACGAAATAGGTTTAGGGTTTTATCTCAGCAGTTTCTAGTGAGTTTGAGGAATGAATGTTTTTGCGTCATAAGTCAATCAACTGCAAATTTATAGTAAAATGGTCTTCTATTAATCAATGAATCCAAAAATTATTAGTTTGACAAACTCGCTAATTCAGCGCGCATTTTATCAATGACCACATTATAATTAGGCTGATTAAAATTGCTGAGCCAGCCACAAACATATCTGCACCCTGCCTTAGCAATGCGTTTAATGTTATCAACATTAACCCCACCATCTACTTCTGAGATAAATATCGCGACCGCTATCGTCAATACGTTTACGAACAGCAGCAATTTTATCCAAAGTAGCTTCAATAAACTTTTGACCGCCAAACCCTGGATTGACACTCATTAAAAGAATCTGGTCAATTTTATCAATGGTATAATCCAAGTAGTGCAGTGGCGTTGCTGGATTAAATACCAACCCACATTTTGCTCCACCATCTTTAATCAACTGCAAGCTGCGGTCAATGTGTTGCGTTGCTTCAGGATGAAACGTGATGATATCAGCACCTGATGCCAAAAACTGCTCAATCATACCATCAACAGGCGATACCATCAGATGCACATCAATAGGAGCAGTAACTCCATCATCTTTTTAACGCCTTACACACCATCGCACCAAAACTCAAGTTTGGCACATAATGATTGTCCATCACGTCAAAATGTATAACATCAGCACCAGCTTGAAGGACGGCTTTAACATCATCTCCTAAATGGGCGAAATTTGCTGACAAAATGGAAGGGGCAATTAAATATTTTTGTGATTTCATTGTCAAGATTAGCTATGAGTAAAAAGAATATATCATAGCAAAAATTTATTCATAATAGCTATTATAGAAAGACGATTTAAAAAAACGCTTGTAAACATTATAACAGATATGTCTTTGTTATTTTTAAATTTAAAATATATCCAATTGTTGCTTATTTACTTAAATCAATCATCTTAATATCATCCATCACCATTTCATGATGTTGATTCATAAAAATCCAATATCTAAATTTTTATAACGCATAAAATAACAATTATCCACTTCATGTTGACGGTAAGCAGGACGCGGGTCTTGAGCAACCAATTGTTCAATGATGTTTACATCATCATAAGTTATTTGATGATTTAATATCAAATCTTGAATTTTTGATTAAATTTTGGATGGAATGTTACGATCTTAATTGATGGGATTTTGCATATATCCACTATTGGCATTTGCAATATTGTCAGCAAATGCAATATAAGGTTTAATATCCAAAATGGGTGTTTTATCCACCATATCAGCACCAATGATATGTAAAACCGCTTTTATGATGGTTGATTTCAACTTATCCAGCTGAACAACTGATAACCCAATATTTGAAGGTCTGTACATACTTCGAGTTGCAAATACGCCCATTTTTCATTACCGCCAAGACGCGGTGGACGTACCCTAGGATGAAATGTTGGTTGCGACTTATTTTGATGAAACTGCCACAATACCCACAAATGACTGTATTGCTCAATTCCTAAAAAGCATCTGGATTGTCAAAGGGAGTAACAAATTCAATATGGCTTTTTGAGGGCAACTAAATTTAGCTGACGAGGAATTTCAAATTTATCCATCATCGGCGAATGATGATAGCCAATGATTGGTAAATGATGATAAGAAGATTGTGAAAAAAATTTAAATGCTGCATTGGATTTTATGGATTTTTGTGATGATAAAACATTAAAAGACAAATATCAAATTATAATTGTTGCCTTATAAAAATAAAAGCGGCTAGAACCGCTTTTTAATTTCTGATATTTAATCATTTACAAATGCAATTTTTGGTAAGTCCGGCACTACTAGCTGTTGCTAAAACTTGGGCAACTGTATCGTATCTACCTTCTTTGTCAGCACGCAAATGGACTTGGGGGTCTTTACCATCGGCAACTTGCTGGGCAAAGCGTTTGGATAAATCATCCAGCGTTAGTTCGGTTTTATCCCAATAAATCTTACCTTCTGCATCAATACTAACCTGAACCACTTCAGGTGGCATTTCATTAACACTGGCGGATGTTTTTTGGCAAATCCAGTGGTACGGTTGGATTAAGCACCGTTGCCGTTACCAAAAAAATAATCATCAAAACCAGCATAATATCAATCAATGGAATTAGATTGACATCATTCATGCCGCCATCGTCATTATCACCTAATTCAAAAGCCATTACTTACCCCTTAGCGCGCAATATCAGCCAAAATTTGATGAGCGGCATCATTTGCCAGATAAATAGCTCGCTTATTGATGCGATTAATGATATTAAAAAATACCACTGCAGGAATGGCTACTGCCAAACCAAGCCCTGTCATAATCAAGGCTTCACCAACTGGACCTGCCACTTGTGCCAACCCCGCCTGTCCGCTTTGACCGATGGAATGCAGAGCATGAAAAATTCCCCAAACTGTGCCAAAAAGCCCAATAAATGGAGCGATTGCCGCTGTTGTTCCCAAAACAGGTGCGCCCTTTTCCAAATCAAAACGGTAATTAGCAATGTGTTTTAAAAAGAAGCTGCTCTACTACTGTTTTACGCTCACTAAATGCCAACATAGCGTAACTGGCTTTAGCGCTGCCAATTTTTTGAGTCAAATCAGCATGGATATTTTTTGTCATTTGCAATGATTTCATCAGTCTGACGATTGCCACAACCCACGAAACTAATGATAATGCAATTAAAAATACAAAATAAGGTGATGCTAACTGCATCAATATGCTTAAAAATATTCTGCAAAAATTCATAAAAATTCCTTACCAACTATCAATACGATAATTTTTAATGTAAATTTAATAATAAACTAATAATAAAGTCAATGAATACAATCGGTTAATTAAGGTTAATGACCGCTGAAAAATTTCCCGACCCTGAAATTGGCTGTCCACTGGGTGATTTAAACGGGTTTTAAACTGGCACGTCTAACAGCAGTAATAATTTGTTTGTTCAAATTAGGATCACCAGTATTTACACCTGAAACACCCGTAATTCTACCTTTAGCATCAAAAAGTAATGTGTATGGAAACTTTGATGGTTTTTGTCTTCAATGGTGGTACTAAGTCCACTAAAATCAGGTTGTCTGCGCCAGTTGGCATTAATTTGAGCTGCTGAGACAGTCTGTCCTTTTTAGCTCGCCGCCGCCACTACCTTGTGAATTTTTTATCGCTACCTGTGGCATTTTTATCGCCTTTTACCCGTACCGCCAACTTTGCCATCTTCACGACCGCCCTCTTTGCCATCAGCCTTGCCGTTTTCTTTGCCTGCTTTATTGCCTTTGGTATTTGTACCTTGACCGCCTTGACCATGACCATTTTTAGCTTTAGCATCAGCGTCTGCCTTGGCTTTGGCGGCAGCCGCAGCATCGGCTTTTGCTTTTGCTTCAGCATCGGCTTTTTGCTTTTGCTTCAGCATCGGCTTTTTGCTTTTGCTTCAGCATCGGCTTTTGCTTTAGCAGCATCTGCTTCAGCTTGTTTTTTCTTTCAGCTTCTTGACGTTGTTGCAATTCAAAAGCAGCTTGTTTTTGTCGTTGAGCGATTAAATCCTCATTTATTTTTTTGATGTTTCTATCTTGGGTGTTTCTTTAGGTGGTTCAGGTTCAACCTAGTGTGTTTCTTTTTGGTTTAACAGGTTCTGTTTTTGGAGTTTCTGCCAGTTTTTGTGGTTCAACTTTTTGGTTTAACAGGTTCTGATTTTTACAGGCACAGGAATTGGTGCTGGAGCAGGTGGTGCAGCAGCTGGGGCAGGCTCAGCTTTGGCAGTTGTGCTGGGATTTTTAGCAGGTTTTGGACTAATTGTTGGTGCAATGCTGGGCTTAGGTGGTTCAGGCTCAGCTTCTTCTGAGATTAATCATCTCAATTTGCAAAGGCGGGGTATTTTTTTAATGGTTCAATCTCAAGCATCTTCATGGTTGCCAAACCAGTTCCTGCCACTCCATGCAACGCCAACGTAATTGCAACCGCAATCGCTGTGTTTTTATTATTAAAAAGTTATTGTTGGAAATCTCGCCTGTTGTCATAAAACAGTACCTTGTTAATTTTTTGCAAACAAAATAAACAAATAAATACAAATGATAACAATTATCAGAGCGTATTATCTAAAAATTTTACAAAAACAAGGGTTATTTAAAAAAATAATTATCGTTACTGCTTTATACCCCATTCAAAGCACTAAACCCAACCATTAATAAAGGTGAAACGATATTGGTAGTTACGCCAAAACTAATAATTAGTGGGGCTAAGGCAATACCGCCTGATTGGGTCAGAATGGGCAAGGTAAAATCAAGAGCGGTTACACCACCAAGTCCAATAGCACATGATGATGAATAACGCATAACGTAAGGAATAAAAAAATAATGCGCAAATTTCTCGACCCAAATCATTAAATAACGCAACACTTCCCCAGATTGCTCCGTAAGCATCGGTCATGACTGTGCCAGACAATGAATACCAGCCAAAACCAGATGCCAACGCCAGTCCTTGAAAAAAATTGGTAATTTAAATATTAGCGCAAAAACCACTCCCCCAATAAAAGTGCTGATGATAAATACCAAACTTAAATAAGCACCATACGGATTAAATAATGCGTCTTTTAAATTAATTTTTGAATTTTTTTAAACCAATTCCCACCAAAAATAACAATGCCATTAATAATACGGTAATGCTGTGTTTAGGCAATACAAATACTGATGGAAAAAAACTTGGCAACCACAATTCCTAACGCCAAACAAATCAGCTGATTAAAACTACTAAAAAAAGGAGGTGCTATTTGAGATTTTTACTGTTTTTGGGTAAGGGCAAGGATATTTTTTTCAAAAACCCATACACCAAAAACCACCAAAACCCAAAGTTAAAACAAACAAACAACCAATGTATAAAATAATATCATCTAATTTTTTTGATGCAATCCCTCTACTAAAACCAAGTTCAATCCCATTACCCATAAAATCATCAAAACTAAATACTGAATGATTTTTTTCAGCATAAAAAGCAAAAAGAATCTGATTTATAGGTAAGAAAAACCAATAAACATTGGCAATAAAATTAAGATTAATGTAATCAAAACTATTCATGATGACAATCTAATTAATAACCATCGATATCTTGCAATGCTAGTGTATTTACTGGCTGTTTGATGATTTTTAAGTTTGAAATATGATTTTTACTTTTTCTAAAGCAACATGATTTTTGGCAAAATCTGTTAATGATTTTATAAACTGTTTGGAATTTTGATTGTTTGAATTTAACATGATATTTGGAACACTAAGTAAAAAAATTCATCGTCTATTTTAGTTAATTGATATATCAGTAAGGCGCTGGCTTCTTTTGAAAGTTGGCTAAGTGATAATTTATGTAAACTGTTGCCTTCGTTATCCATTAATTTGATCAATCCTTTTTAGCTTGATATAATGGATGATGATAAAAAGCTGCTTATAAAAAATAGCAGATAAGTTGCTTTTTGGAATTTTTCTAATAGTAATGGTAGACGAATATGAATTTCTTCTTGATTAATTAGCTGTTCTTCAAAATTTTTGCACCAGCTAAAACCATCACCTAAATGATAAATGGTATGATTATCTCCCAAATCACCAAACCAAATGGTTTTTAATTACATTAATATCATCATCCAATAAAACACAAGATAAATCCAAATCCAATTGGCGATATTGGTTTTTAAAGGGAGTTAATTTTTAGTAACAGGTAATTTGGTTAACCATAAATCCATACCTTGTTTTAGGATTTGAGTTTCATGATAGCTAACTGAGCGATTAGGCTTGTTCCTTTTAAACCAAGTTGGCTTAATAATTGGGCGGAAGTATGCACAGGCTCTGAACTTGACTGTTTATTCTCTGTATTAATATCTGACATTTGAACATTCATGATTGTTTGAATTACACTGTTTTATTAAAAGATGCCCATTCTAGCAAATTATTAATGCTTTATAAATCTTATATAAAAAAATTTCACCTTTTATTCGCCAAACAGTGTAAAATTAACCCCTTTACAACTTAAAATGATTATCTTGAGGACGATTGTCATGCAATACCGCTCAAAAACTTCCACCGCAGGTCGTAATATGGCAGGAGCACGAGCTCTTTGGCGTGCTACTGGTATGACTGACGAAGATTTTTAACAAACCCATCATTGCCATTGCCAACTCATTTACCCAGTTTGTGCCGGGTCATGTGCATTTAAAAGACATGGGGCAGCTGGTTGCTCGTGAGATTGAAAAAAAGCAGGTGGTGTTGCTAAAGAATTTAATACCATTGCTGTGGATGACGGAATTGCCATGGGTCATAGTGGCATGTTGTACAGTTTGCCAAGCCGTGATTTAATTGCTGATGAGTGTAGAATATATGGTCAATGCTCACTGTGCTGATGCGCTAGTATGTATCTCTAATTGCGATAAAATCACCCCTGGCATGCTTATGGCAGCCATGCGATTAAACATTCCAACAATCTTTGTCTCAGGCGGTCCCATGGAAGCGGGTAAAGTCTTAGCAACCACACTTGGCGATAGCCATACCGTGCATGAGCTGGTTACCAACGAAACAGGACAAAAAGTTCGCAAATTGGACTTAGTGGATGCAATGATTGATGCTGCTGATGATTTAATCAGTGATGAAGAGGTTACTCAAACTGAGCGTTCAGCTTGCCCAACATGTGGTTCATGCTCGGGTATGTTTACCGCCAACTCTATGAACTGTTTAACCGAAGCGCTTGGTTTGTCTTTGCCTGGTAATGGTTCATTGCTTGCTACTCACGCCAAGCGTAAAGAATTGTTTTTAGAAGCAGGTCGCACTATTGTTGAACTTGCAAAACGTTATTACGAACAAGACGATGACCAAGTGCTACCCCGCAGCATTGCCACCAAAGAAGCTTTTTATTAACGCAATGAGTTTGGATATCGCTATGGGCGGTTCGACCAACACCATTTTACATCTGCTGGCGGCAGCGAATGAAGCGGCTGTTGATTTTTAAAATGGCAGATATTGATGCTTTGAGTCGTCGTGTGCCTTGTTTGTGTAAAGTTGCCCCTGCCACTCAAAAATATCATATGGAAGATGTACACCGAGCAGGTGGTGTTATGGGAATTTTAGCTGAACTGAATCGAGCTGGATTATTAAACACCAATACCCCAACCGTTCACAGTAAAACTTTGGCAGATGCTTTAACGTATTGGGATATTATGAATCCTCAGAACAGTGAAGCTCGCGAACGTTTTATCGCTGCCCCTGCAGTCATTCGCACAACACAAGCCTTCAGCCAAAAACGCTTCTTGGTCAAATCTGGATGTCAATCGTGAAAGTGGTTGTATTCGCGATAAAACTCATGCTTATTCGGATGATGGTGGGCTTGCAGTATTATTTGGCAATATCGCTGAAAATGGCTGCGTTGTTAAAACCGCTGGTGTGGATGAAAGTATTTTAACGTTTACAGGTCGTGCTCGCGTTTTTGAAAGTCAAGACAGCGCCGTTGAAGCAATTTTAAGCGATAAAATTGTTGCTGGTGATGTTGTTGTCATTCGCTATGAAGGCCCAAAAAGGTGGTCCAGGCATGCAAGAAATGCTGTATCCAACCAGCTACCTAAAATCCAAAGGATTGGGTAAAAGTTGCGCCTTTACTTACCGATGGGCGTTTTAGCGGTGGCACTTCAGGACTTTCCATTGGACATGCCAGCCCAGAAGCAGCCGCAGGTGGAGCCATTGGTTTGGTGGAAGAATTTGACACCATTCATATTGACATTCCCAATCGTAGCATTCATTTGGACGTCAATGATGATGTGTTAGAAAATCGCAAACAAGCCATGCTAGCTCGTGGCAAAAATGCATGGAAGCCAGTTAATCGCAAACGTTATGTCTCACAAGCTCTAAGAGCTTATGCTGCAATGACCACCAGCGCTGATACTGGCGCAGTGCGTGATGTATCACAAGTAGAGTAGCCAAAAGCACCGCCTGTAAATTTGGCGGTGTTTCTTAATTAAGAAGATTTGTTAAAGTACATCATCTAAATTATCAATCAAGACTGTTTGATGACAAATATTTTTTCAAAAAGAAATTTAGTATAATGACGTATTTTTAAACACCATACCCAGACCATATTTTTTTAGTAGGAGTAAAACATGGCAGGCAAAACTTTATATGATAAACTTTGGGACGACCATTTGGTAAAAACAGAGTGATGACGGTTCAAGTTTGATTTATATTGACCGCCATCTACTTCATGAAGTAACCAGTCCGCAAGCCTTTGAAGGTCTGGAATTGGCTCATCGCAAACCTTGGCGATTGTCTGCTAATATTGCAACCCCTGACCATAATGTACCCACATCTCAAAAAAGAACGTTCGGAAGGCATTAGTGGCATTGCTGACAATACATCGCGCATTCAGGGTGCAAAACATTGGATGATAATTGTAAAAAATTTTTAACGTCATGCAATTTGGCATTAATGACATTCGTCAAGGTATTGTGCACGTGGTAGGACCTGAACAAGGGTTAACTTTGCCATGTATGACGGTGGTTTGTGGTGATAGTCATACCGCAACGCATGGAGCTTTTGGCTGTTTAGCTCACGGGATTGGCACATCCGAAGTTGAACATGTACTAGCCACCCAGTGTCTTGTACAAAAGAAAAATGAAAAAAATATGCTAGTGCGTGTTGATGGCAAACTTGGCAAAGGCGTCACTCCAAAAGATGTAGTACTTGCCATTATTGGTAAAATTGGCACAGCAGGAGGCTAGAGGTCATGCCATTGAGTTTGGCGGTCAAGTATTTCGCGACATGTCCATAGAGGGGCGAATGACAGTCTGCAACATGGCAATTGAAGGCGGTGCTCGAGTTGGCTTAGTTGCCGTCGATGATAAGACCATTGATTATGTTAAAGGTCGCCCGTATGCTCCAAAAGGTGATGATTGGGAACGCGCCGTTGAGTATTGGCAAACTCTGCACTCAGACGATGATGCAAAATTTGATACTGTCATTGTATTAAATGGCGAAGAGATTGAGCCACAAGTGTCTTGGGGAACGTCACCTGAAATGGTTGTTGCTATCAGCCAAACCGTACCAACACTAAATGATGCTCGTGATGATGTACAAAAAAATGATTGGAACCGCGCTTATCAATATATGGCTTGACGGCCGGGCAAGCCCTTGGTGATATTAAACTTGACAGAGTATTTATTGGTTCTTGCACCAATTCACGCATTGAAGACATCCGAGCAGCTGCAGATGTAGTTAAAGGACGCAAGGTTGCTGACTCCATCAAACAAGCAATGATTGTACCGGGTTCTGGCTTAGTTAAAAACAAGCAGAAGAAGAAGGTCTTGATAAAATCTTTTATCAACGCAGGCTTTGAGTGGCGCGAACCGGGATGCTCGATGTGTCTTGCTATGAACGCCGATAAACTGCAAGCGGGCGAACACTGTGCCAGCACATCAAACCGCAACTTTGAAGGTCGTCAAGGCAACGGTGGACGGACGCATTTGGTTAGTCCAGCAATGGCGGCGGCGGCTGCGATTGCAGGGCATTTTGTGGATGTACGGACTTTTTGATTTTTAAGTGATAAGTATGGCATGATAGTAATAGGTGGTTTAATTCCCCTATTATTATCTCAAAAACTAGGCTCATCTGATGACTTCAATTTACAAAAAGAATGTTTCCGATGCTAAAAAAATATTTAATTTATAAAAAAACTCATGGCATTTGTATAATTTGCAGTAAAAAAAGATTGTTTGTGATTGTAATCAATGGTCATTAGACCACTATATTCCACGGGCAATTTATAAATGGATACCCTGACCAAGACCTTAGAAACAAATTGGAAAGTTTGGATAATTTGTTTATTGTTCACCGAAAAATGTAACATCAATAAAGACGCAAATTTACCAACGCTTAAAGATATTCACAACCTACCAATTGATAATGATTTAAAATCAAATATGGTAAATTTTTTTATCAAAGTGTAGAAGATAGATTACTTCAATATCAAGCATTAAAAGCAAGGCGTTTTGACAACGCAAAAATTCAGATGTTTATTCTGCAAACGCACAATCTCAGTATTTAATTCAACACTTAGAAGAATTGACAATAAAAAAACTTCGAGTAATGGATAATGCCATGTGTTTGTGTTTTTTGCAGTGTTCGCGCTGGTAATTCAAAAGTATAAACAAAAATGGTTGCAAAAACAGTTAAATGCCTCTGATAATACCAAAACTTAATTATAAAATTTTTTTATGGGAAAAATTTATCCAAAAATTCAACCCTGATATTTTTATAAATCTTATCTGCCTTTATCATCCACCCACCAACCTAGAGCTTTTAAAGGGGTTTAAAAAGAAATCAATCTAAATAGTGTGATATTTAATTTATCTTAGTAATGACAAGGCATTCTCATTTGTTAAAATAAATTTACATAGATGAAACAAAGTAAACATAGTCCACACACAATCAAAGAAGGAAAACTGGTATGAAAAAATTTATTCTTGCGTTTTTAGCCCTTGCTCTTTCTCAAAAACGCTCTGGCAGTGGATGACTGGATTGAACCTTACGGTACGTACCTAAATACCAATCAAGGCGTCAGCTGTTAAAATCTATTATACTATGGGTGGGCGCGGTGAAGATATGGTATCGTCCCTCACTTTGCCCAAACAAGACTTTGGCATCGGTTAGTTATGATATAAATTCTCAAACCTCTCATTATCGTGATAAACGAGGTGCATTGACGATGACAACCTCAGTCAGCACCAAAGAGTTACAGATGATAAAAATTGAGGGTTCGCACCCTGTTTTCCTGCGGCGACGTATAGAAAGGTTTCTGATGATATTAATAAGAGCGGTTCAAAGTCTCATAAATAGCCATCAGATAACTTACTTAACCACATACAAGAGGTGATGAATGGCTTTAAAATATTATTTATTGCTTTTGTTTATTGTTATCAACCAATTTAGTATTGGCAAAAGAACATTACAACCAATATTGCAACGCCTCGTTTTGCCTATTGTGTTGATGTGCCTGATGGTGTTATTGCTTCGTCTATAGAACCACAAAACGGCGATGGAAAAACTTTTTGGTGTTAAAGATACTGATGCGGTCATCTCAATTTATGGTAGTTTGTGGCCAAGCGTCATTGATGCTAGTAGTGAAGAACTACTACAAGAACGGCAACAAACCACTTGTGCAGAAAATCGGTGTCGCATCACTTATCAAGTTAAAAAGGACAATTATTATATTGCCAGCGGCTATTACTTAGATGATGGTAAAAATTTTTATCAAGTTTATCGAGTTAGAAATGGCGAAGAACACTATTTAGGTTTTTTATATCCCAAAAAGATAAGGTAAAAATGGATAAAAATTGTATCAAAAATGACTTCATCTTTTTGAAATATTAATCGTATAAGCTCATAATTTAAAAAGGCGTGTAAAATGAATCCAATAGCTAACAACCCTTATCTTAATGTTCGTCAACCCACCCAGCCCAAAGGTGAAATGGTGCTTAGCTGTGCTGATATTCACCCAGAAAGCACTTTGTCTAATGATTATGTTGCTAATATCTGGGGTTATACAGGCAATAACATCAGTCCAGCCCCTAACATGGAGTTATGCACCCATAACACCAAAAGTTTCGTACTAACCATGTACGACCCTGATGCGCCCACTGGTTGTGGTTTTTTTGGCATTGGAATGTATTTAATATTCCTGCAAATGCTACAGGTCTTAAAACAAGGTGCTTCAGGTCAATTTACTGATGGTGAAAAGAACTTAAAAACGATGCAGGGCTCTTAGGTTTTATTGGAGCATTTCCACCCAAAGGTGATAAAGTCCATCGCTATATTTTTTTACTTTATACGCTTTTAAGTGAAATGTTGGAACTGCCCGACACCATCAGCCCTGTAGTACTAGGATTTAATCTAAATGGCAAAGTATTGGCAACAGCAAGCTTGATGGCATATTACAGCTGCTAAATTTGATTTATAGGGGAAATAAAGATATGCATTTATGGATAACTACAATATTGATTTATCACGCCTGCCCATTAAATTTATTTTCAATCAAGAAAAAGTAATCTGGAGTTATAGATGAAAAAATACACCATCGAAACAGGCATCGCCTGCCCTCTTGACCGTGCCAACGTCGATACCGATTTAATCATCCCCAAGCAATTTTTAAAAATCCATCAAGCGCACGGGGTTTGGTGATAATTTATTTGATGAATTGCGTTATTTGGATGAAGGCTATTTGGGTCAAGATATTAATAAGCGTCCTAAAACCCCTGATTTTTGTACTAAACCAAGAACGTTATCAAGGCGCAAGTATTTTGCTTGCTCGTGATAATTTTTGGTTGTGGCTCAAGTCGTGAACATGCTCCTTGGGCATTGAACGAATATGGTTTTCGTACCGTGATTGCCCCCAAGCTTTGCTGATATTTTTATAATAACTGTTTTTAAAAATGGCATGTTGCCAGTTATTTTTATCTGAAAAAGATGTTGATGAGTTGTTCAAAGAATGCTTTGCCAATATTGGTTATCAATTAACGGTTGATTTAGAAAACCAAAAAGTCATCAGCCCAAGCGGTAAAGAATATCCTTTTGAAGTCGATGCCTTTCGTAAACATTGCTTGTTAAATGGACTGGATGATATTGGCTTGACTTTGCAAAATGCTGATGATATTCTCGCTTTTGAAGCCAAAGCTAAAAGCAGAGAGACCGTGGGTGTTTAGAGAGTTAGTCAAATGACCTTTGACATAGAATATATAATGACAGAGCTTGCTAAAAACGCCCTATTTTTATTCAAGCGGATTTTTCAACATGCATTGGCATGGGAAATTCGGGAGAAATATCAGAATATTAATATTCGTCTTGAACAAAGGTTGCTTATATCAAATGAAAAATTTGGTTATATTGATTTGATTTTAATTGATAAAAGTCAAGGCAAAAATATTTGTTGAACTTAAATATAAAAACCAAAAATTCAAAAAAATTAAACTCAAAACTGATGGTTATGATGATGAGATTTTTGAATTAAAAAAATCACACCGCTCACACTGATAATAAAAACTGTTTTATCATGATATTGATAGATTAGAATACCTTGTAAGGTCAAATCAAAATAGTGAAGCATATGCTATTTTTCTTGACTAATTCTCATCTTTATTATAAGGATGGTTTGACAAATTGCCTACATACCTATAAGAAAGATGTTATTGTGCCAAAAATCAATATCAAGTAATCAGAATTTGGCTTGGCTTGATTATTCTGCCATCAAAGATGAGTATGGTGTAGAAAATTTGTTTAAATTTTTTTGGTGGTAAAAGTTTTAAGATAATTTATTTGTAAATTCAAGGAAAATTCTATGACCAAAAAAATCGCAATTCTAAACGGTGATGGTATTGGACCTGAAATTGTCACCCAAGCTGTCAAAGTGTTAGATAAACTCATTGAGCAAGGACTTGATGTGTCCTATGAATATGGCAAATTGGGCGGGGAAGCCTATGATGCCTATGGCTCACCCTACCCCATTCAAAACCCAAGAGCTTTGCCAAAAAGCGGATGCAGTCCTTTTAGGCGCAGTAGGTAGCCCAAAAATATGACACGTTAGAACGCCATCTACGTCCCGAGCGTGGACTACTTGCCATTCGCAAGGATTTAAATTTATTTGCCAATTTACGCCCTGCAATTTTGTATAAAGAACTGGCTGATGCTTCTACATTAAAACCTGAGGTTGTGGCAGGGCTTGATATCTTAATTGTCAGAGAATTAACAGGTGATATTTATTTTGGTGAACCTAGAGGGATTCGCACGCTTGAAAATGGCGAACGTGAAGGCTTTAATACTATGAAGTACAGCGAATCTGAGATTCGTCGCATTGCCAAAGTTGCCTTTGAGGCAGCCGCCAAACGAAACGGAAAACTATGTAGTGTCGATAAAGCCAATGTTTTTAGAGACAACTGAACTTTGGAAAGAAATTTTTAATGAAGTTGGTAAAAAGTTATCCCTAATGTAGAACTTAGCCACATGTACGTAGATAACGCTGCAATGCAATTGGTGAAAAACCCCAAACAATTTGATGTCATTGCAACAGGTAATATTTTTTGGCGATATTTTATCCGACCAAGCGTCCATGCTGACGAGGTTCTATTGGCATGCTACCATCAGCAAGCCTTGATGAAAATGCAAAAGGCTTATATGAACCATCACATGGTAGCGCGCCTGATATTGCAGGACAAAGACAAAAGCCAACCCGTTGGCAACCATTTTGTCATTAGCCATGTTGCTTCGTTACAGTCTAAATGATGAAGTACGTGCTAAACAAGTAGAGAATGCCGTTGAACGCGTATTAGCGAATGGATTTAGAACTGCTGATATTTATGAAGATGGTACAACACTGCTTTCATGCAGTCAGATTGGCGATGCGGTACTCAATGCTTTATAAAACTGACTTAATTTATCCAAAAGTATTTACATTAGTAAAAATGTTTGATAAAATAGCCAAGTTTTTTTGGGCTCATAGCTCAGTTGGTTAGAGCAGAGGACTCATAATCCTTTGGTCGCAGGTTCAAGTCCCTGCTGGGCCTACTATATATACCCTATAAATCATTGATTTATAGGGTTTTTTTATTATTGGTTTTATCTTAATTGGCTTTATAAGCTCTTACTAATAATCTACCAGCTTTTGAAATACATTTTATCTCAACACTCCAACACTTTCTCTAATGAAGATTTTTGATATAATCTGAGTTATTTATTTTTATTAATGGAGCTTAATTATGGCACTGGTTTCTTTACGTCAGCTTCTTGACCATGCAGCTGAACATGATTATGGTTTGCCAGCATTTAATGTCAACAATTTAGAGCAAATGCGCGCCATCATGATGGCTGCTGACCAAACTAACTCACCTGTTATCGTGCAAGCATCTGCTGGTGCCAGAAAATATGCGGGCGCTCCTTTTTTTACGTCATTTAATTTTATCTGCCGTTGAAGAATGGCCGCACATTCCTGTCGTAATGCATCAAGACCATGGTACCAGTCCTGATGTTTGCCAGCGCTCCATCCAACTTGGTTTTAGCTCAGTTATGATGGACGGCTCATTAAGAGAAGATGGAAAAACTCCTGCAAGTTATGATTATAACGTTGGCGTTACTCGCGAAGTGGTCAAAATGGCTCACGCATGTGGTGTATCCGTAGAAGGTGAGATTGGCTGTCTAGGAAGCCTTGAAACTGGTCTGGCTGGCGAAGAAGATGGCGTGGGTGCTGAAGGCGTGCTTGACCACAGTCAGCTTTTGACTTCCGTAGAGGAAGCCCGTCAATTTGTTGCCGATACTGGTGTGGATGCTTTAGCAATTGCCGTAGGAACCTCACACGGTGCTTACAAATTCACTCGACCACCTACAGGTGACATTTTAGCCATCAATCGCATCAAAGAAATTCATGAAGCTCTACCCTAACACTCATTTGGTTATGCATGGCTCAAGTTCTGTTCCCCAAGAATGGCTAAAAATTATCAATGAAAAATGGCGGACAAATTGGTGAAACTTATGGGGTTCCTGTAGAGCAACTGGTAGAAGCCATCAAACATGGAGTGCGTAAAATTAATATTGATACTGATTTACGTCTGACTTTCAACAGGGGCAATTCGCCGTTTTATGAACGAACATCCAGCAGAATTTGACCCAAGAAAATATTTAGCACAAAACCATCAAAGCTATGCAAGAGATTTGTGTTGCTCGCTATGAAGCCTTTTGGTTCAGCTGGTCATGCCGATAAAATTCGTCCCATCAGTCTTGAAAAATGGTAGATTATTACAAAATTAATATGATTGCTTTAATTAAAGGGCAGGTGCACTCACTGTGTGCGCCTGTTGCTTGTATTCTCACAAACAGTGGTGTGGGTTATGAAATTGAATTACCAATTCCTGATTTTTTTGTACTTTAACACTTGGTGATGAAGTCAGTTTATTCACACACCTTCATATTCGTGAAGACGCTCAATCTCTTTTTGGTTTTATCGACCAAAAGGATAAAGAAATTTTTAAAAAAATTGATTAAAATTAATGGTGTAGGCGCAAAGATGGCATTGGCGATTTTATCTACCTTAAATGGTGATGAGTTAAAACATGCTATTATTTACGATGATGAAACCCTTTTAATTAAAGTACTAGGTATTGGCAAAAACCGCTCAAAGACTTATTATTGAACTAAAAAGATAAATTAGATAATTTAGAAAATAACACCAAGACACAAACTCACCCTGATATTTCATCCACAAATTTTTCATACATTTCCAAAGAAGTGGAAAGCGCTTTATTGAGTTTAGGTTACAAAGAAAAAGAGGCTCAAATTGCCATTAGAGCGGCTCAAAAGCAGCTTAACAATACTGGCTCTACTTATGATACAGCCAGCTTACTAAAAAAACTTCTTTAAAGCAATTGTCAGGCTTTGTAGTGATTTGATTTAGCCTAATCCAATCAAGAACACAGTCCTAAATTTTGCAAAAATTGATATAATTTATCTGTAAAATATGCATAACCTTGAGGGTTGGCGTGTATTTGGTCAGATTTTTAGATTGTTGTTTGATAAAAATTTCCGACCAGACTTCACTCAATAAAGGCACATCTGTTAAATCAGCAACTTCTTGATAAATGGGATTATCACTAGCCTTTCCAAATAAGGCACTGGCAGAAATGTATGGTTGAGCAATCAATACAACAGTAATGGATTGTGATTTTAATTGATTGATGATATTTATCAAATTGTTTTTTTGTAATTTGTGATGGCACTCCTTTTAATACATCATTACCACCAATACCAAGCAGTACCAGCTTTGGTTTTTTCAAAATCACTGGCTGTAATCTTTTTAAAAATATCTTCTGTTGTATCACCATTAACACCATCATTATCTACTTTCCAACCTGTTTTTTTGAGCAAGTAGCATGGGGTAGCTTTTGTGATTGCTCTGCTCCATAACCAAATGTTAGAGAATCACCCAAAGCTGAAACTAAACTTCCTGAAATTAATGGGCTGAATTTGTGATTTTTATCACAGCCAACCAATCCAACAGCTAAGGCAGCCGTTACCGTCCATAAAAATTGTCGTCTGGATAAATAAAAAAATGGGACATCATTATGATAATGGTTTAAATGGCAATATCACATCAGCATTTTTGGGCTCGATGGCGCAAATAGTGGTCAAAGCAAAAACAATTGCAAGCATTGCTTCAGCAATGGGTGTTGCGCGTACGCCTACACAAGGGTCATGACGACCTTTGGTAATAACCTCTGTAGTATTACCTAAAATATTCACTGTTTTGCCAGTAGTAGTAATGCTTGGAGTAGGTTTTTAAAAGCAATGGCAACTTTGATGGTTTTGACCACTAGAAATTCCGCCTAAAATCCCGCCTGCATGATTGGATAAAAACCCATCAGCGGTTAATTCATCACGACTTGTATGTCCAAATTGTTCGGCTACCAAAAACCATCACCAATTTCTACAGCCTTGACTGCATTGATACTCATCATTGCATGCGCAATATCAGCATCAAGTTTATCAAATACAGGTTCACCTAAACCGACAGGAACATTTTCAGCAAAATTTCAAGTCGAGCACCGCAACTGTGTACCTTGTTCACGCAAAGAAGTAATTAATTGTTCAAATCGTACAACCGCATCTTTATCTCCACAAAAAAATGGGTTTTTGATACTTCTGCCCAATCCAATTTTTCAACTTTTTTCAGTGCCAATCTGGGTTACATGACCGCGGATAACAATCCCCAAATGTTCTGATAAATACTTTTTAGCAATGGCTCCAGCCGCCACACGCATTGCCGTCTCTCTTGCAGAAGCTCGACCACCACCACGATAATCACGAAACCCGTATTTCATGGTATAAGTATAATCAGCGTGATTGAGGGCGAAACAGCTCAGCAATATTACCATAATCTTTTTGATTTTTGGTCAGTGTTGCGGATAAGTAGACCAATTGACGTGCCCGTTGTTTTGCCCTCAAATACCCCAGAAATAATTTCAACCCCTATCTGCTTCTTTTTCTTTGTGTCGTAAATTTGGATGTGCTGGTTTTCGTCTATCAAGCTCTATTTGCAAAATCTTTCTCACACAGCGATAGATTTGGTGGCACACCATCGACAATCGCCATCAATCCAACGCCATGCGATTCGCCACATGTTGTTACTTTAAAGACCTGACCAATACTATTACCTGACATGATTACTCCAAGTTTACTTTATCATCTATTTTATGTTTTGATTTAGTTTGTAATTATGATAATCCTTTTACCTGCTCAACTTGACGCGCAAACTCTTCACGGTACTCCAAAAGCTCTGTGCAAGTCATTGCAAATACACCACTACCACCCTTTTTCAAAAGTTAACCAATCAAATTGAATTTCTGGATAGGCTTGACGTAATGCCCACTCACTATCTCCAACTTCACACACCAAAAGTCCATCAGCCGTTAAGTAGTCTGAAGCGTAATATAAAAATTTGATGTACCAAATCCAAACCGTCTTGTCCTGCCGCTAAAAGCATGTTCGGGTTCATGCAAAAAAACTCTGGTGGCAGCTCTGCCATTACCGCAGCATCCACATAAGGTGGATTGGTTACAATCAGCTCATACTGATTTTTCTGGGGTAATTTAGAAAATAAATCACTTTGCAACAGATTAACCTGATGGGCTAAATCATGATGCTCAACATTTATACAAGCAACCTCCAAGGCATCTTTGTCAATATCCACAGCATCCACGTTAGCATCAGGAAAAGCTGTCGCCAAAGCAATAGCAATACAGCCTGAACCTGTGCATAAATCCAAAAATTCGCTCAGGAGCTGACAACTGCATTTCTGGCAATCCATGTCCAAAAATTCACTTTTTTTACTGTCATCCACATCAAAATATGGATAAAAATTTTTGATTAATCAATTCAGCAATTGGAGAACGAGGAATGAGTACGCGCTCATCTACATAAAATGGTAAATCGCAAAAATACGCTAAATTTATTAGATAACTTAATGGCTTTCTTTGGATAATACGTTCTGATAGTAATGTTAATACTGCTTGTTTTTCATTCTCTATCAACCGACAATCTAAAATTTCTGAATCAGCTGACCATTGAAGCGATAGTGAATGCAAGACAATTGCCGCTGCTTCTGCAAACTCATCAGTCGTTCCTTGGGCAACTACCACATCATATTGACGCAGCTTACTCACCACAAAACGAATAAAATCACGAATGGTCAATAATTGTTCTTGAGCTTGAGCTAATTCGGCGTATAAATCGGTAATATCTTCTTTTGTTAAAGACTCTTCTTCTGAAATATATTCAAAATGTGCATTGTTATCATCTAGTAAATCAGGAATGCTTGACATAAAAACTCTAAAAATAATTACATAAATAAGCCAAGCATTATAAATAAAATTCATTTATTTTTGCTATGAAAAATTGATGTTTTACATTGACTTTTTTTGGTTTGGTTTTTGAATTAAAAAAATTGTTAGAATACTTTATTTAACTTAAGCAAATAAACCATGACCAATTTTACTCAAAAACTACCCTATTGCCTGCCAAATAACATGACCGCAGAAGAATTTTTAAACGATTATTGGCAAAAACCACTTCTTATCAAAAATGGCTTACCCGCTTTTAGCCAATATGTTTGAACCCACCGATGTGCTAGATTTAGCGCTTGAAGATGGTGTATCAGCCAGACTTATTAGCCAAAATGACGGTAATCCTGACAAATGGTCGCTCAAAAATTCCCCTTTGAATGAAACTGACTTACAAAACACCCCAAAACTTTGGACGGTTTTAGTACAAAATTTAGAACAATGGTCACCAGAACTTGGTGAGCTTTTGGCAGGCATTTGATTTTTATTCCAAGATGGCAACAGGATGATATTATGGTTTCTGTCGCTCCAAAAGGTGGCTCTGTGGGCAAACATTACGATGAGTATGATGTTTTTTTGGCACAAGGATATGGCAAAAGACGCTGGCAGCTGGGCAAAATGTGCAGTCTTGATACGCCTTTTTGTAGAAAATCAACCCATTCGCTTGCTAGATGATATGGGTGAGCTTATTTTTGATGAAGTGCTAGAAGCTGGTGATGTACTGTATGTACCACCAAGATTATCCCACTATGGCGTAGCAGACGATGAATGTCTAACTTTTTCCTTTGGATTTCGTCGCCCCAGTATGGTACAAATTTTAGATGAAGTTGCTGACATCGCCACTCATCACACAGAATTATTTTCACCAATTGTCTTACCACAAACTAAACAAAATAGCCCTTATGAACTTAGCCAAGAAAGTCTAAGTGCCATTAAAAATAATCTCATAGACACACTAAATTCTGATGCAGGCAATGATATTATTAAAACTGCACTTGCTGAGCTGATCAGCCGTCGTCAATATGAGCTTTTAGCTTTTTGAAGATGAACTTGATGCCACAACATTAAAAAAACCGTTTAGCAAATGGCGAGTGTTTAGCCATTAATCCTGCTAGCCGATTTGTATTTGTTGATGGTACTTGGTATATTAATGGTAATGATATTTGTTTTAATACTGACGAATTTTTAATATTTGAAAAACTGATTCGAGGTGATGTATTAACTTTATCAGATATTGCCACTGATTTATTGCCTGCTGTAGCCGATTGGTTAAATAACAACTGGTTAATTTTATACTAGCTAATTTATATGGATAGTAATATCACAAAGGTCTGTTTTTTCAGACCTTTTTCTTAATTTGATTGTTTATTTTATTTTTTTATTTCGTATTATTCGTTCACAATTTAGAAAAACTATTTAAAAAAATCCTAAAAAAATTTCGTTGTTTAGCAAAATTTTACCTAAGCAATTCATGTTAAAAATAACCTGAATTTTATCAAGGATACAAAAATGCATTTAAAAAAATACACAAAAACCGTCAAATTTATCTAAAAATGAACATTTTTTTGCACTCAACAAGGATTTAGCGGCTTTAAAAATTTTATCTTTATTGATTGCAATCATTTTAGGTGGTACACTGGTTTGGGTAGCTCTTGATCCAGACTCCAATGGTAAAGCCCTACAAAGTCAATTACCAAGTCAACTTCAATTAAGCCAGCCTGAGCCTGCTGCCCCTGAAGAACCCAAGCCGGCTGCTCAAAAAGTAGAAGCTCCAGAACAAGTATGGCAACCAACATTGGCTGATACCAACAAAACCAACCCTGATAAACCAGCGCCTATCACTTCTTATCATGATGCGGTTAGCAAAAGCAGCTCAATCTGTGGTTAATATTTATACTACAAAAAAAGTTGAAAACCCTTATGCGGATGACCCAGTTTTTCAACAGTTTTTTTGAATATTATGGACAAGGTCAAGAGCAAAGTGAAGGAGCAGTTAGTTTGGGCTCAGGTGTTATTGTCTCAGCTGATGGTTACATCGTGACTAATGCCCATGTTATTGAAAAAGCCGATGAAATTACCGTTGCATTAAATGATGGCAGAAAGACGCTTGCTAAAATTGTTGGTAGCGACCCTGACAGCGATTTAGCGGTAATCAAGGTGGATTTAGAGGACTCACACCTCTTGCGTTCCGCCGTGACTCAATTTTTAGTAGGTGATGTAGCTTTGGCTATTGGTAATCCATTTGGAGTTGGTCAAACGGTAACACAAGGGATTATTTCAGCCACTGGACGAGCAGGTCTTGGTGTAAGTAGCTTTGAAGATTTTTATTCAAACCGATGCTGCTATTAATCCAGGTAATTCTGGTGGTGCCTTAGTTGATGCGAATGGTGCTTTGATTGGTATTAATACTGTCATCTATTCACGTTCTGGCGGCAGTATGGGCATTGGTTTTGCGATTCCAACCAATATTGTTGAGCAGGTGATGGATGGACTGATTAAAAATGGCAAAGTCAGTCGTGGCTGGTTAGGCATTGAAATTGCCCCAGTCAATAAAAAGCCCTACTGATTTATCCAATGACACAGGGGTAACCATTGCTAATGTTTTATCAGGTGGTCCTGCTGATACCGCAGGATTAAAAGCTGGTGATGTGGTGTTATCCATCAACAACCAGCCTGTTAAAGACGCTAACGCTCTAATAGGCACAGTTGCGCGCACCACCCCAAATAGTGAACTAAGTTTGGTTGTTAATCGCAATGGTCAAAAGCAAAATCTATCTGTTACTGTAGGGTGAACGTCCAAGCGCCCAACAAGCCAAAAACTCCCCAAAACCGCCAACTAACCCCTGAAGAAACTGAAAGAATCCAAAAAAATTACTTCAGGAGCTGGGCAGAATGCAGCGCTAATTATTTGTTAATGATTTTTATCAAATCATTTTATTGGATGGTGTTATTAACAGTTTGTTCGGTCATCATTTTAACCGATAAAATGTGTTTACATAATCCACGTTTTTGTTTGATGTTTGGCAAACCACTGGCAAGTGCATTGTGGTTTTGCCATGTTTGATTAAAACTGTGTGTGTAACATCGGTACCAGTAACACGAGCTTCTAGTTCTGTTGGTGTTTTTTTAATCAATTGTACATCTTGCGAATTGGATAATTTTTTGGCATTTTTTAAACGCGGATTTAATGATAAAATTCTATCCATTTTAAACGGTAATCGACGATAATAATGTTGATAGCCATCCAAATCAAAACCTAAAAAGCCCCATAGCTGATAAACTTGCGGTCATTTGCTCAGTCGTTGCAAAGTCCAAATCGTATTCAAATGACAACAAAGTCGGATCGAATGTTTCATTGGATTTTAACAAATGATTGAATGCATAAATAAATTCTACTGGTATATCAGTTAATTTATCCAAAACATTTCCTTCACCGCTAAATCCGCGATAGTAATCTGGCGAAATTGCCAAAGTCATGCGCAAATGACCCATATATAATTGCACTGCTAAACTTTCACCATCGTCAGCCTGATACAAACACATCACATCAATAAATGGCAACAACCCCTCAAAGCAGTCTTAACCGCTCAATCCCGCCAATACGAATACTATGTGGTTTGGCAATTGGGGATAATTGCAATCTTCCTGCAATGTAGCTGGCATACAAAACTGCTGTAGATTTACCTTTGGGTATTTGATTAAAAAAATTGTATGGTCTGCATTTTTATTTAATTTAAATACTTCCTTCATGTCTGCCATATACAATTGTACACTTGTTAGACCCTTAAGCCAACGCTCAGGTAATTTCACCTTTTTTCTACCACATCAGTTTTTCAGTCTGGATACGAACCTCATTATCACCAACTGCAAGCAGCATCAATTCTTGCTTTTTAACTGCATTTAAAGCATTAATCATTGGTTCGTTAAAATCAACATTGGTTGTACCACTGGCAATAAATTGACCATCCAAACCTTGTTCTAAAATATCCAATCGTGCATAGACACCATTACACGAAGAAAAAAACCTTCAAAACGCATTTTCTCCTTACCTGTAGTTACAATCAGGGTCAAGTAAACGCACAGGGATCGGAGCAAAACTTGAACGCACCACCTTTTGAAACTGTCATCAAACACTTAGCAGTTAAAGCAGAATCCACAATTTCACCTGTAAAAACAAGGAATATTCTGAATTTCTTCAATTTGGGTATGATGAGCCAAAACCAATTCATTCAAATTAGCTTTTTTATGGATATGGCTTACACTTTTATAAGCAAAATCAATGTCGTTCATAACTTCTCTTTTTCTTTAAATAAAACCATTAAATAAAAATAATCAATAAATAATCAAACCAATTGACTATTTATAGTTATAGTTTTTAATTTTTTGCAATTATGCTTTTTAGACCAGATGCTTGATTTAACAGAACATCCAAATTTGTTAAAACTTCTTTATTGGGTTTTGGTTGTATTGACCTAAAAGTATATAATATAATTCTAACATTTTTTAAATCCAATAGGCTGTTTTTTTCTTCAAATTTAACTTTAGATAAAATATCATCCAGTAATTGCAAAACAAAAAGATGAATTAGTAGAACCGTATTGATTTAATAATGTAATACTTTCAATAAATCGACTAAACGGCGCAGAATTATTTTCTATCAGCGCTATAATATGCTTAGCAAAAACAGATATTTCTATTTTTTTGCTGATCAATCAAAAGATTGCAATCCATCAACAGCAATCAAACGTACATCTTTTTAGAATGAAACAATAAATAGGCTAATATCATCAATGTGTATTGATTTATTGGATGGCATTTCTCAATAAATGACTGCACCATAACAGTAAATGATTTTGGCATTTTTTCCCATCTAAAAAAACTCAAAAACACCATTTGCAAATACCTTATCAACATACAATGTATTTACTGGTGTTAAACTTTTTATAAAATTAAATTGATGACCAAAATTATCATAATATCCATCAAAAAAACACTGACATAGCTCCAGTGTCCGTTATATTGTTTCATGTAACATTGTCGACGATAGATATCTGTGGTTGATGCCAATCTAAAGTATTTTGGTATTTCACAAGCAATGGTATACCCAACCACCATTTTTCCATTTTCTAACTTCATAACTATATTCATAGATTGGTTGCATACGATAATGTTCATCTTGTTTTCAGCAAGACTTTATCGTATATTTTTGCCATCTTCATGAGAATAATCCAAATCAATCTGAGGATGATGGGTTAATGCTGCTGTTGCCCATAATCCACGCCAAGACTGCCAGTTATCCTGATTAATTTCATTTATCTTATAAAGATTTTTGGTCTTGATGATTATTTTGATGTTTGCCAAAAATACTCTTTTAGTTTGGTGATAGAGTTATGGATAATATTTTTCATCTTTGATATGTACTTCATCAATCCATGATTGTGGCGGAATCGTTTCTGGAATTTTGTGTTTACCAAAATGACAATACAAAATTTCCTTTAAATAGCGATTATCTAATTTTTCAATCAGCTCAAATAATAAATCATCCTCTTTTTGATTTTTGATTTCTAGGTGTTCTTGCCAATGCAACCGATAAGTCTGTAAAATCAAAATTAATATTTTTCTTGATATTCTAATAATCTATTAATTAAAAATATCTGGTTTGATAAAACTTGGATAATGAGTTGGCAATGACAACAAAGTTACGCCTTTATTATTTTTTTGTTTAAACGGTAAAAATTGTCTTAGGATATTGGCAAACGCATAAATAATTTTTATAAGTGGAATCATGATAATTATTAATCTTATTAGAATTAAACATGCTATTTTTACCACTAAAGCGTAAATAGCGGACATAAAAATATTATGAAAGTTACTTGATAAATACTCATCATCATATATTTCTTGTTTTAAAACAGTTTCTATTTGTTGATACGCATCATCTGGAAACTGGTTTTTGATAAGATAATATAAATGCCAACTATTAATCAATCGTTCATATTCAATCAGTTGCTTATCATTTTTCAAACGACCTAACGAAAATAAGAGTTCATAAAAAAATCCTGATACAAAAATACATTCGTTATTTTTTTATCAAAAATAATCGATGGTATGGTCTTTGTATTCATAAACTATTTGTTTACTATTATCAAATTTTTATTTTATCTTGACCGTCTAATAAAAATGCAATGATGTTTTTTAGCATCTTGAGCAATATTATCCTGATAAATTGTAATTTTATCTATTACATCTTGATGGTTTTCTTTGTCCTTAAAATATGTTTTTTTATAATTTTTTTGCTGTACGTTCTTGTAACGATAAATCATCACCAATAAATACATTAGGGAGTGATAATAGAATGTCTAATGTATATTTTTGTTTTTCTTTATCTTGTTTTTAAAATATTTTTGAGCAATCAATAAGATTGTTTTAATGGCAGTTTTATTATTAAAAATTCATCAGTATCATATCAAAATAGCCGACAAAATCTGCCATATTAAAAATCATCCAATTGATAAATTTCTTTAATTTGGCTTAAGGCAAAATTTACCACGGATTTATTTTTCATGATTTAATAAATAAAATAAATTATCTTGTAAATAAATAAGCTCATCTTGACTTGGTTCTAATAATAAAAATAATTTTTTTAAAATAAGATTTTTGCATTATCCTGCCAAAAGGTTAGTTTGTATTTCTAAACATTTGGTTAACACCCAATTTCTATCCAAATTTTTTTATTTTTCAACTAAATGAATAAATATTTGATGAAAACCATCAACAAAATCTGAATTCTCAATATTTTTTTATTATTATAACTAAATTGCCAGTATATCCAGCTGCTGGAGTTTTTGAATATTGGTTTCATATTCAAACAAGGAAGGTATCTCTCTATTTACTACAGTATCATCTTTTAAAATTAACTCAAATTTAACTTTGACTTTTTTTATTTTGTTTATCAAGAATAAAAATATTCTTTTTTGGAGTGAGTTGGCAAAAAGATTTTGCAAACAAAGAGGGTTGATAATTCATATATCCTTGATTTTTCATAAAAAGCGTAACTTTCGATAATCTACTTGCCATTCATTTTTTCAAACAATAAAAAAACAATGCTTCAATACAGATTGGATTTAATTGTTTTTAATAATTCTAAATTTTTGATTATCTTTTTTTGTAAAAATTACTGGTTAATATGTGGTAAATACAATCCCAACGGCTATTAACCTCATCACCAGATAGTAGTGCCAAACCCAAAAAGTGCAATTATTATCCTTTGTCTTTCGCCACCACGGCTTCCCCAGCGGCTTCCCCATTTGGAGGTTTTTCTTTTTTTAATTCCTGCCAATCCAACCAATAATGACGCAATTTACTCAATTCTTTTTAGCCAAGTTTTATTATTTTTCTTGGTACGTTTGTAAGAATGGCAATACTTTTTTGATAATCGCCTTCTTGAATCAAAGCATTTAATTCATCTAAAAATCAATTTTTTGATTCTGTGACTCAGATGGCTGTTTAGATGGTATGACAGACACTTCGCCGTTTTCGATATAACCTTTGGCTTTTTGCTTTTAATTAATTTTTTTCAGCGTCTTTTTGCAACTTTGAGCATCTGTAAATTCTTTGGTTTTAGATTGTCCTTGTGTGCCGATTTTTGCCATAAGTGACTGTATGTTGATTTTTCATTAACAACAATCTGCCAAAATTTATCGGATTTTTTTCATCATGATATTCAAGATATGTCATAGGTATTTCCAAAAAAATAAATAAAAAGTTCTTTATAAAATCAATAGGTTAAAAACTTATACGATGATAAACCCATTTAAAATTAACGTCAAGACAGTTTGGGGCGTTTTATCTGTATTTTTATCTATTTCTTTTGTATTCAATTTCTTTTATACTACAAAATCAATCATTAAATAGCGTTGCGATATGACCGATTATTCTAAAAATCCAAGAAGTTCGTAAGTTTTTGCTTATTTTTGCAAGATAATATTTGTCGCGCCTTAGAAGAACAAGAGCTCAAGGGCGACATTGATGGCAGCAGTGAAGAAAAATTTACTGCTGATATTTGGGAACGAAATGAAGGCGGCGGAGGTCGTTCATGTGTCATGTCGGGAGGGCGGGTGATTGAAAAAGCAGGGGTTATGTTTAGTCATATTCACATCAATCAAATGCCAGGTGCTGCCACCCAAAGATATCCAGAACTTGTGGGCAAAAAAGCTGAAGCCTTGGGACTGTCTTTGGTAGTACACCCTAAAAACCCCAATGTTCCAACCAGTCACGCTAACATTCGTTTATTTGTAGCGCACGCTGATAACAACCCTGTTTGGTGGTTTGGAGGCGGATTTGATTTGACGCCTTTTTATCCAACAATTGAAGATTGCGTGCATTGGCACAAAGTTTGCCATGATTTATGTCAACCATTTGGTGATGATGTTTATCCAAAATACAAAGCTTGGTGTGATGATTATTTTTTTATCTCAAACACCGCTGTGAAGCTCGAGGTGTAGGTGGGCTGTTCTTTGATGATGTTAACACTCAAAACACAGGTTGGGATTTTGAACGTTGTTTTGACTTTATTAAAGCGGTTGGCTCTGGTTATCTTGATGGCATTTTACCTATTTTTAACAAACGCAAACATATGCCCTATACCCAAAACAAAGAGAATTTCAGCTATATCGCCGAGGTCGTTATGTGGAATTTAATTTAATTTATGACCGTGGCACATTGTTTGGTTTTACAATCAGGCGGACGTACCGAATCCATCTTGGTCAGCATGCCGCCTTGTGCCAGCTGGTCTTATTGCTACGAGCCGGAAGTTGGCAGTGCTGAATTTGAATTAACTGATTTTTTTATCTAAAACCCAAAAGACTGGTTAAATATTAACCAATGATTTAAGAATTGTGATAATTTGTAAAGTTTCAGTAATATTATGCAAATTGCATTGAGTCTATAAAGTCGCTTATGTTATAGTTATCAGCTTAGTTTGTAATAAACCAATTCTAACAAATAGCCAAGCCTTGATATCTGGAAAATAGCCATGACTTCTTTAAAAGCAAACTGCACTTATTGTCTTAACCACCATCCTTTTAACTGCCTGTAATGGTGGTGGGAACTCCAACAGCCCTGATGTAAAAGCCCGACAAGACCTAATGCAAGATTGGCGCAGTGCCAGTGATATCATGAAAGGTATGATGGAAAACCCAGCATCGTTTGACCCAGCTACCTTTAAAGAACAAGCGTACTTTATTCATGAAAGCAATCAAAAAAATGTGGACACATTTTGCTGATGCTAACGCCAAGGGCAAAGGGCAGGATGCAATTTGGACAGACGCAGCTGGTTTTAAAGCCAAACAAGATGAATTTGTTACTGCCACTACCAATCTTATTTTTGGCTGCTGATTCAGCAAAAACTGCTGCCGATGTCGAGCAAGCTTTTGGAAAAATGACAGAAAGCTGTGGCGGTTGTCACAAAGCTTATAAAAATAAGCATCACTTAGTAAAATCCCCTTTTTAGCAACAAAGGGGATTTTTTTATTTTTAATTAAATTTCGTGATACAGTTTTGCTCCTGTTTGTTGATAGGTTTGTTTCATTTGCTCCAAACCTTCGGCATATTCTCTAACATTTTTGAGTAATTTTCATAGAGCAAAAATTTTTGGACCACACATTGAGCAAAAAAATGAGCGGATTTATGAGCTTGTTTTTGGCATGGTTTTCATCATGCATACTGCGTGCTGTATCTGGGTCAAGTGATAAATTAAATTGGTCTTCCCAGCGAAATTCAAAACGGGCTTTTGGATAAAGCATTATCCCTTACTTGCGCTGCTGGATGTCCTTTGGCAAGGTCGGCGGCGTGAGCAGCTATTTTATAAGTAATAATACCGTCTTTAACATCTTTTTTATTAGGTAATCCCAAATGTTCTTTTTGGAGTAACATAACACAACATCGCCGTTCCATACCAGCCAATCATCGCCGCACCAATTGCTGATGTAATATGGTCATAACACAGGGCAATATCCGTAGTTAAAAGGTCCCTAAGGGTATAAAATGGCGCTTCATGGCAAACTTCCAGCTGCAAATCCATATTTTCTTTAATCATATGCATAGGCACATGCCCAGGTCCTTCAATCATTACTTGCACATCGTGCTGCCATGCTCGTTTGGTCAATTCACCCCAACGTTCGTAGTTCACTAAATTGAGCTTCATCATTAGCATCTTGAATACAGCCTGGACGCAGACCATCGCCCAAACTAAAAAGACACATCATAAGCTTTCATAATTTCACAAATTTCATCAAAAATGAGTGTATAAAAAGTTTTCTTGATGATGAGCCAGACACCACTGTGCCATAATCGAACCGCCCCGAGAAACAATCCCTGTTAAACGATTTTGCTGTTAATGGCACATAACGAAGCAGCACGCCTGCATGAATTGTAAAAATAATCGACGCCTTGTTCAGCTTGCTCAATCAATGTATCTTTAAAAATTTCCCCAAGTAAGGTTTTCAGCGATACCATCTACTTTTTCTAGCGCTTGATAAATTGGCACCGTACCAATCGGCACAGGTGAGTTACGAATAATCCATTCGCGAGTTTCATGAATATTTTTTTACCCGTAGACAAATCCATAATGGTATCTGCTCCCCCATCGGGTCGCCCATGTCATTTTTGCAACTTCTTCATCAATGCTTGAACCTAATGCTGAATTACCAATATTGGCGTTAATTTTTACCAAAAATTACGCCCGATAATCATTGGTTCAGATTCTGGGTGATTGATGTTAGCAGGAATAATTGCTCGTCCTGCAGCAATTTCTTGACGAACAAATTCTGGGGTAATCTCAAAAAGATTTTTTTGCCCTAAAATTCTGTCCTTTGTGCTGACGCATATCCACGCCTTCAGCTTGACGCTGATTTTCACGAATTGCCACATATTCCATTTCAGGAGTAATGATTCCTCGTTTGGCATAATGCATTTGAGTAATGTTCTTACCAGTCTTAGCACGCTTGGGCTTGGTAATATGAGCAAAAACGCAAATCTTGTGTTAAAATATCATTAAGACGCTGTCTACCAAATTCAGAAGTCAGCGCTGGCAGTTCTTCGGTATCGCCTCGTTCATCAATCCAACGCTCTCTAAGTCGTGGCAAACCTTTATTTAAATCAATTTCCACATTAGGGTCAGTATACACCCCTGACGTATCATAAACTAAAATAGATGGATTGGCTTCAGCTTCCGTTTTTGGTTTGAGTATCTGTTAAATCAATTTGGCGAAAAAGGTACTTGAATATCAGTTCTTGAGCCTTCTACATAAACTTTTTTTGATGCAGGCAAAATGCGAGTTAAATCTTTGGCATCTTGTTCGTGTTTGTCGTTTTTGAGTTGATAGATTTGTTTGATTCATCATAAAACCCTTAATCATGATTAAACAAATCAAGCCATCAATTTTATGATAAATCCACAAAAAGCGCAGAAAATCAGAAGGTTATTGATATGCTTGATTCCTACGGCGGTATTAACCGCATCAGGTTCAACGGTATCTGTGTCTATAATTAAAACAATTCAACACAATCTCAGCAGTTTATTGACCGCACTCCGTCAAGCTTTTTGGCATTATAACATAAAAACACAAATAATATAAAAAAACATCCATCTTTCAACTTATTATCTTAATAATGCTATCAATTTTTTATTACTATTGATTTATTGATGTTAATATCATCATTCAAATAGTTAATTGATTTTTTTATGTTAAAATGAGTCTAATAAGATAGCAAACAAGGAAGTTCATGGAAATGACCGCCTTAAAATCACCATCTTTAATTGAACAGCTCACCATTACTTTAATTGGTGTATTTGCCTTTTTGCAAGTATATTCCATCCAAGCAATTTTGCCAATTTTAATCCATGATTTGAATGCCAGTGAAGTGCAAGCGGGCATGATGGTCGGTGCAACTGTGATGGGCATTGCCCTTTTATCGCCTTTTGTAGGCATTTTATCAGATAGATTGGGACGCAAAATCTTTGTTGTGGGTGCCTTATTTTTGCTCAGTATTCCAACGGCTTTAATTTCTATCAGCCAATCAGTACACATCATTAGTTTTTTTGGCGATTTTTGCAAGGAATTTTTGTACCCGGAATTACAGTGGTCTTAATTGCCTATATCGGCGAAGAATACCGTCATCATCTGGCTAAAATGATGAGTTTATATGTGATGGGTACAGTTTTAGGGGGCTTTGGTGGGCGGTTTTTGGTAGGTCATCTTAATGAATTGATTGGATGGCGATACGCTTATGCAGTGATGGCAATTTTTACACTTATTGGCGCAATCATTGTGCTAAAAACTCTACCAAAATCTCAACATTTTTTTCCAAAGTGGTAATTGGTCTAGCGCCCTTACGCTGCTAATTTCTCATGCTAAAAATCGCTACGTCATCAGTGCTTGTTTATTAGGAGCGTGTGTACTGTTTTTCTTTAGTGGCGTGCTTTACTTTTATTAATCTGCATCTGGCTCAATCGCCCTATCTTTTTATCAACGTCAGCGCTTGCCAATATTTTTTTAGTATTTATTTAATTGGTATGGTCATTACGCCTTTATCTGCCAAAGCAATTGGTCGTTTTGGTATGGTTAAAACCATCATTGGTGCTGTCAGCATTTCGGTTGTTGGCGTGCTGCTAACACTGAGCGCGCCACTTTGGATAATTATCTTTGGTTTGACCTTAATGTCTTCTGGCGTCTTTGTAACCCAATCAGCAACCATCAGTTACATTGCAAGCCACATCACCAAAGGTCGCTCACTGGCATCTGGTTTGTATTATATGAGTTATTATGGCGGTGGCAGCATTGGCGCTTGGCTGTGCGGCTTAGTGTATATGCAAGGACAATGGACTTATACCGTATACACCATTATTGGCGTGCAGCTATTAGCCTTAACGGTTGCACTTATATTTATGCGTCACTAATCATCACATACTAATGCAAAGGGGTAACTCTTAACACTTCCTCCAATGTAGTTACGCCTTCACTGATGCGTTTTGCCCCCTCGACTCTAAGTGGAAAAACACCTTCGCTGTAGGCTTGACGTTTTTAATTCATCAAGCCCTACCCCTTTGGCAACCATTTTTAATTCATTAGACATCGGCATAATTTCATAAAGCCCAATTCGCCCCTTATATCCTGTATTACGACAAACATCGCAACCCACTGGATGATATAATTTTTGGCAAAGGCGCATTCCAAGGCGCAACTAGTTCACGCCACTGCTGAGCAGCGGGCGTGTTTTTCTTCCACAAAATGAGCTTGTTTACATTCAGAACACAGTGTTCGCACCAAACGCTGCGCCATCACGCCCAAAATCGTTGCTGACGTCAAAAAGGTTGTACGCCCAAATCGTGTAAACGAGTTAGAGAACTTGGGGCATCATTGGTGTGTAGTGTGGATAATACCAAATGACCCGTTAGGCTTGCTTGTACTGCCATATCTGCTGTTTCGGTATCGCGAATCTCACCAACCATAATAATATCAGGGTCTTGACGCATCAGTGAACGGATACCATCCGCAAAATGTAAATCAATACCCGCATTAATCTGCATTTGATTAAAGGCTGGCTCAATCATCTCAATAGGGTCTTCAATAGTGCATACATTAACCCGCTCAGTTGCAAGCTGCTTTAAGGTGCTATACAGTGTTGTTGTCTTTCCGCTGCCTGTTGGACCTGTTACTAAAATAATACCGTTGGGGTGAGCGGTCAATTCATGCCAAACATCCAGCTGTTTTTCCCATTAAACCCAATTGACTAAAAAGACCGTACCAACACCTCTGGGTCAAATACCCTCATAACTAATTTTTTTCACCAAAGGCAGTAGGCAGTGTAGAAAGGCGCAGTTCGGTTTCTAGTCCTTTATGGGTACGTGTTTTTAAACGCCCATCTTGAGGTTTTCTTTTTTCTGCAACATTGAGTCTGCCCAAAATTTTAATGCGCGCTGTTACTGCCGTCATAATCGCCACAGGCATTTCATAAACCGTATGCAATACCCCATCGATGCGAAAACGCACTTTACCTGTTTGTCGGCGTGGTTCAAGATGAATATCTGATGCTCTTTTGCTCAAAAAGCGTATTGTAAAAAGCCAATCCACTACTTTAACAATATGCTGGTCATTAGCGTCTGGATTATTGCTGTCGCCAGTTGTAATAGCGCTTCAACATTGGTTACATCAGCCGCTGCCCGTTTTTTGAACCGTATGAGCGCCAGCAATCGCTTTGGTGACTTGATAAAATTCTTGACGATAGCGATTTAGCTGTTCTGGACTGGCATAAACTGTGCTGATAACTTTTGGTTTAACAATTTGATAAATATTAGCATGCCAATCACGGTAAAACGGTTGGTCAGTTGCAATGGTAACTTTTTTTATCACTAACATCAATAGGCAAAATATAATGATTTTTGGCGTATTCAAACGACATAATCTTAGTGATGGCAGGAACATCCACTTTGAGTGGGTCAATCTTAAACATCTCAAGCCCAGCTTTATGTGCCAGCCATTGATTGAGCTTGTTCAGTGTTAAAGGTTGATGGTCAATTTGGCTAACCAAATTAAATCTGGTAATAACTTGCAAAAGGATGCAAGCTTACATCTTTGCGGCTAGTCATAACCAAATGATATGATTTTTTTGGTCAATATATCCTGCATTTAATAATTCGTCTAAACACCAGCGCAAATCGATAATAATAGAAAATTGATTTTTGATTCATGTGTATGTAATTTTTGATGATTTTTAGACAAATTACCAAGAGTTTTAAAAATTCAACCCTAAAACGATAAAAACCATAATTCTTATTTTTAAGTCTATTTATTGGGAGCTATTTTTAGAAAAAGAATCAATCAGTGAACCAAAAACCCTTTAGCAAAGCCAAACAGAACCAAGTCCAAAACAATCAAAGGGATAATTAACATAAAAACAGTAGACAAAGTGTAATCAGCAAAACCAAAAGCAAGACTAATAATACCAAAAATCACTCCAATTAGGCGATTAAACTATTTGCACAAACTTTCACAAGGTACGCCGTCATTGTTTCGGTCAAGACTGGATACACCGCAAGTATTTAGATAATATTTGGCTTCAGAGCAACTGCTCATTTGACTGCAATAACGCTTTGTGCCGCATTGCTGATTGTTACCGCCCTGAGCCGAGCCTTTTACTATGACTGGTATGGCTGGCGTGATTGGCAGTTTTTGTTGTGGTGATTGTTTTGGTCGTGCTTTTAGTTCGTGAGCCGCCACCACGTCTAGCTTCGGCAACATTGATACCGCTTAAAACAATACAGGCAGATACTAAAACTGCAAAAAAATTTCATAAAAACTTCCAATAATTTAAAAATGATTAAAACTAATGATTCTATCATACTTTACAACCATGCACTATTAAAAAAATTAAATAAATTAGATTAAAATCAAAGAGTTAATTTAGTTAAAATCAGCTGTTTATTATGGTGAATGTGCAGTGTGCTTCTATGCCCAACACTGACTATAATTGCTCTTGGTAATTGTTTAATAATTAAGCAATATAACGCCTGCTCGATAGGTTCATCAAGCGCAGACGTTGCTTCATCCAAAAACAATACATCCGGACGTTCAAGCAAAACTCGCAAAAATGCCACGCGCTGCAATTCACCTGGCGACAATAAAGTCTGCCAATCCTGAATTTTGTCCAGCTCCTTTATCCATTTATCCAAATAACATTGGCGCATAAGCAATTTTAGCTCATCATCTTTTTGCTTGAATGCTAGGATAACAGATGGCTTGTTTTAATGTGCCTTGTGGCATATAGGCTCTTTGCGGTACAAATAGAATTTTACCGCCGGGCGTCTTGAGCGTACCTTCTACAGTAAATGGGCAAATTCCCGCCATTGCTTTTTAATAATGTGGTTTTTTCCCGTGCCTGATGTTCCCTGAATTAAAAGTCTATCACCTTGATTTAATTGAAGATTGATTGGTTCACTCAAACCTTTACCATCACGAACTATCATAAAAATTTTTCTAAAAACCAAAGCATCTGCTTGCTCGGGCTTAAAGACGATATTGTTATCCAAACCATCCAAACGGAATAAAAACCCATGCAAACGGTCAATTCTGGCTTGATACAAGGTAAATTCTTCATAAAACAAACGAAAAATGATAAAGCACGCATTAAACGGTTAAAAAGATTGTACCGTTTGATGCATATCACTCAAGTTTGATTTGACCTGCAAAAATCGAGGCGCTTGCAGCATCAATGGAAGCAGCATTGCTGTTTGAGTTACGCCAGTATTAAAACCATCCAAACCAAGCATTTGACGCACAATTGCCCAACGATTGATGATAATGGCTGAAAAACGTTCGGATAGATGCTTTTCTTGTTGTTCGCCGTCATAAAAGGCAATACTTTCGGCATTATCTTGCACTCTAATCAGTGAATAACGATAATCGCCATGCAATTTTTTTCTTTATTGAAGTTTAAATTAATCAATGGCTTACCAATCCAAAACCGAAATCAGTGTTGCTACAATGATAAATAGATAAATAAAAAAATACTACCCCTTTTGGTATACCCAACCCAAACAACACCAAAAATGCCAGACAGCCCCCACAAAATAATGGTGAATTCAACCACACTAACCACGGCATTAATCACCCCACGCACAAGTTCAACACTTGTAGTAACAAACTCTCTGGCATCTTGTTCTATACGTTGGTCAATATTGTCAGGTGTGTGGTTTTGATAATGTAGGCGATAATAATTTTTGATAAAGCCAGCGTTCTAGTAAAACGTGATTTAATTTTTTCCAACCAACGAATCTCAAAATGTCTGACCAATCAGTGTATCAATGATTTCTTGAATGACTTTAAAAATTACCAATAACGCATTTAAAAACGCAAAAACCAAAAAAACTTCGGCTTTATTGTCTTGCAATGAACTGTAGAGTTGATTGTAAAATTTGGTATTAAGTACGCTAATTTTTAACTTCTATCAATACAAAAAAACACTAAAAGTCCAATCATTAAAAACACTTTAGAAATTTGACTTAAGTTTAAACAAGGATGAACAATTAGCCAAAACTTTTGTCCAAAAATTTGTTCTTTTAAGCAAATACATACAGCCTAAAAAGCCCAAGCATAACCCAAAAACGCTTTAAACAGCCAAAAACCTGCGGTGATTAATTCTGCCTGCCAATTCATCATAATTTTTAAAACCCTAGAAAAACCTTTTGCCCAGCCAACAAGACAAAAGGTTTTTGAATCATGATTCTTAAATCACTGGTAATTTTTTAATCAATATTTAAATTTAACACTCACGCGAATGTTACGTGGCTCACCATAGAAACCAATTGTGAATTTGGGGTTGTGCCAATTAAGTAGTCTTTATCAAAGACATTTTTTTACCGCCAGACCTACACCCCAATGCTTGGCTTCATAACCCGCCTTTAAATCTAAGAGCGCATAACTTGGCAAGTCGATAAAACTAGTGCTGCGCCAAGCGGTGCGTTTACCTTGATATCTTGCCCCTGCCGCCGACATACCAACCCCAAACGGTCAGGACTAAAAATGATATTGGGTAGAAAGTGATGCAGCATGTTTGGGAATCTGGCTGATGCGTTGACCTTTTTCATAACTAGTTGCCGTCTCTTCAATTTTGGCAGTAGGTATATAGCTGTACGTTCCTGAGATATTCCATTGATTATTTAATACAAGCGCTGTTTCTAATTCCACTCCTTTGGTACGTTGTTTGCCAATCAAATCAGAATAAGTTGCACCGTCAACCGTTTCAGCCACATTTTTACGCGTCAAATCATAATATGATAAATAACCCTGTAAACGGCGACTAAATCCTTGAAATTTTACCCCAACTTCGGCTTGATGACCTTTTTCAGCATCTAAAATTTTACCATCTTGACCCAAATCATTGTTTGGATTAAACGATGTGCCATAACTGATATAAGGTGCAAATTTACCTTGATAATCGTACATAATAGACGCCGTACCTGTAAAAGCGTTATCGGATGATTTAACATAAGTTTTTAACGTCGTCTTTTAATTGGGTATTTGCCCAATCATGGCGAGCTGCCAGATTTACAATAAAATCATTAAAACGCATTTTATCTTTTTAAGTATACGCCTGCATACTGGGTGTGGGTTAACCAATCGCGATTTTTTTCCTTACCACGCCTGTACCTGTATAGGTGTAATCAGGGTATCGGCATCAAACGATTCATTGGCATTGCCGCGCGTAATAATATAGTGACTACGTTCACGCAATAAATCCACGCCTGTGGTTACATCGTGCTGAATTCTACCTGTATCAAACCACATTTGAGCACGGTTATCCATGGTGTACATGGTATCTTTTTATCCTGAACATTTACCTCTCTACCAATAATGCCATCACGATAAAAATTATCAAAAGACCTTGCCAGTGTTGGGTTGCCATCAGTTTTTAGTTTTAGTAACGGCAAAAAATAGAACTTAATTTGACCTTATCATTTTAAATTATGAGATAAATCATAACCAACACGAAACGTTTTTTTGCTCATCGGTATTTTGTGGTAAGCCAAAAAAGGTTTTGGCAGAATATTTTTCATGAGCATTACGCACGGTTTTTACACCCGTACGTAAATTAACCTTATTATTGTGCGGCAATCCTTGTTGGCGTAAATATTCACGCCATTGATAACTGCCTAGAACTGTCAAATTGGTTTTATCGCCCAAGTCAAAGGTATAGCTAGGAGCAATGTAAAAATTTTTAAAAAAATACATAATCCGTCGCGTCATCACGGTCACTATAGCGACCATTAAGACGAAATGCCCCTTTATTAGTTTCATTGGGTGCATGGTTAATATCATAACTGATTTCTTTTTGATTAAAATTTCCCAACGTGATTGTTGCGCGATTAAATGATTCATTTTGTGGGCGTTTTGAAGTAATGTTTACAATTCCACCCGGAAGCCCCATACCATAATCAGCAGTTGCCGGACCTTTGACCACTTCAATGGCATCCGCCGCTCCCACATCCCATGCCCGTAAATTATTTGTAGAAGTTTGTACTCGCATACCATCAACGTAAGTCTGAGCGGATGATACTTGTCCACGAATGATAAAATCATCCCAGCCACGACGACCTTGCACTCCAGAATTTACACCTGCCACATTTTCTAAAAAGCTCAGCAACCGTTGATGCTTGTTTTTGTTCTACTTGCTGTGGTGTCAATACAGTGATGGATTGAGCTGTTTCATATAAAGGCGAATCATCTTTGAGAGAAATGGGTTTAATGGCAACGTATTTCCCCGCTTCTTTTGATACATCAATCACCATGGTTTCAAGTTCCACAGTTGGTTCTTGGGTTTGGGCGTATGTGAAAGTTGAAAAAGTACACTGGCACTAAGCACAGATAAAGGGAATTTACGCATAAATTATCTCTAAAATAAGAATAATGATAATGATTTACAAAGTGATAAATATTATATTAAAAAAAGAAAGATAAAAGCTACAAAAACACACTTAATTTATGAAAAATTTAAGTGTGTTTTTGATTAAAATCAAGTAGTTATCAGTTATGTTATATAATTACATTTATATAATCATATTAAAGATTGAACTGCATCCACAACTGCTTGAGTGGTGATATTAAAATGCTTGAATAAATCTTTAGCAGGAGCTGACTCGCCAAAGGTGGTCATGCCAATGATTTTTCCATCCAGGCCAACAAACTTATACCAATAATCACAAATACCTGCTTCAACAGCAACTCGGGCACGAATGTGATTTGGTAGAACTTGTTGGCGGTATTCCAAAGACTGCTTTTTCAAAGGCTTCACGCATGGCATCGATACCACACGCACCCCATCAAGCTGATTATAAGCGTTGATTGCAAGCTCTACTTCTGAGCCTGTTGCAATGATGATGGCTTTTAATTCACCTTTTTCTTTTACTAAAATATAGCCGCCTCTAGCAATATCTGCAATTTGTTCATCACTGCGAATTTGATGTGGTAAATTTTGACGAGATAAAATCAGCGCCGTAGGAGCAGTTTTTGAGTTACAATTGCCTGCTTCCAAGCCACCGCTGTTTCAACAGCATCACAAGGGCGCCATGTATAATGATTGGGAGTATTTCTTAAACTGGCAATTTGTTCTACAGGCTGGTGAGTTGGTCCGTCTTCACCCAGTCCAATTGAATCGTGAGTATAAACCTGAATGATGCGCTGTTTCATTAATGCTGCCATACGCACTGCATTGCGAGCATATTCCATAAACATCAAAAACGTTGCTGTAAACGGAATGAATCCACCATGCAGCGCCACACCATTGGCAATGGCGGTCATACCAAATTCACGTACACCATAATGCACATAGTTACCATCAGTATGTTCTTGTACACCTTTTGCATCTTTCCATAATGTCAAGTTTGACCCCGCCAAATCTGCCGAACCGCCTAAAAATTCAGGCAATAATGGAGCAAAAGCAGCGATGGTGTTTTGGCTGGCTTTTACGGGTGGCGAGCGATTCGCCCTTTTGTTGAGTTTGATGAATAAATTCGTCTGCTTTTTGAATAAAAATCTTCAGGTAATTCGCCATTTAGACGACGCAATAGCTCTTTTGCATCGTGTGGGTAGTTTGCTTGATAGTGAGCAAATTTTTCATTCCACGCCTGTTCAAGCGCTTCACCCTTAGATTTAGCATCCCATGCCTGATAAATAGACTGAGGAATTTCAAATGCAGGAAAATGCCAACCCATCTCTTGACGAGCTAAAGCAATTTCATCGGCACCCAGTGGTGCGCCATGACAATCTTCTTTTACCTTGTTTATTTGGTGAGCCTAGACCAATAACTGTTTTTACAGATGATTAGTGTTGGTTTGGTTGTTTCTGCCTTGGCAGCTTGGGTGGCTTTTCGCAATCGCTTGGCTGTCATGTCCATCTACGTTTAATACTTGCCAATTGTAAGATTCAAAGCGTTTTTGGTATCGTCACTAAACCAGCCTTCTACTTCGCCATCAATAGAAATGCCATTATCATCATAATATACAATCAATTTGCCAAGCTCAAGAGTCCCAGCAAGTGAACACGCTTCATGGCTGATGCCTTCCATTAAACAGCCATCGCCTCAAAAACAATAGGTGTAATGATTAATGATTTCGTTGTCAGCTTTTATTAAATTGGGCAGCTAGCGTTTTTCAGCCAATGCAAATCCCACCGCATTGGCAATTCCTCGACCCAGTGGCCCTGTAGTGGTTTTCAATTCCGCCTGCATAGCCATACTCTGGATGCCCTGCGGTTTTTGAATGTAACTGGCGAAAAATTTTTTTAATATCATCAATTGTTAAGTCATAACCCGTTAAATGCAATAGTGCATATAACAACATAGAACCGTGACCATTTGATAAAACAAAACGGTCGTGGTTTGCCCATTTTAGGGTTGGCAGGATTGTGATTTAAAAACTGACGCCAGCACTTCAGCAATATCCGCCATACCCATAGGTGCGCCATGATGTCCTGAATTAGCTTTTTGAACAGCATCCATAGCAAGGACACGGATGGCGTTGGCATTTTGGCGTTGGTTTAGAGGGGCTGACATTTGGCTAATCCTATAGGCTAATTAAATCGCCATATTTTAACATAATTTATAAAATATTGGGGAATTTTTACCAACAGAACAGCTTAAGGTATTTTTAAGTTATTATGGTTTAAACACCTTTTTTCGCCATTTGAATGAAATATCCATACACCAATGCGCACTATCAAATATTTGCTGTCATTCTGTATTTCATAATGACGATTATGCACACTAGCACATTTGTGATGAAATGATGTCATCATTTACAAAACCTAGTCTTAACTTATTCTTGGTGGTGTAGCCAGCTTTATAAAAGCTCGTGTCTGTTTGTGATTTTACAGGCGATGACAAACCTTAGTATCTATTTGTAAATAAAGGCTTGATAAGCAGCAAATGGGCTCATCATCTGATTTACTTTAGCTCATAATTACTTTACAGCCCCTTTTGGTTGCTGCCCTTACAGGCTATTGCCAAAGCAGTTTGATAGCTTGACCTTGTGCATACATGTAGCCAAGGCTGAATTGAGTATTTTTATTACCTTGATTGGCTTTTTGGGTTTAATATGGTGATATTTATTGAGTATGCACTTATAAAAAGGCTTAGAGCAAGTGCGAATATGGTGAGTTTTTAACATAGTGATTTTCTCATTGGGTAGGTTATTGAAAAAACAAAAACGCCCTGATTAGCTCACCTGCACTTTAACTCTCCACCCTAGATAGGAAGTGATAGGCGGAGAATTGACATGATAAGTTAAATTTTTTTACCAAGGATACATAATCAGAAAGCACTTTGACACCGCCCATATATGGCTGCAATACCCTAGTGAATATTAACCGTGCCATCCGCATTTTTGATGATTTTCCAAAATAGCAAGTAATGTCCGCCCTACCGCAAGCCCTGAACCATTGAGTGTGTGCACCAACTCAATTTTTACCGTCTTTAACACGAGCCAACATACGTCTTGCCTGAAAAATCACCACAATTTGAACAACTGGAAATTTCACGATAAAGTATTTTGGCTAGGTAACCATACTCGATATCGTAAGTTTTTACTGCACTAAAGCCCATATCACCTGTGCATAATGCCACAACTCGATAAGGCAGCTCCAAAGCTTGTAAAATACTTTCAGCTTGAGCAGTCATCTCTTCTAGCGCCTGCATGGACGTTTCAGCTTTTAACGATTTGCACCATCTCCACCTTTTTTCAAATTGATGTTGGCGAATCAACTCGTGTATCACGCCCTGCACTACCTGCCTCACTACGAAAAACAAGGTGTGTGTGCGGTTAGTTTTGATGGGTAGTTCTTTTAACTCTATAATTGCATCACGAACTGTATTAGTCAAAGGAACTTGATGTTGGAATTAAATAATAGTCTTTATCACCACGCAGTTTAAATAAATCTTCTTCAAATTTTTGGTAACTGCCCTGTTCGCTTTGCAAACTATGATTATTCACCATATAAGGCACATACATTTCAGTATAGCCTGCTTGGATGTGGGTATCTAACATAAATTGAATCAATGCACGATTTAATCTTGCCAGACCGCCTTTTTAACACGCTAAAAACGTGAACCAGTTAATTTAGCAGCCAACCTCAAAATCAAGCAATCCCAAACCCTCGCCAATGTCTGTATGGTCTTTTATTTGAAAAATCAAACACTCTTGGCGCACCCCATTTTCTAACTTCAATGTTGTCATTTTCATCTTGACCCACAGGTACACTATCATCAGGTAAATTAGGAATGGCAAGACTTTTGAGTAATAATGGACTGCAGTTCTTTAATTTATTTTCAGCCACTTTCATGGATTGGCTAACCACTTCCATTTGTTGCAATAGTTCTTCAGCATTTTGTCCATTGCGTTTTAATTCGCCAATGCACCTTGGTTTTGGGCTTGCAAATCTTCAGTTTTTATTTGTAAGGATTTTACGACGTTGTTCTAAATCTTGCCAAAAATCAATGTCAAGCTGATAACCACGAGTGGCTAGTTTGGCTTGTAAATCACTTAAATCACCACGCAATAATTTGGGGTCTAACATAATTTGCCCTTGAAAAATTTGTTCTTAAATTAAGTTTTTAAAAGTGGTTTATAATACCAAAAAGCACCATAAATTTCAGTTGATTTTGGTGATTTTTTTATATTTAATCGAAAATTTTTAGTTTTTGGTTTATTTTTGTGAAATATTTGGGTAAGATAGGCAAATTCATTGTGTTTATTTTTGTGTTTTTTTATGAAAAATAAAAAGAAGGTCTTTATCCTTATACCCTACAGCCCATTGCTTTAAATATGACGGATGGCGAATTTAAATCTGCTCAACTTGCACTTTTTGAAAAAGCGCCAGCACTTATAATATCAAATCACTACGCACCAAAGAATGGATTGTTATTGGGATTACAATTGCTTTGGTAATTTGTGGATTGATGCAAAGACTATTCAACCATTATTTTTGGTTAATGTTAATTGGTGGTTGTCTCATCTTTTGCTTAGAACACTTGGATTAAAATGGTACATGAAACGCGAATTTGAAAAAACAAGTAGGAACTTAAAATTCTGATGAAATGTATCAATTAAAACTTTAGTGTGCAAAAGTCATGGGCATATTATGGCAATTCCTGCTAGTACTGACCGATTAACAAATCTACAAATGCGCGGCATGAATGTTCGACAAGCGCCCATGCAACAAGGCGTTATTGCTTGGTCGGCGGTGACATCTTGGGATGAAACAGACGAATTTTTGTTTGTGATGTTTGAAGCGCACGGTCAAAAGGCAGTCAAATCATTCCAAAACGCTTGCAAAATCAAGGGTTACCCATCCAAACCATCATCAAACATCTAAGCCAAGTAAAAACTAAAGGCATGGAGGGTTTGCCTTCTGCAGTTTAATTTAAAAAAATTAATTAAAGAATTATAAATAGTAAATTTTACCAATTAAACCAGATTGTTTATACTGTACCCTACATAAAGATTTTTAAATCGTAACCAAAGCAAACACCCTTTAGGAGGGATTATGCAACAATCCATTGACAAATTAAATGTATTACTATCTGGTTATCATGTGTTTTATTTAAACGTACGTGGTTATCATTGGAATGTAAAAGGTGAACACTTTTTCTCATTGCATACTAAATTTGAAGAACTGTACACTGAGCTACAAAACCAAATTGATGAAATTGCTGAACGCATTTTAACGCTTGGTGGCACACCCCTACACGCTTAGCGACTATGCAGCATTATCTAACATTCAAGAACACAAAAATTCGTTTGATGGGCGTGAATGGTAAGTGGTGTAATCAAGGTCTGAGTCATTAATTGCTGAGCAAAAAGCATTGATTGTGATTGCTGAAGAAGCAGGTGACCAAAACACTGCGTGATTTACTTTCAAACTACACCAGCGGTCAAGAAAAACATCTGTGGATGTATAAAGCATTTCTTGGTTAATTTTTAATTCAAAGCAATTTTTTTAAAACCCTTGAAGAGACCATCAAGGGTTTTTATGATAAAAATTAACCACTTAGCAAATAAAAACATTAAAAATAAAGCTGTTTTTGCTATAATTAAAAGTTGTTTTTAATATTTGTTTTTATGCCAAAACAGCGTCTAAAAGCGTGGCTACCCACTCCAGAAAAATTACACCAAAAACCGAATTGTGCGTTGGTTTGCACCTTTTTGGCGGATGCTCGCCTGTGGCACATGAACCGAAATTCGCTTGGAAAAAGCGGTGTATATTGGTGTTTTATGCGCTTTTTCCCTTTGCTGTGTCAAATGCCACTTGCAATTATTGGCGCACTATTATTTCGAGCAAACGTACCAATGGCAATTGCCCTGACGTGGCTAACCAACCCTTAACCCACCATTCCTATTTTTGGGCTGCTTATTGTGTGGGCGCTTTTTACTTTGGTGAGCCACTGATTGGTTTTCGAACAGTTGGTGTTTTTGTATCAGAACTGACCAAATAGCTATCGGGAAATGGTTACAATGCTCACATTTTTGACACAATTTTCACTACCTGCGTTTGGGCTTGGACTTGTGATTTTTGCAATTGTTACCAGTATTATTGCGGAATTTTATTTTCGGATTGTTTGGCAATATTATATTTTTGATTGATTGGCGTAAGCGTCATGGTTATAACGCTGACGCCCCAAAATTTAGCAACCAAAATCGTAAAAGTGATGATGATTTTCGATTTAATATAAGTTTTTAGATTTAAACTTCTTAAATGCAATCTGTCACTGCCATTGTCCACTTTTCATGACCAGCATTCTGTCAGCTTTTTTGCCAACGCTTTATCGTGAGTAACCATCAAAGTGCCATACCAAAATGTGCTTTGCAGCTCTGATAATAACTCAAAAACTGCATGGGCATTTTCATCATCCAGATTGCCTGTTGGCTCATCCGTCAAAACCAATGCAGGTTTGGCAACCAGCCCTAGCACTAGCCACTCTTTGACGTTCCCCACCTGACAATTCACTGGGGCGATGATGGCTTCGGTGCGCCAGCCCAACTTTTTGCAACAGTTCATTTGCCAGCTCTTTTAGCTTCTAAAATTGAAACATGTTTTCTCATCAAAAGTGGCATCGCAACGTTTTCGGTTGCGGTAAACTCCGCCAAAAGATGATGGAATTGATAAATAAAACCCTAGATACTGGTTTTCTTAATTCACCACGCTGAGTTTCATTTAATTGATTAAGACAAACACCTTTAACCAAACTTCACCTGTAGTTGGCGTATCAAGCCCGCTCAACAAATGCAAAAGCGTACTTTTTGCCAGAACCGCTGCTACCAACGATAGCAACACGCTCGCCTGCCTGAATTGTTAAATCCAGACCCAATAAAACTTCAGTTTTAATTTTGCCTTCATCGTAAATTTTACTAATGCTTTTTGCTTCTAAGATTGCATTCATTTTTATCCTTATTCATAACGTAATGCTTGAGCAGGTTGAACTTTGAAGCACGCAGTGCAGGATAAATCGTCATCAAAAAGACAACAAAAATGAAATACTCACAACCAACAAAACATCCAAAACTTTTTACCTGTGATGGCAAATAATCCACAAAATACGCATTAAATAGTCCCAACCCCAGTGTATTGTTTACCCAATTGAGTAAGTCGCTGACTGTTAAAGAGAAGGTAACCCTAAAATTGTTCCAAGCACCGTACCAACAACACCAATAATCATACCTTGACGACAAAAACCTGTGTAATCAATTTAGGGAAGCGCCAAAGGTTTTTAAAATGGCAATATCAGCCTTTTTATCCGTTACCAACATAATCAAACTAGACACAATATTAAAAAGCCGCTACCAAAATAATCAGAGATAGCAGCAATGCCATCATGGTTTTTCCATTTGAATTGCAGAAAATAAATTACCATGGGTTTGTTTCCAGTTATCTGAGATTAATCTATCTGGGTCAATGGACTGGGCTTTATCAGCGGCGATTGGTGCATAAAAATATCATTTAATTTTAAGCGAATGCCTTGAGCGCCTTCTGGTAGTCTCAACAAAACACCCGCATCACGCATCGCAACATAACCTGTTAAACTATCTAATTCAGGACTAATATTAAAAATCCCCACCAAAGTAAAACGTTTAAATCGTGGAATAACCCCCGCTGGTGATGGTGATGCTTCAGGTAACACCAAGGTTACTTTATCGCCTAACTGCAAATTCATGTTATCAACCATGCTTTTACCCAGAACGATTCCAAATTCACCTTCTTTTTAAATTATCAATATCACCTGCCAACATATGTTCATTGATAATAGAAACTTTTTCGTATTCAGGTTCGATGCCAGATACCACCACGCCTGAAACTTGACCATAAGCAGTAATCATGCCTTGCAACTGAATAAATGGTGCAACTGCCTCAACATTTTTATCATTTTTGTTGAATCTTTTCTCCAAGAGACTTCCAATCAGAAATAATCTCTGGCGACAACACTGAAGCTTGAGATACGGTACCCAAAATACGAGTTTTTAGCTCCCTATCAAACCCATTCATCACAGAAAGCACTGTAATCAAGACTGCTACGCCTAACGTCAGTGCAATAATGAAATCAGTGAAATAAAAAGAAATAAAGCCATTTTTATGTTCAGCTTTTGTGTATAGCTGAAGCCCAATAAATAAAAAGCAAGAGGACGAAACATGAACTATCTTTTTCCTAAAAATTTTACCATAGTTTACACTATTTACACTCATTGCGGGCAAATTTTTATCCTAATGCTATTAATGATAAATTTACTGATTTATTCATTTATTGATACAGTATTAAAAAAACTGCTCTACCACCATAAATTGTTCTTTTTGTGGTTTCTTTGTGATACATAGCCTCACGAAAAGCAGCTGAGTTGGGTAGACTGCCTGTATACCATGCAATGTGTTTTCTAGCAATACGACAACCTGAATACTCTCCATAAAAAAACGATATAATTCATCAAGATGCGTCAAGACGACTTCTTTTAATTCATTAATTGTTGGTTTTTAGGCACTTTCCAGTTTGCAAATAATGATGAATTTCCCTAAAAATCCAAGGCTTTCCTTGTGCTGCCCTTCCTATCATTACCGCATCAGCACCCGTTATCTGCTGAACATTGACTGCTTTTTCAGCACTGTCAATATCACCATTAACAATCACAGGAACGTTTATCAATTTTTGACCTCAGCAATCAATTCATAACGAGCGCTACCATGATACATATCTTCTCTAGTTCTGCCATGAATGGTAATGGCACTAATACCTGCATTTTTCTGCAATTTTTAGCAACTGTTAAAAATGTTCTCTTTGCCATTTTCATAGCCTAGACGCGTTTTTTTAAAGTAACGGGCACATCAATTGCTTGAACAACTTCATTAAGTAACTTTTTCCACCAAAAGGCAAATCAGCCAATAAAGCAGAACCAGACAATTTTTTTACATACTTTTTGCAGGACATCCCATATTGATATCAACCATTTGCGCCCCGTTTTTCTACTTGAAAACGCGCTGCTGCAACCAATTTATCAACATCTGCTCCTGCAATTTGAGCAGAAATAGGTGCAATCTCTCCTGTAAAAATCAGCACGATGCAATGATTTTTTTACGCGCATAAAGCGCCGTATCTGCAATAATCATCTCACTGATGGCATGCCCTGCCCCAAAATTTCGACACAGTCTTCTAAAAGGATTATCCGTAACCCCGCCATAGGTTGCAAGTATTAAACGATTATCGATTTTTAAACCGCCAATATACAAAAGGCAAGTAAATCATGTTGGTTTTTTTATTAAGTTTTTGTCATGTGGTATAACTTTACATAATTTGGTATAATTAGCTATTTTAGCTTATTAAATAAACTTAAGCGACAAACGATTTAATTAATTTAAAAAGTAAGTATAAGTATTAATTTACAATGTACTTACTAATTCGTTTTTATTTCACCAACCATAATAAGTGTTGTAACAAGCATTCGTCAAATAAATTTATCAATCGCTAACCTGTGGTTGTCATCAAAAATACAGTAGATTAGCAATTTTTATAATCATTTTTAAATCAATAACTTATCATTTTGTTTTTCAAAAATTTGTGTTATACTTCAAAAACTCTCTTTATAAATAGCTTTGTGAATAGGGCTATCAAAGCCTTACTTGGTAAAAGTCTAGAGAAACGAGGGAGCAGCTACCACGGGTAGCTGTGTGTGAAAACCAACGGATAAAGCGCTCGGCACGGATAGCGTTTGCAGCTACCACGGGTAGCTGTGTGTTGAAACTCTGTCCAAAATCCAAAATCTAGGATATTTGGATGCAGCTACCTACGGGTAGCTGTGTGTGAAACCATGAAAGATATTGAGCCCTTACGCGACGGGTGCAGCTACCTACGGGTAGCTGTGTGTTGAAAAGCTATGTTGCTTTATTATAGAGTAGCTTTTTTACTTGTGCAGCTACCTACGGGTAGCTGTGTGTTGAAAACTAAAAATGTATACACTTAAAATCGAGTTAAAAATGCAGCTACCTACGGGTAGCTGTGTGTTGAAAACTAAAAATTATGTTGAGTGCCCTAAAATTGGTTAAAAGCAGCTACCTACAGGGTAGCTGTGTGTGAAACAATGCGCTGTTGTCTTTGCTCGTTATAGTGAGACGCAGCTACCTACGGGTAGCTGTGTGTTAAACATGTTAGATTAACAATCACATGCTCGCCACACTATGCAGCTACCCTACGGGTAGCTGTGTGTGAAACATCAGTGCCAACCCTTGCCGCATAAGGCTTCAAGCAGCTACCTACGGGTAGCTGTGTGTTGAAACCATGTGCATACGTTTTTAAAAATTTTGATGAATAGCAGCTACCTACGGGTAGCTAGTGTGTTGAAACGCGCTAAAGAAATTTGCAAGCAGATTTTATCTGCGGCAGCTACCTACGGGTAGCTGTGTGTTGAAACTTGTGAGTTATTGATTTTATTGATTGTCTCAAAGCAGCTACCTACGGGTGAGCTGTGTGTTGAAACTACTATGTTGGTTTACGCCTGTACACCCAATCAGCTGCAGCCACCTACGGGTAGCTGTGTGTTGAAACCCCCTGTGCCGTCCCTTGCCCCGCAGTACTCAAGCAGCTACCTACGGGTAGCTGTGTGTTGAAACTAAATCCCAATGGTCGGACTGGGAACCATCAGCGGCAGCTACCTACGGGTAGCTGTGTGTTGAAAACTAAAATTATCGTTAGAAGCACCGATGAACCGCCAGCAGCTACCTACGGGTAGCTGTGTGTGAAAACTATCAAATGCGTAATTGAAATTATAGTCGTCTCTTGGCAGCTACCTACGGGTAGCTGTGTGTTGAAACACCGAAAAAGTTAGAATCAACAGCGAAAACAGACTAGCTACCACGGGTAGCTGTGTGTTGAAACATTATCCACAATCTTTAAACCGTCTGGATTAATCAGCAGCTACCTACGGGTGAGCTGTGTTGAAAACTGCGAGCTTGGGTAAAAAGACCTTGAAAGCCAAGCAGCTACCTACAGGTAGCTGTGTGTTGAAACATATTGGCGTTGGTTTGCGCAAAGTCTTGTTCGGGCAGCTACCTACGGGTAGCTGTGTGTTGAAACTGCATTGTAATTGACATGGCTGTTTAGGCTCACTTGCAGCTACCTACGGGTAGCTGTGTAATGAAAACTATCATGATTAAATAACCAGCCTTTTTGTAAACCAAGCAGCTAAAGTGTATTTATTTAGTCTATAATAAGAAAACTTATGATTCAAATCTAATTTGTATTTGTTTTTATAAGTCATCAGCAGTGGTAAGATTTCACAAACCACCCAATCATAACGATAACCTTGCAAGCCAATACTAACACTGGCGATAGGTAAATCGTAGTACACCAAAGATGTTAATTCATCAATCCAACGACTTTTTAAAAGCAAACATTCAGGAATTCCAGTCTTTTGACTGTATTGCTTTAACAATATTATCTATGGCATTTTTAAAATTTTTTATTATTATGATAAAAACTAGGCAAAGTTTGTTGTGGTAGTGGGACTCAGGCAAGGATTTGGCGTGGTTAATTTGTTTTAAAATTTCATTGCCATATCGTCGCAAAGTATGACGATTTAATGTGGTTTGTGCTAAATTTTTGATGGTTAAAAGGCGATTTTTCAACAATTTCTCGTAAAAGCTTGTTTTATTGATAATAAAGCTAACAGGCTGATTAATTGATTTAGCAAGTGCTTCTCGCTCAAACCACCAAATTTCTTAAAATTGCCAATTGTCTTGGTTTATAAGAACACGAAATGTAATTTAAATACATTTTATCTAAAAGGGGTGTGGTAAGTAGCATGAATGTCTTTAGCAAGTAAATTACTGTCTTCAATCACACAGGTGTATAACTGACGCTGGTCTAATCTTTTTTTACATCATGATATAACGCCAAAAGATAACGCACATCATTAACTGCATATTGTTCTTGTTGGTTACTAGGGGGCGAGCCATCCAGTCAGATTTACTTTCTGATTTGTTTAAACAAACACCTAAAAAGTCATGGGTGGCTTGACCATAACCAACATGCGTCTGCCCTGTCAAATAAAGCAATAGCAATTTGCACATCAAAAAAATATTAGTTAAAGGTGGACAGCCGGCCAGAAGATAAAAATCCATAAATCTTCAAAACAAGCATACCAAACCATCATTGGCACTTCAATTAATGCCTGCCATAAATCATGTAAAAATAACTGAGGGTGCATCAACCAAATAAATAGCATCGCCTGTATTAATTTGAATTAATGCTAAAAATAGGATAATAGGTACTACGTCTGATAAATTCGGTATCCAACGCGATAATTTGACTGTTATCAATTTTGTCAATTAATTGATACAAAAGTCGCTTCGTTATTGACCCAATAAACAGGCAATTTATCCCATTTTGCTAATTGACCACTCGTGATTTGGTAACTGTATTTTGCAAAAATCAGCCAAATAGCCCTTGCATGCCTTTGGGTAGACCCATCCCAGCGGTCGCACCAGCCATAACTTCCTCAGACAGCGCATCTGCTGGCGCACCGCATCGTTAACAGCTGCAGCAACTAAATCTTCAATCATATCAGGCTCATCACCTAATAAAACTTGGGTCAATAGACAAACGTTTTTACTACATGGCGTCCTGTCATGGTAACTTTAACCAATCCATTACCTGCCTCACCATGGACTTCTTTATTAGCAAGATGGCAGTTTCAACATTTTTGTTCCACTTGTTTTTGCATAGCTTGGGCTTGTTGCATCAGTGCTTGAATATTCATAAATTTCACCTTTAATAACAAATAATAAAATAGCTCTTAAAAAGACAAATATTATAACAAAAATCATTCAAAAATGTATTTATTTTTAAGCGGTCGTTTTTAATGGCACGAGTGCATTTTTCAAGCACTTTGTAAATTTGCTATAATAAGCAATTTATTTATGCCAACAAACAAGAGTTTTTATCATGCCCAACCATCTTAAACCCAGCAATCAAAACCATGTCATTATCATTGGTGGTGGTCATGTGGGTTTTATCTTTTGCTTACTACTCGCTCATCAAGGAATTTTTAGCACATTAATTGAAACTGCAAAATATCCTGACATTTCACCCGATAAAGACATTCAACGTATTCATTATTTGGACAGTCGCAATACGGCTTTATCCAGACGCACTGTACAAATTTATACACAAATTGGGCTTTGGCAACAGCTACAAAAGTCATGCTTGTCAGTATTGATGGGGTAAGTATCAGTGAGCTTAACTGTTTTGGGCGCAATGCTAAATAAAGAGCAAGAAAACGTTGAAAGTTTTGGATACGTGATGGAAAAATGCATGGCTTGGACGTAAACTCTTAGAAGCAGTTAAGGCAAGTGATTTTATCACATTATTGGACAACACCAATGTAGTGGATATTAGACAATGCGATGCAGGTGTAACCGTTACAGCGCATAAGAAGGATGATGAGCAGCTAACGTTATTAGTAGAAGCGCCTTTAGCAGTGGCATGTGATGGGCAAAATTCACCCATGCGACATATTTTTAGCTGTTAAAACAGATACTTATGATTATCAACAAGTTGGGATTGTGGGTGTGGTACAGACGGATAAACCACATAATCATATTGCAATTGAGCGCTTTTAGCCAAGCAGGACCATTGGCATTATTGCCATTAGCAGACATGTAGCCTACAGATGACCAGCCCTCAAACAACACAAGGTTATCGACGTTCTGTGGTGTTTATTTTGTCCAAAAGGTGAAGAAGAGCGATATTTAACCGATGATGAATATAAACACGTTACAAACCGTTTTTGGGCAAGAGGCAGGTCAGTTTTTACAAAGCGAGGCAGACGTGGCGCTTACCCTCTTATGAAGGTTTTAGCAAAACGTCAAGTAATTGGTCGCTGCATTTTTGATGGGAAATGCTGCGCACCTGCATCCTGTAGCAGGTCAAGGTTTTTAATTTATGCCCTAAGAGATGCTTATGCGCTAGCAAACATGCTTTGGAGACATTTTAAAACAAGCCGAAAAAAGGGAGTTTGATTTTTGGTGGTCATGCAAAATTATTTCAATACGAAATGGCGCGCCAAAAAGACCAAAAAGCGTGTGATTCGTTTTTGTGATTTTGTAGTAAAGAGTTTTTACTCATAAAAATTCTGCGGTAAAATTTGCCAGAAATGCAGGATTGATTATTTTTGACAAAATACCAGGTATTAAACCTTTGGTTGCCAGTTATGCTATGGGTTTGAAATCTTAACGGCAATGGAAAATTATGGTACAATAAACAGTTTTTCGTACTGAGCTTACCATGAATTTTTCCCGTCGCCCTTTTGCTGATTTTAATCTGGACGCTTTTTCTCTGGTCATCACATGTGCTGATGGGCTTGAGAAATGCATTGCTTACCGAACTGACAAGTTTTAATTTAACAGGTAAAAATTCATAAAACAGGACGTGTACACACTACTGTATCTTTTGGTTCAGTTTTATCATCTTTGCCTATATAGTCGCGTAGCAAGTCGTTTGCTACTGCCCATTGGTGAGTACCCATTTTAAGCAAAAATGCGAAACAGTTACCCAAGTGACCACTGACAAAATGGGTATCACTCGTACCTTACAAACTCAAAGCATTGATGAAGATATTCCTGAAACTTTATATCGTTTTACTAGTTTATTTGATTGGCAGGATGTGTTTGGGGTAGAACAAACATTTTGCTATTCGGCTGGTAACTGACAAACGCCTAAACGTCAATCAACAATTTGCCACCTTACGAATCAAAGATGCCATTGCCGACAGTTTCAACACAAAACTTGGTAAACGACCTGATATTGATGCAAAAACCCTGATTGTCATATTTTTGCCAGTGCCAATCCTCAATCTTTTGAACTATTTTTAGATTTATCAGGTACAAGTCTACATAAACGCGGCTACCGAGTGGTCAATACTCAAGCACCCTTAAAGGAAAATTTAGCGGCAGCCTTGTTGTACGAATGCAATTGGCATCAAGGCGAATTTGATGCACTGATTGACCCGATGTGCGGCTCAGGAACGCTGATTACCGAAGCGCTATTGATGCGTACCAATTATCCTGTGGGGCTTGAAAAATCCATCAAAAATTCCAATAGTGCCTTCGGTTTTTACGCGTGGAAATGGCATAACCAAACACTTTGGCAAGATTTAAGCTCAAAAGCATTGGATGATTTTCATCAAAATTTAAACAAATTTACCCAAAAATCCAATTACCGTATTTGCTTTTAGATGCCGATTCAAAAGCAGTACAAGCGTGCCATAAAAATTTAGCCGCATCAGGGCTTATGCCAATTTTTAAATTTTGTGCATGTTAAACATCAATCATTAAGTCAATTTAAGCCACTGTTAGCAAATTTATCCGCTAAAATCCACTGATTATTACCAATCCACCCTATGGAGAACGTCTGGGCGTTCAAGATTTTATCAAGCCTTTATATCAGGGGCTTGGGCTGGCGGTTTATGATGGTTTACGCGCTGCAAATATCAAACATGGTACTTTAGCAGTTTTAGCCAGTGATATTGAACACGCTGACACACTGCCAATTCAGCACCCTACCACCTTAAAAATGTCATAATGGGGCACTGACGGTTTATTTTCGATATGGCAGCATTCAATTAGATAGACCCAATCATTTGATTGAAACCTTTGAGAAAAACCATTATCCAGATGACTATCAAGAATTCATCAATCGTTTACAAAAAAACCTTACTCATCTAAAAACTTGCCAAGAAAAATCAAGTTACTAATCTTAGAATTTACGATGCAGATTTGCCTAACTACAATGCAGCCATCGATTTGTATGGTGATAAAGTGCATGTTCAAGAATACGCGCCGCCAAAACAAATTTCTCCAGAAATTGCCAAAAGCTCGTTTTAATCAAATGTTGGCAGCTAAGGGAAGTGCTGGATGTTTCTCGTGACAGTATTTTTATTAAAACTCGTGCCAAACAATCAGGAAATGACCAATACCATAAACAAAACAGTGAACATACCAAACCCAAAAAAATGAATATCGTTCAAGAAAATGGGGCGTATTTTTATGTTAATTTTACCGATTATTTAGATACAGGGCTATTTTTGGATCACCGCAACATGCGCACAATAGTTGCCCAAACAGCCGAAATAAACGGGTACTCAATTTATTTGCTTATACCTGCAGTGCTAGCGTTCATGCAGCGGTTGCAGGAGCAAAATCTGTGGTTAGCGTCGATTTATCTGCAAATTATCTGACTTGAGGGGCAGCAAAAATTTTTGCTTTAAATGGATTGGTTTTAGATGCAAAAGATGAGCAAGAACAAGAAAAATATCAGTTTATTGCCGAAGATACATTTGAGTGGATAAAAAAATAATACCGCTCAATTTGATGTGATTTTTATTGACCCACCAACCTTTTCAAATTCTAAAAAAATTTAAAGGCACTTTTGATGTACAAAGAGACCACGCGGCATTAATCAACCGGAGCAATGAATCGACTCGCGCCTGATGGTGTATTATATTTTAGTAATAATTTTACTAAATTTAATTTATCCAAAGAGTTATATCAAAGATACGATATTGAAAAACATCACCAACAAAACAATTGGTTTTGATTTTTAATATTAAAAACCAATTCATCACAGTTTTAAGATTTGTCATAAAAATAAACAAATGACTTTTAATGAAACTGGTTCGCTAAATGGTCATCTTACACACAATACAAAAACTCCAATCACGATAAAACAAATAGCAAAAGCAAATGGGAAAAATTTCAAAAAAACATAAAGAGTTAAAAAAACAAACATACGATAAGAAATTTTCTAAAAATCCAGAGATAGAAAAGACAACAGACAAAAATTTTTATAAAAATTTAGATAAAAACCTGAAATTAAAAAGCCTACCATCAAAACCCATTATGAAAAAAATTGATGGAAAAATGATTCAAACCGCAGCTTATATTGAAGATAACAAAGATACGACCCAGCAATCTACCAATCCTAGATATCAGGTTAAAAAGACATTGGATAAAAGCATTTTTAGAGCAATTTAAAAACAAAAATTTAATTTGCAATTTTTGCAATTTTGCAATTTTTGCAATTAATTATAGTCATCTAAAATAATTTATCCCATTTAATATTAAAAATCACAAACAGAGTGTAAATTGTTATGCAGCAAAAATCAAGACATCATAAATTTAAAAACACATAATCCAGAAATAAACAATCAAGATAATTTGGATAATCAAGAGATTATTCAGGCTTTTAACTCAAAAAAATTCAAATGAGTATTTAGAAGATGACGATGACGTTTATCCATTTGATGAACACATTACATCAGCTCGTTTTAAAAACTACAAAAAGAAAAATTAGAAAAGAGGTTTCTTGGGCAATTCGCGACTTTAATATGATTGAAGATGGCGATATTATTATGGTATGTATTTCAGGGGTAAAGACAGTTTTACGCTACTGGATATTTTGCTATTTTTTTAAAACGCATTGCTCCAATTAATTTTTGATGTGGTGGCAGTAAATTTAGACCAAAAACAGCCCAATTTTCCAGAACATGTTTTGCCTGAATATCTCTCTAAACAAGGCATTGCTCATTATATTTTAGAAAAAGACACCTACAGTATTGTTAAATCCGTTGTTCCTGAAGGAAAAACCTACTGTTCAGCGTGTTCAAGACTGCGTCGCGGTTCATTGTACGGTTTTTGCCAAACAGATTGGGGCAACCAAAATTGCTTTTAGGGCATCATCGTGATGATATTTTAGCAACTTTCTTTTTAAATTTATTTCATGGCGGTTCTTTAAAAGCCATGCCCCCAAAAATTACTATCCGATGACAAGCAAAATATCTTGATTCGTCCTTTGGCATACGTTGCAGAAAAAGATATTATTAAATACGCCAATTATAAAAATTCTCCCATTATTCCTTGTGGGCTTTGCGGCAGTCAAGAAAACTTGCAACGCGCCATGATTAATGACATGTTAAGACAATGGGATGACGCACACCCAAAAACGTTTAGCCAGCATGTTTAAAGCCTTGCAAAATGTTGCACCAAGCCAACTTGCTGACAGACAATTATTTGATTTTGAAAAATTTGTCCACAGAACGTACTGATGACTTACGTGTGTTTGAGGGTGATAATATTCAAGTCGGTCAAACAAAAATGCTTCAGGAAATGGGACTGCCAGTCAATCCAGAAGTGCAAACCTTTAATCCTAAATTTAACAAAAATCCCTGTAATTAACCCTATTATTGATTAATATTGATATAAGAAGTATTCTGGTTAATTCAAAACAATTAAACTTAAGGTTACATTTATGAATGATGTAAAAATGAATGTCATGATTTCTGAAGCACAAATTGCTGAAAAAGTTGCCCAGCTGGGTAAGGAAATCAGTGAATATTACTCTAAAAGTGATAAACCATTAATATTGGTTGGGCTGCTTCGTGGTTCGGTCTTATTTATGGCAGACTTATGTCGTCAAATCACTAAACCTCATGAATTGGATTTTTATGACTGCATCGAGTTATGCCAAAGGCACAGTATCTAGTGGTGATGTCAAAATTTTAAAAGATTTAGATGGCAATATTGCAGGTAAAGATGTGCTTGTTGTAGAAGATATTATTGATTCTGGTCGTACTTTATCCAAAAGTTTTAGAAATTCTAGAAACTCGCAATCCTAACTCCATTGAACTATGCACTTTTGTTAGCAAACCATCACGACGCGAGATTGACTTACCTGTAAAATTTTTAGGCTTTGAAGTTCCTGATAAATTTATTGTCGGCTACGGTTTGGACTATGAACAAAAATATCGCCATTTACCCTTTATTGGCGAAATTGGGTTGTAATATTTAATCGCTGTTTGATATACGGCTTAAATCAAACATCCAATAAAAACGCAAAACTAAAAAGCAGTTCAAATAAAACCAAATGATGATTTTTTTCAAATTACCTTATTGGTGTTGAGCTGTTTTTAGTATTCTCATATTCACCAAAAGCACGTTTACTAAAAATTTAGTGTTTGATGATTTGATAAATATGCACACTATCTAAATTTAAATGATTTGGTTTTTTTATCATAACTGACTTGCAGCGCACTCACTTGCCAAACAACAACATGCCAACACTTCGTCCTCCTCCAACATAACCAAAGGCGGATATTTTTGGTGGATTTCGCCTGACATGTGCTTAATCTTTATCCGGCATGCCCCACAATACCCCTGTTGACACTCAAAACGCACATCACGGTGATGAGTACGCAGCATACCATCCAATAATGTTTCGTCTTGATGCAAATAAAATCGCATCTCATCTGTAAATACCCAGCTCATCAGTTTGCTTATTTTTATCTTATTGACTTTATTTTTGTTTTTATTGACTGATTTGAATTTGATTTGAGTATCAAATTTACATTAATTACAATTCAAAACCACCCAAGTCCATCTCGCCTAAATCACTGTCAATTTGACCCACCAAATAAGTTGTGATTTCGGTTTCTTGGGGGCAACTTGTACATTATCGCTTGATAGCTCAAGCATTAATCCAAGGAATTGGATTGGATTTGGTAGCAAAAATTGCAGGCAACCCAATTGCTGTCATGCGAATGTTGGTAATATACTCAACATATTGACATAAAATATCTTTATTTAAGCCAATAATTGAACCATCTTTAAATAAATAACCCTGCCCAATCTTTTTTTCTTGGTCAGCCGCAACTTTAAAAAAATTTCAATAGCTTGATTAGTGCATTCTTTGGCAATTTCCACCATTTCAGGGTCATCTTTACCTTGCTGCATTAAATTAATGATGTGCTGCGTGCCATTTAAATGCAAAAGCTTCATCACGAGCAATCATTTTAATAATTTTAGCATTGCCTTCCATAACCTTATTCTCAGCAAACGCAAATGAGCAAGCAAACGACACATAAAAAAACGAATTGCCTCCAATACATTGACGGCTACAAGGCATAAATACAGTTTTTCTTTAACTCTCTTAAGTCGCCTTGACCCGTTAAGTTATATAACTGACTGGCTTCATACAAATCATCATAATACACAGCAATATCTTTAGCGCGAGCTAGAATATGACTATTATCCATAATATCTTCAAAAGACAACACTAGGGTCGCTCACAATATTTTCGGATGATATGCGTATAGCTTCTACTGTGAATGGTTTCACTAAATGACCAAGTTTCAATCCAAGTCTCAAGTTCAGGCAATGATACAATTGGCAGCAAAACGGCATTTGGACTTCTACCTTGAATGCTATCAAGCAAAGTTTGATATTTTTAAATTGCTTAAAAATATGTTGAGCAGGAGCAGAAAGTTCAGCAAAATCAATTCTATCTTTAGAAACATCAATTTCTTCGGGTCGCCAAAAAAAGATAATTGCTTTTTCGATGAGCTGTTCAAATACCGAATGTCTTTGTTGGTCATAACGCGAGACATTGACGGGCTGACCAAAAAAACATGGGTTCTTTTTAAAGGGTCATTTTTAGTGCGCGGAAAGATAGAATATTGCATAATATGCCTATAAATTAATCAATTTTACACCGGTTTTTGGTAGTAAATTATAGCATGATTGCTTATAAAAATTTTGACTGTGATAAAGAATTTCAAGATTTATTAATGATTATCATTCGTCAATAATAATTTGCTGTAAATCTTGTGCCAAAAATAACTTGTTTTGATAAAATTTCTGAGCCTCTTTTCTGATATGAGCCATATTTAACGAATCTGATGTTTCATCATCAAAGCTAGCAAAGCGTGCACTAAAATGCGTTAAAATCAGATTTTTGAAGATTTATTTTTTGCGCAAATATCGCGACTTTTTCAGCACTACTGTGTTTAGGGGTTAAAACCACCTTGGTCGGCAGGTTTGTTTTAAAAATTTTTTTGTAAAATTTCTTGAGTATATGTGGCTTCATGAACAAGAGCTATTGCATTTTGTAAAATTGGCGCTAATATTTCTGGCGTATCATTATCGCCTGCAATCACAATTTTTATGCTTTTTTGTTGATGATTGATAAATTCTCTAGGAATTAATATCTTACCATCAATGTTTATTGGCAATGATTTATCTTGAGCTTTTAAGAATGGTACTCAATGTTTATTATTAATTTGCCAAGCGGTTAATTTATCTATTTTAAGTTTGTCTTTGGATAAATTTTTGAATAATTGAAAAGGCATAACAAAGGGCAGCGGTGAGAGGTTCTACTAATTTCGAACGCTAAATTTGGTAAACCCTCTAATTGCAAATTGGCGATTTCTAAATCATCGGTTAAAAATATCTTCAATTGCAAGAAATATAATAGGATAATTTACGTACAATTCAGTCAGTTCATAAAACGCTGATAATAACTTTTTGTATGGCTTTTTGGCGCAACGATATATAGTGGGGTTTTTGCGATTATGCAAACCCTAAACTTGCCAAAAGCCCAAAAAAGCCCATAGCAATGGTCGCCATGAATGTGAGTAATCAAAATTGCTGACAAACGATTTGGAGAAAGTTTAGTTTTTAGTAACTGGTGTTGAGTGCCCTCTCCGCAATCAATTAAAAACCATGGAGGATTTTTGGCGTGCAAATCATCACCAAGACACTCAAGCGCAATGCCCGATACATTGCGGCTTTTTGGTGGGCATACCACTGGAAGTACCTAAAAAAAGTCAAACGAAACATATTATTATCAATTTTATATAGTTAAAAAGCACACCCGTTAAGTGTGCTTTTGCATCTAACAGCACTTAGATGTCGTAAGGGTCTCTTAACACGATGGTTTCTTTGCGGTCAGCACCTGTTGAAATAATATCCACAGGACAACCCACCAACTCTTCAATACGTTTAATGTAAATCTGAGCATTTTTGGCAAATCTTCAAATTGAGTGACGCCAACAGTAGACTCACTCCAACCCTCTAATGTTTCATAAATTGGGGTGATTTTTTGATAACTTTCAGCATCATAAGCCCCAATGGCTTTATTAACATCTTGATAGTCATAATCAATGGCAATTTTAATTTCTTTTTAAACCATCAAGCACATCAAGTTTAGTTAAACAAATGCCTGTCATAGAGTTTAATGTAACCGCCCTTCTAAGACCGACCGCATCAAACCAACCACAACGTCTAGCACGCCCTGTTGTTGCCCCAAATTCATGACCTACAGTCGCAAGATGATTGCCAATATCGTCAAATAATTCAGTTGGAAAAGGTCCAGAACCTACTCGGGTAGTATAGGCTTTGGTGATGCCTAACACATAATCAAAATACAAAGGACCAAGTCCGGTTCCCGTTGCTACCCGCCTGCGGTAGTATTTTGAACTAGTTACAAAAGGATAAGTACCATGGTCAATATCCAAAAGCGTACCTTGAGCACCTTCAAACATCAGATTCTCACCTGCCAGACGGCGTTGATTTAGCTCTTCAGTAACATCAACAACCATTTCTTTTAGTTCATTTGCCCAAAGTTGGCACAAAGCAAGAGTCTCATCATAATCAATCGCAGGTACTTTGTAGTAATGAGTTAATTGGAAGTTATGATATTCTAATAGCGCTGACAATTTTTGGGGCAAATCGCTACGGAATAAATCCACAACTTTTAAAGCACGACGAGCAACTTTATCTTCATAAGCTGGTCCAATGCCACGCCCAGTGGTACCAATTTTAGCATTTCCTCTTTTAGCTTCACGAGCCTGGTCTAATGCTACATGATACGGCATAATCAGCGGACAAGCTGGTGAAATTCGCAATCTTTGGCGAACTGGCACACCCTTATCCGTCAATTTTTGCATTTCTGCTAACAAAGCATCGGGGGCAAGCACCACACCATTACCAATAAAGCATGTTACGCCATCACGTAAAATACCCGACGGAATCAAATGCAAAACCGTTTTTTCACCACCAACCACTAAAGTATGTCCAGCATTATGACCACCCTGATAACGTGCCACTGCTGATGCTTTTTCGGTCAACAAATCAACGATTTTTACCTTTACCTTCATCACCCCATTGACTACCCAGCACAACAACATTTTTTTACCCATAAACGCTCTCTTAACAATAATAATTAAATTGATTTAAATAATTAAATTGATTTTTGTTGCTATAATTTAGCAAATCTTTTCGTGTATTAAGACAGTTTAGTCATCACCCAGCAAACTTACCAACCACTGTTTTTGCTCTTTATCAAAATATAACACACCATCAATTAAATCAGGCTTATCTTCTTTGGATAAAGGTTTAATAACAATACAGCCCTCATCTTGTAGGTTTTTAATTTGCTGGTCTAAATCTTGAATGCATGCTTGAGTTTTTATCCTGCATATCTGCAAAATCTACCCAAATTACAGTATCTTCTTGCAATTCTACAAAATCAAGTAAGCGATTGATATCCATACTAAATCCAGTAGCTTGGCGTGTATCGCTAGCGCAAAAACGCCCGCCACTAACCAATGCTTGGGTTTGTATGTTTTGAGAAGTTTGAGTGTTTAAATAAATATTAAACACAAGTCCTGTATGATAATGATAACCTGACAATTCTGCTACATCCACACTGACAGTCATGCCTTTTTTAGCGTGACGGGCAGGGTTTAGATTTCATAACACGCTTTTTGAATTTGTTGGTCATTTTTGGCAACGTCTGATAATTTTGTTTAACAGATTATCAGCTGATAGCAAGCTTGTTCCATCAAAAATATGTGTAACTAAAAGTTAAAAATCGACCCCCACCGTCAGGTTTTGACAAAAATCCGTCAATTCAGGCAGTGATTTTTTATTATAAAGCAGCATCAATTGATTAATATCTGCCGCATCCATCGCATGAATTTGGCATAGACGCTTAAAAATTGCCACATGACCAATATCAATGTGCAAATCTTCGCCACCAATTGCGATTTCAGCAAATAGTGACGCAATTAAATCAATCAAAAGACAGTTCACTGGCTGCATCTAAAACATCTTCTACACCAAAATTTCCGCTCCAAGTTGCATTGGGTGCGAAACCAAATAAACCCGTTGGCAAAGTTTTTACCACCTGACCAACATAACAATAGCGACTAATCTTATGCCCATGCTGAGCATCAATGCGGGTAATTTGTGGGGTAATATCAGCACGCACACCCATCGTTCGACCATTCAGCTGGTCAATAATTTTAAAAGTTTGTCGGCGCAAATCTTCATCGGTTTGAGCAAATAAGGTTTGAGTGTATTCAATGAGTGGCGGCGACACCAAACGAAAAACCGTGGGCAGTCAAAACAAACAATAAAGCATCGCGTAAACTTTCCTGTTTTTGAGCATCAACAAACAAAATGTCCGCTACGCCATCAGGCAACAACCAGTCATGATTGGTGGTGAAATAGACACAAAAACTGTTCCTAAACTTATCTAAATGCTAAACTAAAAAAAGCCGTTCCTATTTGGCCTTTTACTTAGTTTATCACAGAAAAAACAAAATGGGGTAGATTTGGCTTAGATTTTTTAGTTTGTGAATTAAACCATAAATAAGTTGATGATAATATCTGTTCAGACACTAATAAAAGAACGGTTTTTAAGTTTATGATGATTTATCATATTTATTGCTGAAATTATTTGTTTTTTTGTTATAATGATTGGCTTTTTTTAGCTATTTAACAACAATTCTTTTTAAATCTCTTGAACAGTTAAGGGGTGCGTGATGCCTGACAAGCTAAAAACCGAACTCGCCGACGAACACACCACTAATTTGGCATATCAAAACGACGACCCTGACCAAAAAGAATATTCTGAAGATTTAGCACCACCCTGACACCCAAGATAGTTATATTTATGGCGACGCCGACGCAACCGAAGAAGATACTTTGGAAAACCATGACGGTTTACGACCCTGATGGCGAGACGCTTTGAAGAGCTTGAAGACAATCCTAGTCCTGATGAAAGCATTGTATGTTACTCTTATTCTCGAAAACAGGTCAGCCAATTGAAACCTTGGCAATTGATGAAGTAAGCCGAACTTTTAACCAATAGCAATCAGTTTATTTGGCTTGGACTATATAATCCTAGTTATGAAACGGTCAAAGAAGTTCAGGATGCTTTTGATTTGCATGAACTTGCCTTAGAAGATGCTTTTGCCGACCACCAGCGCCCCAAAGTAGAAAGTTATGGCAATGATACAATTTTTTTGTGGTAGTGCGTACCGCCAAATTAGAAGACAATCAAATTCGCTATGGTACAACCGCTATCTTTATGGGAAAAATTTTATTATCAGCATTCGCCGTGGCGCATCAAACTCTTATACTCCCGTACGCGAACATTGTCATCGTCGCCCCGAAAACTGAGACTCGGCCCAATTTTTTTGTACTGCACGCTATTTTAGACTTTACGGTGGATAATTATTTGCCAATTACTGACCGTTTGGGTAATTATTTACGTGAGCAAGAACGTAATATTTTTCTTATGAATTTAGTAAATCCACCCTAAAAAGTTTATACGAACTTAAATCTCAGTTAGTACACATGCGAGCGGTTATTTTGCCAGTGCAAGATGTCTGTAATTTTTATCAATCATAAAAATGAGTTGTTATCGGCTTTTTCCCGCTGCTGCCAAACCTTATTTTCGAGATGTCAATGACCATCTTTTTACGCTCCATTGATGCGGTCAATGGTCTAAATGAGATGTTATCGGTGGCAATGGATACTTATATGGCAATTGTTACCATGGGACAAAACGACGTTGTACGAAAAACTGGCGGCATGGGCAGGGATTGCAGCGGTACCAACGGCGGTTGCAGGGATTTATGGCATGAATTTTAAATTTATGCCTGAATTAGACTGGCAATATGGCTATTTTATGGTGCTGTTTTTCTGTGTTTGCAGTTTGTTTTTATTTGCATTGGAAATTTAAAAAAAGCGGGTTGGTTGTAATTTAGATGAATTTTTAACCTGTTAAATCAACCAATCAGCTTTTTATTTAGTTTTTAAGCATAGAACTTATGCTACAATGATAGCTAACCTATCATCATTTGATAGTAGATATTTTAGCATCATGTTTAAGATAATGTTTATCACATCAAGCATTCAAAAGATTTAAGGATTATCATGGCAATGCCGATTCGTGGTGGTATCATCACTTGTAACATTCCTGATTTAGAAACGCTGTATCGCAGTTATTTAGTGTTTATTAACAATGGCGGGCTTTTTGTGCCAAGCGCTCGAAATCATCAAATTGGTGAAGAGGTATTTGTTGCTTTTACCTTACCAGGCTCTAGTGAACGCTATCCTTTAAATGGTAAAATTATTTGGTTAAATGCCAAAGGCACAACCACCAAGCCTTCTGGGTTTGGCATTCAATTTGTAATGATATTAACAGCCAAAAACTTAAAAAAATGAAGTCGAGCGTTTACTTGCTGGCACTAGCGAATCTGACAAACCAACATTTACCATGTAATTTAAAGCAGTTTTGTAAACAGCCAGCTGATGCACTTGGGTTTAGCATTTTGCTTTACCCAAGCCGTGTAATTAATCTTAGTTTTGTTTATCTTATATTTGCCTCTTTTTCAGCAGCTTCAACCGTTTGACGAATTAAAGTATTAATTGTCATCGGTCCAACGCCGTATAGTACTGGTGTATAGGCGGATGCAATACCATCAATACCATTTAACTCAATATCGCCACAACCGCCATCATCTGTTGGATGAAATCCAGCATCAACCACGACTGCACCTTTTTAATCCAAGATTTTTAATCAATTCTGGCACGCCAACCGCTCCAACCACGATGTCTGCCTGCCGAACATGATGGGCTAAATCTTGAGTTTTAGAATGACAAATGGTCACTGTGCAATTGGCGTTTAGTAGCATTTTGCGCCATTGGTTTTACCTAAAATAGCACTGCGCCCAATGACAACAGCATGCTTGCCTGTTAAATCAATTTGATAATGATTCAATAAGTGCATGATTCCTTGTGGAGTACATGAACCATAAGCAGACTCACCCATTGCCATACGACCAAAAACCAAGGCAAGTTACGCTATCAACATCTTTTACCCAAACTGATGCGGTCAAAACAGGCACGTTCATCAATTTGGTTTGGTACAGGGTGTTGTAGTAAAATACCATGAACATCAGGATTGGCATTTAATTCATCAATTTTTGCCAAAAGTTCATCCGTTGTAGTGGTACTTGGCATTTCTACACGAATGCTATCCATGCCAACACGTTTACAAGCGTTTCCCTTCATGCGTACATAAGTTGCTGATGCAGGGTCATCACCTACCAAAATTGTTGCTAAAATTGGTGTGCGTCCTGTCTTTTGCTTTAAATTCGCCACACGCGTAGATAATTCATCTTCGATGGATTTGGCGAGTGCTTTTGCCGTCTAAAAATCAATGCCATATTGGTTACCTTGATATTTGTTTAGGTTTGTTGTTAATTAAGATTGTCTTTAAAATTATGTGTTTGCCATCACCTGCAAAATTAACTTCATCATCTTTTATCGATGCCAATACATGACCACCGTCACTCAATTCGCCAAATAGAATCATTTGCGCCAAAGGTTTTTAGTTTTTCTTGGATGAGTCGCGCCATTGGCCTAGCTCCCATCAACCTATCATAGCCTTTTTGAATCAAATATGTTTTAATTGATTCATCAATATCTAAAAATACCTGTTTTGCTTCTAGCACGCTTTGCAATTCGATGATAAACTTATCCACCACAAAACCAATAGTGTCTTGCGATAATGGTTTAAACTGCACAATAGCATCTAAACGATTGCGAAAATTCTGGGCTAAAGGTTTGTTTAAGAGCTTCTGTATTGTCCTGACTGTAGGTCTTGATGGGTAAAAACCCATAGATGCCCGGCTGATGCTGTCTGCGCCAGCGTTGGTGGTCATGATTAAAATAACCTGTTTAAAAAGAGACCGTACGTCCATTATTATCAGTGAGTGTACCATTATCCATCACTTGTAACAGTAAATTAAATACATCAGGGTGTGCTTTTCAAGTTCATCAAGCAGTAACACACAATGTGGGTGCTGATTGACTTTTTCGGTTAAAAAGTCCACCTTGGTCAAACCCCACATAGCTGGGAGGAGCGCCAATCAGTCGCGATGCGGTATGCGCTTCCATATATTCACTCATATCAAAACGAATCAGCTCAACACCCAGTGTACTAGCAAGCTGCTTGGCAATTTCTGTTTTGCCGACACCCGTTGGGCCTGCAAATAAAAATGCCCCAATGGGTTTATTTAATGGTTTTAAGCCTGCTCGAGCTAATTTAATGCTATCACTGACTTGTACAATAGCTTCGTCTTGTCCAAAAACCACATGCTTTTAAATTGCGTTCTAGGGTTTTAAAACCTGCGTATCATCACGCGATACTGATTTTGGTGGAATACGTGCGATTTTGGCAACGACCGCTTCAATTTGTGGCGTGTCAATGGTTTGTAATTTCAGTATTTTTGAGCAGTTTTAATATAAAGTTTTGGTATTTGCTCCAGCTTCATCAATTACATCAATAGCTTTATCTGGTAAAAACGGTCATTAATATGTTTTGCAGACAACTCTACCGCTGCTGTGATGGCGTCTTCAGTATAATGCACTCGATGAAAAATTTTCATACTGCTCTTTTAACCCCTGTAAAATCTCAATGGCGTCTTTAATACTGGGTTCTTTCACATCTATTTTTGAAATCGCCTTGATAAGGCATGGTCTTTTTCAAAAATTGGCGGTACTCAACAAATGTTGTTGAGCCGATACATCTTAATTCGCCATTTGCCAGTGCAGGTTTAATCAGATTGGATACATCCATACTGCTATTCATACTTGTACCCGCCCCAATGATGGTGTGAATTTCATCAATGAATAAAACGGCATTGGGCTGTTTTTTATCGCAAGTAATAACTCTTTGATACGTTTTTTTCAAAATCGCCTCGATATTTTTGTTCCCGAAATCAATGACCCAATATCCAAGCTATAAATTACCACATCCGATAAGGCTTCTGGAGCCTTTCCATTAACAATTAGCCACGCCAATCCTTCAGCAATGGCTGTTTTACCAACGCCAGGGTCGCCAACTAATAACGGATTATTTTTACGGCGGCGACATAAAAATCTGCGCCGTGCGTTCAATTTCGCCTGTCCGTCAATCAAAGGGTCAGTCAATCCTTTTTTGGCGCGCTCATTTAGATTTTGAGTCCAACTGGTTAAGGCGTTTTTGCTTGGCAGACTTATCAGTGGTTTGATTGCTTTCTTCATCAGATTGGTCGTTTTCTTCTTGTTCATGAGATAAATAACGCTGAACAACCAATCCCGACACGCCTTGAGCATTTAGCAAAAGAAACTGCATGGGAATCTTTTTTTCTTTAAACATTGCAACCAGAACATCCACACCAGTAATTGGGCGGTTTTCGCCGTTGGTCTGATTGTGCCAAATTGCCCTTTGCAGCACACGCAAGAACGCTTTGGAGGTAGTTGGCAATTTCTTACTATTTTTGGAACATAAGCTTCAATATATGCCATCAGTTCTTCTTTAACGAGCAACAAATCAACTTCGCAAAGCTTGTAGTACCACTTTGGCATCATCATCATCAATCAGTCCAAGCAACAAATGCTCAATAGTAACAAATTCATGGTTACTAGAAATGGCAAATTGCTCAATAAATTGGCGAGTTTCTTCAAATTCTTTACTAAACATTATCGTCGCTTATAACAGTTTTTAGGGTAACCAATAAAGGAAAATCACAGGCTTCGGCAAGTTCCAAAACTTTGGTTACTTTCATCTCAGCAATTTCTTTTTGGATAAGTTGCTATCACTGCCTGCCCTTGATTATGTATTTGCAACATAACCATCACAGCTTTATCTCTTGTATAATCAAAAAAATCTAACAACACATTGACCACAAAGTCCATGGTTGTGTAATCATCGTTGTGCATAATTACCGCATACAACACGGGTTCTTTAGGCATAGTTTGAGGTTTAACAGTTAAAAACATCAATATCATCATCAAAAATGTTCGTTTGACATAAATTAACACTACTAAGCGACAAACAAAACCTGCAAAAAGCAGGTTATTTAAATTATTGACCAATTGGTCTGGCACTGAGTTCTTTTTCATTAACACCATCAGGCATGCTAACCACTTTACCCACTTGCCAATTATAAAGTTGCTCTGTATCTTCTGAACCAGCTTTTTAAATCCAACTTGATTTGTTTAGGTTCAAATCCTCAGGCATTACAAAACGTCCACGAATATGAGCAATGCCCTTAATACTGTAAGTTGCTGGCTTAACAGGAATTTCCACCATATTTGTAGCATTAAGCAGGGTAATTTTTGGCATCATGGTGACTGATTGCCCTGATTTATCCACCATCGCTACATCAAAACGATATTCAAACGTTCGATCAGGCATGGAAACGATTTCAGATGCCAGCACCTTTAATGGTACGCCACCTTGTTTTTGCCACACTTTGTAATAACATGGTGTTTAACTGTTCTAATTGCAAGTTAGTTGTTTTTGATAGACTCATTTTGCTCATGTAATGATTGAATGTTTTTAGTCCAATATCACGCTCTTGAATCGCAGTTTCTAATTTTTGTTTTAATGCGGTTTCTTGTGCCAAGTCAGCCTGATTTTTCTGCTTCCATTTTTCTTCTACTGCTTCATTAATGGCACTGCGCATACCTTGCTTTTTGACCCTATGTGATAGCCAAATACCGCCATCACAATCGCCACAAATATCACCACACCTGCAAACAAAACAAAAAAATTTGCTGTGTAGAGCCACGTTGATGATAAAAATGAAACTTAGTCATACTCATGTATTTATTGCTCAATTGTGAATTTGTCACATTATAGCAAAAATTACCCAAACATTAATGGATTTTTCACAATCAACAATCAAGTTTGGGCAAATTTTTTACAGACAAGCAGTAGAAAATTACCGACAAGTTACATTTTTTTAGGTAGAAATCGTGGGATTTTGTGCCTTTCTTAACATTGCATATAGACCGCCTGTCGTTAATGAACCAATAGCAATTGCAGATAAATACAATATCGGTTTAGATACAAAAGGAATGACAAACAATCCGCCGTGTGGTGCTTGCAAGGCGATACCAAAACCCATACAAATTGCGCCTGCTAACGCTCCGCCAATAACTGATGAAATAATGACTCGAGCAGGGTCGGCTGCTACAAAGGGCAACGCGCCTTCAGAAATAAAAACACAGTCCTAAAACAAACGATGCTTTGCCAGCATTTTTTTGGTTTTCATTAAATTTACGCCCAGCAATCCAGGTAGCAATCGCCATGCCAATCGGCGGAACCATACCTGCCGCCATCGCCGCAGCAATCGGTGTATAAACACCTGAGGCAATCATTCCCACTGAAAACGTATAGGCAGCTTTATTGACAGGACCACCCATATCCGTACACATCATAGCACCAATAATCAATCCTAAAATCACAGCATTCATTTCACCCATATTGGTTAGCCAATTTTTAAGGCTTCCATCAAAGCAGCTACAGGCGGATTGATAATATACACCATAGATAAACCAACCAATAACGTACCCAATAGTGGCAAAATCAAAATGGGTTTTTAATGACGTCAAACTAGCAGGCAGATGAATTGTATTATTTAAAAAAATTTAACCGTATATCCTGCTAAAAATCCGGCAATAATACCGCCTAAAAATGCCTGCTCCTGCCGTTGTTGCCAGCATACCTCCTGTCAAAGTCAACTGCAAGTCCTGGTCTATCAGCAATGGAATATGCGACATAACCTGCAAAATACTGCAATCATTAAATGAAATGCTGCGCCACCACCAACATCCATCAACGCCTTAGGTAGGCCAAAAAGCAATTGCCTCGTCTTTAAAGGCTTCCACACCAAACATAAATGACATGGCAATTAATAGCCCGCCTGCCACCACCAAAGGTAACATGTGGGACACACCTGTCATTAAATGTTGATAAATGCCTTTTTCTCTTGGGTTTGGTCATCTGTTTGGGCTTGGGCGTGATTTTTGGTAGGTGCTGGCGGTTTCTAAGGCTTTATTAAATTCTTGTTCAGTTTTTTTAAGTGCTAGCCCAGTTGAAGTTTTGTACATTTTTTTGCCAGCAAATTTAGTCAAATCTACATCGATATCTGCCGCCACAAAGACCAAAATCCGCTGCCGCGACTTCTTCAGGTGTAATAATATTGCCCGCCCCCACTTGACCGCGGGTTTCTACTTTGATTTGCCAACCTTTGGCTTTTTGCATAATTTTCAATTGCTTCAGCTGACATAAATGTATGAGCAACACCCGTTGGGCACGCAGTAACTGCAACAATGTTAAGCGGCCTATCTTGATTAACTGGTTGATTGTGATGATTTTTAGGCGTTAAAATCTCTGTTAAATAATCTAGGTCATCAAAAAGCTGATTATCCAGTGTTTTGGTAATTTAGGTAAATGGTATTTGCTTTTATCCATTTTGCTGCTGATGACCAATCACAACAAAAAAATACCATCTTGATTATAATCACTGTTTGCAATAGTGACGGTTGCCCCCAATCTTTGCAAACTATTTTTGTAATTGTTTTGCCAAAAGCAGACTGATTGCTAAAGGTTCTTTTGGGTAAAATTGTGAAGGTAGAATGTTTGATGTCCATTTTATGTACCTATTTAATTGATGATGCTTATTAAGATTTAAGCGATACCTTTATCAAAAATTTGTACTTTAGCAATCAAGTTTAATAGCTCATTACGTTTTGGTACTTGTACGCCAATCACAGTAACGGCATGCGCAGATAACGCGGTTGTATGACATAGCAGTGTCTTATCATCAAAGTTTTGAAGCAGCCCAAAAAAATCATACCAGCAACCATAGTGTCGCCTGCCCCAACGGTGCTTTTTAACGGTCATTTTTGGAGGTATAGCATGATAAATTTGACGCTTTTGACCTGATTTTTTTAAACCAATGAACCCCTTTATCCCCCATAGAAACTAAAACATGCTCAATATCGCCTGAAATTTCCTGAATAGCGGATAACTGTTCATCAAGCGTGGTAATTTGTCTATCAAACGCACCAGACAACTCATCATTATTTGGTTTGATAAACCATAAATTATGTTTTAAAGCGGTTTTTAGAGCATCACCACTGACATCAACGGCAATTTTTGTGTTATTTTTGAGTTAATAAATCCAACAGCTCATCAAAATCTCTAGTTGTAAACCCCTTGGGCAGGCTGCCTGCCACCAAGACTGCATCTGCTTCTTTTGGCATACTGGACAAGGCGTTTAAATAAAACTTGTTTTTGCGTCGTTATCTATCAAAAAAACCTTGACCGTTGATATCTGTTGTACAGCCTTGTTTGTCTACTATTTTAACGTTGGTACGTGTAGCACCTGTAACTTTTTGTAAAACCATCGGTTAACTGACCCTATACCAGCATCACCAATAAAGGTTTTATGACTTTTTAAATAAACGCTCAAAAATCTCATCATTATCATCGCCCAGAAATCCAGATGCAATCGCATTGATACCCAGTTCTGATAATACATGGGCAGCATTTAAACCCTTACCTGCAGCTCCAAGCTGATTTTCACTTGCCCGATTAACTGCACCTAATGTCAATACATCTCAGAGTAATCGTCAAATCAATAGCAGGATTTAAAGTAATACATAATACAGTTTTCATGAATTTACTCACTTATTTTTATTCATCACGGATTAAAGCTCGTACTTCTTGACTTGTGGCGCATGATAAGGCTTTTTAGCAAGAGTTTGGCATTCTTGTAAATTAAGTTCACGAATTTGGGCTTTAGTTAAGGCAATGCTTGTACTTGACATACTAAGCTCATCCACGCCTAAGCCCAGTAAAATTGGCACTGCTTTTTTTCATCGGATGCAAGCTCGCCACACACACCAACCCATTTTTCCATAAGTGTGTGCCGCTTGAACTGTTTTGTCAATCAATCTTAAAATACTTGGGTGCAGACCATCAGCATCTTTAGAAAGCGTTGGATGCCCACGGTCAATTGCTAGTGTATATTGAGTTAAATCATTTTGTGCCTACACTGAAAAAAATCTACTTCTTTAGCAAAAATCTTCTGCCATAATTGCTGCGCTTGGTACTTCCATCATAATACCTGCTTGCAAATTATCATGTGGGTACTCTTGCAGCACATCATCCAAAATGGCTTTTTGCGGCTCGCCACTCTTCTATCCTGCCAATCATTGGAAACATGATGCGCAAATCGCGACCCTTAGATGCCGCAATCAAAGCTGTTAATTGGTCTTTGAGCAGTTTTGGTTGTTCTAGCGTTAAACGAATGCCACGCACTCCCAAAAAAATGGGTTTTTCTTCAGCAGGCATTGGCAAATAAGGTAAGGGTTTATCACCCCCACATCCAACGTTCTTACCACCAAAGGGCGGTCTTCTAAATCATTGAAAACTTTCTGATAATCTAAAATTTGAGTTTGCACATCTGGCATGTTGTGATGCGCCATAAAACCAGTTCGGTTCGCAGTAGCCCAACCGCTTCGGCACCATTCTTGACTGCAAGTTGAGCATCATTAACATTGCTTAAATTTGCAGCAATTTCTACTCGATGACCGTCCTTGGTGATTGCAGGTTGAAAGGCTTGTTCTTTGGCAAGAGCTTTGCGTTTAGCAAAATTAGCTTGAGCAATCTGACAGTCGTTCACCATATTTTGGTCAGGTGAAACCACAAAATAGCCCCCTGCCGCCATCAATCAATACCACAAGTCCTTGATGAATGCTTAATACGCCACCAGCACCAACAATTGCAGGAATGCCCAAAGCTCTTGCAATAATAGCACTGTGTGAGCTTGCTCCCACCTTGGGCGGTTAAAATGCCTCGCCACTTTTTGGGGTCAAGTTTTGCAACATCTGATGGAAGCAAATCTTGCTTAATTAAAATATAAGGCTCATCAGGTTCAACATCCAAATCTTGACCAGTAAGCTTCATCAAAACCTTTTGTCCAATATCTCGCAAGTCAGCGGCGCGTTCTGCCAGCAGATGATTTCCTACCAAAGACTGAGTTTTTGCCATTGCTTCAATGTGCGCATGCCAAGCGGCGGCAGCGGATAACCCTTCATCAATGCTATCTTGCGCGCCAAAGATGATTTCTTCGTCTTCTAATAATGCTACATGCGCAGCAAAAAAATCTTGGCAATGGAAGTTTTGGTGGCATTTTTCCACTAATTTTTTTAGGTCAGTTTTAACATCATGAATCGCCTGCATCAATTTTTTCTGTTTCAGCGGCAGAATCTTTAGCTGTCATTGAATAACTAAAAGTTTTGGGGGTAATAACATAAGCCTTTGCTATTGCAAATCCTGACGATGCAGGCGTGGCATAAATTTTTCTCGCCATACTCAATGGTAAATGCAGTTGAATTTTCAAGATTGGATTGTTGGGTTGATTTTTTTGATGAAGAATGGATGAAGAATTTTGTACGGGTACCACGTCTTCACCTAAGCCTGATTGCACCAATTCAATTAATTTTGGTAAAAAAATCAATCGCATCGGTATTTGGTTCGGCAATAAAAGTGAGTGTTTGTCCATGTGTACCGCCAAGTGATAAAAGACGCGCCAAACTTTTTGCAGAGACAAACACCCCATTATCCACACTCACCCGAATTTCACCTTTTGCCTGTTTTGCCATATCAGACAACAGTGTCGCCGGACGAGCGTGCAAACCTAGCGGATTAACAATTTGAGTGGACTGGTTTTTGCCAATCAAGCGCTTCTTCGGCATGTAACAATCTGGCAATTTGTTTAGCGGATTGATTTAAGTCGTGGTTAAAATCATGACTAAGCAAAACATCATAAACTTTGGACAATCTGGCTGTGTCCATATGCGCATTACTAGCAATAACTGCCAATGCCTTGACTTTTATCTTTTTGATACATAATCGGTTTTTTTAGCCACCACCAAAGATAATGCTGACTGATGAATGTTATCGTCTTCTAAAATTAAAGCATAAATGGCTTGGGATAACTTGGTTAAGACGGGTTTGATAGTTAAAACACTGTCTAATATACCGCCTGATTTTTAATAAGGCACACGCCTGATAAGACAGCTCATCCAAATCACCAGCAGCGACATCGGTTTTTAATTAAGTTTTTCATGTAAAAAGCAAACTATCAGGCACACCATTGATGATTGTTATCAATTCATCCGCAGTTTGAGCGTTTTTTTGATTTTATCCTCAACATTATCAGATAAAGTGCGGGTTAATAATTTTTAAAATGTCTAAATGTTCATCAGATTTTTGCTGCTATTACTGCCGCCAAATACACCTTGTCACCAGCATCATTCCAAATCACCCCATTAGAAAAAAATGCACCAGACGAACACCCGTATTATAAATAAGGCTTCGTGAATCTGGTGTACCATGTGGTATTGCAACACCTTGACCTAGATAAGTGGACGCTTTTAGCTTCACGATTCTTTAACCCTTGCAAATAATCGCCGTGAGTTAAACCATCTTCATGTAAAATATCAGCAAGCAGTTGCAAGGCTTCTTCTTTTGTATTTGCCTTTAGCATTCATACGTACATCTTTTTGTAGTCAAGGCTAACATAACCGCTCCTTTATAGTCAGGGCTAAAAAAATCGCTGAATTGATAAAATATCATCATAAAATTGCACCATTCTAGCATTTTTTTATCAGATAAACCGCCTATTATTACAAAAATATTTTCAAAATAAAAAAAGCAGATTTTCCAGTGGAAATCTGCTTAAAAGTAATTAAAGATACAATTTAAATATTAAATGCTTTTTTTAGGTATAAAGCACCTGCAAAATTTCAAATTCTAGTAAACCGCCAGGCGTTTGAATTTTTGGCTTCATCGCCTTCAGATTTACCAATGAGACCGCGGGCAATTGGCGAGTTTACTGAAATTTTACCAATTTTAAAATCAGCTTCATCCTCACCCACAATTTGATAGCGACGTTCTTCGCCATTATCAATATTTTCCAGTACCACGGTAACCCCAAACACCACACGACCTTCTTTTGGGCAGTTTGGCAGGGTCAATTACTTGCGCGCCACTTAATTTAGCTTCAATATCGCGGATACGAGCTTCACATAATCCCTGTTGTTCACGAGCAGCATGATATTCAGCGTTTTCCTTTAAATCACCATGTTCACGAGCTTCGGCGATTGCGGTGGTAATGCGAGGACGCTCTACGGTTTTTAATTGTTTTAATTCAGCTTCTAAAGCAGCATGTCCTTGAGGGGTCATCGGATAACGTTGCATAAAAATTCTCCTATTTTTTTAATAAAACAATTTAGTTTTTATCAAATTTTTTTATCAAAAAGATATAGTGAAAAACACCACGCCTTTTGGGGTGGTGTTGTTTATAAATTTGGTTAAATTTGAAGGTATATTAACAGGTTTATTTGCAATTATCAAGCACTTAAATCTTGCAGTTTATACACATCAAATGGCAACGACACTTCGTAAGCTTTTGCATACTGCTTGAGCAGCACTAATGGTAGTTACATAAAAAGACTTTACCTTGCAAAGCACTGCGGCGAATGGAAAAAGAATCTTCCTGAGACTGTTTTGCCTTCAGTGGTATTAATCACCATTGCAATTTCACCATTTTTAATCGCATCTACAATATGCGGTCGACCTTCAGTAACTTTGTTAATTTTTGACAAGCAATGTCTGCTTCATCAATTACTTGGTAAGTGCCACTGGTTGCTACCAGCTCAAAAACCCTAAATCCACCAAAGACTGTGCCACCGCAACAACGTATTTTTTTGTCGCTATCACGTACAGATAAAAAAAGGCTTTTTAATTTCGCCCTTGGTTGGTAGTCCTGGCAAACGTTCATTGGACGCAATCACTGCTTTATAAAACGCTTCACCAAAGGTTTTACCCACACCCATGACCTCACCTGTCGATTTCATTTCAGGGCTTAAAATGGGGTCAACACCTGGAAATTTAGCAAATGGGAATACCGCTTCTTTAACTGAGTAATGATTTGGGATAATCTCCTGCACAAAACCCTTGCTCTGTCAATGTTTTTGCCTGCCATGCAACGAGCCGCAACTTTCGCCAAAGACGTACCAATACACTTAGAAACAAAGGGCACAGTGCGACTAGCGCGTGGATTAACTTCTAAAAATATAAACCGTATTATTCTTGATGGCATATTGTACATTCATCAAACCCACCACCCCAAGCTCTTTTGCCATAGCGATGGTTTGCGTGCGAATTTGGTCTTGAATTTCTTGACTGAGTGAATAAGGTGGAAGTGAACATGCCGAATCACCAGAATGCACGCCTGCTTGCTCAATGTGCTGCATAATGCCGCCAATTACCACATTTCTACCATCAGATACACAATCTACATCCACCTCGATAGCGTCATCAAGGAAACGGTCTAGTAGCACCGGAGCTTCATTTGATGCCTGTACGGCGGTTTTAAGATAATGACGGAGTTCATCTTCATTATAAACGATTTCCATCGCTCGCCCACCAAGCACATAAGAAGGACGCACCACTAAAGGATAGCCTACCTCTTTGGCGCGAATAATTCCCTCATCAGTGCTGGTTGCCAATGCGTTTTGGTGGTTGATTAAGATTTAGCTGAATCAACATGCGCTGAAAACGCTCACGGTCTTCAGCACGATCAATCGCATCAGGACTGGTACCAATAATCGGCACGCCCGCCTCTTCTAAAGCACGTGCTAATTTTTAGGGAGTTTGACCGCCATATTGTACAATTACGCCCCTAGTGCTGCTCAGTACGAACAATCTCAAGCACATCTTCTAATGTTACAGGCTCAAAATACAAACGGTCTGACGTATCATAATCCGTAGACACTGTTTCTGGGTTACAGTTTACCATGATGGTTTCGTAACCATCTTCACGCATAGCAAGAGCAGCATGAACACAGCAATAATCAAATTCAATACCTTGACCGATGCGGTTTGGACCTCCGCCAATTACCATGATTTTTATCTTTGTTAGTTGGGCGAGCTTCACATTCCTCATCATAGCTTGAATACATATATGCAGTGGACGTCTCAAACTCTGCAGCGCATGTATCGACACGTTTGTAAACAGGATGCACCCCCAAATTCCAGCGATGCTTACGAAACTGTTTTTGACTGATTCCCATTAAACTTGCAATGCGCAAATCACTCATGCCTTTTACGTTTAAACTGACGAATATTTTTCAGCAGTCAAATCGCTCAAAAACCTAAAGCTTTGATTTGATTTTTCTGTGCGTACAATGTCTTCAATTTGCACTAAAAACCAGCGGTCAATCTTAGTACATAAAAACACATCATCAAGACTTAATCCATGACGAAATGCCTCAGCAATATAAAAAAATACGTTCAGGTGTTGGAATGGTTAAGCGATTTTTGATTTCACTGATGATACCATCTTTGGTTTTGTTTTTCGGTGTCAATAATTTCATCAAAACCTGTTGCGCCTGTTTCAAGCCCACGTAAGGCTTTTTGCATAGACTCTTGGAAATTACGCCCTAATTGCCATCACCTCACCCACTGACTTCATTTGAGTGGTTAATGTGTTTTTCCGCTTGAGGGAATTTTTCAAAATTAAATCGAGGTACTTTTGGTCACTACATAATCAATAGACGGTTCAAAAAGAAGCTGGGGTCTTACCGCCTGTAATGTCATTTTTTAACTCATCTAATGTATAACCAACAGCAAGTTTGGCAGCAATTTTAGCGATTGGGAAACCCGTTGCTTTTACTTGCTAGGGCAGATGAGCGGCTTACGCGAGGATTCATCTCAATAACCACCATACGCCCATTTTCAGGATTAATACCAAACTGCACATTAGACCCACCTGTTTCTACGCCAATTTCACGCAGGACGGCGATGGACGCATTGCGCATGAGCTGGTATTCTTTATCAGTCAATGTTTGGGCAGGCGCAACCGTGATACTATCGCCTGTATGTACACCCATTGGGTCAAAGTTTTCAATAGAACATACGATGATGCAATTGTCTTTTTTTGTCACGCACCACTTCCATTTCATATTCTTTTCCAGCCAATCAAACTTTCATCAATCAATAGCTGGTGCGTTGGTGACAAATCAAACCCTCGCTGACAAATTTCAAGAAATTCATCACGATTATAAGCAATTCCACCACCACTGCCGCCCATCGTAAATGACGGACGAATAATTACTGGAAACCCAAAACGTGCTTGAATTTCCAATGCTTGTTCCATGGTTTCTGCAACATCTGCTCGAGGACACTCCAAACCAATTTTTTTCATAGCCTTATCAAAAAGCTCACGGTCTTCAGCTTTTTTCAATAGCTTCTTTGGTTGCTCCAATCAGTTCACAATTGTACTTTTTTTAATACGCCATATTTGTCCAAATCAAGCGCACAGTTTAAAGCCGTTTGCCCGCCCATGGTTGGCAAAAATCGCATCAGGGCGTTCTTTATCAATAATACGCTCCACCGTTTGCCAAGTAATTGGCTCAATATAAGTTGCATCCGCCATCACAGGGTCGGTCATGATAGTTGCTGGGTTTGAATTGACCAAAATTACTCGGTAGCCCCTCTTCACGCAGGGCTTTTGCAGGCTTGAGCGCCTGAATAATCAAACTCGCACGCCTGCCCAATGACAATTGGACCTGCTCCAATAATTAAAATTGATTTAATATCACTGCGTTTTGGCATAATTTATACTCACTTTTTATAAAATTTTTTTATTACAATTAACTGATAAACTCTATCACTCTTTAGTTTGATTTAATTGGGTAAATAAAATTCACCCTGACCAACTTGAATCACCTGACTGCCAACATAAATATTTTGCTCATCATCTATTTTTAGCAGCAAACGATTAGCTCGCCCCATGTCATCACCCTGACAAATAGTATATGTTAATGGATAATTATTTTGACTGATAAAATACGCCCCAAGATTGGCGCATGCAGAACCTGTGCCGCTATCTTCTACCATCACTGAATTTTGCTCAAAAAAACATACGCGAATGAATGCACTTGCCATCACAAACCCAATAATAGATAGAAGGTTCTTTGGTTGATTTAAATGGGTTTTCTGCATTTAAGGCGCGAAGTTTTGCAATATCAATGTGTAAATTTTTCAAAGCTTGACGATTACTAAGTTCAATTAAAATTTGTTGTGTGCCACTATTTACAAAATACGCTCGCCCTACAATATCATCAACATCCAAACCACTGAGTTTTGCTAGTGGCGACTTATCTGTTTGGCTTTTGGTGATATCAAAACCCTTTATCTTCATTTGCACATGGTCTTTATCAATAAAAACTTGCACAGGCTTGGCTTTGGTATTTAATATAAATTCATCAGGTAATAAGTGGTTAAGCTGCTTTTAAAATAAATGCTGAACCTAGTGTTGGATGTCCTGCCAAAGGCAGTTCGTAATTAGGTGTAAAAATACGTAAACTAGCCGCCGCTTTATCATCATTTGATGAAAAAATAAACACCGTTTCACTTAAATTGAACTGCCTAGCAATCGCTTGCATCTCATCATCCGTCAAATTATCCGCTTGAGGAAAAACTGCTAAAGGATTGCCACCAAAATGGCTATGAGCAAAGACATTAACCAGATGATAAGGGCGGGCTTGCATTTTTTGATTTACCCTATTCAAAAAAGTCTTCATCAATTTCAAAAATTTCCAGAATTTCTTTTAGTTTGAATGCCTACCTTATATCTAATCATCAAAGTTGCTAGCTCTTGTCCATCAATCAAAATAATCTTTCCGAGTAATTTTTGAGCATAATCTTTAGCGCTTTTGGTGAAAGATGAGGTGGTGATAAATACGCCTCTTTCTACGCCATTACCCTGTAAAGCTCCTGAAAATGACTGCAATTCTTTTTGATCCAACGGTATTTCCTCTGGAGTATCGTTTTGCTTGAATGTAGATATTTTGAATACCAAGTGGGTCTTGCTTAATCACCCCATCAATACCGCCATCATGGGATTTACCTGTATGCTCAAATAAATTTTCTTTACCTCCATAACCCATTGCCAGTAGCAATTTTAATACTGCTTTTTTTCAAAAATAAGGGTGTACCTTGTTGTAGTCTATTTTAAAAGTTCTAATACAACTTCGGTTTCTATTTCTTTAATGGCATTTTTGGCTTGGCTTTCAAAATCAAATTCTTCAGCCTCATAGGTATTATCTAGGTCAATTTCATCTGATAAATTGTTTTTTTCTTTTTAGCTCTACTCTGCGTTCTGAGATATTTTTCGCCATTCTGGCAAATCAACCTCACAATAAAGCTTTTCACCTAATTTCTGTTTTGTCCCTGCCAAAGTTCGGCAACCTTTAAGCCAGTGGGCGTGATTTGGTAAGTTGCCTTACGGATACGATTTAAAATGCCCGCCTTGGTAAAAAGAAGTGATAGCCCACGCGATAGAATTTTTTCAACTTTAGATTGTCCAAAAGGAAATCTTTAAAGACAATATTTCATCAGAAAAACCACCATTTCTGATAGTATCGCTATAAATTTCTTGGCGTGTACGAACTTGATTATCTGCCATCAACTTTAACACCAATGCACGACATTCATCCCTGATTTTTTTCTAGTATTAAACTTCATTTCATTTGCTCAATTTATAAAAGTGAGTATTTTTACGATAAAAATATACCACAATCTACGCTTTCGCCTGTTCCATTGCCCGAATAAATCTATCAAAAAGCGGTGAACAATCGTGTGGTCCTGGGCTAGCCTCTGGATGCCCTTTGAAAAACTAAACGCCGCCCCTATCGGTGCGCTCAATGCCTTGATTTGAGCCATCAAACAGCGAACGGTGCGTGGCTCGTAGCGTGGCAGGCAGTGTTGTTTCGTCTACACAAAAAGCCGTGGTTTTGGGATGTAATCATCACCGTGCCATTATCCAAATCTTGTACAGGGTGGTTTGCCCCATGATGACCAAATTTCATCTTCATCGTCTTAGCACCGCTCGCCAGTGCCAGCAATTGATGCCCCAAACAAATGCCAAACACAGGGATTTTGCTCGTTTCAATAATAGTGCGAATGCTGTCAATGGCATAATCACACGCAGACGGGTCGCCGTGTCCATTGGATAAAAAAAGATACCATCTGGATTCATGTCCAATACTTTTTGAGCGGGCGTTTGAGCTGGTACAACGGTTAAACGACAACCTCTATCTACCAGCATACGTAAAATATTGGTTTTTACCCCAAAAATCATAAGCTACTACATGAAATTTTTCTGCAATCTCATCGCCTAAGTTAACAAAACGACCACCAGATTGGGTAGTTTTGGCATTACGTCCATCATGCGCCAATTGCCACGAGCCTTGTGTCCATGTGTAACCTTTGGGGTCACAACATTCTTTTTGCCAAATCCATACCATTCATGGATGGCGTGTTTTTGGCAAGTTCAATGGCTTCTTCTACATTCAGCTGACCTGCTTCATCAGCAGTCATAATGCAGCCATTTTGAGCTCCTGTTTGACGCAATCTTGTGGTCAGTTTACGAGTATCAATCTCGCCAATGGCAACAACGTTATGTTTTTAGATAATCTGACAACGAAAGTGTAGCTCTAAAATTTGAATGCAGCAGTGGCAAATCACGAATAATCAGACCACTTGCCCAAACTTGATGAAGATTTCCCTGATTCGCTATCCTCATCATTACAACCAGTATTACCAATATGTGGGTAAGTTAAAGTAACCATTTGCTTAGCATAACTTGGGTCAGTCAAAATTTCCGGTAACCTGTCATTGCAGTATTAAACACAACCTCACCTGTTGTATACCCTTCTGCACCAATTGCCACGCCATAAAAATGCTACCATCTGCCAAAGCTAAAACTGCTTTTGTCATATTTGCCACTCCCAACTGATTGTTTTTTTGCTCATTAATTTTTTAAAATTGGTAAATTTTAGGCAAAATTTTTTTGGCATACCGCCAAATTATTTTTATTGATAATTTCACACAAAAATTTTTACATAAAAAGTGAACATTTATAAAAGAAAATAACTTAACTGGTTATCATAGATAATGGTTAAGTTGTTTGCTTTCATAATTGCTCACTTACTTAGATTTGGGCTATTATATACAAAAAAATACAAAATGCCTAGTCTTTCATAAAAATTTTTATGAATTTACTCTAGCTTTTACAGATATTGATTTAATAAATTTGTAAAAATTTTTACTGGTAATTTGTCCAATCTCTTCACTAGTTTTATCAGAAAATTTTACCCAAAAATTCAGCTACATAAGGTACATAAACAGGCGAATTTTCTTTACCACGCTTAGGCACAGGAGCAAGATAAGGGGCTATCTGTTTCAATTAAAATGCGATCTAGTGGCAATTTTTAACAACGGCTTGCAAATCTTATGATTTTTTTAAAAGTAACAATGCCTGAAAGTGAAATATATAGCCCCAAATCCAATGCTTTACGTGCAAAAATCATAGTCTTCAGTAAAACAAATGAATAATTCCATGTTCACATTTTTGAGTTGTCAATAAATCCAATGTATCCTGATAAGCATTGCGAGTATGCACAATGATGGGTTTTTAGCAATTTTGCCAGCTTGAATGTGAGCAATAAAACTGGATTTTTGAGCAGATTTTTTTATCTGCATCCCAATAATAATCAAGTCCTGTCTCACCAAATGCCCATACATTTTCATTATTAAAAGATATAAGTTTTTCAGCAGTAACGCTGGTTAATACATCAATATCTTGACAAGGATGTATGCTCCCACACTCATACCAATATTAATCCCATCATCACTTAATTTTGTCCAATTTTCAATCTCATCAAATTCATCAAAACGACACATAATCGCCATTACACGACCGACTTGAGCGCGTTTTAAAGCAGTAATTAGATTTTGAGGGATTATTTTGGTAATTTTCTACACTTAAATAATTTAAATGACAATGACTATCTGTATACATATGTTGATAATAAATTAATAATAAAAAAATCGCTATTTTAAACAGTTATTATCATTTTAATCAATAGTGATCATTGATGGTTAATTTTTATTAATTTATCTAATTAAAATTATTGATTTATTAAAAATAAATATTAAATACCGACAACACCATTAATAACTAAATTAGTAATTTTACATTTAATCGGCTTTTTAATAGATAAAAACATTTTTATTTTTAAATAAAAAGTAATTTTGATACTTAGAATAATCGCTAAATTGTATCAAAATCTGAATCAATGCTAAAATTATCCACCAAAAATGATTTTTATTCTGTAATGGTTATGATAAAATTGACACTTTATCAATTTTACCCTTTGTTACGAGATTTATATGAGCCAACCAAAAACAATGCAGTTACATGAAGTGCGTCAAGCCTTTTATTGATTTTTGTAAGCAAAAACACACACGTTGCGTCATCAAGCCTGATTCCTCACAATGACCCAACACTTTTTATTTACCAACGCTGGCATGAACCAATTTAAAGATACTTTTTGGGCGTAGAAAAACGTGATTATAGTCGCGCAGTCACTTCTCAAAAATGCGTGCGTGCCGGAGGAAAAACACAACGACTTAGATAACGTTGGCTATACTGCCAGACATCATACTTTTTTTGAGATGATGGGTAATTTTAGTTTTGGGGATTATTTTAAAAAGACGCCATCAATTTCGCTTGGGAATTTTTTTAACTGCTGACAATTGGCTTTCCTGCCCAAAGACCGTTTATACGTTACAGTATATCACACCGATGATGAAGCCTATGATATTTGGCATAAAGATATTGGCTTAGAAGCTAGCCGAATCATTCGAATTGGCGATAATAAAGGTGAACTTTACGCATCAGATAATTTTTGGACTATGGGCGATACGGGTCCTTGTGGTCCTTGCACTGAGATTTTTTTATGATTATGGCGAACAAATTGCAGGTGGTCTTCCTGGAACGCCTGAAGAAGATGGGGACCGCTATGTAGAAGTGTGGAACTGCGTTTTTATGCAATTTAACCGCCAAAAAGATGGTAGTTTATTACCTTTGCCAAAACCGTCTGTTGATACAGGCATGGGGCTTGAACGCATCAGTTCTATTATGCAAGGTAAATTTGGCAACTATGAAGTGGATTTATTTATTCATCTAATGGATAAAGCCGCCCAAATTATTGGGGTACCAAGCACATATGAACCTTCTTTTAAGGTAATTGCTGACCATATTCGTGCAGTTTCGTTTTTAATCGCTGACGGGGTACGCCCTAGCAATGAAGGACGTGGCTATGTGTTGCGCCGTATTATTCGCCGTGCGGTGCGTCATGGCACAAACTTGGAGCCAATGACGTCTTTTTATAAGCTAGTGCCCGAACTGGTTAAACAAATGGGTCAAGCCTATCCAGAACTTGCTGAAAAAAACAAGAACATATTCAAGCCATCATTTTAAAAAGAAGAAGAACAATTTGCCAAAACTTTGGCTCAAGGTTTGCGTCTATTGTCTGGTGAACTACACAATTTAACAACAGGCGATACATTGGCAGGTGAAACAGTGTTTTAAACTGTATGATACTTATGGATTTCCTGTTGATTTAACCGCTGATATTGCCAGAGAGCGTGGTATTGGAATTGATGAATCAGGTTTTTGATGAATGTATGCAAGAACAGCGTCGCCGTGCCAGAGAGGCTGGCAAATTTGATATGGATTACACCAATGTTATTACCGATGGCAATCCAAGTGAATTTGTCGGTTACGGTTTTAGCAGTTACAACAGTCAAATTACCAATTTGTATGAAAATGGCAAAAAAACTGAGATTTTTAGAAGAAGGCAACAAAGGCGCTTTGGTACTCAAACCAAACCCCCTTCTACGCTGAAAGCGGTGGTCAAGTTGGTGAAATTGGTGAAATCAGTACTCAAACAGGCACCTTTCGCGTACACGATACTAAAAAAATCAGGCAACACAATTGTTCATTATGGCACTGTTATTTTAGGTCAAATTCACAATCATCAGCCTGCTTCTGCTCAAGTATTAGAAGAAGTTCGTCGTGCCAGTGCAAAAGAACCATTCAGCAACTCACCTATTGCACGCTGCCTTACGCCAAATTTTAGGCACAGAAGTTACCCAAAAGGTTCTTTGGTGTCCAGTGAAATTTTACGCTTTGATTTTTCTTATGACAAGCCCATCAGCGATGACCAGCTTATTCAAGTAGAACGCTTGGTCAATGCTCAAATTCAAGCCAATACCAATGTTATGGTTGAAGAGATGGACATTGACAGTGCGGTGAAAAAGGCGCAATGGCGTTATTTTGGCGAAAAAAATATGGTGAACATGTCCGTGTTTTGAGCATGGGACAAAAACGGATGATGTGCCATTTTCTATTGAATTATGTGGCGGTCTACACGTTTCGCAAAACTGGAGAAATTGGATTGTTCAAAATCATCAGTCAAGGCGGTATTGCAGCAGGTATTCGCTGAATTGAGGCCTTAACAGGCATGGCGGCAGTGCGCTATGTGGAAACAGATGAACAGATTTTTAAGCAGTATTGCGGGAGATTTTAAAGCTAAGCGTGAAGAGATTCAAACGCGAATTACCAATTTAAACAAACAAAAATCAAGAACTTGAAAAAAACAAATTGAGCATCTAAATCAAAAATTAGCACATTATCAAGCTAAAAACTTTACTTGCTAACGTACAAAAATTGGTACAGTTAATTTGTTAGTAGAAATGGTATCTGACGTTGATGGAAAAAGTCATTCGCACCTTGATAGACGGTTTAAAAATCGCATTTTGATGACTCAGTTATTGTGTTAGTTGGAAAAATGGCGATGATTTGCGGTTGGCTGCTAGTGTTAGCAAAACGTTGCAAGATAAAAATCAAAGCTGGCGATATCATTCGTACACTAGCTAACGAACTTGGTGGTAAAGGCGGCGGTAAAGCCGATTATGCTCAAGGTGGTGCTAAAAATGGTGAGCAGCTTAACACCATTTTAGCAAATTTACATCAGGACCCTGACTGCTCGTTTGGCATCAATAAATCAATTATTAAATTTATTTTTAGTAGACTTATTGCCCTAAATTATTATTTGGAATTTTTGATAAATAAATAATTTAGGGCGACAAAGTTTGCTAAATATAGTAATATAGCGGGCTTGACTTTTTTTATTATTATTTTAACCGTTCTTTTGATGTTATAAATTAAGGCAACATATCATGGCATTAATTGTACAAAAATACGGCGGCACCTCAATGGGGAATACCAGTCGCATTAAAAACGTTGCAGCACGTGTCAAACGCTGGCATGACCATGGTCATCAAGTGGTGGTAGTGGTTTCTGCCATGAGTGGTGAAACTAATCGTTTAATTGATTGGCGAACGAAATCAGTCGCGACCCTGATATGCGTGAGTATGACCAAAATGGTTGCCACGGGCGAACAAGTATCTATTGCTTTTATTAGCAATGGCATTAAAAGATTTAGGTGTTAATGCCAAATCTATGACTGGTCGTCAAGTTGCCATTAAAACCGATAACACTCACACCAAAGCACGTATTGAAGATATTGATGCTGAAAATATCAAGCGTGAGCTTTCTGATGGTAAAGTTTTAGTTGTTGCAGGATTTCAGGGCGTAAACGAATTTAATGACTTGACCACCTTGGGTCGTGGCGGTTCTGACACCACGGGGTTGCTATCGCTGCCGCTATCGGTGCTGATGAATGTCAAATTTATACCGATGTTGATGGTGTTTATACCACTGACCCACGCATCACCCCCAAAGCCAAAAAAACTAAAACAAAATTACCTTTTGAAGAAAATGCTGGAAATGGCATCTTTAGGTTCGAAAGTATTGCAATTCGCTCAGTGGAATTTGCAGGTAAATACAAAGTTCCATTGCGGGTTCTATCCAGCTTTTGATGAAGGCACTCGATGGTGCGTTTGATGATGAATTCAGAAAAATGTGGGTACACCTCATTACCGTTGATGAAGGAGATGATATGGAACGTGCGGTTATTTCAGGCATTGCGTTCAATAAAGATGAAGCAAAAATTACAGTTCGTGGCGTACCAGATAGACCTGGGATTGCCTCCGCCATTTTAAGCCCAATTGGCGCTGCTAATATTGAAATTGACATGATTATTCAAAAATGCATCTATTGACGGCATGACAGATTTTAGTTTTACTGTACAGCGTGGCGATTACGACAAAACTCTAAAAAAATCTTAAACGAACGTGTAAAAGACGATATTGGCGCCACTGAAATTACAGGCTCAACTGATGTTGTTAAAGTTTCTGTGGTGGTGTTGGTATGCGCTCACGCAGGGGGTAGCAAGCAAAATGTTTGATGCACTAGCTAGCAACAATATCAACCTACAAATGATTTCCACCAGTGAAAATTAAAGTGTCTGTATTAATTCAAGAACAGCATTTGGAAAAAGCAGTTAAAAACATTACATACAGCTTTTTGGTCTTGATCGCGTTGACGGTGAAAGCAAGGTTGCAGGATTGTAATTTTTCTTTACTTTCATAGCTGTTTTTAAAAAAAGTTGATAATTTACCCAAACCACTTTATAATGATGGTTTGGGTATTTTTTTATTTTTATTTTCCCACAAAAACAAGGAGCTTGTTATGTTAATTTTAACTCGTCGTGTTGGCGAAACTTTAATGATTGGCAATGAAGTCAGCATTACTGTTCTTGGTGTTAAAGGCAATCAGGTGCGTTTGGGTGTCAATGCCCCCAAAGATATTGCGGTGCATCGTGAGGAAATTTATCAACGTATCCAACATGAGCGTTCCATGCAAATGCATATGAGCCATTTAGAGCAACAAGGCAATTTTTGCCCCACCTTCGTTTGATGATGATTATTTTAATCGTTAATATTCATAAAAATAAATTTCATAAAAACTAGTTCTATCTAGTAATTGATGCAAAAGAGTAAAACTGTAAATATGAATACTGACATTTCACGACTGTTACACTGGTATTGATAAGGGTGAATTGTTTTTAAAGATGTATTGGCATTCATTGAAGCAAATTACACTTATATACCTGTGGAGTTTTATAATGGCGAGCTGGTTAATCCAGCAGGTACAAATGAAGGTAGTGCCAAAATTTTTAGCCTTGCAAAATTGCATAATCTTAGCCAATTAGATACATTAAAAATTATTTGCTGAGCATTATCAAGCCGTTTTTAGCTGACCCCTAAAGGCGACAACCACGCCAATATTCGAAACTTTATTCATTATGGCTGGTTAGCTTTTGCTATGCCTGTCAATGCCTTAACATTGCGCTAATTTTTATTAAGATTACCCAAATTCTGCTTGAAAAATTGCTAAATTTCATGTAGAATTTGGGCTTTGATTTTTTCTGCTACTTCTTGCTTGTTGTCGCCTTTAACGACAAAAAAGAATGGCGTAACCTTGTAAGTTTGGTCAAAAAGTGCTATGTCCATACCATTAATAATCGCACCTTGTCCAAACGGCACAACCGATACCGCTCAATATCCGTGCCATGATTTTTATAGGAGTTTCACCATGTCTCGCGTATGTCAAGTGACTGGAAAACGCCCACTAGTGGGTAACAACGTATCACACGCTAATAATAAAACTCGTCGTCGTTTTTTACCAAATCTACACAATCATCGTTTTTGGGTAGAATCTGAAAACCGTTTTGTGCGTCTTCGCGTATCTTCTAAAGGCATGCGCATCATTGATAAGCATGGCATTGATAAAGTGCTTGCTGATTTGCGCGCTGCTGGTCAAAACATTTAAGTTTTGTTAATTACAAAAGGATACTGTTATGAGAGATAAAATCAAACTTGTTTCTACCGCTGGTACTGGTTATTTTTACACAACTACCAAAAAAATAAGCGTACAATGCCTGGTAAAATGGAAATCAAAAAATTTGATCCGAAAATTCGCCAGCATGTTCTATTCAAAGAAGCAAAAATCAAATAATTGATGATTACTTTGAATTAATTATAGTCGCTCTTTTTAGGGCGACTTTTCTTTTAATCTTCTTTCCCACTTTCCTAATCGCTTTTGATCATAAAGCACCTTAATTCCAAAGAGTTAAGGTGCTTTTATTACTCATTGCATAAATTTACTTTTTAGGCACAATCAATTTTTTTGTCCAGATTTTTAAAGCTGCATTACTATCCAGCTTATTGAGTTTTGCAAGCTCTGCCAAACTGATACCATGATGTTTTGCCACTGATGTCAAATTATCACCTGATTTTTACTGTATAAGTAGTGGTTTTATCCGAATCTTTTTATTTTCTTTCGTGGTCTGTTTTTTTAGCTTCTGGTTTTTAACATCTGCTTTTTCAGGTTTTGGCAGAAACTGGCACCTTAATCACTTGCCCACGTTTAGCTTTCGAGCTTGGGTGGATAAATGATTAGTTGCCGCCAAATCGGCAATAACAACATTGTGTTTTTGCCAATCCTGCAAGGGTATCGCCAGACTGTACTGTATAATTTTTCAGTATTTTTGATGACTTTTCCTTTTGCCACTTCAGTTTTTTTACTTCTTCTTTTTATCTGCCTTTTTGATTTCAGTTTTTGGGTCAACCTTTGGTTTGGTTTCAGATTTTGACTGTGGGTTTTGCTGGCACTTTTACTGTACCAGAAGCTGGTATGGTCAATATTTTTACCGTGAATTAATTTAGCATTTCTATCTAAATTATTTTGCCGCAGCCAATTCATCTACTGTAATGCCATATTTAGTAGAAACACTCGTCAAACTATCACCAGACTGAATGGTGTATTTTTACAGATTGACTACTGGCTTTTAACATCTGATTTAACATCACTAGGTTTAGTTTCTGTTTTGGTAGTTTGCGTTTTTACGGGCGCTTTGATATCCGATGGTACTTGCAATTTTTTTGACCAACCAATACACCATCAGTAACTGACAAGCCATTTAATGCCGCTAAATCTTGTACCGTGGTGTTGTATTTACGTGCAATGGATGTCAAACTTTCACCACTTTGTGCCAACATATAAATGGTGGTTTTTGCGCTAGCACTGGTTGTTTTGGGTGCCATAGGTATGGTAGTGGCCTTACCCGCACAAGCTCACAAGCGCTGACCCTGCTCTTACATGTGTAGTTGCACCAATATTGTTATAGCTTGCAAGCTGGCTGACACTTAGTCCATGCGCTTCAGCAATACCCAATAATGTATCACCCGCCACTACCTTATAACGGTCGGATTTAACTTTTGGCTGAGTTGGTTTAGTTTCAGGTTTTGATTGAGCTTTGACAGCTGTAGGTTTTTCAGGTTTTGATAAAGATGACGGTTTGTTTGGCGGATTTACTTCAAGTTCTGTGGTCGTTGTTACTTTTGTAATCTCTTCAGTGATGGTTGGAATATTGCTAGTTGGATTATTGCTTTGGGAATCATCTTCTACAGTTTTAACTGTGGTACTTGGAGCGTTAAAACTTAAACTTTTAATCTCACCGCGTGCTTCTAAGACAGATTGACCAGTTTGTAATGCTACAAGCTCAATATTACCATCACTAGAAATCGGTTCTACGTTTTCAATGGTGTTTGCCTGAATTTGAGCTGCAATAAAAATCTCTTTCTTCACTAGATAACGGTGGTTCTTGAATGATGGTATTTTGGGGAGTGATTTGAACGCCAGTAGTTGGCAAATGTATTTGCTGAAGCCAGTTCTTTAAATAAAGCGTCATTTTTATTATTTGTCCCCATTTTTGGCACAACGTAACTGTTGCTTGCGGTATAGGTGGATGCACCATAACCATAACCACGCAATGATGTTAAGCGTGAATCCAGCGCTGCCGATACACTGTTTGGCACAATTACCCGACCAGGCCCTGAACTGTCCACGCTAAAATTAATCAATGCAGGGTTTAGCAACCGTAGCTCATCAACTGGCACACCTGTAACGCTTGATACATCATACAAGCTCACGCCAAAGTTAGCAGGCACCGCTCTAAAATGTGAATGGTTGGCAATGGCTGGTAAACTAGACGCCGTAACTCTCTGGAGCTGCAACAATTTGAGCAACTGCCATAAATCGCGGTACATAGTTCATTGTTTCAGTTGGCAAACGCAGTGACCAATAATCGGTTGGTAGCCCCTGCATTTCTATTAGCATTAATCGCCCGCTGAATTCGACCCGGACCAGCATTATAAGCTGCCAATGCCAGCTCCCAGCTACCAAATTGATTGTACAAACTGGTTAAAAATCATAAGCTGCACGTGTGGACTCAATAATATCACGACGTCCGTCATAAGTCGTACTTTGGTTTAAACCATAAATTCGCCCTGTGCTTGGAATAAATTGCCAAAGACCTGCGCTGCTGCGTGTTACTGGTGGCTGATGGATCATAGGAACTTTCAATGATGGGTAATAACGCCAATTCAGTCGGAATGCCACGTCGTTCAGCTTCGGTAACGGTATGATATAAATAACGCGACGTTCTAGCAGCTAAGCGATTTAGGTAATCTTGACGGCTGTAAAACCAAGATTTTTGAGCCTCAATACGTGAATTTTGCATATGGCTCATACGATAACCACGTCGTACCCTATCCCACAAATTTCCATAACGCTGCATCGGTTAATTTATCACCTTCCACCATGCTCATATCGGTTGCTTTGTAGCAAATCTTCCAATTCATCTAAAGTAGCTTTGGTCAAGGACACCTGCATAGGTGGTTTGTGAAGATGTGGTGGATGTCCTGGCTTTTGCTTTTTGGGGTATAGTTGGTATTGGTGCAGATGACACGGTTGCACTTGGTTTGACAGATTGACTGTCATTGTTCGCTTTTAGGGTACTTGCACAGGCAAACAATAAACATGAAGAAATGGAGATGACTAATGGTTTTAATAAAGTATGGGGGCTAATTTATTAAACTGAATAGATTTCATGGATGGATTGTCCTATGTGTAAAAAGCGATTGTATTGACAGTGATATTGCTATAATCGTGATTTTATCAAAAACAACATAACAAATAGACCAACTGACTGCATTATAATACAGCTGATTTATTACAAAGTTAAAAATGCAAATCATCTACACATCCTTTTGCATCTTGTTATAATTTATAACAATTTCAATTAATGCTAATTTGTGACACCATACGCAATAAATGGCATTATTTCCCGACTGTACTAAAGTTGCTCGGGAATTGATTTTAAAGTTACTTTTTCCATCCTTGTTTGTCCGTTTCTGTAGTGACAACCTGAGCTCGCGCTTGGTCGCCACTAATCACAACATCATTTAAATGAATTGTGTAATAATAATGGGTCGATTCTGCCCAACCTTTTTTGTAACAATTGCAAATATGCGTTTTTATCTAAGGTAATGGTTTTTATTTTTGACGAGTTAAAGAAATGACTGCATTATCATCAATCAGCCCCTGCGATTTGACCAATATTTTTGCTGATTTGCCGATGCGCTCATCAGACGAGCAAAGGTTTGCGTTTGCGCTTCACTGATGGCATAAGCTGATACACTTTATCATCATTGCAGCTCCAAAACCAAGCCATTTGAGGTGGCTTTTTAGCAATGATAATTTTTTTGATTATTATAAAAACATGCATTGATTGTATCCTAATTTTATTAATTGGCTGGCTTTGGTTAGTAAAATAACAGTCAAGTTCTAAAGAATCATGACTGTTTTGTAATATTTTTGTTGCATTTTATACAAAAATTAACGAATATTTGCGCTTATCGGCTTATTTATTGCTTTTATCGTCAATTGACTCGTCATCATTTTCAAGAGTTGCCCCAAGCCGATGCATACGACGCTCCATCAGTTGTTGGGCAAGAATCTGCATGTCTTCTACACGGTCAATTTCATCAATAATCTCAAGCCCCAAAAGAGTCTCTAAAACATCTTCTAGACTTACCAAACCCTTGACTTCGCCAAACTCACCAACCACCAGTGCAATATGCACATGATTTTTTAACATCAAATCCAATAAATCAAAACAGTTTCATTTTTTGCAAAACACAAAGGTGATATCGCGCTTAAATTGTTTGATGGGTGTATGAATTTCTTGATTAGCTTTTTGCGATGAGCAAATCGGTTTTTAAAACAAACCCTGTAGCGTTATCCAAGTCATCATCATCAAAAATTGGAAAACGTGAAAACATCAGTTTTGGATACAATGCAAAAACATCCCCCACGCTCATATTTTCATCAAACGCCGTAACGACTGAACGCGGTGTAACGATATCTTCAACGTTAATTCGGCTAAGCGCCAGCGAATTTTTAATAATCCGAGTTTCAAGAGCAGTCATTTGTCCTGAGCTTTCACCCGCATTAGCAAGAGCAATAAATTCATGGCGGCTAAAGTCATTTTGGGTATTACCCTTAGTTAAAAAGTCGAGAGATTTTTTTCAGCCAGCCAGACAATTGGAAATAATAAAACATTGATGCCTTGACATATTAAGCAACAGGCACAGCAAATTTTCGCCAATAGGATGTTCCTAGTGTTTTTGGAATGATTTCGTACCAATTAAAATCACCACAGTCATCACTCCACTAAATACTCCAAACCAAACATTACTAAAAGACAATCACCGCTTGAGCGCCCGCCCCAAGACTACCTAATGTGTGAGCAAACTGTATTTAACGTTAGAATGGATGAAAATGGATTTTTCAATGTTGTTGACTTTTAACATCTTCAAGCATTTGAGCTGATTTTTAGCGTTTCTTTGATGGTTTGATGTAACTTGGTGTCATCGTGAGCAATGTTGCTTCTGAAATTGAACAAATAAAAAGAAACAATCAATGACAATGAAATATAAAAATAAGCTAACGCAACATTGGTACTGGTTGCGACTTGGGTACCATCACCAGCAAAAAGCACTAACAGAAAAATAGATAAGAAAAAAAGACAAGTTTTGGGTAAATTAGGCAAAAGAGCTAATAAACTACATCAGGGGTATATGTTTTAAAAACCAAAGTAAAAGTGTAATATTAAGACAAAAATCAACTAACTGCAAGTAAAATAAATGGGCTGGTCAAAGCCATTTAACGGCATCACCATAACAGTATTAATTGTAAAAGTTATCCCCTTGATTTTTAAAATATGGTATGATATAGGGTATTTTTGTAAAAATTAGTTTAAAAATTAGGAGCAAACATGTTATTGTCTTTATTGGCTGCAGCAGCACCTGAACAGCCATCTTTACTAAGCTCTATTAGCATTACCATTAGCGTTTTTTTGCTATTTTTTTATTTTATGATTATTCGCCCAAACTCTAAACGCAATAAAGAACACAAAGCGATGGTTGATGGTTTAAGTGTTGGCAATGAAGTTGTTTTTGCAGGTGGTCTTATTGGTAAAATCAAAAAAATAGAAGGCGAATATGCCATTATCAGCCCAAACAATCATACTGATGTTAAAATCCAACGCGCCAGCGTGATTACAGTCTTTGCCTAGCGGCACGATTGACAATATCTAATTATCCATTTTATCATTTAAGAAGTCCTTATGCATTACCCTGCTTGGAAATATTTTTTGATTGCAATAGTGCTGATTATTTCTACAATTTATGCACTACCCAATCTTTATCCGGATGAACCTGCCGTACAAATCACTGGTACCAGTGCTGGTGCAACACTAAACACTGAAGTATTGACCCAATCACAAACTTTGCTTGAAAAAGCAGGGCTTAGTCATCATGGGGGCAATATCGAAAATAATGCAGTACTGATTCGTCTAAATAACGCTGAAGACCAACTAAAAGCTCAAGAGATTCTACGCAAAAAAATCTTGGTGAAAATTACGTCATTGTCTTTAAACTTAGCCCAAACAACTCCTGACTGGTTAAAACTAGTTGGCGCAAAACCAATGAAACTTGGATTGGATTTGCGTGGTGGAGTGCGGTTTGTATTGGAGGTGGACATGTCTAAGGCTTTGGAGCAAAGGCTTTCTACAGCCAGCCAAGAAGTCAGAGACACACTTCGTAAAGAAAAACTAAGCTCAAAAAGTACAAAAACTATTGAGGATGGTTTGGTTTTAACCTTTGATGATGCTGATAGTCGCGATAAAGCCCAACGAGCATTGCAGGGTATGAGCAATCAATTTGACTTACGTCCTTTGGTAAGTCCTGAAGGTCCAATTTTGCAAATTACCTACAACCAAACAACTCTCACCCAAATCAATCAAGATGCGGTTAGTCAAAACTTAACCACATTACGTAATCGTATTAACGAACTGGGAGTTGCAGAAGCTTTGGTGCAGTCCCAAGGCAGCAATCGCATTGTGGTGGAGTTACCCGGTGTCCAAGATACCGCTGAAGCCAAACGTGTTTTTGGGGACGCACTGCCAATCTTGAATTTCGCATGGTTAGCGATGAAGCTCAAAACTTTACAGGTGGCATCGCTCCTGCTGGCACAGAAGCTTTTCCATTTGAGACCTTAGATGGTCCGCCCATTTTATTAAGTCGTCAAGCGATTGTAACTGGTGATAAAGTACAAAGCGCTGCAAGCAGATGTTGATGAAAAATGGTCGTCCACGTGTTGCCATTGATTTAAATACTGCTGGTGGTCGATTAATGCAAAAATGCTACAAGAACATCCGTTGGCAAACAAATGGCGGTTTTATTCATTGAAAAACAAACAAAAATCAGTTATCAAACCGATGAAACCACAGGCGAAACTAAAGAGGTTCGTACACCTTACGCTGAAAAAAACGCGTGATTAACCGCGCCACCATTCAAGCTGTGCTTGGCTCATCATTTGTTATTACAGGGCTTGATAGCATGGCTGAAGCATCTGAACTGGCGTTGTTGCTACGCTCGGGAGCTCTAGCAGCGCCGATGTACTTTTGTTGAAGAACGCACCATTGGTCCCTCTTTAGGTCAAGAAAATATTGATAAAGGCTTGTTTGCTTCTCAAATTGGTTATTTATTGGTATTTTTTTATGGATGGTTGTATTTTATCGAGCTTGTGGAGGATTGCTAATATTGCACTTGCCTTTAATATTGTAATGCTTGCTGCGGTAATGAGCATTATCGGCGCTTCTTTAACCTTGCTGGCATTGCGGGCATTGTGTTAACTATGGGTATGGCGGTTGATGCCAACGTCTTGATTTTTTGAGCGTATTCGAGAAGAAATGGCAGCAGGTGCTAAGGCTAAATCCGCAATTTTAGCTGGTTTTGACCGAGCCTTTACTTCCATTATTGATGCAAACTTAACCACGCTTTTTGGTCGCCTTTATCTTGTTTGTCATTGGCACAGGTCCCTATTAAGGGCTTTGCAGTAACTTTGGCTATTGGTATCATCACGTCTTTATTTACCGCCATCATCGTTACACGTGCATTAATGCAAATTTGGTATGGTTATCGTAAAAATTTGACCAAACTGAGTATCGGATAGGAGAATAAGCATGACTGACGAAGAAAAAAATCCTTTGACCCCTACTCCGAGTGAGCCCAGAACACGCAGACGTGCGCCGCGTCGCAATGGCAAAGGTAGTAATGCTCGCCAATGCTAATGCCAAACTTTCAGAACAAGCCATTATTGCTGATGTTGCAACTGATGATGAGGCCAGTGAAAAAGCAGGTGGTATCAAATTAATCGCACACCAAAGAATTTTGCCATTTATGAAGTTTGAAAAACTCATGATGGCACTATCAGTACTACTAGTGATTGCCAGTGTGGTTGCACTTTCAGTAAAGGGTCTGAATTTAGGATTGGATTTTACAGGTGGGGTATCAGCGGATGTTCGCTATAAAGAACCTGTTGCCCAAACCGAGGTCGTATCCGCATTAAACCAAAAGGGCTACAGTGATGCGGTGGTGCAATATCTAGGCACACGTAATGAGCTTTTGGTGCGTTTACCGCCGCAAGATGGCAAAACCGCTGATGAACTTAAAATTGAATTAACAGACACTCTGGCTTTCTACCAGATAACCCTGCTACCATTGAAAAACATCAATGTTATTGGCAGTCAAATTGGTAGTGAAATTTATCTAAATTCTGCTATGGCGTTGGCTTTAGCACTTTGGGTTAATGTTGATTTATGTTGCAATACGCTTCCAATTTAAATTGGCACTTGGTGCTGTATTGTCATTATTTCATGATGTCATTGTAGTTTGTGGTTTATTCGCTTTGTTTGGCTGGCCGTTTGATTTGACCGTACTGGCTTCTGTTTTAGCACTGGTTGGATATTCCGTAAATGATACCATCGTTGTTTTACGACCGTATTCGTGAAAAATTTCCGCCGTGTGCGCGGTTTAACGCCCATACAAGTGGTTGATTTGTCTTTAACCGAAACGCTACGTCGCACATTTATGACATCGGGAACGGTTTTTGGTGGTGGTGCTTGCACTGTTATTTTTGGGTGGCGAAGGGCTGTTCTGGTTTGCTTTTGGCTCAATTACATTGGGTACAATTGCGGGTACTTATTCATCCATTTATATCGCAAGCTCCATTCCTTTACGCATGGGTCTATCTCGTGAGGATTTTTGTGGTTAAAATAAAACCAGAATTCACCGAAGAAAACCGTAATTTTTGCCGACCCTGCACTCCAAAAACGCAAAGACTAAATTTCGTCAATAAAAATCACCCTAAATAATTTTAGGGTGATTTTTAACTTATTAATTTTAAATAATAATATTTCCTTGATAACTGCCCCTAAACTTTGCATCTGTGGTTAATAGCCAAAAGTCAATAAATTTTTGGGCGTTATGTTTTTCTCCAATACCATCTTTTATCTAAAAGTTAATATCACAGAACCGCCAATCTTTTCCAAATTTAAATAATCGTTGCCATCATTACTATTTATGATGTCATCAGCCATCCCATTAAATAGCAAATCTTGATTTATTGCACCTTTAATACAATTGATTTCCAGTATTTTTTTAGCTTCTTGTAAGCTGCAGAACCTTGCCCCTACCTGCTAAATTTAATAAATGCTTGACATCTTTAGTATCTAAACTTTCTTTTTGCTGACTAAAAACATGGCTAAAATTAAAATCTACATCTCCCATTTGGTAGGTTATGCCATCATTTTTTTGGTATAATTGGATAATTGCGATATTTTACCGCCCTGACTTTGTTGATTACTATTTTTATAATCTAAATTTAAACTTTGAATATTAAGGTCAGTTAAATTTTGCAATTCTTCTTTTGGCTAATTCCATCTTTTATTTTTATCCTGCCATACTTTCAATTGGGTAAATAAACTATCTTGATTGTCAATTTTACCATCTTTTGTTTTCATCCAAATCAGCAAGTGCATCAAAACCGTGTTTGGCATCGAGTTCCGTCCTGTTTTATGGTGTAATCACCAAAAACTTCTGTGCCATTATTAATGATGTCATCGTTATTAATATCACGAACCAAAATACCATCAGTAGTTGTCCAGCCTGTAGCATGCGCCATACCATCACCATCAAAAATCAAAAAAAGGTATTTTTATCAAAATATTTATTATCGATTGCCGCTGTACTAATGCCATTGTAATCCAAATCCAATATTAACGGATCGTAAAAGGTATGTGTGCTGTTGCGGTTTAGGTCAAGCTCATATTTAAAAAGAATTGGGAAGCCAATTATAATAAACATCATCAAACATTTCTGATAGAATATCCTTGGGGTTTTTGAAACCAATGCTTCATAGATTCCCAAATTCCTTTCATAACTTCAGCATCATTAAGCCATTTTTTTCTGCTTGTTTTTTTATCGTCTTCACTCGCTGACACTCTATCAACTTCATCAAAACTGCCCAATGCAGGAAGAGAATAAATGTACTTTCCTGTTTTCTATCTACAAACACTAATTCTCTAGCAAAAATCACGGGGCGTCTTAACTGATAACTTCATTAATAACAAATTCATTCATCTGAGCTTTAATAAGAGCTTCAATTTCCTGCCATCGAGGAAGTAATGCTATTTTATAACCTCACATAAATTTCAGTTTTCCATTCTGGATCAAGAGAAAATCGTTGAGTACATGTTCTGGCATTTTCATATTGTGAATTGGGATTACAATCAATGATTGTTTGTATTATACCGTTCTTCACAGAAACATAAGTAATAACATAACCGATATCATCTTCTCTCCAAGACTTCCCTGTATTGGGGTTGATAATATCAGGTCTTAAAAATATATAATCCATACAGCATGTTATCTTGTAATTGCGTTTGAAACCATGGATATGGTTTATTATTTTCCAAAAACTTCAAATAACTTTCAAAAGTAGATATACCATAACGCTTAGAGTAATGCTCATTAGCTAAAATACCAACACTTAACCATTGGCTTTGTGGCGTTCTTTCCTCTTGTTGATAAGCAATACGGCTATCTTCAGGTGTTTTATAATAAGTTTGGCGCAACATGCCATCCATACGCATATCAAATCCAAAAGATGTAATGGCATCATCATACGTTCTTTCACTTCTTGGTATATACTTTGATGTCTTTGACCAAAAAGGCGAACCACTATATTCCACAATACCGGCAACAGGTGATGGTAAATTCACTTTTTACTACCCAAATGACCCACCACATAACGCTGACCATATTCATCAATTGGGCGTTTATCTACTTTTTTCAAACTATCTTTGTAATGTGGTTTATTATCATTAGAACAAGATAAACTGGCTAATGAAAAAAACAATCAAGATAAATATATAAATGTTGGAATACAAAAATTTCATCATTTTATTTTTAAATAAAGCAAAATATTAAAATTACTAAGATTATAAATATTTATGATAAAAATCAACTAACTTTACAAAAAGTTAATATAATTTACGAATTATTAAATTATACTTTATCTAAAAGAATATATTTCAAAACAACTATTATTAATAAAATAACTTAATATTTATTAGATTTATTGGTATTTTTTTGCTATTTTTTTATTTTTATGATTATTCGCCCAAATTCTAAACGCAATAAAGAACACAAAGCGATGGTTGATGGTTTAGTTGGTCATGAAGGTGTTTTTGCAGGTGGTCTTGTTGGTAAAATCAAAAATAGAAGGCGAATATGCCATTATCAGCCTAAACAATCATACTGATGTTAAAATCCAGCGCGCCAGCGTGATTACAGTCTTGTCCAGCGGCACAATTGACAATATCTAATTATCCCTTTTATCATTTAAGAAGTTCTTATGCATTACCCTGCTTTGGAAATATTTTTGATTGCAAGAGTGCTGTACCTTTGCCCAACATAGTTAAAGTTTCAGCAATATCTTTAGGATTTAAAATCTTTGAAGTCATAAAATTAAACCTTTAAATTAATGTCTTTATTTTTCAGATAAATCTCGGTTAAAAACCTTTATAATAAGCTACCAGAAAGTATGTATTTACAAAAATATTACTAGATCGATTATCAAATCTCGCTTCAGCTATGGTTGTATAATAACTAACCACACGACCTACGCCATCAACATCCAATACTGCCATTTGTGGAATATCATTACTAAACCACAATATATCATTTTGTTTATACCAGCCGACTGTTACTGACTTATTATTATATTTATCAAGATAACTACAATCAGTTAATAAATATTTTTGGAAAAAAACATGATCGCCACAAGAAATAGTAATGTATTGATTCTTTTTATATCATGAATTCTAATATGTTTAATTGGTCGATTTTTATGATCTTTAGCAACTTCTACAGTCTTTAACATACCTGAAGTATAATTTAAATCTACTTCCAGTGGAATATCTCTACCCCCTATATGTACATAATATAATACTATTTGTAAAAATAATAAGAATAACTGCAAATAAGATATTGGATCTAAATTTCTGTATTGCCAAATAAGTATAAATTTTTCCAACATAAAAATATCATTGAACTAAAAATAAAATATTATAGATATTTACATATAAAAATCAACTAACTTTACAAAAAGTTAATATAATTTACAAAATATTACATTATACTTGATCTAAAAGAATATATTTTTAAACAACTATTGCTAATAAGGTAACTCAAAAATTTATTAGATTTATTGGTATTTTTGCTATTTTCTATTTTTATGATTATTCGCCCAAATTCTAAACGCAATAAAGAACACAAAGCGATGGTTGATGGTTTAAGTGTTGGCAATGAAGTTGTTTTTTGCAGGTGGTCTTATTGGTAAAATCAAAAATAGAAGGCGAATATGCCATTATCAGCCCTAAACAATCATACTGATGTTAAAATCCAACGCGCCAGCGTGATTACAGTTTTGCTCTAGCGGCACGTTGACAATATCTAATTATCCCTTTTATCATTTAAGAAGTTCTTACGCATTACCCTGCTTTGGAAATATTTTTTTGATTGCAAGAGTGCTGATTATTGCTACAATTTATGCATTACTGATTCGTTTAAATAACGCTGAAGACCAAACTAAAAGCTCAAGAAGTTCTGCACAAAAATTGAGGTGACTAATAAAAACCCTAAAATTATTTGAGGTGATTTTTTTGCTATCCAAAACAACGATTAGATAAAAACTTAAAATATTAAACCTAACGTCAATTTAAAAAAATACTTGACGAATAAAAATTTTTGTTATAATGGCGCTACTTTTTCAGATATATGGTGAAAAGCACTGAAAAAGCCTAGCGTCCCATCTGTCTCAGAGGCTTCAGGACATCGCCCTTTCACGGCGGTAACAGGGGTTCGAATCCCCTATGGGATGCCACTTTATTTTAAAACTCTCAAGCTAATCACTTGAGAGTTTTCACTTTTTGTAACTTCTGATACAGCGATAACACAAGTTATCTTGATTAGCCCCCTGTGATAATGCTATATTACTGTCAATTTTGATGATAGGTTACAAAAATTTATGTTAATTCGTATTATTCGCCATCCTTTATTTTTACTCAGCATTGCAGGATTTGCTCTGGGTGCTTTGGTCGCCTGCAGTTCTGCGCCCAAACATGAGAATCCAGCCATTGCCATTGAGCGACCCAACGCCAAACCTGCTCCCAAAGAACCACAAAAACTACCACCCACACAAAACATCCCTGTGCAAACTCCAGTTGCTACACCATCACCAAAACCAATTACTGTTACTCCCACCGCTCCTATCGCCCAAGAAAAACGGCACTATCACAGCTTTGATGAATGGAAAAATGATTTTTATCAGCCGTCTAATTTCACAAGGTTACAATCAAAAATAGTGTTTATCAACTCATGAATGGAGCAAGTTTAAATAATCAAGTAATTGCCTTGGATAATAAACAAGCTGAATTTTCTAAAATGCCTTGGGAATACGTTGAATCTGCTGCATCAAATACACGTGTAAATAAGGAAAAATCAATTAAATGAATACTCCTAGTCTGCTAACGCGCTTAGAAAAATCAATATGGTGTACCCAAAGAAATCGTTGTGGCAATTTGGGGGTATGGAATCCTCTTATGGGGCTGGAACGGGTAACATGAATCTCATCAATGCGTTATCCAGTCTTGCCTATGATGGTAGACGTAGAGCCTTTTGCCGAAGGCGAATTAATTGCCATGTTAAAAATGATTGAACGTGGTGATGTTATGCGTTCTGATTTAGTAGGTTCTTGGGCAGGCGGCATGGGACACACTCAATTTATTCCATCAACATGGCTAACCCAAGGCGTTGATGGCAACAATGACGGACATAAAAACCCTTGGACAATCTCAGATGCTTTTAAGTTCCACTGCCAACTATCTAAGTAATAGCGGCTGGATTCGTAATGTTGATGCATTTTATGAAGTACGTTTACCATCTGGCTTTAATCACAATCCCAATTGGTCAAAAAAAATCGTTAAGCGCTTGGCAAAATTCAGGATTACATTTGGTTTCTGGAGGTACACTCTCTGGTGATACAGAAGCCGAACTGTGGCTACCTGGGGGTATTTATGGTCCAGCAATTTTAATAACGCCCTAATTTTGACGTTATTAAAGTGTACAATAATTCATCAAATTATGCTTTGGGTGTGGTACTACTTGGTAAACGCATCAGTGGCAAAAGTGGTATTATTGCCAGCTGGCCTCGCCACGAAAGTCCCCTATCATCAACTCAAATTAAACACCTGCAACAAACTCTAACCAGTCTTGGTTATGATACAGGTGGTACCGATGGCGTGGCAGGTGCTAATACTCGCCGTGCATTTGCTCGTTGGCAAAAAGACAATAACAAAATTCCAGATGGTTTTATCAGCCAAAGCTCAGCTGGCTCATTGATTTGGTAATGACTCAAAAACGAAAACCGCCAGAAAATAGGCGGTTTTTATTTATCTAAAAATACAGTTTTTATCACGAAAATATTTGATTATATACTATGAAATTAGGCGGCTTAAACCAGTCCAACAACTCTTAACATCGCCATACCAATTGCCATACCAAGCATGCTAAAAACTGTGGTAAATGCTAAAATATTTGCTGCAAGTACATCATTACCACCCATAGATTTTGCCATAACATAACTTGCAGCAGCAGCAGGGCTTGCCACCATAATAAATAAGACTCCAAAATGCATTGGAGGTAAGGCAAAAATAACCCCTATGATGATCGCTAATGTTGGCGCAACAACAATTCTTCCAATACTTGCTTGCATGGACACACCAGAAAGACCAAACATGGACTTCATATCCAGCGTTGCTCCTGCACAAATCAATGCCAAAGGTAAAGCAATATTAGATAACAATTCGCCCGTTTTTATAATTGGTTTTGGAAGCATAGGAAAAGACAGTGCTTTTGTATATAAATGCACTGACAAGCGCGACAATCAAGGGATTGGTGAATATTTTTTAAAATGCCCTGCAAACTGTTTAGTAACGTTTTTTTATCTTTTTTGGGTGCGTGATAAAGTAATGACAGACAAAACATTATATAAAATCGTCAAAACCCCCCATATAGACTGCGCCAACACTGGTGCCATCTGCTCCATAAGCATTGCCTACAACGGATAAAGAAATGATTGCCATATTAGAACGGAATACTCCTTGAACAAAAACACCTTTATCCTTAATGTCATTCACAAAAATTTGGCATAAATTTCTGCCCCAAAAATAAAATAAACGTCGTTAGCACGCCTGCGCTTAATAAAAATCACTTGTTCGCCATAATGGACCGTACTTTTAATCACGCTAAAAAAACAGTAAACATGGCAATCTAAAATTAAACACCAATTTTGATGCCACATCCACAAAAATTGGTATCAATTGTATTTTTTTCGTTGCATAAAAAAACCTAGCCCCATTAAAGCTAGGTTTGGAAATACAATTGTAAAAGCAAAAATATCGCTGACAATAATGTATCAATATTCACAAAAATTCCTTTTATGCTTATTAAATCCTATTTGCCAAACGTATTTTTTAAAAGCATTTAACGTAGTTTGAGATTGACTTTTATCGTAAATGGCAAATGTCACTTCATCAAACGCTGTCTTAAAATACGGCTGATTCAGCAAATCGGCAAATACTGACGCAACAAAAAAACAGGATTATTTTTAAACACGCCACAGCCCCTACGCTCCAAGCACCAGCGTACGATATCCCTAATGATTTTAATAATGCCAGTAACAGTTCTGCTCTTTTTACAAAAAGCACGTTCAACATCTACTTGACCATGTTTGTGTTTTTGCTAAATACGCCCCCATATTTGGGGCGGAGCGGTAATTACCGATGCCAAAAACACATCATCAAGCCAATCATCTAAACGAAAAACGGTACTTTTGGCGAATAAATCATATGGTCAGTATAAATCAAAGATGAATTTGCTCGGTTGGCTTGATAATATACTGGACACATCAATTGACATTCATAAAGCCCCGAGGCACGGCACAAATCCTCCTCTTGAGCTTTTTGCCCTCCTAAAAACCCGCCGCCTGCATTTTTAGCAGAAGCAAAATTTAGTAATGCAACATCCCTGCCCTGACTGGTTAAATTAAATGCTGCTTGTTGTGTACTGCATGCCCCAAACTTCAATTTGACAAGCTGTCTTATTTGACTGGTCTTGTTGGCAATTTTGCAGTATCTTTTGTAATGCATCTGGAGTAAATAGCTTAGAGTTTATTTTTAGCAAAGGTTTGCTGAGAGCTAAAAATCCTTACCGTTTGGCAACTGACCAGTTTGGCTGATTTCTAAAAGCCTTTTGAGCAATTTCTTTGATATTCATTTTTATTTTTCACATTCAATAACAAAATATGTAAATCTTCTGTTTAAGATAAAGAAATAATCATTTTTCAATATCTTGTAATTTTTTATTTTTAATTGTCATTGCAAGTAAACTGACTGCCGCAGGAGTTACGCCGCTGATCCGGCTAGCTTGAGCCAGCGTTGCCGGTCGGATATGAGATAATTTTTGTACAATTTCATTAGACAACCCTGATACTGCCTGATAATCAAAATCCATTGGCAAAGGCGTGTTTTCAAGACGTTTCATTTGCTCAATTTCTTCATTTTTGGCGACTGATATAGCCCTCATATTTCACTGCAATTTCAATCTGCTCGCCCACCTCTTCACTAACGGTGCTTTTCTGCAATCTTAGCAATGTCAGTAAATTTAATATTTGGACGCTTTAATAAATCCAGTAAATTATTTTCTTTGGTTAAAACTTCATCTGTATTTTTGCATAAAAGCTCGTCCGATTGCATTATTAGGCGCCGCCCAGATATGCCCCTAAACGTGCTGTTTCTTGTTCAATTGCTTCCATTTTTGACTGAAAGCTTGCCAGCGTTCATCATCAACCAAGCCTAATTTTCGCCCAATTTCAGTGAGTCTTTGGTCGGCATTATCTTCACGTAATAATAATCTGTGTTCTGCACGGCTTGTAAACATACGATACGGTTCGTTTGTACCATGCGTAATTAAATCATCCACCAAAACACCAACATACGCTTCATCACGCCGTGAGGGTGAAAGAATCCTTTTCTTGACAGATAAAGCAGCATTCATGCCTGCCAAAAGCCCCTGAGCTGCTGCCTCTTCATAACCTGTTGTGCCATTGATTTGCCCCGCAAAATAAAAGCCCTTCAATAGATTTGGTTTCAAGAGTTGGTTTTTAGGTTTTGTGGGTCAAAATAATCATACTCAATAGCATATCCAGGACGAGTGATGTGGGCATTTTTCAAGCCCTTTCATGCTATGAATAAAAATCCAATTGCACATCAAATGGCAAACTAGTAGAAATGCCATTTGGATACAATTCATGCGTTGTCAAACCCTCTGGTTCAATAAAAATCTGATGGCTTGTTTTATCGGCAAAACGATGAATTTTGTCTTCAATAGATGGGCAGTATCGAGGTCCCACCCCTTCAATTTTGCCACTAAACATTGGACTTCTATCCAGATTGGCACGAATAATATCATGGGTACGTTCGTTGGTGTGGGTGATGTAGCAATTTACTTGTTTTGGGTGCATCGCGACATTACCCATATAACTCATTACAGGCAATGGTGTATCTCCAGGCTGCACTGTCATAACCGAAAAATCCACAGTTCTAGCATCAATACGAGCGGGTGTGCCTGTTTTTAGTCGCCCAACGGGCAGTTTTAATTCGCGTAATCGCTCCGCTAAACGAATGGCGGGTATATCCCCTGCCCGTCCACCACACTGACTGTCAAGCCCCACATAAAATGGTTCCGCCCAAAAATGTTCCTGAGGTCAATACCACAGTTTTGGTAATAAATTCGACACCTGTTGCCGTAATTACCGAAGTTGCACGACCATTTTCGACGACAATATCATCAACAGGCTGTTGAAATAAATCCAGATTTGGTTGATTTTCCAACATATGGCGAATCGCAGCTTTGTACAAAATACGGTCAGCTTGTGCCCGTGTTGCTCGCACTGCCGCTCCTTTTTCGACTATTTAAAACTCGAAACTGAATTCCCGCTCTATCAGCAGCCAACGCCATAGCCCCACCCAATGCGTCCACTTCACGCACCAAATGCGATTTACCAATACCGCCAATAGCAGGGTTGCAGCTCATTTGCCCAAGCGTTTCAATATTATGTGTGATCAGTAACGTACTTACACCCATACGTGCTGCCGCCAAAGCCGCTTCTGTTCCTGCGTGACCACCACCAATAACTACCACATCATAATTTTTTTAGGATATTTCATGATTTGCCTTTTATGTATAAACTGTTTATTTAAGTTTTTTAAAAACCTTACATTTTTAACACAGTTTTTTAAGAGAGTTTTATCATTTCACAGAATAAAAATTAAATCAAATTGTGATGACTGATTGTAATAATTATTTGTTATAATGCCAATTTATTTAATTTTTAAGAAGTTTATGACTCGTGTCAATGTGGTTCATCCAAATATATTAACTGACCAACATTTATTTGCTGAATATCGTGAAATCACTCGACTGTTTTTCTTTGGTTGAAAAAAAGCCAATAAAAGCCTAAATAATCAAGAAATTTTCCAAAAATTCCACAAAATTATCGCATGGGTCAAGGTCATGTGTTGTTTTTTTATGATAAGTTAGAATTTATTGAAAAAGCGTTATTTTGCTTTTAAAACAAGAATTGACTGCACGAAATATGCAATTTACGCCAAAAGACAGCATCGTCAAGTTTCGTCAAAGAGATTGATAAGTGTTTTTTATCATGATTACCAGCCAACACCAGAAGCGCTGTTAGCAAACATACATAGGCTTAAAGAAAAAAATTAATCAGCGCCCAAATTTTTTTATCGATATTTTGGCAAACTAATTCATGATGAGGCTTATCTTGAACAACTGGATAATTTAATGTAGATTGCTATTTTGCTCTTCAGCAATGACTTGTCTTGCTACGTGTAAAAATCAGCTGTCTTAGCCATTTATGGGCGGGATGATGTTGTAATAACGGCGACCATGCCATCGTTAATTCAAATTCTGGAATAAAAAAATGGTGGTTCTTTGACGACAATTTTTGATTGTTATTGGCTTGCAGTTTGGCAAACACGTGTTGGCAACGTTGCAATCAAATCTTTTATTGGCACTTAACATGGCAGGCATTTGGTAATGACGAGTAAAAACGCTGATTTGGCGTTTTTTTGACCAAGTCGCTCCAGTGCTTTATCAATTGACCCCAGACCGCCCGATTTTTTTCAGGGTTAACTCCAAAAACCAACACCCATGCCTGTTTTAGACACCCAAACATGTTGGGCTTTTTAGATAATTTTTTTAGATTAAAACGATACAAATATGGACTTTCTGCTGATAAAAGACAACTAAATGTATCGCGCCAAACCAAAACTTGATGAAAACTTTGAGGAATTTCATTAAAGCGATTAATCGCTAAATCCACACGACCTTGTTCCATATCTCGATACGATACATCCGATGGTGTTAAAAATCCAAGATAACATTAGGAGCTTCGGAACGTAAGGCTTTTTACCAATCTTGGCACAAGTGTCGCCTCAGCATAATCACTGGTCATGATGCGAAAAATTCGCGATGTACTATAAGGACGAAATTCGGTACGTGGTTCTAAAATTGCGGCTACATCAGATAAAATCTCTCTAATGCGTGGCTGAAGTTCACTGGCACGCTCAGTTGGTGTCATACCTTCACTGGAACGCACAAGTAATGGGTCATTTAATAAAGAACGCAATCTGCGCAAAATATTACTCATTGCAGGCTGAGTAATGTCAAGTTGTTCGGCGGCTCGGGTTACGTTTTTTTCGCGCAACAACACATCTAAATACACCAAAAGATTTAAATCAACTTTTTGCAGATTCATAATCGCTCTTATTGTTTTATAAATTTGGATTTATGGGACTAATCTTATTTAATGAATTGACTTGACTTTCTGCTACTTGCAAAAACGCCATCTATTTTTTTGATAAAAAGTCAGTTACTGAAGATGTGCTTTCATTTGTTTTTGATGGTGATGGCAATAGCATTAAATACTTTATAATCATAAATTACGGTATCGCCCTTAGCGTTGATGGCATTCATCAAATTTTTGTTTTTACCTTCTTCAAAAATAGATAATTAATGTACGATTTTGAGCTTCTTCTTGGCGATAGGCTTGATAAGTTGCAGGTGTAATATAGATTGGTATTTGAGTAATGGGTTCAGGTTGTGGTCGATTTTTTTGTACAGTTTATGCTGACACGCTGATAAGAAAAATTAATGATATTACGCACAAAAATACTACCTTTATCTTGTAATTCATCACATTGATTTTTTTGCATAAAACAACTCTAACTAACAATATTTTTAAACAATTTCCACACACGTACCAACAGCAACACATTCGTACAATTTAATAATATCTTCATTTCTCATGCGAATACAGCTATGCGACATTGGCACACCCATAGGTTCACTATCAGGTGTACCGTGTATATAAATGTAACGACCATAAGTGTCGCACGATTTACCATCCGCAGTTTTTGCCTAAATTTTTACCCATCTCGGTGCCTTTTTAACCATAAAATTCGACTTAAAAATCCAATCTCTATCTGGGTACTGCTTTACCCTAAATTTTTCGTCATAAACTTCACCAGTAAACTTGCGCCCCACAAACACCGTATTTATTGGGCAATTTGTACCAATTTTTTTCAGCAATAACGTGCACTCCCAAAGGTGTGCAATAAGAATTCTCCAGCTGTCCTGTGCCGTTTTTTTGCTGTGGAAATGCAAAAAGTATCCACGATTGTGTTATAACAAAATACGGTTAATGTTTGGGTAGTGGTATCTACCAATATACGGTAATTTTTGCATAAATTTAGCACAAAATAGGTGTTTAAACAAATAATTAAAATTCTCATTCTAACAAAAATAGGTTTGTTTTTTTCACTTATTTTTGTGTTATTTTTTGTGATAAAAATATCGCAATGGATTCGAATATTAAATGAAAAACCTTAAGTAAAAACAAACCTAGGAGTATTTATGAGCCACACCATTTTTACAATCATTACCTAAAGGACAAAAAGGTTGGAATTGCTTTTTTTCTGGTGGTTTAGATACATCAGCAGCTTTACTATGGATGAAGCAAAAAGGAGCGCTACCTTACGCATATACCGCCAACTTAGGTCAGCCTGATGAAGAGGATTATAATGCCATTCCTAAAAAAAGCGATGGCGTATGGCGCAGAAAATGCTCGCTTAATTGATTGCCGTTTACAGCTTGCCAAAGAAGGCATTGCGGCGATTCAATGTGGAGCATTTCACATCACAACAGGTGGCATGCCTTACTTTAACACCACACCGCTGGGTCGGGCAGTCACGGGAACGATGCTTGTTGCAGCTATGGCAGAAGATGGTGTTGATATTTGGGGCGACGGCTCAACCTACAAAAGGCAATGATATTGAACGTTTTTATCGTTATGGATTATTAACCAATCCTAACCTAAAAAAATTTACAAACCTTGGCTTGATGTAAAATTTATTGATGAGCTTGGCGGCCGTGCTGAAATGTCTGAGTTTTTAATCAACAATGGTTTTGATTACAAAATGAGCAAAAGAAAAAGCCTACTCTACTGACTCCAATATGCTTGGAGCAACTCACGAAGCTAAAGATTTAGAATTTTTAAGTGCTAGCCATAAGATTGTTGAACCAATTATGGGGGTTGCTTTTTGGGACGAAACCATTGAAATCAAAACTGAAATTGTAGAAATTGAATTTTCAGAAGGCGTGCCCATTGCCATCAATGGGGAAACGTTTGATGACCTTACCCAAATGATGCTAAAAGCCAATGAAATCGGGGAAGACACGGGCTTTGGAATGACTGACCAAATTGAAAAATCGTATTATTGAAGCCAAATCTCGTGGTATTTATGAAGCTCCAGGAATGGCATTATTGCACATCGCTTATGAGCGTTTAGTAACGGGTATTCACAATGAAGACACGATTGAACAGTACCGCATCAATGGTTTACGTTTAGGTCGTTTGCTTTATCAAGGTCGCTGGTTTGATTCTCAAGCCTTGATGCTGCGCGAAACTGCTCAGCGCTGGGTTGCTAAAGCCATCACAGGTAGTGTTACTTTAGAGCTTAGACGTGGCAATGATTACAGTATCTTAGATACCAAATCACCAAATCTTACCTATGAACCTGAACGCCTCTCCATGGAAAAAGTAGAAGATGCTGCCTTTACTCCAACAGACCGCATCGGACAACTTACCATGCGCAACTTAGATATTGCTGACACTCGTCAAAAATTGGCAATATACACCCAATCGGGCTTATTGGGACATACCAGTAATGTTGTTCCACAATTGAAAAATAAATAAGCTTTTTTAAAAAGCTGATGGTATAAAAAGCTATTACATGGGGTTTTTGGTTGTCACTAGTTTATTATTGTAATTGACATCCAAAACCCTTTGTTCTAAAAACAAAGATTACTAAAAATAGTTTTTTTGTATAATGTGTTACTCATCAACTTTGGTATGTTTGATTTAAAGTTTTTAAAAATCAGCTAATGATTCAAACTTATTTATCAAAAAAACTTTTTAAATAATGAATTTTAAATTGATTGTAATTTAAAAATTTTTTTAATATAATTTATTTTTTTAAATTATTCATCACTAATTTATCTTAAGTTTTCAGTAAATTATCTTTAATAAAAAGTTTTATAAAAAGCTCCTAAAACGCATTTAATAACTTTCCATATAATAAAAATCATTCACTTATTTCTAAAAAAATACTAGGTTATTTCCAAAGAGCTATTTCTAAAGAATAGTATTAATATTAAAAGCTAAAAAGCAAATTCATTTTTATTGTTTGATATAAGTAAATTTACTAAAAATCATTTAAATAACCTATATAAATTTTTGAAAATGTAATAAAAAAATTGCTGTTTTTAAATAATTTAATTATAAAATCATATTTTTTTAATTTAAATAAATGGTTTACAATAGATTGTTATTATTTAAATGTAGTTACTATGTCCATAATTCGCAAACGCAAACTTACCAAAAACCAAACCCGACAAATTCAAAAAATCATCAAACTGTAGATGATAAATATTTATTTTCTGGCGTGATTGTCGCTCATTTTTGGCAAACAGCTTGATGTGCAAATTACCGCTTTACCTGATGACCCTTCAAATTATCCAAATTCAACCCAATCTTTGATTGTTGGGGAGGTTTGCCGCTGTCATGTTCGTACTAATCTGCCTTTATTGTCGGCAGGTGATTTAGTAAAATTTAGCCTAAAACCCGCAAGATAGTAGCGCTGGAGTCATTGAAATACTTTTTACCAAGAAGTACTCTCATCACGCGCCCTGACCGCTATCATAAATTAAAACCAGTTGCTAGCAATGTTGATGTTTTGGCAATTGTTTTTTGCGCCTTTACCAAAACCATCAACCAACTTAATTGACCGTTATTTACTTATTGCCAAATTAAGTAAAGTGACGCCTCTTTTAATTTTTAAATAAAGCAGATTTGTTGGAAAATTTTGCTGACGTCTCAAAAAAATTTTTTTGAAGAATATCAATTTCTAGGGGGAAAATATGGCTTTAATGTCATTCAAACCAGTTATCAGGACAAACAAAGCATTATTGAATTAAAACGCCAAATTAATCATAAAAATCAGTGTGTTTGCAGGGCAATCTGGAGTTGGTAAATCAAGTTTAATTAATGCGCTTTTACCCCATGCTAATCAGTCCACCAACGTAATTTCTACCAATTCTGAACTTGGACAGCACACCACCACAACCAGTCGTTTTTGGCGTATGATGATGCAGATTTAACCAAAGGTGGTATTATTGATACACCTGGGATTCGCGAATATGGGGTTTGGCACTTATCACCTGATGAAATTTTATATGGGTTTGATGAACTGTTTGAACTGTCTGGGACTTGTCAATTTCAGTGACTGTACCCATAAAGCAAATAGCAAGGGATGTAATTTTTGGAAAATGGTCGAAAAATGGTGAAATTTTATCCAGACGTATTGACAGCTTTTAATGAACTTTTATACAGAAGCCAAAAAAACTCAAAAATCCAGTCATTAAATGCGCAGATAAACATATGTAAACCAAATAAGATTTACATTTATCCCAATAAAATAAGATGTATTTTTTTATAAAAAAATCAGTATAATACTTCGCTTGTATGTTGATTTTTGTTGTAAAATGGAGTAATTTTTGTGGAACGCTGGTTTGAATTTATGAGCAACCACCCTTTTTATTCGGCACATTATTTGTGTTGGTGGTGATGTTTTTTTAGCATAGAAAAACAAACGTAGCGGCAAAAATTGCCCCAAACGCATTGGGTATGATGGTTAATAATCAAAATGCGGTTTTTAATTGACATTCGCCCCACTAACAAATTTACTACAGGTTATATTTCTGGTAGTCGCAATATTCCATTTACTGAATTAAAAATCATCTTAATGAACTGCAAGCCATCACCGCACCCATTATTTTTTTGTTTGCGATATGGGCATGCAGGCAGGTATGGCAGTGCAGCTTTTGGGTAAACCTAACGCCATGCGATTAGAAGGTGGAATTACCAATTACCAAGCAGCAGGATTGCCCTTAATTACCCCAAAAACTAAAAAAATAATTCAACCTAGAATCCAAAGGAATTCCAATGGTAGCTGTTCAAATCTACACCAAAGCCACATGTCCTTATTGTGTTGCCGCCAAGCAACTATTAGAACGTAAAAGGCGTAAATTATCAAAGAATTTAATGTATTGACTTTAAGTCAGGATGAATTGGACAGTTTGAATGTCCGTACCAATAATTATCGCACTGTACCACGTATTTTTTTATTGGCGATGCTTTTTATTGGTGGTTTTGATAATCTCAACAAATTAGAAAAAGATGGTAAACTTGATGCGTTGTTAAATGCTTAACAACCATTTAACTTCAAATAAATTTCTTTTATTATCAATCTGTTAAACCTATTGGAGTTTTTTATGTCAGACGAACAATTAGCCCCCAACTTGGTCTTGAGCGCATCTATGTAAAAAGACATTTCGCTTGAAGTGCCTAGTGCTGAAGTGTTTACCAAAGAGTGGCAGCCAGAGCTTGATATCGGTTTAACCACGGCAAGTTCTGATTTGGATGAAGACCACAAAGAAGTGGTATTAACAGTCAGTGTTACCGCCAAAAATGCGGGTAGTACTGCATTTATTGCTGAGGTTCAACAAGCGGGTATTTTTGTGCTAAAAATATCCCCGAAAGTGATATGCCACATTTATTAAATGCCTATTGTCCAAATGTGTTATTCCCTTATGCTCGTGAAGTTATCAGTGACATTATTGCTCGTGGTAGCTTCCCACAATTGTTGCTTGCACCTGTAAACTTTGACCAAGCATTTTTACAAAGCCAAGCTCAAAAACGAAGGTAATGCTTTAATCAGTGATTACCTATCAGTAATCAAGCCCCAAAAAAATCTTTATGGTTTTTGGGTTTTTTTATTTTGGATAAATTGATTATAATGACAGTTACTTTAAAATGTTATTTTTTTAACATTTTTAACAATGGTTTTAATGGCGGTTTTTAACACTTTGATTCTAATCCCTTGATTTTTGAGAAATTATGCAAACAGTACAAGTTAAAATTATCAATCCAAAAAGTGGTCAAGACCCAAATTTTCCAATACCCACTCGAGCAACTGATGGTTCGGCAGCGATTGATTTGCGAGCGTGCATTGACGAACCTTTAACCATTAAGGCAGGTGAGACTTGTTTGGTTGGAACGGGTATTTGCGTCTATATTTCCAATCCCAATTTTGCTGGACTGATATTGCCGCGCTCTGGGCTTGAGGCACAAACATGGTATCGTTTTGGGCAATTTGGTTGGTTTGATTGATGCTGATTATCAAGGTGAATTGATGGTGAGTGTTTGGAATCGAAGTGGTCAAGATTTTTACTTTAAATCCTGCTGAACGTATGGCGCAATATATGGTTGTGCCAATTTGTCGTCCTGATTTTGAGATTGTTGAAGAATTTAGTGATGTTAGCGAGCGTGGCGCAGGCGGTTTTTGGAAGCTCTGGAACGCATTGATATTACAAATAAATGCTTTTATTATTTATAGTTTACTGTTTTTTAAGGAAAAAAATATGTCTTTAACTTTAGATGAAGCCAAACTCACCGCTCAAACCATTACAACTGCTCTACCCTATATCCAAAGATACAAAGACAAACTAATTGTCATTAAATATGGCGGAAACGCCATGACTGACCCCAAACTTGAAAGTTCTTTTTGCCAAAGACATTGTACTTTTTAAAAAAACTGTTGGTATTCACCCTGTGGTGGTACACGGCGGCGGACCTCAAGTAGACCGATTGCTAGGCGAACTTGGACGAGAATCAGAGCGCATTGATGGCATGCGCGTTACTGACAAAAGCAACCATGGACGTGGTAGAGATGGTGTTGGGTGGTGGAGTCAATAAGTCCATTGTTAATTTGATTAATAAACATGGCGGTAAAGCTATTGGTTTGACTGGCAAAGATGCCAATCTTATCACCGCTCAAAAGCTGATTAAAACAAACGAATCAGGAAATAAAAATTGATTTGGGGTTTGTTGGCGAAGTTAAAAAGCATCAATAAAAACTGTTATTGACATGCTAATTGCTAGTGATTTTATTCCTGTAATCGCTCCGTTAGGGCGTAGATGAAGAAGGCAATACCTACAATATCAATGCCGATTTGGTTGCAGGAAAAAGTTGCACAATTTTTTAAATGCACAGCGCCTATTATTACTGACCAATATCAAAGGGGTTTTGGATAAAAATGGCAAAATTTTAACTAGCCTATCGCCCGAAGATGTTGATAATTTAATCAAGGACGGAACAATTTATGGTGGTATGATTCCCAAAATTGCAGGGGCGCTTGACGCTGTTAAAGCAGGTCTTAGAAGCGCCACGATTGTTGATGCAGAGTTCCTCATGCGTGTTTATTGGAAATTTTTACTGATGAAGGAGTTGGTACTCAGATTTTTAAAATGAAGCCTAAAATTAGAGAAATAAAATGAACAAACTTTGTCTAGTTTTTAATCCCAGCTTTTTTTATTAGTGGCTTGTCAAAAATCACCTGATTCAGCCCATGCGCCCCATTCAACTTATGAAGCAGCTGAATTCACCACACTTACTGCAAATATTTTTGCCAGAAAGCCAAATCATCACTCAAGAAGAAAATAATCCTCACTTAAAAAAACCGTTTATTAGCGGTAAATGGTGAGATTAGTTTTGAAACCAGTGATGTTTTAAAAACCAATAGTGAAATCGAAAAATCTCACCCTAAAACATGGAGGTTACATTCAAAACAGTCAAATTGCCAATCAAGAAAATTCCACTCATACCCTATCTGTTGGTCATGACCAAAAAGCAGCTTATCAGTTACAACCGCCATGCTAATGTTATTATACGCATTCCAAAACAAAATGTGGCAGCCTTTTTTTAACAGAATTATCGCCATTGATGGAGTTTTTGGAATATCGTAATTTTTGGCTGAAGATGTGAAATTAGACATCCAAAAATCATTGCTACAAGCCAAAATTCAAAGTGAGAAACAACAAGAACTGCAACATATTGATAATAATCAAGAAAAAAACTACCATCATCACACAAAACGCGTCAGCAAAAAGAAGAACAAATGTATGCTGAGCTTCAAAAAAATGATGCTTGAAGACAAAGTTAAGTTTACCACCATCACATTAAAAATTTCATGAAGCTGCGAAAGTTACTCAAAAACCATTCCTGATATTGATAACAGAATCAAGCAAGAAAAGTAATTATACTTTCTTTAGCCAATTAAAAAAATTCATTGGCAGATGGCTGGTATTATTTTTTTACAACTTATTTTATTAATTAGCAAACTTTGGGTTATTATTTTTGGCAACATGTGCTGGCTTGTATGCTATCTGTAAATGGCTAAGACGTCGCAAAAAGGTTGCGCCAGCCCATATAAAAGAAAAAAACCAAACATGAGTTATAAAAATGTCTTTGCATACAGCGGTTCGTCAAAACCAATCAGCTGAATTTCTTTGTCATTGTATTCACCAATTATTATTGGGCGTTTTAGTATGCTTTGATTTTTCTTTAACAATATCATAAATGGTTAAATCAGCATTCGCTAACGACTGATGGTTTATCAAGCTATTTTTTTGCGTCTTCATCCAATTTTTTTATAGGTTGTACCTTGTTTGTTGATGACTTTATCCAATCCAAATATTGCTAGAAGCTCATCGAACTCATGTTTGGATAAAGTTACTTTTTATAATCAAAAAAATTGATATGGTATTTGATGGGTTGTTAAAAATCAAATGCTTTTTTTCATACTATTGCAATTTTTAATGCCATAAATTGTAATCATGTCTTTATCCAACTGTATCATGATGAAATCGTTAATTTTTATCTAAAAATTTTTGCCAAATTATCAATTTTATGTTAATTTATCAATATTTTTATTTTTGTTGATTTTTATGATCATGAACACTTTATCTCAACTTGCCAAAAATGACCACTCTTGTTGCTGACACAGGTGATTTGTCTGCTATCATACGCCTAAAAACCCATTGATGCAACCACCAATCCAAGCCTAATTACATCCGCTTTTATCAGTGGTGAATACGACGATATTGTCTGCAGTACTAAACACCTTACAACTGAGGAAGCGATTGATTATTTAACAGTTTGGTTGGGCAAACTGATTTTGGAACACATTACAGGACGAGTTTCTACTGAAGTTGATGCTAAATTATCATTTGATACCCAAAAAAACCGTTACAAAAAGCCCTGCAATTTATTGACGCTTATGAAAAATTGGGCGTTAAAAAGAACGAATTTTTAATCAAGATTGCCGCAACATGGCAAGGCATAGAAGCCGCAAAAATCCTAGAACAGCAAGGCATTCACTGTAATTTAACCTTACTATTTACTCAAATTCAAGCTCAAGCCTGTGCTGATGCTGGTGTTACACCTCATTTCACCATTTGTTGGACGAATCACAGACTGGCAAAAACAGCATGAAAATAAAGAAACCATTGATATTCATGATGATTTAGGCGTGCTTTCAGTTAAAAATATTTATCATTTTTTATAAAAAAACACGGTTACACTACAGAAGTTATGGGAGCAAGTTTTTAGAAGCTGTGAGCAGATTTTTGGCATTGGCAGGTTGTGATTTATTAACCATTTCACCTACTCTATTAGATGAATTATCCAACATGGATAAACCTGTTATCAGAATGCTAAGTTTTGATAAAAAAATTAGAAAAACAAACCATCAGTCATTGATTTTGATACTTTTAATCAAACACAAAATCACCATCCACTCAATCAATTATTGCTAAAAGGCATTGATGGTTTTATTCAAGCTAGAGATGTGTTGGCAGAGAAATTAACCCGACAATAATTCTTTGGTTAGCAATAAACCATCGTAAAAAAACACTTTACAAAAAGAAAACGCTTGTAATCTATCAGCTTAAATATTGATAAATTTCGTTATTTTTTGGAGGTTGTTTGATGAAAAAGTATCAATGTGTGGTTTGTGGCTGGATTTATGATGAAGCTTTAGGCTGCCCTGAAGAGGGCTTACCTGCCGGCACACGCTGGGAAGACATTCCAGAAGACTGGACATGCCCTGAATGCGGCGTTGGCAAAAGCTGATTTTGAAATGATTGAAATTTAATCCTAGTTATGACCTCATCATCTGCGTTATTACCAAAACCGCCTCAAAATTGGCAAAAACTAGGGCAGCTTTGGCAGTCCTCTGATTTATCACCTTATTTGTACCAGAGCATGGTAAAAATTAATGATAACATTACTCTATGCGTCGAGGCAGGCGGCAACCCTGACAATCCGCCTTTGGTGTTTATTGCTGGTTTTTGGTTCGCAGATGATGTTTTTGGCCTGATGACTTATTAAAACTATTTATTGATGCTGGCTTTTTTTGTTGTGCGATTTGACAATCGTGATACTGGTCTATCAAGCAAAAATTCCCGCTCAAAACATGCTTTCGCGACGAAAAAAACCTTAACGATGATTGCCAAAAAAATCAACTTGGATTTGGCAATAAAAAGCAAGAGGTTGCCTATACTTTGGTGGATATGGCTGATGATGTGGTTGGTTTAATACAAACATTAAATCTAACTGGCGTCAATTTAGTTGGTGCATCCATGGGAGGGGTATGATTGCTCAGATTGTCACTGCTAAACACAAAAACCTAATTCATAAGCTTTATTTTTGCTATTTAGTAGCAGCAATAAAGCATTTTCTAAGCTGCCCCGATTAAAAGAATTTTCTACGTTTTTTCGTCGTCCCCAAAGCTATTCTGAACGCGATATGGTGCGTCATGCTGTGTGGTTTATGACGACGGTTGGTTCACCCGGACATCTTGATATTAAAAGGTACGCGCGCAGTTGCTCAAACTCGCTATCATCGCGATTTTTACCCCTAGGCATCGCCCAACAAATGAATGCAATTTTGGCAACTGGCTCTTTGCTACCCTACACTAAAAAAATCACCACGGACACACTTATCATTCATGGTAATAAAGATGGATTAATTCATCAAAGTCATGGGCGATTTCTTGCTAAAACCATTAAAAATAGCCATTTTGTCGTTGTAGAAGGACTTGGACATGATTTGCCTGTTTATTATTATCCTTATGTTGTTGGGCTTATTAAACAGCACTGTTTATCCTAAATCATTCATCAATTCATTTTTGTAACTCATTGAAATTATTTATCACAACCAATTGCTAAAATTTTTATTATTAGCGCTATTAATAATAGAATATTACAAATTTATTACCTGTAAGGTCTGATTTACATTGATGCACAAACGTTTATTTGCTTATTTTTTTAAAATTAGAAGTAATCTATATAAAAAGGTTTAAAAATTGATAAAATTTGGGTATGATAACAGTTTTTAAATTTATTGGGCGTTGGTTGTCATGATTTATGATATTATTGGTGATGTTCATGGTCAAGCTGACAAGCTGATTGGGCTTTTGAATAAACTTGGTTATCAACATGATGGCAAAAGCTACGTCGCCCTCAAATGGTCATCAAGCAATTTTTATTGGAGATTTGATTGATAGAGGCAAAAACAACTCACCACATTAAACATCGCCTTTGACATGCTGGACAATCAGCAAGCCCAAATCATTATGGGTAACCACGAATACAATGCTCTAGCCTACGCCACAAAAAGCGATATAGACCACACGCATTATTTACGTCCACAGACTGCCAACAATACTAAACAACATCAGGCTTTTTAGATGAGGTTATTTTTATTCAGATACATCATCATTGGTTAAATCGTTTTTTTGGCAACTACCGCTTTGGCTCGAACTTGATGATGCAATTTTTATTCACGCCTGCTATGACCCATCAGCGATTGCCTTGTTAATATCACCCAACCACCTACTCACGCCCGAAATTTTGCAAAATGCCAGTATACAGCTGAATTTATCGCCATAGAACGTATTTTAAAAAGGCATAGAAGCGCCATTGCCAGATGGTGTAATTTTTTTATGATAAAACAGGCATTAAACGTAAACATGCTCGAGTTAAATGGTGGATGAATGATTGGCAACATCAATCCATTCAAGACATTTTATTTGCTAAAAATTTACCCAATTTACCTTTATCCAACCTACCAGATGATTTGACTTATTTTTCATATTGACACTCAAAAACCCATTTTTATTGGGCATTATTGGCTATCTGGCAAACCTGCCATTTTATCAGAGCAGGTAGCCTGCGTGGATTATTCAGCTGGCATTGATGGTTATTTAACCGCTTACCGTTTTGATAGTCGTCATCAACATTTGGATAGTTGTCATTTTATACAATATCGTGATTAATATTTTTAATGGTTTATATTTTTTTAATTTTTATTTATTTGGGATAATTTATGTCACATTCTATACCTTCTACCATTTCTTCACCAAGTGGCGCGCCTAAAGTTGGCATTATCATGGGCAGTCAATCAGATTGGCAAACTATGAGTCAAAGTGCGCAAGTTTTTGGTTGATTTTTAATATACCCTTTGTTTTGTGAAGTCGTTTCCGCTCACCGCACCCCCAGACAAATTATTTGATTTTGCCAAAACCGCCAAAGATAAAGGGTTACAAATCATCATCGCTGGCGCGGGTGGAGCAGCCCATTTACCCGGAATGTGTGCCAGCCAAACTTCTTTACCTGTGTTGGGTGTGCCTGTAAAAATCCAGCACCTTAAGCGGATGGGATAGCCTATTATCCATTGTACAAATGCCAAAAGGTGTTGCCGTTGGCACCTTAGCTATTGGCACAGCGGGCGCTTTTAATGCAGGACTGCTTGCCGTTCAAATATTGGCGCTTCACGATGATGAACTTGCTCAAAAAAATTAAATGTTTTTCGCAACAATCAAACACAAACTGTTTTAAACAGCCCCTATTCCCGGTGTCATCAACTCATGAATGCATATTCCAACCCACAAAAATAAAACTCACACTATCAAAACCATTGGCATTTTAGGGTGGTGGACAATTAGGCATGATGATGGCGCAATCGGCACTCAAACTTGGGATGAAATGCGTATTTTTTTAGAAGATGCAAAAGACGCTCCTGCCAATCTTTATGGTCAAGTTTACACCAATAATCAGCTTGATGACTTTGCCAAAACCTGCGATGTTTTTACTTTAGAATTTGAAAAATACGCCTGTTCAAACTGCTCTTTTTTTATCCAATTTAACTAATCAACGTGATTTTTTCCTGCGCCAAACGTCTTAAAAATTGCTCAAGACCGGCTTGCTGAAAAATCATTATTTCGTCAATTGGATATTGAAACTGTACCCTTTATGGCGGTCAATAGCTTTAATGAACTACAAACCGCATGTGATAACTTGGGTCTGCCTTTGGTGCTTAAAACCAGTCGAGGTGGTTATGATGGCAAAGGACAATTTGTCATCAAAACATCAAATGACATTCAGACTGCTTGGGAGGCTCTTGGTAGTGCAACCACCGGTCAAGGCGGACTAACCAAAACACCCGCGCCCTTAATTGCCGAAGGATTTATTAATTTTAGCCGAGAAGTTTCCATTATTGCCGTTCGCAGCCAAACAGGTGAAATTCGGTATTATCCATTGGTGGAAAATCATCATCAAAATGGTATTTTAGTCAAAACCATCGCACCTGCTCCAAACGCTCACACGCTCACTCAAAAAGCTCAAGAAAATATTAAAAAAACTTTTTAGAGCATTTAGATTATGTGGGAGTTTTAACACTGGAGCTGTTTGTTAGTGGCGATAACCTGCTTTGCCAATGAAATCGCTCCTCGCGTGCATAATTCTGGACATTGGACCATAGAAGCAACGGTTTGCAGCCAATTTGAAAAATCATATTCGCGCAGTGGCAGGCTTGCCACTTGGCAGTACAGATATTCTTAAACCGTCGGTCATGTTAAATGTTATTGGCAAATACCCTGATATTTCTCAACTACTTAACTTAAATGGCGTGCATTTTCATCATTATCATAAACAAGAACGAGATGGGCGAAAAATTGGTCATATTACTCTAATGCCCGCTTGTGATAATCACTTGGAAGATTTAACAAAAAAACGGTAGAAGCATTATTGTAAAAAGATGGTAAAACACTCAAATAACCAGTTTTTAAATTTTTTTCAATTGTCAATTATTGAGAAACCAAGTTTAATTAGTTAAAAAAAGTGTAAGAATTTTTAAACAATTTTTTTAAAAATCCACAAAGCTATTTTTACGATAATCAGGCATAATACTCTAGATTGGTTATTAGTTTGATGATTGTTATGATGGAAATGTGGAATAAAGAGCTGGTTATTCAAAGGCTATTGGCAATTACTTTTGCTTGCTGTTTTGATTGTTTTATGTTTAAAGGTTATTTATTTTTTTATTGCTCCTGCATTATGGGGAGCAATCTTAGCTTATGTTACCTTTTCCATTTTACCGTTTTTCATCAAAAGGTCAAATTTAGCCCAAATTTTTAGCGCATTAATCATGACAGTCAGCATCTCTTTGATGATTGGCATTCCTTTGGTTGTTGGAGTTTTTATACTGCAACAAGAAGTCATCAATTTTTATGGTACTTTGGTTCGCAGGATTCAAGCAGGTTATGTGGATTTACCTGAAAACATTAAAAAAACCTTCCTGTTGTTGGGCAGCAAATTAAAGATATTTTTGTGGGAAATGAATAAAAAAATCCCGATGCCACCATGGAGGCTTTTTCGCTCATGGATACAATCACATCTATACTATGGTAAAATTGCTTTTTGATGCTGCATTTTAAAGGGTTTGCCAAACTTGGTATGGCGTTGATGACGCTGTTTTTTTCTTTTATCGAGATGGTTTGAGTCTAATGCATCAAATCCGCCAAGCTCTACGTAACATTATTGGCAATCGCATTGATGGCTATATTGATTCGGTTGGAGCAACCACGCAAGCAGTCGTTTATGGAATTGGACTGACTGCACTTGCTCAGGCAGTACTAGCAGGGATTGGTTATGCTGTAGCTGGCGCTCCCAACCCCATTCTTTTGACAATTTTAACTTTTATTATCGCACTCATTCCTTTTGGCACACCATTTGCTTGGGGTGGAGTTGCGCTTTGGCTTTTATCCCAAGGTCATACCACCGAAGGGATTGGGCTTAGTCTTTGGGGGTACGTTTGTCATTAGCTGGGTGGATAATTTGATTCGCCCAATTGTCATCAGTGGCGCTACCAAGATTCCTTTTATCATTATTTTTATTGGCGTTTTAGGCGGTTTGACCGCTTTTGGAACGGTGGGATTATTTATTGGTCCTGTGGTGCTAGCAATTGGGCTTGCGGTATGGCGTGAATGGATAAGTCAGCATAAAAATGAATTTTTTGCCCAAAAACTAGAACATAAGGAATCTTAATGAATCAAAATCAATCTTCTATTTGTGTTGTATGTGATGAAAATATTGCCTGCATTGATGACTATTTGGGCAAACATCACAATATCAATGTTATCAAACTTGCTGGTAGGCAAATCAACCAAAACACGCTTGATAAATATCGACCCGATGCTTTATTTATCCGTTCAGTCAGTCAGATTAATTCAAAAATTTTTAATCGGCTGCATCAGCTCAAATTTGTTGGGTCAGCCACGATTGGCACCGACCACGTTGATAAAGATTTTTTTACAAAAATAATATCACATTTGGTAATGCCAAAGGCTGTAGTAAACATTCTGTCGCCCAATATGTGATAACCGCTATTTTTGACGTTATATCCTGATTATTTATCTAAAAATTACTTTTGGGTATTATTGGTCTTGGCAATATTGGCAGCACGTTAGCACACTATGCTCAAGATTTAAATTGGCAAATTTTAGGATATGACCCTTTTTTTAGAAAAAAATCAGAATTAAACAACAGTGATTTTAAAGGTTTATTAAACCACAGTGATGTTGTTAGCATTCATACGCCCTTAACTAAAAAAATACCGCGTATCCAACTTACCAATTATTCAACAAAAGCATCCTAACCCATCTCAAAAATCATGCATTATTAATTAATAGCGCGCGTGGGAAATTATTTGTCAAAATGATTTGATTGAAAGTATCGTTGATAAAAAATAAAAAAACGGTATTGGATGTTTTTTTCCTTTTTGAGCCTAATATTGATAATAATTTATTAAATTCATTAACAATTGCCACGCCACATATCGCAGGCTATACTTTCGAAGGTAAAAATTCGTGGCACTGATATAATCTATCAAAAGTTTTGTCAAACTTTTTAATTTACCAATCAAACAAACTATTGAGTCATTATTACCAAATAATCCATATCATTGGCAAGTACTCAAAAACGATTTATCTTTATTACCAAACTATTATGATATTTATCATGATGATAAAAAAATTAAGAAATATTAATAGCCAATATAATTTTTGGTAAACAATTTGATTTATTAAGAAAAGGATTATCCTTTAAAAAGAGAGTGGTTGTTTAATGAATAATATAAAAAAATAAGCAAACAAATGACTATCAACCTTCTTTATCAGTGGATTTAGCTATTAGAAAAGCTCAAATGCTCGCTGATATTCGACTTTTTGCTAAAAACATGTATTAGAAATTACAACACCGATATTATCACATTATGGCAATACTGAAGTTTTTTTATTGATTCAGTGTGTGCCCTATTTCATCAAAACGGTCAATTAAAAACAGGTTATCTACACACATCGCCAGAATTTGCCATGAAACGAGTACTGGCAGATTATCAATTACCCTATTTATCAAATTTGTCAAGTTTTTCGTGATAATGAAAAAGGCAGTAAACACAATATTGAATTTACCATGCTGGAATGGTATCGTCCACATTTTACGCTTGAACAATTAATAAATGAATTAGGGTGAGTTATTAACTAAAGTTTTTTCATCGTCCAATGCCAATAAAACGCTATCGTTATGCTCAAACATTTATTGACAAATTAAATATTCATCCATTTTTTTAGCAGATATTGACACTTTAAAAACAATGCGCCATAAAAACACGATATTTTTGTTGATATGGGTGATGATAAACAAAGTTGGTTAGATTTATTATTTAGTCATTTTAATTGAGCCTAGTTTAGGTTTTTGATTTACCAACCATCATTTTAGATTATCCACCACAAACAGCGTCTCTTGCCAAAATTGAATCAGACAAGGAAGGTCATTTAGTCGCAAAACGTTTTTGAGCTGTATATTGACGGTATTGAAAGTGCAAATGCTTATGATGAATTGTCTGACGGTGAAGAATTGCTCCAACGATTTGAAAATGACAATTTTAAGCGCCAGCAATTAGGATTAAATACCATCCCTATTGATATTAATTTAATAAATTGCTGTCGAGATTTACCGCCTTGCAGCGGCATCGCTTTTAGGTATTGACCGTTTGTTTATGGTTTATGGAAAACTTGATAGCATTCAAAATGCTATTACCATCACAACGGATAATGCTTAAATTTAAAAACCGCTTAAAAATAAGCGGTTTTTAAATCATGTTGTTAATTAATCGGCTTTAGCCATTAAGCTAGCATTGCCGCCAGCAGCAGTTGTATTGACACTGCAAGAGATTTCTTCAAACACTTGCAAAATATCCACCCCTTGCTCTGATGGTAAAATACGAATTAACGCCCCATCACATTGTGCTAAAGTTTGTTTTATTGCGCTTGGTAATGGCTCCAAGGCTACCACACGACTAATTCCTGTATTTTTCTGGTTTATCAGCAATTTCCAGTAAACCTTTTAAATCACCTACATAAGCAGACAACGGGCTTTCTTGCTGAACCACAACATGCACGCCTGCAACGCACAAAACAGCCAACGCGCAAACAGCTTGGAGTAAATTTCCTCCATAAATCCAAATGCGTTTTTGAAGCGTGCCAGTGCAATGAATTGCGTTCGCCCGTTGGTCCTGGAAGCAAGGCTTCTGCTTTACACAAATTACGAGCAGCTGATTTTTCTAAAGTTGTTTGAACGATGCTTTTTCTCTTCTGTATTAAACGGCAGCTTGTGAATCAGGGCTTCAAGGCGTTTGAGCGCGACTTCGTCCGCTTGTCCGATGCGGCTCAGCGGCGGGGCAACCCATTCGGGGATGCGGGTCAGTTTTTGCAGGTAGAACGAGCCACCTGCTTTCGGACCTGTACCAGACATACCGTGTCCGCCAAATGGTTTGTACGCCGACGACCGCGCCGACGATGTTGCGGTTGACGTAAACGTTGCCCGCTTCGATGCGTTCGCGGATGCGTTTGACCGTGCCTTCGATGCGGCTGTGTACGCCGCTAGTGAGCGCGTAGCCTTTGCTGTTGATTTGGTCGATGATTTGGTCAAGCTCGTCGGCGCGGTAGCGGACGACGTGCAGCACCGGACCGAAGACTTCGCGGGTGAGTTCGTTCAAGTTGTTGAGTTCGAACAAAATCGGCAGCACGAAGGTGGATTTCGCAGGGTCAACATCGGAGGCGGCTTTGACTTCATGGTAAGACTTGGCAACGCCTTTCATTTTGTTAATGTGCGATTGCAGGTTTTTGCTGCGCTTCGGCATCAATGACGGGGCCTACGTCGGTGGTGAGCTGAACGGGTTTACCGACGACCAATTCGTCCATCGCGCCTTTGATGATGGCGAGCATCTTGTCGGCGACATCTTCCTGAACGCAAAGGATGCGAAGGGCGGAGCAGCGTTGTCCTGCGCTGTCGAAAGCGGAGTTGAGTACGTCCAAACAAACCTGCTCGGGCAGCGCGGTAGAATCGACAATCATGGCGTTTTGACCGCCGGTTTCGGCAATCAATACGGGGCTGTCGTCGCGTTTGGCAAGGGCTTTGTTAATCAGTTGTGCCACTTCGGTTGAGCCGGTGAAAATCACGCCGCCGATACGCGGGTCGCCTGTCAACGCCGCGCCGACATCGCCTGCGCCGAGGACAAGTTGCAAGGCGGAAGTCGGGATGCCTGCTTCGTGCATCAGGGAAACGGCGTAGCTGGCAATCAGGCTGGTTTGTTCGGCAGGTTTGGCGATGACGGTGTTGCCGGCTGCCAATGCGGAAACGACTTCGCCGGTAAAGATGGCGAGCGGGAAGTTCCACGGGCTGATGGCGACGATGGCGCCGACGGCTTTGGCGTCTTTTGGGCAGTGTGTTTTCGGCTTCACCTGCGTAGTAGCGGCAGAAATCGACGGCTTCGCGCACTTCGGCGACGGCGTTGTTCAGCGTTTTACCTGCTTCGCGCACGGCAAGCATCATCAGCGCAGGGTGTGCTGCTCCAGCAAATCGGCGAAACGGCGCAAGCAATTAGCACGCTCGGCGGCAGGCGTTGCGCTCCATTCAGGGAACGCGGCAACGGCTGCACCAATCGCTTCTTGGGCAAGCGCGGCATCGGCAAAGCTGACTGTGCCGACGATGTCGTCGTGGTCGGCGGGGTTTTTAATCGGTTGCGCTTCGCCGACATCGCGGGCTTTGCCGTTGATAATGGACGCGGCGTGGAAGTCTTGCGCGGCGGAGCGGTTGAGTTTTTTTCTTGAAGCTGTTGCAACACGGTTTCGTTGCTGAAATCCACGCCTTGAGAATTCAGACGACCCCCTGCCATATAAATCGCGCGGCAACGGCAAGGGCGTTGTGCAGATGGATGCCTTGTTCGGCGATGGTGTCGAACGGGCTTCGGATCAGCGTGTCGATACTGATGTTTTCATCGACGATTTGGTTGACGAACGACGAGTTCGCACCGTTTTTCCAACAGGCGGCGTACCAAGTAGGCGAGCAGGGTTTCGTGCGTACCGACCGGAGCGTACACGCGCACGCGGCGGCCTAAGTTTTGCGGGCCGACCACTTGGTCGTACAAGGTTTCGCCCATGCCGTGCAGGCATTGATGTTCAAAATCTTTGCCTTTGCCCATTTGGTAAATCGCGCCCAAAGTGTAGGCGTTGTGTGTAGCAAATTGTGGGAACACGGCGTCTTGCGCGTCCAGCAGTTTGCGCGCGCAGGCGAGGTAGGAGATGTCGGTATGGACTTTGCGGGTGTGGGTCGGATAGCCATCCAGACCATCTACTTGCGCCCATTTGATTTCGCTGTCCCAGTACGCGCCTTTGACCAAACGAATCATCAGTTTTTGGTTGTTGCGGCGGGCAAGGTCAATCAGATAGTCGATCACGAAGGGGCAGCGTTTTTGATACGCCTGAACAACAAAGCCGATGCCTTTATAACCCGCCAAATCGGGGTCGGAAACGAGTGCTTCCATCAAATCAAAGACAGCTCCAAACGGTTGGCTTCTTCGGCGTCGATGTTGATACCGATATCGTATTTTTTTACCCAAGAGGAACAACTCTTTCAGACGAGGTAAGAGTTCGCTCATGACGCGTTCGTGTTGGGCGCGCGAGTAGCGCGGATGGATGGCGGAGAGTTTGACGGAAATGCCGTTGCCTTCATAAACGCCTTGTCCGGCAGCATCTTTTGCCGATGGCGTGAATAAGCTTGAACGTAGTCGTTGTAATAGCGGTCGGCATCTTCTTGGGTAAAAGCGGCTTCGCCCAACATATCGAAGGAGAAGCGGTAGCCCATTTTTCGCGCTCTTTGCCGTTTTGCAGCGCTTCTTCAATGGTTTGTCCGGTCACAAACTGTTTACCCAAGAGGCGCATGGCGTAGTTCACGCCTTGGCGGATCAGGGGCGCGCCGCCTTTGCTGATGAGTCGGTTCAGGGCAGAACCCATCTGCTTGTCGTTCGTCGCGGTCAGTTTGCCGGTAACCAGCAAGCCCCATGCCGCGGCGTTGACGAACAGGGAAGGGCTGTTGTTCAAATGGCTTTTCCAGTTGCCTTCGGAAATTTTGTCGGCAATCAGGCGGTCGCGCGTCGCATTGTCGGGAATGCGCAGCAAAGCTTCCGCCAGACACATCAGCGCAATGCCTTCTTCGCTGGAGAGCGAAAACTCGTGCATCAGCGCATCCACCCCGCTGGCTTTGGTGCGGCTGGCACGAACCTGCGTAACCAAACGGCGCGCGAGTTCGGACGCCGCCCGACGCTCCTCATCGCTCATCTGGGCGCGTTGCAGCATATCCTGAACGGCTTCGATTTCGTCGCGGCGGTAAGCATCGGTAATCGCTTGGCGCAGTGGCGTTTGTGTCGGAAAAGCAAAGTCAAACATTTTAAGGTTCTCCAAAGTTTTTTATGATGATTTTCAGACGACCCCATCCCTTTTCGAGGTCGTCTGAAAAGATTTAAAGCATATAGATAATATCTTAATAAATTTATAAGGGCCGGACAAGCAATTTATCTCAAAAACAGGATTTTTGCTTTTGATAAAAAGCAGATAAAGCCCAAAGAGTGCATTATCCGCATGAGCATCAATATAAAAAAATAAAACCTGCCTTCCCGTATAAAAATTCAGACGACCTGCGGTCAACGGCAGGTCGTCTGAAAAGCTACTATTTCGCCTCGCGGTATTCTGTGTCCGCTTTTTTCAAAACGTTCTTGGATTTCACGAGACGGCTCTTTGTCGACAAGTGAAACCAGAACAGCGATAATCAAGCAGGCGATAAAGCCGGGGACGATTTCGTACATAGTCCAAATACCGGTTTCATGTGCAGCCAAAGCAGGTTTTTTTGACCCACTCCACCCACGCCACCACAGTCAGCGCGCCGGCAATCATGCCCGACAAAGCGCCGTATGCCGTAATGCGTTTCCACAATACCGACAGAATCACAATCGGACCGAACGCCGCGCCGAAACCTGCCCACGCATAAGACACCAAGCCCAAAAACTTTGCTCTTAGGGTCGGACGCAATCAAAATCGAGATGATGGCAATCGCCAACACCATCAGACGACCCACCCACACCAGCTCTTTTTGCGGCGCATTTTTTTACGCAAAAAGCCTTTGTAGAAGTCTTCGGTAATCGCGCTGGAGCAAACCAAAAGCTGGCAAGACAAAGTGGACATGACCGCCGCCAAAAATCGCGCTCAAAAATAATGCCTGCAATCCAAGGGTTGAACAGCAAAGTAGATAGCGCGATGAAGATACGTTCGTGGTTGCCCTTCATGGAAGCGGTTTGGTCGGGGTTTGCACCAAAATACGCAATACCGAAATAACCGACCGCCACTGCGCCTGCCAGACACAACACCATCCAAGTCATGCCGATGCGGCGTGCCGATACCAGTGATTTCGCGCTTTCAGCCGCCATAAAGCGCGCCAAAATGTGCGGCTGACCGAAATAGCCCAAGCCCCCATGCGGCGGTGGAAATAATACCGATGACGGTCGTGCCGGCAAGCAGGCTGTTATATTCCTTGCCAGTACCTGCGGCAACGCTTTGAATCGCGGCAGACATTTGTTCTGCACCGCCCAGACCCAAATACACCATTACAGGCGTCAAAAATCAGCGCAAAAAAATCATCAAAGAAGCTTGCAGCGTATCCGTCCAACTGACCGCCAAGAATCCGCCCAAGAAGGTATAGGCAATGGTCGCACCCGCACCCAGCCACATCGCCTGATTGTAAGTCATGCCTTCAAACAGGCTTTGGAACAAAGTTGCACCCGCCACAATGCCGGAGGCGCAATAAATCGTGAAGAAAAAAACAAGATAATCAGCGCGGAAACCACTTTCATCAAGTGTCCGCCCGCGCCGAAGCGGTGGAAGAAATAATCCGGCAGCGTCAGCGCATTATTGGCATATTCGGTATGTACGCGCAGACGGCCCGCCACCAAAAGCCAGTTGAAATACGCGCCGATTACCAAACCGATGGCAATCCAAGCCTCGTTCAAGCCGCTCAAATAAATCGCGCCGGGCAGACCCATTAAAAAGCCAGCCCGACATATCGGACGCACCCGCCGACATCGCCGTAACAAACGGACCCAAGCTGCGGCCGCCCAAAATATAATCATTGAAATTGCGCGTGGAGAAATACGCGGCCAGACCAATCAAGAGAACAGCAACCAGATAGATTGCAAAAAGTGATATACATGGGATTCATTTATTCGTCCTCGTCCAATCCTCTAAAAATACAGGCTCCTAAATTGTAAGCAATCCATGCCCGATTTTGAAATATCAAAAATCTATTATCTTACTCTTACAATAAAAAAATTGTAACTTATTTATTTCAGCATATCACAATTTTTATATACTTGCAAAGTATACAAATGTTATTTTTTTATAAATGATAATAATAATCGTTAATTATAAAAAAATCAAGAAAAAAATTCAGTAAATAGTGCAAAAAGCTATGACTTATTTTTTTATTTTAGGCTATCAAATTATTAATAATAATTATAAAGAACCATCGATAGCTATTAAAATTAACAGAATAATGTGATTAAAAACCATTCATAAAAAAATAAATTAATTGATTTTTAAAACAAAAATATCATTTAATCTTAAAAATTAAAAAAATGGCAATATTAGTTAATATGATTATAAGATTTATTTTTTTATTTCAATTTTTAAATAATTTTTTTAAAAAAACAATAAGATGTGATACTAATCTTAGTTATGATTTAAAGTATAACACATAATTATATAAATAAAAAAACTGCTTAAAAATTAAGCAGTTTTTTTCTTGATTAAATTACCATTGATATAAAGCACCAGCGCCGACACCTAAATGACCATCTGTATTAGCAGAAAAACTGCCCTTAAACACCCAATTGCCATTATCACTCATGGTGGATAAACCAACCGCAACTGCGGATTGACCACCATAATAGCCGCTACCCACACTTAAGCCAGTAGCACCAGGGTCTAGTAACCTGAGGGATTGAACTGTGGGCAATCGCGCCTGCGACCCCTGCGTAGGCTTTTTACCAACGCGTTCGATGTTGTTTTGCAGAGCGTTACCCACGCCGGCGAGCTGGTTCAGGTTGACCGCATCGGTACCTTCTTTCGCCGGAGCAACGTTGGTGATGCGTTGTCCGCCGTTGTTCAGACCGATTGGGCTGAGGGCTGACGGTATTCGCCGGATTATGGGCGGTCGGTGCAGCGATGCTGACACCTTGCGCGTTAACGGTTACGCCGCCTGCAGTCACACTGGTTACGTCGAGTTTATCGGCAGTAGCAACGTTGTACACGGTCTGACCGCTGTTGCCGGTCGTTTGATTAACGACGACGTTCTTACCTGCGGTAACTTCGGTTTTCGCCGCTGTCGCTTGTGTCGCAACGTTGGCAATCGCCTGGTTGGTGTAATACAACTGGCTGCCGTTGATCGCATCGGTCGAATCCGCCGATACCACACCTGCCGCCACACCTTGTACCTGACGGGTCTCGTCCGTGCCGTTGCCGACGGTAACGACACCGGCGACTTTGTTCGCTGCGGCAGTCGAACCTGCTTTGCCTGCTACGGCTTTGTCGTTCAGACCGCCGTAGGTGTAGGCTTCGCCTTTGGCTGCATCAGCCGTGCGGATGCCTTGGGTTTGGGCGCGGTCGCCGAGGTAGACGGAGTCTTTAACCGTGGCTTTGATGTCGCTGCCCAGTGCGTAGGCGTTGTCGGCGGATACGTTGTTGTTGTTACCGATGGAGTAAGCGCTGTTGCCGCTTACTACGGTCGGGTCACCGATGGCGCCGGAGTTTTTGCCGCTGACGATGTTGCCGGTACCGATGGCGATGGTGTTCTCGGCGTTGGCTTTTAGCACCTTTACCGATGGCGATGGCGTTGGTGCCTTTGGAGGCGGCTTGGAAGCCGACTGCCGTGGCGTAGGCGCCGCTCGCGCTAGAGTCTTCGCTGTTATAGGCCTGTACATCAGGATTTACCTTTCCATCATTAGTATGGAAGAACTTGATACCTTGTTCGTTCATACGGCCTACGGCTTCGATGACGTTGTTGGTCACGTACATGCCTTGGTCTTCGACGTTGTAGGTCACGAGGCTGTAACCGTTGGACTGGGCAATCTTGGTCTCGTTCGTAACGTTGGTCACGTTCGGATTGTTGCTGTTGTCCACCAGGGTAATGTTTTTTGATATTACCCAAGCCTGCTTTTGCCGTCTGCTTCGACTGACGGCGGTGCAGTGTTGACGTTGCCGCCGTTGCTGCCGATCAGTTCGTAAACCTGGTGCAGTTGTCCGCCGTTAACCGCATCGGTGCTGCCTGCGGCGACGGTGCCTGCGGCGACGCCGGTCACTTTCTTATTGCCTGCGTTGATACCCTCGGCAGTGATGTTGACATCGCCTGCTTTCAGACCGTCTTTGCCCAGCACCACTTTTGTCGCCGACGTTGACGCCGCTGTTGTTCACAACCGTATCGCCTGCTTTGACGCTGTCGACTTTCAGGTCTTTGTTGAGGCCGACCTGAATGCCGTTCGCACCTGCGGTGGTGGTGATGTTGGCATCGCCTTTAACGGCAACGGTATCGCCCAGTTTGTTGGCAACGGTCGTACCGCTGTCGCCTGCGAAGCTGATGCCTTTATTGTCTACCGCGTCTTTCGCCGCGACGCCTTTGGCGATGTCGGCTTTGACGGCTTTTAGACAGGTCAACCGCGTAGTCGGTCACGTTGTTGGCGTCTTTGTTGCCTTTGGTTACGACGATGTTGTCGGAACCTGCGGAGACGCTCGCGCCGTCTGCGTTCACGGTGTAAACGGTTTGACCGTTCGCACCTTGTTTGCTGCTCACGCTGGCGATGTTGGTACCGGCTTCGACTTCTGTCTTAGCAGCAGCAGTCAGACGGTTCAACTGTCCAACATTTACTGCATCAGTATCTTTCTTGCCTTCAGCAACGTTGCTGATGGCTTTGTTGCCGGCATTGATACCGTCGGCGGTGATGTTCACATCGCCTGCTTTCAGACCGTCTTTACCCAGAGCCACTTTGTCGCCGACTTTGACGCCGTCGTTGTTCACAACGGTATCGCCTGCGGTGAAGCTGTCGGCTTTGAGGTTAGGTGCGGTCGCCACTTTGTAAGTGGTGCTGCCGTCGGCATTTTGCTCTGGTGTGACGACGATGTTGTCGTTGCCGCTGTCCACTTTAGATGTCGCTTTCGCTGCGGCTGCTTTAAGCTGTGCAACGTTTACTGCGTCGGTGTCGGCTTCGCCTGCGGCAATGTCGGACACTTTATTGCCACCGTTGTTCAGACCGTCTTTGGTCAGGCTGACGGGCTTGCCTGCTTTGCCGTTGCCCTACAGTCAGTCCGTTGTCGGTCAGAACGCTGCCGCCTACGGTCACTTTGTCGAAGGAGACGTCGTCTGAAGTCGCTACGGTGATGTTCTTACCGTTGCGGCTGACTTTGACGTTTTTGCCTTCTTTGAAGGTCACGGTGTCGCCTGCGCCGATTTTTCAGACGAGGTTTCGTCGTTGGCATTCAGGTTCCAACCTTTGTCGGCAGTTTCTTTGACTGCGGCAATGGCGTCGTGGACGTTGTCTTTGCCGGTGCCGCCGATGTCGGTAGTGGTCACGTTGCCTTTGTTGTTGGCCGCGTTACCGCCGAGTAGGTTCGCCAGGTTGGCTTGGGCTGCGTTCAACTGCTCTTCGCTTGCGGCTTGGCCTTTAGTGGCAAAGTCCGCACCGCCCAGGGTGGTGTTGCTCAGACCGGAAATCAGACCGGCGGTACCGTCGATTACGAGCGGTTTGTTGCCGTTACCTGCTTTGCCGACGGTAATCTTGTCGGCCAGCGAGAAGCCGATGCCGTTTTCGTCGGCGCGGGTCAGGATGTTGCCGTCGCCTTTAACGCTCAGGCTGTCACCCAGTTTCTTCGCACCGGTCGTGCCGTTGTCGGCGGCAAAGGTCAGGCCTTTGTTGTCCACCGCGTCTTTCGCCGCGACGCCTTTGGCGATGTCGGCTTTGGCTTCGTCGGTCAAGTCGAGGGCGTAATCGGTGACACCGTCGGCATCTTTCGCACCTTCGCTGACTTTAACCGCACCATTAGCCGCTTGGCTGAGGGTGGTCTTGTCGGCGTTAACCGTGTACTCGGTGTTGTTGCCGTCCACTTTTTTCGCTGACGGTCACGTTCTTACCGGCGACGACGGTGGTGGTTTTTTCAGTGGCGGCGAGTTGTTCGTTCAGCTGGGCGACGTTGACGGCGTCGTTGTCTTCCGTACCTTTGGCTACGTTGACAATCTTGTTGCCGCCGTTGTTCAGACCGGCATTGGTCAGAGACACTTGGCTTGGCGAACCGTCCGCACCGATCTTCAGACCTTCTCCGCTCAGTACGCTGTTGCCGGAGATGAAGCTGTCGGCCAGTACGGTAGTAGCAGAAACAGTGCCGAATTCGACATCGTCTGAAGTCTCAACCGTCAGCTCTTTACCGCTGCGTTTCACTCGGATGTTCTTACCTTGTTTCACGGTTACGGTGTCGCCAGCTGCGATTTTTTTCGCTTTCGCTGTCGGCTTCGTCGTTCGCTTTCAGCTTCCAACCTTTGTCGGCTGTCGCTTTCACTGACTTGATCGCGTCGTGGACGTTGCTTTCACCTGTACCGCCGATGTCGCTGGTCGTAACGTTGCCGTTGTTGTTGGCTGCGTTACCACCCAAGACGTTTGCCAAATTCACTTGGGTTGCGTCCAGTTGGGCTTCGGTCGCGGCTTTGTTTGAGTCGGCCAATGGAGCGGCACCCAATGTGGTGTTGGTCAGTCCGCTGACAATACCTTCTTTACCGTCAATCACTACCGGCTTGCCGCCGTTCGCTGCGTCTTTACCGATGGTCACTTTCTCGGCCAGGCTGAAGTCGATTTCTTTGCCTGTACCGCTTGTGGTAACGATGTTCTTGTCTTTGCTTGTGTACTTGACTGTATCGCCCAAGTTGACTTTTTTTCAGACGACCCGTTGTCCGCAACGATGTTCAGACCTTTGTTCAACTCTTTACCAACCTCGTTCAATGCGTCTTGAACGGTGTGTACAGGGGTACCCGCCGTACCGTCGGCATGATTGACGGTAAAGTTGGGCTCTGCGATAGAACCATCCGCACCAACAGTCGTATTTAGCGCTGTTGCCAACGGTTTGATTTGGCTGACATTCACTCCGTCGGTGTCTTCCGTACCTTTGGCTACGTTGGCGATTTTTGTTGCCGCCGTTGTTTAGACCGTTTTTAGTCAGGGAGACAGAAGAACCTGCCGTGCCGTTGGAGATGGTCAATCCGTTATTCTCCAACACGCTATTACCCGCGGTTACTTTAGGCGTAACCAATCCTGCAGTCGTCAGCGTGCTGTCGCCTGCTTTCAAGGTAGTGGCAGTTACGCTGGTCAACGTAATATCGTCATTCAGCTTGACGGTAACATTGTCGTTGTCGGCGGAAGTAGTGATGTTATTGCCGCCTTTGATGCCGACGCGCTCACCCAGTTTTTTTGCTTGAGGTCGAAGTATTGCCGTCCGCATCAAAAGTCAGACCTTTGTCAGCCAGCTCTTTAAGCTGAGTATAATTCACAGCATCATCCTCATTTTCACCTTTAGCAACTTTGGTGATCTTGTTGCCGCCGTTGTTCAAACCGGACTTAGTCAGGGATACGGGTGAACCTGCCGTACCTTTGGCAATGTTCAGACCGTCATTCGTCAGTACGCTATCACCCGCCTTTAAAGTATTAGCAGTTACGCTAGTCAATGTGATTTCGTCTTTCAGTTTGACTTTAATGCCGTCTGTACCTGCTTCGGTTTCAATATTTTTGTTATCGCCTTTGATGTTTAAACTGTCGCCCTAATTTTTTTGGTAACAGGAGAGCCGCTGTCAGCAGCAAAGCCAATGCCTTTGGGTGTCGACAGCAGTTTTTCGCATCCACGCCTTTTTTTGAATCTCGGCTTTGGCATCATCTGTCAGGTCGAGTTCGTAGTTGGTGGTTTTGGTTTTGGTTGCCATTTGCCGTTTGGGCTGATGCCACGGTCAGTTTGCCGCCGGTTTTGGCGCTGACGGTGGCTTTATCGGCATGAACGGTATAAGTGGTTTTAGTTACCGGAAACGGCAGAAGCAACGTGGGTATTGTCGCCCGCTGCAACCACGCTGGTTTTTTTCGCTGTTGGTAACAGCCTGGTTGATGGCGTCGGCAACGCTTTTTTTGCGGTGGCAAATTCATCGCCTTGTTTGTCGGCCGAAACCGTGCCGCCGTTTACGCTTAAATTGGCTTTATTGACATTAAATGCAATGTTGCCGTTTTTTTGTTTTCGGCGGTTGTGCCAGCGCCGTTGACAAAGTTTAGCGTTGAATTGGCTTGATTTAATGTTTTTAGCGTCGGTGCCATTGACTTGTACGCCGATGTTTTTGTAATGCGCTGTCGGCTTTGGCTAATGAGGTTTTTGGTTTTTGTCCGCCAAATCCAGTTTGTAAGTGGTTAGGTTGGTGGCGGTATCTTCCGATGAAGTCAGTTTTAAACCGTCGGCGCCGTTTTTCTAATGTAACGGCGGCAGCTTTGGCGTTGACGGTATAAACCGCATGTCCGTCAGTCGGGTTATCGGTTTTTGGTTACGCTGGCAACATTCGTACCCCCTTGAACCTCGGTTTTTAGCGGCTTTAACTTGTTTGTAGCTTGCCGCATCGGTATCGGCTGCACCATCGGCAATGTTGGTGATTTTGTTGCCGCCATTGGAAAGCCCTGCACCAGTTAAGGATACGGAATTGGTGCCGTTGGTAATTTTTCAGACCATCGGTCGTCAATACACTATTTCCAGTGGTTACGCTGGCAAAGCTTGGGGTTTGGCTAAAATTCAAAGTAACGGTATCGCCGGTTTTGCTGGCGGTTAAATTAGAGTTACTTGAAACCACCTTTTGTACCGCGCTATCGGCTTTGGCTAGGCTGGCTTTGGCTGTGGTTGATAAGTCGGCGGTGTATGTGGTGGTCAGACCGTTGGTTACTGCATTTACGGTAACATCCGAAGAGCCTTGCACCACCGATTTTTCAGCATTGACGGTGTATTCGGTAGCGCCAGTTGCTGCGTTGGTGGCGCTAGAAACGCTGGTGTTTGCGCCTTGTTTTACCACGGTTTTGGCGGCGGCAGCGGCTTTTTTAACGTCGCCAATATTGGCAGCGTTGCTGTCGGTGGTGCCGCCGCTTGCGACGTTGGTGATTGGTTTGTTGCCTGCGCTGATGCCGGCTTTGGTGACGCTTGGGCCGCCGGTGATGTTTAGGCCGTCTGAAGTTAAAGTGCTGTCGCCAGCAACCACTTTAGGGGTGATGACCGAGGCTGCCGCGTTCACATTTTGTACGCTGATGTCTTCTTTTAAGGTAACTTGAACATCGCCATCATTTATTTTGGTGGTGATATTTTTGTTGTCGCCTTTGATGTTTAAACTGTCGCCTAATTTTTTGGTAACAGGAGAGCCGCTGTCAGCAGCAAAGCCAATGCCTTGGGTGTCGACAGCAGTTTTTCGCATCCACGCCTTTTTTTGAATCTCGGCTTTGGCATCATCTGTCAGGTCGAGTTCGTAGTTGGTGGTTTTGGTTTGGTTGCCATTTGCCGTTTGGGCTGATGCCACGGTCAGTTTGCCGCCGGTTTTGGCGCTGACGGTGGCTTTATCGGCATGAACGGTATAAGTGGTTTGGTTACCGGAAACGGCAGAAGCAACGTGGGTATTGTCGCCCGCTGCAACCACGCTGGTTTTTTTCGCTGTTGGTAACGGCCTGGTTGATGGCGTCGGCAACGCTTTTTGCGGTGGCAAATTCATCGCCTTGTTTGTCGGCCGAAACCGTGCCGCCGTTTACGCTTAAATTGGCTTTATTGACATTAAATGCAATGTCGCCGTTTTTGTTTTCGGCGGTTGTGCCAGCGCCGTTGACAAAGTTTAGCGTTGAATTGGCTTGATTTAATGTTTTTAGCGTCAGTGCCGTGACTTGCACGCCGATGTTTTTGTAATGCGCTATCGGCTTTGGCTAATGAGGGTTTTTGGTTTTGTCCGCCAAATCCAGTTTGTAAGTGGTTAGGTTGGTGGCGGTATCTTCCGATGAAGTCAGTTTTTAAACCGTCGGCGCCGTTTTTCTAATGTAACGGCGGCAGCTTTGGCGTTGACGGTATAAACCGCATGTCCGTCAGTCGGGTTATCGGTTTTTGGTTACGCTGGCAACATTCGTACCCCCTTGAACCTCGGTTTTTAGCGGCTTTAACTTGTTTGTAGCTTGCCGCATCGGTATCGGCTGCACCATCGGCAATGTTGGTGATTTTGTTGCCGCCATTGGAAAGCCCTGCACCAGTTAAGGATACGGAATTGGTGCCGTTGGTAATTTTTAGACCATCGGTCGTCAATACACTATTTCCAGTGGTTACGCTGGTAAAGCTTGGGGTTTGGCTAAAATTCAAAGTAACGGTATCGCCGGTTTTGCTGGCGGTTAAATTAGAGTTACTTGAAACCACCTTTTGTACCGCGCTATCGGCTTTGGCTAGGCTGGCTTTGGCTGTGGTTGATAAGTCGGCGGTGTATGTGGTGGTCAGACCGTTGGTTACTGCATTTACGGTAACATCCGAAGAGCCTTGCACCACCGATTTTTCAGCATTGACGGTGTATTCGGTAGCGCCAGTTGCTGCGTTGGTGGCGCTAGAAACGCTGGTGTTTGCGCCTTGTTTTTACCACGGTTTTGGCGGCAGCAGCGGCTTTTTTTAACGTCGCCAATATTGGCAGCGTTGCTGTCGGTGGTGCCGCCGCTTGCGACGTTGGTGATTGGTTTGTTGCCTGCGCTGATGCCAGCTTTGGTGACGCTTGGGCCGCCGGTGATGGCAACACCATCGTTATTTACAATCGTATCGCCAGTTCGCAGGCTACCCTGCAGCACCCAAATTAACGTTTTGTGCAAGTTTCAGGCGCAAGGTATTGCTGTTGTTATCAGCCACTACACCAATATTATTATTATCAGTAAGCGTACCAGTTGCACCGCCTTTAACGTTGAGCGTACTACCAAGTTTGCGTTCTACTGTTGTGCCACTATCGCCATCAAATTTGAGCGGATTAGCCACCTGAGCAGCCACTTGATAAAGCTGGCTGCCATTAATGGCATCGGTAGAAGTAGCAGAAATTTCACCCGGTGCGACGTGTTTAATTTGGCGCTCATAACCCACTCTACCTACAGAAACCTGTGAACCTTCAGTAATATGTGCCGTTCCCGCAAAACCACTGTAAGTAACATCATTAACTGTTGCGGTTGTTACAGCTGTCGCATTTGTACTTGTATTAGACCCTGCACCAATGGCAACTGATTTATCCTTGCTGGCTTCTGCACCCACACCAAACGCTGACGCACCCAGACCGGTCGCGGAAGTACCTGAACCAAAGGCGGTAGACAACACACCTTTAGCATAGGCTTTGACACCTACTGCAACAGCGGCATCGGCGGAAGTTGTACCTTTAAATGTTGAGCCACTATCTGCCCGCATTTTCATGCCTGTTAGTTCTTGAAAGACCTCATGAACCTGTTTATTTCCTGCTGCCCCAACTTGTTTTGGTTCGTACGATATTCCAATCGTCGCCACCGATAGCAATGGATGAATCCCCTGTTGCACGGGTATTGTTACCGATAGAAGTTGATTGCGTGCCTGAGGCAATAGCATCTGGACCGATGGCAACTGCTTGGGTTGCACCTGTTGCTTTTTGCTCCTGTACCGATGGCGATACCTTGTCTAGAGCTTGCTTTAATCTCGCCATAAATATGATCATCGCTACCAATAACAATGGAAGCCTCTCCCGTTGCCTGTGTATTTTTACCAATAGCAATTGATTTAAGAATTGATGCATTCGCGTTCGCACCAAGAGCAACTGCATCTACTCCGGTTGCTTCTGCGTTTGTACCAAAAAGCAAGCGTATCATTGCCGGAAGCTTTCGCGCGCCGACCAATGGCGGTGCTGCGATCCCCAGAAGCCAAAGTTGCACCACTACCATCATTCAACTCTGTGTTATTATCTCGCCCAAAGCGGTCACTACCGCCAATCGCAACCGCAAACTGGCCTGTAGCCTGTGTCCAGCCACCAATGGCTGTCGCACCCCGCGCCTTCGCCTCGGCGCGGCCGCCTAAAGCAGTCGCAAATTGATCCGAGGGCAATCGCATCCGAACCGATAGACGTCGCCTTAGCCGCATTTGAATTCGCACTTGTACCGATAGCAATCGCATTATTGCCATCCGCCAATGCAGCCGTTGATGCATTACTACCACCAATCGCCACGGTACCCGAATTCATTCCATGAGGCGGTTCAGACCTTGTTCCCGCACGCGCAAAAAGTACCAATTGCAACAGCCCCTGTACCTCTAGCGTCAGCACCATTAATTGCAGTTTCACCACCTGAGCCATTTTGCAACTTGACCAGTAGGTGCAACCACTGCCCAAGCCGTTCCTACCGAACCCCAAACCGCAACCGCCAACGCTGTTAAACGAAATAAAATTTTTAAACCAGTTGCTGTTTTTACTGTTGTTGATTTTGTATGTCCTTTTGCCAATTCTGATGCTACCACAAAAGCACCAACCGCCTCACTCCAAACAATTTTAAAAATCTTATTCATTGATATTCCACCTAACATTGATTAACAATCTGGTTATGATTCATAAGCTCAATATAAAGAATGATATTCGACCAAAAATGCGTATTTTTTTGTAACACAATCGCAATCAAACTGCAGTCTGGACATTGAAACTAACCTTTCATTTTTTTCAAATGCAATTTATGTGCCATTTATTATTTTTTTATTACCAAATATCTAAGATTTAATACCTTTTATCGACAATTGTTAAATAATTTTTTTATAATATTATTTTTATTAAAATTTAAACTATTGAATTTTTAATTTATTTTTTTATATCAAGATGCAATCCACATTTTTTAATAGATAAACAATAGAAAACATTTGTACTAATAAATGTAAATAAATATTTCAGATTGATAAGAATCACCTGTTATTTAAACCACCAATTTTAAATTTGTCTTGAAATTAGTCCGAAAAATTTATTATTATAGAAACGTCAATTAAATTTAGGAAATCTATGACAAATCAGTATCTTACATCAGGCTATCTTGACCAATTAGATGCCAGTATTAGCCGTATTGAAAGTTTTTATTGAAACTTGGATAAAACAGCAAGGGCTGAATTACAACACGTTTGCCATTCTCTATACATTAGCAACTAAAGGCAGTTGCACCCAAAAACAAATTACCATTGAATGGTATTTACCCAAACAAACTGTATTTAGTATTTGTAAGACATTGATAAATGATGGTTTTTGGTTATAAAGGAAAAATCCAGACGATAAGCGTGAAAAAGTTTATCAGTCTTACCCAAAAAAAGGTAAGGATTATGCAGTTACCTCTTGCCCAAAAAGCCAATGAATTCAGTCATCAGGTTTTTGTGCTTATGGTGAAAAACGTATGCAGTTTTTGCTTGCTGAAATGAATGCGTTAAGTGATGTGGCTGAACGAATGTTTTTTAAAAAAACACAAACAAAGAATAGCCATTATCCGGCTTTATTTGATTTTAATCTTTAGACTGTAAAAATTATGGCGGTGCTGAACATGTTTATGCAATCAGCACGCATCTTTGAATGTTTGTAATCAGTTTAGGTAACCATGTTAATATTTTTTTAAAATAAAATACCAACCCAAAAACTTGACAATAACCATACATTAAAAAAAGCTGGCTGCCGCTTTGGAATGGCTGCCAAAAATTCAGTTTTGGCTTGTTTGTCTGTTGTCATATCCCCAAGTGTGCTTAGTGTTCTGGTTGTGGATTGCTGTTTACCAACTCCTCGCATCATCATACACATATGACTAGCATCCATCACAACCGCCACCCCACGACAATTAGTCAGCTCCTGAATCGCCTCGGCAATTTGTTTGGTCAGATTTTTCTTGGATTTGCAAGCGTCTTGCATACATATCCACAATGCGAGCAACTTTTGATAATCCCAAAACCTTACCATTGGGCAAGTAGCCTACATGTGCCACGCCATAAAACGGCAGTAAATGGTGTTCACACAATGAATAAAATTCAATGTTTTTGTATCAAAACCATCTCTGGATTGTCTGATGGAAAAAAATAGCATTATTTGCCACCACGTCCAAAGATTGGTGATAACCGCGAGTCAGATAATAAAAGGCTTTTTGAGGCACGCATTGGCGTATCTACCAACCCTTCTCTGGTCAAATCTTCACCACAATCTTGGATAATTTGGGTGTATTGTTGGGCAGTTTTATCATAATTTGGCGTAAATACAGGGAAATTTGACATAAATTTGCACTATTAACGGTTAATTTTTAAATGCTATAGGATAACGTAATTTGCAATTTTATCAAGGTAAAATTAATAAGTTTTTTAAATAGTTTACATATGTTCAATTTTTTTCATTAACCATGAGTTAAATCATGTTATAATTGGTAGGTTTTTTTATAAAATTGGAATTTTATTATGTTATTAAAAAAATCAGCGTTTTTGTTGTTACAGGCATCGCCAGTAAATTATCCATCGCTTGGGCAATCGCCGAAAGTTTACACCGAGAAGGGGCAGAACTGATTTTGACTTACCCCAATGATAAAATCAAAAAAACGTGTGGAAATGGCAGCTGAAACCTTTGGAGCGGTTGCTGTTTTTGAATGCGATGTTGCATCAGATGACTCTATTAATGCATGCTTTAACCAAATTAATCAGCTTTGGGGGCAAGGTGAGGATAAAGGCATTAACGGCATTGTTCATGCCATTGGTTTTGCTCCTGCCGACCAATTAGATGGCGACTTTACAACTGCAACTACCCGTGAAGGTTCAAGCATCGCTCACGATATCAGTGCTTATAGCTTTGTAGCCCTTGCCAAAAGCAGGTAGAGAACTGCTGGCAGCTCGACAAGGCTCATTACTTACCCTTACATATGAAGGCAGCATCTCAGTACTTCCCAACTACAATGTTATGGGTATGGCAAAAGCAAGTCTTGAAGCGTCTGTGCGTTATTTGGCAAGTTCTTTAGGTGGACAAGGCATTCGCGTCAATGCCATCAGCGCAGGACCCATTCGTACATTGGCAGCAAGTGGCATTAAGTCTTTTCGTAAAATGCTTGATGTCAGCGAAAAAAATTGCTCCACTACAACGCAATGTTAATCAAGAAGAAGTTGGTAATGCAGCACTGTTTTTTACTTTCACCTTGGGCAAGTGGCATCACAGGCGAAATTTTTATTTGTGGATGCAGGCTTTTAACACCGTTGCCATCAGCGAACAAATCATGGCAATGACAGATGGTGATGAATAAACCTGCCGCTAAAAAAATATATTTTATTTTTAACAGTTATTGTTAAAAATTGTTGCAAATTAAAAGCATAAACCTAATTGGCTTATGCTTTTATTTTTGTAGCTAAAAACACTAAAAATTACTTGTTTCAAACAAAAATGGTTTTTTTACATACAAATTTACACTTACCTATGATGTATGGATATAAATGCAAATGACTTGTAAAATTAACCTTGGTATCATCAATGCAGGATAAAATTCCAACTTGGGTGTTAATTGGGGCGGTTGTTTTGGCATTTTGTGCAGGGATTTTTAAACACTACCGCCTTAATGGGTTTTACCCACGTTTCAGCTTCACACGTGACGGGCAATGTCAGTCAAGTAGCCGTATCTTTTTTTCATGGCGATATTCAAAATCTACAGCTGTTTCTTTTGTCTATTTTTTTCTTTTTGGGTAGGCTCTGTATTAGGTGGTATGATTATTGGGGAAGCGAGCTAAATATCCATCGTCATTATGGTTATGCAATGGCTTTGGAATTGATTTTGTTGTGTCTTAGTTTATTTTTGTATTTACAAAAAAATGATTTTTGGGCAAATGATGATTGCCATGGCGTGTGGACTACAAAATTCTATGGTTGCCACTTATAACGGCACCGTTATTCGCACCACACATCTAACAGGAGTTACATCGGATTTAGGAGCAAGCGTTGGTAGATGGATTGTTGGACGAAAAATAGATAAAAACAAAATTATTCTACACAGTGCTTTATGGTGGGGATTTTTGGCGGAGGATTTATTGCGGTATGGCTGTATGCCCAAAAATTGGCTACTTATCAATGTTATTGCCAATTGTTATCTTATTAATTTCAGTATTAAGTTATCAGCGTCTGGGGTTTTGGTATGATAAATCAGAGCGTTTATTGCGTTTTAAAAATGATTAAACAAAAACGTAAAACCTTAAAACACAAAAAAACCTTAGCTAAATAAAAAAACTTAACTAAGGTTTGATTTGTCAAACTAAACTTAACAAAAAATTATTCTGACCAACGTTTTTTTGACTGTCTTTGATGACTTTTTTTAGCTTCATCAATTCCAAAAATCCTTGCACAACGGTTGTGCCTGCTTTTTTTCAAATCTTTATAGTGATTAAAATGAAATTCCAACTGTTTAATCAGCTGGGCAGGCAAATCTTCTAAAGTTTGATAAGCATTCCCATTGTTGCGGTCATCTGCAGGCACAACAATAATCTTATCATCTACTTCACCATCATCAACAAACTTCATCACGCCAATCACTTTGGCTTTTTAAAAAAATGCCTGTGGTCAAAGGTTGTTCAGTAATAATGAGTGCATCAAGCTCATCGCCATCTTCGTCTAGGGTTTTGAGGAATAAAGCCGTAATTGCAAGGCTTGGCAAAAATTGCTGGTTCAACGCGGTCAAGCTCAAAACACGCCAGTTTACGATTCCACTCAATTTTATGATTTGAACCTGTTGGAATCTCAACCACCACGTTAATCTCGCCTGCATCGACGTCGCCTGCGTCTAAAAATTTTATTAAAATCAACCATATTAGCTCCAAAAATAGAAAACCATTAAAAAAATCTAAAAAAATATTTAGCGTATGCATTGTAATATCAAATGCTTCTAAGTGCAATGTTTTGATTTAATCGTTGATGGACATTGATAATAAATTTTTGAGTAAACGCCTCTATATCTTTTTTTGTAAACTTACCAAAATTAGCCAATTTAACCATCTGCATGCCTGCATACCCACAAGGATTGATTGCGTTAAACGCGGTTAAATCATTAATCAAATTAATCGCAATACCATGATAACTAAAACCTTGCTTGATTTTTAAATCCTAAAGACGCAATTTTTTTCCCAACATTTCATGGTTATGATTGTAAATATACACCCCCGGCGCATCACGGCGAGCTTTTGCATATAGAGTTTCTGGCAGATACTCCCCAACAATATCTTCAATTGCTTGTTCGGCATGGCTGACCAAATCACGCACACCTAAGCCCCTTGCGCGCAAATCCACAAGCCAATACACTACAAGCTGCCCAACTCCATGCCAAGTAACCTGACCACCACGGTCGGTTTTTAATAATTGGGGTACTGGTTTGATACAAAATGTGTTCTTCTTTACCTGCCTGCCCTAGGGTATAAACATCCTGATGTTCAACCAACCATAATTCATCTGTATGTGCCTGTTCATTTTTATCAGCAATTCGTTTTAAAAATCACCTCTACCATACCGTCATGAGTGGCATTATATTCAGCATTTGGATGTATAGACACTGCCAAATCATCAAATTGACAAGAAGACAAATTCAAACTGGTTAAATTGAGCTCATTCATAAGTTTTTTCCCTTAAATTGTTTAAGATTGGTAAATATTTTTCAAGGTTAAATTAGGGTATTATAGGGTAAAATTTTTTTCAAGGATTTTTTTATGGCTACTAGTGTGCCAATTATTACATCGCTGTTGGATAATGATTTATACAAATTTACCATGCTTCAGGCAATGTTGCATCATTTTCCTCAAAACCCATGGTGTGTATCATTTCCGCTGCCGCAATCCTGACAAAGCAGTCTACCCTTTGGATCAAATCAAGGATGATTTAGAAATTCAGTTGGATTATTTATGTCAATTGCAATTTACTCAAGATGAATTGGATTATCTACGTGGTTTTGCGATTTATCAAATCTGATTTTTGTAGATTATTTAGAATTGTTTTAAATTAAAACGCCGTTTCATTAAAGTAACTACTCAAGAAAATGGATTGTTAAACATTGAAATTGAAGGTCCAATGATTCAAGCCATGTTTTTTGAAGTCTTTGTTTTATGCATTGTCAGCGAACTTTATTATCAACGACTTAATAATTCTGATGTTTTAGCTGAGGGGCAAAAACGCCTTTGATGCAAACATAGCCTTATTAAAACACTACGATTCATTACAAGCTGAAGATGGCAATAATCCACCATTTGTGATTGCTGATTTTGGCACAAGACGACGTTTTTCTAAAACATGGCATTATCATGTGGTAGAAACGTTCGCCAAAAACTCTCCAACAATTTTTCGGGGCACTAGTAATGTTTATCTTGCCAAAAACTGGGGATTACTCCAATTGGTACGATGGCGCATGAATTTTTTTGCAAGCCTTCCAAGCTCTAGATGTTCGCCTAAGAGATTCACAAAAAGCAGCTTTTGGAAACTTGGGTGCGTGAATATCGTGGCGATTTAGGTGTGGCTTTTGACCGATGTAGTTGGCATGGATGCATTTTTAAGAGATTTTGATTTATATTTTGCCAAATTATTTGATGGGCTGCGTCATGATAGTGGCGACCCTTATGTATGGGGTGATAAGGCAATTGCTCATTATCAAACCCTAAAAATTGACCCAAAAACCAAAAAGTCTAACCTTTAGTGATGGTTTGACCATCAAAAAGCGTGGGATTTGCATCAATACTTTAAAACTCGCATCAAAACCAATTTTGGTATTGGCACCAATCTCACCAACGATATGGGGCTTACTCAGCTAAACATTGTGTTAAAACTGGTTCAGTGCAATGGGCAGCCAGTCGCCAAACTTTCAGATAGCCCTGGAAAGGTTATGATTGAAAACAACACTTACTTGGCATATTTAAAACAAGTATTTGACATCAAAAACTAAACTAACACAAAAAGACCGCAAATCGCGGTCTTTTTAGTTTAGTGAACTAATAACAACTTACAAACTCACGATACACCCAACCAATGCGCTTATTGGTTTTTCAGTGTATGCCAAAAACCCAAGATCTGCCTTTGGTTGTCATCTGCATGGTCGACACGACGGATTTTTTTGTACCGTTTTTTTAATGTGCTAATCACTTTGCCGTTGGGCGATGACCGAACATTTAATGGCGTTCCTGTTGGGTCAGTTACTTTTGCAAGTTTCAGCACTAGCAGCAATGGGCAACATTGCCATCAAAGAAATCGCTGCAACAACAATAGTTGATTTGGACATTTTCATAAAATCCCCCTATACTAAGCGTTATTTGCCATTACCTCAGCAACACGAATAACCTGAGTGCTATAACCCATTTCATTGTCATACCAAACATAAAAGAGTGGCTCGTTTATCGTTAGCAATGGTAGCCTTCGCATCAAAAATTGCTACCTTTTGACTGCCAACGAAATCCGTTGATACCGCCTCTGGTGAATCAGAATAATCGATTTGCTCTTGCCAAGTTAGGCTTTGTGACTGCGCTTTAATAAAGACATTGAGCGCATCTGCTGAACCCACTTCTTTTTCAAAATTCAGATTTAAAATCGCCAAACTGACATTTGGAGTAGGTACACGAATGGCATTGCCTGTCAATTTACCTTTTAATTCCGGCAATGCTTTACCAACTGCAGATGCCGCTCCGGTGCTAGTCATTACCATATTCAAAGGCGCAGCGCGACCACGTCTATCAGACTTATGATGATTATCCACCAAGTTTTGGTCATTGGTAAAGGCATGAACTGTTTCCATATGACCATTGATAATACCATATTCATCATTTAAAAACTTTCAAAGTTGGTGTGATGGCATTGGTGGTACAGCTGGCTGCTGAGACGATGGTGTCGCTACCAATGGTATCATGGTTAACTCCATAAACCACATTCTTGATATCACCTTTAGCAGGAGCAGTCAGTAGCACTTTTTTTACACCTTTAGATTGTAGATGCTTACCCAAACCTGCTTCATCTTTCCATTTACCAGTGTTATCAATCACAATGGCATTGTCAATGCCATAAGCTGTGTAATCCACTTCGCTTGGGTCAAATGCATAAATTACTTGGATAAAACGACCATTAACAACGATGCCATTATTATCAGAATCTACCTGCACACTACCATCAAACCAGCCATGCACACTATCGCGTTCAAGAAGACTGGCTCGTTTTGCCAAATCGCCATCATCAGAAGGACGTACAACAATTGCTCGCAACTGCAAACCTTTATCGCTGGCAGGACGACTCATCAATAGACGCGCCAAAAATACGTCCAATACGTCCAAAAACCATACAAAAACTACATCCGTTGCTGGAGTTTCTATGCCACTGGTAAAATCATTGGCTGTTTGTGAACTCTTAACCGCTTGACCCAAATCAACTGCTACATTTGCCAAATCTTTGGCAACCAAAGCATCCACTAAAGCTAATGAATCAGCAACCTTTACGCCAGCTTTGGTATGTTTGGCTAAAATATCCGCCACATCAAAAGTAACCACATCACCAAAAAAATGACAGTTTTACTTCATTACTTGCAAGTTTGGCAAGTTTAGCAAGCAGTTCAAGCGCTAAATTTTTCGTCGGCTTTTACGTGAATTTAGATAATCTTGATAAATGGCGCTCATCTATATACTCCTGATGATAAATATGAATAAATTTTTTTGATTTTTAAAACAAAAAAATCGGGCTTTGACAATCACAATTATTGGTAAAAATGGGGGTATTTTTTTAAAAATATCTAAATAAAATTACGAATGCCACTGACGCAAAAACCACCGTGTTGGCGAATTTTTTTGTTAAATCATTCATTTTTAAACCACCCAAAGCAATCACTGGCATATCTGCATATTTTTGTAAGCTCGCCAAAAGCTGATAATCCAAGCGCTTGACTTTCAAGATGGGTTTGAGTGGGTTTAACAGGTGAAACAAATATTCCGATAAGTGGGTAATTTTTAGCAACCTCATTAGCTTTTTCAATACTGCCTAAATCATGACAGCTTGCCAGCCAAGGTAGATTTGTCGGCAAATTAGTGGATAAAGTTTTATCTGATAAAAAAATTCATCAATTGGTTTTGGTTTAATTTTAAGGCAAAAAAATTTGCTTTTTGGCACTGCTTTTCAAAGATTTTTATTTTTGTAAAAGCTCTATTGGCAGAACAACTCTCAAATCTGAACGAATTTTTAATAAATTTTGCACAATTTTGATGGCTTTTTTTATTATCGGCTTGTAAACGTGGGTAAAATAGCGCATTTTTGGGTAATTTTTCACAATAAAAATAATAACCACTGCTGTTCATTGACAAAAATCACCCAAGGGCAAACTAATAATAATAGCATCTGGCAAGCTAAGCCATTGCAAAAATACGCCCATTAGCAGATGGAAATTTATCCAAGTTGGCAATTGCCCAAGATTTTTTTATAAAAACCAATTGGTTGATTTTTCCTTTCCTAAGACGCAATGACGATATTTTTTTATACAAATTTTTATCTAAATTTATATAAAAACACATGTAAACATACGGATAATTCTGGGTAGTCGTGATAAATTCTCCCCAATTTAATCATCGAATTTTTGGTAAGTTCCAAACCAATCTCTTCAGATACTTCACGCATCAAAGCTTGAACAGGTGTTTCATTTGGTTCAATTTTACCGCCAATAAATTCCAATTTTCCACCTTGATGCTGACCACTTTTTCGGGTTGCTAACAATAATTGTTCACCAAAAACCAGAACTGCAATGGCAACTTGGACTGTTTGTTTACCGTTTATCGTCATAAATATACCGTTTATCTTAAAGATGATAAATTTTTTCAATTTTTTTATAATTAATGTTTACAATCTTAAAAAAATTTGTTATTATAAACACAAATGATAATTATTTTTTTATTTATAAATAAAAATTTGTCATTCAGTTCAAAGTTTAAGCCAAAGTGGCTTTGGGAAAAACCCAACACCCACCCATAGAAGGAAAATCGCCATGACTATGACCATTGCTCGTTATTTTTAGCAACCGTGAAGCTAATCGTTTACCAACATTGCACTCACAAAAACTTATTTGCACTGACCAAGGAAGTTCGCATTGAGCATCAAGGGAAGAATATCGCTTGCGTCTTACTCGCAATAATCGTTTAATTTTAACCAAATAAACTTTTTAGTAAAGCAAATCGAATAAATTAGGTTATCTTGGTTAAATAAATAGTTAAAGTTAAATAAAAGCACCATTAATATTTGGTGCTTTTTGTATTTTGATTGCAGTTAAAATCTCCACTGATAAATCACATTCACCATATTTTTCTACTGCCATCACCGCTTCTATATACACCCGACGAGTAAGCTGATAACGCATAGACAAAGACGATTCAGCATTAAATACCCCAACGCCATATCGTAAGTACAAATCAGGGGTAATATAACCTGTTACCGTTACATTTGTGTCACTTGAATTGCCCGATGCGTCCACGGTTAAACTTTCAAAACCCAATGCGTTACCGATTTGGTTGGTAATATTTCGTGTACCTGATAATCCCAAAGAAAGTCCAGCTGCTGCCAAATTGTTGGTAACACGAGAACGAAACGTTTGTTCTGATGTTTTGAATGTCACTTGATTCATCAATCCTTCCTGTAATCAGCGCATTCATTGCTTGTTGCTCAGTCAATCCTGCGTCATTAAAAAAACGGTGATATCAGGATTGTTGGCTGTGCCTTTGATTCTAAGACCAACTGTTGCCCCTTCAACTTCTTTTTCACCCTCAATAGATAAACGAGGATTGAGCATATTACCATTAAATCTTACTTGAGCGTATTTGAGTTCAATATTTTGACCAATACCATCAACAACCGTGCGTTCAGATAACTGAATTACACCTTTTGCTTTCATGGAGTCTTGACCGCTTTGAGTTAGATGCAGTGTACCTGCCAAAGGGAAGTTTTGCTCCAAACCCTTGAAACGCTACATCTGAACCCAAATCCAATCCAATATTGGCGTTAATGCTCCAAGGTGCTGAAACAGCCAAAATTTTATCCACATTTCCTGTCAAACGTCTATCAATTACTGAAACATCCGCGGATTTATCAATAATTTCACTACTGGTTGATGGTGGGCGAATGGTTGCTGAAGGCACCAATACTACACCTTGCACATTAACATATTTTTGTGAAGGACGAACAATCACTTCAATATCAGGGCTAAAACTTGCCACAACCAGTGGTGGATTAGAAACGGTCAGATTCTCGCCCGTTACTGCTAATTTGGCTTGAAGCTCGCCTCGCCAATCCATTTCGCCTGTTAATTTTCCTTTACCGGCACCACCAATAAAACCACCCATTAAGCTTGCTTGGGTGCCACGAATCGCCATGTCTGCATTAATATCTTTCAGCACAACAGGCACACCAGCGACTGCTAACTGACCATTTTTTAAATCAGCATTACCATAAAATAATGGTTTAGTAAGTGTGCCACCAACACCGCCGGCTAAATTGACCGTACCACTCAGCGTTTGCAAGCTTGGCAAAAATGGTCGGATAACCGCTAAATTAATATTATTTAATGCGACCGCTCCTGCAATGGGTTTATTGGGTTTATAAGCATCCACAATCACATCCGCATAACCTGAACCAATCACACCTTGAATATCGGTACGTAGTTTTAGACCCGTTGGCACAGTTTGAGCAATAATAGAAACTCGTTGGTATGGCATCTCAACATAACCCGTATCATCGCTAGACACACCAACTTTGCCATTGTCAGAATAAATCACAGCATTAACCACGGGTGATTTTTCCCGCCTGCCAATTGGCAGCAAGTTTACCATTTAATGTAGACTGCCATAAAATATCACTCGGTAAAATTGTTGAAATGACCGATGTATCTGAGATTTTTGGACAACCAGCGCAACATCACCTGATGTATTAGAGTAATGCAAAGTATTTTGTAGACATAAAGAACCTGTTTGCACACCCCTTAGCCTTACTGCTCTGCCAACAGTGGGCAGCAACCGCAATTTGATTATTTTTAACAGCATAACTAAATTCAGCAGGCTGAATCTGAGCAAGTTTGCCAAATTTACTTTGTACACTTGCCGCATCCATCACGCCTTGATAACGCCCCTTTGCGTTCATCAAAACTGCCTACAATTTGAGCTTTGGTCTCTATATCATTATTTTTAGCAGCAAAAGTTAAATTGTGCTGTTGATATGTCCCTACAAAATTCAGGTTGGCATATTTAATCACTTTACCTAAAGCAATTACATTATCCACTTCAACACGTAATTGACTTGGCAAAGTTGCTAAATTGACTACCTTACCCAAAACGCTGACCTTTTGCACAATTAAATCGGCAGTTCGTACTTCATTGGCGGTTAAATCCACATAAATCGTTGGCAAAGCATAGTTATCATTCACCAAAATAATACCGCCTTTTAATCTGTCCACGTGTATTAAACACAAGCTGACTTAAATCGGGTATGTTAAGAGTTGCTGATAAATTTTTATCCGTACCATCAACCAAAAGCTGACTATCACCCATTTTTAACGTTAAATGGTCAGCATTTAACATCTTAAAAATTCGTTGAGTTTGATAGGTGTTGATTTGAACTTGCTTTTGCAAATTTAAAAGTTCATTAGTATTTTTTTGGTACGGCTGTAGCTGATTTTAAACGTCTAAAATAAGCGTTTAAATCATTAGGCAAATCAATTTTTGCTGATATTGCACCCTGTGCAATTACTGGCTGACCACGAAAAATCGCCTGATAAATCTAACTCTTTAACTTCAAACGATTTAATTTTTACCGCCCCAACTTCCTTTGGTTAAAAAAACCACCTGTTAAATGCGAATCAGGTCCTTTGACAAATTTACCCGTATCAAAGATTAGTCATCTTGGCATCAAATTGCCAAGATAAATCATTTAAATTGGTAAAACCTTTTTGCTAAAAATTGACCTGCTGAACTTTGATGACTTAAATGGTTAAACTGCAATCTATCCCCCGCTCCCGTCATATCCAAGGAAATATTACCTGAAGCAACTGATTTATTGAGAATTTGACCATTAAATTTAACTGAAAAATTTTTGCAATTTATCTTGGTAATAACTTCCCGTAGTTGCCAAATCTCCATTAATTTTTGGCAATTAAATTACTGTTATTTTTGGGCAAATTTTGCAGTATCCACCTCATCTAAAATGGGCTTTGATGTTCCATGTTACACCTTGGTTAAAAGCAATATCACCCGCCAATGATGCTTTTATATTATCATTGTTGATGGTAAATTTACTAATTTGGGTGTTGGATAAATTACCTTGAGCCTTGATAGCAAAATCTGACTTAGGCAGCTCAGAAAACAAAGACTGATTGACATCGCCTGTTAAATCCACACCAAACACCAAAAGCTCATCCCCTTTTAATCGCGCCATCAAACCACCTTGGGTTATTAGATGAATCTTATCTTGGGGTTTATCGGTCAAAACAGCGGTTAAATCACTGTGATTGACTGTAGCTTGATGGGTGGTTTTGTCCATTTTTGGCTCATCTGCCCTTTAGCAACCAACTGTCCTGACAAAGATTCAATAGGCGTTTTATTAGGCACATCAAAATAAGCATTGGGTTTTAGTTTGCTGGTTTTTAAATCAACCTGCCACAATAAAGGGGATGCTTTTTGGTAATGTAATCTGCCCTTTTCCCGACAAATCACCTAAAACACCCTGATACGAAAAACTTGATATATCAATGAGTTGATTATTTTTTATTGCCATTTTGGTTTGATAATCGCCCGATGGTGCCACTGATAACATTTTAATATCAGCATGTACATCCAGCTGGGTATTACCATCACCCACTACAATAGCTGCCGCGCCAGATGGGCTGTTAAGTTTGCCAATATCAGGTAAATTTTCGCGAACCAAATTTTTGCCATTTAGCATCTATTTGCCAAGGAAGATTGGGCTTTTTTTGACTTTGGGCAAGACTGACATCAACCATCTCGCCGTCTTTTTGCGCAAGGTTAAACTGCCAACGAGTTTGATTTTTGGCAGTATCCAAATAAAAGTATTTCACCCCCAAAGAGCCTGAGAATGTTTTAGGTAAATAATCTTTATATTCTCGATATTGCAGTGGTAGAATGTCATTAATGGATACTTTTTGACCGTACAAATTGGCGTCAAGTTGATACTCACCCGACCAGTCCATTGTTCCATCAGCAATCAGAGTTCCGCCTTGAGTTTTGGCAGTTAAACGACTGATTGTCATACCGCCATCTGTAATCACTCCACGTCCAGTATATTTGCCATTTGGTATGTCTTTTGCCGATAACTCCGTCAAAATACGAATTTCAATATTATCAGGTGTGCCTTTGGCAGTAATTTTACCATCTGTTAAGGTGATGTTTTGCTCACTAGCGTATGGCAATACAATGTGACCAAAATTAAGTGATGCATCAAAAGGCGTATCATCACTCAAGCCTTGAGCAACCAGCGAACCTGTAAATGGGTAATTGTTATATTCGCCAGATACTGTACCAAAGGTTTGTTTTAAAGAACCATGCAAATTGGCGTTTAGCGTACTAAAATACACTTTACTGATTGCCGAAATTGTTACATCAGATTGTAGATTAAGCGGATAATCATCTTGTAGACGAATATCGCCTGGGCGTCTTGAATTAAAAACTTGATGACTCACATCAAGTCCAACACCATAAAAATACAACTTTGGTATCGCGCCAATTGGCTTTTTTAATTGCAATGTCATACAAATAAACAGGGTCTTTGGTTTTTGAGTAAAATTAACCACCTTGGCACTCACATCAGAAACTGACACTGGCAAAGGTGTTTTTGATGGTCATGTAATCAAAGGGTTCACCCGTTGGAGCTTTGTTATCAATAATATCCAATCTATCTATATGAGCAAAAGATAAATGAGCCTTACCAGCAAATAAAGCATACCAGCCAACTTGCAAATCCAATTTATTGGCCTTGATGGTCAAATCTTTAGTCGCAGGTACAACCACATCAGATAATGACAGTCGCGTCAAAAAGTCTCCAGACACATAGTGAATTTTTATATTTGTTCTTTGACTGATTTCATCTAAAAATAAATTGAGTGCCACGTTCGCTTGACAAAACCCCCATAATTGAGGTAATTAGTACCAACCAAAATACCAAAAACCAAATCAAAAAAACGCAGTGAACGTCTCCAGAATGAATATCTCGGTTTTGCATTGGATGAATTTTTTCAATATGGGTCATAAATTTGATTGAACCAATAAAATAACTAAAACACTTAATAAACTAAACAATCAAAATGGCGTGCCAATAAAAAAACAGCAGTTTGATTGGGCGATTTTTCTTCACGAATGCCAGTTGCCACATCAACACGCACCTGACCGATAGGCGATGCCCAACGAACACCAACACCAACACCAATTTTGGTGGGGTTACTAAAACTTGTATCATAAGCATTGCCCACATCACTAAATACGCCCAAACGTACATCTTTTAAGATTTCATAATTATATTCAGCAGTCGCAACTGCCAACACTTGACCACCTGTCAAATAACCTTTATTGGATAATGGTGATAAACTGTTGTAACTGTATCCACGAATACTTTGGTCGCCTCCAGCAAAAAAACCGCAACTTATAAGGTACATCCTGAAAATTATCTGCCCAAATATAGCCCGCCTGCAAACCACCCAATACTTGATGGCGACGTTTTTTTGCCGTATTGGTTATCACCAAAACTATACACGCCGTTCATACCGGCACGAAAAATTGCCATATCAGTATCACTCATCAGTGCTTTTTGTGCCTGCTTCCACCGAATAATACTGCCGATAACCCTGCATGACCGCCAAAGGATTGTCTGCCACCATTTTTATTCATCGCATAACCAAAAAGCACAGCCTCTTGAGTTGGCTTTCCGCCTAAAAATTGTACGGGCAAATCTTTCCAGAATTCAGGTGATAACTTGGTTTCCAATTCATCCAAATGATAGCGAACCGAATAAGTGCGAGTCCAGCCCTGTTTTTTAACGATATTGCGACTTAACCCCCAAATCCAAAGTTTTAGAGGATAATTGCAAATTACCCTTGCCTTTTGTCTAAATTTTTCATCTTTATAAGATAAACTGCCCTTTTAAGGTGTCGTTTAATGGGTGAGTAACAGGACGAACAATATAAGCCTGAGCCACTTTATTTTTGGTTGGATAAATTGGTTTTAAATCCAGCCTGCATACCATCTCTATTTAATAAATTATGGTCAAATTTTGTACCAATTTGCGCGCCCGAATCCGAACCCCAACCAAACTGTATTTGGGCATTTTTGGCTTGTCAGTAGCGACAAATACATAAAGTGGCACTTTTTTTATCTTGATAAACTTCTTGGGCGGTTTTACGGCCTTGTAGCGTTGCAGGTTCTTGACCTTCAGGAGCAATTGCTTCATCTTTAGTTTCATCAGGCAAAATAAATTTCGCAACATTACTAATGGCATCAGAAATGCGCCCAAGCAAACTTTTTGGACTTTTTTTGTTGGCATTGATTGCCAACACTCTATCATTAGGAGAGTTATATAAACGTTCAGCCTTTTTTTACCACCAGCGCCAACTTATCCATAAGAGCTTGAGAAGCAGTAAATTCCAAAGGGGCAATATCAGCACTAACACCATCGCCTAAATCCACCGTTTGACTGGCATCTTCCTTATCTTTTTTGTCAATTTGTTCTGTCTGAATGCCTTTATCTATCTGAGTGCTGGCACTAGGCAATACTGTTTCGGTGTTTACCGCATTAAAATAACCTGTTGCCAAAAGATTGTTACTAAGATTTCTTACCGCGCTACGGTTATAAGCATCACCCATTTTAAAGGTTAGTAATTTTTTTAAGAGTTCAGGTTTAACGGGTAATTTATCAGGGTCGGTTGTTGGGGCATTGGTTGTTGGGTCAATGGTAAAAACACCACATCATCAAAGGCATATTGTTGTCCAGTTTCATATACCAAATTGACATCAGCAATGTTATCAGGCAACAATACATCCGCTGATGCGTTTAACCAGCGACTGTCAAAATAACCATGTTCACCACTTACGCTGGCAATATCTGATTTAACTTGCTCATAATCACCCTGATTAAAAATTACACTTTTTAACTTGCTACCAGTAGCCACTGCTTCAAACGCTTTTATCTGTCTTGCCCTCACCGCGAATATCCAAAAACTTGATGGTCAATAATAACAGGATTTCCCAGCTGATGAATGATAACATTAACCTCACCTGATTTTAGCTTTTGATAACACTAAAATCGACTTCATAATAACCAACCGCTTGTGCGGCAGATAAAACCGTTTGTCTTAACTTTGGCAGCGCTGAACGAAAATCCACAATGCTTTGGGCGGTATTATTTTTAAAGCAGCTGCAATATTGGCATATGGCTGTTGTTTAGCTTGTGAGCGGGTTATTGTTTGTAATTTATCCAAATCAATGGTTTTTGGTTTGTTGATTTGGTTTGTGTTCATATAAATGAACCTTTAACATTGGTACTTTTTTTCAACACCATCGTTAAACAAGTGATTGTATAATTTTTAAATGGGTTTTGTTTCTGATTAGGTTCGTCGTTTTTATCATCTGCCGCGTTTTCGTCACTGATTTGCTGATATTCTGGTAGATAAACGGATGGCTCAATACCCACTTGATCAGAAAGTTGATTGGCATTTTTGTTCAATGCTTTGCAAGGTTGGTAATTTGGTAATGCTTTGCATATCAAGACCGATTGGTGTGTCTGGACTGTCAATTTTTGCAATAGGCAATGTATCTTCTACGCCATTATTTTTGCACAATAAAACTTTGTGTGTCGTTTTTATGCCGCCATGAGCCATATCAGCTAAATCCACCAAAACAGATTGCTCTGTTTGAGTGTGTTGATGCTGCATAAGTTTATTTTTCAATTTCTTGGGGTGTTAATAGCGCCACTGGTGAAGTGGATGTTTGTGATTGTTCTGGTACTTTTGCCCAAACATGAGTGGGGGCAAAACCAAACGCAATTTGCCCAACCCCAATCGCAAGCATTGCAGAATATAAAACGTTTTTGAGATGAGTATTTTTGAGATGACTTGTCCATTTTCATATTCTATTTTTTTCACAAACCCACCATAAACAACCTTGATACAACATCATTAAAATCATTGTCAAAAAGCAAACGCATTATAACAAAAATTACAATAGTACACTTAATTTTTGTAAAATTTCTGTTATTATACACTAATTTTTAATAATAATTTTTAATCAGTTATGGCATCACAATTTTCTCTTTTTCCAACATCGCCGTTTTTAGCGCAATGTTTTTACGCAGTTTTTAGGGCATTTAATGATAATGTGTTTAAACAAGCACTTATTTTGGTTTTTAACCTATTCTGCTGCTGCTAAAATGGGAATGGAAATCAGCCTATTAAACAATTTAGCGGCTTTTATTGTTTATTCTGCCCTTACTTTTTATTTTCAGCGCTGGCAGGGCAAATCGCTGATAAATATGAGAAAGCCACTTTAACTCAAGGGTAAAGTTTCTTGAAATTGTTATTATGGGGCTTTGCTATGGCAGGCTTTTATGCTTGAGCAATATTGGTTGTTATTTGTAGCGCTGTTTTTTTAATGGGTAGTCAATCCACATTTTTTTGGTCCCATAAAATACGCTTACTTGCCTGAAGTGATGCATCAAGACGAGTTAGTTGGCGCTAATGGTATTTTTCAAACCGGTACAAGTCTTGCAATATTAACTGGTATGATGATGGCAGGGCGTGCTAACTCAACTTGATAATTCAAGTTTGTGGATTTCACTGATGACGCTTGTAATTGCTGTTTTAGGGTTTTATTGCATCAAAATTTTTACCTAAGACCAAAGCTTCCGTACCCAATTTACGTATTAATTATAATATATTTAGTACAAGTTTTGAGCTGATTCAATATTTATACCGTCTGCCATTACTGTATTTTTATCATCTTGGGCAATAGTTGGTTTTTGGTTTTATGGAGCAAACATTTTTAGCTCAAATGCCTGAATTTACTAAGGTTATTTTTACACGGAAATGAAACCGTGGTAATTTTTATTACTAACGCTGTTTTCCGTTGGTACAGCTCTTGGGTCATTACTATGTAAAACCCTAACCAAAAATCAAATCAGTCTTAAACTGCTGCCAATTGGCATCCTTGGACTAAGTGCGTTTGCAATGGATTTATACTTTGCACTCAATGCTATTCATATTGACGCAAATACTGTTTATACCGTAGGCGCATTAATAAAAAAATTAGTGGCGTTTGGCGGGTATTTGGCGACTTATTTTTTTATTGGGGCTGTTTGGTGGGGTCTACATCGTGCCACTCTACGCCTTTTATGCAAGCTTATGCTCCTCAAAAGCCATCGTTCCCGCGTGGTTGGTGTCAATAATATTTTTTTAATGCTATTTTTATGGTTAGTTCGGCGATTTTTTGCAATTGTAATTTTTAACGGTTTTAAAACTATCTTTTACCACAGTTATTTTTAATTATTGGCATCTGTAATGGGCTGTTTGGATTATTTATTTACAAAAATTATCTTACTATCAAGGCAGCATGCAAATCAATAATGATACCATGCCGTTATAAAAGCCATAAATAAATTATCCAAATTTACATTTACGTAACAAATATCGCCAAAAGTCCTAAAATCTTTAGCATAAGTTTAAGATAATTTTGTTATGATTTTGGCAATTTTTACTACCAATTTAACCTCATTTTAAGGAAATTTTTGATGAAAAACTTTTGCTTGCTAGTTTACTATTGGGTATGATGACGCCAAGTTTTGCTGAACTTAGTATCAATAAAAATCTAGCGCCTGCGATGCGTGGTGAAATCCATTCAAACCGTGCAAAAATGCCGAAAAACGCCAATCTATTAAATACCACCGTCGCAGGTGTTCCGACCATCAGTGCTAGTGCCAATCACGTTCAAACTATCAAAACAGTATTAGTTCCTGCTGACACAACTGGCAACACACAAATTGATGTTACATTGATTGATGATTTTATTGATGACGTTTCGCCCAATGCTCGTCATTATCCACCAAACTTTCCCACTCGCACCGCTGAATATTTAACCACAGAAAATGTTAAACATTTATCAGACTGGCTAGAACCTCATGCCAGTGCAAAAAAAACGCATCCTTTGATGTATTGCTGCAGCTGCCAAAATTAATGGTATGGCAAGAAATTTAAACGTTGGCGATGCTACAATTTGCGCGCTAATAATCATATGGCAAAAAGCGATTAAATTACAAACCAAATCACCCTGAAGCCAATTTTTATATGGCATGATGATTTCAGAAGCAGGCGGGTTTAAAGAAGGTCAAAAATATTTAGAAAAAAAGCAGCATCACTGGGTTATGTAGAGGCTGAACAAAGTCTTGCTCAAACCGACCTATTAAGCGACAATGCAAGTAGCGCTAAAAACGACTGGTTGCACTCAAAAAGCAAACACCCTGACAACCTGCAAATTGCAAGACAAGCTGATATTGTAGATGCTGGTGGTTTTTATATTTGGAAAATTGAAGACAGGGATATTTTTGTAAAAGCCCATTCAGTAGTATGTTGGCTGTTGTACTTGTAAAAAAACACCGTTGATTGACGGTGTTTTTTTACACAGGTTGATTTAATGGGCGTAGTGACTAAAAAACAAGGTCTTTTTTGAATTCAGCCTGTATTGGAAACGTTACTACATCCACCACCAATGCCAATGGCAACAAAGCTGTCAAAACACCTCGCTTTAGCGTACCTTTTTGGCATGAAAATCGTAAAATTTTATCGTGATGGGTTTTTAAAATGATACGCTGCTGCAGTATTTTTGATTGGTTGCTTTGGTGATGGGTGTAACTGCCATTTTTTGATACTGCGATAACAGCTTAAATTTTCAGTGATTTCATTACACCGAAACCCCAAAGCAGTCAGCTGATTTTCGTCAGCGATTTTTACCTGATTTTTAGGTTTCTTAAAACTTAAAGTAATATGTACATCCATACTCTGAAATACAAGAATAATGACCGCCTGTTGGTCTTACCATTAAAAATCAGTATTTTGAGTTTGGTAGTTTGAGTACTGATACTTAAATACTTTGTGGGTAATTGCTCAAAAATGGTTAAAAATTTCACGGATTTTTGCTCATCATCATCCAAACCTTCAATTAAATAGTTGTATTTTTGTCCCACCAAAACCAGTGCATAAGGATGGGTTGTAATAATGTTGGCAGGTTTACCTACAGCAACAATATTATCAGTTTTGTTTTCATTGACTGTAAAACGATTATTTTTGGATTGAGAGATTTTATTTTCCAAACCACCTGAAAAACACAAGCAGTCAGTGATGTTATCATAAAAATCCCTAACATACTTTTTTGCAATAAATCGCATAAAACCCCTATTTTTCATGATGGCACATAGCTACTTTAGTATCATAACAAAAGTCTCACTTTGTTTATCAAATAACAAACTAATTTACAAAAAGAAAAGCAGGTTTTCGCCTGCTTTTTTCTCTTTTAATCTTTTTAGTTTGGTTATTTTTCTGATAAGCCAGTTTTAAAACCAACAATATAGCCATCATTATCGGAAAATTTTGCCACCACATGACGGGTCGGTAATTGAGCAGTAGCATCGCCAAATTTAAGATATTTACCACCCAAAGATACAGACCATTCAGGGTGTCAAATTATATTTTTTGCTCCAAGCCCTCACACTATAATAACCTTTAATTGGTCCTAAGGTACTCACTGGGTTACCTGCACCACTATCATAACCTATAGAACCTGACACACTGATTTTGTCATTAAAGTTTTTACCCAATCCAATCTCGGCTTGCCATTGGTCTTTACTATAATCCACAATTGATGTCTGGGTTGTTGCTTTATAGAGTGCAGGATCAATGGTAAACTTACTCCATGGTACATAACGCGCCTTAGCAGTTAAAAGCATGGTTGGGCTAACGCCTGTTTGAAAATCTAAATTATACGATTCAGGGAATGATACTGAAAAATCTTGTGTTACAGAAGCAGTGCCGCCTGCCAGCTACATGCTGGAAAGGTTTCCATAACATCACTTTTATGTTTAATCCGTGAACGGTACGTCAAAGATGCTTTTAAGGCAATCTCAGGACGACCATACATCACGCCTGCCAAAAATCCCAAACCGTGGTCAGGACTAATTTTGGCATCATAACCAGTTGCTCTGTTATAGGCGATACCACGTAAATGCACTTCACCTGTCAAACGCTGTGCTGAAGGACCGCCATAAACTTGCCAATGATTTTTACCAAAGTTAAATTTACGACCTAACAATAAAGTAGCATTATTCGTGCGAATTTCCACGTTTGTGCCTTGACCTTCATTTTGGGCATTGAGCCTAGCAACTGCACCGATGGTTTGAGCATTACTGCAGTAATCAGCCCTGCTGCCGCGGCTCTTGCCAGTGCTGCTTGGCTAGTAATTCGCCCATTGGTCATCGCAGAAATGGTAGCGTTGGCGTTTTGAGCATTAAAATTACTATCGCCAAAATGCTGAATTGCCGCTCCAAATGGTTCATCATAAAGCACACCCACGCTGTAGCGGTCATTAATATCTGCTTTTACCCCAAAACGAAAAGTCATACGCTTCAGCAATATCGCCTGTGGCTTTACCTTGTACGTAGCCATCTTCAGCACTAATACCGCCATTGGCTGCATTATCATAACCTGAAACATCGGCATCAATATATGTATATACTGCTTCAGCATAAGTACCATCTTGTAAAAAAGCAGTAACATCTTGACCTGAACGATCAAGACCCGCTCCTTGTGCTGCTGTCGCCATTCCAATTGTGCCAATCACTGCTAAAGTTTTGTGTTTTATATTCATGATTCATCTCCAAATTACATCACTTTCATTTTTACTAATTCATGGTGTACACTTATTGTAAAACAAGTGTACGAAAAAGTTTGGCTATTTTATCGGAAGCAAACACAAAATACAAACAAAAATCATTGATTTTTGTAAAAATAGCGATTTTTACAACGATTTGCAGTTTATCCTAAAAATGTGGTGGCTTGTCGGCAAGCAAATCAAAAGGAGCAATGCCATTTTGGTCATGATTAAGGTTGTCTAATTTGGTATAAATCAATTTTAATTGGGCTTTGCAAATCCATCAGCTGTTTATCTTGAACAGCAATCACGTGATTTAAGCTTTCGAGCATGTCTTCTAAATACGCAATTTTAATTTGTAAATCTATCAGCTCTTGCATAAGTTTTTCCCAGCCTTTATAAAATTTGCTATAATGACTAATTTTATCATTTTTAAAAAATTTATGGCGTTGATTCATCTAAAAAATATTCATTTGGCATTTGGAGTTGCTCCGATTTTTGGACGGCGTAAACTTCAGTCTTAATGCTGGCGAACGAGTATGCTTGATTGGCAGAAATGGCGAGGGTAAATCCACTTTATTTAAACTCATCATGGGACTGCAAACCCCCGATTCTGGTGAAATCATCATCAATAATGGCACAAAAATTGCCATGCTTGCTCAAGATGTGCCTGATGGCGACGATGATTTACTTAGTATCGTCATGAACGGCGATAAACACCTTGCTAATTTATTACAAAAATACCACCAAAGCGCCCAAAAATGCACAAATGGCGATATGAATGCTTGTGATGAAATGGCATATTTACAACATCAAAATTGATGATTTGCATGGTTGGGACTTAGAAAGAAACGCCCGAATGCTTTTTGACCACCATGGGGTTAAATCCTGATGACAAATTAAGACATTATCAGGTGGACGCAAACGCCGTGTGCTTTTAGCACAAGCTCTTAGTTACGCGTCCTGATGTATTGTTACTTGATGAGCCAACCAACCATTTAGATGTCTTAAGTATTGATTGGCTGGAAAAATATCTTTTTAGCTCAAAAATTTAACGGTTTTTATTCATCACTCACGACCGTAAATTTATGGGTAATCTAGCCACACGCATTATTGAATTAGACCGCGGTCAATTATCCAGCTACGATGTATCGCTTGGAGTGGGTGGATACGCTCGCTATCAAGAATTAAAAGAGTTAGAATTGCAAGCTCGCCAAAGCCTTTGCTGATTTTGACAAAAACTTGCTGAAGAAGAGGCATGGATTCGGCAAGGCATTAAAGCTCGTCGAACTCGTAATGAAGGGCGCGTGCGTGCTTTAAAAAGCCTTACGAGAGGAACGCAAAGCTCGTCGCGATGTGGTGGGAAATGTTAGTTTAGTACAAAATAACAGTGAAAAATCAGGTAAAATCGTTTGCGAAATTAGCGATTTAACCTTGAAATATGATGGCAAGATTTTTAGTTAAAGATTTTTAATACCCCTACTGATGCGTGGTGATAAAGTTGGCATTATTGGTCAAAAATGGTGTTGGTAAAAGCACCTTAATCAGAACCATTTTAGGACTTGATGATAGCGCAAAACGGCGGGTAACATCAAACTTGGCACCAATATCACGGTCTCATTTTTTGACCAATTAAAAGAACAGTTAGACCTTGAAAAATCTGTCGCTGAAAACGTTTCAGAAGGTTCAGATTATATTGAAGTCAATGGCAAAAACCCATATTTTTAGGTTATTTGCAAGATTTTTATTTACGCCTAATCGCGCCAGAACACCCTGTCAAGGCATTATCGGGCGGCGAAAAAAGCTCGAGTACTGCTTGCCAAACAGCTTTTAAAACCTGCCAATGTCTTGGTACTTGATGAGCCAACTAACGATTTAGACATGGCGACACTTGAGCTTTTAGAAGAATATGTCATCAATTTTGACGGTACAATTTTTGCTTATCAGCCATGACCGAGCGTTTATGGATAACGTTGTTACCCAAACTTGGGTTTTTGAAAACAGACAAAGATGATGCAGGCGTGGTGTCTGAATACGTTGGCGGTTATCAAGATTATTTAATCCAAAAACAAAGACAAGATGAACAAACTCAAAAACCAAAAACCCAAAAGCAGAAAAAAACACAACCCTAAATCTGCCAAAAAAACGACAATAAAGCTGAATCAAACACTCAAAACAAACGTAAATTAAGTTATAAAGAACAAAGGGAACTGGATGCGTTACCTGATGAAATTGAACAATTAGAATCCGAACAACAAAACTTAAATGAAAAATTAGCTGATGGGACGTTATTTGTGCAAGATTTAGCACTGGCTACCAAATACAGTGAGCGCTTAACAGACATAGAAACGTTGTTACTTACCAAATTAGAACGTTGGGATGAGTTGGAAAATCTTACTAAATAACGGAGTGGTCATGAGTGAAAAATCCTGCTGTGGAAGTTGTGGTGATAAACAATCGCAAGCGGTTGATATTACTAAAATGCCAAACTTAACTGACACCCACAAACAAACTCAGATTGCAAAAAAAGCAGATTAGCAATGGCAATTTTTACACCCTAAAAATTGGGGGATTATGTTAGCAATTTTGCTAATTTTTCCACTGATTTATTTGCCGCTGCGTTTTCAGTTTATGATTGGCAGAAAATTCGGAGAGATTGCATTTTTACTGGTCAAATCGCGTGTTAAAGACACACTGACCAATCTTAAACTTGCGTTTCCTAGTGAAGAAGAACGGCTTTAATCGCCAAACAAGTTTTTGTCAATCAAGGGATTGGCATTTTTGAATCGTTATGCGCATGGTACAGACCCAATGTATTTAAACGCACGTTTAGCATCTCAGGGCTTCAGCACCTTGTCAATGCCCCAAAAACAAGGCAAAGCGGTGATTTTACTAGGCGGTCATTACACCACGCTGGATTTAGGTGGGCGCTTATGTACGCAATTTTTGCTGCCGATTGTGTGTGTATCGTAAGCAAAACAATCCTTTTTGGAATACCTAATTTATAACAGCCGAAGACGGATTTTTTTGATGAGCAAATCAGTAATCGCGATATGAAAAACTCATTCATCGCATCTCAAGACGGTAAGGTTATTTGGTACAGTCCTGACCAAGATTTTGGATTAGAACATGGAGTAATGGCAACATTTTTGGTGTTCCAGCCGCCACCATCACCGCACAAAGACGACTTGCCAAACTGGGTAATAAAAAGAATCCTCCTGTAGTGATGGTGATGGATATGATACGTCAAACGCCTGACAACATCCCGAAAGGCAAGCGCCCCCATTATCATATCAGTCTAACGCCTGCCTTAGAAAAATTATCCAAGCAGTGATGAAATTTTTGATGCCCAGCGCATCAACGACATGTTTGAAACCAACATCAAAAGTGACATTTCTCAGTGGATGTGGTTTCATCGACGATTTAAAACCCAACAAGATGGGGCTAATTTTTACCAATAATTTAATATAAGTTTTTAAATCACTTAACATTTAAAAAGCCAAAAATTTCATCAACACAAATTATCACATTGAGTATCGTATGAACCAAAACCAACCCTCAAAAACACTGACATCAAAAAGCAAAACGCATTTTAACTGGCATTACCACAACTGGCATTCCTCATTTAGGCAATTATGTTGGCTCAATTCGTCCCGCTATTTTGTCCGCCAAGCAAGCCATTGCAAATAATACTGAGACGCATTCTGGCAGATTATCATGGCATTATTAAATGCTTTGACCTCGAAGAAATTCACCGTTCCACCAAAGCCATTGCTGCAACTTTCTGATAGCCTGTGGTTTAGACCCCTGAAAAGTTACCTTTTACCGACAATCAGACATTCCTGAGATTCCAGAACTTGCATGGATTTTTAAATTGTAGCTGTGCCAAAGGTTTGATGAATCGGGCACATGCCTACAAAGCAATGGTTGATATCAATACTCAAAAAGACGATACTGACCCAGATTTCGGAGTGAGTATGGGAGCTATTTGAGCTATCCCAGCTGATGAGTGCTGATATTTTAATGTTTGGTGCAACTGACGTACCCGTTGGCAAAGACCAAATTCAGCACATTGAAATGGCGCGAGATATTGCAGGCACATTTTAATTTTAAATACAAACCATTATTTGTCTTACCAAATGCGGTCGTTGATGAGAGTACGCCACTTTTAACAGGACTTGATGGGCGAAAAATGAGTAAATCTTACGGAAACACCATTCCTTTGTTTTGGCGATGGTAACCCACAAATTGACCCTGAAAAAGCTCTTAAAAATCCATTGCTCAAATTGTAACCAATAGCCAAGCTCCTGAAGAGCCTAAAGACCCCCAATCGCTGCAATATTTTTGAAATTTACAGCGTTTGGTAGCTGTTGAGATTGATGAGCTTGCCAAGCGTTATCAGGCAGGTATTGGCTGGGGCGAAGCCAAAAGATATTTTATTTCATAAAAATTAACAATGAAATTGCCCCAATGCGAAAAACGCTATCAAGAATTGATGAATAACCCCAAAGAGTTAGAAGAAATTTTACAAATGGGGGCAATTAAAGCTCGCCGAGCTGCTCAAAAACAGTTGGATAAAATCTCGCAGAGCGATTGGTATTAAACCTTTAGCAAAATTAAAATAATACCTTATGAATAAAAATCTGTAGTCCAGTTTTACGATATTAAAGATGTGCGTATTTTTGATACGCCCATCAATACATTGCCCAATGATTTATATATCCCCCTCAAGCCTTTTGCAATTTGGTTGGAACAATTTGCAGGGCCTTTAGATTTTTATTATATTTGGTTAAAAAAATAATTTTTGATATTTTTAGAAATGGCAATTTTACCCATTACTGAACAATATTTGGATTATATTAAAAATTTAGACGAAAGTTATTTTTGAATTGGCAGGTGATTATTTATTAATGGCAAGCACGCTTATTGCGATAAAAAGCGAATTATTACTGCCCAAATCTAACCATATTAGTGATGAAATTAGCCCAAAAGCGCGCCTAATTCAGCGTTTAGAAGAATATGCTCAAATTAAAGAAACCGCCAGACGGTTAGATAATTTAATTCGTCTTGAACGCGACGTTTTTATCTTACATCAATCTACCACAAAACCCATCAAAACCCATTCAAAAATATTCGGCTCAACTACTCGTAGACAGCTTAATTACTATGCAAATCAAACCTGATTATCAAATGCATACGGTCAGCATTGACCCTGACCCTTATCTGAACGCATTGCCAAAATTAGTTATTACCTAAGCCAGAAAGGCTGTGCAACTTTTCAAGAAATTTTAGATAAAAACAAGGAAAAAAATTGGGGTTGTTGTCGTTTTGTAGCGGTTTTGGAATTGATAAAAAGGGTTTATTTTGTTGACTTGTTCTGATTTAGATAATTCTACTACAGAAAATGCCTTTTAGAAAAATAATACTAATTTAAATTGTCAAACGTTATATTGGCATCATCATTTATAAATGAGGAAAAATTAAATCATGTTTAATCCATTTATAAAAATCAACGAAAAAGCAATTTATCAAATATTAGATGAATGCACTCTATACAATCAACCATTTCATCACTTTATTCAGAAAAATATTCATGATGATGTTTTAGATATTGATTTAATGATTGATACTGATATTTTGGATGTTGATGATAACAAAAAGCCTTAGAAGATTTATATCAAGCCATTTGTCTAAAAATGTCAAAAATCTAGGCATTCATGCAAGTTAATTTTAATGTGGCTGTGGCAAAAATCAGCTGCCAAGATTCATCATCCAGATTCATCCAAAAATTCCCACCCATACACCCATTGACAAACCCACTAAAACCGCTCCTAAACAAAAAGACATTCCCATGCACCCGCGCATTACCCATATTATTGCCGTTGCGCTCAGGTAAAGGCGGGGTTGGCAAATCGACCACCAGTGTTAATCTTGCTTTTAGCGCTCAAAAACTTAGGGGCAAGAGTTGGTATTTTAGATGCTGATATTTATGGCCCATCTGTGCCTGATATGTTGGGGGTAGCTGGCGTAAAACCACAAGTAGAAAAATGAACAATTTGTACCAATTGAAGTTTATGGTCTTGCTACACTTTCCATTGGTAATTTGATTGATAGTGATAATACACCAATTGCCTGGCGCGGTTCAAAAGCCACAGGAGCGTTAATGCAGCTTTATGAACAAACCAATTGGCCAAATCTGGATTATCTAATCATAGACATGCCTCCTGGAACTGGTGATATTCAACTGACACTTGCCCAAAGAATTTCTATAACCGCAGCCATCATTGTAACCACACCACAACATATTGCTCTACTTGACGTCAAAAAGGCGTTGAACTGTTTGGAAAAACTGACATCGCTGTCGTGGTATTGTAGAAAATATGGCTCTACATACTTGTAGCAACTGCGGTCATACCGAAGCAATTTTTGGTGAAGGTGGTGGTGATGAGATGAGTAAACTGTACAACATTCCGCTTTTTAGGTAGATTGCCACTGGCTGCTGGCATTGGCAGACAAATTGACCAAAGGCGTACCAAGCGTTGTTGCTTACGATGGTCAAGGTGATGAATTTGCTCAATATTACATACAAATTGCTCAAAAACATCACAAAAACATCCAGCCTTTTTCTAAAAACGGATAATAAGCGGATTTTTAATTATGGATATAAATCATTTTTCTTTAAATATCATTAAATTATGTGAAAAACCCTAATACTGCTTTAGCTGCCATTCATCAAATTTTTGCAAAAAGGCCAAGTAAGCCAACATGCATTGATGGCAATCTATCAACGGGTAATGACTGATAAAGACCAAGACGCAGCGTACTATTTAGCGGCACTTGCTCATGATGATTTGCCTTTTGAAGTACTGCCATTGATTTTGTTGGTATTTCACGGTGACGATAACAATGCCAAACTTGCTTTATGGGAAAAAAATTACCCAAATCAGCAAAAATAGTTCTACAAGAACAAGGGTTTGCTTTAGAAAATTTTAATGCTTGACCGATATTTGGATTTTAGCTTATATTGATGACTTTTTATTGGTAAATCTAACTTTAAAACTAGTTTAAAATCTGGAGCATCAGTATGTTTGACAGGCTACCCATCATTGCCTTTATGCAGTGCATTATTATTTGGCTGCACCCAAGAAACTGCAAAACAAGAAACCCCAAATACCCCTAAAGAAACTCATAAAACTCTTGCCATCAGCGCCATTGTTGAACATCCATCACTGGATGACATACGTCGCGGGGTAATCGCAGGACTTGCCAAACAAGGCTATCAGGAAGGAAAAACCTAACGGTTAATTTTCAATCCGCTCAAGGCAATATGGCAACTGCAGGACAAATTGCCAAACAGTTTAGCGCTGACAGTCCCTGATGCTATTGTTGCTATATCGACACCCAGTGCTCAAACTATCGCTGCTGCCACCCAAAAGCATCCCAATTATTTACACCGCTGTATCCGATCCAGTTGCTGCAAAACTGCTTGACGATAAAGGTATTGCCACTCAGAGCAACATCACAGGATTATCCAGCGAATTACCCTTAGAACCACAAATTGAGTTATTTCAAAAAGTAAAACCAGAAGCCAAACGTATTGGTTTTGTTTATAGCTCAGGTGAGATGAATTCAGTTTCTTTTAAAAGAACGTCTAAAAGTTGAACTGCCTAAATATGGTATGGCTTTTGGTGGACATTCCTATCAACCGTTCATCAGATGTTGCTGCTGCTACTCGCGCCTTAAGTGGACGAGCAGATTTGATTTACACATCACTGGATAATAACGTTGCTTCAGCAATGGAGGCAATGGTTGGTGTTGCCAATGAATTAAAATCCCCGTTATTGCATCTGATGAATTTTCAGTCAGACGTGGAGCAACGGCAGCGCTTGGAGTGAATGATTTTGATTTTGGGTTAACCACCGCAAAATTAGTTGCCAAAAGCTTAGACGGTACGCCTGCCAATCAAATCAAACCTGAGGTAATGAATACACTGACTTTGTATGTCAGCCCAAAAATGCTCAAAACCAAGGGGTGAGCTTATCTGATGAGCTTATCAAAAACAGGTATGAATACCGACACTACACCAAGCAAAAGCTGAACAAAAAGCCCAGCGAGCAAACAGCAAACCAAAAACCCCTAATAGATAAATAATTATCATTTGCCTATTTAATCAAAAACCTGATAGGCTAATGTAACATCGTTTTTAAAATGGTTAAACCGATTTAATCATTTTTGATGTTGTTTTGATATTAATAACAAAGGTAGATTATGAAATTACTTAAAACACTTATGCTAACTAGCATGGTCGTTTGCACTTCAGCTTTTGCTAGTCCTACTGACAAGTCAGTTGAAGAGCTTGCCAAATACAGTTCGTATGAAAACTTATTTTATGCACAAATTAATGAGGCTTTAGTAGAAGACCGCATGAAATTAACATACATTGTAGCCAATGATCCAAAGCTTAGTGACGAGGAACGCAAACAAGCAATTAAACTTTACGATGATTATGCTGAAGGTTTATTAAAAGCTTAGATACACCAGAAACTAAAAGCTTCTTTAAAAAATCATATTTATCTGCTGCTAAAAGCGTATATAATCAAAAAGAAATTGATGCCCAACTTGCTTTTTATGGCAGTGTTGATGGACAAAACGCCCTAAAAAAAGAAGGGGTTTTATTGAGTACTTACCTAAAAAATGCTGAAGAGGCGAGTAAAAATACAGTAAAATCCTATGTGGATAAAAATCAAAAGAAAATGGAAGAAGCCATTAGCAAGATTCTTAAAAAGTAATTTATTTTCGTTAAATTTTGTTGCAAATAAGCCCACTAAATTTATTTTTAGTGGGTTTTATTTTAACTAAAAATCTTTATAATCGCTTTACTTTATTGCCGAATCTACCTTGTTATGAAACTACCCCAAAGCACGTACGAGCAAACAAAAACAAAACCAGCTCAACAAACAACTTGATGATAAAAATTCAAAATCATTTAAGATGATTTCATCATTTTCACCAAGTGGCGACCAGCCTGAAGCAATAAAACAGTTGGTTGATGGCATCACCCGAGGGAAAAAGACCAACTGCTGCTTGGGGTTACTGGCTCAGGTAAAAACCTATACCATGGCAAAAGTTATTGAAGCCTGCAATCGCCCTGCTATCATTATGGCGCACAACAAAAACTTTAGCAGCCCAGTTGTATGGAGAATTTAAGGCCTTTTTTCCACACAATGCCGTAGAATATTTTGTTAGTTATTATGATTACTATCAGCCTGAAGCCTACGTGCCTGCATCAGATACGTTTATTGAAAAGACAGTGCTATTAATGACCATATTGACCAAATGCGATTGTCAGCAACGCGAGCTTTATTGAAAGACGAGACGCAATTATTGTAGCATCCGTTTCGGCAATTTATGGGCTTGGCGACCCTCAAAGCTATCTAAAAATGCTGTTTCATGTTGTGGTTGGTGATATCGTTTCACGCCAAGATTTAATCAAACGCTTGGTCGAATTGCAGTATCAACGCAATGAACTTGATTTTGGACGGGGAACGTATCGGGTTTTTGGAGAAACGTTGGATATTTTCCCTGCTGAAAGCGAAAGTTTAGCAATACGCATTTGTTTATTTGATGATGAAGTAAAAAATCACTTGGTTTGACCCTTTGACCGGTAAAAAGCATTAAAACAGTGCCACGCATTACCATCTACCCAAAATCACATTACGTTACCCCAAAAGAACAATTAGAAGCGGCAAGTCTTGCCATCAAAGATGAGCTTAATGAGCGATTGGAATATTTTAATAAACACAATAAACTGATAGAAGCTCAACGCATCAAAGAACGCACTCAATACGATTTGGAAATGATTGCGCAGCTTGGCTATTGTAATGGCATCGAAAATTATTCGCGACATTTATCAGGCAGACCTCAAGGCGCCTGCCCACCCACTTTGTTTGATTATTTACCCAAAGATGCACTGGTTTTTTTAGATGAAAGTCATGTTACCCTACCCCAAATTGGCGCAATGTATAAAAGGCGATAGAAGCCGAAAAAGAGACACTTGTAAACTATGGTTTTCGCTTGCCTTCAGCTTTAGACAATCGACCTATGACATTTGAAGAGTGGGAAAAAATCGTACCCACACGAATTTTTGTTTCAGCCACGCCTGCCGATTACGAATTAGTTCACGCTCAAAGCGTCATCGAACAAGTTGTGCGCCCAACAGGATTGGTTGACCCTGAAATTGAAATTCGTCCTGTTTTAACCCAAGTTGATGATGTGCTTTGGAGAAATTAATCTTCGCAAATCTTTGAATGAACGTGTATTAATCACCACTTTAACCAAACGTATGGCAGAGGATTTAACTAGTTACTTAAAAGAATACAACGTAAAAAGTCGCTTACTTGCATTCAGATATTGATACCGTAGAACGCATGAAAATTATTCATGAACTTAGAACGGTGTGCATGACGTCCTTGTTGGCATTAACTTATTGCGCGAGGGTTTAGATATGCCTGAAGTATCTTTTGGTAGCAATTTTTGATGCAGACAAAGAAGGTTTTTGCGTTCAGAACGTTCACTTATCCAAACAATTGGTCGGGCAGCTCGACATATTCATGGTAAAGCTATTTTGTATGCTGACACCATCACAAACAGCATGCAAAAAGCCATTGATGAAACCAACAGACGCCGAACCAAACAGCTTGCTTATAACGCCGCCCACAATATTACTCCAAAATCTGCCACACGTACCATCACTGATAAAATAGATACAGGCGAAGTGAAAACGTTGCTAGCCCCACCATCAACATGGAGGCGCTTGGTGATATTGATGTTGATATTTTTGCACAATCCAACGTTACTTGCCAAAGAAATCAATCGACTTGAAAAGCGTATTAAAACGCCTCTCTGCCGAACTCAAATTTGAAGAAGCAATAAAGGTGCGCGATAAACTACTGGCTTTAAAAAGACGCTTTAAAAAGTTTAGTCATTTCTAACTAATTTTATTAAAAATTGCTATAATAAGACAGTTTTAGTAGTTGTTGTCTTATTTTTGTTATTGTATTGTTATATTGATGGATTTTCATGATTACTTACACTGCTATTAAGTTCACTAATTTGCCGATTTTATTTCACACTCTTAAAATTCAAGAGTTGCCAAAAATCAGCAAATCGCCATCGCCCTAAATTGATGATGTCTTACCACAAACCCAATGTGGTCTGATGCACATCAAGATGGTTGTTTGCCTTATGCTTATAGCATTGTAGTAGAAGCTCAAGCTCATAATTTGTGCATTCTTAGCGGTCAGGCGGTTACAGATGCGATTTTTCGCCATTTTACAAAAATCATGGCATAATGCGCGACAAACTACCCGCCACGTTGGTAAATTTCCTTTAAATCCAACAACCCAACGCCCAAAAAGCTGTACGTGCTATTATTAAAGAAGAGGACTGTATTGCTACCACGCGCATCCCTGCTTGTCCAGTGGATGCAATTATTGAGTACCGCCAAACACATGCACACCATCTTAACAGATTTGTGTACAGGTTAGTGAAATGTCTACTGCCTTGCCCTGTAGATTGTATTAGCTTGGTTGATTTTGACGAAAATCCAAGCCATGAAGAACGTCATCAAAATCAGCAGCATTTACGTCAGCGTTACTATCGACATCTTGACCGTGTTGCTAAAATATAACCAATGGCGCAAAACCTATCGTTAGCACCGTGAAAGCAGCTTAAGCAACGCCATCAATCAAAAATGGGCAAACCGCACAAAATCATTGATGAAAAACAGCTAAAACACCATTGAAATGGCAAAATTACGCAATCAAATCAAAAATTTACCAAACAACTAGCTACAAGCGAAAATCCACAAATTCGCCAAAAGCTTGATGAAGCCACATTGAAATTAACTCAGCTGCAATCAGCTTAATTGTAAGTTGCTATTTAACCCAGTATCACCAATCTTGTATAAAAAGTTATCATTATGCAAAAGCTCAAATCCACCCAACACACCAATCTTATTCACAAACAATTAGATATGGTACGCCGCCTAGAAAATCAAAATTACATCTTTGCTACAAGCCCAAAAAGATGCCACCAAAATCGCTCAAAAATCTCAGATGGTAGTGCCTTTGAACGCTGTAGTAAAAACGAGCTGAGCTGATTGATTCAGATGGTCATTTAAAAATGCGTTACATCGAAATGAATTTTTGATGAAAATTGCCCGACGTGGTTATTACATTGCTTATTTTTTATTGGGATATCTTGCAGTTTTTGGGCTTTTAGGCACACAAATTGTCAGTTTCTTTTTACGTATTTTTTAAGCATTTTAGGTTTGTACACTCTTACGCTTTTTGGTGGGTAATTAGACTTAAAAACCCAAAAAGTTATTCTTGGCTGTCTTTTTATTTTTGATAAATTACGCCCCCAAAAACCGCTGGATAAAAACCGCTTTTTGATATTTATCAAGAAGAATTTTTCAAAAAGACGGTGGTAAATGGCAAATTGGCAAACTGATTCACCAGGGTGTGGCTGTTTGGGTTGTTTTGGTAATTTATTGGCACTTTTGGGTTTGTTTTTGTTTAAAAGTTATGCTTTTATTTGGGAATCCACCCTATTAAGCAATGAGCATTTTGCACAAGCACTGTCACTTTTATCCATTATTCCTAGCTTTTTAGGTCTAAATGTACCAACAACGGCTGAGTTATTAAACAATCAAGCCACGCCTGCTAGTTTGGCTATTTTTAATGATAGCAAGTGTGGTGCTGTATGGGATACTACCAAGATATATCGCCTACTTGTACTGTGCCATCAAGGCTAAAGGCAGTTTTCGGATTGATAAAAACTTATTTTATTACGAAAATTTACTACGTCAATACAGTCAAACCATTATTGATAAAGATGATTATACACCCTCTCGTCCAAATCCTGCTAAAGCTGTTATTGATACCAAAACCAAATTGGTTGCAACACTTGAGCGACCTGCGATACACCAAAAAAATGGTATCAAGCTGGAGCAGGTACAGATACAAAAATGTTGGGGTGATTGATAGCAAAGACGATATTAGACAAGCTGTTACACTCTGCTAATACACTAAATGCTCAAATTTATCTGGGTATTGATACGCATACATTGCCTGATAGAGGTGTTTTTACGCAAATTTGATACGCTGGTGCAAGGCGGAAAACATGGATTGGTGGTAGAATTTTTGGAGATGGTCAGCATCTGGGAGCATGGCATGAAGCGCTGGTTGCTCGCGGTGTCGCTGAAGTTCATCAGCATTGATAAAAACGTTAAATAAAAACCCAATTTTAGTTCATGAAAAATTGGGTTTGGGTGTCAAAAACAAACAGTCCTTTATTACTTTATAGTAGAGTATGACTATTATATAAAACTTCATCATCTAAAATAGTCGTCAAAAACATCAAAGCTTGTCCGATTTATCTGACAAATTATCTTGTAAATTTGACAAATTTTTGAAAATTGATAAAAATACTTGATTTTTGAAGATAACAGTGCATAGTTATCAGCCTTAGAGTAAAATTGACTGTTTGGTTGTTGTTTTTCTTTTTGGCTTATAAGAGAGTGTAATTATGGCAGATAAAAATGCTTGTTGGCTTAGTTGGTTGGCGTGGTATGGTTGGTTCAGTTTTAATGAACCGCATGGTAGAAGAAAATGATTTTTACTCATTTTACTCCCATGTTTTTCTACCAGCAATGCAGGTGGCAGCGCCCAATTTTGGCGTTGATGCTGGCATATTGCAGGATGCTTATGACATTCAAGCCCTAAGCCAATGCGATGCCATTATTAGCTGTCAAGGCGGTGATTACACCAAAGAAATCCACCCAAAACTGCGTACGCAAGGCTGGAATGGCTGTTGATTGATGCGGCAAGTTCGCTGCGTATGGATGATGAAGCCATCATTATCTTAGACCCGGTTAATCGTGATGTGATTGATAACGCTCTAAAAACGGTAAAAAGACTTTATTGGTGGCAACTGTACAGTCAGTTTGATGCTCATGGCAATTGGTGAGCTGTTTCGTCGCGACTGGGTAGAATGGGTATCTGCCATGACCTATCAAGCGGCAAGTGGTGCTGGTGCCAATAATATGCGTGAGCTAATCTCTGGCATGGGCGCTTTACATAAAAGCGTCGCCGAAAATCTTGCCAACCCTGCTTCAGCAATTTTTAGAGATTGATAAAATCATCGCACAAACTCAACGTTCAGATGCGTTTCCAACGCAGTATTTTTGGTGCGCCTTTGGCTGGTAGTTTAATTCCCTACATTGATAGTCAGCTTGAAAATGGTCAATCTCGCGAAGAATGGAAAGGACAAGTAGAAACTAATAAAATCTTTGGGTAAAACAGACGATAACCTTGTAAATATTGACGGTATTTGTGTCCGTATTGGCGCCATGCGTTGTCACAGTCAGGCGCTCACCATTAAATTAAAAACAAGACATTCCTTTACAGCAAATTGAACAAGCATTAATTGACAGTAAAAATCCTTGGTTGGACGTTGTACCAAATGACAAAGCTCAAAGCATGGAACGCTTAACACCCGTTGCGGTTACTGGCACCCTAAATGTTGCCGTTGGTCGGCTTCGCAAGATGAATATGGGTGGTGAATATTTAACCGCATTTACTGTTGGCGACCAATTGCTTTGGGGGCAGCTGAACCGCTACGTCGTATGCTGGCTATCATTCAAGGCAGAATTTAATTATTTTTGCAGACCAAAAACCTCGCTAAACTTGGCGGGTTTTTATTTATAATAAAATCATTCATTTATCACTTGTACAACAGAAAATTTTATGGCATGATGATTGCATAAAACTCAGTATTACCTTACCCAATCATTGCTGGTTTTTAAGATATAGTTCAATTAAAAAGTCAGCTTAATTAATGCAGCTTAACCTAGTAAAGTTGCCTATCATCCCCAAAGCCATTGGTAATTGATTGTGTATTTTGTTATAAAATAGAAGTAAGCCGGTGTATATTCGGAAAAATATTAACTTTTTAACCCCATAAAGGATAATTATGTCTTGGCACAAACCTCATCGTACCACTCTAATTCATCAAGCAGTACTTGTTTCTTTGCTTGGTACGTCCAGTCTTGCTGCTCATGCAGTAACTTTAGGTCAAGCAAATGTCACATCATCGCAAAATGAGCCTTTGTCTGCGACCATCGAAGTTACTGATATTGATGCTAAAAACTTCAACGCATCTGTTGCTACTGCCGATATTTATCAGCAACTTGGGTTTAAGCGCAGACGCTAAAATTTCTGTACATTTTACCCAACGTCAGCAACCTCAGGTCAAATTATCCTCAGTTCTAAAAAGCCCAATTGCTACACTCTTTTGCCGATGTTGTTTTAAATTTAAACAACAACGGCGAACAAGTGATTGAGCCACAGACCTTATTGATGCCACTACCTTCTGGAGTTCGTTTACACTACCTGAAACCAACGGTCAAATTTTAGCATCTGACCCTTTATCAAAACCTACCAATTGCAGGCGTATACGACACTTCTGATGCGATTGATACCGCTCAAACACCAACACCGCCAACTGTAGGGTAAAAATCCTCCAACAAAACCAAAGTTGAAAATACCAACGTTCAGCTAGAACTTTAAAAGAGCAAGCACATCAACTAAAGAAGTAGGCGAAACTGATGATTTTGACGACGGTCAAAACCCCGCAGGCTGGTACAGGCAGTTATAAAGTACAAAGCGGTGACAATCTTTGGAGTATTGCCAATCAAATCGCCAAAGCAAATAACTTAAAAGTTGGCGACGTGATGAAAAGCCATTCATGCGGTAAATCCAGATGCATTCCAAGGCGGCAAAATGAGTCACCTAAAAGCCAATGCAAACCTACAACTGCCTGATTACAAAACCATTCCATCGCAAAAGGCAATTCAAGAAGCAATCAATACCAAACGTCATGTTGAAAAACAAACAACCGCTCGCAGCACTCAAAAAGGCAAAAAGAGCGAAGTTCATCACAAGACAGGTAAAGCCATTAAAGCAGAAGTTCATCATCGCAAAAATGTTCATAAACCTGCAAGAAAAGCTCTGCCAAAAAGCCCAAGTTACTTTGGTAACACCAACTCAACAAAGGTAAAGCCACTGGTACAAACACAGTTGCGACACAAAATGCCAGCGCTGGTGGAACCAGTAATTTGGTTGGCACTTTGCAAAATCACCGCCAAAAAGACAGCAGCAAGTGCCAAGCGTGTTAATGGCTTAAACCAAGGATTGTCTGTTGCTGCCCAAAAATTGCAACTGCAAAACCAAAAATTAGCCGAACTAGAAGCTCGTTTAAAAACACTAAAAATACAAAAATAAATCAGGGCGTGGTTTTGTGCAAGCAGTTAAGGTGTGGTACAATTCACCCTTAGCGGCTTCGCTTTATTAGCGTTTTTGCTTATTGGAGATTTTTATGAAAATTATACTTATATTAATCGCTATCATTTTGATTGCTGTGGGTGGATGGTTTTATTGTACAGCACTTACAATCACGTAGACACACTCAGCCCAGACTAGCAGACGCCAACAAATCACTTAAAGTAAAGCGCGCCGAGCCTGCCATATATACTCTTCCTGAACAACCAGACCCGTTGTCAAGTGTGGATGTTTACTTACATAATCAAGATTATACATCTGCTGTTAGCGAACTAAAACGGATTTTAATGACTAATCCACGTCATATGGCAGCAATGCTGAAATTATTGCAAGTTTATGGTGTGACCAAACAATATGGGGCTTTTTAATCAGTTACACCAAAAATCCATCAAATTGCTGACCAAAAACCATTCAAGAGGCGGATTTTTGTAAATCCTTAATTGATGAAGAGATGGTCAGTTTGCAAACTCAGACTGCGGCAAAAACCAGAAGCCAATCAAGCACAAACTGCCAAACAAGATAAAAATAGATATTGAGACACTGGAATTTGTCACTGAAGAAAAACCCATCCAAAAACCTACAACGCCCTCAAAAAGCTCCGCTATTACCGATGAAGAACCCATTTTGGATTTTTTTCATTAGATTTTTGATGAACAACCATCTCAACCTACACAATCTGTTCAAACGTCAACATCTAAAAATAATAAACCTGAGATGCTTTTTGGATTTGGATTTGTCATTTGATAATACCCAATCACCAACACTCAAAAATCCAAAAACCTGCTGCCTCTACCAAAGATGATATTGATTTATTGCCATTAGACAATACAACATCTAAAAATGAGTTTTCTGTAGAACCAAATAAACCTACTTTTGATACACCAAATCTGGATTTAACCACAACAACGCCAAAACAACCTACTCTGGAAAAATTCCCTGAAGCAGAATTTGATTTTAATGATTTAAATCTTGATTTAGAAACAGATAAACCAGCAAAAATTGCTAAATCCAGTGATACATTAACAGAGTTTGACTCATTGTCATTATCTTCTGATTCAAAAATCAAGACAGAGGTTGAGCTTAAAAAAGAACAAACAACATTTGATTTTAGCGGACTGAGTTTAGAAACAACAGAGGCGACGACAGAGACTACCAGCCATCAGACATTGGTTCCAATAAAAGAGTTGGAAGCTCAAAAACCTCAAATCAAATCTGACGACAACAAAAATGATTCTGAAGAAGGTTTTGATTTTACGTTTGCCTTGGATTTTGACAAACCCAAATTGGATATTGCAGAAACAGATGTAAAAACTAAAGACTTAGTTCAAAATCAAGAAGATACTTCTAAAACCCATCATAGTGATAAACCGCAAAATACATTTAATGATTTAAGCATTGATTTTGATTTTGATGAAAAAGATCTTCAAACATCGACCATAAAAGCGGACAATTCATTCACTGCAAATAACCAAAATGCAGTTAAAAAAGACGCTAGCATCAATTTTGAAATGCCTATTATCGAGGTTACACCAGTACGTGTAGAAACTCAAATTGATGAAAAATTTAGATAACATTGACTTTGCCAATGACAGCGCATTACAACAAACACAAACAACCGCCGTTGAACCTTTAACCGTTGAACCTTTAACCGTTGAACCTTTAACCGTTGAACCTTTAACCGTTGAACCCGTTGCTCAAGAAATTAACCATAACACTGACGACACTACTAACGATTTATTGTTTAATGATGACAAGTTAGCTTCCAAAACCTAATGATGAGTTTAGTTTTAATAGTCTTTCTTTTGACAGCGTTACAGCCGATAAATCGTTGGAAATTCCTATTGAAATTAGCATCACACCAGAAACTGATGTGCTGGCTGCCGTTCAATCAGAAACGCCCATCATTGAAGTTCCAGTTGAAATTGTCAAAACTGCTGAAGAAGACAAAATTACTGTTAGTGAAACCATAACAGAAAAAGAGGTTGAAAAGCAACCAGAAGAGTCAACTCTTGCACCTTTTGGCACAGAAACTGCCGATAACATTGGTGATTTAGACAATATTACTGATGGCGTGGAAATTATATTGCAACTTGCCAAACAATATTTACAATTTTAGCGAATATGACAGCGCAAAACGCCTATTAACTGAAGTAATCAATGATGGTAATTTGGAACAAAAAAACCAGTGCCGAAGGTTTAATCATTAATTTGACTTAACAACTTACAGACACACTAAATCATTTGATGTTAGGGTGATTGATGTTATAATGGCAGCCAATTTTATCTAAAAATTGGCTGCTTGATGATTTTGGATTCCAATCTTGTTTATTTAATTTACGCAGGTGGCACCTTTGGTAGCCATGGCACACCCATAAAACCTTTGCCATCACCTGTATTTTTACCAATTTTACAAGAACTCATTAATAAAAATCACTAATAAAGTCATGGTGTTAGACAATGATATTGTCAAAGATAGTAGCGCTTTTAACGCCTAGTGATTTTGTGCACTTTTTATCAGCTTATCAAAAATGCTTATCAAAAGGGTCTTAGACGCTGCGTATTATTAACTGGGACTGATAGCTTGAGTTTTGTATCCGCGTTTTTAGCGAACGCATTGGTAGATTTACCTGATTTAAGCCTGATCATTACAGGAGCCATGCAGCCACTACTTATCAGTGATGCCTTGCCTTATGTTATCAATGACGATAGTGATGCATGGCAAAAATTTATCAAACTCCATTGCAAACCTTACCAATGTGGGTGTGATGGTGCATTTTTGGGCAAACATTTTGGGCAAATAATACCCAAAAATTGCACAGCCATGATAACAATGCGTTTGTTGGCACAGCAATCCAGCAATCCACTACGCCAAAAGTTTATTCATATCCACCAACTCATCATGCCATTTTGACTAATCCCGAAAAAATAGACGCCATCAACATTCGTGCTATTTATTTATTACCAAACAACTAATCATTTGATTCACGAATTAAGCACTATTATTGAGTATAATGTTGATGCTGTTATTTTTAATTGCCTTTTGGAGCTGGCAATATTACAAAAACTGACAAATTGATTGCTCAATTAGAAAATTTATATCAACGTCAAATTCCTGTTATTTGCACGAGTATGTGCATGCTTGGCGGAGTAAGCACAACTTATCAGGCAGGCTCTTGGCAATACCAACACGGTGTTTTTAAGTGGTGGCGAACTTGGTGTGGCAGGTATTTATGGAAAACTGCTATGGCTGATTGTCAGTGGCAATCTGAACGCATCTGCATGGAATGGTTATGAATCACCCTCAATTTAAGCAAACTTACGCCATTGGGATTGAATTTATTGGCACAGCTTATCGCGGCTGGCAGCGCCAAGAAGAAGTTATTAGCATTCAAGAAAAAAACTAGAAACCGCTCTATCCAAAATTGCCAATCACTCTATTGAGGGTGATTGCTGCAGGCAGAACCGATGCAGGAGTTCATGCCAGCAATATGATTGCTCATTTTGTTAGTACCGCCAATCGCTCAGCTTATAACTGGATTCGCGGTGCTAATAGTCTACTTCCTGATGACATTGCAATTCGTTGGCTAATACCAATGCCGTCTGATTTTCATGCGCGGTTTTCTGCTATTGCTCGACGTTATCGTTATATCACCTTAAATCAACCTTATCGCCCTGCTATTTTGCGTCATCAAGTTACCCATTTTTACGAGCCATTAAATGTTCCAAACTATGCAAAAAGCCTGTCAACTGCTGCTAGGGTACGCACGATTTTAGCAGCTTTCGGGCGGCATCTTGTCAATCAAATCAACCTGTTCGCACCTTGTCAAAGATTGATTTATTTTTGTCATGGTGCGTTTTTAGTGTTAGATGTTCAGGCTGATGGGTTTTTACATCACATGGTTAGAAACATCATGGGAGCTTTTATTCGCAGTGGGTACAGGACAAATGACCTAGATGAATTAAAAACACTCATCCAAATTAAAAACCGTAGTCTGGCACCGCCAACAGCATCGGCTGATGGTCTTTATTTTATTAATGCTTATTATCCTGACAACTTTCAAAAATGTTGCCTGATTTACCACTCACACCAACTTGGCTAAACCTACCGAAATAAAAATCCAAATACCCTATTTATTTACATAGCTTTTTTGTGATTTTTAAGGTAGAATACGCATTTTTAATTTCTCATTTTTGACACTTATGGCAAAAAGACGATATCATTGAATTTGAAGGCGAAGTTATTGACACGCTACCCAACACCCTTTTTAAAGTTCGCCTCGATAATGGGCATGAAATTATTGCTCATATTTCAGGTAAAATGCGCAAAGCACTACATTCGCATTTTTGACAGGCGATAAAGTCAAAGTTGAAATGACCCCTTTATGATCTGAGCAAAGGTCGCATTACTTATCGCGGTAAAAACTAAATTTACCCGCCCTTGATGGGTTTTTATGACAACCACACCCACCATTTTTAATCCATGGATTACACTAAAATCGTTACGCCATGTATCCTTTGGCGTATCGTCTAAAAAGATGGTTTCACTGTACATTGCCATGGATATCATTGTCTAAAAGATGATATCGCTACCCATTCTCAAGGTTTAAATCATTGGTTAAATATCCATCATAATCCAAATGCACCCTTAAATTTTTGTTGCCCACAGTTTGGGTGGCTTAGTGCTGCGTGATTTTATCACTCGTTACCCCAAATGGCAAATAGGGCGAGCGGTTTACGTTAGGCACGCCGCACCAAGGTAGTTTATGTGCTGACTACTGCCTTGGCTTATTGGAAAATCCTACGAAGGAGCGCTTGATGGTCATTGCTTACCCCTACCTGAAGGGTTGATATTGGCGTAATTGCTGGCAACAAACCTTATGGGTTGGGTTTACCATTCTTATTATACCATCAGTACAAAACACGGTATAAAAAAACGACCACGATGGTACGGTTTTTATCTGAAAAGCATCTTACCAACCACAAGCGATTACTTGGTGATGCCTGTAACACATTCAGGTTTTTAACCAATAAAAAGTTGCCAAACAAGTAGGTTATTTTTACAAAATGGTTTGTTTTTGTACGCTGATTTAGTTAATTTTAGATATTTTACTACGCCCTCTGCAGCAATCCGACCTGTAGCAAAACACGCAGTTAGTAAATAGCCACCAGTTGGCGCATCAAAATCGAGCATCTCTCCAGCACAAAAAAATAGATGGATTGGATACTAATTGCAGATTATGGGTTAGCTGTCTTTTCTAACACCACCACCAGTGCTAATGGCTGGCATTGGGCGAAAGCCATCAAAATCGATTGGTAATTCTTTAATAAATTTGCCATTTTATCACCATCTTGCCAATCATTTTTTGATGTACATTCCCTTAACACAGCGATTTTAACATCATCCAAACCAGTTTTTACATAGTTTAGTATTTAAAGATTGTTTTTGTTTGATTGCACAATATTTTTAATCTCATTAATGTGTTTATTGGGCAATAAATCCAGATAAATGGTTATTTTATGATTTTATTGAACTGTGTTCTCATTTTTCTGATTATAATAATAAATCAATCCACTTTCCATACCATAATGGCTGATAATAATATCACTATGTTTCTTTTTCGGCATTTTTAGCTTCTGTTGCAGCCAAATATCAACACGTTTTAATGGTTTTCCAAAATATATTTTCATATAATCTGACCATGTCTTTGTAATACCTACATTACTTGCATACAAAGGACTGATTTGTTTTTATCAAACCAATGCTGCCAAATACCGTTACTGCCCAACTGGGGGTAGAAACACCATACAAGCCAAAATAATCGCATCAAATTTTTTTATTAATAAAATACTTTCTTGGTTATTTTGTTTTATTAAAAATCTTAGTGTATTTTTATCAATTTCAATGCAAGAATGACGATAAAAAGTTTACATTATGTTTTAGCAAACGTAAAAGCCATGCTCGTAAAAATTTAGATGCTTTCATCTCAACGGGAAATACAGACCCGACGAACCAGCATAAGTTTGAATCCCAAGCTCGTCAAACCAACGTATTAGCCACTGATTAGAATACTTTATACAAAAAGGCGTTAGCCAATCTTGCTGGTGTATAACGACGGACAAACTCGGTCATTGGTTCACTATGGGTAATGTTTAAACCTGTTTTGCCTGCCCATAAAATCTTTCGCCCTACGCTTGGCATTTGCTCATAAACTTCCACATTGACATTATACTCAGCCAAAAATCTGCCGCCATCAAACCGCCTGCACCTGCCCCAATAATTGCAACGGTTTTTGGGTGAAATTTTGTTTTGTATTTTGAGAATTATTCATTATTTAGTCCAAGTGGCAATATCTTATCAAAAACGAGTTTGGTAATGCGCGGGTTTTAGTGATGATTAATTCTTGACACATCTCACCTCTTTGCAAAATATTTTATTTCAAAATGCGTTCGTTTAGAATCTTTTGGAATGTTTATTTTTGATAATTCAAACACCATGTTTTCTTTTTAATAATTGTTCTGCTTCATTGATATATTCAGTTATATTGCTTGCCAAAAATAATTTGCCCATTGTCTGTTAAACGTGATAATAAAAATTCAAAAATGGCATATTTACGCTGATTTTTATTATGTGGTTCTGGATTGGGATATAAAATAAAACATTGTTTAATTTGTTGAGGAAAAACACCATAAAACCACCCATGAAATTGCATCAGCGTGGATGGGAATAAGATTATGTATTTAGCTTGTTTGGCAAGTTTATCAAAGCATGAAAATTTTTCTGCCGTTCGTTCAATAGCGTATAAAGTTTGCTGCGGATTTTTGATTGGCAAATAACAGCGCATGTTTGCCTTTGCCTGCACCAATTTCTAAATATATGGGTGTGTTATCAATTGGCATAAATCCCTTGGAGCATGTAAAGCGTATGGATTAAATAAGCGCTTAAAAATAATGACTTTTCATATTGTCTCTTTATCAATTAAAACACCTATTATAAAATAGGCCAACAAAAAAGACAGCTAATTACAGCTGTCTTTTGATGCATGATGAATCAAAATAGAGTTTGTTTTTGCGATTTAGTGTAAACCCATGACCTTGGCTGTTTTTACATGTCATGCCTGTTTTTCACTCATGCACTGCCATCCACTGCCTTTTTATTGAGCTGCCATAAGACAAGGTTTTTTTACACCTTGTGTCTGAAAAGGATAATCAAAAACTACACTCTATTTTTGCCTTACCACGAGCCTCCAAAGAAAACATATCACCCCAATCACCATCACAGTCTTTTTGGTTTAGGAAGAGCGGGTTTTTATTGTCTTGTTTATGCAAATGGCACATTAACATACCACCAATATCACCACAGATGACATTACCATTAGGCGATTGAAAATCAGCATTAGCATTAGAACGCCAGACAAAAACAAATCAAAAGCCACCTTTTTCATACGTTTCTCCTTGGTAGGCTGATTAAAAAGAACCAACTATTTGGCTAAAAACAACCAAGTATCAAGCACTGTATCAGGGTTTAATGATACTGAACTGATGCCTTGCTCCATTAACCATTTTGCTAAATCTGGATGGTCAGAAGGTCCCTTGACCGCAGATACCAACGTATTTGCCTTGTTTTTACACGCTTCAATCGCCATGGATAATAGTTTTTTTCACCGCTAAATCACGTTCATCAAACAGATGTGACACAATGCCGCTATCACGGTCAAGTCCTAAAGTTAGTTGGGTTAGGTCATTTGAACCAATGGAAAAACCATCAAAATATTCTAAAAAAATTCATCGGCAAGTAAGGCGTTAGTTGGCAACTCCACATCATGATGATTTCCAATCCATTTTCACCACGTTTTTAGTCCGTGTTTTTCCAAAAGTTCAATGACTGCTTTAGCACCTTTGGTAGTACGCACAAATGGAATCATAATTTTGATATTGGTTAAACCCATTTCATCGCGTACGTATTTTTAAAGCGCGACATTCAAGCTCAAAACAGTCAGCAAAATTTTTTCTGACACGTAGCGGCTGGCTCCACGAAAAACCCAACATGGGGTTTTTCTTCTGATGGTTCATACAATTTACCACCAATTAAATTAGCATATTCATTGGATTTAAAATCACTCATACGCACAATTACAGGTTTATCACGAAACGCCACACCCAGTGTTGCAATGCCTTCAATTAATTTATTGATGTAAAAATCTACAGGTGATGGGTAGCCAGCAATGCGTTCATTGATTACTAAAACCACTTCTTGGGGTAGACTGTCCATATTTAACAAGGCTTTTTGGATGCACGCCAATCATACGGTTAATAATAAACTCAAGTCGAGCAAGACCAACGCCTTCATTAGGAATCTGTGCAAAAATCAAACGCTCTGTCAGGGTTGCCTACGTTCATCATAACCTTAAAGGCCAGTTCTGGCATAGCATCAATGGTATTAGACTGCATTTCAAAATCTATCAGCCCTTCATACACAAACCCTGTATCACCTTCAGCACAAGAGGCTGTTACCTTGCCCTTCAGTTAAAGTCTCTGTTGCATTACCACAACCAACAATTGCAGGCACGCCAAGCTCACGAGCAATAATTGCCGCATGACAAGTTCGTCCACCGCGATTGGTAATAATGGCACTGGCGCGTTTCATTACAGGTTCCCAATCTGGGTCGGTCATATCCGAAAGCCAAAATATCGCCGTCTTCCACTTTACTCATTTCGGCTAAATTATGGACGATGCGAACTTTGCCACTGCCAACACGCTGACCGATGGAACGTCCTTCAGTTAATACTTTTTGCACTCTTAGAATTAATTAAATAGCGTTCCATTTTGCCTTTGTCTTGGCGAGATTTTACTGTTTCGGGTCGAGCTTGAACAATGAAAAATTTCACCCGAATCGCCATCTTTTGCCCATTCCATCCATTGGGCAGCCATAGTGCTTTTCAATAATCATGGCTTGTTTGGCAAGAACACACAATTCATCATCGCTTAATGCAAATTGACTGCGGTCTGCTTTTTCTACCTCAACAATTTTGGTGGATTTAGCAGTACTGCCTTCATCACCATAAACCATTTTACGCTCTTTTAGAACCTAGGTTGCGACGAATCACTGCGGGGCGATTTTGCTCCAATAAAATTTTTGAAACATAAAACTCATCAGGGTTTTGCAGCCCCTTGAACCACCATTTCGCCCAAACCATAACTTGCTGTAACAAAAACCACCTCATCAAAACCACTTTCGGTATCAATGCTAAACATCACCCCTGATGTTCCAGTTTCAGAGCGAACCATACGCTGAACACCTGCTGACAACGCCACGCCTTGATGCTCAAAAACCTTTATGCACCCGATACGCAATTGCACGGTCATTATAAAAGGCTAGCAAATACTTCGCTTGATGGCGACAAGTACGTTGTCAATGCCGCGAATATTTAAAAAGTTTCTTGTTGACCTGCAAAAGATGCATCGGGCAAATCTTCAGCTGTCGCCGATGAACGCACCGCAACTGCCACATCTTCGCCACCTGTAAGCTCTTGATAATACTGACGAATTTCATCTTCTAAAAGACTTAGGGAGTGTTTGTTCAATTACCCATCCACGAATACCTGTAGCGGCCAGCGCTTCTACATCATTAACATCCAATGTATGAAGCTCGGCATTAATTTTTATCCAAAAGTCCAGTTTCATTTAAAAACAATTAAATGCGTCAGCAGTTGTTTGCAAAAACCGTTAGGAACATTGACACCTAAAAGGCTGCAGATGGCTAATCATCTCCCCTAAAAGATGCGTTTTTACCGCCAACAATTTCTACATCATGTCTGCCAAGTTGGTTAAAAGCAATTACTTGAGTGGTCATACACTGCCCCAATTAAAAATATTATCATTAAAAACTAGTCGCCAAGATTATAACGATAATTTTTAAGACTTCTCAATTTTATTTTATATAAAAATGGCTATATTTTTAAAAATACTTACTTTATCTAAATACCGCCAAGCATTAATTTTTAAGACAATCAAAAATAATATTGAAAGAAAAATTAATTTATTACACGACGCTTTTTATCTTTAAAATCATAAAATATTTGATTCATTCTTGATTGAATACTAATAAAATCAACCATGATACAACTTAAAATTTATTCGATATATATCATAGGCAATCCAAGCCATTGGATTACCTAAATAATTGTTATAGAATTTAGATGATTTATTCACGAATAAAAATTCTACCATTACCATTTGGCTGACTAATAAATCCTGAGCCGTGATTTTTGGTATATTAATTGGGATTGGGTCTGGTTTAATTTGTCCGCCATGGCTCACTGTTGGAGTTGTTGGCACATAAGGCTGTCCACCCAAACGTCCAAAAACTTAGCAAATCATCCGCCAAAATCTGACCTAGCGCTGTGTAGCCTACCGCACTAAAATGCACCCCGTCTTTAGATGCTTTACCGCTATTAATCCATGATTTCATTGAACAGTTGCCACCCATTGCGCCCCTGCCAGTCCCAATATAGTGTGCGTTCATTTTGAGCAACTTCTCTTTGTGCATATTGAATCGCAGTTAAATTATTGGGACGCGTGCCACAGCCGCCACTTGTGCTTCTCAACGATTCTGGTGCGCCTAATATCAAAAATTGCTGAACGCGGTGTCGCTTGGCGGACTTCACGAATTTTTGAGTTAAAACCGAACGAACGGTCTCGGCTGAAACATTATTATATGCTTCATTTGTCCCGTAAGCGAGCACCACTAAATTTGGTGATATTTTACCCAATTCACTTTGCCAAGCGTTTTTATTCCAACGACTCAATGGGAAAGCTCTGCTCCATTGATTCCAATTGCTGAAACCGTTGCGCCGCTACCTGTAGCGCTCAGCGCCCACCAACCGCCAATATCCGTATTTCGTGCGCCATCATTGTAGATGGTAATGGGCAATTTTGCATCAAAAGATACCAGCTGCCAAGTATTGTTTTTGTGAGGTACTTCTATATTAATCATACGTCCTGATGCGTCCGTTACAGTAAACTTACCATCACTGGGTGCTTGTTTAATACTGACCAACATTTTTGCATGGGTTCGGCTTGTTTGGCTTTAAGCGTCAACGTTGCTCCTAAACCATTAGGTCTGGCAATCAGCCCACCTGCGGTATAATCACCACTTTGAACCGTACGGCTAGAAACTGGAGAAAAGTTTTTGTTATCATAGCCAAATCTTGCCATTCTTTGACCACTAAAAATACATTGGCATTGCCCAGCCCATACCGCCTTTACCAAGCACACTTTGCAAACGCTCTCTTAACGCTTCAGTCATGGTATCGCCTGCAGTATGCGAGTCACCAAACTGCACAATATGTACATTTTGTTTACTGATGGCTTTTTGAAAAACTTGCTGCCTAGGGTCACCAAAATTAACCAAATATCCAGCGTTAGCAGCTTGCACACCCAAAGTCAATGCCGATAAAAAAACAGTGATTTTTTTAACCAGTTTATCAAAGACAATATAACTTAACATAACACAACTCATCATTTATTATCAAAAATTATTTTATAGTTAAATATGATAACACTTCATTAGCAAGAATTTGTTGCCCTTGTGGTGAAAAATGAATACCATCACTACTGCGTGTTTTTAATTTTTATCATTTTGTAACAAATAATCACTATAAACATCCAAATCACTGCCTATGATTGGTCTAGAATCAATCACTTTCACATTATGACGGTTTAACTCTTCGTTCATAACTGAAATCAGGCGAATCATTTGCTCATTTAGTGATGATTTTTTTCATATTTGGCGGAGTAATCCAAATCACACCCACCTTTTTTTCTTCTGCAAAATTAATAATTTGGGCAATTCGTGACTGATATTCTTGATTCCATTCTGGACTATTAAATTTTTAAATAAGCACCACCACTTGCTTTTTGGCATGTCCCATGGGTCATTAGGCCCAAGCATAACCATCAAAACTTGAATATCTGAATGCTCCATTAATGTTTTTTTAATGGTTGCTGGCCAATCAAAAAAATTTAGGGTATGCCAAACCAGTACTTTGTTTACTTAAATTAATAGATTGAATTTGTTGATTTTGCAAAGATTTTTTTGCATATATGGCGCGATGCCCCTGCATCATAGAATCACCAGCAAACAATACTTTTTTTAGATTTATCTACGGTTAATAAGGTTTGCAATTGTTCTTGTTTTTGGCTAGATAGCATTTGTTGATTTTTTTAATGCTTCTTCTGCTTGTTTCTTTATTGCCTCTTCTTGCTGCTTTTTTTCCAAAAATACTTTTATATTCTGGCGTATAGGCATAATTTTCATTAAAATCATCAATTACATTTTTGATTATAAGTCTGAATATTATCTGCTAAATTATCACGAACATCGTAAAAAGTTTTTCCAATTTCTGCTCCAGCAAGCCAAATCGGATGATCAATATTTTTCCAGCAGGGCTATTTTTTATGATAAGTTTGGCTATAATAGGAGTTAATGGAGTTTTGCATAATCCAAAATGACAAAACTAATGCGCCCATCAGGAAAAATAAAAATTAAAATTACATGATAAAAACTTGTATCTTCATCATTGTAATCATCATCAAAAATCATCATGTAACGTATTCATTTATCAATTCCAGCCATAAATTAAAAAGTTTGCATAAATAAACCCAGGAATGCCAGAAGGCGCAAAAACCACAATTATCATAAATAAAATAAACAGCAAAACATAGGAAATAATACTAGAATTCTTATCATGATATGATAAATGCTTTTTCATAATTGATTTGGAAAAGGGGTAAATCATCCAAGCAATTAATAATATAAATAACAAATATAAAGGATTGTTTACCCAAGCAACATTGATGTAATTATTAACTAAAGATTCAAAAATCAATCTGGATTCATCAAACGTTGTTGCTCTAAAAATACAAAGGCAAAAGGCAACAAAAATGAACAGTGATAATAACACTGATGATTTTTCCAAAAACCCCACTATTTGCTAAAAATTTCTTTTGCTTTTTGACCTGATAGGATTTGACATATTTTATCACCAATATTTAATAAACTAATCGCTACACCATGCAGAAGCCCCCATAGTAAAAATTAATAGTTGAACCATGCCAAATACCTGATAATCCCATAGCAATGATTAGATTAATTTGTGTTCTGTTAAGCCCTTTTCTACTGCCACCCAAAGGAATATAAATGTAATCTCGAATCCAAGTTGATAAGCTAATGTGCCACCCTATCCCAAAAATTCTCGAATATTATGCGCTAATAATGGCTGATCAAAATTCATGGGGATTTTTAAACCCCAATAATAAAGCAAATGCTACCATCATTTCACTATAGCCTGAAAAAAATCCAAAAAAATAACTGCAAAGTATAACCATAAATTGCTGTTAAAATCTCTAAACTATGAAATCCTTCAGGATTTTGCAAATACAGGATTTACCCAGATATCTGCCAGATAAGAAGCCAGCCACCATTTTTTTAATAATGCCAAAAATCAACAATGAAAAAGGCTAAGATTGGTAGTAAAGGTTTTTCTTGGCGATTGGACTGTAATCTGTTCATACATACCACATGGATTGCCCTGTACATCATTTAATCCTTTGGTATTGTCGATGCGCGCAATTGGTCCTGCACTAATGGTCATAAAAGATGAAAAATAAACGCACGTCTGTAAAAAAATGTCAGGCTTTTTGGGTTATCTGTATTTTTTTATATGTGGTGTGTAAATAACTGATTGCCTGAAAGGTATAATAAGAAATACCCAAAAGGAAAAATGATATTAGCCAAAAATGTATGAGCTATCCAAATTATAAGACTCTAACATCGTACGAATATTGGTAGCAAAAAAATCATAATATTTAAATAAGATTAAATTTATTAAAGATAATAAAATACCTACAATAAACCAGCCCTTACCTGCTGAATGAATTTCTTCAGGTTCTATTTCTTTTTCATCAATCAATTCTTGATATGCTAATTTTTGTATGATAAATTTTTTTGATTAATTATAAAAATAAATACAGTAAAAACCAGCTAAAATACTAATTGCTAACCAACCTGCCATTTTATAAACAACAAAATAGCTAAATAACAGTAATAAGAAATTTTTGAATTTGCGGTTTTTTTATAAAATAACCAATATACAGCAAAAAAATACTGTAAAACATATTGAAAATTCTATAGATAAAAAAAGAAAACATATTGAAGATTTATTAAATAAAAAGTAGCAAATTGTATCATTATTGTACAATAACTGCAATGTAACTTGATGGATATTTTAGCATTTATACTTAATTTATTTTATACTATACTTGCCAAGACTTTTGTTTTTGTGTTTGTTGCACCATCACACCATTACTACCAAGGATTGTTATGTATATTTATAATGAAAATCAAAAATCTCACTCAACCCCAATCCCAATCAAAAACACACCAAAACGCAGTGCTTTTTATCTCAGATGGTACGGCAATCACTGCAGAAACGCTTGGTCGATCACTTTTAAGTCAATTTGGTGATGTGCAATTTGATATAAAAAAATCATTCCTTATGTTAATACACTAGAATTAGCCCGAGATGCCGTCAAGCGTATTGAGGAAGCTTATCGTTTAACGCAATTAAAACCTTTAGTTTTTGACACCATTGTCAGTGATGATATTCGCAACATTATCAATGAAGCGCCCGCCTGCAATTTGGATATTTATGAAGGGTTAATCACTCGCATTGCTGATGAAATTGGGCACACTCCCAATCCACATTCTGGTATGGCGCATGGACGCGTAGATTCTGACGATTATAAAGCCCGAATTGATGCAGTGCATTTTGCCTTAGACAATGATGATGGCGCACGTACCACACACACTATGATGGCGCCGATATTATTTTTAATTGGACTTTCTCGCTCAGGAAAAACGCCCACTTCTTTGTATCTTGCTTTTGCAATTTGGCATTCGTGCTGCTAATTATCCTTTTACTGAAGATGATTTAGACAGCAATCGATTACCCAAAGCCTTGCAACCTTATCGCCATAAATTATTTGGTCTAACAATTGATACTGAGCGCTTGGTGCGTATCCGTCAAGAAAGAAAGGCAGGGAAGCCGTTACGCCAGTCTTGCCCAATGTCAAGAAGAACAGCGCGCTATCCAAGCCATCTACACCACCCAAAAAAATTCCTAATTTAAATGTTTCTGAAATGTCCATTGAAGAGATTGCCACACGTATTTTGCAAATAACTGGACTGTCTCGACGCATCAATTAGTTGTTTAAACCTAGCTGTTCAACAAAGCTCACAATATTTAGGATTGATTATGTCAATAGCAAAAACCAAAAAGATTCATCCAATTATCCAATCAGCAGCGAAGTTATCAAAACCAAAAAAAGAGAATGATACTATTAAAGTCAATGCTTCAAAAATAGATGGTGACGCGAAAAAAACTCTGCAAAATTGCCATCAGCACCACTCATGAAGACCCAATCCACCACCTTATTAGTCCCTTAGATGGACAACGTGTTGCCCTAAAAACTACCAAGCAAAAGACTAAACACAGTTTTGACTATGATGTGGTGGTGCTGGGTGCAGGTCCTGCAGGCGAAGCGGCGGCAATGAAACTTGCAAAATCGGGTAAAAAGGTAGCGGTGGTTGATCCACGTGAACAAGTTGGCGGAAACTGTGCTCATGTTGGCACTATCCCTAGTAAAGCCCTGCGTCAATCGGTATTTAATGTTATTGGTATTCGTCGCGACCCGCTATTTAGCTCGATTACTGACAGTTTTTCAGTGCCATTAAATAAAGTATTGAGCAAAGCTCGCCGAGTTATTTTTAAGCCAAGTAAACACCCATAAACTATTTTTATCAAAGAAATGGGATTGATATTATTCAGGGTTGGGGTAGTTTTTAGAGATGAACACACTTTAGATATTGACGACTTAGACGCTGAAACCGACCGTTCCATTACCTTTGAACAGGCTATCATTGCTGTTGGTTCTCGCCCTTATCGCCCTGATATTTTAGACTTTGACCATCCACGTGTTTTTGACTCAGATAAAATTTTACAGATGGACTATGTAGCTCGTAAAATCATCATTTATGGTGCGGGCGTCATTGGTTGTGAATATGCATCTATTTTTACAGGTCTTGGCTATGTTGTTGATTTAATTAACAATAAAGACCAACTTTTTGAGTTACCTAGATGACGAAATCTCAGATGCACTCAGTCATGACTTTCGCCAATTTGGAGTGCGAATTCGTAATAATGAAGAAATTGACCGTCTCAGAAACTTTTTGATGACTGCGTGATTTTGCACTTAAAAAGCGGTAAAAATCAAATCTGAAGCTATTTTTATGGTGTAATGGACGTTCTGGTAATACTGATGGTTTAAATCTTGAAGCAGTTGGTTTTAAAAGCCAATAGTCGCGGGCAACTGGAAGTTGATCGAACTTATCGCACCGCCGCCCCTCATATCTACGCAGTAGGTGATGTGATTGGTTGGCCTTCTCTAGCATCGGCTGCCTATGACCAAGGAAGAAATGCTGCTGGTTTTATGGTTGGTGATAAACATGCTGAATTTATCTCCAGTGTACCCACAGGCATTTACACCATTCCTGAAATTTCAAGTATTGGTAAAACTGAAAAAGAACTCACTGCCGATAAAAATACCTTATGAAGTTGGTCAAGCATTTTTTTAAACACCTAGCTCGAGCCCAAATTATCGGGGAACGCTCTGGAGTTTTAAAAAAATACTTTTTCATCGTGAAACTTTGGAGATTTTAGGCATTCATTGTTATGGCAACCACGCTTCTGAGATTATTCATATCGGGCAAGCAGTAATGAAATGTGGGCATACTTTGGAATACTTCGTTAATACCACATTTAACTATCCCACTATGGCAGAAGCCTCATCGTGTGGCGGCGCTTAATGGGCTAAACCGTATTTTTTTAACAAGCAGATATTATGACAATCACCAAAATTTATCTGGCACGAAATAACGTTCAGGCTGGGCCTTATACTCTTGAGCAAATCAACACCATGTTAGCATCTGGTGAGGTTTTACTGGATGATTTAATCTGGCATAAGGGCATGTCAAATTGGCAAACAGTTGGTGAGGTAACTGGTGGACGTTTATTTTTATCAGCCCAATCAGCCCCCTATTCAAAAGCACTTCGCCACCCAATCGTGGTTTTGGAGACAATGTAGACATCTATCCGCATCAAACTTCAAACCGCCCAGATGTAGACAAGCTATATGGCCGTAAACCGGTTGCTCAACCCCAAAAATTACCGTGGTATTATCCAAAGATACCGCGGTCAAATACGCTAGTATCAGTCAACGATTTTGTGCTTTTGGAATCAATACATTACTGTATCTTTTGGCGATTATGCCTTTATTGATTGCTTTTTTAAGTCTATTTGATGCCAATGCACTAGGTCAATCATCAAATGCCAGTGAAATTTTTGCTTATTCTAACAAACTTGCCAGTCAAATCCCTACTAGCACTTTAAACATCAGTCATACCATGTTGTTTGTCCTATTGGGTATGCAGTTATTACTGATTTTTAAACGCGGACAATCTTTTAGTAAAATGGTGATGGGCATTCGGGTGGTCAATCCTACTACCTATAAAAACCCCAAATCTTTTTACGCTGTTGTTTATGCGAACAATATTCTTGATTTGCATTTATATCATAGGAATGTTGTTTTTTTCAGGATTGCCAGCGTTATTGATGTTAGCCATTAATTATTTTATGGCAAACAACAGTTCCACCAAACAAGGTTGGCATGATACTTTGACCAAAACGGTTGTTGTGCAAGCAAACCCAAACCAATTGGATAAAAACCATATGAAAAACTTACACCCCAGTAGAACAAGAAATTTTTAAACCGCGCTCAAATTCCAGATGATTGGAAAACGGTATTAGCTGATGCTTTATTAAGCAAGGATATGAGTGCTTTACGCGAGTTTTTACAACACGAATATCAGCAGCAAAAGACTATTTATCCACCTAAAGACAAAATTTTTAATGCATTTAATCTAACACCATTGTCTCAAGTAAAAGTGGTTATTTTTAGGGCAAGACCCTATCATGGCGCAGGACAAGCTATGGGATTGTCATTTAGTGTACCTAAAATTATTCCAAAGCCACCATCATTGCAAAATATTTTTAAAAGAACTGTCTTTGGATTTAGGTATTGCCATTAGTAAACACGGCGATTTAACGGAATGGGCAAAACAAGGCGTTCTATTATTAAATGCTACCTTAACCGTTGAAGACAGCAAAAGCTGGCAGTCACCAAAACCAAGGTTGGGAAAGTTTTACGGATGCGGTCATTGATGCAATTAACACCCACTCAAAAATACTGTTTTTATTCTTTGGGGCAGTTTTGCTAAGAAAAAGGGGCGTTTTATTGATACCAATCGTCATTTTAGTATTAACTGCAAGCCATCCATCACCACTATCAGCAAATCGTGGTGGATTTTTTGGCACAAAACCTTTTTCCAAGACTAATACTTATCTAATAGAACATGGTAAAACCCCCATCAATTGGCAACTTTCTCAATAATTGGCATTCAAATTCATCAACAATTTTTTTGACTTAAGTTTATGCTTGTTTTTGGACTGACTTTGATGCGCAGATGATGAAACAAGCGTTGGTTCTTGCGAATACAGGGGCAGTTCTTGGTGAAGTGCCTGTTGGTGCAGTGATTACTTATCAAAATCAAATTATTGGGGAAGGTTTTAACTGCCCAATCAGCACCTCTGACCCAACTGCTCATGCTGAAATTGTCGCCATTCGCCAAGCCTGTCAGCATTTAAAAAACTACCGCGTACCTGAAGGCAGTACTTTATATGTAACGTTAGAGCCCTGCACCATGTGTTTAGGCATGCTGGTACATGCTCGCATTTCACGAGTAGTTTTTGCTACGACAGAACCCAAAGCAGGTGCGGTGATTAGCCAAGAGAATTTTATGGAAAAATCTTATTTTAATCACAAAATCACCATTGTAAGCGGTCTTTTTGCCGAAGAATCTTCCAAGTTATTAAGTTCTTTTTAAACAAAGGCGACTTGCTAAAAATCAAAAGCCCCAAATCGATTAAAAACGTTTATTAGGAAAATTATGCAAAAAAAACAACCCATCATTACCATTGACGGTCCAAGCGGTTCAGGCAAGGGCACATTAGCCTATCGTTTGGCAGTGCATTTAAATCTACCTTTATTAGACAGCGGGGCTTTATATCGCATCGTTGGGCTTTTAGCTTATCAAAAGGTCTATTAACAGCAGCGCCTAATGAAGATGCTTTAGCTCAAATGACCCAAAATTTATCTTTAACTTTTCGTCCCAATCCTAATACCAAAATGGTAGATATTTATATTGACAATCAGTTATTTACAGACAATATCCGCACAGAAACGGTTTGGTAATTACGCATCTAAAGTTGCCCTTTTTCCAAAAAGTTCGTAACGCCCTTCTTATGGTTCAGCAAAAATATGAAGCAAACAGGCGTGGTAGCTGACGGTCGTGATATGGGAACGGTGGTTTTTCCTGATGCCGATGTTAAAATTTTTTAACCGCTAGCGCTGAATCTCGTGCCAAAAAGACGTGTTCTGCAATTAGAGCAATTAGAGCAAGCCGCAGATTTTTGATGAAATTTTAAATACCATCCTACTACGAGACGAAAGAGATAAAACACGAAGTTGCCCCTTAATCGCCGCAAGTGATGCTTTAGAGATTGACAGCTCCAATTTAACTGCTGATGAAGTCTTTAACCAAGTTGTAACATTTTTGTCAAAAATTAAAATTTTAGAAAAATTTTTGTATAAATTTCATAAATTCCGCAAATAAACGTGTAATTGTGCTAAAAGTTTGCTAAAATACCTACTTTTTATTTGCGTCCAAATCCATGCCAAAGCCAGTATTGCATCATTTGGACGTTCACAAGAACCGTACTGACTGGACAGGCTACGGGTATTTTTAAAGGTAAACATAAATGGAATCATTTGCTGAACTGTTTTGAAGCAAAGAACGCAAACGAAGTAAAAAGTTGAAATCGGTGCTGTTATCTCTGGCGTAGTTGTTGCTATTGATAATGAACGTATCACCGTAGATACTGGATTAAAAATCAGAAGGCTTCATCGCTCGCAGCGAATTTTTTTAAATGAAAGTGGTGAACTTGAAGTTGCCATCGGCGACAAAGTTGATGTTGTCGTTGAAAAAGTTGATAACGGCATGGGCGAAACCATTCTTTCTCGTGAAAAAGCTAAGCGCGAAGAAAGCTGGCGTATGCTTGAGCAGTTACACGAAAATGATGAAATCGTTAAAGGTCTTATTTCTTCTAAAAGTAAAGGTGGCTTTACGGTTGAAATTGGCTCAGTACGTGCCTTCTTACCAGGTTCATTGGTTGATGTACGCCCCTGTACGTGATACCGCTCACATTGAAGGCAAAGAACTTGAATTCAAAGTTATCAAAATTGACAAACAACGCAACAATATCGTTGTTTCTCGCCGCGCAGTCATGGAAGCTGAAAACTCAGCAGAACGCGATGAATTGCTTGCTAAACTTGAAGAAGGCATGGAAGTACAAGGTGTGGTGAAAAACCCTAACCGATTATGGTGCATTTGTTGATTTAGGTGGCATTGACGGTCTATTACACATCACTGATATGGCATGGAGACGCATCAAGCACCCATCAGAAGCTGTTGAAGTAGGTCAAGATGTTACTGTTAAAAGTATTAAAAATTTGATCGTGAACGCAACCGCGTTGGCCTTGGCTTAAAACAATTGGGTGCTGACCCTTGGAGCGAAGTTGAGCAAACTTACCCAGTTGGCACTATCACAAAAGCTCGCGTTACTAACTTAACCGACTATGGTTGTTTTGCTGAAATCGCTGAAGGCATTGAAGGCTTGGTACACGTTTCAGAAATGGATCATACCAACAAAAATATTCACCCATCAAAAGTTGTTCAAGTTGGTGATGAAGTCAATGTTATGGTGCTTGAAATTGATGGTGAGCGCCGTCGTATCAGCCTTGGCATCAAACAAAACCATGGCAAACCCATGGGAAGAGTTTGACAAAAAGTACTCTAAAGGTGACAAAATCACAGGTACCATCAAATCAATCACTGACTTTGGCTTGTTCATTGGTCTAGAAGGCGGTATTGATGGTTTGGTTCACTTGTCTGATATCTCTTGGACTGAAAGTGGCGATGATGCCATCCGCAACTACAGCAAAGGTGAAACTGTAGAAGCGCAAGTACTACAAGTTGACGCTGAAAATAACCGCATCAGTCTTGGCATTAAACAGCTAAATTCTGACCCATTTAACGAATACTTGGCCGCTAATGAGCGCGGGGCTATCGTTAAGGGCACTGTAAAAAGAAGTGGACGCCAAGGGTGCCATCGTTACTCTAGCTGATGAAGTGGAAGGTTATTTGGCAGCTGCTGATATTGCTCGTGAGCGCACCGAAGATGCTAGTAAAGTACTAAACGTTGGCGAGGAAGTAGAAGCTAAAATCGTTCGTGCTGACCGCAAATCAAGAAGCATTACTTTGTCTATCAAAGCCAAAGATGAAGCTGAAGAGCGTCAAGCCATCAAAGAGTTATCAAATACTGCTACCGAAAATCAACCTAAAACATTAGGTGATATTTTTTTGCTGACCAGCTAAAAGGCTAACTCACAATAAAAAGTGGTGATGCATTTCACCACTTTTTTTATGAAGAAAATATCCTCTTTTGTTGAGGATATTTTTTTATTTTATTAACAATTAATCGTTTTTGTAGATAGCCGATTAAACGCAACATTTCAACATACATCCAAACCAATGTTGCCAAAAATACCAACGCTATGTACCCATTCAAATTCTTGGTCTACACCATAACTGACACTGCGTTCTACATTATCAAAATCAAGCAACAAATTAAAGGATGCAATAATAGTAACAAATACACTAAAACCAATGGCAATCAAACCGCCGCCAAAAAGTCCCGGAATACTGCTGCTAAAAAAATCAAGCTCATGCCTAACTGAATAAAGTACACAATAGCAATGGCAATGGTTGCTGATGTGATGATGGAACGAAATTTTTTCACCCACTTTTATGATGCCTGTTGTGTATAAAGTTAGCATCACCGCTGCAGTAATAAAGGTTGCAGATAATGCCATCAAAGGAACGCTAGGTGCTTTGTAGTAGGCTGCCGCACTGACCGCTCCTAAAAACACTCCTTCAATCATTGCATAAGGAACTGATAATGTCTTAGCTAAATGTGGTTTAAACGCCATCAAAAAGCCCAATGCCCATTGCTGACAGCAACAATCGCTAGCATATACAACATGCCCTGGTGCAATTGCACCCATCAATGTAAAAAGAAGATACCAAAACCGACAAAAGCGGATAGCCCTAATAAAAATGCGGTTTTTGACCACGCCATTAACCGTCATTGGAACAGCACCAACAGCAAGTTCAGTGCGGCTTATAATTGGGTTTGCCATAGTTTTTCCTTTAAAATTAACCAATAAATCAAAATATAAGAGAACTTTTTCTTATACAATAAATAATTAAATAAATCAATCAATTTTTGGACAAACTTAATAAAATTTTACAATAGACCCTAAAGGATAGTTACAAATTTGTATGCGATTTTTATCTTAGCACTTGTTTTTTTCTTGAGCTTATGAAAAAAACTTTCGGTATGATACGCCTACCTTAATTTATCCATCAAAAACCATGACCACAGTGCACACTTTAACACGCAGCCATTTTTAAAAATTGGACTGATTGGACGGGCGGGCAAAAAAAGTATCACCACCACACTTAATCAGCTTATTGAGCTATTACATCGATGGAACCTTTTTAACAATTATTGATACCAGTACCGCTAGCATTGAAGGAATTTTTAATAGATTTTAATCACACAGATGAGCATCACATCAAGATTGTGCCACGTTGGCGGATGGGCGAATACTGTGATTTGGTAATTGTCGTTGGTGGCGATGGTTCTATTTTTGCAGGCTGGTTCGCTATTAGCAGGTACAGGTGTTCCTGTTTTTGAGGTGTTAACCGTGGTCGTTTAGGATTTTTAGCCGATGTCAATCCTGACAAATTAGAAGAACAATTACTGCAAATCCTGCAAGGCAACTACCACACTGATGAGCGTTTTTTTATTAAAAATGCAGATATTAGGACAAGATGATTATGACAAACCTTGTGTTTTTTTCATGAAAGTTTTGCTTTAAACGATGTTGTACTTCATGCTGGAAAATCAGTACATACTATTGATTTTAATCTAAAAATTGATAATGTTGCCGTATATCGCCAACATGCTGATGGTCTGATTATCTCCACACCAACAGGTTCCACTGCTTATTCTTTTGTCTGCAGGCGGCCCTATTATTCATCCAAACTTAGACGCCATCTGTCTTGCGCCCATGCATCCACACACATTATCTAGCCGTCCAATCGTAGTTACAGGCACCAGTAAAATTAGCATTAATATCAATAAAGATAATCGTACCCAGCCAATGGTAAGCTCAGACAGGGGAAGCTAGTGTACCGTTAAAAAGCGACCAAACACTTTTTGATTACCAAACATGATAAATCATTGATACTACTACACCCTATTGGTATCGATTTTTACCAAGCCTGCCGAACCAAGCTTAATTGGAGCTTATACAGTGAAGAATTTTTCCTTAATTGAAGATTAATTAATGGCAATAAAACAAGACAATATTTGCTCTAAATTGTTAAAAATTTGGGCATCTGCAATTTGCATCAGTGTGTTGGTAGCTTGTCAGAGTTTACCAAAAATCCACATTTGCCAAAAAAATTCATTAGATTACCAGCCTCATACGCTAAAAAAACGCGACATCTGAATCAGCATTTTTACAAAATATCAAACAACAATCAGCTCAACATCCCAATTTATCAGGCTATCGTTTAATTGCTTCAGGTTCAGATGCTTTTAGCACACGCACGCTTTTAACTCAATCCGCCCAAAAAAAGTATTGATATTCAATACTATATCTGGCACGATGATACTACAGGTATTTTTATTAAAAACAGCTTTGGGCTGCCGCCGAACGTGGTGTTATGGTGCGATTATTATTGGATGATTTTAACAGCTCACCCTAGCCGCGACAGGATTTTAACTGCTTTTTGCAAGCCATCCCAATATTTCCGTACGAGTTGCCAATCCTTTGGTTTATCGAAAATATCGTAAATTAAATTTTGTTACTCGTCCACGACAAAGCCAAAACGCGCATGCATAATAAAAGCATGACCTTTGATAATGTAGTGAGTATTGTTGGCGGGCGAAACATTGGTGATGAATATTTAAACAGCAATCAAAAAGAAGGTTTGCTGACCTTGATGTACTAGTTGCAGGGGCAAGTAATTGACGACATCAAAAACCAGCTTTGAGAGCTATTGGCAATCCAATTTATCATTTTGATATACAGGTTTTAACTCAAAATAAATATAGCCCTACAGCGTTTAATTTTACACTCAACCCTACTGAAATTAGCACTTACCAAATCGCCACCCAAAATAGTTCAACGACGACCCTAATTCAAAATGTAATGCCACTACGTTGGGCTCGCATGTATTTTTTTGGCCGATGATGTTAAAAATTAAGCGGTAATGCTGATGAAAATGGGTTGTTAGTTACTCAATTACGCAATATGCTTCCTGCCCCCAAAAAACGCTTGAGCATTATTTCATCGTATTTTGCTCCAACAAAAAAAGGGGTAAAAATTTTAAAACAGCTTAGCGAAAATGGCGTGCAAATCAGCATTTTAACAAATGCTTACACTGCTACCGATATGCGTTTGGTGCATATGGGCTATGGGCATTGGCGCAAGGATTTATTAAAGTCAGGTATTCAGCTTTATGAACTCAAAGCAAATGCCGATAGCTTACATCAAATTAACAAACACAATGATAAGCCATCATTGATGACAAAAAAAGAGTTTACACGCTAAAGCATTTGCAATTGATAATCAAGCAGTGTTTATTGGCTCTTATAATATTGACCCTCGTTCAGCTAATATTAATAGTGAACTTGGCATGGTAATTGATGATAATATGCTTGCTTGGCATATCCATAAAGCTCTTAATAACGATATAATCAAGCAAAACAGCCCAGATATTTTGCATCAAACCTATAAAGTAGAAATCAACCCAAGTTATCAATTGCAGTGGCGAACCATAGAAAACAATCAAGAGGTTATTTACACCAAAGAGCCAAAAAACCTCTTTAATAAATCGCACAAATATCGCACTTTTAAGTTTATTGCCCATTGATGGGTTTTTATAAATCACTTATTCATAGATTAAATTTATAAATATATTATAATAGGCGCCAATACAAAAAAACAGAAAATTTACAACGGCGCAAAAAGCAACTGTAAAACAAGACATAATACGCACAAATCATATGGTAGGATACTCATGTCAAACTCTCTAACCTCTACGCATTTAACCATAATTGCCATTGCCGCGGTTACGGCAGGGATTGGCTTTTTTGATTATATGATTTTTGTGTACCTCAACGACGTGCTTAGTGAACTATTTTTTTATTGGGCAAAGTCATGATTGGTTTTACGAAATGCAATTAATTGGTCTATTTGCACTTAGTTGTTTGGCGATGCCTCTTGGTGGATTTTTAATTGGGTGAATACGCAGATGATGAAGGGCGAAAAACCTGCCTTTGGGCTTAGTGTCATGGCAATGGGTGTATTTACTTTTATCATTGGACTTTTTGCCAACGGATGCTCATATTGGTGTTTTAGCATCATTTTTATTTGTTTTAGCAAAACTTGGGCAAGGCATGGCGTTTGGTGGTCTGATTCCAACAATTTGGGTTTATTTAAGTGAACGTCTTCCAAATAAAAGTTTAGGTCTAGGATTGGGCGTGGTTACCGCAAGTTCATTATTTGCTGTTTTGCTCTTACTTTTTTTGGTGCTTAGGGCTAGAAAATTATTTGTCCAATGACGATATTATGCTTTTTGGTTGGCGAATTCCCTTTTTGCTTGGTGGCGCAGTTTGTGCTGTTTTTATATTTATTTGTACGTCGTTTTAGTGAAACACATGTTTTTTACGTTTAAATAGCAATCATGACGATAAGGCATTGAGTATTCACACTCTAGAAAATCAAAAATAACGGAAAATTCATCCAAAGAATCCATCAGTTTTTACGCTCTAATTCAAAAAGCAGCTGGCAATTTTTTTACCTGCCATTACTTTTATCTTGGCTAACCGCTAGTTTGTTTGTCGTATTGGTTATTTTATTGCCTGATTTAATCAGCACTAATTTTATTTTGGATGAAAGTGTATTAAATTTAGGTGTCATTATTGGCATAACCTTTATGATTATTGGTTGTGTTGTTTATGGATTTATGGCAGATTTTGCCAATACTGCTCAGTTATGTTGTTTGGTGGCATCTTTTTATTTTTGCAAAATTTTATTATTTTTGGTCATTTAACGGGTGGCGGTGAACTAATTTTTAGTATTTTTTGCCCTACTTGGGTTCTCTAGTGGCATCATGGCGGTCGCGCCGATGATTATTGTTCGACTGTTTCCAACTCGCATTCGCGCTACTTACACATGTGTGGTATACAACATCGCTTTTGCACTCATCAGTACTTTACTACCATTTATCCTAGGATTTGTCAGTTTTTATTTTTCGCTTAATGCCGGCAATGTATTTAGTGTTAGCTGTGGGAGGGCGACGGTATTTATTAGTTTTTATGCTTATCACATTCCTCAAATTAAAAAAATGATAATTACACAGATTAATGCTATTTAAAAAGAAAAATTTATTATGCTGACACACTGTTTTAAAATTTCGTCAAAAACCTTGGAGTTTATCCACCCCAAAAAGTCATGGGGGTGCTTAATGTACCCCTGATTCATTTTCAGATGGTGGGCAGTTTAATAGCGTAGATAAAGCTATTGCCCATGCCGAAACAATGATAAATTTTTGGTGTGGACATCATTGATATTGGTGGCGAATCAACGCGTCCAAATGCTCCTATTGTCAGTACTGATGAAGAACTGTCGCGAGTAATACCTGTGGTTGAGAAGATGCGCAAGCAATTTGGTCATGATATTTGGCTATCGGTTGATACCAGCAATCCTGTTGTCATGCAGCAAAGCATTGATGCAGGTGCTGATATCATCAATGATGTGCGAGCGCTAGCATATAAAGGAGCAAAACAGATGGTTGCGCAATTAAACTGTCCTGTTGTACTCATGCACAATCAGGGTAATCCCCGCACTATGGATGATTTGATTGATTATAGCGATGTTATTAAAAACATTACTGATGAACTGCAAGATGCCATCACTCAAGCAGTAAATGCGAGGGATTGACCGTAAAAAATATAATCATTGATGTTGGTATGGGCTTTGCCAAAGGATATCAAGAACATAAAATGTTAATCAACCATCTATCTGATATCATACAACATTTTAAGCTGCCCATGCTGTTTGGGGTATCACGTAAACGTTTTTTAGGGGAAATTTTAGGGCAAAATGCAGCTGCCCTATCTTGATAACCATTTAGCTTCTGAACGGGATATGATTGGGGTGATTGCCCATCTTTTAGCCATCAAACAAGGCGTTCAAATTGTACGAATACACGATGTTAAAAATATGGTACAAGCGATAAAAGCCTATCAACTGTTTACCAACTAACAAATTACCAATCAGCAAACAAAAACCAAATAAAAATCCCAAAAGCTAAACTTTGGGATTTTTTGCATACAATGACCAAATTTAACTTAATAATCGTTTATTAAACACAAAATTACCTTGGCCGTCTACGTCCACTAAAAATGGTATCGTGAGGTAAAAATTCACCATTTAATAATTTAACAGATAATGGGTTTTCAATTTCTTGTTGGATGGCGCGTTTTTAAAGGTCTTGCCCCAAACGCGGCGTCATAGCTCGATATTTGCCAATTTTTTGTGTAGCTAAATCGCTAAAAAAACAATTTTGCATGTCTTTTTCATTTAGACGCTTAGCAAGGCGTGATAATTGAATAGTTACAATGCCTGCCATTTGTGCTTGTCCCAATGGGTGAAACACCACTATTTCATCAATACGATTGATAAATTCTGGTCTAAAAATGTATGCCAACAGATTGCATGACTGCTTCTTTTGATTTTGTCATAACTTTCATTTGCCATATCAAAAATCTTATGACTACCCAAGTTTGATGTCATAATGATAACCGTATTTTTAAAATCTACGGTACGACCTTGAGAATCTGTTAAAACGCCCATCATCCAGCACTTGCAACAAAATGTTAAACACATCAGGATGGGCTTTTTCTACTTCATCAAACAATACCACACTATAAGGTTTTACGGCGCACCGCTTCGGTCAAAAACCCCACCCTCTTCATAGCCTACATACCCTGGAGGAGCCCCAACTAGACGGCTAACTGAGTGTTTTTCCATAAATTCGCTCATATCAATACGAATCATGGCGTTCTCATCATCAAATAAAAAGTTTGTCAAAGATTTAGTAAGCTCAGTTTTCCCCACCCTGTTGGTCCTAAAAACAAGAATGAACCAGCGGGTTTATTTGGGTCAGAAAGTCCAGCTCTGCTACGACGAATGGCGTTAGTAACTGCATTTACAGCCTCATCTTGACCAACAACTCGGGCGTGTAATACTGACTCCATTGTTAACATTTTATCTTTTTCGCCTTGGAGCATTTTAGCAACAGGAATCCCCGTGGCTGCTGACACCACCTCAGCAATTTCATTATCTGTTACTTTGTTACGAAGCAGTTTTTGGTGCATCGAGTTTGTCATTTTTCATCTTGAGCAAGACGTTTTTGCAGCTCTGGAATTACTCCATATTGCAGGCGTGATGCTTCAGCAAAATCACTTTCTCTTTGAGCTTTTTCCAAAGCAAAGCGAGCTTTATCGAGTTCAATTTGAGCATTTTTGGTATTTTTCCACCAATGCCTTTTTCAGATTTCAGATTTCTTCTAAATCTGTATATTCTTTTTGAGCGTCATCAATTTGTTTTTGCAAATTAACTGCTTGTGCTTTTGAACCTTCATCGTCGTCTTTTTAACCGCTTCTAATTGCATTTTTAGCTGAATAATACGGCGGTCTAATTTATCCAAACTTTCAGGTTTGCTGTCTAATTCCATTTTGATACGACTTGCCGCCTCGTCAATCAAATCAATGGCTTTATCAGGTAACTGACGGTCTGTAATATAGCGATGCGACATTTTAGCAGCAGCAATAATAGCACTGTCTAAAAATTTTTAACGCCATGATGCACTTCATATCGCTCTTTTAAACCACGTAAAATTGCAATAGTATCTTCGACACTTGGCTCATCAATGAGCACTTTTTGAAAACGTCGTTCAAGAGCAGGGTCTTTTTCGATGTATTGACGATACTCATCAAGTGTGGTCGCCCCCACACAGCGTAACTCACCACGTGCTAACGCTGGTTTTTAGCATATTGCTGCATCCATTGCTCCAGAGGTTTTGCCAGCCCCAACCATAGTATGCAGTTCATCAATAAATAAAATGATATTGCCATCTTGTTTGGCAAGGTCACTTAATACTGCTTTTAGTCGCTCTTCAAATTCACCATGATATTTTGCACCAGCAATCAAAGACCCCATATCCAGCGATAAAACCTCTTTGTTTTTCAGGCTGTCAGGTACTTCGCCATTGATAATTCTCTGGGCAAGCCCTTCAACAATTGCTGTTTTACCTACACCTGGCTCACCAATCAATACAGGATTGTTTTTAGTACGACGAGATAACACCTGCACTGTACGGCGGATTTCGTCATCGCGACCAATCACAGGGTCAAGTTTACCCTCTTTAGCTCTATCCGTTAGGTTGATAGTGTATTTTTCCAAAGCATTTCGAGTTTCTTCAGCATTTTGATTCTTCACGGTGTCATTTCCTCTTAGTTCTTGAATAATTTTTGTTAAATTTTGAGCATTAATGCCTGCTTTACTAAATACTTTTTTTACTGTCTGTTTGTTCGCATAAAAGCCCAAAAAGTAGCCACTCAGTTGCTACAAACTCATCACCCGCTTTTTTTAGCATAACTTTCAGTTAAGTTTAGTATTTGGCTAGCATCAGCGCCTAAATTTAACTGACCTGTTGAGTGTCATGGTGGTTACTTGACGTTCTAAAAGGCTTTTAGTTTCCTGATTTAAAAATAGCAACATTTGCCCCTGCATTTTCAAGTGTTGCCAAAAACTGCTTTATCGGCTAGAACAGACGCAAGTAAATGGGCTGAACCAAGGCTTGTATTATTTAGGCTAACTGCCAGCGTTTGGGCTTCTTGAATGATGTTTTTGTAATTTGTTGGTATATTTTTGGAAATTCATACAACCTCCGTAAATTTTTATTGCTTTCTTGAGTGATATATGATAGACAGTAATTGATTTTTTCAATTAAAAATTTTTTAATTTGAGAAAAATTTATAAGATATTGATTTTTATTTTTAAATTTTTAATTTTTAAAAAAAGACTTGTAATTTAAAAACCCTAGATACCATATAACAAAAAGTCCATTTAAAAACTAAGGAAAAATTATGGCGCGTCTTATTGTTCATACTCCAGACACTGCTCCTGAAGCTGCCAAAGAACGTATTGAAGCAGTACAAAAAGCCAATGGTTTTATTCCAAATCTTATTGGAGTGTTGGCAAACTCTCCCCAAGCATTGGCATTTTATCAAGAAGTTGGTAAAATGAACGGTTCTAATTCATTGACCGCTGAAGAAGTAGAAGTGGTACAGATCACGGCTGCTGCTCATAATGGTTGTGATTTTTGTGTAGCAGGTCATAGTAAAATTGCTACGTTGCGTCTAAAAACACCCGAACCCATTTTAGAAGCATTACGCAACCGCACAAGCATCGACGACAATCCAAAATATCAAGCGTTAGCACAGTTTACCATGCAGTTGATTGATAAACGTGGTCAAGTATCTGATGATGAATTAAATGCATTTTAAATCTGCAGGTTACAACGACCAAAAATGTGCTTGATGTCATTATGGGTGTAGCGCTAGCAACCTTATGTAACTACGCCAATAATGTCGCTAAAACTGACATTAATCCTGAACTGGCTGCCTATGCACCCAAAAACACTAATTTTGTTTAGCCCATAAATAATTGTCAATAATTGTTGAGGTTTGCATAATTCACTTGCATTTTTCAGCAGTTATGATACCATAGGGAACAATTGGGGATGTTCTGGCTTTGACGCTGGTAATGAAACCTAATGATGCATGTCAAGAGTGTATGCCTCTTGTAAATACCCATACCTTTAAAATAGTCGCAAACGACGAAACTTACGCTCTAGCAGCCTAAGGGCTGCTTGGGTCGGCACAGATTGCCTTTGGTCTGGTTGCTCACCCCGAAGCGAACGTACAAGGGATAGTTTAGGTTAGTGTTCCAATAAGCTTAGGCGAAACTTTAGAAATCGTCCAATCCTACCTGACTGTCGGTTCGGTGCGGATTAAAGCCTAGACAGATTCTAAGCATGTAGAATCATGGGCGTAGTGCTGGCGGACGCGGGTTCAACTCCCGCCATCTCCACCATTATAAAAGCTATCATTTATAATCAAACAATATCACTGATTATCATAAAAACCCCAAAAAAACCCTTGTAGTTATTAAATTACAGGGGTTTTTAGTGTCTTAAACTGTCATGTGTTATCACTAACAATTATTGATTATCATAAATTATCAAGCTAAAATAACACACAAATTACACATAGCTAACACACCATGGCACTAACAGACGGTCAAATCAAATCGCTTAAAAGTTTAGGCAAAATGTTGCTCAAAAATCTGACGACGACGGATTATCGCTTAATATAATGCGCTAGCTGGTAAAAAGTCATAGATTTTTGGACTTAAATCAAACTTAGTCAAAAAAACCCTTGAAAATCATGAATTTCAAGGGTTTTTAATATCTAAACCAATCAAAATTATAGCCAAATATCATATAAATAACACACCCAAAATCAAATTGGTGTGTTATTTCTTATTATTAGACTTATTTGGTGGCATAGAAACGTCTGTCTGTACGTCTGCCTGAGTGGCATTTTGAGACTGATTTGCCTCTGACTGTACGGATTGCACTTCTGGATTTGCTACACCAGCTACATTTTTTGGTTCAAGCACTCTAATATTATCAGGCTTGGTTTGAGTTAATTGCAGCTTTTCATCTTCAATTTGTGTTTTTGATTTGCAATATCCGCCAAAGTTGCTAAATTTGCCGTCTTCATTGCTTCACGTTGCTGATGAAATTCAGCAATCTGTTCAACTGATCAAACTTGCACCACCACCCAAACGTTGATATAGTTCAATTTGACTGATGATTTTTGTTGCTCAGACTCAAAATACCTTGTTGATTAGCAAATAATGAACGTTCTGCATCTAAGACATTTTAAAATAATCATCCAAACCTGAACGAAATCTAGCATAAGCAATATCATAAGTTTGTTGATAATTGTAAACGATACTGAGAATCCAGTCTTTGACCAAGCGTTGCTCGATTTGCTAAAACATCATTGACTTCTTTAAAAGCAGTTTGAATGGTTTTTTCATAAGCTGCTAAAGCCGATTTTTGAGCAACTTCCGCTACTTCATAGTTGGCGCGACGACTGCCTGCATCAAAAATTGGCAAACTAATTGATAGGCCCAAATGACCAACCAAATGCTGAACTATTGAACAAATCTTTTAAATGAGATGAACTGTAGCCAATATTACTTGATAAACTAATCGATGGAAAATAAGCCGCACGCGCAACATCAATATTGGCGCCAGCGGCTACGCAATGCATGTTCAGCTTGGACAATATCGGGACGATAGTACAAAAGTTCGCTAGGTAAGCCGGTTTGGAAAAATTGTCTGTGTTGTAATGTTTGCTACCGCCATCTCAGGCATCAATTCTTTAGGAATGGGCTTGCCAATAAGCAATTGTAAAGCATTTTTTTAATTGCAAAATGTTTGTATCAGCTTCATAAATAGAAATTTTAGCCGATTCTAAAGATGCTTCTGCCTGCAAACTTGGTGAACGCGAATCAATACCTGCACTAAAAACGCTTTTTTTGTAATCATCAGTGAATGTTCGCGCGTTTTTAGAGTTTCTTTTGGCAAGATGACGTTGGGCAAGTGCATAACTCAAATTTACATAAGTTTGAGCAATATTGGAAATCAAAGAAATTTGGGCGGCATCTTTAGCAGCATTTGTTGCTAAAAAAATCATGCAATGCGGCTTCTTTGCTATTGGCGACTTTACCCCAAAAATCCAATTCATAACTGGACATCGCCAGCCCAACGTTATATGCTGTACTTGGATTTTGGTCTCTTCCGCCTGCTGAACGCGTCACTCCAGCACTAGCGCCAACAGCTGGTAAACCGCCAGCACTGGTGATTTTGATATTTAGCTTTAGCACTTTTGTATTGCTAAAATAGCTTGCTCCAAATCTTTGTTATGTTCAAGCCCCATCTGTATCAACTGCTTTAATTTGGGGTCAGCATAAAATCCTGCCAACGCAGCCCCGCCAAACTAGGTCTTTGAGGCACGCTGATGGTTTCTTGGTCAAGAACTTCGAAGTTTTTATCCAAAGGCACATTTGGCACAGCAATCGGTGTTTGTGCCTTTGGAGGGATAACACTGCAAGCAGACATCGCCTAAAGCTCAAAGCTGCAATAGTAAAGAAATGTATTTGTTTTATCATCTTTGATTCTCCTTATGAGTTTGACTTATCCAAATTTACAGTGGGTTTGTGCTTGTAAGGGAAAAAAATAGTTCGCACCCATACATAAAAACATCGGAATAAAGAAAATACCCAAAAAAATGTTGCGGTAATCACCCCACCAAGAACACTGGTACCAACAGCGTTTTTGACTGCCAGAACCTGCACCAGTTGCTTGATACAAAGGCACAACACCAATACCAAATGCCAAAGATGTCATAATAATAGGTCTAAGACGCATACGCGCCGCGGTCATTACTGATTCTTTTAAGGATTTGCCTTGTTCTTGAATTTCTTTTAGCAAACTCAATAATCAAGATGGCATTTTTAGCGGATAAACCAACTACCGTTAGCAAACCCACTTGCAGATACACGTCATTTTGAAAAACCACGCATTGCTGTAAATAATACCGCACCCAATACTCCAAGCGGAATCACCCAAAAGCACCGAAAATGGAATTGACCAGCTTTCATACAGTGCTGCCAAACATAAAAAAACACCACCAAAATAGAAATAGCGTATAAAATTGGAGCTTTGCCGCCTGATTTTTGCTCTTCTAGTGCCAAGCCTGTCCACTCGTGCCCAATACCTTCTGGCAGCTGCTTCATCATTGCCTCCATTGCAGCAATTGATTCACCAGTACTTTTTTTCCAGGAGCTGAAGTACCTTGCAGTGCCATACTAGAAAAACCATTGTATCGTGTTAAATTAGGCGAACCATATTGCCAACGACTGGTTGCAAATGAAGCAAAACGAAATCATCTCACCATTATTATTGCGCACATACCATTTAGCAATGTCTTCAGGGGTGGCTACGGCTATCAGGTTTTGCCTTGTAGATAGACTTTTTTTAATGCGTCCACGGTCAATAAAAGTCATTTACATAACTACTTCCCCACGCTTGAGAAATGGTGCTATTAATGTTTGACATGGATAAATTATAGGCGGCAGCTTGTTCTCTATTAATATCAATTTTTTTAATTTAGGAGCGTCTTCTTGACCACCTGGACGAATTGAACCAATGGTGTCTTTGCTTTGCATTGCCATACCCATCAGCATGTTACGCGCTTCTAAAAGCTTTTCGTGACCCACGCCACCGCGGTCTTGCAGCTGCAAATCAAACCCACTGGATGTGCCAAAGCCTTGAATCGCTGGAGGCGCAAGTGGCAAGATTAGTTTAGCTTCTGGAATGATGCCATTCATCACCATAGCGCGCTGAGCGATGGCTTGAGCGGTTGATTTATCAGTTGTGCGTTCACTCCAGTCTTTGAGTTTAACAAACGCCATACCCATGTTTTGACCACTTCCCATAAAACTAAAACCTGAAATGGTAAATACACTATCAACATTATCTTTTTCTTGGGTCTGATAGTAACCCTAAAACTTTATCCATGACTTGATTGGTTTTTATCCATCGTGGAGCCTGCTGGCAATTGTACAATTGTCATCAGCATGCCTTGGTCTTCTTCTGGCACAAATGAACTGGGCAATTTAACAAACGTGCGTGCAAAAATTGCCACAATCACCACATACAGCACCAAATAGACAAATTTGGCATTGAATGTTTTGCCTACAAAACCTTCATATTTTTGGCTGGCTTTTTAAGAATAGACGGTTAAACCAACCAAAAAGCCTTTTTTTGGGTTTGCACATCTTTGTGCTGACCACGTTTTTAAAAATGGTTACACAAAGCGCTGGAGTAAAAATAAGTGCTACCAGTGCCGATAACGACATACTGATGATGAGCGTTGCGGCAAACTGACGATAAATGACACCACTAGAGCCACCAAAGAAAATCATGGGTACAAAAAAACCACGGATAAAAATCAAAGCAATACCAATGACTACTTTACTGATTTCACCCATAGACTGAATGGTAGCATCTTTGACTGAAATGGTATGATTTTTCTTCCAAAAATCCGTTCAACGTTTTCAACCACTACAATTGCATCATCTACAAGCAGACCAATAGCAAGCACCATTGCAAACATGGTTAAGATATTGATGGTAAAACCAAATTGCGATAACAATGCAAATGTACCCAAAATAACTACAGGGAACAGCTAAAGTTGGAATGATAGTTGCGCGCCAACTTTGTAAGAAAAAGCAACATCACCAAAAATACCAACCCAATTGCTTCAAGTAAGGTTTTTGACAACTTGAGTGATGGATAAGCGTACAAATGGCGTAGTATCGTAAGGTACTTCGTATTTTAAACCTTTTGGAAAAGACGTGGATAATTCATTTAAACGAGCCTCAACTGCCTCACGAACTTCCAAAGCGTTGGCACCTGAAGCAAGACTGATTGCCACGCCTGCTGCTGTTTTACCATTGTACAGTGTACGTGATGAATAAGATTGACTACCAAGCTCAACATCAGCAACATCACCCTAAATACACTTTAGCGCCAGAAGCATCGGTTTTCACCAAAATTTTACGAAATTCTTCAGGGGTTTGCATATAGCTTTTGAACACTAACACTGGCATTGATAACTTGGCGCGTTTCATCAGATGGTAAATTCGCAATTTGACCTGCTGAAACTTGCACGTTTTGACTACTGATTGCTGCAGAAATATCTGATGGCATTAACGAATATGAACGCAGTTTTTCAGGGTCAAGCCAAATACGCATGGCATAACTAGAGCCAAAAACATTAACCGAACCGACACCATTGACACGGCTAACCGCGTCAACAATACTGGAGTTTAGATAATCGCCAATATCATCCTCTGACATGCTGCCATCTTCTGATACAAATGCTGCAACCATCAAAAATCCACTGGACGATTTATTGACGGTAACACCTTGTCTTTGCACTGCTTCAGGCAAAGAACTGGTCGCAGCTTGCAGTTTATTTTGCACCTGCACTTGGGCGGTGTCTGGGTCAATGCTGTTATCAAAAGTTAAAGTAACTTCTGCCGAACCTGTTGATGATGAACTCGATGACAAATAAGACAAACCATCCAAGCCCTTCATTTGTTGTTCAATTACTTGTGTTACAGAGTTTTCCACCGTTTCAGCATCAGCGCCTGGATAAGTGGCACGAATAGACACTGTTGGCGGTGCAATGCGCGGATATTGCTCAATAGGCAACCCATAAATTGCAATACTACCAACTAACATAATTAAGATAGCGATAACCCACGCAAAAATGGGACGCTCAATAAAAAAATTTAGACATAGGTCTTCCTTAATCGCCTGAACTGTCGCTACCATCCGCCATGCTTTCAGCTTCTTTTTGCGCGGCATTTGCTTCATCTTCTTGCTCTTTAGACTTTGGCGCCATGACACTATTTTGACCTACTTTTTCAGTTGGAGCACTAGGGTTTTGGGCTGGTTGAGATGCTGCTTCGGGGTTTTGTGCCTGGGTATTTGGGTTTTTGGGCATCTTGATTTTTGAGCATTGGAATTTTCAAGGGCAGGCCCTGGGGTTTGACCCTGCCAGCTTAACTTCAACCGCCTGACCTGCAGTAACTTTAGCACCACCCATGACCACCACCGCATCACCATTGGTTAAACCTTCAGTTACTACCCATTGACCTTTGAACGTGCCTGATGTTTTTGATGGTGCGTTTTTCAATCTTTTTCTCACCATTTACTACCAATACTTCAGCTTCACCTTTTGGTGTCAAAGTCACTGCTGTTTGTGGTAATAGTACTGCATTACCAATCACTGCTTGGGCAAGATTAGCATTAACATACATTCCAGGAATTAAAACACCGTTTGGATTTTTCAAATACAGCACGCAATGTAACCGTGCCTGTGCTTTTTTTCTACTTTAGCATCTGAAAGCGCTAATTTACCAATTAAAAGGATATATTTCACCATCTTCTAAAACGATTTGTACTTGAGTTGTACCAAAACCTGCTTTGCCTGATTCAATTTGTTGGCGCAATCTTAACATTTCTGATGATGACTGCTGAATATCCACATACACCACATCCGTACGAGAAATGGTTACCATCAGGGGTAGCTTGTGATGCCGATACCAAAGCCCCAGATGTTACTGACGAAATGCCCACTCTGCCTGAAATCGGCGCGCGAACAATGGTGCGGTCAATGTCTCAAACGGCTAGCATCGTGTACTGCTTTTGGCGCTACTGATGGATGCTTCGGCTTGTCTAACCGTTGCTTTGGCTGCCTCAACATTTGCCTGAGCAGTACGAACGGCAGTTTTATACTGGTCGTACATTTGTTTAGAAACAGCATCAATGCCAACCAAACTTTGTACGATTTAAATCTGATTGAGCTTGAGCAAGAGTTGCTTCTTGAGCAGCAAGAGAAGCTCTGGCGCTGACAAGACTGGCTTCAGCAGTAGCGATGGATGCAAGACTAGTATTGGCAGCACTAACATAATTATCACGATTGATGCGATATAATTCCTGTCCTTTTTAACAAAACTGCCTTCTTTAAACAAAACCGCATCAACAATCCCGCCAACTTGTGGACGCACTTCGGACGTTTCAAAAAGCTGCAACTCGACCCGAAAAACGTCTGCATAATTGGCACAACACCCAGTTCAATCACCTGCACTTCCACCACAGGCGTTGGCGCTTTTTGCTGAGCTGAAGCCTCAGTCTTGGCATCTTTTTGCTTCTTGTTTTTTTGCAACCAAAAAGTATTGCCATGCTACTAAATGCCAACGCCATACTCAGCGTTTTTAAATTGAATCTCATAAAAACCTTTTCTTATTTGTGTTATAAAGCCTCTAATCTTGCTAAACTTGTTACAATTTGCTAATTCTTGATAAAATTTTATACAGAATAACACACAACCATTGCACAAAGTTAAAAGATTTTTCATTATAACGTATTTTTTGCTCATTTTTAGTAAGTTTTTGCACTTGTGCGTTCATAAAAACAGTTTGTAAATTACCTAAAACTATGTTCAAAGCAAGTTTTTTCTAAATTATGGATATTTTTTATACTTGCAATCTAAAAAAATTTTTGATATTATATGCATCATTCAAGCGATGGCTGGGTGGCAGAGTGGTCATGCAGCGGACTGCAACTCCGTGTACGCCGGTTCGATTCCGACCTCAGCCTCCAACCAAACCTTGCCCGAGTGGTGAAATCGGTAGACACAAGGGATTTAAAATCCCTCGCTCTTTTGAGCGTGCCAGTTCAAGTCTGGCCTCGGGCACTATATAAGAAAAACCCTAAGTAATTTGTTTAGGGTTTTTTTATTTTACTAAAACTAGTTTATGGCACATTATAAATTAGCCATAAAACTTGCCACCACAATGACCAAAAATACAAATCGCCCTACCCACGCATTTGCCAAAAATGCAGCAAAACACGCTAGTCGTTCTCTATATCTAATTTGATGATACTGTTTAACCATCATTGCTGCTACTACAAACATTGCATAAACAGGAATGACACCTATTTTTTTGTATTGGCAAAAATAATGATATAAAATCACCGTCATCAACGTTACAAAAATACCCTGCAACAACATGATAATGATAACATCAAAACGCCCAAATAAAATTGCGGTGGACTTAACGCCGATTTTTATATCATCATTGCGGTCACACATGGCATACTCAGTATCATAAGCTACCGTCCAACACATATAAGCAGCAAAAACAAGCCAGCCCCATACATCTACATAACCCAAAATACACACGTAAGCCATGGGCACTGCCCAACCAAACGCTGCTGCCAGTACCACTTGGGGCAAATGAGTATAGCGTTTCATAAAAGGATAAATAAACGCTAAAAAAACACTGCAACCAACGACCAATAAAAACACTTGCACTGGCAAAAATAATAACAAACTTGCTGACAATAAAGACAAACCACAAAACGTCACCACAGCTGTTTTTGCAGATAATCGCCCATCAGCCAAAGGTCGAGATTTGGTGCGTTCAACTTTACCATCTACTTTTCGGTCAGCAAAATCATTAATTGCACAACCTGAAGCGCGCATTAATATCGCTCCTAGCGCAAAAAAATTACTACAAATTTCACTGATGGTAACTGATTTTTTTGTCATACTCGCTAAAAATAGTGACCACAATGTTGGATAAAGTAGAAGTTCAATGCCAATGGGTTTTATCAAAACAGGGTTAGTTGTATCCACGCAACCAATTTATCTTGAAGGTTTTTTTGTCATTTTTGTACAATAATATTTAATTTTTGTTATTGTAGCATATTTTTAATTTTTGCTGAATTGTTACTTTTTGTCCATCTAAAAGTGATCGTTATTTTTAAAAAAATATGGCAAAATTAGCATATTTTGCTAAAATGGGTAAATTTTTCGTTTTTTCGGTGCATTATGACCTTTAGACAAGCTGGCCAAATTCAAAATAATAATTTATACATTGACCCAATCATTTTTAGCTAGAAGCCCTACCATTTTTTTAGATTATCAAAATAATGAACTGCATATTGATAACGTCAGTGTAAAAACTTTGGTTAAAGCCTATGGTACACCTTTATACGTTTACAGCCAAAATGCGTTGCTTGCCAATTATCGAACTTATGTTGATGGGTTTAGTAGCCTAAAAAATGTACAAATTTGCTATGCAGTTAAAGCCAATTCCAATTTAGCAATCCTGTCAGTGCTTGCCAAGGCTGGAGCGGGTTTTGATATTGTATCCTTAAGGGAGTTAGCTCGAGTATTAAAAGCCGGCGGCAATGCTAAAAAAATTGTTTATTCTGGGGTTGGTAAAACCGCAAGCGATATCGAAACTGCTTTAAACGTTGGTGTGGGCTGTTTTAATGTTGAAGCAATGAGCGAACTTGAACTTATCAGTCAAGTTGCTACAAAACTAGGTAAAACTGCTGCTATCGCCATTCGTGTCAATCCCGATGTGGACGCCAAAACTCATCCTTATATTTCCACAGGTATGAAAGACAATAAATTTGGTATTCATCATGAAGATGCATTGAATAGCTATAAAATCGCTCAAAGTTTACCTAATTTAGAAATTATTGGCATTGATTGCCACATTGGCTCACAGCTCATTCAAACCAAACCTTTTGTAGATGCTTTAGATAAATTAATTGAACTGATTGACACGCTGGCAGATAATGGTATTCACCTAAAACACATTGACCTTGGTGGTGGGCTTGGTGTACGTTATATTGACGAAAAATCCCGATAGTGTCAGTGAATTTGCAGGGGCGTTACTGCCTAAACTCACCAAACTACAAAACCAATATGGTTTAGGACTACATCTAGAGCCTGGTCGTAATATCGTCGCCAACACAGGTGTGCTTTTTGACACGCGTTGACGTCTTAAAACCCACTCAATACAAAAAAATTTTTGCGATTGTTGATGCTTCAATGTCTGAACTGATTCGTCCTGCTTTATACCAATCACAAATGGCAATTATTCCAGCCATTTTATCCAAAAATGAAATAAACAATCATTATCAGGCTTGGGATATTGTTGGTTCAGTGTGTGAATCTAGTGATTTTTTTAGGCAAAAATCGTTTATTGGATTTGCGCGTTGGTGATATTTTTGGCAGTAACTGGTGCTGGTGCATACGGTTTTGTAATGGCAAGCAACTATAACAGCCGCCTAAGACCTGCTGAAGTCTTATGTGATGCTGGCACTCATCGAATTATCAAAGAACGAGAAACCCTGAATGATTTATGGCGTGGGGAATTTTTTGTAATGTTTTATGTTTTAAAAGATGATTTCTTATTATACACTGTGATAATAAATCATTCTTACTTACTTATAATAATTTTAGCCATAATATATGAATCAAGCAATTAAATTATGACATCAGAAACTCAAGACGATTTTACTCACAATTACGATACCACAACAGCTGCTTTGATTGAAGGATTATTTGCAAGCTGGCAAAATACTTTTAGGCAATATCAAGCACAGCTACGCTATGACTGCTGATGCCTTGGTTGATGAAATATTAATCACTATTAACCAAAAACAAATCAATGATGCGTTAAATCGTTTTGTGGTGCAAAAATGTAGGACTGCTTTTTACAATTACGTCTTGAACTGTTTGATGGTTATTTACGTTTATATTGCATTGCTGATGTTTTAGGGACTGCATTTATCGGTTGCCAGTAACTTTAAACTCACTCAAATTCGTTTGGATAAACATCAACAAAGATTGGTTTTTGAGCAAATCAGTGAAACGGATATCTTAGATTTGCACGCCAAAACATGGTGGAAAGCCCCTGCTATTTTACTATTTATACGCTGGTATCGACGATTTTTCAAAAAGACCCTTTGCCATTTTTGCTAAGTTTATCTCCCAAGCTAAAGGGGCTACCTTTTTATTGAATACAAAGATAATTTTATTTATCTACAAATTGGACGTTGGTTTCAAAAATCTTTTCATGAGCGTCTAAAAATACAGGTGAATCGTGGAGTGGTAAAACCCTGAACAATTGTTATTACAGGTGCAACCAAATTTTTGTAGAGATTTTTAAGTTTTGGCGACCCTAATGCTGACATTATTACCCAAGCAGACAATCCTAATAACCAAGCTAGTTAATTTACTTTGAATTACAATTGGCTGATTTAACAGCTTGATTTTTTTAAAATTATCCCTTATAAATATAGGGTTTTTACAATTTTAGGATAATCATGAGCAGCCATCAAACTTTGCATTACAATTATCAGCAACCAACACCAAATCTTCTACAAAAAAATGGATTTACCTTGTGAACAAAACGCAGGACATGGCGACCACTGGGCAATTTTAACAGATAATATTGGTCAAGATGTGCCCAACTGGTTGCAAAAAAATGCTGGAAAATGCATCACTACCTGTGGGTCTCGCCCCCAATATGGCAAGCAATGCTCGTTTATTGTTAGGACAAAAATCAAACCCTGTCATATTAAACAAATTTTTATCAATGGTTGATGGTAAACCAACCGCCTTCATCAATGCCTTTCCCTGTGTAGAAAGTCCTTATGTACTAGAGTGCGAAATTCAACGAATCATTCGCTGCGAAAAAAACAGCTGATGCCATTTTACGATTAAAAAGCCAAGATGGAACCATTATCTACGCTTTTTGACCAACTTTACAGCATTAATAATCATCAATATCAAGCAAATAAAGTTTATACTGCTCATTTTAGCGCTTGGGCATACCAGATAGAACCCAGTAATCAAGAACAAACAATTTTAGTAGAAGATCCTAAAGCAATTCGCTATCATCGTGCTTTTTAATGACATTGTTTCAAAAAAATAATGGACAAGTTCCTGACAATATCAATGAACAAATCAAAGCATAGCAACCGGAAGACCCAAATGCAACCCTTGCTCCTGTAGAAATTAATTTGGGTCATAGTTGTATTTATTTGTTTGGGGATACCTACGGTCAAGAGGATGAGGCGTGGTGCCAAGGTCAAGTGTTGGGCATTAGCCAAGTTCGGTTTTTGAAAAAGACATTACTCTGTTTGATGTAGTAATTTTGCGCGAATATGGCAGCAAGCCTTTAGTAGTGCGCATTGCCACACCAACCACTGTCCAAACTAGCAGCATTAAAGTTCATGACTACATTCAAGCCAATATTTGGCTACAAGTAGCAATCTATCAAAAATAATTGATTGGATTAAAAAGACCTTAAATCAATCATTAAGGTCTTTTTAGGTTCAGTGATTTTTATTGAGCGTCTTGTTGCTGACTAATAAAGCGAACATATGCTGCAAGTAGCATGATACGCTCATTACCCAACTTAGTACTCCACTCAGGCATCACACCAGAACGTCCATGACGAATGGTTTTGCTGCACAGTTTCACGATCGCCGCCAAATAACCAAATATCATCGGTTAAATTAGGTGCACCCATCGCAGTTTGACCCTTAGCATCAGCGCCATGACAAAAGTACGCAGTTAGCTTCAAAAATGGCTTTACCTTGAGTAACTTTTAGCCTGGTCAAGTTCATAACCATTTTGATTGCCTGAAATGCTTAGTACATATTCAGCAGCTGCACGAACTCCAGACTCACCCAATTGCTTTTTGCCATGCTGCCATTGCACCAACACGACCATTGTGCACTGTTAGCAAAAATCTCTTCGGGTTTACCGCCATACAGCCAGTCATTATCAGTTAGGTTTGGATAACCTTTGGCGCCTTGAGCATCTGAACCATGACACAATGTACAGTTTTGCAAAAATAAGTTGTTACCAATTTTTGCTGCTTCTTGGTTTTGTGCTAGTTTATCCACAAAAGGTGCAAGTAATTTTACTTGCTCATCAATTTGAGTTTGCAATTCTTTATCAGGTTCGGCATTTTTTTCTTTGGGTTGCTTGCAATTCATTTAGTTTCGCTAAAATTGGCAACGCCCCTTCTGCGCCTGCATCTGCTAAAATTACTTCTTCAAAGTTTTTTTGTTAAAGGTTTGATTGTTACGCTCAAGTCCACTGTTTAGTTCATTTGCTGATGTCCAAGAAACTTCCTGACCATCTACAGAAACTGTAGCCAAACCTTTCCAGTTGGCTGGTTGGATTGATGGATAAAAAGACAAAATAACCCAAAACCCCAAGCCAATGTGCTAAAAATACAACTAACCACCATTTTGGTAAAGGGTTATCATATTCTTTAATGCCGTCATATTCATGACCGGTGGTATGATTTTCATCTAAAGTAGGTTTTTGTTTTTAAAGTCCATGCCAATACGCCGAAGATAAATAACCAACAGCCTAGCGATAGGACAGTAATCCAAGAACTCCAAAAAAAGCTCATTGTATATCCTTAGTGCGTTGTTTTAATGAATGCGATTCACCATCTAACGCAAGTTGTGCATCTTCTTCAAAGCGTTTTTATTTTTGGGGAATATGCCCACCATGCAACGGCAATAAACGCTACAAAAGCCGCCACCGTTGCAATACTATGTAAAAACGCCCCAGTTCATTAACGTTGACCCTGCATCGCAATACCCAGCTGCTGCAAATACGCAACGAGTGCGTCTAGCTCGGTCGCACCCTGAACTTGGTCGGGTGCTGCTTGAATATCAGCTTCGGTGTATGGTAATCCAAAACGGTCTTTGAATAGACGCATTTTTGGCTTGAACTTTACTACCGTCAACTTCATTTTTCTCAAGCCAAGGATAAGACGGCATGACTGATTTTGGCATGACTGAACGTGGATTAATCAAAATGGTCCTTATGCCATTGGTCAGAATAACGACCGCCTACGCGCGCCAAATCAGGACCTGTACGTTTAGAACCCCACAAAAATGGATGGTCCCAGGCGGATTCAGCAGCACGACTATAAGGTCCATAACGCTCAACCTCAGCACGCAAAGGGCGAACCATCTGCGTATGACAAACGTGACAGCCTTCGCGGATATAGATATCACGACCTTCAAGCTCTAACGCTGTCCAAGGTCGCATATTTGGTAAAGGCTTATTTACACCACCTTTGTCAGGGGCATTGGCATCATAAATTAATGGCAAAATCTCAACCAAAGTTGCAAAACTAATGGCGATAACAATAAAGATGACCAGTAAACCCGTATTTTTCTCAACAATCTCATGAGTAAGATTTGACATGGTTCTCCCCTTATGCGTTCACAACAGCAGCATTACTGCCAGTACCATCAGCAATTTCGCCTAATGTACTTGGCATTTTGATGGTTTTTGTAGCAGTTATACGCCATGACAATCATACCCGTTACATACAAGAAAACCGCCCAACGCACGCACTACAAATGGAATGTGTGAAACAGCAACTGAACTGATAAAGTCATAATTTAGCGTACCATCAATTGGGTTTTGTAGAACGCCACATTAGACCTTGGGTAATACCAGAAATCCACAAAGCAACGATATAAAAGCACTGTACCGGTTGTTGCCAGCCAGAAATGCACAGTAATTAAGTTGATGGAATACATTCTTGCTTTATTATAAAGACGTGGCAACAATACATAAATTGAACCAACGGTAATCATACCTACCCAGCCCAACGCGCCAGAATGCACGTGACCTACTGTCCAGTCTGTATTATGGCTGATGGCGTTTACTTCTTTAATGGAAAGCATTGGACCTTCAAAAGGTACTCATTGCATAGAATGATAAAGCAACAATCAAGAAACGAATAATTGGGTCAGTACGCAGTTTATCCCAGCTACCAGATAACGTCATAACACCATTAATCATACCGCCCCAAGAAGGCGCAAATAAAATCAATGAGAATACCATACCCAAAGACTGTGTCCAATCAGGCAATGCTGAATAGTGCAAATGGTGTCCGCCTGCCCACATATAAGAAGCAATCAATGCCCAAAAAGTGCACAATAGACAAACGATAAGAATAAACAGGTCGGCCAATTTGTACAGGTACAAAATAATACATCATACCCAAAAAAACGCAGCAGTCAAATAAAAACCAACAGCATTATGACCATACCACCATTGTACCATTGCGTCTGTTGCACCACCAAACAAAGAATAAGATTTCCAAGCAGACAACGGAATAGCAAGGTTATTAACAATATGCAGTAAAGCAATGGTAATGATAAAGGCTGCAAAGAACCAGTTTGCTACGTAGATATGAGAAGTTTTACGCTTAATTAATGTGCCAAAAAACACAATAGCATAAGCAACCCATACCAAAGCAATCAAGATGTCAATTGGCCATTCAAGCTCTGCATATTCTTTAGTGGTAGTGATACCAAGTGGCAAAGTTATGACCGCAGAAACAATTACTGCCTGCCAACCCCAAAACGTAAACCACGCTAAATAAGGTGCAAAAAGTCGCGTTTTACAAGTACGCTGAACGATATAATAGGAAGTTGCAAAAAGTGCTGAACCCCCAAATGCAAAAATTACCGCATTGGTATGTAGCGGTCTTAAACGCCCAAATGATAGCCAAGCAGTGTCAAAAGTTTAATATTGGCCATGCCAACTGTGATGCGATAAACACACCAACAGTCATGCCGATGATACCCCAAAATACCGCCATGATAGTAAAGAAACGCACAACGCTAATTTCATACTCATGGTCAACCGATAGGGGGCTACTGTTGTATTAGATAGACTCATTGGATAGTTTCCTGTGCAGCCCGATTATTTTTTTGTCTTGCGTTTAGGGTAATATCATTTAGTAATGTTGTTTTTACCCAGAATCCACGCCTTAAAAATTTGTTTTTACTATTGTAACGCAATTTTTTAACAAATATCACGACCAACCAACAGGCAAGACTAAAAACCCATCTAAAAACAATGAATGGATGTAATAAAAAGGCTGATTCTAACCGATTTTTATGTTGCTTGCGAAAGTCGTGTTTTGACTTTTGTGTGTTGCAAATTATTGATAAAATTTAGCAACAACATTTAGCTTACGTTTAACAAATCCACACTTATAACAAGGTGTTTTTGTAAGTTTTTCATGCTGTATTATACAACACTATTGTAAATTTTTCCGCTACCTTTTGTAAAAAAATAATGCAATTTTTGGCAAATTTTTTTCTTATTTTTTTATAAATTTCTTTGATGGTAATCAATTTTTTGGCAGGTCTGGCATGATTTTAAGAACAAAAGGTGAATTTTTTACCCTTTTTATGGTAAATTTCTTTTATAATAATGATAACTATCAAGAATTTTTTAAGGATACCTGATGACACAAACTACAACCTTTAATTTTTAACTCAATCATGGTTTGATGCAGTTGCTAGACTTAATCAAGAAGTAGGTGAATTAAATCTACCTCCAAACCTTGCTGAACTTACCATCAATGTTACCGTTAAATCTGAAAAATCCAACACTTTTTGCACTTACAGGCTGGAAAAAAATCAACCAACACCACATACAAAAACGCTGATGCCACAATTTATATTGACCAAGATACACTCAATCAAATTATTCATGATAATTCTGTGGATACAGCGCTAGAAGCGTTTATGACTGGGAAAATTTTTATTGAAGGCGATATGTCTAAAGTAATGGCATTGCAATCAGCTCGCCCTAGCCAAGAACAAAAAGGCGTTATATAAACAAATTAAAGAAATGACCAATTTTAATCAAAATTTCTAATATGCAACTAAATGTTAAAATTGTTACGGCTTTATTGGACTTTTGAATAAAAACGTAGTAGAATAAGCATATTCTAAAAATGAAATTTAGATTTACCCAGCCAAAAATGTATTTAGTTAAGAAATTTTTACCAACTTGTCTGAATAAATATATTTTTCCATAGCTAAGGTTGTTGCCATGTCTGAATCAAACGAAAAAAATACCTCCTGAAAACCCCCCAAAAACCAAACCTGAACCTGTCAAAAAAATTCCCATTGCACCGGTGCCAGATGCCACCAAAAAAACGCATACACCCACGTTTTGTAAAGGGCAAATACCAAAACATTCGTTTAGTTACAATGTATGCAATTTTAGTGGGATTTTTGGTAATGCCATGGTTTTCGCTGGAATGGTCATCAGGCGATTTTATTTGACGTGATGAGCGCCAGATTTTTATATCTTTGGGGCAACATTCATGCCTCAAGATTTTTTTACTTTTTGCGTTTTTGTTTTATGATTGCTGCCATGTTGCTCTTTATGGTAACGGTCTATGCAGGACGGATTTGGTGTGGATATGCTTGCCCGCAAACCATCTATGTGCATTTATATCAACACGTAGAAAAATGGGTGCTTGGCGAACGCAACAAGCGCATGAAGTTTGAAAAAGAACCCATGAGTGGCAAAAAAACTTGCCAAAAAGGTCTTGATTCATTTTATTTGGGGCATTTTTAGTGGCATTACTGCTTTGACCTTTATCGCGCTGGTAGTAGGCACAGATTATTTGTTTTTTAACGGCTCTACCCCATTTTTTATGGGCTGGGGTAAGATGACCTGGGTATTTTTCGGCATTATCACATTTGTAACCCATATGAACGCTGGCTATATGCGTGAACATATGTGTGTTCATATCTGCCCTTACGGTCGTTTCCAATCGGTGATGTTTGACAAAGATACTTTTAATCATTTCATACGATTATGAGCGAGGCGAACCGCGTGGCGCTAGAAGAAAAATGCTGAACATTCAAACCTTGGCGATTGTGTTGATTGCACCATGTGTGTGCAAGTCTGCCCAACAGGGATTGATATTCGTAATGGTTTTACATGTTGAATGCATCCAGTGCGCTGCTTGTGTTGATGCTTGTAATGAAATTATGGATAAAGTGGGTTATTCGCGCGGTCTAATTCGTTATACTACTGAACGTCAATTGGTAGAGAAGAAAAAAGCCAAATTACTCAGTTTTCGTATTTTTGCCTATATTTTTGTTTTATCAGCGCTAATTATAGTTGCAACATTGGTGGGATTAGGTCGCAAACCTCTTGAGATGGAAATTCGTCATGAACGTAAACAACTTAGCATGAAAAAGCCGTGATGGCATGGTTGAAAACAGTTATGTGGTTAAGATTATTAACAAAACCGACCAAAAACAAACCTATAAAGTTAAACTAGAAGATGTGGAAGGATTGACTTTACGGTCTCGTTTTAAAGAAATTTCACTAAACGCCAATGAACCTTACAACATCCCTGTTAGCATTGTTGGCGACCCTAAAGTGATTAAAGAAGGTCATACACCTGTTACTATTACTGTATATAGTACCAATGGTCAATACAGTACCAGTGCTGAAGATGTGTTTATTTTTAGAATCCAAAAACAAAAATAAATCACGCCTATAAATTAGCTAAAAGCTCCTGTCTTAAAGGAGCTTTTTATTTTCTAAAAACTTATATTATGTTATGATTACTTAATTCATCCATTGATATTTACCATGTTTTTATTTTTGTCCCTCATCCAAAAACATTCATAATTTGCATTAGTTTATGCAGTTTTTAGTGCCTTTGCTGAAAAATACTGAGAATGTAAATAATGTCATTTCAGAAAACGTCAATATAACCAACAATGAATTTACCACCACTTCAAGCACCTCTACCCTTGAGCCAAAAAGCACAACTCTTGGCTTGATAAACACAAAAGTTCTTTGACAAAATTTATTGACGCCACCGCTTATAAATTAGATGATTTTTTTGGTACGCTCAATCCGAGCAAAACCTGCTGAAGCCAGTTTACGGATAATGCTGGATATGTATGATGACAAACACAATGGTTTGGTTTTTAAACCTCGTCTGCGTGGTAAAAATCCGCCTCACCAACTTTAGAACACCATTTGCAAGCGGTTATTGGCGATGATGATTTGGACAATGAACAAGGCGGTGGTGCTCACACGACCACTCGTCCAAGCAAAACTGATGACCCTGATTGACCGTCAAAGCCACAAAGACAACTCATCATTAGCTCTACGATTTAGCCGTTTAAAAACAGGATTTAAAACATTCAGGCTGATTTAGATTTAGGGTTTGCGTGGCAGTGATGTTTATCTTAAAACTATACGGACAAAAACAATGGGATTTACCGCACCACTTCCACAGCAAAATCGAGCAAGTCTATAAATACGGCACAAAAAGTGAACATTATGCCCTATCCACTATGGAATTTTCACAGCCTCAGTCTAAAACGCGTACGTTATACAGTCGCTCACATCTTATTTATACACACAAAAATCATGAAGAAGACCTAAACTGGAGTCACAGTTTATATCAACAGCATCAATGGCATGCAAAACATGGTGTTAAAGAATTTAGTTATGGTGTTTATTTGGGTGGTGATGTCAATAATCATTCTAAAGCCAATTTAAAACAATTACGGTCCTTATGTTAGTTATCGTCAGCCGATTTGGCGCGATTGGTTATTTGTACAAAGCCAGATTAGTTTTTATAACAACGAAGATTTAAATCAAGAACATCATTTAGCCGCCTTTGGACGTATTGAAATACTATTTTTAACTGTATTGATTTGGTGGTTTGATACAATTTACAAAGCCAAGCATTTTTGACAATAATTCCATAATGGTCTTCAAAAAAACGATTGCCATCAAGTTTTTGACAATGGCAGCCAAAATGCACAATTGGCATCATCCGCCCCGACAACAGTGGGTAACTTATTACCATAAAGTTCACAATAAAACACTGTGGTGATGGTACGTCCACGCAATGAGCGGTCAGGCTTATCAAAGATTTCTTGGGTTTTAATACATGATTTATTCAAAATAAGTCCAGTTTCTTCCTTTACTTCGCGCATCATGCATTGTAACAATGTTTCATCTTTATCTAAAAACCTCCGGGCATTGCCCAAAGCCCTTGACCGTATTCCCCACCGCGCTCAATCAATAAAATATGTCCCGCCTGCACAATCAGCGCATCTGTGGTAACAAAAATTGGCGGATAAGGGGCATGCTGCCATGCATTTTGATAATTTACGATATGTTGATATTCTTTTTGTAATTGAGAAAAATCTTTTGGTCTGACTAAAATTCTGTAAAAATTTTTGACTGGACGCTGGCAAATATCTATCAATATCATCACAACCTGAAAAATAACTCAATCTTAATGGAGTGGCTGATAAATTTTCAAAATTGGGTAAAGTTACCAAGCACCATTGTGGAAATAATGATAAATAATAAGAACTTTCATCTTTATTATGACCAATAATACCGATTTTTTGCATTCACATCATCCTTGGTAACTGCGCTAACTCTGCCATTGAATATTTTGTATCCATTGATGGTCATTGTATAAAGTGTCATCTATTGGTAAAAAAATGCAGTCGCTGACAAATGTTATCATCAAAAGCGCCTTGTATCATCAAGACTCGTTCATCAAAAACTAAAAGGGTTTTTTTGAGCGTGCGGGGAGCATTTGCCGAACCGATTAAAAATAATCAGTTGTCGCGCCTGTTGCATAGCTTGTTCAATAACAAATTTATGACCCAAATGAAATGGCTCAAACCGACCAATAAACACCAAATAATCAAATTTATTCATAAAAATCTCAATATACCTTGATAAATTTGCGTTATGTTACCATATTAGAGAAAATTTTTTGTTTTTTTGAGACAATCATGAGTGAAAACACCAACGAATTAACCAGTAATATTGTAATTACTGAATCTGCGCAAGCCTATTTGAGCGAACTACTTGCTAAACAAGAAACTGAAGGAATTGGCGTACGAATTTTTGTAGAACACGCAGGCACACCAAGAGCTGAATGCTGTATGTCTTATTGTCATCCTGACGAAATCATAGACAGTGATTTGCAAATTACCTATCCTAATTTTATCGCCTATATTGACGCGCCTAGTATCACTTATCTGCATGACGCTGTTATTGACTACAATAAAAGACCGTTTTTGGTGGTCAATTAACCTTTAGAGCCCCCAATTCAAAAAGTTCCTCAAGTTGGTGAAAATGCCAGCATTGAAGAACGCATTAATTATGTATTACAATCAGAAATTAATCCTCAGCTTGCCGGCCATGGCGGCAATGTGGAACTAGTAGAAGTTCTTGAAGATGAAGCGGGTAAAATTGCTGTTTTAAAATTTGGTGGCGGCTGTCAAGGCTGTTCTGCTGTTGATGTTACTTTACGTCAAGGCGTAGAAGTGCAACTAAAACAACAAATTCCCGAACTAACCCTAAGTCATTGATGAAACAGACCATACTCAAACTCAAAATGCATATTACAAATAATCTGTAATATCAAATGATAAAAAAACACGCATAAAAGAGCGTGTTTTTTTATGATAAGTCCTTCACAACTAAAATTACCAAGAATCGCTTGCCATCATAGATGATATAAAAATCAAAAAGACGATTATCAACATTGGTAGACCTAGTCCAAAAAGCCACAACCACTGAAACAGTGGTTTGATTTGCCAGCTAAATATTTCGCTAACAAAAAAACTGAGGCTGCTTTTGATCCAACACACAAAATAAAACACCCAATACAATTTATCTGCTGTGATTAACGACGTTTTAGGTAGCTTACCTCTTATCACAAAGGTATACAACCCGGTGATAAGTATAGGCACCCAAATTGGTGAGGACAGCGCTAGTATTGTTGCCAATATTGTTACAAGCATTTGTTTTTTTATTCCAAATATTATCAAATATCAATGGTCATTTGGTACTTTATCCATATCAATATCAGGATTTTTGACTAAATGGATGATTGACCAAATCAAACCGCCCCAAATTGCTACCATGGCAAAAACCATCACCGCTAATGCAGATGAACTCATACAACATCTCCTTATTTATTTATGCCTGTTTTTATGTTCATGATGAGATGCATGACCTTTTGCAAGAGTAAACACCAGTGCCACCAGTGCAAAAAAATGCCACCGTACCCCAACCAAAAATCACCTGAGTCAATACATCATACTCACCATAACCTTTGGTTAGCAATTTTTTAAGGTTAGAACCAATGCGGTAATTAATGCTGATGGCGTAACAATTGTTAGCATAAATAACCAAATTTTGCCCACTTTAAAAACTTGAAATGGCATTAATGTGAGCGACTAGTTTTGCTGCTACAGGACGATTAAACCAAGTTACCCAAATGATGGATAAAATTGCACCCAAAAACGATGCCAATATTATTAGCAAAGTTATCAACAATGTCCACTAAATGTAATGGTTGTTTTGGTAGAAAACAAAAATACCGAAATAAGCGCTGATACACCGCCTACTACAGTCACTGCTTTTTATGCGACCAGCCAAATTTATCTTTAACCGCTGAAATTGGCACTTGTACAATACTTGCCATGGATGTCAATCCTGCCGCAAAGAGCGAACCAAAGAACAGTACCCCAATTAAGGTGCCAGAATCGCCCATGGTTGAAATAATTTTTGGAAATGCCACAAATGCAAGACCTGGACCGCCTTTAGCAACTTCTTGCACAGGAACATTAGTTGCAGTTGCCATAAAACCCTAATACAGAAAAAAATCCCAACTCCCGCCAAAATCTCAAATGATGAGTTGGCAAAACCAACCACCAAACCAGAACCTGTTAAATTAGCATTTCGGTTAAGATAAGAGGCGTAAGTTACCATAATCCCAAAACCGATAGACATTGAGAAGAATACATGGCTAAAAAGCCGCCAGCCAAACTTTAGGGTCAGTCATTTTTTCCCAGTTTGGTGCAAATAAAGCGTCCAGTCCTACGCTTGCTCCTTCAAGTTGGCTCGCCTTAAATACCATCACACCAAACATTAAAAATAAGTAAGGAATGCAAATTCGGTTAACCAGTTCCACACCTTTACGCACGCCGCCATACATAATAAACATGACAACCGCCCAAACTAAAAACGATGTCAATAAATAAATGAGGTACAATGGTGAAATCAAGTCCACTGCCTGCTTGTAAGTAAGTTGCTTCAAAAAAATTGACCTGGGTCTTGCCCCCATGCTTGAGTAAAAGCGTAAAGCGTATAATGACCCGCCCAACTCAACACACTGGCATAATAAATTCCAATGATACTACAAACTGCTACCTGCCACCAGCCAATACCTTCAGCCGACTTAATCATGCGTCGATAAGCAGTGGGTGGAGCACCCTTTATATTTTTGCCCAACTACATAATCTAAAAACAGCAAAGGAAAACCTGCTGCCACTAACGCCACCAAATAAGGTAATAAAATGCACCGCCGCCATTTTCATAAGTCACATATGGAAATCGCCAAATATTACCCAGCCCTACTGCCGACCCAATCGCCGCTAAAATAAAGCCGGAACGTGCCGACCAATTTTCACGTTGTTCAGACATTTATTTTTTTCTCCTTGTCATTATTTTTAAAAATAATTTTTGATTAAAATCAATTATTTATAACGTTATGATTTATTTATAAATGATAAAGATAAACAAATCAGCAACAATATAGTTTGATTTAAGAGATAGAAAAAGTCAAGTAAATTAATTTAATTTATTAAAGATTTTTTTATCAGTCTATCTGTAAATTTAGACAACAAAACCCATAACAAACATTGTTATGGGTTTAAATCAATACAAAACAACGAGTTGTAATAATTACTTAATCAGTCCACGTTTGCTTTTTTGAATTGATTGAATTAATAAGGCAATTTTAGGCTCATCAGATAATAATTTATTCAATTCTATCAATGCTTCATCTTTAAGAAGCGATGAACGAAAAAGCAATTCGATAGGCTTTTATCAAGATTTTTGAATGGTTTGCGCAGACCAGCCCTTACGTCTCATACCCTCTTTATTAATGCCATGAGTCTGAGCAGGATTGCCTGATATGGTAACAAATGCCGCCACATCCTTCACAATAATACTACCACCACCAATCATACTATAATCATCGATATGACAAAACTGATGGATACCTGATTGACCACCAACTATAATATGATTGCCAATATGCGCATGACCTGCCACGCCCACATTGTTTGCCAAAATATTATAATCCCCCACCATACAGTCATGAGCGATATGCGTATTTACCATGAATAAATTATGGTTGCCAATTTTGGTTAAACCGCCACCATCTTTTGTTCCTCGGTGAAGCGTACAAGATTCACGAATACAGTTATAATCACCAATTTCTAAAAAAATGTCTCTTCACCTGCAAATTTCAAATCTTGTGGCACTTCACCAACACTGGCAAATTGATAAATTTCATTATGCTGACCAATGGTGGTGTTATCACCAACAATAACATGGCTTTTTAAAACTGTATGCGCGCCAATTTTAACATTTTTGCCAATAATACAGTATGCGCCAATTATTGCAGTATCATCAATCGCAGCAGTATCATCAATAATAGCGGTTGGATGGATGTTATTCATAGTAGAAGTTTGATTTTTCATAATTATACATCGGTTAATTTTTTGGCGAGCAATCATAATTTCGGCACTGCAAGCCAATACACCATCAACGTGAGCAGTACAACTAAATTTATAAATTTCACGTTTATTCATCAAGGTTTTAGCGCGCAAAACCAGCGTATCGCCTGTACTGACTAAGCGCTTAAACCGCACTTTATCCACGCCCGCAAACAAATATAAATAGCCATCTTTTGACGTTTGATTAGCGCTAATAAAAACCCAAAAATCCCTGCAAGCTGCGCCATCGCCTCCACCATCAAAAACCCCCGGCATAATTGGATTATCGGGAAAATGACCATTAAATAATTCTTCGTTAGCAGTGATGTTTTTTTATAACCCGTAATCCAGTTATCAGGTGAACATGCAGTTACCCTATCAATCAACATAAATGGATAACGATGAGGTAGATATAGTTTGATTTGGTCATATTTTTAAAGGCATAACCAAGCCACGTTCTGCTAATGCTTGGAGGTCTGATTCATTTAATAAATCATAATCAAGAGTAGAATTTGACATAAAATTTCCACGTTGTTTTTTTGTTCTACGATAAACAATTTAATAATATTGATAACTTTATTTATCGCCAGATTGACGAAATTTGACAGCCGCTCGACGCCATTTAGCAGAAGGCATAGCTGGAACACCCGACGAATAAGTCCCCGATTCTTTGATAGACCCAGTAACCATTGTCATACCCGTTAAAGTCACTCCATCAGCGATGGTTAGATGCCCTGCAATGCCAACTGCTCCACCAATGATACAGTTTTTTTGCCAATAATGGTGCTACCTGCAATGCCTGTTTTTGCAGCAATTGCCGTACCAGATTTAATGACAACATTATGGGCAATTTGCACCAAATTATCAATGATTACGTTCTTTTCAATAACGGTATCGCCCACCGCTCCTCTGTCAATACAAGTATTGGCACCAATGCGTACATTATCACCAATAACTACTTTGCCAAGCTGGGTAATTCTTTGCCACATCAGATCTTCTTTGCTGATATGTGGTGCAAACCCAAAACCTTCAGCGCCAATACTTGCCCCTGCATGAATACGAACATTTTGACCGATTTGACATTGATGGTGAATGTGTACGCCACTAGCAATAAAACAATTGTTACCAATGACTGCACCATCGTCAACCACTACATGATTTTCAATATGTACACCATCACCAATTACCACATCATCGCCAATAACACTATAAGCACCAATGGCGACATCACTGCCTAATTTAGCAGTTTTAGCGACAATCGCTGTCTGATGAATACCTATCTTTTTGTTAGGATACGCAAATAATGTACTAATACTAGCATAAGCCAAATACGCTGTCTGCAACAATCACAAAAAAATTGTTGGTATCTCTGGCAAATTATCTGCAAATTGTTGAGAAATCAGCACAATACCAGCCTTGGTTTTTTTGCTAAATCATTACTGTATTTTTGCACTGGATAAAAATGCAACGGAGTTATCATCAGCACTGGATAAATCTGCCACTTTATTAACCGATTTATCCAAGGATAACAAAAGATTGCTTGTTGATGACAGGCTGACAAAGTTCAATATTTTTGAATAAGTTTATCTAAGGTTATCATCAGAATACACTACCAATTTGGAATTGAACTTTTTCAGTTTCATCGTTTGCTTTGTCGTTTAGTGGTTGAGCATAGCTTAATGAAATTGGTCCGATTGGTGTATACCATGTTACACCCACGCCCGCACTGTAGCGAATCTCTTTATCTTGTTGAACATAGGTCAAATCATTAACATTAGTTAAACCCAAAATATCTACTGTTTGTTTATCTAATTTACTGGTGTCATAAACTTGACCTGCATCCACAAACAGCACAGGACGCACCTGATTTGCCCAATCGCCCTTAAATGGCACAGGTAAAAATCAATTCCATTCCACCCGTAACTAAAAGCATTGCCACCGATTTCTTCACCACGAACGGTTCTTCTGCTATTAGCTAGATAGATATAGCCTTGTGATTGTGGTCCCTAAAGTTGATGCCTCATAACCACGTACCGAACCATAACCACCTGCATAAAAGTTTTTCATAAAAAGGTAAATTATGACCGTAACCTAACTTCGTCCACCCACGCAGCACCGTACCCTTCCACATTGGAAAATAAATATTGCCACGATACACCGCCTTTTGATAGGTTTGGTCGCCAAAACCCAATGTTAAGTCCAAATTATGACTCATGCCCTTGGTTGGAAAAACTGGTTTATCCAAACTTGAATAACTCCAACCCAACATCCCGCCATAAATCATATATTTATTGGAAAAAGACGCATCCGCACCATTAATGTTTGCTGTGCCACCATCACTCAACAATTGCTTAATGTTTGCAATGCCCATATAAGGGCCACCACGCACTTTGGTGCCATCCAAGGTAAAACCGCCACTTAAACGTTGATGTTCATTAATTGGGTAGCCATACGCCAAAGATACACCATAAGAATCCAGTACATAGTTACTAATATTACTATTATCGTATTTGGTTTTTCGATAGTAAGCATTAAGACTTTGTGACACTCCATTAATAGTAAAGAATGGGTCAGTCAAACCCTAGACTATAACTATCGCGAGTTTCTGAACGTGAAAATGATGCGGTTACTTTGTTACCCGTTCCCATAAAGTTGTTTTGTGATAGGTCTGCTTGGAACGTAATACCACCACTTTGTGAATAACCTGCTGCAATGGTTGATGAACCTGATGGCTGCTCTTCAACCATATAATTCACATCCACTTGGTCAGGACTATTGGGTACAGGCTTAACATCAACTTTAACATCCTTAAAAAGCCAGTACGCATTAAACGCACGCGCGATAATTGAATTTTTTTGGTTGGATGCCAATGCGCCTTCTAGCTGTCTCATTTCACGACGAAGCACTTCATCTTTGGTTTTTAGGTTGCCTGTAAAATTAATGCGACGTACATATACAGGGCGTACTGGGTCAATGTAATAATCAATATCTACTGTGTGCGTTTGGTCGTCAATGCGGCTAATTGGGCGGATTTGGGCGTAATAATAGCCATCATCCCCAAATTTAGAAATGATATCATTGGTGGTTTTGGTCAAGGTCTTTTTGCGAATAAATCGCCCCTTGTTTAAATTTCACCATGTTTTGCAATTCTTCAGTCTTATAGGTAGGATTGCCTAAAAAAACTGAATTTTGCCAAATTTATATTGCTCACCTTCATTGATACTAACTTCAATAAAAAAACTTTTTGCTTCGCTTCATCAATATTTAGTATTGCCTGACCAACATCTACACGCACAAAACCTGCATTTAAATATTTGGCTTTGATGTTTTTCAACGCTGGCGTTTAATTTTTTTCTTGAGTATAGCGATTTGCCCTTGATAAAGGATTGATGGTTTTATCTTTTAATGCCAATTCTTCTTTAAGTGATTTGCTGCTAAAGTACTGATTACCAATAATATTAATATCTACTACTTTGGCGGGTTTTTCCTTCTATAAATTTTTAAATCCAATTTAACGCGGTTACCGTCCAACTCAGTTTGCTTAACCTCAATATCACTATTATAATAGCCTTGAGAAATATACTGGTTTTTCAAGCTCGCTTTCTAACGCCTGAATTGTGGATTGTTTAAGCACATTACCCACTGCAAGACCTGTACTTTTTTTAAACCCTGCTCAAGTCCATCTTTAGGGATGAGTTTATTGCCCTCAAATTTTAACTCAGCAATGACGGGGCGTTCGGTTACATAAAAAGTTAATTTTTCTCCTTGTACATCTGCTTGAATGTTGGAAAATTGTTCAGTATCGTATAAAGCTCGGATGCTATTTGCTAATGCCTCATCGCTAACCATCTGTCCTTCGGTGATTGGCAAAGCGACTTTTTAGACTTTCAGGAGTTACTCGTTTTAATCCAGAAAACGCAATTTCTTCAGCAACAAAAGATTCTGCTGAAGCTGTAGTCGCCATCACTAGAAGCACTGATGAAGTGATTGATTTTTGTATAAAATTGCTAAACTTAGAATAACGCATATATTTTTTCCGTTATGTGAATACAATACTGATTGCAGTAAATTAAGCTAAAAAGGTCAATTTGGCAAGCATAAATCAGGTTTTTTTACTAAATTTTTCATAAAATAATCAGATTATCAATGGGTTAGCCAAAAATTCGTAGTATATCATTACCAATTGCTAAAATCATGAAACACAAAAAGCAAGGTAAAACCAACACGAAAACCGGTCATTTGCACTTTTTTTCTGACATTGATTTTTCTAAAAATCAGCTCGTAAGTGTAAAATACCAAATGCCCACCATCAAGCACAGGAATTGGCAGCAAATTTAACACCGCCAAGCTTAAACTAATCAGAGCCATAGTTGATAATACTTGTTGCCAGCCCATCTCAAAACTGTCCTTTGAGACTTCAGCAATTGTAATTGGTCCTGATAGATTATCCAGACCAATCATGCCCATTATCATTTTTACTCATGGATGATAACGTCATTACGGCTAGCTCATAGGTTTTGACAAATGATTTTTTTGTATCGCCTCAATTGGTGTATAGGAAATTTTACTGATGAATTCTTCAGGAACTTTAACATCTTTTTGGCGGTTTGATGCTAGCACCAATCTGTCCTATGCGCTGACCATTTTTCTTTGGTAGCTCGTGGCATGACTTTAATATCTTGAGCAACCTCATTTCTTAGAACTGAAAAAAAGTTAAAAAGCACTTCGGGATTTTTTTACGCACGATAGTAGTAACATCAAACCAGTCATCAACTTTTTACCATTGATATGAGTAATTATATCCCCTGACTTTAAACCCATCAAAGCACCCGCTCCATCAGGTGAAAGTGTATCAATGATAGGCAAAATATAAGGTCGGTATGGCAACGCCCCTAAGGCGGTTAAGGGTCAAACCCTTTTGCTCGCCTTGCATAAAATTAGCAACTGCGATTTGAGTGGTTTTTGATTGATTATCTGCGGTTGTGGTCAGCTCAATCACTCCTGACTCACCCATACGATTCGCCAGTTTATAATTAATATCATTCCATGTTTCTACCATTTGCCCATCAATTGCAACAATTTTATCGCCAATTTGTAAACCAGATTTTTGCAACCGGTGAATCAGCAATAATACGTCCAATTTTTGGTGTTTAATTGCTCACTTGGCTGTAAAAAAAGCACAAAAAAATAACAAAATAGTGATGATAAAATTCATCATAGGACCTGCCACCACAATGGCAATTTTTTTAGTGGATGCTGGTTATTAAATGCTAAATGTTTTTTTCATCATCAGCTACTTCACCCTCTCGCTCATCCAACATTTTGACATAGCCGCCCAAAGGAATCAGACCAATGTGATATTCTATGCCTGTTTTTTTGCTCGTCCAGCCAATAAGTTTTGAGCCAAAACCGATTGAATAAGTCAAAAACCTTGACTCCACAAAGCCGCGCTACGATATAATGACCCCCACTCATGCAAAAGCAATTAAAGGGGTTAAGACAAAAAGCGCCGCTAAAAAAACATCAAAATCGCTGTCATCATTGTCTGCCTATTATCCTATTTTTATTTTGCTGTTTATGATGGCTTCACCAGTCAAACGAGCATGCTTATCAAAAAGCCAAAATATCATCCAAATCATTAAAAGTTTGGCATAGAGACGATGATAATGTTTGATGATTAAGCGATGCTTCCACAACATCAGCAATGTCTGTCAAAGCAATTTTTTTCTTGTAAAAACGCTGATACTGCCACTTCATTGACTGCATTTAAGACAATACAAGCTCCATTACCTGTTTTTTTATTGCCTCACGTGCCAGCACTAAACACTTAAAATTTTTTTGAACATTAGGGGCGATAAATTCCAATTGTGCCATATCAAATAAATTCAGTGGTATAACACCGCTTTGAATACGCTTAGGGTAAGCCAAAGCATGAGCAATGGGTGTCTTCATATCAGGCGTGCCACACTGTGCCAACAGTGAACCATCAATATATTCAACCAAGGAATGTATGATGCTTTGAGGATGAATAGCAATATCAATCTTACTTTCATTTAGATTAAATAAATGACAAGCTTCTATCAGCTCAAGCCCTTTATTCATCATAGTAGAGCTATCAATAGAAATTTTTTTGCCCCATAGACCAATTGGGGTGTTTAACCGCCTGAGCAACGGTTGCTGTTTGCATTTGCTCATAGCTTTTTGTACAAAAAAACTACCGCCGCTTGCCGTTAGCCACAATTTTTTTATACCCAAATCAAGATTATGAATGTGCGTATTATTTTTCTTGAACGGTTCTGGGCAAACATTGAAAAATGGCATTATGTTCGCTATCTATGGGTAAAATAGTTGCGTTTGATTGTTTGGCGGTTTGCATCATTAAATCGCCCGCCATTACAAAGGCTTTCTTTGTTGGCAAGTAAAACTGTTTTTTTCCAGCCTTAATTGCAGAAAATGTGGAAATCAGTCCTGCTGCACCAATGATTGCCGCAACAACTTTATCCACCTTTTTATCACAAGCGATGGCACAAAGCCCTTCTTGTCCTGAAACCACGGTTGTATCAATTTTAGCAACTGCCAGTTGCTTAGCAAAATCTGTTTTGTCTTTATCTGCCACACAAACCATTTGTGGGCGAAATTCTTGGCATAATTCAAACAGTTTTTGGGTTTGACTAAATCCTGACAAAGCAAATATTTGATATTTATCTGCATGTAATCTTATCAAATCTAGTGTACTTGCACCAATTGAACCTGTTGCTCCTAGCAGACTAATATTTTTGCTTTACCATAAGAATTATTTATCACAATAAAAATACATCATTTTAGCATAAAAAGTATAAAAAAACTAAATATCGATTCATCGCATAAAATTACATATATTTACTTATTTTTTTACTAATTTAACAAATATATTATTAAATTGCATAATTATGTTGCTTTTTTTATATTTTTATATTAGTATTAATGGGAATGATAATCGATAGTTAGTTGATTATCATGATTTTTATATTTGTTTTTGATAGGAATGAAATCATGAATCACCTTAAAATGAGTTTATTGGCTATTTCTTGTGCAGCAATTTTAACAGGCTGTTCAAGCTCTGATGATACGCCAGCCGCCCCAACCAAGATGGTACAACCGGGTACGCAAAATTCGGGTAATGCTGGAACAAATAACAATTCAAATTCAAATAGCAGTCAAAAATTCGTCCACTGAGCAAAACCAAACAGCCTGAAACCAAAACAGCCTGAAACCAAACAGCCTGAAACCAAACAGCCTGAAACCAAACAGCCTGAAACCAAACAGCCTGAAACCAAACAGCCTGAAACCAAACAGCCTGAAACCTCAGAAGAGAATAAGGACACAGCCTTTGGTGGTGATAGCAAAAGTCATGACCAAAACTGTAGATGGCGGTGTTGTTACAGCTAAAAAGGGTGAATATAGCGGTTTGAAATACGGTGCGCTTGAAACTCCCTAAATCATCAAGCAAAGATGTTGTGATATTAGAAGGCGTTGAAATCAATACCAAAACAATCACAGAAGGCGGATTTACAGCACGTGAAACAAGCGAAAATGGTGGCGGACAAGGTGCGGCACAATTAGCCGTTCACAGTGGTAATTTATTAGCTGATGTACGTTATGGCGGCGTGGCTGATGTTACCAATACGCATTTCCAAAAACGACACCAAACAAGGCATTTTTTTGTACAAGGCAATCCTTCAACACAAGATGTTGTTGCTGCCCAAAAAGGTGAAGCAACCTATGAAGGTTACGGTCTGCACTTTAAAGACGGCAACCCCTTTAGAATAGATTCATTTGATTATGTTGACCCATCCAACAGTGCAAGTAAATTTGACAACACCTATTTGGGTGCAGTAGCCACTAAAGTTTCCGCCAAAGTAAACTTTGATAAGAAAACCATCGGTGTCAATATCAACCGCTTCAGCGACAAAAACCCTAAAATGGCAATGACGAGGAAAACCGTTTGGGCGGTAAAGACGGGGTATTGAAAGCCAATGCCCGCGATATGGAAAACCTGTCCTTCAACGGTAAGCTGACCGGCAACACTTTTGCCGACGATGCGGGTAACCTGCATGGCGGCTTCTACGGCGCAACTGCCGACCAACTTGCCGGTATGTATAAAGCCAATCAAGAAGTGGAAACGCGCGGCGTATTCGGTGCGAAACGCCAAGATGAAAAAGCAGCTACCACAGAACCTGCAACACCTGTACAGCCCACACAACCTGCTGAAAAACCAAAAACCGATACAACTAATAACACCAAGCCAATTTCTGTAACACCAACATTGTCCAAAAGGTGCTTTAGGGCAACAAAACTTTGTAGCTAATGATGCAAATATTACAACATTAGTCATCAATGGAACAAGTATTGATTTATCCATTGCTAAAAATCCAGTTAAGTCTGGATATAGTACCAGCGAAGAGTTCTTGACTGACAGAAAATCTGGCTTTATTATTGATCCTAAAGAAGATACAGCCACTGTTACTAAATCTACAGGACTTTCAAATGTTGTATATGGTCTTGCTCAATTAAAAAGATGGTAGTTATACCACTTATGTACAGGGTAAACTGGCTGATACAATTCCTTCTGGCAAAAGCCACCTATAAAGGTACAACATTTACACTTATCAATCTTAATGATGTAAGCAAAGATAATTGGCTAACTACCCGCAGTGGCAAGGTTGGTACATTTACTGCTGATGTTGATTTCTCCAATAAAACATTGACAGGTGCTATTGATACCAATGATAACTACGGTGTAGCAGTACAAAAAAATTTAGTGGCACAATTAACGGTAGCAACTTCACTGGAACATGGGATAAAAGCTGATTCAGGTAGCTTATCAGGTGGCTTCTATGGTGCAACAGCGGATGAAATGGCTGGTCAATTTGACTATGCTGGCAAAGACCGTTTTGATACAGCCAATAAAGCCTTCGGCGTATTCGGTGGTAAAAAACAATAATCTTTTTATCATAACCCACAAAACCGCTCAATTTTTGGGCGGTTTTTAGTTAAAATAAACTTTTGGTTATATTTTTGATTTTACAAAAAAATTTTTAAGTTTTGTTTTTATCAACCATGATAAAAATTAATTGTCATTAACATCATGATATACTATAACAACATTAAAAATCCTTAGAAAATCCTAACGATATAAATTTTAAAGATGGGTTTTCAACCATTGATTAAGGAAATTCTGATGAAAAACCTTCTGCTCCTCTCCCTGATTTCCCTGTCCGCCGCACACGCCGAAGGCGTCCCACCCGAACCCAAAACCTATCCGACGCCCGAATTGCAGGTCAACACGGCAGAGCCTGAAAAAAACCCGAAGAACCCGTCAATCCGCCCGCAGCTGAAACGTCGTCTGAAAAAAGTCGTCAACGTCAACGCCGAAACCCTGCTCGCCAATCCAGATCTGCTCGCCCGCGCCATGTATTCCGCCGTCGTTGCTCGTAATATCGCAGGCATCAAAGTGGTTTTGCCGATTTACGAACAGTGGCCGCAACACGATAAAAACATGGCACTTTACGCCCGCGGACTCGTCGCCCAAACGGAAGGCAACATAAAAGAGGCCATCGGACACTACCGCAAATTTATCGCCGAAACCCCCAATGCCCCCGTCGTCCGCTGGCAGCTTGCCACCGCCCTGTTTGAAGACAAGCAGAACGAAGCCGCTGCCGACCAGTTCAACAAACTCAAAACCGAAAAAGACCTGCCCGAGGTGCTTATCAAAGGCATCGAAGCCTACCGCAAAGCCCTGCGCGAACGCGATTCGTGGAAATTCAACGCAGGGCCTCAGCATCACCCGCGAGCAGAATATCAACCAAGCCCCCAGCCGCCGAACCTACGGCAACTGGACTTTCCCCGAACCCATCAATGCCACAGCAATCAACTACCAGCTCGGTGCAGAGAAAAAAATGGTCGCTACCCAAAGGCTGGTATGCCACAGCCGGTGCGGACACATACGGTAAAAATCTACCCTCAGCACACCAATTTCAACGACGTAACTGCCCGTTTTTCCGCAGGCATGGGCTATGCCGACCAAAGAAGCGACGTCGGACTGACCCCGTTCCACGAACGCCGCTTTTACGGCAACGACCCCTATGCCTATACCAGTGGCGCACGCCTGCATTTCAACCACTGGTGGCAGCCCAAGCTGCAAACCCTCAGTGCTTTTGGAAATGGGTCGTCTGAAAAACAGCCGCCGAGCTCGTTCCGACAATACAAGCCGTCTCTTGAGCAATTCCGTCGTTTATTACAAAAACGCCCGCCAATACTGGGTCGGCGGTTTCGACATCTATCAGGAACGCAATAAAGAAGACAAAACCGACAGCTTCGACCGATACAGCATCCGCACCGCATGGGGACAAGAATGGGACAAGGGGTTATCAACTACGCTCAGATTAAGTGCCGCCCAACGCCACTACCAAACCCCAAGTTTTTTTAGCAATCAAGAAAAACGCCACGACAAAGAAATGGATGCCTCACTTTCTATATGGCATAGAGCCATTCATTTTTAAAGGCATTACCCCCGCCTGACCGTCGCCCACCACAAAACATGGAGCAACGATAAGTTCTACGAATACGGCAAAACTAGAATGTTTGTTGAATTTAGTAAAAACATTTTAAAATGGATAATCGTCAAAAAGCCAATCTAAAATAGATTGGCTTATTTTTATTTGATAGCGTTGTTTAGTGGTGAAAAATTTTTCCAATACAGGCAGTACACCCCAAGAAGTCAAAACCCATACCCCGAACGCAAAAATTGGTGTTGCTGATAACAATGAATCAATACGATCCAATACACCACCATGACCAGGTAAAATTGAACCTGAATCTTTCATGCCTGCACGACGTTTTAACATGGATTCAAATAAATCACCAAGCACACTTGATAATGTAGTAACGCCTGCTAAGATTAAAAATGCCAAAAGCGCTATACCGCTTGGTAAAAAATAATATCCCACAAAAAAACGCTACAATGCTTGATGTTAAAAGTCCACCAATCAAGCCTTCTATGCTTTTTATTGGGTGATACATTAGAGCCAGTTTTTCTTTTTGCCTAATTTTCGTCCCACAAAATAAGCGCCGCTATCAGCGCACCATACCAATAAAAAAACACATACATTAACCACCAAGGCGATAATTTCCACAAACTATACATTGAAGTGATTGCAGAAGTTAAAATCACCACACCCATCAAAAACAGTCGTTTGCCATACCATTTTTCTTGACTAGGATATACCATCACCCAGCGTACTGCCTGCATCCAGATAACTACCGATACCGCCCACCATACAAGCCACGTTTGCGGCAGGGCAACACTCACCAAAGTAACCACCGTTACTAAGAGAATAAATCGAGCAGGATATTGCAATTTTGGCATAAGCTTTGTCCACTCATGCGATGCAATCACAACCCCAAGTGTTAATAACGGCAAAAAGATTGGTAAACGACTGACAAACATTGCTGTGCCAACGATTGCCACCAGTACGATAGCGGTTTTAATACGTTGCCACATTATACCACTCCCTTGTTATCATCATTCATGCTATTTTTTTGGGCTGTCTTTTCTTCCAAAAATCTGTTCACTAGTTTTACCAAATCGTCTTTCAATTTTAGCAAACCTGTGTATCATAGATTCAAGTTCATCCACACCAAACTCAGGCCATAACGTTGGAGTGAAAAAAAGTTCAGCGTAAGCAGACTGCCAAAGCAAAAAATTAGAAATCCGAAAATCTCCACCCGTTCTTATCAGCATATCCACTGCTGGCAAATCACCCAATTCTACATTTTCGCCAACCATATTAGTATCAATATCATCAACAGATATTGTGCCATCGGCAACTTTTTGAGCGATTTTTGCACGCAAACGTTATATCATCTTTTTCCACCATAACTAACAGCAATCGCTAAAGTCATGGTGGTAAAATTGGCAGTTTTAGCTTCTATATCTGCCATTTTTTTCTTGCAAACTTCTATCCAGTAAACTTCTATCGCCAATAAACCGTAATCGGATTTTATATTTGGTCATACGTGATAATTGTTCTTGAATGGTTTCTGCTAGCAGCTTCATCAGTAAATCTACCTCGTTTTTTTGGTCGTGACCAATTTTCTGATGAAAAATGCAAAAACTGTCAGTACTTGCACACCATTTTTTTAGCACAATACTCCACGATTGGATTGAGAGCGTCTTTACCTGCCAAATGACCAGCCCCCATTGGCAAAATGATTGGCTTTTTCCATAGCGATTATTGCCATCCATAATAATGGCAATGTGTTTTTGGCATGGTCGCCACCATAACTGGTTTTGCTAAAGTGTGGTCTGTGGAATTAAACGTATTTGGCATAATAAAACTTAAAAAAAGTAAGAAATTTACTAAAAAAATAACGCCGACAATCCACCTACTTACGATTATCGGCGTTTTTTTATTATACAACCAACAACTCAGCTTCTTTTTTCTCAAGACGCGAATCAATCGTTTGAATAAATTTATCCGTCATTTTTTTGAATATCATCTGAGGCACGGCGTTCATCATCTTCAGAAATTTCTTTTTCTTTGATCAGATTTTTTTGATTTCGTGTAGCATATCACGACGAATATTTCGCACGGAGATTCTGGTGTTTTTTCAGCATCTGAACGTGCCAATTTTTTGCATATCGCGGCGAGTTTCCTCAGTTAATGCAGGCATGGGAACACGGATAACATCGGCAGTCATTGGGTTTAGTCCCAAATCCGCTTCACGAATTGCCTTATCAACTGCCTGTACCATAGAACGGTCAAAATGGTTGAACCAAAAAGAGTGCGACTGTCTTCTACGTTAATGCTGGCTACCTGATTGAGCGGCATTTCTGAACCATAATAACTAACCATCACTGATGATAAAAATACCGGGATGAGCGCGCCCAGTGCGTAATTTAGCAAAAAGACGCCTCTAAAGCTTCAATTGCCTTACTCATTCGAGATTCGCCATTTTTTTAATGTCATTAATCATAAAGTTATTTCCTTTGGAATGATTTTTGGTTAATTGAATCTATCAAATCATCTTAATGATAAACTCGTGTACCTTCTTTTTTTCACCCATAACCACATTAAGCAGCGCATTGGGTTTATTCATATTAAACACTTGTAGCGGCACATTGTGTTCACGGCACAAAGCGATAGCAGTTAAATCCATCACGCCAAGTTTACGTTCAAGCACTTCATCAAATGACAAACTGTCATATTTGACTGCATCAGCATGAACGCTTGGGTCTTTATCATACACACCATCAACTTTAGTAGCTTTTTAGAATTAAGCCTGCTTCAATCTCAATTCCACGCAGACATGCTGCCGTATCAGTGGTAAAAAAATGGATTACCTGTTCCTGCTACAAAAATACATACTTCGCCATTACTTAAATGACGAATAGCATCGCGGCTAGAATACGGCTCGCCAACCGTTGCAATTGATAAGGCTGACATCAGACGTGTTTTTGATATTACGGCGAACTAATGCATCACGCATGGCAAGACCATTCATCACGGTTGCCAGCATTCCCATTTGGTCGCCAGTAACACGACCAACCAACCCTTCTTTTTGTAGGGTACTACCGCGATATAAATTACCACCGCCAACTACAATCCCCACCTGCACACCAAGACCTCGCAGATGAGCAATTGATAAACTCATCTGGTCTAAAATACCGGCATCAATCCCCATATCACGACCGCCCGCCAAGGCCCTCACCAGAAAGTTTCAACAAAATCCGAGAAAAATGTGGATTTTTTTATCCGTCATATCATACCCCACTTTTTTTAAATAAATTATCCAATTTTAACACATTTTTTTAAGATTCATAACAAAAACCCACCTAAAAAGATGGGTTTTTTATTAATAAGGGTAGATTAGAATTTATATTCTAAACCTGCACCAATACCATAAGAATTTTTGGTCTTTAGCACCTGTTGATTTTTTTCTTTTAGATAACCACTATAAATGTGACCTGTGGTATTTTTGGTTAAAGCCGTATTTACCGCCCAATACTAAACGCTGTCTTTCAGCATCTTTTACACCTTCGTAGTTATCTACAAAATCCAACTGGCCATAGGCAGTCCATGGAGTTTGAGCCACTTTTATAGCTGCCTGAAACAGTCAGAGCATTTTTCTTTTTTTGCTGTTAGCAGTTTGTTTTTAGGTCAGTAATTTGATATTGAGCTGCAGCAGTGATGGCTGGATTAAATGCGTAAGCAGCACTTACACGAATTGCATTATCAAAAAGCAGCACGGTTGGTATAGTTACCAGTGTTTTTGCCTGCTTGCAAATAGCTTACGCCCGCTTTTAGTGGCATGTTGCTTGGTTCATATTTAGCAGCTACGCCCCATGCGTCGCGACCAAAGCTTTCTTCTCTGCTAGCAGTTTCCTTATTGGTTTCATCTAGGACATACATACCCATCAATTGAACGCCATTATACTCTGGTGAAAAAAATAGGCAAAAAGCATTATTAGCACGATCACCGTCAACAGAAGCTAATACACTATCACCGCCGACTGGGTTTCCAGTAGTTACATTAGCGTAGTTTACATAGTCATCAATTGCAGTCAAACGACCAGCAACCAATGTACCAAGTTTTTTTGTTAGCAAGACCTGAGATAGGTGTCACGCGCGGTAAAACTTGGCTTATTACTAGTATCAACTTCTAAACGGTATTCCAATTGATAAACCACGTCCGTATTGGCAGTTAGGGCTTCAGAACCTTTTACACCGATACGAGAAGCGTTAGAATTTAACTTTGTACGAGTCTCTGTGTCTGCAGCTTTTAGCCGCATCATTACCATCTTTAACATCTAAGGTTAAATATGCTTTACCATAAACAGTTGGGGCAGCGTGTGCAGCAGTGATGAGACAAAGCAGCAATGGCTGACGCTAAAAGTAGTTTTTTTCATGGGTATTTCTCCACTGACATTTTTAGTGATGGGGCTGCTTAAAACGCTTGCACCCACATGATAATCATCAATAATGATGTTATCATGGTTTTTTTCAATTTAGGCATTAGTAGGAAAATCCTTTAACTTCATGCCTTGTGTATAGAATACCAACTTTGACACATTTTGCAACACCTTTTTATCTGAAAATTTGCAACTTTTTTTCTTGATTTTTATTTTTTTATATATTATTCAATAACTTAAAAAAATACAAAAATATTCAAAAATTTTTTTAGATAAATCATTGATTGTATTACAATTGATTAATTTTTTTAGACTAATTTTTAGTTTTAACTATATACATTTATTGAAAAAAATCTTTTAGCAAAAAGTTAGAATGAGAATTGTTTATAAATCACTTTATGATTTATTATTTATAATCTTTTTATCTTTAATTGGAAAAAAAGCTGATGAATGCTGATTTAAAAAAACACTGATGATTTGGATTATATTACCAAATCTGCTAAAGCCAAAACTGATATCCAGCATATTTATGAGTTTTTAGGCTGCCAAACTTCACAAAAATGGTTAGATATTGCCAAAAATCATTTGCCACTGCTTCTGCAAGACCACGCCAATTGTGAAAAAAAGGCAGCAGGAACGGCAATGAACTTGATTTTTTTCGTTATGAATTTTTATCGTGATTTACAAGAAAAAAACTTTCACAGTTAGTACGCGAAGAAATGTTGCATTACGAACAAGTTATGAAATTAATGAAAGAGCGAAACATTGAATGGTTTCATCTTCCAGCAGGTCGCTATGCTAAAGGTTTATTAAAAACACAAACGTACATTTGAACCTGCTGGCATGATTGATATACTCATCATTGGAGCATTTATTGAGGCGCGTTCTTGTGAGCGGTTTTCAGCTCTAGCAGACGTAATAGCTGATGAAAAAAATTATCCAAATATTATAAATATCTTTTAAAAATCTGAAAGCCGTCATTATGAAGATTATCTTTCACTTGCTCAATCAATTAGCGAAGATGACATCGGTTCACGCGTGGCATTTTTTTCGTGAAGTAGAAAGAGAATTGATTGACAGTCCTGATGATGAGCTGCGTTTTTCATAGTGGCGTGCCAACTTTTGAGCACTACAGTTATTAATAATATTAAATAATTTATGGTTTTTTTATTAAATTTTATCAATTAAAAAAATTTCAATATTTTTGCTTTGAAAAAGTAAAAATTAACCTCATATAATGGTAATGAACTTTTCGTAAAAGGATAAATTATGGCTTTTTAAAGATATGATTGGTCAGCGTGTACCAAATGTAACGTTTCCAACTCGTCAAGGTGACAGCTGGGTAAATGTAAGCACTGATGAATTATTTAATGGTAAAAAAGTAGTGCTGTTTTCGTTGCCAGGAGCTTTTACACCAACCTGCTCATCAACACACCTGCCTCGTTATAACGAACTGGCTTCTGAGTTTAAAAACTGGGTGTGGATGAAATTATTTGTGTGTCAGTGAATGATACTTTTGTGATGAACGCATGGAAAGCTAACCAAGAGTGCGACAATATTACTGTCATTCCTGATGGTAATGGCGAATTTACTGAGGGTATGGGGCGACTTGTAGGAAAAGAAAACCTTGGCTTTGGAAAGCGTTCTTGGCGTTATTCTATGCTAGTTGAAGATGGCGTAATCACCAAAATCTTTGACGAACCCGAAAAAGACGGCGACCCCTTTGAAGTATCCGATGCAGATACTATGATAAAACACCTAAAAGCCTGACTGGCAAGATAAACCATCTGTAGCAATTTTTACCAAACCAGGTTGTCCTTTTTGCATTAAAGCCAAAAACTGCTTGATGAAAAGGGTTTAAGCTATGAAGAGATTGTTTTTAGGGCGTGATGCTAGCATGACGGGTGTACGTGCAATCACAGGTCGTGAAACAGTGCCACAGGTGTTTATTGGCGGTCAGCATATTGGCGGTAGCGATGACTTAGAAGTATTTTTTTGCTGGCTGACTTTAAAGTATAAACTTAAAAAGTATAAACTTAAAAAGATGGTTTTACGCCATCTTTTTATTTTTATCGTGTAATATTTTTCTTTAAGATTTTTTTGAAAAAAACTTTAATATTATCAAATCCTTGTTCCATTAAATATAAAGCTTGCAATTTACTCATCACGCCTTTTGTGCAATACAATAGATAAGTTTTTGAGCCATCTAGCGTATTAAAACTACTGGTTAATTTATAAAAGGCATAGTAGCCACCTGAGCATTTTCAATCACCAAAGGTTTATCATCAATTTCATCAGGGCTTCGGATGTCTAAAAATTACGTCATTTTTCACCAATTTGAGACGTGATTTGGATGTTTTTGGTTGGTTGTTTGCTGCTGGATTTGGCGAATATCAATACACAAAGCAGTCTCAATAGCTGTTTGTAATATATTAAAAATCAAAGTTTTCCTCACACGCAACCAGTTTATGCTCCGCTGCTTTTTACTGTTGGGCTTTTTAGAAATTACACCACAAAATTCAGGCATGGATTTAGCGATATCCGCCGTACCAATCTTTTTTTAGCCATTTTAATAATTTCTTCTTTATCGTTAGTGATTAAGGGTCGTAAAATCAGTGTATCGGATGCTTTGTCGATCATTTGCAAATTAGCAAGGGTTTGACTTGACACCTGCCCCATAGCTTCACCTGTAACCAATGCATTGATTTTATATTGTTTTTGCCAAACGACTTGCGGCACGCACCATCATGCGTTTTAGCACCACACCCATATAACCATCATCAATTTTTTTGTAAAATTTCAGCAACCACAGGCTCAAAAATTCACAGTGATGAATTTAACTTTATGAACTGGGCTGTATTTACGCCAAAGCTCATACGCGGTTTGTTTAGTACCAATTTCGTGAGTCTTGCCACCCAAATTAAAAAAATACATAATGCACACGACTGCCGCGTCTGATAAAGTTAAAACTAGCAACCGCTGAATCAAATCCTCCAGAAATTAATGACAACACATCCTCTTGGGTGCTTACTGGAAACCCGCCCAACCCATCAAAACGAGCTTTTTGTTAATAGCAATTTATCATCTTCAATTTCAAGATTCACAGTAACATCAGGGTTTTTCTAACCGCACCTTAGCACTAGCCACCCTTTGGTTTAAGCCGCCACCAACATATCGCATCACATCCATGGAATTAAAATCATGACGACCACGACGTTTGACGCGCACACAAAAGGTTTTATCCACAATTTCATCAGCAACTTGCGCCAATGTTTTTCAAAAATATCGTGCAAATTTACATAGGTCATTTCTTCAACTTCTAAAAAAATGATGAATGCCTGGAATACATTGCAGTCGTTCAATTAGATAAGGTTTTTTTGTCTGGTCTTTACTGCGCACCACAATTTTTATCCCAAAGACGCACAACTGTAACCGTTGAATCAACTGCTCTTAGGTTGTCTCTAATGGTGTTCGCTAAAACTTTGATAAAGCGTTTACGAACGCTATCACTTTTTCATGATAATTTCAGGGAAAAGTTTGATTATAAATTTCATAATTTTAGATTTTTAGTTAAAAATCGGCTATCATATCACTATTGAAATTAGGCGACAATAGTCCTAATATTTGTGGAGATTTTTAGTATCGCTTTTTACCTAAAAAAATAACGTAAAATAGTCTAATTTTTTAAATTACAAACACATAAAATGACCGTTCAAACTTATACCCTGAAGCTCGCCCCTACTCCAAAAAGCAGTGCAAGGCGAAAAGCTGCGTGGACATGACAAAGTCGCTCGCATTCCCATCAAAGTAATTCCTACAATTGAAACTCCAAAAACCTGACTGGATTCGAGTCAAATTATCAAGCCCCTGCTGAGGTTGAGCGTATTAAACAAACTCTACGTAAGCAAAAACTGCATACAGTTTGTGAAGAAGCTGCTTGTCCAAACCTACCTCAATGTTTTTGGTGATGGTACAGCAACTTTTATGATTATGGGGGATATTTGCACGCGTCGTTGCCCATTTTGTGATGTCGCACACGGCAGACCCAATCCATTAGATAAAGATGAACCTCGCCATACCGCTGAAACAATTTTTAGGTATGGGATTAAAATATGCAGTCATCACATCAGTGGATAGAGATGATTTAAAAAGATGGCGGGGCTGGACATTTTGCCGATGTAATTAAAGAATCTCGTGCATTAAGTCCAAATTGTTTGATTGAAATTTTAGTGCCAGATTTTTCGTGGGCGGGATAAATTAGCGTTAGAAATTTTAACCCAAACCGCTCCTGATGTTTTTTTAATCACAACATTGAAACCGTGCCTCGTTTATATAAAAGCCTTTCGTCCTGGTGCTGATTATGCCCATTCTTTAAAACTGTTAAAAGATTACAAGGCTCTGCGTCCTGATATTGCCACCAAATGCGGTTTTATGGTTGGATTAGGTGAAACTGAAGAAGAAGTTTATGCTCTACTTGATGATTTAAAAAGCTCATGATGTTGACATCGTAACCATTGGTCAGTATCTTGCCCCAAGTAAAAAGCCATGCCCCAGTAGAACGTTATGTTCACCCTGATGAATTTGAACGTTATATGGATTATGGTAAAAAAATTGGCTTTTTAGTATTTGGGCAGGTCCTATGGTTCGTTCCAGTTACTTTGCCGACCGTCAGTTTTTATGGCGAACCTTGTCCACCACCTGTCAGAAGCAGTAAAGCACTCGCCAAAGAAGGTAAATTGGGCTGTTAGTTGTGGGCGTTATTTTATCCGCCAATGGCATTCACCGTTTACACCATACATTTTTTATCCCAAAAGATAAAATTAGGGCAAGCTTGCTTATTATTCATGGCATGAGCGAACACAGTGGACGCTATCAAAAGTTTGCGCAGTTTTTAGCAGATAATGGCATTTTAGTGCTGACTTATGACCAACTTGGGCATGGAAAGACTGTCAAAGATAAATATGAATTAGGGTTTTTTGATGAAAAACACCCTGTTCAAGCGCTGTGTAAAGACGTGATTGTTTGCGCTGATGCCTTAAAGCAAAAATCTAAAGAACTGACAAATAAAAACATTCCCCATTTTATTATGGGGCATTCCATGGGGTCATTTATTGCCCGAACGGTCTTGACTCATCACGCTGGCAGCTTTGATGGTGCAATATTAATGGGAACGGCTCATGGTTTTGGCTTTTTTAATCAAATAAGTTTAAAAAGTTTGGGCATGTTAAACTTTTTAAATGCCAAACAGCCTAACATTTACTTTGCCAATCTTTTAAACCAATATTTGCTCAATCAAATTCGCTCATCAATTTGGGCTTCACCATTTGCGTGGCTATCTGAAAACGGTGATAATATCAAAACCTTTGAAGCTGACCCTTTATGTGGTTTTGTATTTACTAATAATGGTTTTTTAGCTTTACAAAAATTGCTTTGGCACGCATGTAAGCCCAGTTGGCATGCTTTTATGCCAAATAACTATCCACTGCTTTTTGTAAGTGGCAAAGATGACCCAGTTGGGCGTATGGGTCAGGATATCTATAGTTTGGTTGATGAGCTGCTAAAGGCTGGAAAAAAACCAATGTAAACTTCCATCTATATCCCAATATGCGGCATGAGCCTTTGCAAGAAACTCATGCTGATAAAGTACATCAAGATATTTTTACATTGGTTTACTGCCAATATATCTAATTGATTTATATCTACTTTTTTTATAATTTTTAAGGAAACTTTATGAGTGATTTAAGCATTTTAATTGAACAAGCCTTTTGAAAAATCGCGCCAATTTATCCATTACAAATTGCCCCGATGACGTCCGCCAAGCAGTTAATGAAGCCTTGACAGGTTTAGATAACGGCACTTACCGTGTTGCTGAAAAAACAGATGGCGAATGGGTTGTTAATGAGTGGCTAAAAAAAGCTGTGCTGTTATCTTTTTAAAATAAACGATAATACTTCTGTAGAATCTGGAGATTTGCGCTTTTATGATAAAGTAGATACCAAATTTGCTAACTGGTCAGAAACCGATTTTTAAAAAAATGCTGGCATTCGTGTCGTTCCACCTGCTGTCGCCAGAAAAGGTTCATTTATCGCCAAAAATACTATTTTAATGCCATCGTACGTCAATATTGGTGCTTATGTAGATGAAGGCACCATGGTGGATACTTGGGCAACCGTTGGCTCATGTGCTCAAATTGGCAAAAAAATGTTCATTTGTCGGGTGGTGTTGGCATTGGTGGCGTCTTAGAGCCGCTGCAGGCAAGCCCTACTATTATTGAAGACAACTGCTTTATTGGTGCTAGAAGCGAAATTGTTGAAGGAGTCATTGTTGGTGAAGGCTCAGTCATTTCCATGGGTGTTTATATTGGGCAATCTACTCGTATTTATGACCGTGAAACAGGCGAAATTTATTATGGGCGCGTACCAGCAGGGTCGGTTGTTGTTCCGGGCAGTCTGCCTTCAGCTGATGGTAAATACAGTTTATACGCTGCCATCATCGTCAAAAAAAGTAGACGCTCAAACTCGCAGCAAAACCAGCATCAACGACCTATTAAGAGCCGAATAAATTAATTTGTAGGTGTCATATGAAAAAAAGCATATTTTTTTAGCCATCATCGCTACCACTGTCATCACTGGTTGTACCACTACAAAAACACCCGTTACCAAATCGCCAAACCCTGCCAGCGAATTTTTGTGTTTCTGTTCATGGCAAATCCATCATTAAAAAAAGACACTAACGGTAATGAATACGGCGTTTGTCAATTACCCAACGGTCAAGAAATTGAAGAGTGGGAATTTTACCGTGGTTCTGCCAAAATCATCATTGAAGGTGATACCATTAAAAAAATAATTTATTTACTTTTAAAATATGGGTTGGCACTGCTGACCCATTTTTATCGTATTTTTATGATTTATTAAGGAATTTTTAATGAAAATCATTCAGATAGTTGCCATTGACAAACACAATTGCATTGGAAAAACAACCAATTAGCTTGGCATATCAAAGAAGACCTTCAACACTTTAAAAGCGCTTACGACGGGAAAAGCGATTATTATGGGGCGAAAAAAACCTTTGAATCTTTAGGTCGCCCTTTGCCCAATCGCAACAATATTATCATTACCCAAAATAAAGAGTTTCAGGCTACAGGATGCACGGTAGTTCATCATTTTAGATGACGCATTAACACACGCCAAAGACTATGCCAACAGTCATCATCACGATGAAATTTATATTATTGGTGGTGGACAAATCTATCAAAAAGCCTTGATTTAGCCGATATTTTTAGAAATTACCCACGTAGATTTAGAGATTGACGGTGATGCGTTTTATCCTGATTTTAGTAAAAAATTCACTCAAATTTGGACATCTGATATTAAACAGGATGAAAAACGGGCATCAAGTTTTTATTTTTGCCCGTTATCAAAAACAATCTTAATCACAGATTACCACGTGTTGCAGCGCAATTACGTATAAATTGGTTCACTGACACTTTTTCATAATCAATGCAAATTTCAAGACATCAGCCGCTACATCTGTAAAGGGGTTTTTTTAATTTTGGCAGTCCAACCAGAACCTAAAGCCCCATCGATACTAGCATTCTTTTTTTATCCCACATTTGAGTAAGTAAATACACTACATTGCCTTTGGGGGTCATGATTTCTATTTCATCACCAACCATCAGTTTATTTTTAATGTCTAAGATTAAAAAAATTCGCCGTCAACGTCTGTAACTTCAGCAACAAATTGTTGATTGTCTGTTTTTAGATGAGCCGTATTCATAGTTTTGATAATCGCTGTGTACATGACGACGCAAAAATCCTTCTGTATAGCCACGATTTGCCAATCCGTCTAAGGCTGCTATCAGCTGAGTATCAAAAGGCTTACCTGCCAATTTATCATCAATAGCCTTGCGATATACTTGAGCCGTACGTGCAACATAATAATGCGATTTGGTACGTCCTTCAATTTTTAAGGAATGCACCCCCATGTCTATTAAATCTGGCACAAGTTCCACCGCGCGCAAATCTTTAGAATTCATGATATACGTACCATGCTCATCCTCAAACATTGCCATCAGTTCGCCTTTTCGTCCCTGCTCTTCAATCAACACCACCTCGTCAGATGGTTTTTGTACATAATCATCACCCATGACCACATCACCATTTAGATTGATGGCATGAATGGCATTTTCTGCTTGGCTTTGATTAGGAATAAAAAAATATCAGGATTTTTTTGGAACAATATCACCTGTTTCGTTTTCAATCGCTTGATAGGTGTTATAACTCCAGCGGCATGCATTTGTACAAGTACCTTGATTGGCATCACGCTTATTAATATAACCCGATAATAAACAGCGTCCAGAATAAGCCATGCACAAAGCCCCATGAACAAAGACTTCAATCTCCATATTAGGTACTTCACGAATAATCTCACCAATCTCTTTTTAAAGACAGTTCTCTGGATAAAATCACTCGTGATACGCCCATTTGCTGCCAAAAATTTCACTGTTGCCCAATTAACTGCGTTGGCTTGTACTGACAAATGAATCACTTGATTTGGAAAAAGCCTCTCGTACCATCATAATCATGCCAGCATCGGACATAATCAGTGCATCTGGCTTCATTTTCAATTACAGGACGAATGTCTTCTATAAAGGTTTTTTTAATTTGGCATTATGAGCCTGGATATTCACCACAACGTAAAATTTTTACCCAAACTGTGAGCATAATCAATGCCTTTTTTTAAATTTTCTTCATCAAAATCGTTATTGCGCACTCGCAATGAATAGCGCCTTGACCTGCATATACAGCATCTGCACCATAAGCAAAAAGCGTATTGCATATTTTTTTAAAAGTTCCAGCGGGGCATAAAAAGCTCAGTTATTTGTCTCATAATTTTAAGATAATATTAAAAATAAACCAGTCATTATAGCAAAAATTTTTTATCAAAAACCTTCTAAGTTTTTTTCTGTCTTTATTTTGTTACAATAATCTGATTTGAAATTATTTTTGATAATAGGGAAATTTGTGCGAGTTTTATTAGCTGAAGACGATATGATGATTGGTGATGTATTTAGTGAAGCCTTGATGGATGAAGGCTATATTGTAGACTGGGTAAAAGATGGCGCACAAGCACTGCTGGCTCTTAAAAACCGAACAATACGATATTATTTTTACTAGACTTAGGCTTGCCAAAAGTTGATGGCATGGAAGTATTAAAAATCTACGCGCTGCCAAAATTGATGCTCCTGTTTTTAATTTTAACCGCGCGAGATGCTCTAGAATGACCGCATTCAAAGGGTTAGATGGTGGTGCTGACGATTATGTGATTAAACCATTTTGAACTTGGTGAAGTGCTCGCTCGCATGCGTGTTTTAATTCGTAGACAGCAAGGTAAAAGCTCAAAAACCTGCTCCAAGTTGGTAATTTATCATTAGATACTGCTAAAAACGAGCATTTTTTTAAAACCAACAGCCCCTAGATTTAACTGCTAAAGAATACATGCTTTTAACCAGTTTTATGACCAATTCTGAAAAAGGTATTATCCAAAAGTGATTTGGAAAGCCAATTATACGGCTGGGGTATGGAAGTGGAAAGCAACGCGGTAGAGTTTTTTTGATTTATAGTTTACGCAAAAAAATTGGACAAAACACCATCAAAAAAATATGCGTGGATTGGGCTGGTATCTTGCAGCAAATTAATCTGATAATTTATTATTTTTCCGCAATCTGTCATGAAACAACCCCATTCTTTACAGTTAAAACTTATCACCACCACTCTAAGCGTGCTGCTTATCAGCGCCCTATTGGCTGGTATTTTTGCTTTTCAAAGAACCTATGAAGAAACAGACGACTTATTTGATGAAAACTTAGAAAAATATTGCTCTTGCCATTTTAACCACCCGCCCAAGCCCCCAAAGCTATCGCACAGGCGATGGTGATGATGGACTCTGGGTAGATATTTTTGGATAAAAAAATCACACTAATTTTTGCCAAATTACCCATGGGGTTTAGTACCGCCATTATAGATGGTGAACGTTTTTTTCGGTTTACAAACTTGCACAAAACCATCAAACTATCATTGTTCGCCAACGCCATGACAGTCAAGATGAGCTGGCTACATTAGCTGCTTTTACATTCTTTGATTCCTTTGCTGATTGTCAGTGGTATTTTAGCAATATTTACACCATTTTTAATGTGGCGTGAGTTTCGCTTTGTTAGACGTGCCACAAAATCAGTTAGCCAGCGCGATGTTCACGATTTATCGCCCTTACCTGTAGAAAACTTTTCCTAAAGAGATTTTACCATTTGCTGTTGCTATTAATCAGTTGCTAGTCAAGGCTCAAGAGGATATTGATACCCAAAAACGCTTTATTGCTGATGCTTCTCACGAGCTACGTTCACCTTTGACTGCCATTTCTTTTGCAAGTTCAGCGCTTACAAACATTGACTGATTTAGATAAAATCAAAAATAGGTCTAAATAAACTTGCTAAAAGTGTTGCACAAAATCAGGATTTGGTAGAAAAATTACTAACCATTGCACGATTAAATGGCAAAACAGGAAATTACAAACCTGTAAAAATAGCCAACATATTAAAAAAATAGTGTCAATCTATTATTGCCAATAATTAATGAAAAATCATTAAATTTTTGAAATTGATATTAAACAAGAAAAATGCTACACTATTGATTGACGAGACTGTTTTTATTGTTATTGATCAAAAATATCATTCAAAATGCAATCATTTATACACCCAATCAAGGTCATATTGCAATTATTTTTATCGGATAAAAAAACAAGATTTACAAGAATTTGGGGAGTGTGTCATTCACTATCAAAATAATCATCCTTCAAAATTATTTTTACAAATCAAAGATAGTGGTATTGGCATAAAAAGCCGATTATTATAAAGTATTTGAACCTTTTACCCGCTTATCACAAAACAATCATTCTGATAATAGCGAAATAAAAAGGTACAGGTCTTGGCTTATCTATTGTAAAAAAACCGTTTGTGAAAATTCTAAAGCCAATTTGTATTTAAACACCTCTTTATTTGAAAATCATTCAGGTGGATTATGTGTTACCTTAGCATTTTTAGTTATATGATATTGTCATTTTCCACATTTTTTTAATTATCCACATTAACGGTTTATAAAAATCATTGGCGAATTGTGCGTTTTAGGTGATTATCAAAATCTGCATTAAACACTCGAATTGGATTAATATCAATGCCACCACGTCTAGTATAATTTGCCCAGATTTTTAGTTTACTTGGATTTAAATGCACCATAAAATCAGCAAACATACGCTCTACACATTGTTCGTGAAAACCATTGTGCTGACGAAAGGATAAGATATATTGCAATATTTTTGCAAAAATCCAACTGATAGCTGGTAGTAATTTCAAAAATACACTTCCCCAATCGGGTTGGTTGGTAACAGGACAATTAGAACGCAATAAATTAGAATAAAATTGATAAGTTTGTTGATGATTTTTTTGTGATTAAAAATTTTTGTAAAAAAAGAACTGTCAATATCGTGCGTTAATAGAATATTATCTTGATAAAAATCCAATGCATCATCAATGCAATTTTTGCTCTAATAGATAAGTATTAAATGATTCATCCAATAAATCACCCAAATAAATTTTTATGTCTTTTTTTACACAAAAAGAGATATCTTGAATAATGGTATCTATTAATTGTTGTTTATCTTCAAACACTGTAAAATTTAAACTATTAAAAATAAAGTTTTTAAAGATTTGGATTCTACGATGTTTGGTGAATCTGCAGGAATAAATAATTTTAATATCGCCACTTGTGATATGCCTTTTTGGATTTAACCAAGAGATTTCAAATGCCTGCCAAATATCCACTCCTTGATAAGATTGACAAAAACCTGTTGTGTGTTTAATCTCATCACGCCCGACGTTTCTACTGATTGGGTACAAAATATCTGGATTGTAAGTTTTTGGATAATGAGTGTTTTTCGCTCAATACACCATAAATGCTCATACAAATACCTATAAATCATCTATTAAATTTAAATAATACGAATCCAGCGAACCATCTTTTAATAAAAAGATAAGCAGCCCAATAAAAGATAATGCAAAAAAACTAAAATAGCTAATAAAGAATAAAAAAACATTGACATCAGAATGACCTAAAAATTCCATAACGAAAAAGCATTAACCATATATACAATTGGATTTAATAAAGATACTTTTTGCCAAAAAGGTGATAAATCTGAAATAGAATAAAAACACCACCAAGATACGTCAAAGGTGTTAAAACAAAACTTGGTACAATCGAAATATCATCAAAAGAATTAGCAAATATCGCATTAATAAATCCAGCCAATGAAAATAATATTGCTGTTGCAATGATAGTTAGAATTGTAATTGCTAAATTCATAATTGATAAGTGAGTAAAAAAATAATGCTACTGCACTAACAATAAGAGCAATCATCAAACCGCGAAAAAAACTCCACCACCAACGTAACCAATTAAAATGTTATGCAAAGAAACAGGAGATACTAATAATTCATCAATACTTCCATTAAATTTAACACTAAAAAAACTAGAAACCACATTGGAGTAGCTATTGGTAATAACAGACATCATAATCAGTCCTAGCACAATAAATTGCATATAACTAACGCCGCCCATTTGCCCAATTCTTTGACCGACCATTTGCCCAAAAAAATAACAAAATACAAAGTCATAGTAATTGCTGGCGGTAATAATGTTTGAGGCCAAATTCGTAAAATACGCTTCATTTCTTTATAAAATAAAGTTTTTAATGCAATATATTGCCCAAAAATTCATACAATACTCTATTTTTATTTAATTAAAAGAAGAATAACATTAATTTTTCTTTATTTTTTAGATATATCTTTATCCACAATATTCATAAATATTTCTTCTAATCGATTGGATTTATTTCTCATACTTTTTATTTGAATATCATATTGATTAAATTCAACAAATAATTGATTTAATTCTTGATTTTTTTCCCAAGGTTATCTCTAATGTTTTATTATCAATTTGGTAGGCATTCAATGCATATTTAAAATTTGGCAAATTTGGCAATTCATCTTTTTAAATCAAAAATAAATGCTTGATTAGACAATTGAGATAATAAATCCTTCATTTGAGTATGTATTAAAACTTCACCGTGATTAACAATCGCAATATTTTTACACAATTGCTCTGCTTCTTCTAAATAATGAGTGGTTAAAATAATTGTTGTGCCTTCTTCATTAATTTTTAATAAATTCCCACATAGAGCGTCTAAGTTCAATATCAACGCCTGCGGTTGGCTCATCCAATATTAATAATTTTTGGTTTATGAATCAATGCTCTAGCAATCATTAAACGGCGCTTCATACCACCTGACAAAGCTCGGGTTTTGGTGTGGCGTTTTTCCCAAAAGTCCCAAAGATTTCAATAAAAATTCTGCATGTGGTATTGCGTCTTTTTGGCAATGCCATGATATCCCGCCTGTAACAATAAAACGTTTAAGCATTCTTCAAACTGATTAAAAATTAAATTCTTGAGGAACAACGCCCAAATAGGATTTGGCAAGATCAGGTTTTTGACAATATCCACACCAAAAATTTCAACCACGCCTTTATCCATTTTTAATAAAGAACTGATAATCCCAATCATGGTTGATTTGCCAGCACCATTTGCGCCAAGTAGTGCAAAAATCACCTTTTTGCACGGTTAAATTTACACCTTTTAAGGCGCAAAAACCGTTAGGATAAGTTTTACTAAGTTGTGTGATTTTTTAAAAGCAACATTATTATCATACATAAAACAAACTTTGTTATTTGATAATAAAATTAAATAAACCGCCATTGACCAGATACACTGATAAACAGCGGTTTGTCTTTGGGCTTATTGACAAATTTTTCCAATAATACCGCTTGAGCATCGTGAATCTGATGGGTTTTTGCACCTGATTCCATTCACCACGCCCATCAAGCTCCCATGCCTGAACATTATCTTCTAAATAATTCATCAAACCATCTTGATAAATATGATAAAAAAATCTTTTTATCCAAAATTGGAAATGCCACTTCAACACGATGTAACAAGTTTCTATCCATTAAATCGGCGCTGCTGCAAAATAGTTTTTCATCGCCATCATTATAAAAATAATAAACTCGAGTATGTTCCAAAAACGCCCCACAATCGAACGTACATGGATATTTTCAGACAAACCTTTGACTTGCGGGCGTAAACAGCAAATAGAACGTACAATCAAATCAATTTGCACGCCAACTTTTGATGCTTCATATAATTTATTGATGATGTGGCGTTCTGTAATGGCGTTGCATTTTAGAATAATGCGCCCTTTTTACCAGCTTTAACATGGCTGATTTCATCATCAATCATTGATAACAAAACCTTCATGTAGTGTAAATGGCGCGTGCAAAATGCATTTTTGGCGGCATTGGTCTACCCATGCCAGTTAGTTCCATAAACACATTATGTACATCAGCACAAATATTTTTTTATCGGCGGTGAACAGCCCATAATCAGTATAGGCTTTGGCGTTACCTGCATGATAATTACCCGTTCCCAAATGGGCATAACGCTGAATTTTTTCCTTGTTCCCGACGGACAATAAGCATCAGCTTAGCATGCGTTTTATACCCTACCACCCCATAAACAACAATCGCGCCTGCTTGTTGTAAAAATTAGCAACGGCAATATTAGACGCTTCATCAAACCGAGCGCGCAATTCAATTACTGCTGTTACCTCTTTACCATTTTTAGCAGCGTGTGCCAAGGCTTGAACAATTTCAGAATTGGTGCCTGAGCGATAAATGGTTTGCTTAATTGCTAAAAACATTTTGGGTCGTTAGCAGCTTGCCATAATAAATTTACTACGGGTGTAAAACAAATCAAAAGGGTGATGTACCAAAACATCTTTTTATTGATAATGTTAAACATCAAAGCATCGGCATCAAAACGCGCATCCGCTCCTCGAAAATCTACTTTGTTAAAGGCTTTTTGGTAGTGCTCTATTAAATGGGGCGAATTTTAATTCTGGTCTATCAAAAATCAGTTAACATACGTGTAAGATTAACTGGTCCATTGACGCGATATAGCTGAAATTCTTCCAAGCCAAATTCATCCAGCAAAAATTGACTGATGTCTGCTGGGCAATCGCTGGTAACTTCTAAAACGCACTTTATCCCCAAAACGTCGGTTATCCAGCTGACCTTCTAAAGCCTTTGCTAAATCATCTACATCATCTGATAATGCCAAATCAGCATTACGTGTCAAAACGAAATTGATGACAGCCTGTAACTTTCATACCCAAAAATAATTCACCAACATGTTCATGGATAATTGCAGACAACATGACGTGATGCTCTTTGCCACCAGTTAATTCATCAGGTAGACGAATGACGCGAGGCAATGAACGTGGAGCAGGGTACAATTGCCAAATTAATATCCCTTCCAAACGCATCTTTACCTTCTAAACTAACAATAAAATTAAGTGACTTATTCACCAAACGTGGAAATGGGTGAGCTGGGTCGATACTGATGGGCGTCAAGACTGGCAGTACTTGCTCAAAAAAATACTCTTTCATCCATATTTTTTTGAGGTTCACTAAGCTCATGACGTTTTAAATAGCGAATATCATTTTCGGCAAGTTCAGGCAAAAATATCATTATTTAAGATTCGATACTGTTCTTCAACCGCTCGGTGGGCTACTTGGCTAATTTCAGCTAAAAGCTCACTGGGCTTACGTCCATCCAAACTACTTAAATGGTCGCCTTGTTTCATTTTTTTGCATTAAGCCTGCAACGCGAATCTCAAAAATTCATCCATATTAGACGAAAAAAATCGTCAAAAAAACATTCTTTTCAAGTAAAGGGTAACGAGGATTGGTCGCTTGCGCCAACACTCGTAATTGAAATCGCAAGGTTGATAAATCGCGATTAATATAACACTCTGATGTAAATTCGCCTGTTTTTGGTTAAAATTTCATCAATTTCATACAACTTATCAGGGGTGGCGTCTGCCCCCAATACACTGGCAACAGCTTGCTTATCAATGCCCTGTTGTTGATTGGCAATAGTTTGCATGAGCTTGATTAATAGCGGTATTCATCGGTTTTTCCTTGTTGAAATGGATAAATGATTTGTAAAAATATGAAACATGTTATTGCGGTAAAACGGCACTGTTCATTCTCCCCAAAATAATCGTCTGTTTGTTGCGCAAACGTTTAGACTGCAAAATTTTTTCATAAAAATTTTTGGATTGGGCAACATACTAATCAGACGCGCCGACTGTTGCCGATTCAGCTGTTTGGCGGATTTTCCATAATAATGTTGAGCGGCAGCCTCTATACCATAAATACCATTACCAAATTCAACCACATTTAAATACACTTCCAAAAATACGTTGTTTTTCCCAAAAACGTTTTCAATCATAACTGTTAAAATTGCTTCTTCTGCTTTTCGAATATATGAGCGTTTTTTTATATAAAAATAAATTTTTTTAGCCAATTGCTGGCTGATGGTTGAACCGCCTTTTGGAAATTTTTTTCCTTTTTTTATCATTAGCTTTTTGCTGCTATTTCTATACCTTGCCAATCAAATCCGTGATGATGACTAAACTTGGCATCCTCACTAGCAATCGCGGCTTGCTTGACACCTGTAGCGATTTTATCATAATCTACCCAAGTTTGGGTAACGCTACCGCCCGATAAACGATGGTTTATCATAAACATGGAATTAGAAACGGGAAAATACGCCCACACCGCCAACATGATTGCCGCCAATAAATGAAAAACTAATAAACAATGTCAAAAAAATGGTGAAATCAGCCAACGCCAGCACCATGGCAAAAAAACCTTTTTTTAACCGGCTTAATAGGTGCTAACTTATTATCATGATTGGATTTTTTTCAGGTGTTGATTTTTTTCACAGTTTGCTTTTTTCCTTATCAGTTTTGGTTTTTATTGTACCTTATTTTTTTCTGTCTTTATGAGTGTCTTTTTTTATGCCAAACTCACTTTTTACTTAATCAAGTTACCGAAAATGAATTATTTATTCATCAGCTGCAAAAACTTACGCCAAAATCGTTTTTGCCAATAAATTACCTCAAAAAAAGCTATCAGATTTTTTTATCAAACTTTATTAAAATATCTAAATCCACAAACACATTTAGACCCCCAAAAATAAGTATCTGGTTGGAACAGATGGCTGCCATCTTTGTGATGATGCCAAAAATATTTTTACTAACCGCTCAAAAACGCACCCGTTTGCCTTTACAGTCTTAGATTTAGCGGATGCTGATGAGTGGTTAATGAATGAAATTTATACAATTATTCCTTTTTTTATTACGCCACAAAAAAATTTTTATGCTATCCCTTCGGAATTATGGATATTGTATTTTTTTAGAAAATTATTGATAGAATTCGGAAAAGGATTGAAGTAAAAAAATGTTTATGAATATTATTTTTTTATTCATTTTTAATTTTTTAAAAATTGATTTAAAACAAAAATTATATTTTTTTATTTTTTTGATATTTTTATTTTTTTCTTAAAAATGATATTTGTTTATCAGTTTATTTGATAAAATTTGCTATTTATTTTTTTATAAAATAAAACAGTAAAATTAACCGTTTGTAACGATTATTTAACGAATATTTATTTAAAATTAAACAAAGTTTGCCATCTGGCTTACTAGGAGTGCCTATGCTTGCTTTTTTGGCATTATTGCCGATTATCATGGTTTTTCTACTGCTTGTCGTAATGCGACTGCCTGCTAAATTTGCCATGCCCGTGGCGTATTTAACTACTGTTTTATTGTCATTATTTGTCTGGAAAACCAGCGGTGTTCAGGTGGCAGCTGCGACCGTTCACGGTGTATTAACAGCGATAAACGTTTTATTTATTGTATTTGCGGCAGTTTTATTATTAAACACCCTAAAAGAAAGTCAAGCCATTGTTGCCATTCGACAAGGTTTTATGGGTATCTCACCTGACCGCCGCGTGCAAATGATTATTGTAGCTTGGCTATTTGGTTCCTTGATTGAAGGTTCAACTGGTTTGGGGCACACCATCAGCGGTAGGAGCGCCTCTATTATTAGCGCTAGGCTTTCCTGCAATGGCATGTGTTATGGCTATTCTTATTATTCAGTCCACTCCAGTATCTTACGGAGCGGTTGGCACGCCATTATTAATTGGAGTAAATTCAGGACTGGAAAACAAAGCCGATGTTGCTGCTGAAATCTCAAAGTTTGGTTTGGATTTACCACATTATATTTTGGTTATCACTGAAAAAAAGTAGGGTTTATTCACGCAACCGTTGGTATGTTAATTCCTTTGATTTTTATGTTGCTTTTTTTAACACGCTTTTTTTGGCGAAAAACGTTCATTTGCTGAAGGATTTAAAAGCAGCGCCATTTGCTATTTTTTTGCAGGTCTTGCTTTTTACCGTACCTTACTATTTAACAGCTCGTTTTGTAGGTCCTGAATTGCCATCGCTTTTTAGGTTCTGTGGTTGGACTTTTTAATCGTTGTACCTGCCGCTAAAATGGGTTTTTAACACCTAAAAGAAACCTTTGATTTTGCTCACCGTGATAATTGGGAAGAAGACTGGAAAGGCACCCTTGCACATACCGAAATTGATGCCAATGAAAAAGTAAAATTTTCAGTTTTTTAAAAGCATTTTCACCTTATTTGATGGTCATTGGTATCTTGGTTTGCAACACGCACCATCAAACCTTTAAAAAGAATGGTTGAATTCTCACGCCGTTATCAGCTTTCAAGAAATTTTTGGCACAACCATCAGTAACAAAACTCAACTGTTATATTCTCCTGCTACTGTGTTACTATTAGTTTCAATTGTATGCATTTTTTTATTTTTTTGGCATGAAAGGCAATGACATTAAAAAAAGCTGGAAAGACTCAGGTATTACCACCATGGCTGCTGCACCTGCTTTGATATTTTTCTGTGCCAATGGTGCAAGTGTTTATCAACTCCGGCACCTCACCTGACGCTGCTGTACAAATCTTAGCTATGCCAAAAGTATTGGCGGCAGCGGCAGCAGATTTATTTTCTGGGGCATGGCCTTTAATTTCGCCTTGGATTGGAGCTTTGGGGGCATTTATTGCTGGCTCAAACACCATCTCTAACATGATGTTTTCTCACTTTCAGTGGAGCACCGCCACTCAAATTGGTTTTAGATGGCATGGGTGCATCAAAAAGTGGTTGCCTTACAAGCAATTGGTGGCGCTGCTGGTAATATGATTAGTGTGCATAACGTTGTGGCAGCTTGTGCGGTTGTTGGCATGGTAAACCGTGAAGGTTTAATTATTCGCAAAACTCTTATCGCCATGACCTACTACATCATTCAAGGCGGCTTAATTGGTATGGCGATTATTATGAGCACCAGTTGGTGGATTGGAGCAATTATCTGGCCTATCTTATTTTTTGGCGGATTGACCTTGTTAAGCAAAAAAATAAAAAAACCTATTTTAACCAAACCTAATCGGAGATGTTATGAGTAATCTAAGTAAAATTACCGAAATTGAAGATTTGCGACGTGTTGCTGAGCGTAAAGTACCACGTATGTTTTATGATTACGTAGATTCAGGGTCGTGGACACAAACCACCTATCGCAATAATGAAACTGATTTTGACCGTATTAAATTGCGTCAAAGAGTGCTGGTGGATATAGAGGGACGCAGTCTTGCCACCAAAATGATTGGGCAGGATGTCAGTATGCCTGTAGCGATTGCCCCAACTGGATTTACAGGTATGATGTGGGCAGATGGTGAAATTCATGCTGCTCGTGCCGCTGAAAAAAATTTGGCATTCCTTTTTTTCTTTATCCACAATGAGTATTTGTTCTATTGAGGATGTTGCCGAAAATACAGTAAAACCATTTTGGTTTCAATTGTATGTGATGCGCGATAAAAAGTTTATGGAAAATTTGATTCGTCGCGCTAAAGAAGCTAAATGTTCTGCTTTGATTTTAACCGCAGATTTGCAAGTTTTAGGACAGCGCCACAAAGACATTAAAAAAATGGTTTGTCTGCTCCACCAAAACCTACGATTGCCAACTGCATCAACCTCATGACCAAACCGCAGTGGTGCTTTAACATGCTTGGAACAAAACGCCATACGTTCCGCAATATTGTTGGACACGCTGAAGGCGTGGGCGATTTATCCAGTTTATCATCGTGGACAGCTGAACAGTTTGACCCAAGTCTTAATTGGGATGACGTCGCTCGCATCAAAGACCTGTGGGGTGGACCACTAATTATCAAAGGCATTATGGAACCTGAAGATGCAGTTTTAGCTGCCAAATCAGGGTGCTGATGCTATGGTTATCTCAAACCATGGCGGTCGTCAGCTTGACGGTGCTCCAAGCTCAATTGCTGCCCTTTCCGATTGTGTACAAGCCGTACAAGCAGAAAACTCCAAGTGTGAAGTTTGGTTAGATAGTGGCATTCGCTCAGGTCAAGATGTCTTAAAAGCCATCGCATTAGGTGCAAAAGGCACAATGATTGGTCGCTCTTTCTTATATGGCTTGGGTGCCTATGGTGAAGACAGGGGTTAGAAAAAGCTTTAGAAATCATCTATAAAGAATGTGATGTTACTATGGCATTTTGCGGTCATACCAATATCAATAATGTCAATCCTGATATTTTTTTGTTAAAGGCACTTATGAAAAATCTCAAAGTTGCCGAACCACACGTGCTGCCCATCCGCTGGTAATCCTACTATTAAAAAAACGCGCCCTTTTTTTGGGCGTTGTTTTTTTAAACAGTATTTATTATATTTTCCTATTAAGAAATTATTCTTTAATTCAAAGCGTCTATATCTTGATAAATCAATAATTTATACTAACCTTATTTGCAAATTTAGTTAATTTGTTATGTCAATTTTTACACGGCTTGAATCTGTTTTTTTATCAATTTTACGCATCGTTAGTGCCTATCTATTTTTATTACATGGAACTGCCAATTTTTTTGCATTTCCCATCTCCATGGGTGGCTCGCCGTCTGGTCTAACCTTGGTGGCTGGTATTTTTAGAAATTTTTAGGTGGGATTTTATTAATGCTAGGACTGTTTACTCGTTCAACCGCTTTTTATTTTGTCTGGTCAAATGGCGGTGGCGTATTTTATGGCTCATGCTTCAAAAATCCATTTTGTTTCCTATAGCTAATGGTGGTGAGTCTGCAGTGCTATTTTTGTTTTTATTTTTTTCTATACATTGCTACATCTGGTGGTGGAAAAATGGGCACTGGATAATCTATTAACAAGCCAAAAAGAATTAAAAACCCTAGATAATTAATTCATGATTAGCATCAATAATCTTGAAATAGGTATATGATAAAAAAATATGTTAAACTCTATCGCTAAAAAAATGATAGAGTTTTTTTATAACTGAATATTTTTATCGCTGATAATACAGGAAAAATCATGATTCGTCAAAACATTTTTTGGCTCGCTTGATTGTCATCATTGCAGCACTATGGCTGGGAATGCAAATAATGGCTGGTTACATTGCTGCACCAGTTTTATTCTCACATTTACCAAAAATGCAAGCTGGAGAGATTGCTGGGATTTTATTTGGGATTTTATCATGGGCAGGGCTGGTGATTTGGGCAGGTGTGTTTTTGGTACAATACCGTACTAAAGCATCCGTTGCTAAATTGACTGCTGTTTTGTGGTTGTTTCTTTGTATCAATGAATTTTTTTAGTAACACCCGTAATTGAAGCCTACAAAAACAACACAACAAACTGGCTACTTTCTTTGCTTGGCGGCTCGTTTGGCGCATGGCACGGTATCTCTAGCATCATTTTTTTATGTTTTGTGCCCTATTAGCTGTCATATCCGTATGGAAAACATCCAAAAACCATTTAATCTAGTTGCTAAACTAAATTAATCAAACAAAAAAATTAAGCAAAATAAAACCCTTAAAAAGCCCCATGTTGCCTACTGCCTATTTACAATATATATAATTAATACAAACCATCAAACGCAAATTTTATTGTATTTAAATAAATTGGTAGGCAAATCAATTTACAACCTCTATTATATCCTTATCTTTATTATAAAAGATGAAGTGTTTATGTCTTTAAAACCTTATATTTAACACTGAATCGATTCAAAATCATAAGACCTTTTATTTAAAAATCAAAAGATTGATTCAATTGATTAATTATCAATCAATTTTTTTAGAACATCCCAATATAAAAAAATCAATTGTAAAGTAAAAGTAATATTTTGTAATAATATGAGAGTAAATAGATATGTCTTGTAATGATAAGTTAATAAAGTTAATTTATTGTAATTTTTTTCCTGATATATCAAGCAGTTTATTGATTATTTTTTTATATTTATTAAATGTAATGATGTGCACCTTTTTGAGGAAATCTAACGATGAAAAAAATTACAAGTACTTCTATTATCCACCCTGATTGCATCTCCAGCTGTCGCTTTGGCAGATAGTAATTTGGAGTTTTTATGGTAAGGCAGGTATCCCCGGTATTGGTGTTGGTGTTGGCGCAGGCGTTCACGATAAGGTGTCAGTGCGTGCCGATATTACCACACTTGGCTCTATTAGCCGCGATTTTAAACAAAAATAAAATTGAGTACACAGCCAAGGTCAAAGCCACTCAAGGCACAATTGCCATTGATTATTTCCCAATGACCAACAGCGGTTTTCGTTTGACGACAGGTGTTGGTATGGGACGCATTAAAATTGATGGTGAAGGTCGCTCTACCCGTCCAAATGGCACCATTAAAAATTGGTGGCAAAAGCTATAGTTATGACAGCTCACAGGATTTTTGTAAATGCAAAAATCGAATATCCTGATTTAATGCCTTATTTTGGGATTGGCTTAGGTCATAACGCCAAGGCAAAACAAGCCGGCAGCTGGGGTTTTATGCTGATTTAGGTGTGTATGTTGGTGATCCAAAAACCAGTTTCCAAGTTAGTGATAGTTTGTATGAAAAAAATGCTACTAGCAAATGGTAATGACGCTGCCGCTACTGCCGCCGACATCGAGCGCGAACGTCAACGAGTTAAAAGATAAAGCGGGTGATTTGCGAGTGGTTCCTGTGGCGTCTGTTGGTTTTTCTTATTATTTCTAACAAATCATCCTGTAATGGATAGGTCATCTAAGAAATTAGATGACCTTTTTAATGGATTCTTTTTAATCCTTTTGGTTATAAATAAATTGTATAGCTTGAACCTCTTAATCATTTTTCACTAAGTTTTTATCAAGAAAACAAAGTCTAAGATTAACAGTGCATAAATAAAAAAACCGCCATTAATAAGCGGTTTTTATCAGTGATTATCAATCATCATAATCAAATTCATCGTCTTCATGAACATTGCAAGCATCACACATAATTTTTTTCCTCATTTTATTTGCCATATACTTCACGAACCTTTTGGGTCATGTCCATCATGTTTTGGAGCGCTAAAATAGTTTCTGACCAACCTCGAGTTTTTAGTCCACAATCAGGATTTACCCACAAACGCTCTTTTGGAATGTACTTTATGGCTTCATCAATGACCACTTGCATGTTTTGAGCGCTTGGAGTACGCGGACTGTGAATATCATAAACGCCGGGACCAATAGCATTATGATAGCCATTTTTCTTTAAAAAGCATCCAAAAGCTGTAAACCAGAACGGGCTGTTTCGATAGTGATGACATCAGCATCCATTGCCAAGATATGTTCTAAAACAGTCATGAAAGCTAGAATAACACATATGTGTATGAATTTGCGTAACAGGATAAGCTGAACTTGATGCGTGTCTAAATGCCGCAACTGCTTGTTGCCAATAATGATTTTTGCCGCTTCTTTTTAAAGGTAACCCTTCACGAAAAGCAGGTTCATCAATTTGAATAATACCAATACCAGCGTCTTGCAAATCGCTGACTTCCTGATTAATCGCTTCAGCAATTTGCAAACGTAAAATATCACGAGTAGCGCTATCACTTGGAGCAAATGACCAGTTTAAAATTGTTACAGGACCGGTCAGCATGCCTTTCATCGGTTTATTGGTTAATGACTGAGCGAATTTTGTCCATTCTACTGTCATTGCTGTTGGGCGGCTGATATTACCAACAACAATTGGTGGGCGTACACAGCGAGTGCCATAACTTTGCACCCAACCATTTTGCGATACCCAAAATCCATCCATGTATTGAGCAAAATATTCCACCATATCAGTACGTTCGGCTTCGCCATGCACCAAAACATCAATGCCCAATTTTTCTTGTTCATCAACAGCGCGGTGAATTTCATCTTGCATTGCTTTTTGATACAATTCATCCGATAAATTGCCTTTTTTCCAGTCGGCACGAGCTTTACGAATTTCTTGGGTTTGGGGAAATGAACCAATGGTTGTGGTTGGAAACAGTGGCAAGTTTAATTTTTGCTTGTTGACTAGCATAACGTTCATCAAATTTACCTTCTCGTACTTTGGCACCATCAGCATAAGCAGTTAATTCAATTTGAGTGGCATTTTTGGTTAGCGGCCGCTTCGCCTGTTGCTAATTTGGCAGATAAAACAACTTCAGCTAGTTTTTGTTTAGCAAAAGCCAGTTTGCCTTGTAGGTTTTCTGGTACATTTTCATGGGTTAAATCCACTGGCAAGTGCAGAAGACTAGAGCCGCTGCCAACCCAAAGTCTATCACCAAGTTTTGCATAAGCTTTGGCTAAAATTTCTTGGGTTAAAACTTGATTAGTTGTCCATACAGAACGCCCGTCAACAACGCCTATTGATAAAATTTTATGTGTTGGTAAATGGTCAATAACTTGGGTTACGTATTGCTTGGGCTGACTTGTACGCGTAACGTCAATATGAATACCACTAACAGGCAAATTACAAGCAACATTACAATTATTACCCAGCGTATCAAAATAACTGGCAACAATCAGTTTTTGGTGGGGTGCGTTGCAATCCATTATACGCTCTTTCAAAAGCCTGTTGCCATTTATTATCCAAGTCCAATGATAAAATTGGCTCATCAAGCTGTACCCAATCTACGCCGTTATCACCCAATTCGCCTAGCAAATCAGCATAAACTGGCAATAGCGCATCTAAATATTCCAATTTATCTGCTTTTTTTGGAATTGGCAAGGTATAAAAATGTCAAAGGTCCAACCAAAACTACTTTAAGTTCTTTTTGAACGCCTTTACTATTTAAAATCGCTTTGGTATCATTAACTTGTTTGAGAATTTGACTAAAAATCAGTATGGTCAAAACTTTGATTTTCAGCAAGTTCAGGTACAAGGTAATGATAATTGGTATCAAACCATTTAGTCATTTGTAAGGCGGCAGTATCAGAAAAATTGCCCTGTGTGGTCGCGACCTCTGGCAAAATAGAATTGACGGTCAAAAGTATCAAGAGTTTCTGCTCCAGAAAACCGTGTCGGCACAATTCCAAAAGCGGTTGCTTGAGTTAAAACCAAATCATAATGAGCAAAATCGCCTGTAGTAACCACAGATAATCCTGCATCAATTTGGTCATTGATATTGGTATCAAATACCGCTTGAATTTGTGCTAAAGTGGCTTGTTTGTCTTGTTTACCTGCCCAATATTTTTCTAAGGCAAATTTAGTCTGCCGTTTGTCGCCAATGCGGGGATAACCCAAAATATGTGTTTGAACTGTCATGATAACTACCTAAAAAAATAAACATCAAAAAAAGAGCAATTTATTTAAAAAAATTCATCTTTATATAAATATAATGAATAATTTTTTTATGTTTATATCATACCTTAGTTTTATCATGAATAAAAATCAATTTTTTTCATCTTAAGATGAAAATTTTTTAATTAATATGCTAAACTATTGACTAACTTTTTAAAAAAACTTTTTGATTATGTTAGAAATTCGCCATCTACAAATGCTTTCCACTTTATCGCGACTTGGTTCCTTAGCATTGACTGCTGATGAACTTAATTTAACTGCATCAGCGATTTCTCATCAATTAAAAAGAGTTAGAAAGTTATTATGATATTACATTGGTCAATCGTAAAACTCGTCCTGTCAGTTTCACGCCTGCTGGCAAAAGAATTTTACAACTTGCAGATAATATCTTGCCACAAGTTGCACGCGCTAAATTTGACCTAAAACGACTGGCTCACGGTCAAGCCGGCAGATTACGTCTTGCTAGTGAATGTCACAGTTGTTTTGATTGGCTGATGCCGATTTTAAATGTTTACCGTAAAAAAACTACAGTGATGTGGAACTGGATTTTTGCGACAGGTTTTTGAGCCTGAACCTCATCAGATGCTGATAAATGGTGAAATTGATTTACTAATTACTGCAAGTGATTTACCAGTAGATGGTATCACTTATCATCCTTTATTTACCTATGAAAGTCGTTTGGTATTGTCGCCTGCACACCAGCTTGCTAGTTATGACATGATATCCGCTCAAGATTTGGCTCAAGAGACACTGATTGTTTATCCTGTGGAAGAGGCAAGGCTGGACATTATTGCTCACTTTTTAAAACCTAACAACATTCAACCAAAACACATTCGCACCACAGAACTTACCGCCATGCTAATTCAGCTGGTCGCCAGTGAACGAGGGGTTGCAGCACTGCCCGACTGGATTGCTAATGAGTATGAGAAAAAAAGGCTGGATAGTATCTCGTAAACTTGGCGACGGAGTATATTGTAAACTCTACGCAGCAGTACGAACTCACAGTCAAGATATGGCATACATTAAAGGCTTTTTTTACAGCTATTAGAAAAAAATGGTAAAGCCTTGAATTATAAAACCAATTTCATATCATGAATTAACGTTAATAAATAAAAAAATGCCACAAATTGTGGTATTTTTTTAAATCAATCATTAGTCATCATAGTCTACAAAAGATTGTAGCACTTGACCTGTTTGGGCATCAACCACGACTTCGTGAGGCTGCCCATCAGCGCCTATCATCTTAACTTCATAGTGAGAACCAATATATTCTCGATCTAAACTAGCATCAAAAAAACCTGACCAGCCACTGATTGTTGGGCGATTTCGATGGCTTTATCCAAACTAATAGCTGGTTGTCCTTTTCTTTTTAAACTCACGTTCTGCGCGGCTAAATAAAAACTTGACCTGATTTTTGCATCAACCAAAACTTTGTGTTCAAGTCCACCATTAAACGTTTCAATCTCATAGACACTACCTAAGTGTCCGCCTTGGATTTCAAAAATCTGTAGCATACCCTTTGGTTTGATTTTTGGGCGACAAGAATCGCATTTTTAATACTTTGCATTTGGTCGGTCGCAACTGTTGTTATTTGTGGTACCGCATTGTTTACTGCATTATCTACCGTATTATTTTTGGGTGACAGCTGCCGAATCTGGTTGGGGATTTTTGCATATTTTGCACATGTTGAGATGGTGGGGCTGATATTGGTGTTTGGTCAATAACGATAGGCTGTTCATTTCTTGAGCAAGCAGTAACTAACAAACCTACTAATACCATTGACGTTAATGTTTTTAAGATACAATTTCATAACTTCCTCCATTTTGGTGTGTTGCTTATTTAATTTATTGCTTATCTTTTGGTCATTATAACAAACAAAACTTAGCAGATACTTAGCTTTTATATTGATTTAATTTACTTTTGATAACATACCAATTTTTATCAAAATCACTTATAATGTTTGTTTTTTTATATTTTTTTATATTAAATATGTCAAGCAATCACATTCCTTTGCGAAACACACAAATTCCTACAACTGACCCAAATGCAGGGCTGCGCTTAACAGAAATCTTTTATTCACTGCAAGGTGAAGCTTTTAAGCATGGGATTGCCAACGATTTTTATTCGCTTAACAGGCTGTCCTCTACGTTGTCATTATTGCGACACCACCTATTCATTCACAGGTGGTCAAAGGTGGTCGTTACCTGATATTTTTAACGCACATTCAGCAATTTTTTTGTAAACGTGTATGCATTACTGGTGGCGAACCTTTAGCGCAGCCAAATGCTTTTGCTTTAATGGATATGTTATTGCAATCTGGTTATGAAATTTCTTTGGAAACGTCAGGCGCATTATCTGTCAAGGATGTTCCTGTCTTAGTCTCAAAAAGTAATGGATTTAAAAAGCCCATCATCAGGAGAAGAAAATAAGAATCTGTGGGAAAAATTTAAATTACTTGACCCCGCACGACCAAATTAAAATCGTCATTGCTGATAGACAAGATTACGATTGGGCAAAACAAAAAGTTATTAACCACCAATTAGACAAAAAATGTGGGGTAGTTTGGCTTTCACCCATGTTTGAAGTGCCTAATATAGATAATCACCACAGCAGTAACAATGTACCTAATATTGCTGCAAATCTTGCTCAATGGATATTAGACGATGCTCTACCTGTTCGTTTTTGGTTTGCAGCTGCATAAAATTATTTGGGCAGATGCCAAAGGCAAATAATGACAGTCTAAAAGCCATTTAAATTATTTATCATCCATTTAAATTAACACTATGTATTTATTCAATGTTCACCTACTTAATGCAGACCTGCTGATTGATGTTTTTTTGATATAGTGGGGATTGTGGCGTGCAGCATTGCAGGTACAATTTTAGCCATTCGAAAGAATCTGGATTTTTGGTTGTATTTTTAATTTCTATGGTTGCCAGTATTGGCGGGGGGCACATTAAGAGATATTTTTACTAAATCGTTATCCGCTTTTTTTGGATAATGGATTTAACCTATGTTTATGTCATTACCATTACATCCATTATTACCCAAATCACCACCAATTGGTATCAAACTGTTAATAAATCAGTAGATTGGCTGATTCGTTTTTTTGACGCCATTGGACTGTCTGCTTTTAGCGTGATTGGGCTAACAGTTGCATTATCCTATCATCATCACCCATTAATAGCGGTTTTAATGTCAGTCATTACCAGCGTGGCAGGCGGGATTTTTGCGTGATATGATTTGCCATCAAATTCCTTTGGTTTTTGCAACAGGAAATTTATCTTAGTACCTGCATCATTGGTTCAGCAATGTATTTTTTTGCTTAAATACTTTAGTTTTAGTGACAATATCAGCCAGCTGGTTATGATGCTGGTTGTGTTTGTGGTACGAATGTTAGCAATTAGTTATAATTGGAACCTACCATCACTAAACTTAAAAAAACTGCTTAAAAGACACTATTTATAGTGATTGGATTTTTTTATCATACATCGCAGTCAGAACATTTATCCACCCAAAAATCAATAAACGCTCTAACTTTTGCACTCAAAAAGCTCTATCTACATAAGCTGCATACAAACCAACTGATAACATCTGATAATCTGAAAAATAATCGGACTAATTTTTTTAGTACACAGTTCATCTTCAATGACCCAACTGGGCATATAACCCAAGCCTGCGCCTGATTTTTATCAACTCAGCGCTCATCAATGTATCGTTGCTATAAATATGTGAAACAGGCTGGATTGTGTGTTTTTCACCAGTGGATTTGTGAACAATGTCAAAGCTGTCCATCTTAACATAGCTGGGCGTTACGGTTTGATGGGTAGACAACTCATCAGGTGATTTTTGGTACACCATATTTTTGCAGATAATCTGGCGATGCTACAGCATAAAATTCAACTTTGGTTAAAGGTCTAGTAATTAGTGATGGTTTAGGCTGATTGGACAATCGCAATGCCAAATCATAGCCACCTGCCACCAAATCCACCATATCATTAGATAGCGATAAATCCAAAATAACCTCTGGGTATTGCATTTGAAATTCTGTCAGCCACCCTGCAACTTTAGCATTAGCAAACCAAAAGCGGCATGGTGATTTTTTTAGCACCCCTTTTGCATTACTGGTTGCTCCTTGGGCGCTTTGTTTGGCGCTATCTAGCACTTCCAAAGCATACAAAGATTGAGCATAATACTCACCACCAATCGCGGTCAAATGCACGCTGCGACTGTTGCGGTGTAACAATTTTTGTACCAAGGCGATTTTTCTAAATTGGTGATGTGCTTGCTGGTCATGGCAATCGACATGTCCATCTTATCAGCCGCTTTGGTGAAACTGCCTGTTTGCACCACTTGGTGAAAAAGCTTTAATACTTGTTAATGTATCCATAACAAATTACCAAATTAAATAATTTATATTCATATTATAGCCCTAACAAAAAAATTGTTACAAGTAAAACGCTAATATCCTGATTAATTAATAATAGGTGTTTTTAAGATAATTGAAAGTTTCCTATTAAGAAAAATATCTATTAATCAAATCCATATTGTTAATAATTAAATTTTTTTATTATACTAATTTAAATTTTTTTATCATAAATCAATTAAAGAGGTTTTTTTATGAATTTCAAAACATTACAAAAAGCTGCCCAAGCTCGCCGCTCTATTTATGCTTTAAATAAAAAAATTTATCCATCAGCATTGATGAGATTAATCATATTGTGGAACATGCTTTTATTGCATACACCATCATCATTTAATTCGCAATCCACACGCATGGTTATTTTTGCACAACGCAGAACATGACAAACTTTGGGATTTAACTAAAGATGCTTTGCGTAAAATTATTCCTACTGAAAAATTTTTTTCCGCTACTGAACATAAATTAAATGGCTTTTAAAGCAGCTGCTGGCACAATATTGTTTTTTTGAAGATATGACTGTTATCAAAAACCTACAAGAGCAATTCCCAAGTTATGCTGAAAACTTCCCCATCTGGGCAGACCATGCTAATGCCATGAATCAATATGCTATTTGGACAACACTTGCCAGTGAAAAATATTGGAGCAAATTTACAACACTATAACCCAATTATTGATAAAGCTGTTGCAAACACGTGGGGCATTTCTGACCATTGGAAACTGCGCGCTCAACTTGTATTTGGCGGTATTACAGAACAAGCTAGTGAAAAACATTTGTTTCAATTGATGAACGTTTAAAAAAATATTTTTTCTTAATATATCATCACAAAACTATCATTAAAACTGGGTTTTATCCGAAAAACCCAGTCTTTTAACTCCCTTAATTAAAGTGATGGGGAAAAAAACATGGTATAATGGTTTTTATCCAATTTAATATTATCCATTAACACCATTAAAAAAAGATTATGTTACAAAAAAACGTTAAAATTATCCCATTTAAAATTATCTGCCATCGGTTTTATCTACTTTTGATGGTTTTTTTACTTCCACTGTTTTTTGCTGAAAATATTTATGTATATAAAAAGGTGATAATCAGCAATTGTATTTAACCAATATCAAGCAAAAACTCCAGTGGTAAAGAAAAAGTTTACTGAAATTAGTGTTACGTATTATCCTGATACCAAATTGCATAAAAGATGGAGCCATCCCTCCACTTACAATCCCGTTACTGCTGCCACCCCAAGTCGTAGCAACAACAAAAAAATGCCTACGACCATTTTGATTCGTGCCGCCGCTGCAAAACATGGGGTAGACCCTGCTTTAATTAAAGCGGTGATTCATACCGAATCTGCTTTTTAATCCAAACGCTCGCTCACCTGTCGGCGCGATGGGCTTGATGCAGCTGATGCCCGGCACAGCTCGAGATATGGGGGTTGGCAATCCTTGGGACCCTGCTCAAAAATATTGACGGTGGCACACGTTATTTGGCATGGTTGCAACGTCAGTTTAGCAATCGTGATTTTGTCATCGCTGCATACAACGCAGGTCATGGCAACGTTAAAAAAATACGGTGGCATTCCTCCGTTTTTCTGAAACGCGCAATTATGTGAAATCCGTAAACAGTCGCTATCACAGTCTGTATCGTAATGAAATGAGCGGCGGCGCTTCCGTTCAATACGCCATGGCGCCACAGCCACAACCAATGCCAATGCCAATGCCTGCTCGTTTAGAAGTACCTGCATCCAATGGTGTTAGAACGGTACAGGTCAATTACAATCAAGCAACTGCCCCCCAAAAACCCTGCTATTTCCAACTCGTCATCTGGTCGGGTGTTTATTAGTAGCGGCAGCCATTAACCTTTTAGATTATCTGATTTCTGGTTATATTAGGTAGGGAACAAGCCACGGTGCTAAAAAAAGGCAGTGAGAATGCCATTTAAAAATTAGCCCAAGAGTTGCGTATGCAACAAATCTCATACTCATTTGCATGATTCTAACCGTCCCTAGAGCGTGAGAAGCTGTTCCCATCGCCAAACCTTTTTGCCATGGGGCGGTAAATGCCACTGATGTGCAGTATCCACACCCCTAAAATCTGACCGATCACACCTGCAATCAGTACTGTAGCGGATGTAATTCCAATAACACCTTGTAATTTATCGGTAACCTCAATGGCAATTGGCATGGTAACTGATTTGGCAGCAATGGCAATTTGTAATACGTCGCTACCACCAAAAATTCCCACCAGCCAAACACCAGAAACAATACCCACAAATGAACCTACCAATTGTGAGACAAAAATTGCCAGCCATTGGGAACGGATTTTTTGCCATTCTATATACAAAGGCACCGCCAAACACACCACCGCAGGAGCCAGCCAAAAAGTTAAATAACTACTGGCTTTATCAAAAGTCTGCCACTCAATATTTAAAGTTTTTAGCACACATATCACAACAATGGTTGTAATGAGCGTTGGGTTAATCCACTGGCTACGAAAGCGGGCACGCAGCACCATACACAACTCAAAAACAGCCAATGAGCAATAACAACAAAAATGGACTGACGAATAACTCCCTTATCATTACACTTCCTAGCGATTTGATTTTAAACGAAACGATTTTTTTGCAAATATCTAACAACTTGATAAGTTCTTCCTGTCGCTATCAGCACCAAAAAGGTGCTAAGACTGGTTGCTAATAGCAATATCCATAGCTCTTTTTGAATAATATCCAAATATTGCATAATAGAAATACACGCCGGCACTACCATCAAAAACCAAATAATCCAGCATAATTTTAGCTAAAAGATTGTACAGTTTTTAATTCAACTACACCAGTTTGTAGTGCAAAAAAAATAACAGTAATAACCCAATAATACTGGCAGGTAATGGCAAATGCGTTAGCCTGATAAACACTTCCCTAAAAAAATAAACAGCCAAAAAAACCACTAAAAATGCCTTTAAAATCATATCCACTTCCTTTGTTATTAAAAAGTTGATTTTTACAATAAAAAAATGGTTTTTAGTGAAAAAGTTTTTATTGCTTATTTGCCATTTTTAAAATGTGTGATAAGCTAACTTGAATAAATAAAAAAATCGTTCTTATTTATAAAGAAACTTTTATAAACTAAGTTGAGAGTAAATTATGATAACTCAAACCACGTTACAAAACAACCGAGGCTGCACGTATCAGTAAACGCCTTATCAATCATTGGAAGCACAAATTTACTATCCATGAACACGAAAAACACCTATATCATTGACATGCCTGATGCGGAGGTTGTTTTAACTTACCATCCAGATAGTTTGGAAATCCAACTTTGTGGTAAAAATGATGATTTTTAATCAAGAAAAAAATGCAAGAAGTAGTCGCAAACCATCTCAGACCGAATGGCTGGCGAAACCTTTACATATCAATGGTCTTTTTAACCCATTCAACTCAAATAATTAAGTGCATTGCATTAAAAAAATGCACTTACCCTAGCTTTATTTGACCAAAAAAACATAACAAATGCCCCCTGAACCAAATAAAAAGCGAGTTTCCTGATACATCCAAAAGCCCACTATCAAGCTGCATTAAAAAGCTCATTTTTCGCCAGTTATGGGACAATTTGGCACAAACGCATCTTGTATCCACGTTGGCATACCGCCCAAACGGTTTTAAGTTTTCTCGTCCATTGCTAAGCGCCCAATCTTGAGTTTGCCAACGACTTGGTATTTGGCTTAAATGGATTTTTTTGACAAATCAGCGGTTTATCTATTATGTTAAGCTGCGTTTGAATTTCCCTATTCTTTTTGGATTGCCATCATGGTCGTGTTGATAAAATAGTATATCAAGCCCCTCATTAAGTTCGCTAATATGGCATGCTAAAATCAATTTTGGTAAAGTTACATCAATGCCATTTGGAATATCATGTAAAGTTATAAGATGAAACAATGGATTAGTTGCTAAATTTTCATCATTTTTGTAAAACTCCACCAAAAGCGTAAGAGGTATTTTTGAGCGTTCATTTGCCAAGTTGGATGAATTGATTCAAAATGAACGCAAGATTGGCTGGGAATTTTATCAAAAACTAAGTGATAAGTAACTGGATAACAATAACTTTTAATTGCATCATTATTTACTGTTAAGCCAACATTATGCAGATGTGCTAGCAAATACTCATCTAATGTGCCATAAATTTTTAATAAAAAAATGGTTTATCTCTAACCGTATTAAGCAGCCATTCTATGGTTGGTAAATGACGAGTTGCAAGTAAACAAGTAAATAATAAGTACTTTTTTTATCCAAATCTTGCTCTTGAATGAATAATGCCTTAAAAAAATCTGAATGTTTATCTGTGGTAAATGGTGCCACGGCTGACTAAAATAATAGGATTCTTGATTGATTTTTAAACGTAAAATATCTTGTAAATGCTGATGTAATAACTCAGGGTATTGATAAGCTGTGTAAGCAATAAGTGATTCAGTATTTTTTTGCCAACCATTTGATTATTTTTGATTTTTTTATCTCTTCTTGATGAATGGCAAACTCAATTAGTTTTTGCAAATCAGCTTTACACACATAACTTATCATCGCATCAAACAAAAATGCCTGTATCCAGCTCTTTATTTAAACACACATCACAAAAATTCAAAGGCTGTTTTAGGATTATTTGCAAAAAAACAGATATTTGATGATTAAGATTTGGCATTTGCCAGCCTTTTTGACTAAAAAAATATTTAAAAATTTTTCAACCGTCATACTTAAAAACCTTTTGCTTAAAAGAATGCAAAAAGCGCCTCAAAGGCGCTTTTTTTAGCTACTTTTGATTTTTTAAAAGAGACAATCATATTGTGTATTATTGCAATTTGCCTTGCTCTTTTTTCAAAAACTCATCTGTACACCCTGACCTAAACCTTTACCAACTTGCACCCCAAATTTATCAAAAAAATCTTTTGTACAGGGTCGCTGTAGGTATAATTTACGGTATTTTCCACTTCCAATTGTTTTTAAAGTGCTGATACTGCCCACTTTGTCGGCAAGTCCAAGTTCAATGGATTGACTGCCTGTCCAAAAAAAGCCCGCTAAACAATTTATTGGTTTCTGGGTCTTTAAGCCTGTCTCCACGCCCCTCTTTAACAGCATTAATAAAATTTTTGATGAGTAATATCAAGCAATTTTTTTGAACGTGTTGGCGTTCACTTTCGGTCATGGGTCGGGTGATACTCATAATGTCTTTATATTCACCCGATGTCATCGTTGCTGACTTAACGCCAACCTTTTTCATCAACTCTTCTACATTGTAGCTGGACATAATCACGCCAATAGAACCAACCAAACTTGAAGGATTGACCCAAATCTCATCGGCACTGGATGCAATGTAATACGCTCCACTTGCTCCTAAATCACCAATAACAGCATAGAGTTTTTATCAGGGTATGTTTTTTTAAGCTCTCTTGCAGTTTGCCAAACCTCATCAGACTGCACTGGAGAACCGCCGGGTGAATTGATTGCCAATGCAACTGCTTTGGCTTTTAGGATTTTTAAAAAGCTTCTATTAAAGCGGTGTTGATTGCATCGGCATTGGCTTCACCATCACTAGCAATTACACCATTGACATCCACCACTGCCAAATGCGGCTCATGAGCGCCAATTGGCAAGTTTGGCGAATGCGCTGTTGAACAACCGCGCCCAAACGCAAGTAAAATAAAAATAATGTAAGCAAAGGTTAATAATTTAAAAATCCCCCATCGACGAGCCTTTCTTTGTTCATCAATGCTTGCCATCAGGGTTTTTCCAATAATTGCCACTCCTTGCCAGCTGGTGGTGTTTGCAAATGTGAAAAAGGTTTTTGTCCAGATGCAGAATTATTTTGGGTGGGTTTATCGGGATTTGGAGGCCATGCCATAATAATATTGCCTAATTAAAAATGCTTATTTTACCAAAACCATCAAAAATGACAGCCCACATTAGGGCAATATTTCTGCCATTATTTGTTGAGCTTTTTTTGATGATTTTGACTGGTATTTTTATCGGTAAACATCATACTGGCTGGATTTGCTCGCGCCAGTATCTCGGATGTCATCGCACCTTGAGTGTGAGTTATCCATACATCCGTACTGTCTATGCTGTTTTGGGCGGTTGGCACTGGACAAATTTTTATCAAATATTTGCCAAACCTTCTTATCAGCCGCTCCATTGATAATAATCTGATAAGTTTGTTTATCATCCAAATTATCATGAATTATCAATGCATTTTTTAATTGTTGGTTTTTGGTTACTGATTATTTTTTTAAACTACAGCCCCAAACCATTTGATTGTCAATCTCCTGCCAACCTGTAATTGCCCGCACACTTAAACCATCGCCTTGCCAAACTTGCCCATCAGCACAAGCACTCATTGCAAGTGTACTTTGATTTTTCAAAAGCGCCTGCCTGCCAATAACGGTGAATAGGAATCTTTGAGTTTAATTGATTGATAACATCAAAAACTGCTTACTTGGCGTCTGCATTACTACCCCTGTTAGGTGCGTAATCCCTTGCTTTTTTAAGATTTTCTAATAAAAATTTTTTTCCATGCTTGGCATTAATACGTCCTGAAAAAAATCTGCCACAAATAACCAAACCGCCTGATTATTGACACTGGCAGGGTCAGCGTCTTTTTGACGCATTAAGATTTGACTAATACCATAGTCATCACTTGGCAGCACCTGAATGTCAAAGTCGCTTATTTGAGTTGGTTTATTTATTGCCATCATTGCCAAAACTGATAATGCAATCCAAGTAAAAACGCTTATTAAAGATTGGTATGACAAAAGGTATGATTGCCAACACACCAAATAAAATAGCAATACTGCCCAGTTGATGATAAATCCATAAATCTTGATTAAAGGCAGTTAAAAAAACGCCGTTATATCGTGAAACTTACCCAGTATTAATGCTGATAAATCCCATAATAAAGTCGCTAAAGATGGCATTACACTATAAATCATTCCTGCCATAAGATTGATAGGCACAATGATTGCGCCAAACAAACCCACCGCGAATAAATTAACCCCAAGTCCCCACAAAGACACCTTACCAAATAGCAATACTGATATTGGTAACATGGTGATAAAAAGCCAGGTTTGCAGTTTTATTAAATCCACAACTTGCTGTTTGATATTAAATGCTTTTTATCATTGACTGTATTATTTTTCATAACGCATCAAAAGCAGTACTGCTACAAAAGACAGCCAAAAATCCCGCCTGCCACACCACAAATGGGTCTAACCATATCATCACCAAAGCGGTTACCGCCAAAATTTGATGTGTAGCAAAAGGCATTACCAAACGTCTAGCCATCACTGCTGCAATCAGCATATAAACCGTGCGCATTGCGGGAACTTCAAAAGCCTGTAAACATTGCATAAATCAGACTCACCCCTATCATGACACAAAGTCTAAGTGTATTACTAGAAACAAACAGATACAAATTATAAAACCATTTATTGGTTACAAAAAAACAACCAATAAGGCCAAACAAATTGCCAAAAAAATACCACATGGGTTCCAGAAATTGCCAGCAAATGTGAAATACCTGCTGTTTGGTACAAATCTTTTTGTATCTTTATTAATTAACGCTCTATCGCCTGTTAATAGACTTAATGTTACAGCTTTGGTTTGACGCTGGTCTTCTGATAGGTTATGCCAGCCTTGATAAAAATGATTGCGCAGTGTTTGACGCAGTGTTTGCAAAATAAATATCTACACCTGATGCTTGTGCAGAAACTATCTTATCTTCAACCGATAAAATTTTTTTGCATTGGCGTGAATATGACGAGTTGCCAACCATCGATAGCCATCAAAACCTGTTGCCCCAATTTCTTTTGCTAACAGGCGAGATAACTAGCGTCATCGTCGTTTGAGTATTTGGAACTAGCTGATTGAGTACCAAAAATTCTGATTGAGATTTTTGCTGTGTTTGATTTTTATTTGAAAGTTGGTCTTTTTAGCATTTGCCGTCAAAAAGCACTGTAAGTTCTTTGGGCAATGTGATATTTTTTTCTTAACGTTAGGAGCTTCTGGCGTATAAAAATGGATTTTTCGCTATTATATGCATTTTTGAGCATATCGATGGGTATTATCAGCAAATTTTAAGTCGCTAATAACCGCTTTTTGACGATAATGAGTGCCTAATTTTTCATCATACACACTGTCGCTAATTTCTAAGATGCGGACAGTCGCTGTAACAGTATAACTTTCTTTGGGAATTTTTGATAAAAGTCTTGGTAAATAACCAACGTCTGAATGACAAACAAGCCCAAAAAAACCAAGCATGCTAAAAAAATAAAGCCACCAAACGATAGATTTTTTTATCAAACCTACAGTTGTTTTACTTTTTTTGCCAAAAATTTTTGTGATAAAAGCGCACAAACACAAACTATCCACAAAAAGCTTAATAACCAAAATACACTGTTTGTTTGGATAACGTCTGATGACAAAAAAACCAATGGTTGATACACCCAAATCAGCTGATGCTGTTAATACGCCAAAAAAACCAGTAAAACCACTAAAATAAAAGATAAGCCAAATCATCTTAATCCTGTGTCAATAGCGCTTGTATCAGCATCAAATCCTGTGGATAGGTCAATTTGATGTTTATATGTTTGCTAGGCACAATTGCGATTTTTCACCCATCATTTCAAAACCGCTGGCTTCATCTGTAATTATAAGATTTTTAGCAATGACGGTTTGTAGCATTTTTTTCTAAGGCTTTAAGGTGGAAAATTTGTGAGTTTGCGCTGCCCATAATTGACTTCGGTCAATGGTATGACTGATGGTATGATTTTCAACAAAACTTAATGGTATCTGTAACGGGGCTTTGCCAGTATTGCACCTATCAAATTAGGAGTTTTTGGATTTTTGGCTATCAAGGCTGCTAAATCAGGCAACGCCAAACAAGGACGGGCTGCATCATGAATCAGCACCCAGTCATCATCGCCCGCCCCACGCTCAATAATGGCTTTTACACCATTTTGAACTGATAAAAATCGCTCACAGCCACCACAAGCAAAAATAAATTGGGTGGGAAAAACTCAAAAGATAGGTTTGAGGCAACTTTATCATCTGGAGCAATTACAATTGTTAAATCAGTAATCTGGAGGTGATTTAATCGGGCGACACTGTGCTGCAAAATGGTTTTGTCTTGTGTTTTTAAATATTGTTTTGGAACCTCTGTCCCCAAAAACGACTGCCTTTACCTGCAGCAACAATTAAGGCGTGAATTGGGGTAGCAAAATTTTTGGGGAGAATTTGGAGGGTAAAAATTAGTTCTCAGGTTTGTCATCGGTTAACGTATCTTCATCAATAGGTTCATTAGCAACCGATGTATCAGCACTCGGCTCATCATCATAAACTACCGATGAAGCGACAGAAACCTGTACAAATGTTTCTCCGGGTTTAATAAAACCCAAATCCATACGTGCATGTTCTTCAATGGCAGATGTGCCAAATTTTAAATCAGAAATATCTGCCTGAAGCGCATGATTGATATACTCTTGGCGTTTGTTAATAGCTTCTTGCCTTCTAACTTGTGATTTTAATTCTTCTAATTGAAAGTAACCAAACTCACCACGCCAATATTGATACTGTAATAATAAAACTGCCAGTATCGCGCACGCAATCAGCAAAGAATACCCAACAAAACTTGGCAACAAACGAATTTTTTTGCCGTTTTTTTAATGGATAATTTTTTTCGCCAACTAAGCCCAATACTGGCAATTTCATAATAGTTAGCCTCGCAAACCAATAAACTCAAGTTTACCGCGGAATGCTGCTGTTACTTGCTGTTCAATACGAAGTAATTGATTGTATTTAGCAACACGGTCAGAACGGCACAGTGAACCTGTTTTAATTTGACCAGCTGCTGTTCCAACTGCCAAATCAGCAATGGTAGCATCTTCTGTTTCACCAGAACGATGACTGATGATAGTGGCATAACCATTTTGTTTGGCTAAATAAATGGCATCCAATGTTTCACTTAATGTGCCGATTTGGTTAAATTTAATTAAAATCGCATTGGCAATATGTTTATCAATACCTTCTTGTAAAAATTTTAGGATTAGTAACAAACAAATCATCGCCAACTAATTGAACTTTATCACCAATCAGTTTGGTTAGATACGCCCAACCATCCCAATCACTTTCATCAAGTCCATCTTCAATAGAAATAATTGGATACTGACGAGTTAAGGATGCCAAATAATCAGCAAAACCTTGACTGTTAAAGGCTTTATTACCTTCCCCTGCCAAAAATATATTGACCATTTTTTATAAAATTCAGAGGCTGCACAATCAAGTGCTAGATAAATATCTTTTTCCAGCAGTATAACCTGCTTTTTTTCAATCGCTTGCATGATGACTGTAATGGCTTCTTCATTGCTGCGTAAATTTGGAGCAAATCCACCTTCATCGCCAACAGCAGTATTAAGTCCTTGAGCTTTTAAAACAGATTTTTAGACTGTGGAAAAATTTCCGTTCCTGCACGTAATGCCTCAGAAAAGCTACTAAAACCAACAGGTTCAATCATAAATTCTTGAATATCAACGGTGTTATCTGCATGAGCTCCACCATTTAAAAATATTCATCATTGGCACAGGCATGGATAAAGAAGTCTGCCCGCGTAAATTAGCGATATACTGATGCAAAGGCAGATTTTTGAGAAATTGCAGCAGCTTTAGCGGCAGCAAGTGATACAGCAAGGGTTGCATTGGCCCCAAGATTACCTTTTATTATCTGTACCGTCCAGGTCAATTAAAAATACGGTCAATTTCACTTTGATTGGCAGCATCAATATCCAAAAGCGCGCTACGAATCTGGCTGTTGGCATTAGTTACTGCTTTTTTTGACGCCTTTACCCAAATAACGAGATTTGTCGCCATCTCTTAACTCCAATGCTTCTCTTGAACCAGTAGAAGCCCCGCTGGCGCAGCAGCACGCCCACACACGCCATTAGCTAGAATAACATCCGCTTCAATCGTAGGATTACCACGGGAGTCTAGAATTTCACGAGCTACAATATCTTTTAATGGTGGCAACGTTTTTTTGGTGTCTTCAGCGTACATAATTTATCCTTAACACAAGTTTAAGCATCATAAATAAACCTAAATTATCTGGATTTATTCTAACACAAAAATCCATTAAAAATCACGAAACAATGCCTAGGTGGACACCTAATAAATTTAGCTGCTTGCTTATTAAGTAATCAAAACCATTTATCAAAGCAATCAATCAATAAAAATCATTGGGTGTCAAGTACTTCAAAAACCTTTTACCAAAGTATCTAATTTTTTTGATTTGACGTAAAAACGGTTCAAGTTGAGACAAAACGCAGTGCGCAAGGTCCATCGCATTTGGCTTTATCAGGGTCAGGATGGGCTTCTAAAAACAGTCCAGCTAGTCCTGTTGCCATACCTGCTCTGGCAAGTGTGGTAATTTGATGGCGTCTACCGCCTGCACTGTCTACTCTCGCCCCCGGCTCTTGTAAGGCGTGCGTTACATCAAAAACACAGGCACATTCATCGCCTTCATGGTGTCAAAGCCTAGCATATCCACCACAAGATTATTATAGCCAAAGGCACTACCACGCTCACACAAAAATCACCTTATCATTGCCTGCTTCTAGGCATTTTATTAATGATGTGCCGCATTTCATGCGGGGCTAAAAATTGAGCTTTTTTGATGTTGATAATTGCCCCTGTCTTTGCCATTGCGGCTACCAAATCTGTCTGACGACTTAAAAAGGCGGGAAGCTGAATAATATCGGCAACTTCAGCAACGGGTGCAGCTTGATAAGGCTCATGTACATCTGTAATAATTGGTACGCCATATTTTTTTCTTTAATATCATTTAGCCAAGTCAAACCTGTATCCATTCCAGGACCGCGAAATGAATTTAAACTTGAACGATTAGCTTTTATCAAAACTGGCTTTTAAAAACATAACCAATATTTAATTTTTGACAAATTTCAATATAGCACTCAGCAATCTCAAATGCCAATTCCTTGCTTTCTAATACGTTCATACCACCAAACAACACAAATGGTTTGTCATTGGCAATAGTAATGTCATTGAGCTGGATTTGAGATTTTTGCAGTTAATGAATTCATTGTTTAAATCCCTTGGTATGTGTTGTTAATAAATCTAAATAGCGGTGTGTTGTTATTTTTAAAAATGGTTTTTTAATAATGAGTTTACTTTATGCAAAGCGTCAATTTGATTTTTGTTCGATTCCTGTAAACAATAAATCATTATTATCAATCTCAAAAAAACATCAGCAAATTCTTCTAAAATTATATTCAGTTCTGGATTATTTAAATCATCATCTGTTAAACAGCTTTGCCCACAAAAACATTCGCTCATACTGAATTAGATAATGAATATGATTGTTCATTTTTTTCATTATTAAAAAAATACGTCTTTGCTATCCACTAATAAAAGGTGCAGCATTATCTGTATAATAAGAATTTGGGCAATATGGATAATATTTATCATCCATACCATCATACAAATCAAGCCCAAACCTTTCTTTGTTTAGTTCTTCTTTATGAATCAAATCAACACCAAAACGATGACCGTTCATTTTATCCAACAATGTCATAAAAATCATCGTCAGATAGCTTTTTGATCGTATCAAAATACGCTGGGTTTTTCAAATTCATAAACAAAATCATTGAAATTATCAAAAATTTTGATTAAGTGTTTTATTTATCCAATCAAGACAATCATCGCTGATTTTTTTCATAACAAGTATCACCAATATCGCAAAAAAAGCACTACGCTCTTTGTATATCCATGTTGTTTTAGCAAAATCAAGGCTGTCAAAAAGCCTTGATAACTGTATAGTTGAATGTATCAATGACATAACCATCGTAATCGTTATGATAATACTCAAACTCTTTTTAAAATATAAAAAAATCCAAAATAAATAACCTATTTTTTTGGCAATCGATTGCTGCCTTAATAAAACTATTAAATAAAGGATGCCCCCGCGTGGTGAACTGGTAAATTCTGGATGGTATTGCACCGCAATAAACCAAGGGTGACCATCAAGCTCAACAGACTCTACTAGATTCTGTTTGGTAGAATAGCCAGAAATTTTTCATACCCGCCTGCTCTAAAGGCTCAATGTAGCGATTATTCATCTCATAACGATGACGATGACGCTCATTGATGGTATTTGCTCCATAAATTTTAGCAAGATGGCTACCAGTAACCAATTTGGCTTCTTGTTTGCCCAATCGCATAGTACCACCTAAATCGCTGTCATCACTGCGGATTTGAAGCTCACCTTTTTCATCAAACCACTCGGTAATCAGCCCAATAATAGGATTGGCAGTTTTGCGATCAAACTCAGTAGAATTGGCTTCCAATCCTAAAACATTGCGCGCGTATTCAATGACTGCAAGCTGCATACCCAAACAAATACCTAAAAATGGTTTATTGTGCGTACGCGCATACTCAATCGCCATCATTTTACCAACAGTACCACGCTCACCAAAGCCGCCCGGCACCAATATCGCATCACACGATTTTTAATTCATCCATCAAATGGCTTTGGGTTTCTAATTTTTCAGCATCAATGTAGTGAATTTTTAACTTTGGTTTTTATTATGAATGCCCGCATGGAGCAGTGCCTCATTAACTGATTTATAAGCATCTGGCAATTCCACATACTTACCAACCATTGCCACTACAATTTCACCTTGGGCATTTAAAAGCCCTTCAATCACTTTATCCCAATCAGACAGGTCAGCTTCTTTTTGCATTGATGCCAAAGCGCTCACAAATCAAATCATCTAAATTTTTGCTCATAAAAACGACGTGGGATTTGGTAGATGCTTTTTGCATCCTCACACAAAAATTACCGCGCGTGCTTCTACATTGGTAAATAACGCAATTTTTTTGACGGTTGTCTTCAGAAATTGGCTGCTCACTACGGCAAATCAATACGTCGGGTTGTAAGCCAATGGAGCGGAGTTCTTTTACAGAATGTTGGGTTGGTTTTGTTTTAGATTCGCCAGCAGATGCAATGTAAGGCACTAGCGTTAGATGCATTAACATAGCATTATCTCTGCCAAGTTCAACTTGCATTTGGCGAACTGCTTCCATAAATGGTAAACTTTCAATGTCGCCAACTGTACCACCAATTTCAATGATGGCAATATCATAACCTTCGCCTGATGCACGTATTTTTATGTTTAATTTCATCAGTAATATGAGGGATGACTTGTACCGTTCCACCCAAATAATCACCACGTCGTTCTTTGGCAAGTACCGTTTGATAAATGCGCCCTGATGTAAAATTATTGGCACGTGTCATTTTTAGAATGACGTAAAAAAACGCTCATAATAACTCAAATCCAAATCGGTCTCTGCGCCGTCTTCGGTAACAAATACTTCACCGTGTTGAAAAAGGACTCATCGTACCTGGGTCAACGTTAATATAAGGGTCCATTTTTGTCATGGTAACTTTTAATCCACGAGCCTCTAACACCGCTGCCAAAGAAGCTGCAGCAATGCCTTTACCCAAAGAAGATACCACACCACCGGTTACAAAAAATAAATTTCGTCATAGCTATTCATCAATTACTGGTAAAGCCGAATTTTTACTAAAAATTTGTCAAAAAAATATAGGGGCTAGGAAGATTTTTAGCCAAAAAGATTCACAATCAAATAAACAATTCAGTGCTGTCATACATACACAAGTAAAAAAAGACTTGCCAAATTTAGCAAGTCTTTTTAGTTGAGTTGAAATTTACCAAACACTTTAATCATCGCGCTGCTCTTTGATGATTTTTTTAAAGTTGGGTACGATAATACAATGTCATATCTGTAGCCATTTTTTTGCGAGCAGCGATTTCTAAAGCTTTTTGACCCAAATGTTGCTCTGCATCAATTTTTCTACTTGATAGCCACGCGCCTGTAACATACTGCGTGCTCTAGCAACATTGCCTTGATAATCGTGGTCGCCACGAATCTCTTGCTTTATAGAGTTGCTAGCGTAAACTGGCTGCACCATCAAAGGCAAACATAAACTTACAGTTAAGGTGCTGGTGGCTAAGGTGTTTGCAAAATAACTTTTTCATAATTGCCTCCAATAAAAAGTGTTGTAAGTATCTGCTAACTGCCATTCTAACAAGGAAAAAAATAGCCACCTCAAGCTAAACTACATGATGCTAAACATTTGTTACCTAAAATAACAAAACCCTTATAAAACAATCGTATAGAACACGAATTTTTAGCCAAAAATTTAGGCAATTTTTGGTGTTATTCAAGACTGGCAAACAAATCATATTCGCTTGCTTCATCAATTGTAACGGTTAAAAAAATTGACCAACTTTTACACGTTCATCAATATTATCTACATACACATGACCATCAATTTCTGGTGCATCAGCATAACTGCGACAAATGGCGATATTTTTCTTCAGCATCAATTTTATCCACCAAAACAGTGAACGTTTTACCAACTTTTTCCTGTAATTTTTTTCTTCACTGATGGTTTGAGCAACCTCCATAAAAACGCTGATAACGTTCCTGTTTAACCGATTCTGGTACAGGATTTGGTAAGTGATTAGCCTGCGCCCCTCCACTTCTGAATAAGTAAAGCAGCCCACACGGTCAAGACGTGCTTTTCTTAGCCAGTCTAAAAAGATATTCAAAGTCTTCTTCGGTTTCGCCCGGAAAACCCACCACAAAGGTTGAGCGAATGGCAATATCAGGACAAATTGCTCGCCATTTTTTTCAATACGCTCCAATACATTTTCACTATGGGCTGGACGCTTCATTGCCTTTTAAGACGGAAGGACTTGCATGTTGAAATGGAATGTCTAAATATGGCAAAAAGTCCGCCTATTGCTCTGGCGTCTGCCATTAACTCAACCACATTATCCACGTGTGGGTAAGGATAAACGTAATGCAAACGCACCCAAATGCCCAATTTTGCTAGTAGCTGGCACATATCCAAAAAAATTTGGTTTTTACAGGTTCGCCCTGCCAAAATGTCATCTTATATTTTAAATCCACGCCATAGGCTGAAGTATCTTGAGAAATGATTAACAATTCTTTAACGCCAGCATTTTTTAAAGGCAACCGCTTCTCGCATTACCTCATCAATTGTGCGTGAAACCAAATCGCCTCGCAATGATGGAATGATACAAAAAGGTACAGCGATGATTACAACCTTCAGAAATTTTTCAAATATGCGTAATGACTTGGGGTAAGTTTAATCCCGGCGTCATTGATAAGGTCAATTTTTGGGTCATATGTTTTATCTTTTAACTGGTTTTGGAACATGGAGTGTAACGGCACTAATCACCTCTTGATAGGCATGGGCTCCTGTTACTGCAAGCACAGCAGGGTGCATGCTACGAATTTTTTTCGGCATCTTTACCCAAACAGCCTGTTACAACCACTTTTGCCATTTTTATTAATCGCCTCACCAATAGCATCAAGGCTTTCTTGCACTGCAGACTCAATAAATCCACATGTATTAACCACCACCAAATCTGCCCCATTGTAATCATGGGCGACTTGATAGCCTTCTTTAGTAAGCTCAGTGATAATACGTTCACTATCTACCAATGCTTTAGGACAACCCAAAGACACAAAACCTATTTTTGGAGCTTTATGGCTACCTGCCTGTGTAATAAAATCACTGCTTTGGCTGATGGTACGATTTTGATTATGGTTGGCTTTATGATGAGATGAGTTTGGAATGTAAGTTTCTACGGTCATGGCGTTTAGCTAGAGATAAAATAAAGGCGGATTTTTAATAATTTTTGGGGAATTTTGGCAAGTGTTATGATTTTTTTAGAATTGTAAGAAAAAAACTTAATGTAATATTAAGGATTTTTAATAAATTATTGAATGTTGTGGAATATGATTTATTTGTTAGTATTTTCAATTTTTATGTTAACTTTGTGAGCTTATAAGCCACCTATGCGGTGTATAACAACTAAGCCAATAAATTCACCAAATGTATTGGATACATATAACTTAGTAGGTTCATTACCAATTCCCTACATAAGTCATAAGTGCCTCTGGTAAATTTGATACTACTCTGAAAGCATATTTACAATACTCATCTTGTACGATTAGTTCGTAATATCTATCCGTAGTAATAATCTGATTATTTGGGAATAGATTGACTACATGGTTAAACATCGGATTAGTAGAGAAGGGTAATAGATGTTTATCTCTAATAGGTTTAAAAAAAGATTACTTTTTAACTACCTTATTAATACATTCTTCGTATTCCCGTTTACGGAGTAAGATACTATCTAATAGGTCATCGTATAATAACCCGTATAGCGTAGCATCATCGTACAGTAATTCAGTATCATTTTAGTATTACAGAGTTTCTCTAAGTAATGTTCACCTAATTTACCACTATGGGTAAGTCTTACAAGTATGTACGTAAACCCATTAGTTAGTTTATACTTGATGCCATTATTAATATCCGCATTATAGAATATTAAGTAATAGGCTTCTTCATTATCTACTAGATAGACATCGCATAAGTCAAGGATATCATTATCATTCACATGACGAATTACTAGGTCATGGGGATTAGCAAATCCCTTTACCATGTAACGAATTAAGATACCTAACAAATATCCAGTTTAACTCTTCTGGAATATCTTCGTCTAAATCATTCTCTGTTCTAAAGTAAGTATCAATCTCTATATCTAAAGAGATTAAACTGATATCGTCATCAGTATTTAGGATACAAATACGTATGATATATCTACCCTCTTTATCTTCTAAGGTGATTCTATCAGCACCTGTGTCAATATATATCTTATTAGCTATAGCATAGTCTACTGTAGCTTCTAATACTGCTGTAGGTACTGGTATATAAACCGTCTCTGTTGATAACATATTAGGATTAATAGCCATAAATAAACTCCAATGAAAAAAAGAAAATTAATGTTAAAAACAAGAGTACAATGTATTTCTACTGTACTCTCGTTTTATGTTATTAAGGGTTACTGTATGTTGGTAGTTCTCCATTTATCTCGGGGAACAAGTCATTCATGCGAAGTTCTGGGAACTCCCACATGTTGGTAACTAATGTTTTAGTGTGTTTAACACCGTCATTAGTGACTTCGATTAGTAATCGATTATAACTATTAGTATTGTATACAAAATGACGTTGCTCAAAAAAAGCATTTCTAAGCCACCTATGTGGTGTATAACGTTACAGTCGGGCATTATGCCGACTTTTAAAAATTTCTAAGCCAGCTATCCGGTGTATAACAATGGTCGGTTTAAAGACGCAGATAATATGCTTTTTCTAAGCCACCTATGCGGTGTATAACATCGCTGAACTGCAAAACGCAAACTCTTACCGTTTTCTAAGCCACCTATGCGGTGTATAACTTCATTTCCGTGCCATCGTTTTTATAGACTTTGTTTTCTAAGCCACCTATGCGGTGTATAACCCTACAAACGCGCGGTATTTGTCAGCACTTGTCTTTCTAAGCCACCTATGCGGTGTATAACTGCAAAAGTCAGCAATTGCGGACGATTTATCACTTTCTAAGCCACCTATGTGGTGTATAACTCAAAGTTATAAGTTGCATTACTACCACAATGTTTCTAAGCCACCCTATGCGGTGTATAACAGACACCTAAAAAAACTTAAAAAGAAATAAAAAGAATTTCTAAGCCACCTATGCGGTGTATAACTCTTGAGCGGTGGTCTTGGTGTGATTGTGTTTTTTTCTAAGCCACCTATGCGGTGTATAACATTGGGATGCACCAGACCAAGTTACCCTAGATTTTCTAAGCCACCCTATGCGGTGTATAACTACGGGAATCACGCGAATCAGTTTCGCCGTCATTTCTAAGCCACCTATGCGGTGTATAACGGCTACTAACGAACAATTAGATGCCGGCGTATTTTCTAAGCCACCTATGCGGTGTATAACTAAATCTTCTATCTTCTTGGTCTATTACCAGTTTTCTAAGCCGCCTATGCGGTGTATAACAAAACAATCAATAAGACTGACCCAACGGTTGATTTTTCTAAGCCACCCTATGCGGTGTATAACGTATCTAAAGTTCATATTGGTTTGTTAATGATTTTCTAAGCCACCTATGCGGTGTATAACTACCACGCCGTCAGCAATATGCCCCCACTCTTTTTCTAAGCCACCTATGCGGTGTATAACCGACATTGGCGAGATGTTCCCGGTGTCTGAGTTTTCTAAGCCACCTATGCGGTGTATAACTAAGCGGTCATAAGTAACCTCTTCAACACGAATTTCTAAGCCACCTATGCGGTGTATAACTTTATTGACTGGTTTAGAGAGGATCCTAATTTTTTCTAAGCCACCTATGCGGTGTACAACTAAGCGGTCATAAGTAACCTCTTCAACACGAATTTCTAAGCCACCTATGCGGTGTATAACCATTATCTGTTCTGGTGCGATGTTTCTGGGCTTTTCTAAGCCACCTATGCGGTGTATAACTACAACCCTAATAATCGCGTCATAAGTTATAACTTTCTAAGCCACCTATGCGGTGTATAACATAAAATTGGTCAGCGTTAATACCAAAACGACTTTTCTAAGCCACCTATGCGGTGTATAACACGCCTGTGGTTAAGTAGTCTGCTACGGTGTATTTCTAAGCCACCTATGCGGTGTATAACGTTGGTGGTATTGGACTGGCAGGCAATAATGGTTTCTAAGCCACCTATGCGGTGTATAACTCACTGATAGCCTTCTAATCCTTATGTGGCATTTTCTAAGCCACCTATGCGGTGTATAACTTAAGACATGCCGCCCAGATTTGCACCCATTTTTTCTAAGCCACCTATGCGGTGTATAACCAACTGATATTGGTTTATGATGCTAGAGTTAATTTCTAAGCCACCTATGCGGTGTATAACTGCAAATATTTATAGCAATTACCAAGACAAAAATTTCTAAGCCACCCTATGCGGTGTATAACTATATATAGTAGCGGTTCGGCGGTGCTCCATCTTTCTAAGCCACCCTATGCGGTGTATAACTTATCGTTGTTTGTTTTAACGATTGGCTTGATATTTTCTAAGCCACCTATGCGGTGTATAACAGAAGAGTACGGATGACCACAACACGCTTTTAGTTTCTAAGCCACCTATGCGGTGTATAACTTGATTATGGTGTACCTGCTTATAAGATTTGTTTTCTAAGCCACCTATGCGGTGTATAACATTAGAGATTAAGAATACAAGAGAGGTAGAAATTTCTAAGCCACCCTATGCGGTGTATAACAAGAAATCCAGTGACTATTCCCCTTATGTGGTTTCTAAGCCACCTATGCGGTGTATAACCGTATCTCTCTACCGATTCTTACCAAAGAATCTTTCTAAGCCACCTATGCGGTGTATAACTTCTAGGGTACGAGATTCATTTAATACGTTTATTTCTAAGCCACCTATGCGGTGTATAACTAGTCCACCTTTATGTGTACACCACATAGTAATATTTCTAAGCCACCTATGCGGTGTATAACTATTAATAGATGGGTTTTGATATTTTGTGATATTTCTAAGCCACCCTATGCGGTGTATAACAGAGTGTATCTTAATAACTATTCCACTGTTGTTTTCTAAGCCACCCTATGCGGTGTATAACTTATTTATCACTCAAATTAAGGAGTAAATTATTTTTCTAAGCCACCTATGCGGTGTGTAACATGGCGTGGTATTTAATACGGCGCCGTATTTGTTTCTAAGCCACCCTATGCGGTGTGTAACACGTTATTGTCATTTGACAGTCTTCCTTCTAATTTCTAAGCCACCTATGCGGTGTGTAACGAGTAGTAGCTCTAATTCTATCTGTATCATTAGGTTTCTAAGCCACCTATGCGGTGTGTAACGCGAACATTAGTTACATGTACGGTGTACGTAATTTCTAAGCCACCTATGCGGTGTGTAACGTTTAAGAACATTAGGACGTATCGGATTGTTTTTTCTAAGCCACCTATGCGGTGTGTAACAGCAAAACTACTTAGCTTTGAGGTAGTAGAACATTTCTAAGCCACCCTATGCGGTGTGTAACACAACATCAAGCTACGCAAGAACAGATTAACGTTTTCTAAGCCACCCTATGCGGTGTGTAACGGAAGGGGGAAGCACTGCGTAAGCACTCTATATTTCTAAGCCACCTATGCGGTGTGTAACGCCAGCACGTATGACATTGATAAAGCAATGTTTTTCTAAGCCACCTATGCGGTGTGTAACGCAGCACAATAAGGCTGAAGTGATTGGCATTTTTTCTAAGCCACCTATGCGGTGTGTAACTTTGAAATCCCTTATCGTACTATTACGAGTAATTTCTAAGCCACCTATGCGGTGTGTAACAAGAGAGTATTCAGATAGTCGTCCCCCTATTATTTTTCTAAGCCACCTATGCGGTGTGTAACGGATTTACAAAAAAACATTTTTGTGTAATTTCTATTTTTCTAAGCCACCCTATGCGGTGTATAACAATCAGTTTTATTAAGGGGGTTTGCAAAGGGTTTCTAAGCCACCCTATGCGGTGTGTAACCACTTAATAAGTCTAATATATAAACGCAGTCTTTTTCTAAGCCACCCATGCGGTGTGTAACGTGCTATATTATCAAGGTTCTGACCGCAATGCTTTTAAGCCACCCTATGCGGTGTGTAACAGACGACCCCCAAAACAAACAAGCAATCAGCGATTTCTAAGCCACCCTATGCGGTGTGTAACGGACATTAAATATCTACGCTATACCCGATAATTTTTCTAAGCCACCTATGCGGTGTGTAACATTGATTTTGGCAATATCAATTGACCCATCTTTTTCTAAGCCACCTATGCGGTGTGTGAACAGTGATTATATCAAAAACTTCAATAATATCAAGCCTGAACATTGATTTTAAGTAATTTAACGAATGATTTTTGTTTATTTTTAAGTTATTGATTCTTAAAAAAATTTTTTTATAGATAAAATTTTTGGTAAAAATAAGTTTTTATAGAAACATTTTTAGGTAGACGAAAAACCTGCTCTAAAGCAGGTTTTTTATATATGGTGGGGACGGAGAGACTCGAACTCTCACGGGTCGCCCCTGCTGGAACCCTAAATCCAGTGCGTCTACCAATTTCGCCACGTCCCCATTTATGCAAGTACTAAATTTACTATATAGTAATTTTTACTTGATGGTGCGTATTATATATTTTTTTATTTTTTTAGCAAGTATTTTTTTAAAAAATTTTTAAAAAAATTATATCCAATTGAATTTAAAATAAATTTTTGAATCCGAAAATTGTACACCTTGAGCAATCATCGTTTCTTTTGCTTGCGCTAAAGAATCATTGACATCGATTGCCATGCATGCATCCAAAACAACCGTACATGAGAATCCAAAGTCCACTGCATCCAATGCCGTCCATGCTACGCAAAAATCAGTTGCAATTCCAACGATATACAAATCGGTTATTTTTACGTTCACGTAAATAACCTGCCAACCCAGTTTTTAGTTTGTCTATCTGCCTCCATAAATGCTGAATAACTATCAATATTGGCATGAAACCCTTTTCTGATGATAAGTTGAGCTTTGGTTGCTTGTAAATCGCGATGAAAAATCAGCATCTGATGTACCTTGGACACAGTGGCTATTCCATAAAATTTGCTCGCCATAATCTAGTGTAATCACATCAAATGCTTTACGGTTTTTGATGATTTTTGATAAAAAGAAATGTGATTGGCTGGGTGATAATCTTGAGTCAAAAATCACATTATCGAATTTATCTATTAAACGATTAATCGTTGGAATGATTTTTTTGTGAACCCAAAACCGCTAAATTGCCATCAATAAAGCCATTTTGCACGTCCACCACAATCAGCGCTGAAGTTTTTTTGAATTATCATAACTACCTACCAATAATTTTTCTACTGCAATATTGCCGACACTGCGGCGATTCATCGTTAAACCTTTGTTTTTTAAGGCTTCTTTGGTATCATCAACCATTTGAGGATTACCGCATAACATAACATGGTCAGTATCAGGATTGAATGTTAAAGCTGCTTTTTGTTCCAAAAATACCGCTTGTAATCAAAATTGGCAAACGCTGATTTAACGCACCTTCTCTGAATTCACGTGTTACAACTGGCACAAACTTAAAAGTTGGTGAATTTTTCAACCAATGGCGCAAAAATCTTGTTGCAATGAATGAATTTTATCCAAAAAGCCAATTCATCTGCGTAACTAACGCTATAAAACCAAGACAATATTTTTGATAATTTTGCCACGTTGTTAAATCTTGCAAAATTGATAAAAAGGCGCAACGCCCGTACCTGCTGCCAATAGCCATAAATTTTTGGAGCGGGTTGTAAAAACCTATCCAATGTTAAAAACCAAAAAGGTTCAGGATTCAGATACAGCGTATCACCGACATTTAGATACTGTAATTGCGAAGTAAATGCTCCATCAGGCACAACTACTGAGAAAAAAATCCAAAAACTCGTCGTACGGCGATGAGGCTACCGAATATGCTCGAAAAATTGAATCATCCGTGTTTTTTGGAACAATACCCAGACGCACAAACTGCCCAGCCGTAAAGCGAAAAATCTTGTGGTCTAGTGGTACGAAAAAGAGAATAATTTTGGGGTGATGGTGGTTTTTGAAGTACTGTGATGGTCAGTGCATTTTGATCAGACATAAGAAAACTAAGTAACTGATAATAAATCTCATTGTAAAAACCTTAAAAAAACAAGTGCAAAACCTAAGCTTCACACTTGTTTGGACTTGTATCGTTTTGTTAATGTTAAAATTTGGTTTAATTTTTTTATTATCCACGAGCAATAAATTGAGCGATTTGTAATAAGCCGTTTGGAAAAAAATACCCAGCACCACAATGATAGCTGTGATAATCAAAAAGCATAACCCCGCCTGCTTGCACGCCCCAATGCTTATCGGCATCAAATTCAAAATTGGCAATGGGTTTTTGAAATAGACAAGTCAAAAATTTAAGATAGTAGTACAAACCCAAACCACTGCCCAAAATCACCATACCCGCTAGCAAAAATTGCTTGCCTTGAATGGCGGCAAAAATCACTTGAATTTGGTGATAAATCCTGCCGTTAACGGAATGCCCGCCATGGACAACAGCATGATGGTTAAAACCGCTGTCAAAAGCAGGTCGCCGCCAAAAACAGTCCTTGATAAAATTGCATTTGGTCGGCTTTCACCACTAGAAGAATTTTTTTGGTGAATTGACGATATGGGCTTGACATTAACGTGATTACCCCAAATGCCCCAATGGACGTTAAAGCATAAACTGCCATATACACAGTCATGATTCCTGCACCATCAACCCCAAGCCCAAATAAAACCGATAAAACATAACCAATATGAGCAACCGATGAATACGCTAAAAGACGTTTTAAATTGCTTTGGCGTATGGCAGACAAGTTACCAAACAAAATAGACAGCACTGTCATGACCAATAAAACGGTCAACACAGGTGACAATCCCCAAGATGCGGTTAGTAATAAAAACGCACCAAAAAGCGCCATCATAGCCACTTTACTTACACTTGCCAAAAATGCGGTTATTGGGGCTGGCGCTCCTTCATAAACATCTGAAACCCAGTGATGAAATGGGGCGGCAGATAATTTAAACGCTGTTGCCACAAGTATCATGACCGCGCCTAATACAAACAAAGAAGACATCACATGGCGACTAAACAGTACTGAGATTATTTTTTTGAAAAATTCAAGCCCGCCAACATCGGCAAAAAAATAAATGCCATACCCATTAATAAGGTTGCTGACATTGCTGCTGATTGTATCAAGTATTTCAAACCTGCTTCTAAAGAACGCGTTCGCAAAAAAAGTATAAGCCAACATCCCATACATAGGCACAGACAACAGCTCAAGCGACATAAAAAAACGCCGCCAAATGCGTAGCGCTTGTCATCAGCATCGCTCCAAGCGTGGCGATAAGCATTAACAAGTACAATTCATCTTTATTGTCTTTTAAGGTGTGAAAATAACCATAAGCCAAAAGTACAGCACGCCAATGATGCAAACCAAAATTACCGCAATATTCACTTTAGCAAAATTATCCATGGCAAACATTGAAATGTCTGAATAATCAACGTGCCAAAATCCAAAAATTTGCAGCAAAAGTGCAGCCAAAAGCCACATTTAATCCAAAAAAACACTGATGGTTGCTGACCAAAAATGAGAACGCTTGATTGCAATGTTAATCATCACCACTAACGCAGTCAATGCTACAACCACCATTGGGGCAAATGAAATCTAGAAGCGACATTAATGAATGATTCATGACTATTCTCCTTGCCCAAATTGCGATGTTTGCTTATCCAATTCACTTGCTGGATATTCATACAATTGTCCATCTTGGCGGTTTGCTTTTTTTGGCTTAGCTCGTCTATTACACCCTGCATATCAATAATTTGTCTGCCATAAATAGGAGCTGATGGCACTATTTTTGATGATAGGCTGCACCGATAAAACCCATCGCCTGATTTGATGCGTTTAAAATCGGTTGCGGATAAAGACCCATCCATAAAAGCCCAATTGCCAAAATACTCAACAAAGATAATTCTCGTTTACTCAAATCTCTGAGTTTTTCCGCCATAGGCTTTGGCAACTTCTTGGCTGGTATTTTTACCAAACAAGGTTTGATAAATCATAATCAGTGCATAAAGTCCTGCAAAGACAAAAGCTTGCCGCTGCAATGATGGTAAACATTGGGTATTTAGCAAATGACCCTAAAACAATTAAAATTTCACCAACAAAATTACCCGTGCTTGGAATGCCCAATAAAGCAGCACTAAAGAACATCAAAAATGCTGGCAGATAGCGAAATTGCCCCCACATACCGCCCATCAAGCTCATATCACGAGTATGTAGGCGTTCATACACCTGACCTGCCATAATAAATAATGCCGCACTGGATAAAACCATGAGCCAGCATTTGCACCATTAAACCCTGTAAAGACACTAAAGAGCCCGCATAAATTGCCAAAATGACAAAACCCATATGCGAAATACTGGTGTAAGCTAAAAGTCGTTTGATGTCGGTTTGAGCAAATGCCAAAAATGCGCCATAAAATACACCGATTAAACCCAAAAACAATGGCAATTAGCGCAAATTCAGCAGATGCATTGGGAAATAATGGTAATACAAAACGCAACAAACCAAACGCCGCTGTTTTAATCAAAATCCCCGCCAAATCCACAGAACCTGCGGTTGAGCTATGCGTGAGCATCAGGAAGCCAGCCATGCAACGGAAATACAGGCAATTTTACGGCAAAGCCAATAAAAAAAGCACAGCATGATGGCGTATTCATATTGTCCCTAAATTGACTCCTAACAAATCTTGATAATCAAAACTTAAAACACCCGTACTGCTAAACTGTATCAGTACCAACATAAAAATGCCAATCAGCATAATCAGCCCAGATACTTGGGTATAAATGAAAAACTTTTTAGCGGCATATTCTTTGGTTTTGCCTGAAGTGGCATCATGACCCCATAACGCAATCAAAAAGTAAATTGGTAAGAGCATCATTTCCCAAAAAGAAAAAAAGAATAAAAAAATAAATCGATTGCCAAGAATACGCCAATAACACCGCCTAAACTCCATAGCAAATTTAGGTGAAAAATCCCACACGGCGAGTGATTTCACCCCAAGAGCAGCCTACCGCCATCACGCCCAAAAATGCGGTTAGAGCAACCATCAGTAATGACAAGCCATCTGCCGCTAAATGAAAAATTAACCCCCATGGCGGGTATCCAAGGCACGATAAACTCAGCTATCCATGGTAAAGATTCTTTGTCCACCATGCCCTGAGTGGCTAAAAATTGTCCAAAATTGCCATGATTCCATAGCATCAGACTCATTGCAAATGTCATCAACATGCCAATTAAGGCAATCCATCTTGGAAGGTGCGCATCTATTTTTCAATCAGCCAGCACAAAAACCCTGTGATAAAAGGCGTGATTATCAAAAGCGGCAATAACCATGATTGTACACTATTCATTTTTACTTCACCATCATCATCGCAAGCACCAACATAATTGCCAGCCCTACTGCCAAACTAACAGCGTGTGAGCGCAACAGCCCTGTTTGTGTTTTTGATAATCCCAACGATCCTAAATTTGCCAAAGCAGGTAAAATATTCCAAACTTTATCTACAGGGTCAGATTTTAACCAATTTGATATCACCAAAAATGGTTTAACAAATACGATATTATACAGCGCATCAAAACCCAAACCATGATAACACCAGTAATAAATCGCCCCGCCAATGGTTGAACGTTTAAAGCAAGTCAAGATTTTGCCATGATTAAGCACATAAAGCACATAAGCGGACATTAGTCCAAATACAGTTGCTCCCACCGCTAAAATTTCAGCAGTGTGTTTACTGTGGGCTTTCCCTGCTTCAACGAATTGCTGCCCAATTCCCCATTGGTAGTACATTTGCTAAAAGGCGGAGAAATCAAAGCTCCCTAGTGCGGTTGATAACAGCAGCAAAACAATCAAAGGCATGGCGTAACTAAAACCAGATAGCGTATGGGCTTGGGTTTTTTCTTGACCAAAAAACACCAAATAAATCAAACGAAACGTATAAAATGCCGTTAAAAACGCCCCACAAACACCCGCCCAAAAAAAGTCCAGTTTGTCCTGCAGCATAGGTTTCCCAAATAATGGCTTCTTTGGAATAAAAGCCCACGGTAATAAATGGCAAAGCCACCAATGCACTACCGCCCACTATAAATGACCAAAATACCAGTGGAATTTTTTTACGCAATCCACCCATTTTAAAAATATCTTGTTCATGATGCGTTGAAATAATAACCGCTCCAGATGCCAAAAAGAGTAACGCTTTAAAAAAAGCGTGGGTCATCAAATGAAAAATTGCCGCTTGCCAAGCGCCAACGCCAAGCGCCATAAACATCATGCCCAGCTGGCTCATGGTTGAATAAGCCAAAACTCGCTTAATATCAGTTTGTGCCATCGCACAAAATGATGCCACCAGCATGGAAACTGCACCAATACCGCCAACCCAATATAATAAAATTTCAGGGGTTAGTATAAACAACGGATGCATACGAGCAATTAAATAAACTCCAGCTGTCACCATCGTTGCAGCGTGAATCAGTGCTGATACGGGCGTAGGACCTGCCATTGCATCGGCAAGCCAAGTATGTAGGGGATTTGAGCAGATTTACCAAATGCCCCGCCAATCAACATAGTCGTTGCCAAAACCGCTGTTGGATTGTTTAAAGTTAAAACTTGTGGCGCGGTGGTAATAATGGTATTTATATCCAACGTGCCAAATTCACGAAATAAGACAAACAGTCCAATTGCCAAAAATACATCACCAATACGAGTTACGGTAAACGCTTTAATTGCCGCCTTGCCATTATCGCGATTATGATAATAAAAACCAATCAAAAAGATATGAGCAGATGCCCACGCCTTCCCAGCCCAAATAAAGCAAAAAGTAAATTATCTGCCAAAATAAGCAGGAGCATACTGGCAACAAATAAATTTAAATAACTAAAAAAAGCGTGCAAATCCATCTTCACCCTTCATATACCAAGATGCAAATACATGGATTAAAAACCAACACCAGTTACCACGCCAAGCAAAAGTTGCTGGATAAACCATCCAAATACAAAGCGAATTTAGGTGCAAACTCACCCACTTGTAGCCACGTCCATAAAATTTGCGTGCTGGGATTTTTGATTGGCGTTTATAAATCCTAAGATACTAATGCTTGCAAAAATAGCTGAAAGCCCAACACTGCCCACACCAATAAAAGTTGCTACCTTTTTCACTTAAACGGTCGCGACCAATAGCAAGGAGCAAAAACCAATCACAGGAAAGATAAAAGTCAGTGCCAACATACATTACCCCTTTAATTGACCGAGCAGATTGACGTCAAGACTTTTTAAAACGATGGTAAATTTGCAACAAAATTGTAAGCCCAATCGCTGCCTCAGCTGCCGCCAATGTCAGCACAAAAATAAACATGACTTGACCGTCAGGATTACCCCAAGCATTACCGCCCACTACAAAAAGCAAGAGCAGCAGCATTCATCATGATTTCAAGACTCATCAACATAAATAAAACATTGCGTCTTGCCATCACGCCTGCCAATCCTATGACAAACAAAATCGCAGATACAATTAGCGCGTGGGATACAGGCACCGTAGAAACTGGGATTACCGATAAAGTTTGTATTGCCATTATCATACATCTTCTCCTGATTGGTTGTTATGGATTGATTTTGAAAAATGGCTGATATTTTTCATCATCCAAGGCTTTTTTTACCCAAATGATATGCTGCCACCAAGGCTCCTAACAATAAAAATGCTGCCACTTCTACCAATAAAACGTATTGGGTAAATAAATGAATACCAACCGCCTTAGCATCAACAACCTCTGAATTAATTTGTCCAAGTCCTTCTGATGAGCCGCCAATCATCCCAATCATAACACTAGCAATCACAATCATTAAACACGTCGGCATTGCCCAAGCACTAGATGACATCCATTGTTTTTCAGTTTGATGATTTTGACTGCCGAGATTAAGCATCATGATGACAAATACAAACAGCACCAAAATTGCTCCGGCGTAAACAATAATTTCCAAAACACCAGCAAAAGGTGCGCCCAAATAAAAAGAAGATTCCTGCTACTGCCAGTAAAGATACAACCATGGATAAAATAGCATGCACAGGATTGGTATGGACAATCACCCTAAAACTAGCAACAATGGCAACCAATGCCAATGCGTAAAAACCCAAATTAGCAATATTTAATTCCATCATGGCAATAAACTCCGAATATCAATCGGTGCACTTTCATTTTGATGTGAGCCTTTAGGTTTGTCTTTAGTTGCCATGCCCGTTATCCGATAATAATTATATTCTGGATATTTACCCGTACCGCTAATAAGCAGATGGTCTTTGTCATATACCAAATCTTGACGGCGATATTCACCCAACTCAAAATCTGGCGTCAGCTGAATGGCAGTAGTTGGACAAGCTTCTTCACACATACCACAAAACACACAGCGAGAAAAAAATTAATCTGAAAAAATTCAGGATACCAGCGACCATCTTCTCGCTCTGCTTTTTGCAGGCTAATACAGCCTACTGGACACGCCACCGCACAAAGATTACACGCTACACAGCGCTCATCACCATCAGGGTCGCGAGTCAGTACGATACGACCACGAAAAACGTGGCGGAACAGGCACAGGAGTTTCAGGATATAAAATCGTATCTCTTTTTTTCTGGTGGCATGGCTATTTACCATCCACATAGAACGCACAATGGTAAAAATCCCTAACGCGGTATTTTTTTAAGGTTGCAATCATCTTATCCCCCTTGCACTGCCAATATCACGCCTGCTGTTACAATCAGATTAACAAGCGTAACAGGCAAGCATACTTTTCCAACCAAAATTCATAACTTGGTCATAACGTGGGCGCATCAGTGAACCCCTTGCCAAAATAAACATGGTCATAAAAAAAGAGTGTTTTAATTAAAAACCAAAAATACAGGTGGGATAAAAGGAATATCAAGATTAAATGGAGCAAGCCAGCCCCCAAAAAAACAAACAAGTCATCAATGCTGAAATCACCACTACATTGACATATTCACCAATAAAAAAACATACCAAACTTCATGCCAGAATACTCCACATGATAGCCTTCAGCAAGTTCTTGTTCGGCTTCTGGCTGGTCAAAAGGATGTCTATGAGTTACGGCAACGCCTGCCACTACAAAACACAAAAAAATCCCAAAAATTGTGGGATAACATTCCAAATTCCTGTCTGCGCAAGTACAATATCTCTTAGGTTAAATGAGCCTGCCATTGCTACGACGCCCATTAAGGATAGTCCCAAAAAAACTTCGTAACTGATGGTTTGGGCAGCTGAACGCAGTCCACCTAAAAGACTGAATTTGTTTGCTGAAGCCCAACCACCAAACATCACCGCATACACTGCCAACCCTGCCATTGCAAAAAGAATAAAATACCAATATGCCAGTTGCTTGCCCCTAAAGTTGGACTTAGTGGAATGATTGCAAAACTTGCCAAAGCGGTAAACATTGCAATGGCAGGGAGCGAGTGTAAACATAAATTTATCAGCAAATTTAGGCGTCCAGTCTTCTTTAAAAAGATTTTTTTAGCATATCTGCTACAAGTTGCAATGAACCTTGCCAGCCAACACGGTTTGGACCATAGCGGTCTTGCCACAATGCCAACATTCTTCTTTCATAAACAATCATTAAAGCAGCGGTAATAACCAATCCTAAAAAAATAATCAGGGCTTGGGCTACCATAAACATTACTGACCAAGTATCAAAACTTAAACTATTGACCAAAAAATTTGGTACATCAGGAATGCTTTGAATCTGACTCATTAGATACGCTCCTGTATCAAATTATTATTTGTCTTGGTAGCACTTTGATTTACCAAGTTGGTATTAAATGTTGCCAAACTTGAAACTGGTTTGCTTTGTTGCGTTTACCAGCTGTTTTTTTGTAAATCGGCGTGTATATTTTATCACCACCTTTTTAACACAAGCAGGTAAATAGCATACTAAAGGCACCAATCCAACAGGATAACCAATGCTGTCTTCTGCCAAATATGGTACAATTTTTACAGGCAAACTTATGTGATGTTCATGCTGGCTAATGGTTAAAACATCACCATCTTGTAATTGCCATTTTTGCGCTTCATCTTGCCCAATAAACCAAGCAGCCGGTTTGATAACTTCAGCTACCACAGGTGAAGCCTGGGATAAATTGGAGCTGGCAAATATATCATAAACTGGCACAAGACTTGCTTTGACCTGTTTGTAAATCACTTTTTGGAGTTTGTGGCACGACAAAAGATACATAGTCATGCTCAAGCCTTGGCATAACGTCAAACACACGCACACCTACATCGCCACCTTTTAAACGACCACCAACTTTATCTTGATATTTATTCCATGCCTGCGGTGAATTCCACCCAGCACTCCACGCAAAAGCTGTTACTGAAGCGGCTGTTTTATCACCAACGTAGCCCTCCATTGAAAATGTCAATGCCGTATCGGTGTCCCTAGGCTGCATAGGTTCATGCACCGAAATTTTAGCACGCATGGACGTACGCCCTGAATAACGACGGGGCTGACGAGCAATTTTTAAACCTGTAATACGATAATCTGCTTCTGGAGCGGTTTGCAAAATCATGGATAAATCAGGCAATTTAGCAATTTGTGCTGCCACATCATCTAAATGCTGACACTGGTTTTGAGTATTTAAAATTGTACTGGATAACGCAAACAGCCAGCGCCAACTGTCTTTTGACGGTTGAATCTGGCACATAATAGGCTTTATCATACGCTGCAAAAATACCGCTGCATTCGTCCTTCGGCAGAAACCATCGTGCCATCGGTCTCAGCAAATGTTCCAGCAGGCAGGACAAAAGCGGCTTTATCATGCCAATCACAATGCTGATGGTCAATGACGATGATGGATTGATTAAACAATTTATCCTGTAAGGGCTTTGATAAATTGCGAAGTTCGTTTTCCACAACAATCGCCACATCAAACGTTTGTGCCAACACTTCTTCCAAGGCTTGACCACCAAGCAAACTTACCCCCAACGCTATTTGCTTCTGGCATAACCAGATAAATACCTGTTTTTGATAGATAATTTTTAATACATCTTGAAGCTTACTATTTTTGTGCATCATTTTTCCTGCAAAAATATTTTTGTTGCAGCTTTTTGATGATTTGACGTTTTTAGTCAGATTTTTGTGCTAAATAACCGGTCGCCTGTAACAGCATTTTGCGATGACAAACTGCTGCCGCTGATTAAAAGTGGTCTATTTGCTAACAATAAATCACAAGCAATTTTTTGGAAAGATTATCAAGATTATCTTTAGAGATTGTTAAGATTTGTGTTAAATCATCTGGCAGTGCCAAAATTTCATCAGCAACCTTTATACCCCAAATCCACAATAGACGCAATGTCTGCCACTGCCGATACCTTGGCAACGTCATTTAGTTTGGTATCAATAACCCCAGTAATATAAATTGGACTGTAATGGTTTTTGACCAATACGTTTGACAGGTTCAGCAAGTCAAGTGGGTGTCTTAAGGTTTTCTGCCATTTTTGGCTTCGTTTTTGGCAGCTTGTCGAACTGACAGTGCCACTCTTGGGCAGTTTGAGTTAAATCTTCACCCAAAATAAACAAAGCATCTGATGTTTCTACTTGAGCAAGTGATAAATTATCCACCGCCTGATGACGCAACAACTCAATGCAGGTTTTGGTTAAATTTTTGCGTGTGCAACAATTCGCCTGTACTGTAATTTTCTGCGCCTACCAAACTCTTTAGAGCAAAAATTACTTTCAAAGGCTAGCACTTGCAGAACCAATACCAATCACTTTTTTATTAACCAAATATGGTTTTAAAAATGCCGCTACGCCATCCAATGCTGCATCAGCAGTTAGCGATTTTGATGCGCCTGTCGTATTTTTGGGTTGGTGTAATTGGTCTATCGCCACGATTGACAAAACCCATAAGAAAACCGTCCCCTATCGCATAAAAAAATAACCATTAACATCGGGGTTATAGCGATTTTTCAATACGTCTTAATTCACCATAACGCTCGCCTGCAGAAATGTTACAGCCAGTTGAACAGCCCTGACAAATACTTGGAGCATACTGCATGTCCCATTTACGATTATAACGGTCAGAATGTGTTTTATCAGTAAATACACCCGTTGGACAAACTTCAGTTAAATTGCCGCTAAATTCGCTTTCAAATTGCCCTTCGGTATCACGCCCAAAATATACTCGATTATTGGACGCATATACTCCAAAATCAGTACCGCCAGCGTAATCTTTATAAAAACGCACACAACGATAACAAGCAATACAGCGATTCATTTCATGATTAATAAACGCTCCCAAATCTTGATTGTGGTGGGTACGCTTAGTAAAACGATAACGTCTAGCACGATGTCCAGACATGTAAGTCATATCTTGCAAATGACAATGACCACCTTCTTCACAGGTTGGGCAATCGTGCGGATGATTGGTCATGATATATTCAACAATATGTTTTCGAAAAGCTTTGGCTTCAGCATCGTCAATTGAAATATACATTTGGTCGCTAGGTGCAACCATACACGACATTACCAATCGTCCACGCCCTGACTTCACATCTTCTTCGTTATTAAATTGCTTGACGGCGCATTGACGACATGACCCCACCGAGCCTGAAGGCGGGATGATAACAAAAGTATGGTAAATCATATCCCAAGGATAATAAGGCTTGTAATAAGTTGTCTGAACCATCAACTTCTAGGGATTTCCCATCTACATGAATGACTGCCATTTTTCCCCCTGTGTTGTTTATTGATGATTGTGTTTGATTTTTTTGGTCAAATTCATGGCGAAAATATTTTTAATGCGCTCATTAAAAGGCTCCATAGCTCCCGGTGCGTGAGCGCAAAATGTTTTTCAAGCCATAAATCACGGGTTAATTCACTTAATTTTTTTCCACATCATCTGTTTGACCGTGACCTGTATCAATGGCTTCTAAAATTTTTACACCCCAAGGCAATCCATCCCGACATGGTGTACACCAGCCACAAGATTCGCGTTGGAAAAATTTTTTGTAAATTTCTTTAGACAGTGCAACCATATCTTGGGTTTCATCCACCACCATCATCAAACAGGTTCCTAACCGCGAACCTGCCTTCATAATCGGGTCAAAATCCATAACTAGGTCAAGATGTTCATTGCTTGCGGTCAAAAAGTCGGTACTAGCGCCACCTGGTAGCCAGGCTTTTAATTTTAGTCCATCTTGCATTCCGCCTGCAAGTTCAATCAACTCACGAGCGGTATAACCAAAGGGTAATTCCCAAAGTCCTGCATCCTTAACGCGACCAGAACAGCCCATAATTTTTGTGCCGGGCGTAGTGGATTTACCTTTTTGTTTGGGTAAATCTAAATACCAGTCCACCTCGTTCATTAAGATGGCAGGCATGTTGTTTAGGGTTTCTACATTATTGACGACGGTTGGTCGCCCCCAAGCACCTGATACTTGAGGAAAAGGTGGTTTGGTACGTGGGTTTGCTCTACGACCTTCTAAACAATTAATAAGTGCCGTTTCTTCACCGCAAATATAACGCCCCTGCCCCTGTATGAACATGCAATGAAAAACTAAAAATCGGTACCCAAAATTTTATCGCCAAGTAAATTATGAGCAAGCATTTCATCAATTGCCGCTTGCAGACGCTGTGCCGCGATGATATATTCACCGCGAATAAAAATATAGCCTTCACTTGCACCAATGGCATAAGCGGTGATAAGCATACCTTCTATTAGCTGAAAAGGAATTCGTTCCATCAAAAGACGGTCTTTAAACGTTCCGGGTTCCATTTCATCAGCATTGCAAATCAGATAACGCACGCCTCCATCTGGTGGAGTCATAAATGTCCATTTAAGCCCGGCATTAAACCCTGCACCCCCGCGACCCCCGAACATTGGCGGTTTTTTTATCATTTCACCAACTTCTTTTTGAAGGTTTAGTAAGAGCATTTTTAAGCCTTTAAAAACCATCTAAACGCTCATAATCTGCCAAAGTCAAAACAGCGTCTTGATGATACAATCGCCACGTCAATGGATGAGTCAAACTGGTAGGCGCCTCACCGTCTTTTAACCCCACTGCATAAATTGGAATTCGCTGACGGTTTAACTGACTTGGAGCTTTGCCTTGGTTTTTGGCGATGATTTGCTCATGAATGTTCATCAAATCTTCCTTTTTTTCAAACCTTTGTCATAAGTGGCAAATGTTTTTATGAAATTTATACTATCAAGCATATTGCTGTAAAACAATGGCTACTTCTTCTGGAGTAATTGGCCCATACGTATCTTCATCAATCAAAACTGACGGCCCTTTATCACAGTTTCCCAAACAGCAAATTGGCAATAAGGTAAATCGTCCATCAGGCGTAGTTTGCCCATATTCAATGTTTAACTGACGCTTAAACTCTTTTTCCACTGCCTCAAAACCTGTTAAATAGCAGGCGATTGAATCGCATAACAATATCACATGACGACCCACAGGCTGACGATAAATGCGATTAAAAAAATGTTGCCACACCTTCAACATCACTTGGCGGAATATCCAGCATATTAGCAATGGCGTTAAGTTGAGCATCATTTATCCAGCCGCTGCGTTTTTGGACAAGTTTTTAAAGCATCCAGCACGGCAGCACGGGCTTGGGGATAATGATGAATATATTCATTGATGCCGCGGATTTCATCATCAGTTAAAATGGCATGAATATCCACCTTAGGGGATTTATCAGTTACAATTTTCATAAAAATACTTTTTATTGTTGGATAATTTTAGCGCTTGCAAACTAAAGCTAGCTATTTTTAAGGTTAAACATCTAAAACTTGACAAGTAAGCTAGTTTAACCAATTTAAAATCTTTTCATAACTCACCACTGTTAAAATCAAACTTTGATAAGTTTTTAAAACATCCAATATAGTAGGATTATCTGTATCAATTTAGTGACGAATATACATTTTTGCATCATCTTAGGTTTTAAGTTTTTGACACAAAACAAAAAAACCTCACGCAATTTTTCACTCAACTTGATTTATTTACTTGCTATATCTTCTTTGGTATCTTCGTACAAAGACAATGCCGATGCCGTTTCTTCTTGTGCTGCTCGTGTGCCTTTTTAATTTAATCTGCAAACGAAGTTCATTGGCAGAATCGGCATTTCTAATCGCCTCATCATAGCTAATCGCCCCTTCGTTGTACAAATCAAATAAGGCTTGGTCAAAGGTCTGCATGCCCACTTCACGACTTTTGGTCATCACCGCTTTTAATTCGTGCATCTCACCTTTTAAAATCAAATCTGCAACCAATCGTGTATTAAGCATAATTTCCACCGCTGCCCGTCGACCTTTTCCGTCCTCAGTACGAATCAGCCTTTGGGAAATGATGGCTTTCATATTGCTGGATAAATCCATCAAAAGCTGCTGACGACGTTCTTCTGGGAAAAAGTTGATAATGCGGTCAAGGGTTTGATTTGCGTTATTAGCGTGCAATGTGCCAAGACACAAATGCCCTGTTTCGGCAAAAGCAATCGCATGCTCCATAGTCTCAGTATCCCGAATTTCTCCAATCAAAATCACATCGGGCGCTTGGCGCAGAGTATTTTTAAGGGCGTGATGCCAAGAGTGGGTATCCACGCCGACTTCACGATGGGTGATCATGGATTTTTTGTGTTTATGTACATATTCTACGGGGTCTTCTACAGTGATGATATGCCCTGCACTGTTTTTCATTACGATAATCAATCATCGCTGCTAAAGATGTGGATTTTCCAGACCCTGTGCCGCCAACCACAAGAACAAGCCCACGCTTTTTCCATAATCACATCTTTTAACGTGCTGGGCAATTTTAGTTTTTTTCAAAATTGGGAATCTCAGCAGCAATGGTACGAATCACCATACCCACTTGTTGCTGCTGAACAAATACATTCACCCGAAATCTTGAAACCTCTGGCACATTGATAGCAAAATTACACTCCATTTCACGCTCAAACTCATCTCGCTGATAGTCATTCATAATGCTATAAGCAAACAGCTTAGTTTTATCAGCGCTTAATATTTGTTTACCTAATGGCTTCATCAAGCCTTGATGTTTTTTACACTTGGTGGAAAAATCAGCGGTAATAAACAAATCTGAGCCGCCAATTTCCACCACTTTGGTCAGCATGCTAAACATAATGGCTTTGGCTTCGTTTAGGGTTTCTTCGGCAAAGGCTAATAAAGATTCTTCGTTGTGCATCGTTTTTCACTTACATTATAAACTTTTTGGACTATTTTATCTGCAAGTTTCATACTCATTTTAATACATTTGAATTATATTTTTATTTAAATAAAATTTGATAAATTGCTGTACAGGCAATCATAATCAATATTAAACTGCAAATTCTACTTGTCCAAGCAATAAAACCTTTATGCGATATTTTTACTAAAAAAATCATGCCATATAAAGATAAAATGGCATAATCTAATAATATCCAAATACTGGTTAAGATTAAAAATTGTCACTCCTTTATTATCACTGATATGAAAAAAATAAAGGAAAAAAAGGCAATAAAAATAAAAATATCTTTTGGGGTTGCTAATTCCCACCAAAAAAACCCTTGTTTAATATATTTAAATAACGGCTGTTTGGATTGGTTTTGAGTATTTAATATTAAATCAGTGCTATCAAAACTATCTTTTAATATACATCCTGCAAAATAAATCAAATAAATACTACCAAATAAAGTCAGATAATTTAAAAAAATGTTCATTAATTGCAAAAACACCATATAAAACCAAAAAAAGAAATCAAAAATCAGAATTAATGATGCTAAATTTGTCCCAATAATAGTGAATAAACTGGCTAAAAAAATCCTTGTCTAATGCCATTATTGACCACCATTACCGTAACAGGACCTAGGGGTTGATAAAAACAAAATCACAGCACCGATAAAAAGCAAATAATACTGAAATATCAATCATTTTATCTCTTCTTAACTGAATGATTTTTTTCAAATAAATTGGACAATTGGTGTTATCCAAAGCTCCTTCTTCATACAGTTGATATTGTCTCCATTCAAGATTATTTCTATCACCGAAAAAAACCCAATTCGGGTGGATAAGTATCAGTTTGATTAAATAAACAAATTCTTTCCCTAATATGATTTCTTATTTTTAACCCCTTAGACCTATTATATGGAGCTACTAAATCAAATACTTCTCTTGGATTGATAATTAAACAAATATCATCACTCAAATTTCTACTTTTTAATTTTTTTATGTTTAGAGCAACTGATATTTATAAATAATTGTACGTCATTAAAATATAGACACCATTTAAAAATCGTAGACATCTTTTTGTTATATCATTATTCCAAACTTTTGGGTCGTTATCAATCAAATATTGAATAAAATTCCAAGCGGTTTTATGCTGGCTTTCCAAATCTAAACAATCAGATTTGATAACAACAATTAAAGGGGATAAAACTCTATCTAAAACATCGGTCTTTTTTTAGAAATTCAGTGTAGTTAATTAAAGAGTTAAAAAAATCAGAATAGCCATTATCAGAACAATCACAAAAAGCCCAAAACACTGTTCTCTTTTTCAATAGCTTTTTTTGCAAAAACACAAGGAAATAGCTCATCACCAATTTGTGATAATATCAATGATTTATTACGTTCCTGCCAATCAATATCAATATATTTTTTCAGATTTACTCATAACACTTACCTATCACAATCCGCCATCACAATATCAATACTTGCCAAATAAATAATGGCATCTGACACCAAAGAGCCGTTAATCACGCTCGGCATTTGTTGCAAATGAGCAAAGGTTGGCGTACGGATACGCGTGCGATAGCTCATGGTTGAGTTGTCAGAAGTTACATAATAACTATTGAGTCCTTTTTACCCCTTCTACCATGCACGCACTCTCACCAGCTGGCATCACAGGACCCCATGATACTGATACAAAATGATTAATCAAAGTTTCAATATCTTTTAGAGTTTTATCTTTTGGTGGTGGTACAGCCAGAGGATGTTCAGCTTTATAAGCTCCGCTTGGCATATTATCCAAACATTGACGAATAATACGTAGTGATTGGCGAATTTCTTCAATTTTTTTACTAAACAGCGGTCATAGGCATCGCCGTTATAAAAACACAGGCACATCAAAGTCAAAAATTTTCATAACCCAAATAGGGGCGAGCTTTTACGCAAATCAAAATCGATGCCTGTAGCACGAAGCCCTGCTCCAGTTACACCCCACGCCAAGGCTTGTTTGGCATCATATTGAGCAACGCTTTGCGTGCGCCCTTTAAGTACGGTATTGGTCATGGTGGCTTTATAGTATTCATCAATGCGTTTTGGCATCCAATCCAAAAATTCACGCACCAATCGCTCCCAACCATTTGGCAAATCCATCGCCGTTCCACCAATTCTAAACCAGGCAGGGTGCATACGATAGCCAGTTACTGCCTCAATAATATCATAAGCCTTTTGGCGGTCGGTAAACATATAAAATACAGGCGTCATACCGCCAGCGTCTTGAATAAATGTTCCCCAATACAAAAAGATTGTTGGTAATGCGAAACAATTCACTCATCATAATCCGAATGGTTTTTGGCACGGTCTGGTACGGTAATACCGGCTAGTTTTTCAACTGCCATAATATAGGGTAATTCATTCATCACCCCACCCAGATAATCAATACGGTCGGTGTAGGGAATGAATGAATGCCATGTTTGACGCTCTGCCATTTTTTCAGCACCGCGATGGTGGTAACCAATATCAGGAATGCAGTCTATAATTTCCTCACCATCAAGCTGCAACACCAAACGAAACGCTCCATGCGCTGAGGGGTGGTTTGGACCAATGTTTAAAAACATAAAATCTTCATCGCGTCCTGAACGTTTCATACCCCATTCTTCAGGAATAAAACGTAGATTTTTCTTGTTCAAACTGCTGTTTGGCGGTGTTTAAAAATATGGTGTAAATTCGGTAGCACGAGCATGATACTCCTTACGAAGCGGATGCCCTTCCCAATATTTAGGCAACAAAATTCGCGTCAGATGTGGATGTCCATCAAATACCACACCAAACATATCCCACACCTCGCGTTCATACCAATTGGCATTTGGGTAAATTTTTGGTGGCGCTTGGAATGGATTCATTGTCTTTTAAAGGCAACTTTAACGCGAATATCGCTGTTACGTTCTAAACTCATCAAGTGATAAAAGACTGTAAAATCACTGTCGGGCAATCCATAACGATGCTGACGTAGCCTTTCATCAATTACGGATAAATCTACCAACATAACATAAGGTTTTTGGCAATGTGCGCAACGTCAAAAAGCACATCCAGAACATCTTTTTATCCACCCAAATCGTTGGAATACCATCTTGTGTGGCTTGCTCGGTAAATTGGTGTTTTTGTGCCAAAACCGTCAAGATACTAAAATCGTGAATATGATTAACGCTCATTGTTTTATACCTTATTTAAGCAATGATTTATTCATTAAATTAAATCCATTTAAAAAAACACAACCCACTTAAAAAAACTTAGCCAATTCATTTATTCCACCCAAATATCAAGTTCTTGGGCAAGTTTTTAGCAATTTTGGTTTTGTCTGTTTTATGAATGAGATAAAAATGCACATCATCACCACCGCTCCAAATATGTAACAAGCTAAATGGTGTTTGTTTTTCTAATTTATCAATTATATTGTCCATTTCACCGGCGTATTCTTCATCAGTAATCACAAAAAGGCGCTTGAGTGTATTGGCTAATATATTGACTTAAATCTTCACAATAAAACTTCCAGTCATCCAAATAACATGGAAATAATTTTTCAAAAATCAAAAACAGACAAAATGGTTTTTGTGAAACATCAGCAGTCTGACCATCATCACCTAATAACTGTTTTAAAACCGTGCTGTGTCTTGGTAAAATCGCTTGATACATCACTTGAGCACGCATCAATACATCACTATCAAGCTGATATACACGATTGATAAGCCCTAAAAACTCTTTAAAAAAATAGTTAAATTCATCGCACTTCTAACCCATCAAGCTCATTCAATATTATCAGGGCTGCGCAAATTGGTTACAGCAATGCGACTGGCATTTTTGGTTTCTCTTTGAGCAGGCATGATTGGCTGATACACATTTTGCTCCAAATGAATGCCTAGTGGACGACGCTCATGAGTAATGGAATCTTGCAAGAGCATTAAAGCCTGAATCAACGCTTCAGGGCGTGGCGGACAACCGGGAATATACACATCCACAGGAATGATTTTATCCACGCCCTGTACTACTGAATAAATATCATACATACCACCCGAATTGGCACATGCGCCCATAGAAATCACCCATTTGGGTTCTAACATTTGCTCATACAAGCGCAATATCACAGGTGCCATTTTAATAAAACAGGTTCCAGCAACAATCATCACATCCGCTTGACGAGGACTGGCACGAATAACCTCCGCCCCAAAACGTGATAAATCATGCACGGCAGTTAATGTTGTGGCATATTCCACATAACAGCAAGACGTACCAAAATTAAAGGGCCATAAAGAGTTTTTGCGTCCCCAATTGGCAGCAGCATGAGTTAAATCTGATAATTTCCCCAAAAACACATTTTTTTCTACCTCTTGCTGAATGTCATCAACAATGGTGCGATTTTGGTGAGGGTAAATGCTTTTGCTGTCATCAGCCTTTGTGAGAGTGTATTTCATAATTATTTAGTCTTTGCTTAGTACTGTAATGGCTTGATTAAATAGAGACAATTAAACAGAAATAATAAACCAAAAACTCAATAACAAAACCCTGCTAAAAGCAAGGTTTTATTGGTGCGTTGTATTTTTTTAATTGTTTGACTTCTAGAGGCTCATTAAAATCCATACTCGTAATACGACCTGTAGAATTAATGTGGTCAATATTAGTCATATGAGCTTTATTTTTTTGCAATGTCATTAGAGACATTGATTTGCCCTGATGACTGAGCGGGTACTTTACCTGTTGGGTCAGTGTGCAGTTCATCAATGCCATTAAACGCAGTAATTTTTGCCAAATCAAAATCCAAAGGACGCTCAGTAATGCGAGGGTTTTTACCATATTTATCGGCAGGTGACCAATTCATTGCCCCTAAACGCAGTTCATACAATAAGCCAATAAATAAAATTACAATAAAAAAATACTAGCGGTGGCAAAACCTATCCAACTTACTTCACGTACGCTGACAGAATAGGCATATAAAAATAAGGCTTCTAAGTCAAAAATAACAAAAAGATAGCAACTAGATAAAATTTAGCCGACAAACGAATGCGCGCCGAACCTGCTGGTAATACCCCTGCTTCAAAGTTTTCTTCTTTTTGAGAACCTGATGAACGTCCACCCAATAAACGTGGGACGATAAGCATGAATGCAACAAGACCAGTGGCGGCTAGCAAATACGCAATGGCTGACCAAGTGGCGGACATAAATCACCTCATGTGATTTAAAAATAAAAAAACAGAGCCTATTATAACACAAATTCAAAAAAACACCCATAAAACTGTAACCTTTTTCAGCATAAAAAAATGACAAACCCAAGTTTTGTAACTTGGGTTTTTGTAAATAAATTTAACAAATTGATAGCTATCAACAAATTGTCATTGCCAGATTTATTAACATGTTACCAATGTTAAATTGATTATTGATTAATCACCTCAACGCCCGATGGCACGCTAAAAACTAAATTGATTGGCGGCAATTTTTTTGTTAATGTTAATGTTGGTAAATTTAATGGTGGTTGTTTGCCCAATATTATCATTTAACACTATCATAACAGGTTTACCGCCATTAAAAGCAATAGATAAATCACGAAAGTTCGCTGATGATGTTTTAGGTGTTAAAACATAAAAAGTTTTTGGTCATTGGGCTGACTGATTTTTAAAACTATGGCTAATTTGATTGGGATTACCTGATAATAATAAAGCTGGCGTATCGCCAAAATTGACTGTTCAAAGATTGTTTAGTTACTTGTGCCAAATCCTTATCATAAATCCAAAGCGTACTGCCACTGGTTACAATCAACTGTTCAGCAGGCGATTTAATTTCCCAACGAAACTGATTTTTGGCGTTGTACCGCCATCACGCCACTAAAAATTATTCTTTTTATTGCCAGCTTGAGTAGTTTGTGAAAAACTGGCGGTCATAGAACGCACACCTGTTAAAAAGTTTATTTAAATTTTTTAACAGCGGCTTCTTCGCTGGCAGCAGCTGCATAACTGGTTGTTGCCAAAGGCAAACTAAGACTTGCAACCACACCAAAAAGTAACTGCTATTTTTTTAAGGATGTACGAAAGATAATATTTGACATTTGTTTATAATCCTTACAAAACAAGTAAATAAGTAGAGGCATTTTTGCCAGTTTTTTTGTATTGCAATCTATAAGTTTTTTTGCAATTTTACCAAAACAATGTTGCTAAACGTTTATTAGTGTCAGTAAAAACTACCAATTTATTGAAAGCCTTGCTAATTATTGCTAAGATAATGCTATTTATATCACTTTAGGGAAATTATGCTTTCACCAAAAATCAAAAATCAATTCTCAGACCACCCTCAAACCATCATGCGACCTGTGCCTTTAAAATTATCCGAAGAAATTATCGGACATTTAGAACACACCATGGGCGAACATGGCTTTAACACCATACAAGGACTGATTCGGCTATACATTCGGCAAGGGCTAGACCGAGATAATTGCAATTATACGCTTGCCAATGATGTTTTGTTTATTGAAGAACTGCGCAAAAAAAGGCGTTAGCCAAAAAAATCATTGATGAAGCTCTAGTGAATGTTAATAAAAAAATGCCAAAGTGAATTTTTAGTTGCGTTTTTAAAAAGCTCGCCACCACCGCCAGCATCTCATCAAGCACTCCAACCGCCCGACCACTGGCACTCGGAGCGTTAATCATCCCAACTACAACATACATGTTGCCTTTGGTGTCAAGTACATAACCCTGCCATACTGGTTACGTCATCCAAGGTACCTGTTTTTAATAAATGCTCTACCAATCGCAGGATTTAGATGGTTTCTTTTTGGCAAGTTTTGCCATCGTGCCTGTTTGTCCTGCTATTGGCAAAGACGCTTTAAAAATTTCAAATTCTGGCTGACGATACATATAATCCAGCAATTCACCCATTGCATATACTGATATTTGACAATCACGGCACAGACCCGATGCCCGACTCATGATAGGTGGTGGACTTTTTAGGTGTTGTTGCCACCAATTATTAATATAGCCAAACGTCTTTGGATAGGTACTGATTTTTTCATTGACCGTTAAAGGTAACGATAAAGCCACCTGTTCAGTCATCACATTATTAGAAAACTGGTTAATTTGATAAATTTGCGACGCCAAATTTTGTGATGGATAACTGATAATTGGCAATCCTACTAGAGTTTGTGGTGAACTGACAGTATAAACCTTACCAGTAAAATTTGGGTCATATTTCTGCCACATTCCTTTTACTGCCTTGACTGCAAATACATCACCATCACCAAAATTTATCCATTGAGTCATGCGCCCACAGGTAGTTTTGGCTTGCCCAGTTGGTAAAAGCTCAGATAGTGTCAAACGAAAATTTGGCTCACTATCACACGCGCCGCCCTGAGCTGGTAAGGTTTTTGGAAATTTAAAATCTGAAAGTGGTGGCAAAAACCTGTACAGCAATTTGACTATTATCTGTTGGCATAAACCCTAAAACTGGTTTGCCAAATTTATCCAACTGACCTGTATTAAAGGTTTGACCAGATGGCAACATGTCAATTTCTAGTGTGCCAAAATTCACCAAAAAAAGCATTGGGCTGGGCATTGTATGCACGGGCTCCATGACCATCAAAAAGCATTACTGTCTCTTGCTACACCAGAAAAAGGCAGAATTATCAATAATGATATTACCATTAATATGACGAATGCCTTTTTAGGCAGATAACCCAACATGGCTTTTAGGCGCTCATGGGTCATAGATGGGTCGCCTTGAGCTTTGATGATAATATCGCCATACAAAGTCTGATTAACAACCAAACCTTTTTGGTAAATGTATGTAAACCAGTGATATTGGCTACCCAATTTATCCAATGCAATTGCTGTGGTAACCAGTTTTTGAGTGGAAGCAGGTGTGCGTAATACTTCTGAATTAAAAATCAATTATTGGCATTTTGACCATTAACTGGTTTTTACCCAAATGCTAATTTGGTTATCCAAAAAGACTGATTTGCGACATTTTTTTCGCGAATACTGGCAGGTAAGCTGTTTTTAGGGAAAGCTTCAGAAGGTTGAATGCTGGTAGTGCTAACTTGTGATGGTGCTGACTGATGAGTTGGGCTGTTATTATCATTAGCAAAAGCAGTTGATAAAAAAAGGCACCGCCAAACATCAGCAGTGCAATTTGTAAACATTGAGTGATTCTTTTCATCAGGGCAAAAAAACTTATCCAGACCCGCTTGAATGCTATTGATAATAGGCGTTTTTTTAAAGGTTTTTGCCAAAAAAATGCCAAATCTGCTTCAAATACTACTTTATCTTTGGTCAGGATTGCGCGTCCATCAACACCCGCTTTTTTTAATAGCAGCGGTATCACCATCATCATTTTCTTGATAGTCAACATTTAAAACCAAATTCACGATTAGCCTCTTCTAACCACTTTTTAGCTTGGGCGCGGGCAGTGTCAAAATCTAAACTGTGATTTTTTTCAATATGAATGTCAGCCATACTAACCTCTTTTAAAAAAATAAATAAAATCTAGGTCTTAGGAAGTGTTACGCCTGTTTGTCCCTGGTATTTGCCACCACGGTCTTTATAGGAAGTTTGGCAAACCTCATCGCTTTGGAAAAAAATAGCATCTGTGCCACGCCTTCGCCTGCATAAATGCGCGCTGGCAAATTGGTGGTGTTACTAAATTCAAGCGTTACATGACCTTCCCATTCTGGTTCTAAAGGGAGTGACATTAACGATAATTCCGCAGCGAGCATAAGTGGATTTACCCAAACAAATGGTTAAAACATCTCTTGGAATTTTTAAAATACTCTATTGTGCGAGCTAATGCAAAGGAATTTGGCGGAATGATACATTCATCACCAACGATATCGATAAAACTTCTTTCATCAAAATTTTTAGGGTCAACGATAGCAGAGTGAACATTTGTAAAAACTTTAAACTCATTTGCACAGCGAACATCATAGCCATAACTTGATGTGCCATAACTGACCAATTTTTTTCACCACGCTCATTGTAACGTACTTGTGATGGCTCAAAAGGAGAAATCATACCAAATTCTTCTGCCATTTGGCGTATCCAGCGGTCGGATTTAATGGACATAAAAAGATTATCCGTATTATCAACTAAAACAAAAAAACAGGTTTGCCATTATATCACAGTTGAAAAAAATATAAAATAAAAACAAAAACGGTTAATTTTTTTAACCGTTTTTTTATAGCAAGATTGGTGATTATTCTGGAAGCTCTGGGCTAAATTCTTCCACTAATGGCTTAAGCTCACCTGATTGATACATTTGTAAAATAATATCGCTTCCGCCAATAAGTTCACCATTAATCCATAATTGAGGAAATGTCGGCCAATTTGCGATGATTGGTAGCGTTTGGCGAATTTCTGGATTCTCTAAAATATTCACAAAAGCAAATGGGCGACCAATTTGAGTTAAAACCTCAACTGCACGAGCTGAAAAATCCACACTGGGGAAATTGGGGCGTGCCTTTCATATAAAAGCAATACTGGGTGCTTTTTAATTTGTTCTTCAATCATGGCTTTGGTTTGAGGGTTGATGTCGGTCATCACATACTCCATTAAAAAAACAGTTAGGCTATTATAAGGGTTAAGCAAACTTTTTAAAGGCTTTACTTCTTAAGTAGTAGCACCACACAGCTGGCAAAAATCCCTTCCTCACGCCCTGTAAATCCCATTTTTTCGCTGGTTGTCGCCTTAATGCTGATATTTTGCTTGGGCGTTTTTAATACGTCAGCAATGCATTGGCACATTTTATCATTATAAGGGGCAATTTTTGGTCGCTCACACACAATCGTAATATCTGCATTACCCAAAACATAGCCCTGATGCTTAATTAGGGTGTAAACTTGGTCTAACAAAACTTTGCTGTCTGCCCCTTTAAATTTAGGGTCATTATCTGGAAAAATGCTGTCCAATATCACCCAAAGCCAATGCTCCAAGCAGGGCATCACACAAAGCATGTAAGACCACATCGCCATCGGAATGCGCTAAAAGCCCCTTATTATGAGGAATTTTTATGCCACCGAGTGTTACAAAATCACCCTCACAAAACGTATGGACGTCTAAACCTTGACCAATTTTTATCATAATTACCTTTTTTGAGTTATTTATTCGATCAACTGACTAATACACAATGAATCTTGGCGACCCTATGACGGTACATTTATTGGATACTTGCTTATTTTTCATCCAACTCATAAATTTGGTTGTCTTTGATTTGATAATAATATGTCTCGTTCTTTTTCTTGGATTTTTAACGGATTGGAAAATTTACCTTTAAAATAAGTGCCTGTACCTTTGACAACCATGATATTTTTAAAGAAACTTCACCATTTTTTTCTTAATAGTAATGCTTTCTTTTGTGCAATTACCGCCTGCCATATTAAAAATAGCGAGTGCCGACAAAGGGTAAATCACTGGTTTTTGCATAAGAAATTTGCACAAAAGACAAACAAACGGCTGCAACAATAAAGGCTTTTTATCATTTTTACAAGTTTTTTTAATTCAATTGATTGCCTTGAATTTTACCTAAAAAGTACAATATAGTCCAGTATATTTTTTTATTTTTATAGATTTTTACAGACAATGAAAGCATCAAAAAGCATTTACCCTAGCGGACGTTTTAAACGAGCACCCCTAATAAAGATTATAACCAAATTAAAGTTATTGTCGGCATGTCTGGCGGGGTTGATTCATCAGTTTCTGCTGTTTTATTAAAAAGAAATGGGCTTTTTGTGTGGAAGGCTTGTTTATGAAAAACTGGGAAGAAGATGATGGAACTGAATACTGTACTGCTCTAACTGACCTTGCTGATGCGCAAGCAGTTGCTGATAAAATTGGCATTCCTTTACATACCGCCAATTTTTCTATGGAATATTGGGAGCGAGTTTTTGAGCATTTTTTTAGACGAATATAAAGCGGGTCGAACGCCCAATCCAGATATTTTTGTGCAATAGAAGTAAAATTTAAAGCATTTTTTTAGATTATGCTCTAACATTGGGCGCTGACTATATCGCCACAGGACACTATGCTAGACGTGGTTTTTGCTGTAGATGGCAAGGCGACACTTTTGCGTGGACTGGATAACAATAAAGACCAAAGTTATTTTTTTGCATGCCGTCAGTGGCGATAAAATTGCCAAAACACTGTTTCCAGTGGGCGAACTTGAAAAACCAAAAAGTAAGAGAAATCGCTGAAAAATACCAACTAGCAACTGCTAAGAAAAAAAGATTCAACAGGTATTTGTTTTATTGGTGAACGTAAATTTCGAGATTTTTTTACAAACCTATCTTCCTGCCCAATGCGGCGACATCTATACCGATGATGGTATAAAAAAATTGGTACACATGAAGGTTTGATGTACTACACCATCGGGCAACGTGGCGGAATTGGAATTGGTGGCGTTTCAGGTCGCCCTGAAGAGCCTTGGTTTGTTTTACATAAAGATTTGGCAAATAATCGCTTGATTGTTGGACAAGGGCACGACCATTTGTGGTTACAAAGCACGCAATTGACCGCTTATAAACTAGACTGGGTAACAAAGCCGCCAAAAACTGATAATACAGGATTTGTTTGTACCGCCAAAACTCGTTATCGCCAGCCTGACCAGACGTGTAGAATATTTTTTTAGAAAATGATTGTGTTAAGGTGATATTTGAAGAACCACAACGAGCTGTAACTTTGGGACAGTCAGTGGTATTTTTATGATGGTGATATCTGCTTAGGTGGTGGTGTGATTAATGGAGTAAATGCCAAAATTGGTAGATAAATTTACACATCCTAGTCAGTGACTATAAAAACTGCTTGTTATTAACAAAGCAGTTTTTTGTTGATTAGGTAAAGGATGATAAGTTAAAGGAATAATCAAATCATAACCAATCAGTTACCTATGTGGTGTATAACCACCAATAGCCCTATTCAGATTGTTTACTCTATTTCTAAGCCGCCTATCCCGGTGTATAACGCATTTTGCAAGTCTCAGATATGTGGATAAGTCTTTCTAAGCCACCTATGCGGTGTATAACTTTAGCTATGGAAGCGAGTTAAACGGCGAACATTTCTAAGCCACCTATGCGGTGTATAACGGTATATACACTTAGTAATCTTGTCTATAGCTTTACTCCTAGCGACCTAGCCGACCGCCGCCCCCGATTTTCTAAGCCACCTATGCGGTGTATAACGTGCTGATAGATAAGCAATGAACATGATTACATTTCTAAGCCACCTATGCGGTGTATAACGCTAGTTTATATGAGCATGTAGACAGAGTTATTTTCTAAGCCACCTATGCGGTGTATAACAGCGCGAGTCTATAGAAACCGTCGCTTCCGATTTTCTAAGCCACCTATGCGGTGTATAACTCTTTTCTTGGTTTTCTTGGGCTTCTGGCAATTTTCTAAGCCACCTATGCGGTGTATAACGCTACTGTTGTATGTAATCAGCATTCCACTGATTTCTAAGCCACCTATGCGGTGTATAACTGATGGAGATAGGTCTAAGCGTTAATGAAAGCTTTCTAAGCCACCCTATGCGGTGTATAACCGACACCGTAACAAAGATAGCAGATTTTGGCTGTTTCTAAGCCACCCTATGCGGTGTATAACCAAGAGCCGCCAAGTCCAACGCTGGCATTCTGTTTCTAAGCCACCTATGCGGTGTATAACGCCAATAAATAATAGCGGCGTGGCGCTTTTGTTTTCTAAGCCACCTATGCGGTGTATAACCCTTGTTCTTTTGCTCAAATTCCAGCAGTTGGCTTTCTAAGCCACCCTATGCGGTGTATAACACATCAGACTTGGCAGCAATTCGCCGAAAACTTTTCTAAGCCACCCTATGCGGTGTATAACCTGATTCAAAGGGCGAATTGCCTGCCCTAAGCTTTCTAAGCCACCCTATGCGGTGTATAACTATGCAAGTACCAAATTGACTAGACTATATGGTAATTTTTCTAAGCCACCTATGCGGTGTATAACGGGGGCGCTTGAGCGCTCCCTTAAAGAATATGTTTCTAAGCCACCTATGCGGTGTATAACGTAGAAGATATGAGAATCTCTATCCCTTTACTTTTCTAAGCCACCTATGCGGTGTATAACAATCAGTTTTATTAAGGGGGGTTTGCAAAGGGTTTCTAAGCCACCTATGCGGTGTATAACCAAACATTAGCCGGGGTTATTGAACCGTATGATTTCTAAGCCACCTATGCGGTGTATAACGCGTTTTGCTCAGCAGTTAAAGCAGCTTGACTTTTCTAAGCCACCTATGCGGTGTATAACCCCAACCAGCCCCAACAGACAATACAGCACCAATTTCTAAGCCACCTATGCGGTGTATAACAAGTTCTGAGCTTCAATTTTGGTTGCTTCACGTTTCTAAGCCACCTATGCGGTGTATAACGGCGCTATTGATGGCACATCAACACCCAAAGCACTTTCTAAGCCACCCTATGCGGTGTATAACACCACTGTTATTTATTGGCACAAAAGAGCATGTTTCTAAGCCACCTATGCGGTGTATAACAGCGTGGTTAATGTGATGGGTGCGACCGACACTTTCTAAGCCACCTATGCGGTGTATAACCCACACACCAGCTTATTCAAACCGCCTTTGATTTTCTAAGCCACCTATGCGGTGTATAACCGATACCATCACCGAAACTCAAGATTTCGGATTTTTCTAAGCCACCCTATGCGGTGTATAACAAAAACCCTAAAAACAGGACATTCACCAAAAATTTCTAAGCCACCTATGCGGTGTATAACAGCGTGGTTAATGTGATGGGTGCGACCGACACTTTCTAAGCCACCCTATGCGGTGTATAACCCACACACCAGCTTATTCAAACCGCCTTTGATTTTTCTAAGCCACCCTATGCGGTGTATAACAAAGCCCCAGTTTTTATTAATGCCAAATTTATTTCTAAGCCACCCTATGCGGTGTATAACTTCCTATTCTGGATATTTGCACAAGTAATTTTTTTCTAAGCCACCCTATGCGGTGTATAACAGCTATTTTTATTGCTGCTTATCCATATAATAATTTCTAAGCCACCTATGCGGTGTATAACAGTGAATTTTTATATTAAAACTCTATAAAGTTCAAGGTCTTAAAAATAAAATATACCATTTTACCCTTTATTTTTTTACTAGTTTATAAACCATTGAATTATATATATTTTTTAAAGTAAAAAAATAAGGGTTCTTACCCTTATTTGATGAGTCTAACCATGATTACCAATGCGGAACGGTTACGCCTTCTGCTTGTTTGCTCATACCATAGCTGTTAAATTCTCCCAATACTTCTTTTGTCCGTCATTTGTTGACAAATTGTTAATTGAAAATCTTGTTTTTGTGGTTTGACTATTTAATTGAATAAATGGATATTTTTTTATTCTGCCGTTTATGAATTTTTGCAATGCGTCAACGCCTCTTTAAAGCTAATGCCTTTAAATTTAGCAAAATTTTTTTCAGCCGTTTTTATGTATATTATCAGAGCGGTAACGCTTCACTATGACAAATTTAGTTACCTTATCATCCACTGAATGAATTGCCTTAATATGCACATAATCATTCAAACGCTCAAGCCATTTACAAATATCAAGTTTGATTAAATCATCACGATGATGGGCAAAAATTCGCAGTTTATTTCCCAATGTGCTTATAGTTTTATCATCCGTTTGGCAATATTGATACTGTGGGAAACTAATACCAATGTTGTCAATACCATGTTGATTTTTTTAATATCGGCCAGCGCAATATGCAGTTGAGTAAATACTTTTGTCCATAAAAAAATAAGGGCTGACTTCTGCATCGGGCATTAATGTGATTTCTTGGTAAAATTTCATAAATTTTTTTCCTAAAAAAATAAAAATTGCTTATCAAAAACCACCATCTGAAAGGAGTGTTACCCCCTTTCAAATTTAGGTTTTGGTTTTATGGCTAAAATATTACTCTTTACCGCTCGCCCCAAATACACCGCCTCGAATCAGTACCGCCATCACGTAATGCTGATTTTTCTAAATCGGGCTTTTTCATCCTTTAAAACCCACGCATCAAAGAGCGAATAAAAAAATCTTGTTTTTTTGTTTTTGGCTGACGAAATGCCGTTCCGAGTGTTGTTACCGTACCATAGGTTTCAATAGCGATTGGGAAATTAGATTCTGGATACCAAGTATCAATTGTACGAATGGCATTACCAATTTTTTTGAGAGTGCATGCCCGCCTTATCATTGACTTTATAAAGTTCTTTTGCTTTTATTTTTTTATCCTTGTCTAAAATCAATTCTTGAGATGGATAAACTTCCTGACCATAACCAACAACTGCATAGGCTTTTAATGTTTAAAATCACAAATGCACTACCTAATAAACCTTGCTCAATCCAATTTGCTAAGGTTGCCAAATCATCGTTTTGGGTATCAAAATGATGGATGGAAATGCTTTTAGCATCAAATGTTAAAAATTTTTTTCTTGACCATCCAATTTACAACGAACTTCTACAGTGATTTTTTTCAGCACCAACACGGTTACGCCATAGCCAGCGAGCATTGGCAATATTGGTTGCATAACGATGCGCTAAAGTTTTTTTATACCTTGCTCTTGTTGATATTGTTGCACAACTTGCAATAGTTTTGTTTGGTATTCTGGCTCATTACACACATTAGGTTTGCCATCAAAAGGTAATACTTTTAGTGTATATGACACAATCAAAGTATCGTTGTCTTCTGATAAAGACGCCCAGTCTACTTTTTGTAAATTGGCTTTTTTTCAATTTCATTATCTAATTTAGCAGGGTCATTTGCAATAGCATTTTTTTGACGATTGCTAATGGTGCCACGCAATGATTTTTTTCTTGTACGGGTACAGATGTAATTTGACTGTTTGGATTTTGACTGTCTTTTTTTGGGTAAAGACTGCATCAGAAACATCCAATTTACGTTCAAAACGCCAGTACAGATGGTACGGTTAATTTTTTTCAGTTGGTTTACTCATAAAAAAACTCCATTATTGAGTGTTAAAAATTAAATATTAAAATGATAATTCACTGTTTTGGGTTAATAAATACAAGCCATTTTCATCGTATGTTTGTCGCCAAAAGGCAGTTTGCATACAATTGGTTAAATGATGCGGATACACCCATTTACCCAAACCATAAACGGCTTCCACATATTGACTGCAATATTCTGGATTGCGAACATTTGCCATTTTACCTGAATCAAACTGTTTACTGATTGCCTGATAACCCATAGGCATTGGCACAAGCCAGCCACAACCTGTTTTAACTGATTGGGTATGCCATTGAGTGCCATTATTTTCATCAACCTTAGTGAATATGGTGAAGTGTACAAACATCCAAAAATACATCCAGTGGTGTAGTGCTTGGGTCTTTATCTTGAGACTTAGCAATCAAGTCAGCAAATTCATCACTTGCATCCATCAGTACAAACGCAGGCATGAGCATTGGTGCAATGTTACATAATTTTTTTCAAAACCAAAAATACTGCACAGGATTAGTTTTTTTGCCATCGCCATTACGCTTCCGCCAGCAATTCTTTGCTGAAAAATGGCTTGTGATATAAATTGGGTTAATTCCTTTAATTGTATCTTCACAAAGCTCATCATCAGAACAAACTTCAACCACAAGGCTAACTTGCAAATTACATTTACCCTCCTCAACAATAGCAGCAGTTCCACCATCTTTTTTAAGGGGTTACGAGTTTGGATAAAAGTATAATCACGATAACGATTGACGCGGTAAACCTTTGGTTGGCAATCATAACAAGCCACTAGCACCCCCGCCCTAAAGATAGATGACCAAATCGAGAATCCGCCATTATTTTACGTGATAAAGCATGAACTGCTCCTGTAAATCCTGTAATGGCAGGAAAACCGTAAGTCAAAGGTCCTGAAATGGTATTGGCATCATCAATTTTTTTATCCGATTTAATAACAGATAGCCTACGACCATTTTTCTCTGATAAATCATTCATAAAAACACCCCTTTGCCTGCGCGCTGATAAAAAGTCTTGCATTTCTTCAATTTCTCGTTTCCATTCCTTATGTTCACTGTCAGCAAAATCAAATTTTAAATCTTGAAATCTTTTTACGCAATTTATCATTTAGCCAAGATGCAAAATCGTTTAAAATTTCTTTTTGCCAATCATTTTTTTAGTTTTACACAATAAAAAAACTCCTCCTCACCTTCTAAATCCGCGCGATATGGGTCTAGCCATATTTTTTTGTTCTAAAGATAGATGATAATCTCTTGACCAACCTGCGGGCTGATTTTGCAAATGATGTGCAATACCAAAGATGGTGTGCAAAATGCGGTCTATGGCATCTTTTCGTTTATCGCGCACATGGATGTTGTTTTTAGTATCTTGCACAACTTGTACAATAAACTCAAAATCATCTTCAACATAATATTTTAATTGCTCGCTATGAAAAATTTTCAGTAAACTTTGATAAAGCAAAACATTTGTCTTTTTTGAATTTTTTTGGTGGAAGTGATGGTAACAAATAATTGCGTCCGCCTTGCCTTACCGTCAGCTGACTGATGTTTTGTGGCTTTGACCCGCCAAGATTTAATATCGCCATATTTGGCATGCTAAGATAAGGCGTATGGTCAGCCCCAAGTTTAAAGCGATTTTCAAGAGCTTTTTTATTTTCATCAGAATATCTTAACTGATTTATTTTCTGATAAATCTCATAAGACAATGCTGATGGGTGCAATGGTATAATATTGACATACTCTAAAGCATTCACACAATCAACAGTTGTATCATTTAACGCCCAAAGTAACTGCTTATTACGCTCTTCAGTAGCAGGATTAATGAGTTTATTTTTCTAAGGCTTGTTTAAATTTTTGCATGATAAAAATTTGCCACATCTTTATCGCAAGATAACGATGCAATAAAATCTGCATTATCTGATAAAATTAAATCACGTACCTTTACCCCATCGGTCACATCAAAATCAAAAAACGAAGCCAGTGGTAAAGCTGCTGCATTACCATTAGCGTCTAATGCTGGCTTATCAATACTATGAGTACCAATCAAAGTCTGAACAAGTGGCTGTCTGGGGACGAAATTCACGTTATCGCCTTTGGCAAAAAGGATGAACGCCCTTAGAAATATGTGTGCCGAATTTGAGTTGTTTTTGCCATGGTGTTTGCTGCCAAATTCAACCAAGTATCTTGATTAAATTTTTTGTTTAATCTCCTGAATTTCTGTTTGTAATTTAGTCGCCTCTTTATCATTACCATTGTTTTTGAGCAGAAATAAGCTGTTTGCTTATTTTTTTCTGTTTTTGCATCAATTTGCTGACTTAAAAAAATCTACTGATTGCCGTTTTAACAGATTCATTTATGGTCATCATAATAACTTCCTTAATCAATGTTTTAAGAAAATAACGTTTTAAGAACTCAATCGCTCCGCCACCACACCCAAAAATGGGCAAAAATACCATCTATCATGATAGGACACATCAGCAAGGGTTACTTTGCTTAATGCTATCACCAAAGATGATAGGCTTTTTCTGGAAAATAACTTTGCAAGTATAACAATTCATCATAAACATCTCCATCAAGCCAAGTATCTATTTGTGAGTTTTTATACTCAAAAATCCATTGGTTGAATATAACTGTTATGCTTATTGGCATGTTGTATGCCTTTTTTTATAAACATCTTCCAAAGCATAGACATCAAAACCATCGTCATTTTCATTAATTTGTCTGGGAATCAATATCCATTCTTGTTCCTTTGTGGGGTTATGACGAAATGGCGATATTTGTTGCAAAATGGGTGTGTAGCCGATTCGATACGCCTTTGTCTCGCCAGTAAGCATTTACATAATTGGTTTTTTCTTGATTAAACAAGCGATTCATCAAGCCGTGTTCAAGCTGTATTAAGCTTTTGAGGTTTATTTTCAATTTTGTCTACAAAAAAATACGAGAACGAGCGTCTATCTGGTTAAGTATATTAACATCAATTAATGCATGCATATCGTATTTGGTTAGCTTATGGTTTTGAGTTTCAAAAACCAGGTCGAGTAAACACGGGTTTTTGTCCGCCTTGTTGTAAATAACGGATATTATGATTTAGTATTAAAAGATTGTTCTGTAGAGCTTTGTTTTTGGGTCGATGTCGCCACACTCGCCCTGCCAGTTGAATAATTGAACGCATGGAACTTGGCTCAATAATCGCTCAGTCATAATCGTGGTCGCGACCCACTTCTGCTAAAGGTGTTGCCAGTACCATAAAAAAATATGATGTTTTGCATTACTTTTTAGCCATTGCTTGATAAATTTTATCATGCTTAAAAAAATTTCTTGTTCATCGGTTTTTTTCGTGTCAATATTTTTATCCAAAGAACGCTCTAGCTGATTTCTAAGTATCAGTGGCTGTCTTGCATGGTAACAAGCAACATGAATGTAAGTATCTAAATCAACCAAGGCATTTTTGCAGGTAAAAAGCAATGCGTACCAACTGCTTAATGTTGGCAATTCTTACCAAACCAACGCTTATGTTTTTTTACCTGATTTTTTTGACAAGTTACATGATAAGAATGATGTAATAAAACCGCCCCATCAATAATTTTTTTGTCCAAGTTGAGTATAAAAATTGAGCTTTTTATCCTGATGGTAAACAATAGACACGGGTAAAATCTGAGCTTTATGACGAACAGGTTGTTGTTGTAAAAAACGCGACTCGTTTTTTTAATAAATTTTTGATGATTCTCAATAAAACTTTCTTTATCAACACATTGTTGAATGATGGCACTATTTTTGTTCATCAAACCATGCACAAATAACCTTTGGGACTGGTTTATTTTGGCTTTGGTTAAATAATTTTCGTCCAGATGCGTAACTTTCAAACAGTCCCTTTACCAAATCAGGTGGTAACGTTGCAGATGACAGCACTATTTTTGAGCCCATCATGCCTGCTAGATGTACTAGACGAGCCAGTGCTGGCAAATCATGATAATCAAAATCATCAACCTCATCCAAAATCAAATCACTACTTAATAAACGAAGCATTGGAGCAATATAGTTACCGCCACGCTTTGCATTCACTTGCCCCAATCAAATGGTCGATGGTGCAAGTTACTACAGGCGAAAAATAACAAATCCCGTGTTTTTGATATTGGTTAACAAAGTATCAATGTTCAACTTGCTCAGAGCATAATGGTCAATCGTAGAATCCACAAAACCATCAACCAATTCATCAGCTGATTCACTTCCAAAAATACCATTAACGCAGTCATCATTGACTTGTTGATTTTTCTGTTCATCGGTAGAAAACAGCTGATGCGTTTGACCACCGCCCACCAAAAATCGCCAGCTGTTCACTGGTCAATTGTAAATCCTTTTCGCAAATTCAATCCTGTTTGTAAGGTCAATACCCGAAGCCCCAAAGCAATGGTAAATCGCGCTCCTTCCCTGCTGATTTGACAAAGCGTACATAATTCGAGCATTAGCAATGGTTTTTGCCAGTGCCTGTAGATGCCATATTAATCCCAAAAACCCGTGAATATCGCTATCGTTTTGTACACTTTGTGCAATTTTGTAGGCGTGATTTTTGCCAGATAAAACGATCAATAACTGTATTTTTGAATTAAAAACACGATGATTTAAAAAGTGTAGGCAATTGTTCACTGATAATGGGTAAATAATGGGCAAAGTGCGCGGTAAATGCCGCCACACCCAGTAAATGTTCATCCAAAAATTGCTTTAGGCTGGTGAGTTTTTATTGTTGGTATTAGCGGCTAAAGGTAAAGAAGATTTGGCTAGTAAACGGCGAGAATCGTTTTTGTGCTAATGACGAATAATTATGGTCAGCGATCATTAAACAAAAGTCTCAGACAAATAAAGTAAGATTGCATTATCAATAGGTTTATTTTTGATTGGATAAATTCTGCAACATTTGATTTTTGTAAAGCTTTTTGCCCAACGCTTTAGCCCTGCTTTTGCCACTTTTTTACTCACAATCACGCATTGATTAAATTGCCAAAAAAATCTTTAAGTGATTGATTATTTTTCAAAAAGCTTGAGGATTTTTACCCAAAAAAATTTTTTTGGCAGCAAAATCAGCATACACTTGAGATAGTGAACATTCAAAAGACAAACGTGATGTAGGGATGAATTTGAAATTGATGGCGTTCTTTATCCTTTAAAAACACCTCTTTTAATGGCGGCAAACGATGATGACTAACAACCAGCCACAAAAAGCCACTGCATCAAAGGCGGAATTTTTGATAAATCGGCTTTTTCCAATTCATCAGATAACAGATAAGTATTTAAATCGGATACATCGTATTTTTCCCAGCCATGCATCAATTTGAATAAAAACGCTCAAAGCACTCATTATCATTTGTACAACCCTGAATTAGCCAAAGTAAACATTTTAAAGAAATCCATTCGTGCCGATAAGGGTCGCCTGTTTTACCGCCTTGTATTAATTTTTTGAAAACCAATGGTTGATTTACCGACATCGTGAAAAAAAGAGCCGCTAACGTTGCGATAATTTCAATAGCGCCAATATACTGCCAATCGTGTTTCCATGAAGTTTTTTAAAATATCTCGCTTAGTGCGATTAACAGGCACAAAAACCAAATTCATTAAATCGCTGGCGATTGCCGACAATCCATAAAAGCTCACTGTGTTTACGAGTATGAAAAACGATAACAACTTACAGCGGTATTTTTTTACTAGCTGTGCGAGCAAGTAGTTTTTACCATTTGCAAAACCATCTTTGGTAATAACGGTTTGCCATGTATTATCGCCAATGCGATTAGCAAATGCATCCAGCACCAAACGAGTGCGTAGCAATGCTTTTTTTCTGACATTGACAGATAAATGTAACAATCATATCAATCCCCATTAAAATATTGAGATGCACTCTTTACTTGCTCAAACATATAATCCAACGCTTTATGTTCAGTAAATTTTTGCAAAAGTTTTTGACGAAATTCCTGCTCGCTAAACCCATCTTTAGCACACACAAATGCCCATGGCAATACAATGGCATCCTTAATTAAATCCGCCACATCAAACACCAATGCTCCACGTCTTGTTTTTGCCATGCATAACAGCAAATCCATGTGGAATGCCAAGCACCCATAAAGTCGTTGCGGCAAGCCCATAGGCTAAATAATTACCATGATTCAAAAATTATTCGCACAATCCCCAGCTTCAGGGTCTCGCACAAACATTAATCCCAACCGATTTGATGCAAATTTGTAAAACTGTTTGGTCATGGCAGCTTCAGATAACAACAGCTCATTTACACAAGTTGCCATTGTGATTTTTTTGCATAAACAATTCAAGAGTATTGACAATATCCAAATTATTGACATCAAATCCTATTTCTTTTTAACTGCGTATCTTTTTGACCAAACTTTTTGAATAAATTCAATGCGTTTTTTTGTTGAACTATTTTGGCAATCGTTAAACGTTTTTTTGTTCATCAAACCAAAATGATAGCCAGTTTTGCACATATTCTGTTGGACGATATTCATTTTGTGGAGTCAGCCATTCAATTTGTGTTCCAGAAAACAAAGGGTTGCTCCGCCCCCACAAAAAGCCTACTAAAACACCTGCTGCCGATAACATTCTGCATAGCCGCTTGAGTGATGGATGTTCCTGAACCTAATAAAATACAGGTTGTATTGGCAATAGGAATGTTGTAGTACTGATTTTTCATATTTTTGTCTCGGTCAAATATAAAATTCGCCCATCTTTTTGCATAACACGACAATGCTCTAGATAAAAGAGGTTTGCTCGCTTTGAATGCAAAATTGCTTTTTAAGTCACTAGGTTTTAAATAATTCATATACGCGCTTTTATTTAATCAATTTGTTATTTCTTTAAATTTAAATTGCTCAATAACTCAAAATCGCCCCAAAAACTTTGGAGCGATTTCATACTATTCCACCGTAACGGATTTTGCCAAATTCCTAGGTTTATCTACATCCGTTCCTCGAACCAAAGCAACATGATAAGATAGCAGCTGGACTGCGATGGTATGCACAATTGGCGATAAAACCCCAATATGGCGCGGAGTGCGGATAAGATGAATGTCATCTGTTTTTTGTAAATTCACTGTCCAAATCTGATAAAACAAACAGTTCGCCACCTCTTGCACCCACTTCTTGCATGTTGGCTTTGACTTTATCAAGCAAATTATCATTTGGAGCAATCACCACCACTGGCATATTTTTCATCAACCAACGCCAAAGGTCCATGTTTCAGCTCGCCTGCTGGATACGCTTCAGCGTGAATGTAGGTTAATTCTTTTTAATTTTAATGCCCTTCTAAAGCGATTGGATAATGGATGCCACGCCCCTAAAAATAAAAGCTGACGGTTTTTGGCAAATTTTTGCGCCCATGTGATTAACTGCGGCTCTAAATTTAAAGCGTGTTGGATGCTACCCTGGTAGCTGTCTTAAATCCTCAAAATACGCTGCTTCTTGCTCATCATTGACATGATGATAAAGTTTACCCAACGTTACCGCCAAACCAAATAATACCACCAGCTGAGTTGTAAAAGCCTTCGTGCTTGCTACGCCAATTTCAGCACCTGCTCGAGTATAAATTGTCAAATCACTATTGCGTGGTAGTGCTGATTCCATCACATTACAAATTGATAAACTGTAAAGTATGACCTTGGGCTTTGGCGTACTTTTAACGCTTCCATCGTATCAAGCGTTTCACCAGATTGACTAATGGTAATAATCAGTTCATTTTTTTATCAACAATCACATCACGATAGCGATATTCACTCGCAATTTCCACATCACAGCGAATTTTTGCAATGCTTTCTAGCCAGTATTTGCCTGTCAGTGCTGCATAATATGAAGTTCCACAAGCTAAGATTTTAATACTGCTTATTTTTTTCTAAAAATATCACCTGCTTGTTCACCAAAAATTTTTCTGCCACAAACCCACTATTTAAAAATTTCTGCCGTATCAATAATGGCTTTGGGCTGCTCATAAATTTCTTTTTTTGCATAAAATGGCTATATGGTCCAAGCTCTAGTGATGCTAATGATAATTCTGAAGTTTTTTTGTTGCGAATGGCAGGCTGACCATTTTTGTCCTGAAGTTTTTTTCACGCCTTGTGCGGTTAAAAGTGCAATATCGCCATCTTCTAAATAACTGACTTCACGAGTAAATGCCACCACTGCAGATACATCGGACGCAATAAAAATTTCATCTTTTTCCAAATGCTACTAGCAAAGGGCAGCCCATGCGAGCAACTACCATTTCTTCTTGGTTTTCAAGACTTATCACCCCAATGGCATATGCTCCATGAAAACGCTTACAGGCAACTTGCACTGCTTGATATAAATTATGTCCATTATTAACGTATTCATAATGAATACCATGAGCAATCACTTCGGTATCGGTCTGTGATGAAAAAAATCATAACCTAAGTTTTGTAAACGAACGCGTTCTGCTTCAAAAATTTTCAATAATGCCATTATGCACCACCGCAATCAAATTTTGCGAAATGTGCGGATGAGCATTGGGTTCGGTAACCCCACCATGAGTTGCCCAACGAGTATGACCAATCCCCAAATGTCCTGTAAGCCCAATTTCCTTTGCAGCATTTGCCATCTGTGATACACGGCCCACACGACGAACTCGGGTCAGTTCATCGCCAGTATGCACGGCAATCCCTGCTGAATCATAGCCTCGGTATTCTAATTTTTGTAACCCATCAACCAAAAATCCACAACATTTTGATGGGTACGGATTGCACCAACAATACCGCACATATTTTACTCCCAATATCAATGATAAATTTTTGTCATTATATCAAATTACTGATTGCAATTTGTTAAATTATAAAAAAACCCCAAAGTTATAAACTTTAGGGTTTTTAAACAATTTAAAGTTCAGTTTTAAAGTCTAGTTGGATTATAAATCATTCTTCATCCAATAAATCATGTTCTTTAGCAGCAGTTAAAAATCATGGTTGAACGATTGCCTGTGCGACAAAATATGTGCAAAGGGCGCTGTGTGGCATTAAAAAGTCAGCAAACGCCTGCACATGGCTCATATCCATCATACCACCTGAAAATGGAATGTGAGCATAGGTAATGCCGCAATCACTGCACGCTTTTTGATTTCATCCGATGTCGGCTGACCTGCCTCTTCGCCATCTGGACGATTATTAACGATGCTTTTTACACCGTCCTTGGCAAGCTCTTTTTACATCATTTGGGGTGATTTGCCCTGAGATGGTAATGCGAAATTCGGGAGCAATATCATTCATAAATTTACCTTTAAAAAGCACGTTTTTCATTTAAAAACGATTATAGACAGCTTAAAAAAACAAATGCAACCTTAATTTTGCATTCTAAATACATCTAAATTTAGTAATTGCACTTGCACACGCGTAAGCGCTTGCCCATGCCCACTGAAAATTATAACCGCCAAGTTGACCTGTAACGTCCAATACTTCACCAATAAAGTACAAATCATCAACCAATTTACTTTTGCATGGTTTTTACTGCATACATCCGCCGTATCCACACCACCTTTAGTCACTTCAGCAACTTTATAACCTTCTGTACCTGATGGTTTGATTTTTCCATGCGTTTAAGGTTTTACCAAGCTGCACCAATTGACTGTCTTTAATATTTGCCAGTTCAACATCTTTAACTTCTTGCCAAAAATAAAATTCCAAAGCAGATAATAATTTTTTAGCAAAAAAATGGTGATAATACTTTTGCGGATAAGTTGTTTGGGTTGGGATTTTTTTATTTTTTTAATTAAAAAAATCAGCAATATTGATATTAGGCAATAAATTAATAAAAATTGACTCTCCCAATTGCCAATAATTTGAAATTTGTAAAATTGCCGGCCCTGATAAGCCTTTTTATGAGTAAATAACATGGGCAAATTAAATGTTATTTTTGAATTAGATACTTCAACATCAAGACTAATGCCACTTAAATTTTTAATAATTCACCCAATTTGTCAGTTAAAGTCAAAGGACAAAGTGCAGGATAGGTATTGATTATATTATGTCCAAACTGTCTGGCAATTTGATAGCCAAAAGCACTGGCTCCAAGTGTTGGAATGGATAATCCCCTGTTGCTATTACCAAGGATTGGCAAGTAATGGTTATTGGTTGTGAGTTTGTTTTTATGGTTGGGCTGGTTTTTATAAAAATTGGTGATTATGACAGCTTTTTTTCAGTGGTATTTTTTCAATTTTTATCAATTTGAGTATTTAACAAGATATGTACTTGATATTGATGACACTCTTGTAAAAGCATATCCAAAAATATCGTTTGAGCTGTGATTGCAAAATAATTGTCCATGTGATTTTTCATGAAACAAAATACCATATTGATAAACATACATCAAAAAAATCATCAGGTGTAAAGTTTGCCAATGCTGAACGCACAAAATGAGGATTTTGACTGATAAAATTTTTCAGGGCCAACATCTAAATTGGTAAAATTACAACGACCGCCTCCTGACATCAGTATTTTTACCCGCTTTATTAGCATGGTCCAAAACAGTTACCGATTTTCCTGACCTAGCAATTTGGCTGGCGCAAAATAATCCACTTGCTCCTGCTCCAATAATCACAACATCAAAATTCGTTACTGCTGAATTGGTTGTATCCGATTTTTGGAAATTTTTAGGTTGAAATGATGGTTTTTTGTGATTGTTGCATAAAAATTGACATAAAAACTCAATTATAAATCAGCTATTGTATCAATAAACCATAATTTTATACAAAATAGAGTAATTTTGCGGTATGATACGCCATCTTTAAGATTTTTATTTGCCATGACTGAACAAAAAACAGACAAAAGTCAGCCTAGCATTTTTAATTTGCCCAATAATTTAACCATTGCTCGCATTGTGATGATACCTTTTGTTTGTGGCAATTGCTTATTACCCGCCTGCACTTGAATTGGCATACCCGCCATTCCTGACAACGCCATTGCCCGACTTGGCATGATGGAGTATAGCAATAATTTATTACGGCATTTTTATTAACACTGATATTTGTATTAGCAGCAATTACAGATTGGTTAGATGGCTATTTAGCTCGCAAAATGGGCATCACTTCTGCATTTGGGCGATTTTTTTAGACCCTGTAGCGGACAAACTGATGGTAGCGGCGGCACTGATTATCTTGGTGCAATGGCATCCCAATATCGTCATGGCAATTTCGGCAATCGTCATTATCTCAAGAGAAATCGCCGTTTCTGCCCTGCGTGAATGGATGGCAGAGCTTGGTAATCGCACCAGTGTTGCGGTCTCGTATGTTGGCAAACTAAAAACTGCATTTCAGATGACCGCCATCACAGTGTTTTTATTAAACTGGCAAAGCCTTTGAAATGCTTGGATATTGCCTGATGGTGATTGCGGTTGTGTTAACACTTTGGTCAATGATGATTTATCTAAAAGCTGCTTGGCCTTATTTGACCAAATCATAACAATAAATCACAATCGTTAAAAATAAACCAACAATTTGCCCATCAATCACATCCATTTTGACCGCTGATGGCACTTTTGGTAGACCGGGCATTCTCATCATATCGCCGCATAACACTACTAAAAAGCCAGCTCCACTGGCAATATCAATTTGGCGTACTGTTAAGGTAAAATCCTCTGGTCTGCCCAAAAGTTTGGGGTTGTCCGACAAAGAATACTGGGTTTTTGCCATACAAATCAATAAATTATCTAAACCAAGTCTTTTTGAGCCGATTGATATCTGCCAACGCTTCTTTTGGTAAAGTTTACTGCCTTTGCGCCGTAAACTTTTTGGGCGATGGCGGTGGTTTTTCAGCAATAGAATCATTTGCATCGTAACTAAATGAAAAATTATTTGGTTTATCAATCAGTTGTACAACCAAGGACGCAAGTTCTTGTGCCCCTTGACCGCCCTGCCCCCAAACATCGACTACAAAAAGCTTCAACCCCTATATTCTGACAAGCCCGCTTTACTAAAGACAATTCAGCATGACTGTCTGAACGAAAAACGGTTAATTGCCACCAAACACTCCACGCCAAAGACGGTTTTGATGGTTTCAACGTGTTTTTAATAAATTAGGCAGTCCTTGCTCTAAAGCAGATAAATTTTCTTGCCCCCAAGTCATCTTTTGCCAAACCGCCATTGTATTTTTAGGGCACGCACTGTTGCCACAATCACGCAAGCACTTGGATGAATACCACCAACACGGCATTTGATATCACAAAATTTTTTTCTGCACCCAAATCTGCGCCAAACCCAGCCTCAGTAACTACGACATCCGCCAAATGCGTTGCCGTATTGGTCGCCACTAAAGAATTGCAGCCATGGGCGATATTAGCAAAAGGTCCACCATGCACCAACGCTGGTGTGCCACCAATGCTTTGCACTAAATTAGGTTTGAAAGCATCTTTTAATAAAGCCGTCATTGCTCCATGTACGCCCAAATCTTTAGCAAAAAAACAGCTGTATTGTCAAAACGGTAAGCAACAATCATCTGGCCCAAACGTCTTTTTAAATCATCTAAATCCGTTGCCAAACAAAAACACCGCCATGACTTCGCTAGCAACAGTAATATCAAACCCATCAGGACGGATAACCCCATCAGTTGATTTTACCAAGACCGCTCAATATCTGGCGAAGCTGACGGTCATTCATATCCAACACTCGTCGCCAAACGACTTTTTTAGGATTAATGCCCAGTTCATTACCTTGATAAATATGATTATCAATCACTGCCGCTAAAAGATTATTTGCTGACGTAATGGCATGAAAATCGCCTGTAAAATGCAAATTAATATCTTCCATTGGCAAAATCTGGGATTGACCACCGCCTGCTGCACCACCTTTGATACCAAAACAGGTCCTAAAAGATGGTTCACGCAAAGCGATTGCCACTGTTTTATTTTTGCACCTTCAAAACATCTGATAACGCATCAGCAAGCCCAATGGTTGTAGTCGTCTTACCCTCACCTGCTGGTGTTGGATTAATGGCAGTTACCAAAATAATTTTACCCTGTTTGTTGGGAATGGTTTTTAGGCTGTTTAAATCAATCTTAGCTTTGTAGCGTCCATATTGCTCAATCGCATTATCATCCAAGCCTAATTTTTTGAGCAATCTTTATGATTGGTTCAGCATTTTTAGGGCATTTTGTGCAATCTGCTCATCGGTCAAAAATACATCCATCGTAAACATCCTTAAACTATAATTGTAAATTTGTCTATCTTAGCATAAAAATCAAAGCAAACTTTTAAAACTCATATAAATTTGACAATTTTTTAGACTGATTTTAGAATAAATTTTAATCAAATTCTGATTTACTAAAATTTACAATAAAACAATTGATTTTTATTTTAAATATGATTATACCTTAAATTTACCGATTTAGTGATAGTAATCAATTTTTCAAAAGAAGTTTATTTTCTAAATTTTTGTGTTATTGCATTTAGCATCGATAATTTTTGGTAACTTATGGTTTTTAGTTCTTTTTACAAATAATTCCACAAATCGGGTTTTTGCCAGCAAATAAATCTTAATGATTATCATTTATAAAAAAATAATCCAAAAATTACGGGATTTTTAGGCTTTTTGTGAATTTTTTTATAACTTTTTACAGAAGTTTGTACGATAAGAATTTATTTTATGTTGAAAATAGCTTAAAATAGGCACGTTTAGTAAAAAAATTAGGCACAGCAAATGTGGATTTAATGACAGAGCTGTTTTTGTCATAGCTATACACCCAGTATGGGATTAGCCCCATCTTTTTCTGGAGGAAGTTTTAATGAGCCATGCCGAAGGCGTGAATATTAAACGCCGTAGAGTCCTGATTGCATCTACCGCTGTCATTGGTGCAGCTGGTGTTGGTGCAATAGCCACCCCGTTTGTACGTTCTTGGTACCCTAGCGCCAAAGCTGAAGCTGCTGGCGCTGCTGTTGTTCAAGACATTAGTGGTATTGAAAACGGACAAATGATTACTGTTAAATATCGCGGTAAACCGATTTTTGTGGTCAAACGTACCCAAGAGATGGTGGCAAATTTAAGTAAAGTAACCCCCAAAATTAAGCGACCCTGAGTCCAATGCATCTGTTCAACCTGAATACTGCAAAAATGAAACGCGTTCTATCTCACCAGAGATTTTAGTGGTTGAAGGCGTTTGTACACATTTAGGTTGTGCGCCTTCATTTCGTCCTGAGGTTGGTGCAGCTGATTTAGGCGGTGCTGATTGGTTTTGGCGGATTTTTTTCTGCCCTTGTCATGGTTCTTTGTACGATTTATCGGGTCGTGTTTATAGTGGCGTTCCCGCCCCTTTAAATTTGCTGATTCCAGAGTACAAACTAGAAGATACCATCTTAACCGTTGGGGAGTCGTGATATGAGTGTTGCTAAAAAAATTTATGAGTTGGGTAGATGCTCGTTATCCTGCGACTGAAACCTACGAATACCACATGTCAAAAGTATTACGCACCAAAAAAACTTTAACTTTTGGTACTTCTTTGGCGTGTTGTCCATGGTGGTATTGATCAATCAGTTAGTAACCGGTATTTGGCTCACCATGATGTTCAACCCCAGTGCTGAAGGGCTTTTGCTTCTTTTAGAATACATCAACCGAGACGTAAAGGCTGGTTGGTTAATTCGTTACATGCATTCAACGGGTGCATCGGCGTTCTTTATTGTCGTTTATCTGCATATGTTCCATGGATTTATGTATGGTTCTTACCAAAAACCTCGCGAGTTAGTGTGGCTGATTGGTATGGGCATTTATCTGTGCTTGATGGCTGAAGGTTTCTTTTGGGTATCTACTGCCTTGGGGTAATATGTCGTTTTGGGGTGCTCAAGTTATTCTAAACTTGCCTGCTGCTATTCCTGTGATTGGTCCAGGTCTTGCTGAATGGGTTAAAGGTGACTACATCATCTCTGGTATTACCTTAAACCGCTTCTTTGCTTTTGCATGTGATTGCGATTCCTTTGGTGTTGGTTGGTCTAGTGTTTATGCACCTTGTTGCTTTACACCATGTTGGTTCAAACAACCCTGATGGGATTGACATCAAAAACTAAAAGATAAAAACGGCGTGCCACTTGATGGCGTACCTTTCCATCCTTACTACACCGTACATGATATGGTTGGTATTGTGGTATTCTTTATTTGCTTTTTGCGGTAATCTTCTTCTTCCCAGATGGTGGTGGTTATTTTCCTAGAAAAACCTAACTTTGAAGTTGCCAATGCCCTAAAAACACCTGCTCACATTGCTCCTGTTTGGTATTATATGCCTTATTATGCAATGCTTCGTGCAACGCCTTCGATGTTTGGTTCAGCACTACCAGGCGTAATTGTCATGGGCGCAGCAATTGCTATCTTGTTTGTACTACCTTGGCTTGATCGTTCGCCTGTGCGTTCCATTCGTTATAAAGGTGCTTTTATCCAAAAATTGCTTTAGCGATTTTTTTGTAGTTAGCTTCCTGATTTTAGGTTATTTGGGTGGTATTGCATCGTCTACGACCGCCACCATTGTCGCTCGTATTTGTACCATTCTTTACTTCTGTATTTTTATCCTAATGCCATTTTATACCGCGATGGAGACTTGCAAACAGCCACCAGAACGTGTTACAGGGGGTCACTAATGAAAGCATTTAACCTAAAAATCATCTAGGGAAAATTGGTGCTGGCGTGTTATTGACAACTGGCATGATGTTTGGTTCATCCGCTTTAGCAAGTGGTGGTGATGGTTGTGGTACTTACGACACTGGTGAAAAACGCTGAAGGTCAAGCCATCACCCAAACACTGGCTTGTAGCACAGCCCCCATTGATTTTTACCAATAAAGGTTCACTACAACGTGGTGCAAAAAAACCTTTATGAACTACTGCGTGAGTGCCACTCTGCTCAATATGTGCGCTACTCACGTATTGCTCAAGACTTAGAAATCCCCAAAGAGTTGGTTGAAAAATACCTTATGGTAACCACTAACCAAATCGGCGACCACATCACTGCCAAAATTGACCCAGAAGTACAGGGCAACTGGTTTGGTGCTGCGCCGCCTGATTTATCGCTGGAGACTCGTCTGCGTGGTGATGACTGGGTGTATACTTATCTATTAAGTTTTTTATGAAGACCCAAGCCGTCCTTGGGGTTCTAACAACCTAGTATTGGCAAATGCTGCCATGCCTCACGTGCTTCACAATATGCAAAAAGAGCTCAGTGAAGACGAATACAGAAAAAAATGTAGGCGACTTGGTAAACTTTTATGGCGTGGATGGCAGAACCTGTGCGTCATGACCGTAAAATTTATGGGGCGTTTGTGATTTTATTCTTGCTTGTTTTATTAATTCCTGTTTACTTGCTAAACAAAAGAATTTTGGAAAGATGTCAAATAAATCACCACATTATTATAAAACCGACTGTAATGGTTTGGTTTTTTATTTTTATAAATTAACCCAAGCCATTGATTATAAAATAATACAAATACACATCCAATAAATCTGCTGATTTTTCAATAATACTGATTTATAACCTTTACATACATAGCGATAGAACATTTTAGTATCGGATTGGAATGAAAATATTTTAATCGTGATTGATTAGCTTTGTGAAATTGTGATGCCCTCCTGTTAAGTTTTTATATAATCCCCACACAACATAGTTAAACAAAAAGGAAAAATGTTATGAGAAAAATCCTCACTTTACTCATGATGACTGCCGCATTTGCCACAGCGCAAACCACATTTGCTGGAGCAGCAGAAATTGGTAAAACTAAAATGCAATGTGTTATTCTAAATAATGGTAAAGTTACTAAAAAGACACCTTGTATTGCTACAGGCTATGTGCACGCTGGAGCAGCTTATGGAGCTGGGTCAGGTTAGACTTTTCAGACCATCAAAGGTTATGGAAAAAAATTACTGTAGACACTAGCATTTACATTCTTTATGATGCAAATGATAATATAATCCTAGATAAGAATGGGGGAGCCCAAATATGAAGCAAATACTTTGATGAATAAAAAGATGCTATCATGCGTTATCGGATGCCAACTACTTTTTAAAGTTTTTAACCAAGAAACAAGAGGAGCTTTATTACAATGGCAAACTAAAAAAATACCAAAGGTAAAACAATAGAACCCTATACCTGTTTATGCCAAAAACAAACCAAACTTTGAGTTTTGTTTTTGATGCAGGTTTTTTTCAGGTTAGTCAATTATTTTTATTATTTATTAAGTGGTATATTATATGAATAGATTTTTTTAAATACGCCTTAACTACTTTTATGTGTTGCTACAAGTTCTACAGCAATAGCAGCGGATTGGACACCTGTTTTTAAATCATGGGAAAATGGCTGCAATAGTTCCTCAGTGGAAGACTCTTTATTAGAATCCCTTTGGTTATGATTATTTTGACAGTGATGCCTATTTCAAAGCATTTTGATAATAATGGTTTTTAAACTTGCAGGTCAAAAATCACGCTAAATTACAAAAGTTATTCACTAATAATGCTGCTAAACAAGGTAAATACCCCAAGGTCAAACTTCCTTATCGTAATGACTTGGGTAAAGTGGTCTTATCAAGAGACAATGAAGGCAACATTGAAATTTCCATTCCATTAAGCCATGCTAAATTATACAATCACAGTATTGTCAAATATACCAGGTACTTTGTTCCTGACACTGATGTTACTGGCCAATACATTACCTTTTGGTGCCATGAGTAATGCTGATTACCAAAAAAACTTAAACAAATAAAGATGAAAAAAATCAACTGGCGATGATTTGGAATATCGTGCCAGTTTTTAACAAAAGATAGCAAAGGCACGGTAACTCTTGTTTGTGATTTTAGCACCTAAAACACTCACTTATTTAAAAAAACAGTCTGTTGCCCACAGGCTGTTTTTACCTCAAGCATGACAACTAAAGACTTTTTAGCAAAAATTTTTGCTAAACTGTGTCCTTTTAAGTTGCCTTTGTTTGTGTCACATTCTGCCCTTTTACCCACCCAGTTTGTCTTATATGCTAATGATGGTTATGCTAGTCATATTGTTAGGCTGCTTTTTGGCAGAAAAACAGCTTAATTTTTCACCTCCAAATCATCCAAGACGATTTCCTGATGTATTGGCTGAGCTTAATCCCTATGGCACGCTACCAATTTTTAGTAAGTCGTGACTTAGCATTATATGAAATCAATGTAATTTTTGAATATTTAGAAGAGCGTTTCGCCGCTTATTCACTTTTACCCGCCGACCCAAAACAACGCGCCATAATACGAACACTGGCATGGCGAATACAAAAAGATTGGTTTTATTTGGGTGATGATTTACAATTACACATCCACGACACAACCAAAAAAAGATTTTTGCTGATATCTTTGCCACTTTATCACCCATTTTTGGAAAATACCCTTTTTTATGAATGACCAATTTAGCTGGTGCGATGTGTATTATTACCTCTTTTGTGGCGATTGCCCAAAATGGGGGTAACACTACCTAAAAAACACTGTCAAGCGCTACTTGATTATCAAAAACGTTTGTTTAGTCGTCCAAGTTTTCAGCAATCTATTAAACATCCAACACAGGAACAATATTATGAGCAGCTCTAACAACCAAGACATAACACTTAGTCCAAAAACGCCCCTTATTTTTTTACGTGCCATGCATGAATGGCTAACAGAAAACAATTTTACACCCTATTTGATGGTAGATACCACCAATGAACAGGTTATCGCCCCAAAGGGTTATGATACCGATGGGCGTTTGGTTTTAGCAATATCGTATCAAGCCACCAAAGATTTATTTATAGACAATCAAGCAATCAGCTTTGCCAGTCGTTTTGGTGGCGCATCACACGATATTTGGGTGCCAATGGCTGCAGTGATTGGTATTTATGCCAAAGAAAATCCTGAGGAAGGATTGTTTTTTGACCCATCAGAATATGATAATTACACACCAAAAACTGATGATACACCACCGGCACCGCCCAAAAATGGTGGACATTTAAAATTTGTATAATATAGCGTTACCAATATTGGATAAGATGACAAAATAATAAGTAGGTAGATATGAGCAGAAAAATTCTTGTAACCAGTGCTTTACCCTATGCCAATGGACCAATTCATTTAGGGCATTTGGTTGAGTACATTCAAACCGATATCTGGGTGCGTGCCATGAAATCTTTAGGGCATCAGGTAACCTATGTATGCGCAGATGATGCACACGGTACAGCAATTATGTTAAAAGCTCGGCCAATGGCATTACCCCAGAACAACAAATCGCTACTGTCAAAGCCGAACACGAAAAAAAGCTTTGCAGGATTTTTATATTGATTTTGACAATTATCATTCCACGCACAGTTCAGAAAATGAATTTTTCAGCCATCAAATTTATACAAAGTTGGCGAGTCAAGGTTATATTTTTACCAAAGATGTTGAGCAATTATTTGATACTGAAAACGGTTTATTCTTAGCTGACCGTTTTTGTCAAAGGCGAATGCCCAAAATGCCATACCAAAGACCAATATGGCGACAACTGCGAAAAATTGTGGGACGACTTATAATGCCACTGAACTGATAAATCCCCTTTACTCCACCTTAAGTGGACAAAAGTCCAGTTATTAAATCCAGTAAACATTATGATTTATCACAATTTAATGATTTTTTTACAGTCTTGGACAAAAGACAATAAACGCCTTCAGCCATCCATTGCCAATAAATTGGATGAGTGGTTTACATCAGGTTTAAAACCCTTGGGATATTAGCCGTGATGCACCCTATTTTGGTTTTAAAATTCCCAATACACAAAGCAATGAACCTGATAAATACTTTTATGTTTGGCTTGATGCTCCAGTTGGCTATATGGCAAGTTTTAAAAATCTATGCGACAAAAACTGGGTTCGACTTTGACGAATATTTTTAATAAAGACAGTCAAACTGAACTGTACCACTTTATTGGCAAAGACATTGTTTATTTTCATGCTTTATTTTGGCCTGCAATGCTTTTATGGAGCAGGCTATCGTACACCAACCGCCATTAATGCCCATGGATTTTTTAATGGTAAATGGCGAAAATGAGTAAATCTCGCGGTACTTTTTATTAAAGCTGATACCTATTTAGAAGCGTTAAACCCTGAGTACTTGCGTTATTATTTTTGCCAGTAAATTAAGCGCCAGTGTCGAAGATATCAACCTTGATTTAGATGATTTTATGCAAAAAGTCAATTCAGATTTGGTAGGAAAAATCGTCAATATCGCTTCACGTTCCGCTGGTTTTATCCATAAAAATAGCAATGGTGTTTTTATCTAAAACTTGCAGTGAACCCAAACTTTTAGCCGATATTATTGCCATTGGCGATGAAATCGCTACCGCTTATGAAGCCCGTGAATTTTCTCGCGCTATGCGTCTTGTGATGAGCGTTGCCGATAAAGCCAATGAATACATTGACACCAAAAAGCCATGGGCATTAAATAAAGAAGCGGACAAACAAGCTGAAGTGGTTGATATTTGTTCAGTTTGTTTAAATATCTTCCGTCAACTTGTGATTTATCTTGCGCCTGTATTGCCAAAACTTGCCGAAGATGCCAAATTATTTTTTAAATATTGATGAGTTAAGTTTTACCAGTCGCCATAATTTACTACTGGGTCATACCATCAACACCTTTAAACCCCTAATGAATCGTATTGAAAAAAAGAAAAATTGACATCATGGTAAATGCATCTAAAGAAAATCTAAGCCCTCAAGCTTCTAACACAACAACTGAATATATCGGGATTGACGATTTTGCAAAAGTTCAAATGACAGTTGCTCATGTTTTAGCGTGTCAAAAGGTCGAAGGCGCAGATAAGCTGTTGCAATTTAGTCTTGATGTTGGTGAAGATCAACCTAGAAACGTCTTTAGTGGCATTGCCAAATTTTTATCAACCTGAAGAATTAACGGGTAAAAAGTGATTTGTGTTACCAATCTTGCACCAAGAAAAATGAAGTTTGGTATATCAGAAGGCATGATTTTATCTGCTGAAAAAAAGATGGGCAATTGCAAGTGGTGATTTTTGCCTGATGATATGAAGATTGGGAGCAAAATTAGCCTAAACTTTTCATCATCAAGTGGTACACAAACAAAATTCTGGCAGAAAAATCATACATATCGATATGGATGCTTTTTGCCAGTATCGAGCAAAGAGATAATCCAGATTATCTTGGCAAACCTTTGGTTGTTGGTGGTAATCCTGATGGGCGAGGTGTGGTAGCGGCGGCAAGCTACGAAATACGACCATTTGGTGTACGTTCAGCGATGAGCTGTTATGAAGCCAAAAACGTTGTCCACACGCCATTTTTGTACGCCCACGTTTTGATGTGTACCGCCAAGTTAGCCGTAAAATCCAAGAAATCATGCTTACCATTACGCCTTTGGTTGAACCTTTATCACTGGATGAAGCCTATTTAGACGTTACAGGACAGTCACATTTTCAAGGTTCGGCAACCTTGATGGCAAATCATCTGCGTCAAAAATCTGGGAAAGCACTCATTTGACAGCATCAGCAGGCGTTTCATTTAATAAAATGCTGGCAAAAATCGCATCGGACGTTAATAAGCCCAACGGCATTTTTGTAATTACGCCCAATATGGCAGATGATTTTATTGACCGATTGGCAATTGAAAAAAATTTTTTTGGTATTGGAAAAGCTAGCCAAAAAAAGTTGCATAATCTAAACATTTATTATGGTCATCAATTTAGACAGCTGCCTTTAGAAAAACTTATTGAACTGTTTGGTAATAAACGCGGTATTTTTATCATCAAATTGCTCAAGGAATTGATATAAGAGAGGTTTTACCCAATAGAACTCGAAAAATCCATTGGCACAGAGACCACCTTTACCCATGATTTAACTGATAAAACGCAAATTTTTTACCACATCGGTTTAGAAAACCAAAAAGCTTTTGATGAATTAAATCGTCGTGGGTTATGTGCTTATTGCGTTACTTTTAAAAATTAAATATGGCAATTTTTCATCAAATCACCCGCAGTCATACTCAAAAACAATCCTTTACAAGTGCAAAAGCAGCCCTATTTTTGGCTGGAAAAAAATTATTTTTTTAGACACACCCGAAGAACTGCCCATTCGCCTAGTTGGGGTTACATTTTTCACATTTAGCAAAAAACATCACGAAAAATTCAGCCAGATTTATTCGCTGATATCATCTAACTTTTTGTTTATATAAATTCAATTTTAATCCACCAATAGGAAACTAAATGACGTAATTTTTATGAATGTGTGTACAGTTCATCACATACAAAAGCCATCAAGCTATGCTATAATTTGTCATTTTTCTATAAAAATATAAACAATATCATGAGTCAATATCTATCACAAATTCAAAATCGTCGCACATTTGCCATTATTAGCCATCCTGACGCAGGTAAAACCACGATGACTGAAAAACTGCTACTTTGGGGGCAAGTCATTCAAAAAGCAGGCGAGGTTAAAAAGCCGTAAAACTGATAAACACGCAACCAGCGACTGGATGAGCATGGAACAAGAACGGGGAATTTCCATCACGACATCCGTTATGCAATTTCCTTACGCCAATCATATGGTTAACCTACTAGATACTCCTGGGCACGCCGACTTTTTCAGAAGATACTTATCGCACATTAACGGCTGTGGATTCTGCCTTGATGGTAATTGATGGCGCAAAGGGCGTGGAAGAGCGCACCATCAAACTGATGGAAGTATGCCGAATGCGAGATACGCCTATTATCAGTTTTGTCAATAAACTTGACCGCGAAATTCGCGACCCATTATCGTTGTTAGATGAAATTGAAAAATGTTTTTAAAAATCAAATGCATACCCTTTACTTTTCCAATTGGCATGGGGCAGGGATTTTGTTGGAGTGTATCATATTGGTGAAAAATAAAACCTATCTTTACAAAAAGGCTTTTGGCGGGCAAATCACAGACATTGAAACCCGCAATGGCTATGATTATGCTGATATCAAGGAGCGATTGGGTGAGCTTTTTGTGGAATGATTTCACTGAGGGCTTGGAACTGGCTCAAATGGCTCATGAAGATTGGGATAAAGATGAATTTTTGGCAGGTCGACAAACACCCGTACTTTTTGGCACCGCGCTTGGAAATTTTTGGGGGTAAATATGGTGTTAGATACTTTTAACCGCTTACGCTCCGCCACCAAAAGACCATCAAGCCATTGAACGCATTGTAAAAAGCCAACGAACCTGAATTTACAGGGTTTGTATTTAAAAATTCAAGCCAATATGGACCCTAAACATCGAGACCGTGTTGCCTTTATGCGTGTATGTTCTGGACGTTATGAACGTGGCATGAAAATGAATCACGTTCGACTAGGTAAAGAGGTGCGAGTATCGGATGCACTGATGTTTCTGGCAGGCGACCGAGAAGCTTTTAGAAGAGGCGTACGCAGGTGATATTATTGGTTTACACAATCATGGCACCATTCAAATTGGTGATAGTTTTACCAGTGGTGAACTTTTAAACTTTACAGGCATTCCACATTTTGCACCTGAATTGTTTCGTCGTGTGGTTTTTAAAAGACCCTTTAAAATCCAAACAGTTACAAAAAGGGCTTCAGCAATTATCCGAAGAAGGGGCAACTCAAGTATTTATGCCACAAATTAATAATGATTTGATTTTGGGGGCAGTGGGCGTGCTACACTGAAGTGGTAGCGCATCGTTTACTTGAAGAATACAAAGTTCAATGCACATTTGAACCTGTTTCTGTCGCCACAGTACGCTGGGTGCATTGTGATGATAAAAACTACATTTGAAAAGTTTAAGAAAAAAAGCCCACGACCAATTATCCGTTGATGGTGGTGGTTATCTAACCTACCTTGCGCCCAGTCGTGTTAATCTACAACTCATGCAAGAGCGTTATCCTGAAGTGGAATTTCGAGCAACTAGAGAACACTAATAAATTGAATACCAAGCTATGAAACATGCTTTAAAAATAACAACTGCAATTGCAAGTCTGACACTATTTGGGCTTGCTTTAGCTTCGTGTGTTAATGTTCAAACACAAACCCAGCAAGACTCTCCCACGTTGATTTTTTTGACCAAAACACCTACCAAAAAGCAGTTTGTTTTTTTGATAATAAAACCATTCAGGTGCGCGCTTATGAAAACATTCCTTATGTTGTTAGCCCTATTGAGCCTGATTACCAATTGATAAATATTTACATTCCAGAAGAATATTTTGCCAACCAAACAATTAATGGCTACACCAAAGACACCGCTCCAATTTTTTTAGCCCTAATGCTATTGGTGGCTATATGCCCGCCAAACCCATGGATTTAAGTGATAAAAAGTCCTGATGGACAAGTTTCGCCCAGCAGTGTCCAAATGGCATTATCACGTGGCTATATTGTAGCAAGCATAGGTGCGCGCGGACGAACGTTGCAAAAAGATGGGGTTTATACAGGAAAAAGCTCCTGCAGCAATTGTGGATTTAAAGGCAGGTATTCGTTATCTCAAGGCCAATGACAAACAAATGTTTGGTGATGCAAATAAAATCATCGTTAATGGCACATCAGCTGGCGGGCAATGACAGCCCTTTTGGGTGCAACTGGCAATCATCCAGATTATAAGATGGAATTACAAAAATTGGTGCCATTCGCGCCAAGGATAATGTTTTTGCGGTGTCCAGTTATTGTCCAATACCAATCTTGAAAATGCCGATGCTGCCTATGAATGGCAAATGAATAAAATTAATGATTATAAAAATCACCATCAAGTCTTTTAGATTATCAAGTAAAACGAGAAACCATTAGCGGTACATTAGACAAAAATTCTCAAGACATATCTTTACAACTCAAAACAAAGTTTCCCAAAATATATCAATGGATTAAATTTAATTGGTAAAAATGGAAACCTAACTTTAGATAAAGATGGTAATGGCACATTTAAAGATGAGATTTTATATTATTTAAATCAATCTGTTAATAAAGCACATAAAGACGGCATACCGCTATCAGAATATACATTTTTTAAATCAAAAAAATCCATAGAACCATATTATATCGCTAGTTTTTGATGATTTTTTTACAAACCTATTTAGGTCGCCAAAAAAACACCACCTGCATTTGATGCGCTGGATTTATCTAGTGGCGAAAATAATTTATTTGGTAGCGATACCATTGATAATCGTCATTTTTACTGATTTTGCCAAAAATTTTTGATAATCATCACAAGCACGCTCCCAAAAATACTGTTAAATTAATGAATCCAATGAATTATCTTGACGATAACAACGCAGAGATTGCACAATATTGGCGGATTCGTCATGGCGCAAAGGACGCAGATACGGGATTTGCAATATCAGTTATATTGGCTACAAAATTACAAATGAATCATAAAACTGTTGATTTTTATGCCATGGAATCAAGGTCATGGCGGCGATTATGATTTAAATGAATTATTTGATTGGATTGACAGCATTTCAAAGAAACCTCGAAAAAAATAAATTATTTTATGATGAGTTAATTATGATGAAAAACATTTCTTAATTGCACTAGCAAGTCTAACAATTGGTATAGTACCTTTGTCTACTCATGCCAATACATTTGTCGTAAGTCAAAGATCTCTTGAATTTGATGAATATCCGTATGAATCTTGTGGCGAAACGTGTCCAGAAATAGATTACAGCTTTATTGATACCGGTTATAACTGGTTGGATGCGATTATTAATAAAGATGTGGTTTTGAGGGTTATCTGGTTATATTGAAGAAGGCAGCTCTGAAGATAAGGAATGGCAAGCATTTAAAAAAATATTAAAAATCCAACTGACAAGCAGCTTGCCAATCAAAACCACTAAAGGCAATCAAAAAAATTTTCTAACGAAAATGCAGAGTGGATAAAAGAAGATAAAGATAATTCTCCTTTTTCGATGCGTTCAGTACCAAATTATCTTGGCAATAAGCAATTAAAAATGGAAATCACTTGGAGTTATTTTCTATTAACAATTATCAATATTTAGGCGGAGCGCATGGATTGCCAACGCTTGGTTATTATGTCTTTGATATGAATAACAAAAAAACTATTAGAACTGGACGATGTTGTCATATCAGGAAAAATCAATTTTAGAAAAAAACTTGCTTATGAAGCCTATATTAAATATTTACTTGATAATGATGTAAATCCGGATGATATGGCTGAAACGTGGGAATTTTATTTAACTGATAATTTTTAGTTTTTAATAAAGATGGCATAACTTTTTATATCAACCTTATGCTATTGGTCCTTATGCCATGGGAATGCCTGAATTAACCATCAAATATCAGGATTTAAAAGGTGTTATCAAAGCTGAATATTTAGATTAATCTTTTAAGCGAATATTAAGGAAAAATAAATCATGAGCATGATAACCAAACAACAGTTTTATGAATTAAAAAAACAAGGGTTTAGCCACATTCCTTTAATTAAAAAGCTTACAGATGACAAAACTCCAGTTTCTGTATTTGCTGCATTGCGCCAAATAAATCCAAAAAGCCTATTTATTTGAATCCGTCGTTGGTGGAGAAAGATTTGCTCGTTATTCCATGATTGGTCTTGGAAAAAGGCGTTTATTTTGAATATCAAAATGGCATCATGAAAACAACCAGTGAACTTGTGGGAATTCAAAGCATTAAAACTGACAAGCCTTTTTGAAATCATTCGCACTTTTTATGGCAAAATTTTCGCATGCCAGACCAAACCATCATTTCTCAATTACCAGCCTTTAGTGGTGGCTTAGTGGGTTATTTTGGTTATGATTTAATACGTACCATTGAGCCAACTGTTGGTGATTTAAACAAACCCAATCCGATGGGGCTACCAGATTTGTGGTTGATGCTCTCTACTGAGGTCGTGGTTTTTGATAATCTTGAACATACATTATCCATTGTGGTTTATGCTAATGCCGATTTTTGAGAATGGCTACGAAGACGCGTTAGCCAAATTAACCATGATTGAAAATGCCTTAGAATCACCCCCAAATTAACCTGCACTCCAAGACCTGTACCAAAGTTTATTTCCCAAACAGGACAAGAAAAAAATTTTGTCAAGATGTTGAAAAATTAAAGAATATATTTTTAGCAGGTGATGTCATGCAGGTTGTTCCCGCCCAAAGAATGACTGCTGAATTTGATGGCGATCCTTTAGCGTTTATCGAGCATTACGGTATTTAAACCCATCGCCTTACTTATTCATTCTACATGGTGAAAAATTTTTGGTGAAAAATGCATCTGGTTTTGATATTATTGGCGCATCACCAGAAATTTTATCACGCATCGAACATGGCAAAGTTACTGTCAGACCTCTAGCAGGCACTAGAGCCCGAGGCAAAGATACCCAAGAAGATTTAGCGCTGGAAAAAGAACTATTATCTGACCAAAAAGAAATTGCTGAACATTTAATGCTGATTGACCTAGGACGTAATGACGTTGGCAAAGTCTGCGATATTGGCACGGTTAAAGTCACTGATAAAATGTTTATTGAACGTTATTCTCACGTCATGCACATTGCCAGTAATGTAGAAGGAAAAATTAAACCCAATTTAGATGCTTTGGATGTTTTTTGTGCCACTTTTCCAGCAGGCACACTGACAGGTTCTCCAAAAATCCGAGCCATGCAAATTATTGATGAAATAGAACCCGTTCGCCGTACCGTTTTTTGCAGGAGCGGTTGGTTATTTGGGCTGGGGTGGCAATATGGATACAGCGATTGCGATTCGCACAGCGGTCATGAAAGATGGCAATATTCATGCACAAGCAGGAGCAGGTGTGGTCGCAGATTCTGATGTATTATCTGAATGGGAAGAAACCAATAAAAAGCTATGGCGATTGTTAAAGCGGTCGAGTTGGCATGTCAAGGTTTGGAAATGTCATAGTAGTTTAAAAAAATTTTATTTTTATAAGTTATTGATTCACTTATAAAATTAAAATTTTTTTAATCTTTTTAAAAATACTTGCATCCAAGAAGAAATTTGCTATAATACGCACCACTTAGGAAATACACCGCCGGCTTAGCTCAGTAGGTAGAGCAACTGACTTGTAATCAGTAGGTCGCCAGTTCGATTCCGGCAGCCGGCACCATTTTCTACAGTATCCAACACATCTATTGGTGGGGTTGGGGAGCGGTCAAACCCAACAGACTGTAACTCTGTCGCGAAAGCTTCGAAGGTTCGAATCCTTCCCCCACCACCATATTTCCTACACCTCTGCGGGTGTAGTTTAGTGGTAGAACCTCAGCCTTCCAAGCTGATGGTGCGGGTTCGATTCCGCCACCCGCTCCATATTATACAATCATTTGCTCTTGTAGCTCAGGGGTAGAGCACTCCCTTGGTAAGGGAGAGGTCGCGAGTTCAATTCTCGCCAAGAGCTCCATATAGTAATAATCTCTAAGTATTGATTTACTTGGGGATTTTTATTGATTTTAAATACCAAAAATTCTTAAACAAACCTACTAACATAAGCAATTAACATCATTGCAAGAAATTACACTTGTGATATTATGGTTATTATGTTGTTTATTTCTTAGGATTATGATGATGAATCGTCTATTTTATTTAACTGTATTAGCTGCGACGCTTTGTGCCTGTACCATCACTGCAAGTGACGATGTTTACACCACACCCAAAACCCATTATCACCCAACCTACTTCCACTGTGGTTGTCCCTGCTGCTATCGTCATTAATGAGAAAAAAAGATGATGCCATGTATGTTTGTACTTTAAAAGCCTTTACATCTACCTATAAATCTGAAAATGAAAGCAAAGGCAAAGGCAAACTTAGTGTTAAAAACAGTGTTTAAACGAATTTAATGAAATGTTTTGTCAAGACAAAGACATCAAATGTAGTGAATATAAATAGATGATTTATCTGCCAATTTGAATAGTCTGGATATTGACAATCATATTGCTTATGATAAAATTAGTCTGAAATATGACAATTAATCCATTCTTATGAACAAACTCAGTGTTACCAAAAATCCCCAGTGTTTTGGGTGGCTGTTTTTGCCACGCTAATCATTGGGGTACTAATTGGACGATTTAGCCAATCCAACACACCCTCACCCTTATCAAACGATGCTCACAAAAAAACCTCAAACCAATAATTCAGAACAACAAAAAAACCGTTGTTATGATGGTGGAAGCCGCAACACCCATACCTGTGGAAGTAACTGAGACGCTTGATGCAACAGGCATTATCCATGCTAAGGATACTGCGGAAGTAAGCGGAAAGTTAACAGGAACAACGATTGAAAAGGTGTTGGTAGATGTTGGTGATACGGTAAAAAGCAGGTCAGGTTCTGGCGGTACTCGATAGCCAAGCGCTCAAGGATGCACTCATACAAACTGAAGCTGATTTGGCTTTATCACATGCCAATTTAAAAAAAGGCTGAAGCTGATTTAGCCAGAGTTGAGCCTTTACTTAAAAATTGATGCGATTAGTCGTCAAGAAGTGGATAATTATCGTACCATTTTTGGCTCAAACTAAAGCAACCATTACCTCCAATGAAGCTCGCCTAAACAACGCCAAAAACCAATTTAAAAAAACACCCTAATTGTCGCCCCAGTATCTGGCATCATCAGTAGTAAAACTGCTGAGGTTGGTTTACTAGTAAATGGTTCATCGCTATTTAGCATCATCAAAAATGGTCAATTGGAGTGGCGCGCAGTCATTGACCCTAAAGACGCTAGCAAATTATCTGGTGGTCAATCTGCCGTCTTAGCTTTAAATAACGATGAATCCATCACTGGAAAACTCAGCCATTTATCACCAATAGCGGATAATTCGCGTCAGCTGATTGCTCATGTACTACTACCAAATAATAAAAAAATTAAAAGCAGGAATGTATCAAGCTGGACAATTTATTTTTATCCTTTGAACAAAAATTAGCACTGCCAGTGTCCGCAGTAATGACGACCGATGGTTATGATTATGTTTGGGTTTTTACATCCTAACACCAGTCAAAACACCTACACCGTCAAACGTGCCAAAATTACCACCCACAATAGAATTGGCGATAAAATCGTTGCTGAAATTGACAAAAATGCAATTGTCGTTGCTAAAAGCACCGGTTTTTTTATCTGAAAATGACATTGTTGGTATTGCTTTTATCAATAATAAAGCCGTTTCCAATGAAGCGCAATAAAAAGGCGGACTTAATGAATTTTTTTCTGCATATTCTATTAAAAAAATCCGTTGGTGGCAATTTTATTATTTAGTCTGCTAACTTTGGGTGGGATACTTGGATTTTTCTAAAATGAAAATCAAACAATTTCCTGATATCAGCATTCCCAAAATCAATATCAACATCAGCTATGCTGGAGCAAGTCCTGTACAACTTGAAACTGATATTGCCAAAAAAAGTTGAAAATAAACTTACTAGCTTAGAAGGCGTCAAACACATTCGTTCGACTTTACAAACAGGCAACGCATCTATTCAGGTAGAATTTAATCTAGAAAAAGATTTATCTGAAGCCTTGGAGGAAGTGCGTTCGGCAGTTGATGAAATATCAGGCAATCTTCCTGCTGCCGCTGAAAAAAACCTGTGATTACCAAAAATCTCTACTGCAAATTTTCCTGTGGCAGGTTATGCCATCAGTAGCGATACTATGGACAGTGCTGAATTGTCTTGGTTTATTGATGACACATTAAACAAGCGTTTATCTGGCGTCAATGGCTTGGGGTCAGTAAGTCGGATTGGAGGGATTGAGCGGCGCATCATTGTGGCTGCCAACGACACTACGTTAAATAGCTGGAATCTACCCATTACTGCCCTAGCCAATCAAATTGCCAGTATCCAAAGCGATGCAACAGGCGGACTTGCCAAAATTGGTGGAGGTGAGCAAACCATTCGAATTTTAGGAGCAGCAAAAAGCATTCAAGAATTGTCCAATCTACCCATCAATACTCCCAAAGGAGCTAGTCGACTTGGTGAAATCGCCGGTATATCAGATGGTTTTGCCGACTTAAGTAGTCAAGCCCTACTCAATGGTCAGTCAGTGGTGGCGATGAACATTACTGCTTCACGAACTGCCAGTGAAGTAACTTTGATTCAAGACGTAGATAAAGCTTTAGAAAAATTAAGCCAAGAATTGCCTTACATTAAAATCACCAAAATTTATGATAATTCTGAACCTGTTGCTGAAGATTACAAAGCCAGCATTCAAATGTTAATTGAAGGCTGTGCCTTAGCGGTGATTGTGGTACTGCTATTTTTAAAAGATTGGCGAGCAACTTTGGTGGCTGCAGCAGCGCTGCCTTTGTCTTTAATTCCCACCTTTTTAATCATGCATCTATGTGGGTTTAGTCTTAATATTATCTCACTTTTGGCATTGTCTTTGGTCATTGGAGTTTTGGTTGATGATGCCATTGTAGAAGTTGAAAACATCATGCGTCATCTGCATATGGGCAAAACACCCTACGAAGCCGCCATGGAAGCAGCTGATGAAATCGGGCTTGCGGTGGTCGCAACGACATTTACTTTGATTGCCGTATTTTTGCCAACGGCATTTATGGATGGTGTAATTGGACAATTTTTCCGTCAATTTGGTTGGACGGCAGCAATTTCTGTGTTTATTTCACTGATGGTGGCACGGCTTGTTACACCAATGATGGCAGCTTATATCCCTAAAAAGCCAAACCGCCCAAAGATGAAAAAGCTGGCAAAATCATGAATGGTTATTTATCAATTGTTCAATGGACCTTAAATCACCGCTTGGTTACCGTGATTTTTAGCAGTCAGTTTATTTATTGGCTCTTTATCGCTGGCAAAAATGCTTTCTGGCGAATTTGTACCACCTGATAATGCCAACCAAAACCCAAGTTAGTTTGGAGCTAACCCCTGATGCTATCCTTAATGATACCATACGTATTGCTCAAATGACCGCTGATAAAATTGCTCAAATACCCGGAGTGGATTCTGTATTTATTGCTGCAGGTCGTGCCAGTACTGGCGGAGATGAAGGTTTAGCAGGCGCTACCAATACCGCGACTTTAAATATTTCATTAAAAACCACGAAAACAAAGGGTTAGCAAATTAGAAATTGAGCATCAAATAAGCCAAGCCATCCAAAGTGTACCATCAGCACGTTTTACCGTTGGTCAATCCGCAACGGGCGATTCAGGTTATGGATTTTTCTTTGGTTTCAGATAATTCACTGCTGCTTGAACGCACAACTGAAGACGTACTTAAAGCCATTAGAGAGTTACCAATTGTCACTTCGGTAACCAGCAGCAAACCTCTTCCCAAACCCGAACTTGCCATTTTACCCAATGCTTTAAATATGGCAGATAAAGGGGTTACTACGCTTGACTTAGCAAACACCCTGCGTATTGCTACATCGGGCGATTACACTCAAGCCCTACCCAAACTTAATTTAGACACTCGTCAAATACCCATTGTTGTCCGATTATCCGATGATGTCCGACAAAGTGAAGGTGCCTTAAAAACTTATACATTCCCAGTAATATCAGTAGTTTAGGTTCAGTAAAAAGTATCTGAAGTAGCAGATATCAAGTTTAGTACAGGTGCTGCCCAAATTGACCGCTTAGATCGAAATCGTACTGTTAAAATTACCGTGCAATCAGCCGCTGAACTCGGTGAAGTCGTCAAACAAGTTAAAGAGCTTAACATACTGCAGAATTTACCCGATGGCATTACTTTTGATTGATGAAGGGCAAGCCAGCGAAATGGCTGAATTATTTACTGGCTTTGCCATTGCCATGGCGGTTGGGGTGTTTTTGCATTTTTGGAGTATTGATTTTTATTATTTCATAAAATCCTACAACCTTTTACCATTTTAATCGCATTACCTTTATCTGTTGGTGGCGCATTATTTGGTTTGGTTATCAGTGGCAGTACATTATCCATTTCATCATTGATTGGTTTTATCATGCTAATGGGGATTGCTACCAAAAACTCTATTTTATTGGTTGATTATGCCATCATTGCTGAAAAAAATGGCATGGATAGAGTCTCTGCTCTGCTTGATGCTTGCCAAAAAGAGCCAGACCCATCATCATGACATCAATTGCAATGGGTGCGGGTATGCTGCCTTTGGTTCTTGGAATGGGTGATGTTGATGACAGTTTTCGAAAACCGATGGCGATTGCTGTTATTGGCGGACTGATTACATCAACTGCGCTTAGTCTTGTGGTAATTCCTGTAATTTATACATTAATGGAAGATTTTTAGTGGGATGTTTAAACGCAAAAAAATCCGCTTAATCAATTTAAGAGATTGAATTTTTAAGCCAACCTGATTTATCGTTTTAATCTGAAAAAAATAATTCAGCAAAATTTATTTTTGCTTAATATAATTTGTAAAAAGGCTTTTACAAAGTCGGCTTAATGGGTGTATAAATATAATATCTATTTATCCACCGTAAAAGGAAATATTATGACGTTGTCATTAAATAAAGATAAAATCCGTTTTTTTACTCTTAGAAGGTGTTCATGATAATGCCTTAAAAGTATTAAATGGTGCAGGCTATACCAATATTGAATATCTAAAAACTGCACTTGATGAAGCTGAATTGATAGAGAAAAATCAAAGATGCTCATTTTGTTGGCATCCGTTCACGCACCCAGCTTACTCGCAAGGTATTAGAATCCGCCGAAAAACTGATTGCTATTGGCTGTTTTTTTGTATTGGTACCAATCAGGTGGACTTAGAAGCTGCTTTAGAGCTTGGTATTCCTGTTTTTTTAATGCCCCTTATTCTAATACCCGTTCTGTAGCTGAATTGGTGCTTGCCGAAACCATCATGCTAATGCGTGGCATCCCCGAAAAAAATGCCGTGGTTCATCGTGGTGGCTGGAATAAATCTGCCAAAGACAGTTATGAAGTACGTGGTAAGACCATGGGGATTGTCGGTTATGGTTCGATTGGTTCTCAATTGTCTGTACTTGCCGAAAGCTTGGGTATGAAGGTAATTTATCACGACGTTGTTACCAAATTACCTTTGGGTAATGCGGTGCAAGCTGCCAGCCTTGATGAGCTTTTGGAGCAAGCAGATATAGTTACACTACACGTTCCTGATTTGCCAAGCACGCGCAACATGATGACTAAAGAGCAATTTGACAAAAATGAAAGATGGTGCATTTTTTCATTAATGCTGCCCGTGGCGGCTGTGTTGATATTGATGATTTGGCAGCTGCTTTACAAAGCAAAAACTACTAGGGGCAGCCATTGACGTATTTCCTAAAGAACCAAAAATCTGCCGATGAAGAGTTCTTTTCACCACTGCGCGCCTTTGACAATGTGATTTTAACCCCTCATGTTGGCGGTTCAACCCAAGAAGCTCAAGCCAATATTGGATTGGAAGTTGGTGAAAAATTCGTAAAAATATTCCGACCAGGGCGACACTACCAGTGCCGTAAACTTTCCAAATGTTTCTGTTCCTTTTATTGAAGGCACTCATCGTTTGCTGCACATTCACAAAAACGTTCCGGGCGTGTTATCACAAATTAATGCCGCATTTGCCAAAGCAGGTATTAATATTGCTGCTCAATCAATGTTAACTCGAGGTGATGTTGGTTATTTGGTCATGGACGTTGATGACCACGATTCAGAAAAAGCTTTTAGAACGTTTAAAAAGCGGTTCCTGAAACCATCAAGGTGCGTGTATTATTTTTGATTGATTTTTTTAAATTATTAATATCAATATGTAGAGTCATTTTTAATCCTAAAATGACTCTTTTTTATGTTAAAATGCTAACAATTTTTTAATTTAACTGTATTATGGTAATACTATGAAACATTATGATTATCTTGCCATTGGTGGCGGCAGTGGTGGCATTGCCTCCATCAATCGGGCGGCAAGTTACGGCAAAAAAATGTGCAATTGTTGAAGCTAAACACTTAGGTGGAACGTGTGTTAATGTTGGCTGCGTACCCAAAAAGTCATGTGGTACGGAGCAAATATTGCTGAGGCAATTTATAAATACGCTCCTGATTATGGATTTGACATAGATGTTAAAGGATTTGAGTTTGCAACATTAGTCAAAAATCGCACAGCTTACATTGATAGAATTCATACATCCTACAACAATGTACTGACTAAAAATGGGGTTGATGTCATTACAGGCTATGCCAAATTTGTCAATAAAAACACCGTAGAAGTTAATGGGGAAAATATCAGTGCTGACCATATTTTAATCGCGGTTGGTGGCACGCCTGCTCGTCCTGATATTCCTGGAGCTGAATATGGTATTGACTCTGATGGTGTTTTTGAATTGCAAATACTGCCAAAACGAGTAGCCATTGTTGGAGCAGGTTATATTGCTGTTGAAATTGCTGGCGTATTTAATGCATTAGGTAGTGAAACACATTTATTTGTGCGTAAAGACCGTCCACTGCGTCAATTTGATGGCGATATTGTTGATGTCCCTAACCAAAGTTATGGCGGATGATGGTCTAACTTTACACACTCACGCCACCCCTAAAGAAGTCATCAAAAACCTTGATGATTCTATAACCTTGGTATTAGAAGATGGTCGCACCCAAACCGTGGATGCATTAATTTGGGCAATTGGCAGAAAGCCCCTAACCCAAGATTTAGGGTTAGACAATGCCGGTGTCTTGACCAATACTCAAGGCAAAAATCATGACGGATAAATTTCAAAACACCAATGTTTCAGGCATTTATGCTGTTGGTGATGTGATTGAAAAATGGCATTGAATTAACGCCAGTTGCAGTCGCTGCAGGTCGCAGATTATCTGAACGCTTATTTAACAAAAAAACCAGATGAGCATTTAGATTACACTCTAGTACCAACTGTGGTATTTAGCCACCCCCCTATTGGCACTATTGGACTTTCTGAAGATGCTGCTAAAGAGCAATTTGGTGATGATAATGTCAAGGTTTATCAGTCTAACTTTACCCCAATGTATAGCGCCATCACCAATCACCGCCAACCATGTCGCATGAAACTAATTTGCGCTGGCAATGATGAAAAAAATTGTTGGTTTGCACGGCATTGGATTCGGAGTAGATGAAATGATTCAAGGGTTTGCTGTTGCCATTAAAATGGGTGCAACTAAGGCAGACTTTGATAATACGGTTGCCATTCACCCAACGGGGGCAGAAGAGTTTGTTACCATGAGATAAATTTTAAAGCCTCAAATATTATTTGGGGCTTTTTAGGAAGAAAAATGAAAAATTGACATTAATCTTATTATGCAGTATTCCTTTATTGGGATATGCCAATAGCGACCAACACTTATCAGAACTTACAACAAAAAGAAAAACTATTGCTTGGTAGTTGGCAATGCAAATCATCACCCAATTTTGAAAAAGAAATATAATGCTACAATATCTGCAACTTATCAATTTTTACCAAATCACATATTAAAAAGTTTCCAAAATCAGCAAAGAATCCAATGATGCTATTTACCGCATTGACACCGAAAAACATGGGGGTTAGTTCAAGAGGATAAACTCACTCTGATTGTTGGACAAAAATATTTCTTTGACTTACTTTGATAGTCAAAATTCCGACCCTGAAACAGACGAACGATTAAAAGAATTTGCCTCAGATACTTATATGTATTACTCAAACATCAACCAATTGGATGCAAAAGACTTTTAACTTTGGTTATATCGATGCTTTTTGGAGTGAATTTGATGTTTTTTTCGCTGCCAGCGTACTCAATAATAAGTTTAGATTAAACAATCAATCCCAGCATCTTAAGACCTTTATAAATCCCATCCTCATCATGGCGTGGACAAACAAAAATCAGCAACTTGTTTTAAAGCGTCATGACCATTACCCATTGCAACACCAAAACCAGTATATTGTAACATCTCCACATCATTCAACCCATCGCCAAAAGCCATGGTTTCACTAGTCTTTATGTTTAATTTATCTAAAAACTTGTTTGATTCCCCGCGCTTTTTGAGGCTTCTTTTACCAAAATATCCGCCCCTGCTGTCATGCCAACGTACGGTTTTTAGAGTTTCTGGCAATTCAAGTGTAATTTCATCATCTTGATAAAAACCCAAGCATTTGATACACTGGCTGATTAAAAATCAAAAGCTGAAATTTGGCGATAGTTAATATTTAAAGAATTTAATGCGTCTGTCATTTGTTTAGTTTTTTTCCAACACATAAAATCTCATGCTTGGTCATATAAGCATAAGCAATTTGATGATTTTTGTAAAGATTTGGTAATTTGTTTTAGATACCCGCTAGCTATTGGAAAATCCATAAATTTTTTTATGTTGATATTCAATATATTGACCATTAATTGTAATTAACAAATCGATATGAAACTCTTTTTATTAACTCATTGATACTATTTGGAAAAAAATAGATATTCCTCGACCTGTGGCAATGGCAATTTTTAATATTATTTTTTTGTAAATGATAAAAAGCATCTTTTACGCTTTCTGGTACGGCATCTTTTTTTCTTTAATATACAATGTTCCATCAATATCAAAAAGATAATTTTTTTGGAGGGTTTTTAAATAATTGATTTTTAAATAACTGCATGAGATTTCTCTTATTTATTTTTTGTTCATTTTTATCATTTTTATAATATTCACCATCATACGAACAGTTTTGCGATTACAACAATCGTGTTAAAATGGCACTCATTTATATTATATCATGCTCATTTTTATCTTTTTGGTGAATTTAGGTGTCTTATGTCAAAAAAATCCATATCGTTATCCCTGCCCGTTATCAATCATCACGCCTGCCTAAAAACCACTTTTACTTTTACATGGCAAACCAATGATTTTATGGACTGCTCAAAAAGCCATGCAGGCAGAGTTTGCTGATAGCGTATGTGTTGCCACCGACCACGACGAAATTTATCAAGTCTGTCAAAATGCTAATATTCCCGTCATCATGACCAAACAACATCCGTCAGGAACTGATAGATTAGCTGAAGCTGCCGAACTGCTTGGTTTTGGCGATGATGATATTGTGGTAAATATGCAAGGTGATGAACCACTTGTGCCGCCCCAGCTTTTTAAAACAAGCAGCAGATTTGCTCTTAGAAAAACAGACTGTGTCATGGCAACTTTATGTGAAGCAATTGATAATTTTGAAGATTTTTATAAATCATCAGTGGTAAAAGTTGTTAAAACCCCCGATAATTACGCATTGTATTTTAGTCGCAGCCCCATACCTTATGACCGTGATGGGCAGCTTAATAACGCACTGGGGCAAACACCTAAAAACGCCTACCGTCACCTAGGGTTATATGCTTATCGCAGCAAACTTTTAAAAGCATTTCACAAATGGCAAGTTAGCACATTAGAAAGCTTAGAAAGCCTTGAGCAATTACGTATCTTAGAAAATAACCAAAAAATCGCTATTGATGTTGCTAAAGTCTGCCTACCCTCAGGTGTGGATACTGCCGAAGACTTAGCAAGACTCAACGCTCTATCACTGGATGAATTTTTGGCTTATTAACTCATGAATGATTATCCTGATGATGTAGCAGCAAATACGGAGATATCGCCTTATTTTTGCACCACTTTTTACCGTGGCAAGCTGCACTTTGGCGCACAGTTTGTCAAAACTATCATATGCAAAAACTGCCCCACGCTCTTTTAGCTGGGGGTATTTTCAGGCATTGGCAAACACAGTTTTGTTTGGCGGCTGACAGCTTAGCTTTTTGTGTCAAAATAAACCACTTGATGAATACAAAGGCGCTTGCGGCTATTGTCCAAGCTGTCTTTTGGCTAAAAGCTGGCACACACCCTGATTTGCTGGTGTTACCACCATCAAGTCGGATTGGAGAAGCCTTTTGAAGAAACACAAATTAAAATTGATGATGTGCGTTTTTTTGCAAGAATACGGCCAAACCAAAGGGCATGGATTAAGACTCATTGTACTAGATAACGCTGAAAAATTTAACCACAGCTGGAGCAAATGCTTTATTAAAAACACTTGAAGAACCCCCGTTTTGGCGTGCATTTAATTCTTATCAGCAGCTATCCAAGTCGCCTACTTCCCACCATCAAAAGTAGATTGCAAACATTACCACTAACACCCATTCATCATTTAGATGCTAAAGATTATCTAAAGCAAAATTTACCTTCTGATATTTGTCATTTGTCTGATATGTTACTAACTTTAGCAGAAGGTGCGCCTTTAGGGGCTTTATCGCTACCTAATATGCCTTGGTTTGATAAGCGCACATTGTGGGTAAAAACTTTTGTCGCACTGCAAAAAAAGACAAGGGCGCCAATTGCTGCCAGCAGCTACTGGCAAACTGTGCTCAGTTTTGATGATTTTATGACCTTGACTCGTCTGATGCTACTTGAAGTTTTACGTATTTATCTAGGTTTTTACTGGTATACACCAAGATATTGACATTAAAAACCCTACTTCAAGATACACCACCGCCATCTTTAGAAAATCTTTATCAGTTAAATGATGAACTCAACCAAATGACCCAAGCCATCTGGCAAAATGTCCAGCCCAAATTAGCTTATGATGAACTGATGGTGCATTTGGCAGACTTATAACTTTGTGGTTTTAAACATTGTTAAACTGAAACTGCCGCTTTAATCGCTGGATGCGATTGATAATCCATCAATTTAATATCGCTACTTTGAAAAGCAAAAATATCATCAACATCAGGATTGAGCCAAAGCTGACACAGTGGCAAAGGTTGGCGCGTTAGCTGTAGATTTGCTTGCTCAAAGTGGTTGCTATATAAATGAGTATCGCCACCTGTCCAAATAAACTCACCCACACCAAGTCCACACACTTGGGCGACCATATGAGTCAAAAAGAGCATAACTGGCAATATTAAATGGTACACCTAAAAATACATCTGCGCTGCGCTGATAAAGCTGACAAGATAATTTTCCATTTGCCACAAAAAACTGAAATAAGGTATGACAAGGTGGCAAGGCAACTTCGCCTGCTTCTTTAGGATTCCAGCCAGAAACAATTAAACGGCGTGAATTAGGATTGGTTTTGATTTCATTAATTAACCAAGAGATTTGATCAAAACCATCTGCAAGATAACTGCCATCTGCATTTTGGCTTGCCCCAAAATTTCGCCATTGATGACCATAAACCGCCCCCAAATCGCCCGCTTGTCTCCCAAAACGTGCCGTTTGTTCGGCAGTTGCCCATTCATCCCAGATGGTTACTTTGTTATCTTGCAAAAATTTGACGTTGGTATCGCCTTTTAAAAACCACAAAAGTTCAATCACAATAGAATGAAAATGCACTTTTTTTGTGGTTAATAACGGAAACCCTTTATTTAAATCAAAACGCATTTGATAACCAAAAACCGAACGGGTGCCGGTACCAGTACGGTCGGATTTATCTGCGCCATTTTGTAAAATATGGCTTAGTAGATGTAAATATTGCTTCATGGATTGCCTTAATAAATCAAATATTAGGATAATTTTTTTGGTCGTAAATGGGGTTTTTTGTAGGCTAAAATCATTAAAATTACGCCCAAAATTATCATTGGTAAACTAAATAACTGCCCCTTACTCATCCAGCCAAAAAAATCAGCTCATAACCCACATCAGGCTGACGGAAAAACTCAGTTATAAAACGGCTGGCGCCATAACCCAATAAAAACAATGCTGAAATGGCGTAACGAGGACGCGGTTTTAAGCTAAATAACCACAGAATGATAAACAGTAAAACACCTTCAGTAAATGCCTGATAAAGCTGCGATGGGTGGCGTGGCAATAGCAAATAGCCGCCAATTTCGTGGGCAATGGTGGAAAGATTAGGGTCTAAAGTCAAAAGCTCATTATCTGCTGTAGCCGCTTGTGGAAAAATACATCAAATACCCATAGTCACCCAGAGGATACTCGCTCCCCAAAGCTCGCCATTGATGAAATTACCAATTCTTCCAAAAAGTCCTGTTGGCACACAAGGAGCGATAAAATCCAGTACAGTAAAAACGGATTTTTGTATTTTTTGGCAAACCAAAACATTGCAGTCACCACACCCAAAAACCACCATGAAAGGACATGCCCCTTCCCATACTTTAAATAAATATAGAGGATTGGATAAAAATTCATCAAAATTATACAATATGACATAACCAATCCGACCGCCCAAGATTACGCCCATCGCTCCAAAAAAACACAAGGTCGGATATCATGTCAGCATTAAAATCATCGCGCCGTTTACTACGATATAAAGCCAGTCCATAAGCAAAAAGCAAACGCCAATAAATACATCAGCCCATACCAATGCATTTTGAATAAAGCCCAAATCTAGGGCAATAGGGTTAAACTGTGGGTGTACAACAGCCATATTATCTCACTTTTTTGTTTGTTGTTTGATTGATTTATCAATTAATGGGCTTCTTGCCAGTTATCACCCACACCAATTTCAACCACTAAAGGCACGCGAAAATCAACCTGCCACCCTAGCGTTGCGGCTGTATCTGTTAGTACGTTTTTGCATAGCGTTTTTGAATTAATTGACCAATTTGATCAGTAGTACTTTCATCAACTTCAAAAACCAATTCATCGTGTACCTGTAAAAGCATTAACGCCTTATCTTTTGGTAAAAACTTTATCCACTGCAATCATAGCAAGTTTGATGATTTCTGCTGCTGACCCTTGCAAGGGGCATTAATTGCAGCACGCTGAGCGGCCTCTTTGGCGACAAAATTGTCCGCATTAATATTAGGTGTGTACAATTTTTCGCCCCTAAAATCGTTTCTACATATCCTTGATTTTTGAGCAGTGTCTTTTGGTTTTTGCATATATTGGCTAATTTCTGGATATCTGGAAAAAAATAGCGTTTAATGTATTCTTTGGCTTCATCGTTACTCACACCAAGCTGTTTGGCAAGCCCAAAAATACCCATACCATATAATAAACCAAAATTAATCGCTTTAGCAGCCCGACGCTCATCGGCACTGACATCTGATAACTGTTTATCCATGATTTCAGCTGCTGTTGCTTGATGAATGTCTAAGTTTTGTTTAAATGCCTCAATCAAGTTAGCATCACCACTAAAATGCGCCATCAATCGCAGTTCAATCTGAGAATAGTCTGCTGATAGAATTTTGCGGCCCTTTGGAGCGATAAAAAGCTTTTACGAATGTTTCGTCCTGTGCTGGTGCGAATTGGAATGTTTTGTAAGTTTGGTTCGGATGAAGATAATCTACCCGTACTGGTCAAGGCTTGATGGTAATTGGTATGTACTCGACCTTGTTTGTCAGCCGCCTTTGCCAGCGCTTCAGTGTAAGTGCTTTTTAATTTTGCCAACTCTCTGTATTGCAAAATTGTCTCAACCAATGGATGGTCGATTTTTGAAAGCACTGATTCTGAAGTAGAATATTGTCCTGTTTTTGGTTTTTACCGCCTTTGATGCCCAATTTTTTTCAAATAAAATCTCCCCAAGCTGTTTTTGGAGAAGCCAGATTAAAAATCCACGCCTGCAATCTCTATGGCTTTTTCTAAAAGCAAAAATTTCTTCATCAAACTTTTGTGATAATTCATTTAAAAAAAACCACCATGGATTAATACGCCATTTTCTTCCATTTGGGTTAAAAATTTTTTGCTACGGGTATTTCTATTTTTTTGTAAAAAGCTCATTGGCATTTTTATCTTTTTGCAAATAACTATCAAAAATACTAAACAACCGATAGGTAATGTCTGCATCTTCACAAGCGTATTTACTGGCTGTTTGAATATCTATTTTATCAAAGGTTAATTGCTTTTACCTTTTCCTGCAACATCTTCAAAGGTTGTGGTTTGAATATTTAAATAATGTTTTGCCAAATCGTCCATATTATGGTAAGTTGCTGTGCTATTAATCACATAGCTTGCCAACATAGTATCAAAAACCAATGATTTAATTCAATACCATAATTTTTTTAAAGATGTGGCTATCGTATTTTAAATGTTGCCCAATTTTTGCCAATGTTTGGGTTTTTGTAAAATGGGTTTTTAAAGCTGATAACACCATCTGCAAAGGCAATTGTTCTTCTAATAACAAATCAAAAATCAGCTGTATGCCCAACAGGAATATAAAAACCCTCATAATTTGCCAAACTGATACTAATACCAACCAGCTGTGATTTTTTGCCAATGTTTGCTGGTGGTTTCGGTATCTATTGCAAAATATGCTGCTTGCGACAGTTTAGCCATCAGTTGCTCAAAATCAGCTCGTGTATCAATGGTTTTATAAATAGGCGCACTATCGGGCAAAGATGGTACTTTTTAGGGTGGATAAATCATTTTTGTTTAGTTGTGGTGAATAAGTTTTTGAACTGGTTGTGATGGGTTATTTTTGTGTTAGATTGTTTTTCGGTATAGTTTTCTAGCAATTTAACGGTTTGCTTAATTTCAGTTCTAAATTCTAATGTCTGATACAACTGATGCAATTCTTGCACACGAGCAAATTGCTCTTTTGTTGATACGGCATCACAGATATCCAGTTTTAATGCTGAAAAAAATCAATTGACAAATCCAAATTAGTTACAATGGTTTGCTAATTGACGATTTAAAGGGATTTCATGTTGGTGCGCAATAAGACTTTTGCCCACGCTACCCTTGATATCATGAACATGCGCAATGATATTTTCAATATTATTGTATTCATCCAACAGTTTTTGCGGCGGTTTTTGTCCAACTTTTTGGAATGCCAGTAATACCATCAACACTATCGCCCATCAACGTTAAATAATCGGCAATTTGAGTTGCATGAACGCCAAATTTAGCAAATACCGCATCTTTATCAATTACTGTACCTTTAAAATTATCCTCCAAAACTACCACATCATTCACCAGCTGCGCCATGTCTTTATCACCCGTTGAAATCACCACAGGATGTCCCAAAAACGCAGGCGCGATAAGCCAATGTGCCAATAATATCATCTGCCTCATAACCTTCAAACACCACCATCGGAATCCCTAACAATTTGATAAGCTGATGAATAAAGGGAATTTGTTTTACCAAATCATCTTCCATCGGTTTGCGATTGGCTTTATAGTCTTTAGATAGTTGATGACGAAATGTAGGTGTTTTTGTATCAAAAGCAACTGCCATATAGGTGGGCTTATGTAATTGTATTAACCGATTTAAAGCGGTTAAAAACACCTCGAATGGCATTGGTGGGTAGCCCTTGAGAATTTTTGAAGAGGCGGCAGCCCATGATAACAACGGAACAAATAATAAGACCCATCAACCAAAAACTACAGGCGGTTTTTGGGTATCAACATGGCTGACATCAAGATGAGCAAGGCTTGGAATAAGATTTTTGAGAAATGACGGTCATGATTGTAGCTATGTGTCGCTGATTAAAATTGTGGTCATTATATATCACACCTACAAATTTTTGCTTTAATTAAGTTAAATTAAAAAAACAAATTTAAATCTAAGCGTGGCTATATGATTTATTTTCTGGTAACCATAAATTCAAAATTGCTTCTATTAGGGGCTGTTTGTCCGTTTGGTGGATGAGATTTTTGAGCAATAATTTTTGCTTGGTCTAATAACACATCATCACGTACTAAATCTGCCAGATAATAATGCATATCGCCAGTTTGTTTTTTTACCTAAAAAGCTCGCCAGCACCACGAAGCTGCAAATCTTTTTGAGCAATCACAAAACCATCTAGATTTTCTTTTAAAATATTCAGTCGCTGCATACTGATTGGCGGCAAGGGCATTTTGTGCTAAAAGCACACAAAAAGACTGGGTTGCGCCTCGTCCCACCCTGCCACGAAGTTGATGCAGCTGTGATAGCCCTAAACGCTCTGCATTTTCTATAATCATCAATGATGCATTTGGCACATCAACTCCAACCTCAATCACTGTCGTTGCAACCAAAAAGCGAAATATCACCTTGCTTAAAAAGCCTGCATGACTGCTTGTTTTTTCAGCGGCTTTCATTTTTCCATGTACTAGCCCCACTGAAATATCCAAACGATTTTTTTAGCTCTTGATACAAAAGTTCAGCTGATTGTATGTCGCGCCCAAGCGATTCTTCCACTAAAGGGCATACCCAATAAGCTTGTTTACCTTGTTTGCAGTTTACCCATACCCGCTCAATCACATCATTGCGTCGATCTCGATTGATGATGACAGTTGTAATTGGCGTACGGTTAGCAGGCAGCTCATCAATTACAGAAACATCCATATCACCATACAAACTCATTGCCAATGTTCTAGGGATGGGCGTTGCCGTCATTGCTAGTTGGTGCGGTATAATATCACTTGCACTTTTACCCATCAGTTTTAATCGCTGCTCTACGCCAAAACGATGTTGTTCATCAATAATAACCAGTCCAAGATTGCTAAAACTTACTCCATCAGAAAACAAAGCGTGTGTACCAATGATGATTTGCACTTGTTTTTTTGGTCAATGGCATCCATCTGAGCTTGACGCTCTTTGACAGATTGTTTGCCTAAAAAGACAACCCACACCAACACCGAAAGGCTCAAACCACTGTTTAAAATTTAAAAGATGTTGCTCTGCCAAAATTTCAGTAGGTGCCATTAACACCACTTGCAATCCTGCATCAATCGCATGACAGGCGCAAATTGCCGCTACCAATGTCTTACCCGCCCCAACATCGCCTTGCACAAGTCGCAACATGGGCTTATCGTGGGTGATATCTTTAACCACGTCATCAATCACTCGCTTTTTGAGCATTTGTCAAACCAAATGCTAAATTGTCTATTAATGCATCTGCTAACAGGCTTTTTTTAGAACAAATCGGTGCTTTATGATGCTGAAGACTGTTTCTTTGCAGTAAAAACGCTAATTGATGTGCGGTAAATTCTTCTACAATTATTCTTTGACATGCTTGATGCTGCCTATTTTTTTAATTGATTAATCATCACCAATTGCTCTTGCAAATTAGCAAGGGGTTTGGGAAAGTGTATAGCATACAAAGCCTGCATTAAATCCCCTTGAAAGGGTAGTTTTGCTTGTTTAAACTCATCATCATTTTAAATGAGAAAACACCCCAGCGGCAGTCGATAATGCCAGCGAGATTAATTGGCGAATTTTATTTTTGGTGAAGCCCTTTAACTGAAGGATAAACTGGCACAAGCCCTTCATCTAATTTTTTTGTGCCTGTAATAAAGTAGTCAGGATGAATAATTTGAGTGCCATACTGATTGATTTTAATCTCACCAAAAGCGGTAATATTTGCCCCAACTTTCATGGTTTCACGAGTTTTTACTGGAAGTATGAAAAAAATTTTAACTCTAATTTTGCTGTATTATCATCCAAATATGCGCTAAGTCCATTTGCTCCTGTTTTTTTAACTCCGTAATTGTTCCACTTACCAAACAACAAACCCCATCAATCACGCTTGCAATCGGCACAATATGGCTTTTTATCTTCATAATCTCTTGGGAAATGCATCAACAAATCAAATATCCGATAAATGCCCAAGTTGTTTAACTTAGTCGCCAAAGCTGCACCAACTCCTAAAAGATTGGTAACGGGCTGATTTAAAGGATTTTTTTGAATAAGTATTCATACGGGTTTAACCATGATTAATAAATGTATAAAATTGTAAAGAGATTAACCAAAAATTAACAAGTTATATCTATAAAATAATACTCTTTTTGTATAATGTTAGCGTAGTATAGTTTTTTTATACAAAATTAATTAAACAACTCGCAACAAAAATAATTGGACAATCATCAGTTTGATTGCAATTCAGCACCAAAAAAACCACCGTTTATTTGTTTATTGATTTTTAAATAGGATAAACGGCAAAAACAGGTTCATCAAACCTTCGTTATTGGTTTGAAACCAAGCCCTAGACAACGGTATAATGGTTGCTTATTGGCATCTGCCTAAATTGGCTATATTTACAATAATATTACCCATGGTGTAGAATGCCAACCTTATTTATACATTTTAACAGTTTATTTTTAATAGTTTAGAAACAACTAAAAACAACAAGAGAATCACAGATGGCAAAAGTAGCAACTGAACAATTACTGGATTTTTAAATACACAGGCACGAATCGACGCGGACAAAAAGTCAGTGGCGAAACTACCAGTAAAAAGCATTGAATTGGCTCGTGCCCAACTGCGCAAACAAGGCATTGTGATTGATGACATTCGTCCAAAACCAAAAGCCTTTGTTTACTTTCAAAAAGCCATTAAACCCCTTGATATTGCCATTTTTTTGTCAGACAACTTGCCACCATGATGAAGGCAGGTGTGCCTTTAACACAATCATTTGAGATTGTTGCTGATTCTCTTGAAAAATCCCAGCATGAAAGATTTGGTGTTAAAAATCAAAGCGGATATTGAAGCTGGTAGTAACTTTGCAACCGCCCTGCGCAAACACCCAAAAATATTTTTGATGATTTATTTTGTTCTTTGGTTGAGTCTGGCGAACAGTCAGGTGCTTTAGAAACCATGCTTGAGCGTGTGGCAACCTACAAAGAAAAAAAGCGAACTATTAAAAAGCCAAAATCAAAAAGCTATGAAGTACCCGATTGCGGTTATTGTTGTTGCAATTATTGTAACGGCGATTTTGCTGATTAAAGTTGTGCCTGTTTTTGCTGAGTTATTTGGCTCTTTTTGGTGCAGAATTACCCGCCTTTACTCGTCTGGTAGTCAGCATGTCTAACTTTATGGCGGCGTATTATATTCCCATATTCCTAGCACTGGGCGCTATTATTATTGCGTTTTCACAAGCTAAAATGCGCAGCAAAAAAATTTCGTGATTTCTTAGACCGCCTTTCTTTAAAAAAATACCTATCTTTGGCAATATTGTCTATCAAGCTATTATTGCTCGTTTTGCCCGCACATTATCGACTACATTTGCGGCAGGTGTACCTTTAATTGACGCACTTAACTCAACTGCTGGAGCAACCAATAACGTCATCTTTTTATGATGCAACCCAAAAGAATTAAGGAAGATGTTTCCACAGGTCAACAATTGCAATTTGCCATGAGAACCACCAACCTTTTTTCCTAGTATGGCAATCCAAATGGTGGGTATTGGTGAAGAAGCAGGTAGCCTAGAAGAAATGCTTGATAAAATTGCTACTTATTATGAAAAACGAAGTGGATAACGCAGTGGATGGTTTAACCAGTCTAATGGAGCCAATGATTATGGCGTTTTTTTAGGGGTGGTGATTGGTGGTTTAGTTGTTGCAATGTACCTACCAATTTTTCCAAATGGGTTCTGTAATTGGTTAGTTTATGGACACTTTAAGCCTTCTATTACAAGATCAATCCTATGTTTTATTCTTGGCCGCTATTTTTTTGGTCTATGCGTGGGCAGTTTTTTTAAATGTTGTCATTTATCGCACACCACTAATCATGAATTACCAGTGGCGAAAAAGAGATTGCTTGGTATCTCAGATACTCAAGATGATTTTTAATAAAAATGCGGTTCATCACATCACCAATGTCATTAAAGAAGATATTCCTTTTAGTTTATCTTTTTCCGCCATCAACTTGCCCAAACTGTGGGCACGCAATTCGATTTTATGAAAAATATTCCCATCATTAGTTGGATAATTTTGCGTGGTAGATGTTCTGATTGTCAAAATCGCATCAATTTTCGTTATCCTTTGGTGGAATGCATTACTGCTATTTTATCAGTTTTAGTAATTTACACACTTGGAGCTAATTTATCTGGTCTTTTTGGTCTATTTTTATCTATGGATTTTTAATTGCTTTTAACTGGCATTGATTTTTGACACTCAGCTTTTTGCCTGACCGTTTGGTTTTTCCTTTGGGCATGCTTGGTCTAGCAATTAATACTCAAAACATTTTTTTGTCTCTACTTCCGCATCCATTTGGGGGGCATTACTTGGCTTTTTGTCATTTTTGGAGCATTGCCAATCTTTATGCTCTTTTAACCAAAAAGAAGGGATGGGCACTGGTGATTTTAAATTATTAGGTGCTTTAGGAGCTTGGGTTGGCGTTGGCTTATTACCTTTGATTATCTTATTATCTGCAGTTTTTTTGGTTCAATTGTTGGCTTGATTTTTGATGCGATTATCTGGAGAAAGCAAACCCTTTGCCTTTTGGTCCTTACATTGCTCTTGGTGGTATTATTGCTCTTCTTTGGGGGCAATGATATTATGCAGTGGTACTTATAAGGCATCAAAAATAAAAATAGGTAAACCCTTATGGATTTACCTATTTTTATGATTTATTAATAATAAATATCAATCCCAATCCTAATCGCGACGCTCGCTAATAATTCTTAAATCAGGATAACTCATTTTGATGTCATATTTGGCATTGCCTTTCCATGCTTCAATGTCAAAAATAGGTTTGCCAAGCCAATCATCTACATCTAAATCACTGATGGTATAACCTTTTTGAATCAAAAATAGCCTCTGCTCTTTTTTTAAGTTAGCGTGATAATTTGGATCTTGATAGACTTGATTTTTCAATGTAATCACCAGCGTAAGCAGTTGTTACACAAGCACCAGCACCTAAAAACAGCGGCCAACAGTAAATGGGTTAGTTTCATCATAAACTCCTTAAACAGGTTTAAAAAGATTGCTTAACTTATGTGCCTATCATAACAAATAAAAAGACAGTAAAAACTTAGCGAAAATTTAGAAAATGCTTAATTTTACCCATAATTTGTTAATTGTGTTGTTGTTCATTAAACAAACATTGCCAAAACTTCATCCAAATCTAACATCTTTTTGTCGCCTGTACTGCGTTTGGTGCATTCATATTTGCCTTCTACTAAATTGCGTTCTGATACCACAATTCGATAAGGAATGCCAATTAGTTCTAGGTCTGCAAACTTAACACCGGCTCTTTCATCACGGTCATCAAGTAATACGTCCACACCTTGATTTTTAAGCATCTGATACAACTCTTCTGCTTTGGTTTCAGCACTGCCGTCTTTAGATTTCATTGGTACAACCGCAACACGAAATGGTGCAATACTATCTTTTGGATTTGGTGTGTCCGCCCAAATAATGCCTTTTTCATCGTGATTTTGTTCAATGGCAGCAGCAACAATGCGACTTACTCCAATGCCATAACAACCCATCATTAAAGTAACTGGCTTACCCTCTTTGCCTAAAAACACTACAATTTAATGCTTTGGAATATTTATCACCCAATTGGAAAATATGCCCTACTTCAATGCCACGTTTGATTGTCAGCACTCCCTGACCATCTGGAGATTTATCGCCATCAATGACATTACGGATATCAACCACACGAGTGATGGTTGCATCACGATTCCAATTCATACCTTGGGTATGTTTATGCTCAATATTTGCTCCGCAAACAAAATCACTAAGTACACTGGCACTTCTATCCACAAAAAAACAGGGATGTTGTATTTTTGCTAAATCAACACTGATATAACCCTTGATTAAACCTGCATCTTTAATTTCTTCTTCGTTAGCCATTTCAAAGGGCGAAGCAACCTCGGCAATTTTTTCAGCCTTGATTTCATTAAGCGTATGGTCACCACGCAAAACAAGTGCTACCAATTTTGGCATCTCTGGATTTTCTTCAGAATAAGCACCTTTTACGATGAGCGTTTTTTTACTGTTTCAGACAGTTTGATATTTAGATGTTTGGCAACTTCTTCACACGTTGGCATATTGGGTGTATCCACATCAAGTCGTTCTTTGCTTGGATTTTGCAAAACGTCTGTACAAATTGCTTCAGCAAGTTCTACATTTGCCGCAAAATCTGAGCTGTCTGAAAAAGCAATATCATCCTCACCACTGTCAGCAAGCACATGGAATTCATGTGATGCAAATCCGCCAATAGAACCTGTATCTGCTTGCACAGCGCGGAATTTTAAGCCCAAACGACTAAAAAAATTCGACTATAAGCACCATGCATGTCATCATAAGTTTTTGCCAATGATTCTTGGTCAATATGAAAAGAATAAGCATCTTTCATAGTAAATTCACGAGCACGCATAACGCCAAAACGTGGGCGAATCTCATCACGGAATTTAGTTTGTATTTGATAATAACTAACCGGTAATTGTTTATAACTTTTTAATTCATTTCTGGCAATATCTGTAATCACTTCTTCGTGTGTTGGCCCTAATACAAAAATCACGTTGGTGACGGTCTTTAAAAACGCAACAGTTCCGCCCCATAATCTTGCCAACGTCCTGATTCTTGCCAAAGTTCAGCAGGTTGGGTTACAGGCATCAGAAGCTCTTGAGCATTAATTGCTTGCATCTCTTCACGGATAATTTGCTCAACATGCTTTAACACTCGAAGACCCATTGGCATCCATACATAAAGCCCAGAAGCAAGTTTACGAATCAATCCTGCTCGAACCATTAATTGACTTGAAACAATATCAGCATCGTTAGGCGTTTGACGTAAAGTAGCGAAGGTAAAGTTACTGGCTTTCATAAAATCACTTGAAAATAACAACAAAATTTGTGTTATCTTAAAGTAAAATTTAGGTAGGTTGCAAGAAGTTTTTTTATTTGTTCATCGCATTTTTTTCACATAATGGAGCATTTATGCAAGAAAAAAACGCTTTTTATCATGGTCTTTTTTTATCGTTAGCATTCTAATTTGTCTTATTAGTATCGCAATTACTGTTTTTACTATGTCATCTTTTTCACCAAAAATACTAAGGTTACTGCTGTTAGTAAAGACGGAGTTATTCACGAAATTCAAAAAAACTGGGGCGCTTGCAATCAACTGCTTTTTGGAGTTGATACCGTCATTACCGCAAGCAAAGAAGGCACATGGCAAAAAGCTCTGGCAAGATGAACAAAAAGGTCTTTTTGTTGCGCATGGGCGAGTGCTTGCTGGTGTAGATTTGGCTAAAATAACTCCACAAATGGTAGAAATTGCCCCAAAAACCCAAATGATGCTACAACTCAAATTACTATCAACTTGCCTGCACCTGAAATTTTTTGCAGTGTATTTGGATAATTTGGAACTGTATGATTGGCAAACTGGTTTATTTGGTGTAGTTAATAATGACCCTGAAATTTTAGAACAAGCTCAAAATAGCGCCAAAAAAATGAAGTATTAAAAAGCCTGTCAAGGTGAGATTTTTATCCATTGGAGCTGAAAGTGCTAAGGAACAAATTAAGCGCCTATTTGCACTGACTGACATTCATGCTACAGTCACTATTGAACAGCCCCAAAAATTGCACTTTAATTCAGCCCTCATAAGAAACATTCGTTATAGAAAAAAACCCTTTGCCAATATCGGCAAAGGGAGGTGGAGAAAAACATTGAGATAATCAGGCAACTAAAACATCCATGTTTCTTTATATGTTATTTGATTTTTAAGTTTATTTAGTAGTTATCGCCTTACCTTTTAACTGCAAAAAAACGCTTGTTCGATTTGTAGGCTATGTTCGCGAATTTTTTTGCTCCACTTGAGCAAATTGTTCTTTTAATTTTTCATCAGCTTCATGCAAACGATTAGCGAATTCTGTGCGTTTTTAATTCTATAGCTTGAGCTTTTTAGAGCATGCCATTCTTCTACAGTTTTTGTAAAGGCGTCGTATTCAGCGCTAATACGTTCTTTAAAGGCTTGCAAATGGTCATCTAAAGATTTTTCGCCTTTTACAATACGTTCTTGCGCTTGTTTGAACTGCATAATGACTTCAGCGTGTTTGATGGTCAAATCATCAACTCGTTTTAAATCCTTGGCAAGCCCAATTTTTTTGATAATAGCGCAATCAACCACTTAGTTGGGTCATATTGCCACCATTTCACACCATTACGATAATCGTATTGGAAATAATGGTGATAATTGTGATAGCCCTCACCCCAAGTAAACAGTGCTAAAAATAGCGTTATCGCGAGCGGTATTCGTATCTGTGTATGGGCGTGAGCCAAACATATGGCAAAAGCGAGTTGATAAAGAATGTACAATGATGAGTTAGAACCATACGAAGCAGTCCAACGATTAAAAAAATGCACCCAAAACATCATTAATCAGTAAACCCACAGCACCAACAACAACAACATTGGTTAAAATGACCCAAAAAGCCATAGTATTTATGTTGTAAAGTTAAAAATTTTATCTTTTTAGGTCAGGGATGTTTTTATAGTCATATTGCCCACTTGGATATTTATGCAGCATCCAGTCCATATGACTAAACCAAAAAAACCACGGCGAGCTGAGTATGGGTCTTCAAACTCATCATCCACATGGCGATGATGGCTGCGATGCCCAGAACACCAATCAAATGCTGAACTTTGTACTGCTAGAGTTGCTCCCAATAGTAAAAAAATACTTAACAATTGGGTGAGTATCATAGGCTTTATGCGCCCACAAGCGGTGATAACCTGCAGTAATTGACAGCCCCGTCCATGCCATAAAAAACGAAAACGCAATCCACAAAGCAGGTGTGGTGTCATGCGTCCATAAATACCAAGGCACTAATATCAAGGCAAGAAGTGGGGTGGATAATAATACAATTGCTGGAATCCAGTTTACAGGTGGATTTTCGTAGTCTTTTGGATTATGAGAAACGGTCATACAAAATATTCTCGTTTACAAGTTTAAAAGCATTGTAGCACAAAAAAATATAAAAAGTGAACGTTTATTCACGAAATTTCAAGGGATTTTACAATTTTTCCCCAATCAATTGTAACAAGATTTTTCAAACCGTTGAAACGTCGTTATTATCATTTAAACGAATCGTTTTAACCCGTTTTTGCAACATCCTACCTTGTAAAACACACTGGACAATTTCCAACTCTTTTTGATTTTTCAAACCCCACAAAAACCCATTTTCTGCCCAAATCCTCAATATTTAATGAGTCATCACAAATGCTGATTTGGGCATCTTGGGTCAGTTTAATGGTTTGATTTTTGTAGGGCAATCTGGCTATTTTTAATAACAACTGTACCTGTGGTAATCACAACTTGTTTGGATAATTTATGTTTATAAATATTAAACCCAAAAATCAAACATGCCAAGCCAAAAAAAGGCTAACAGTGTTGTCTGTATAGGAGAAGTCATTGCAATAATTGCCACCAAAATTGCACAAACAACCAACACTGACGAAAACAAAAACAGTGGGTTTTTGTCTTTTGCCATACAAGGTAATTTGCACGCCATCCTCCAGCACTTTTTAACATGGTAAATCCAAGGCTTGTTTTTTGAGCATAAATCAACTGTGTAATGCCTTCTTTAGCAAGGGCGAGCATGGCTTGATTTTTCCTCCCATGTAAATGGCGCTCCTTCAGCTGTACCTTGAATTTCAATAAAACCGCCCTTTTCGGTCATTACCACATTCAAATCTGTATCACAATTTGAATCTTCTTTATAATCCAAATCCAAATACGCTTGACCCGATTGAATGCCGACAGATACCGCTGCCACCAGTCCCATCAAAGGGTCGCTATTTAATTTTTCCCATGCGCTTCATGGTGTTTAATGCATCAACTAACGCCACCGCTGCCCCTGTGATGCTAGCAGTGCGTGTACCGCCATCAGCCTGAATGACATCGCAATCTACATAAATCGTATTTTCGCCCAATTTGGATAAATCCAACATCGCCCTGAGTGAACGTCCAATCAATCTTTGGATTTCTTGGGTGCGTCCTGACTGTTTACCCTTAACGGCTTCTCTTTGAGTACGTACGCCTGTTGCTCGTGGAAGCATTCCATATTCGGCAGTAAGCCAACCTTGACCCTGACCTTTTTAACCAACGTGGTACGCCAGCTTCAATACTTACATTACAAAGCACTTTGGTATCCCCAAAACACACCAATACTGAGCCTTCGGCATGTTTGGTATAGTGACGACTAAAAGTGATGGGGCGTAATTGATTTAATGGGCGGTTATTGTGTCGCATAATAAAGCTCGATTGATGATAGTTTTTACCATTGTACTTTTGAAACATCATTTTAGCAATTTAAAAACCCACTTTTTAAGTGGGTTCTTATCATTGTTGGCTTTAGCAGCTTCTAAAGCTCGTAGCTCTTTGCGTAAAATCTTACCCACATTAGATTTTTGGCAATTCTCTTACAAATTCAATACGTTTTGGGCGTTTATAACCTGTTAGATTTTTCTTTTGCCCAAGCTCTGATTTCTGCTTCGCTTAAACTTTCATCCTTACGTACAACAAAGACTTTTACCGCTTCGCCACTATGGGCATCAGGTATACCTATCACGCCACATTCCAATACTTTTTGGATGTTTACTAATCACCTCTTCTACTTGGTTAGGATACACATTAAATCCAGAAACCAAAAATCATATCTTTTTACGGTCAACGATTTTTAAAGAAGCCACGTTCATCCATCACACCAATATCACCTGTGCGAAAATAACCATCTTTAGTCATGGTTTTTTTCGGTTTCATCAGGACGATTCAATAACCTGCCATCACTTGTGGTCCTTTGGCACAAATCTCACCCAATTCACCTTGCATCACAGGATTGTCATTATCATCTAACAAAATAATATCGGTTAAAAGGCAAAGGAATGCCAATTTTACCCGTATGTTCACCGGGTGGATTTAGCACCAAAACAGGCGAGGTTTCAGATAAACCATAACCTTCTACGATATAATTGCCAGTTAATTTTTTTCCCACGCATTAGCGGTATTAGGCAACACCGCCATGCCGCCGCCTAACGATAAACGTAAATTACTGTGGTCTAATTTTTTTAAAGCCTTCATGATGGGCTAAAGCATTAAATAGCGTATTAACCGCAGGGAAAAAAACACAGGTTTATATTTAGCAAATTCTTTAGTCAAAGCATCAAAATCGCGAGCATTGGTAATTAAAAAGCATACTAAATCCTGCTTTCATACCCAAAAGCGCACACGCAGCAAATGAAAAAAATATGATACAGTGGCAATGCAACCGCGATGTATTTTTCCAGTTAAATCTTCATCTTTTTGGAAAAAAACATGATAAAAACGGCAAAAATTGTTCAGTGTTGATAATCAGATTTTTGATGGGTTAGCATTGCGCCTTTTTGCCACACCAGTTGTTCCACCAGTATATTGCAAAACTGCAACATCACTTAATGTCATCTGAGGACGTTGGTAACTGCTAGCTGGGCTATGATTTAAAGCGTCTTTAAAAGTGATGTGGTTGGGAATATTCCAAGTTGGCACCATTTTTTTAATATAACGCACCACAATATTCACCAAAAAGGCCTTTTAAACCCATCATGTCGCCAATACTAGCAATCACAATATGTTTAACCTGCCCTTTGTTTTGTACCTTTTTCAAAAGTGTGAGCAAAGTTTTCCACAATAAACAAAGCTTTGGCTTCACTGTCTAACAGCTGATGTTCAAGTTCATAGGCGGTATATAAAAGGATTGACATTTACTAAAACCATGCCCGCACGAAGCACGCCAAGCATAGCAATTGGATACTGTAAAATATTTGGCATCATCAGTGCTACTTTGTCGCCTTTTTGCAATCCGATTGACTGCAAATAAGCGGCGATTTGGCGACTGTAGGTATCCAGTTCAGCATAGGTAATGGATGCCCCCATGCAAGTAAACGCAATTTTATTTTTATGTTTGGCGAAATTTTGTTCAAAGCAGTCCAATAAAGATTCTACGCCATCAGGCAAAGCAGCAAATTCTTGAATACCATAATCTGCATAAGTCTTATGCCAAGGACGTGAAGCTGGAACAATAAAATCTTGCATGGAAATTTTTCCTATTTTTGGAATAAACAATCGTTTATTAAATCAAGCTATTTTTATTAAAAAAATAACCATAAATTGTATTCAAAGGTAGCTATTATAAAACAAATGTTCTGCAAAACCAATCTACAAAACTACAAACACAAGTTGTATTGACAAATCATTTACAAACATCAAAGATTTATTGCTCATTTATTGCCAAAAAGCTCACTGATGCAAGTTACCAGCTGTTTAGCAATTTCAAGCTTTGGGGCTTTGGTTAAGTTTTTAGCTTCTTTGTGATATTTTTTTCAGCAAAAAAATACACTCATTGCATTATCATCACTACCAAAAACCAATTTGTTTATCCGATACATCATTGCATGCTATCATATCTCAGATTTTCTAGCGATTAACTTGGCTTTAGCGTAATTTTTGCGTGTCTTGGGTTTCAGCAGCAAAACCAACCGCTAGAGTTTTTGGGTGCGTTTGAGCAATATGGGCTAAAAATATCTGGGTTTTTAATCAGCTCCAAAGTCAAACCCTGCCACATCTTGGGTTTTTAAGTTTGTGAGGGGCGATGGTTGCCATTTTATAATCGGCAACGGCAGCACTGGCAATAAAAATATCCACCTTTTGAGCGTCAAAAATTTTTTGGCAGCAACTAAGCATTTCATCAGCACTACCAACAATCATTCGCTGAATGCCTATTGGTGTTGGCAAATTGACTTTTTGCCACACACTAAAATAACATTTGCTCCTGCATTTTGACACGCTTTGGCAACTGCAAAACCCATTTTTCCTGATGAATAATTAGACAAAAAACGAATAGGGTCAATAGGCTCTAAGGTTGCACCTGCGGTAATTACTACTGTTTTTTTCCCGTTAAAGTTTGTGGCGTAGATTTTTTTAGCAAGTTTTTTGTTCAATATATTCACACAAATATTCAGGCTCTGGCAAACGTCCAGCGCCTACATCACCACACGCCTGCTCGCCACTATCTGGATTTATCACATCAAAACCAAACTCAATGAGTTTTTAGATTATATTGAGTGATGCTGTTTGCCCACATTGCTTGATTCATTGCAGGCGCTACAATAATTGGAGCAGTTGTCGCAAGGCATACCGTTGTTAAAAGGTTATCCGCTATTCCATTAGCCAATTTAGCAAGCGTATTGGCAGATAGCGGAGCAATCACTACCAAATCTGCCCACTTTTGCCAGCTCAATATGCCCCCATGCCAAGCTCTGCTGATTCATCTAAAAAGCTCAGTATGTACCTGATGGGTGCTCAAAGCCTGCATGGTTAAAGGAGTGATAAACTCACAAGCCGCTTTGGTCATCATCACTCGTACATCTGCTCCATTTTTTATCAAAAGTCGTACCAAAATGCAATTTTATAACATGCAATTCCGCCCGTTATACCAATCAAAATTTTGGCTTTGGGCAAAGGTTGAATGGTTGATAAATCATGATGATTATCTGTTGTCATTATATAATTCCACATTCAATTGAAAAAAATAAGCGCCCTATTATACTGTAAAGTTTTGTCATAAAATTGGCTTTTAACGATTTTTTTACCAAATAAATCATAAAAAGCCTTTAGGGTTATTAGTTTTTGTGATATATTTTTAAAGTAACTAATGAACCCATTAACCAAAAAGGAGATATCATGTCTATTGCTCGTATCAAAGCCTTTTTGAGTTGGAGGCTGCAGGTGGCATTGTTCTTGCCCTTGCAGCCGTACTTGCTATGATAGTTGCCAATTCACCACTGCACGATTTATACCACGCATTTATTCATGCTCCTGTTTCAGTGCAAATCGGTCAGTTTAGTATTGATAAAGATGCTCACCACTGGATTAATGATGGTCTTATGGCAATATTTTTTTCTTTTTGGTGGGACTGGAGTTAAAACGTGAAACTCTAATTGGTGAATTATCAGACATCAAACAAATTATTTTACCTGCTTTTATGTGCTATTGGCGGCATGATTACTCCAGCGTTAGCTTACACTGTTTTTAATCATCACGACCCTAATTTGATGAAAGGTTAGGGCAATTCCCACCGCCACTGATATCGCTTTTGCCATTGGCGTTTTTAAGTCTTTTTAGGTAATAAAGTTCCCAACTCTTTAAAAAGTATTTTTTTGGTATCCATTGCTATTTTTGACGATTTGGGTGCCATTATTATCATTGCACTATTTTTATACTTCAGAATTATCTTGGGTGTCTTTAGGGATTGCAGCCGTTTGTTTGCCACTTTTATTTTTTTATTAAATCGCATGAATACTGTACGACTAACTCCTTATTTATTAATTGGGTTGATTTTTATGGGCGGCGATGTTAAAGTCAGGTGTTCATGCAACACTTGCAGGCGTGTTATTGGCGTTTTTATCCCACTAAAAAAACACCAAAGACCCTGAACATTCACCACTAGAAGAACTTGAACACGACCTTCATAATACCGTTGCTTTTGGTATTTTGCCATTATTTGCGTTTGCCAATGCGGGTATTTCTTTGGCTGGAGCCAGTTTTAGACAGTTTATTTCATAGTGTACCTTTGGGAATTGGGGTTGGGCTTTTTAATTGGTAAGCAGTTGGGAGTGATGATTCCACTGCTTATTTTTATCAAATTAAAAACTTGCCAGTTTGCCCAAAGGTACAACCATGATGCAAGTTTATGGCGTATCTTTATTATGTGGCATTGGCTTTTACCATGTCATTATTTGTAAGTGGATTAGCCTTTGGTAGTGATAGAGATGGTTTTGACCCTCGATTAGGGCATTATTTTTGGGGTCGCTTATTTCTGGCATTTTGGGCTATTTGGTTTTACGTGCTAACATCAAAGATGCTTGCCACCCAACATTTACCAAAAGTGAAGAGGCAGGCTATTTGAGCAATCATTAATCATTTTTGTAAATAAAAAAACAGACGACATTACCGTCTGTTTTTTATTTATTTTTTTCATTTTTTAATTTTTATGTATTTTTATCAGCAATTTTTTTACTATTTAAAAAATTTTTTTAACTAATGAGCTTTGTTTTTAACGTATGATAACTTTATAGTCTATTACAACTTATCAAGATTTGCTCTGGGTTAAATCTCACCCTTTGAGGTAGTCGAATTAGGGTAAACATATAAAAATTTTTCTGATATGGAAAACCCTCTATTCTGAGATTAATGAAAGGATATTGTATGAAAAAAACTTGCTCTATGTGTTGGTTTTAGCAGTGGTTGCCCTAAGTGCAACAGCGGAAGCTCGTTCGTCACGACTTGGACCTGCAGCTTATCAAGGTGTGGAAGCCTACGCTTGTACAAATTATAGAGATGGTATGGTTACAGTACGTGCTGGTGCAGGCACAAACTATAAAAACCATTGATTTGATTGACAATGGTACAGATGTTGTTATCTTAGCCGAAAAAAAGTAGGGCATGATGGCTTTGTATGGTATAAAATATCTTATGGACGCATTCAGGGCTGGTCACGTTCTGATTACATTTGCCAGTAATTTCGTGTAAGTAATTTCATGTAATCTACATACAAAATTGACCTTTATGGTCATTTTTTTGTTTATTTATCATTTTTTTATTTCTATCGTATTCAATATATATGACTTCAAGTCTATGCTCTACTCTAATTTGATAGAAATCTCCCTTACAAGTAAACTCAATCACATCACTTAAAAAGCAGAGTTTTAATAAGGAAAATTTTTAATGAAAAATTTTTATTCAAATATATCCAAAGTATATGTTACTTTTTGGGATTTTCTGTTTTAACAATTTATCTGCATTCGCACTCAATATAGAATATGGAGGGAAAAACAATCAAAAAGCCCCTCGCCTCAAAACAAGTCAATCTAAAGTTCCTGAGTGCAAAAATAACCATTTCTAAAACTTCAAAACTTCAAAATGGTGAATTTAAGATTGAAAATGTAGATGGTTCAAAAAAATACAGCGAGGGTTTACCACTCCAATACCGCCAAACCTACCACCAGAACAACCCCATCATGCACACACTCAACCAAACCGAGTGCAAGGAATGCCGCCAAAAATTTAGAGGGAGTCGTTAGCTCAACTGAGCATCGTTCAGCTGAAAATGGTAATTATCACAACAACAGAAATTATGGTGACAACTATTACAACAATAATTATTATGATGGTAATTATGGTCAATGCCACCCTGAAGCATATCTAGTTGGCATCAAGCATTTTTAAATACACCGAAGCCCGAAAATCAGATTTAGTTTGGAGTGGTTATGGTACTCAGGGCGAACAAAAAAATATCTTATTCACAAGCAAGCCAAACCTGCTTTAGATGAAATGATAAAAGCTGCAAAAAGATGGGGTTACTTTAAAACCCAATTCTATTTTTTAGAAGTGTCAATCGCCAAAAACAAATTATTGAACACAAACTAAAAACCCAAAAACCTTATGACGTTTATCATATTTCATCACCTGCTGGATATTCTGAACATCACACAGGGTTAGCGGTTGATTTCAACTCAATTGACAGCACTTTTGACCGTTCTTCTGCTTACCGCTGGCTTCTTAAAAAAATGCTGAAAAAAATTTGGCTTTGAACAGACATTTACTCAAGAGTATTCAACATGGAGTGGCGTATCTGAAGAATCTTGGCATTGGCGATATATTGGCAAAAACGGTGAATTTGCATATTTTTTTCAAGCCAGCATCAATCGCCAATGCTAAGATTTAGTATATAATTTGTGTTAATTTATACATCCAGATATTGCTGCGCTTCTTGCAAATTTACTGTAACCAACTGAGAAATGCCCGCTTGTGGCATAGTAACGCCTTTGAGTTCATCAGCTGCTTGCATGGCAAGTTTATTGTGACTGATAAAAATAAATTGCACATCAGCAGATAATTCATGAATCAAACTGGTAAAACGTCCAACATTGGCATCATCAAGTGGCGCATCTACCTCATCTAACAAGCAAAAAGGGGCGGGATGCTGCTTAAAAAAATCGCAAAAACCAGACTAAGTGCCGTCAAGGTTTTTCACCGCCTGATAATACAGCAAGGCGAGAGTTTTTCTTGCCTTTTAGGCTGTGCCATCAGCACAAGTCCTGCTCGCCATTTGTCGGTTTTTGGATAATGTTTCATCATCCAATAACGCCAAACTTGCCTGACCGCCTTCAAATATTTTTAACAAACAGTTCATTTAGCCGCTGATTCACAGCATCCAACATTTGTAAAAAAATAGCGTTTTAGTTTTTTTATCAATGGTTAAAATAGCTTTTTTAGGGTTATCATACTTTGATGCACATCTTCAATTTGCTGCTGCATGGGCAAAAATTTGCTCATCAAGTTCTTGTAGTTGCGTCAAAGCTGTTAAATTGACCGCGCCTAACTGGGTAATTTTTTTGTTTTAATGCATCAATTTTTATCCAATTCATTAAAATTAGGAGGAATTTTTGCAAAAATCAGCCAATTGTACATTTAAATCAAACTGAGCATTTTTGTCGCATTTGTTCTGATAAATCCGTTAAACGACTAGTAGTTACAGCAATTTGAGTATTAATATCTGTATAATTTTGACATACTTTAGCAAAAAGCTCTTGATGATTTTTAGATGCATCTCTTCATCAGAGGTTTGATTTTCCAGTTCAATAAGCTGCTTATCAATATCATCAGTTCGCTGTTTTTAATGCTTCCGCCATAACCATGGTTTCATCAAGCCGCTCTTTGACTTTTGGGTAAATCCGTTTGATTTTTTCTTGCTCTTTTGTCAGAACCTGAAGTTCGTTTTCATCTTCTTTGGCTGATTTTTGGGCAAGCAAAATCAAATGTTCAGCATGTATTTTTGTTGTTGCCAGCTTTGCTGATTTAGTTTGAGTTGATTAATTTCGGCGTTAATTTGTTTAATTTTTATCTGTCAAATCACCATCAATTTTTATTAAAAATCTTTTAACTCATATTGAGCTTGCTGAAGTTTGGGATTTAAAACATCCCATTGCTCTTGGATGGTCAAAAGCTCATCTGTCAACTCGCTCAATTCTTTATCTAATTCTTTTTTCATCCTCTAATACAGCATTATTTTTTTAGCAAAATTTTTCTTCATGGAGCATTTTTGCTGCAATTTTAGGGTTAAATGAGTAATTTTTCCTTGACGAGATGCAGCTCTTTGGTTGTATTAGCAACCGTTTGTTCATGAGTTTTTTTGTTGCTGCTCCAAAACATGCAGTTCATCTACAATTTCAATAAACGCTGATTTTTTTATCCATTAATTTATTTTTGTAAACCATCAAGACAATTTTGTATTTGCTCTAAACGCTGATGGCGATGAATTTGTTTGGACAAAAACTCATCATTAATAACTTGAAAGTGACTGACATGCAGAATTCCAAATACACCAATGAGCCAGCCTGTTGGTGTAAAAAAATCATCATACCTTGTTGAAAATGATGCTGATACATTTGAGCAATATCTTGTAAATTGACATCGTGGTTTTTTCAACAAAAACATAATGAAATAAATCCAATTGCGGTGCTTGTATCAGTTCATCTAAAGCAACTAGCCCGTTTGTATCATGCCAATTTTTTTCTTCACACTCAATTGATTTTTAAATAAAAAAATGATGTTGGATGGCTATTATTGAAAGTAAGATGTACGCCGTTTTTATCCAGCATTATCATCAAATCATCACAAATTGCCGAATCAAGCCAAATTTGCAAAAAAATTTATCCAAAAATATGGGCGTATTGCTCGCCTTTTTTTCGGTTAAAACGATGCTCTGCTTCAATGTTGTCCAAACTGGTTCTTTAGAAGTTGCAACATTTACTTTCTGAACGTGAGTTTTTGGTCGTTTATCCACTGATTGATTGCAATTTGCTCACTTTGTAATGAAATTTGCTGCTTTTTCAAGCTCATAAATTTCTTGCTGTAACTGAACGTGTCGCTGTTTTGTTTGCTGCAATCGTTCTTTATCAGTTTCTGTTCTTGTTAATGCTTCAAGTTCTTTTTGTAGTGCAATTTGTGAATTCTTTAATAAATTCAGTTCATCAGCATCAAAATCGGCGTATTTTTTTAACGTGATTTTGCTGTTCGCGCTGTAAGTTTTGATATTTTTTTAACCATTTATCCAGTCTAATATTGGTTTGTTTTTGAGTGTTCTGAGCAATATTTTTTTGGCATTTTGTAAAAATCTGTTTTTCATTAAACAATTGATTTAGATGGTTTTTGCTTTTTGATAGCCAATTTTATGGTCATCAAATTGTTTTTTGGGCATCCTGCAATTTTTCAATCAACTTTTTGAAGTTTTGGCGTTAGTGCAACCAAATCTTGCTCATAAACCTGTTGCGCATTCAGCTGTTTTTGTAATTTGCACTAGAGTGCTTTCTTGTCGCTGCTTTTAATTGTGTGATTCTTAGCTGGTTTTTTCTTGATGGTTTGAATAAGTTCTTGATATTGATGACTGAGAATTTGGGCAGATAAACTCACATCATGATATGCATCTTTGGCTTTATCTTTTTGAGCTAAAAGCTGGTTTATTTGCGATGTATTCTCATCAATTTGCTGCTTTGATTGTAAAATCTTAGCTTGGCAATCGTTTACGGTGTTTTGAGTGGTTACCTGAAGCTGTTTTTCTTCCACCAATTGCCAAGTTTCAAAAATCTTTTTAATCCTTCTTGCCAAAGCAGTTTATCTAATTTTTTTGACTCAATTCTTGATAAGTTTTTGGCTGATTTGGCTTGCTGCTGTAGTACAGATTGCTGTTTTTTTAATTCACCTTGCAAATCTTGTAATCTATCTAAATTTTTGACTAGCCTGCAACAATTGTTTTTGAGTTTCTTCTCGACGTGCTTGGTAACGCGAGACGCCCGCAGCTTCTTCAATAAATGCTCGAAGCTCCTCAGGCGTACTGTCCACAATTCGCCCTATCATACCCTGTTCAATGACTGCATAGCTTTTTGCACCAAGCCCCGTCCCTAAAAATACATCGATTACATCGCGACGGCGTACTTTTTCTCCATTGATAAAATAATCGGATTTACCCTCTTTGGTGATTTGTCGTCTTAAAGTCAATTCATGATATAAATTTAAAGCATGGCAAATTCCTGCCTTTTCATCCTGAGTATGTTCAAAAGTCAAATCAACACTCGCCAACGATTTACCACTGCGTCCGTCAGCGCCTGAAAAATTACATCGCTCATTGCTGTGCCGCGAAGTTGTTTTTGCTGATGTTTCTCCCTAAAACCCAACGAACCGCATCAATGATATTAGACTTACCGCAGCCATTTGGTCCAACAATGGCGGTAATGTTGTGTTTAAACGTAAATGTTGTTGGGTTGGCAAACGATTTAAACCCTGCCAATTTTAAAGACTTTAGGCGCATGATAAAGCAAATGTTGATAAAAATTACACAAATTATAACATTGATTGGATTTTTAAAAAGCAATAAGTCTTTGCCAGATGGCAAAGACTTATATGATTTGGCGTCAGACGAGTATTTATTCTGCGTCTTTTTTCGCACCCAACTTCTCACGGATACGAGCTGATTTACCAGAACGCTCACGCAGATAGTAAAGTTTGGCACGACGTACATCACCACGACGTTTCACGCTGATGCTATCAATGATAGGTGAATGAAGTTGGAAAGCACGTTCAACACCAACACCACTTGAAATCTTACGCACGGTGAAGGATGAGTTTAAACCACGATTACGTTTAGCAATCACAACACCTTCAAAAAGCCTGTAAACGCTCACGGTCGCCTTCACGAACTTTTTACTTGCACCACAACGGTATCACCTGGGGCAAAAAGATGGATGTTGTTTTAATTGGGCATTTTCAACTAATTGAACTAAAGGATGTTTATTACTCACAAAATATCTCCAATAAATGACATAGGCTATCTACCTTTTTTAAAGTGGTTAAAAGGTCGCATATCATCATACAATTAACAGGATAAACCTGCTATCTAAAACCACTTAGATAAAGGGTTATATTTTAATTATAAAACCTAAAAAAATACAAGTGATTTTATAAGTCTTTTTAACCATTTTTAATTGTTCTTTAGTTGGACTAAATTTTTCCCATAAATCAGGGCGTTTGGTTTGAGTATGTTTAACTTGCTGCAAAAATCGCCATTTGGCAATATTTTTATGATGACCAGATAACAAAAACATCAGGGACATTTTGACCATCAAAACTAAGCGGCTTGGTAAAAATGTGGGCAATCCAAAAGTCCATCTACAAAAACTATCTTCAATGGTGGACTTTTGATTCATCACATCAGGTAAACGGCGTATTAGACTATCCATCAGCACCATTGCGGGTAGCTCACCGCCAGTCAAAAACATAATCACCAATGGAAATTTCCATATCCACATAGCAGTCAAGAATTCTTTGGTCTATTCCTTCATAACGTCCACACAATAAAATTGCCCCATCAAATTTATTTGCCATATCCACAACCAAGGATTCAGATAAGGTTTTTCCTTGTGGTGATAGATAAATAACAGGGCAAACCACTTTAGCTAAATCTTTTTGCTGAGCCAAAAAATAATCATTAGCGAGTGATTTGGCGGTCAAAATGGCTTTTTAGCGGTTCTGCCATCATTACCATGCCCGGACCGCCTCCAAAAGGACGTTCATCAATACGCCGATAATTATCCGTTGTAAAATCTCTAGGATTAATAAGATGTATGACTGCATGATTATTGTGAATAGCTTTGGCAGTAATTCCAAAATCTGTTACTGCAGAAAACATCTGTGGCATGATGCTAATAACCACAAAAAACATAAACACCCTATTATTTATCAACAATTAATAATCTTTTTTTCCCACACAACCAGTATCTTAGCAGCTTCCAAATCCACATTCAACACAGTATCTGTATGCCAAGGAATTAGGCGTTTCTCATTATCAATACTATCTTTTTGTAGGCTTTACATCCATAATCTCATGCGCCCCTGTTTCAAACATTACATCAATCACGCCCAAATTTTTCACCTTGCTGATTGATGACTGTTAAGCCTTCCAAATCTGACCAATAATATTCATCTTCTGCCAAGGCAGGTAAACTTGTTTTATCTACCCAAATACTGACGCCATTCATCGTTTCAGCGATATTTCTATCAGCAATTTCTTTAAAAACTTGCAACCAGTCCTGAGCCTTGCTGACGCCAATTGGTTACAGTTAAAGGTTTAAACCCAGTGGCAGTTTTTCATTTGCCAATTTTTTTAAGGCAAAAATATCAGTGTGATTATCCATATGGCTAAACACCCAAAAGCCAACCTTTGATTCCATAAGGTTTTTAAAGTGGCAATTTGAATTAAATTTTGTTCTTTAGATTGTGATAATGGTTTATTCATAACTATCATTTGTCATTAAAATCTCAATAAAAAATCGGCTTATGAAACCCACAAACCGACTTTTATCATCAAAAAAACTTAGGCGTTTTTGTGATTTAACCAAATCTGCAACGCGCTCAGACGGTTGTGCGCCTTTTGCAATCCAAGCAGCATAAGCATCTAAATCAATGCGGAACTTAACTCTGACCACGTGCCAATGGATTGAAAAACCGATTTTTTTCGATATGGCGACCATCACGGGCAGCACGTTTGTCAGCAACAACAACTTGATAAAAAGGACGTTTTTTTGAACCACCGCGGGCTAAACGAATAACAACCATTTTTTTAACTCTCTTTTTGTAAAAAAATCTAAAATAAAGTGCAAGAGTATCAGGGCGGATGCCCTACATTGATGCTGGTTGCCGAATTTGAGGATGAGCCGATGGCAAAACCAGAACTAAAGTGCCAATTATAACAAAAAAATTTTAGTAAAGTAAAATGAGTTTAATGGGTTATTAACATCAAATCCAAAACAATCCATCAATACACTATCTTATTAAGTATAAACACTACGGTGCATTTTTTTCTTAATTATGCTACAATAACCTCACTTTTTTTGGGGTTGGGTTTATGAAAAAAATTACTTCATTTTTGGCTATTAAAATTTCGTTACAGTTTAAACTCCAACACATGGCACACCGTTGTCATGATTATTTTTTTATTGTATTTGTTAGCGTTGGTCTTTCCGTTTGGCTCTTTTGGCGAAGTTTATATTTACCCTGAAATTAAAACCCACGCTCACTATTTGGCCAGCGAATTGGAAATTTTTGACAAAGCCAATACCAAATTTTTCCAACGACCCAAAAACTTTTACAATGGATTCATCAGCACAGTCATATGGAAATCATTAAAAATAAAGATGAATTTCCAGAGGTTAGTGATAAAGTCATTGCTGGGTTTTTACTAAAAATTTTTGCCAGGAGCTTACCAATCAAGTTGGCAGCAATGTGCAAGTGTATTTTTAAATTCAAACCCACTCCCCATCTTTGGATACAAGACCAGCGATATCCAGATGTTTGGTTTCGCGAACCTATGCGGCATTATTCGCAATACAGTACAGGAGTATTGGCAGGATTTTTAGTTGGACTGCCAATTTTAACCATCTTAACAATTTTGATTATTGTTCGCCGACTAAATCGCCCTTTTAAAAACGCCTTGAGCGCACTGCAACTGATTACATCAATCTAGGTCATGCCACAACCTTACCTACCAATAAAGGCTCTAACGAGATTCGCAAAGTGAACACCGCCTTTAATCGGCTATTTACTACACTCAGTCAAGCTCCATAAAGAACGCACCATTATGCTTGCTGGTATTTCGCATGACCTGCGCACACCTTTGACACGAATGCGTTTAACGGCTGAAATGCTACCTGATGAATTTTTTTCGTGAAGGGCTAGTTTATGACATTGAGGATATGGATGCAATTTTAGAACAGTTTATTTCTTTTTATGAAAGATGGCTCTGATGAAGCAGTTCGACTAACTAACCTAGAAAGCATTTTTCATGAAATTATGGTGCAATTTGGGGATACACATTTTTATTTATCACAATGAAGTTATTCAAGATGTCGCTGTCAGACCGTTATCCATTAAACGCCTGATTGTTAATCTTGTTAATAATGCCCTACGTTATGGCAGCCAGCCAATTCATTTAAATGCGCGCATCTTACCTGCTGACGAAACATCAAAACCCCGATGAAGCTTCATTTCCAACACTGCTTTTTAGGAGTGCGTGATGAAGGTAACGGTGTTGCTGATAGTGAGCTTGAGCGCATCATGCAACCATTTGAGCGCGGAGAGATGGCACGAACCACTCAAGGTAGCGGTCTTGGACTGGCGATTGTTGAGCGAATTTCTCGCCTGCACCAAGGGAAGTGTCCGTAAAAACCACCCTGATGGTGGTTTACAAATTTGGATTAAAAATCCCTCTAAAATCACAAAAATATTAAAAAAATAACACTGAAGAAGTTTAGAAAGCATCATAGACAGTTACTTTTTTTACCAATTTCTGGAGGAAGTTTATTGGTTGAATTTTCAAAGGGTACAGGAGCTTGTAGACTTTTTTTGGCATCAACTAAAGCCTTGGGTTCTGATTTTGGAGCAAGCATCAAATAGCCCAACAGTGCAACATTTGCCACAACCAAAAAAACTAAAAAAATATAAGGCATAACCATCCCAACCTATCAACTAAATATAGCAACTTAAACTGTCAACAATGACTGCTCACACCCTTATGGTAACATATTTATTGACCAAAAAAACATAGAGTAATAGTCAATTAAGTAACATTGATTACCTAAATGGTCATAAATGTTACCTAATTGGTATAATTGCATAATTATTAATCTAAAAAAACAATCAGTGTTTTTTTATCAGCAATTTCTTGGGTAAACTCATCAGCAGCAATAGCAACACCTAGCTGTTTAACAGGCCATTGCATGATAAATCTGGCGCCATGCAAAGTTGGGCTTTCATCTACGCTCATATTGCCATTAAACCAAAAATGCAATGCGACTTACGATAGAAAGTCCCAAACCATAACCTCCCGATGCTCGGGTACGACTGTCATCAAGGCGCGCAAACGGAATAAATACTTTTTCGCGATCCGCTTCTGGAATACCTTGCCCATCATCTTCAACACTTACAAATGCCATATTTTTTTATGAACACCAGCACTGATAACTATGGTACTACTAGCATAACGCAAAGCATTACCTGCCAAATTTTTGCACCACTCGATGCAAATAACGTCTATCCGCCATTGCTAAAAGTTTTTTGCACTTGGTGGATTAATTTGAACTTTAATTGGTTTGCCCAGCGCATTGGTTTCTTTTTCAATTTGCTCAAGCAACTCTTTGAGCTCAACCATCTGCCAGTCCATGCTTGGTGAGCCTTCCTCTAATTTGGCGTAAGTTAAAATTTCATCAATCAACTCATTTAACGCTTCAATATCCCCATCAATGTATTCTTTTTGGATTTGTCGAGATTCATAATCATCATCATCAGCCAACATATCCACCGCAAAGCGAATTCTGGCAACGGGTGTTCTTAGCTCATGTGAAACCGCACGAGTAAGCTCACGTTGAGACTGAATTAAACGTTTGATGTGTTTGGTCATCACATTAAATGCTGATGACAGTCGCGCCACATCATCACTACCAACTACCTGAACGCTGGTATCCAATTCACCTTTAGCAACTCTATCCACACCCATTTGCAAAAGCTGAAGCCGTCTTTGCAATGGGAAAATCAGTCCATAAACTCCCACACTAATCAGCAGCAAAGAAATTAAAAATCATGCTAACAATCAAATTAAGTGGAAAGTAATTAAATAAAGCAATAGGACCTGCAACGATTGCCAAATTATCAATTTCAGATTTTACTACCAGTGAAACGTTGGGGTCTTATGTAACCACACTGTCTTTAAATAAAATTACTGGTTCTTGGCGATTTAATTTAGCAAGCTGCTCATCATCAAGTCCAAGACTTGGCAAAGTTTCCAAAGTAACTGGATAACCAAATTTTTTTACTTAAAAAAATCAAGCCGTCCACGTTTAGTATCAAAACTGGGGTAATTAGACAAATCTTGGAATAAAAACAGCATGATTGCCCGTACTTCTCGTTCACTTAAACGAGCAATTTTAGTAGATAATACGTTATTTTCATCACCAATACGATAATAAACCCATGATTCATTGGTTTTGTGCGTTATAACGAACTACCGCTCGTTCCTCACTGAGGCGCTTTAGCTCTCTTGCTTTAAATCCCACACTTTCCACCGAAGTAATGGTGAAAGGGGAACCAAACAATCCACTAGTATTTTTTAGCCAGGTTTCACGTTCTTGAGGTGATTTTTGGGCAGCCAAACTCTGAGTCGTTAGATAAAAAGCCCCTGTTGCAATATTTTCACGATACGATTGAATGCGTTCTTGGTTAATGGTTTCAATCAGTAAATATGCAATAAACGCCACTACCAAACAAATCAGTAGTAGTCCTGAATAGATACGAAAAAGATGCTGCGTTCAGCAAAAGAAAACAACGTCATACCCCAAACCTATATGAAAACAAAAGCCAGCTCAAAGCCAGCTTTTTGCTTGATAAATCCAAAAATTAATTACCATCTTTAACAAACAAATAACCTTTGCTACGCACGGTTTTAATGCGTTTTTGATTTTTCTGGGTCATCGCCAATTTTTGGGCGAATGCGTGAGATACGCACATCAATGGAGCGGTCCTGACCGTCATATTCTATACCGCGCAAACGCTCAAAAATATCTTCTCGCGATAAAATACGACCTGCATTTGACGCCAAAAAGCCATAACAAATCATACTCAGCACTGGTAAAATCCACCACTTTATCATTTAAAGTTACAGAGCGTCCGCCATTATCAATTACCAGCTCGCCAAACTCAAGGCGTTGTGGAGATTCATGACTCAGGCGTTGCCTCAGAACGACGCAACAACGCCCGAATACGCGCCAATAACACACGAGGCTGAGCAGGTTTGGCAACATAATCATCGGCACCCATTTCAAGTCCAAGGACCTGGTCCATATCCTCGGTACGAGCAGTAAGCATCAAAATTGGATTATGATACTGCGGGCGCACCTCACGACACACCGTTAAACCATCACCGCCTGGCAGCATAACATCAAGTACAACTAAGTCGGGTTGCTCACTAATGATGCGACGAATGGCGCGAGTGCCATCTGTTTTCAATCGCTACATCTAAGCCATTGCGTCTTAGGTAATCTTGAGTCAGTGTTGCTAAACGCTCGTCGTCTTCAACAATCAAGATGCGCGGAATATCATCTCTTTCTGCTAGGTTTGTTACCATACCTTTCCTCAACAATCAGCTAATTAATGTTTGCACGATTTCTTAATTTTTTTCAATAGTTCGTAATTGTGCTAAAGATTCTGCCAATGCTAATAGTGCCACGTTGGTTTGAACGTTGCTGTTTTGGTTGGCAAGCATTTGTTCAGCTTGACGGCGAGCTTCCAAGATTCTAGCTTCATCCAAATCATGAGCTCTTTTCAGCAGAATCAGCAAGCACGGTTACTCCATGGGGCTGAACCTCCAAAACACCACCTTGGATATAAATAATTTCTCTTTGCCGTCAGCAGCTTTTTAGGTGCATTGCACCTGGTTTTTAGCAGTGTAATTAGCGGAGTGTGTCCTGCCAAAATACCCAACTCACCATCAACGCCCATGGCTACCAGCACATGAATATCGCCAGCGTACATTCCCTCTCTTGCACTGACAACGCGGCATTTTAAAATTTGCCATATCATACTCCTAATGTTTTTGAATTCATAGAGTATCGCTCGTATATTATACCACCAAAATGATGTCTAATAATATTTACGACAAAGGGGACTTGAGAAATTTTTGTACTTAAAAATCCACAAATCCCTCATGCTCTATAAAGCACCTAATTAATTATAACAAAAACATCAATTAAGCAGCTTTTAATTTTTCAGCTTTTGCCACAACTTCATCAATACCGCCAACCATATAGAAGGCTTGCTCTGGAAGATGGTCGTATTCACCTTCAATAATTGATTTAAAGCCAGCAATGGTATCACGCAGCGCCACATATTTACCTGGAGCCCCTGTAAATACTTCAGCTACGTGGAATGGTTGTGATAGGAAACGTTGGATTTTACGTGCGCGATAAACAACCATTTTTATCTTCTTCAGACAATTCATCCATACCCAAAATGGCAATAATATCTTTTAATTCTTTATAGCGCTGTAACACTTCTTGTACACCACGAGCAACATTATAATGCTCTTCACCAATTACCTGTGGATCTAGCTGACGGGAGGTGGAATCCAAAGGGTCTACCGCAGGATAAATACCTTGTGAAGCAATATCACGACTTAATACAACTGTTGCATCCAAGTGAGCAAAAGTGGTTGCTGGTGATGGGTCAGTTAAGTCATCCGCAGGCACATAAACAGCTTGAACCGAAGTAATTGAGCCTGATTGGGTAGAAGTAATACGCTCTTGCAATAAGCCCATTTCTTCTGCCAGTGTTGGCTGATAACCTACCGCTGATGGCATACGTCCAAGCAGTGCTGACACTTCGGTACCTGCCAAAGTATAACGATAAATGTTATCTACAAACAACAACACGTCACGACCCTTGCCAGTGGTTTCGTCTTTTTCATCACGGAAATATTCAGCCATTGTCAAACCAGTTAGGGCAACACGTAAACGGTTTCCTGGTGGTTCATTCATCTGACCATAAACCATAGCCACTTTTTGATTTGCTAAAATCTTCTGTATTAACAACGCCAGCTTCTTGCATCTCATGATAGAAATCGTTACCCTCACGAGTACGCTCACCAACACCCGCAAATACAGATAAACCAGAATGTTTTTAAGGCGATGTTGTTAATCAATTCCATCATATTTACAGTCTTACCAACACCGGCACCACCAAACAGACCAACTTTACCACCTTTTGCAAAATGGACAAAGCAAATCAATAACTTTAATACCTGTTTCTAAAAGTTCAGTTGAGTTTGATTGCTCATCATAACTTGGTGCTTCACGGTGGATAGACCATTTCTCAGCAGCATTTACAGGACCTGCCTCATCAATTGGGCGACCTAGTACGTCCATGATACGACCCAAAGTTGCTTGTCCCTACGGGAACAGAAATTGGCGCGCCAGTATTTGAAACAGGCAACCCGCGTTTCAGACCTTCAGTTGAACCCATGGCAATGGTACGTACAACGCCATCACCTAATTGTTGCTGTACTTCTAAAGTTGTTTCAGTACCATCAACGCTTAAAAGCGTCAAAAATTTGTGGTACTGACCACGATTAAATTCAACGTCAATTACCGCACCAATAATTTGTAGCAATACGACCGCCACTCATTACATTCTCCAATTAAGATTTACTGCATCACACCATATTTAGATTGATTAGCAGTCTCTCTAAAAGTGTAATTTGTCACCACACCTTTAGTATCAAATAAAATAACCAATTCTTTTAGTTTTAGTATTGTCCCCTAAAGAAAAAGAAGTTATATGGGATAAAATTTCTTGCCATAGGTTTGGATTTTGAATGTCGGTATGTCCAAACTTCATTACCACTATCTGTAAAAGATACCGCATCCGCTGAGCCAAACTTTTGAGTTACTTCCTGCTTAGTTGTCTTACCTTTTTGAATGGCGCTATCAATACTTTGTTGGGTCTGCTCTTTCATAGCAACATTCCCAGACGTTACGCAACCGGTCATGAGTAATGCACAAAATAAGGGAGCAACAAAACCAGGGTTCACTTTTTGACATCAATTCCCTACCTCAATAATATTAAGAGACAGCAGCCGCACCGCCAACGATTTCTGAAATCTCCTGAGTAATCGCCGCCTGACGCAACTTGTTATAAACCAACTCGTAATTCTTTAATTAGTTACCTGCGTTATCGGTCGCTGCTTTCATTGCCACCATACGAGCGGATTGCTCTGACGCAATGTTTTCAAGTACAGCTTGATAAACAATGGATTCAATATAACGCACCATCAGGCTATCAATTAAAGACTTGGTGTCTGGCTCATATATATAATCCCAGCCATGTGATGTATCCTGATTATCCAACTTACCTTCTGGCAAAGGTACCAATTGAATTAAAGAAGGTTTTTTTGTGTCATCGCGTTCACAAATTGGTTGTAAACCAAGTAAATACGATCAAGACGTCCTACTTTTATAATCTTCCAACATCGTCTGAACAGGTCCACTTAGCTGCTCATAACTAGGGCTATCGCCATAATCCGTTAAAGCTGAACTAACTTTTTCCGCCAAACGTTCTAAAAACTAACACCTTTTTGAACCAATAGCCGCAAACTCAATTTCAACGGATTGTTCTTGATATTTCTTCACGGATTTTTAACAGGTTTTTAAATAAGTTAATATTTAAACCACCCGCCAAACCACGGTCTGATGTCACCACAATAAAAACCAACACGATTTACAGGACGACTGACCATGTATGGGTGCTTATAATCCGATTGCGCTTGCACCAAGTGAGAAACCACACGGTGCATACTTTCGGCATAAGGGCGACCCATCTCCATACGTTCTTGTGCACGGCGCATTTTTACTGGCAGCAACCATTTGCATCGCACGGGTAATTTTTGGGTGCTTTTGATGCTGGTTACTTTTTGCACGTATTTCTTTTTAGGCTTGCATAACTATTCCAATACTGAATTTATATAGAATTTATGGTGTATATGTATACACCATAACTGCCAAATTAGTAGCTGTGTGATGATTTAAAACTCTGGATTGCAGATTTTAAACGACCTTCAATATCGTCGTTGTAATTTGCCGTTTCATCAATTTCTGTCATCAATGCAGCATGCTCATTGCGCAAATAACGCAACAATGCATCTTCAAACGCACAATCTTTTCAACAGCCACATCTGTTAGATAGCCTTCGTTTGAAGCATAAATAACTGCTGCCTGATCAGCAATAGACATTGGCGCATACTGTTTTTGTTTCATAAGTTCAGTAACACGTTGCCCATGCTCCAGTTGCTGTTTGGTTGCATCATCAAGGTCTGATGCAAACTGAGCAAAATGCCGCTAGTTCACGATATTGGGCTAACGCTGTACGGATGCCACCTGATAGCTTCTTGATAATTTTTAGTTTGAGCCGCGCCACCAACACGAGACACCGAAATACCTGCGTTTACCGCTGGACGAATACCTGAGTTAAATAGGTTTGACTCAGGAAAATCTGACCATCTGTAATAGAAATTACGTTGGTTGGTACGAATGCTGACACGTCACCAGCTTGAGTTTTCAATAATTGGCAATGCTGTCAATGAGCCTGTCTTGCCTTTTTACTTGCCCACCTGTAAAGGCCTCAACATAATCGGCATTAACACGAGACGCACGTTCAAGCAAACGAGAATGCAAATAGAATACATCGCTAGGGATAAGCTTCACGCCCTAGGGTGGACGGCGTAACAATAGAGAGATTTGGCGATAAGCAACGGCCTGTTTGGATAAATCATCATAAATGATTAAAGCATCTTCACCACGGTCGCGGAAATATTCACCCATAGTACAGCCAGAATATGGAGCAATGTATTGAAGAGCTGCAGGTTCTGAAGCTGATGCAACCACTACAGTTGTGTAAGCCAAGGCTCCCCGTTTCTTCCAATTTACGCACCACGTTAGCAATGGTGGAACGCTTTTGACCAATGGCAACATAAATACATTTGATGCCTGAATCTTTTTGGGCAATGATGGCATCAATAGCAAGTGCGGTTTTACCGGTTTGACGGTCACCAATGATAAGTTCACGCTGACCACGACCAATTGGAATCATGGTATCAACTGCTTTATAACCTGTCGCGACAGGCTCATCAACAGACTGACGAGCAATAACGCCAGGGCAAATTTTTTCAACCTTGTCAGTTAATTTAGCATTGATTGGACCTTTGCCATCAATTGGGTTTACCAAGTGCGTCAACTACACGTCCAAGCAGTTCAGGACCAATCGGAACTTCTAAAATGCGTCCTGTGCAATAGGCTTTTTGTCCTTCTTGCAAAGGTAGTAATCACCCAATACTACAGCACCAACAGAATCTTGCTTTCTAAGTTGAGTGCCATACCATGAGACACCACCTTCAAACTCAATCATCTCACCATACATAGCTTCTTCTAAGCCATGAATTTGCACAATACCATCAGAGACACTGACGATAACGCCTTCAGTTTTTGCAGTTGCGCCTACGTCAAGGTCTTGAATGCGCTGTTTAATCAGATTACTGATTTCAGCGGGATTCAAATTTGCACCATTGCCTTATTTCCTTTTAAATTTAGACAGCCCCTGCTTAAGCAGAAAGCTGATTCTTTAATTGTTGTAACTTTCCACGCACTGAGCCATCAGTAAACTTATCGCCCACTTTGATAGTTGCTCCACCCAATAGCTCAGGATCCACCGCTTCATGTAGAATCACAATAGAATTTGTGGATATTGCCAAACGTTGTTGCAAAATCTTTGCGCTGGGCATCTGTTAGTGGATAGGCTGAAGTAATATAAGCGTCAACCTGTTTTAGCTCTTGTGACTTTAACTTGCTGTAATGAGCATAGATTTCAGGTAACAATACCAGTCTATCATGTTCTGATAATTGAGTGGTAAAATTACTCAAAAGCTACTGATGGCTTATTGATGCCTGACAACGCCTGCGCGACACCACTCACATCCACCCCGTGTGAAGCAACATAATTTAGCGATTTGGCTAAAATAGAACCCATAGAAATGTGGGATTGATAAATATCCATCAAAATGGTTGCTTTTTGTGTCGCTGAAATGGCTGGATTGTTCAGCAGTGAAGCAAATTCTTCATTGACAACAATACTGCTGGCAGCTGACAGAAAATCTTCCCATTCATTGATTGCATTGTGCTCTTTAGCATACTCAAATGCTGCTTTTGCATAAGGTCTTGCCAAGGTAGATAATTCAGCCATGATGTCCTCTAATTACAGCTTCGCCGCCAACTGTTCTAGCATATTGGCGTGTTTTTGTTCGTCAATTTTGTCTTGCAAAATCTTTTCTGCCCCAAGTACAGCTAAGTTTGCCACCTGCAAACGTAATTGTTCGCGAGTTTGGGCAACTTCTTGCTCAATTGCAGTATGGGCAGCCGAAATAATACGCTCACCTTCCAAACGAGCTTGTTCTTTAGCATCTTCAATCATTTGGTTGGCAGTTTTATTTGCACGCTCAATAATGGAAGCTGCTTCTGTTTTTGCTTTGGCAAATTCTGCCTCTGCTTGTTTTTCAGCAGATGCTAAGTCCGCTTTTGCTTTTTCGGCGGCATTCAAACCTTCTTCGATTTTTACGCTGACGCTCATTAATTGCACCAATTAAAGGTGGCCATACAAACTTCATGCAAAACCAAACAAAAATTGCAAATGCAATTGCCTGACCGATAATAGTCGAATTAATGTTCATCCAATCACCTCAAGTATTAGTGAAAGTCAGGTGATAGCCAATTTCTGTGTCAGACACAACCAAGACACGCCAACACAGAAAAACGGGCACTAAACTGACAGTCTTAGCCTGCAAAATGGATTGGCGAACAATAACAACATAGCAATACCAACACCAATCATTGGTACAGCATCTAGTAGACCTGCCACAATAAACATTTTAGTTTGAAGTTGTGAACCAAGTTCTGGCTGACGAGCGGTACTTTCTAAGAATTTTCCACCCAAGATAGCAAAAACCGATGCCTGTAGCAAGTGCGCCCAAACCGATAAGTAAAAGCAACTGCAAGTAGCGTGTACTGAACGATAACTGGATCCATGATGTCTCCCTATGACCTATATTTAAGGATTGAAAAAGAGTCTAAAGTTAAAATGTTAATGTTCTGATGTTTGCAAAATTAATGATAAGTAAACAATCGTCAACATCATAAACACGAACGCCTGAAGTGTAATAACCAAAATATGGAAGATTGCCCAAGGCACAGACAGCACCCATTGAACCCAGAATGGCATCAAAGCAATCAAAATAAAGATAAGCTCACCTGCGTACATGTTACCAAACAAACGCAGACCAAGCGAAATTGGTTTTGCAATCAATGTTACTGTTTCAAGGATTAAATTGACAGGGATTAAAATAGCTTGCAATATTGGGTTTTTGCACTAAATGGATGCAAAGTAAACTCTGCAATAAAACCACCAACACCCTTGTATTTTTAGACCAAAACCAATAATTAATAAAAAAATACACAAAATGCCATACCCAAAGTAACATTTGGATCAGTACTTGGTACAATCTTCATATATACATGATGCGGGTCATGTCCCATTGCTCCACCAATAAGTTGAGCAAGTCCAGGAATAAAAATCAATAGGCATTAAATCCATTAAGTTCATCAAAAAAATCCACACAAAAATTGTCAAAGACAATGGTGCAATTAGTTTTGATGTGCCGTTATAAGACTCGCGAACACTATTATCCACAAACTCAACAATCAATTCAATAACGGCTTGTAACTTGGTTGGTACACCTGAGGGTTGCTTTTTCGAGCAACCGCCCAAAATAAAAGCACAAAAGATAATACCCAAGCCCACAGACCAAAGCATAGAATCCAAGTGTATGGCATTAAAACCCATACTAGATGCTTCTTCTGCGGTATGCGCAACAGCCCAGCTTCCATCTGGCAACTTACCAAAAGTCCAGTTGGTTAAATGGTGTTGAATATAATCTGAAGATGATTGTTCAGCTGCCATAATAAGCTCTTTAATTAAAAGAAAACTAATAAAATACGTCAAAGCCACATCTGTGGTTATTTGTCGTAAACTTCCCTTTTTACAATAACAATATTTCACAACACAATATTTTTTATACGTTTTATGGATAACCCAATAAACATTCTATGTTTTTTTGACACTACATTCTAATTTTTGTAATTGGGTTTTCTTAAAAACCTAGCCAAAAAAACGTAGGCATAACTTGGTGTATTTTTATTGCACCAAAGCCAATAAGTAAAAGTAAAATTATTATTTTTTTCTTGCAGAATTTTTTACCAAAGTAGGTAAAAATAACTGTGATTAAAAATTTTAAACGCCAAATAGTTATAATATAACTAAACTGTAGCAGCCCATAGCCTACAAAAACTGCCAGTGCATTTATTGGTTTTATCATAATAAAAACCAACGCAAATCCGATGAGTGTAACTAGCCATTTTAACATCTGTCCAAGATACATGTATAAAACGACCTGTTTTTCGTGCCCTAATTCCTGTTTTTATGATAAGCAACAAAAGTAAAAAAAGATTGGGCAAAATAGGCAATCACCAATCCAGATGCTAATCCTTTAGTAATGTTAGAAGTCATACCAACCAGTAACATACTGATTAAAAATCACCACAAACACAACCCAAATTTGACGACGCTGCGCCAAAAATCATTTTTTTGATGGTTTGGTCTGGCAGGTCTAATCATAGTGGCGTATCAATGCCTAATGCACACTTTGGGTTTAAAATAACAACAAGTTTAGGGAATTATAAGAATTTTTTTAATAAACTTACAAGCTATTTTCACTAGAAAAATACCAATAATTTTTTTCTAAAAAAATAGTGCAGGTAAATCAAAATCATAAATTTATTGTAACTATTGGGTGCAAGTGTAAATTTCCTGAGCAGATTTTTGCCACGCATCCACAAAATCAGTAGCATCACTCAAATCTTCTTGCAGTACTGCCACACGAATATTGCCAAGCTTATTGGCAATTCCAGACGATACTGCGCCTTGCGATAACAAACACATAGTTTTTATTTGGGCGATTTTTCACTCAAGTATTTAATTTGATTTACTTTTGGTGCAATATGATGGTCGGGTGTTAATGCTCCAAAAAAATGATAAATTTAAAGATTTTTTTCTAAATACTGAAAAAGAATCGTGATATGCCCAATAGGGTCTTTTTGCTGTTTTTTTGGTAAACTAGCAACCGCTTTATCCATTCGACTGGCAAATTCTTGAGCATTTTTTGGTATAATTGAGCATTTTTTTGGATTGTCATGACTATGAATAACAACAAGTGCCCGTACAATGGCTTTGGCATTTTCTGGGTCTAGCCATAAATGTGGATCTAAACTATCTGGTTTTGGATTACCCTGCACATCTCGCAGTGGCAAACGATGATAAGCATTCATCTGATATAAAGAAATGGCATTAGGGTGCATCATTTAAATTATTTACCAGATTTTTGCTCTAATTGACTGCCAAACCATACAACAAAGCGACTATCTTTTTGCCATTTTGACTTTACTTGGACTAAGACTACCATGATGACCGACATCGCCTTTTTCAAGCAACACGCCAGCAGACTCACTGCCCTTAGTTACAGCATTGGATAATAAAGCCAGTGGATAATTGCTTACACTAACACTGGCACTGGTGGCCGTGGTAATCAGTGCAGCAGCTGTTATGACGGAAATGGAGTATAAAAAAATTTGACATAATCATAATTAAAAATAAAAATGAAAATAAAATTGGATTTTTAAATATGTTATATTATAACATTATAAAAAAATGATTGCCAATGTTTAAAATTTTGTGATTATCCGTTGTTTTTAGATTTGCTATGCTATAATGTAGCAAGTATTTTATGGGTGCATTATTTTTATAATATTTCATTATAAATTACTATTATAAGAAGGTTTTTTATGTTTGCTCATCACCATCATCATGTACACAACCACGACCCTGTTGTGCGTTTAGCTGAAGCCAAAGCGTATTGTGAAAAACAAGGAGTGCGTTTTACACCACTTCGTGAGGAAGTGTTTCGTTTGATTTTGACAGCAGACAAACCGCTTGGGGCGTATGATTTAATCAGCGCCTTACAAGAAAGTCGTAAAGCCAGCGACAAAAAGCAAAAATGTTGCCCCCAACCGTTTATCGCTCTTTTGGAATTTTTTTATTAGCAGAAGGATTGATTCATCAATTAAGTTCTATTAATGCTTATGTGCCCTGCTGTCATCCAAGAAACAAGCATGCAGCAGCTTTTTTAATTTGCCAAAATTGCCACAAAGTTGAAGAATGTAGCAACTTGCCCGTCAATGATGTGATTAATTTTTGCTAAACATGATGCAGGGGTTTTTGATTGAGCGCACAGTGATTGAACTAAGTGGTCTTTGCCGTGAATGTCAATAACAAATTTAGTTGTGTTTTTAAATAATCCATCTTTTTAAAATAACAAATCTTTAAATGGTGAACCTTTGGATAATGATGACTACTTAATTCGTCTCAGACGATGTTAATTATCACGTTCAAAGGCGCTCAATTATTAAATCACATCAGCTTAAGTATTGCCAAGAATGAGCGTATTAGCTTAATTGGACCAAATGGCGCAGGCAAATCAACTCTAGTCAAGCTAATTTTGGGGTTGATTACTCCAACATCAGGTGTCATTACTCGCAAAACCACCATGATGAGTTATGTGCCACAAAAATTTGCCATACCCAGTATTTTTGCCATTGCGTACGCAAGATTTACTCAATCAAGCCAATCAAAAAGCGACTTAATCAGCATCAAAAAGTATTTATTTTTGATAAACTATTACTAACTCCTTTACTAAAACGGCAAATTCATCATTTATCTGGCGGAGAAATGCAGCGAGTACTATTGGCTCGATCACTGTTGGATAAGCCAGAATTACTTATTTTTAGACGAACCTATGCAAGGGCTGGATCCTGATAGCGAAACGTGGCTGTATAATTTTTATTGATGATATGCCTGATTTTTTACGCTGCGGGATGTTGGTGGTTTTACACGACCTACACTGGGTAATGAAAAGGTTCACGTCGAGTAATTTGTCTTAATAAACATATTTGCTGTCAGGAAAAACCCAGTCAAAATTGCAACTACCACTGAATTTTTCTTCTTTGTTTGGACATTATATGCCCTATATTCATCACCATGACCACTGTCAGCATCATTATTAATTAATACCAATAAGTTAAAGGTCAATAACAATCCCCCATGAATCAATGGCTTTCATTATCGCACCTGCATGGATTGCAGGCTCTTTACTTGCTTTATTGTCCGCGCCTTTAGGGTGTTTAGTATTGTGGCGACGTATGGCCTTTTTGCTGATACGTTGGCTCATGGCGCACTATTAGGTGTAGCACTGGCGGTTTTGGCTTTTCTCTTCCTGCTGATTTTTGGAGTGTTGCTTGTTAGTTTGGTGGTGGTGATTATCTTAACTTTTTTTAGACGATAAACGTTTACCAAGCGATGCTCTGCTTGCCGTTCTTGCTGCCAGTTTATTGTGTTTAGGACTTTTAACACTGACTCAGCTCACTCAAAAAAACAAGCTAATGTTTTAGGTTATTTATTTGGTAATCTATTGGATGTAGATTGGAAAGATTTACCACATTTAACCTGCATGATTGTTTTAGGTCTTATTTTTTTAAAATGGATTTGGAACAGTCAAGTTAAACTTGCCACCTATGAACCACTTGCCCAAATTAGTGGCATTAGTCCTGTTAAGCAAAAAAATTATTTTTATGGGGCTATTGGCAGGTTTTTGCTCTATTGCCCTGCAAGCGGTTGGCAGTTTGCTTATTAGTGGACTATTAATTTTGCCGGCACTGATTGCAAGACTACTTGCCAGCTCACCCAAACAAATGGTCATTTATGCAACCCTAATCGCACAAATTGCCGTAACTTCTGGTATTTGGGGCGGTGTGTGGCTAGACATTCAAACTGGTTTGTCTATCGTGTTAACACTGGCTTTGGGTTTTTGAGGGTGCTATTGACTAGCAAACTGTCCACCTTTATTAGTCATCGTTAATGAAATACCCTGTTACCAAAATTAATGCCAATGACAAGTTTCTGATTGCTCAAATCAGTGATTTGCATTTAGGTACAAACATCAATTCAGTTTATCATCAAAAATTTTTGACTGTTTTTAAAAATTTGCCACCACTCAGTGGACTTACTAATTTTAACGGGAGATTTGGTTAATAATGGCGCAATCAAAAGGCTATGACTGGCTTTTTTTAAAACACTTGCGCAAACCAAAATTGCTTTTTATGCACAGCGGGTAATCATGACGTTACTATAGAAAAATACTCATTTGGATTTTTAAACAGCGAATTTTTTTGCCTAAAAACAGATTGTCGTTTGTTAAATCACCACATTACCCAACTTAATTTTTCCCAATCAAAAATGGCAAGTTATCGTATTGGATTCGACTAAGTCAGGTCAAATTGATGGCAGATTTAATAGCATCACCTTAAACTGGCTAAATACAGCACTTAAAACAACCGTCATACCCACTTTTGATTTTTCACCATCACCCATTGGTTGTTGGTTCAGCATGGATTGATAAATATCAATTACAAAATTCAGCGGATTTTTTTGGCAAATTATCAATCAATACGCCCACGTCAAAGCTATTTTTTTGCGGTCATGTACACCAAAACCAAGCGTTTAAAGCTCCAACCAATCACCCGTGTTACGTTTACACCGCTCCTGCTACCAGCCGACAATTCTTACCTCATCATGACGCGTTTTTTTCTTGGATAAAAATCTGCTGGTTTTCGCTTAATTACTTTGGAAAAATAACTGTTTTTCAAACACAAGTTTACAGAATTTAACTGTCATTTTGTCAAGAACGTATAAAATTCGGCATAGTTTTTTGCTTAAAAATATCCGCGATTAATTAAGGTAATACACTTACTTGAAAAAACAAATGATTGCCCCAATTTATAGCGGGTTTTTATCTTTAGTTTTTTAATTGTTACAACTGTTTTTTTAGCAAAGGAAAGTTAGCATGAGTGCCACTTTACCCCTATACCCCCGCCAAAGGCGAAAGAATATATGTCAGACAAACAACTGGCTCACTTTCGTGCTTTGCTATTAAACTGAAAGCTGAACTTTTTGGCTGAAGCTCAGCGTACCAAAGATTATATCAATGAAGAAACCAACGCTTTGGCAGATATTAATGACCGTGCCACCCAAGAAGAAGAGTTTGCTCTGGCTTTTGCGCACTCGCGACCGTGAGCGTAAATTGGTGCGCAAGATAGAAAAAGTCTATCAATGAAATCGATTCAGGTGATTATGGTTACTGTGAAACTTGTGGTACAGAAATTGGTTTTGCGTCGATTAGAAGCCAGACCTACAGCTACTCAATGTATTGATTGCAAAACCATGTCTGAAATTAAAAGAAAAGGCAAAACCAAGGACATTTTTAATTTAAAGGTTTATGGCGATATGTCAAAAAACCCAATTATTGGACGCTTTGCACCATCGCCAACTGGAAAGCTGCATTTAGGATCATTAACAACGGCTGTGGCAAGCTATTGCCATATCAAATCTTTTAGGTGGAAAATGGCTGGTTCGCATTGAAGATGTGGATTTTTGAACGCTGTAAACCAGCTTATACCGCCAGCATTTTACATGATTTGGAAAAATTTAGGCTTGTATAGTGATGACTGCATCTTGTATCAATCTAAACGCACCGCCATTTATAATGAATTTTTAGCTGATAAATTGGCAAAATTTAGTTATATCTGTACTTGCTCTAGAAAACAGCTTTCTGAGTACTACCAACAATCTCAAAAAAATACTGCCAAAATTTATGCCAGACTTCACCAAACCCAAGGGCTAAATACCGCTGACATTTATCCTAGAATTTGCCTAAAAAAACAGCCTTTAACAAACATCAAGGGCAGCAAAACCCGCTTGATATTACCAGATACTTGGGTAGGTTTTTATGATGGCATTCAGGGGATATTGTGGGATAATCCAGCATTGTCTTTAGGTGATGTCGTGGTTAAACGCCAAAAATGGCATGATTAATTATATTTTAGCGTGCAGCATTGATGATGGGTTGCAAAATATCACTCACGTTATGCGCGGACTGGATATTATGCCAATGACAGCTGCCCAAATAAAGATTTTGGATTTATGTAAGTTACCTGTTCCATCTTATTTTTACCACCTGCCTTTATTGCATAATTTTTGATGGTCAGAAATTATCAAAACAAAAACCTTGCCACGCCTATTGATACTCAAAGTCCATTAAAATCTCGAATGCTTTTATTGGATGCGCTAAAACGACTAAAACAGCCAGTTACGGATGATTTATTAGATGGTAGTGTTGATGAAATTTTAGCATTCGCAATCAAACATTGGAATCATAAGCCATTACAGCAAACATCAACACTGGGCATCGCGTAACCAGAATATAGACAATCAATATTCACGGTTTTTATTTTGGTGATAAATTTCCTCACTTTCTTTGGAAATTTTTAATATGATGGCAATCATCATCATAAACATGAGCATTGACGAGCCGCCATAACTGTAAAATGGTAAAGTCAAACCTTTCGTTGGCGCAAGAGCCATGGTCATACCAGCATTGATAATCACTTGACCAAAAATAATCGTTGCAAAACCAAATGCTATATAACTTAAACGCAATTGGCGGCGCTTTAATGTAACGTAACTGATGCGCATAATACAGCCAATAATTAAGGCTTCCAAACAAAACACCAGCATCACGCCTAAAAACCCAAGCTCTTCACCGGTAATGGATAAAAATAAAATCGGTATGTGCTTCGGGTAAATGTGATAATTTTTAAAATGCTATCACCATAGCCAACGCCCGTCGTCCCACCGCGACCAAACGCCATTAAAGAGCGCGCCAACTGATAGTCTGATTTATAAATATCATCAAATGGGTCAAGAAATGAAAAAAATCCTTAATGAACGATAATCTGAAATTAAAATTGCTATGGCGAAAACTGGTATAGCAAGTATTACCAAATAAACAGAATGTGAAAATGGCACGCCACTAATAAACAGTATTACAAGAGCGGTCGCAACAATAACCACACAGGAACCAAAAATCAGGTTGAATTGCAATCAATAGTAAAAACAGGAAGATACCAAACCAATAACCTAAGTCCTGCCCAAATACTTTCACGCACTTCAGCAGAACGTCGCACCACATAATCAGAAACAATCAACACCATTAACAGTTTGACAAATTCGGAAGTTTGTAAGTTTGCTGGACCAAAAATCCAACCAGCGCTTTGCACCAAAAATTTCTGGAGCCACCAATAAGGTTAGAATCAATAATAAATTTAATAAAACCCAAGCAGGCACCACTAATGGCATTTGAAAATACCATTTGAGTGGAATTTGATACACAATTAAAGCGGCTAAAAAAACCGACAAACACATAAATAGCCTGTGACCAAAAACTTTAACTCAGGAAAGCCCTTTGTTTTGAGCATACGGGATGGATGATGACGCAATCATTAATAGGCTTAATACAATCAATGAAAACAGCCCCAATACCAACAGTGATTTTTGCTGTTGGCATATAAAACGACTGCATCAGATTTTTGCCATCTGCCAGAAGGAAATTTTTTTGAAATAGGTGCATGATAAGATAAGAATTTTTTTATAAAATCTTATTATAACTAGTTTTATAGGTTTTTACGAATTTTTTTAGGTGAGTTATTCGCCGTTTGACAAGCCCTGAACCAGTCGCACAAAAACCTCACCACGATGATGGTAGCCATCAAATTGATCAAAACTGGCGCAAGCTGGCGATAATAATACCGCTTTAGCATCACTCTGACTGGTCTTAACAATTGCATTATCTAGGGTTTGCACCTGAACAATGTTTATATCATGACTTATACTTAGCAATCCCTGCTCAATCAAATTTGCATCTTGCCCTATCAAATACACCACTGAAGCAAATTTTTGCAACAAATTCTCCAAGCTCACTAAAATTTTGTCCTTTGGCTTGACCTCCTAAAATCAATGCCAGCGATTTTTCACCATAAACCATTCCAAGCCCTTCAATGGCAGCAATGGTTGAACCGATATTAGTGCCTTTAGAGTCGTTATAATAATCCTTACCCAAACTATTTGCCACAAATTCACAGCGGTGTGGCAAACCTCGAAAAAGTACGTAAAACCGATAGCATACTTTCCATTGGCAAATTCACACTTTGACCAAGTGCCAATGCTGACAAAGCATTGAGTAAATTATGTTTACCCCTAATCAAAAGTTCATTTGCAGATAATAACTGCTGCCCTTGATAATTTAGGTAAATTTGCTGATTTTCTTCACTTAGATAAAAAGTCTGCTTGTTTTGGATTACCAATTTGTCCACTGGTTGTAATTGTGTTAACATTTTTGACCAATATTAGCAAAAAGTTTCTTGGCAAGACTTAGCTAAATTTTTCATCATCAAGGCAAATAACTGCGGATGCTGCCTGGTCAAAAGATACGCAGTTTTTGTGCTAAATAGCCTGCCATATCGCCATGTCTATCTAAATGGTCTGCTGACAAATTTAAAATTGTAGCAACACTTGCTCCTAATTTTTTTCAATGTGTTCAAGTTGAAAACTTGATAACTCCAAAACCACCATATCCAAATTGGCAATTTCTAATAAATCAAGGGCGGGAGTGCCAATATTGCCACCAACACCAACTGTTTTTACCAGCCTGTTTTTGCCATCTCTCCAACCAGTGTGGTTACAGTGGATTTGGCGTTAGAACCTGTAATGGCGACGATGGGCGTTTTTTTGCCTGCCTGAACATCTCTTTGTTGTAGCGCTTGCACAAACAACCAGACATCACTCACCACAGGCACGCCTGCACCTTTGGCGTTAGCAACTTCAGCAATTTGTGGATTAATGCCGGGACTAATCACAATGACATCAGCTTTAATTAGTTTTTCACCATCAATCGCTCCAAAAGAGTGAGAACTTCTTTGGGTAATTTATCTGCCAATTTTGGCTTAATATTTTTCATCAGTAACGGTAACGGCATGACCTTTTGCAACCAAAAACTTTGCTGCAGATAAGCCACTACCACCCAATCCAATAACCACATAATTTGCCATAAATTACCCCTTAGTTTTTTTAGTTTGATTTACTTATGATGATGATGCTGATGCTCCATATGATGATTATGTTCCATCTCTGGATTTTTGCTCCATAGTGTGATTGTGGTGAGCATCACCATGATGACCATTGTCTACTGATGAATGCGCGTGATGACCATGATGACCGTGCCCATGTCCACCATGCAAATGGTGCATAACCGTTGGAGAAAACGCAATCAAAAAGCCCAGAAACAAGCATAATTGCTCCGCTAAATTTGCGAATGTTAAAGCTTTTTACTTTGGCTTGCAGCCAAGAAAGTGCTGTTCCAGTCAGAACCAAAGCAGGCAATGTGCCAAAACCAAAAATAACATAAACAGCGCACCCATGCCAGAATGATGAGTAGTTGCTGAAATACTTGCTGACATTACCAGCGCCCCGTACACCAAGCCACAAGGTAACAAACCCCACAAGAGCCCAGCTGATAAAAGCTTTTTGGTATAGTATTCATTGGCAAAACTTTTTTGCGAATTGGAGCAAGTGCATTCCACAATCCCAAACCAACTTTCTCAAGACGATTTAAAAATGGCACACCTAACATCAATAAAGCAGCAAAAACAATCGCAAACCCTAACACCAATCTTGGCATGGCATTATCGGTCAAAAATGGTGCCAAAATCTGCTCGCCAAACAAACTTGCCACCACTCCAAGCATGGTATAGCTTATCAATCTACCCGCATGATAACTACCAATCAACAATGCTTGTTTTTTGTGGGCTTACTTGTTTAATGGAGATGCCAAAAAGCAGTAACAATGCCTCCACACATTCCCATACAGTGTGGCGACCCTAAAAAGCCCATTAATAATGCTGGAATCAGCAAACTCATACTCATAAATACATCCTTAATTTATTAACCAACTTGCTATTTAAACTAACTTACTGTTTAAATGATGACTTAATTGGTTTATTGTGCTGGTTTTGACTGGCTTTGCAAAATTTGACGGCGAGCTTGTCTATCATCAAGAATAATCTGGTCAGGTGCATTATCCAAATCTTCAAACTGATTGGATTTCACAGCGTAATAAATTGCCCAAATCCCTACAACAAATAACATCAAGCTAAGTGGTATCAAAAGATAGATACTGACCATATTACACCTTTTTTAAGTTTTAAATGTTATTTTTATCACATTTTTTTATTTAGTTATGATGCATTCATTTACGCGCCTATTAATAACTTTACAGCTACTCATCACCGCGCACTCGCACTTTGGTAATACTAGCCTTACCGTCCAAAGTTAATAAATAGATTTCGGTATTTTTTGGGCGAATACTCAGCTCAAAGGTGCGAAATCTTTCCATATCCATGACTCGACTACCATCACCATGTAGTAGCTGCCAAATCAACATACCCAACCACATTCCATGACCAAACACCACATAAGTACCCGCATTTAATCCATCAAAATAAGCACGAGCATTCATTACCCGTCCTGCAAAACTCCAAAAACTTTCTGTGTTTTGACTGTCTTTATGATAAATATCATTGACTTGCCAAAAATCATCGGTTTTTTTGTTTTAACTGAGCAAAACTCAAATCCTTAATATGACGAAAAATCCAAATAATCAAATTCGTGCAAATCTTCCAAAACAGATGCTTGGCGTTTTACTTTATTTAAAAAAAGGTTCAGCGGTTTGTTGAGTACGAACGTAATTTGATACAAAAAAATTTCTCAATTGGTTCTGTAATATGATGTAGCAGCCAATCTGATAAGATTTCCGCTTGGTTTTTCCCAATGGAGTTAAATTAATTTGTGGATTTGGACGAATGTTAATTGCAGCATTTGATTCGCTTTTGAGCGTGACGAATAAGATAAATTTTTTTCATTGCAAACCAGATTTTATTAAAAATTAGATAATTTTTTTCATTTTTATCAGATTTTTTTATATACATAGCTACATAAAAAAACAACAAAATAGCGTATTTTTTACACAAGACCAACCCTAAGATAGATGATAAAATCACTGTCCAATCTTGCTATTTTGATTTAAAATTGAGCTAATTTTTCATTTGATGTTTTTTTATCAGCATTTAGATTTCTTTTACTGTACGATGATTGTATGACGGACTCTACCCACGCCAAACCTTGGCAAAAATGGCTTTTTTATCTTTATTTGCAACTAGTGTGGGAATCACCGGATGCAATGACAACGCCAATTCTGACGGACAAGCATTAGAGCAAGCCAACGACGCCAAATCTTTTAAACCACTTGCTACTTTTTACACTCCAAAACCAAGCCAATATTCATGGGCAACAAAGCGCTTTTAAATCATTTTTTTAAGTCGACGATGGCAACTAAAAAAACATCAACCACATTCCAATTGCTGAGCCTGTCAGCATTGATTTAAGCGATTTTACTCATGGTCATGGTACGGCATTTACCAGTTGTGACCGTATTGATTTTTGTACTTGATACGAGTAAATTAGCTTCTGGCGGTTTATCCATCAGTAAAAATTGAACGAAAAATGAATGACTGCACTCATAATATCGGCGATGATATCATGCGGATTTTTTTGGAGATTTACACAGTTTTTCACCGCAAAAGATGATGTATTGATATTAATTAGCCTAAAAAGATGAAGTTGAGCTTTATTCCTGAATCTTAAGTACACATTTCATGATAAATAAATAAAATTAAAAGCAAAAACAGTTGCCATTGCATTCACAGTTTGAGAAAATAGGCGGATAGCTTGCGTATCATTTAATCAAATTTTAGCTTTTTTTGGACATATATTTTTGGACAATCATTTTGCCATTATCTTCCCTAAAAAAATACAGTTTTTGCCACGTTTTTTTCTCTGAATTTTGCTGCCAATATTATGGCAAGTTTGTGGATGCTTGTTGGTTCTATTAAAAGCCTTTTGATTGGGTTAAACCCACGTTCACACAATTTCTTTTTATTTTGCATCCTAGCACTTAGTGTTAACGTTTTTGTTTGCTTGGCTTGTTGCGGATGCTAACAGCGCCTTTAACGAGCAAGGATTGATTAGCTATCTAGTTTTGGCCCATGATTATGCTAATCGCTGGAATTATTCTTGCCAAACGCTCACAAAATTATACCTTGTTATTTGTACCAGTAATTTTATGGTTAACTGCTGATACACTGCTTGTTTTTACTGCAAAGTGGCATTCAATTTTTAGGTAATCAAAAATCTATTACCAGCCTGGTCTTATGGTGTTATTGAGATTTTATTTTTTTCGCTGTTTATCTGGCAAACCGTCTCTTTGCTTTTGGGTTTTTTTGCCAAACGCCTACATTGGCCTTGGTGGGAACAGGTTATTATGTTAATTGAGCGGTATCTTTGCTATTTGTCTGGCAAAAAAATGCAAACAATCAAAGAATTTTTCAAACCACAACACCGCCGCCAACCTTAAGCGAGGTCGCTTTTTATGCTCAACCAATGTTACTGGATGATAAATTAGCCAACCTTACCCAAAGTTCTGAAGGCATTAGTGATTGGTATTTTGTGGGAGTGGCGGGTTATCCTGAAAGTGTTTTTGCAGGTGAAATCACCGAAGCCCAGCGACTCTTTGATGTGCGTTTTGGTATGAAAGGTCGCTCGTTGGCGTTGGTCAATAACCCATATACTTGGCAATCTGAGCCTATCGCCAGTCAAACCAGTCTTGACCGCGTCTTAAAAACATCTTGGTAAAAATGAATGCCAGTGAAGACGTGTTATTTTTAGTCCTAAGTTCACATGGTGCAGTGGATGAATCTGGTAAGATTTTTAGGCGACATTGTACTGGACAATCCGCCCCTAGAATTAGAAGATATTAATCCAAAATGGTTAAAACAAACACTGGATAATGCGGGTATACGTTGGCGAGTGATTGTAGTATCATCTTGCTATTCAGGCACATTTATTGATGAATTGTCCTCACCAACCACCGTGATTATTACCGCCTCAAAAAGCCGACCGAGCCAGTTTTGGCTGTCAGCCTGGCGCTGAACTTAGTTATTTTGGAGAAGCATTTTTTGCTGAAGCTTTTGCGAGCCAATACCAGTTTTGAAAGTGCTTTTAAACAAGCCATCCAACGAATCAAAGAACGAGAAGCCTTGCTTGGCTTTTGAACCTTCTGAACCGCAAATGGCTGTTGGTAGTCTGATGAAAACCGCTCTTCCTGAATTTGAAAAAGCTTTTATTTTTATCACGATACCCAAGAAACAGTGCAAGCTAAAATAAAAATCCCCTTTAAAACATAAAAGGGGATTTGATGATGAATTTAATTTTTTTAGTCTTGTTTGACAGGAATTTTACCAATTTTTGGCTTTGCCAGATTTTTGGAGCGGTCGCATGAACCGAGGTACCGCGACTATCCACAGCGACAGTTACAGGCATGTCTTTAACTTCAAATTCATAGATTGCTTCCATGCCAAGTTCAGCAAAAGCAACTACTTTGGCTTTTTTTAATCGCTTTTGATACCAAATACGCTGAACCACCAACCGCCATCAAATACACTGCTTTATTATCTGCAATGGCTTGACAAGCAATTTGACCGCGTTCTGACTTGCCAATCATACCCAAAAAGCCCTGTTTGTTCAAGCATTTGGCGAGTAAATTTATCCATGCGCGTCGCAGTTGTTGGTCCAGCAGGTCCAACCACTTCATCACGCACAGGGTCAACAGGTCCAACGTAATAAATGATCTTATTTGTAAAATCAACTGGTAAAGGCTCGCCTCGATTCAACATATCGGTCATGCGTTTATGGGCGGCATCACGACCAGTATAAATTTTTGCCTGATAATAATAACACATCACCAGTTTGCCAATTGGCAATTTCCTCTTTAGTTAATGTGTCTACATTAACGCGTTTTTCCATTTTTCAGGACTGTAGGTAATATCAGGATAGACGTCAAAAATCAGGTGGCAAAAGCTCAACAGGACCTGAACCATCTAATTCAAATTCTACATGACGAGTAGCAGCACAGTTTGGAATCATTGCCACAGGCTTAGATGCTGCATGTGTTGGATAGTCTAAAAATCTTCACATCAAGCACAGTAGTTAAACCGCCCAAACCTTGAGCGCCAATACCAAGTGCGTTGACTTTTTTTCGTATAATTCCAATCTTAAAGCTTCGGTTGTGGTTAATTCTGCGCCACTTTTAGCTTTATCTTGCAATTCATGAATGTCAATATGGCTCATCAATGATTCTTTTTGCCAAAAGTGTTGCTTTTTCAGGAGTACCGCCAATACCGATTCCTAAAATACCCGGTGGACACCAGCCAGCGCCCATTTCTGGCACTGTTTTTAATACCCAATCCACAATACTATCTGACGGATTTAGCATGGCAAGTTTTGATTTATTTTCACTACCACCGCCCTTGGCTGCACAAGTTACTTCAACTTTGTCGCCAGCAACTACCTCCATATGAATCACTGCGGGAGTATTATCTTTGGTATTAATGCGCTTTCCAGCAGGGTCAGCCAAGACCGATGCACGTAGTGTATTGTCTGCGTTGGTATAAGCACGACGAACACCTTCATTAACCATTTCAGCAATCGTCATAGTGCTATCCCACTGCACATTCATACCAATTTTTAAAAAAACACCGTCGCAATGCCCGTATCTTGGCAGATAGGACGATGACCTTCAGCGCACATACGACTATTGACTAAAAATTTGAGTCATAGCATCCTTTGCGGCCGGATTTTCTTCACGTTCTAAAGCTTCAGTTAAGGCTTTAATATAATCGGTTGGGTGGTAATAGCTAATATATTGAAATGCATCACAAATAGATTCAATAAAATCTTCTTGCTTAATAATAGTCATGGATTATCCTTTTTGATGTAAATTTTACATAGTTGGTTGGCGGCAGCTAACTAGATTTATTTTTTTAAATAAAAATAAACAGTACGGCTATTTTAACAAAAACCCGCACTGTCATTTTCCAAACTGCCAAATTATTGATGACTGTCATCAATTTTTTTCTAATGCATTTTGTTTTATTGATACTATTTAACCAGTAAAAACCAAATTGGCTTTTTTTGGCGTAACTTCTTTATATTCAGCCTCATCAATATGAGTAAGCTCTGCCAATGTCATGGGTTTTTCTACAAAAATTGGTTTATCTAGTGATTTTAAATATTGATTGCATTTTTTTCAGTAGCCAATTTGTCAAATTTATATTCTGCAATCAATCGACCACGTCTTAGTAATGCATGGTCAATATCCATCAAATCCGCATTAAAGGTGCAAATAAATTGACATTCTAAAACATCGGATAAAATACCATCTGCAATATTTAAAATGGTTGCCACCACATCTGTCGTATTGCCGCCACCCACTCGTTCAGCAATATAGTTCTCACAATCTTCCAATACCAAAATAGAATTTTTACGCCCAATCAATAAACTCATAAATTGTGGTTCTGCTAAAGCACCAATCAAGTTATTTGGCACAAAAAAATAAAATCTTTATCAGGTATTTGTGCGGTTAGCCACTTAATGTAATTGGTTTTTCCTGTACCTGCCAAACCGTGAAGTAACACCACACCTTTTTTTGCTATGTTTTTAAATCATTTTGAATTTTATTATGTACAGATATAAAATTATCGTTATACATTAATTCTAAATCTAGTTTATAAGGTTTAATGGTTTGATGTCTAAAAGACTAAATCATTTCCTTCTTTTTAAAAAGCAATAAAAATTTTTGCTTCACTTGAAATATATTTCTCTAAAAAAATAAATTAAAAAAATTCTTTAATATTCTTTAGAGAATTTGGATTGTTAGAATTATAACCTAATTTCTCTACTTTTAAAAAAATCCAGATTCAAAAATATGTTTATCATATTCATTACTCAAATCTTCATTTAATAATAAAAAATTCAAATTCTGGATAAAAAGTAACATAATTCACCCTCATAAAACGTATTACTTTTTAGAATCATAATAAACGGTATGATAATCTTCACATTTAACAAATTTTACCAAATGTTCCTTTTTAATCACAATATTATCGCCATTAAAATTGATATTTGGCATCATTGAATCAATCAGCTCTTCAAATGGCGTATTATTTGCAGTGATTTCTTGTTCTAATTCTTTAACCTCAATGAAATATTGATTATCTCGGTAATTTTTCCGTCATAATTTTACGTGGACGAAAAATATTTTTGATTGTAAAATTTTTCATATATTAATCCAATAAATATAAATTAAACATTTAACAATATTATTTTATTTGTTAATGATGAATAATGTTATTAAAATGATTTATAATGCAATCATAAAAAAATTATTCAAAAATTTTTTAAGTATCTTTTTGTTAAATCTGCTATCATTTTTAGACATTCTGCCGCCATTATCATGCCAACGGTTGCCGTTACAGTTACCGCAGAACCATAACCTCCACAATTCAAACCACTTTCACAAGCATTTGCCATTTTAATCGGTTCATTAGAATAAACACATTTCATGGCAAACTTATTTTTTTAAATCTTTGTTAATATTTTTATCTTTTTAAATTTTTGACGTAATTTTTGCTAATAATGGGTCATGAGTCACTTCTTTTAAATCCGCGACACCAATTTTTGGTTGGGTCTATTTTACCGCCTACTCCACCAGAGATAATTAGCTTGATTTTTATTAAATCGACAATGTAATGCAATTGCTAATTTTGCCTGAATATCATCCGTGCAATCCAAAAACAATAATTGATTTATTTTGCTGTCTTAGCTGCATTATGGTTTGTTTATTTGGTAAAAATATCTTGAACATTATTTGAATTTAAAAAAATCATCCACCAAAAAAATATTAATATCTGGATTAATATTTTTTTAGCACGATTTGCCATTTCTTCTATTTTTTGATATGCCAAAAGTTTGAGTTAACGCAGGTAATTGGCGATTAACATTACTTTCAACCAAAACATCCAAATCCACCAAGGTTAATGCGCCAATGCCTGTTCGTGCCAGCGCTTCTACCGCCCATGAACCAACACCGCCCACACCAATAATATAAACGTGAGCATTGACAAAAAGCATCAAAAACTCTTTTTCGTATAACGTGCGCGTACCAATAAAAACGGCGATTTGATGAATGACTCATAAATAAATTAAGATAAAAAAATTTTTAATTAAACTTGCCAATTATAACACATTAATTAATTATTCGTTTCGTTTATTTTTTTAACGCTTGGTAACTATTTTTCCCAAAGTTTATCGGCTAATATTTTTTTATCCATATTAAATAAATTTGACAGTTCTTGTAAAACATAAATCAAATTAGCAGGCTCATTCAATGTATATCCTTGTTTTTTGGCAAGGTATTGGTAGCATATCTGGACTGTCAGTTTCTATGACAAATGCACTAACACCGTATTTACAAAATACAGTATTTACCACTTGTCGTAGTTTTTTTAGCATTTGGGTTGGTAATTTGACCTGTAATGCCTAATTTAAATCCCATTTGTACAAAAGCAATTGCTTCATTTATTCCGCCACTAAAACTATGGGCAATGCCACCTTGATGATATGGATTGTATTTTTCTTGTTTTAATATTTTTTTAAAACATCGGCATGGGCTTTACGAATATGCAATAAAATGGGTAAATCATATTTTTGCAATTTGAATTTGTTCTATAAAAATTTTTGTTTTTTTGATAAATATTCTCTTCTTTTTAAAGATTTTTTTCAAACGTATCTAAAACCAATTTCACCTATAGCAATGCTTGGATATTTTTTTAATATACGTTTCTAAAATATACAAATCTTCTTGTTGTTGATTTTTTTAATATATAAAGGATGCAGTCCAAAAAGCTAAATGGGTTTTTAAATTTAAATTTAAGTGATTTAATTTTTGACAAACCACCATTTGTTTAAACGAATCCGCCATCAAACCAATAATTACCAGTTCTTTTTATGCCATTATTATAAGCATTAATTGCATATTTTTTTCCAAATTATCTTGATATTCCAAAATATCAAAATGTGTATGAGTATCTATTAAAAAAACAACTATTTGTCATATTTATATGTTTTATTAATTATTTTTAAATATTCAGGTTTTTACAATATTTTTTTAAATCTGCATAACCAATAACAAATTCAGGCATTCCCATATTGTAAGGAGTAATTTGTTCTGGTTGATATAAAAATTTTATGCCATCTTTAGTAAATATAAAGTTTTTTGGTTAAAAAAATGACCATTTTTTCATGTTTTTTTAATATCAACTTTGCCTTTTTTTAACGCATTAAAAAATTTTTCTTTTTACCATATTTTTCTAATTTTTTTCTTTTTGTGTTTTGGCAATAAAATATCATCCAAAGTTAATTGTCGAGATTCTATCATATCAAACACAAAATAATTAATACTTCCTGTTCCAGCCATATCGCCAACTTGATAAAAACTCACTAATGGAAAATAATTCTAAATCTCCTTGATGACCCAAATAATTAGGTCTGGCGGAAATATCAATTAAAGGTGAATGCTGGTCTGGATTTTTCATTAATAAGTTCTTGATGGGTTTTGGATGATATTTAATTCAGATTGTTTTAAAAAAATCAGTTAATTGTTTATCGGTTGGCTGACCAATTTTAGCAAACTCTTTATACAATAGGTCCTGTGGCGAATTTTTCACCACCCACGCTGCCAAAAAAAACTGATAAAACATTAGTATTAATAATATGCTGAACCCATAAATCGTTGGTGCTAATCAATCCATAATTTAAAAACAGGACAATCATCAGCACATAATTGATTAAAATCATTGCCTGTAGTGATGTATTTTGGTTCTACATGAAAATTTGCCGAATGCGCAATATTTACCAACAATATCAACAAAAAAACAACCCAAATCTCATGATTGCCCTCTTATTTGTTTTTTTGAATTATGTTTTATCTAAAACTAATTTTTAAAAATCTGCCTGTGTGTGATTTTTCATCCTTTGCAACCTCTTCAGGCGTACCAACAGCAACGATTTGACCACCACCATCACCACCTTCATAACCCAAATCAATAATATGGTCAGCGGTTTTTATTACATCTAAATTATGCTCAATGACAACAACGGTGTTGCCTTTATCACGCAAGGCATGCAAGATGTGTAAAAGTTTATCAATATCAGCAAAATGTAGACCAGTTGTTGGCTCATCTAAAATGTACAAGGTTTGACCTGTGTCACGTTTGGATAGTTCCTTGGCAAGTTTTACCCGCTGAGCCTCACCACCTGATAATGTTGTTGCTGATTGACCCAAACGAATATAATCCAATCCCACCTCTGCCAACGCCTCAATACGTCGATGGATAGCAGGAATTGCCTCAAAAAAATACCAGCGCTTCTTCAACCGTCATATCCAAAAACATCTGCAATGGATTTTTCCCTTGTAGTGAACTTCCAATGTTTCACGGTTATAACGTCTGCCATGACAAGCATCACAGGGTACATACATATCGGGCAAAAAGTGCATTTCCACCTTAATCAAAGCCATCGCCCTGACAAGTTTCGCAACGTCCGCCTTTAACGTTAAAACTAAACCTGCCTGCTTTATAACCTCTAGCGCGAGATTCGGGTGTTTGTGTAAATAAATCACGAATTAAGGCAAAAACGCCTGTATAAGTAGCAGGATTACTTCTAGGCGTACGTCCAATCGGCGATTGGTCAATATCCACCATTTTATCTAAGTATTCAAGCCCTACAATCTTGTCATAAGGTTCAGCAGTTAAAGTAGTTGCTCGGTTTAATTGAGCGGCAGCAATTGGCATAAGTGTTTGATTAATTAATGTGCTTTTTCCAGAACCAGACACTCCTGTAATGCAGGTCATCACCCCAATTGGTATGGTTAAATCCACATTTTTTTAAATTATTTCCTCGAGCGCCAAAAAGCTCTAAATACATAGGCTCTTGAACTGTTTTTTTGCCTTTTTGAACAGATTGAGTTTTGGCTTTTTCGATAACTTGGAATGGCAATTTGTTTTTTTACCTGATAGGTATTGTCCCGTTAAGGAATCTGGATTTTTGGCAATTTCATCTGCGCTTCCCTGAGCAATAACTCGCCCTCCATGCACGCCTGCTCCCACGCCAATATCAATAATGCAGTCAGCTTGACGAATGGCATCTTCGTCGTGCTCCACCACAATCACTGTATTACCTAAATCGCGCAAATGAGTTAAAAGTGCTTAATAATCGGTCATTATCACGCTGATGCAGCCCAATTGAAGGCTCATCAAGCACATACATTACCCCCATCAAGCCTGCCCCAATTTGACTTGCTAAACGAATTCTTTGAGCTTCGCCACCCGACAAAGTTTCTGCACTTCTTGCTAAAGTTAAATAATCCAAACCCACCTTGGTTAAAAAAACCTCAATCTTTCGCGAATCTCTTTAAAAATTTTTATCAGCAACTTCGCCTTTATGTCCATCCAACTTTAGATGTTGGTAATAGTTCCACGCCTGTCCAATGGGTAGATGAATGATATCACCAATTACTCGCCCATCAACCTGTACATGGCGAGCAATATCATTTAAACGCACGCCATTGCAAGCACTGCAGGTGGTATCTGATAAATATTTTGACAATTCATCACGCACCAAATTACTGGTTGTAGTGGCATATCGACGCTCTGAGATAAGGCAAAACACCTTCAAAAAGGCACCGTTTTGGTAGATTTGCGTCCAGTCTCAAACACAAAAATCAAAATTAATTTTTTTCTTTACCCGAACCGTATAAAATGATATTTTTGCTGTTTTTTTAGATAAGTCCTTCCATGGGTTATCCATATCAATGTCAAAATGCTGACAAACCGTTGTTAAAATTCCAAAAATAATACGCATGCACTTTATCCCAGCCATGGATTGCCCCCTGGTTTAAAGATTTTTTCAGGATAAGTTACAATACGCTCAGTTGCAAAAATATTGTCGTTTTTCCCAAACCATCACAAACAGGACATGCACCCGCAGGATTATTAAAAACTAAACAAACGTGGCTCTAGTTCACTTACTGCTCGTTCGCAGACAGGACAGGAGTGTTTGGCGGATAAAATTTGACTGCGTTCATCATCCATAAAATACAAAAATCGCCAAATCTGAACCCAGTCTTAATGCCACTTCCAAGCTTTCAGCAATGCGGTTACCCAAATCATTACGCACCTTAAATCGGTCTACCACCACTTCAAGAGTGTGTTTTTGATTTTTTTATTGAGTGTTGGCAATTCATCAGTATCATAAATCACCCCATCAATGCGCAGTTTACTAAACCCTTGAGCGGTTAGCTGTTCCATCAGCGCAAGGTGCTCCCCCTTTCGTTCACGCACCACAGGAGCAAGAATCATCAATTTGGTTTCTTCAGGCAGCGCCAAAAATATCATCAACCATTTTGAGTAATGGTTTGAGCGATCATCGGTTGGTGATGTTCTGGGCAATAAGGCACACCAACTCGCGCAAACAATAAACGCAAATAATCATAGATTTCAGTGATTGTACCAACCGTAGAGCGGGGATTGTGATTGGTTGATTTTTGTTCAATTGCAATGGCTGGTGACAACCCTTCAATGCTATCCACTTCGGGTTTTTGCATTTTGACTTAAAATTGACGAGCATAAGCTGACAAACTTTCCACATAACGGCGCTGACCCTCAGCATATAAAGTGTCAAACGCTAAAGATGACTTGCCTGAGCCTGACAAACCAGTAATTACCACCAGTTTATCACGTGGAATGTCTACATAAATATCTTTTAGGTTGTGTGTTCTTGCCCCTTTAATGGAAATGAATTGCTGCGTCATGAATTGCCCCAAATAACAATAGTCTAATTTGACAATTATGGGGATAAAAAGTCAATTTCAAACAGATAAACAGATGATTTTATAGAACGATTTGATAAATTTTTCTATAAAATCAATAAATTCATAACAGTATCATCAGCAACAAACACTATTTGCAGCAAAGGTTATCAGTAATAATGTGAAAACCCAAACATCATTTTTTTGCCAATCTTGACCATTTTGAGATTCATGGTGGGCAGATAAATGTAAAAGCATTTTCTGATGATAAACTATAAGTTACTTGAGCATTTGCCACCGTTTGTTTATCACCAGTCTGCCAAAAATGGTGTACTCACATCCATCGATGCTTGCCAATGGTCGGAAAAATGTGCCAAACAATGAATCTTTGGCACAATACCAGCACGCCCACCTTTTTCGATAGCTTTGACAGCCTGCATTTCTGCACGAACATACGCCCCACAAACCAATTGTTCGCCAAAAATTTTTTTGCATAACCAATTTGTCCTGCGGTAATGGTGGCAATATGAGTGTTTTTAGTACTAAATTGCCCTTTATCCATAGCTACTTGCTGAAAAACCAAAATCCCAACCCCAAGAATAGGGTTTTTTTATAACTGGTAATAGGATTGATTGCATGAACGGATAAGACATCCAAGTAATCAAATTTGAGTTTATTATCATATATGCCAATTGCGCCATCCAAAAAGTCAATTGACCCATTCCATAGCCCATTTGCGGGTCACTAAAGTGATGATATGCCACGCGATGATGCAAAAACGCCTTTTTATTTTTGAATCTCACCCAACCAAACCCCCAAAGTTTATCGCCATGCCCTTGTGTTGGATCATATTTTTGGACGAATTGGTTCGGGTTTTTGTTTATCAACGATTATCTGACTGCGTAGTAGTAGCAGTTCACGTAAGCGATTTTTGAGAAAAATCCGCCTTTACCTTTTTACTGCCATGCTGAAAATACAAATCATCATACGCCAACTCAAGTAATTTAGCTTGATTTTTCAATAGATTGACCTTGCAAAACTTGTTGGGGATTTACCTCTGGCAATGTCATTTTATGAGCCATTTTAGCAAAAAGGTTTGCCATAAGTTTTTTTCTTGAGTTTGTATTTGAGTTTCTAAAGCGGGACGATATTTGGTTTGTTTAATCAGTCCCTGCCTTTTTGACTGCTTTTGACAGTTTCAATTGGCACCGCCGTTAAACCAAATTTACTTTTGCAAATTCAGTTCAGGACGCACCAAATCCATCAAACCTAAAAATAGCATATGAGCAATTTTTATCCATAAAATAATAAGGAAAATTGACATTTTGCATCTCCCAGATATGCCCTACTAAAAAAAGCCACCTCATCTGGGGGTTAAATCCAGCTCATACTCCCACATATCACGACTTTCCAAATCGCCATATTCTTTAGTTTTATGAAAAATAACGCATCAAAGAATAACTACTCGGGATATTTGCCTGTTAAACCCTTATACGCATAAACCATGCCATTTTCATTATTAGGAGTAGTAGCGGCATAATTGAGCGCATAAGCAAATAAATCTAAATTTTTTTCCTTCAGTTTTGACAGGGTCAATCCGAAGCAATGTATGTCCAAACATAGAACCTGGACTACCCATATAATCAGTGGCAAAAAAATCAATGTCATGCTGTTAGGGTTGATTTTTTTGATACCAGTCATTAAAGGCTGTGCAATTCACTTTTTGCAAGTTGATTTTTATCAATCTGAAGTGTCTTGGTTAGCTAAGCAGTTCTAGCTGGAAATCGGCACTGGGGCGAATTTTTCGGTGTTATCGGTAAACATTTTTTTCAAGCGTAATGTCCAATTCTGCTTGCAAATTATTTTTACCATCTTTGGACAAAAAGAAGTTTGTATATTTAACATCACTGATTTGCTGCTTATTGGCATAAAAAGCCGTTGCCAAACTTTATGTGTGCTTAGGTGCTGATTTTTTGCTTTTTGCTGAAACTGCTTAATCATTAAATCCAAATCATTGACATGATTGTGTGACGAAGTTATCCAATCACCGCCATGGTCATTGCTAACCCCGTTCACAACCCTCATCAAAAGGTGTAGGTTCATTAGCAAATACTGATGAAAAAGCCGTTAGAAAACATGTCAATGTTATTACGGTAAATGTTTGCTGCATATACTTTTTACTCAATCACCTAAAACTCATATAAAAACCTTATGAGAAAAAGCCCCATAAGGTTTTTGATAAAAAGCAAATCAAACGTAAGCTTTTAAAGTTGCATCAGCAGCCAAAAACATTTTTGTAGATTAGCAACGACATCAGCAGTAGCGCTACCTGCACTGTAAATAGTGCCAAAGTTTGCTTTAGCAACACTATAAAAAAATGAGCTTGGTCAGCTTCTTTAATGTTTAATAATTCAGCAAGAACGTTTAGATTTTCGCCTTGACCAACAGCCATATCGCGCGCCAAAGCTTCAGAATTACCATCAACAAACTCAACTACTTGAGCCTTGATAGTGCCTTGACCATTACAGCCCAAAGTACCAAACGTAATACCAAATAATTGGTTTGCAGTACTACCATTGGTGGTTGCTGCTAAAATTTTTGGAAACTTTACCTTCTTTGCCTGCCCAAATTTGAGTACCAGCACCACAACCAATGTCATTGTCAGCAAAATGCAGCGGTGGAAGATAAAGCAACTGCGGCAACTAATAAGATTTTCTTCAACATAACACAATCCCTAAATTCAAAGGAAACATCATAAACAATGGCTTTATCGTAATACAAAACCATAACAAAAAAGCAAGGTGTTAATACAAAACATTAACAATTTAATGGGTTTGCTTCTTTTAATTTATACCTTTTGGCAATTATTTTACTAGTTTATGCTTTTCTTATGTTAGAATAAAAAGATTTATTGAATTTATCCGTTTTATGTCAATCATTGATACAAGAACTATTTGGGTAATAGATGCGCAAAGTATCTTTTGTCAAAAATGGTGTGCCTTTTTGCGATTCCCTTAAATAAATTGACCAATTTACAAAATTTCAACTTAGATGATGTTATACACCTAACAGATGGCAATTTTGCACTGGATAAACAAAAATATACCAAACTCCGATATCAATCTACCCCAAGGTGAATTCATTGCTTATCGGCATTTGGTTGGTAGACTCAATAACACACTAGCTGGTTTATTTTTCCCAAGCAATTCAGTTGATTTATTTTTCATAAAAACCCATCAGTTTTTGTGGGGTATGTGGTCATAAAACAATCAAAAACACTTTTAGAGAATAATCACATTTACACACATCGTATTTGCACGCATTGTCAACATCACATTTATCCAAAAATCCAACCTTGCGTTATTGTTGCTATTACTCGCCTGCACCCAACTACTCAAAAACCACAGATTTTTACTAGCAAAACATCATCGCCATACTGATATTTACACACTGATTGCAGGGTTTGTGGAAATTGGTGAAACACTTGAAAGGGCTACTGCTCGTGAGGTTTATGAAGAAGTTGGTTTTACAGATTGATACACCAATGTATTTTAACAGCCAAGCTTGGCCCCTACCCCACAAATTTAATGGTTGGGTTTATTGCCAAATATCGGTCAGGCAAAATTATATTACAACAAGATGAGTTAAACGATGCACGATTTTTTTGACGTGGACAAGCTGCCAAACCTGCCCCCTTGCGGTACTCTTGCCAGAAAAAAATCATTGATGCTGTTTGCCACTAAGTTTGTGCTAAATTAGCCACCGCCCACAGCTTGAACCACTTCAATTATCATGCCCGAGGTCAGTTCTGTATCTGCAAGTTTGGCTTTTTGGAACTAAATACCCATCTATTTCAACTGCAAAACGCCCAGTAGTTAAGCCAAGTTCCGTTAATAACTCTAATATATTAGACTTATCGCTTTGATGTTCTTGACCATTTAAACAAATTTGTTTCATAAACTACCTCTTAATCTAAAATCATACTGTCAATGGTCATAGCCTCTTTGATTTTATCCATAGCATTTTTTTCAATTTGTCTTACACGTTCTGCTGAAATATTATACACTGCTGCCAGTTCATGCAGAGTTGATTTTTTTGATCAGCAAGCCATCTTTGAGTAATAATATCGCGCGAACGGTCATCCAAAGTATCCATGGCTTCTTTTTAGGGCAGTGGTAGTATTTTTCTTCCCAATCTGCATCCTCGACGACATCAGCAGGGTCAATCGCATCTTCCAAGAAAAGTTGAGGAGCATAGCGCCCATCATCTTCATCACTGTCTTGCATTTCAAAAAGAAGCATCGTAACTAGTTAAACGCGACTCCATTTCTAGCACTTGTTTAACAGTAACATTCAAATCTTTGGCGATTGCTTGAGCTTCATCCAATGTTAGCTGATTGTTGGTTTTTTTAAGCTTCTTAGATTAAAAAAATAATTTACGGTGAGCTTTTGTTGTAGCAACCTTTACAATTGCCATATTTTTAATCACAAATTCATGAATTTCTGCTTTAATCCAATGTACTGCAAAAGACACCAATCTTACACCTTTATTTGGATCAAAACGCTTTACCGCTTTCATCAGACCCAAATTGCCTTCTTGGATTAAATCCGCCTGAGAAAGTCCATACCCTGAATAACTGCGCGCAATATGAATGACAAAACGCAAAATGGCTCATCACCAACATTCTAGCGGCTTCCACATCATGATGATTGTAATAACGCTGTGCTAATTCTTTTTCTTCTTCGGGGGTTAAAATGGGAATTTGGTGCACAGTATTGATATATGCGCCTAAATTTGCAGGAGCTGCCAAATGGGTTGGCATGGCAGGAACCAAATCCTTAGTGGCGACATGATGTATGTCGCCATCAATAATGCAGGAATTCGATTGGCGGGGGTTTTGATGATAGGAAATCATCTTCATCGCCTATTTTGTAAAGTTCATCATCAATCAATTCCAGCTCATCATCAGCCTCTTCATACTCAAAATCATCATCGAAGTCATCATTTTTCATCATAATTGTCGTAAGTTTTTTATCATCTTTTATCGCTACGTCCATCAAATAAATATTGTTATTGTACGACCAAACGATTTGAAAAACTAGGCAGAATTACATTTTTTTGGCAAGCTGTAACAAAAGAATTAAGAATCTTTTAATCAGCTTTAGTGATGATAAAATGATAAACAGCATTGTCAAGTAGGTAAGACTGCCAAGTTGTAACTTTCAGTTGATTTTTTTGACAAAAAGCACAAATATCGGTTTGAGAGTTTTTATCACTTGCTAGCAAATACAAACTATCACCAAGTGCTACTTGACGTAAACTTACTTTAGCTTTTTAATAAAGGCATTGGGCATGCTAGACCACGTGCATCAAAAACACTAACTGTTAAACCATTTTTTTCAATTCGGGGTTCTGTTCAAGATATGCTGTCAAATCAGCTGCAATTTCTGATGTTAGATTATCGGGCAAACTATCAAGCAAATGATTACAATTCATAAATAATTATCATAAAAATAATCGTTATTATAATATGACATGGTATTTTTAGCCAATCCACAAAATCAAAAACCGATACGCTGTATCGGTTTTTTTAGTTTAAATTCTGATTTTATCTTTGCGCGTTTAAAGCAATTAACTCAAGATAAACGTCATTCACCATAAATTTTTCATGCCTGAAACAAAATCGCAGTGTTTTTGACGAGCCGCCAGCACCATTGCATCGTGTTCACCGTAAAGTCTAGCTAGGGTGTTTTTCTTAGCTTGACGCTGACCACTACCAATGCCTGTACCTAGGCTAATGGTTGGGTACAATCCGCCACGCCCGCCAGCAATGCCAATACCCACACCTGTTCCCAAAGAAATGTTTTTGTTTTTTTCAGTTTCATTAGCCAATTTACTAATGCGAGTAATTTCGCTTTTTAAGGTGGCACAATCTTGGGCTTGATAATTGTTTGGGTTGATATATTGTGGAGTGATGTTGCCTTTGGTGGCTGCACACCCTGCTAATGTCAAAAATCGTGCCTAATAAAAAGTAAATTTTTTTCATAAATCTCTTTAGTTTAGTAAGCAATCAGCCTTTATTTTTGTCCTGCACAATTGGGACTTTGAGGGGCGATTTGTTGACTTTTGCCATTCATCTGGCGAATAAGCATGGATTGCCAAGGCGTGTACATTGCCACCATTAACCATTAATAAATCATTAATTTGTTGATATACCGCTTGATGGCGCATTACGGGACGTTTGCCTGCAAATTCACTGCTGACAATCACCAATTTAAAATGACTCTCTTTACCATCATAATAGCCTGCATGCATATGACTTTTCATTTTCTAGTGTCAAATGTACAGGATTTAATGATTGTAAGGCCTGCTTTAGGGCTTTTGTTACTTGCATGATAATTCCTACTTTTTTTATTTGATGCATTATAAAGAGGCATGACTGCTGGCAACAAATCCTGAATTTGTTTGATTCGGTTACTGCTGGATGGGTGAGTGCTTAAAAATTGTGGACCACTCGAACCCGATTTAGCTTGCATTTTTGCCATAAACTCACGGCTGCATTAGGATTATAGCCAGCACGAGCCATCAGCTCAAGTCCAATTTTATCCGCTTCAGATTCTTGAGTGCGTGAATGTGGCAAACTTAACCCAACATCTCCTGCTAATTGTGCCACCTGAGCTTGACCCGCTGACAATCCAAATGCTGCCGAAGCAATACTAATCACACCACCGGTTGCCATACTGCGACTGAGTTTTTCGCGACTGTGTTCACGAAGTGCGTGCGCCATTTCATGGCCCATAATTGCAGCAATTTCAGCATCAGTTAGTTTTAAGTTGTCAATAATGCCACTATAAAAAAACAATCTTACCACCAGGCATCACATAAGCGTTCATGGTTTCGGCTTGAATGATATGAACTTCCCATTGCCATTTGGTAGCATCGGTTCGATAAACGCTGGTTTGTGGAATCAAATGATTGGCAATTCGTTTTAGACGAGCAAGCTGACTAGCATTGACATCCAAAACGCCTTTTTGGCGAGCTTGGGATAAAGTTTGCTGATAAGATTTACTCGCAAGATTCATCACTTCATCGCTAGAAACCAATAAAAGCTGTTTGCGATTTGCACCCACTGCACCTGCTCCAGTAGTACTGCTACACCCTGCCATTGGTAAAACCAAACTAGCAGCAACCAAAGAAGCTAAAGCGGTTTTTTTAAATCGCCAAACTTTTTGTAACATACGCATCAAATCTTCCTTTTGCCAAAAAGCCATAAAAATGTTAAAATAAACATCAGGTGAAGTATAACCTAAGCAAAAATAAATAGCAAGCGCTTACTACAAATTTTTCTACAAAAATCAGAAAGTTGTCAATGATGAATCCAGATATAAATGACATTCCACCGCCACCTGAAGCACCTAAAGATTATGAATGTTGCCAAAATGGCTGTGATGAGTTGTGTGTTTTTGAAATTTATCGTCAGCAAAAAGATGGACTATGATGCTAAATATGCCCATCTTTGCAATCAAACCACCAATCCAAAATGAATACAGATTGACCTATTGAATGATTTTTACCCGCTTTATCAATCTGAAAGTCTTTACCATCAAGCCAAACATCAGCCTTACCGCCAGAAAAAAACTGGTCGCCACATCGTATTTGGTTTTGATGATTTCTTTTGCCAGTGATATCAATATAACCACATTTTTGTTTAAGACAAACAACTGCCAAACCTTCTGAGAATAACCCCACATCATCATAAATGATTTTTGGTTAAAGGTTTGCCTGATATATCAATATAGCCAACTTTGCCATTTTTGTACCACTACGTAAGCATCTTCGCCAGCGTATAACATATCATCATAAGCTAATGCCGTGATTGATTTGCCTGTTTTGTCAATCAATCCATACTTTTCAGCTTTTTGCAACAACTGCCACGCCATTTTCAAAAATTTAAGGCAAAATCGTAAATTAATGGGATGACTACCTGTCCTTTTGTATTGATAAAACCATATTTATCGCCCTTGCCAACCATAGCAAGCCCATCTACAAACGGCAAAGCTTCATCATAATTAAAAGCGATAACTTCTTTTCCAGTTTTATCAATAAAACCTGCCTTGCCATCTCGATAAGCGGTAAATAGGTTTTCACTGATTAAAGCATAAACAAAATCATATTTTGGCGCAATAACCATCTTATCATTTGGATTGATAAATCCCCATTTACTTTCTTTTGTCTAGTTTAACCTGAGCTAGCCCCATTTCATCAGTAAAGTTCCACGCATCAGTGTATTTAAATGGAATGACGATTTTGCCCGTTTTATCCATAAAACCGTATTTATCATCCATATTTTTTTAACTACTGTCAAGCCCTGATAAAATTCACCCAAAAATATAATTGTATTTTTGGCTCGGCAAAGCTCATTTACCCTGCTTTGACATAAGACCTGCTTTATCGCCAATGGTAACCACAACGCTATCATCAGCATTTTTTAGTGCAATCAATGTCTGTAATTTTTATCCAATAAATGATAAGCATTTTTTTGGTAAACATTCTCCATCAATAAATTCTTCAATTTTATCGTTGGCATGACTGACTGTTGTTAGCATTACTGATAATGTCAAAATGCCCAATGTTAATTTCATAAATAACTCCTTATTACCTATGTCATTATTATAGCAGAGTTTTTTATTTTATCATCTTTCGCCCATACCTTCAGACAACGTTTTGGTAATTGGCTTGGTTAGATAAGATAAAACGGTGCGTTCCATAGCTTTAATATCCACACTTGCGGTCATACCTGGCTTGATAATAATATCTTTAGCGCGATGTTGGTATTTTGCACCATCAATGCGAATTTGCACCCGATAATAGGGCTGTTCGCCTTGTGGGGTTTTTTCCATTAAAGTATCTGGACTGATATAAATTACTTCGCCCGCCATTGCCCCTCAAAAATAGAAAAAGTCATAAGCATCTAACTTTACACTCGCCTGCTGACCTTCTTTAACATACGCGATATCCATTGGCTTAACCTTTGCCTCAACAATCAAATCACTGCTGGTTGGTAAAAGCTGCATGATGGTGTCGCCTGCACGTACCACCCCACCAATGGTTGTTACAGCGATGTTATTTTACTTTACCGTCTGTTGGGGCAAATAGACGTTTTTTCTTCCAATACCTAGGGTGCGGTCTCTAAGCTGTTCTTGCTCGGCTTGCAATTCTTCTTGGGCGCGCGTCAATTCTGTTTGCGCATCTTCAAAATATTTGTTGCGTTTATTGGTAATTTGAGCTTCAATATCCGCTACTTGCCGTCTTAGACGAATGACGTCTGCTTGACTGACATCACCATGTTTTAATAGTGGCTCATTCATTGCCAGTTCTTGTTTGGCAAGTTTAAGCATATTTTGCAAAAGATGACACATCTTGCTCAATCGCTTGACGGCGACGATTATAAAGCTGGGTTTGGTTTGCCACATATTCAGGAAATTTTTGAACATCTGCTGGAAACACCAATTGTTTGTCAAAAATCTCTGCTTCCAATCGGGAAACTTTTGGCTTTGCAAAGCAGCTACTTTTGTTGCTGAATTTCCTAAAAGCAGCTTTGGCGCGTTCTTCTTCTAATACGGCAAGCAAATCGCCTTTTTGACATCATCACCCTCTTTAACCAAAAAGTTCTGACAATACACCTTCGTCTACTGCTTGAATCTCTTGAGTTCTAGCAGATGCAATCACCGTTGCTGAAGCTCGGGTAACTTGGTCAATTTTGGCAAAGGATGCCCACGTTACCAAAATAATAATCATCACCAATGTTGTCCAAATAATGATGCTAAATTTTTCCAACACTGGGTTTTGTGGGGCGATAATTATATTCTTTCATATCGTTTACACTTATTTTTTTATTTAGGCGGATGAATCGTTAAATTGGCTTGTTTTTGCCCTGCTAATTTGGCTGCTTTGGCGTCTTGTTCATTTTTCATCAATTGCGCCAAAACTTGCTCTTTGGGTCCATCCATAACAACCACACCATCACGCATAATAATCACCCGATTAACCAACGCCAAAAGCTCCAGTTTATGAGTGGAAACCACCAAAGTTTTGCTTGCGTCTTTAAATTCTTCAGCAATTACCCGTAGACACTGCTGGGCTTGTTGGTTATCCATGGACGCCGTTGGCTCATCAAGTAGCCACACCGACGGGTCAGTTAATACCAATCGTGAAAATGCTACTAATTGTTTTTTTGACCGCCCGATAACCCTTTACCACCTTCACTGATTGGCAAATCTAAACCACTTGAATGATTAGAAACCAAACGAATCAGCCCTGTACGATGCAATACTCTATTTAAAAATATCATCACTAGGAGTTGGCATGCCAATTAATAAATTCTCGCGTAATGTTCCTTGAAATAGGCGATGATCCTGTTGTAAATAGCCAATTTGATGGTTTAAAGATTCTCGGCTGATATGATTGATATCCAAACTATCCAGTAAGATATTGCCTGATGTTGGTGTGTAAAGCCCTGATAATAACTTTAATAAGGTGGATTTTCCCGAACCAATTGGACCCAAAATTGCCACGCGCTCGCCTGCATTAATCACCAAATTAAGGGATTTGCAGTGCCAAGCGGTCATTATCACCGTATTTAAATTCAAGGCGACTGCACTGATAATTACCATAAATTCGACTAGGTGATAATGGATGGCTAACATTATCGTTGTCTTGAGCCAAACTAAACAGTCGCTCAATGTTCATTTGAGCGGCTTTTGAGTGCGAATGTTGCACCAAAAGATTGGGCAGGTTCATAATTGGCGCTAAAATTCGCCCGCCCAAAATTGTACAAGCAATCAAACCCCCGGTCGTCATTTGCTGGCTCATTACGATAAATGCTCCAACAATCACAATGCCGATATAGCTGACTTGTTGCAGCATTTGCACGCTGTAATTTAAATTGTCATTTACATGGCGCATTTTTAAATCGTTTTTGGTTGTGGTATCCATGACACTAAGCCATCGGGATAAAAACTTCCAGTTGCCAGAACCTGCCTTGATGGTTTCCATACCTTCCACCGTTTCCACCAAAATTCCTGTTTTTAAATACGATGCAGACGCACCTTCTTTGGCAATCTCATCCATTTTTTTACGGCTATTGATACCCAGCAAAATACCAATAATCGCTGCCACAATTGGCACAGCCGCGACCCAAGGTGAGCCAATTGTTGCAATAATCAAAAATAAACAGCAAGCTCATTGGCACATCGACCAAGGTAAACAGACTGCTTGCGGTAAAAAAACTACGAACTTGTTCATAACCACGCAGCTGAGCAACCAGACTACCCACAGAATTGGGCATTTGGTCAATACGCACTTTAAGTAGTCTTTCAAAAATCTTTCGTGAAAGCCCTTGGTCAATACCAACCACCAATTTATCCATGACTTTTGAACGAGCAAACTTCATACCCGCCTCAAATAAAATAATCAGTGCTACGCCCGATGATAAAATAATGAGTGTGTATTTACTGCTGGTAGGAATCACCCTATCATATACCTGCATGGAAAATAGCGAAATTGCTGAGAGCTAGCATATTGATAATAAAAAGACGCAATAATTGCCTCAGCAACCACCCAGCGATATTCTTTTTAGGTTTTGACGTAAAAAGTTGCGCAAAGGTAATGTTTCTTTGGGCAATGTGTTCTTCAGTTAAAACAATCTTAGCAACAAAATCCAAGTCTGAAGAACGACAAGAAAATCGATCGTGTTCTTGCTGAAATACCCAAAAGACCCGATTGTACTTGTTGTACAATCCGCCCTGAAACCTAAATCCCGATGATGCACCAAAAAGTGGCATATACGCTGCATCGGGTTCACTAAGCACAAACGGCAAATCTGGAATACCTAGTACTTGTAGTAGCACCAATAATTGCCCTTCAGGGTCATCAACACCAACCACACTTTGGATTGCTGAATGCAGACGGTTGGAATCTACAGGTACGCCTTGTTCTTTTAATAAGGTTGCAGTCGCAAAGCCCAATTCCTGCAAACTGCGCTGAACTGCAACACTGTTTTTGGGAGTTTGATGACATGAATGTTCCTTTATTATAAATATTTTTTTATCAAAAAAATGATGATAAATAATTACGCTGTATAATTATGATAAATAACCAAAAATAGACGGATATACTAATTTTTCACCCAATTAATAATTCATTTAGTAGTTTACTGCTTTTTTTATCTTAAAAATCATTGAGTTATTGATTTATCTTGAGAGTCTTTGACAGCCTGTTCTTCAGATTTATCAGTAGTGCCACTTTCTTCTGTCATTGCGATACCCTCACCCTCTTCAATTTCGCTATCATCTTCGGTTGGGTCACCCACAAAAGCTGTTTCATCAATTGTCCATTCAGGTAACGCTTCACTGCTCATCGGTTCAGCAGGTTTGCGGCGCTTTTTTTAATTTTTATTTTTTTGAATATCCACCCAATTATTAAACTCACGATATGGACGAAATTCGGTTGTTGGCTCTGTAATGGATTGATGACCTCGCTGCCAAGACATTGCTCCAAAATCCACTTGTAATTTATAAAAACTAGCTACCATTTGTGCTTGCACTTCTAACAGCTGTCTTTGATAGTCGGATAACTCACGCACAGCATTTAATACCTCAAGCCATGTTTTTTCGCCCTGCAATAAATTGTCGGCCATAAGAATCCACAACAATTTGAGCTCCTTCAATTGCTGATACCAAAGAACGTTCTTTATCTTTAGCAGAAAGAAAAGCTTGATATTGAGTTTGCAAACTTTCCATGACATTACGTCTGGCAGCTTCTTGACTTTGCATAAGACTTTGGGCTCGCGCTTGCGATGCTCGCGCCAGTGCCATATTGGAAAATCCCGCACCGGGGTCATAACTCATGCCAACACTAAAATCGCCTTTATCACTGCCTTTTTTTCCAGTTTAAACGTGTGCTGATATTGCGCATAAACTGTTGGGTAACGACTGGCATTTTGTGATTTCACTTCTTGTTTGGCAGATTCAACTTGATAAAACTGACGAACCACACTTGGGTGACTTGCTCCTGAATTTTTAAAAACCAACGCCTCAAAACTGGCTGATTGTGTTTTGGCGTAATCAGTGAGTTTTTTTAAAGTAATGTCGTATTTTTTTGTACCAAGATTATCGCCAACAAGCTGAGCAAGTCTTGCCCCAGCGACACGCTCTTGTTCAAGCGCCCCCTGATAAGAATTATAGTCTTGCAAAAATTCGGTTTTTGATTAAATCCAATTCAATTTTTTGCTGACACACCTTGCTCAACACGCCGACCCATCATTGCTTCAAATTCACGCAAACGTTCTAAGTTTGCCGTATAAAAGCTCTTGCAATGCAATGGCATAAATGTAACTTTGCCAAACGTCTATGGTGTTTTTTTAGCAACTGTATTTTGCTGGTCATAAATATAAGCAGTCGCTGCTTTTTTTCATCATAGATGCTGCGGTTAATATTGGCGGTCAATTTACCGCCTGTCCACAATGGTTGCCTGATGGTAATGGTACTAATCGCCCCATCATCAATATCATAACCTGCATTAATACTTGGCGTTGCCCATAGGCTTAATTTAGCAGCGTGTACTCCTTCTTGGGCTGCCAATTCATCAGCTCGAGCAGCATTGACCAATGGGTGTGTATCGGTTGCCTTTAAAAATCAATTCATCAATATTTAAAGGATTTACGTCGGCATAAACGGGCATTATCATTGCGACAATCAAACCCAGCCAAAGTTTAGAATATTTCATAAAAAAATGCCATATTACTAAGCAAACTTTGCTTTATCAATTTTTTTGATAATGCTAAGAGATATTTGTATATAATTTGGTATGTAATTTGTTTATACACCACAAGTTTGTGTTATTTATTTGTATCATGGTACGGATATTATGGTGATTTGCATCAAATTTATCTGATTCATCATAGCAAAATTTTCGATTAAATTACTGCAACGCTCATGCCATCTATTGGCGTTTTTGGTCGTATTTTTACCAAACTATACAAAAATTGACATCTATTTACATAAAATGGATAATTTTTGTACTTATCTGATTTTATTCATATTTACAGCATAAAAAGCACTCCAAAGAGTGCTTTTTTGTTTTGATTATCTAGATAACAGTCTTAGATAACGTTAATGCCTTGTTCAATATACAATGTTTGGTCTTCTGCTGTCCAAGCATCATACACCACGCCATCAACTTCCTTAGCAGCACCTTTGGTCCAAGTTGCTCCGTTTTGGTCGGTTAAGCTTGCACCTTTAGCACCCAAATCAACAGTGTCGTTAGCATCGCCTTTGACATAGATGGTAGATTGACCATTTTGCTTGTCAATTGCAGCTTTTACGTCAGCGACAGTGCCACTAAACAAGGTATTGCCAGCAACAGCATCACCTAAATCAATGGTTTCAAAGCTAAACACGTCAGATAATGACAAGCTATTGCCTGTGCCTGATACCATCAAGGTGTCATGGCCTGCCCCACCACTAATGCTGTGTGTGTTACCACCGCCAATGGTTTGATTGCTACCTGTAAAGTTCAACACATCATCACCAGTGCCTAAATTAACAGTTTGACCATTACCAATGTTATCAAAGTTAATTGTTTGAGATGCACCAGATGAGCCTTCCATTACAAAGAAGTCATTACCAATACCATGGTTGCCTGCAACGTCAATCACATCAGCTTGGACGTTGAGCGTACCTTCTTTTGGCAAGTCAACTTCAAAGGTAATTACTTTACCAGGAGTAACGCCATTTTTCGCCAACAGTATAGCGAGCAATCCCATCACCTGCCGCACCTGTTGAGTGGTTACTACCACAATAACATCACCAGCTACTGCATCTTTTGGCACTTCAATTTCAACTTTGGATTTGGTTGCAGTGCCTTTTTCTTTGGCAGTTAAGATACCATCATTGTCAGCATCAAGCAGCAATTTCACCACAGGTGCAGTTGGAGCAATTGTATCAATAGTAAACTTACGTTCACTTTCTGCCAAGACAGTTGGTTTGATGTAATCTGCCGCTTGGTTACCCGCTAAGTCCACAATACGCGCTCTAATGTTGTGCACACCTTGAGCAAAGGCGTTCGCTTGGTTATCTAAAGCATCATAAGTCCAAATTGTACCTGCTACTTTTTGTAACCGTTACCCATTCGCCATTATTGATGCTTACTTGTACACGCTCATCAGGTAGTAACAGACGATGTACGTTACCATAGAAAATCAGAGTACTATCACTGGTTACAAAGTCATTATTATTAGCAAAACGCCCTGTATCTGTAGTGATGCGCGTAATATCGATTCTGTTTGCTTGAGCAGTTAAGTCAATCACCACATCTTGCTTAGCGATTGCGGTTTCTGAACTATTGCCTGCACGATCGGTAATGCGAGCAATCACATGGTGGGTACCTTCAGTCATTGTTGTGCCAGTGTAATCCAGTTTCCATGTTGTGCCTGTTGTGACTGCATCCATGTAGGTTAAGCCATTATCGACACTGATTTGAACTTTTTCATCAGCCGCCAAAGCTCTACCCAATTTACCACTAAACTCTAAGGTTTGGTCATTGGTAATAAAGTCTGTACCAACCAATCCTGTATCGTTGTGGATGGATTCAATGGTAATGCTGTTACCCTCGGCAACCTTAGTATCAATAATTGCTGTATCTGTACCCGTTAAGGTTACGCCCGAGGCATTGGTAATGGATGCTGACACTCTGATAGTGCCGCCTTCACCCGGAATAGATACATGAGCAACTTGAGTAGTACCCGCAGCATATTCGCCCTTATCCACAGTATAGGTTGCTAATACTTCGCCTGTGCTATCATCTTTAACAGTCACCACATCGCCAATTTTTGCATCTCTTGGAATGACAATATTTAGGATGGCTTTTCAGTTGACGTGCCACGTTCTGAGCGGTCAATATAACCATCATCATTCAAATCTTTAGTGATAAGAATAATTGGTGCTGAACTTGGTGCAACAGCGTTACTTTCAATCACAATCGCTTGTTTGGTTTCTGGTCCAACGTTTTGAGCCTTGTCAATGATGCGTGCAATTACGTTATGTGTACCTACAGTTAAGGCAGTACCTGTGGCATCAAGTTTTCCAGCTGGTGCCCGTTGTAACTGCTTTGACAAAGGTTTTACCGCCATCTAAGCTAACCTGAACAATTTCATCAGCTGCTAAGTTTTTTTGGTTAAAGTGCCATGGATGACTAACGTATTGTCTGTGGTCTTAAAGTCACCTTTAGTGCCAGTATCGTTTTCAATATAAGCCACTTTAATGCCATTACCCACACCAACACTGGTATCAACCACTGCTTTGTCTGAGGCACCCTGTCAAGCTGCCATAACCATTCGTAATTGTTGCTTTTACATCCAGTGTTTGACCATTGGCTGGAATGTTCACATTATTGATGTATTGATTTGAACCAGCAGTCACGCCGTTTTGACCGACGGTTATTTTGCCAAGTACCTGACCTTGAGCGTCAGTTAAGGTAATCACATCACCATTTTTGGCATCGGATGGAACACGAATCAAGATGCGTTTTTCACCACTATTTACTTCAGTGGTATTTAATAAACCATCATTGTTCTTATCCGCCATAATTGCCACAGTTGGCGCAGTCGCTGGTGCTGTACCTGCATTTTCAATCTCAAGTGTTTGAGTGGTTTCAGAACCAATATTGCGAGCATTATCAATGACACGAGCAACGATGTTATGAGTACCAACCTCAAGAGTTGTCTTGGTTGCATCCAACGTCCAAGTGGTGCCGTTTACGGTGGCTTTTACAAAGCTTTGACCGCCATTTAAACTAACTTCAATGGTTTCATCTGATGCCAATGCCTTGGCGATGGTGCCGGAAATAACCAATGTTTTTATCTGTAGTTTTAAAGTCGCCTTTGGTACCAGTGTCTTCACTAATAGAAGTAACCTTGATGTTATGACCTTGAGTAACCACAGTGTCAATAATTGCTCTATCTACAGCGCCAGTTTTGCTGCCGGCAGCATTGCTAATAGTTGCTTTAACTTCCAACGTTTTTCCATTGGCTGGCAAAGGAATGTCTTTAACAATAGTTGTTTGTCCAGCGGCAACATTGTTTTGACCAACCGTAATGGAACCCAAGGTTTTTTTCCAGAACCATCAGTAATTGTAATCACATCACCATTTTTTTAGCATCAGCTGGTACTCGGATAACAATGTCTGTTTTGCCAGTTTTGGCTTCAATAGCATTGATGTAGCCATCATTGTTGGTATCAGCACGGATAGCAACCACTGGAGCGGTAGCTGGAGCTGTTCCAGCGCGCTCAATCACCACCGCTTGTGTGGCTTCTGGACCAACTTGGCGATGGGTGTCAATGATGCGAGCAACCACGTTGTGCGAACCGATATTTAAGGCAGTTCCGGTGGCATCCAGCGTCCAAGTGGTGCCGTTTACGGTGGCTTTTACAAAGCTTTGACCGCCGTTTAAGCTGACCTCAACCGATTCATCGGCTTCTAGGGCTTTACCCAAGGTACCTGAAATCATCAAGGTGTTGTCGGTGGTTTTTAAAGTCGCCTTTGGTGCCAGTGTCTTCGCTGATGGCGGTAATCTTAATGGTGTTACCAACGCCAGCTGCTAAGTCCATCACCGCGCGGTCAGAACCTTCTTTGGTGCCGGCGGCGTTGGTGATGGTGGCTTTTAACCTGTAACGTTTGACCATGAGCTGGTAGAGCCACTTTATCAATGGTTTGGGTAGAACCTGCAGTTACGCCTTTTTGACCCACGGTAAAGGTTGCTAAGGTGGTAGTACCTGAAGTGACGGTAATCACATCGCCATCTTTGGCGTCCGCAGAGTACCTTCACGGTGACGCTGGTGGTGGCGTCTTTGCCTTTTTCAGCAGCAGAGATATAGCCATTGTTGTCTGCGTCTTTGGTAATCACCACTTCTGGAGCAGATTTTTGGAGCCACTGCCATTTCAACGGTGGCAGTATCGGTGGCTTCTTTGCTGCCAGCAGCATTACTAATTACCGCTTTAATGGTTAGGGCTTTACCATCGGTTGGTAAGGCTACTTTTTTTCCACCGTTTGAGTAGAGCCTGCCGTTACGCCTCTTTTGACCCACGGTAAAGGTTGCTAAGGTAGTGGTGCCTGAGGTGACGGTAATCACATCACCATTTTGAGCATCAGCTGGGATTTTTTTACGGTTACGTTGGTGGTGGTGTCTTTGCCTTTTTTTCAGCCAATGAAATCACACCATTATTATCCGCATCTTTAACAATCACCACTTCTGGGGCAGATTTTGGTGCGGTAATGGCGCGCTCAATCACCACCGCTTGTGTGGCTTCTGGACCAACTTGGCGATGAGTGTCAATGATGCGAGCAACCACGTTGTGCGAACCGATATTTAAGGCAGTTCCGGTGGCATCCAGCGTCCAAGTGGTGCCGTTTACGGTGGCTTTTACAAAGCTTTGACCGCCGTTTAAGCTGACCTCAACCGATTCATCGGCTTCTAGAGCTTTACCTAAGGTACCTGAAATCATCAAGGTGTTGTCAGTGGTTTTAAAGTCGCCTTTGGTGCCAGTGTCTTCGCTGATGGCGGTAATCTTAATGGTGTTACCAACGCCAGCTGCTAAGTCCATCACCGCGCGGTCAGAACCTTCTTTGGTGCCGGCAGCGTTGGTGATGGTGGCTTTAACCTGTAACGTTTGACCATGAGCTGGTAGAGCCACTTTATCAATGGTTTGGGTAGAGCCTGCAGTTACGCCGTTTTGACCCACGGTAAAGGTTGCTAAGGTGGTAGTACCCTGAAGTGACGGTAATCACATCGCCGTCTTTGGCATCGGCAGGCACCTTAACAGTGACACTGGTGGTGGTGTCTTTGCCTTTTTTTCAGCAGCAGAGATATAGCCGTTGTTGTCTGCGTCTTTGGTAATCACCACTTCTGGAGCAGATTTTGGAGCCACTGCCATTTCAACGGTGGCAGTATCGGTGGCTTCTTTGCTGCCAGCAGCATTACTAATTACCGCTTTAATGGTTAGGGCTTTTACCATCGGTTGGTAAGGCTACTTTTTCCACCGTTTGAGTAGAGCCTGCCGTTACGCCGTTTTTGACCCGCAGTAAAGGTTGCTAAGGTGGTAGTACCTGAAGTGACGGTAATCACATCACCATTTTTGAGCATCGGCTGGGATTTTTCACGGTGACGCTGGTGGTGGTGTCTTTGCCTTTTTCAGCCAATGAAATCACACCGTTATTATCCGCATCTTTAACAATCACCACCTCTGGGGCAGATTTTGGTGCGGTAATGGCGCGCTCAATCACCACCGCTTGTGTGGTTTCTGGACCAACTTGGCGATGAGTGTCAATGATGCGAGCAACCACGTTGTGCGAACCGATATTTAAGGCAGTTCCGGTGGCATCCAGCGTCCAAGTGGTGCCGTTTACGGTGGCTTTTACAAAGCTTTGACCGCCGTTTTAGCTGACCTCAACCGATTCATCGGCTTCTAGGGCTTTTACCCAAGGTACCTGAAATCATCAAGGTGTTGTCGGTGGTTTTAAAAGTCGCCTTTGGTGCCAGTGTCTTCGCTGATGGCGGTAATCTTAATGGTGTTACCAACGCCAGCTGCTAAGTCCATCACCGCGCGGTCAGAACCTTCTTTGGTGCCGGCGGCGTTGGTGATGGTGGCTTTTAACCTGTAACGTTTGACCATGAGCTGGTAGAGCCACTTTATCAACGGTTTGGGTAGAACCTGCAGTTACGCCTTTTTGACCCACGGTAAAGGTTGCTAAGGTGGTAGTACCTGAAGTGACGGTAATCACATCGCCATCTTTGGCGTCCGCAGGTACCTTCACGGTGACGCTGGTGGTGGCGTCTTTGCCTTTTTCAGCAGCAGAGATATAGCCATTGTTGTCTGCGTCTTTGGTAATCACCACTTCTGGAGCAGATTTTGGAGCCACTGCCATTTCAACGGTAGCAGTATCGGTGGCTTCTTTGCTGCCAGCAGCATTACTAATCACTGCTTTAATGGTTAGGGCTTTACCATCGGTTGGTAAGGCTACTTTTTCCACAGTTTGAGTAGAGCCTGCCGTTACGCCGTTTTGACCCACGGTAAAGGTTGCTAAGGTAGTGGTGCCTGAGGTGACGGTAATCACATCACCATTTTGAGCATCAGCTGGGATTTTTACGGTTACGTTGGTGGTGGTGTCTTTGCCTTTTTCAGCCAATGAAATCACACCGTTATTATCCGCATCTTTAACAATCACCACCTCTGGGGCAGATTTTGGTGCGGTAATGGCGCGCTCAATCACCACCGCTTGTGTGGTTTCTGGACCAACTTGGCGATGAGTGTCAATGATGCGAGCAACCACGTTGTGTGAACCGATATTTAAGGCAGTTCCGGTGGCGTCAAGCGTCCAAGTGGTACCGTTTACGGTGGCTTTTACAAAGCTTTGACCGCCGTTTAAGCTGACCTCAACTGATTCATCCGCTTCTGGGAGCTTTACCTAAGGTACCTGAAATCATCAAGGTGTTGTCAGTGGTTTTAAAGTCGCCTTTGGTGCCAGTGTCTTCGCTGATGGCGGTAATCTTAATGGTGTTACCAACGCCAGCTGCTAAGTCCATCACCGCGCGGTCAGAACCTTCTTTGGTGCCGGCAGCGTTGGTGATGGTGGCTTTAACCTGTAACGTTTGACCATGAGCTGGTAGAGCCACTTTATCAACGGTTTGGGTAGAGCCTGCAGTTACGCCGTTTTGACCCACAGTAAAGGTTGCTAAGGTAGTGGTGCCTGAGGTGACGGTAATCACATCGCCGTCTTTGGCATCGGCAGGCACCTTAACAGTGACACTGGTGGTGGTGTCTTTGCCTTTTTCAGCAGCAGAGATATAGCCGTTGTTGTCTGCGTCTTTGGTAATCACCACTTCTGGAGCAGATTTTGGAGCCACTGCCATTTCAACGGTAGCAGTATCGGTGGCTTCTTTGCTGCCAGCAGCATTACTAATCACTGCTTTAATGGTTAGGGCTTTACCATCGGTTGGTAAGGCTACTTTTTCCACAGTTTGAGTAGAGCCTGCCGTTACGCCGTTTTGACCCACAGTAAAGGTTGCTAAGGTGGTAGTACCTGAAGTGACGGTAATCACATCACCATTTTGAGCATCGGCTGGGATTTTCACGGTGACGCTGGTGGTGGTGTCTTTGCCTTTTTCAGCCAATGAAATCACACCATTATTATCCGCATCTTTAACAATCACCACTTCTGGGGCAGATTTTTGGTGCGGTAATGGCGCGCTCAATCACCACCGCTTGTGTGGCTTCTGGACCAACTTGGCGATGAGTGTCAATGATGCGAGCAACCACGTTGTGCGAACCGATATTTAAGGCAGTTCCGGTGGCATCCAGCGTCCAAGTGGTGCCGTTTACGGTGGCTTTTACAAAGCTTTGACCGCCGTTTAAGCTGACCTCAACCGATTCATCGGCTTCTAGGGCTTTACCCAAGGTACCTGAAATCATCAAGGTGTTGTCGGTGGTTTTAAAGTCGCCTTTGGTGCCAGTGTCTTCGCTGATGGCGGTAATCTTAATGGTGTTACCAACGCCAGCTGCTAAGTCCATCACCGCGCGGTCAGAACCTTCTTTGGTGCCGGCGGCGTTAGTGATGGTGGCTTTAACCTGTAACGTTTGACCATGAGCTGGTAGAGCCACTTTATCAACGGTTTGGGTAGAACCTGCAGTTACGCCTTTTTGACCCACGGTAAAGGTTGCTAAGGTGGTAGTACCTGAAGTGACGGTAATCACATCGCCATCTTTGGCGTCCGCAGGTACCTTCACGGTGACGCTGGTGGTGGTGTCTTTGCCTTTTTCAGCAGCAGAGATATAGCCGTTGTTGTCTGCGTCTTTGGTAATCACCACTTCTGGAGCAGATTTTGGAGCCACTGCCATTTCAACGGTAGCAGTATCGGTGGCTTCTTTGCTGCCAGCAGCATTACTAATCACTGCTTTAATGGTTAGGGCTTTACCATCGGTTGGTAAGGCTACTTTTTCCACAGTTTGAGTAGAGCCTGCCGTTACGCCGTTTTGACCCACAGTAAAGGTTGCTAAGGTAGTGGTGCCTGAGGTGACGGTAATCACATCACCATTTTTGAGCATCAGCTGGGATTTTTACGGTTACGTTGGTGGTGGTGTCTTTGCCTTTTTTTCAGCCAATGAAATCACACCGTTATTATCCGCATCTTTAACAATCACCACCTCTGGGGCAGATTTTTGGTGCGGTAATGGCGCGCTCAATCACCACCGCTTGTGTGGTTTCTGGACCAACTTGGCGATGAGTGTCAATGATGCGAGCAACCACGTTGTGTGAACCGATATTTAAGGCAGTTCCGGTGGCGTCAAGCGTCCAAGTGGTACCGTTTACGGTGGCTTTTACAAAGCTTTGACCGCCATTTAAGCTGACCTCAACTGATTCATCAGCTTCTAGAGCTTTACCTAGGTACCTGAAATCATCAAGGTGTTGTCAGTGGTTTTTAAAGTCGCCTTTGGTGCCAGTGTCTTCGCTGATGGCGGTAATCTTAATGGTGTTACCAACGCCAGCTGCTAAGTCCATCACCGCGCGGTCAGAACCTTCTTTGGTGCCGGCAGCGTTGGTGATGGTGGCTTTTAACCTGTAACGTTTGACCATGAGCTGGTAGAGCCACTTTATCAATGGTTTTGGGTAGAGCCTGCAGTTACGCCGTTTTTGACCCACGGTAAAGGTTGCTAAGGTGGTAGTACCTGAAGTGACGGTAATCACATCGCCGTCTTTGGCATCGGCAGGCACCTTAACAGTGACACTGGTGGTGGTGTCTTTGCCTTTTTCAGCAGCAGAGATATAGCCGTTGTTGTCTGCGTCTTTGGTAATCACCACTTCTGGAGCAGATTTTTGGAGCCACTGCCATTTCAACGGTAGCAGTATCGGTGGCTTCTTTGCTGCCAGCAGCATTACTAATCACTGCTTTAATGGTTAGGGCTTTACCATCGGTTGGTAAGGCTACTTTTTTCCACAGTTTGAGTAGAGCCTGCCGTTACGCCGTTTTGACCCACGGTAAAGGTTGCTAAGGTAGTGGTGCCTGAGGGTGACGGTAATCACATCACCATTTTTGAGCATCAGCTGGGATTTTTACGGTTACGTTGGTGGTGGTGTCTTTGCCTTTTTCAGCCAATGAAATCACACCGTTATTATCCGCATCTTTAACAATCACCACCTCTGGGGGCAGATTTTTGGTGCGGTAATGGCGCGCTCAATCACCACCGCTTGTGTGGTTTCTGGACCAACTGGCGATGAGTGTCAATGATGCGAGCAACCACGTTGTGTGAACCGATATTTAAGGCAGTTCCGGTGGCGTCAAGCGTCCAAGTGGTACCGTTTACGGTGGCTTTTACAAAGCTTTGACCGCCATTTAAGCTGACCTCAACTGATTCATCAGCTTCTAGAGCTTTTACCTAAGGTACCTGAAATTATCAAGGTGTTGTCAGTGGTTTTAAAGTCGCCTTTGGTGCCAGTGTCTTCGCTGATGGCGGTAATCTTAATGGTGTTACCAACGCCAGCTGCTAAGTCCATCACCGCGCGGTCAGAACCTTCTTTGGTGCCGGCAGCGTTGGTGATGGTGGCTTTAACCTGTAACGTTTGACCATCGAGCTGGTAGAGCCACTTTATCAACGGTTTTGGGTAGAGCCTGCAGTTACGCCGTTTTGACCCACAGTAAAGGTTGCTAAGGTAGTGGTGCCTGAGGTGACGGTAATCACATCGCCGTCTTTTGGCATCGGCAGGCACCTTAACAGTGACACTGGTGGTGGTGTCTTTGCCTTTTTCAGCAGCAGAGATATAGCCGTTGTTGTCTGCGTCTTTGGTAATCACCACTTCTGGAGCAGACGCTGGCGCATTGAGCGCGTAGCTGGTTTCTTTAGGTTGTGATGGGTTACCAGCAGCGTCGGTTGCCACTGCGGTAATCGCTTTATTGGGCTCAACTGGATTGGTTAGGCTGACGCTAAAGTTGCCATCTTTATCGGCGGTGGTCTCAACGGTTTTACCATCTGGTAGTGTAATCACCACTTTGGCGCCGGCTTCGGTGGTGCCGCTGATGGTTTTGCCATCTTTGGCAACGTTTAAGGTGGTCACTTCAGGGGCGGTAGCATCTAAACGCGCGCTATCGGCGGCTTCTTTGCTGCCAGCAGCGTTGCTGATGGTCGCAGTTACGTTTAAGCTTGTGCCATCGGCAGGTAGTGCCACGCCGGTGACGGTTTGGGTAGAGCCTGCAGTTACGCCATTTTTGACCAACGGTAAGGTTGCCAGCACGTCTTTACCCGAGGGTGACGGTAATCACATCGCCGTCTTTGGCGTCGCTTGGGATACCCACCGCTAAATCGGTGCTGGTTGCGCTGCCTTTTTCTTGGGCATTAATCACCCCATTGTCGTCGCCGTCCAATAGGATTTTTAACCGTTGGCGCGTTTTCTGGCGCATTCAGTGCGTAGCTGGTTTCTTTAGGTTGTGATGGGTTACCAGCAGCATCGGTTGCCACTGCGGTAATCGCTTTATTGGGCTCAACTGGATTGGTTAAGCTGACACTAAAGTTGCCATCTTTATCGGCGGTGGTCTCAACGGTTTTACCATCTGGTAATGTAATCACCACTTTGGCGCCGGCTTCGGTGGTGCCGCTGATGGTTTTGCCGTCTTTGGCAACGTTTAAGGTGGTCACTTCAGGGGCGGTAGCATCTAAACGCGCGCTATCGGCGGCTTCTTTGCTGCCGGCGGCGTTGGTGATGGTCGCAGTTACGTTTAAGCTTGTGCCATCGGCAGGTAGTGCCACGCCGGTGACGGTTTGGGTAGAGCCTGCAGTTACGCCATTTTGACCAACGGTAAAGGTTGCCAGTACGTCTTTACCTGAGGTGACGGTAATCACATCGCCGTCTTTGGCGTCGCTTGGGATGCCTACCGCTAAATCGGTGCTGGTTGCGCTGCCTTTTTTTCTTGGGCATTAATCACCCCATTGTCGTCGCCGTCCAATAGGATTTTTAACCGTTGGCGCGTTTTTCTGGCGCATTCAGTGCGTAGCTGGTTTCTTTTAGGTTGTGATGGGTTACCAGCAGCATCGGTTGCCACTGCGGTAATCGCTTTATTGGGCTCAACTGGATTGGTTAAGCTGACACTAAAGTTGCCATCTTTATCGGCGGTGGTCTCAACGGTTTTACCATCTGGTAATGTAATCACCACTTTGGCGCCGGCTTCGGTGGTGCCGCTGATGGTTTTGCCGTCTTTGGCAACGTTTAAGGTGGTCACTTCAGGGGCGGTAGCATCTAAACGCGCGCTATCGGCGGCTTCTTTGCTGCCGGCGGCGTTGGTGATGGTCGCAGTTACGTTTAAGCTTGCGCCATCGGCAGGGTAGTGCCACGCCGGTGACGGTTTGGGTAGAGCCTGCAGTTACGCCATTTTTGACCAACGGTAAAGGTTGCCAGCACGTCTTTACCTGAGGGTGACGGTAATCACATCGCCGTCTTTGGCGTCGCTTGGGATACCCTACGGCTAAATCGGTGCTGGTTGCGCTGCCTTTTTCTTGGGCATTAATCACCCCATTGTCGTCGCCGTCCAATAGGATTTTTAACCGTTGGCGCGTTTTCTGGCGCATTCAGTGCGTAGCTGGTTTCTTTAGGTTGTGATGGGTTACCAGCAGCGTCGGTTGCCACTGCGGTAATCGCTTTATTAGGCTCAACTGGATTGGTTAGGGCTGACGCTAAAGTTGCCATCTTTATCGGCGGTGGTCTCAACGGTTTTACCATCTGGTAGTGTAATCACCACTTTGGCGCCGGCTTCGGTGGTGCCGCTGATGGTTTTGCCATCTTTGGCAACGTTTAAGGTGGTCACTTCAGGGGCGGTAGCATCTAAACGCGCGCTATCGGCGGCTTCTTTGCTGCCAGCAGCGTTGCTGATGGTCGCAGTTACGTTTAAGCTTGTGCCATCGGCAGGGTAGTGCCACGCCGGTGACGGTTTGGGTAGAGCCTGCAGTTACGCCATTTTTGACCAACGGTAAAGGTTGCCAGCACGTCTTTACCTGAGGGTGACGGTAATCACATCGCCGTCTTTGGCGTCGCTTGGGATGCCCACCGCTAAATCGGTGCTGGTTGCGCTGCCTTTTTTTCTTGGGCATTAATCACCCCATTGTCGTCGCCGTCTAATAGAATTTTTAACCGTTGGCGCGTTTTCTGGCGCATTCAGTGCGTAGCTGGTTTCTTTTAGGTTGTGATGGGTTACCAGCAGCGTCGGTTGCCACTGCGGTAATCGCTTTATTAGGGCTCAACTGGATTGGTTAGGCTGACGCTAAAGTTGCCATCTTTATCGGCGGTGGTCTCAACGGTTTTACCATCTGGTAATGTAATCACCACTTTGGCGCCGGCTTCGGTGGTGCCGCTGATGGTTTTGCCATCTTTGGCAACGTTTAAGGTGGTCACTTCAGGGGCGGTAGCATCTAAACGCGCGCTATCGGCGGCTTCTTTGCTGCCAGCAGCGTTGCTGATGGTCGCAGTTACGTTTAAGCTTGTGCCATCGGCAGGTAGTGCCACGCCGGTGACGGTTTGGGTAGAGCCTGCAGTTACGCCATTTTGACCAACGGTAAAGGTTGCCAGTACGTCTTTACCTGAGGTGACGGTAATCACATCGCCGTCTTTGGCGTCGCTTGGGATGCCTACGGCTAAATCGGTGCTGGTTGCGCTGCCTTTTTCTTGGGCATTAATCACCCCATTGTCGTCGCCGTCCAATAGGATTTTAACCGTTGGCGCGTTTTCTGGCGCATTCAGTGCGTAGCTGGTTTCTTTAGGTTGTGATGGGTTACCAGCAGCGTCGGTTGCCACTGCGGTAATCGCTTTATTAGGCTCAACTGGATTGGTTAGGCTGACGCTAAAGTTGCCATCTTTATCGGCGGTGGTCTCAACGGTTTTTACCATCTGGTAGTGTAATCACCACTTTGGCGCCGGCTTCGGTGGTGCCGCTGATGGTTTTGCCATCTTTGGCAACGTTTAAGGTGGTCACTTCAGGGGCGGTAGCATCTAAACGCGCGCTATCGGCGGCTTCTTTGCTGCCGGCAGCGTTGCTGATGGTCGCAGTTACGTTTAAGCTTGTGCCATCGGCAGGGTAGTGCCACGCCGGTGACGGTTTGGGTAGAGCCCTGCAGTTACGCCATTTTTGACCAACGGTAAAGGTTGCCAGTACGTCTTTACCTGAGGTGACGGTAATCACATCGCCGTCTTTGGCGTCGCTTGGGATACCCACCGCTAAATCGGTGCTGGTTGCGCTGCCTTTTTCTTGGGCATTAATCACCCCGTTGTCGTCGCCGTCTAATAGGATTTTTTTACCGTTGGCGCGTTTTCTGGCGCATTCAGTGCGTAGCTGGTTTCTTTAGGTTGTGATGGGTTACCAGCAGCATCGGTTGCCACTGCGGTAATCGCTTTATTAGGCTCAACTGGATTGGTTAAGCTGACGCTAAAGTTGCCATCTTTATCGGCGGTGGTCTCAACGGTTTTACCATCTGGTAATGTAATCACCACTTTGGCGCCGGCTTCGGTGGTGCCGCTGATGGTTTTGCCGTCTTTGGCAACGTTTAAGGTGGTCACTTCAGGGGCGGTAGCATCTAAACGCGCGCTATCGGCGGCTTCTTTGCTGCCGGCGGCGTTGGTGATGGTCGCAGTTACGTTTAAGCTTGTGCCATCGGCAGGTAGTGCCACGCCGGTGACGGTTTGGGTAGAGCCTGCAGTTACGCCATTTTGACCAACGGTAAAGGTTGCCAGTACGTCTTTACCTGAGGTGACGGTAATCACATCGCCGTCTTTGGCGTCGCTTGGGATGCCTACCGCTAAATCGGTGCTGGTTGCGCTGCCTTTTTCTTGGGCATTAATCACCCCGTTGTCGTCGCCGTCCAATAGGATTTTAACCGTTGGCGCGTTTTCTGGCGCATTCAGTGCGTAGCTGGTTTCTTTTGACTGTGATGGGTTACCAGCAGCATCGGTTGCCACTGCGGTAATCGCTTTATTGGGCTCAACTGGATTGGTTAAGCTGACGCTAAAGTTGCCATCTTTATCGGCGGTGGTCTCAACGGTTTTACCATCTGGTAGTGTAATCACCACTTTGGCGCCGGCTTCGGTGGTGCCGCTGATGGTTTTGCCATCTTTGGCAACGTTTAAGGTGGTCACTTCAGGGGCGGTAGCATCTAAACGCGCGCTATCGGCGGCTTCTTTGCTGCCAGCAGCGTTGCTGATGGTCGCAGTTACGTTTAAGCTTGTGCCATCGGCAGGTAGTGCCACGCCGGTGACGGTTTGGGTAGAGCCTGCAGTTACGCCATTTTGACCAACGGTAAAGGTTGCCAGTACGTCTTTACCTGAGGTGACGGTAATCACATCGCCGTCTTTGGCGTCGCTTGGGATACCCACCGCTAAATCGGTGCTGGTTGCGCTGCCTTTTTCTTGGGCATTAATCACCCCGTTGTCGTCGCCGTCTAATAGGATTTTTAACCGTTGGCGCGTTTTCTGGCGCATTCAGTGCGTAGCTGGTTTCTTTAGGTTGTGATGGGTTACCAGCAGCATCGGTTGCCACTGCGGTAATCGCTTTATTAGGCTCAACTGGATTGGTTAAGCTGACGCTAAAGTTGCCATCTTTATCGGCGGTGGTCTCAACGGTTTTACCATCTGGTAATGTAATCACCACTTTGGCGCCGGCTTCGGTGGTGCCGCTGATGGTTTTGCCGTCTTTGGCAACGTTTAAGGTGGTCACTTCAGGGGCGGTAGCATCTAAACGCGCGCTATCGGCGGCTTCTTTGCTGCCGGCGGCGTTGGTGATGGTCGCAGTTACGTTTAAGCTGGCGCCATCGGCAGGTAGTGCCACGCCGGTGACGGTTTGGGTAGAGCCTGCGGTTACGCCGTTTTTGACCGACGGTAAAGGTTGCCAGCACGTCTTTACCTGAGGTGACGGTAATCACATCGCCGTCTTTGGCGTCGCTTGGGATGCCTACCGCTAAATCGGTGCTGGTTGCGCTGCCTTTTTTTCTTGGGCATTAATCACCCCATTGTCGTCGCCGTCTAATAGGATTTTTAACCGTTGGCGCGTTTTCTGGCGCATTCAGTGCGTAGCTGGTTTCTTTGACTGTGATGGGTTACCAGCAGCATCGGTTGCCACTGCGGTAATCGCTTTATTGGGCTCAACTGGATTGGTTAAGCTGACGCTAAAGTTGCCATCTTTATCGGCGGTGGTCTCAACGGTTTTACCATCTGGTAATGTAATCACCACTTTGGCGCCGGCTTCGGTGGTGCCGCTGATGGTTTTGCCGTCTTTGGCAACGTTTAAAGGTGGTCACTTCAGGGGGCGGTAGCATCTAAACGCGCGCTATCGGCGGCTTCTTTGCTGCCGGCGGCGTTGGTGATGGTCGCAGTTACGTTTAAGCTGGCGCCATCGGCAGGTAGTGCCACGCCCGGTGACGGTTTGGGTAGAGCCTGCGGTTACGCCGTTTTGACCGACGGTAAAGGTTGCCAGCACGTCTTTACCTGAGGTGACGGTAATCACATCGCCGTCTTTGGCGTCGCTTGGGATGCCTACCGCTAAATCGGTGCTGGTTGCGCTGCCTTTTTCTTGGGCATTAATCACCCCGTTGTCGTCGCCGTCTAATAGGATTTTTAACCGTTGGCGCGTTTTTCTGGCGCTAGTGGGTCAGCTTCAACGTCATAGGACGCGCTGCAGTTGCGGTGACTTGACCTTTTGGTGAAGTGGCGTTGATGATCGCCGTTACTTGATGGCTGCTGTTGGCAACCAGTTCGCCAGCGGGCACATCGACGCTAAAGTTACCGTCTTTATCCACTTGGGTTGGGTGCTGTTTACCGGCAATGGTGACGGTGACGGTGTCGCCAGCGCTAAAGTCGCCGGTGGCTTTACCGGTGATGGTGACGTTGCCGGGTTTTTCGCTGTTTTGTACGATGTCGTCGCCAGCAATGTGGGTGATTTCCAATTGCACGTTTTGGCGCTTGTGGGTCAGCTTCAACGTCATAAGGACGCGCTGCAGTTGCGGTGACTTGACCTTTTGGTGAAGTGGCGTTGATGATCGCCGTTACTTGATGGCTGCTGTTGGCAACCAGTTCGCCAGCGGGCACATCGACGCTAAAGTTACCGTCTTTATCCACTTGGGTTGGGTGCTGTTTACCGGCAATGGTGACGGTGACGGTGTCGCCAGCGCTAAAGTCGCCGGTGGCTTTACCGGTGATGGTGACGTTGCCGGGTTTTTCGCTGTTTTGTACGATGTCGTCGCCAGCAATGTGGGTGATTTCCAATTGCACGTTTGGCGCTTGTGGGTCAGCTTCAACGTCATAAGGACGCGCTGCAGTTGCGGTGACTTGACCTTTTGGTGAAGTGGCGTTGATGATCGCCGTTACTTGATGGCTGCTGTTGGCAACCAGTTCGCCAGCGGGCACATCGACGCTAAAGTTACCGTCTTTATCCACTTGGGTTGGGTGCTGTTTACCGGCAATGGTGACGGTGACGGTGTCGCCAGCGCTAAAGTCGCCGGTGGCTTTACCGGTGATGGTGACGTTGCCGGGTTTTTTTCGCTGTTTTTGTACGATGTCGTCGCCAGCAATGTGGGTGATTTCCAATTGCACGTTTGGCGCTTGTGGGTCAGCTTCAACGTCATAAGGACGCGCTGCAGTTGCGGTGACTTGACCTTTTGGTGAAGTGGCGTTGATGATCGCCGTTACTGATGGCTGCTGTTGGCAACCAGTTCGCCAGCGGGCACATCGACGCTAAAGTTACCGTCTTTATCCACTTGGGTTGGGTGCTGTTTACCGGCAATGGTGACGGTGACGGTGTCGCCAGCGCTAAAGTCGCCGGTGGCTTTACCGGTGATGGTGACGTTGCCGGGTTTTTCGCTGTTTTTGTACGATGTCGTCGCCAGCAATGTGGGTGATTTCAATTGCACGTTTGGCGCTTGTGGGTCAGCTTCAACGTCATGCAGGACGCGCTGCAGTTGCGGTGACTTGACCTTTTGGTGAAGTGGCGTTGATGATCGCCGTTACTTGATGGCTGCTGTTGGCAACCAGTTCGCCAGCGGGCACATCGACGCTAAAGTTACCGTCTTTATCCACTTGCGTTGGGTGCTGTTTACCGGCAATGGTGACGGTGACGGTGTCGCCAGCGCTAAAAGTCGCCGGTGGCTTTACCGGTGATGGTGACGTTGCCGGGTTTTTTTCGCTGTTTTGTACGATGTCGTCGCCAGCAATGTGGGTGATTTCCAATTGCACGTTTGGCGCTTGTGGGTCAGCTTCAACGTCATCAGGACGCGCTGCAGTTGCGGTGACTTGACCTTTTGGTGAAGTGGCGTTGATGGTCGCCGTTACTTGATGGCTGCTGTTGGCAACCAGTTCGCCAGCGGGCACATCGACGCCAGTTACCGTCTTTATCCACTTGGGTTGGGTGCTGTTTACCGGCAATGGTGACGGTGACGGTGTCGCCAGCGCTAAAGTCGCCGGTGGCTTTACCGGTGATGGTGACGTTGCCGGGTTTTTTTCGCTGTTTTTGTACGATGTCGTCGCCAGCAATGTGGGTGATTTCCAATTGCACGTTTGGCGCTTGTGGGTCAGCTTCAACGTCATAAGGACGCGCTGCAGTTGCGGTGACTTGACCTTTTGGTGAAGTGGCGTTGATGATCGCCGTTACTTGATGGCTGCTGTTGGCAACCAGTTCGCCAGCGGGCACATCGACGCTAAAGTTACCGTCTTTATCCACTTGGGTTGGGTGCTGTTTACCGGCAATGGTGACGGTGACGGTGTCGCCAGCGCTAAAGTCGCCGGTGGCTTTACCGGTGATGGTGACGTTGCCGGGTTTTTTCGCTGTTTTGTACGATGTCGTCGCCAGCAATGTGGGTGATTTCCAATTGCACGTTTGGCGCTTGTGGGTCAGCTTCAACGTCATAGGACGCGCTGCAGTTGCGGTGACTTGACCTTTTGGTGAAGTGGCGTTGATGATCGCCGTTACTTGATGGCTGCTGTTGGCAACCAGTTCGCCAGCGGGCACATCGACGCTAAAGTTACCGTCTTTATCCACTTGGGTTGGGTGCTGTTTACCGGCAATGGTGACGGTGACGGTGTCGCCAGCGCTAAAGTCGCCGGTGGCTTTACCGGTGATGGTGACGTTGCCGGGTTTTTCGCTGTTTTTGTACGATGTCGTCGCCAGCAATGTGGGTGATTTCCAATTGCACGTTTGGCGCTTGTGGGTCAGCTTCAACGTCATAGGACGCGCTGCAGTTGCGGTGACTTGACCTTTTGGTGAAGTGGCGTTGATGATCGCCGTTACTTGATGGCTGCTGTTGGCAACCAGTTCGCCAGCGGGCACATCGACGCTCAAAGTTACCGTCTTTATCCACTTGGGTTGGGTGCTGTTTACCGGCAATGGTGACGGTGACGGTGTCGCCAGCGCTAAAGTCGCCGGTGGCTTTACCGGTGATGGTGACGTTGCCGGGTTTTTCGCTGTTTTGTACGATGTCGTCGCCAGCAATGTGGGTGATTTCCAATTGCACGTTTGGCGCTTGTGGGTCAGCTTCAACGTCGCAGGACGCGCTGCAGTTGCGGTGACTTGACCTTTTTGGTGAAGTGGCGTTGATGATCGCCGTTACTTGATGGCTGCTGTTGGCAACCAGTTCGCCAGCGGGCACATCGACGCCAAAGTTACCGTCTTTATCCACTTGGGTTGGGTGCTGTTTACCGGCAATGGTGACGGTGACGGTGTCGCCAGCGCTAAAGTCGCCGGTGGCTTTTACCGGTGATGGTGACGTTGCCGGGTTTTTCGCTGTTTTTGTACGATGTCGTCGCCAGCAATGTGGGTGATTTCCAATTGCACGTTTGGCGCTTGTGGGTCAGCTTCAACGTCATAGGACGCGCTGCAGTTGCGGTGACTTGACCTTTGGTGAAGTGGCGTTGATGATCGCCGTTACTTGATGGCTGCTGTTGGCAACCAGTTCGCCAGCGGGCACATCGACGCTAAAGTTACCGTCTTTATCCACTTGGGTTGGGTGCTGTTTACCGGCAATGGTGACGGTGACGGTGTCGCCAGCGCTAAAGTCGCCGGTGGCTTTTACCGGTGATGGTGACGTTGCCGGGTTTTTTCGCTGTTTTTGTACGATGTCGTCGCCAGCAATGTGGGTGATTTCCAATTGCACGTTTGGCGCTTGTGGGTCAGCTTCAACGTCATAAGGACGCGCTGCAGTTGCGGTGACTTGACCTTTTGGTGAAGTGGCGTTGATGATCGCCGTTACTTGATGGCTGCTGTTGGCAACCAGTTCGCCAGCGGGCACATCGACGCTAAAGTTACCGTCTTTATCCACTTGGGTTGGGTGCTGTTTACCGGCAATGGTGACGGTGACGGTGTCGCCAGCGCTAAAGTCGCCGGTGGCTTTACCGGTGATGGTGACGTTGCCGGGTTTTTTTCGCTGTTTTTGTACGATGTCGTCGCCAGCAATGTGGGTGATTTCCAATTGCACGTTTGGCGCTTGTGGGTCAGCTTCAACGTCATAAGGACGCGCTGCAGTTGCGGTGACTTGACCTTTTGGTGAAGTGGCGTTGATGATCGCCGTTACTTGATGGCTGCTGTTGGCAACCAGTTCGCCAGCGGGCACATCGACGCCAAAGTTACCGTCTTTATCCACTTGGGTTGGGTGCTGTTTACCGGCAATGGTGACGGTGACGGTGTCGCCAGCGCTAAAGTCGCCGGTGGCTTTTACCGGTGATGGTGACGTTGCCGGGTTTTTCGCTGTTTTGTACGATGTCGTCGCCAGCAATGTGGGTGATTTCCAATTGCACGTTTGGCGCTTGTGGGTCAGCTTCAACGTCATAAGGACGCGCTGCAGTTGCGGTGACTTGACCTTTTGGTGAAGTGGCGTTGATGATCGCCGTTACTTGATGGCTGCTGTTGGCAACCAGTTCGCCAGCGGGCACATCGACGCTAAAGTTACCGTCTTTATCCACTTGGGTTGGGTGCTGTTTACCGGCAATGGTGACGGTGACGGTGTCGCCAGCGCTAAAGTCGCCGGTGGCTTTACCGGTGATGGTGACGTTGCCGGGTTTTTCGCTGTTTTGTACGATGTCGTCGCCAGCAATGTGGGTGATTTCCAACTGCACGTTTGGCGCTTGTGGGTCGGCTTCGACTTGGTAACCGTGTTGTGTACTTGCAGAACTACCACCTTTAGGCGAGGTAGCATTGATAGTTGCCTCTATTTTTTTATCAGTGTCAGCAACCAAATCTGCTGCTGGAACATTTAAACTATAGCGCCCCTGTGCATCAACAGGTGTGGTGAAAGTCTTGTTATTAATGCTTAATGTAACGATATTACCCGCTGTAAAATCACCAGATACCACACCAGTCACAGGAACGTCAGTGCCTTTTTCAGCCGATTGGACAATATCATCGCCAGCAATACTGGTGATACTGATATTAACGCTTGGTTTATCTGGACCTTTATTTTTGTGTTGGCTTGCAGCTACAGCGCCAACAGCGCCAAGACCACCCAAAAGCCAAGGCAGTGTACTACCAAGCGATGCTGCTGGTGCTGCGACACTACCAACTGTGCCTGCTGTCACCCACCATGGGCTAATCATGGTATTACCACCCAAAGCCTGACCTTCAATTTCACCATTAGCCAATCTAGTTACGTAATCCGACGCTTCACCAGTGTCTGGTACATAGTAGTGGTAAGCTCCACTTTCAGCTTGACCAATCAACGCAGAATCTGGATAGTTATAAAAATCTTCAATGATTAAATCAGTTTCTTGCCCTAATTCTTCAAAAAGAAACATGCAAATCTTTTTCCAGCACGTTTTTGTAATAATATGGTCGGGTGCGCGACCTGTGGCATCTTTTGACAAATTCATAATGCATATTGCTATTCGCCTTTATCACAGCAGGCTGACCACTTCTAGTAACAACCTGTACTTGGTTGACTGTTTGAGTAGCATTGTTGGCTTTTTACAGTAATATTTTGCATATAACACCTTTTTACAAATGTAACCCAATAATTGCCTAAATTAGGTTACGGAAATCTTAATTTTAATATTGCCGTTATAATAAATCATTTCCAAAAATTTAAGCTATATAAAAACCGTAAAAACATCCCGATTGGCATATTTAAGTATATCAATGGTAAATATAAAAACAATCAAATAATTTGTGAAAAAATACACCGATCACCTTGATTTATCAAGGGTTTTTTTATATTTTTATTTTAATATATTTGAATAATTTTTTTATTCATTTTATAATAACAATTCTAATACAAAAAGCCTTATCAATGATTGACAAAGCTTTTTTTAAAAAAATAATTACAAAACTGATTAAAACTAATACAATTTTTATATAATATCCATTTATCGGTTAATTCAATCCATTAATCTGAAATCTAATTTAACAAATAATCAACAATGACAGGGGCATGGTCGCTAAACCATTTTTTTCACGGTAGACCCAAGCTCCCAGTACTTTTTGCGCCCAATTAGGTGAGCACATCTGATAATCAATTCGCCAACCAACATTATTTTCACGTGCTTTGCCACGATTTGACCACCAAGAATACAAATCAGCTTCCGTACGCGCCCTGCGAAAACTGTCTACATAACCCATTTTTTCATATGCATAATCCAGCCATGCTCGTTCATGTGGCAAACAACCAGATGATTTTTGGTTACCTGAAAAATTCTTAATATCAATTTTTTTATGCACCATATTATAATCGCCACAAACAATCAATGATTTGTCTTCATCGCGCCAGCGTTGTAATATTGTTTGATATTCACGCAAAAATAAATCTTTTCGGGCTTGAGCATCGTCGCCTGATGAGCCTGATGGTAAATATAAAGAAGCAATAAACAAAGGTTTTTGTTCAGAAAATGTTGATAAATCCAGTTGCACCATAGTGAAACGCCCTTCAGTATCGGCAAGTTCAAATCCTAAACCATCTACGACTGACACAAAAAGGTAATTTACTGTAAATTGCTGTACCAGAATAACCCAATCTTTTGGGCAGTAAACAAATGATAATGCCAGCCCTGAGGCTTTAAATTTATCGTCCCATTGCTCATGGGTCAAACGGGTTTCTTGCATACAAATTATATCGGCATCACTGGTTGCTATCCAATCAAACAGCCCTTTTTTTATGGCTAGCTCGCAGTCCATTGACGTTAATAGAAACCACACGCAACGTGCAGGGAAGTTTTGAAGGGATGATATCGTTGGGTTTTTGGGGTGGTCATGATCATTCCAAATTAAATAAAAAGTATTGTAGCCTCATACTTTATCTATGGCAACAAAAACACCCCAAAAGCTGTTGCCTTAGGGTGTTAAATACAGGTGTGTTTATCTTATAAAATCACTAAAAAAGTCGTTTCCAGTATTTTGAGACAGCTGAACCTACCACACCTAAAAGCTTTTTGCACCTTTTTTTACAATTTCGATACCTGCGTCAATACCATCTGCTAAATTATCCACGAATGAATCCCAAAACGACTTTTTAGTTTCCTCTATAAACTTTATGGACTCTTGACCACTTGACCAGTTTTCATCATTTTTGGTTAATTTTGTTTGCCATGAGAAAACGTTTTTTTCTTTTTGGTGTGTCGCACAATAAACGCCAATAACTTGGATAAATTATAGGGTTTTCTTTTGCGCCATTGCCTCGCTGAATAATAAATCACATCCACATCTATGCCTGTGGCTTCTTTAATACGTTCTTTGGTTGAGATAACTTTATCTTCCAAAAATTCAACTAATTCTGGTTCGGGCTTATTATCTGTTAAATCCCAGCAATCATCCATGGCTTTATCTGCTTTGTTAATCGCCACTAAAATACGATGTTTATCCTCGCCTAGATTTGGTATAATGACACCATTAATCAGTTGACAAGTCGTCCCCAAATCACGACTGCTGCCATCTACAATCACTAAAAACCATATCAATTAATAAATCACCCTTACTGTCTTTTTCGTGTAACTTATCAATGATTATTTTTTGTATGTCTTTGGTCTGCTTCTTTACCATCGCCAAGACCCGGTGTATCCCACAAAAATCAGATTATCCAGAACATAGCGATTAATGCTCATTGTTTCAGGATCAGAGCCTTTTGCCAACTTTTTGCTATATCGGTATCAAATAATGCGTTGATGGTTGATGATTTACCTGTACCTGTACCGCCAACAATCATCAAATTAAGTTTGTTACGTTTAAGACGATTGAAATTTCGAAGAAATTTTTCCCTTATCCTCATCACTAATACTGGGGTCGTTTTGAACAGAGTCCACAACATCTTTGAGTTTTGTATCAAATTCAGTATCATTTTTCGAAACTTTGGTGAGACATATTAGAATGATTCATAATCTTTCCTATAAATTACAAAAAAATAATTGAAAATTCACTATATTTATGGATAAAAATTTTAATCTATATATTAAAAACCTCAATCAACCGCTGGTTGAATTTCCCCACTAAAAAGTTAATTAGCATGAAAAACCCAAGAGAAAAATCCGTGTCTTACGCACAGGGCAAAAACTTTCCCAAGAACAAATGGCAGAAAAAATTAGAAATATCCTCGCAAGCTTATTCAAAAATTGAATCAGGAAAAACAAAAATTAAGTTTAGAACGTATTGAACAAATTGCCCATATTTTTAAATGTAGATATTACAGAATTAATAAGCAGTCATGATAGCGAAGTGTTTCTTTTTGGTTAATGAATACGGTACAAATCATGGAAAACCATTTACCAAAAATCATGAACTTGCAAAAAGAAATAGAAAAACTGCAATTAATTATTTCTCATAAAGATGAAATCATCAATCACCTTAAAAAAAGAAAATCAGTCTTTATATGATATGATTAGTTTATTAAAATCCAATCACTCATCCCTAATATGCCTTTTTCTCATTTCTTTTCCCACCCTGTTCGCCTGCTTGCTCCCAATGGAGGGTCTGACCGACCCACTGATGAGACGCATTTTAACCAAAATTGCCAGTGATTTAGGCAGACCTTATGACTGGTCGGTCAGCGAATTTATTCGTGTAACCCACTCATCCCCTACCAGCTCATGTATTTTTATAAATATGTGCCAGAATTACATCAAAATGGTGAAACCCTAAGCGGTACGCCTGTTCATATTCAGCTTTTTAGGCACTAACCCCAATATGATGGCAGAAAGTGCAGTAACTGCTTGGAGTCTTGGAGCAAAAAGCTATTGATTTAAATTTTGGCTGCCCTGCAAAAACGGTAAACTAATCACAAAGGCGGTTCAATTTTATTAAATGAGCCTGAAACGATTTATCAAATTATTTTTAGCGGTTAGAAACGCTGTTCCACATCACGTTGGAGTTTCAGCAAAAATCAGATTGGGTTATGAAAAATATGGATAACATGGACGAGATTGGCGATGCCGTGTTACAAGCTGGCACAAGCTGGCTAACCGTACATGCCCGTACCAAAACCCAAGGATACCGCCCGCCTGCGTATTGGGATAAAATTGCATCGTTTACCAAACTTGGTATTCCCATCATTGCTAACGGTGAGATTTGGAATTCTCAGCACGCTACCGACTGTACTCACTGCCAAAACACCTCATCTGATGCTTGGACGTGGTGCAGTAACTCGTCCCTAACTTAATTGCCACACTGGATAATCATTTGAAAAATAATTTTACTTGGCAAGATTTATTGCCTTATCAACTTGAATTTTTTAGCAGATAATACAGACAATCAAAAACGGATTGATTGGACGTTATAAACAGTGGCTAGGCATGCTAACATCAGGGTTTGATGAAGCGCAATCATTATGGCAAGTCATCAAAAAAAGAAAAATAAATCCAACATTCTGCAATTATTATCAGGCAATAAAACCCCTTTATGTATCCATAAAGGGTTATTAAAACCACTAGGTATAATCTGTTAAATCAATGGAAAGTTTATTTGCCCCTTCATCCAAATCACCATTTTTGGCGTGTTTACTTTCTAGTTTGATTTGTAGACGTAAATCGTTGGGGCTATCTGCGTGTTTAATCGCGTCAGCATAGGTAATCTCACCATTTTTCATACAAATCAAACAAGGCTTTGGTCAAAAGTCTGTATGCCAATATCGCGAGAACGTTTCATTACTGGCTTAATTTCGTGAATCTCACCTTTACGAATGTAATCAGCAATCAGCTGTGTACCAAGTAAAAATTTCAATAGCGGCGCGACGACCCTTACCGTCTGGTGTCGGAATTAACTGTTGGGCGATAATTGCGCGCAAGTTCAGCGACAAATCCATAAATAATTGCCCATGTCTGTCTGCTTCAAAAAGTGAATAATACGGTCAATGGCTTGGTTGGCGTTATTGGCGTGTAAAGTGGCAAACACTAAGTGTCCAGTTTCAGCATACTGAATGGCATAACTCATGACTTCACGGTTACGAATCTCACCAATCAAAAATCACATCGGGCGCTTGACGCAGGGTATTTCTTAAACCATCTTCAAAAGACAAAGTATCAATTCCAACCTCACGTTGTGTAACAATACAGCCTTTATGTTGATGTACATATTCAATTGGGTCTTCAACGGTAATGATATGACCTCGAGAATTTTCATTGCGATAACCCATCATTGCTGCAAGCGTCGTCGATTTACCCGTACCCTGTTGCACCTACATAGCAAAATAATACCACGCTTTTTCATCGCCAATTCATTCAAAAATAGGCGGTAATTTTAAATCATCCGTGGTTGGGATTTGGGTTTCAATTTTATCGCAAAACCATGCCTGCTTTATCACGTTGAATAAAAAGCAGACACACGAAAACGGGCTGTTTCTTCTTTGTCAGTAATGGCAAACTGACATTCGTGAGTTTTCTTCAAATTCCGCCTTTTGTTTATCCGTCATAATTCCCAAGAACCAAAGCCATGGATTGTTCGGATGTTAAAGGTGTTTTGGTCATCGGGTGAATGGTGCCATTGACTTTTAAAGACGGTGGCACCCTCTTCAGTAATAAAAAGGTCAGAACCATTTTTGGCAATCATGACTTGTAATAATTTATCAAAATTCATAAGTTTCCTTAATATGATAAAAAAATTCATATTATAAAAATGCTTCTGGCTGTTTGGCATACATACGCGCTGATTCTTTGGTGATGACACGGCTAGCAACCAGATTTTTTTAAGGTTTGGTCAAGAGTAATCATACCTTCGCCCGCGCCAGTTTGAATTGCTGAATACATTTGAGCCACTTTATTTTCACGAATCAAGTTACGAATCGCAGGCGTGCCAAGCATGATTTCATGAGCTGCCACACGACCTCCGCCAATGCGTTTTTAATAACGACTGAGAAATGACCGCCTGCAAAGACTCTGAAAGCATGGCACGAATCATATCTTTTTCGGCTGCAGGGAAAACGTCAATGACACGGTCAATCGTTTTTGCAGCAGAGTTGGTGTGCAGCGTACCAAACACTAAATGCCCAGTTTCAGCAGCTGTCAGTGCCAGACGGATCGTTTCAAGGTCGCGCATCTCACCCACCAAAATGACATCGGGGTCTTCACGCAGTGCCGAACGCAGTGCCGCTTCAAAAACCCAAAGTGTCTCGATGAACCCTCACGCTGGTTTATCAGCGATTTTTGGATTCATGCACAAATTCAATTGGGTCTTCAATGGTTAAAATATGTTCTTTGCGAGTCTCATTAATATAATTAATCATCGCCGCAAGTGTTGTTGATTTACCAGAACCTGTTGGTCCTGTTACCAAAAACCACACCGCGTTTAAAAATCAGAAACCTTTTTTAAAAACAGGTCCCATGCCCAAATCATCCATTGTCAAAACTTTGGATGGAATGGTACGAAAATACAGCGCCTGCGCCACGATTTTTGGTTAAAAGCATTAACACGAAAAACGAGCTAAATTAGGGAATCTCAAATGAAAAATCCGTCTCAAAAAAATTCTTCATAATCAGCACGCTGTTTGTCATTCATGATGTCATAAATCAATTTATGCACTGTTGGATGGTCCATCTCCGGTGTGTTAATGCGCACCACTTCACCATCAACACGAATCATCGGTGGCAGCCCCTGCTGACAAATGCAAATCTGACGCTCTGTTTTTGACCACAAAACGCAATAAATCTTCAATACTAGGGGATGACATGATTTACCTTTACTTTATTGTAATATAACTAAAAAAACACAAAATCAAGAAATAAAATGAATCAAAAATACAACATTGAAAAATGCTATTTTTTTATGTATGTATTAAAACATGACCAATTTTTAAGATACAAGGCATTTTATAACAAAGTTTATGCCTTTGATGGTAAAATTTTTGTTAGAATAAATAAAAATTGTTTTTATTCTTGTATCAATTATGACCACTCAAAAATTTACTCATTCAACGTTTTTTTGAATGTTAAAAACCATTTAAATCAATATAATCAACAATTTAACCAAAAAAACTCAATTATTAGCCGTTTCAAAAAAACCAAGCCTGCTGAGGATATTCGCACATTATTTCATCAAGGTCAAAACCATGTTTGGTGAAAATTATCTACAAGAGGCAGTTGCTAAAATTCAACAATTACAAGATTTACCAATTGTTTGGCATTATATCGGACATATTCAGCGCAACAAAACACGTGATATTGCCCAATATTTTTGATTGGTGTAGACTATTGATCGCGGCATCATCGCTAAACGCTTAAATGAGCAGCGACCAGAAAATTTACCTCCCATCAACGTACTGATTGAGCTCAATATTGATGATGAAGCCAATAAATCAGGATGTAAAGTAGATGAACTTGACAAGTTAATTGATGAAATTTTAAGCTACCCGCGTTTATGTTTGCGAGGTTTGATGATTATTCCCAATAAACATGGTAGCGATGCTTTTTGTACGTACTCAGGCAATTTTTACCCAAGTTCAAAAAAACAGCGCGCACTGAAAAACTGGGATACACTTTCTATGGGCATGAGTCACGACATGCAAGATGCAGTTGCTCATGGTTCGACAATGGTGCGAGTAGGAACGGCGATTTTTGGAGAAAGAGACTATAAATAATACATCACGCCCTAATAAAAAAATAACAGCGTGTGTTTGTTGAAATTAAAAACCTGCGTTAAAAATTAACACAGGTTTTTTGTAAAAGAATAAATATTACTTATTAATGAATATTGCCAAGTTCGTTCGCAAAACTAGCAGCAAAATCATCATCACCTAAATCTGGTTTTGGTGACTCAAGTGACAAAAATTCTTCTTTTTGTTTGGCTTCATCCAATGCTTTTTGGGCGCGACGCTGACGACTTTGATGATATGCAAGCCCCGTACCTGCTGGAATTAGGCGACCAACAACCACGTTTTCTTTAAGCCCACTTAAGTCATCTACTTTGCCCATTACTGCCGCAGCGGTTAACACGCGGGTAGTTTCTTGGAAAGATGCCGCTGAAATGAAGCTTTCAGTTGCAAGACTGGCCTTGGTAATACCAAGAAGCTGACGCTCAAAAACGCACAGGGAATTTATCTTCCGCTAAAAGTTTGGCATTTAATTCACGAATCTTATTAAATTCAGCTTGGTCGCCTTTTAAAGTAACTAGAATCGCCACCGTCAATAATTTCCACTTTGCGCAACATTTGACGTAAAATCACCTCAATGTGCTTGTCATTAATTTTTACGCCTTGTAAACGGTAAACTTCTTGAACTTCATTAACCACATAATTTGCCAATGCAGTTTCGCCTTTTTAAGCGCAAGATATCATGTGGATTTTGAGGACCATCTGACACCACTTCGCCGCGTTCTACCGTTTCGCCTTCAAAGACGTTGATTTGACGCCATTTTGGAATTAGCTCTTCATGAGTGTTGCCATCTTCATCGGTAATGATAAAGCGGTTTTTTACCTTTGGTTTCTTTTACCAAAACTAACAATACCACTCATTTCTGCCATAATTGCATGGTCTTTAGGACGACGCGCTTCAAATAAATCAGCAACGCGTGGCAAAACCACCAGTAATATCTTTTGGTTCCTGATGTTGCTTGTGGTACACGACCTAAAAACCGAACCTGTAGTTACCGCCTCACCTTCTGTAACACGAATAACGGTTCCTGACGGCAAATAGTAAATAACTTCTTTACCTTCATCTGTATCCAAAATAATTGCAGGACGCACATCTTTGCAGTACTTGGACGGTCTCTAACAGCTAAAAATCTCAAATGAGCTGACCCCAGTTGTTTCGTCAGTTTTACCGCTGCGGTCATACCATCTATAATGTCATTAAAACGTACTTTACCTGCAAAATTCTGTGATAATTGGGTGGGTATGTGGATCCCATTTGGCAATCACATCACCTTGACTGACTGAATCAGCGTCGCAAACCAATATGTTTGAACCATAAGGTACTTTTATAACGCTCACGCTCACGACCCTGTTCATCAATCACACCAAGCTCAGCAGAACGTGATACCACCACCAACAGCCATCAGCATGTTCTACTGTTTTCATATTATGAAAACGCACTGTACCTGTATTATTAACAGAAATACTATTATCTACAGACACTGCACTTGCTGCACCACCAACGTGGAATGTACGCATCGTTAGCTGTGTGCCAGGCTCACCGATGGATTGAGCTGCCATAACCCCAACCGATTCACCGATATTGACCAGATGACCGCGCGCCAAATCACGTCCATAGCATTTTTGCACATACGCCGTGATTGGATTCACAGGTAATCACTGAACGCACTTGAACTTCGTCAATAGCATTTTTTTATCCAGCACTTCAACCAAACGCTCATCAATCAAGGTGCCTTTGGTGATAATCACATCGCCTTTAGCATTGATAACATCTTTAGCTGCCACACGACCAAGTACACGGTCTCCCAAACGCTCAACAATTTCACCGCCATTAATTACAGGGGTCATGCGCTGACCTGCTTCTGTACCACAGTCTTCTTTGGGTGATAACCAAATCTTGAGCAACATCAACCAAACGACGAGTTAAATAACCTGAGTTAGCCGTTTTTTAATGCTGTATCTGCCAAACCTTTACGCGCACCGTGTGTTGAAATAAAAGTACTGCAGTACTGACAAACCTTCACGGAAGTTTGCCTTAATTGGTGTTTCAATAATTGAACCATCTGGTTTTTGCCATCAGACCACGCATACCAGCAAGTTGACGAATTTGGGTTGCACTACCACGAGCACCTGAGTCTGCCATCATATAGATGGAATTAAAAGATTTTTTTCACGAACCGTTTCGCCATTTGCATTAACCACTTCATCGCTTGATAAGTTTTTCCATCATGGCATTAGCAATTTTATCACTGGTACGCGACCAAATATCCACCACTTTATTGTAACGCTCGCCAGCGGTCACAATACCTTGGTCAAATTGTTTTTCGATATCACGCACTTCAGCATCGGCAGCATCAACAATGGCTTTTTTTGGCTGGTGGAATTACCATATCTTCCATGCCAATAGAAATGCCTGATAATGTTGCTTTGGGCAAAGCCTAAATACATCAGATGGTCAGCAAAGAGTACAGATTCTTTTTACGCCCAGTTTACGATAACAAGAGTTTAGTAATTTTGAGATGTTTTTTTCTTGGTCATCTCTTTATTACATTCGTCAAATCCCATGCCTTCTGGCATGATATTCCAAATTAAAAGACGTCCTGCGACTGTGTCTTTTGATTTGGGTATGTTTGCTTTTTTCACCCGTTCTTTCGTCAATAATAACCTCGGTAACGCGTACTTTGATGGCAGCATTTACCGATAAATCATCAGAACCAATGGCGCGCAAGGCTTCATTAACGGTACTAAAGACCATGTTTTCACCCTTTTGCTCCAATGTGACTACGGCTAATATAATAAAGCCCAAGTACCACGTCTTGAGATGGCACAATAATAGGCTCACCATTGGCAGGCGATAAAATATTATTGGTAGACATCATCAAAGCACGAGCTTCAAGCTGTGCTTCTAAGGTCAATGGTACGTGTACTCGCCATTTGGTCGCCGTCAAAGTCGGCGTTAAATGCCGCACAAAACCAAGGGTGTAGCTGGATTGCTTTTACCTTCAATCAATACAGGTTCAAACGCTTGTAGACCCAAACGGTGAAGTGTAGGCGCACGGTTTAGCAATACTGGATGTTCACGAATTACGCTAGCAAGCATATCCCAAACCACCGGCTCTTCACGCTCAACCATTTTTAGCGGCTTTAATTGTGGTTGCAATATTATTTTTGTAGTAGTTTAGCGTAAGTAAATGGCTTAAATAATTCCAGCGCCATTTTCTTAGGCAAACCACACTGATGCAAACGCAATGTTGGACCAACTACAATGACCGAACGCCCTGAATAGTCGACACGTTTACCCAAAAGGTTTTTGACGGAAACGACCTTGCTTCCCTTTGATCATATCAGCTAGGGATTTTTAAAGGACGTTTGTTTGAACCAGTAATTGCGCGACCACGGCGTCCATTGTCAAGCAACGCATCAACCGCTTCTTGGAGCATACGCTTTTCATTACGAACAATAATATCTGGTGCGTTTAACTCCAACAAGCGTTTTAAACGGTTATTACGATTAATCACACGACGATACAAATCGTTTAAATCTGACGTTGCAAAAACGACCGCCCTCCAATGGCACCAAAGGACGTAAATCTGGTGGCAACACAGGCAAAACGGTCATGACCATCCATTCAGGTTTGTTGCCAGAATCGCGGAAAGATTCTAACAATTTCAAGCGCTTAGACATTTTTTTGAGCTTCGTTTCAGAACCTGTTTGTGGAATCAAAGCACGCAGTTCTTCGATTTCACCCTCAACATCAATGTCTTTTTAACAAGTTTTGAACCGCTTCAGCACCCATTTTAGCAACGAATTCATCGCCATATTGCTCAAGTGCATTAAAAATACTCTTCATCATCAAGCAGCTGATATTTTTTTCCAATCCCGTCATACTAGGATCAGTTACGATATAGCTTTCAAAAATAAAGCACACGTTCAATATCACGCAACGTAATATCCAGCAAAAAGACCGATACGGCTTGGCAAAGACTTTTAAAAAAACCAAATATGCGCCACAGGTGAGGCAAGCTCAATATGTCCCATGCGTTCGCGGCGAACTTTTTGCGGCGGTAACTTCTACACCACATTTTTTCACAAATGATACCTTGAAATTTACGGCGTTTGTATTTACCACACAAGCACTCAAAATCTTTAACAGGTCCAAAAATTTTTTGAACAAAACAGACCATCGCGCTCTGGCTTAAAATGTACGGTAATTAATGGTTTCAGGTTTTTTTACTTCACCATGCGACCATGATTTAATGGTGTCAGGTGATGCCAAAGAAATCTGAATGCTGTCAAACTCTTTTTATACCATCGGCAGGTTTCATGATGTCTAATAAGTCTTTCAAAGGGTTTCTCCAGTTTGATAAATGGGCAGGTAAGGAGGCGTACCCCTTACTTTAATCAGTATGATTTAATTGAATTTTATTTCTTTTCTTTTTAAATCAATATTGATACCCAATGAACGAATTTCTTTTGGTTAATACGTTAAACGATTCTGGCATACCAGGGTTCATATACTGCTCGCCATCAACGATGTTTTTATACATGCGGGTACGCCCCTCCACATCATCAGACTTAACCGTGAGCATTTCTTGCAAGGTGTAAGTTGCACCATACGCCTCTAATGCCCAAACTTCCATCTCACCAAATCTTTGACCACCAAATTGAGCTTTTACCACCCAATGGTTGCTGAGTCACTAATGAGTATGAACCTGTTGAACGGGCATGCATTTTATCATCCACCAAATGGTTAAGTTTTTAACATATACATATAGCCCACGGTTACTGGACGGTCAAATTTTTTGCCTGTACGACCATCATAAAGCGTTTGCTGTCCAGTCTTAGACAAACCTGCCAGTTCAAGTAATGATTTGATTTGCGTTTCTTCAGCACCATCAAATACTGCTGTACCCATTGGTACACCTTGACGTAAGTTTTGAGCAAGTGCAAGTAAATCATCATCAGATAAACTATCCAAATCTACCTGCTCACCCCCAACTTGGTTATAAATTTTATCCAGGAATACTCGCAATTCACTAATTGCTGCCTTGGCTTTTTTAGCATTTGATCAATCTTTTTCACCAAGACCGCGAGCAGCCATACCTAAGTGTGTTTCCAAGACTTGACCAATATTCATACGAGACGGTACGCCCAGCGGGTTTAATACGATGTCTACAGGGTTGCCCCTTTGCTATCATACGGCATGTCTTCTACAGGCATGATGCGAGAAACTACGCCTTTGTTACCATGACGACCTGCCATCTTATCACCAGGCTGGATACGACGTTTTACCGCTAAATACACTTTGACGATTTTTTTGTACGCCATGCGCCAAATCATCACCTGCGGTTAATTTGCGTTTTTTTCTCGGCAAATTTGTCATCAATTTCTTTTTGTTTATCCACTAAAAATTCTGAGATTTGTGTTAAACGCTCTGAAATCTCTTCTTCAGCTGGCTGAATGTCAAACAAAGTATCTAAGGCAAGATTTTCTAAATCAGTTGATGTCAAAACAGTGCCTGCCTTAAATCCAGCACCGCCACTGACTTTTTCACCCTCAAGCAACGCCATGACACGACTACGGGCAGCAGCTTCAAAAATTACCAACTCTTCTTTTAAATCTTTTCGATAATCATCAAGCATTGCTTTTTTTCAATGGCTTTTAGCGCGACTGTCTTTTTTTCCAAACCATCGCGAGTAAATACCTGAACATCAATAACGGTGCCTTTGGTCGATGATGGTACACGCAGTGAAGTATCTTTTTACATCAGCAGCTTTTTTTCACCAAAGATTGCGCGTAAAAGCTTTTTTCTTCGGGAGTGAGTTGGCTTTTCCCCTTTTGGCGTTACTTTACCCACCAAAAATATCACCAGCGCTAACTTCGGCACCAATGTATACAATTCCCTGCTTCATCCAAATTAGATAATGCTGCTTCGCCCACATTTGGAATATCGCCTGTAATTTCTTCAGGCCCAAGCTTGGTATCACGCGCCACACAAGTTAATTCTTGAATATGAATGGTGGTAAAACGGTCTTCTTGCACCACACGCTCTGATAACAAGATGGAATCTTCAAAGTTATAACCATTCCAAGGCATGAACGCCACGCGCATATTTTTGACCTAATGCCAACTCACCCAAATCAGTTGATGGTCCATCTGCCAAAAATATCACCTTGAGCAATGACATCGCCTGCATTTACAATCACACGTTGGTTGATACAGGTATTTTTGGTTGGAACGAGTGTATTTAATCAAATTATAAATATCAATCCCTGCCTCGCCCGCTGTCATTTCATCTTCATTGACGCGCACAATAATACGACTAGCATCAACTTCTTCTACAACACCGCCACGTTTAGCAACCACACACACCCCACTATCACGTGCTACATGGCGCTCCATACCAGTACCAACAAGCGGTTTGTCAGAACGCAAAGTTGGTACAGCTTGACGCCGCATGTTTGACCCCCATCAAAGCACGGTTAGCATCGTCATGCTCTAAAAATGGAATTAGGCTTGCAGCAACTGACACCACCTGACGAGGTGATACATCCATATGGGTAACCTTGGATGGGCTCATACGCACAGATTCACCTTTGGTGACGAACCATAACCATCTCTTCAGTCAGCTCGCCCTTTTTCATTCATGGGTGAATCTGCCTGAGCAATCACCATACCCACTTCTTCAATTGCTGATACATACTCAATTTCATCGGTAACGCATCCATCAATAACACGACGATACGGAGTTTCCAAGAAACCGAAATTATTTGTTTTTTTGCAAAAACTGCCAAAGAGTTAATCAAACCGATGTTTGGACCTTCTGGTGTTTTCAATTGGACACACGCGACCATAATGGGTAGTATGTACGTCTCGCACCTCAAATCCTGCTCGTTCACGCGTCAAACCACCCGGCCCAGTGCTGATACACGGCGTTTGTGAGTAATCTCTGACAATGGATTGTTTTGGTCCATAAACTGAGACAACTGACTAGAACCAAAAAAATTCTTTTAATAGAAGCAACCACAGGTTTTGAGTTAATTAAATCTTGTGGGGATAAATTATCTGACTCAGCATTAGTTAAACGCTCTTAACCGCTCTCTCAACACGCGCCAGACCAATACGGAACTGATTCTCTGTCATTTCACCAACGGAACGAATACGTCGGTTACCTAGATGGTCAATATCATCAACTTCACCACGACCATTGCGGATTTCAATCAGTTCTTTTCACCACATCAATAATGTCTTCTTTGGACAAAACACCTTTGCTGGCGCTGAACCTCGATATCGTCTGAATCGATAAATTCACGACCCTAAAACGACGGTTAAACTTCATACGACCAACATTGATAAATCATAACGCTCTTGGCTAAAGAACATGGTTTCAAAACAATTTTTTTCAGCAGCATCTAAAGTAGGTGGTTCGCCCTGGACGCATAACCTTGTAAATTTCAACCAGTGCTTCCTCACGTGTTGTAACTACATCGGCACGCAATGTATCAGCAATATAAGTACCGTGATCGATATCATTGGTAAATAGGATTTTAAATTCTTGAATATTTTTCTCAGCCAGTTTTACCAAAAGCTCATGGTCAATCAATGAGTTAGCACGAGCAATCACTTCATCATCAACTACGATATCTTCTGCTAAAAATACGCTCATATAAATATTCATCGGGCACAGCCAAATTGGTCATATTTGCTGCTTGCAATTTTTTGATGCGATTAGCATTGATACGTTTGCCCTGCTCTACAATTACTGTACCATCAGGAGCAACGATATCAAATTGAGCCATCTCACCCGTCAAACGTTCAGGAATCAACTCAATCTCAAACTGCTCTGCACCCTTATAGATGGTTGTTGTTTCAAAAAACGTGTGCAAGATATCGCTAGTAGTCATACCAATAGCACGCAAAATAATACTTGCTAATAGTTTACGACGACGGTCAATACGGGCGTATACTAAACCCTTAACATCAAATTCAAAATCCAACCAAGAACCGCGATAAGGGATGATGCGAGCATTGTATAACACCTTACCACTTGAATGGGATTTACCCTTTATCATGGTCAAAAAAACACACCAGGAGAACGATGTAGTTGAGAAACGATTACGCGTTCAGTACCATTAATAATAAATGTACCATTATCTGTCATCAATGGAATTTCACCCATATAGACACTTTGTTCACGAACATCTTTTGATGCTGGTTTTTATTATCTTTATCTTTAATTACTAAACGAATTTTAACACGTAAAGGCGCAGCAAAAGTTGAGCCACGCATGATGCACTCACGCTCATCAAATTCTGGTTTACCTAAATAATACTCAACAAATTGCAACTCAGCGTTGCCTGAGTGGCTAACAATTGGAAAAATTGAGGAAAAGGCTGCCTGTAATCCCTACATTGGCACGTCCCTTAGGTTTTTATGTTCTTGTAGAAATTGCTCATAAGAATCCACCCTGAATGGCGAGCAAATAAGGCACGTCCATCACATCTGGCAGCCTAGAAAAACTTTTTGCGAATGCGTTTCTTTTTCAGTATAAGAATATGCCATCAAGATTCCTTAATAAACAGTGGTAAAAACACGCTAAATTGATTTTTAATTAGTAAGGTGGACAACCAAACCGCTAATCTTCAGCTCAAATCAACCAATCAAAGATACGAAAAACAAGCCAAATACTTCTGTATTTAGCTTTTTAGAATAATTGGTCAGTCAATAGGTGCTTGCATAGGAGCATGGATTCTTTTTGAAGCAACCAATGATGTAAAAATCATTAAAGTTACATAAAAGGTCAAATCCTGTATTTTATAGTAAAAATCCAACAATGCAACTACATTGTTGGATTTTATCAATTTTGTCAAACAGCTAAGCTGCTTTTAAGAAAATTATTTAAGCTCAACGCTTGCGCCAGCTTCTTCAAGTTTTTTCTAAGTTCTTCAGCATCAGCTTTAGAAGCGCCTTCTTTAACTACTTGTGGCGCACCTTCAACTAGGTCTTTAGCTTCTTTTAGACCCTAAGCCAGTTACTTCACGAACCACTTTAATTACGGCTACTTTCTTATCTCCAGCGCTAGTTAATACAACGTCAAAATCGTCTTTTTTTCTTCAGCAGCAGGAGCGTCACCACCAGCAACAGGGGCAGCGGCTAAAGCGGCGGCAGATACGCCAAATTTCTTCCATCGCAGTGATAAGTTCAACGATTTCCATTACTGATTTTTTTCAGCAATCGCATCTAGGATTTGTTCATTAGTCAATGACATAGCAATTATTCCTATAGAAATAAAAAAATAAAGTTAATAAACGGCGCAATTATGCCGCTTCTTCAGCTTGCAATTTATCACGTAAAGCAGCCAAGGTGCGAGCTAGCTTTGCCAGCAGCGGCCTCTTTCATGGTACCCATTAGACGTCAATTGCTTCGTCGTAGGTTGGTAAGGTTGCAAGTTTATCAATAGATTTTTGCATCAATAAATTCGCCTTCAAAAGCTGCGCCTTTGATTTCGAACTTGTCGTTAGCCTTTTGCAAATTCTTTAAATAAACGAGCAGCCGCACTCAGGTGCTCATTTGAAAATGCAATTAAAGTAGGCCCAACAAACACATCACTCATGCACGCAAATTCAGTGTCTGCCAATGCACGACGCAATAAAGTATTACGTACAATGCGCATATCCACACCCGCCGCGCGAGCTGATTTACGAAGTCCGGTCATCTTAGCTACTGTAACGCCACGAGAATCGGCAACTACAGCAGAGAGCGCACCTTTGGCAACTTCACTTACTTCAGCAACAATTGCTTGTTTGTCTTGAAGATTTAATGCCATGGGTTGTCTCCATATTTATCACAAAGTGATAAGCAAATTTTACAAATATCAACTAAAATGTCGTATTTGCACCAATATTACGGTGACAGTTAGTCTTACCGTCTGCGTAGGCTGGAATTTTTAAACCAACAATTTTAATCATTAGTACCTACGGTCTTAGACAGCACAACCCGTGTGCTGAACTAAATTTATTACTTAAGGGGTGCTATTATAGGCAAAAACCAGAAAAATCAAGTCAAATTTTTTGCCCAAACACCCAAAAAGTCGTCAAATCAATTATTTATTAGCACGGTGTGGTACTGGGTCGATAGCAATACCAGGTCCCATAGTGCTTGATAAAGTAATTTTTTTGATGTAGATGCCTTTTGAAGTTGCTGGTTTAGCACGCTTCAAGTCATTTAATAATGCAGTGGCATTTTTGCTCAATTTGTTCGCCAGTAAAACCAATCTGACCAATTGAAGCGTGAATAATACCTGCTTTATCAACACGGTATTGTGCTTGACCTGCCTTAGTATTTTTAACTGCGGTAGCAACATCAGCAGTCACTGTGCCAACTTTTGGGTTTGGCATCAAACCACGTGGACCTAAGATGGTACCTAGTTGTCCTACCACACGCATTGCATCAGGAGCGGCAATCACAACATCAAAATCTAGGTTGCCAGCCTTAATACTTTCAGCCAAATCTTCAAAACCAACTACATCAGCGCCCGCCTCTTTAGCGGCATCAGCAGCAGCACCTTGTGCAAAAACAGCAACACGTTTAGTTTTGCCAGTACCAGCAGGTAGGTTGGTTGCGCCACGAACTACTTGATCAGATTTTCGTGGGTCAACGCCTAGATTGATTGCAATATCAATAGACTCTTTGAATTTTTGCTGGTGGTAATTCATTTAAGATTGCCACAGCTTCTTCAATGGTGTATAGTTTGGTATTATCAATTTTTCATTGATAAGTTTTTGACGCTTAGTTAGCTTAGCCATTATACACCCTCCACATTTAGACCCATTGAGCGAGCAGTACCTGCAATGGTACGAACTGCTGACTCAAGATCGGCAGCGGTCAAGTCTGCTTCCTTGGTTTTTACGATTTCTTCTAATTGAGCACGCGTTACTGTACCAACTTTAGTTTTATTAGGCACAGCAGAACCTTTGGCAACGCCAGCGGCTTTTACGCAGTAATACAGCTGCTGGTGGTGATTTCATGACAAATGTAAATGATTTGTCATTAAATACTGTAATTACCACAGGCACAGGCAATCCTGGCTCCATGTTTGAAGAAGCGGCGTTAAACTCTTTACAGAACGCCATGATGTTCACGCCTTTTTGACCCAATGCAGGACCAATTGGTGGTGAAGGGTTTGCTTTTGCCAGCAGGCACTTTGTAGTTTGATGTAGCCATCAATCTTTTTGCCATGAGAAAGTTCTCCAGTTATGGGTAAAACGCTAAAAATTTAGCTCCCTCGATGATAATAAAACCCAATTCTTACTTGGGGAGGCGAGCATTATACAGCCATTATAAAAATTTTTCAACTTTAGTAAATTCAAGTTCTACTTCCGTTGGACGGCTAAACACACTCACCGTTAAGAACAATTTTGATTTATCATAGTCCACTTTTTAACTTGACCTTTAAAAATCAGTAAATGGACCATCAATAATCAATACTTCTTCACCTGGTTCAAAAATAGTTTTTGGACGTGGGGCTTCAGAAGCTTTTATTGATGCGATTTAAAATACGGTCAGCCTCAGCTTGGGTAATTGCTGCAGGGTGTCTCAGGGTGCCACCAATAAATCCAGTGATGTTTGGACAGCTTTTTAACAATATGCCAAGTGTCTTCACGCATTTCCATATTAATCAGTACATATCCTGAAATAATTTGTGCTCAACTGTGCGTTTTTTTACCATCACGAATTTCAATCACTTCTTCTGTTGGCACCAATACATCACCAAAATATTCAGTCAATTCACTACGTTTGATCTCGCTCTATTAATGCTCTTTTGCACTTGTTTTTCATACCCTGAAAATGCTTGAATGATATACCAACGCATAATACACCTAAATTATCTTATATTTTATTATGCAAAATCACACATAAAACAAGCTCATGCGTGATTCTAATCTGGAAGGATTGTATCCACTAACAAAATCGGGTTCCACCATTTTTTTAAATGGCAAAACTGAAACTGCTAAGGAAGATTTGACAAAACAAATTAATTTAAAATCAAACCAAATAACTGATTAAATAAAGTATCAATCAGCCAAATAAAAATCCCAACAATCACCATTACCACAATCACTTGCCAAGTGTAACGAATGGTTTCATCTTTGCCAGGCCAAGTGACACGTCTTAATTCAATGCCTGCATCTTTTAATAACACTCTGAACGCCCCTACCTTGATGAGTAAAGGCCAAACAAACCCCAGCAAGCACAACCAACAGCAAAGTAATGGCGATTTGTGTCCAAGGATTGCTAGCAGGAAGCCAGTACTTAGGTAGGTATTGCGAAAATCAATGTTGAACTAATCAATGCTAATATAGCAATCAACCATAAAAATCATATCTTTGATTGAGCGTGTTTTAGCAACTTCAACAACATTTTCTTCAGACACAACAACAGCTTTGCGTTTATTTAGCAAATCTTGGGCAAGTGCTTTTGCATCGGCAAGTTTATTTTCTAAATTGTCTTTATTATCACTCATGCAGAAATCTGCCTCGAATTGGCTAACTTGGAGAAATACAGGAAAATTTTTGAAGAAAAGATGGCAGGCGACGAGGGACTCTGAACCCCCAACCCTCGGATTTGGAGTCCGATGCTCTACCAATTGAGCCAGTCGCCTAGGGTGTTAAGGACTGTTATTATAACAATGATTTTTAATTTTGCAAGTATTTTTATAAAATTATTTTGTTTTTGGCTTATAAGAGCCTAAATAAATTGCCAACATAACTAAAAAGACGCCCAACCACTGCATTAAATTAATTGGTTTGGCAAGCCGAAAAATAATCAATGAGTAATGCCGCGACAGGTTCACTTAACAATAAAAAGCCCAGTTAAGGTTAAGGCAATCTTGGGGATACTATAAGTTATCAATCCCCTAAGCAACACATTGCATCAGTGTGCCAGTAAAATTACAATCCAAAAATATCGTACACATCCACTGGAATTATTTTACCAGAATCCACAATCAGCATAATTGGAAAAAGTGCAGTTGCACCACTAATGCCAATCACGCCCATCATCGGAAAAAGTGGTATGCTTGCCATCTCGTGAGCACGGCGGATAAATACCATAGAAACCGCCAAACACAGCCCCTGATAAAATACCCCAGATAAAGCCCCTATAATGCGCTTTTGATTGTGTTTAAATTCTGGACTTGCTATTAAAGCAACACCAACAGATGCCAAAATCAAACCTAGAATCTGTATGTTAGTTTGGCGCTTTAAACCACCAAAAACCAATAAATGCCAAAAAGAAAATTTGTAGGCTATTTAGTAAGGTTGAAATTCCAGGTCCCATAGCGTAAATGCTTTCAGTGCCAAAGCGCTAAGTCCAAACCCAGCACTGCACCCGCTAATATTGCAAAATTTTAAAGCATGGTGGTTTTTTAGGAAATGATTGTTTAAATATAAAAGATAGTAAAAGAAAAATGGGAGCAGACACCAAAAGTCGCTAAAATGCCATGGCAAAGCCGCCTAAATTTTCAACATGAGCAACAATCAAACTGCCCATACCAAAAAGTACACAGCCAAACACCAAACCTATCATAGAAAACCAATGTTCTGATTTGTTTGCCATTTTTAGCATATAACAATCCCTGTCTTTATCTTACTATTTTTTGTTTACCACCTAAAAGTCGTTGATTGTCATTTAATATTGTCAAAAATTGTGTTTCATCAATGATTTTTACATTCAATGCTTGAGCCTTGTCCAGTTTACTGCCTGCTTTTTCGCCGGCTAATAAAGCGGTAGTTTTTGCTGAAATACTTCCTGAAACTTTTGCCCCTAATGCTTGCAAAATGCGCTTTAGCTTCATCGCGTCCCATCTGTGATAATGTGCCAGTAACAACCCAAGTTTGACCATTTAAGGGTAAATCTTGGATGGTTTTATTCACTATTTGCCAACAAAACCCCCAAGGCAAGCAGCTCATTTATCACTTCCATATTATGAGAAGCACGGAAAAAAATCATAAATATTATGCGCGGTAATTTCACCAATATCCACCACATTTAATAATGCCTCTACACTAGCATTTTGCAAAAGCAGATAAATCACCAAAATGCTCAGCAAGATTTAATGCGGTGCTTTCACCCACCCCACGAATACCAAGTGCAAAAATAAAAACGGGGCAATGTTGTATTTTTTTAGATTTTTTCAATGGCAGTCAGCATGTTTTGTACTGATTTTTTTCACCCAATCCTTCCAAACTTGCCAGTTGAGACTGTTTTTTCTTTAATTTATAAATATCGGCAACAGTCTTAACAAAAACCCATTTGAAAAACTAATCAACCATTGTTTTGCCCAGTCCATCAATATTCATTGCTTTTTCGGCTAACAAAATGAATTAGAGCTTCTTGAGCCTGTGCATTGCAAAAACAGTCCACCCGTGCACCGCGCTAATGCTTCTCCTTCTGGCAAAACCACAGGCGAACTACACACTGGACAAGTTTTAGGTAACTGTATTGGGTAAGCGTCTTGCGGACGAAGTTCTTTAAGCACCTTACCAACTTTAGGAATGACATCCCCTGCCCGATGAATGCTCACCATATCACCAGCCATCAAGCCCAAACGACCAATTTCTCCAAAATTATGCAGTGTTACATTACTTACTGTAACTCCGCCCACCATAACCGGTTCAAGTTTACCCACAGGTGTTAGCTGACCAGTACGCCCAACTTGCCATTCTACAGATATCAGTTCTAGTTACAGCGGTGGTTGCAGTAAATTTATAAGCAGTTGCCCAACGCGGTTCACGACTTAAAAACCCAAATCATCTTGTAAAGCTAACGAATCAACCTTTACCACCATACCATCAATTTCAAAAAGGTAGTGATTGGCGTTTTTGGCTGACCTCTTCGTAATAGGCTTGAATTTGTTCAATATTATCTGCTAATTTAAATGGCGATACTTCAAATCCTTGATTTTGCAAAAAAATCAAGGCACCGCTTTGAGTATCAACATCTTCAGGCAACCCCTGAGCGACCGCGTAACCAAAAATGCCAGAGGACGAGCAGCAGCGACGGCAGGATTTAACTGACGAAGCGAACCTGCGGCAGCATTTCTGAGATTGGCAAAAGGTTTTTTTCACCCTTTTGTTCATTATCTTTGTTTAATTTAGCAAAACCAGCTTTTGGTATCAAAACCTCACCACGCACCTCTAAAAGCTCAATATCTACACATTTTGGCAAAAAAATTGGTAAATTACGGATAGTTTTGACATTTAGGGTAATGTCTTCACCCACCTTACCATCACCACGAGTAACTGCTTGAGTAAATAAACCACGCTGGTATTTTAACGAGACTGCCAACCCATCCAATTTAAGTTCCATTTCAAATTTTGGGTTTTGATTTTTGCATCCAAACGTTCATTAATTCGGCGAATAAAATGCCCCAAATCGTCTTGATGAAACACATTGCCAAGCGACAACATAGCAATGTCATGATGGACTTCTACAAAAGCAGGCAAAGGTTTATCGCCTACTTTATCTGTTGGGCTATCAGGCTGTTTACAATCAGGGAAAAATCATGCTCCAAAGCTAATAATCTTTGACGCAAACTATCATACTCTTCATCACTGACGGTAGGATTATCCAGCACATAATAAGCATGATTGTGCTGTTTTAAGGTTCGAATCAAAAGACGCATTTGCTCAATAATGGACTGCTGCATAAATTTCCTTTATGTTTTAGTTATTGTTCAGGTTGATAATTTGCTACTTGTATGCCTAATTTATCAAAAATCTTCATCGTTAAAAGTGTAACCGCCCTCATCATGAATTTCTGCATGCAATGCCCCTAGCAAAAAGAACGAGCTGTACTGACCATAACTTTATAAGCTCTGTAGGCGTGTGGATGCGGCAAAGATAAAAATAATGATAATCCTGAAAAACGCTGTTCAGGCAGTGTATTTGGGTCAAAAATCCTGAACATTGCCATCACGTCCAACCCCCAACATACTAAACCATAAAATACCTGTACCCTCTTTGTCATCTTCGTAGCGATGATACATGCCCATCACGCCAAATTTTAATCCATAAGAACGAATGAGATTCATTACTTCCTTGCCTGATATTCCAACTGTATGATTGTATGGAGTAATAAATAAAGGTTACAGTATCTTTTGCATTTAACAATGGGTCGTTATTTTGTTCAAAAATTTTCTTCTTTGTTTTAAATGATGGTCAAGAATGGGTGAATTACTATCAAAGGTGTGTTTGACCGTTGTCAAAATATCTCTACCTTCTCTTTCGCCAGTCATGGTTTGATGATTGATTGTTTGCTGGCTTTGGTTGGAAGAATTTTTCAGCAGCATGCGCAAGTCGCGATAATGCATCCTCATCACCCAAGTTGATTTTTGATGTCATCATTTGATGGCTCTGGCTCAACAACAGCATCAGCACGTTCTGCTCTAGGTAAAATTGGCAAATTGTTTTTATATTCTAGTGATTTATCATCGCCCTTGTAGGTTTTAGAACGCATGAATTGGATTAACATAAATAAACCCACCAACATCACAATGACAATCAGCACAATAATAAAAAGTATTCATACAGCGAAAACTCTAACATTTTTAAGAAAATTCTTTATAGTTTAGCACGCTTATGTTTTTTCGTCATCATTAGTTCAAGACTAATTTTTTGGACAATTTTAACATATATTATAACTGGGTAAATTAAATGGAAATTTTTCTTCAAAGCCTTCTGAATATAAGGTTTGATTAAATCTGCCATTAATAAAATATGTTCACTGTTTGCATTAAGCGCAGGAATATAAGCATAGTTTTTTTGCCACCTGCTTGTAGAAAGTTATCGCGATTTTTCCACCGCCAATTCTTCTAAAGTTTCCAAGCAGTCTGCAGAAAAAAAGCAGGGCTAATCACCTGCACTGATAAACCCTGATGACCCCATTCGCTTAATAACTCATCAGTATATGGTTTTTAACCATTCTTGCGCACCAAATCTGAGACTGAAAACTCATTTGCCATTCATGACTTGCCAAACCCTAATTCACTGGCTAAAAAGTACGGCAGTTTTTCGGCATTCATCAGCATAGGGTCGCCTTTATCAGCATAAGGTTTAGGAATGCCATGAAAACTCATAAGGAGCTTATCAGCACGTCCATTTTTCCCAAAAATCTCGTACGCTTTTTGATAATGCCTGAATATATAAAGGATTGTCGTGATAATCACGAATAAAAATTAGCTCTGGTAAATCACGAATGCTTTTAAAATATTCAGCTACTTTGTCAAAAACAGCGGCGGTTGTGGTTGCTGAATTCTGTGGATATAACGGCAAAATAACCAAGCGATTAAACCCTTCTTTTTGCACATCTGCCAACACCTGTTTAATATTGGGATTGCCATATGTCATCGCAAAAACGTTCGTTTGTAAATGATTTTTGTAAAAGCATGGGCTTGCTGTTTTTAAAATCACCAAAAGCGGTGAGCCATCATCTGTCCAAATACTTTGATACGCATGAGCCACTTTTTTTGAGGGGCGAGTGGTCAAAAACAAATAACCGTAAAATAATCTGCCAAATAAATACTGGAATCTCTATCACACGCGTATCGCTTAAAAATTCTTTTTAAATACGCGCGCACGCCTTTTAGTGTTGGACTATCTGAGTGTACCAAGGTTGACCAAAATAATTGCTGTTTTTATTATAAGATGAAAGAGCCATTGTTGCCTTTATCAATGATTTAAAATGCTTGTTAGTTTTAGCACTTTTTAACCATTTAATTGTAAATTAATTTCAATATAAGTTGATGCAAATATCATTGAATCTGTATTTGCTTACAGATATCAAAATAACATTTTTGTTACATTATCATCACGCCTTGTTGCATTATAATGGTGTAAGTAGTTTATTTTTTTAAGGCATTTTTATGATTCCCATCAAACACAAAATGACTGAACAGCCAAAAACCAATCGACAACCTGAAAAATGGTTTTAGAATACTTTTATGGATAATTGCATTGATTTTTTGCAGGATTTTTGCAGTTGGACTTGGCAGGGAAAAATTGTAGGTGATTTGCCACTCATTCAATCAGAACCCAAAAGAAATCGCTGATTATGTTGATGATAAAAAAATACTTACCAGCAGTTAAAACAGGAACTTACTCGTCAGCAAAACATCCAAAAAGACATACAAAATCAATATGATACGGTTTCATTACGCAATTAGAACAGCAAAAACCATTACCCAAAATGCTCAACACAGTTTTAATAATTGGCTGGCAACTCGCAGTGTTACTGAGCAATCCACCCAAAACCCCCGAAGTTATTAAACGCACCAACGAACTGGATAATCTAAAAAGCTAAAAGAAGCCGAAATCCAAAAATCTGGCGGTCATTGAACAAAAACAATTATCCAGTGAACAGTCTTATAATGATACCCAAGATAAAAATCCAAAACCTAGAAGACATTGCTCAACACGCCAAAAACTCAAGATGACCAAAAATTGAACTTAGGGTGTTTATTTATCGGTTGTTAATCACATTGCCATTGTTGCTTTTTAGCATGGTATTTATTTACCAGACATAGAAATGGTAATTTATGGCCTTTTGTTTGGGGGTTTGGTTTTTTTGCCTTGTTTGTGTTTTTTGTTGAACTTGTGCCTTATTTACCCAGTTATGGCGGGTATGTTCGTTATGGTGTAGGTATTATTTTGACATTTGTAGAGCGGTCGCTATGCAATTATCGCAATGAATCACTATCTACAGCGTAAAAAGTTGAGGAAGAAATTTCCAGAAACCAACGTCAATCCCAACTAAACTACGAACAAGCTCAAAATAAACTTGCCAAATCCATTTGTCCAAGCTGTGAGCGTAAATTGGATTTAACAAACAATAATTTGGATTTTTGCCCACATTGTGGCATCTGCATTTTTAATTATTGTGATAACTGCCACACCAGAAACAATGCTTTTAATCACTATTGTTACAAATGCGGAAATGACCATTCTCAATCTTTGGCAAACCACAATACGCCCAAAGTCACTTATGCGTCATCAAATAATCCGTAATCATCGTTAGTGTCTCTGTAGTAAATTAGTTTATGATGATTGCGTCTTGTTGGTTTGGGTGATAAATTACAAGGCTATTAAAGTAATGATAATTTTTAGTTTACTGCTCTTAGTTTGACTAAAAACAGCTTTATCATTAAAAAGTCATTTTAGGAAAAATATCATGTTTAGTGCCCTAACCAATGCTTTGGGTTTAAATCCATTAAAAGTAGATACCTTGATTGACACGCCAATGGTTGTGGTTGGCGACACTTTGCGTGTGGTCATCGCCATTCAGGGTACAACTGCTGCTAAAACCATCAATCATATCAGTCTACACCTTAATACCATTGCTGAAAACGATACGGACAATGGCGATATTCGTCGTGTACACACTTTAGGAACGGTGTACTTGGCAGATAATTTGACGATTAACGCTCATGAACGTGTTCATTTGCCTTTTGAATTGGCATTATCACCAGAAACACCTGTTACCAATATCTCGTGCGTAAAAAATCAAACCAAACTTTGGCTAGAAACCAAGGTTGATGTTGCTGCTACTTTAGATAGCAAAAGACAACGATGAAAATCTACACCCTGCCAACGCCTGTAATGGCGAATTTTTTTACAAGCGATGGAGCAGGCGGGTTTTAGGCTGCAAAAAACCGATGTTGAAAAAGGCATGGTAACCACGCCTTATGGCACGTCAAGTTTTGGTTGTTATCAAGAGTTTGAGTTTAGTTGTTTTAAACTTGGTTTTAAAACAGCGTAGAAGTTACCTTTTTACCCAAAGATGATTATACTTATGTGGTTTTAGAAATTGATAGAGCATTTCGTTCAGACAGTTATAAAGTCATTGGATTAAATCCACACATGACAATTAATGATATGGTGTATTTAATACAACAAACCATAGGTGTTTAACTTTAAAAAAATTTAACCCTCAATCATTCAATCACGCCCCAAAAGTTAAAACGGCTTTTGGGGCTGGTTAATTAGTGGTGTTTTTTTAAAACAATCATGTTAAAATGACTTGTTTTTATTAAATTTATCCGTAATAAATTAAGTGGATGCGCTATGACAACAAAATCCGATACGGCACACGATGCTAAACTGATGCAACAACAACTTGAACAAGCCGCCCTACACTATCACGAACACCCCCGCCCCGGTAAAATCTCCGTTACTCCGACCAAACAAATCGCCAACCAACGTGATTTAGCATTGGCGTATTCCCCCGGTGTTGCTGTACCATGCCTTGAAATTGAAAAATCCCAGTCTTGCTGCTCGTTATACCGCTCGCTCAAACTTGGTGGGTGTTATCACCAATGGTACGGCGGTTTTAGGGCTTGGCAATATTGGTGCCTTAGCCTCCAAACCTGTTATGGAAGGGAAAGGTGTTTTATTTAAAAATTCGCTGGCATTGACGTTTTTGATATTGAAATTAATGAAACTGACCCTGACAAATTCATTCAAATTGTAGAAAGTCTTGAACCAACCTTTGGTGGCATCAACTTAGAAGACATCAAAGCTCCAGAATGCTTTAAGATTGAAAAAGAATTGCGCGAACGCATGAACATTCCTGTGTTTCATGATGACCAGCACGGTACAGCAATTATTTCAGCCGCCGCCTTATTAAACGCTTTAAAATTAAATGGCAAAAAAATTGAAGACATTACTTTGGTTTGTTCGGGCGCAGGGGCAGCAGCGATTAGCTGTCTTGATTTGGTATGCGCTTTAGGTGCAAAACGAGAAAACATCTACGTTCTGGACTCAAAAGGCGTTATTACCACAGACCGACAAAATTTAGATGAGTCCAAGCAGCGTTATGCCAGACAAACCAATAAAAAGCACCTTTGTCAGAAGTTATGGAAGGCGCGGACGTATTTTTTTGGTTTATCTGGTCCTGGCGTGGTCAGTCAAGATATGGTATGCAGTATGGCAAAAGACCCAATCATCTTTGCCCTTGCCAATCCAACCCCAGAAATCATGCCTGAGCTTGCCCATGCTGCGCGTTCTGACGTCATCATGGCAACAGGTCGTTCAGACTATCCAAACCAAGTCAATAATGCGTTGTGTTTCCCTTTATATCTTCCGTGGCGCTTTAGATGTTGGGGCGACGGTTGTAAATGAAGAAATGAAATTGGCGTGCGTGCATGCCATCGCCGAAATGGCACATCATGAATCCAGTGAACTGGACAAAACAGGCAAAGTCGCCAAACGTTTTGGAAAAGATTACTTAATTCCCGGACCACTAGAACCTAATTTGATTTTGGAGATTGCGCCTGCCGTAGCTAAAGCTGCAATGGACAGTGGCGTCGCAACCTCACCTATTACTGATTTTTGGTGCATATCGTCAAAAATTATCTGAATTCATCTACAACACCGCCTTGGCAATGAAACCTGTCTTTAACAAAGCCAAAAAGACCCCAAACGCATTGTTTATGCTGAAGGTGAAGACATTAATGTACTGCGCGCGGTGCAAGTGGTGGTTGATGAACAAATCGCTCTACCCATCTTAGTTGGTCGTCCTTCAGTTATTGAAAAAGAAATCTCTGCTTTGGGTTTGCGTTTGGTAAATGGTGAAAATATCACCATCATTGACCCCAATAATAATCCGCGTTATGAAGAATACTATCAATATTATTATCAAACCAACAGACGTCATGGTGTTAGCCTTGAATTAGCGCGTCGTGATGTTCGCCGCAAAACAACCTTGCATTCTGCACTGATGGTAGAACATGGCGATGCTGATGGCATGATTTGTGGTACATTTGGATATTATCATCTGCATCTAAATTATCTTAATCGCGTAATTGGCAAACGTGAAGGGTGAAAAAAATTATCTGCAATGAGCGCTGTTTTAATGCAAAACCGCAATTTATTCATTGCTGACACCTACATCAATGAAGACCCAACCGCTGAAGAGCTGGCAGAAATGACTGTTTTAGCGGCTGATAGCGTTCGTCGTTTTGGTTTAACGCCAAGAGTTGCCCTGCTTTCTCATTCCAACTTTTGGCACGTCTGATCGTGAATCTGCAATTAAGATGCGTCAAGTACATGATATCTTAACTCAAATGAATGTTGATTTTTGAATTTGATGGCGAAATGCATGGCGACGTTGCACTTGATGTTCGTATGCGTGAGCAAAAATTATCCATTTAGTACTTTAAAAAGGTGCAGCGAACTTGCTGATTTTACCAACATTAGATGCTGCTAATATTGCCTTTAATTTACTAAAAACTGCAACTGGTTCGGCAGCTTTAGGTCCAATTTTACTAGGTGCGGATAAACCTGTACATATTTTAACGCCGTCAGCAACCGCTCGACGCATCGTAAATATGACCGCCCTTGTTGTATCTGATGCTCAAGACATGGCAAAATAATTTTTGACCAATAATTTTTAACCAAGCATCAATTAAATAAAAGCACTCCTTTGGGGTGCTTTTTTTATTCTTCAAAAAAACGCTACAATTTATGTTATGTTATTTTTATCCAAGGTAAATTATGCAAGTATTTTTTTGGTTGGCGGAGCCGTTCGCGATGGTCTGCTTGGTAAAGCCATTCATGATAAGGATTTTGTTGTGGTTGGCGCAAGTCCTGATGAGCTGCTTGCTTGTGGTTTTTACTCAGGTAGGAGTCGATTTTTCCTGTGTTTTTGCATCCTGATACACACCATGAATATGCTTTGGCGCGTACTGAGCGAAAAAAACGGGTAAAAGCCATACTGAATTTGCTGTGCAATTTGATAAAACCATTACTTTAAAAGATGATTTACAGCGTCGGGATTTAACCATCAATGCGCTTGCCATTGAAGTTACAAGTTTAGTTTGATGACACACCCATAACAGGGCAAGTTATTGATTATTATGGGGGGTTTTTAGATTTACAACAAAAACTTTACGCCACGTCAGCCAAGCATTTAGTGAAGACCCGCTCAGAATTTTTGCGTGTGGCAAGGTTTTTGCGCGCTTTGAAGGTTTTAGTATTGATAACAGCACTCAAAATCTTATGATACAAATGGCAAAAATGGTGATTTATCTCATTTAAGCAAAAGAACGTTTATGGGCTGAAAGCAGTAAAGCCATGCAATGTAAAACTGGTTTTTGTATTGGCAGGTTTTAGCAGATTTAACGATTTTAGAACACTTTTTGCCCGATTTGGCAAAACTTTGGCAAGACTTAGGATTAAAAACTCAAACCCTTTTGGCATTATCATTAATTTTTCAAGATGATTTTTCCTATCTTTACCAGATGATAAACGTTTGATGATGCAATTTTCCCTTTTAATATCTGGATTTAACCAAAAAGATTTTTATCAACACTACCGCTAAAACGCTTTTGCGCGCCCAAAAACTGTCTTAATTTTTTTCAGAGTTATTCTTTGATTTTAAGGATATTTTGCAAAAAATTGTTCAGCAGGCGATTTGATAAATTTAATAGAACGCACCAAAGCCCATCAAGAAATCAAAGATAAAAATCAGCTGAAAAAAATCAGTTGCTTATATGCTCATTGCAAGCATCTATCTTTATTATCAAGCCTGCCAAATAACGCCTTTTTACACAATAAGCCAAATAAAAAAATATCGTTTACCAATCAATCATTTGTTATCAAAACACCAAAATTCAAGAAATTGATGGTCAATTAACTGGTGCCAAGATTGGTCAAGCCCTAAAAATTCGCATGGCAAAAAAATTCAAAAACTACTTTGGCTTATTCATCATGATACATAACACAACATTACACAAAACCGCCTTCATTACAGGTGGCGCAAAACGCATTGGTAAAAGCCATCAGTCAAACTTTGCACGCTGATGGATTTAATGTGATTGTTCATTATCATCACAGTCAATATGATGCCAAAAATTTATGCAAAAACTCAATCAGATTCGCCCAAATTCAGCCGTCAGTTTTGGTTGTGATTTGGCAGTTATAGAAAGAGCAAAAACCACGCAAAAAAACATTTTTAAAAAGTGTTAAAGATGCTTTTGGTCGCATTGATGTTTTAGTACACAACGCATCGAGTTTTTTATACCACCCCAAAAACCGATAATTGGGAGGATTTGCATCATGCTTGGAATGATTTATTTTTGACCAATGCCAAAGCGCCTTATTTTTTTAAGTCAATTATTCTTCCAAGAACTTCAAAAAATCAAGGAAACATTATCAGTATTTTTAGACATTCATGCTGATAACAAACCATTTCTTGACCACTGCATTTATACCATGGCAAAAGCCTCACATCGGGCAATGGTGCAATCATTAGCCTTAGAGTTTGCACCTTTTGTTTGCGTTAATGGCGTATCGCCCGGAGTAAATATTTTTCCAGATAATGATGAGTTTTTTTAATTTAAAAATACGCGAACAATTACAGGACTCAGTACCGCTTTGGCAAGGCTGGCACGCCAGATGATATTGCCAAAGCAGTGCTATTTTTTGTTAAATCATCGTATATTACAGGACAAATTTTAGCCGTCGATGGAGGACGTAGTCTAACACTCAAAGGCGGATAATCGCTGATAAACCAGCAACAAACCATTCGTTCTACCAAGTTTTGCTCAAAAGTTGAAAATTATGGCAATTTGTCAGTTAAAGTTGCTAATTTTAGCAAAAAAATGCTGACATCAACTCATTTTTTAAAGTACAATTACCGCTTTAATTTAGTTAGTGAAATTTCCCCAAAATATCTTAGGGTTACCGATGATTTTTGGGGATTATTTTGTAAATTTCGGAGTTGATAGCATAATCAAATCTCAAACACGCCCAGAAATCAGATAATCATCTGTCATTAGTAAGCACGTTTGATAGGTATTAAGCACCCCAACGCCTTTTTGTCTAATTTGCGTTTACGCACGCTTTTGGAGAACTCACGTTGAGTACACCTACTGTTGCTAATGCTGCCAAATTGCAGCGTAATCTTGGTTTATGGCATGTCATTATTATTGGTCTTGCCTACATTCAGCCCATGACCTTACTAGATACCTTTGGTCTGGTATCGCAAAAAGTGGTGGTCATGTTCCCATGTCTTATATTTTTTTGCTTTAATTGCTATTTTGCTGACCTCCATCAGCTACGGACATATGATTAAAAGCTTATCCATCATCAGGTTCTGCTTATACTTACACCCAAAAAGCCATTAATCCATCCATGGGTTTTATGGTTGGTTGGTCAAGCTGGTTGGATTATTTATTATCGCCTATGGTTAATATTATTTTGGCGGTGATTTATTTAGAAGCCTTATTTCCAAGCGTTCATCATTGGGTTTGGGTAATTAGTTTAACCGCCTTAATGACCGTTGTTAATTTGTTTGGTTCAAGAGCGGTGGCGTACTTTAACAGTTGGATTGTTTTTTTGTTCAATTTGCCATTATTGCTGCATTTACCTATATGATTTATGATGCACTGCAAGCTGGCTCATACGCTTCGGGCACATTAATGCAAGATACTTATGAATTGTGGAGCCTTGAGCCATTTTGGAACAGCATGACGTCTGTTGGCGCTTTGATTACAGGGCAACGGTTTTATGCTTCTCATTTACAGGGTTTGACTCGTTATCCAGTCTTGCTGAAGAAACCAAAGACGTTAAAAACACCTTACCCAAAGCAATGATTTTTAACTACTTTGATTGCAGGGGATTGTATTTATTATTAGCACCTATTTTTATGCAAACCTATCTGCCATCCGACCCAACAATCTATTTTTGAACAGGTGGATGAAACCCAACCTGAAATTTTTAATGCTTGTTGGCGGCGCAATTTTTAAAGCGTGGGTTCTAGGCTTTGCTATTGTTACTGTTATGGCTTCAGGTATTTCGGCACACGCTGGTGTTTCGCGTTTGATGTATGTTATGGGTCGCGATGACGTTATTAGCAAAAATCTTTGGCACAATCCATCCAAAACTCTTTACACCCGTCAATAATATTTTGATTGCAGGCGCGGTGGCATTAACCGCGGGTTTTATCAGTTTTGAACAAGTTGCTGATTTGATTAGTTTTGGAGCTTTGACCGCATTTAGCTTTGTAAATATTTCTGTGGTCTTTCATTACGCTTTAAGAAACAAACTGGTGAAAAAAATATTAAAGACGTCATCAATTACATCATTGTACCCATTGCTGGCTTTTATCAGTGTTTTTTTGATGTGGCTAGAGGGTGGATGGTGTTACCTTAAAAAGTTGGTTTAATGTGGGCAGCGTTAGGTTTTTATCTGGCTAGGCATCAAAACCTCAGGTTTTTAAAAAGCCTGTTCCTCAATACAATGAGCATGAGTGATGGTTTAGTTTGTTTTTCAGTTTATAAAAAGTCTGCTTTGGCAGGCTTTTTTTGATGGATTTTTGTATTTATTATTTACACCACGGGTGGTAATAATGGTTTGATTAATTTGGGGGCAAACGTTCTTTGGGCATTTTTTTCTTCAATCTTTGCAATCATTGGTAAAAGCAGGCTGATAATATTTGGGTAAATTTAGAATATGTAAAACAATTGTCAAACGAAAATATTTTTCTACTGCCCAAATACTGTTGATAAAAACTAGAATTTAACAATCCTGCCCCACCATGACCAATCGTCCAAATCACCGCCAAATATTCCAAAAATATTCATAGTGCTATTTTGCTCATTCAGATAAGTTTGAGCTATGGTGTAGTGATTTTTGCATACGCTGCTGACGAATTTCATATAACTGATTGAAATGATGCTTTAGGTCTGTGGTTACACCTGCCAAATACTCTTCAAGCACATGAAAAACTGCTGTTTTTTTGTGGATAAATCAACTGCTGTAATATCATGCGCGTAACGCCCGCACTTGCTCCATCGTTAATTTGACTAATGGTTAATAATTTTTTTCATAATTGATTAAAATTTGCAAAAATCAGTTCATCTTTACTAGTAAAATGTCGGTATAAAAGTACCTTTTTGCCAATTGTAACTTTTTGCTAATTCATCTAAAATTAAACGATAATCCCCAGATTCTAAAAAGCATGGCTTCAGCAGTTTGTAAAATACGCTGATGACGAGCGATAAATTTATCTTTTCGTTTACTCATAAGCATCTAAATTAGTTATTGCACTTTAATCCATCAAAGACAAATTACGCTTTGGTTACCAAGAGTCGCCCTGCACCGCCGCCGCCAAAACTGCCCCCTCGTCGCCAGAGTAACTTGATGAACCACCATCAGAATAACTTGATGAACCACCACTAGAATAGCCGCCGTCATATCCACCTCCTGATGACCAACCGCCGCCAGAGTCGCGAAGTTTTACAAATAATAAAAACCAAAAAAATCACTGCTGTAACGATGCTCAAAAAACGGTCCCACACCAAACATCAAGCCAGATACTACAATTCCAAATGCGGTAACAGTGGAGCCCAAAAACCGTCCAAATAATCGTATTAAAATCGATCCTACTATCGGCGCAATAATGATTGTCAGCAGTAAAAATCCACCTGAGCGTTTCTCGGCAGCATCCTCTTCTGCTAAAACTTCAGGCTCGGTACGCAGTCTTTTGTCAATTACTGCAATGGCGTCCGAGATGCCTTTAGCGTAATCACCATCTTTGAAGGCAGGAACAACTTCATGACGAATAATTCTTTTTAATAATCGCATCAGGTAACACACCTTCAACACCATAGCCTGTCAAAATATAAACTTTCCTGTCGTTAATCGCAGCAAATATCAAAAATTCCATTATCTTTACCTTTAGTACCCAATTTCCAACGTTTGGCGGTGGCAAATGCGTAATCAAAGACATCCACCCCATTCGTCGTCGGTACAATCACCACCCCTATTTGCGCTAATTTATCGTTATAAATCTGTAAAATTTGAGCCTGAAGTTTTTCTTTTTCACTGTCTGTCAAAACATGCGCTTCATCAATGACAGGACTGTTTAAAACCAAGTCATCACTACCGATTGGTACTGAATTTGAAGTTTTTGGAACCTTGATTTTTTTATCTGAGCTACTTAGTTCTTTAGCATTGCTACTGTTAGCGGTTGCAGTTGCTTGATTTGACTGTGGGTTGGCTTGGCTTAACTGACTTAGTGTCGCCAAATCATCTTCAAGTGCATTTGCAGCATCTTTACCGTAAGCAAAACCAACACAAAACCAACTAAAAACCACAAATAACGCTGTTATTAGGCTTGTTTGCCAAGCGTATTGTTTTTATCCAGACCTGTCATTGGTTTTCCTTATTGAATCAAGTTTAATGTGTTGCTATTTATTTGCTTGGTTGGTTGGCTGGCTGTTTCCAAAATTCACTGTTGGTGCCGTTGAAATGGTTTTTTCATTATCCACGGTAAAACCCGCTTTGGTTTTTAGCCCAAACATCTTAGCGGTTAAATTGGTTTGGAAACTGACGCACAGTCGTGTTATAGGTTTGCACATCTTGAATGTAGTTTTTACGAGCCACAGTAATGCGATTTTCCGTTCCTTCAAGTTGTGCTTTGCAAATCTTGAAACATCGCATCTGCTTTTTAACGCAGGGTATTGTTCTGATACCATCATCAATCGCGACAAAGCCGAAGTCATTTGCGCTTGAGCTTCTTGATATTTTTTTACCGCTTCTGGGTCATTGATTGCTTCTGGGGTTAGCTGAACACTTCCGCCGCAGCACGGGCCTGCGCAACCTGCACATAAACATCCTTTTTCATGCTCTGCATACCTTTGCACAACTGCCACCAAATTTGGCACCAAGTCGGCACGACGTTGATACTGGTTTACAACTTCTGACCAAGCAGCTTTGGTTTGCTCGTCTTGAGCCTGAAGCGTGTTATAACCGCAACCTGACAAAGATAAAGTGCCACAAAGTAGCAAAAGCACTGATGATTTTTTTACCAAAATATTTCATTACATTTTCCAAATAATAAACAAAAAAACAAACTTTATCTTTTTATAATCGCAAGTTTTTGCAAAAATACAAGCCATAATGACAAATATTTACAACTTATACTTATTGTTAAATCAGATAACCTGTTAAAATTTCTAGCTAAATTTTTTTAGTTACTTGATGATTTTAAACAAAATGTAAAATTTTTGCTAGAAATTATTGCCAATTTGTGGCAAATTAACAAAGGCAATTTTATGAATTGGATGATAAATTCATCAACGCTTTAGATTTTTTTACTAACAACTGTGTGTTGCTTGGGAATGGTAACTCGCCCTAAAGGGAAATATGATGGAAAAATTTTATTAACAGCCTAAATGGCATTATTTGGAGTCCTGCCCTGATTTATTTGTGTTTGGGAGCAGGGCTTTTTTTATTCTGTGTTAACGCGTTTTGTGCAGGTGCGTTTATTAAAAGAAATGATTAAATTGATGTTTAGCGGCGTTAAAAGCGCTGAAGGCATTTCCTCATTTCAGGCGTTTGTTGTTGCCCTTGCCAATCGCGTCGGGGTTGGCAATATTGCAGGCGTAGGAGCAGCAATCGGCTTTTGGCGGGCCTTCTGCGGTGTTTTGGATGTGGGTGGTGGCATTTTGGGAGCATCTACCGCTTATGCCGAAGCAACCATGGCACAAATTTATAAAGAAAAAGACCCCATGACAGGGCAGTATCGTGGCGGCCCTGCTTACTATTTTGAAAAAGGTTTGGGGCAAAAATGGTACGCCATTTTTATTTGCTGTATCGGCGGTAATTTCTTGCGGGGTATTTTTTTACCAGGCGTACAAGCCAATGGTATCGCCAGTGCAGTAACCGGTATTATTGGCGAAGGTGGTCAAATGAGTTTTTTGGGCACAATGGTTGGTGAATATCGCATCTGGGTGATGGTGCTTGTGGTCATCGGACTTAGCACGATTATTTTTTGGGGGCATCAAACGCATTGCTCGGGTGGCTGAATTTGTCGTGCCTTTTATGGCTTTGGGTTATATCTTTTTAGCATTAATCATTATGATGACCAATTTAGACAAAGTGCCTGCAGTATTTAGCCTTATTATGAGTGATATTTTAAATCCAATGGCAGGGCTTGGAGCAGCGATTGGCTGGGGCGTAAAACGTGGTGTTTATTCCAATGAAGCAGGTCAAGGCACAGGCCCACATCACGCTGGCGCTGCTGAAGTAGAACACCCTGCACAACAAGGTTTGGTACAAGCATTTTCTGTTTATGTTGATACACTTTTGGTTTTGTTCAGCAACTGCATTTATGATTTTAACCACAGGAATGTATAACGTCAAAAATGAAAAACGGGTGAATTCATTGCATCTAATATCCCCCAAAGCACTGAGATTGGCACGCCTGCTTTTACTCAAATGGCACTTGAACAAACGTTTGGCACCTTTGGTCCTTACTTTATTGCAGTGGCGATTTTCTTCTTTGCTTTTACAACAATTTTTGGCGTACTACTACATCGCTGAGGTTAATATCGCTTATTTGACTCGCCAACTGATAAATCCATGCAAAAACTTGGGGCATGGTTACCTAAAATTACGGTAGTTTTGATGGTGGCTTATGGCAGCATCAACAGTGCAGGTTATATTTGGAATATGGGCGATATTGGTGTTGGCATGACTGCATGGCTAAATATCGTAGGAATTTTTGGTCATGTTTTTATGGCAAAACCAACACTCAAAGCTTTACAAGACTATGAAAAATCAAAGAAAAAAATGGGAGTAAGCCATTATCAGTTTGACCCAGTTAAGCTTGGTATTAAAAATGCCACATTTTGGGAAGAAAAGCTAAAACAAAACCAAAAAAATAAATAATCAGCTAAAAATAAAAAAAGGCGCATAAAGACGCCTTTTTTATTGTACTAAACCACAGTTTATAATAATTGATATCATACAAATTATAAGTTTGGATTTAACCACTTTTTGGCTGTTGCCATATCCCAGTCTTTACGTTTGGCGTAATCTTCTAGTTGGTCTTGGTTGATTTTACCAACATTAAAATACGTACTATCAGGATGACTATAATAAAAACCCGATACACTTGACGGTGGCCACATAGCGTAACTTTCAGTTAAAAAAATGTACCAATGGCTGCTGTCGTGCCCAGCCAAACAAACAATTTACCCTTTTTCGGTATGCTCAGGACAGGCAGGGTAACCCGGAGCAGGACGGATGCCAATGTATTTTTCTTTAATTAAGTCATCATTAGATAAATTTTCATCAGATTGATACGCCCAATAATCACGGCGAATCATCGCATGCAAATGTTCAGCAAAGGCTTCAGCAAATCGGTCGCATACTGCTTGCACCATAATGGCATTATAATCATCACCACGTGCCTTGTAATCACTGGATAATTCATCAGCTCCAAAAATTGATACCGTAAATCCACCTAAGTAATCATTATCCTTTGGTGAAATAAAAATCTGCCAAACTATAATTGGGTTTTCCTGTTACTTTATCACTTTGCTGACGCAAATGTTCAAAACGATAAGTTTCCACATCATTTTGATTATAAACAGCGACCGTATCAGGAGCGATTCTTTGAGCTTTTTCCAAGCGAAACACTGCCTTTGCAACAACCAGTTTTTCATCAATAAATTTTTGAATCATTGCTTGAGCGTTGGCAAATAATTCTTTGGCTTCTGTACCAACAATGTCATCATCAAAGATTTTAGGGTATTTACCAACCAATCCCCAAGAGATAAAAAAATGGCGTCCAATCCACATAAGGTAAAAATTTTTCTCTAAGGATAATCATCAAAAACCACTTGACCTGTGATTTTTTGGTACTGAGGGCGTGTAATTCTCCCAATCATATTTAAAAGCCATTTTCTACCGATTCTAAATAACTTAATTTGGCAGCCTTTGGTTTACGACTGGCAAGACGCTGGCGCACTTGGGCATATTCTTCACGTGTTTCACGAATAAAATCGGCTTTTTTTGTCTTTTGGATAATAATGTTGTGGTAACTCCAACAGAACGGCTAGCATCTGAAACGTATACCACCAAATCATTTTGATAATTTGGTTCAATTTTAACCGCCGTATGTGCTTTTTGATGTCGTTGCGCCACCAATCATCAAAGGAAGATGAAAATCTTGTTCTTGCATTTGTTTGGCAACATACACCATTTCATCAAGGCTTGGTGTAATCAATCCTGATAAACCAATAATATCAACATTTTCGCGTTTGGCAGTCTCAAGAATGGTTTCGCAAGGCACCATAACGCCTAAATCAATAATTTCATAACCATTACAACCAAGTACCACACCAACGATGTTTTTACCAATATCATGAACATCGCCTTTAACAGTTGCCAAAAAGAATTTTACCTTTGGACTCACCAGCAACTTTTTCAGCTTCAATATAAGGGTTTAACCAAGCAACCGCTTGTTTTCATAACGCGCAGATTTAACCACCTGTGGCAAAAAAACATTTTACCCGCACCAAACAAATCCCCCACTACATTCATTCCATCCATCAAAGGTCCTTCAATCACATCTAAAGGACGGGGGTATTTTAGGCGAGCCTCTTCAGTATCCTCATTAATGTAGGTGGTAATACCCTTTACTAAAGCGTATTCAATGCGTTTTTCTACACTTTCTTCGCGCCATGCCAAATCTTGACTGCTAGATTTAGCCTTACCTCCTGTATGATAAGTTTCAGCAATTTCAATAAATGTTCTGTTGCATCGTTGCCCTCACCCTGATTGCGATTTAAGATAACATCTTCAATAGCATCACGTACTTTTGGGTCAATATCATCATACAGCTCAAGCATGGCAGGATTGACAATTCCCATAGTCATGCCGTTTTTGATGGCATGATATAAAAATACTGCGTGAATGGCTTCACGAATGGGGTTGCCACGAAATGAAAATGATACGTTTGAAACCCCGCCCGACACCATAGCATTGGGCAAATTGGTGGTAATCCAGCGTGTGGCATTGATAAAATCTACACCATAATTATTATGTTCTTCGATACCAGTTGCTACTGCAAAAATATTTGGGTCAAAAAAATAATGTCTTCAGATGGAAAGCCCACTTCATTGACCAAAATATCATAAGAACGTTTACAGATTTCAATCTTACGAGCTTCGGTGTCAGCCTGCCCTTTTTCATCAAAGGCCATCACAATGATGGCTGCCCCAAAACGCATACACAAACGAGCTTTTTGAACAAATTCATCGTACCCTTCTTTTAGGGAAATGGAGTTTACAATTGCTTTACCTTGAGTGCATTTTAGACCCGCTTCAATAATGTCCCATTTTGATGAATCAATCATCAAAGGTACGCGACTAATATCAGGCTCAGAAGCAATCAAATTTACAAAATGAATCATTGCCTGTTTAGAATCTAACATGGCTTCATCCATGTTAATATCCACTACCTGAGCGCCACCTTCTACTTGGTCGCGAGCTACATCCAAGGCTTCAGCATATTCTTCATTTTTAATCAGTCGCAAAAACTTTTTTTGAACCTGTTACGTTGGTACGTTCGCCCACATTGACAAATAAACTATCACGAGTAATATTAAACGCTTCTAGTCCTGATAAACGGCAGGCGGGCTTATAGTCTGGTAGTTGGCGCGGCGGATAAGCGGATACTTTTTTCTACCATAGTTTGAATGTGTTTTGGGGTAGTGCCACAGCAGCCACCAACGATATTGACAATCCCTGCCTTAGCAAAACCTTCTACCATGCCAGCGGTTTCATCTGGCGTTTCGTCATACTCACCAAACTCATTGGGAAGCCCTGCATTTGGGTGAGCTGAAACAAAGGTTTCGCACACATCTGATAACGCTTGAACGTGCGGTTTTAAGGCGTCTGCACCCAAAGCACAGTTAAAAACCAATGGATAAAGGTTTGGCATGACGTATCGAATTATAAAATGCTTCAGCCGTTTGACCTGATAACGTTCGCCCTGATGCATCCGTAATTGTGCCTGAAATCATAATTGGCAATTTAAAACCAATCATTTCAAACACACCCGTAACCGCAAAAATCGCTGCTTTGGCATTTAAAGTATCAAATACGGTTTCAATTAGAATAATATCCGCCCCACCATCAATCAAAAGCAAGTGTGCTTTCTGTATAATTATCAACCAGTTCATCAAACGTTACATTACGAAAAAGCAGGGTCATTAACATCAGGTGAAATTGAACAGGTGCGTGATGTTGGCCCTAATCACTCCCGCTACAAAAACGCGGTTTATCGGGCGTTTTTTTGGTTGTATTCATCACAAATTTCACGAGCAATTTGAGCAGCGGTTTTTATTAATTTCATATGTCAAAGGCTGCATATGATAATCCGCCATGGAAATTTGAGTGCCGTTAAAACTATTGGTTTCAATAATATCCGCTCCAGCTTCTAAATACGAGCGGTGGATATTTTTGATGATATCAGGCTGAGTTAAGACCAATAAATCATTATTTCCTTTTACGTCGTTATCAATATCAGCAAAACGACTGCCTCGATAATCACTTTCGCTTAATTTATAATTTTGAATCTCAGTACCCATTGCTCCATCAAGGTACAAAAATACGCTGTTTTAATAATTTGCTTAAACGTTCATAATTGGTGGATTGAATATTTTTGTAAACAAATTCACCTTGAGGACGCAAAATAAAATTATCCGGATTATGAGGTTTATGGGTTTTGTTGTCGGTGTTATCAGGGCTGCAGCAGGTATGACTCATAAATTATCCAAGTTATACTAAAAAGTAATCTAAAAAAATAAACCCTGAATTATAACATTTTTATAAAAAAATATTAAATATTATTTTAATAAAACTTTCATCTTATTAAGACTTATCAATCATCTGTTAATTATCATTTAAATAATAATCATCTGTTATTAGTATAAATTCAATATAAAGTAACTCATTAAAAAAATACATATTTTTTTAATTAAACCCATCAAAGAGTTTTTTTGATATTTCATACTAAAACTAATCAACATCAATTGAATTATTTTAATACAATAAAAAAACCAAATATATCAATGAATAACATGAATATTATTTTTATATTTTTTTCTATATTGTTTTTTATAAAAAAATTTAAATAAACAAACATTATTTTTTAAAAATTGTTTTTAAAATAAAAACAAACCAATTTAACCAGCATCCTAACCATTAACTAAAATTAACCATAAATGATGCCCCTAATCCAAACAATCACAATACAGGCTAAATGTTTATTGAGAATACAAACACAACATTAATGCTTGATTTATCAGCTGTTCTAAGATTAGGTATTGACAAAAAAACCTTTTTATGCCCTTAACTATTAATAAACAAATTGTTTATTTTTATAATTTTTATCGCTATAGATTTAGGGTAGCTCATGACAACCACCACATCCCCAAGCAAAACTAAAAACGATACGCCCAAGGGCAAGTCTTTGGTTATCGTAGAATCTCCTGCTAAAGCCAAAACCATTAACAAATACTTGGGTTCTGGTTATATTGTTCGCTCAAGTGTTGGACATATTCGCGATTTACCTGTGTCTGGTGGTAATAAAGATAAAAAAATCTGATGAAAAAAAGGATTAAGTCGTGAACAAAAAGCCCCAAAAATGCCCTTATCCGTCGCATGGGTGTTGACCCCGAACATGATTGGCAAGCCACCTATGAAATTTTACCCAACAAAACCAAAGTTATTAAAGAACTAAAAAGCACTTGCTAAAGATGCCGATAAAATTTATCTTGCCACGGACTTAGACCGCGAAGGTGAGGCGATTGCTTGGCACTTAAAAGAAGTGATTGGTGGTGATGACAGCAAATATCAGCGAGTAGTATTTAATGAAATTACCAAAACCGCCATTACTGAAGCATTTAACCATCCAATTTTACTCAATATGGACAAGGTTCATGCCCAGCAAGCACGGCGATTTTTAGATAGAGTCGTTGGTTTTATGGTGTCGCCACTGCTTTGGGCAAAAGTTGCTCGCGGATTATCAGCGGGTCGTGTGCAGTCTGTTGCAACGCGCCTAGTGGTAGAAAAAGAACGACAAATTCGTGCGTTTGTACCGACTGAGTACTGGCAAATTCACACACAAACACACAGTCAAAAAAAGAAAAAGATACGCCCGTTATTTTTAGAAGCAGTTCGTCAAAATGGTCAAGATTTGGTTTTGCAAAATGCCGCACAAAACCCAAAATGTGGTAAATATTTTTACAAAAACTCAGCATTTATCGTGAGCCAACGCGAAGAAAAACCCACCAATTCACGACCATCAGCCCCCTTTATTACATCCACACTTCAACAATCAGCCAGTACACGACTTGGATTTAATGTCAAAAAACCATGTTGCTTGCTCAGCGGTTATATGAAGCAGGTTACATTACTTACATGCGTACTGACAGCACGTTTTTTTATCTCAAGATGCAATCAATAATGTAAGAACCTATATTGAAAATCATCATGGTGCAAAATTATCTACCAAAAAAACGCTAACATTTATGGCAATAAACAAAATGCCCAAGAAGCACACGAAGCTATCAGACCATCTGATGTATCTATCATTTCTCATCAACTGAGTGATATGGAACGCGATGCTCAACGTCTGTATGAGTTAATCTGGCGGCAATTTGTCGCCAGCCAAATGCTGCCTGCTCAATATTTATCCATGACTTTAACCGTTATGGCATCCGACATAGAACTACGGGCAAAAAGGTCGGGTAATGACTTTTGATGGCTATACTAAGGTTTTAGCCCCTACAAAAAAATGACGATGTATTATTGCCTGATTTGGCAATTGGTGAAACACTAATAGTAGATAGCATTGACCTCAAGCCAGCATTTTACCAAACCGCCCGCTAGATACACAGAAGCCAGCTTGGTAAAAAGAACTGGAAAAAAACGTGGTATTGGTCGCCCGTCAACCTACGCATCCATCATTTCCACCATTCAAGAACGCGGCTACGTTCATACTGAAAATAAGCGATTATTTGCCGAAAAAAATGGGGGATATTGTAACCGACCGTTTAACCATGAGTTTTTCCTGATTTAATGGATTACACATTTACCGCCAGTTTAGAAGGAAAATTAGACGAAATTGCAGGTGGTATATTAAATTACAAAACCGTACTTGATAATTTTTTTATGGCGAATTTAAAGAAAAACTAGAGATTGCCAAAACCAAAAGATGGCATGAAGCCCAATACTCCAACCAATGTGCCTGATGTACACTGCGATTTATGCAGTCGCCCCATGCAGATTCGCACAGGTTCAACGGGAGTTTTTTAGGCTGCACAGGCTATAATCTACCGCCTAAAGAACGCTGTAAAGGCACCAAAAATCTCATGCCTGTAGAGGCTTTTTGCCAGCCAAACCACCAACGATGATACCGATGAAATTACCGCTCTTTTTAGACAAAAAAACGCTGTCCAAAATGCAATACCGCAATGGATGGTTATATTGTTGATGGCGGCTTAAAAATTGCACGTTTGCGGCAACAATCCCGATTGTGATGGCTATTTGCTAGAAAAAGGGGTCTTTGATACCGCCCAAAAAGATGATGCGCCCACCATAGATTGTGATAAATGCGATGGGCAAATGGAACTAAAAAAACAGGGGCGATTTGGAGCGTATTTTTGCTTGTCAAAAATGCGACAACACCCGAAAGATACTCAAAAATGGTGAAGCCGCTCCACCACGCATGACACCTATTGATATGCCACATTTGCGCTCTGCCAAATTTGATGACCATTATATTTTTGCGTGAAGGAGCAGCGGGGTTATTTTTTTAGCTGCCAGTAAATTCCCTAAAAATTCGTGAAACTCGCCCACCAAAGGTCAGTGAATTAAAAACTGTCGCTGACAAATTGGACGAAAAATTTGCTTTATTTATTAACCGCTCCTGAAACCGATGATGCTGGAAATCCGACCATTATTCGCTTTAGTCGCAAAAAAATAATCAAATATATGTTGGGTCAGAAAAAGATGGCAAACCCACCAAATTCGCCTTGTGGTATAAAAAAATAAACAATGGGTAACCAGCCTATAAAATTTACCAAAAAAACACTTGCTATTTTTGGATTTTTTTGTTAAAATAGGCAGAGTTTAGGGCGTATAGCTCAGTTGGTTAGAGCGCTACGTTGACATCGTAGAGGTCTCCAGTTCGAGTCTGGATATGCCTACCAAAATAATTTAAAGGTGTAATTTGTATTACACCTTTTTTTGTTTTTAGATGTTTAGATTGTTCTTATGGGGATACCCTGCTTTGCCATAAAATCTTTAGCTTCAGCAATGGTGTATTCACCAAAATGAAAAAAATGCTTGCAGCCAAAACCGCATCCGCTCCACCCAAAAGCACACCATCCACCAAATGTTGTAAATTTCCAACACCACCAGAAGCAATCACAGGAATATTAACTTTTTGACTAATGGCTTTGGTTAAAAAGTAAATCATAACCCTGCTTTGTGCCATCACCATCCATGCTGGTTACCAAAAGCTCACCTGCCCCTCGTTCTGTCATCTGAACCGCCCAATCTACCGCATCAATGCCGGTAGCTCGTCTTCCGCCATGAGTAAAAATTTCAAAACTCAAACTACCATCAGGTTTGATTACGCGTTTTTGCATCAATTGATACCACCACACACTGACTGCCAAAACGAGCGGCAGCTTCATTGACAAGGTCGGGATTGGTGATGGCTGCTGAATTAATACCCACTTTATCCGCCCCAGCATTCAGTAAGCTGCGAATATCTTCAATTTTACGTACCCCGCCACCTACAGTAAGTGGAATAAAAATAGAACGGGCGATTTCTTCCACCATATGATACGTTGTATCACGACCATCGGATGTGGCTGTAATGTCTAAAAAGGTAATTTCATCAGCACCGCCATCATTATAGCGTTTTTGAAATCTCTACAGGGTCTCCTGCATCTTTTAATATCTACAAAAATTAACACCCTTAACCACCCGACCATTTTCCACATCCAGACAAGGTATTAAACGTTTTGCCAGCATAATTATTTCCTAAAAAAACTAAAGTAGAATTGGGATTATTGCTTTTTTTGGTTGAAAGCCTGATATTTGTAGGGGTATAATACCACGTTTATGGCGTTTTCATTAGGTTTTTACACCAGATCAAACTTTACATTATAAAAATGATGGTCAAAAATCTTATTGACAAAAACTCACAGGAAATCTTATGTCTGTTTACACTCATTTATCTGACGATGAATTTTTTGCCTTTTGTGGTCTTTATGGCATTACCTTTAAAAAAGCCATTCCAATTGTCCAGGGTGTCAAAAATTCAAACTGGTTTATCCAAACAGATAAAGATGCAGGTGATGATTTTTCTTATGTATTTACATTATATGAAGAACGTGTGCCTGATGACATTATCAAAATGGCAACAGTAATGCACGCTCTAAAGGATAAGTTGCCAATTGCTCCGCCTTTTGATAAAAACTAACTGCAAAAAGGCAGTCATATTGGCGAAGATTGCGTCATGCGTTATGAAAACAAAGCAATTTTTAATCGTTCCAAAGCTGTCAGGCAGTCACCCCAAACAAACCACTATAAGCATGTGTCAAAAATGGGGGCAGCACTGGCAACCTTGCACCAGACTTTAACTAGCCTTGAGCCTGCTGAAGATTATGGCGTACCTTTATACGATTGGAGCCGCGTCAAACAAAGAGAATGCGCGTATATGCCCTTTGATGAAGCCAAATTAATGAATGATATTTGGACAGCATACGCTAATTTACCTGACAATCTACCCAAAGGGCTATGTCATTTAGATATGTTTACAGATAACACTCTGTGGGATTTTTTTCAAACGATAATACATTAACTGGACTTTTTGGATTTTTACTGAGGTGAGTGTTGAACATTATTTAATGGATATTGCCATCACCATCAATGATTTTTTGTACCACTTGGGGCAGTGCTATTGATGGCGAAACGACAAATTTTAGCCACGAAAAAAATGGATGCATTTATTGCTGGCTATCAAAGCGTTCGCCCTTTAACTACGGATGAAAAAAATCTGCCCCTACCCGTTATGCTGGCATATTCGGCAACGATTTTTTTGGCTTTTTGCGATTAAATGTGATGTATTACAACCGTGAACAAGGGCGTACAGGTGGCGATATTATGGTAAAAAAATCCTGATTTGATGAAACGTTTGGCAGCGCATCATTGGACAAATTTACAAAATAAATCAATAAAGTAGAAAAGTATGTGCCAACTTTTAGGAATGAATTGCAATACCCCAACTGATATTGGTTTTAGTTTTGCAGGTTTTCGCAGGCGTGGCGGTGATACCGACCATCATGAGGATGGGTTTGGGATTGCATTTTTTGAAAAAAATGAACACGATAAAATTGGTTTACGCTTATTTCATGATGATAAACCATCACATCTATCGCCTGTTGCTGATTTGGTCAATCACTATCCCATCAAAGCCATCAATGTCATCGCTCACATTCGCAAAGCCACCACAGGCGAACATGGGCTTGCCAATACCCATCCTTTTGTTCGTGAAGTATGGGGTGAACAGTGGGCATTTGCTCATAATGGACAAATGAGCGAACATTTCATTCGTCAAAGTCAAAGACTAAGAGCAAATGGTAATGGAGAACATTTCATGCCTGTTGGCGATACTGACAGTGAAATGGCGTTTTGTTACTTATTAAATCGTCTCAAAGCTACCTTTAAAAACGCCCCTCTGATGAAGCCTTGTTTACCTTTTTTTAACTGCGCAATGTCGCTATTTATCAGCCAATGGTTTATTTAATTGTTTAATTTCTAATGGCACATGGCATCTAGCTTATGCAAGCAGTTTGCTGTTTTATTTAACCAGAAAAGCGCCGTTTGGAGAAGCAATTTTATCCGATGGTGAAGTGTCAGTTAATTTTGGTGATGTTACTACCAATCAAGACAAAGTTACCATTTTGGTAACCACTCCTTTAACCAGTAATGAAAAATGGCAACAATTGGCAGTCAATGAATGTTTGGTGTTTTGTGATGGCGATGTGATATTTCGAGATACTCCTAGCAAAAACATATTTAAGTATCGATGAAGGCATTGCTTTAGCACGACAAGTTGGTGCAAGTGTGTAAATTGAACATATTTTATACTAATTATCCGATAAAACCTCAGCTTAGATGCTTGATTGACTTGAATAATTGACTTTCACCCCAAATTATGTGTTATAATCTGAACAGAAGTTTAGTACTTCTATTCGTTGGATAATTTTCCGCAATAAAAAAGGTAACTATTATGTTTAATAAATTAGCGTTAGTAACAGCCGTCGCCGTTATTTCTACTGCTGCTTCTGCTGGTGGTTTGACTTTTTAAAGCTGGTCTTGGTTATATTGACCCAACTGCTAGCAAAAAAATATGGGTGATGTAAGCACGCCAGATGGATTCGAAAAAGTAGAGGTTAGTGGTGAAGCCGCTTTTACTGCCTTCTTTTGATTATCGTTTTGGCAACAGCCCATTTTCTGCTGAATTGCTACTAGCCACTCCTTCTACTCATACAATTACCGCCTTATTTGACGGTGTGAGAGATGAAGTTGCTACAGTAAAACAATTGCCACCTACTCTTACCTTTTAAATACAACACCCCTTCTTGGCATGGTATTAGCGCCAATGCGGGTCTAGGTGCAACCGTATTTATTCCATATGAAGCCAAAAAGCGTTGCTGGAGATGGTAGCGTGACCAAATTGGATGTGGATACTAAAGTTGCTCCAGCTGCTCAGCTTGGTGTAAGCTGGTCACCTGCATCTTCTAACTGGGGCGTGTTTGCTGATGCTCGTTACGCTAAGCTAAAAACCAAAGTAACAGATAAAACTGATAATGCCAACCTTGGTAATTTAGAAATTGACCCTGTTGTTTACAGCATTGGTGTAAGCCACAAGTTCTAATTTGCTCTTATCTGCTTTATGCCCCAGCTCCCTTTTTGGTGTTGGGGTTTTTTTATGGAATTTTTATGACTATTTTATTTGCCAGTGTTGAGCTTTGCAGCCAAGATAATATTGATGATAATTTGCAAGTTATTGAGCGTGCCGTTATCGAAGCATCAGTACATCAAGCGAAATTTATCGTTCTGCCAGAAAATGCTTGTTTGATGGGCCAGCAATTACCACTTGCTTTGCGTTTCGATGAAATCTGCCACTGGTATTCTGATTTGGCAAGCCGATATCAAGTGCATCTTTTGGCAGGTACATTACCTTGTCCTTTTCGTCCTTGTGGTGAAAAAAATTACCAATGGTAAGTTTCGACAAAGCAGTCTATTATTTGACCCAAATGGTATGCTTGTTGCTCGGTATGACAAAATTCATCTTTTTAAAGCAACCGTTGCTGACGGCGTTGGTCAATACGATGAAGGGCGTACGTTTGAAGCTGGCGATACCCCGATTGTTGCACCCTGCTGGATTGATAATCAAAAAGTAAATATTGGTATGATGGTTTGTTTTGATGTACGTTTTTCAAGTCTTTCTAGACAACTTCGGCAACTGGGAGCAGACGTGCTTTGCCTACCATCTGCGTTTACTTACATTACTGGCAAACTGCATTGGCAAAACCCTACTACAGGCTCGGGCTTTAGACAGTCAGTGTTTGGTTATTGGTTCAGCGCAAGGTGGCAGGCATTACTTTTTACCAAAAAAAGAAGGAGTAAAAAAATCAGCGGAAAACATGGGGACACAGCATGATTGTAGACGCAAATGGTCAAGTCATTGCTAGCACACATAGCTTAAAAACCGCTAAAAAAATTTAATATCGCTTATGGCGAACTTGATTTGGATAAGCAACAAAAATTCGGCAATCTTTGCCGCTATTTTAGGAAAGTTTGTGAAAAATTACTCAACTAGACCATTTGGTTTTTAACCGTTCAAGATATTAATCAAACAATTAATTTTTTTATACCAAAAATATTATTGATGACTGAAATAACTTTTGGTAACAACCGAAAAAGCGTTGCAATTTGGCAAGCAAAAAAATTAACCTGCATCAACAAGATCAAGAAATCTTGCCTAACGCCAAACACGCAATGAGTGGCAGTGCTGATTTGTGCTTTTTTTAACTGAGACGCCACTCACTGACGTCATAAAACATTTACAGAACCACCAAATCACTATCATTGCCGGTATTGTGGAACGCACAGGGGCTTTTGGGCAAAAATTCATTCTATTTATATCCGCGACCCCGATGGTAATCTAATAGAAATCAGTCGTTATGTTGATTAATAAAATCAGGCAATGTTTTTATTAGTTTCTTCTAATTTCTTTTGTTTCTTTTTTTACCAAGTCCGCCCAAGACTTCGCAAGCGTGACGAAGCCGTGCCAGCGTCATGTCTGCACCTATTAAATACATAGCATTCATCACAGGTGTGCTGGAGCTTGAACCTGCAATGGCAATAAAAAAATGGCAGAGTGAAGTCTTTTAATTTGACCTCAAAATGTGCTGCCAGACCTTTCATAACTTGATAAATATTTTTCTTCACTCCAAACTGGCAAAGTTTCTAATTGCCAAGTAGTTAGATATAAAATATCTAAAAATTTGCTCTTTGGTCAGTGATTTATGGGCAAAAATCCGTTTCAGTGATGTTGGGTAAATTTTGAAAATAAAAAGCCCGCCCAATTCACCGCATCGGATAACGTGTTAATACGTGGCTGGATAGCTTTGGCAATACCTGTTAGTTTATCGTCATTATAAGCCCATGATAACAAACGATTTTTTTCAACTCATCTGAGCTTAAACTGCGAATATATTCACCATTTAACCAGTAAAGTTTTTTTCAATATCAAAAAAACAGGTCCGCCAAGCGATACTCGTTGAATGTCAAAATCTGCAATCATTTCATCCAAACTAAATTTTTCAGCCTCATTTGACAAACTATAGCCCATGCGCCCCAAATAGTTCATTAACGCCTCTGGTAACACGCCTGCATCACGATAATAAGTGATGGATGTTGGATTTTTGCGTTTGGACAATTTAGACTTATCAGGATTACGTAGTAGTGGCATATGACATAAAAACAGGCATTTCCCACCCAAAATATTCATAAAGTAACTTATGTTTTGGGGCAGAACTAATCCATTCTTCACCACGAATAACATGGCTGATTTGCATCAAATGGTCATCAACAACATTGGCTAAATGATAAGTTGGCAAACCATCCGTTTTTAATAAAACCTGCATATCCACCTGTTGCCAGGGAATGACAATTTGACCACGCAACAAATCATCAATGACGCAATCGCCCTCAGTTGGTACACGCATACGAATCACAAAAGGCTTGCCACTTTGTGCCAGTTTATCCGATTCTTCACGAGACAATGCAGCATAACGACCATCGTATTTAACAGGCAATCCTTGTGCCATCTGTTCTTCACGCATTTTTGTCCAGTTCTTCTTGCGTGCAAAAAAACAGCGAAAAAGCATGCCCTTTATCCAACAGCTCTTGGGCGTACTTTTGGTAAATCTCACCGCGCTCTGATTGGCGATACGGAGCAAAAAGGTCCCCCAATATCAGGACCTTCAGACCATGACAAACCCGTCCAACGCAGCGCATCCAAAAATCATCTGTTCAGATTGTTTGGTAGAACGTACTTGGTCGGTGTCTTCGATACGTAAAATAAACTCACCGCCTAAGGATTTGGCAAATACCATATTAAATAACGCAATGTAGGCCGTACCAACATGAGGAAAACCAGTGGGTGATGGCGCAATACGAGTACGAATGGGTTTCATAATGTATCTCAATTTTTTTAAAGGAAAAACAACAAACAAAAAAAACAAAAAAATAATACAATTTGTATAATAAGTAAATTTACCTAAGTAAATCTGTTTAATTTAACCAGTTATCAAGTAATTTAAACGTGCATATAATAGCAAATCTTGCTAATATTGTCGCAAAATTTTAATGATTGATTTTTTTATTTTTTTAAAATATTTCGCAATCACTACTACTTTTTAATGCATTGATTGAACAGATAAATTGAATAAATTGGCTTATTTTTTTATGACAACAACACAACCCCGACTGCCCAAAAAAACTCACCATTGGACTAATTTCTATTTCTGACCGTGCAAGTCTTGGCGTTTATGAGGATAAAGGCATTCCCGCTTTAACAGATTGGTTAAAAAAAGCAATCATTGGAGATTTTGATATTCATCATGCATTGATTGCTGATGACCAAACAACCATTGAACAAACCTTAAAACACTTTGCGGATAAGCTTGGCTGTCAGCTTATTTTTAACCACAGGTGGCACAGGTCCTGCTAAACGCGACGTAACGCCTGAAGCAACACTGGCTATAGCCGACAAGGAAATGTATGGTTTTGGCGAACAAATGCGCCAAGTCAGTTTACATTTTGTGCCAACCGCGATTTTTGTCTGAGACAAGTAGCGGTTGTTCGTAATGATTCTTTGATTATTAACCTTCCCGGTCAACCAAAAGCCATTAAAGAAACTTTGGAAGGGGTCAAAGATAAAGATGGTAATGTTCTGGTTAAGGGTATTTTTTTCAGCGGTGGCTTATGGGGTGGAACTTATCAGTGGCGTGTATTTTTGAGACTGATGCAGCTATTTGTGAAAGTTTTTCGTCCAAAAATCTGCCAAACGTTCTTAAAAAAACAATATCTTATAACTTACCTTTCATGACGCAATTTATAATTTTGGTGAAAAATTTATGTTTGATTTAGCCTGTGATACTCTTGATAAACACCTTTGTTTGGTAGATTTTTTTCCAAAACCACGCCAACCGCTTTAAATCAGCAAATCAAACAAACTTTGTCCCAAGCTGATGATTATCTAAATCATCTACCCAAAGCTGATAACGCCAAAGACGCTCTTGTTATCATTGATACTCTAAATGAGAAAATCCATGCTTTTTAGTCGAGCTTTTGGAATTTTATCCCATTTAAATAGCGTAATGAGTAATGAGGATATTCGTCAATGCCATCATGAAGTTTTTGCCAATATTATCAGATTTTTTTATACAAAGCTTGGACAATCTTTAGACTTATATCATCTATAAAAAAACTTGAAAAAAACACCTTCAAACGATACCGCCCTAAACCGAGCGGTAAAATTAGCTTTAGAAAGTTTTTGAGCTTTCAGGTGTTAATTTAGATGACAATAAAAATAAGTTTGCCGAAATTGCCAGTCGTTTGTCTGTATTATCTGCCAAGTTTTTCAGACAATGCACTTGATGCCAGTCAAGCCTTTTGCCCTACCTTTAACTCAAGAACAATTATCAGGCATTACCGAAAATGGACTTAGCTTATTAAAAAAAGTGCTGGCGAACGTTATCGTAATACGCACCCAAATACACTTACCGCCACAGATTATGTTGCAACACTTGACATACCAATGTATTTGTCAGTGATGCAGTACGCCGATGACCGACGACTTAGAAAAACATTGTATGACGCCTATAACACCAAAGCCAGTAACCAAAGCACATTTGGGCATATGAAATTTGATAACAGCACTATCATGCTTGAAATTTTTGCAACTTAGACGGCAAAAAGCACAGCTTTTTAGGTTTTTGATGACTATACCGAACTTTCTTTGGCAACCAAAAATGGCGGATGATAAAGCCCAAATTGATGAATTTTTTTATAATCTTGCCAATCACGCCATGCCATCTGCAAAAGCAGATTTGGCAGATGTAGAAATTTTAGCCAAAACATTGGGGATTGATGTTGTACAGCCTTATGACATCCCCTATCTATCTGAAAAAATTCGCCAAGAAAAATACAATATCAGCAGCGACGAACTACGTCCTTATTTTCCACTACCTGTCGTTTTGCAAGGCTTATTTGATATCATCCATCAATTGTTTGGCGTGCAATTTTCGGCACGTACGGATGTATCACTTTGGCATGATGATGTTCAATTTTTTTGAAGTATTTGAAAATAATCAGTTAATTGGTGGCATTTATCTGGACTTGTTTACCCGAAATGGCAAACGTGGTGGTGCTTGGCTTTCAGGATTTCAAGACAAACATAAAAATGCCAATGACGCCAATTCAAGATTGCCCGTTGGTTTTATTGTTGCCAATTTTACACCACCCACCCAAGACACCCCAAGTCTTTTAACCTTTGACGAAGTTACAACACTATTTCATGAATTTGGGCATGGTTTACACCATCTTTTAACCAAAATCACCATCAGTGATGTTGCCGGCATCAATGGTGTGGAATGGGATGCAGTAGAATTACCCAGTCAATTTATGGAAAAACTTTGCCATTAGCGAACAAGGCATTACCAAAAATCAGTCGTCATGTTGAAACAGGTGAGCCACTTCCTAAAGAAAAAGCTCACTGCGCTACAAAAACGCCAAAAAAACTTCCAAAGCGGATTGCAAACTTTACGGCAGGTAGAATTTGCGTTGTTTGATTTAGCGGTTCATTACGTTGATATCCATAATTATGATGAAATTTTAACCATCCAAAATCAGATTCATCAAAAGGTTGCGGTGATTCATCCCCAAAAAAACAACCGTTTTGCCAATACCTTTAGCCATATTTTTTTGCCGGTGGCTATGCATCTGGTTACTACTCCTATAAGTGGGCAGAACTGTTATCTGCTGATGCATTTAGCAAATTTTCAGATAATGGCATATTGAATGCCAAGATTGGTCAAACCTTTAAAGCAGAGATTTTTAGAACGTGGTGGCAGTCGCTGCGCAAAAAGAAAACTTCGAAGCATTTATGGGAAGAAGTGCTGACATTACAGCGCTACTAAAACAATCTGGTTTTTATTCGCTAATGGTTTTGATTACTCAATCAACCGAGAAAACTAATGGGGAACGATGATGCGATACCAATCAAACCGACCTAAAAGACAATTTTTGGCAGGGGTAAAATGCACAGCCTGTGGGCAACTTGATAGCACCGTTCAGATACAAATCTTTTAAGCCAAATTATGATGAATATATAGAGTGCACACTTTGTGGGCACACCGAACGTCGCCCTAACCGCTGAAGAGGCTCAAAAAAATACAACTTGAAAATCAACAAGATGGCACAGGTTTGGTAAGATTTGTATCGGTAAAAATTTAATTGGCATGATTATTGCTCTTAACGATATATCATAGTTACATATTTAGTGTTATCACTAAAACAATCCTAAACAAGTGATACAAGATTGAAAAAAATAAACCGCACCAGTGCGCCCATTTTTAATAAGGTTTTTTATGTCAGAACAAAAATGATACTTTGGATAATTTGGACTACTCTATTGGCAATTTAGATTTGGACGATTTAACCGCTGACAAGCCTGCGGACATCTCTGACCTTGATGCCTTATTTGCTGAAGACCAAAATACGCCCCAAAAAGCCGCTGACCCAACCCAAAAACAGTGGAATTGATGCGGATTTTTTTAAGCCAATTAGATGACATGAGCGATTTGGGAACACTCAATAATCAGTCAGAAAAAAACCAGTTGATTTATCTAAAGACCAAACATCTGATTTTTGATGAATTTATGAATGCTTTGGATGATATTCCTGTTGCCAATTCTGATAGTCAAAAAAACCATTTCTACCTTTTGAAGAAGAAAACCCGCCCACCCAAAAATATTCCCGACCCTGCTGTGTTAGCAGGAGCGGCGGCAGCTACTGCGGCGGTGGTGGCAAAAAGTGAAAAACCACAAGGATTTTTTTGCTAAATTATTTGGCAAAAAAAGACAAAGGCGTTTCAGACAGCAAAACAAAAAGCAAAAACCTTTATTTGGCAACAAAAAGCTTCGTCAGAAACTCAGCATAAAAAGCCGTTTGGGTAAACTAAAAAGCCACCGCAGGGATTGGCAAAACCCAAAGCAGCCGATACTACTTTAGAAGAACCACAAGAACCATCTAATTTATCCAATGATACAATAGGCGCTCCTGAGACTAAACAATCAAAAAGGGTTCTTTAGTGGGCGTTTTTGGTAAAAAGGAAAAACCGATTACTGGCACAACCTTTGATACTCAAGAAAAAAATGCTAGGTAATGGATTTGGCGATGTTCCTGATGAATTGATTAATGCATCATCTAAGCCTGCCAAAGAATCCAAGTTTAAAGCCTTTTGGTGCGACCAAAAACAATAAAAGCCAGCAAAACCAAACTTACCAGTGGCGCCAAATCCAGTAACGGCAATAAAAAGTCCAATGCGTTATTGATTGCTGGTTTGGCGTGCGCTTTGGCAATCGCTGGTGCCGGCTATGTGTTTTTTTAATGGGAGATAATTCAGCCACAAATACTCCAGCCGCAAACACTGCAAGCGTTGCACCGCCACCCGCTCAAGAGCAGCAGCCAGTAGATCCAAGTTTGCAGGGTGTGCCTGCCGATGGTCAAAATCCAGATGCTATGGCAAACAACCCATCAGCACCTACTACTCAAGATAATGCAGCTATGCCGGGTGCCAATCCAAATGCTGGGCAGGGGGTAAATCCAGATGAGATTTTAAATGCTCAAGTACCTAGTGACCCTGCGCTGGTTAAAGAAGAAATTGACCGTTTATCTGATACTAACTCGCGCCTAAAAAGAGCAAGGTAAAATTGCAGAAGACCAGTTGCAAGTTATGGAAAAAAATTAACCACTGCTAAAGCTGAACAAATTGCACTACTAGAAAAGCAAATTGCTGAATTAGAAAAGCAAAAAAATAACGTGGCGATTCCCTCGCAAGGTGCAAAACAATCCACCTCCTGCACAACCTGCTCAATAAAAAAATAACTAATATCCAAAAGCCCTTTTCAGGGCTTTTTTTGGTTTTTGTTGAAATTTAAAAAAATCTATGTAACAATACCCTAAATCTTTTAAAAAAATTACCCATAAATCAATTATGACAACCGCCCAAAAAAAGTATCAAACGTCTATTTCGTCAGTTGGCTTTTTGTGCCATTTTTTTACACAATCGTTGGCTTTACCAAAGCCGTCAAAAAAATCTAACTGAAAAAAATTCAACAAGCTGAAATTGGTCATCTTGGTGAGATTGTTTTGGTGATTGAAAAACAACCTGCCAATTTACCAAGCTTATCAATATGACTGTCATCAGCGAGCTTTTGGATATATTTAGTATGCAAAAAGTTTGGGATACCCAAAATAATACAGGGGTTCTAATTTATGTGAATTTATGTGAAAAAGATTTACAAATAGTCGCCGACCGTGGTATCAACCAAAAAGTTGATTCTGAAATTTGGCAAATGCTTTTGCAAAAGCAACTTTAAAACGACTTTAAACAGGGAAATTTTTCAGTTAGGCTTATCCAAATTGATTGAAGAAATTGGACAAATTTTTACAAACTTATGATGCTTGTGATGATATCAATGGCAACGAATTGGCAAATGAAGTGGTGTTTTTTTACATTAAATTAATAAACCCAAGGAATGATTGATGAATGGTTTTTTGTTTGGTTAGGTGCTCTGTTACTGCTTTTGGTGGTACTGTTTATAATTGCCTTATCTCAGACCTGCAAAACAAACTGTCAATACACCATCCAAAAATTTATCACAAGCCATCTGATGATTTACAATTATTTTATCAAGATTTAATGCCTTTATTGCCTGAATTTAAACTAACCATTAAAACAGGTGTGCAAAAATCGAATTTTTAATTTACCAACAACAAAAACCATCTGGCGACAGTAATACTCACCAACAAGAAAACCAGCGACCATCAAACACTGCTTACCACAAGAAAACTTGGTAATGTGCTTATTTTTACAGGTTTGCGCCAATTATCAACCAAGCACGTTAAAAAAACATTGTTAGCACCATTCATCAATATAAATAATAACGCAATAAATAAAACTCACTTATTACCTAAAATAAAAATATGGCATAATAGATAGGATATTTGTCTGTCTTTTGCTGATGTCTAAGGATTTTTTTCTTTCTTTTTTTAGGAGTTTCTATGTCAAAATCCACCATTGTTTATACTTACACCGATGAAGCCCCTGCCCTTGCTACTCATTCTTTACTACCCATCATCAAAGCCTTTAGCAAAAGCTCTGATGTAGAATTTGTAACCAGTGATATTTCTTTGGCAAGTCGTATTTTAGCAAAATTTGATGATTTTTTAAGCGATGAGCAAAAACGCCCTGATGCCTTAGCTCAACTTGGTGAGCTGGTAACCAAACCTGAAGCTAATATCATTAAACTGCCCAATATTTCGGCATCCATGCCACAACTTTTGGCAACCATTAAAGAACTGCAAAACGATGGCTATGCAATCCCTGACTATCCTTTAGACCCAAAAAATGATAAAGAAAAGGATATTCAAGCTCGCTATGACCGCATTAAAGGCAGTGCAGTCAATCCCGTCTTGCGCGAAGGCAATTCTGACCGCCGTGCTCCAAATGCTGTCAAAAACTTTGCGAAAAAAATTCCCTCACTCTATGGGCGCATGGTCAAAAGACAGTAAAACACACGTTTCTACCATGAATGGTAATGACTTTTTGCCAATGAAAAATCCATTACCCTTCCAAAAAGAAACAACCGTTAATATCGTCTTTTACTGACAAACACGGCAATAAAACCAATCTTAGAAAACCACTTGCCCCTACAAGCTCATGAAATCTTAGATGCAAACCGTTCTTAATAAAAATGCGTTGGTCAAATTTTTTAGAAGAACAAGTTGCTGATGCCAAAGCAAAAGGTGTGCTATTTAGTATTCATATGAAAGCCACCATGATGAAAGTATCTGACCCAATTATTTTTTTGGATATGCTGTTAAAAGCGTTTTTTTAAACCTGTTTTTGACAAATATGGTAAAGAACTTGAAGCCATTGGCGTGAATGTTAATAATGGTTTTGGTAACCTTTTGGCAAATTTGGATAAACTTGAACCTGCTATCAAAGCAGATGTTGAAGCTCTAATCGCGCAAACTTATGCTAACAATCCTGATATTGCGATGGTGGACAGCGATAAAGGCATTACCAATCTACACGTTCCAAGCGATGTAATTATTGATGCCTCCATTCCTGCAATGGTGCGTTCATCAGGCAAAATGTGGAATAAAGACGGTCAATTGCAAGATACCAAAAATCATCATTCCAGATAGCACCTATGCTCCGCTTTATGACACCGTTGTTAAATTCTGTCAAGAACATGGGGCATTTGACCCAACCACTATGGGGACTGTTCCTAACGTTGGTTTGATGGCGCAAAAAGCCGAAGAATACGGTTCGCATGATAAAACGTTTGAGATTCCAGCCGATGGCGTGGTAGAAGTGATTGATACTGATGGTCAAGTTTTGTTATCACACGCTGTCGAAGCTGGTGATATTTGGCGCGCCTGCCAAACCAAAGACGCTCCCGTTAAAGACTGGGTAGCTTTGGCGGTCAAACGTGCTCGTTTAAGCAATACACCCTGCCGTTTTTTTGGCTGGATGAAAATCGCGCCCACGATGCCCAGCTTATCAAAAAAGTCAAAACTTATCTTGACGAGCTTGACACTAATGGCTTGGAAATCCATATTAAATCCTTGGTGGACGCTGCAAACTTTACATTGACTCGCCTAAAAAATGGGCAAGACACCATTGGCGTAACCGGCAATGTTATGCGCGATTATTTAACGGACTTATTCCCAATTTTAGAGCTTGGTACGTCAGCCAAAATGTTATCCATTGTGCCTTTGATGAATGGCGGCGGTATGTTTGAAACTGGTGCAGGTGGTTCAGCTCCAAAACACGTTCAACAATTCCAAAGCGAAAAACCATCTGCGTTGGGATAGTTTGGGTGAGTTTTTAGCATTAGCGGTTTCTTTAGAACATCTTGCTCAAAAAACAGGAAACCAAAAAGCAGCTGTACTTGCAAAAACTTTAGATAACGCCACCGAAGAATTGTTATTAAATGACAAATCGCCACGCCGTAAAGCTGGTGAATTGGACAACCGCGGCAGCCATTTTTATTTGGCATTGTATTGGGCAAAAGCATTGAGCGAACAAACTGATGATAAAGTATTAGCAGAAGAATTTGCTCCAATTGCTAAAGCTTTAGCTGATAATGAAACTGTGATTGTTGATGAACTTAATCGCGTTCAAGGCACCAGTGTTGAAACTGAAGGCTATTATTTTTGCCAATCGAGAAATTTTTGGATAAATTAATGCGCCCAAGTCAAACCTTTAATGACATTATTGCAAAACTTGGTTAATTTTTTTCATCCAACATCAATTAAAAAAATGCCATCTATAAAGATGGCATTTTGCTAGCCAATCAGTTAGCAACAATCCCAATTGTACATCACTTTAGAAAAAAATCCTCATTCGCTAAATCATTTGGGTGAATAAAGAAATTACCCACCCCACAATCTCCCCACATGATACCGCCATCATTAAAATCTTCACTATCTAATTGAAATAACAAAAATATAATCGCTGAATTTTTTTGTTGTAGTAACGAGGGTCGGATTGGGTAAAAATAGGGTAACCACCCAGACGATGCCCGTCTGTTTCCATAATCGCTTCATAACGGTCAACCACATTCTCCCAAAAAAATCAAAACTTTCACCAAATTCAGCGGTTAACTTTTTCTTTTTAAATGATTCAAATCAACGATAAGTTTATCAAAAATCATCCAGTATGGGAACAGCTTGCAACTGTAAAATTGGTGTTATAGCGTATTCATGCGCATCAATCGGAAAATAACCATCTTCATCATCATAAGTTGCAATGGTTGGTACATCAAGTTGCAACATATCTTGATTGTCAGTTATAGTCTTATGATAAATCACTCGAAAGTTATCTTGATTTTTGGGGATGGTCAAAATCAAGACCATACACATCATCAGGAGCAACAAAAAAACTGTAAAATACCCGATTGAGGCAAATAATCTATTTTTGGGCATTTCGGAAAAAAATTAATCTGAGCCAACAAATATAAAGGCTTGTCTTCTTTATTGGTAGGATAAGTCATATCTTTTTGGCATATAAGGTTTTTCCACCAATTTTGCTTTTGCCAAATTGATAGATTTTTCAGCAATGTTTAATTTTAAACGAATGCTAAATTTAGCAATATCTTTTAATTTCTCTTTATATCCATCCCATGCTGAAGGTAGATTTTGAATTTTTAGTCTGCAGCTCTTGCTTGGCTTGTTGCAGTTCTAACTCATTCATATTTTTTTAACCCTAGGTTAAATTTTTCTAAATATTTTTTTCAGCATCTAACGCTGCCATACAGCCCGTGCCTGCCGACGTAATGGCTTGACGATAGATATGGTCTGCCACATCGCCACAAGCAAAAACTCCTTCCACACTGGTTGCGGTAGCATTGCCATCAAGTCCGCTTTTTCACACGAATATAGCCATCGGTCATCTCAAGTTGATTGGCAAATATTTCAGTGTTAGGCTTTATGACCAATTGCAACAAACAATCCAAGCACATCAAGCGTTTTTGGTTGTGCCATCTTTATTTTGAATTACCACACCATTTACGCCCATGTCGTCGCCCATTACTTCTTGAACGCTGCTATTCCATTCAATGCTGATATTGCCATTTTTAACTTTTTCAAACAGTTTATCTTGCATGATTTTTTTCAGCACGCAAAAAAATCACGACGATGAATCAAAGTAACATGACTTGCAATGTTGGATAAATATAGAGCTTCTTCAACCGCAGTGTTACCACCACCAACAACAGCAACTTTTTTTGATTTTTTTATAAAAAACCATCACAAGTTGCACATGCTGAAACACCCAAGCCCATAAACTTACTTTTCACTTTCCAGTCCCAAATACTGTGCTGATGCTCCAGTTGCTACTATCAGCGCATCACAAGTGTATTCATCGTTATCGCCATATAACACAAATGGTTTTGGTTTTTAAGTTGACTTGTTTGATTTGGTCATATACCAAAACCGTGCCGAAAACGTTCAGCATGTTCTTTCATGTCCTGCATCAAAGCAGTGCCTGTCAAACCTGCTTTACCACCCTGTCCAGTTATCAATCTCAGTGGTGGTTGTTAATTGCCCACCAACCCTGCAATCCCGTAATTATCACAGGTTTAAGATTAGCGCGAGCTGCATAAACAGCCGCTGAATAACCTGCTGGACCAGAACCCAAAAATAATCAATTGATGATGATTTGCCATAAAGCTTCTCCAAATTTACTGTTACAGATGAATTAATCACGGTAATTTTTATAGTTTATTTTACAATAATTTTTTATATAAGCTTAAAATGAATAATTGCAAGATAAAAATAAGTAATTTTTAAATTATAATTATGTTACATATTATTGAAAAACAATTAATATCCGTTATAATAATCTGTCCATTTTGTGCTCCAAACTAAATATCATGCAAGCATTATTTAAAGACTTATTAAAAAGCGCGATTATCACAGACATTCTTGGTAAAATGCCTGCGGTAAAACTATTTTTTTTTACCATGCTTGGCATGATGCTGCTAAGTTTTTTTATTCTTATCTTTATTATCACACAACAGTCTTGACCCCTGCTTGGTCGCATCTAGGAAGCACCGATGCAATCAGCAACGTTATGGGCGGCTTGGGCGCATGGGTCAGTGATATTTTGTACGTTTTTTTTGGACTTGGGGCATGGTGGCTGGCAGTTTTGTTGTGTTATGAACTCATTTGCATTTGGTCAAAACAAGTGGCTGTAGCGTGGTGGTTACGTGTCTTTGCTTATGGATTTTTATTGATTTTTATTAGTGGGCTTCTTGCGCAATGGGGCAGTTATACAAACTCAGTAAATGCTATGAATATGGGTGGCGTGATTGGTTTTGAGCTGCATCAAGGACTTCAAGCCATTATGGGTCAGTTATCAGCAACACTATTTTTTGTGTGCCTTAATTCTTGTTGTTGGCTTTTTAACCTTTGATACTTCAGCTAAAAAAATTAACCAAATTACCAACCAAAAAAAGCAGTCAAGTTATTAGTACCTCTGAACCTAAATTATTTGAACCCATCTTGACAACTTCAGCTAAACATACAGCAAAAATCTGAATCTTCTGAAAAAAATCATTAAATGAATTTTTTAAACCAATCTGGTTTAAGAGATGAGGTTTTAAATCAACATATTAAAGAACAAAAATAAAGCCAAACAAAATAAAACTACCAGCTCTGAACCCATTAACCACGAGATTGAAGGGGCTAGCATTCAAGATGCTAGCAAATATAGCGACACAAAAGGCACTCAAGTTACTTACGTGCCAACCGAGGTAAAAATCTGGCACGATGATGATATAATCATCTACCCACCAAATCAAAAATCCTGCTAGCAAAGTCGCTCCTGAAGCAGTTTCTGATAAAAAAATTTAAACGATGATACTGTCAAAAAAATATCTTAATTAAAGATAATACAGGTCTTGATGGTCTTGATGTTATTAATCAACAACAGTTCAAGGATGACTTGACAAAAAAACAATTTTTCCCACAAATACAGATGACTTGATTTCTGATAATTTTATTCAAGAAACTTTGACCAGTGTTGTCATAGAAAGCTCAACGGCAGAAAATGACGTCATAGACAATCATGTTGACAACGGTCAATTGATGGATCATTCATCAAACACAAAATGCCAATACAGCAGCCCAAATAACACCCAATAAGCCTGATATTACCAGTGAACACGCGGGTAAATCCTACGCTATGAGCACACTGGAATATCGTATGAGTTTAAGTCCAATTCCAGAACTGTCATTGCTTGATAAAAACACCGCCCAAACAAGTGGTTTACACTTCTGAAGAATTAGCTGCCTTATCTGAACTTTTTAGAAATCAAGCTTAAAGAATTTGGTGTCAGTGCTCGTGTTATCAGTTCACTGGTTGGTCCTGTGGTTACGCGTTTTGAAGTGGAACTGGCAGCTGGTGTTAAAGTAAACCGAGTAACCAAAATTTCTCAAGATTTAGCCCGTTCTATGTCCATGACATCGTTACGGGTTATTCCAGTCATTGCAGGAAAACCATATATTGGTATTGAAGTCCCCAATCGTCATCGGCAAATTGTTAGCTTGATTGAACTTTTACAAACCAAGGATTATCAAGACCCAGACAGTGGTATTAGCATTGCCATTGGCGCGGATATTAGTGGCAAAGCAGTCATTGCTGACCTTGCTAAAGCTCCACATATGCTGGTTGCTGGTACAACAGGTTCAGGAAAAATCAGTACTGGTCAATTCGTTTTTTTATTATCCATGCTCCTTAAATATACGCCTGATGAACTGCGCTTGATGCTAATTGACCCAAAACAATTAGAACTTGCCAATTATGCAGATATCCCCCATCTTTTAACACCAGTTATCACCGATATGACTGAAGCTACCGCCGCTTTAAATTGGTGTGTAACTGAAATGGAGCGACGTTATCAGTTGATGAGTCTTTTACGCGTGCGTAAATTATCTGAATTCAACAAAAAGTAAATGAAGCCGAACAAACAGGACAACCCATCATTGACCCCTTATGGGATGCTAATGATAGCGTTAGCATTGCCTCCACCCCAAAACTAAAACCATTACCACAAATCGTTGTTGTGGCTGATGAATTTGCTGATATGATGATGCAGCTTGGCAAAACCGCTGAAGAACCCATCGTTCGACTTGCCCAAAAAGCTCGTGCAGCTGGCATTCATTTGATTTTAGCAACTCAGCGACCTGTAGCAACGGTCGTTACAGGACTTATCAAATCCAACGTACCATCTCGGGTTGCCCTTCGGGTGAATTCAGCAGTTGATAGCCGAATCATTATTGAAGAGTCTGGCGCAGAAGATATGCTTGGTCATGGTGATATGATGTTCCTAGCGCCCGGCAAAAAAACACCACAGAACGGGTGCATGGTGCGTATGTAAAAGATGATGAAGTAAACCGAATTACTGACGCTTGGCGTGAACGTGGCAAACCTGAATATATTGATTTGTCAAATAGTTATGTTTTTTTGAAGAAGAAAACATTGCCAGCAGTAGTACTGTCAAAAACGGCGATGAAGAGTATTACAATCAAGCAATGACGTTTTTTTATGGAAACTCGCAAAAGTTTCTATTTCTAGTCTTCAGCGCAAACTTTCTATTGGTTATAACAAAGCTGCTCGCATTGTAGACTTGATGGAAGAACGCGGCGTGGTCAGCCCTATGGATAACAGTGGCAAACGCCAGCTTTTTAATCTAAATTGGGTGGAATGATAATGACTGTTGGCTTTTGGGTAATTGCATTTGTGATTTTGCTGATTGTAGGCAATCTGATGGCGGCTAAACCCAAAATTCATGAGGTTCGCTTTGGGTGAATTTCGCCTACTTGCCCGCAAAAAAAGGGTTAAATCCCAAATTAATTGCCACCCCAGAATGGTTGAAAAATAATCAAAAATTAATCCAAAAATCAAAAAAACATCAATGATTACTCAATACACACTGGTTAATGATAACTGGCGCAACCCTTTGATGCATTTTTATTTTTGATGGTCAAATATGGCATAATTTGGATGATGTTGATTTTTTTGTTCGCATAAGCCCACCCGATAATTTATCGCCTTATTTTTGTAGGAATGCTGATAAAAGCCAACAGCATTAGTTTATATTGGCACGATGAATCGTATTTACAAAAAAATTTTCAGTGCGCGAAAACATCAGTACCACAATGGAACATGACTTAACCGCATTATCTGATTATTTATCACAGATTTTTATCAGTTGACGCATGATATGATTAATACCATGAACATTTATCATTATTTTTAAAGCTGCCCTAAAATACGGTCTCTTATTTATTATCATCTACACCATCATTCACATGTTGCGAACACCTGATTTGCCTAATGCCCCAAATTTAGTCTATCAGAATATTGATGGCAAATCTGTCAATGTTATATCTCAAAGTTATCAAAAACCTGTTTTAATTTATTTTTTTGGGGCAGTTGGTGTGGCGTTTGTCGTCGTACCAGTCCAAACATTCAAAAAAATTATCACAAGGGCACAATTTTGACAACCATTATGAGATTATTAGCGTTGCTATTTCCTCAGCAGTGATGCAGAATTAAAACAGTACATGCAGAAAAAAAGATTATCATTTTCAAACGATTAATGATGATAATGGGCAGATATTTAATACATGGCAAGGCACAGTTGTACCCTCTATGGTTATTTTTAAAAGATGGAAAAAAATTCATCATGGGTTTACAGGATTTACGCCACTTTGGTTATTAAAAACGCATTTATGAGTTGGCAAAAATAAAAGCTTATCATTGATAAGCTTTTTATTGTTTTTTGTTGTTCAACTATTACCAAATACCGTTTTTTTCACTTTGGCTTTTAATTCTGGATGGTCGTCTAATTTAAATACAGGTTCTTTTGATTCCTGATTTTTAATTGACGGGTATAGTCTTTAATCAAGACAAACGCATATTTGGATAATAAAACAATTGCAATTAGGGTTAATAATTGCCATAAATCCCCATTGCCATATCGCCCATATCCCAGACAATATCTACTTTTGTAACCGCACCAAAATAGACAAATCCCAACACCATCATGCGAAACAGTGTTAAAACAACAGGATGATTTTTTTCAAAAATTGCATGTTGGATTCAGCGTAAGCGTAGTTACCAATGATGGTAGAAAATGCCAACATAAACAAAATGATTGCCAAGAAATATTGACCCCAGCCGCCAACGTGAGCTTCTAAGGCTGCTTGAGTTAGATGAACCCCTGATAAATCTTTGGCGTTTTTCTGGCATGGTTGCAAGCAAAAATCACAAAAAGCAGTGCAAGAACAGATAATTAAAGTATCCACAAACACCCCAAGCATCTGTACTGTACCTTGTTCTACAGGGTGTTTCACACTGGCAGCCGCCGCCGCGTTAGGAGCTGAACCCTGACCTGCTTCGTTGGAATACAAACCACGTTTGATGCCCTGCATCATCGCCAAAGACACCATAGAACCAAATAATCCACCGCCGGCAGCTTCATAACTAAAGGCTTTAGAAAAAAATAAGTGAAACAACCGCAGGCACTTCACCAATATTAATAAAAATAATATAAAAATGATACTAAAATATACACCAGCGCCATAACAGGAACCAGCATCTCAGCAATTTTTGCCACACGATTGATGCCACCTACAATAATAGGGGCTGCCAAAATCACCAAAAACACGCCCACAACGTGTTTGTAAATCTGCCAATCATCTTGGCAAGCTGCCGCTGCATCAATACAGCCTGATGCTGATGCAATTGATTGCGTGATGGTATTGGATTGAATTGCTTCATATACAAACCCAAAACAAAAAAATCAGGGCAATCGCAAATAACGTACCTAGCCATTTTTGTCCAAGCCCTTGCTCAATATAATAAGCCGGGCCACCGCGAAAACGTCCTGTAACTGGGTCTTTAACCTTAAATAACTGAGCAAGGCTTGACTCTACCAATGCCGAACACATACCAATCAAAGCAATCAACCACATCCAAAACACTGCGCCAGCACCGCCAATACCGATAGCCAGTGCTACCCCTGCTACGTTACCGACGCCAACACGACTAGCAAGACCAGTAACAAACGCCTGAAACGCAGTAATACCATGCTGGTCAGCTTCTTTTCGGCTGGATAACATCGTTTTTTTATACTACTGCCAAAAAGTCGAAATTGGGCAAATCCTGACATCAATGTAAAGAAAAAAACCAATTCCAACAAGCATCCATACTAAAATATCCCTATAAAGGTGCGTTGATGGATTGAACAACACAGTGTAATCCCTCAACAAAAAGTCGGTTGACCGACACAGGAAAACGGGCTAGTGTACATATTCACACTCTCTGATTTACGTTTACTTTTTAAAAATTTTTTTAACAATTTAGTTGCTTTTTGCATCAAAAAAACTGATTGGCTTTGTTGGTTTAAGTCGTCATTTAAGTAAACATAATCCATCAAAGAAACATAAACTTAAGACAAAACCATCATTTTTTTAACATTTAAGACACTAAAGCAAACAACGAAAACTTATTATAAAGTATTTTTAATATTTAATACAGTATTTTTATTTACGACTGTGATTATCCTTTAAATCTAAGACATAATTTAATAAAATTGCCACAAAAGTCGCTGTGCCAATACCACCTAAATCAAATGAACCAATAATCAGTCCAAAAATTACCTGTGCCTAAAATAATGGTAATGGCTCCAACCATAAGATTTTTTTGTTGTTAGAAAAAAATCAACCTGATTATCCACCCAAATTCTCACGCCTGCGATGGTAATCAGTCCAAATACCACGATGGATGCGCCTGTTAAAATAGGACTTGGAATCGTTTGAATTAATACTCCAAATTTAGGCGATAACCCCAAAAAAATACCGCAAACACGCCTGCCACCACAAAGACAATGGTTGAATATACGCGCGTTACTGCCATTACACCAATGTTTTTCACCATAAGTGGTCATACCCGTTCCACCCTACACCCGCCGATAATGCAGTTGCCACACCATCGGCAACAAAGGCTTTTACCAAGTTGAGGAGTGAGATTTTCACCTGTCATTGCGCCAACTGCTTTAATATGCCCCTAAATTTTCTGCAACTAAAATTAATGCTACAGGGACAATAATTAACATGGCATTTGCATCAAACACAGGCTGACTAAAAATTTGGGGTGCCAAACCAATGAGCTTGACTGATAGGAGTAAAATCAATGGGTGTGCCAAGATGTAAAAACGTTGGTTGCTAAGATATAAATAACATACGCCAAAATCAAACCTAATAACAGCATCAGCCTTTTGAGCAAAACCTTTCACAAACACTGCAATCATACTCATACAAAGTACAGTCATCAGTGTCATCACCAATTCAAAAAGGCTTGCCTGCCACGCCAGACACCGTAACTGGGGCAAGGTTTAAACCAATAATCATCACCACTGCTCCTGTTACGACCGGTGGCATTAACCGTTCAATCCAGTTTGTGCCTATTGCCATGACCAAAAATCCAATCAAAGCATACACCACCCCACAAGCAATAATACCCCCTAATGCTATGGGTAAATTTGGATTGGCTCCAGAACCTGTTGCGTGAGCAGTTGCTGCTGCCACCACGCCAATAAATGCAAAACTTGACCCTAGATAGCTTGGTACTTTACCGCCTGTCATGATAAAAAAATAAAATGGTACAAATACCACTCATCATAATTGCTAAATTAGCATCAAATCCCATCAAAATTGGTGCCAGCACCGTTGCGCCAAACATCGCCAAAACGTGCTGAAGTCCAAGCATGACGGTTTGGGCAGGTGGCAAATATTCATTTGTGGCAACAGGACGCACGTTTAAATCGCCTTGATAAGGTCGCCATTTGGTAAAACCAACTCATATTTTTTTCCTTATTATGTTTTTAGAGTAACTGAATTTTGACTGTATTTTAAAGTTATTAAAAAAACGACTAAACAATAAACCATTAAATTCATTGGGCTTATTTTTAATTTCTTTTTTTCAGAAAATACAATATTTTATTTATATCATGACCGCTTTGTTAAAATTTGTAATAACTGGTCTTCACTTAATCGCAATCGCCCTTTGGTTTTTTTACTTGGTTTTTGGCTGATCTGGCGATAAAACCGCAGTGCCACCTAGTAGAACTGCTTGATTTTTGAGCGTCAGCATAAGCATGACAAATTGCACACGCCAAAGCATCAGCGGCGTCTTCTTGTGGTACAAAAATCCAGCTTTTAGTAATAACTGCACCATTTTTTTGATACTTGTTCTTTATCTGCTGCACCATAACCACTAACCGCCTGTTTGATTTGTCTTGCACTGTATTCACAAACATTTAAATTATTCATAGTTAAGGCAGCAATTGCCGCTCCGCGCGCCTGCCCAAGTTTTTAATGCAGAATCTGGGTTTTTTTAGCAACAAAGACCTGTTCAATTGCGGCTTTGGCATTGTTCTCATTCAATTCGTGTCGGGATAAAAATTTCACTTAATTTTTTTAAAAATACAGGCAATTCTGCCTGGCATATCAGCCACTTTAGTGTAAATTACCCCTGCATCCACAAAAAAATTACCTTTGCTTTTTTTCTTGCTTGATGATACCATAACCTGTTTTGCGAGAGCCTGGGTCGATACCCACAATAAACGTCATCCATTCACCCATCATTTACTTATTTAAAACAAACTTACCATTTAAACTTTAATAATCGCCCCTATTTATTATAAAGTACTTTTTATTGACTTGTTAATTATTAGGAAACTTTTATGGGCGTGGTGGTTGGTATTGCTTTGGTATGGTTTATCATTGAAATGCTCGTTTGGTATTTGGTAGCACAATTTATCAGTGGTTGGCTGGTTTTTTTATGGTTTATTGTTGCTGCATTTATTGGTTTTGGGCTACTTAAAAAGGCATTTAGCACGCTTAATCCTGTTGCACAACAATTTAAAAGCGGTGTCATCCCAAATCCTGCTAATCAACCGCCCTAAACAAAAGCATGTTAAAAGCTGTGGGTTTTTGGTCTAGCAGGTGTGCTGCTTGTGTTGCCGGGGCTTTTTAAGTGATATTGCTGCATTTTTTTAGTATTATTACCTGCCATTCAAAAACCTTTTTATCCAATAAGGCTGAAAAATTACGCCAAAAACAACCAAGATAAAATGATGGCAATGATGGCAAAAACACATGGGCGGAAACTCACCCTTTGGTAATATCAATGGCATGGGTGGTATGTCTGGCGGTTTTGGGCAAAACAGTCCCTTTTGGCAGTGGTTTTGGTGGCACAACGATTGATGGGAAAGCCACCATCAAACAAAAAAATCTGCTAATGATGATTAAAATTTTTTTACAAAATTTTTAGATAAAAAGGCACTGTAAATAGGACAATCAAACAATTTTTTTATAATCAAGTTGGGGTATAATAGGCGATTGATTTAGTTCATTTGTTAGGTTGAGTTTGTGGGGTCTTTTGTGGACATTGTACAGTATTTGCATGGGCTGGTATCTAAAAATCTAGGACTGTTTGATGATGATATTGACGCCAACCTCCTAAAACAGTATTATGCTTTAAGCCTTGCTTTGCTTGCTGGTCAAAAAACAGATATTACAAACCCCGCTTCTCAAAACCTCACTGCACTTTGGGGCGAACAAACTCCCAATCTGGTCCGTCGTCTGGCGCGCAGTTTTCATGTAGATGAGCGTCATACTTTGAGACTGATTCATCATGCCACCGCACCAATGTTGGTTGAAATTTTTAGGTGCATGTGGCGACGGCGAACCAAGTGAATTTATCTTAAGTCATATAAAAAAACAGCGTAGGACATTTACCTGCTTGGTCTGGTCAATTTATCCCAAGTTCTTTAAGTGATGTTTTACAACACACCAAAGAAGACAATCCGCAAAATGTCTCTGACACCACAATTCGTTTGGATATTGATGAACCCACTTTAGTAAATCTAAATGATGATGACGAAAGTTTATTACAAAAAAACCTAATGCAAATTCCCAAAAACCCCTACTGATTGGACTTGGCGTAGGGGCAATCGTATTGGGTTTACTAACCTGTGGATTTTATGTATATAAACACAAATTCCAGACTCACGAACCTTCTTTAACCGCCACAACCAAACCTGCCCAAACTCCACCACGCATATCCATTACCACGGGTGAAAATGGCACGTTATATGCTTGTCGAGCCGAAATTGGTAACAGTGATTTACATACCATGCTTTTGGGTATCTTGCAAAAAAACTTTTGGACAAGTAAACTGCGTGATGGATATTGATAACACCTTTTGGGTCTTCTTTGGTGGGGCTTGAACGCCTAGAAAGCATCATTGCCATGATAAAATCTGAAGCCTATACCAGTATTGAAATCATTGGCAATCAAATCATCATCAATAGCCCACAAGCTGAAGTGATTACGCGCATGGTTAAAGACATCAGTTTACTTGCTCCACAGTTTACTGTTTCTGCAGCAGCGCCTTTAAACAAAGACAACTTAATCAAAAACAGCATCACCAACTCACAACACGCATTAGATAGCTTAATTACCCCATTGGATGCTTATGGGCTGTCTCGAGCAATGAGTATACAAGTTATTGATTTTAATAAAGAAAAACAATTACCCTGCTCAAAATCAAGCACTATTAACCACCTACGCCAAAGTACTGAGTGAAAATCCCAATATTAAGCTGATGGTAGTGGCTCATACCGATGGAACTAATAGCGACCGCAAAGCCAACATTACTCTATCTCAACAACAAGCAGAAACCGTTAAAGATTTTTTTACTGCAAAATGGGGTTAGTGATGGTCAGCTGACTGCAAAAAGGTGTAGGTGATATTTATCCAATCGCGGATAATGCAACTGAACTTGGACAATTTAAAAATCGTCGTATTGAATTTTTGGTGTATGATGATGCAATTTTATCTGCAATGAATGCTGATATAGCACACGCCACCCAAATTCAGGCCCCTGCTCAAATGGTGCAAACCGCTCCTTATGTTCCAAGTGAACAAATGGGATATATTGATGCTAACGCTCAAGTTCAGCAAGCGGCAATTATGTCAGACCCCAATATGGTGCAAGGCATGCCCCAACCAATGACCACACCAAACGCCTACCCAGCAACTGTTCAACAACCAATTTACCCACAAAATCAACCAACAGTCACCAGCCCTGCATACGCCCAACCCACCTACACACCTCCCGCCTATGTAACTCCTAGCCCTGAAGTTCAAAATCCAGCCAATACAGGACAAATTAATATTTCTAATAGTCGTGGACAAAGTATCAGCAGCACACCTAGTGGTGCAGGCATCTCTAAAGAAATTCAGGAACTTTCTGAAACCACCATTCATTCTGAAAGCAAAAAGGGGCAATCCGCAGAATATCGACCCTAACAACCAAGACCTACTAACGATTAAGTAAATATTACTTATTCTTATCGTTTATGTTTTTTATGTGTTTTTATTTGTTTAATTGTTGAATACTATTTCTTTTCAGTTATGGATTAGCGACAATATGGCAATTTCTATCAAATTTATACGTTTTTAGAGTGTTTATTTTTCACGGTTTTTTTAGCGTATATTTGTATAGTTTTTGGGCATGCTATCAACATCTTTTTTAAATGAAATTTTTCAACTTGTTTTATAAATTTTACAAACAAATAGGATACACTGATGAATATCATTGAGCAATTACATCAAAATGTCACCCCCAAAGTCTTGCAACTGGTTCAACATTATATTGGAAATGACCAAAAACAAAACACATTTATTGACGTCTATTTATGGTATTTTAGGGGCTCGTCTTTCTGATGATGCTACTGCTGAACGTGTAGAAACACTACTAAAAACTAATCCAAACGCCCTACATAATGGCGCTAAAGTTTTAGATGCCTTGCTACAAGATGAACATGGAAATTCACAAGTGGCATTATTAACCAGCGAACTTTCTAAAGAACACAATTTACCTCAAAGCACCACAGATGCGATTTTGGCGACCGCTGCACCTCTTGTACTTAACGAAGTCAAGTATTTGGCAAAAGATTCATCAATCGCCAGCTATTTACAAGGAAAATGGTCAGAATTTAGCCATATTTTTACCTTCATGGACACACGCCCTATTACCTGCTGGATTACTGGCTGGCTTTGCTGGATTGGCAAGCGGAGCATCGGCTAAGGTGGGTGAATTGGCAGGCGGTATCGGTAATTTTGCTGGAAAAAGCTGCTGCTGAAGCGGAAGGTTTGGCAGATGACGTTAAAGATGGTGCAAAAAGCTGCTGGAGCGGCGGCTCTTGGTGCGGCAGGTGCGGCGGCAGCTGGATTGGGTGCTTTAGCTGGTAAAGCATTATCTGGAGCTGGCAAACTGGCTGATAACGTTAAAGAAGGTGCAAGCAAAGCAGCTGACAAAGCAGAAGATTTAACCAGTAAGGCGGCTCATGAAGCAGGTGAATTAGCTGGTGATGTTAAAGACGGCGCAAAAAGCTGCTGGAGCGGCGGCTCTTGGTGCGGCAGGTGCGGCGGCAGCTGGATTGGGTGCTTTAGCTGGTAAAGCATTATCTGGAGCTGGCAAACTGGCTGATAACGTTAAAGAAGGTGCAAGCAAAGCAGCTGACAAAGCAGAAGATTTAACCAGTAAGGCGGCTCATGAAGCAGGTGAATTAGCTGGTGAGGTTAAAGACGGCGCAAAAGCTGCTGGAGCGGCGGCTCTTGGTGCGGCAGGTGCGGCGGCAGCTGGATTGGGTGCTTTAGCTGGTAAAGCATTATCTGGAGCTGGCAAACTGGCTGATAACGTTAAAGAAGGTGCAAGCAAAGCAGCTGACAAAGCCGAAGATTTAACCAGTAAGGCGGCTCATGAAGCAGGTGAATTAGCTGGTGAGGTTAAAGACGGCGCAAAAGCTGCTGGAGCGGCGGCTCTTGGTGCGGCAGGTGCGGCGGCAGCTGGATTGGGTGCTTTAGCTGGTAAAGCATTATCTGGAGCTGGCAAACTGGCTGATAACGTTAAAGAAGGTGTCAAAGATGGTGCGGATGCGGTCATCACCACCGCTGAGAATTTAACTGAAAAAAACCCTCGATAAAGTTGATACCACAAAAAGAAAAATGTAAAAAGAAGCTTTTGTGGCTAACTCTAGTACCACGAACAAAGACCAGGATAAATCTGATGTCAAGGATGATAAATCAGTAGCAGGCGCTGTAATTGCTGGCACTGCTGGAGCGGCGGTCGCAGCTGGCGCACTTGCCAGTCAAGCCGCTAAAGATACTACCAAACAAGCCAAAGATTTTTGGCGCAAAAGGTAGTAGATACTGCCAAAGATACCGTTGAAAAAAAGTAGAAAAAAACAGCAGAAAAAAACAGCAACCAAGATGGCTGATAGTACAAAGGCAGCTGGTGGTGCTGCTGCCTCTTTGGCAAGTAATGCTGCTCAAAATGTCAGTCATGCTGCTAAAGAAACCAAAGATGCTGTAGGTGGAGCCTTGCATGAAACTGCAAAAACAAGGTGGGGGATTTTTAAAAATCTTTATTGCCAATCATTGGACTGGTGATTTTAGGGGCACTTTTGTTTTTTTAATGTTGCGCAGCTGCCAAACAACTAAACAGCCTGTTGCCGCTCCAGTTGCCAAACCTGTAGAAAGTACTGCACCCTGTGGTGCTGCCGCAAACTTAAAACCTGCAACCTTAAGTATTGCCACGAATGACAAAAGGTAATGCGTTATATAGCTGCCGCAGCCAAGCGGGTTCTGAAGGTGTGTTTGCATCCATTCGCACTGCTTTGGCAGGGGTTTTTGGTACGGCTGAAAAATGCGACTTTGAGGCAACCAAAGGCTTTGCCGAAGATTTACCCGTACTTGACCATTTACCAAAACTGGCTGCCTTATTAAAAGGCGTACCTCATGCTAGCATTAGCATTGATGGTAAAACTGTGCGTTTTAATGGCACCGATGAGGCAGTAGTAAGCAAATTGGTAAATGATGCCAAAGGTATTTTACCCAGTCATTTTTGTGGTAGAAGCAGAACCTAAGCTAAACACCACCGAAGCAGTTGCTAACAGCATTGATACCGCTAAAGAAGCGATGCAAAAATCTAGATGCACAAGACGCATCAGCCTCAGAAGTAGTACAAGCTCTAAATATGCAAATCATTAACTTTGCTACATCCTCCAACGCAATTCCAGATGCCAACAAAGAAGTTTTGAATTTAGCGGCTGAAAAATTGGCATCTTTACCAGATGCGCATTTAAAAATTACAGGACACACCGACAGCCAAGGCAATCACGCTTTTAACCAAAAACTATCAGAGCGTCGCGCTGCCGCGGTACGTGACTACTTAGTATCTAAAGGCATTGCCAGTGAGCGTATAGAAATCTTTGGAGCAAGCTCTGATGAACCAGTTGCATCCAACGCCACCGAGCAAGGTCGTTTCCAAAACCGCCGTATCGAATTTACTCTTATTGAAAAAGACGGTACAATCACAAGTGTGGGAAATGCTGAAAACTCTAAAGCGGTAAAAGACACCAAAGCTGCAGAGTCTAAGGCTGAAGAAGCGACTACTGAAGAGCAAAAAAACACAATAAACGCACAATACACAATAAAGTGCAACTCAAATTTGCCCAAACAATGATAAAATTCACCACTTTATCTTTTGTTTGGGTTTTTTTATGAAAAAGTCAGCTCATTTTATTTAATAAGCCTTATGGTGTGCACAGTCAATTTCGCAAAGATAACCAGCAGATGCGTACATTAGTGGATTTTTTTGTGATAAACGCCTGCGCGTTGCTGGCATACTGGATAAAGATAGTGAAGGTTTGTTGATTTTTAACGGATAATGGTGATTTAAACCACCCTAATCACCACTCCAACAAACAACCAAAAAAAGCATTTGGCAAAAACCTATTTGGTACAAGTAGAGAATACACCAAATGACCAACAATTAACATTACTATCAAAAAGGGTCACCTTAAAAAGATGGGAAAAACATTGCCTGCTTTTTGTTAAAACACTAAATGAAAAGGAACTGCCCATTGATTTATGGCAACGAAACCCACCCATTCGAGAACGCAAAAACATACCAACCGCTTGGCTTAGCATGACTATTTTTGAAGGAAAAACCGCCAAGTACGTCGCATGACCGCCCACGTTGGTTTGCCGTGCCTTAGACTGATTCGTTATCAAATTGGTGATTGGACATTGATAATTTGGGAGTGGGTGAATACCGTCAAATTATCTTAAGTCATCAAGATTTGATAAAATTTGGCTTATAAAGATATTTTAATCAGCTATCCATTTATCAAACATCAGCCAGCCTTTTTTTCTTGATAATGCTCAAAAAGTCAGCTGCTTGTGATAAGTGTTTTTTTATCAGGCATAAGGGTAAATTCAAGTAACTCATCACGACGAAACGCATGAACTTTGACAGGTTGATTGGTGTAAGTTTGTTTAATGTTTACTTTCGCTAGCTCTTGATAATTTGCCTTGATTTGATTGATTGCGACAATCACATCATCCACTGATAAACCAGCACTGCTTGCCGCACTATTTCGATATAAATTCTTGATTTTTTTAACCCATTAATTCCATCATCTGCTTTTGATACCCCAAGGCGTGTTTTTTTGTCTGGTTTGGGTAGAAAAACCAAATTTTGTCAATAAAGTTTCTATTGGTAATTCATCAAGCCCAATCACATATTGACAATAAAACATTTGCCATGTCTCATGCCCTAAAAATTCACTTTACCACAGCTGACAAATTATCATTTGTCATCGCAAACCGTTGATTGGGCATTTGTTTTTGCTTTTTGATAAAATGTTTTAACCACATCAAACAAGCGATGTTTGCCATTTGTTTTTTTGTAGCAATATCAAATCCAGACACAAAGCCACAAGCGCGCCTTTATTATAATAACTAACTCCCTGATTGGCGGTATTTTCATCAGCTCGATACAATTTTATCCATGCGTCAAAACTCGATTCAGCAACGCTTTGATGATGGCGCCCATCGGTTTGAAGATAACGATTAATCTGGTTTAAAAATAAGTTCAAAAATACGCCTGTTTGCTGATAACGCCTGATGCCAGCAACATCAAATCATCTAAATATGATGTAAATCCTTCAAATACCCAAAGCAGTGGTGTATAGGCTTCAGTTTGTAAATCATTATCCATCATCACATCAGGACGTACAGTTTTTTTACCCACCATGCATGAAAATATTCATGACTACATAACCCTAAAAAAACGCTGATAATTTTTCATTAGGTTCGTCAGGCTCAAACACACTGGGCAAATCATCACGACTGCTAATCAGTGCCGTTGAATTGATATGCTCAAGTCCACCATAATCACTTCTTGTTACCATGGTCATAAAAAGTATAATCAACAAATGGCGTATCACCCAACCAATTGATATAGGTTTGGCAAATTTTACGGACATCATTTTTTTAAGACGAGACAAATCAGCATCATGACGACCTGCAACAAAAAACGGTGCAAAAATATCGCCTTTGGAACTTGTTGTATAAAAATTCAAAAAAAGTTTGCGTGCCAATTTCAAATGGGTAATCGTAGCTTTCAAAGGCGCAAATTGGTAAAAATTTAATCATCACACCCTCTAAAAACATCTTGCTTTTTGATAACCAAGCCCAGTTGCTATTTGTAGATTTGGATGATTTTGACAAAAATTTTTCGGGAATAAACAAGCTGATATCTGCTAAATTATTTTTCTAAACCCTCCACCATGAGCAAAAAGTGAAGTAAAATTGCCAAAGATACGCTGATTATCCACAAAGGCGGTGCGTACCGACAAATCACGACAGTACACTTCATAATGAATGGTTACCATTGTATTTTTGAATTAAATCAGTCAGCTCCCATTGATTTTTTTGCTTATTTTTTTCGGCGGTTTTTGGAAACATGATTTTTGAGTATAGCTCACTTTAGTGATATTTTTTACTAAATTCACGTAGTAAATAACTGCCCGCTATCCAAGTTGGCAACCAAAGCTTGTGCTGATTGCAAACTGGATAAAAACTTAAAGTTATATCCACTAAATGTTCATTATACCTTGTAAAAATCAACTTGATAGGATAACTGCGACGTAATACATTTCATCAAAATTTCCTTAATAGCTAAAATTAAATAGCTAAATTCGTTATTTAAAGTCGTTTCACCAAATCTGATTAATTCTACAAATGGTCAGTTTATGTATGGTTTTACACTTCAAAACAGCATTTTAGCACAGAACCAACAAATCAACGTTTTTTTCTATGCGGTTTTTCTGCTACAATGATAGTTTATTTTTAAATGAGAAAATTTTATGACAGCCATTGCAAACAATCATGTTGTTTTTATTTAACTACACTTTAACCAATAAAGATGGTGAAGTTTTGGACAAATCGCAAGGAGAGCCTTTGGCTTACCTACATGGTCATCATAACATCATTCCTGGACTAGAAGCTCAAATGCTTGGAAAAAAAGTTGGTGATAAGTTTGTTGCTGTTATCGCGCCCGCGGATGCTTATGGCGAGTACATGGCAGAAGCGGTTCAAGAAGTGCCTTTGGCAAACTTTCAAGGCGTAGATAAAAATGCCATCAAAGCTGGCATGCAGTTTCAAACTCAAACCGAAGATGGTCATGTGATGCTGGTTACGGTAAAAGACGTTACTGATGATGTGGTTATTGTAGATGGCAATCATCCACTAGCGGGTGTTGAACTAACCTTTGATGTGGAAATTGTGGATGTGCGTGATGCCACCGCTGAAGAATTAGAACATGGACACGTTCATGGTATGGGTGGGCATCATCATTGATTAGCTATTATTTATTAACTAACACGAATTAGTTAAAATTTGCATCGTGCCTACAGTTATTGGGTAGGTACTTTGCATCAATATTACTAACACATTGCCAGTTACCTTCCGAACTACGAGTTAGTCCGATTTTTGTGACCTTTTAAAATCATAGAAGAATTATTTGACACTGTTCCTACAATTTTAACATTTTGAGTTAAGGGATTACTGATCTGCGCAACACCATAATTAGTTGGTATTGAAGCACCAACTTGGGAGTTACCTGATAAAATATCAGACGCTGCCGCACGTGGATCGCAATCATCCCTCCCCATCCCAAGAGTCAATTTTTCCGTTATTTAAACAATCCTCCACTGTATTTCGCAAATCAGATAATTCAGCATAAACGCGCGTTGTTTGTGAACGAGCAATGTAATTTTGATATTGTGGAATAGCAATAGCTGCTAAAAATACCAATAATGGCAATAACCACCATTAACTCAATTAAGGTGAAACCTTGATTATTTTTTTCATAATAACATTTTGCCTATATGTCTCATAAAAAAATTTCATAAATCAAATTGTTAATATAAAATTGCAATTAATATGCCAATACTTTAAGAGAGTAACAAACGAGGGTAGATTGAACATCTGATCACCAGGGTCTTAAATCCACAATTTTTTTAATACCTCACCTTGTTCATCAATTAATACTGTCATATCCAAACCAACTGTTTTTAAAGGAGAAAACCCATGGCTTTCGGATGCTTTTGATAATAATGTTTGAGTTAATTTTGGCTCATTAAACTGTTCCAACTCTTTAAGTGATCTTCTGCTATTAAAAAAATTTGTTTTTTTATTTAATTTAATATCTTCATACAACTGAACATCAAGTGATGGTGATATGCCTGTCTCCATTTCTTTTTGGATACGTTGCATATTTTTCATCATCACTTTTAGGAGATTTAACAGCAAAATATTTAGGTTGACCATAATGCAACCTTGAATCATCTATTTGATTTGCTTGAACTAAATCAAAACGGATATTATCATAAACAATATAAACGGGTCGAGTTATACTGATACTATATACACCATAAAAAAAGCGCCATTATCTGAATTATACCAATTGTTATCAAGTCCATTTTGAGTGTTTTTACCTTTTTAGCAACCAGAAACGTCAATAAAGGACCTAAAACAACATCTATAATTAGCATCATTATAAAAATAGAGTTTACCCCTAACTGCATTCGCTAAAGGAAAAAGGGTACCATACAAAAACAAAAACCCGCTATTAAAGACACCAATAATATTGAAATAATTAAATGGGATATAAAAAGTTGTAGTTTATATTTCATGGAACACCTTTATTGATTAACAACAGCGGAAGTCATAACTTGGTAAATATATTGACGAAATTTAGGTAATTTATCATAATCTCCTAAAGCTTGTCCCGCGATACACCGCTAAAATATTGCCCTAAATCATCCATATAAATGTCTGTTTCTACTCCTGAAAGTGACCATCTTTATTATATAAGGTATAATTCTCCCTATACCTTGATAAGGCTTCATGGCATAACCATAACAACCATCAATAATATTAATGGCACATGGCATGGTTGAACGGGATAGAATATTCAAAGGTTTTTTTCTTGTTTCATTTCTCTAACCAATAAGGCCATGTTCTTAGCCGAACCAGACAGTCCTGCTACAGCCATTAGAGATTCATCAAAATCAAAAATCTTTTCGCCAGCCTTCACCATAAAAAAATCCTCAAAACGATAGTCATAAGCAATTTCATCATCCATAACATCACTTTGTACAAATCTTATATTTCGTTTTTTTAATTGATACATTTCTTCAGCAGCGACCATAAAAGGCTTACCTTCAACTTTCTCAACAATCGCTCCAAGTAAACAGTAACCAACATTAGAGTATTGAAATTGGGTATTAGGTTCAAAATCTAAAAGTAACTTCTGATAAATACGTTAAATTAGTTGGACACCATGGTTTTTTTGCCTGCAGTTAACATTGGAGTGAAAGTTTTTAAATCTATCAAATCCTGCGCGATGCTCTAAAAAGCATTGCTATGTCAATCTTTGCAATACGCTTATCTTTTAAATCATGAATGTTTTAAAAACATCCACCAATTTATCACTAAGGGATAATTTACCTTCATTTACCAATCTCAGCACCATGGCTGATGTTAAAACTTTACTTACACTAGCATAAACAAAATGAGAATCCACAGTAACTGGTTTGGAACCCAAAAATCCATCTTCCCAACCACTTTCACAATGAAATACTTCTCAGTTTTACTAACAAAAAAACAATTTGATTATTAAGTGAATATTGACTACTAATTGTATAATGCATTAAATCTCTAAGAAATTTTTGGAGCATTATTTGAGCAACGTATATCAATTTGTGATACTGGTGTTTGTGCATAAATAGCAAGACGGCGAAAGGTTAAAGGAGAGTTGGTATGCACATATGTTGTAACTATAATTATTAAAACAGTTATTGTTAAAATAATCCAATCTCTCTTGACTGGTCGAAAAATTCTTTATCATATTTTATCTATTAAAATTGCTAAACTTACCAATATCAATATATGCACGGGATAAAAAAAGCGTAAAAAAATAACGCCCACCCCAACGACTGCCCAACGTACCATCATATATATACCATGTAAATGGTGCAATTAAAATACCCAATGGAAACCAATTCAACGACAATGATGGCATAGCAGGATTATAGCCCCTATCTGCCAATAGAAGTAATCCCATTGCTGTAATTGTATAAATATAAAACTGAGTTTTTATCATTATGGCTGTAATATAAAAACCAAACTAAAAGTAATAATATAAATACCCCAATCTAAAAATGTAGACAGGTAAAATAATAATGATAATACTGCTACTTTTAAGAAGCCAACTAAAACAAGTATGCAACAACATCAAGGAAAAACAATGCTATGAGTAGATTAAATAAGATATTTCCCTGAAAAATTAATAAGCTAAAATCAGCAAATACCTGATTATAACCATGAATCATTAATGAATAAGGTACTTGTGCAAGTAGCGCAAAAAAACAGATAAGCGCAACGCATAACTTTTTATCTTTAGAATAACGATAGCCTTGAGCTAAAAAAATAACACATAATTGGAGCAGTAAGCCTACCCAAAAATGCATCAATTGACCTAAAAAAACTCTCTGTAGCTACAAAGATCCAAGCGATGTGATCAATCGTCATAACAAAGATAGCGATTAATTTCAATTCAAATTGATTAATTTTAATATTCATAGCAGCAAACCAAACATAGCAAAAAAAGACGGAGCAGTAACGCCCCTGTCTTTTACTCACCACTTATAGTGGATTATTTACAACCAGTAGGTTTAAATTTAGCATCTACAGTAGTAGTACAAGTCCAAACACCATCGGTTGTACGATCCCAAGACAATTTTTTACCTGATAAAATAGCAGCAGCATTTTGACCAAAGGTTGCTTCAATCTTAGCAGTTTGACCATAAACAATTTTTTTAAACCGCCTTGACCAGGAGCTTTGGCAGTAGAGGTATTAGTGGAGCCCGTACCTGCAGTAGTACCAGCAGCCGGAGCAGTAGCAGTAGCACCACCACTAGCACCAATTAAGTTGGAAGCAGTCCAACCAATAAAGCACTCGGTATCAGCTTTGCCAGCTAGCAAACAATCTTCGATTGCGGTTTTAACAGTTGTTGTCTCACCCATTACACGAGTTACTTGTGAACGAGCGATGTAGTTTTGGTATTGTGGAATAGCAATCGCAGCTAGGATACCGATAATCGCGATTACAATCATTAATTCGATAAGAGTAAAACCTTTTTGAGCTTTCATAATGAACTCCAGTTATGGGCATTGCCCGTTTTGTTGATAATGATGTGATGATGTTTTTTATTTGACTTATCATCACTGACGCTTTTTATTGTTGCAGATGATATGCCAACTTTTTTTGGATGTTATGACTAGAAATTCGCAAAACATCACTTAAATTGTTAATGAATTGTAACTATGAATGGATTTTTAAGCAATTTTTAAGAAAAACTTTTTCTCGTTTTTAACGTGATTTTAAGAATTTAGAAATAATATAGAAAAGTTTGTGCAATTTTTTTAACAATTATCAATTTTTGTCAAAGATACAATCTCTTACATTTTTTTGACAATTTTTTTGTCAAGGGCTACATTTTTTTGACAGATAAGTTGGCGCGGCACTGTTAAGATGAATAACGCTTTGTTATGTTTTTGTAAAAATTCGCCAAAATGTCATTATTTTTTTAGTAAACGGCTGTTAGTTTGGCATAAAAATAAAAACCCCGAAAAATTTCGGGGCTGTGATGATAACGTAGGGATTAGTATTTTTTGATCTTCAGCAACTTTATCTTCGGCAGGGCATATCATCGGTTTTTATCCGCCTTGTCGTCTGCTTTTTTTATCTGCTGGCTTTTCGCTGACTTTTTTTGTCATCTGCTTTTTTTGGTCTGCTGTTTTGTCATCAGTTGCCATGGGTTGCTCATCTGCTTTTTTTATCGTTGGCATTTGCATCAGCATCTGTTTTACCCGCATCGGTATTATTGGCAGCAGCTTCAGCTTCTTTAGCAACTTGCTCTGTCGTGGCTTTATCGCTGGAGGTATCGGTTTTTTTCAGCAGGCTTACTACATGCAGTCAATGCCAAAACACCAGCAAGCAAGCAGGTCAAATAGGTTAGTTTCATACATACTCCATAAGAGTGAATCAGTTTATTGGTGTATTAGTTTAATCAAATCAGCATCAATTTACAAGATTTGACTATTATGAGTAATAAATATCAGTGTATAAATTTACGCCGATTCCAAAGCAACAATTGCGGGTAATTTCTTGCCTTCCACAAATTCCAAAAACGCACCGCCGCCTGTGGATAGATAATTGACACGACTGGCAACTTGATATTTATCAATCGCTGCCAAGGTATCGCCACCGCCAGCAATACTAAATCCTTTTGAATCAGCAACCGCCTGACAAATCACTTTAGTACCTTCACCAAATTTATCCACCTCAAAAACGCCAACAGGACCATTAAATAAAATGGTTTGGGCATTTTTAATGTGTTCTGCCAAAAACATCGGCACTGTCTTTAGCAATGTCTAAAAATCATTTCATTTTTCGCCAATATCGCTCACGTTTTTTTGACGGTAGCATCAGCATTTGCTAAAGGAATTTAAAAAAATCCTCAAAATCAATTTGCGATTTATCAGCAACAACAACCGACGTCGGCAGTAGAATTTGGGTTTTGATCATAATCGCTTTGGCAGTTTCCACCAATTCTGGCTCATACAATGACGCACCAACATCATGTCCTTGCGCTACTAAAAAGGTATTGGCGATACCACCGCCCACCAAAATACTATCACATAAATCGGCTAAGCTATTTAATACGTCCAATTTTGTAGATACTTTTGAGCCGCCAACAATGGCTAAAACGGGTTTTTGGGATTATCTAAAGCGGTTTTTTTAAGGCGGTGAGTTCAGCGGTTAATAAATTGCCAGAACATACAGGTTTTGCGTCCTTGATGCACGCACGAATCACCCCTTCGGTTGATGCTTGGGCACGATGCGCTGTACCAAAAAGCATCCATTACAAACACGTCGCATAAATCAGCGTATTTTTTTGAGCAAGTTCAGGAGAATTTTTCTTTTCGCCATGATTAAAACGCACGTTTTTCTAATAAAACCACCTCGCCTGCCTTGACAGTAACGCCATTTTTCTAAATAATCTGTATTAAATACCACAGGCACGCCCAAATGCTCTTGTAAATAAACGGCAATCGGCGCTAATGAATATTTGGTTTCTGCCTCACCTTCAACTGGTCGACCCAAGTGTGAACATACAATCACGCCTGCACCTTTTTCTAGTGCTGTTTTTAATTGTTGGAATGGCAGTTTTTAAGCGAATATCACTGATGATTTTACCATCTTTAATGGGTACATTTAAATCTTCACGAATCAATACGGTCTTTTTGAGCCAAATCCAATTCTTGCAATGTGCTGATGGTCATACAATTTTTCCCATTTTTTTATCAAAAAAATCAAAACCGATTATAACATAACTTGTAACAGGAAGTTTCGTTCTTTTATTTTTTTATTATTGCAGCAATCAGCGATTGTAATCAAAATGCCAATTATCCAAAAACCCGTTTCCAACCCAAACATTTTTTGGCAATGGTATCGCTTGGCTGATTCATAATATCAGCGGTAACTGCGATATAATCAAGTCGTTCACCGTTCATTTTATGATGCAGTTCTTCAGAATTATCCAAAGTAACACCACCTATCACACACAAAGGAAAATCGATTTTTAGCTGCTTTTTTTGTAAAGTTTCAGCAGAAACCGTTTTGGCTTTAGGTTTGGTGATTGATGAAAATACCGTTCCCATTGCCCCATAAGTTGCCCCATCCTTTTTAGCTTCTCGAAACAGCGCCATATCGCTGTGGCAAGTACGCCCAATCACCACTTGCTCACCCAAAATTTCTCTTGCTACTCGCACACTGCCATCTCGTTGCCCCCAAATGAAGCCCAGTACCAAAATGAGATGCCAATTCTAGATTATCATTCATCACCACATCAATGTTATAACGTGATGCCAAATCTACGAGTAGTTCAGCCTCTTGATACAGTGTAACCAAATCAAACTGCTGTAATGTATTTTTACGGCGAACTTGCAACAATGAAATGACTCCGGTATCAAATGCTCTTTCCAATTTATCTAAGAGCGTATCAATAGGGTCATCATTGGTCAGTAAATATAATTTTGGAGAAGAAGAATTCATAATTTATCCTTAAAAAAACAAAATGTTAATGTAAACAATTTTAAAATAATGACGATTTTTTTAATCAAAATTTTACACAAAATATACATAGAAGTAAGAATTTGATAGAAAAAAATACGCGGATATATTGGTCTTTACAGAATCATCTAAAAAGCAACAACCAATAGTTACGGCTTTTTGCCAGTAGTTTTTAGTCAATTTTTGAACAAATTCACTCAAAACAAAAAAAGCAACAATAATCAATGAACTAAGACAACTTTGATGTGATAAAATCCGTGTCAATAAAAAAAGACTTGGTAAAACAAGTCTTTTTTTATCTGTCTGACGCACTAAAACCATTATTTTTGATAACTAATAATTTAGTTGCGATAGGCAAGCTGAGTTAGGATATTTTCGGCATCATTCCAGCGGTTAGTTTGATGCACTAGCGCCAAGTAATACCACGACAGCAGGACGATTATTTACGTGGGTTTCCATAACTACACAGTAACCAGCCTCACGGATATAGCCTGTTTTTGATGCACCAATTGGATACGCTCCAGAACGCACCAAACGACTGGTATTATTGGCTTTGTAGACGCGAGAACCCAAAGTGTAGTTTTTGAATATGAAAATCATAACTGCTTGCAGTTGAGAAACTACGTAACTGATTGTAACGGCTGTCGCTATTAATTGCACGCATCATTTTAACTAGGTCGCTCGCTGATGATACGTTGCGCGGATTTAAGCCCTGATGAATCGCTATAACTGGTTTGGGTCATGCCAAGTGAACGTGCCTTTTGGTTCATCGCTGAAATAAAAAGCATCATATCCACCTGGATAAGTACGGGCTAAAGCTTTGGCGGCTGGGTTTTCTGATTTCATGAGCATCAGCAGCATAAATTCAGAACGACTCATGCGGTCGCCTGCTTTTAGATTTGTACTGGCTTTTTTTGGCACCCACTAAGTCAGATGAAGTTAATGTGATTTCTTCGCGCATATCAAGTCCAGCATCTATCAAAACCATCGCAGTCATGACCTTGGTGATAGAAGCAATTGAACGCTTGGTGTTGGTGTTTTTTTCATAAATAGGCTGACCTGTTTGTAAATCCACCACAGCAACCGCTGCTGAATTGGTACTAACAGCAAGGCCATCATAGTTGTTATAGGTATTATTGTAGCCACTATAAGTGTTGTTATAAGCGCTAGAATTGTACGAGTTTGAACCATAACTACTTGAATTATAAGTGTTTGCGTTGTAAGCGTTTGAATTATAGGTGCTAACAGGCTGAGTATAGGTTGTAGTGCTGTATGTTAAAGCACCTGACTGCTGAGATGAGCTTTGCCCATAGGTGGTAAATCCTGTCTGAGCGGTGTATTCAGGGGCTGTTTTGGTAGCTGTTTGCACTGTTTTGGTTTTTACCACAGGCACAACTTGACGGGTTTGGGTTACGGTAACAGGCTTCATGTTTTGAGCACCGCCATGACCAATATAGATGGTTTTTTGTTGGCTATCATCAATCAATAAAGCATGAGCAGATTGACCAGCAAAAACAGATGCCAAAACAATACTGATATAAGTGTTTAGTTGTTTGATTGAGGGTGTTCATAATAACTTACCTTCTGTATTTGTGAAATGATTCATTAAAATCATGATATTTTTGAAATGATTAAAAATCATTCATAATAACAAATGACCAACACTATCATTTTAACATAGTCACCTTTGTTTTTTTATGTTTTAAAAAAACAAAACAAAAGTGGTTAATTTGTAAGGATTTTTTGTATTATCAAAAAAATTATTTAACTTTTTGATTTAAAAGAAAAAAATAAAATAAATATTGCATCTTTTTTAAAAAGACTTTAAAAAAACAAAATAGCTTTTATTCAAGAACAAACGATGAAATAATTGCCAAATTTTTAGACAATCTTTTTGTCATGATTAAACAAATTTGTTTGTTTTTGCTAATTTTATAAGCTGCAAGATTAAAAGCCAACTAAAACCTTAGATACATTTTTTTAATAAAAAAAGTAACACTACTTTGATTAAAAATTATATACAATTAACCAAAAATACCAAACTACTCAACTTTTTAAGATTGGTATTTGAAAAAAATGCATTAATGTGCTTTTATTTTTCCAATACTTTTATGCCAATTTTTGGTTTGGATAAAGATAAAAAAAGGAAATATCATGACCATTAAAGTTTTTTTATCGCTGATGACCATGATTTGGTCAGAACAGGCATCATTAGAATGCTGGCAGATATGACAGATATTGAAGTAGTAGGTGAAGCTTCTTGTGGTGAAAGTGCCATTTTAGGGCGTTAAACAGCATAATCCTAATGTTGTCTTACTGGATGTTAATATGCCCAATATGGATGGCATAGAAGCCACTCGTCGCATCAAGCAGTCTCATGACAATATTAAGGTTTTAGCGTTATCCAGCTTAAGCAGCAGCCCTTACCCTGCCATGTTACTAAAGGCGGGAGTTGATGGCTACATTACCAAAGGCACAAATATTGATGAAATGGTGCGCGCCATCAGAAAAAAATTCACGCAGGTGGTCGTTATTTTTAGCCATGAAATCGCTGAGCATTTTGCTCAAAATTATTTACAAGACAGTGATGACCCATTTGCCACACTTTCTGAACGCGAAAAACAAGTGCTGCTAATGATTGTTAATTGTCAAAACACTCAAGAGATTGCTGAACAGTTGTTCGTCAGTCCAAAAACAGTTAATACTTATCGATATCGGATTTTTGAAAAATTGGAAAAAAATTAGGAATAGACAGTGATGTTAAATTAACCCATTTGGCGCTGCGTCATGGCTTGATACAGAGCAATTAAAGATTTTTTTACATACCATGCATATATCTAAATTAGCAACAACGATATGATATGTGTGTTGGCTGGTGTGCCCAAAAATGATAGTTTATTTTTGATGAAAAAAACATACATTTTGGCACATACCCTGCATGGTTTTTTTAGGCGGATTTAAATTTAATGTTATTTACTGATTTTTTTGCTTTAGGCAAAGATGACAATTATTGATTATGTTAACTTCTCATCATTCTATCAACAATATGCTTCAGTCTCCTTCTTTGCTTAAAAACATTGTGGTTTCGTTCTGCAAATGTAACCAGTGAAACGCTTGCTTCTGATGCGCGCGTACGCCAAGTGGGGCTAATTTATAGCGTCTACCGCTTTGTTATCAGTGGTTTTTTTGATGCTGTCTAGTTATTCAGTTATCAAAGGTAGCATGCTAGCTGGTGGTTTGCCAACATTGGTTGAATCCATAATTATTAGCATCTATTTAATTTTTGAGCCTATTTTTTTGCTCACCCTGTTTTTATTTTTATACCCACAGGTATGCGCTGGCAGCTGTTTTTAGGATTTTTTTGTAGATATCATCTTTTTAACCGCTTATGCCATTCATGGTAGTATCAGCAACTTGCAAATTGTTCTACTATATATGATTGTGGTGGCATCCAGTTTTATTTTTATTGTCATTATCACAAGCAGCTAGTGTGGTTGTTGCCAGCGTGGTAGCGGTAATTTATCAACAAGTATTTTTTTGCCATCGCCGAAAAAAATATTCACCTTACCTTTGGCGATACATTACTACTATCCATTTGTTTGGTAGCGGTAGCATTTTTAAGCTGGTCGGCATCGCAGCGATTGATGATGGCAGAAGAATCAGCAATCCGGCACGCTCAAGAACTTGAAAAACTCAATATTATCAATGACATCGTTGTTAAAAAAATATGGTCAATGGTGTTTTGGTAATTGATGAGCATCGCGATATTATCATGATTAATGAGGCCGCTCAACGCCTTTTACGTTTACCAACCAATGTAGAGCTTTGCAACACCCCTGCTAAAATGGTTGATTTAGCGCGCCTGATTGTTAAAGAACACCCCACACTCATCCACTGGTATCGTACAATTAGTCCGGATTTATCGGTTTCTTGGATTTATGAATTAAAAACCTGATAATAACAACCCATCAGATAAACTGCGTCTTAATAACAGACCTTTGGCAAGTTATGGTCAATTAATTATCATTGAAGATATTAGCCGTGAACAAACTCACGCTCAACGTTTAAAAACTTGCCAGCTTAGGGCAATTATCCGCCAGTATTGCTCACGAAATTAGAAACCCTTTAGCAGCAATTAGTCAAGCCAGTCAGTTATTGATTGAGGATGTTAATACTCAAGACCCCAATAGCGAACTTTATCGGATGATTTTTCAGCAAACTCGCCGTGTTAATAACATTATTGAGGATGTTTTTAAGCCTTTCGCGTCAAGAAATTCCTGACCAAGAAGCAGTTAATGTATATCGTTGGCTTACTGAATTTTTTTAGCGCATCATTTTTTTATGATAAAAAAATATTTTTGGTTAATATTGCAGGCAATGAACGTACTACGGTTATTTATTTTTGACCCTAATCACCTGGAACAAGTTATGATTAATTTGGTGAATAACGCACTACGCCACACAGTGCCCCTAACAGGTCAAGCTGATGTAGAAATTAAAGTAACCAGGCATGGTGAACGGGCATTTATTGATGTAATAGATAATGGTATGGGCGTACCTGACCAAGATATACCGCAACTTTTTTTCACCCATTTTTTTACCACCAGTAAAAAAGGTACGGGCTTAGGGTTTATACCTTTCTCAATCATTTAGTGAAGCCAACAATGCCAAGATTCGTTACCTAAAAAGATGATAAAAAGCTGTTTTTCGTCTAATTGCTTCAACCCAAAGACGTTTAACGCATTAGTTGCCAATAAATTTATTAAGATGCTTTTTAATATTTACAGAATCTAACAAATATTACTATAAGTTTTTCCTAATCCATACTATTTTTCTGAATAGGCTTAAACTTTAGTAAAAAAATGTTTTATAATGGTAAATCGTACAGACAAAATTGAGGTTATCTTGCCATGCAAAAGTAAAGCCACCGCTTTAATTATTGATGATGAAACTGACCTTTGTCATTTTAATGAAATTAACCCTAAATAAAATGGGGATTGCCAGTGATGTTGCTTATGATGTCAAAAAGTGCCAGAGATTTTTTGGCAAGTAAAACTTACGATTTTTGTTTGACAGACTTGGCATTACCAGATGGCTCTGGCATGGATTTAGTCAAACAAATCACCAGTCAAACCGACATGCCGGTTGCCGTCATCACCGCTCATGGCAATGAGATGATTGCGATTGAAGCTTTAAAACTTGGCGCGTTTGACTTTGTTAATAAGCCTTTAGAATTGCCGCGATTACGTGCATTGGTGGAATCTGCCCTAAAAGCAGGCGCTGATATCCGTGCCAATACAGATATCCCTCAATCTTTTGATACTCAAAATCAACCTATTGCTCAAAAAAACAACCGATGATACCTTATTAGACCAAAGACTAATTGGTGATAGCCTGCCTATGCAGCAGCTACGTAATACCATCAAAAACTTGCTCGCTCACAAGCGCCTGTTTTCTTATGGGGCGGTTCAGGTACAGGTAAAGAAGTGGTTTCTCGTCTGATTCATGACCCTAAGTCCACGCCGTGATGGCAGTTTTGTGCCCGTAAACTGTGGAGCAATTCCTAGTGAGCTGATGGAATCGGAATTCTTTGGACACAAAAAAGGGCAGTTTTACAGGTGCAACAGCTGATAAAATTGGGTTATTCCAACAAGCTGATGGTGGCACGCTATTTTTTTAGATGAAGTTGCTGACTTACCGCTTGCTATGCAAGTTAAATTATTACGCGCCATTCAAGAAAAAAACCGTGCGTGCCATTGGTGACACCAAAGAAGTGCCTGTAGACATTCGAATTGTTTGTGCCACCCACAAAGATTTGGCGGCACTGGTGCAAAAAGGCGCATTTCGTCAAGATTTGTTTTATCGCATTAACGTCATTGAGGTTAAACTACCCGCTCTTAATGAACGCCGTGCTGACATTCCCATGCTTGCTAAACACTTTTTGGGCATCATTGCCAAAGATTGGCAACTTGGCGGTTTATCACTGACAGATGGGGCAATCACCACATTAAGCCATCACAACTATAAAGGTAATGTGCGAGAATTGCGCAATATTTTTAGAGCGCGCCGTTACCTTAAGTGACAGCCAAACTATTGATGCCCATCATTTAATGCTAAGTGGCGATGATGATGTGGAAACGCTCAGTTTTGATGATTTTTGAAATGGACAACACCCATTCGCCTTATTACGATAAGCGTCCGATTTACACCCTCAACCAATCATCAAAGAAAATCGCACCTCCACAATTCAAGGTTTGCAGATTAGTGGTGCTGCCAATTATGGCACCATTAAAAAAAGTAGACAATCATCAAAATGCAGACCATCAAAAAAAGCGAAAATCTACCTAAAGAAGGCTTAGAAGCTTATCTGTCTGAACAAGAAAAAAACAGCTGATCAGCACCGCGCTCATCCGTTCTCATGGCAACAAGACCCAAGCCGCTAAATTACTTGGCATGACTTTCCGTCAGCTACGTTATCGTATGGACAAACTTGGCTTAGGTACAGATGACCACGATGATGAAGAAGAATAAAGCCCTGTTTAGGGCTTTATTAGAATCATAAAAAGCCGCCTACAGGGTCAAAACTAATACCTGTTGCAAGCTTGCGAGCGTTTGCCAGTAACAAAGTTTGTCTCAACCAATCATCTTGAACGGCTTCTCCAAAATAAATTGCGCCTTCGCCAGACTTATTGTTAAACGCCACGTCAGGCACCACACCAACACCATCAATTTTTGCCATCTTGAGCGGTCAAATAATGTGCTGTGGTCAATTTAACCGCTTGATTGTCGCCAATTGGAATCACTGACTGAACAGAACCTTTTCCATAGCTCGTCTCACCAACAATCAAAGCTCGTTTGCCCACCTGAAGACTGCTTGCTAAAACCTCCGATGCTGATGCCGAATAGCGATTTTTGTAACACGATAAGCGGAATGTCTTTTTAACAATGGCGAACCTTCTGTTGTTAAAATGCGCTCTACGCCATTTCGCCCTGAGACTTTAGCAATGGTTTGGTTTTTGGTAAACAGTGATACCACTTTACCTGCAGACTCCAAAAACACCGCCTGGATTATTGCGCACATCCAAGATAATACCTCGAATTGGCACATTCACACGCGACAACGCAGTCAAAATCTGCTCTCGGGTATTATCTTGAAATACAGGTAATTTTATGACTGCCACACCGTCGTACATCAAAGTTTCAATGTTGGTTTTCATGTTTTGGGTACGCTGCAGACTCACGGTTCTTTTTGAACGCCCCTCATGTGACACCACCACGTCAATTTGTGTGCCTGCAATACCATTTAACAGCTGCATTACGTCGTTACCATTATGAGTACTGGCAAGCTTGGTTTCACCAATTTGATGCAGATAATCACCAACAGTGATATTTGCTTTATCGGCTGGAGAATTTTTGGCAACCTCAGTAATCACCCAATGATCATCCACACCCCTGCCAAAGTACTTTGACACCAATTCCTGCAACGTTACCGGCAGTAAATGATTGTAAATTTTCATAGGCTTTGGCATCCAAAAAAATTCCGCATTGCGGTCAAGCTTAGTTAGCATGCCACTCATGGCATTTTTTAAATAGCTCTTCATCATTAACATCACCAACGTATTCACGCCTAACCAAATCAACCACTGACACAAAAAGTTTTTAATGTGTTTGGTGAAATGGCATTTAATGGCACGCGTCCCTGATGCAATCCCTCAATACCATGCAAAGCGTTGGGTTTACTTTTGCAAAAGCATCAAGACGGGCTTCATAACGAACTTCGGGTTGATTTTTGCAAAATTGGGTCGGCGATGGCTACTGTACAAAAATAAAGTCAGCGCCGACACCATCAGTGATTTTTTTATTTTTCATGTTGTTTATTGTCATATTATTTAAGTAGTTATCTGACAAAGTTATTCCACAAGCAAACTTTTGCCCGTCATTTCGCTAGGTTTTTTTCCATACCCATTAAATCCAAAAATAGTTGGGGCAATGTCACATAACTTACCACCAGCGCGAACATTTACCAGTTTATCACCAACATAAATAAAAAGGTACAGGATAGGGTGGTGTGCTGGGTGTGCAATTGACCGCTTTGATAATCCTGCATCTGTTCGCAGTTTCCATGGTCAGCGGTGATTAATAAATGACCTTTCATTTGACGTACTGCTGTAACAATCTCGCCAATACAGGTATCTACTGCTTCCATCGCCTTAACCGCAGCATCAAACACCCCTGAATGTCCAACCATATCACCATTGGCGTAATTCACAATTAATACATCAAATTTTTCCTGATAAAATTGCTGCTTTTAGTTTTTTCAGTTACTTCAAAAGCACTCATTTCAGGCTTTAAATCGTATGTTGCCACATCAGGACTTTTTAACTAAAATTCGCTCTTCACCATCGTATAATTCTTCACGTCCGCCACTAAAAAAAGAAGGTAACATGAGCGTATTTTTTTCAGTTTCTGCAATACGTAATTGGGTTTTTTTGATGATTTTTGCAGATATTCGCCCAAAGTATTGGCAAGACTTGTAGGATGATAAGCGATGCTGGTTTTAGAATTATCTGCCAATTCATCTGAAAATTTGGTCAGCATCACAAAAGCTGACAACTGAGGATACATATGACGCTCAAATCCTAAAAAAATCATCATTTACAAAAGGCTTGCGAAAGTTCTCTAGCTCTATCGGCGCGAAAAATTCATAAAAATTACGCCATCATTATCACAAATAATGCCGTTTTTCATCAATGATGGTTGCTTGCACAAACTCATCAGTTTCATCAGCCTGATACGCCAGTTCAATTGCTTCTTTGGCATTTGCTGCTTGTCTTTGAGCGGTTCCTTCAGTCAAAAGTTCGTAGGCTTTTTGCACCCTATCCCAACGCTTATCTCTATCCATCGCAAAAAAACGACCAATGACACTTGCAATTTTAGCCTCTACATTGTAAGTTTGACTGATTTGTTGCAAATAATCATCCAAATCTTGCAAATAACCATCTGCAGATTTTTGGCGGTGTATCTCGACCATCCAAAAAAAGCATGGACATACACCTGCCCTGCCCCTTGTTGTGCCGCCAGTTTGGTTACCGCTTTAATATGTTCAATGTGGGCATGCACACCGCCATCAGATAAAAAGACCTAAAAATATGCACCGCGCCTTCATTTTGCAACTGTATCTTTAACCGCTTGACAAAGCGTCTGATTAGCAAAAAAATTCACCTGAGTGAATGTCATTCATAATTCGAGTTGAATCTTGAAATAAAAATTCGCCCTGCCCCAAGATTCATATGCCCAACTTCTGAATTGCCAAATTGACCATCGGGCAAACCCACATCCACGCCAGAACCTGAAATCAGTCCATTTGGGCAATTTGCTAAAAAGATTATCCAGATTGGGAGTGTTAGCACAAGCAACCGCATTATCTTTTTTTATCTTCTCTGTATCCAACGCCATCCAAAATCATCAATACATGGGGAATTTTTTTGTCAGTCATAACCATATCCTTAAAAATCTTTAAACATTATTATTTTAGCACAGTTTGAACTTATGGCATATGATGCAATTGATATCTGTAAAATTTTACGTGTGGGGTTCTTTATAGGTAAAAATTGTACATACAATTTAGTTGCGACAAATTGCAAACGTGATATAATAAAACCACTGAAGTGTTTGCCAGCAAAGCGTAATCCTTGACCGATAATCTTAATTTAAGGGAGATATTTGCAATATTTTTGTTGCGCAGGTCTGCACCCTAGGTGTTTCAGAAAGCCATGATAAATATTGGTATTTCCCGCCTTGAACTTCACGGTTCATGGTATCCCTTTGTAGCAGCACTTTTGGTATTTTTTTACTATAAATTTGAAAAATATTTGACAAGATTAAAAATTTTTTTAGTATAATAGCCAGCATTAACTTTTGAGTTATTCCCCAATAGCTCAGTCGGTAGAGCATCGGACTGTTAATCCGTGTGTCCCTGGTTCGAGCCCAGGTTGAGGGAGCCATATTTAAAAAGCCTTTCATTAATTTGAAAGGTTTTTTTGCTTTTTAACACTTAAATTAATTAAATTTTTAGGATTTTTTTATTGAAAAAAATATCAATTTTACCTTATTTATCCACCAAATCATCATATAAAAAGGATTCATTTTTGACCATCAGTCGTACCCTTAATTTAGAGTTACTTCCCCAAGAATTTCGTGTTTTTATCTGGAGAATACAACAAACATTTAAAATACGTACAGCAGCGTTTGAGACATTCAAATCATCTCTCGCCAAAAATCAACTTATTTTTAACAGGAGATTTAACTGGGGTGGAGCGTGGCGAATTTATCTTAACCAAATTGGCAGAGCTTGCGCGTAAAAAAGATGATATTAGTGGTGAAGATGTGCATTTAATTGTACAATCTAGTCTATCTGACAATGATGATAACACGTCAAAGATGCAAGATACGCCCATAAGCTTACGCACTCGCAAAGGCAAAATCAGTCCACGAGGCAACAATCAAGCCTTGTACGTTAAAAAAATCTTAACATCTGATGTGTGTTTTGGGGTAGGACCTGCTGGTACAGGTAAAACCTATTTAGCGGTAGCGTGTGCGGTGGATATGCTTGAACGTGGTGAAATTGAGCGCATTTTATTGGTACGTCCTGCCGTAGAAGCTGGCGAAAAATTGGGGTTTCTACCGGGAGATTTAACACAAAAAATTGACCCTTATTTGCGTCCTTTATACGATGCCTTATATGAAATGCTTGGTTTTGAAAAAGTTGGCAAACTTATTGAACGGCAGATTATTGAGATTGCTCCCTTGGCATATATGCGAGGACGAACACTAAATAACTCATTTGTGATTTTTAGATGAATCGCAAAAATACCACGCCTGAACAAATGAAAATGTTCTTAACGCGGCTTGGTTTTTGGGTCTCGAGCGGTGATTACAGGCGACACTTCTCAAGTGGATTTGCCGCGGGGACAAAAAAATCGAGGGCTTTCTCACGCTTTAAAAATTTTAGCAGATATTGATGACATTCACATCACTCATTTTACCGCTAAAGATGTGGTGCGTCATCATTTGGTACAAAAAAATTGTTGAAGCGTATGATGAATATGAAATCATAGAAACCGCCGAAGAAGAAAAAGCGCAAAGAGGCACGACGAAAAAGCCCGTCAAGAAGAAGAAATCACCAAACAAATTAATGCACTAGCTGCGATTCAGTCTCTGCAAAATTCATCAAAAAAATTCAAGAAAACAAGGAACATCATCGTGAGTGATTTTTCATAACATTAGCCTTGATTTAGATGTTGCAGATGACTTGCCGCAAAATCAATACACGCAAGAAAAATTTAACCGCCCTATTTGATAAAGTGTTGCAGTTTATTGAACAAAAAAACTAATCAATGATTTGGTTTTGCCATACTATGTTTTTGATGATGTTTTTACCTTTACTGATTGGCAAAAACTATCCAAATCCATCAGTATTTATGTTTGCAATACTGATGAAGGTTTGGAACTCAACAAAGAATCTCGCGGTAAGGACTATGCTACCAACATCTTATCCTACCCAAGCCAGCTACCCAAAGAACTGCTTGTTCAAATGGGCGATGTTTTTTTAGGAGAGTTGGTGATTTGCCACGATATAGTGGTAAAACAGGCTATAGAACAAGACAAAACGTTTGATAACCATTTAACGCATTTGGTAATACATGGCATTTTACACTTATTGGGCTTTGACCATGAACTTGGAAAAAAACCCAACAAGATGAAATGGAAAGTTTTGAAATTGCTATTTTGCAAAGTTTAGGAATTGACAACCCTTATCTTTAATTAATTCAATCTAATAAGATATGTATCAATAAGATTTGATTTGTGTGGTAATTTTATCCAAACCTTCAATCTGTAAGGTTCGATGTGGATAAGGAATATCCACGTTATTATCATCAAAAGGTGTATTTGATGGTTTCAAGTAAATCGCTTTGAACTTCTGCCCAATCTTCGTTTTGCGTCCACACATACAGTGTTAGATTTACTGAACTGTCTGCTAAAGCGGTTACCCTAACAAACGGTTCAAAGTTTTTTTAAGACTTTTGGATGAGCATAAGCAACATCAAGCATCAAAGACTTAGCCGTTCTAATATCGCTGTTATAACCAATCCCCACCAAAAATCTCAAGCCGACGATTTGGCACCGATGAAAAAAATTGATTGTGGCGTTGGTCATAATGTCGCCATTTGGCACAATCACCTCATGATTGTTGGCGGTTATAATGCGCGTATTTACCAAAGTAATCTCTTGTACAGTGCCCGTTTGCCCTGCTACTTGCACGACATCACCACGCCTAAAAAGGGCGAAACATGACAATCAGCACGCCTGCAGCTAAGTTAGAAACTTGGTCTTTTTAAAGACACACCAATAGCAACCGTTAGAGCGCCCAAAACCGCAACAAACGAAGTGGTGCTAATACCAAGCTGATTTAAAGATGCCAAAATTACAGCTGCAATGACAATTCCATAAAGTAAATTACCCAAAAAGCTAATTGCTGTACCATCTAGTGAGCTTCGCATCATGGCTTTTTTGGCAAGATTTACAAACCATTTGCCAATCCATTTGCCCACATAAAAAATTACAATTGCCAATACCAGTTTAATAGCAAACGTTGTGGAATTATTTAAAATCGTTGCCGTATCAATTGGCACGCCTAGTAACTTTAATGTGTAATCGCTAGCAGTGGTGAGTCCTTCGGCAGTATGTGTTGCCACTTCAGTTGCGACTTGAGTAACCGCTTCTTGAGCTTCAGCAACATTTTGAGTAATGGGCGTATTAGCAGTATGAGCCGCTTGCTCAATGGTTTTTTCAGTGGTTTCTAAGGTTTGAGTCATATTTTTTTAATTTTCATTCATTTTGTTAATCAGTAACTTCAATATCATCGCCATAGCGCCATGTACGAATAATTCGCAATTCTTCTAATTTGCCCATATCTTCACTAAAAAGCACCATATGGGGAGGATTGACGAACAGACTGTTTGGCGGCCTCATCAAGCATGACTGAACCTGATGATTCTAATAACGTAATGGCCTTGACGTGCCCATCACGCCCAACAATCACCATCAGACGCACATCACCTGTAATATTTTGACTGCGTGCTTGTTCTGGATAATACTGGTTGGCAATACGTTCTACATGCAAACGAAAATTTTTCTAAATAAGCTGCCGCCACACCATAAGTGGTCGCGTTACCACTGACGGTTTTGTACATTACTTTTTGAGGCAAAAATCTTGCTGTTTTTGAGAAAGTTGAGCTTCCAAGGTACGAATTTTTTTACGAATTCTCTCTTCTTGAGCTTCTAAGTCATCTTGGTTTTTTTCACTTTCATTCTTATTTTGATTATCCACATAACGAATGGATAAGGTAGTGCGCAAATAACTTTCTTGATATGCTTTTTTGACGAGATTGTTGTTGTAGGTTTAAAAACATCTTGCACCTCTTCCATATCATCAGCAGTGTCTGGGCTAATGTTATTGGTTTCTTGGCGCAGCTGTTGGCGCACATCACCACCAGCCTCTTGACTGGCGCTGGCAATAAAACAGGGCGTGTTCATTTTTTTGGTATTTTCTGTCATTGCTGTTGCAACGTCTTGCGCAAGTTCATCGGGCGCTTGCCCAACGGTAAAGGTAATACCAAAAAAATCAAAAAGTATGAAAAAAACAACCGAGATTACAGTCGCAACCGAAATATTTAGGTTTTGTTTATAGCCATCAGCAAACACAAAATTTCCCATTTTATCCATTGATTTTTTTAGTGAGATGAGCGATTGGTTTTTAAGTATTTATTTTTTTAATAATTCATTTATTTTTAATAATTAATTTTCGTCAAGTTCAAGCTGATGGATGTGACGCTCAAACCAAAACGGCATAAAAAGGCAGAATAGACGCAATAAATCCAAATAAAAACTTTCAGTGACCATCGTTTAACTTGACATACCACCAAAAGCAGCACAATAAAACTGACAAACAATACACCGTGAGCCATGCCAGCATATTGAATTAAAAAGGGTTGATTGAATTTGTATTTTAAGGGCATAGCAATGCCCACCAAAACCAAAAAGACAAACCTTCTAAAAAAACTAACCAATCGCAATAATTTTACCATCATACCACCTACAATATACTTACCAAAAAGCTGCTATTATATATGATGATGGTAAAATTTCAGCAAAAATTGAGCCAATTTGACAGAAAGTTGTCATTTTTAAGAAGAAATCGGTAATTTTTAAACAAACTAATTATAATTGTGATAATGCCTGTTCAAAATCAGCACGTTTTTACTTCACCCAATAACACATTTTTTAGCTCACCTTTTTGATACAGTAGCAATGCTGGCGGTCCAAATAGTTGATAACGCGCCAATACTGCTTTGCTATCCGATGTATTTTGACTGATGTCTACCTTAACCACTTGAAAATCTGCCAATTTGTCAGGACGATTAGTAAACAAGGTTTTTTCCATAATTTTGCATTCAATACACCAATCGGCTGTGATATCCACCAACACGTTATCATTTTTGGACAAAATTTCATCAAGCTGCGCTAGATTGGTTATTGTAATGTCAGAATTTTTAGATTCAAAAGCGTTATTTGTCATTGCAGTCGTTTCTGTCAATTTTCCTAAAGGTTGCCAAGAATCCGTTTGTCCAGTTGCCACGCCAATCATCAAACAAAGCGTCCAAACGCCACTGATGATTGACAATGCCAGTGCTGGTAAAACTTTTTGACGATAAAACCACACACAAAGCATTGCAAACCAAAAACGCCCATAAAAGCAAGTACAAAAAGATGAATGGATAATTCGTTCAATTAAACTAATTGAAACCGCTAAAAGCAGCAGCCCGCAAAAAGTTTTGACTTCCTGCATCCATTGCCCTGCTTTGGGCATAAATTTTTCCTTGCACTGCGCCAAAGCATCATCAATGGCAAAGACAAACCCACCCCAAAAACAAACAATGCAAAAACCCAACACAACACTACCACTGGTTGAAACAGCCGTCAAAGCTCCTGCCATTGGCAATGAAACGCAAAGGCGATACCACCAATGCTGATAATGCCCCAACAACAAAAACTACCGCCAATACTGCCTAATTTACCATCGGCAAGTTGTGATTTTTTTGAGAAAGTTTATCGCTAATGGCACTTGGTAAAGATAATTTGATAACGTCAAACATTGCAAGTGCTAAAAACCACAAAAACAATTGCAAAACCACCCAAAAATATAATGATTTTGTAAATATCCCAAAATCCCAACGGCACGTCCCAAGACCTGCCACCAAAGCGCCAATAGCCCCGTAAGCCGTTGCAACACCTACCCCCATAAGATGTTGATAACATAAAACCTTTTACAGAATTGGTATTTTTTTGGCGGGCGACAATATTGGCGACAATTGGTATCATTGGGTACACGCATGGCGTAAAAGGCAAGTAACAGCCCTGCCAAAAAAATAAAAAGCATTAATGCTAATAGTGGATTTTTATGAATACCAAAAGGGTCAGAATCACGAGGTAAGGTATGATTCACCAAATTAGGGTTTGAGCTGATATCAGTGGCGCTTTGGGTATTTTGCTCATTTGGCTGAATTTGTGTTTGCTCGCCATCTGCTGGCAACACAGAAATGCCTGATTGGTCGCCATCATTATTTTTGACTTGGGTTTTGAAGGTCTGTATTTTGAGCAATCAAATCATTTGCTTGGTTATTTTTGATTGCTACTTTCGCCACCCATTTCTTGATTAGATTCACGACTGACTGGCAAAGCTGGTGGCATGCCATTAATAGAACTTGCTTTATCTTCTAGATTAGCAATTTGGCCATTGTCTTGGCTAATAGCTATATCATTACCACTATTGGTGGTGTTTGTGGGGATAATCTGTGATGGTAGTTTACTGGCGGTTTGTGGTTCTGCTACTTTTGCAGCTTCTTTGGTTTCTGGTTTTTTTGTTTCTGCTTTGATGGATGCTTGACTGGCGTGCTTAAGCGTCAAAGTGCCTTTGGTAACTTCTGGTGGATAGCACAAACCCGCTTCAGCACAGCCTTGCCATTTTACGCTAATTGGAGCATGATTTAAGTCTTTTTGGGTGCTGATGACTGCTTTTAGCGATAACATCTTGATTAAATACCGCCACCCGACCAAATTCAGGGTCATCCACCATAGTTGGGGCAACGCTAAATTCCCAATCGCTAGCACTGACGCCTTCTGGTAATTGAGCAGCGATTCTATCTTGATAAATATAATGTTTGGGAGTGATGGTAAATTTGGCAATCAACTCTTGACCATTTTTGACTGACATCTACTTTAAATGCCTGATTTACTGGTAGAAATTTTTTGTTGGCTTGTTTTTTTCCAAATAAACTAGCTAAACTGCTAGCATTGGAATGACTGGTATCTTGAGCATAAGACGGTAAAGAAAGGGATAAGCTAATGCTAATCAATATGCCCAGCAATTTATGATAAGAAAAATTTATGATGAGAAAATAAATGCATATTTATACTGAATGATTGAAATTTAATTGTTTAAAAATGTATAACCTATAATGGCTATATAAAAATTGCTGTATTATACCGCAAAGATTTTTAATCCATGTGATACAGTATTTTTTTAAATATTGTCTTTAAATTATCATAAAAATCTATCTGCTAATTAAATTTTACTCATCTTTTTGTAATTTTGGTCAGTCAAATTTGGTGAAATTAATGATAATTTTATGTTAAACTAATCTGATTCTCCCAAACCACAAGGTAAATTTATGTTTAAAGAAATTTCTTTGCACGACTTTGACCCTGAACTTGGCGTTGCAATTGACGCTGAATCACGTCGTCAAGAAGATCATATTGAATTAATTGCATCTGAAAATTATTGTTCTCCTGCCGTAATGGAAGCGCAAGGCACAATTTTAACCAATAAATACGCTGAAGGTTATCCAGGAAACGCTATTATGGCGGCTGCGAAAATGTTGATGTTGTAGAACAAATTGCTATTGACCGTGCCAAAGAATTATTTGGCGCTGACTATGCTAACGTCCAACCACACTCTGGTTCAAATGCCAATGCGGCTGTTTATCTTGCATTGCTAGAAGCAGGAGATACCGTGCTTGGTATGAGTCTTGCCCATGGTGGACATTTAACCCACGGGGCAAATGTTTCATTTTTCTGGCAAAACATACAACGCGGTGCATTATGGCATTGATGATAATGGACTGCTTGATTATGATGAGATTGCTCGTTTAGCAAAAGAACATAAACCTAAAATGATTATTGCTGGTTTTTCAGCATACAGTCAAGTCATGGACTGGCAAAAATTCCGTGAAATTGCTGACAGCGTTGGCGCTTATTTGTTTGTGGATATGGCACACGTGGCTGGTCTTGTAGCGGCGGGCATCTATCCAAACCCTGTGCAAATTGCTGACGTAACCACCACAACCACTCATAAAACGTTACGTGGTCCACGCGCTGGTTTAATTTTAGCTAAAAGCTAATCCAGAAATTGAGAAAAAAATTAAACTCAGCAGTTTTTCCCGGCACCCAAGGCGGACCTCTAATGCATGCCATCGCTGGTAAGGCAGTTTGTTTTAAAGAAGCGATGACTGATGAGTTTAAACAATATCAGCAGCAAGTTGTTAAAAACGCTCAGGCTATGGCAAATACCATCCTTTCTCGTGGTTATGATGTAGTCTCTGGTGGCACCAAAAACCATCTGATGCTTATTAGTTTAATTAAACAAGGCATTACAGGCAAAGAAGCGGATAAATGGTTGGGCGACGCACATTACTGTAAACAAAAAAATTCAGTACCCAATGACCCCCAAATCGCCTTTTTGTAACTTCAGGAATCCGACTTGGCACGCCTGCTATTACAACACGTGGCTTTAAAGAAGCTGAATGTATTGAGCTAGCCGGTTGGATTTGCGATGTACTAGATGCTCGTGGCGCTGAAGAAACTTTAGAAAAGTACGTGCAAAAGTTTCTGCCATTTGCGATAAATTCCTGTGTATGGTCGTAATGCTTAATTGGTAAATTAAATAAAAAACCACTTAAAAATTTTTAAGTGGTTTTTTTATTCTATAACCACTTATTTTTGTCTGTTTTGTCTTGGCTGTCTTTTTGAAGTTTGATTGCTATCGATATCACTCATTGGATTTGCTGGAACAAATTGTCCATTTTCAACCGAAGTACCGCGTTCTTTATGTTCCTGTTTGAGTGATTTAGCAACTTCTGGTGGCATATAATTTTTCATCATGTTTTGCCAAAACTTCACTAGCAACAAAAACCCCATCTTTTTAATTCGCCTGTTGCTACCACGCCAGAATTTTCAGCAAATAAATCTGGCAATACGCCGCGATACCGTACAGGAACGGTGGATTTAAAATCAGTAATAGAAAAACTGGATATTCACAGGGTCATTAGGGTCACGTTTGACACTACCTGCTACAACCATTCCACCTGCACGAATGCGCTTACTTTCAGGTGCTTTTTCCTTGGGAAATCATGGTCGGGTCAAAAATAATAATCTGTTTGCTGACGAATGGCATATAAAAATCAGACTAACGGCAATTACCGCCCCAAGTAAAATAGCGACCACCCAAATCATCTTTTTGGCGAGCATTATTCATACAAAAAAACCTTATTATTTTTAATTGTTGACGCTGTCTGTTTGTCAGTCGTTCTTGGCGTATTGATTGATGAGTGAGTTTTTTCTATTACATTTTTTACGTTCTGATTTGGTAAATAAAATCAATAAAAAAATAGCACAATCATTGTAATTACATAACACGACCACACATATGGTCCGTGTCCGCCCATATTTAAAAATTCAGAAAAAAACTAGAAAAAAATACACTGTCATGGCTGGTTTACCTACTGGCTTTTTACAGTTTTTTTAAATAATCAATAACCCACGTCTTGCGGTTTTCTCTTAATAAAATTAAAGAATTTGTACGATAAATGGTCAATGCTGCCGCCAAAAAAATACATACCCAAAATCATCAGCAGCAGCGGAACCCACATGCTCGCTGGCATTTTTGGGGCATTGGTTACAGTAAACGTTGAACCTTGATGTAAGGTGTTCCACCATTCAACCGAATATTTAATGATTGGCAAATTGACCGCGCCTACAATCGATAAAATTGCTGCGGCTTTTACCGCGATTTTGGCTATTTTTCAAACGCACTAAACAACGCCAAAACCCCGTATATAAAAATGCCAAAAATCAGCATGGAGGTTAAGCGTGCATCCCACACCCAATAAGTTCCCTGGGTTGGCTTACCCCCAAATCGCTCCTGTGATTAAACTCAATACACAGCAAATCAAACCAATCGGGGCAACGGCTGAGCAACAATGTTGGCAGTTTTAATTTTTCCAAACCAAAAATAACCCCAAGAACTGCCATGGCAAAATAAATACTCATTGCAAGACTTGCTGTTGGCACATGAATAAAAAAATAATTCGATAGCTGTTGCCTTGCAGATAATCAGCAGGTGCAAAAATAAGCCCCCAAGTCATACCAACACTAAGCAAAATAAAAAGCAACTAAACTAAGCCATTTTACCCAGCCTGAAAAAAATTTTTAAAAAAATCGTTCTGTGCCAACGGTAGTTAAAAATCCTTGCCACAGACGATTTAAAAATTAGGGTTTTGCAGGCTTGCTTTGGGCATAACACACCATTTACTTGTCTTTAATCTATAAATTCGCCAATTATAACATGGTTTTGATTTTTTTAACAAAAAAATTGTCGTTTTTAAATATTAAATTATTAAAAACAATTTTTAAAAATTTTTTTAAAAAAACTGTTGCCTTTTTTAGGGTGTTTTAAGTGAAAATATAGAGTTTAACCAAATGGATTATGCTATGACAGACCGCCCTCATTGCTCTTAATTTAAAAAGACATTCATAAAAATTACGGCTCGCTTGAAGTATTAAAAGGTGTTTCTTTAACTGCCCACGATGGCGATGTTATTAGTATTTTAGGTTCAAGCGGTTCAGGCAAATCAACTTTACTTCGCTGCATTAATTTATTAGAAAAAAACCCAGCAGTGGTGAAATTTTTATTGGACAAGAAAAAAATTAGAATTAATTGAGGCGAATTGGTTGCAAAAATCCCAAACAACTTGAAAAAAACTGCGTTCAAAAATTGGTTTTGTATTTCAAAATTTTTAATCTTTGGCCTCATAAAACAATTTTTGCAAAATATTATTGAAGGTCCAACCCAAGTATTAGGCATTAATAAGGACGAAGCAATTGCTGATGCTCAACGTCTATTAGATAAAGTTGGACTGCTTTCAAAAAGATGCTTATCCTGACAATCTATCAGGCGGTCAAAAACAGCGAGTTGCCATCGCTCGTACACTGGCAATGAAACCGCAGGTTTTATTGTTTGATGAACCAACTTCTGCCTTAGACCCTGAGCTGGTCAATGAAGTTTTGGCGGTTATGAAAGAACTTGCTGATGAAGGTCGAACCATGTTGATTGTTACCCACGAAATGCGTTTTTGCTCGTGAGGTATCCAGCCAAGTGGTATTTTTGCACCAAGGACGCGTTGAAGAAATGGGTCCGCCTGATGAGATTTTTTGACAATCCAAAATCTGCTCGAGTTAAAGAATTTATGGCATCACATCAAAAATTAAGACAGTTGTTTTTAATTTAGTTATTTTTTTATTATTTTTTTAAGGAATTTTTTTATGGTAAATTTTGCAAAATACCTATGCCAAAATTGGTGCTGGTTTATTATTTAGTATTGCTTTTAACCGCATGTTCTGGAGAAAAATCAGACACATCAGCAGCAACCGATAATAAAGGCAGCGAAGGCACATTGGTAATTGCTACTGAAGCTAATTACATGCCATTTAACGGCACAACTGCGGACGGTAAAATTATTGGGTTTGATGTTGATGTTATCAATGCTGTTTGTGAAGAAATGCAAACCAAATGCGAGTGGTAGCTCAAGACTGGGATGGTTTATTGCCAGGACTTTTTAACCAAAAATACGACGCAGTCATTGCAGGTATGTCCATCACACCAGAACGTTTTAGAGCAAGTGGTTTTAGCGACCCATATTTTTGCCAATACCATCGTTTGGTTAGCAAAAATGACGGTAGTTTTAACCCCAAAGACATTAAAAAAATATGGTACTTGGCGGTCAGCGTGGCACTACAGGCGCACTATATATCGGCAAAAACTACGATGGCAAAGATGGCAACCGTGTACAACTGTATGATACCTATGAAAATGCCTATTTGGATATGAAAGCAGGACGCAACCAAGCAGTCATGGCGGAAAAAAAGCATCAGCAGCTTATTGGTTAAAACAAAAACCCCCAAGGCTTTGGGCTGATTGGTGATGAAAATTGACAATGGTGATAATTTAGGTATTGCTGTACGTAAAGGCGACGCTTTTAAAAAGATAAAATCAATAAAGCGCTAGGGTGCACTCAAAACCAATGGCAAATTAGAACAAATCAAACAGCAACATTTTGCAGCAAATGCACAAGCTAAAGCTCCAGAACAAGACAGCACAGCTACCAAAACCGATGAAAAAAACCACAGAAGCCGCTAAATAATCATTAATAAATTAATAAGGAATTTTTATGAAATTTCAATTCAGTCCAAAATTATTCTTAACAGCATTGACCGTTTTGGCACTTTCAGCCTGTTCAAATGAAAAACCAATGAACAAACCAAACAAGCTCCAGCAAGCAATAATGAAAAAGTTGTGCGCATTGCCACCGAATCCAGTTTTAAACCTTTTTAGTTATCTGGACAACCAAGGAAACTTAGTAGGATTTGAGATTGATCTTGCTACTGCTTTGTGTAATGAGATGAAGGTTGAATGCGACATTAAAAAGTTACGATTGGGACAGTTTAATCCCAAGTTTGCAAGCCAATAAAGCCGATGCAATCATGTCAGGGTATGTCCGTTACGCCTGAACGGTCTGCGGTGGTTGATTTTAGCAAACCGTATTTTTAACAATACCTTTGTATTAATTGCTAAAAAGGTGAAAATTTAACCATGGAAAATATCGCTGGCAAAACTGTTGGGGCTCAACAAGCCACTGTTGCCGCAGATTATTTAACCAAAAAAATCAACCAAAAAGCGACCTTAAAAACCTATGACAAACAAGATAATGCTTATCTTGACTTGACTGCAGGGCGTATTGATTTGATGATTTCAGACATTGCTCCTGCTTTGGATTGGTTAAAAACCGATGCTGGCAAAGATTATGAGGTGCAAAGGCAAACCCATCAATACCAATGACGTTGTTGCTGTTGCTGTGCGTAAAGATGACCCTTTAAAAGGCGAATTTGACAAAGCTATTGACGCTCTAAAAGCCAATGGCAAATACGATGAAATCGCCAAAAAAACATCTTGGTGTGGATTTAAAAAGCCTAGAAGCTGGTGAAACTCAAACAGCTGATGACAAAAAGCCTGCTGACAGTAAATAATCACACCCAATAACAACTGATGGTTTTTTGGATAAAACCATTTTCAAATGTCCATTCAAAAATTACTCACATAAACTGAGCATACAGAGCAGTGTCAGGCATTCGTTAGGCGCTGCTCTAGTTTGAAAAGTATCTCTAAATGTATTTTAGACCACCCTAACGAATAGGGATTTTTTTAAATTAAGGAAAAATTTGATGAAAAAAATATGTTTTAAAGCTGCTCTTTTTTTGGGCATATTACTTTTTGAGTGCTTGTGGCGAAGAAACTAAAAACCCAAGAAACTGGGCAACCAAATGATACATCAAAAGCAAACCTTACGAATAGCCACCGAAGGCGCTTACGCTCCTTTTAATTATACGTTTAATAACGGAGATTTGGCGGGGTTTGATGTAGATATTGCCAATGCCTTATGCGATAAAATGGCGGTAACCTGCCAAATCAACGCCCAAGAGTGGGATGGTATCATTCCCGCCTTAAAAACAGACAAATTTGACGCCATCATCTCAGCCATGTCCGTTACGCCTGAGCGCAGTGAACAGGTAAGTTTTAGCAAACCTTATTTTTAATAACACGCTGGTTTTTTTCTTGCCAAAAACGACAGTACTTTTTGACCCAAAAAAATACCAACGATATTAAATCAGCAACCATTGCTGTGCAAGGTTCGACTATTTCAAGCCAATATTTGGATAAAACCTGCCCAGAAGTTACCCCACAAATGCACAATACTCTGGATAATGCCTTTTTAAATTTAGCCAGCGGCCGGGCAACCGTCGTACTTAGCGATAAACTACCCGCTTTAACTTGGCTAACTAGCGATTTGGGTAAAGATTTTTAGTATTAAGGGCGATGAAATTGACATTCATGACAATTTTGCGATTGCAGTCAATAAAGGCAATGATGAACTTTTGGGAAATTTAATCAAGCTCTTGATGAAATCAAAGCTGATGGCACTTATGATAAACTGGTGCAAAAAAACATTTTGGTGATGCCTTAGTAGCCCAACAACCAAAACAGCCGCTCAAAATGAAGAAGTTCAAACAAAAACCCAAGTAAAAGCAGATACAAAATAAGCCAACATAATTACCCAAATTTTTGCTAAAATAGTAAATTTTGTTACCCTGTCAAAAGGCGATGATTGTGTTTTGACTTATATGGCTATGGCAATTTATTATTACAAGGCACTAATACTAACCATCAAACTTAGTTTAACCAGTTTGATTTTTTTGGTTTTGTTCTTTGGGCTGCTTGGAGCAGTTGCCAAACGTTCACCAGTTTGGTTTATTAAAAAAACTGGCTGATATTTATACAACTGTTGTGCGTGGTTTGCCTGAACTGTTAGTTGTTTTTGCGATTTATTTTTGGGGCTGAAATTTTTAGTTTCGAGCCTTGCTCATAAAAATTGGCTATACTCAGCGCATTGAATTGGGCAGCTTTTGGCGCAGTGTCATGGCGCTGTCGGTGATGTTTGGAGCGTACGCCACCGAGGTTTTTCGTATGGCAATAGAGGAGATTCCCAAAGGTCAATGGGAAAGCGCTCAAAGCCTTGGCATGCGACCCTTTCAGACTTTTTGGCGAATCATTCTTCCCCAAATGTGGATTGTTGCTTTGCCTAGTTTGGGTAATTTATTTTTGGTACTACTCAAAGACACCGCCCTTGTCTCCTTGATTGGCTTTAAAAAGATTTGATTTATTACTCATCACGTGCTGCTCAATCCACCCAAGCACCTTTTACGTTCTTTTTAGTTGCTGCACTGGTTTATTTAGGTTTTAACAATTGTGGTTACTTCTTTAATTAGTTTTTTTGTGAATGGCGTGCTAATCCTGCAGCTCGTTATGCCAAAAAAATTACACAAACAAGGGGTTGAGGCATGAGTTGGAATTGGCAAGCAATCATCACAAATTTTTCCTGAATTATTAAAAGCATCATTGACCACTGTCGAATTAGTGTTACTTTCCAGTGTTTTTGGGATTGATTTTTGGGGGTTACGCTAGGGCTTTTACGATTATCCAAAAAAATCCTTTGGTATGGATACCACCTTATTTATATATCTTCTTTTTTCGAGGCACACCGCTTTTGGTGCAAATTTTTTTAATTTATTATGGGCTTGGACAATTCAAAATCATTCAAGACAGTTTTTTTATGGAAACCTGTTTTAAGCCAGCCTTATTGGTGCGCCATCATTGCTTTTACGCTAAATACCGCTGCTTATATTGCTGAAATTGTTCGTGGTGCAATGAATGCTGTTCCTAAGGGTGAGTTAGAAGCTGCTGATGCCTTAGGCATGTCACCTAGTCAAAAACTAAAACGCATCACCCTGTCACGTGCTTTTGGGATTATGATACCTGCTTATAGTAATGAGGTGATTTTTTTATGCTCAAAGGTTCGGCACTGGCATCGACCATTACAGTTGTAGATTTGATGTACACCTCTAAAGCCATCATTGCCAAAACCTATCTAAATTTAGAAATTTATTTTGCCGCTGGCATCATTTATCTGTTGATTTCATGGGTATTATTGTTTGGTTTTCGGCAATTTGATAAAAAAATTAATCACCATAAACACACCTTGCAGTCGCTATAATCAGTTAATTTTTTTACGTGTGTTTGAAGGTGATTTAATCGTTTAAGCCTGCAAAATTAATTTTAACCAACATTACCAATGTTTGAGACAAAACAACAAGATAAAAAGATAAATCATAAAAACTAGCAAGACCGCTAAATATTCCTGCCGTCTTGCTAATTTTGGGTTATCTTAAATGATTAGATACTTACTATTTATTTAAGTATGAATATTATCCATCAATAAAAATCAATACATCTGATACTAAAAATTGTCTTTAGTCATTAACCATCAACCATAACAACCATCATACTTTTAGTTTGTTTGTTGATTCTGGATTGATTGCTGATATTTTTGATATTTTTCAATAGCCGCTTTGGTATCAAATCCTAAATCCTTTGCCAGATTTTAAAAATCATTCATACTATCAGACAACGCATTTGTTCCTTCTTGTATTTGCATCACAGCTTGATTAATCGCAGCCATATCATTTGGATTTTGCAAATCTAAGGCTATGATTGTTTGCAATCCATTATGCATTTTTGAGCAGCATCGGTAGTTTTTGAACAATATTCTTGCCTTCTTGACTTTGTAGTTCCAATCCATTTAATTCATCTTGTAGATTTTTGAGTAGCACAAGCTGCTCATTGATAATTGTTTTGACGTCTGCTTGGTTTTTTACTTGGGTCATTTTTATGTTGTAAAACTTGCTCTATATCAGGTGTAACGCCAGCGCGCTGAAATGCCTGTTGTATCGCCCACATATCACTTAATTGTGTTGATTTTTACATTTAAGGTATCTAAAACTTGTCTAGCATTTTCTACAATGCCTGTTTTTATCCAATTCATCTTTACTAGACTGGGTATCATTTATTTTTGGTAGTATTTTTTTGAACCTGCATCACCACAAGCAGCTAATAACACTGTCAAAAAAACCAATACAAAAATATTTTTTTATACATTTACTTTCTCCAATTCTTTTTGTGCGTGACAACATTCATGTTTGCTTAATAAATATACACTCAAATTGCTCAATTTTGGATTTATTCATAAATTGGTGTAAATATTAACAGTCTTAATTTAACTGGCAAATCTAAATTTTTGGGTATTTTTACACAATGCTTTTTTTGAACTTTTTGTGATTGCTTGCTGCTTATGATACCACTTTATTGTTCATCAGTTGTCTTGATGAGTTACTCAAATTGTTTTTAAAATCCATTACACCCAATGCAAAAATCTTTTTGATAAATAAACCATAACTGACAATCAAACAGCAAGTTTTACTTTGATTTACAAAACTTCACCAAAAAAATCGCTACAGCTCTTTTTATCAAGACACTATAATGAAAAATAGGTAATTAAAAACGCTATTTATTACAGTGTTTTTAAAAATTGATTTTAAGTAATTTTTTTGATAAGTCAGAGGTAGATTATGAAAACGTTAGGTAAATTTTTATTAGCAGGTGTTTTTAGGTGTTGCTAGTTTGAGTGCTTCTGCTGGCGATGGTGGCTATTTGTGTTCTTTTGATACTTATATTGATAAAAAGCGATTTATACAATTCAAGCGGCTCAAAGTTATCTTCTGTTGGTCAAATCATCCGTCAAGACCGTGTTAATGTCTATAATGGTAGCTCCTCTGATGGTAGTGATGACTGCGGTTTAAGCAACCTAAATAAACGCAACCAACTGCAAAAAAAGCGATTGATAGAAGTAAAAATCAGTCCAAACGTAAAAAAATGCCGTAAAACGCGGTGATGTGGGTGTATCGGTTACTTGGTTTAACAGTCACGTACAAGTAGAACTAAACTAAATACGATTGACGCCAAATTACCCAAAAAGCCAGATAAAATCTGGCTTTTATTTTTTATACATCATTAATTTTGATTTTTATCTTTTTGAGAGGCTCTTGGGTGAGCTTTATCATAAGTTTTTGATAATGTGCCAAAATCAACCTGTGTGTAAATCTGCGTTGTGCTGATATTACTATGACCAAGCATTTCTTGAATGGCTCGTAAATCGCCACTAGCAGACAACATGTGTGATGCAAAACAGTGGCGTAAAATATGTGGGTGCAGGGTTTTGGCTGATACCCGCATTTTGAGCACATGCCTTTAAACGAAGCTGAACCGCCCGTTGAGTAATACGTCCGCCTTTTTTGGCTCACAAATAAGGCTTGGGTATTTTTGCCATTGTTGTCTTATTGGCAAATAAACTGTAATGGCTGTGATAGCCTGAGCGCCCACAGGTACAATACGCATTTTATTTCCTTTACCAACCACACGCACTGTTTTACCTGATAAATCCACATCTTCCACATTCAAATTGACAAGTTCTGACGGTCGCAATCCACTACTGTACATCAATTCAAACATGGCTTTATCTCGCTGCCAAATATTTGCCAACACTTGATTTTTTCTGGAATAGGCTGGTCAAGCAGCTGACTTATCAAATCTACATCGCTAATCACGGGTAAAGGTCGGGGCTGGCTTTTTTTAGCCGGTAGGCAGCAGCTGGGTTATTTTGGGTTAAATTTTTGTGCAATAGCGTATTGATAAAATTTATTGACAGCGGATAGTTCTTGCTTTATGGTAGATATTTTTTTGACCACTTTCCAAACGACCACTAAAAAAAATAGTGCTAATTGTTTTTGACACGCCTGCCAATTGCCTTGTAATGCAGTATTTTTTTAGCAACAAACTTTGAAAAAAACGGTATAACGATGCTTGATATGCCAAAATGGTATTTATTGAATAATTTTTCACGGTACAGACTTTTTTTAGCCATTCATCAATAATTGATATAAAATGGGCTTGGTGTTTATCAGGATTTTTTAATAATGTTGGTAGTTGTGGAATTGGGCTTAATAATGTGATTAAGACGCATAATGTGGCACTAAACTGATAAAAAAATAATCATTGATTTTTTTAAAGTAAGTAATTTTATCATTAAAAGTTTTTTTATTTTGCTGTCTTTTATGATAATTTTTTTATTTTTCAACTGTATACTTATTATAGCCTTAATACTGACCATTGGCATCATTGCATTTTTAAATTCAGCTGTTTTTGGGGGAAGCCCTGACAGTCAGACCCTACAAGTGATGCAAAAATCGCCCAATTATCAAAACGGCAAATTTGAAAACTTGCAACCGCTGATTGTAGACGGTTCAGGCGCTGGGGTTTCTGAGGATGAACGCCTAAATTTGATGGATTTTATCATAAATATTTTTTTATCCTGCTGATGGTAAACATCCCAGGAGTCTTTACCAACTTTGCCTTTGACCAAAAATATTCCCTTGCAAAACAACAGTTTTACTTGGCTTGGACATTCCACCATTTTATTTAAAATGGGCGATAAAACAATCATTACCGACCCTGTATTTTATCGGGTATCACCCATCCCCTTGGGTGGAAAGCCCTACTCAATGACTCATCCACCTAAAACAGACGAGTTACCAAATTTAGACATTGTCATTTTTATCACACGACCATTATGACCATTTGGACATGAAAAGCAATTCAAGAAATCCATCTAAAAGCCCAAAAATTTCTTGTACCACTGGGTGTCAAAGCTCATCTTGTTAAATGGGGCGTGGATAAAAATAAAATTCAAGAATTTGCATGGCATGATACACAAAAATCTGAATGGGCTTGAATTTATCTTTTGTGCCATCACGACATTATGGCGGAAGAAAATTATCCACCCGAAGTCAAACCTTATGGGGCGGTTGGGTGGTGAAATCCGTTGATTTTTCATTGTATTTTACAGGCGATGGTGGTTTTGGTAGCCATTTTGCTGACATCATCAAAAACATACGCTCCCGATGATGGTTTTTGATTTAATGTTTTGTGGAAAAATGGAGCGTATAATGTGAATTGGGCTGATGTGCATATGTTTCCAGAACAATCGGTGCAAGCAGTCAAAGACGCCAAAAGCCAAACTTGCCCTACCGATTCATTGGGGTAAATACGACCTTGCTTATCACAAGTGGGATGAACCTGCTGAACGATTTTTAGCAGAAGCTACAAAAACAAAACGTTGCATTCATCACGCCAAAAAAATTGGACAAAAATTTTACTATAAATGACCAAACTACACCTTGGTGGAAGGAAGTACAATAATGTTATTGGATATTAGCCGTTATAATTTTTTTCGGCATATAAAAAGAATTTGCTGCCCTAGTTGCGCTTGCGCTTCCCATGCTACTATCTCAAGTTGCCCAAGTTGGTACTGGCTTTGTAGATACGGTCATGGCAGGAAGTATCAGCACATCTGATTTATCGGCGGTTGGGCTGGGTAATAGTGTATTTTTTACGGTATACATTACCCTGCTTGGGGTTATGACCGCGTTAAACCCAATGATTTCTCAAGCCTTTGGCGTACACAAACACAAAAATACCAATGACACCCAAAAAGCCATTGGTAACCTTGGTTGGCAAGGAATTTGGTATGGATTGTTTTTGGGAGTGATTGGGCTGTTTTTGGTCTGGTCAGTGATTGGTTTTTGATAAATTTTTTTAAATTTAGAAGCCAAAAACCCTTGCAGTAAGTCAGCTTTATTTATGGTTTATTGGTTTTGCCATGCCAGCAGCTTTAATACATCGAGCTTTACACGCTTACGCATCCAGTCTTGGTAAACCCAAAGCCATCATGATTGTTAGCTGGATTTGTTTTTGCCAATATTTTTTTCTAAATTGGGTGTTTGTTTATGGCAAATTTGGCATGCCAATGCTTGGCAGGGGCAGGTTGTGGATTGGCAACAGCAATTGTCTTTTTGGATAAATGCACTGCTTTTTAGGTTTATACATTGCCAAAGATAAATTTTTGCCCCTTTTGGGCTGTTTGATAAATTTAGAAAACCAGATATCAAATTATTTGGTGAAATTACCCGACTTGGCGTACCCATTGGCTTGTCGTTTTTTTATTGAAGTAAGCTTTATTTGCTTGCATTATTTTTTTAGTCGCTAAATTGGATGGGGATACTACCAAACTTATTTCTGCCCAACAGATTGTGATTAATTTAACCAGTTTGATTTTTTTATGATTCCCCAAAGCATTGGAATTGCCAGCACCGTAAGAATTGGCATCAATCTTGGTCAAAACAATCCTCAACAAGCTCGTTATGTATCAGGGGTTGCTATTAGTAGCGCTATGGCAATTTCGTTTTTTTGACCGCAAGTTTTTTTAATTATTTTTTTCGTTACAAACTTGCTGATATGTACACTGATGATTTGGCAGTAATTGATATTTGTGGTACGCTTTTTATTGTTTTGCAGCAGCATTTCAGTTAGTAGACGCCATTCAATGCGTTGCAAGTTACGCTCTTCGTGGTTATAAAATCACCAAAAGTCCAATGATAATTCATATGATTTGTTTTTGGGGTTTTGGAATTATCCCAGGGTAATCTTTGCATTTTGGTTTGGTTTGGGCATTTATGGGTTCTGGCTGGCTTTGGTGATGTCTTTGGCAGTGGCAGCAATCAGCCTACTTTGGCTGCTTGAAAAACACAGTAAAAAGCTATTGATAGGATAAATTTATGCGATTTTTTTATCTATGTTCACTGATATTTTTAGTTGCGTGCAGTCAAAAACCGCTCATTGTCTTAGATTCAGGACACAACTCCCAAAGGTTCATCACTTGGGGTTGGAGCAATCAGTTTAACAGGCATTCCTGAAGTGAACTACAATGATGTTTTCACTCAAGAACTTTATCAACTACTCATTCAAAAAGGTTATCAGGTAGAATTAACCAGACAAGCTAGTAATGAAAAAAACATTACAAGAACGTAGTAATCTTGCCAACAATCACTCTCATAACAAAAAAGCGGTGTTTATCTCTATTCATCACGACAGCACCCAACTTGCTAATCTACGCCCTATTAAAGTAGGCGATATTGACACCTACCAAACCATACGCCCTATTGTTGGTTCATCATTTCATATTTCCCGCGAAAATGGCAATTATACTGACTCACTAAAACTGGCAAAGTCAATTGGTAACGCCTTTTATGTTATTAAACGCACGCCTAATTTAGACCATGCAAACAGCAACTATGAAAAATCCTTATCCTTGGTTGATAAAAAACTTGGTATTTATCACCATGATAAATTGGTCGTTTTAAAAACCACCAAAATTCCAGCAGTATTGATAGAAATTGGTGTGATTGTAGATAAAAGTGACGAAGCATTTATCAAAAGACCCCAAAGAGCGTCAAAAACTGGTACAAGCGGTGGCTTTAGGAATTGATAACTACTACAATCATTAATCAAGTGTTGGTAAAACCAACCTTCTGACCAATTGCACTATTGTCTCGTCACGACAGCCACCAACTGACATTCCTGCCCATAATGATAACAAATCAGGATTGTCAGTTTTTGCACCATGCGCTCGCAGTGGTTTGGTCATGGCATTTAGACTGGGGTATTCTGGCAAATCTTTTGCGCTCACCTGACTTGTTCTTTGGATGTAATTATTTTTTTAATTCCGCGCGCCCATTTTTCCAGAAAACGCTTTTTGTCATCACGGTATCATTTGGCTTGGCTTTTTAGCAGTTTTTGTTTATAAAGTGCGTGAATTGGGCTCTCTTTGGTGGTCAAAAAAATAACGTACCTATAGCCACCATATCTGCGCCATGTTGTAAAAGTTCATCTATTTTTGACTTTACTGTCAATACCACCTGCAGCAATTAAGGGAATGGATACCTGTTTTTTTGAGTTAATTTTTAATAAAGTTAAAAGCAGATAATTTTTTTCTGCATCTTCGTCTAAAAATCCGCCTTGATGACCCCCAGCATCCCCCGATTGTAAAATCACTGCATCTGCTCCAATATCTTGCCATTGTTTGGCTTCTTCAGGCAGGTTTGCCGTACCAATCACTAAAGTTCCCACGTCATGCAGCTTAAGAACCTGACTTTTTGTTCAAAAATTCCAAATGTGAAACTAGCTACGGGTACTGGATTTTTGCAATAAAACATCAAATTGTTTGGCAAAATCATAAGCAGGATAATCATCCAAAAACAGGTATCACCCAATTCATCATAAACATTTTTTCAACCAAGTTGGCATGGGTGAGCTGTATTTTTGGGTTTTTCTTTAGGCAAAAATCATCAAATTAACCGCAAATGGTTTTGTCAGTTAGGGATTTTTATCGTATTGATTTCACTATGAATTTTTATCACAAGACATCATACCCGCCCCCAAAGAACCCAAAACACCCAAATTGGATGCACACGCCACAAAAGATGCGTTGCTAGCTCCTGCCATTGGTGCTTGGATAATAGGTGTTGTTAAGTTCAACCGCTGTTTTAGACTCATACCCATCTCTTTATTTGCTATTTTTCTTTAATGTAACACAATTTGTTTTTTTATAAATTAATTTTTATATTTTTATCCCCATAATTTTTTTAGCATGATAATACACCTGACTATGAGCCTCCACAATCACTGCAATATCCGGCGCATAGCCACCCCCCATTACCACCACAATAGGAATGCCTGCTTTTTTAGCACACATAAGCACCCGCTCATCACGATATGACACGCCTGACATGGTTAGATTTAATTTGCCTAATTTATCTACATCCAAAACATCAACCCCCGCCTGATAAAATATCAAATCAGGATAAAACTGTGTCATAATTTTGGTTAAATTTTTCATCTAAAATTGCCAAATATTCATCATCGGTTGTGCCATCATCCAAGTCAATATCTAAATCAGATGGGATTTTTCTAAAAGGATAATTTTTCTTGCCATGCATACTAAAGACAAAAACATTAGGGTTGTTTGCCATAATTGATGCATTGCCATTACCTTGATGAACATCTAAATCTACAATCAAAATGCGTTTTTGCTTGATTTCTTTGCAATAAAAAGATGACTTGCCACACAAATATCATTAAAAAAATACAAAAACCCTCGCCATGCCCAGCAAACGCATGATGAGTGCCGCCCGAAGTTGATAAACTAATGCCATGTTTTTTTGGGCGTGCAATGCGCATTCATAGGTCGCATGAGCGATAAAATGTTCACGTTCTATCAAATCATGCGTTAAAAGGCAACCCAAGCATACGGGCTTGGCGACTGGTTAGATTAAGATTTATCAATGCATGATAATAATCATGGGTGTGCGTGGTTAAGATTTCATCTTTACTAGCTTTTTGTGGCGTAAATAAATTATCTATAGTGATGACATTTTTCTTGTAACAACTTTTTGGGGCAATAAACGATATTTTTTTCCATTGGAAAACGATGATTTGGCGGAAGTGGCAAACAAAAATCGGAGAATAAGCAATTTTTAACACAATTTAAATCCAAAAATAAACCGTAAATCAAAAATTATAGATAAAAATAATTCACAATTTTATACCATTGACAAAAAAACTTCTGTTACACATTTTGATACAATTTGCAGTAAAATATGGACCGATTTTGAGTTTTTTTAGTGAATTTTTGTTATCTTGGAGTTTTTATGAAAAAAACTACTCATCGCAACGGGTGTGCTTTCTGCCCTGATTATGACAGGCTGCGCCACCAATCCAAAAACCAAATGATATGCCAGCAGATGACATGCATCATCATGGCAAGCACCATCACAGTAAAATGGTAGAGCACTATACTTGCGAACAAAATGCCACTGTCAATGTTAAATACAAAAAAAGATACAGCATTATTAAATGTAACTGCACCTAGCCTAACGCTAAACAATCAAGATATCAGCTTAACTCGAGCTGTTTCAGGTAGTGGTATGCGTTTTGTCAATGAAACTAATCCAGCTTCAAAAAATACGAATGGCACGCCAAAAAAATGGTGAAGCGATTTTTTGGAGTAACAGTTGCAGACGGCAAAACTTATGAATTCAGCTGTCGGTCTGATGACATGCCACCACCGCCACCAGAAGCCGATGATAGCATGGATGATATGTAAGCATATCATACTTTATTAAAAAAATCCTACCAAATTTGGTAGGATTTTTTATTATTGATTTTCTAAGGATTTTTTTGGCAATCGGGATTACTGCACACGCCATATAGCACCAAAGAATGACCTGTTAGTTTAAAAATTATGTGATTGGGCAACTTTGTGCTGTTCAGCCTCAATGAGCATCATTGTGAAATTCTTCAATTTTACCACACACATCACACACTAAATGGTCGTGGTGTTCATCTTGAACAATTTCAAATACGGATAAATTATTTTTCAAAATTATGACGCTCAACAATGCCTGCTTGCTCAAACTGAGTCAAAACACGATAAACCGTTGCCAGAACCAACATCTTCGCCCTGCTGTGCAAGCGCTCGATACACATCTTCAGCACTCATATGATGATGTTCAGCGCTCTCAAGAAGTTCCAAGATTCGGATACGTGGCAATGTTACTTTTAAGCCCACTTTACGCAAATCTTTATTGGTAAAACTCATAAAAATACCTTTTAATAATTGTTTAATTTTTTTAACGTTTGCCTAATTTACCACAAATTTATTTTTTTACCACAAATTTATTCAAATTATTTGCCAAAAAAATGATAAACTAAACCAAAAATAAAATACCAAAGCAAACACAAGCATTTATATTGATTGGTGCTTTGTTTTTTTGGTATATCACAGTTTTTATGAATGCGGAAAAACTATATGACATTATTTTGCAAAATTTATACCCGTTGCCTTATTTACCGCCATTACTTTATCTGGATGTAATATGTTTCGGGTCTACACCATCGATTTACCCCAAGGCACGCCCGTCACTGCTGAACAAGCTGCACAAATCAAAGTAGGCATGAGTCAAGACCAAGTTTTTATATCTATTAGGCAGTCCTGCCATGCGCGACACTCTAAATCCCAACCGTTTTGACTATCTATATAATTATCAAGCAGGGACAGATGGGCGTAAAGCTGGCAAAAAGAACGTCAAAAATACCGAACACTATTTGAGTATCTATTTTGAGAACGGGCGTGTGGTTCGTATTTTAGGACGTGAAAATCTGCGTCTAACGCCACACTAATCATCACTAACTACCAAACAATACTTCTATTACTGGCACTTCATCGCTTAGGGTCGCTGACTGTGCCAACCTTTTTTAAAACCTTCAAAGAATACATGTTCACCAAGTTCTTTATTAGCAATAGCGTTTTGAATTTGGTGCAACAGTTCAATGGCTGTAATTACCCTATCATCATTAGCTTGAATGGTTAACACAACGGTTGTATGGTAGTAACCATCGCCATCAGATTCACCTAAAAAAACTTCAGGGTATTTTAAGATTTCATTGCCTTGCAAATCATCTTCACTACGCAAACGGGCTTGATACATCACATAAACCATAGGTTCTTTACATAAAATCTCCCAAGGGTTAAAGCCACTAATATCATTATCCAGCTCTGTATTATAGTCCATAAGCGCTTGATAAAATTGCATGCAAGTTAAATAATAAACGTGATTAAATGACCAAAACACCCCATCAAATACTGACAAATCCTTATCATTTGGCAAATAATTTTCACAAACATTGATTCGGTGAATATCCACCACTGGCGGATAAGGAATTTGCGCCTCTTCCAGCGCCTGCATCAAAGCCATATTTCCCTTGTCCAATTTATACAGCATTTCTTGATGATAAAGTGGCACAAGGCTATAAAAAATAACGCTTTTATCTTCTGATAATTTAGCAACTGCAATATCATCACCATCATCAGCCTCTAAAAGTAGCATGCATTCAAAAATTTGTTCCTGCCAAAGTTTCTACAGATACTGTATGACCACTGGAAAAAAATAACTTTGGCGATAAAATGGTAAACACGCTAAATTTTTAGCTGTCTAATTGGCCAAAAAAATCACGCTCATCATCGCTGTCTAACTGCCAATCTGCAGGTAGACGAATCAAAAAGTTCAGAGTAAGCAGGAGTAATCTCATCAGGTACACTCATCATGTACGCACCCATACCACTGGTAACCAAAAGTATAATAAGGGTTTTATCAGTTGGGCTTATTACGTGGATATCACAGGTAATTTTATTAGGGGTCATATCACTCATGGTGTGACTGATTTTTTTCCAAATGTTTTTTTCAATGTATATTTTTAAGTTTTGTTCTTCATTATCAGGATAGCAAATCAGTTCATCATCAAATGGTTCATGATTATCAATCACCAAGCACTTTTTCATTATTATCGTATACCAAATAATCATGCTTTAACATACTGTTAATACTGCGAATTTCCTCTTTTAATGACCAATTTTCCAAATTAATAAGATACAATTCTAAATCATCACTAAAGCTAATACTAATTATTTGCCCAAATTTGCCCTCAGTATTGGGGTCTAAATCCAAACACAACAAATTAAATTCTTCTTCGTCTTCTGTGTTGTCCTCACTGATTGCAAAAAGGAATCCATAACCGATGATATAGGCGATTTTTTGATTTCTTCATCATAAATCATATCTTCTTGGCTAATACGAATGTCTTGCCATGACTCGCCGTAAGTATTGGTTAATTTATCAACATACGCATCTTGCACCGAAATAATTTCTTCTAATGTTAAAAAAACGGTGTAAATCTTCCAAATTTGAAAATTTTGCCCCAAATTTTTTTGTCCATTAAACGTGCGATACAGTTGTTCAAAAACTTTCAGGTAAAACAATGCCTAATTTTTTCAAAAAAACTCTCAGTTCAGTTTTGCTGGCAAGCTGATTAAAAACTATTAGCAATTTTTTGGGGCTTTTTCCAGTAATGCAAAAATCCTCCAAGTCATATTCCACTGTTCCTAATCCGCCATTTTCAGCATCCAAAGTGCTGATGTTTTTTTCTTCAGCGCGTTCAATCCAGCTTAATAGATCTTCTTCGTTATTATAATCTTTAGAAATCGTTAAATGTTTTTTTGGCATTTTGTTTATCATTTAAATAAAAATAAGAATAACCAATTTTTGTAATTCCAGTCTTGCTCATTCTCCAAATCCTTTTTCTAAAAGATTGAAAAATAGACAAAGCACGTTCAAGGTAAGGAATATTTTCAGGAATTTTTATTCAACCAATATACATTATTGCATGCTCTTGCCTGTTCACTTAAAATTTGCGGGGTTTGCTGAGCGTGTGGTAATGCATCCACAAGTTCAATAATCGGAATAAAATTATCTTCATCATCCCATGCTTTTTAAAGCAGTGATGATTTCATTTTTCATTAATTTGGTCAATTGGTTTTGTGATATAAAGTTTCAAGTTGCAAGACAGCGTTTGTCATTTATTATGCTCATTAAGATTTTTTTATTTGAATCGTATTTAGATTAGCACTTTTTAGACAAAATATACAAAACCATGATTTTATAAACGCATGATTTTATAACCTATGATACAATACCAAATTTTATTCAAATCAAAAATAAAACTAAAAAAATATGCAAATTATCCATCTTGACCCCAAAAATCCGCCTCCATTGCCCAAGATTGCTCTAACCATAGGTAATTTTTGATGGTGTGCATCTTGGACATAAAACCATGCTTTATGCTTTTAAAAAAATATGGCGAGTCAGCAGCATTTGCATACGGCAATGATGATTTTTTTGAGCCACAGCCAAGGGAATTTTTTTACTCCCAACAATCCGCCCGCGCGTCTGAGTAACTGGCTGAAAAAAATCAGCGATTATCAAAAAAACTGGACATTGATTATTTATTAGTAGTTGATTTTTAATGATGAATTTCGTTCTTTATCAGCTTTGGATTTCACACAATTGCTAAAAAAATTAAACGCCAATCATTTGATGCTTGGTGATGATTTTCGCTTTGGTCATGACCGTTTGGGTGATAAAAATTTTTTTACAAAAATCAAGGTTTTATTGTTGATAATTTGACAACTATCTGTCATCAAAACACACGCATCAGTTCAACACAAATTCGTCATGCACTTTCGTTGGGAGATTTAACCACCGCTAAAACGCTACTTGGTCAAGACTATAGTATAAAAGGCACAGTTGTTCACGGCGATAAAATTGGCAGAACACTAGGGTTTCCAACCGCCAATATTTCACTGTCTCGGCTCAAACCCGCATTAAAAAGGCGTATTTGGGGCAAATGTGTTATTTTTTTAATCAAAATGATGAACTGATTAAGCCCTGTGATTTAACCCATAGTCATCACAAAGGAATTTTTAGGAATTCACCCCAACAGTTTATTAGGCGCGGTTAATATCGGCACGCGCCCGAGCGTTCATGGTGCCAATTATCGTTTGGAAGTACATTTTCCGGATTTTTGATGGCAATTTGTATGGATTGACCGCACAAGTAATTTTTTTACATTATTTACATGATGAAAAAATACGCTGATTTATCCACCTTACAATCTGCTATTGGCAATGACATCAAAAGCAATACTGGATTGGCAAAAAGCTGTTAAGTAGACCCAAGCGCATGCACGCCCCTGCCATAGTGCGTATAATCCTAAACAAAATAACATAACAGCAATCATATGATTAAACACCGTTTGTGGTAAACGATGACGAATTTGAGAACCAAAAATATACAAAAAAATAGTGAAATAACAATCACAGTCAATAAAAGCCATTTTTGCTTTGCATCAAAGGTTGTAATAACCGGAAATAACACAAAAATTTGAATGATTTTTGGTGATTAAAATACTTAAGTTATTAACAATCACCATTTCATTTTTTTATTGCGTTTAGTTCCCAAAAGATAAATCATCAAAAACGCCACAATGGCATTGGTTGCACCCCCTACAATGCCTGCAATAAATCCAAAAATTGCCATGGTTTTTGTTATCATGAGTAAAGTAAATGCGATGTCGTGAATATTGGGTATAAACATAAAAATAATAATGTTACTGCTAGAAAAAAATTTTTTTAAATAACTTTCAGGAACCACCAATAAAAATTGTACCCTCAAAAGACCGCCCAAAAACTAGTAAAAAAATAACCAAAAATATTCTTTACCATATTGGGTGATATTGTCAATAATTGTGCCACCTGAACGTAACATCATTAAATTAAGCACCACACACGGCACCACCACCATCGCCACGGCAACTTTTTAATGGGTAAAAACTGGCAATGATTGCTGTACCAACGATTGGATAACCAAACCCTGTTATGCCATGTAATAATGCCCCAAGTATAAAAAAATAGAACAATTATCCAATCATCAGAAAAACTACATCCAAATTTTTGCATATTTTTAACAATCCTAAAAAAAGCGTCATTATCGCAAATTTCTTAAACAGCCCCTTATTCTAATTACAGTTATAAATATTCAAAAACACCAAAAACAAAATTAAAAAAGCATAAAAAGCAAAGGAATTCACCTTGCTTTTAAAAAAATACGTAACTTTGATGGTTATAAGGCACTTTTTGTATCTTTAATCATTTTTTGCAATCAGCACCATAGCATGGTCTTTTTTTCTTCATCTTGGCTAGCACTGACTTCTTTTTAATGAACGAATTTGGTCACATAATTCAAGACAGGTCAGCACCAAAAGTTCTTCATTAGTTAGACTTTTATTTTTTTAATACCTTGACGGATACTGCGAATTTGATTATTAATTTGCGACACCGAATCTTCTAAAGCGTTAATTTCATTAGCAGGGCAAGTGATTCTGTGTGGTGTGCCTGCGATATTAATATCTACAGGTAAAAAAATTCCACTTTTTCAACTTTGGTGTCTTCAGGCATTTTGGTTTCTTGCACTTTTTGTTTGAGTTGGATTAACTGCCGTTGAACTCTCTTCTTTTTGAGATAGATTTTTGAGTATCTTTTTTTGGTCGCTAACATTTTTGGTTGTTGTCATTGTTTTTCGGTGTCATTTTATTGCCATGTTTTTCAAAGGCGGCAAAAAGCGGCATCGACATTACTTTTTAGGTGAATCCTTCACATCTTTTTGAGCGGTTTGCGTAGATGTGTTTTTGAGTGTTAGCAGCTTGATTGTTGACACTGCTTTTTTGGTGTCATTTTTATTGCCGTGTTTTTTTCAAAGGCGGCAAAGGCATCGAGAACGTTCATAAAAATCCTAAAATTATACCTTAAATCGTGCCATTATCAATTTTGGTCAGCCAGTTGGTAATCACCTCTACTCGCTCAACTGCTAATTTTTGCTTCAGAGCAAGTTCACAATTTTGATTATTTAGTTGGGTATTTTTGTTCTTCAAGTGTTGTAATTTTATTGGTTAATTGATTTTTTTCATCAGTCAATTCATTTATTTTTTTGGGTCAATGTAGCAATTTCTTCATTTGCAGAATCCAGATTTTTACTAAGCGTTAGTAATTGCCCTGCGGTATTATCTTGTGCTAATTTATTTTTTTAAGCTAGCAAGTTCGGTTGCGGTAATATGGTAGCGTTCTTTAAATTCTAAAATAGTAGCTTCAAGTAGCTGTAATTGGGAAATCATATGGTTTCCTGTTAAAAGATTTTTAATAAGTTATATTATCATGTTCAATATACAGAACAATCTGTAAGATATTAGCCCATGTGTTATTCTGATTTAAAAAGATGATTACTTTCCAAGCCCCGTATTTTTATCACCCCAATGGATAGTGTTCAACCTTTAAGAGATTTTTTTAACAAAACCCTAAAATTTGCGTTATATTTAACATTTTTTTCTTAAGGTTTTTTCTCATGAAACCTTTGTTTTAACAGTGGTAAAATGGCGGAATTTGTTTATTGATTAGCATCTTTTTATCAATAAAAAAACGTATTTTTTTAAAGACACAATTTGCAGTTTTAATGAAACGTGTTTTTTTATTAATTAACCCAATGATGCCATTTAAAATGGGATTATTTTTTTAGGAATGTTTTAATGAATGATGATTTTTTTCTGGATTTAGCGACTGGCAAGCGGCTTTTTGATAATTGGCATGATATATCCATCAGTGAATTACATGGTTTGATTACTGCTGTTATGACAACCTGTCTTCCTGCAAACAAAGATATTTGGGCAATGCTTTTTGATGAGCTTTGTTTAAGCCGTCCTGATGATGATGCTTTTAGAACTTATCAGCCAATACGCCGAAGACATTAGCTTTGAATTAAAAGACCAAGATGATGCTTATGCATTTACCCCGCTTGTTCCTGATGACGAACACGACTTATCTGAACGGTTTTTAGCATTAAAAAAATTGGGCGGGCGGCTTTTATCACAGGACTTGGAATCAGTGAAATTGCATTAAGTCAAGACGAACAAGCTCAAATCAGAGACCTTTTTAAAAATTGCCAGCATTCGCCCTGACGATGATGATAAATTTGATGGTGATGAAGAAGAATATTTACATTTATTTGAATTTGTTCGTTTCATTCCCGTACTACTTTATAGAAAAATCATAAAAAAATTAAAGATTTGCCCATCATCAAGGGATTATCGCCTGAGCGCCTTACCGCCAAAGAAGTTCAAACATTACCACCTATTTTTTTAATGCAATGCACAAAAAAATCCTAAGCACCAAAAACGATTAAAAAGCCCTAGCTGACATTTATAGACAGCTAGGGCATTTTACTACCAACTCTTTATAGCACAATTAGCAGATATAAAACTTTTTAAATATTGAAACAATTTCTTTAGTTTGGGCGGGTAAACTGTCTAAACTTTATTCAAAACTTTATTCAAAATAGTTTAGCCCAAAAATCTCCACAAGCTCACCTTCTACTAAATGCATGCTGATTGCATTGGTTACTCTTACCAAAACAAATTGACCCAAAAAGCGATTTATCACCTTTAAAGATAACGGAACGCGTATTATCTGCTGTGCCATGCAAAAAGCCTTCACGACGATTGGCAGGCTCTTCAACCAACACTTTTTACGGTTTGACCAATCATCGCACGCGTTTTTAGCAAAAAGTAGATTCTTTGATAACTTCCTGAAAAGTGGCAAGACGGGCTTTTTTTGTCTCAAAACTGACATTATCTGGCAAATCTGATGCGGGCGTTCCGGGGCGTTTGGAATAAATAAAACTGTAAGAGTGGTCAAAAATCAAGCTCTTTTGGCAAGATTTAACGTATTTAAAAATCCTCATCCGTTTCATTTGGAAAGCCAATAATAAAAATCACTGGATAAGTGCAAATCAGGGCGAATGGCACGCAGTTTATTAATTTGATTGATATAAATATCTACTGTGTGATTACGTTTCATTGCCGCCAAAACAGCATTAGAACCGCTTTGGATGGGTAAATGTAGATGAGATACCAGTTTTTGGAATACTTTTATAAGCGTCAATCACATCATCTGTAAATTCTAGAGGATGGCTTGTGGTAAAAACGAATGCGGTCAATGCCATCAATGTGTGATACATAATGCAAAAAGCTCGCTAAAACGACAAATTGTACCGTCGTCTTTTTTCACCACGATAACCATTAACGTTTTGACCCAAAAAGATTAATTTCTCGCACACCTTGTTCAGCAAGCATATCAATCTCAGCCAGTACATCATCCAAAAGGACGTGATAGTTCTTCACCACGCGTATAGGGCACCACGCAAAATGAACAATACTTTGAACAGCCTTCCATAACAGAAACAAAAAGCTTTATAACCTTCTACTTTTTGGTTCTGGTAAAAAAATCAAACTTTTTCAATACTAGGAAATGACACATCCACCACGCCAATGCGATTTTTTTAGGAATTTGGTCGTGTTGTTTGGCAGATTTATCATACAATTCCGGCAGTCGATGCAACGTTTGCGGACCAAATACCATATCAACATAAGGGGCGCGTTTTTTTGAATATTCTCACCCTCCTGACTTGCGACGCAGCCGCCCACACCAATTACTAGATTTGGATTTTTTCTCTTTGAGTTTTCGCCATCTGCCAAGTTCACTAAACACTTTTTTTCTTGAGCTTTTTCGCGAATAGAACATGTATTCATGATTAAAACATCAGCTTCATTAATATCAGTAGTTACAATCATGCCATGACTATCGCCAAGCACATCGCCCATTTTTTTGACTGTCATATTCATTCATTTGACAGCCCTGAGTGGTGATAAAAACTTTTTGGGGCGTAATGAATTTATGGTTTGGTTGATAGGTTCATCAATTTGATGAAGCTGACTGATAATTTGAATGGGTTTGGCGGTTTTTGGATTAAAAAGTTTGAGCGGTCATGGTTTTTCTCCAAGGGCTGATAAACTCAATTAGTTTATTGTTTAAAACTTTTAATTATATCATGATTTTTTTATTAATGCTTATTGTGTAAACCAATCATTTCTAAGTTTTATTAAAAAAACTTGGATAAATTTTACAAATTTTTATACAGCAGCTTAGATAAATGTAAAAATAATTTGTTAAGCTGAATATTTTCATAATTAATCTAAGCAAATAGCAATGAATTTTCCTACATCCAAACGTTCTTTTTTTATCCAAGTTACTCTATTTGGCACATTGGTTGGTTCAAGCTTGGTGGCGTGTGCGAATGACTACAGTTATGACAACAGTGTTTATCAATTTATGGAAGCTGAACGTCAAAAAGCAGTCCCAACGCCATGTATCAATATGAGCAAAACATGCAGGGTTCATTGTTTGCTGTCTATCCTGCCTATTGGCGACTTAATTATAATTTAGACAGTCAGTCGCCAGATACCATTAATAATTTTGTGCAAAAATACCCCGAAAAACGTCATGAGTGAAAAATTGGCGGCTGATTATGCTGAAGCCAAAGCTAAATCCGGTGATTATTCTGCTGTGCGAGCGGTAGCGCATTCAATTCAAAACGCTGACGCATCAGAGGCATGCGCTATTGGGCTTGGTTATAACGGTTCAGGCGATATGCGGGCTTTACACCAAAAATCCGATGTTTGGCTTAACACACAAATCAAACAGCCTTTATGTGAAAAAAACTTGCCAGTGAGCTGGTTAATAACCCGCGCATCACTCAAACTGACAAACATGAACAACTGATTCGCATGATGCGAATTGATAATCGTCAATTGTCCAGTAAAAAGCCCCTTTAAATAAAATGAATGATATTGTTAATTTGGCACGCTCGCTGAATTTGGCAATTGACTATGGAACGTTATCCAGCATTCGCAATAGCCCCAACGCCTTTTTACTCAATTTGCCAATCAGCCTTACAGTCAAACCAACCAATATTTATACGTTTATGCCATCAGTCTTTTGGCAAATCGTTCTTATTGGGATGCATCCAGTCAGCTCAATTACGACATCAACCAAGACAAAAACCCGTCCACGTCCTTTATTATCCGATATGGCAAAACGCTACGCATGGCGAAGCATCGCTGTAAAACGTATGAATATGAACACTGACGATGGTTTTTAACATAGAGGCAGTAAATTGGTTCAGAAACAGCTTAGGTGAACCCTTTAACCAAGAAGAAGCTGAAGATTATGCTCAAGCTGCCATTTATTTTTAGTCAATGGCAAGATGTCGTCAATGCTGTACTTGCTATGAATGTAGAAAATCAAAGTCAAAAAAAGCATGGCAATATTGGCTGGCTCGGGGTTATGAGCAAACAGGAAAACAACATGACGCCAAAAAAATATCTATAGACAACTTGCCACAGGAATTGATTATTATGGCTTACTTGCCAAAGATCGTTTAGGTATTGCTTTAACCGCTCAAGATTTGGGCGGTTCACACCTACCAAACATCAGCCAAAAAGACCAACAACGAGTAATGCAAGACCCTTATTTTGCACGTGCTTTTTTTATTGATTCAAAATAACGCCAACCCCGAACACATTCAAAGAGAATGGAACTGGGCGGTACGGATGGCGAACAAAAATGATACCGCATTAATCCTTGCTGCTGCTAAACGCGCTCATGATTTAGGAATTTACAATCGCAGTATATACGCTATGGAAAAACACGCCTGTTTTACGTGCTGGTGCTATTAGCCACCCAATGCCTTACCAAAGTAGCGTGGTTGGTTACAGTCGTGGTGTTGGCATTGACCCTGCTTGGGCATATGGAATTATGCGCCAAGAAAGTCGATTCCAAACAAATGCTCGCTCAGGCGTTGGTGCAGGCGGGCTAATGCAAATCATGCCAGGCACTGCAAAACAAATCGCCCGCGGTATGGGTGAATCTGCTGGTAATATGAGCAATCCTGATACTAATATTCGTTATGGCACTTGGTTTTTTAAAAAGATTTATCAGATAAATCCAGTAGTCAAATCGCTGTTGCTACTGCAGGTTATAATGCTGGTCCTGGAGCTGCTAAAAAGTGGTTACCTAAACATGGTTCTATCGCTGCTGACCAATATGTGGAGGCCATTCCTTATAGTGAAACACGCGATTATGTCAAGCATGTCATGGAAAACACCACCATTTACAGCGTTTTTAATGGGGCATGGTATGCCGATTAGTCAACGTATGGGAAATGTGTCGCCATCATGGTAATATTTTTGATAAATTTACAAAAATGCTAGAATAAGCCTTTTGATTTTATCAGAGGCTTTTTGTGAAAAATTTATTATTTATTCATTGACCACTTTGGCATTATTATCAGGCTGCGCCACCACCAAACCTGTGTTAGATACCTTATCTATGAAGCAAATTCACAGCGCAAATTATGGTGCTTATCCAAGCAATTACCAATCTAGCGTTAGGCAGCATTTGCAAAGAAATTTGTTAGATTATGACAGCGCAAAAATTGAATTTTTACATGAAGCCTGTCAAAGTGTTTTTATACAGTGTTTTATACAACTGCGTTAGCGTTTGATGGTCCTCATTCCGTATTCAAAGGCTCACACAAGGGTAGAGGCTGGGTAGGTTTTTCCAGTGTATCTTGCTTGCGTGAATGTCAATGCTAAAAAAATACATATGGCGTTTACACAGGCTGGCAAACTTATGAATATTACTTTCAAGATGATACATGGTACACAACTGGTTCAACTGGTTCATCTGGTTCAATCTATACCTGCACGCATGCCGCTCAGAGTAAAGATATTTATGTTATCAATGGCGCCACTCATAAGTTAAAAATTGTGCCGTAAGTGCGTTGAGTGTAAAAATGCCCAAAACTTTGAGCTAATTATTAGATTGTATGTTATAAGCCAACCCACGTTAGACAACATTTAGAAAAATAATGAAGCCTAAAAAGGCTTTGCGATTTATACTTGTACATGCTAAACTAAGACGATTTTTACAATTTAGGTGGATTTTGCCATATTGTAAATCACAAATTTTACCATTTTAAGGACAATATCATGAGTAAACAACCCGTTCGTGTTGCTGTTACTGGTGCTGCAGGTCAAATTGGCTACAGTTTATTATTCCGCATTGCTTCAGGTGAGATGCTTGGCAAGGACCAGCCAGTTATTTTACAACTCCTTGAAATTCCAGTAGAAAAAAAGCCCAACAAGCCCCTACAAGGCGTAATTATGGAGCTTGATGACTGTGCATTCCCATTATTGGTTGATGTGATTGGTACTGACGACCCAAATGTGGCATTTAAAGATGCTGACTATGCTTTTACTTGTTGGCGCTCGTCCTCGTGGTCCTGGCATGGAACGTGCTGACTTATTACAAGAAAATGCCAAAATCTTTACTGTACAAGGTAAAGCTTTTAAATGATGTAGCAAAACCGTGATGTTAAAGTGTTGGTTGTTGGCAACCCTGCCAATACAAACGCTTACATTGCCATGAAATCAGCGCCTGACTTGCCAGCAAAAAAACTTCACGGCTATGTTGCGCCTTGACCATAACCGTGCTTTTAACGCAAGTTGCTAAAAAAACTGGTAAAGCAGTTAAAGACATCAAAAACTTAACCGTTTGGGGTAACCACAGCCCTACTATGTATGCGGATTATCGCTTTGCAACCATCAATGGTGAAAGTGTTAAAGACATGATTAACGACCAAGAATGGAATGCAAATGTCTTTTTACCAACTGTAGGTAAACGCGGTGCAGCCATTATTGAAGCTCGTGGTCTATCTTCTGCTGCTTCTGCTGCTAATGCTGCAATTGACCATATGCGTGATTGGGCACTTGGCACCAATGGCGAATGGGTAACTATGGGCATTCCATCGGATGGCTCTTATGGCATTCCAGAAGGCGTTATGTTTGGTTTCCTGTAACCACCGAAAATGGTGAATACAAAATCGTTCAAGGTTTGGAAATTGACGAATTCAGCCAAGAGCGCATCAACATTACCCTAAAAGAACTTACTGATGAACGTGATGCGATTGCGCATTTACTATAATTTAGTTTGATAAATAAAATAACACCCTATTTAGGGTGTTATTTTTTTATACTAGATTTAATAATCATATCCAACAACAATACCATTTTCAAGTATGATTTTTTTGTTCGATAACTTCTGGCACTAATTTTTATCATATTTCCAAACTTCACGACGTTTGCTTTTTAGAACCTTAATATCTTTATCATCAGGATATCCTAGTGAATCAAGCAACATTTCTTCCGTTTGTCCTTGCCAAAATTCTTGATTCATAATACTTACAACAATATCTTCATCCACATACTTACTATATAAATAATTAAATCTCTCAATCCTTCTTCTTTCCATCTCTGCTCTTTTCTTTTTCTTTTACTTTTTTTCTCCTAAAATGCAAAATAGTGAGCAAGCAAACAACAAAAACCAATCGACAGAAATAGCCTATTTCTAACCAAAAAAATCCCACGAATAACAAATAATCACACCTACAATTAAAACTATTAGACCAAAACCACTACCATCTTCATTTTTCTTTTTTTAGCCATAACTTTTTCCTTAACCTAACATTACAATTAATAATCTACATAGCAAAAAGCATCATTGATATCACCAAACTGTTTGAACATCTATTTTCAAAAAAACAGATTTGGTAATGCAAAAAAATAATTCTTTTTAAGAATAATTATTGAGGATTTTGCTTAAATGGATTGATATCTCTTGACATAATCATATTACCTAGCAAATAATGAAAAAAATGCAGTATATTTTTGCAATATTCCAATTTGATAATCACAAATAACAATTATTGTTTATAAAAGTATCATTTCAACACCTTACTAATTATGTTAACAATAATTATAACGCTATCACAAGATTAAAACTTAACCAAAAAAACCAAATTTCCGATAATCAACCACCTTTTTGAATAAGTGGCTAATGATAAATTCAAATTTAATAACAAACTGCATCAAAATTGGTCAAAAATTTGCAACAAATTAACGATATTTTTGGGTGAATTGCGTAAGAATTCAGATAAAAACTGCAAAACGACGCTAACCAAAAACACGATAAACAAAATCAATAGTTATGTTATACTAACTCAATCATAGCAAATAGTGATAAAAAGGATATGCCGTGGTACAGATACGAGATAGCCTACCCTTTTGCATGGCAATGACAGCAGTCAGGATAGTGCCAGTCTAACCGCAAGCCTTGCCCGAAAACGACTTCACCCAGACATCAAATCGCAACTAGACAGTCGCAAACTCACCACCAAACTTGACCATTCCAACAGTCAAACTGTGCCCGCTAGTATTAGTGAGGATGATATTGATATACAAAGCTGGTTAAAGGTGGTTGCTGAACGCATTGGCAAAGATGACTTACCAATGCTTCGTCGGGCGTGTGAATTTGTTAAAATCCAAACCAATAAAGCTCACGCTGTACGTTCTGGTGCCTATGCAACTGGAATTGGTATGGCAGATATTTTTGGCATATCTGTACTGGGACGAAAAATGCTTTGGTCGCTGCCATGCTTTATCGAGCGGCACGACGCGAGCTTATCAACACAGATACCATTGCAAAAAAATTTTTGGGCAAGACATTGCTCATTTAGTTGCTGATACGTTAGCAATGGGCAAACTATCTGAAAGCATCGAAGGCAACAAACGTCTTGAAGATTATTTTGAAAAACAATCAGCGCGAGCAGTTATCCACTATTTACAGTATGCTGATTAGTACCACCAATGACGTGCGTGCGGTTTTAATTAAGCTTGCTGAACGCACTTTTGCCATGCGTGAATTATCTTTTTGCCACACCGGACCGCCAAAAACGTGTAGCTAGAGAAGTCATGACCATTTACGCACCACTGGCTCATCGGCTGTCCATTGCCCAATTAAAATGGGAATTGGAAGATTTGGCTTTTCGTTATTTAGCTCCTGATGAATACAAAGAAATTGCCAGCTTGCTTGCTGAAAAACGTAGTGAACGCGAACTGTATATTGAAAAAAAGTTCAAGCGATTTTTAAAAAGATGAGTTGGCACGTACAGGCATTTCATGCGAAATATCGGGACGAGTTAAACATATTTATTCGATTTGGCGAAAGATGAAAAAGAAAAATTTATCTTTTGACCAATTGTATGATATTCGAGCCTTAAGAGTGCTGGTTAATACCAATGCTGAATGCTATCACACCCTTGGCGTGGTGCATGGACTTTGGCGACATGTTCCAGAACAATTTGATGATTACATCACCAACCCAAAGCCCAATGGTTATAAATCCTTACACACTGTTGTGATTGCTGAAAATCGCACACTAGAGATTCAAATTCGTACCTTTGATATGCACTTTGAAGCCGAATTAGGCAAAGCAGCACACGTAAATTATAAAGAAGGTTTAAAAGGCAAACAAGACGATTATCTCACCCAAAAAAATCAGTTCACTTCGTCAATTACTATCAGGTGATAAAAAAATGAACAAAGCGAAGATGAGCTTGAAATCGATGATGCCGAGCGGATTTTTTTGTTTTTAGTCGTGATGGCGATATTATTGAGCTTCCCAAAGGAGCAACGGTACTGGATTTTTGCTTACTATGTACATACAGCCATTGGCAACCGAGCTCAAGGAGCAAAAGTTAATGGGCGTTACGTGCCTTTGACTCACCAACCCAAAACTGGTGATCAAGTTGAAATCATCACCAAAGCCAGCAGAGAACCTAACCGCGATTGGCTGATGTCATCATTAGGCTATATCCACACAAACCGAGCCAAAAGCCAAACTAAGACAATGGTTTTAATAAACAAGACCGTGATAAAAACATAGAAACGGGGGAAAAAAATCTGTTTTTTAAAAAGAAATCGAACGGCTTTTCACTTTCTCTTAATCAAATTAATTTTAATGAGCTGTGTCAGGATTTTAGCCAAAAGAATAAAGATGAATTATATCTAGCCTTGGCAATGGGTGAGCTCAATACATCAGCTTTAGTAGATAAATTAGCGGATAAATTAGGCTTAAAAACTCCACCCGTTCAAGAAGCCACCATTGAAATCAAGCCTGTATCACGACCCAATAAGTATAAAATTGACTTAGAAGGCTTAGATAACGTTGAAATTCATCTTGCCAAATGCTGTAGCCCCGTACACAGCGAACCAATTGCAGGGTTCATTACTTTGTCTAGTGGTGTCAGCATTCATAAACAATCGTGTGCTGAATTTTTTTACGCCCTAATTGAAAAAGAACCGGAACGTGTTGTTATTGCGCATTGGCAAGAGCATTTTTGGGCGATATCAACCAACCGCCATCACTGTAGAAGCCACACCAAGAGATGGGCTTTTTACGTGATTTAGTCAATTTAATTGACCGCGAAAAAGTGAATATTCATCGAGCTGAAACCATCCATAATGATGAAAGTATTTGTCGCATGAAATTTTTTTGTGGAAGTGGCAGGTATTGCCCACTTATCGCGCCTTTTAGGTAAAATTGAACAACAGCCAAGTGTGCTTTCAGCACGCAGAAGCACCAATTAATGTACAAATTTGTACGTAATTTCTTCAATTAATCATTTAACTTTTTATAATCTAACAAGGAAAAAAATATGCCGGAGTTACCTGAAGTTGAAACCACTAAAACCAGTCTAAACCCCTTGATTGGGCAAACCGTTACAAAAAGTCTATACTTCAGAAAAAAAGGTTGCGTGAATGTTTACCAAACGATTTATCCAGTTTGGTTGGTTATCAATTCACCAAAGCCGTTCGCCGTGCTAAATATTTACTGCTATACTTTTACCCACCAAACCGACCACACCAAAAAAAGACTTTGTTGGTACATTTGGGCATGTCAGGCAGTTTACAGCAGCGCCGCGTTGATGCTGATAAAACATTAGATAAGCATGACCATATGGTGATGACTTTTATTGGTGAAGATGGTTTATTAACCAATTTATATTATCACGACCCAAGACGCTTTGGCATCATTACCTGGGCGGATAACGATGATTATATCGATGGGCAAAATTTAGCTGATAAATACTTAGCTCATTTGGGAGTTGAACCTTTAGAAAACGATTTTTAACGGTTGTTATTTATATCATAAAATTTGGCAAAGCAAAAAAATCCCATTAAAAAAACCAATTAAAACGGTCATTATGGACCAAAACAATTGTCGTTGGTGTAGGCAATATCTACGCTGCAGAAAGTTTATTTTTAAGCCATATTCACCCTGCAACACCCGCTTATTTATTAACTAAAGAACAGTTGACAATATTAGCAAATAACATCAAAAATTATCTTGGATAAATCCATTAAAAAGGCGGTTCAAGTCTAAAAGACTTTATGGTTGGTGATGGCAAGGCAGGATATTTTTCAGCAAACGCTTTTGGTGTATGGACGAGAGGGGCAGCCCTGTCTTGATTGCGGAACATTACTAGAAAATATCAAAATTACTGGGCGAGCTAGTGTCTATTGTCCGCATTGTCAGTCCTTCACTGGTTAGTCTAATTTTTTTCATCCATCGGAAAAAAATTTACCGCTTACCCAATTAACTGTATCAAACGCTTGCTAATCACTGTTAAACTTGCTGTAATAGATAAAAAGATTTTTGGGTATTTCCCAATAAGGATAATTGTATGAAAATCAAACATCTACTGTGTGCATTTACCGCCGTGATTGCCGTTCATAGCACCGCCAATGCTGCTATGGAAATTGATGAAAAAAAGACTTTGGTCCTAATTATGGTACAATGACTGCTGATTTGTTGGTTGGTAAACCCGCTCAATTGGCAGGAGCTATTGCAGGCACAGCACTGCATGTTGTTGGCTTACCATTTTCAATTGCATCAAATAGTGTAGACAGTTCTTATGAACATTTGGTGCGTCAGCCATGGGATAATATGCGTCGCTGCGTTGGCTGCACGCCTGAATACGACAACTATGTAAAAAGACAAAATGCCAACACTCATGAAGTGCGTTTTTATTGTAGACCGTCCATCAGAAGTTATTATTAACACCGACCAAAGTGTAGTAGTAAATCCTTACTAAGTTTTTTTGTATTTTGTTATCCGCTTTATACCAATAAAGCGGATTTTTTTATTAAAAATTTTTTTATCATAAAAAAACCGCCACAAAGGACGGTTTTTTTATAAGCATTAGCAACTTATTTTTTTACCACGATTAGCAAATGCGCCAAAAACGCTTGTTGAAACTTGCCACACGACCTTCGTTTGCAGTTTTGCGTTGTTCGCCTGTGTAGAATGGATGAGAAGCACTTGAAATATCTAATGGGAAATAAGGATATTCCTTACCTTGATACTCACGTGTAGTTTTTGGTTGCTACAGTAGAACGAGGTCAAAAAAATACACGTCAGCATTAGTATCATGAAACAATACTTCTTTATATTCTGGGTGAATGTCTTTACGCATAATTGGTATCCAAAAAAACCCTAAGCACTAATAAACTTGCATTATCTGCAGCCACGTCATCATCAACCAACTTTGATATGCCGCACCACAAGCCAAACTTTATTAGCCAACTTAAATGGGAAATAAAATGGCTATTTTATAAAAATAGTTAAATTTTTCAAGTTAAAATTAATGAATCAACCAAGCAGTGTATTTTTTTATAAATCACATAGGTTGCAATAGTGCTCATAGGCATCGTTACCAAAAAGCCCTAAACCTAAAGGGATTGTAGAAATCAATGCAATAATTAAGAACACAATACCAAAAACCAGCATAGGAAAAAATTAACCAAACATGCTTTAAAATGACAATTTCATTGCGTCCAAAGCTGGCATTTCATGAAACATGACTAAAATAGGTGATAAATACATTGCCATTAGAAGCGGAATGACTGCCAACAATATTATCAAGACAAACAATGTTGAAATACTAATATCGCTTGATAAATGAGTAATGTTAGGAATAAAAATTGCTGCAAGAATACCAGAAATAGCAATTGGAACCATTGACCATAACATAATCTTTATTTGACCCATAGGATTATGCGAAAAAGCAGCAAATAAATCTGCAATGCTGGCACCCTCTTCCATGTCCAAACGATAGGCGATATACGCCATGCTTGCCACAAAAAAATACATTTAAAAAAACTAACAATGATATTAATCACAGGAATCATGGACGCTACAAAAGTAATAACAAAAATAAGCGATTAAAGTTAATATCCACAAACCTGGATTTAACTTAAAAAAATTCGCCAAGATTCTTTAATCCAATCCATACCCGCCGAGGCGCCAAAGCGTTTTGGTTCATCTAGTAGCACTAAATCATCTTGATATCCTTTTTTCGTAGGCAGCAGGTGCTTGATAAGGATTGTATTCATTTAAATTATTGGAGTCATATGGGTTACTCATTCATTGTTTTTCCTAAATTTCATTTGTAAAATTGTCGTAAGTTATAGCAAATTTTACTCATAAAATCAGCTTATTTTTTTATTTTATCTTACAAAATATTACAAACTTAACTGTTAATCTGTGAAATCCTACCTAAAAGAAAAATTTCCATCAAAAACTGTTTTTGCGGTAGAATTATTTTTAATTTATCTTGCGATTTAACATTTTATAAATTTTTTTAGAGAACATTATGACTGATACTTCTGCTCAAAATCTATCCACTACTTACAACCCTGCCAGCATTGAACAAAAAAATGGTATGAGCTTTGGGAAAACAATGATTATTTTTAAACCCACTTTAAATAAAGACAAGTCTTTTTCCATTGCTTTGCCGCCACCAAACGTAACTGGAAGTCTGCATATGGGGCATGGTTTTAATAATGCCATTATGGATGCTTTAACTCGTTTTTCATCGCATGAAAGGCTATAACACATTGTGGCAACCTGGAACTGACCATGCTGGTATTGCCACGCAGATGGTTGTAGAACGCCAATTGGGTCAAGAAGGCATTAGTCGTCATGACTTGGGGCGTGAAGCTTTTTCTAGAAAAAGTTTGGCAGTGGAAAGATAAATCAGGTGGCACAATCACCAAGCAAATTCGCCGTCTGGGTTCAAGTGTGGACTGGAGTCGCGAACGTTTTTACTATGGATGATGGTTTATCAGATGCTGTTAAGGAAGTTTTTTTGTACAATTACATGAACAAGGTTTGATTTATCGGGGCAAACGTTTGGTAAACTGGGACCCAAAAACTGCATACCGCTTTATCTGACTTAGAAGTAGAAAGTCATGAAGAACAAGGTTCTTTATGGTATTTTAATTATTATTTTTGCCAACAAAGAACTCACCACCAAAGACGGTAAAAATTATCTAACGGTTGCCACCACGCGCCCTGAAACTTTGCTCGGTGATACTGCAGTTGCAGTAAACCCCAATGATGAACGTTTTAATCATTTGATTGGTCAATCGGTAATTTTACCCATCACAGGACGCGTTGTACCCATTGTTGGCGATGATTATGTTGAAAAAGAGTTTGGTACAGGGTGTGTAAAAAAATTACGCCAGCTCATGATTTTTAATGACTATGAAATGGGCAAACATCAAAAATTTAGCCTTGATTAATATTTTTTTAATATCAATGCTGAAATCTTGGATAAATTTGACGTTCTTACTCAGATTGGCAGCCCCGTTACTGAACAAATTGATGCACCTAGTGAATATATTGGGCTTGAGCGTTTTGCTGCTCGTAAAAAACTCGTTGCTCAAGCCCAAAGCGAAGGTTGGCTTGAAAAAATAGAACCACACAGCTTAAAAACTCCGAAGGGCGACCGTTCAGGCGTGGTCATTGAACCGCTTTTGACCGACCAATGGTATGTCAAGATTGCACCACTTGCCAAACCCGCAATTGAAGCAGTTGAAGATGGGCGAATTAAATTTGTTCCTGAACAATACACGAATATGTATATGGCATGGATGCGAGATATTCAGGATTGGTGCATCAGTCGTCAGCTTTGGTGGGGTCATCGTATTCCTGCATGGTATGATAATGATGGTAATGTATATGTTGGACGCAGTGAATCCGAAGTTCGCCAAAAGCATAAACTTGGCGAACAAATCAGCTTGCGCCAAGATGATGATGTACTAGATACTTGGTTTAGTTCGGCATTATGGACATTTAGCACATTAGGCTGGACGGGTAACAAACAAAAAGACAGTCAAAATCCATTTTTTACAAACCTTCCACCCAACATCGGTTTTTAGTAACCGGCTTTGATATTATTTTTCTTTTTGGGTGGCACGCATGATTATGATGACCATGCACTTTGTCAAAAATGAAGATGGCACACCACAAGTTCCTTTTTAAAACTGTCTATGTACATGGTTTGGTGCGTGATAGTGAAGGTCAAAAATGTCCAAATCTAAAGGCAATGTGCTTGACCCTTTGGATTTGATTGACAGCATTGATTTGGAAAGTTTGGTTAAAAAAACGTACATCTGGATTAATGAACCCCAAAGATGCTCAAAAGATTGAAAAAGCCACTCGTAAAGAATTCCCGGATGGGATAGCCGCTTATGGTACTGATGCGGTACGTTTTACATTTTGCGCTTTAGCAAATACAGGACGTGATATTAAATTTGATTTAAAACGCGTAGAAGGCTATCGCAATTTTTTTGTAATAAAATTTGGAATGCTACCCGTTTTGTTTTGATGAATGTAGAAGGCAAAACCATCGCCCAAAAATATTGATACTAACTTTTGGGAATTACCCGAAAAATGGATTATGAGCCGTTTACAAAAACTGCATTGAAGCAGTGGAGCTAGCTTTTAAGACGTATCGACTTGATTTGGCGGCAAATGCCATTTATGAATTTATCTGGAATGAATACTGTGATTGGTATGTAGAGCTTGCCAAACCTGTTTTAAATGATGATAATCAAAATGATGATAGAAAAGCCCAAGTACGTTTGATATTATTGTCGGTTCTTGAGACAGCTCTACGCTTAACACATCCTTTGATGCCATTTATTACTGAAGAAATTTGGCAAACTTTGGCGCCTATGCTAAACCTTGATGGTAAAACCATTATGCTGGCAGATTACCCAGAAGTTAATTCAGAATTTATTAATGAAGAAGCTCAAAACGATATGCAGTGGCTTCAAGGCTTGATTGGTGTGGTGCGCAATATTCGTGGTGAAATGGGGCTGGGTAATGCCAGACTGCTTCCTGTATTATTGCAAAATATTACAGCTACTGAACGTACAACCATCAATCGCATTGAACCATTATTTAAAGCCCTTGCAAAAGTGGAAAGTCTGGCTTATCTTGATAACAATGACAAAGCGCCTCTATCATCATCTGGCATGGTTGGACAAGTGAGTGTCTTTGTACCAATGAAAGGTCTGATTGACCCAAATGCTGAACTTGGTCGTCTACAAAAAGAACTGGATAAACTACAAAAAAACAACGCGACCAAATCTCAGGTAAATTAAACAATGAAAAATTTTGTTGCTAAGGCGCCTGCCAATGTAGTTGAAAGTGAACGGCTAAAAGCTTGATGAGCTTAGTGGACAAATTCAAAAAAATTAAAAGAAAAATATGGAAGAGATTCAAGGATTATAAATTTATTGGGCAAAGGTGATTTTACCTTTGCCTTTTTTATTTTAACAAGAAAATTTACATTCAAAAATTTATTAAAAATTATTTATAAACATCAAAAAGGAAAATTAAAAGAAATTGGGTTTTTAAAATATTGGACATCACGGCATCAGAAATTATGAAATTATCATCAAAATACTATAAATAAAGAATACATGATGAGTGTAATTAAACAAGCACTTTAGATTATCACTTCGCCCTACGTCTAAAAAGACTGCCACAAACTTTCATGCTGAATTTTTAGGCACTTTTTAAGGTCATGGTATTGGACAAAATATCATGTACTGCCAATCCTTGACGATTAAAAAAACAAAAACAGATAATTAAACAAAAATCCCAAAAATGCACTCATCCACACTGCGGCGCGCTCACCGTCTTGCAGGACACCACCTACCGTTGCACACAATAATGGTAAAAGACAAGCGCTTAAAATGCGCCCAAAACTCTGCCACCATAAAAAGCAGTTTACCATGAGCAGTAACGGTTTTAATTCGCCAAGTCTGCATGCCTAGAGTTTGACCGGATTTTCGCCAAAAACTCCATAGAATCCCACCAACGTCAAAATAAAAAATGGGCGATAACACCCCGTTTTGATACCAAATTGGCAGTTCTTGAGCTTGATTCGCTGATTGACCAACATCAAGCAGCAAAAAGCGTACCTATAACCGCTCCGATTGTACCTGTTAAAAAGCATTGCCAAAAATCAACATGCCATCATAGATTAAAGCAAGTAAGCGCACTATTGGATGAGCGATTACTAAAGGTTCATCAGACACAGAAACAGCTTTAGGATTATCAGTGGGAGATTGATTTTTTTATCTGATTGTTTGAACATACAAAGCTTTTTAGGCATAAAAAGGGCATTTTAGCATAAAATCTTCTTTTTTTCCCAATGTTGCAAAACATAAAAAGGCGGTTTGTGCCGCCTTCTATTATTTATTTGCAAATGATTAATAACTACAGATTACTGTTCAATAATTTCATTAACTTTTTGCCAGTTTTTTCGGCTTTAGCAGCGGCACGTTTGGCAGCTTTTTCACGACGAGCTTCAGCACGTTTGGCGCGAGCCTCAGCACGTTTTTTTGAGCTCTTTTCAGCGCGTTTGGCAGCTTTTTTTCAGCTTTGCGATTGGCTTTTTTTGGGCTTGCTCTTCAGCTTTTTTTGAGCTGAAATGACTGCCTGCTTTGCATCTTGTACAACAACAGATTGTTCAGCTGCTTTGGGCTAAATTATTATCTGTCATAACCTGAGCTTGCACCAAATTTTCTGGCAATACTGGTTTATTTGCACAAGCAGTCATTAAAAACAGCTGCAATCATCACAGAAATAAAACGCATACAACCCCTTATTTAAATTGGAGACAAGAAAAACCAAAACAACTAAGTTTTTGGTTCTTATATATGGCGCGCCCGGAGAGATTCGAACTCCCGACCCCTTAGTTCGTAGCCAAGTGCTCTATCCAACTGAGCTACGGGCGCTCTATGGGTGGCTATTATAAAGTAATTTAACTGTATGTCAAGCCTTTTTTTATTCATTTATTGAAATTTCTTTCAATAAAATGGCGGTGACGGAGGGATTCGAACCCTCGATACAGTTTCCCGTATGCATCCTTAGCAGGGATGTGGTTTCAGCCACTCACCCACGTCACCGTTGTGCGGGCAATTATAACAAAGATTTATAAAAATGCAAGTACTTTTCAAGTATATATTTTAAATTTTTATCAAAAAAATTGTTATGATAAAGTCTTTCACAAAATTAGCAATAAGGATACTTATGCGCCCTGTAGTGCTTTGTTTTTTTCAGGTCTTGACCCTTCTGGTGGAGCTGGTTTACAAGCAGATATTGAATCCATTGGTCAAGCGGGTGCTCATGCTAGCATTGCTTGCACCGCAATTACTGTGCAAAAATTCACAAAAAGTCTTTTGGATTTGAACCTGTTCATAATGAGCTTTTAGACAAACAAGCCATGGCTGTACTTGAAGATTTGCCAGTTAAAGCGATTAAATCAGGTATGCTTGGCACGGTAAAAAAATATTGATGTCATTGCAAATTTATTTAAAAATAATAACATTAAATCAGGCACACCATTTGTACTTGACCCTGTCTTAGTTGCTAATAGCGGCGGCAGCTTAGGTGATAAAAAAACTTTGGTTTCTGCCTTCGGTAAGATTTTTACCATATGCCACACTCATCACACCAAACACGCATGAACTTCGAGCATTATCCGGTAAAAATGACCTGCATGATGCTGCCAAAACACTGTGTCAAAATGGTGTAAAAAGCAGTATTAGTCAAAAACTTCTCATGATTTTTGATAAAGGAGATATTGAGCAATTTTTTTATATTGATGGTCATATGACTCATGCGAGTATTTTGCCACGTTTGGCTGGGGAATTTCATGGTTCTGGCTGTTCTTTAGCAAGCTTTTATTGCTGGCAGATTGGCAGTTGGTGATGATTTGGTGCAAGCGATAAAAAAATGCTGATAAATGGATACAAGGCGTCCTCAAAAATGCAGATGCGCCCCATCCTGATAACCCAAAGGCGCAACTGATTCCTAAACGGTTTTGATGATAAATCAAATACATTTCTTTTTGGTAGCATTTACTTACATCAATTGCTGTAATATATTTGCGCCTACAACTTCAATTATGGTTTCAATCAACCCAAGCGCCAATAGCGCCACCAAAGTGGAAAGATCAATCATACCCAAATTTGGGGTAAAACGGCGAAATGGCGCAATGATTGGTTCAGCCATTTCCATAATAATTTCCATTGCAGGGTGAATTTTATTACTCAATAAAATCACCCAGCTTAAAATCACGCCTGCAAATACGGTGTATTTTAACGCTGTTACCAACATCAAAATTGCTTGCAATGTGCCACGAAAAAACAATACTAATGGGGTTAAATGTTCGCCATGTATGCCAGCCAATCCAGCGATTTTAATGTAAGTTAGAAGCAGCAGAAGTATAATCGCTGACAAACTAATACGCCCGCCCGCTAAATCAGGAAAAAAATTCTTTTGAAATACCGTAACTACCGCTGAAATCCCATAAGTGGCTTTAGAATAAGGGTGTTTTGGGTCAATTTGAGCGAATTGAAACATAAAACGAATAAAAATAATCAACATCGCCAAATTGACGACCATCATAAAAATAACGGTTAAAGGGCTATTTATCATCACTATATCAATTTATTATCTATTTGAATTTTACTAAGCTGACATCACTTGGCGAGTTCTTGGCTACGATTAACGCAAGCCTGCATGGCATTATCCACAATTTTTGCAAAATTTTTGCGCCTCAAACGCATCAATCGCTGCTTGAGTAGTGCCACCCTTAGAAGTTACTTTTTGACGTAAAACTGCCAAATCATCATCTTTTGCTAAAAATCCTGCTCCAATCAAACTTTGGACGGCTAACAATTTTGCTGTTTGTTCGTCCAAACCCAATTGAACAGCTTTTTTTCTACCATCGCTTCTAACATATAAAAAAAGTAAGCAGGTGATGACCCAGAAACAGCAGTCACGACATGTAAAAAGTGTTTCATCATTTACCCACACTGCAATACCACAACTTTGCAAAATTGCGGCTGCTTGAGCTTTATATTCAGCACTGACTTTATTAAATGCAAACAGTCCCGTTGCTCCCACACCAATACTCGCAGGTAAATTTGGCATACAGCGAACAATCGTATCACTATTAAATAATTCACTTAAACGCTGAGTTGATACACCTGCTAAAAATTGATACAATCAATTTATCTGCTATATAAGGGGCAATATCTTCAGCCACACTTTCAACAACTTGTGGTTTAATCGCCAAAACGACAATATCAGCTGCGGTTAAGATTTTGGGAGCATCGCTGGGCAATACCATCTCAACGCCCTTTTGAGCAAATGCATCCCGTTTTTTTGATATCAGGGTCAGATACCTGAATCACCAATCCCAAATGATGCGTTTGATTTGCCAATAATAAACCATCAATGATGGCATTTGCCATATTGCCGCCACCAATAAATACAATGGTTTTTACCACACAGGGTATGAAAATTGTTCATTTTTTTATCCTTATAGTGCTGTCAATTGACCCAGCAGTTTTGATTTATCCAACAAAAAAATAATGGGATACTTCTGATTTTTTTCCAGTTGCCATAAATGAAAAACACTGATTAAATACAATGGTTTTATCCTGATGGCAAATCAGCCACAAATTATCTCTTAACCAACTAGGAATTTTTTTAGAGTTTGGTATAATTTTTTTCCAGATAATTGCCTATTTATAATAGCTTGATTGGCTGTATGCTGATGATACTGGATTTTTATCAGTTTTTTTGAAGTGGACGAACGTTTATATTTTTTTGGTAATGATAGCCAAAAAAATCAGTTCATCGCTTAGTTTTAATACAGTTTGATGATTTTGGTTTTGTAACCGCACATGGCGGAAATTGCAATAAATCCCAAACTGCATGATGATAGCGGTATAACCGATTTTTGATAACGGCATACAATAAACGCATTCTTTTTACCCTGCCAAAAAAATCTGGGTTTGATGGTCTGGGTTTTGCCGATAAATCAGTTCTAAAAATATCCAAAACCAACTGATGATTGGGCGGCAAAACCTCATCGCCTTGCAGCCATTGATGAACCAATGTTTTTTTGAATGGTTTTATCCAAACCTTTGATTTTATCAATATCTAAAAACGCTTTTGATAAGGTGGCACAGTTAAGGTTTGTATCAAACAATCTTGAATATGTTGTGTGATTGTTTGTTTTTACAATCAAATCAGCTTCGGTTAAATGTTGGCTTGCTCTTGCAATATTTTTGCACCGTTTTTTTGGGTTTAGCTGGTTTAAAATTGGCATAATTTTTGTGCGAATGATACTGCGCAAATTTTCGCCCGTTTCATTGGTTGGGTCATCAACAAAAGGCAACTGATAAAATTGCGCAAAATCACTTATCTCATCTCGACTGATGGTCAAAAATGGGCGATATAATATGATTTTTTTACCATTAATGCTTTTTCTTGGTATTTTTTTAATGCCACCAAGACCAGATGCACCTGCGCCGTTTATCAATCGCATAAGCACAGTTTCAGCTTGGTCATTTTTGATGATGCGCTAGCAACAAAACATCATTATCGCCCATCAAATTTGCCATTGCCATATAACGCCCATCACGAGCAGCGGTTTCAGTTTTTTTATCCAAAGAGATGGGCAAAATATGGCAAGTAAACCCTAAGTCTTGTGACCAAGTTTTTTTACCAGATTTGCCCAATCATCATTGGCTTTTTTTGCATGCCATGATGAACATGAAGCAGCGTTGGCAATGTTTGTAATTCACCCTTTTGATGCAATAAATAGCAAGCAAAAAGCCAGTGATAATGAATCACGCCCACCACTGCACGCCAAAAACAACTGATTGGAAAAACTGGTAAATCAGACAATACAGATAAAATTTTTATCGACCAATTTCAATGGGCTATCCGTTACCTAAGACCAAATTTACGTTTTTTTATCCAGCTCACTTAGTACCACTTGAATGTCATCAGCATCTAATTTGGCAGAATGACGAAGTAGCTGCATCATATCAGGATTTAAGACAAACTTAGCGTGCTGGGCAATCTCATCAATGCGTTCATCAAAAATTAATCAAGCCATTTTTCATCAATTTGGATATAACCCATACGTTGTAGCGTACCCAAAAAGCCTGTAAATAACGCCTTATCAAACATATCTGGCAAATCATCAGCGTACAGTAGGCTTACCTCGTTGACCCAAGACATGACATAAATTAACAACCTGTTCGCTATTTAAACGCCCACTGCCTTGTTCAGATAATAACGTCAATGCCATAAAATAACGTTCAAGGCTTTTGCTGGGCAGGACTTGCCAAAACCAAAAAGCTGTTGATAAGATTCTGAGTTACTCTCTGGCGTACTCACCACGCCTTCACCCAAATCAACAAGTACTTGCTCACTGATTAATATTTGTACAATTTGACTGACAACCTGAGTAATATTTCTTTGAGCATATTTCAAAAACAATTCGGTTTGTAAAAATGGGTATAAAAAGTTTGGTAATACTGTCTAATTTATCTTGATAGATACGTCCATTTCTTTTGCACAAGCGATGCAATAAAACTTGCCAAAATAAAACACATGCAAAAATATTGTTTCTAAAATAACTCAAAAAGCGGGGCTTGTTTATCAGCTACTTTAATCATATCACCTAAAATATGCGCTGTACGGTCAATCAGTTTTAATTTTTCACCATACGCCAAAATCTCTGATGGCTTCATATCTGTGATGAATGTATCTTTATCATAAGGTAAAGCCTGAGCGATGCGCTGATACAAACCAATCTGTTCAATACATTGAGCCTGACCAATGGCAGATTTTTGGCGTGGATAGTAGCACCAAAGCCAATAAAGACACGGGATTAACAACCGCAGCTTTATTGATATTTTGCATGACTTTTACGCCAATATTTTGAATCATTATTTGAGATTTTTGGATATTTTGAGTGCTGTTATCTTGAGCATGAACCGAAAATTTTTTTCCATAAATCGGTCAAGCATCAATGGCTCGCCAAATGATAAATGCACTGTGCCAAAAAAATTCGTTCAATTTTTTTAGCAGTTTTTAATAGACTTAATAAATTTTCGCTTTCTTTGGGCTTGCCTTTTTAACTCGCCAACGTAAGTTGCCCCTTCCATAATACGTTCATAACTGATGTAGGTTGGAATAAAAACTACAGGTTTGGCAGGTTCACGTAAATAACTGTTTACAGTCATTGCCAGCATGCCTAGTTTTTGGGGGCAAAAGCCGTCCTGAACGTGAGCGACCACCTTCTACAAAAATATTCAATTGGCAAAGAACGCTGCATCAAGGTATGAACGTATTCTTTGAATACTGTGCTATACAAAGCATTGCCTTTAAAACTGCGACGCATAAAAATGCTCCGCCATTTCGTAAAATCTCACCAACAATTGGAATGTTAAGATTCTCGCCTGCTGCCACAAGTGGCATACGCAATCCGCGTTTGTAAATTACATAAGAAAGCAATAAATAATCAATATGACTGCGATGACACGGCACATAAACAATTTGATAATCAGGTGCTAATGTACGCACGCGTTCAAAGTGGCGAACTTCTACGCCATCATAAAAGTTTTGTCCATAGCCAAGTTAGAAAATGGTCAAAAAAATCGCACCACTGAATGCGAGTAATCACTGGTAATCTCACCAACATAACCTGCTGCTTCTTTTTTAACAACATTGATGGGTTTGCCCGTTTCTTGCGATTCTTTTTCGATGGCGGCTTGTACGGTTGGTGAGGTTAAGATTTTTTTCCTGTTACATTACGCTTATCTGATAAATCAGGGTCCAATAATGCTAGTTCGCTGTTTATCCAAATAACCTTTGAGTCGTATGCTAATTGCCTCAGCCAGATGAGCTTTGGTGATGGGTGTATCGCCTTGATAATTGGCTTTTGCATCTTGTATCAAAACCGATAAATCCTTTGCGGTGGTCATCTGAATCACCGTATCGCGACCCATCACGCCAATATTAAACAGTTGTTTACCAATACCCGGCGTATTCCATTCATCCGCTAGCAATAAATGAAACAGGGAATCTTCCTTGCTAGGTGCTCTGCCCCATAAAATAGTAACTGGCACCAGACGAATTTTTTTAGCTCTGGATTATCCAAACATGCTCCAACCAAACGTTCAAGTCGTGGTGAAACCACGCCTTCTGAAAGTGTTTTTTTATATTTTTAAAAAAATAATGGATGCACTCTCATGCAGTTGGGCGATATTTTTGAGTAGCTAAGGCTTGTGGTAGCCCAAGTTCACGAGTTTTAACATCCACCAAAAGCGTATTGGAACGCGAATATTCACGCAGCACATAAAACGTTGGCACGCCATCATCTAATTTGGGCACTTTCACCCAACACTTGCGCCTTGACTGCAAGTGCTAATCCCCTTCCTGATAACTGACGATAAAAAGCCAATAATTGAGCATTGGCTGAATGAGAAGGTTCGGTCTTTTTTGCGGTTTTTTGTAAAGGGCTTGGTGATTAATTCAGATAGGCTATTTAATTTCATAGGTGGGGTTTGTATCTAAAAATAGGGGCTATTTTTAGCATTTTTAGTAAATTTTTTTGAAAAAAATGTCGCAATATTTTTACAAATTTTTCCAAAAATGGTTTTTTTATGGGGAAAACTTGCAATTTATTGGGCAAATGATAAACTTAAAAAAACATTTATTTAATAGCGTTAAAACTTATGCCTAATACTTCCAATCAAATTTTTAATCAATGACTTACTTAAAACCTTAGATTTACAACAAACCGCCCCCAATGTTTTTTTGTTGGTGAGAGTTTTTGATTATGTTGGTAAACGTGTTTTTGGTGGACAAGTTCTTGCTCAGGCGCTTATGGCAGGTGCAAAAACTTTAGATACTGACAAACCGTGTCATTCGTTACATGGTTATTTTTTTACGCGGTGGTGATATTCGTTACCCTGTAGAATACCAAGTCAGACGGCTTAGAGATGGCAAAAAGTCTGTCTGCTCGTGAAATTGTTGCGGTTCAGTATATTGGCGATGATAGAAAAGAACAGGTGATTTTTTTCTATGATTGCATCGTTTTTCATTTCCAGAAAACGGGTTGGACTACCAAGAAACCATGCCAGACTATCCGCTCGCTGAAAGCCTAAAAAATGAACAAAGTCTAAAAGACGACTATGTTGGCAAAATTCCAGATGCACTCAAACAGCGATTTATGCGAAAACGGCATGTGGAAATTCGTCCAGTAAATCCAAGAGACCCTGTACACCCAAAAGCCCACCAAGCCCCATCAAAACCAACTGGTTACGCATCCATGAGCTTGCAAACCAGCCGTTGGCAGTTCACCAAGCGCTATTAGCCTTTGCATCAGATTATTATCTAGTGGGCACAGGACCTCATGGCTCATGGGGTGAGTTTTTTATCACCAAACCTTCAAATTGCCAGCATTGACCATAGTATGCATTTTCATCGTTCATTTGATATTGGGCAGTGGCTGCTTTATGACATGTGGTGTGATACTACAAGCCATGCTAAAAGTCTTAATCATGGGCAATTTTTGGCAAGATGGTAAATTGGTTGCCACTACCCAGCAAGAAGGTTTGATGCGCGTTTTTGGAAAATGATTAAATTGACTTAAGTCAAGTTTGATTACAAAAATCTAAACAGTGGGCAATTAAATAAAGATTTTTGCTCACTTATAATGCTCAAAATATTTTGTTTTTAAGACAACACACGCTATGCTAAAAAAAGTTCCTCTTATCACCCTAAGCACCAGTGCATTTTTTAACCGCCTGTTTGCCTGAAGAAACTAAACCCACCACCAAAAAGCATTAATAGCGAACAAATCGCCAAACTCATTCCTGCTCGCGTTAAAAACCGACCCAGTTGGGCAAAAAGACATCAGCGATATTTTTTTGACACCCTAAAAATCCATAAAGACGTACAAAACGTTTGTACAGTGATTGCTGTTGTCGACCAAGAATCCAATTTTAATGCCGACCCTAGTGTGCCAAATCTTGGTGAAGCGTCCCTAAAAAGCCATTGATGAAAAACTAGAAGACAAGCTTGGCAAACCTTTAGCAAAAAGTTTTTTTCGCAATATGCTGCAAAACGAACCCAGTAAAAAAATAATAATTTTATCTCTCAAATTAAAAAAAGTCAAAACTGAAAAAAAGAACTTGATGAGCTGTATCAAACCATCTTTGATTATTTTACCAGTACATATAAAGTTTCCAAACTGACTGATGTGGTTAAAATCACAGGCGAGGGTCTAGATGAGCGAGTCAATCCAATTACCACCTTAGGTTCAATGCAGGTGCATATTAATTATGCTAGAAATCACCGACGTGCCAGCATGAGCGACCGAGCATTGCGCAGTGATATGTATGGGCAATATGGTGGACTTTATTATGGAATTCATCGTTTGATGTTGTATAAAGCTGATTATGACAAACCTTTATATCGTTTTTGCTGATTACAATTCGGGAATGTATTCAAGTCGCAACGCTGCTTTTCAGCAAAGAGTTGCCGTTTTATCAGGTAAAAAACTTGATATTGATGGCGATTTACTGCTTTATAGCAATGGCGGCGTGTCTGATAAAAAAAGCCAAACAGAACAAGTACTTATATCCATATTAAGCACCGGTAAAAACCCCAACACCCGACTGGCAAATTCGCAGCGACCTAAAAAAAGGAAAAAGCGACAGAGCTTTGAAAGTACACAGACTTACCAAAAAAATCAATGAATTATACAAAGAAAAAAATAAAGGTAAATACAGTTATGCTATCATGCCACAAGTTGTGATTTCAGGTCCTAAACTTAGCAAAGATTACAATACCAATTGGTTTGCCACCAACGTGGATAAACGCTATCAGACGTGCATGACAACCGCGAAAAAAATTAAAAACTTTATTAAAAATGAACAGATTACTCTTTATTAAGATTTTTCTTTAACCTCATCGGATGACAAGGTAGGTAATCGGGTGACCAGTAATTGGTCGATTTTGTAGTGGTCAATGTCTACCACTTCAAATTTATAACCTGCGTGCTCCACCCAGTCAGCAGGGCGAGGGATTTTTCGCAAACGATACATGATAAAAACCCGCCAAGGTCTCATAATGGTCCCAATCAGGAAATTCATCAATTTCTAAAGCATGTTTAACATCATCAATAGGGGTCAGTCCATCTATCAACCATGAATTTTCGCTGCGTTTAATGATTTGTAAATCTTCAGTTTCTTGAACCACCCAATCGCCCATTACCGTCATCATGACATCAGATAGTGTAATTAGCCCAACAACAAGGGCATATTCGTTTACTACAACTGCAATTTTATCTTTGCTAGCACGAAAACGGTCTAAAAGCTCAGATAAAGTCAATGTATCTGGAATAATAAGAACGTTACGAATGATGGCTTCATTAAGTTGAAATGATGATTTATGATTTAAAATCCGCATCAAAATATCTTTGGTATCTACATAGCCGATCACTTGGTCAATATGCCCATTGCATACCAAAAATTTTGAATATGGATAATCGGCAATTTTTGACGGATGCTGTCTTCTGGTTCATTCATGGTAAAAACCACATCATCCCGAGCAGTCATTGACGATGGCACTGTACGCTCTTCTAATTCAAAGACATTTTCAATCAAATGCTGCTCTTGCTGCAGCACCACGCCTGCCTCAGCACCAGCCTCCATAATTGCTGACACATCATCAAAAGTAACGCTGTCCTCACGAGTGGTATTAATATTAAAAAAATACGAAAAGTGGCATTAGCAATCACATTAATAAACCATGCCAATGGCTTCACCAGAGTAATCACCAATAACACAGGATTAATCACAGCCAAAGCGGCTCTTTCAGGATTAATCATTGCAATACGTTTAGGGATTAAATCAGCATATAAAATAAATAGCAAAGTAACTAACACAAATGATGAGAAAAAAAGCAATGCTTTCAAGCCATTGTCCTTGATAAAACTGTCCAATGAGTACCGAAAAAAATAGGGGCGCAAAGCTCCTTCACCAACAGAACTGCCCAGAATAGCTACAGCATTTAAACCAATTTGGCTGGTAGCAAAAAAATCAGCAGAATGAGTCTGTAAGTTTAAAATTTTTATTAGCACGCACATCGCCTGATTCAGACAATGATTGAAGTTTAACCCGTCTTGCGCCCGCCAAAGAAATCTCTGCAATGGAAAAAAACTTGATACCAAAAATCAAGATAAGAATTAAAAATAAATTTCGTAGTAAGTCCATGATTATAAATAATAATTTAGATAATATTTATTTTTGGCTGACAATCAATAACTTTACCTTTAACGCCTGAGGCATCATCAGTCATTAAATAAATATAGGGTGTAATAATCTCTTCGGGAGTTTTTTTAACGAGTTGGGGTCTTCACCTGGAAAAGCATGGGCACGCATATTAGTGCGTGTCGCGCCGGGATTAATGGTATTAAAACGCAGTGTAGTATGGTTTTGAGTTTCTTGAGTAAAAATATCACCATACCCTCTAAACCTTGTTTTGACAGGGCATACGCTCCCCAAAAATGCTCTGGGTTTTGCTCCCACACTACTGCTGGTAAAAAAATTACAGATGCACTTTTTGCCTTCATTAAAAGCCCAAATAACGCCTGAGTCAGCATAAAAGGTGCAGTAAAATTAATTTTCATCACCTCTTCAAAAGGTGATTGGGTCATACATTTCTAAAGGTGTTAATGCCCCTAAAATCCCCGCATTGTGTACTATACCATCCAAGTAGCCAAATTCTTTTTGAATCAACAATGACAATTCATTCATTTGAGCAAATGTTGCTTTTTGCAAAAATCCATTGGCAAAATTGCAGGTGTTGCATAGCCAAGTGCCTCTATTTCGTCGTAAAGCGTTTCCAATTTACTTTGGGTTCTACCCAGTAAAAGTACAGTAGCACCATATCTGGCATAAAAAAAGACTGACTGTCCGACCAATGCCGTCACCCGCTCCAGTGACTAAAAATAATTTTTATCTTTTAAGCAGTTATCAACAAGTTTGGCAGCACGAATTTGCTCATGAGTCAGCATGAAATTTCCTTAAAATAATGATGACTCATTGTAACATAAGAATGTTTGTGATAAAAATTTTTCTAAAAAAATCTATGAATTGCAATTTTTTTCAGCAATTCATTCATCGCTTTTGCTCGATGGCTAATGGTATTTTTTTAAGATTTTTTTATCCAGTTGAGCGGAAGTTTTATTCAATTCAGGAATAAAAAAATAATGGGTCATAACCAAAGCCATTTTCACCCATTTCTTGATTTAAAAATCTCTCCTTGCCAGCATCCTTGAGCAATCACTGGAAAAAGGGTCATTAGCATGACGCACAAACACCAAGACACAAACAAACTCGCCTTTGATTCTATTTTGGATAAAAAAACACTCCAGTTCTTGAATTAGTTTGGCATTATTTGCTTTATCATCGCCATGTTTGCCAGCAAATCGAGCTGAATAAATTCCTGGCATATTATTTAGCACAGGTACACACAATCCAGAATCATCAGCAATCGCCGGCAGCCCGCTTATTTTACTGGCATGGCGAGCTTTTAATGATAGCATTTTCTATAAAACTCAATCCATTTTCTACAGCATCATCAATTCGCAATTGTCCTTGGGGAACGATGTACACTGGCAAATTCACCTTTATCAAATAAGTTCTGAAATTCAGTCAATTTCCCTTGATTATTGGATGCTAAAACCCATTTTTTTGCATAATTTATTCCGCACTCATTAGTAATTTTTACTTTTTGATAGCCATTTGGATTGTTACTTTGCCAGCGTCAGGTGTCAGCACACATTTGCTCAATATCAAATTGTGCTTGCCAACCAAAGAGTGTTTTTAGCCTTTTTCACTGCTGGCGTAATAAGCGGGCACATCGCCACTTCTGCGAGGTGCAAACACATAAGGAATCTTCTGTCCTGTGGTTTTAACAAAGGCATTTACAAGCTCAAGTACTGAGGTGCCTTTACCTGTTCCCAAATTAACCGCCAAAAATCTGGTTGGTTTTTTTATTATTTACCAGATATTGAAGCGCAGCCACATGACCTTTTGCCAAATCAACAACATGAATATAATCGCGTACGCCTGTACCATCTATGGTATCGTAATCATTACCAAAGATGGATAATTTTTTTCCAATCTCCCAACCGCAACCTGACTAATGTAAGGCATTAAATTATTAGGAATGTCACTTGGGTCTTCACCGATTGTACCGGTATGATAGGCACCAATAGGGTTAAAATATCGTAAGGAGATGGCATTAAAATCCAGCTTAGATTTTTGCCAAATCTTCCATAATGTATTCCACCATCAGTTTACTTTTGCCCATAAGGATTGGTTGCAGAGCGCGTCATATCTTCTATAAAGGGTAATGTTTCTTGATGCCCATACACAGTTGCTGATGATGAAAAAAATAAAGTTTTTTTACACCTTTTTCATTCATGACTTCTAGTAAATTCAGGGTACCAGCGACATTATTTTTGATAATATTTAACTGGCTTGACCACCGACTCACCAACGGCTTTTTAGCCCTGCAAAAGTGAATCACCGCAAAAATTCATATTTATTAAATGTTTTTTTAGCTCTGCTTTATCTAGCACATCACCGAAAAATAAAAATCAATGGGCTTTTGAACAATTTCTTCAACTCTTTGAGGGAAACTAAGCTAGAATTGGACAAATTATCGTAAACCACAGGAGAAAAACCCGCACAAATCAACTCAATCAATGTGTGTGAACCAATGTAACCCGCCCCACCTGTTACCAGAATTTTTTTCATATTTACCAACCTTACATGTGATTAAATTTAATTTTTTTGTTGACCAATCCCAAAAATAATCGCCCTGATAATCACGGATATCTTCTTGAGATAAAAATATTTTTTAGCGTCAAAAATTGGCAATCTGATTTGATTTAACTGATGAATATCTGGCCTTAATACAAGAGACCAATTAATAATAAATAGCGCATCTACTTCCTTTTAGTTTTTTGGTATGGATGATCAATGATGGTAAATAAATCATTATCTCCATACATATCCTCCAATTCACTGGTGGTATTATTGCTATAAACATAAGTATTAATATTATAGGACCATAGTAATTTCAACAAAGGATGTATGGCAGAATTCGCAGTAATTCCTGCCTCATTTCTATAACCTGCCCCCAAATCACCACCGTTTTTATCATCAATAAAACCATGAAAATATTGCCAAAATTTACGAAAAAAATTAGTTCCTTTTTGATCTTCATTAATATTAATAATGGATTCAATAAGCGCCGTCTCTACTTTATTTTTCTTTAAATTTTTTTCTTTTAAATTTACAAGCTCTTTTTGGCAGTGAACGCCCTCCAAAGCCCCATCCTGCTGACAAATAAGCCTTACCAATACGTTTATCTTTGCGAAGAATATTTTTCAATTTCTTTTAATGCTAATTTGCTCGCTATCAGCAAGACGCGCCAACTCATTAATAAAAAGAAAGTCTCGCCCCAAGCATACCTATAATACTACTTCTAGCAAATTCAGCAGTTTTAATATCGGTTAAATGGGTTTTTATAAGCATGATTTATAAAAAAACATCAATATCTGGCAATATAAATGACTATTTTTAGTTTTTTTCACCAATCAGGACTAAGTCAGGACTAAATAATGAATTAAAATTTGCCCCATCCTTCATAAATATAAATGGTAAATAATATACCCAAGATGAATGAATGTTTTTTTAGCAATTTTATCTATGTTGCCAATATCATCCATTCCACTAAAAATAATCTGACTGTGAGGGTTTTGACAATATTGACAAAGTTTTTTTCCAAATCATCTGGACTTAACTCATCAGTAAACACCCAAAAAAATAGTATCTTGATTTAAATAATCTTCAGTAAAAAAACTATTTTTTTATCATACCATAAATTTATTTTTGTTGAGATACATATAAATGCCACAATACATCCATTTGTCTATCAAATTGATAATGACGTAATGTGTTATTTATATTTTTTTGACTAGCAATCAGTGTAATTGGCATATCCAAACTAGCTAATAAGATTGCTGAATTAATTGCTTTCATGGTTTGCACCAATAATATAGGTATTTTTTATATAAATTCATCAAAAATCCCCCTAACTCGTTAATAAATCGTGATTTTGATGGGTCTTAATTAATGTTAATAATTGATTGGTTGAAGCATCATAATCATAAACAGCATCTTTATTTAATAAATCCGCATACACATTATTTGCCATCACCTTACCAATTTCAACACCCCATTGGTCAAATGGATTAATTTGCCAAATCACACTCATTACATAAACTTTATGCTCATACAAAGCAATCAATGAACCCAAAGTTTTAGGGTGTTAAACTCTTTAACAAGAGAGTAGTTGATGGCTGGTTACCTCGATAATGCTTAAAAACTTCCTGTTTATCAGTAGTTTGATTTTTTTAAAGCATAATTGCCAAATGCCAAAAACTTGACTTTGCGCCAAACAATTTGCCAATGCTAATTTATGTTGGTTGATTAAAAAAAGGATTGGGCTGCTGCTTATCATGATAACGATTAATTGGCGCAATAAAATCACAAGAAACCTCGCGCGTGCCTTTGATGCAATAGCTGATAAAAAGCATGCTGCGCATTTGAACCAATATCTCCCCACAAAATTGGACATGTTTCATAGTCCACCGCTTGCCCTTGGCGATTTACAGATTTACCATTTGACTCCATTTCAAGTTGGGTTAAATAATTGGGGAAATAAGATAATCTACCATCATAAGGCAATACGGTATGGGCGTTAATATTTAAAAATGTACTATTCCAAACTCCGATAAGCCCAAGCAATACAGGTAAATTTTTGCTGAAAATCGGTCTTGGCAAAAATGCTTATCCATTTCATGCGCCCCAAGAAGCAACTGATGAAACTGCGGCATGCCAATTTTTAATCGCGATGGCAAGCCCAATTGCTGACCACATACTAAAGCGACCACCTACCCAGTCCCAAAGTAGAAGCTGGTTTTTCAGGATGGATTCCCCAATCGCTCATTTTATCAGGTTTAGTAGAAATACCAATAAAATGGCGACGCAAAAATACTTTGCGTATTGTGATGAGCAGATTTTTAACCATTCTAGAGCGGTTTTTGGCGTTCGATAATGTATCAATTGTGCCAAACGATTTGGAGGAAATAATAAATAAGGTACTTTCAGGATTTAACACACTTTAAAAGCTGATGAATCTGGGTACCATCCATATTGGACACAAAATGAACACAAATATTGGTTTTTGACCACTCATCAAGCGCAAATGTTGCCATCAAAGGCCCTAAATCTGAACCTCCAACGCCAATATTTACCACATCAGTAATTGCTTTGCCACTAAAACCTCGCCAAATACCAACCCGAATACGCTCGCTGATTGTAGCAACTTTATCCAAACTTTCTTGAATGGCACAATTAACATTAAAACCATCCACAAAAAAAGCGTTTTATCCCTAGGCAGACGTAAAGCTGTATGTAGTGCTGGACGATTTTTCAGTATCGTTTATTTTTTTCACCAGATAATAGAGCGTGTATTTTTTTGATTAAGCTGTTTTTTGTTGAGCAAGCTTCAAAAGATTGTTTAAAAATTTCATCATCAATCAACTGCTTACTAAAAATCCATGACCATATCACATGCCGATACAGTATAACGTTCAGCGCGAGTCTTATCAGTGAATAACTGTTCTAATTTTGGTTTTGATAAAGCAAGTTCTTCCAAACGCTCCCAAGCAGCCATTGCATCACCTATAAGCTTTATCTGTTGGTTGGCAAAAATACATAAAAAGCTTTCATGTAACTTTGCATATCACCTGCATCAAAACTATTACCAGTCATGGTAACCACATCTACGCCTTGACTGCCAATCAAAGCATCAATAGCATCAGTCAGCTGAATTTCACCGCCCACACTTGGAGCTGTTTTTCTCCAAATAATCAAAAAAATTGCATTATCAAAAACATAACGACCAACAACCGCTAAATTTGATGGGGCTACATTTTGGATTCGGCTTTTCTACAAAACCTTTAACTGCAAATGTTTTATTGGTATCTGATTTGACAATATTTTGCTGATTTTTCCAATTCAGCAATACCATATTTATCAATATCTTCCACTGCAACGGAGTCCACTAAAATTTGACTACGTTTTGTTTTAGTATATTGCTCCAGCATAAAGGTTAGATTTTTTTGGTAGTATATTGACCAGCAAACGGGTCAAGTACCACATCAGGAAGTAAAACCGCAAAAAGGATTATCGCCAATTACTGCACGCCCTTGCAAGACTGCATGACCTAACCCCAATGGCCTACCCTGCCTAACACTAATAATTTTGACATCTTTAGGCAAAAAAATCCAAACTATCTGCTAGTTTATTTTTTTACCTTTACTGCGAAGCTGGGTATCAAGTTCACTGTTTATATCAAAAATAATTTTCAATAGCTTGTTTTTTGGGCATGATTAACCAATACAATATTTTTAATACCAGCAGCAATCGCCTCTTCAATAACATACTGAATCGCAGGCTTATTACCCAATGGTAAAAGCTCCTTTGGAACAGCTTTTTGATAAAGGCAACATGCGAGTACCAAAACCTGCAGTAGGAATGATGGCGTGGGTAGGAAATTTCATTATATGCACTCCAAATTAATCATAATAACTATTTAAAAACAAGCAATTTATTATTATAGTCAGCTAATTGATTGGGATTTTCGGTGTTAAAAATCATTAGCACAGAATGAATGTGGGCAAATCTTTTTTCTTTTAATTCCAAAAAGTTGTCTATAGTAGCTAACTGCACTTGGAGAACGAATATTAAAAATAATAACAGACATCAATTCTTTTCAGTGGATTTGGCCTCGCAATACATTAACCATGGGACCAAGAAGGTTGCCATATTGATGTCATTATTGCTACGAAATTTATTGGATAAATAACTTTCAATTTCTTTCTTATACAATTGCCATGCTTTCTCATAAGCTGATTTTTTTAAGTGGGTAATAAGTGTGAATTAATGTGTTGTTTATACTGATTTGATAGTGATTTTTTTAGTAAGTTAATTGAATTAAAACAAGCATGTAATGTTGCTGTGTTTATTTTCTTATTTTTTTCATATCTTGCAAAATTTTTGCCGAGATAAATAATGAGGCTAAATTATTGGCACTAAAAAAATGTTTTTTCTCTAGAGATTTTTGCAACAAATACATCATCATTAAAAATAGATAAAATTTTCTGATAAGTTTGGTATTTTATAAAAAAATGATTCTATTACATGGGAATTAAAAAGTTGGTAAATATTTTTTTATCAATTATGTCTGAGTGATTTATTAAAAATATGTCAGAGAACTCATGCAGCCAAAGAGGTATCTGCTCATCAGTAACAATATAGATATTTCTGACCCATGGCAAGAACTTTTTAACTGATTTAATAGAATAATATAATTCATTATGGTTACTAAATCGAGCTATGTCAGTTGCAAATGCTCCAATATTATTCTGTTTATCTTGATTTTTATAATATTTATACTTTTTCCTGCCATTGATTATCTGTATTATCTACCCACGTGTATACCACATCAACTGCCATATCATCGCCTACAGTAACATAATCAGATTCTATATATGATGATAAGGCTAGTTCATAAACTTCATCTATTTTTCAATTCAGTATAAGATTGTGGATAATACTTATTCAAATAATCTCGAGAAAAGATGATAGGATTTTTAATAAATTTTTTTAGTTTTTTTGCTTATATTTTTTTAAATTAATTTTCATTATTATCTTCCAATTAAAAAAACAAACCTAATGTCTTAAAAAGTATGCGTATGATTATCTTTATGATTCATTTAATCTTAAATCATTGCACATTAATATTATTCAATTAATTTTTTTAATTATAAAAACATCTATCACCTATCACACGCTTTCCCCATTATAAAATATAATAACAAAAAAATCTACAACGTAGAATAGCTATTTTTTTCATCTACTATGTAGATTGGGCGCAAAAATAACTATGATATTATTTGAAATTATGATAAAATTACCAATTTCATCCTATCAGTATTTCAGTATTTAATACAAGGTTATATCATGACTATCTCTAATGAAGTTTTTGGCGTTAATTTCACAAGTTGCACA